>Ga0268266_10000004_pt1 | contig 1495817 bp, 1324 predicted proteins | sample KBSS13metaG_FD_190356 | JGI IMG/M metagenome (GOLD analysis project Ga0268266, IMG submission 190356) | Switchgrass rhizosphere microbial communities from Kellogg Biological Station, Michigan, USA - KBS S1-3 metaG (SPAdes) (version 2) | ecosystem: Host-associated > Plants > Roots >...
TTCCCTGGCGGCTATAGCGGCGTGGTCCCACCTGATCCCATCCCGAACTCAGCAGTGAAACGCGCATGCGCCGATGGTAGTGTGGCTCAAGCCATGCAAGAGTAGGTCACCGCCAGGGGCTTTATCCAAAAACCCGCTACGTGCATACGTAGCGGGTTTTTTCTTTGCGACTCACTAGGGGTCAGAGTCATTAGCGCCGCTCACTATGCCCCTCACTAGGGGTCAGAGTCATTAGCGCCGCTCACTAGGACTCTGACCCCCAGTGGTTCTTTAGCGCCGTTCACTATGTCTCTGACCCCTAGTGGTTCTTGCGCGCCCGGCAAGTCAAGGGCACGAAGACCTGGTGACAGGTTGGCCAGGACGGCCCTAAGGTAGGAAGGTTGCTTCCCCGGAGAGTCCCCGATGTCCGTGAACCAACAGCCTGCCCGCACCATGCTGTCTTCTGCATGGGGTGTCCTGAGTGGCGATCCCGCCATGCTTGATGCAGTGACATTTGCCGAAGAGGGGGCGCTGCCGGCTTTTTTTCCGGTCACCGACCTTGCCTCCGCCACGATGGCTGCAGCTGCGCTCGCCATCAGTGAACTGCGCGCGCATGCGACGTCCGCATCGTCGACGTCAGTCACCGTCGATCGACGCCTGGCCTCGATGTGGTTCCACTGGTCGCAGCGTCCCATCGGTTGGATGCCGCCTGCGCCGTGGGACCCGATCGCGGGCGACTACCTGGCGAGCGACGGATGGATTCGCCTGCACACCAATGCGCCGCATCACCGCAAGGCGGCCGAACGCATTCTTGGCGAGCACCAGGACAAGGCCGGCATGGCCAAGGCCGTCGGCCAGTGGAAGAAGGCGCAGCTCGAGCGGGCCATCGTCGACGCAGGTGGTTGTGCCGCCGAAATGCGCTCGCTCGAAAGCTGGGCCGATCACCCACAAGGCATCGCGGTGGCCAGTGAACCCTTGGTTCATTGGCAGCCGATGCAGGACGAAAGCCGTAGGGGTCAAAGTAATGACTCTGACCCCTTATGGCGGTCGGATGCCACACGTCCCCTCCATGGTTTGCGCGTACTGGATCTCACCCGTGTCCTGGCGGGTCCGGCTGCGACACGATTCCTGGCAGCCTACGGCGCCGACGTCCTGCGTATTGATCCTCCCACCTGGGACGAGCCGGCGTTGGTCACCGACCTCACCCTCGGCAAACGATGCGCACGTCTGGATCTACACAAACAAGACGACCGCGCCATCTTCGAAAAACTGCTTTCCACAGCCGACATCCTGGTCCACGGCTACCGTCCTGATGCGCTGGAGCGACTCGGCTTCGGTGTCGAAGCGCGTCGTCGTTTGGCACCCGGCCTCATCGACGTTTGCCTGGATGCCTACGGCTGGACCGGACCCTGGGCAGGGCGCCGCGGCTTCGACAGCCTGGTACAAATGAGTACCGGCATTGCCGATGCAGGCATGCAAGCGTCAGGTGCCGACAAGCCGAAGCCCTTGCCAGTGCAGGCACTTGATCACGCTACCGGCTACCTCATGGCGGCCGCGGTGGTACGCGGCATCACCGAGCGATTAAAGACGGGCCGCGGCATGCAAGCACGGCTATCCCTCGCGCGCACCGCCAAATTCCTGCTCGAACACGCCACACCCAACGACACTACGAAACTCGCGACCGAGACGCCGACGGACCTGGATCCCTGGCCGGAACACACGACATGGGGTGAAGCGCGTCGCATTCGCTGGCCGGTGGCCATCGAAGGATGCGAAGCTAAATGGAACTACGCTGCCAGTCCACTGGGATCGTCGCCCCCGAAATGGGCCTAATCTGCCGATGAATGGATAGTCCATGCGCGCCCCAGTGAACCTGACCAGACGGAATTTTCTGCAAGGGCTCTTGGGTGCTGCCGTCTTGGCACCGTCAACGCTGATCGCCACGCCTGATAACAATGCACCCCTGTGCAGCTTGGCCGCAGCGAAAGGCATTTGCTTCGGCTCCGAGATCGGGCTCGGAAACATAGACGACCCACATGTCGTTCGCTTGATCGAGAACGAATGTGCCATTGTCGTGCCCGAGAACGAATTCAAGATGACTGCCATCTTGCCCGATCAAGATGGCGCGCCCGACTTCAGCGATGGTGATCGGATCGTCGCCTTTGCCAAGGCCCACGGTAAATTGCTGCGTGGTCATAATCTGCTTTGGATGACGGACGAGGTCGCGCAACCCTGGCTGTTGAACCGCGATTTCGGCCCTCGCCCTCGCGTAGCTGCCGAGGCATTCATCAGGAAGTACATTCACGAGGTAACGCAGCACTTCGGACCCATGGTGACGTCATGGGATGTGATCAATGAGGCCGTCGACGTCGGCACTGGCGAGCTTCGAAACTGCGTCTTCACTCGTATCCTGGGCCGTGATGCGATTCGCATCGCTTTCGAGGCTGCACACGAAAGCATGCCCAAGGCGCAGCTGTTTTATAACGACTATATGGACTGGCGTGCCGACCGGGAGCCACACAGGCAAGGTGTATTGAAATTGCTCCGATGGTTGCAAGAGCAGCGCACCCCCGTTCATGCGCTGGGCGTGCAGAGTCATATCAAGACCCCTCAGACACCATTTGATCCAGACCGATGGAACGTGTTCTTGAATGATGTAGCGGCCATGGGCTTGTCCATGGCCATCACCGAGTTCGATGTGAACGATCAGCTGGTATCGGGCACCGTGAAGGAGCGTGATCGACAAGTGGCGCAGATCGCCAGGCTATACCTGGATCAGATGTTGTCGTTCAAGGAGGTTAAAACCTTCCTCCTCTGGGGAATTTGCGACAAATACAGCTATCTGCAAGACGTAAGAAAGCGCGCCGATGGAAAACCCGTCCGTCCCAATCCCTATGACGACCGATACCACCGGAAGCCCCTGCGGGAAACGATTGCCCTCGCGCTGAAAGGTGCGCCTGTTCGAACGAGTGGGGCATGAAACACGATGGCGTCAGCAGGCTGGAGCGCATAACTAAGGTTTTTATGCTTCTTGCAGCGTCACATGCATACGCCGGTAGTCGCGCCGATACTTAGTGGCCAGGCTGGTCTTCTGCGCACTGGTGAGAATTTTTCCCGACAACTGGAAAAAGATCTTCTCCTCCTCGCGCAGATGATCGTGCAGCTCCTTCGATAGCTTATGCACCGTCGCCATCCATCCGCGGCCGGCGTGGTCGCGTGTCTGCAGGTCTTCCACCATCTCGTCCATCTTATGGTGGTCGGCCAGGGCGTCGCGGGAGGAGTGCAGCCCACGGTCGTCCATCAGGATCGGGGCATAGAGGTACCGCTCCTCGGCAGCCTCGTGGGCGGCTAGCTCGATGCGCAGGGCGGTGAAGACCTCCACCCGGTGCTCGCCCGGGCGGGACAGCATCAACTTGCGGATCAGCGACCGCTGGATGGCGTGGCTCTCGCGCAGGGCTTCGAAGATGGTCTCTTTCACGCCGGTGCCTCTTTGTGACAGGAGTTTGGCCAGCCTGCCGGCCAGACCAGAAAAGTCGCGTGATCGTCCGAACCGACATCACCAGGCACATAAATGGCAAATAATCGTATGATCTTACGATCAGGTGGCGGCGGAAACGGGCAATGAAGCAACCATGGCAGGTATTTCTTCGACGGAGCGCCTTTGCCGGCGCCCTGGCATGCGTGGCCTGTAACGGACCATCGGGCCCGAAGCCTACCGCGTCCGCCGTCTGGGTGGGCAGCGCGGACGGAGGCGCCTGGATCGATTGCCAGCCGATGGAAGACCGGCGCTTCCGCTGCGCGATCTACGGCAACGCAAAGAACCTGCTGGAAGACAGCGAGTTCCTTACCTATCGATCGTTCGACATCGACAGCCTACGCGCGCAATACGACAGCTACAACGGCGACGAAATCGTGCTGAAGGACAACACAACGCTCAAGCGCGATCCGAGCCACACGCATACGTACTAACCACGGGCAGGGACTGGAGGTCCAGCTTGATCATTCGAGTTTCATCGTTCGAACGCGAACTTCTGCTGACGTGTCCGGAAACCGAAGACCTGACACGCACGATGGTGTTGGATCAGCAAAGCCTCGTGGGATCACAGCAACAAATCGATGCACTGCGCGAAGCGTGTTCGGAAGCGTTGCAGCGAGTCGGGTATAACGCAAGCTATGACCTGACGGCGGAAGGGCGCGTCCTTGAGGACCTGATCGACAGGCTTTTTATTCGATAAGGGGCCTTGCTAAGGGGCAAGAACTTGCTCATTGACAACCCTCCGCGTCGCGCGGAAATTCTCTTCCCAGGCCACCAACCAGCACTGGCCAACAGGGGAAAATTGAATGCGTGTTGCGTGGCAACGGATCTGCCTGATGGCAGTAGTGTCTGCGGTGGTCTCGCCGCTTGTATTTGCCCAGTCCCAGCCATTGGAGACTGAGTACAAGAAACTGATCAAGGTTGATACCGACATCTCCCCGTTAGGCGCCACGCCCTTCGGTGAAAACGTCAGTCTTTACGACGGCAGCCTCTCCTTCGAGCAAACGGATCTGACCCTGAAAGGTACGGGACCGGACATCGTCATATCGCGCACGTTCAACGTGACCGATTCGAATGAAATGCCACTGAAGTATGGCGGTTCATTCGCCGACTGGGACCTAAATACTCCTCGCATTGAGACTTACACGGCTAATCAGCTCAACGTCGTGGGATGGATCTTGCCGACACCTAATCCGATGGCGCGCTGCAGCCAGTTCACCACGCCGCCCGTGGTCGACGGCATCGGTGGAACCGACCCATCGACACCTGACCTTTGGTGGTACGGATATCACCTGATTGTGCCGGGCCACGGCTCACAGACGTTGATGGAGCGGAATACCCTCAACGCCAATGTGCCACAGATGGCTGGCCAGACCTTCCCCATCATGACGAAGGACAACTGGGCCATTCATTGCGGCGTTAACACTGATAATGACGGTGGGGAAGGCTTCGTCGCCGTGGCGCCGGATGGCACTCAATACACCTTCGCGCACTTGGTATACCGTGCCATGGCGGGTAGCGTACGGCCTAACGGATCGGGCCCGAACGCGCTTCGTGCCGACGTGTTCCAGCCCAACGTATCGGTGAACGCATCGGTTGCTCGACGCGATGGACTGATGATGGTTACCAAGATTGTCGACAGATTCGGCAATTCCGTTAACTACACTTACTCGGGCGACAATCTCACGGAAATAACTGGCAGCGACGGCCGCGATGTCAAGCTGACCTATGTCGGAACAACAACTCAGATTCAGTCCATCAGCGTACAGTCTTCCACGGCCGCACCACGAACCTGGACCTACGGATATGGTGTGGCGGTTGCAAATACCACCATTCCCACGTTAACCAGCGTGAGGCTTCCGGATAATTCTCAGTGGACGTTCAATCTCGGTTCTTTGATGGAGCTGGCGATCGACACGCCGCTCAATAACTGCGACAACCCCGCATCAGCCACGGGCTCGCCGACGTCCGGATCCATGACGCATCCATCCGGCTTGACAGGGACATTCAGTGTCGAGTCGATCACGCGAGGTCGTTCCTACGTGCCGAAAACCTGCTACCTGCCAGCAGGTCCCGTGGAAATTCCGCAAAACATCTACCATCTGGCCGTCACGTCCAAGTCATTTTCCGGTGCAGGAATGCCGACCGAGACTTGGACGTATAGTTACTCCCCAGCAAACGGAAGCTGGAGCACCGATGCGTGCGCCACGGCCGGCACCTGTCCCACCACGGTGTGGACCGATATGGTCGATCCGGCGAGTAACGACACACGTTACACGTTCAGTAATCGCTACGATCAAACTGAAGGCCAGGCACTTCGCACCGATTACTACCAGGGAGCGGCAGGTGGTACGCTGCTTCGGTCGGAAACCACGGGCTATGCGCTGGCCGCGCAGGGCCCGTGGACAACGACGTATGTTTACGATCTTCAGGGGCGAACGAATCGCGCAACAACGCAGCAGTTGACGCCGGCTAATCTTCGGACGATCACCCAGGATGGCACGACCTACACATGGTCAGCCACGGCATTCAACGCCTTTGCGCAGCCCACTACGGTTACGCGCTCTAGCAACATTGCAGGCCAGGCTTCGATCACGGAAACAACGTCCTATTTGAATGACGCCGCACTGTGGGTGCTCGGCCTTCCGCAGGAAGTGGATAACAACTCGACAGGTGAAGTTGAGAGCCAGAATACCTACAATGCATCGACGGATACGCTGGCATCACGGTCAGCCTTCGGCCAGCCCTTGATGAGCTACGGCTGGAACACCGCCGGCCAGCTCGCCAGCTTCACCGACCCACTCAACCACACCACCACGCTGGGTAACTACAAGCGCGGCATTCCCCAGTCGATCGGTTTCCCGGATTCGACCTCCGAATCGCTGGTAGTGGACGACTTCGGCCAGATCAGCTCGATCACCAACCAGGCCGGCAACAGCACGTCCTATCTGTACGATGCGATCGGCCGCATCGCCGAGATCGACTACCCCACGGGCGACTCGGTTGCCTGGGCCAAGCAGACCTTCACCTATACCTTCGAAACCTGGGTATCGCACGGCATCGCGGCCAACCACTGGCTGCGTGGGGTCACCCAGGGCCCCAAGGTCACCTACACCTACTTCGACGCCATGCTGCGGCCCATCGAGCTCCTGACACGGCGATCCAGCGATGGCGGCACGCCCAAGACCAGCCGCACCGACTACGACTTCCACGGCAACAAGACCTTCCAGTCCTATCTGACTGAGGGCGACCAGGCGCTGTCCGCGCTCACCAATGGTGTCACCACCAACTACGACGCCTTGAGCCGCGTCATCTCCACGGTGCAGCCGTCCGAGCTGGGCAACCTCACCACCACCACCAATTACCTCTCCGGCGCCCGCAAGCAGGTCATCGACCCGAAGGGGAACAGCACCACCACCAGTTACCAGGTCTTCGACGAGCCGTCCTACGACAATGTCATCCAGGTCAGCGCTCCGGAAGGGGTGACCCAGACCATCACCCGCGACCTGTACGGCAATCCCCTGGCCATCAGTCAGGGCGGCATCACCAAGTCGATGGTCTACGACAGTTATCACCGGCTGTGCCGGACCACGGAACCGGAATCCGGCTCCGAGGTGATGGCCTACGACGCGGCCAACAACCTGGCCTGGAGCGCGTCAGGTCAGACGATCACCGGCACCGACTGCGGCCAGAGCCAGGTCGCCGCTGCCGCGCAGACAGTGCGCGGCTACGACGCCATGAACCGGGTGACGTCCATCACCTACCCGGCGGGCACTGCGGCCACGGCGATGACCTACACCCTCACCGGCAAGCCGCTGACGGCGACCTCCGGCGCGGTGAGCTGGACCTACGGCTACAACAAGCTGGACCTGCTGACGGCTGAAGGGTTGTCGGTGGACGGCTACACCTGGGCCCTGGGCTACGGCTACGACGTCAACGGCGTGCTGGCAAGCACGGTGTATCCGGACGGCAAGGCGGTGACCTACAGCCCGGACTTCCTGGGCCGGCCCACCACCGCCGGCAGCTACGCCGCGGGCGCCACCTACTACCCCGACGGCGATCTGCAGGGCTTCACCTTTGGCAGCGATGCAGCCTATACGGCGACCGAGAACAGCCGGAATCTCCTGTCCAACTTCTCCTACGGCACCGCCAGCGCCGTGGCGGTGAGCGAGGACCTGGCCTACGACGGCAATGCCAACATCACTCAGGTCAATGACCTCACCAACAACGGCCAGCGCACCAAGACCCTGGGCTACGACGGCCTGAACCGGCTGACCAGCGCCAATGCCGCGAACCTGTGGGGGACGGAGAGCTACACCTACGACACCCTCAACAACATCCGCACGCTGACCACCGCCGGCGTCACCAACACCTACAACTACGATGCCAGCAACCGCCTGACCTCGGTGACCAGCGGCGCCAGCACGGTCTCCAGCTTCGGCTACGACGCCCGCGGCAACGTCACCCTGCGCAACAACGTGCCGATGGTGTTCGACGAGGCCAACCGGCTGACCCAGATCAGCGGGCTGGACAGCTACACCTACGACGCTGAGGGGCGACGGGTGAAGAAGGCCCCGGCTTCGGGCACGCCCACCTACTACGCCTACAACCAGGCCGGGCAGTTGATGTGGCAATACGACCCGGCTACCACCAATGGGACGGACTACATCTACCTCGGCAAGAAGATGGTGGCCAGTACCGTTAATGCCGACACCACCGTCATCGGCAATATCGATGGTGTGACCACCGGCACGACCGCAACGGTCACCGGCTGGGCCTGCTCCACCGGCCTGCCGCAGTCCATCCAGGTGGGCCTCTATGAGGGCCCGGCGGGTACGGGCGCCAATATCGCCTTCGTGGTGGCCAACCAGTCGAGCGAAGCGGCGGTCAACGCGCTTTGTAAGTCGACCGGCACGGCGTATCGCTTCAGCGCCGTGTTGAGCGACAGTGTTCGCCAAACCTATCCCGGCCAGCCTATCTATGGCTACGGGGCCTCGCCGGTCGGCAACGGCGACAACATGCTCACGCAGTCGGGGGTGTTCACCATCCCGGCGTCCGTCAATGCGCCGCCTGCACCTGCCGTGCTCAACGCTGCTGCGGCGGCGGACATGAACAGCATCAACCTCTCGTGGAGCAGTTCCGCGACGGCAACCAGCTATTCCTTGCAGCTGAACTACAACGGCGGTGGCTGGAATACGTATTACAACGGGTCGGCGACCAGCCTGAACGCCCCGGTGTCGGCCGACGGTACTTACGCATGGCGCGTTGAAGCCTGCAATACCAACGGCTGCTCGTTGTTTACCAGCGGACCGACCGTCACTATCATTCACACCCCGACGGTCCCCACCGCCATCAGCGTCCCGGCGACCAGCAGCGGCCCGATTGCCATCGGCTGGTCAACCACCACGTACCAGACTTACTACTCGTTGGAGCAGAGCTACAACGGGGGCGCGTTCGGAGCCATCTACAATGGCCCCGCCAACTCGTTTAGCTATACCGCCACTAGCACCGGTACCTACACGTACCGCGTCCGGGCGTGCAATGCCAGCGTCTGCGGCGGCTACGGTCCTACTGGTAGCTCCACCATCACGATCCCTCCCGCCAGCGCGCCAAGCCTTAGCTTGCCGGCGACAAACAACTCGGGCGCCTATACGGTGAGCTGGTCGGCCGTTCCTGGCGCAACCAACTACCAAGCTGAGCAGCAAGTCAATGGTGGCGCTTTCAGTGTGATCCAGGGCAGTGGGGCGACAAGCTGGAGTACGTCCGGTCAGGGCAACGGGACCTATGGTTACCGTGTCATTGCATGTAACGCAGGCGGGTGTGGACCATACAGCGCGACGGCGAATGTTGTAGTTGCGCTAGTGCCGGCGGTGCCAACGGGTTTGCATACGACACTGGTCAACGTGAGCAAAGGTCTCGTAACGCTCGCCTGGAATGCCGTGAGCGGGGCAACGGACTACCAGATCAAATACACGTCCACGGGAACCAGTGGAACCCACGACGCGGGAACCGCCACGTCGCTTAGCGGCACATATCGGCCTGTGCAAGGGAATATTTCGTTCAATGTCGAGGCATGTAACGCGTCTGGGTGTTCGGCGTGGAGTGCTCCGATAAGTACTGCATTGAACTCCGACTAAGGCGTGTCTGCTATGACTCAATCCGGCAAGATGGCAATAAGGGGCAAAACGGAAAGCCAGTCGCGCATATATTCGATTGTATGTCGTCGTGGGCGCGGCATGTTCTCGCTTACGCTCGGATTCGTTTTGTGTGGGTTGGCGCCGAGTATGGGTCGCGCGGAGACAGTAACCTACTACTATACCGACAACCGCCAGACCATTCTGACGTCGACGGATTCTTCGGGAAACATACAGAATCAAAATGACTATCGACCGTACGGTAGTCAAGTCATTGGCCAAGCCGTTGCGGGCCCCGCCTTTGATGGTCACGTCTATGACCCTTCCTCAGGACTGATCTACATGCAGGGGCGATACTACGATCCTGCTAGTGGGAGATTCGTCAGCATTGACCCTGCTGGAGTTCGTCAGTCGGCGACATCAACTTTCAATCGATATTCGTTCGCGGATGATGATCCGATTGGAAACATAGACCTCTTTGGCTGGACAACCTGGCCAGCCGATGGCCGAGTAACTTCACGTTATGGGGCTCAAGAATCTGCGATTAGAAATCAACCACATCAAGGCGTAGATATCGCCAATCCGCGTGGCGCGCCGGTGCGCGCGTCCGATGGTGGCAGAGTGATTTCGACTCGAAATGGCCCCGGCGGGGAGCATCAAGTCATTATTCTCAATAGTGATGGCTCTGTTTCTGGATATGCTCACGTGGCATCCAGCGTCCAGGTTGGCGATGTGGTCACTGAAGGACAGCAAATCGGTACAACGGATACCTCAGGGCATAGTACTGGCCCTCATCTTCATTATTCTTATCGGCCAGCGGTCAATGCGCCTCGTGCCGACCCAGAAACTCATCTTCCTCAGCGAAATCAACAACAATCTGACCAGCAACAACAGCCTCAGCAACAACAACAAGAGCCACAGCCACAACCACAACCACAACAGGCGCCCGACCCTCAACATACCTGAGGGGCAAGCTCATTACTTATGCTGGCGAGTTCGGAAAGCACTGAAATCAGGAAAAGTCATGTCTAGATCGAAGACTTCACGCTCCATATCGGCACATATTTGTTGGCTGCTGATCTTGATGGCAATCTCCGGAGTTGGCGATGCGCGTCAAGCAGTCAAGCCCTGGGCATGGACAAGCGCGTCAGCCCGATTCGATGCTTGGGACAAGGACTCCGGGAAAGGAGAAGTACTGATCGATCGGGACCATGTGGTAGCAACTTTTCTAGGCTCGGATGGTGCCGTTGCTTATCGTTTCAATGGACATCGGACAGGAGATGATGTTTCCGGAGTGCTCGAGGTGAGCGACACCGATCTCGATCGGATTTCGGTAAAAGGAACCTATAAGAAAATTGTTTGGAAGGGTCCATCTGGCGGCCGTGAGGTTCTTCTTCTTGAGGGCGGCACGATCTTGATAGGTATTACCAGAGAAATAGATAATCCGAAATGACATTAGGGGATCCCGAGAATCTTCCTAAGTGCGGACTCCGGGAGATTTACTGTGACCTTAGTGCCAGGCTCACAGAGAATGGATACTCCTTGGAGCGCCAAGGCTCGATACGCGACCTGGCAAAGCTAGGGCTTACCTTGGAGTCGGCAGTTGGTCAACGATTTCGATTTGTCTCGGACGACGAAGACCTTGAAAGGAATACAGACGACATCATGTTCGATGGTGTAGTGGTCCGAGACGCGCAGTACGGAGTTCTTGCCGTGGTAAATGACCGTGGCGTATTCCATCGTTCGGATCTGAAGAAGACTTTTTAACCGGTTCGGTAGCCGGCAGATGTACTTCGTCGCCGTTAGCGCTAGAGATAGCGTGACTGCAGGAAGGCGAAGGTTGCGCGGAGGCCCTGTGCCTCACCACCCCTCGGCTTACCCGGCCTGTCCGCGTCATTCCACGAATACGTGTCCAGGTGCAGCCACGGCATGTCCTGCGGAACAAACCTGTCCAGATACAGCGCCGCGGTAACCGCGCCAGCATGGCGCGAAACGCCAGCATTGGCGAAGTCCGCGATGTAGCTTTCCAGCATGCGGCGATACGGGCGCCACAAAGGGAGTTGCCACACGGGGTCGTTGACGCGGCGACCGGCGGCGACGAGGTCGGTGGCCAGCTGGTCGTCGTTGGTGAAGACGGCGGGGATGTCGGGGCCTAGGGCGACGCGGGCGGCGCCTGTGAGGGTGGCGAAGTCGACGATCAGGTCGGGCTTCTGTTCGCTGGCATAGGTCAGCGCATCGCATAGCACCAAGCGGCCTTCGGCGTCGGTGTTGTCGATCTCCACTGTCAGGCCGGCGCGGGTGCGTACGATGTCGCCGGGGCGCATGGCGTTGCCGGCGATGGAATTCTCGACCGCTGCAATAAGCACGGTCATGCGCACGGGCAGCTTGGTGGTCATCACCAGCGAGGCCAGGGCGATGGCGTGGGCGGCGCCGCCCATATCCTTCTTCATCCAGCGCATGCCGTCGGCGGGCTTGATGTCCAGGCCGCCGGAGTCGAAGCACACGCCCTTGCCCACCACCGCCAGCTTCGGGTGCGAAGAATCGCCCCAGGTAAGTTCGATCAGGCGCGGCTCGCGGTGGCTGGCCCGGCCCACCATGTGGATGGTGGGGAAATTCCCGCTGAGCAGTTCATCACCCACCCAGTCGCGCAGCTTGGCGCCATGTTCGCGGGCGAGTGTCTTGACGAAGTCGGAGAGTTCTTCCGGGCCCATGTCTTCGGCCGGGGTGTTTACCAGGTCGCGAACGATCAGGGTGGCGTCGACCAGCGGCTGCAGCGACCCGAGCATTTCATCCACCACCACCATCGTCGCCGGCAGGCGCGGGGCCTTGCGGTATCGGCCGAAGTGATAGGCGCCCAACGCCCAGCCGAGTGCACAGGCAAATTCATCGACGGGCATGCCATCGCCTGACAGGGCGTAGTTCCCCACGGGCAGGCGATAGGGCAGGCCGCCCAGGCTGGACATCGGGTCGGTCGCATCGACGCCGACAAGGATGCGGTCGAGTCCGCCTTCGCTGTCGGAAAGAAGGGTGGCGCTGCCAGGCGAGCCGTCGAAGCCCGTGGTGTCGAGCCAGGCCTGCTGGGCAGCGGTGAGCCTGTCACGGACGTTCGGCAGGTGCTGCGCATCGACTGGCTCGATCAAGATTACCGGGCCGTTTACTGCGCTGCGTGCAATGAGCGAGGCCATGCTTTTCGAACTCCTTCTGGGCCCCGCGAGTCGGCGGCATGCCCTTCCCTGGGCCCATTGTACGCGGTGGATCAGGGGGCTGGATGCGCCTGGTCAAAATGATCGTCCAGCCAGCTGGCCAGTGACGATAGGTTTGTGAATTCGAGGTCGGCGCGGAATTCATCAGGCAGGGGCCAAGGGGCGCCCTCGCGGTTGAACCATGCGGTTTGCATGCCGGCTTCCTTCGCCCCACGGACGTCCATTGTAGGGTCGTCGCCTACATGCAATACGTGGGCCGGAGGCACACCCAGCCGATCGCTGACCAGTTCGAAGATGCGGCGGTCGGGCTTGGCCACACCGACCAGGGCAGAACTCACATGCTGGTGGAAGAGGTGATGCAGACCGATCACGGTAAGGTCCGCATTGCCGTTGGTGAGGGTCGCCACCCGCACGCGGGTCCGAATACGCTCTAGCGCCGTCAACGTGTCGGGGAAAAGCTCCACGTTGTTGCGGGCGGCGTAGAAAATGCGCCAGACCTCTTCCACCAGGGGGTTGGCCACGCCGCAGGCGGTGAAGGCGCGTTCCATGGTGAGCCGGCGCAGGGCGCCGAGGTCGTGGCCGAGGTGCGTGTACTCGTCGCTGATCTGGTCGCGCAGGTCACGCAGGGCCTGCACCGACCAGGCCTGGGCTACCTCCGGATGGTGCTGGCGAAGCCAGCGGTCCACGCACTGTTCGGCTTCCAGGATGGCCGGGAGTACCGGCCACAAGGTGTCGTCCAGGTCGAACGAGACAGCGCGGATGTCCATGAGGGCGGGAATTTTGTAGGAGGCGGTTGGCGGGTTTGGGGGTCAGAGTCATGACTCTGACCCCGGCTTCTCAGCGCGGACCGCTAACCTTCAAAGTCTGCCCCAGCTTCACGCTGTCACCCTTCAAACCGTTCCACTGGCGGACCTTGGCGATGTCGGCGTTGTGCTTCTTGGCGATGGAGTACAGCGTGTCGCCGGGCTTTACGGTGTAGGTCTGTGCGGGCTTGCCCACCTTGGCGATGGTCTTGCTCTTGGCAGGGTCAGCGCTATGACTCTGACCCCTAGTCTGGGCAACCTTCGCCGCTACACCAGGCTCAGTGGACTTTTTTTTTGAGGCAGCCGCCTTGGCGATGGCCTCGTTGCGCTCGGCTTCGGCCTTGGCGATCTCTGCCTGCGACGGGGCGGTGGAACCAAGGTTCAACTTGTCCGACGGCTTCTCATGCGTATCCACCGCCGGCTTCGCCGTCGGCTTGCCAGCCACCGTCACCGCATCGGACGTGACCTTGGCGAACCGGCCGCCGATCTTCGCCTGGTCGCTGACGGTGATGGCGTCGCTGGTGATGCCTGCGAAGCCCGCACGCGCATTGGTGAACACGCTGCTGGTGACGCCGGCGAACTGCGACGGCGGGGCGGAGGCTGCCTTTTCCTTCGCAGCAGCACGCGCGGCGGCGAGCTTCTCGGCCTTGGTGAGCGGACGCGAAGGTGCGGCGGCCACGGCTGCCGCGGGAGCGGCGGCGGCGGGAGCGGCGGTGGTCAGCGGCTCGGAAGCGCTGGCCTTGGCGCCCACGCTTGCCAGGATCCTTGCACGACGGCCGGCATCGGCCGACACCAGCGCGGCACCATCGGCGTAGGGCAGCAGGCTATGCGAACGCAGCAGCGCCTTGCCGGGGCCGTCAGTGACGAAGTCCACCAGCGCCTTGGCGTCGGCGGCCTTCGGGCTGGACGGGTTGGTCACCAGGTACAGCTGGGTGTACAGCGGGTAGGCGCCGCTGGCGACGGTGGACGCGCTCGGTGCCACGCCGTCGACCGAAATCATCTTGAGCTTCTTGTTGCCGGCCGCGCCCGACAGCGTCGTGGCGCCGAAGCCACGCGTATCCAAGCCAATGCCTTCCTCGAGCTTCGCCTGGTTCACGTACAGGCGCGGCGCCGCCACCGGCTGGTTGCCGCGGCCGAACACCAGCTTGCGCAGGCTCCACTCCACGCCGTCGCCAGGGCTGGCCGCGGCGTACACGTTGATGCCTTCGTCCTTGCCGCCCAGTTCCTTCCAGTTGGTGATCTTGCCGTAGTAGATGTCATGCAGCTGCTGCATGGTGATGTTGGTCACCGGGTTGGACGCGTGGGTGATCAGCACCACGCCGTCCCAGGCCACCGGTGTAAACGTCAAGCCAGCCTCGGCCGCACCGGTAGCAGGGCGAGCGGTACCGGCGAGGTCGGCCTGGCCCTTCTCCAACGCATCCAGGCCCGAGGCCGTATTGAACGACTGCACTTCGATCTTGCCGTTGCCGGCCTTTTCCCAGGCCTTGGCCACGTCGCCCACCACGCCACGCGCCACGGTGACATCACCACGCCAGATCAGCGGGCCGGCCGCAGCAAAGACAGAGGCGGAGGCCGCCACGGTAAGAAGGGCAGCGGAGACCACACGTGCAAGGCGAAGGGACATAGAAGCGAGCTACCTGAGAAAGACCGGGACCGGCGATATCTCGCAATTATGGCGTTACAAATGCCTACGCGCGACCCCGGCCTTATTCAGTTATGTCGACAGGGAACACCGACCGGGGCCGCGCTGAAGGGAATTACAACACTACGTAGTACACCGCATTGCTCCTCACCACCGTCAGCAAGAGCTGTCGGGCCTGTCCGCCGCCAAACGCCCGTAGTGCCTTGACGTTAGCCACCTGCCGTTGCCCTACGCCAACCACGATATCGCCCGCCCGGAGACCGGCATCATCGGCCGCGGAACCCTTCTTCACCGATGTGATGGCCGCACCGAAGGCACCGTCGTTACGCTGGTCCCCCGCCAGGTCGCTGAACACCACGCCGGCCAGACGCGGATCAACGGCGCTTCCCTCCACCGAGGCCAGCTTCTCCGGCTCGATCTTCGCCGACACCTGGCGCGTCTGCCCACCGCGCGACACCGTCAGCTGCACCGACGCATCCAACGGCAACAGACCTTCGGCATTGCGCACATCCTGCGCCGAACGCACGGCCTTGCCATCGAGCGTATCCACCACATCACCCACGCTAATACCGGCCACATCCGCAGGCGTGCCCGGTGTCACGCTGGTCACCACCGCGCCTTGTCCCGCCGGCACGTTAAGCGCCTTGGCCACGCGCGCAGTCACATCCTGCACCTCCAGCCCCAACGTGCCGCGGCGCACCTTGCCGAATTTCAGGATCTGTCCCATCACCTGCGAAGCCAGGTTCGAAGGAATGGCAAACCCAATACCGACATTCCCGCCGGAAGGAGAAAAGATCATCGTATTGATCCCCACCAACTCCCCGCGCAGGTTCACCAGCGCGCCACCGCTATTGCCGGGATTGATCGAAGCATCCGTCTGGATGAAGTTCTGGTACCCCTTCGACCCCAGCCCCGAACGCCCCAGCGCCGACACCATCCCCGACGTCGCCGTCTGACCCAGCCCGAAGGGATCACCCACAGCCACCACGAAATCACCTACCCGCAGCGCATCCGACGCACCCACAGGCAACGCCGTCAGCCTGTCGGCATCGATCTTCACCAGCGCCACATCGGTGTCAGGATCCGACCCCACCAGCCGTCCGGTAAACGAACGTCCATCCTGCAAGGTCACCTGGATATCGTCCGCCCCACCGACAACGTGGTTGTTGGTAAGCACGTACCCCTTGGCAGCATCCACCACCACGCCCGAGCCCAGGCTCTGCTCCACCCGCTCGCGCGGCGTCCCCTGCAGCCCAAAGAACTGCCGGAACACCGGGTCGTCGAAGTACGCATTGGCAGACCGCACGCGCGTCTTGGTACTGATATTCACCACCGCCGGAGTGACCTTCGCCAGCATCGGCGCCAGCGAAGGCACCGGCTGGCCCTCCACCACGGGCGGAATGGCGGCTTCTGACGGTGGCGCGGAACACCCCAGCGCCAGCGACAACAAACCCAGTGGCAACCACCGACGAAGGCCAAAACTGCGCATACCAAAGCTCCTTCACAAATGTGTCCAGCAACCGCCCTTGGACTATGGCCGAACAGCCCAGGTTCCCAGCCCCTGGTGAGACAAAAATTACGCTTTACATCCGCCCCCGCCGGGGGTAACTTCACCTCCTGTCCGACCACAACATCTTGTGTTTGCGCCATCCGGCCGCACCTAGATCAAGTAGATACGACAGGTAACTCAAGTACTCTGGCAGCTAGTGTTGGGGGCAACGAACGAGCGCCAGGTACCCACCGCACGACCGCAGCACCGTGGCCTTCCGGGGGGAGGGCAGGCGACCTGCTCTTCCGGTGCATGACGACAACAGGCCCTAGAGAGGCCGATGAAAAAGAAGGAACGTTCAACGATGAGCATCGTCCGCGCGCAAGCCGCAGCGCATGATTCGACCATTCCGCTGCAGCCAGCCTCGCACGACATCTGGGACAAGAAGTACCGCCTGAAGGCCAAGTCCGGCGAACCGGTGGATGCTGACGTCGACGGCACCTACCAGCGCGTAGCCAAGGCACTGTCCGACGTGGAAGCGACGGAGGAACTCCGCGCCACCTGGAACGACCGCTTCCTGTGGGCGCTACGCCGCGGTGCCATCCCCGCCGGCCGCATCACCTCCAATGCCGGCGCGCTGGCGCACAAGCCCGCCACCAGCACGATCAACTGCACGGTCAGCGGCACCATCACCGACTCCATGGACGACATCCTGGAGAAGGTGCACGAGGCAGGCCTGACGCTGAAGGCCGGCTGCGGCATCGGCTACGAATTCTCCACCCTGCGTCCGCGCGGGGCGTACGTGAGCGGCGCCGGCGCGCATACCTCGGGCCCGCTTAGCTTCATGGATATCTACGACAAGATGTGCTTCACCGTGTCGTCCGCCGGCGGCCGCCGCGGCGCGCAGATGGGCACGTTCGACATCAGCCATCCCGATGCCAAGGAATTCATCCGCGCCAAGCGCGAGGATGGCCGCCTGCGCCAGTTCAACCTGTCGCTCTTGATCACCGACGGCTTCATGGACGCCGTGGCGGACGATGCCGACTGGCCGCTGGTGTTCCCGGTGCACGTGAAGGAAGAGAACGAGGTCAACCTGCAGGACCCCGCCCAGGTGGTCTGGCGCGAGTGGCCCACCACGCAGAATTACGTGGCCCGGGAAGACGGCCTGGTGGCCTGCAAGATCTATGGCCACATCCGCGCGCGGCACCTGTGGGACATGATCATGGTGTCCACCTACGACTTCGCCGAGCCCGGCTTCATCCTGATCGACCGGGTGAACGAAATGAACAACAACTGGTGGTGCGAGCACATCCGCGCCACCAACCCCTGCGGCGAGCAGCCCCTGCCGCCGTACGGCAGCTGCCTGCTGGGCTCGATCAACCTCACCACCTTCGTCCGCGACCCGTTCGGCCCCAAGGCCCGGTTCGACTGGGATGAATACCGCGAAGTGGTGAAGGTGTTCACCCGCATGCTGGACAACGTGGTGGAGATCAACGGCCTGCCGCTGGCGCAGCAGCGCCTGGAGATCGAATCCAAGCGCCGCCACGGCATGGGCTTCCTGGGGCTCGGCTCCACGCTGACCATGCTGAAGATGCGCTACGGCACCGCGGATGCTGTGACCTTCACCGAGGACGTCTCCCGCGAAATGGCCGTGGCCGGCTGGGAAATGGCCCTGGACCTGGCCAAGGAAAAGGGCCCGGCGCCCCTGCTGGCGCAGGAGTTCGAGGTCACCGGCGACATGCTGCGCAAGCGCCCGGAGATGGTCAAAGATGGCTACACCGTGGGCCAGAAGATCCGCGGCAGCGTGCTGCACGCCAAGTACAGCCGCTACATGCAGCGCGTGGCCGAAGTGGCCCCGGAGCTGGTGGCCAAGCTCGCCGAAACCGGCGCCCGCTTTACCCACCACAGCTCGATCGCCCCCACCGGCACCATCAGCCTTAGCCTGGCCAACAACGCCTCCAACGGCATCGAGCCCAGCTTCGCCCACCACTATTCGCGCAACGTGATCCGCGAGGGCAAGAAGAGCAAAGAGAAGGTCGAGGTGTTCAGCTACGAGCTGCTGGCCTACCGCGCCCTGATCAACGCCGACGCCCTTCCGTTCTCCGAAGATGCGAAGTCCAAGCTGCCCGAATACTTCGTTTCGGCCGACGACATCAGCCCGAAAGAGCACGTGGACATCCAGGCCGCCAGCCAGAAGTGGATTGATTCATCCATCTCCAAGACGGCCAACGTCCCCACGGACTACCCGTACGAAGACTTCAAAGACATCTATTTTTACGCGTATAAGCAGGGTTTGAAGGGTTGCACCACCTTCCGTTTCAACCCCGCTGCATTCCAGGGTGTGTTGGTCAAGGAAAGCGATCTTGAGAGCACCCTCTACCGGTTTGAGTTGGAAGACGGTAGCGTTGTCGAACTGAAAGGCAATGAGCAGGTGGAATATGACGGGGAAATGCACTCCGCCGCCAACCTGTTTGATGCCTTGAAGGAAGGGTATTACGGCAAGTTCTGACCCGATTAAAAAAACCGGAGAGGGTACAAAAGTATGTCCAACATCGATCAAGTCGTCCCGGGCAACCTGGATGTCGATTCCACTGCCAATGACAACGCTGCTTCCGACGTAACGCCCGTGCCGGGTTCCGTCCCCACCCGCAAGAAGGCTGTCCGCAAGGCCCCCAAGAAGGCTGCTGCAAAGAAGGCCCCGGCCAAGAAGGCCGCCGCCAAGAAGGCTTCGAAGAAGGCTGCCACCAAGAAGGCCGCCCCGAAGAAGGCTGCTGGCAAGAAGGCCGCCAAGAAGGCTGCCCCGAAGAAGGCTGCTGCTAAGAAAGCTGCCAAGAAGGCCGTGAAGAAGGTCGCCGCCAAGAAGGGCGCCCGCAAGGCTGCCAAGAAGGCCGCCCCGAAGAAGGCCGCCCGCAAGTCGTCGGTCAAGAAGAGCGCCCGCAAGGTCGCCCGTAAGGTCGCCGGCGCCGCCAAGAAGGCGGTGAAGGCTGTGAAGAAGGCTGGCCGCAAGGTCGCCAAGAAGATTGCCCCGAAGAAGACGGCGAGGAAGCCCGCCGCGAAGAAGAAAGCCGCCGGAGCTGCGGTCAAGAGGTCCACTGCCAGCAAGAAGACGACCGCGCGTAAAGCCGCTCGTCGCAAGTAAGTAGTACCCATTCCGGCCCGGCGATCCGTCGCCGGGCCGGAATTCATTCCAGAATAAGAAAAGAGATAGTTATGGCCATCAAAATCGACAAGAAGATCAAGGGCTACCAGGTTGTAAAGCCGGAAGACAAGGTCGCCGCCCCGGCGCCGGTCCCGGCCAAGGTAGAGCCGCCGATGGCCGAAGTGATCCAGATGCATGAAAGCGTCGAGCGTCCCGAGACGCTGATCGGCAACACCTACAAGATCAAATCCCCGTTGGTGGAACACGCCCTGTACGTGACCGTCAACGACATCGTGCTGAACGCCGGCACCCCCCACGAACAGCGCCGCCCCTTCGAGGTGTTCATCAACTCGAAGAACATGGACCACTTCCAGTGGATCGTGGCGCTTACCCGAATCCTGTCGGCCGTGTTCCGCAAGGGCGGCGACGTGACGTTCATCGTGGAAGAGCTCAAGGCCGTGTTCGACCCGAAGGGCGGCTACTTCAAGGCCGGCGGCATCTACATGCCCAGCATCGTGGCCGAGATCGGCGCGGTGATCGAGCAGCACATGAAGAGCATCGGGCTGATCCACGACCCGGAGATGGACGAGTCGACGCGCCGGCTGATCGCTGAGAAGCGTGCGGCTTATGAGGGTGCGGCGAAGAAGAAGGCTGAGGCGGCTACGGGCACGTTTGCGCCTGTGGGTGGCGAGAGTGCGAGTGGGTTTCCGCCCGGGGCTACGATGTGTGCGAAGTGCAATACGCAGGCGTTGGTGCTGATGGATGGGTGCCAGACTTGTTTGAATTGTGGGTATTCGAAGTGTGGGTGAGATAAGTCAGGGCTTCGGTAGTGCATCGACGCCGACCCCGGGGTCTCAACTGGCGAGACAGTGACAGCCTATCGTCAAAGCCGCGGGTGATGGCGAGTGAGAGTTGGATACGATGGACTTCCTGACTTCCGACCAGCGAAGCGAGCGAATGCGCGCGATCAAGTCGTCGGGAACGAAGCCCGAGTTGATTGTCGGCGCGGTTTTGCGGGCAAATGGATTTCGACCGAGCAGTAGTCCTCAAAAGCTTCCTGGTCGTCCGGATTTTATTTTTCAACGGCGGAAGGCGGCCATTTTCGTCCATGGATGCTTTTGGCATCGGCACAGCTGCCAGAAAAGCAGGATTCCAGCAACCAGCGCAGATTTTTGGAAAAGTAAGTTTGAAGCAAATGTGCGCCGCGACCGGGCTGTTGTATCCAAACTACGTCGAAGCGGGTGGCACGTAGCCATAGTCTGGGAATGCCAGCTTGGGGCTAAACGCAATCGTGTGACAAGGCTTCGCCGTTTGGTATCCTGGCTGAAGGCCCTTGGTCATCAGGCTATATAACCCACCATTTTTGGACGCGCTAGCGCATTTTCGAATGATTCGGATCCCGAGAGATAGGCTCGTACATATTGACCTCTTCGCCGGTTGCGGCGGATTGTCGTTAGGCCTAGAGCATGCTGACTTTGTTCCGGTTTACGTGAACGAACTCAACGATGATGCGCGTGCGACTTACCTACACAACCGCAAACATTATCCCTGGCTAGCGGATGAGAATTTCCATTCCTCTGAAATCCGAAAGATTACCTCGAACAAGTCGTTAGATAGGCTCAGGGATAATCTTCGTGCTGGCGGGCTGGGGGCGCGTCGCGTAGATCTTCTTGTTGGTGGGCCGCCGTGTCAAGGATTCTCCGGCATTGGTCACCGTCGCAACTACAAGATTTCAAAAGACGAGAACCCTTCCAACTATCTCTACCGAGAGATGATAAAAGCGATCTCGGGATTAGAGCCACGTGCATTTGTCTTCGAGAACGTGCGTGGCCTCCTAACTGGACGATGGAACGAAGACGATGAGCCGGGAAGTATTTGGCAATCTGTCTTTACTGACTTCAAAAAGCTCGAGCGCTTAGGTTATCGAGTAGCGGCATCGCTACTCCATGCCGGGGACTATGGTGTGCCCCAGAATCGCCCTAGGCTGATGATTGTCGGCATACATAAAAGCGTACGGGGATTCAATCCACCGACATCTAGTTCGGTGGATGAGTTTGCGTTGGATGCGACGATGCGAGGTTTCCTTCCTCGCCCTTCTGGACTGGCGCCACCGGACATCGCCGATGTCCTTGGCGACCTAGTGGACGAGTCTTACCCCACGAACTCGCACACGCCGCATTATACGCAGCCGGCGCGGAACGGACTTCAACGAAAGTTTCGTATGGGTCTTGATGGGCGCGTTAGAAATGTAGGTGCCCCTCTATCTGAACATTTCTATTCTAAACACAGTGATCGCGTAAGCGAGCGCTTTCGTTTGGTGCAAATGTTGCATCACGCAGGCAAATCAATTCCTGCTGAATTGAAAACAAAGAAGTTCAATCAGCGAGTTCTTCCGCTGCGCTGGAATGGCGACCAGCCGAGTATTACGGTTACATCCCTTCCTGACGATTACATACACTTTAGTCAGCCACGTTCGCTGACCGTCCGCGAGTGGGCGAGACTACAAACCTTTCCGGATTGGTACGAGTTCCACGGACCGCGCACCACGGGTGGTCTGCGCCGAGCAGGGAATCCATTGGTCGGACTTCATGAGCGGACACTGCCGAAGTACACCCAGATAGGGAACGCTGTGCCAGTCAGTATGGCCACAGCAGTTGGAAAACACCTTGCTTCAATTTTAAGGAAGTAAGTCGGGAGGCGAGCTGCCTAACCGCACACCAGGGGTGGACATGAGCGATCAAATGACAGGACTGGACCGGATCCAAGACCGTTCGTTCGGTGGTGCGGATGTCGCTACCCGACCTGACCGAGATGATGAGGGGTGGTGGCCTACAGGTCGGATGCATCTCGGCATGGAGGAGTTCATCCAGCGAACAATTGATGCTACGAAGAATCCCAGAGGTCTGCGAGTCTTCCTTCTTCTTGGCGGAGCTGGAAACGGAAAATCGTTTGCTGCTCGGCGCGTACTTGCGACCCTTCAAGAACCCAAAGAGGGCCTTCCAAAAAAAAGTGCGTGGGCCCAACGAAGTTACCATATTACGCTGCCAGGCGTAGACGCGATTGTACTGAATGACGCAACGATTGCCTCTAGTGAGGAATATAGCGACGGCGGAAGCATAGCGCTCGCTACTGATCTCGATAACTGGGTAAACGAGTCGACAAAAAAGCCTATCGTTGTATTTGGATGCGTGAATCGCGGAATCATAATTGACGAACTCCACTCCGTGGAATCCCGAGGCGTCGCTTTAGGGGCGGGGAAATCGATTCTAGAACGCCTAGCCGGAACTCTTGGCGATAACGCAAAGCGAGGTCGTGAAACAGAGGCGTCAACAACTGGCGGCATCTACGACAGCTTTGATTTGAATGATCGCGACGTCCGAATAGAAACACTTGCTGTTGATTCTACGTCCATAGTCCAGCCCACGCCGCGGAATGTCTCTCTTGAAGATCTTCGTGGTCGTTCCGGGCCGGATCGTGGGCGATTTGGATTGGGGGAAAATTCCTCAGGCGAGGAACTTCTGAGCAACCTGCTCGCGCTACTTGCGGAAGAGGCTGCTCGGCGAGAAGCCGAATGCCCAATCCGCGCGAACTTGGGGTCGTTAGCGAAACGTCCCGCGCTGCTAGTTAAGCGCCTGGCTGACGCAGAGGTCTCGGGTGGAAGAGTGCTGAGTTATAGAGACTTTTGGGGCGCCGTGGTCCTGGGGATCTTGGGCCCGAAGAGGGTTACTACGGAATCATCCGCGAACACAGTGTGGATTTCTCGACGGTTGCAAGAGGCGCGGGGCGAGCGCGACTGCGAGCGGCGTGCGAGGTGCCTCGCTGAGTTGTCAATGCATCGCACGCACCAAGCGTTGTATCAGGGCGCTGGACTGTTTCGTGATCACGCTTCGGACTCGAGTGCCCCCGGATTTCCGCTGGCACCCGCCTTTCGAAAGATCGATCCCATCTTCATGGAAGGTCGTCTGGCGAGCAGCGTCGATGTGGCGATGGAGCTGATGACAGTAAACGGAAGCCCGAGTAAATATCTTCTCGAGGCTTACCCTGAACTCAAGAATGACTGGTCCTCTTTCGACGAGACGCTAGAAGCTAGCATCATTGAGTTTGTCTCGTCGAAGAAGAACGGAGATTCGAGCGCAAGGCGGGCAATCGCTTGGTATAGCGAATATCTAATGCGATTCGCAGCTTTCTACACCGGAACGGGCGGCCAGAGCAAGGTCGTCACCGAGCTTCGAGGAATGCTTAGTGCCCAGACCGCGCGTTTGCCGGAGGAACTAAGGAGATCGTTAAGTGCATACCTTTTCCCTCGAATGAGTGGCGCATCAAATCAACATACGACTTTCGTTCCATTCTTGTCGGTTACATCGACGCCAGTACGCGCGAGTGAAACATTACCCATAAATTCACTTCTTGACGCGTACGACTATTCCGCGATTGCGCTTACAGTCGACGTTCGCTCGGGAAGGGTTTTTTTGGAAGCAATTTTGTCAGGGTCGAACGAGGTGTTGGCGAGCACAACGCTGGATTTTGAGCTCCTGAGAGAAGCTATTGCTGTTGGACAGTCAGGAAGAGGAGGGACTGAGGCAAGCGACTATATAGATGCGCGAATCGAGAGATTCCGGTCGAGTGTCTTTGCACGCATAGCTTCTGGAAATCCTTATTTTGTAAGGCGAGTTCTTGCTAGTCGCGGCGAGTTAACGGAGCTTATGTAAATGGATGCTTCCCTGGCGTTTCCGTCATTGACCAGACCGGAGTATCCGCCGAGCCCGGAGGTCTTTTTATCAGCTCTTGCGTGGTCCACCATGGGCGCGCGAGCTGAAGACGGTACTCATGGCTCGCTCGGTTTGACTTACCGTGGCAACGAGAAACAGGCGCAGTCCTATAAGATCGTTGCAACGGACCCGTCCAGACCGAATGTTGTTGGTGAATTTTCCAGCCATCTGCAACGTACATCCTTCTTAGGCGAGATTGATGAATCCCTCCAATGGAGTGGTGCGTCGGCTCTCGCAGAGGCTCTATTAGGCACAAAACCCGAGCGGGGGCGCGGAAGCACCACGTCTGCGGTCGGTTACGCTGCCGCATTAATGCAGAATTCTATTGGTTCGCTCGTAAAGGAGTCTCCGCCAAATTTCGCGAAGCTAATCAATACAATCTACAGTCTTGGATCACGAGCTACCCAGGGGGACAGTGGATTTCCGTCAGCGTCACATGCCTGGTTCTCAGCCGCGCAGCAAATGGCGTCACGACCCGACCTTAGTGCAATTGAGCAGTCTTTGTTCGCTACGTCGTTGACCCACGTACTTCCAAATGTCAAGTCGTGGCCGCCGAAGAACGCCACTGTCTTGGATGTAGATCTTGCTCAAAAGCCTCCCATCTGGTGGGAGGGGATGCACGAAGAAGTGGGTTGGTTCACCCCCTTCGGTTGGTTTTACTCGGCTTGGAACAACCTGTGCTCGCCTGAGTGGGTCGCTGGATTACCACCTCGGCGATGGGCGGGGTGGGCCACGTGTGTTCTCCGGCACGCTATCGCATTCGCATTTCTCTGGGAAGCGAACTTTTTCGTTGAGATTACGCGAGCGCTACTTCGTGGTTCCGATCTAAATGACTCTGCGCTTTCGGCTGTTTCGCCTAAGGCGCCGTTGATCTCTTGGTCTCAGGGTTCCATTTCGGAGATGGACGTTAAGCCCATGACGAGGTCTCTGTTGCGGGCGGGCTTAGCCTGCCGTATGGAGATACTGGCACTTGTCGATGCATTGTCCGAACGAAATGCAGAGTCACTGCCCGCTCTACTAGGCGCGCTAGGCGCAGCCCTCGGGGATGATCAAAGGCTTCGTTTGAGTGCTGCCCTGACAGGGCGTACGGATCCTCCTGCATGGAGGAATTTGCAGTTTACGGTGGAGTACGCGTTACTTGATCGAGGATCGGCAGAAGCTACGATAGATCAGTACTCATTGCTGCGGACCGTCAGCAAGCGGTTCGCACATGTAGCACCAGGCTCAGATTGGGTGGTTGTTATGGCCGCGATAAACGCTAGGACTCCCATATCTAAGCTGCGGCTGGGAGACATGCTTCTTGGCCTTAGACGACTTGGACTGGCACCGCGGCTCGATTTTCTGTCCCGAGAAGCTGAGCGTGCTGGACTTTGCGCAAGCGCTGCTGACGGTGATGAGGGAATTGTTATCGACCTTGGATTTGGAAGGTGATCTATGGATAGCTTGCTTGGTTCTGCGATCGGATCGCTCGCGCTGGAGGTAGGTGGTCAACTAGTTGTAGAGCTACCCGACGATCTGTCACCGACCCTTGTTAGGGAAATCGTTGCTGGCGTAAATGCTTCAGCCCAGGAGAAGGGCCTCTATTGCACAGCCGTTTATGACCAGCGTAAAGAGCTGGCGACCGTCTCACCCGGTGGCAACACTTGTACCCTTCGCGAACTAGCAAAGTATCGCGAAGGGAACTTGCTCGCGATCGCCTATGCGAGTGATTTTCGCGGCATGAATACCTACACGACGGTACTGCAGAAGCTTTTCTCGCCGGCATTTCCTTCGGAACCCCGCCTTGCTGTCGAGGAAGGAGCGGCGAGCCTTCGTGACCTTTCCGCGGCACTGTCAAGGCACCTCAAGCATAGCCACCGCGTCTTCTCGGACGTTGAAGACCTTGGCGCAGCGATGGAGTTTGTTATTGGTTTTATTACCAGAGCGCATTCATCATCTTCACATGCGACTAAAAGTTTGCGAAGTGACTGGTGGAAGCATGTTGCGTACTGGCTGAAATCGCTTTCTGGGCCTGGTGTTACGGCGGTTTCCCCTGCCAGTACACCTATCGAAGTTGTATCGATTGTGTTCGCCGCAGCAGGTCTTCCTCGGCCACGATCTTTACGTATGGAAGCGTACTCGCTAAGCCCAGATGATTACGTGCTAAGCATCACTGAACGATGGGCGACCGCCGAGCAGATTGAGTCCGAAATCGAACGGCTGGCGTGGGCGGCTCCATCGGGTGTGACAGAGGGACTCAGCAAAATTGACTGGGCAGATGAGCTTCCCCGCGCACAGATAGACTCACCATCGCCGTTGCTCGCCGTTGCGCTTGCAGGAAGTGGTGCGTTCGGCGTTGCTGATCGAACAACTCAACTCGGCAGACTAGACGCCTGGAGAGGTATTTCTGACTCGGACTTCAAGTCTATACAGAAGAAAAAATCTACTGCTCGCTTCCGGCAAGAAGGAAGGGGGTTGCCTACGCCTTGGGCCGGTGGCCCAGAAGTTTTGCCAATTAGTCGCGCTTGGGAGGTGCCGGGCGAGTCAGCCATTGTAGAGATCCCCAAGTTTGGAATTCTAGTTCCTTGGGTAGAGGGGCGCGGAGAGCTAAGTGCGTCAGTGGACGTGTTGAACCTGTTTTCAATTGACGCATCGGGAGCTAGGTTCCATTCCTTCAAGCAAACGTCATTCCACGCTTCCTCCGATGGAGTCTTATTCGAAGGGCTGCTTAATATTGAAAAGCTCGCTCATCCTACCGCCATCCGAATTTCCCTCCATGGAAACAAAGAAGCCGTGCGCGCAGGGCTTGCTGACGGCTTAACGGGAACGTTCTATTTAGTTCCGCCTGATTTTTCGATCGTCCTCTACCGCACAAAGAGACAAAGGCGCGCTCAATTCGCGTATACGAGGGTTCCTCCCGCTAGCCCTGTTTCACTCGAGCTTTCAAGTCCTGGCAGATATGAGGTTGGTCTCGTGCTTCCGGAAGGCGATGCCTATAAGGCATCCGTTTCGTCCACGCACACCGTAGCCGAGTGGCATTCTCAAGCATTGTCAGGAAGGACTACGTTGCTCCAGTTCGATATTTCTGAGGAAGTTACGCTGGAAGTAAACGGTAACCCAGCGTATGTCGCAGCGGTAACTGAACCTAATGTCGCAGAGCTCTCCCCACTTCGTGCAGCCGCCCAAGGCGCTGCTCCGAAATACTTGCCCCTCCCCTTGCCATCCGCCCTGATGACGATAGAAAGCGCGTATTTCGAGGTTCTTGAAGCCTTGGAACGTGGTGAAAGGCATGTGCTCGGCGCGGTCTGGGTTACGGAGGGAGCGACAGACGGCGATTTCACGAATAATTCCCATGGCTGCTTTCTATCGCGGGAATGTTCGACGCATTTTAGTGATTTTGAGCCCGGGAAGCCGTCTACGGCATTGATTGAGTCTGCAGAATATAAAGGTTTACAAGATGCATACGCTAAGTTAGGAATCGCAGAACGGATCAAAGAGCTGTCACGGGAAAATAGTGTCAGTGGCTTGACGATATCGCGAATACCACTAGATTTTATTGATGAGAAGGCGATATCTGACCTCCTCGGGCGTTACGTTGAACTAATCAATACGTGCGCCGGCAGCAACGCTGCGGACGCCTTCTGGTCAAGAATGCTGTTCTCCGTGGCTATATTCCGAGCAGAAAGCGGATTTCGGCAGCCTATCGCCATCATGCTTAGTCCCCTACATCCGCTTAGGTTAGCTTGGATGTGGTACGTGCAGACATCGACTCGAGCCGAATACGATTCAGGTGGCGAACCGCTGGCTATCCTTCAGCTACTCGATGCGTTGGCATACCCGGCTGTCGGGAGTTTTCGAGACGGCGACGGCGAGATCAGAAAATTTATCCCCGCGACGATGGACTATGCCCCAGAGGGCATATACCTCGGCTGGGAGGCTTTGGTCTTCTCAACTGGGTCTAAATTGGAGTTGCCTACCTGGCTTCTCGGAAGGAGGTTTCCTGCCGCAGGGTCTTCTGGCCTCGCTCCTTCCTCTGTTTCTTCTTCAGTTGACAGCTACTTAAGAGTAAATCCTTATGTTCGGGCGCTTAGAGTTTCGGTTAGCTCTCCATCAGTTGCTGGGCGTTCTGCAAACTTGGATGAAGGACTTCTCGATCTCATCGGTGAGCTCGCAGTTGGGGCGAAATCGGGGCCTGGCGTAAGTTCTATTTTCATACACGACTCTGAAAATAGAGATGGGCCATCCCCCAATCTCCGGAGGCTGCGCGATGGGCTCGCTGTTGGAAAGTCCGATTTTGCGGTGACTTGGTCTACCAAGAAGGAAGAAGATGTATCCGGCGACTCGCATATCTGTTTCGTAGAGGGATCTACTGCTTCGTTTGCCGTGCAGGAGAAAAGTGGGGCGTCGATTGGAATGCTTCCAGCTATTCCCTTGAGAAGGTTCCCTAGATTGGATGCCTCGCAAGGTAACCAGTTAGTCGTTGACTATTCGCTATCCGAAACGCCGTTTAGCCTGGCCAGCCTTCACGAAGCTCTTCGAGCGTTCGAGCTTTCGCCTAGCGGTAAGGCATTGGTTACTCGCGTGCGTGCGAATACTTCTGCATTAAAGACGGATGCAAAGTGGGTCGTTATAGGGTCACATTCCATTGATCCGGTGACGCTTTCTCGAGCGTCAGCCCAGACAGGATTGAGGCGAAGGGTCCTTTGGGACTGGCGGCCAGCTGCCACATTGGCGGCGATAAAGTCGACGAAATCCGTCATAGCGCAGCCTTACTCTATTCTCGCGCAAATTCCGGAGTCGCTGACTAACTCCTTGAGAGGAAAAGTTTCACTAATTACTGATGCTACCGGAGATGAACTCTCCGAGAAGATCGCTCAGGTGGTGTCTCTCCTGTCGGCAAGAGCCATTGGCTTGAACACCCTTCTGGCGATGGGGCATCAACAGGATACGGGCGCCTTAGGCTTCTACTTTGCTCTTCAGATTCTCCGGTCTTGGTCATCGAATTCGGAACCGGGTGAACTTAGGCTGGTGGTTCCGGTAGACGCGGTTGATCCACTGCTCCGAAGCATTGTGGAAGACCGAGGAGATTTGACCAGGCGTGCGGACCTACTTGCCCTTTCAGCCAAAGTAGTTGATGGGATTGTTGTGATCTCAATGTGTCCGATTGAGGTGAAGCACTACGGCCTTACTTCAGAAGAAGTGGCAGCTAGATTTCCGGACCTCGAGAGCCAGGGCCTGATGGATCACCGAGGCCAGCTCGAACAGTATTCTTGCCTTCTGCAGCGATTGGCGGCGCGCCTTCTAAGCGACGACGAGACCAACGACGGGATCGCTCGTCAAAAGTTCGCCACAGTTCTTGAGTGCGCATACCAATTGGGTCCATCGTCGGAAGTTTCCGAGGATTCGACCGGGATTTACCTTCGATCAGTTAACGCACTTTTGGACGGCACGGCAAAGCTCGTCATACAGAAGGGATTGTTGTTTTGGTTCCAAGCTAAGGTCCTTGGAGAAACCAGGCCGGCTAAGTTCAATATTTTGGATGCGGTGAGAACGTCGGAAGGAGCACTGGATGAAGTCGGAGGCCTATTTATTGATCCAGCAGCATACGCAAAGGAATTCTGGACTGACGCCCGCATAGATCTGGCCGATCGCGCAATTCGGTGGGCTTTCTCGTCCACGGCAGCTATGGATTCGGTCGGTGAACCTCTTCACAATGCCGAAACACAAGGTAGTGACTACACCGAGCTCTCCGCTCGTGACGATTCACTCAAGTTAAAGACGCCGACGTCGCCCCCGTACGTCGCCCCTCTGATAGCAAAGGGGCCGGAGGTTGGGCTAAGGCTGGATCAAAGGCCTACCTCAAAGCGGTTGTCAGTCGATGAGTTAGAGCGGCGTTATCTAGTGATCCTTCGAGCTCTCGATGAATTTCGAGTTCGTGTGCGGCGCCCCGATGGCAATGTACCTGCCTACAAAGAAGGACCCGCGTTTGTGGAATATGCGGTCTCCCCGGACTACGGTGTCTCAGCTACTCGAATCGAGAGTCAACTCCAAAACCTAAAGCTTCGTCTTCGTCTATCCGACGAGTCAAAAATTGGATCGCGCATTCATCTAGGAAACGTGCTCCTCGCTGTTCCTAAAGCAGATGAGGACCGCTACTTCGTTGATGCCAAATCAATGTGGGGTAGATGGGAAAGGCCTTCGGATGCTTTTTCCGTTCCTCTTGGAGAAGACGTCACCGGAGAAATTGTCGCTATAAATTTCTCAGATTCAAACTCGCCACACGTTCTCATTGCAGGCGTAACTGGTGGCGGTAAATCGGAAGCGTTACTTACAATTTTGCGAGGGGCAGTTGAGTTCTACTCCGATAAAGAGTTGAGGCTTAGGCTGGTTGATCCCAAGGGAACTGAATTGAACCCACTCGAGGACTTTCCTCATTTAGAAGGCCCGATCGCCTGGGATGCATCTCAAGCGGCCGCCATGTTGGAGGAGGCGGTCATAGAAATGAATCGAAGGTATGAACTTTTTGCTTCCGTACGGGTTCGCGACCTTAGGGAATACAACACCAGAAGTGTCAGTCCAATTCCGCGATGGTTGATCGTGCTGGATGAGTACGCGGACCTTACTAGCGACGATGAAGATCGGAAAACTCTAGAGGGCTTAATTAAGCGTTTGGCGCAGAAAGCTCGAGCAGCCGGAATTCACCTGATCGTCTCAACGCAAAAGCCAGTGGTAAAGGTCGTAAATACAGTCATTAAGGGCAATTTGCCTGCAAGAATTGCTCTTAGGTGCAATACGGATTCCGAGAGTCGCGTTGTCTTGGACGAGGGTGGTGCGGAGACTTTGAGTGGTAAAGGAGACGCCTTACTTAAGGTTGGGTCGATCACTAGCAGGATGCAGTTCGCGCGCTGGAATCACGATTGAGCGTCAAGCAGTCGGTCTGCTGCGCAAATGTATCGCCAAGGGATGTGGAGCACTCCAGATGAGGACGATAGGCCTTTCATTGAATCAATTTCCTTCGATCCCGCCTGCGCTATTAGACGAGAATGGCGCAAACGTAGCTTCGGTGGAGGTCTTATTGAACCAATTGCGACACCATTACTGGCTGGCGAAGTATGGAAGTGATCCGGTGGATGGAATCTTTGAGTACGCCTCACATCTGACTTCGGGTCCCGATTGGCGCATGAAGGGGAACGGTATAGGGGCTGATACTGAGTCGAAGCGGAATATCTCAAATGAGCTCGGCAAAGCTTTCGCTCAATGGTTCTTAACGAAGTATCTCGGCTACACGTATTTCTGCCCGTTTGAAGTCGCTATGCGAAAGGGCGGCTACCCTGCCGATCACACGTGGAGTCGACGCAGTCCCGGAGATCTTCCTGATTACGTCTGCGGGTCCACTCGAGATGACATTTGCCTTCTCGAGGCGAAGGGGCGGTACAAGCAGATGAAGTTTACGAATAGGGAGTTCTCAGTCTATCGAGATCAAATTTTGCGGGCGTGTCTTCGCGACAAGAATGGCGTCGAGATAGCGGTAAAGGGATTTATCAGCGTGGCGTGCTGGGCGACTGAGAATGATCTCAGAAAGAGTTCAAAACTTTTGGTTGAAGACCCTTGGACAAGTGGAGAGCGTGACCGGGAGCTCCCTCTTGACGTGTGGACATCTATGGTTCAAGGGCATTACGTTTCTATCTTTCGCCGCCTTCAGTTGCCACGCGTCGCCGATAGTCTCGAATACGGCTTGCCTCTACTTCGAGGCGGGCACGGTGAACGCCGAGGGCTCTGGACTTGCCGCCTTGGTCCTCTTGAAGGTCGCACTTTCGTAGGCGGGATTATCCCCGACTCACGCGAGATCGTTCATTGGGCGAGTAAATTCGTCCGCTTCTCGAATGATCCATATATTTTGTTGCCTCAAACTCAGTTCTTCGGCTTAGAGAAGAACAGATTCACGGAGACGATTAATTCCATCAAGAGTAGATCGGCCCAGCGATGGGACTTGGAGCCGATATACGTGCCTGACCAACTGGCGACTCTTAGTTTTTTGCGAGACGGGTCCATACTCGGCCCATCAAGCTACTTTGAGCCTGTGGGTGTAGTAGATGTGGACTGACCCGACGATTACTTCCGTATAAGAAAGGTGTGTGGCATCGCTTTGATGCTTCATCATCGTCAGTAACCCCCTTGGGCCTTACCATGTGGCCTCCGTTGCACCGGGCAAGGAGTGGCTCCGTCGTTTCGGCGAGCGTCATGAGTGGCGACTTGCATACGAGGACGAGCCAAGGGTACGCAAGATTAGCCAGGTAATTCACTAGTCAGTTGCGCTCGTCCAACGACATACCGGAAGCGGCACAGTGAGGGTCCGGGCTTAGCACGCGTCGGCCAGCTCGGGCATGCCCTCGCTAACGGCTCGGGCAGACGGACCATCCAGACTCCCTGGAGCCTGCGAGTCGGTCAGCTTCACCACTGGAATAATGAAACCGGCCAATCGGAACCGTTCTTACTCGATCCGATGGTCCATCCACCGCGCACTGGCTCATGGGAGGGGGCGTGCCACTTCCGCTTCTCACGCCGGAGGTGGCGGGCGAGCCAGGGTGCAAATACCGCGTAGAGACGGCCGAGCCGAGGCCCGCCTGGGTCGCCCGCCATAAGCGGAGAGACCTCCGGTGCCGCAGGACTCCGCCTGCGGCACCGGAACTCTACGAGACGGGTTTGCACACCCGGCTGTCGGCGTGAACCGACAGCGAAGCAATGATCCCGAATCACGCCAGGCGAATCCATCGTAATGGTCTGAAAGTTGCCGACTTTCGTACATCCAACGATGCTCAATCTTCTAACCGTATGGCCGATAGCGAAGGGCTTGGGTACGACGTATCGTCATCTCCGACAGCATGCGGGTCACTGACGGGCTAGCGTTCTTGTCGTGCTCGTCCGCCAACGGGTGACATCCATGTGCTACTCCGCTCAAATCCTGGCCGACTTCTCCAAGTACCGCCGCCTGGGCGGTGAGCTGGACCTCAAGGCCTACGTCGAGATGGCCGGCTGGACGCGGCAGAAGGGCAACTGGGTCAAGGGCGTGCCCAAGGCTATGCGCGACGTGTTCCTTGATTCCACCGTTCCTGATGAGCAGGAGGCCCGCGAAGCGGCGATGGCCGCCTATAGGGAAGCAGCCGCGGCGCTGGAGCAGGAGATCGCCGAACAGTCCGAGCGACTGGCACGCGCTGAAGTCGTGCTGGCCGGGCCGAAGCCCACGAAGAAGGCCGCCAACGACCAGCGCGTGGCCACCAACAAGATTGCGGCGGCGCGCGGCGCACTTGCCCAGGTGACCGACCGCCGCGCTGGCCAGGAGTATGCCCGCGTGTGGCCGGGTGGCTTGATGCCCGTGCTCATGCGCGACCCTGAAACGGGACAGCGTCGCGTGGTGCCCATGCGCTTCCGTTGCCGGCTTCGCGGCTGGGACGAGGCCAAGGAGCGCGCCATGCAAGGCACCTACTGCGCGCGCAAGGATTCCCTGCCCACGGTGTGGCGGGAACTGTGGGGGTCCAACCATGGCGTGATCGTCGCCAGGCGGTGCTACGAAGCCGTGTCGATCCACCGCCTTCAACAGCGGGAGCTCGCGCCCGGCGAGCGGGATCTGTCGGTGGAACTGGAATTCCGTCCCGAGCCCGAACAGGACATGCTGCTGGCCTGCCTGTGGCGACACGTCGAGGCAACCGACAACGAACCCGCTTTCTACAGCGTCGCGGCCATTACCCGTGACCCGCCGTCGGAAGTGGCTGCGGCGGGTCACGATAGATTCGTGATCGCGATCAAGCCGGAGAACCTGGATGCCTGGCTCGACCCGCAGCCGGGCAGGCTGGCCGACATGCTGGCGATACTTGAAGACCCTATCGACGCTTACTACGAACATGAGGTGGTCGAGAAGGAGAAGGACGCGGAGTAGCCTGGCACGCGATCGCCCGGCAAACCCCGAGGTCTCCGCGACTTAGGCAATGTTCTTGCCGAGTCGCCTTCTAACCGTCCACATTCCTGAGACTGGCCGGGGCTATCGTCGGCGCCATGGACCGAGCCCGCCACCTGCTTCTGCTGACCTGCACCGCCTTGGCGAAGGTCCAGCATGAGCTGTATAGCGAGTACTGCTTTCTCAAACCGTCGGCCGAATGGTATGGGCGGGTGCGCGACCTTGAGCGGCCCTCGGCCTGGCTGGACGGTGTGCCGGCTAACTACGCGGTCACTGGCGTAGTCGGTCACATGATGCGCGTGCAAACGCATCTTCTGGCGATGATCGCCACGCCGGGAGATATAGACGGCCTGCGAGCGTGCGTGGTGCTTCAGCACATAGCTTGCGATACACAGTCGTCGGGTTGGTCGAAACCCGTCCTGCGCCTGGCTGCGCAGCTGGGTGTGTCGTTGCCCGCCGGGCCCGGCGTCGTGCAGCACCGGACTACCTTGCACGACCTTCCTGCCGAAGCTTTCCCGGCGCGGCTTGCCAGGGCTCTACCGGACGATCAAAACAGGCCCACGGCGTTTCAAGCATCATCGTCGATGATGGGTGGCGTGACGTGCAACCACCCAACCACGCACAAGAAACGACGCCGCAAGGCCTCGGATTTCGCGCGCGTCAGTTAGCCCATGCCGGGATGCTTGCCCGAACGTTGTCGTTATAACGAATCGGGCGGATGGACCAATCAGGCTCCCTGGAGCCTGCGGGTTAACCGACTTCACCACTGGAATAATGAAGCAGGCCAGCCGGGGGACCGTTGTCACGCGATCCTATGATCCATCCACCCGCACTGGCTCTCTGGGAGGACAGTGCCACTGCCGCTTCTTACGTCGGAGGTGGCGGGCGAGCCAGGGTCCAAAAACCGTGCGTGGACGGTCGGGCCGGAGCCCACCTGACTGCCCGCCATGAGAAGACGGGAAGACACAAGTACCGCAGGAGAACGCCTGCGGTACCCGGCCACGCATAACGGGTTTTGGACACCCGGCTGTCGGCGTGAACCGACAGCGAAGCAATGATCCCGAATCGCTGCAGGCGAATCCATCGTAATGGTCTGAAAGTTGGCGGCTTTCGTACATCCATGGATGCTCAAATTTCTAACCGACTACCGGGATGGCGACGGGCTTTGATACGGCGTATCGTCCTGTCCGACTGGATGCTGGTCATCGACGGGCTAGGGGGCCCTTCATGGCACGAAAAGGGGATGGAGTTTTTGAGAATTTGACCCGTTCACCATGGCCGGTCGGCTTGGTGTTTGGGGTGATCGCCTTTGCGCTTATCCGCTTAGCCATGCAAGCACCCATGGGAGGGGTTCCGCTTTGTTGCTGATGCCAAGCCTGGACATGATTTCCGGGCCAGATTCCGCTGTGACGAAAGTCGTCATCGCTGTCGCGACGAACTTGATCATTTACGTCCTGGCCCGGATCTTTCGCGATCGGACCAAGAGCCAAGGCATCCGAATCGGCTCCGCCTTGTGGGTTTCCAAGCGATCAGAACTCCGGGCCAGGATACGACGCCGAATTCGACTTGGTACCCCGCGCCCTGCAGCGAACGAGTCGCTTGCGACCGGTCTTTTGTTCATCTGGAACGCAGGTGATGTAGGTGTCAGCTCTGCCGATTTCGTGAAGGGCAACGGGATAACGATTTATTCCCAGGGGCTAACCCTGCTTTCCTGCGGATTGCTTCAGGTGAGCGACGGAGCATCGGTCGCGCTGAATCCCATACCTGTATCAGGGCCCGAGGCCAAGCTTCCCGGCTGGCCGAAAGTGCAGATTGCCAGCCTACCTCCCGGCAATGGGTTTGTACTTTCCTTTCGCTATCGGGTGAAGGATGGGGAGAGCCTGCGCATTGGCTATCGCGCACCCATACCTCATGTGGCCGAAATTGCGCCGGTAAGAAATCTTGTCGTTACCAATATGAAGCGCTGGCGAAAATATCGAGTGGGTGCTCCTTTCGCTTTTGTATTGTCGATTGGCGGCTTCATTGGGATGATTGCGACTATGGTCTGGCTGCTAGCAAACGTTGTGCGAGTCGGACATATCGATGCCACCTACTTCAAGGGGCTGTTGGTTATGGTGATCTTCGAGGGCATCTGGCTTGCCGCTCGGGATAGATACGCCGAGCGAGAGAAGGTCATCCCGAAGGGGCTTCGTGTTTGGAAACAAACATTGGGCGAGCCCGTGAGCGAGTTGCAGCTCGATTTGGCGGTAGGTAAGCAATTGGCGAGGCGCAAAAAGCAGCGCCTTCCATCATAGGTAAGGAATGGTATGAAGAACATGCAGGTCATTGATGACGCCAAAAACTGCACCTACAGCATCTTCGCACTCACGGACGAGGAGTTTGCGCTGATATTTCCAGATGGCCGGGACATCGAGTTTGCTGACGAGCTTTGTGAGCGTCTTGGCGATGACCTCGCAACCAAGGTGATCACTCCAGCATGGAGTCGGCCCATCGCCAAGCCCGACGCGGTAGGCATCCATGGGACGATTTTTTACCAGTGCCCGTGGCAGAAACAATACTATCCGACAAGGAAATCCTCTGAGTTTAAGCAGCTGAGAGACATGGCTTAACGGCAGGGCGGGCCGCTTCAAGCTGGTCAAATCGATGCTTTATATGGCTCGTAGTCTGGGAACACCGCGCCCGTGAAACGTATCTACGCGTCAAAGACTTTTTGGCTGCGACAAGCCTGGTTTGCGCTCATCTTTCTTGTTTGGTCTGTTGTGGTGGTTTTTTCTTCTGGAAGTGTTGCGGCTTCTCTTCGGCTCTTTTTTGGCATGTGCGTGTTGTTCCACGTCATCCTGGTTCTCTCCTATCTCATCGATTACTGGAGAGACAGTTATAGGAGAAGCCGATAGAGCTGCCTGACAGTCGCGCCTTGGCCCGCGTCACCGGTAGTCTCAAGTATGGAGGTGGTCGGAATGTGGTACTGCGCACATGCAATTTTTTACTTCAAATACGAAGGTCAGGAGTCCTACCTGCTGCATGAGAACATTTATCTGATTGATGCAGCAGACGATGATCTGGCGTGGTCGGAAGCTGAGAGGATCGCAAAGGATAACGAAGACTTGAATGCCGAAGGTCAACTGCACTTGAACGATAGTAAAGCGCAGTATCTTTTTGCTGGCATAAGGAAAGTCATTGCGGTGGAAACTGACTCGGAGACCTCCCAAGGTCGGCTTTTCTCGGGTGTGGAGGCAACTTACTCCGTGATGGAAGTTGATAACTTCTCTGAAGTGGAAAGTCTTGCATCGGGCGAATTTACGAATGTGCTATACCGGGAATAGGCAAAAATCTCACTCAAGCGTCGGGCGCTGCGCCAGCACCTCTGAGGCTCATGAGCCTGCTTCAATGCCTCGTTGGAGCTAAAATGATTGGAGGCAGTGAAAAGAGTCGGACGAATGACGAACTACGACTGGTCCGCCGCCGCAAAGTGCTCCATCTGCCCCGCATACGCCTTCGCAAACGACGGCCGCGCCTTGGCCCGCGTCATATACCCATGGCAAGCGGGATACCCCTCGAGCCCGTCGAACCGATCAATAAGCCGAAACACATCCGCCATCATGATGTCGGCCACGGAAAAGCTCCCCGCAAGCCATTCCCGCCCTAGCAACACATCCTCCATCCGCTTCAGCCGGATCTGCAGGAAATCGTCCAGCTGCTTGCGTCCCGGCGTTTGTTCGTTGTCCCCGGAAAACTTGAAGAACGACCACGGCTGGCTTGCCGCCTCCACCGAGTTGAGCGCGGCGAACAGCCACTCCTTGGTTTCGTTGCGGCGGCGTGGGTCCGTCGGCATCAGCGCTTCGTGGCGCTCGCCCAGGTGAAGCAGGATCGCGCCGCTCTCGAAGATGGTCATGTCGCCATCGGTGAGCCACGGCACCTGGCCGAAGGGCTGGTGCGCGAAATGCTCGGCATCCCGGCGATCAAACGGCACGCCCTTCACGCGGTAGGGCAGTTGGGCCTCTTCCAGCGCCCAGCGCACGCGTAGGTCGCGTACGTAGCCGCGCGGGGGCTCGGGGACCCAGTCGAAGGTGATGAGGGTGAGGTCGCTCATGCGGCGTCTCCAAGGAAAGCTTCGAGTTTGTCGAGCAGGCCGTTCCAGCCGGCCTCGTGGCTCTTGCGGGTTTCTTCGTCGGGCAGTTGCTCGTGGATCAGCGTGAGCTCCGTGCCGCCGTCGATGGGCTCAAGCAGGAACGTCACCAGCGACTCGTGTTCGGGCATCTCGCGCCATTGCCAGGTGAGCACCAGCTTCTTCCCGGGAATCACTTCCTTGTAGACGCCGGTGGGGCTGTGCACGTCGCCGTTGGTCAGCTGGAAGACGATGTTGAAGCGACCGCCCGGCCGCACGTCGGCCTCGGCGCTAAGCGTGGGCCCTGCATCCGGCCCCCACCACTGCACCATCAGCTCCGGCTTCGTGAGCGCCGCGAACACCTTGGCGGGCGACGCCTTGATGCGCCGCACGAGGGTGAGGCTGGGCAACGGCTTGGTCATGGTTCGTCATCCTGTTCTGCCAGCGCGACAAGTCGGTCGAGGCTCACCGTCCACAGGCGCTCGTACCGCTTAAGCCACTCCATCGCCTCGCGCATGGGCTCGACGGAGAGGTGAACCGAGACGGTTCGGCCGGTTTTGAAGCGGGTGATCAGGCCGGCGTCGGCGAGGACGTCCAGGTGCTTCATCAGGCCGGGGAGTTTTAGGGAGAGGGGGCGGGCTAGTTCGGTGACGGAGAGGCCGGGTTGGGCTTCGAGGTGGAGCAGGATTTGGCGCCGCGTGGGGTCGGAGAGGGCGGAGAAGGTGCGGTCGATGGGGGTAGGGGAATACTTCGCCATGTGGTGAAGTATTGGCGCAATTCGCCGGGAGAGTCAACCTTGGGTATCGTCGTGGCTGACATCGATGGGTGAGGGGACCCTTCATGGCGAGAAAGGGGGATGGAGGTTTTATCGGCCTGGTGTTCGGGCTGATCTTGCTCTTCGCTGCCGCGACCGCGGAAGCGCAATCGAGACCTTCGGTACCGGAACAGGAGAAAGGGCCGGGAGGGATTGATGTGCCCCCGCTCGTCGGAACTCCCCTGAGCAGTTACAAGGGGACGGAAAGCTGTGAAGACACCAACTGCACGCTTTCGACGAACATCTTCAAGGCGATGAAGTTTGCCGAGGGCATGTATCGCGTTGACATGCCAAAGGTGACGGACCCTGTCTTCATCGTGGGCACCAAGGGGAAAAACATCATGGTCACGCTCACGCCTCCGGAGTTATTGCGGAGTCTTGGAACGGGCGACCGTGGACGAATGGGGGCTACCTATTTGTTCGATAGCAAGGGGAACTTTGTAGGGAGGACGTTTGATCGATAGTTGGTTTCGATACCGTTCGACCACGCGTCCAATAGAGGTAGTTCCGTGAGGAAGATGGGTTTATTGCTGTCAGCCGCCGCTTTGTTTTGGATGGCGGTCGGCTGCGCCTCCGCCAGGGACGCTGGTCCCAAGATCTCATACGATGGCAGGGCGGCCACGGTGTGCAACTCCGTACCGCAGTGGCAAATAAAGCACCTGTGCGTGCTTCCCATGCCTCGGTTGGTGGCCTTTCCGGAAAGGTACAACGGGAAGTACATCGAGCTTCGGGGTTTCCTGGTAAAGAAGTTCGACCACGTCCTGCTGTTCAATGACAGGGACAGTATTGCGATATTTCGATTCTATGAGGGCGTTGAGCTGCTCAATGCCTGCGTGGACGAACCTTCCGTTTCCCGTGAGAAGAAAGTGGAGCAAACGCGCGGGGGCGAGGTTCGCGGCCCGTGTCGTGACCACGACTACCAGGTTTCATCGGACGTGATATTGGCTTTGGAGAAGGGGCCGGTGCCAGTGGTAGTGATTGGTTTGTTTGATTCCACGTACCAGGGGGAACTCTCGTTTCTTGGCGGACTGAACGACATCAAGAACGTGGCCATTATCTTGGATATACCTGAGAAGTAGCGCCACAGATTCATCCTCAACCCGAGAGAGGATCAGGGATAAATGAGCGTTTCGAACATCAAGATCTTCCGATGGCCTGCCGCGATGCTCTGCCTGCTCGCCATCGCCCAACCATCCGCCGCGGCACCCAAGGACACGTTTTGCCCAAGGCTCAAGGCCTTCGTCGCATCGGTGAAGCCGAACGAGAAGAGGGAGTTTGAATTCCAGACATCCTGGGGGACGGGCTTCAAGACATCGCCGGGAGCGCAGGGATCAACCAGTCCTTCATTGCTCGAAAAGCGGTGCGTTCATAACGGCTATGAACCTGCGAAGGCGGTCTGCGACAACCTCATGCATTTCGGCAGCGTGGAATTTCCGGGAAGCAACGCCATGGAAGCCATCATGTGCCTGTCGCCGAAGACACAATTCGCCGGGAGGTTTCAGCTTCAACGGATTGATGCGGAATTCACCCGGGGAACTGACGATCGTGGGGTGAGCATTACGGTGCGGCTTGAGGAGGACAAGGCCTTGGGAGCCATGGTACTTAAGGTTATCGCGGACGGGTATTGAGAGGGCGACGTGGGATTCGATCGCCCCCTCAAGTCAAACGCTCAAGCTTGCGTGTAAGCGATCTGTGATCTTGGAAATCGAGCTCTTCATCGAGTCCAGGGAAAATGAGGGCGCGGTAACCCATTGATCAGCCCTATCGAGCTCGCTCCTGGCCCGGGAAAGGAGAGCTTCTTTGAATCTCTTCTGCGCTTTTGCATCCTTGAAGACTCTAAGGTCCAGAAAGATCAGAAAGTATGCGTGTTGACCTGTGGATAGAAAAGCACGCAAGGTCCGGCGATCTTCGGCCTTGAGAATTGCGAAAAGAAGGGCTTCCTGATCCTCCTCGGCCGCCGTTGATGATTGATTCTCGTAGCGAGAGGCCAGGTAGTACTGGATGATCTGCAACGGCAGGGCGCGACTGGCAATGAGCTCTAGGCACTCGGATGTGTCGTGTTCGGTTCCCCCCACATCGTCGGGCTTCTGGGCCGTCTGATTCTCAAGTGCCGTTATTTTTCCAGCAATCTTGTTCGTGACGTCGAGGGACGTCGACGATATGGTGTTGAGTTCGCTAAGCGATTCGCGAATCTCCTCAAGGCGACCAAGTTCGCGGGAGAAATCGTTCCCGGACTGATTGGCCCGTGATATCGCATCGTTCAAGCTAAAAATCTGCGAACGCAAGAACTCGGAATCTGTTTTCTGCGACGCGTTTGAAATGAACGAATAAACGATTGCAAGAACCGCCAGAACCATGCCTATGACAGTTCCTGCAAACGATATGTAGTCCAGAACGTCTCGGTTTCCCGCGGCGTGAATGGTCCATTGGGTCAAGAGGAGCTGTCCAACTACGAGCAAGAGACCCCAACAAACCAAAGACGATATTTTTATTTTGACATTCATTACGCATCCCCTTGCGTCAAAACTTGAATATGATTTTCAACGCCAAGCCGTTCCACCTACGGGCTTGTTAGTTCCTGCAATTTTTTCGCGTCGAAGTATTTGGTTATGCCGGACATGCCCTTCGCGACATCCTGATTGATAAAGATTTCCGATCCGGCCTGCTGTCCCAGTTTCTGGAACGCCTGCTGCATGGCAAATTCGCCCTCGTTCTTCAGGGCCAGCTTTGCCTGGTCCCTGCACGTCACCGTGAGCAGGCGAGTGAAGAGCTCGGCCATTTGTTTGTTGGCGTTATCGACGTTCGCGTCGGATATCGTCGCCATGGATGCCACCGCCGGGTGGCGCGATATGGCCACGAACATCCAGCGCACCAGGATGACGTGATCGTCCATGGTGCTTTTTCCAACGAGGCAATCGGACAGCTTGTCCGAGTACGGGCCGGCCGTTGCCGTACCGCAGGCCAGCAGGCCCGCCGCCAATAGAAGACTTTTAATTTTCAATTCCCCTGCTCCCTTTTGGTAACTGCTGTTTTTCTGGTATTGCGTTAGTGAGCCTCGATACACCGCGCTACGGCTAACCGAGCCGTCGCGCTCCGCTCGTCGTTTCCTTGCAGAAGCCGATCGTCAATCCCAAGTTTTCGTTCGCATTCCGCTATTTGAGTCTTGAACGAGTCTGGTGCACCAGACTCGTTCGCACTGGCCTGATACGTCGGCAGCATGCCTGCCTGGGCTGTTGTCCGGCTTGAAGGGTCGGGCGCGCTACTGCGACGATGGTTATCCATGCTGGCGCGGTAAACCGAACTCAGTCCAATTCCCAGGAAAAGGAGAAAGCGGAAGATCACCCGGAAGATCGTTGACGCCGCCGGGTTCACACGTCGCTTGCCGGTCGGCTGTCCTTGGCTGAAAGCTTGCGGCGGCGGTGCGTCCGGAATGCCGCCGCTTTCCTCGGCGACCTGCTTCCATCGTTCCCGCGCGTCCCGATCGGGCGGCACGACCCACCAGCACCTGGCCGTCTTCGTCGATGCTGACGCAGGAGGGGGTAAGGAATTCCCCCAGGGCGGTGGGGATAAGCGTGGGTTTACCGTCCAGCCACGCCGCGACGAGGCTGTTGGTTGTGCCCAGGTCGATGCCGATGATCATCTTGTCCCCTTCCCCTGTTTCCCCAGCCGGCAAAGGGAGGGGGCGGAGCCCTTCCGTGGATGCCGATTTCCCTAGCGTACGACAAAATGGCTGTCGTGGTTGGTATCGGGGAAGTAGCGATGGCAGTCTGCCCCTTGGCTGCAAGGGAGAGGTTCGAGATTATCGAACCGCCAGAATCGCATGGAAGAGCTACTGGACTTCGGCAGGTGTTCTGTCGAACGATCCGGATGCCACGGCGATAGAACGCCTGACATTGTTGAGCGACAGCCTGACGACGGTGATGAGTGAAACCACTCGCGTAGCGCTGACCATAGAGCAGCTAGTCAGCGATGATGAAGAAGCATCAGGGGGAGTCCATATATCGGTTGACTTGGTAAAGCTGGCGGCGAGGTTCAATACATCGATAGATATGCCTGTGCATCGTGACCTGGCAGTACTGAATGCCGTCGATCTACTCTCGGATTCCCGGCGCGAGATAGGGCCGGATTGAAAATGATCATTCCATGCAGGAGGGGAGCGTGATCGGCTCAGTGAAAGTCGAAGTATTTCTACGCATCCTTGCGCAATTTGGCCGTGAGGTCGGGACCACAATCAGGGTGATGGTGTGGTTCGTTGGCGATCCTCGTATGTACCGACAGGAGGTCCCGTTGGACGACTCTCTTCTCGGTCAGGACGGCATCAGGGATCCAGGTCTCGGCTCAGGCCCGGTGCGTTACGAGGAAATCGAGACGATTGTTTTGTCCTGCGAACCTAGCGGCAAGGCCATCACCTTTACAGGCAAGCCGGCCACATGTTCAGAGATGATGGCTGCTCTTGCCGAACGACTCCCAAAAGACAAGTCGATCGAAGTACTGGAGGATCGCATTACGTGGCGACGATCACCGGTGGGCGAATCTCCCGCGGAAAGGTCGCCGTCAAAGTACGCGCACGTGGTACGAGTTGATGTTCAGAATTGCCGAATTGTCATCTCGCGCATCGACGAAGCGATGAACGAGTTGCAATTGACTTCTTTCGAGATGCCGGATTCGGTCGAAGATGCGTCTCGTGCGCCGAACAATTGGCATCAGGCATTTTTTGCACTAGCTCATGGAATTGGCGAGACGATTCTTCTCGACTCGCCCGATGCGAAGCATTTATACGGGGATTCTCTTTAGGCGCATTGCTTGGATCTGTACGTCACTTTGATCTATGCGGTAAAGGCAAGGCGTAACCGGGATTGCATGAAAAGGAACCTGTGATGGATAGATATTTGGCATTTGGCGCATTCTTGGTCGTAGCGGTGATATTCAGCGGATGGATATTGCTCTTTTGTACGCAAGAGTCATCGAGAAAGCCAGCGACGCTCCTCAACGTACTTCTTGGCGGGGGCTGGCCCATGATTCTTAGGGGCAAAAGATCCCGAAGGGAGAAGGTGTTCATTGTTGTTGGTTTTCTGACCGTTGCAGCCCTGATCGCCAGCTCCTTTTTGCTCCCGCATTGAATGCATTCGAGGTGATCTGAATGTGGTACTGCGCGCATGCAATCTTCTACTGGAAGTACGAAGGTCAGGAGTCCTATCTGCTGCAAGAGAACATCTATTTGATAGATGCGGTGGACGATGATCGGGCATGGTCAGAAGCTGAGAGGATTGCTAAGGAAAACGAGGATTTGAACACCGACGGACGACTTGATCTGAACGGCAACAAAGTTCAGTACATTTTGCGGGCATAAGGAAAGTCATCGAGGTGGAGACTGACTCGGAGACTGCCCAGGGTCGACTTTTCTCGGGCGTCGAAGCGACTTACTCCGTGATGGAAGTCGATAACCTCGCTGAAGTGGAGAGTCTTGTGTCGGGCGATGCTACGACGGTTCTCTACCGGGAATAAGCCAAGCTTTCCTAGATGAGATTTACGATCTGAAAACCGGGCAGATCATCGCCGACCGCGCATTCGATTAGCCCGACTACCAGGAAATAGCAACCCCTTCCTTGCTTCCATGGCTGGTCCTATCGTCCAGCTCCAGGTCAGCCGCTTCCCGCTTCTTTCCAATCTCAGCGTCCTTCGTTTTTAAATAGCTCTCCAGTCGCTCGCATGTGCTGTCATTCGAATGCGCCCTCAACACAGCCGTCAGCGCGTTTCCCTGATCCCTGGCGAGCTGCGCATGCTCACCTTCATGGTGAACCATCGCCTTAAACATTGCATTCCACTTGGCAACCACCTGCGGTTTGACACCCGCCGGTGGTACCCATGACGGATACACGATGTTGATACCTACCGACACTCGGGGGTTCACCAGTACACACCTCGACCCTACCTGTTTGGTTTCCCACGATGAAGAAACGCCTCCATTCGTAATGGCCCAGAAAGAGCTGCCTCCACCAGCGGGTCCCTTCTCATTCATCTCCTTGACGAGGCCAGGTTCGTCGATGGCCTTGATGTCGTAGTGACTGGTTCTCTCCGTGATCATGGTATCGGGTACGACCACGGCGGGTGGTGGGGCGAAGAACATGGGCGCTTCCTGGCGGTTGGGGTCTCGAGAGGCAGCAATGCGCGTGCCAGCCGCCAGGGCGCATGGCACGGTGGAAATCGGTGTCCGCGGACAGGTTGTTTTGTACGGCCGGACACGCAGCTAAGCGGGTGTCAGCAGTGTTGCCAGGCGCCCGCCGGAGTGCGACGCGGCCCGCTACAATTCTCCGGTGAAAGAACTCGACGACCTCGGCTATATCCTCACGCGCCACTGGCGCGATACGAGGGATGGGAACGAGATCGAACTGTGGCTGGCTACGGCGGAAGGTGTGCGCCGGGTGTTGATCACGGGGCAGCGGAGCGTTGCCTTCGTGCTGGCCGAGCAGCGCTCGCAGGTGGAGCGGCTCTTGGCAGGCCGAAGTGGCGTTGAGCTTTCCGAGCTGCCGATGAAGACCTTCGACCAGCAGTCCGTGCTGGGTATCTATACGAAGGGCTACCGGGAAATGCTCTCGCTGGAGAAACGCTTCGGGGAGGCGGGTGTCGCCCTTTTTGAGGCGGACATTCGGCCCGACGAGCGCTACCTGATGGAGCGGTTCATCACCGCATCGGTGTCTCTGGGCGTCGACCTCGCCCAGGAGCGCGGAGCGATCGTGAATCCGCGGCTGCGCCCGGCCGAGGGGTATCGGCCGTCTTTGCGGCTGGTTTCGCTGGACATCGAAACCAGCGCGCACGGGCAGTTGTACTCCATTGCGCTGGAAGGCTGCGGAGATCGCCAGGTGTTCATGCTGGGCGATCGCCAAGCAGAGGTGCCGGCGGACCTCGATTTCAAGCTGACGTACTTCGACGACCGCGCCGGCATCATCATCGCGCTGAACAACTGGTTCCGGCATAACGACCCGGACGCCATCATCGGTTGGAATGTGGTGCAGTTCGACTTGCGCCTGCTCCAGGCATGTGCCGATGAGTGCGGCCTGGCGCTTACGATCGGGCGCGGCGCGTCAACGATCGAATGGCGCGATCATCGGCGACGGGAAGGGTATGTATTTGCATCGATCCCAGGGCGACTGGTGGTGGATGGTATCGAGGCGCTTCGCTCTGCCTCGTGGTCGTTCGAGTCATTCAGCCTCGAATCCGTTGCGCGTGAACTGCTGGGCGAAGGCAAGGACATCGACGATCCGTATTCCCGCATGGCGGAAATCGAGCGACGGTTCCACGAGGACAAGCCGCTGCTGGCCCGCTACAACATCAAGGATTGTGAGCTCGTTACCCGCATCTTCGATAAAACCCGGCTGATGGAATTCCTGCTGGAGCGCGGCAACACCACCGGGCTGCAGGCTGATCGCAGCGGCGGTTCCATCGCGGCATTCAGTCATTTGTACCTGCCACGCATGCATCGAGAAGGCTATGTGGCACCGAACGTCGGTTCACGGCCTGGCGAATCCTACCCGGGCGGCTTTGTCATGGACTCCCGCCCCGGGATCTACGATTCGGTGCTGGTGCTGGACTATAAGAGCCTCTATCCCTCGATTATCCGAACCTATCTGATCGACCCCATCGGGATGATCGAAGGGACGCTGTCGAACGATCCGGCTGCCACCATTCCCGGCCCCAATGGCACGAAATTCTCGCGAACACGGCATTGCCTGCCGGGGTTGATTGCCCAGCTGTGGACGAGCCGCGATAAGGCCAAGAAAGAGGGCAATACGCCGCTGTCGCAAGCACTCAAGTTGCTGATGAATGCCTTCATCGGCGTGCTGGGTGCATCTGGCGGGAGATTCTTCGATCCAAAGCTCGCGGCCGCCTGCACCCTGCGAGGGCACGAGATCATGCGTCAGACACGCGTTTGGGTGGAGTCGAAGGGCTATGAGGCCATCTACGGCGATACCGATTCGATCTTCATCTGGCTGGGCAAGCGCCATAGCGAGGAAGACGCCGTCCGGGTGGGTGAGGAACTGGTCGATTTCATCAACACATCCTGGCGCGACCTGCTCCAGCAAACCCTGGCGATCGAATGCCACCTGGAGATCGAGTTCGACACGCACTACCACCGGTTCTTCATGCCCACCGTGCGCAACAGCGAGCAGGGAAGCAAGAAGCGCTATGCGGGACTCACCGTGGATGCGGACGGACGCGAGGAGATGGTATTCCGCGGGCTGGAGACTGTTCGCAGCGACTGGACGCCGCTTGCCAAGCGCTTCCAGGGCGGTTTGCTTGAAAGGATATTCAAGGGCGACGTGTATGCGGATTTTGTCCGCGAGTATGTCCGGGACCTTCGCGCAGGCCTGATGGACGACGCACTGGTGTACCGGAAGCGCTTACGAGGACGGCTGGATTCGTACGACCGGGTAATACCACCTCATGTTCGCGCGGCCATCCTCGCAGACGAGAATAATGTCCGCCTTGGCCGACCGCGGCAGTATCAAACCGGGGGATGGATCCGTTACGTGATGACCACGAACGGGCCGGAGCCTGTGGAGGCGCGGAAGTCGGCCATCGACTATGAGCACTATGTGGTTCACCAGCTTAAGGCTGTTGGGGACGCGATACTTATGCCGATGGGGGATCGCTTTGATTTGTTGACTTCGTATCAGTCGGAGCTTTTCTAATAGTAGTGTTCAAACCACCAAGCTCTTGCGGACGCAGCATCGCTAAGCGATGAAGACAAGTGGTCGACGCCAACGCCGTCTTCAAAAGCCAGGCGTGCAATGTAATGTGGGAGCCTTGTTGAACGAATCCTCGTAAGCCCGCGTGAAGAGTAGATCGAGCGTCGGGCCATTTCGAGAAATCGCTTCATCGTTCGCCTGGAATCATGCGCAGATCCCGCAGCAACGAGGGCTCCTGATCGATCACTCAAGTCACAGATGCTCAGGGCTGTGGCTAAGTGTTCGGTCATCGCCATCATGTCGGCTAGATCAACCTCCGGCCGTGCCCGTTTTGGAACTAAAAAGCCCTCCTTCGGCACGGTGTCCTTATGCCCAGAGTACCGCCAAACGACAGGAACGCAGCCGCAAGCCATAGATTCGACGACGGAGCGACCAAATGTTTCGTGTTCGCTGTGCGCCAGCGAGAGATAAATGTCGCTCGCAGAATACAGGTCAGCAAGAAGTGAAGGCGATGGATTCTCAAATATGCGAACTCTACGGCGGATCAACTCCGGAATGCGGCGGAGAAAATCACCCAACAAGCGATCATTAAACGTGCGTGAGCAAAGCACTAGCCCAACGTCATCGTGCTTGGATGAAGCGGCGTTAGAGTATGCATCCGCGAGCTGGATAACGTTCTTGTCAGGCGCGAATCGCCCGGCGTAGATCACGTTTCGATCGCTTAGTCCGTAGTGCGTTTTGATCGTTGCTCGTCCTGGTGAGGGGCTAAAGACCTCGGTTGGTATTCCTAGTGGATAACATGGATCGGCACGACCAAGTATCGCTCTGAATCGCTCCGAGGCATCCGTACCCCCGCAAAAGGCAACATCACAATCGCGCCATGCATTGCTCGCCCGACCGAGCCTGCGTAGAAGGTATGGCGAATGGTGATTAACGTCCGGAATGACAAATGCCGGTGGGCGACGAGGATACTCGTCAAGGTAGGGCAAGACGTCCAGTAGTTCAGCGTGTCCTACAACCACGTTAGTAAAAAGAGCTTCTCGCGCCAGTTTCGCGAGGCTACTGGCAGATCCTTCTATCGGAAGGTCAATCCGCTTAATTTCACAGTTGTGTCCTTCAAGCAGATAACGCCACGGCGTAAGCGAAATGCTTGGATAGCTTTCAGGAACTACCAATCCAAGTCTTAGCCGCGGCGGCCGCCCGTCGGCGATCAAGGCGGGCCTCCGCTCGGTGAGCATTCGGAAGCGTGCCGCGACTCTCTCTCTTGATACTGGGCCTCAACTACTGGGTTATAGAGGCCGATGTATCTCAGGTACTTCCTGGCAACCTCAGCCCCAGCATTCTCATTTTGCCCACGCACCCACGCTTGCTCAAATCTCGTTCGGTGACATGGGACAAAGTTGCTTGGACGCATCCTTACGACGTCAGAATCTTTACCTTCAAACGACGGTCGGTTAGTTGGAATAGCAATCGATCCATCTGCGTTGAAGATATGCGGTCGCATGACCGAGCCTGAATTAGATGCGACGGGCGCCGCGGCGCGGGGAGGACTGGACTTGGTCGATCTGGGTGCCTGTTCCGGAAACAACCTTCTCGTTGTCCGGGACACGGGTGTGGACGACTTGTCGGAAGCGTTCAAAGTGACAGGGTGCAAAACAGCTTTCATTGCTCTATCAAACTCTTTTCTAGTATTTCGTTCTGCTACCGTTGGAAGCGTGACGTAAACAAGTGCGATGATGTGCACGGAAACCGTCACTACCATCGCGACTGTTCGCCGCAAGCTAAAGCTAGCTAGCCGAAACTCTGTTCGTGCCATATCCGAGCTTTGAAAAACTAGCAATCAACGAAATGCTCGTCGGCGCTGGCAGTGGAGGTAACCGTGCTTGTGTGATCGTTGTGGACGTGAAGAACTTCGACAATCACGATGCCTCGCATGCATGCCTCGTCCAACAGCCGATCAATCTCGATGACGGACCGACTGTCCAAGTGTGCCGACCACTCGTCAAGGAGAAGAATGCCCGCTCCCGAATTTGAAAGAACGTCCGTGAGTTGGTCCTTCACCATCTGCCCTGACGACCGGGTTCCATTCGCACTTTCTGTTAAGGCGTCGAATAGGCCCTGGTAGATGAAGGCCTCAGCGTCAAACTGCATCTTGAGTAATCGAAGTATGGTCGACTTTCCGGAGCCGTTCGTTCCGGTGATCCGGATTCTCCCGCCTTGCGAAGACCGTGTTTGATAAATCAAGCTGTCTAAGTCAGCGATTTCAAGGGGCGTCCCGTCCATCTGAAATCTTATGTCTCTCCACGAGATACGACTACTAGTGTCAAGTGGAGGCAGGTGAAACGCTCGACGGATCGTCGTCAACTGCTGGGCCACCGCAAGACTGCTGGCCCCCATTGATATGCTACGAACGGTCACGCTAGCAAGATCAATAAGTCTTGGAAGTAGGACCAAGGTAGATACGATAAGTGCAGGGGCGTTGTCTCGCGAGAGTAGCCATGTGAAGTGAACAGATATGGGTACTAGGACACAAGCCGCTACAGCCAATTGACCAACAAGCGACCAGAACGAAAAGGCCAGGGAGGAAGACAGGTAGTTTGTGTGCGAATCGGCATGCCGGGCAACCCATCTTCTGTATGTCAGTTCGTTACCGGGAACTGAATTTGACCAGCACTGTTGAGCAACCTCGCGAATGTCTAGTCGAGCGAGTTCTTTGGCTCGTACCTTTCGCGAAATGATCGGATTGAATGCAAGCGCGGTTACTACGCCTAGGATGGCACCTATTCCGACGGATGAAGCTACATTCGGTGAGAGCGCGTACGCAACTCCAACCACGGTGCCAAGGAACGTCGATATCTGCAGGAGGAGTTGCAGAAGAAAGGAAGCAGTTCCCGTTGTGGCCTCCATCCCGGCACCTGAAATTACCGATGTTCTAGTGCGGCAGGCTTCCTGGTCGGTGCTCCACAAAGGATGATTGAAGATGCTCTGCGCTGCGGAAACACCGAACGACCGGAGAGACGATGCCTCCCATCCCTGACCTAGTAGTGACGTCGCGGCGCGGGCTAGTGAGCCGAGTACAAGGAGCCCGATATAAACGGCAAGAATATTGTAAAGGCTGGAGAAGTCGGATGCCATGACATCCGCGGACGCTCGATTTAGGACAACGACCTGGTAGTAACTAATAGTAGAAATGAGGGCGGAAAGCGCAGCTATGCCACCCAGGTATTTGGTTAGGAGAATGGCCCTGAACTCAAGGGTCGATGATTGCATCACCTGGACCTTAGGGCTGCTATGGGCGCAACGGAAGCAGCGCGAAGGGCCGGCCCGAGCGCCGAAAGTTGGCCAAGAACGATAACTAATGCTGCGAAGGCTGGCAGATACGCCAATGGGAGGCGATGGATCTCGAAATGGTGCGAGCTATAGATATTGACTCCATAGGCGAAAACCATTCCCAGCACTGCGCCAACGGCGGCGAGCGCCAAATTCTCGAACATGAACTGAAGTAGGATGTCGCGTCTTGTGGCGCCTAACGCGCGTCGTATGCCAATCTGGCGAGTCCTCTGCCGTACCCAGAAGTTGGAAAGTCCAACGATTCCTGCCGAAGTGACGGCGATCATCAGAAGGCAAACTGCGAAGAATATCCGAGCCATATTCGACGATGGGGCTGTAAATCTCGCCCGGATATCTCGAAATAGGGCGGCTTGAAGGTAGAGCTTCTGGTCAAGTCGAGCAATGACATCGATAGAAGACGCCAGGGCGGCACTGCACACTTTCTCTTGGCACCGAATCAGGTAATTTGTCAGCACGCTGCTTGGGCCTAGCGGAAAGAATGCCGTGAATCTCGAAGCGGGACTATCGAGTCCCGCAGGCGAAGGCGCAAGCACATCCTTAGCTACGCCGACTACTTGGTAAGAGCGATTGTGCGCATATGCGACCTTACCGACGGCGCCCACATCTGGCCATAATCTTTGAGCAACGCTTTCCGATACGATTGCGACACTTGTAGTGGGTTGGTAGGCGGAGTCAACATCACCTTTGTAGTCCTCAGAAAGAAAATTGCGCCCGTCGACGATATCGAGTCCCAACGTTTTGTCGCCTCCGGTGGAGACGAAGTAGGAGGATACGGGTAGCTGCAAATTCGTTCCGTTCTGAGGGGAGCTTCCCATGGAAATCTGCCAGGTGCTTCCCGAGAATGGCACAGTATTGGAGGCTGCCGCGCTTTCAACCCCTGGTACGCGGCGAATGGCATCGATGTTACGGAGAATGTCGCTTGGGGCTAGCTTGGGATCTGCCCCCGAGGCAGTAATAACCGCTAGCTCGTTTTCAGCTATGCCATTGGGTACGTCGACGATGGCATTCTTGTCTAATGCCATGAGTGACGCATTGCATAACACTGCGCATGCAAGTGAAATTTCGACTATCAGAATTATTGCAGGCGTCATGTGTCGTTTAAGAGATCTGAGTTTTGGTAGGTTCGCGACAATCGTCCTCATACCGCCTTGACCTGATCGGCAGGTGAAATCTTGCTCGTGTACCAGGCCGGAATGACGCCAGCTATAAGGCTTGCAAGTACCGAGAGAACTAGAGCAAGCGTCAACGCCGAATAGTCCAGCTGTATGAGGCTTGCGTAGGGCGTCTGTTGGTAACGAATTCCATGCATCGCGCTCCACGAAAGGAATGCGCCTCCAAGCGCGCCTGCTACGCCAATGCCTCCCGCCTCTACTAGGGCCTGGACAAAGATGGCTTGCTTCGGTGCGCCAAGTGCTCGCCTGATGCCAAACTCGGAAGATCGAGATAGTTGCTTCGCTAAAAGAAGGCCGGAAGTGTTGACGATGCAGATGAGCAGAAATCCAATGGCTAGTCCTGCCTGGAGCTGTACGTCGTCAGGAACGACGGAGTTTTCCGTCAGCCATCCTTTGAGAGTTGTAAGTTCAGATGCTGCGCGCTCCATTCGTCCGGCGTAAACCTCATTGCCAACGAAGTTCGCTAAGTACTCTCGATATGCGGATTGACCCGCTTTCCCATCTGTCTCGACCCAGAACCCAAGGAACTGGCAAGGGGCCGATTTGAGCGAGTCGACGTTGCCGGCGCCAAAGCAACTAATCACCTCCGGCTTCATTGCGTCAGACAAGGCGGTCTGCAGAGGCAAATAGGCCCCATCACTCTCGCCGAAGCTTTGACGACTAAGTTGTAATCCGTAGAACCTGGGCTGGGGACTCCATGGGTGAAGTACTCCCGTAACTCGGTAGTCGATGCCATTGAGGGCGACCGTCCGCCCAACACTATCTTTGCCGTTAAACAAACGGTCGTTCAATGCGGAAGAGAGAACGACAATGCGGCTTTCCCGGGTGTCATCGTCTTTAGTCCACGTGGAGCCATAGCGAAACGGCGCATTAAACATCGTTGTGAAGTCTGAAGTGGTTATCACGCCATCTACGAACACCCGCCGTAATGCAGGGCTCTGAACTTCGACTCTCAGGGGCGTAAGTGCAACGACGGCTTGACGTACGCCCTTTGCAGCCGAGAGGAGCGCCAGAGCACTTTGATAGGTCATCAGTGCCGGAAATCGCGCCTCGCTGCCGGTGCGGCCGTTGAGCGGTGCGGGGTCCATTCGTGGGTAGTGGAGGCGCGCGCTCTTGGCGGGGATGGGGTCCCCGCCGAGGATTCGTAGCATAGCCAGGGTCGTCACGCAGCCGCCGATCCCAAGCGCAAGCGTCGACACCATCAAAGTCGTAAGAACCGGTTGCTTCTTCAGGGCGAAGAAGGCTGAAGCGACATAGTACAAGAGCATCAGCAATCCCTTGGCGATGTGCAGAAATCTTATCTTGTCCGTCGAAGAGTCTAACCTCAAGTTCGCTGGAGAAGACAGCATGGCAACTTTCAAACCGCCACTGAAATATGTGCAAGTGAGATGTGTGTCACGAGACGAGAATGAGTTCGATACTAACCGACCGTTTCGATTGTCTTCTCCCTCACAGTTAGTGAAGAGTGCCTTGCTTATCGCAGCAAAAGCGATCGATAACTTCCGACGCGACAGGCGGCTTAGTCGTCTTGACGTCAGGTCGTTTTTGACATCTCACATCTGGAAAAGGAATCCACGTGAATCTGATCAACATCATCAAGCCAACGCACATCTGCAATCTTGCTTGTACCTACTGCTATAACGATGATGTGCGTGATCCGGTCATGAAGCCAGAAACGCTCGAGCGAGCAATAGACCAGACCTTTGCGTACGCTAAATCGAACGATGCTTTTACCGGCGCTGAGTTCATCTGGCACGGTGGGGAGCCGATGGTTCCTGGCTTACGGTTCTACGAACAAGTCGTTGATCTCCAGTCGCGCTACAGCCGCGGGATGACGTTCAGCAACACAATTCAAACAAACGGAATCTTGATCAATTCGAAATGGGTAGAGTTCTTTAAGGTGCACAACTTTTCGGTAAGCATTTCCATTGATGGTCCAAAGCATTTGCATGACGCGCATCGCGTCGACGGCCGAGGGAATGGCAGTTTTGATCGGGTCATGAAGGCGATTGCCATGGTGCGAGAGGCCGGTTTAAAGCACGGCTGCGCATTGGTGGTGAGCAAGGCAAATAAGGATCATGTTGAGGAAATCTACAACTTCATGGTTGGGGCAAGGCTTCCATTCAACGTCATTCCCATGAACAAGTCGGGGAGTGCACGTGAGAACTATACGGATCTTGGGCTCGACTCTGATGAGTACGCGCCGATGTGGATCAAGCTATACGATTTGTGGTTCAACACGTCGGGGGAAGAGTACGTCTATGTTTCCGACTTCGTGAGAAAGACGAAGGCCATCCTCAATGGGCGTCCTATGGACTGTGTTGGTCTGTCTCAATGCGGAAATTTCAACTTTTCGACGGATCCGGTCGGGGATATCTATCCATGTGCGAGCCTCTCAGGCCATAACGACCTTGTGTTTGGCAACGTCATGAATTCGGACCTTGAGCAGATCATGAATGTCGAGGCGGCTACGAGATATCGCACGCGCAGCGTTGATCCGCACTGCTCCGACTGTAAATGGCAGCATGTATGTCATGGCGGCTGCCCGGCGCGGTCTTATAAGTTCTTCAATGGCGACTACGACCAAAGAGATTATTACTGTCCAAGTCTCTACGCGATGTATGAGCACGTAGAGAAGACTCTGAAATCGAAGGGACTCGATGCTGGTACCCCTCATCCGGCACACATGGATGATTTGCTAGGAGGGACACAGGCATATATTGATCCTGCCTCGATCAAACGTCGCATCAAATTGCCTGTGGTCACATTCACCTAAAAGGAAAAAGTAAATGAATGTTGGACAGAACGAACTTGTCTGGAACGATGCGCTGATTGACACCATTGGTCATCAGATTGGTGCCAAGGTTGGCGACCCGCTTGATGGTATGGCGTTAGTACCGGTTCAGGCACTTCGCGAGCCACCGAAGTGGGATGGTAACGTCTACACCTACCATTTCTAACTTTAAGCTGCCCCGGCTTCGCTAGCCGTTCCCGGGGCGGTCCACCGCTCACCTCGACCTGCGCCTGAAACCCGCGGATAAGGCGCGTATTACTCGTGCGGCTAAGCTGCGAGGCGTGCCGCTGTCTGCTTTCGTACGTGATGTGATACTCCGTGAAGCCGAAAACGTGATGGCTACCGCACTGACGATCACCCTGTCGGTAGAAGAGTCCCGGCGTTTCCCCAAGGTATTGGATGCCCCCTTCCACGGCCATGCCTGCATCCTCGGGCAGTACAGTCTGTCCGCTGCTCAACTTCTGCTTACCGACCTTGCAAGAGGCAGATCGAAAGCGCCTCCCCAACTATCCGGTGCCGGCCGTCCGGATGGGGCGACTGGCAATTTCAAGCGGTGAGCAAGGAAAAGGTTATGGTGACTAGTTGCTGGCGCATGTCATGGCGCGCGATATGCTGCCACCACGGTTCCGAGTCCTCCATATTCAGCATCATCATGAAGTTTCCAGCGTGCTCCTGGACATAAAACTGGAGCAGAAAAAGGAAGGAACCGATCTGAAGTTCGGCGCAGTCGTAATAACTTACGATTCCCTGCTATGCGAATTCGGCAATTTCAAACGCCTCGTCCGAGCTTGCCTTTGGTTGTAAAGAAACGCGCATAGAATAACGATCGGCGCTTATAAAATTCGCGGCCGACCAGGGGGTATGGACGCATGTTGCAACTCATAAACGACCGTCTGTGGGCGGAACTCGAGCCATTGGTTCCGGTTGACCGCCGACCGACCCGGCGCGGCCCCAAGGGCCACGGGGACAGGGTGGTGATGGAAGGCATCGCCTACGTGATCTCCCGCGGGATTGCCTGGAACTCGCTTCCGCTGGGCGTCTCCGGCGTGTCCGGCCTTACCTGCTACAAGCGGCACAAGGCCTGGGCGGCCATCGGCGCCTGGGAGAGGATCGAGGAGACGCTTGTCGCCGGTCTTGCGCGTGGTGGCATTCGACCGAGAAAGTCGTTGGCAGTAGCGGGCGATTAAGTTCGAATTACCCTTCCAGTGAAGCCAGTTGCAGCTTCACCCAGGCAATCGCATCTTCACCTTCGACGGTCTCCCCGCTTTGGGGATCTTCAAGCCGTCCACCGGTAATGGAAGCCAGGGCGCTCGATGCCGAGAGCGCGGCCATCAGTTCAAGCGATCGGGAGCCCGTTGAAAACTGCACGGTGAAGTTGAGCTCCGGTGTCAGCTCAAGTTCCGCTGCGTCTTCCGGCTCGGTCTCGAACGAGTAGTACTCGAAGCCCGCGAGTTCGTCGCCAATGGGGCAGGGCAGGAACCCCGTCATGGTGTCGACGTCGAAATCGGTATCGAGCTCGCCCGGAAGCTCTTCGTCTTTCATCACCGAGCGCCATTTCTCCGGCGTGGGCATTTTGCTGCGGGCAAGATAGACGTACAGGTCGTATGACATAAGGCGCCCCCGGCTGGTTCGGGGAGCTTGACTGCCAATCCCGGGCTAAGCAAGTAGAGCGTCCGCTGTAATCTACTGCTGCGCCTTCATGGCCGCCCGCAGCGCCGGATCAAGCCCATTGACTTGCCGCCGTGCCTGGAACATCGCCCGCTCGTCTCCCTGGAGCTTGCAGTTCCGCGAAAGCACATCCGCCCCTTCCGACGTCTTCGCCATCACATCCTGCACGTTCACCACTACGCCCATGGTGTCGCCGAGCGGATCCAGCGCCATGCAGACATCGTCGATCATGCGGTTGGTGCGCAGCTCCTGACCACTCACCAGCACCAGCAGGTTCTGGTTGTCGATCCACGTGGTGGTGCCTACGCCAGGCAGGTTGCGCAGGGCGGCGCGGGCGGCTTCATGGTCCACGGGTCGCCGGAAGTCGGGTAGTCGCATGGCTTTGTATGTGGCGCGCGTCTGGGCATCGAGGGCGTCGGCGGCGAGCGTACCTGTGGTTGACGCAACGTTGTTTGGGAACTGGGGCGTGGCCACGCGGTGGGCTTCCCTTGCCAGGCGGCCTGCGGACTCTGGGGTGTCCTGCAATCCTATATACGCCAGAGCCAGCACCATCACCGCGGCGACGATGCTGCCGGCAATGATCATCGGGTCGAGGTCCGAATCGGCACGATGTCGGGTGCGGCTGGAGCGTTTGGGGGTCAGAGTAATTACTCTGACCCCGAGCCCATCGACCACCGGAAACGGCACCACGGGCGCCGGCGACGGTTCGGGCACGAGCGTCGGTAGCGACGCCTGGAACGTCCGGCGCACTTCGGCGCCGTCGATAAGGGCGATCGCAGGGCATTGGGCGGCGGCTTGCAGTGCGGCGGTGGAAAATTCCCCGCTGGTGATCAGGATCGCGCCCGTGGCGTGCTGGGTGTGCATCACGCCGATCAGTTCGTGCACGTAGTTGTGCATGACCTGCAGCGCGTTCCAGTGCTTGCATTGGACCACGATGTATTCGTCGTCCCGGTACAGCTTGAGGTCGATGCCTCCGTCGTAGCGCGCGTGGGACGCTCCCGTGCCCGAGTGCTCCACCCGGTAGCCGAGCTGCCGGTAGTGCTCGGCGAAGAGGCGCTCGAACGCCGCCCAGCTGATACCCGCGAGCTCATCGGTGTAACGGTGCTGAACCTTCCTTCCCTGGCGATAGATGCCCATGTCCTTGGAGCCCCTCTTGATATGCATTCTTGCCAACAGGAGCATATCGGCCGGGGGGACCGCTGCTTTAGGCTGTGCTCAAGCTCGCATCAGTGCGGCCGATATGTCGATGGCCCATGCCCTTTTTCAGCAATATGAGTAATCAAGGATTTGGCGAAGAAATGATGCGCACCTGCTGCACCATCCTGCTGGCACTGGCCGGCGTGACCCTTGCGGCATCGGCTGCCGCCGTCGACTGCGCCTCCTCACCTGCCAGCCATAGCGACCAGGCTGTTTGCGCCTCCCCGACCCTTGCCAAGCAGGACGCCAATCTCCAGCGCCTGCTGGCTACCCGCGCCCCGTCGGATGCACTTGCCAATAGCCAGGCCGATTGGGAGAAGTCCCGCGCCCGCTGCAACGGCAACCAGAGCTGCCTGGACAGCGCCTACCGCTCGCGGTTGGCGGCGGTGCAGGCGTTCCCGCCCAAGGCAGAGCCGCCGTTGCGCAAGCCGAAGATCGTGATCTCGGAAATTCTCCCTAACGGGAAGCTGGTTCCGATCCCGCCGGTGGCCAAGGCTGTGCCCAAGCCAAAGGTCGACGCCACCCCGATGCCGGACGACGGACGTAGTGCCGACGAGCGGCTTGCCGCGGCTGCCGGTCCCACCACCACGACCGAGAGCACCAACGACGGCTGGATCGTTCCGGCCCTGGCCCGCACCGGGATCGTGATCCTTTTGCTGCTTGGCCTGGCCTACGGCCTGCGCCAGTTCTTCGCGCGCTGCCCGTCGTGCCGGCGCTGGAACAGGAGCCGTGTGATCAGGGTGGTTGCCGAACGGACGCTCGGCCATCACAGGACGGTGCGGCCCGAAGGGCGGGATGCATCAAGGCACCGGAACATGTTGCCGGCGCAGAAGCCCTTGATCGTGAGCAAACGGGTTTACGTGTGCGACGAATGCAATATGCGCTGGGAGCCGGGCATCAAGGTGCCGGCACTGGCTAGTGAATCGGCGGATTTTCGGCCGCGGCCCTAAGCGAGGCATGCCGTGCAGACGCAACCCATGCAGTGGCGACCGTTTCCGTTCCCAAAACTGTGGTGGGTATCGGTTATTCCCTTGAGCGGGTTGATGGCCGGCCTTGCGCATGGACTTTCGGCGAGCTTCCTTCAGTCGTTGCTGGGGGTGTTCTCCTGGTTTCATACGAGCGATTCCGCTGAAGCGCTGGCGGCCTCGTTCTATATCTTCCTTCTTTATGTCCTGGTGTTGCCGGCGTACCTGGTTATCTGCCGGTATCTGATGGGGTATTGCCGCATCGACTTGGCGACGGCGAAAAAGCGGCGCTTCAACCGTGGATTCATGTGGATGGCGGCGTTGGTTGTTCTGGCCGTCCCCTTTTGTTTCTTATTTCCTAATTCTCATCCCACATGGCACGGTGCCGGTCTCATCGACACATTCCGTGGCGGCGTATGGGGCATGACGGCGGTGGGCGCCGGCCTGCTGTTCTGCGGTGTCATTTCCGGAGTGGTCTGGACCCAGGTCACGGAATCGTTTTTTCGCGATTAGGCCACTTCCCCGCATCCTCCCAAAGCAATTTCTTACACGATCTAAAGTATCGTCGGCTCGGCCCGATACCCAATAGACGGGCGGAATATCTGTTCCGCGGGCCGGTCATAACGGGGTGGGTTGGCACATGGCGGTGTTGGCAGGGGACAACTTGCGATCCGGCACCCTCCAGGCCGCGTCCTGGGGCGCGGCGCCATGAGGTTTGCCTTCGAGCGCCAGTCTTCGCGTGCCGTCAGCTTCGTCGGGCTTGCCTTGGGCGTATTGCTGGGCATGGCCCTGGTGGTCGGGTTGGTGGAAGACCGGCAAACGCGCCTGTCCGCGGCCCATGACCGTACCCTTGCGTTGGCTGAAGGTGGCGAGCGACTGGCCACCGAGCAGATGCGCAGCGTGGACCGCACCCTGGCGGGCGTGGTCCAGGACATCGATCAGATCGAACGCAACACGCCCGACAAGGCACCGGCGTTGATTGCCCAGCTGATGGTCCAGGTGACGGCGCGGCAGCCGGAGATCGAAAGCATTCAACTGGTCGACCACGGGCAGATGGCGCTGCCGCCATGGGTGCTTACCCGCCAGGCGGGTCCCCGGCCGGGCATGCGCTTCGGCCCCATCGAGAAAGTGGATGGGCGCTGGTTGCTGCCGATCGTGGTGCCGATGATGGACGGGCGCTGGCTGCTTGCGCGTCTGAATACGCGTGGGTTGCAGACCCTGGTGGAGCAGCTCGCCACCGGCCACATGGGCGTGGCCACCGTGGCGGATTACTACGGAACGATCCTGGCACGCAGCCGGCAGGCGTCCACCCTGGTGGGCCAGCCGATCACACGGTTGTATTCGGGCGAACACGCCGATCTTTCCGACCTTGTCAGCGCCATCGATGGGGTGCATCGCATGGTGGCCAACAGTTCACTGGATGCCTATCCGGTACGCGTGGGCGTGGGCGTGCCGCTGCGGGCGGTGCTGGCCCCCTGGTATGTGTTCGGTGCCGTGGCCCTGGGGGTCTATGGTTTGTATTGGCTGGGCTATGCCTATCTTTATCGCCGCGTGCGCGCCTCGGAACGTTCGCGCGACGAATACGTGCGAACGATCACCGATACCAGCCGCCGCCTGGAGCAGGCCCAGCGGGCGGGGAATATCGGCAGCTGGAGCATCGTGAAGGGCTCCACGCGCATGTCGTGGTCGAGCCAGGCGGCGTTGATCCTTGGGCTCGACGTTACCGATGTCGTCACCATGCGCGACACCTTCTACAGCATGATCCACCCCGACGATAAGCCGATGTACTTCGAAGGGGCGGCGCGTGCGTGGGCCAACGAGGGCGCGGTGACCTTGCAGTACCGCGTGCTGCGCTCCGATGGCGCCATGCGCTGGATTTCCTCAACCGGTTCGCTGGTGGACGAGGGTGGCGTGGTCACGCTCACCGGCACCATCAGCGACATCACCGAGCGCATGATGGCGCAGGAGCACCTGGCCTATCGCGCCACGCACGATCCGCTCACCGGCTTGCACAACCTTGACGCCCTGGTCGAAGATCTCGACCGCACGAAGGCGTCGCGCCCGTGGTACGACCTTGCCTATATTCAGTTGCGCGGCCTGGACGTGATCAGCGACACGTTCGGTGTGTCGATCGGCCGCGATGTATTGAAGGCGGTGGCGGCACGTTTTGAATCTCTCGGCGCCAAGTTCGGCCAGGTAGCGCACCGCCCGGGTGAGACCTTCGTAGTGGCGATGTTCGACCGTTCGCGCCACGAAGAAGCCCTGGCTGCCTTGCTCGCTGCGGCGACGGAGCCGGTGTCTTCCGAGGCCGCGGTACACCAGCTCGACGCCCGGATAGGGCTGGCGTCGTATCCGGACGATGGCGCCCAGGCAGAGAAAGTGGTGGGTAATGCCGCGCTCGCCGCGCAGGAGGCGGGTGTGGCCGAAGGCACGGTGCGTCGCTTCGAGGCCGCCATGGCCGATCGTTCGCGCCTGCGGCTGCAGATGACCGCGCGCATGCGCGATGCCATCGAGGGCAACGACCTGCAATTGCATTTCCAGCCGGTGATGAGCGCGCTCACCGGCAACATCGTGATGCTCGAGGCGCTGGTGCGCTGGCCGCAAGCCGACGGCAGCATGATTCCTCCCTCGGAATTCATCCCGCTGTGCGAGGAAACCGGCCTGATCCTGCCGCTGGGCAGCTGGGTATTGCGCCGCGCCGCGGCCGCGCACAAGGCACTGACGGCGGCGGGTTGGGGCCGGCTCTCCATCGCGGTGAATGTCTCGGCCATCCAGTTCGCCCGAACCGATCTTGCCCAGGAAATTGCCCGCATCGGGGAAAACTTCGGCCTTCGTCCCGGCGCCTTGCATATCGAGCTGACGGAAAGCTCGTTGATGCGCTACCGCGACCTGGCCCGCCGCACCATGCATGCGCTGCAGTCGAAGGACATCCGCGTGGCGCTGGACGATTTCGGTACCGGCTTTTCCAGCCTGGCGTACCTTAAGAACCTGCCGATCAACAGCGTGAAGATCGACCGCGCGTTCATCCAGGAAGTGGATAGCGATCCGCGTTCGGCATCGATATGCCTGGCCATGATCGGGCTTAGCCATAGCCTGGACCTTACCGTGGTGGCCGAAGGCGTGGAAACGGCAAGCCAGCACGCGTGGCTGCGCAACCACGGTTGCGATTTCCTGCAGGGTTTCCTGTTCTCGCATCCGTTGCCGCTGGATGCATTGCTGGTGCACCTGCGTCAGTCGGAGGAAGCGCCGGGTGACATCAAGATGATCTCGCCGTCCGAAGCGTGACGCCTGGGGCTAACCCCCGGCGGGGGCCATCAATTCCATGTGTAGTGCTTCGGTGGCTTCGTCCGTCGGGAACAGGCATTCGACGCGAAGCTCCTGTGCGGCGATGGTGAGCGGCGTGCCTACGGTGCTGACCATCGAGAAGTAATGAAGTGTTCGGCCATCCTTGATGAAGCTCAAGGGGACCACGGGCAGCGATGGTTCCCCGGCTGACGTGGTATCGGCGTTATGGGTGTCCGGGTAGGCCAGGAGTTCATCCATGAGCTTGCGCGTGCGGTCATCCATTACGTGGCCGACGGCTTCCCGCCGGACACGTTCCAACAGGCCTTTCGATGCGCTGTTCCAGTTCGCGATATGGGGCCTCATGCCGGCGGGGTCGAACATCAGGTGCAGCATGTTGCGCGGCGTGGGGCGGGCGGTAAGATCAACGAAGGCGTTGAAGAAGCGCGGCGCCGCTTCGTTGGCCATCAGCACATTCCAGTAGCGGTCCATCACGACCGCCGGAAAAGGTTCATGCTGTTGTAGTACGCGGGCGAGGGCGCGGGTGATGGCTGCCATCTCGCCGGCATCCCACGCTTCGTCCACATGGATGGGAGCGAATCCCGCCGCCAGGAACAGCTGGTTGCGCTCGCGCAGCGGAATGTCCAACGCCTGCGCGATGGCGACCAGGGTCTGCCGGCTGGGACTGCTGCGGCCGCTTTCGATGAAACTCAGGTGTCGCTGGGAAATCTCCGTATCGAGCGACAGTTCGTTCTGGCTTTTCCCGCGCAGATCTCGCCAGTGGCGGAGCAGCCGGCCAAGTTCACCGCCGGCTGCCCGGATTTGGGTGCTGTTGATCACGGCACGTCCTTTAGAACTCCGTTGGGCCCACGGCACCCAGCCAGCGGCTGACCTTGGTGGGATCGTTCGGGTCCATGTAGAAGAAGTGCGTCATGGTGGGGCGCACCACCGGCAAGCTTTTGTCGTCGAAGGTCATCCGCACCTTGCCATGGAACATCTTGATGGATCCGCCATCCCAATACTCCACCACGTCGTGATGGGCCGTGAAGCCGCGGTCGATGAATTGCCGCAGGTTGTCCCGGATGGTATCGCGGCCGTGCCAGTCGGCCACGCCGAGGTTACAAACCGCGTCGTCGGCAAAGCAGTCGAAGCCCTTGCCGAAGGTCTTGTCGTCGATCTCCTTCCAGAAATCCAGCAGCCATTGCGGTGGATCCTTTCGTGTGAAGTTCATCGAAGTCATTTTAAGTCTCCAGTGCTTTTGGGGATGGGCCCATGTGCCGGGCTGGAGTTAACTATCGGCGACTATCGGCAGGCTCTCAATTACGCGGCAGGTAATAACGTCCAGCAGGGCGGTTGGTATCCAGGCCGTTACGGGTACTATTCCGGATGCTGCAGCGGGCATAGGCTTCTTCTCTCACTCGAGGATCCATCATGTTTCTCCTGGCCATGGCCTTTTTCGCTCCCACGCTCGCTGGCCCCGCGGATTTCGAAGCGCGGCGGGCGGAGGCACAGCGGCTCGAGGCATCACCCGAGGGTGCCGCCTATGTGCGCGAGTACAGCTACCTGGTAACGCCCGCGATGCGCGGTTGCGTGCCGCCAGGGTCGGCGGACCCTACGAACCTGGGTACATTCACCGTGGTGGCCGACGTTCTGGGCAATGGCCAGCTTTATGCCGTGGATGTGAAGCCGAAAACACGTATTGCCACGTGCTTTTCCGCGCAGCTGGGCCATGCCACCTTTCCCACGCCCCCCGCCAACGGGGGCAAGAATTACGTGGTAGTGATCGACATGTCGATCACGCCTTGAGCGTTCTCAATGGGGCGCGGCGGGTGATGGCGGGGTAGAGCTGCCCGTGTCGCCGTGGGTTCGCAGGTATTCGCGCATTTTTGCCAGGTCCATTTGCTGGTCGGCGAGGTTGGCGAAATGGTCCACGACATATTTCGCCGCGCTGCGTGCGTCGGGCCGGTTGTGCTGGATCAGGATGTTCGCGCGGAACACGTAGCCCGTGGGCGCATTCGGGTCGACCTTGATCAGGCGGTCGATGGTGGCCAGCGCCTGGTCCACCCGGTTGGTGCGACTGTAGATATCGATCAGCTCCGTCATTGACATGACGTCTTCGGGATCGATCTTCAGCACAGCGGCGTATTCCTCTTCGGCTCGCTTTTCTTCTCCGGCACGCGCATAGGACAGCGCGCGGGCGATGCGTGCCTCGGTGTCCTTAGGATTGGCCTTGATGATCCGATCGAACTCCGCCTCCGCCCAGGCCTTCTCGCCGCCGGCGTAGAGCATCTGGGCACGGTACTTCGGGATGCTGGCGTCGTTGACGACGAATCTTAGTGATTGGCAATAAAGAGCTGCCGACAGCTTGGGATCCTGGCCGAAGGTGTTGGCGGCGGCGGCATCGATCACGGAATAGGAATCGCCTTCGTCCAGTGCGCGCTGCACCATCCACGAGGGGTCGTCCTCCTCGTAGCCCGGCCCGAAGTCGTCGTTGATGATCAGGCGAAGCAGGGGATTCTTAGGGATCAATGCCGTGGCCTGGCGCGCCTGTGCGTCCTTGTCCGGCGTGCTGCGCATGGCCTTGTACCAATGCGTGATGGCTACGGCGCGTAGACGGAAACTCAATGGATCAACCGCAAGGCCGCGCTTGATTGCCTGTTCGATGTACAGCGGCTCGGCGGACATCCAGCCGACGTAGATCATCGCCGAATACACCGGCAGTACCGTGCCGTCGCGCACCACCGCCATGTCCAGGTCCTGCCTGGCAAGGTGCAGCGCGGTGTCGCGTGCCAGGATCGCCTTGGGCTTGTATTCCTGGATCCGGGAGCGAACGGTGGGGTTGCGGAGTGCTTCGGCGCTTTCGTGTTCCATGTTCCACACCGCGCGCGAGGCACGCTGGGCCTCGCCCTGGTGGGCGATGCCACTGGCGGCCAGGGCGAAGGCGCTATCGGGCAGCTGCTTCATCCATGCATCGATCATCGGCCGTGATTCGGTGCACGAGCACTCGAAATCCAGCCCGATGTACGCATGCTCCAGCAGGCCCGCGTGCGCCGGGTCGTGCAGCTGGGCATCGCGATAACCGGAAAGGATCTTGTCCAGTTCCGCGGCTTTGCCCTTGAACACCAGGTCCTTGGCCTGCGCCATGGTGATGATCGGCTGCGTGCGGTAGCGGCAATAGGCCGTGGTGGTGTCCGCATGCCAGTGCATGCCCGGCGGGTCGGGATAGGCCAGGCATCGCTGCAACGGATCACTGATTTTCTCGGCGGCCCGCGCCTTGGCGAAGTAGGCGGCGTAGGCCGCATCGCTGATGGCGGGTACGGACGCGGGACGCTCGGGTGGTTTATCCGGGGTTGGCTGGGTACCGGCCTGATGTGGCCGGTTCGCCTGCCGGATCTTCGCCAGCACCTCGGGTGTCATCGCATGATAGGTAGCGTAGCCAACCCACCCGATCACCGCCCACGCACCCACCACCAGGGTAACGATGCCAACGATGGTACGTGCGCGCATGGATGTCCTCCCCCGACTCCCTCGAGTGGGAATATTCTCACACGGCGGCGTGGTTCGCCCCTAGGGCTTCGGGGTAATGCTGAGGTTGGTATCCGGTTTGGGTATCTGGCCGTCGCGTATATCAGGAGGCTTGCGCCAGGCACGGCCCATGTCCACCAGCGCGGCGGCGCGGCGGAGCATCTCGGCCAGGCGCGCGCTGTCCTGCTGGTAGGTTTGTGCGTGGCCGGGATAGCGCATGAGGTACGACTGGAAAGATTCCTTTTCCACCGTGTCGCCATCCCACGCGGTGGTGAATTCATCCAGCGTCTGTTCCATGCGGGCCATGGCCACCAGGAAACGGCGCCAGCGGTGTTCGTCGAAATTGAAGGCATCGCGCGCCAGTTCGCCGGCGTCGGCGCCATAGTGGGCCAGTTTCCCCACCATCGTGGCATCCATGGTGAGGTTCAGGCCGCCCTCGTCGGGTTTCAGCGCCACGTGCACGATGCGTTCGCGATAGCCGGGCAGGGTGCTTTGCAGGTTGTCCTGCCAGTCTTTCGCGGCGTCGATCAACCGTTGCAGGAAGGCAAGCAAACCACCTTCGATCGGCAGGATGGGGATCAACACGCCGCTGTTGGCGCTTTCCGGCAGCCATGCGCGGCCCGGGCCAATATTTCTCGCCGGATTGAAATCATCCAGGCTGATGCCGAAGGTGGGGTGGTTGGGCCAGAGCTTGTCGAAGAAGTGGATGGGGAAGTTGCTGGCCAGGCCGCCATCGCTGAAAAGACACAGGCGCGGCACGCTGCGGCCGACAGCCTCGTTCAAGGTGAAGTCCCGCGCATAGAGCGGGATGGCGCTGATCAATAGCGGGAAGCTCAGGCTCATCCGCGCGCCGATGGCCACGGGCAACTTGCCGTCGGGGGGCAGGTGGAAGAAATCGTCCGCGGGGTTGCCGGTGTCGAAGGCTTCGCTGTTGGCCATCAGGTAGTTCATCACCCGCGGCGGGAACAGGTTTTCGAATTCCTGTTTGCGGAAAAGGAAGCTGTGATCGCGCAATGGCACGGTGAACGGCCGGCGCATCATCAGGTTGGTGGTCATCATCCGCAGGGCGATCGGCGGCGCGCCGCCGGGCGGCGTGGCCAGGTCGTCGAAGGTGAGCGGCGGGTCGCTGGGACCGGTGCCTCGGCCAGCAATGTGGTCGATGAGGTCGGTGAGCCAGTCGGTAAGGCCGGGTGTGTCGAAGCCGCGCTGCGTGCTTCCTGGACATAGCCCATAACCATTGGCCGGGACGTCGTGGGTGATGCGTCGATAGAGCGTGGATGCGACGGTAACGATGCCGATCAGGACGAACAGCCCCGCGCCCCACGCCACGGCGTATCCGACGGGCGCTCCGGAAATGACCGCGATGGCTCCAAACACGATGCCAGCCAATAGGCCAAGCATCCAGCGCCCGACGAAGCGCCGCACCGCGATGCCCAGCACGCGGCCGAACCGGGCGAACCACGAGCCCGGGGCTTGCAGGGCAAGGAAGATATCCAGCAGCGCCGCGAGCCTTGGCGATGGCTGGAACAGGCGCATCAGGTGGCCGCCGATCTGCTTGGGCACCTGGCTCAGGCGCACGAACCCACCGGAGGCGCGGCCGTACTCGGCGGCGGCCGTGACCGCCGCCGCGATGGCGCCGGCCGAGGTGCCGCCGATGGAACTGAAACGGAAATCCTTGGCCAGTTCCGCGGCGGCCAGCGGGTACACCACGCCGCTGGACACGCCGCCCTTCATCACCAGGTCGCAGATGCGCGTGGGGTGGGTGAAGTCGCTCTGCTGGTACGCGCCTGGTTCGATTGGCATGGCTTGCTCCGCGTGCTGCCTGGAGAAGGCCTTAGCTTGCCTGTCTTCGATGCCCGGGAGGAAGGCCGTGCGTCACCGATTTACACAGGAGCGAAGTGATTGTTGCAACGGCTAGCGCGAAAGCATTGATTCGCTCACTTCCCATAGCCGACGGGCGTTGTCGGCGTCGATGGCGTAAGGGAATACGCCATTGGCACCGCTTGTGCGTGTCCTGACGTCGTTGCCGGTGGGAGCCCCGCCCTGGTGGATCGGCGAGATGTCGGCATTTTCCGTGTAAACGCCGCCCATGCCATCGAGCTGCGGACTGACGGCACACCAGACACTGGTCGCTGCGCCCTGGGGTACGGTTTTAAGGTTGCGCGACGGGTCGATGACGGGTTTTCCGTGTTCGTCGAGCACGCCGGCGCTTTTCAGTTCTTCCGGTGACAGGTGCTTTGCAAGGCCGGTATCGACGATCACACCCGGGTGCACGGCGAAGGCGCGGATACCGTCAGCCTGGTAGCGGGCGTCCAGTTCCACGGCGAAGAGAATATTGGCGGTCTTTGATTGTCCGTACCCCGTCCATGGGCTGTATTCGCGTCGTTCGAAGTGGATGTCGTCGAACACCACCGGGGAATAGCGGTGGCCCCATGACGATACGGACACCACCCGCGCTCCTTGCGCACGCTGCAGCGCCGGCAGCAGGCCGACGGTCAACTGGAAGTGCCCAAGATGGTTCGTCGCGAACTGGATTTCGTAACCGCGCGCATCACGTTCGAAGGGTGTGGCCATGATGCCGGCGCTGTTGATCAGCATGTGCAGCGGCTGGCCGGCGGCGATCGCGCGCGATACGAAGGCGTCGATGGAAGCCGGGTCGGCCAGGTCCATGGGTTCGATGCGGATGTTGCTGATGCCGGCAAGCGTTTTGCGTGCCTTCGCTTCATTGCGCGTTGGCACGATCACGGTGGCGCCAGCATCGGCCAGCGCCCTGACGGTTTCTACCCCGATACCGGAATAACCGCCGGTGACGATGGCGGTCTTGCCGGTGAGGTCGATGCCGTGGATGACGTCGGCGGCGGTGGAGGCCGCGTCGAAACCGGAATGGATGGGTTGCTGGGGAGAGCGCATGGGGAATCCCTGGGTGGGTGGAGGCTCCAGAAAGATAGGGTCCGCATCCCGGACTTTGAATTATTGAAAGTCCGGGATTCTTGCGCGATAGTCCGTCAATGGTCTCCGATCCCTTTTCCGACATCCTTTCCCTTACCCAGGCACGATCCCTGGTCACCGGAGGATTTACCGCCGGGGCGCGCTGGTCCATACGCTTTCATCCGAGCGGCCGGGCGAAATTCTTCGGCATCGTGAGGGGGTCTTGTTGGCTTTCGATGGAGGGGCGCGAACCCGTGCACCTGGGCGAGGGCGATGTGTTCCTGACGTCGGCGGAAAGGCCTTACGTGTTGTCGTCGGGTTCGGATGTGCCACCTGTGGATTCCAAAGTCGCGTTCGCGGGGCAGGATGGCGTCATGAAGTCCCTTGGCGAAGGCGATGAATGCCTTGTCATCGGTGGCCATGTCGAGCTCGATCCTGCTCGCGGGAATATCCTTCGCGATGTGCTGCCGCCGTTGATCCATGTGCGCGCCGACACTCCCGAGGCGGCTGCTACCCGCTGGTTATTGGGCCAACTGGTGGCCGAGCGGGAGAATGATCCGCCGGGCGCGGCGTTCGCCTCCGCGCAGCTGGCGCAGCTTATGTTGGTGCAGGTGCTGCGCGTCTACCTGGCCACCGGCGGTCCGCTGGATACCGGTCTTCTTCGCGCGATCAACGATCCACGCATCGCCCCGGCGCTTCGCCTGATGCACGCCGAGCCCGGTCGCGCCTGGCAGCTTCCGGAGCTTGCCAAAGCCACGGCGATGTCACGCACCACCTTCGCCGAGTACTTCAAGACCGTCGCCGGCATGCCGCCGCTGGCCTACCTCACGCAATGGCGCATGCGCCTGGCCGAGCGTTCCCTCCGCGAAGAAAACACCCCCATCGCCCGCATCGCCCAATCCCTCGGCTACGGCACCGAAAGCGCCTTCAGCCACGCCTTCAAGCGCATCACCGGCATCGCCCCCGGCCAGTACCGCAAGACCTCGCTAGGGGTCAGACCTCACTAGGGGTCAGAGTCATTATCGAGGCCTCGTTCACTATGACTCTGACCCCTAGTGAGTTAGAGCTAACTCTATGACTCTGACCCCTAGCGATTTCCGCAGGTTGCAAGAGGTGAAACAATAATTGCATGCGTTCTTGCAATTATTGCTCAAGGGAGTATTATTGCGTCCATGATCAAGTTGCCTCCAGACATGGATCCGCTCGCCGCCGGCCTGATTGGCGCGATTTTCCCCATCATCAAGGACGGCCAGACCGGCGTGGTCTCGGCCATGGCGGGGTTCGACCTCACGTTTTCGCAGTTCCGGATCCTGTTCGTGCTGGACAGCGAAGGGGCGGACCTGGCGGTCAACGAACTGGCCGAACGCATCTCGCTGTCGTTGCCGGCCGCCGGCCGGGCGGTCGATGCGATGGTGAAGATGGGGCTGGTGTCGCGGCGCGAGGACGACGTCGACCGCCGGGTGAAGCGTATTGCGCTTACCGCCGCCGGCACCGAAGCGCTGGAGCAGATCGGCAACGCCCGCCGGCAGGCGACGGAGCGCTTCGTCAAAAAACTCAACGATGAAGAGCGTGCGGCGCTCACCACCGTGGTCGCCACGCTCACTGAACTCACCCGCAAATATTTCGCCGGCAGTCCATGGGCTACCGGCAAACCCAACTGTTCCCCGGAATCCCCAAAATGAATGCTCCCTCCCAGCCCAGTGCCCCGCGGGCACTGGATCGCGCAACGCTGCGCATTGCTGCCGTGGTCGTGCTTGGCAGTTTCATGTCGATCCTCGACACCACCATCGTCAACGTCGCGATCAAGGAATTGTCGCGCTCGTTCGGCACGTCGCTATCCATCACGCAGTGGGTATCCACCGGCTACATGCTGGCGCTGGCCACGGTTATTCCCCTCACGGGGTGGGCGGCCGATCGATTCGGCACCAAGCGCCTGTATATCGGTTCCATCGCCTTGTTCGTGTTGGGCTCGGCATTGTGCGGCCTGGCCTGGTCGGCCACGTCGTTGATCGTGTTCCGCGTGCTGCAGGGTTTCGGCGGCGGCATGATCATGCCCGCCGGCATGACGATCCTTTCCCACGCCGCCGGGCGCGACCGCATGGGCCGCATGATGGGCCTGGTGGGCGTGCCGATGCTGGTCGCGCCGATCGTGGGTCCGATCCTGGGTGGCTGGTTTGTGGACGACATCTCCTGGCGCTGGATCTTCTTCGTGAACCTGCCCATCGGTGTCATTGCCCTGTTCATGGCGGCGCGTATCCTGCAGCGCGACGAGCCCAAGCCGCATCATGCGCTGGACTGGAGCGGCTTGCTGATGCTCTCGCCGGGTCTTGCCATCTTCGTTTACGGCTTGGCCGAAACCGCCGCTGGCGGCGGCTTCAAGTCGCCGGATGCCCTTGGCGGCGTGCTGCTCGGGCTCGCGCTGGTATTGGGTTTCGTCTGGCACGCGCGGCGGAAAGAAGGTGCCTTGATCGACGTGCGCCTGTTCGGTAGCCGCATCGTCGGTGCGGCGGCAACGACGTCGTTCTTCTTTGGCACGGCATTCTTCGGTTCGGCGCTGTTGTTGCCGCTCTACTTCCAGCTGGTGCGCGGCGAATCCGCCCTGCATGCCGGCATGTTGCTGGCAGCACAGGGCTTCGGTGCCATGATCACCATGCCTGTTGCCGCGCGCCTGACCGACAAGACCGGGCCTGGCCGCATCGTGCTCGTGGGCTTGACGCTAGTGGGTCTGGGCCTCACCGGCCTGACGCAGATCCAGAGCGATACGCCCCTGTGGATGGTGGAAATCATGTTGCTGCTGATGGGCCTGGGGATGGGCGCGACGATGATGCCGTCGATGACCGCGGCGCTGAGCAGCCTGCAGCGCCATGAAATCGCCCGCGTCACCAGCGGCATGAACGTGGTGCAGCGCGTGGGCGGTTCGGTGGGCACGGCCCTGCTGGCCGTGGTGTTGTCGCAACAGATCGCTGCCCTGATGCCTGCGACGGGTGTCGCCGAAGGTGGCCTTTCCGTGGCGCGCACGATCACGCCGGCGATGCGTGAAGCCATGTTGCCGGCGCTGGGCCGGGCCTTCGGCCACACGTTTGTCTGGGCGCTGGCCGTCGTCGTGCTTGGGTTCATTGCCGCGACTTTTCTGCCGCGCAAGCGTGCGGTTCACGACACGGGCGAAGCTGCGGTAGCGACGGTGATTGACTGACTTCGTTTAACGGGGTCAGAGTCACGACTCTGACCCCTATACCCGTTTGATGAAACGCATCGACTCCATGTCATAGCCCATGGCCCGGTAGAACCGGTGGGCCCCTTCGCGGTGGTCGCCGCTTGTCACTTCGATGCGGGCGGCACCCCGGGCGACGGCCCAATGCTCGATGGCGCGAATGAGGCAGCGGCCAATACCCTGCCGTTCGCGCCCCTGGCGTACCGAGAGTGCGGTAATCCGTACCAATTCTCCTTGTTGGTGGAAGAGCGGGATCGCATGTGCGCTGGCCACGCCGGTAAGCGAAGAGACCTCGGCGCATACCAGCACGATGTCGCGCGCTGATTCCCTGTAGTGGGACAGATGCACGGCTACCGATTCCGGCGTGGTGCCATAGCCCAGCGGCTGCATGCACGCGGCGATCTCCGCCGCATCGCGAACGCATCCGCGACGGACCAGATGGGTGGACGTGGCCATGGCTAGCTACCCTCCTCCGCTTCGATGCCATGGAGCGTGCGGGTTCATTGAGGCTTCGCCATGGCAATGGCATGGCGTACTGGGCCTGTGCGAGGCGTTATCGGCGAACAAAACGCGATATTCCCGGGATTGCCGGCAATCCAGCTCGGGACCATCGGCACTTTATCTTCGAGCGGCGGATGGGCATCCTCTCCGGTCTGGTAATCGACGGAGCCGATGATGACGATCCTGGTGACTGGCAGTTCAGGCCACCTTGGTGAGGCGCTGGTGCGCCGCCTTCGTGCGGAGGGGACGCCAGTTCGGGGGCTGGACATCAAGCCGTCCCCCTTCACCGACATCGTGGGTTCCATCGCCGATCAGGCTGTTGTGGAGCGTGCCATGGACGGTATTGCCGTGGTGCTCCACACCGCCACGCTGCACAAGCCACATGTGGCAACGCATCCTCCGGGCGACTTTGTCGACACCAACATCAACGGCACGCTTGCACTGCTCGAGCGCGCGGTGGCGAACAGGGTAAGCGCCTTCGTCTTTACCAGCACCACCAGTGCCTTCGGCGCGGCGCTGACGGCCGGGAAGGACGAAGCGGCCTGGATCACCGAGGATGTACGTCCCGTGCCGAAGAATATCTACGGCGTGACCAAGGTTGCCGCCGAGGACATGTGCGAGCTTTACCACCGGAAGCGCGGACTTCCGGTCGTGGTGTTGCGCACCTCCCGGTTCTTCCCCGAGGACGATGACGATCCGGCGAAGCGTGCGGCCTTTGCGCTGGCGAACATGCAGGCGCTGGAACTGCTGTACCGGCGCGTGGATATTGCCGATGTAGTGGACGCGCACTTGCTGGCTTCCGCCCGCGCCCAGGCAATTGGCTTCGATCGTTTCATTGTTTCGGCGACCACGCCTTTCAAGCGCAGCGAGGCACGCGTGTTGCGTCATCACTTGCCAGATGCCCTTGCCGCCCACTTTCCCGAGGCAGCTTCGTTGTTCGAGGCCCGGGGTTGGCGCATGCTCCAGGGCATCGACCGCGTCTACGACAATGCCCGTGCCAGGGAATTACTGGGATGGAGGCCGAAGCATGATTTCGCCCATGCGCTCGACCAGCTCCGTGCCGGGGCGGATTTCCGCAGCGAGATGGCGATCGCCGTGGGTGTGAAGGGATATCACGACACGACGTTCGATGAAGGTCCGTACCCTGTGGACGCGCCTCACTGAAGGGCGTTGCGAAAAGTCGCCAGGGCCTTGCGGACCGGCTCAGCCAGGCGCGGTTCTGCAACGATTGAAGCTGCGTCCCATGGCCTGCCTAGCAAGTCCAGGGTGATGCATGCGTCGGCCACGACGCGGGCCGACATCGTACCCAGGACAAGCCGCAGCGCTGCCTGTGCGTCACTGGCCCGCGGCGATGCGTTGAAAAGCATGACGGGCTTATGCGGGAACTGCGTGCTGCCAACCAGCCAGTCCAGCGCATTCTTGAACGAGCCCGGTATGCCGCGGGCGTATTCGGGACAGGCGATGACCAGGCCATCGGCGTCGACGGCGGCCTGGATGAATGCCGCTGCATCAAGCGAAGGCGTATCCGCGTGGTCCGGATTGAAATGCGGAAGCGCGCCAAGCCCCTCGAAGACCGTGATTGCCACGCCCTCGGGCGCGAGCAGCGCCGCAGCCTTGAGCAAAGCCGTGTTCGTCGAGTTCGCCCGGAGGCTGCCGGAGATCGCCAGGAGATTCAGCGCAGGGGGAATTTGCATCCCGTCGATTATGCATAGGACGCCGGAGTACTGGAACTGCCCGCGTAGGTATTTCGCTGACCTTTGGCACATGCCCTTATTGCATACTGGTTGCAGATTCGACGCCTGCCAAGGGAGCTTTCGATGACGCCTTTCATCTGCATCACCTGCGGTACCCAGTACGAGCCTTCCGACGCTCCGCCGAAGGAGTGCCCGGTATGCGTGGACGAGCGGCAGTACGTGAACTGGGACGGGCAGCAGTGGGCCACCCATGCGGAACTGCAGGCGCAGAACAAGCTTCGCATCGAGGAAGACAACGGCATCTTTGCCCTGAGCATGCCCGCTGGCTTCGCCATCCCCCAGCGTGCGATGCATCTTCCCACCGATGCCGGGAATATCCTTTTCGAATGCGTGAGCATGGTGAACGACGAGGCGGTGAGGGCCCTGAAGGCTCGCGGCGGAGTGGACTGCATCATCATCTCGCACCCGCATTTCTATACGTCGATGGTGGAATGGAGCGAGGCTCTTGGCGGCGTCCCCATCCTGCTTAACGTTGCCGACCGCGAGTGGGTGAAGCGACCCTCGCCGCGCATCGAGTTCTGGGAAGGCGACCACAAGGTGCTGTCGCCTGACGTCACGCTTATTCGCACAGGCGGGCATTTCCCCGGTTGCACGGCCTTGCATTGGAAAAACGGCCCGCGCCCGGGTGGCACCCTGTTCGCCGGCGACACGCCCCAGGTGGTGTTCGACCGCCGGCACGTGACCTTCATGTACAGCTACCCGAACTACATGCCGATGAAACCCTCCGACGTGCGCGCCATGCGCGAGCGCCTTGCTGGCTTCGAGTTCGAGGACGTCTACGGGTATACGTGGGGACGGAACATCATTGGCGGCGGGCGTGCCGCCGTGGACGCTTCGTTCGACCGCTACCTGGCGGATTTGGCCAGCTAGCCCATACCGGTGCCCGCCCGGGCGCCTCAGCGCTGCGAGCGGTTGAGATAAACCGGATTGCCGAGCAACAGCAGCCGGCCGTCGCTTGCGCGCGCCTCGGCGCGCAGCCAGTGCGGCTTGCCGTCGCCGGGAATATGCGCGGTGACGCTTGCCCCGGCCGTTGAGGCGTTGGCCAGCGGCTTGCCGTCGAGCAGGACGATAAGCTTCGATCCAGCCGGTGCTTTCATGCTGGCCTGCACGCTTATATCGCTACCATCGGCTGCCTTTAGCTCATCGCCCATGCCGGCCTTGTCGGGACCGACGGCGGCCTGCAGGTCGATCATGCGGTCCGACGTGCCTTCCGTATCGACGAAGACATGCCCGGCTCGGATGCCTTCAAGAATGGCGGGCATCGACAGTTCCGTGGCGTGCACCACGGTAGTCGGCGTACCCACGGGGATATCCGGTTCGGTAAGGATGGGTACCGCGCGATGGTTGTCGCTTCCACCCACGGCCGTGGGCCGGAAACCCCGAGCCAGCTGTTTCTCCCAGAAGGGAATACCCGAGTCGGGGCGCACGGCGTCCGTGCCGTTCACCGCTTCGATGGCCTGCACCAGGTGCATGTCCACCGGCGGCTCGGGCGTCCACCCGCAGCCCATGCATTCCTCGCCGCTGGGACGGACGGCGTGGTTGATGGAGAGCACGCCGTGCAGCGGCGCGACGCTCTTCAGCAGGGTGTTCCAGTCGGGGACGGTCTTGCTGCCCACGCGGAAGTCGACCGATGTCGGTACGCCCCACAAGTTCGCGTGACCCTGGAAGGTGGTGAGCTCGCGGCCGGGAATAAGCAGCAGGTTGTCGAAATAGGGCTGCAGCTCGCGGATGTCGCTCAGGTGCGATGACGTGTTGTGGTCGGTGAGGGCGATGAAGTCGAGCTTGCGCTTCGCTGCTGCTTCCACGGTAAGGAATAGCGGACAGGGTACCTTCTCGTGGTTGCCCAGGCTCAGGCAGCTGCCGTCGCTATGGGCCGTATGCATGTGCAGGTCGCCGCGATACCAGCCCGGTCCCTCGCGCAGGGGCGGGTTCAGGACATCGGGCCCCCACGCGGTGGCGGCATCGCGCGAGAACCACACCTTGGCCGTATAGCTGGCATGTGCATTGGCACGGATGTTGGGTACGCCCAGCAGCAGCGTCCACTTGCCCGGGCGGATGGCACCGGGCAGGAAGGCGGCCGTGGCATCGCTGGCCGAGACGGTAAATACCCGCTTGGAACCGCCAGCCCAACCACGGAAGCCATCCTGCCCCTTGAAGCCATCCGGACCCAGCAGGCCCAGGTCGATCGTGGTGTGGTCTTCCTTGCCCGTGGCCTCGAAAGCGATGGTGATACGGGTGACACCGGCGGGAACGTCGAAGGTGACGTTCTTGTAGGTGTGGTTGTCCTTGCCGGTAATTTCCCCGTGCAGGGTAAGGTCGCTCTTGTCCTCGGCCCTGGAGGGCACGGGGGCGAGCAGGAATCCGATCACCAGGGCTAAAGCTGCGATTCGTAGGGTCATGGTCAGAAACGATACATCGCGGCGAGGCGGAAGCTGCGGCCGAGCAGTGGACGGGCGATGAAGGTATTGGCCCCCGCATCGCTGCTCGAGAGCTCACCGGCGCGCGGATTGCCTTCGGTCAGGCCGAGCGAGTTGTTCAGGTTATCGGCATAGAAGAAGAACGACAGGGCCGGCGTCCAGTCGTAGCGGGCACTGAAGCCCACGGTCTTGTACGAAGGCAATACCACGGAATTGGCGGTATCGACGAAGCGCTTGCCTTCGTACTCATAAGACACCTGCAGGCGCAGGCGGCCGTCGAGCAGGTTCACGCCGGGCACGATGCGGTAGCTCACCTTGGGCACGCGGATCAACTGGTCGTCTTCGTAGTCACGCAGTACCGGGGCACCGGCCACGACTTCGGTGTAGCGCAGGCCCTTGTACTTCGGCTGCTGCAGCGTGGCGTTGAACTGCACGTCGAACATCTTGCTGGGATAGAGCGTGCCTTCCAGTTCCAGGCCGTAGGTCTTGGTGTCGGCGTAGCCCGTCTGTGCCGTGGAGGCCTGTGAGTTCGGGTTGAACACGTAGTTGCTGAACTGCACGTCGTTGTACTTGGTACCGAAGGCCGTGGCGTAGAGGTCCACGTAACGATCGCTGTACTTGTAGCCCGCCTCGCCCAGCTTCATCGTCTGGATGATCGGCACGGCCGTGGGGCTGGTGATGTAAGAGCTCAGTGACGGCAGTCGGAAGGTCGACGTATAGCGGGCGAAGAGTCCCTGGTGGTCGTCGAACTGGTAGTTGGCGCCGAGCGTCCAGCCAAGCTTGTGGAAGCTGTTGTCGTAGTGCGCGTAGTTGCCCGTGCCGGTGGAGATGTTCGAATCGGCCAGGGTGCCCAGGTTCACGGTCTTCTTCAGTTCCGTATAGCCCTGGGTGTTCACTTTCTCCCAGCGCGCGCCGCCATCGATGCGGAACTTGTCCGTGACCTGCCACTCGTCGGACACGTAGAAAGCATTGGTCGAGGACCGGCCGCTGGCATGCTCCCACTCGTAGCCGTTGCGGTAGATGCCATCCTCGGTCAGCGTACCGACCGGAGCGCCGGCGGCATTGAGCGCGACGAGGTCGAGCAGCCGGGCATTATTCCGCGCGTCGAGCAATACCGTGGAGGAGTAGCGGTCGAAGCGCTGGGTGAAATTGGCCAGGTAGTAACCCAGGCTGATGTCATGCGTCTGGTCGCCGAACTCGAACTTGCGCAGCAGGCGCGTGTCGTTGATCAGCTCGTTCACCGGCATCGTCACGCCGCGTGCGCCACCAAGGATGACCAGGCCGTTGCCGTTCTGGTTGGCGGTATCGAACACCTGGCCGTTGTCGTGGTAGCGGAACTGCAGTGCGGTGGCGCCCGGGTAACCCGCAAGCTGCTTGAGGTTGTTCGGATCGGTAAGGAAGGAACTGGCGCTTTGCACGGCGTTGGGGAATATGCCGTTGCGGGTGGTGTCGGTATCGCTGAAGCGAAGGCTCTCGGCAAGCTTCCAGTCGTCGCCAAGGTCCAGGTTGAACTTGGCCGTGTACTGCGTGCGCTTTACGTGCGTGCCTTCGCTGTTGTCGAAGTCGTACGGGCTGCCATCACCTTCGCGCAGCACCAGGTGCTCGGTCTCGGGGCCGGCCAGGGTGCCGTAGTTGCCGTTGAAACCAGGCACGGCGCGGATATCGCCGTTGCTGTTGGTACGCATGGGTATACCAAGGTACAACGCTACCTTGTCGTCGAGGTGCTTGACGTCGAAGCTGAAGTCTCCGCCTTCGAATTCCTTGGACAGCACAGCGCGCAGCTGGCCACCCTTGTCGGCGTCGAAGCCGGTGCGGCGAATGCCGTCGTCGACGCGCCAGAAACCGCCGACGCCGAGCTTCCAGCCCTGGCCCACCGGCGTGCCGTACCAGAAATCGGCGCGGTTCAGGCCATAGTTGCCCACGGTGTACTTGATCAGGCCTTCGGCGGTGTCGCCGACCTTGCGCGGGATGAAGTTGATGGCGCCCGCCGGTGCATTGGAATAGAACACCGACGACGGGCCGCCACGCACCACTTCGATGCGCTCGATTGTCTCGTCCAGGCGGAAGGCCTGGTCGGCATTGAGGTAGCCCAATGCCGGGTCGTGCTGCACCGGAATGCCGTCTTCGAGCAGGTTGACCGAGCCGTAGCCATCGACGGGAATGCCGCGGGCCCGGATATTGCCGCTGGCTTCGCCGCCGGATGCCTCCACCCAGAAGCCGGGTACCGATTTCATCGCCTCGGTGACGCTGGTGGGTGCCTGCATGCGCAGGCGGTCTTCGTCGATGGTGGTGATGGAATAGCTCGTTTCCGCCTTGGTGCGGGTATCCACGCCAGAGCGCGCGGTAACCACGACATTCTCGAGCGAAGTGGCTTTCTTCTCGGGGGGTGATTGGCTGTCGGGTGTGCTTGACTGGTCTTGCGCGAAGGCTGGAAGGGCGATTGCGCCCACGGCGACGAACAGGGCGACGCGCACGGCGCGGCGCAGGATCGGGGAAGACATAGCTGTGGACGACTCCGGTAGGGAACGAAGACGGCAACGAGAGGATTCACGCTGTGGGGACAGCGCTGCAGATTATTGCCGCGGCACCCTCCCGTGCCCGCAAGGCATTCAACGTAAGAAATTCAGGTTACGCAGCCGCGCCATCGGCGTGACGTTTAAGTTTCAATCGTGATAAACCGCACCAAAAGAAACATTAGGTCCTGGCCCCATCATTTATTGCCAAGCAGTTCGCAAAAATTCTCGATGCGGTGCAGCAAGCAATCACCGAGATCTCTAGGGGTCAGAGTCATAGTGACGCGGTGGCTCGCTATGACTCTGACCCCTAGTGGGGGTGCCTAGTGGGGTGGATGTAAGCGTAAGAAGTTGCGCGCATGACGATGGTCACGTTTGGACGTCTATACGTTTAAATGAGAACTGGCTCATATTTACTTTTCTGGAACGGCGGATAGTGTCGATGCACTGAGTGCTGCGTGTTTGCGATGACGGGGGGAGGGCTTCCGCGCCGGCTCAGGTGTTGTAACCATCCAACGCTTAGGGAGATCCTCCATGTCACGCAGGGCAAGCATCTGGCTCGCGATAGCGGGCCTGACGGCAAGTTGCGCGCTGATTCCGGCGACGCAGGCAAAGACGTTCGACGACACCACGCATGCATTGGGCAAAGCGCCAACACCGCAGCTCACCAAGAGCATCGACAACACTAGCCTGGCCCGCGTGCCGGGTTCCATGCCCCGCCAGGCTTTGGCGAAATACGACCAGGGAGCGCTGCCGGCCAACCAGCCGATCAACAACATCACCCTGGTGCTGAAACGCAGCGATGATAGGGAGAAGGCCTTCCGAAGCTACCTGCATGACCTGAATAACCCCGCCTCGCCGAATTTCCACCACTGGTTGACCGAGGACCAGATCGGCAAGCTGTTCGGGCCGGCACCGGAGGACGTGTCGAAGGTGACGCAGTGGTTGTCCTCGCAGGGCCTGAAGGTGACCAAGGCCACGCCCGACCACATGATGGTGTTCTTTTCGGGCACCCCGGCCACGTTGAGCAAGGCCTTCCATACCAGCCTGCACAAGTACACCGTGGATGGCGAGGTGCACTTCGCCAACAATGCCGAGCAACAGATCCCGGCTGCGCTCACCCCCGTTGTGAAGGGCGTGGCGTCGTTGCACAACTTCTTTCCCAAGCCGCAGCACACGGCGATCGGCAAGCTGGCGCTGAACCGGAAGACCGGCAAGTGGGGCGCGGCGACGTCGAAGGTAGCGCCGCAGTTCACGGTGCCACCCGGCACGGTGGACCCGAACATCACTTACGACATGGTGCCGGCGGACTTCAATGAGGTCTACAACGTCAACGGACTCTGGGGGCGCGGGACGCCCATTCGCGGCGCCGGCCAGACGGTGGCCGTGCTCGAACGCACCAACGTTCAGCCACAGGACGTGGCGAACTTCCGCAAGGCTTTCCTGCCCGCTGACTCTACGGGCGTGGTGGCGTATGTGCATCCGGGCGATGGCCAGGGCGACGTGTGCGCCGATCCCGGCATCAACGGGGACGAGGGCGAGGCGGCGCTGGATGCGGAGTGGGCCGGGGCGGCAGCCCCCGACGCGAACATCCTGCTGGCATCGTGCGCCGACAACGTGAGTGCACTGGGTGCCACGTTCGGTCCCTTCACGGCGGCGGCCGAGTTGCTCGGCGGCACCGGGCAGGGCGGTTTGCCGGCGCCGACCATCTGGAGCCTGAGCTACGGTTCGTGCGAGATGGCCGACGAGGGCGATGCCAGCCTGGCCGACATCTTCTGGTCCGAGGCCGCGGCCGAAGGCGTGACGGTGTTCGTCTCCACCGGTGACGGCGGTTCCACCCAGTGCGACCAGGGCGGCTTGTTTGCTTCTCAGGGCGGCGCGGAGGTGAACGGCATGGCAGCGTCCACTTCGGCCGTGGCCGTGGGTGGCACCGACTTCAACGACCTCGGTCACACCGCGGACTACTGGACCAGCAGCAACCTGCCGCTGTTCCAGTCGGCGATCAGCTATATCCCGGAGATGACCTGGAACAACAGCTGCGCATCCAGCCACCTGTACACGCTGCTCGGCTACAAGGACGGCGTGACCGCGTGCAATGACAGCGTCGGCCGCGGGCAGGACTTCCTGCAGATCGGTGGTGGTGGCGGTGGCGCCAGCACACTGTTCGCGCAGCCTGAATCGCAGGTGGGCATCTACGGCTCTTTCAACCACACCTCGCGCACCTTGCCCGATATTTCCCTGTTCTCGGCGAACGGGATTTTCAGTCATGCCCTGGTGTTCTGCATGTCCGATACCAATGAGGGAGGGTCTGCTTGCGATTTCAGCAATCAGGACAATGTCTTCGCCAACAGCGCCGGGGGTACCTCGTTCGCGGCGCCGGCCATGGCTGGCGTGCAGGCCCTGGTGAACCAGGTTGCCGGCGAACGCAGCGGCAACATGCTGCCTGCCATCTACACCATCGCCGCGCGCGAGTTCGGCACGGTGGGCTCGCCCAACGCGAAGGAAGTGAATGATTGCAACTCGACCAACGGCGTGGGCGTGGGCAATGCCTGCGTGTTCAATAACGTGACGGAAGGCGACATCGTGCAGCCGTGCTGGTCCGGCTCGGTCAATTGCGACAGCGGCCGGAACCTGGGCAACAGCTTCGGTATCGTCGATGGCGGCAATCCGACCACCCAGAAGCTGGTACCGGCATGGAAGACCAATCCGGGCTACAGCCTTGCCACGGGCCTGGGTTCGATCAACGCGGCGAACTTCGCCGACGCGGTGGCCGCTTACGGGGCGCCGTACAAGCGCGGCTACACCGTGCCGTACGATTTCCTTTCGCTGGGAAATATCTTCACCAACGACGGCTATAGCGATGTGATCACGGTGGACCCGGTGAAGGGCCAGCTGCGCAGCATCGCCATGAAGGGCGCCGTGGAGCTTTATGAGGTGACGCAACCGGTGGATGTGGGAGCCTCGGTTGGCGCGGTGGGCGACTTCGTACCCGGCCTGGATGTGCTGTCGTTGAAGTCCGGTGAAGTGGTGCTGGTGGAGCCGGACAACCGCCTGCACGTATGGGTGTCCACCGCCAATGGCGGGTTCTTCCCATTCACCGTGTCCAACCCCGTGCCCACGACATGGAAGCTCATCGGCGGCGGTGTCAACGACGCCAGCGGCAACCAGAAGCTGCTGTTCTTCGATACCCAGAGTTCGCAGCTGTACTGGTGGACGCTGGATCTTGACCAGACCACGTTGAACGACATCATCGTGACCAACGTATCGGCGCCGGTGGACGGCATCGAGGGCGCCACGCCGACGCTCGCCGACGCCAATGGCGATGGCTACAGCGATATCGTCTGGACGACCTCCAGTGACAACAGCGTCAATCTTTGGATCAGCGACCAGCAGGGCGGCTTCGTTACCCATCGCCTGGCCGACCACCCGGCGGGCTTCTCATTGTTCGGCACGGCCGACGTCAATGGCGACGGCACCACGGACCTGATCTGGTCGAACACCGCCACCAGCCAGGTGTCCTGGTGGACCCTGAGCGGGTTCAAGGTGCTCGCGCAGAAAGCCAAGGCCGTACCGGCAGGGCTGACCCTGGCATCGATCGCCGACTACGACGGTGACGGCGTGGCCGACCTGTTGTTCCTGAACGCGAATGGCAAGCTGGTCGACTGGCAGGGAACGGGCACGAACTTCCAGTCCACCAAGGTCGCCGACGCCTACGGCAAGGCGGTGCTGGTGCCGGCGGGGCAGATCGTGCAGGCAGGTCGCATCCAGGGTGGCAGGCGCCTGGCTACGGCCGGCACGACCAGCGCTTCGCTCTGAGAGAAAAAAAGGAGGCCGGCAATGCCGGCCTCCTTTTCACTATGGATCCACGGTTTCAGCCCAGCGGCGTCAACAGCTTGATGCCGCTGCCCACCAGCTGCAATCCGTCTTCGGGAATGGTGTCGTTGCCGCGCTCGAATTCATCGGCAAGCTCGCTGTTCTTGGGTATCCAGTCGATCTTTTCCTTCGGGCCGGGGGCATATACCAGCCACTTGCCATACCCGGGTGCATGCATGCCACCGCCGTTGAGGTTGAACTGAACGGGCACCCACACATACCACGCGTCCTTGTCCACATCCGGCCCCTTGGTGGGCGGGGTGAACTGCCAGCTACGTGCCCGGCGCAGGCAGGCATCGGCCAGGATGCCGCGAAACATGCGCATTTCCGATTCCGTACCCACCGATCCAAGATTCACCCGCTCGGCCGCGGCATTGGCGACGTTGCCGTTGCGGTCGATCTTGAGCAGGAGGATCACCGTGCCAGTCACCCGGGCGGCTACCGCGGCCGGCGGGTATTTGGGCGGTGACCGTTCCTTGAACCAGAGCTGGCCGTCCTGGTGTTCGTTGCCGAAGCTCGCGCCGGCGATCGCCACGGAGTAATTCCCGTCGTCGGTAGGACGGGTGACGAAACGCAGCCGCATCTTCGAGGTGGCGTTCACCGCCTGGCCATCGACTTCGACCGGCTTGAAGCGCCAATGCGGCAGGGCCTGCGCCGCCAGAGTTTTCACCACGTCGGGCAGGTCGTTGGGCCGGTCCAGCGTATAGCCGCTGACCTCGCCGGTTTTGGCGACCTGAATGTCCCCGGTGACCACCATGCTGCCCTCGATGTCCTTGCGGACGGGAGCGGCCATCGACAGGGCCGGCAGCAGCACGCACAGTGCCGCCAGAATAAAGCGCTTCATCCTTGTACCCCTCCTTTGGGACCCGGCCCGGGCGGCCTGGCCTGGGCATTATGCCGTGTGCCCGCTGGGGATGGCGGCCCCTGATCGCACCCTGTCCAGGGGCCCTTGCCTATGCCTTCCGGGCCTTGCGGCGCCCCCATCCCAGGCGTCTAATAAAGCCATGACCACCCTTAATGCCATCGCCAACCGCACCGCTGCCGCCTTCCGCGGCCTGGGCCGCGTTGGGCTGATCGTGCTGGTCTGGGCGCTGGTCGCGGGCATGGCCACCATGGGTGGTTTTGCCTCGATCATGTTCGCGCCGCTGCGCGCCCTTCAGTAAACCCCCTCGCAAGGAATTTCGATCCTGGCACGAAAACGTGCCGGCTTACTCCCGTGCGTACACCGTCGTATAAATGGCGCCCAGTTCCGCTCACCGGGGAAGGCGCAAGGCGGCCGCCCCGGCCACCTGCCAAAAAGGGACATGCATGCGTTTGAATGGATATGTGCGCCACCTGGCCTCGGCCGTGTTCCTTTCTTTCATGGCCCCGGCCATGGCCGCCACGCTCAATGCCGATCAATTGCCCAAGGTGCAGGCGGCGACGTTCGAAGTGGTAGTCCCCAAGGCCGAGAACCCGAAGATCACCTACGAACGGCCGCTGCCGCTCGATGCGCTGCCGTTCCAGGTGCGCAACGATAAGTACAACTCCATCGGCACCGCCTTCGCCATCGGCCAGAATCGTTATGTGACGGCATCGCACGTGGCGCAGCTGGGCATCGGCGGCCTGTTCGGCAAGCCCCTGCTGCGTGATGCGCAGGGCAAGGTGTACGCCATCGACAAGGTGCTGCAGTACTCCCTTGGCGAGGATTTCATGGTGTTCTCGCTGGTCGACGGTCCCCAGGTTGCGCCGCTGAAGGCCGATCGCGGTTCTCACCTGAATGAGGTGGTGTATGCCGTGGGCAATGCGCTTGGCACGGGCGTGGTGGTGCGCGATGGCTTGTATACCTCCAATACCCCCGAGGAACAGGATGGTCGCTGGCGGTGGATCCGTTTCTCCGCCGCCGCATCGCCTGGCAACAGCGGCGGTCCGCTGCTGGACAAGGATGGCGACGTCATCGGCGTGGTATTGCGCAAGTCGCCCAACGAGAACCTCAATTTCGCCTTGCCCATCGAGCGTGTGCTCGATGCATCCACCAGGGTCTCTGAATCGAACGAGCGATCGACCAGCCGCCCGGAATTCATGGACGCTACGCAAACCGGCGCGATGCACATGCTCTTCGACCTGCCGATGTCCTTCGACGATTTCGCCGGCAGCTGGCAGAAGCAGGATGACGCCTTCGCTGACCAGCAATGGCTGGCGCTGATGGCTCGGGAAGACGCCAAGGTATTCCCCAAGGGCGATGGCAGCCACGCCGTGCTGTCGAGCAATGGGCCGATCAACGCCTACCCGGAGGCGCTGCATCGCAACCCGAACGGTACGTGGGAGCGATTCATGCCCCAGCACCACAAAAACAATACCGTCAGCAATGGCTATATGGATGTCGGCATCGCGGGCGGCAATGTGCTTTTCCACTTCCGCAAGCCCGACGGCGTGTCGCTGGCATCGCTGGTGGCCGATCCCAAGGCGATGATGGACGAAATGCTCAAGGGCACGCAGCTCACCCGCAGCGTGGGCGAGGAGAAGGTCCGCATTACGTCGCTGGGGCCGCCGGCATCGGACACCATATTCGTCGATCGCTGGCAGCGTCGTTGGCAGCGCCGCGAGTTCGACTTGCCCTTCATCGATGTCGCCGTGCTTGTGTACACCTTGCCCGTACCGGACGGATTCGTCGGAATCCTGCGTTATATCCCCGCGCAGCAGTTGCATGTGGCGCGTATCCAGGTGGAAGGTGCGGCCAACTTCGTCTCGGCCAGCTACATCGGCAGCCTTGAAGATTGGCAGAAGTTCATGAAGCTCACGGCCTGGCTGCCGGCGCCCGTGGCGGCGTCAAAGTTGGACATCGACTACGGCAAGCATTTCGCCTTTACATCGTCAGCGTTCTCGTTGGCATTCGATACGGACGTGCAGCGCATTGAATCGACCGGCAACTTCGCCCTGCCGTTCTCGTTCATCGACCGCGGCGACGGGGTGAAGCTGGATATTTCCGGGATCTCCGTGCGCCAGGACGTGGACAAGACGGCCGATGTCCGCATCATCCGCCACCCCAAGCCGTTCCCTGACGCACCGGATCATTCCCAGGCCACATGGAACCAGGTGCTCAAGCATGAGCATCCCCAGGACGGCATACCCTATAAAAAGGACGACACCACCTGGGCTGGCGTAGTGGCCGGCACACCCGCGGCCGAACCCAAGGCGCTGTACACGCTGTTCTATGGCGACGACGGCAGCCCGACGGATGCGACCATGAAGGACAAGCTCGACAAACTGGTGAAGGGAACCACCATCAACGAGCACTGATATCGCCCGGCCGGCTGTTTAAGTTCCAGCCAGCTACGAAGGCCGCATCCGCGTAACCTTGTACGGCTTCCATCGCCGGTTGTTCTCCATGTCTGAATTTCCACCCGGACCGCACACCCGTGCGGCGGTTCCGCTCGCCCCGTCTCTGGACCCGACCCTCGCTGCCGCGCATATGCCCCGGCAGTTCCGTCCGCTGGATGGACGCGTGGCCTGGATCGCCGGTACAAGCATCGTGTTGGCGGCATTGGTAGCGCTGGTGGCGCAGTGGCTCACCGGGCTGATCGGCCTGGTCACCAACCTGGTCTATTACGGGCGCATCAGCAGCGAGTTCACCAGTCCCGCCCACAACACCCTGGGCTTGTGGGCCATCGGCATACCGGTGTTGGGTGGTCTGGTGGTCGGCTTGATGGCGCGTTTCGGTTCGCGCGCCATCCGCGGCCACGGCATTCCCGAAGCGATGGAACAGGTGCTGCGCAACGATAGCCGCATCCCGCCGATCATCACCTGGTTGAAGCCGGTGTCATCGGCCGTCGCCATCGGCACGGGCGGCCCCTTCGGTGCGGAGGGCCCGATCATCGCCACCGGTGGTGCGCTGGGTTCATTGCTCGGCCAGTGGCTGCACGTCACCGCCGACGAACGCAAGACGCTGCTTGCCGCGGGCGCTGCCGCAGGCATGGCGGCGGTGTTCGCTGCGCCCGTGGCCGCGGTGTTGCTGGCGGTCGAGTTGCTGCTGTTCGAACGCCGCGCCCGCTCGCTGATCCCGGTGGCGCTGGCAGCCATGGTGGGTGCTGGCATGCATGTCTATTTCGAAGGTGCGGCCGCCGTGTTCCCGATGCCCGCCGTGCAGCCGGCGAGCCTTGCCGCGCTTGCTACTTATGTGGTCCTGGGTGCCTTGGTGGGCGTGACGAGCGTCGGCATCACCCGTCTTTGCTACGGTATCGAGGATGCTTTCGAACGTCTGCCGATCCATTGGATGTGGTGGCCGGCCATCGGCGGGCTGGTGGTGGGCGTGGTGGGTTACTTCATGCCGCGCACGCTCGGCGTGGGCTACGACAATATTTCCCTGGTGCTTGGTGGCGGTATCGGCATGGGCGCCATGCTCGCGCTTTGCCTGATGAAGCTGGTGTCGTGGTCGGTTGCGCTGGGCAGCGGCACATCGGGAGGCACGCTGGCGCCGCTGTTCACCATCGGTGGTGCGCTGGGCGGCGTGCTGGGCATCGGGCTGGCCACTTATCTCCCCTGGCTCGGGGTGGATCCGAAGCTGGCCGCGCTGGTATGCATGGCGGCGATGTTTGCCGGTGCGTCGCGGGCGTTCCTTACCGCCGTGGTCTTCGCCTTCGAAACCACGCAGCAGCCCCATGGCCTGCTGCCCCTGCTCGGGGCCTGCGCCGCCGCTTTCCTGGTGTCCGGTCTGATGATGCGCAACACCATCATGACCGAGAAGATCGTGCGCCGCGGCGTTCGCGTACCGTCGGAGTACAGCGCCGACTACCTGGACCAGATTCACGTAGGCGATGCCTGTTCCCGTAACGTGGTGAGCCTGCAGGGCAGCCAGACCCTGGGCGAGGTCCGTCAGTGGCTTGCTACGGGTGGCGAAAAGGCTTCCCACCAGGGTTTCCCCGTTCTCAGTGACCAGGGCGAATTGCTGGGCGTGCTGACACGGCGCAACCTGTTCGATCCGGCACGCGCCGATGGGGTAACGCTCGATACTCTGCTTCAGCGTCCGCCGCTCGTGGTGGGCGCGGATCATTCGCTGCGCGAAGCGGCCGACCACATGGTGGAAGCGAACGTGGGAAGGCTCATCGTCGTCGACCCCCGCGTTCCCATGAAAATGCTCGGTATCATCACCCGTGGCGACCTGCTTGCTGCCCACGCCAAGCGCCTGCGCTCGGCACGCCACGCATCGCGGCATTTCCGCTTCCGGGAGTCCAGGCAATGATCTCGAATACTCCTCCCGCCGGAACACCTCCGCCCCTCGCCTCGTGTCCGGTGTGCCACGGCACCGGCGAGGTCGTGGTGATCGACGAGGAGGTGGGTTGCCACGTGCCCATGCCGTGCTGGGCCTGCCAGGATGGCCCGATGCCTTCAGGGGGTTATGATCGTCCGATCAAGGGCGATCAATGAAAACCATCCAGGGCAGAAAAATCCTCATCACCGGCGCCGCCATGGGCATGGGGCGTCTGTATGCCGAGCGCGCCGTGCGCGAAGGCGCCGCCGTGGTGATCCTCTGGGACATCAACCAGGAAGAGCTCGAGCGTACGGTGCTGGCGCTGAAGGATTCCGGGGTGCGGTTGATGCCTTACCTCGTGGATATCGGCAGCCTCGACGCCATCGTCGCGGCGTCCGCGCGCGTGCGCGCCGACGTCGGCGATCCGGACATCATCATCAACAATGCCGGCATCGTGCGCGGAAAGTATTTCTGGGAGCACACCCAGTCCGACACCCGCCTGACCATGGAGATCAACGCGCTGGCACCGATGCACATCACCCGCGAGTTCCTTCCCGCGATGATGGCGTCCCGGCGCGAATGCCGCATCGTCACCATCGCCTCGGCGGCGGCCACGGTGTCCAATCCGCGCATGAGCGTCTATTGCGCCTCGAAGTGGGCGGCCGTGGGCTGGAGCGATTCGCTCCGGCTGGAATTGGTGCAGGCAGGGCATTCCCACGTGAAGGTCACCACGGTGTGCCCAAGTTATATCTCCACCGGCATGTTCGAAGGCGCGCGCGGTCCGCTGATGACGCCAGTCATGAAGCCTGGCTACGTGGTGGACCGCGTCTGGCGCGCCATGCTGGCGGGCCAGCCCATGTTGATGTTGCCCTGGACGGTCACCTTGGGGAAAATCGCGCGGGGCATATTGCCGTTGCGCGCATGGGATTGGGTTGCCGACCATGTCTTTGGCGTGTATCACACGATGGATCGCTTCAGGGGGCGTTAGGTGCGCAAGAAAATCGTCGTGGGACTGGTCGTCCTGCTGTTGCTGTTCGTGCTGTATTTCGCCTACATGATGGTCGCCGTGCGCGGCACGTTCGCGCCGATCCTCCCGGCCGACAAGGCCGGTGGTGACGCCGTCACTGCCGGTGTCGAGGGCCATCGCATCGTCGGCCGCATGCATCTGGAGGGGCAGGCCAATCCATCGGCGCCGCTGGTGGTGATCCTGCACGGCGATGCGCCCTTCGCCCATCCGCGCTACCAGTACGGCGTAGCGGCGGACATTGCAAACGCCGCTCCGGGTACCCGAGTGGTGGCGTTGATGCGCCCAGGCTACACCGATGCCTACGGCGCCCATTCGGATGGTGAACACGGGTCGACTTCGGGGGACAACTACACGCCCGAAGCCGTCAAGGACCTGGCCGACGCCATCGCCGAGCTGAAGACGCGCTTCCACGCGCCATCGGTGCTCCTGCTGGGGCATTCCGGCGGCGCCACGATGTCGGCGAACATCGCCGCACTTGCCCCGGGGCTGGTTCAGCACGTGTACCTGGCCGCCTGTCCTTGCGATGTGCCGTCCTTCCGCAAGCACATGGCCCAATTGCAGACCAGCCCCGTGTGGCTGTTTCCCGTGCGCAGCCTCTCGCCGCTGCAAACGCTCGATCAGATGCAACCGGGCGTGGCGATCACCGCGATTTCAGGCTCGGACGACCCGCTGGCGCTGCCGGTGTACGCGCGTGATTACGTGGCCAAGGCCAAGGCGCGCGGGTTCGATGCATCGATGGTGATCATCCCCGGCAAGGGCCATGAAATCCTCGACGAGGATGTGGTGATCAAGGCTGTCGCCGACGACGCTAAAGCTCGAATGTCGCAAGCACCGGGAAGTGGTCCGACGGATAGCGCCCATCCTTCGACGTCGTGACCGTTTCCACACTGAGCGGCTTCACGCCCCGGTAGAAGATCCAGTCGATGCGCCGGTCGGGAACGCCGGTGAAGTTGTGGAAGGTTTTTTCCGGGCCGCTTCGCGAGGGCGCCGTATCCCAGGCGTCTTTCAGCTGCGCTGCCACCGTGGCATGCACCTGGCTTTCAGGCCCCGTGTTGAAATCGCCGGTAAGGATCACCGGGATGTTCTTCGGCAGCGATTGCATGCGCTTCATGATCAGGGTGACGCCCTTCAGGCGGGCGTCTTCATCCTGCTGGCGATAGGGCAGGTGGGTGTCGTAGAGGTAGAACTTCTTGCCGTCGCTCAGGCGCTGGAACAGCGCCCAGGTGACCATGCGCGGCAATGGATGGCCCCAGGTGATGCTGCCGGCCACTTCCGGCGTATCGGACAGCCAGAAGTTGCCTGATTCAAGCACCTTCAGGCGGTCTTTCCGGTAGAACACGCCCATGTGCTCGTCGCTGTCGTCGCCGGTGCGGCCGCGGCCGAACCAGGTGTATTGCGGCAGGCGCTGCACGGTGTCGTCGCCTTGCAGCTTGAACAGTTCCTGCGTGCCGAAGACGTCAGGATCGGCTTTGCGCACGGTGTCGGCGAAGAGGTCGCGCCGCGCTTCCCAGCGATTGGGCCCGTCGGCAGCCACCGGCAGGCGCACATTGAAGGTCATCACCTTCAATGGTTCGGCATGCAGCGCAGGGATGAAGGCAAGCAGGACCGCCAGCAAGGCTGCGCGCATGGCATCAACGCCCGTGGTTGAAGTTGTTGTTGAGCCCCTGCACCGAGATGCTCACGCCCCCGGTGGGGTGATCGCAGCTGCCGAAGGCCTGCGAAAGCGTTACGCCGCCGGCCTGGTAGCTGCCGCCGCGGATATGGCTGCCGCCGACTACGCCGGTTTCGACGCTGCCATGCACCTGCGGCTGGTTGTAGGTGGCATCGTCGCAATGGTCGGCGGGCGTTTCATCGGCCACGGCCATGCGGCCGCTGTGGTCGCCGTAGTAGGTGCCCGGGGGATCCTTGGCGTGCGCGGCGGCGTTGACGTTGGCCGACGTCGAGGCGCTGGCCGGCGCCGAGGCGGATGCCGCCGGGATGTCCGAAGGCGGAAGCTTCAGGTTCAGCGGCTTGTCCGTGGACTGTGCGGCGGCCGCCGTGGACAGGCAGAAGGCGATGGCGGCGAGGAACGGGGAAACTTTCATGGGGGAGGCTCCGGGGATGCCGCTATTAACGCACCGACCGGCTGGGCGTGCACGTGAATACGTTGGACGGCGTTCAGGGCGGGGAGTTCCGCGGGCATCCGGGGCCGGAAGCTGGCACGATGGCCGCAAGATCCCGCACCCGGGATCCATCGGGGTGTGCAATGGGCCGGACAACGGGCAAGGTGGCAAGGGGCTTGGTGATGTCGTGCCTGGCCGTGGCGGCGTGGCTCACCGGCCCGGTGTGTGCGCAACCGGCGACTGTCCCCTTCAATGGTCCGGACCGCCCCTATTACCGCTACGCCGGCGAACTCGAGCACGCGCTTGAACAGGCCATGCAGGCCGCGCCAACGGCTGATGGCGCAGACGGCGTGGCCGTGGCCTACGTGCAGGGCGTGGCCGATGCCGTGCAGGGATCGGTGGCCTGTCCGACACCCGCGCAGCGCTCGGGTGAACTGATACGCGTGGTCCAGGCTTACCTTGCCGCTAATCCAGGGCTGGGTGCGCAGCCGGCGGCCGGCGTGGTGCGCGATGCGTTGCGCCGTGCCTACCCGTGCAAGGGTCGCTGAGCAAGGGACGGTGATCTTCTGGCCGTGGCGGCGTGCCCATCGCGCTGCTAAGGTCGGCGCAATCTTTCAAGGGGGCTAGCCGGGCATGGTCATGAACCGACGGGATTTCCTGCGTTCCTCCGTAGCTGGCAGCGCGCTGGCCGGGCTGGGCCTGCCAGCGGCTACGTTTGCCGCCACCCGGGCCGATCCCGACCACATCGACAACGCCGTGGTGCTTCGCGGGGACAATGTCCCCCGCTACAACCGCGATACCGTGGCGCGTCTGGACAAGTTGCTGGCCGCGCGGCCGAGCCCACCTGGCAGCGGGCACGAGGTCGCCACTGACAGCTACCTGCAACATGGCGCGGTGGAAGAGCTGGAACAGTACTTCGCCAAACTCCTCGGCAAGGAGGACGCGGCGTTTATGCCCACCGGTACGCTGGCCAACCACGTTGCCATTCGCCTGCATTGCGGCGAGCACCGCCACGCGCTGGTGCAGCGCGAAAGCCATGTCTATCGCGACGAGGCCGATACGATCCCGACGCTTAGCGGCATCAACCTGGTGCCCCTGGCCGAGGGCAAGGCGTCGCCGACGATGGACGAGGTGAACAAGGCCATCGACGATGCCGAACACGGGCCGTACCCCATCAAGGTGGGCGCGATATCGCTCGAATCGCCGGTGCGCCGTGCCGACGGCGAGATGGTGCCGTATGACCTGGCTCAGCAGATCTCCACCATGGCGCGCGGGAAGGGCATCGGTATGCACCTGGACGGCGCACGGCTGCTGCTCAATATCGGCGCCGATGGCTTTACGGTGCAGAAATACGCCGCGCTCTTCGACACGGTGTATGTCTCGCTATACAAATACCTTGGCGCACCCTTCGGTGCGGTGCTGGCCGGAAGCAAGGCGCAGATCGCCCAGGCGCGGGAACTGCGCCATGTCTTCGGCGGGCTGATCTACCATGGATGGATGCCTGCACTCCTGGCGCTGGACACATTGCAAGGCTTTCCCGAGCGCTTCGCGAAGGTCCGGCAGGCTGGGGATCGGCTTTTGGCGGCACTTGGCTCCATGGATGGCTACACCGTCAAACGCGTGCCCAACGGCAGCAACATCCATTTCCTCGAGGTGGCGCCGGCGCGCGAGGCCGGGCTTGCCGAGCGGCTGAAGAAGCAGGACATCATCGTTGGCGGGATGATCGACGGCCGCCTGATGCTGACGTTCAACGAGACGCTCCTTCGCCGCAGCCCCGAGGCGATCGCCCGGGCATTCGCGGGCTGATTCCATGACACCCACCGACATCGGCCTCATCGTGGTGGTGGTCGGCGTGATTATCGCCGTCATCTTGCTATGGCCGAAGAAGACGCCGAAAGAGCATACATTTCGGTGCAGGCGCTGCCGTACCGTCACGACCCATACGAACCGTACCATCGACGAATGGCGGAAAGGGAAAACGGAGTTTTCCTGCGAGGCCTGCCATCGCGAATGGCATGTCGATCGTGGCCTGGGCGGCCGTATCAGCCGCTGATCCCTGCCGTTTTCGAAGGCAATGCCAGCGCGTCCTCCCACGTTTTGATTCGCGCGGTATCGCGTTCGAGTTGTACCGTGGCGCGGGTGAGTTCGAATAGAGAGGGGCCCAGGGCCGCTCCTCGCCTGGCGCGTAGGAGAAGGAAATCACGTTGCACGCTTGCAGTGTCAACGTCTTCGCGCCAGGTCTCGAAACGGCGAAGAATGTCGCTGCCCGCCGGGTGCGCCTGGAACATCAACTCACGCAGCAGGCCAAGAAGCTGGCGAAGGTCCATTGGCTCGAGTGGAGGTATCGTACTGACGGATAATTGTGCATACGACCGGATGCAACCCCGAAGTGCGTTATTCAGCTGCACCGCCGATCCCATCAGAATTTCGAGAGCGCGGTGGATATCCATGTCATCGGCAGAATGCATGGAGATTCTGGCGAACAACGCCAAAAGCCTGCGCATGGGCAGAGTTGGCACATATGAAGACCGAATCTTCGTCTTTGCAGCTCCGGAGCCCTGGCATCTGATAAGACAGCATACGAAGTGAGGGATCAATCGTGCGGGTCATGACGCATCAGATGCTAGGGGAGACGATGGGATGACACGATCGACGGTCAGATGCTCCGGCGGACACGCGAATATAAGAACGAGCGGCTGTGTGCCGGTATTGACCAGCTGATGGACTGTACCCGAGGGGATATTGAACACGTCCCCTTGCTCTACCTGGACTATCGCGATGTCTTCAGCGTTTTCGGTTCGCCAGGTCCTGATCGATCCTCTGCCGCTGAGGATGATGTAAACCTCATCTCCTTGGTAGTGGTAGTGCGGCGTCACCGATTTTCCGGGCGCGATCTCGGTCGCGTAATACGAGCAGGTCGCGCCTTCCAGGACGGTGGCTATTCGAATGGCAACGATGGGATCGTGGATCGCCTGGCTGGACAACTTATGTAGAGCGTTAGAAACCGCGATCGGCGCAGCTCTTAAGTTCGACAATACTTTCAAAAAATTCATCCTTGGACGAAACTGTTTGACGCGTTATGCGTGCAAGCTTGCCGGCTTTCGGTGGGGATTTGAATTGGGAAATCTACGAGGCGGATCAGCCCAAGTTATCCGAATGCACCGGATCGGCATCAAGCTCGTTGAGTAGGCCATTCTTATAGATGTAGGGAAGCAGATCGCTCCCGTCCTTCAATCCCAATTTGTTTAGCCCGTTATACTTATGCGTCGTCACAGTGCTATAGCTTCGGCCCGTGGTGGCTACGATGTCCGTCGCTTTGAACCCACGACAAAAAGCCAACAGCACAGCTCGCTCGCTGCCGGTCAACGTCAACCAGGGGTGCGAGTCAATGCTGTCTAGATCGATGCGCCTGTCGATGTGCCGCTTCCCGACGCTGAGCGCTGCCAGAGCGTCCATGAGCTCCGTCACTGGACTCGTCTTCGCCACGTATCCGGTGGCCCCCGCTTCCATAACCGCGCGTGCCAGAAATGCACTTTCTTCTGCTGTATAAACGAGAACACGCACGGCCTGATCTGCGCGAGTCACCGCTCGCACAAGAGCTGCACGCTTTAAGTCGCCTGGCATGATGAGGTCGAGTACGACGATTCGTGGGAACGCTGCAGGTTCCGAACAAGAAGCTAGCAACTCTTCGCTTGTAGGACATGAAAAAATGTGTGAGGGGTTCACGCCAAAACGTTCGATGAGCATCTGGCTAACCGCGAAGATGGTCGAGGGATGGTCGTCGGCGACAATATAAGCAGTGCTCAAATGATTGCCATCCATAATGGGCTTGTGCGCTACCACCTACCCGAACTATTTTCCGCGGCCAACGACTTCAAGGCATCTGCGCGGGTATCCAATGCCGACCGCTCGCATCGCGTCGAGGCTCATCTAATACTTACCTCAGGCTTACCCGATGCTCGCGTGATGTCCACACGTCAATGTTGCGAGTGAGGAAAGCTACCGAAGCTTGCGCTACCTGGGTGGCCAAGGGTGATTTGTAAGGTGAGCCAATGCTATGTGCACCAGCTGCGAACGGCTTGGCCTGCTTTTGCGTCGATACGGTACCAAGTGCCTCGAACATTTCGAGCATGGCCGGAACAGATGCGGTTTGATCTTCCTCGCCATCAGGTCCGCGGAAGTATCCTAGGAAGACAGGACAAGTCACTTGGGGCCAGGGTGGAGCAGCGACAAAGAAGTCGAATAATTTCCTCAGCACCCGATAGCCGTCGGGGTGCACGATATCTGACGAGTACATTGAGGCCCCTGGGCTCGGAAGCCGAGGGTGGGTGACCGGTTCATGCGCGGCGCAGAGCTGGTCCAGCAACTCGGGATTGGCTGGTCGTATGCCAGGCGACCAAGCGACCACGGCAGCCACGTCCGCCGGTCGGACCGATGCCAGCCAGAGCCCTAGGGAAGCTCCGAGCGACGACCCAACAATCACCACTCTCTCGCTTAGTTCTCGCGCCGTTGACAGCGCATCAAGCGCCGACGATTGCAGAAGATCCAGCGTAAGCCCTTTCATTGCATCGTTCGGCCACAAACCATGCCCTGGCCAACGATGGACGTATAGGTTAGCTCCCATCTCGCTGGCCATGCGATCAGGCAAGTCGCCGGCTTCGCCCGGACTGCCGGTGAAGCCGTGCAGGTAGAGGAAAGCTATTTTGGTTCGCTCACCCTCCCTCTTCTGCCAGCAAATCCTTGCTTCGTTGCCCGGCTTCAATTTGGCAGCATCCATGTCAAGAAAGTTCGGCATATCGTTTAATCACTGCAAGTAGCTCGGTGGCATTGATTGGCTTGGCAAGGTAGTCGTCGATGCCAATGGCTTTCGCGTCACGAATGGAGTCACTTCGCGTGTCCGCCGTCAAGATAACGATCGGTGGTAATGTCAAGGCGGTATTAGCTCGTTCGCGCAAAGCGTCCCATCCCGATTTTCCGGGCATGTGTAGGTCGAGGAATACGATATCCGGATCGGCAACTCGAATACGCTCCACTGCATCGTATCCATCGACATGGAACGTAACTTGGTGACCCGCTCGCGTCAGGAGATTGGCCATCACAAGGCGATTCATATCCATGTCCTCGAAGACAAGGCAATGCAGCGGCCTGACCTCGGCCTTATGCTTCCTGAGTGCTTCAAGCAAGTTGCTTGAACGGCAGTTCTCACCCGAGGCGACGGCGTCGAATGTCCAGTTGAAGATGCTTCCACCGCCAGGATTGTCGCGAATCGTGATCTTTCCACCCATTGCGGTAGATACCGACCAAGCAATGTACAGCCCAAGTCCGACGCCACTTTCCGTTCTAGTCGACCCTGCACTGAGCTGTTCGAACGGCGCAAAAATACGCTCCTTCTTCTCATCAGGAATACCCACGCCAGTGTCAGCTACGGTCACCGATACTTCCCAGCGACTGTCGGTTTGAGTAGCTGCAACTAGCAATTCAACATCGCCGCCCGAAGGCGTAAATTTGATTGCATTGGCGACAAGGTTCGTGATGACCTGTTCAATACGGCCTTCATCGCCGACGAGATATGGCGTTTCAGTTGAATCGAAGCCGAATTTCAAAGTAACGCCCTTCGCGGACGCGGCATTTGCGCATACTGCTTGCACGGTGTTCATCACTTCGAACATGTTGAGAGGCTTGCAGTTCAAGCTCAATCTGCCGCCGTCGATGCTTGCGACATCGAGGACCTGGTTTACTCGATGCTGCAACGCAGTGGCATTGACGCTTACGGCTTTAACCAACTCGCTTTGATCTTTCTGAAGCGCGATGCATTCAATCAATTGTGCGCAATTGATGATCGCATTGAGCGGCGTGCGAAGCTCATGGCTCATGGTGCTTATAAAACGGCTCTGTGCATCGCGCGAAGAAATCGCCTGGAACGCAATCTCCTGCATGGCCGTCACGATTCGAGCGAGCAGCAGCGGAAGTACAACGGTTAGTCCAACCGCATAGACGAAGTAGGCGGGTCGCGACAACCAGTAACCAGCGGGAGCGGTAACTAGAAGTATGGCGGTGGTTGCGGCGATGCCTGGTTTTGCAGCTCTTTTGCCGTACCTTGCAACTGCGGCGATGACAATGAAGGGAAGAAACGCGTTAAGAGATATGAGCAAGTGAAAAGCCAGATATATCTGTATTCCTATAAAGAGCAAGTTTATTGTGAATCCTGCGGCGTCAAGCCAGTCCGCCTCCGGAATGACCCGGCGGCGTACGAGTGCCATCCATACGACAGCAATGGCGAGAAGGGCGATGGTTGCAGGAAAAACAGAGTTCGCATCCTTGACAAGGACCTTCTGAGGTCCATGCAGCCAAGCCCAGCTCCATAGAGCAACGATTCCCTGGATAGCCACTCGGATTATGCAGGCTCGATATTCGAGGAAGGATTCGAATATCTTGACCAGTGAATCGTTACGCAGCCGCTTGGCGGCGAGGATCAGACCAGGAGATTGAAGATGCTTGGATACGCCTATTGCCATGCGACTATGCATCCGGGGTGGGGTTGGGGAGGCTTTGCTTGAACTGCTTGACCAACTTTGCACCGGCATTTGCAATTGCCCTGTAGCGTCTATCAAGGTTAGAACCGGCGGCTTTACTACACGCGGCCGTTCTTAGTTGTTCGCACGCGTGCAATAGCTCGAGTGATCCAGTCGAAGCCAGGGCATTTTTTAGGGCGTGAATCTGCTCTAGAACAAGTTCCAGGGAGGTGAACTGATCACCTGTGCGTCGAACGTCTATACATCGTTCAATTTCGCGGAGGATAGCTTCGGTGTAGGTTCTCGCGTTAGATGGACTCAGCGAAGCCATCGTGGCGAGTGTCGAACCTGGTTCTACCTTTGGTTGGGCAATTGAAATATCCGTGCGGATGGTCCAGTCATGTACGTACGATCAGGTACAACGTGGAAGCGCGTTTTATTGGCCACCGGTGAAGGTGGCGCGCGTGCCAGGGTGGAAGTCCGTATCCAGGGAACGGTGAGGCCGCAGCCTTCCTGGCACGCCGCCATAAGCGGAATGCGGATGTCGTCACGGGGGTGACGGTGTTACTGGAAGCGGGCTTCCACGCCCGTGTGCCCAGGGTTGGGCAACGCCGACATGATGACGCTACACGCTGGCGCGATCCATCGGAATGGTCGGAAAGTTTCCCTAAAATTTTGCTCGATTTCTGCCCGTCATTGTGTGAGCGAATCCTTACAGCAGGCGGCGCGCACATCGGCTACCAGCTTTACCAGGCCCTTCATGTCGTAGCGGGGCGGATCCACGGTGGAGCCCAGACGCACGATCACCAGCTGGTCCGATGGCACGATCACCACGCGCTGGCCATCCTTGCCCGAGGCGAAGTACGCATCGCTGGGCAGGCCGTCGATGGATTCGTTGCCGGGACCCACGTTCGACCAGAACCCCGAGCCGTACAGCGCACCCAGTGTCCGCTTGCCCGCGGACGCGGCCCAGCCCTCGGGCAGGATGCGTTGGCCACCGACCATCCCGTCGTCCAGGTAAAGCTGGCCCAGCCGTGCCCAATCGCGGGCCGAGGCATACACGCGGGTCGAGCCGATCAGGCTCTGCGCGCCGTCGAACTCCATCAGCACATGGTCCATGCCCAGCGGTTTGAACAGTTCCATGTGGGCGAACGCCAGCAGGGCGGAGGCGCCACCGCCCAGCGTGTCCCGGACAATGCCCGAGACGATGAGCGTGTTGCCGCTGGTGTATTCCCATCGTGTTCCCGGCGGTGATGCCAGCGGTGCGGAGGCTGCGTACGCCGCCATGTCACGCGTGGCGAACATCATGCGCGATACCGGGTCGAAGCCCGTATCGGCCTCGGGGAAATCCAGTCCGCTTTCCATGCGCAGGAGCTGGTCGATGGTGATGGCGTGGCGCGGGTCGGCGGCGTCGCGCCATGCGGCGACGGGTGCGGGCGTGGTGATGTCCAGGCGATGCTGGCGCACTAGGATGCCCACCAGTGCGTGCACCACGGATTTGCTCAGCGAATAGCCGATCTGCGGCGTTTCGGGAGTGAAGCCGTCGGCATAGCGCTCAGCGACGATCTGCCCTTGATGCAGCACGACGATGGCATGGACGTTGCGGCGGGGTCCCTGGGCGGGTTCGGCGAAGGCCGTGGCCATGGCCGCCTGCATGGCGGCGTTGCCCGGTTGCACGGGAGGTTCGGCGCTCGCTGGTGGAAGCGCCCGCGCTGCTGCGAGCGTCGCTTCCGATGGCGTGCGCAACGGCAGCGCGCATCCGTAGCCCGGGTAGTAGGTGGCTTTCGCTTCGAACCCGCCATGCCAGCGCACAGTGACCGTGTTGCCGTCGACGACCGTCTTCATGCCGCGCAACAAGGGATGCAGGCCCGACTGCGAGGCGACGCTTTCGTCGAACACGCGCTTCTCGTCCAGATGCGAAACGAACACGCCGCTGCACAGCGTTTCCGCGGCACTGGCCATGGCGATGTTCAGCGCACGATCCGGCCGCTTCCAGGCCGCCAGCACCACTAGCGCCACGATGGCCAGGCCCAGGAGGCGCAGCACGATCCTTCCTACCGACAGCGACGGCTGCTTCATCGTTTTCCCCCTTTGTCTTGCGCTATCGCGGGGTCAGAGTAATGACTCTGACCCCTTGTGCCCCTTCCGCCCCGGCATCATGGCACCGGGCTGTCACAGCTGGCGCGTTTGCTGATGATCCCGGTGGCAAATGGCAAGTGGATGAAAAAGACATCCTCACGCTGGGCATTCTGGCCGTGGTAGATGCCATGCGAAATCTCCCCGGCATCATCCTGCATCACCACGCCTTCGGCGACTACCAGGTGGTAGGCCCGCCCTACCTCCGCGCGCTCGTCGGCGGTGGCTGGGCGCATGCGAGTGGCGGCGACGCCACCGCCGGTCATCACGTAGTCGTCCTCGGAACGGCGGGTGAGGCGAATACCGGGTTGCGAGGCTACGTCGTAGCAGCCCAGCAGCGGTGTCGAGGCGCTTTCGCCCTGTAGCCGCCCGGTGGTGGAGCCCACCTCGCAAGGCGTCTGCTGGTATGTCACCTGGCCGTTGCGGTTGCAACGGTAGATGTCGGCATGGGCCGTCATGGCCATGCCCCATAAACCCAGTCCCACGAAAGACAACAGCAGCCACCGACCCATCCGCGCCCCCCGCGTTGCGATGCGTGGCGCGATCATCGCACGGCGGAGGGCGCCGTTTGCGTGGCGGTTATCCCGTTACGTCCTGGTAGGTCCGGTACCGCTGGTCAGTGATGTCTGGGAAGGCGAGCATCCGGGCCCCATCGGGCAATCGCCATTGGCCGCGGTCGCTTTGCTTTGCCATCAGCAGGTCGCGGCGGGTGGTGGCTAGGTTCCCGTCGTCGACCAGGCGCATTAGTACCAGCGGGCCGGCCAGCAGGGCCACGCTCTCCTCGTGGCCGTCTTCGATGGTCTGCAGGCGCAGGGCCAGCGGCAGCTCCAGTTCAATGCGGTCGCCGTCGCGCCACTGCCGGTGGACCTGGGCGAAAGTGCCGGGGTCGGCCGGCACCGACTTGCCGTTCACCCGCAGGCTGGCGCCCTCGGCCCAGGCCGGGATGCGCAGGCGCAGGGCGAAGGTTTGCGGGGTGGCGATGCCCACGGTGATGGCGATGGCACTGCGATAGGGGTAGTCGGTAGCAACGGTCAGGCGTGCGTCGCTGCCACCCTGGCGCCAGGTGACTTCGCCGGGTGCGTACAGGTTGACGTACAGGCCCTCGGCATCCCTGAAGTAGGTGCTGATGCGGTAATCGGCGGCAACGATCGGCAGCGTCGCCGAGCAGCATGGCCAGTGGTCGGGATGGAAGGTTTTCTCCGCCTGCCGGCTGTAGTCGGAGTAGTAGAAGGCATGTCCGTCGGCCTGGATAGGCTTCGCACCGAGAATGGTGTTGTACATCACCCTTTCCATGCTGTCCCCGTAGCGGGCATCGCCCGTGGTGCGGAGCAGGTAGCGGGTAAGCTTGAAGTGCGCGTATGAGCCGCACGGCGTCTCGAAGCTCTTGTGTTCCTTCACCAGGCTGGTGGCCAGCGCACTGGTGCCAGGCTGCACGAAGTGCTCGTCCGGACCCCAGCCGCCAGTGGCGAAGCTTTGCGCATCGACGAAGTCGAAGCCCTGGCGTGCCGCGGCAAGATAGCGTGCGTCGCCCAGCGTGGCGTAGGCCTGCGCGGCGGAGCTGAGCGCATTGACGTGGCTATAGGCGTGCTTGCCGGGTAGTACATTGTGGCCGCGGGCCAGCGGCCCGAAGAAGTCGTCGTACAGGAAGCGCTGGCCCAGGCGCCGGTGCAGCGGGTCGCCGGTAAGCCGCCAGGCCAGGAACTGGTTCTCCGGGATGGTGTAGCTCTCGTCCCAGGCATGCTGGCTGAAGTCTTCGCCGGCGAGCGCGTGTTCGTTGCGCGGTACCGCGCGCGCGGGCAGGTACGGCAAGGCGGCCTGGTTGGTGCGCTTGAGCGCCGCCAGGGCATGGCCGTCGTTGGCCAGGCGCCGGGCATCGATCATCGCGCCGACCAGCTTGTCATACGTGTACGAGGGAAAACGGTTGTCGCGGTAGAACTTGCCTTCCGGGCCGACGGTGTCCGCGTAACCCTTCACTAGTCGGCTGAGCTTGGCCCGCGTGTCTTCATCGCCGGTGATCGCGTAATAGCGGGCCAGGCCGCTGAGCCACTGCCCGAAGTTGGCGCCGGGGGCGAACGCGTAGGTGCCATACCAGCCAGGCAGTTCCTCGCCGGGGGCAGCCAGGCCCTCGCGTACGCGGAAGGGCCGCAGCATGGCGTTTTCATCCATCCCCATCAGCACCCGCAGGGCTTCGCGTCCCTGGTCGTCCAGCGGGCCGGTGAGCTTGACCTGCGTGTAATCAAGCTCGGCCAGCGCGGGGACCGAAGCGCCAGGGGCCTTGGGCGCGACGGCCATGGCCGGGGAGGCCATGGCGGCGGCGCATGCACCGGCCGAGAATTTAAGTACCGTGCGACGGTTCGGATCGAAGGTCATCCACCGACCTTACGCCGATCCTCAATAGCCTTCCAGATCATCCACGGGCATGGCCAGGTCTCCCCCGATGATGCGCGTGATCGTGCGGCCGACCACCGTGGTGTTGTTGTCGAAGCTTCCGTGGGAGGAAGGAATGACCTTGCCGCGCGCGGTTGGCACCGTCGGTGCGATCACTGGGCGGGTGCGGTCGGCAAGGTCGGTATCCTCGGCCGCGCGTCGCCATGCGCGCAGCGCGGCATCGGTCACCGACGTGCCATCCCATTGCGTGTAGGAGGGATCCATCACGTTCGCCAAACCGAGGATCGGCGTATGGATGTCCGTTTCCAGGGCATTGGACACCAGATACAGCAGGGATTTGCGATAGGGGCCGACATTGTCGTCCAGCTCGTTGCGGTCGGTGAGCAGGTCGATATAGAGGTTGTGCATCAACGCGTCGTGCGTGGCGTAGTACTGGTTGGCGAATGCCACCGTGCAGGCCGGTGCATACAGGTGCGCCGATGCCACTTGATCGTCGAGCTTGCGCTGGGCCATGAGGTCCAGCAGGTAGCCCAGGAAGATCGACCCCGCGGAATGGCCGATCACGTGCACTTCAAGCTTCGGCCATGTCGTTGCAAGCGACGCAATCGCACTGACGAGCTGGTCCATGCCGCGCGTGGGCAGGCTGCAATCGAGTGCCTGGGTTTTCATGCCCGACCAGATATGTTTTCCGACGAGGCGTCCGGGGCCGCGTTCGATCACCAGATCCGAGGCATCGGTGAAGCTGGCTGCCGCCGGTCCTGCGGCCGGTGAAAAAAGGTTGCCCAGCCCGGCGGAAATGGTTTCCCAGAGCCCGGTCTTCCACACCATGAACAATGGGTAGCAGCCGTTGCCGATGAAATAACGCCCCATCGCGTGGGCGCGGGTGATCGCTGCTTCCTGGTTGTTGAGGCCGCCGTGGGCATAGATCACCAGGCGCTGTTTGCGTTGCTTGCTGGTACGGAACCATTGGTCCGGCAATACCGCCGCCTGGTACTGCAGGTTGATGCTCAGGTGATCCTGGGTGACATAGCTGTCCACGCGTCCGTCGTCCTTGAACACCACGCTGTGCTCGAGCGCGGTGGCCTGGTCCCACCATTGGGATTTGTCCAGGCCCACGCGCCGTGCGCTGCTGCTGCCCTTGCTGGCGCCCACGACTTGTCCCTGCATCACGCCGGGCACGCCCATCGCGGCGACCCAGGCATCCATGCCATTGGCCAGCCAGTCGCCGTAGCTGAGCACGGCAAAACCGCCGCCGCCCCACTCGGTGCCCCAGGAGTTCTGTACCACGAACCCTTTGGAATTGAATCCGACCAGGGCGAAGGCATGTCCGTCGGTCGTGCTGGGGTTGCCGTCGTAGGCGATCACGGGAAGATCCGCATGCTCGGTCACCGATTTCCTGAGCGTGGGAACCACTTGCCATCCACGATGCGTGTTGGCGGACACGTAGATGGCGCCGACCTGGGCGATGGCGGCCTGCATATCGGTGATCGATTTGATGTCGATCCGGTAATAGACGCCAAGCGTGGAGTCGGCCGCACGCTCGACATAGTCAAGGGTCGGGGTGGTGACCTTGTCCGCGAGATAAGGCCATTCCGTCACCAGGCAAACGCCGTGGTGGAACCAGCCCTTCAGTGCGCCGCGGCAGCTGGACCCTTCATAGTTTTCGCCCGCGTATTCGTCGTAGCGGCGCGCGAAGTTGTAGAGCATGCGCGGACTCACCGAAGTAAACGTCTTCGGTTCCTTGTGGATGCGCCAGCGAAGATAGTTGACCACGCAGGCCAGGCCGAACCCGGTGCATGCGCCCTCGCTGCCCTGGTCCAGGATCATCCCGGCTGCGGTGTATTTCGGAAGGAACTCGGCGATCGTGGCGTCGTCGGGATAAAGGGCGGAAAGGCTCGTCGGCGGCGGCGTGTAGAGGCGGTCCTGGATGTCGACCGGGTCCTTGCTGGCATTGAGTGGCCTTGCGACCGCGCGCTTCCTGCCGCGGGTGGCGCCGGCGCCGGCCACCGGGGCGGGCGGGGGAAGCGACTTGGCCAGCGAGAATACGCTTTCGAATTTGTCGAGGCCGAACGTGCCGCCGTTGACCAGTTTGCGCGCGGAGGCGAAATTGCCCTGGGTCAGGGCCCTGCGCATGGCCGTAGCCTTGGAATCGAGGAACGTGGCCAGCAACACCGCCGCCACTTCCGGCGCATTGGCAAGTTCGGGGTTACCCGCCAGATCGATGCCCAGCAGCTTGCCGAATTGCGTGTAATTGGCGCGTCCGGAAAGCTGCACGAAGCCGCGGCCGCGGAACCGGGCGCCATCGCCGGGCTGGTTGTTGCCCAGGGATTTCATGCCTTCGTACTTGCTGAAAGGCGGTTGGCCGGGGAGCGTGTTGAAGCGTGAGGGAAACTCCGAGATCGGTACGAATCCCTCGCTTTCGGCGCGGATGGTACCCAGCGCTGCAAGGATCATCGGGCCGTCGCGCAATCCCGTTGCATCCAGCGCCGCGGCGACATAGGGCAGGTTGCGGCGGATGTTCGAACCGCGCGTGGCCGGGAACAGGTGCTGGACGTTGTCGACGGTGAGATCCACCGCCATCTTGCCTGCCTTGGTCATGCCAAGCAGCTGCTGGCAATAAGGTCCGATCACGCCATCGGCGACCAGTGCCTTGCCTGCCTGCCAGGCACGCACTGCGGCCTCCGTGACGGCGTCGAATTCCGATCCCGTGGCGAGGCCGCGGAAGCTCGCGGCCGCCGGCCCCAGGGCCTGTGCGAGCCGGCTGCGCATGTCCGCTACCTGCGGCCCCTTCGATCCTGCCCGCAACAACAGCGTCATGGCAGTGCTCCGGTCGTGGCGACCTGACGGATGCTGCGCCCGATGCCCGGGCTCCTGCAACGACCCGAACGGCCTAAGTTACTACCGCTTGCGTTGTAGGCGCAGGCAAGTTTTCGTGCATCGTCAGCATGCGTTGAACATCGCGCAGCGGGGGTGCGCCGAACTGCCGGCTGTATTCGCGATTGAACTGCGAAGGGCTTTCGTAGCCCACATGCATGGCGATGGAGCCGACATCCAGGCGCCGCGCCAGCAACAACCGCCGCGCTTCGTGCAGGCGCAACTGCTTCTGGTATTGCAGCGGGCTCATCGATGTCACCGATTTGAATTGGTGGTGCAACGTGGACACGCTCATGTTCAGACGCTGTGACAACTCATCGATGCGCAGCGGCTGCTGGTAGTGCTCCTTGAGCCACTCCACCGCCCGGGCGATGCGGCTGGATCCCGAATCGCGCGCGGCGAGCTGGCGCAGGCGCGGCCCGTGTTCGCTGCTGAGCAGGCGGTAGAGGATCTCGCGTTCCACCATCGGCGCCAGGTAGGGAACATCGGCAGGGGCATCCATCAACCGGGCCAGGCGTACGGCAGCATCGAGCAAGGATCGATCAAGCCGACTGACGCCGATGGCGCGTCCCAGCGGCGCGGCGGCGGGATGGGGCTGCCCCATCTCGGCCATCATCCGGGTGATGTTGCGAAGGTCCAGTGCCACGGCCATGCAAAGGTACGGCGTTTCCGGCGATGCCACCGTCACGTGCGACATCACCGGGAGGTCCAGCGTGGTTACCAGGCAATGCGAAGCATTGTATTCATAGCTGAAGCCGCCGATTTCCACGCACTTGGCGCCTTGCGCGGCGATCACCAGCGAAGGCCGGGCCAGGCAGCAGGGCAGGTCGCGGACGCGGCTGTGGCGGTGCAGGGTGACGCCCGGGAGTTCGGGCTCGTGATCGCCGTCCACGGGTGCGTGGCTCAGGATCAGGCTGCCCAATTCGGCGGAGAGATCGTCCAGGGTATCGGCGTGGCGCATCACGTTATTTTGCACCCGATCGACCGGGCGTGGCAGTACTCGTGGCAGGATCAGGCAAGAATCGGGCAGGATCGGGGATTCGCGCCGGGGGCATGGGAGGGCCACACTAAGGAGGTCCCTACAGCCCCCACTGGAGCCAAGCCATGTTCACCGTACGCGCCTACGCCGCCCAGAGCCCGACCTCGCCGATCGCTCCCTTCGCCATCGAGCGCCGCGAGCCCGGTGAGAAAGACGTCCACATTGAAATTCTCTATAGCGGGATCTGCCATTCCGACTTGCACCAGGCCCATGACGACTGGGGTGGCGCGCTGTTCCCGATGGTGCCGGGCCACGAGATCGTCGGCCGGGTCAAGGCGGTGGGCTCGAAGGTTACCAAGGTCAAGGTGGGCGACTTCGCCGGCGTCGGTTGCATGGTGGATTCGTGCCGCGAGTGTTCGGCGTGCAAGGAAGACCTGGAACAGTACTGCGAACGTGGGGCCACCTGGACGTACAACTCGAAGGAGCGCAACAGCGACCGCCTGACCTTCGGCGGTTACTCCGAGGCCATCGTGGTCGAAGAGCGCTTCGTGGTGTCGATCCCCTCGAGCATGGACCTGAAAGCCGTGGCGCCGCTGCTGTGCGCGGGCATCACCACATATTCGCCGCTGCGCCACTGGAAGGTGAGCCCGGGCCAGAAGGTTGGCGTGATCGGCCTGGGTGGCCTTGGCCACATGGGCATCAAGTTCGCCAAGGCGATGGGCGCGCACGTGGTGATGATCACCACCTCGCTGGAGAAGGGCAAGGACGCCACGCGCCTGGGCGCCGACGAAGTATTGCTGTCGAAGGATGCCGACGCGATGGCAAAGCACGCGCTGAGCTTCGACTTCCTGCTCAACACCATCCCCGTGCCGCACGATGTGAACCCGTACCTGGCGCTGCTGCGCCGCGACGCGACGATGGTGATGGTGGGCGTGCTTACCGAACTTGATCCGCCGGTGATGGGTTCGAGCCTGATCTTAGGCCGCAAACACCTGACGGGCTCGGCCATCGGCGGCATAGCCGAAACCCAGGAGATGATCGACTTCTGCGCCGAGAAGGGCATCGTCAGCGACATCGAGATGATCGCCATGAACCAGGTGAACGAGGCTTACGAGCGGCTGGTGAAGAACGACGTGAAGTACCGCTTCGTCATTGACATGGCTACGATGGACGCCTGATAAAAACTCCAAGGAATATCGATGGCTGACCTGTCCTCGTTCCCCATTGCAGCGCAGTGGCCTGCCGCGCACCCGGACCGCCTCCAGCTGTATTCGGCACCCACGCCCAATGGGGTGAAGGTGTCGATCATGCTGGAGGAAACAGGGCTGCCATACGAGCCGCACTACATCGACATCGGGGCGAACCAGAGCTGGACGGGGCCTTACCTGTCACTCAATCCGAACGGCAAGATCCCCTCGATCGTCGATCCCGACGGCCCGGGCGGCAAGCCGTTCGGGCTGTTCGAATCCGGTGCGATCCTGCTGTACCTGGCGGAGAAGACGGGCAAGTTCCTGCCCGTCGATCCGGCCGCTCGTTACGAGACGATCCAATGGGTGTTCTTCCAGATGGCGGCCGTGGGGCCGATGTTCGGCCAGGTCGGTTTCTTCCATAAATTCGCCGGGCGCGAATACGAAGACAAGCGTCCGCGCGATCGCTACGTGGCCGAATCAAAACGCCTTCTGGGTGTGCTGGAAACACGGCTGGCCAACCGCCAGTGGATCATGGGCGATGAATACACCATCGCCGATATCAGTCTGCTGGGCTGGGTGCGGAACCTGGTCGGTTTCTACGACGCCGGCGAACTGGTCGGGTTCGACAGCTTCAAGGCGGTCAAGGCGTGGCTCGACCGCGGCCTGGCACGGCCTGCAGTGCAGCGCGGGTTGGAAATTCCTTCCCGCGGCTGAGTTTGGCTAGAGCGGGTCGTAGCAGCTGCTGCGACCCGCCGTTGCCGGGCACGCCACCGCGGCGAAGCCGCCATCCTTCTTCACGGTGAAGTCCATCGTTTCGCCTTTCCCATGCACGGTGCGATGGATCACATCGCCGCGGCCTTCGCCGGGTGCATCTTCAATCGTATCGACCAGCCAATCGCCCTTGCCGAGCGACGCCAGCGGCAGGTGCAGCGTTTCGCCGGCGCCGGCGCGGATGCCGCCGATGAACCAGCGCTTGCCGCTGCGGCGGGCGATCACGATGTCCTTGCCGGGTGTTCCCGAAAGCAGTTTTGTCTCATCCCACACGGTCGGGACCTGGTCCAGGAAGGCGAGCGCGTTGGGCCGCTTGTCGTAGGCCTCGGGAGAGTCGGCCAGGTGCTGCCAGCCGGATTCGAACACCACTGATAGGGCGGTTTCGTGGGCGATGGAGGCCATCTGGGGTCCCGCATCGAACGCCACCGGGGTGTAATCCATGGAGCCGACCACATTGCGCGTGAATGGCTGCACCGTGTTGGGATACACCGGCGGGTCGTTCTCGGTGCCGCGTACCGCTTCCATGCTCATGATGTGCGGCCAGGTGCGTGCCAGGCCGTGAGGGATGGTGGCGCCGTGGAAATTCACCATCAGGTGCAATTTGGCGGTATCGGCCAGGATGGCGTCGTACCACTGGTAGCGTGCCTGCGAGTCCGAATCCATGAAGTCGACCTTGATGCCTTTCACGCCCCAGCCCTTGATCTTCGGCAGGATCGCCTGGCGCTTGTCTTCCGTATCGAGATTGGTCCAGCGGAACCACAGCAGGATGTCCACGTGCCTTGTGTTGGCGTATTTCACCAGGTCCGGTACCCAGGCGTCCTTCCAACCTTCGTCCACCAGGACATAGGGCAGGTGGTTGCGCGCGGCGAAATCCACGTACGCCTTCTGCCGTTCGGGATCACCGGGGCTTTCGTGTTCGCTCAGCCACGACCACGCCACCTTGCCGGGCTTGATCCACGAGGTATCGGTGAACCGGGCAGGGTCGGCCAGGTCGTCCACCAGCGTTGATTGCGTCACCGTGGCGAGGTCGCCGGCGATGACCGTGCGCCACGGCGTGCTGCCGTGGAAACTCGCCGACGCATCGAACAACACCAGGTTGTAGGTGCTGGTGTCCAGGCCGTGGCGCATGCGGCTGCCGGTGTAGCGGCCATCGGTGTTGCTTTCGGTCACCAGCAGGTAATCGCCGTTCACGTGGAACAGCGATGGATAGCCGAAGTCACCGACGGGCGAGCCATAGGCGCTGTCCTGCGAACGCACGCCTTCGTACTGTGGCTTGTACGGCAGCAGCCACGCCGAGGTCTCTTCGGGGAAGGTGAAGTCGGTGGCCTCGCTCTGCACGGTGGCATGGTTGCTCCCGGGAAGTTCGTAGCGCCAGGCGATGCCGTCGTGGGCGGTGCGCACCACGATGTCGAGCTTCGCACCGTCCGCGCCCGTGAAGGGGAAGCGTGTTTCCACCATGGAGGCCGAGCGCTCCAGGCGCTTGCCGGTGGTCATGGTGTAGTGCTCGGTCACTTCGTGGTGGCTCGAGGGGCCCGGCTTGAGACCGTGGGTGAGGTCGGCTTCGGTGGTGCGAAGCCCAAGCCTTGATTGCATCAGCGGCTTACCCTGCGCATTTTCCAGAACCAGGGTGGGAGTGCCGGTGCTGTCGTCGGTGACGAGCGACGCCTTGAGCGGCGTGTTCGACGGGAAGGGGATCGGCGTGGTGGCGGCATGCGCGGACACCGCGGCGGTCATCGCCAGGAAAAGCGCGGTGGTCGTTCGAACAGGCATCGGTAACTTCCCTAGAGCAATTCGAACGCCGAATAGTACGACAATAAGCCGGCATGGGGGTCAGGTGCGTTTTTCCGTCGATCGACGCAGCGCATAATGCGGGGCATGAGCCTTCAACCCGTTGCCGTCACCCGCACTATCGTCCTGCGCGTACCGCCAGGCGAGGCCTTCGACTTCCTGGCAGGCGCCGATGTCCTGCCGAAGATACTCAAGGGCCACGGCCTCCTGCCCGCGGTCACCGGTACCAGTGAGCAGACCGGACCATGGGACAAGCCGGGCTCAAAGCGGATGATCCATCTTTCCGACCGCACCACGGTGCGCGAGGAAGTGCTCCGTGCCGAGCGCGGCGTGTATTTCGGCTACCACGTCTGGGACTACACCAATCCCCTGTTCAAGCGACTGGTCGACCACGCGCGCGGCAGCTTCGAATTCCGGCCGGAGGGAGCCGGGACATCGGTGGCATGGACGTACGCCTTCGTTCCGCGCAGCGCGGCCGCCCGGCCGTTGCTGTGGCTGATCGTGCACCTCCTGTACCAGGGGTACATGGAGAGCTGCCTGCGCGAGACGATGCGGATCCTTTCCGCGCCTCGTCCCTAATCGCGGGCAACAGCGCGCGTTGTCGGTACGTCGCGATAGCCATCGGCCACCGCCCATGCACCAAAGGTGATCGCGAAGGAGATCACCAGCGCCGTCCACGCGTTGCGGTCGCCGGGTGATTGCGCAAGCGCGGGCAGCCACACGAAGGTGGTGATAAGCGCCAGCATCACCGCTTCCAACCGTGCCGCCAGCGCCGGCAGCACGCCGAACAGGATGCCCGCGCTCGCGGCGATGCTGCCGGCACCGGTGATCCATGCCAGCGCCGTGTGGAACGGCAACCAGTCCGGGATGAAGGCGATGGTCTGCTCTGTGTAGAAGAAGTGCGACAGGCCGATCATCGGCAACGCAAGCGCAAGGACGATCCGCGCGCTGCGCACGCCGCGATCACCGGTGAGGAAGTGCGGTGGCAATCCGCGCGCAAGCTGCGCGTACAGGGTCCAGGCTCCGGCGTAGATCACCAGGATCTCGCCCAGTCCCAACCAGGTGGCTTCCATGGTCGGCACTACCAGCACGGCGGGAAGCTTCAGCAGGATGGCCCATAGCAGCGTGAACACCATCGCCGCGGCGGCGGCGGGCAGGGCAAAGCGTGGCAGCAGCAGGCCCACGCCCGTGGCCAGTTCGATCACCGCGCAGGCATAGGCGATGAATGTGCGGCCGGGGAGGTATTCGATCGGGATGCGCTGCCATACCAGCGCGAAGTCGCCGTAGATCAGGCCCAGCACGCCCAGGCCGATCAGCGCCAGTGCGAAGGCGGCTCGCGCCGGCCGGATACGCGGGCGTGTACGTGCCACCGGCAGCGGTGCCTGCGTTCCTTGCCCGCGTGTGGAGAACACGGCGTTGAACTGCAGGCCGTCCGATCGCGTTGTGCCGGTCATGCGGGTCTCCCCCTGGTGTGTCCCGATGCCATGGGAATCCCGGGCGGCGGTGAATAAAAGAGCCAATCGGGACGAACAGGACCGACCAATCCGCAAGGCGGGTGCATGCCTGCAGCCAGGCCCCAGGATCGCCCCCGGGGTGCCCGCGCCGCGCCATCATTGGCCCCAGGGGCATGGCTAGACTCTCGGCTCCCCCCACGGAGACACTCCATGCGCCCCACCTTCCTTGCCCTGGCTTGCGCCGCTTCGCTGTCCGCGCTGGCTGCACTCCCCGCGCTGGCTGCCCCGGAATGGACCCAGCCCACCAAGCCCTTTCGCATCTACGGCAACACGTATTACGTGGGAAGCAAGGGCCTGACCGCGGTGCTGGTGACCTCGCCCCAGGGCCATGTGCTGGTTGACGCCACGTTGCCCGAGAACGCCGCGATGGTGGAAGCGAACATCCGCGCGCTTGGCTTCAAGTTGTCGGATGTGAAAGTCATCCTCAATTCCCATGCGCATGTCGACCATGCCGGCGCGATCGCGCAAGTGGCCCGTGATACCGGCGCCACGGTGTATGCCAGTGCGCTGGGCGCGAAGTCGCTTGCGCTGGGCGGCCAGGATCCGGATGACCCGCAATACCATCCCGGCAAGGGCTATGCGCCGGTGAAGGCAACCGTGGTGGGCGACGGTGGGCATGTAAAGGTGGGTCCACTGGATATCCAGGCTCACGCCACGCCGGGCCACACGCCAGGCAGCACCAGCTATACATGGCGTTCGTGCCAGGACGGCAACTGCGTGGATGTCGTCTATGCCGACAGCCTCACCGCGCTCACCAACGGTACCTTCCGGTACACCGATTCACCGGCGCATCCGCACAGCGTGGAGGACTTCAGGAAGTCCATCGCCACCGTGGCCGGCTTGCCTTGCGGCATCCTGGTGACCACCCATCCCGATGCCAGCGACGTGCTTGAACGCGCGGCCAGCGGCAAGCTCCAGGACCCGGGTGCATGCAAGGTACTGGCGGCTCATGCCAGCGAAAGACTCGATGCCGTGCTGGCCAAGGAGGCAGAAACCAGCCGGTGATCGGTCAGCAGGGCGTGGATGCAGCCAGGAGATAGGCGCGCGCCAGCGTCACCAGTTCTTCCTTGAGGTCATCGCCCGGCATGACATGCCGGTTGCTCTCAAGGAGATTGCGCACCGGGCCGGCGATGGCGCCCAGGAGAATGGCTGCGTGCCGGGACGGATCGCTGAAGTCGCGGTCCCCGGCGGTGGCCAGCATGCCCGATACCGCTGCCAGCATGCGCTCGCGGGCCATCTCCACGCGTTCGGCGCCACCGTGTTCGGCGGCAATCGCGTAAAGCGCCTGCGAGGCGCGGGCATGTTCGAGCTTGGCGCTGACATAGGCATGCACCAGCGCCTGGGCCATGTCGGCCACCTGGGCGCCACGGTGTTCGGTGCATGATTTCTCGACCGCCATCGCCACGTGCGTAAGGTGCTGGGCCAGTACCGCGGCCAGAAGGGAGTGCTTGTCCGGGAAATACTGGTAGAGGCTTCCCACCGACACGCCGGCGCGCGCCGCCACCCGGGTGGTCGTGGTGCGTTCGATCCCTTCGGCCAGCAGTACCTCGATCGCTGCTTCGCCGATCGCGGCAACAGTGAGGGCCGAGCGTGCCTGCAAGGGCTTCTTGCGGTGGACCAGCGGGGGCACGGGGTCGGTCATTGGGGAAAAATTAGTCTCCGCTACCGGCGATCTCAAGGGTAGAAAGTCTATTGGATCGTGGTAGTTAGCCTGTCCTAAGGCCTAGTGCGGAAGCGGAATGGCCGTCCGTTCGGCATGGCAGGAAAATGATCGGCTCATACCTTTTCAGGTTCCTTCCATGTCGACCACCTACCGCTGGACGATCCATGTCCTTCGCACGCTGTTCGGTGCGTTGTTCACCTTCTCCGGCTTCAATCATTTCGCGCACGTCTGGCAGCCGCCGGCGCCGGTGGCCGAGGCGGCACGATCCTTCCTGCAGGGACTGGGTGCGAGCGGTTTCGTGATACCGGTGCTCGGCGCGGTCTTCCTGGTGGCCGGGCTGCTGTTGCTGGCCAACCGCTGGGTGCCGTTCGCCCTGTTGTTGCTGGCGGCGCCGGTGGTGGCGATCTTCGGCTACCACGCGGTGTCCGAACGCGAGGGCTTCGGCATCCACTGGATCGTGCTGGCCGTCTACCTGGTGCTTGCGTGGGATCGCCGCGCGGCATTCGCGCCGTTGTTCGCTGGCCCTGCCCGTAACAGGGGAAAGGTCAACACGTTGTTCAACCCCGCCCTCTAGTTCGTTGTATCCGGTACCGGCGCGCCGAAGCGCGGCGTGCCGTCGGGTCCGAAATCGAATGGCTGGATGCGTGGCGCACGGCGTTTCGTGCATTTCCAGTCGGGGCCGCCGTTGGCGTGGTAGATCAGCCAATGGCGCCCGTCGGGTGTCTGGAAGAATCCATTGTGGCCCGGCGCGTATACGCCGTTGGCGCTGGCGAATACCGGGGTCGGGGATTTCTTCCATGAAGCGGGATCCGTCAGGTCGGCCTTCGCGTCGGCGGTAAGCAGGCCAAGCGAGTATCCGTCGGACCAGCAAGCGCTGGCGGAGTAGGTCAGGAAGACCTTGCCCTTGGGGCCGGCAAGGAACTCGGGCCCTTCGAGGATCTTCCTTCCGCCCTGCATTTCCCAATCGAAGGTGGGCGCCGCGATATCCACTTGTTTGTCCGACAAGGTCCATGGGTTCGTCATCGGCGCGATCACCAGGTCGCTGTGGTCGCCCACGTAGGCGGAGTACACGAAGTAGCGCTTGCCGCCGTGATCGAAGACGGTGCCATCGATGCCGTTGTACCCGGTCTTGAGCATGCCCTTGTCGACCCAAGTGCCATGCGTGGGATCGCTCGATGCGTTCTCCAGCACGAACACATGGCGATGGGCGTCGTCGTCGTGGCCTCGTTCGGAAGCACTGTAGTAGAGGTACCACTTGCCGTCGAGGAAATGCAGTTCCGGCGCCCAGATCGAGAACGAATGCGATCCGGATGCAGGCGCGCGCCATACGGTGACGCGCGCCGCGTCGCCGAGCTTGCGCATGTCGGTGGTCTTCCACAGGTCGATGCGGTCGCCGAGGGTGTTGGTGTAGTAGTAGAAGCCATCCTTCTGCGCCACCCAGGGGTCTGGCCCCGACGGCAACAACGGGTTGCGATAGCCGGGAGCGGAAGCGGAAGCGGGTCCGGGGTCAGAGTCATGACTCTGACCCCGGACCATGCCGACCACGGCGAATCCCAGGCAAAGGCAAAGCAGTCGCAGGTGTGCATCAGGGCGCATCGGCGTCACCATCCAGCTGCAGGTAGTCCACGTCCTGTACATAAGCCGCGCCATCGACGTCGATGGTGTTGAACCCGGCCAGCAGCGGTGCCTTCACCGTCAGCACGTTCCAGCCTGCCTCATGCGCCGGGCTCGTGGTGGATGGCTGCACCGCGCCGTTCACCCGCAGCGCCGGCGTGGCGGCGATACCGACATCGGCAAAGCGCAGACGCAGCGTATGCATGCCTGCCGTGCTGTTGATCTGGAAGCGCAGCCGCGCCTTCGACCCGGCGCCCAGGCGTACCTTGCGAAGGTTCGATGCGTGGCGGTCGGGGACCGGTACCGCATCGGTCATTGCGGCGTCTTCGGCCTCGTAACGGTCGAAGCGAAGCGACGTCGCGTTGTAGAGGATCTCGTTGGCCTTTGGCGAGGTTGGATCCTGCGGCGAGGACGAGGAGGTGACATGCAGGAAGCGGCCGTCCTCTCGCTGGAGCAGCGCTTGCGTCCAGCCGGCGTGGATGTTGCCGGTGAGTTTCTGCACCGGCGCGCGAACTTCCCACCACGGGCCACGGCCGGAGGCATTGTTGAAATAGAGCGAGCGGCCGCCCTCGTCACCGCCGCCGCCGGCACGCTCGGCCGATACCACGATCACCCCTTCGGGACCGCCCACGGGGAACCAGCGGATCACCGGGCAGGCCGCGGGCCATGCGCCCGATTGCGTGATCACCGGGTCGCCATGGCGCTGCGGGTCGCCGAAGTCCAGGCCGTCGCGGCTGAATTTGATCTGCACCTGGCCGTTCTGTGGACCGTCGATGTTCTCGTAGGTCATCGCATAGCGGCCGTCGCCCAGGTGCTCGACGATAGCCATGCCCGGACGCTCCACGCCACCGGGGATGGCCACGTCCAGCACTTCCTTGCCCCAGGTCTTGCCGCCGTCGGTGGACAGCTTGTGTGCCAGTACCTGGTTGTAGCCTTCCGCCTTGTGCTGTTCGGACGAGTAGTAGGCCACCATGCGGCCGTCGTCGAGCACGTGGATGTTGGTTTCCCACACGCCCTTGTTGTCCTTGTCCGACGGCTTGCCGCCGCCCTTGATCACCGAGCCGCGGTAGGCCCAGGTCTTGCCTTCATCAGTGGATGCATAGACTTGCAGGTCCTGCGTGGATACGTGCTCGTGCTCGTCGTTGCCGGTGGCGTTGGCCGAAAGGATCAGCGTGCCGGCGGCAAGGCCGCCGCTGGCGCGCTGCATGCGCATCAGGTGGGGCTGCCAGCGCAGCTGCCACCGGGCGTTGCCTTTGTGCGCCTGGTCGGTAATGTCCTTCAGGTGCGTCCAGTGGTCGCCGCCATCGCGGCTCTCCCACAGGGGAATACCGCCCATGCCATCCTGTTCGAACACCATCAGCAGGTGCTTCGGATCCTTGTCCGGCGCTTCGTCGAAGCGTGCCACCGATACGTAGCCGGTACCTGACGCCAGATGCGTGCCTATCGCCGTCTCGCGGCCCTCCTGCGCATGTGCGGCGCCCAGGGCCAGGGCGATGCCCGTGGCCAGCCATGCCTTGCGTTTCATGCGTTTTCCTTCAAAAAAAAGCGGCGCGGCGGTGCGATCCGCCGGCCGCCAGGGGAATAATCAGAGCTTCAGGCGCGGGCCAACACCCGCGGCTGTATCGCCGGAAGGCAGGTCGATGGGCTGGCCTGCATTTATCGGTTGGCCCAGCACGGGCGCGCCGTTCGTGTCGAAATGCATCGGCTGCATCCGGATGTCCCGGCAGGCGTAGGCGTTGGGTTTGCAATCCAGGCGCTCGATGGCGTGGTAGATGTTCCAGTACGACTTGCCGTCGGGCGAGGGCACGAACACCACCGAACCCGGCCCGTAGACCGTGCCGTGGTGGTCGAAGATCGGGCCGGACTTCATCCATGAGCCAGCATCGCCCGGATCGCTTCCGGCCTTGAGCGAGAGAAGCCCTACCGAGTAATCGTTGGGAATCCAGCTGGCGCTGCCGGAGTAGGTGATATACGTGCGACCGTTGCGCGTATAACCCACCGGGCCTTCCTGGATGGGTTTGTCACGTGTTTCCCAGGCTTCGGTGGGCGTGGACAGGAATACCGTGGGTCCATCCACCATCACCGCGTTCTGCAGGCGTGCCAGGCAGATGCGCTGCGGGAAGGCACTGTCGGCCTGGTTGGTGCACGACCAGGTGAGGTAGAGCTTGCCGTCGGCGGCGGTGAACACATTGGGGTCGATGGCCCAGTGATCGTCGGAGAGTTTCATCTGGCCATGCGGCAGGCCGGTGTTGGCTTCGTGGAAGCTGCCGATGGCCTTGCCGGGCTTGTCCGCTTCAAGCACGAAGAGGCGGTGATGGTCGTTGTTGCCATCGTCGGCCGCGTAGTACGCATACCAGCGGCCGTCGACAAAATGCAGCTCGGGTGCCCAAACCTCCCTGGAATTCACCGTGTCGCCGGGCCCATGCTTCCACACGGCTTGCCACGGCGCCGTGGCAAGCCCCACCAGCGAGCGCGACTGCTTCACGCAGATATCGGCGATGCCGCAGCCCGAGGAGCTGTAGACATAGGTGCCGTCCACGACCTCGATATACGGATCCTGCCCCTTGAACACCGGGTTGGTGAACGAGGCGGCATGGGCGAGCGGCGCCATCGCCAGCGCGCCTGCCACCAGCAGGCTGCGCCGTTTGCCCCGTTCCATCCCCATGCCTGGTTTGTCCATGATCCGTTGACGCCCCTTCGCGCGGTTGTGCGGTGTTACAGCTTGAATCGGATGCCCGCGCCCACCGAGCGATCCTGGTAGCGGTAGTCTTGCGGCATCGTCGTGCCCTTGCCCGCGTAGGAATGGAAGTTGGCGCCGAACAGGTTCGTGGCGTTCAGCACCACGGTGAAGTTCTTGCTGATGTCGTAGCTCACCGACAGGTCCACCTGGTTCGCCGGCTTGTCGTACATCTGTGCGTTGTTGCCGATCACGCTCGATGCCGCCAGGAAGAACTCTGGGAACTTGCTGCGGTAGTTATAGGCAAGGCGCGCGGAGAAGCCGTACTTCTCGTACATCAACGCCACGTTGCCGTTGTTCTTCGACACGTTCTGGAACGAGGTCTTGATGAAACCGTTGCCGGTCATCGACGGGGTGCTCAGCGAGCTGTCGATGTAGGTGTAGTTCACCTGCAGGCCCAGGCCGCTCCAGGCGCCGGGCAGGAAATCGAAGAACTGCTGGTAGGCCAGCTCCGCGCCCTCAAGGTGGCCCGAACCTGAGCTCTGCGGGCCGGAAATCAGGTAGTTGATGCCGCCGATTTCCTGCTGGAAGGTATAGTTTTCTATATAGCCGGTGATGTCGTGGTAGAACACGCCGCCGGTGAGCGAGCCCACCGGGCTGAAGTACCACTCGAGCGTGGCGTCGTAGCTGGTGCTCTTGGTGGGCTTCAGGTTCGCATTGCCGCCGGCGCCCGTGGCGATGGTGTTGGCGGTGGGCGGGCTGAGCGACAGCGATGGGTTCAGCTGGGTGAAGTCCGGGTACTGCAAGGTCTTGCCCGCGGAAAGGCGCATCTGCAGGTCGTCGCGGAAATGCAGGTTGAAGGTGGCGTTCGGCAGCGCGTTCTTCTGGCTGGTGGATACGCCGATCGGCGAGTACAGCGCCGCGGCACTGTCGTAGGTGAAGGCATTGAGATCGCGGTTGGTCTTCTCGAAGCGCGTACCGATCACGCCGTCGAAGGGCATGTCGCCGATCTGACCGCCGTAGTTGAGCTGGGCGTAGACCGAGTACGTCTTCTCATTGATGTCGAAGAACTGGCCCTGCTGCGCCGCCAGGTGGCCCGGTGCCAATCCGTAGTACTCGCGCAACGCCGCCTTGTTGTCGATCAGGTAGTTGTAGCAGCCGGTGAGCGCGCTGCCCGGCACCGTCCCGGTGCGCGGCACGTTGCAGAAATAGGATGAGCCGAACAGGCCCAGCACGTTGTTCTGCGGGTTGGGCGAACCATCGGCGAGGTAGGCGCCGCCCGGGGGCGCCTGGTCGAACTGCGCGCCGGTGGCCTTGGCCGTGGTGTTGGCATAGCGCGCGCCGAAGTCCAGCGAATTGAAGATGCCGCCGTCGAACGACCAGTCACCGTCGAAACGCCAGGCCGTCTGCGTGGCCTTGTTGTTGTTCCACTGCTGGTACAGGCCATTGAGATAGTAGTTGGCCGGGTTCAGCTGCGGGTTGCCCACCAGGCCCCAGGTATTGGGATAGTTGTAGTAGGTGGTCAGCGGCTGCGTCTTGGCATCGAGATAGGTATCGATGACGAAGCGCTGGTTCTGGTAGTCGGCGGAATTGCGCGTGACGTCCGAGGAAAGGTTCAGGCTGTCACCGTGCCACTTGATGCCCAGCGAATTCTGGATGTTGTGGCCCCAGTCCTCGTGCGCCTGGGTGCTGGTGGCGGCGTAGTAGTTGCCGGTGAACTGCGCGCTGGTGAGCGGGCAGATGTTCTGGCCGGCATAGGGGGAATCCGGGGTGCCGATCGGGAAGCAATGGCTGCTGGCGGTGAACTGCGAGGGGGCCACCACGTTCTGCGGACCGGAGAAATAGTATGGCTGGTTGTAGCGATCGGAGATCCAGGTATACAGGCCCTCCAGGTACACCTCGGTATTGTCGTTGGGTTTCCACTGCAGCGCGTAGTTCGCCTCCGGGCGCTTGCGGTAGCCGATGTTGTAGTTGGCGCCGTACTGGTTGTTGGCCACCAGCAGGTTGCCGTTGGCATCGCGCACCGGATTGTTCGTGCCGTCGGTGAGCACGCGGGTGAGATTCGAATCCACGTACGCCACGTTGTAGTCGTAGTGCATCGTGTTGATGCCGGTGTTCAGCAGGGCGCCGAATTCACCGGCGTCGGTCTTCCAGCGGTCGCTGATCAGGAAGCTCGCCGACGGATCGGTGTGCGCGCCGTATTTCTGGTTGGTTTCGTTGGCGGTGGCCGATATCTTCAGGCCATCGAAATCGAATGGCCGGAAGGTGCGGATATCCACCGTGCCTGCGATGCCGCCGGTGACCATCGTGGCGTCGGTCGACTTGTAGACATCCAGGCCGCTGACTGCCGTGGCGGGCAGGTCCTGGAACGAGAACTGGCGGCCGCCGGAACTGAACAACTCCCGGCCATTGAGCGTGGTCACCGCGTTGGGTAGGCCGCGGATCACCACCGAGGTGGTTTCGCCCTGAAAACCTTGTGCCACCTGCACGCCAGTCACGCGCTGCAGGGCGTCGGCCACGCTGTTGTCGGGCAGCTTGCCGATATCTTCGGCCACGATGGAATCGACCACCATCTTCGCGTTCTGCTTGATCGCCTGGGCGCTCTGCAGGCTGTCGCGCAGCGGGGTGACGGTGACGCCGGTGAGGGTCACCGCGTTGTTCCGGGCCTCTGCTTCACGTTGCGCCTGGGTTTTCGCTGCAGGGTTGGCGGTGGGTGTGGCCGTACTCGATGACGATGCCGGGGCATCGGTCGGGGGCGGCTGGTCGCCGGCGTATGCGGCAGGTGCAAGCGCGGCGGCGATCATGCCGCTGAGCAGAGTGGAGCGAAGAAGGGCGCGGTTCATGGGGATGCTCGCGTGGGGGAGTGTTGAATTATTTGTTGGATGGAACGGGATAGAGCTGGTCTTCGGCAGGCACTACGCCACGGGGGGCGTGCGACAGCGAACGCAGGATGTCGGCTTCGCGCTGTCGGTAAGGCGTGCCATCGGGATGCAAGAGGTCGTGGAACCACAACACCGGTGGCTCGTCGGTATAGGGCTTCTTCCAGGAGTCCCAGGGGAATTTCGTTTGCGTCAGGCCGTCGACGAAGCCCCAGTTCACCATGCCCACATCCAGCTTCTTGGCCAGCGGCAGGATGCCGTCGATGGTGGAACCGGCGCCGCGCGCCATGTATTCGGTGCAGATCAGCGGTCGGCCATAGCCCTGCAGCTGCTTCACGCGTGAAGCGAATACCTCGGGCCAGTCGTAGTTGTGAAAGCTGATCACATCGGACTGCTCAAGCTGGGTGCGTTCCACCACATTGAGCTTGGACGCATCGGACCAGTCGTCGTCATGCCACAGTCCGCTGGTGAGCGGCTGCGTGGGCTTGGCGCTGCGGGCCCAGGCGAACACCTGTGGCAGCAGTTCGGCTACGTGGTTGAACTTGTCCTTCGGCTCCCGTTGCTGGTAATTGCCGCCGCCGGCATTGTCCGGTTCGTTCCACACGTCCCAGGCCAGGATGCGCTTGTCGTTGGCGAAATGGCCGACCACATCCTTCACGTACTGCTCGAAGCGGGGATATTGCGACGGGTCGGTCATGGCAACGCCCGGGCTCTGCACCCAGCCGGAGTTGTGCACGCCGGGGATGGGCGGCCGCTGCGGCCCGAGCTTCGGTTCCGGGTCCCAGCACGAATCGAACAGCACGAAGATCGGCTTGATGCCGTGGCGGCTGGCGATGGCCAGGAATTTATCCATGCGGTCCTTCAGGCCCGCCGCATCCTGTTTCCACAACAGGTCGTGCAGGAACACACGCATGGTGTTCATGCCCAGCTGCTGGGCCCAGCCCAGTTCCCTGTCGATGGTGGCCTCGTCGAACGTATCGGCCTGCCACATCTGCAGTTCGTTGATCGAGTTGGCCGGCATGTAGTTGCTGCCCAGCGGCCAGGATTGCATGCGATACCAGGCCTTGGCCTGTTGCGGCGTCCAGCGCGCCCCCGTGGCTGGCGCATCCGCGGCATGGCTTGCCGGCACCACGGCCAGGCCCAAAGCGATCATCAATAACCACTGCTTCATGACTTTCCTTTTTTGAAGACAAGCCGACCCCGTGGAGGCTCATCGGAACCTCCATGCATGACGCGGCCTGGACGCTTATTTCTTTACCGAGAACTCGTAGATGATCAGGTTGCGGTATTCGTGGCCCGGTTCCAGGCGTGCCGAACCGAAGGACGGCTGGTTCGGCGTATCCGGGTAAAGCTGCGGTTCCAGCACGAAGGCATCGCCCTGGCGGTAAACGTGGCCACCGGTGCCCACGGTGGTGGCATCGAGGAAATTGCCGGAATAAAACTGCAGGCCCGGCTGCGCGGATTTGAGCGTGAGTACGCGGCCGGAGGCGGGATCCTGTACGCGGGCCACCACGCGCGGCGCGGAAGCCTCGGCGCGGGAGATCACCCAGTTGTGGTCGTAACCCCGGCCATTGAGCAACTGTTCTTCCTTGCCGTCGCGGATATCGCGGCCGATCGCTTTGGGCGTGCGGAAGTCGAACACGGTGCCGGCTACAGGTGCGATCTTACCGGTGGGGATCGATCCTGCATCCACCGGAAGATAGGCGTCGCCGGCAATGGTAAGCAGATTGCCCATCACGCTGCCGGAGCCCTCGCCCGAGAGATTCCAATAGGTGTGGTTGCTCAGGTTGACGATGGTGGTCTTGTCGGTGACCGCGCGGTAGTCGATGGAGAGGCGGTTGTCCTCGTCCAGGGAGTAGGTGGCGGTGACGTCGAGTTTGCCGGGATAACCCATGTCGCCGTCGGGGCTGGTCACTTTCAGGGTGACGCTGGCGGATTTGGCGTCGTGCCTGACGTCGGCAACGGTCCAGATCAACTTGTCGAAGCCTTTCGTGCCGCCGTGCAGGGAATTGACCTTGTCGTTCACCGGCACCGAGTACTCATGGCCGTCCAGGGTGAACTTGCCGCGGGCGATGCGGTTGGCGTAGCGACCGACGGTGGCGCCGAAGTACTGCGGGGCCTTCTGGTAGCCCTCGAGCGTGGCGTAGCCCAGCACGATGTTGGCTTGCTTGCCGGCGGCGTCGGGAGCGGTGAGCGACTGAAGCGTGGCGCCGAGTGAAATCACGCGGGCAGTCATGCCATGACTGTTGCGCAGCACCACGGCTTCCACTTTGCTGCCGTCGGCCATGCTGCCGAACGGCTCGCGGGTTGCTTCCGTGGCAGTGGCTTGGCCCGCAAGCACGAGGGCGGCGAGGCACCATGCCGGGGACGACCAGCCAGATCGCTTCATGTGTTCGAGCCCCGACCCCAGTGAAGAGAAGATCAGTCAAACATATTGTATGACTAACCCGCAACATGACGAATGGTAAAGAATTTTTAATGGTGCATCGCACCAGCAGGTACGAAAGCGATAGATCAGGCCTGAAGGCAAGCGTGGCGCCGCATCGCTGCGTGACAACGCTGTAGTGACGGGAAGGAGATGATGCGGATGCACACTGAAATCGCTTGGCAGGACGCTTCGAGCTGCATATAGTCAGTTTGTATGACAAACGGCACGCGACATTCTTCGCATGCCTTGCCTGCAGGGGAAACCATGAGGAAGCCCAACGCGGTCCGTACGCTGTATGGACACGTGATGCACGAACTGGGGCAGCGTATCGTCTCCGGGCGCGTGCGTCCGGGCGAAGTATTGCCGCGTGAAGAATCCCTCGCCACCAGCCTGCAGGTGAGCCGCACCGCGTTGCGGGAAGCCTTGAAGGTGCTTTCCGCCAAGGGCTTGATCGAATCGCGTTCCGGCGTGGGTGCGCGCGTGCTGGAAGAGCGCTACTGGAACCAGCTCGATGCCGACGTGCTGGCCTGGCGTTGTGCATCGATGCCCACCGACGACTTCATCGACAAGCTGGTGGAAATGCGCGAGATCGTCGAGCCTGCGGCCGCCGCCGCGGCCGCGCGCCATCGTACTGATACACAACTGGCGGCGATTGAGGCGGGCTTCGCCCTGATGGATGCCTCCACCACGCACGATGAGTGGGCCAAGGCCGACCTCGTCTTCCACGAAGCGGTATTGCAGGCCACGGGCAATGAGTTGCTGATATCGCTGTTTTCGGTGATCGAAACCGCGCTTGGCATGTTCTTCGTGCTCTCCGCGCGAAACGCCAGCAACTTCAAGTATTCGTTGCCGCATCACCAGAAGGTAATGGAAGCGATTGCCCGCAAGCAGCCGGAAGCAGCGCGCAACGCGATGCAGGCGATGATCGGCGATTCCCAGGCGAACCTGAAGAAACACCGGGGCCAGGCGCGAAAGAAGGCTGGCGCCTGAAGCTGCGCCATGGCAGTTGGGAAGGTGTCAGAGTAAAACTCTGACCCCTTTGTTCAGTCGGCCAGCATCTGGCGTACGCGCGAGGCGAGGCGTTCGAAGGCGAACGGTTTGGTGATCATCTGCATGTTCGGCCCGAGGAAGCCCCCGGGCGCCGCGGCGTTCTCGGCGTAGCCAGTCATGAACAATACTTTGAGGTTCGCGCGGGTGGCTATCGCCGCGTCCACCATCTGGCGCCCGTTGATCAGGGGCAAACCTATATCGGTGATCAAAAGGTCGATGCGCCGGTGCGACTGCAGCAGGTCGAGGCCCGCCTGGCCGTCGCCGGCTTCGAGCGTGCTGTAACCCAGTTCATCGAGTACTTCCACCACCAGGTTCCTTACCACGGGCTCGTCTTCGACCACCAGCACGACTTTCCCGCTGTCGCCGTGGTGCCTGAGGCCACCGGCCTGGGCGCTTTCAACCACGGGCGCGTCGGCGTGCTGGCGCGGCAGGTACAGTTGGATGGTGCTGCCGTGGCCCAGTTCGCTCGCGATGCGCGCCACGCCTTCGGATTGCCGCACGAAACCGTAGATCATCGATAGCCCCAGGCCCGTGCCCTGGCCCATCGGTTTGGTGGTGTAGAAGGGCTCGAAGGCGCGATCGATGGTGGCCGGCGACATGCCCACGCCCGTATCGGTGACGGCAATGCAGACGAAGTCGCCCGAAGGCACGTCATGGCCTGACGTGCCGGCGACAAGACTGGCATTGGTGGTGGTGATGGTGAGCTCGCCACCATCGGGCATGGCGTCGCGTGCGTTGATCACCAGGTTCAGGATGGCGCTTTCCAACTGGTTTTCATCGCATAGCGTGAGCCACAGCCCAGGATCCAGATCAAGGTGCACGGTGATGTGCTCGCCCAGCGTGCGCCGCAGCAGGTCCTCCATCGACATCACCAGGGGATTCACCCGTACCGGCTTCGGATTGAGTGGTTGCCGGCGCGAGAACGCCAGCAGGCGATGGGTGAGCGCCGAGGCACGGTTGGCCGACGTCATCGCGCCGGTGATGAAGCGGGAAAGATCGTTGGTTCGGCCCTGCTCGATCCGCGCGGCGATCAGGTCGAGGCTTCCCACGATGCCCTGCAGGAGGTTGTTGAAGTCGTGCGCGATGCCTCCGGTGAGCTGGCCGACGGCCTCCATCTTCTGCGCCTGGCGCAAGGCATCTTCCTGTCGGTGCAGCTGCTCGGTGCGTTCGGCCACCTGTTGTTCCAGCGTTGCATTCAGGCGCTGGGTTTCCTCGAACAGGCGGGCATTGTCGATGGCGATCGCAGCTTCGGCCGCCAGCGCCATCACCGAGTGTTCGGCGCGGTCGGTGAAGGCGTCAGCATCGGGATGACCGAAGAACAGGCCGCCCCGCACGTGGCCACCGCGCGCCACCACCGGCACCGCCAGGTAACTGGTGACATCGAATGGGCCGGTGGGCGCGGCGACGTCCGGCGTGCCCTGGCTGTAGCGGGAGTCTTCCTTGATGTTGCCAGAGCGCACGATGCCCGACCCTTCCGGCGTGGACGCGAACACCTCGATATTCCGCATCATCGGGAACCGGGCGAACATCTCCGGGGATACGCCCGACAGGGCATGCAGGGGGTAGTTGCCGTTGCGCCCGTCGAGCGCGTTGTAGATGAAGGCGCCGAAACGCGCACCGGTGAGTTCCACGCCGGCGTCGATCACCGCCTGCACCAGTGCGTCGACGCTGGTCTCGCGTGCCAGCGCGGTACTGGCGCGGTTCAATACCGCCAGCACTCGGCGCTCGTTCTCCAGGGCCTGCTCGGCGAGCATCTGTTCGGTGCGGTCGCGCAGCACCTTGACGAACGCGATGTCCCCGGCACCAACGCCAGCGACAGGGGTCATTTCGCCCACGGCCCAGAAGCGCGAACCATCCTTGCGCACGCGCCAGCCTTCATGGCCGCCGCGCCCGCGGGTCCTGGCGTCGTGCATTTCCTCAGCGAGGCGATCGCGGGGCTGGGCGTCTTCGGGAAAGATGCGTTCGATCGACTGGCCGGCCATCTCAACCGCGGCCCAGCCCAGCAGCTTTTGGGCGCCCGCACTCCAAAGGCGCACCAGCCCGTGCGTGTCCAGCGCGATGATCGCGGTGTCCACGGCGCTGTCCAGGATCAACGATAGGGCGCTTGCGCTGGGTTCCAAGAGGTCCTCCTCGGCGGGGGATCATACCTCGCGTGGTGCTGGACCGAGCCTTCGTGTAGTTACAACGGATGCACCTTGCAGGCGCGCTCGACCACATCGAACACGATGGCGAGCCGCACGTGCTTGGCTTGTGATGGATTGGCTGCCGCCAACACGCGCCCGAGTTGTTCCAGTTCCTTGCCCACCTGAGCCAGCCGGCCGGCCTCGATCGCTACCCCGTAGCCGCTGAATTTCCGGCTGTCCAGCGCACCCTGCATGGCCCGGCGGCCATCGCCAGGGCGCACCTTCACCAGTTCCACGCCCGGTTCGGCCAGGAGGCTGCGGATTTTCGGATGGTAGATGAGTTCGATGGTGGCGCCTGGGACGGACATGGACCGGGCGATCAGGTCCACCGCCAACTGGCAGGCGTGGGCATGGGCGACACCGTTGGGATCGTCCAGCGGAGTGACCTCCTCTCCCAGCGGCGCCATCCGGCCCAGGCCCAGCAGGGGCCGTCCATCAGCCGAAAGCAGCACCAGGTCGCCACCACGGCCGCGGTCCTCGGCTGGATGCATGCGGAACGCCTGGGCACTACCCAAAGCCTGGTTTTCGGCGGCGATGGCTGGGGCAGGCAGCGGGTCGGGCGCGGCTTCGCCTTCGCTCCGGGGCCAAAGGAAATAGGTGGCAACCGCAGCCAGGATCACGCCCAGCAGGATCAGGATCAGCAGGATGTCGTCGATGCCCATCAATGGTTCGCCGGCGCCTTCAGGATGAGCGCCCTGAACGGATATCGGCACCAGCTTGCGCAGGTTGAGCCCGTGTCTTGCGACCGCATTGCCGCGCCGTGCCATGACGCCTGTATCCGGATCGCCGAGAATGGCCCCACGTCCTTATCCATGAGGCAACGCATGCCTTTCGAAAAAGTCCCGCGACCCATGCGCCTATGGGGAATCCTCGGGCTGAACATCCTTACCGCGGCCATGGCCGTGGCCAGCTACGCCCCCAAGGGCACGGGGCCGGATGCGCCGCCGCCGGTTCACTACAACCCCCTGGTGATGGGGGGGACTGGATTGCTTGCCCTGGCAGTCATCGTGTGCACCATCGTGGCGTTGGTGGGACGCCCGCGCTGGCGCTGGTATGCACTGGGCTCGGCCTGCATATTCTTTGGCGTACGCGTACTCGACCAGGTGGTCTCGATGATCTCGCCCGCCCCCGGGGTGCCGGCGGGCGATCCGGTGGCGCTGGTCGTGGCCGTCGTGATGATCGGAATGAACCTTTGGGTGTTCCTGGGCATGCCGGCAGACGATTTTTATGAAAGCCGCGATCCGCGTTTCCATGTTCCGGATGACAGCGCCCTGCCGCACACATGAGGTCTATCCGTCGATCAAGTATCGAGAAAACGTTTACCCGATGATCTGTGCGCAAATTCTGTCAAAAAATAACGGTTTATATCCTTTGTAAGCTGGAAAATTGCATGTTGCTGTCTGTACTCTCGAACCAGGAAAGGCCATACACAACTTGGCCTGGAGTGGGGCATCACCATGCAGACGCCGCGGGCGCGCGCCTTGATCATCGAGGACAATTTCCTGCTGGTCGAAGCGCTCATCGACACGCTGGATATCCTTGGCTATGACGTAGCCGCCACGGCGGCCACGGTCGAGCAGGCGATCGACGCTGCCCATCGAGTGCAATGCGAACTGGCCCTGGTGGACCTCGACCTCCGGGGCATGCCAGCGTGGCCCGCCGTGGACATCCTTCGTCGCCGCGGCATCCGTACCATCATGACCACGGCCTCCAGCGCCTGCGACATGCCCCTGGGATTCCACGGCACGTTGGTCGAAAAACCCTTCGACATCGGCATGCTCCGGCGCGCCATCCACGCCCATCCCTTGCACGTGGCCTGACCGCTTGCCGAATATCCTCACCGGGAGCATGATCCGCCGGGGCAGCGATGACTCTTCGTGAGGGGTTATCGCTGGACGGCCACGGTCAAGGGGATGCCATGGGTGCCGTTGCATGACGTTCACCGCGCAGTCTGTGCGGGCGACTTATTTCGACGAAAGCGAAGACGCGCTGTCGGCGTTCCGATTCCCGGGATGGCGGGGCACGGTATTGTTCCGGGACCGCTACGGCGTGCACGGCATGCCGCGGGAACTGTGGGATGCCCTTCGCGTGGCAAGTCCCCATATGTATTGGTGGCTCGGAGAATATGCCAGTGGCACGGAGGCCGATCCATGGTGCCGCACGGTGCCTGCGGAGTGGGGCGCCTTCGCCCGCACCATGCACGGGTTGGGTTCGCCCGACTTCGTCCTGGTCGATCCGGCCGAATGCTGGGCTGCACTGGTGGATATCGACTGCACGGTGCTTGGATGCTCGCCGGAGGTAGCCAGGGTGATCGACGCACGGCTGGCCTCGCATGGCAGCAGCCTGCGCACGCTCAGCGACGCGGACTACGGCGATGCCTCCGAGTGGAGCTATCGCCGTGCCGTGTTGCAGGTGTAGCGATCAATCCACGGCAGCACGGATCGCGGCGGAGAAGTCCCCGTCCAGGCCCGCCGAACGGGCGCGTTCGCTGATCGCGCCACGCTGGCGAAGTTTTTCCACGCCGTCGGGAGCATCCACGGCGCCGGCATCGTGCAGGTACTCAGGCAGGTAGCCTGTCGCCAGCAGGCGGATGTCCATCGGCAGGCCGGGATTGAGGCGGCGCGCCATGCGGTAGACCAGCGTGGTGCAGTTGGAAGTGATGGTGTTGTACCACTCAGGCCGTGCCGCCAGGCGGTTGGCCGCATCCACGTAAGACACGATGAGCGAGCGCAGCGTGTCCGCTTGCGCATTGAGCGGCAGCAGGTAGGTGTCTTCCATGCGTACGTTGGTGCGCACGCCGATGATGTCTGGCTCCGTGGCGGCGATCAGGATCATCTCGTACTGCTTGAAGAAGCCGCCGATGGCGGAGAATGCCTGCCCCCGCTTCTTGCGGATCTCCACCGAGAACACCAGGTGCCGGCCATCGTCGAAGGCGAAGGACACCATGGCATGGGCGATGCTGCGCAGGCCCCAGTAGGAAACGACGGCGTCGGCGCGTTGCAGGAGGGACAGGTCGTAGGTCGGATCCGTCCAGCGCACCTGGTAGTTTTCCTCGGAAATCCAGTGGAAGTCGCGGACATTGGCAAGCTGCACCGTGTCGCCATCGATGCGGCCGGTGAGCGTGCGGGCGACGTCGTCGGCCCAGTCGCGGTCGTTCGACGGGGCAATGCGCCACCACCAACCCAACAGCGCCACCAGCACCAGCGCCCAGGCGACAAGGGGCCATGCGGTGTCGAAAAGGATGATGGCCCCGATGCACGCCGCGGCGGCTGCCAGGTAGGCGCACAGCACCAGCCTCGGTCCGTGGTACCACAGTGCCATGGCGCCCCAGGCACCGGAAACGAAGACGATGGCGGCCACGAACGCGGCCGCCAGGAACTCCATGCCCGCGCGGTACGCGCCTGTCATCGAGATCGAAGGCGAAGGATCATGGGCGCCAGTGTAACGGCGCGATGAAGATCAGCAACGCAGCAGCGTGACCAGCTCGTTGCCTTCCTCGGGCGTGATCGACTCCGCTTCCACCCGCAGACGTACGTCCGAACCGGTGCTGGTGTTCCGCACCCGACCACTGCGCTCGTCGCGGAAGTGTCCCAACAGCACATCGTTCACCGCGCAATGGCCTGATTCGATCGAACCCAGCGTGAGCCCGTTGTCTCGCTCGATCAGTGCCACCTGCAGCTCAGGGTTGTAGAACCTCACTACACCTCGCATCACCTTGCCCCCTTCTATCGGCGTCGGTTTACTGGCTCTCTACGGAGCCCTTGCGAGGTCTAGAGCACGTTCCGTGCCACGGCGGTGGCAGGAGGCGGGAAGCCGGCCCCGCCCATGCAGCCGAGCGCACAAAGCGCCAGCAGCACGGTCCAGGCAGCCAGCCACGCCACGCGAAAGCGGGCCTTCACCGCCACGGCCGCCAGGCCCCCGATGAGTGCCCCGAGCATGGACGGCGCCACGGCGATGCCGATGACCGCGGCGATATTCCCCCTCCAGGCAAAGTGCCCCAGGGCCAAGCCCGCGACCAGCAGGATGCCCGCCGACACCAGCGTCCAGGCGGGGCCAATATCGCGCTTGGGATGGAAAACGAAGGCCGGCGCCTCTGGCAGCGGCGGTGGCTCTACGCCGCGACCCACCGGAAGTGGCGGCACATCCGCCATCGAAACCGGCATATGGCAGGCGGGACAAACCCGGGCCGACGACGGTACGTCGGCGCCGCAAGACTGGCAAAGCATGGAGAACCCCTGATACTTCCGCCGCCACGCTACGCAGGCGCCGCCGCTTCGTCAAGGTCATACGGGCATGACTTCCGGCCGTGTCTGCGGGTGGAAGCCACAGCGCACTATCCGGCAGTCTGTCCGCCGCAACACCCCCAAGCTTTCCCCATACTAATAATAAGGAATTCCATGCGCCGTCTCATCGTTTCCGCCATCGCCCTGGCCCTGGTAGGTGTCGCGGCCAGTCCGGTCGTGCTGGCCGCCGATGCCGGGGCGCCCAGCGTCCAGGCCGTCACCGGCACCACGCAGCTGCCCCGCAACGTGCGGCCGAGCCACTATGCCGTATCCATCACCCCGCATGCCGACAAGCTCACCTTCGACGGCAAGGTCGCGGTGGATGTCGACGTGCTCGAGCCCACCCGTACGATCACGCTCAATGCGATCGACATGACCTTCGCCAACGCTACGCTCACCCCCCGGGGCGGCAAGCCGTGGACGGCGAAGGTAAGCGTGGACGACAACGCGCAAACGGCCGTCTTTACTTTCGACAAGCCGGTGCCCGCCGGCGCGTACACGCTGTCGATGACCTATGCCGGCAAGATCGGCACCCAGGCCAATGGCCTGTTCGCCATCGACTACGACACCAAGGCTGGCAAGAAGCGGGCGCTGTATACCCAGTTCGAGAATTCCGACGCGCGGCGCTTCATCCCCTCGTGGGACGAACCGGCCTATAAGGCGACGTTTGACCTGGATGTCACCGTGCCCACGGGCCTGATGGCAGTGAACAACATGCCGGCGGCGAGCTCCAAGGACCTGGGCAACGGCCTCACCCACGTGGTGTTCAAGACCTCGCCGAAGATGTCCACCTACCTGCTGTTCTTTGGCCTGGGGGATTTCGACCGCGCCACCACCATGAGCGGCGACACCGAAATCGGCGTGGTGGTGCAGAAGGGCCATGTGGCGCAGGCGCAGTTCGCGCTGGAATCCTCCAAGGCGGTGCTTGCCGAGTACAACGATTACTTCGGCGTGCCGTATCCACTGCCCAAGCTCGACAACATCGGTTCTCCCGGCAGCAGCCAGTTCTTCGGCGCGATGGAAAACTGGGGTGCGATCTACACCTTCGAATATGCGCTGTTGCTCGATCCGAGCATCTCCACCCAGCGTGACCGCCAGGGCGTGTTCGGCATCGCCGCCCACGAGATGGCCCACCAGTGGTTTGGCGACCTGGTGACCATGCGCTGGTGGGACGACCTGTGGCTGAACGAAGGCTTCGCCTCGTGGATGGCCAGCCGCACCACCGCCAAGCTCCACCCGGAATGGCAGACGGAGCTGGACAACGTGGAGATCCGCGAAGGGGCCATGTCGCGCGACGCGGCAGCCACCACGCATCCGATCGTGCAGCACATCGAGACGGTGGAGCAGGCCAGCCAGGCTTTCGACGCGATTACCTATTCCAAGGGCGAGGCGGTGATCCGCATGCTCGAAGGCTATGTGGGCGCCGATACCTGGCGTGAAGGCGTGCGTCGTTACATCAAGGCCCATTCGTACAGCAACACGGTGTCCGACGATCTGTGGCATGAGATGGATGCCGCCGCCGGCAAGCCCGTCAGCACCATCGCGCACGACTTCACCCTCCAGCCCGGCGTGCCGATGATCAAGGTCGTGTCCACCGCCTGCGCGGGCGGCAACACCACCGTGCAGCTGGAGCAGGGCGAGTTCAGCAAGGATCAGCCGAACAAGAAGCCGCTGATGTGGCACGTGCCAGTCACCGCCCAGGTGGGCAAGGGCGCCGTCGCCACGGCCCTGGTGGCCGATGGCAAGGGCACGATCACCGTCCCCGGCTGTGGCCCGGTGGTGGTCAACGCGGGGCAGGGCGGCTACTACCGCACGCTGTACGCACCGAAGGAATTCCAGGCCCTGCGCGGCGCCTTCGCGGGACTGCAGCCGATCGACCAGCTGGGCATCATGGGCGATACCTGGGCCATGGCGATGGCCGGCGTGGAGACGCCTGCCAATTACATGGACCTGGCCAAGGCTGTTACCCCCGACAGCGTGCCGCAGGTATGGGGCGAGGTGGTCGACGGGCTGCTCGGGCTCGACGGCTACTATCGCGGCGATGCCGCGCGTCAGGCGACCTTCCGTAAATTCGCCACCGCGCGCCTGGCGCCGGAATTGAAGCGCGTCGGCTGGGTGCCCAAGGAAGGCGAACCCGCTCCGGTGAAGATCCTGCGTCCGCAGCTCATCGGCGCGCTGGGTTCGCTGGGCGACAAGGCCGTGCTGGCTGAAGCGCAGCGTCGATTCGATGCCAACGACATGCCGGCGGAACTTCGCAAGACGATCATCTCGGTGGTCGCCAGCAATGCAAACGCAGCCACCTGGGACAAGCTGCATGCCCAGGCCAAGGCCGAGACCACGCCGCTGGTCAAGGATGAGCTGTACGCCATGCTTTCCACCGCTAAGGACGATGCCCTGGCCCAGCGTGCACTGGACCTCGCCCTGACCGACGAACCGGGCGCCACCAACAGCGCCGGGATGATCTCGATCGTCGGCCGCAACCATCCGGACATGGCCTTCGACTTTGCGGTCGCGCACAAGGCGCAGGTGGATAAGCTGGTCGATTCCACCTCCAGCGCGCGTTACTACCCGGGCATCGGCTCTTCGTCATTCGATCCGGCGATGCCCGGCAAGGTGCAGGCGTTCGCCGAGAAGTACATCGCGGCTACTTCACGCCGCGGCGCCGACACGGTGATCGCCAACATCAAGTACCGCACCCAGGTCCGCACCGAACGCCTGCCGGCGATCGACGCGTGGCTTAAGAAGAACGGCTAACGCACGTCGAATGAAGGTGGGGCGTCGGCGCTGCCGGCGCCCCATTTTTTTTGCGGTGTGTCCCCTAAGTCGAAGCGCAACTTGCCGCCATGCAGCGCGAACGATTCGGGCAGCCATGGACGCGAGGCGGCCTTGCCATCGAGGGTGAGGCCTTGCACATACGGTTTGCCGGGGCCGGCCGCGGGCGCGTCGATCACCACGTCGCCATCGGCGCGCTTGATGGTGATCTGCTGGAACTCAGGGCTTCCCAGCACGAACTCCGCGCGTCCGGGCGTCGCCGGGTACAGGCCCATCGCGGCGAACACATACCATGAGCTCATCTCGCCCAGGTCGTCGTTGCCGGGGATGCCGTTGGGCGCATTCACCCAGATCTTGTCCAGCACCTCGCGCACCAGTTCCTGGGTTTTCCACGGTGCGCCCGCATACGCGTACAGCCAGGGCGTGCCGATCGAGGGTTCGTTGTCGAGTTCCGCATGCAGCGGGCCGGCCTTGGTCACGGCAAACGTGCCATCGGGCTGGTAGAAGAATTTATCCAGCCGCGCGCGTGCCTTGTCCGTACCGCCCATGGCCTGGAACAGGCCCCGCACATTGAAGGGCACCATCCATACGTATTGCGCGGCGCTGCCTTCGACGAAACCGTCCTCGGTGGAGGGGTCGAAGGCATGCGCGGGTTTGTCGTCTTCATCTTTCACCAGCGCCCAGCTGCCGTCGGCGTTGCGGTTGCGGATGTAGCCTTCGGTAGGCGTGGCCTTGGGGTCGAATACGTTGCGCCAATTCTGCGCGCGTCCCAGGAAGCGCTTTTGCGTGGCCTTGTCGCCCAGACGGCCGGCGAGCTGGCTGAGGCCGAATTCCGCGGTGACGTCTTCCAGCGTATCGGCAGCGGGTCCCCAGGCCGGGGCGCCGACCGGGATGTAATGCAGCGACAGCCAGCTGGAAAGACCCGGTCGCTGGCCCACGCATTCCACTTCGCATCCATCGTGCGAGGCATCCAGGTCCGTCGGGTGGTCGGCCGCCTGCACCAGTGAGGCAAGCGCGCCCTTCTGATCGAAGTCGTGTCCGCCGAAGGCCACGATGCTGGCCACCGCCGCGGCTGACGGGTCGCCGTTCATCACGTGCACGCCGCCGCTGTTGTGCGTCCAGCGGTCCCACACGCCATGGTTTTGCGTGGCCTGGTTCAACAGGCTCTGCGCGATATCGCTGCCGGTTTTCGGATCGAGCCAGGTCACCAGCGCCAGCTGCGAACGGTAGACGTCCCAGCCGGAGAAATTGGCGTACTGCGCCTTTTGCGGGGCCTGCACCTTGTGCGTGGCGCCATCGAAGCCACGGTACTCGCCGTTGACGTCGCTGAAGATGTTCGGGTGCATCAGCGCGTGGTACAGCGCGGTGTAGAACACCGTACGTTGGTCGGCGCTGCCGCCTTGAACGTCCACCTGGCCGAGCTTCTCGTCCCATGCGGCGGTGGCGCGCGCGGCAATGGTGTCGAAGGACGTGCCGGCCGGGTTCTCCGCTTCGAGGTTGGCTTGCGCGTTGGCCACGCTCACGTAGGAAAGGCCGATGCGAAGATTCACCGTGGCGCCCTTCGCGCCATTGAAGCTGATCCAGGCGCCTGCACCTTTGCCGGCATCGGGAACACCCTTCGCGCCATAGCCGGTGCCGCCGCTGGAGGACGTTCCGCCCTTGGTCACGCTGCCATCCTTCCAGGTGCCGGTGCCCACGATGGGCTGGTCGGCCTCGATCACGTAGTACAGCGTGTAGTAGCTGCGCTGGTTCACCGGCGTGTAGCCGCAGAAGTTGCCGCTGGTGACCTGGCCGGTCACGCGGCGGTGGGCTGCATCCACATCGACCTTCGCATCTTCCGATCCCACTTCCGAGTCCGACGCGCGCACCAGCAGGCTTGTGTCCTTTCCGGCGGGGAAGGTGAAGCGGGCCGCGCCGGTGTGCAGGCTGGCACTGAGATCGACGGCCACGCCGTTGTCCAGCTTCACCTGGTAGTGGCCGGCTTTCGCCACCTCGTTGGCGTGGCTGAAGCCCGCCGTATAGCTGTGGCGAAAATCGCCTGAAGGGGAATTCGTTACCGGGACGGTCACCGGCATGATCGGCACGTCGCCCGACGCACCGGCGCAGCCCCAGCCTTCCACGTTAGTCAGGCTGAAGCCGCGCACCTGGTTGGCGCGGTACTCATAGCCGCCGGGCGCGGCGATCAGGTGCCGCGAGCCCGGCAGCGGCGTGGCCTCGGGACTGAACTGCACCATGCCGAATGGCACCACGGCACCGGGAAAGACGTTGCCCCCGTTGGCCGTGCCGATCAGCGGATTCACCTCGGCCGCGGGGCCGGCCACTGCAGAGAGCGTAACCATCGCCAGGACGGCGGCAAGCGGGATCGTTCGCATGGGGGATATTCACGGGGGAGGGATTTGCCACGATCTAAAAGCAATCCCGCCGCCCCGTCAAGCTGCCTGCCTGATCCTCATTTCCACGTGCAGGCCCGCCGCGGCGGCCATGTTCACCAGGGCATCGAGGCCAAACAGGTCGATCTTGCCCCGGACAAGGTCCGAAACCCGCGGCTGGGTAACGCCGAACACCCGAGCCGCCTGTGTCTGGCTTAGCGCGGCCGATTCAATGTGCTGCTTCAACGCCATCATTAGCTTCGAGCGAAGTTTCATGTTCTCCGCCTGCTCGGGTAGATCTTCGATGGCATCCCAGACGCTCGAGAATGTCTTCTTGTTCATGGGGTGAGGTCCTTGATCAATTGACGATAACGGCTTGCGGCAAGCTCCAGATCGAGCCGGGAAGTCTTCTGGGTTTTCTTCTTGAAACAATGCAGTACATACACTGCGCGCGCCAGCCTGGCGATGTAGATAACCCGGTACGCGCCGCTTTCATCCCGTATCCGGATTTCTTCTACCCCACGACCGACGGCAGGCATGGGTTTGAAATCGTCTGGCTGCAGGCCATGCTGCAGCTGGTCGAGCTGATGGCCGGCGCGGCGGCGAGCGGACTCCGGGAACGTACGCAGGTCGTCCAGTGCGGTTCCCAGAAAACAGACATGCTTCCGTGCAGTCATGGCTGGACTATACAATATTTTGTATAGAACTCAAACCCTGCCTGGCGGACCGTCGAAGAGTGCGCGGCGTAGCGGTTCCATCACCTGACCCGGTCATATTCCCCGCCGACGTAAAAGGCTACGATTCGACGATGGCTGAACTTCCACCCCGACCCGAGCAGGCAATTGATCCGAGCGACCCGATCGCCCGGAGTGCGCAGACCTTTCCCCGGCTGTCCGACGAGATGGCCTCGCGGGTGATGCTCTACGGCACCGACGAGACGGTGCCGGCCGGTACTGAATTATTCGAGCGGGGCCAGCGCGGGCTGGATTTTCTTTTCGTGCTGGATGGCCGAGTGGAGGTGTTCCACCGGCAACGTGACGGCACCCGCGACGTGGTGACCACCCACACGCGGCACCAGTTCAGTGGCGAGCTGGACATGTTCAACAACCGCCAGGTGCTGATGTCCGGCTGGGCACCGGTGCCCACGCGCCTGGTGCGCGTGCCCCGCGCCAACTTCAGGCGGATGGTGTCTTCGGAGCAGGACATCGGCGAGATCATCATGCGCGCCTTCATCCTGCGCCGCGTGGGCCTGATCCGCCATTTCAACGATGGCCTGGTGCTGATCGGCCCGGCGCACTCGGCCGATACCTTGCGCCTGCAGCGCTTCCTGGTGCGCAACGGCTATCCGCACCGCCTGCTCGATACCGAACTCGATCCCGAAGCCAATGGCTTCCTGGAATGTTTCGCGCTTTCGGCCGACCAGTTGCCGGTGGTGGTGCTCGCCGACGACACGCTGCTGCGCAATCCTTCGTCGCGGGAATTGGCAGATGGCCTTGGCCTTACCGAAACGCTCGACCCGACCAAGGTGTACGACGTGGCGGTGATCGGCGGCGGCCCCGCGGGCCTGGCTTCGGCTGTCTATGCGGCGTCGGAGGGCCTGACCACCATCGTGGTGGAAAGCACGGCGCCCGGCGGGCAGGCAGGAACGTCGTCGAAGATCGAGAACTACCTGGGTTTTCCCACCGGCATTTCGGGGCAGGCACTGGCTGGCCGCGCGCAGGTGCAGGCGCAGAAGTTCGGTGCGCAGCTGATGGTTTCGCGCGCCGCCGCGGCCATCGATTGCTCGGCCACGCCTTATCGCGTGCTGCTGGACGACGAACAGGTGGTGACCGCACGCGCCATCGTGGTGGCCACCGGTGCGCGCTACCGCAAGCTCGATGTCGAGGATTACGGCCGCTTCGAAGGGGCCGGCGTGCATTACGCCGCCACCGCGATGGAAGGCCAGCTTTGCGGCGGCGAGGAAGTGGTGGTGGTCGGCGGCGGCAATTCAGCCGGCCAGGCGGCGGTGTTCCTGTCCCGCATCGCCGACCACGTGCACATGATGGTGCGCTCGGGCGGCCTGGCCGCCACCATGAGCGACTACCTGGTACAGCGCATCGAGCAGTCGCCAAAGATCACCCTGTACACGCACTCGGAGATCTGCAAGCTGGAAGGCCCCGACCGGCTGCGTCAGGTCAGCTGGACCCACCGCGGTACCGGCGAGGTCACCACGCGCCTGATCGGCAACGTGTTCGTGATGATCGGCGCGGAGCCCAACACCGACTGGCTGCAGGGTTGCGTGGAGCTGGACGACAAGGGCTTCGTGGTCACCGGCAAGACGGCCCCGGGCATCGCGCCTTCGGCTTACCTGACCTCGCTCCCGGGCATCTTCGCGGTGGGTGACGTGCGCTCAGGTTCGGTCAAGCGCGTGGCCTCCGGCGTGGGCGAGGGTTCGGTGGTGATCCAGGCCGTGCACCAGTACCTGGCGCCGCCCGCGGGGGCCTGACAAGAGAAGGTCAAGAATCCGCGCGCCCTGCCGATAAGGGTGCATGCGTTTGGATATTCCTACCCTCGGTGTCATTGGGTTCCTGATCGGGATCGCCCTGTCGATAGGCTTCACCTTGCTAGCCGTGGTGTTGCCACGGCAACGCGTGCTGCGCCTGTGGGCCGCCGGCTTCTGGATGGCCACGCTAGGCGCGCTGTTCGCCGGCCTGCGCAACCAGATCGACGAAGGCATGTCGGTGGTGCTGGGCAACCTCTTCATCGCCATTTCCGGCGCGCTGATGCTTGCCGGCGTCTCGCGGCACGTTGACCGGCCATTGCGATGGGGGCCGCCTGTGGCGTTCATCACGGTGTTTGTGGCCGCCCAGTCGTTCTTCGAATACGTGCATCCGAGCCTGCGCGTGCGGCTGCATCTTTTCAGCGTGCAGATGGTGGTGTGGGACGCATGCACGGTGTGGATGCTGCTTCGCCACGGGCCGCGCGAGTTGCGCACCAGCTGCCGGCTCGCGGCTGCGGTGTTCGCTTTCGACCTGCTGTTCTACGCGGCAAGGCCTTTCATGCCGTTGGCCGCCGCCACGGGCGAAGACGCCATGCGCGGCGGAACGCCGATCGTTGCCACCTTCGTGATCGGCATCTTGCTGGCGCTGGGCTGGTTCATCGCCTTCATGCTGCTGGTGACCGAACGCCTGGCGGTGGACCTGGGCCGCCTGGCGCGCATCGATGGCCTGACAGGCCTGCTCAACCGCGGTGCGCTGATCGAGGACGGCCGTCGGATGCTGGCGCATTGCCGCGCGCGCGGACGTCCGTTCGCGCTACTGATCTTCGACCTGGATTATTTCAAGAAGGTCAACGATACCTATGGTCACGATGGCGGCGACGCGCTGCTACGCCAGTTCTCGGCTCTTATCGGCGCGGTGCGCGACCCTGGCACCTTGCTCAGCCGTTATGGTGGCGAGGAATTTGTGCTGGCGCTTCCAGGGTTGACCCTGGGCGAGGCCGCGGTATTGGCCGAGGACATGCGCCAGGCGGTGGCGGCCACCGAGGTACCTTTCGGCAAGAAACGCCTGTCGATGACCACCAGCATCGGCGTAGCCGTGGCCGATCCCACGCAGTCGTTCGAAGAATTGATCGCTCGCGCCGACGAGGCGCTGTACAAGGCGAAGGCGGCGGGTCGAAACCAGGTATCCGCCGGCTAAAGCCGTGTGGGGTCAGAGTTATGACTCTGACCCCTAATGATCCTTCTGCATCGCTGCAGATTGAGCAAGCTACGATAGGAAGTGTCGGCGAACTTTGCGACGCTTACTATCGACTGTCAGCGTCGCGGCCGGCACCATCTCGGGGTTACCTGCAACGAGGTAACCGGGCTTCGAAAACCCGTTTGTAGCGCCAACGGGCGTCGCGACAATCTCGCGGCGCTTGTACGTCGCCTTTTGGCGGCGTGCCGGTGTGGGCATTGCCCAGACCGTTTGGCGCTACGCGGTTTTTCGAACCCGGCACGTCGCCACCCTCATGGTGAGGGTGGCGCACCGCTCGGAGTATTCGATGTCACTCATGGAAGAAAGCGAAATCTACGCCGTGGTCGGCGAAGTCATGGTGCTGTCCGCACGTATTGAAGGAAGCCTCGAATCGTGTATCGCGGCCTGCCTTCCCCCTTCCGATCCCATTGCCTCCAAGCCGGTACTACGTCGCCTTAACTTCACCAGCCAGGTGGCGATCCTATACGAACTGACACGAGGGCTGTTCGACCGGCGCGATACCCATCTGGTCGAATTCCGTCGTTGGCTCGGGCGCCTGAAACGTATCCGCGAACGGCGCAACGACCTGGTGCATGAGATGCTGAAGGTCGCCCAGTCGCGCGAGAAACTGGGCCTATGGACCTCGGAAATCGCGCGTATGCGTGAAGAGTGCTCCGTGGCCCCGCAATGGGTGCAAATTCTTCTTGCGCGCGCGGCGGTCGTGCCATTGAAGCCTGCCGAATCGCGATAGTCGTCATTTTAGGAGCGGTCCCCTCGGCCTATACTCCTGGTTTCCATGCCTCCCTCGGTCGTCCAGTGTCCGTTGCTACCGTCCACGATGCCCTTGCTGATCCTCAAGCCACCTTTATCCGGGGCCCGGTCCGCCTGACCGTGCTCACGCCGCGCCTGTTGCGCGTGGAGTTCGATCCGGCCGGGCGTTTCAACGATGCGCGCACGCAGTTCGCCGTGCGTCGAGGCTTGCCCAAGCCCGATATCGACGTGATCGAGGATGACATCCGCCTGGTGCTGGACACCGGCGTGCTGCGGCTGGAATGGATCAAGGGCGACGCGGCGCCCGATGCCTCGAACCTCAACATCCTGCTGCGCGACGAAGGCTTCGATACACGCTGGACGCCGGGCATGGTCGAGGAAGGCAACCTGCTGGGCACCTACCGCACGCTCGACCGCTACGACGGCGACACCTGGACCGACGGCAAGAAGATTCCGCTGGAGCCGGGCATCCTGTCGCGCGGCGGCTGGCACGTGGTGGACGATTCAACAAGCTTTCGACTGGATGAAGACGGCTGGGTAACCGGACGAGGCCAGGCGCCGGCGCAGGACATCTACTTCTTCGGCTATGGCCACGACTTCCGCGGCGCGCTTGCCGACTTCGCCGCGGTATCCGGGCCGCAGCCGCTGCCGCCGCGCTTCGTCTTCGGCTACTGGTGGTCGCGCTACTGGAATTACTCCGATCAGGAATTGCGCCGGCTGCTGGGCCGGTTCGCCACCGAACGCATGCCGCTGGATGTGCTGGTGCTGGACATGGACTGGCACTCCACGCCGGGACTGTCCCTGCGCCCGGGCATGGACGAGCGTGACGAGTTCGGCGAACAGCGCGGCTGGACCGGCTACACCTTCAACGGCAGCCTGTTTCCCGACCCCGATGCCTTCATGCGCTGGGTGCATGGACAGGACCTGAAGATTACCCTGAACCTGCATCCGGCGTCGGGCGTGCCCGCGTTCGAGGAGAACTACACGGCGATGGGCCGGGCGCTGTCGGTGGATACCACCAAGGGCGTGACGATTCCCTTCGAAGGGAGTTCGAAGCCATACATGCGGGCCTTGTTCGACACCATCCTGCGTCCGCTTGAAAAACGCGGCGTCGACTTCTGGTGGCTGGACTGGCAGCAGTGGGCGGAAGCGAAGGCCATGCCGGGCCTGTCGAACACCTGGTGGCTCAACCATGTGTTCTTCAACGAGATGGAGCGCCACGACGATGCGCGCGGGCTGATCTACCACCGCTGGGGTGGCCTGGGGAACCATCGCTATCCCATCGGCTTTTCCGGCGACAGCGTAATCTCATGGGCGTCGCTGGCTTTCCAGCCGTACTTCACGGCTACGGCGTCTAACGTGCTTTACGGCTACTGGAGCCATGACATCGGCGGTCACACCTTCGACAAGGCCGTGCCGCGAGCCGAGCGCCACCTGGATCCGGAGCTCTACACCCGCTGGGTGCAGCTGGGCGTGTTCAGCCCGGTGCTGCGCACGCACTCGGCGAAGGAAGCGAGCCTGCACAAGGAGCCCTGGCACTTCGCGCCGCGCTTTGGCGACGTCATCAGCGAGGCGATCCGCTTGCGCTACCGCCTGGCGCCGTATATCTACGCAGCGGCACGGGCAGCGCATGACACCGGCCTGTCGCTGGTGCGGCCGATGTACTACGACTGGCCCCGCGAAGAGCGCGCGTACGAAGTCCCGGGCCAGTACATGTTCGGTGACAGCCTGTTGCTGTGCCCGGTGACCGCGGCAGGCGAGGGCGGCTACACCCGCGTCGACACCTGGCTTCCGCCGGGGCGCTGGTACAGCCGCGAGGGCGCACGCGTCTACGAAGGCGGTGTGACCGTCAGCCAGGACTACGCGCTGCGCGAGACACCGATCTTCGTCCGCGAAGGCAGCATCCTGCCGCTGTACACCGATGGCCTGCGCAACCTTACTCGACTGCCGCAGCAGATGGTGCTGCAGGTCTATCCGGGCCCGGTGGGCGAGACCTCCATCTACGACGACGATGGCATATCGCAGGGCTATCGCCGCGGCGCTTTCGCCCGCACCCTGGTGCGCAGCTGGCGCGACGAAAACGAACACCAGGTCGCCATCGGCTCGATGCAGGGCGTCTACGCCGGCCGTCCCGACATGCGTTCGTACGTGGTGGAATTGCTCGGCACCGGCATGCCGCTGGAGGTGCGCGTGGATGGCGTGCGCCTGCCCTTCGCCACCGAACCTTCGCCCGACAGCTGGACCTGGGACCCGATGTTCGTTTCCGTGCGCATCGAGCTTGCCCCAGGCCCGGTGGATCGCGAACGCCATATCGTGGCCCGTTTCGATCCCAGGCGCGCGATGCCGGCGGAGCTTTGGCGGCGCATGCAGCACACCGCCGAGGCCGTGGCTTATTTGAAGCGCGTCTGGGGCGATATCTCCGCGTTGCCCGAAGATATCGAACTGGCCGGGCAGTCCGCGCAGCTCATGTCCTATGCCATCGCCGGTCCTGACGAAGGGCGCGTGGACCGGTTCACCGCGGCCGTGGATGCCTTCGAGGCACGCTTCGCCCGTTTGCCCGCCGTGGCCGCCGCCACTCCCCTCGACACCGAACTCGTCGAGCAATTCACCCAGCTACTGGTGCGCTGATGAACCACGAATACGACCCCGACCAGAACCTCCACGACGACGAAGACGGCGACGGGGAAGAACTGGATGCATCATCCGTCGAGGGTCTGGTGTGGCAGCTGTTGCTGCTGATCAACCCCGGCGACGAAGACACGGCGATGCAGCAGTTCGCACAGGTGCGCGAGGCGGGCATGGGCGAGGATGCCGAATCCATCGCGCTTGCCATCCGCGATGCCATCGACTGGCGCTCGGGCTTTTACGTGGCAGCGGATGAACCCCGCCAGCTGATCGACGCCGTGGAGGAACTGGTCTCGCGCTACCACCTGGCGATCGACTGGGGCGGCGACGCTGACGACGACGATTTCATCGAGGGTCAGGATATTCCCTCATTGCTGTCGGTAGCGGCCGACGAGCTCGCTCCACACAACTACAAGCTTTGGACCTGGCAAACAGGAAGCAACACCTACGCCGGCTGGATGACCACCCAGGCCGACGGCGAGCCGATGCTGCAGGTTGCCCACGCGCTGGGCATCGACGTGCGTCCCGCCGTCGACGCCTAGCCGATGATGGCGTGGGGGATGAAGCGCGAAGTGTCCTGGGTGATCAAGCCGGCATCTTCGCGGATGCCCATGCCCGAAGGACGATCGGCGATCATCCAGCTGCCGATAAGCGGATAACCGCCTTCGGTACGTGGAAGCTCCTGCAGGGCCTGCCGGATCCATCCACCGTTGCCGTAGGGACCGTCGGTGGCGACGGTTTCGCCGTTGGCGAGGCGCAAGGTGATGTTGGCGCCCTCGCGTGAGAGCAGCGGCTTGCGCACCCAGCCGGGAGGTACCTCGCTGCCAGGTGAGTCCTCGAAGAAGGCCGGCAGCAGGTTGGGATGATCGCGATGGCGCTCCCACAGCAACGGCAGGATGCCTTTGTTCGACAACACCGCCTTCCATGCTGGTTCTACCAGGCGAAGGCCGGAGGTGGGCAGGGCGCGGCCGAAATCGTCCTGCATCATTGCTTCGAGCGGATACAGCTTGAACAGCGTACCGATCACCACGTCGTTGAGATCGGTGAAGGCGCCGCGCGTGGTAAGGCCGATGTCACCCACGGCGATCACGCCGGTATCCATGCCGGCTTGTTCAGCGCAGTCGCGCATATAGGCGATGGTGCCGTTGTCCTCGCGGCTACCGGCGATGGCCGAGAAATACACAGGCTTGGGCAGCAGGCGGGCCATCGTGGCCAGCGATTCCACCAGGGCTTCCTGCAGGCTGTTGTATTGGTCGGCGCCAGCGGGCAGGGCGCCGCGGGCCTTTTGTTCCTCAAGCCATACCCACTGGAAATAGGCAGCCTCATAAAGACTGGTGGGCGTGTCGTAATTGAGTTCAAGCAGCTTGGCAGGGCCGTGGCCGTCGTAGGCCAGGTCCATGCGCCCATACAGCTGCAACTCGCCTGCATGCCAGCTACCGGCGATCCAGTCCCAGTAGTGAGGGTCGATGCCAAGCCGCGTCATCATGGCTTCGGACGTAACGATGTCCTCCACCATGTCCACTGCCATCGCGTGCAGCTCAGCGGTGGGCGCCTCGATGTCTTCTTCGATCTGGCGCAGGGTGAAGGCGTAGTAGGCCGATTCGTCCCAGTAGGGCGCGCCGTTGATGGTGTGGAAGTCGAAGCCTGCGTCTTCGGCGGTGCGCTGCCAGTCGTCGCGGGGCGTGATGCTGACGCGCCGCATCACTCGCCCGCGCTGCCGCGGGCGCCGAAGCCGCCGCGGCTGGCGGTGGCACCGCGGCCGCCGGCGCCTTCCGGAGCCGCCAGGGTTCCGCTGCCCAGGCCTCGCGAGGCAAATGAGCTACCGGCATAGGCGCCGGTGCCCGCCCCGGCCGATGGCTGGTAGAACGATCCGGTATTGCGGCGGTAAAGCGGTTCGGACTGGTAATACGAGCCGCGCATGCCGTTGTTCATCAGGTGGGAAATCATGAAGCCGGTCATCAGCGGGCCCCAGATGCTGCCCTGGCGCTGATCCTGGCGTTGCACGCACTGATCGGGCGGGAAGTCCTTGATGCACTCATCGCGCGTCATGTAACGCGGTGCAGAGGTGTCGGCCACCTGCTTGGCGTGTTCTTCGGCCTTCTTGCAATCGTCCAGCAGATTTCCCGCGGCCGTGCATTGCTCGAGCGTGGTGAATTGCTCCTGCTGCACGGGCGGTGCGTCGTCGCTGCAGGCGACAAGCAGAACGGGGCTAGAAGCCATCAATAACAGCGTGGCGGTACGGGAGCGCTTCATCCTTTGCCTTAAGTCCTTTTCCGAAGCCGTTCGGGATGGACAGTCAAGCATGACGGGCCGTGGTAATCCAGTGTCGTGTACGCCATTGCCTCCTGTCCGATATCAAGCCTGGCCGATGCAACCCAGCCCGCGCAGCGTCGTCGCCACCGCTTCGTCCATCGGCGTATGCGGCTCGGCGCCGATGAGTTCGCGCAGGCGCGATCCGCCCAGGCGTATCGGTTTCTGCCAGAGGTAACGCACCTCGCGCACTTCGCGGAAAATCCGCACGAAAGGCCACGTCAAGGAAACCGCCCACCATGGAAAGGCCGCGATGCGCGCGCGTCCGCCGGCGGCGCGCCGTACGACGGCTGCCATCTGCGTGCCGTCCTCGTCCCAATGTCCATGCATATGCACGTTCTCGAACGGACGCAAACGCTCGCCCATGGACACCAGGCTTGCCATCGTCGCGGCGACGTCCGGCAGGTAAGCCCATTGGTGGCCCACACCAGGCTTGCCGATGCGCCTGACCACGCTGACGGGCTTGCCCGGCGCGACCATCTGGCCAAACCAGGCGTTGCCGGCGCGCGGACCGAAGTAATCACCGGCGCGCACGATCAGTACCGGCACACCTTCGGCGGCGACCTCTCGCAGGCGGGCCTCCATGGTGGCGCGGATGCGGCCCTTGATCGTCTGCGTTTCCTGTGGCGCGTCTTCGGCGATCACCGGGAATGCGGCGGGTCCGTAGTTGTAGAGCGTGCCAGGCAGCAGGATGCGTGCGCCGGCGGCGCGGGCGGCGGCGATGGTGTTCTCGAGCATCGGTAGCACCACGGTTGCCCAGTCGCGGTATCCCGGCGGATTGACTGCATGCACGATCAGGGCGACACCCTCCGCGGCGCGGCGCACGGCCTCACCATCCATGGCGTCGCCGCGTTGCCACTGGATGCGCGGGTCGGCATCGGCGGGCGGCTCGTGCCGGATGAGCGCGCGAACCGCCCAGCCCCGGGCCAGGAGCGCCGTCGCCACCTCGCTACCGATGCCTCCCGTGGCGCCCAGAACCAGTGCCGTGCTTTTCGTTGCCATGAGCTGTTTCCCGTGGAAGTTGGGCCACAGGATGCGCCGCCATTGGCTAGAAAGGAATTGACTTACGTGTTTACTAGCTATACAAAAATGTATGGATAAAGAGCCGGATTGGCAGCACTACCGCAGCTTCCTTGCCGTACTGGAAGAGGGCTCGCTATCGGCGGCGGCGCGCAGCCTTGGGCTCGCGCAGCCCACCCTCGGCCGTCATGTGGAACTGCTGGAGGCAGCGTTGGGCACCACGCTGTTTACCCGCTCACCCGCCGGCTTGGCCGCTACCGATGCGGCCCAGGCCTTGCGGCCCTTCATTGAATCCATGCGTGCCACGGCGCAGGCGATCGACCGGCATGCACGTGCCGCCCGCGACACGGTGGCCGGTACCGTTCGACTGGGCGTCTCCGAAGTGATCGGCATCGAGGTCATGCCGGCCATCCTGGCTTCGTTTCGCCAGGCGCGCCCGGCAGTCGTGGTGGAACTGGTGTTGTCCGATCGCAACCAGGACCTTCTGCAGCGCGACGTGGACATCGCCGTGCGCATGGCGAAGCCTGAGCAGGAGGCGCTGCTTGCGCGGCGCATCGGGGCGATCGAACTGGGTTTGTATGCGCACCCGTCGTACCTCAAGCGACGGGGCGAACCGCGCCAGGTCTCGGATCTGGCCTCATACGATCTGGTCGGCTTCGACGAGGCGTTGCCCTATATCCGACGTATGTCGGCTGGGATGCCGCCGTGGCACCGCGACATGTTCGCCCTGCGCAGCAATAGCAATGTGGCGCAGCTGGCAGCTGTGCGCGCCGGATTCGGCATCGGGTTCTGCCAGGTTCCGCTGGCTGTACGCGAGCCGGTGTTGACGCGCGTACTGCCTTCCGTGGGCTTGCCGCTGGAATGCTGGGTAGTGATGCACGGCGACCTGCGCGGCCAACCTGCATGCAAGGCCCTCTTCGATGCACTCGTCGAGGGCCTGCTGTCGTACCTGGCCTAGTACCCCGACGCGGTACCTGCCTGCGCGCTGTCCCATTGGGCGAGGTCTTCCTCGGTCAGCATGGCTTGTACGGTGGTGCGGTTCGCCCGGCGCATGGGTTTTTCGTCGACGCGATCCAGCGGTGCCTGGCGCAATGCATCGTGCGGCAGCACGGTAAGGTCGAAGGCGATGCCGTCGGCGTTGAAGGTGAGGGCGGTGAATTCGGCCTGGTCCTCGCGGGTCATGCGCAGGCGGCGCACCTGGGTACCGAAGGGGATGCCGTGTTCGGTCAGGAACAACGGTACGGCTTCGGGATCTTCGCTGAATACATGCAGGCAGACGGCCGAGTGTTCATCGGCGGTGCCTTCCAATACCGGGCCCACCAGCCGTGGATCGAAGCCGCGCAGGAAGAACATGCCTTCCACCGCGGCCTCGCGGCGCGCGCGCAAGGCTTGTGGCTGCGAATCGCCCTTGAAGATGCGCTGGTGCTCGCGCAAGGCCTCTTCGATCTCGTGGTTCCGCGGCAGGGCCTGGTCGTCGACGATGCCCAGGCGTTCGGCGGCCTTCAGCTTGGCATGGTGGAAGTCGCGGATGCCGTGTTCGCTCATCAGCCGGGCGGCTTCCTGGGCGATGCGTAGCCGGGTGCGCTGGCTGCGGTCCTGGGCGTGGATGCGGTGGTGTTCGCCTCGTGACATGAGCGTATGACCCCGTGTGCAGGACGTGGGGTGAGATTACATGTTTTGACAGGTTTTGGTGTGACGGCGATGTAACGGGGTCAGAGTAATTACTCTGACCCCCAATCGTTACCTAGAAGATGTCGTAGGAGTGCTGGTCCGTCTCGTCCTGCTGTTGCTGCTGCTGGGCTTGCTGGCGCAGGCGGTCGACGTCTTCCACCTTCATGATCTCGCTCATCGCGTCCGGGTCGCCGGCGCTGGTGGGCATGCCGGAGCTGCGGTTGATCTGCACCGTGCTGATGCCCGGCGGCATCGGCAGCGTGGCCGACGGCGTGTCCTTCAGCACCGCCCCCATGTAGTCCTGCCAGATGGGAAGGGCAGCCTTGGCGCCGAATTCGCCCTTGCCCAGCGAGGTGAAATCGTCGAAGCCCACCCATACCGAGGCCACCAGCTTGCCGTTGAAGCCGACGAACCAGGCATCGCGGTGATCGTTGGTGGAGCCGGTCTTGCCGGCCAGGTCGTCGCGCTTCAATTCCATCGCGGCCGAACCCGTGCCGCGACGGATCACGTCCATCATCATCGACGTCACCAGGTAGTCGTTGCGCACATCGATCACGCGCGGGGCTAGGTGCGGCGGATGGGGGCCGGTGGTGTGGGCGTCATCAGGCAGCTTCGCATCGCCGATCACCGCGGCCGTGGAGCTGGTGGCCGGCGCATTGGCCGGGCCTGAAGGCGTCGAGGGCGGCGGCGGGCCGGGTGGCGTGGTGTCGAGCAGGCGCTCCTGGCAGTCCACGCAGGCTCGTGCCGGATTGGCCACATAGACGGCCTGGCCGTTGCGGTCGGTGATCTGCGAGATGAAGTACGGCGTGACCAGGAAGCCGCCGTTGGCGAATACCGCATAGCCGCGGGCCATGCTCATGGGCGATACCGAAGCCGTACCCAACGCCAGCGACAGGTTCTGCGGGATGGCATCGGGCGTGAAGCCGAAGCGGGTGGCGTAGTCGCGAACGTAGCGCACGCCGATGGCGTCGAGCAGGCGCACCGACACCAGGTTCTTCGACTTCACCAGCGCCTCGCGCAGGCGGATCGGGCCGTCGAACTTGCCGTCGTCGTTGGACGGTGCCCAGATGCCGTCGGGCCGCGATGGATCGGGGAACACCACCGGCGCGTCGTTGACGATCGATGCGGGGGTGAAGCCGCGCTCGAACGCCGCCGAATACAGGAACGGCTTGAAGCTCGAACCTGGCTGGCGCGCGCTCATCACCGCGCGGTTGAACTTCGAACGCTGGAAATTGAAGCCGCCGACCAGCGCCTGCACGGCGCCGTCTTCCGGATCGAGCGACACGAGTGCCGCCTGTACGGAGGGAATCTGCGTGAGTTCCCACTGGCCTTTTTCATTGCGCTGCACGCGGACGATGTCGCCACGCTTGACCACCGCGTCCACGCTCTTGGGCGCGCTGCCGGCGCTGGTTTCGTTGACGTAGCGGCGGGCCCAGGTCACCGCGTCCATGTCCAGGGTGATCGATTCCTTGCTGGACAGGTACACCGTGGCCTGCTTGGCGGTGGATTCGGTAACGATGCCCGGCTGCATGCCGCCGGCCGCCATGTAGCCGGCCAGCACGCGGTCCAGTTCGTCGGTGCCGGCGCCCGGCGGCAGTTCGTCGTGGCCCTCGGGACCGCGGTAGCCGTGGCGACGGTCATAGCTGGATAACTTATCGCGCAGGGCCGTGTTGGCCGCTTCCTGGCGCGCGGAGGTGACGGTGGTCTTGACCGTATAGCCTTCCACCAGCGCGTCATTGCCGAGTTTCTCGATTGCCTGCAGGCGAGCCATTTCGGCCAGGTACGGCGCATCCACTTCGATCGGCTGCTCGTGCGGGTACGCGTCGTTCGGCTCGGCGATCGCCTGGTCGTATTCGGCTTTGGTGATGAAGCGGTTGGACAGCATCTGGCCAAGCACCCAGTTGCGGCGGGTGAGGGCGCGCTTGGGGTTATTGAGCGGATTGACCACCGAAGGCAGCTGGAAGGTCGATGCCAGCATCGCCGACTGCGCCACGGTCAGCTGGTCGAGGGTCTTGCCGTAGTAGAAGCTCGCCGCCGCGCCCAGGCCATAGGTACGGTGGCCGAGGAACATCTTGTTGATGTAGAGCTCAAGGATTTCGTCCTTGGTGAGTTCGTTCTCCATGCGCAGGGCGATGAAGATCTCGGTGAGCTTGCGCGAATAGAGCTTCTCGGGGCTCAGGAAGAAGTTGCGCGCGACCTGCTGGGTGATGGTGGAACCGCCCGGCCCCTTGTCGCCGCCGGAGGTGATCACATGGATGCCGGCGCGGGCGATGCCGTGCCAGTCGACCCCGGGATGGCTGTAGAAGTCGGCGTCCTCGGCTGAGAGCACGGCGTTCTTCATCTTCGCCGGCACGTCGGCAATGCGGACGGGAATGCGCCGGGTCTCGCCGAAGGTGGCGATCAGCTTGCCATCGGCCGTCTCGATGCGCAGGGGCACCTGCATATGGACGTCCCTCAGCACGGCGACGGCCGGCAGCCGGGGGGCCAGCAGCCAGTAGGCCACCCCGACCGCCGCCACCACCAGCAGGACGCCCACCAGGGCCAGGATCAGCGCATAGCGCAGCAAACGCTTAAGTATTGCCATGAATGGTCGTTAGGGAAGGCATGGGCGCGGAGTGGCGCCGAGTATAGGGGGTCGCGAGATTCCGCCCTAGCGGCGGGGGCTTACCCGTCCCCAGGACAGGGCCCTATGGCTCGGAATGATGAACTTGTGATTTAGTTCCGAACCAAAGGGTTGCGACCCATTGCTAAAGCATTAAGTTTTCGATCTAATGCCTTCGCGTCCAGAAACAAAAACCTAACGGGACGCAGGGGAAGGGGGACATCGTGGGGCTTTTCACACCGAAGGCGCCGCCGTTAATCGGCGTCGACATCAGCTCGACTGCCGTAAAGCTTCTCCAGTTAAGCCAGGCTGGTGGGCGGTACCGCGTCGAGCATTACGCCGTTGAACCGCTGCCGCCCAATGCCGTCGTCGAGAAGAACATCGTCGAGGTCGAGGCCGTCGGCGAGGCCATCCGGCGCGCCCTTTCCCGTTCCGGCTCCAAGCTCAAGCACGGCGCTGCCGCCGTGGCGGGCTCGGCGGTCATCACCCGGCTGATCCCGATGTCCGCGGACCTGGCCGAGGACGACCTTGAGAGCCAGATCCAGATCGAGGCCAACCAGTACATCCCCTATCCCATCGAGGAAGTCTCGCTCGACTTCGAGGTGCTGGGCCCGGTCAAGGACAACCCCGAGATGAACAACGTGCTCCTGGCGGCTTCCCGCACGGAGAACGTGGACATGCGCATCGCCGCGCTCGACCTTGGGGGCCTGTCCGCCCGCGTGGTCGACGTCGAGGCGTTCGCCATGGAAAACGCCTTCGGCATGGTGGCCGACCAGCTCTCCGTGCCGCGCGACGCCCTGGTGGCGGTGGTGGACATCGGCGCCACCATGACCACCCTGGCGGTGCTGAAGAACCAGCGCACCATCTATTCCCGCGAGCAGGTCTTCGGCGGCAAGCAGCTCACCGACGAAATCATGCGCCGCTATGGCCTTTCCTATGAGGAAGCCGGCCGGGCCAAGCGCAAGGGCGGCCTGCCCGAGTCGTACGAAGCCGAGGCCCTGGAGCCCTTCAAGGAAGCCCTGGTCCAGCAGGTCAGCCGCCTGCTGCAGTTCTTCTTCGCCGGTTCCGAATACAGCCGGGTCGACCAGGTGGTCCTGGCCGGCGGTTGCGCCTCGATCGAGGGCATCAGTGAGTTGCTCGAAGCCCAGCTGGGCATCCCCTGCGTGGTGGCCAACCCGTTGGCGCGCATGGCGCTGTCCAGCCGCGTGCAGCCGCAGGCACTGGCCCAGGACGCTCCCGCGCTGATGATCGCGGTCGGCCTGGCCATGAGGAGCTTCGACTGATGGCACGGATCAACCTATTGCCGTGGCGCGCCGAGCGCCGCAAGCAGCGAGAGCGTGAGTTCTACATGCAGCTGGGCGTGGCAGCGCTCGTCGGCGTGGTGGTGGCGTTCGCCTGGGTGTTGTGGATGGACATGCGCATCGACAACCAGAACGATCGCAACACCTACCTGAAGGGCGAGATCACCCAGCTGGACGAACGCATCGCGAAAATCCAGGACCTGGAAAAAACCCGCTCGCGCCTGCTCCAGCGCAAGCAGATCATCGAGCAGCTGCAGGCCAACCGCTCGCAGATGGTCCATCTGTTCGACGAGATGGTGAAGACCATCCCCGTCTCCGCGCGCCTTTCCAACATGAAACAGACCGGCGATTCGCTCTCGCTCGACGGCGTGGCCCAGTCCAATGCCTCGGTGGCCGAGTACATGCGGAACATCGAGTCCTCGCCCTGGATGGGCCATGTGGACCTGCGCAAGACCGAAAACAGCCACGACGCTTCGCGCATGCCTTACTCGTTCGGCCTGGACGTGAAGCTTTCCCGTCCCACCGGTGACAATGCCGACGCCCAGGCAGCGCCTGGCGCCGCCACCGCTCCCGGGGCGACCCCGGCCGTACCGGCCCCGCTGGCCAACGCCGCCAAGTCCGTGCTGCCGTCGCCGGCCGCCTCCGCGGGCACGCCGCCCACGGCCGCTCCCGGTACGCCCACGGCAACACCCGCCAGTTCGCCGCCGCCGGTGGCCGCCGTCAGTACGGCGCCCGCACCGGCCCGTCCCGCCACTGCCGGGGGGGTCCGCAAATGAAGTTCTTTGACGATCTGCGCAACCTCGACCGTCACAACGTTGGCGGCTGGCCGAAGTCGGTCAAGCTGTTCTTCACCGCCATCGTCTTCATCGTGATCGTGGTGGCCGGCTGGTACTTCTTCGTCTCCGGCCAGCAGGACGAGCTGGAAACCGCGCGCAACCAGGAAGATTCGCTCAAGAGCGAGTTCTCCGCCAAGCAGGCCAAGGCCGCCAACCTCGAGGCGCTGCAGCAGCAGCTCAACGAGATGCAGGACATGCTGCGCCAGTTGCTGCGCCAGCTGCCCAGCAAGACGGAAATGCCCGAGCTGCTGGTGGACATCTCGCAGACGGCGCTGGCCGCCGGCATCGAGAACGAGCTGTTCCAGCCCGGTGCCGAAACGCCGAAGGACTTCTACGCCGAGAAGCCGATCACCCTGCGCATGGTGGGCACCTATCACCAGTTCGGTGCGTTCATCAGCGGCGTCGCCTCTCTTCCGCGCGTCGTTATCCTGACGCTGCACGACGTTTCCCTGAGTCCGAAATCCGCCTCCGTCAAAGGTGGCGACCCGGTCCCGGGCGGCCTGCTGGTCCTGCAGGGCACGGTCAAGACCTATCGCTACCTTGAAGACGACGAGGCGGCCAACACCGATACGCACCCGCAGGGCGCCGCCGCCAAGGGGGCCAAGCCATGAGCCACTTCATGACCCCCGCCCGTCGTTGCCTGCTCGTGATCGGTACCGTGGCTACGCTGGCCGGCTGCACCGGCGGCACCTCGGATCTTCGCGACTGGGTGGCCGCCGAAAAGGCCAAGAAGGGCGCGCCGATCCCGCCGTTGCCGGTGATCCAGACCTTCGAGACCTTCGCCTATAACGACCAGGCCAAGCGCGATCCGTTCAGCCCGAGCACGGCCGAGATGCAGCAGTCGAGCACTGCGTCGGGCCCGCGACCGGACGAGAACCGGCCGAAGCAGCCGCTGGAAATGTTTTCGCTGGACAGCCTGAAGATGGTTGGCACGGTTGGTGCTGGCAAATCCACCGAGGCATTGGTCAAGGATCCTGGCGGCGTCATCCACCGCGTGCATATGAACGAATACATGGGGCAGAGCTATGGCCGCGTCACGGGCGTTGCCGATGATCACATCGACCTGGTCGAACTGGTTCCGAACGGTACCGGTGGCTGGATGGAACGCCAGGCCAGCATCGCGCTCGGCGAAAAATAAGCATCGATCGGGGACGATGAACATGACTACCTCCAATACTCATCTTCGCGGTCGCTCGCCGCGCCTGGTACGCCGGGCCGTGACGCTACTCGCCTGCGGCGGCGCGCTGGTCTTCGCGCAGTCCGCGCTGGCCGCAAGCACCCTCAAGGACGTCAGCTACGACGCCCAACCCGGGGGCAAGGTCGAGCTTCGCCTGACCTTCGACACGCCGCCGCCGCCGCCGAAAGTCTTCACCACAGGCAACCCGCCGCGCATCGCGGTGGACTTCGCCGACACCACCAACGGCTTCAGCACCCGTCACGTCGACGTCAACAAGGGCGCCACGGCCGGTGTCTCGGTGGTCGGTGCCGGTGGCCGCACCCGCGTCGTGGTCGAGCTCTACCGCGAATCGGCCTACGCCACGCACGTGGAAGGCAACACGCTGGTGATGGAAGTCAGCAATGGCCCCACCGGGGCCACCACCAGCACCAGCGTCGTCTCCGATCCGACCAAGGTCGCACCGTCCGCCTCCGGCGGCCCGGCGATCTCCAACATCGATTTCCGCCGCGGCCCCAATGGCGAAGGCCGGATCATCGTCAGCCTGGCCGGCAGCGGCATCACGCCGGAAATGCACAAGGACAACGGCCGCGTCGTCGTCAGCCTCGGCCATGCCACGCTGCCGGAGAAACTCGCCCAGCGCCTGGACACGCTCGATTTCGCCACGCCCGTGCAGTCGATCAACACCACCTCCGTACCCGGTGGCGCGCGCATGGAGATCCGGGTGAAGGGCGAGGTCGAGACCTCCGCCTATCAGTCGGCCGATGAATACGTGGTGGAAGTGGCGCCGAAGAAGGCCGCCCCGACCGATCCGAAATCCCTGAAGGGCGCTGATCCGGTCTACAGCGGCAACCGCGTCACCTTCAACTTCCAGGACATCCCCGTCCGCTCGGCGCTGCAGCTGATCGCCGACCTCTCGGGCTTGAACATGGTCGCTTCCGACTCCGTCGGCGGCAGCGTCACCCTGCGCCTGGTGAACGTGCCGTGGGACCAGGCACTGGACGTGGTGCTGCGCGCCAAGGGCCTGGACAAGCGCCGCAACGGCAACGTGGTCTGGATCGCCCCGCAGGCGGAACTGGCCACCTACGAGCAAAACCTCGCCGACGCCCGCCAGAAGGCGCAGGACAACGCCGAGCTCATTTCCGACTATGTACCCATCAGCTATGGCAAGGCGTCGGACATCGCCAAGCTGCTTACTCAGGGCAGCCTGCAGAGCAACACCGGCGGCAGCACCAGCAGCAATGCCCAGCGTGGTTTCCTCTCCTCGCGCGGCAGCGTCTCCTTCGACGAGCGCACCAACACGCTGCTGATCAACGATTCCCCCGAGAAGGTGCGTGAACTGCGCGACCTGATCGGCGTGCTCGACCGTCCGGTGCAGCAGGTGCTGATCGAATCGCGCATCGTGGTGGCCTCGGACAGCTTCAGCCGTGACCTCGGCGTGCGCTGGGGCGTGCAGGCCTTCCAGCACAGCCCGGGTGGCAAGAATGTGCTGGGCACCACGCCCGACCTCACCAGCACCACCACCGGTGGCGGCACGAGCACGGGCGCCGGCGCCGCCAGTCTGGTCACCCAGGTCCACAACAACGACGTGGGCATTGCCAACGGCACGATCACCAATCCAAGCCTTACCCTCCCGGGCGGCTACAACGTGAACCTGCCGGTGGCCAACCCGACCGGTTCCATCGCGCTGGGCATCATCGGCTCGAGCTACCTGGTCGACCTGGAACTCTCCGCCGCGCAGACCGAAGGCCGCAGCGAAGTGATCTCCAGCCCGCGCGTCATCACCGCCAACCAGCAGGAAGCGGTGATCAAGCAGGGTCAGGAAATCGGCTACGTCACCTACCAGGCCAGCTCCAGCGGCGGCGGTGCGCAGAACGCCACCGTGCAGTTCAAGGACGCGGTGCTGGAACTGCGCGTCACGCCCACGATCACGGCCGACAGCCGCGTCTACCTGAAGATCAACGTCACCAAGGACGCCCTGAACCAGTTCGTCAACAGTCCTGGTGGCGGTTCGGTGCCGCAGATCGACACCCGCGAGATCAATACCTCGGTGCTGGTGGACAACGGCCAGACGGTGGTGCTCGGTGGCATCTATGAAGTCACCAAGTCCAACACCATCGACAAGATCCCGGGCCTGGGCGACATCCCCGGCATCGGCGCCCTGTTCCGCCGCACGTCCCGCCAGAACGACAAGGCGGAACTCTTGATCTTCGTCACCCCGCGCATCCTTTCGGACTCCCTGCAGTAAAGGTGAGTTGTTGAAATAGCGGAAAAAAAGGGCCCTTCGGGGCCCTTTTTCTTGGAAAGCTACAAGCCTTTAGGCACAAGCCCTCGGGCGTCCCGGTTCAGTAAACTTATCGCTTCCCCGACGGTCTGAACCTGAATGACGACGCCCGCCCCGCCCGCCCACGCCCCTTCGCCCGCCCATCCGCTGCAGGCCGCGTTCGCTGCGCTGCGCGAGGACCTCACCCGCAGCATCATCGGCCAGCCGCACCTGGTGGAATGCCTGCTCGTCGCCCTCCTGGCCGACGGTCACCTGCTGGTGGAAGGCGCGCCAGGCCTGGCCAAGACCACCGCCATCAAGGCGCTGGCGCAGCGCATCGATGCGGATTTCCACCGCGTGCAGTTCACCCCGGACCTCCTGCCCGCCGACCTGACCGGCACGGACATCTTCCGGCCGCAGGCAGGCACCTTCGAATTCGAGCGCGGCCCGCTGTTCCACAACATCGTGTTGGCCGACGAAATCAACCGCGCGCCGGCCAAGGTGCAGTCCGCGCTGCTCGAGGCCATGGCCGAGCGGCAGATCACCATCGGCCGCCGTACCTGGCCGCTGCCCGACCTCTTCATGGTGATGGCCACGCAGAACCCGATCGAGCAGGAGGGTACGTTCGCCCTGCCCGAAGCGCAGCTCGACCGCTTCACCATGCACGTGACCATCGGCTATCCCGACGCCGATGCGGAACTGGCCATCCTGCGCCTGGCGCGCGAGCAGGCGCGGCAGTCGATGCACACGCCCGTGGCAGTGAAGCCGATGCTCACGCCGGCCGACGTCTTCGCCGCGCGCGATGCGGTGCTGAACGTGCACGTCTCGCCTGCATTGGAAAACTACCTGGCCCAGTTGGTGCTGGCCTCGCGCGATGCCGGGCGCTACGGCCCGGAACTGGCACGCTGGATCGCCTGGGGCGCCAGTCCCCGCGCCTCCATCGCGCTCGATCGCTGCGCGCGTGCCCGTGCCTGGCTTGCCGGGCGCGATTACGCGCTCCCCGAGGACGTCCACGCCGTGGCCCACGAAGTCCTTCGCCACCGCATCCTGCCCAGCTACGAAGCCGAGGCCGAGGGCATCCGCCCCGACCGCATCATCGACCGCCTGCTGGACCTCGTGCCGTTGCCGTGAACACCGCCGTCGACGCCAGCATCGACGGCGACGGTCGCACCCGTGTCAGCCTCGCCGAACTGATCGCCCTGCGCGCACGCGTGGCGCGGGTGAAGCTGCCGCCTGAACGCGTGCATACGGCCCGCCACGGACAGCAGTCCAGCCGCCTGCACGGGCGTGGCATGGATTACGCCGAATCGCGCGCCTACCAGCCAGGCGACGATGTCCGCCGCCTGGACTGGCGCCTCACGGCTCGCAGCGGACGCCTGCATACGAAGCTGTTCGAGGAAGAACGCGAAGGAAGGCTGCTGGTGGTGGTGGACACCAATGCCGGCATGCGCTTCGGCACGCGTGCGCGATTCAAGTCGGTGCAGGCTGCACGCGCGGTGGCACTGGCCACGTGGTACGCGATGCGGGGTGGTGACAAGGTCGGCCTGATCGCCTTCGGCGGCCAGCGCGGCCAGTTGCGGGCCCAGGGCGCCCAACGCGGTGCCCTGGCCATCGCCGGCGCGCTGGCGCGCTGGGATGCCGTAGGACCGGTGCACGGCGACGAAACCCTCGCCGCCGCCCTGCAACGCACCGGCCGCGCCGCGCATGGCGCACGTCGGGTGCTGGTGGTGACCGACGGTTTCAGTTGCGACGACGCCACGCGCGGCAGCCTGCTTGGCGTGGCCCGCCGCGCCGAAGTGCTCCTGCTGGGCGTCTCCGATGCGCTGGAATTGAACGTTCCTCCCGCAGGGCGTTATCCGTTCGCGCACAACGGCGAGCGTTTCGACGTGGAACTCCATGGCCAGGCCCAGCGCGAGGCCTTTGCGCTTGCCATGGGCGAGGGGCATCGCCGCCTGCAGTCGCTGGCCACGGAACTTGGCCTGCGCCATCGCATCATCGATACCGCTGCCGATCCACTCGATGGCATCGCCCACCTGCTGGGCAAGGGTGGGCCGCGATGACGCAGCCCGGCTTGCAGCTACGTGACATCCATTTGCCGCCCCCGCCTGGTTGGTGGCCGCTGGCATGGGGTTGGTGGATCCTCATCGCCGCATGCCTGCTGCTGATCGGCGTGGGAGCGTGGTGGTGGCGCCGGCGCACGCTTGAACGTCGTCGGCATGCGGCCGTGCTTGCCGAACTCGAACGTGCACGCCATCGCTACGGCGACGACGGCGACTTGCCTGCTTATGCCCGCGAGGTGTCCCAGTTGCTGCGCCGTGTCGCCCGCAGGCACGATGCCGGCGTGGTGGTCCAGCAGGGCAGTGCCTGGTCGGCGTCGCTGCAGGCCCTGGCCCCGAAGGTCGACGTGATGCCCCTGGCGGGTCTGGAGACAGCCCTGTATCGCCCATCGGCCACGCTGGATGTCGACGCCATCCACCGCAGTGCGGATGCGTGGTTGCGGGTGGCACTGCCTGTGCGCAGGAGGCATCGTGCCTGAGCTGCATCTTCCCCTCATCGCATGGCCCTGGCTTGCCGCGGTGTTGCCGCTGCCCTGGCTGCTGCGCTGGTGGTTGCGCCCGGAAGCGCCGGGCCAGGCGCTCAACCTGCCGCAGCCGGGCCTGTCATTGGCTACCGCGGTCGGCGGCCGTTCGCCGCGTGGATCATGGTTCCTGCTTGGCCTGGCCTGGTTGTGCCTGGTGGGAGCGGCCATCCGCCCGCAGTGGCTGGGACCGCCCCAGGCGCAGGAGCACAGCGGCCGCGCGATGATGCTGGCGGTGGATCTTTCCGGCTCCATGGCGCAGGAAGACATGGTGCTGGCCGGTCAGCCGGTCAGCCGCTTCTCCGCGGTGAAGGCGATCGCCGGCGATTTCATCTCCAGGCGTTCGGGCGATGAACTGGGCTTGATCCTGTTCGGATCGCAGGCATACCTGGTCACTCCGCTCACCTACGACCTGGATGCCGTGCACGCACAGCTGGCTGGCTCCGCCGTGGGCCTGGCCGGTCGCGAAACGGCGATCGGCGATGCGATCGGCGTGGCCGTCAAGCGGTTGGCGTCGTTGCCCGCCCAGGCGCGCGTGATGGTGCTGCTCACCGATGGCGTGAACAACACCGGTGCGATCGAGCCGCTCGATGCGGCGCGCGCGGCGAAGGCTGCCGGCGTGCGCATCTACACCATCGGCATCGGTGCCGATCGCATGACGGTGCCCGGCTTCTTCGGTTCCAGCGTGGTCAATCCGTCGGCCGATCTCGACGTGGGCATGCTCACCTCCATGGCCAACGATACCGGCGGCCGCTTCTTCCGCGCCACCGACACCAGTGCGCTGGCCGACGCATATCGCAGCATCGATGCACTCGAACCGATGCCGCACCAGGGCCAGCCGCTGCGTCCGCATATCGAACTGTTCCGTTGGCCGCTGGCGGCGGCCCTCGTGCTGGTGTTGTTGGCGTCGCTGTCGCGGATGTTCAGGCGGGGGGCGATGGCATGAGCGCGCTTTCAGCCTTCCATTTCATCCAGCCCGCATGGCTGTGGTTGTTGCTGGCCGTGCCGCTGGGCGCCTGGCTGCTCGTGCGCGGTCGCGGCACGCCCCGCGTGTTCGACGGCCTGGTCGATTCTGCCTTGCTGCCGTTCCTGATGGAAGGCAAGCCCGTGCGGCAGCGCCTGCCACTGGCATTGGGTGCGCTTGCCGCGGTGCTGGCCATCGTCGCCATGGCCGGCCCCTCGTGGGATCGCCAGCTGCAGCCCTTGTTCGCCGACCGCGCCGCGCAGCTGGTGGCGGTGTCGATGTCCTCGCACATGCAGTCGCGCGACCTGGTGCCCGATCGCGCCAGCCGTGCCCGCTACAAGGTGCGCGACCTCTTCGAAGCCAATCGCGATGGATTGAACGGCCTGGTGGCTTATGCCGGCGATGCATTCCTGGTGGCGCCGCTCACGTCCGATGCGCACAGCACCGATGAACTGCTTAACGCATTGTCCCCCGATGCGATGCCGGTGGACGGCAACGATGCATCACGCGCGATCGACATGGGTGCCGATGCCATCGCGCATGCGGCCAGCCGCGGTGGTTCGCTGGTGCTGGTGACCGACGATGCCGACAAGAACGCGATCGCCGCCGCGGCTCGCGCCCGCGCCCGTGGCATCCGCGTATCCGTGCTGGGCATCGGTACTGCGCGTGGCGGACCGATCGCCGCGCCCGACGGTGGCTTCGTCAAGGATGCCGCCGGCAACGTGGTGATGGCGGCGCGCAACGATGCCGCCTTGTCGGCGCTGGCCAGTGCCGGCGGCGGTATCTTCGTGCCGATGGATGAAAGTCATCGGGATATCGATGCCCTGCGCGGCATGTTGCTGGCCGATCCTTCCCAGGCGAAGGCGGAGAACGCCGAAGCCTCCGATTGGCAGGATCGCGGCCCGTGGTTCGTGCTGGCGCTGTTGCCCCTGTTCGCGTTGATGTTTCGCCGGGGCTGGTTGCTGGTGGCGGTCCTCATCGCGGCACCGATGGTCGCGCCCTCCGCCCATGCCGACGACATTTTCCACAACCGCAACCAGCGCGCGGCGGCGGCGCTGGCTGCCGGCGACGCGTCGAAGGCCCGCGAGCTGGCGACGGATCCCAACCTAGCTGCGGCGGCGGCCTACAAGGAAAACGACTACGGTGCGGCGGCTGACGCCTACGCAAAACTTCCGGGCAGCGATGCCGCCTATAACCTTGGCAATGCACTGGCCAAGGCGGGCAAGTACCCCGAGGCCATCGCCGCCTACGACCGCGCACTGAAGTTGCAGCCCGGCCATGCCGATGCCACCGCCAACCGCAAGGCGGTCGAAGCCTTCATGAAACAGCAGGACAAGCAGCAGCAACAAAAGTCCAAGGACACCCAGCAGGGCAAGGACGGCGACGACAAGCAAAAAGGCGAGGGCGGCAAGGGCAAGGACAAACAGGGCGGCAAGCAGGACAGCGGCGGCCAGCAGCAGGCGCCGGGGCAGGGCCAGGGCGAGGATTCGCCGTCGCAGGGCCAGGGCACCGGTGAATCCAATGGCAAGGCACCGCCATCGAACCCCGACCAGAACGACGCGGGCAAGCAAGGCAAGGACACCACGGGCAAGCTCGACAAGGAAGCCGAAGCTCGCCAGGATGCCCAGGCGAAGGCCGCCCAGCAGGCCCTGAAAGAACAGATGGACCGCGCCATGGCCGGCAAGGCCAAAACCGAAAAAGGCGACGGCAGCCACGACCTGGGCGTGCAGGCCGAGGACGCCGACGGCAGCCGCAACCTGCCTCCTGCACTGCGCCAGGCGCTGCAACGCGTGCCTGACGATCCGGGTGGTTTGCTGCGCCGGAAATTCATGCTCGACTACCAGCGCCGCCAGGGCGTGCAACCGGACGATGAACCATGATCACGGCGCGCCGCCTGGTTTTCCTGCTCGTCGTTGCCTTGCTGCCCGTTGCCGCGCTGGCACAGGTGACGGCGCGGGCGAGCCTTGACCGCACGCAGGCGCGGATGGGTGAAACGGTGGCACTGACCATCACCGTCGATGGGCTGCAGCAGGCTTCGCCGCCCGACCTTTCGCCGCTGTCGAACGATTTCGCCGTGCTGGGCAGCTCCACCAACAGCAGCCTTTCGATCATCAATGGCCAGCGCACGCTACGCACCGAGTTTGGCGTGGCCCTGCGGCCGAATCATCCCGGCACCATCACCATCCCCGCGCTCGATGTCGCCGGGCAACGCACTTCGCCGCTGAGCCTGCATGTGGACGATGCCAGCGCGGCTGCGCCCGCGTCACGGCAGGGGCCGGTGTTCCTCGAGGCCTCCGCCGACACCGACCACGCCATCGTCGGCCAGGCCATTTCGTATACGGTGCGGCTGTTCTACGCCCTGGACCTGGCCGACGGCTCGCTGGGTGATCCACAGACGGCGGGCCTGTCGATGCGCCGCGTCGGCAACGACAGCAACTACCAGGCGCAGCGCAACGGCACCACTTACCGCGTGCTCGAACGGCACTACGTGGTGTTTGCCCAGCATGCCGGCAAGCTCACCATCCCACCGGTGAATTTCCAGGGCGAGGCTCTCGACCAGCGCGGGCAGGACCCCTTCTTCGCAGGTACCTCGCCGGTCTCGGCGGTGTCCAATACCGTCGAGGTCGAGGTCGATCCGGTCCCCGATGCCGGAGCGCAAGGTACGTGGCTTCCCGCGTCCGCCCTTACGCTGAAACTCGATGGCCTGCCGGCGGACGGCAAGGCGCATGTGGGTACGCCACTTACGCTGAACCTCACGCTTGAAGCCACCGGCCTTCCCTTCGAAGTGCTTCCGGCCCTGAGCCTGCCCAAACTCGATGGTGCGGACGTTTATCCGGACAAGGCCAGCACCGGTACCCGTGACGACGGCAGCTCGCTTATCGGCCGGCGTTCGCAGAGCTTTGCCGTGGTGCCGACCCGGGCCGGTACCTTGTCGATCCCCTCGATCACCCTTCACTGGTGGAATACGCGCAAGCGCGCGATGGAAACGGCGATAGTGCCCGCGGCAAGCATCGAGGTCGTCGGAGCGCCGGGTGCGCCCGCGCCGGCCACGGGATCATCCGTCGCTGCGGTGACACCGGATGCAGCCGCCACGCATGGTCAGGCAACGACGGCCGCGCCAACGGCAGGTCGTGAAGCAGCCGGCGCGGCATCCCGGTGGAAGGCCATTGCCGCGGCGCTCGTGGTGGCATGGCTGCTTACCCTGGCGCTTGCTGTATGGCTGTGGCGGCGCCGTGGCCGTGCCCCACGCCCAACGCGGGCAGCCACGGATACCGGTGCGGGTGGTCGCAAGGGCTTCCTCGCCGCCGTCGCCAGGGGCGACGCAGCGGGCATCGGCCACGCCTTGCTTGGATGGGCGCGGGAAACGCGGCCATCGGTGCGCAACCTGGGCGAACTTGCCGTGGCGCTTGCCTCGCCGGCCCAGCGGCAGGCCATCGAAGGCTTGCAGCGGGCGCGTTTTGCCCCGGATGAAGCGGTCCTTGATACCCAGGCGCTGCGAAGCGCTTTCGAACCAGGCTTTGCCTGGGCACGGGAAATCGAGCCGGTGCACGAGGACCTTCCCCCGCTCTATCCACGCTAGCTGAACGCCGTTACGTCACCAACGCACGGCGTACCGCATTGGCCGTTTCAGTGCTGTAGCAGCACAGCGTAATGGCCAGGTCCCTGGCCTGGGTGGCGTGAAGGACCGCCACGGCTACGGCCGAAGCTGCCGCAACGGGATACCCGTAGACGCCACAGCTGATAGCCGGGAAGGCGATGGAGGTCAGTTCCAGGCCGGATGCGACCCGTATGGCATGGCGATAACAGGCGGCCAGCTCCCCGGCTTCGCCGTGGTTGCCGCCGCGCCAGATGGGGCCCACAGTATGGATGACATACCTCGCCGGGAGGTCGAAGCCCGGCGTGACCCGGACGTCTCCCACACGGCATCGCACGCCCGGCGAGACTTCAGGCAGCGCCCGACAAGCCTCGAGCAGGCGCGGACCGGCGGCACGGTGGATGGCGCCATCCACGCCCCCACCGCCCAGCAGCGGGGGTGCGGCCGCATTAACGATCGCATCCACTTCCAGCCGTGTAATGTCGCCTTCGACCACCTCGATCCACACGGTGCCCCCTTTGACCCATACCGCAAGTTCATGCGAACTATACTCAACCCCACGTTCAGAATAAGCAGCCGGCCATGGACATCAAGCTCGAAGACATTTCCTTCGGATACCTGATCAACGATGTGACCTTGCTGTTCCGCAAGCACTTCGATCGACGGGCCGTCCGCTTTGGCCTGACGCGCGCGCAATGGCGCGCATTGAAGGTCCTGCATCGGCGCCCCGGACTGCGCCAGACGGAACTTGCCGAGTTCCTGGAGATGGAACCCATTGCCGTGGGAAGGGTGATCGACCGCCTCCAGGCGGCCGGCTTCGTCGAGCGGCGGGCCGATCCTGCCGACCGTCGCTGCTGGCGCCTCTACGATACCGAGCAGTCGCGCGGGGTAATCGACGACATGGAAGACATCGCCCGCAGCATTCGCCGGGACGCCACCACCAACATTACCCGCGAGGAATTGGAGCAATTAATGGCCACCCTCGAGCGCATGAAGGAAAATTTACAATCGCTGGAAGGTGCTGCGTCAACGGTTTAGCGCAGCTTATAGCGATTACGAAGCTCCAGAGGACGATTGGCAGGGCCCAACCGGACCGAACGCTGGCACAATCCGCGGGCTCACGGGAAAGCAAGTCGAATTTCCCGTAATTCCATGAGGTTGGCATGTCGAAGAAGTCCTGGATCAAAGTCGTCGCCCTGATTGCCGTGGTCGCTGCCGCATGGATCGGCGTGCGTGCCTGGCATGGCGACGGAAAGGACGCAAAGACGGCCAATCGGGGTGCCCAGGCGGTACCGGTGAAGATTGCACACGCCACGCGGAGCGACGTGGACCTTGCCATCCGTGTGATCGGACGCGTGGAGGCCTATTCCACGGTCACCATGCGCGCCCGCGTGGACGGCCAGTTGCAGGCGCTGCGCTACACGCCCGGTGCCAAGGTGAAACAGGGTGATGTCATCGCCCAGATCGACCCCTCGCTGCTGCAGGCACAGCTGGCCCAGGCCAGCGGCAATGTCGCGCGCGACCGCGCGCAGCTGGTCAAGGCGCGCGCGGACAATGCCCGCTATACCGAGATGGTGGCCAAGGGCTACGTTTCCCGCGCCGACTACGACACTTATAAGGCCAATCTGGGGGTCGCCGAGGCCGCGCTGCAGAGCGATCTTGCCGCCGAACAGCTGGCCCGCACGCAGCTGGATTACGCGCGCATCGTCGCCCCTTTCGATGCAGTGGCCGGACAGCCGCTGGCTTATCCCGGCGCCACCGTCCAGGCCAACATCACGGATCTCGTGGTGCTTAACCAGGTCAGCCCCATCCGCATCACCTTCAGCATCCCCGAGGACAGCCTGCCGTCGGTACGTGCGGCGCTGACCCGCGGACCGGTCCAGGTGTCCGCGAAGATCGCCGGCGACTCAGCAGCGCTCACCGGCGAGCTCGAGTTCATCGACAACACGGTCACCACCACGACCAGCACGATCCTGCTGAAGGGTCGCTTCGCCAATGCCGATAGCCGGCTGACGCCGGGTCAGTATGCCGACGTGTCGTTGCCCACCGCACGCATTGCCAATGCCGTGTCGGTGCCGGTGGTGGCGTTGCAATCCAACAGCAATGGATCGTTCGTGTTCGTGGTCGGGGCGGACAACAAGGTGAAGCAGGCACCGGTGACCCCCGGCGCCACCTTCGGCGATCGCGTGGTGATCGACAAGGGCCTGGAGGAAGGGCAGTCGGTGGTGACCGAGGGCCAGCTGCTGCTGGTCGAAGGCAGCACGGTCAAGGCGCAGGGGACCTGACGCCATGGCGCTCAACGTCCCGGAGATGTGCATCCGCCGGCCGGTGATGACCACGCTGCTGATGGCGGCGCTGGTGATCTTCGGCATCGCCGCATATCCGAAGTTGCCGGTGAACGAGCTTCCCAACGTCGACTTCCCCACCATCAACATCAGCGCAAGCCTGCCTGGCGCTTCGCCCGAGACAATGGCCTCGTCGGTGGCGACGCCGATCGAGGCGCAGCTGTCGACCATCGCCGGCATCGACCAGATGAGCTCGACCAGCGCGCTGGGCAGCACCACGATCACCGTGAGCTTCAAGCTTGACCGCAACATCGACGCCGCCGCGCAGGACGTGCAATCGGCCATCGCCGCCGCGCAGCGCCAGCTGCCACAGGACATGCCCACGCCGCCCACCTATCGCAAGGTGAACCCGGCCGATGCGCCCATCCTGAACCTGGTGATGCGGTCGTCCACGCTGCCGCTGTCCACGGTGGACGACTACGCCGAAACCGAGCTCGCCCAGCAGCTGTCGATGCTCGATGGCGTGGCCCAGGTGAATGTGTACGGCTCGCAGAAGTACGCCGTGCGCGTGAGCGTGGACCCCGACCGGCTGGCGGCCACCGGCATCGGCATCGACCAGCTGCAGACAGCGATTGCGAATGCCAACGTCAACAAGGCCACCGGATCGCTCAACGGCCAGCGGCAGCTGCTGTCGATCCGCTCGGACGGTCAGTTGATGAAGGCAGCACCGTACAACGACATCGTGGTCACCTATCGCAACGGCGCACCGGTGCGCCTGAAAGACCTCGCCAGCGCCAAGGACAGCGTGCAGAACGACCAGGTCGCCGCCTGGTACAACGGTGAGCGCGCCATCGTGCTGGCGATCCAGCGCCAGCCCGGCGCCAACACGGTGGAAACGGTGGACCGCATCATGGCCACCTTGCCAGGATTCCGCGCCACCTTGCCACCGTCGGTGAAGCTGGATGTGCTCTACGACCGCTCGCAGTCGATCCGTGATTCCGTGCACGACGTGCAGTTCACCCTGATCCTGGCCGGCGTGCTGGTGGTGCTGGTGATCTACCTGTTCCTGGGCAATGCCTCGGCCACGCTGATCCCGGCTGTCGCCTTGCCGATCTCGGTGATCGGCACCTTCGGCATCATGTTCGCGCTGGGCTACAGCCTGGACAACCTTTCCCTGCTGGCGCTGACGCTTGCCGTGGGCTTCGTGGTGGACGATGCCATCGTGATGCTGGAGAACATCATCCGGCATATCGAAGCCGGCGAAGAGCCCTTCGAAGCTTCCGTGAAAGGCTCCAACGAGATCGGCTTCACCATCATCTCGATGACGTTGTCGCTGATCGCCGTGTTCATCCCGGTGATGTTCATGGGCGGCATCATCGGCCGCCTGTTCCACGAATTCGCCGTCACCATTTCGGTGGCGATCCTGATCTCGGGCCTGGTCTCGGTCACCCTCACGCCGCTTCTTTGCAGCCGGTTCCTGAAGCACGACCACGATGCGAAGCCCGCATGGATCGTGCGCATGTTCGACTGCGGCTTCAGCGCGGTCAGCACCGGCTATGGCAAGAGCCTGGCATGGGCCATGGCGCGTCCGCGGCTGGTGATGCTGGGCTTTGTCGCCAGCCTGCTGGCCACGGGGCTGCTGTTCTACGTGGTGCCGAAGGATTTCATTCCGGCAGGCGATACCGGCCAGCTTCGCGTGACCGTGGAAGGCCCGACGGACATTTCCTTTGCCGCCATGGCGGCGCGTCAGCAGGAGATCGCCAAGGTCACGGGCGACGATCCGAACATCGAGGCGTACATGTCGTCGGTAGGTGCGGGCGGCTCGCGCCCCACGGCGAACAACGGTTCGTTGTTCCTGCGCCTGAAAGATGCCGGCGACCGCGACCTAGGTGTGGACGACCTGATCCAGTCGCTGCGCAAGAAGTACGCGGCCATCCCCGGCATCCGTACCTATATCCAGAATCCGCCGGCCATCCAGATCGGTGGCCGCCAGTCGAAGGCGCAGTACCAGTACACGTTGCAATCGACGGAATTGCAGTCGTTGTACGACTGGTCGGGCAAGGTGCTCAATGCCTTCAAGGAGCTACCGGGGTTCCAGGATGTCACCTCCGACCTGGACCTCAACAGCCCGTCGATGAACGTGGTGGTGGACCGCGACAAACTGGCCACGCTCGGCCTGACCATGAACCAGGTGCAGACGGCGCTGGGCAGTGCCTTCGGCGCCAATCAGATCTCCACCATCTACGGCGCGGCCACCCAGTACTGGGTGATCATGGAGGTCGAGCGGCGCATGCAGAGCGATACCAGCGTGCTGTCGAGGATCTACGTCACCACCGATGCTGGCGCGCTGGTGCCGCTCGATACCGTGGCGCATTTCGAACGCAAGCCCGAAGTACTTACCGTGAACCACCAGGGCCAGCTGCCGGCAGTGACGGTGTCGTTCAACCTTGCTCCCGGAGTTTCCCTGAGCGAGGCGGTGGGCAGCATCAACGGCGCGATGAACAAGATGGGCCTGCCGGCCACCATCAGTGGCAGCATCCAGGGCACTGCGCAAGCCTTCCAGGATTCCATGAAGGGCATGGGCCTGTTGCTGCTGCTGGCGGTGTTCGTGATCTACCTGGTGCTGGGCATCCTGTACGAAAGCTTCATCCAGCCGCTGACGATTCTTTCGGGGTTGCCGGCCGCGGCGGTGGGCGCGCTGCTGACACTGGAAATCTTCGGCGCCACGCTCGATCTCTTCGCCTTCGTCGGTATCGTGATGCTGGTGGGCATCGTCAAGAAGAACGCGATCATGATGATCGACTTCGCGTTGGAACGTCAGCGTCATGGCGATGTCACGCCGGCCGAGGCCATCTACGAAGCCTGCCAGGTGCGTTTCCGTCCGATCATGATGACTACCATGGCGGCGTTCGCCGGTACGTTGCCGATCGCGTTGGGCCTGGGCGCCGGTGCGTCCACGCGCCGTCCACTGGGCCTGGCCGTGGTTGGCGGCCTGGTGGTGTCGCAGATCCTTACCCTGTACCTCACGCCCGTGATCTACGTGTACATGTCGCGCGCGGCCGAGGCGATGGGGCGGCGGAAGAAGAAAGGGAAGGTGGGGCCGCCGGCGGAGGTGTAACGCGCTCGATGTTTTGAGCATCGATTGATGTTCTGACCGTTGCAACTTTGCGACGCTTCCGATGGATTGTCTGCGCGTATTTCCGGATCATTGATGCGTTGCCGGTGAACCTGGCAACCGGGTGTCGAAACCCGTCGTTCGACCGGGTGCCGCAGGCGTTGTCCTGCGGTACCCGGGGCTTTTCCGCCTTCTGGCGGGGAGCCAGGCGGGCTTTGGCCCGGCCGTTCGAACGCGGTTTTCGACCCTGGCTCTTCGCCACCTTGCATCTGAAAACGCCATGGTGGCGTCACTCCCTCCGAGCCAGCGCGGAGCGGATGGACCATCGGATCGTGTAGCAGCGGTTCCCGGCTTGGCGTGATGTATTACGCCCGATGCGGCTATGCCCGGTCGGCAGGTTGCCTGGATGGTCCGTCCGCACGATCCGTTGGCCAGGGTTTCAAACCAGCTGCACATCCATCGTTGCCAGGATGTCCTTGTCCACCACGACATTGATTCCGGTGATCAGGCCGTTCTCGATGACGAAATCGAACACGGTGAAGATGTTGCCGCCTGGCGCATAGGCTGCGCCGTAGGCGTTGTCCACCATCGCGACTTGCGCCGCGCGCGCGCGTCCATTGAATACGTCTGCCACGAGTTCGGCGCCGCGTACCTCGCTCGCGATCTTCGGTGCGCCCGCTGGGGCGGCGAGGGAAGCGGCGACCGCTGCAGCATCGGCGCGCAGCACGACGTCGGGATCCAGCAGCGATAAGAGCGCGCCGAAATCACCTTCGCGCGACGCCTTCAAGAAAGCTTCGACGATGGCGCGACGCACCTCGCCGGTGGCTGCGCGACGTGCGCCGAGGCCTTGCACGCGGCGACGTCCGCGGCTGGCCAGTTGCCGCGCGGCATCGGTGGACCGACCCACGATCACCGCGATGTCCTCGAAGGCCACGCCGAACATGTCGTGCAGCACGTAGGCAAGCCGCTCGGACGGCGCGAGCGTGTCCAGCACCACCAGCATCGCCGGGCCAATCGCATCGGCCAGCATCGCCTGGTGCTCCGGGTCTGCGCCACGGTCAGGATCGGACAGCTGTGCATCGTCGCTTTCGTCGAGCATGTCTTCAGCCCGTGCCTTTCGCGTCCGCAGGGTATCCAGGCAGATGCGGCTGACTACCGTGGTCAGCCACGCACGCAGGTTATCCACCGATTCATCCTGCCGGCCCAGCCGGAACCAGGCTTCCTGCACCGCGTCCTCGGCTTCGCTGGCCGAGCCCAGCATGCGGTAGGCCACCGCCGTCAGGTGGCTGCGCTGGGCATCGAAGGCCCGTGCCAGGCTGTCGCTATCGTTCATCGGTCACATTGTCCTTCATGGCTTCGTCTAACTGTCAGACGTACCCCACAACACACATGTGACGAGGAAATACCATGAAAGCACGCATGAACAACCCGGCGCTGGTCATCCCCGAGGCCCGCGAGGCGCTGATGGCGCTGAAAAAGACTACTGAGGGGCAGGGCGTGGCCGAAGCCACGCTGGACCTGGTGGAGCTGCGCGCCAGCCAGCTCAATGGCTGCAGCGCCTGCGTGGACATGCATTGGCGGATGGCCCGCAAGAAGGGCGAAACGGACGAGCGCCTGTTCTCGGTGGCCGCCTGGCGCGAAGCGCCGTTCTTCTCCGACAGCGAGCGCGCCGCGCTGTCCCTGGCCGAATCGATGACCCGCCTGGCCGACCGGGCCGACGCCGTCCCCGATCACGTCTGGAACGACGTCGCCGAACACTTCGACGAAAAAGCCCGCGCCGCGTTGATTGTGGCCATCGCCAACATCAACGTATGGAACCGGCTCAACGTAGCGGTACGCCAGCCGGTGATGTCCTGGGGCTGATCAGGTATCGCGGTCGACGTTATGCCAACGCCGGATGATATTTACCGGCGGTTTTTAGTGGCGATGACTTCTGACCGTACCTAGCATGGCTGGCTTTCCATACAAGGAAGCCAGCCATGCTCTTCACTTCACCTCTCCCTATCGCTCTCCTCTCGCGCAGCTGGGCAACAGGATGTTCACCCTCCGGCGATGCGCCGGTACGTGCCGCCAAGAGCGACCATGCGGACGCGCCGGACCCGATTGTGGAGCTTGGTTCGCTGATCGCGCGTTGTTTTCCAAAGAACCTGCGTGCCATCACCGGCATGCAACATCCTTCGGTGAAGAAGATAGGCGAGTGCTGGTTTGCGCTGACGGCAGGTCGCATCGACGGCGAGGCTGCCACGGCTGAGCTGCGGAAGGCATGTCGCGACGCGCGCAATCCGGGTCCGCCGAAGTTCACTCCAGGGCAAACCATGCGCTTCGCAGATCTGCGCGCGCGTGCTGTGTTTGTCCGACAAACCGTGCAACCCACCTTTCCAAGGGGTACCCAGCGGCACCCGAACTTCACCGCAGAACAGCTGCAACGGCTGGAACGTCTGGAACACTGGCTTCCAAGGGCGCATCGTTGTTCGACGCTCCCCGGACCGCGAGGGATAGCGCTTCAGCACGGACCCGTCGTTAGGGAAGATGCGCTTGTCGCATCTTCTCGGGTCGCAGGTACACAGTTCAATTCACAGAATCCGCATGGTCGCCACGAAGCGTTGCCTGCTAAGGGCGGCTAGTCGCGCGCCCCGTCCTTGGCGAAGGCACCTGGCGCTGAACCGAAGTCGCCCTTCGCTTGGGCCGCCATGTAAGCGAACGTGGTGTACACCGCCACGTTCTGCGCCAGTTCCTTCGGATCGATCTTGTCCAGGGTGTCGTTGGCGTTATGGTGGAAGTCGAAGTAGGTGGTGCCGTCCTGGGTGAGTGACAGCGCCGCCATGCCCTTGCCGTGCATCTGCGAGAGGTCCGAACCGCCGCCGCCGGGCTTGGTCGCGTCGTAGGCCACGCCGATCGGCTCGAGCACCTTGGCGATCTGCTCGATGGCGCCGCGCGCTTCGGGCTTCACGCTGGCGGTCATGCGCCACACCGGGCCTGAGCCGAAGTCCGATTCGGTACCGAGCTGGAACTTCGCCACTTCACCGGCGTGCTTGTCGGCGTAGGCACGGCCGCCCCACAGGCCCATTTCCTCGTTGGCGAAGGCAATCACGCGGATGGTGCGATCCGGACGCTGCGGCATGTCGTGGATCAGCTTGGCGGCAGCCATGGCAATGGCCACACCCGCGCCGTCGTCGATCGCGCCGGTGCCCAAATCCCACGAATCCAGGTGGCCGCCGATGGCCACCACTTCGTTGGGGTGCTTCTTGCCGGTGATCTCACCGATCACGTTGGCCCCGGTGTAGCTGCCCTTGAAGCCGACGTCGAGGTCGAGCTTCACCTGTACGGGTTTGCCCAGCGCCAGCAGGCGCCCGAGCTGATCGGCGTCGGGCAGCGACAGCGCCGCGGCGGGAATGGCCTTGGCCGGGTCGGTGAAGCCGGTGACGCCGGTATGCGGCGTGCGGCTGTTGGCATCGGTGCCGGCCGAGCGGATCAGGGTGGCTGCCGCGCCCTTGGAGGCGGCGATCACCGGGCCCTGTACGCGCTGCGGGGAGCCGATGCCGTAGTCGTGGCCGTCCTTCTGGCGGGTCATCTTCGCATCCAGGAAGACGATCTTGCCCTTGATGGTGGCCGGGTCCGCATCCTTGAGCGCCTGCAATGTGGGAAATGCCACGACCTCGGCGGTCAGGCCGCCGGCAGGCGTGCCGGCGGAATAGCCCAGCGCGGTGAGCGCAAGATTTTGCGCATGATCGCCGACGATGGCGCCGTGCTCGGAATGACGCTCCCACAGCGGGTAGGTCACCGGCTCCACGTACACCTTGTCGAAGCCCAGTGCCTTGAACTTGGCCACGGCCCAGTCACGGCCGCGCTGGTCGGCGGGAGAACCCGCCAGGCGCGCGCCCACTTCCGTGGTGAGCGATGACACCACGTCGTAGGCGGTGTTATCGGCCATCGCCTTATCGCGCAGGCTCGTGGCCGCGGCGACGGCGTCGGCAGGAATGGTGGTGGAACTGGCGGCGAAGGCGCCGCTGGCAAAGACCAGGCCCGCGGCCAGGGCGGTCAGGCGAAAATGGCGGCGCATCGATATTCCCCGTCAGGTGAAACCTCGATTATGCCGCCATCGGTGCCTGGCCGCGGCCGTGACCTATGGCATTTACTGTTGCTTCTTGAGCAGGTCGCGGATCTCGGCCAGCAGCACCTGGTCGGCGGTGGGCGGCGCCACCGCTTCCTCGTGGCGCGTCAGCTTGTTGATCATCTTCACCACCGCGAAAATGGCCAACGCAACGATGGCGAACTGGATCACCACGTTGATGAAGACGCCGTACTGCACCGCCACCTCGGTGACCTTGTTGGCGGCGTCCGCCGGGCGAAGCACCCATTTGTAGCTGGAAAAGTCGATACCGCCGATCAGGTAGCCGATCGGCGGCATGATGATGTTGTCCACCAGCGAAGTGACGATCTTGCCGAACGCGGCACCGATCACCACGCCCACGGCGAGGTCAATCACGTTTCCGCGCAAGGCGAATTTCTTGAATTCGGCGGCGAAGCTCATCGATGTCTCCTCAGGGCGAATGGGATGGTGTCGGGCGTGAAGCCTAGCGGCCAGCTTGTGGCGATTATGCAAAACGCGTCAGGTGATGCGGCCTTCCAGCGAGACGATATTACCCAGCGTAGCTTCAAAGCGGTCCCCGCGCTGCAAGGCGGCGACGCCCGCCGGCGTGCCGGTGTAGATCAAGTCCCCTGCCTTGAGCTCATAGAGCTTCGACAGCGCCGCGATGATCTCGGGAACCGAATGCACCATTTCCCCCAGCGTGGCCGACTGGCGCTTCTGGCCGTTGACGAACAAGGCAATGGGCGTATCGCCGTTCACCTTGGCCCGATCGGCCGGCACCAGCATGGAAATCGGCGCTGAGTGGTCGAAGCCCTTGGCGGTATCCCACGGCGCACCCTTGGCCTTGGCGGCGGCCTGCAAGTCGCGGCGGGTGAGGTCCAGGCCGATGGCATAGCCGTAGACCAGGGCCTGGGCATCCACAGGGTCGATATCGCTGCCGCCGGCCTTGAGCGCCACCACCATCTCCACCTCGTGATGCAGGTCCGAGGTCGCCGATGGATAGGGCACGTCGGCCCCATCGGTGACCAGGGCGTCCGCGGGCTTGCTGAAGAACATCGGGCTGGCCTTGTCCACGCTGCCACCCATTTCCTTGGCGTGCTCGGCGTAGTTCCGGCCAATGCAGAAGACCCGGCGCACCGGAAACCGCAGGGGCAGGCCGTCGATGGCAACCGAGGGGAGCTCTGGAAGGGGCAGCGCGTAGTTCATGGGGCGGACTTCAGCGAAAGGGAAGACCCATCGTGCGCGGGGGGTGCCTGCACTGTCAAACCTGTCGTGACAGGTTGTTTATCCGGAAGAAATACCTGCCTAGGCATAGATGTGCCAGGTCGTGTTTTTGCCCGTCCGGCCCCGTATCCTGCCGGGCGGAGTGTGTTCGAAGGGGCATCCGCACGAATGACAGCTGTCATCGAAGGCGGTTGATCGGCCGCCATTACTTGGCATGTGGGGCATCAGCCAAGCTAGCACCATCGCCATACCCACGGCGCGATGCGTGGCATGCCCAGGCGGACCTACAGGGAAAGGGAAAGGGATGAGCAACGCGGAACTCTTGAAGCAACTGCGCATCGACCAAGCCCAGCGCGAGTCGCACGGCGGCGGCAATGGCCTGAAGATCGCCATCATCGTCGGCGTGGTCGTGCTGGTGCTGGCCGCCGGCGGCGGTGTCGCCTGGTGGTTGCTGGGCGACAAGGCGTTGCCCGTGCAGACGGCCCAGGCCACGGCGCCGACGGCGCAGTCCGGCGCCGGCTCCGTGCTGCAGGCCACCGGCTACATCACCGCGCGCCGCCAGGCGACGGTATCGGCGCAGATCACCGGCACGCTTACCGAGGTGTTGATCGAGGAAGGCGACCGGGTGAAGAAGGGCCAGATACTGGCCCGCCTGGACGACAACGGCTACCGCGCCAGCCTCGAAGCCACCAAGGCCAGCGCCCTGGCGGCCAGCGCACAGGCATCGCAAGTATCGGCCCAGCTCGAACAGGCGCGCCGTGATGTCATCCGCGCCGATGCACTGGCGCAGCGTGGCCTGGTGTCGAAGCAGTCCGCCGAGCAGCAGCGCGCCACGACCGATGCGTTGGTGGCTCAGTTACGTTCGGCGCAGCGGGCGGCGGATTCGGCACAGTCGCAGGTGAACGTAGCGCAGGTGAATTTCGACTACACCGTGGTACGTGCCCCCTTCGACGGCGTGATCACCGACAAGGCCGCGCAGGTCGGCGAAATCGTCTCGCCGCTTTCGGCCGGTGGTGGTTTTACCCGCACGGGCGTGGGCACCATCGTCGACATGGATTCGCTGGAAATCGACGTGGACGTCAACGAGGCCTATATCGGCCGCGTCAAGCCCGACATGGCGGCCGAAGCCATCCTGGACGCCTATCCCGACTGGAAAATTCCCGCCCACGTGATCGCCATCGTGCCCGCCGCCGACCGCGGCAAGGCCACGGTGAAGGTGCGCGTGGCACTGGAATCGAAGGATGAACGCATCGTGCCGGACATGGGCGTGCGCGTGTCCTTCCTCGATGCACGGCCCGTGCAGGCCGCGGCGCCGCCTAAGGGCGTGCTGGTGCCGGCCAAGGCGATCGTGCAGCGCGATGGCCACGATGTGGTGTTCGTGGTGGCCGACAACCGCGCACACCAGCATGCGGTAACGCCAGCCACGCTCAGTTATGGCGAGCTTCGCCTGGTGCCTTCGGCCGTGAACGCCGGCGACACCGTGGTGGTGTCGCCGGCGGACGAGCTTCGCGACGGCGCCGCGGTGGAGCCGGCGAAAACGCCCTGACATCAGAATTTTCAGTCAACCAACGTATGACCTTGCCGGCAAGATAAGCCGGCGCACCGATCGGGAGAGGACCATGGGTACGCTTATCGACATCCGCGACGTCAGCAAGGTGTATGAGCGCGGCAAGCAGAAGGTGGAAGTGCTGCACGGCGTGAACCTCGCCATCGAGCAGGGCGATTTCCTGGCATTGATGGGCCCATCGGGTTCGGGCAAGACCACCTTGCTGAACCTCATCGGCGGCCTGGACTCGCCCACCGGCGGCAACATCACCGTGGGTGGCCAGCGCATCGACCAGCTCGGCGGCGGCCAGCTGGCGCGTTGGCGCGCACAGCACGTGGGCTTCGTGTTCCAGTTCTACAACCTGATGCCGATGCTTTCGGCGCAGCGCAACGTGGAGCTGCCCTTGCTGCTGACCAAGCTTTCGGCTTCGCAGCGCAAGCAGAATGCCGCCGTTGCACTGAAGCTGGTGGGACTGGACGATCGTTCCTCTCACAAGCCCAGCGAACTCTCCGGCGGCCAGCAGCAGCGCGTGGCCATCGCCCGGGCGATCGTTTCCGATCCCACTTTGCTGGTGTGCGACGAGCCCACCGGCGACCTGGACCGCCAGTCGGCCGAGGAAGTGCTTGGCCTGTTGCGCGAACTCAACCGCGAGCATGGCAAGACGATCGTGATGGTTACCCATGATCCCAAGGCCGCCGAGGCTGCCAATCATGTCCTGCACCTGGACAAGGGCACCCTGGTCGAACAGGCAACCGCTTAAAAGGAGCCGGTCATGAAATACCTGCACCTGATCTGGGCGGCGCTGTTCCGGCGCAAGACCCGGACCATCCTTACCCTTATTTCCATCATCACCGCCTTCCTGCTGTTCGGCTTGCTCGATGCCGTGCGTACCTCGTTCAACCAGGCCGGGCAAAGCGCCAACGGTGCACAGCGCCTGCAGACGGGCTCGAAGCTTTCCTTCATCCAGACCCTGCCCTCGGCGCTTGGGGCGCAGATCGCCCAGGTGCCCGGGGTGAAGATGGTGACCTACGCCAACTGGTTCGGCGGCGCCTACCAGGATCCGCACAACCAGGTCTTCAGCTTCGCGGTGGACAACAACTACGTCGACCTCTATCCCGAGATGGACGTGAGCGCGGCCGAGCGCAAGGCCTTCGACGACACCCGTACCGGCGTGTTGGTGGGAGAAAAACTGGCCAAGCGTTTCGGCTGGAAGGTCGGCGACAAGATCCCCATGCAGTCGACCATCTTCCCCAACAGGCAGGGCGACAAGAACTGGAACTTCGACGTCGTGGGCATCATCCATTCGAAGGACAAGAAGGCCGGTGCCTTCTTCGACGCCATGATGCTGCTGCACTGGAAATACTTCGACGAGACCACCCCGTACAACCAGGGTAACGTCGGCTGGTATGTCACCCGCGTGACCGACGTCAACCAGGCCGATCGCGTGGCCAAGGCGATCGATGCGATCTCGGCCAATTCCGATCACGAAACCCGTACGCAGACCGAACAGGCCGCCACCGCCAGCTGGATGAAGCAGCTGGCCGACATCGGCCTGATCGTCGGCTCGATCATGGGCGCGGTGTTCTTCACCCTGTTGCTGTTGTCGGGCAACACCATGATGCAGGCAGTGCGCGAGCGCACCAGTGAGCTGGCGGTGCTCAAGACCATCGGTTTCTCCAGCGGCAGCGTGCTGAGCATGGTGCTGGCCGAATCCATCCTGCTGGTGTTGCTTGGCGGAGTGCTCGGCCTGGGCCTGGCTACCGTGATCGTGCCGGCGCTTTCGGCGGGCAGCGGCGGCTTCCTGAACCTCCCGGGTGTAGGTGCGAACAGCTGGGTGCTGGGGCTGGTGCTGATGGTGGTGATCGGCCTGCTGGTCGGTTTGCTGCCCGCGCTGCGCGCCATGCGCCTGAACATCGTCGATGCACTGGCCGGCCGCTAGGAGAACCACATGCGATTCCTGATCAATCTTGGTTTGATTGTCCTGCTGGCGGTGTTCATCTTCATTTGGACTCTCCTGCCTTGGTACGCGGCACTGGGCGTGGCTGTATTAGTGGCGGCATGGATGACGCTCACCCGCTCCGGCAGGCAGGCGGCTTCGGTCACCGCGGTGGGCGTGAGCACGCTGCGCCAGCGCCTGGGCTCGGCGTCTGTCATCGTCATTGGCATCGCCGGCGTGGTGGGCGTGTTGGTGGCTATGCTGGCCATGGCCGAGGGCTATAGCCAGACCCTGCGCAAGACCGGCAGCGCCGACACCGCCATCGTCATGCGCGGATCTTCAGCTTCGGAAGTGATGTCCGTGCTCGATCGCGACAGCGTCGTGCTGATTCCGCAGGCCGAGGGCATCGCGCAGGATGCGAAAGGAAAGCCCATCGCCTCGCCCGAGCTCGTCGTGGCGGCGAACCTCCCCATCAAGGGTGGCAAGGCCGACGAGGAAGGCAGCGTCCAGCTGCGCGGTGTGAGCGAACAGGCCTGGGCTGTGCGCCCGGAGGTGAAGATCATCGACGGCCGTACTTTCAAGCCGGGCATGCGCGAGCTCATCGTGGGCAAGGGCGCGGTGAAGCAGTTCGCAGGCATGGTGCCGGGCCATGAGATCCGCCTTGGCAACCAGACCTGGACGATCGTGGGCGTCTTCGCGGCCGACAACGCGATGGATTCGGAAGTATGGGGCGATGCCAGCGTGGTTGCCGATACCTACCGCCGCGGTAGCAGCCGTGCGTCGGTCACGGTGAAGCTTGCCGATCCGTCGAAGTACGATGCGTTCAAATCATCGCTGGAAGGCAATCCGCAGCTGAAGGTGGATGTGGACACCACCCTGGATTACTTCAACAAGCAATCCGAAGGCACGGCCAAGGTGATCCGCATCATGGGCATCGTGGTGGGCGTGATCATGGCCATCGGCGCCATGTTCGGCGCGCTCAATACCATGTTCGCCGCCGTGGCCGCACGTGCGCGGGAAATCGCCACGCTGCGCGCCATCGGTTTTCGCGGCTTGCCGGTGGTGGTGGCGATCATGCTCGAAACCATGTTGCTTGCACTGATTGGCGGCATCATCGGCGGTGTGCTGGCCTGGCTGATCTTCAACGGCTATAGCGCATCGACATTGGCCCAGGGCACCGTGGGGCAACTGAGCTTCGAGCTGAAGGTGACGGGCGCGCTGTTGTGGACGGGCGTCAAGTGGGCACTGGCGATCGGCTTCATCGGCGGCCTGTTCCCCGCGGTGCGTGCCGCCCGACTGCCGGTAACGGCGGCCTTGCGGGAGCTGTAGGCCCGCATGGGAAAAACGTTGCCAATGGACAAGTTCCTTGTCCGGTAGCAACTGACCACACGTTCCCTGGGGTGGGTGCTTGCGCACCTGCCTCAGGGCATCACCGGTGGTACGTAGTGCAGCGTCGTGCCCAGCAGCCAGAGCAACCCCAGCACCAGTGGGATATGCACCAGCAGCTGGATGAAGGTGAAGCCCACGATGTCCCGTGCCTTCAATCCAAGCACACCCAACAGCGGTAGCATCCAGAACGGGTTGATCAGGTTCGGCAGTGCCTCGGCCGCGTTGTAAACCTGTACCGCCCAACCCAGGTGCACGTGCAGGTCATTGGCTGCCTGCATCACGTAAGGCGCCTCGATCACCCACTTGCCGCCGCCGGAGGGCACGAAGAACCCAAGCACCGCGGAGTACGCGCCCATCACCAGCGTGTAGCTGTCTTGGGAGGCTACATGGACGAAGGCGTTGGCAAGGTGGTGGGCCAGGGTTTGGCCATCGGCGCCCTTGGCCTGGGTAAGCAGGGCCGCTATGCCACCGTACAGCGGAAACTGGATCAACACGCCGGACGTGCTGGGGACGGCGCGTGCCACGGCATTGAGGAAGCTTCGTGGACGCCAGTGCAGCAACAGTCCCAAGGTAAGAAACAGCAGGTTGTAGGTGTTGAGGTTGGCGATGGCCGTGACCACCGGCTTGGCAATGAACTCGTGCACCAGCCAGCCCAGCCCCAGCAGCCCCACCACGATCGACAGCAATGGGCTGTATTCAAGCCATTCCCCGGGTCGTTCGCGCGGCGGCAGCTTCGGCGCGGCGTTGTTTGAATCCACCACGAACTCGCTCGCCGTACGGGCATTGGCGTCGCCCGGCGCCGTAAGCCAGCACACGATGAGCGACACCACAATCAGGCAGATGAGCAACACCTGCGACTGCCACAGGAAGATCGTCTGCGAGAAAGGCAACACGCCGGTGATGGCCAACAGGCCCGGCGGCATGCTGGCGGGATTGGCCTGCAATTGAGCGGCCGACGAGCTCAGGCCCAGCGCCCATACGGCACCCAGGCCCAGGTACGCCGCAGCGCCAGCAGCCCGATAGTCGATTTTCAACTCCTGCCGCCTCGCCAGCGCGCGTACCAGCAGGCCGCCGAACACCAGCGAGAAACCCCAGCTCAAGAGCGACGCCAGCATGCTCACCAGGCCCACGTAGCACACTGCCGAACGACCACTTCGCGGTGCACGGGCCAGGAAGTCGATGAAACGGGCCACCACGGGCGCCGTGGCCACCACGTAGCCGCCGATCACGACGAACGCCATCTGCATGGTGAACGGGATCAGGCTCCAGAAGCCATCGCCGAAAGCAGTGGTCGCCGATCCCACGCTGCGTGGCAGCAGATCGATGAAGCCGGCCGGGGCACCAGGACCGGGCACGGCGCCTATGACGATCGCGGCGATCGCCACCACGCCAACGGCGAGGGCTGCGAACACCCAGGCATCGGGAAACCATCGCTCCGCCCAGGCGGCGCAACGCAGCGCCGCGCGGGCCAGCAGTCCTTCGCGTTCCGTCGTCAAACGTGTTTCCCCTTGCGGCGGTGGCATGCCGGACATGGTCGCGCCATGCCTGCTTCCCCGCAAGCGAAGCTGCTGGTTTTACCGGGCGCGCAGCAGGGTGATGATCCCCACACCGACAAGAATGATCGCCATGCCGGCCAGATCGAACGAACCCACTGTTTCACCGGCCACCAGCACGCCGAACAAGACCGCTACAGGCGGGTTGACGTAGGCGTAGCTGGTAGCCACCGCCGGGCGCACCGTCTTCAGTACATAGAGGTACGCGCTAAAGGCGATGATGGAGCCGAATACCACCAGGTACGCCAGGGCGAGCGTGGCGCGTAGCGTGGGATGGGCGGGCATGCGCTCGCCCAGCGAAAGCGCGAAGATGATCAGCACGACGCTGGCGCAGGTCATCTGCGCGGCGGTGTTCATCGGCCCCGACGGCATGTCTTGCCGCTTGCTCCAGACCGAGCCGAAGGCCCAGGCACTCGCGGCAACAATCAGGGCGAGTGCACCGATCCGCGAACTCGACAGGCCGCTGCCGAGGTTCAGCACGATCACGCCGATGAAGCCCACGGCAAGGCCTACCGTTTCGCGTCGTGTGGGCCATTGTCCGTACATCCCCGAATACACCGCGGCAAACAGCGGCATGCTGGCCACGGCGACCGCCGCGATGCCGGAGCTCACGCTGCCTTCGGCAAAGCACACGAAACCATTGCCCATGCCCAACAGCAGCACGCCGGTGATGGCCGCGTTGCGCCATTGCCGTGCCGTGGGCAGGGCTACCCCGCGTACGACCAGGACGGCGAGCAAACCCAAGCCCGCGATGAGGAAACGGATGCCCGACAGAAGGAACGGCGGATAGCTTTCCAGCGCGAAGCGGATGCCCAGGTAGGTGGACCCCCAGATCACATACAGCGCGAACAACGCCAATGGCACCAGCCACGGGCGTGCCGGCACGGGCTGGCCGGGCGTGGCAATCACGTTGAGCTGGGCGGGGGCGGTGACGCGGGTATCCATATCGTCTTTTTTCAGGACAATTCGAACGATCACCATAGCGACGCCGCGCACGTCGCAGTAGCGCGGTGATTGCGCGGCAGCCATCAATCTGGTTCAAGGCACGGCGGACGCCGTGCCGGCGGCATCAGCCGTTGCGCAGTACCACGTATTCGCCTTCGAGCACGTTGGCTGGGCGCTGGGTACGTGCCGCCTGCGGCTGGCGGGATAGCTTCCAGTGGCGTACGGCCATCAACACGCCACCACCGACAATGAGCACGCCTAATACCACCACGCCAAAGACCATCAGCACGCCGACCACCGCAAGGCCCGCAAGTACGGACAGGGCGCGGATGAACGGGTGGCGGGAGCGGCGGATGGGCGGGAAGTTGAAACGCATCGTTAAAAATCCGTATGGCACAATGACGGGTTCATCGAACTGTAACCTTGGGGCCAAATGCCCCGTGAGGCAAGTGCCATGGTTAGTATTTTCCCCGGCCAAACCCTGTGCTCGCTCGAGGATATTCCCGACGGCGGCGCCATCGCCGTGGATGCGATGCTGGCCGACGGCGAGGACTCCATCATCGTGCTGCGCGAAGGCGGCCACGTGCGCGCCTACCTCAATGTCTGCCCGCACGCCGGACGCCGGCTGGACTGGGCGCCGGGGCAGTTCCTGGTCAAGGCCGGCGTGCTGGTGTGCGCCGCGCACGGTGCGAGTTTCGCCACGGCCAGCGGCCTGTGCACCATGGGGCCGTGCCGAGGCGAGCACCTGCGTCGGGTCGAGATCGATGTCGAAGGCGACGCGGTGAAGCTCCGGTAAGGGGGGGTCAGAGTCATTACTCTGACCCCTAATGCGCCTAATGCACGCTAGCGGTACATCAGGTTGATGCACACCAGCGTAAGCACCAGCACCATGATCGTCAGCGGCAGGCCGGCGCGCAGGAAATCCGTGGCGCGATAGCCGCCGGGGCCGGCCACCATCATCAGTGCCGGGTGGCCCGAGGGCAGCAGGAAGGTATTGGACGACGACACCGCCACAATCAGCGCATAGGCCGACGGATTGCCACCGGTGGTCACCGCCACGCTGATGGCGATGGGCACCATCATCACCGTCGCGCCCACGTTCGACATCACCTGCGAGAAGATCAGCGTGAGTACCGCAATGGACAGCTGCAGGGTCCATTGCGGTGCGCCGCCGAGTACATGCAGCACTTCCTGGGCGATCCACGAGGCGGTGCCGGTGGAATCCATCGACCAGCCCAGCGGGATAAGACACGCGGTAACGAAGATGGTCTTCCAGTTGATCGCCTTGTAGGCCTCGTCCATGTTCAGCACGCCGGTCAGCAGCATACCCACGGCACCGGTCATCATGGCGATGGAAAGGTCAAGGTTGGTGAACAGGGCAAGGCACTTGGCCAGGGTGAAGAAACCCACGGCCTGCCAGATCTTGCCGGGGCGTTGTTCTTCCTTGGGGATGTCGGTCACCACCACCAGGTCGCGATCTTCCTGGGCCAGCAGGAGGTCGCGCCAGTTGCTGTGCAACACCAGCGTGTCACCGGCGCGCAGGCTCACCGAGCGGACGTCTTCGCGGAAAACCTGGTCGCCGCGATTGACTGCCAGCACCGAGATACCGAAGCGCTTGCGCAGGCGCAGCTCGCCGACCGACTGCTTCAGGAACCTTGAGCTGGGCGGGATCACCGCCTCGGAAATGCCCGCGCGGCTGGAATTGAACTGCTCGCCGAGCTGGCGCATGCGCGTGGACACGCGGCAAAGCTGGTTGTTGGCGAAAGCGTTCACTTCATCGCGCGGCCCAAGCACGCCTAGCACGGTACCCACCCAGATCATCTGGTCCGACGGCGGCGCCATGCGTGCCTCGTTGCCGTTCTTGATGGCAAGGATTAGCGGCGCGCCGTGCAATTGTTCGGTTTCCCCGATGCTCATGCCCACCAGCGGGCTCTCGGCGGTGACGGTGAGTTCGGCGGGCTCGCCGGCGATGCCGTAGGTGTCGGCGAAGTAGCTCTCCGTACGGCCGGGCGTGACCTTCAGTCGGTCATCCTCGCGGTCGGGCAGGAGCTTCCGGCTGAAGAAGTAGAAGAAGGCGATACCGCTTATCGCCAGCACCAGGCCCACGGGCGTGACGCTGAAGAGGCCGAACTTCGGGATGGTGTGCGCGCCCGGGGGCAGGTTGGCATTGGCGCTGGCGATCAGGTCGTTCAACACGATCAGCGGGGAGTTCGCGATCAGCGTGGTGTTGGTGCCGGTCAGGATGCAGAACGCCATCGGCAGCAGCAGGCGGGACATCGGCACGCCCGTGCGCGCGGACAGGCGGCTGGTGACCGGGATCATCAGCGCGGCCAGGGCCTGGCTGGGGATCAGTGCGCTGAAGAGGCTGGTGACGCTGTTCACCACCACGCCCAGGCGCGATTCCACGCCCCGCGCCATGCGCATCACGAACGAAGCGGTGAGGTTGAGGACGCCGGCGCGGTCGAGGCCCGCGCCCATGATCATGATCGCGATGATGGCGATCACGGCGTTGCCGGCGAACCCCTTGAAGACCTGCTCGCCCGGGATCAGGCCGGTGAGGCCGATGGTGACCACCACCAGCAGGGCCACGAGATCGGCGCGGATCCACTCCAGCACCAGCATCAGCATGGTGAAGCCCACCAGCCCGAGCACGAGGATCATTTCGGGGGTGAGGGTCAATGCCACGTGCCGGCAATCCTGGCCAAGGCGAAGGAAGGTTCGTGCCGGGGAGTATACGCGCGGCTACCGACTCCTGGCTGACTTGGCGCTCATTTCACGTCGTAGAGAAAATCCCAGACGCCGTGCCCGAGCTTCAGGCCCCGGCGTTCGAAGTGTGTCTCGATGCGCCAGTCCGGCCGAGGTGCCACGGCTCGCGGCCCCAGGCGATTGGTCCAGGCTGGCGCTGCCTCCATCACCTCGAGCATGTGATCGGCGTAGTCCTGCCAGTCGGTGGCCAGGTGCAGCAGGCCGTCGCGGGCCATGCGCGTGGCGAGCATGGCGACGAAGTCCGGTTGTATCAGGCGGCGCTTGTTGTGGCGCTTCTTGTGCCAGGGGTCGGGGAACCAGATGCGCACTTCCGACAGCGCTCCGGCGGGAATCTCCCGCTCGAGTACTTCCACCGCGTCGTGCTTGTAGATCCGTACATTGGATGCATCGCGTGCGGCCAGGGCGTTCATCAGCCGGCCCACGCCGGGACCGTGCACTTCCACGCCCAGGTAGTCGCGTGCCCGGTCGTGTTCAGAGGCCCAGGCCAGGGCCTCGCCATTGCCGAAGCCGATCTCCAGCACCCGCGGCGCCTGGCGGCCGAAGGTGGTGTCCAGGTTGCGCGGCTGGCCCTGGTAGTCCAGGCCGAAGCGCGCCCAGTGGTCGTCGAAAGCGCGCTGCTGGGCGGGGGTCATGCGGCCTTCGCGCAGCACGAAGCTGCGGATGCGTCGCATGACCGGCGATGGGGTGTCGTCGCTCATCGGCTGGCTCCGATGTGCTGGGAGGATTCGATCTGCATCAGGCCATTGTAGCGGCCTGGGCCATGCTTACCGAACCGTGCCCATGCCGGAGTTGCCGCCCCTTGAGCCATTGTTGTTGCCGTTGCCATTGCCGTTGCCGGCGGGTCTGGATTCGGCGGTCCGCGCCGGCACGCTCATGCGTACCTGGTTTCCGGGCGCCGGCTGGACCGGCGGTGGCCGCTGCCAGCCGCCGTGGTTGCCGTTGCCATCGCCACGGCCGTTGCCGCCTTGCCAGCCACTGCCGTTGTCGTTCCCATTGCCATTGCCGGCTTGTGCAGCGTCCCCGGGCCGGTCGATGGGCCGGCTCATGTACTGAACCTCGGGCCTGGCACCGCCGCCCATGTTGCCGCGATAGGTATGAACCTCGTCGCCGCGGACGCGGGGCACGAAGCCCGATGCCTGCGGCATGTCGTCGGTGGAGACGACGCGGGGCCGTGATTCGCCGGCCTGCCGCACCTGCTCCGGTGTTGGCGCGATGAAGCTCAGGCCCGGGCGCGCACTCGCGCCTGCGTCGGGGTTCACGCGCCGCACCGTGGAGACGATCGTGGGCGGGTTGCGGTCAGGTACGCGCATGACATCGACATCGCGTGGCCTGCCGTCGTGGCCGCGTACCGGCCACGGCCTCGCGTCGCCGATCGCGGGACCATTGGGTTGGGCCGCATGCTGCTGGAAGCGACGGATTTCAGGGAAGCTCGATGCCGGCGTGTTGGCGGCTGCCCACGATTGCGGTGGACGTCCGTGGCCTGGCGGTGGCGGTACCTGGGCGGCCTGGAAGCCTGGATCGTGCAGGCGGCGGCGCCCAGGTACCCAGCCCCAGCGGCCATGGCGGTGGGTCCAGGTCCCGTAGTGGAACGGCGCGAAGCCCCACGGCTGGTCGCCGACATAGGTCCAGCCCCAGGGGTCGACGTAGTCCCACGAACCAGAATCGTAGGGTTGCCAGTCTTGCGCCACGTCGTTCGGATACCACACGGCGCCGTCGTCAGGATCTTCAGCCCAGGTCCCATAGCGATCCAGGTCCTGGTAGCCGACGGTGTCCGACGATACGTACTGCGTGGTGGCTGGCGCCACGAAGCTGCCGTCACGGCCGATCGCCCAGGTATCGAAGGCATCCGATGGCGGCAGTCCGCTCACTGCCAGCGCCGTCAGCGTGGCGTTGTCGAAGCGGTAGCTTTGGCCGCCTTTCAACGCCAGCGGTCCTGCCGCCTTGCCGTAGGCAGAAGCGCTGCCTTCGCGCAGCTTCACCGCGGTATAGGCTTTGCCGGCCTCGAAACGGTAGCGGCCCGGCTTGTCGATCAACACGGCCACCTTGTCGGTATCGATCTCCAGTGTCTGGCCCGGGTTGAGCGTGCGCACGCTTACCTGCAGCACGCCCGAAGGCAGGGCGAAGCGGGCCTGCGCCGGGGAAAGCGAGGACACCCCCAACTCGCTGGTGCCGCCCAGCCGCAGCACCGTGCCGCCGAGGTCCACCTCGGCCAGCGACGATCCCTTGGTGGCCAGGCGTTCGCCCTGGGCCAGCGGACGGTTGCGCTGGGCCGGTTCCCAGGGACCGGCACCGTTGGCGAACAGAGATGCGTTGCCGTGCACGTAGGAGATACGCGCTACTTGTGGGGAAGTCGTGGTGGTGTCCTGCGCATGCAACGCGCCAGTGGCAATCAGCGTGGCAAGCGCCACGCCAAGCATGAGTCTTTCCGAAGCGGTCATCATGGCCTCCATGGCGGCAATGCCCCCGCATCGCGCCGCTGGACCGATTATGCGCCTGGGCTGTGACGGGGAGCATGTACTGTCCAGGCCATGCGTTCAGCTGCCATCGAGCCTGTTCCACCGCGCTGCATGCATGGGGTACCATCCCCCTCCCACGCGGGTGTAGCTCAATGGTAGAGCTGTAGCTTCCCAAGCTACTGACGAGGGTTCGATTCCCTTCACCCGCTCCAGTCCCTGCGTCTGACAGGGATGGTGGTCGCGGTGATCGGAGCCGCCGCGTCTTTTGCCGATGTGCAGTACATCAACAGGTATTTGACGCCATTAAATCCCCGGGTCTTCGATGGCTATCTTCAGCCTTGGACGGATGAGGCCTATTTCTGAAATCCCGTTTCCTGCCGCGGTGCTAACTTCCATCCATTTCATACGCTATAGGCATTGATCATCGGAGAAGAAATAGAGTAAAAGCTATTAAAAATTCTGTATTGATAGCTTTTAGACTATGAAAACTTGTGTATTTATAGATTAAAGGCTATATTTCAGCCGAAGCTGAGGTAGAAGCCATGAAAACGAGTCGAAAAACGGCGGCTGCAACCCGGAAACACCTCGATCCGAGGCTCGCCGAATTGCGCTCATTGCGCACCGCCATGTCACGGCCCAACCAAGGCTGGATCAGGAGCATCCGCCAGGCGCTGGGAATGACGGCGACCGATCTGGGGCGGCGCATGGGTATCACGCAGGCCTCCGTCAGCAGGATGGAAGCATCGGAGATCAATGGCTCCATTCAACTGGACACGTTGCAACGCGCTGCCGCAGCGATGAATTGCACCGTGGTCTACGCGCTGATTCCCAATCCGCCATCGCTGCAAAGCATTGTGGAAGAACAGGCCAGGCGCGCCGCCCTCAAACACCTGGCTCCGGTCGAGCACACGATGCTCCTGGAGAATCAGGCCATCGACGACACGGCACGCAAGGACTTCCTTGAACGCCAGATCCAGATGGAAATGGAAGACCGCGACCTTTGGAAGTGATTGCGTGTGAGTGAACTGTTTGACGTCGAGGAAGGACAGACGCCGCTCAGCGATGAAGAGCGCAGGGGCTTGAAACCCGCGTTCATCACTTTTCGCCATGAGCTCAATGCCGCCGAGCAGGAAAACATCCTTGCCGCGTCGGTGGCATTACGCAAACGGGTGCAACGACTGGACGCCAAGGACCTCGCCGACGAGGCATTCATCTGTGATGCCCATAAGGCCATGTATTCAGATGTATGGAAATGGGCGGGTAGTTATCGAACGACAGACCGTAATATCGGCGTCGAAGCCCATGACATTCGCGTCCATATGCGGTTGTTCGTCGACGACGCTCGAGTCTGGATTGCCGAAGGCGTGTTTCCTCCCGATGAACTGGCCGTTCGCTTTCATCATCGCCTCGTGGCCATTCACCCGTTTCCCAATGGAAACGGCCGGCTCTCACGCATGATGGGCGACCTGGTCGTCGAACGCCTCGGGCGGCAGAAGTTCACCTGGGGGGCGGGTTCGCTGGCGGAACCCGGCGTTACCCGATCAACCTATATCCGGGCGCTGCAAGCGGCGGACAGGCATGACATCGCGTCTTTGCTTCAATTTGCCCGATCGTGAACCATATGCGCCATGACACTGATCATCGCCCCACTGACGGCAATCACCTCTGAACTGACCGATCTGGAACGCGAGGCATCCGGCCAGGGTTTCAAATTCGTCAGCCGGCTTGTCGAAGACTGGCGCACGGGTGCCAACCGGTTCGACAAGGCGGGCGAGCGCCTGCTCGTTGCCTCATGGGCCGGGACAGTGGTGGGCGTGGGTGGCTTGAATGTCGACCCGTTTGCATCGTTGGCGCGTACCGCCCGGCTCCGGCACCTCTACGTGGCCGGTGACTTCCGGCGGCAGGGGATCGGAGAGGCGCTGGTGATGGCGCTCCTTGAGGAAGCGGCACCGCATTTCGACCAGGTTCGCCTACGGACGGACACGCCGGAGGCTGCTTGTTTCTATTTACGCCTGGGCTTTGCGGCCGTCGATGACACCCACGCGAGCCACGTCAGGATGCTTGGCTAGCGGATTTCATCCTTCCTTCGCCCGGCTGTCCTATCGAAGCGGTATCCTTCGCACCCAAGCTCCCCGGACCCTCCCGGATGCGCCTCCCCAACCCGACGGCATTCCCATGACCGAAGTCATCACCCTCGGCTGGCGCGAGCGCCTGTCACTGCCGTCGTTCGGCATCCCCTCGCTCAAGGCCAAGCTCGACACCGGCGCCCGATCCAGTTCGCTGCACGTGGAATCGCTGCGGGTAGTGGAAGAGGGTGGGGATACCTGGCTTGATTTCGACGTCCGCACCGGGCGACGCAGCCATCCGGTGCTGGTGCCGTGCCGCGCCATGGCCACGGGCCGGCGGCGGGTGAGCGATTCGGGGGGGCATGCCAGCATGCGCTGGTTCATTCGCACCGAGATCGAGATCGCAGGTTCCCGCTTCGAGATCGACCTGAACCTCAACGACCGACGGCACATGCTGTTCCCCCTGCTCCTGGGCCGCATGACCCTGCTCGATCGCATCCGCGTGGATCCGGCGCTTTCCTATACCACCAGCCTCCGGGGTGTTGTCGGCACGGGGTGAGGCGACTGCCCCAAAATCGTCACCATGGCGCGACCCCGGCGCGCTAGCATCGACATCATTCGATGCCCCGCCTGGCGGGGCATGCCGCCCCATCGGAGTTCCCAAGGCTTTGAAAATCGCCATCCTGTCGCGCAATGCGCGCCTGTATTCCACGCAACGGCTGGTGGAAGCGGCGCGCAAGCGCAAGCACACCGTCAAGGTGATCGACCCCCTGCGCTGCTACATGAGCATCGGGCCGCAGTCGTTCGCCATGCATTTCAAGGGCAAGCCGCTGGGGCACCTGGATGTGGTGATCCCCCGCATCGGTACCTCCAGCACCTTCTATGGCACTGCGGTGCTGCGCCAGCTGGAACTGATGGGCGTGCATACGCCCAACCCGTCCGATGCGGTGCTGCGGGCCCGCGACAAATTGCGGTCGCTGCAGCTGATGGCGGCCCAGGGCGTGGACATGCCCAAGACCGCCGTGGGCGACAATCCCGACGACACCGCGGACCTGCTGGACATGCTGGGCGACCCCCCGCACGTGATCAAGCTCAATGAGGGCACCCAGGGGCAGGGCGTGGTGTTGGCCGAGAAGCGGGCGGCTTCGCAAAGCGTGATCGAGGCCTTCCGCGGCCTGTATGCCAATTTCCTGGTGCAGGAATTCGTTCGCGAGGCCAACGGCCAGGACCTGCGTTGTTTCGTCGTGGGCAACGAGGTGGTCGCCGCCATGCAGCGTTCCTCCGCCCCCGGGGAATTTCGCGCCAACCTGCACCGCGGGGGCACCGCCGAGGCCGTGGAGCTGACCGACGAGGAGCGCCGGGTAGCCCTGAAAGCCGCCGCCACCCTGGGCCTGGGGGTGGCCGGCGTGGATCTCCTGCGGTCGGCGCGGGGGCCGCTTTTGCTGGAAGTGAACGCCTCCCCCGGCCTTGAGGGCATCGAGGCCAGCACGGGAGTGGATATCGCCGACGCCATCATCCGGCACTGCGAGGCCGGGGCCGGTACCGAGCGGATGGCCCCGCCCAAACGCCGACGTAAAAAAGCCGCTTAACGGCCATTTAAACGGGCGGGGTATATAACGTTCCCATCGGGGTTCGAAAGGCAATCCCCAGCGGTTGCCGTCTTCTGGGCTTTCGGTCATCGGGGCAGTTCTTCTTTGGCCCGGGCGCCATGGCGTCCGGGCCTTTCTTTAATTGCATGTCCCGTTCATTTATCTGACTGTGCGGGCCACGCGACAAACGTTAAGCTTCGTGGCAGCGGGGTACTTGCCCCCTCCGGCCTAGCCCCACGGGGCGACTGCGCCGCCATCGGACATCGGAGTGCCCGCATGCGTGTTCTGGTAATCGAAGACAACAACGACATCGCCACCAACATCGGCGACTACCTGGAAGACCGCGGGCATGTCGTGGATTTCGCCGGCGATGGCGTCACCGGCCTGCACCTGGCCGTGGTGCACGATTTCGACGTGATCGTGCTGGACCTCACCCTGCCTGGCATGGACGGCCTGGACGTGGCCCGCAAGCTGCGCCACGAGGCGCACAAGCAGACGCCCGTGCTGATGCTCACCGCGCGCGACGCCCTGGAGCAGAAGCTCACCGGCTTCGAGTCGGGCGCCGACGACTACATGACCAAGCCCTTCGCGCTGCAGGAACTGGCGGCCCGCCTGGAAGTGCTCGCGCGCCGCGGCAAGGGTCCGCAAAGCCGCGTGCTGAAAGTGGCCGACCTCACCTACAACCTCGACACGCTTACCGTGTCGCGCGAGGGTAAGCCCATCCAGTTGAACCCGATCGGCCTGAAGCTTCTGCAGGCGCTGATGGAAGCAAGCCCTTCGGTGGTCACGCGCCAGGATCTGGAGCAGCGCGTGTGGGGCGAGGAACTGCCCGACTCCGATTCCCTGCGCGTGCACATCCACGGCCTGCGCGCCGCCATCGACAAGCCGTTCGAGAAGCCCCTCATCCACACCCGCCACGGCATCGGGTACCGCATGGTCGATCCGGATGCGGTCGCGGCGTAAGCTCCGCTTCCGGCTGATCGTCACCTTTGCGCTGTTCGGTTTCGGACTCAGTGCACTCTTCGCCTTCGCGGCTCTCAACATCCGCGCGCGGGTCGAAGAACAGCTGATCAATTCGTCGCTGCAGGATGAGGTGGATCACCTTAACGACAAAGCGCTGGCCGACCCCGGTGCGCCCTTCGCCTTCGAGATCGTCAAGGCGCAGACGGCCAGCGATCGCTTCCTGTACAAGGTGCCGCTGTCGTGGCAGCGGCTGGATACCGGTGTGCACGACCTGTTCGAGCCGGGTCCCGACGGCAAGATCCACCACTACAAGGTAGCGGTGAGGCGCAAGAGCGGCGTTAACAGCTTCCTGCAGTTCGATGTCTCGCGCGACGAACTCGGCAAGCAACAACTGCTCATCAGCGTGATCGGCGCGGTACTAATCTTTGGCCTGCTCTCGCTTGGCCTGGGCGTGTGGTTGTCCTCGCGCGTGCTGCGGCCGGTCACCGACCTTGCCCGCCGTATCCGTGAATTTCGCCGCGCCGGCAAGGCCGAGCCGCTGGCGCTGCATTTCGCCGACGACGAAGTGGGCGAGTTGGCCGTGGCGCTGGACGACTACGCCGCCCGCCTGACCCTGATCGTGGAACGCGACCGGGAATTCAATTCCGACGTCAGCCATGAGTTGCGCACGCCGTTGGCGGTAATCGCCAGCACCACGGAGCTGCTGCAGGGTTCACCTGATCTCACCGACAAACTGAGCGAGCGCCTGAAGCGCATCGAACGCGCCTCGCGCCAGGCCACGGAGCTGATCGAAGCCTTGCTGCTGCTTTCGCGCGCCGAACGCCGCGGCCCCACGCGCGGCGAAACCACCGATGTGGCGAAGGTCGCCAGCGATGTCATCGAGAGCCAGCGGCCGCAGATGGGTGGCAAACCGATCGAGATCGACCTGCTGGTGGCTGACGCTGTCACGGTCAACGCACCGGCTTCGGTACTGTCGGTCGCACTGACCAACCTGATCGGCAACGCCATCAAGTACACCATGCAGGGCAAGGTGACGGTGCGCGTGGGCGACAACCGCATCGATGTTTCCGACACGGGTCCGGGTATCCATCCCGACGACGCGGAGAAGCTCTTCCAGCGCGGCATCCGTGGCGAAGGCGCCGGCGGCAGCGGCGCGGGCCTGGGTCTTGCCATCGTCAAGCGGCTCTGCCACCTGTACAGCTGGGATGTTTCACTGCGCCCACGCGAGGACGTCACCGGCGTGGTCGCCACGGTGCGCTTCACCTGAAAAAAAGCCCGGTCACCTCGACCGGGCCCTTCAGCAGCGGCAACGGGGTCAGAGTAACTACTCTGACCCCCATCAACCGCTCGCTTTCTACTTCGCGGCGTGTTCGAGCGCCTGGAAATCTTCGTCGCTCAGTTCGATCGAAGCGCCACCGACGTTCTCGATGAGATGGTCGACGCTTCCGGTGCCCGGGATGGGCAGCATCACCTTCGAACGCTTCAACAGCCAAGCCAGTGCAACCTGGCCATTGCTGGCTTTCAGCTTCGAAGAAATCTTCGACAGCACCGAACCCTCGGCAGCCAGTTCGCCGGCGGCCAGCGGGAACCAGGGGATGAAGCCGATGTTGTTTGCGTCGCAATAGTCGAGCACTTCCTCGCTCTGGCGGTTGCCGAGGTTGTAGAGGTTCTGCACGGTGGTGACCTTGAAGAACTTCCCGGCGGCCTTGATCTCCTCGACGTTCACTTCCGACAGGCCGACGTGGCGGATCAGTCCTTCGGACTGCATGGCCTTGATCACGTCGAACTGTTCGTCGCGTGGCACCTTCGCGTCGATGCGGTGCAGCTGCCATAGGTCGATGCGTTCCACGCCCAGGCGGCGCAGGCTCATCAGCACGCATTGGCGCAGATACTCCGGACGACCCACCGGCGCCCAGATATCCGGTCCATGGCGGGTGAGGCCGCCCTTGGTGGCGATCAGCGTGCCCTTGTACGGATGCAGTACTTCGCGGATCAGGTCCTCACTGACATAGGGACCGTAGCTATCGGCGGTGTCGATGAAATTGACGCCCAGGTCCGGCAGCTTCTTCAGCGTTGCGCGGGCGGCTTCCGGATTGGCCGGCTCGCCCCAGATGCCTTTGCCGGTGATGCGCATGGCGCCGAAGCCCAGGCGGTTCACCTCGATATCGCCTCCGATGCGGAACTGGCCGGAATGCTTGGCGTTGTTTTGGTCGGACATGGTCAGGCTCCTTGCCTTTGGGTTGAGGGGAGGGGAGACCTGATAAGTTTAGTCCCTGAAATGTTGCAGCGCCGTCACGGTCACTGTGCGGCCGCGTCAACATTGTTGCCGAGCCGTCGCTCGCGATGGATGTCCATGCGTCCCCGCCCACCGGTGCAGTTCGCCGAATACGCGAGCGTCGAACCGTCGGTGGGGTCGAACGAGGGGCCGATTACAAAATCCGAGCAGCCCATGCCAAGCCGCTGTCGCGGCGACCACGTGCCGTGGTTGTTGTGCGATACGTACAGGCGCGTGACTGCCTTGTCGTCGGTCATCACGCCTGAAGCGAACACCATGGTGGTTTCGTCGGGCGAAAGCGCGGCATCGAAATCTTCGTCGGCGGTGTTGACCGAAGGCCCGAGGTTGGCCGATCGTGCGGCGCCTGGCCGCATAAGGAAAAGGTCATGTCGGCCCAATCCACCCCAGCCATCGGATGAGAACAACAGGCCGCCATCGTGCATGGGTGTAGGCGCCCACTCATCGCCTTTGCTATTGATCTTAGGCCCGGCATTGACGGGCACGCCGAAGGCAAACGATGCCCGATCTCGGGTGACCACATAGATATCCGTGCCACCGAAGCCACCCGCGCGATCGGAGTGGAAGTAGACCTTCGTCCCATCCGCCGAGAATGCCGGGTCGAACTCCACCGCATCGGTGTCGAACGACACGCGCGCAGGCGCACTCCATCCGCCTCCAACCCGGTGCCGTTCCCAGATGTCCTGTTGCTCGGCAGGCCCGTCACGCCCGATCGAGCCCCACAGCATCTGCCGGCCATCCGGGCTGATTGCCAGGCGTACTTCGGCGGCGGGGGTGGATATGACGCCCGGTTCGTATGGGGAACTGGTGCGAGAATCGGAGGCGTAGGCCGACAGCATCAGGGCGCCAAGCACCAGGCATCCCGCGAAAGCGGCGGCGGAAATCGAACCGTGCATATCGACGCCCCGTGCGACCAGCATGCGACGTTACCGGGCTATCGACGCAGGCACAACCCGGCGCGCTACAGTACCCGTTCGTTTGCACGCCAATTGCTATCAGCCACCTGGACGACCGATGAAAACCCAGCCGCCGAACGACCTTCCCGTCTATCGCATTCTCACCGGCAAGGATGATGCCGCATTCTGCCACCGTGTTTCCGAGGCCCTCGCGCTGGGTTACCAGCTGTATGGCTCGCCGACGATGACCTTCAACGGCGCGGATGCCATCGTGGGGCAGGCGCTCGTCTGGGGTGGCCAGTAGGTACATCGTTGGATAGCCCGGATACGAAGTCATCTTCGGGTCGCCGGCTAGGACCCCAACCGATGGATGACCGCAGGTGATTTCGGGGGCTCGGTTTCCATGGGTTTCTGCACCTCTGCCGTCCACCTGACAAATCTCGTTATCGACACTTCTTCGGCGAGGACGATGGACGACTCGGCAATGAGTTCGGAGACGGTAACAGATGGTTCCTTCACGAAGGGCTGCTGGAGCAGGTCCTCCATGGAACCAGGTGCCGACGCGGCGATGTGCATGGCCACATCTTTTACGAAGGAGAGGAACGCGTCTTCCTCGCTGGCATGAGTGGATACGTCGAACTCCACCAGGACACCAATGCGCCCGGCGTGCACGTAGCTGGAAATGTAGCGGTTGTAATTGCTCACTGACGGACCCTGCCAAGCCTTGTCTGGCATCGTTTTAGCCTGGCGGCCTCAAACACACAAGCAAAAGCCCGACAAGGCAGCCCCGAATTGGGCTAATGGACATCGGTGAACGTGATTTCCTGCACTTGACGCACCCTTGAGGCGGGCGGCTAGTATCGGCGATCCGCCCAGGGGAAGGCACCGATGTCAGCTCGTCGCCACGCCATGCTTACGTTGTTGCTCGGCGGGCTATTCGCCGTCACAGGTATACATGCCGCCAGCAACGATTCCGCGCGCTGGCATAGCGAAGCGAAGGCGGTCACCATCGTTCGCGACGACTGGGGCATCGCGCATGTCCATGGCAAGCGCGATGCGGATGCGGTATTCGGCATGGCGTATACGCAGGCCGAAGACGACTTCAACCGTGTCGAGACCAATTACCTCACGTCGCTGGGCCGCACCGCCGAGGCCGAAGGCGAATCGGCGCTGTGGCAGGACTTGCGGCAGAAGCTCTTCGTCGATCCCGTGACGCTGAAAGCCGACTATGCGCGAAGCCCCTCGTGGCTGAAGGCGCTGATGGATGCCTGGGCCGATGGGCTCAACTATTACCTGGCCAGGCATCCGGACGTGCATCCGCGAGTGATCAATCACTTCGAGCCGTGGATGGCCTTGAGCTTCAGCGAAGGCAGTATCGGCGGCGATATCGAGCGCGTATCGACCAAGGATCTGCAGTCTTTCTACGGCAAGGACCCCCAAGGCGCGCTGGCTCAAGTGACGCCGCCGTCCAGCTGGTGGGAGCCGACCGGCTCCAACGGCATCGCCATCTCGCCGAAGCTTACGGTGAACGGCCACGCCTTGCTGCTGATCAATCCGCATACCTCGTTCTTCTTCCGTTCCGAATTGCAGATGTCCAGTGACGAAGGGCTCGATGCCTACGGCGCGGTAACCTGGGGCCAGTTCTTCATCTACCAGGGATTCAACAAGCACATCGGCTGGATGCATACGTCCAGCGGAGTCGACGTGGTGGACGAGTTCGCCGAGACGATCCAGCGCAAGGACGGCAAGCTGTTCTATCGCTACGGAAACGACATGCGCCCCGTGACGGCGCGCGATATCATCGTGCCGGTACGATCGGAGGACGGTTCGCTCGCCGAGCGCCATTTTACCGTGTACGCCACGCACCACGGCCCCATCGTTCGTGCGCAGGGCGACAAGTGGATCGCCGTGGCACTCATGAACAAGCCGCTGGAAGCCTTGCAGCAAAGCTGGCTGCGCACGAAAGCCAACGACTATGTGGCCTATATGAAGGTGGCGGAGCTCAAGGCAAATTCGTCGAACAACACCATCTACGCGGACGACAAGGGAAACATTGCCTATCTGCATCCGCAGTTCATTCCCAAGCGCGACGACCGGTTCGATTACACCAAGCCCGTCGACGGTAGCGACCCGGCGACCGACTGGAAGGGGTTGCTGCCGCTGGACAAGGCTCCGCATCTGTTCAACCCGCCGACCGGCTGGATTTTCAACACCAACGATTGGCCCTATTCGGCCTCGGGTCCCGACAGCCCCAGGCAGGCGGACTATCCGCGCTACATGGACTCGGTGGGGGAGAATCCTCGCGGCCTGCATGCGACGCGCGTGTTGACCGGACGGCGCGACTTCACCCTGGCTTCCCTGATCGACGCGGCCTTCGATCCATACTTGCCGGCTTTCGCGCGCCAATTACCGATCCTGATCGCCGACTATGATGCGCTGCCTGCCAGCGATCCGCTGAAGAAGAAGCTTGCCGGTCCTGTGGCGCTTCTGCGTACGTGGGATTATCGCTGGGGGATCTCGTCCATGCCGACCTCGCTCGCGGTGTTCTGGGGCGACATCCTTTGGGACAAGGCCAGCAAGCTGGATACGGCCGAAGGCCTGTCCGTCTACGACGTGATGGCGGAGAAAGCCGGTTCGCAGGCGCGCCTGGCCGCCCTGGCCGAAGCGGCCGATCGGCTGGAGAAGGACTTCGGCAGCTGGGGCGTGCCCTGGGGTGAGGTCAATCGCTTCCAGCGCGTCGACGGTGCGATCAAGCAGCACTTCGACGATACGAAGGCGAGCATCCCGGTGCCTTTCACCTCGTCACGTTGGGGCTCGCTGGCTTCGTTCGGCGCGCATCGCTGGCCGGACACGAAGCGCTACTACGGCACCAGCGGCAACAGCTTCGTTGCCGTGGTGGAGTTCGGTGACAAGGTGCACGCGCGGGCCATCACCGCTGGTGGTGAAAGCGGCGACCCGGCGTCGAAGCATTTCAACGACGAGGCCGAGCGCTACACCACGGGCAACCTGCGCCAGGTGTACTTCTGGCCCGAGGAACTCGAGGGGCATGTCGAGCGGACGTATCATCCGGGTGAGTGAATGCGCTAACGCCGAATAACAGGGTATGGGAGGACATGTCATGAAAAAGCCAGCGTCGACCGACGCCGCTACAGCATCGAAATTGATCGACCAGAGGATTGCCGAGCTCGGCGACTGGCGCGGGGAGACCCTGGCCAGAATGCGCAAGCTGATTCACCAGGCGGCACCTGATGTAGTGGAGGAATGGAAATGGATGGGCACGCCCGTCTGGTCGCTCGGTGGGATCATTTGTACCGGCGAGTCTTATAAGGACAAGGTGAAACTGACCTTCGCCAAGGGCGCATCCGTAGCTGACCCGGCCGGACTCTTCAACTCAAGCCTCGACGGAAACATGCGCCGCGCCATCGACATTGCCCAGGGCGAGAAGGTAGACGCCACCGCGTTCAAGGCGCTGGTGAAATCGGCAGTGGCGTTCAACCAGTCCCGTGCCAAGCCTGTCGCCGGCAAGGCCCCAGCCCAGGGTCCGGTTGCCCGCAATTTCGCGAGTGGCAAGGCCGCAAGCAAGAAGTCATCGGCCAGGAAGAAAGCCGGCACATAAATCGCCGGCACATTTGTCGAAATCACGTTTCGTCGTTCGACGTCCCCCTGAAAGCACCCATCGGGGGTGCGGTGCCATCGGCCATGAGTCCGGTCGAAAGCCAACCGTCGACGAAAGGAACCACCATGAATGCCCTGATTTCGCATGGCCCCGCTGGCGTGGTCGCCGGCCGCGGCGCTTTCTGGTCACGAACGGCCATCTTTGGCATGGCGTTGCTCGCCACCTACCTCGGCGTACCCTCGCCACTCATATACGCATGGGTAATCCGCTGCTCACGGCTGTTCTTTTAGGCGTGTGCTTAAAGTGTCTGCTCACCTTCTTCGCGCGTAACCAACCAATCGCATCAAAATCAACACGAACAAAAGCGGGATGAAGGCCGCATACGCATACTGACCCCGGGCGACCCCAGTTCCATAAGGGAACCAGATGCCTGGAACACCCAGGGCGTTGAGCTCCGTGGCGAACAGGCCAATGCCGACCAGGATGGCGGCGAGCGCTGCCAGATAAACGGAAGGTTTCGCCGATCGGATCACGCCAAGCCCAATGATCCATAGGTAGAGCGCGGCAAAGGCCACGCGCACGCCTGCGACCATCGTGTCGGCGACCGCTTTGAGGAGGCCCTGGGGCGCGTCCGGCATGAACCATGGACGGCCAAGCAATGCGAAGACCAGGTAAACCACGGTGAGTGCGCCTATCGAGTTGCGCAGCCATGAATATTTATTGACGCCGAACCAGTCCCGCCAGGCCAGGGTCCATGTCGCCAGGACCAGAGGCCGGAGTATCACGGTGGTCCCGATGTCGGAGCAACGCGAGCTCAGAACGTCCGACCAGTAGAACACCGCTTGATTGGCGCGCAGAAGCGCAAGGAGAATCAGTCCGGCAGCCAGCCAGCGATAGGAATCGCTGGTTCGGCACGCCATCAGTCCGAAAACCATGAGCGCAAGCAGGACGAACGCAATCGGTTCAATCGCATCCACCACGTAGCCCTTGAATGTCTGCAGCCATTGCACTTGATGCAACAGGTCGATGCTTGCTGCGTCACCGATGATCGGTGCGACATGAATCCCTCCATTGTCCTCGCCTGCATCAAGGGCATCCATCCATACGCGGAAGGCAATCACGTAGGTTTTCGTGCCCGTCGATGATGAAGGCGGCAAGGTAAATACACTCGGCCGCACGCCGAATACCGTTGGTTGCGGACCGGTGAAAGCGCCCGAGCCGCCTAACAGTTTTCCGTCCACGTAAAGCTGGTAAGTCGAATCGACCAGGGTCGGCCCCGCAAGGTGAAGCGGAGCGTCCGTGCCGCTATCGACACTGATTTTCAGCCGGTACCACGCGTAACCCGTGTAGCCTGCATGTCCGCGCGGACTCCATCCGGAGACGTACCCCGGCAGCCCGACATCGCCGTCGTGAGAGCCTGGTGCAGGAGTTAGATCGACGGATTCCCACGCGCTGTCATCGAAGTCGGGCGTGGACCAACGAGGATCGTCGCCGACGTTGAATCGCCACGGTCCATTCAAGGGGACGGTCGAATGACCAAGGGTTACGTGTTCGACCTGGGTAGGCTCTGCCAAAGCGGGGCGACTTCCGGTCCCTAAAGCCAAAGCCATGCAAAGGAAAGCCACAAGCCCTGAACGCCGCATCGCATGACCCCCTTGGTTTTCCGGCGAAGCATAAGCGATGGCCACGGACGGGGCAGCTATAATATTTCCCATGCAAGTTCCCGATCCTGCCGCCTACCGCCTCACGGTAGCCCCCATGATGGACTGGACCGACCGCCACTGTCGGTACTTCCACCGCCTGCTTTCGCCCCACGCGCGCCTCTACACCGAGATGGTGACCAGCGCGGCGCTGGTGCGTGGCAACCAGGTGCGGCTGCTCGAACACAGCCACGAGGAACACCCCGTGGCCCTGCAACTGGGCGGCAGCGACCCGGTGGAACTTGCCGCCGCGGCGCGGATGGGCGCGGCGGCCGGTTACGACGAGATCAACCTCAATGTCGGATGCCCGTCCGACCGCGTCCAGTCCGGGCGTTTTGGCGCGTGCCTGATGCGCGAGCCGGCGCTGGTGGGCGAGTGCGTCGAGGCCATGGCTGCGGCCGTGGATATTCCTGTGACGGTGAAATGCCGCATCGGCGTGGACGACCAGGACGAGTATGCCGACCTCCAGCACTTCACCCGCACCATGGTTTCAGCCGGTGTGGGTGTACTGGTGGTGCATGCCCGCAAGGCATGGCTGCAGGGGCTCAGCCCCAAGGAAAACCGCGAGATCCCGCCGCTGGACTATGGTCGCGTGTATCGCCTGAAGCAGGAATTCCCCGACCTCACCATCGTGATCAACGGCGGCATCACCACGGTCGAACAGGTTCAGGCGCACCTGGCGCAGGTGGACGGGGTGATGCTGGGACGCAGCGCGTACCACGATCCCTACCTCCTGGCCCAATGTGAAGAGGCGCTTTATGGCACGCCGCGACCGGGGAAGGTCCAGGTGCTTGAGCACCTGCGCATCTATATCGAGGCGGAAATGGCCCGCGGCACGCAGTTCAAGCACATCAGCCGCCACATCCTGGGGCTTTTCCAGGGGGAGGCCGGCGCCCGGCACTTCCGTCGGACCCTGAGCGAGGGGGCCCACGAGGCGGGCGCCGGGTGGCCGCTGCTGGAGACGGCGATGGCCCCGCTGCGGCAGGCAGCGTGAAAGTTTCCACGCTCCTGAACGTCGATTCAGGACGAATTCAATGGCGCAGGGCATGATCGCTTCGTCACCTGCGATGCCCTACATGAAAATCACGTTCCTTTCGCTAATTTTCCTCGGGTTTGTGCTCGGCGGCCCTGTGTGGGCGTCCGAAGTGGGCCTGACCCTCGAGGAAGCCGTGGCGAAGGTGCAGCAGGAAACGGGCGGAAAGGTGCTGTCGGCCCAGACCCGCACACTGGAACATGGTCTGACGACCGAGTATCGACTGAAGGTGCTGACACCCGACGGACATGTCCGCGTGGTGCCGGTGCGAACTGAAACGGCCAAGATCCCCACGGCAACCGCCGGGGATACCAAGGAGAAACATTGATGCGCATCCTGCTTGTCGAGGACGAAGCCCCGCTCCGCGAGACCCTCGCCGCCCGCCTGAAGCGCGATGGATTCGCCGTGGATGCAGCCCAGGATGGCGAGGAAGGCTTGTACCTGGGCCGCGAAGTGCCCTTCGACCTGGCCATCATCGACCTGGGGCTGCCCAAACTCTCGGGCATGGACCTGGTCAAGGCGCTGCGCGAGCACGGCCAGCGTTATCCCATCCTGATCCTTACCGCCCGTGGCAGCTGGCAGGACAAGGTCGAGGGCTTGAAGCACGGCGCCGACGACTACCTAGTCAAGCCCTTCCACGTCGAAGAGCTCCTGGCCCGCATCAACGCCCTGGTGCGCCGCGCCAGCGGGTGGTCCAAGCCGATCCTGGCCTGTGGTCCGATCAAGCTCGATACCACGGCGCAGACGGTGACCTCCGACGGCCGCCAAGTCGACCTCACCAGCTACGAGTACAAGGTGCTCGAATACCTCATGCTGCATGCCGGCGAGCTGGTGTCCAAGGCCGACCTCACCGAGCACATCTACCAGCAGGACTTCGACCGCGATTCGAACGTGCTTGAAGTGTTCATCGGCCGCCTGCGCCGCAAGCTCGACCCGGACAGCGCCCTGAAGCCGATTGAGACGGTGCGCGGTCGCGGCTATCGCTTTGCCATCCCTCGCAACGAGGCGGACGAAGAATAAAACCCAAGGCTCGGCGGGAGAGCCGCGCGTGCTGAAGTTCATCGAGCGGGTGATGGAACACAAGCCCCTGTCGCTTGCCGCCCGCGCGGCACTGGCGACCGGCTTTGCGCTCGCCGCTTTCCTCGGCCTTACCTGGCTGGCCCAGAACAAGGCGAACTACGCCAGCGAACTGTCGGCGATGCACGATCGCCTGCACAACTATGCGATCGCTTTCATCACCGGCACCGAAGTCACGCGCGCGGGCAAGGTGACGCCGCCGGACTCCCCGCCGCATCCGGATTTCTCCCGTCCGGGATCGGGCCTGTATGGCGTGATCAGCGGCGATGATGGCTATCGATGGGAATCGTCGTCGGCGTTGGGTCGCGACATGGAATTCGCCCGCCGCCTGCCGATGGGCAGCGAGACGTTCGAAGGGCCGCTCGACACGCATGCGGGGCGTCTGTATGTCTACAGCTTCGGCGTGGACATCGACCCGCAGAATGGCGGCAAGCCAGTGCATCTCACCTTCACCGTGGCCCAGACCGAAGACCAGTTCGAACGCCAGGTAAGTACCTACCGCCGCACGCAGTTCCTGTGGCTGGCCACGCTTGGCCTGATGCTGATCCTGCTGCAGCTGTTGCTGTTGCGTTGGAGCCTGCTGCCGTTGCGGCGGGTGTCCAGCGACCTGGCGCTGATCGAGCGCGGCGACCGCGAGCATCTGGAAGGGCCTTATCCGGTGGAGTTGATGGGCCTTACCGCGCGCCTGAATGCCTTCATCGATTCCGAGCGCGACCAGCGCACCCGCTACCAGAACACCCTGGCGGACCTCGCGCACAGCCTGAAGACACCGCTGGCGGTGGTCCGCTCGCAACTGGAAGCCGGCCTGGACGTGGCCCGCGCCGATGTCCTGGACCAGGTGCGCCGCATGGACGAGATCGTGGCCTATCAGTTGTCCCGCGCAGCGACGTCAGGCCGCAAGATCTTCGCCACGCCGGTGATGGTGTCGGCACATGCGGAAGACCTCGTGCAAAGCCTGGAGAAGGTCTACGCCGGGAAGAATGTCCTATGCGAATTCGAGATCGAGGAAAAGGCCGCCTTCTACGGCGAGCAGGGCGATCTTCTCGAGTTGATGGGCAATCTGCTGGAGAACGCCTTCAAGTGGGCCAATCACCGTGTGTTGCTGACGGTGAAGTCCCGCCAGGGCGTGGTGCGGGGGCGACCCGGACTATCAATGGCGGTGGAAGACGATGGCCCGGGTATCGCCGATGCCCAGATCGAGCGCGTGCTGCAACGGGGTGTGCGTGGCGATGAGCGGGTGAAAGGCCATGGCATCGGTCTTTCGATCGTGCAGGACATCGTCAAGGCCTACCAGGGCACTATGCATGTCGACCGTTCCGAGGAATTCGGCGGGGCAAGGTTCACCGTGGTACTGCCACCCGGCTAGGGAATTACCAGATCGAGCCCGGGAGCAGGGCAGGCCAGCCCACGTCCGGCTTGGCCGACGAATGGGGCGTATCGCCACGAGTACCGTCATCGGGGAGATCGCCGCCGACCGGTGCCTGTGCATGCGTGGACCCGGCATTGCCGCGAGCGGTGTCGTCAGGGTTGTGGACGGAACCACCCTGGCCGCCCGCACCATGCGGGCTGGCGTCGCCACTGACGCTGGAGCCGCCGGAGGTGGTGAGCGTGCCATTGGCTGGGGAGGCAGCCACGGCTCCGCAGGCCAGTAGGCCTAGCGCAAGACAACCGTACTGAAGGAACCTGGTATGCATGGCAATACCCCTGTCTCCCCGGGGAGCATTCGATACTCGCAGAAACCTGCCGGGCCTGCCAGTGCCCCAGGAATGCCGCCGGATGGCCGCCGAATGCGCGATGATGGCGCCTCCCCGACGTACCCCCTACTGGCCTGCGAGACTCCACCCACGATGCTCACACCAGCCGTGCTCGGCGCCCTGGCGCCCGGCGAACCCGTATCCGGCGCTGTCCTTGCGCGTACCGCGGGCGTGACCCGCGCGGCGATCTGGAAACAGGTCGAAACCCTCCGCCAGCGCGGCCTGCCGATCGAGGCACGGGTCGGCGGCGGCTACCGCCTGCCATGGCCCGTCCAGTTGCTCGAGGAAGCCACCATCCGTGGCGAGCTTCCCGTGGTGGCCCGGCAGCGCCTGGGCGCCCTGGAGGTGCACTGGGAGCTCGATTCCACCTCCAGCGAGTTGCAGCGCCGCCTGCCAAGCGTGCCGGATTTGAGCATCGTCATGGCCGAAGCGCAGACGGCTGGCCGCGGCCGACGCGGCAAGTCCTGGATATCACCACCGGGATTGAACATCTACCTGTCCGTGGCCAAGCACTTCGATGCGGGATTTGCGCGGCTTTCCGGGCTTTCGCTGGCCATCGGCGTGATGGTGCTGCACGCCCTGGAAGACATGGGCATCCGTACGGCGGGCCTGAAATGGCCCAACGACATCCTTGCCGCCGATGCCAAGCTCGCCGGCGTGCTGGTGGAACTCTCCGGGGAATTCCAGGGACCGTGCACAGCCGTGATCGGCATCGGGTTGAACATTCGCGTGCCCGATGCCCTTCGTGCGGAAGCAGCGCAACCGGTCACCGATGTGGCCACGCTCTGCGGCGGCGAGCCGCCGGACCGCAACCTGATGGCGGCGGCACTCATCACCCGGCTGGCGTCGGGACTCGAGCGCTTCGAGCGCGAAGGCTTCGCCGCCTTCGTCGACGACTATGCCGCTTTCGACATCCTTGCCGGCCAACCCTTGCGCGTGATCGGCGCACAGGGCGAATTCCATGGCGTGGGTGCCGGCATCGATGGCCGCGGTGCGCTGCTGGTGCGCGTGGGAAGCGATCTGAAGCGCGTTGACAGTGCTGACGTCTCGGTGCGGCGTACATGATTGCGCTTCTGGACCTGGGCAACACGCGGGCGAAGTTCGCGCTGTTCGATGGCAGCGCCCTCGTCCAGCGGGGCGTGGTTGCCTGGGACGATTCGGTAGCCTTTGCGTTGACCTCGGTATGGGCGGTCTGGCCACGTCCCGATCGCGTGGTGGCCGCCTCGGTGGTGGACAGCGTTCGCGAGGCGATGGTGGATGAAGCCGCTGTCGCCGCCTTCGACCGCCCGCTGCAATGGCTGCGTACGCCGGCCCAGGCGTGTGGCGTGCGCAATGCCTATGCCGAACCTGGTCGCCTTGGCGTGGATCGCTTCCTGGCCATGGTCCACGCGTATCGCTCCGGTCGCGCGCCATGCATCCTGGTGAGTGCCGGCACCGCCCTTACCCTCGACGCACTGGCCGCCGACGGCAGCCACCTGGGCGGCCTGATCGCCCCGGGTGCGCAGTTGATGTACCAGTCGGTGCTGGGCGCCACCGCCAGGGTCAAGCCCGACGCCGTGGGCCAGGTGGTCGACGCCGCCGACAACACCGCCGACGGCCTCTTCTCCGGCTGCTGGCATGCCGCCGCGGCCTTGGTGGAGCGCTTCACCACGCGCATGGCGCCACGGCTCGGTGGCCATCCCCGGGTGCTGGTGGGAGGCGGCGATGGCCAGGCGCTCGCCGCCCTGGTCGCCACTGCCACCGAGCACGCCCCCGATGCCGTGCTGCTCGGCCTGGCGGCCTGCGCCACCGATGGTGAGACCCTGCTCGCCACATCCCCGGCTTCAGGTTAAAATCGCGGGCTGCGCCGGCATAGCTCAGTTGGTAGAGCAACCGCCTTGTAAGCGGTAGGTCCCCAGTTCGAATCCGGGTGCCGGCACCAGGTTTCTCCCCCCGCCGCGGCGGGGGTTTTGTTTTCCGGGGATGGGCAATACCTTTGGCGCGCGGCCAGTGATTGGCCACGCCTTCATCCTCGCCCATCAACGCCGGTATCCGATGCTGCCTCGCCTGATCTTCGTGTTGCTGGTCGCATTGAACATCGCCGTGGCCGCGTGGCTGCTGTTTGGCGGAGGCGGGCACTTCATCGGTGATGTCACCGACGAAGGCGTGCCGCGGCTGAAACTGGTGGCCGAAACGCAGCCGGCGACGCCGGTGGTAGCCGCGTCGGTCGCTGCGCCGCTTCCCGTGTCGCCGATGGCTTCGGTGCCGATTCCCGCATCGAGCGCTTCTTCGCTTTCCCCTGTGCCCGGCAAGCCGGTGGTGGCCGCAGCCTCGACGGCGGTGCGTCCACCCATCGGCTCGCAGGCATTGGCGCCTGCCAGCGTGCGCCCAACGCCCATTGAACCGCCGCAGCGCCGTACCTTCCGTTGCGTGGCCCTGGGGCCGTTTGCCAGCGACGTGGATTCGCGTGCCGCGCGTAGCGCGCTGGGGAGCTTGGTGATTCGAAGCCGCACCCGTCAGGAAACCGCAAGCGTCTCCCACGGCTGGCGCGTGTTCCTGCCACCGATGGATTCGCGCGAGAAGGCCAACGACATGGCCCGGCGGCTTCAGGCCAAGAACGTGAAGGACTACTTCGTGGTGCCGGCCGGCCCTGAACCCAACTCCATTGCCCTGGGCGTATTCAACGCCCAGGAGAACGCCCGCAAGCGGCGCGACGAGGTAGTGGCGCTGGGATTTCCCGCCCGCATGGCCGAACGGCTCGAAACCACGCCGTCGTACTGGCTGGACGTGGTGGTGGGCGATGATGCGAAAGTGAACTGGCAAGCCCGCGCGCGTGCGCCGAAGATCCAGGCGCGCCCCACGGGCTGTTTCTAAATCGTGCCGAGAAGGGGAGGCCGGGGATGTCACCCCGGGAACGCTTCCGCAGGAGGGCGAAGCCCGACGAGGACTTAGTGACCGGGGTGGCATCCCCGGCCTCCCCTTCCCCGCACGCAGCGATCTAGTGGACCGAGAGGCCCCAACGAAGGATCGAGCGGCTGTTGCAACCGGCGAAGCTGCCATCGCGCGACGCGTAGTATCCTGCGCACCCGGTCCTGCTGCAGGCGCCTGCCGCGGCGGCCGGGGTGATCAGAGGTGTTATGAACAAGTCAGTGGTTTTGATCGGCGCGCCGACCGATATCGGCGCCGGCCATCGCGGAGCATCGATGGGCCCGGAGGCTCTTCGCGTGGCCAATCTTGCCGCCCGGCTCGGCCGCCGCGGCCTCACCGTCGTCGACCGGGGCAACCTGGCGGGCCCCTTGAATCCCTGGCAGCCCCCGGTGGATGGCTACCGCCACCTGCCCGAAGTGGTGGCATGGAATCGCGCGGTGTACGAGGCGATGTATCGCGAACTGCACGATGGCAACGTGCCGATCATGCTCGGCGGAGACCATTGCCTGGCGATCGGCTCGATCACCGCTGCCGCACGCCATGCGCGTGAGACGGGCAAGAAACTGCGCGTGCTGTGGCTCGATGCCCACGCCGACTTCAACACCAGCCAGATTACCCCGTCGGGGAATATCCACGGCATGCCCGTGGCCTGCCTGTGCGGCCATGGTCCGGATGAACTCACCATCCTGGGCGGTACCAAGCCCGCCACCCAGCCGGATGTCTTCCGGCAGATCGGCATCCGCTCGGTCGACGAGGGCGAGAAGAAGTTCGTGCACGAGGCGGGCATCGACATCTACGACATGCGCTACATCGACGAGATCGGCATCAAGGCGTCGATGGAAGAAGCGCTGGCGGACATCGACCAGGACACCCATCTGCACGTGAGCTTCGACGTCGACTTCCTCGACCCGACCATCGCCCCTGGGGTGGGCACCACGGTGCGCGGCGGTCCGAACTACCGCGAGGCCCAGCTGGTGATGGAGATGATCGCCGATACCGGGCGCGTGGCCTCGCTGGACATCGTGGAATTGAATCCGGCCTTCGACAAGCGCAACCAGACGGCCAAGCTTGCCGTGGACCTGGTCGAGTCGCTGTTCGGCAAGTCCACGTTGATGCGCTAGCCGGGGCGTGGACAGGCTGTCCACTGCGACCGCTTGTCACGTTCCACGGGGTCAGAGTATTCACTCTGACCCCAACCCCCGGCCCCGGTACGCGTGCTGCGACGGAGCGCCACGCCTCGCGGGTTTCGCGGCCGCCAGCGGGAGGGCTAAACTCAGGTGGTTCCCCATACCTTGAGCCTTATGCAGACCCGCGTCCTTACCGGCATCACCACCACAGGCACGCCGCACCTTGGCAATTACGTCGGTGCGATCCGCCCCGCCATCGCCGCCAGCCACGATGCCGGCGTCGATGCGTTCTATTTCATGGCCGACTATCACGCCCTGATCAAGAGCGACCAGCCCGCGCGCATCGAGCGTTCACGGCTGGAGATCGCAGCCACGTGGCTGGCCTGCGGACTGGATCCGGCACGGGTCACCTTCTACCGGCAGTCGGATATTCCCGAGATCCCGGAGCTCACCTGGCTGCTGACATGCGTCACGTCGAAGGGATTGCTCAACCGTGCGCATGCCTACAAGGCGGCCGTGGATCGCAATGTCGCCGAAGGTGAGGATAGCGATGCCGGCATCACGGCCGGGTTGTACATGTATCCGGTGCTGATGGCCGCCGACATCCTGGCCTTCAACGCCAACAAGGTGCCGGTGGGACGCGACCAGATCCAGCATATCGAGATGGCGCGCGACATCGCGCAGCGTTTCAACCATCTCTACGGCGGTACGTTTTTCACGCTGCCCGAAGCCTTGATCGAGGAGCAGGTGGCTACCCTGCCGGGGCTGGACGGACGCAAGATGTCCAAGAGCTACGACAACACCATCCCGTTGTTCGAAGGTGGCCCCAAGCGGCTGCGCGAGACGATCATGCGCATCGTCACCGATTCGCGCGCGCCGGGCGAGGCGAAAAGCCTGGACGACTCGGCGCTCTTCACCATCTACCAGGCTTTCGCCAGCCGCGCAGAGACCCAGGTGTTCGGCAAGGCGCTGGAAGACGGCATGGGCTGGGGCGAAGCGAAGGAGATCCTCTTTGAACGCATCGAGGATGATGTCGCGCCTATGCGCGAGCGCTACGACCGGTTGATCGCGCGGCCCGGTGACATCGAGGACATCCTGGTCGAGGGCGCGGCGAAGGCTCGGGCGATCGCGGCGCCCCTGGTGGCGCAACTGCGCGACGCGGTGGGCCTGCGCCGCATGAATGCCGTTGCGACGCCGGCAGGAAAGGCGACGGCGGCCAAGTCGGACAAGATGCCGCGCTTCGCCAGCTTCCGCGAAGATGACGGCGCCTTCCGCTTTCGGCTTTTTGGCGCCGAAGGCGACGAACTGCTGCTGTCGCGGAAGTTTGCCGATCCCAAGCAGGCCGGCGCCATGCGCCAGCGACTGCAGACGCTCGGCGGCGGAAAGGCGCAGCTGGATGCCGAAGGCCTTGCCTACCGCGTGGTCGTGGATGGCGAGCCGGTGGCGGTCAGCCCCGCCTATGCCGACGACGCATCGCGCGATGCGGCCATGCAAGCCTTGCGCGCCGCGCTCGACGCCCTGGCTGCGGTGTAACGCCGTGCGATTCCTTGCCATCCTGCTGCTTGCCCCGTGGCTGCTGGTACTGGCCTGGGCTTATTGGGCATATCCGAAGTCGCTGCCACGCCATGCAGCGCGGCGCACGTTCGACGCCATGGCCATCGTGCTCGCCGCGGTGGTCGCGGTGGCGCTCTCGCTGGTGGCGTTCGATGCCGTGCAGGTGAAGCAGGTGGGCGCGTTCGGGCCGGAGAGCGGATCGATCTGGAAGCAGGTCATGCCGGCGCTGTATGGCTACTTCTCGTTCATGGCCGTGTTGGCCCTGGCGCTGTGGCTTCGCTGGATGGTCTGGCGCAGGAAGGGACCGGGGTCAGAGTGAAAACTCTGACCCCCTCCATGGGCGGCGCCTAACCGCGCAATCGCTGCGTCAGCCCCTTGAGGAACAGCCGCAGCAACTGGTCGCCGCAGGGGCGGTAGTTGTTGTGGCCCGGCTGTCTGAACAGCGCATTGAGCTCTGCCTTGGACACGGCGAAGTCCACCGAGGCCAGGATGTCGATGATGTCCTGGTCCTTCAGCTCGAAGGCAACGCGCAGCTTCTTCAGCACCAGGTTGTTGGTGATCCGCTTTTCCACCGGGCGCGGCGGCTGCGATTCGTCACGCCCGCGGCGGAATACGATCAGGCCGTCGAGCACATGGGCCATGATGCGGTCGTTGCAAGGTACGAACCCGGGTGCGTCGTCCTTTTCGAGCATGCCGTGGACCTGCTCGGCCGTTAGCTCCAGGCCGCCCAATCCGGCGATCTGCACCAGGTGGTTGTCGGCCAGGTCCAGCATGTAGCGCACGCTGCGCAAGATGTCGTTGTTGAGCATCGGCGTAGTTTAGCGGAGGTCGGTTTTTTCCGTTTTTCACGCTGGTCGCGCTAAACAAGGTGTTCTTGCCCAACGGAGCGCAGCACCATGCACCATAGCCGCTTGTGTGCCCTTGTCATCGACTGCAAGGACCAGGACATCAAGGCCGACACGCTGTTCTGGAGCGGCGCGCTGGGCAAGCCCATCACCAGCTTCGACCAGGACGGGGACGGCAAGTATGCCGAACTTGGCACTTCGGCCGATGAGCTGATCGTCCTGCTGCAGCGGGTGGATCACGAGCCGCGGGTGCACCTGGACATCGAGACCGACGATCTGGAAGCCGAGGCCGCGCGGCTGGAGAAGCTCGGCGCCAGCCGCGTGGCCAAGGTGCGTGACCGCTGGTGGGTGATGCAGGCCCCCAGCGGGCACCGTTTCTGCGTGGTCAGGAAGCAGCGCGAATCATTCGGGCCGCATGTGAATACCTGGGATTAGTGCGGCGCGGCCAGGTCGTCCATCATCGCCTTGAGGAACCTTGCCGCCTCGCCGCCGGTGGCGGCGCGGTGGTCGAAGGTCAGCGACAGCGGCATGCGGCGATGGACCTCGATGCCGCCGATCACGGCGACCACGTCGTGGCTGAGCTTGCCGGCGCCGACGATGGCGACGGTTGGCGGTACCACCACGGGGCTGGCATAGCGGCCGGCAAACATGCCGAAGTTCGACAGGCTGATGGTGTAGCCGGAGAGTTCCGATGCCGGGATCGAGCGGTCCTCCACCTGGGTGCGCAGGCGCTTGATCGCACCACGCACACCAGCCGCGTCGAGCATGTCTGCGTTGCGCAGGGCAGGGACGAACAGGCCGTCGTCGGTGTCCACCGCGATGCCGATATCCACCTGCGGATGCAGGGTGCGGGTGAGGTTCTTGCCGTCGAACCAGGCGTTGAGCGCCGGTACCGCCTTGCAGGCGGCGACGATCGCGCGCACCAGGCGGGCGGTGATGTCCTGCTTGCCGATCCAGGCGTGCAGGTCCGCGTCGTCAACGATCGTGGTGGGCACGACCTGGGCATGGGCGTCGGCCATCACGCGCGCCATGTTGCGGCGCACGCCCTTCAGTTGCTCCGGCTGCCCCATCACCGCCTGCGAAGGCGGACCGGTGCGCACGGGCTTGCCGGCCAGCGATACGGCGCTGCGCTGTGGCGCGGCGGCAGGCTCGGGCAGTTCCGGCGCCAGATGGCGGGCAGCGGCCGAGCGGGCCGGTGCGGCGCCCAGGGCAGCCGAGCCGTTTGCGGCGGCGTCCTTCACGTCCTTCATGGTGACCACGCCGTCCGCGCCGGTCGGGCGCACGCGGCTCAAGTCGATCTTCAGCTTCTTGGCCAACGCGCGCACGGCGGGAACCGCCTTGACGCCGCCGGCGCTGGACACCTGTTCGGTATGCACGGCGTTGCCGCTGACCATCGCACCGACCACGGTGCCTTCGTCCTCGCGATCAGGCTTGCCGTTGGATTCAATCTCGCCGCCGTCGTCGGAAGCGACGACCTTGCTGGCGTTGTCCGGTGCCGGGCTGCCGACGCTCTTCTTCGGGCCATGGTGGTGGCCGGTGGCTTCGGCATCGGCGCGCTGCTTGGCATTGGGATCGATCTCGACATCGGCCAGGGCCGCGCCGGTTTCGATGATGTCGCCGGCGGCGCCGTGCAGCTTGGTCACCTTGCCGGAGAACGGCGAGGGGACGTCCACCACGGCTTTGGCGGTTTCCATCGACACCAGCGGTGCGTCGAGCTTGACGGTGTCGCCTTCCTTGACGTGCCATTCCACGACGGTGGCATCGGGCAGGCCTTCGCCGAGGTCGGGAAGGTAAAACGTTTTGATATCGGCCATGGGGTCGGTCTCGTTGGATGCTTTAGCTGACGGCGAGCGTGCGCTTGGCCGCGTCGACGATGCGTTCGACGCTGGGCAGGTATTTCATTTCCAGGCGGAACAGCGGGATGTGGGTGTCGTAACCGGTGACGCGCTGCACGGGGGCCAGGAGGTCGTAGAAGCATTCCTCCATCAGCCGCGCGGCGATCTCGGCACCGAAGCCGGCGGTGCGCGGGGCCTCGTGGACGATCACGCAGCGGCCGGTCTTGGTGACGGACTCGGCGATGGTGTCGAAGTCCAGCGGGGTCAAGGTGGCCACGTCGATCACCTCGGCGCTGATGCCTTCCTCGGCGAGCGCGTCGGCGGCTTCAAGGGCTTCCTTCACCTGGGCGCCCCAGGTGACCAGGGTGACGTCGGTGCCGTCGCGCAGCACGAAACACACGTCCAGCGGCAGTGCCTCGCCGTCATCGGGCACTTCTTCCTTGTACTGGCGGTAGATGCGCTTGGGTTCGAAGAACATCACCGGATCCGGGTCGCGGATCGCGGCCAGCAGCAGGCCGTAGGCGCGCGCAGGCGACGAGGGCAGCACCACGCGCAGGCCCGGGATGTTGGTGAACAGGTGCTCGTTGGCTTCCGAGTGATGCTCCGGTGCGCGGATGCCGCCGCCCCAGGGGGCGCGCCACACGGCAGGTACCGTCATGCGGCCGCGTGTGCGATGGCGCAGGCGTGCGGCGTGGCAGGCGATCTGCTCCATCATCGGGTAGATGAAGCCTTCGAACTGCGCCTCGGCCACGGGCTTCATGCCCTGGACGGCCAGGCCCACCGTGAGGCCGGCGATGGTGGTTTCATCCAGCGGCGTGTCCAGCACGCGCAGCTCGCCGAATTTTTCCTGCAGGCCCTGGGTGGCGCGGAACACGCCGCCGTTGACGCCAACGTCCTCGCCCAGCACCACGACGGAATCATCGTGGGCCATTTCGTAGGCAAGCGCCTGGGTTACCGCTTCGATAAGGGTGATCTGTGCCATGAATGTTCTTCTTATCCGTGCGACTTGCGGTCGAGGTCGATGGCCTGCTGGCGCTGGGCGACGAGGTCGGCGGGGAGTTCGGCGTAGAGGTAGTCGAACATCGCTTCCACCGGCTGCGTCTTGGTCTGCAGGTAGGCGTCCACTTCTTTGTCCATCCAGTCGTCGCACTCGGCCAGCCAGGCTTTTTCCTTCGCCTCGTCCCAGGCGCCCTTGGCTTCGAGCCACTTGCGCAGGCGGGGCACGGGATCCTTGGTCCAGGCTTCCTTGACTTCGTCCTCGCCACGGTAGCGGCGGGCATCGTCGGCGGTGGTGTGATCGCCCAGGCGGTAGGTCACTGCCTCGATCACGCTGGCGCCTTCGCCGTTACGGGCGCGCTCGAGCGCATCTTCCATCGCCTTGCGCACGGCGATGATGTCGTTGCCGTCCACCTGGATGGTCGGCAGGCCCGCGGCGATGCCCTTCTGCGCCAGGGTGCCGGCGCCGGACTGGATCTTGCGGGGCACCGAGATGGCCCACTGGTTGTTCACGATCACCGCCACCATGGGCAGCTTCTGCGCACCGGCCACGTTGATGGCGCCGTAGAAGTCGCCCTTGGACGAACCGCCGTCGCCGATGGTGCACACGGCCACGCGCTTTTCGTTGCGGATCTTGAAGGCCAGGGCAGAACCGGCCGCATGCAGGCACTGGGTGCCGATGGGCACGCACCAGGCGAAGTCGTGCTTGGGCGCCTTGGCGAAGTCGTTGCCGCGCTCGTCGCCGCCCCAGTACATGTACACCTCGCGCGGCTGCACGCCGCGGTAAAGCTGGGCGCCGTATTCGCGGTAGCTCACGGCCAGCGAATCCTCGCGCTTCATGGCCGAGCCGATACCCACGTGGGCGGCTTCATGGCCAAGGCAGGAGGCATACGTGCCCAGCTTGCCTGTGCGCTGCAGGGCGACGGACTTGGCGTCGAACACGCGGGTGGAAACCATGAGCTTGTAGAGCTCGACCATCTGGTCGAGGTCCTTGGCAAAGGCGGGGAGATCCTTGCGGACTTCCTTGCCGTTCTTGTCCAGGTATTGCAGGTATTCGATTTCGAACTTGGCGGCGATGGACACGACTCGCTCCGGATGGGGAATATTTTTTGAAGGAGGCGCCAACCCATCCAGTGGGGCCTTGCGCACATCCGCCAGGGAAGGCCGGTTCCGTGGGGACCGCCCTTGATATCAGGGCAATTATGACCGTTCAAGGGACACCGCAGCATCAGTTGCGTTCAAACAGACGCCAAGCCATTGTTTTTCATCAGGACATTTACACGCCTCGAGGAGGGGTGGAGGGACCCGTTATATTCCACCCATGACTTCCAAACCGTCCTCCACCGGCCCCGCCCCGACCGATCGCCTGGAACCGGGCATCGCCACCGACCTCGATGGCCGGATGACCTACGGCGACTACCTGCAGTTGCCCATCCTGCTTTCCGCGCAACAGCCGCGCAGCCTGCCGCCGCACCACGATGAGATGCTGTTCATCGTGCAGCACCAGACGTCGGAGCTGTGGCTGAAGCTGATGATCCACGAGTTGCGGGCGGCGATCGCCTGCCTGCGCAAGGACGATGTCGACTCGACCCTGAAGATCCTCGCCCGCGTCAAGCAGGTGCAGCGGCAGCTTTACGAGCAGTGGGCGGTGCTGGCCACGCTTACACCGGCCGAGTACCACGAATTCCGCGAGATCCTGGGCCCGTCGTCGGGTTTCCAGTCGCTGCAGTACCGCGTGGTGGAATTCATGCTGGGCAACAAGCACGGCGACATGCTTAAAGTATTCGCGCACAACCCGTCGGACTTCGAAGCGTTGCGCCAGGTGTATGAGGCGCCGAGCCTTTACGATGAGTTCCTGCGGTTCCTGGCGCGGCGCGGCCATGCGGTGCCGGCTGAACTCCTCGACCGCGACTTCACCGGCCCCTATCCGCGCAGCGACGCGCTGCTACCGGCGTTGAAGCGCATCTACGATGCCCCCCATGACCACTGGCCCGAATACCACCTGTGCGAGCAGCTGGTGGATATCGAGGAAAACTTCCAGCTTTGGCGCTTCCGCCACATGAAGACGGTGGAGCGGATCATCGGCTACAAGCCTGGTACGGGCGGATCCTCGGGCGTGGCATTCCTGCGGCGGGCGCTGGAACAGACGTTCTTTCCAGAACTGCTGGAAGTGCGGACTTTGTTGGGGAGCTGATCGCCGTGGTTAGGTCGGCCGCACCGCAAGATGTTGCGCCGCTCGTTGACGGAACCCGGTTGCGCGGGTGAAGGTGTGCCTGGACTCATAAAACGGACAGGGGATCACTCATGACCCAGGCAGCCACGGAAAGCGCTTCACCGCCGGAATTTCCCACCACCCTGGGCCACCCCCGGCCGTTGTGGATGCTCTTCATGACCGAATTCTGGGAGCGCTTTGCGTTCTACGGCATTCGCTGGGCGTTGGTGCTGTACATCGTGGCCCAGTTCTTCGGTGGCGATCCCACCGGCGAACAACCGGCCAGCCGAACCTACGGCGCCTACCTGGCGTTGGTTTACGCCTCGGCCATTTTCGGTGGTTACGTGGCTGACCGCGTGCTGGGTTACCAGCGGTCGATCCTGGTCGGCGCCGCGGTGATGGCAACGGGCCTGTTCCTGATCGCCTTCCCGGAAAAACACATCTTCGAGCTGGGCCTTGCCACGGTGATCGTGGGCAACGGCCTGTTCAAGCCGAACATTTCCACCATGGTGGGCAAGCTTTACGGTGTTGGCGACGAGCGTCGGGACAGCGGCTTCACCATCTTCTACATGGGCATCAATCTGGGCGGGTTTCTTGCCCCGATCATCACGGAGTATCTGGCCAAGGCACTCTTCGGCAGCATGGACATGCCCAGCTACAAGGTGGTGTTCATGGCCTCAGGCGTGGGCATGATCATCAGCCTGTTCTGGTTCTGGTTCGGGCGGCGCGGGCTGAAGGGCATTGGCCGGCCGCCGGCGGGCGGCGAGAGCATGAAGCGCGTGGCTTACGTATTGGTGGGCATCGTGGCAGGTATCCCGGTGATGTACTTGTTGCTCGCCGTGGGTGCGGGCTTCCTGCAGTGGGTATTGAGCATCCTCTTCGTTGGATTGTCGGTGCTGCTGCTGGTCGAAGGCATCCGCGAGGGCCGCGTGCAGCGCGACCGGGTGATCGCGATGCTGATCATCTTCGTCTTCAACGTGCTGTTCTGGATGTTCTTCGAGCAGGCGGGCAGCTCTTTCACCTTCCTGGCTGACAAGATCGTCAATCGCCAATTGGGTGACTTCGTGTTCCCTACCGCTTGGTTCCAGTCGGTGAACTCGCTGGCGATCATCGGGATCGCGCCGATGCTGGCCTATATCTGGATCCGCATGGGCCGGATGAATCCTTCCATCCCGCGCAAGTTCGGTCTTGGACTGATCTTCAACGGCCTGGCCTTCGCGCTGCTGATGCTGGCGCTGTCGGACATGGTGGATGCGTCGGGCAAGATCCCGTTCTGGACACTGTTCATGGTGTATGTGATCCAGTCGGTAGGCGAACTGTGCCTGTCGCCGATCGGGCTCTCCATGGTGACCAAACTCGCGCCCTTGCGCCTGGTCGGCTTCGGCATGGGCGGCTGGTTCCTGTCCACGGGCATCGGCAACAACCTATCGGGCATCTTCGCTGGCCACGTGAGTGGCGAAACAGGTATGACCACGGCCTCGGCGCTGGATGGCTACACCTTCGGCTTCTGGTCATTGATGGGCGCTGGCGTCTTGCTGTTCCTTATCGCCCCGCTGATCAACCGGCTGATGCACGGGGTGAAGTAAGCGGCGCCTTCTAGTTGGTGCCCGTAGCAGCGGCGTTGCGAACGACATTGCCGAAGGGGACGAGCTGGCGGAAGAATCTTCCCCAGCGCACCACCGCGGCCGTACCCACCAGCACATGGTCGCCGGCTTCCAGTGGGAATTGCGTGGCATAGGCAAGGCCTTCGACGGAATCGGCGTTGAGCCGGTAGACGATCGGTCGCTCGCTCGCGCCATGTGGCGCGCGCACCACGTACACGCGGCTGGCGCGTGCTGTATCGGGGTGGATGCCGCCGGCTTGCGCGAGTGCGGCGGCAAGGTCGAGCGAGGAACCAATAGGTATCGCGGCGGGACGCAGCACTTCGCCACCCACATACACTTGCCGCCGGTCGCGTGACGGCAGGTGGATGGCATCACCCGGCTTCAGGAACAGCTGCCCGGCGGGAGCGTCAGGTGCTTCAAGGTCCAGTTCGAAGGTTTCGCCGTCGCGGACCAGTTGAAGCCGCCTGACGTCCGCCGTCGACTCGTCGATGGATGCGATCGCGAGCAGTCGCGCGAGACTCATGGGTTCGTCGTCGAGCCGGATCGGATCAGTCTTTCTGAACGCCCCGCGGACTGTGATCGGCGTGCCGCGCACAGCCGCGAGCTCCATCTCGAGCAGGTCTTGCGCGTAGAACGACGCGTAGCGTGATGCTACATCTTCCCGCAGGGCGCCGAGGGTCCTGCCGCGCGCCTGCACCTTCCCGATGAACGGCGGTCGGATCGTACCGTCGTCATGAACAGCCAGGACGATTCCGGAGGACTGGTTGCTTCCCGCTGGCGAGAACTCCGGATGATCCCAGACCACCAGGCGGATTCGATCACCAGCCTCGATCCGGTAGGGGCCGGGTCGAAACAACAGGAGCGCGGCCGGCCACGATGCCTGGGCAGTGGGCATCATGGGGCCCGCCAAGGCAGCATCGATCTGCATTACGGGCACACCACGAGGAATGCCCATCGACATGCCAGGTGCCAGGGAGCAACCCGCCAGCGCGGGAAGTCCGAGGACAAGTAGCGGTATGCGGGCGACCCAGCGTGGTGATGAATTGGCCATGGTTTTCATAGTTTTTCCCCGTTCTGACAGGCCGTCGCCTTCACCTGGTTTAGGCGAACCCGCCGGACTGCTTCGCGGCGAAGCCATCCGCGCGTGAGGCAACAGGTTGCAAACGCCCCCATCCAGGCGGCAAGTTCGTATGAGTAGGCCAACGGCAGGACCAGACGACTCGCGCCAGAGAGCGACACTGCTGCCGCCAGCAGGATGGCCAGGCTTGCCCGGGGCCCGATACCTGCATCCTGAAGCAGGTGATGGATGTGCAGCCGGTCTGCCTGCAAGGGTGACTGGCCTGACAACAACCGCGAGGCGATGACCGCCGCAGTGTCGAGCAACGGCAGCGCCATCGGCCAAAGATAGGGCGCCCAGGCACCCTCGACGCTCATTTCCGGGCTGGCAGGCAGCAAGGACCAGAACACCACGTGACCTAGCGACATGCTCCCGGCATCGCCGAGAAATACCTTGGGGCCGAGCCATCCCATGTTCATGAACAGGAAGGGCACCAGCGCGCACGCGGTCAGCCATGGCAGCGCATATTCGGATGGTTTGATGGTCATGACGCAGGCCAGCGCGACGAAAGCCACGCCACCGGCCAGTCCGTCCATCCCATCGAGCATGTTCAGCGCGTTGCATACGAGTACGGCGCCCAACGCCAGGATGGCCATGGAGGCGAATCCTGGCGGCACGGCCCAAAGCTGGGAAAGGAGCAGGGTCGCTGTACACCCCTCGATCCCTCCATGGAACACCAGTCGTATCGCAGCGGGTAGCGGCCAGCGGTCGTCCAATGCACCCAGGAGCATGTGGGCGAGCATGCCCAGGATGATCGTCCATTCTGCTGCGCAGAGGCCATGGACGAGACCCGCCAGCAAGGTCGCACCCGCCACTGCGATGCCTCCGACGACGGGAATGCCTCCGTCATGCTGTTTGCGACCTCCGGGGCGATCAACGAGGCCGAGCATCGGGGACGCACCACGTAACGTGACAAGGAGCGCCAACGTGGCGCCAGACAAGACAAGAGCCAGGGTCATGGCAATTGCTCGTAGAGCCGCAGGGTCTGGTCAAGGACGTTGTCCTCGGCGAATTCCGCCGCTCGAATGCGCGCGGCCTGGCCTAACCTTGCCATGAGGGCGCGGTCGTCATCGAGCGTCATCAAGGCTTGCGCAAGTGCGTTGGCATCGCGGGGTGGCACATGAAGGCCGTCGATCCCGTTAGTGGTCACGACTTCCCGACATCCGGCGAGATTGGTGGTGACCAGTGGCAAGCCGCAGGCGGCTGCCTCGACAAGCGAGCGCGGCACGCCTTCGCCGTAGTAGGAAGGCAGGACGAACACATCGGCATTGCCAAGGAAGGCCGCCACGTCATCCACGTGGCCGACCCAATGGATCACTTCTTCCCGGTGCCAACCGTTGATGGTTTCGGCGGGCACGGCATCGGGATGGCACTGATCGATCGCTCCGGCCACCACGAAGCGCATGTGCCGCCCCGCGCGCCGCACCTGCCTTGCTGCTTCGACGAATTCCTCGATACCCTTCGATCGCAGCAACCTTGCCACGAGTGCCACCACCAGGCATGCCGAAGGCGTGGCCTGCCTCGGTGCGAACCGTGCCAGGTCGACGCCGGAACTTCGGACAACATGCAGCATGTCGGGTGCGACGATCCCTCGGCGCAGGAGAACTTCGGCGTCGTCGGGATTCTGCACGAGCGTCCGCGTGCGAGCCTGGTTGCACGCCCATGCGAGCATCCTGGCAAGCAGGGGGCGAAGCCATCGCGCGCGGGGCGACGTGCTGCTGAAGGCGTGGCCGAGCCCCGCCATCGCATGGAGCCTGGATACCTGCGCATTGCCCCGTGAGGCCAGCGCGGCGAGCAGGACGCATTTGAGCGTGCAGCTGTGGATCAGCGCTATTCGTTCTTCGCGGAGGATCCTGGCCAACCGGCGTACGCTGGTCGCTTCGCGCCAGGGGCTCGCGAAAGACCGAGCAATGTCTATTTCACGCCAACAAAATCCAAGACCCTCCAGTCGTTCAGCGTATCGGCCGGCGGGCGAGCAAAGCACGACATGGTCGCCTTTGGCGCGAAGGGCCTGAGCCAGGGATAGCCGGAAGTTGTAGAGGTACCAATCGGTGTTCGCGAAAAGCATGATGCGACGGGGCTCGTGACGGGGCGCGAACGTCATGGGTTGTTTTCCGGGGAGAGCGATCGGTCGGTGGATGCCATCGCAGCGGCGACCAGGGCCAGCAGGTTGACGACGAGGAAAGGCCAGGTTTGCCCAGGCCACGCTAGTCCAGTGGCCAACGTTGCCAGCAATGCGCCGATCGCCACGGCAGCGGCGGCGGCGCCGCGGCCGGTGATGATGAGGGCAGGGAAGATGACGCAGGCCAGCAGCGAGCCCAGCAACTGGCTTGCAAGCAAGGTATGTTCGATCTGGTGCGAGGCGCGCGCCCACAGGGCCACGATGGCTACAACGCCTGCCAGTGCACGGGCTGCATGCACGCGTGGCGCAAGCCAGTGCCCCCGCTCACCGTGTGACTTCGACAGGCTGGTTGGCACCATGGACCACGTCGCCGCAGAGACGATGACCCATATGGCCGGCATGCCGATGTCAGCCCATGCGCTCAGGCGACCGAATGCGTTCGCGTCCATCGACCCCGATAGCGCGATGCGCGCCACCCCGTCGCTTATGAACAGGTAGCCGATCGTAGGCACGAGCGTGCCGGCAGCGTGCAAGAGGGCACGCGCGTTCGTGATTTTTCTGGCACTGAGGTCCGCTGGCATGTTGACCCCGGTCGCCACGCGCGCCAGGACTGCTGAACCGGTGACCACCAGGAGCATTGCCTCAGCCGAAGGCGTAAGCGTCAATGCCGTGAGGATGACCACCGCTATGAGCGTGCAGCAGGGTCGAAAGCTGGCGGCGAGGACGTAGCGCGCGGTATGTCGATGAACGCGCAAGGACTCGTATGCACGTTCCAGGTTGGCCTGCCCCACGCTGTAGATGAAGAGCAACGAAGCAACCAGGAAGGGGACTACCGAGGTGACGGCCATTAGGGCGACCAGGACCACGCTGGCGGCGACGCTGACTTGCCAGGCTTTGCGCAGGTCATGCGCATCGAACCGGTAGATACCGGAAAAGACCACCATGTGCCGACTCCAGTGAAAGCAGGCGGCATTCACCAGGCTGCCCTTGGCCAGCAGCGCGGAGTACTCGCCGTAGGTCACGCTTCCCAGCGTCCAGGCCAGCGTGCCTGTCACTACGCCACCGAGGCCGGCGGGAACAAGGCGGCCCAGGGCGCCGGGAAACTTCATCGGCCATGTCCCCGCACACGAGGAGGCTGGACGACCACGGCAAGTAGCCTTGGCAGGAGCAGGATGGGAAGCAGGCTCGTCATGTACCGCGCTCCGCTTCCCGCGTTAACGATCGAAAACGGCAACAAGCCGAAGAGTCCGACGGCGATCGTCGGTATCCAGGCCAGGACCAGGACACGGCGGCACGCGGGTACGGTTGCACACACAACGAAACCGTCGACGAGCACGGCGACGACGACGAGTCCGCCGATGAAATTCGGCAGCAGCATGGGGCGCTCGAGAACTTCCATGGGCGTCGGGCCGACGAGGATGAGCGGGACGGACCACCAGAGCGAGGCAAGCATGTCGCCGAATGAGGAGATCGGTGCCCAAAGTCGTGTCATGGGCGATCGCGGGGTGAAGTACAGGCGTGCTGTGGGTAGTACGTGGGTATCCATGAAATCGGCGAAGTCGTCGAAGAACACCGCCGCCACGAGCAACATGGCGCAGATCGCGGTACCTGCCAGCACCGGCAACGAGATTCCGCTGCGCCACGAGCTACGTAGCGCGCCGTGTATGAAGACGAGCAGCAATAGCGATGCGCCGAAGCCTGGTCGCAGGAAGGCTGCTGCCGAGGCGCTGGCAATGACGAGGGCGAGGTGCCGCCACGACCTTTCGCGAACGTCCCTGAGCATGGCCCCGAGGCACGCGCCGGTCGCGGCGACGAGGAGGGCCTCGCGCCCAGCGGCGGCGGCGAACGTGCCAAAGCACGGATTGAGCAGGATCGCCGGCTGCGACCAGTGGCGGGCATCCTGGGCGGAAACAAGGAAATACGCCATGCCACCGGCGGCCGCCGCCGAGAACAGCAGATGGGCGCCCAGCTCACCGCCACCCGCGCGCAAGGCTATTTGGGCCAGCATGGCGATGGCGAACGTCCGCGCGTTCGGATGCTCATCGTGCACGCCCGACAGATAGGCCTCGCTATCGCCCAGCGACGTGATCCGCGCGAACACGAACACAGCGAAGCTGGTCCATCCGAGGAACACGGCGAAGACATGCCAGGGTTTCATGCGCGCGCGGCCCGCAGCCGCGCACGTTGTGCAAGCACCAGCGACGCTAGCCCTAGCAGCAGCGTCAGCCCGGCGGCCACGGCCCCGCATGCCGCGATGCCCAGCCCGGCATGACGGGTGGAGTCGACCCACGGCTCGTCCACCACGACTGCGGGCAAGGGCGTCCCGGCGGCGATCGACGACCACTCCTTCTCCATGTCCTGCAGTCTGGCGTGCGCACGAAGTGCCTCCCTGGCCCACTCGTCCGCGACTGCGGACTGGCTGCGTCGTGTGGCCAGTGATTGCACCAGTTGACTGACCTGCGCCCGGCGCTCGGCCAGCGTGGCCTGCTGGCTCAGCAGGGCAAGGTGCGTGGGGTGCCTGATGCCGAAGCGAAGCTCGCTTTGAGCCAACTTCCCTTTCAGCTCGTTGTGCTCGGCGTCGAGCCGCGCGAGTTCGGCCGCCAGGTCGGGAAGGTCGCGGCCCTTCGCTTGCATCAGCGCGGCCTGCTGTAGTTCGTTCGACCGGGCTTGCATGGTGAGCGCCTCTTGCCGGACGTCCGGCAAGCGCGAGAACAGTGCCTGTCGACGCAAGGCAAGCGTTCGCTCGCTGCCCGCGCGCGAGGCATCAAGGTACGCATCGACGATGGCGCGCAGCACTGCCAGGGCCCGCGCAGGATCCGGGTCGCCGAAGCGTGCCTCGATGAATCCGGAACGGCGCCCCGCCTCGCGTACGACGAGGTCGCGACGCCAGTGGCGTACCCACGCAGGGTCGCTGTCGTCGGGCGCTGCGTCGGCTTGTCGGTCACGCAGCGGAGCGGGGAGCGCTTCGCGTGCCCGCGACAGGTTGCTTCGCGAGGACATGCGTTCGATGTCCATGGCGACTTCGGAACCCGACCAGAGGCCGAACGGCACGGCGATGCCGGCGCGTGCCGCCTGGCCGGGATCGATGATGGCCGTAGCGACAAACGACGCGGGGACCAGCCAACGAAAACCAACGCCAAGCAGCGCGCCGAAGAGGGTCAGCGAAACCAGGAATACGCGGCGCCGGATGGCCAGGACGAGGACGTCGGCCCATTCGAGGACAGGATCGGGCGCATGTGCTGGCAACGCCATGGAGAGACCCCATCGGGAAAGGTCCCTCATATTCCCCAATGTGCGTGTTCGCCGAACTCGTCCCCGCGCGTGAATGGTTGAAGGAAAAATCCCTTCTCGATCGCGGGGTTTGCCTGTCGGTGATTACCGTGCGGCCAGCGTTATGTTGCCGATAACTTTTCCAGGATGCGCAGCAACCAAGCGCGCTCCTCGGCATCGAGCACGGCAAAGAATTCCGTTTCGTGCGCGCGCGCCTGGGGTGCCACTTCGTCGTGGATCGTCCAGCCGGCCTCGCTCAGGCGCAGCACCGAGCGCCGCTTGTCCTCGTCGTGGGTCTCGCGGATCACGCGTCCGGACTTGACCAGCCGGGCCAGCGCGCGGCTCACGGCTACCTTGTCCATGGCCGTGCGCTCGGCTACTTCTCGGGCCGAGACATCCGGAAACCGGCCTAGCACCGCCATCACCCGCCACTCGGTCATCGAGAGGTCGAACCGGGTCTGGTAATCCGCGGCGATGGCCTGGCTGATCGTGTTGGAGACGACCGACAACCGGTAGGGCAGGAACTGCTCCAGGGCTAGTGGGTGGTGGGCTGAGTCGGCCATCGTGTTGTGATATTCCTTGCAATTGGTTTCAAGTGAAACTATAACTTAGGGTATGACGGTACGAGCCGCCCCCTCCCAGGAGAATTCCATGAATGCCCAGCCCAACGCCGGCATGCAGGTGACCACGTTCGAGAACCCGCAAGGCGTGGACGGCTTCGAATTCGTCGAATTCGCAGCGCCCGATGCCAAGCTCCTGCATACCCTTTTCCCCAGGCTCGGCTTCACCGCCGTGGCCCGGCACAGGTCCAAGGCAATCACCTTGTACCGCCAGGGTGAGTGTAACTTCCTGGTCAACGAAGAGCCCGGCTCGTTTGCGGCTGATTTCGTCGCCAAGCACGGTCCATCGGCCTGCGGCTTTGCCATACGTTTCAACCGCCCGGCCGCCGAGGTACAGAAGGCGGCCCTGGCCAACGGCGGGGAACTGATCCCGGCCAAGACCGACACCCTGGCCCTGAAGGTACCCACGATCCTTGGCATCGGCGGTGCCGCGCTGTACCTGATCGATCGCTACGGCGCCAAGGGCGATGCCTACGAGAGCGAGTTCGAGTACCTGCCCGGGGTGGACCGTCACCCGAAGGGTTTCGGCCTCACCTTCATCGACCATCTCACGCATAACCTGTATTTCGGCAACATGCAGAAGTGGTCCGACTACTACGAGCGCCTGTTCAACTTCCGCGAAATCCGCTACTTCGACATCAAGGGTGCCAAGACGGGCCTGGTCTCGAAGGCGTTGACGGCACCCGACGGCATGGTGCGCATCCCGTTGAACGAGAGCGCGGATGAGAAGTCCCAGATCAACGAATACCTGCACGAATACAAGGGCGAGGGCATCCAGCACATCGCCATGTTCACCGACAACATCTACGACTCGGTGGAAGCCATGCGTGCGCGGGGAGTCGAGTTCCTCGATACGCCGGACACGTATTTCGAAGTGATCGACATGCGCGTGCCAAACCATGGCGAGGATGTGCCGCGCCTGCAGAAGAACAAGATCCTGATCGACGCGGATACCGAAACCAAGACGAAGCTTCTGCTGCAGATCTTCACGCAGAACAACATCGGGCCGATCTTCTTCGAAATCATCCAGCGCAAGGGCAACGAGGGTTTCGGCAACGGCAATTTCACCGCGTTGTTCGAATCCATCGAGCGCGACCAGATGCGCCGCGGCGTGCTGTAGCCGAAGTTGCCGGGCCGCCGGCGGGGTCAGAGTTCTTACTCTGACCCCTAAAGCTTCGGTATCAGTGGAACGGCATGCCGTTGCGGAACATAGCCATGAGCACCGCGCCGAAGAACACGAAATACAGCACGAAGATGATGATGCCGATAAGGTAAAGCACACCCTGGATCACGAAGAAGGTGCGAAGCTTGGATAGTGCTTCTTTCATCGCCAGGGCATCGCCTGAGAGCTGGGCCCGCTCGATGGCGCCGGCGGACTGCATCACCAGCACGCCGATCCAGATCGGCAGCCAGGCGACAAGGATGCCGACGATGGTGAGGGCGATCAGCGCACCGTGGATGATGAACATGATGCCGACGAACTTCATCCAGCTACTGCCGGAGGAAAGCGGGACTGCAAGATCACTCACGGTATTGGACACGGTCGTGCCGTACGGTGGTGGAGCCATGGATTCGGACATGCAGTTCCCCTTGATTTGAGTTTGGTCTTTTTACGCCCGTACCTGGCTGCAACGGCGCGCGGGCACGATAGCATTCACTCTTGACGCTTTGCCAACGCCTGGAACCGATGATGACCAGCACCTTGCGCTACCAATCGGGTTTCGCCAACGAATTCGCCACCGAGGCCCTGCAGGGCGTGTTGCCCCACGGCCAGAACTCGCCGCAGCGGGTGGCCCGCGGCCTGTATGCCGAGCAGCTCACCGGCAGCGCCTTCACGGCGCCGCGCCACACCAACCGGCGTAGCTGGCTCTACCGTATCCGCCCAGCCGCGATGCACGAGCCGTTTGGGCCTCGTGAGCATGCTCGCTTCCACAATCGCTTCCAAGAGGTGCCGGCCACGCCCAACCAGCTGCGCTGGGATCCACTTCCGGCTCCGCCGGCTGATACCGACTTCGTCGACGGCATGGTGACTTACGCCGGCAACGGCGGCGCGGACGAGCAGGCCGGCTGCGGCATCTACCTGTACGCCGCCAATCGTTCGATGCAGGGCCGCTATTTCTACAGCGCCGATGGCGAACTGCTGATCGTGCCGCAGGAAGGGCGCCTGATGCTGCATACGGAGTTGGGCGTGATCGAGGTGGCCCCGCTCGAGATCGCGGTGATTCCTCGCGGCGTGCGTTTCCGTGTGGACCTTCCCGATGGCGTGGCCCGTGGCTATGTAGCCGAGAATTTCGGCGCCGCGCTGCGTCTGCCGGACCTTGGCCCGATCGGTGCCAATGGCCTGGCGTTGCCGCGCGATTTCCTCACGCCTATCGCGGCCTACGAGGACATCGACGGTGATTTCGAACTGGTGGCGAAGTTCCAGGGCAGCTTGTGGTCGGCGCGCATCAATCATTCCCCGCTGGACGTGGTGGCCTGGCACGGTAACTACGCGCCCTACAAATACGACCTGGAGCGTTTCAACACCATCGGCTCGATCGCGGTGGACCATCCCGATCCGTCGATCTTCACCGTACTCACCTCGCCCAGCGATACCCCGGGCACGGCGAACATGGATTTCGTCATCTTCCCACCGCGCTGGCTGGTGGCCGAGCACACCTTCCGGCCACCGTATTTCCACCGCAACGTGGCCAGCGAGTTCATGGGCCTGATCAAGGGTGCCTACGACGCCAAGGCCGGTGGCTTCGTGCCAGGCGGCGCCAGCCTGCACAACTGCATGAGCGGCCACGGCCCCGATGCCACCAGCTTCGAGAAGGCCAGCGCTGCCGATACAGGCAAGCCCGACCACATTACCGGCACCATGGCCTTCATGTTCGAGACGCGGCGGGTGATCCGTCCGGTGGCGCAGGCCCTGGCTTCGCCGCAGTTACAGGGCGATTACTACAGCTGCTGGCAGAATATCCACCGGCACTTCAATCCGGAATCGTGATGAACAAGTCAGTCCTGTTGCACGCGCTACTGGCCCTGGGCCTTGTCGGCTGCGAAAAGGAAGCCGCCGATACCTCGCAGATGGCGCCACCGTCTGCCGAATCCACTGCCGCACCTGTATCTGTGCCACCGCCTGGTCCGGCGCCGGGCAGCACCGCCGGCCCACCCGAGGGCTCGGCGATGGTTGCGCCTGTGGCGCCCGCCGACCAGCTCGGAAGCGATGTCATGGGTTTCCAGGATCTTCATTGGGGCATGCCGGTGGCGGACCTGCGCGCCGCGTGGAAGGCCCCGCTCACGCCAGCCACGCTCACCGATGCCAACGCCTGCGCCTTCCTGGCGCCCCCGAAGGAAAGCCGCGAGATCGCCTTCATGGTGCAGGATGGCGTGTTGAAACGTGTCGACGTGCGCCAGGGTGACACCGTGGCCCCAGGTGGCGGACGCATCGGCATGACCGCCAACGAGATCGCCGGGCTCTACAAGGACAAACTGGCGGTGCAGCCGAACAAGTACACCGCCAATGCGAAAGACCTCATCGTCACGCCGTCTCCTCAGGCCCAGGCGCGCATAGTGTTCCAGGCTGGCCCCGACGGCATCGTCTCGCGCTGGCACATGGGCGTGCCGCCGCAGGTGCTGTACGTCGAAGGCTGTGGCTGATCCCTCTCCAAGGAAATATTGATGAAGCTGGCATCACTCAAGGAAGGCGGCCGCGATGGCACGCTCATCGTGGTCAGTCGCGACCTCACCACGGCCGTTGCCGCCACAGGTATCGCACCGACCCTGCAGGCCGCGCTGGACGACTGGGAGAACCTGGCGCCGCGGCTGAACGCGCTGGCGGAGGATCTGGCCAACGGCAACGCACCGGGTGCCTTCCCCCTGGATATGAGCCGACTGGCCGCCCCGTTGCCGCGTGCCTATGAGTTCGTCGACGGCAGCGCGTACCTTCCGCATGTCGAACGCGTGCGGCGCGCGCGCGGCGCCGAGGTGCCCGAGTCGTTCTATAGCGATCCACTGATGTACCAGGCGACCAGCGCGGGATTCCTCGGACCTCGCGATCCGGTGGTCGTGCCCAGCGAAGATTTCGGCATCGATCTTGAAGCCGAAGTGCTGGTGGTGACCGACGATGTGCCGATGGGCGCCAGCGTCGAGGTGGCCTCCGAACACATCCAGCTGGTGGGCCTGGTGAACGACGTTTCACTGCGCGGCCTGATCCCCAACGAACTTGCCAAGGGCTTCGGCTTCCTGCAGTCCAAGCCGCGTTCGGCATTGTCGCCGGTCCTGGTCACCCCGGATGAGCTGGGCGATGCATGGCGTGGCGACAAGCTGCACCTGCCGATGCGCACATGGATCAACGGCCAATGGTTCGGCGAGGCCGAGTGTGGCGTGGACATGCAATTCAGCTTTGCCCAACTGGTGGCACACGTGGCGAAGACACGGCCGCTGACGGCAGGCACGCTGGTGGGGTCGGGGACGATCGCCAATGAGGACACGTCCAAGGGGGCCTCATGCCTTGCAGAACAGCGCACGGTGGAAACCCTGCGCGACGGTAAGCCGAAGACGCCGTTCCTCAAGTTCGGCGATACGGTGCGGATTGAGGTGACCGACAAGGACGGCAAGTCGATCTTCGGAGCGATCGAGCAGAAGATGGCCGCACTCTAGGCCAGTTGCGGTCTCAGAAAAGAAAAGCCCGCCGGACGTGAGTCGCGGCGGGCTTTTTTTTTGCGCCGACGCCTGAGCAGGCGACGCGCAGCAGGTTACTTAGCGGCCATGAGCGCCCGCGTCATGTCCAACATACGGTTGGAGAAACCCCACTCGTTGTCGTACCACGAGAGCACCTTCACCAGCGTGCCACCCATGACACGCGTCTGCGTGGCGTCGTAGATCGACGAGTGCGGGTTGTGGTTGAAATCGATCGACACCAGCGGCTTGGTGTTGGTGGTGAGGATGCCCTTCAGTGCACCGTTGCCGGCCTCGGCAATGGCGGCATCGATCTCTTCCTTCGAGGTCTCGCGCTTGGCGACGAAGGTGAGGTCCACCACCGACACGTTGATGGTGGGCACGCGGATGGCGAAGCCGTCGAGCTTGCCGTTCAGTTCCGGCAGCACCAGGCCCACCGCAGCGGCGGCGCCGGTCTTGGCCGGGATCTGGCTGTGCGTGGCGCTGCGGGCGCGGCGGAGGTCCGAGTGGTACACATCGGTCAGGACCTGGTCGTTGGTGTAGGCATGGATGGTGGTCATCAGGCCGTGCACGATGCCGATCTTCTCGTGCAGCACCTTGGCCAGCGGTGCCAGGCAGTTGGTGGTGCACGATGCGTTGGAGATCACCTGGTGCGCGGCGGTGAGCTTGTCGTGGTTCACGCCATAGACGAAGGTGCCGTCCACGTCCTTGTCGCCGGGGGCGGAGATGATCACCTTCTTCGCACCGCCGGCGATGTGCGCGCCGGCCTTGGCCTTGGAGGTGAAGAAGCCGGTGCTTTCCAGCACCACGTCCACTTCGTTCTCGCCCCAGGGAAGCTTGGACGGATCGCGCTCGGCAAACACCTTGATGCGATCGCCATTGACGATCAGGTCGTTGCCGTCGACGGACACTTCGCCCGGGAAACGGCCATGCGCCGTGTCGTACTGGGTCAGGTGCGCGTTGGTCTCGGCGTCGCCGAGGTCGTTCACCGCGACGATCTTGATGTCGTCGTAGCGACCCGATTCATAGAGCGAGCGCAGGATGTTGCGACCGATGCGACCGTAACCGTTGATGGCGACCTTGATGGCCATAGGGCAGCGTCCTCTTGGGGTGCGTGGTGGTTCGGATGGGCTAAGACCTCCAATTTTAACCGGAAACGGACCTGGGCGATGTTGTGCCGCCTTTAACGCCCATACGCTCCGTCATCTGGCTGTGGCAGACTCCGCCGCCCAAGCCATCACGCAAGGCCTCCCATGCGCTCCACCCGTCTCCGCGGCGCCGTCGTCGCAGCATCTTTCGCGCTCAGCCTGGCCGCGGCCCCCGCTGCCTTCGCCTGGGGCCAGGTCGGCCACCGGATCGTGGCGAACCTGGCCCAGCGCCAGCTCGACCCCAAGGCGCTGGCCGAGGTCAAGCGCCTGCTGGCCACCGAAAACGACAAAGACCTGGCCGACGTCGCCACCTGGCCCGACGAATTGCGCGATAACTCCGACACCAAGGAGCTGGGCAAGGCCACCGCCAAGCTGCACTACGTGGATTTCAACGATCCCACCTGCGTGTATTCCCCGCCCAAGTGCCCGGACGGGCAGTGCGTGGTGGAGGGCATCCGCAAATACCTGGCCATCCTGGGCGACCGCTCCAAGTCCGACACCGAGCGTCGGGAGGCCCTGAGCTTCGTCGTGCATTTCGTCGGCGACGTGCACCAGCCGCTGCATGCCGGATACCGCGACGACAAGGGCGGCAACGAGTTCCAGGTGCAATTCCAGGGCAAGGGTTCGAACCTGCACAAGGTGTGGGACTCGGGCATGTTGTACACGCGCAACCTGGATTGGCCGGCCTATGCGGACCTGCTCGCGGCGCAGGGCGCGGTGACCCTGCCCAAGCCGATCCAGCCTCTGGACAACCCCTACGCCCAGTGGGCCGAGGAGTCTTGCAAGATCAGCAAGGCGCCTGGCTTCTACCCCGACAAGCACGAGATCGACGATGCCTATGTCGCCGTCGAGCGCCCGGTGGCCGAGGAACGCCTGCGCGAGGCAGGCAAGCGCCTGGCCGACGTGCTGAACAAGACGCTGGACTAAATGTGGTAATTTCCGACAAATGACCGAACCCCAAGTCCGCCGCACCAAGATCGTCGCCACCCTCGGCCCCGCCACCGATGTGCCCGGCATGCTCGAGCGCATTATCGAGGAGGGGGTGGACATCGTCCGCCTGAACCTCTCCCATGGTGCGCCGGACGACCACCGTGCCCGTGCCGCCGCCGTGCGTGCCGCCGCCGAGGCCGTCGGCCGCGAGGTCGGCATCCTATGCGACCTGCAGGGCCCCAAGATCCGCATCGAGAAATTCGCCAACGGCCCGGTGGATCTCCTTCCAGGCGATCCGTTCGTGCTCGACTGTCGCCCGGGCGCGGCCTTGGGAAATGCCACTGGCGTTGGCGTCAGCTATTACGGCTTGCCGCAGGATGTCCATCCTGGCGACGTGCTGCTGCTCGATGACGGACTGGTCGGGCTTACCGTGAACGAAGTGGTCGGCACGGAAGTGCGCACCACCTGCCTGATCGGCGGTCGTCTTTCCGATCGCAAGGGGCTCAATCGCCAGGGTGGCGGCTTGAGCGTCGATGCGCTCTCCGACAAGGACCGCAACGACATCAAGCTCTCGGCCGAGATCGGTTGTGATTTCCTGGCCATCTCCTTCGTGCGCAGCGCGCACGACATGGACGAGGCCCGCCGCCTGCTGCACGAGGCCGGAGGTTCCGCGGCCCTGGTGTCGAAGATCGAGCGCGCCGATGCCATTCCGGTGCTCGGCGAAATCATCGATGCTTCCGATGTGGTGATGGTGGCTCGCGGCGACCTTGGCGTGGAAATCGGCGACGCGGAACTGCCGGGCCTGCAGAAGAAGATCATTCGCGAGGCGGTACAACGCAACCGCTCGGTGATCACCGCGACCCAGATGCTGCAGTCGATGGTGGTGGCACCCATCCCCACCCGTGCCGAAGTGCTCGATGTCGCCAACGCGGTGATCGACGGCACCGATGCGGTGATGCTTTCCCAGGAGAGCGCCGCCGGCGCGCATCCGGACAAGGCGGTGGCTGCCATGCGCCGCATCTGCCTGGGCGCCGAGCGCCAGTTCGAGCCCAACGACGCACTTTCCACCCAGACCACCCCGCTGGACCGCACCGACCAGGCCATCGCGCTGGCCGCCATGGTGCTGGCTGCCCGTATCGGGGCGCGCGCCATCATCGCCCTGACCGAATCGGGCGCCACGGCGCAATGGCTGTCGCGTTACCGGTTCTCCGTGCCGATCTACGCCTTGTCGCCGTCGGGCCCCGCCCGCCGGCGCATGCTGATGCTGCGTGACGTGCAACCGGTGGATTTCGCCGAGAACACGCTCGATCCGGCCCATACGGCGCGTGCGGCGTTGCAGCATCTGTTCGCGCTGGGCAAGCTTGCCGAAGGCGACCGCGTGATCCTTACCCATGGCGACCACTCCGGCCGCGGCGGTGGCACGAATACGCTGAAATTGCTGGTGGTGGGTGCCGACGGCATCGCCGAGAGCCTTCGCGACCTTTAAAAATCGCGCCCCGGCGCTAGACTACAGTCCCCAGTCCAGCGCCGAGGTCGCCATGTCCACCATGTTCCCCCGCCTCGCCGTTTGCGCGCTCGTGGCCCTCGCTGCCATGCCCGCCCTGGCGCAGGATGCGCAGCGCGTTTCGCCCGACCGCCTTCCCTCGTACTGGACGCTGGCCAATACCTCGGTGGATGCCGACGTTCCCAACACCGGCAGCAACCTCAACGTGCCCGGTTGCACCGCGGTCACTTACACGATCGGCTCCGACGGCAAGACCTACAACGCAAAGGTCGCCAAGACGGTCCCCGCGAGCGATCTTGGCCCTACCGCCGTCAGCATCGTACGCAATTTCAACTACCGGCCCAGCGGCATGAACCGCCAGGCGCAGCCGGTGAGCACGTATTACGTCGTGCAGTTCAACATGCCCACGGACCCCGCCGAGCGCGCACGCCTGACCAAGGCCTGCGACCTGGCCGGCTACCCGGGATGATGCCCACGGCCGGCTAACGGACCGTGGCTTATACTTAGCGTTTCAAGACCTTGCCGCGGGCCATTCCCGCGGCCTTCTTCCAGTGCGGCTCGAGTGCCGCCCCGATCCACGGAGTTGTCATGAGCATTGAAGATCTCGAAAGCGTCGCCCAGGCCATGGTGGCGCCCGGCAAGGGCATCATCGCCATCGACGAATCCACCAGCACCATCGCCAAGCGTTTCCAGGGCGTAGGCATCGAGAACACCGAGGAAAACCGTCGCGCCTACCGCGAGCTGCTGCTCACGACGCCGGGCTTGTCCGAGCACATCTCCGGCGCCATCCTGTTCGACGAGACCATCCGCCAGTCCACAAAAGACGGCGTGCCTTTCACCCAGGTGATGAAGAAGAACGGGATCATCCCGGGCATCAAGGTCGACAAGGGCCCGCAGCCGCTGGCCGGTTTCCCGGGCGACGTGGTCACCGAGGGCCTGGATGGACTGCGCGAGCGCCTGCAGGAATACGCAAAACTCGGCGCACAGTTCGCCAAGTGGCGCGCGGTGATCAACATCACCGATGAAAACCCCAGCTCCACCGCGATCGAAGCCAACGCACACGCGCTGGCGCGCTACGCCGCGCTGTGCCAGGAAGCGGGCATCGTCCCGATGGTGGAGCCGGAAGTGATCATGGACGGCGATCACACCATCGAGGTCAGCTACGAAGTCCACGAGGCGGTGCTGCGCAGCCTGTTCAACGCGCTGTACGAGCAGAATGTGATGCTCGAAGGCACCATCCTGAAGGCCAGCATGGTGATCCACGGCACCAAGTCCACCGAGAAGGCGGATGTCGAGGAAGTGGCCGAAGCCACCGTGCGCGTGCTCAAGAGCACCGTGCCCGCCTCGCTGCCCGGCATCGTGTTCCTGTCCGGTGGCCAGAGCGACAAGGACGCCACCGCGCACCTGAACGCCATGAACCGCATGGGCCCGCACCCGTGGCCGCTGAGCTTCTCCTATGGCCGCGCCATGCAGCAAGCCGCCCTGAAGTTGTGGTCGGAAGACATCAAGGGCAACATCGCCTCGGCACAGAAGATCGTGCACGAGCGTGCGAAGGAGAACGGCCTGGCTGCCCTGGGGCAGTGGAAGGGTTAAAGCTCCTGCCATGTTGCAAAGAAGGCGCCCATCGGGCGCCTTTTTTTTTAGTCAAGGTATTTGGCAATTGACCGTCCCACGAACGATCCACGGGCCGGCGTTTGAAGGCGGCGTGGGCTGACGGATAACAAAAAAAGCCGTAGAGCCAAGTGGCAATCCGGCATTTGCGCGGCATTGGTTCCTGGCAGTGAAATCCGCGACTTGAGCTGCGATGCCGTAAGTTGCACCCGACCCAGAGCCAACCGTCGTGATAATGCGCGCAAGCGATAGATCATCTCCTTCGATCTGAGCAACTGCGTCGGTGTTAGCCAGGCCAAGGATTAGCGCCGTCGCGGATGCCTTTAGTGCATTTCTCATGATCATTCCTTGATTACTAGATCCAGTCCGATGGGCGGCCTTTCCAAGTCCGGCAGTTCAAGTGCACCGTGTGCTGCGAGCAAACTGAGCCGGTCGAGGAACTGGGTAGCTGTCGCGTTCGCGGTCGCACGGCGTGCGTCCAGGAGTCGTTGCTGGGAAATAAGTACATCCACGGTGGTCCTTGTGCCTGTCTCACTGCCAGCCCTGGCCGCGTGAACGGATGCCTCGGAGGCCGCTTCCGCAGATTGACGCGCGCGAACGATCGACTCGTTGGACCGCTGGGCACGTTCCAGCCGGCGAATGTTGCGGGTGCTGTCGCGCGTGGCGATCTCGAGTTCGGCCGCCGCTGCGTCCCACTGGGCATTGGCCCGGCGCACGTTGGTCGACGCAATCGCCGACCCCATCAGTGGCATGGTCATCTGCAAGCCAACAATCAATGAGGGGCGTCGGCGAAAAGGTGTGGGAGCGGCCTTCTGGGTCGTTGAGATGGAAGAGCGTCCATAACGGAGTTGCAAGGACAATGTCGGCCACCGTGCGGCCTGGGCGGCACGCCGGGCTTGGCTGGCGGCCTCCAGGCGGTGGCGCGCGGCCGTAACGGCGAGGGGTTCGTGACCCGGCGCGACGACACGTGGGGCTGCCGCTGGCCTTAGGCGATATATCGAGGCTTCGCCTTGTTCTCGTATCGGCCAACCTGGCGCGATCTGCGCGAGAGCTTGTCGTGCATCGTCAAGCGAAACCTTTGCCGCGAGAACCCGGGCTACAGCCGATGCCTGCTGCGCGCCTGTTTCGATGGCATCGAGGCGAGGTGCCAGCCCCACCTCGAAGCGCGCCTGTGACCGTGCTACCTGGAAGGCGAGGGCATCGTGATCGGCGCTGGCGAACCGATGCTCCTGACGGCGTACTTCGACGAGCGTCCATGCCGATGCCGCGCGAAGGAGCAGGTCCTGTCGGGCAGCCTCGCCATCGGCTTCGGCTGCGCGGGCGTTTGCCTTTGCGGCAGCCAGGGTCGACATCGCTTCCCGATTGACCAGCGACTGTGTGATCCGCAACTCGGTCGAAGTCACCCACTCACCGCTCCGCCCCCGTGCATGCTCACCCTGAAAGAATGCTTCCGGCAGGAAAGGCGCCTTTGCCTGCTTGGCCTCTTCGACCGCATTCAACGCCAGTGCACGAGCCTTGGCAAGCGTGGGGTCGTCGGTCAGTGCCGAGGCATAAAATCGCAGGGATTCGGTGGTGGCCGAGTTGGCTGTAGCTGTAAACAACATGCCAAGGAGGCTCGTGAAAATCGCGCTGGACGCAGATCTGCAAGAAAGATGACGCATGCCAGGACTTTACGTAGCAGCCTCTCCGGCGCCTGTAGGAAATTGCGGTGTTGTCACTCGACACCTGGCGGGCTCTCCTGTCGTCCTATGCCGCACTGCGGAAGACGTCGGCATGAGTAATGACCTACATTACTAACTGCGATAGAGGGGAGGCAGGCATGGACGATCGTATCCGGCGTACCGCGCATGTCATCGCGTTTTCTGCAACCTTATGCGTGGAGGCAGTGTGCGGTGCGCAGTCTTTGCCCACCCGTTTCACCAGGCCGCCGCACGAAGCGGCCTGGGCCACCATCGTCGATCACGATGTTCCGCTGGACCAGCGGCACAAGGCCCTCGCGGCACTGGAAGAAGAAGCGGTGGATCTCGGTCCTGCCGATCTGTACGTGCTGGGCTCGATCTACCACAGCGGCCGGCACTCCGGCGGCCTGCTCGATCAGGTCGATGACACCAAGGCGTCGCTTTATTTTGGCAATGCCGCCACGCGAGGAAGCATTCCGGCCATGGCAAAAATGGCCGAGCTCAAGCTCGCCAGCCACGACTACCGTGAGGCGATGAACTGGGCGGAAATCTACGCACATTACGTATTGGCAGGATCATCCCCGAAAGATGCCGCGCGCGGCTATGTCGCTGAGCTGGTCAAGCGCATCAGCCTGCATTTCGGAAACAACATCGATGACGTGATGCGCGACGTCGATGCCTACGTCGCCGCGCACGATGCGCAGATCCGCTCCGGTGTCCACGAGGACGTGATGTTCCGTGCCGGGCAAGTACAGCTGGACAATGTTTACCTGGCCACGCCTGGGCAAACCTTGCCGCCGCTGTCATGCATCGCCGATTTTCTTGTAGTCCTTAAACCCGACGGCACCGTGGACCGAGCCTTGCCGATCGACATCGCGCCCGACGAGGGCATGCTCGAGTCCATGGGTCACGCCCTGGCCAAGGCCAAAGCTGCCAAGACGACGGACACATCGCCTCGCTACGCGATGATGACCATGGTCCTGGACAACGGACGCTATCGAACACGGTGAGGGACCATCCCTGGCCCCGGGATACGGCGTTTAGAAGCGGTACTCGGCCTGCACCGACACCACGTCGCTGCTCAGGTCCACATGATCCTTCTTGGCATCGTAGTAGTCGTAGTTGATGCCCAGGCTCACGTTGTTGCTGAAGTCGTAGCCGACGCCGGCACCGGCATACCAGCTGGTCTTGTCCAGGCCCTCGCGCACCGGGTTTTCATCGTTGCTCATCCCGTGGCCCTTCCAGCCGTAGATGCCGCCGCGTGCGGAGACATACCACTGAGGCGCCACGTTGAAGCGCCCGTTCAGGCCCGCCGTCCAGCCGTGCAGCTGGCTCTTGCGGCTATCGACCACGTTGTTGTCATTGAAGATGTTCTTCGCGTGGATGTTGCCCAGGTCGTTGTAGCCGGCTTCCACGCCCCAGGCGAACTGCGGGTTCAGCGCCCAGCGGTAGCCGATGTTGCCCGTGTAGGCGGTGTCGTGGCCATCGTAGCGGCCGTGGTCGAGCTGGGACTGGCCCACCGCGCCATTGACGAACCAGCCGTCGTTGTGGGTGCTCTGGGCAAAGGCGGGGGCGGCCACGGCGCCTGCGGCGGCGATGGCGGCAACAAGGAGGATCTTGCGCATGGAATGCTCCATAAATGAAGACAGGGAAAGAAGAACGGCCGCGACGTGGCGTCGCGGCCGTGGGTTGGATCAGAAGCGGTATTCACCCGCCAGCGAGACGATGCCGGTGGAACGCTTGTAGTCCGAGGCAGTGTCGCCAGTCACTGCGTTGCGCAGCTTGCCGGCATTGGCGTGGAAGTAGTCGTATGCCACGCCAGCGCTGAAGTGGTCGTTGATGTCCCAACCGGTACCGATGCCGCCGTACCAGCTACCGCGGTGCGCGCGGCTGTCGGAGGTGAATCCGACCGAAGGATCCGAACCCTGCAGGAAGTTCTGACGATTGTTGTTGGCATAGAAGAAGCCGCCATGTGCGGAGATGTACCAGCCCGGCACCAGGTTGAGCTTGCCGTTCACACCGGCCATCCAGCCGCGCAGCGCGTTGGTGCTGCTGCTCTGGTTGACGTCATTGCTGTTGAACACGTTGCGGACGCGATAGTTGCCAAGGTCGGTGTAACCCAGTTCCGCACCCAGGCCCAGGTCGTTGCCGACCTTCCAGCGATAGCCGCCGAGCAGGCCGTAACCGGTGCGGCGATCCTGGTCGCCCTTGAAGAAATTGAAGCCGCTCTTGTCGCTGCCGAAGCCACCTTCATTGGTGCCGTTGGTGCGACCGACATTGGCGCCGATGAACCAGTTGCCACTGCCGATGGCCTGGTCGGGCATGTAGTTGCCGGTGGATGCGGTGGTGTCCTGGGCGAAGGCCGGAAGAGCGGCGAAGCCGAGGGACGCGAGGCCAAGGGCCAGTAGGGTCTTTTTCATGGGGACATATCTCCAGATGGTTCCCGGGACGCGGGGGTTCGCGTCTCGGGCCGGGCGTATCGCTCTGTGGCGATGTCGCTCCGGTTAGATGGCTCCTGCCATTTTGAATTCCAGGTCGCTCCGGTATTTCATTAAGAATTGGTTAATCGGCGCGTCGTGGAAAAGCCTTCCCTGGCGCGGGCAAGCCAAGGGCCTGCCTACGTGCAATGGGAAATCAAACTTGGATGGGGGCTTGTTGCGCTAGGCGCGATGTTCCGTGTGCACGGTGGGTTCGTGCGCCGGTCCGAATTGTTTTTCTTCGTAAGTAAAGGGAAATCTCCGTACTTTCTTGAAAAGGCCTGCGCATCGTGGGGAGCGATGCGAAACCGTGTCCAGATGTCGTTGGAACGGTGGCCATTAGAAAAGAACGTAGCTGAAGAGTTCGCTTACGTCGGCCTGGAAGATTAAGGCGAAGTTAAGTTCCAGCGGCTTGGCCACATCGTTGCGTCGAAAGACTACCGGGTGGATGCGGGCAGTCCGCCTACATGCTGGGTCGCCTTCCGGATGCGACTTCGTCACGCCGATCGGCGACAATAAGCGCTTTACCACCGCCCCTTTGGAGACCCTAGCCATGACAACCCGCCGCGAGCTTGCCAACGCCGTCCGTGCATTGTCGATGGACGCCGTCGAGGCGGCCAATTCCGGCCACCCTGGCATGCCCATGGGCATGGCCGATATCGCCGAAGTGCTGTGGAACGATTTCCTCCGCCACAACCCGTCGCACCCGAAGTGGTTCAACCGCGATCGCTTCCTGCTGTCCAACGGCCACGGTTCGATGCTGCAGTACTCGCTGCTGCACCTGGCCGGCTACGACCTGCCGATCCACGAGCTGAAGAACTTCCGCCAGCTGCACTCGCGCACCGCGGGTCACCCGGAATATTCCGAAACCCCGGGCGTGGAGACCACCACCGGTCCGCTGGGCCAGGGCCTGGCCAACGCCGTAGGTTTTGCACTGGCCGAGCAGGTCCTGGCCGCGCGCTTCAACAAGCCGGGCCACACCATCGTCGATCATCACACCTATGTGTTCATGGGCGATGGCTGCATGATGGAAGGCGTGTCGCACGAAGTGGCCTCGCTGGCCGGCACGCTGAAGCTGGGCAAGCTCATCGCCATCTACGATGACAACGGCATCTCCATCGACGGCGAAGTGCATGACTGGTTCACCGACGACACCGCCGCGCGTTTCAAGGCCTATGGCTGGAACGTTATCGCCGATGTCGACGGCCACGATGCCGACGCCGTCAAGAAGGCACTGACCAAGGCCTCCGCCCAGGGCGACAAGCCCACGCTGATCATCTGCCGCACCATCATCGGCTTCGGCTCACCCAACAAGGAAGGCAAGGAATCCAGCCACGGCGCCGCACTGGGCAAGGATGAAGTGGCCGCCGCACGCAAGCAGCTTGGCTGGAACTACCCGCCGTTCGACGTACCCGCCGAGATCTATGCCGCCTATGACGCGCGTGAAGCCGGTGCCCGGCGCGAGGCTGAGTGGAACGAAGCGTTCAATGCCTATGCCAAGGCTTTCCCGGAACTGGCCGAGGAACTCAAGCGTCGCATCAGCGGTACGCTGCCGGCCAACTGGTCAGAACACTCCATGGCCTTCGTGCGCAAGGTGCAGGCCGAAGGCGCAACCATCGCCTCGCGTAAGGCCTCGCAGAACACGCTCGATGCCTTCGGCCCGTTGCTGCCGGAACTGATCGGCGGCTCGGCGGACCTGGCACCATCGAACCTGACCATCTGGAAGGGTTCCAAGCCGGTCAACCAGCAGAGCCCGGATGCCAACTACATCCACTACGGCGTGCGCGAGTTCGGCATGACGGCCATCGGCAATGGCCTGGCCCTGCATGGCGGCTTCATTCCCTACGACGCTACTTTCCTGGTGTTCTCCGATTACGCGCGCAATGCGGTACGCATGTCGTGCCTGATCCCGGCCCATTCGATCCACGTGTATACGCATGATTCGATCGGCCTGGGCGAGGATGGTCCGACGCACCAGCCGATCGAACACATGGCCACCCTGCGCCTGATCCCCAACAACAACCTGTGGCGGCCCTGCGACACGGTGGAAACCGCGGTGGCCTGGAAGATGGCTGTCGAACGCAGCCACGGCCCTTCGTGCCTGGTGTTCTCGCGCCAGAACCTCAAGCACCAGCATCGCGACGAAACCACCCTGGCGCAGGTCCAGCGCGGCGGTTACATCCTTTCCGATCCCGCCGATGGCCAGTTCAAGGCCATCATCATCGCCACGGGTTCGGAAGTAGGCCTGGCCACCGACGCCGCGGCGGAACTGGCCAACCACGGCATCCCGGTGCGCGTGGTGTCGATGCCTTGCACCGAAGTGTTCGACGAACAGACCACCGAATACCGCGAAGGCGTGCTGCCGGCCTGGTGCCGTGCGCGCCTGGCGATCGAGGCGGGTGCGGTCGATTACTGGCGCAAGTACGTGGGCCTGGATGGCGACGTGATAGGTATGACCACCTTCGGCCTGTCCGCCCCCGCCAACCAGCTGTTCGAGCACTTCGGCTTCACCGTTACCAACGTGGTGGAGAAGGTGAAGAAGCTGGTCGGCTGAGGCGAGCTCTTGCGGGGTCGGAGTTTTACTCCGCCCCCTTTGTCCGCGAACCTAACGCTCAGGTAAGTCCCGGCAGTTCCGATGGATGGCGGGCAAGCTTCGTAGCGCCCGCCTGGGTCAGTTCTGCTTCGTCGCCGAATCCCCACAGCACGCCGACACTTGTGATGTGGTTGGCCACCGCGCCTTCGATGTCGAAGCTGCGGTCGCCGACCATTACCGTCGATTCGCGCGGGCTGGCGAAATCGTCGATCGCCGCTGCGATCATGCTGGCTTTCTGGCTGTGGGCGCTTTCCGGACCTGGCGCATAAACCCGTTCGAAGAGATGCCCGAAGGGGAGGTCCGCGATGATGCGTTCGGCGTGGTTGCGGATCTTGCTGGTGACCACGGCCAGGCGGTCCCCCCGGGCATGGATGGCGGCCAGTGCTTCGGGAATGCCGTCGTACACGCGCCGCTGCTGCCAACCGTGCTCGGCGAAATACACGTGGTAGTGCTTCACCGCCTGCTCGACACGTTCGGCATCGAGCAGGGCACCGAAGTTCTGGCGAAGCGGCGGCCCGATCCATGCCCGCAGGGCCCGCTCGTCGGGCACGGCGGTATTGAGTTGACCCAGCGCATAACGGATGCCGCCGAAGATGCCGGGTTCCGAATCGATCAGCGTGCCGTCGAGGTCGAACAGGCAAAGGGTCACTTGCCAGCCCGCGCCTTTAGCGCCGCCACGGCTGGAAGCTCCTTGCCTTCGAGGAACTCAAGGAAGGCGCCGCCGCCGGTGGAAATGTAGGAAACATCCTTTTCGATGCCGTACTTGTCCACGGCCGCCAGCGTGTCGCCGCCGCCGGCGATGGAGAACGCCTTCGACGAGGCAATGGCCCGGGCCAGTGTTTCGGTGCCCTTGCCGAAGGCATCGAATTCGAACACGCCCACCGGACCGTTCCACACTACCGTGCCGGCCTTGGCGATCAACTGCGCATAGCGCGCGGCGGTTTCAGGTCCGATGTCCAGGATCAGTTCGTCGTCCTCCACCTGGTCCACGCCCTTGACCCGCGCCGCGGCATCGGCGGAGAACTTGTCGGCCACCACCACGTCCGTGGGAATGGGAACGTCGGCGCCACGCGTCTCGGCGTCGGCCATGACCTTCTTCGCCGCATCCAGGAGGTCCGCCTCGTACAGCGACTTGCCTACCTTGTAGCCGGCCGCGGCGATGAACGTATTGGCAATGCCGCCGCCGACGATCAGCTGGTCGATCTTGCTTGCAAGATTCTCCAGCAGGGTGAGCTTGGTGGATACCTTGGAGCCCGCCACGATCGCCAGCAGCGGTCGGGCCGGGGCCTCCAGCGCCTTGCCCAGCGCGTCGAGCTCGGCCGACAGCAGCGGGCCGGCGGCCGCCACCGGGGCGAAGCGGATCACGCCATGGGTGGATGCCTGGGCGCGGTGCGCGGTGCCGAAGGCATCCATCACGAACACATCGCACAGCGCTGCGTACTTGCGCGACAGCGCCTCGTCGTCGGCGCCTTCGCCCACGTTCATGCGGCAGTTCTCCAGCACCACCACCTCGCCTTCGGCCACGTCCACGCCATTGAGGTACTCGCGCACCAGCCGGACCTTCCCACCGAGCTGCTCGCCGAGCCATTCGGCCACGGGGGCGAGCGACGATTCGGGATCGAACTCGCCTTCCTTGGGCCGGCCCAGGTGCGAAAGCACCATCACCCGGGCGCCAGCGTCCTTCGCGGCGCGGATGGTGGGAAGGGAAGCATCCAGGCGTTGGGTGGAGGTGATCTTGCCGTCCTTCACCGGGACGTTGAGGTCTTCGCGGATCAATACCCGCTTGCCGTGGAGGTCGAGGTCGCTCATGCGGGTGACGGACATTGCGAAAGCTCCAGCGGTCGAGGAAAACCGCTATTGTCTGGACCCGCCGACCCCAACGCAAATGTCCATGAACCCTTCACCTATCCTGTACAGCTATTGGCGGTCCTCCGCCTCCTATCGCGTGCGCATCGCCCTGAATCTCAAAGGCATCGCGTACGAGACGCGCACGGTGCACCTGGTGGCCAACGGCGGGGAGCATCACGCGGAATCCTACCGGGCCTTGAACCCGCAGGAACTCCTGCCGACCCTGATCGACGGCACGGCGGTGCTGACGCAGTCGCTGGCGATCATCGAGTACTTGGAGGAAACGCGGCCGGAGGTGCCCTTGCTCCCCGCCGATCCGTTGGGGAGGGCCCGCGTTCGCGCCCTGGCCCAGGCCGTGGCCGCGGACGCAGCTCCACTGACCAACCTGCGGGCGCTCAATGCGCTAAGCACGCAACTGGGCGCCAGCCAGGAACAGCGGGTGGCCTGGACGCGTCACTGGATCTCGGTTTGTTTCGATGCGCTGGAAGGCATGCTGGCCGGCCCTGGTGGGCACTTCTGCCACGGGGATGCGCCGGGGATGGCTGACGCCTGCCTGGTGCCCCAGGTGTACAACGCCCGGCGCTGGGAAGTACCAATGGAGCGTTATCCGACCATCTCCCGCATCGACGCGAACTGCGCCGCGCTGGATGCGTTTGCCCGTGCCGCGCCCGAGGCGCAGCCCGACTACACGCCGATGCCGTAAGGGTCGCTGGAGGCGAACTCGTTGCCCGCCGCGCCTTCGGAGAGGCGGATCTTCAGCGCCAGGCCATCGCGGGAATCGGCCTTGTTGAGCGCTTCCTCCAGGTCGATCTGGCCCTCGCGGTACAGGCGGTAGAGCGACTGGTCGAAGGTCTGCATGCCCTCCTGAAGCGAGCGGTCCATGGCTTCCTTCACCTCGTGGATCTGGCCGCGACGGATCATGTCGCGGATCAACGGGGTGTTCAGCAGCACTTCGGTGGCCGGCAGGCGGCGGTTGTCCTTGCCCAGCACCAGGCGCTGGCTGATCACCGCGCGCAAGTTCAGGGACAGGTTCATCAGCACATTCTTGTGCGCCGACTCGGGGAAGAAGTTCAGGATGCGTTCGAGGGTCTGGTCGGCATTGTTCGAGTGCAGCGTGGCCAGGCACAGGTGGCCGGTTTCCGAGAAGGAAATGGCCGCTTCCATGGTTTCGGTGTCGCGGATTTCGCCGATCATGATCACATCGGGCGCTTCGCGCATCGCGTTCTTCAGCGCCTCGTGGTAACTGTGGGTATCCAGGCCCACTTCGCGCTGGTTCACGATCGACCGCTTGTGGCGGTGCAGGTATTCGATGGGGTCCTCGACGGTGAGGATATGCCCGGAGCTGTTCTGGTTGCGGTGGTCGAGCATGGCCGCAAGCGTGGTGGACTTGCCCGAACCCGTGGCGCCCACGACCAGGATCAGCCCGCGGGGCTCCATGATAAGGTCGCTGAAGATCGCCGGCAGTCGTAGCTCGTGCACGCTGGGGATGTCATTCTTGATGGCGCGGATGACCATGCCCAGCTCGCCGCGCTGCTTGAACACGTTGATTCGGAAACGGCCGGCTTCCTTCACGGCCAGGGCCATGTTCAGTTCCAGGTCGCGCTCGAACTGGGGAACCTGGCCTTCGTCCATGAGGGAGTAGGCGATTTTCTTCACCATGCCGCTGGGAAGGCCGGTATTACCCAGGGGATAGAGCTTGCCCTCCACCTTGATGTTCACCGGGGCGCCGGTGGTCAGGAACATGTCCGACGCGCCCTTGTCTACCATCAGCTTCAGGAAATACCCGATATCCACGCCTTGCCCCCGTATTGCATTGCATTCGATGTTTAGGCCTGCCCACAATATCGACCATACCGCGCAGAACTGTAAGAGGAACGAGTGATGGTCCACATCTTTTCGCCGAAGCCGGGCAACAGACGGCTCCGGCTCCTTGGCTTGCCCGCCGTGGTGCTCGCCGTCGCGCTGCTGCATGGCTGCGCCAGCGTGCCGCCCCCGGACAGCCAGATGAACCAGGCGCAAAGCCAGTTGCGTACGGCCCGGGACGCCGGCGCGGCCGATTATGCACCGGTGGACCTTGGTTTTGCCCAGGACAAGTTCCAGCAGGCTTCGGGCGCCATGGCCAGCCGCAAGTACGACCTGGCTGCCCAGCTGGCCGATGAGTCCCGCGCCGACGCGGAAGTGGCCACCATGAAGGCCCGCCTGGGCGCGGCCCGGTCGCAGATTTCAACCAAGTCCGCGGAAAACGGCAGGCTTCGCTCGGAGCTGTCGCAGGCTCAGGCCGATGCCGAAAACCAGGCCCAGCAGTCGGTCTCGCCCCCGCCCGGCAATGTCCAGGAAACCGAGATGACCTTGCCGTCCCCGGCCGAGAGCACCGTCCCGCCCGCGGGTGACGACAGCCAGGGAGGCCAGCGATGAACCGCTTCACCAAGCTTGCCGCCGGCCTCGCGCTGGCCTTCGCGTCCACCCTGGCGATCGCCGCCAAGGACGACCTCGATGCCCAGCGCCTGTCCAACAGCCTCGACCAGCTGGCCAACGATCCGACCCTGGGCGGCTATGCCCAGGGCGAGCAGGCCCGCGCCCGGGACGCCATCAACCGCCTGTACGGGCTCAAGTCCAAGGAGCGCGCCCACGCCCTGTACATCGCTGAGCGCCGGGTGGACGTAGCCCGCGCCGCCGCCCAGCTGCAGGATGCCCAGAACCGCATCGCCAGGCTCGACCGCGAGCATGACCAGATCCTGCTGGATACCAGCCGCCTGGAGGTGGAGAACGCCCGCCGCGAACTCGACCGCCAGCGCCAGCAGGCGCAGGCAGTGGCTGCCGAAAATGCCCGCCTGCAGCAGGAAGGCATGGATTCGGCCCAGGCCGCCGAGCAGGCTCGCGCCGAAGCTGAACAGTCACGCAAGCTTGCCGAGGCCCAGGCCAAGGTGGCCAATGCGGCCAAGCGTCAGGCCGCGGCCGCCACCGCGGCGGCACGGGCCTTGCGCGACGCCGGCGACAGCGGTTCGTCTTCGACGCCAAAAAAAGGCGGGCAGTGAGCTAACTGCGACTTCCGTCCCAACTTCGCGATATTGCTGGAAAAAAGGGCCCCGCATCGGCGGGGCCCTTTTTATTAACTTATTGAAAATGAAGAAAATTAAGGAGGGTTTAATACCTTCCGTGACAGCTTGCGCACCCTCATCGCGCGGAGTAGTTTCGGTCTTCCGGAGGACGCAATGTCCTTCGGGTGACCATTCGGAAACGCTTCCCGACATGCCGGTTCCCGGCATCCCTGGGCGGCGGTTTCCCCACCGATGCGGCCGCATGGCCCACGTGCGCCGCATCAACAGATGCAGGAGTCGACCATGTTCGAAAACCAGCAGCGTGACGATGTCGAGGCATTCATGAGGAGCGATGTTGAATTCCGCCGCCTCTACCAACTCCACCAGAAACTCGACAGCAAGGTCCACGACGCGGAAATCGGTGTTCTACCCATCGACGATGCGACCTTGACCGGCATGAAGCGACAGAAACTCCACGCCAAATCACGCTTGCTGCAGATGTGGGACGGTCGCTACGCGCAAGCGGGCTGAACCCCCACCGGCAATAGGTTCTACCCCTTAAGACGGGCGCCTCTATGGCGCCCGTTTTGTTGCGCGAAGGACGGTCGTGCACGACCCTCGGTTATCATGGCGCGTCACTACCGGCTCGTGTGCCGCGCGACTGGCAGGGGCCGCGCGTGGGCAGGGGCGAATGGAGCAACAATGAGCGTCTACGGCACCGTCCTCGACCTGATCGGTCGCACCCCGATGGTGCGCGCGCAGCACCTTGATACCGGCAAGGCTGAGCTGTTCTTCAAGATGGAAAGCATGAATCCCGGTGGCTCGATCAAGGACCGTATTGGCCTGTCGATGATCGAAGGCGCCGAGCGCACCGGCCGCATCAAGCCCGGCGATACCCTGGTGGAAGGCACCGCAGGCAATACGGGCCTGGGCCTGGCGCTGGTGGCGCAGCAGAAAGGCTATCGCCTGGTGCTGGTGGTGCCGGACAAGATGAGCCGCGAGAAGATCTTCAACCTCAAGGCGATGGGCGCGGAGGTCGTGCTCACCCGTTCGGACGTGGCCAAAGGCCACCCGGAGTACTACCAGGACATGGCCGAGCGCATTGCGCGCGAAACACCGGGTGCGTATTTCATCAACCAGTTCGGCAACCCCGACAACCCGCTGGCCCACGTGCAGACCACGGGCCCGGAGATCCTCGAGCAGATGGACGGGCGCGTCGACGCCATCGTGCTCGGCTGCGGTTCGTCCGGCACCATGAGCGGGCTGACGGCCTTCCTCAAGGAACACTCGCCGCAGACCGACCTGATCCTGGCCGATCCGGTGGGCTCCATCCTCGCCCAGTACATCAACGAGGGCGTGCTTTCCACCAAGTCCGGAAGCTGGATGGTCGAAGGCATCGGCGAGGATTTCCTCCCCTCCATCAGCGATTTCTCCAAGGTGGTCAAGGCCTACGCGATCAGCGACAAGGAAAGCTTCCACGCCGCGCGCGAGCTGCTGGCGAAAGAAGGCATTCTTGGCGGCTCGTCCACCGGCACCTTGCTGGCCGCCGCGCTGAAGTATTGCCGCGAGCAGACCGAACCCAAGCGCGTGGTCACGCTGGTATGCGACACCGGGAACAAGTACCTGTCGAAGTTGTACAACGACTACTGGATGCTCGATAACGGCTTCCTGGAACGCGAGCGCTACAACGACCTGCGCGACCTGATCCTTCGCCCCTATGCCCAGCGCGATACCGTGGTGGTGGGGCCGTCGGAGCTGCTGATCACCGCCTACAACCGCATGAAGCTCTACGACGTGTCGCAGCTGCCGGTGATGGATGGCGACCGCATCGTCGGCATCCTGGACGAATCGGACGTGCTGCTGCATGTGCACGTCGACGAGGCGCGTTTCCGCGACCCGGTATCCACCGCGATGATCCAGAGCCTCACCATCCTGGACGTGAAGTCCCCCATCGAAGCGTTGATGCCGGTGTTCGATCGCGGCCACGTGCCGATCGTGATGGACGGCGAGCGCTTCCTGGGGCTGATTACCCGAATTGATTTGTTGAACTATCTGCGTCGCAAAGTGAACTAACCGGGGCATTCGCCCCAAGGACAGAACATCATGTGTGGAATTGTTGCCGCGACCGCCCAGCGTGACGTCGCCCCGTTGCTGATCGCGGGCCTGAAGGCGCTGGAATACCGCGGCTACGATTCCGCGGGCCTGGCCGTGATCGACGAGGGCGTCCTGCGCCGTGTCCGCGCCAAGGGCAAGGTGCGTGAAATGGAAGCGCGCTACGACGCCGATCCCGCACCCGGCGGTACGGGCATCGCCCATACCCGCTGGGCTACTCACGGCGTGCCCAGCGAGCACAATGCCCATCCGCACGTGGCCGGCAGCGTGTGCCTGGTACACAACGGCATCATCGAGAACTACGCGCCACTGCGTGAACAGCTGAAGGCCCGTGGCCGCGTCTTCACCTCCGATACCGATTCGGAAGTGATGGCGCACCTGATCGACGAACGCATCGGGCAGGGCATGGACCTGCGCGAGGCGGTGATCGCCACCGTGCGCGAGCTCGAAGGCGCCTACGCCATCGCCGTGATCAGCGACAAGCACCCCGACCGCGTGGTCGGCGCCCGCCGTGGTTGCCCGCTGCTGGTGGGCGTGGGCATCGGCGAGCACCTGCTCGGCTCCGATGCGCAGGCCCTGATCCAGGTGACCAACCGCATGATGTACCTGGAAGAAGACGACGTGGTGGAGATCACCCGCGCTTCCGCCCAGGTCTACACGCTGGATGGCCAGCCGGTGGAGCGCGAGGTGCACGATTCGGAGCTCACCTCCGATGCCGTGGAGCGCGGCGAGTACCGCCACTACATGCAGAAGGAAATCTTCGAGCAGCCGCGGGCGGTTACCGAGACCCTGGAAGGGCGACTGGGCCCGCATGGCGTACTGCCGAACATCTTTGGCCTGGGTGCCGAAGAAATGCTTTCAAAGACCCGCCAGGTGCACATCGTGGCCTGCGGCACCAGCTACCACGCGGGCCTGGTGGCCAAGTACTGGATCGAGCAACTGGCGCGCATTCCCGTCAGTGTGGAGGTGGCCAGCGAGTACCGCTACCGCGAGGCGGTGGTACCACCCGACAGCCTGTTCGTGGCCATTTCACAGTCGGGTGAAACCGCCGATACGCTGGCCGCCTTGCGCGAGACCAAGCGGCGCGGCTACCTGGGTACGCTGGGCATCTGCAACGTGCCCGAGTCGTCCCTGGTGCGCGAGGCGGACCTGAAGCTGATGACCCGCGCCGGCCCTGAGATCGGCGTGGCTTCGACCAAGGCGTTCACCACGCAGCTGGCCGGCCTTGCCCTGCTGGCGCTGGAGCTCGGCCGCCAGCGCGGCCTGGACGGAGCCACATACCTGAAGCGTTGCCAGGAGCTCTACACCCTGCCGCGCTTCATCGAACAGGCGCTTACCCTGGAGCCGCAGATCGTCGAGCTGGCGGCGCAGTTCGTCTCGCGCCAGCACGCATTGTTCCTTGGTCGTGGCGAACACTATCCGGTGGCGCTGGAAGGCTCGTTGAAGCTCAAGGAAATCTCCTATATCCACGCCGAGGCGTATCCGGCCGGCGAGCTCAAGCACGGACCGCTGGCATTGGTGGACGAGAACATGCCGGTGATCGCGGTGGCGCCGAACGGGCCGTTGCTCGAGAAGCTGAAATCCAACCTGCAGGAAGTACGTGCGCGCGGCGGCACCCTGGTGGTGTTTGCCGACCATGCCGCGGTGATGGATGAACACTTCGAGCAGGACACCACGCTGCGCCTGGACAGCGGCGGCGACTTCATTTCGCCGGCGGTGTTCACCATCCCCCTGCAGCTCCTGGCCTATCACGTGGCCGTGTTGCGCGGTACGGACGTGGACCAGCCGCGCAACCTGGCCAAGTCGGTGACGGTGGAATGAGGTCGCTTTGCTGGGCGGTGTTGGCGGTAGGCATGTCGGCCGGCGTGGCCATGGCGGCCGATGCGCCTTCCTGCGACAGTGCCAGGCAGTGCGACGCCATGGGCGGCAAGGCTTATCGTGCGAAGGACTATGCGCGCGCCGCCGCGCTTTACGAGCGACAGGTCGGCTGGGTCGAGCAAACCTCGATCGATTGCCAGGGCGCGCAGGAAGACCATCCCGGCCGCACGTGCCCCGACGTAGGTGCCGATGCCTATAACAACGCCGCGCTCGCGTGGCTGCGCGCCGGACAGCCCTTGAAGGCGCGGGCGTGGTTGGCCCGTGCGCCGGCTTCGCCCAGCACCACGCACAACAAGGGCCTGGTCGATGCCGCCCTGGCCTCGTTCAAGGCGCCGGCTTCCCCGGTGGGGGAATACTGGCAGTACGCGGGGTTCGGCTCGTGGAGCACGGTGTCGGTGACCGCCAATGGCAAGCAGTTCGACGTTCAGTTCAGCGGGCTGCATTTCAGCGCCAATGGCATGAAGTACGGGCCGAACATGGGTGACCTGTCCGATACCGTTACCATCACTGGCGGTCACGGGGTGATGCATGGCGACAAGGATTTGCCCAGCTGCAAGGTGGATATGAAGTTCACCGATCTCGGGCTGGATCTGGTTTCCGATGGCGAGTGTGGGTTTGGAGCGGGAGTGGGGGCTGGCGGCCACTTTGATCGAGTTGACCTACAGTCGGAGTAGTGCAGGTCCATATAACGTGAGGTCCATCCATGTCGATGGTTCTTGCGATTTTGAAAGCACATCGCCTGACGGTACTATCCTCTGGTTGAGGAACAGGACCGCCATGGATCGCTCTACGCTCGTCGCGCTGGCCAAGCGCATACCGCCGCTGTACTGGACCGCCGGTGCGGTTCGATACGCCCAATTCAGGTCGCGACTGAAGGTTGCCGAAAACGCGTACCGCCTTGATCCGGATCGGCCGTTGCCGCCGCCGATGCTTCGCTATCGCGTGCACCGCGCGCTGGACGAGGCCAGCTATCTGGAAGCAGGCGCATATGTCGCCGATGTGATCGCTGACAACGCGCGCGCCGCTGGCCTGGTTCCCGAAGGCCTACGCATCCTTGATTTTGCTTGCGGCCCTGGCAGGGTGCTCAGCCAGTTGGCGCATAGACTGCCCGGCAATCGTTTCGATGGCTCGGACATCGATGCCGAGGCCATCGACTGGGCCCGTGAACACTTGGGCAATGTCGCCACGTTTTCCGTCAACCAGCCGGATCCGCCCACCGGCTATGCCGATGGCAGTTTTGACATCGTCTATAGCGTGTCGCTCTTTACCCATCTGGACGAGGACTTCCAGTTCCAGTGGCTGCGGGAGATCAAGCGGATCCTGAAACCCGGGGGCCTCCTGATCACGACCACGCACGGCAAGCGTTGCCTGGATACTTGCACGCCAGCGGAATTGGCCGAACTGGCCATCAGCGGCTTTGTATTCCGCGTCGATCACACCGGTCGCTTCAAGGTCGACGGACTGCCGGATTTCTACCAGACCACCTTCCACACCGAGCAATACGTTCGAAATCGGTGGGCTGAGGTTATGCCGGTGGAGCGCTTCGTCGAAGGTGGCGTGAACAACCACCAGGACCTCGTGGTGCTACGCAAGGCCTGACCGCCGCGGCACAGATGGCAGCCAGTTTCGCCGGAAAAGCCGGGATCGACGATGCAGGACGACCCGGCCAGTGTGGTCAGCCTTCGATCATCCCGCGCAGTTCTTCCGTGCGCTGCTCCAGCAGCGGCAGGTTCGAACGCGTTTCCACATTCAGGCGCAGCAGTGGTTCGGTATTGGACGAGCGGATGTTGAAGCGCCAGTCGGCGAATTCCATGGATACGCCGTCGGTGCGATCCACGCGCGGCTTGTCGCTGGCGAAGTGCTGTTCGATCTTCGCCACAATGGCCTTGGCGTCGGAAACCTTGAAGTTGATTTCCCCGCTGCAGGGGAATGTCTTCATGCGTTCAGCGAGCATCGACTCCAGCGATGTGCCGAGATTGCAAACGCGCTCCGCAACCAGCAGCCAGGGGATCATGCCCGAGTCGCAATAGGCGAAGTCGCGGAAGTAGTGGTGGGCGCTCATTTCGCCGCCGTAGACGGCGTCCTCGGCGCGCATGCGTTCCTTGATGAAGGCATGGCCCGTCTTGCTTTCGATCGCGCTGCCGCCGGCGTCCTTGACCATCTCGATGGTGTTCCAGGTCAGGCGCGGGTCGTGGATCACCTTGCCACCGGGGTGTTTCTCCACCAGCTGGGCGCCGAGCAGGCCGACGATGTAATAGCCTTCGATGAAGCTGCCGCGCGCATCGAACAGGAAGCACCGGTCGAAGTCGCCATCCCAGCCGATGCCGAAGTCAGCGCCCGATTCGATCACCGCTTTCGCCGTCGCGTCGCGGTTCTCGATCAGCAGAGGGTTGGGAATACCGTTTGGAAAAGTACCGTCGGGCTCGTGGTTCACGCGCACGAACTCGAAGGGCAGGTGCGGGGCAAGCAGGTCGATGATGGCGCCAGCGCCGCCGTTACCGGCGTTGACCACGATCTTCAGCGGCTTGAGCGCCTTGCGGTCGACGTAGGTAAGCAGGTGCTGGATATAAGCCGATTTGTCGTGATCGCTCGTGTAGCCGCCACGAGGCTTGGCATCGCCGAAATCGTTGGCTTCAACGAGCTTCTCGATATCCTTCAGGCCCGTGTCGCCACTGATCGGCTTGGCACCCTCGCGGACCAGCTTCATGCCGTTGTAGTCGATCGGATTGTGGCTGGCGGTGACCATGATGCCGCCGATGCTGCCGCGGTGCGCCGTCTGGAAGTAGACCTCCTCGGTGCCGCCCAGGCCGATATCGACCACGTCGCAGCCTTCGTCGCGCAGTCCGTTGCTCACCGCTTCGGCGAGCTTGGGGCTGTCCAGGCGAATGTCGTAGCCCACCACTACGCTGCCCGTACCGACGGTGCGCGCAAAGGCGCGGCCGATGCGATAGGCGATATCGGGGTTCAGCTGATCAGGGATGCGGCCGCGGATGTCGTAGGCTTTGAAACAATCCATCACTTGCTCCATCGAGTCATGCAATCGCGCTGATATAGCACGACGCGTCTAAATCAAACGTGTTTAATCTCGCAAAGCTCGTCCATTACCTGCGTTAACCCCTGCGTCCAGTCAGGTAACGGAAAGCCGAATGCGTGCTGGAATTTGCGATTGTCCAGCACGGAATAGGCGGGGCGCCGGGCAGGCGTGGGGAAGTCCGAGGTGGCGATGGGCACGACGGCCGGGCGTCGTGCCAGCAATCCAGTGGAGGCCGCGGCATCGACGATCGCCTGGGCGAAGCCATGCCATGACGTCTGTCCCGAGGCGACCACGTGGTAGATACCTTCCAGCACCTGTCGCTCGCGCGGCAACGCGGCCAGCCACACAGCGATGGCCACGCGCGTGGCCTGGGCAATCAATACCACGGACGTGGGCGCGCCGACCTGGTCGGCGACCACGCGAAGTTCATCGCGCTCAGCTGCCAGGCGCAGCATCGTCAGCAGGAAATTCTTTCCCCAGGGGGCATATACCCAGGCCGTGCGGAACAGCAGGTAATGGGCGCCAGAGCTCGCCAGGAGCCTTTCGCCTTCGAGTTTGCTCCGACCGTACGCGCCCGCGGGGCCCGTGGGTGCATCTTCGGGATAGGGTTCCCGTGCGTTACCGTCGAAAACATAGTCGGTAGAGTAGTGCACCACCAGCGATCCGTGCCGGCCGGCCCATGTGGCGATGTCGCCGACGGCTTGCGCGTTGATCGTTGAGGCCGCGACTTCATCGGATTCCGCGCCATCGACCGCGGTATAAGCCGCAGCGTTGACGATGATGTCCGGCCGCATTCGATCAAGGAGATCCAGGACCGCATCGGGCAGGGCCAGATCAGCCGTCGCCGGGCATGCGTCGGGAGCGCCATCCACCGGTCGGCCGTCGCGCGTGGCTGCCGTGACTTCGCCAAGGGAAGCCAGCTCCGCGCACAGCTGGCGCCCGAGTTGTCCGCCTGCCCCCAGGACAAGGATCTTCATGCCTGGAAAATGGGCAGTCGGTCAGGAAGGACGTAGGCCAGCATGGGCGCGCGCGCGTCCTTCTCGGAAAGCAGCGGTTCGCTTACCGGCCAGTCGATGCCGAAGGCGGCATCGTCGAACCGAATGGACGCATCGGCAGCCGGGTCGTAGACCTCGGTGCAGTGGTAACTGAAGATGGCTTCATCCGAGACCACGGCAAAACCATGGGCAAAGCCTTCCGGTATCCACATCTGCCGGTGGTTCTCGGCGGTGAGCATGGCCGATACCCAGCGTCCGAAAGTGGGCGAGCCCTGGCGGATATCCACGGCGACATCGTAGACCTCGCCCACCAGCACGCTTACCAGCTTGCCTTGCGGACGGGGCCACTGGTAATGCAGCCCGCGCAATACACCGCGCGCGGAACGCGACACGTTGGACTGGCGAAGATCGACATCGATACCCGCCTCGGCGAAGCGCGGCTGGTGGTAGCTTTCGTAGAACCAGCCGCGGCTGTCGCCGAACACTTTCGGTTCAAGGATCACCACGCCCGGCAGGGCGGTCTGGATGACATTCAACGCACGACTCCCTGGTCGATCAGGCGAAGCAGGTATTGACCGTAGCCGGTCTTCTCCAAAGGACGGGCCAACTCACGCAGTTGCGTGGCGTCGATCCAGCCATGCAGGAAGGCGATCTCCTCCGGGCAGCACACTTTCAGGCCCTGGCGGTTCTCGATGGTCTCGATGTAGTTGGATGCTTCGATCAGAGACTCATGGGTGCCGGTGTCCAGCCATGCATAGCCGCGGCCGAGTTGTTCCAGGTGCAGGCTGCCCTCGTCGAGATAGCAGCGGTTGAGGTCGGTGATCTCCAGCTCGCCGCGCACGGAAGGCTTGAGCCTCGATGCGAACGTGCTGGCACGGCCGTCGTAGAAATACAGGCCGGTGACGGCGTAGTTCGACTTTGGCTGGGCGGGTTTTTCCTCGATGCCCACGACACGGCCGTTGGTGTCGAATTCGGCCACGCCATAGCGTTCCGGATCGCGCACCCAGTAACCGAAAACAGTGGCGCCGCGCTCGCGCGTGGAGGCGCGCGCCATGCGATCGGTCAGGCCCACGCCATAGAAGATGTTGTCGCCCAGCACCAGGCAACTGGGATCGCCGTCGATGAACGACTCGCCGATAAGGAATGCCTGCGCCAAGCCGTCGGGGCTTGGCTGCACCGCGTATTCGATGCGAAGGCCCCATTGTGAGCCGTCGCCAAGCAGGCGCTGGAACAGGGCCTGTTCGTGCGGTGTGTTGATCACCAGCACCTCGCGGATGCCGGCGAGCATCAGCGTGGCCAGCGGGTAGTAGATCATCGGCTTGTCGTAGATCGGCAGCAACTGCTTGCTGATCGCCTTGGTGATCGGGTACAGGCGGGTGCCGGAGCCGCCGGCCAGGATGATGCCCTTGGTGGTCATGCGCCCAGTCGCTCCATGCGGTAGCTGCCATCGAGCACGCGCGAGGTCCAGGACTGGTGGGTGAGATACCAGTCGACCGTGGCGGCGATGCCCTGTTCGAAGGTGACCGAAGGCGTCCAGCCGAGCTCATCGCACAGTTTGGCGGCGTCGATGGCGTAGCGGCGGTCGTGGCCAGGTCGGTCACGGACATAGGTGATCAGCGATTCCCGGGCGCGGCCATCGGGTAGCGGGCGGCGCGCGTCCAGTAGTGAACAGATGGCCCTGACAACGTCGATATTGGCGCGCTCGGCGTTGCCACCCACGTTGTAGGTCTCACCAATGCGGCCCGCCTCGAGCACGCGGGAAATGGCTGAGCAATGGTCGCCCACGAACAGCCAGTCGCGTACGTTCAGGCCGTCGCCATACACCGGCAGCGGCTCGCCCTTCAGTGCTTTCTGGATCACCAGCGGGATCAATTTTTCGGGGAACTGGTAGGGACCGTAGTTGTTTGAGCAGTTGGTGGTGAGGACGGGCAGGCCGTAGGTATGGTGGAAGGCGCGGACCAGATGATCGGACGCCGCCTTGGACGCGGAATAGGGCGAGTTCGGTGCGTAGGGCGTGGTTTCGGTGAACTTGCCCTCGCTGCCGAGCGAGCCATAGACCTCGTCGGTGGACACGTGCAGGAAACGGAAAGCCGCCGAGCCTGCCAGGGTGTCGCGCCAGTAGTCGCGTACGCATTCGAGCAGGCCAAGGGTGCCGACGACGTTGGTTTCGATGAAGGCCGCGGGGCCGTCGATCGAGCGGTCGACATGGGACTCGGCGGCGAAATTCACCACGGCGTCCGGTCGGTGGGTAGCCAGCAGCCCGGCGACCAAGGCTCGGTCGCCGATGTCGCCATGGACGAAGATATGGTCGGGGTTATCCGCGAGGGTCTCGAGGGTGTCGAGATTGCCCGCATAGGTGAGTTTGTCCAGGTTGACCACCCGATGGCCGGCGGCCACCACGGCGAGCACGAAGTTAGCCCCGATAAAGCCGGCTCCGCCGGTAACGAGAAGGGTTTTCATCAGGCTCCCGGCCCCTTGGCAAGACGCCCATTGTGTCACGGGTATGTGCGTATTTGAGGCTCCAGGAAGCTGAACGAGCGTCCATGTGACCCTGATATTTCGCGGTATCATGCCCGGTCGCAACCCAAGCTCAAGTCGAGACCACATGGCCAAGAAGAAGTCCGCCGCCCGTCCCCTTGGACTGGGCACCCGCGCCATCCACGCCGGCCAGACGCCCGACCCGAGCACCGGCGCCATCATGACGCCGATCTACGCGACTTCGACCTATGTCCAGTCGAGCCCGGGCAAGCACCAGGGCTACGAATATTCCCGTACCCAGAACCCCACCCGCATGGCGTACGAGCGTTGCGTGGCCGCCCTGGAAGGCGGCGCGGCAGGCTTTGCCTTCGGCTCGGGGCTGGGAGCGGCCTCCACGGTGCTGGACCTGCTGGATTCCGGCAGCCATGTGATCGCCATGGACGACCTCTACGGCGGTACCTATCGCCTGTTCGAGCGCGTCCGCCGCCGGTCCGCCGGGCTGGACTTCACCTTCCTGGATTTGAACGACCTGTCGGCCGTGAAGGCCGCCATCCGCCCCGAGACCCGGATGATCTGGGCGGAAACCCCCACCAACCCGATGCTCAAGCTGGTGGACCTGGCCAAGCTTGGCGCCTTCGCCCGCAAGCACGGGTTGATACTGGTGGTGGACAACACCTTCTGCTCGCCCATGCTGCAGCGCCCCCTGGAAACCGGCGCGCACCTGGTATTGCACTCGGCCACCAAGTATTTGAACGGCCATTCGGACATGGTCGGTGGCATCGTGGTGGCGGGTGACGCCGAGATGGCCGAGCGCATGGGCTTCCTGCAGAACTCGGTGGGCGCGGTCGCGGGACCTTTCGACAGTTTCCTGGCCATGCGTGGCCTGAAGACGCTGCACCTGCGCATGCGCGCGCATTGTGAAAGCGCGATGGAACTGGCCAAGTGGCTGGAGAAACACCCCGCCGTGGACCGCGTGATCTATCCCGGCCTGAAGTCGCACCCGCAGCACGGCCTGGCCAAGCGCCAGATGGACGGTTTCGGCGGCATCATCTCGATGGAGGTGAAGGGTGGGCTGAAGAAGGCGCGGCAGATGCTGGAGCGGTGTGAATTGTTTGCGCTGGCGGAAAGCCTCGGTGGCGTGGAAAGCCTGATCGAGCATCCGGCGATCATGACGCATGCGTCGATTCCGGCTGCCAACCGTAAGCGGTTGGGGATCAGCGATAGCCTGGTGAGGTTGTCGGTGGGGGTGGAAGACCTGGCCGACCTGAAGGCCGAACTCGCCGCTGCCCTCGGCTGATGCCGGTGCCACCTCGCCGTCCGACATGGCTTCACGTGTCGGCGTGGGTGCGCAACCATCGCTGGATACGTGCGCTGTACCGATGGCTTCCGGTTCGCCTGCGCGCGCGGGTGGCCCGTGACATGGTGGATCGGACGGTGGCGACGTTGCGCTTCCCGCCGATGTCGCCGCGTCCGGATGTCGTAGACACGCCGATGGCTTTTCCCCCTACAGGCAAAGGCCGCGGAGTCAATCTCATTGGCCACTTCCGGGGCCAGTTCGGCCTGGGTGAGAACGCCAGGCTGTTCGCCAGGGCGTTGCTGTCGCAAGGCTATCCCGTCGCCATGGTCGATCTGGACCTGGATATCCCCCACGCCATGGATGAGCGCTCGCTCGATGTCCACCTGGGCACGGCACGGCCGTATCCGGTCGATCTGTTCTTCGTCAATCCCGACCACCTGGCATCGGCCATGGCCGCGCTTGGCCAGGATGTCGTGCATGATCGCTACACCATCGCCTGCTGGTTCTGGGAGCTGGAGAAGTTCCCAGACGCGTGGAGGCCGGCCATCGACCTGGTCGATGAGGTGATGGTGGCCACGCATTTCGTCCAGGACGCGGTGCGCGCCGTGACGGACAAGCCGTTGTTCCTGGCCCCGATTCCATTGGGAGCGTTCGCCGACAGCGGCCGGGGCAGGGATGAATTCGGCCTGGACGACGCTTATACGTTCCTGGTCACGTTCGACTTCAGTTCGTACCTTGCACGGAAGAATCCCTCGGCGGCGATCGCTGCGTTCCGTGGCGCTTTCAGGGACGACGAACGCGTGAGGCTATTGATCAAGACCAGCAATGCCCATCGTCACGCCGACGCGCTGCGCAGCCTGATGGACGAGAGCGGCGGCGATCCCCGCATCGTCATCCGGGATGATCTGTTGCCGCGCGATGACCTGCACGCCCTGCAACGCTGTTGCGATGCCTACATATCGTTGCATCGGGCAGAGGGCTTCGGGCTCGGCATGGCTGAAAGCATGATCCTGGGCAAGCCCGTGGTAGCGACTGCGTACTCGGGCAACCTGGATTTCATGACGCCCGACAACAGCGTGCTGGTCCCCTATCGACTCGTTCCCGTCGAAGCGGGTGAGTACGCCTTCGGCGAAGGCCAGCACTGGGCCGAAGCCGACGTGCAAGCGGCTTCCGACGCGATGCGGCGCCTGTATGCCGATCGCGCGTGGGGCAAGGCCTTGGGCGATCGGGCCCACCGCGATATGGAAGTGTTCCTGTCGCCCGAACGCGTCGGCAAAGCCCTGGCCGGCCGCCTGGATGCCGTACCCGTGCCGTTGCCGGCACGGGCTTCGTCGCCGCCTCAGGCGCGGCCGTAGACGTCTTCGAGGCGTTCGATGTCGTCTTCGCCGAGGTAGCCGCCGATCAATCGAACAAGCGACCTGGCAGGGCGCGCAGAGTGGCGTAGTCGGTACTGTCGAACTTCAAGTAAACCATCCAGTAGGAATAGGTGAAGGTAAGGCTGAGCGCGATAGCGGCGAGGGCACCAACATATACCAACCGGGGCCATGCCTTCAGCAGCCTGTCCAGGCTGGCCGCCAGGGGCAGGACCAACAGCGCCATAATGTCTACCATTGGGCGCGACCCGTAGCTCGCACCAAATGACCACGCCCACCAACTGGCGCAGACATAGACCTCGACCACGAAGATCGCGGCAATTGCCGTGGCGAGCCATCGATCCCTTCGAAACAGCGCAGGCAAGCCAGCCACGGCCAGCAGCATCACCGGTGCCCAGAAGAAGAAACCCTTTCGGATGCTGAAGAGGAAATTGAAGAGTTCGGGATGCTTCCAGTTGAAGGACTCATGCATGAACGATTCGGCATAGGCATTGGTCAGGAACTTGCCTGTGCTGGCGTACTGGTATACGAGCTGTGGCATGACCGCCGCGATGCACGCCAGCAGGCAAAGCGCCGACTCCGCGGCAAACCGACGTGCATCGCGCTCGTTGTACAGGCGCTCAAATAGCATGCACGCGGGCAGTAACACCACAAAACCATTGGGAATGCGAATGATCGTGGCGAGCCCGGCCGCGGCGCCGCAAGCTGCGGCGAAACGCATCCGCGCACCGTACGTGGTCGCGTCCCGGTAAGCTAGCGCCAGACGCAGCACGATCGCGAATGCAGCGAACGAGTACACGTGCGAGAACGAACCATCATAGGTGGCGTAGTGAAAGAGATTCGTCGCGAACACCAACAACGTGATCGCAAGCAGGCAAACCCCCTCACTGAACCAGCGCCGGAGGGCGCCGTACGCCAGCAGAATGCCCACCAGCAACCAACCAATTGAGCTGGCTACGTTCGCATACTGGAATACGGGGGAGTAACCGCTGGCCGGTTGGCCCGTCACCTTCGCGCCGACGTAGGCCACCAGGTACGATGGCGATTCCATGATCGCGGTGCCGATCGGATACTTGGTGAACAGCTTGCCGGTGCGCGGATGGCGCGCGATCCCGAACGACCCAAGATATGTGTGCGGCGGCAGGTTGGCCTGCAGCGTGCTGTAGCTAAGGTCATGGTCGACCAACATCGCGGGCAAGTACGAGTAATAGCCGAATCCATCTGAGCGGACCACGGGGGAATTCAGGCCCGTACCATAGATGTATGCGCATGCGGCGACGCACACCGCCGCCACGAACGCCATGAAGGCAGCAAGACGCCGCCGCTCGGATACTTTGGCTGGCAGGATGGCCATGTTCGTCCCCACATCTTCCCTGAAGGAAATTAACGCGAGTGGACCCCGGGCTCCGGGGGCCTCGCAACACTATGAGAGTAACATGCTGCCCGGGAAACGCTGTCAGGATCGCCCGTAGACGTCCTCGAACCGGACGATGTCGTCTTCGCCGAGGTAGCTTCCCGACTGCACCTCGATGAGCTCCAGCGGCACCTTGCCCGGGTTGCGCAGGCGATGCGTGCTGCCCAGCGGCAGGTACGTGCTCTGGTTTTCCGCCAGTAGGAAAACCTTGTCGTTGCAGGTGACTTCGGCCGTACCGGAGACCACGATCCAGTGCTCGGCGCGATGGTGGTGCATCTGCAGGCTGAGCGCCGCGCCGGGCCGTACCACAATGCGCTTGACCTGGAAACGCTCGCCCATGTCGATGGAGTCGTACGCACCCCATGGGCGATAGACCTTGCGATGGAAAAGATGCTCGCTGCGGCCGGCGCGCTTGAGTTCGTCGACCACCGTCTTGACGTCCTGAGTGCCCGCCATGGTGGTGACGAGAGTAGCGTCGGGTGTGGTGACGACGACCAGGTCATCGATACCTACCACTGCCACCAGATGGCGGTCGTGCGTGCGAACCAGGCTGTTGCTGCTGCGGATGGCGATCACGTCGCCCTCGAAGGCGTTGTGGTCGGCGTCTTTTTCACTGGCTTGCCAGAGGGCCGACCATGAGCCGATGTCGCTCCAGTTGCAATCCACCGGCACCACGACGGCCCGGTCCGTTTTTTCCATGACGGCATAGTCGATCGAGATGTCCGGCGATGTAGACATGGTGTCGGCATCCAGGCGGACGAAGTCGAGGTCGCGGCTGGAGGTGGCGTAGGTGGCGCGTGCCGCGCGGGCAACGTCCGGGGCGTGCTTGTCGAGCTCGTCCAGGAAACACCGCGCGCCGAAGAGGAACATGCCCGAATTCCACTCGTACTCGCCGCTGACCACATAGCGCTCGGCCATTTCGACATTCGGCTTCTCGACGAACTGGGCAACCTTGAAGCCCCCAGCGCCGCAGGCCTCGCCATGCCGGATATAGCCGAAGCCGGTTTCCGGGCCAGAGGGACGAATGCCGAAGGTCACCAGGAGGTCGTCCCTGGCGAAAGGTACGGCCTTGGCCACGGCATCGAGGAAGCTTCGGCTGTCACCGATCAGGTGATCGGCCGGCAACGCCAATAGGAGGGCGTCGGGGTCCGTTGCCATCGCGTGCAGGGCAGCAAGCGCGATGGCCGGGGCGGTATTGCGAGCCACGGGCTCAAGCAGGATCGAAGCCCCCTCGACCTGGAGTTCCTGCAGTTGCTCGGCCACCATGAAACGGTGGTCATCGCTGCAGACCACGATCGGTGCGCCGGCATCGGGCATGTGCGACACGCGTTGCATGGTCTGCTGGAAAAGGGTTTCGCCCCCCGTCAGGGCGAGGAACTGCTTGGGCCGGTTCTTGCGCGAAAGGGGCCATAACCGGGTGCCGCTGCCGCCGCTGAGAATGACAGGCACGATCATCGTGGTGCTCCGGGGAATATGCCGAATTAGAAAGGATTATAAGCGAACCTGGGCGAATCAGCCCCCATGCTGGCTCCGGGTCGCCGGGGCAGTCACTCGGTCGTTCTGGTGGGCTTGAAGACGAAGTATCGACGGGCACCATAGTTCCAGAAGAACACTACGCCCGTACCGACGACCTTGGCGATGAGCGGGTCCAGGCCGTGAAAATGGATGCATGCCCACAGGGTGAACTGGTTGATGCAAAGCCCGATAAGGCTCACCAGGAAGGTCAGCCCTACCTCGTGGTGCTTGCTCGAAAATCGCACCCCGCTTTCGAAGACGAAATGGATCGCCAGGAAGTAGTTGACCAGCGTGGCGAGCGTGAAGCTCGCCAACGCGGCCGGGAACCAGTGCAGGATCTCCCCGCGCGTAAGCAGCGCGAAGGTCGCGAAATCAACGACAGCCGCAAAGCCGCCCACAAACAGGTAACGGAAGAGTTTGAGGTTCAGCAAGAACTTCATCGGAAAACGTTGTATTTCACAATGCAGTAAAGGGCACGAAAGCCATCCTTCCACCCGATCTTCTTGCCTTCTTCGTAGGTGCGACCGTAGTACGAAATGCCCACTTCAAAGATCCGGCAGTGCGTCTTGGCGATCTTGGCCGTAATCTCCGGCTCGAAACCGAAGCGATTTTCCTCGATTTTCACCGCCTGGATGATCTCGCGACGGAAAACCTTGTAGCAGGTCTCCATGTCGGTGAGGTCGAGATTGGTGAACATGTTCGACAGTAGCGTAAGGAAGCTGTTACCGACCTTGTGCCAGAAATACAACACGCGGTGGGGCTGGCCGCCCATGAAGCGCGAGCCGAACACAACGTCGGCCTTGTTCAGCCGAATTGGCTCCACCAGACTCGGATATTCATTGGGGTCGTATTCCAGGTCCGCGTCCTGGATGATCACGATGTCACCCGTGGCAGCCTGGATGCCGGTGCGAAGCGCCGCACCCTTGCCCTGGTTGACCTCGTGATAGAGGATTTGGTCGACCAGCGGCGCGATCTCGTCGCGAAGGATCTGCCGCGTGTTGTCCCGCGAGCAGTCGTCGACGATGATGATTTCCTTCTCGTCGTACGGCGAGGCGCGCACGGCATCGACGATCGTGCGAATGGTCTTTTCTTCGTTGTAGCACGGGATAACGACGGAGAGCCTCATGCCTGCAACAACCTCTTGAAGTAGGAGATGGTTTCCCTGAGGCCATCCTCAAGCGAAACCTTTGGTTGCCAGTCCAGTTCAGACCTGGCCAGGGAAATATCCGGCTGGCGTTGCCGTGGATCATCCTGCGGCAGCGGCTGGTACACGATCTTCGAAGGTCCGCCGACAAGCGAAAGAACCTTCTCCGCAAGCTCAAGCATGGTGAACTCGCCTGGGTTGCCGATGTTGACGGGGCCGGTGAAGTCCGCGCGCGTATCCATCATGCGCATCATCGCCTCGATAAGGTCGTCGACGTAGCAAAAACTGCGTGTCTGGCTGCCGTCGCCATAGATCGTGATGTCGTCGCCCTGCAGTGCCTGGACGATAAAATTGCTCACCACGCGGCCATCGTGCGGATTCATGCGCGGGCCGTAGGTGTTGAAGATGCGAACGACCTTGATCTCAAGGTTATGCTGGCGGCGGTAGTCGAAGAAGAGCGTCTCGGCGCAGCGCTTGCCCTCGTCGTAGCAACTGCGGATGCCGATCGGGTTCACCCGACCCCAGTATTCCTCTTTTTGCGGATGCACTTCCGGATCGCCGTAGACCTCGCTGGTCGACGCCTGGAGGATTCGCGCCCGCAACCGCTTGGCCAGGCCCAGCATGTTGATCGCACCATGCACGCTGGTCTTGGTGGTCTGCACCGGATCGTACTGGTAGTGAATCGGTGAAGCTGGACACGCGAGGTTGAAGATGCGATCGATCTCGACATATAGCGGCATGGTGACGTCATGCCGCACGAACTCGAAGTTGGTTCGGTCGTGCAGATGGGCGACATTTTTCTTCGTGCCGGTATAAAGATTATCTAGGCAAAGAACATCGGCGCCAGCCTCGACCAGGCGATCGCAAAGGTGCGAGCCCAGGAAACCCGCGCCGCCGGTCACCAGGACCTTCTGTGTATCACGATACGTCATGTGTGGTCCTAAATGCCTGGGGGCGGCCGATGGAGATGTATTCGAATCCAAGTTCCCGGATGTCCCGCGGTACATACATATTGCGGCCGTCGATGATCACCGGTTGCTTGAGGCGCTCGCGGATACCGTCGAAGTCGGGGCTGCGGAATTCCTTCCATTCAGTGACGATGATCAACGCGTCGGCCCCCTCGCAAGCGTCGAGCGGACGCGTCGAGAACGTGATGCGAGGCTCGTCGGCGTAGATTCGTCTTGCCTCAGCGGTTGCCACCGGGTCATAGGCGGTGATGGTGGCTCCGGCGGCAAGAAGTCCTGCAATGATCTCGCGGCTGGCCGCCTCGCGCATGTCGTCGGTCTTGGGCTTGAAAGCCAGGCCCCATACTCCGAAATGGCGACCTTGCAACCGCTCGCCAAACAGCTTCTTGACCTTGTCCACCAATACCCGCTTCTGGCGCTCATTGGCGCCTTCGACAGCCCGCAGGATGTCCAGGTCGACGCCATGTTGGGCGGCTGTCCGCACCAGAGCCTTGACATCCTTCGGGAAGCACGACCCGCCGTAACCGCAACCGGCGTACAGGAAGGAGTAGCCAATGCGTGAGTCCGAGCCGATGCCCACGCGGACGGATTCGATGTCGGCGTCCACGTGCTCGGCCAAAACGGACAATTCGTTCATGAAGCTGATGCGCGTGGCCAGCATCGAGTTCGCGGCGTACTTGGTGAGCTCCGCCGAACGCACGTTCATCACCAGAAGGCGGTCATGGTTGCGCACGAACGGTGAGTACAGTGTGCGCATGGCCTCGATCGCACGTGGTTCGTCCGCACCGATGACGATGCGATCCGGGCTCATGAAATCGTCGATGGCGGCGCCTTCCTTGAGGAACTCGGGATTGGAGACCACGCTGAATGAAATCGCTTCGCCGCGCTCGGCCAGGACGCTGGCCATGGCCTCGCGCACCTTGTCGGCGGTGCCGACCGGAACGGTGGACTTGTCCACTACGATCTTGTATTCGGTCATGTAGCGCGCGATGCCTCGTGCGGCGGCGATGACGTATTGGAGGTCGGCTGAGCCATCCTCGTCCGGCGGCGTGCCGACGGCGATGAACTGCACCCGCCCGTGGGACGCGGCCCTGGCAGGGTCGCTGGTGAAGGCGAGTCGCCCCCCGGCCATGTTGCTCGCGACGAGCTGCTCCAGGCCTGGCTCGTGGATCGGGATGCCGCCTGCGTTGATCAGGTTGATCTTTGCCTGATCGACGTCCAGGCAAAGGACGTCATTTCCCACCTCCGCCAGGCATGCCCCAGTGACCAGGCCGACATAGCCAGAGCCGATGACAGTAATTCTCACGCAAATTCCCTTAATCCCATGAGCACAGACACACCTTCCGTGGTCGGATTGCGGCGTTCGAACAGCACCAACCTAGGGGAAGCCCGACATTTGGGGCCAAATTTTTCGATGCACGATCACGATGAAACGGGCAGGACGACTAAGTACAACCCAGTTTACAACAAGGCGAGCGCCCGGTGATGGCACTCGCGATGTTAAATGTTAAGTATTTGTTATTCAATGACTTGCTTGAGCTCAGTTGAACGCCGCCGGGTATTCCAACGCCCTGGCGACACAAGGAAAGGTAAGATAGCGCTCTTTTTTGCTGTTAGAGGCTCGCTTTGCCGGTGATACTGACCCGCTTTCAACACTGCAGTCGTCCAGCGCCGTGCCTACCCCCCGTATCGTCGTCCTGCAGGCGACGCCTGCACATGGGCAGGTTGCACGCATGAAGGAGATGTTGGCCGCCATCTGGCGCTATCGATTCTTCATCCTCTCCTCGATCCGCAACGACCTGCGATCCCGTTTCGCGCGCAGTAAACTCGGAGCAGCGTGGATGATTCTGCAGCCTCTGGCGCAAGTAGCCATTTATTCCCTGGTGTTGTCGCGCATCATGGCGGCCAAGCTGCCAGGCATCGACAGTCGTTATGCGTACTCGCTGTACCTGCTTTCCGGCATGGTCGCGTGGTCGTTGTTCGCCGAGATCACCTCGCGATCGCTCACGGTGTTCGTCGATAACGGCAGCATGCTAAAGAAGATCGTCTTCCCTCGCGTATGCCTGCCATTGATTGTAGTGGGTTCGGCACTGGTCAATAACCTGCTTCTATTCGTGGTGACGATCATTGTTTTCGCCGCGCTTGGGCAGATGCCGAGCGCTGAGGTCTTATGGGTACCGGTGTTGATGCTTTGCACCGTTGCCTTCTCGCTTGGGTTGGGCCTGCTCCTTGGCGTGCTCAACGTATTCATACGCGATATCAACCAGTTCATGTCAGTCGTGCTGCAGCTTTGGTTCTGGCTGACGCCGATCGTCTATATGACCACCATCATCCCCCCGGCCATGATGCCGGCCATGCATCTCAATCCCATGTATTGGATCGTGAGTGAATACCAGGGGGTCTTGGTGTACGGGCATTCGCCGGACCTGTTGGCGCTGCTGCCCATGCTTGGGTGCTCGGCCCTGCTCCTGTTGCTGGGCTTGCTGGTGTTCCGCCGCGCAGCTCCTGACATGGTGGATGTCCTATGACGGATGTTGTTCTTTCCGTCGAGAATATTGGCAAGTCATTCCGCGAGTACGGGTCGGAGTGGCGGCGGTTTGCCTCGTGGGTCGGCTTGACTTCATCGCGGGTCAAGGAACATTGGGTTCTGCGCAACATCGGTTTTTTGGTCCGCCGCGGAGAAGCAGTCGGGATCGTCGGCCAGAATGGCGCCGGCAAGAGCACCCTATTGAAGATCATTACCGGGACCTTGGGCGCCACCGAGGGGCAGGTGCGTGTAAATGGGCGCATCGCTGCCATCCTCGAGCTGGGCATGGGCTTTAATCCCGACCTCACGGGCCGCCAGAACGTGGAGCACAGTGCAGGCCTGATGGGATTCTCCCGGGCCGATATAGCGGGCCTGATGACCTCGATCGAGGCGTTTGCCGAGATCGGCGAGTACTTCGATGAGCCGCTGCGCACCTATTCAAGCGGCATGCAAATGCGCGTGGCATTCAGTCTTGCGACCGCGGCGCGCCCGGACGTGCTGATCGTAGACGAAGCGCTGGCTGTCGGCGATGCATACTTCGTGCACAAATGCTTCAAGCGGATTCGGGAGTTTCGCGATGACGGCACGACGCTTCTGATCGTGTCCCACGACAAGAGCGCCGTCCAGGCGCTATGCAATCGCGCCGTCATGATCGATAAGGGACGCCTGGTTGCCGACGGCGGTCCCCAGGAAATCCTCGACCTTTACAACGCGATGATCGCCGAGAAGGAAGGTGGGAAGGTAAGGCAGGAGCGCCTTGAGGACGGCTCGGCAGCTACTACATCTGGTACCGGCAAAGTGGTTGTCGACGATATTTGGCTTGAGAACGCCAAGGGCGTCCGTGCGGAAATGGTAGGTGTCGGCGAGAACGTTGAGCTTGTCATCCGTGCCGTCGTTCGCCACGACATTCCTTCATTGGTCATCGGGTACATGATTCGCGATCGGCTGGGGCAAGCCATGTTCGGGACCAATACCTTCTACGCACAGCAAACCATCGCCAATGCGGTCGCGGGAGAGGTCCACGAGCTCAGGGCGGCGTTCCCCATGGCGCTTGGCGCCGGGAGCTATGCCGTGTCCGTCGCATTGACAAGCACCGAGAACCACTTGGTGGACAACTTCGAATGGCGAGATCTCGCGCTCGTTTTCTCGGTCGCGAATATGCAGCAACTTCCCTTCGTAGGATCGGCCTGGTTGCCTCCGACCATGCGCCTTACCCGATCGACCCCGGGTTAGCCTGCCGTTTGCCTGGTGGGTGGGCAGCTTGCTTGCACGTTTGAGTTTTGAAGGAATGAAATACACATGACTGATCCAGCCCAAAGCGGCGTAGGAGCGCCCGACCGTAGTCACGGCCTCCTCGACATGGGGGCAAGCTTCGAAGTTCCGCTTCCGGAGTTGATGGAGCGTGTTCGCGCGGAAGTCACGGCCCGAAGAGCGCAGGCAGCACTGCTTGCGGGTGCCGAGGTGCCCGTGGGGTTGTCCAATGGACTGCCGCGCTGGTCGTCGCCAGAGCCGTGGCCCGAGCTTCGCCACGCCTACACGCTACCTGAACTCCTGAAATACTCCGACGAAGACTTCGTCGAGGTAGTCTTCCGAACCTTGCTTCGCCGTCCCGCGGATGCCAGCGGTTCAACTCATTATGTCGAGGCTCTGCGTTCGGGCGCGCAAACGAAAATCGAGGTGTTGGGAAATATTCGATTCTCCGAAGAGGGGCGCGCGCGCAACATCCACGTCGACGGGCTACTCATCCCGTACACGCTTCATCGGTGGCGCCATAAACGTTTTGTCGGGCGGTTCGTCCGTGCTGCGCTCATGGTCGGACGCGTGCGGAATGTCGCCGCTCGTCTGGACGCGCTCGAGGGCGGAACTTCCCGCCACGTGCACTACCTCGGGAATCTTTTCAACCGGCTGAACCGTGCTGCAGAAGATCGATTCGATGTCCTCAAGGAAGAGCTGCGCGCGGTGCGCAACGAACTTCTGGAACAGGCGGCAGCTGAGCAGTCGCGGTCGGACGCCGAATACAAGCAGCTGGTTGCCGAGTTGCATGCCGGCCTGCGCACGCTTGGGGAAGAGAACAACGAGCTCCGCCAGGTGAATCACCATCTGTCGGAGAGGCTTGCTGACTTGCCGGAGTTGCGTAGTCGCCTTGATGACGCCGACGCGAAATTCGTCGCTGCGCGGCGGTCTGTGTTGGAGCTGCAGCGCCAGGTCATGTCGCTTGGCCAGTCGCGTGTTGCCGGTGACGGCACCGTAGGCTTGCCCGCCGCGGCCCCGGCGGTTGCGCTCGACATTCCGCATGACCAGTACGTGTCCTTCGAGAATGCTTTCCGTGGCAGTCGCGACGATATCAAACAGCGCGTGACGGATTACATTGAAGAGCTCGACCTGGCCGGAATCGAGCGTGGCCAGGACCTGGTGATCGATGTCGGTTGTGGTCGCGGCGAATGGCTTGAGGTTTTGGGCGAGCACGGATTCCGTGGCCGTGGCGTCGACCTGAATGAAGCCATGGCTGCAAGCGTCCGCGAGCTTGGTTTCGACGCGGTGGCCGCCGATGCGCTGGACTACCTGAATGGACTGCCTGCTGGAAGCGTAGGCGCCATCACCTCGATGCACGTCGTGGAGCATCTGCCCCACGCAGTATTGGTGCGCCTGATCGACGAGGCTTTCCGCGCGTTACGTCCGGGAGGCATCCTGATCCTTGAAACACCTAATCCGGAGAACATCACGGTGGGCTCATGCTGGTTCTATCTCGATCCGACGCATGGCAATCCCATTCCGGCGCCATTGCTGCGCTGGCTTGCCGCCGAGCGTGGGTTCGATGAAGCAAAGATCGTCCGCCTAACCAAGAATCGTGGTGTCGATTCCCTGCCGCCCGTGGCCGCGGACCAGCCGGGTGCCGCCCAGATCAATGTGATGCTCGAGTGGTTTACCGCTGCCCCGGACTACGCGATCGTCGCGACAAAACGCGGCCTCTCACATGGCGATGCGCTCGATGCATAAGGTCTTCGTCACGGGTGGCAGCGGTTTCGTTGGGCAGCATTTGCGCGGTCTTCATGGCTCGCCAGTACTTGATGGACTGGAGATCGCCTTCGCAAGTCCGGGCATGGATATCCGTGACCGCAGCGCTGTTGTGCAGGCGCTGCAGCTAGCGCGTCCTGATTTCGTCATTCACCTGGCAGCCCAAAGCTTCGTTCCAGCCTCCTTCAAGGACCCGGCGCAGACGTTCGATATCAATCTCCTGGGAACACTCACGCTGCTGCAGGCCCTGGTTGATATCCAGTTCAAGGGTCGCATGCTTTTCGTCAGCTCCGGAGACATCTATGGAAGCGTGCCTGACAACGAGCTGCCCGTCCGCGAGAGCCGTGCGCCCGAACCGCGGAACCCCTATGCCGTGAGCAAGGCTGCCGCGGAGATGTTGTGCCGGCAGTTTCATTTCAGCGAAGGTCTGGATGTCGTGGTCGCGAGGCCGTTCAACCACATTGGGCCGGGACAGGATCCACGGTTCGTGGTAGCTCGATTGGCACAGCAATTCGCGCTGATACGGGCTGGCCAGCGCGATGGGAACCTGGTGGTGGGCAATATCGACGTCAGCCGTGATTTTTCCGACGTTCGTGACGTGATTTCCGCGTACGTGGCATTGCTCCTGAGAGGCATTTCCGGGGTCGTCTACAACGTGGGGTCGGGCCGCGCGATTTCGATCCGGGATCTCATTGCCATGCTCGCATCGATCTCGGGCGTGCATCCTTCCATCGAGGTCGATGCAGGCCTGGTACGCCCGAATGAGCAGGTGCGTATGGTGGCTGATGTGACGCTGTTGCGCCGCGATACCGAATGGGTTCCAAGCATTGGCATACAGCAGACTCTGCAAGATACTTTTCACTACTTCAGTACGGAAATCCAACCATGAGCAAGAACGCACTCGTTACCGGCGTCACCGGGCAGGACGGCGCTTACCTCGTCAAACTCCTGCTCGAAAAGGGCTATAACGTCTACGGACTTCTCGCACGCCGCGGTTCGGACAGCACGTGGCGCCTTCGCGACCTGGGCGTGGAAGGGGAGGTGTCCATGATCGATGGCGACCTTACCGACGTGACCTCGCTCGTGCGGGCCATGACGGCTTCACGCGCCGACGAGGTCTACAACCTTGGCGCGCAGAGCTTCGTTGGTACCTCGTGGACCCAACCGGTTCTTACGGCGCAAGTTTCGGGCGTGGGTGCAATCAATGTCCTTGAGTCCATTCGTATCGTCAACGACAAGGCGCGTTTCTACCAGGCCTCGACGAGCGAGATGTTCGGGCTCATCCAGGCCGATCGCCAGGACGAGAGCACGCCGTTTTATCCGCGCAGTCCTTACGGCGTCGCGAAGTTGATGGCCCACTGGGCCACGGTAAATTACCGCGAGAGTTTTGGCCTCCACGCATCCAGCGGCATCCTCTTCAACCATGAGTCGCCGCTCCGCGGGCCGGAGTTTGTAACCCGTAAGGTGACCCAGGCGGTGGCTCGGATCAAGAAGGGCCTGCAAAAAGAGCTTCGCCTCGGCAACATCGATGCCAAACGCGACTGGGGCTTCGCCGGCGACTACGTGCGCGCCATGTGGATGATGCTCCAGGCTGACAAGCCCGACGACTACGTCATTGCAACCGGTGTTACCACGACAGTTCGACAGATGTGCGAACTTGCATTTCGCCACGCTGGCCTGAACTACGAGGATTACGTCAAGATCGATCCCGCGTTTTTCCGTCCGGCTGAAGTCGATGTGCTTTTGGGCAACCCCGCCAAGGCAAAGGCAAGCCTCGGCTGGGAACCGTCAACGTCATTGGAAGAATTGATTTCGATGATGGTCGATGCCGACATGCGGCGACTCTAAGGACTCCCGATGAGGATAGCGGTCGTCACGGTACGGCCCATCAATGGCGAGGAGGGGGGGGCGGAGCGTCTCTTCAATGCGTTGGTGGAAGGATTCCGTTTGCTGGGGCATGAGGTGGATGAGGTCGCCTATCGAACTGACGAGGCCGATTTCGACACCATCCTGGGCAACTATCTGCACTTCTATGACCTGGACCTGTCCGCTTACGACGTTGTGATTTCCACCAAGGCGCCGACCTGGACGATCCGTCATCCACGGCACGTCTGTTATCTGATTCACACCATGCGTGTGTTCTATGACATGTTCGACCAGGTGTTCCCGAATGCTGGCGATGTGGTCAGGCGTCAGCGCGATCTGGTCCATCGCCTGGATTCCGAGTGTCTGGCGCCACCAGCTTGCCGGAGAGTGTTCTCGATTGGCCATGAAGTCAGTCGTCGCCTACTCAACTGGAATGGCATTGATGCGGATGTACTTCACCCACCCCTGTGGAACGATGGGTTCAAGGTGGGGCCCGAGGGGAACTATTTATTCTTGCCGGGGAGAATGCATGCGTGGAAACGCGTGGACCTGGTGATCAAGGCGATGCGACAGGTCGATCGTCCGTTGCGTCTTGTTCTCGCAGGTACGGGTGATGCCGAACAGGAATTGCGGGAACTCGCTTCCGGGGACCACCGCATCGAGTTTCTCGGACGGATCTCCGATGAGGAACTGGTCTCCAGATATGCTGGTGCGCTCGCTGTTCCGTTCACGCCATTTCATGAAGACTACGGTTATGTAACGCTTGAGGCATTTGCCAGTGGGAAGGCAGTCGTGACATGTTCTGATTCGGGAGAGGCGGCGCTGATCGTCCGGCAGCAGGACGCAGGTATCGTTTGCGGCCCCGACCCCACGTCGCTTGCGCGAGCACTGGAGAGAATATACGACCAAGTTGACGAGCGGCGGACCATGGCTGATCGAGGGAAAGCCTGGGTCGATTCGTTGAGCTGGCGGGCCATTTGCGACACTCTGCTCCTGGCGAGCATGTCGTAAGAGGTTTGCCGGTTTTTTTGGGGGGATCGTCGCCACGCTGGGTGGTGCACGCTTGAGGGACGTGTGGAATGTTGAGGGTAGTCATCGTAGACATGCAGCCAATCACACCGGCCGTTGGTGGAGGACGACAGCGGCTGCTCGGGTTGTACCACGACATGGGGCCTGGGCTGACGGCTACTTATGTCGGCAGCTTCGATTGGCCGGGGGAAGCCTATCGGGACGAGCAGATCACCCCTACCTTGCGAGAGGTGTGCGTTCCGCTCAGTGACGCCCATTTCGTGGCGGCGAGCAGGCTGTCCGAATCACTGGGTGGCGCGACGGTCATCGACAGTGCGTTCACCACGCAGGTAGCACTCAGCCCCGATTTCATTGGAGTAGCTTCCCGGCACATTGCCGAAGCCGACGTCGTGGTGTTCTCCCATCCCTGGGCTTATACCCCGCTCCGCGACGCGATCGAGCCCCGGCACCTCGTGGTCTATGACTCACATAACGTCGAATCGATCCTGAAGACCGAACTCCTTGACGCCCGGGTGCGTGCCGATAGCTTGTTGCAAAGCGTCGTTAGCAATGAGTATGCATTGTGTCGGCGAGCTGACCTGGTGATGACCTGCTCGCACGAGGATTCCCGCGCATTCTCCAAGCTGTTCGACCTGCCGCCCGATTTGTTCCGTGTCGTTCCCAATGGTGCGTTTACCGGAAGGTTTGGTGAACGGCCAGCGCTTCCACGCGCAACACGCCAGCAAGCAGCCGGCGTTGCCTGGGACGGACCAGTCGCGATCTTCATGGGTAGTTCGTACGGGCCAAACAATGCGGCGGCTCAATACATCGTCGATGTGCTGGTACCACAGCGTCCCGAAGTGCAATTCATCATCGTTGGCGGTGCCAGCGAATCGGTCAATGCGACCCCCGCGCGAAACCTGTTGCTGGTGGGCACCGTCGACGAGGAGCGCCGCGACGCACTACTGCTTGCTTCCGATATTGCGCTCAATCCCGTAGGGGTTGGCTCCGGCACCAACATCAAGATGTTCGACTACATGGCTGCCGGGTTACCCGTGCTGACCACTGAGGTGGGCAGTCGTGGCATCTGTGATTCCCAATCGGCCCCCATGGGGATCTACATCGAGCGTCTGGACGGCTTCGCAGCCCGGTTGAAGGTTTTGTCTTCAGCAGGCATCGATGAGTCGGCACGTGCTTCCGTCCGGAAGTTCGTGGCATCGCGATTCAGTTGGGAGGCTATTTCACGCTCGACGGGTCAGTTGATTTCACAACGCCGTGCACGCTGGCAGTATCCGGGCAAGTCGGAAGCCAGGCGCTCCCGCATTGGGGTTTTCTCAACATGGAACGTAAATTGTGGGATCGCCGAGCACAGTGGTTATTTCAGCGACGCGCTGGTGGAAGCGGGTGCCGATGTCGTGGTCCTCGGCAATTCGCTGGCTGGACATCCGCAATTAGGCTATCAGGCCGACATGTCACATTCGGTGGTTCATGTCTGGAACTGGGATAACCGGACGTGGTCCACCAGCGGCTTTGAGGCCGACGTATTCGAGACGGCGGTCGCCACGGCCAGGTTCGATGCGCTGGTCGTCCAGCACCATACCGGCTTCATGCCCGCTGAGGCTTACCTTCGACTGGTACGCATGGCGACATCTCTTGGGGTGTCGCCTCTTGTCGAAATGCATGACTCCAGGGGTGTTTCCATCGAGGATCTGGCCGAACTGGTCCAGGCCGGCGCGCAGCTATTGCTCCACGGGTCTGCCGAACTCGATCGGTTACCCGCGGCGTTGCGCGTACATGCCCAGGTCTGGCCCCTTCCGGTGAGGGTCGCCCGGCTGGCGGGTGCCAAAAGCTACATTATCCAGGAGGGTAGGCCGCCCGTCATTTCGGGCTTCGGTTTCCTCCGCCGATACAAGGGCCTGCTCACAACTGTCAGGGTCATTGCTGCGTTGAGTGCGCAATTCCCGGGAATTACCTACCGTGGTCACCACGCGGTATACCCTTCCGATGACTCGGCAGGGTACCTGGACGAATGCTTGCGTGAAGCCGACAGGCTCGGTGTGCGTGGGCAAATTCACATCTCGACGGATTTCGCGCCGATGGACAAGGTGATGCGTGACATGAGAGATGCCGATGTCATCGTATTGCCGTACTTGCCGTCGGAGGAGGGGGCCAGCGCGGCGGCAAACGCGGCCCTGGCCAGCGGCACACCCGTGGTTGCTTCGCAGTCCAGAATATTCGACTCAGTGCGCGACTTGCTGGTGACGCCCGCGGGCGAGGACGCGGATGACTATGCGCAGGCCATCGCGTCCCTGCTCAACGACGAGCCCAGGCGCAGGAAGCTCGGCGATGCGGCGCTGGCGTGGCTGGGCGAAAATTCGTATGAGGCGGCGGCATCCCGTTTTATTGCGCGCCATACTCCACTTGTCAAAGGAATTCCGAATGGATTTTGAAGCACGGCTGGAACAGTTCTATTCGACTATCGTCCGTCCGGGATCAACCTGTGTGGACGTTGGCGCTCATGAGGGACGGCATGCCATCCCGTTGGCCCGCCTGGTCGGCACAGCGGGGAAGATCCTTGCCTTCGAGCCATTGCCTAAGCAGAACAAAACCCTGCACGGCTTGGTGGAACGGGAAGGCTTGGCCGGGACGGTGTCGATCTTCCCGTACGCCCTGAGCACGACGGAAGGCCAGACGACCTTTGTCGTCGCTGAGGATGCGCCAGCGTACTCTGGTTTGCTCGAGCGCGTATACGACTCGCCCACGAGGCTTTCCAGAATCGACGTGCAGGTTCGTCGGCTCGACAGTGTCCTCCAGGGTACGATCACGGCGCTCAACTACATGAAGATCGACACCGAGGGCGCCGAGTGGCTGGTGATCCAGGGAGCTTCGGAGCTGATCGCGGCCTTCAGGCCTACGATTACGTTTGAGTTCGGGCTTAGCTCCTACAAGAACTATGAAGTCGATCCACTCGTCGTGCACGCATACTTCCTGAGCCAGAACTACGTTGTGTTCGATATCCTTGGCAGGGAACTGGATGCGGAATCATTCGCGAGCAGTTCGGTGCGCCAGGAGGTTTGGGACTACGTCGCGATTCCTTCCGAGCGGAAGGGTGAGGCGGACGCGCTTCGGACGGCTTGAGACGAGGGAAATCATCAAGCGGTACCACTGGCCAAATGTGCTGCTAAGATAGGCTACGGCGACAATCGTCAGGGGAAATTCCTTGATTTCCGAGACCGCTTTGACCGGAACGGCAGGCGCTCAAGACAGCGCGTCGTGGCTCGCGCGTGCAGCCAGCGTGCTGGTGGGTTATGCCACGGTCGTCTATGTTTACGGGGCCATACCTTTTCTATCAATACCTGCGTTGGGGCAGGTGCTTTGGGTGTCCGGGTTCGCGAAGTCTTTTGCCAACGGCCCGATTGGGACCATTCACGCACATGATTTTGGCCTTCCTGCGCCGGCACCGATTGTCTTTGGTTTGTCTGGCGCGTTGGTCGAGTCGCTTATCCTGCGCTGGACGTCCCTTGAGCTGATTGACGCCTATGCGTTGATGATCATGCTTTACCTGGCCCTTGCGTTCGCAGGTGCGATAGTGCTGGCCCGGCGGCTCGGTGCATCGAGATTGCTCGCGGTCCTCATGGCAACACTATGGAACTGCCTGCCACTGGTTTGGTTTCATAGTAGTTATTCGATGCTATCGATAGGGTTCGCGCTGCTACCAGGTTATCTGCTGGTAGGCATGGCATTGATCGACGCCTCGCATACTGCGGCGTGGCCCCAGATAGCAAGATGCGCTGCCTGGATGGCGGCCGCGAGCATTCTTGCCGTATTCACCGATGGCTACACATTCGTCATGTTTGCCACGGCATGCGGCCTCTATTGGTTGCGAATGGTGCCGTTGGCATGGCGCCAATCACGTGGCCGCATCGTGGCAGCGGCGGTGGCGCTCGGTGCTTGCTTCACCGTCGCTACGGGACTCTATCTTCTGTATGTGGGCCACAGCGGTTTCGACGGTGCGGCAGTTGGTGTCTTCCGTGCCTTTGGCGCCAGCCTCATCATGCTCCTCGTGCCTACCCAGCATATGATCTGGCTATGGGATGTGCTCCACTTGAGCCAACTGCGAGAGCCGGTCAATTACTTCGGCGACGCGTCGGTGTGGGCGACTAGCTACATCGCACCTCTGTTGCTCACGGGTGTCCTGGGTTTCGCACTCGCACGTGCGCCACGCAAAGTATTTTTCGCGTTACTGGCACTGGTGGGCATCTACCTTGCCTTGGGCCCCTCGCTGAAGTGGGATCCGCGTCGCGCGGCCAATGGTGATCCCAATGATTTCCCCGTGTCGCAGATGATCGTGGCCACGGGCCAGGCATGGGCCACACAGCATGTTCCGGGCATAAAGAACATGCGGGCTGCTTACCGCTGGATAGGCCTGGCGGACCTCGGCCTGTGGTGCTTGACCGTACTACTCCTGGCTGATCGCCGCCGACGGCTTGGCCTGGCGTGGACAGCGGCGATTGTATTGATCGCAACGACTGGCATTACGCACGTCCGCGCGCGCATGAAGGTCAATGAAGAGTACCGCTCGCAGTTTTTCGCTCTTCGCCGGGATCTGGCCGACCCGCTGGCCGAAGCACTACGCGGTAGCACGAGGGTGGCGTTCGCACCCCACGGCAACGATTTCATGGCGAACTACCTGGCGGCATACGGCGTCTACGACACACTTAACATTGGTGGCGACAAAAACGTTGCGCTTGCCTCACGAGGGTGGAGCCCGATGTTCAGGGCTTTGCAGGAGGGTACTTCAGGACAGCTACTTGCCCAGGGCGTTCGGCAGATTATCGTTTCAGGTGAAGTGGACAGGGTCGTGGTGCCCTACGTGGATATGCTGTGGGACGCGCATGCGTGGCCACCACCGGCTGCACAGGTGAGCGCCAGGCGAGAGCGGACTGCCAGTGCCCTGGACTGCGTGGCTCGCGACCGCGCTTTCACTGTTTCGCGGCACGACCTGTTCGCCGTGGTTGAGTTGAGCAGCTCGGGAAAAAAGTCGCATTCCGCGGGTGATGACACCGCGTTCGCACAGGGACGCATCGACTGCCCCTACCTTGCGGGAATCTCCTGGCCCGGTGATGAGCCAGAACGGTTCAAGAACGTCGTGGGCGAGCTCGTTCCAGGGGCGGGAACGCTCAAGACCGACGGGCGAAATGGGTTCATTTTATATGGCCCGTACTCCGCGCTGGCCCCAGGCCGTTACAGCCTGGTGCTTTCAGGGAATATTGCCGCAGGCAGCGGAGGCTATGTGGTGGATGTCACCGCTGGCAGCGACGACCATGTACTGGTCTCAGTCGAGAACCCGCAGCCTCCAGCCAATGGCGCAGGCGGCATATTGCTTTCGCGCGACTTCGATGTCCCTGAATTTGCCACCAACGTCCAGCTGCGAATCCGTGTCCAGGCCGAAACCCAAATGCAGGTTACGTCACTTACCGTGACGCCGGTGGTCCACTGACTGGTCGTCTTGCAACCTGCTGATCCGCTAAGGGTCTCGGCCTCCTCCTCGTGCTTGGGAACGTCCGACGGTATGATGCTCGCGGGGGTCCACTTGCATCCAACCTACTGATGGTTCACGCGGGCGGTGCCTGAGTACATCACTTCAAATCAGGACGAAGGGGACCACCAGGATGAAGGCACTTAACTCAGCGCTTGAAGAGGCGGTCTTCCGCTTGCGCGCCAGGCACGGCAGGCTATTCGAACTGTTACTGGCGACTATTGCATTCGGCGCTTTTTTTGCATTGTACTTTTCGCCGGTATGGCTGCGGGGGGAATTTTTGGCGCCCGGGGACGCAGCAATCTATTACATGCCGCTTTATTACAGGAAATGGCATCTCTGGACAGATCTGTTGCTAGCGGGCTATCCCTCGATAGCGGACCTCCAGTTTCAAATCAACTATCTTCCGAAGCTCTTAATTCCAACTTATAACGCATTCATTATCTCCGCTTATGTGATCATGGCGGTGGGAATGTACTTTTTTGTTTCCGCATACACCAAGTCGCGGCTCGGCGCGATCGTTGCGGCTCTCATCGTCAGCAGTGGCGGGTTCATGGTGGCCCATCTGGGGCATGCGACAATCATCCATTCGGCGTGCTGGCTGCCATGGATATTCTGGTCTTTCAACAGGATAAGCGTGGGTCCGTCCTCGATGGCAATTGCCGTGGGCGCTTTCTCGGTGGGCCTATCCTTAATGGGCGGTCATCCGCAGATCTCCCTCATTGTTTTCATGGCGGCGGCTGCGTTCTGGCTGCTTCTGTTGGGTGAATCGGTAGCGCGCGGGGAGTGGAAGCGAGTTGGTGTTGCCGGAGTTGCGATATTCGGATTGGGTCTCATGCTTTCGGCCGTATCCGTCGTTCCGTTCGTGGAATTCACCATGCAGGGCGTTCGGTCGACGTGGACGCTTCATGACTTCGATTCGTTTTCCGAGACCCCAAGAACGTTGTTGCTGGGGGTGTTCCCGAATCTGTTTGGTACGCATGCGGAGACAGTCTACGGGGCGTATCGGGGCCCCTGGAACCTTACCGAGCTCGCGTTTTACGCTGGAGCCGGGGGGCTGGCACTTTCGGTCATGGGGTTCTGGTTGACTCCGCGTCGCGCACAGGCATGGTTCTGGGCATCGCTGGCAGTGTTTGCCTTATTCATGAGTATGGGCGCGAGCACGCCCCTGGGTGAGTTTGTTTTCAACGTGCCTGTCATTGGGAGCTTCAGGTGTCAGGGGCGATATGGCCTGGTTTACATCTTCTCCACCGCAGTGCTCGTGGGAATGCTCTTTGCATCGCCGGCGAATGCCACGGCCAACGACAGGGGTTGGCACCGTAGGCGAATCTTCGGCGGTATGGCCGTGCTTGCGATCATTGGGATAATGGTCCTGTACGAGCTGATGGATATGCTGGGAAGCTCCCCGGCACCGTTCTCGACGGCTACCGGATTCAAGCTGGCGATCGTCATCCCGCTGATGTTCCTTGCTGCAACGCTCGCATCGTGGTTTGCATGGCAAAAGCGCCGCACCGGATTCCTGGCGGTTTTGATCGTCGCGTTGGTCGGCCTGGATCTTGCGTCCTTTGGCATGTACTACGAATGGCGTTTCAGGGTTCTTCCAAAAAACCTGGCTCAGGTCGCCTCAAGCGACGAGGCCCTGCTGCAGGAGATTCGCCAGTCCGGTACAAGGGTGCTCCCCGTTACCGCCGATAGCATGCCGTTTGGTCCGTTCAAGCCCGATTCAAGCGTCATGTGGCGCATTCCCGTGGGAACGAGTTATGGCCCGTTGTTACCTGAGCGCGTGCAAACATATGCGGCGATAGATACCTCGGGAAATCCGAACTTTGATGTCGCAGGCTCGCCAATTCTCGACGTGCTGAATATCGGGTGGCTTGCGGGACCCTCAATCGGTGCATTGCCGTCTGAACTGGCGCTTTCACGGCAATGCGGAGTGAACACGGCAGCACGCCTGGTGGGTGAGTTTGTCGTCCCGCCAGGCACGCGGGCGCACTCGCTTCGAATCATTTCGCAACTCGCCTGCTCGACTTCCGTGACGGACGGTTCGACGGTCGCGGAGTTCATCTGGGATGGTGGCGGAGTATCGGGAAACATCCCGCTCCTCGCGGGCAACGATACGTCAGAATGGGCGATCGACATTCCGATGGTCGGACCTGTCGCCCATCGCAAGGCGACTGTAGCGTCGACCTACGACTATGGCGGCCAGATTGGTCACACGTATGTAACTGAAAAGACCTTCCCCGGCGACCAACCGGTCGCTATCGATGGCCTTAAGGTGAAACTCACATGGCCCAGTACCATCGGCGTGAAGATCATCAGCGTGGAGATCATCGGACCTGACGGTACCGTTGCAGGACGTATCCTTCCGAAGGTCGGTGACGGGGATTGGAAGGCTCTCGGGACCCGCGGCATCGTATCGCGTCGAGTCTCCGCCGCACCGTCAGCCTGGGGGGTGTGCGACGTCCGCCTGCTGCCAGAGAAAGACCTGAAAGTACTGTTGCAGCGGGGTGAATTCGCATCCGGTGAGCAGCTTAGGATCCATTCCACGGCGCTTTTCGACGATGCCACCGAAGCTCCCTATGTCGACTGCAAGTCCCCACCGCGCATTGAATCGATCAAACGCAAGGAGGGCAGGATCAGCATGAAAGTGACGGCAACAAACGTCGGACTGGTGGTCGTTAGCAATACTTATTATCCCGGCTGGATTGCCAAGATGGATGGTGTTGAGAGGCGGATTGTCCCGGTGGATGGGTTTATCCAGGGCATAGTTGTCCCGCCAGGCACCCATGAATTGAAGCTCCTGTACAGGCCGACGAGCTTTATAATGGGGGGCTGCGCCAGTTTGCTTGCACTAATCATCCTGCTGCTGCCGCCGCTTGCGCGCCGGTTTCGCCGTCGGACACTTCCAGGGTCGCGTCAATGAATATGTCTACACGAAGAGCGGTGATTCTGGCCGGCGGCATGGGCACGCGATTGCGGCCTTATACAGTGGTCCTGCCAAAACCTCTCATGCCAATCGGCGAGTTTCCCATACTCGAAGTAATCATTCGACAGCTCAAGCACTATGGTTTCGGCCACATAACGTTGGCTGTCAATCACCAGGCAGAGCTCTTCAAGGCGTTCTTCGGCGATGGATCGAAGTGGGGCCTGACCATCGATTATTCACTCGAGAACATGCCCTTGAGCACCATGGGGCCACTGAAGCTCATCGACGGCCTGCCGCCGGACTTCCTGGTCATGAATGGCGATATTCTCAGTGATGTGAATTACGGTGCCTTTCTGGACGCCCATTCAACCCGTGGGTCATTGTTTACGATATCGGCCGCGCAACGTGTTCAATCCATCGACTATGGCGTGCTGCACGCTGATGAATCTTCCGCCCTTGTCGGGTTTGAAGAAAAGCCAAAACTCGATTACCTCGTCAGCATGGGGGTGTATGCAGTTTCGCGTCGGGTCCTGGAGGTTATCCCGCCCTCCACGGCATTTGGCTTCGATCACCTGGTGCTCCACTACCTCAGGGAGAAGCAACGCGTCGATGTGGAGCGGCATGAAGGCTACTGGCTCGATATCGGGCGCCCGGATGACTACCAGAAGGCCATTGAAGACTGGCCGGAACTTAGCCAGGCGATGGGGATACTGTGAGGTCGCCTGCCGCACTTGAGCCAGGCACCCGCGTGCTGGTGACCGGGGCTTCGGGCTTCCTCGGTCGCGCCCTCGTGGCCTACTTGCGTGGCACTGGCGTCGAAGTAGTCACGGCCAGTCGCGCCGACGGGTTCGACTTCATGACTGACGACCTCCCGCTGGCGGACGTCAGGCACGTCTTCCACCTGGCCGGCGAGACGGGAGTGCTGGACGCGTGGCAAAGACCGGATCGGTTTCATCTCGTCAACGCGCACGGGACCGTCCGTGTTCTCGAACAGGCTCGCGCGACGGGAAGCTCCGTTACGTTTGTTGGTGCATATATCTATGGTATTCCTCACTATTTACCGATTGACGAATTGCATCCGGTCGCCCCGAATAACCCATATGCGTTCTCGAAATGGATGGGCGAAGAGGCGTGCAGGTGGTATGCACAGCAGTACGGAATGAATGTTACTGCGATACGTCTTTTTAATGTGTATGGCCCGGGTCAAGCCAGCCGATTTCTGGTTGCAAGGATCGTCGAGCAAGTTACGTCACTTGCATCGGATAGCATCGAAGTCATGGACTTGACGCCGCGCCGGGACTATCTGCACGTAGACGATGCGGTCGCGGCCTTTGTTACATCCCTGCCGGCCCATGGTTTTCAGGTTTTCAATGTCGGATCTGGATGTTCCTATTCGGTTCGTGAAGTCATTGAGCTTGCGATGGATGTGGCGAATGTGCGCAAGACGATAATTTCAACAGGCGAAGTCCGGCACAACGAAATTCCCGACGTGGTCGCCGATTGCACGTCTATACGTAACTATTGTAGTTGGACGCCGCGCATCTCCCTTGGAGAAGGTATTCGGTCCATGATTCAGGAGTGCCAGTCATGAAGCGGATTCAGATCTTGTGCCCGGTCTTTCGGGAGGAAGAAGTCATCTTGACCTTTCACGAGCGCCTCGTCGAGGCGACGTCTGCCTTGCAGGGCCGTTATATCGTGTCCTTCATCTATGCCATGGACCCGTCTCCCGATGCCACGCAGGAGATTCTTTTTTCCCTGGCGGATCGTGATCCGAATGTTTCCGTACTGGTGATGTCGCGTCGATTTGGCCACCAGGCTGCCCTGCTGGCGGGGCTTGAGTCGTGTGACTGCGACGCGCTTGTCATGATGGATAGCGATGGCCAGCACCCCCCGGAACTCATACCTGAGCTCGTGGCAAGATGGGAAAGCGGGGCAGATATCGTGCAGACTATCCGGGTGGACGGTGAGGAGACTCGCTATCTGAAGCGGACAACATCGGCCGCCTTTTATCGGCTGATCGGTCGCATTGGCTCCATTGACCTCAAGCAGGGAGCGGCGGACTACCGACTACTTTCGCGAAATGTGATTGATGTCCTGGTTGAGGATTTTCCCGAACGGAATGTTTTTCTTCGGGGAATTATCGCGTGGATTGGCTTCAATATCAGCTACGTCGAATTCCAGCCGTCCCGAAGGATGCTTGGCGCCTCCAAATACCGCGCGTCGGTACTGTTCAATTTTGCAATTCAAGGTATTAGTTCATTTTCCAAAGTTCCCCTCAGGATATGTACCATCACCGGGTTGCTGGTCTCCTCCCTGAGTGTCTTGCTCGGCATCGGCCTCGTCGTGAGCTACATTGCAGGCCCGTCCTCGGCACCAGGCTGGGCTTCCATCGTTTTGATAATGACGTTCCTTGGGGGTATCCAGCTGTTCTTCATGGGAATCTTCGGCGAGTATCTCGGGCAGGTGTTCGATGAGGTCAAGCAGAGACCCAGGTACCTGGTGGCATCGAGGCGAGGCTTCGATAGCCCTGCGGGCAACGCAATGAGTGGGGCTGATGAAAATGCCTGATTTTCACGTTGAACAGCCGCAACTTGACGAAATTGTGCTCAGTCGCGCGCGATCACCCTTCGAACAGGACATCCATAATCGTTGGCACGATTGCCTCGATGTCGTGGGCGGTAAGCGCATATTGGTTGTCGGGGGTGCAGGGACAATCGGTTCGGCGACGACGACCATACTCTCCAGGCTTGGCCCGTCTACGCTCCATGTGGTGGATCAAAGCGAAAACTATCTTGCGGAGCTGGTACGCGACCTCAGGAACCGACCCGGAGGTCTTCCGGTCAAGGACTTCCGGTGTCTCCCGCTCGATTACGGCTCACCTGTCATGGGACGTTTCTTGGCGGATGCCGAACCCTATGATCTGGTGCTTAATTTCGCAGCCCTGAAGCATGTACGTTCCGAGAAGGATGTCTATTCGCTTCTCCAGATGATCGATACCAACGTGATCAAGCATGTCAGGTTCCGTCGATGGCTCAAGGATAACGGACACGGCGAACGTTATTTCTCCGTATCCACCGACAAGGCCGCCAATCCCACCAGTCTCATGGGCGCAACAAAGAGGCTAATGGAAGACGTCGTATTCGACGCCGATCTCTCTTTGGGCTGCGCTACGTCCGCTCGATTCGCCAACGTGGCTTTCAGCAATGGAAGCCTGCTCCAGTCGTTCATGACGCGATTGGCCAAGCGTCAGCCTCTGGCCGTACCGGGGTCGACGAAACGATATTTCGTTTCCCAGGACGAATCGGGCCAGATTTGTACCTTGGCTGCCCTGTTGGGCAAGCCGGGCACCATACTATTTCCGCAACTTGATCCTGTCAGCCAGCTTCAATCCCTTGAAGACATCGCTGAGCGCGTACTTGCGCACCTGGGGTACCAGTCCGTACGGTTTTCCGACGAAGCGGAGGCGATCGCCTCGATAGGGAAGCTTATACCAGAGCGGCGCTGGCCCCTCTTGGTGACGGCACTGGATACCAGTGGCGAGAAGCCATACGAAGAGTTCGTTGGTCATGGAGAGGTCGAGTTGGACTCTGAGCTGTCGACGCTCGGCGCAGTGCAGCATGTGCGCAGCGCCGCCATGTCTTCTGGCATCATGGAAATGTTGGCCGAGGCAGTTACCAGCACCAAATCAATGCTGGACAAGGCGGCCATTGTTCGCGCCATAGAGCAAGCCATTCCCAATTTCTCCCATAGGGAAACAGGAAAAACACTCGATGACCGGGTCTGAATACACTCACGTGACTTCGGCAGCGGAAGCTCGCTCGCCAGGTGTCGAGATTCCTGGCCGCGTGCCTTGCCTGGTCTGTCATGGCCGCTTCGTTGGTTCGACGCTTCCCGGATTGAAACGATGCACCAGTTGCGGCTTCGTTAGTGCTGATGTCTCAATGAGCGACGCTGAATTCTCCGCTCTCTATGGGGCCGACTATTTTCATGGCGAAGAGTACCGTGACTACCGGGAGGAAAAGGCTGACTTACAGTTGAATTTTCGCCGTCGCCTCGAGACATTGCATGCGCTTATCCCCGACCTGCGCACAAGCAAGCTCTTTGAGATTGGTTGCGCTTACGGTTTTTTTCTCGACGAGGTGAGGCGCGACGTCCAATCGGCCTCTGGAATTGATATTTCGGTCGCAGGGACGGAGTTCGCCCGTGAAACACTGCACGTCGACGCATTGACGGGAAATTTCTTGGAGCATTCGATGGATCCGGATACCGGAGTCGTCGCCATGTGGGACACCATCGAGCACTTGCCCCGCCCTGATCTTTTTATTGAAAAAGTTTCCAAAGATCTGCAGCCGGGCACGTATCTGGCCATCACGACGGGCGATATCGATGCTCTCAATGCCAGGCTTCGAGGCAAGCGTTGGCGTATGATTCATCCGCCCACGCATTTACATTACTTCTCGGTACGCACGTTGTCGAAACTTCTCGATCGCACCGGATTTGATATTGTTCACGTAAGTCATCCGGGGAACGCACGCAACCTGCGGTCGATTTTGCACTTCGTGGTCGACTTGAGGTTGGGGTGGAAATCGTTGTATCGGATGATTTCAAAGTGGAAGGTGTTTGACGCATCGGTCACCATGAATCTTTTCGACATCATGTTCGTGGTAGCAAAAAAGCGTGCCTAGTCTATTTACTGCCACGTTGTTTGCCGTCTACACGGCCTTGAGCGTTGGGGGAATGCTTCTCGTCAAGCACTCAATGGCCGCCTTCAGGATCGCCTGGGGGCTGCGTGCGGGCTGGGGTGCCTCGGGCAGCCTTCTTGCTCTTGGCGCCATGATGTATGTGGCTGGTTTCCTGGCATGGATGGTGATCCTCGCGCGCACGCCGCTGATGATCGCCTATCCTGTCGCGGTGGGATTAACCATGGCTTTTTCCGCGCTCGGCGCTGCGTTGTTCTTGAACGAGAATATGTCGCCGGTCATGTTCATCGGTGTGATCTTAATATTTGCCGGTGTCGTCGTGCTTGCACGCGCCTGATTCCGTTCTAGTCAACGGGATTCCCGTTCTGAAAGTAACCGGTGCGGCCGGTCTCGACGGATTTGAGCCTGGATGCCAGCGAAGGCACCAGATGGTTGATCGCATCGACGGAATCGGCCAACCTGAAGTCCAGGATCTCACGGCCGTCGACTCGAAGCATTTCAATCTCGGCTCGATTGAGCATCCCGCAATCGAACATCAAATGGATACTTTCATGGTACTGACGATGCGCCAATACGTAGTCAGTACATTTTAGTTTCCCGATTGTCACGGTGATGCCGAGTTCTTCATGGATTTCCCGTTTTAGGGCATCCACTGGCGATTCATTTGGTTCGACAACTCCCCCGGGGAGTAGCCATCCGTCACGATACGAAGGCTTTACGATAAGAATCTTGCCCGATTGGTCTCGGATGATTCCGCTAACGGAAATACGCTTTGTCGGAAAATCCAGCGCAGCAGTCATGGGGTGTTCGGTCGAGTCTTCAGCACCGCTCCCCTTACTTTCCCGGCTTCAAGATGACCGCTTCCGAAGGGTATCCCCTTCGTGGTCGGCTGCACTCGCATCGGCGATCTGTCGCGTTTGTTCAAGCCTGCGAATCCTGAAAAGGATCTGCTCCCCGAGCTTTCGATTGACGGAAATGAGATTGGCCACCATTGCCATCACGAGGGTAAGGGAACCAAGGATGATGGCAAGTGCGGCCAGGACAACCGATTGGATATGCCCTGCGCCATCGCCTGTCGCCAGGAAATAGATGAATCTCGCGCCAAGCGCAAGGCCAATGGAAATGGCAACCAGGCCTACACCGACGAACAGCACCAAAGGCCGGTAGATCAGGAACATGTGGAAGATCGTTCCGATCGAACGACGTACATATGTCGGAATGCTGCGAACCAGTCGTGAGGGCCGTAAATCCGGATTGGTGTGGATCGGAACCGAGACGATTTTCAGGTCGCTTAGGCCCGCCTGGATGATCGTCTCCAGAGTGTAAGTGTAGGCTCCGAACACGTTCAACCGCATCGCTGCTTCGGCCGTGAATGCCCGGAACCCGCTCGGTGCATCAGCAATCTGCGTTTTACTGGCCGCGCGTACGACCCAGCTTCCCAAGCCCTGAAGGCGTTTCTTCAACCACGAGAAGTGGTCGGTGTCTTTGATCGGCCGCGCGCCCACCACCATGTCAGCCTCGCGGTTGAGAATGGGGCGAGTAAGGGTGGGAATGTCACTGGCGTCGTATTGGTTATCTGCATCGGTATTGACGATGACGTCGGCACCCAAGGAAAGCGCGGCTTCCAGGCCGGTCTTGAATGCAGCGGCGAGGCCGCGGTTAACCGGGTGGCTGACGATATGATCGGCGCCGGCTGTGCGAGCCACGGCGACAGTCGCATCCGTGGATCCATCATCGATGATCAGCCACTCCACGACATCGAATCCGGGGACCGATCGGGGCAGGGCGCCCAATGCGATCGCCAGCGTACCGGCTTCGTTATAGCAGGGGATCTGGATGATCAGCTTGCGCGACGCCGGACGCGGCAGGATGGCGTCACATGCAAAGGCGATATCCGGTTCAATCATCCCAGGTGATCCCTCATCAAGTTCAGGCGCAGCACGTCCATCCATGAACGTGATTCCGTGCGCCTCGTTGACAATCAGGGCGTAAATTCTTCATCAAGACCATAATACGGTGTCGAGAGGGTTTCAATCACCCCATTCGGACGGCTTTTTTGACAGTATCATGGTTCGATGAGCTTGCTTAACGTCCAGGCCGCCGGCGACTTTTACGGCGAATGCAACACCGGCCACCGCACTGCGGGAGCCTTGCTGCACGGTATTTTCCCGTGCCTGTAGCCAAACGGGTCCTGTGGTGGGTTGGAGCGTTGCTGAGCCTTGGATGCCTTGCCTGGATCATCCATCGTTTCATTGCTTTGGGGGTGCTACGCGCCATCAAAGACTCTCCGCATGCGGGGACGCTAGGCGAGTCGCTGCTGTTGGCCATCCCGGTCTACGCAGTCGCGGTGGGTATCGTTGCCGTCGCGTGGCTTACCCTGCAAAGGAGTCTTGCCAGGGTGTATCCACCACCCGGTGTTTCCGTGGCCGGCTACCTGGTAACGCAGTTCGGCAAATACTTGCCGGGGAATGTCGCGCATTATGCCGGGCGCCACGTGGTTCTCAGGCGCGAGGGCGCTTCGCATCGGTCCTTGGTGGCTTGCGCGCTCGCCGAGGTGGCATTGCAGCTTCTCGCCGCAATCCTTTGGGCTCATCCCCTGCTATCGAGAGTGCTGCCGCCGTCAATGATGCCGTGGGTGCTTCCCGTGGTCTTGCTGGGTGCTTGTGCCTGTGCCGCGCTTGGATGGCTGCGGGGGCGAATTCCACTAGTGGCGCGTAGCGTCGAGGCCTTTCATCCAGCATGGCTCCTGGCTGGCCTGATGAGCTATGTAACGTTCTTTGCCGTGATGGCATTCACTTTGTGGCTGCTTTGTCGGGGGCTCGGAGCCCCTGACCCGGGCTATGCCTACCTCGCTGCCGTGGCCGCGGCCAGCTGGATGGCCGGATTCGTCGTGCCTGGGGCGCCAGCCGGTTTGGGCGTGCGCGAAGCAGCATTTCTGGTGTTGTTGGGGTCCAGCATGCCTGAGGCTGATGCGTTGCTGCTGGCCGCCGCGATGCGCGTAGCTACGTTTGGAGGCGACGGGCTTGCCTGTCTTGCCGGTCTTGCCGGATGGGCGGCGGCAAAACGCACGCCGCCCGGTTCCGCGGCGGAACCCTAGCCGAGCGCGGCTTCCAGTTCCGGCAGGAGCTTGAAGAGATCGCCCACCAGGCCGATATCGGCGACCTCGAAAATCGGGGCCTCGCCATCCTTGTTGATGGCGACGATAGTCCCGGCGTCCTTGATGCCCGTCAGGTGCTGGATGGCACCGGAAATGCCGATGGCCATGTACAGCTCGGGGGCGATGATCTTGCCCGTCTGGCCCACCTGCATTTCATTGGGTACATAGCCGGCATCCACCGCGGCACGGGACGCGCCGACGGCCGCACCGATCTTGTCGGCGAACTTGTAGATGATGTCGAAGTTTTCCTTCGAGCCAACGCCGCGGCCACCTGATACCACCTTGGCCGCGCTTTGCAGGTCGGGGCGGTCGCTCTTGCCCTGCTTGAGCTCGACGAAGCGCGTATGGCTCGGAAGCGTGACGTCGATGGCGAGAGCTTCTATCGGGGCTGCAGACGACGACATGCCGGCAGCTGGCCAGGAAGCCGTACGGATAGTGGCCACCACCGGGTGATTCGAAGGCGCCTCGACGGTAACGAGGGCGTTGCCTGCGTAGATCGGGCGGGTGAACACGTGGCTGCCCTGGACCGTCATGACATCGCTGACCTGGGCGGCGCCGAGCAAGGCGGCGACCCTGGGCATGACGTCCTTGCCGAAGGTGGTCGAGGGGGCGAATACGTGGCTATATCCGGCGGCAGCCTTGGCAATCTGCGGCGCAAGTACTGCTGCAAGCGCGTGCTTGTTTTCGGCACGGGCGACGGTGACGACCTTGCTCACGCCTTCGATTTTCGCGGCTTCCGCGGCGATGGCATCGGGCGCGTCGGAAAGGACGATCACATCGATGGACTCGGCTTTTACGGCCGCGGCCGCGCTGATGGCCCGTGCCGTGGCGCTGTTGAGCTTGCCGTCCAGGTGTTCGGCGATGACGAGGATCTTGCTCATGGGTATCTCCAGTGCGGCTGCTTTACAGCAGGCCCTTGTGCTTGAGGGCCGCGACCAGTTCGGCCGCATCCTTGACCATCACACCCTTGCTGCGCTTGGGCGGCGCGGCGTAATGGGTGATCTTCAGGTGGTCGCCGGCGTCGACGCCGAGCGAGCCAAGCTCGATCATGTCGATCGGCTTGGATTTGGCCTTCATGATGTCCGGCAGCTTGATGAAGCGTGGTTCGTTGAGGCGAAGGTCGGTCGTGATGACGGCAGGAAGATCGACCTCCAGCGTTTCCATGCCGGCATCCACTTCACGGGCCACGGTGGCCTTGCCGTCGGCAATGTCGACCTTCCCGGCGAAGGTGGCCTGCGGACGGTCCCAGAGGGCCGCGAGCATCTGGCCAGTCTGGTTGGCGTCGTCGTCGATGGCCTGCTTGCCCACGATGACCAGGCCCGGGCTCTCCTTTTCCACCAGCTTCAGCAGCACACGGGCTGCGGTGAGCGGTTGGATGGCCTCGGCGGTAGTGACATGGATGGCGCGGTTGGCGCCCATGGCCAGGCCGTTCCGCAGGTGCGCGGTGAGGTCGGCCGGGCCGATGCCAACGATCACCACCTCCTCGGCCACGCCTTTTTCACGCAGTCGGAGTGCCTCTTCCAGGGCGATGTCGTCAAATGGGTTGGCCGAGAGCTTTACCCCCTCGGTGACCACACCCGTGCCGTCCGCCTTGACCTGCACTCGTACGTTGTAATCGACGACGCGCTTGTAGCCCACCAAAATCTTCATGGAAATCCCGGGTTAGACCGTTGACCAGTCGCCAATTCTAACGCGGGCGCCCGGCGGGCGCAGCCGGCGGGCCGCATCCGGCGTCTTGACAGCTATAATTACGCGCCCGACCCGGTACCGAGGTCTAATTGTCCGACAAGATCAGCCATCGCCCGACCTCGTCCATTGCGATGTGCACCTACAACGGAGCGGCCCATATCGCGGAGCAGCTTGACAGCCTGCTGGCCCAGTCCTGCCTTCCCGGGCAGGTGGTCATTGCCGACGACGCGTCTACGGATGGCACTGCCGCCCTGGTCGAAGATTTTGTCCCGCGGGCCCTGGCGCTCGGAATCGCGGTCGAGTTCATCCGGCATCCGGTCAACGTGGGTTTCGTCGCCAACTTCTCACACGCCTTGCGCCGTGCATCGGGTGATGTGGTGTTCTTATGTGACCAGGATGATGTGTGGCACACGGATAAGTTGGCCACGATGCTCGCGGTCTTCGGAAAGCGACCAGAATTGACGCTGCTGCACGCCGACGCGAGGCTGGTTGACGACAACCTTGCCGACCTTGGAGTCTCGTTGTTCCAGGCGCTACAGTTGACCCGCGCGGAGCTTGAACTCGTCCACGCCGGGCGTGCGTTTGATGTGTTGATCCGACGCAGCGCTGCAACGGGCGCAACACTGGCACTCCGACGCGAACTGATCGACGTGGCGCTGCCGGTGCCGTCGGGCTGGATCCACGACGAGTGGCTGGCCATGATCGCGTCGATCGTGGGCGTGGTCGATGTCCTGGAACGGCCGGTTATCGAGTATCGCCAGCATCATAGCAATCAGATTGGAGCGCGGCCGCGCACTTTGACTGATCGCTGGAATGATCTGATTCGGCCCAGGGGAGCGATGTTGATGAAGGAAGTTACCCGCATGCAGGCCCTGGAAGCATGGCTGGCCAAGCATGAGGGCGCCACCGTAAAGTGCGCGCTGGTGAAGCAGCGCATTGCGCATTTCCAGGCGCGCTTGGGGATGGATCTTCGTCGCCATCTCGGAAGGCTGCCTGCCATCGTGCGGCAATGGCGCGAGGGCAACTACGCGCTTTTCAGCAACGGGGCTCGTTCGGCGTTGCGGGACTTCATGCGGCGGGCATGAGCAAAGCATGCGCATCGCAATCGTACGCCGCGAATTCATCTGGTTTTCCTTCGGAAAACGCGTCCGCAAGTATTTCCTATTCAGGGTAAGGGCATGACATCGATATTTGGACAACACGCGATGGGTCGCGTCTGATGGCTTCGGGCCTGGTGATTGAGCCGCAGACAGTGGTTTCGGCCCGTTGGAGGGTGTGTTGTATCTGGGTGGCCTTCTTCGCCCTGGGAGTCGTGGCGGTTGCGCTGCCTGTCCTGGATTACTTTCGCGCGGTGCCGGGCGACCTGGCTGATGGTCGGTTCAACAGCATCGTGCTCGAGCACCTTTACCTTTGGACCAAAGGTCTTGAGCCGAGCCTCTGGAGTCCGGGGTTCTTCTATCCATACCCTGGCGCACTGGCTTTCAGCGACAACCACTTCGGCAGCGGTGCCGTCTACGTGTTGCTGCGATACCTGAACTTTGATCGCGAGTACGCCTTCGACGGATGGTATCTGGCATCTTATGTACTTAACTTTGCCGCATGCTTCCACGCCTTGCGTCGTTTCGGCCATGGCGCGCTGTCCAGTGCATGTGGTGCGTTCGTTTTCGCTTTTGCGTTGCCGGTCACCGAGAACAATATCCACGCCCAGCTGGGCTTCCGCTTCGCCGTCCCCCTGGCGATGGCGTCGTTCCACGACCTTGTCGAAAGCCGCCAGTTGAAACATCTTGGGTACCTGTCGGCGTGGGTGGTACTCGAATTCTATTGCTCGATCTATATCGGGTTCTTCCTCGCCTTCTTGCTCGTGGCCTATGCCACGGCGACATTGGTGCCCTGGAAGGTGCAAGGTGTCCGCGTTGCTGGCCTTTGGACCACATTGCGAAGCGCGTATACCCAGGCCTCGCGAGGGGAGCTGGCAACGACGATCGCTTTCGGAGCCTTTTCCCTCATCGCCCTCGCGGCCCTCTTGTACCCTTACTCACACTATTCAAGGCTCTATGGTTTCGTACGCCCCGTGGCGGAAGTGGCCAGCATGCTGCCGCGCTGGCAGAGCTATCTGCTTGCCGACGCATCCTGGATATGGGGGGGGCTGAGCACCCGGATCGGCGGCGATGTTCCCGTGCGATACGAACACCAGATGTTCCTTGGTATGGGCGTGGTCGTGCTGGCGCTGTCAGGCATCGGGTACCGGCGGGATCGCTGGGCGGTCGTCTCTTTGGTGGCGCTTGGATTGCTTGTACTGGTCACCATGAAGTTTCCGCATTTTTCGATCTATACCAAGCTACTCAGGTTCCCGGGTCTCAATGCCATTCGTGCCGTGGCGCGAATCGTCCTAGTCATGCTGTTTCCCGTTTCTGTGCTGGTAGCGAGTGCGGTTGAACGAAGTCTCCGCTACCCGCACCTTCGTGGGCTTGCGGCGGTGGTCGCGATGGGCGTAGTGCTGATGCTCACCGAGTGCCTGGCGGTCTCCTCGTACAAAACACCGATCAAAGCCTGGCGTGATCGCCTCGCGCTCTACCAGGGTGAGCTGCCGGACAAGCTTCCATCGAACGCCATCGTCTTCGTGCCAATAAGCGACCCGAACGACGTCAGGCTGCCTGAGATCGACGGCATCATCCTGGCGCAGGATCGGGGCGTAGTGAGCCTGAACGGATACTCGGGCAACACACCATCGTCCTATCCAACCGACTTGAAAAATCCGTGCAACAGCATCCAGGGCCGGGTATTCAGCGGCTCAGCTTATGCAAAGTTGCCCCAAGGCGATCGCCAGGCGATGCTGGAACGCGTTTTTCCCGTTGGACTGCCCAATTGCCATCCGGGTCGCGTCGAGTAGACGCGCGCACCCGGCCTCTGGCATCGGGTTACTTGTTACTGGCGATTTCCCGACGATCGCGATTCCAGCATTCACCAGGATGGTCACTGGCGGAGTACTAACCGGAGTTCGGCCTCAAAGCCCCTGGTAATTAGGCCCCGCCCCACCCTCCGGCGTCACCCACGTAATAATCTCGTACGGATCCTTGATATCGCACGTCTTGCAATGCACGCAGTTCGCCGAATTGATCTGCAGCCGCTTGCCCGCGTCATCCTCGACGATCTCATACACCCCGGCCGGACAGAACCGCTGGCAGGGATTGCCGTACTCAGTCGTACACCGGTCAATGCAAATGGTGGTATCGAGCACCTTCAAGTGCACCGGCTGGTCTTCATCATGCTCGGTTGCCGCAAAGTACACGCTGGCCAGCCGGTCCCGCGGTGGCAGGGTGCGCTCGACGTAATCCTTCTTCGGCGCCTCGTACTGGTCGAGCTTCTTCAGCGACGACCAGTCGGCGTGGTTGCGTAGTGTCCATGGAGATGCCCCGCCGGTGACGGTTTCCCAGGCCGCGTTGATCAGCCCCCACCACAATCCCTTGTTGAATCCCGGGCGGATGTTCCGCACCTTCTTCAATTCAGCCATGATCGCCGAGCCGCGAAGCTTCGCGTCGAAGCCCGACGATACCAGCGTCTCGGCTACGTGCTCGGCGGCCAGCATCCCGGAGCGGATCGCCTGGTGCGTGCCCTTGATCTTCGGCACGTTCAGCAGGCCTGCCGCATCGCCGATCAGAAGCGCGCCGGGCATCTCGGTCTTCGGCAGCGACTGGTACCCGCCCTCGACGATGGCCCGCGCTCCCGCCGAAACGATACTCCCGCCCTCAAGCAGTGCCTTGACCTTCGGGTGGTGCTTCAACTGCTGGAACGCCTCAAATGGCGAGAACATCGGGTCGGGATAGTCCAGGCCCGCGACAAAGCCGATCGCCACGCGATCGTTGTCCAGGTGGTAGATGAAGCTGCCGCCATAAGTGTCGTTGGCCAGCGGCCAGCCCAAGGTATGCGCGACCTTGCCGGGCGTGCCACGTCCAGGGGGGAGCTGCCACAGCTCCTTGATGCCGATGCCGTAGGTCTGCGGATCGGCATCCTTGTCCAGGCCGAAGGTGCGGATCAGCTTCTTGGTCAGGTGCCCACGGCAGCCTTCGCCCAGCACCGTCAGCTTGGCGTGGATGTCGATGCCTTCGGTGTAGCCGGGCTTGTGCGTGCCGTCGCGGGCAACGCCCATGTCACCGATGCGCACCCCCGCCACGGCACCATCGCGGTCGAAGAGGTTCTCGGCGGCCGCGTAGCCGGGGAACACGTCCACGCCCAGGGCTTCGGCCTGGGGAGCAAGCCACGCGCACAGGGCGCCCAGGCTCACGATGAAATTCCCCTCGTTGTGCATCTGCGGTGGCGTGGGCAGCCGGGTGGCGTTTTCCTTGTCACGCAGCCACCAGAATTCATCTTCCTTCACCGGCACGCACACCGGCGGTGGATTTTCGCGCCATCCGGGCAGCAGGGTGTCCAGCGGGGCAGGTTCGATCACTGCGCCGGACAGGATCTGCGCACCGATGCTCGAGGCTTTCTCGATCACGCAAACCGTCGTCTCGGGTTTGAGCTGTTTCAAACGGATGGCAAACGACAGGCCGGCAGGGCCTGCGCCAACGACGACGACGTCGTATTCCATCGATTCGCGCTCGCTCATGGCTGGCTCCGTGGTGTGGCCGCTGATTGTGGCGATTCATGCGCCGGGCGGCAAATTTCTGCCGGTCATTGCACGGCGTTAACCAGGATTGTTCATAATCGGGCCATCAAAGGAGTGTTCATGAGCGCATTGCCACCGATTGACGACCGTGACATCCGCCGCGCTACGCTGGTCCAGTTGCTGCATTGGCTGGCCATCGGGCGACTTCAGCCGCTGGAGCTGGCGGCAAGCTACCAGGATGCGATCAAGCGCCTCAATCCCGCGCTCAACGCCTATCTGGAGACCTCCGACGCATTGATCCAGGAACAGGCCGTGGCGGCCGACCGACGCCGGCGCGATGGCGTCATGGGCCGCCTGGACGGTGTGCCGGTAGCGATCAAGGACAACTTCGACGTCGCCGGTCTTCCCACGCGCGCGGGCATGCGGCGGCGCAGCAAACCGGCGACCGACGACGCTCACGTGGTGGCGCGCCTTCGCGCCTCGGGCGCAGTGATCCTGGGCAAGACCAACATGGACGAAGGCGCGTTGGGCGTCACCACCGACAACCCGCATCACGGCGCCACGCATAACCCGCATCGCCACGGCTACACGGCAGGTGGTTCATCCGGCGGTGCCGCAGTAGCCGTGGCCGCGGGCCTGGCGGCTGCGGCGGTGGGCTCCGATAGCCTGGGCTCGATCCGCATTCCGGCGAGCTACTGCGGCATTTACGCGATCAAGCCCACCCATGGGGAGATCTCTGCGCGTGGCCTGGTGCCTGCGGCCAGGCGTCTTGATGCCGTGGGCATCCTTGCCCGCTCGGTGGATGACCTCACCCTGTTGCTGCAAGTGCTGGCCGGCTACGACGCGGACGATGCCCGTTCGCGCCGCCGCCGGGTAGCTTTCCAGTTGCCTGATTGGGAACCGGGCCATTTGCGTACGGGGCTATTGCCCGATCTCGCGCGCTTCGGCGTCTGGCCGGAAGTGATCGAAGTATTCAACCAGGCGTTGGAAAAGCTCCCCCGCGAACTAGGCGAGCGCCGTGCGGTGGACTTCGACGATTGGGATTTCGCCCGCACCCGCCGCGCTGGCCTGTTGCTGATGGAATCGGAGATGCTCAATACCTTCGCCGAGGAATTGGCCGACGAGGCCTACCCTGTATCCGCCCGCCTGCGCGGCATGCTCGACTTTGCCCGGCACAAATCCGCGGCCGACTACGCCGCCGCGGATCTCGTGCTCGATGCCGCCACCTTGAAGATGCGTCGCCTGTTCGCCCAGGTAGATGTGCTGGTGATGCCTACCACACCTCAGGGGGCATTCCCGCTCAGCGATACGCCACCGGCCTCCCAGGCCGACCTCACCAGCTTTGCCAGCCTCGCCGGCTGCCCGGCGGTAAGCATCCCGATGGGCACGCTACCCGATGGCATGCCGATCGGCATGCAACTGGTCGGCGCGCGCGGGTCGGATCTGCGTCTGCTGGAACTGGCGCAAGTGTGTGCTTCCACTCTGGATGCCGATCCGATCTATCCGGTGCAGCCGCAGGCCTAGCGGGCCACCGACCAGACCACCACTTCAGCCGCCAGCGCATCGCTGGCGCGCCCGAATGCCGCCACCACCTGTGGCACGTCCTTGCCGGCCGCGGGCTCGCGTACCTCGAAATTCTTAGTGGCAAGAATCCGGTGGTCGGCGGCATCCACCAGTTGCGCGTCGTAACGCACCACGGCCACGGGGCCACCGTTCTCGTATTCCGACTGGAACGATCGCAGCTGGCCGTCGAGTTCGCGGTCGGCATGCAGGTTGGTGTCGTCGTTGCTGACCGCCGGCACCCGGCCGTCGGCACGGAAGGTATCGACCAGGCGATCGCGCAGCAAGGTGGGCGCGCGGTCGCTCCAGCGTGACGCCTTGTACGTGGTGATCGTGTCCTGGCCGGGCACCACGGCGATACGGCTGGAGTCGATCAATCCTGAAGCCTGGGGCGTGGTCACCCGAAGCGTCCAGGTCACCGGTGTGCCCGCGGCGGCCGCCGGCTTCGACGATGGCAACAGGTACACGTTGGGCACTTCCGCCTTGGGCAGGATCGAGCAGCCTGCCAGCAGCGATAGCAGCAACGCGCCGACCGCGATCCTGATCATCCACATGCTCATGGTACGAACTCCTTGCTCTTGTCGCGGCCCAGCAGGTAGCGGCCGGGGTTTTCATCCAGTTGCCGGGTTACCTGGCGCAGGCCCGCGAGGGTCTGGCGCAATTCACGGATGGCGGGGCCGAGGTCATTCAGGCCTTGCGCACCGTTGTCCAAGGCGTCGTGGTTGCGGTTGAGTATCTGGTCCACCGTGGCCGTGGTGCGCTCGAGCGACGCCATCGCGTTGCGCGCGCTTTCCAGTGTCTGCCTGCCCGGACCGTCCACCAGCGTGTCGGCGTGGCGGATCAACTCCTGGGCCTGCGCAAGGGCCTGGTTGGCTTCCTTGCTGGCCGCGGTCATCTGTTCGATCAAGGTGCGCAGGTTGCCGCGTTCGTCGGCAAGTGCGCCGGTCGCCTTCTCGATGTGATCCAGCGTGTTCTGGATGCGGTTGATGTTCTCGTTGGACAGCAATTGGGTGGCACGCAAGGCCGCCTGGCTGAGATTGGTCACCAGGTCCTCGCCGTTGGCGAACAGCTTGGCGAAGGGTGACGGGTCGGCAATGATCACCGGCGGCGTGCCGTCGGTGGTGACCAGCATGCGACTACCGGGCGAGCCGCCGGAGAGCTGGATCACCGCCACGCCGGTGACGCCGGTGAGCGTGAGCTTGGCGTGGGTGTCCTGGCGGATCGGCACGTCGCCGCCGGTGCGGATGCGGGCAATCACGCGCCGCGGGTCCGCTGGATCAAGCTGCAGGCGGTAGATGCTGCCCACGCGGATGCCGTTGTATTGCACGGCACCGCCCTTGGTCAGCCCCGTCACCGCCTCGTTGAAGATGATGTCGTATTCGTTATAGGCCTTGTCGGCACTGGACTTCACCAGCCACAGGGAGAACCCCAGGCCGAGCGCCAGCACGATGACGGTAAACAGGCCGATCAGGATGTGATGCGCTCGGGTTTCCATGGCACACCTATATAGATAAGGAGGGACGCGCGGCGCGACCGCGTGGGCCGTGAAAGTAATCCTGCACCCAGGCATCGTCGGTGGCGGCGACCTTGTCCAGGGTATCGGCTACCAGTACGCGTTTTTGCGACAACACCGCCACGCGGTCGCACGTGGTGTAGAGCGTGTCCAGGTCGTGCGTCACCAGGAACACGGTAAAGCCCAGCGCGTTGCGTAGCGTCAACAGCAACTGGTCGAAGGCCGCGGCGCTGATCGGATCCAGTCCTGCGGTGGGTTCGTCCAGGAACAACACTTCCGGATCCAGCGCCAGGGCGCGCGCCAGCGCCGCGCGCTTGGTCATGCCGCCGGAGAGCGACGCCGGGTACTTGCCGGCGGTGTCCATGGACAGGCCCACCAGTGCCAGCTTCACCGTGGCAAGCCGGGTGGCGTCCTCGCGGGTGAGCCCTGCGTGCTCGATCAGTGGCAGGGCGATGTTCTCGGCCACCGTCATCGAAGAAAACAGCGCGCCGTCCTGGAACAGTACGCCGAAGCGGCGCTCCAGTTGCGAGCGTTGTTCGGCCGGCAAGGCCAGGAGGTCCTGGCCGAAAACCCGCACCGAACCCGCCGACGGGCGCCGCAGCCCCACGATCGAGCGCAGCAATACCGATTTACCCGTGCCTGAGCCACCCACCACGCCGAGGATCTCCCCGCGGTACACGGTAAGGTCCAGGTGCTCGTGCACGGCCTGTTCGCCGAAGCGGTTGGTCAGGTCCAGCACCTCGATGATCGGCTCGCGCGCGTTCACCAGCCCATCCCCGTATAGAAGAGGGCGGCGATGGCATCGAAGAGGATCACCACGAAGATCGACTGCACGACCGCCGAGGTGGTGTGCTCGCCGACCGACTGCGCGCTGCCGGCCACCTTGAAACCTTCCATGCAACCGATCACCGCGATCAGGAAGGCGAAGAACGGGGCCTTGGCGATGCCCACCAGGAACTGGCGGACGTGGATGTCTTCGTGGAACAGGTTGATGAACATGGTGGGCGTGATGCCCAGGGTGGCATAGCAGACCACCGCGCCACCGATCACGCCGGCCATCATGGCGATGAAGGTGAGCAGCGGCAGCGACACCAGCAGGGCCAGTACGCGGGGCAGCACCAGCAGCTCCACTGGGTCCAGGCCCAGCGTGCGGATGGCGTCGATCTCCTCGCGTGCCTTCATCGAGCCGATCTGCGCGGTGAACGCACTGGCGGTGCGGCCGGCGAGCAGGATCGCGGTGAGGATCACGCCGAATTCCCGCAGGAAGGCATAACCGACCAGGTCGACGGTGAAGATGGTGGCGCCGAAGTCCGCCAGGACCGTGGCGCCCAGGAAAGCCACCACCGCGCCCACCATGAACGACAACAGCGCCACGATGGGCAGGGCATTCAGGCCGGTTTGCTCCACGTGGGACACCAGCGAGGTGACGCGCCAATGCTTCGGGCGCCAGAAAGTGCGGGCCAGGGCTTCGAAGACGATGCCGACGAAGCCGAGCAGCAGCAGCGTTTGTTTGCCGAAGCTTTCCACCCCCGCGCCGATGCGGGCGAGGAAATCCTCCAGCCCCTTCGACCGTCGCGGCCGTGCCGGTTTGCAATAGGCGGCCAGGGCACTGCCGACGGTCTGCAGGAGTGCCGCGCGCTCTTCGGGAAGGCCGGTGCCCGTGGCCAGGCGCGCGACCCGTGCGGGACCCAGCAGGTCGGCCAGGAGCGAGGCGCCGGCCGTATCCAGGGCGCCGAGTCCGGTGAAATCCACGGCGGTATGGTCGCTGACCTGGTTGCAGCAGATGCGCATGTGCGCGTGAAGCGAGGCGTAGTAGGGCAGGGTCCAGTCGCCGGTGACCACGAGGCGGCCCGTGCCCGACGAAGCGTCGATGCTGGCCGTGCCTGGTGTCCCCTCGGTTGCCATGCGTGGAAGGCTAGCAAGATTCCAAGGATAATGACCGCTTCCCCATGCAATCGAGCCCAAGTCGATGACCCAGAAAACCGTCCTCAACGCCACCCATCGCGAGCTCGGTGCCCGCATGGTGGATTTCGGTGGCTGGGACATGCCCATTGCCTACGGTTCGCAGATCGAGGAACACCACGCCGTGCGCCAGGCCGCCGGCATGTTCGACGTATCTCATATGACGGTGGTGGACCTCACCGGCGAGCGCACCCGGGCGTTCCTGCGGCATCTGTTGGCCAACAACATCGACAAGCTGACCAAGCCGGGCAAGGCGCTCTACTCGTGCATGCTCAACGAGCGCGGCGGGGTCATCGACGACCTCATCGCCTATTTCCTGCGCGAGGATTTCTTCCGCCTGGTGGTCAATGCCTCCACCCGCGACAAGGACCTGGCCTGGATCGAAGCCCAGGCCAAGGCCTTCGGCGTGTCCGTGCGCGAGCGTCCGGAATTCGCCATGATCGCCGTGCAGGGCCCGACCGCCCGCGACATCGTGCTGGGGCTGCTACCCGATGACAGCCGCGTGAAGGTCGCCAGGCTCGGCAAGTTCGTCGCCGCCGAGGTCGAGGGCCCCGACGGCATCCCGCTGTTCGTGGCACGCACCGGCTACACCGGCGAGGAAGGCTTCGAGATCATCGTGCCCGATACCCGCGCCGTGCAGTTGTGGAAGGCGCTTGCCGAGGCTGGCGTCGCGCCCGCGGGCCTGGGCGCCCGCGACACGCTTCGCCTGGAAGCTGGCATGAATCTCTACGGTCAGGACATGGACGAAGACGTCACGCCGTGGGAGGCCAACCTCGGCTGGACGGTGTCGCTCGACGAGGGCCGCGACTTCATCGGCCGCGCCGCGCTCGAGGCGCAGAAGAACGCAGGCGTGCCGCGCACCATGGTCGGTCTGGTGCTCGACGACAAGGGCGTGCTGCGCCACGGCCAGAAAGTACTCAGCGCCGCCGGCGAGGGCGAGATCCTGTCCGGAAGTTTTTCCCCCACCCTCAATCGCGCGGTGGCCTTCGCCCGCATCCCGGTGGGTGAACCAGGCGACGTGCGCGTGGACATCCGCGGCCGCGAAGTCCCCGTGCGCATCGTCAAATATCCCTTCGTCCGCGACGGAAAGCCGCAGGACGGCATCGTCATCTGATCCAGCATGGCGCCGGTTACAATCCGGCCCGACCAACACCCCCAGGAGCACCCCATGAGCGAGATCCCAGGCGACCTGAAGTTCCTCAAATCCCACGAATGGGCCCGCGTCGAAGACGACGGTACCGTGCGCGTGGGCATCTCCGACCACGCGCAGGCCCAGCTGGGCGACCTGGTCTACGTCGAGCTGCCGGAAGTCGGCGCCACCGTGCAGGCCGGCAACGGCACCGCGGTGGTGGAGTCGGTCAAGGCCGCCTCCGACATCTATTCCCCGGTGTCCGGTGAAATCGTCGAGGTCAACGAGGCGCTCTCCGACAAGCCTGAAACGATCAACGAAGACGCCTACGGCGAGGGTTGGATCTTCCGCGTGAAGGTGGAGAACCGCGACGAACTGGAAGACCTCCTCGATGCCGACGCCTACGGCGAACTCGTCGAGAACGACGACTGATTCCGTCGCGCCATCCACGCCGCACGCGGAATATTTTGCGTGGCGTGGATGGTCGCCGTCGTGTTCGCGGCGGTGTCGAATGTATCGCGCGAAGTGGTGGCCAGGGCATCGCCCGGCAGGCGCGCATGAACCCATCCAGGTGTCGCCGAACACCCCCGCGGGGTGTCCATGGGGTGCCTGGAGGGTCTTTCCGGAAATTTTTTTTTACGCCCCGGTTGACTACCGTTCATCGCCCTGGAGCGGCGTTCGCGGACGTTCGGCGACGTGCATCGACGATGCTGCGCGCGGCGCGATCGAATGCGCCATGCGAAACGCCGATGTCACGAAAATCACTTAAATAAAGGGGTTTTTGTGTCACAAGGCGGCGGAGTGGCGATTTTTATTTGGACTTCCATACGTCTTTCGATAGTGCAGTGAAAACACCGTCCGACCCCTTCATAGGGTGCCTGGTGGCCCCCTGGGGGGTGATCGCAACGCCTTAATTTCATGGCCAAAATTGATTGACACAGGGTATGGACAGGAATAGCTTCTGCAACAATTGACGGGGAACGGGTGATATGGGTACAGGAAAATTCGTCGCAGCGTACGTCGAACACGGTTCCAAAGCGGGTGCGGTCCGGAAGATCACGGTATCGATTCCACTCCACGTGTTGCGACTGCTCTCCGACGAACGCACTCGCCGACAAGTGAACAATTTGAGGCACGCGACGAATAGCGACTTGCTCGTCGAAGCGTTCCTCCATGCTTTTACTGGGCAACCACTGCCAACCGATGAGGAGCTGAAGAGAACTATGGCTACGACCAAGAAAACTGCAAAGAAAACCGCCCGCAAGAGCGCGGCCAAGAAGGCCGTCCGCAAGACCGCTGCCAAGAAGGCCGCAACCAAGCGTCCGGCAGCCAAGAAGGCTGCAACCAAGCGTCCGGCAGCCAAGAAGGCCGTCCGCAAGTCTGCTGCCAAGAAGGCCGTGAAGAAGGCTGTAAAGAAGGCCCCTGCCAAGAAAGCTGCCAAGAAGGCTCCGCGCAAGGCTGCCGTGAAGAAGACGGCCGCTGCCAAGGTGGCTCGCGCTACCCGCACTGCCAAGAAGTAATAAGCGGTACCCAAATAACTAGAAGTCGTATTGATCGAATTTTCCCTCCCCGCGACGCCCAGCGCGGGGAGGGTACTTCGAAGCCCTTCGCCCCGGCCCAAAGCCGGGGCGCTTCGTTTTGGGACGCTAAAGTTATGGCTGCCCCGGCCGATGGTTTGCCGTAGAGCGGTTTTTACGGTTTACTTCACGTGTCCGTGACGTGCCCAAGGGGTGCGCTGCGGGGAAGAGAGCCACAGGGGGCTTTACAGGGGACAAGCCAGGTCGTGCGTTGCGATGGATGCCTGGCGCACCGTTGCTTCGCGTGCATGGACCTATCCCCGCACCCCTGCCGGCATCGACCTTCAAGTTCCATCCATACCTCAAGTCGGTGGTGAGAGCACATGCACAAGCGTCGTCCGGTTTTCGCACCACGCCTGGTCCGCGGTTCGACCAGCCAGATGCTCATCGCTGTGGTCGCGGTGTTCTTCGCCCTCGCTGTTGCCGCCTACTTCCTGGTGTACCTGCCCAACAAGGCCGCCGTCGAGCAGATCAACGGCACGCCCACCGTGGGCCAGGCACCAGCACACGCCACCAGCGTTGCCGCTCCCACGGACGTCGATCGCCTGAGCGTCGACCAGCTTCTCTCCGAGGCCCGCAAGGCGATGAACGATCGCCGCCTGGTGGCCCCGGCTGGCAACAATGCCTACGAGTTCTACCTGAAGGCGCTCGAGCGCCAGCCTGGCAACGCGGTGGCCGCCGACGCACTGCGCGAGACCTTCACTTTTGCCTCAAGTTCCGCCGAATCGGCGATCAACCAGCGCGACTTCAACGAAGCCCAGCGCGAGATCGACCTGCTGGCCAAGGCGGATCCGGAAAACTATACGCTCACCATTCTGCGTTCCAAGCTCGACGCACAGCGCAAGACGCTTGATCGTGAACAGCAGCAGCAGCTTGACCAGCAGCGCCAGGCGGCGCTGGTCCAGCAGCAACAGAAGGAAGCCGCCGCGCGCGCCCTGGCCGAGCAGCAGGCTGCCGCCGAGACCGCGCGCCAGCAGGCCGCTGCCGCCACCCAGGCCAAGACCGCCGCGCCGCGCGCGACGACCGCTCCGGGTGCCGTGGCGGCCAACACCGCAGCGACCGCGGCCGCACGCGCCACGCCCAGCGACGACGTCAAGATCACCGACGCGGTACTCACGCGCCGCGTCAACCCGCGCTACCCGACGGCGGCGCAGCGTGCCAACCAGGAAGGCTGGGTGGACGTGGAGTTCACTGTCAGCGGCACCGGCGGCGTGGACGGCGTGAGCATTGTCGATGCCCAGCCCAAGCACGTGTTCGACCGCTCGGCGATCGACGCGGTGAGCAAGTGGGAGTTCACCCCGGCCACCCGCAATGGCGAGCCGATGCCGGTAACGATGCGCCGCCGGATCGAGTTCAAGCTCGGCCGTTAATCGTCGTTCGGCGTCGCCTGCTTTTTCTTCTGCGCCGTCTTGGTGGTGCTGGCCTTGCCTGCCGTCTTCTTCGACGCCGTCGCCGCGGCCCTGCCCTTGCCGTGCGACCGGGCGGCGGGTGCAGCGGCGGTTGCCGTGCCCTTTGATGCCTTGCCCGTGCTGCGTGCCTTGGTGGCTATCGCCGGCACGATGCGCGTGGGCGCGGCGCCTTCAACGCCAGCCCAGTCGACATGCGGCGCACCGATCAGGCCGTCGAGCACCATCGGCATCAGTCCGGAGGGCACGGGCCCCGTGGAGTTCCACAGCGTGACCACGCCCGCGTGGTACTTGGGGAAGAAGGCGATCATGGTGCGGTAACCTTCCACCGCGCCGGCATGGAACACCAGGGTTTCCCCGGCATAAGTGTAGACGCGCCAGCCCAGCGCGTAGTCGGCCGTGGTCAGGCGCGCGGCACGCCAGGGCGTGGCGCGGAGCTCCGACGGCGTGGACACTTCAGGTGCGTGCAGTACGTCCAGCACCGACGAAGGCAGCACATCCGGGTGCCCGCCCATTTGCGCGATCAGCCACTGCTCCATGTCGCGGATGGATGCGTTGACACCCGCGGCCGGGGCCACGCGGTAATAGTTTTCCTTCGGCTCGAAGGAGATCCAGCCGTGGCCGGCCGCGCGATGCGGACGCGCCCAGCTGGCGCTGGCTTCCAGCGAGTCACGGCCATAGCTGGCGGTATCCATGCCCAACGGCGCGAACACGCGGCGCTCCACCTGGCGGTAGAAGAAGTCGCCGGTCTGCGCGTAGACCACATCGCCGATCAGGCTGAAGGCCACGTTCTGGTAGCCGTAGCACTGGCCTACCCCGCAGGCCAGGTCCACCTCGTCGAGCTTGCGGACGAGGTCCTCGTAGGACATGTTGCCCTCGAGCATGTTGTCGTAAGTGTTCTTTGGCAGTCCCAGGCGCTGGCCCAGGATGTCGCGCACCGTGGCCTTCTGCGCCGCCTGCATGTCCTTCAGTTTGAAGAAGGGCAGGGCGTCGACCAGCTTGGTATCCCAGCTCATCCGGCCGTCGTGCACCAGGATGCCGGTAACGGCGGTGGCGAAGGCCTTGGACAGCGAGGCCAGGCGGAACACCGTGGTGGGCAGCACCGGTGACTTGGTCGCCGCGTCCGCGTAACCGATGGTGTGCTCGAAGACGACCTTGTCGTCCACCACCACCGCGGTGGCCAGGCCCGCCACCGCATCGCGCGATTCAACCGTATCCAGCCACGTCTTGTAGTTGTCGATCGTCTCTTTCACGCGCTCCGGCGGCAGGTGGGCTGCCTGCGGATCGGCGTGGACGACGGTGGGGGCGGGTGGGGGCGCCGCCAGGGCCACGGAGGCGGGCAGGGCGGCGAGTGCGAAGAGCAGGCTGAAGCGTGATGGCATGCGGGAAAGACGACCGGCGTGGACAAGGGCTGCGAGCAGGAGCCGCACTGCATTGTGGGGGACTTCGGCCCTTGTAACAACGTACGGTTTCGACCCATTCAGCGCCCGGTGTGCCGCAGCCGGCGTGGTAGTCTGCGCAATAACGCCCGTGGAAATTCCTGATCGCATGACCCCTGAGCGACCGGCCACCGGAGCCACCGCCCGTGAAGGGCCGCCGTGGCTGCCCGCCCTGGCGTTTTTCCTTGTGCTGACGGCGTATTACATTATCCGCCCGGTGCGCGACCAGCTGATCGGTGCGGTGGGTTCCACCGCGCTTCCGTCGATTTATCTTGCCGTGTTCGTGGCCACCCTGCTGCTCACGCCCTTGTTCGGCTACACGGTGTCCCGGTTCCGGCGCGCGCCCTTGCTGGCCTTCAGCTACAGCTTCTTCATTGCCTGCCTGCTGGCGTTCGTCCCGGCTTTCCTGGCCCAGGACCGCATCGGCGCCAGGAACCTGGGCAACGTCTTCTACGTCTGGACCACCGTCTTCAACGTTTTCGTGGTGTCGCTGTTCTGGAGTTTCATGGCGGACATCTACGACAGCGTTCGCGCCCGCGCGGTCTTTCCCATCATTGCCATGGGTGGCATGGGCGGCGCATTGTTCGGCCCTGTGCTCACCTCCACCCTGGTCTCGTTGGTGGGTGTTGCATCCCTGTTGGTGGTGTCAGCGTGCATGCTGACCTTGGCCCTGGGGTGCCTGCTGTGGATCTCGCGCAGGCAGCCGCCGCGGCAGGGCACCGCTGTGCGGGAAGACGTGGCCATCGGTGGCTCACTCCTGGCGGGGATGAAGGCGGCATGGTCGCAGCCCTTCCTGCGCAATATGGCCATCCTGACGCTGCTCGGCGATGGCATCGGTACCCTGGCCTACGCGTTGGTGGCCGATAGCGTGCACGCGACGATGCACGACAAGGTAGCCATCACCCAGTTCTACTCCCGGCTGGACCTGGCCATCAATCTCTTCGGTGCGTTGATGCAGTTCACCGTCACCCGGTGGGTGCTGGTGCGCCTGGGCGCGGTGTGGGGGCTGATCATTCCTTCGGTGGTGAACGTGCTGTTGCTGCTGTGTGTGGCGGCGGCCAGCCACGGGGTGCTGGCCTTCCCGCTGCCATGGTTCGGGGGCGCAGTGGCGGTGAGCGTGTCGGTGATCACCATCATGCAGGTGGTCACCCGCGGCATGGCCTACGGCATGACCAAGCCCGCCAGCGACGCGCTGTATACGCGCGTGGCGCGCGAGGAACGCTACAAGGGCAAGAACTTCGTCGAGACCGCCGTCTGGCGCCTGGGCGACTTCCTAGTGACTTCGAGCGTGGTCGGCCTTCGTGCGGTGGGCGTGGGTATCGCTGGCATGGCATTGATCTCTGCGTGCGGGTCGGTCCTCGCCACCTGGATCAGCCACAAGGCGGGTACCTCGCCCGATCTGCTGCCAGAACCGGACGTTGGAACCCGTCGCGCGGGCTGAACGGAAGCGGGGGTCAGAGTAATGACTCTGACCCCAACAACTCTTACGAGGCGATGTACCGCTGCAACTGGTCGATTTCGTGGGCCTGATCGTCGATCACCGCCTTGACCAGGTCGCCGATGGACACCACGCCCACCACCTTGCCGCCGTGCACGACCGGAAGGTGGCGGATGCGGCCGTCGGTGCACAGCCGCATGCATTCATCGACGGTATTGTCCAGGCCGACCGTCATCACCGGGCTGGTCATGATTTCCGCCACCGCCGTCTGTGCGGATGACTTGCCCTGCAGGATCACCTTCCGCGCGTAGTCGCGTTCGGAGATCACGCCCACCAGCTCACTGCCCTTCAGTACCACCAGTGCGCCCACGACGTGTTCGGCCATGGCGCGGATGGCCTCGTAAACCGGCGCGTCCGGGGCCACGGCAAATACATCGCTGCCCTTGCCTTGCAACAGATGCTTGACTTGCTGCATGTCATTACCCCTCCGCATGGAACGATGGGATCAGTCTAGTCCCGCGCGTGGCCGGCTCGGTTATCGCCATGTGAAGCCAGCCGGTCCTCGATGAAATAGATGGGCCGCGCCTTGCTCTCGGCGTAGTTGCGGCCCACGTATTCGCCGATCACGCCCAGTGCCAGCAACTGCGCCCCGCCGAGGAACAGGATGACCACCATCAACGTGGGGTAGCCGCGCACCGGGTCGCCGAAGGCCAGTACCTTGACGATCACCCACAGCCCGTACAGGAAGGCCACGCACGCGGCGCTCACGCCCACCCAGGTGGCCAGCCGCAATGGCGCCGTGGAGAACGAGGTGATGCCCTCCATGGCGAGGTTCCACAGGCGCCAGTAATTCCATTTGGTCTTGCCGGCGTGGCGGGAGTGACGGTCGTAGACCACGGCGGTCTGCCGGTAGCCAACCCAGGTGAACAGGCCCTTCATGAAGCGCTGGCGCTCGCGCAACTGGCGCAGGGCTTCCACGGCGCGGCGCGAGAGCAGGCGGAAGTCGCCGGTGTCGCGGGGCACGGGGGTATCGGAGAGCTTCTCCATCACACGGTAGAACGCTTTCGATGTCAGGCGTTTCAAACCGCTTTCGCCTTCGCGCACGCGGCGCGTGGCGTAGACCACGTCGTACCCGGCGCGCCAGCGTTCCAACAGTTCAGGAATGAGCTCCGGAGGGTCCTGCAGGTCCGCATCGATCACCACCACGGCGTCGGCGTCCACGTTGTCCAGGCCCGCGGTCATCGCCGCCTCCTTGCCGAAGTTCCGTGACAGGCGAAGCCCCGTGACACGCGCATCGGCGGCGCCCAGCGCGGTGATGGCGGCCCACGTGCCGTCGCTGCTGCCGTCGTCGACGTAAAGAACCTTTGTCGTGCCGGGTATCGTATCGAGCACGGCCGCCAGGCTCGCGTGGAAATCGCCCAGTCCATCGGCTTCGTTGTAGGCGGGCACCAGTACAGTGAGTTCCGTCATCGGTCAGCGTCCTTGTCGTGCCACGGGATGGTTCGAGGTGAGGTAGGCCGGGCCGCCCAGCTGGGACATCTGCTGGGTGATCCAGGCCGTGCGTCGCATGACATACGCGCTGGGCTTGTCCACGCGCAGGCGCCGCGGGTTGGGCAGCACCGCGGCCAGCATGGCCGCCTGCGTGGCGGACAGGCGCGCGGGAGGAACGCGAAAGAACGCATCGCTGGCCGCGCCAACGCCGTAGATGCCGTTACCCAGCTCCACGATGTTCATGTATACCTCCACGATGCGCCGCTTGGGCCAGGTCAGCTCGATCAGTACGGTGAAATACGCTTCCAGCCCCTTGCGTATGAAGCTACGGCCATTCCACAGGAAAAGGTTCTTCGCCACCTGCTGGCTGATGGTGCTGGCGCCACGCAGGCGTTTACCTTCATCCGCCGCATCGATGGCATCCTGGATGGCGTCGACATCGAAGCCATGGTGGAAGGGGAATTTCTGGTCCTCGCCGGCTACCATCGCCAGTGGCACCAGCGGCGTTACTTCACTTGCCGGTACCCAGCGGTGGGCAAAATGGAAATTCGGCTCACCCGTGGCCGTAGCCTCGATGCGGCGCTCGAGCATCATTGCGGAGGTTACTGGCGGTACGAAACGCATCACCAGCACCGCCAGCCAGGAGATCGCCACGAAGGACAGCAGGGCCAGCCCGATCATGCGCAGCAGGCGGATCCAGAAAGGTCGTGAGTGCGTGGGCATGGATCGGCCGTGCGGAGGATGAGGCAGAGTATACGGAGGCCCGTCATGGCCTGGCGGGAAGGTTGCCATCGAAGCCGCTTGCCCCCACCTAAGCGTGCTTGCCGGAGACTGATGTGACAGATACCCCCACTTTCCCTACCGACGACGTCCTCTATCGCTTCCTGCTCGAGGAGGCCGGCGTGCGCGGCGCGCTGGTGCGCCTGGGCTCCAGCTGGCGCGAAGTGGCCTCGCGCGCCGACTACCCTGCATCGTTGAAGAGCCTCCTGGGTGAAAGCCTGGCGGCCAGCGCATTGCTGACGGGCAATATCAAGCTTGAGGGAACGCTGTCGGTGGAGTTCAAGAGTTCCGGCCCTTTGCGCCTGCTCTTCACCGAGTGCGCCGACCAGGGCCGCCTGCGTGGACTGGCCCGCTGGCACGACCCGCTTCCCGGGTCGCTGGACCTGGGTGCCATGGAAAACGCCCTGATGGCCATCACCATCGGCAGCGCCGAGCGCGGCCAGCGCTACCAGGGACTGGTCTCGCTGGATAAACCGTCGCTGGCCCAGGCGCTGGAGGGATACTTCACGCAATCGGAGCAGCTGCCCGCGCGCATCCTGCTGGTGGCCGATGGCGACCACGCGGTGGGACTGATGCTGCAGAAGATGCCTGGCGAGGGCGGCCATGGCGGCACGTCCGACAGCGATGCATGGAATCGCGTCAACCACCTCACCGATACGCTCACCCTGGCCGAACTTGCCGCCACGCGTCCGGAAGAATTGCTCTTCCGCCTGTACCACGAGGAGAACGTGCGGCTGTTCGAGCCGCGCATGCTCGCCTTTGGCTGCAGCTGCTCGCGCGAGCGGGTACAGGCGATGTTGCGTTCGCTGGGGCGGGAGGAAGTGCAGGCCGCGCTTGATGCCCGTGACGGCGAGATCGAGGTGATCTGCGAATTCTGCGCACAGCGCTACACCTTCGACAAGGTGGACGCCGAGCAGGTGCTTGCCGCCGATCCCGCGGCTGTCCCGGCGGCGCCGACGCGACTGCAGTAACGCCGCCTTCCCGGCGCTTGGGCGTGCTGGGGGGTCAGAGTAATTACTCTGACCCCTTCAAAAACGGAGGACGTTACGGCTGCTTGGATGGCTCGGGCGTGCTCACCGGCGCGGGTGCGGTGGTCGGCGCGGGCGCCTCGGGCAGGTTAAGCAGGGGATCGGCCTGCTGCGCCTCGAGCGTGCGGATGTTCTGCTGCACCTGTTCCAGTTGCGTGCGGGTGCTGCGCAGGTCCGAGCTGAGCGCCGTGGCCTGTGCCTTGGCCTGCTGCTGCATCGCCGCCACCTGGGTGGCCTGCTGCTGGCGATGCTGGGCGTCTTCCTGCAACTTGGCCAGCCGCTGCTGGTTGAGGTTCAGGAGTTTCTCGCCGTACTTGCGGCCGGCTTCCAGTCGCACCGTGTCGATGTCGGTCTGTGCCAGTTGCTCGGTTTGCTGGGCGAAGGTGCGGTAGACCCGCTCGGCGTCCGCCACCACATCGGACTTGATCACGCGCCAGTACTCCGCGTCGTGCGACAGCACCACGTAGTACACCAGGTGCTCGGCGTCGAAAAGCAGGCTGGCTGCATAGCTGCCGTTCGCCGTGCGGCGCAGTTCAGAGAGTGCGTGTTCGTCGACCAGGCGCCGCAGTTCGTCTGCCGTGGCACCGCTGATCTGGGCGGGACCTGAGGGAACGTCCGCCGGGGCCGTCGCTGGCGTGGCTGCCGGCGGCCGCGGGGCCGGGGCATGCTTGGCCGCGGCAAGAACCATGCCCATGGGGGCAAGGGCCAGCACAAGGCAGGCAGCCAGCTTGGAGGCGGTTGTCATGGCCTTTCGAGTCATCCGGATTCCCTGTGGCCGTTATCGAGGTGAAACGGCACCTGAATCCATACTTTAATGGGTGAGCCAGCAGTCCGCCACGGCGTTGCGGCGATTTTTCCGTCCGATTTGACCTGGGCAGCCACCATCCCAAGTCGTTCGGCCCTTCCGGGGCGCTCAAGGCGGTCGCGGCATGACCCTGACCGGACCGGCTCCCCAGCCCGGATGCCCAGCTCGGGGCCGCCACCTCGGTCAGCGTGGGTAATTGCCGATTTCGTGCAGCTATACACCCAGGTGTTTGCTCCTATAAATTCATTGGCGCCACAGCCTGAATGGAGCAATGCGCGTGGGCGGGGAAATCAGCAAGGGGGAAGGCGTGGTGCGGTCGCTCGACCTTGCCGGAGTATCGGCAGTGTTGGGCGTTTGCGAGGCGGATGTAGTGCTGCTGGGAGCGGCGGCACTGCAAGGCGAGGTCGTCACGCAACAAGCGGGCGATTGCGTGTTGATCACCGGCTGCTACGGGTTTTCGTTCCGGGCCAGCTTCACGCTGCCCGAGGATATGAGCCTGGTGGCGTATATCCACGATACCGCGCCGCAGAGTTGGTGCCACGGCGTGGGGCTTGAGCCAGGCTCGGCGATCACCGTGCTGCCCGAGGGTGACAGCGAGGTGCTGCTGGTTGCCGGTTGCCGCTGGACGTTGATGCTGCTGCCCGCGGCCACGTTGCGCGCGGAGTTTGCAGCGCTGTCGCCCGACAACCCCGAGCCCAGCGCCCATCGCCTGCGCATGTTCATCGCCGGCCATGCCGGTGAGGCCCGATCATTGGGCGATGGCTATGACGCACTGCGCTCGCGCCTGGAGAACGGAGAGTCGGCGGGCGAACTGGTGGCACCGCTGCTTCGACGACACCTGGCGGCGACGCTGGGCGCCACGGCAGAAGACCGCCCGGTTTCCTCCCGTGGCCGCCGCGCGCACTACGTCACGGTGCGCCGCGTGGAAGATTTCATGCGCGCGAACCTGCGCCGCGATATCTACATCCAGGAGCTATGCAACGCCGCCGGCGCCAGCGAGCGTGCGTTGCGGTATGCCTTCGATGACCTGGTAGGTATCCCGCCCAATCGCTACCTGTCGCTGCTGCGCCTTTGCGCGGCCTATCGCAGCCTGACGCAGGCCGACGCCAGCCGCCGCTCGGTGAAGTCGGTGGCCTTGAGTTGCGGCATGTGGGACCTGTCGCGGTTCGCCGAGCACTACCGGCACACCTTCGGCGAGTTGCCGCGCGCCACCCTGGTACGCAGCCAGCAGGGAGAGCTGGCCGGACATTGACCGCCCGCCCGCGACTTGCGATTGGTGGTCAATGACGCTGTACTTGCACCTACGGCAGCAAGGCGGGGTGGAAAGGCAACCATGGGGAAGGTGGCGGGCGGAACGTCCGGGAGGCGCACAGGCGTCGCCAGGGGCGCGTGGCTGGCGTACATGGGCACCGCCGTCGCGGCGCCGGCGTTCGGCCAGCAGACGGCGGCCCAGCTCGATGACCTCACCCGTACGATGACGCAGTACTCCCAGCCGAAGGCGAATGCACAGGTGCCGGCGGCAGCGACGTCAAAAGCGAAAGCGTCGGCGTCCGCACCGGAGAAGCATCCCCGGCGAAGCGCTGCGCCGCCGTCGCACGAGAAGACCGTGCTGCTCGTACGCAAGCCCGCCGCCGCGCCAGCGAAACCCGCACTGCCGATCCGCGAAGCAGCCATGCCCAGTAGGGCGCCAGCCGCGACCATTCGCGCAACGCCGAACCCATCGGTGCCGAAGGTAGCCACGAGCACTCTTTCGCAACCGCAATCAAAGCCATCGGCATCGCCTGCCAGGACTCTTGTCGTCGCGACCCCTGCCGCTCCAGCCGTAGCGTCCACCGTTGCGGCGGTGTCGAAAGCCAACGCTACGGCCACCCCTATCGTCGGGCGGGAGAATGGCGATGCGCCCTTCTGGAAGCGACCAAGGAGCTGGGTGGCCGGTGCCGCGGTGTTCGTCTTGCTGCTGGTGGAAGTAGTGGGCTGGCGTCGCCACCACAGCCGCAAACGCGACGCCAAGGTGCTCGCCAGCATCGTGCCCACGGTGCGGCCGGGTGATCGCGAAGCCGACTACCATCCCCGCCCCTCGCAGCCGCCTGATCACCCTCGTCCGTTTGGAGCCGGGTAGCCGGGCACGCCTAATGACGTGTCGTTGATTTCCGAGAGTGGCCGCTAGGTGTATAAGCTCAACTCAACGACGAATTCGCGGAGTGACGGTGGCGTCAACAACGGGGAAGGCAAAAAGTGGTAGGAAGGATGAAGTGACCCAGGGAACGGGGTGCACGCCGACATGGCGCGCTACCGGGGTGAAATTCCTGCTTGCCTTCGTTGTCGTCGGATCGCTTGCTGCGTGCGCGGGGGTTCCCGGACGCGCAACTTCGCCCCCGGCGGAGCCCGCCATTGCATTCCCGGACCCTGCCAGTGCTGCCATTCCCGGGGGTGTTTTCGTCGATACCTCCCGGCTCGCCCAGGTGCAGCCAGGCCTGGCGCGCTCACAAGTGTATGCATTGATCGGCATGCCGCATTTCGGCGAGGGCATGGATGCATCGCATTGGAACTACGTCTTCAACTATCGCGACGACGCCGACCAGGTGCAGCAGTGCCAGTTCCTGGTGGCATTCGACACGGATGACCGCGTCAACGACATGCACTGGCAACCTGACGGTTGCCAGGAGCGTCTTCTCGCCAAGGCGACGAAGACCCCGCCGGTAGCCACATGGCAGCCCAAGGCACCGGTCGCCGTGGCACCGCCCGCTCCTTCTCCCGCACCGCCTCCTGTGCTGCCCGTATCGGCTGCGCCGGTAACCGGGGCAGCAACAGCTACACCGCCGGCTCCCGATGCACCGGCCGCCGCACCGACGCCGGTGGCAACCACGCCACCGGCCAGTGACGCCACGCTTGCCGCCACCAGCCAGGCTTCGTCGCCGTCGCCAGCGGTGACGCCTGCGCCTGCAGTGCCCGCTATGGCGCCTACTCCCGCTCCTGCACCTGCACCTGCTCCGGCGCCCATGGCGCAGGCACTCGTGGCTTCTGCCGCGGACGCGGCCGAAGTGCCGCTGGCACCCATGCCGCCGGTCACGCTTTCCAGTGATGCGGCTTTTGCGCCGGGATCGGCGAAGCTCACCCATGCCGGCCGTGAGCGCCTGGACTTGATGCTGCTATCGGTGCAGGTGCCCACCCAGTTCCACGATCTGAAGGTGGTGGGTTTTAGCGATCGCACTGGCACGGCGAAGAACAACCTCAAGCTGTCGCAAAGGCGCGCCGAAGCCGTACGCCGGTACCTGGTGGAAGGTGGCGTGCCCACCGACAGCATCACGGCGGTAGGCAAGGGTGAGCGCGAACCCAAGGCCGAGTGCGGCAAGAAGAAGGGCAAGGCCTTGTCCGAATGCCTGTCACCGGACCGCCGCGTCGAGATCAACGGCCTGGCGCCGCCCGACGCTATCTCGCATTGACCAACGTCGTCAGGCGCTGATCTTTCCCGGGGCGTGCAGCCAGGTGGTGGCGGGCGCCGGCTGGGCGAACAGGAAGCCCTGGCCGAACTTGCAGCCCACGCGCATCAGCGCGGCACGTTGCACGGGCGTTTCGATGCCCTCGGCAATCACCTGCATCTTCAGCGAATCGGCCAACGCCTGGATGGCACGGACCACTGCAGCACCCTGGCTGTCGTTTTCGTCGCTAAGCTGGATCACGAACGAGCGGTCGATCTTCAATGTCTCGATCGGGTACTGGTGCAGATAGCTCAGGCTGGAATAGCCCGTACCGAAATCGTCCAGCGCGATGCCCACGCCCTTGTCGCGAAGATTGTTGAGGATGCTCTTCACCTGCGCGGGATTTTCCAGCAGCGCGCGTTCGGTCACCTCCACGCGGATCGTGCGTGGAGGAACCTTGTGCTCGGCGAACAGCGCCAGCAGGCGTTCGTCGAGGTCCGGCGAACGGAAATGACGGCCCGACACATTGATGCTGACGAAACCCTCGTCGCGTGTGAGCGCACGTGCCTGCCGGCATACCTGCTCGAAGATCTGCCAGTCGATGGCTTCGGCGCAGCCGGTTTCCTCGGCCACGTTGAGGAACTCACCGGGGGCCAGCAGACCGCGCTCGGGATGGCGCCAGCGCATCAGTGCCTCATAACCGACGATGCGGCCGTCTTCGAGTTCCACCACGGGCTGGAAGAAGGGCACGAACTCGTTGCGAGCCAGCGCGCGGCGGAGGTCGCCTTCCAGTTCCAGCAGGCTCAGCGCCTCGCGGCGCAAGCCATCGTCGAACACGGCGGCGCGGTGGCGACCTTCGTCCTTGGCGCGGTACATGGCCGAATCGGCGTCGCGCAGGAGGTCTTCGGGGCGCTGGTAATCGGGGCCCGGCATGGCGATGCCGATGGACGCGGAAGTGAAGATTTCCTTGGCGCCCAGGCGGAACGGCGTTTGCAGTTCCTGGATGATGCGTTCGGCGATCTGCATCGCCTGCGCGGGCTCGGTGATGCCCTCGGCCAGCACCGCGAATTCGTCGCCGCCCAGGCGCGCGACCACGTCGCGGGTCTTCAGGCACGCGCGGATGCGTCCACCAACCTGGAACAGCAGGTCGTCTCCCACCAGGTGGCCGACCGAATCGTTGATCACCTTGAAACGATCGAGGTCGACGAAGAGCACCGCGAAGGTTTCGGCGGTATTGGCATGGTAGTGCGACAACGCCTGGTCCAGGCGCTGCAGCAGCAGCGTGCGGTTGGGCAGGCCCGTCAGTGAATCGTGCAGGGTTTCGTACTTCAGGCGGCGCTCCACGCGCTCGCGTTCGGCGATTTGTTCGCGCAGGTCGCGGTTGGCCAGGGCCAGCGCGCGGGTACGCTCGGTGACGCGGCGCTCGAGGCTGGCATAGGCCTGCTTGAGCGATTCGGTGGTGTGCTTGCGCTGCAGTGCGTTGGCCACGTGATAGCTGACGAACGTAAGCAGTTCCTGGTCGCGCGGGCTGTAGGTGTGCTCGGGCGAATAACTCTGGACCGCCAGTACACCCATCGAGCGTTCGCCCCAGATCAGCGGCACGCCGAGCCAATGCAGCGAGCGTGCGCCCGAGGCCACCAGGATGCCCTCGCGGTGCAGGCGGTCGATCTCGTCGCGGTCGGCGAGCAGCGCCTTGCCGCTGCGCAGGACGTATTCGGTGAGGCCGCGGCCCAGCTCGCGCTGGCTGCGCGCACGGTCGAGTTCGTCCACGGAATAGGGGAAGCTCAGCTTGGACTGATCGTCCGTGAGCAGCGCGATATAGAAGTTCCGCGCGTAGAGCAGGCCACCGATAACGCGGTGCACGGCAGCGTAGAAATTCTCCAGGCTTTCCGAAGCGTTGGTGAGCTCGGCGATACGGAACAGCGCCGACTGCAGCCGCTCGCCCCGCTGGCGCTGCAGCACCTGCTGGCGCAACACGCGGTTGGCCTCGCGCAGGGCCGCGGTACGCGTGGCCACGCGGCGTTCGAGTTCCTCGTGGGCCTGGCGTCGCTCCAGCGCGGTCTGCACATGCTGCGCCACGTAGGCAAGCAGTTCACGGTCGTTCTCGGTGTAGCGGGTGTCGTCGCGGTAGCTCTGCACCACCAGCGCGCCCACCACGCGCTCGCCGCGCTTCATCGGCACGCCGAGCCAGTCGGCGCAAGATGGGCCCTGGCGGCGGTGCGGCCCTTCGATGCGCTGCTCGAGGTCTTCGCTGGCGCCCATCATCGGGCGGCCGTTCTTGAGCAGGTACCAGGTAAGGCTATGTTCGATCGTGGCCAGCGGTGCGACCGCTTCGTGATCGGGGATGTCCGGGTCGGCGGAATCGACGAAGTAGGCGAAGCGCACGGTTTCGTTCTGCGCGTCGTACAACACGATGAAGAAGTTCTCCGCATACATGAGGCTGCCGACGATCGCATGCAGCGCGCTCATCATGTCTTTCATGTTGTGCTCGGCGCTGGCCTGCTCGGCAATCGCGTAGAGCGCGCGCTGCAGGCGTTCGGCCAGCGCCAGGCGGGAGATCGCCTCGTATAGGTTGGCGGTTTCGCCCAACTGGCGCAGGCGCGCTGCGGCAAGGCGGCCGAGCCAGTCGATCTTCTCACCCCAGGAAGGATCGGCACCCGCGTCCAGCGGAGACGCCACGCGGAGCTCGCGCTTGCCGTGGGCGTCCTCGGCCAGCAGCAGGTCGATGCTTTCCCGGAACTCTTCCGTACTGTCGCCCGCGCGCCAGTAAACGACCGCATCTGGAAGCGATTGGCGCGCAATGTCTTCGATTATGTCGCGAACAGCCGTCATATCCACGGCCGCGAACAATTGTTCAATAGCCTCGCGCGGGACGTCGTCCGGCAGCCCCTGAAAGGGGCTTAGTTCGGCGCTGGTTGTCGACGCGAGCGTCATGCGTGCGTGGATCCGGGCAAGTTAGGATTCAGTTTATATCCGCGTCTTTCACCGAAGGCGAGGAAATTGGGTGAAACGGGGGAACCATCGATGTTTCCCCTATGTCTTTTTCGACTATCTTGGCCCCAACTTGAGTCAGGGGACTGTTAGTTATTTGTAAAACGCGGTATATTCGGGTTGCTGCCGTCCGTGGGGGAGGGTGGCCCGACAACCGGGACCAATTTCCGACGTGTTCTCACTGCGCCGTTCCATCGCCATGTTGTTGATTTCACTGCCGCTTGCGGCCGTGGGTCAGACCGTGGCCGGTGCAAATCCAGGCACGGACGCGGCCAAGTTGCTCAACCAGCAGCCTGATCGTATGGCCGAAATCGGCCCCGGTGTTGCAGTACCCCTGTGGCGCGCCCCTGATGGGCGCATGGTGGCCCTGCAAGCGGAATCGAGCAATAGCCGCGTGGGTGATACCAACCCCATCACCTTCAGTGCGGTCGATGCATCCACGGCGCTTTCCACGCGCCTGAACTACGACCTGGGCAAGAACCTCACGGCCCATGCCGGTGTCACCGACCACTCGTGGGTGAATACCGCCGATGCCTGCGCCACGCCGAACAACGCGGCCTGCGTTGCCGGTGGCACGCCGCCGCGCATCATCGCCAGCGAAATCGGCGCCTCCTACAATATCTCCGGCTATAGCCTGGGGCTGGGCGTGGGCTCGTCGCGTCCCTCCGATAGCACCTTGCCGCGTGTCCTGCCGGGCACGCCCGGCGCATGGACGGCGAACGGATTGCCGCTGTCGGCCCTTGGCAGCAGCACCCAGATCAATGCCCAGGGACGCGTGCCGTTCGATGGCAAATCCGGTCTCGATGTCGGTGCCAGCGTCGGCCGCATCCGGCTGTTGCCTGGCAACCTGCTTGGCATCAGCACGGTCGACCAGAAAGCCCTGAGCCTCGGCGTCGATCGTGGCCCGCTGTCGGGCAGCATCGTCGGCCGCGTGATGCAGCCGGAAGCCGGTGCGATCAACCAGCTCAATGCCGATCGCCGCTGGAGCGCGATCGACCTTGGCGTCACCGTGAAGCTGCCCTGGAAGGGCCAGTTGAGCATCGGTGCGCAGAACGTGTGGTCCAGCGGCAACGCACCCACACCCGCCGCGGGCCCCGAGCCCGACCAGTCCCGCACGCCGTACGTGCAGTACCACCAGGACCTCTAATCCTTACTGGCCCTTGCGGATCTTAAGGTCGCCCGAAAACGTCTCCACGTGCAGCTTGCCGCGTCCGCTGCCGGCAGTGGCATTGAGTTCGCTGCCCGGGCCGTCCTCACCCTTCGTTGCCTCGCCGAAATCGCTGCGCAGCTGACCGCTGAAGGTATTGGCGGTGATTTTCGCCGACAGGTTGGCCGGCACCGCAACCTGCACATCGCCGCTCATCGAGTCGATGGTGATGCTGCCGTCGCCCTCGATGCCTCCGCCAAGCTGCAGGTCACCCGACACGGTGCTCAGTTCCGCCTTGCGATAGGGGCCGCCGTTGATGTTCATGTGGCCTGACACCGTCTCGGCCTTCAGCATGCTGCCCACTGACGGCGCGGTGATGTCACCGCTCACTGTCTGCAGTTCCGCGTCGCCGGCGTGGCCGCCCAGGTCGATGCTGCCGCTGACGGTATTGAGGTTGATGCCGCTGGTGCGTGCATTCATGCGAACACGGCCGCTGACGCTCTGCACATCCACCTTGCCGCCGTCCAGGCCGTCGATGGTCACCGGTGCGCTGACGACATTGATATCCAGCGAAACACCCTTCGGCACACGGACGTTGAGTATCGTCGAACCCATGCGGTTGTCGGACTTCCAATTGAACCAGTTGCCGTTCTCGGTGCCGGACACCTTGATGTCCAAGTCGTGGTCGTCGCCTTCGATCTTCAGCGGCCGGGCGCCGGAGCCGAGCGAACCTGACACTTCCACCTGCGGCTTGTCCCAGGCGGTGACGGTGACTTCGCCCTTGACGTTGTCGATGCTGATGTGGGCGTTGGGGCGTGCCGCGGCGGTCAGGTTGATCGGCGTGTCGGCCATGGCGTGGCCAATGGCCAGGGAGAGCAGCAAGGGCGTGTAGTGGATGATCTTCATGGCGTTCTCCTGCGGCCTTAGCCGGCCTGGCGGTCGAGTTGGCGCAGGCGTTCCTGCTGTCGTTGGGTGCGGTCAAGGATCCGGCGCAGGGCCGGGGAGTCCGGTGCGTCTTGCATGGCCTGGGTCAGTTCGCTATGCGCAGTGGCAAGCTCCACGGCGGCGCCGGTAAGGCGGGGATCGTCGGGCTTCCAGCGCGTATTGCTGGCTACGTTGGTGCTTTCCGGCGGCGATGCCAGCCGCAGGGCGATGGAGCCGGAGAAGATCGCCACGCCGAAGATGGCGGCGGCCACGGCCAGGCGCCGTGTCCACAGATGGCGCGACCGGGTGGCCGGCGTCTCGTCCAGGCGTTCGTCGATGCCGGCCCACAGGTCACGCGAGGGCGCCACGGGCGTGCGCAGCGAGCGCATCTGGCGGAGGTGTTCGAATTCATTCATGGGGTGTCTCCTAGCGCGCGCTTCAACAGTGAGCGCGCCCGGTGCAACTGGGCTTTGGACGAGCCGACGGCCATGCCGAGCTCGTTGCCGATTTCTTCGTGCTTCCAACCTTCCACGTCGTGTAGTACCAGTACCGCACGAGCGCGTGGCGGCAGCGCGGCGATGGCGCGCTCCAGCTCGTCACGCTCGGCCGGGCAGAACGGGTTGTCGGCGGCGTCGGGCAGGTGTTCGTCGTCGACGATGCTCACCGGATCCGCGTTGCGGGCACGGATGGCCATCAGCGCGGTATTCACCGCCAGCCGATAGATCCACGTGCCGAAACTGGAATCGTGGCGGAAGGTGTCGAGCTTCTGCCATGCCCGCACGAAGGACTCCTGCACGAAGTCCTCGGCGCGGGCGTGGTCGAACCCGGCCAGGCGCAGCACGGCACCATAGACCTTGTCCACGTGCAGCCGGTAGAGCTTTTCGAAGGCGCGACGATCACCCGCGGCAGCAGCGCGAACGATGTCGGCATCCGAGGGCTCGGCGGCGAGCGCTGGCATGGGTGTTCCGATGGCGAGGCAAGCATTCATCTTGCCAGCTTGGATGCGCCCGCGGGCGGATTGGTTTAACTCCGCCCTGGGTTTATACCGCCTGGGCCCATGCCCTCGGGGCGGTATTGGCCAGGGCCGTGGCCATGCGTCGCTGTTCGTCGCGGAGCGCACGTGGCAGGCGGTCGCCGAAGCTATCCAGATAGCTGGCGATGTCCTTCATTTCGGTGGCCCAGCCCTCGGCATCCACCTCGAACAGGGCGCGTTCGGTAGTTGGCCCCAGGGCCAGCCCTTCCACGTTGATCCCGCCCGGTGCCGGCAGCGTGCCGATGGGGGTGTCGATGCCGCGGGCGGTGCCTTCCACGCGGCGGATGATCCATTCGAGCACACGGAGGTTTTCGCCGTAGCCGGGCCACATGAATTTCCCGTCGGCATCCTTGCGGAACCAGTTGACGTGGAAGATCTTCGGAAGCTTGGCGCCCGGCTTGTCGAAGCTGAGCCAGTGGCTGAAATAGTCGGCGAAGTTGTAGCCGCAGAAGGGCTTCATGGCCATCGAGTCGCGGCGCATCACGCCGACCGCGCCGGTGGCCGCGGCAGTCGTTTCCGAGCCCATGGCGGCGCCTACCAGTACGCCGTGCGTCCAGTCGCGTGCCTGGAATACCAGCGGTACCAGCGACGGCCGGCGGCCGCCGAAGACGATGGCGCTGATAGGTACGCCGTGCGCGGCCTCGGCCTTTTCGGTATAGCTGGGGCATTGCCGAGCGCTGACGGTAAAGCGTGCATTGGGGTGCGCGGCCGGGCCGTTGGCCTTTTCGTAGGGGCGGCCCTGCCAGTCGACGGCGGGGATGCGGTCGTCCAGTCCCTCCCACCAGGGCTGGTTGTCGTCCGTCAAAGCGACGTTGGTATAGATGGTGTCGTGCGCCAACGTGGCCAGCGCATTCGGATTGGTGTTGGCGCCGGTGCCAGGCGCCACGCCGAAGAAACCGGCTTCTGGATTGATCGCCCAAAGCCTGCCGTCGTCACCCGGTGTCATCCAGCAAATGTCGTCGCCGACCGTCCAGACCTTCCAGCCGTCCTTCGCGTACGCGCCGGTGGGGATGAGCATGGCAAGGTTGGTCTTGCCGCAGGCCGATGGGAAGGCCGCGGCGATGTAATGGGTTTCGCCGCGCGGGTCTTCGACGCCGACGATCAACATGTGTTCGGCCAGCCAGCCTTCGCGCCGGGCCTGGTGGCTGGCGATCCGCAGGGCGTGGCATTTCTTGCCGAGCAGGGCGTTGCCGCCGTACCCCGAGCCGATCGACTTGATCGACAGTTCCTCGGGGAAATGCATGATGAAGCGCTTGTCGGGGTCGAGGTCGCCGGTCGAATGCAGGCCGCGGACGAAACTGCCGTCGCGTTCGATGCGGGCCAGGGCGGCGGCGCCCATGCGCGTCATGATGCGCATGTTGGCAACCACGTACGGGCTGTCGGTGATCTCCACACCGCAGCGGGCGATGGGCGAATCGATCGGGCCCATGCAGTAGGGGATCACGTACATCGTGCGTCCCTGCATGGCGCCATCGAACAGGGCGTCGACCTTGGCGTGGGCCTGGGCAGGGTCCATCCAGTGGTTGTTGGGACCGGCGTCGGTCTCGTGCGGCGTGCAGACGAAGGTCAGGTGCTCGACGCGGGCGACATCCGAGGGGCTTGAGCGGTGCAGGTAGCTGCGCGGGTGGGTGGTCGGGTTCAGGGCGATGAGGTCGCCGGTGGCCAGCATGCCATCCACCAGTTGCCGGTATTCGGCATCACTGCCGTCACACCAATGGATCCGTTCCGGTTTGGTCAGCGCCGCCACACCGGCAACCCATTGATTCAACGCATCCAGACTGCTCGACATACCGCGTGGTCCTGAGGAAAGACAAGGTATGACGGTAGTTTGCGAGCGGTGGTATTGCAAGGTACGCTGCCGCAAAAGGCGTCGTGAGTTGGGGGTCAGAGTAAATACTCTGACCCCGCCCACCTTACGGCAGGACCTTTGGTTCAGGACTGCGGGGTGAGCGTGGCCAGCATGTGGGCGACGTATTCGTCGAACTCGTCGTGCGAGAGGCGGGGCAGGCCGAGGGTGAAATTAAGCTGCAGGAAACCCACGTAGGCGGCGTAGGTAAGCCTGGCCTGGTTGAGTGCGGGCCTGGCTGCCATGCCGGCCTCGCGGTACACCTCGGTGAGGAATTCGATGCGCCGCTGGGACACGCGTGCCATCACCGGCACCACCAGAGGATGGTCCAGCGCCTTGAGCAGCGCCGCATAGACGCGATGCGGATCGCGCTCATGGGCTACCCGCCGAAAGAGCTCGGGCAGGCGTTCGCGCGGATCGGCGATCGCCTTGATCTGGTCGATCACCTCGCGCTCGCCGTATTGCTCCCAGCGCTCCAGCGCCGCTTGCAGGAGAGCTTCCCGCGTGCGGAAATGCCAGTAGAAGCTTCCCTTGGTGACGCCAAGCTGGCGGGCCAGGGCTTCGACAGCCAGTGCGCCGACACCTTGTTCGGCGATCAGGCCAAGGGCGGCGTCTTCCCAATCCTCGGCGGAAAGGCGGATGCGGTCGGTCTTGGCACTGTCGTTCATCGCCGCATGGTAGCCGGTTGCCGGCAGTTTGCAATTCCCTGCGGGTGGAATCGGGCCGCTAAATGGTTGAATCAACGAATCTTTCACAACCGTACGGAAGCGTATTGACGACGGGGCCCACTGCTCCCATACTCAAGCGTATGGTTACTGCTTCCGCTCGTGCCACGCCACCGCTGGTTCGCTCCGTGCAGCACGCTGGCGTGGACCTTTCCGTCGCCGAGTTCGGCAGCGGCGGTTCGCCTTCCGTGTTGTTCGCCCATGGCTTTGGCCAGACCCGCCATGCCTGGACGGGCGCCGCCGCCGCATTGGCTGCACGAGGCATGCACGCGGTGACATTCGACGCGCGCGGGCACGGTGAAAGCGGCCGTCCCGAGGACGGTGAATACCACATGGAGCAGTTCGTCGCGGACCTGGGCGCCCTGGCCGGCGAACTTCAATCCCGCGATGGCCGGCCCCCGGTGCTGGTGGGGGCGTCGATGGGAGGCCTGCTGGGCCTGATGCTGGCTGGCACGGCCGCCAAGCCCCCGTTCGCCGCCCTGGTGCTGGTGGACATCACCCCGCGCTGGGAAACACGTGGCGTGGAGCGCATCCTCGGATTCATGCGTGCCCATCCCGATGGCTTTTCCAGCTACGACGCCGCGGCCGATGCCATTGGCGCCTACATGCCGCAGCGCGAGCGCAAGAGCGAGGCGTCGCTGCGGCCCTTGCTGCGGCAGGGTGATGACGGACGCCTGCGCTGGCACTGGGATCCGGCCCTGCTTGAAACCGTAAGCCACGAAACCGAGCGCTACCAGCCGCAACTGTTCGAGGCTGCCCGCCGTATCAAGGTACCGATGCTGCTGTTGTCCGGCGGACGCAGCGACATCGTTTCGCGCGACACGGTCAAGGAGTTCATGGGCCTGGTGCCGCATGCGACGCATGTCGACCTGCCTGACGCCACGCATATGGTGGCGGGGGACGCCAACGACGCCTTCACCGACGAAGTCGCGAAATTCATCCATCAGTTGAACTGACGCCGGCCGCCTGAAAGCAGCCGGCTATCGAAGCAAAGCCACGAGGTTACGAAGATGTCTGCGATCCTTACCATCCTGGCGGCACTTATCGCCTCCGGCGCCTGTGCCTACCACCGTACCTCCCTGCGCACCTGGGCCATCGCCACCGCCGTCACCACGCTGGTAGTGGGGCTGATTGCCCGCGCACCCATCACCACGGTGGTGCTGCTGGTGATCCTCGCCCTCGTGGCGGTGCCGCTGCTGATGGTGGATTTCCGCAGGGCGAAGATTTCCGCGCCGCTGCTGAAGATGTTTGCCAAGGTCACGCCGAAGCTTTCGGCGACCGAGCAGACGGCGCTTGAAGCCGGCACCGTGGGCTTCGAAGGCGAGCTCTTCTCCGGCAAGCCCGAATGGTCGCAGCTGCTGCGCCAGCCCAAGCCGGAACTGAGCGTCGAGGAACAGGCCTTCATGGACGGCCCGGTCGAAGAGCTCTGCGCGATGATCGACGACTGGCAGATCACCCACGAGCTGGCCGACCTGCCGCCCAACGTCTGGGACTTCATCAAGAAGAACAAATTCTTCGGCATGATCATTCCCAAGCGCTATGGCGGCCTGGAATTCTCGGCGCTGGCGCATTCGGCGGTGCTGCAGAAGCTGTCGTCGGTGTCGGCCACGCTTTCGTCCACGGTAGCCGTTCCCAATTCCCTGGGGCCGGCGGAACTGCTGCTGCACTACGGCAGCGACGAGCAGAAGGATCATTTCCTGCCGCGCCTGGCCGATGGCCGTGACATTCCCTGCTTCGCATTGACGGGCCCGCAGGCGGGCTCGGATGCCACTTCCATTCCTGACTTCGGCATCGTCACCAAGGGCATGCACGAGGGCAAGGAAACGCTCGGCATCCGGCTGACCTTCGACAAGCGCTACATCACGCTGGCGCCCGTCGCCACGGTGGTGGGCCTGGCCTTCCGCATGTATGACCCGGAACACCTGCTGGGCGAAAAGGAAGACCTGGGCATCACCCTGGCGCTGCTTCCGCGCGAGACCCCGGGGCTGGAAATCGGCCGGCGCCATTTCCCGTTGAATATCCCGTTCCAGAATGGCCCGATCCACGGCAAGGATGTATTCGTGCCGCTGTCCACGCTTATCGGTGGCCCGCACATGGCAGGCCAGGGCTGGCGCATGCTGGTGGAGTGCCTTTCGGTGGGCCGCGCCATCTCGCTGCCGTCCAACGCCACCGGTGGCTCGCGCATGGCGGTGGCCGCCACCGGCGCCTATGCCCGCATGCGCAAGCAGTTCGGCCTGGCCATCGCCCGCTTCGAAGGCGTGGAAGAAGCCCTGGCGCGCATTGGCGGTTACACCTATGCCACGGCGGCACTGTCGCGCGCCACGGCAGCTGCCGTTGACCGCGGTGAAAAACCCGCCGTGCCCTCGGCGATCGCCAAGTACCACGCCACGGAGTTCAGCCGTGCCGTGGCATCCGATGCCATGGACGTGCACGGCGGCAAGGGCGTGATCCTGGGACCGAAGAATTACGCCGGCCGCGCCTGGCAGGGCGTGCCCATCGCGATCACGGTGGAAGGCGCGAACATCATGACGCGCAGCCTGATGATCTTCGGCCAGGGCGCCATCCGCTGCCATCCCTATGTGCTGAAGGAAATGCAGGCGCTCACCATCGAAGACAAACGCGAGCAGCTTCGCGTATTCGACCGCGTGCTCTTCGGCCACATCGGTTTCGGTTTCTCCAATGCCGTGCGCAGCCTCGTGCTGGGCCTGACCTTCGCCTCCATCAGCGAAGGGGCGGGCGACGCCTACACCCGCCGCTACTACCGCAAGCTCAACCGCTATTCCGCGGCGCTGGCGCTTTGCGCGGACGTTGCCATGGGTGTGCTGGGCGGAAAGCTGAAGTTCAAGGAAAAGCTCTCCGCTCGCCTGGGTGACGTCCTATCCTACCTGTACATCGCCAGCGCCATGCTCAAGCAGTACGAGGACAATGGCCGTCCGGAATCCGACCGTCCGATGCTGGCCTGGGCCTTCCATGAGTGCGTGTGGCGCATGCAGATGGCTCTGGACGGCACCATCCGCAACTTCCCGGTGCGTCCGGTGGCCTGGGTGCTGCGCGCCCTGGTGTTCCCGTTCGGCCGTCGCGAAGTGCCGCCGTCCGATCGCCTGGGCCGTCGCGTCGCCGCACTGATCACCGCGCCCAGCGAAGCGCGTTCGCGCCTGCTCAACTGGACGTACCTCACGCCCAGCGCGAACAACACCGTCGGCCGCATGAATGAACTGCTGCCTGATGTGATCGCCGCGGAGCCGGTGGAGCGCAAGTTCCTCAAGGCCATGAAGGGCGGCCAGCTGCATGCGCACGACTACGACGGCCAGCTGGCCGAGGCCGAGCGCATCGGGGCGATCAATGCCGCCGAGCGCGAGTTGTTGAAGCGTGTGCGCGAGGGCGTGAACGAGTTCATCGCCGTGGACGACTTCGACCCGTCCGAGCTTCGCTCCGCGGTCACGCGGGCGGATCGGAAACCGACGGCCGTCAAGGCGGCCTGAAGAAAAAGGCGGCCTTCGGGCCGCCTTTTTTTTGGAACCTTCCGTTTGATCTGGATGGGTCAGAGTTTTACTCTGACCCCAGCTGCGCGTCTGGTCAGACTTCGACCGAGGCTGCATGCTCACGCGTGGCGGAGAACCGCACGTCTGGCCAGCGCTCCTGGGCCAGTTGCAGGTTGACGCGGGTAGGGGCCAGGTACACCAGTTCGCCGGCGGCATCCAAGGCCAGGTTCATGGCGTTCTTTTCGCGGAATTCGGCGAGCTTCTTCTCGTTGTCGCAGTGCACCCAGCGCGCCGTGGCCACCGATACCGTTTCGAAGCTGGCGTCGACGTTGTATTCGTCCTTCAGTCGATAGGCCACCACGTCGAACTGCAGCACGCCCACGGCGCCGAGCACCAGTTCGTTGGACATCAGCGGCCGGAAGAACTGCGTGGCGCCTTCTTCCGACAGCTGCGCCAGGCCCTTCTGCAGGGCCTTCATCTTCATCGGGTCGCGCAGACGTGCGCGGCGGAAGAGTTCCGGGGCAAAATTCGGGATGCCGGTAAACGACAGCGGCTCGCCCTCGGTGAAGGTGTCGCCGATGGTGATGGTGCCGTGGTTATGCAGGCCGATCACATCGCCCGGATAGGCCTTCTCCACGATCTCCCGGTCCGACGCCATAAAGGTAAGCGCATTGGCGATCCGCACTTCCTTGCCCGTGCGCGTCTGCTGCATCTTCATACCGGCGGTATAGGTGCCCGAGCAGACGCGCATGAAGGCCACGCGGTCGCGGTGGGCCGGATCCATGTTGGCCTGGATCTTGAACACGAAGCCGGTCAGCTTCTCCTCGGCCGGCTCCACCGTGCGGGTAAGCGTATCGCGCGCCTTCGGGCCCGGGGCGTGCTCGACGAAGAAGTCCAGCAACAGCTGCACACCGAAGTTGTTCACCGCCGAGCCAAAGAACACCGGCGTCTGCTTGCCCGCCAGATAGGTATCCATATCGAAGGGATTGGACGCACCAAGCACCAGGTCCAGCTCATCGCGGACCTCCTGCAACTGGGCGGCGCCGATCCTATCGGCGAGCCCCGGTGCATCGAGTCCCTTGAAGATCGTGGAGTCCTGCCGGGTAAAATTCTTGCCGGCCTCAAAGATATGCACTTCGTCCAACAACACGTGATACACGCCCTTCAGGCGCGACCCCATGCCGATAGGCCAGGTCAACGGCGCACACGAAATGCCAAGCACCGACTCGACCTCGTCAAGCAGCTCGATCGGCGACCGCCCCTCGCGGTCCAGCTTGTTGATGAACGTCATGATCGGCGTATCACGCAGCCGGCAAACCTCCATCAACTTGATCGTGCGCTCCTCCACGCCCTTGGCACAGTCGATCACCATCAAGGCGGAGTCGACCGCGGTCAACACCCGGTAGGTATCCTCCGAGAAATCCGCATGCCCCGGCGTATCCAGCAGATTCACGATGCACTCGTTATACGGAAACTGCATCACCGACGACGTCACCGAAATCCCGCGCTCCTTCTCCAGCGCCATCCAGTCCGACGTAGCATGCCGCGCCGCCTTCCGGCTCTTCACCGACCCCGCCATCTGAATCGCCCCACCAAACAACAGCAACTTTTCGGTCAACGTGGTCTTACCCGCGTCAGGATGACTAACGATGGCAAAACTGCGACGACGACGGGTTTCGGCCAAATGGCTGGACATGGGCTTTAAGGCAGGCGGCAGAGGATAACCGCCTATTCTACTGCGTCGGGCGGTGGGGTGCGCCTGAGGGCCTGGGGTGAGGGGGAGCCGCGGGGCGCTGGGGTGTCACCCTGGTCACTAAGTCCTCGGTCGGCTTCGCCTCCCTGCGGAAGCGTTCTCAGGGCGACACCCCAGCGCCCCGCGGCTCCCCCTCACCCCAGGCCCTCAGGCGCACCATCCAGACCCTCAGGCACAGTTGGACTGAAAAGGTGGCGCGATTCTAGGCGTCACTGCTGCTACCTGGCCGACCCAGCGCGGAAATGGCGCCCATCGACAACGGCTACTGCAAGCAACCGATGCCCGGCTCTCCTTACGGTATGCCGTGACGTCCGGGGGAGCCGTGGGGGTGTCATTTTCAGAGCGCTTCCGCAGGGAGGCGGAGCCGACCGAGGACTTAGCGAAGAAAATGACACCCCCACGGCTCCCTCCACGCCACGTGAAGATCGGACGTTTAGACGTCCAGACGTCCGTTGACAACGGGGCGAAGGGGGCGTAGCCTCGGCTTCACTCATCGAGACCGGCTGAGGGACAGGCCCTTTGAAGCCGGGGCAACCTGCGGGAATACCGCGACGGTGCCAACTCCTGCGGAGCGCCGCCTGGCGCAAGCCGATAGATGAGGATGCCGTTGGCGCGGGGGTCCCGTGGCCGGTCGGTAGCCTCCGGCGCTTCGCAAGAGCTCGAGCTTTTTACTGGAGCCTTGCATGCCTGCTGAACCCGCCACGGTTTTTCCTATTCCCGCCACGGTTGCCGTTCCGGCGCTCCGCGATTTTTCCTCGCAGCGGGGCAGTCGTGAGGTCCAGTTGGAGCCGAAGTACGGGCAGGGTGCCTGCCGCGCCACGGTCCGCTATCTCTGGACGGGTGCGCCGGGGGCGCCCACGGTGATCGTGCAGGGCGGAATATCGGCCGACCGCGACGTCTGCGCCAGCCCGGGCGTGGCCAATGGCTGGTGGAGCGAGTTTGTGGGCGACGGCGCTGCCATCGACCTTACGCAATGCCGGGTGCTGAGCATCGACTACCTGGTGCCGCCTGACCTTCCCGGCGCCTCGGCGGTGTCCAGCGAAGACCAGGCCGATGCCCTGGCCGCGCTGGTCGACGACCTGGGGATTGGCCGCGTGCTGGCTTTCGTGGGCGCCTCCTACGGCGCGATGACTGGCCTGGCCTTTGCGGCGCGCCATCCGGGCAAGCTCCGCCGTCTGGTTGCATTGGCCGGCGCGCACAGGCCCCATCCGCTGGCTACGGCGCAGCGTTCGGTGCAGCGCGGGATCGTGCGCCTGGGGCTGGAATCTGGGCAGGTGGACCAGGCGCTGAACCTCGCCCGCCAGCTGGCCATGACCACCTATCGCGGGGCCGAGGAATTCTCCCGCCGCTTTGCCGCCGGCCCTGAGCTGCGCGAAGGCCGCTTCCACTTCCCGGTCGAGGACTACCTCGAGCACGCCGGCCGCAGTTTCGTCGCCCGCTTCGATGCCACCCGCTTCCTGGCGCTGTCCGAGTCGATCGACCTGCACGACATCAGCCCTGAGCAGGTGCGCACCCCCACCTCGCTGGTCGGCTTCCCGTCCGACCGCCTGGTACCGCTGGCGGACCTTTGCGAACTGCAACGCCGCCTGGGCGGCACCGCCAGCCTCGACGTGGTCGAGTCGCCTTACGGCCACGATGCCTTCCTCAAGGAAACCACCCGCCTGGCGCCGCTCGTGCGCGAGGCCCTGGAATGTTGTCACGGAGAATATGCATGAGCCCGACCAGCCCCCGTACCCGCGCCGTCCGCGCCGGCATCGAATGCGATACGCAGCACGGCGCGGTGGTCCCGCCGTTGCATCTGTCCACGAACTACAGTTTCGAGGGCTTCGGCAACAAGCGCCGCTACGATTACTCCCGTAGCGGCAACCCCACCCGCGACCTGCTGGCCGAGGCGCTGGCGGAGCTGGAGGAAGGCGTGGGGGCCGTGGTCACGGCCAGTGGCATGGCCGCGGTGGCGTTGGCGTTGGAGATCGTGCCTGCCGGAGCCACGGTACTGGCGGCCCACGATTGCTACGGCGGCACCTGGCGCCTGCTCGATGCCTGGGCAAAGAAGGGCCGTTTCCAGGTGCGCTTCGCCGACCTTACCGATCCCCAGGCGTTGGCCGAAGGCCTGGCGTCGAAGCCTGCGCTAGTGTGGCTGGAAACGCCTTCCAACCCGCTGCTGCGCATCACCGATATCCGCCATGTGGCCCAGGCGGCGCACGCCGTGGGTGCACTGGTGCTGGTGGACAACACTTTCCTTTCGCCGGCCCTGCAACGCCCGCTTACGCTGGGTGCGGACATCGTGCTGCACTCGACCACCAAGTACATCAACGGCCATAGCGATGTGGTCGGTGGCGCGGTGATTGCCCGCGACCCGGCCATCGCCGAGCAGCTGAAGTGGTGGGGCAATTGCAATGGCCTGACCGGGGCTCCCTTCGATAGTTACCTTACCTTGCGCGGCCTGCGCACGCTTTCGGTACGGCTGCGGGCGCATGAAGAAAATGCCCGCCTGATTGCCGAGCGCCTGGATGCGCATCCGGTAGTGCGCAAAGTGTATTACCCAGGACTCACCGATCATCCCCAGCATGCGCTGGCCGCGCGCCAGCAGTCCGGTTTCGGTGCCATGCTCAGCTTCGAACTCGATGGCGATGAACAGGCCATCCGTGCCTTTGTCGATGGCCTTGAGTACTTCTCGCTGGCCGAGTCACTGGGCGGCGTGGAAAGCCTCATCGCGCATCCGGCATCGATGACGCATGCGTCGATGGCACCCGAGGCCCGCCGCACGGCCGGCATCAGCGACAGCCTGCTGCGCCTGTCGGTGGGTATAGAGGATGGCGACGATCTGATCGCCGACCTCGATGCCGCGCTGTTGCGCGCGCAGGCTGCGCAGCCCAAACGCCGGGTCGGTGCATGAGCGCGGTGCTGGCGACCAGCCCCGGGGCTTCGCGCAAGGCCATCGTCTTGTTGGGTACGGGCGTGGTGGGCAGTGCGCTGCTGCGCCTGCTGCAGACCCCCGCGGCCCACGGCCTGCACCTGGTGGGCGCGGCCAATTCCCGTCGGCAGCATGCCGACGCCGCCGGACTCACCCCGGCGCATGTCCGTGAGCGGCTGGCAGCCGAGTGCGGCGAACGCGACGACGACGCGCTGCTGGCGACCCTCGACGCCAGCGGCGCGTCGCGTCGCGTCATCGTCGACGCTACCGCCTGTAGCCGCGAGGCTTCGCAGCACGCCCGCTGGCTGCATGCGGGCTACCATGTGGTCACGGCCAACAAGGCCTCCGCTGGCGGCGAATTGCACAGCTGGCGTGCCCTGCAGGCGGCGGGTGCCGGCGATCGCTATGGCGATGCCGCCACGGTGGGCGCCGGGCTTCCCGTGCTCTCCACGCTTCGGCGTCTTCGCCAGTGCGGCGACAGCCTGCTCACGCTTGAAGGAGTTTTCTCAGGTTCCCTGTCGTGGCTGTTCAACCAGTACGACGGCAAGCAGGCGTTCTCCGCGCTGCTGCACGAGGCGCGGCGGCAGGGTTATACGGAGCCCGACCCGCGCTCGGATCTTTCAGGCGAAGACGTGGCCCGGAAGCTCCTGATAATCGCGCGCACGGCGGGCTTCGCGCTGGGGCACGATGAAGTGGAAATCGAAAGCGTAGTGCCGGCGGCTCTCCAGGGTGTATCCACCGAGGAATTCCTGCAGCGGGCCGCGGAGCTGGATGCGCCGTTGGCCGAACGGCATGCGAAAGCGGCCGCGCGTGGCTGCGTGCTTCGCTACCTGGCGCGACTGAACCAGCGGGGCCGAGCGCGCGTCGGGTTGGTGGAGGTACCTCGAGACCATCCATCGGCACGCCTTACCGGCACCGACAATCAGTTCGCCCTCACGACCACCCGATACCACGCCCAGCCGCTGGTGATCCAGGGGCCGGGCGCGGGACCGGAGATCACCGCGCAGGCCCTGCTGGGCGACGTGCTCTACGCCTGATCAGGCGCGCGGCTGCACCACGTGCGCGCCGTGGTCGCGTGCCTCCTGGTGGGCTTCGGCCCGGGCTTCGTCCACGCTGGGCGTACGCCAGCCGGACTTCACGCCCCAGACGTAGAACACCAGGCCAACCACCGCCACCACGAGAAGGTCAACGCCGTAAGACAGGTAACCCATGCCACCGAAGGTGGTGCTGCCGGCCCAGGACAGCGCGGCTACCGAGGGCAGGTAGAAGATCAGCCACCAGGCGCCCTTCAGCTGTCGGCCGAAGTCGTGCCAGCCCTGCTTGAACTGGTAGTACAGGTACACAGGCAGGGCCACCACCATCAGCAGGATGATCTCGCCCGTCAACGGCCAGCGCGCCCAGTATAGAAGCTCGGTGGCGAAGATGAAGGCAAGCCCCGCGATCACCGGCAGGCCCTTAAGGCGGAACGGGCGTGCCATCTCCGGTGCGGTGCGGCGCAGGGTCATCGCGCTAACCGGGCCGGTCAGATAGGAAATGATCGTTGCCACCGAGATCACCGCCGCCAGGGTTCCCCAGCCGCGGAATTTGAACAGGAACAGGAACGACACCGCCAGGTTCAGCCACATCGCCGGACGCGGCACGCCCCACTTCGGATGCAGGCGCCCAAGCACCTTCGGCAACGTGCCGTTGCGCTCCATGCCGTAGATCATGCGCGCCGTGGTGGCGGTGTAGGTGATGCCGGTGCCGCTGGGGCTGACGAACGCGTCGGCGTACAGCAGCATGGCCAGCCAGTGCAGGTTGACGATCACGGCAAGCTGCGCGAAGGGCGAGCTGAAATCGATGCCGTTCCAGCCGGCCTTGGCCAGCAGGTCCTGCGGCACCGCGCCAATGTAGGCCACCTGCAGCAACACATAGACGACAGTGGCCAGGGCGATCGAGCCCAGCACCGCGAAGGGAATGCTTCGGCCTGGATTGCGAGCTTCCCCCGCCAGGTTTACCGGGCTCTGGAAGCCGTTGAAGCTGAAGACGATGCCCGCCGTGGCCACCGCGGTAAGCACGGCAGCGAAGTCGATCGCGTGCGCTTCGCCATGGATGCCGACGGAGAAGTTCTCCGTATGGAACCCGCTGGCGATCAAGGCCACGCCCGTGGCCGCGGGCACGACCAGCTTGAAGATGGTGATGGCGGTATTGGAGTGCGCGAAGAGTTTCACGCTCCAGAAATTGACCAGGAAGTAGATCACCACCAGCACGGCCGCGATGGCCAGGCCTGCCTCGCTGAGCTCGCCATGGCTGCCAGGGACGTGCATGTAGAGATCTTTCGCCCACTGCCATTTCCACGAAGCCATGTACTGCACCGAGGCTTCCGCCTCCACCGGGATCACCGAGACGATGGCGATCCAGTTGGCCCAGGCACCGATGAAACCGACCAGCGAACCGTGGGAATAGTGGCTATAGCGCACCATGCCGCCGGATTCGGGGAACATCGCGCCCAGTTCCGAATAGGTCAGGGCGATGGTCATGATGATCGCCGCGCCCAGCACCCAGGCCCAGACTGCGCCGGGCCCGGCCAGGCCCGCGGCCTTCCATGCACCGAACAGCCAGCCTGAGCCGATGATCGAACCCAGGCCCGTGAGCATCAGGGCGAATGGGCCGACTTCGCGGCGGATTCCGGTCGATTGGGACATCGATATTCCTTGCGGGGTGGACGCACAAGGCCGGAATCATGACAGGACCCGGCCCCGATGTCAGGACCGGGCCGCCGGGGGCATCAGCACTCGATGACGTTGACCGCCAGGCCCCCGCGCGAGGTTTCTTTATATTTATCCTTCATGTCGCGGCCGGTGTCGCGCATGGTGGCGATCACCTTGTCCAGCGATACCCGGTGCTTGCCGTCGCTCTTCAGGGCCATGCGGCTGGCGTTGATGGCCTTGACCGCGCCCATCGCATTGCGCTCGATGCAGGGAATCTGCACCAGGCCGCCGATCGGATCGCAGGTCAGGCCCAGGTTGTGCTCCATGCCTATCTCGGCGGCGTTCTCGACCTGGAAGACGTTGCCGCCCAGCGCCGCGGTAAGGCCGCCGGCGGCCATCGAGCAGGCCACGCCCACTTCGCCCTGACAACCGACCTCGGCGCCGGAAATCGAGGCATTTTCTTTATAAAGAATACCGATGGCCCCCGCGGTCAGCAGGAAATTCAGTACCCCGTCGGTGTCGTGGCTGGGGCAGAAGCGATCGTAGTAATGCAGCACTGCCGGCACGATGCCGGCCGCGCCATTGGTGGGCGCGGTGACCACGCGGCCGCCGGCGGCGTTTTCCTCATTCACGGCCAGGGCGTAGAGGTTCACCCAGTCCAGGATGCTCAGCGGATCCTTCAGCGCCGCCTCGGGGCGGTCGCGCAGTTCCGCCGCCATGCGCGGTGCGCGGCGCACCACCTTCAGGCCGCCGGGAAGCACGCCAGGCGAGCGCAGGCCGCGGTTGACGCAGTCCTGCATTGCCGTCCACAACGTCAGGAGGCCTGCGCGGATCTCCTCCTCGCTGCGCCAGATTTTCTCGTTGGCCAGCATCAGCTGCGCGATGGTGAGCTTGTTCGCTTCGCACAGCGCCAGCAGTTGATCGCCGCTGGAAAAGGGGTATGGCTGCTCGGAGGTGTCGGCCACGATGCGGTCTTCGGCGGCCTCGTCGTGGTTGACCACGAAGCCACCGCCGACGGAGTAGTAATCGCGCGTGGCCACTTCATTGCCGTCGGCATCGTACGCGCTGTAGCGCATGCCGTTGGTGTGGAAGGGAAGCTTCTGGCGCTTGTTGAACACCAGGTCGGATTTCTCGTCGAAATCGATCTCGTGCCGCCCCAGCACGCGGATGCGTTTGCTCTTGCGGATGCGGCCAAGCGTCGCGTCGATCTGGTCGGGATCGACCGAATCCGGCCACTCGCCTTCGATGCCCAGCAACACCGCCTTATCGGTGCCGTGGCCGCGGCCGGTCATGGCCAGCGATCCGTAGAGCTCGCAACGCACGCGCGTAACGCGTTCGAGCACGCCCTTGCCGGCCAGCCAGTGCTCGCAAAAGCGCGCGGCGGCGCGCATGGGACCGACGGTATGGGACGAAGACGGCCCGATGCCGATCTTGAAAAGGTCGAAGACGCTGACTGCCATGGGAAAGCAACTGGGGCGGGGAAGGACGTTATTCTACTCGCATGACAGATTTCGTCCTCTACCAGCGGGATTACTGCAAGCTTTGCGACCAGGCCCTGGCCCTGATGGCGGCGGTGAAGGCACCGGACTTCGACAGCGCCTGGGTGGATGACGACCCGGTGCTTGAAGAGGCCTATGGCTCCCGCGTGCCGGTATTGCGCGACCGCCGGGACGGCCGGGAGATGGACTGGCCCTTCGATGAATCGACGCTGCGCCGCTTCCTGCAGCGCTAGCCTCAAGCCGGCGGCGTGCGGCGTGCGGCGTGCGGCGTTCGGAGGGGAGCCGGCGGGTATCGTTTTCTTCACTAAGTCCTCGGTCGGCTTTGCCTCCCTGCGGAAGCGTTCTGAAAACGATACCCGCTGGCTCCCTGGACCGTAGCGGTGGGCCGCGGGGAGGGCATTGGAGGAGCGAAGCGGAGTGAAGTGGGGTGGGGGAAGCGGGGTTTAGGGTAGTGCGGGGTCGCGGCGGAGGCGGCGGAGGATTTCTTCGCGGGCTTCACGCAGGATGGAGTCGCGGTCCAGGGCCGCCACTACCTCGGCGACGGCGCGCTTGGGGCCGTGTTCGCCCCAGGATTTTCCTGCCACCAAGTACCGTTCGGCGGCGCGGCCGATCAATACGGTGGCATACCAGGCCAGTGCACCCTGGGCGGCGCCGGTGACTACTACGGACAACCCGCCACTCAAGCCCTTCAGCGCCGAGGCCGCCAGCTGCATGCCCCAGATCGCGCCCATCAGGGCGATCAGCTGCGCCGACACCGTGGCCACCAGCCGGCCGGATTCGGCTCGGGTCAGCGGCATGCCGTAAACACGCGAAAGCTGCACCACCATGGCCGCATCCAGGCCCGCGGCGGCCAGGAGGTCGGCCACGGGAATGGGATTGAGCGCCACCGCGACACCCTTGGCCAGGCAATACTGGCGAATCACCCGGCTGGCCAGGTCGCGGCGGCTTGCGGCGATGCGCTGGCTCACCTGGTCAGCCAGGCGGCCGGCGAAGACACCCGCATTGATCGCGTTGAGCGCCTTGCCGTCGCGGCGGGCGATATCCAGCAGGCGCGTACGAAGGGCGTCGATGTCCGGCGGTTGGGGCAGGTTCGACTCAAGGCCGGAAGCAGTCATCACCCGCATCGGCGCGGGCAGCGCGCAAACGGCGATGACGTCTTCGGGCCTCACCAGGCCCGCCGTACGGGAGCGCAGGTGGGCAAGCAATGCTTCGCGTTCGGCCGGGGCATAGCGGTCGGCCTTGTTCAACGCCAGCAGTACGGGGCGCTGCGTGGCCGACAATGCGCGCAGGGCATCGAGTTCGTCGCGGGTGAGGTCGCCATCGGCCACATAGATCACCAGGTCGCTCACCTGGGCCACGTCCACCGCGAGTGCTTCGCGCGCCTCGCCGCCGAGCTCGTTGATGCCAGGTGTGTCGATCAATACCAGGCCGCCGCTGGCCGCTTCGTCCAGCCGGGCAGGCTCAGCTTCCGTCGTGGTGCCATGGAGCACGCCCACCTCGAAGGCCTGGCGACCCAGCAGGGCGTTACCCAGCGCCGATTTTCCGGCCGAAACGCGGCCGAATACCGCCACGTGCAGTTCGTCGCGCTGCAGCTTGTCGAGCATCGAGGCGACGCGTGCAAAGTCGGCGGCAAGCTCCTGCCGCACCGCTGGTGGAATGCCCGGGTCGTCGAGCAATTCCTGCAGTGAACGTGCAACGCCGTCGTGGCTGGGGGTCAGGTTGGGGGTCAGAGTGTTCACTCTGACCCCAGCATCGGTATCGGCATCGGCGGCGTGGTGCGCTCCGCGCCAGCGCCGCCAGATCGAACGCAGGTCCACGTGGACGGATTACTTCGGTTGCAGCAACAGGTGCGCGTTCACCTTCACCGCGTTGCCGATGGTCGAGGTGTCCTTGTACTCACCGCTACCGACGCCGAAGTCCAGGCGGTTGATCACGGTGGCGACGTCCAGCGAGGCTGCGCCCGAGCCCGGGGTAAAGGTGACCTTCAACTGCACCGGTTTGGTCACCCCGTGCAGGGTGAGGTTGCCGTTGGCCACCACGCCATTGCCGGCCTTGGCAAAACTCGTGGTGACGAAGTGCGCCTGCGGGAATTTCGCCGTGTCGAAGAAATCGGCGGTGGGCAGGGCGTGGTCGCGGTCGTTGTCGCCGGTGGTGGCGCTGGCCAGGTTCACCGTTACGTCGAACTTCGACGCGGCCAGATTGGCTGGGTCATAACTGATCGCCGCGTTGAACTTGTTGAAACTGCCGTCGAAGGTGGCACCCTGGAAGGTGCCGGTGAAGCCGAGCGTGCTGGCGGGCTGCACCGTGTAATCGGCGGCGATACCCGTGAGGGGTGCAAGCGCGAATGCAAGGCCGAGGGCAAGGATGCTGCGATTCATGAGGGGTCTCCTGACGGGGGAAGCTTGCGCGGGCGACCGAAGGGCAGCATGCGCCGCAGGACGTTGTCGCGCAGGATGAAATGGTGCCAAAGCGCGGCGCCGACATGCGCCACCAGCACCAGCAACAGGACGTAGAACAAATATTCGTGCACGAGTACGGCCACGTTCATCACCCGGTCGTCCTTGGCAACCAGCGATGGCAGGTTGAACAGTTTGAACCACTGCAGCGGGTAACCGTGGGCCGAGTTGAACACCCATCCGGATATCGGGAGCGCCACGATCAGTACATACAGCAAGCCATGTGTCACATGGGCGGCCAGGCGCTGCCAGGCGGGGGCGGGTTCATCCGCCGGACGCCGGTCGCCGATGCGCCAGGCAAGGCGCAGAAGGAACAAGGCAAGCACCGTCAGGCCGATCGACTTGTGCAGCGCGAAGATGTTGATCTTCGCCAGCGACGGTGCCAGGCCCGTCATCCACAGGCCGAAGATGCCGTTGCCGAGAATGGCCAGCGCCATCAGCCAATGGAAGAAGCGCGCGCCGGTACCCCAGCGGGAATCATCACTGCGCAGTGTCACGGTCGGGCTCCTTGCTGCCGGCGCCATCACCGCGGATGGCTTCGATCTCAAGCCACACGGTAACCGAGCGGCCAATGGAATTGGGATTGGACGTCATGCCGAAGAGCGTGCGGTCCAGGGTGAAGTTCGCCGAGAAGCCCGCCACGTCGTGCATTCCATAGATGGTGCGCCCGTTGCGGTTCAGGCGGAAGGGGATATCCACGGGCACGCTCACCCCGCGCAAGGTGAGCTTGCCGTGCAACATGCCCGTGTCGTCGCCGGTCTTCTCGACCGACGTGCTGTCGAACGTGGCGGTGGGAAAACGGGAAGCGGAAAATAGGTCACTGCCGCGCACCGCGTCATTCCATTTCGCATCGCCCATGTCGACGCCGGCGGTGTCGATCACCACGTGAGTGGACGAATCGCTCCAGTTGGTTGCATCGAAGGAAAGACTGCCTGATACATGCAACCGCCCGAACGAGCGCGAAAAGCCATTGTGATCGACGCTGAAGACCACCTGGCTGTGCACCGGGTCGTATTGGTACGCCACGGGGGCGGCCGTCGAGGTACCGGCGAAAGCTGCCGCGAGGAGGGCAGGCAGCAGAACCGAGGCAGGGGACTTGGAAACGATCATGCCTCCCAGTGTGCCCTTGCTACCCACCGCACCGCCACCCACCACTTCATGAACGCATTGTCATCCTGGCCGAACACTGCCGCCGGAACCGACCGGGTCGCGCAGGGCCTCGGCCGCCATCGCTGCCAGCGCCTTCACCCGCTCGCCGTTGCTGTCGGCGAGCCACGCCTTGAGCCGCTCGTTGGCATCGTCGTGGTCCAGTGCATGCTTCTCGGCCAGTGAAGCGGACAGGGCCTTGCCCATGCTGTCGAAGATCAGGGCATAGGCAAAGGCGTGCAGCAGGCCGCCGCCCAGGGTGCCCAGGCCGGGAAAGGCTTTTAGCGCGTTGCCGGCCACCGCAAGCACGATGGACGACCCCGAGCGCAGGGTCAGCCGGGCCTGGCGGATGAAATCGTCCACCTGCACCTGGCTTGCGCTCACCCCATAAAGGTCGGCCAGCGCGCGCACCATGCCAGTGGCGATGACGCCCTGGATCACCAGGTCGCTGCCCGGCGCCACCGCCGCCATGGCGCCGATCACGGCGCGACGGGCGAAGCGCGCCACGATGCGCGCGGCCTCCGCCTCGCGAGCAGCCGTCTCCGATGCCGTGAGGCGGGCGTCCAAGGCGGCGAACACGGCTTTCTCGCGCGCCGGTTCCAGCGCTTGCGCGCCTCGGCCGAGCAGACGATCAAGGGCCCGGGCAAGCTCATGCGTGTCCGGCAGCCGCGTGCGCTCGACGCGCTCGCTGCGGCCGTCGGGCAATTCGCGCACGAATACTTCCGTGCCGCCGGCAATCGTCGGCACCACGGCATCGGCGCTGTCACGCAGTTGCTCGCGCAACCGGCCAAGCACGAGCTTCAATTCCGCGGCGTTGCGTTCGTCCGCCTTGTTCAGGGCCACCACCATGGGTTTGCCGAAGCCGGCAAGCCAGGCGACGTCGCTTGCCTGGCTGCGAGTGAGTTCGGCCGTGCATACGTAGATCACGGCGTGGGCGCGCAGGGCCTCCTCGCGGGCGCTGGCTTCGAAAGCTTCGCCGCCGGCTTCGCGGTTGCCCGGGACATCGGCCAGTACCCAGGGGATGCCGTCGCGCTCGCCCTGGTGCAGGCGGATATCCCGGGTGGTGCCGCCGGCGACGCCGGTGGCCGCATCGGCGCCGTGTACCAGGGCACGCACCAGGCTGGATTTGCCCATCGATATATCGCCGAACACCGCCACGTGCACCTGGCCACCTTCGCGCCTGCGATCGAGCTCGGCCAGTTCCGCGCGCGCCCCGGGTGCCGCCGCGCCACTGGATTCCAATGCCTCGATGCGCGCCTGCAGGGCGGGCCGGTCGGGCACGACACGCGAAGGACGCGAACGCGCCGGACGCCAGAGCCACCACCCAGCGCCGCCGATGGCGGCGAGGCCCGCAACTACCAGCACGCCGATCGCCCATTGCCAGGCGGCCGGCAATGCCGCCACTTCACGAGCCAGCGTGATCGCCCGCGTGGCGATCAGCAGCAACAGCAGCACCATTGCCGCGATCGCCACGATGGCAAGCAGCCGTCCTAGGCGCATGGGCTTGCACCTGCGTTCGTCGTGGGCAGGGGAGGGTTGTGGGTCAGAGTAAAGACTCTGACCCTGCCTTCCAGAAAGCTTCGATTCGTGTCCATCACGGCTGATGATAGTCTGCGCGCGGCGCCCAACGAACATGGATGATCACGTGGCCCGATGGATCCTGGCTGGCCTGCTGGCCTGTTTTTGCCTTGCCGGCGTGAAGGCAGCCGATGCCATCGCGACCGCGCCTGTCGATGCCGCCGTGGCGATGCGGCACAAGATGCAGTTCCGCCATTTCACGATGGCCGACGGTTTGCCCTCGCGCAGGCTTCGTGCCCTGGTGCAGGACACCGCTGGATTCCTCTGGATCGGCTCCGATGCGGGCCTCGCGCGTTTCGATGGCGTCGAATTCGACGTCTTCCGGCGCGAGGCGCATGTGGCCGGATCCATCGGCGGCAATCGCTTCGATGCCCTGATGGTGGACCGTGCCGGTCGTGTCTGGGCGGGTGGTATCGGGTCGGGACTTAGCCGCCGCAATGCCGATGGTAGTTTCACCACGTGGCGCCACGTCGAAGGTGAACCCCGCAGCCTGGCCGACGACGACGTGCTGGCATTGGCCGCGGGTATCGACGGCGAGGTGTGGATCGGTACCCGGCACCGTGGCTTGCTTCGCCTGCGGCCGGACGGAGGGTGGCCCGAGCCCGTGGCTTTTTCCCCTCCGGGAACGCGCGCCACGGGCCCGGGGGAGGTCAATGCCCTGCACGTGGATGGCGATGGCGCGTTGTGGATGGGAGGCACCCATGGCCTGGCACGCCGGGATGCCCGGGGCAACTGGACATGGCTTCAGTTCCCGGGTGGTCCGCCACCCGTCGTCCATGCCCTGGATGTCGATGCTGGTGGACTGCGTGTCTCCAGCGAGCGAGGCCTGTTCGTGGTCGAGGATAATCATCTGCGGTCGGTCGAAGGAACGGCGGGTCGGCAGGTCACGGCCAGTCTTCGCGACTCGCATGGGACACTCTGGATCGCTCTGGCCGGTGCCGGCTTGCTGGTGCTCGAGCCAGGGAGGCAGGCGGTCCAGGTGTCGCCGCGGCCGTATCTCCCCCATGGGCTTCCCGGCCGCCATGTCGTACGTCTGCTGGAGGATCACGAGGGCGGCATCTGGTCTGCCCTCAGCGATGGCGGCCTGGCCTACATCGGCCCAGGGTGGAAACGCTTCTTCCTGTTGACCCATGTGCCCGACGAGCCGCTCGGCTTGCCGCGTCGCGCAGCCAGCGCCGTGGCGGCTGCCCGCAACGGTAACGCCTGGGTGGGTGGCATGCACGGCTGGATCGCACGCATGTCGGTGACTTCCGAAGCCGTGCTCGAACGCCTGCCGGATGTAGGCGCACGAGTGGATGCCTTGCTGGAGGCTACCGACCGCACGCTGTGGATCGGCACCGCGCGTGGTTTGATGGTGCGTCGCCCGGGCGACAGTGCGGTTCATATCGTCGCCGGGCCTACGGAAGCGGTAACCGGCCTCGTCGAGTCGCCGTCCGGGATCGTCTATGCCAGCACGCGCAATCATGGTGTGTGGAAGCTTGAGCGGGGTCAGGCAAGTGCGTCGCCATTGACGGTGCCCCGTTCCAATATCCATGACGATACGCGCCAGTTGTTGATGGTGGGAGCATCGCCATGGCGTGCCGGCAGCAACGGCGTGCAATGGCTTCCACCTGGCGCACGCCGTTTCGAACCGGTACCCGGCGTGGATCCGGGCGCGGTCGACGCCCTGGCCATCTCCGGCGATGACCTGTGGGTGGCCCGCGCCGACAGTCTCCAGCGTTATCGCTGGCGGAATGGGTACGCGGTGAAGCTGCAGTCGATCGACCAGGGCGCCGGCTGGCCGCGCACCGACGTGCTCTCCATCGGCGTGGGACCGCGCATGCAAGTCTGGGGACTGGGCGTGGCAGGACTGTGGACCTACGCGCCGGAAACCGGCGAAGCCAGGACACTGGGGCTTACCGATGGACTCTTCAGCGCCGAGTTCACCCATGGAACCACGGCTGTGCTGCCCAACGGCATCATCCTCGGCGCCACCCTCGATGGCGTACTGGGCTTCGATCCCTCGGCACCGGTGTCCATGATCCCGGCGCCGCCGATCACCGTGCGCTCGATCTCCATTCGCCGGGACAACCGGCGTATTGACTTGCCGCTGGACGGCCGGCCGCTGCGCCTGGGATGGCGCGATCGCGAACTCACGATCCAGGTGCGCGCCCTGTCGTTCGTGGACGGGGGTGCCAACCGTTATCGGTTCCGGCTCGACGGACAGGATGAGCCTTGGCTCGATACCGGGCATCGCGGTTTCAGGGAGTTCGTGCAACTTGGCCCGGGCCGTCACCAGTTATGGGTGGAAGGTGCTGCCCCCCACGGTCCTTGGGGCGCGTTGCCACGACCTTTGGAGGTGATCGTCGAGCGGACGCCCTGGACGCGTCCCTGGGCATGGGCGGCCTATGTCCTGGTGGCGTGCCTGTTGGCGTGGACGGTGGTGCTGCGCACGCGAAGCACGATGGACCGCCGGATGCAGGTGCGGCTCGCTCGCCAGGCACGCCAACTGGCCGAAGAGGCCAACGACGCCAAGACAAGCTTCATCGGCGTGCTCGGCCATGAACTGCGTACGCCGATGACAGGCGTGCTCGGCATGGCGGAACTGCTCGCGTCCACGCCATTGACCCCCATGCAGGCCGGGTATGTCCGCGCCATGAGGCAATCCGGACGATTGTTGTTACGGCTGCTGGACAATGTGTTGGACCTGACTCGCCTGGGCCTGGCGCGGCTGGAACTGGAAAATGCAGCCTTCGATCCGGCTGTGCTGCTGGCCGACATCGTGGCTGTCGAACGACCGCTGGCGAGGACGCGAGGCCTGCGATTGTTGGCCTCGTTGCCACCTTCGGGCCTCCGTCGCAGAGTGGGCGACGAGGCGCGCGTCCGGCAAATCCTGCTGAACCTGGTCAGTAATGCTGTGAAGTTCACCGAGCATGGGCATGTAACGGTCAGTGGGCGCGATGGGGCGGCTGGCCTTCTATTCACGGTTGCCGACACCGGCCCAGGCATCGCCGCACACGATCGCGAGCGTTTGTTCCGGCGTTACGAGCAGGCACGGACGCGACAACGTGCCCATGGCTTCGGCCTGGGATTGCCGATCTGCCGGGAACTGGCCACGCTGATGGGTGGCAGCATCGAACTGGACTCAACGCCAGGACAGGGCTCGATCTTCACCGTGTGCCTGCCGCTTCCCGAAGCGCCGGACCATGCTGCAGCCGCGGGTCAGCATGGCGTCGAGGCCGCCGTCAATCCCAGGCGCATATTGTTGGTCGAGGACGACGCCACCGTCGCTGCGGTGATCGCGGGGCTGCTGCGCCAATCAGGCCACGCGGTGACATGTGCCTCGCATGCGCTAGACGCGATGGGCTGCATGGAAGACACCGTCTTCGACGTGGCGCTGCTGGACCTGGACCTCCCCGGGATCGATGGCTTCGGGCTGGCCCGCTGGCTCGGCCTGCGGCAACCGTCTTTACCGATCCTTGCTGTGAGTGCCCGTTCGATGGGTGACGAGGAAGAACGCGTAGCCGCAGCCGGCATGCGGGGCTTCGCACGCAAACCCGTGGATGCGGTGACGTTGCAGCGCCTGCTAGCCAGCCTGGACTAGCTCGAAGCTACATGTCGTGCTTGGCGACTTCGAAGCCCATGCGCTTGTACTCGGCCCAGCGCTTGCGCGAACCCTCGCGCTCGGAAGCGTCGGCGGCCACGACCTCGAGCACGCGGTCGAAATTTCCCGGGGCGCAGGCATCGCGAAGGTTGATCACCAGCGCCCGGTCGGCGGTCTCCACGCCCGGCGGCGCGATCAGCACGGCGGTCTCGGCATCGTCGTCATCGCCTGCCAGCTGGTGCGGAATGAAGGCGTCGTCGTCGAATGACCACAGGAGGTCATCCAAAGCCTCGGCCTGTTCAAAGTCCCGCACCAGTACCAGGGTGAACTGTTTCGCCGCCAGCGCCTTGCGCGCCAGCTCACACACCAGCAGCAGCGGTTCTTCGCGGAACCGCGGCTTGTCGATGAGGTAGAAGTCGGCGCGCGGCATCGATCAGGCTTGGCCTGCACGATGGATCAGCCACTGCACCAGCATCGGCACGGGGCGGCCGGTGGCCAGGCCCTTGCGGCCTTCGTCCCAGGCAGTGCCGGCGATATCCAGGTGCGCCCAGCGACGGCCTTCGGTGAAGCGGGCAAGGAAGCAGCCGGCGGTGATCGCACCGCCGAACTTGCCACCGATGTTGGCGACGTCGGCGAAGCCGGATTCCAGTCCGCTTTGGTACTCGTCCCATAGCGGCAGGCGCCAGCCGCGATCGAGCGTGGCTTCGCCCGCGGCGATGATCTCGGCGGCAAGGTCGTCGTGCTTGCTCATCACGCCTGTGGCGTGCTTGCCCAGCGCGACCACGCAGGCGCCGGTAAGGGTAGCCGCGTCGATGATCACGGCCGGGTCGAAGCGGTCACCCGTGTAGGTCAGGGCGTCGCACAGGATCAGGCGGCCTTCGGCGTCCGTATTGAGCACCTCGATGGTGAGGCCCGAAAGACTTGTCAGCACATCGCCCGGGCGATACGCCGAACCGTCGGGCATGTTTTCCACCGCCGGTACCACGCACACCAGGTTCACCGGGAGAGCCAGCTCCACGGCGGCCACGAACGCACCGAGCACGCCGGCGGCGCCGCACATGTCGAACTTCATCTCTTCCATGCCGGCGCCCGGCTTCAGGCTGATGCCGCCGGTGTCGAAGGTGATGCCCTTGCCGACGAAGGCATAGGGCTTCTCGCCCTCCGGCCCGCCGCGATACTGCAGCACGATCAGCTTGGGCGCGTTGGCCGAGCCGCGGGCGACCGCCAGCAGCGAGCCGAAGCCGAGCTTTTCCATTTCCTCGCGCTCGAGCACTTCGCACTCGACGTTCACCCGGCGATCGGCGAACTCGCGTGCCTGGTCGGCAAGATAGGCCGGGTTGCAGATGTTCGGCGGCAGGTTGCCCAGCTCGCGCGCCAGGCGGGTGCCGGTGGCGATCGCGGCAGCTTCCACCAGGCCTCGTTCGCCCGCTGCTTCGGCCGTGATGGTGATGGCGCTGAGTTCGGGTGCTTTTTTCGCATCCTTCGGCTTGAAGGTCGCGGTGTAGCGGTAGGCTGCGTGGTCGAAGGCCAGGGCAGCGGTGCGGGTGCGCCAGGCGATGTCGCGGCCGGGCACGTCGATTTCGGCCAGGTGCACCACGGCGCTTTCCACCGGCAACCGGCCCACCGCGCGGGCGGCCTCCAGGCAGACCTTCTGGTAACGCTGGGCGTCGAAGCCCTTCTGCGCGCCCAGTCCAACCACCACCACGCGCTCGGCCGGGGCGTCGACAGGGGCGAAGAGGATCACCGCGGTACCCGCCTTTCCGGTGATGTCCCCGGATTCCACCATGCGCTTGACGGCACCGCCGCAGGCAACGTCCAGCCGGGCAGCGGCGCTGGTGAGCACGCCGTGCTCAAATACGCCGACCACGGCGCAGGGCGTGGGGCCTGAGTCGGGAAGGTTGGAACCAAGGCTGAACTGGAGCGTCATCGAAAACTGTCCTGCGCGAACCCGTCGATGCCTCGACAGGATAGACTTTACGATTGCCGTCCCTGTCGGGCACGGCGCTAACCGTACATTCTAACGCTTGAGCATCCTCGACCGCTATTTCCTCCGCGAACTGGCCTATAGCATCGCCGCGACGGCCATCGTGCTGCTGGTGATCCTGGCCGGCGGCACCTTTGCGCGCGTGCTGGCCCAGGTGGCCAACGGCACCTTCCCCCCCGGCATCATGTTCCAGGTGCTGGGCCTGCGCATGGCCGACGCCCTGTCGGGCATGCTGCCGCTGGCCGCCTTCCTGGGCACCCTGGTGGCGCTGGGACGGATGTACCGCGAAAGCGAAATGCACGTGCTTTCGTCTTCGGGCATGGGGGCGATGGGCCTGGTCCGGCCGATCGCGGTGCTGGCCGTCATCACGGCCCTCATCGTCGGCACGGTGGCGATCTGGCTCGGCCCGCTGGCCAGCCGCACCTCCGACCAGATGATCGCCGACGCCAACCGCTCGGTGATCGCCGCGGGCCTGGATGCCGGCCGTTTCACCGCGCTGCCGGGCAAGGGCGGGGTGATCTTCGTCGATACCCTCAGCCGCGACGGCAGCAAGCTCGGCCATACCTTCCTGGCCAAGGACGTGATCACTTCCAAGGGCGTGCACGTGGTACGCCTGGTCACCGCCAACAGTGGCCAGATGTACCAGGAAAGCGACGGCGACGGTCGCTTCATTGCCCTGCATACCGGCTGGCAGTACGAAATTCCCCTTGAAGGGGACAACTGGCGGCGGATGCGCTTCGAGCAGAACGATTCGTCCCTTTCCGCGGTGCAGGCCGACGACGATGACGACGATCCGGTGCACTCGATGAGCTTCGGCGACCTGCGCAAGGCCACCACCACCGAAGCCCACGCCGAGATCGCCTGGCGCATCGCCGCGCCCGTCACTGCGCTGGTGCTGCTGATGCTCGCCACGCCCCTGTCGCGGCAGTCGCCCCGCGAGGCGCGTTACGGGCGCCTGATGATCGCGGTGCTCAGTTATTTCCTTTACCTTGCTTTGATGCAGATCATCCGCACCTGGATCATCAAGGGCACGCTGCATACCTCCGCGCCGATGTGGACGATCCACGTGATCATCTTCGGCACCGCTGCATGGTTCTTCACCCGCCAGTATGCGCCGCGCAAGGTTCGCAATCTGGTCGCGGCCGCACCGGTGGCAGGCGCATGATCTCCCTGCGAGTCAAGCGTGCGGACCGCCTGGTGGCCATCAGCGTGTTGGGCACGCTGCTGGTGGTCTGGCTGATCCTGGTGGGTTTCGACGCACTGCTGCAGTTCGGCAAGCAGCTGGGCAAGCTCGACAAGAATGGTTTCACTGCCACCCAGGCGGCGGCGTACATCCTGCTTACGGTGCCGCGCCGCCTGTACGAATATTTTGGCAACGCCGCGCTTATCGGCGGCCTGCTGGGACTGGGCGGCCTTGCCTCCAGTGGCGAGCTCACCGCGCTTCGCGCGGCGGGCATGTCCAAGCTGCGCATCGCGGTGTCGGTGACGGGCGTGGTGGCGTTGCTCACCCTTGGCGTGGTGATCCTGGGCGAAACCCTGGCCCCGGTTGGCGACCAGCGCGCCCAGGCGATGATGGTCCGCTACAAGTCCTCGAACCTGGGCCTGACCACCGATAGCGGCCTGTGGGCGAAGGACGGCAGCAGCATCATCAATGCGAAGAACGCACGCCTGCTCACCGGCAATACGCTCGGTGCCGGCGTGCAGCTGGACGATGTGCGTGTGGTGCACCTGACCGACGACGGGCAGGTGTCAAGCTTCGACCACGCGCGGTTGGCTGAACACGATGGCGTTAAGTGGACGCTGAAGGACGTGCGCAGCACCACCCTCGATGCCACTGGTGTCCACAGCAGTACGGTTCCGCTGAAACCGTGGGACACCAAACTCGATGCCCGCGTACTGGAGCAATCCGTGGTGCAGGTGGACAACCTCTCCATGCACGACCTGCGGCAGAACATGGCCTACATGGAAGCGAATGGCCAGAACCCCGGTTCATTCGCCGTGGCGTTCTGGGGCAGGGCGCTTTATCCCCTTACCGTGCTGGTCCTGGTGCTGTCGGCCATGCCCTTCGCCTTCGGCGCGCTGCGTTCGGGCGGCATGGGCAAGCGCATCTTCATCGGCATGCTCTTCGCCATCGGCTGGTACTTTTTCCAGAAAGCGGTGGTGAGCTTCGGCACTGTCTACGGCGTGCATCCGCTGGTGGCCAATCTGGCGCCCACGGTGCTGCTGGCCGTAGGCGCCACGCTGTACTTCCGCAAGCACGGCTAGCGCACCACGGGTGGCATGCCGTTGTGGTCGAGGAACAGATAGCCGTTGCCGCGGGCGGTAAGCAGCGGCAATGGCAGACCGCTGCGGTCGTGCACCTTGCGGCGCAGGCGAAACACCAGCATCTCAAGGCGACGGCGGGCATTGGCGGGATCGCCATCGTCGAGCGCCTGCACCAGATCCTCGCGAGACAGCGGTGAACCGCCGGCATCGATCAGCGCGGCAAGCACGGCGCGTTCGGTGGACGTGAGGGCAATGGCCTGCTCGTCGGGCGTGATCAGACACCAGCCGGCGGAGTCCAGGCGCCAATGGCCACCGTTGCCGGCCGGCGCGGTTTCCGACGCCGTTGTCGACGGCGCGATGGCAGGTTCCACCGCATCCATGCGCCGGGCCAGGCCGCGCACCGTGGCAATCACGGTATCGGCGTCGGCGCTATCGACAACCCACGCGTCGGCGCCCCAATCGATCACCTGGCTGGGCGAATGCAGGCCAAGACGGGCGACACCAGCCACGATCCCCACCGTCGACGCTTCACGTAGATTGCGTACCAGCGGTGCGCCGTCATCGTCGATCGCCGCGGCATCGACCAGCACAATGTCCGTGCGCCGGCCCAGCAGCAGGCGGTAGAGCGCGCACGAAGAGCGAACCAGCTCAAGCGTGATGCCGGCTCCGACCATGCGGGCGGGAAGTTCGCGCGGAAAGACGTTACTGCCGGGGCCGGCGTGCAATACCACGCGAGGCGCGGACAAGTTGATGTGACTGGATGGAATCATTGGCATCGGTCCCTCGATGATGGGTGATCGGCCTCCGTGCCGAGCGCTGTTTATAGCAGCACTCGCGGTCCTTGGGGTATCGGGAATTGCCTGATCAGCGATTGCCGAATTCCCGTGTATGCCTTCTGGCACTGTGTCGTAGGTCATGGTCATCCCTAGGGTGGGAAGATCACCCAAGGGAGCCTAGGCCCATGCGTCCTCTCGTTCGTCCGCTCGTACTCACCCTCCTTGCCGCATGTTGCGGCGCGGCATTGGCCGCACCGTCTGAAGCACCGCCGCTTGCGCGCCTGCCGGTGTGGGCGACGCCCGAGGCCTACACCCTGTCCTTCAAGGTCGACCCGAAGGAAACAAACTACAGCGGCAGCAGCACCATCAAGGTCAAGCTGTCGCAGGCGTCCGATCACCTGTGGCTGCATGGCCGCGACCTGACGGTCAGCAAGGTCGTGGTGACCGGTGCGGACGGCAAGGCGCATGAAGGCAAGTACGTCGCGGTCGCGCCGAAGGAAGGCGTCTCCCGCATCGACTTCGGCAGCACCTTGAAGCCGCAGGAGCTCACCCTCGCCATCACCTTTACCGCGCCGCTCAACCAGCAGCTGCAGGGCCTGTACAAGGTGACGCACGAGGGCGTGCCCTATGCGATGACGCAGATGGAGCCGGTGAGCGCGCGCTTTGCCTTCCCGGGCTTCGACGAACCCTCGTTCAAGACGCCGTTCAACATCAGCCTGACCGTGCCCGCCGACGACCAGGCCGTGGCCAACACCAGCGCAGTGAAGGAAGAGAAAGCCGGCGACGGCTGGAAGAAGGTGACCTTCGCCAAGACCGAACCGCTGCCGACTTACCTGGTTGCGTTCGCCGTCGGTCCTTGGGACATCGTCAAGGGCCCGGACATCGCCGCGACCAAATACCGCGATCATGCCACCCCGCTGCGCGGCATCGCCGCCAAGGGCGAAGGCCACCGCATGCAGCATGTGCTGGGCGAAACGCAGTCGATCATCCATACGCTCGAGGACTACTACGGCTTTGGTTATCCGTTCGACAAGCTCGACCTCCTGGCCGCCCCGGACTTCTCCGCCGGCGCGATGGAGAACGCAGGGCTGGTGACCTTCCGCGATTGGCTGCTCTTGATCGATCCGGACTCCCCTGCGCAGTACGTGCGCGGTTCCTTCAACGTCAACGCGCATGAACTGGCCCACCAGTGGACGGGCGACACCGTCACCATGACCTGGTGGAACGACATCTGGCTGAACGAGGCCTTCGCCACCTGGATGCAGCAGAAGGTGACGCAGAAGGTGCATCCGGAATACCGCGCCGACCTCGACCGCATCCGCGGCGCCCAGGGTGCGATGAACAACGACGCCCTGGTGAGCGCGCGCAAGATCCGCCAGGAAATCACTGGCAACGGCGATATCGAAACCGCTTTCGACGGCATCACCTACCAGAAGGGTGCCGCGGTGCTGGGTATGTTCGAAGGCTATGTGGGCGAGCCGACCTTCCAGAAGGGCATGCGCGCCTACATCCAGGACCACAAGTTCGGCAATGCCAGCGCCGATGACCTGGTCGAATCGATCCGCAAGGCCGCCGACAAGGGCGAGGATTTCCGCAAGGCGTTCAAGAGCTTCCTCGACCAGTCCGGCGTGCCGTACGTACAGACCAAGGTGTCCACCGAAGGCGGCAAGACAGTGCTGCACCTGACGCAAAGCCGCTACCTGCCCACGGGCAGCACCGGCGACCGCAACCGCGTGTGGGGCGTGCCGGTGTGCGTGCGCTATGGCACCGCGACGGGCAGCAAGGTGAGCTGCGAACTGCTGGACAAGGCATCGGGCACCATCACGCTGGAAGGCGCTTCCTCGCCCACCTGGGTGCTGGCCAACGCCAACGCCAGTGGCTACTACCGCTTCAGCATCGACAAGGCGGACCTCCCGCCGCTGGTAAAGGTGGCTTCGTCCCTGAGCGACGGCGAGCAGCTGGTTTACGCCGATGCGCTGGACGCCGGCTTCAACCAGGGCGACCTCGATGCCCATGACATGCTGGTGGGCTTGAAGCCGCTGACGACGAGCAAGACGCGCGAAGTGGCCGCCGTGCCGACCATGATGCTCAACCAGTTTTACTATCGCCTGGCCAAGACCGACGCGCAGCGCGCGGCAGTGGTGAAGTATGCGAAGGACGCGTACCTGCCGCGCATGGAACAGCTCGGTTACAAGCGAAAGGCCGGCGAGCCCGATGGCGATTCGCTGCAGCGTGCGGCACTGGCGGAGTTCCTCGGCGGGGACATGCGCATTGCCGAAGTCCGCAAGGCCCTGCTGGCGCAGGGTGATGCAGCGCTGAAGCCGAAGGCCGATGGCCGCCTGGACCTCGGCGCCGCCGATCCGGACCTGCTGGGCGTGGCGCTGGGCGTGGCCACCCAGGAACACGGCAAGCCTGCCGTGGATGCCCTGATCGCCGAGCTGCCCAAGAACAGCGACCCGCAGCAGCGCAATGCGATCCTGGCCGGCCTGGCCGAGACCAGCGATGCCGCGCAGCTCAACCGCGTGCGCGACTACGCCCTCACCAAGGACGTGAAGGTCGGTGAGATGGCGGCGTTGCTGCGCGGCGGCCGCGAAACCCGCCCGCAGCGCGACGCGCTGTGGAACTGGGCCACCACCAACTACGACAAGATCGTGGCCCGTACCGGCAGCTTCGCCGGCGGCGCGTTGCCGCGCTTGATGGGTGGTGGCGGCTGCTCTGACGAAGAAGCCACGCGCCTGCAGGACTTCTTCGCGACCCGTGCGAAGAATGTCTCCGGAGCCGAGCGCGGCCTGGCGCAGACCACCGAAGCCACCAAGCTGTGCGCGGCGGGCATCGCCAAGCAGGACCCGAACGCGCTCACGCGCTGAGGCGGAAGAAGGGTCGGAGTAAAACTCCGACCCCGTCAACAATTCAATCAAACGAGCACGGGGCGCTCTGGCGCCCCCTTTTTTTTCGGCTCCGGCGCATCGGTACAATGCGCCCATGAATCGACCCGCTTCCACCGTCCGCGACGCCCTGTCGGCGGCTAACGCACAACTGGGTGACCGGGTCGACGCCGAGTTGCTACTGGTCCATGCCCTGGGCAAGCCGCGCAGCTGGCTGTTCGCCCACGGTGACGATCCGATGCCCGCCGAGGCCCGCGCGGTGTTCGACCATGCGGTGGCCGAGCGTCTGCGAGGCGTCCCTATCGCCTACATCACCGGCCGCCAGGGCTTCTGGTCGCTCGACCTGGAAGTGACCCCCGATACCCTCATCCCCCGGCCCGAGACCGAGCTGCTGGTGGAAGCGGCGCTTGCCTGTGCCCCGGGCGATGCACCATGGCGGATCGTCGACCTGGGTACCGGCAGCGGCGCGATCGCCCTCGCGCTGGCCCGCGAAAGGCCCCATGCGCATGTGGTGGCGGTCGACGCCAGTGCAGCAGCGCTCGACGTCGCCCGGCGCAATGCCCGAATCCACGACCTGGGGATGAGCTTTGTCCACGGTCACTGGCTCGATGCGGTGGCAGGCGAACGCTTCGACCTCATCGTCTCCAATCCGCCTTATATCCAGGCGGACGATCCGCACCTGGCGGCGTTGTCGCATGAGCCGTCCACGGCGCTGGTGGCCGGCGACGACGGCCTGGACGATATCCGGCTCATCGTCAGCGGCAGTCCCGATGCACTGCTTCCCGGCGGCTGGCTACTGCTCGAGCACGGCTGGGACCAGGGGCAAGCCGTGCGCGCCCTGTTCGGCGACGGATGGCAACAGGTGGAAACGCTCCGCGACCTGGAAGGACGCGAGCGGGTTACCCGCGCACGCTACGGCAGGTAACACAGCGACTCAGCCGGTGCTGGCGACGTCCGCGGGCATCAGTTGGCCAAAGCGCGTGCGGATGGCGTGGCGGATGCCGGGGAGGTCCAGGCCCGCCATGCTCAGCACTTCCTCGCGCGAGCCATGTTCCAGGTAGGCATCGGGCAGGCCAAGGTGCAGGATCGGCAGCGTGATGCCGTGCGCGGCAAGTAGTTCCGCGACGCCCGCACCGGCGCCACCGGCGATCGCGTTGTCCTCGAGGGTCACGAACGCCTCGTGGGTGCGCGCCAGTTCCAGTATCAGGGCTGCGTCCAAAGGCTTGACGAAGCGCATGTTGGCGAGCGTGGCGTCCACTTCGGCGGCGATCACCGCCGCCGGCGCCAGCATGGTGCCGAAGGACAGCATGGCCAGCCCATGGTGCCCGCGGCGGCGGATCTCGCCCTTGCCGATGGGAAGCACGTCCAGCTGTGGCTCGATCTTCGCGCCCGGCCCGGTACCACGCGGATAGCGTACGGCGGCGGGGCCCTTGTAGTGGAAGCCGGTGGAGAGCATCTGCCGACACTCGTTTTCGTCCGAAGGCGCCATGATCACCATGTTCGGCAGGCAGCGCAGGAACGAAAGGTCGAAGCTGCCGGCATGCGTGGCGCCGTCCGGGCCGACCACGCCGGCGCGGTCGATGGCGAAGGTCACGTCCAGGTTCTGCAGCGCTACGTCGTGGATGGCCTGGTCGTAGGCGCGCTGCAGGAAGGTGGAATAGATCGCCACCACGGGCTTGGCGCCCTCGCAGGCCATGCCGGCGGCCAGGGTGACCGCGTGCTGCTCGGCAATCGCCACGTCGAAGTAGCGCTGCGGATATTCACGCGAGAAACGCACCAGTCCCGAACCTTCGCGCATCGCCGGCGTTATGCCGAACAGGCGGTCGTCGGTGGCCGCCATGTCGCACAGCCAGTCGCTGAAGATGTCGGTGTAGGTGGGCTTGGCGGGGCCGGCCTTCTTGGCCAGGCCCGCGGTGGGATCGAACGGGCCCACCGCGTGGTATTCGATCTGGGCCTCCTCGGCCGGGGCGTAACCCTTGCCCTTGGTGGTGATCACGTGCAGCAGCTGCGGGCCGGGCAGTTCCTTCACCGTGCGCAGCGCGGTAAGCAGCTGCGGGATGTTGTGGCCGTCGATCGGGCCGGTGTAGTGGAAGCCCAGTTCCTCGAACAGGGTCGAGGGCACGAACATGCCCTTGGCGTGCTCCTCCCAACGAGAGAAGAACCGGCCGAAGAACGACTTCTTCGGGATCGCTCGCTTGGCGCGCTCGCGCCATACGTTGAGGGTGTGGCTGGCCATGGCGCGGGCCATCATCTTGGTCAGCGCGCCGACGTTCTCGCTGATCGACATGCCGTTGTCGTTGAACACCACCAGCATGTTCGGTTCCACGTCGCCGCCGTGGTTCAGGGCCTCGAAGGCCATGCCCGCGGTCATCGCGCCGTCGCCGATCACCGCCACCACCTTGCGGTGGTCGCCGCGGCGCTGCGCGGCGATGGCCATCCCTAAGGCGGCCGAGATCGAGGTGGAGGAATGGCCGACGCCGAAGGTGTCGTATTCGCTTTCCTCGCGCCGGGGAAAGGGTGCCAGGCCGTCCTTCTTCTTGATCGAGGTGATGCGTTCGCGCCGGCCGGTGAGGATCTTGTGCGGGTAGCACTGGTGGCCCACGTCCCACACCAGGCGGTCGCGCGGTGTATCGAAAACGTGGTGCAGGGCGACGGTAAGTTCCACCACGCCCAGCCCGGCGCCGAAATGGCCGCCGGACGATGCCACGGCCTCGATCAGGTAGCCGCGAAGCTCATCGGCCACGGCCGGGAGGTCGTCGTCGGCGAAGGTCCGCAAATCGGCAGGCACCTGGATCTTGGCCAGGTGCGGGTAACGGGAGAGGTCGGTCATCGGCATATTGTTGGCCCAAGCCCGGGGCTGGGCAAGGGCAACCGCGTGAAATTACCGTGGCTTAAGCAGCCGGGCGGCGATCCCGCGGCAGGTGGCTGACCAGGAATTCCATCTGGTCGGCCAGGATATTGCGGTTGGACAGGATCAGGTGCTCCACCCAGCTGGGCCGGTAGGGCACGGCCAGCAGCGGCATGTCGGCCTGCTGGGGGGTGCGGCTGCCCTTGCGAAGGTTGCAGGCAAGGCAGGCGGAAACCACGTTTTCCCAGATGTCCTGGCCCTTCTTGGACACCGGAAGAACGTGGTCGCGAGTGAGTTCGTGGCGGCTGAAGTGATTGCCGCAGTACAGGCAGATGTGGCGGTCGCGGGCGAACAACGCCGTATTGGTAAGCGCCGGCGCCGGGTCGATGGCGTGGTCGCGGCAGTGGCCGGTGCTGGCAACGATCGGGTGGAGCTTCAGGATGCTCTGGTCGCCGCGGAGCCGGTTGATGCCGCCGTGGACGGTGATGCAGGGGTCGCCCAGGGTCCAGGCCACCGCCTCGCGAACGTACAGGCAGGCAGCGTCCTGCCAGCTGATCCAGTCGAGGATCCGGCCAGCAGCGTCCAGCGCCAGCACCCGGGTGGTATTGAGCGCGGTGACGCGGGCGGCTTCCAGGGCCATGTTTTCCGCGGGGTACAACGGGGCCAAACCAAGCATGCGATGCGTTCCTTCACGAAGAGCGAAAGATCGTCCAGCTGCGCGGCCCCCGGTGGCCTGAAGGCCGCTTGGGCCCGAGCATAGCCCAGTTCCGTGACAGATCGCACGCGCGGCGGTATGGATCGTGCTTGCCGATGACTACCTGCACCGAGCCCCAACCCGCTGATATAGTGGGCGTTCGATTGCTGACCCGACGCCGGGTCTGATTGGGGAGGCCGGGGTGGCTGCCCCGGCACGGCGGGGGCATTGAGGGTAGAAAACGTGGCTGAAGTGCTTTTTTATGAACGTCCGGTTCCGCTGAACCGCACCGCGCACAAAGATCTGCGGATGCGTCCGCTGCCGAACGTGAGTTTCGCCGCCAAGGTGCATTCCGTTCCGCTCACCGGCGTCGAGTTCGCTCCCGCCGCGCGCGATTTCCCCATCCTGTTCGCAGGTTCCTCGCTGGAAGAGGCAGGCCCCATGGCCTTGCTCGGCCTGCGCCAGGAAGAAAACCTCTTCATCGGCGAAGAGGGCTTCTGGGAGAACGGCGTCTACATCCCGGCATTCGTGCGCCGCTATCCGTTCGTGCTGGCCGAGAAGCCGGCCGGCGCCGAGGGCGACGATTTCACCGTGTTCCTCGATGAAGCCTTCGACGGCTTCAACAACGAGGATGGCGAGCGACTGTTCAACGAGGACGGCACCGATGCACCGGCCCTCACCAATGCGGTGAACTTCCTCGGCGAGTTCCAGGACCACGTGCGCCGCACCCAGTGGTTCATGGGCAAGCTGCGCGAGCACAACCTGCTTGAGCCGCGCACCATCAACCTGTCGAACGCGGCGGGCAAGCAGATCAACCTCAACGGCCTGTACGTGGTGAACGAAGAAAAGCTTCGCGCGCTCGACGACAAGGTCGCCGGTGAACTGCTGCGCGAAGGCGCCTTCGGCTGGATCTACGCGCACCTGGTGTCGCTGTCGAACATCGACCGCATGGCCGAACGCCTGGGCAAGCGCGAGCAGGGTGCAGCTGCCGCCTGAAGGGTCGGGGTCGGGCTCGGGGTCAGAGTATTCACTCTGACCCCCAACGATGAAACGAAAAAACCGGCCTTGCGCCGGTTTTTTTTTTTGCCTACTTCACCGCCTTCGCCATCCGGCAAAGATCCAGGTCGTACCCAGCCGATTCATACGTCTTGCGTGCCCGCTCGTTGCCGGGGAACACCGCAATGGTGACGTACTGGCATTTGTGCTCGCGCGCCCAGGCATAGGCATGGTCGAGCAGTGCCTTGCCCACGCCCGTGCCTTCGGCCTCCTCGGAGACGGCGAGGTCCGACACATGGCAGTTGGTGCGGTGGTTGAAGAAGTCCTGCGTCTTCTGCAGGTGGATGAAACCCACCGGCTCGCCGTCGTCGTCTTCGGCGACGAAGATGAAGCTGTTGGGGGGCTGTTCGTCCAGGTGGCGGACCAGGTCCGCGCGAATGCCTTCGATGCATTCGTTTCGCCGTCGCCCGTTGGGCAGCGGGAAATCCACGAAGCGGGGGATCAGGCCGAGGATGAAATCGTCATCGTCTTCGGCGAGGCGAATCAGGTACGTCGTTTCGCTCATGGCGTAGGGAGGCGCTATGGAGACTGAGACCGAGCCTGTGTTTCTACACCCTTGGCGGTACCCGTGCAAAGTGCCCGGCACCAGTCCGGGCACTTTGGATCGATCAGGCTATCGCCGGAAGCGTGGCCACGCCCGCCTCGATGGCCTGCCGATGCAGCTGGGCGCGAGGCAGGATGCGCGCGAAATAAAATGTTGCGACATCGCGCTTGGCCTGCTTGAACGCCGCCGGACGGGACGAGCCTTCCGCCGCGGCAACGCTGCGGGCCCAGGCCCACGCCAGGGCCACATAGCCTGAAAAATAGAGGTAATCCACGGCGGCGGCGCCGATCTCCTCGGGATTTTCCTGCGCCTTGGCCACGAGCGACTGGGTAAGTTCGCCCCAGGTCTTGGCCGCCTGGGACAGGGGACCTACGAAGGCGGCAAGGTTGGCGTCCTGGGCGTGCTGCTTGCAGAAGGCGCCGATTTCCGCAAGGAAGTGCTTCAGGCCCGCGCCCTTCAATTGCAGGATCTTCCGGCCGATCAGGTCCAGCGCCTGGATCTGCGTGGTCCCTTCGTACAGGGTGGTGATACGTGCGTCGCGGACGAACTGCTCCACGCCGTTCTCCACGATGTAACCGTGGCCGCCATAAATCTGCAACGCTTCCTTGGTCGATTCCACCGACCATTCAGTAAGCATGCCCTTCACGATCGGGATCAGGAAGGAGAGCAACTCCCCGGCCTGGATACGCGCCGACTCATCCGCGGCGCGTGTCTCGATGTCGCTCTGCAACGCCCCGTACACGGCCAGCACGCGGCCGCCTTCGACGAAGGCCTGCTGCGTCAGCAGCATGCGGCGCACGTCCGGGTGCACCACCAGTGGATCGGCGGGCTTGTCCGGATAGGCAGGCCCCGACAGCGCTCGCATCTGCACGCGCTCGCGGGCATAGTTCAGGCTGTTCTGCAAGGCGCGCTCGCTGATCGCCAGGCCCTGGATGCCCACGGCCAGGCGAGCGGCATTCATCATGGTGAACATGGCCTGCAGGCCCTTGTGCGCTGGCCCGATCAACCAGCCTTCGGCGCCGTCGAAATTCATCACGCAGGTGGCCGAGCCACGGATGCCCATCTTGTGCTCGATGGCGCCGGCGGCGAGCTTGTTGCGCTCGCCCATGGCGCCGTCCTTGCCCACCCGGAACTTCGGCACGGCCAGCATCGAGATGCCGCGGCTGCCGGCGGGTGCGTCGGGCAGGCGCGCCAGCACCAGGTGCACGATGTTCTCGGCGAAGTCGTGCTCGCCGGCGCTGATGAAGATCTTCGTGCCGCTGACGCTATAGCTACCGTCGCCGTTGGGTTCGGCGCGGGTTTTCAGCAGGCCAAGGTCCGAGCCTGCCTGCGGCTCGGTCAGGCACATGCTTCCCGTCCAGCGCCCCTCGACCAGGGGCTTTAAGAACACCTCCTGCTGCCACTCATCGCCATGGTGCTCCAGTGCGTCCACCGCGCCCTGCGAAAGCAGCGGATAGATGCCCCAGGCCAGGTTCGCCGAGTCGATCATTTCCTTGGTCAGGGCGCCCACCGCGTGCGGCAGGCCCTGGCCGCCGTGGACCTCGGGGGCGGTGAGGCCGGCCCAGCCGCCGTCGACGTACTGGCGGTAGGCCTCCTTGAAGCCCTTGGGCGTGGTGACGGTGGCCGTGGCCTTGTCGTAGTGGCAGCCTTCTTCGTCGCCGCTGGCGTTGAGCGGGGCCAGCACCTGCTCGTTGAAGCGCGCGGCTTCCTCCAGCACGGCGTCGATCAGGTCGCGGGTGTGCGCCTGGCCGCCGCCCAGGCCGCCAAGGATGGCCTCGGCACCGAGCACGTCGTAAAGCGCAAAGCGCATGTCGTCGAGCGGGGCTTTGTAGATCGTCATGGGAATCTCAGCGGTAGGTGTCGGGAATGCCAGGGACCGGCGAAAGCCAGCCGCGGGCCTGGAAATCGAAGGGGCGTTGCTTCTTTTCCTGCTCGGGCTTGGCCATCATCAGGCCGTCCACCCGGTAGGCCACCGAGCCGCTGCTGCCCTTGTTGGCGATCGCCGCAATGGCGGCCGCCATCGGCGCGGTGGGGGTGATCTCAAGCTCGACCACATCGGCAGCGAAGGCGGGGACGTCCAGCTCAATGGCCTCGCCCATCGGCATGGGCGGAAGGTCGGCCACGTGCAGGCTGGCATCGAGCGCGCTGAAGTCCATTTCGCCGTAGCTGTTGTTCTGCACGCGCACCGTGAGCTTCCAGGGTTTGCCGGGCACGGCATGCAGTTCCTGAATGGTCACGGTGGGCGGGAACACGCTTTTGCGCGGCGGTCCGCAGGCAACGAGCGTGGCACTGAGACAGGCGAGGGCAAGCAGGCGGACCAGGTGTTTCATCGAAGTCGACCCAGAAGTCAAACGATTGTTCGATAGTAGCCCAGCGCGGCCCGTTTGGTCAGTACATGGCAATGCGCGGATACGGGCCGGTTCCCAAGCAAGGGCTGACAAGGCATCATTCGCGGTCTCCCATTGACCAGGCATCCCATGAGCCGTCGCTACGCCGCCAGGCGCTCACCCATCCATGGCAACGGCGTCTTCGCCGTCAAGCCGATCAAGGCGGGCGAGCATGTCATCGAATACAAGGGCGACCGCATGACGCACGCCCAGGCCGACAAGAAGTACGGCGACGGCGGCGAAACGGGACACACCTTCCTCTTCACGCTGAACGACAAGTACATCGTCGACGGCGGCACCAACGGCAACGACGCCCGCTGGATCAACTACAGCTGCGACCCGAACTGCCAGGCGATGATCGAGGAAGCCGACGGCCGCGACCGCAAGAAAGACCGCGTGCTGATCGAAGCCATCCGCGATATCGCCCCGGGCGAGGAATTGACCTACGACTACGGCATCACGCTGGATGTGCCGCACACCGCGCGCCTGAAGAAGGTGTGGGTGTGCTACTGCGGCTCGCCCAAGTGCACCGGCACCATGCTCAAGCCCAAGAGCCGTTCGGCTAAGTAGACACTCTCAAGACATCTCCCGCACACCCGCTGCATGGCAGGTGGGCGAGGCTACATGGACCTTTCCCCATTCAAGGAAAAAGTCCATGGCTGCCAAGAATCTCAAGGGGCGAAAGATCGCCATCCTTGCCACCAACGGCTTCGAGCAATCGGAACTCTTCGATCCCAAGCGCCTGCTGGAAGAAGCAGGCGCCAAGGTGGATGTGATTTCCCCGGGTGGCGACAAGCAGATCAAGGCCTGGAACAAGACCGACTGGGGCAAGTCGATCGACGTCGACGTGCAACTGGACCAGGCCGATGCCGGCGGCTATGACGCGTTGGTCTTGCCCGGCGGCGTGATCAATCCCGACAAGCTGCGCCTGGAGAAGGGCGCCATTTCTTTGATCAAGGCTTTCGGCGATGCGGGCAAGCCGATCGCTGCCATTTGCCACGGACCGTGGACGCTGATCAATGCCGGTTTGGTGAAAGGCAAGCAGGTGACCTCATGGCCCAGCCTGCAGACCGACCTGGAAAACGCCGGCGCGAAGTGGAGCGACAAGCAGGTGGTGCGCGACGGGCAGTTGATCACCAGCCGCAAGCCGGATGACATCCCCGCGTTTACCAATGAGTTGATCCAAGCGCTGGCGGCCTGACGGCCCGCGCCGGGCGGGGTCAGAGTTTCGCCGTGACGCCTTAATCCTTAGCTACTTGACCTCCTTGGCTTCTTTTTCAGTCTCCGTGCCATGGCAACGATCCTCGCTAACGCGACCCGGGGTGTGTCGCGTTGAGTTCGCTATAGGAAGCGTCGCAAAGTTGCCTGAATCACTCCATCGAGGGACACACAAGGTGTAACTTGCCGCATTATGTCCATATGGGCATAATTCGCACATGGAGTAGTGCATGAAGAAGGTGGTTTGGCTCGGATCGACCGAGAAGGATCTCAAGGTCATGCCGGCAGAAGTCCGCGACGCAGTGGGTTACGCGCTGTACCAAGCTCAGATTGGGCAGAAGTGCAAGAAGGCCAAATCACTGAAAGGGTTTGGCTCGGCGGGCGTTCTTGAAGTTGTCGAAGACTGTCGTGGTGGGACGTTCCGCGCTGTCTATACAGTCAAGTTCGGCGAAGTCATTTATGTGCTGCATTGTTTCCAGAAGAAATCGACACATGGTATTGCCACACCCAAGCCTGACATGGACTTGATCCGAGAACGGTTGAAGGCAGCCCAAGCCCGCGCCCAAGGAGGTAAAAATGATTGAGTTCAAAGAAAGCTCTGGCAATGTCTATGCCGATATGGGCGTCCCCGATGCCGATGAAATGCTGGTCAAAGCGAAGCTTGCAAGCAAGATCGAAGAGATCATCAAGAGCCGAAAGTGGAGCCAGCAGCAGGCAGCTGATGTTCTTGGAATTCCTCAGTCCAAGCTATCGAAGATGCTGAATGGTCATTTTCGTGGAATCAGCGAAACAAAAATGATCGAGTGCCTGACGAGATTGGGACGAGATGTGCAGATCGTCGTCGGCCCAGCTCGCCGTAGGTCGTTAGCCGGACACGTTGCGGTCGTATTCGCTGTCTGAGAAGAAAAATTGGTGCTGTAACGGATTAGGCGGACGAACGCGGCGCTTCTGACCACGCCACCTGTCAACACAGGCCCGGCAACTCCACAGACGTCCGTCCGCCACCTCGACCCTCCGCACCTTGCCTGTTGAGTGCGAAGGTGGCGGGCGAGCCAGGGTAGAAATACCGCGTACAGACGGCGGGGCCTAGGCCCCCCTGACCGCCCGCCAGAATGACGGGAAATCTCGACAGCCGCAGCGCGCGCTGCGACCGTCGATCTGTACGAACGGGTTTTCTACACCCGGTTGCCGGTACGCCGGCAACTCACCCATGATCCGGATTCGCGCGCTGCGATGCCATAGTAAGCGTCGCAAAGTTGGACGGCTTTCGGTATCGAACAAACCGCAACGATTGATCCAATGCGATCATTTGACGTGCGTCGTCCGATCAATACGGATCGAAGACAACGGATGCGATCCATCACAAGCTATGGAGTGGTGAATGACCGAAATACAGGAAAGTTTGGAAAATAAGTTCGTCGATCCGTCGTTCGACGCCGTCGATGGCATGCCCTCGAAAGCGCGCATGACCACGACGCTCGATGAGGCAATAAAAAGTCGCGGCTGGACCACGCAGAGAGCCGCTGCTGCTCTCGGGGTGCGCAAGGCGAAGCTAAGGAAAGTACTAGACGGGCGCTTCCACAAAGTCAGCTCGCGTGAGTTGACTTCCTGGGTGACGGCCATGACCTCCGATCAGCCGTCATGGCTGGGTCACGGCGTCGACAACCGTCGGCGGTGAACTCCGGGAGCGCACGGGGTCAGAGTCACGACTCTGACCCCCAATCATGACCCTCAACCGCGCGGCTACGACGCCTCCGCCTGCGGCGTCCACGCCTCCATCAACCGCTTCTGCACCGTGGGCGGCACCACGTCATAGTGGCTGAACTCCAGCACGTAGTGTCCCTGGCCGCCGGTGACGGATTTCAGTTGCACGGCGTAGTCGTCAAGTTCCGCCAGCGGCACATGGGCGTGGATGGCCATCTCGCCGCGGGGCAGGGTGTCGGTGCCCAGGATGTGGGCGCGACGCGAGGCAAGGCCACCAGTAACATCCCCCACGTTCTGTTCCGGCAGCGACACATCCAGCGCGACCACCGGTTCCAGTACCTGCGGATGGGCCTTGCTTACGGCATCGAGGAACGCTTTGCGTCCTGCGCTGACAAACGCCACTTCCTTTGAATCCACCGGATGATGCTTGCCATCGGTCACCACCACGCGCACGTCCTGGATCGGGTAGCCGGCGATGGCGCCATGTTTTAGCGCCTGCCGCACGCCTTTCTCGATAGCGGGAATAAACTGCCCCGGGATCACGCCACCCTTGGTGGCGTCCTCGAAGCGGAAGCCTTCGCCGCGGGCCAGCGGTTCCACATGCAGGGTGACTTCGCCGAATTGCCCCGCGCCGCCGGTCTGCTTCTTGTGCCGGTGGTGGCCGTCGGCCGCGCCATTGATGGTCTCGCGATAGGCCACGCGTGGCGTGTGCGAGACCACTTCAACGCCGTAGCGGGAGTGCATGCGCTCGAGCATCAGGCGCAGGTGCAGGTCGGACAGGCCACGAATCACCGTTTCGTTCAGTTCGTTGTGGTTCTCGACCTGGAAACACGGATCTTCCTCGGCCAGCCGGGCCAGTGCTTGGGCCATCTTCTGCTCTTGCCCCTTGTGCGCCGGTACCACGGCAAGGCCGAACATCGGGTTGGGGAAGGGCGCGGGTTTCAAGTGCAGGTGGTCGTCTTCGTGGGCGTCGTGAAGCACGGCGTCGAAGTGGATTTCCTCGATGCGGGAAACCGCGGCGATGTCGCCGGGAAGCGCTTCGTCGATCTCGATGTGTTCCTTGCCCTGCAGGCGGAACAGGTGCGCCACGCGGAAGGGCTTGCGGGCATCGTCGATGTAAAGCTGCATGTCGCGGCGGATGGCCCCCTGGTACACGCGGAATATGCCGAGCTTTCCCACGAAGGGATCGTTGACCACCTTGAACACGTCGGCGATCACATGCCGGGAGGGATCGGGCACCGCCTCCACCGGCTCGTCGCCAAGATGCAGGAACGGTGGCGGGTTGCGTTCGGCGGGGCTGGGCATCAGCCGCACGATCAGGTCGAGCAAAGGCTCGATGCCGACGTTGTCGCGGGCGGAGGTGAAGCAGATCGGCACCAGGTGGCCTTCCCGCAGAGCGCGTTCGAAGGCGTCGTGCAATTCCCGGGGGGTGAGCGATTCCTCGCCTTCCTCCAGGTAATGCTCCATGGTGGCCTCGTCGGTCTCCATGATCTGGTCCAGCATCTGCTGGTGCGCGTGCATGGGCGCTGAAAAATCGCTTTCGCCGCCGGTCTGGAAGAAGCAGTCGGCCACGGTGCGGCCCTTGGCGCAGGGCAGGTTCACCGGCAGGCACTGGCTGCCGAATTCATTGCGCAGGGATTGCACCAGGGAGGGAAGGTCAACGTGCTCGGCGTCGATGCGGTTCACCACCAGGATGCAGGCCAGGCCGCGTTCGCGCGCCCGCTCCATCACCCATCGGGTGCCGTGCTCGATGCCGTGGGCGGCATTGACCACTACCGCGATGGTTTCCACCGCGTCCATCGCCGCCAGGGCCGGTCCGCGGAACTCTGCGTAGCCCGGGGTGTCAATCAGGGTGATGCGGTGGCCGTCGCGCTCGAGCGAGGCGATGGCCGTGTCGATCGAGTGCCCTCGCGCTCGTTCGGCCGGGTCGAAATCGGAAACGGTATTGCCGCGTTCGATTTCACCCCGGGTGGCCAGGGCGCCGCCGGCATGCAGCAGCGCTTCGAGCAGGGTGGTCTTGCCCGCGCCGGCATGGCCGGCGAGGGCTAGGTTGCGGATATGTTCCGTGGTGTACGACACGATGCGACCCTCCGAGGTTAACGGTACGGGCGGGCGGCATGGGGGCGGCGTCGATAGTGGCGTCGCGACCGTACGCCGCGAGCGGCATGACGATGGCGTTGGTGTCCCCATAGCCTTCTCCCATCCGCAAGGCGCGTCAAGCGGCTTAGGCCGCGTTTAGGGCCCGGCCACTAAGCTCGGCGGTTCATTCATCGAAAGTCGGCGCGGGAACGGAGATCATCGGCCAGTGCAGCACCAGGGACTCCCCGTACCCGACGAGGTAGAACACCACCGTCTCGTCCTTGAGCCGCGCCAGGGCGCGGGCCTGGCCGTGATCGATGCTCCCACCCGGGCCCTCCTGCACCAGATGCGCTGGCGCCAGGAGCCCCGTGAGCGCCTTCCCGTGGTGCTGGGCATCGCGCTGGTGCTGCTGCTGCACCTGGTGATCTTCATTTCCGCCCGCCTGGGTATGCAGCCGCATGCGCGCGAAGCGCTGCGCAATCCGAGCGATTCCGCCCTGCAGGTGCGGCTGATCGACCGGCCGCCGCCGCTTCCGGCCGAGGCCGCACCGCCTCCGCCGCTCGAAATTCCCGTACCGAAGAACGCGCCGCCGAAGGCCGCCGCCGAACACCACGCCGTGCCGCCGCCCCAGCCGGCCGCGGCCCCGTCGCCACCACCGCCTCCGACGCGTGAAGCGCCGGCGCCCGGGGCCATGCAGGCCACGCTTGGACCACCCGCGCCCCGCCTTTTCGACAACGGCCAGGTGAAGCTGGCCCCGGCGCCGGCAAGTACCGCCCGCACGCCCGATTTCGTTGCCCAGCGCCCGCAAGGTGACGACAAGGTGATGAAGCACGACCAGCCGCTGAAATACACCGAGACCCGTTTCGACGCGGACTGGGCTCCCGTTCGCGAGAATATTCTCCAGCAGGGCCTTCGCAAGACGCTCGATGCGGTGACCGTCAAGAAAACCTTCGACCTGGGCAATGGTGCGCGCATCAACTGCGGCTTCGCCATCATCTTCCTGAGCTGCGGTGGCGACCCTCCCGCGCCTCCGCCGAAGAAGGACGGCGACAAGCGCCTGAACATGCCGCCGGCCAACCCTTTGGTGCCCGGGATGAATCCGCCACCGCCCATGGACATCAAGGAGTGCATCGAGGTCTATCGCAAGGGCCAGCCGTTGCCGCAGGCCTGTCCCACCGATACGCCGCTCCGTTCGATGGACGCGGAGAAAAAGCGTCTCCAAGGAAACGACACGCCAAGCTAGACTACCGCTCATGTCCACGCCCGCAGGACCCGGCAGCGCCGATCGACCACCGACCCCGCTGCTCGCTCCCCGCGACGCGACGCGAGTCGCCATGGTCTATCGCCGGCGTCTGCGCGAGCCTGAGCGTCCCAGTGTGCGGCGCATCGCCGCCCTGGTCGGCACGCTTCTCGTGCACCTGTTGGTGATCGTCTTCATCATCATGGGGCCGGCCTACGAACTGCAGGAATATCCGCCTCCGCCCGAGCCCACGGGCGATGCCATCCAGCTGCGTCTCATCGAGCGCAATCCGCCGCCCAAGCCGCAGGCAAAACCCACGCCCCGCGGCGAAGCGGCGCGCGCCGCCCCGCGCAAGGCGAAATCCGCGGCGGCGGGGCAGGTGGCTGCAGCACGGAGCCGCCGCAGTGCGCCGATGCCGCCGATTGCCACGCCCGATGCGCCAAGCGTGGCGGTGACACCCGATACCCATGTGCGTTCGCCGGTGCCGAACCACCAAACCACGCCGCAGGCCCCGCGCAAGCCGCCCACCGCGCCGCCGAAACAGGAAGAACTGCCGCCGGTGCCCCAGCCCCAGGTGCCGCCACCGGAATTTGCCGCCACGCCGCCGACACCGGTGGTGGTGCCGCCGAAGTTCCAGCCGGAGCCGGTGAGGCCGCCACGCGAGGAAGGCAACCAGCCCCCGCCGCCTCCGCCGTCGATCGAGATGCCGCCGGTACCGGTGGCGCAGTCGCAGGTGCGCCCGGAACCACCTACCCTGGCGGCCTCCACGCAGGTGGAAAAGCCCACGACCACCCTTGAACCAGCCAGCGTGCCGCGCCCGGAAGTGACGCCGAGTTCCGCACCGCCCAGCGAGGCCCTGGCGCCTGTGCCTGACGTCGCCGAACGCCCGGCGGCACCGACGATCACCGTCGCCACGCCCCGGCCCACGGCGACCATCCAGGTGGCGCCAGCGTCCGTCCCACAACCCGCACCCGCCGAGGAGCCGGATCTTGCCCCGGTGGATGTCTCGGCCGATGCACGCCCGTCCGTACAGGCCCCATCGACCCGGGTGAATGCGCAAGTTGCATCCGTCGCTGGCGTGGCCCGGCCGGAACTTGGAAAGATCGCGCCCGTGCCGGCAGCGGCTTCGGAAACCGGCGCCAGCGAGGCGAAGGGCGAAACGGCGACGCCGGAGCCCCCGGCCGGCACGGGCGATCGGTCAGCGGCGCGTGACACCACGCCCACGCTGGGCTCGCCGACGGGACAGGCCAACACGCCCACCCCGGAAGCCACCGCTGGCACGGGCAAGGCCGAAACGCCTTCCAACGCCAATGGCACCGGCAACGCCGAAGGCAAGACGGGTCTGGGCGGGCAGGAGGCTGGCGCTCCCACCGGAAGCGTCCTGGGCAAGCCTGGCCCAGGTGGCGCCGAGGGCGCGATGAACGGCAACCCGGCAGGCAACCCCGGTCAGTTCATCCAGCTCAAGCCGCGCGGCGACATGCAGATCATGTCGCACGACACCAACCCGGTGAAGTACAAGGCCACGCGTTTCGCCAAGGACTGGACACCCGAAGGCGAAAGCTCGATCGACACCGCCTTGCGTCATGCGGTGGAGAAGACCACCGTGTCGCATGTCTTCCATCTCCCGCGCGGCGTGCGCGTGGAGTGCAAGGTGATGCCGCTGCTGCCGATGGCACTGTTCGGTTGCGGCAACCCGGATCCGCCAGCTGCCGCCTTGAGTGAGAAAGTCTACGAACGGATGAAGCTGGCGCCATCCAATCCGCTGGTGGCGGACCTGGGCGCTCCCGTCTGGGCAAGCAGTACGCCGGCGCCGGCGAAGCCGCTGGACAACAGCACCTTATGCGCGACCGCGCGCGTGGCGGGTGGCCCGCCGCCGCCGGGCTGTACCTTCGACACACCGAACAGGCCGACGTCACCCCCGCCCGGATCGTGGGTACCGGCCAGCGACCAGTTCCACTGACCCGAAGAATGCCGGGGTCAGAGTAATTACTCTGACCCCCATCGCTGCCAACGCTGAACCGAAGCGACCCCCTCCATCGTTACGACAGGCGTGCAACCTCTCGCAGCAGAGGAAGACGGCGTACGCGCACCGCGGTGGCGCGGAACACGGCGTTGGCCAACGCCGGCGCAGCGGTGGGCATGGCCAGCACGCTCGCGCCCGCTGGCGCGGCGTCCGAAGGCACGATGATCACTTCCACATCGTTGGGCATCTGCCCGGCATTGGCGATGGGATAGTCGCGGAAATTCTTCTGCTGCACCTGGCCGTCACGGAAAGTGATCGACAGGTTCATCGCCGTGGACAGCGCGTCGAACGTGCCGCCCATCACCTGGGCCTCGAGGCCCAGCGGATTGACCGGCTGGCCCACATCCACCGCACAGACCGCGCGTATGACGTCGATCTGGCCGTTGCCCTTGTTCGCCACCTCGATGGCGTGGGCCACGTAACCGCCATTGACGTAATAGCAGGCCAGGCCGAGCCCGGTTTCGCTGTGCAGCCAACGTTGCCAGCCGATGCGATCGGCCACCTGGCGCAAGACATTCACCAGCCGTCCGGTGTCGACGGTAGGGCCGCCCGGTCCGCGATAGGGCAGTTGCCGCGGCTCGCCCAACAGGCGCAGGCGCACATCCAGCGGATTGGCCTTCAATGCGTTAGCGATTTCGTCGATGAAGCTTTCACTGGCAAACGCATGCGACATATGCGGCGTGCCGCGCCATTCGCCACGCGGTACCGGTGTATCGAGTGCATACCAGTTGCTGCGGAAGTTGCTGACCAGGCCCGCGGGCATCGCGTCCTGCACGAGCTCGGACATCCAGGGCCTTGCTGGCGCGGGTAGGTCGCGATTAGGGCTGGCCATGTTCTGCACCCAGCCGGTGATGCCCTTGCGCTGGTCGATGGTGGCGCTCATGCGGTGGATCGTCGGCGCGCGCCATGCGTCGTGGGCGAGGTCTTCGTCGCGCGTCCACATCACCTTGATCGCGCGGTTGCGCAGCGGCTCGGGTTTCTCCGCCATGGCGATGATCATCGCTTCGGCCAGGTGGTCGTGCAGCAGCCGGCGGCCGAAGGCGCCGCCACCGCGCGGCACATCGATGCGGATCTGCGAGGCGCGCAGCCCCGTCATGCGCTGCACGATGGTGTAGGCATCGCGCGGCGCCTGCGAGGCGGTCGTGACCACGGCACTGGTATCAGGATCCACGCGCACCAGACACGACAACGGTTCGGCCACGGCGTGGGCGATCCATGGCTGCACATAAGTGGCATCGATGCGGCGCGCGCCCTTCTTCTTCAGAAGACCCACGGCATCGCCGTCGTCGCGCACCACGGTGACCTGCGCGTCGGGACCGTCGAATGACACCTGCGCCTGTTTTTCCAGGTCCGAGAGGGTCGGGATGGGAGTGGCGCCCGGCTTCCAGGACAGCTTGAGTTTCTTCCGGCCTTCCAGCGCCGACCAGGTGTCCTCGGCCAGCACCGCCACCGCGGGCGCCAGCGCGGTCATCCCCAGACCCTGGCCGGCTTCCGGCTGGAGCTGGATCACTTGCAGCACGCCTTTCACCTTCAGCGTATCGCCGGTATCCACGGTATCGAGCGTGCCTCCCGGGTAGGGGCAGCGCGAGAGCACGGCGACCATGGTGTCGCCGTCTGCCGCGTCGATGGCGTAGATGAGTTTGCCGGTGACCACGGCGTGGGCATCGACGTCGCCCACGGGCTGGCCTATCAAGTGGAAGCGATCGGGCGTCTTCACCTTTGGCGCGGTGTCGGGCACGGGGAGTTTCGACGCGGCTTCGGCAAGCTGGCCATAGGTCACCCGGCGGCCATCGGGCGCGATCACGCTGCCGTTCTCCACGCGCAGTTGCCCCGCGGCCACGCCCAGGCGTTGCGCGGCGGCCTGCAGCAACATCGAACGGGCCAGCGCACCGGCCTGGCGCATGTCGGTCCACGCCGTGGGGATGCTATCGCCCTGGCCGCTGCGCTGGCGGCCATAGAGCCAGCGCGGCTCGCCGTTGCCGTCTTCCACGCCCAGGCCCAGGGGTACCACCACCACGCGCGTCCAGTCGGCGTCGAGTTCCTCGGCAATCAACCGCGGCAATGACGTGGCGGTGCCTTCGCCGTTGTCTGGGTCACGCGCGCCGATGAAGATGCGGCCGTCGGCGTCGATGCGCAGATACGGCCCCACCTGGCTCCAGGCATCGCCCAGCAGCCCCAGCGGCACCGGAGGCTCTTCGGCGCGGACGCTGCCGATGCCGACCACCAGCGCGCCGGCTGTGCCGGCCATCACCTTCAAAAAACGTCGGCGCGAAAGCCACAGTGTGTCCGTCATCAGCCGGCGTCCCGCATGGCCTTGGCGGCGCGCTTGATCGCCTTGCGCACCCGCGGGTAGCTGCCGCACCGGCAAAGCGTGCCGATACGGTCGATGTCGGCGTCGGAAGGATCGGGTTTGCGGGCAAGCAGATCCGCCGCCGCCATCAGCTGGCCGGGCTGGCAATAGCCGCACAGCACGGCATCTTCATCGATCCATGCCTGTTGCAGGGGATGCAGGCTGCCATCGGGCTTGCTCAAGCCCTCGACGGTGGTCACGTGCCTGTTGGCAAGCTTGCCCACGGTGAGGCGGCAGGCCTGCGCGGCCTTGCCGTCCACCAGTACGGTGCAGAAGCCGCACTCGCCTTCGTCGCAGCCGTATTTCGCGCCGGTCAGCCGCAATACGTCTCGCAGGTACCACAGCAACGGCAGCGCCTCGTCGCCGGTATGGCGGAAGCGTTTGCCGTTGACCACCAGCTCCATGCCCTCGCGAATGGGCTCGGGCTTGATCTCACTGGTGGGTGGCGTTTGCAGGACTTGCGGCTGCTGCATGAGTTCTCCCGGTTATTTCCCTATTCTCACATTGTCTGCCGTGTTTTAGACCTGGCTTTTACTGAACAGCCGTCGCCAGACAAGGTAAACCGGGATACCGGCCAGCACGATCAGCACGCCGATGCCTGCATTCGTTGGGTTGTCCAGCATCGTCACCACCACCACGGTGGCCACCGCGCCGATGAACAGCAGCGGCAGCCAGGGATGCCATGGCGCGCGGAACGATGGGTTGGCTGCATCCCGCCTGCGGTACCAGAACAAGGTCGTCACGGTGACTGCGCAGGCGAGCCAGTCGGCAAAGGTGGCGTAGTCGAGCAACTGGCCATAGCTGCCGCTGGCTGCCAGGACGATCGACCACGCGGCCAGCAGCATCAGCGCCACGTTGGGCGTGCGCCAGCGCGGATGCAGCCGTGCCACGCTGCGGAAGAAAAGGCCGTCCTCGCCCATGGCCTGCAGCACGCGCGCCCCGGAAACCAGCGTGATGTTGCAAAAGCCCAGCGTCGATATGGCGATACCCAGCGCGATGGCTTTGGCGCCCGCGTCGCCGAAGACGCGGCGCATGACGTCCGCCGCCGGGGCCTCGCTGCTGGCCAGGCCGCCATGGCCCAGCACGGAAAGATAGGCGTAGTTGGCCAGGACATAGGCCGCGATCACCACCAGCATGCCCAGGCCCAGGGCGCGCGGCAGGGTGCGTTGCGGATCGCGCACTTCGCCGCCGAGGTTGTTGAGGTAGGTGAAACCGCTGTAGGCGAAGAGCACCGGCAGGAAGGCGCCGGCAAAGCCCACGCCGTGCATGCTGGGGTCGGCTGAAAGTGCCTGCGTGCTGCCGGCGCCGGCGAAGGCGAGGCCGGTAACCACCAGCGCCGCCACCGCCAGGAGCTTCAAGATGGTGAAGACGTTCTGGATGTGCGCACCGGTGCGGATGCCGAAAAGATTGATGCCGGTGACGAACACCAGCGCGCCGATGGTCAGCGGTAGCGCCAGGCCCGCCGGAAGGCCGAAGGCGGCGAGGGCATAGCCGGAAAACACCGTGGCGACGGCGGCGGTGCTGCCCGAATAGATCACCAGCAGCATGGTCCAGCCGAACAGGAAGCCCGCCATGGGGCCATAGGCTTCGCGCAGGTATACGTAGCTGCCGCCGGCGCGGGGGCGGCGTGCGCCCAGTTCCGCGTAGCAGAGCGCGCCGACCAGGGTGAGCAGGCCCGCCGCCACCCAGATCGTCAACAGCGACAGGCCCGATTCGGTGCGCTGGGCGGCGATGTTCGGGCTGCGGAAGATACCGCCACCGATGATGCCGCCGACCACGATCAGTGCCGCGTCGCGCAGGCCCAGGCTGCGGACGTAGCCCTCCGGCGGGTTCGGTGATGACATCGGGTTTTTCCCCACGGTCGTAAAAGGCCAGAGAATGGCGGGCTTGGGCGCAACGGGCAAGCGTCATCGGGCAGAGTTGAGCCAGTTCCGAGACATATGCCTTGCTGCCGTTGCCTTTTCCCTGACGCAGCGCAACACTCACAGGATTTGGCAAACCCCCCGGAAGATTCCCGTGAGCCTTGTGTTTCCGGCCCCGCTCCCCGCGGACGCCCCCTGGATCGTGATGAAGTTCGGCGGCACCAGTGTCGCCACCGCCCCCCGCTGGCGGAACATCCTGGAACTGGCCGCCAGCCGCCGTGCCGAAGGCGCCCGCGTGCTGATCGTGGTATCGGCCCTGTCGGGGGTGACCGATTCGCTCAAACATATCGCCTCCCAGGGCGACGCCGGCGATCGCACGGCGCAGGCCAGCGCCCTTCGCCAACGCCACCACGCCCTGTGCGACGACATGGAACTGGATGTGCCTGCGAACCTGCACGCGCGCCTGGACGACCTGGCTACGCTTGCAGCGGACGGCTATGCGGAACTTGGTGAGCTGCCCTGGTCGGCCCAGGTGCAGGCCCATGGCGAGTTGCTGTCCAGCACCCTGGGCGCAGCCTTCCTGACCTCGCAGGGCCTGCCCACCACCTGGCTCGATGCGCGCGAATGCCTGCACGCGGTGGCGCTGCCCAACCAGAACGAACGTACGCGGGTGCTCTCGGCAATGGTCGAGGCCCGGCACGATCGCGGCCTGTGCGCGCGGCTGGCGGAGCTTGGCGAGGTGTTCATCACCCAGGGCTTCATTGCCCGTGACGAGGAAGGCCGCACGGTGCTGCTGGGCCGGGGCGGCTCCGATACCTCCGCTGCGTATTTCGGTGCGTTGCTGCATGCAGCGCGGGTGGAGATCTGGACCGACGTGGCTGGCATGTTCAGCGCCAATCCGCGCCAGGTGGCCGGCGCGCGCCTGCTGCAGAAGCTAGATTACGAAGAAGCCCAGGAAATCGCCTCCACCGGCGCCAAGGTGCTGCACCCGCGTTGCCTGTCCCCGCTGCGCGAGCCACGCGTACCGTTGCTGATCAAGGACACCAACCGCCCCGAACTCGACGGCACCGTGATCGGTCCGGAGGTACGGGAACAGGCGCCCAGCATCAAGGCGATCAGCGCGCGCAAGAACATCACGCTGGTGGCGATGGAATCGGTGGGCATGTGGCAGCAGGTGGGCTTCCTGGCCGACGTGTTCGCCAACTTCAAGAAGCATGGGTTGTCGGTCGACCTGATCAGTTCGGCCGAGACCAACGTCACGGTCTCTCTGGATCCCACCGAGAACCTCCTCGATTCCGACGCCGTGGCCGCGCTCGCCGCCGACCTTGCCAAGGTCTGCCGCGTGAAGGTGATCGCGCCTTGCGCCGCCATCACCCTGGTCGGCCGCGGCATGCGCTCGATGCTGCACAAGCTCTCGGCCGTGCTTGCCGAGTTCGGGCAGCTGCGCGTGCATTTGATCTCGCAGTCGTCGAACAACCTCAACATCACCTTCGTGGTTGATGAAGACGTGGTCGACGACATCCTGCCGCGCCTGCACGACATGCTGATCGGCGCCGGCGCATTGCGCACCGACGATAGCCTGCTGTTCGGTCCGGCCTGGCAAACGCTGTACGGCACAGTGGCCGAGGTGAAGCCCGTGCGAGCCTGGTGGCGCGACGAGCGCGACACTTTGCTCAAGCTCGCCGCCGAGCGCTCGCCGCGCTACGTGTACCACTTGCCCACGGTTCGCGGGCAGGCGCGCAAGCTTCGCGCACTGGGTAGCGTCGATCGCCTGCACTATGCGGTGAAGGCCAATACACATCCTTCGATCCTGAAAGCGCTGGCCGAGGAAGGCTTCGCCCTGGAGTGCGTATCGCCCGGCGAGCTGGCGGTGGTGATGGCCACGGTGCCCGAATCCACGCCTGTTCTCTACACGCCGAATTTTGCCTCGCGCGCGGACTTCGCCGCAGGGCTCGCCACGCGGGCCACGATCACCATCGACGCGGTGTTCCCGCTCGAGCACTACGCTCAGATGTTCGCCGGCCGCGAATTGATGCTGCGCATCGACCTGGGCCGTGGCCTGGGCCACCACGAGAAGGTCAAGACCGGCGGCATCGGCAGCAAGTTCGGCATCCCCATCGAACAGCTCGATGGCGCGTTGCGCATGGCCCGCGAGGCCGGCGCGCGGGTGATCGGCCTGCATGCCCACCTGGGCTCGGGCATCCTCGATGCCGCGCACTGGGGCGAGGTGTACGGGCAGCTGGCGGCGCTTGCCGAGCGCGTGGGCAGCATCACCGTGCTCAACATCGGCGGCGGCCTGGGCGTGCCCTCGCATCCAGGCGAGCCATCGCTGGACATCGATGCGCTGGCGCAGGTGCTGGCGCAGGTGCGCGCGTCCTATCCCCAGTTTTCGGTATGGATGGAGCCGGGCCGCTACCTGGTGGCCGATGCCGGCGTGTTGCTGGCACGCGTCAACCAGGACAAGGGCAAGGGCACCGTGCGCTACCTGGGCGTGGATACCGGCATGAACAGCTTGATCCGTCCCGCGCTGTACGATGCCTGGCATGACATTGCCAACCTTACGCGACTGGACGAGCCCGCCACGGCGATGTACCAGATCGTCGGTCCGATATGCGAATCCGGCGACATCCTGGGCGAAGACCGCCGTCTGCCCGAATCGATCGAGGGCGATGTGATCCTCGTCGCCCAGGCTGGCGCGTATGGCGCGGTGATGAGTTCCCGTTACAACCTGCGCGACGACGCCGACGAAGTGGTGCTGCCATGAGCCTGGATCCGCGCAAGGCGCAGAGCTTCCATTTCGTCCGCCATACGTATGCCGACGGCGTAGCCGAACTCGTCTATCGCTTCGACGATGGGGAGGAACTGATCGAGCGTGTGCGTTTTCCCCACGCTCCCTCGGTGCCTGCCGAACGCGCCGGCGCGTTGGCGGCGGTATTGCGCCTGCTGCACCTGATGGCCGGCGTCAGTTATTACAAAGCTGCCGTGCCCGAGACGATCGTGGTGCACGGCGAGCAACCCGACGACGCCACGGCGGATCTTCTCGACGCGCTGTACCTGCATGGCCTGGCCGAGTTCGCCTATCGCAACGGACTGGACCTGCGCGGCCGCGTACGTTTTCCCCGTGGCGGGAATCTGCCGGGGGCCGGTGTGCTGGATCTTCCCCGCCGCGCGCTGCTTCCCATCGGCGGCGGCAAGGATTCGGTCGTGGTGGTGGAGGCGGTGAAATCCATCGGCGCCGACGCCACGGCTACCTGGGTGGGTAATTCACCACTGATCGCGGCCTGTGCCGCGCGCACGGGCCTGCCGACGTTGAACATCGGCAGGGAATTGAGCCCGGGCCTGTTCGAGCTCAATCGCCTTGGCGCCTGGAACGGGCATATCCCGGTAACGGCCGTGAATTCGGCGATCCTCGCCATGGCCGCGGTGATCTATGGTCACAGCGCCGTGGTGTTCGCCAACGAGCGTTCCGCATCGGTGGCCACGCTCGAGTACGAAGGCCAGGAAGTGAACCACCAGTGGAGCAAAGGCTTCATGTTCGAGCAGGCCTTGCAGGGTTACCTGCACAGCCACGTGGCCCAGGACCTGGACTATTGCTCGCTGCTCCGCCCGCATTCGGAGCTTGCCGTTACCCGTGCCTTCGCAAGGCTCGGCGCACCGTATTTCGAAGTGTTCTCCAGCTGCAACCGCAACTTCCGCATCCTTGGTCCCAAGCCCGCCGACCGTTGGTGCGGCCAGTGCCCGAAATGCCACTTCGTGTTCCTGGCACTGGCGCCGTTCATGCCCAAGCCGCGGCTGCTCACCATCTTCGGGCGCAACCTGCTCGATGACGAATCGCAGGCAGCCGGTTTCGATTCGCTGTTGGAGTTCCGCGACCACAAGCCGTTCGAGTGCGTGGGCGAGGGCGCCGAGGCGCGTGCCGCCATGTACACGCTGTCGCAACGCGCCGAGTGGAAGGAGGACGCGCTGGTAGCGCGTTTCCGCCGCGAGATCCTGCCGCAACTGGATGTGTCGTCGCTGGCCGTGGAACCGTGGCTGCAGCCGGCCTCCGCGCACCTGGTGCCGGCGTGGCTGCACGGGGCGCTGGATGCACTGGACTAAGCTCGAAGGCCGGCGCCTCGCGGTCTGGGGCTTCGGTCGCGAGGGCCGCGCCACCCTGGCGTGGCTGCGCAAGCGCCTGCCCGCCGCGCCGCTGGTCCTGTTCTGCCTTCCCTCCGAAGAAGAGGAGGCGCGTGCTTTCGGCCAGGCGTTTGGTTCGCTGGACGTCCGCACGGCCGCGCCTGATGACGGCCTGCTGGCCGCCTTCGACGTCGTGGTGAAGTCGCCGGGGATATCCGCCTACCGGAGTGAAATCCTCGCGGCCAGAAAACGCGGCACGGCATTCACTTCCGGAACAGCGTTGTGGTTTGCCGCACATCCGGAGGCGCGCACCATTGCCGTGACCGGCACCAAGGGCAAGAGCACCACGACCGCGATGATTGCGCATCTGGCGCGGTCGTTGGGTGTACGTACCGCACTTGCAGGGAATATCGGCTTGCCGTTGCTGGAACTGGACGGCGAGCAGGCGGACCTCTGGGCGATCGAGCTTTCAAGCTTCCAGACCGCCGAAGCCACGAACGTGGACCTGGGCGTGGTCACCAGCCTCTACGAAGAACACCTGGACTGGCACGGCAGCGTCGAGCAGTACGTGCAGGACAAGCTGCGCCTGGCCGATGCCTCGAAGGCCCTACTTATCAACGGCCAGCAGGGCACGTTGATCGAGCGCACGCAGGGCCATGCCGGGCGTTTCTTCTTCGGCCGGCCCGATGGCTGGCATGTGGATGAAGGCTGGATCCACCGCGGTGGTGATCGTGTCGTGCAGGCGTCGATCATCCCTGCGCCGGGCGCGCATAACGCGCTGAACGCCTGCGCTGCCCTGGCCGCGATCGAACACATGGGCCTGGACGCCGTGGCCGCCGCGCCGGCGCTGGCTTCGTTCCACGCGCTTCCCCATCGCCTGCAACCCCTCGGCGAACGCGATGGCATCACCTACATCAACGATTCCATCAGCACCACGCCGATGGCGACGCTGGCGGCGCTTGAAACGCTTCAGGGAAAGCGCGTGGCGGTGATCGTTGGCGGCCATGATCGCGGGCTGGACTGGCATGGCTTTGTTGACGCGGTGAAGGACAGTCCACCCGCCGCGATCGTTTGCCAGGGTAAAAACGGGCCGCGCATCCACCATCTCCTGAAGGAGGCTGGCGTGGCGAACGTGTCGCTTCATGCGGACGTCGCACACGCCTTCGAGTTCGCTCAAGCGGCTGTTGGCGAGGGCGGCACCGTGCTGCTTTCCCCTGGGGCTCCCAGCTTCGACCAGTTCAAGGACTACGCGGATCGAGGGCGAGTCTTTGCTGCGATGGCTGGCCTTGAAGTTGAGGCAAACAGCATCGTCGGCATGGGTATCGCCTGACACGCCCAATCGGCTTCGGCCGATAGGTTTCCTTATGCGCCAAGGATTGGCTGTGCTAGAGGGTTGAAGCGCGTCATCGCCTGGCAGATCCAGGAGGCGATGAAAGCCCAGCACCTGACGAAGACGGCGATGGCGGCCAAAATGGGAACAAGCCGGGCGGCGCTCAACCGCTTGCTCGATGCCAGCGATACCAGCCTCACCCTGACTACCTTGGCTACCGCTGCCGCAGCACTGGGCAAGCGGCTCAATGTCGAGTTCGTACCCGCCTGACCGGCCGAGCGTTCCCCTTCACACTCCCGCGCCCTATGATGCGCGGAACCTCCGCCGAACGAACCCAAGCCCATGCAGCAGCCGCGCCGCGTGTTTTCCATGATCCGGGAATTCCACCTGGCGGACTGGTTCACGCTGGGCAATGCCGTGAGCGGGGTGAGTGCCCTGTTCTCGACCATGAGCTACCTGCAGTACGGCGAGCGCTGGCACCTGTACCTGGCCTGCGCCCTGGTGGCGCTGGCGCTCATCTTCGACGTGCTCGATGGCCGCGTGGCGCGGTGGCGCCAGAAGAGCTCGGCCATGGGCCGGGAGCTTGATTCGCTCGCCGACGTGATCTCCTTCGGCGTGGTGCCGGCGGTGATCGGGTACGGTTGCGGCATGCAGGGCTCGCTCGACCGCGTGGTGCTGGCGTTCTTCGTCGCCTGCGGTGTATCGCGACTGGCGCGCTACAACGTTACCGCCGAGGCGAATTCGCAGGACGGCAAGGTGAAGTTCTTCGAGGGCACGCCGATCCCGACGTCGCTGGTGTTGGTGGCCGTGCTTGCATGGGCGGCGTGGGCCGGCGCCCTGGGCGATGCACTGTGGTTTGGCTCCGTTGCCTTCGGGCCCTTGGAACTGCATCCGCTGGTGCTGATGTTCGCGGTATCCGGATCCTTCATGATCAGCCGTATCCGCATCCCGAAAATCTAGCGTCGTCGCATCGCGACCGGGGTCAGAGTCGTAACTCTGACCCCATGCTTCCTCAGGCCGCCAGCGCGGTCTCGATCGCCTTGGTGAGCTTTGGATCGTCCGGGGTCACGTCCGGATCGAAGCGGCCCACCACGTTGCCCTTGCGGTCGACCAGGAATTTCTCGAAGTTCCAGGTGATGTCCGTCTTGCCGGGCGGCAGTAGGTTTTTCGCGCCCAGCTTCTCGCGCAGCTGGCCGCCTTCTTTCGGCGTGGCGTCCGGCTTGGCTTGGATCAGCGAGCTGTACAGCGGATGGCGGTCGGGGCCATTGGCGTGCACTTTTCCGAACATCGGGAATTGCACGTTGAAGTTGGTCTCGCAGAAGGATTTGATCTCCTCTTCCGTGCCCGGCTCCTGTCCGGCGAAGTCGTTGCTGGGGAAGCCCAATACCACCAGGCCCTGGTCGCGGTAGTTCTCGAACACCGATTCAAGGGCTTCGTACTGCGGGGTAAGGCCGCATTTGGAGGCGACGTTGACGATCAGCAGCACCTTGCCTTCCCAGGGCTTGAGGGTGGTCCGCTTGCCGTCGATGTCGTCGACGGGGATGTCGTACAGGGGCGATGCCATGGTTATTTCTCCAGTCGGTAGTTGAAGCTGGCGCGGGAGAACTCCGTGGCGTTCTGTGCCTCGAAGTTCCAGCGCCGGCTGAACAGGTAGCGCAGCGTGATCACCTGGCCCGGTTCGAACAGGCCCACCCCATAGCTTAGGTAAAGCCGGGGCGAAAGATATTTGCCTACCGTGAAGGCGCTGCTGCCGTTGAGCGCGTCGCTGTTCTGCACGCCGATATCGTCCACGCCGATACGGCTGCCGATCTTCTTGGCCAGCAGGTCGCCCGCGGCCGAGCCCAGCGCCTGGGCCGCACCGCCGACCAGGTTGCCTTCGCCACCCTTCACCTGGCTCAAGGGCTTGCCGGTGATCAGGTAGGAAAGCGCATCGGACTGCTCCATCGTGGGCTCGGAGAACACTGTGAGCACCGGTCGGCGCGCGGTGCCGGAGACGTAAAGGCCCACCTTCTGGCCATCGTCCACGGTGGAGTTGGGGTTGATCCTGCGCGAGGCGCGGATGTCCAGCCCGGGGTTGTCGATGGGCGTGGAAGCGAAAAGCAACTGGCCGCGTTCGATGTTGAGGTTCTGGCCATAGGCGCGGTATACGCCGTCCACCCGAATCTGGCCCTGGCCGCTGGTAACGCGGCCTGGTCGCTCGCGCACGGCGAGCACGCCCGATACCTTGCCGTCCATGCCGAAGCCCACCAAATGGGTTTTCTGGCCAAGGTCCACCGAGATATCGGCGCTGATCGGCGTTGCCTCTTCTTCCTGCTGCTGGTTCTTTTCATCCACCACCACGACGTCGGGCGAGGCCTTGGTGGCGCCTGCGCCGGGAAGGCGCGAGACGTCGACGTCGGCCAGATCCAGCGTGACCTTGCCGGTGACGTTGATGCCTTCCTTGCTTTGCTTGATGGTGAGGGCCGGCGAGATCACCACCTGCGCGGCGGGGATGTCCATCGCGGTGAACTGGCTGCCGGCGATGGCAAGCGTGGTTCCGGCGCCCGCGCCGATGCCTGCCGAGCCTTCGATGGTGAGCTGGCCCTTGCCTGAGTGCACGCCGCCATCGATCTGGAAAACCTGCGCATCGGTGGTGGAAAGGGTCAGGTGCCCTTGCGAGAGCTTCAGGCCCGCGGTGGGCACTTCGCCCGAGAAGTTCTCCAGCGCCGCCTGGCCGGTGACGGCAGGCTTGGCCACGGTGCCGCCCAACTGGAAATTCCCGTGGAACCGGCCCTTGGCATCGGCAAGTTCGGAGGTGAAGAGTTCGATCACGCCAAGGTCGACGAGGTCGACGCCGACTTGGCCCGACAACGCCTGCTGGGCGCCGCTGACCGTGACGTTGCCCTGCAGCCTGCCGCCCTTGTCGAGGGTGGCAGCCAGCAACAAATGCTGCGTTGCCGGCGAAAGCTGGGCCGAGGCGGTAAGGCCGTCGTAGGTCACCAGCGGCTGGTCGGGGTGGTCGCTGTAGGCCACCGAACCATGCGCCGACCGGACGTCGGCCTGTCCGCTCAGGGCACCGGCGGCGCTGCGACGGATGGCGCCGTCGCCTTCGAGCATGCCTTCGGCGCGGATGGGCATGTTGGCGTTGCCCGCCAGGCTCATCAGCAACGCCAAAGGCACCTGGCGAAGTTTGTAGCTCGCATCGAGGTTGCCGGGCTTGTCCTGTTTGGCGGCTACGCACAGCGAAGGATCGCCCGCGGTGAGGCAGGCTTCGCCAAGGCTTGCCGCGCCGTCGTTCCAGTCCAGCGCGGCTGGCTTCGCCAGGCGCCATCGCGGCATGCCGGCGAAATCCAGGTCCAGCGTGGCAAGACTGCCGCTCCAGTGTTTGCCCTGCAGCGAACCGTTCAACGCCACCTCGGTGGAGAGCGGCTGCCCGTGCGCCACCACGTGAAGCTCGTGACGTTGTGCATTGCCACCGGCGTCCGCGCGCACGCTGTCGAAAGCCAGACCCGAGGCGGACACACCGTTGGCCACCACGTTGAGCTTGCCACCGGGGGTGGTGACATCAGGCACGTGGGCTTCAACCATCAGGCGCTGGATCTTCTCCCCGGCGTAAACCACAGCCTGGCCGTTGAGCGTGCCGTCGACGCTGAGCTTCGGCCACAGGCCCTTGACGTTGAAGCGGCCATCGATCTTGCCCCCGGCGTCGGGCACCCAATCGCCGAGCGAGGCGATGGCCAGGCGCACATCGGCATCGTTGGCCGCGTCACCGCGTGCATCGATGCCGACGGTGCTGTTGCCGGAGTTGAGCTGCAGCTTGCCGTTGACCACGCGGTTGGGCTTGAGCGTGAGCTCGCCGCTGCCACCCACTTCGCGCTTGCGCACGGTGCCGATGAGCTTGCGAAGGTCAAGCGTGCCGTGGGGGCCGGCCTTGGCCAATACACCCTCGGTACCCAGGTCGAAGTCCAGCGAGCCGTCGTATCCCGCGACGAGCTGGCCGGGATCGAAGTGCTCCGCTTTCGCATCGAGCTTCCACGCCAATTCCGGTTGCAGGGTGAGCGTGCCGGTGGCGTCCAGCTTTCCTTTCGATTGCAGCAGAGTGAGCGTGTTGAGCGCGATGCGCTGCGGCGTGCCATCAATGTTGAGCGCGAGCTTGGCAAGCTTGCCCGGCGGACCGACATCCACGGCGCCTTCCACGTGGAACGCATCGGCACTGCCGCGCGCGGTCACCTTGCCCTGCGAAGCCAGTTCCTGGCCGGCGAGATCGGCCGGGAGCAGGAGGTCGGTCCAGGCCAGGGCGAGGTTGGCGGACACAGGGTTCGCGCCGAGATTGATCGTGCCCGACGCCTGCAGCGCACCCTTGAAGCGGTCGGTGGCGAGGTTCAGTTGTTCAAGGGTGAGTGTTTTGTAATCTTTATCGAAGTGCGCGCGCAGGGGGGTCAGGCGCAGGTGGTACTCGTTGACGTCGGCGTCGCCGGTGAGGTTCGCGCCGTAGCGATCACCGCTGCCCTGCACGTGCAGGCCCAGCGCAGTAAGCGAACTTTCTCCCAGCAACGGCTTGGGATCGAACCGCGGCGCATCGATCTTCGCCGTCCACGCATAGTCGCCCGACTGCACCAGGTCCATGTCCACCTGGGCCAGGGTCGGCTCGGTGACGCTGACGGAAAGCTTCGCTTTCGCGCCGTCGCTGTGCGCGACGACCTTGCCGGTATAGAGCGTATCGCCGACCTGCCAGGACACCTGCGCCTGTCCATCACCGCGATAGCCCTTGCCCACGGCCAGGGTGCCGGTGAGGTCGGCCTCGCCGTCGGGTGCGCGAAGGTCGAGTTGGTGTACCTCGATGCCTTTCTTCGTCCATGACGCGGCGAGGTCGAGCGTGTTGGAAGCGAAGAGCGGCTTGCCCTCCTGGATGATGGTGACCTTGCCTACATGGGCCTGGTCCAGTTGCATCACCACGGGCGGTTCCAGCGAGAACGGTGCCGGGGCTTCGCTGTCCGGTTGCGGTGCGGGCAGCTGTACGGACACGTCTTCCACATCGAGCCGGCGCACGTGCACCGTGCGGCCGAGCAAGGCACGGAAAGCGTAGTCGACGCGGATGCTGCCCACGGTGGCCCGCGTGCCCTTGCCATCGTCGTAGCGGACGTTGGTGAGTGCCAGTGGACCGATCAGGCGGCCCTCCGCCTGCCCCACCTGCAGGGCGCCGGCCGTGAAGCCCTGGGCCCGTGCCAGCGCGAAGGAAAGGCCGGACGCCGTACCCAGCAGCCACCAGGCGAAGGCGGCCACCAGCACCAGCAGGGTGCCCAGCGCGAGCAGGACGAAGCGCCACCAGCGACGGCGGCGTGGCAACGGGGTACGGGCCGTGGTATCGGTCATAGGTCGGGCCCGATCACCAGGTGCAACTGGACACCGTGCTCGCGGTCATTGTGGATGGGTGTACCCACGTCCACGCGGATCATGCCCACGGGGGAAAGCCATCGCACGCCCAGGCCCGCGCCGATCGCCGGACGGATGTCGGTGCCTGAGAATGCATTGCCGGCGTCGACGAAGGCGGCCATGCCCCAGTTTTTGGTGAAGTAGTGTTCCACTTCGTTGCTGCCCACCAGGAGGTTCTTGCCGCCAATGACGCGGTCGAAATCGTTACGTGGCCCGAGGGCCTGGAAGCCATAACCACGCACCGAGCGATCGCCGCCGGCGAAGAAGCGCAGTTGCGGGGGCAGGGCGCTGAAGTCGCTGGTGGTGGTGTAGCCGGCCGTGCCGCGGAGGATCCAGCGGTTGTTGCCGGCGAAACTGCGGATCCATTTTCCGTCGGCCAGGAATTGGGTGAAGCTGGCGCTGGAAAGCGCCGTGCCTACCGTGCTGCGCGCGGTGAGCGTGACCGACCAGCCGCGCCGCACGAAGGTGGGATTGTCGCCGGATTTACGGGATAGCGAGATTTCCGGGTAAAGCAGCGTGCTGCGGCCGTGCTCGATGCCGATGGTGTTGTCTGTCTCGCCACCTTTCTTGCCCACGGTGAAGGTGCCGGTGAGCGCATGCAGGCCGATCACCCGGGTCCAGCCATGCCAGAGCTTGGTTTCATTGGCCACAAGCTCGAGCGTGTGCGCGGTGGAGGTGGTGGTGTCGGCGTCGCGGAAGGTGGCGCCGTAATTGAAGCTGCGCTGGTCGGGGCCGGGCATCGGGACGGTGTAGAGCGAAGTGAGCGTTTTCAGGCGTTGCGCCGCAACGATCTCGTTCTTCCACTTGTGGCCGCGGTCGTTCACCCAGCGCTTCTCGATGCCGCCGCGAAGGCCTACGCCTGTATCGGTGCCGATGAAGGGGCCGCCGGTGTAGATGGTACGCGGTGCCGGTGCCAGTTCCACGTTGACATTGACCACGCCGTTCTTCGCATTGTCGATGTCGGGCATCACGTTGACCACGGAGAAATAATCCGCGCCGTTCAAGGCCTGCTGCAGTTGCAGCAGCTGATCCTGCGAGAAGTAGTCGCCTTCGTGGAAGGGTAGGTAGCGGTCGAGGAAGCCATCGCGGAACTGCGAACCCTTGAAGGCGATGTGGCCGATGCGATAGCGCTGGCCGGTGTCCCAGGCGAGGGTGACCACGGCCGAATGCTCGGCGCGAGTAATTTCCACGGTGTGCTTCGTGAGCCTGGCATCGAGGTAACCACTGGAGGTCAGCATGGCGCCGACGCGGTCGCGGGCGCCTTCATAGACGCCATCGTCCATCACCTGGCCTTTCAGGTTCTTCACGCCCGTGACGGCGCCGCGGATGCGCGGCAGCTTCGCGACCGTGTCGTCGATGCTTATGTTTACCTCGGTAATTTTTACCGGGGTATTAGCTTTCACGTGCAGGGTAACGCGCCAGTTGTTGCCGGCTTGCGCGATGTCGCCGGTGACTTCCGCCTCGTAATAGCCGTAGGGTTTCAGTCCTTCACGGACCTGATCGGGTGCCTGTTCATAAAGGCGCCGCACCTGGGCGGCGGTGACGTCGCGGTTTGCATATTGGCTCAGCGCCACCGAATTGATCACGGCGGGCTTGAGCGCGTCGTCGACGCCGTCCACCACCAGCTGCACCGCGGCATGGGCCCAGGCGGGCAACAGCAGCAGCGCGGCGGCGAGGCAAAAAAATGGGCGGATCGTGCGGCGCATGTTGCTAGGTCTTCTCTCCTTAGCGCCGACCTGGGGCGGGCATCGTCAACGGTACCGTGCCCGCCTGCCTTATTCCATGCAATAAATCTCAGCCTGCGGCGTCGCCTGACTTGTGCGCGATCCATGCGCCAACGGTGGCTGAAACATAAGGAATGGAAGATGCAGAGAGGATGAACATCCACAGGATGCTCTCAAGGTATGACGTACCGAAGGCCTTGGCCATGCCGGTGACGGCCAGGGCCAGGCCGAGCACCATGAGCATTTCCTCGCGCACGGGAGTGAACGCGGCGAAGCTGGATTCGCCCAGGCGGCGGCTTTTCGCGGTCACGATGAACGCCGTCTTCTTGCGTGTCAGGCCGTGGATGATGCCGCGTGCGATGGCATGGGAAAGGCTCATGCTGGCCAGCGACGCCATCAGGGTGTCGCGCCAGCCGCACGGCACGCGTGCGCGGTAAAGCGCGAAGCCGAATACCGCCTTGGCGAAGAAGAAGCCGATCACCGGGATCAGGAACAACTGCATCGGCAGGTTGAAGTACTGCGGGAAGGCGACCATGCCCGCGGTCCAGAAAATGGCCATCAGGGTGAACACCAGGTGCAGTGCATCGGCGAACCAGCTGAACCACCCGGTGAGGAAATGGAAACGCTGGCCGGCCGACAGCGGACCACGGCGGGTCATCCAGTGCCAGCGTCCCTTGAGGATCTGCATGGCGCCGAAGGCCCAGCGATAGCGTTGGCTCTTATAGGCCTTGAAGTCGGCGGGGGTGAGGCCCTTGCCCATCAGTTCGTCGACGTAGACCAGCTCGTAGCCGGCGTGCATCAGCCGCAAGCCGAGTTCGGCATCCTCGCAAATCGTCCATTCCGACCAGCCGCCGGTGCCTTCCAGCGCCGAGCGCCGCACCATGGTCATGGTGCCGTGCTGGATGATGGCATTGCGCTCGTTGCGATGGTGCATGCCGATGCGGAAGAAGCCGTCGTATTCCCAGGCGGTCATGCGGCGGAACGTGTTGTTCTCGAACTCGCGGTGCGCCTGCGGGCACTGCACCACGGCCACCTTCGGGTCGTGGAAGTAGCCGGTGAGGCTGGATAGCCAATCCTTGCGGACCGCGTAGTCGGCGTCGATCACGGCGACGACATCAGCGCGCGGGTCGGTTTCGGTCAGGCCGAAGTTCAGCGCGCCGGCCTTGTAGCCGGGCCACGGTTCCAGATGGAAGAAGCGGAACCGCTCGCCAAGCTTCTCGCAATACTCCTGCACCGGCTTCCAGACATCCGGGTTCTTGGTGTTGTTGTCGATCACCAGTACTTCGAAATTGGCGTAATCAAGCTCCGCCAGGGAATCGAGGGTGAGCATCACCATTTCCGGCGGCTCGTTGTAGCAGGCCAGGTGGATGGATACGAAAGGTTGCCGTTCGGGCGGATCGGGCGTGAGCATGCCGGCCTCGCGCTGCCACTTGCGCCGCCAGAGCACCTCGGTGAACTCGAAGCCGTTGATCAGCAGGATCGCCAGGATCGCCACCTGCGCCGGGAACAGCAGCACCAGCATCGACCAGTCGAAGGGGCTCAAATAGAAATTGAAGGGCAGGGTGGCCGACCAGACGATCAGGCCGCAGGACATCTGCATCAGCAGCAGGAAGAACAGCCGGCCCATCAGCTTGAAGCGTGCGAAGCGGCGGGCGAACGCCGCCATCGGCAGGAAGGCCAGCAGGGAAGACGCCAGCGCCTTCCACGGCCATGAGGTGTCTTCCGTGATCGGTCCGGTGAAGGGAAATTTCTGCTGGCGGTCGGCGTTGAACAGGCCCCAGTAGGCGCCCGTGCGGCCTTCGCCGAGGTTTTCCTTCCAGGGCTGGTCGAAGGCCTCGAGCATGTAGTAGTCGATGTGCTGCGCCTGGGCCGCATTGAACCATTCGCGCATGAAGATCGCCTGGTTCGACACGCTGGGCTTGGCGTATTTGAAGCGGTCGCCGTTGGAGGGCCAACCGATTTCGCCGACCACGATGGGCTTGCCCGGATATAGGCGCTTCAATTCGTTATAGCGGTCCAGCGTGTCCTTCAGCGCCAGGCCGCGGTCGATCGGCTGCCCCTCCCAGAACGGGAACAGGTGCACCGTGATGAAATCCACGTGCTTGACCAGCTCCGGGTAGCGCTCCCAGATATGCCAGGGCTCGGCGGTGGACACCGGCTGATGCAAGGCGGCGCGGGCGCGATCGAGGTAGGCCATCAACTGTTCGGGTGTGAGCTGGCTGGCGAGTATGGTTTCGTTGCCGACGATCGCCCGGGTGATGGTCTTGGGATAACGCTGGGCCTGCGCGGCGAGGGCGGCCAGTTCTTTCTCGTTGTTGCCCAGGCGCCGGTCCAGCAGTGCGCCGGCCAACACCTCCATGCCATTGGCCTCGGCCAGGCGGAAGGTCTGGGGGTTCTCCAGCATCGAATAGGTGCGGATGCGCGGTGAGTACTTCTTCACCAGCTTCAGGTCCGCGTCGATCTGGGCGTCGGTGGACACGTCGCCGCGGATGGGATTTTCGTAGCGCTGGTAGGCGGTGAAGCCGAAACCGCTGATCTGGCCGTGCCAGTCCTCAGGGCCGCGCGGCATGTTGCCCAGGAACCACAGGCCGAAGTTCACCCCGGCGACCAGCAGGGCCAGGAGGAGTGCCACTACCAGGGAAGGGCGTCGTTCGGTCGGTGCAGGTGCGCTCAAAACATTCCCCGGACCGTCTGGCCCCCAGATGGACGTGAATAATCCTACGAGCTTAACCAAGGCCGCCGGATGGCTCAACGCATGGGGCGTTGGCCAGTCAGCGGAGCCTTAAGTGTGACATCTTCGGGCTTCGGCGGCGGCATGCGGGCAGCGTCCGCTAGACTTTGCATAATTTTTACCAGGAGCCGGGCATGCGTCGCCTTGTCTTGCGGTTCGTCATAGCCGCTTTCGTGCTTCTCACCCTGAGCCGCCTGGGGCTGGCCCTGTGGCAGTTCCAGCGCGTCCACGACGCCGGTGGCCTATGGCCGGTGATGTTCGGTGGCCTGCGCATCGACGTGAGCTTCCTGGCCATGATCGTGGGCATCCCGGCGGTGCTCTCACCCTGGCTGGGCCATCGACCGTGGCCCACCCGTATCACCGCGTGGTGGGTGCGGCTGGCGTGGCTGTTGCTGGTGCTGCTGGAAGTGGCCACTCCGCAATTCATCGTCGAATACGACACCCGGCCCAACCGCCTGTTCGTGGAGTACCTGGTGAACCCGGTGGAAGTGGGCTCGATGCTGTGGCACGGCTACAAGATGGTCGTAGCCTGCTCGCTGCTGGTACTGATCCTGCTGGGCTGGTTCGGTTTCGGCCTGCTGTCCACCCGGCCGGTGGACCGTCGCCTGGGCTGGGTGGCACGCCCGATAGCCTGCCTGGTGATTTTCGCCGTCTGTTTCCTGGCCGCCCGCGGCACCCTGGAACATCGGCCGATCAACGAGGCTACGGTGGCCTTCAGCGCCGACAGCATGGTCAATACGCTGCCGCTGAGCTCCCTCTACAACGTGGCCAACGCCATCGATGCCCTGCGCAGCGAGCGGTCGTCGGCGGAGCTCTACCCGCACATGGCCGTCGACGCCATGATCGAGGAGTTCCGCCGCAGCATCGGGCTTGCGGGGCCAGCGCAGGATCTGCGCTATCCGAGCCTGCACCGGCAAGTGGCCAGCGTGAAACGCGAACATCCCTTGAACCTGGTGATCATCATGCAGGAGAGCCTGGGTGCGCAGTTCGTCGGCAGCCTGGGCGGCCGCGACCTCACGCCCCACCTCGATGCGCTGGGCAGCCAGGGCTGGATGTTCGACCGGGCCTACGCCACCGGCACGCGTTCGGTGCGGGGCCTGGAGGCGATCACCACCGGCTTCCTGCCCACCCCGGCCGAGGCGGTGCTCAAGCAGCCGCGGTCGCAAAGGGATTTCTTCACCATCGCTGCCCTCCTGGGCCAGCAGGGCTACCACTCGCGCTTCATCTACGGCGGCGAGGCCCATTTCGACAACATGCGCGGGTTCTTCCTCGGCAACGGCTTCAACGAAGTGGTGGACCGCGCGTCGTTCACCAACCCGGTGTTCGTGGGTTCGTGGGGTGCGTCCGACGAGGACATGTTCAATGAACTGCACAAGCGATTGATGGCCGATGGTGACAGCCGGAACTTCACGCTTGCCTTCAGCGTGTCCAACCATACGCCGTGGCAGTACCCTGCCGGCCGCATCACGCCGGTGGGCGAGCCTGCCAGCGTGGACAACACCGTGCGTTATGCCGACTACGCCATCGGCAAATTCTTCGAGCAGGCAAAGCAGTCGCCGTACTGGAAGAACACCGTCTTCCTGATCGTGGCCGACCACGATGCCCGCGTATTCGGGGCGAGCCTGGTGCCGGTGGAGCATTTCCACATCCCGGCGTTGATCCTGGGCGGCCAGGTGCCGGTGAAGCACGATGGGCGCATCGTCAGCCAGGTGGACATGGCGCCCACCCTGCTGTCGCTGATGGGCATCACCAGCGACCACCCGATGCCCGGCGCCGACCTTACCGTGCACGATCCGGATCGGGCGGTGATGCAGTACGGCGACAACTTCGGCTATTTGAAGGGCAACCAGCTGATCGTCTACGAGCCGCGCAAGAACGCCCAGGCTTTTACCTACGACGGGAAATCGACGCTTACGCCGGCGCCGGTCGATCCGGTACTGGCGAAGGAGGCGCTGGCCACTGCGTTGTGGCCGAGCTGGGCCTATAAGGAACTGCGTTACCGGTTGCCGGAAAAGGCGAAGCCATAGCGGGCGGCTTGCGAGGTTGGGGGTCAGAGTAATGACTCTGACCCCGCGCCGAAGGTGCCTACTTAAGCAGCGAGCGCAGCATCCAGGCAGTCTTCTCGTGTTCCTTCAGGCGGCCGGTCACCATGTCCGCGGTGCCCTCGTCGCCACCGGCATCGGCGGCCTTGATGGTGTCGCGCGCGGTAGAGGCAGCGATCTCATGCCCTTCCACCAGCTGGGCCACCATGTTCTTCCATTCGGGCACGTCGGGCTCTTCCTTGATCGACGTGAGCTTGGCGAACTTGCTGTAGGAGCCCGGGGCGACCACATCCAGGGTACGGATGCGCTCAGCCACTTCGTCGGCGGCCAGCCATAGTTCGTTGTACTGCACTTCGAACATGGCGTGCAGGGAATTGAACTGGGGGCCGGTGACATTCCAGTGGAAGCTGTGGGTCTTCAGGTAAAGCGAGTAGGTATCGGCCAGCAGCTTGGAGAGGTGCTTGGCGATGTCCTCGCGGTTTTTCTTGGGGATACCGATGTCGATGGCCATCTTCAATGCCTTTCGTGGGTTTGCCAGGCTTTCGAGGATAGCCAACCGGCATGTCGCTTGGAAATGAATGCTTCCGATCCCACTGATAGCGACCGGCTATCATTGGCGGTCTCATGCCTTCCCGACCTTCGCGCCCCTCCTCCCCGGAACCGGCCCGCCTGCGCGAGCTGCGTGCTGCCGTGTCCGGCGCCAGCAGCCGCGATGTCGGCCGCCTGCTCGGCCGCATCGCCAGCCTGAAACGCAAGGGCACGGACGATGCGCGGCTGGACGCGCTGGCTCGGGAAATCGAGGCTTCGACGGCCCGGCGGGCCGCGCGGGCAGCGTCCAAACCGGTGATCCAGCTGGACGAAACCCTGCCGATCACGGCGCGGGCGGAGGAAATCACCCGGCTCATCCGCGAGCACCAGGTGGTGGTGATCGCCGGCGAGACCGGCTCGGGTAAGACCACGCAGCTGCCCAAGCTGTGCCTGGCCGCCGGCCGCGGCGAGGCGGGGCTCATCGGCTGCACCCAGCCCCGGCGGCTGGCAGCCCGCTCGGTGGCCCGGCGCGTGGCCGAGGAACTGGGCACGCAGGTGGGTGACAAGGTCGGTTTCCAGGTGCGCTTCAACGAGCAGGTGGGCGAGCACACGCTGGTGAAGTTCATGACCGACGGCATCCTGCTGGCGGAAACGCAGTCGGACCGGTTCCTGTCGGCCTACGACACGATCATCATCGACGAAGCCCACGAGCGCAGCCTCAACATCGATTTCCTGCTGGGGTACCTGAAGCGCCTGGCCGTGCGGCGGCCGGAACTGAAGATCATCGTCACCTCCGCCACCATCGATACCGAACGTTTCGCCGAACACTTCAACGGCGCGCCGGTGATCGCGGTGGAAGGCCGCGCCTACCCCGTGGAAGTGCGCTATCGGCCACCGCCGGACCGCGGCGAAACCACCCAAGCCGGGCAGATCGCCGACGCCGTGGATGAGATCACCCGCAGCGATCCGCGTGGCGACGTGCTGGTGTTCCTGCCGGGCGAGCGCGAGATCCGCGATGCCCACTTGCTGCTATCACGGCGGCAATACCGCGAAACCGAGGTGGTGCCGCTATACGCCAGGTTGTCGGCGGCCGACCAGGACGCGGTGTTCCGCCCCGGCAACCGCCGGCGCATCGTGCTGGCGACCAACGTGGCTGAAACCTCGCTCACCGTGCCGCGCATCCGCTACGTGGTGGATTCGGGCACCGCGCGCGTAAAGCGCTATAGCCAGCGCAGCCAGATCGAACGGCTGCACGTGGAGCCGATCTCGCAGGCCGCGGCCAACCAGCGCAAGGGTCGTTGCGGCCGTCTTGGGCCGGGCATCTGCTATCGCCTCTATGACGAGGCGGATTTTGAATCCCGGGCACCTTATACGGACCCTGAGCTGCTTCGCTCGTCGCTGGCCAACGTGATCCTGCGCATGCTGTCGCTGGAACTGGGCGACGTGGAAGCGTTCCCGTTCCTGGAGGCACCCGATCCACGCGTGGTCTCCGATGGTTATCGTCGCCTGGCGGAAATCGGCGCGATCGACGAGACCCGCAAGCTCAGCACGATCGGCCGCACCCTGGCGCGCCTGCCGATCGACGTGCAGCTCGCGCGCATGCTGGTCGAAGCCAACACGCTCGGCGCTTTGCGCGATGTGCTGGCGATCGTATCGTTCCTGTCCATCCAGGATCCGCGTGAACGTCCCGCCGATGCCCGCGGCCAGGCCGATGCCGCCCACGCACAGTTCGCCGACCCGCGTTCGGACTTCACCACGGTGCTGAAGCTATGGACGGCGTACCAGGCCGCCCACCAGGACCTGACGCAAAGCAAGTTGCGCGACTGGTGCTCGCGGAACTTCCTTTCCTTCATGCGCATGCGCGAATGGCGCGAACTGCACCGGCAACTGTTGCTGGTGGTGCAGGAGCTGAAATGGGACCTCGACGCGGCTCCGGCCAAGGCGGCGAAGCAGGGCGATGACGCCGATGCCTACGCCGCGGTGCATGGCAGCCTGTTGTCTGGCCTGCCCACCCAGGTGGGCCACAAGGATGAAAAGGGCCAATACCGCGGTACCCGCGAACGCCGCTTCACCATCTTCCCCGGCTCCGCGGTGGCCAAGGCGCCGCCGGCATGGGTATTCGCCGCCCAGGTGTTGGACGTGGGCGGCCGCGTCTGGGGCATGAACAACGCTCGCATCGAACCGTCGTGGATCGAGAAACACGCAGCTCATCTGTTGCGGCTGAGCTGGCGCGATGCGCATTGGTTGCGCAAGCGCGGCCACGTGGTGGCCTACGAGCAGGTGAGCCTGTTCGGCCTGGTGCTGGTGGAAAAACGTCCCGTGACGTTCCGCCTGCAGGATCCGGCGCTAGCCCATGCGATCTTCGTCCGCGAGGCGCTGGCGCGCTGCGATATCGACAGTCGCAGTGATTTCGTCCGTGCCAATGCACGCGTGCTCGAGCAGGCGCATGAGATCGAGGCCAAGCAGCGGCGCGCCGGCCTGCTGCGCAGCGAAGATGAGCTCGTCGCCTTCTTCGATGGCAAGCTGCCGGAGGAAATCGCCGATGTCCGCGCACTCGACGCCTGGTTCCGCAAGGCGCCGCCAGCCGTGCAGGCAGCGCTGCGCTGGTCCCTTGACGACATCATGGTCGGCGGTGCCGGGCTGGACGCCAAAGCCTTCCCAACCTCCATGGCCGTGGGCCCGCATGCCTGCCGGCTGGAATACCGCTTCGTCCCGGGTGACCCCGCCGATGGCGTCACCCTGCAATTGCCGCTGGCGTTCTTGAACGCCGTGCCCGAGGCTCGTTGCGAATGGTTGGTGCCTGGGTTGCTTACCGACAAGGTGGCCGAACTGATCCGGGGCCTGCCCAAGGCACTGCGCCGTAACTTCGTGCCTGCGCCGGACTTCGCGCGTGCCTTCGTCGAGGCCGAGGCGCCGCGCGACGAATCCCTGCCGCGGGTGCTGGCTGCTTTCCTGAAACGCACCACGGGCGTGGATATCGATGCCTCGGCGCTCGACGGCATCGAACTGCCTGCGCATCTGCTGATGCGCTTCCGCCTGCTCGACGACCACGGCAAGGCACTGGCCGAAGGGCGCAACCTTGTGGACCTTCGCGCCCAGTGGGAAGGCCGTGCCCGCGAAGCGTTCTCGCGCAAGACCGACCTTGAACTCACCCGCGAGGATGTTTCCTCATGGGATTTCGACGAAATTCCCGATCGCGTGAAGTCCGATGCGGGCCTGATGGCTTTCCCGGCCCTGGTGGACCTGGGCGAAGCCGTGGCGCTGCGCGTGTTCGAGCGCGGCGACGAGGCGCGTGCCGCGCATGTCGGCGGCGTCGAACGCCTGTTGCGCGAAGCGGTGTCCAACGAGATCAAGCGGGCACGCCGTCAGTTGCCGGTGGGCAATGCCCTGGGCCTGAAATACGCCACACTCGGCAGTGTGGAGTCGCTTCGCGAGGACCTGGTCGAGGGCGGATTCGCCGATCTCGTCGAGGTATCAAACCTCAACGTGCGCACCCGCGAGGCTTTCGAGGCGCTGCGCACAGCCTTTGCCCGGGACATCTTCAAGGCCGCCATGGACCGGCAAAAACTTGCCGAGCCGGTGATCGAGGCCCAGGCGGACCTGCGACCCTGGCTGCAACCGCCGCTGATGGGTTTTGCGCGCGCCAGCTACGACGATCTTCGCGAACAGCTCGATGCCATGCTGCCGCCGGGATTCCTGCGCGAATGGACCGCCCATCGCCTGGCCCAGCTGCCGCGCTACCTGAAGGCCATGCGCCTGCGCGCCGAACGCCTGCGCCAGGATCCCACCAAGGACCAGCAGCGCTTGCTGCAGGTCCTTCCTTACTGGCGCGCGCTGCTCAATGCCGGCGCTGGCGCGGATACCGCGGCGTGGCAGGAATTGCGCTGGCTGATCGAGGAATGGCGCGTGTCGCTGTTCGCCCAGGAAGTACGCACGGCCGAGCCGGTGTCCGCCAAGCGGCTGGCCCGCGCGCTGGAAGCCGCGCAGGGCAGGGCATGATCGTGGCAAGCTCAGGCCCATGGCCGGCACGATAAAAAAAGGCGATGCGTTGCTCGAGGCGGCAAGGGCCGCGCTCGCGCCGCTGCCCGGGCCGTTGCGCGGGGAGTGCGAGGCCGTCTGCGAACTGCTGATCCAACTGGGCTGTGACGAAGAAACCTGCGCCGCCGCCTGCTGGTTCGCCGTAGCCGTGCACGACCGCGCCGCCTGGGACGCTGCCGCCGCGACGTTGCCGCCCACCTTACGCCGTCTGGTCGAAGGCCAGATGGCGGCGGAGACGGTCTGGGTGCTTCACGCCCAGCGTCCCGGTGCCGCCACCGAGGGCCTGCGCCGCCTGCTGCTGGCGATCATCCGCGACCTGCGGGTGGTGTTCGTGCTGTTGGCCCGGCAGCTGGCCCGCATGCGCGCCGCCATGGGCATGGAGGAAGACGAGCGCCACGCGCTGGCCCAGCTCACCCGGGACATCCATGCACCGCTGGCCAACCGGCTGGGTATCTGGCAGCTGAAGTGGGAGCTGGAAGACCTCTCCTTTCGCTACCTGGAACCTGAAACCTATCGCCGCATCGCCAAGCTGCTGGACGAGCGCCGTGGCGATCGCGAGACGTTCATCGCGCAAAGCCTGTCGGAACTGGGTGCGGCATTGGCCAAAGCCGGCATCCATGCGGAGCTTGCCGGACGCCCGAAACACATCTTCTCGATCTGGAAGAAGATGCATCGCAAGCACCTGGAGTTCTCCGACCTCTACGATATCCGCGCCGTCCGTGTGCTCGTGGACGACGTGGCCGACTGCTATGCGGCACTGGGTATCGTCCATTCGCTGTGGCCGCATCTGCCCGGCGAATTCGACGACTACGTGGCGCGCCCGAAGGGCAACGGCTACCGCTCCCTGCACACGGCGGTGATCGGCCCGCAGGGCAAGACGCTTGAAGTGCAGATCCGCACCCACGACATGCACCGCGCCAACGAGCTCGGCGTGGCCGCGCACTGGCGCTACAAGGAAGGCGGCGGCGCCGACGCCGAGTTCGAGGCGAAGATCGCCTGGATGCGCAAGCTGATCGAGCCGCGTGGCGAAGACGACGCGGAACTGGAGGCCGGCTTCCAGACCGAGCTGATGGAAGACCGGGTCTACGCGCTGACGCCGAAGGGCGAAGTGATCGACATGCCCCACGGCGCCACCGTGCTCGACTTCGCGTACCACATCCACACGGAAGTGGGGCACCGTTGCCGTGGCGCGAAGGTCAATGGGCGCATCGTGCCGTTGACCTTCCAGCCCCGCAGCGGCGACCGCATCGAGATCCTCACGGCGAAGGTGTCCGAGCCGAGCCGCGACTGGCTGTCCGTGCACCACGGTTACCTGCACACCTCGCGCGGCCGCGAAAAAGCGCGTGCATGGTTCCGCCGCAGCGCCCATGACGCCAACCTCGTGGCCGGCCGCGCGATGCTGGAACGGGAATTGCGCCGGCTTGCACTGCCCGATGCCGACATCGGCAAGCTGCCGGCGCACTTCAACTTCAAGACCCACGACGAATTTCTGGTGGCGCTGGCGCTGGGCGAGGTCACCACCGGTCAGGTGGCGCGCGCCCTGCAGGAGCGTGCGCCGGAGCCTGAAGTCACCCAGTCGACCGCGCCGGTGGCATCACGCCCCGCCCAGCACGACCGCGGCGCGCTCAGCATCGATGGCGTGGGCAACCTGCTGACCACCCTGGCTCGCTGCTGCCAGCCGTTGCCTGGCGACCCGGTGAAGGGCTTCATCACCCGCGGCCGCGGCGTGTCGGTGCACCGCGCCGACTGCGCGAGCCTGGCGACGCTCGCCCGCAAGCAGCCGGAGCGGGTGATCGAGGTGAACTGGGGCAAGGTGGACGTCCAGGCCTACGTGGTGGACATCGAACTGCGCGGCTACGACCGCAAGGGCCTGCAGAAGGACGTCACCAACACCATCAGCAACACCGGGCCACATATCGTGGCGTCGTCCAGCCGGGTGCATACGCGCACCGCTGAGGTGGAGATGCGCTTTACCTTGCGAGTGCGGGACTACGAGCAACTCTCGACCTTGCTGGGCCGGTTAGGCGCGCTTGCCAACGTGACGGATGCGCGTCGGTTGGGCTAATTGTACGAAAGCTCCTACGCATGACAGCGCACTCCTATTACGCGCGCGCAACATCGAACACATGAAGTCCGCGTTATAATTCGAGCATGGTTACCAAAGTGAAGTTTCCAGTTTCTGATTTTCCTATCCGTGGTGTGGTGCTTTCGCCCGCCAAGCGGGCAGATGCCGTGAGAAGCGCTGTGGTGAGCGTCAAGCTTTCGAAGGGAGAGCGCCTGACCAAGGCAGAGGCAGGGTGGGGGAATCCAAAGCCGGTGGACCGCAAGCGCTGATGGCAACGCGGACAAGGAAGTCCTCGACCAGCATCTTCATCAACTGTCCTTTTACCGACGACTACACCACGCTCTTTCATGCAATGGTGTTCACGGTGATCACCTGTGGGTTCAGGCCGCGCTCGGCACTTGAACAGGGCGACGGTGGCGAAATCCGCGCCTAAACCACCGTGGAAGGCCTGGCTTGCCTCCCTATCCGCCCGTTAAATGCCCCTACGGCGCCCCGGAGCCGCCATCGGCCTGGGTGTTAAGCTTTCCGGAATGAACGAGACCCACCAGCGATGAGCGGCCGCGATTCCAAAGATGGCCGGCGTGGCCGCACCGATCCCGTCCTGGGCAGCCTGGATAACCTCGACGGCCCGGGTCCCGCCCAGGTACCCGACGATGGCTTGCCGCATTTCCGCGTGGAGGCCCCCGAGCGCCGGACCTATGCCGGTAATCAGGTGCCGCCGCGCCAGCGCAAGCGCGGGTGGCTGCTGCCGTTATTGCTGCTGCTGGTAATCGGCGCCGGGACCCTGGTGTACCTGCAGCAGGACCGCCTGCGCGGCATGCTGCCCGCCACCGAACTCAACGACACCCTCACCATGGCCGACCAGGCCCTGGCCGCGGGCAAGCTCGACGGCAGCAACGGGGACAGCGCTCGTGAACTGTACGAAAAGGTGCAGGCCGCCGAGCCCGACAACGACCGCGCCCGGGATGGCCTGCGCAAGGTCGGCCAGGCCGAGGTCGCTCGCGCGGACGCCGCCCTGACCGCCGGCAATGTGGACGAAGCCGATGCCGCGACCAACGCCGCCAATGAGCTCCTCGGAGGCGGCAGCGACATCGAACGCCTTCGCCAGCAGATCAGCCGCGCGCGCAACCCCAGTGCCCAGCAGGGCTCGCTGGTGGACCAGGCCCAGGCCGCTCTCGACGCCGGCAAGTTCGACGGTCCCGGGGGCGCTGGCGCGTTGTACCGCAAGGTGCTCGATGGCGACCCGAACAACGCCGTGGCCGCTCGCGGCCTGGACAAAGTGGGCGATGCGCTGGCGGCCCAGGCTCGCCAGGCGATCGCCGCCAACGACCGCACGACGGCCAGCGGCATCGTCGAGCGCCTCGCCGCCGTCGTACCCAACTACGGCGACCTTCCTTCCCTGCGTGCCTCGCTTGCGGAAACACGCAAGCAGGACGACCAGGCTACGTCTGGATTGCTCAGCCAGGCCGCCGACAACCTTCGCTCGGGCAAGGTGGCAGGCGAGGGCGACGACAACGCCCTGGCGCGCTACAAGGCCGTGCTCGCGGTCGATCCGGACAACGCACAGGCCAAGGCCGGCCTTGGCCAGGTGGCCCAGGCGCTTATCGTGCAGGCCAGCGCCTCACAGGATGCCGGCGACAGCGACCAAGCGCGGAAGCTGCTGGACCAGGCAGCCACGCTCGCCCCCAAATCCGCGGACCTCGCGGCAGCGCGCGCACGCCTTGGCGATGGTCATGCGGCTGCGGCCGGCGTCGCCAAGGATGTTGCCAGCAACGACGACACCGCACCGGCCCAGCTTTCCGTCACGCCCGAACAAAAGGCCCAGGTAGCCGACCTGGTGCGCCGCGCGCGTGCCGCCACGGCCAGGGGCGACATCATGACCCCGCCGGCTGACTGCGCTTACGACCTCTACCGTAATGCCCTGGCCATCGACGGCAACGATGCGGATGCCCGCAGCGGCCTGCAATCGTTGCCTGGCGTAGTGCAGAAGCAGTTCGAGACGGCCATGTCCAACGGCAATCTGCGCCATGCGGGTGAATTGCTGGACACCATGGCCGATCTCGCCCCGGGCGAGCCAGGCCAGGCAGGCTTGCGGCAGCGCCTGGCTAGTGCCCTGGTGGACCAGGCGCAGCAGCGCGGCAACGCAGGCGACCGTGAGGGTGCCCGGCAATCGCTCGATGCCGCGCGTCGGCTCAATCCCGACGACGCACGCCTTCCCGACGCCTATGCCCGGTTGCAGTCCGGCCGCTGAGCATGAAGATCCTTGTCCTGGGTGCGTCCAGCCAGATTGGACGGTTCTTGTTGCCTCGCCTTCGTGCGCGTGGCGATAACGTCGTGGCCGTGAGTCGAGCGAAGCATGCCGACGCCGATGGCCTCGCATGGCGGATCGGCGAGTTGCCCGATCACATGCCCGATATTGGGCATGTGGATGCCGTGGTTTGCTACGGCCCCATCGTCGCGTTGGCGCCGTGGCTTGCCAGCGGCGCGGCTCCCGGTGCCACCCGCGTGGTCTGCACCAGTTCGATGAGCGCGGAAAGCAAACGCGAGTCCCTCGATGCCGCTGAGCGCGAGATGGCCCGCAACCTGCGCGATGGCGAGGCTGCGCTGGCGGCGGCGTGCGACGCGCGTGGCATCGCCTGGACGGTTCTTCGTCCAACGCTGGTGTATGGCGCGGGCATCGACAAAAGCCTCTCGCCCATCGCGCGTGGTGCCATGCGGGCACACATGTTCCCCTTGCCGTCGGGACGCGGCCTGCGCCAGCCGGTGCATGCCGACGACATTGCCAGCGCCACCACCGCGGCCCTGGATACGCCGGCGGCCGAGGGCCAGGTGATTTCGATCGGTGGGGGTGAGCGGTTGTCCAGTGGCGAGATGTTCGCGCGCGTGCGTCGCAGCCTTGCCGTGGCCACCTTGCCCTTGCCCGTGCCGCGATGGCTGCTGGGGCTTGCCGCTGCAGCCATCCCGCGAGCGCGCGGTCCGATCTCCCGGCTGGATGTCGACCTGATTGCCGACAACGAGCCCTTGTTGCGCCTGCTGGGTGTCCGACCACGGCCGTTCCTGGCCGACGGCGCCTGCTGGATACCTTCGTGATCGGTCGTCGTGTTTGCGCCATCGTCGTTACCTGGCATCCGGACGCCGACATGCTGCAACGCCTGGTCAATGCGGTGCTGCCGCAGGTAGCGCACCTGGTGGTGGTCGACAACGGTGGCACGCGGTTGACCTCGCGCGACGGTGTCACGCTGCTCCCGCAGCCTGTGAATGCAGGACTTGCCGCGGGCTTCAATACGGGTATCGCCTTTGCTCGCGCGGGCGGTTTCGACACGGTGCTGCTGCTGGACCAGGACAGTGAACCCAGGCCCGGCATGGTGCAGTCGTTGATCCGCGTGCTTGACGGAGGAATCGCCGGCGCCTCCATCGCAGCAGTGGGACCGGTGTTCCAGGATGCCCGCGAAAAACATGTCGCGCCCTTCGTCAGGTTCGGATTTCCACTGAACCAAAAGATCACCGCCGAACACGGCGCTCCCGTGCCTTGCGACTTTCTTATCAGCTCCGGCTCGTTGATACCGCTGGCCGTGCTCGACGCCGTGGGCGAGATGGACACCACGCTGTTCATCGATAACGTCGACCTGGAATGGTCCTGCCGTGCGCGTGCCGCCGGCTACGTTCTGCTCGGGGTGCCCGAGGCGCGCATGGGCCATCACCTGGGCGACGGGCGCAGCAGCGTGATGGGCCTGGGCCACGTGGTGGTGCATGGACCCACGCGGCTGTACTACATCATGCGTAACCGCGTGCTGTTGTACCGGATGCCGCACGTACCGCGTACCTGGGTGGCGCAGGACCTGCTGAGATTGCCGGTGAAGTTCCTGATTTTCGCGCTGTTGGTGGGGCCTCGCTGGCGCAATGTGCGCGCCATGCTCAAGGGCCTGGCCGATGGCATCCATGGGCGCACCGCGGCGTGTCCGCCCGGGTGAAATACCCGCATACGCCACCCGGCCGCCATCCTTCGTTCAGATCCCTGCCGGCATGTCACCCCTATGATCGGCCGGTGCATTGAAAGAGGAACATCCTCCCTTGGCTTTCTTTTCCCGACTTGGCGCCCTGTTTCGCGCGATCTGGCCCTGGATCCGCATTCCTGTCTACATCGTGCTGGGCCTGCTGTTCGGTTTCCTGCTGCCTTACACGCTAGTGCTCAATTCCCGCGTGCAGGAGCAATTCAACGACCTGGTGTTCGCCGTGCCCACGCGCGTGTACGCGCGGCCGCTTCCGCTGGCCCAGGACACCGCGATGAAGCCGGCGGCGCTGGAGCTGGAACTTACCTTCGCCGGCTATTCGAACGATGGCAAGGGCCAGGTGCCGGGCACGTTCGCCCGCAACGGTTCGACCTATGTCATCGCCTCGCGCGGCTTTGCGGGCCCTGACGGAGGCGAGATCGCCCATCGCATCCGCGTGGTGCTGTCGCAAGGCCAGGTGGATTCGATCACCGACATGGCCACCGGCAAGTCGCTGGACGGCACGCATCTGGATCCGGCACGTATCGCCACCCTGTACGGCGCGCAGGCCGAGGAGCGCCGCATCGTGCGCCTGGGCGACGTGCCACCGCTCTTGATCGGCGGCCTGCAGGCGGTGGAAGACCGCGACTTCAAGCATCACTTCGGCCTGGATTTCTCCGCCATCCTGCGTGCCTCGTTCGCCAACCTGCGCGCCGGCCACACGGTGCAGGGCGGTTCCACGCTGACCCAGCAGCTGGTGCGCAACCTGTTCCTGGACCGCAGCCAGAACATGATGCGCAAGCTCAACGAAGCGATCCTGTCGGTGCTGATCGAAATGCACTACGACAAGAGCCGCATCCTCGAGGCCTATATCAACGAAGTGTTCTTGGGCCAGCAGGGCGACCAGGCGGTGCATGGATTTGCCGCGGGCGCGGAGTTCTATTTCGGCCGGCGCATGGAAGACCTCCGCCCGCAGGAGATCGCCCTTCTGGTAGGCCTGGTGAAGGGGCCCAGCTACTACGACCCGCGCCGGTTCCCCGATCGCGCTATCGCGCGCCGCAACCTGGTGCTGCAGCAGTTCCGCGACACGGGCCTGCTCAACGACGCTGCCTTCCTTGCCGCGCAATCCGCGCCGCTGGGGCTGGCCAGCAACGCGCAGTTGCCGCACAACCGCTTCCCGGCGTTCATGCAACTGGTGCGCACGCAGATCACCGCCGACTTCGATGAGAACGCCCTGCGTGAGGGCAGCCTGTCGATCTTCACCACGCTCGATCCTGCCGCCCAGCTCTATACCGAGCAATCGCTGCTCTCCACGTTGAACAGCCTGGGCAAGCGCGGCGCGGCGGCGCAGGGTGCCGCGGTGGTGACGGACGTGTCCACGGGCAGCGTGCTGGCCGTGGTCGGTAGCCGCGATCCGGGTGACCAGGGCTTCAACCGCGCACTGGATGCGCGCCGCCCGATCGGTTCGCTGGTGAAGCCCTTCGTGTACCTGGTGGCGCTGGCTGACCCGCAGCGCTGGTCGCTGGGCAGCACGCTGGACGATACGCCGGTGAACATCCGCCAGCCCGATGGCACGATGTGGACGCCGAAGAACGACGACCACGAAATCCACGGCCAGGTGCCGATGGTCGACGCGCTAGCCAATTCGTGGAACCTGGCCACGGTGCATATGGGACTGGAAGTGGGCGTGCCGCGCATCAAGGCATTCCTGGAATCGTTCGGGTTGCAGGACGTCAATCCCAGTCCGTCGCTGCTGCTGGGCGCGGTGGATCTTTCGCCGTTCCAGGTGGCCCAGCTGTACCAGTACATTGCCGCCGATGGCCACGCCCTGCCGCTGATCGCGGTACGCGGCGTGCTGGATGCGCAGGGCAAGACGATCAAGCGTTACGAGGTAAAGCCCGGCAAGGGTGAATACCAGTCGGCCGCGCGCCTGGTGACCTGGGCCATGCAGCAGGTGGTCACCCGGGGCACCGCGCGCGCCATTGGTGAGTCGAGCCTGAGCTGGCTTCACGCAGCCGGCAAGACAGGTACCTCCGATAGCCAGCGCGACAGCTGGTTTGCCGGCTTCACCGGCGAGCACCTGGCCGTGGTGTGGATGGGTCGCGACGACAACAAGCCGACGGGCCTGTACGGCGCCACCGGCAGCCTGAAGGTGTGGGGGGAACTCTTCCGCAAACTGCCCACCCGCCCGCTGACGACCAACCTGGCCGAGGGCCTGGAGCTGGGCTGGATCGACCCCGCCACCGGCAAGCGCACCGACCCCAGTTGCCAGGGTGCCCGCCAGCTCCCGTTTGCCGCCGGCTACCAACCTGAACAGGAAGAGGGATGCTTCTGGCAGCAGTTCAGAGGTATGTTTGGCAGCGGCGATGGCAACACGCCCGCCCCGTCCTCTACAGCCCCCATTACGGATTGACCATGTTTCGAGCTTTTGCCGTACGTTTGCCCCACGTTGGGGCCACGATCGCCGTACTTGCGCTCGCTGCCTGCACCCAGCCCAGCCCCCCGTCCAACCAGTCGACCAAGGCGCCGCCGCCGACCTACGACATCGTGGCGCAGATCCGCGCCGCCGGTGAGCGCGACAAATCGGCCATCGAAGTGGCCCCGCTGCGCGATCCAGGTGTGACTGGCCTGCAGGATGGCGCCTCCGCCGATGAACGCGCGCAGCAGTACGACGCCGCCGGCGCCAAGCTCGATTCAGCCCTGAAGATCGCCGGTGACGCTCCCGACCTGCTGCAGGATCGCGCCGAGATCTATGTCCGCCAGCGGGATTACGCGGACGCGGAGAAACTTGCCCGCCATTCGTTCGAGATCGGCCCGAAGCTCGGCAGCCTGTGTGCACGTAACTGGCAAACGGTGGTAGAGATGCGTTTGCAGGCACAGGATGAAGCCGGCGCCGCCAACGCTCGCCAGGAACTGGCGAAGTGCCATCAGTCGGGGCCTGTCAGGATGTAAATACTTGCTGGCTTCACCACGCGCCACCGCGTGGGCATAATTCTCCCGAACAGGGGGAGTAACCATGAGCCAGTCGAATGACGCACCGCGCGCCGACATCGGCGCGCGGGCAAGCTATCCAGCCACGTTTCCCATCGGTAGGGCATCACGCATGCTCTCCTGGTTCTTCGGTGCCCTTGTGCTGATCGCTTCACTGGTCATGGCGAGCATGGCGGCGAGAAACCACGTGCCGGCATTTTTCGTGATCCTTGTCGTCGTGTTTTCCGTGATCGCGGCAGCGGTCACCGTGCGCATGGTGACGATGAAGCTGGTATTGGGCGAGCGGGAAGCAACGTTGTCCACGGTGTTCGGCGCGCGCAATGTGCGTCGCCAGGACATCACCGGGCGCTCCACGATCAAAAGCTACGTGCGGTTCGATGTGCGCGACGGCCGCCCTTTCTCGGTGCCGTTGGAATTGTTCAAGCGCGCCCGGGTCGGGACTTGGCTCGGAGAAATTCCCGACAAGGCGGAAATAGCCGAGGCGGCCTTCCTCGAGAAGGTCAAGGCCGACACCAGCCTGGGCGTTGATGCGGAGAGCCGCGTAGCTGCGCTCAAGCGCAGCCGCGCGCTGGCTACGGGGTTGCAAATTGGCGCAGTGGTGGTCTATTTCGTGTCGCGCTTCAACACTGAGTATCAAGGGTGGTGCGTAGCGATTCTTGCCGCATTTCCGTGGATAGCGCTTGCCGCGGTGGCGATGAATCCCAAGCTGCTTCGGCTGGGCGTGGGCAAGGACGATCCGCGACCCACGGTTGCCACTGCGCTGCTGTTTCCGGTGGTGGCGTTGTTCATCATTGGCCTCGACCTGGATGTACTCGAGAGAGTTGGTATCTGGCCGTGGGCGACGGTTCCGGCGGTGTTTCTGGCCGTGGCGATCATGGCGGCAAGCCGGCAGGAAAATGGTAGTGACGGCTTGCGTTTGGCTGGCGCGGTGATCCTTGGCTGCGGTTATGGATTCTCGGCGGCGCTCGTGGCGGACGTGATGCTGGATACGGCACCGTCCACGCGATACGAGACCGCAGTGATCAACCATTCGATCACGCGCGGCAAATACACGCATTACTACCTCGACCTCGCTCCATGGGGGCCGCGTACCAACGGCGAGCACTTGTCAGTATCCAGGGTTACCTACGATGCCACCCCGGTGGGAGCGAGCGTGTGCATGCAGTTGCATCCCGGTGCCTTGAAGCTACCATGGGCTGGCCTCGGGTCGTGTCGGGCCTAGTCCCATGTCGCCATCCATCCACCTGGCTTTTGAGATCGTTGCACCGGTCTTCGGGATAGCGTTGGCGCTGGCGTTGATGCTTTACCTGGACCGGATGCGGGAGCACCGCGCGCAGGAGATGGCGTGGACGTTCATATGGGTGAGTGTTTGCCTGGTTGGTGCGTTGGTGTTTGGGGGATTCGCTGCGTTCGTGGCATGGCGAGGGTCGCATGACGCCGATGCAAGGATTCTTGACGGCGGTGTCATCGCGGCGTTGTTTGCGGTGGCTGTGTGCCTGGTCTATCTGTCGCGCCATCGTCGTATCAGTCAAAACGGTCACGGGGAGATTCCCGACCGGGCACTTGCTGCGTTCGAGCGTCGGCAAAGGGTGCAGTCCGATCCACTGCCGGCGCAAATCGACAGCCTCGCCGTAGTCACCGGGCGATACGAGAGTGGCAGGGAGCTTGCCGCGCACGATGTCCAGGCGCGCAAGGAATTGGTGGACTACCTCGGCCGGCAAATCGCGCGGAGGGAATTCGGTGATCCGGAGGCCCAGGTCATCGACGGTTATATCCTTGCTGTGTTCGAGAGCAGGACTGGGCTTGGCAATCAGCGTTGAGCCTTGGCCTCGCGATAGTCGCCGCAGCCGGGCTCGAAGGTCGTCTCGCCTTCCACCGTGACGTAGACATCCCACTGATGAGGCTGCCCGGCAACGAAGCAACCGTGGCGCACCACCCGGATGTCGATCGGCTTTTCGCGACCGCTAATTTTCAGCGTGCCATGAAGGCTAAGACCGTCATCGCCCCGCTGCACGGTGCCGCGTGCGTTGTACGAGCCGCTACCCCATTTCAGAAGGACGGGCATCGTGCTGCCCTCGTCACGCACCACTACCGACCAGTGGATCGCCGAGGCCTGTAGCACGATGCCTTCCGAATGGGCGGCGGCGGAGGTGATCAGGCAGCTGGCGAGGACCAAAAGCAATCGACGCATGGTGCGCATCCATTGGGATATGGCCTGAATCTACTCCCGCCCGGATGAACCGGGCAGTCTGCCGAATGGTGTAATCCAACCTGTTCAGCCGTGATGGCTGGCGAGGGAGAGGAACTGCTCGTGAAGGTTCTTCACGGCGTCGTCCAGGGCGTCTTCCGGCCCGTCGTTGTGAATGACGTCGGTGGCGATGGAGAGGCGTTCTTCACGCGTGGACTGGTTAGCCACCATGCGGCGGGCCAGGGTTTCGTCGATGCCGTCGCGCTGGGTCAGCCGCACCAACTGGGTGTCCACCGAGGCGTCCACCACCAGGATGCGGTCGAGCCACGCGTAGTGCTCGAGGTTCTCCACCAGCAGGGGAACGGCCACGATGCAGTAGGGGCCGGTATCGGCGCGCACGTGGCTCATCGTCCACTGGCGTACGCGCGGATGCACGATGGCTTCCAGGCGCTTGCGGGCCGAGGGGTCTTCGAAGATGCGCCGGCGCATGGCGGCACGGTCGAGCGTGCCGCTGGAGTCCAGTACGTCGGGGCCGAACGCTAAGGCGATCTCGCCAAGCCCCTCCGTGCCGGGTTCAACCACTGCACGCGCAGCGCGGTCGGCATCGTGCACGCCGATGCCTAGCGCCGTGAAGCGTCGCTCCACGGCACTCTTGCCGGCGGCGACGCCACCGGTCAATCCCACTACGTAATGGCCTTCCAGCATGGCTAGCGCAGCCCGGCGAAACTCATGTAACTGGCAAGGAGTTTATCCCCGGCCACCAGCCATACCCAGCCGGCAATGGCGATATAGGGGCCGAACGGCATCGGCACCTCGCGGCCGCGGCGGGCCAGCAGGATCAAGCCGCCACCGATGATGGCACCCACCACCGAGGACAGCAGCACGATCGGCAGCAGGGCCACCGGTCCCATCCAGGCACCCAGGGCAGCTAGCAGCTTGAAGTCGCCGTGGCCCATGCCTTCCTTGCCGGTGGTGAGCTTGAACAGCCAGTAGATGGACCACAGGCTCAGGTAGCCGATCAGGGCGCCGACGATGGCGCCGGCGGGCGACACAGCTACCGGCTGCCAGGCAGGCACCAGGGTGAGGGCCAGGCCCAGCCAGAGCAGGGGGTAGTTCATCTGATCGGGCAGGAGCTGCGTGCGGGCATCGATGCCCGACATCGCCACCAGGAACCATGTGAGCACCAGCGCCGAAATGGCGGCCATCGTGGGTCCGAAATGCCACACCACCACGGCCGAGGTGATGCCGGTGATGGCCTCCACCAGCGGGTACTGGATGGAAATGGGCACCTTGCAATAGCGGCAGCGCCCGCGCAGGGCCAGCCAGCCCAGCAGCGGGACGTTGTCGTACCAGGCCAGCGGATGCTTGCAGTGAGGGCAGTGCGACGGCTCGCGCACGATGCCCGGGGGTGCGGGCTCGTCGACGGCGGGAAGCTCCAGGATCTCCCGAGCCTCCATGCGCCATGACGCGGCCATGCGCTCGGGAATGCGCAGGATCACCACGTTGAGGAAGCTGCCGACCAGGAGGCCGAGCACGCCGGCAATGGCGATCCAGAGGGCGAGCGGGAGTTCGGTCACGCAGGGCAGCCGTGGATGGAAACGGGAAGGGTAACCGCAGCACGGGCCAACCGGGAACCGGCTGGCCCGTGCATGGCGATCAGACGGTGCCGGCCAGTTTGAAGATGGGCAGGTAGAGGGAGATCACCATGCCGCCGACCAGTACGCCGAGGATCACCATGATTAATGGCTCCAGCAAGCTGGCTAGGGTATCTACCGCGTTGCTCACTTCTTCTTCGTAGAACTCAGCCACCTTGAACAGCATGTTGTCGAGCGAGCCGGATTCTTCGCCGATGGCGGTCATCTGCACGACCATGGAGGGGAAAAGGCCTGTCTGATTCATGGCCATCTGCAGCTGGTGGCCGACGGCGATGTCGTCGCGCATCAGTTTGACGGCTTGGCCGTAGACGACGCTACCTGTGGCGCCCGAGACGGCATCGAGTGCTTCGACCAGGGGTACGCCGGCGCGGAAGGTGACGCCCAGGGTGCGGGCGAAGCGGGCGATGGCGGATTGGCGAAGGATGTTGCCGATCACTGGCAGCTTCAGGGACAGGCGGTCAAGGAAGTGGGCGAACTTCACTGAACGTTTCTTGGCGGTGATCAAGGCAAAGACGGAGCCGACGATGACGCCGACCACGACCCACCAGTAGCTCTGCATGAACCGTGATGCCGACACGACGATCTGCGTGGGTGCCGGAAGCTCCGCACCCGCGCTCTTGAAGGTGTCCTCGAACACTGGCACCACGAAAAGTAGCAAGATCATGCTGACCAGCAGTGCCACTACCAGGATCATGATCGGGTAGAACAGGGCCTTTTTGATCTTGGCCTTGATGCTCTCGGTGCGTTCCTTGTAGGTGGCGACCGTGTCCAGCACGGTATCGAGCACACCTGCGGATTCGCCTGCTTGCACCAGGTTGCGATAGAGCTCGTCGAACTGCACCGGGTGAAGAGCCAGCGCCTCGTTGAGTGAAGAGCCACCCTCGATCGCCTGCTTCACGTCGATCAGGATGTTCTTCATCCTGGGATTTTTCTGGCCGTTGGCGATGATGTCGAACGATTGCACCATCGGGATGCCGGCGGCCATCATGGTGGCGATCTGGCGGCTGAAGATAGCGACTTCGCGGGGCTTGACGGCCTTGCCGGCGGCGCCGAAGAGCGGCTTGGACTTCTCGCGGACCGTCTGCGGGTTCATGCCCTGGCGGCGGAGCTCGGCCTTCACCAGCGCCGCGTTCTTCGCCTGCATCTCGCCCTTCATGCGCTTGCCGCGCTTGTCCAGAGCGGTCCAGTCGTACATCACCAGGGCGCCGACGCTGGCGCGCGCGGTGCCGATGGCCCGCGCATTCTTATTGATGGCAGTTACCGTAGCCATGGCCCAACTCCCCCTGGAAACATCATTGTTTCAACCCCTTCCCCCCGTGGGAGGGCAAGCTGGGCCATTGTACGTAAGTTTACGGCGCCAAGTGTAAGCCAGCGCACACTTTTTTAGGTCGGCTGGCGGCCGTCAATCTTTAGTCACGCGATCGATCTCAGCCAGGCTGGTCATGCCGTCCTTGACCTTCTTCAGGGCCGAGGCACGCAGGTCGTTGATGCCGATGCGTTTGGCCACTTCCGCGATCTGCATGGCGTTGCCGCCATTGAGCACGATGGCCTGGATCTCCTCGGTCATGGGCATGACCTGGTAGATGCCTACACGGCCCTTGTAGCCGTCGTTGCAGTTGTCGCAGCCCACCGGTTCAAAGATCTGGAGGCCAGCGTCGATATCGGCCTGGGTGAAACCGGCATCCAACAGCGTTTTCGGGGGCAGAGCCTGCGGCTTCTTGCAATCGTGAAGGCGCCGCGCCAGGCGCTGGGCGATGATCAGGGTGACCGACGAGGTGATGTTGTAGGGCGCAATGCCCATGTTCATCAGTCGGGCGATGGTCTGTGGGGCATCGTTGGTGTGCAGGGTGGAAAGAACCATGTGGCCCGTCTGCGCCGCCTTGATGGCGATCTCGGCGGTTTCCAGGTCGCGGATTTCGCCGACCATGATCACGTCCGGATCCTGTCGCAGGAACGAGCGCAAGGCTGCAGCGAAGGTCATGCCGCGCTTCACATTTTGCTGTACCTGGTTGATGCCCTCGACGCGGATTTCGACCGGGTCTTCCGCGGTGGAGATATTCCGGCCGTCGATGTTGAGGATATTGAGCGCGGTGTACAGCGACACCGTTTTACCGGAGCCGGTAGGGCCGGTGACCAGCACCATGCCGTAGGGCTTCTCGATGGCGTCGAGATAGAGCTTTTTCTGGTCTTCCTCGTAGCCCAGCTTGTCGATGCCGAGCTTGGCGGAGGAACCATCCAGCACGCGCAGCACGATCTTTTCGCCGAACAGGGTGGGCAGGGTGCTGACGCGGAAGTCGATGGCCCGGGTCTTGGACAGGTTCAGCTTGATGCGGCCGTCCTGAGGCACGCGGCGCTCGGCGATGTCCAGGCCGCTCATCACCTTCAGGCGCGAGGCGATGCGGTTGCCCAGCTTCACCGGGGGGGCGGCTACCGGACGCAGGATGCCGTCCATGCGCAGGCGCACGCGGTAGTTGGCTTCGTAGGGTTCGAAATGGATGTCCGAGGCGCCACGCTTGATGGCGTCCACCAGGATCTTGTTGACGAACTTCACCACCGGACCGTCGTCGGTACCCGTGGCGTCGACGCCGGTCATTTCCTCGTCGCCCTCGCCACCTTCCAGGGCAAGTTCGTCCAGGCCCGCATCGTCGAAGGCGGGAACGGTGGCGTTCAGGGCATTCAGGGCGCTTTCGATCACCCGGCGCAACTGGCCGCGTTCCACCAGCACCGGCTCCACCATGTGGTTGGAGTGGAACTTGATCTCGTCCAGGGCGTGGGATTGCATCGGGTCGGCGATGCCCACGAACAGGCGTTTGCCGCGCTTGAACAGGGGCAGGGCCTGGTGTTTGGTGATCAGGGCTTCGGTGACCAGGCCCAGGGGCAGGTTGGCGGGGGCCACCGCCGACACGTCCATCAAGGGCATGCCGAACTCGGCCGAGGCGACCTGGGTGAGTTTCAGGCTGTCAACGAGGTTGCGGTCGATCAGCCAGGACGAGAGCGCAACCTTCTGCTGGGCCGACTCCATCACGGCCTGGCGGACATCGGCCTCGGGCACGACGCCCTCGGAGACAAGCCGACGCGCCATGCCGGTGAGCCCGACAAGGTTCGACTGCTGTTGCATTTGCGACGCCATAAAATCCCTGTCCTGCCCCCAGTTACGTTAAGAATCTACAGCAGAACATGACTTTGGGCCATGTCCCCGGACGGGCCATCCCGCCTTATGCCGGATTATTGACGCTTCCCGGCCATGCAGATGGGATGCAAGTCGCGTACCGAAGGCGTGAATTGGCCCCGGGGGGCGCGTTATGATCCGGATTCACAGAGGGAGCACGCCTTGAGTCGCCTTAGCATCATCCTGCCCGCCAAGAATGAGGCTGCGGCCCTGGTCGACGTATTACCTCGGCTGAAAGCGGCCCAGCCCGAGGCGGAAATTATCGTGGTGGATGACGGGTCGACTGACGAAACCAGGGCAATTTGCGACGGTGCGGGCGTGTCTTGTCTCAGTTCCCCGTATTCCATGGGCAATGGTGCTGCCATCAAACGTGGCGCGCGCGCCGCCAAGGGCGAGATCCTTGTATTCATGGACGGCGATGGACAGCACGACCCGGTCGATATCGACCGGCTGGTTGCCCGGTTGGAAACGGGATTCGACATGGTGGTGGGTGCGCGCGACTGGGACAGTCAGGCTGGGGTGGGGCGTGGCGCCGCCAACACCTTTTATAATTGGCTTGCCACTCGTATCACTGGTCACGAGGTGAAGGATCTTACGTCCGGCTACCGAGTGGTCCGCGCCGACAAATTCCGCGAGTTCATCCACTTGTTGCCCAACGGCTTCTCTTATCCCACCACCAGCACGATGGCGTTCTTCCGCAGCGCCTACGGCGTGGCCTATGAGGCTATCAAGGCGCACAAGCGCGTGGGTCGTAGCCACATCAAACCGATTCGCGATGGGTTGCGCTTCCTGCTCATCATTTTCAAGATCGCTACGCTTTACTCGCCACTGAAGCTGTTCGTACCGGCGAGCTTCCTTTTCTTTCTTGGCGGTTGTTTAAATTACGCCTGGACATTCATCATGTTTGGCCGGCTCACCAACGGAAGCACGCTGCTCTGGAGTGCTTCGGTCATCGTGTTCCTCATCGGTTTGATATCCGAACAAATCACGGCGCTGACTTATCGTCGCGATTCTTAAGCCATGAGTCGCGGCGATATTGATGCGAAACCCGAAGGACAAAGGCCCGTCGTACTTGTACTCGCTTCGACATATCCCCGATGGGCTGGTGACCATGAGCCGGGTTTCGTTCATGAACTTTGCAAACGTCTCGTCGGCACGTTTGACGTCTGGGTAGTAACCCCCAGTGCGCCAGGAACACTGCCACACGAGATATTTCAAGGCGTGCATGTATACCGCTACAGGTATGCACCGCGATCGCTCGAGACGCTTGTGCATGATGGTGGCATCGTCACCAATTTGCGTCGACAGCCTTGGAAAGCGCTACTTCTTCCTGGGTTTCTCCTGGGTTTGGCGTGGAAGGCCTTCGGTCTTGCGCGCCATTCGTCAGTTCGCGCAATTCACGCTCATTGGATGATTCCACAGGGAAGCATTGCGGTTCGACTAGGCCATCCCACGCTTGTTACAGCGCATGGCGCAGATGTGTTCGCGCTACGTGGCCGCTTGTTTGATCGCATGCGCGCCACTGTATCCCGACGGGCATCTGCGATTGCCGTGGTAAGTGGTGCAATGGTCAACTGTATCGGGGCTACAGAACGGACACGCCCTGAAGTACTTCCGATGGGCATCGATTTAGTTCGCTTTACAGAGACTGGCGTACAACGGCATCCATGTCAGCTATTGTTTGTCGGACGCTTAGTCGAGAAGAAGGGCCTTCGATATCTCCTCGATGCCATGCCTGCGATCATTGCTCGCGACTCGCGCGCTGAATTGCTCGTCGTTGGGTTTGGTCCCGAACTGCCGGCTCTTCGGGAACAGGCAGCTCGCCTCGGTATTGAGGGTCAGGTCAGATTCGTTGGCGCCGTGTCCCAGGAAGATCTTCCCCAGTTCTACCGGAACGCGACGGTCTTCGTCGCACCGTTTGTGGAGGCATCCAACGGTGATCGGGAAGGGCTTGGCTTGGTCGTCGCCGAAGCCATGGCTTGTGGCTGCCCAGTCGTTGTGGGTAACGTTGGCGGCGCAAGTGACCTGCTGGGCGGAGGCGATAACGGGTTGCTGGTAGATGCTCGCAAGCCGAGCGCGCTGGCGGCTGCGATTGTCGAATTGCTTGTCGACGAGGAAAGGAGACTCCTCATGGCATCGCGGGGCGCAGCCTTTGTGCGAACAAACTTCGGATGGGATGCCATTGCTGCGCGTTATGCGGCTTTGCTAAAGCGCGTTATTCAATCTCCGAGTTCACCGGGTGGCTGATATGTGGTCAAACTTTCACTGACGACCCACATGTGAAGCTCAATGCGGTTGTTGCCTTGACGACAAAGCGTTTGATGGCATATGGAACGTACGGGAGCGCGATGAGTCGGTCGACCCAATTTGCCCATCGCTGGATTCGGTGATTGAGCATTCTTCCAATCGGCATAAGCCATGGATGCAAGCGAGCATCGATGCGGCTGTATCCCAGCCTTTCATAAGGTTTGGCGTGATCGCGGGCAAACAGAGGCGCGGAAAGCAGTGCTGCCTCGCGCATCTTTCGGCTTACAGATCCCATGGAGATTTCGTCCAAGTGCATGACTCCTTCACCCATGGCCCACGCAATCCGACCGAGTTTTCCCAGGCGTAGCAACAGGTCGCGATCCTCGAAACCATACGCGTGGTATGCCTCATCAAATCCACCGCATGCAAGGAATGCTGTTCGCAAAACCATCATGTTTTGGCTAGAGCCCGCATATGTTGCGTCCGAGGCTGCTTGCTGCCGCCGCCGTCGCGAGGCGTCTCTTTGATATCTGTCCCAGAATCCCTCGCCGACTCCACGTACGTCACCGGTCGACGCCGCTACGCCGGGCCCGTGCACACGAAGGTGATCTGCCAGGAGCGTGGTCGACGATGGCTGGCAATCGGCGTCCAGGAACATGAGGAAATCGGCTTGGGCATATCTTGCGCCGTGGTTCCGAGCTCGCGCACGTCCAACGTTGGTAGGTAGGAACTGTACGTCTACGCGTTCACAAACAAGCGAGGAAAGGTGTTCGGATGAATCGTCGTTGGAACCATCATCGACAATGATGATGGAGAATGCATGCCCCTTCGATATGTCCTGAGCAAGCAATATCCGAACTAGCGTGACGACGCGAACGGCGTCGCGATAGCAGGGAATTATGATGGAGACTTGGAGGTCCGATGCGGTGGCCATTGACTAACCAGTAACACGTCGACGATGTCTGAACGCCCTGAAGAGGCTAGTAACCCTCGACCGGTAGCCGCGAACGATCGCTACGGCTAAGGAGCATTGGTAGACATCATTGAGCGGCAACGTTGCATCATCGAGCATGATCGAGTTGGCGGCCCTTGTTGCCTTTAGCCACATTGATCGTGCTTGAAGAGGGCCACGGAGCAGAGCTGCTCTCCGTTCTGCTCTTTGTAGGGATAATCCATGGTGATCGGCAAACACTGCGCCCCATTCTTGAACCGATCTACGGTGGGACCGCTCAAGCGCCAGCATGATGGCCAGTTGGTTCGAAAAGTCGACCGATTCAGGGTCACGGAGAGTTGAAGACTGAAGATATGCTTCCAGTACGAGCGCATGCAGCGACAGAGGATATGATCCGTCCAGATCAAGCGGCACATCTGAATGAAGCGGAATATTCCCTTCACTGAAGAAGCGCTTGGCCGCCGCGCTATTACCCTGGCCGCGGTGGAACGCCGTACCAATGCTATGTGTGGATGTGCCGTTGATCGACAGGGGCTCGTGACTGAAAGCATAGCGATCAGCGACGCTGGCTACAGCGACTGCCGAATACACGTCGGGTGATGACGAACGGAAGTACCGGCCACCACGTGCTTTGATCGCGTCGAATACATCCTTGTGGACGAACCCGCCGTTATAGGCCATTGGTAGTTCTGCGTATGGCGCAAGTCCCTGCATAACCCGTGACAGCCACTGTGCACTCTTTCGGATCTCGTAACCTCGCCCCATGGGGACGATGAGATTTCCATGGTTCCTCCCATGTGCGCCGGGCCAATCGAAGGTGACCGTGCGTGAACGCACGGCCTGCACACCCGTCTCAGTGATAATCTGCGCCAGCCGAGGGATTGCCTGGATGCAAAGTCCATCGTCGTCGCCCATGAAACCTACCCACGAAGCTGGCGCGTGAGCAAGGGCAGTTTCGTAGTTATCGGCCATGCTTAGCCGACTTTGCGTGCGTACATAGCGGATTCGGGGATCGCGGAAACCCGCCACTACGTCGGAAGTGCCATCGTTGCTGCAATTGTCACTAACAATAATCTGAAGTCGCTCGTAGTTTTGGGCGACGACGGTCGAAAGTGCCTTTTCAAGTACGTCGGCACGTTCTCTTGTAGGGATGATCACCGTGATGGCAGGCATCTGGGTCATGTCTTACTCACTGTCTCTTTGCGCCCTTCTCAAGAGCCAGGCAAAAGTCTGGCACGGAACTTCTTCAAAAGCAGGCGCCCAGCCGGCGCAGTCACTCCAGCAGCCAGCATGCAAGCGCAGGCGACCATGAATATGGAGGCAAATCCTGAAGGTGTGCGCTCGGCCTGACCGAGGGTACAACGGGCTGCCAGGGCCGTAGCAAAGGCTATTGCGACAGGCGGTCCGATATCGCGTGTGTACCAAATGTAGGCGTATCCTGGAAGGAGTCGGCGATGTGCCAGGGGTGCGCTGATCATCACGTAGCCAGCATTGGCGGCAAGCCAGAGGAGGGGTGCGCCGTTTATGCCGTAGTGCAGCGTAGCCCAGAACATCAAGGGCGCCCCGATGCCAAGGGCCGCCGCGTTTGACCATACCGTGAGTCGCGTCCATCCGTTGGCAAGTTGTAACGCATATGGAATGTTCATCAGGCCATTCATTGCCGTCCCCGCGCACAACATTGCCAACGGTACGGCAGCTTCATCTGCCAGCATGGCGTCCCCTGTCCAAAGGAAGACGACGGAACGGGAGAACACTATTAGAACGGCGGCCGCAGCCCCAACGATGGCAGCCACCAATTGCGTACTCGTGCGGTACAACTCGTCTAGCTTGGATCGCTCACCTGCAATCACCAGCCGGCTGAATCGCGGGTACAGCGCACTGAACATTGGCTGCACCATGCGGCCCAGCCCACCGGAAAGAGCAACAGCCACGCCGTATATGCCTAATTCGGACAGGGGGCGAAGGGCTGAGATCGCTAAACGATCGAGCTGCGTGGTGCCAACCGCTAGTACGGCAATGGCCATAAGGCCGCCGGCAAAGCGTGAACTGGACGTCAAATGGCTCCACTGAAAACGGGGAGGTTCACTTGTATTGGGCAGCGCGCGCCAAAGGAATGATCGTGCAATCAGTGAATGCAGGACGCCGACGCCGACATACCACCAAAGGAATGTCTCGATGGTCGAGGACACGTAGTACATCAGCGGAACCACGCCGGCAGCACGGACAGTTGCAGCCGCTGCATTGATGGCGTTGAGGGTGCCTTGGCGTTCCAGGCCAGCAAGGGCGCTGGTGTAGAAACTGGTCGGCCACATGCAGGCAAGGGCCAGTCCCATGATGCCGATGGCATGGATCGTCTGTTGGTCGGATAGCTGTGTGGGATGCAGCCATTCCCGTGCGATGAAAGGACTTGCCAACCATACGACCACGCCGATCAGGGCGGCCATGGGCCAGATGATGCGTTCAAAACTTATTACCAGGCTTCTCGATTCGAGAGCCATGACGGCGTTCGATGATCGTCGCGCAAGTTCACGGCTGATCGTGCCGCCGAGGCCAAGATCGAAGAGCTGTGTGAGCGCCTGCAGGCTGAGCATCAAGCCCACCAAACCGAACCCGTCCATCCCGAGCAAGCGCACGTAGATCGGGACAAACGCAAGCGCAATAAGCGCCTGCCATGCCTGTCCAGCATAATTAGCAACGACCTTGTTTTTTAGACTCATTGGCTGCCGACCGGATGTTGCGAGCAGAGTTGGGTCGTTGCCTTCCCAAGGTGCGCCATCAGCGTGGACGTGCCGGCTGACCGAGGACAACCGCCCCGTCGGGAACGTCACGAGTCACAATGCTACCTGCGCCAACAATGGCACCAGAACCGATGCGGAGGCGCGGAAGAACGATGGCTCCCGTTCCGATGAACGCATGGGGGCCAACAACAACTTCCCCGGCCAGTCGTACGCCAGGGCCAAGATGCACACCGTCTCCGATGACGCAATCATGGTCTACGGACGCTGCAGTATTGACGATTACACCACGTCCCAGTTGTGCCGACGCGCATACTGCGGCCATCGCCAATACCTGCGAGCCGGCATTTATTTGCGCCGTGGTCGCAACGAATGCCCTGGTATGCACGATGACGGGCAAACTTGCCCCTAGACCTTCCAGATAGTTCATGACTTCTAGTCGGTCCACCCCGCGGTGGCCACCGATTGCCACAACGCCTTCAAGCTTCGTACCGACCGGAAGTGCCTGGTGCCACCGCTCAAAGGCATCTCGTCCGCTGATTAGGGCCACGTCCGTTAGGGGAGATGGAATGTCTCTCGCGTCGGCCACGACCATGACCTGAGCGGCGCGGTCTCCCAAGGCCTCCCAGATGACTCGAGCATGCCCGGTCCCGCCCCAAATGACGATGCCAGAAGTTTGCATCGCTACCTCAAGATAGCGTGGCGAACGACATCGACCACCCGTTTTAGGTGTTCATCGGTCATGTCGTGGTAGCTGGGCAAATTGAACGCCCGGGGAGCCACGGCGTGGGCCACTGCCTGTGGCCTCGCGCCGTCGATAATTCCAAGCGAGGAAAGCGGCCAGAAGAACACCCTTCCGTCGATGTTGGCATCGGCAAACGAGCGGAGCAGGGCATCACGGTCGAATGGCTGTCCCTCGTCCACGACAACGGTCGGCATCCAGTAGCCATTCGTCGTGCCCGCAGGTTCTGGATTCATGGCCACAGGCAGATCGGCCAGAGCTTGCGCATAAAACTCGAATACTCGTCGCTTGCCGCGGATAAGCTCGTCCACGCGCTCTAGCTGCGCGCAACCGATAGCTGCCTGAAGATTGGACATCTTGTACTTGTACCCGATGCGCTCGGGCCAGAACTGCCTGGTTTCCCCGCGCGCGCGACCGTGGTTGGCGAGGGTCACCGCTTTCTCGAATATAGATGTGTCGTTGGTGACAAACATGCCACCCTCGCCTGTCGTAATGGTCTTGGTGCCATGAAACGAGAATGTACCGAAATTGCCGACAGATCCAGCGCGCTTGCCATGCCATTTGGACCCAATGGCTTCGGCGGCGTCCTCGATCAGGATGAGGTTGTGCTTTCGCGCAATTTCCTCAAGTGCATCGAGATTACAAAGATTGCCATAGAGATGCACAGCCATGATCGCACGCGTTCGGCTCGTGATGGCCGCTTCAACGGCGCGCGGATCTACACACCATGAATTGCGCAGGACATCAACGATGACAGGCGAGGCGCCCACGTACGTAATAGGCGCGACCGAGGCGATCCAATTGATGTCGCCAATAATAACCTCGTCACCTTCTCCAATGCCGTGAGCGGCAAGGCCCAGGTGAATAGCACCAGTCGCGCTGGAGGTAGCGAGGGCGTGTTTCGTTCCTATGTGGGCAGCAAATTCCTTTTCGAAGCGATAGATGAAGTCATAACAACGCTCGCCCCAGCCGTGTTCCGCGGCTTCGGCGACATATGAGGTTTCGCGAGCAGTAATGGATGGTTTGGTGTAATGAATGCGTTCTGCGTTCATACCGAAAACTCCACATGCGGGACGACGGTCACGAAACGTGCTCCCCATTCTCTTGCATAGGAAAGCTGATTTTCAATCTCAGCCCGCAAGTTCCATGGCAAGATTATGATGACGTCGGGCTTGTCTCTCACAATGGCGCTCTCGTCCACCACGGGAATTCTCGATCCTGGAAGGTACATGCCCTGCTTGTATGTTGAGGCATCTACTACGTAAGGTATGAGGTCTTGCCTCACGCCTGCGTAGTTGATCAGCGTATTGCCCTTTGCCGCCGCGCCATAGGCAACCAGTCGGTGCCCTTGTCGACGTTCATCCAGCAACAAGCGCAGAAAGTTGTCCTTGACCTCTTCCACCTGTTGGGCAAACGGCCGGTAGTATTCAGCCGTTGCAATGCCGGACTCTGCCTCGAGCTGACGAATCTTCTCTACGGAGGAGCACGTCGCGACCGACGCACCTTCATGGCAGATCCATAGACGAAGGGATCCGCCATGAGTGCCTAGCTGTTCGACGTCGTAAACCCGCAAGCCTTGAGCGCGCAAAGCATAGCTTGCTGACTCGAGCGAGAAATACGAGAAATGCTCGTGATAGATCGTGTCAAATTGGGTGCATCTGACTAGTTCGAGAAGGTGCGGAAACTCAAGCGTAATGCTGCCTTCAGGCGCCAAGAGTGTTCTTAGCCCTCTGATAAAGTCGTTGAGGTCGGGGACGTGCGCAAATACATTGTTGCCAATGATGAGGTCTGCGTGGCCACGGGTTTGCACTAACTCCTGCGCAAGGCTTTCGCCAAAGAAGGCGCCGATCGTCTCTATGCCTTTGCTTCGCGCTACGTCGGCTGTGCCCCGGGTGGGCTCTACACCGAAGCACGGTATGCCCTTTTCGGCGACGTATTGCAGAAGGTAACCGTCGTTTGAGGCGATTTCCACGACCAGACTTCGGTTGTTCAGCGCCAGGCGGTCGGCAGCATGCTCCACGTAGGCCCTGGCGTGTGCCAACCACGACGGCGAAAAAGAAGAGTAGTAGACATAATCTGCGGTGAAGAGATCTGTGTGGCTCTTGACCTCGTCTACCTGCACCAACCAGCAGTGGTGGCAAGTGAAAAGCTTGAGCGGATAGTAGATCTCAGCTTCCTGGAGCTTGTCGGCTGCCAGGAAGGCATTGGAAGGAGGCGCTGTACCAAGGTCAACGAAGACATCACTGATGGGGCGCTGGCAGGAACGACAGATCATTGCTCAATACCTTGGAAAGTGTCATCCAGAAATGAAGCGCTGCGATCACGGTCGGATACCTCGGTGACGCCGAGCGGCCATGCAATGGCCAGCCGCGGATCACTGTAGTGGAGGCGTACCTCGAGGTTCGGATCGAAATCTGCGGTGTGCATGTAGAGCATCTCCACGTCATCGCAAAGCGTCTGGAAGCCATGGGCTACGCCCTCGGGAAGCAGTAACTGGAGCCCATTACCCTGGCTCAATTCAACCCCGAACCACTTCATGAAAGTAGGGGAGCCCTTTCGGATATCGACGGCGACATCGAAGATGCTTCCGCGGATTACGCGGACGATCTTAGACTCAGCCGCGGGAGGGCGTTGGGCGTGCATACCACGCACGCTTCCTCTTATCGCCGTACGCGATAGATTGACTTGGCGCACCTTGAAAGGTGTCGCGTTGAGGCCTTGCATTTCGACCACGCCGAAGGCGCGCACGAAACTTCCTCGCGAGTCTGAGGCCGCCTGGGTATGTATCACGGCCACCCCGCCGATGGGGGTTTGCGCGAAACTCAGGTTGCCCACGGTTGATCCTTTTGCCGGGCGCATTCGACGTAATCTCCAAGGTCGCTCTTGGATAAAACGAGGCCATCTAGTGCGTAGCTCCGATACCAAGTCGTGGTGCGCTCAACGGCTTGTTCGGCACCCCATATGCCGCGCCAGCCTAGCTTCTCTTCCGCGCGTGAAGAGTCAAGCATGAGGACCTGCGCCTCCCTCGGTTGCGGTTCGGCTTCTATTTCAGTCCGTATGGCTGCCCACGATGCCTGTGCGCTGGAGATGACAGACGAAACAGGCCGTATGTCAGTAGGTGAAGGGCCAAAGTTCCAGGCTCCGCCGACGTCTTGACCCGCGAGTAGGCATTGCCCCAGCCTCAAGTAGCCGGCAAGTGGTTCGAGTACGTGTTGCCAAGGCCGGACGGCGGCGGGATTCCTGATGCGCGCTGCGGGGCCGTCCATTGTCGAGCGGACCAGGTCGGGAAGGAGTCGATCTTCTGCCCAGTCGCCGCCACCGATCACATTTCCAGCCCGGGCACTGGCAAGGCGAACGCCTCCGGGGATAGCAGCGAAGAAACTTTTTTCGTAACAATCACCCACAAGCTCTGCGCATGCCTTGGAGGTGCTGTAGGGATCGTGTCCACCTAAAGGCATGGATTCTTCGTAGGGGACTGGTGGACTCTGATCGCGATAGACTTTGTCCGTGGTGACATTGACGAAAGCCCGCAACCACGGAGCACTGCGACTGGCTTCCAAGACGTGAGCGAGGCCTAACACGTTGGTTTGGAACGTCGTCAACGGATCTGCGTAGCTGGCGCGGACTAAAGGCTGGGCTGCCAGGTGAAAGACGATTTCCGGCGAGCTTTTCTTGAAAGCATCCAATACGGGAAGTTGCTGGCGGATGTCGCCTCTAATATCGCCGACATCGGCAAGGCCCAGCAGGTTCCAATGAGCGGGCGACGTGGGCGGTGGTAGCGCCAGGCCCGTCACCCTCGCCCCAAGAGCTGTGAGCCACAAGCAGAGCCAAGAGCCCTTAAAGCCTGTATGGCCCGTTACGAGCACGCGGGTACCGTCATAAGCACCACCGAATAGGGACTTCATGTCCAGACCTTCCACGGTGCACTGCCCGAGCGCCACAGTTCTTCAAGCTTAATCTTATCGCGCAGAGTATCCATCGGTTGCCAGAACCCACGATGGACATAGGCTGATAATTCTCCCTGGCGCGCTAGCGATTCCATCGGGCCCTTTTCCCAGATGCTCGTGTCACCGTCGATGAGGTCAATGACGGAGGGCTCCAGGACGAAGAATCCTCCATTAACCCACGATCCGTCACCCGACGGCTTTTCCTCAAAGCGTGTAATCCGTGTGCCGTCGATATCCAGGGCACCGAACCGGCCCGGCGGTTGCACAGCACAAACGGTCGCCTTCGTTCCCCGCTCTCGATGGAACTCGATCACCTGTCCAATATCGACATCGGCGACGCCATCACCATAGGTAAAGCAGAAGGTCTCATCACCCACATACTTCGCCACGCGACGCAGCCGTCCTCCGGTCTGCGTTTCTTCACCAGTGTCCACCAAGGTGATGCGCCAAGGCTCGGCATGCCTTTCGTGGACCTCCATGCTGTTCTGCGAGAGATCGATGGTCACGTCGGACGTATGCAGGAAATAATTGGCGAAGTATTCCTTGATCATGTAGCCCTTGTAACCAAGGCAGACTACGAAATCATTGATGCCATGGTGCGAGTAAATTTTTAGGATATGCCAAAGCACCGGCTTTCCGGCAATTTCAATCATCGGCTTCGGGCGCGCGACGGATTCTTCGCTGATCCTCGTACCAAGGCCACCCGCCAGTATTACTGCTTTCATGACGTCCCCTTCCTAACGCCTGCTGGTCGCTTCATAGTCTGCCACGCTGGCACTCACTGGTCGGTATCGGACGGCTGCTTGGCCGGATGACCACTGGCCGCCGCCTGCCATTCCTTGCGAACCTCTTTGACGAGTTCGTTTTCGCTGCCGGCAATATTAAGCTTTTCCAGCGCCTTTATTTGTTCCTCGGCACCGGAAAGGTCGTTCGACTGTAGAAGCATTCGCGCAAGCGTAGCGCGATAGGCCGGTTCGGAACTCCCACGATCGACAGCGTCGCGCGCCATTTCAATCGCTCGCGGCTGATCTTCCGTTATGTTCCAAAGGTAGTCGGAAAAGCCCGCGGCGACACGGGCGCTATGCGTCGGATGTCCGATAGCAGCATTGAATGCGGCCACCATCCGATTCTCCGGTAAGTCGCAGTTTCCATCCCGTACGCAGACCACGAGGGCGAGCAGTGAACTGTCGTCTTGCACTGTGGGCGATCGGGCCTGAAGCTTCGCCGTCATGCTAGTCCACCAGTTGTCCCGTAGCGGCAGGTGCATCCTGGCATTCATGAAGATCAGCGCTTGTTCGGGGAGGATCGATGAATTCGGCAAAGCCGCTGCCCGCTCAAGAACGGGGTAAGTCAGAGCGACAAAGGGCGACTGCGGATCGTAGTGGGAATAAATGATATAGGTACGACCAAGTTCATATTGTGCACGCGGCGAGTTAGGGCCTCGGCTAGCCAGCTCGCGAGATAGGTCGAGCGGTGTGCTCCACGCGTGGCTAGTAAAAAATGTTTCAGCGCCCCAAGAGACCAAAAGAGCTCCCAGAAGCACATATCTGGCCATGGGCATGGAATCGAAATTCTTCCCGTCAAATCGAACTGGCGTGCAAAGAAGTGGGACAACCGCCAGCATGAGTCCGAAACTTGCGAAATAATTCCGATGTTCGTAGATGAGCTCGAGTGGCAATACCGTGCCAGTCAGCAAGTGACAAGCCAGGTACAGTGCGATACCCAGACCGACTAGCGGAAGTCGAGTTCGAAGCCATACTGCGGTACCCGCCAGTATGGCGAGGAATATTGTGCAGACCAATGTGGTGGGCGGTGATAACCAACCGCGCGATGGAAGGAAGTCGTCGTGGTAGAACGAGAGACCGCCTAGCGCCGGTAGAAGCGTCCAGCGGATGTAACCGCTAACGATGCGAGTTTCACTCAGCAATCGCGACGCAAGTCCAAAATCGCGTGTTGACCATGTGCCTGCATGCATCAGCCCGGGGGCGAGCCAAACCAGCCCAATGATCAACGGAATTACCAAGACCACGATGAACGTCCCGGCAATCCGCCAGTCATACCCATTTTGGCCGGTGGTGCGGTCGAATCGAAAGACGAAGCATTCAACGACGAAAGCATACAAGGGAAGCATGATCGCCGTTTCCTTGGCGAGGCATCCAGCAACTGTACCCAGTGCCACGGATACCATGACGATGGCGAAGCCCTTTCGCCCTTCCTGCATGCGTTGCCGCCCGGCGATATATCCCAGCAGTCCTGCAAGGACAAAGACATTGGCCATCGACTCCATTCGTTGTACGACGTACAGAACGGAAGTCAGGTTGATGGGAAGGAGCATCCAGGCTGTTGCCACCACCGCAGCGGCGATGTCGTATCGAGCCGTCCGGGCACTGCGATTGGCTAAAGGAATCAACCGGCGCGTAACGAGGAAAACCAGTATTCCGTTAATCAGGTGAAACAATAGATTGGTTAGCTTCATCGGGAAGGGTTCAAGGCCCGACGCGAGGTAGTTCAGCGCGAAGCTTAGCGATGCCATGGGGCGTTTAAATTCGCTGGCCGGAGAGGACAGCGTGGCGCGAGCCAAGTCGGGAATGGTCGCCGAGGTCAGGTGTACACCTTCGTTATCGACAATATTGGGAAAATCGTCGAACAGGAAACCGCCGTGCAATCCCGGCCAATACACCAGGCATGCCAGCACGAGGCCCACGAGGAGGACCAGCCATGAGTTGAGCCGCAAATTCATTGGGTACGCGTCGTCCTACGCAGCGCAGAAATATCCTCGTTAAACGAGGCGGTGAGGTGAGCAATTTCTTTGTTCCAGTACTGCTGTCGGTCAAGCACCCATGCGTGTATCCGAGGCATCCCGGCCGCGGGGGCACCAGTTTGCGGTGGAAGCGATTGGTAGTACCGAAGGTGCTCCAAACCCTGTATAGGATAACCTGCCGACCCCAGGCTGGCGGCTTGGCTGAGAGCCAAATCAGGGCGCGGATCGATGTCAAGCGCATGGCCAAATGCGGCCAGAGCGCCGTCGGCGTCTCCCGATGCGAGGGCCACCGTGCCTTGCATGTGCAGAAGGTCCTGGCGACGTCCCCGAGTCATCTGGGCGTTGCTCAGCCCTTGCTCAATCAGGTTCGCCAAAAATGGGAAATCCAACCCACGGCAGCTCCCTGACCGTGCCAGGTCTGTCGCCCTGCCCAGCCAGCTAACCAGAAGTGTCCCTGGGTCCAATGACAACCGCATGGCCCGAAAAGCTATTTGTTGATTCTCCGCAGAAATCGACCCGAGCTGGCAGTGAGCCGCGAGCATGTTGAAAGCAACCTGCAGATCGTCTGGGTGTCTGACGGTAAATGGCAAGAGCCGCGCAATCGCGGCCTCAGGATGGCCTAGTTGAAGCTCCGCCTCGGCTGCATATGCTTGAGCTCTCCCCGATTCTGGCGCCTGGCTTGCCCATAGGAGGGCCTGGGCATTGGGTCGACCCCATAGACCCGAATTAAGCCAGGTCATGATGCCGAGCATACCTATTAATAGAAATGCGACGCCTACCCTGAAGCTCGTCCGAGCCAATAGACCAGCAAGCGGCACACTCTTTCCCCCAAGCCAAAGAGCAAGGGGCCAAAACATCAGCATCGATGGGAGGTAATTTCGGTGTTCATAGTAGAGCTCGAGCGGGATGGTGGTCGATTCCATCAAATGACCGCATAGGAAGAAGCCTACGGCCAAAGCCACGCCATGGCTTGAGCCTCGATACCGCCATGCCAACACCAGAAGAAGGCCGATCATCGCGATCGAGGGAAATGTGGTCCAAGGGGCTACAAGACTCGTGGATACTTTCAGGTCGTCGTTGAAGAGGCCCGTTCCGTAGATAGTGGGGAGCCAAAGATGCCTAAGGTAGACGGCAACTGCCCTTGGTTCGGACATAAGTCGCTCGGCCATGGTCCAGTCGCGCATCTGCCCAAGTCCATGCGCGGTGTAGTACAGGCCGACGAATGTCAGGTACCCAATGATCGCAAGAGCTGGAAGCCATGCGAGCGGGATCATCACGACTCGGTACCAACCCGAGGGTGGCCGTCTGTCGGGCGAGGCGGCACGCGGGAACCACGTCCATTCGATAACCAACGCTAGCAGCGGCAATAGCGCGCCGTTGGCCTTGCTCATGACGGCTAGTAGCGTTCCGGCTACGAGGCTCGCTGCAATCAGGATGCCGCCGGCCCAGATCCGGCCAACCATCATCCACTTTCGTCCCTGCAGCCAGCCCAACAGGCCGAGCAATACAAAAGTCGCCGGAAGCATTGCCTCCCGCTGCACGACGTAAAGTGTGGTGGAGACTAAGAAAGGGTGCAGCATCCAGCAAGCGGCACCCACAAGAGACGCCAGGTCATCGCTTGGTGTGGCTTGTGCCCCGGGTTCCCTTCGCGCTGCCAATAAGCTACGCAGCAAAAACGCCAGTAGCGCCCCATTGAGGATGTGCAGAAGGACGTTAGTGCGCTTGAATGGGTAAGGTGACGCCGGCCAGTCATGAGCGTCAATAAGGAATGACGCCATGGCCAATGGCCGCCCCGTTGGATCTGCAGTTCCAGATGTAACGTAGCGCCAGAATGTAGCTTGATTGTCAACTGGCCCAGTGGCTCCCAATGCAGGGAGGCTTCCGAAGTCGTCGAAGATGAAATCGCCCCGTAGACCGGGGGCATAGGCCATCCAAGTTCCTAGAAGCAGGATGGCAAGGGCAGCAGCGAAGCTAAATGGGAGACGTTGCATGCGCCAAGGCTACACAAACGAAGGGCCGCTGAGAGCGGCCCTTCGCAAAAACCCGTTTACTGCAGAAAATCAACGGCAGGTGGACGGTACGTACTTGCCGTCGATCGTGCCGACCTTACAGGTGAACTGAGTGCTGCCCTGGTTGGTCTTGGCCGAAAGGATCAGCGTCTTACCCGAGATCTTCGTGTTGGCGGGCTTGGTGCCGCCATAGGCGACGGTGATCAGGCCGTTAGCCGCGGTTACGCTCGTGACGTAGCTGCCGCTGATCGAGACAGGCTGTGCAAGGCCGGCAGACTGGTTCCCGGACGGGAACGTGCCCTTGTTGCTGTAGAACTCGGCAATTGCCGTCTTGGCGCCGTCGGCCAGCGACAGACCTTCCGTCACCTGTGAGCGGATGGTGTAGTCCTGGTAGGCCGGGATGGCGATGGCAGCCAGGATGGCGATGATCGCGACCACGATCATCAGTTCGATCAGGGTAAAGCCCTTCTGTACGGTCTTCATAGATGTGCCCTTGTTCTTGGTTAGCTAACCTGGAAAAAAAAGATGCCCCCGAGCCCTCGCCCCGAATCCTCCTAGGCAGATTCGGTCCCCCTTGCTAACGACGCAGGAATGACCAGGAAGCTCGCCGAACGAAGAAGCATGTTGCGTGCCATATCGTTCGGTGGCGTATTTCCGCATATTTTCGTGTCCAGCTGTTGTGCCGTGGATCACGATGCCGTTAGTCCCTGCTTCGGCTCCTGCCGGCTGGGAATCTCGCACGAATCATCGGAGTGACCCAAGGCGTCATATGGTGACGCTGTGCGTCAGCATATCCATCTAGCGACAGGCTGTTGGCATGTATTTGCTATTGATATCTGAGCTCTTGCAGCTCCATGTAATGGCGCCGCTGGTAGTGCGTGGGGAGAGGTTGAGGGTTTTTGATCCCAGCGCGGTGTTGGCGCGGTTGCCGTAGACCATCTTGACCAAGCCGTTGGTGACGGTCAGGGAAGCCACATAGCTTCCAGCGATCGACACCGGTGATGCCAGTCCCGCCGAAGTGTTGTTCGGCGGAAAATAGCCCTTGTCGGCTGTGAAGTCCCAAATCGCAGATTTGGCACCGGTGGCCAGGCTCAGACCCTCCGTCAGCTGCGACCGAATCGTATAGTCCTGGTAGGCAGGGATGGCGAGGGCAGCAAGGATGGCAATAATGGCCACCACGATCATCAACTCGATAAGCGTGAAGCCCCGTGTGTTCTTCATGGCCGCTAGATTTCCCCTGGATATTCCCCCGCTCCAGCACAAATCATACCGACGCACCCTGCGCGCCTATCTCTCGAATGAGAGTTTGGTCACAAATTTGTCGGGGTCTACTGACCTCTCCCTAAACCAAGTGTAGCCACGGCTGAGTGCGGTGGCAGCCATCAGCAACTCGAAGGGGCGTAACGGAATGCCGTAGCGCGGCTCGGATTGAAGCACGGTGTAGACGGTTGTGCAAAAAAGCAGCACCACGGCTATCACCACAGCAGGAATCGAGCGGCGCTCCCTGATGGTGGCGACAATTCCACCGATGGCCAGCACGAATACCAAAGGGTTGACGGCTGAGCACACTGCGATCACCGCTCGCCAAACGGCATCGGTCTGGAATGGTGAAAACCGCACGGGAAACACGTATATGTCCTTATTTCCCAGCCGTATGCGCCAACTCCACAGAATCCAGGGCTTCGCGGCATACCATGCCATGTAGGTTCCTGGCGACTGGGCCATGCGCTCGCTGATCATGGCCAGGCCTTTTGAAGGGGCGTCGAGCATCGTGTGGTATTCGACGTTGATTGCATCCAGCACTGGCCGCCCGTGAGGGTCGCCGACCGAGTCCAGCATGTATGCATCGTGGTAGACAGGCCACGAACCCTGGACGAAGTTCATCATCGCGCGATGGCTGGAGGACTCAGCGCTGGACAACGTTGCGGCCCGGACCTGCCACGCCATCAGCGGCAGCAAGGTGCAGGCGAGCATGATCGCCCAGCTGCGATTCGACTTGCCTTGCTTGTAGCAAAGCACGATGGCCACGATGAGCCCCACCGGGACGAAAACGGCGTTGGTGAGTGCGGTTGCGGCGAACAGCAGGCCTGTGGCCGCGGTCCAGGCATACGCTCGCGGTCCGGTCGTTCGGCAAGCAGCGGCAAGTGTCGCCACCGACGCTGTCACCAGAAATGCGGTCAGCGTTTCGGACAGCACATTGCTGGTGATGGCGATCGAATGAGGCCAGGCCGCCATCAGTATCCCGGCGCCCGCCAGGGCCGGCAGTGAGAGCCATGCGCGACCGGCCAGCATCGCCAGTAGCACGGTAAACGCTCCAAGGGCTGCCTGCACCAACAGGACCACGCCAAACCACAGGTCCTGGTCCGGGATGGCCAGCATGAGTGACGCGAGCATCAACGGGTAGCCCGGATCACGGAAGTTGTCGGCAATTACGACGTCCGCGCCAGGATGTGCCATCGAGAACACGCCGTGATGCGCCAAGTTCCACGCATAGGCAAAATATTGGACCGCGTCGCCCTGAATGGGTATCACGCCGAGGGCGTGGAGCACGTAGTACAGCCGCATAACCAGGGCAAGGACGAAAATAGCGCCCATGACCAGCGCACAGCACCACTTCTCGCTAACTCGATAGCTTCGTTCCATCGACTCCGTCCCCTTGGAAATCGCCTAGCGGGCGCCGTGCATCCAGCGCCTGATCACCGGCCCCACCACCAACGCCACCACCGCCGCCCCCAACCCCACCCAAACCATCTTGTCGAACAGCTGCCCATACTTCGCACTAGCCACCGCAAAGTCGATCTTCCCATCCAGCGGAATATCCAGCGCCGCCCATTTGCCAAAGATCGAAGCCACCTGCTCGGAAAGCGACGTCCCCAGCCACCAGGCTCCCATCATCAGCCCTACCACTTGCGGCACCGACAACTCCGCCACCGCCGCCAAGCCGATCGGCGCCAGCGCCACCTCGCCCACCTCGATCAGGAAGTACGCAAGCACGATCCACCACACGCTACCAAGCGACGTGGCGGTCACCGTGGCATTGCCCATGGCTAGCGGCAGGAAAGCCAATCCAGCGAAGGCCAGGCCGATGGCACTCTTGTTCGCCTTGCTGGGGTTCCAGCCGCGACGCTCCAGCGCCGGCCAAAGCCAGGCAAACAGCGGCGAAATCAGCACGATGAAGAACGCGCCAAGGTAAGTAAGCGAACTGGCCGTCTGCGGTAGCACCACACAGTCGCGAAGGATCAACAAAGTGCCCGCCAGGGTTAGGCCACCCAGTAGCAGCTTGGCCAGGCGTGTGGACTTCATGGCCAACGCCGCACCCACTACGAAGGGGCTAAGAATCAGCGGGATCGTCGACCACGGCACCGGGTGACCCTCGCGGATCACCATCGAGGGGAATAAATCCTTGCCCAGCATGCGGTCGTTGAACAACACCCATGAGCCATAGGTCTGCTCATACAGCGAGAAGAACAGCAGGCACACCGCCACGAAAAATACGCAGGCCAGCATGCGGTGGCGCTGCACCTTGTCGCAGCGCACGGTTACGTACCATGCCAGCCATCCCAGCCAGCCGGCCATCGTCGCCAGCTGCAGCCAAAGCACGGCATTGCCCAACTGCATCAGGCCCCAAAGCACCGGCAAGGCCAGGGCAGCTCCAAGGTAGATCGCCCATTCGGTGTTGAGCGGTCCCAGTACCCGTCGCTTCAGCCGCTCCATGCTGGGCGGCTCGGCATGCCCCTGCAGGTGTCGCTGCCCGGTGACGAACACCGCCAACCCGGCCAGCATGCCAATGCCCGCCGCACCGAAGCCGTAGCTCCATCCATAAGTGTCGCCGAGGTATCCGCAGATGATCGCCGAGAACAGCGCACCCACATTGATGCCGGCATAAAACAAGGTAAAGCCCGAATCCAGCCGGGGGTCGTTCTCGGGATAGAGCTTGCCCACCACAGTGGAAATATTGGGCTTAAGGAACCCCACACCGCTGATGATCAAGGCCAGAGAAAGATAAAAAACGCTGAGCGCGAAGAGGTCCCGGTGCACTACGCCATCAGCGCCCATCGTGGCCTGGTGGCCTTCCACCGCCATGCCCAGGTGGCCCAGGCATAGCAGCACCCCACCCAGGATCACCGCCTTGCGCATCCCTAAGAACCGGTCGGCCAGGATGCCGCCCAGCACCGGGGTGGCGTAAACCAGGCCGCCATAAGCGCCGACCAGGGTCAGGCTTTCTGTATCGGAAAACCCGTGATGCTTGATCAGGTATAGCGCCAGCAAGGCCTTCATTCCATAGAACGAAAACCGCTCCCACATCTCGGTAAAGAAGCAGACATACAGGCCCTTGGGGTGGCCGAACAGGTCTTCGCCCGGATCATGGGCCGGGGCGTGGTCAAGGGTCATGCGTTGGAGCCTGCCGCGTGGTATCGGCCGGGAGTATGCCGGGAAACGGGGCATCCATGGGGGGCAACCCTTGCGCCACGCCCGCGCGCCGCTTACCGTCGTGGGCTGGAACGACACGCCCACGGAGTGCCCATGAAACCCTTGTTCGCCGCGCTCGCCCTCGCGCTTGCCGCGGGCCCCGCCCTGGCCGCCGACGGCCCGCATCCGTTCTCGGTCCGCGATCTGGTGATGATGGACCGGGTCGGGGACCCCCAGCTTTCCCCGGATGGGCGCTTCGCGGCCTTCAGCCTGCGCACCACCGACTACGCGGCCAACAAGGGCAATACGGCGATCTACCTGCTGGACCTAGACAAGGGCGGCACGCCGGTGAAGCTGTCCGACAAGGGCAACACCCCGCGCTGGGCGCCGGATGGTTCGGCCGTGTACTACCTGGCCGATGCCGGCGATACTTCGCAGCTCTTCCGCCAGGGCGTGGACACCAAGGGCAAGTCGCTGGCCGCATCCGGCTCGGCTACCCAGGTCACCTCTACGGTGCTGGATATCGACAGCTACAAGCTATCGCCCGATGGCAGCCACGTGCTGCTGTCGATGGAAGTGTTCACCGACTGTGCCGACCTTTCCTGCACCAAGGAAAAGCTCGACGGACGCGCCAAGGACAAGGCCTCCGGCACCGTCTATAACAAGGTGTTCGTGCGTCACTGGGACACCTGGGAAGACGGCCGCCGCTCGCAGCTGTTTATCGCTCCTACCACCGGTGCCACGGCGGAGCCCACGCTGCTCACTCGTGGCATCGACGGTGATGTCCCGGGCAAGCCCGACGGCAGCGACGATGAGTTCTCGTTCTCGCCCGATGGCCGCTCGGTGTTCTTCGATGTGCGCATCGCCGGTACCAGCGAGCCATGGTCGACCAACTTCGACATCTACCAGGTACCGGCCGACGGCTCCGCCGCACCGAAGAACCTGACCCAGGAAAACCAGGCGTGGGATGCCAATCCGCTGGTGTCCCACGATGGCAAAACCCTGTACTACACGGCAATGAAAGAGCCCGGCTACGAAGCCGATCGCTTCGGTATCATGGCCCTGGATCTCGCCAGCGGCACCCGCCGGGAAGTGGCGCCAGGCTGGGATCGCTCAGCCGGTAGCCTGCAGATCAGCGACGACGGCAAGACTCTGTACACCACCACCGACGACAACGGCCAGCATCCGCTGTTCGCCATCGATGCAGCCTCGGGCAAGGTGACCAAGCTCACCGACAAGGGCTCCATCGGCGGGTTCGCGCTAGGAGCGAAGCGCATCCTGCTGCAGCGTGACGACCTTAAAGTGCCGGCCGACCTTTACACCGCCGATACCCGCGGCAAGGGCCTGAAGCAGGTCACGCACTACAACGCCGCTCGCATCAAGAACGCCAAGACGGGTGACGCTGAATTCTTCACCTTCAAGGGCTGGAACAACGAGACGGTGCAGGGCTATGTAGTCAAGCCCGTCGGCTATAAGAAGGGCCAGAAGTACCCGGTGGCCTTCATCATCCATGGCGGCCCGCAGGGCGCCATGAACGACGGTTGGAGCTACCGCTGGAACCCTCAGACCTACGCCGGCCAGGGCTTCGCGGTGGTCACCATCAACTTCCACGGTTCCACTGGCTACGGCCAGGCCTTTACCGAAAGCATCTCCGGCGACTGGGGTGGCAAGCCACTGGACGACCTGAAAGCCGGTTGGTCGGCGGCGCTTTCGAAGTACAACTTCTTAGACGGCGACCGCGCTTGCGCCCTGGGTGCCAGCTACGGTGGCTACATGGTGTACTGGATGGCCGGCAACTGGAACCAGCCGTTCAAGTGCTTCGTGGATCACGACGGTGTGTTCGACGCCCGCGCCATGTACTACGAAACCGAGGAATTGTGGTTCGAGGAAAAGGAAAACGGCGGCGAGCAGTTCGAGCACCCGGAGAACTACGAGAAGTTCAACCCGGTCAACCATGTGAAGGATTGGCGCGTGCCGATGCTGATCGTCCATTCGGCCAAGGATTTCCGTATTCCCGATACCCAGGGCCTGGGTGCCTTCAATGCGCTACAGCGTCGCGGTATCCCTAGCCAGCTGCTGCACTTCCCGGATGAGAACCATTGGGTGTTGAAGCCACAGAACAGCGTGCAGTGGCATGAGACGGTGAATGCGTGGCTGAAGCAGTGGACAGCCAAGGGGTCAGAGTAATTACTCTGACCCCCGTCCGCTGTCCCCCGATGGTGCAGTGCGGTGGCGTTCGCGCCCCCGCACTATCAGGCGGCAGAGACGCGTTTGAACACGTACTCATTGCAGCCAATGCCTCCAGCGTTAGTACGCATATCGGCCAATGTGAATCCGCGCTTGCGGAAGAAATGAAAGATTTCCTCAGGGCGAGCGACCTCGAAAGGGTATCCTCCGACCCAGTCGATCAGGTCATGCCAGGCGGACATGCCGCGGTGGTCGCCGGCATTGGACCTCCAACTGCGAAGTGGTTTTCCAGCGAATATGTCCTGTATGAATTTCACTGCCCACAGGCGCACCCAGCTTCCTCCGACAAGCAGCGGTCGGAGCCAGCGATAATGTGTATATAGACGCTTGACTAGAAGCCAGCGGCGAGATGGCTTGCCCTGATCATTGTAGATCGATATCGCCAGAATTCCGCGCGATCGTTCGGCTACCGCGTCAAGTGCGTGCCACATGTCGCCAGTGTGATGCGCCACGCCCCAGCAATAGACGACGTCGAATGTACCCAGCGACGCCATGAAGGTGGCATCCAGCAAGCTCCCCTGCATGATGTTCCATCGCATGTCGCCGTCAGGACGCATTGAACGGGTGCAGTCGACGGAGTCCTGGTCGTAATCGAAAGACGTAACGGCCGCGCCGAGGGTATGGGCGGCGGCCGAAAAAAGGCCGCTTCCGGAACCTGCGTCAAGGAAAGTAAGGCCATCCAGGCGTTCAACATCCAGCAGGGATTTCATCGACGCCACGGCGGCGTCCAGCCGGGTGCTGCCGGTGGACTTAAGGTAATTTGCCCAGTTGCGGCCGAAGGCAAATCTGTCGGTTGTGTCGTTCACTGTGGTCCCCGGATCTGTTGTCGCGAGCGAAAGTAACCTGAAACCATGAATCCCGCTCTCGCGCCCTAGCAGTTATGATCTCACGCGTAGGGTGACCGTGGCTTATTTTTGAAGCGAGGTTAGATGTCGGGAAATGACCTGCCAGGTACGGAAAACTTGAAGGAGGAACTGGACCGCGACCAGCCCTTCCTGATCTTCGGCGCCCCCGCCATCGGCGAAGAAGAAATCGCCGAAGTAGTGGACTGCATGCGCTCCGGCTGGCTGGGCACCGGCCCCCGGGTGGCCCGATTCGAGGCCGACTTCGCAGCTTACCGCGGCGTCGGCCCGCAGCACGTGGCGGCGGTCAACTCCTGCACTGCCGCCCTGCACGTAAGCATGGTAGCGGCGGACCTGGAACCAGGTTCCGAGGTGATCACCACGCCGCTCACCTTCTGCGCCACGGTGAACGCGATTATGCACGCGGGGCTTACCCCGGTGCTGGCCGACGTGGACGAGGCCACGGGGAATATCGATCCCGATGCCATCGAGGCGGCGATCACGCCGCGCACGCGAGCCATCGTACCGGTGCATTTCGCCGGCCGGCCGTGCGAGATGGATCGCATCATGGCCATCGCGGAAAAGCGCGGCCTGGTGATCATCGAGGACTGCGCCCACGCCATAGAGACCGAGTACCACGGCACGCCAGCGGGAAGGTTCGGCGACTTCGGCTGCTTCAGCTTCTACGTCACCAAGAACGTGGTGACGGGGGAGGGCGGGATGATCCTGGGGCGGGATGAGGAAAAGATCGCGCGGGCGAGGATCCTGGCCTTGCACGGTATGAGCAAGGATGCCTGGCATCGTTTTGGTGACGCTGGATACAAGCACTACCAGGTGGTGGAATGCGGGTTCAAATACAACATGATGGATATGCAGGCGGCGATTGGGCTGCATCAATTGGCCAAGGTCGAGAAGCATTGGCTGCGTCGCCAGGATATTTGGGCACGCTATGACGAAGCCTTCGCTGATCTTCCCATCACCACGCCAGCGCTACCCGAAGCCAACACCCGCCATGGCTATCACCTGTATACGATTCGCGTCGATCCAGCACGCTGTGTGGTCGACCGTGACGGCTTCCTCAATGCGATGAATGCCAAGCGTATTGGCACAGGCGTGCACTATCTCTCCGTAGCCGAGCATCCTTATTACCAGAATACCTTCAACTGGAGAACGGAAGACTGGCCTGTGGCGATGCGCATCGGGCGTGAGACATCTAGCCTTCCGTTGTCACCAGCTATGAATGAAGCAGATGTTGAACGCGTGATCAACGCTGTGCGTGCGGTGGTGTTGGGGCACTAGCGGGCAAACGAAGTCAGGGCTTTGATTCTCACGCGCCGGTTGGGTCGCGGTTTTATTGCTTGTTGCCGTTGACTGCGTCACCGAGTTTTCCGCTTTGGTCGTAGAACGCAACCAGGCGGCATATTTCCACGTCGTCTAGTTCACGCATGAGGACCGAAACGTCATTCTTCTTCGGAAGGTAGGTAGTTCGCGATCGAGAGTGAAGCTCCGAGATCGGCCAAGTCACGAAGTACTGAGGGAGAGAGTGTTGGTCCACCGTCGAACGAACTTTGAAAATGAGCGCACCACCAGAACACGTCATATTTATTTAAGTAGGTAGAAATGACGTGCCTTCGTTCGAGAAGGTGAGGGAGTAGGTTCAGTAGGCCATCTTCTAATTTTCCCCATTCGCGTACGTGGATAGCATCTCCGCCAACGCCCGAAAAGCTCCATAAGCCTGTTTCATAAGCCGCAGAAGCCCCACGCATCTCACCTCGTCTTCTTGTGTGCCATGGTGTAAGGCCTATCTCCTGAGTTATGTCATTTGGGACAAGATCGACCCCTGCAATCCTGAATTCGACGGTATAGAGGTCGCGAGATGAATCGCTCATAGGACTTCCGACGCTGTATTGGCTATAAATCCTGCCACTGCTGCTGCCGCTAGTCCAATTGCAATGAGAGCTCGGCGGACAGCTGAGTCTGGTTTTGGGTAGGGGGTTGGGGCTTTGTCGGGGCATGGCGGTGGGTCGCCAAAACATTTTCCGTTAGATGGGGAACCCCGCCTAGTCCACTCGGCATAGGCCTCCGCAAGCTCTTCACGCGTCGCATCTGGCGCGCCTTTTTCCTTCCAGCACAGGTGGTACCAGCGCTGAAAGGCTCGATTTGTAAACTCCCACCATTGGTCCCCAGGAGCTAGGCCAAGCAAGTCACTGTATATCAGGGGATTTGCCGAGACATATCCATAGGTACTAATTCCACCCTGCAGACCAATTGGATCGCTCTGCAGGTACCTGCCGACGCTAGCATCGTAGTCACGGCTAACGTTGTAATTTAAGCCTGTCTCCGCATCGTAGTATTGACCGGGAAAACGGAGGTTCAGAATGTATGACCCAGTAGGTTGAGTCTCACCAAACACATTCGCAGAAAACTGCCATTGCCAAATGGTCGATCCCGCCAAGTTGGAGACCGCGCGGGGGGTGTTTAAGCCATCAGCGTGGACATAAGATACGCTTGCGTTAGCACCAGTGTTGTCTGCAACTGCAATCGGCAGATCGTCTATCCATATGTAGTCGCTATTTGTGGTTCCGTACTCTGCGATAAGTTGCTTCCCACGTCCGTATACAAACCTTTCAGTAGTACTGATTGGAACGACTGTCGTTTTAGAAATTCTCTCGCCGGCTGCGGTGTACCTATAGGTTCCGATGGTTTGGCTACTAGCTTGTGCCACTATCATCCGATTGCGACCGTTGTAACCGAAACCAAAGTCTTGTCCCGCGGTTACGCTGGCCGTCGTATTTCCATTGGCATCACTCGCCCTGGCGCCAGTACCAATGGCGGCCAGTCGATGTGTTCCAGTCACATAGCTATAGGTGCCGGTTGCGAGCCCCGCCCCTGCTTTGCTTAGCCGATCTCCGGTCGCATTGTAGGTGAAGGCCTGGGCGGTGGAGATACCGTCCACCACGTCAGTGAGGCGGTACAGCGGATCGTAGCCATAGGTTTCCGTCGCAGGATTCGCTCCGGGAGCGTTGCCAAGCGCCACGACGTTGCCCACGGCATCCCGCGCGATATGGATCGCTAATGCTGGGCTCACCACGTCGGTAAAGGCATAGTTCGCGTCATAGGTTCGCGTAACCTGCTGGCCGTTGCCCAGCGTATAGGACAGCACTGGACCAAATGGTAGGTAGCTGATGCTCGACACAGCGCTGGCTGCCGTGCCCCCGGTGGGCGTCAGTGTCGCCGCGACGATCTGCCCATTGGCGTCGCGGGTGTACGAAACAATGGTGCCGCTCGGATAGGTCAGACTCTGCAGCCGGTCGCCATTGGTGTATGCCATCGCCGCGGTGTCGGTGACCGCTCCCTGGGTCTGCATTTTCCGGGTCACGTTGCCGCGCCCGTCATAGCAGTAGGTGGTGGTTACCGCTGCTTCCACGACCCGGGTCAACCGGCCCAGGGGCTGGGAGGCGGGGCAGCCTGTGGTCGCATTGACCTCGTCGTAGTGGTAGGCCACGTTGAGCGAAGTATCGGCGTAGGTGGTCGAAACGATCCGATTCAGCGCGTCGTAGGTCGACGTAGCGACGATGCCTCGGGCATCCGTCCGGGTCAGCTGATTGCCAGCAGCATCAAAGGTGGCCGTCGCGGTCCCGGTGTCGGGGCTGGCCAGGGCGGTCTGGTTGTCGAGGCCGTCCAGGGTGTAGGTGGTGACCAGGTTGCTAGGGTCGGTGACCTGGACCAGATTGTCCTTCGCGTCGTAGCCGTACCGGGTGGTGGTGTTCTGAGTGGCCGGATCGGTGCCGTTGTAATTGTCGAGCGTGGTGATCAGCCGGTTGAGGCTGTCGAAGCTGGACTGGCGCTGGATGCCCAGGGCATCGGCGGTGTGTACCAGGTTGCCGTTGGCGTCGTAGCTGTCGGTGAAGCCGGCGTTGAGCACCGTATTGTTGAGGCCGTCGCGCAGCGCGGTGAGCTGGCCCAAGGTATTGAAGGTACGACCGATAGACCGTTTGACCGTGTTGCTGGCGTCGTAGATGGTCTCGGCGGTCTTGTTGCCGGCGTTGTCCAAGGTGTAATGAATGTGGTTGCCGAGGGCGTCGGTGACGTCGGTCAGTCGGTGGGCAGCATCGTAGGTGTAGTGGGTGACGACGTTGTCCGGATCGGTAACCTGGGTGAAATTGCCGACGGGGTCGTAGCCATAGGTAGTGGTCGAGCCGCCATAGGACCGAGTCAGCACTCGCCCGCGGGGATCGTAGGTGATGTCGGTATTGGTGCCGTTGGGATCGGTGATGCGGGTGACGCGGCCAGCGCCGTCGTAGGAGGCGTAGGTGGTGGTGTGGCCGAGGGCATCCTGGATCGTATGGAGGTCGCCGGCCTGATGGCAGGCGGAGCCAGGAGTGCCACAACTGGTTGCACTGCTGGTGGCGTAGTACGCATAGGTCGTAATGTCAGCGACATCGGTTCTTGGGCCATCGGACGTCAGGAGCAAGCCGATGACAGGACACGAAGCGCTTACCGCATCGCAGTACGTATTCACGGTGCGACGTACACCCTGGGGTGGTATGCCGGCGGTCGAGCATGTGTACGAGCTGGCGATCGCGGGATCGATTTCACAAGACGCGACGACCTGACCCCGAGCGTTGTAAGACCAGCCGGATCTGCTTATCTCGCTGCCACCATTGTTACGGATCGACAGTGACAAAGGAACACGAAGAATGTGATCCCATACATAAGAGGACGTGCGCTTTTCAGGCAGGCCCAGTGCCTCAACCTTTTCCTCAAGGAGCCCGTCAGAGCTGTACGTCGTGGTCGTGGTTACGTTATTGAAATCGTTACTGGAGGCCTGGTACCCGTTGGCATCATATGTAGAGCTCTTGGATCGTTCGCCGCAGCTGGTGCCACATGGGTTACTCACTCCAGACTTCTTGTTAGAAAATGCAATGGTCTGAAATGAAATGTCGGCAGTCGAGCCGCTCCCGTATTGAACCGTTACGCCGCTGGCGCCGTTGTAGGTCACGGTGGTCGGGTTTGCTCCGTTACCTTCTTCCGTATGAGTGGCCCGTCCGGCTGGATCGTATTGGATGTCCCGGGTATGGACCCCGTTCTCGTCAATGACTGCCGTCAGTTGACTGGGTGAATAATTTCCAGAAGGACCCGACGGCTGGTTATATATATAGTTTCGCGAAGTATTGTCGGCGTACGTCGCCGACAACAGGGCGACAATCGGATAGTCGTACGTGTAAGAGATATGGCTTCCATCGGGCAGTGTTACTGCCGATACAAGGCCTCTCTGGTTGTACGAGAATTGCAAAAGCCTGCCTTTCTCGTCCGTAACGGAGAGAAGAAGCCCGGTTTGTGGGGCGATCGAAGTTGGTGTGCTGGCATCGCTATAGGTCAAAGCGAGCGTGTGACCATTCTGGTCTACGGAACTCGTCCATAGTCCTGAATTATCGAACACGTCCGTGCGTTGTAGCGTGCTGTTGAAGAAGATCCACGAGATGGGAGTGCCAGCTGGACCATCCACTTCCTGCAGGGTATCTGAGACATCGGAATCAGGTGCCCACGTGCCGTTGGTCTTGTCGAAGCCAATGTCTTTTCCATCGGGCTTGTGGAGTATGGCGGTGACTCCGCCGGGGGAACCCTCTGCCAGATATAAAAGTTGCTCGTCGTACGTGTGTCGCCAGTTGGAGCCGAAATGACCGGAGCCAGTATCCTGACTGTTGTAATACCTCGCGAGCGACGGCGACATCGCGTAGTCGTTTTCCTCCATGAACTCGTTGCCGGTGCTGAGATCGATCGGGTCTCCCGCGCAGCGGTCACACGGCTTTCCGTTGTTCTTTCCTTCGCCGTTGCGTCCTCGGTTACTTCCACTCAAGGCCCATACAAAGTCGATTCCCTGTCCGCCTTGGTATGCTTGATAGAAATCTGCGACGGGCTCTGCGTTAAAAAACGTACACGTGCCCATAGGGTTTGTGTTGAATAGATAATGAATTTGATACAAGCAATGTTGGTAAGCGTCAGCTTGACTCGCGCATAAGCTTCCCAGGCCGCACGCCATCGCGTTGTTACAGATGGCTGATACGCAGAAGACGATCAAGGCAAGTTTCAGCCGAAGTAACCACGCCGCGGAAAAAGCAGCGGATGCTCGTCGTATCTTGCTCATTTTTTCCCCCTGAGGCGACTTCAATGCTGTGAAGGATGACCGCCTGATTTCTATAGCAAATGAGCGAGCCCGAATCTGTAGGGGATTTCCTACACAAGATTTTTTAATGTGCGAACTACGACCGTGTCGACATTAAGGGCGCCGCAAGAAATTGCGATTTCCCTGTTTGACGAGGTCGAGGCTGCTTATTCTGAGGGGTTTAAGAGTCTTGCGTTGTTTTTTGAAGCGTTGGCCTGGGACCCTTCGATAAGGTTCCCAGTCGAGTAGCTCCCGTTATTGACTAAGCGGCTCGCCTTGTTTCTCGTGATGCAGGCGTGCAAGTTCCAGAGGATCGACGGCGCCGGAGAATTCCCCTGTCTGACTGCCTTCAAGACCCTGCTGTGGATCGACCACGTACTTGCAGAAATCCTCAATCAATATTCGCATCAATCTCGACTCGGCTTCATGTCCAAGTAACCACAGGCCACTGCTTGCAACAGCGAGCAGGAGCTTCTCGTGCTTGCTGGCTTTCCTCGCTGCTCTGTCATCCACGCCGACTTCTTGTTCTAGCTCACGGCTTCCTGTCAGCGATGCCCCAACAGCCGTGCACCCAACGCTTAAACCGCAGCACCCATCACATTGAGCATCAATCGATGTCCTAACCGCAGCAACTTTGCGACCATTACGATGGATTCGCAGCGCGCACTTCGGGATCATAGTTTCGCTGCCAGTGCACCGTAATCGATGCATCGGCAGCCGGGTGTCGAAACCCGTTCAAAGAAAACCGGGTGCCGCAGGCGGAGTCCTGCGGCACCCGAGGTTTCCCGTCTTATGGCGGGCGACCAGGCGGACTTCGGTCCGGCCGGTTTTTTTCTTTGACGGTTTTCGACCCTGGCTCGCCCGCCACCTCCGGCGTCAGAAGCGGCGGTGGCACCTTCCCCCAAGAGCCAGTGCGGGTGGATGGATCATAGGATCGGATAAGAACGATCCCCCGGTTGGCCGGTTTCATTATTCCAGTGGTGAATCCAGTCAGCCCGCAGGCTCCAGGGAGCCTGATTGGTCCATCCGCCCGATTCGTTCCAGCTATTCCGTCGCGTAGACGGTAGCCTGACGAATGGCCAACTTCCATTCGCCGCTTTCATCGGTCCAGACTTCCGTGGTGCGTCGATGCACAGTCTTGCCGGCGAAACGAGCTTTGCCCACCGGCGTGAGCTTTTCTTCGCCCATCAGCACGATGTCGTGCTGACCGCGAACCGCGGCATACTCGATCGAGCGGTCCAGAGACGTGTAGTCGATCAACCCGGTCTTCAGGTTGTGCTCCGCATCCGCCTTGCGAGCGATTTTGTTGAACGGGTTGTTGATCACTGCGTCTTGCGCGAAGGCGTCAGCAAAGCCCCTCTCATCGTGGTTGAGTACGGCTTTTTCCATTCTGTTGGTGGCCTCGAGCGCCGCGGCAATACGGGGATTCTTGACGGCCTGTGCCACCTCAGCGTTGGCGGCATGCCATGCAGCATGTGCTGGCGCGATCCCCAGCAGCGGTAGGAGAACCAGCAACGCGGCGGGAAGGCGCATATATTTCTCCAGGCTCTATGAGAACAAGACGAGCCTACGCGCCGTTGATCTCCCTGCCCATCTGCTATCCGATGTCGGCCATTTGCCAGACACAGAAATCACGTACTTTGCGACCACTACGATGGACTCGCGAGGCGTGATTCGGGATCATAACTTCGCTTGACTGTCGGGGGTTGCGGCGCGCGACCGGGAGGCGTAAGGTGTGTATTACGTTTGTAATACATAGGTGTCGCCGCCATGGCAGCCGCTAAAACCGCAACGCTTCCCGCTGTGCGGGTTGACCCTGAGGTTCGAGATGAAGCCGAAGCGCTTCTCGCAGAGGATGAAACCTTGTCTACCTTCATCGAGCGCGCCGTGCTCGAGTGCATTGCACGTCGCAAGACCCATCTGGAATTCGTGCAGCGTGGCCTAGCCGCGCGCGAAGAGGTGCGCCGGACGGGTGTCTACTACACGCCCGAGTTCGTGCTTAACGAGCTTGAGGCCATACAGGCCGATGCTGAAGCTGCGGTCAAAAAGAGCAAGGGCAAGCGTTGAGTTTTCAGATACGGATTTCCGGACAAGCACGCACGGATTTGATACGACTCCATCGCTTCCAGGCCACCCGTGATCCTGCGGTCGGTCGACGTGCGTTGACCGCCATCCATCAGGCGTTCACCAGTCTCGCCAGTGCGCCTTTCATCTATCGCAAGGCGCAACCTGATAATGCCTTCCTACGCGAAATCATTATTCCGTTCGGATCGGCCGGTTACGTTGCCCTTTACGAAATTGACGACGATAAGAGCGTCACCGTGTTGGCTATCCGTCACCAGTTGGAGGAAGACTATTACTGATGGCGGCCGTGCCTAGAACCACTTCGCCTTCTTCAACCCAATAAAGATCCCACCCACGATGCAAGCCACCAGGCAAGTAATAGCCGGATAAGCCCACGGCTGCTTCAACTCCGGCATATGCTCGAAGTTCATGCCGTACCAACTGGTGATCAGCGTAGGTGCCGCCAACATGGCCGCCCACCCAGCAAGCTTCTTCATCACCTCGTTCTGGCCGAACGTCACCAGCGACAGGTTCACCGAAATCGCCGCACTAAGCATTTCGCGCATGGCGCTGGTCGATTCGTTCACGCGGAACACGTGGTCATACACATCGCGGAAGTAGGCGCGCAGCTCGTCGTGGATCAAATGCGGATGCATCCGCACCAGCTGGCTGATCACATCCTGCAACGGCGCTGCGGCCAGGCGCATGCTCATCAGTTCGCGCTGCATGTCGTACAGGCGTTTGATGGTCTGGCGGTTGAAGGTATCGGCGAAGATATCCTTTTCCAGATCGTGCAGCTCTTCCCGGAAGTCGCGGACGATGGGCAGGAAGTTGTCCACCACGAAGTCGAGCACGGCATACAGGCCGTAGCTCGGCCCCAGCGCCAGCAGTTCCGGCGAGCGCTCGCAGCTCATGCGAGCCGGCGCATAACTCAACGATGCGCCGTGGCGCACGGTGATCAGGTAGCGCTTGCCCAGGAAGATCTGCGTTTCACCAAAGGCGACGCTGCCGCCCAGCAATTGCGCCGTCTGCACCACGATGAACAGCGAGTCGCCGTAGGTTTCGATCTTGGTGCGCTGGTGGGCGTACTTGGCGTCTTCCACGGCCAGGTCGTGCAGGCAGAACTCTTCCTGCAGCTTGTCCAGCAGGTGTTCGTCGGGCTCGTGCAGGCCCACCCACACGAAGGTGTCCGGGCCTTTCAACACCTCGCTGATGTCGTCCAGCGTGATGTCGCCGATCTTCGAGCCATCCTTGCGGTAGGCCACGCAGTTGACCACCATCGAATTGTTCAATGGGGTAGGAGTTTCAGGGGTGGGAATATTCAAGGACATGGCCGGCATCATGCCGAGGCGCGTGTTACAGGGCAATCATGGCCCTCGTAGTTACTTGCGAAATCGCGAGGCGCCGAGCGCCAACCAGATGGGCAAACCCAATCCCACCCAGGGGAAATTCCGCTGGGTATAGAAGGGGAAGGCGTGCAGCACCAGAGCCATCACGGCCAGGGCGACGCAGGTCCAGATAACCCGTGCCGAAAATGCCCGATAACCTCGCCACACCGCCGGAATCAGCAGGAAGGCCAAAGGCTGGTAGATCAGCAGGTTAGCGTTGGCCCAAGCCGATTGGTGCTGAGTCAAAGTCCACAAACCAAGCATCACCACGCCCGCGACACCGGCAAAAAGCAGCCAGAGCGTCGCCACCGTGCCGTACACGATGCGGGCGGCCCGATATTCCCGGTAAGCGCCCGTCGCCAGCAGCAACACGGCCAGCCCCAGGCCCACGCCGAACAGCGCCAGGCCCAGTTCCGGCGCCACCGCCGACGGCTGTTCGATGGTGGCCTTGGCCAAGATTTCGGTGGACTGAACCAATGGACGCGTACCACCGGCGCCGTTGCTCACATACATGCCGGCGATTTCATCGCGCAGCACCATGGGCAGGAAGCTTTCCTTCAAGGCATCCATGGGCTGGTCGGCGTAGGGGCCCAATCCCAAATCCATGCCCAGCATCAGCCAGGTCTGGTTGCTCATCAGTCGCGCGGTCTGCTGGCGGTAGGTCATGCCGCCAGCACGCTTGGCCAGGTTCGCGCGCAGCTGGCCGCCGAGCGCACGGTCAAGCGCATCGCGCACTCGCGTGGCGCAGTTGTCCACGTAGTAGTTGTAGTTGTAGCGCGTGTTCTGCGGCTGGATGTTCCAGAACAGGAAGCGCCGGAGGTCTTCCGCCTGCGCCGGCGTGAAGGCCAGCCGCTGCCGCGTGATACCGCGTCCTTCCGAGACGTAGAACTGCACGTCTTCAGAGGTGGGCACCGCATCCATGCGATAACGCATGATGCCGCGCGCGAAGTTCAGCAGGAAACCGGCTTCGTCGAAGTCGAACACGCCATAGTTGAAGGCAATCGCCTCGCCGGAAGCCGGGTCACGCAGTTCCACGGCGTCGTGGCCGAAACGTTCCCAATAGACCTCGCCCGGGCCATAGGTGATGAGCGACACCTGCAAGGTATCGGCCGGCGCTTCGGCAATGCCCGCGAACGCGGGCGCGGCCACCAGGGCCAGCAGCAGGAAAAGCAGGCGTTTCAAGGCGTGAGTGTCTCGCCCGGACCATCGACCATCGTCACGCGGAAGCGCTGCACGCGGCGGTCGTCGGCTTCGGTGACGTGGAACAGGAAATCGCCGATGGTCACTTCCTCGCCCACTTCCGGCAGGTGGCCGAATTCGGAGGTGACCATGCCGCCCACGGTGTCGAATTCCTCGTCGGAGAAGCTCGCGCCGGTTTCTTCGTTGAAGTCTTCGATGGTGGTCAGGGCGCCCACGTCGAAGGCACCGTCGCCGGTGGCCCGCATCAGCTGGGGTTCTTCCTCGTCGTCGTGCTCGTCGTCGATCTCGCCGACGATCTGCTCGAGTACGTCTTCGATGGTGATGAGGCCTGCCACGCCGCCGTATTCGTCGATCACCAGCGCCATGTGGTTACGGCTGCGGCGGAACTCGGCCAGCAGCACGTTCAGGCGCATGGATTCGGGGATCAGCACGGCGGGGCGCAGCAGCGAGGAGATATCGCAGCCTTCGCCGTCGCCGAAGTACTTCAGGAGGTCTTTCGCCAGCAGGATGCCGAGGATCTCGTCCTTGTCTTCACCGTGCACGGGGAAGCGCGAGTGGCCGGATTCGACCACCGTGGCGAGCACTTCGTGCAGGGTGCCGTCGGTCGGGACCATGACGATCTGGGCGCGGGGCACCATGACGTCGTCGACGGAGAGTTCGGTGACCTTGATCGCACCCTCGACCATGGTCAGGGTGTCGTTGGAGAGCAGGCCGTTGGCCCGTGCCGTGCGCAGTTCCTCGATCAGTTCGTCGCGGTTGCGCGGTTCTCCGGAAAACATGTGGCCCAGTCGATCCCACCACGATCGGTGGGCCGGGCCGCCGGTACTGCCAGGGTCCTCGTTCATCACGCTTGTTGCCGAGCCCCATCAAGGGGCGGAAGGGTCAGTTTAGCCCATCCAGATGACACTTGCCGATGGTCGGAGGTAAGAGTTGGGGGGTCAGAGTTGTCACTCTGACCCCGGCTTCGAGGAGCCTCAGAGGTAAGGATCGGCGATGCCAAGAGACGCCAGGATCCGCTTTTCTAGGCTCTCCATGCGCTCGGCCTCGGCGTCTTCCAGGTGATCGTACCCCAGCAAGTGAAGCACCCCGTGCACCGTCATATGGGCCCAGTGGTGGGTGGGCTTCTTGCCCTGTTCGGCGGCCTCCCGAGCCACCACGGGCGCGCAGATGGCCAGGTCACCGATCAGCGGCAGGGTAACGCCAGGCGGTAATTCCGCAGGGAAGGAAAGTACGTTGGTGGGGTAGTCCTTGCCCCGGTAGTCGCGGTTGAGCGCCTGGCCTTCCTCGAGCCCGACAATGCGGATGGCCAATTCGGTGGCCTTGCGGCGCTTGGCGCCGTGCAAGGCTGCTTGGACCCACCTACGGAAACTTGCGGCCGACGGCACGCCAGCCCGCGGCACGCCGTAACCCACCGAAAGCGTCAGCGCGCTACCTGACATGCGTGTTGTCGGCGTTCTCGGTGGTCTCGAACGCCTCGTAGGCGCGCACGATCTTGGCTACCAACGGATGGCGCACCACGTCGCGCGAGGTATAGAAGGTAAAGCTGATGCCGTCGACGCCGCGCAGCACCTCGATGGCGTGGCGCAGCCCCGAGCGGACATGGCGGGGCAGGTCTACCTGGGTCACGTCGCCGGTGATCACCGCCACCGTGCCGAAGCCGATGCGGGTGAGGAACATCTTCATCTGCTCGACGGTGGTGTTCTGCGCTTCGTCCAGGATCACGAACGAGTCGTTGAGGGTGCGGCCGCGCATATAGGCCAGCGGCGCAATCTCGATCACGTTGCGCTCGATCAGCTTGGCCACTTTCTCGAAGCCGAGCATTTCGTACAGGGCGTCGTACAACGGGCGCAGGTACGGATCGACCTTCTGGCTAAGATCGCCCGGCAGGAAGCCAAGCTTTTCGCCCGCTTCCACCGCCGGACGCACCAGCAGCACGCGCTGAACGCGGTTCGCTTCCAGCGCTTCCACGGCGCTGGCCACGGCAAGGTAGGTTTTGCCGGTACCGGCGGGGCCCACGCCGAAGTTGATGTCATGCGTGGCGATGGCGTGCAGGTAGCGCGCCTGGTTCGGGCCGCGGCCCTTGATCACGCCGCGCTTCACCTTGATCGCGACTTCCTGCGTGCCGTCGGTGTCGGATACCAGCGCATCCACGCCGCTCTCTGCCAGGTGCAGGTTGATGGCGGCACCGGTGAGCGACTCGTTCTCCGTGGCCTGGTACAGCGATCGCAGTACCTTTTCGCCGGCGATGGCGGCGGTTTCCTCGCCGATCACGCGAAAGATGTTGCCGCGGTGGTCGATCTCCACGCCCAGGCGCAGTTCCACCTGACGCAGATGTTCGTCGAATGGGCCGCAGAGGTTGGCAAGGCGCGCGTTGTCTTCCGGATCGAGCGGGAAGTCGCGCTGGGTAAGGCCGTCGGTCATGAGATCTCGAGTTCGTAGCCGGCCACACGCCCGCGCAGGGAGTTGGTCATGGCCTCGGTGATGGTGACGTCCACGAAGGTCCCGATCATGCGGGCGTCGCCGGGGAAATTCACGTAGCGCATGTTTTCGGTGCGGCCGGTCATCTCGCGCGGGTTCTTGCGGCTGGGCTTTTCCACCAGCACGCGCTGCACCGTGCCCACCATGGCCTGGTTGATGCGGTTGGCATTGGCGGTGACGGCAGCCTGCAGGCGGGTAAGGCGTGCGTGCTTCACTTCCATCGGCGTGTCGTCGGCGAGGTTCGCCGCCGGCGTGCCCGGACGGGAGGAGAAGATAAAGGAGAAGCTCTGGTCGAAGCCGACGTCATCGATCAGCTTCATGGTCTTCTCGAAATCATCGTCCGTTTCGCCGGGGAAGCCGACGATGAAATCCGACGATACGCAGATGTCGGGACGCACGGCGCGCAGCTTGCGGATCTTCTGCTTGAATTCGATCGCGGTGTAGCCGCGCTTCATGGCCGACAGGATGCGGTCGGAGCCGGCCTGCACGGGCAGGTGCAGGTAGTTGGCCAGCTGCGGGACGCTGGCATAGGCCTCGATCAGCGAGTCGGAGAACTCCAGCGGATGCGAGGTGGTGAAGCGGATGCGGCCGATGCCTTCGATGCCGGCGATCGCGTGGATCAGCACCGCAAGGTCCGCTTCGCCACCGTCGAAGGTGGGGCCGCGGTAGGCATTGACGTTCTGGCCCAGCAGGTTCACCTCGCGCACGCCCTGGGCGGCGAGTTGCGCCACTTCCACCAGGACGTCGTCGAAGGGGCGGCTGATTTCCTCGCCACGGGTATAAGGCACCACGCAGTACGAGCAGTACTTCGAGCAGCCTTCCATGATCGAGACGAACGCGGTGGGGCCTTCGGCGCGGGGCTCGGGCAGGCGGTCGAATTTCTCGATCTCGGGAAAGCTGATGTCCACCTGTGGCTTGCCGGTGCGGCGGCGGGCGTCGATCAGCTCCGGCAAGCGATGCAGGGTCTGCGGACCGAAGACCAGATCCACATAGGGCGCGCGGGAGACGATGGCCTGGCCTTCCTGCGAGGCCACGCATCCGCCCACGCCGATCACCACGCCTTCCTTATGTTGTTTGTAGCCCTTCCAGCGGCCGAGCTGGCTGAAGACTTTTTCCTGTGCCTTCTCGCGGATCGAGCAGGTATTGACCAGGATGACGTCGGCCTCGCTTTCATCGAGGGTAAGTTCCAGGCCGTGCGACGCCTTGAGCACGTCGGCCATCTTGGCCGAGTCGTACTCGTTCATCTGGCAGCCGTGGGTCTTGATGAAAAGCTTGCCGCTCATGGAGTTGCCGCGGTGGATGGGTCGGTCATTTTACCTGCTATGGGGCCCGGCGTGGGGTGACAACACGAGGCGCTCCGGCCAAACTGCCGCCCATGACGCACCGTGGCCGCCTGACCATCCTCCTGGCCCTGGCAGCCCTTTGGCTCGCCAGCCCGGTGCGTGCGGCCACGCTTTACCGATGCATCGGGGCCACCGGTGAGACGGTTTTTGCCAGCTCCACGGCCGGCTACAAGGACTGCAAGAAGCTCGATATCCCGGTGTCGGCGCCTTCGCGGCATGGGCCGGTTAACGCCAAACCGGTGGCCCAGGGCGTCTCGCCGGCCTCCACGCCGAAGGCGGAACCGGGGCAGAAAGTGGTGGCCGCCCCCCAGGTGGTGGCGCCGAAAAGCCACTGGGACTACCAGGAAACCAAGGAGCCCTTGCCGATCGCCCAGGAGCCGCCCCAGCCGAAGGCCGCGAAGGTGCTGCGGGGCTCGGTGTACCGGGTGACCCGCGCGGACGGCACGGTGGAATACACCAATGTGGCCCCGGCGGGCGCGAAGGGCAGTGCGGTGACCATGCTCTTCAGCTATATCGCCACCTGCGTCGCCTGCGACCTGCATTCGAAGATCAATTTCGATACGGTGGCATTGAACCTGAGCGCCTATGCCGATGTGATCCGCGTGGCCAGTGCAGAATTCGGCGTGGACCAGGCCCTGTTGCGGGCGGTGATCCATGCCGAAAGCGGGTACAACCCGCGCGCGCTGTCGATCAAGGGCGCCCAGGGCCTGATGCAGCTGATGCCCGGCACTGGCCGCGACATGGGCGTGGCCGATGCCTTCGATGCCGAACAGAACATCCGGGGCGGGGCGCGATACCTTGCGATCCTGCTGCGCGCCTTCAACGGCGATGAGCGCCTGGCCGCGGCGGCCTACAACGCGGGGCAGCGCTCGGTAGAGAAGTACAACGGGGTGCCGCCCTACGCGGAGACACAGGTGTATGTCGAGCGCGTTGGCATCCTGCGCCGCCGCTACGGCGCCGCCGTTCCGCTCGCCCTGCGGGCTAATGCTGCGGAATGATCGCGGGGCTCACGCCCTGGGGATTGGCCGTTGACTGCACTGGGATCGACGGGCGCTGCACGATCTTCACCGGCGCGGTGAAGGGGATGCCGTTCCGCAACCCCGAGACATCCACCGTGGCGCCCGGCGACTGCATGGCCTCGCGGCGGCGCAGGTCGTTGGCGTCGACGATGTCCGTGTTGCCGAAACGCAGCAGCACGTCGCGGGGCTGGATGCCCGCGGTGGCGGCGGGGCCTCCGGGGTAGACGTCATTGACCATCACGCCGCGAGCAGCGGAGGGCAGGCCGCTATCCGCCGATACGGCAACGGCGCCATAGTCCGCACCCATCCAACCACGGGTGACGTGCCCGGTGGCAATGATCTGGTCCAGCACCTGCTTGGCGCTGGACACCGGGATGGCGAAGCCGATGCCCTCCGCACCCACGGCCTGGCCGATCAGGGCGGTGTTGATGCCCACCAGTTCGCCATAGGCATTGACCAGTGCGCCGCCTGAGTTCCCCAGGTTGATGGCGGCATCGGTCTGGATGAAGATTTCGGGGCTCGACAGGTTCAACTGGCGCCCCATGGCACTGATGATGCCCATGGTCACCGTCTGGCCGATGCCGAAGGGGTTGCCGATGGCCAGTACCACGTCGCCCACACGTTGCTTATGCGCGGGGGCCGCGAGGGGAATTTCCGGCAGGCTGCCGGCGTCGATCTTCAGCACGGCCAGGTCCGTTTCATCGTCCGAGCCCACCACGCGGGCCTTGAACACCCGGCCGTCGTAGAGCAGCACCTGGATGTCGTAGGCGCTGGCGATCACATGGTTGTTGGTCAATACATAACCATCGGGCGAGACGATCACCCCCGATCCCAGGTTCTGTTCGCGGCGTTTGGTCACCGGGCCGGTGGGCACGCGCAGGATGCGTTGCATCACCGGGTCGGCAAAAACTTGGGAGGGCTGTTCGCTCACCAGACGGTTGGCGTAGATGTTCACCACCGCCGGTGCGGCACGGCTTACGGCATCGGCGTAGCTGGCGGGACCGGATGCGACCGGTGGCGTGGCCAGGGTCGATGATGGCGTCGTCGGGGCCGGCCCGAAGCCCAGCCGCGCACGCAGGACCTGGCCGGTGCCAGGCCAGACGAGGCCGATGGTAAAGGCAACCGCCAACCCCAACACGACGAACTGGGCGATGAAGGCGATGCCGCGGGCGGCCGGTTTCATGGGTAGAGCGGGTCCTTCGGACGGTCGTCGGATGGGCGGCCAATCGGTACCGGTTCGGGAATAACCTCGGACCGGATGCACCAGTGTATGTCAACACGTTCAGTTTTATTGTGTGCCCCGGGGGCAAACGCTACACTAACGCGATTTTTGCGGGTCGAGAAAACCCGCACCTCAATGGCATATGTTCCGGAGAGCCTGATGGCGAACGAAGTCGTCGATCACGGCCGACGCCGTTTCCTCACCATCACCACGGCAGTGGTGGGTGGTGTGGGAGTGGTGGCGGCGGTCGTGCCCTTCATTAAATCCTGGGAGCCGAGCGCCCGCGCGAAAGCCGCCGGTGCACCGGTTACCGCCGACATTTCGAAAATCGAGCCAGGCCAAAAGGTGACGTTCGCCTGGCGCAGCCAGCCGGTTTTCGTGGTCAATCGCACCAAGGACCAGCTTGCCGCGCTTCCCTCGCTCGACGTCCGCCTGACGGATCCGAAGTCCGAAGTCACCGACCAGCAGCCGAAGTACGCGCAGAACCCCACCCGTTCCATCAAGCCCGAGTGGCTGGTGGTGGTGGGCCTGTGCACGCATCTGGGTTGCGTGCCCGACTTCGAGCCGGTGATGAAGCCTGAGCCGTTCGACCCGAACTGGAAGGGCGGTTTCTACTGCCCTTGCCACAAGTCGCGTTACGACCTGGCCGGCCGCGTCTTCCAGGGCGTTCCCGCCCCGAAGAATTTGCCGGTGCCGCCGTACCACTTCGTGGACGACAACACGATCCAGATTGGCGTCGATCCGAAGGAGGCCGGCTAATGGCTAATGTATTCACCCGCGTGGGCGAGTGGGTCAACGAGCGCGCGCCGAACCTGGCGCCGACGTACCGCAAGCACATGACGGAGTACTACGCACCGAAGAATTTCAATCTTTGGTACTACTTCGGCTCGCTCGCGCTGCTGGTGCTGGTCAACCAGATCGTCACCGGCATCTTCCTCACCATGAACTACAAGACCAGCGCCCTTGAGGCGTTCAATTCGGTCGAGTACATCATGCGCGATGTGGAGTGGGGCTGGCTGATCCGCTACATGCACTCCACCGGCGCCTCGCTGTTCTTCATCGTGGTGTTCCTGCACATGTTCCGCGGCCTGATGTACGGGTCGTACAAGAAGCCGCGCGAGCTGGTGTGGCTGCTGGGCATGCTGATCTTCCTGGTGCTGATGGCCGAGGCCTTCATGGGCTACGTGCTGCCGTGGGGCAACATGTCGTTCTGGGGCGCCAAGGTGATCATCTCGCTGTTCGGCACCATCCCGGTGATCGGCTCGACCCTGGTGGAGTGGATCATGGGCGACTTCCTGCCCGCCGATGCCACCTTGAACCGCTTCTTCGCCCTGCACGTGATCGCGCTGCCGATCGTGCTGCTGCTGCTGGTGGTGCTGCACCTGGCAGCCCTGCACGAAGTGGGTTCGAACAACCCCGATGGCGTTGAAATCAAGAAGGGCCCGAAGGGCAATCGCTGGGACGACCACAAGCCGGCTGACGGCATTCCCTTCCACCCGTATTACACGGTGAAGGATCTGGTCGGCGTTGGCTTCTTCCTGATGATCGCGGCCTTCATCATCTTCTTCGCGCCCACCTTCGGCGGCTGGTTCCTCGAGCACGACAACTTCATCCCGGCCAACAACCTGGTCACGCCCACGCACATCAAGCCGGTGTGGTACTTCACGCCCTTCTACGCGATCCTGCGCATGATCCCGTCGCTGTTCGGCACCGCCGTGTGGGGTGTGATCGCCATGTTCGGCGCCATCGTGCTGCTGTTCCTGGTGCCCTGGATCGACCGCGGCCAGGTCCGTTCCATCCGCTATCGCGGCCTGGGCTTCAAGGTGCTGCTGTTTACCTTCGTGGTGGCCTTCATTGCGCTGGGCGCGGTAGGTGCGGGTGTCATCGCCGAGATCATGCCCTCGTGGGAAATCTTCTTCGGCCGGGTCTGGACCATCGTCTACTTCGGGTTCTTCCTTGGGCTGTGGGCTTACACGCATTTCGGCTGGGAGAAGACCAAGCCGGTTCCGGAACGGGTGACGACGCATGACTAAGCGGTATTTCTCCATCATCGCACTCGCCTTCGGCCTCTTCGTCGGCGGTACGTCCGCCGTCATGGCCGAGGAAGGCCCGGAGCTGCCGCCCGCCGGCACCAACGTGCGCGACACCGCTTCCCTGCAGCGCGGCGCCAAGTTGTTCTTCAACTATTGCGTGGGCTGCCACTCGCTCAAGTACGTGCGCTACTCGCGCATCGCCGAGGATCTCGGGCTGTCCGAACAGGACGTGATGGACAACCTTAATTTCACCGGCGCGAAGTTCGGTGAAACGGTGGTCTCGCACATGCCCGAAGACTCCGCCAAGGAATGGTTCGGCAAGGCACCGCCCGACCTCTCCCTGGAAGTGCGCGCCAAGGGCCAGGACTGGGTATTCAACTACCTCAATTCCTTCTACCTTGACCCGTCCCGCCCGGTGGGCTGGAACAACACCGTCTTCGCCAATGCCTCGATGCCGAACCCCCTGTGGGAACTGCAGGGCGTGCAGGTGGCGGTCAAGGGCAAGCCGGACGCCCAGGGCGAGGCCGAGGTCGAGAAGCTTGAGCTGGCCCAGCCCGGCCGCATGACCCCCGAACAGTTCAGGGGAGCCACCCGCGACCTCACCGCCTTCCTGGAGTACGCGGCCGAGCCCGCGGCGCTCCAGCGGCAGTCGATGGGCGTCTGGGTGATCCTGTTCCTGGCCGGTTTCACCTTCCTGGCGTATATGCTCAAGCATGAATACTGGAAGGACGTCCACTAAGGGCGCAAGGGCGGCGCAAGCCGCCCTTCTTCATAGGGTAGGCTAAAGCCGGCATTTCCCCAGGGGAGGAGAGCAAGGTTATGGTGCAAAACGCCCGTTCGCGGACCGTACTCGCGCTCTACACCACCGCCGAGGACGTCCAGTGCCACCGTACGCGCCTCGTGCTCGCCGCCAAGGGCGTCAGCTACGAACGCGTGATGGTCGACCCGGAGAAGCCGCCGGCCGACCTGGTCGACCTCAATCCCTATGGCACGCTGCCGACCCTGGTCGACCGCGACCTCACGCTCTACGACACCTATGTGGTGTGCGAGTACCTCGACGAGCGCTACCCGCACCCGCCGCTGATGCCGATCGACCCGCTGTCCCGGGCCCGCCTGCGGCTGGCCGCGGTGCGCATCGAGCGCGACTGGCTGCCCGAAATCAACGTGATCCGCGCCGGCGGCAAGCCCGCCGAGGCGGCCCGCAAGCGGCTGCGCGAGCACCTGCTCGAGGCCGTGCCGCTGTTCAAGGCCTCCCGTTTCTTCCTGAATCCTGAAATGAGCCTGGCCGATTGCCTGGTGGCCCCGGTGGTCTGGCGCCTGCCGATGCTTGGGGTCGACCTGGGCAAGGAAGGCAAGCCGATCATCGATTACGGCGAACGGCTATTCCACACCCAGGGGTTTGCGCGTAGCCTGACGCCTGAAGAAAAAGCGATGCGCGAACTGTAAATGACTGATACCAGCGAACCCACCGGCATGACTTCCAATCGCCCGTACCTGTTACGGGCGATCTACGACTGGATCAGCGACAACGGGCTTACCCCCTATGTGCTGGTCGATGCCGGCCAGGCTGGGGTGAAAGTGCCCAGCCATGTGATCAAGAACGGCCAGGTGGTGCTTAACCTGGCCATGCGCGCGGTGGCCAACCTCGACCTCGGCAACGACGTCATCAGCTTCCAGGCCCGTTTTTCCGGGGTGAGCCAGTCGATCAGCATCCCGGTCACGGCCGTGCTGGCGCTGTACGCGCAGGAGAACGGCCAGGGCATGATGTTTCCCGCCGACGAAAATGCCGCCGTGGCGGGCGAGGGCGGTGGTGGCAACGATGCCGAGGGTGATTCCGAGCCGCCGCCGTCCGACGACCGCCCCAAGCGCGGTGCGCCGCACCTGCGGGTCGTGAAGTAACCCCTTACGAGGGGTCTTTCGGCCTTGGCCGGAACGGGATGACGTTGTCGCCGCCGCCCTCGGCGATGCGCCTGGGCGTGGGTGGCGGCCGCCGGGGGCCGTAAACGGCCTCGGGGTAATCGGGCTCCGCCGAAGCAAAGGCGGCTGTCTCCCGCTCAGGCATCACCAGCCGGGCCACCCGGCGTCCCCGCATCCAGATCTGGCCGCCCTGCCGCGTGCGGCCGTCGAGGCTCACTTCGAAGCCATAGCGCACTTCCACGCCCAGGTGGCCGTCGTGCCGGTACAGGCGCAGGGCTGATAGCGCCACGCTCTGGTCCAGCAACTGGATGTCGTGTTCGCTGCATAGTCGCGACGCCTGCGCCACGGCGCGCTCCCGGGCAGCCGTCAGCCCCATCCATGAGGCCACCAGGCCGCATAGCAGGAGCAGGACGAAAAGGTCGGTTAGCGAAAGCATGGAAACAGTGTGTGGCCGCCGGGCCCCACTCGCAAGCGCTTAAGGGCTAATCCAGCTGAAGTCGCAGCGAAAGATCGATCGCACGAACGTGCTTGGTCAGGGCGCCGGTGGAAATGAAGTCGACACCCGTGGCCGCGATCCGTGCCAACGAGGCGATCTCCACGTTGCCTGACACTTCCAGGGCCACCCGGCCATCGGCGATGCGCACGGCTTCCAGCAGGTTCTCGTGGCTGAAGTTGTCCAGCAGGATGCGGTCCACGCCGGCATCGATGGCCTGGCGCAGCTCGTCGAGCGTCTCCACTTCCACTTCAAGCAACAGCCGCGGATGCAGGGTGCGTCCGGCGGTGACCGCGCGGTCGATGCCGCCGGCGGCGATGATGTGGTTTTCCTTCACCAGGATGGCGTCGAACAGGCCCACCCGGTGATTGGTGCCGCCGCCGCAAAGCACGGCGTACTTCTGCGCCATGCGCAGGCCCGGGAGCGTCTTGCGCGTATCGAGGATGCGTGTGCGGGTACCGGCGACTTCCGCCACGAAGCGGGCTGTGGTGGTGGCCGTGCCCGACAGCAGCTGCAGGAAGTTCAGCGCCGAGCGCTCGGCGGTCACCAGGGCGCGGGCGTTGCCGTGCAGCATGCAGATCACCTGGTCCGCGGCGATACGGTCGCCGTCGGCCGCGCGCCACTGGATCACCACGTGCGGGTCCATATGACGGAAGCAGGCGTCGAACCAGTCCTGGCCGGCGAGGACGGCGTCCTCGCGGCAGGTCAGCACCGCGCTGGCGGTGGCATCGTGGGGAAGCAGGTCCGCGGTGACATCGCCGCCGCCGATGTCCTCGGCCAGGGCGCGCGCCACATCGGCGTCCACGCGAATGGGATCCGGCCGCGCCAGCGACGCGGCCGGGGAAGATGATGCGGTCATGGAGTATCCGAGCCTGGCTGGCGCAGCTTCTCGACGATGGCGTCCATCGCACGGTCGAACAGCAACGCGGATTCGAGCACCGTGGCGCGGCCGTTGGCCAGCGCAGCAGCCAGCGACACCTGGCTATGGTCGGCCACTTTCAGGCCACGGCGGTTGACGAACAGGTAGCGGCCGCTGATCGGGCTGATCCACGACAGCTTGGCGCGTTCGCTGTTTTCCTCTTCATCGACGAAGGCCACCCACTGGCCCACGCGCAACTCCGCGGCCTGGGCCAGGAAGTTGTCGGCGATGGCATCGTCGTCGATACCCAGGTCGTCGTTTTCGGGTTCGAGCAGCTCCGGCTCGACGATGGCCTGGATGGAATCGGGAATCGGCAGCGGCGCGGCCGGGGTATCCACCGCAGGCGCGCGCGCCTCGCCCAGCTGCTGGCGATAGAACTCCTGCAGCTGAGTCATCAATTGTTCGGTATCGGCTTCCTGGAACGCCACGGCGGCCAGGCCCCGACGCAGGTTGCGCTCGATGAAGGGCAGGCGGTTGCGCAGCAGCTGCCGCGCGGTGGGATCGGACATGGGCTGCACGGTGGCGATGAAGTCGTCGACGAAGCGCAGGGCTTCGCGGAACTCGGGGGACTCATCGCCCTGGCGCAGCAGCGTCAGGACAAGATAGTTGGCCCAGGCGCGGGTAAGCACGCCATGCGCCAGCGCCGGCAGATGCCGCTGGCCGATGCGGTCGACGATCTCGCGCGCGGCGCGGCGGCGTGCCTGCTCGAGCTTCTCGCGGCCGCGGGTGGATTCGGCCACGCGCTGCTCGGCCAGTTCCGCACGCTTGCGGCCGACGTCCAGGAATTCCTGCAACTCGCCCGACAGGCGATCGAAGATGTGCATGTCATCGTCGAAATCCTGCAGCAGGCGATCGACGATGGATTTGACCTTGTCATACAGGCGGTGGTCGCGGTCGGCATCCACCGACCAGCCCTTGCCGGCGTCGGCAAGCGCATCGAGCAGGCGGCGCGCCGGATGGTTGCGATGGGCGAACATGCGCCGGTCGATCAGCGCCACCTTCAGGTACGGGATCTGCAGGCGGGCCAGCAGCACCTGCATCTCGGCCGGCAGGTTGCGGTCTTCGAGGATGAATTCGAAGAGCATGCCGACGAGGTCGATGGTGTCCTCGTCCATGCTGGCCACGTGTGTGGCCGGCTGGCCGCGCAACTGGCCCAACTGCAGCAGCAGCTGTTCCTTCAGGTGGCCAACTTCTGCATTGCTCTCGGCAGGGCTTAGCGGAACGCCGTGCGTGGTGCCGGCGATCTGGCTCTGCAGCAGGGTGAGTGCGCCCAGCAGTTCCGCCGGGGTCGGCGGGGGACCGACGGGGCCTGTCGCGTAGTGGCCGCCTGCCATGCCGCCGCCGGCCTGTCCGCCATGGCCCACCACGCCGCGCCGCGCGCTGAAGAGCGACTGCAGGGTATGCATGATGTCGGCGGTGTAGTCGCCGCTGGTGCCGTCGTCGGGCTGGTACTCGGGGGGCAGGGGCGTGCCGTCGGCCGAAACGCGCGGGGTCGTGCTTTCGGTGCGGCGCCCGGGAAGTTCGTGGCGCAGTTGCGGCAACACGCCGGCCTTGGCCAGCTCGTTGTTGACCTCGTCGTAGAGCTCATCCAGGCCCGACAGCACGTAACGGTCGAACAGCTTGTAGATGATCAGCTTTACCCGGACATCCACGCCCAGCTCGCGCACGGCCTGGCGGAACGCCTGCGACAGTGCACTGGGGCCGATGGGATTGTTGGCGTCGTCGGTGCGGGTGCCGCCACAGATCACCGACAGGCGCTGGTTCACCGCGAACAGGGCGCGCGCCATGCGGGTCTCGTTCTTGCCCACCATGCTGGTGATGGCGAGCGATTCCTCAAGCTCGCTTTCACCCACCAGCGAAAGCTCCGGTGTCATGAAGGCGTTGCGTTCGGGGTTGTCCGGTTCGCTGCGGGCGCGGCCGGCGGAGAAGTCGGCGAAGTCGCGGCTGGTCTGGCCAAGGAAACTGCGTTCCACCAGCGCCCGCTTCTTGCGTACTTCGCGCATGCCGTCGAAGTACTGGGTTTGCGCCGCGTTGCTCTCGGCTTTCTCGGCCAGGTCGAACAGGGCGTCGTCGACGTTCTCGAACATGTTGCTGGCCAGCGCGTGCAGTTTTTGCGTGGCGATGCCGCGGACGGCGATCAGGAGGTCGCCCACCCGGCTTTCTCGCGGGTCGAGCCGCGCGCCCAGGTCCACCACATTGGAAGGCTCTTTGGCGTTATTCATCGCCGCACCTGGATTCGCTTGGGAAGCCCCCGCTCCGAACGATCAGTTTGCCGGAAAGCGGGTTTCGATTTGTGACCCCTATCACGGTCGGGCTGTTCAAGGGCTTGCGGGCCACTCGTTGAACTGGACCGTGCCAATACCTTGCTCGGGAAGCATGACGGGAATGCCATCGTCCACCCGGTAGACCACCTTGCCGTCGGTGGTGACCAGGGCTTCGTCCACGCGCTGGGAGAGTTTCTCGCCGGCTACGTTCTGTACCTGGCCCTTCTCGATGCCGGCGTTGAGCAACTCCAGCTCGCCCGGTTTGAGGGTTCGCAGCGGTCGCTTGCTGACGGGGCAGCAGAGGATATCGAGCAGACGCTTGTCCATGGGGAGGGGTCAATGCCTAATGCTTGGAATGCGCTTACAATAACGCTTTTTTGGATATCCAGGCGATGACTCCTGCGGCTTCGGCGCCCCGCGTGGGCGTGGTGATGGGCTCGTCTTCCGATTGGGAGACCATGGAGCACGCCTGCAACATCCTGACGGACCTGGGTATCGCCCATGAGGTCCGGGTGGTCTCGGCGCACCGCACGCCCGACCTTCTTTTCTCCTATGCCGAAGAAGCCGTGGGTCGTGGCCTGCAGGTGATCATCGCCGGTGCCGGTGGCGCCGCCCACCTGCCGGGGATGCTTTCGGCCAAGACGCGCCTTCCCGTCTTTGGCGTGCCGGTGCAGTCCAAGGCCCTCAATGGCATGGATTCCCTGCTTTCCATCGCCCAGATGCCGGCCGGTATCCCGGTGGGCACGCTGGCGATCGGCCGGGCTGGTGCCTGCAACGCCGGACTCCTGGCCGCCGCTGTGCTGGCCCTGCACGATCCGGCCGTGGCCCGCGCGCTGGACGAGTTCCGCGCGCGCCAGACCGCGGCGGTGCTCGATAAGCCGGACCCTCGTTCGTGAGTCGCCGTCAGCCGGTACTTGGCATCCTGGGCGGAGGGCAGTTGGCCCGCATGCTCACCCTGGCCGCCGCACCCCTGGGCGTGCGCACCTACGTGGTGGACGGCGCGGCCGATGCCTGTGCCGGGCAGGTCGGCCCGCTACTGGTGGCCGATTACAGCGATGCCCAGGCCCTGGCCGGGTTCGCCGGCTCGGTCGATGTGGTGACCTTCGATTTCGAGAACGTGCCGGCGGAAGCCGCCGCGGGTCTGGCGGCGCTCGTGCCGGTGTACCCGGCCCCCCAGGCCCTGGCCGCGACCCAGGACCGCCTGGCCGAGAAAACCCTGTTCCGCGAATGCGGCCTGGACACCCCCGATTTCCATCCCGTGGACACCCGGGCCGACCTCGACCTGGCCATCAGCCGGGTCGGTACCCCGGCGATCCTCAAGACACGCCGCCTCGGCTACGACGGCAAGGGCCAGTTCCGCCTGCGCACGTCCGACGACGCCGACGCTGCATGGGCAGCACTCGGCCGCCAGGCCCAGGCACACGGCCTGATCCTCGAAGCTTTCATCCCCTTCGACCGGGAACTGTCCGTGCTTGCCGTGCGCGGCCGCGACGGCGACTTCCGCACCTGGCCGCTCACCCGCAACTGGCACACCGACGGCGTGCTGGCGCTAAGCCTCGCCCCGGCCCCAAACATCCCTTCGAACCTGCAGGTCGATGCCGTCCGTCACGCCCGCACCCTGGCCGAACGCCTCGATTACGTCGGCGTATTCGCCCTGGAACTGTTCGTGCGCGCCGGCAAACTGCTGGGCAACGAAATGGCCCCCCGCGTCCACAACTCCGGCCACTGGACCATCGAAGGCGCCCACACCAGCCAATTCGAAAACCACGTCCGCGCCGTACTCGGCATGCCACTAGGCGACACCGGCGTCCGCGGCCCTAGCGCCATGTTCAACTTCATCGGCGACCTCCCCGACCCCTCCCCAGTACTCAAAGCCACCGACGCCCACTGGCACGACTACGGCAAACAACCCCGCGCCGGCCGCAAAGTAGGCCACGCCACCGTAGTCGCAAAGGACGCCGACACCCTCCGCTCACGCGTGTCATCCATCGCCGAGGCACTAGGTCGACAAGAGCAGGCACGACCCGCCGTGGACGCGCTTGGGTAAAAGCGCGTGGCGGCTTCGGGTTGGGGGTGAGCTGTCGGGTGGCGTTTTCCTCACTAAGTCCTCGTCGGGCTTTGCCCTCCTGCGGAAGCGTTCCGAAAACGCCACCCGACAGCTCACCCCCTCCGGACGCCACGGTGGGTTGGTGGGAAAGCACGTGGAAACGGAATGCTTGTAGCCAGCGCGATTGACCGGCGCGATTCGAGGCGATTTCTTTCCGACAGTGAAGTGCAGCGTCAGGCCGCGCGCAGACTCTCTACGCGCGGCGTTTGCTCTGCACTCACTCGCTCTAACTCAAGGGTCGGAGGGGAGGGGGCGGCGGTCACCCTGAGAGCGCTTCCGCAGGAGGGCAAAGCCCGACGAGGACTTAGCGACCAGGGTGACCGCCGCCCCCTCCCACCCCTCACCCTTTACGCAAGGTTTGAAGCAGCGAACTCCCAGTTGACGAGGTTCCAGAAGGCTTCGACGTATTTGGGGCGGGCGTTGCGGTAGTCGATGTAGTAGGCGTGTTCCCAGACGTCGGCGGTGAAGAGGGGCTTGTCGCTGCCGGTGATGGGGGTGGCGGCGTTGGAGGTGTTGACGATGGCTAGGCTGCCGTCGGTGCGCTGCACGAGCCAGGTCCAGCCGGAGCCGAAGTTGCCGACGGCGCTCTTGGTGAATTCCTCCTTGAAGGAATCGAACGAGCCGAAGGCCTTGTCGATGGCGTCGCCGAGCTTGCCCGATGGCTTGCCGCCGCCCTTGGGGCTCATCGAGTGCCAATAGAAGGTGTGGTTCCAGATCTGGGCGGAGTTGTTGAAGATGCCACCGGACGACTTCTTGATGATGTCTTCCAGGTTGGCGTTCTCGAACTCGGTTCCCTTGATCAGGTTGTTCAAGTTGGTCACATAGGCCTGGTGGTGCTTGCCGTAGTGATATTCGAGCGTCTCGGCCGAGATGTGCGGTTCGAGGGCGTTCTTTTCGTAGGGAAGCGGGGGAAGCTCGATCGCCATGATTTGCTCCTTAGCGGTGGCTGGGAAGAAACGTGGGGGACAGGCCAAGTGGGCCGGGCCGAACTGCTACAATAGCCAAATCCGTGCTAGTTAATGATGAATCTTTTCTATGGACGCCGTCGCGCGAATCAAGGCCATCGTGGCCGGCCATCCCATCGTGATCTTCATGAAGGGCACGCCCCAGTTCCCGATGTGCGGGTTCTCCGGTCGTGCCGTGCAGGCGCTGGAAGCCGCCGGCGCCGCCTATCATGCCGTCAATGTGCTGGAAGATCCCGAGATACGCGCCAGTCTTCCGAAATTTTCCAACTGGCCCACGTTCCCGCAGGTGTTCCTGCAAGGTGAACTGATCGGCGGTTGCGATATCGTCGAAGACTTGCATGCGGCCGGTGAATTGAAGCGCATGGCCGCCGACGTCGCGGTCAGCGGCCCGTGAGCACGCTACCCCTGGTAACGCTTCCGGCAACGCTGCCGGAAGGCGACCTCACCGGTCGCGTGGTGATGGTTACCGGCGCCACTGGCGGCCTGGGCAGTGCCGTGGCGCGCGCATGCGTGCGCGCTGGCGCCACGGTGATCCTTGCCGGTCGGCGCGTGCGCTTCCTCGAGAAGCTCTACGACGAACTGAAAAGCTTCGGCCAAGGCGAGCCGTTGATCGTGCCGGTCGATCTGGAATCGGCTACCCCGACGGACTTCGAGGCCATCGCCGATGGCATCGGCAACGAGTTTGGCCGTCTGGACGGATTGGTCCACGCCGCGGCGCATTTCGGTGGACTCACTCCGCTGTCGCAGCACAAGCCCGACGACTTCCTGCGCGCGCAGCAGGTGAATGTGGCCGCGCCCTTCGCGCTGACCCAGGCATGCCTGCCGTGGCTTGCGAAGTCCGACGACAGTGCCGTGGTGTTCGTACTGGACGATGCCGTCCTCACTTCGCGCGCCCATTGGGGTGGTTACGGCGTATCGAAGGCCGGGCTTGAACGGCTGACGGCGATACTGCACCAGGAACACGACAAGGGCGCGATGCGCGTGCATGCGGTATTGCCCGCGCCGATGCGCACGGCCCTGCGTCGCGAAGCGTATTTTGGCGAAGACACCCTTAAGCATCCGACACCGGACGGCACGGCTTCGGCTATCGTCGCTTTGCTTTCCGCTGCCGGCGGCTTTGCCCGCGGCGCCACGCTCGACCTCCGTTCCACTCCGGCCTAAAAGGAATCGCACGCGTGGAAGCACAGATGACCACGCTTTCCGCAGGCATCCTTTTGTTCCTGATCATGGATCCGCTGGGCAACATCCCGTTGTTCCTGGCCCTGCTCAAGAACGTTCCGCCAAAGCGCCGCCGTTACGTGATGGTGCGGGAACTGTTGATCGCCCTCGCGGTACTGGTGGGCTTCCTGCTGGGCGGACAGTACATCCTGAAACTGCTGCAATTGCGGCCGGAATCGGTAAGCATCGCCGGCGGCATCGTGCTGTTCCTGATCGGCATCCGCATGGTGTTCCCCCCGGCCGAAGGCGGCATCTTCGGTGCGGCGGGCGAGGGCGAGCCTTTCATCGTGCCGATGGCCATACCCGGCGTCGCGGGCCCCTCGGCGATGGCGGCGCTGCTGCTGTTGACCAATTCCCAGCCCGGCCGTACGGCCGAGTGGGGCCTGGCGCTGTTCGCCGCGTGGCTGGGCGTGGCGCTGATCCTGCTCAGTTCCACCTTCCTGTTCCGCTGGCTGGGCGAAAGTGTGCTGACAGCACTGGAACGCCTGATGGGCATGTTGCTGATCGCCCTTTCGGTGCAGATGTTCCTGAGCGGGCTCACCGCCTACCTGCACATCGCTACCTGAACCGGCGTTTGAAACGTGGTGGTGCGTTTCCTTTCACCGGGCTGTCATACTTGGCTACCAGCATGAGCGTCACAAGAGGGAATCCATCATGCTCAAAGTCGAACAGGCCCTGACCGACCGCCTGCCGTGGCTGGAAAAGCATCCGCGGATCCTGCGTCCCATTGCCGCGATGCTGGAACGACTGGCGCACGAGGAACGCTTCAACGACACATTGCGCACCGTGGCGCCAGCCACCGGTTTCGCTTTCGTCGAACGTACCCTCGACCACTTGCAAGTGAGTTACCGCGTCGATGAGCGCGAGCGGGAAAACATCCCCGTCGAAGGTCCGCTGCTGGTGGTGGCCAACCATCCGCTTGGTATGACCGATGCCCTGGCGCTTATCAGCCTGATCGGCTCCGTTCGCCAGGATGTGCGCATCCTGGGCAACGATGCACTTTCCGCGGTGCCGGAACTGGGCCACCTGCTGCTGCCGGTGGACGTGTTCGGCAAGGGCGCCCGTTCGAGCATGCGCAATGTGTTCCGCGCGCTCGAGGAAGGCCAGGCCTTGATCATCTTCCCGGCGGGCGAAGTGTCCCGCCTGCGCGGCGGCCGCGTGCGTGACGGCAAGTGGAACGATGGCTTCGCCCGCATCGCGCTGCGTGAGAGCATCCGCGGCCAGAAGATCACCCCGCCGCCGGTATTGCCCATTCACGTGTCCGCCCGCAACAGCGCCGCCTTCTATGGGCTGTCGATGCTGGCAAAGCCGCTATCCACCGCCATGCTGCCGCGCGAGGCCACCTCGCCGCGTGGCCAGCGCATCGGCTTCACCATCGGTGCCTCGGTGGGCGTGGAAGAACTCAAAGAACGCAGCGGTGGCTCGCCGGAGCAGGCCGCCAAGCTGATGCGGCGCCATGTCTACCGCCTGGGCAACCGGCGCGGTCTGATCTTCGGCGGCCAGGCACCGCTGGCGCATCCCGAACCCACCGAACGCATCGTGGCCGACCTTGCCAAGGCCGAGCTGATGGCCGAGCTCAACGACGGCAAGCAGGCCTTGCTGCTGCAGGGCTCGCCCGATAGCGCGGCCTTGCGCGAAATCGGCCGCCTGCGCGAGCTCACCTTCCGCCGGGTGGGCGAGGGCACGGGCCTGCGTCGCGACCTGGACGTCTACGACGCCCACTACGAACACCTGGTGCTGTGGGATCCCAAGGCCCTGCGCATCGTCGGGGCCTACCGCTTCGGCAATGGTTCGAAGATCATTCCCGAACGTGGCATCTCGGGCCTGTATACCTCGAGCCTGTTCGACTATTCCCCGGCCCTGGAATCGCGCCTGGCACAAGGCCTGGAACTGGGCCGCAGCTTCATTGCACCGGCCTATTGGCGCTCCCGTGCCCTGGACCAATTGTGGCAGGGCATCGGCCTGTACCTGCAGCGCCACAGGGACCTGCGCTACATGTTCGGACCAGTCAGCATGTCGGTAAGCATGCCGCGCGAGGCCCGTGAGTGGATTGCCGCGGCGCACGAGCACTATTTCGGCGCCCCGGGCCTGGCTTCCGCGCGCCAGCCGTTCGTGATTTCTCCCGAAGTAAGCGACGGTGTCCGTGCGGAACTTGCGGGCCTGGACGCGGCCACGGGCCTGGTCCGGTTGAAGAATCGCCTGGATGCCCTTGGCCAGACCTTGCCGGTGCTTTACCGGCAGTACGTCGACCTTGTCGATCCCAGCGGCGTGCAATTCCTCGGTTTCGGCGAAGATCCCGGATTTTCCGGCTGCGTCGACGGCCTGGTGATGCTGGACCTCAATTCGCTCAAGCCCGCCAAGAAAGCGCGTTACCTCGGCAAGGAATAACGGCGGTTTAAAAAATACCTGCGAATTTCGTCGTGACGACGTGAATTTGTTACGAACCTGTCATAGAATCCCGTTAAAGTGACTTTAACAACTAGGCCCTGTTGCCACGCGCGGCAGGGCCAAATGATTGTTTTAAGTTGGGGAATCAATAACTTGCGGTTTCTACCCGTTGTCACACGGGAGGACCCGTGCGTGCTTTTTTCGTTTTTCCTTGCGAGCCACAGGGTCGACCGTTAATGAATAGCCGAATCCGCGCCAAACTCCTGCCTCTTGCCATCGGTACCCTCCTTGCCACGACCTCGGTCATGGCCCAGGAGACCTCTTCCACCATGAGTGGCCGTATCGTCGACGCCTCCGGCAATCCGGTCGCCGGCGCCACCGTGCAGATCGTGCACGAGCCTTCGGGCACCACCAAGGTCACCACTACCGATGCCGCCGGCCGTTACTCGGTGCAGGGCATGCGCGTGGGTGGTCCGTACGATGTCACGGCCACCAAGGAGGGCGGCAGCGCCCAGTCCCGCCAGGACAATGTATTCCTGGGCCTGGGAACCGATACCCCGGTGAACCTTACTCTCGGCACTACCGCGCAGCAGGAAGCCACGCAGCTGGCCGCGGTGAGCGTCTCCGCCGTCGGCGGCACCTTCAGCTCCGACAACACGGGCCTGGGCACCAACGTGGGCGCGCGCGCTCTGAAGATGCAGCCCACCCCCAGCCGCAACATCGCCGACGTCGCCCGCCTTGATCCGCGCGTCAACGTCGACCACGGTACCGGCGCGATCTCGGCCAACGGCCAGAACGCCCGCCTGAACAGCCTGAAGGTAGACGGCCTGGGCGTGGGCGATCCGTTCGGGCTGAACGGCAGCGGCCTGCCCACCGTCGGCTCGCCGGTGTCGGTGGACACGATCGAGGGTTACAACATCTCGACCGCCAACTACGACGTGATCTCCGACTCCGTCGGCGCCGAAGTGAACGCGGTAACCAAGAGCGGTACGAACGACTTCCACGGCTCGGTGTACTACGCGTTCAAGAGCGCGGACAAGATGGTCGGCGAAGCCGGCTGGCTGAAGCAGAACCGCGACTACACCGAGTTCGACAAGAACTGGACGGCCGGCGCCACCTTCGGCGGCCCGATCATCAAGGACAAGCTGTTCTTCTTCGGCAGCTATGAGAAGGAAGAGATCACCGGCCTGTCGTCGGGTGCTGCTACCGGCCTTGATTCGACCATCGCCAACTCCACCAGCAACAAGGTGTCCGCGGGTGACCTGAATCGCATCATCGCTGCCGCCAACGGCCTGGGCCTGCAGCCGGGCACCATCAACGCCAACGGTGGCGACCTGATCGACAAGCGCTACCTGGGCAAGATCGACTGGAATATCACCGACGGCCACCGCGCCAGCTTCGCCTACCAGCAGACCAAGGAAACCAAGCCCAATCCGCAGGGTAACGGCGCCAGCTCCATTGGCCTTTCCAGCTACTGGTACACCACCAACACCAACATCAAGAACTACACGCTGCAGTTGTTCGACGACTGGAACGACGTGTTCTCGACGGAAACCAAGCTGGGCTACTCCGACTTCGACCTGTTCCGTTCGGTCGACGCGCAGCAGCCGATGCTCACCGTGCGCGTGAACAACGTCAATACGGCTTCCGGTCCCACGGTGAACCTGGGCGAAGACCAGTTCAGCCATTACAACGCGGCGCGCGTGCGTACCTTCAACGCCTTCTGGGCCGGCACGCTGTACCTGGGCGACCACACGGTGAAGGGCGGCGTGGAGTTCGAGCGCAACAGCATCTACAACCTGTTCGGTCGCACGGAGTTCGGCTCGTACACCTTCTACGGCATCAATGGCCTGAACACCGGTGCGTACAACACGTACGACCTGTACCAGCCGGCACCGGGGTATTCCCTGGGTGACATCGCCGCCAAGTGGGAGCTGAAGCAGTACACGTTCTTCCTGCAGGACACCTGGCAGGCCACCGAAAACCTGTCGCTGCACTACGGCTTCCGCGTCAACCGCTACGCCACCGACGACAAGCCGCTGTACAACCCGACCTTCCAGCAGAAGTTCGGCTTCAGCAACGCGACCACGATCAACGGCAGCAAGCTGGTCGAGCCGCGCCTGTCGTTCAACTACAAGTTCGACAGCGACTACCAGACGCAGCTGCGTGGCGGCGTGGGCCTGTTCCAGTCCAGCCCGCCCACGGTGTGGATGACCAATCCGTACCAGAACAACGGCATCAACATCGTCACCTACCACTATGAGCGCCTGCCTAACGGCCAGTGCTCGCTTGGCAAGCAGACGGTACCGTGCCCGGCCTTCAGCTCCGATCCGCACAACCAGAACACCTCCGGCGCCGGCGTGCTGCCGCAGATGGCCGTCGATACCGTCGCGCCCGATTTCCAGCTTCCCAGCGTGTGGAAGTCGTCGCTGGCGTTCGATCGCGAGCTGCCCTGGATGGGCATCGTCGGCACGTTGGAATGGCAGCACCTGCAGACCCGCAACGCGTTCTACTACAACAACCTCAACATCGGTTCGCCGACGGGCATCCTCCCGGACGGCCGCTACACCTATAACGGTTGCATCGGCGGCGCCACGCCGGTTGGCGGCCCGACGGGTGCCACCTGCACGGGCGCGGTCAACTCCGTGGGCAACACCGCATCGGCGCTGGCGCGTTCGCGTGCCGACGGCCGCTTCGCCCAGGGCGTGACGGAACTGCTCAACACCGACAAGGGTCAGTCCGACGCCATCACGCTGTCGTTCTCCAAGCCTTTTGCCGATGGTTGGTCGGCGTCGATCGCGGCCACCGCGGCGCACGCCACGGAAGTGAACCCGGGCACGTCCAGCCAGGCCACCTCCAACTTCAGCAACAGCGCCTGGTACAACGTCAACGAGAACGTGGCCTCCACGTCCAATACCAACATCGCCCGTCGCCTGAATGCGTCGCTGGCCTGGTCGCATAACTTCTTCGGCGACTACGCCACCACCATCAGCGCGTTCTACGATGGCCACAGCGGCGTGCCGTACAGCTGGGTGTTCGGTACCGACGCCAATGGCGACAGCTACCGTGGCGACCTAGCCTACATCCCGAACCGTGGCGACGTGAACTTCGCCGCAGGTACGGCGCAGAAGGTCATCGACCAGTTCTACGACTACATCCAGCACGACGATTACCTCAAGCACAAGCAGGGCAAGGTGGTCCGTCGCAACGGTGCGGTGTCGGCCTGGGTGAACCAGCTGGATCTTTCCATCAGCCAGGAAATCCCCGGCTTCTTCCGCGGCAACAAGGGCGAGTTCCGCCTCGACTTCTACAATGTGCTGAATCTGATGAACAAGCACTGGGGTCAGCAAGACTACGTCGGCTTCCCGTACACCCGCAGCCTGGCTGACTACGCCGGCGTCGGCGCGGACGGCAAGTACATCTACAAGCTGCCCACCGATGCCAACGGCAACTACCAGCCGGGCCTGAAGACGTTCTACGACGCCCCGACCGACAACAGCGCCACCAAGGCCAACCCGGTGTCCCGCTGGTCGATCCTGGCCACCGTCCGCTACACGTTCTAAGTAGTTACGTTTTGTACGACTTAAGGCCGGCGCCCGCGAGGGTGCCGGTTTTTTTTGGCCGATCCTTGACCTTGGCGCCCCAGCCGCGCCAAGCTAAACGGCTGACCAAGGAACCATCCAATGAATGACCACGTTGCCGGCGTTACCGGCCCCCTGCGCACGGTAAGCGCGCGCATCTCCCCGGCCGGTGGCCTGGACATCCTCTCCCGCAACGAAGTGGCGCGCCTGCGCGACGCCAGCGGATCGGGCCTGCACATGCTGCTGCGCCGCTGCGCGCTGGCTGTTCTCACGTCCGGGAATATCGGCGACGACCCGGGCTCGATGTTCGAGCAGTACCCCGACTTCGACATCCAGGTGCTGCAGCAGGATCGCGGCATCAAGATCGAGCTTTCCAACGCGCCCGAGCAGGCCTTCGTCGACGGCCACATCATCCGCGGCATCAATGAACTGCTCGTGGCCGTGGTGCGCGACATTGTCTACGTGTCCGCGCAGCTGGAAAGCGGCAATTTCGACCTGGACGATACGGTGGGCATTACCCACGCGGTGTTCGAGATCCTGCGCAACGCCCGCATGCTCAAGCCCCAGGTGGATCCGAGCCTGGTGGTGTGCTGGGGCGGCCATTCCATCTCGCGCGACGAATACGAATACACCAAGCGCGTGGGCTACCAGCTGGGCCTTCGCGGCATGGACATCTGCACCGGTTGCGGCCCGGGTGCGATGAAAGGTCCGATGAAGGGAGCGACCATCGCTCATGCCAAGCAGCGCCGGCGCCACAATCGCTATATCGGCATTACCGAGCCGGGCATCATTGCCGCGGAGTCGCCGAACCCGATCGTCAACAACCTGGTGATCATGCCGGACATCGAGAAGCGCCTGGAAGCCTTCGTGCGCATGGGTCACGGCATCATCGTGTTCCCCGGAGGCGTGGGTACCGCCGAAGAGATCCTTTACCTGCTGGGCATTCTGCTGCACCCGGACAACGCCGGCGCACCGTTCCCGCTGATCTTCACGGGACCCAAGGATTCGGCTGCCTATTTCGAGCAGATCGACCAGTTCCTCCGCCTGACCCTCGGCGACGACGTGGCCAAGCACTACCAGATCATCGTGGACAACCCCACCGCCGTGGCGCACGTAATGCAACGTGGCATCGAGAAGGTGCGCAATCATCGCCTGGACACCAAGGACGCCTTCTTCTTTAACTGGGCGCTGCATGTGCCTTTGTCGTTCCAGCTGCCGTTCCGTCCCACGCACGAGGCGATGGCCGGCCTGAACCTGCATCGCGGCCGCCCGCGGCACGAACTGGCGGCGGACCTGCGCCGTGCGTTCTCGGGCATCGTGGCGGGTAACGTCAAGGACGAAGGCGTAAGGGCAATCGAGGCCCATGGGCCATTCGTGATCGATGGCGAAGCGGAGATCATGCGCAACCTCGACAACCTCCTGAAGGCCTTCGTGGTGCAGCACCGCATGAAGTTGCCGGGTGGGTCGGCGTATGTGCCGTGTTACCGGGTGGTGTCGGAAGCGGCCTGAGTTCACCCGCGGTCGACGGCAGGCGGGGCATGCTCGCCGGGTTACCCCGGTGCCAGGAGCCCCGCCATGCAACGCATCATCCTTATCGCCGCCGTCGCCACGCTCGCCGGTTGCATCGCCCACGACGACACCATCCGCGATGCCACCGCGAGCCGGCTGTACCTTTACCAGCAGCCCACCGATGGCGATGCCACTCTCACCTTCGAACGCGCCAACGGCGTGTTCGGCGGCGGTTGTTCGAACGCGATCTATATAGACAATAAAGTCGCCGGGCAGATAGAGATTGGCGAGCGCGCCGTGTTCCATGTGCCGGCGGGAAACCATGATGTTTCGCTTGAGCAACGCGGGACGTGCTCGGGCGGGAAGACCGACGTGCAGACGTCGGTGGCTTCGGGTCAGAACGTGAGTTTCGCCCTGGATGCCGAGGGTACGGCGGGCTTGTCGCAGGCGTCGCAGCAGACGCAGGGCACCCGAGCTGCGCCAGAAGCGCCGGCACCTTCATCGTCGTCGGGTAAGGCGGGTTAGCGCTGTGATGCGCGCCACATCGTGACCTAGCCACGTATGTTCCAGCCACGAAAATGGTGGCAGGCAGCCAGGATCAGAAACCGCAACATGACCGGCCGAGCTTGCGCCCGCCTGGCTGCCCGCCCAAAGACGAGAAGGCCTCGCCTCCCGCAGGAGTGACCTACGGGAGGCGAGCATGTTGAACGGGTTCTGATACCCGCTCGTTACCGGCACGCCGGCAACCCATGAATTTTCGCTCAAAGCGGCGAGGCAGTTCCATCAGAACTGTCTCAAAGTTGCGCATCTATTTTCAATCGAAGGAAGCTCAGGTTCCGCATGGGATCGTATGGCTCGCTGTCGCTAAAAAGGTCGGAATCCTAAGGTGGCCAATGATTGGATGGAGCAAGATCCATTTTCCCCAGAAGCCTTGCCTCGACTCTCATGAACGAGATCATCCTTTCCGGTCCAGGTGCATCGCTGGACTTATCCTGCCCTGCCGACGCTTCATCCCGTGATCGTTCAGAAGTGCTTTTCCGCATCTTCGAGGCACTTTGCGACATACGCGTGTCGATGGTCAGGCTTGAGAGCAAGGTCGACCGGATCGATGACAGGGTAGCGACCCTGGATCAACGCTTCGATCGTCTTGACCAGCGATTCGGCCGACTTGAGCGCCAGATGGAAGGCATTGAGGTAGACATGACTGCCATCCGTGGCAAGGTCGCTCGGGTCTATTGGGGCGCCGCGATCTCGGTCGGCATGATCGGGTTGACTGCGTCCTTGCTTTGGTGGGGGCTTCAGTCGTGGACCAGTCAGGGTTAGTGGCTCAGACCACTTAACCGCTGAGTGCGAGCGGCCAGAATCTTGTGCATCATGGTCGGGCTTTGATGCCGGGTTTCTAGGCCCCTTTCGGGCGCTATTTTTTCAGAGGATGGATCATGACGAAGGTGTTGCCTGTATTCCTTGTTGTCTCCCTGCTTGTCAGCCTGACCGGTTGCAACGTTGTTTCAGTCGATCCTGGGACGGAGTCGGTGCTGGTCGACAAGCCTTATGTGTTCGGGCATGGCGGCGTGCGCCCGGAGCCTGTCAAGGAAGGCCGAATGATTACTTGGGCCAGCACCACTGACATCAATGTAGTCATCACGCCGCAGACGGTACACGTCACCTTCGACGATTTCAGTTCGAAGGACAACATCCTCCTGGATTTCGACACGGCACTGCAGTACCGCATCACCGATTCGGTGAAGCTGATCGAAAAATATGGTGCCACCAACTGGTTCAAGAACAACGTGCAGAGCCAGTACGCCAGCATCGTCCGGGAAGCGGTGAAGGGGCAGACGATGAGCGACATGATGTCCAATCCGACCACGGCCTCTACCGTGGACAAGGAGGTGACGAACGCCATCCGGGCCCTGGTAAAGGATCGCGGATTGCCGGTGGAAATCCTCGATGTAACCCTGGGTCGCGCCCGTCCGAACGAGGATGTGCTGAAGCAGATGAACGAGACGGCCGCCCAGCAGCAGCGCCAGAAGACCCTTGTGGCGGCGACGGTTGCCGAGGAACAGCGGGCCAAGGAACAGGAAGCACGGGCGGAAGCAGACAATGCTTACCGCAACAAGCTGGGCATGACGATCGAGCAGTACTCGGCGGTCACCATTGCCACGATCAACGCCGACGCGTGTAAGGCGGCGAAGGCCTGCTACATCGTGCCGGCTGGAACGTCCGTCCTGGTCGGAAAGTAGTTCCGGGCGCAAAAGAAAAGGCCATGCATCGCTGCATGGCCTTTTTGCCGTTATGAGCTTTCTCGCACTTAACGCCAGATCGCGCGCACTCGCCAATCAGGTGGGACTTGCATGGGCGCAAGCGACACATCGGGATGCTCGTCAAACAACTTGAACAGGCGATCGCGCCAGTGGCAGCGAGGTGAAACCACTTTGAGCATGTGTTGTAGCAAGACAAGGATGCAGTAAAGGCGTTCGTTACTCTGGACGGCGTGCGGCCAAGCGAGACTACGGGTTGGAAGTTGCGGCTTGATCGCCAACTCTCGGTTCCAGAGGCGCTTGTGGTGAGCACAGACATTTCGTATGTAGCTCAACGCATGCAGCCAGCTGGCCGCGTATCGATCTGAGACTCCAAACTCCGCTGAAATGCGGTTTTTGATCGCTGGAGCCAGCGATTTATAGAGTATCGAGATCGTGCCAAACGACAGTAATTCGGTAGCCATCCAGACGGGCAAGTGCGATTCCGCCGTGTACTTTTTACGAAAATGTGCAGCGAACGTCTCCCTTGCTCGGTGCTCTTCAGACGCAAGCTCAGCCATGAACTTGGCGTGATCAAGGTTCGGTGCGAAATTCGCGGGATCGGTGTGACCGAACGGCCCATAGGCATGGCCGATTTCGTACGTGATGGACGTCCGAAGGGCTATTTCAATGCGCTCGATGGCATCGAGTATGAGGAGCCGCAGTTTTCGATCGAAAATGTACAGCCCGGCGATGTCATTGAACTCCGTACCTGGACGGAAGCTCTCCCTTTCCTTGAAAGGCAGGAAGTAAGCACTCAGGCGGTAGTAGCTGACGCGCCCAAGCCAGTGCAGTGCTCGATCAGGATCGGCAACGTGCAAGCCACGCTGCTGAAGCTGTGCCAATTGATCGGGGAAACTCAGAGCTGCTTTGAGGTAGTGCATCTTCAGCCAATAAAAACCCGCCAATTATGCGCATCACCTGTCGAAACAGGGCTAAGCGTGGCGGGTGTGTTGAGGGGATAGTACGGAAATCCATACCTTGAGGCAAGATGGCCGCGCTGGCGCCATTCACGCAATCGCAGACCTAAGTCGCGACGTGACTATGACGCTGGCAGCTTCATTAAGGCCGCCGGTGACGCTGGGAAGGTCACAGTCTTGGTGGGGCCGTGCTCAGTCATCATTGGGAGCAAAAGAGCTGCCGCGTTGCGGATAACGTAGTCGCCTACTCGATATCCACGTCCTGGCCATTCCGTTGTTTCGGGGTTGCTAACAACCGTGATCGCTTGGCAGCCTTTCTTGCAGTGGTAGACGGTATCGGTTCCAGATCTTCGAACGGCTGCTTCCGAAAGGAACTGGGCCGTGCCGCAGGTGGGACATTGGGTTTCCATTTCAGCGTCGGTGGGAAGTCGACCCCCGGCTGGCGCTTTAAGTTGACCTGTGATGACGTCCTCGACCCGAACCAGTTCTGGAATCAGTGCGAGCCCGATGTAGATCAGGCCAAGCCCCGCGAGTAGCCGCCCACGGGCCTCGTCTGAGTTCGAGACCCCGGCATGAGATCCCGCGCCGCCTGCGACGTCGATAAAATCCTGAATGAGTCGTGCTTCTCTGGACCGAAGAATTCCCTGTCCCTCTAGTTCTTTTCGAGCTGCCCCGTCTCGGGATTTGGTCTTTAGGCGTAGCGCGGCAATGCCGTTGAATAGAGACTCGAGAGCCGTGCGCGTTTGCGCATTGGCTCCCTCCCATTCAGATCTCTGCAGGGCTGACCACGCTTGTCGAAGATGCCCCGCGGCCTCTGCCAGGCCTTGACGATCCAGCCGGTCGAGCAGATCGCCGATCTCGTTCTGCATGGTCGCTCCCTGGACATGTGGCAGCCGGATTTTTACACATCAATTTACACATCAGGCAAAGAAAAAGGCCGTGCATCACTGCACGGCCCTTCAAAACCTGGCGCCCGAAGTTGGACTCGAACCAACGACCCCCTGATTAACAGTCAAGTGCTCTAACCAGCTGAGCTATTCGGGCGGGGAGTCGCATATTTTGGGTTGGACGCCGGAAGCTGTCAAGAACCCGTGGCAGGCGTTTGAGCGCAGGCCTGGGCATGGGTCGTATGTTTTCCCTGCTGGCGCGCGCGGCCACTGGTGGCCAGCACCACGGCCTGCGCGCTGTCGGACTTGCCCACCATGCAGAACACTACGGTGAGATTGTGCCCACGGGACGTACCGTCCGGATAGAACCGGCTGTAGGGGCGCGTGCCCAGGCCCCGGACGGAAGGATTCCCCGTGCCCTGTTCCACCCAGATCGGCGGGCCAAGCCGCCGGGCATCACGATGCGGGTCGGGGGCCACGAACCAGCCCTCGTGCCAGCTTGCGGCGCGGTCGCAGGCGATTCCATGCCTGCCGGGGCATACGATGATTGGGATGCCCCGCATGACGGCTTCCGAACGGGCCAGGGCGAACGCGGCAAGGAGGGCGTCGGTCTGGCTGCGAACCCGCGTGCGTTGAATCAGTGAAGCCAGGCTCGGCGTCGCCACGATGGCTAAGATGATCATCACGGCGAGCGTGGCCATCAGTTCCACGAGCGTGACGGCCTTGCTGGTGCGGGACGGCATCCACATGGACGCCATCGTGGGCTCGGAGCCGGGCTATCCACTATCGGCGCCGGCCAGCCGTGGGGATATCCGCGCCTCTACACGCCTCCTAGGCGCTATCCATTTAAGATGTAGGGCCGCGTCCCCATCTGGCTACGATGACCGACCGCTTCCAGCTTGTCTCGCCCTACCAGCCGTCGGGCGACCAGCCCGATGCCATCCGCCGCCTCACCGAGGGTTTCGATGCCGGCCTTGCCGGTCAGACCCTGTTGGGCGTGACGGGCTCGGGCAAGACCTTCACCATCGCCAATGTCATCCAGAACGTGCAGAAGCCCACCCTGGTGCTGGCGCCGAACAAGACCCTTGCCGCCCAGCTGTATGGGGAATTCCGCGAATTCTTCCCGCACAACTCCGTGCAGTACTTCGTCAGCTACTACGACTATTACCAGCCCGAAGCCTATGTGGTGGCCTCCGATACCTTCATCGAGAAGGATTCGAGCATCAACGACCACATCGAGCAGATGCGCCTGGCGGCGACCAAGGCGCTGCTCTCGCGCGACGACGCGCTGATCGTGGCCACGGTATCGGCCATCTACGGCCTGGGTGACCCGGACGACTACCTGAAGCTGCGCCTGATCATCGCCAAGGGCGAGCATGTCGACCAGCGTGCGCTGATCCGCCAGCTCACCGAATTGCAGTACACGCGCAACGAGATGGACTTCCGGCGAGGCACCTACCGCGTGCGCGGCGAGATCGTCGATGTATTTCCCGCTGAATCGGATTCCGAAGCCCTGCGCATCGAGCTGTTCGACGGCGACGTGGAGCGGTTGTCGATCTTCGATCCGCTTACCGGCGAGGTGCTGCGGCAAGTGCCGCGCTACACGGTGTACCCGAAGACGCACTACGCCAGCACCCGGCAAAGCGTGTTGAACGCCATCGAGACGATCAAGGACGAATTGAAGGAACGCCTGGAATTCCTCTATCGGGAAAACAAGCTGGTGGAGGCCCAGCGCCTGGAGCAGCGCACGCGCTTCGACCTTGAGATGATGGCCGAGGTGGGTTTCTGCCAGGGCATCGAGAATTATTCCCGCCACATGACCCGCCGTTCCGCGGGCGAGCCACCGCCGACGCTGTTCGATTACCTGCCGCCCGACGCGCTGCTGGTGGTGGACGAGTCCCACGTCACCATCCCGCAGCTGGGCGCCATGTACAAAGGCGACCGCTCGCGCAAGGAAACCTTGGTGGAATTCGGCTTCCGCCTGCCCTCGGCGATGGACAACCGGCCGCTGAAGTTCGATGAATGGGAGCGCCGCGCGCCGCGTGCGATCTACGTCTCGGCCACGCCTGCGTCCTACGAAATGCAGCACTCCGGCGACGCGGTGGTGGAGCTGGTGGTGCGTCCGACGGGTTTGATCGATCCCGAAGTGGAAATTCGCCCCGTGCGCACGCAGGTGGACGACCTGCTTGGCGAGATCAAGAAAGTGGTGGCCATGGGCGACCGCGTACTGGTGACCACGCTCACCAAGCGCATGGCCGAGAACCTCACCGATTACCTGGGCGAGCACGACGTCAAGGTGCGCTACCTGCATTCGGATATCGAGACCGTAGAGCGCACCGAGATCATCCGCGATCTTCGCCTTGGGAATTTCGACGTGCTGGTGGGCATCAACCTGCTGCGCGAGGGCCTGGACATGCCCGAGGTGGCGCTGGTGGCGATTCTGGACGCCGACAAGGAAGGCTTCCTGCGTTCGACCGGCTCCTTGATCCAGACCATCGGCCGCGCCGCCCGCAACGTGCGGGGCAGGGCGATCCTCTATGCCGACAAGGTCACCCGCTCGATGCAGGCGGCCATCGACGAGACATCGCGCCGCCGCGAGAAGCAGGTGGAGTACAACGCCGCCAACGGCATCACCCCCACCACGATCGTCCGCCGTATCGCCGACATCATGGAAGGCGCCCGCGGCGACTTCGGTACCCGTGGCCGGAAGAAGAACGCCGGCGACGTGAAGATCGGCGAGCAGCGGGCCGATGACTACAGCAGGCTGTCGCCCACCCAGGCCGCCGCCATGATCAAGAAACTCGAGGCGAAGATGTACAAGCACGCCCAGAACCTGGAATTCGAGGATGCGGCGCGGGTTCGCGACGATATCGGCAGGCTCCGAGACCAGGCCCTCCTGGGCTAGCCCCCCGGCGCCCGCTTGCACCCCCGCCCGGCCCATTGCTACAATTTCGGGCTCGACGGGCGGTTAGCTCAGCGGTAGAGCACTACCTTGACATGGTAGGGGTCACAAGTTCGATCCTTGTACCGCCCACCACTTTCCCCTGAAGGGTGAAGTGGAATTCGAAGAAAAAAAGACCGGCGCCGGTCTTTTTTTATGCCAGCGATTTGACCAGCCACGCCTTGTTGCCTTCCCGGAACCGTCCTACTTCGAAGGGCGGCGTACATCCAGGGCAGCGGCGATCTTTCGCCGCACCACCGCCGGGTCCGTATCCTGGATCGTCGCTACGACCTTCCCATGGTCAAGCACGTAGAACGTAGGCACCGTCCAGTGAGAGATCATGGTCCATTCCGATTCGCGGTAGACCAGCGTCATCGGCGTGGCGGGGTGCGTGGCGTTCCACTTGCCGAACGCTGCCGCGTCCAGTGCCGGGGCGGGTGGGGCGACAAGAGTCATCTTGTCACGCAAGGCGGTGCTGAGTTTCGGATCGGCTTCGATTGCGCTGACTGCCGCCGTCGTGGCGGCATCGCTCGGGCTGCCCACCACCACCAGGCCGATGCCCTTGCCCAGGTTCACGTGCCGTCGGGTGAGGGTTTTTCCGTCGGGCGAGAAGGCAAGTTCGGTGGGGCCGCTCTTGCGCAGGTCAGACGATTCCACCAGGTGGGGCAATACATCGAGCTTCGCGCTGCGATGGCGGCGGGCGAGAGTGGTTGCCTCGGGGAATCGGCGGGTGATCACCAGCGCGCCGTACATCGACTGGTACACCGCGTCGGTATCGAGCTTTCGCCGTTGAAGCTCCGAGAGGTCCAGCTGCATGTCGCGCAGGTAGGCCGTGTCACGCACGGTGGTGGCCATGAAACCGGCGGCATCGTAAAGCGTGGCCAAGTCCGCCGGCGTGGCGGTGGCGGCATGGCCGACGGTCTGCTGGGGCGCGATGGATGCGGCGTAGAGCTTGCGCAATTGCTCGTTGCGCAGATGGATCGGCCCCGGCATGGCAGCGGCCTGCTGCAACCGGGAATAAGCCGTGGCGAGGCCGGCATCGGCAGCCATGACGGCGGGCGCAATGAGCATCAGCGCCAGGGCGCTCCAGAACGTACGACAGCCACCCCGCATCGCAACTCTCCACTGGTCAGTGCCCGCCTAGCCTGAGGGAAAGCCTCGCCCTGGGCAAACGGGGCAAGAAAACGCGGTAAGCCCGCGATCAGCTTTCGAGCTTGCCGTGGACGTCGTCGAGATTCTGTTTGAGCTTGTCGATGCCGGCCCAGGGGTCCTTCTTCAACCGGGACAGGCGGGCGGGCGTGGTGTGGATGTCGAAGTCGTGGCCGGATTTGAGCTTGCCCAGTTCCTCCCAGCGCAGCGGTACGGCAACCGGCGCGCCGGGGCGCGCACGAAGTGAATAAGAGGCCACGGCCGTGGCGCCGCGGCCATTGCGCAGGTAGTCCAAGTAGATCAGGCCTTTCCGCGAGCGTTTGCTGGCCACGGCGATGAACTCCAGTGGATGCATCTGCGCCATGACGTCGGCGAAACCATGGGCGAAGGATTTGACCACGTCCCATGTGCATCCGGGATTGAGCGGCACCACCACGTGCAGGCCCTTGCCGCCGGTGGTGCGCACGAAGGATTCGAGCCCTGCCTGCTGCAGCAGCTTGCGTATGGTGCGGGCGCCGGCCACCACGCGTTTCCATTCCACTCCGTCGCCGGGGTCAAGGTCGAAGACGATGCGTGTCGCGCGATCGGGATCCTTGACCGTGGATCCCCACGGATGGAATTCCAGCGAGTTGAACTGCACCAGTTCGATCACGCTGTTAGCGCCGTCGGGATAGAGGTACTCCCCGGTACCACCGCTTTCTTCCTTGAGTTTGGCCACCCCCACATGATGCAGGCCAGCCATCATATGCTTCTGGAAGAAACAGGCCTTGGCGGTGCCGGACGGGCAGCGGATCACCGACGTCGGGCGGCCGATCACGCCGGGCAGGAACCAGTCCATCACGGCGCGGTAGTAATCCACCACCTCCTGCTTGGTGATGCCATCGTCGGGGAAAACGACGCGGTCGGGATGGGTGATCCGGATGTCGGCAGCCTTGCTGCGCGACGATGCTGTTTTTCCTGCACGCGCGGCTTTGACCGGCGCAGCCTTGGTTACTTTTGCCGATCGGCCAGCCGACACCTTCTTTGGCGCCGCCCGGTCGCTGTCCTTCAGATCTTTGGTGCTCTTGTCCATGCGAAGCCCCTTCAGGCTAGGTTGCCGCAACAGGTTCTTGTTGCCGATGCCGCGGTAGTACACCTCGGCCACGGCCGTGGGTGGCACCCACAACGCACCGCGCAACAGTGGATCGATGGCATCGATGGTGACGGTGGGTTTGGATACGCCTTTCTTCGCCAACGTCTTGGTCAATTGCTTCAACTGCGCATCGGAGAACCCGGTGCCCACGCGACCCACGTACGTCCAGCCTTTCTTGCCATCGTGCCTTGCCAGCAACAGCGAGCCGAAGCCGGTGCGGCTGCCCTTGGGCGGCGTATATCCCACCACCGCGAATTCATCCGCTTCCAGCCGCTTCACCTTCAGCCAGTCGTTGCCGCGGCCGGATCGGTAGCCTCCGTCCACCCGCTTGCTGATGATGCCTTCGAGCTTCTGCTCCATGGCCATGGCGAACACTTCGTCGCCGTTGCCGATGGTGTGGGTGCTGAAGGAAAGATGTTTGGGCGCGTGCGCGATGAGTTTCTCGAGGATGCCCTTTCGGTCGACCAAAGCTGTCTTGGACAGGTCCAGGCCTTCGAAATAGGGAAGGTCGAACAACATGTACACCAGCGGCGCCTGGGCTTCGCCGGAAAGGGTCTTTTGCAGTGCGTTGAAGTCGCTGCGGTTGTCGACCAGCGCGATCAGCTCGCCGTCGAGGCGGGCCGAATCCAGGCCCAGCGCCTGCACCGCGGCGGCGATGTCGGGCAGTCGTTCGTTCCATGGCAAACCATTGCGCGAATACAGGCTGACCTCGCCGTTTACCACCGTGGTGAGGATACGGTAGCCATCCCATTTGACTTCATGAAGCCACTCATCGCCCTTTGGGGGCGCGTCATGGAGCGTGGCAAGTTCGGGTTTGAAGAAGGCGGCCGATGGCCGGGCCTTGCGTGCTCCTTCGAGTCCCGCCGCCTTCTTGATCAACGGCGCGCGCGGTGCGGCGCGAGTCTTCGGCGCTTGCTTGCGTGCAGCCTTGACCGTCACCTTCTTCTTCGAAGCCTTGCGTGTGCTCGCGGCCATTTTTGCGTCCAGTAGGTCATCTGCTTCGACGTCGCCGGCGTAGGCGTCCTTCTCCTTGATCAGGAACCACGCCGGCTGGCGCTCCTGCTTGCCGCTACGAACCAGGTGCCAGCCACCCTTCAGGCGCTCGCCGAACAGTTCGAAGCGAAGATGTCCCTTGCGCAGCTGCGCCTCGACATCGCCGGCGGTGGACCAGACACCACGATCAAAGGTGTCCACGTGGCCCTTGCCGTAGCCTTGCTCGATGTCGCCCTCGAAATCGGCGTAGGCCACCGGGTGATCCTCCACTTCCACGGCCAGGCGTTTCACCGTCGGGTCGTAGCTTGGGCCCTTGGGGACGGCCCAGCTCTTCAGGGCGTTGCCCACTTGCAGGCGGAAATCGAAATGACGGCGGCTGGCGTGGTGAAGCTGCACCACGAAGATCGACCGGGAGCCTGCTGGTACCGCGCTTTCGGCCGTCGGTTCGCGGGTATGGGCGAAGTTCCGCTTGCGTCGGTAATCGTGGAGGCTCATGCGCCCGATATTCCGCCCTGGCGGTGAATGCGGCGTCGTCGCTCCCGGTGGGCCCGGCGGCCGGGCTATCATGGGCGAGGCTGCACCCCGGCAGCGCAGGCGACGCATACCATGACCTACTTCGTGATCAAGTCGTTGCACATCCTTTTCGTGGTGGCCTGGATGGCCGCGGTGTTCTACCTGCCCAGGATCCTGGTGAACGTGGCCGAGACGGCCGGAGAGCCTGCCGTGCAAGCCCGACTGCTGCTGATGGGGCGCCGCCTGTACAAGTTCGGCCACATGATGTTCGGCTTTGCGTTCATCTTCGGCCTCACCCTGTGGCTGGGCCACCTGGTGACGCCCATCCTGCCGCAGGTAGTGGTCGGCCACTGGATCGATGCCAAGCTCACCGGCGTGGTGATCCTGCTGGCGTATTTCATCTGGACGGGAAAACTGTTGAAGCGCAGCGAGGCTGGCGGCGCGCTGCCGCCTTCGCGCACCCTGCGCATGTTCAACGAGCTGCCGGTGCTGGTGCTGTTCGCCATCATCCTGCTGGTGTTGTCCAAGCCTTTCTAGTGTCAGGTCGCGGGCGGTGAGACGCCCCGGCGCGATCATGTGACTTCACCCGGGCAGCGGAGGCAAAGGGATTGAACCTGCGGACCACCGAGATCGTGCCCGGCTTCATGGTGCTGCACGGCAATCGCCTGGAAGAACTACGCGACGTGCTCTCCGCGTGGCTGCAGCGCGAGCCCCTCGGGCCGCTGGAAGACGAAACGGTGCTGGTGCAGAGCAACGGTATCGCCCAGTGGTTCAAGATGGCGCTTGCGCGCGACCGGGCCGATGGCGGCTTAGGGATCAGTGCGGCGGTGAACGTGCAGCTGCCGGGGCGGTTCCTGTGGACGGCCTATCGCGCGGTGCTCGGGCAGGGTGCCGTCCCTGCGGAGTCCCCCTTCGACGAATCACGCCTTTCCTGGCGTCTTCTCCGCCTGTTGCCTGCCCAGCTCGAGCGCGAGGCCTTCGCGCCGCTGCGCCGTTACCTGGGCGACGACCACGACACCAGCAAGCGCTACCAGCTGGCCCGGCGCCTCGCCGATCTGTTCGACCAATACCAGGTGTATCGCGCCGACTGGCTCGACGACTGGGCTTCCGGGCGCGACGTGCTTCGCGACGACCTGCGCGGCACGCAGCGGGCGCTTCCCGATGGCCAGCAGTGGCAGGCGGAGCTCTGGCGGGCGGTATTGGCCGACGTGGACGAATCGCAACGCGATGGCCACCGCGCCGCCGTGCATGCGCGCTTCATGCAGGCGGCGATGGCGCCTGGCGCGACATTCCCGCGATTGCCGCGGCGGATCGTGGTGTTCGGCATGTCGTCCCTGCCTCAGCAGACGCTCGAGGCGCTGGCCGCGTTGAGCGCACACTGCCAGGTATTGCTGGTGGTGATGAACCCGTGCCGGCACTACTGGGCGGACATCGTGGAAGACCGCGAGCTTCTGCGTGCTGCGCAACGCCGCCAGGTCGCCAAGCCCGACGCGCCGGAAGCCCTCGCGCTCGAGGACATGCACCTGCATGCCAATCCCTTGCTGGCTGCCTGGGGCAAGCAGGGGCGCGACTACATCCGCATGCTCGACGCCTTCGACCAGGTGGAAAGCTACCGAGCGCGTTTCACTGCGTGGGAGCAGAGGGTCGATCTCTTTACCGATCCTGGCCGCAACCATCTGCTGGCGTCGGTGCAGCAGGCGATCTTCAACCTCGATCCGTTGCCGGTGCCCGGCGCACAGCCTGAGTTGCGCACCGATGACGACTCGATCACGTTCCATGTGGCGCATGGTCCGCTGCGTGAGGTGGAGATCCTGCACGATGCGCTGCTTGCGCGCTTTGCTGGGGCTGCGGCTCGCGGCGAGCCACTGCAGCCGCGCGATGTGATCGTGATGGTGCCGGACATCGGTATCTATGCGCCCTACATCGAAGCGGTCTTCGGGCGCATCGACTTTGACGATCCGCGCTTCATCCCATTCACCGTGGCCGACCGCCAGGCACGTGGCAACGTGCCGCTGGTGATGGCGCTGGAGCATCTGCTTCGTCTCGACCAGTCGCGCTTTGCGGTCAGCGAACTACTCGATCTCATCGACGTCCCCGCCGTGCGCCGCCGCTTCGGCCTGGCCGACGACGACCTGCCCACCTTGCATCGCTGGATCGAAGGGGCCGGCGTGCGCTGGGGCCTGCATGGCGGGCAGCGCGCCTGGATCGGCTTGCCGCCGCTGGAACAGAACAGCTGGCGCTTCGGCCTGCGGCGCATGCTGCTGGGCTATGCCGTGGGCGAGGGCGAACCGCTGGACGGTATCGAGCCTTATGACGAAGTCGCCGGGCTTGATGCGGCCCTGGTGGGTCCCCTGGCCGATCTTCTGGCGGCCCTGGAAGAAGCATGGCTATTCCTTCGCGAACCGGCGACGCCGGCCGAGTGGGGCGTGCGCCTGCGCCGCCTGCTGCAACTTTTCTTCGACCGATCCGATGCCGCGGATACCACGCGCCTGGAACGGTTGGGGGAAATTCTCGAGCAATGGGAGGACGCCTGCGCCGAAGCCGCGGTTGACGAACCGTTGCCCGTGGCGATCGTGGCAGACGCCTGGCTGGAGGGCTTTGATCGCGGCGAGCTGTCGCAACGTTTCATGGGCGGTGCGGTGAGTTTCGGCACGCTGATGCCGATGCGCGCCATTCCGTTCCGCGTGGTGTGCCTGCTCGGCATGAATGATGGCGCGTATCCGCGTGCGCGGCCGCCGATGGATTTCGACCTGATGGCGCTGCCCGGTGGCTGGCATCCGGGCGATCGTTCCCGCCGCGAAGACGACCGCTACCTGTTCCTCGAAGCGTTGCTGTCGGCGCGCGACGCGCTGCATATCGGCTGGGTCGGCCGCCACGTGCGCGACAACAGCGAGCGGCCACCCTCGGTGCTGGTGGGGCAGTTGCGCGACTACCTTGCGGCGGGTTGGAAAGGACAGGGCCGCCAGCTGCTCGACCAGCTTACCGTGGTGCATCCGCTGCAGCCGTTCAGCGAGAGCTATTTCGCCAACGACACGACGCGCGATCCGCGGTTGTTTACCTATGCGGGTGAATGGCGCCGCGCGCACGATCCGATGCAGGTCGCCGACGATTCGCCGGACCTGGCGCCGTGGCAGCCCGAGGCGGCCATCGGACCGGCGCAGCTGCGTGCCTTCCTGCGCTATCCGGTCCGGGCTTTTTTCAATATGCGCCTGGGCGTGTACTTCGACGTCGACGATGCAGGCCATGACGACCTGGAGCCTTTCGTGCCCGATGCACTGCAACGCTACCAGCTGGTCGAAGGGCTGATGCGCGCCGGGGCAGGGCAGCTGGAAGGAGATCTGGATCGGGTATTGGCCGATGAAGGCGAGCGCTTGCGCCGCAGCGGACGCCTGCCGATGGCAGGACTGGCCGAGCCTGTGCTCGCCGAGGTCACCGCCGCCGCACGGTCCACGCTGCTGCGTCACGCGCGGCATGCGGCACGCTTTCCGCACCCGGTTCCCAAGCTCGAGGTGCAACTGGAATTTGGCGACCTTCGCATCGAGGACTGGCTGTCGGGTATTCATCGCGACGACACCGGCGCCATGGGCCTGGTCACCGCTACGCCATCGGCCCTGCGGCGCGACAAGGACCTTGCCGCCGATCGCCTGGTCGGTCCCTGGATCATCCATTTGCTGGCGCATGCGGCTGGATGCCCACTCACATCCATCGTCGTCGGTGGCGATGTCACGGTGGCTTTCGATCCGATGGCCGAAGCCCGGGCTGCCATGCTGCTCGCGGAGCTTGCGCAATCGTTGCGCGAGGGCATGCTGCGTCCGCTTCCCGTGGCGGCGAAGACAGCTTTCGCATTCGTGTTGCAGGAAAGCGAGGAGACCGGGTTGGACGCCGCGCGCCGATGCTACGACGGCGAAGGTGACTTCGTGCGCGGCGAGAGTGCCGGCGATCCCTACCTGATGCGCGCCTATCCGGATTTCGACAGCTTGCTTGCGGCAGGTTTCCGCGATCACCTGAAATCATATCGGGCGTTGTACCGGGCCTTCCGCGAGGAGGGTGACGCGTGACGGATATCGTCCCGCTCGATCCGCTGGCCATGCCGTTGACGAGCGTGCGCCTGATCGAGGCCAGCGCTGGCACCGGCAAGACCTTTACCATCGCAGCGCTCTACGTGCGCGCGGTGCTCGGCCTTGGCTTGCCGGCGCCGTTGACGCCGCCGCAAATCCTGGTGGTGACGTTCACCGAGGCCGCCACCCAGGAGTTGCGCGGTCGCATCCGTGCGCGGCTGGTGGAGGCGGCGCAGGCATTCCGCGGCCATGTGCCAGATGACGATTTCCTGCAGGCACTGCTGGCGGCGGAGCCTGCACAGCGGCATGCCCACCACGCCCGCCGCCTGGAGCTTGCCGCCGAGTGGATGGATGAGGCAGCGGTGTTCACTATCCACGGCTGGAGCCAGCGCATGCTGCTGCAGCATGCGTTCGGCAGCGGACACCCGTTCGAGCAGACGCTGGAACCGCAGGATGGCGAGCTCTTCGCCGAATGTGTCCGGGATTATTGGCGAAGCACCTTTTATCCCTTGCCGCGGGAAGTGCTGGCCGGGGTGCTGGACGAGTTCCGTGGTCCCGATGCGCTGATGCGCCAGTTGCGTCCCCTGTTGTCGCGCGGGGATGCCGTGCTGCAGGTCAATGGTGAAACGCTTGCACCGGTGGATGCCCTCGACGAGCTCTTCGGCGATTACGGCAGCTGGCGGCAACGGCATGAAAGTCTTGAGCACGATGTGCGCATGCTTTGGTCTGGCGCGGCCGGCGATATCGAAACCATGCTGCTCAAGGCGATCGACGAAAAACACCTGAACGGCAATTCGTTCAGGCGCTCCCCCACCGAAGCCGACCTTGCCGACATGCGCGCCTGGGCGACGGGTGCGGCCGTGCTGCCGAACTTCAGCCGCTTCACCCAGGCCAAGCTCACGGCGGGGACCAACAAGGGCAAGGTCACGCCGGTACATCCTGCGTTCGAGGCGGTTGAGCGGTTGATGGCCGATACCCAGGCCGCGCCCATGCTTCGCCACGCCGTCCTTGTCCACGCGTTAGCCTGGGTCAGCCGCCGCTTCGATGAGCAGAAGCGCAAGCAGGCGCAGATGGGCTACGACGATCTGCTGCTGCGACTGGATGCCGCGCTGGCAGGTCCAGGCTCGGCAGCGCTGGCTGCAACCATCGCCGCGCAGTACCCGCTGGCGATGATCGATGAGTTCCAGGATACCGACGCACTGCAGTACCGCATTTTTCGCACGATCTATTCGGCAGCCTCGCAAACCGGCCTGCTGCTGATCGGCGACCCGAAGCAGGCGATCTACGCCTTCCGCGGCGCGGACATCCATACCTACCTGGGGGCGCGCGACGAAGCAGAACGCCCATCCTTCAGCCTGGACACCAACTACCGGTCCACCGATGGCATGGTGGATGCGGTGAACGCGCTCTTCCTTGGCGGCGAAACCCATGCGCAGGGCGCGTTCGCCTTCGGTGCGAGCCGGCTTCCTTTCATGCCGGTGCAGGCGCGAGGCCGCACGGATACTTTCTCCATCGATGGCGCCGTTCCGGCACCCATGCAACTGGCGCTGCTCGACGATGGCGATGGCGCGGTCGCGGCCCGGCGCTATCGCAGTGTCATGGCCGCCGCCTGCGCGGATGAAATATCCGCGCTATTGGCGTTGGCCGCACAAGGCCGCTGTGGTTTCGATGGTGGCCGCGCGCTTGCGCCGCGCGATATCGCCGTGCTGGTCCGTAGCCGTGGCGAGGCCGAGGAAGTGCGCGCGGCGCTGCGTGCACGGCGCGTGCGCAATGTCTATCTTTCCGACCGCGATTCGGTGTTCGACAGCCCGGAGGCCGCCGACGTGCTCCTCTGGCTGAGGGGCTGCGCAGAGCCCACGGTGGACCGGCGCATGCGCGCGGCGCTGGCCACCGCCACGCTGTCCTTGCCATTGCAGGATATCGATCGCCTGAACACGGACGAACGCCACTGGGAAACACGTGGCCGCCAGTTCCTTCAGCTGCGCGAACTCTGGCGGCGGCAGGGCGTGCTGGCGATGTTGCAGCGCCTGCTGCACATGTTCGATCTCCCTTCGCGGCTGCTGGCCATGGACGGTGGCGAGCGCGCACTCACCAACGTCCTGCACCTGGCCGAGCTGCTGCAGGACGCGGCATCCAACCTGGACGGCGAGCAGGCGCTGATTCGCTGGCTGGGTGATGAGATCGCCGATACGCTGCCCTCAGGTGCCGACGAACATATCGTGCGGCTGGAGAGCGACGCCGACCTCGTGCGCGTGATTACGATCCATAAATCCAAGGGCCTGGAATATCCACTGGTCTACGTGCCCTTCGCCTGTTCGTTCAAGGCAGCGCAAGGCGGACCGGGTGGGTACCGCTTCCTGGGCGAACAAGGTCCCGTGGTAGAGCTGATGGCGAAATCCGCCGATGGCGCAGGTGACGCCGTCGCCCTGGCGCAGGAGCTCACCGACCGTGCCCGGCTGCAGGAAGACTTGCGGCTGTTGTATGTCGCGGTCACCCGTGCGCGCCACTACTGCTGGCTTGGCGTGTCGCCGATCTGCGCCCATGCCCGGGCGAAGAAGCCCCATGTGCACCAGGGAGCGCTTGGTTACCTGCTTTCCGGTGGCGAGGAAATGGACGCAACGCAGTTTCGCCAGGCGCTGGAAGCGCTGGCGGCGTCGAGCCGGTTCATCGCGCTGCGGCAGGTCGATACCTCCGGGCATGCCGCCCTCGCCAACAGCCGGGCTTCAAGAGCCCTCGGCCCGGCGCGCACTGATCTTGCCCCGCGCCCGCCACGCTGGTGGATCGCCAGCTACAGTGCCTTGCGCCACGACGACGAAGGCCATGCGATGCCGGTACCGGACACGGCGCGCGAAGATGTGGTGGCCGAATATGTCGCTGTCGGTACCCAGGAAGGCCCTGCGGCCGACAGCACGCTGCTGCCGGGTTTCCCGCGCGGTGCGGAGGCCGGCACCTTCCTGCACGATCTGTTCGAGTGGATGGCCGAGCAGGGTTTCGCCGCCGTGCTCGACGATCCTTCCGGCTTGCGCGATGCGGTCGCCCGCCGTTGCCAGCTCCGTCATTGGCCGCACTTGATCGAACCACTCGCCAAGGGCCTGCCGGCGCTGCTTGCGCTGCCACTTGCCCTGCCTGATGGAAGCTCGGTAGCGCTGGCAGCGCTGGCCGATGGTGCCTATCGCGCGGAACTGGAATTCTGGTTTGCCGCCGATGGCGTGGATACGCTGGCGCTTGATGCCCTGGTACGCAGGCACACGCTCAATGGCATGCCGCGTCCTGCTTTGCAGGCGGAAATCATCAACGGCATGTTCAAGGGCTTCATCGACCTTACCTTCGAACACGAAGGCCGCTGGTACGTGGCCGATTACAAGTCCAACTGGCTCGGTGGCCAGCTGGGCGACTACGACGCCCAGGCCATGCGCGATTCCATCGCCCATTCGCGCTACGACCTGCAGTACGCCATTTATGTGCTGGCGTTGCACCGCCAGCTGCGCGCCCGCATGGGCCGCGACTACGACTACGACCGTCACATCGGTGGTGCGGTGTACCTGTACCTGCGAGGTATCGACGGGCAGGGCCATGGCGTGCATGCCGAACGGCCACCACGTGAGCTGATCCAGGCCATGGACGCACTTTTCCGCGGGGAAGCCGCATGAGCGCCGACCGGATCCAGGTGTGGCTCGATGGTGCGATGGCGCAGGGCCACTTGCGTGCCCTCGATCGCGCGTTTGCCCTGTTTCTGCGTTCGCTCGATGCCTCGGCCGACGACAGGGTGATCGCTGCCGGCGCGCTGGCAAGCTTCGAGTTGGGTAACGGCCACATCGGCGTGGATGTCGAAGACCTGCTGGGCGATCTGGCCATGGATCACGACCGGGCCCTGGCATTGCCGGTGAGGCCGGAGCCGGCGGAGTGGCTCGAAGCGTTGAAGGTTTCCGTGCTGGTGGGGCAGGAGGCGCACGACACATCGTCGCCCATGATGCTCGAGGGCGGGCGCCTTTACCTTCGGCGCTACTGGCGGTACGAGCAACATGTGGCCGAGGGCATCGCCGGTCGGCTTGAAGGCGATGAAGCGCCCGCTGCCGACCTTGTCGACGACCTCAACCGCCTTTTTACCGGAAAGGCCGGCGGCGCAGGTTCGGAGGATTGGCAGAAGATTGCCTGCGCACTCGCAGCGCGTTCCCGTTTCTGCGTGATCACCGGCGGCCCGGGCACAGGCAAGACCACCACCGTGGTAAAGCTCCTGGGGTTGCTGCAGTCGCGCCGGTTGTCCAGCGGAGCACCGCGCCTGCGCATTCGCCTGGCAGCCCCCACTGGCAAGGCCGCCGCCCGATTGAATGAGTCGATTGCCGCCCAGGTGAACAGGCTTCCGCTGGACGACGCCACGCGCGCCGCGATCCCGCCGGACGTCACCACCTTGCACCGCCTGCTGGGCAGCCGCGGCGATACCCGCAGGTTCCTCCATCACCGCGACAATCCGCTGCACGTGGACGTGCTGGTGATCGATGAAGCATCGATGGTGGATCTCGAAATGATGGCGGCGGTACTCGATGCATTGCCGGCTGAGTCCCGGCTGGTGCTGCTGGGAGACAAGGACCAGCTCTCCTCCGTGGAGGCCGGTGCCGTGCTTGGCGACCTGTGCGAGCGCGCCGAGGATGCCCACTACGATCCCGCCACGGCGGCGTGGCTGCGCGAAGCCACCGGCGCCGATGTCGGCAACGCCGTGCGCGATGACGCACGCCCCCTGGACCAGCATGTGGTGATGTTGCGCCACAGCCACCGATTTGCCGGCGACAGCGGCATCGGCGCCCTGGCGCGCGCGGTGAATCAGGGATCGACCGCTGCCGTGCGGCGTGCACTGGACGGGCAGCGACGGGACATCGCCTTGATGCCGCCCACAGCCGCGGTGGATCTTGCCGTGGATGGTTTGCCCAACGGCGCGCCCGGTTACCGTGCGTACCTTCAATTGATGCACGCCCGTCGCGACGACGCGGAACCGGAAGCATGGGCCGCTGCCGTGTTGGACGCGTTCGGCCGGTTCCAGTTGCTCTGTGCTTTGCGCCACGGCCCTGCAGGCGTGGATGCGCTCAACGAAGCCATTGCCGTGCGCCTGCGCGACCTGGGCCTGGTTTCCGCCATCCACGGCTTCTTCGAGGGGCGGCCGGTACTGGTCAGCCGCAACGACTACAGTCTTGGCTTGATGAATGGCGATGTCGGCGTGTGCCTGGCGGTGCCCGATGGCGAGGGCGGGCACGCGGTGCGCGTGGCCTTTCGCGTGGGTGAGCGCATCCGTTTCGTCACGCCCAGCCGCCTGTCCGGCGTGCAGACGGTATTCGCGATGACGGTGCACAAGTCACAGGGGTCGGAATTTGCCCACACGGGCCTCGTGTTGCCGGACGTTGCCTCGCCCGTACTGACACGCGAGCTTCTTTACACCGGGGTCACCCGTGCACGCGAGTGGTTCACGCTGCTTGCCACGCCCGACATCGTCGATGCCGCCGTGCAACGGCGAACCCGACGCGCGTCGGGGCTCCGCGGCCACTTCGGCTGAAGGTTATCCACACCGATTGTGGACTCCCCTTGGGCAAACCTGTGGACAACCCCATATTCATGCTGTGCGGGCAAGCACTTGCCTTGATGTGACCAAGCAGTGACCAGCCCTTTTCCATTGACAATACGTCAGCGCTGACTTAGCTTTCGCGCGAGAACTTTCCTTCAGAAGAGGTGGCCGCGGCAACGCTGGCCGAGCGTGCGACATGCAAACTACGAGCTTCCCAGCTTAAGCCTTCGCCACGCCTCCTTGAGTGTTTGAACGCAAAGGGCGCCCGGCGCTCTTTTTTTATGCCTTAGATCCAAGAAGAACATATCCATGGTCCAGATCACCCTCCCCGACGGCAGCCAGCGTCCCTTCGACCACCCTGTTACCGTCCAGGACGTCGCCGCCTCCATTGGCGCGGGCCTCGCCAAGGCCACGCTTGCCGGCAAGGTCGACGGCCGCCTGGTCGACGCCAGCTTCCTCGTCGACCATGACGCAAAGCTCGAGATCGTCACCGAGAAAAGCCCCGAGGCGCTGGACATCCTTCGCCATTCCACGGCGCACCTGCTGGCGCAGGCCGTGCAGCGCCTGTATCCCGGCGCGCAGGTCACCATCGGCCCGGTGATCGACAACGGCTTTTACTACGACTTCGCCTACGAGCGTCCTTTCACCCCGGACGACCTGGAGAAGATCGAAGCGGAGATGACGAAGATCGTCGCCGAGGCACTGCCGGTCACCCGCTTGGTGAAGTCGCGCGACGAGGCCGTGGCCTTCTTCCGGGGCATCGGCGAGGAGTACAAGGCCGAGATCATCGAATCGATCCCCGCCAACGAGGAACTGTCGCTGTATTCGCAGGGCGAGTTCACTGACCTGTGCCGTGGCCCGCACGTGCCCAATACCGGCAAGCTGCGCGCATTCAAGCTGATGAAGGTGGCCGGCGCCTACTGGCGCGGCGACTCGAACAACCAGATGCTCACGCGCATCTACGGCACCTCCTGGCTCAACGACAGGGAGCTCAAGGCCTACCTGTTCCAGCTCGAGGAAGCCGAGAAGCGCGACCACCGTCGCATCGGCAAGCAGCTGGACCTCTTCCACATGCAGGAAGAGGCGCCGGGCATGATCTTCTGGCACCCGAAGGGCTGGGCCATCTGGCAGGCCGTGGAGCAGTACGTGCGCCGCGTGTACCGCGACAGCGGCTACAAGGAGGTGCGCGGCCCCCAGATCATGGACGTTTCCTTGTGGAAGAAATCCGGCCACTGGGATAACTATGCCGAGAATATGTTCTTCACCGAATCGGAGAAGCGCACCTATGCGCTGAAGCCGATGAACTGCCCAGGCCACGTGCAGATCTATAACACCGACCTGAAAAGCTACCGCGACCTGCCCATCCGCTATGGCGAGTTCGGCGGCTGCCACCGCAACGAGCCCTCCGGCGCGCTGCACGGCATCATGCGCGTGCGTGCCTTCACCCAGGACGACGGCCATATCTTCTGCACGGCTGAGCAGATCGAGTCGGAGGTCAAGGCCTTCCACCTGCAGGCGATGAAGGTGTACGCCGACTTCGGATTCCAGGACATCGCGCTCAAGATCGCCCTCAGGCCGGAGAAGCGCCTGGGCGACGACGCCACCTGGGACCGTGCCGAGGACGCCCTGCGGGCGGCCCTGGCGGCAGCCAATGTGGCTTGGGAAGAGCTCCCCGGCGAGGGCGCTTTCTATGGTCCGAAGATCGAATACCACATGCGCGACTCCATCGGCCGCGGCTGGCAGGTGGGCACGATGCAGGTGGATTTCATGATGCCCGAGCGTCTGGGCGCCGAATATGTGGACGAACATTCCCAGCGAAAACATCCGGTTATGTTGCATCGGGCGATCGTGGGCTCGATGGAGCGCTTCATCGGCATCCTGATCGAACACCATGCCGGCAATCTTCCGACGTGGTTGGCACCCATCCAGGGTGTAGTCTTCTCCATTACCGACGCACAGGCCGACTATGTGCGAGAGGTCACGCAAACCCTTGTCGGTAAAGGCTTCCGCGTAGAAGCGGATTTGCGCAACGAAAAGGTCGGATATAAAATCCGCGAGCATGCGCTGCAGAAGGTTCCCTATCTGATCGTGGTCGGTGACCGCGAGAAAGAAACGGGCTCTGTCTCCGTGCGTAGTCGCGGAGGCGAGGATTTGGGCAGCATGCCGCTGGCCGACTTCGTTGCCCGGCTGGAAGCCGAGACACGCCGCTAAGGCGCGTGTCCGGTTCTTTTTGAAATCTCCTGGAGGATAGCGGTATCGCTACGACCGATAACAAGGGCAATCGCAAGAACAACGAGATCCGCGTGCCGCGCGTCCGCGTGCTGGGCGTCGAGGGTGAGCAGTTAGGTATCCTGGCCACGCCCGATGCGCTCCGCCTGGCTGAAGAAGCCGGCATGGATCTGGTGGAAATCCAGCCCAACGGCGACCCGCCGGTCTGCCGCATCATGGATTTCGGCAAATTCAAGTTCGAAGCGCAGAAGAAAGCCCAGGCTGCCAAGAAGAAGCAGAAGCAGGTCGAGATCAAGGAAGTGAAGTTCCGCCCGGTGACGGACGTGGGCGACTACCAGATCAAGATGCGGAACATGCTGCGTTTCCTCGAGGAAGGCGACAAGGTCAAGGTCACCATCCGCTTCCGCGGCCGCGAGATGTCCCATCAGGACCTGGGCCAGAACCTGGCCCGCAAGATCCAGGAAGATGTGGGCGAGAACGGCACCGTCGAGCAGTTCCCGCGCCTGGAAGGGCGCCAGATGGTGATGATGATCGGCCCGAAGAAGAAGGTCTGATCCTCCATGGGCCCTTATGGGGCCTTAGGTAGGCAGGAACGGCGGCCCCAGGGCCGCCGTTTTGAGTATGGGGCCCCGAAGGGCTGGCAAACCGCCCGCAACTTACTGTAAACTCGTCGGTTCACCCCCTCTGGATAGGGGTGAGCACCGTCCCCGGCAGGAAGGAAAGCGCTGGCCGCAAGGCCCAGCCGCCGGATCAGTCAACCATTGAATACGGAGCATTCCGATGCCCAAGATCAAGACCAACCGCGCGGCCGCGAAGCGTTTTCGCAAAACCGCGTCGGGCAAGTTCAAGGCCGGTCACGCCTTCAAGTCACACATCCTGACCAAGAAGTCGACCAAGCGTAAGCGCGGCCTGCGCGCTCCCAATCACGTCAAAGCTTGCGACACCAAGGGTGTAGCTCGCATGTTGCCGTATCTCTAAGGGAGGGTTGAACCATGGCTCGTGTTAAGCGCGGTGTTACCGCCCGTCGTCGTCACAAGAAAATCATCGGCCGTGCCAAGGGCTATTACAACGCCCGCCGCAAGGTCTTCCGCGTAGCCAACCAGGCCGTCATCAAGGCTGGCCAGTACGCGTATATCGGCCGCAAGCAGCGCAAGCGTCAGTTCCGCGCGCTGTGGATCGTCCGTATCAATGCAGCAGCCCGTCAGTTCGGCCTGTCCTACAGCCGCCTCATCAATGGCCTGTCCAAGGCCCAGATCGAAGTCGACCGCAAGGTCCTCGCCGATCTGGCCGTGCACGACATCAAGGCTTTTGGTGCGATCGCGGAGAAGGCCAAGGCCAGCCTGGCTGCTTGATCCAGACGCAAGGTCGCGCCGTCGCAAGGCGGCGTAACCTTCAACCGAGGATCACGTAGGGGAAGGGGCCTAGCCCTTTCCCCTTTTTCGTTTCTGGGGACCAAAGAACCTACGTCGGGAAGAAAGATGGACCAGATCGACGCATCCCTGCGCGAGATCGAAACCGCCGCATCGCTCGATGCGCTGGAAAACCTGCGCGTGGCCCTGCTCGGCAAGAACGGCAGCATCACCGCCCAGCTGAAGGCCTTGGGCCAGCTGCAGGGCGATGAGCGCAAGGCGCGTGGCGCCGAGGTCAACCGCGCCAAGCAGCAGCTCACCGATGCCATCGCCGCCCGAAAGGACGCCCTGGACGCAGCCGAGCTCGACCGCCGCCTGGCGTCGGAGCGGCTGGACGTCACCCTGCCGGGACGCAGCGCCGACTTCGGCGGCATCCACCCGATCACCCGTACGCTCGAGCGCATCGCCGACATCTTCGGCCGGCTCGGCTACCAGCGTGCCGACGGTCCGGAGATCGAGGACGACTGGCACAACTTCGAGGCGCTGAACTTCCCGCCGCACCACCCGGCGCGCGCCATGCACGACACGTTCTATTTCCCCGACGGTAGGTTGCTGCGCACGCATACCTCGCCGGTGCAGATCCGTTCGATGATGGGACGCCAGCCGCCGATCCGCGTGATCGCGCCGGGCAAGGTGTACCGCAGCGATTCGGACCAGACCCACTCGCCGATGTTCCACCAGATCGAAGGGCTGCTGGTGGATGAAACCTCCAGCTTCGCGGACCTTAAAGGCACGCTTGCGGAATTCGTGCGGGCCTTCTTCGAGCGCGACTTCGAAATGCGCTTCCGCCCCAGCTATTTCCCCTTCACCGAGCCCTCGGCCGAAGTGGACATCCGTTGGGATGCCGCCGATGGTTCCACCCGCTGGCTGGAGGTGCTCGGCTGCGGCATGGTGCATCCCACGGTGCTGGCCAACTGCGGCATCGATCCGGAGCGCTACAGCGGCTTCGCCTTTGGCCTGGGGGTAGAGCGCTTCGCCATGCTGCGTTATGGCGTGGGCGACCTGCGCGCCTTCTTCGACAACGACCTGCGCTTCCTGCGCCAGTTCGCCTGATCCGTCGTCAAGGATTCGAAGCATGAAATTCTCCGAAAACTGGCTGCGCGAGGTCGTCGACGTTCCCGTCGATCGTGACGCGCTGGTGCATGCGCTGACCATGGCGGGCCTGGAAGTCGAAGACGTCACGGCCCTGGGCGAAGGCCTGGACCACGTGGTGGTGGCTGCCATCGTGTCGGCGGAAAAGCATCCCGAGGCCGATCGCCTGCAGGTGTGCCGCGTCGACGCCGGTCTCCCCGAGCCGCTGCAGATCGTCTGCGGCGCGCCCAATGCGCGGGTCGGCATCAAGGTGCCGCTGGCCATGGTGGGTGCGAACCTGCCGGGCGGCATCGCCATCAAGGCAGCGAAACTGCGCGGCGTGGAATCCAACGGCATGCTGTGCTCGGCCAAGGAACTGGGCATCGATGCCGATGCTTCGGGCCTGTTGGAGCTACCGGCCGACGCGCCGGTGGGTCAGCCGCTGGCCAGCTACCTCCGGCTGCCCGATGCCAGCATCGAGTTGAAGATCACCCCGAACCGCCCCGATTGCCTGAGCGTGCATGGCCTGGCGCATGACGTGGCGGCGTTGTTCGGCGGCCATGTGAGGCCAGTGCAGGCGCAGTCGGTTGCGGGCACCGGTGATGCGCGCCGCCCCGTGCGCCTGGAGGCCGGCGCTGATGCGCCGCGTTACCTAGGCCGTGTGGTATCGGGCATCGATCCTGCCGCGCGTACGCCGCTGTGGATGGCCGAGCGCCTGCGCCGCGGCGGCATTCGCCCGATCAGTGCCGTGGTCGACGTCACCGCTTATGTGATGCTTGAACTCGGCCAGCCGATGCACGCTTTCGACAACGACAAGCTCGTTGGCGACGTCGTGGTGCGCCATGCGCGCGAAGGCGAATCGTTGAAGCTGCTCGACGGTAGCGAGCCGAAGCTCGACCCGGGCTTCCTGGTGATTGCCGACGAGGCCCGGGCTGTCGCCGCCGCCGGCGTGATGGGCGGGTTCGACTCGCGCGTGACCGACACCACCACCAACGTGTTCCTGGAGTCCGCCCACTTTGCCCCCGCCGCCATCATGGGCCGGGCGCGCAAGCTCGGCCTGCATACTGATGCATCGCACCGCTACGAGCGCGGCGTGGATCCGGCCTTGCCCGTCCGGGCGCTGGATCGTGCCACGGCGCTGCTGCTGGAAATCGCCGGCGGTACGCCGGGCCCGGTCACCGTGGCCGAGCGCCTCCAGGACATCCCCGAGCCGAAGCCCGTGGTGCTGCGTCGCGCGCGCCTGCACCGCCTGCTGGGCCTGGAAGTGGCCGATGCGGCCGTGTCGCGCATGCTTACCGCGCTGGGTATGCAGGTGGAATCGCTGACCGACGGCTGGCGGGTGACCGCGCCGTCCAGCCGCTTCGACATCGAGCGCGAAGAAGACCTGGTCGAAGAGGTCGCGCGCATCCACGGCTACGACAACATCCCCACCCATCGCCCCTCCGGCGCGCTGGCACTGGTACCCGATCCCGAAGAGCGCCTGGGCGACATGGCCGTGCGCCGGCAGTTGGCGTCGCGTGGCTGGTTCGAGGCAGTAACGCTGGCGTTCGTCGACGGCGAACTGCTTGAGCGCTGGGGCATGGGCGGGCAGGGCGTGGCATTGGCCAATCCCCTGTCGGCGGAATTGGCCGTGATGCGCCCCTCGCTGTTGCCCGGCCTGTTGCAGGCGCTCTCGCACAACCGCGCGCGCCAGCAGGATCGCATCCAACTGTTCGAACTGGCCCGCACCTATGCCAGCGACGTGGAAACGCCGCGTTTAGGGCTAGTGGCCTGTGGTCCAGCCACCACCGAACAATGGGGCCTGCCCGCACGGCCGATGGACCTTTATGACCTGAAGGGTGACATCGAAGCCTTGATCGCCCAGGGTGGCGAATCCGATCGCTGGAGCTTCGATGCGGCAGGCCTTCCCGCCTTCCTGCACCCTGGCCGTTCGGCCAGGGTACTTCGCGATGGCAAGCCGGCCGGCTTCCTGGGCAGCCTGCACCCTTCGCTCGCCAAGGCGCTCGACGCTGGCGACGACATCCTGGTAGCCGAACTGGACATGCTCGCCCTGGGCCAGCGACGCCTACCCAAGGCCAGCCCCATCGGCAAATTCCCGCAGGTTAGAAGGGATATTGCCGTAGACATGCCCGAGGACGTGGCCTGGGCCAGCGCAGAGGCCGCCGTACGGGCAGCGCTGGGCCCCACCCTACGCGAGGTACGGCTGTTCGACCGGTACGTCGGCAAGGGCGTGGAGGCCGGGCGCAAAAGTCTCGCTATGGGCTTGATTTTGCAGGACGATTCACGCACGCTTACTGACGACGACGCCGATGCCTGCGTACGTAATGCGGTACTGGCGTTGGAGAACACATGCAAGGCAAGATTGCGAGGATGAAATGGCGCTGACCAAGGCGGAAATGGCCGAGCGGCTTTTCCTCGACGTGGGCCTCAATAAACGCGAGGCCAAAGAATTCGTAGACGCCTATTTCGAGGTGGTCCGCGAAGCGCTTGAAAGGGGGGAGCAGGTTAAATTGTCCGGATTCGGCAATTTCGACCTGCGCCAGAAAAACCAGCGTCCCGGGCGGAACCCCAAGACCGGCGAGGAGATTCCCATCTCCGCGCGCAGGGTGGTGACATTCCGTCCAGGGCAGAAACTCAAGGTGAGAGTGGAGGGGTATGCTGGACCAAGGGAATAACACCGAGCTTCCAGCCATTCCGGCGAAGCGCTATTTCACCATTGGTGAAGTCAGCGAACTGTGTGGCGTGAAACCCCACGTGCTTCGTTATTGGGAGCAGGAATTCCCAGCCCTGAATCCGGTCAAGCGTCGCGGCAACCGTCGCTATTACCAGCGCCACGACGTGCTCATGATCCGCCAGATCCGCTCGCTGCTGTACGACGAGGGCTTCACCATCACCGGCGCGCGCGCGCGCCTGGATGGCCCCCAGGCCCGCATGGAGTCGAGCATGTCCCACCAGATCGTCCGCCAGGTGCGCCTGGAACTGGAAGAAGTGCTCACCCTGCTGCGCCGCTGACGGCTTCCGCCCAGCCCTTCGCAACTGGTACAATCTCTTTCTTAGTCGGGGTGTAGCGCAGCCTGGTAGCGCACTACGCTGGGGGTGTAGTGGTCGCGAGTTCGAATCTCGCCACCCCGACCAACTCTTCGAAAACGCCCCCCTCGGGGGCGTTTTTTTTGCCTGCTTGCCCAAGCCAGCGCATCGTCAGGCTTCCGGCTGACCAAGGCCCGAACCGGCGCGCATCCTGCCTGCTTCGACACGCGGGGGCATGGAAGATGAAATGCCGATGGATCGTGGCCGCAACGGTATGCCTGCTCGCCTGCGGCGGGGTGGTATGGACATGCGGCGCACTCCTTGTAGCCCCTAGGCGCGAGGCGGTGGGGAAACCTCCGCCCGATTTGCCGGTGACAGCACTCGCGTTCAACGACGCCGGTGGACGGACGATCCGCGGCTGGTTCGTGCAGGGAGTGCCGGGGCAGGGCGCCGTGTTGTTGCTGCATGGCGTTCGTGCCGACAGGATGGCGATGCTGGGGCGGGCACGCTGGCTGCATTCTCAGGGCTACTCGGTCATGTTGATCGATTTCCAGTGCGCGGGCGAAAGCGACGGCGACGCCATCACGCTTGGCTATCGGGAGGCCGACGATGCGGCGCGAGCACTCTCGTGGATGCGGCAGCGGCTTCCCCATGAGCACATCGCGGTAGCGGGGACGTCGATGGGCGGTGCGGCCATCCTGCTGACCCAGCCACCGCTCCGTGCCGAAGCGCTGGTGATCGAGCAGGTCTATCCCACCATCGACGAAGCGGTGCGTGACCGCATCGACCTGCATCTGGGTCACACATTTTCCTTCCTGGCTCCGGTGCTCGTGCGGACGATGTCGTGGCACCTTGGCCTTGGTCCCGAGGTGTTGAGGCCGATCGACCATGTGGATGGCCTTGTTGGACCCACCCTCTTTGTAGCCGGCGAAAAGGATGCGCACGTAACACTCGCGCAGTCGAGGGCCCTCTATGCAAGGGCTGGCGGGAAGAAGGAGCTTTGGATCGTGCCTGGCGCACGGCATGTGGATCTGTATGCGTATGACCCACAGGCGTGGAGGACGCGCGTAGGCGGCTTTCTACAGAGCAGTCTGCGTAACAACAGCGAGAATTCCTTGCGGGTGCGTTAGGGGCATTTCCCCACGCGCAATGCACCTGCACTGCCGGAACCTGATACTTCCTGATCGGTTGGCGTCCATGCCTTTCGTTGGGTTGGTTGACCATGGGTCATCCTCATGTTGCCATCACCGCGCAACGAAACAACTTTTCAAGGCTACGGCTGGAGGTAACAATGACCCTACGTACGACAGTGTTTGTGGCCGGCGCCACCGGCGCCATCGGTGCACGGCTGGTACCGATGCTGGTAGCGGCCGGACATCGCGTGTTGGGCATGACTCGCGCGCACGGTCGCCGCGCCGATGCCCTGTTGGATGCCGGCGCCATTCCGGTGATCGCCGACGTTTTCGACGTCGCTGGCCTCAACAAAGCCATGCATGCCGCACGGCCCGATGTGGTGATTCACCAGCTGACCGACCTGCCGGCTGGGTTGGATCCTTCGCAAATGGACGAGGCGATCCGCCGCAACGCGCGCATTCGCAGTGAAGGCACGGCCAACCTTGTCGCTGCCGCCAGCGAGGCGGGTGTGCAACGCATCGTGGCGCAGAGCGTGGCGTGGCTCTATGCCCCGGGCGCCGAACCGCATGGCGAGGATGATCCCCTGGACACGGCTGCCACGGGCAGCCGCCAGGTCAGTGTCGGCGGCGTCAGCGCCTTGGAGCAGGCCGTGCTTTCAGCTCATGGAATGGTGGGCGTGGTGCTGCGTTACGGACGCATCTGGGGGCCGGGTACTGGGAGTGATTCACCAGCAGGAAATCCGCTGCCGCTGCACGTGAATGAAGCCGCGCGTGCGGCGATTCTGGCGATGGGTGACGTGCCCGCGGGTGTCTACAACATCGTGGGGCCCAATGATTCGGTGTCCCACGACAAGGCGCGTGGCGTATTGGGCATGAATCCCGGTTGACCCATCCCGGGAGCCGGGCCACCATCGAAGGGTCGGCCTTCTTTCTCGCCACGGGGAATTGAACATGGGTCATCCGCTCCTGCTGGTGCAGCTCCTGGTTATTCTCCTGGCTTCGCGCGCCCTGTCGTGGTGCCTGCGCTGGCTGGGGCAACCGCCGGTGATCGGCGAAATGATCGCCGGGCTGATGCTGGGGCCGATGGTGTTCGGCGCGCTCGCGCCGGAGTGGCAGGCGAGCCTGTTCCCGAAGGAAAGCCTCGGTGCGCTGACCAGCCTCAGCACGCTCGGGCTGGTGTTGTTCATGATGGTCGTTGGGGCCGAGCTTCGGCTGCCCGGTGGATTTCGCAAGCAGTTGGGCACGGCGGGCTGGATCGGCGGCCTTGCCGTGCTGCTTCCCATGGCATTGGGTCTGGGTGCCACGCCCTGGCTTTACGACGACTTCGTACCTCGGGGCGTGGGCTTCTGGCCGTTCGCAACATTCATGGCCACGGCTGGTGCGATCACCGCACTGCCGGTGATGGCGCGCATCCTGAAGGACCGGAAGCTCACGTACAGCATGCCGGGACGCCTCGCCATTGCCGCCGCGGCGTTGGCCGACGCTCTGGCCTGGCTGATGTTGGCGTTCGTGGTGGCCTTGATCAGCGCCCATGGAAACTGGGCGCCTTTCTGGCGCACCGCAGCCGGCCTTGTCGTGTTGCTCGCAGCGGCGTTCGGCTTGCTGCGTCCGCTATGCAAATACCTGCTTGGCCGGCACGCCCCTGACGGCAAGCCCGATCGTGCGGTGCTGGCATTCCTGCTGATAGGCGCCTTCAGCTGTGCCGCGGTCACCGAATGGCTGAACCTGCACGCGGTGTTCGGAGCCTTCATCTTCGGGCTATGCCTGCCGCGCGATGACCGCCTGCTCAAGGCGCTGGTGGAGCGCATCGAGTACGTGGCCATCGTGGCCTTGTTGCCGGTCTTCTTCGTATTGTCCGGACTATCCACCACCGCCAATCTGTTCAACGGCGGTGCCGGCCTTGCGCTGGTGATCGTGCTTGGCGTGGCCATCGCCGGCAAGCTGCTCGGTGGTACCGCCGGCGCACGCATCTCGGGCCTGGGTTGGCGCGATAGCTTCGCCGTGGGCTCGTTGATGAACGCGCGCGGCATGATGGAACTGATCGTGATGAAAGTGGGCCTGGACGCCGGCGTGATCGACCAGCGCATGTTCACCCTGCTGCTGATCATGGCGATCGTCACCACGATGATGACGACGCCGATGGTGCTTTATTTCACCAAGGGTCAGCCGCTGGACGACGCGGTGCCGGAGCGGCTGGTGGCGAAGCATTGACGTAAGTTTCAGGGGCTGCCAATGAGCGCCCCTCGGGGATCCTGGATGGGAGCTACGTAGGTTCGTTCGTTGAATGCCGACTGGATATTTCGATTCCGATTTCCCGGACAACTCACCGTATAAGGTTCCCATCCAGTATCGACATTATCGGTATCGATAATCTTGACTTGCATTCGATGCTCGCGAGGCGTTGGACTGCTTCCGCAATCTATAAAGAACCTGACAGGTGATGGACGTTTGTCGAATGGGAGCTCAGCAGTCCAACACTGCATGTCATCAGGACACTGGACGTACTCGGTCACCAGTGTGGCTTCGAATTCAGGGTTGCCTTCGTAGTGGGCATCGACCGGGATGAAGTTGCCAAGCGGTACTGGGTTGTCGACAACCTCCGAAAGCTTGAACGGCTCGCATTTCCTGTCTTCAGAAAAAAGGCGGTAGCCTTTTTCGACGCCCTTCATCGCGGCGGTTCTGAATGCAGGATCAAGGAGTGCACTTGCGTCTTCTACATTCGTATGAAACGCCGTTTCGATGATGATGGACGGCATCTTCGCGAGCCTGTTCTCGCCGTGGTTTCCGAGATTTGGTGCTACTGCGACGGGGAAATCGACATACTTATCAGTCGCGTGAATTAGCTCCTTCATGCTGCAGAGCACGCTTTTGGCAAGCGCCTCGTCAGACTTCCGTCCGGGCGCGATATAGACACGAGCTCCCCTGGTAGATCCGGAATCTTCTGCGTTGGTATGGAGGTGGATGACTCCTTCCGCATCAACGCTGTTCGCATACAGTGGGCGGCTTCGAATATCTTCCTTGTAGTGCCGGAGATTATCAGTTGCCCCTGGTAGTGAATTCCATATCTCCGGCCGATCCGGCAGCAGATCTTCGAGGCGATATCTGGCCGCCATGTCACTCCATGGGATTCCACTTTCAATGTGGGTCCCGTCCTTCGAGTCTCGCGGTTGTACGACAGTCTTTCCCGATCTTCTGCTTAACCAGAAAGCAAGTTCCGTCGCGTAGATGGGTGAGAGATAGTCTTCAATAATTCCATTGGCGCCTTCCCGCTGGGTTCGCCAGTCGTGGAATCCAAAGTGTTTGTAACTTCCATGTCCTGCCGCAACCACCACTGGGCCGCCGGATTTCAAAGACCCACGCAGAGCTTCCTCGGTTGCCTTGCGTTCCTCCGGAAAGAAGTGGAGTAGCTCCTTGCCGTCGAAGCGGAAGTAGTAGTTGTGGATGGGCGAATTTGGTCCAAGCTGCCAGTCGAGTGTCTGTTGGATGTCCTGTAGATCCTGCTCGAGGATGGGACTGATCGTCGACTCCCTGGGAGACAGAAAATCGGCTCCCAGGTCGAGATATGCCGCCTTTTTATCCAGATCGAGAGTCACACTCACCTTGGGTGCGGTTATCAGGTTCCTTTTGTGTGCCTTCTCGTTCGTTATTTGTTGTAGAGATTTAGTCAAAAATCCTGCTAGTTCGTCCCTAGTCAGAGACGCTAGCCGACGTGCGGTGTCTTCTCGCGTGAGTACCTGAGGGCTCGGCTTGCCGGTGCTGTCCGCGCAAGCTTCGAAGGAGTGAGTAAGTGTTGAGACGACAGCGACGGCGAGGACAGCCTTGAACGAAGATCTTGTTTGATACATATGCTTCTCCCCTGTGGTTGCCACGGAGGACAGGCTGAGACAAGCCCGACTGCCGTGGCGTTGTTGGAGAAACAGGTTGCATCACGACGGATGCAATGGGCATCAGCGCGTTTCTCTGGCTGGCGTCATCCGACACTGGTTATGGACGCTGCGTATTGGCTATGGGGATGCACAAGTGCGTGTACGCCCTGCCTCAAGAGATTGTCCGGAAAGATGGAGGCCGGCGTGGATGGGGCTTCGTCGGTGAGGAGTGGATACGCCGCGTTCCGCCCTTGGCACCATCGGCACCGAATGTCGCGCCGACGGTTTTGCCTCAGTAAAGCACCCGCGCCCGCAAAGTATCCGGAATCGCCGCCAGCTCATCCTTCAGCACCACTGCGAGATCCTCGCTGGTCGACACATCGATCACCACATAGCCCACGCTCGGATCGGTCTGAAGGTACTGGCCGTCGATGTTGATGCTGTGGCGGGAAAAGATCTCGTTGATGCGTGAGAGGATGCCGGGCACGTTGCGATGGATGTGCAGCAGGCGCCGGCTATTGGGGTGGCCGGGCAGCGAAACCTCGGGGAAGTTCACTGCCGAGAGTGTGCTGCCGTTATCGCTGTAGCGCACGAGTTTCGATGCAACCTCGATGCCGATGTTGTCCTGTGCTTCCAGCGTGCTGCCGCCGATGTGCGGGGTCAGGATCACGTTGTCCATGCCGACGAGCGGCGAGACGAAGGCATCATCGTTGCCTTTTGGTTCCACGGGGAAGACGTCGATGGCTGCGCCGGAAAGATGGTCTGAACGGAGCGCGTCAGCCAGGGCTTCGATGTCCACGACGGTGCCGCGTGATGCATTGATCAGCATCGCACCCGGTTTCATCTTCGCTAGTTCCTTGGCGCCGATCATGTCCTTCGTTTGCGGTGTTTCAGGCACGTGCAGGGTAACGACATCCGACCGGGCAAGCAGGTCGTCCAGGCCGCCGGCAGCGCGCGCGTTGCCCAGCGAAAGCTTTGGCTCGATGTCATGGAAGATCACGCGCATGCCCAAACCTTCGGCCAGCACGCCAACCTGCGTTCCGATGTGGCCGTAGCCGACGATGCCCAGCACCTTGTCGCGGACTTCGAAACTACCTGCCGCGCTCTTGGACCAGCCACCCCGATGGCATTGGGCGTTCTTTTGCGGAATGCGCCGTACCAGCATGATCGTTTCGGCGATCACCAGTTCCGCCACGCTGCGGGTGTTGGAGTAGGGCGCGTTGAACACCGGCACGCCAGCGCTTTCGGCGGCGTCCAGGTCCACCTGGTTGGTGCCAATGCAGAAGCAGCCCACGGCCAGCAGCCGTCGTGCCTCGGCAAGGACGTCCGCATTGAGCTGTGTGCGTGAGCGGATGCCCACGATGTGCGCGTCGGCGATGGCCTTTTTCAACAAATCGCCGCCCAGCGATTTCTCATGGAGTTCGATCTGGGAATAGCCGGCCTGGCGGAACACGTCCACGGCGCTGGGGCTGACGCCTTCGAGCAGCAGCACCTTGATGTCCGAGCGGGGGTAGGAAGTCTTCTTCATTGATGTGTTCCACGGTCCAGGCCCCCACTATGCCAGATAGCGGCGGCTTTCTGCCGCAGCGCAACAGTAGACGGGCCGCCGCCTGGCTGGCACGCTGGGAAGCCTGCCACGGAGCTACCATGACTGACCCGCGCCTGGCCGACCTTGCCCGTCGCGCCCCCGATACCCGCCTGCTGACCGACCCTTCCGATCTGGGGCACTACGGCCGGGACTGGACGCGCCGGTGGACGCCGGCGCCGCTGGCTATCGCCTTGCCATCGACCGCAGGCGACGTCCAGACCATCGTCCGCTGGGCCCGCGAACACCAGGTGGCCATCGTGCCCTCCGGTGGTCGCACGGGACTTTCCGGTGGGGCCGTGGCGGCCCATGGCGAACTGGTGGTGGCGTTCGATCGCATGAACCAGGTGCTGGGATTCGATCCGGTAGACGGATCGCTTACCGTTGGGCCGGGGATCGCGCTCGAGGCGGTGCAGAATGCCGCGCGTGAGCATGGCCTTGCATACCCGGTGGATTTCGCCGCGCGCGGATCCTGTTCGATCGGCGGCAACATCGCCACCAATGCCGGCGGTATCCGGGTGATCCGCTACGGCCTCACCCGCCAATGGGTGGCGGGACTGAAGTTCGTCGCCGGCACGGGTGAACTCCTCGAACTCAACCGCGGGCTGGTGAAGAATGCTTCCGGTTACGACCTGCGCCATCTGGTGATCGGCTCGGAGGGCACGCTGGGCATGGTCGTGGAAGCCACGCTGTGGCTGGCCCCGCCGCCACCGCCCACGCAGGTGATGCTGCTGGCGGTGCCGGCGATGGATGCATTGATGCGGGTTTTTGCCGTGGCCAGGGTGAAGCTGCAACTGGAGGCGTTCGAGTTCTTTACCGACCGCGCATTGGAACACGTGCTGGCCCATGGCGCGCAGGCGCCGTTCGACGAATCTTCGCCTTATTACGTGGTGGCGGAATTCGATGCTGACGACGAGGCCAGCCAGGCGGCGGCGCTGGAGATGTTCGAGGCATGCCTTGAAGCGGGCTGGGTCACCGACGGCGTCATCAGTTCCAGCGAGGCGCAGGCAGCATCGCTCTGGCGCCTGCGCGAGGGCATCACCGAAAGCCTCGCCCGCTACAAGCCGTACAAGAACGACATCTCCGTGCGCATCGGCGCGGTGCCTGCCTTCATGGCCGACATGCACGAACTGCTGGCACGCGAGTACCCCGCATTCGATGTGGTCTGGTTCGGCCACATCGGCGACGGCAATCTGCACATCAACGTGCTCAAGCCCGAGGAACTGGACCAGGAGAGTTTCGTAGCGCAGTGCGAGGTGGTGACCAAACACCTCGCTGCGATGCTGCACAAGCATGGCGGCAGCATCTCCGCCGAGCACGGCATCGGCCTGGTGAAGAAGCCCTATCTGGAAGGCACCCGAAGCAGCGAAGAGATCGCCCTGATGCGCGGCATCAAGGCGGTACTGGATCCCGACGGGATCATGAACCCGGGCAAGGTGTTCTAGATGCCAGGTGGCGGAGAAAGGGTTGGACTGGCATTCGCCGCCGCGCCACGTTAGCCTGATTCCTTTCACCTTCAGCCGGTTAACGCAGATGCAGGACAGTCATCGCCAGTTGTACCCCGAGATTACGCCGTACGACGAAGGCTTCCTGCAGGTTTCGCCCCTGCACAACGTGTACTACGAGCAGAGCGGCAACCCGAACGGCAAGCCGGTGGTATTCCTGCACGGTGGCCCAGGTGGCGGTACCAACCCGCGTTGCCGCCGCTTCTTCGACCCCGCCAAATATCGCATCGTCCTGTTCGACCAGCGTGGCTGCGGCAAGTCCACGCCGCACGCGGAATTGCGCGAGAACACCACCTGGACTCTGGTCCAGGATATGGAAGCCATCCGCAAGAAGCTTGGCATCGATCGGTGGCAGGTATTTGGCGGCTCATGGGGTTCGACGCTCGCGCTGGCCTACGCGCAGAAGCATCCCGATCATGTAAGTGAACTGGTGCTACGCGGCATCTTCATGCTTCGCCGCTGGGAACTGGAATGGTTCTACCAGAAGGGCTGCGATGCCCTGTTCCCTGACGCATGGGAACACTACCTTGCGGCGATTCCCCCAGCCGAGCACGGTGACCTGATCAGTGCCTACCACCGCCGCCTCACCAGCGACGATGCCGAGGTGCAAATGGCCGCGGCGCGCGCCTGGTCGATCTGGGAAGCCGCCACGAGTTACCTGTACCAGGACACCTCGCACATCGTGTCCAGTGGCAAGGATGACTTCGCCCTGGCTTTTTCGCGCATCGAATGCCACTACTTCGTCAACGCCGGCTTCTTCGAGGTCGATGGCCAGCTCCTGCGCGATGTCGACCGCATCCGTCACATTCCTACCATCATCGTGCAAGGCCGTTATGACGTGGTCTGCCCGGTACGCAGCGCCTGGGACCTGCATCGCGTCTTCCCTGAAGCAACGTTGCAGATCGTGCCCGATGCCGGACATTCGGCCTTCGAACCGGGCCTCATCAGCGCGCTGGTGACGGCCACCGATCGGTTCGCCCGATGAAAGCTTCCTGCAGGTGCGCCGGTCCATGATTTGAAGACGCGGTGCCTGGCCGCGTCATGGAGAGAAGTCATGCTGCGTTGGATAGCCCTTGGCCTGCTAGCCATTTCCACCCTGGCTCCTGCACAGCCGGCGCCGCCTTCGGGCGCCTGGAACTCCCTGGCCGAGACCACCTGGGTCGCCGAAGGGAGCAGCAAGCCTGCCCGCCAGATCTACGTATTCACCGACACCGAGTGCCCTTACTGCCACAGGCTGTGGAAGAGCATGCAGCCGATGCTCGCCGCCTATCCGGATCTGCAGGTCCGTAACGTGCTGGTGGCCGTGATCAGCGACGACAGCCAGCCCCGGGCCGAAACAATCCTGTCCGCGTCCAACCCCAAGCGGGCCTTCGCGCGCCACCAGGCCTTGTTCGACGGCAAGGGACTTCCCATGGCCAAAACCGACCACCCCGATCTGGCCCAGAAAATCCGGGCCAATGCCACTGTGATGATGTCCTACAACCTGCGCGGCACTCCGGCGATCCTGTATCGGACTTCCGACGGGCTCATTCACCGCGTATCGGGCGTTCCCGATGAAGCGAAGCTACGCAGTATCTTCGAGCAGGCACGCTAAAGCCTGGATGGGACGAAGCGGCGGCCCACCATCAGGCGGGCCGCCGCAGGTTGCATCAGTGACGGCCGAACAGGCCGCTCAGGATCTTGTCCAGTTCCTTCACTAGTTCATCCAGCGTTTGCTGCGTCTTCGGCGGGATCGGGCCACCCACGGCCACCGGGGCGGCCAGGTCCACCACGAAACCATCGTGGTCGGACGCACCGATCGCCTTGGTGGCATCCGGCGCGCTGGCAGCATCATCCTCCGTCTGCACCGGGGCGTCGAGGTCGGCGCGACCATACTGCATCTGGATGAAGCGCTGCTTCGCGGCCACGTTCAGCAGGGCATGGTCGAGCACCTGCACTGTGGGTACCGAGCGCGTGGTGTAACCCTGGATCTTGCCGAAGTTCTCGGTGAACAGGAATGAATAGCGGTCGTTCGCCGGTACCGAGTTCACGGCGTTCCACAAAGCCGGCTGCACGATGTTCGCCGTACCGAGCTTGAGCAGGTTCTGCGAGTCGTCGTAGGTGCCGGAGATCAGGCCCACGACGTCAGTGAAGCCGTCGCTGAACTGGTAGGAGTTGAAATCACCCACCACCATCAGCGGTGAACGTCCTTCCGTCGGGTTCGATTGCAGGGCTTGCACTTGCGTGGCGAGCGACTTGGCCTGCAGGAAGCGCTTCTGACGATCGCGGTCGGCGTCGGCCGTGCCGGACTTGTCGACGTTCTGGCGAGCCTTCGGATGCACGGCGATCACGTTGATGCGCATGTTGTTGGCCCATGGAATCACGGCGGTCAACAACAGCGGCGGGTGGTCATGCAGGAACACCGTTTGGCCGCCGTCCACCCAGGTTTCATCGGCGCCGAGCTGGCGCGTGGAAAGCACGCGGACGCGGTCGCTGCGGACCAGGAAGCCGACGTTGATGCCGCTGGGGTCGTGCCCGGGAATCAGGTAGGCGTCGTAGCGCACCGGGTAGTCGTCACCCAGTTGCTTGGCCAGGCCCTGCAGGATCGGCAGGCTCTTGACCTCTTCCACCGACAGGATGTCCGGCAGGCGAAGCACGCTGCCTACATAGGCGGACAGGCGGCGCGTCTTCAGCGCCACTTGATCGGCGGTGGGCTCCGTATCGCCGCCGCTGCAGGTGAACACGGTGTTGAATTCCGTGTCGCAGAAGCGCTCCATGTTGAAGCCGCCCACACGCAGGGCGTTGAACGGACGCGGCGTCACGGGGCGAGGCAGGTTCACGGCGGTCTTCAGCGCGAACTTCGTCGGGATCAGCGTATAGGCACCGAAGTCATACGAGATCACGCCCTCGGCGCGGAAGGTGCTGCCGCCGTTGAATGGCGTATTCACCGGCACCGCGCCGAAGTCGGCGGTGTTCATCTTGAACACTTCCGGGTTGCCGCTCCAGTTGGGCAGGTTCACGCCATCGGGCACCGGCACGGTGTAACGCACGCCGGGCTGGCGCAGCGAGCGCTTGCCGCTGGTGGTGATCGACACTTCGGCGAAAGGCTCGTCGGAGAAGCGCAGGTTGCCGGTGTTGATCATGCCGTTGGGCACCACCACGCGCATGCTGATCAGGCACTGGAAGTTGGTGGCGCCGCAGTAAAGATTGGCCGGATCCGGCGAGGGAATCTTCTCGTCGAGCACCACGGCTGTGGGCAGGGCGATGCCGCGGCGGGTGACGTTCACCACCGGGTTCGTGATCTCGGTGAGCGAGAAGAAGTTGTCCACTTTGCCGGTGACGTCGACCTCGTCGCCGACAGTGACGGTAGGCGTGCTGCTGGTGAACACGTACACGCCATTGGAGGTGAGCTTGTCATCGTCGGCGCGTGCGTCCGGCGTCTGCATGGTGAAGCCCTGCGGACCGACACCGGTGACAATATTGGCGTGCGTGGCCACGGCCCTTCCCTGATAGGGCGAGAGCTGGTCGTGGCCCTGGATCTGCCACACTTCCAGCGGCACCGGCACCTGGTTCAGGATGGCGCCGATGGCCGTGGCGCGACCGAGGGAAACACCGCCCGTCGGCTGGTTCAAGGTGACATGGAACGCCTTGTCCGGACCTGCCGTGGTGGTGCCATGCACATTCACGTTGAACGCCGCGGTAGTGGCGCCGGCGGCGATGGTCAGCGTGGTGTCCAGTGCGTCGTAATCGCCGGCGGCAACCGTGGCGGTATCGTCACCGGTGGCCACATGCACGGTGACATCGCCATCGACCGGCTTGCTCAGGGTGATGGTGAACGGCATCGGTACATCGCCGGCGCCGGCCACGCTCACCGACGAGTCGGCAATGCTCAGCGACGGACCCTGCGCCACGCAAAGGCTTGCCGCGTTGTGCGGCGCGGTGGGCGCCACCTTGACGAAATCGGCACTGTTATTGCCGCTCTGCTGCGGGATGCCCGCCCCCGTGGTGACCCGGCCATAGCCCTGGTCGGTGTTGCTGGTGCCCAGTGTCGCCAGCGGCGTACCCGCCTTATAGGCGGACCCGGTGGAAAGGCCGACCTGGTCGGTGATGTTGCCGGCGGCGTCCAGCAGGGCCAGGCCACCATCGTCGGTGACGCCCGTGCTGTAGGTGAGGTCACCTGGCACGCTGCCCGAATAACCGCTGGCAGCCTTGTTGGTCAGCAGCAGGTAGCAGCCCGGCCCGATCGACGTGCCCGAGGGCAAGGTCAGGCGCGTGCCGGTGGTGCCGCTGGCGTTGGAGGCATTGAATTTGTATCCGGAGACATCCACCGCGGCGCTGCCGCTGTTGTAGAGCTCGACGAATTCATCGTTGCCGCCCGCCGGTCCGCGGACGCGGAACTGATTCACCACAACGTCGGCGGCCTGCACCGACAGACATCCGATAAGGCCGGCCAGCACGATCAGGCCGCGCGGCTTCGCATACTTGCGCATCGATTTTTCCCCAGGCAACGGATTCCCCGCCCGCAAGTCTGCAGCAAGAAATCGTCACTTTTCGTGACAGCCGTCCCTAGGGCACCGAATGCGCCCGCAACTGGTTCACCAGCTGGCGGTGATCCTCGTCGATCTTGTCCAGGCGGGCCTTCCGGGCGGCCTCGTTCACCCACTGGGCCGTCATCGCGCGCCGGCGTTCGAGGGTGTATTCGATGTCAGCGAAGGGCACCAGTGCATCGTTGCCGACCGGTGCGAAGCCGCTGATGTCGTGGATCAGCTTGAGGTTGGCGGTTTCGCGCGCGCCGTCCTTGCCCTTGCCGTAGTTGGTGATGAATTCGGCGATGCGCTGGCGCAGGGGCGCGGGCAGGTCGCTGCGCACCACGATCACCGCGTGCGGCACCAGGGTCGACCGCCACAGTTCGCGGAGCCTGGCGGCTTGCTCGGGGAAGTGTTGGGCGAAGCGTTCCAGGTCGGCGGTGTTGTTGGTGCCCACGTCCACCTCGCCATTGGCCACCGCCAGGGCGTTGTTCTGGTGGTTGTCGATGTGCACGTTGGCGAAGAAGGTGTCCGAATCAAGTCCGCGGCCGGCGAAGAGTTGCGTTTCCGGTACCAGGTAGCCGGAGACCGACAACGCTTCACCGCGGGCGTAACGCCAGTGACCGGGCCGTGCATAGAGGTCGTTGAGCGTGCGCAGGGGAGAGTCGTTGCGAACCAGCAGCACGGCGTAGTAACCCTTCGAACCGTCGCCTCGGGTGAGTTGGGCCACTACCTGCATGCTCTGGTGCGTCACGGCGCCGAGCGCCAGGCGACCGGAAAGGAATGCGATGTCCACCCGCTGCTCGCCGATCGCCTCGGAGATGCCTTCGTAGGTGCTTACAGAGATGCTTCGCACCGGCCGTTGCAGGTAACGGCCAAGGTCGTCGAGCATCGGCTTCCACGACTCGAGCGATTCGGATGGGCCGCCGATGGGAAGGATGCCGAAGGTCAGCGGCACGGCATTGCCTGGCGGCGGTTCGCTCTGGCGCGCCGATACGGTGAGGCTCAACGCGAGCCAGACGATGAGTACCCCTGCCAGCCGACGCATGAGCGTGCAACCACCCTTGTCGAAGAGATCTACAGCCCGCTAACCCTTCGCGAGGCTACCACGGCCTCGACGCGATTTCGCACCGACAGGGCGCGGAAAATGGCGGCCAGGTGGATCTTCACCGTGCCCTCGCTTATCCCCAGGTCGCGGGCGATCACCTTGTTCGGCTTGCCCAGGGCAAGCAGTCGCAGTACATCGATCTGGCGGTCGGTAAGCAGGCCGCGCAGGCGGTCCTCGATGTTGGCTTCGGCTACGGGCATGTCCTGCGGCCACGACGGGGCGTTGCCGGTGGCCGGATTGAGCATCATCGGCGGCACATAGACGCCGCCTGAGAGCACCAGGCGCACTGCCGAGAGCATGACGTCGGGCGAATAGCTCTTGGGCACGAATCCGTGCACGCCCATGTCCAGCAGCTCACGGATAAGTGAGGGTTCCTCGCTGCCGGAGAGCACGATCACCGGTATGCCGGGCAGGCGGTCGATGGTTTCGCGCAAATGGCTGCGGCCACGCGCACCGGGCATGGTCAGGTCCACCAGGGCGAGGGTTGGCTTGACCCCGGCATCGAGTGCGGCGCGCAGCTCCTCGACGTTGAGGGCCACGGTGAATTCGATCGCCGGATCGAGTTCGGCGAGCTTGAGCTTCACGCCTTCGACAATCAGGCGGTGATCGTCGGCAATCAGCACGTGCATGGTCTTTCCCCTGGCCTGCACTTAGGCGGCCTGTTGGCAACATAGTCCTCGCCGCGCGTCGCGGCAACCATCGCCGTCTCCGGCGGCAAGGACTGAAAAGAAGAGTGTCATGGTCATGTCACCCGCATGGATTCGCGGGCGGCATGCCCGGTCAGTGTCGAAATGGCCTCGCGAAGGTCTTCGGGCGAGACGGGCTTGTAGAGGACGTCGATATCGGCCATGCCGATCTCGCGCAGGCGCTCGGCCCGCGTCTCGCCGGTGATGAGCAGGCGGGCGAAGGGTGGTCGGCGATCCAGGCCGCGGCCGTAGTGGCGGTCCAGCGCCGCAAGCACGTCCAGCCCGCTGCGGTCGCCGGCAAGGCGCAGGTCCGAGATGACCAGGTCCGGCGGCCGCGGCGACTCCGAGGCGATGGCCAGGGCCTGTGCGCGGTCCTCGGCGGTGAACACCTCGCAGCCCCAGCTGGTAAGGAGGAACTTGATGCCCGAGAGGATGGCCGCTTCATCATCGATCACCATGATGCGCAGCCCGGCGATGTCACGTGAAGGTGCAGGTGGCGTGGCGGTGGCGAGAACGCCGGGGTTGACGGTGATGGGCAGTTCGAAGCTGAACAGGCTGCCCTTGCCCACGCGCGACTTCAGCCCGATCGGCGAGCCGATCAGGTCGCCCAGGCGACGCACCGTGGCCAGCCCCAGGCCCAGGCCGCGTTGGGGGCCGTCCTCGCCTTCATGGCCTGGCTGGCCTTCGATGCGGTAGAACTCGTCGAACACGCGATGCCGGTGCTCTTCGCCGATGCCGGTGCCGGTGTCCCAGACATCCACGCGGACGCGATCCCCGCGCCGCCGGGCGCCCACCAGCACGCCGCCGGCGGGCGTGTAACGCAGTGCGTTGCTCACGAGGTTGTTGAGCATGCGCGCCACCATGGTGCGGTCGCTCATCACCCATGTGGTGGTGGGACGCACCACCAGGCGAAGGTCGTGCTGTTCGGCCAGCATGCGGAAGTTGCGGCTGACTTCGTCGAAGACATCGTCCAGCGAGAACGAACGGCGGTCCACCGTCATCGCGCCGGTTTCAAGGCGCGACAGGTCGAGCAGTTCGCTGAAGAGGCTGTCCAGCGCCTGCACGCATTCCTGGATATGGGCGATGCGATCCAGGCGTGCCGGATCCAGCTCGTCCACCGCCAGGCCCGAGGAAAACAACGTAAGCGCGTAGAGCGGCTGGCGAAGGTCGTGGGAGGCTGCGGCAAGGAATCGTGAGCGGGCGACGCTTGCCGCTTCCAGTGCCATGTTCTTGTGTGCAAGTTCGGTGGTGGCGCGCTCGATATCGCTTTCCATGCGGCGCTGGACATCGAGCAGGGCGGCCGCGGCGGCATTGAAGCCCCGCTGCAATTCGCCGATTTCCGTATCGTCGGTCACCTTCACCGTCACGCTTCGGTTGCCGCTGGCCAGCCACTGCACGCCGTTCACCAGGCGGCGCAGGGGCCAGCTTATCCAGCGCGCCGCCTGCCAGCCGATGATGCCGGCTGCCGGCAGGCTGATCGCCAGCCAGATGATGGCGTTGCGCAGGGCGGCGCGCTGCGCCGCCACGGCGTCGGCCACCGATACTTCCACCAGTACCGAGCCCAGGGTTGGCTCGTTGGCATCGCCGATGTCCCGCTGCACGGTCACGGCGCCGGCATCACGGTGATCGTTGGCGGTATCGGCGAGGATCTCGCCATCGGCGGCGCGGATCTGCACGTGCACCACATTGGGCAACGATTCCACGGAGGCGGCGATGCGGACGATGTCGCGGCGCTGGCCGGCACGCAGCGGTTCGGCCGCCATGGCGGCGGTCTGCGTGGCGATGGCCTGGGCGCTGCGTTGGCCCAGTTCGTTGAGGGATTCGAGCTGGTGCCGGGTGAGCAGGGTGACCAACAGCAGGGCGATGACGGTTGCCGGGGCAGCCGCCAAGCACGTAAGGCGCTGTACCAGCGTGGTCCGCCGCCACAGATTGCCGAGCCATGAGCTTGATGGGTCGCGCATAAATCCCCTGCCCGCGCCCTGCCGCGGGGCCTGCCACTAGCCTACAGCCAACCTCCGTGGGCGGCACTCGCCTGATGGCATAGGACTTGCGGTGGGTTGCCCCCGGGCTTACACCTTGGTGCCGAAGATCTTGTCCCCGGCATCGCCCAGCCCTGGGAGGATGTACCCCACGTCGTTGAGTCGTTCGTCGATCGAAGCGGTGAAGATTTCCACGTCCGGGTGGGTCGCCTGGACATGGGCAAGGCCCTCGGGCGCCGCCACCAGGAACAGGCCCTTGATGCGCTTGCAGCCGGCTGCCTTGAGCATCTCGACGGTGGCCACCAGGGTGCCGGCGGTCGCGAGCATCGGGTCGACGATCAATGCGATGCGTTCGTCCATGCGTCCGGTGAGTTTTTCGTAATAGGCGATGGGCTTGAGGGTTTCCTCATCGCGCTGCAACCCGACCACGCTCACCTTCGCCGAGGGGATCAGCTCCAGCACGCCGGGCAGCATGCCAAGCCCGGCCCGCAGGATGGGCACGATGGTGACCTTCTTGCCCTTGATGCGGGCAACTTCCACCGGCCCGGCCCAGCCGTCGATCGTCTTCCTTTCCGTTTCCAGGTCCGCCGTGGCCTCGTAGGTCAGCAACGAGGCAACTTCGCTGGCCAGTTCACGGAATTCCTTGGTGCTGATACCAGCACGGCGCATCAGGCCGAGCTTGTGGGCGATCAGGGGGTGGCGAACTTCGACGACGGGCATGAGTAGTCCTGGCAAAAGCAGGCGCCCAGTTTCGCAGGTCACCAGGGGTCAAAGACACTAGGGGTCAGAGTCATAGCAACGCTCCGCTATGACTCTGACCCCTAGTGGAGGCGGAGTCAGCCCTTCAGGCAGGTGGACATGAAGCTCTTGCGGGCATCGCCCTTGAGCGACTTGTCGCTGGCCTCTTTGTTGCAATTGACCATCTTCTGTTGCTGGGTGATCTTTGCAGGAGACGCGGCGGCGCTGCCCTTCAGGCAGCTGGACATGAAAGCCTTGCGTTCGTCGCCCTTCTTGCCCGTCGCCTGCGTGTTGCAAGTGGACATGCGTTGTTGCTGCGGGGTCGGGTCCTTGGCCATGGCGGGCAGGGCGAAGGCGGCGGCGATGGTGAAGGCGGAAACGGCGGAAACCAGGCGCAGGTACTTGGACATGCTATTCCTCCCGTTGAGAATTCCGGCCGGCGGCCGGCGAGGGGACTATACGCCCGGCGTGCGCACTATGGGCGCACGATTCCCGTCCGTGGTTGAAGGCCGGCGGAGCGGGGTTGGAGCAAGGTTGGGGTCGGAGTAATTACCCCGACCCCGCATGCCCGAAGGATCAGGCCGCGGCCTGTTCCTGGCGGCGGGGGCCCTGGCGCAGGGCTACGCGTACTTCGTCGACGATCAGGTCGATTTCCTCGCTGGTGACGCCAAAATGCGGGGTGAACCGCAGCGAGTTGGCACCGCCGTGGATCACGCCGATGCCACGTTCGCGCATGAACTCCTCGGTGGAACCGGCGCCGAAGCATTTGAAGCCAGGCGCCAACTCGCATGAGAACAACAGGCCCGTACCCTGTACGCGGGTGATCAGGCCACCCAGTTCGTTCTTCAACGCTTCGAACTTGTCCAGGAACTCGCGACCCTTGTCGCGGATGTTCTGGCGGATCGCCGGGGTCAGTTCGCCGAGCGTGGCCAGGGCGACGTCGATGGCGCGCGGGTTGGCTGTCATCGTGTTGCCGTAGATGCCCTTGCGGTAGAGCGCCGCGGCGCGATCGGTCACCGCCAGCACCGACATCGGGTACTGACCGGCGTTCAGTGCCTTGGAATAGGTTTCGAAATCCGGTGCGGCGAACTTCTCGAAGCCCGGGTAATCGACGATCGACAACACGCCGTGGGCGCGCAGGCCGGCCTGGATGGAATCGATCAGCAGCAACGAACCGTGGGCGAGGGTGAGCTCGCGCGCGGCCTGGTAGAACTCGGGCGTGACGGCGCGGCCCGGGTCGCCTTCGCCCATGACCGGCTCCAGGAACATCGCCTGGATGAACCAGCCCTGGCGATCGGCCTCGGCAAACGCAGCCTTGAGTTGGGCCACGTCATAGGGTTCGACGGTGATCAGGGTGTCTTCGTCGCGGAAGCTGGCCAGGTACTGCTTGTAGGTCTTGCGCGAGGAGTCCGAATACAGCGCCGGGCCATCGGTGCGGCCATGGAAGGCGCCCTTGACGGCCAGGCGCTTGATGACGCGGCCGGCATGCTTGCCGCCGGCATCGGTCATCAGCCGGGCATTGACGTCGGCAATGCGCACGGCAAGCGTGACCGCCTCGGAGCCGGAGTTGAGCATCATGAAATGCGAGAACGGACAAGCGCCACGTGTATGGCCCAGTTCCTGGCGCAGTGCGCGGGTCAGGCGCAACTGGGCCACGTTCGGCGTCATCACGTTGGCCATCACCTGGGGGCGCGCCATGGCGACCGCGATCGGGGCGGGATTGTGGCCGAAGCCGAGCATGCCGTAGCCGCCGTTATCGTGCAGCACCGCGCCCTTGAGCGTGACCAGCCAGGGACCCTGGGCCGCGGCAGGCACGAACGGGTTGACCCCGTCATCTGGGTAGAAATTGATGAAATCGTGTTGAAGCACCTGGATCTGTGCGTCTTCATCCATGGCCAGGATGTCCGACATTTCCGGGCGCAGGGCGCGGTGGTAGGCCACCGCCTGTGCCACGGCGGAAACCAGGGCCGGATCGTGGGCGGCGAAACGCTCGATGGTGGCGTCGTCCAGGCCACGGGTACGCGGCTGGCCGCCGAAGTCGCGAAGCTCCCGGAGCTGCTCGATGACGGTCATGGTGGTCTCCTGATAAGGTCGAGCGCCTACCACGGTACGTTAAGGCTGGCTCTAAGTAGCTAAACCATATAGGTTTTCTGACCCAAGGATACCATGCTCCCTGCGCCGCCGGTACCCCCGGAGGGCGTTTTTCGATGCCGCACCGCAGCAGTGGATGACGGCTGTCACTTACACGCGGTGACGGGCTGGACTGATTCGGCTCCCGCGCCGTTCCTAAGCTGATCGCAACTTAGGGAGGTGCTGACATGACCCATCCAGACCAGGTAGTCGCCCGGCTTGCCGGGGCAAAGAAGGCGTACGGAAGCCAGGTGGCCCTGCAGGGTTTCGACCTGGAATTGCGTCGTGGCCAATTGCTGGCCCTGCTTGGCCCCAATGGCGCGGGCAAGACCACTGCCATCGGCCTGCTGCTTGGCCTGTTTCGCGCAGACAGCGGCACGGTGGAACTCTTCGGTCACGATCCGCAACGGATCGAGGCGCGCCGGAAGGTGGGCGTGATGCTGCAGTCGGCGGTTCTGCAGCAGACGCTGAAGGTGGGTGAACTCATCGCGCTTACCGCCAGCTATTACCCCCATCCATATTCGGTGTCCGAGGCCGCGGGTTTCGCCGGCGTGCAGGACCTGCTCGGTCGCCGCTACAGCGCCCTCTCCGGCGGCCAGCAACGGCGCGTGCAATTCGCTTTGGCCACCGTCGGCCGCCCTGAACTCCTATTCCTGGACGAACCCACCGTCGGCATGGACCTGCAGGCGCGGCAGGCGCTGTGGGCCTCCGTACGACAGCAGGTGGCAAATGGCGTTTCGGTGGTGCTCACCACGCATTACCTGGAAGAAGCCGAGGCCCTGGCTGACCGCGTTTGCGTCATGGCGCGCGGACGCGCCATCAGCGAAGGCTCGGTCGATGAGCTTCGCGCCACCGTCGACCGCAAGCGCATCCGCTGCATCACCACGCTCGACTGGGCCACCCTCGCCGGCTGGGAGCACGTGCAGGAAGTGCGCGAGGAGAATGGACGCCTGGTGGTGGTGACCACCAACGCCGAGGCCGTGGTCCGCCGCATGCTCGCCGACGACTCGACACTTGCGGAACTGGAAGTCCAGCGCGGCGGACTTGCCGACGCGTTTACCGAACTCACCCGCGAACCCGGCGATACGCCGGACGCATCGATCAAGGAGGCTGCGTGATGAATGCGATCCCGATGCCGGCCCTCGTGCCGACCGATGCCGCCATGCCGCGCGGCCGCGTGGTCCGCGCCTACCTGATGGAAGCGCGCGCTGAATGCCTGCGTTACCTGCGCGCGCCTGGATTCCTGTTGCCGACATTGCTGTTCCCATCGGTGTTCTACCTGATGTTCGGCATCTTCCTTGGCAAGGCCAACGGCGCGGATGCCGCGCGTTTCCTGCTGGCCAGCTACGCAACGTTCGGCGTGATGGCGCCAGGCCTGTTCGGTTTCGGTGTGTCGCTGGCACTAGAACGCGACACGGGCCTGCTAACCCTCAAGCGCGCCATGCCCATGCCGCCGGGCGCCTACCTGATCGGCAAGATGGTGATGGCCTTGCTGGTGGCGGCCGTGGTGGCCTTGATTCTGCTGGCGATGGCCGGTTTCCTGGCCCACGCCGGCCTTACCTTCGGGCAGGGTGCCAGCCTCTTCGGCATCGAAGTGCTGGGTGTGCTGCCGTTCTGCGCGCTGGGATTGTTCGTTGGCACCCTGATCAAGGGCCAGGGCGCGCCGGGTCTGGTCAACCTCATCTATTTGCCGATGTCCTTCCTGTCGGGCCTGTGGTTCCCGCTGAACCTGCTGCCCGCGCCGATCCAGGCGATCGCTCCGATTTTGCCGGCCTATCACCTGGACCAGCTTGCCCTGTCGGCGGTGGGACTTGGCCAGGGCGGCCAGGCCGTCCACGTGCTAGTCCTGGCTGCCTACACGGGAATTTTCCTGGCCCTGGCGGCGCGGCGCCTGCGCCGGAACGGGTGAAGTAACATGCATTACGCCGGGGACTGGGAGCGCATGTCATGAACGTCGAGTGGCTCAAACCTGCGCCCGATTCGATCGCCGGGCGCCATATCGGCGCGGGAAAGATCAAGGCGCTGATGTTGATGAACCTGGTGTGGATAGGTTGGCTGTTCGGTGACCTCATCTTCTCCAACGAGAAACTCCCGGCCTCCTGGTGGTATTCCACCTTCTGCACGCTGCCGTTTTTCCTGGCCTGCTACTGGCTTTGCTACTGCCGTCCCGCCCGCGAGATCGTGCGTTATGCCTTGGGCATGGCGGCGTTGGCCTTCCTGCTGTTGTGGTTCAACAATTCCGGTGCCAGCACATACATGATTTTCTGCTGTGCGTACCTGGGTTTTGCACCGACGGCGCGACGGGCGATGGCCTATGTCCTGCTAACCGTCGCGTGTTTTTCTATCGCCACGCAGCTCAAGCACTGGCCCGTGGCGGTCACCGTCACCATGTGCTTCATCGCCATCACCGTGGGCCTGGGCAATTCGTTCTATCGCCTGAACTGGCAGCGCGAGGCGGAGCTGAAGCTGTCGCACGAAGAAGTACGCCGCCTTGCGGCCACGGCCGAACGCGAGCGCATCGGCCGCGATCTGCACGACCTGCTTGGCCATACGCTGTCGCTGATCACATTGAAACTCGAACTCTCACGGCGCCTGTTCGACCGTGATCCCACCGCGGCGCGCGTTGAAGTGGAAGAGGCCGAGCGCGTGGCACGGCATGCCCTGGCCGAGGTGCGCTCGGCGGTTACCGGCATCCGTACCACGGGTATCGCCGCGGAGTTTGCTTCGTGCAAGTTGCTGCTCAATGCCTCGGGGGTATTTTTCAGCTACACCAGCGAGGTCGATGACTTGCCGTCGAACGTGGAGCCTGCGCTGGCCCTGATCTTGCGCGAGGCGGTCACCAACATCCATCGCCATGCCGGGGCCTCGCGTGCGGACGCCGCGCTTCGCATCGAGGACGGCGTGTTGAAGTTCTGCATCGCCGACAACGGACGCGGGGGCGTGGGTGATCATGGCAATGGGCTTTGCGGGATGCGCGAACGTGCCAAGGCGCTGGGCGGCGTGCTTGAGATCGAGTCGCGGCGCGGCCACGGGACGCGCGTATCGCTGCGCGTGCCGATGCCGGTCGTGCGCACGGCACCCGCGTTGAGCGTGGTGCCGTCCACGCCGGCGTCGACGCGGCAAGCTTCGTGACGACTATGGCAATGCAGTCCACGCCATGCCAGGGCCGGTTCAACACGTGGTACGCGAGCGTGTTCGCGCCGAGACCTGATTCGGTCCTTGCGCAGTTGAATTCGCCTTTGTACCTGCGGTGGCAGGCAGGCGTTTCGGTGTTCTGGCTGATTGCACTGCTGCAGGTGCCCCTGGCCGGCCGCGGTTTCTCATGGCATTGGTTCGGACCGACATTGGCGTCGATCGCCGTGTACCTGCCGATCTACATCATGGTATTCATCGGGCCGCGTCGATACCTGCCCTGGATCGCCGTGGGCATGGCAGCGATCGGCATGGCGCTGGCGCCGTTCAACAATATTGCCGAGGGCTACCTGCTTACCGCGAGCCTTACGCTTTCGTATCTGGAACGTCCGCGCGCGTGGCTGGGTGGCACCTTGCTGCTCACACTGCTGGCTGCGGCATGGCCTGAGTTCGGCGGCGTGAAGCCTGCGCTGGAGATCGTGCTGGTCGGTGGCATGATTGGCGGCTTCGGCAACGTGCTTTACCTGCGCAACGTGCGCAAGGACGTGGAACTGCGCCTGTCCCAGGTGGAAGTGCGGCGGCTGGCCACCCTGGCCGAGCGCGAACGCATCGGCCGCGACCTGCACGACCTGCTGGGCCATACCTTGTCGCTGGTGACATTGAAGTCCGAACTCGCGCGCCGGTTGGCGATTGCCGATCCGCCGCGGGCACAGCGTGAGATGGAAGAAGTCGAGCGCGTGTCCCGCCATGCCCTGGCCGAAGTGCGTGCCGCGGTCACCGGCATGCGGCGTGGCGACCTGGCCGCGGAGATCATTTCCGCGCGGCTGATGCTCGAGGCATCGGACGTCGCTTTCGAAGCTTCGCTTCCCGTCTCGCTCGACCTGCCGCCCGATACCGAAGCCACGCTGGCCCTGGTGTTGCGCGAGGCGGTCACCAACATCCACCGCCACGCCAGGGCGCGTAACGCGCGCGTGGTGGTCAGCCATGAACCCGGGAGATTTTGCATGCAGATCCACGACGATGGTCGCGGTGGCCTGGGTGCGCACGGCAATGGCCTGGCTGGCATGCGCGAACGCGTGCAGGGCCTGGGTGGCTTGATGCAGATCGACTCACCGCCGCGCCGTGGCACGGCGATCGTAGTGAGCGTGCCGCTGGCGGTGGCCGCGTGATCCGCGTGCTGCTGGCCGAAGACCAGGCCATGGTGCGTGGCGCGCTGACGGCGCTTTTGAACCTGGAGTCGGACATCGAAGTGCTCGGTTCCGTGGCCGATGGAGAAGCGGCCTGGCGCGAATTGCAGCGCCTGAAGCCGGATGTGCTGGTGACCGATATCGAGATGCCCGGCCTCACCGGCCTGGAACTGGCCCAGCGCGTGCGCCGCCACGAATTGCCGATGAAGGTGGTGATCGTCACGACCTTCGCCCGGCCAGGTTTCCTGCGCCGCGCGCTTGATGCCGGTGTCGGCGGTTATCTGCTGAAGGATTCCCCGGCCGAGAAACTCGCCGAGGCCCTGCGCACCGTGCACCGTGGCGGACGGGCGATCGATCCGGATCTTGCGCTGGAGGCATGGTCGGATGCCGACCCGCTCAATGACCGTGAGAGGCAGGTATTGCGCCTGGCCGGGGAAGGGCAGGCGGCCAGCGATATCGCCCTGCAACTGAACCTGTCCCACGGCACGGTACGCAACTACCTGTCCGAGGCGATCGGCAAGCTGGGCGTGGCCAACCGGATCGAGGCCTACCGGCTGGCGCGGCAAAAAGGCTGGCTCTGATCACGCGCAGGTATCGCACGGACAGGCGATAATCGCCTCCAGTCCCCGCGGTTTTAGTCCTCCTTTGAAGAAATCCGATTTCGATTTCGACCTGCCCAACGCGCTGATCGCGCAATCGCCCCTGGCCGAACGCTCCGCCAGTCGATTGCTGGTGCTCGATCGTGGCGCCGGTACCCGGCAGAACCGGCAGTTCCGGGAACTGCCGGGCATGCTCCAGCCGGGCGACCTTCTGGTCTTCAACGACACCCGTGTGTTGCCGGCACGTCTTTTTGGTCACAAGGACTCCGGCGGCGCGGTGGAAATCCTGATCGAGCGGGTCACCGGCACGCACGAGGCACGGGCGCAACTGGGAGTGAGCAAGAAGCCGAAGGAGGGTGGCCGCATCCTGTTGGCCGACGGCAGCGCCGTGACCGTGCTGGGTCGCGAGGGCGAGTTCTTCCGCCTGCGCTTCGAGGGCCACGAACCGCTGGAGAAGATCCTGCTGCGCCTGGGGGAAATGCCCTTGCCGCCGTATATCGAGCGCAAGCCCGGGCAGGACGACACCACCCGCTACCAGACCGTTTTCGCCCGGGAACCCGGCGCCGTGGCGGCGCCCACGGCGGGCCTGCATTTTGATGAAGGCCTGCTGGCCCGGCTGGCAGAGCGTGGCGTGGACTTCGGCTATGTCACCTTGCATGTGGGTGCCGGCACCTTCCAGCCGATGCGCGCGGAGGACATTTCCGACCACGTGATGCACCGTGAATGGCTCAATGTCGGCGCCGAGCTGGTGGAGAAGATCCGCCGCACCCGCGCCGCCGGTGGCCGCGTGGTCGCTGTGGGCACCACCGTGGTCAGGGCGCTGGAAAGCGCCACGGTGGAAGGGCGCCTGCATCCCTTTGCCGGCGAGACGCAGATATTCATCTTCCCGGGCTACCGCATCACCAGCATCGACGGGCTGATCACCAATTTCCACCTGCCGCAGTCGACCCTGCTGATGCTGGTGTCCGCTTTGACCAGCCGCGAATTCATCCTCGATGCCTACCGGTATGCCGTGCAGGAGCGTTACCGCTTCTTCTCCTATGGCGATGCCATGCTGGTCTGGCCTGGCAAGGACGCCTGATCCTTAGGCGGGCCCGGCGCCTGATAAACTGGGCGGATGTCCAAGCTCACTTTCGATCTGCTGGCGACCGATGGCGCCGCCCGGCGCGGCCAGCTGTCCTTTGCCCGCGGCACCGTCCAGACCCCGGCGTTCATGCCCGTGGGCACTTACGGCTCGGTCAAGGCGATGACCCCGCGCGACGTCCGCGAGACCGGCGCGCAGATCATCCTCGGCAACACCTTCCACCTCTTCCTGCGGCCGGGCCTGGACATCGTCGGGCGTTTCGGCGGCCTGCACCGGTTCATTGGCTGGGATGGCCCGATCCTCACCGATTCGGGCGGTTTCCAGGTGTTCTCGCTGGCCCACAAGCGGAAGATCACCGAGGAAGGCGTGACCTTCGCCTCACCGGTGGACGGTTCGAAGGTGTTCCTGTCGCCCGAGGAATCGATGCGGATCCAGACCGTACTCGACTCGGACATCGCGATGATCTTCGACGAGTGCACACCGTACCCGGCCACCGAGCCCGTGGCCGCGGCCTCGATGGAGCTGAGCCTGCGCTGGGCGGAGCGGTCGCGCCGGGCGTTCGACGAGGCGAAGAACCCCAACGCCCTGTTCGGCATCGTCCAGGGCAGCACTTTTGAAGGATTGCGCCATCGGTCGGCCCGGCGCCTGGTGGAGATCGGCTTCGACGGGTATGCCGTGGGCGGCCTGGCGGTGGGTGAGCCGGAGGCCGAGCGCAACCACACGCTGGACCTTACCTTGCCGATGCTGCCGGAGAATCGTCCCCGCTACCTGATGGGCGTGGGTCGCCCCGAGGACATCGTCGAGGCGGTGCGCCGGGGCATCGACATGTTCGATTGCGTGATGCCCACACGGAACGCCCGTAATGGCTTCCTGTTTACCGATACCGGCACGTTGCGCATCCGTAATGCGAAATACGCAACAGATACCAGCGTGATCGAGGAAGGTTGCGATTGCCACGCCTGTGCCAACGGCTTCAGCCGGGCCTACCTGCGGCATCTTGACCGCTGCAACGAGATCCTGGGCAGCATGCTGGCCACCATGCATAACCTGAGGCACTACCAGCGCCTGATGGTGGGGTTGCGCGGGGCCATCGAAGCAGGCTCCCTGGACGATTTCGTGGCCCGGTTCTACGCCCGCCGGGCGGGTTCGGCCGCCGGTTAGCGGAACTGGGCGGCCGCGGCGGCGTCCAAACATCACGTTTAATCCACCCGCATGGCATAATCACCGGCCTTTTACCTGTCGGTGGCAGTTTTTCCTGTTGCCGCCGCAACTTGCGAGTACTGATGATGAACTTCCTGACTTCCGCCGTGGCCCAGGCCGCCGCTCCCGCCGCTGGCGCGGGCAATGCCGGCGCGCTGGGTCTGTCCCCGCTGGTGCTGATCGTGCTGATGTTCGGCTTCATGTATTTCTTCATGATCCGTCCGCAGCAGAAGCGCCAGAAGGAACACCGCAACCTGCTGGCGAACCTGGCCAAGGGCGATGAAGTGGTCACCAACGGCGGCATTGCCGGCCGTATCGACGAAGTGGGCGAGCAGTACCTGTCGGTCGAAGTGGCCCCCAACGTGAAGGTCAAGCTGCAGAAGGGCGCTGTCTCCCAGGTGCTGCCCAAGGGCACGCTGAAAGGCCTCTGATCCACCCGTCCAGATCCAGCCGGGGCGCGGGCCCCGGCCTACAGGGAATTGCAAGGCATGAGTGATTTTCCACGCTGGAAATACGCGTTGGTGGTGTTGGTCCTGATCTTCGGCGTGATCTATGCGCTGCCGAACGTGTTCAAGCCTTCGCCCGCGTTGCAGATCGCGCCCAACCGCGGTCAGGTGGTCGACGACGCGCTGAAGTCGAAGGTGCAGGGCATCCTGGACCAGAACAAGCTCGCCGTGACCGACGTCCAGGTCGACCTGGTCGCCCAGCGCATGCTGATGAAATTCCCCGATGCCGAAAGCCGCGACAAGGCGGCCGACGCCGTGCGCCCGGTCCTGGGCGATGGCTACATCGTGGCGCTGAACCTGGCCTCCAACGTGCCTTCGTGGCTGGGAGCGATCCATGCCGCGGCCATGCCGCTGGGCCTGGACCTGCAGGGCGGTGTGCACTTCCTGATGGAAGTGGACCAGAGCAGCGTGCAGGACAAGCTTGAAACCACCTACGCCGATGACATCCGCAGTCTGCTGCGCGATAAGAACATCCGTTACGAGTCGGTTACCCGCAACGGCCGTGGCGCCGGTATCGGCATCATCCTGAAGAGCGATGCCGACCGCGACGCGGCCAGCGCCGCCATCGCCGTGGACCACCCGGATCTCATCCTCGCCAACGGCAACAGCACCGGCGACCGTTTCGTGCTCAACGCCACGGTGAAGCCCGACAAGCTGCGCGAACTGGCGCAGTCGACCATCCGCCAGAACCTCACCACCCTGCGCAACCGCGTCAACGCGCTGGGCGTGAGCGAGCCGTTGATCCAGCAGCAGGGCGACAGCCGCATCGTGGTGGAACTGGCAGGCGTCCAGGACACCGCCGAAGCGAAGAAACTGCTTGGCGCGGTGGCCACCCTGCAGTACCGGGAGGGCCTGGCAGGTCCCGGAGATCCGCGTGCGCAGGACGCCCAGCGCACCGGCAACATCCCGCCCGACGCCAATCTGGTGCTGGGCAACCATGGCGAGCCGTACCTGGTGTCGAAGAAGATCATCGTCACCGGCGATGAGCTTACCGATGCCGCCTCCGGTTTTGACCAGCAGACCGGCACGCCCAAGGTCGACGTGGTGCTCAATTCAGCCGGCGCCCGCAAGATGACCGACTTCAGCTCCGCCCATGTGGGCAAGCCGATGGCCGTGGTCTATGCCGAGCGCGTCACCGACACCAAGGTGCTCGACGGCAAGGAAGTGCGCACGGCGCGCACCTCCGAGCGCGTGATCAACTACGCCACGATCAACTCCACCCTGGGTAAGAATTTCCAGACCACCGGCCTTGCCAGCCCCACCGAGGCCAGCGACCTTGCGCTGCTGCTCAAGGGCGGCGCGCTGGCGGCCCCCACGGACATCGTCGAAGAAGGTGTGATCGGTGCGAGCCTTGGCGCCGACAACATCGAGAAGGGCGTGAAGGCAGTGCTGATCGGCCTGGGCGTGGTGCTGCTGGCGGCGGCCCTCTACTACAAGCTGTTCGGACTGGTCGCCGACGTGGCCCTGTTCTTCAACCTGATCCTGCTGATGGCCGTGATGTCGCTGATCGGGGTCACGCTCACCATGCCTGGCATCGCCGGTATCGTGCTGACGCTGGGCATGGCGATCGACGCCAACGTGCTGATCTGCGAACGCATCCGCGAGGAACTGCGCAACGGCTCCACGCCGCTGGCGTCGATTCGCGCCGGCTACGAAAAAGCCTGGGCCACCATCCTGGACGCCAACGTCACCCATCTTCTGGCGGCGCTTGGCCTGATGACCATGGGCTCCGGTCCCATCCGCGGATTCGGCGTCACGCTGTTCATCGGTATCCTCACGTCGATGTTCACCTCCGTCACGGTGACCCACGCGATCACTGCCCTGATCCACGGCGGCCGCAAGCTCAAGACGCTGTCGGTCTAAGGGGAGAGACACATGGAAATTTTCAACCACAATTCGAATTTCAATTTCCTTGGCCTGCGCAAGTTCACGGTGGGCCTGGGGATTGCCCTGGTCATCGCGTCCATCGTGTTGGTCGCCGTGCGCGGCTTCAATTACGGCCTGGACTTCACCGGCGGTCTTTCCGTGCAGGTGGCCTACAGCAGCCCGGTGGAAGTGGCCGACGTTCGCCAGGCCCTGGTGAATGCGCACTTCGAAGACGCCGTGGTGGTGCCGGTGGGCGGCGCCAACGGCCTGCAGATCAAGCTGCCCATCCGCGTGGTGGACGAAGCCGGCGCCAATCTTCCCGCCGACAAGCGAGCGGACAAGGTGCGCGACGAGATCCTGGCGGCACTGAAGGCCACGCGCCCGGATGCCACGGTGAAGGACCGCTCCTTCGTCGGCGCCCAGGTGGGCGAGGAACTGCGCAACGATGGCTATATCGCGATGATCTTCGTGATCATCGGCATCATGGGCTACCTCTGGATCCGCTTCGAACGGCGCTTCGCCATCGCAGCGCTCGCCACCGAAGTGCACGACGTGCTGGTGACCCTTGGCATCTTCGCGCTTACCCGGCGCGAGTTCGACCTCACCGTGCTCGCCTCGGTGCTGGCGGTGGTGGGTTATTCGATCAACGACAAGGTGGTGGTGTTCGACCGCGTCCGCGAACTGTTCCGGGCCAGCCGCAATGCCACCCCGGAAGAAGTGCTCAACCGTTCGATCAACAGCACGCTGTCGCGAACGATCATCACGTCCCTGTTCACCGGCATCACCATGGCGGCGCTCTACTTCATCGGCGGCCCGGTCGTGCACGGCTTTGCCATCACCATGCTGATCGGCATCGTGGTAGGTACGCTGTCGTCGATCTTCATCGCCAGCCCGATCCTGCTGTGGCTGGGGGTGTCGAAGAAGGACCTGATGCCCGTCACCAAGGACAACCCGGAGCTTGCCCGCCGGCCTTGAACGCAGGTAATGGGGTCAGAGTAATTACTCTGACCCCGCTCTCCAAAACGGACGGGTGCTCAAGCTATCGGCTGTTCTGCCGATAGCGCGCATACCAGCCGCCTTGCCTATGGCGGATGGCTGGCATTGCATGGCTGCTGGAAGCGGCGTTATAACTGAGCCCGACGGGCCGCTTTGAAGGCAGGATCATGAGACGGCGCATCGTGGGAAATTACGCAGTGCAAGTGCGCTGCAACGAGGTATCGGCGGGGTGCTTCAAAAGCGCCTATATCGTCGAGCGACTGCCTGCGGCCGGCAAAAAGTACTTCGTGATGATCTCCCTGCTGGAAACCTTCGACGATCGGGAAGTGGCGATCGAGCGGGCCATGGCCCGCGGTTTCAACCATGCCCAGTGGCTGAATTCATCGCTCGAGCGCATCGCCACCGAAGACTGAGCCGCGTGCCGCAGCGCACAACATAAGCCTCAACTTTTCTTTCACAGGGCCGATAAGCCGTGGGTAGCGACCCAAGGGCAGGGCTCATGTTTGTCATCATCGGAACCATCGTCGTAGTGATCAGTGTGATGGGCGGGTATCTGCTCTCGCACGGCAATCTGCTGGCGCTGTGGCAACCGTACGAGTTTTTGATCATCGCCGGCGGCGCTATCGGCGCCTTTATCGTGGCCAATCCTCCTGCGGTGGTGAAGGGTGCCCTGCGTGGCTTGACGGGCCTGTTCAAGGGTCCCGCCTACGGCAAGCAGGACTACATCGACCTGTTGTCCATGCTGTACGACCTCTTCAGCGCCATGCGCAAGGAAGGCCTGTTGGCGCTGGAGGCGCACATCGAGGACCCCGCCAGCAGCCCGATTTTCTCGGCGTACCCGCGGCTGGTCCGCGAGCATCACCTGATCGATTTCACCACCGACTGCCTGCGCCTGATCGTGGGCGGCAACATGAACCCGCACGAGCTCGAAGCCCTCCTGGACGTGGAGCTGGAAACCCACCATGCCCAGGCCGAGGCGCCGGCGATGGCGGTGGCCAAGGTGGCCGATGCCCTCCCGGGCTTCGGTATCGTCGCGGCAGTGCTCGGCATCGTCACCACCATGTCGCAGCTGGGCGGCGATACCTCCCGCATCGGGGAGCACATCGCCGGCGCGCTGGTGGGTACGTTCCTTGGCATCCTGCTCAGCTACGGATTCATAGGGCCGCTCGCTGCGGCGATGGAGGCCCGCGTGCAGGAAGACGGCAAGGCCTTCGAATGCGTCAAGGTGGCATTGCTGTCGAGCCTGCGCGGCTACAACCCGATGGTCGCGGTGGAGTTCGGACGCAAGACGCTGTCGTCGTTGACCCGTCCGACGTTCGTCAATCTTGAAGGCCACCTCAAGAGCGCGCGCTGATGTCAGAGCCCGAGATCATCATTGTCAGGCGACGAAAGAAGGCGCGTCACGGCCACCACGGCGGCGCCTGGAAGGTCGCCTATGCCGACTTCGTCACCGCGATGATGGCCTTCTTCCTGGTCATGTGGATCATGGGCGTGGGTACGCGCGAGCAGAAGGCGGCGATCAGCGACTACTTCAAGAACCCGTCGATGACGCCAGGCAGCTCCATGGCCGCGTCGCCGGGCAGCATGGGCCCGGGCGGCGCCAGCAACAGCATGATCAAGCTGGGCGGCGCCATGGACATCAACCATGGCCAGGGCAAGGACTACCGGCAGGCACCGCCGGGCAAACAGGCACCGGGCGATGAAACCAAGTTCGCCAAGGAGCGTGACAAGGCCCGCCTGGATGCCTTGCGCAAGGATCTGAACGCCGCGCTCGAGCGTAGCCAGGCGCTGGCTCCCTTCAAGGACCAGCTGCTGCTGGACATCACCTCAGAAGGGCTGCGCATCCAGATCGTCGACAAGCAGAACCGTGCCATGTTCGATACCGGCAGCGCCACGCTCAAGCCCTATACCGTGCAGATCCTCCACGAGCTGGCGGGCTTTGTCGACCAGGTGCCCAATCGCATCAGCATCTCCGGCCACACCGACGCGACGCCCTATTCAGGCACCGACGGCACCGCTCATTACGGCAACTGGGAGCTCTCGGCCGATCGTGCCAATGCGGCACGCCGCGCCTTGCTCGATGGCGGCATGCCGGTGGAGAAGGTGACGCGCGTCGTGGGCCTGGCCGAGGCCGTGCCCTTCGACAAGGCCGACCCCACCAGCCCGAAGAACCGCCGCATCAGCATCGTGGTCATGACCGAGGCTGCTGCCCAGGCCGCCGCGGAACCGGAGATGGCCGAGACCCCCGATTCGGTCACCCCGGCGGCCCCGGTCGCGGCGGCAGCTTCCCTGCTGCCTGGCAAATCGCCGGTCAACGCCATGGCATCGACCACGCCGGCCTCCCCCCGTACGCCGCGTCCGCCTTCATCGGGCCCCGGTGCAGGCATGCCCTAGCGGCCGGTACGCTTTCCGATTATTTCCCGTCTTGAAGAAAAATCAGGTGCCGGTTCGCCTGCGTTAAGTTACATTCGAACCATTCAACCTTCCGTGGGACCCAAGGCAAGTGGAATCTTCGCGCAAGCGCGTCCTCGTCATCGAAGACAACAGCATCCTGGCGGTGGCGCTGGAGGAAACCCTCCTGCACCTGGGGCACGCCATCGCCGGTACGGCGCAGAGCCTGGACGAGGGTGTCCGGCTTGCGCGCGATGCCGACATGGACTTCGCCGTGGTCGACGTGGACCTGCACGGGCGCGATGCCTTCCCCATCGTCGACGTATTGCACGAGCGCGGCATTCGTTTCGTGCTGGCCACTGGCCTGCCGCACGATGAAATTCCCGCGCCGTACGACAAGTCGGTGATCGTCAGCAAACCCTATGACATGCGCGAGCTGGAACGGGCGATCATCTCGGCCGGTTAGGCTGCGCGCAGGGCGTCGTGCAGCGCCGCGTCCAGGTCCGCGCCGGCGAACGGTTTGTGCAGCACCTTCACCCCGGCGAACGACGGATCCACCCCGGGCGAGCCGTAACCGGTGGCGAAGATGAAGGGGATGTGACGCTCGCGCAGCACGTTGGCAACCGCGAATGAGCGCTCGCCGGCCAGGTTCACGTCCAACATGGCCACATCCAGTTCCAGCGAACTTGCAAGCTCCAGGGCTACCGGCAGGCTGGGTGCGACGCCGGCGATGTCATAGCCGCGATCACGGAGCATGTCCTCGATCATCATGCCGACCATCGGTTCGTCCTCGACGATGAGAACTCGACACCCGAGCAAAGAACTAGCCATCGAATCGAATCCTTCCACCGGCGTGCCTCCGCCGCTTGAGCATTACGATGGGCGAGTGCATGTGCAGGGGACGTGGATACTTTTCATCGCAAGGATTCATTCAGCGCAGCCAACTGCGCCGGCGTGCCCACGTTTGCCCAGCGCCCGTCGAATCGTTCACCGGTGGCCTGGCCTGCGGCCATGGCCTTGCGGTAAAGCGGTCCGAGTTTGAAAGCCCCGGGCGGATGGCCTTCAACCAACGCGCGCCGGTAGATGCCGATGTTGCCGAAGGTCAGCCGTTCACCCGCACCTGTGTCGTGCAGTCGGTCGCCATCCAGGAAGAAGTCGCCGCCGGCGTGCCACTCGGGATTGGGCACCATCACCAAGTGCACCAGCCCCTTCGGCTCGGTAGGCAGCCGGGCGTAATCGTAGTCGGTGTTGATGTCGGCGCTTAGCGCCACGAAGGGTTCGGGCCCAAGCAAGGGCAGCGCGCGCAGCATGCCCCCGCCGGTTTCCAGCGGCTCGGGGCCTTCATAGGAATAGCGGATGCGCACGCCCCAGCGATCGCCTCCGCCCAGGAGTGGTTCGAAGCGGTCGGCCAGGTGCGAGGTGTTGATCACCACGTAGCGGATGCCGGCGGCGGCAAGTTTCTCCAAGTGCCACACGATCAATGGCTTGCCCCCCGCCATGAGCAGTGGCTTGGGCGTGTGGTCGGTGAGCGGACGCATGCGCTCGCCGCGACCGGCGGCCAGGATCAGCGCGTGCCTCATGGGCGCGGGTGGGTGAGGTCCACCCCTTCGGTATGCTTGGCCAGGAACGCGGCGAAGCCTTCCAGTTCGTGGTGACGGCGCGCCACCTTCATCACATAGTCCAGTACCAGCGGAAGATCGGCCAGGTACGAAGCCTTGCCGTCGCGGTACATCAGCCGGCAGAAGATGCCCAGCACCTTGATGTGCCTCTGCAGGCCCGCGAAATCGAACCAGCGCATGAAGGTGTCTGCGTCGACATCGTCGCCGATCACATGCGCGTGCAGCAGGCGCAGGCGATAGCTTTCCACCCAGCCGGCTACGCGCTCATCGTCCCAGGCGATGTAGCAATCGCGCAGCAGCGATGCCAGGTCGTAGGTGACCGGGCCCGTCATCGCACCCTGGAAATCGATGATGCCCGGGTTGTGGCCGGGGCAGACCAGGAGGTTCCTGCAGTGGAAGTCGCGGTGCATGAAACCGCGCGGCTGGGCGGCGATGTTCGCCATCACCACGGTGAAGGCGAGCTCCAGTTCGTCCCAGCCATCGCAGCCCAACGCAAGGCCGAGGTGGCGGGTCAGGAACCAGGTGGGCATCAGTTCCATTTCCATCGTCTGCCAGGCGCGGTCGAACGCGGGCAACCCGGCGGGATCGACATACCGCTGCATGCGCAAAAGCGCATCCAGTGCATCGCCATAGAGTGCGTCGACGGTATCGGCGTTCAATTCCGGAAGGTAGGTGCGGTTGCCGAGGTCCTCGATCAGCAACAGACCTGTCTCGGTATCGGCGGCAATCACGGCCGGCACGTGCAAGCCGGCGCCGGCCAGCCGCTGGCCGATCTCGAGCCATGGGCGTGGGTCTTCGCGGTCGGGTGGCGAGTCCATCACGATCACCGATCCTTCGGAGGTGTGCCCGCGCCAGTAGCTGCGGAAGCTGGCATCGGCGGACGCGGGCTCGAGCGTAAGGGCGGGTTCCTTCGTGGCCGCACGGGCCCAGGCAAGCCGGACGGCGGCGTGATCGTCGTGGGGATCCATGGCATGGCCGAAAGGGGGATGCCTGCAAGCTTAGCGTCTGACCGACCATGGTCGCCAATATCACTGACCATTGGATCTTGTTGCGCTGCAGCGCGTGTGATATCGATGCAGTCTTGGCCATACCGGGGAGAGGAAAAGACTATGGCGACGCCTGAAATGGCCATGACCCGGCGCGACCTGCTGCGCATGATCGGGATAACCGCCGGGAGCGCGGTGATGTACCAGGCCATGGCAGGCATGGGGGCAATCAAGACACCACCCAAACGCCCGGCCACGAAGCTCGAGGGCAGCGTGCGCGGCACCTCGGTGCTGATACTGGGCGCGGGCCTGGCCGGCATGGTGGCCGCCTATGAACTTCGCAAAGCCGGTTACAAGGTGCAGGTACTGGAATACAACGCCCGCGCCGGCGGCCGCAACTGGACATTGCGAGGCGGCGACACCTACACCGAGCTCGGTGGCGAAACGCAGCATTGCCAGTTCGACCAGGGGCAGTATTTCAATCCTGGTCCATGGCGCATTCCCTATCACCACACCGCGCTTATCGGTTACTGCCGCGAGCTCGGTGTGCAGCTGGAGCCCTTCGTCCAGGTCAACTACAACGCCCTGGTGCAGGCCACCGGCTACTTCGACGGCAAGCCACAGCGCTTCCGCACGGTGAAGTCCGACTACCACGGCCATGTGGCGGAACTATTGGCCAAGGCCACCAGCCAGGGGAGCCTGGACAAGGAAGTAAGCAAGGAAGACAAGGAAATCCTGCTTGAATCGCTGCGCTACTGGGGTGGCCTGGACAAGGACTTCCGCTACGCGATGGGCCCGCAATCGGCCGATCGACGCGGATATGCCAAGGAGGCCGGTGGCGGCCTGAATGCCCGGCCTGAATATTCCCAGCCGATGCAATTGCACGACCTGCTCGCTTCCAACGTGTGGCAGAACCTGATCGTCGACGGCGCCTACGAGTACCAGACCTCGCTGATGCAGCCAGTGGGCGGCATGGACATGATCGGCAAGGCCTTCGTGCGCGAAGTGGGGCAGCTGATCCGTTACAACGCGAAGGTCACCAACATCGAGCAGGACGACCATGGGGTCAGCGTCACCTATCAGGACACGCTCAAGCCCGGCGCCCCGCAGGTGGCCAAGGCCGACTGGTGCCTTTGCACCATCCCGCTCTCCATCCTCAGCCAGATCCCGATCCAGGTCGGCGCACCGATGGCGGCGGCGATTTCCGCTGTTCCGTATCTGGCCAGCTCCAAGGTCGGCCTGCAGTTCAAGCGCCGGTTCTGGGAGGAAGACGAATACATCTACGGTGGCATCAGCTACAGCGATTCGCCGCTGGGCATGGTCTCGTACCCGAGCCACGGCTTCGGCGGTTCGAAGGGCGTACTGCTGGGTTCCTATACCTTCGGCACGCAGGCATTCGAATGGACAGCCTTGTCGGCCGCCGAGCGCGTGCGCAAGGCGGTGCAATACGGTCAGCAGCTGCACCCGGCCTACACCCGCGAATTTGAAAACGGCATGGCAGTCGGCTGGCACCGCGCGCCATTCACCCTGGGCTGCTTCGGCCTCTGGTCGGACGAAGGCCGCAAGCAACACTATGACAACCTGTGCCAGGTGGACGGCCGCATCGCGCTGGCGGGCGAGCACGCTTCCTACCTTCCAGCCTGGCAGGAGGGCGCGGTGCTTTCCTCACTGGACGCGATCGGGCGCCTGCATGCGCGCGTGCGCGAAGGGAGCCATGCATGAAAAAGATGATCTTCGTTTTCCTGGCGGGGGTTGCCGGCGTGGCCCATGCCCAGGTGCAGGGCCTGACGCCGTCGACCGGGGCGATACAGGATCCGGCCTTCATCGACATGCGCCATGCGGAGGCCGTCACGGGCGAAGCGATCTTCACCCACATCTGCCAGGGTTGCCACATGCCGCAGGGGCAGGGCGCGCAGGGCGCCGGCGCGTACCCGGCGCTTGCCCGCGACGGCAAGCTTGCCAGCAGCGCCTATCCCATCGTGATGCTGCTCAACGGCCGGGGCGCCATGCCGGCGATCGGCCAGGGCCTGACAGACGAACAGGTGGCCGGCGTGGTCAACTACATCCGCACCCATTTCGGCAACGACTACCACGACGACGTGACGGCCGCGCAGGTCAAGGCCATGCGTCCTACTCCCAAGGAACCCTCGCCATGATGCGCAAGCTCATTCCCGGAATCATCGCCCTTGTCCTTTGTACACAGGCCGCCGCCGTGGACGTTACCCGCCATCCCATTCCCAACAGCAAGTTCCCGATCAGCGCGGCGGTGGAAGTGCCCGCCGGTTCCACGCTGGTATTCCTGAGCGGCGTGGTGCCCACCGCGATCGATGCCAAGGCCGCCAAGGACAGCGTCGCCGCCTACGGCGATACCAAGACGCAAACGGTATCGGTGCTGAAATCGATCCAGGCACAGCTGGCCGGCATGCACCTGAAGATGGGCGACATCGTGAAGATGCAGGTCTTCCTGGCCGGCGATCCGGCCAAGGGCGGCAAGATGGATTTCGCCGGCTTCATGGAAGGCTATACGCAATTCTTCGGTACACCCGAGCAACCCCTGCTGCCCTCGCGTTCGGCGATGCAGGTGGCGTCCCTGGCCAACCCCGGGTTCCTCGTCGAGATCGAAGTTACCGCTGTCAGGCCGTAGCGTCAGTTACTCCGGCAAGGGGTCAGAGTCATTACTCTGACCCCCCCAACATGGCGGCGGCGACGATCACCGATCGCTACAGGTTGTAGGCGCGCTCTTCGTGCAAGGCCAGGTCCAGGCCCACCTGCTCGGCCTCGGCATCCACCCGCAGTCCCATGGTGACATCTACCAGCTTCAGCAGCACATAGCTGCACACGGCAGTGTAGGCCACGGTAAAGCCCACGCCCTTGCACTGGATCCACAGCTGGTGGCCGATATCGGTGACCGTGCCGAAGCCGCCCAGCGCCGGCGCCGCGAAGAGGCCGGTAAGGATCGCGCCGATGATGCCGGCCACCGCGTGCACGCCGAACACATCGAGCGAGTCGTCGTACTTGAGCACGTGCTTCAGGCGCGTGGCGGCGAAGAAACAGACCATGCCGGCCAGCACGCCAAGGATGAGTGCTCCTCCGGGACCCGCGGTGCCCGCGGCTGGCGTGATCGCGACCAGCCCTGCCACCGCGCCTGAGGCAATGCCGAGCACGCTGGGCCGCTTGTGGATCGCCCACTCCACCGCCATCCAGCCGATTGCCGCGCCTGCCGTGGCGATCTGCGTTACCAGCATGGCCATGCCCGCACTGCCGTTGGCAGCGACCGCTGAGCCTGCATTGAAACCGAACCAGCCCAGCCACAGCATGCTGGCGCCGATCAGCGTGTACCCCAGGTTGTGCGGCGGCATCGGCGTGGCCGGGTAGCCGCGCCGCTTGCCCAGGACCAGGCACGCCACCAGGCCGGCGATGCCGGCGTTGATGTGCACCACGGTGCCGCCGGCGAAATCCAGCACGCCAAGGTCGCCCAGCCACGAGCCTGGTCCCGACCACACCATGTGAGCGATCGGCAAGTACACCACGGTGAGCCAGAGCAGGGTGAACACCAGCAACGATGAGAACTTCATTCGTTCGGCGATGGCGCCGACGATCAGCGCCGGGGTGATGATGGCGAAGGTCATCTGGAACATCACGAACACGCTCTCCGGTACCGTCTGGTAAAGCGAGGTGGGTGTAACGCCCGAAAGCATCGCGTGACCGAAGCCGCCGATGAACGAGTGGATGTTGGTGACACCCGCCTGCATGCCGGTGGTGTCGAACGCCAGGCTGTAGCCGTAGACGAACCACGCCACGGTGACCACGGCGGTGATGGCGAAGCATTGCATCAGCACCGACAACAGATTCTTCGCGCGCACCATGCCGCCGTAGAACAGGGCCAGGCCCGGGATGGTCATCAGCAGCACCAGCATGGTGGCGGTGAGCATCCATGCGGTGTCGCCGCTGTCGGCCTTGGCCACGGCGGCCTGTGCGAAGGCGCTGGCCGGAGCCAGCACGAGGGAGGCCAGGAAAGCGGTTTTAGGAAAGCGCATCGGCATCGATCTCCTGGGTGCGGATACGGACGGCCTGCTCGAGTTCCAGCACGAAGATCTTGCCGTCGCCGATCTTCCCCGTGCGCGCGGCCTTGGAGATCGCCTCGATGGCGCGTTCGAGCTGTTCCTCGGTCACGGCCAGCTCCACCTTGAGCTTGGGCAGGAAGTCCACGACGTACTCGGCGCCCCGGTAGAGCTCGGTGTGCCCGTGCTGGCGGCCGAAGCCCTTGACCTCGGTGACGGTCATGCCCTGGACCCCGACTTCGGCCAGGGCCTCGCGGACGTCGTCGAGGGTGAACGGTTTGATGACCGCGGTGATCCACTTCATGGCCTTGCCCTCGCATGGTGTCGAAGGCAACGGAGCAGGGACCGTGCCATATGCTGCAAATGCACAAATGCGCCTCGAAACCGCAACTTGCGTGCTGTCGCGCCGGACGTGGAGCCCGGTCGGGGAGCGTGCGACGAAGCTCTTTGCACCGCCGTGGTGCGCCGCGGCACTTGTCGCGCAGGGCAGGAATCAGTACCATTTCGGTCCTGATTACGCTTCCCTGGTTCCCCAACCATGCTCCGCGTCAGCCGCCTCACCGATTACGCCACGGTGGTGATGACCTTCATCGCCGCCCACCCGGACGACGTGTTCACCACGGCGCAGATCGCCGATGGCGCACGCCTGGAGGCGCCGACGGTGAGCAAGCTGATGAAGCTCTTGGCCCACGCCGGGCTGGTGGCGTCGTTCCGCGGAGTCAACGGCGGTTACCGGCTGGGCCGGCCCGCCGCCGAGATCAGCCTGGCCGACATCGTCCAGGCGATGGAAGGCCCGATCGGCATGACCGAATGCAGCGTCGCCGGCGGCCAGTGCGAGCGCGAGGCCACCTGCGGCGTCAGCGGCAGCTGGAAGCAGGTCAGCGGCATGGTCGAAACGGCCATGCGAGGCGTCAGCCTGGCCACCTTCGTGGCCCAGGCGCCGGCGGCCACCCGCGAAGTCGTCCACCCATGAACATGTCTTTGCCTAGGACTTTCGTCCCATGACTCCTGAAACCCTCTCGCCCGTCCGCGACAACGCCGAGGTCGAGGCGGCGCTGAACCGGCGCTATGAGGCCGGCTTCGTCACCGACATTGAATCGGACAGCCTGCCACCGGGTTTGTCCGAGGACATCGTGCGCCAGCTTTCGGCGCTGAAGAACGAACCTGAGTGGATGACCGACTGGCGCCTGGCAGCCTACCGCCACTGGCTCACTATGCCCACGCCCGACTGGGCGAAGCTCAAGATCGATCCCATCGACTACCAGGCGGTGAGCTACTACTCCGCACCCAAGGCCGGTCCGAAATCGCTCGATGAAGTGGATCCGAAGCTGCTGGAAACCTACGAGAAGCTCGGCGTGCCGCTGCATGAGCGCGCGCGCCTGGCCGGAGTAGCGGTGGACGCGGTGTTCGACTCGGTATCGGTGGGCACCACCTTCCGCAAGGAACTGGCCGAGGCCGGCGTGATCTTCTGCTCGATGTCCGAAGCCATCCGCGAACATGGCGAGCTGGTACGCCAATACCTGGGCTCGGTGGTTCCCACGGGCGACAATTATTTCGCGGCACTGAACTCGGCTGTGTTCTCCGACGGCAGCTTCGTCTTCATCCCGAAAGGGGTGCGCTGCCCGATGGAGCTCTCCACGTATTTCCGCATCAACGCGATCAACACCGGGCAGTTCGAGCGCACGCTGATTGTCTGCGAAGACGACGCCTATGTGTCGTACCTGGAGGGCTGCACCGCGCCCATGCGCGATGAAAACCAGTTGCACGCCGCCGTGGTGGAACTGGTGGCGCTCGAACGCGCCCAGATCAAGTACTCCACCGTACAGAACTGGTATCCGGGCGATGAGAACGGCGTCGGCGGCATCTACAACTTCGTCACCAAGCGCGGCGATTGCCGCGGTAATGATTCGAAGATCTCCTGGACGCAGGTGGAAACGGGCTCCGCCATCACCTGGAAGTATCCCAGCTGCATCCTGCGCGGCGACCGTTCGGTGGGCGAGTTCTATTCGGTGGCGCTTACCCACCATCATCAGCAGGCCGACACGGGCACCAAGATGATCCACATCGGCAAGCAGACGAAATCCAAGATCGTCTCCAAGGGCATCAGCGCCGGTCGCGGCCAGAACAGCTACCGCGGGCTGGTGAAGGTGGAGAAGGGCGCTGATGGCGCACGCAATTACACCCAGTGTGATTCGCTGCTGATCGGCAAGCGCTGCGGCGCGCACACCTTCCCCTATATGGAAGTGAAGAACCCCACGGCGATCGTCGAGCACGAGGCCACCACCTCGAAGATTTCCGACGACCAGATGTTCTATTGCCGCTCGCGTGGCATCGGTGAAGAAGACGCCGTATCGATGATCGTCGACGGCTTCTGCAAGCAGGTGTTCCGCGAACTGCCGATGGAATTCGCCGTCGAGGCCAAGAAACTGCTGGAAGTGTCGCTTGAAGGCGCGGTCGGCTGAACGAACATGGACAACAACATGCTGAAGATCGACAACCTCCATGCCCGCGTCGAGGGCAGGGAAATCCTCAAAGGGCTCTCGCTCACCGTCAGCGCTGGTGAGGTGCACGCCATCATGGGGCCGAACGGGGCGGGCAAGTCCACCCTGGGCAACGTGCTGAGCGGGCGCGAAGGCTACGAGGTCACGGCCGGCAGTGTGATCTACAACGGCATCAACCTGCTGGACCTGGAGCCGGAAGAACGTGCCGCTGCCGGCGTGTTCCTGGCCTTCCAGTACCCGGTGGAAATTCCCGGGGTGAACAACACCTATTTCCTGCGCGCCGCGTTGAATGCCCAGCGCAAGCACCGTGGCGAGGAAGAGCTCGACTCCATGCGCTTCCTGAAACTGGTGCGCGAGAAGCTCAAGGTCATGCAGATCTCCGATGAACTTCTGCACCGCGCGGTGAACGAAGGGTTCTCCGGTGGCGAAAAGAAGCGCAACGAGATCTTCCAGATGGCCGTGCTCGAGCCGAAGCTGGCGATCCTGGACGAAACCGACTCGGGCCTGGACATCGATGCATTGAAGCAGGTGGCAGGCGGCGTCAACGCCCTGCGCTCGCCCGATCGCTCTTTCATCGTGGTCACGCACTACCAGCGCCTGCTCGATTACATCGAGCCGGACTTCGTCCATGTGCTGGCTGGTGGCCGCATCGTGGAGAGCGGCGACAAGTCGCTGGCGATAAAGCTCGAGGAGCAAGGCTACGCCTGGCTTGCAGATATCCATCCGGACATCGAGCGCGCCGAGCTTGCCGGAGCCCAGGCATGAGCGAGGCGACTGCCCTGCGCACGCCGCTGGTCGAATCGCAGATCCAGGCCGCGGCGGCGCGCTCGCCGGCTGACGAGCCCGCATGGCTCGCCCAGGCACGCGCGGAAAACCTGGCGGCGTTCGCTGCCGGGGGGCTTCCCGATACGCGTATCGAAGCCTGGAAGTACACCGCGTTGCGCGCGCTCGGCCAGCGCCGCATCGGCCTGGTCGAGGTGGATGCGGCCCTTCATGCCGCCGTCGATGGCAACGGCTTCGCGCTACCGGGTGTCGACGGACCGCGGCTGGTGTTCGTCGATGGCGTGTTCCGTGCCGATCTCTCCACTGTGCACGACGTCGCGGGGCTCGAGGTGGCGCCGCTCTCGGTCGCCCTGCGCGAACAGCCTGAATCGCTGCGTTTCGCCCTGTCGCGGCACTACCGCGAACGAGCGGATGCCTTCGCTCAGCTCAATGCAGCGATGGGCGTCGACGGCGTGGTGGTGCGAGTAGCACCGGGCACGAAGCTTTCCTCGCCGCTGCATATGGTATTCGCCGGCGGTAGCCAGCCCGAGGTGGGCAGCCACCTGCGCGTCGTTGTCGATGTGGGCGCCGGGGCCGCGGTCGATGTGGTCGAGCACCACGTGGCCGTGGGCGAGGCCGGTCACCTTACGACGCTGGTTACCGATATCTCCGTGCACGACGATGCCCGCATGGGCTGGCTGATCGTGCAGGACGCAGGCGTCGCCGCCACCCTGGTGCGTAGGACCCGCGCCCAGCTCGGCACGCGGGCAACGGCCACGGTGCATGCGCTGGAACTGGGCGGCGCCCTGGTGCGCCACGATCTGGCTTGCGACCTTGCGGGTCAGGGTGCGCACCTGGAAACCCGCGGCGTGTTCGTGATCGGCCGGCGGCAACACGTCGATACCCAGCTCAGCATTCGCCACGGTGGCCGCGATACCACCTCCGATTCACTGTGGCGCGGCGTGGCCGACGGTCGTGCGCGCGGCGTATTCCGCGGCGCCATCGTGGTGGCCGAGGGCGCCGACGGTAGCGACGCCGCACTCAGCAACAAGAATCTCCTGCTTTCCAGCGATGCCGAGATCGACACTAAGCCTGAGCTGGAGATCTACGCCGACGAAGTGAAGGCTGCCCACGGCGCCACCATCGGCCAGCTCGACGAACGCGCACTGTTCTATCTGCGGTCGCGCGGTATCGGCCTTGCGCAGGCGCGCAACCTGCTCACCCTGGCTTTCTGTCGCGTGGCCCTGGCCGACATCGGCGATGAGCGCTTGCGCGAACACCTGGGCGACTTGCTGGTACAGCGCCTGCCGCGTGCGGCGGACGCCTGAGGAACCCGTATGAACGCCAAGCTGCACGATCCGGCTCAGCCCTTCGACATCGCGCGCATCCGCGCGGACTTCCCGCTGCTCTCGCGCACGGTGCACGGCAAGCCGCTGGTGTACTTCGACAACGCCAATACCTCGCAGAAGCCAAGCAGCGTGATCGAAGCGGTGGATCGCCACTACCGCGAACACAACGCCAATGTCGCCCGCGCCGTGCACCAGCTGGGCGAGGAAGCCACATCCGCCTATGAAGGCGCGCGCGATCGTCTTGCCCGCTTCATCAATGCCCCTTCGCGCGATGAAGTGGTCCTGACCTCGGGCACCACGCAGTCGATCAACCTGGTGGCCTATAGCTATGCCTTGCCGCGGCTAAAGCCGGGCGATGCGATCGTTACCACGGTGATGGAACACCACGCCAACATCGTGCCCTGGCAGATCGTGGCCGCCCGTGCCGGCGCCACGGTGAAAGCGGCACCGATCGACGCCAACGGCGAGCTCATCGTGGAGAAATTCTTCGAGCTGCTCACCCCGGAGGTGAAGCTCGCCTGCGTCGCGCATGTGTCCAACGTGCTTGGGACGGTGAATCCGGTGCGCGAGATTGCGCGCGAGTGCCGGCGCCGCGGCATTCCGTTGCTGGTGGACGGCTCCCAGGCGGCGCCGCACCGTCGCATCGATGTGCAAAGCCTGGGATGTGATTTCTACGCCATCACCGGACACAAGATGCTGGCGCCCACCGGCACCGGCGCCCTCTGGGCCAGGCGCGAACATCTCGAAGCCATGCCGCCGTTCTTCGGTGGTGGCGAGATGATTCGCGAGGTCCGTTTCGACGGCACCACGTTCGCCGAGCCGCCGCACCGTTTCGAGGCCGGCACACCGAACATCGCCGGTTTCGCCGGGGTGGCCGCTGCCATCGACTACCTCGATGGCGTCGGCTTCGACGCCATCGGCGCGCACGAACAATCGCTCCTTGAGCATGCCACCGGCGCCTTGGGCGAATTGCCGGGTATCCGCCTGTTCGGCAACACAGCCGGCAAGGAACCAGTGATTTCCTTCCTTTTGGACGGTGCGCACGCCAACGACCTGGCTACCCTGCTGGACCTGGAAGGGGTGGCGGTGCGCTCGGGGCATCATTGCGCCCATCCGCTGATGCAGTTTTTCGGCGTGCCGGCCACGTTGCGGGCATCGCTGGCGTTCTACAACACCCACGAGGAAATCGACGCCTTCATCGCAGCGTTGCGCAAGGTGTCCAGGCTGCTGGTGGCTTCGTGAACGGCTGGGTCCGGGTGGGGACGCGCAGCGAACTACTGCCGGGCGAGTTCCGGGTGGTCTTCGACGGGGACACCCCGATCGCCGTTTACAACATCGACGGCGACCTGCATGCGATCGAGGACACCTGTACCCATGACGGCGGGGAACTGGCCGGAGGGCCGGTGATCGGTTACGAGGTGGAGTGCATCCGCCACGGCGCTCGCTTCGACCTGCGCTCGGGTGAAGTGACCTGTCCGCCCGCGTGGGAGCCGGTCGCGGTGTTCCCCGTCCGCGAGGAAGACGGCGCCATCTGGACGCGCGACGATCGCTGAAATTACGCTAGCGGCTTTGAAGCGCCGAACCACACCGTTACAGGGGTCATCCATGCTTTCCCGCGAGCGCCGGCGCACATTGCTGGCCTTTGCCCTGCTGTTTGCCTGCTACCAGGCCGCCGAAGGCGTGGGTGCGCGCCTGTTCGGCAGCTTTGCCATGCAGGGCAGCTTGATGATGATCGCCGTGGCGCTGGCGTGGCCGCTTGGCCACTGGATGGGCTTCCGCGGCTGGCAGGCCTACGCGCTGGAATGGCGGCCGTTCAACCTGGCCTGGCTCGGTGGCGGCCTGGTGATGGCGCTCCTGGCCAAGTACGTGGCCGCCTGCCTGGGGCTTGCCGTGGGCGTGTATCGCCCGGCCCGGATCGCGTTCGAGGAAACCACCTCCCTGGAACTGGCCATGGCCCTGGGTACGGCCGTCGTATTCACCTTCATCCCGTCGTTCGCCGAAGACATTCTTACCCGTGGCTTCTGGTACCGGGCAGCCCGCATCGGCTGGCGCGGCGCGTGGTTCGTGCCGTTCTCGGCCTTGATGTTCATGCTCAATCACATCTATCGCCTGGGTGATGGCCTGTCTCATTGCCTGATGCTCGCAAGCTTCGGCCTTGCTTATGCCATGGCGCTGTGGCGTAGCGGTTCGTTGTGGCTGGCAGTGGGGTTGCACTGGGGATGGAACCTGGCCAATGCCTTGCTCGACCGCGTGCTGCCGGTGGAAGTGGTGAATGCGGCCGCTGCGCCCTATCTTTCCGCCGCCGTGCACCTAGCGCTGGCGGCGATGCTGCTGGCCGTGCCGAAGCTGCCGTCAGAAATGCACCAGCCACGCCAGTGACGTGGTGACCTGGGTGGCCGATCCGTAGCTGCGCACCAGCGGGCTGCGCGCGGCGTCACCCTGCAGGCGGCCGACGTTGATGGCCAGCGCGAATCCGGTCTTCTGGCTGGTGGGGATGAACGCGTCGTATTCGATCGTGGCACTTTCGGTGCCAGCACCCGGTTGCCAGGGCGACGTGCCGATGGCCCGCGCCTGGTCGGGCGTGACGCCGAAGAAACGGCGCATGGCCGCCCTGTTCATGCCGTTCCATTGCACTTCGATCGAATGCTCGACATACCAGAAACCGGGCAGGTTGACGTCGCCATAAATGGCCGTATAGACGCCCGCTCCCTGCGTGTCGTGCGACAGCTGCGTGCCCAGGCTGAAGGTCTTGTCGAAGCGGTATTCAAGGTAACCGCCGCCGTGGATACGCGGCGATAGCGGCGGGATCTTCCCGCCAAGCTGGCCCAGCGAATCGCGCGTGCGTCCCCACAGGTAGTTGCCATAGATGCCGCCATGCCAGGCCTCGCCGTCGATCAGGTCGATCTCCAGGCCGTCGGTGGTGGAAATGGAACCCACGTGCGGCACGTCGATGTCGAAGTAGGGCACCACCTGGCTGCGGTGGTCGCTTGATCCCACCCACCCGGGCATGCGCTCGACACCCACGCCCAGGGCATAGGTGGATGCTTCCTGCGCAAGGCTTCCCGAGGCAAAAGCCGATAACGCCATCCCGGCTCCGACAAGGCCGGCCACGCTGCATTTCATAAGCATTCCATAAGAAAACTGCCGTCCCTCAACGGTGGGACGATCATAGTTTATATATCGCAGGAACATGGAAAGGGGCTCGAAAGCTTGCGTACCTAGCCTTGCGTCAACCCCGTGCGCAGGAGCGCAACGTGCTTATCCCCTCGTCCGCGCCGTGGACCATCCTTTGCGACTTCGATGGCACCATCGCGGTGGAAGATGTCATCGATTCGATGTTAGTGCGCTTCGGCCGGCCCGGCTGGGAGGCGCTTGAAGACGACTGGCGTGCCGGTCGCATCGGTTCGCGCGACTGCATGCAGGGCCAGGTGAGCCTGCTCGATGTCTCCCGCGACGAACTGGACGCGCACCTGGACACCCTCGGCATCGATCACGGCTTCGCCGCTTTCGTGGAACTTGCCCACGATTGCCGCGTGGGCCTGCGTATCGTCAGCGACGGCCTGGATTACGCCATTGCGCGCATCCTGGGCCGGTACGGCCTGGACCACTTGCCCGTGTCCGCCAACCGCCTGCAGCCTGCAGGTCCAAGGCAATGGACCCTTCAATCCCCCTCCAGCAGCGCAGGCTGCGGCGCGGGCACCTGTAAATGCGCGGTGGCATCGCACGCGGCGATGGCACCGGCGCGCACCCTGCTGATCGGCGATGGCGCGTCCGACTTCTGCGCCGCCGACCGCGTGGACTTCGTCTTCGCCAAGCACCGCCTGATCGAACACTGCCGTTCGGCGGGCATTCCCTATGCGCCGATCGCCAGCTTCGAGGAAGCCATCGCGCTGTTGCCCTCGTTGCTGGACGGCAGCCTTACCGACACCCATACCGCGCGTCCGCTTCGCATCGAGAAATTGCCCGCATGACCCTCTTCCCCAAAGACACCATCATTGCCAACGACGACGCGCAGCTGCTTGCCGACGAAGCGAAGTACTGCTCGTTCGGCGACACCGTGCACTATGTCGATCCGCCGAAGATCTTCCGCCATGCCGAAGGAAGCTTCATCTACGACAGTGCCAACGTGCCATTCCTTGACCTGCAGATGTGGTATTCGGCGGTCAACTTCGGCTACGGCAACAAGCGGCTGAACGACAAGCTGAAGGAACAGATCGACCTGCTTCCGCAGGTGGCAAGCCAGTACCTGCATCCGACCAAGATCCAGCTCGCCAAGACCATCGCCCAGGATGCGGAGAAGAAGTTTGGCCTGAAGGGACGCTGCCATTTCAACGTGGGCGGCGCGCAGGCTGTGGAAGACTCGCTGAAGATCGTGCGCAATGCCTGCAACGGCAAGCAGCTGATGTTTGCCTTCGAGGGCGGTTACCACGGCCGTACGCTCGGCGCTTCAGCCATCACCTCCAGCTATCGCTACCGCCGCCGCTTCGGCCACTTCGGCGACCGGGCGATGTTCCTGCCGTTCCCGTATCCGTTCCGTCGCCCGAAGGGCATGACGCCGGAGGAATACTCCGACCATTGCGTGCACCAGTTCGCGCGCCTGTTCGAGACCGAATACAACGGCGTGCTCGACACCAAGACCGGCCAGAGTGAATACGCCGCGTTCTACGTCGAACCGATCCAGGGCACCGGCGGCTACGTGGTGCCGCCGATGGGCTTCTTCCAGGGCATGAAGAAGGTGCTGGATAAATACGGCATCCTGATGGTTGTCGATGAGATCCAGATGGGTTTCTGGCGCACCGGCAAGCTGTGGTCGATCGAGCACTTTGGCGTGACACCCGATGTGATCGTCTTCGGCAAGGCGCTCACCAACGGCCTGAATCCGCTCTCGGGCCTGTGGGCGCGCGAGGAGCTGATCAATCCGGAGATCTTCCCGCCCGGCTCCACCCATTCCACCTTCAATTCCAACCCGCTGGGTACCTCGCTCGGGCTGGAAGTGATCAAGATGGGCTATGAGCTCGATTACGAAACCACCGTGCCTGCCAAGGGCGCGCATTTCCTCGCCGGCCTGCGCGACCTGCAGAAGAAGCACAAGGAAATCGGCGACGTCGACGGCCTGGGCCTGGCCCTGCGCGCGGAGATCTGCACCGAGGACGGCTTCACGCCCAACAAGGCGCTGCTCGACCGCATGGTCGACATCGGCCTTGCCGGCGACCTGGAACACCAGGGCCGGAAGATTGGCCTGGTACTGGATGTGGGTGGTTGGTACAAGAACGTGATCACCTTCGCCCCGTCGCTGGAGATCAGTATCGAGGAGATCGACCTTGCGATCTCGCTGCTCGACCAGCTGCTGACGCGCGCGAAGAAAGCCTGAACCTCGGGCGACGGGCCGGGCATGGCGTTCATCAACCAGCTCGAGCCCTGGGGCCTGTTGCGCGAGTTCAGCCTGGCGCCGCCGGCGGGCTTCCGCAGCCTTACATCCGTCGATGGCGTGCCGATGTTCGACACGCCATTCGACCTGCTGACCACTGCCGACGACGCCATCCGCGCATCGTTGCGCCGGGTGCCGGGCCTGCCGCGCCTGTTGCGCTGGCGCACGCGTTTCGTCGGTTCCACGGTGAGCGAATATGCACTTTTTCCGTCGGGTGCCAACCCGCTCGCCATGGCCCGCCAGCTGCGCGTGGAGCAAGGTGATGCCCGCGCCTTGCTGATCGTCAAGGACCTTCCCACCCAGTCGCCGTTGCTGTCGGAGGACGAGAACGCCTGGGCCACTGCCTTTACCGAGGCTTGCGTGGCCGAGGGATTCGTCCTGCTCGATGGCCAGGCGCTGGCGTGGGTGCCGATCGACTTCGCCGACGAAGATGAATACCTGGCGCGGCTGTCGGCGTCGCGTCGGAAAAACATCCGCCGCAAGCTGCGCAGCCGTGCTGACCTGGATATCCAGGCCGTGTCGAGCGGACCCGCACTGGCGGCGCCTGCGCTTCTGGACGAGATGGTCGCCCTGTACGAGAGTGTCTATGCACAGAGCGAGATTCACTTCGACCGGTTACAGCCGGCCTATCTGCGGGCGCTTTTCACCGATGCCGACAGCGGCGGCACGGTATTCCTTTACCGCCATGCCGGGCGCCTGATCGGCTGGAACCTCTGCTACGAATACCGAGGGCGCCTGGTGGACAAATACATTGGCCTGGCGTATCCCGAAGCGCGTACGCACAATCTTTATGCGGTGAGCTGGATGCACAACCTTGCCCATGCGCGCGAGCGGGGATTGTCCGCCTATGTTGCCGGCTGGACCGACGCCGAAGTGAAGGCGTCCCTGGGCGCCCGCTTTACCCCGACGCGGCACGCGGTATTTGCGCGCAACCGGCTGCTGCGTGCGGTTCTGCGCCGCATGGCTGGCCGCTTCGAAGCCGAGGCCGCATCGTGATCGCCAGCTCGCCCGTGGTGCTGGACCTGGACGGCTCGCTCGGCAGCCTGCCGGCGCGACTGGTATTGCCCCTGCGCGAATGGGAAGAGTCCCTGCGGTTTGCCGCCACCTGGCGCGTCATGCGACGTTTCGGCGCCGCGCTGGACGCCATGCTTCCCGAACGGCACGGCACGGTGTTCATGGGTAGTGGCGATTTCCATCACCTATCGCTGCCCCTGATCGAACGTCGGGGTCGGGAAGGGCGCTTCCAGGTAGTGGTGCTGGACAATCATCCGGACAACATGCGCTTTGCCTGGGGTGTGCACTGCGGCTCCTGGGTGCGGCGCGTGGCGGCGCTGGAGCAGGTAAGCCACGTGCATGTGCTGGGCATCACTTCCAGCGACATAGGAGCGCGGCATGCCTGGGAGAATTACCTGGCGCCGTTGCGCCGCGGCAAGCTCACGTACTGGAGCGTGGGAGTGGATGTCTCCTGGGCCAAGCGCCTGGGGTTGGCTGCGCGCTTCCGGCCATTCGCCACGCCCGATGAACTGGTCGACGCCTTCGGTCGCGAATACGCGCGGGAGCCGACCTACCTGTCGATCGACAAGGACGTGTTCGCTCCCAACGTCGCCCGTACCAACTGGGACCAGGGTGTATTTGGCGAAGACCATGCGCTGGCCGTGATCAAGGCCTTGCAGGGCAACCTGGTGGGAAGCGACGTCACCGGTGAGATCTCCGCCTATCGTTACCGCAACCCGGTAAAGCGCTGGCTGAGCGCGCTGGACGAGCAACCGCTCGTCGGCGGCGCGGAACTGGCCGGCTGGCAGTCCGGGCAGCATGCGCTGAATCTTCGATTGCTCGAAGCCCTGCGCGCCTAGGGCCGCGCCCGCGCCACGCGCTCGAGCACGCGGCAGATCGATTCGAACGTCACGTCATCGAGCCATGGGCTGTTGCTGATGGTCATGCTGCGCGCGGCAAAGTCGCGCGCATTGGGGACGTCGCCAGGAATCGGTCCCAGCGCCGGATAATCGGCCATGGCATGGATGAACAGGCGGCTGACACCGTGGCCTCCGGTCCATAGGGCATCCATCGCCAGGTCGCGGGTGGCGCGATCACACAGGCGCAGCAGGAAGTATGGCCAGGTGCCATGCTGGCCCGGGCCATCGCCGAACACGTGCACGCCGTGGATGGCACGCAGCCGCGGCAGACGGCTCGCGGCACGGTGGTTGCCGGCGGCAAGGAAGGCGGGCAGGCGGGCGATGGCCGAGCTGCCCACGCCGTTGCGCCAACGACCCACGCGATGGAAGGGCAGGCCATCGGGCATGTCGTCGCCCACGGCCTTCACCAGCTCGCCCCGGGACAGCGCGCGCCGCAGTGGATCGCCGTAGGCACGGCGCAACCCGCGCGGATGATAGAGCGCTGTGTATCCCAGCAGTTCGGCGCTACGCCGCAGCTCCCAGTCCAGGCGCCATGGCTGGTGTACTTCGCCCATCGCGCGGCGGACATCCGCACGGCGGCTTACTAGCAGGCCGCCTTCGAAAATCGAAAGGCCCTTGCCGGCGGCAAGGCTGAAGAACCCGACGTCGCCCTGCATGCCCACGCTCTCATCGCCCACGCGTGCACCCAGTGCCTGCGCCGCATCCTCCACGACGAAGGCACCGGCATTGCCGGCGATGTGCGAGATGGAGGCCACGTCCACGATCCTTCCGGCCAGGTGGGTGGGCAGCACCGCCAGCGTGCGTTCGTTGCACGTGGCTTCCAGTTGCCGTGGATCGAAGCCGAAGCCGCCGTGCTCGGTGTCGCAAAGCTTCGGCTCAAGGCCGGCGCGGCGCACCGCCAGGCCGACCAGCGGGCATGTATAGCCCGGCATCACCACTTCGCGGCGCGCTGGCGCCATGGCGTGCAAGGCGCGAAGCGCGATCACCAGAGCGGCCGACCCCGAGCAGGTGAGGAGGGCATCATCGCAATCCAGGAAGCTGGCCGCGCGCGTGGCCAGGCGGGGCCGCCGCGGCAACAGATCACGCCAGCGCAGCGGCAGCCCCGCGGTCGGCGGGATTTCAGTCTGGCGCTGCATCGCGTTCGGCCAGCGCCAGACAGACGATGCCGGCGATGATGGCCAGGGCGCCGGTCACGCGCCCCGGTGTCAATGCTTCGTTGAACAACCATGCCGAAAGCAGCAAGACGCTCACGACTTCAAGGTGCGAGGCGGCGAATGCCGGGCCGATCGGCGCGCGTTGCAGCAAGGTCATCCAGCTGAAGAACGCACCGAGGTAACCGATGATGGCGCCGTAGATCCAAAAGTGGGAAAACACGCGCCATAGCCACGCGGCATTCGCTTCCACCGGCAACGCATGGCTTCCGGCCATCTTGAAGGAAAGCTGTGCCAGCGTGTCGAAGGCCATGAGGCACAGGAAACCCACGATATAGAAGCGGCGCATCAGGTGGCTCCCACGATGGCCACGCCCAGGCTCACCAGGGCCATGCCGGTCACGCGCAAGGTGGTCAGCCGTTCGCCGAACAGCCAGCGGCCAGCCAGCATCACCACCACGATGTTGATCGATCCCAGCAGCACGCCATCGGACAGCGGTACCAAGGAAAGGAAGGCGATCCACACCAGGAACTCCACCACGTAGCAGGCGCCGCCCAGCCATAACCAGGGACGAGCCAGCATGTGCTTCCATCGCGCAAGGCCTTCGCCTGCGTCCGGATCACCTGCCGCGGCCTTGAAGGAAAGCTGGCCTACCGTGTCCAGCGAGATGTTGGCCAGCCACAGGCCCAGCGCCAGCGCGTTCATCGGCGGCTCTAGGCCGCCGCGCGCATGGTGCCGGCGACATCTCGGAAGAATGCCGCCGCGGCGTCTACCAGCACGTTGCGTTCGCGGTCGATGGTGATCATGTGGTAGCTATCGCGCAGCAGCAGCATCTTCACGCGCCCGGCGACACGGTCGCGCACCAGGTAGGCGTTGCCAAGGCTCGCTATGTCGTCTTCGACGGCATGGGCTATCAGGCAGGGCGCGGTTATCCGCGGCAGGTCGCGTTGAACCTGTTTTGAGAGCACGAACATTTCCGCCAGCGCGTGCCATGGATTACCCGGCAAACCGGCGGCCACGCTGTCACCCTGGAACATCTGCCGGGTGACCTGTGCGCGCAGGCGCTCATCACGGATGCCATAGGGCGGTTCTTCCATGAAGCTGCGGTTGCGGCCGATACCGAGCTTCTTGAACATCGGCAGCAGGAACGAGAGCTTCGCCTTCCAGGGGATGCTCCAGCCGTCGTAACGGAACGTGGCGCCGAACACGCCTACGCCGCTCACCAGGTCCGGCCGGTCGGCGGCGAGCTTGAGCGCCAGCAGTGCGCCCATCGAAAGGCCGGCGACGAAGACGTGGTCGCATGTCTGGCGCATCCGCATCGCGGCGGCCTCGACGCTTGCGTACCAATCCTGCCAGGTGGTGGCCAGCAGGTCGTCCTCGCTTCCGCAGTGGCCGGCCAGCTGCACGCCGTGCACGGTGAAGCCGGCACGGCTCAGGCCCTTGCCGACCAGGCGCATCTCGGTGGGGGTGCCGGTCAATCCGTGGACAAGCAGCACACCCAGGCGGTCGCCGGGAAAAGTGAATTCAGCTGGCGCGATCATCAATGTCAGTCCGTGGCATGGGTAGTCCAGCCATAGCAAGAGGTTGCGGGCCTCCGGTTTCAGTCACCTTTCGATGGCCACCGGAAAAACGATCTCCACCCGTAGGCCGCCGCCGCGGGCGTGGGAAAAACGCACGTTTGCCGCGTGCACGTCGGCGATCCGTTCGACGATGGCCAGGCCAAGTCCGGTGCCGCCTTCGCGGGCGGTGGGCGCGCGGAAGAACCGTTCGCCCAGCCGTGACAGCCATTCGTCGGGCACGCCCGGCCCGTTGTCTTCCACGATCAGCTGCGAACCACCCGCCGGGTCCGCGGCCACGCCCACGGTCACCGAGCTTCCGCGCCCGGCATGGGCGATGGCGTTGTCGATCAGGTTGTCGAGCATTTCCTGCAGCATCAATGCGTCGCCGCGCACCACACGTGGCTGGTCGCCACCTTCGAAGCCGAGGTCCACGCCCGCGGCGATCGCATCGTGGATGCGCTGGCCGACCATGCCGGGCACCGCCTTCTGCAGGTCGATGTCCATCAGCGGCGTGTGGTCGCTGTTGGGCGATTGGGCGCGGGTGAGCGACAGCAGCTGGGTGGAAGCGCGCGAGGCGCGCGCGGTGAGTCGTTCGATATGCTCGAAGGCATCGGCCATTGCCTCGGGGCTGCGGTTGGCAAGCGCGCGTTCCACGTGCATGCGGAGCCCTGCCAGCGGCGTGCGCAGTTGATGCGCGGCGTCGGCAATGAAACGCTCCTGCAGCACGAACACGCCGCGCAGGCGCGCGAACAGCCCGTCGATGGTGCGCGTCAGCGGCAGGATCTCCACTGGCACGTCGGTGTCGCCGATCGGTCCCAGGTCGTGTTCGCGCCGCGCCAGGCGCGCTGTCAGCGGATCCAGCACGCGCAGCCCGTGGGTCACGCCGAACCACACCAGGCACAGGATGGCCAGGATCAGGAGCGATTGAAGCGGCACGGTAAGCAGCAGGATTTCTCCCGCGCGCTGGCGCCGGCCCTTGAGTGTTTCGGCGACCTGGATGGTCAGGATGTCCGTGGGATCGTCCGCGCTGGGCACGCGCATCACCGCTGCGCGCAGGGGCCGGCGCCGGTGCATGGTGTCGTAGAGCCGCGGCGCCGCGCCCACCGCGGGCACCGTGGCATTGGGCGGGATGTCCTCGTTCTGGTCCAGGCGTCCGCGCTTGCTGCTGTCGATGGTGAAGAAGGTGCGTCCGTCCGGATCGAATTCCAGCAGGAAGCGCGCCTGTGGCGCGATGTCGCCGGCCAGTCCATGGCTGCTTTCCATGGTGGCGAGCGTCACGGCCGAATCGGACAGGTCCTTGTCGTGGATCGAGTTCGAATAGGCCAGCGCGCCGGCATAGGTGAGCAGGGCATCGCCCACCAGTACCAGCAACACCGGCACCAGCAGGAAGGTCAGCAGCCGCCCGCGCAGGCTCGGCGTGGCGCCAGGGGCGCGGGATCGGCTTGGCACGCCCTTAGTGCTCGGCGGCGGTGGCTTCGGCTTCCTCGAGCAGGTAGCCCAGGCCGCGCACGGTACGCACGCTGGTACCCGAACCCTTCAGCTTGCGCCGCAGCCGGTGCAGGGCGATGTCCAGTCCGTTGTCGGTGAGGTCCTGGTCCCAGTTGCACAGCGCCTCGATCAGCTGCGCGCGGCTGGTGACACGGTCGGGGCGCGCGGCGAGCGCTTCGAGCAGGCCGAATTCGCGTGCGGTGAGTTCCAGCGGGCTTTCCTCTACCCAGGCCCGGTGGCCTGGCAGATCCAGGCGGAGCTTGCCCATGGTCCATTCTGGCGTGCCGTTGCTGGTGCGCCGGCGCAGCTGCGCGCGCACGCGGGCGTCAAGCTCCGCCAGGGCGAAGGGCTTGACCAGGTAGTCGTCGGCGCCGAGGTCGAGTACGCGGACGCGTTCACGAAGGCCTTCGCGTGCCGTCACCACGATCACCGGCAACTCCGTGCCGCGGCGGCGAAGGCGCGTAAGCACGTCGCTGCCGTCCAGGAGCGGCAAGCCCAGGTCCAGCACGAGCAGGTCGTACGTGTGGTCCCGAAGCGCATGGTCGGCGCGTTGTCCGTCGGCGACATGGTCCACGGCGTGGCCGCCCTGGCGCAGCGAGGCGCAGATGCCTGCCGAGATGGAGCTGTCGTCTTCGGCTACGAGAATGCGCATGGTGGTCCCACCTCTTTGCTAGTGATTCTCATTTGTGTCAACATCGTAATTTCTTGCGACGGCAGCCAGGGATGGTGGCTGTCACCCGCGCCGGTCATCCCCGGCGCGCCTATTCGACCACGAACCGACTGAAGGAACGTAGACCCGCCCATGGCCGACGCCCACGCCGACCGCAAGCGCCGCGCCTGGTGGCTGAAACAGCTGCACACCTGGCACTGGGTCAGTTCCGCGGTTTGCCTGGCTGGCCTGCTGCTGTTCGCCATCACCGGCATCACGCTCAATCACGCCCGTAGCATCGAATCGACAGCGTCGACGGAACATCGTTCCGGAACGCTGGGCGCCGATGCCCTGGCGGCGCTGCAGGCCACCGGGGGCCGTGGTGCGCTACCCGATGCGGTGGTAGGGGACATTCACCGTGCGATCGGCGTCCAGGTCGGGCAGGTGGCGCCGGAGTGGAGCGACGATGAAGCTTACCTGGGCCTGCCGCGGCCCGGCGGCGACGCCTGGCTCACCGTCGATCGTGCCGATGGCGCCATCACCTATGAAAACACCGACCGCGGCTGGGTGGCCTGGGCCAACGACCTGCACAAGGGCCGCAACGCGGGCTTCGCCTGGTCGGTGTTCCTGGACGTGTTCGCCCTGGCGTGCCTGGTGTTCGCCATCAGCGGCCTGTTCCTGCTGAAGCTGCACGCCGCGCGCCGCGCCGCGACGTGGCCGATGGTGGGCTTCGGCCTGCTGCTGCCCTTGCTGATCGTGCTGTTCCTGATCCACTGACCGAACGGAGTGACCGATGCATAAGTGGCTTGCCGTGTTCATCGCCATCGTGTTGCCGTTGCCGGCCGTTGCCACGCAACTGGCCATCTCGGTGGCCATCCCGCCATTGAAGGTGGCCGAATACCACCGGCCCTACGTCGCCGCCTGGATCGAGCGCGAGGATCACACCGTCGCTGCAAACCTGGTTGTCTGGTACGACGTTCGCAAGGCCGACAACGAAGGCACGAAGTGGTTGAAGGATCTTCGCCAGTGGTGGCGACGTTCCGGCCGCGATACCTCGATGCCCGTCGACGGCGTCAGTGGTGCGACGCGGCCCGCCGGCCAGCATCGCTTGAACCTTGCATCAGGATCGCCGCCACTGGGCGACCTGCCACCGGGCCGTTACGAACTCGTCGTTGAAGCCGCCCGTGAAGTAGGTGGCCGCGAGGTGTTGCGTCTGCCCTTCGCCTGGCCTGTCGATCCGCGTGCGCCACTGTCGGTGCACGGCAAGGACGAGCTTGGCCTGGTCACCCTCGACATCATTCCCTAGTAGGAAGCATTGCCATGAAGATGATCCATGCCGTTACGGCCTTCGCCCTTGTCGTTGCCTGCGCGCTGCCGCAGGCGGCCCGTGCGCACAAGATGTGGATCGTACCCTCGGCCACCGTGCTCAGCGGCGGCGATGCCTGGGTGACGGTCGATGCCGCGATCTCCAACGATCTCTACTATCCCGATCATTTTCCCGCGCCGATGGACCGCATCGAGGTCACTGCGCCCGATGGCGCCGCCGTTGCACCGGCGAACGCCGCCACTGGCAAGTTCCGCAGCACCTTCGACGTGCACCTGGCCCGTCCCGGCACGTATCGCATCGCGTTGCGGAACGATGGCGTGTTCGCCAACTATGTGCTGGCCGGCGAGAAGAAGCGCTGGCGGGGCAACGCGGGTGAACTTGCCGAGGCGATTCCTGCCGAAGCCACGGACGTCAAGGTGTCCGAATCGATATCGCGGGTGGAGAGTTTCGTCACTGCCGGCGCAACCAGCCAGGGCGTGTTCAAGCCCTCCAACCGGGGCCTGGAACTGGCGCCGGTGACACATCCGAACGATCTTGCCAGTGGCGAGAAAGCCACCTTCCGCCTGCTGCTTGATGGCAAGCCTGCAGCGGGCATCAAGGTGACTGTGATCGCTGGCGCCACACGCTATCGCGATGCCGCCGGTGAACTCGACACGACCACCGCGGCCGACGGCAGCTTCAGCTTTACCTGGCCCGCGGCTGGCATGTACTGGATGAGTGCTTCCACGGAAGACAACAAGGTCTCGGTGAAGCCGGCCACGGAACGCCGGCTGGCATACACCGCCACGCTGGAAGTGCTGCCGCAGTAATGGCGAACCTCGGTCGTACAGGCTGGCGCTGGGGGCGCGGCATCGCGGCGTGCATGTCATGCGCATGCCTCCTATTGCTGTCGGCCACGGCTTCCGCGGCACCGTCAACGCGCATGGGCAGCCTCAAGGGGCTGACCATGGGTACCAGCTGGACGGCGACGGTGGTGGTGCCATCATCATCGGATCTGCCAAGCCTGCAGCGGCTGGTGCAGGCCGCGCTCGACCGCGTCGATGCCCAGATGAGCACCTACAAACCCGACTCGTCGCTCAATCGCTTCAACCGGGCGCCCGCGGGTAGCTGGCAGACGCTGGAACCTGAGTTCTTTACCGTGCTGGCTCATGCGCTGTCCGTGGCCCGTGACAGCGAAGGCGCCTACGACCCGACCGTGGGCCCGTTGATCGACCTGTGGGGGTTCGGTCCGGTGACACCTTCGGCCATGCCTCCATCGGCGTCGTCCATCGATGCCGCCCGGGCGCGAGTGGGCTGGCAGCGACTGCGCCTGGATGCCGCCGCGCGCCGCGCGCTGCAACCCGGTGGGGTGGCCCTGGATCTTTCGGCCGTGGCCAAGGGCTTTGGGGTGGATGAAGCCGGCCGCGCGCTCGAACGGGCAGGCATCGCCTCTTATCTGGTGGAGGTGGGCGGGGAATTGCGTGCCCGCGGGCGCAAGGTGGACGGCTCGCCCTGGCGCGTGGGCGTGGAGCGCCCCGATGCCGCAACGGCTGCTGCAGGCGCTGGTGACATCGGCACAAGCGTGCTGCTCGATGACATGTCCATCGCCACGTCCGGTGACTACCGTCGTTTCCGCGCTGGAGCCGGTGGACGCCAGTCGCATCACATCGATCCGGCGACCGGCCGCCCCGTACGCGGCGACCTGGCCTCGGTCAGCATTGTCGCCGTGGATTGCATGCAGGCCGACGCCTGGGGCACGGCTTTCTCCGTGATGGGTGCGGAACGTTCGATGGCGTTCGCGAGCCGCCGCAACATGCCTGCATTGATCGTCGAACGCCGTGGCGATCGCTTCGTGGAACACGCTACGCCGCAGTTTGTTGCGATGATCCGACCGTGACCTCTGGCCTATACCACTGGAGCCGGCGCCCAGCGCACTCTGCCTGATCGACTACGGGGAGGGGGCTGCATGCTGCGCATGGCCAAGAGTTGGGGCAGTCTGCTTGCCTCGGGTTTGCTGGTTTCAACCGTTTCGTTCGCGCAACCCGCGCCTTCGGCATCGCCGCCGTCCACGCCGCCAACGTCCACCGCAGCGGCCACCGCGCCGCCGGCGGGCATTGGCCTGGCTTCACCGCATGCCTCCGCCGCCCTGGTACCCAGCAGCCCCGAAGCCTGGGGCGGTCCGCGCACGGGCAAGGAGGCCACGCTGTCCGATCGCGTGGTGGCTTACACCATCGACGCCACGCTCGATGCACCCAAGCATGCGGTGGATGCGAAGGAAAAGCTCACCTGGCGCAACCGCAGCGACCAGCCGGTCGACGCCATCTACGTGCACCTGTATCTCAATGCCTTCGAAAGCGACGGCAGCACCTTCATGACCGAGCGCAAGGTGATGACGGCGCAGAGCCGTGCGCGCGGCGTGGGCACGATCGACAAGGGTGACTGGGGATACATCGACCTCAAGAACGTCGCCCAGGGCGGTACGCCGTTGAAGTGGTCCTTCGTGCATCCGGACAATGGGCCGGCCACCGACCATACCGTGGCACGCATCGACCTGGCGCAGCCCGTACCCGCCGGCGGTACGCTGGATCTGGACATCGATTTCCATAGCCAGTTGCCGAAGGTGATCGAGCGCACCGGCCATGTCGGCGATTTCAACATGGTCGGCCAGTGGTTCCCGAAGATCGGCGTGCTGGAACTGGCCGGCGAGCGTGGCGCCACGGCGCCGCGCTGGAACGTGCACGAGTTCCATTTCTCCAGTGAGTTCTATGCCGACTTCGGCAGTTTCGATGTCAGCGTGACCGCGCCGAAGGATTACGTGGTGGCGGCCGTGGGCGAGCAGCAGGGCGATCCGGTGGCCAAGGGCGGTGACCTTACCTGGCGCTTCAAGCAGGACGACGTGCACGACTTCGCCTTCATGGCGGCGCCCGGCTTCAAGACCATCGAGGGTGAATGGGACCATCCGGGAAGCCCGCACGTGAAGGTCAAGGTGGTGTATCCACCGGAATACGAAGCGTCCGCACAACCGGCACTGAAGGCCACCACCGACTCGCTGACCTATTTTTCGGACACCCTGGGCGCCTATCCATACCGCACCGTCACGGCGGTGATCCCGCCGTTCAATGCCGACGAAGCCGGCGGCATGGAATACCCCACCTTCTTCACCGCCGAAGGCTACGACAAGGTCGAGGCTGGCACCGGCAACGTCTTCAACCTTGATTTCGTCACCATCCATGAGTTCGGCCACGGCTACTTCTATGGCCTGCTGGCCACGAACGAGTTCGAAGAGCCGATGCTCGACGAAGGCATGAACGAATATTGGGACATGCGCATGCTGCGCGCGCGCAACCAACCGATGTACCTCGCCAACTCCAAGATGAAGTGGTGGGGCGTGACCGGCCAGATCAACGGCTTCGATATGGAACGCCTGGAAGCGGGGCTTTCCTTCCCGCCCGATCCGCTGGGCCAGAACTCATGGGACCGTTACTCCAGTTTCAGCTATGGCACGGTGTATTCACGCACCGCCACCGCGATGCATGACCTGGAGGAACGCCTGGGTCACGAGGCCATGGAGAAGGCATTCAAGGCCTACTACGCCCGCTGGCATTTCCGCCATCCGTCGGCGGCGGATCTGCGCCAGTCATTGATCGAGTCCACCGGTGATGCGGACACGGTGAATACCATCTTTAACCAGTACGTCTACGGCACCGGCTTCATCGACGATCGCGTCGTGCGCATCGATTCGTCCGAAGTGCTTCCGTCGGTCGGCCTTCAGCTGAAGGACGGCAAGCGGACGGAGGTCACCGAAGAGGAGAAGGAGAAGCAGATCACCGATGCGCGCAAGGCGTGGAAGGCTTCACACGCCGATGCCAAGGACGGTGAGGGTCCTTATCCATGGCACAGCACGGTGACCGTGGCGCGTGACGGCAATCCGGCGCCGCAGGTGCTGGAAGTGACCTTCGCCGATGGCGTGAAACAGCGGGTGCCGTGGAACGATGAGCGGCGCTGGGCACGGTTCGAGTTCGAGCGGCCAGTGAAGGTGGTATCGGCGGAGCTTGATCCGGACCACAAGTTCAACCTGGACAAGAACAAGATCAACGACAGCTACACCACCAAGACCAGTGCCGCGGCCGCACGCCGCTGGACGTCCGACATCGGGGCCGTGTTGCAGGGAATCTACGCCATGCTGGTGACGCTATGAACGGCTTTACGGGAAGGATCGGTTTCGGGGCCTACGCTGGAGCTGCGGTATCCGCGCTGCAGTGGCGGTTGTTGATCCTGTGGGTGCTGGCGCTGCTTATCCCCACCGCGGTGGTAGCACTGCCGGTGTTCGGGCTGCTGCATGGGCAACTGGACCACTGGATGTACAACGCCGACCTGGCCAGGCAGCTCAGCCTGCCGGTGGTGCACGACCTGTGGGACACCTTCACCAGCGCAAAGGGGCCGCTGGTGTCGTCCGGCGTCGTGGCGCTGGGCCTGACCCTGCTGATAGCGCCATGGCTTACCGGCATGGCCGTGGCCAGCGGTCGCGCCGCGCGGCCACTGTCGTTCGGCGGACTGATCCAGGGCGGCTTCATCGAATACGGCCGGATGTTCCGCGTGGCATTGTGGAGCCTGGTTCCCTATGCGGTGGCTATAGCCGTGCACATGGCCATGTCGCACTACGCCGACAACCGTGGTGATGATGCGGTACTCCAATCCGTGGCCGACAGCGCGGACCGCACGGCGATGATCGTATCGCTGGTGGTCTTCGCCATCATGCAGGCGATCGTGGAATCGATGCGTGCGCAGTACGTGGCGGACCTTGGCCTGCGCTCGGCCACGCGTGCGTTCGGACGCTCGTTGCGCCAGATCGTGCGCCGCCCGCTGGCCACCTTGCTGGTGTACCTGGTGATCACTGCCATTGGCCTGGGCCTGGCCGCGATCATTGCCTACGTCCGCATCCGCACACCCGCGCTTGGCGCGTGGGGATTCATCCTGGCCTTCGTACTGGTGCAGGTGGGCGTGATGGCCACCGCCTGGATGCACGTTGCGAGGATCTACTCGCTGGCCATGGTGGCGCGTTCGATGGTGTTCCGCCGGCGCCGGCCGGGCTAGCCTTACAGGCGGGCGAGGACAACCTCGCCCGCGCCTTCGAGCAGGGCGCGTTCGCCCTTGCTTGCCAGCTGCATGAACATACCCGCTTCGAGGCCGAAGACGTCCTCGCCCCGCTGCACCGTGGCGTGGCCGGTAATGCACAGCACGATCCAGCCGAAGCCGCCAGGCAGCATCATGGATCCGGCCAGGGGACGCGCCACCAGCATACCCTCGGTATCGCCGCGCAACATCAGGTTGACCGCGCGCGTGGGATTTTCCGGAAGACGGCAGTACGGCGGCGTGCCACCATCGAAGCGAAGCACTTCCAGCCGCCGGGCTTCCACTTCGCGCTCGTCGAAGGCGAGTATCACCGGCGCATCGAGCACGGTGAACTCACGGCGTACGCCTTCGAAATTCGAAAACGGACCTTCCACGCGGATCTCGGCGACGCTCAGCCGCCAGTTCCAGGGCGTCGCATCGGTGGCGACTTCCGTCGTGCTGCCCCCGCCGTTGCTCCAGGGGATGGACTCAAGTTCGGTGAGGTGACGCGGAGACGCGAAGATCATCCGGCAGCTTGCCGGCTCATGCGATGCGGGGCGTAGTAGGCAAACAGGTGCGTGTGGCCGCCGAGGAATTCGATGTTGTCCACCAGCTCGCCGCCCAGGCGCTCAGCGACGTGGTCGCTGGCTTCATTGCCGATGCGTACCAGACTGATCACCCGCTGCACGTGCATCTGGTTGAAGGCGAACTGCAGCGCCGCCTCGCCTGCCTCGGTGGCATAGCCGTGGTGGCGGAATTCGGGCTTGAGCATCCAGCCAAGCTCAAGGTCGGGCCAGCCTTCCGGACACATCAGGCCCGCGCGGCCGACGAACTGCCCGGTCTCCTTCAATTCCATCGCCCACATGCCGCAGCCGCGCAAGGTCCAGTGGCCCAGCAGCATCGCCATCGAACGCCAGGCATTCATGCGGTCCAGCGGTTGGCCATCGCCCACCCAGCGGGTGCTTTCCGGATCGGCAAGCATGGCGGCGTAGTCGTTGAAGTGCGCCTCAGTGAGTGCGGTCAGGCGCAGGCGGGCAGTTTCAAGGGTGGGAATGAGCATGTGCGTGTCGATGGATGGATCAGCCGAGCAGGCGGGCCAGGGCGTGGGTGGTTTCGGCTAGGCTCGCCGGCCAGGGCAAGCCGACAATTTTCCCACCAGTGGCGCTGTCGATAAAGGCCTCTTCCTCGCCCGGTGGCAGGAGATGGCGGTAGTCCACGGTGATTTCCGTCCCGGCAGGCAAGTTTTCAAGGGCGAAAACGAAGCCCAGGTGCCACAGCCCAGTAGGCGTAAAGCTGTGATTTACAAAACATTCGTCAGGCCAGTCGGCGCTTAGCGTATAGCGGTCCTCGAACCAGCGGGCCATGGCGTGGCGCTGGGCCGCAAGTTCTTCCGACGCGTCGATTTGCCCCAGGGCATAGGTTCTGTCGATGGCATCCGGTGCCAGCATGATCTTGCCGGCAGCGACGTCTTCTTCGAGGAAAATCCCCTGTCCGGCGCCTTCGATGGACGACGGTGCCACCCGGTAACGCACTGAAATCATCGGGCCCCTCGGCTCCCTTTCGGCCTGGCCGCAGGAAAAAGCCGCGGCGCGGGCGGAGTGTGGTCCCCCGCGCCGCGCCGCGCAAGCCGGTCCCCCCCGGGCCGGCCATCAGCCCCCCTTCACGGCGCCTTTCTTCGATGGCGCTTCGACCTGGATGAATTCGCGGTTCTTTTCCACCATGGCCTTGCCGATGCCCTTGACCGAAGTGAGGTCGTCCGCGGCGCGGAACGGACCGTGTTGCTCACGCCATTCGACGATGGCCTGGGCGCGTGCGATGCCCACGCCGTCCAGCGACTGCGCGAGCGTGGCGGCATCGGCCTTGTTGATATCCACGGGAGTGCCGGCAAATACCGCCGGGGAAAACAGCAGGAGGCTGGCAAGGATGCTGCGTTGCATCGTTGAAGGGTCCTTAAACAAGCACCGGATTGGTGCGCAATCACTATGCGTGGCCGGTGAGGGTGCCGAGCAGCCGTGCAGGGCGCACGAAAGGGTGGTCCCGCGGTCGTTTCCGGTGTGGTCCCATGCCTCGGTTACAATGACCCTCTTTTTTTCCAGGCCTGCCTTCAGTGGATACCTCGCGCATCAGCTCTTTCATCGGTGACCTGTGGGACGCCGAAATCGTCCCGCAACTGGTGCAGTACATCCGCATCCCGAACAAGTCGCCGATGTTCGACGCAAAGTGGGCCGAGCACGGCTACATGGACGATGCCGTGCGCCTGATGGAAACCTGGGCGCGTGGCAAGCTTGCCGCCTTACCGGGCGCCACGCTGGAAGTGGTGCGCTTGGAAGGCCGCACGCCGCTGATCTACATCGAAGTGCCGGGACAGGGCGACGACACCGTCGTGCTCTACGGCCACCTGGACAAGCAGCCGGAGATGACCGGCTGGTCGGAAGGCCTTGGCCCGTGGGAGCCGGTGTTGCGTGGCGATCGCCTGTACGGCCGCGGTGGCGCCGACGACGGCTACGCCATCTTCGGCTCGCTCGCCGCCTTGCTGGCGCTGCGCGAGCAGGGCGTGCCACATGCGCGCTGCGTGATCATGATCGAGGCCTGTGAGGAATCGGGCAGCTACGATCTTCCCTATTACGTCGACCACCTGGCTCCGCGGATCGGCAACCCGTCGCTGGTGGTGTGCCTGGATTCCGGCTGCGGCAACTACGACCAGCTGTGGCTTACCACCAGCCTGCGCGGCATGACCGGAGGCAACCTCACCGTGCAGGTCCTCGAAGAGGGCGTGCACTCGGGCGACGCGTCGGGCGTGGTGCCCTCGAGCTTCCGCATCCTGCGCCAGTTGCTCTCGCGTCTGGAAGACCAGGACACCGGCCGGATCATTCCCGAAGAACTCTATGTCGACATTCCCGCCGAACGCCGCGAGCAGGCCCGTCGTTCGGCCGAAGTGCTGGGTAACGACATCTTCGACAAGTTCCCGTTCGTCGAAGGCATGAAACCGGTGACCGGCGACCTCACCGAACTCGTGCTCAACCGCACGTGGCGCCCGCAGCTGGCGGTGACCGGCATCGGTGGCATGCCGGCGCTGGACAGCGCCGGCAACGTGTTGCGGCCCAAGACGTCGGTCAAGCTGAGCCTGCGCGTGCCGCCGACGCTTTCCGGCGCCAAGGCCGGCGCATTCCTCAAGCAGCTGCTGGAAAAGGATCCGCCCTACGGCGCACGCGTCACTTTTGCGCTGGAGAAGGATGGCAGTGGCTGGAATGCCCCGCAGCTTTCGCCATGGCTGGCCGACGCGGTGTCGAAGGCGTCCGAAAGCTACTTTGGTGCTCCCGCGGCCTACATGGGCGAGGGCGGCAGCATTCCCTTCATGGGCATGCTGGGCGAGAAATTCCCCAAGGCGCAGTTCCTGATCACCGGCGTGCTTGGCCCGCACTCCAATGCCCATGGTCCCAATGAGTTCCTGCACATTCCCACCGGCAAGCGGGTGAGCATGGTGGTGGCGGACGTGGTGGCTCGCCACTATGCAGAGGGCGCGAAGGGATGACCGATCCGGTATCCGCGGGCCTTGCCGCACGCTGGCATGCGGTGCGCCAGCGAGTGGACCAGGCCTGCCGGGACGCCGGGCGATCACCTGGCGAGGTGAACATCCTGCCGGTCAGCAAGACCTTCGATGCCGCCGTGGTTCGTGAAGCGGCGGGGCTGGGACTGAAGCGCTTCGGTGAGAACAAGGTCCAGGAGATCCGCGCCAAGGCCGCCGAGCTCGACGACCTTCAGCTCGAATGGGTGGTGATCGGCCACCTTCAGACCAACAAGGCGCGCGATGTAGCCCGACTGGCCTCCGAGGTGCAATCGCTCGACCGCATGGACTTGGCCCACGAACTCGACCGTCGCCTTCAGACGGAGGGGCGGGGCATCGATGTACTGGTGCAAGTGAAGACCTCACCGGAGGAGGCGAAGTCCGGCGTGTCGCCCGAAGCGCTGCCCGGGCTGCTGCACGAGCTCAACGCTTGCGCCAGCCTGCGCCTGCGCGGCCTGATGACCATGGCCATCGCCTCGGAAGACCCGGAGGCCGTCCGTGGCTGTTTCCGCCAGCTGCATCAGCTGCGCGAGGCGTGCCGGCAATCAGGCCATGACCTGGATCGGCTGTCGATGGGAATGAGCGGCGACTTCGCTCTGGCCATCGCCGAGGGCGCCACGGAAGTTCGAATCGGCAGCGCCATATTCGGCGTCCGAAGCTGAATCGGCTTCCTTTCATTCATAAAATTAATATTCCCCGGGTTATTCGCTATATCCCTTGGCCTAGCAGCGTCTCGAAGTGTGATGAATCGCAACTACTGAAAAAACTTCGTAAATGTTGTGAAGAATTAACTCGATTCGAACATATTCACAAATTTGCTTTGGTACTTTCACTGCTCTTTCACGGTCGCGCGCCCCGTGGCGCCCTCAGCAGAAGACAGGAAAAGCCCTTGGCAAACAAGCATCTACACCGCAAATTAGGTTTCGCGCTGCTGCTTTGCCTGCCTGCCGCTTCCGTCTTTGCCACCGACTCCGTTGACACTTCCCTTGCTCGCCCCGCCGCCGTGCTGATGTCCGGCCTTTCGGTGTATGCACCGGGTCCCGCCCTCGCCCAGGCCGCTTTTGGCACTTCCGACAGTGCACCGGCCGCCGCCGCGAAGGGCGATGTGAAGCCGGGCACGGTCGAAGCCCTGGCCATGCTCGACGAAGACGAAGACATGCCCGCCGAAGGCGTCGCAGTGGATTCGTCCTCGGTCGCGGGCAACGATCCGCGCCACGTCCTGCTGCAGCTGGCGATGAAGCTGCGTGACATCCGTTACCGCCGCGGCGGCGACACGCCGTCCACCGGCTTCGACTGCTCCGGTTTCGTCCGTTATGTGTTCAGCCACAGCCTGGGCCTGGATCTCCCGGCCAATTCCGGTTCGCAGTTCGCCGCCGGCCTGAAGGTCGATCGCAGCGACATGAAGCCGGGCGACCTGGTCTTCTTCCGCATCCGTGGCAAGCGTGTGTCGCACGTGGGCATCTACATCGCCAACGGCCAGTTCATCCACTCGCCGTCCACCGGCAAGACCGTTCGCGTGGACAGCCTGCAGGAAGCCTATTGGTCGCGTCGTTTCGCCGGCGCCAAGCGCCCGGACGGCATCGCCCGCATCTGATTGAAATCCTTCGTCTTGGATGTTCCGAAACGGTCCGCTCGCGGGCCGTTTTTTTTGATGTTGCGTAGCAGCACGCGCATGCCGATACTGAAGGCATGAGCCTTCGCATCCTGCTGCCCATGCTTGTCCTGGTCGCCCTCTTGGGGTGCGCCACGCCTTCCACCTTCCACGGTGACCCGGCGCACCCGGCCACGGCGGCAGGCTGGGTGGATACGCGGCTCTACTTCGGCCTGGGTGCTGTGGGCGGTAATGCCGGCGTGGGCGAAGATGCCTGGCGGGCCTTCCTGGATGCCGAAGTGACGCCGCGCTTCCCCGATGGACTCTCGGTGCTCGACGTGTATGGGCAATGGCAGGATGCGGGCGCCGCCGCGCCAGAGCGCCTGCGTTCGAAGATGCTGGTGATCGACTACCCCGACACCCCGGATAACCGGGCAAAAGTCGAGGCGATCCGCAGTGCATGGAAGGCCAGGACCGGCGATAAATCGGTACTTCGCGTAACCACGCCTGCCCAGGTGTCCTTCTGAGCGCGCCGCGCGGCTGGTTTCGTCCCGGCGACCTCAACGGTGTGCTCGGGCTGATCGTCGACAACCTGTCGATCCTGGCTTTTCTTTCCACCGCGTTGATCGTGATCTTCAAGTTCCCGGCGGATATCGTCTTCGGACGGATGTTCCCCGGTACCGCGTTGGGTGTGCTGCTTGGGAACCTGGCCTATACCGTGATGGCCCGGCGCTTGGCCGCGCGCACCGGGCGCGATGACGTCACCGCGATGCCGCTAGGCCTGGATGCGCCCACCAGCATCGCCATGCCGCTGGTGGTGCTGGGGCCGGCCTACCAGGGCTATCTGCATGCCGGTATGGCTCCGCACGATGCTGGCATCGCCACGTGGCAATTGGGCATGGCGGGCCTGGTGGTGATGGGCGTGCTGAAGTTCGTCCTCTCGTTCCCTGGCGATACCGTCCAGCGCTGGGTGCCGCGCGCAGGTCTGCTGGGCTCCATCGCGGGCATCGCGCTCATGCTGATGGGCTTCCTGCCATTGGTGGAAATCATGAAGGTGCCGGTGGTGGGCCTGGCAGGCCTGGGCGTGGTGCTTTATGCGCTGGTGGCGCATGGACCGATGCCCGGGCGCATGCCGGGGGTGCTGGTGGCGTTCGTGGTGGGCGTGGCGCTGTATTACGGGCTTGGCCCAGCGGGATTGCTCGGCACGGGTTACCAGCCGCCGGTGGCCTGGCAGTGGCAGCCCGCCGTGCCCTGGCCGTCGCTGGGGTTCCTCGCGGGCTTGCCGGCGACCGTGCCGTACCTGCCGCTGTTGCTTCCTTTCGGCCTGCTGATGGTGGTCGGGGGGATCAACGTCAGCGAGAGCGCCCGCGCCGCGGGTGATGACTACCGCACGCGGGACATCCTGCTGGTGGAAGCCTTGGCCACGCTGGTGGCGGGCATTTGCGGTGGGGTGGCGCAGACCACGCCTTACATCGGCCAGCCCGCCTACAAGGGGATGGGGGCGGGCAGCGGCTACACGTTGGTCACGGGGCTGCTGGTGGGCATCGGTGGCGCCCTGGGCGTGCTCTCGGGGCTGGTGCAGTGGCTGCCGCTGTGCGTGCTGGCACCGATCCTGGTGTACGTGGCGATGAGCATCAGTACCCAGGCCTTCCAGGCCACGCCGCAACGCCACTGGCCGGCGGTGGTGGTGGCGTTCTTCCCGGCCATTGCGCGCCTGCTCACGATCAAGCTGAGCGATCCTGCCGTGGTGCCGCCGGCGCATTTCGCCGAGCTTTACGCCTCGGCGTCGCATGGCCTGCCGGACATGGCGGTGGTGACGATGCTCGGCAACGGCTTCATCATCACCTCGATGCTGTGGGCCAGCCTGGTGGTAGCGATGATCGATGGCCGGCCTCGGCGGGCCGCAGGGATTGCCCTGCTCGGAGCATTGCTCACGGCTTTCGGCGTGATCCACTCGGCCCAACTTGCCGGCGGCGTATACCTGCCATGGGCGCTCACCGGCGACCTGCGCGCCCTGGTCCATCCTTTCACTCTGGCCTATGTGGTGCTTGCTCTGGTGCTGACGGGGCTGTCCTTCGTGCCCGCGCCGCCCAAGGGTTCTCGGTTACCCTAGGCCAACGCTTACGCTGGATTTCCCATGCCGTTCGATCTGCCGCCGATCACCCGTGCCCTGTTGATTGCCAATGTCGCCGTCTTCCTGCTGCAACAGGTGACGAGCGATACCATCATGACCGTCTACTTCGCCTTGTGGCCGTTGGGGCCCGATGTGAGCGATGGCACGATCACGGCGGGCTTTCGTGTATGGCAGCTGGTGACTTACGCGTTCATGCACGGCAGCCCGATGCACCTGCTGTTCAACATGCTCGCCCTGTTCATGTTTGGCGGCCAGATTGAGCGCCTCTTCGGTGAGAAGCAATTCCTGCTGTACTACTTCGTGTGCCTGCTCACCGCGGGGTTGTGCCAGCTCGCCTTCATGTATTTCTTCGAGAACGGGCAGATGTTCCCGACGGTCGGTGCATCGGGTGCCATCTTCGGACTGCTGCTGGCCTTCGGCATGATGTATCCGCACGAGAAGATCATGCTGATGCTGATCCCCATCCCGATGCCCGCCTGGCTTTTCGTCACCGGCTATGCAGCGGTTGAGCTTTTCTTCGGGATCACCGGCACGCAGGCAGGCGTGGCCCATTTCGCCCACCTGGGCGGCATGCTGGGCGGCTACCTGCTGATCGAATATTGGCGCGGTAAGTTTCCGATCAAGCCGCGCCGGCGGTTGATGCGTTAAGACACACCTTCAGCCCCAAGGATTTGGGAGCGCGAAGGACCCTCAGATAAGGACGTTGCACAGCCCATGGAAAGGGCCGGAGGATCGTGGATACATCGATGTTTTTTCTCGCCACGCTATGCGTGGCGTGCGCGCTGCCGCTTGCGCTGGGGTTGCCGGTTGCCGTGAGGCTTGGTGTGGGGCAGGGCGTGGGACGGTTGGGATTTGCCGCCGCCATCGGGATGGGGATAGTCCTGATCGTCTGCCGGGGTGTGCAGATGTGGTTTCCGATCGGCATCGCGGCGCCGTGGATGGCAGTGGGAACAGCATTTGTCCTGGCCGCACTGTGGGCGCCCGCGAAGATCCGCCGGAAGATCCGGCGCCTGTTGTGCGTGCAGCGGCGTGCCCTGGCCGCATTCCTTGGCATGGGCATGGCAATTGTTGTCCTGATCAATGCTCCGATTCTTGTTGGAAGCGCACTTCAGTTCGAAGGGTCGCGAAACGCGGACAGTTTTACATTTACCTCCAATGCCCGGTACATGATCGGGCATGCATTTTTCGGGGCGCCGGATTTCTCGCCGGACGATCCCGTCTACAGTATTTCGCGCAGCTATTTTGGTGCCGAAGCGACGCAACCGCGCCCTGCTGCCGAAGGATACCTGGCATGGCTTTCGGCGCTTTCGGCAAAGGATCCCCTCTACCTCTATAACGCCGTGCAAGGGGCCGGATTGTTGTTGGCGGGACTGTCCGTGCTCACCATGGTGCAGCACCGGCGACGCAATGAATCAAAGGCGTCACCATGGGCGATGGCGGTCATGGTGTTCGCGTGTCCCGCACTGGCCTACGTAGCGATCAATTCCAACTTCGCCAACAACCTCAATCTTGCACCCGCCACAGCCTACGTGGCGCTTGGCCTGGTTCGCAACACGCGAGTAAGGCTGGCTCTGGGCGCGTTGTTCGTTGCCAGCCTCTTGGGCGGCTATCCGGAGCTCCTGGTATTCGTGGTGGCGTGTCGCGTACTTGCCATTCTTGTCGAAGCACTTGCAGGAGCAGCGGGCTGCATAAGAAAAGTCGGCGCCATCGGGGTGGAGTTGCTGCTCGGATGCCTCGCCGTTCCATGGGCGGCGAAGGCGGCTTTCGTGGTCTATGCCACGACGCTGGGCATAGGAGGCTCACACGATGGCTCCCTGCATGGCGATATCGCCGAAGGCGCTCCGTTGTTCCTGCTGGCATTGGGCGTGTTTGCGCTTTGCCTCAAACGCTGGCGGGATATGCCGTCTGATCTTCCAGATGTACGCGCGTTATACGCCGCGGTACTCGTTGTATTTGCGGCAGCCCAGGTGGCGATGCTGACCAGAGGTTTCGCTTATGGCGGCTTCCGCCTCGCGGGATATTTCGTGACCTTGCATCTTGGTGTCTTTGTAGGAAGTGCGACCCAGGCGCTGGCGGCTGAAACTTCCGAGCGCTTCCACGGGATGGTCAGGCGAGGGCTAACGGTCGTGGTTGTCATCGTCGCGCTCAAGACAAGCTTGATGATCGAAAAATCATGGCGCGTTGCCAAACAGCGGCATGTGTCGGCGGATCTGATGGCTCTTGGCAAATGGCTCGACCAGAACGACGCATTGAGTAGCGTTCTGGTGGGCCCGGTGTCGCAACCGTTTTATTACGGCATGTGGATCCGCTACATCACTTCAGCGCCCCTGGTGTACGACTTCTCCAGAGGTGACGTGGCGGGCTATCTCTCTCCCTATCTCAAACGGGTGCAGCGACGCGACGCTGGGAGCGTTGATTGGATCGTTGCCTTGGATGGGGAGCCGGATAACACCTTGCGTTGTCACCTGACAGGCGAACCACCCACCGTATCGAGGAACTTCGGCCGCTGGTACGCCGGGCGGTGTTGCTCGAAGCCGTAGGCGATGGCGATCAGGGTGGGTTCGGACCACTTGGTGCCGAAGAACATGATGCCGACCGGCAGGCCATGAGCGAAGCCGGACGGCACGGTGATCGACGGGTAGCCGGCGATGGCGGCGGGAGCGGAAGGGCCGCCGACGGTGGGATCGCCGCTGACGACGTGGTCGCCCAGCACCAGGTCGTTGACGAAGGTCGGACCCCAGGTGGGAGCGAGCAGGGCGTCGAGCTTGTTGGCCGCGAGCGCCGCATCGATGCCTTCGGGGCCGGCCAGGCGTTTGGCGTCGGCCTGCTGCTTGAGGTACTCAGGATCGGTGAGCGGTGGCTTGGCCTGTGCCTGCTCGAACAGTTCCTGGCCGAACCAGGGCATCTCGCGCGCCGCTTCCTTGTTGTTGAAAGCGATGAGGTCTGCCAGGTCATGGACGGCCAGACCCTTGCGCGTATCAAGATAAGCCTTGATGTCGTGCTTGAACTCGGTAAGCAGGATCGGCAACTCGTAGTTGCTCAGTTCATTCAAATGCGGGATCACCACCGGATCGACGATGGTCGCACCTTGCTGGCGCAGTACCTCGATGGTGGCCTCCAGTTCGCGGTCGGCGTTGGGCTCGATGCCAGCCAGTGCGCGGACCACGCCGATGCGCTTGCCCCGCAGGGCATTCGGGTCGAGGAATTTCGTGTAGTCGGTGGCGTGCTTGTTGGCATCGACGGTGGCCGGGTCGCGCGGATCGCTGCCGGCGATGGCGCCCAGCACCGCGGCGGCGTCGGCCACGCTGCGCGCCATGGGGCCAGCGGTGTCCTGGCTGTGCGCGATCGGGACGATGCCGGCGCGGCTGACCAGACCCAGCGTAGGCTTGATGCCGACGATGCCATTGGCCGAGGCCGGGCAGATGATCGAGCCGTCGGTCTCGGTGCCGATGGCGACGGTGGCGAAGCCTGCCGCCACCGCGGCGCCGGAACCGGCGCTCGAGCCACAGGGATTGCGGTCAAGGGCGTAGGGACTGCGGGTAAGTCCGCCCCGTCCGCTCCAGCCGCTGGTGGCGTGGTTGGAGCGCATGTTCGCCCACTCGGACAGGTTGGTCTTGCCCAGGATCACCGCGCCGGCCTTGCGCAGCTTCGCGGCGACCGTGGAGTCGGCAGGCGCCGGGGGGCCCGCCAGGGCGAAGGAGCCGGCGGTGGTCTGCATGCGGTCGCCGGTGTCCAGGTTGTCCTTCAGCAGGATCGGGATGCCGGCCAGCGAACCCTTGCCGGGCTTGGCGGCACGCGCGATGGCCAGTGCATCGGGGTTCTGTTCGATCACCGCATTGACGCGGGGGCCCGCCTGGTCGAGCGTGGCGATGCGCGCGAGGAAGAGCTCGGTAAGCTGCTGCGGCGTGAGTTCTCCCTTGGCGAAGCGCTCCTTCAACTGTGCGATGGAGGCGAACGCCGTGTCGTCCGGAAGCGGCGCCGGCGGGGCGGCGAGTGCGGGGAAGGTCCAGGCCATGGCCAGGAGCAGCGGCAAGACGCGACGTGTCATCGTTGGATTCCCCTATGCGGCGATCTGTCTCACGTTAGCACTACGGGCGGCGTTTACAATCCATCCGAGCCCAAGCAGTCGCCGCCACTCAAGGAGAAGCCATGAGCCGCTTGTTGTGTTGCGCTGCGATGTTGCTGGCGCTGCTGGGGGCGGGCATGGCCGCGCACGCCGCGCCGACGGATGCGCCCAAGGTGCCCGACACGCTCAAGCAACGCATCGCCACCTGCACGGCTTGCCATGGCGAGTCCGGCGAAGGCGCCGACAATGCGTTCTTCCCGCGCCTGGCGGGCAAGCCGCAAGGCTACCTGGTGCGGCAGTTGCAGGACTTCCGCAACGGTCTGCGCCATTACGCGATCATGGAATACACCGTGCGTCCGCTGGATGACGACTACCTGCGAGAGATCGCCGGTTACTTCGCTGCCCAGGACGTGCCTTACCGAACCCATCCAGTGCCTTCCATGACCGCGGCGCAGAAAGCGCGCGGAGAGGCATTGGTCATGCAAGGCGACAAGGCGCGCGGCGTGCCGGCGTGCACCGCATGCCACGGCAGCAACCTCACCGGTGTGCAGCCGGATATTCCCGGGCTGATCGGCCTGCCTTACGACTACTTGAGTGCCCAGCTGGGTTCCTGGCGCACCGACACGCGTCGCGCTGCCGCGCCTGATTGCATGGCCACCATCGTCAGCCATCTTTCCGATGCCGACATCAGCGCTGCCGCGGCCTATCTTGCATCGCATCCGATTCCAGACGACCCGCATCCCCAGGCGGCGGGTTCGGTCACCATGCCGCTGCGTTGCGGCAGTGTAGGGAGCTAAGACCATGCGCGCATCGAACATCGTGTTCCGCGCCGCGCTTGCCCTGGGCATGGTGTTGGCAGGGTTTGCCGCGGCACACGCGGATACCGCGTCGGTGGAGCGTGGCCGCTACCTCGCCACCGTCGGTGATTGCGCTGCGTGCCACACCGCTCGCAATGGCACACCGTATGCGGGCGGCCGCGTCGTGGGCACGCCGTTCGGTGGCATCCCCACGCCCAACATTACCTTCGATCGCGCCACGGGCATCGGTGCGTGGACCAAGGATGAGTTTTACCTCGCGATGCACGAGGGTGTATCACGCGACGGCACCTTGCTGTACCCGGCGTTCCCGTTCACCTCGTACACCAGGATGACGCGCGCGGACGTCGATGCCATATACGATTTCCTGGCCACGGTACCGAAGGTGTCGCGACGGAACGACGAGCCGCAATTGGGCTGGCCGTACAGCATGCGTTCGTTGATGAGTGCCTGGCGCCTGCTTTATTTCGACAAGGGGGAATATGTTCCCGATCCGTCGAAGTCCGCGCAGTGGAACCGGGGCGCCTACCTGGTGCAGGGGCCAGGCCACTGCAACGATTGCCACACGGCTCGCAACTCGCTTGGCGCCACGGTGAGTTCGCCGCGCCTGGCCGGAGGGTTGATCCCGGTGCAGGATTGGTATGCACCTGACCTCAGCACGGCCAAGGGAGGGGGGCTGGCCCGCTTTCGCCAACAGGACATCGTCGACCTTCTCAAGACCGGTCGCTCGGCACGTGGCACTGCGTTTGGCCCGATGGCTGAAGTGGTGCAGATGAGCACGCAATACATGTCCAACGACGACCTTGCCGCCATCGCCACCTACCTGCAATCGCTGCCGCCTCGCCCCGCACCCGATCAGGGCGATGATATTGATGCCAGTGCATCGATGGCGCGCGGACAGAAGATCTATGCCGACAGCTGCGCGGACTGCCATGGCGTGTCGGGCACCGGTGTGGCTGCTGTCTATCCTCCGCTCGACGCCAATTCGTCGGTGGCCGAACCGGTGGGCGTCAATGCCATACGCATCGTGCTCTCCGGCGGTTTCGCTCCGGTCACGGCCGGCAACCGCCGTCCGTATTCCATGCCTCCCTTCGCCCAGAAGCTCAGCGACCAGGAGGTGGCCGACGTCACCACCTACATCCGCCGCTCATGGGGCAACAACGCGCCGCCGGTTACCGTCGACGACGTGCGCAAGTACCGCTCGACGCCCACGTACTGAGTCAGTGACTGAGCGCGGCCGATGCCGCGTCGGCCCAGGGCTCGATCCGCCACGATGCGCGCGCCTGCCCCGATGGCGAGGGCAATACGAAGCAGCGCGTGGTGCCGAGCAGGGCAGGCTGTTCGCCGAAGGCCACGTCGCGGCCGTAGAACGCGCGTGCGGCATTCTTGCTGGTGAAGGCCAGCACGTGTGGCGAGAAGCGGTCGATTTTCATGCGCAGCGAAACCGCATCGAAGGCATCGCGGGGAAGTTCGTCATCATTGCCATGATGATGCTTGGCAAGGTCGGTGAGCCCGATGCCGAAGCTCGGCAGCAACGGAAATTCCTCGGGACGAAGAAGGCGTGGCGTCAATCCCACGCCGTGCACGGTGCGCCAGAACATGTTGCCGGGGTGCGCGTAGTACGCACGCTCCCGTGCCGAGCGCGTACCCGCGGCCGTGCCGCAGAACACCAGGCGCAGTCCCGGCAGCATCACGTCAGGCAAGACGTGTTCGACGGTGTCGTCAGTCATCGAGGGTGAAGTCGCAGTAGCGGAAGCGTTCGTCGCGCATCACCAACTCACCCTGGCGCAACGGAAGATCGCGGTCGAAAAGCGGGCCGCCAAAACTCAAGGTATGGAATTCACCCCGCTCGCCACAGGGATCGGCGCTGCCGGGCAACGACGCCAGCAGGCTGGCATCGAAGTCATGGCCGGCGAAACGGCCGTGCAGTTGTTGCGTATCCACGCAACAAAGCCGGGCACGGTGGCCTTCGGCGACGAAGCGATGGGCGAGCGCGGTGGTGTCTTCGCCCCAAAGAGGGAAGATACCTTCCCAGCCCAGCTGTGCAAGCTGCTTCTGGCGATATGCACGTACATCCTCGAGGAACAGATCGCCGAAGGCGATGTGTCGAAGGGCCGGCCAGCGTGCCTGGGCCTCGGTCAGCGCCGCGGCGAAGGCGGCCTCATAGGCGTCGTTGCTCGAAGGCCATTCCAGTTCGGCCACCACGAGCGGAAGGCCCAGCGCCCTGGCCTGCGCTTCCAGGACATCCCGCCGCACGCCGTGCATGGCGATGCGCTGGAACTGGCGGTTGACCGTGGTGAGCAACCCCACCACGCGCCATGACGCATCGTCCCGCAGGCGCTGCAGGGTCATCAGGCAATCCTTGCCGCCACTCCAGGACAACAATACTTCGATAGGGGGCATTGGCATTCCCCCATGGTAGCGGGAATAAAAAAAGCCCGGCAATGCCGGGCTTTTTTGACTGTCCGCGGATGGATCAACCCTTGCGCGACGCCTGCTTGCGGTCGTTTTCCGTCAGGTGCTTCTTGCGCAGGCGGATTTCCTTCGGGGTCACTTCCACCAGCTCATCGTCCTCGATGAAATCAAGCGCCTGCTCCAGCGAGAACTTGATCGCCGGGGTGAGCTTGATGGCGTCGTCCTTGCCCGAAGCGCGCATATTGGTCAGCGGCTTGGTCTTGATGGCATTGACGGTGAGGTCGTTGTCCTTGGAGTGGATACCGATCAACTGGCCTTCGTACACGTTGTCGCCTTCGGCGGCGAACAGCTTGCCGCGCTCTTCCAGCGGGCCCAGCGCATAGGCCGGGGTGGCGCCAGGGGCGTTGGCGATCATCACGCCGTTCAGGCGCTTGGCGATGGCGCCGGTTTCCTTCGGGCCGTAATGGTCGAATACGTGCGAGAGCAGGCCCGAGCCCTGGGTGAGGGTCTTGAACTCGTTCTGGAAGCCGATCAGGCCACGCGCCGGAATCATGTAGTCCAGGCGCACGCGGCCCTTGCCGTCGGGCTCCATGTTCTTCAGCTGGCCCTTGCGGACGCCGAGCTTTTCCATCACGCCGCCCTGGTGCTGTTCCTCGATATCGATCACCAGCTGCTCGACCGGCTCCTTCAGCTCGCCGTCGATTTCCTTGATGATCACCTCGGGGCGGGACACGGCCAGCTCGTAGCCTTCGCGGCGCATGTTCTCGATCAGCACCGACAGGTGCAGTTCGCCGCGGCCGGAGACCAGGAATTTATCCGGATCGGAACCTTCCTCGACCTTCAGCGCCACGTTGTGCAGTGTCTCGCGCTCCAGGCGCTCGCGCAGCTGGCGGCTGGTGATGAACTTGCCGCCGGAGAGGTCCTTGTTGCCGGCGAACGGGGAATTGTTCACCTGGAAGGTCATGCTGATGGTCGGCTGGTCCACCGTGAGGGCCGGGAGGGCCTCCGGGGAATCCAATGCGCAAACGGTATCGGAGATGCCCAGTTCCTGGACGCCGGAAATGGCCACGATGTCGCCGGCCTCGGCTTCCTCCACTTCGATGCGCTCAAGGCCCATGAAGCCGAGCACCTGCAGCACCTTGCCCTGGCGCTTCTTGCCGTCCGGGCCGACGATGCTGACGGGCATGTTCTTCTTGATCTTGCCGCGCTGGATGCGGCCGATACCGATCAGGCCGACGAAGCTGTTGTAGTCGAGCTGGCTGATGCGCATCTGGAACGGACCGTCCGGATCGACGTCCGGCTTGGACACGTGCTGCATGATCGCTTCGTACAGCGGGGTCATGTCGCCTTCGCGGGTCTCCGAATCCAGGCTCGCGTAGCCGTTCAGGGCCGAGGCATAGACGATGGGGAAGTCCAGCTGCTCGTTGGTGGCGCCGAGCTTGTCGAACAGGTCGAAGACCTGGTCGACGACCCAGTCCGGGCGTGCGCCGGGACGGTCGACCTTGTTCACCACCACGATCGGCTTGAAGCCCATGGCGAAGGCCTTGCTGGTGACGAAGCGCGTCTGCGGCATCGGACCGTCGAGGGCGTCGACCAGGATCAGCACCGAGTCGACCATCGACAGCACGCGCTCGACCTCGCCACCGAAGTCGGCGTGGCCCGGGGTGTCGACGATATTGATGCGGTTGTCGCGCCACTTGATGGCGGTGTTCTTGGCAAGGATCGTGATGCCACGTTCCTTTTCCTGGTCGTTGGAGTCCATCACGCGCTCGGCGAGTACGGTGCGCTCTGCGAGCGTGCCGGACTGCTTGAGCAGCTGGTCGACGAGGGTCGTCTTGCCATGGTCGACGTGAGCGACGATGGCGATATTGCGCAGTTTTTCGATGGACATGCCCGGACCCCCCGGCTCAAGGCCGGAGCACCTTTCGTGGTTAAGGAAGCCGCCTAGTATACGGCCAATCGGTGGCATCCGCATGAATCGTTAACATGGCCGCCCTCTCGCGGCCGCCGGGCCCACCGGCTATCGTTGCCTTCCCTTGAGCGAAGGAAGATCCATGCCGGAGGTCCGAGTCACCGATCACCGGCGCGGCGACGACCTGCTCAGCGCCGGCCTGGGCCTAGCGGGCCTGGTCGGCCTGGTGCCTTCGTGCGCCAATCCCTTTTACCCTACATCGCAAGAACTTCGCCGACGTGCCATTCAGTCGAGCTGGAAGGGCATTGCCGACTTTGGCGTGCTTGGCGGCTTCGGCGAGGTCTATGGCGCTGTGCCGGATGTACCTGGGCGTGAATTCACCGCCTTTGACACCCTGGACGGCGCCCGTTTCCCGCATCGCGTGCTGCTGCAGGCGCCTGATGCCTTCGATGAAAAGGCCCGCTGCCTGGTGGTCGCGCCTTCGTCCGGGTCGCGTGGGGTCTACGGTGCCATCGCACTGGCCGGCGGCTGGGCGCTGCCGCGTGGCTTCGCCGTGGCCTACACCGACAAAGGCGCCGGGGCAGGGTATTTCGATCCTTCGGACATGAGCGGCGTGGCGCTGGACGGGCGGCGCGCGCGCGTGGGCGAGACGCCGCTGGAATTCGCGGTGGAGGGGCTGGGCCCGTTCGACGGCCTGGGCGCCAAGCATGCCCACTCGCAGGACAACCCCGAGGCCGACTGGGGGCGCCACGTGCTGGCGGCGGCACGCTTCGGCTTGGCGATGCTCGACCGCGCCTATCCGCAGCTTGCCCCGTTCACTCCGGCCAATACCCGGATCATCGCCACTGGACTTTCCAACGGCGGTGGCGCGGTGCTGCGCGCCGCCGGCGACGATACCGAAGGCGTGCTGTCCGGCGTGGTCGCCCTGGAGCCCAACATCCACATGTCCGGGCGTGGCCGGCCCCTGTACGACTACGCCACGGAAGCCGCGCTACTGTTGCCCAGCGCGCTTACCTCGCCGCATTTCGCCGGTGCGCCATTTGCGCAATCGATGGGCACCTCGCCCTTGCCGTGGATCGCCCGCGGCGCCAGCCTGCGGGCGCTTGGCCTGGTCGATGGGGCCACCCCGGCGGCGCAGGCGGCCGATGCGCTGGCGCGGTTGCGGGCCAGCGGCTGGCGCGATGAATCGCTGGCCACGGCGGCGTCATCCACCTCGCTGGATCTCTGGCGTGCGCTAGGCGCGACGTACGCATCTTCTTATTTACGCTGCCCGCCCGATCGCATGCCCTGCGGCTTCGTTTTTCGCAACACGATGCCGGCCCTGCGGCCAACCTGGTGGGCCGATGCCAGTGGCGTCCCTCCCGGCCCTGGCGTGGCCATGCAGGGCGGCATCACGATCGGCGTCGACGTGAACCTGCCGGGCGAGCAGGGGCTTCGCGCGCTGTGGGACGGCACCTCGCCGGACGCAGCAAAACTGCGCCGCTCGGTCGATGCCACCCGGGCCAGCCTTCCCGCCGAAGGCTTGCCGGTGATCGTGGTCCACGGCGCTGCCGACGGGCTGGTCCCGGCCGCGTTCAGCGCCGACCCTTACGTGGCGTGGCTGCGCGCCTCGGGCCGCTCGCCGGTGTATTGGCGCGTGCCCCACGCCCAGCATTTCGATGCCTTCCTGGCCTTTCCCGAATTCGGCGATCGCTACGTGCCCCTGCTGCCTTACGGCTATGCGGCGCTGGATCGACTGTGGGCACACCTGGCCTCGGGCAGGTCCCTGCCCGAGGACGCGGTGCCCGCGGGTGCCCGGCCGCGAGGACCGGGGAAACTCACTGCGGGCCACCTGGCGCTCCCGTCCGGTTGAATCGCGTGGACGGCCCCCCCACGTGGGGTCGGGTATGCTCTTGCCCCCATTGCCGTCCGCCATGTCCCGTGGCGGTCATTCCAAGAACACCGAAGGACTCCCCATGCCGATCACCGTTACCCTGCGCACGAACAAAGGCCCGATCCATATCCGCATGCATGACGACAAGACGCCGCTGACTGTGGCCAATTTCGTCAACCTGGCCAAGCGCGGCTACTACGACGGCCTGAGCTTCCACCGCGTGATCAACGATTTCATGATCCAGGGCGGCTGCCCCGAGGGCAGCGGCCGCGGTGGCCCCGGCTATCGCTTCGGCGACGAGTTCGACGCCTCCCTGCGCCATGACAAGCCGGGCGTGCTCTCCATGGCCAATGCCGGGCCGGGTACCAATGGCAGCCAGTTCTTCATCACCCACGGCGCCACGCCGTGGCTCGACGGCAAGCACAGCGTGTTCGGCGAAGTCATCTCGCCCGAGGACATGGCCGTGGTGAACCAGATCCGCCAAGACGACATCATCGAAAAGGTAACGGTGGAAGGCGACGTCGACGCCCTGCTGGCCGCCCAGGCCTTCCAGGTGGGCGAGTGGAACAAGGTGCTCGACGCGGGCTGAAAAGTGCTGCCGGATGGACCCATCGAAAGCGGTGGCTAACCGTCATCTGTCGGGTATACCCTCCCAAGGCCGGGGGGCTTTCGCGGGAGATACGACATGGGTCTGCTCGATGAACTGCTTGGCGGCCAGGGTGCCGCGGGTAACGATGCCAACGGCGGCGGACTGGGATCAGCGTTGGGCGGTGGTGGCCTGATGGCCGTGGCCACCGCTCTACTCAGCAGGGCCGGCGGCGTAGGCGGGCTGGTCAACATGCTCCAGCAACATGGCCTGGGCAGTGCCGTCCAATCCTGGGTGGGCACGGGCGAGAACCAGTCCGTGGCGCCGGCTCAGCTTTCCCAGGCCTTGCAGGGCGGAGGGTTGGGGGATCTGGTGCAGGAAGCCGCGGCGAAAATGGGTACCAACCCCGATGAGCTGATGGCGAAGCTTTCCGGGGTACTGCCGCAGGCGGTGGATCACCTCACCCCGAACGGGCAGGTGCCCGAGCACCCGCCGGGTGGTTTCGACGCCTCGGCCCTGAGTGGGTTGGCGGGGAAGGTCTTCGGCTAGCTAAGACGCACCGTTGCTAGAAGTGCACGGTACGGGTAAATCCCGTGCCGTGCCGGATATATCGGATCTACGTAGAGGTCGTATTTCCCGCGTAATGCGCTTCCTCAAATTCCCAATTGCCACTAGATTCGCCATCTTCGAGCAAGCGATAGACGTGAGCTACGTCGACGGCTGGGGGGATATCAATAGCGTAGAGATATCGCTGATCTAGAGATGATCCCTCGTAACTGCAGCCTAGTGCTTCTAGTTCGGTCCAATGCTCCAGAAAGTAATCATGGTTTTGCCCAATAGGTAGACGAACTCGATATGTAGAATGACCACCGCGGCTGACTACCGATTTAAAGGTCAAATCGTTCGATTCACCAATGACATCGATTTTGTCGCCAAAGCTAATATTGAATGCATGAAATGGCGAATTTTCGACTTGATAGATGCCATTACCGAGGGGTATGCAGTGCATGCGCTCGGTGAAGCCTGCATTGGGGTCTTTAGGCGGAAATCGAACCATAACTGACTTTCTATCGGCGGTCATGTGTTGGATTCCTTGGGCTTCCATTCTTCAATACTCTTCGAGCCTTTGCTTCTGTTGCACGTCCTGCATGAGTCCCTTTCGTTCGGCGGAGTGTTATTGCCGCCGTTCTTTTTCGCGTCAATGTGGTCTCTTTCTCGAGAATTTGGGTGTCCTTTCTCGTTAGTTGTAGCTTGACCGCAATATACGCACGGAACCCCCTCCTTTGCCGCACGCGTCTCAGGAGTCTCTGGCGCGAAGACTTTGCCTGCTCCTGGACCGCCTGTTGAGCCCACTTTTCCATCATTTCCAGGCTGACGATCGGACAACGTGCTTCCATCGGAGGCTACGACGGGTGAAGAAGAATCGTTATTTGGACTTGATTCGTTCGAAACGACTACTGGGTGGTCGCGGATATTATCGAGGATAATCTTGCTTGTATATGCAGCGACACCTGCGATCGCGATTGCTACTACGTATGTCTCTACGACGCACGCGTCCCAAATACATTTCCCGCTCGGATCGGTGTTTTTGATAGGGTTGTTGTTAACGTACGCATACCGATTGGTCAGGAACATGTCGCCAGGTGTAGGCGAAACAGGATCGGTACTCAAAAAGCGACCCACTTGCGGATCGTAATAACGAGCCTGCATGTAAATGAGTTGTGATTCTAAATCTGAAACGTGGCCGCTATATCCCGGCCCGTTGATCGGCTGAGTCGAGCCTGCGGGCGAACCGTATGGCCTGTAGTCTGTGATTTGTGTGACGTTACCTAGTTTATCCATGGTACCGAGAACATTATTCTGTCCGTCGGTCATGTAATAAGTGACTTGTGAGTCTTGGGCATTAACACTGGCGCAAAAAAATGACGCTAAAATAAATAAGCGAAAAGCCACGGCAACAAAGGCTTTTAACTTTCCCCTGTAACTCATATTCATCATCCTATTGATATGATTGTCGATTGCTTATGTCGCACGCACAGCAATTCACGCCACTGTTTTCTTTCTCGGAAACATGGCGTTTTCGATGACCCCAACTCAACCGTGACTTCGTGTTCGGTCGGTCGTCTCAGGTAGCCTTCTTTCGGAACATCCGCCAGATCAACAGCAGCACGATGGCGCCGACCACCGAGGCGATGAAGCCGGCCGAATCTTCCGGTCCGTACCAACCAAATTGCTGCCCCGCCCAGCTGGCCAGCAGGGAGCCGGCGATGCCCAGGAGGCCGGTGATGATGAAGCCACCCGGATCCTTCCCCGGCACCAGGAACTTGGCGATGATGCCCACGACAAGACCGATCAGGAATACCCAAAGCCAGTGCATAGCCTCTCCCCGTTGGTTGGTGTAGGCGCATCATGCACCCGGCCGGGGCGGGAAGTCTGCTACCCGTGGTAAAATTTTCAGGCTTTGCCCCTCCCGTTGCCACGACGAGTACCCGCATGCCGCAGCTTGCCCAGCGAATCGGACGCGCCAAACCCAGCGCGATCATGGTCATCGCCGAAAAGGCGAAGAAGCTCAAGGCCGAAGGCCGTGACATCGTCAATTTCTCGATCGGCGTGCCCAATTTCCTGCCGGGGGCACATGTTTATGAGGCCGCCCACAAGGCGCTGGACACCGATTCGGGCCAGTACGGCAGCAACCGCGGCGCGGACGCCGTGCTCGATGCGTTCCTCGGCCATATCCAGGCGCTGGGATTCACCGGCTATACCCGCGCCAACATCTGCACCGGCGTCGGCGCCAAGCACATCCTGTACAACCTGGCCGAGGCCCTGCTGGACGAAGGCGACGAGATCACCTTCCCCACGCCCTATTGGACCAGTTACGTCGACATCGCCGAGATCGTCGGCGCGAAGATCAACCTGCTGCCATGCCCGCCCGAGCAAAACTACAAGCTCACCCCGGCCCAACTGGATGAAGCCCTGGCCCGCAAGCCGCGTGTTTTCCTGTTCAACAACCCGTCCAATCCGACGGGCATGGTGTACACGAGGGAAGAAATCGTGGCGCTGGCCGAAGTCATCGCCAAATACCCGGACACCTGGGTGATCACCGACGACATCTACAACACCATGGTGTTCGGCGATGTGGGCTACCACAACTTCATCCACATCAGGCCGGAACTGAAAGACCGCGTGATCTTCGTCGATTCGCTGTCCAAGACCTACGGCATGCCCGGCTGGCGCGTAGGCTTCATTGCTGCTCCTGAAGTCGTGGCTCGCGCCGTCACCACGATGAACTCCAACCACATCACCAACCTGCCCGAAGTGGCGTCGGCAGCGGCCGTGGCGGCCCTTTCCGGGCCGCAGGATGTTCCTCGGCAGAAGGCCCGCGAGTTCGCCGCCAAGTGCGATCGCGTGCATTCGGCGCTGGTGGCCATCCCGGGTGTGCATTGCCCGCGCCCGCAGGGTGCGTTCTATGCGTTCCCCGATATCTCCGTTGCGTTCGGCAAGAGCCACGGCAGCACACGCATCGACAACGACGTGGAATTCTGCGCGGCGCTGCTCGAAGCCAAGGGCGTGGCCTGCGTGCCGGGCTCGGCCTTCGGCGAGCCGCGCGCCCTGCGTATTTCCTATTCCTGTCCCGACGATCAGCTCGACAAGGGCATGGCCCGGATCGCCGAGTTCTTTGCCGAACTTCACTGAACCCATCGACTGTTAGGAGTCATCCCCATGAAAGCTCCCGTACGTGTTGCCGTGACCGGCGCTGCCGGCCAGATCGGTTATGCCCTCCTTTTCCGCATTGCCGCCGGCGACATGCTGGGTCCGGATCAGCCGGTGATCCTGCACCTGTTGGAAATCACCCCGGCGCTGCCTTCGCTGCAGGGCGTGGTGATGGAGCTCAACGACTGCGCGTTCCCGACGCTTGCAGGGGTCGTGGCAACCGATGACGTCAACGTCGCCTTCGAGGATGTCGACTACGCCCTGTTGGTGGGTGCGCGTCCGCGTGGCCCCGGCATGGAGCGCAAGGATCTGCTGGAAGCCAACGGCGCCATCTTCGGCCCGCAGGGCAAGGCCCTGAACGACCACGCCAAGCGCGACGTGCGCGTGCTGGTGGTGGGCAACCCGGCCAACACCAATGCGTTGATCGCCCAGCAGAACGCCCCGGACCTGGATCCGAAGTGCTTCACCGCCATGGTGCGCCTGGACCACAACCGCGCCCTGTCGCAGCTGGCAGAGAAAACCGGCAAGCACACCACCGATATCAAGAATGTCACCATCTGGGGCAATCACAGCTCCACCCAGTACCCGGACCTGCACCAGACCACGGTCGGTGGCAAGCCGGCGCTCGAGCAGGTCGACCAAGCCTGGTACGAAAGCGACTTCATTCCCACCGTGCAGCAGCGTGGCGCGGCCATCATCAAGGCGCGAGGTGCGTCGTCCGCCGCGTCGGCGGCTTCCGCCGCCATCGATCACATGCGTGACTGGGCGCTGGGCACGGCCGAGGGCGACTGGGTATCGATGGGTATCCCGTCGGACGGTTCCTACGGCATCGAGCCGGGCGTGATCTTCGGCTACCCGGTGACGGTGAAGGGCGGCAAGTATTCGATCGTGCAGGGCCTGCCGGTCAATGCCTTCTCGCAAGCTCGCATCGATGCGACCAACAAGGAACTGCGTGAAGAGCGCGCCGGCGTGGAACACCTCTTCAAGAAGTAAAAATTATTTTGCGAGAAAAAAAGGCCGCGCATTTTCATGCGCGGCCTTTTTCATGTCGACACCCCGGTATCGGCCGGGCGTCCGGACACGACACTGGCGGTGACCAGGTCGCTGCCCACATTGACCGTGGTTCGCAGCATGTCAAGCAGTCGGTCGACGCCAAGCACGATACCGATGCCTTCGGCCGGAATGCCGAAGCTCACCAGCAGGCCCGCGATGAGCGGCAACGAACCTCCTGGGATGCCCGCCACGGCAACGGCGGAGATCACCGCCAGCACCATTAGCACCGCTTGCTGGGAGAGCGACAGTTCCACGCCGAAGGCCTGGGCCACGAACAGCACTACGCAGCCTTCGAACAGGGCCGTGCCGCTCATGTTCATGGTGGCGCCAAGCGGCAGCACGAAGCCAGCCACGCTGGGGGGAAGTTTCAGTTCCTCGCCGGCCACGGCCAGCGACGCGGGAAGGCACGCACTGCTGGAGCTGGTGGAAAACGCCGTGATCAACACGGGCCGGATCTGCCGGAAGAAGCCCAGTGGCGATCGACCTGAAAAAAATTTCAGCCAGAGCGACATGGTGCCGAACAGATGCAACAGCAGGGCTGCCGCACAGCCGGCGACGAACAGCGACAGCGTAACAAGGATATCCACGCCCACCTTCACCACCACGCTGTAGATCATCGCTGGCACCGCATAGGGCGCGAGCTTCAGGGCGAAGTCGACCACGCGGGTCATGAGTGCAGCGACCGTTTCCAGTGCGCCCAGCACCTGGGTACGCGTTTCGCTCGCCAGTTGCGTGGCCGCGGCGCCCACCAGGATGGCGAAGACGATCAACGGCAAGACGTCGCCCAGGCGGTTGCGATCGTTGCCCACCACGGCGCCAAGCAGGTTGCGTGGCATGAACATGTCCACCAGGGTGGCGGCGTTGAGCGCTGGCTGCGACGCGCGGGTCTGCAGCAGGCCGGCCGAGGTGCCGCTGTATTGGCGTACCAGGCTGGCGCGGGTATCGGCGTCGAGAAAGTGCCCGGGTTCGAGCAGGTTCATCATCAACAGGCCCAGCAATACCGCCACGCCCATGTTGGCCGCGAACAGGCTGAAGGTTCGCCCGGCCAGGGGACCTAAGCGGTCGAGCCGGCCCAGCTGGGCGACCCCCGAGGCCAGGGAAGCGAATACGAGCGGCACGATGACGAAGAACAGCAACCGCAGGAACACCTGCCCGAAGGGGTCGAGCACTTCGGCCGCCACGCTCTGCATGAAGGTGAGCGCAGGGGGATGGAAGTGGCCCAGGGCAAGCGTGGCGAGGCCGGCGACGATGCCGGCCAGCAAGCCGACGAGGATACGGCGGGCGAGGGGAGTGGCTTGGTTCATGGCGAAACCCTAGCGTCGTAGAGGAACTCCGTCTTTCGGGAAATAACCTTGTTGTACTGCAGCACGAGGCGGGCACGCCGAATGCGCTAAAATCGACGTTTTCCTGGAGCAGACATGGCACAGCTTCCTTCTCCCGGCGCGCATTTTCGCGACGCACTCGCCGCCGAATCGCCCCTGCAGGTGATCGGCGCCATCAATGCCAATCATGCGCTGCTGGCGCGCCGAGCGGGATACCGCGCGATCTATCTTTCCGGTGGTGGCGTGGCTGCCGGTTCGCTCGGCTTGCCGGACCTGGGCATCAACACGCTCGACGACGTCCTGACCGACGTCCGGCGGATCACCGACGTGTGCGACCTGCCGCTGATGGTGGATATCGACACCGGCTTTGGCCCCAGCGCATTCAATATCGCCCGCACCGTGCGCAGCCTGATCAAGGCCGGTGCCGCGGCCTGCCACATCGAGGACCAGGTCGGCGCCAAGCGCTGCGGTCATCGCCCGGGTAAGGAGATCGTCAGCGCCGGCGAGATGGCCGATCGCGTCAAGGCCGCGGCCGATGCGAAGACCGACGCCGACTTCTTCCTGATCGCCCGCACCGATGCCATCGCCGTCGACGGCGTGGACGCCGCCATCGAGCGCGCGATCGCCTGTGTCGAAGCGGGTGCGGATGGCATCTTCGCCGAGGCTGCGTATGACCTGGCCACCTACAAGCGGTTCACCGACGCGCTCAAAGTGCCAGTATTGGCCAACATCACCGAATTCGGCAGCACGCCGCTCTTCAGCGTCGATGACCTGCGCAGTGTCGGCGTGGGCATCGTGCTCTATCCGCTTTCCGCCTTCCGCGCCATGAACAAGGCCGCCGAAAACGTCTACCAGGCGATCCGCCGCGACGGACACCAGCGCAACGTGATCGACACCATGCAGACGCGCGAGGAACTCTACGACCGCATCGGCTACCACGACTACGAACGCCGCCTCGACGAACTGTTCTCACGCAAATCCTGATCGCACGCCCCCCTCGAAGGAACCCAAGCGCATGAGCGAACAAACCCTTCCCAAGCCCAAGAAATCCGTGGCCCTGTCTGGCGTCGCCGCCGGCAACACGGCCTTGTGCACGGTCGGTCGCAGCGGCAACGACCTGCATTACCGCGGCTACGACATCCACGACCTGGCCGCCAAGGGCTGCTTCGAGGAAGTGGCGCACCTGCTGGTGCACGGCGTGCTGCCCACCTGGCAGGAACTGAATGCCTACAAGGCACGCCTGCGCCGCTTGCGAGGCCTGCCTGCGCCGGTGAAGGGCGCGCTGGAGTTGCTGCCGGCCGCCACCCACCCGATGGACGTGCTGCGCACCGGCTGCTCGGTGCTGGGCACGGTGCTTCCCGAGAAGGACGACCACAACCGCACTGGCGCCAGGGACATCGCCGACCGCCTGATGGCAAGCTTCGGTTCGATGCTGCTGTACTGGTTCCATTTCAGCCATAACGGCAAGCGCGTGGAAGTGGAGACCGACGACGACTCCATCGCCGGCCATTTCCTGCACGTGCTGCACGGCAAGAAGCCCAGCGAGCTGCATGCCCATGCACTGGACAAGTCGCTCATCCTGTATGCCGAGCACGAATTCAACGCCAGCACCTTCGCCTCGCGCGTGATTGCCGGTACCGGTTCGGATATGTATTCGGCCATCACCGGTGGCATTGGTGCCTTGCGCGGTCCCAAGCACGGTGGCGCCAACGAAGTGGCGATGGAGATCATCGCCCGCTACCGCAATGGCGATGAAGCCGAGGCCGATATCCGTGCCCGCGTGGAGCGCAAGGAAATCATCATCGGCTTCGGCCACCCGGTGTACACGGTGTCCGATCCGCGCAACGAGATCATCAAGGAAATCGCGCGCAAGCTCTGCACCGATGGCGGCAACCCGAAGCTGTTCGAAGTGTCCGAGCGCATCGAGAAGCTGATGTGGGACCAGAAGAAGATGTTCCCCAATCTCGACTGGTATTCCGCTTCTGCCTACCACATGATGGGCGTGCCCACCGCGATGTTCACGCCGCTGTTCGTGATCTCGCGCACCTCGGGCTGGAGCGCGCACATCATCGAGCAGCGCGAGGATGGCAAGATCATCCGACCCAGTGCGAATTATGTCGGGCCGGAAGACCTCAACTACACGCCGATCGAAAAGCGTTCCTGATTGTCCTTCAAGCTCAGAGCGACGCGGCCAGCCGCGTCGCCTGGGCGATCGCTCGCTTGGCATCGAGTTCGGCGGCCACGTCCGCGCCGCCGATGAGGTGCACCGGCATGCCGGCAGCCACCAGGGGGGCATGGAGCGCCCGGTTGGGTTCCTGGCCGGCGCAGATCACCACGTTGTCCACCGCCAGTACCTGTGGCGTGCCATCGATCACGACATGCAGGCCCTCGTCGTCGATCTTCTGGTAGGTCACGCCGCCAAGCATGCGCACCTTCTTGTGCTTGAGGGTCGCGCGGTGCACCCAGCCGGAAGTCTTGTTCAGCCGCTTGCCCGGCGCGCCTGGGCTGCGCTGCAGCAGCCATACCTCGCGATCGGGTGCCTCGGCCTTTCCCAGTGTCAGTCCGCCACGATGGGCAAGCGTGGTATCCACGCCCCATTCTTCGGCCCAGCGCGCGATATCCAAGCTTGGCGACGGACGCGACTGCACCAGGAATTCGGCGACGTCGAATCCGATACCCCCGGCACCGATGACCGCCACCGTCTTGCCGACGTCGGCATTGCCCGCCAGAACGTCGATGTAGCTCAACACCTTCGGATGATCGCTGCCTTCGATCCCTGCCGCACGCGGTGTAACGCCGGTGGCAAGGATTACGGCGTCGAAGCGACCTGCCTGTAGCGCCTCTACCGTGGCAACCTGACCCAGCGCCAGGGTGACGCCCGTTTCACCCAGGCGATGCGCGAAGTACCGGATCGTCTCGTCGAATTCTTCCTTGCCGGGAATTCGGCGGGCCATGTTGAACTGGCCCCCGATCGCCGGTGCGCGGTCGATGAGGGTGACCGCGTGGCCGCGTTCGGCAAGCGTGGTGGCGCAGGCCAGGCCCGCGGGGCCGGCTCCGACGACGGCGTAGCGCCTGCGCACGCCGGCCGAGCCGATGACCAGTTCGGTCTCGTGGCAGGCACGCGGATTGACCAGGCAAGAGGCCCGGCGATTGACGAACACGTGATCCAGGCATGCCTGGTTGCAGGCGATGCAGGTGTTGATCGCTTGCGTGCGTCCAGCGGAGGCCTTGTTCACCCAGTCCGGGTCGGCCAGCAGGGGCCGTGCCATCGACACCATGTCGGCATCGCCCCCAGCCAGCACGCGTTCGGCCACATCGGGCATGTTGATTCGGTTGGTGGTGACCAGCGGGATCGAGACTTCGCCCTTGAGCTTGCGCGTGACCCAGGTGAACGCCGCGCGCGGCACGCTGGTGACGATGGTGGGGACACGCGCCTCGTGCCAGCCGATGCCGGTGTTGATGATCGTGGCGCCAGCGGCCTCCACCTTCTTCGCAAGGGTGACGATTTCCTGCCACGATTGTGCGTCGTCAACGAGGTCCAGCATCGACAGGCGATAGATGATGATGAAGTCGCGGCCCACGGCCTGGCGGATCCGCCTGACGATCTCCACCGGCAGGCGCATGCGGCGTTCGGCGTCGCCGCCCCAGGCATCGTTGCGTTTGTTGGTGCGAGCAGCGATGAACTGGTTGATCAGGTAACCTTCCGAGCCCATGACCTCGACGCCGTCGTAACCGGCACGCTGGGCGAGTCTTGCGCTGCGTACGAAAGCGTTGATGGTGCGCTCGACGCCACGGCCACTGAGCGCCCTGGGCGTGAACGGGCTGATCGGGGATTTGATCTTCGATGGCGCCACCGCCAGCGGCTGGTAGGCATATCGGCCGGCGTGCAGGATCTGCATGCAGATCTTGCCGCCCTCATCATGCACTGCCTGGGTGACCTTGCGATGCCGGGCCACGTGCCAGGGCATCGACAAAGTGCCGGAGAACGGCTTCAACCATCCTTCGATGCTCGGTGCGATGCCGCCGGTGACGATGAGGCCCACGCCGCCGCGCGCACGCTCGGCAAAAAACGCAGCGAGCTTGTCGAAATCCTTCGCTTTGTCCTCAAGCCCCGTATGCATCGAACCCATCAGCACGCGATTGCGCAAGGTGGTGAAGCCGAGGTCGAGCGGGGCCAGCAGATGCGGGTATTTCACGGGATAGGGTGCCGATTCAAACGATCGTTTGATGATGCACGTGAACGCTTCGTGGAGCAAGCATCGCGTTGCGAGAACCGCGTCGCGTTTCAAACTATTTTCTTGTCCACTGCACAAACTGCATACATGCCAGTCGTAAACATTGCGTTCGGAGCGCCTGAACGTAGGGACACCGCGGGAGGGAGTTATCACTAGACGCCTTACACGGAGACGACATGGGTATCACAAAAAATAATTTTGGCAGGGTAGTTTCAGGGATTCTCGTGTTGTCGCTGGGGGGCTATGCCGCCGGTACGCACGCGCAGGAGCAATCGCGTGCTTTGGATAACGTGAGCATCTGGTTGGGTGGCTATTACGCCAACTCAGATACCAACATCGGCGCGCACAGCAAGGACGGAATCGCGCGCGGTAACCTCAACCTGGAAGACGACCTGGATTTCCAGAAGAGGAAGGTCGCGCCGCGTGCACGTCTTGACTTCGTTTTCGGTGAGCACCAGGGTTTCACCTTCGACTACTACAACATCGATCGCGACCATTCACGCACGATCAGCGACAGCGTGAACTACCTGGGTAACCAGTACGACGCCTCGGCCCGCCTGAAGGGCAATATTCGTTTCAATTTCGGCAGCGCCGCGTACCGCTGGTGGTTCGGCAGTGGCGACGATGTCTTCGGCGTGGGCCTGGGCGCGGCCTATTACAAGATACGCGGCGGTGTCACAGGCTCCGCCACCCTCAACGGCGAGACGGCCAGCGCGCACAGCGGCGCCGATGCCGACGCCTGGGCGCCCAATCTGCAGTTGGGCTGGCGCCATGCCTTCAACGACCAGTGGCGCATGTACATCAATGCCTCGGGCGTGAAGAAGAATGGCGGCAACCTCAACGGCCACATCTACGACGCCGCGCTCGGCCTGGAGTGGTTCCCGTGGAAGAACGTGGGTTTTGGCGCGGAATATGCGTATACGAAGATCCGGCTGAACCAGGAAAAGCGCGCCTACGACCTGGATCTGGACATGAAGCTCAACGGTCCATCGGCCTACGTGCGCTTCCGCTTCTGATCGCCTAATGCCAGGTGGGGGTCAGAGTCATGACTCTGACCCCCCATTCCCTTGGGAAAGAAATCAGCTGGCTCGCGCCGCGCTGCGCCGCTGCCACAGCCAGCCGCCACCGCAGATGGTAAGTACCAGCAGGGCGTCCAGCGTCCAGGGTGCCCATGGCCTGGCATCGAACCAGGGCGATACAAGGTGGTCGTGGGCGATCATCCGCGCGGCTGTCCAGGCGATGGCCGCGGCGCCGATGTAGATCACCACGGGGAAGCGGTTGATCAGCTTCAGGATCAAGGTGGAGCCCCAGACCACCAGCGGTATGCTGATCAACAAGCCCAGGATCACCAGCAACATGTGGCCCTTGGCCGCGCCGGCGATGGCCAACACGTTGTCCATGCCCATCAACGCGTCGGCCACCACGATGGTACGCAGTGCTGCCCAGAAGCCCGAGGCAGGCGTGATGTTCGGGTCGTGCTCGTCGTGCTTGAGGAGTTTCCAGGCGATCGGCAACAACAAGAGGCCGCCCGCCAGCATCAGGCCCGGCAGCTTCAGCAGGTAGACCACGATGCCAGTCAGCGCCACGCGCACCGCCACGGCGCCGAAGGTGCCCCAGAAGATGGCCTTCTTCTGCAGGTGGGGGGGCAGATTGCGCGCCGCCAGCGCGATCACGATGGCGTTGTCGCCGGCCAGCACCAGATCCAGCAGGACGATGGCGAAGAGGCCGGAAAGAAAATCGGTGACGGGGATGTCCATGGGGCTCCTTGCGCACGGGACATTGCGTGGCACGCGGCCCCGTGCGGCCGCGAGCAACGCAAAAGTCTCGCCCCCGGCCAAGGCCGTCGTGACGCCCGGAGCGGATGGGCCGCTCGTGATGACGTATCGCCACGCAGGAGCCTGGAAAGGCTCCCTGGGCTACTCCCCTTTGGGTTGAGTAACACGCGCATTCTTGGCCACGCGCCTCTGGTAGTCAATGTGCGTGCAATTCCCGCATGACACGGATGCACCGGTGGACGCATCATGGCGGGAGCGGGTCCCAGGGTCTGGAGCGTGTTGCATGCACATGACAAATCGTTGCTGATGGACCCCTTCGACATCGTTGTCGTCGGCGGCGGCATCAATGGCGCGGGCATCGCCAGGGATGCCGTCGGCCGCGGGCTTTCCGTGCTGCTATGTGAGCGCGATGATCTGGCCGCGCACACCTCCAGCGCCAGCACCAAGCTGATCCATGGCGGCCTGCGCTACCTGGAGCAGTTCGAGTTCGCCCTGGTGGGCAAGGCATTGGCCGAGCGCGAGGTCCTGCTGCGTGCCGCGCCGCACATCATCTGGCCGCTGCGGTTCGTGCTGCCGCACCAGCCACACCTGCGGCCGGCATGGATGATCCGCCTGGGCCTGTTCCTTTACGACCACCTGGGTCGTGGCCGCCGCACCTTGCCAGGCTCGCGGCGCATCCGCTTCGCCAAGCATGTGGCCGGCCAGCCGCTGCGCGATGAGTTCCATACCGGCTTCGTCTACTCCGATGCCTGGGTGCAGGACGCGCGCATGGTGGTGCTCAATGCCATGGACGCGGCCTACCGGGGCGCGGAGATCCTCACCCATACACGCTGCGTCGCGGCGGTGCGCGAAGGGGAGTTGTGGCGCGTGGAGCTGGAATCGGCGCAAGGGCACCGGACCATCCATGCGCGCAGCCTGGTCAATGCCACCGGGCCCTGGGCTGCAACGTTCCTGGGCGAGGTGGCCGATGTCCGCCATGACCACGCGCTGCGCCTGGTCAAGGGCAGCCACATCGTGGTGCCGAAGCTCTTCGAGCATCGCTACGCCTATATTTTCCAGCAGCCCGACCGCCGCATCGTGTTCGCCATTCCGTATGAGCGGGAATTCACCCTGATCGGCACCACCGACGTGGAATACCACGGCGATCCGTCCCAGCCGCGCATCGACGCCGACGAAACCACGTACCTGTGCGAAGCGGCGAACCGCTACTTCCGCAAGACGTTGACGCCGTCCGACGTGGTCTGGAGCTATAGCGGCGTGCGTCCCTTGCTTGACGATGAAAACAGCAGCGCCTCGGAAGTCACGCGCGATTACCTGCTCGAGGTCGATGCCGACGGGCCACCTTTGCTCAATGTCTTCGGCGGCAAGATCACCACCTTCCGCAAGCTGGCCGAGGAAGCCGTCGACCAACTGGCCCCTTTGCTCGGATCATCCGTGGGGCCGTGGACGGCCACCGGGCGCCATCTGCCCGGCGGCGGCGAGGCCGACATCGAGGAACTGCTGGTCGATGTCCGCGCGGACCGCCCCTGGTTGAGCGACGCCATGGCCGATCGCCTGATACGCACCTACGGCACGCGCTGCCGCGATTTCCTCGGTGCCGCCGCGTCGCTGGAGGACCTGGGCGTGCACTTCGGCGGCGACCTTTACGGTGCTGAGGTCGATTACCTGGTGCGCCACGAATGGGCGCGGCATGCCGAAGACGTCCTGTGGCGCCGGACCAAGACTGGCTTGCATGTGGACGCGGCCGGTGTGGCGCGGCTCGAGGCATACATAAGCGTGAGGCTTGCCGCGCGCCGTTGACCGGATCAACAAAGGAGTAACCCGATGTCGGTGTACCTGAGTGAGTTCCTCGGCACGATGATGATGATCCTGCTGGGCGACGGCGTGGTCGCCGGCGTGCTGCTGAAAGGCTCCAAGGCCGAGGGCGCCGGCTGGATCACCATTACGCTGGCCTGGGGGCTGGCCGTGCTGATCGGTATCTACGTCGCCGCGGCGAGCGGCGCGCACATGAACCCGGCGATCACCCTGGCGCTGGCTTCGCTTGGCAAGCTGGCCTGGGGGTTGGTGCCCGGCTATATCGCTGCGCAGATGGCCGGTGCCTTCACCGGCGCGGTCCTGGTGTACCTGCACTATTTCGCGCTGTGGCCCGGCACGGACGATCCTGCAAAGAAGCTTGGCGTGTTCTGCACCGCGCCCGCGGTGCGGCATCTTCCCTCCAACCTGCTGACGGAAATCATCGGTACCTTTGTGCTGGTGTACGGCGTGCTGGCGATTGGCGCCAACCACATGACCGAGGGCCTGGCGCCGCTGGCCGTGGCCTTGCTGGTGGTGGTGATCGGCATGTGCCTGGGCGGGCCCACCGGCTACGCCATCAACCCGGCGCGCGACTTCGCGCCACGTCTGGCCCACGCGCTGCTGCCGATCCCGGGCAAGGGTGGTTCGGACTGGGGCTATGCCTTCGTGCCCATCGTCGGGCCCGTCATCGGCGCGCTGGGCGCTGCCTTCTTCTACCACGCCGTCGCCGGCTGATTCCCTGGAACTCCCATGAGCGAGAAAAAAGGCTACATCCTGGCCATCGACCAGGGCACCACCAGCTCACGCGCGATCCTCTTCGATCATGCGGGAAACATCGCTGGTACCGCGCAGCGTGAGTTCACGCAGATCTTCCCCCAGCCCGGCTGGGTTGAGCACAATCCGCGCGAGATCCTCACCAGCGTGCTGGTGACACTTACCGAAGTGATCAACAACGCCGGCATCCAGCCGTCGGACATCGACAGCATCGGCATCACCAACCAGCGCGAGACGGCGGTGGTGTGGGACAAGGCGAGCGGCCAGCCGGTGTACAACGCGATCGTCTGGCAGTCGCGGCAGACCAGCGCCATCTGCGATCAGCTCAAGGCCGACGGCTTCGACGACATGGTGCGGGCGAAGACGGGCCTGCTGATCGATGCCTATTTTTCCGGCACCAAGGTCAAGTGGATCCTCGACCACGTCGAAGGCGCGCGGGAAAAAGCCGCCAGGGGAGAACTGCTGTTCGGCACCATCGACACCTGGCTCATCTGGAACCTCACCGGTGGCAAGGCGCATGTCACCGACTACACCAATGCCTCGCGCACGCTGATGTACGACATCCATGCCTGCCAGTGGGACGATGAACTCCTGGCCATGCTCGACGTGCCGCGCGCCATGCTGCCGGAGGTCCGTTCGTGCAGCGAGGTCTACGGCAAGACGCTGCCGCAGTTCCTGCTCGGCCGCGAGGTGCCCATCGCCGGCATCGCCGGCGACCAGCAGGCGGCGCTGTTTGGCCAAGCCTGTTTCGAACCGGGCCTTGCCAAGAACACCTACGGCACCGGCTGTTTCATGCTGATGAACACCGGCACGAAGGCGGTGACGTCCAGGCATGGCCTGCTCACCACCATTGCCTGGGGCATCGACGGCAAGGTGGAATACGCACTCGAAGGCAGCGTCTTCGTTGCCGGGTCGGTGATCCAGTGGTTGCGCGATGGCCTCCGCATGTTCGGCAAGGCCAGCGATTCGCAGGCCTACGCCGAGCGCGCCCACGGCACCGACGGGGTTTATTTCGTACCGGCCTTCGTCGGGCTGGGCGCGCCGTACTGGCGAAGCGATGTTCGTGGCGCGATCTTCGGCCTGTCCCGCGGCACTACCAAGGAGCAGTTCATCCGCGCGGCGCTGGAGTCCATGGCCTTCCAGACCCGTGACGTGCTTGAAGCGATGGAAGCGGACGCCGGCATCAAGGTGAAGGAATTGCGGGCCGACGGCGGAGCCATTGCCAACGACTTCATGGCGCAGTTCCAGAGCGACATCCTGGCGCTGGACGTGCTTCGCCCGAAAGTGCAGGAGACCACCGCCCTGGGCGCGGCGTACCTGGCCGGGCTCGCCACCGGTTTCTGGACAAGCCGGGAGGAAATCGCAAGCCAGTGGGCGGTGGACCGCAGGTTTGAGCCAGCCATGGGTGAGGATCGACGGCAGGCGCTTTACCAAGGGTGGAAGGACGCCGTGGCGGCAACACTCGGGTTCCGGGTTACCTAGGCGGGATTGGAGGGGCAGGCGGCCTTGCGGGCTTCCACCCCGGGCCATCGGTTAAACTGGAGGTTTCCCGTAGCCTGAGACCTCTCCATGAGTGCACACGACATCCGCTCCGCCGTCCGGCCCGATCCCGACCAGCCGATGGTGGATATTGCCAATTACGTGGCCGATTACCGCGTGGACTCCACCGAAGCCTACGACACGGCCCGCTACATGCTGCTCGATTCGCTCGGCTGCGCCATGCTGGCGATGAAATTCCCCGAGTGCGTCAAGCACCTGGGCCCCGTGGTACCGGGTGCGGACCTTCCCGGTGGCGCCCGCGTGCCGGGCACTTCGCACCAGCTCGATCCCGTCCAGGCCGCCTTCGCCATCGGCACCCAGGTGCGCTGGCTCGACTTCAACGACACCTGGCTTGCCGCCGAATGGGGCCACCCGTCGGACAACCTCGGCGCCATCCTGGCCGTGGCCGACTACCTGGGCCGCAAGGCCGAGCGGGAAGGGGGCAAGGGCCCGACCGTGCGCGACGTGCTCACCTGGGCGATCAAGGCGCACGAGATCCAGGGCTGCTATGCCCTGAAGAACAGCTTCAACCGTGTCGGCCAGGACCACGTGATCCTGGTCCGCCTGGCCTCCACCGCGGTGGCCACGGCGATGCTGGGCGGCGACAAGGAGCAGATCACCACCGCCGTGTCGCATAGCTGGATCGACAACGGCGCCCTGCGCACCTACCGCCATGCCCCGAACACCGGTCCGCGCAAGAGTTGGGCCGCCGGCGACGCTTGCCGCCGCGCTGTTACACACGCCATCAACGCCGTGTATCGCGGCGTGGTGGGCTATCCGTCGGCCCTAACGGCCAAGACCTGGGGTTATTACGACGTCGCCTTCAAGGGCAACGCGTTCACCTTCGAGCGGCCCTTCGGCAGCTACGTCATGGAAAACGTGCTGTTCAAGATCAGCTACCCGGCCGAATTCCACGCCCAGACGGCGGTCGAATGCGCCATGCAGCTGCACGGCCAGGTCGCCGGCCGCCTGGATGACATCGAGAAGATCGTCATCGAGACCCAGGAAGCGGGTGTGCGCATCATCGACAAGACCGGCCCCCTGGCCAACTATGCCGATCGCGACCATTGCATCCAGTACATGGTGGCCGTGCCGCTGATCTTCGGGCGTCTCACCGCCGATGATTATAACGACGACGTCGCAGCCGATCCCCGAATCGACGCGCTTCGCAACAAAATGCAGGTTTCGGAAAATCCCCGGTTTACTACCGATTATTTCGATGCCGAAAAACGCTATATCGGTAATGCCATCCAGGTATTTTTCAAGGACGGCTCCAGCACCGAGAAAGTTTCCATTGACTATCCCATTGGCCACCGTCGTCGCCGGGCCGAAGGCATTCCCGTTCTTTTGAAGAAATTCGAAGGCGCGCTCAAGGGTTACCTGCCCCAGCACCAGGCGACCAGGATCCTGGCCGCCACGGCCGACCCGGCCAAGCTCGATGCCATGCCGGTGAGCCAGTTCCTTGGTCTCTTCACGGTTTGAACATTGCCGTGACTCGAATATGAACGAAGGTGAGCTGCGGCTGTTCAATTGTTTGATTTTTGCTAAACTGCCGCAGCCCGCTTAACGGGATGTTTGCGAGGGGCGGAAACAGCCTCCGTAAAAAAACTCAGGAATAGACGTTCTACGCGCGATTTCCGTCTGGGGTGGAGCGCGGACGCGAATACCAATAACGAGGAGACACCGATGAATCGTAAGGGCTTGTTTTTGCTGATCGGCCTGGCCCTGGGCGGCGTGGGTGCCGTTCACGCGCAGGACACCACTGCCGACACGGCAAGCAGCACGTCGACGACCACCTATGATGGCCGTTGGTACATTGCGCCGACCGTGGGCGGTTACTACAACGACACCGACCGCAACACCAACAGCCGCCAGGTCTATTACGGCCTGGGCGTGGGTAAGTTCATTTCGTCGAACGCATCCATCGACCTGTTCATCGACCGCACCAAGCGCGATCGTGACGGTGCTGGCAACTGGTCGAACAACAACTACGGCGTTGCCGCCCGCTTCTATGCTGGTGCATGGGACGCATGGCGTCCGTACCTGCTGGCCGGCATCATGGGCAGCTACCACACCAACGCCGATGACAAGGGCTGGGCTCCGGCTGCTGAGCTGGGCGTGGGCGTGTCCAAGACCATCACCGACTCCTCCGACATTCGTGTCGAGGGTGGCTATCGCTACGATTGGGACGACAAGACCAACCGTGCCGAGAATGGTTACGGCGACTGGTTCCTAGGCTTCAGCGTGGTTTCGCGCTTCGGCGCTCCGCCCGCTGCTCCCGCCCCGGCTGCTGCTCCCGCCCCGGCCGCTCCGGATTGCTCCACCCTCGACAGCGATGGCGACGGTGTGAACGATTGCGAAGACAAGTGCCCGAGCACGCCCGCCGGTACCATCGTTGGTCCGGACGGCTGCCCGCAGAAGGTCGTCATCGACCTGCGTGGTGTCAACTTCAAGTTCGACCACCCGAAGAAGAATGAAATGGGTGGCAACATCGAGAAGACCCTGCAGGAGCCGACCTCCGACTCGATGGGCGTGCTGAACCAGGCTGTCGACACCCTGCAGCGGTACCCGCAGGTCCATGTCACGGTCGCCGGCTACACCGATAACGTCGGTAAGGATGCCTACAACCAGAGCCTGTCCGAGCGTCGTGCGAAGATCGTGTACGACTACCTGACGGCCCATGGCATCACCGCCGACCGCCTCGACGGTCCGATCGGCCACGGCGAAGCCGACCCGGTCGACAGCAACGACACGGCCGATGGTCGCGCTCGCAACCGTCGTACCGAACTGCAGGTCAAGCAGTAAGCGATCCGCAAGCAACACGAAAAAGCCCGGCTTTCGCCGGGCTTTTTTTTGCCCGCGTGGCGGGGAGGGAGCCGTCGGGTGGCCTTTTCGTCACTAAGTCCTCGTCGGGCTTTGCCCTCCTGCGGAAGCGCGACGAAAAGGCCACCCGACGGCTCCCCCGGAACGCGGCGGCAGGCCGCAGGGCGAGCAAGACATCCATGCTCGATTGCACTGCCACCGAGCTGTTTGCTCTGCACGGCTGCCTCATGGGTCGGAGGGAGCTGCCAGGTGTCCCCCTGGGAACGCTTCCGCAGGAGGGCGAAGCCCGACGAGGACTTAGTGACCAGGGTGACACCTGGCAGCTCCCCAGCCGCACCCCATACGCTACGCTATCGTCGATGAGTAAACCTTCCGCCGGAGCGCGGCCGCCGCGACATGGCTTGGCGCGTGTCCTTTCGAAGCTGGGCCTTTGTTCGCGTAGCCAGGGGCAGGTGTGGGTGCGCGCTGGGCGCGTGCGTGTCAATGGGCGCGTGGTGCTCGACCCTGAGTTTCCGGTCGTGCAGGGTCGCGATCGTATCAGCGTGGACGATGAGGCTACGCGTCAGGAAGCGCTGGTGTATATCGCGCTGAACAAGCCCCGTGGTCTGGTGGTAAGTGCCAGCGACGAACAGGGCCGCGCCACGGTCTATTCGCTGTTGCAAGGGCACTCCTTACCCTGGCTTGGGCCCGTAGGGCGGCTGGACAAGGCCAGCGAAGGGTTGCTGCTCATGACCAACGACACGGCGTGGGCGGCGGGGATTACCGACCCATCATCGGGAAAGGAAAAAACCTACCACGTGCAAGTGCGCGGCACGCCGAGCGAGGAAACCTGCAGGCTCATGCTGAGCGGTATGGAGGATGGAGGAGAGATGCTTCGGGCGCTGGCCGTCCGCATCCTGCGCCACGGCCCACGCCATGCGTGGCTCGAGGTCGTGCTCGACGAAGGCCGCAATCGACATATCCGGCGAATGTTTGGTGCGCTGGGGTTCGACGTGGTCCGCCTCGTACGCGTTGCCATCGGCGAACTGGCGCTGGGCGAGCTGGCCAAGGGCCGGTGGAGGCATCTGGACGTTGGCGAAGTGGAGATGCTCAGGCGTTGAATCCTCGCGCACCGCTACTCCGTTCGGTCCGAATAATTCGAATTTTCCGATCAGGAAATTGAATTGGCTGTGTGTCTGGTCCAAGCTCGCCGCATGGATTCCAACAAAGGCGGGCCATCTTAAGGTCCGCTGCCTTGGCAAGGAGCCGAGCAATGAGCAGCAGTCCACCTAGGGCCGAGGCGTCCCCGGAACGCAACCAGCAGACTTATCACAGCCAGTCGGCGGGAAGTTCTCCGCCGTCGTCAGAGCAACGGCCGCTACGTCGGCCCGTCTTCCAGCGGCCCCAGGCCATGTCGTCGACCTCGACGATCGATTCGAATTCTTCGGGGTCGTCAATGGCGGTCAGTTACACGTCTTCGCAGCGCGGGCACGTGCCTATCGTTCAAATGTCGCCGTTCCGTTCACCCGTGTCGATGCCATCGATGACGCCCGCCGGGTCCCCGGAAAACTCCACCTGGACTCTTTGCCCACCGTCGCCGGGCGCGCCGCTCGCGGCGCAGATGCCCGCCGACCGTGCGCCCAGCCCTGCGGGATCGGCGCGCGGGCGCTTCAGTCCGCCCGATTCGCCCCCGCGTCATGCCGGCCGGGGTTTCACGCGCTAAGGCAGCTTCGACAGAACTGGGCCGCCGGATAAGCCTAGGCGACGATGCCCAGGCTTTTGCCCACCCGCGTGAACGCGGCGATCGCCTTGTCCAGGTGTTCGCGGCTGTGGGCGGCGCTCATCTGCGTGCGGATGCGCGCCTTGTCCTTGGGCACCACCGGGAAGAAGAAGCCGGTGACATAGATGCCTTCGTCGAGGAGGGCGCTGCCCATCGCCTGCGCCTTCTTCGCGTCGTACACCATCACCGGCACGATCGGATGCACGCCGGGCCGGATGTCGAAACCGGCCTGGGTCATCTTCGCGCGGAAGTAAGCCGTGTTGTCCTGCACCTTGCGCCGCAGGTCACCCGCTGATGCAAGCATGTCGAACACTTTGATGCCGGCGGCGACCACGTGCGGCGGCAGGGAATTGGAGAACAGGTAGGGACGCGAGCGCTGGCGCAGCATCTCGATGATCTCCGCGCGGCCGGTGGTGAACCCGCCCAACGCACCGCCCAGGGCCTTGCCCAGGGTGCCGGTGAAGATGTCGATCTTGTCCATGACGCCGTGCACTTCGGCGGCGCCGCGGCCGGTCTCGCCGAGGAAGCCGGTGCAGTGGCATTCGTCGATGTGTACCAGGGCGTCGTATTTCTTCGCCAGTGCGGTGATTTCATCGAGCGGTGCAATGAAGCCGTCCATCGAGAACGAACCATCGCTGGTGATGATCTTGGTGCGTGCGCCGGCGGCATCGGCGTCCTTGAGCTGCTGCTCGAGGTCGGCCATGTCGCAATTACCGTAGCGAAAACGCTTGGCCTTGCACAGGCGGATGCCGTCGATGATCGAGGCATGGTTCAACGCATCGGAAATGATGGCGTCTTCCTCGCCGAGCAGAGGCTCGAACAGGCCACCGTTGGCGTCGAAGCAGGCGGCGTAGAGGATAGTGTCCTCGGTGCCGAAGAAGTCGGCGATCTTGCGCTCAAGCTCCTTGTGCAGGTCTTGCGTACCGCAGATGAAGCGAACCGAGGCCATGCCGAAGCCATGGGTGTCCAGCGCGTCCTTCGCCGCGGCGATCACGTCGGGATGGTCGGCAAGTCCCAGGTAGTTGTTCGCGCAGAAGTTCAGCACCTTGCGGCCATCGGCCAGGGTGATTTCCGCCGATTGCGGCGAGGTGATTACGCGCTCGGCCTTGAACAGGCCCTGTTCGCGGATCGATTCAAGTTCGGCGGCGAAGCGCGCCTGGCCCGGGTAGCCCATGGGGAATGCTTCCATCGAGGGGAAAACCCGATTATGGCCCCTGGCAAGGGCAGGGACAATTTCCGGGCCACCGACGTCAATGCAGCCCGAAATCCACGCGTGTGGTCTTGCCGCCATCGTCGATGCCCTTGGCATCGAGCTTGGGTGCAGAAACGAAGACACGGTTATCCGGCACCTTGCCCCGCAACCACTGGCGCACCGCATCGGCGCGCCGCTCGGCCAGGTGACGCAGGGCGTCCTGGTCGACCGGCATGTTTTCTTCCAGAAGCTTCTGCATCTCCTCCGGCGGCTGCGATTTGGTCAGCCCGACCATGTTGTGTTCCTTCTTGAATTTCGCGTGCTTGTAGGCCTTTTCGAGGTATTGATTGCGTTGATCGGGTGTCATCTGGGCCTTGGCGGGATCCGCGTTGTCCTCGTCGTTACCCGCCTCATGGCGAATCAGGTCCTCGACCATCTCGTGGCGCAGGCCCTTCTCGTCGAAGGCCGGGTCTTCGCGACCGATGATGTCCAGGTTGAGCGACGGTTTGTCGTTCAGGACCTTGACGATTTTTTCCAGCCGCGACGTGCTGTCCGGTGTCAGTGCGCTTGATCCAGGGGCGAACTCCACATAACCCAGATCCTGTCCGCCGTCGCCCCCTCCACCGAATGCCGAGGCCAGCAGCTTGAATGGCGCCGTCGCCGCCTTGGCGATCAAGTTGCCGATGGCGCGCCAGATCAGGCCGCCGACGCTGAACTTCGGATCGTCCAACGAGCCCGACACCGGCACATGCACATCGATCCGGCCTTGCGAATCCTTTAGCAAGGCCACGGCGAGCTTGACGGGTAAGTGGCTGATGCCAGGGCCTTCCAGACGATCACCAAAAGTCAGCTGATCGATGAAGATATGGTTGTCGGCGGTCAACTTGCCCTGGTCGAGCAGATAGTGCACATCGACATTGAGCCGCCCTTTGGTGATCGGGTAGCCGGCGTATTTGCCCGAATAGGGCGACAGGTGGGTGAGCTCCACGCCATCGGCCTTGGCCTTGATATCGAGGAAGGCCACCGGTGCCAGGGGATTGATGGTGCCTGCGATCTCCACCGGAGCGTTGTCGTCGAGCTGGCCGTTCAAGTTCAATTCCGCCGGAGGGTTGCCTGCCGCGGTGCCGAAGGCGCCGACCTTGCCTTCGAGCTGGGTGATGTTGGCCGTGTAGTTGGGTTTGATGAAGTTGTCTGTGTAGTTGAGCTGGCCACTGGACACGGCAACCTGGCCGATCTGGATTTCCGGCGGCGGACCCGCGGGCGCCGATGAGGCGCTTGCGGGCGCGGCCTGGGCGACTTGCGCGGTGCTGGCGGCCGCCGGCGCGGGCGGCGGCGTTGAACCATCCTGCGCGCGCGTGACGGAGACGGGCGCGGCTTCGGAAGGATTGGCCACGACGTCCGACAGGTTCATGCGTCCGGTAGCGTTGACGATGACGCGTGCATAGAAGTCGCTGAGTGACAACGCGCCGATGTCGACATGCGGTGCACCTTCGCCCATGCGTACCTTCATGTCCGACGCGGTCAGGTTGTTCCAGCGCAAGAATTCATCGTCAGTGGCCTTGTCCAGCACGCGTACGCGCCCCAGCGTGGCCTGTCCTTGATAGTCGATACGCGCCGGCTGCTTGCCATGGTCGGCATAGCGGACACGCCCATTGAGCCCCAGCTGCGCGCTTACGATGCGCACGTTCAGCGGCACGGTGATCAACGATTCGAATTGCGCGATATCCAGCCGTGTCGTCTTGATGCGTAGGTCGGCATCAAGCGGCTCGGGTTTGACCGAGCCCGTGATGCTGTACGTGCCTTTGCCGATGCCGCCGTTCAGATCGAGCTTGATCGGCTGGCGCATGTTGTCCGACAGGCCGTCCACGCCGAACTTGCTGGCCTTGATCGCCAAGGCTGCTTTCTTGCCGGTGGCGTTGTCGTCCTTAAGGTTGACCGCGCCATCGTCCAAACCGAAATGTGCCACGCTCCAGTGGAAGGGAGGCGATGCCGCCGCACCACGCGGCGCCGGCTTGCTGGGCAGCATGAGGCTGGCCAGGTCGAACTGGCCGTTGCGCAGGCGCCGCACATCCACCTTCAAACCGCTGAGGGTCAGGCTGTTCAGGCGCGCTTCTGCGCCGGCCAAGTCGAACCTGGCGATATCCGCATGCATGCTTTGCCAGGCGACAGGCGTCTCACGGCTACCTTTCGGGCTGAGCGCGAAATGATTCAGGCTCGCCTGCGCCGGTTCCATATGCACGTTAAGCGTACTGCCCCAAGTGGCCTGCAGCTGGGCGTCGGCGTCGATCGAGCCGTCGGTAATCTCGCCGTTGAGCATGGGGGGCGCCAGCGGCACGAGGGTGGTCAACCCGACCTGTTTCAGGGTGACCTTGCCAACATAGCGATTGCCGGCCAGGTCGATCTTGCCGCTGGCGGCAATGCTGCCACCGGCCATCTGGCCGGCCATGTCCACGCTGCCGGGAGGACCGGCCACGGTGGATACGCCACGCAGGGTGCCATGGAGATTTTCCAGCGAAAGGCGGCCGGGGACCTTGCCACTGAGATCCGCATAGTCCAGCCGCGATCCCTGCAGGTTCAGCGTGTCGATGCGGACCTGCGCGGGCTTGGCCGGCGGATTGGTCGGTGGTGCCGGCGCAGTCAATGCATCGAAGTTGCTGTGGCCGCCAGGCTGTTTGGTGTAGTGCAAGGTGGCGCGTTCAAGACTGAGCGTGCCCAGGTGATAGCGCGATAGCAACGGTTCGACATCGTTGAGCGTGGCCGTGGCCCGGCCCAACTCAAGCAGCGGCGTATCGTCATGATTGGCCAGTTTGAAATTGTCCATTGCCAGCGAGCCGTCCAGCCGCAGCTGCGACGTGTCCTTGGTCGTCACGAAATGCAGTTGCAGTTGGCCCGACAGAACGCCGCTGGGGATGGCAACGGGTAGCTTCGAAGGCACGTAGCTCAGATAGCGCGGCAGGTCGAGCTGGTCGAGCTTGAAGTTGATCGTCGAATCGCGACTGTCGGCAAAGGGCTTGGTCTGTCCGTCGATGCGCAATGGGCTGCCGTCCACGCGCATGGCCAATAGCGGCTGCACATACACATCGACGCGGCTGGGCAGGTTCGCGATGAAGGGAATGCCAAGCTCCAGCTGGTCGATGCGATGTTGGGCGTTCTGCACCTTGTCGTCGAACTGGATGTCGCCGTTGTGCACGCTGATATTGGCCAGGGCAAACCGCGTGGGCGGCGAGGGCGGCTCGCCGGGCTTGGCCGCGAAACGGTCGAGAAGGTCGCTGAAATTGAATTCCTGCGGAGCGGTGCGGGTCATGCGGATCTGCGGATGCTGCACTGTCAGCTCGTCCAGCACCGGGGTCATGCGGAACACTGACCCCCAGGATGCATTGACGACGATCTGGTCAACATCGACGAAGGGTGACGTGCCGTTTTTTTCGCCGATGTGCAGCTTGTCCAGCTCTACCCGTAGCGTGTATGGATTCAGGTGGATGGCATCGACCGTGACCGGTCGCCCGAGCATTGCCGTTGCCCGGCTTTGCAGCTGGCTCTTGATCAGCGAAGGCGCGGCGAAGAACCCCAGCAAGCCGAACAGAACGATCAGGCCAAACAGGATCAGTAGGGTCTTGCGCAGGCGATGCGAGCGATAGAGCTTGACGGCACGTTCGCGGCCGGCCGCGAGGCGGGAGTTGCCGATGGGGTCGTTCATGACGGTCGATGCTCCGCTGACATCGCGAGCCGACGGTGTACGGCTGTGCTGCCGTACACGTCCCGAGAACTGCCGGCCTGCTTTGCTGGAGTTTACTCAGGTTAGAGGGGGTAGGGGCAAGGACGGATCCGGCAATTTCGCCGGCCTGCCTTGCCCACTCTCCCTCAGGGCGCTTGGCCCTTGCTCAATTCCAGGAACAGACCACCTTGCCGCAATTTCCGGCATCCATCAGGTCGAAGCCCTTCTGGAAATCGTCGATGGCGATCTGGTGCGTCAACACCTTCTGCAGCGGGAAGCCGGTAAGGACCATCTGGGTCATCTTGTACCAGGTCTCGTACATGCGTCGGCCGTAGATGCCCTGCAGGGTAAGGCCCTTGAAGATCACCTTGTCCCAGTCGATGCCCGCGCCGCGCGGCATGATGCCGAGCATGGCCACCTTGCCGCCGTGGTACATGCAATCGAGCATGTCGGCGAAGGCGCGCGGGTTGCCGCTCATCTCCAGGCCCACGTCGAAGCCCTCGATGTGCAGGTCTTTCACCGTGTCTCTCAGCGACTGCTTGGACACGTTCACCACGCGGGTGGCGCCCATGTCGGCAGCAAGCTTCAGGCGATAGTCATTGACATCCGTTACCACGACGTTACGCGCGCCCACGTGCTTGGCGATGCCGGCGGCGATGATGCCGATCGGGCCGGCGCCGGTGATCAGCACGTCTTCGCCGATCAGGTCGAACTCAAGCGCGCAATGCGCGGCGTTGCCGTACGGGTCGAAGAAGGCGGCAAGTTCCGAGGGGATCTGATCGGGGATCGGCCACAGGTTGGAGGCCGGCATCGTCATGTATTCGGCGAAGGCGCCGTTGCGGTTCACGCCGATGCCGACTGTGTTCGGGCACAGGTGCTGGCGGCCGGCACGGCAGTTGCGGCAATGGCCACAGACGATATGGCCTTCGGCCGAGACGCGGTCGCCGATCTTGTAGCCGGTGACGCCAGGCCCGATCGCCGCGATGCGGCCGACGAACTCGTGGCCGATGGTGAGGCCGGGCTTTATCGTGCGCTGGGACCATTCGTCCCACTTGTAGATGTGCAGGTCGGTGCCGCAGATGGCGGTTTTTTCCATCTTGATCAGCACTTCGTTGGGCCCGGCTTCCGGTACCGGCACCTCTTCCATCCAGATGCCCTGTTCGGGCTTGCGCTTGACCAGGGCTTTCATCGTCTGCTGCATGGGGTAATTCCGTGCGGGCGCCCGCGGGGTACGGGCCAAACCACCGATTATACGAGGGGAGAGGGTGGGTTTGCCCGCAAGGCCGGATTCGGTCTATGTTTCGTGAAATCCTGCTCCAGTGCAGGGCACACCCCAAGGAAGACCTGATGAAAGTCCGAACCGCCGTGCTGGGCGCCGCCATGGCGCTGGCTGCCGACGTACGTGCCGATGAAGGCATGTGGTTGCCTTCGCAGCTCCCCTCCATTGCCAAGCCACTGGCCCAGGCTGGGTTCAAGGGCAACCCCGCGGAGCTGGCCGACCTCACCCGGCCGCCACTTTCGGCCGTGGTCAAGATCGGTGGCGGCACCGGGGCTTTCGTCTCGGCCGACGGCCTGGTGGTGACCAACCACCACGTGGCTTTCGGGGTGATCCAGTACAACTCCAAGCCCGACCGCGACCTGATTACCCAGGGCTACGTGGCGGCCGATCGCGCCGGCGAGCTTCCCGCCAACCCCGACTACCGGCTGCGCGTGACGGTGGGCTTCGACAAGGTCACCGACAAAGTGCTCGCAGGTGCCCGCGGCACCACGGGCCGCGCCTACTACGACGCCGTGGACGCGGCCAGCAAGAAGCTGGTGGCCGAATGCGAGCAGGGCGAGGGCGTGAAGTGCTCGGTCGCCAACATGTTCTATGGCACCGATTTCTACCTGGTGAAGCAGTTGGAGCTGCGCGACCTGCGGCTGGTCTATGCGCCGCCGCGCGCGATCGGCAACTACGGTGATGAAGTGGACAACTTCGTCTGGCCGCGCCATGCCGGTGATTTCACCGTACTGCGCGCCTATGTGGGCAAGGATGGAAAGCCCGCCGACTATTCGCCGGACAACCAGCCTTACCATCCACCCGCGCACCTGCAGGTGGCCCACAGCGGGGTGGCCGAGGGCGACTTCGTCATGCTGGCCGGCTACCCGGGCATCACCTATCGCCACCGCACCGCCGATGAATTCGCCGACCAGGTGCAGTGGCGTCTGCCGACCACGGTGGATCTGCTCACTGAACTTCAGGACGTGATCGAAGCGGCAGGCAAGAACGACAAGGACGCTGAGATTCGCTACGCCTCGCAGCTGCAATCGCTGAAGAACGTGATCAAGCGCTACTCCGGGGAACTGGAGGGCCTGCGCCGCAGCGATGCGGTGACCGTGCGTGCCGAGGACGAGAAAGCCATGCTCGCCTGGCTTGCGGCACGGCCCGATGCTGCTGCAACCAAAGCCGGCATCGACGCGCTCTCGGGCGTGCTCGATGCGGGGAAGGGCGTGCGTGCGCGTGACCTGGTCGTGGGCGTATTCACCTCGCAAACCCAGCTGATGCGCGCGGCGCTGTCGATCGACCGCCTGGCGGTGGAGCGTGCCAAACCAGATGCCGAACGGGAGTCGGGTTACCAGAAGCGGGACGAGGAATTGATCCGCAGCCAGTTGAAGCAGGTCTCGCGCCGCTACCAGCCGGCGGTGGAGAAAGCACTGATCACGGTGGTGCTCGCCCGCTACCAGAAGCTGCCAGATGCCGAGCGTGTGCCCGAGTTCGACAAGGCTTTCGGACGTACGCCTGAAAGCCTGAAAATAGCCCTGGACAAGATCTATGGCGCCACGAAGCTGGGGGATGAAGCCACGCGCCTGAAGTGGTTTGACGCGGCACCGGCCGATGTGGCCGTCGCCGATGATGCTCTACTGGCGCTCTCGCGTACCCTGCGTCCGGCCTTGCTGCGCATGGACGATGAGCGCAAGGCGCGCGAAGGCGATTTGATGCGCCTGCGCCCCACCTACATGCATGCCCTGATCGCTTTCCGGCAGTCGCAGGGGAAGGCGGTATATCCGGACGCCAATGGCACCCTGCGCGTGAGCTACGGCAAGGTGACGCCGCTCAAGGCACGCGACGCGGTGACTTATGCACCGCTGACCACCGTCGAAGGCATCGTGGAGAAGAACACTGGAAAAATCCCCTTCGATGCCCCGGCGCCGTTGCTTGCGGCGATCGGCAAGCGCGACTTCGGAAGCTACGCGGACGCCAACCTCGGTAGCCTGCCGGTCGATTTCCTCTCCAATCTCGATACCACCGGCGGCAACTCCGGCTCGCCGGTGCTCAATGCCCGGGGCGAGCTGGTGGGGCTGAACTTCGACAGCAACTGGGAAGCGGTCAGCGCCAGCTGGATGTACGACCCGCGCTACAAGCGGGCGATCCACGTGGACATGCGCTACATGCGCTGGCTGATGGACAAGGTGTACCCGTCGCCTGGATTACTGCAGGAGCTTGGCGTGCCGGCAGGCAAGGAGCACTGACCGGCTACCATGCCGCGCATGCCTCGCGACTCACGCCCTCCCGCCATCTTCCTGATGGGTCCGACCGCCTCGGGCAAGACGGCGCTGGCATGCAGCCTGGCCGATCAATTCCCGCTGGAACTGGTGAGCGTGGATTCGGCGCTGGTATACCGCGGCATGGATATCGGTACCGCCAAACCCGACAAGGCAACGCAGGCCCGTTATCCGCATGCGTTGATCGACGTCCGCGATCCAGCGCAGCCTTATTCGGCGGCCGATTTTGCCGCCGATGCGGTGCCTGCCATGAAGGCCATCACCGCTCGGGGAAACATCCCCTTGCTGGTGGGCGGCACCGGGCTGTACTTCCGCGCCCTGCACGAGGGACTTTCCAACCTGCCCGAAGCCGACCCCGACGTGCGGGCGCGCTTGGCGGCCGAAGCCAGCCAGGTGGGCTGGGCCGCCATGCATCAGCGGCTGGTCCAGCTGGACCCCATCGCTGGCGAGCGGATCAAGCCCGGGGACGCCCAGCGTATCCAGCGTGCCCTGGAAGTGATCGAGCTCACCGGCCGCCCCTTGAGCGAGCAGCAGCAGTCCACGCGTGCGCCGTTCGGCTGGCGGGTCCTGAAGCTTGCCCTGGTGCCCGCCGACCGTGGCCCCCTGGCCGAACGCATCGCCACCCGCTTCGACCAGATGCTGGCCGACGGCTTCCTGGACGAAGTCCGCCAGCTCCGGGCGCGGGGCGACCTGCATCCGGACCTGCCTGCCATCCGGGCGGTGGGCTACCGCCAGGCATGGGAGCATCTGGACGGCGCCACGTCCTTGCCTGAGTTCCGCGATCGGTGCGTCTTTGCCACCCGCCAGCTGGCCAAACGGCAGCGGACCTGGCTCCGGGCCCAGCTCGATGCCCGGGTTTTCGACCCGGACCGTGGCGGTTTGGACGCGTCTGTGACAGCTGCCACCCGGCTTTTCGTCCCACTTTCGGGGGCGTGACGCAGACCGCTTTCTAACGCGATTTAAAAGCAGTTAAGATTCCAAACACTTGGGGCCGGGGCGCCGAAGGGCGTCTTTTTTACCCGGTCCTGTCGGTTGGCGAGGGGAGAAGAAAAAATGTCCAAAGGGCAGTCGTTGCAAGACCCGTTCCTGAACACCATGCGCCGTGAGCGCGTTCCGGTGGCCATCTACCTGGTCAACGGCATCAAGTTGCAGGGCACCATCGAGTCGTTCGACCAGTTTGCGGTGATGTTGCGCAACCAGGTCTGCCAGATGGTCTACAAGCATGCCATCTCCACCGTCGTGCCCAGCCGCAACGTGCGGGTGGGCGGCCACGAGAACCATGCCGAGGGTGGCGTGGCCGGGATCGAAGCGGACGCTTGATACTGGCCCTGTCCGCCTACACCCAAGGAGGCTACGGGACGATCCGTAGCCTCTAGGCGGAACAACCTTAGTGTTCGATAGAAAAAAGAAAGGCGAACGGGCTTTGCTTGTGCTTCCGCATTCGCGCGGCACGGGCGATGGCGTTCGCCGCGGGGAAGAATTCGCCGAACTCGTGCGCTCGGCCGGCGCCGAAGTGCTCGGCCACGTGGCTGCGCGGGTGGAAGACCCCAATCCACGCTATTACATCGGTACCGGCAAGGCCGACGAGGTCGCCGAGGCCGTACGCGCGCTGGAAGCGGATGTGGTCCTGGTGGACCACATCCTTACCCCCGTCCAGGAACGCAACCTGGAAAAACACCTCTCCGTGCGCGTGGTCGACCGCGCCGGACTGATCCTGGACATCTTCGCCCAGCGTGCCCGTTCCCATGAGGGCAAGCTGGAAGTGGAACTGGCCCAGCTCAAGCACCTGGCCACCCGACTGGTCCGCGGCTGGACGCATCTGGACAGCCAGCGCGGCGGTGCCATCGGCCTGCGCGGCCCTGGCGAAACCCAGCTGGAAACCGACCGCCGCCTGCTGGGCGAGCGGGTGAAGATGCTGACCAAGCGCCTGGAGAAGGTGCAGACCCAGCGCACCCAGCAGCGTCGCTCGCGCCTGCGCAACACGGTGCCGCGCGTGGCCCTGGTGGGCTATACCAATGCCGGCAAATCCACCCTGTTCAATGCCCTCACCACCGGTGGCGTCTACGCGGCGGACCTCCTGTTCGCCACGCTCGATCCCACGGTACGCAAGGTGGACGACCTCTCCTGCGGTCCGGCGGTGCTGGCCGACACGGTCGGCTTCATCCGGGAATTGCCGCACGATCTGGTCGCAGCCTTCCGCGCCACCCTGGCCGAGGCCCGCGATGCGGATCTCCTGCTGCATGTCAGCGACGCGGCCGACGAAGAACGCGAGCTCCTGCGTCGGGTGGTCAACGGCGTGCTGGAGGAAATCGGCGCAGGTGACGTGCCGCAACTATCCATCATGAACAAGATCGACCTGGCGGGCCTCCCGGCCCGGGTCGACCGCGATGCCGAGGGCAAGCCTTCCCAGGTTTGGCTGTCAGCCGCTACCGGAGAAGGCCTGGACGGCCTGCGGATGGTGCTGGGCGAGCTGCTGGGCGGCGAACGAGTCCATGCCACGGTGTCCTTGTCACTGGGTGCCGGCCGGTTGCATGCCCGGCTGAAGGCGGCCGGAGCGATCACCGCCGAGCGCATCGACGATTCAGGCTGGCACCTGGACCTCGACGCCCCTCGCAGCGTCCTTGCCCCCTTGGCCGGCGGCGATGAGCATGCCGCGCCGCTGCGGCAACTGCTCGAGGCCGAGGCCCCCGTCGAGGCCTGAAATCCCCTCAGGCTTGGGCCAAGTGCCGGACTTATCTGGTAAGATTGACCCCGTTTGCGTTCTTAAAATGGAGTATGCCGCCCATGGCATGGAACGAACCCGGCAACGGCCAGAAGGATCCCTGGAACCGCCAGCGGGCCAGCGGTCGCAAGACCGACATCGACGGCCTGCTGAAGAGCCTCAAATCGCGCTTCGGCCGGTTGGGTAACAGCGGGGGTATCGTCACCGTGGTGCTGGCGATCCTGCTGGCCTGGCTGCTGCTGTCCAGCTACGTCATCGTCGGCGCCCGCGAAGTGGGCGTGGTGCTGCGTTTTGGCGAGTTCTCGCGGATGCTGGCCCCGGGTTTCCACCTGAAGCTTCCGCGGCCGTTCGAGACGGTCACCCGCGTGCAGACCACCCAGGTGCAGTCGGTGTCGGTCAACGCCCGCATGCTCACCAGCGATGAAAACATCATCACCGTGGACTTCAACGTCCAGTTCCAGGTGTCCGATGCGCGCAAGTTCCTGTTCTCGCTTGGCGAGCCGCCGCCGGACACGCTGCGCCTGGCCGCCGAAGCCGCCGTGCGCTCGGTGGTGGGTGCCAACGACATGGACAACATCCTGACCAGCCCCGGCGACCTGCCCGCCGCCGCCGGTACAGCTGCTGCGCCGGCCGCTGCGCCGGCCACCGCCGCGATCGAGCCGAAAACGCGTGAAACCCTGCAGCAGCAGATCCGCTCGGCGCTGCAAAAAACCCTCGACAGCTACAACTCGGGCCTGGTGGTCAACGACATCAGCTTCCAGAACGTGGCCCCCCCGGCGGAGGTGAAGGACGCCTTTGACGACGTCAACGCCGCGCGTGAAGACAAGCAGCGCAGCGAGAACGAGGCCCGCACCTACGCCAACAGCGTGCTGCCCGACGCCCGCGCCCAGGGCGCCCGTGTGGCGGCCCTGGCCGAAGGCTACCGCGCCGAACGTGTTGCCCGCGCCACTGGCGACACCACGCAGTTCAACCAGTTGCTGAAGGAGTACCGGGCCGCGCCAGGCGTCACGCGTCGTCGCCTGTACCTGGAAACCATGGAGCAGGTGATGGCCAACAACGCCAAGGTGGTGGATGGCAGCAACGGCAAGAACATCATCAACTTGCCGTCGGAACGTAACTCCGGCACCGGACGCTCGTTGACGGGCGTGGTGCAGTCGGCGGCCAGCGCCGTGGATGCCAATCCAGCGCAGGAGGCAAAGCCATGAAGATCGTCTACGCCTTCGTCGGCCTCCTGGTGGTCCTGCTTGGCCTGAACAGCGCCTTCGTCGTCAGCGAAGGCCAGAGCGCCCTGCTGCTGCAGTTCGGCCGCATCATCCGTGCCGACTACACTCCCGGCCTGCACTTCAAGCTTCCCGTGGTGCAGCAGGTGGTGTTGCTGGACAACCGCATCCTGAACCTCGATGCCCAGCCGGAGCGTTATTTCACCTCCGAGAAGAAAAGCATCAACGTCGACTTCTACGTGAAGTGGCGGATCGCCGACAACGCCGCCTACTACCGCGCCACGGCCGGCGAGCAGTTGCAGGCCGCGCAGCGCCTGATCCCGATCGTCAAGGATGCCCTGCGCTTCGAGTTCAACTCCCGTCCGCTGCAGGCGGTGGTTGCCAATGGCCGCGACGACATCACCAACCGCGTGCGCAACCAGACCGACGCTGCTGCACGCCGCAGCCTCGGCATCGAGGTGGTGGACGTGCGCATCAAGCGCATCGAACTGCCAGATGAAGTGAGCGACTCCGTTTACAAGCGCATGCGCGCCGAGCGCCAGCAGCTGGCCCAGGACCTGCGCTCGCGCGGCAAGGAAGCGGGCGAGCGCATCCGCGCCGATGCCGATCGCCAGAAGGCGGTGCTGCTGGCCGACGCCGAGCGCGAGGCCGCCACGGTGCGTGGTGACGGCGACGCCCAGGCGGCCGCCATCTACGCGCAATCCTACGGACAGGATCCGGACTTCTTCGATTTCTACCGTAGCCTGCAGGCCTACCGCACCTCGTTCCTGGACGGGAAAGGCGTGCTGGTGCTGAAGCCCGAGTCGGATTTCCTGCGGTATTTCAATGATGGCGGAGCCAAGGCGCGCTGATTGTCGGCGCACTGGCCACACCTGAACGTTTTTTTATTTCTTTGCGAGCAAGAGAGCCATGGGTAAATCAGTAGTCATCCTCGGTGCCCAGTGGGGCGATGAAGGCAAGGGCAAGATCGTCGACCTTCTCACCGAGCGCGTCGGCGCGGTAGCCCGTTTCCAGGGCGGCCACAATGCCGGCCATACCCTGGTGATCAAGGGCAAGAAGACGGTGCTGCACCTGATCCCGTCGGGCATCCTGCGCGACGATGCGCTCTGCCTGATAGGCAACGGCGTGGTCCTGTCGCCGGCCGCGCTGATGAGCGAGATCGCCGAACTCGAGGGCCAGGGCGTGGACGTCCGCCCGCGCCTGAAGATCTCGCCGGCCACGCCGCTGATCATGCCGTACCACATTGCCCTGGATAAGGCCCGTGAGATCGCTTCCGGCGCCAAGGCCATCGGCACCACCGGCCGTGGCATCGGCCCGGCCTACGAAGACAAGGTCGCCCGCCGTTCCATCCGCGTGGCCGACCTCATGTACCCCCACGAGCTGCCCGAGAAGCTTAAGGCCGCGGTCGAGTATTACAACTTCGTGCTCACCCAGTGGCTGAAGGCCGATCCGGTCGACTACCAGACGGTGCTCGACGAAGCCCTGACCTGGGGCGAGTACCTGCGCCCGATGATCGACGACGTCGCCACCATCCTGCACGACGTGCGCCGCGACGGCGGCAACATCCTGTTCGAAGGCGCGCAGGGCGCGTTGCTGGACATCGACCACGGCACCTATCCGTACGTCACCTCGTCCAACACCACCATCGGCGGTGCTTTGGCCGGTACCGGCGTCGGCGCCGCCGACATCGACTACGTGCTCGGCATCTGCAAGGCCTATGCAACGCGCGTGGGCAGCGGTCCGTTCCCCACCGAACTCAACGACGAAATGGGCGAGCGCCTGCGCCGGGTCGGCAACGAATTCGGCGCCAGCACCGGCCGTCCGCGGCGCTGCGGCTGGATCGACCTGGTGGCGCTGAAGCGCGCCGTGCAGATCAACGGCATCAACGGCCTGGCCATCACCAAGCTCGACGTACTCGACGGCCTGGAGTCCATCCGCGTCTGTATCGCCTACGAATACCGCGGCAAGCGCCGCGAGCTGGCCCCGCTCGACGCCGATGGCTGGGACGAGTGCAAGCCGGTATACCTGGACTTCCCTGGCTGGGAAGAATCCACCGCCGGCATCCGCGACTGGAACAAGCTGCCCGCCGCAGCGCGCGCTTACCTGCGTGCGGTCGAAGAGCTCTCCGGCTGCCGCCTGGCCCTGGTGGCTACGGGTGCCGACCGCGATGACACCATCGTGCTGGATGACCCGTTCGCCGAGCGCGCGGGTAATTGCTGATAGCTTAAGATCGCTGATGCTGCGATTCTTGGCAGCGTCGGGATCGCTAGCCGGGCTCTCCTGGGCCCGGCCCTAGTTCTGGCGTTCGTTGAAGCGGCTCAATGGCTTTACGAATATTGACGAGGACCGAATGTCAAAGGTAAGTTCGCTCACCGTCTCTGGGTATAAGTCAATTCGATTGCTCAAGGACTTCAAGCTCAACGACTTGAACGTCCTTATTGGCGCCAACGGCGCTGGCAAGAGTAATTTCATCGGGTTGTTCAAACTGCTCAATGAGATGTACGAACAACGCTTGCAGCTATATGTCCAGAAGCAAGGTGGCCCTGATGCCATGCTGCACTTCGGTCGCAAAACCTCAGACAAGATTCATGCCGAGTTCTATTTCGCGCATAACGGGTACAAGTTTGATCTTGCACCGACAAGCGACAATAGATTGATCTTTGAGCAAGAAGAAAGCTGGTTCGGTGGTTACTACTACAAGACGAATGCCAGCGCTTTGCTCGGGTCGGGTCAGGCTGAAGCGAAGCTACGAAGCGCTACCGACAACTATTCGGCCTTTGTTCGAGATGCGGTAAAAAGTTGGCGTGTGTACCATTTTCATGACACGAGCGAATCCGCGAAGGTCAAGCAGGTTCACGCAACAAACGACAACCTTACGCTCAAGCCAGACGCATCCAATCTTGCTGCTTACTTGCGGATGCTTAGATCCAAGCATGGTGATGCGTATCGTCGAATCATCGACACGATTCAGCTTGTAGCTCCTTTTTTTGGAGACTTTGTTGAACGAGCGGGTGAGCCTGAAACCATCGAGCTTGAATGGACGCAACATGGGCGGCCTGACACGCCATTCAAGGCGCACGTTCTTTCGGATGGCACATTGCGCTTTATTTGCTTGGCAACATTGCTACTTCAGCCCTTGAGCCTTCTTCCAGATACGGTGCTTATTGATGAGCCCGAACTCGGATTACACCCTTACGCAATTTCAGTGCTTGCCGATATCTTCAAGCAAGTTTCTGAAAGTAGGCAGTTGATCGTCTCCACTCAGTCTGTTGAGCTCATCAATGAGCTCTCTCCTGATGACGTTATCGTGGTGGATCAGAAAAATGGTGCATCAACCTTTACCCGGTTCTCGTCAGACCAGTTGGAAGGATGGCTATCGGAATACTCGCTAGGCGAGCTGTGGAAGCGCAATATTTTGGGCGGGAGGCCGTGACGTGGTTGAGGTAATCGTCTTCGCGGAAGGCCAATCCGAAGAGCAGTTCATCAAACGTCTAGTTGCTCCGGCTCTTAACCAACTACAGATATATATGAAGGCCCAGACGCTTCCGACGTCGAAACGTGGCTCAGGCGGTGCGGTTTCGTTTGACAGGCTACGTTTTTACGCAAGGAATGCATTGCGTCAGTATCCTGGAGCAACACTCACTACGTTCCTGGATCTATACGGTCTCGACTCGGATTTCCCGGGTTTTGAAGAAGCTAAAAGAATTCCATTGGTACACGATAGGGTTAAAGCCCTTGAGACTGCCCTTCGTGAAGCCGTTATCGCAGAGGTTGGTTGCAGGCAAGATCGATTTCTTCCTCATATCCAGCCGTACGAGTTCGAGGGTTTGCTGTTCTCGGACGTTTCCGCCCTCAGTACGACGGAGCCGGATTGGCAGGTCGAATTACCGGCGCTGCAAGCAATTCGCGCTGAATTTGAAACGCCAGAGCACATCAACAATGCTTATGAGTCCAAGCCATCAAAACGCTTGGAGGACTTGCTCCTTCCGGAGTACAAGAAGACAAGACACGGTCCACTTGCGGCACAACGCGTAACGCTTGCTACGATGGAAGCAGAATGCCCTCACTTTGGCGCATGGATGACGAAGCTTCGCCTTCTGGCTTAAGAAGTTGTCAGAACTCCGGGGTGCCATCCGACGAGGGGATCCACGCATGAAGACCATCGGCCTGATCGGCGGCATGAGCCATGAATCCTCGGCGGAGTACTACCGCCTGGTGAACCAGGGCATGAAGGAATGTCTGGGCGGGCATAACAACGCACGCAGCGTGATGGTGACCGTCTGCTTCGACGACATCGTGCGCATGCAGCAGGAAGGACGCTGGGACGACGCCGGCCAGTTGCTGGCGCAGGCGGCGGGGCAGGTGCAGGCCGCTGGCGCGGACTTCGTGCTGTTGTGCACGAACACGATGCACGAGGTGGCCGGCGCGATCGAGGAAGCGCTGCGTATTCCTTTCATCCATATCGTCGATCCGACGGCGCAAGCGCTGAAGGTGGCCGGTATCACCCGCGTGGGGCTGCTTGGTACGCGCTTCACGATGGAGCGCCCGTTCTATATCGATCGCTTGCGGGGGAGGCATGGGATCGAGGCGATTGTTCCCGATGCTGCCGGACGCGATGCGGTGCACGCGTTGATCTACGACGAACTATGCCATGGCGTAATCAGCGAATCCTCTCGCGAAGTGGTCTTACGCGTAATCAATCAGCTGGTGGAACGGGGCGCACAAGGCATCATCCTTGGTTGCACGGAGTTGACGCTGCTGGTGCAGCCGAAACAAGTGACGACGCCATTGTTCGATACGGCTGGGTTGCACGCGAATGCCGCCGTTGAGCTTGCTTGCAGCGAAATTTGACGTCCATGACCGCGGCTCAGGAATAACGAATGCCTGCAACAAATAGATTCAAGGCCCGGCTTCGAATCGTCGTTGCATCCCTGTTGGCGCCGTTGACTCCTGGATTTTTGCTCTTTCTCAGTAATCCTTTTGGGAATCCTTCCGAAGGCGTTTGGGTACTGAAGCTATCGGCGATGGTGACTTACCCCGCGATGATGGTGTTGGGTGTTCCAATACACCTTTTACTGGTTAAACGGGGGTGGACAAGCGGGTGGGTTTATACGCTTGCTGGCCTTGTTATCGGGGCCATCATCGGTGGTGTGTTGTTCGGTAGAGGCGTAGCTATCCTGGGGGCGATCCTGGGACCGGCGATGTCATTTGCCTTTTGGGTCATCACGCGACCACACAATGATCCTGAAAGACGGCCTATGAACGGACAGGGCGGATGAACGCACCGGACACTGCACCCTGCCTGGACGCCGATAAGGAAGCGCCCAGGGCTGCTTCGGCAAGCCCGATACGCTCATCCGCTCACAAGGCTCACACCCCGCTTCATTGTTGGGGTGGGGGTGACGGGCGAGCCAGGGTCGAAAACCGCGCGTTGACGGCCGGGCATACGCCCGCCTGGTCGCCCGCCGTATGACGGAGAACCTCGGGCCCCGCAGCCATTGCTGCGGGGCCCGACAACGCGCAGGTTTCGACACCCGACTGCCGGCACGCACCGGCAGCACGCGCATGTTCCGGATTTTCGCAGGACGATTCCATACGAATGGTCTCAAAGTTTCGGACGAATTCGCATCGCATGATTCTTAATGTCGGCAGCATTCGCGCATGAACTGCTTTGCGCAAATATTCGCTGCAATGTCCGCTGCAGGAATGTTCAATCCAAAGAAAAACGCCGCTTTCGCGGCGTTTTCTTCAATCAACATCCAACTTGTCGAACGTCTTGGTTTTACGCGACATTCGGCTCGCTGAACGCCTCGATCTCACCCTTGAACGCTTCCAGCGGTACGCAGCTGCAGAACACGTTCTTGTCGCCGTACACGTTGTCCACACGTGCCACCGGCGACCAGTACTTCTGCTGGCGCAGGCTTTCCAGCGGGAACGCCGCCAGTTCGCGCGGGTAGGCGTGCTTCCACTCACTCGCGGTGACCTGCGTGGCGGTGTGTGGGGCGTGCTTGAGCGGGTTGTCCTCGCGGTCGAGCTTGCCTTCTTCCACGGCGCGGATTTCGTCGCGGATCTGGATCATGGCGTCGATGAAACGATCCAGTTCGTGCAGCGATTCGCTTTCGGTGGGCTCGACCATCAGCGTGCCGGCGACCGGGAAGCTGAGCGTGGGGGCGTGGAAGCCGAAGTCGATCAGGCGCTTGGCCACGTCCTCGGCGCCGATGCCGGTGGCGTCTTTCAGCGGGCGAAGGTCCAGGATGCACTCGTGCGCCACCAGGCCGTTGCGGCCCATGTACAGCGTGTCGTAGTGCGCTTCCAGGCGCTTGGCGATGTAGTTGGCGTTGAGCAGCGCCACCTGGGTGGCCTTGCGCAGGCCCGAGGTGCCCATCAAGGTGATGTACATCCAGCTGATGGGAAGGATGGACGCGGAGCCAAAGCTCGCCGCGCTCACCATGCCGCCCTTGCCCTCTTCGCCGAAGGCGCGCGGCAGGAACGGGGCCAGGTGCGACTTCACCGCGCACGGGCCGACACCCGGGCCGCCGCCGCCGTGCGGGATGCAGAAGGTCTTGTGCAGGTTCAGATGCGAGACGTCCGACCCCCACTTGCCCGGGCGCGCCACGCCGACCAGCGCATTCATGTTGGCGCCGTCGGTGTACACCTGGCCGCCGTGCTGGTGCACGATGTCGCAGATTTCCACCACGTCTTCCTCGAACACGCCGTGCGTGGAGGGGTAGGTGATCATCAGCGCCGCCAGGCGCTGGGAGTACTTCTCGGCCTTGGCGCGGATGTCGGCGACATCGACGTTGCCGTTCGTGTCGCAACGGGTGACCACCACTTCCATGCCACACATCTGCGCCGAGGCCGGGTTGGTGCCGTGGGCCGATTCGGGGATGAGGCAGATGTCGCGATGGCCCTCGCCACGCGAGCGATGGTACTCGCGAATGGCCAGCAGGCCCGCGTATTCGCCCTGCGCACCGGAGTTGGGCTGCAGGCTCACCGAATCGTAGCCGGTGCATTCCACCAGCATGGCTTCCAGTTCGTCGATCAGCTGCTTGTAGCCGGTGGCCTGGTCGGCCGGCGCCAGCGGATGGATGTTGGCGAACTCAGGCCATGTCACCGGGATCATCTCGGCGGTGGCGTTGAGCTTCATGGTGCACGAGCCCAGCGGAATCATGGTGCGGTCGAGCGCGAGGTCCTTGTCGGCCAGGCCGCGCAGATAACGCAGGAGCTCGTGTTCGCTGTGGTGGGTGTTGAACACCGGATGCTGCAGGTACGGCGTGTTGCGCAGCAGGCCCGGGGGCAGGGCATCGGCGATCTTGGCGTCCAGCGCGTCGATATCGGTGATGTGGGCATTGAACAGCGCGGCCAGCGCGATGACATCCTCGCGCGTGGTGGTTTCATCCAGGCTGATGCCCACCGACGATGCGTCGATCGCGCGCAGGTTGATGCCGGCCTTGGCGGCGGCGGCATGTACGGCGGTGGCATCGATGCCGACCACGTGCAGCGTATCGAAGAAATCCGGTCCGACCGTGGCGCCGGCGTGGCGCAGCGAGGCGGCCAGGATCGCCGCCAGGCGATGGGTGCGGCGGGCGATGCGCTCCAGGCCCTCGGGGCCGTGGTACACGGCGTACATGCTGGCCATCACCGCCAGCAGCACCTGCGCGGTACAGATGTTGGAGGTGGCCTTCTCGCGGCGGATATGCTGCTCGCGGGTTTGCAGGGTAAGGCGGTAAGCAGGCTTGCCCTCGGCATCCACCGACACGCCGATCAGGCGGCCGGGCATGGAGCGCTTGTAGGCATCGCGACAGGCCATATAGGCAGCGTGGGGGCCGCCAAAGCCGAACGGCACGCCGAAGCGCTGGCTGTTGCCCACGACGATATCCGCGCCCCAGCTTCCCGGGGAGGCAATGACGGTAAGGGCCAGCAGGTCCGTGGCGACCGAGACCAGCCCGCCGCGCGCGTGCACCGCATCGGCCAGCGCCTTGTAGTCGTTCACCTGGCCGAAGGTGTTGGGGTATTGCAGCAACACGCCGAAGCAGTCGGTGCCGGCGGCGTCCGTGTCGTCGCCCACGACGACCTCGATGCCGATGCCATCGGCGCGCGTACGCAGCACTTCGATGGTTTGCGGGTGCACGCCTGCGGACACGAAGAACACCTTCGACTTGGCCTTGGCCGAGCGGCGCGCCAGGGCCATGGCCTCGGCGGCGGCAGTGGCTTCGTCCAGCAGGGAGGCGTTGGAGATGTCCATGCCGGTGAGGTCGGCGACCATCGTCTGGAAGTTGATCAGCGCTTCCATGCGGCCCTGGGAGATTTCCGCCTGGTAGGGGGTGTAGGCGGTGTACCAGGCCGGGTTCTCCAGCACGTTGCGCAGGATCACGTTCGGCGTGTGGGTGCCGTAGTAGCCCTGGCCGATGAAGTTGCGGAATACCTGGTTCTTGTCGGCGATGGCGCGGATGCGGGCCAGGGCCTCTACTTCGGTCATCGCGGCCGGCAGCGCCAGCGCCTTGGGCGAGCGGATCGACGCCGGGACGATGGCATCGGTCATGGCATCGAGCGAGTCGTGGCCCAGGACGTTCAGCATGGCGCCGATTTCAGCGTCGTTCGGGCCGATGTGGCGGTCGATGAAGGCGCCGTGGTATTCGAGGTCACGCAGGGAAGGGGAGCTGGACTGGGCCATGGGTTTCTCAGGGCATAGGGCACTCGTGCCGTGCCGGCACGTGGGGCGCCCCTCTGTCCTTTTGCCTGAGAGTTTGGAAGCCTTTGAAGCGGCTTCGTGCACCTTCGGCGCCGGGTTTGACCGGTCTCTCCAGAGTGTTGCAACGGGGCGGTGGTATGGGAGCCTGAGCGATTACGGGCGTTGCGCCTTCGGCAGCGATCCTTCGATCGCTTCTCCCACCGCGCCATGGCCGAAGATTATACAGCCGCCGGGCGCCCAGGACTCAAGAATTCTCGATGGGAGCCGTTATCATCCACGGATGGGGGCCGCCCCTTGGCAGGCCGCGAAATTCTTCATGACTGGACATTACAACCTCGCGCTGGTGGCCTGTTCCCTGCTCGTGGCCTTCCTGGCCTCGTACACGGCACTGGACCTCTCCGGCCGCATTGCCATGGTCAGGACGACCCTGGCCCGGCAGGCCTGGCTATGCGGCGGGGCGTTTGCGCTGGGCGTGGGCATCTGGTCGATGCATTTCATCGGCATGCTGGCCCTGCGCATGCCCATCGCCATGGGCTTCGATTTCCAGCTCACCGCGTTGTCGGGGTTGATCGCGGTGGTGGTGTCCTACTTCGTGTTGTTGCTGGTCGCCACGCAGCGCCTGAGATGGCCGCTGCTGACCGTGAGCGGGGTTGCGCTGGGGCTTGGTATCGCCGGCATGCACTACACCGGCATGGCCAGCATGCTGATGATGCCGGGCATCGTCTACGACCCTTACTGGTTCAGCGCCTCGGTACTGATTGCCATCGGGGCCTCGATCGCGGCGATCAGTATTGCCCACGCGCTGAAGGACAGCCGCCAGAGCCAGCTGATGTTCAAGCGCGCCACCGCCGCGTCGGTGATGGGGCTTGCCATTGCCGGCATGCATTACAGCGGCATGGCCGCCGCCAACTTCCTGCCGGGTTCGATCTGCGGCGCGGCGTCGGACCTGAGTCCCAACGTGCTGGCCCTGGTGGCCGGTGTGATCAGTATCGCGATCCTGGTGGTGGGGCTGATGCTTTCGTACCTTGAAAGCCGCTTGCATCGCGATACGCAAAGATTGTCAGGCTCGATCAACCAGCTGAACAGCCGCCTGCTCCACATGGCCACGCACGATCCGCTGACGAGCCTCCCCAACCGGGTGACCCTGGGACGGCGCCTGGAGCAGGCGATCGAGGAAGCGCGCCAGCAGAACACCGAAGTGGCGGTGCTTTACGTCGACCTGGACGGCTTCAAGGCGATCAACGACTCCCTGGGTCATTCCTTCGGCGACGAGTTGCTGCGCGCCGTGGCCGGCCGTTTGTCGTCGGGCCTGCGCCGCGGCACCCTGGCGCGCGTGGGTGGCGATGAGTTCGTCGCCGTGGTCGAGCGCCTGGTGTCGCGCGATACGGCCTTGCAGGTGGCCGAGCGTGCGATCGCCCGCATGCGCGAGAACTTCACCGTCAACGGTACGTCGTTGCGGGTGACGCCCAGCATCGGCATCGCCTTCTACCCGACCGACGGCGAAACGGTGGACGAACTCATCGCCAACGCCGATGTGGCCATGTACGGCGCCAAGGAAAGCGGCCGCAACGGTTTCCGCGTGTTCGAGATGGACATGAAGCAGCGTTCGATCCGCATGCTCGATATCCAGCGCGGGCTGCAGACGGCCACCGAGGACGGCACGCTTTCGGTGCATTTCCAGTCCAAGCACGATGGCCCCAGCGGCAAGCTGACGGGCGCCGAGGCACTGGCCCGCTGGACCCACCCGGTGCTCGGTTCGGTATCTCCGCTGGAATTCATTGGCGTGGCCGAGCGCACGGGTCAGATTTCCCGTATCGGGGAATGGGTGATCCGCGAGACCTGCCGCCAGATGCGCGAATGGCAGGACAAGGGCCATGCGCCGATGCGCGTGGCGATCAACCTGTCGCCGCTGCAGTTGTCGCAGCCTGATCTTGTGGACATGGCGGCGCAGATCGTTGCCGACGCGGGCCTGAAACCCTCACTGATCATGTTCGAGGTGACCGAAACGGTCGCCATGCAGGATGCCGAGCGCACGGTGGAGATCCTGCGCGATTTCCAGGAGCGCGGCTTCGAGTTTGCCATCGACGATTTCGGTACCGGCTATTCCTCGCTGGCGTACCTGCAGAAGTTCCAGGCCAAGCAGCTGAAGATCGACCGCTTCTTCACCCATTCGCTGGAGAGCGATAGCGTGGAGTCCAAGGCGATCGTCTCGGCGATCATCGCCCTGGCCCATACCTTGGGGATGGAAGTGGTGGCCGAGGGCGTGGAGACGCTCAACCAGGCCGAGCAGCTTCGCGCGCTCGACTGCGACCAGGTGCAGGGCTTCTACATGTCCTATCCGCTGGCGCCGGCGGCCTTCGAGGAGAAGTACCTCAAAGTCGCCCGGCCCCGGCTGAAGATCGGCCCCACCTTGCCTACTGCAACAGGCGGTTGACGTCCTCGATGTCGTGCAGGTCGATCGTGCCTGCCGCCTGCTTGAGCAGCAGCTTGTTCAGCACGAACTGGTGGCGCACCAGGGTGTATTCGCTTTGCGCCTCGGCCAGCACCTGGATCGCCACCACCACGTTGGTGAGGCTTTGCGTACCGATGTCGTTGCCCGCCCGCATGGACTCGAGTGATTTCTTCGCCGCTTCCACCGATAGCTTCGCGCTGCTTACCTGTTCGATGCCGTCCACGACCTGGTTGTAGAAGTTGTAGGCGTCTCGCGCGGCCTGGCGGCGCTGGGTTTCCAGCACGCCCTGGTCGGCATCGCGCTGGTAGATCGCCTGGTGCACCTGCGACTGGGTCAGGCCGCCACTGAACACCGGGACGCTGAGCGTAAGCCCCACGGTGGTGGTGCCAGGGCCGTAGCCAGGACCGATCTGGTCGTTATTGCCCTGGTTGACGTTCGACCAGGTACCGAACTTGTTGTAGCCCAGCCCCAGCGACAACGTGGGCAGGTGGCCGGCGCGGGCGGCGCTGACCTTATGCTCATCGGCCTTGACGGTGTAGCGCGCGGCCAGGATCGTCGGATTGGTTTCCATCGCGGCATCCACCCACGCCTTCGCGTCGGCCGGCGTGGGACCCTGCATCGGGATGTCCTCGCGCAGGGTCTTCAGGGTCTGCGTTTCCTTGCCGGTGATCTGCTCAAGCGCGCGGTTGGCATCCTTGAGCGCATCCATCGCGCTGATGCGCTGCGACTTGATGAAGTTGTAGTAGGCCTGCGACTGGGTAACGTCCGCCGCCATCGCCAGGCCGTCCTTGAAGCGCTCGCTGGATTGCTCGAATTCCTTTTTGTAGGCGTCCTCGTAGGACTTGTCCACTTCAAGTTGTTCCTGCGCCACCAGCACGTTGAAGTAGGCGCTGGTGACGCGGATGTACAGGTTCTGCAGGGCGGCGCGATCGACTTCGTCCTGCGAGTCGCGCGTGGACTGCGCAGCGCGGAGGTTGGCGATGCGCGAGAGGTCGATCACCGATTGATCCAGCTGCGCGGTGAAGTCGCGCTGGCGCGTGTGGCCGGTGCCGGTGTTGACCGAGTTGCCGTTGACGATGGTGGTGCCGCCCGCCCCGCCGTGCACCTGGTTGATATCCAGCCCCGCCGAGAGCTGCGGCAGCAGCGCCGCGCGGGCCTGGGGCACGCCTTCGGCCACGGCAAGCCGGGTGGCGTTCGACGTGGCCAGTACCGGGTCGTTGGCAATGGCCTGGCGGAACGCATCCATCAGGTCTTCGCCATGCGCAACGGGCGCGACCAGCAGGGAGCCGAGGATGAAGGGCAGCAGTTTGATCCGCATGGAGGCTTGGGTTCCGGATAAGGACACGGCATGCGAGGCAAGCGCCGTGCCATCGTCATCCACGATGAAATTCTCGTTCCAGATCATTTAGTTGGCGTGGTGGCCAGGGCATCTCCGGATGTCCGCGGACACCCTCGGCGGACATGCCACGGACAAGAAACCCGATATGCTTGGCCGATGACGAATTACCGTTTCCGGCAGGTCGACGTGTTCTCGGCCGAGCCTCTGAAAGGCAATCCACTGGCGGTGGTGCATGGCGCGGACGACTGGTCCGATGCCCGCATGGCCGACTTCGCCCGATGGACCAACCTCAGTGAAACCACGTTCCTGCTCGCCCCGACGAACCCGGCGGCGGACTATCGCGTGCGTATCTTCACCACGATGAGGGAACTCCCCTTCGCCGGCCATCCCACCCTGGGCACCTGCCATGCATGGCTCGAAGCCGGTGGCATCCCCCATGGCGAGCATATCGTCCAGGAATGCGAAGCAGGCCTCGTACGCATCCGCCGCGACGGCAAGCGACTGGCATTCGCCGCGCCGCCCCTGCTGCGCTCAGGCCCGCTCGAGGACGATCTCGTCGAACGCATCGTCGATGGCCTGGGACTGGATCCGGACGACGTCATCGGCCACCAGTGGGTCGACAATGGCCCCGGCTGGTCCGCCGTGCTGCTGCGCGATCGAGAGACGCTGCTCGACATCCGTCCGGACCTGGGAAAGATACTCGGCATGAAGCTCGGCATCGTGGCGCGCTGGGGTGGCGAAGCGGACTTCGAAGTCCGCGCCTTCATCCCCGGCGACGGCATGCCAGAAGATCCAGTCACCGGCAGCCTCAACGCCGGCATAGCCCAATGGCTGATCGGCGCCGACATCGCCCCTTCGCGCTACGTGGCAAGCCAGGGCACGGTACTCGGCCGCGCCGGCCGCGTACACGTCCAACAAGAAGGCAACGACATCTGGATAGGCGGCGATGTCGTGACCTGCATCGAAGGCGGCCTTACGTTGCCGTGAGGTCGCGCGGTCGCGAACCTCACCGTCCGGCCAGAGCGGGCGGGCGCCGTGGCGGTGGCTCCTGCTGCGGCGACCCTCGGGGGCTGCGCCCCCTCGGGACGGGCTTCGGCCGGGGGTTTTCGATTCGCCATCCTGGCTCAGCGAAAACGGCCGGCCATCCATGGCCGGCCCCCTGCGGGCCTGATCCGTCCGAAGCCCTTCGCCTTCGCACGGAGCCGCCGCCACGGCGCCCGCCCGCTCTGGCCGAACGGTGAGGTTCGCTATAGGTGCGCGCCGGCCTGCATGAGAAGAAAGCAGGGGTCAGAGTAATTACTCTGACCCCTAGTCCGCTTAGTCCGCGTTTCACGTGCATGTTGTCCCATCACGGGACCTCGGACTGTCCGGAGCCGGGGGCGGCCAGCCTCGTCAGCGACTTGTGGAACCGAGCGATACGGGCGGAAAGGGCCCGTAGGGGGCCGGCTTCAGCCGGCCGTTTTCGCGAAGGCCGCAGGCCGCCTCGAAAACCCCCGCCCGCAGCGCGGGCGCGCCGGGGCGTAAGCCATCAAACACAGCCGCGCAGCGGCCTCATATCCCAAGCGCCGGTGTAACCGGAGCGACGAGGCTGGCCGCCCCCGGCTCCCGCGACCACGCCCGAGATGCCCTCGATTTACGCGCGCTTGCGAGCGGCCTTCTTCGCGGCGGACTTGCGAGGCGCGGCCTTCTTGGTGGTGGTCTTTGCCGTGGCGGGGGCGCGCGCGGGATCGATCAGCAGGGATTCGGCGGTGACGCCGCGTTTGCGAACTGCTTCGATGAACCAGTTGGGCTTTTTGCCGAAGCCGGTCCAGGTTTGCGTTGGGTTGGCGGGGTTGCGGTAGCGCGGTACGCCGGCGCCGACACGCTTGGACTTCTTCGTGCGTGCACCCAGCGCCGGGAAAACTTCGGCGAGTTCCAGGCCTTCGGCCTTGATCATGCCCTCGATGGTCTTGCGCAACGCCTTGACCTGCTGGCTACGGGCGCCTTCCACGCGGGACTTGGCATCGGCGATGAGGGCGTGCAGTTCCTTCGGAGAGAGAGCGTCGAGCTTGAGCGCCATGCGGTTTTTATCCTTGCTTATGCCAGATGGAAGCCCAAGCATAAGCGATTAAGCCTGTATAGAGCCTTTCACTTGCCTTCGGCGGCCTGGCGCATGGCCAGTGCCCGTGCTTCATCCTCGGCGGTGACGAGCTTCCGTTGCGCATCGAGCTTGGCGCCCAGGATCAGCAGCACATAGTTATCTGGATCGTATTCGCGCAGCAGGGTGATTTCGCGCTGGGCTTCGTCCAGATCCTTGTCGAGGATCGCCCGGTCGATCTGGTCGGATGCCTGCGGGAATGATTCGCGCAAGGCTTCCTGGGCCGTGGCATTGGTCTTGTCCAGGTCAAGCACGCTCATGTAGTACTCGAAAGCGTTGTTGCCCTGGGGAGCGATCAGCCGGTTTTCACGGATCGATGTACGTGCCAGGCCCAGCAGTATGGCCGTGGGTGAATCATCGGTATCGGAGGCATGGCTGCTGGACGCCTGGGTGGTGGCCACGCCGGACGTATCCGTGGCGGCCGCGGCATGGTGCCCGCGCCATGCCACGCCGCCGATCACGGCAGCCACGAAAAGTACGCCACCGGCGATGAGCGCGCGTGGCAACGGGCGTTTGGAGGCGAGGATCATGGCACCTGCTTGCATGGCTTCTGCCGCGCGAATGCCGCGGGCAAGGGGAGTGCGCACGCTAGCCGGTGATTATTGCAGTGATGTTGCCGGCATCGAAAAGTCGTAGTGGCCCGAGTCGACGGTGACGCACGCGCCAGGCCCGCAGGCCTTGCCGACTTGCACCCCACGGGCCTTGTCCAGCGCCATGCCCGACTCGCTTGCCCTGCGTAGATTGTCCGTGGGCAAGCGTACGAGTGCCGTGGCGCCAACGGGCACATCCACCTTCAGTTCCAGTTGCGAACCGCGGCGCTGCCACGACACCGCGGCAGCGCCGTAAGGCGTCAGCACGCTGCCTCGCGCGTGGTCGATGAAGCCGGTGAACAGCGGCGCCACCTCGATGCTTCGCCAGCCCGGTTCCAGCGGGCGCAAACCGGCCACGTCGCCGAACAGCCAGTCGTCCGCGGTGCCAAGGAAATAATGTCCCCACGAACGGGATGCCGCCTTCCAGTGCTCCCAGAGGCTCGTTGCGCCCTGTGCACGCCAGAAGCCCCAGCTTGGGAAAGTCACCTGGGTGGCCACGGCAAAGGCCTCGGCTTCGTGTCCGGTGTGGCTCAGCACCGGCAGGATGATCTTGGTGGCCAGCGCTCCGGTATCCAGATGGTTGCCGCGCGCGCGGACATCGTTGGCAAGGTTCGCGGCGATCAAACCGCAATCGGCTTCCGGTGCAAGACCGAAGGCCAGGGCGAAGAGATTGTGGGCCTGGCGATAGCCCTGGTCGCCCTGGCCGCGATAGACATGGTCATGGGTGTCGTAGAACGCCTGGTTGAACGCCTTGCGGACTTTGTCGGCCATGCTGCGGAAGCGCGCGGCATCGCCATCCTTGCCAAGCACGTGCTCGATGTCGGCCATGGTCGTGGCCATCCGGTAAAGATAGGCGGTGGCGGCGACGCGTTTATCCTCGGGGGCGTTCTCGCCGTCCGGATCGGTTTCAGGGCTTACCCAGTCGCCGAGTTCCGTCGTGGCGATTCCCCCGGGCGAGCGCGCGTATTCAAGATCCACGTAGGCGGCCATGCCAGCTTCGTGATCGGCCAGCACGCGGACGTCGCCATCGTGCAGGTATAGCGACCATGGCACCAGGATGTATGCGGCATGCCAGGGCGGCGCACGAACATCGCCCCAGCCGGGATTGGGCGCGATCAACAAAGGGGCGCCCTCCGCATTGCGGGCATCGCTGATGTCGTCGACCCACTTGGCCAGCAGGGTGCCGGCATCGAGATTGCGCAGCATCATGTCCGCGCCCACCATCGCATCGCCGGTCCAGCCGTTCTTCTCGTACATCGGGGTATCGGTGGGGATGCCCTGCAGGTTGTTCAGCACGGTGTCCACGGCCGCGCGGTGGATCCAGTTGAGTAAATCACTCGCGCTGTCGAACGACGACGTCTCGGCGACATCCGAATGCACCACCTGCGCGGTGACGGCATCGCGCGCCGGCGCTCCACCGGGCCAGCCGATGACTTCCACATAGCGGAATCCCTTGTACGAGAATTTCGCATGCCAGCTCTCTTCGACCTTGCCCGACAGCGTGAAGCGGTCGGTCTGGAAACCATCCTTGAAATAGTGATGGCGATCCCGGACATCCACGCTGCCATCGGGAAGCAGTTTCTCGCCGTAGCGAGCGACGATGGTGTCGCCGGCGCGGCCTTTCACGCGGAACGTTGCCCAGCCGGCGATAACGCGCGGGAAGCGGAAAACGTAGACGCCGGGCGTCGGCTGCGTCACTTCGTCGGCAGCGAGCGTGGTGGCCACGGTGATCGATGGCTGCGGCTGGGAAACCAGGCGTCCGCGTGGTGCAGGCACGAGCGATGCTGCACGCCATGCGGAGTCGTCGAAGCCGGTAGTGTCGAATCCCGGTTGCGCATGGCGCGCGTCGTAGGTTTCGCCGCCGTAAAGATCATCGAGTAGGGTGGGGCCATCGATCAGCTTCCAGTCGTCGCCGGTGACGATGTCCTGGTGCTGACCGTTGGCGAAATCGATGGCAAGCCTGGCACGCACACGCGGTTCGCCATGCCATGGCGCGCGTTCCCAATGCCAGACATCGGGATTGGTCAGGCCATAGAAGCCGCGGCCCAGTTCCATGCCCAGCACATGCTCGCCCGCACCTTGCAGCGCGGCGGTGAGGTCGTTGGCCACGTACTGCACGCGCTTGTCGTAGTTGGTAAAACCGGGCGATAGCACGGCGCGGCCGACGGGTTTTCCGTCCAGCGTGACGTCGGCATAGCCGCCGGCGGCGACATAGAGCGTGGCCCTGGCCACGGGAGTTTCGATGGCGAACGGCCTTCGCAGCAGCGGCGCGGCGCGCGTGCCTGCATTGCTTTTGCCGATCCAGCGAGCACCTGCCCAAGCCGCTTCATCGGCAAGGCCGGTGGCGAAGCTTGCCATGCGCGTGGCGTGGCCAGCACTGGTGTCGACGTCAAGCTTCCAGAAATAACGCGTAGCCGATGCGAGGGGCGGGCCGGCGTAGACATGGCCGAACGGTTCGGGGGAGGCCACGCGACCGCTGTCCCAGATATCGGGCTTGCCCGCATCGAGCAGGCCGGGTGACGTTGCGACGGTAATGCGCCAGCTGCGTTGCGTGGCGCCGCGTTGCGCGCTTTGCACCTGCCAGCTGAAACGGGGGTGCGCCGCATCGATCGCAAGCGGTGAGTCCTGGCTTTCCACGCGAAGGCGAGAAAGCGCAGCGTCATCATGCGCACTGGCATGGACCGACGACACGCTTGCCACGCCCAGGGCGATGGCAAGCGGTATCACCCTTGTCCGGCGCTGCGTCAAAGCTCGATGCAGTCGAACTCGGGGTTGGGCTTCACGTCGGCTTCGTAATTAACGTCGGAGCGTGCGAAACCGAACAGGTGCAGGAAGCCGATCTTGTAGCCGCGGTAGTCGGTGGTATCGAAGAGGTTTTCAGTGGTGACATCGTCCCACTGCGCCGTGCACTCGCTCTGCACGTCATCGCGCAATTCCCAGTCGTCCAGGCGCAGGCGACCTTCGTCGTCGACTTCCGGCACCGCGCCGTCGGTGCGGTACAGGCGATCGCGGAACAGGCGGTTGGCCTGCTCGATGGTTCCTTCGTGCAAGCCCTTTTCCTTCATGATCTTGAAGACAAGGGATACGTAGAGCGGGATCACCGGGATCGCTGCGCTCGCCTGGGTCACCACCGATTTCATAACCGCGACCTGGGCTACCACGCCATGATTGGCTAGCCGCTTGGTGATCTGGTGCGCCGTGTCGTCCAGGTGATGCTTGGCCTGGCCGATCGAGCCGTGCCAGTAGATCGGCCAGGTGATCTGGGTACCGATATAGCTATAGGCCACCGTGCGGGCGTTCTTCGCCAGCACGCCAGCGCTGGCAAGCGCATCCATCCACAGGGCCCAGTCTTCGCCGCCCATCACCGTGACGGTGTCCTTCACTTCCTGCTCGGTGGCCGGTTCCACCGTCACCTTGATGATCGCGTCCTTGTTGGTGTCGATCGAGGTGGCCTGGTAGGCCTCGCCGATCGGTTTGAGCGCCGAGCGCACCAGTTCGCCGGTGTCGGGCAACTTGCGCACGGGCGAGGCCAGGGAATAAACCACAAGGTCCACCTCGCCGCCCATCTCGGCCTTGATGATCTCGATGGCGCGGGCGCGGGCCTCGTTGGAGAACGCATCGCCATTGATCGACTTTGCCCAGAGGCCTGCCTCGTGGGCCAGGCGCTCGAAAGCGGCGGAGTTGTACCAGCCTGCGGTGCCGGTCTTGCTTTCGGTGGCAGGCTTTTCGAAGAAAACGCCGAGCGTGGCGGCACCGAAGCCGAAGGCCGCGGTGATCCGCGAGGCCAGGCCATAGCCGGTGGAAGCGCCGATCACCAGCACGCGCTTGGGACCATCGGCGCGGACGCCCTGGATGCGGGTGGCTTCGATCTGGTCGATGACGTTTTTCTCGCAGCCAACCGGGTGGGCGGTGGTGCAGATGAAGCCACGGACTTTCGGGTTGATGACCACGCGCTTTGATCCTGTGTTTGCGGAACGGGCATTTTAGCGGCAAGGCACCCGGGGCCGGGTACGCGAGCGTATGTTGGGCTGGCCGGGGGAGGGGCGCCCGCGTGACCCCCAAGAGGGATTTTCCACGCCAATTCTGCTAATCATGCGCTGCGCATCCCTCCGGCTCTCCTTCGCTGACATGACCCGACCGGCTCCCCTACCGTCAAACGAAAGCCGACGCATCGCGCGGCTACATGAACTTGCTGTCCTGGATACAGGGTCTGAGCCGCTGTTCGACGCGCTGGCCAGGGCTGCTGCCCTGGTCGCCAGGACACCGATCGGCATGGTGACCCTGGTCGACGCCCACCGGCAGTGGTTCAAGGCGAACCATGGCCTTCCCGGTGTCAGCGAGACCCCGCGTGAAGTGGCTTTCTGCGCCCATACCATCCTTGAAGACGGGTTGCTGGAAATTCCCGACGCGCGGGCTGACGAACGCTTCGCCGACAATCCCCTGGTCACCGGTTCCCCCGACATCCGTTTCTATGCCGGTGCGCCGATCAGCCTGCATGACGGGATGCGGATGGGAGCGCTGTGCGTGATCGACCGTGAACCGCGCCATCTCGATGACCGCCAGCGCGCCATTCTTGCCGAGCTGGCCCACGCGGTGTCCGAGGCACTTGACCAGCGCGCCCTGGTCATCGACCGCAACGCGGCGCTGCAGCGCGAAGCCGATGCCGGCGAGCGGCTGGCCCAGATCATCGACGGTACCTCGGCCGGCATCTGGCGCTGGAACGTGCAAACCGGCGAGCTGGAACTGGACGGGCGCTGGGTGGACATCATCGGCTACCCGCCGGTGGAGATGGCGCCTTACACCACCATCAGCCTGCCCACGCTAAGTGGGCCGTCCGCGTGGCAGCGCCTGGTGGAGCGCGCCCGGCGCCTGGCATCTTCCGGCAGCGACGAATTCGACGGGGAGCTGAAGCTGCGGCACAAGGACGGCCACGACGTTTGGGCGCTGTTCCGCGGCCGCATCACCAGCCTTGGGCTCGGCGGCCAGCCGCATTGGATCCAGGGCACCGCGATCGACATCACCGCGCGCAAGACCGCTGAGACACGCCTGCGGGCAAGCGAAGCATTCCTGGACCGCACCGGCCGCATGGCGGCCGTCGGCGGCTGGGAGATGGATCTGGAAACCTACAAGATCACCTGGTCGGACGCGACCTGCCGCATCCACGGCGTAGCCGAGGGTTATGCCCCTTCCATGCGCGAGGGCCTAGCATTCTATGCGCCCGAGGCCCGCCCGGTGATCGAGGCGGCATTTACCCGCGCCATTTCCGACGGCACCCATTGGGATCTGGAGCTCCCCTTTGTCACCGCCGATGGCCGGGACATCTGGGTACGCACCCTGGGCTCGGTCGAGCACGAAGACGGCCGCGCCAAGCGGCTGGTGGGTGCGTTGCAGGACATCACCGTGCGCAAGCAGGCGGTGGAAGCCCTGGCCGAGAGCGAGCAGCGCTTCCGGCGCCTGTTCCAGAACAGCCTGGGCCTGATCTGCACCCATGACCTCGACGGCGTGATCCTCTCGGTCAACCTGGCTGCCGCACGCACGCTGGGATACCGCGTGGCCGAGATGATGGGCCGGTCCATGCTCGATTTCATGCGCAGCGAATTGCACGGGGCTTTTACCGCTTACCTGGAAAGGGTACGTGCCAATGGCGAGGACTCGGGCGTGCTGGAGCTCCTGGCCCAGGATGGTACCCGGCATACATGGCAGTACAACAACATGCTAGATACCACCGGCCCGGAAACCTACGTGCTGGGCCACGCCCAGGACATCACCGAGCGGCGCGACCTCGAACGGCGGTTGCGCGAATCGGCGATCCGCGATCCGCTCACCGGTTGCTTCAACCGTCGTTTCCTCGCCGAGGTCGAGGCCGATCCCCGCCAGCGGATCACATGGGGCTGCATCGCCATCGACCTGGATCGCTTCAAGCAGGTCAACGATACCTATGGCCATCAGCGTGGCGACGAGGTGCTGGTGGCGATGGCGCAGTTCCTCCGCGCGCACGTACGGCCCGACGACGCCGTGGTGCGCCTTGGCGGGGATGAATTCCTGGTGATGTTGCGGGGCGCCGACGCCGAAGCCACGCACGCGATTGCCGCCCGCATGCTCGACGATCGCAGCCAGGCCCCGATCGGGTTCACCGTTGGGCAGGGCCTGCGGCATGCCGACAACACCCTGGAAGACGCCATTGCCGAGGCCGACCGCAAGCTTTATGAAGTGCGTGCTCAGAGGCCAGCCTACAGCCGGCACGCCAGCTAGCCCTCAGCCGGGTGCGCCCGGACGGCGAACCGTCTAAACTCCCCGGAGAAACAGGGGGATATACGCGTGACGTCATTTGGTGTGGTGCTCGCCGGCCCAAAGGCCGGCCAGGCGGATGTCGACTGGACGCCCGTCGCCCGGGCCATGGGCCTGGACCAGGCAGCCTTCTCGGCAAAGGTACTTTCGGCGATGCCGGTGCTGGTGCGACGGCAGCTGGACGAAGCCCTTGCCACCGAAGTGGCTGCCCGGCTGGCGGCGATCGGCGCCATTGCCGAGGTGGTTCCCGACCGCGACCCCTTCGTATACATCGAGCGCGAGGGTGCCTCGCTTGGGCCTGTTCCGCACGCCGCGCTCGAGCGATTCATCGTTGACGGCGAGCGTTACCGCCTGCGCAACACGCGCGAGTGGCAGGTATGGCAGAGCCCGGTGATGTCCTCGCCGCCGGAGGAGGTTGAACCGACACCGCTCCCTGAAGCGATCGTTGACGATGTCACCGCGGAACTCGACGTCCCGGTGGCTTTCGAGCCTCCAGCGCCACCACCGCCGCCCGTCGACGCCTCGGCATTCCCGCCGGCGTGGACGCAGCCGATCGTCGACGACCAGGCACCAGCCGAGCCGGTGGAAGCGAAGCCGCAACGCTCGTCGATCGCCGCCATCGCTGGCTATCTGGGCGTATTTTCGATCGTTCCCGGGGTGGGTCTGCTGGCGATGCTGGCGGGCCTGCTCGCCGTCCGCGACATTCGTCGCCATCCAGAGAAGCAGGGGATCGGCCGAGCACGCTTTGCCATCGCGGTCGGTGCGGTACTGTCCGTCGCATGGGCGGCGCTGTTCGTGCTGCGCGATGACATCCGCCTGCCGTCGACGTCGCAGGTCAACGAGGTCACTGCTGGACAGCTGGTGGCCGACCGTCAGGCCACTGCGGCTCCGCGCCCGGCAGCTGTCGCGCCGGCGGTAGCCAATGGATCGCAGGCATCGCCCGCACCCGCCACGTCAACGCCTGCAGCCGCGCCATCGGCCGCGGTGTTGACGCCGGCGACGACCTCCAGCGCTCGCGCGCCTTCGTCGGCTGCCTCGGTCGCCGCCACTCCTGCACCGGCGTCTTCAGTGGCAGTGGTGGCGCCTGCGCACGTGGAGGCCGCCAGCGTCGCAGCCGAGGGCACCGGCCCTTCATTCGACTGCAAGAAATCGCTCACCATGACCGAGACGGTGATCTGCGCCAGCAAGACGCTGTCCGCGCTCGACCGTGAGCAGGCAGCGGCTTTCAACAAGGCCCTGGCGCAAACCTCGGGCGATCGCTCCACCACGTTGCGCGAGGGCCAGGCCGGCTGGCAGCACGAACGCAACGAACTGTGCGGCAGCGATACCAAGTGCATCGAACGCTACATGCGCGCCCGCCTGGCGACGTTCGCGCCGCCTTCGCCGCCTAAGGCTGCCGCGCCGCCTTCACCCTGAGGCGGCCTTGAAACTAGAAAACCTGGCGGAACACCCAGAACAGGCACGCTGCAAGCGCGATCGACGCGGGCAGCGTGAGTACCCAGGCCATCAGCATGCTGCGTACGGTAGCCCACTGCAGGCCCGATCCCTGGGCGACCATGGAGCCGGCCACGCCCGATGACAACACGTGCGTGGTGCTTACCGGCATGCCGAAGCTATCAGCCGTGGCGATGGTGACCGCCGCCACCACCTCGGCCGACGCGCCCTGCGCGTAGGTCAGGTGCTCCTTGCCGATGCGCTCACCCACGGTGCGCACGATGCGGCGCCAGCCGACCATGGTGCCCAGGCCCAGCGCGAATGCCACTGCCACCTTGACCCAGGTCGGGATGAACTTGGTGCCGTTGTCCAGTGATTTGTGATAGTTGTCCAGCACTGCCTGGTCGCTCGGGCTGAACGCCGGCTGCTTGGCCTTGCCCATTACTCGCAGCGCTTCGGAGCTCAGGTACATGTTGTTGCGTACGTTGTTCACCGCGTTCTGGGGAACGTCGCCCAACGTAGGGCTCCGGCCGACCTGGTTGCTGATGGCGTCGGTAAGCTGGCCGAGCGCTGCGATGGTGGCCGGCTTCAGCTCGTGCGAATTGATGTAGCGCTCCAGTTCCGCGCGCGGATCGGTCGCCGGGGCAACGCCCGCGCTGTTGCGGGCGAACACCTCATTGGCCGAATGCGCTACCGCGATGAAGGTCTGAGTCTGGCTGGGCGTCACCGCGCGATTGAGCGCGTAGGCCGTTGGCACCGTGCCGATCAGGATCAGCATGATCAAGCCCATGCCCTTCTGGCCGTCGTTGGAGCCATGGAAGAACGACACGCCAGTACAGGTGAGGATCAGCAGGCCGCGTATCCAGAACGGCGGCGGTGCGTCACCCTTCGGTTCCTGGTAGAGCTCGGGCACCTTCACCAGCGAGCGCAGGAGCATCAGCAATCCGTAGGCCAGGGCAAAACCCAGCAGTGGCGAGAACAGAAGGCTCTTGCCGACGTTCCAGGCCGCGCCCCAGTCCACGGCGCTGGTGGCGTCACCGGAACCCATCAACTGGTTCATCACGCCCACGCCGATGATCGACCCGATCAGTGTGTGTGAACTGGACGATGGCAGCCCGAGGTACCAGGTGCCCAGGTTCCAGATGATCGCTGCGATTAGCAGCGCGAACACCATCGCAAAGCCCGTGCTCGAGCCCACGTCCAATACCAGGGCGATGGGTAGAAGTTGCAGCACCGTGTAGGCCACGGCGCCGCTGGAAACCATCACGCCGATGAAGTTCCAGCTGCCTGACCAGACCACCGCGAAGCTGGCTGGCAGCGCACGCGTATAGATCACTGTGGCCACCGCGTTGGCCGTGTCATGGAAGCCGTTGACGAATTCGAAGCCCAGTGCGATCAGCAGGGCGACACCCAGGAGGACGTAGGCAAGGGTAGGACTGGAGGGCACCACTTCCAGGTCGTGGCCAAGCTGGGAGGCCACGTAGACCGCCGCTGCCAGCAGGAACCCGCCAAACAGGCCGAAGCCAAGGTAACGCTGGAGGGGAGAGCCTTTGACGCCTTCGCCGAGGACCGCGCTGTTCATGCCGTTGCTCCGGGATCTACCTTGGGACTCAGGAAGCAATAGCAGCCGATTGTGACCTCCCGGTGTCAGGATGGTCGGATGCAGCAACTGATTGATTGTCTTAAGTGTCATCAAAAATTCATTCAAGCCGTCAAGGGCAGCGTCGATATCCTGTCAACACTGTTCCTCGGCCTTACGCATGCCCCGCCTGGAAACCCCACCTTCGGGTTCGGACCCGACCTCGCTCCTTGACCAGGCCTTGTCTTCCGCTTACCTGCGTGCAGCCTTCCAGCCGGTGATCCGGATCCAGACGGGTGCGATCGTCGCTTACGAGGGTTTGATTCGCAGCGACTTGCCTGGTGCGGTGCTGACGCCGATCGACCTGCTGGACCTGGCCCGTGCCCGCGGCAAGCTTGGCGAATTCGAATTGCGCGCAGCGCGCTGCATCGCCACCGAGTTCTCGCGGCTGGCACTGGATGGGCGCCTGCTGGTGAACCTGAGCGCGCACGCGGTGCTGCACGACGGGATGCGGCCGGACGATGTGATCGATGCATTGACGGTGCCGGGGCTCGACTTCGGACGCATCACCGTGGAGATCACCGAGCGCGACATCGTCGAGAACGCCGCGGCACTCGCGCATGCCCTCGGTTACCTCCGCGCGCGTGGCGTGCGTATTGCCCTTGACGATTTCGGCAACGGCCATTCGAACTTCGAGATGTGGAACGAGGTGCAGCCGGAGATCGTGAAGATCGACCGCTACCTTATCAACGGTTTGTCCAGGAGCGCGGAGAAGCTCGCCATCGTGCGTGCCCTGTGCATGGTGGCTGAAACCCTTGGCGCGGAACTCGTGGGCGAAGGCGTGGAAGAGGGTGACGACCTGTGCATGCTGCGCGAACTGGGCATTCCCTTCGCGCAGGGGTTCCTGATCGGGCATCCGGAAAGCAAACCTGTGGCTTCCGTCCCGGCAGCGGTGATGCAGGCGCTCGCCAGCACCAGCGTGCCAGTGCCGCCGCGTCCGCGCGGTCCGGTGAGCGCCAGGCCACTCAATGCCGAGCACCTGTTGATCCACGCGCCGGCATTGGCGCCGTCGCAGACCAATGAGGACCTTGTCCAGGTATTCAGCGCCGACGACCGTCTGCACGCCGTGGCGGTGGTGGAGGACGGCCTGCCTATCGGCATCGTCAACCGGCGCGCATTTACCGAGCGCATGGCACAGCCTTTCGCCCGCGAACTCTTCGGTCGAAAAAGTTGCACCAGCTTCATGAATGCCCATCCGCTGCTGTGCGACGCAGAGCAGTCGCTGCAGAGCATGGCCGATATCCTCCGCGGTGAGGACCAGCGTTACCTCAGCGATGGCTTCGTGATCACCTCGCAGGGCCGTTACCTGGGGCTGGGCACCGGTGAGTCGTTGGTGCGGCGCGTGACCGAGATCCGCGTGGAGGCCGCGCGCTACGCCAACCCGCTGACCTTCCTTCCCGGCAATATTCCCGTGACAGAGCATATCGCCCGGCTGCTGGAAGCCGGACGCCCATTCACCGCCACCTATTTCGACCTGGACCAGTTCAAGCCATTCAACGACCAGTACGGATACTTTCGCGGCGACGAGATGATCTGCCTGCTGGCAAGCACGCTTACCGGGGACCTGCGCCACGACTGTGACTTCGTCGGGCACATCGGTGGCGACGACTTCGTGGTGCTGTTCCAGGGCGACGACTGGCTCGACCGCTGCACGCAGATGCGCCTTCGCTTCAACCAGATGGCGCCGGCCCTGTTCGACACCGCCGACCGCGCGCGTGGCGGCATCGAGGGCGAGGATCGCCAGGGCAGCCGCCGGCTCATCCCGATCACCACCGTGGCCGTTGGCGCGGTGAGCTTCGTCGACGAATTCCCGCGCCACGCCGAAGCCGTGGCAAGCCTTGCCGCCGCCGCCAAGCGTATCGCCAAGCGGGGCGCCGGCTTCCATGCAGTGCGCTACGAAGCGGAAGTTCCCTCGGCGCAGCCGATCGTCTGATCGGCAAGCTTTCGATGCGCCAGCTTCGGCGCGACCATCGGCACCGTCAGCATGGTGCTGGCCACCGCCATCAGCAGTAGTGCGGTGAAGGTTTCGCTGCTGATCAGGTGACGGTCCAGCAGTACGTTGACGAAGATGATCATGATCAACGCCTTGGTTTGCAGCAGCCAGCCGACGATCCAGATGTCGCCGCGCGCCCAGCCGAGCATCTTGCCGGCGATGCCGACACCGGCGAGCTTGCCGGCCACCGACGCCACCAGCAGCACGGCCGCGGCGATGAAAACCGAAGCGCCGCCGATCGACCAGTTCGTGCGCAGGCCCGTGGAGAGGAAGAACACCGGCATCACGGTAAGCAGCACATGGCGGCGGAGCAGGTCCATGTGTTCCTGGTTGAACCACTCCGAGTCGGTGACGACGCCTGCGAGGAACGCGCCCACCATGAAGTGCAATCCCGAGAAGTCCGCGCCGTAGGCGCACAGGGCGAGCCACACCATGCCGACGTACCAGCGATCGCTTTCCGGAATGCTGCGCATCAGCTTGCGATAGCCCATGGATACGGGCACCAGCAGGGCCAGGAAGATCGCCTGTTTGCCGACGCGGTCGAAGTCCAGCAGGATCAGCGCCAGCACACCCCAGATCATCACGTCGTCGAGGCTGGCATAGCGCAATACGCGCTTGCCCAGCGGTTCGCGCAACACGCCCAGTTTCTCTAGCAAAAGAATAAGGATCGGCAACGCCGTCACCGCGCAGGCCATGCCCACCCCAAGCACGAACTGGGCGTTCGTGCCTTGCGTGCCGAGCCAGCCGTCGCGCCATGCCAGGAGGCCCGCCGCCGCGGCGCAGCCGAACAGCAAGGGCACGCCCAGGGCCAGCGCCGCCGTCGTGCCGCATTCCTTGCGCTGTGCCCAGGCGGCTTTGAGATCCAGTTCGATACCGGCGATCCAGACGAAGATCATCACGGCCCACCAGGCTACCCCGTTCAGCGCGGTCACCACGGCCGGGGTGAAGATGGTCTGGTAGTAGGCGGGGTAGGCGGCGCCCAGGATGCCCGGGCCAAGCAGGATGCCGGTGAGGATCTGCACCACCACCAGCGGCGCGTAGTAATCGGTACGGCCGAGCCTCCAGATCAGATATGGCACGGCGAATATGATCACCATGGCGATCAGGAAAAGCTCGGCACTGTTCATCTGTGGTCCCCAGAATATTCCGGGGACCGAGACTAGCGCAGGTTCATGCGAAGCGGTGAACCCTCGTCAGGTCCAGCTGTCGTCGCTGCCGCCGTCGAAGCTGGAGTCGTCGCCACCGCCACCGCCGCCCCAGCCGCTGTCATCGTTGCCCATGTCGATCGGCTGGTCGCGCAGGTCGTCGTAGGCCTGGCCGCGGCTGTCGCCGGCGTCGGTGCCGCCGCCGATAAACCCGTTTCCATTGCGCTCGCCTTCTTCGCGGCGTTCGTGGTTTTCGTACATGTTCACCGCTGCGGCGCCGAGGGCACCGCCGGCCAGGCCACCCAGGAACGAACTGCCCATGCCCGAACCCTGGTTCTGCGGCGGATACCCCTGGCCCGGATATCCGGGCGGAATATTGGGATTGGGACCCTGGCCATAGCCGTAGCCTGGGCCACCGGGCGGTGGCGCCTGCCGGCGACGCATCACCATCACGATGCCGCCGATCACCACCAGGCCCAGCACCCACGGCCAGATGCTCGTGTGGGGTTTTTCAACCTGGAAAGGGACAGGGGCCGCGGCTGCACCTGATGCCGCGCGCTGCGCAGGCGCTGCGCGCGAGGGAGCCGGTGCGGTGGCCTGGCGCAGCTCTGCCTGGAAGTGCTGGAACTTGGCCGGATCGGTGAAGCCGATCTTGGGATCCAGTACCTGCGCCTTGTCCGCCTCGGTGCGCGCCTCGCCGATGTTGCCCTGGTGGGCCAACACCTGCGCCAGCACATAGTGCGCCTTGGCGCTTTGCGGATGCTCGGCGATGGCCTGGCGCAATTCCTGTTCGGCCAGGGGGTAATTACCCTGGGCGATGGCCGCCTGCACCGCCTTGGGCGAGTCGTCGGCGAATGCAGGGCCGATGGCCATGAATGCCAGGCAGAACGCGAACAAGAGCTTCTTCATCTTTCGTGCCTCACTTGGGCTTGTCGCCATGCGCGGATTCTATCCGTCCATGGTGGGGTGCCGGCGTGATGGTGCAAGGGCCCGGTCACCGTGACTTCAGGCACCCGTTGTCGATGGCCGGCTGCCGGCCTATGCTCAGGAACTCGTCGCGAAGGTCTGGACCGATGAATCGTGCATGCGCCGCAATTGTGCTGACTGGCTTTCTATTTATGGGTTCGGCATGCACCGCCGTGGCGCCCAAGACACAGGCGGCTTCCACGGTCGATGCGGGCGCCAAGGCCGCCGCCACACCGGCTGAGCCGACCAGCGAACAGCGGCTGGCGGAGGCGAAGAAACAATTGGCCGACTGGCCGAACCTGGCCCGCTACCACGGTGACAACGAAACCGTCGCCAAGCCCGCCAAAGGCGAGCAGCGCGTGGTCTTCATGGGCGATTCGATCACCGATTTCTGGGGTCACGGCCAGGGCGTGTTCTTTCCCGACAAGCCGTACATCAACCGCGGCATCAGCGGGCAGACCACGCCACAGATGCTGGTGCGCTTCCGTGCCGATGTCGTCGCATTGAATCCCAAGGCTGTGGTGATCCTGGCCGGCACCAATGACATCGCCGGCAATACAGGCAAGGAGAGCGTGCAGATGATCGAGGACAACCTTGCCTCGATGGTCGACATCGCCCGGGCCAACCACATCAAGGTGATCCTGGCCACGGTGCTGCCGGTAAGCGACTACTTCGATCCGAACCAAAGCAGGAACCGCCCGCCGGAGACGATCAAGGAACTCAACGCCTGGATCCGTGACTACACCCGGCGCGAGCACCTGGTGCTGCTCGACTACTACCCGGCGATGCTCGACGAGCAGGGCGTATTCAAGAAGAGCCTGACCTTCGACGGCCTGCACCCGAATGCCGCGGGCTACGACGTCATGCGGCCGCTGGCGGCCAAGGCGATCGCCAAGGCACTGGGGAAATAAAACCCCTTCATGAACCAACTCTCCACTTCCGCACCCGGGGCCGAGAAGCATCCGGCGGGGCTGCGCATCATCGCCGTGTACAAGGCCGTCAAGACCGTCGGCCTGATCTTCATCGCCATCGCTGCCTTCCGCCTGGACCGCGAGCAGAACTTCCAGCACCTTGTGCAATGGCTTGAGCATTTGCAACTGACCGAGAGCAACAGCATCCGCTGGAGCCTGGTGCATCTGCTCGAAGGCATGGGGCCGGCGAAATTCATCGCCGTGGGCATCGTGGCATTGGTGTATGCCGCCATCTTCGCCACCGAGGGTATCGGCCTGTGGATGCGCAAGTACTGGGCGGAGTGGTTCACCGTGATTGCCACCGGCTCCCTGGTGCCCGTAGAAATTTACGAATGCATCGTGCGCTTCGGCTGGCTGAAGCTTGCCGTGATGGTGGCCAACGTGCTGATCGTTATTTACCTCGTGCGCATCGCCTTGCGGCCCCGGCACGGTAGCGAGGCTCCTGGTTCAGGCGTATAAACACGTCGAACATCACATCGGACGTGCCCATGGGGATCATCAGGCGTTGCGTGGTCGTGCTGGCCATCGTGTTCGGCGTTTGCGCATGCGACCAGCATGCCCTGATCAATAAGCTCACGCCCCATCCCGCCGCCGAGATCGGCCGGTCGGTGATCGACGAATGGCGGGCAGGCAAGATCGACGAGCTTCGCCCAATGTTGTCCAGGGAAATGGACAATCCAAACGTGCTTGCCAAGCTTCGTGACATCTCCACCCGCATGCCGTCAGGCGCGCCTATCAGTGTGAAGCTGGTAGGCACCAATACCTTCGAACGCTGGGAAAGCGGCAAAGCGAAGCAGGCCACCTATAACCTGAGCTATGAATACCAGTTCGAGCATGTCTGGCTTCTCGTCAACGTGGTCCTGGTCAACTCGGGCGACCGCACGCAGGTTGTGGGTCTGCGAGAGGGGACGAATGACAAGTCGCTCGAGCAGGTCAACGCCTTCTCGTTTGCCGGGAAAGGGCCGCTGCAATGGCTATTCCTGTTGGGTGTCATCGCCATGCCTCTGTTCTGCCTGTTCGCCTTGGTGACCTGCGTCCGTACCCCGATGCGGCGGCGTAAGGTGTGGTGGGCCTTGTTCACCCTGGTGGGCGTAGTGACGGTAACAATGAACTGGACCACTGGCGATGTGAGTGTCAGGCCCATCTGGTTCCAGCTGTTCAGCGCGTCCGGCACCGCGCAGCCTTATGGGCCATGGCACCTGGCCTTGTCGTTCCCGCTGGGAGCCGTGTGGTTCCTGGTGCGGCGCCGGCATCTCATGGCGGCTTCACCACCTCCGCTCCCGGTAGAAAATGTCACGCCCGGGGCCGGTTAGATTTTCAGGGTTTGGCAGTTCTTTGCGCGAATACGTCGCCAGCAAAGGCCAGTGCAATAAAAACCAGGCACGCCACGCACACGCCTGTCCAACCGGCAGTGGCCCAGGCGATGCCGGCACTGGCCGCGCCCGTGCCTCCGCCGATGAAGAACACCCCCACGAACAAGCCATTGAGGCGGCTGCGGGCTTCAGGAGCGAGCATGTTGATGGCGTGGCGCCCGATCGTCTGGTCACCAACGGCGCCGGCGTCGATCACGATGGCAGCGGTCACCAGCAAACCCAGCGCCAGGTAGCGATGTGCGCCCAAGTCCAGGCCGAACCAACCGGCGCCGGCGATGCCGGCGACTACCACGCCAATGAGCAACACGATGTGCGCCACGCGCATGCCGACCTTGCTAAGGCCTTTGTCTCCTACTTTGCCGGCGATCGGGGCCACCACGGTGCCGGCGACGCCCGCCAGTGCAAAGGCCGCCGCGCCATTGGCATCGAGGGAAAACGGCGCCTTTGCCAGCAACATCGCCACGCCTGTCCAGAACGCAGCGAACGCGGCCATCACGAATGCGGCGGATACGGCGTAGCGGCGCAGCACGCGCTCACGTATCCACAACGACCATAGCGAGCCGATAAGCGCGCCATAGTTGTGGCCGAAGTCCGGGCGACGGTCGGGAAGGTTGCGCCAAAGCACCACGGCCAATGCCAGGTCCAGGCCGCCAAGCAAGGCATAGAACCAGCGCCAACCGAAGTGTCCGGCGACCAGGCTGGCGAGCGGGCGCGAGAACAAGATGCCGAGCATCACACCGCTCATCACGTTGCCCACCGCGCTTCCGCGGCGCTCCGGGTGGGCCATGGAGGCCGCAAGCGGCACCAGCACCTGGATGGCGCACGACGTGGCGCCGGCAATGCACGCGGCCAGCAGGAAGACCGGCGCATTCGGTGCAACAGCGCCAAGCACAAGCATGGCCGCGCAGATGGCAAGCGTCACCACGGCGAGCCTCCGGTTCTCCAGCAGGTCCGCCAACGGCACCAGGAACAGCATGCCCAAGGCATAGCCCACCTGCGGCAGCGTGGCCACCAGGCCCGCCAGCGAGGCGGGCAGGCCAAGACCGCGTGCCACGGGTTCGGACAATGGCTGCGCCGCGGTGAGGTTCACGATCATGATGCTCACGGCGAACGCGAACAGTACCGTCAACCCCGGCGTCAGCGTGCCAGTGGGTTCAGCGGTTGCGGTGGTGGCCTGGACGGCCTGGGCATCGGGAGGCATGGCAAGGGCATTTGCAGTGGGGTAGGTGATGGATGTTAAATACCCACGTTCAATGCATCAATTGAATAATCTTCATAAAGAATATGTCGTACTTGCATATCATGGAATGCCATGAACACACATGACCTTGCGGCCTTCATCGCCGTGGTGGATGCCGGCTCCATCGTGCAGGCCGCCAACAAGCTGCATCTCACCCAGCCGGCGGTCACTCGCCGCGTGCAGGGACTTGAATCGTTGCTTGGCGTGGAACTGCTCGACCGGCAGTCCAAGCCCTTGCGGCCATCAGCCGCGGGCCGCGAGGTCTATCGCAAGGGACGGCAGATGCTCGAGGCCGAGAGCGAGTTGATGACATCGGTGAACCCGGCCACCGAGCCGGCGGGGGAATTCCGGCTGGGCGTGCCGCCCTACCTTGCCGACATGATGCTTGCCACGCCGGTCGATCGCTTGCGCGAGTGCTTTCCCAGGCTGTCGCTTCGCATCCAGAACACATGGTCGCCGGGTCTTACCGTGGCGGTCGAGAGCGACATGCTCGACGCCGCCGTCGTTGGTTTTGCCGATGGCAACGCGCCTCCCTCATCACTCCTGGCGCACGCCTTTTCCAGGCAACCGATCCGCATCGTGGCCGCGCAATCGCTCGGACTTCCGACGAAAGTCGACCTTGCGCGCCTATCGGACTATTCCTGGGTTCTGAGCCAGAATGGCTGCGGCATGCGCTCGGTGCTCAGGCGCGCCATGGAAGCGTCGAACCTGCCATTCAACGTCACCGTCGAGGCCGTGGGTTCGGACCTTCAGCTCTCGCTGGTCGCACGCGGTGCGGGCGTGGGCATGGTCACCGCCGACCTTCTGGAGCGCAGTAGCTATCGGGACAGGCTCAAGGTGCTCCAGGTGACCGACTTCCGCATCGATGTGGTTGGCTGGCTCGCTTATCGTGCCCTGCCGCCCCGCCTGGAAGCCCCGGTGGCGTTGTTGCTGGAGGAACTGAAGAAGCTACCCATTGCCTCGCGCTTCGCGGGTTCACGCAGAAGGAGCGCCTGACAACGACGCCCCCGTATGCCTGCGGACACTAAGGGCCGGTGTCCACCCAGGCATGGGCGCGCACCGGGAAGGTGCCCATCCGGCTCACCTTGGGAGGGACGGCGGAGAACCGGATGCCCTCGATGGGAAGCTGCTCAAGGCCCGTGAGGTGTTCGACGATCGGGATGCCGGCCCCCAGCAGGATGGTATGCACCGGCCGCGCGCCGCCGGAGGTATCGTCGATGTTGAGCGAATCGATGCCCACCAGCCGCGCGCCCTGGTCGCGCAGGTAGAGCGCCGCCTTTTCGGTCAGGAACGGATGCCCTTCGAAATAGGCATCGGTGCGCCAATGGCGATCCCATCCGGTATGCACCAGCACAGCCTTGCCCTTCACGTTGGAGGCCGCGAATTCGGTCCAGTCCACCGCGCGGTTCGTGGCGCCCGCCACTCGCACGACCACGGCTGGCACGCATGAGATCAGATCCAGGGCCAGCCCTGCCAGGTCGCAGCCATCGGCGTAGCGATGGAAGGGTGAGTCGATGTACGTGCCGGTGTTGCCCACCATGTCCAGGCGGTCGATCACGAAGGTGGTGCCTTCGGCGTAGTGGGCCTTGGAGTTCTCCCGCGAAAGGTAGTCGCATACGAGCGGTGCAGGCAGTCCCTTGTAGGTGATCATGCCCGATTCGATCACGTGGCTGAGGTCGTACTTGTGCGTTCCCTCAACCGGCCCGGCTTCGTCAACCGCCGTTGTGCGTTTGTGCCGCTCGGCGATGATGGTCTTGTTGAGAATCTTCACGCTTCCCACCATCAGCAGGCGAAGGTCGCGGATGATGTACGCGGCCAGGGCGTCGTCGTCGATGTCGTCGCCATCGATATCCAGGCGAAACCCCTGGCCCTGGATACCGCCGCCGTTGGAAAACGCCACGTCGAAATCGAAGCTCACTCTCTTGTCGGTCACTTGCGTGGTTCCTTGGGAATGCCTTGATGGATGATCATGTCAGGCACGGCGCATCAGTGCTTCGCGCGTGGCGTCGTCGGCCGGATACAGGCATTCGAGCGCCAGTTCCGAAAGCGTCACATCCACCGGCGTGCCGAACACCGTGATGGTGGACAGGAACGAAAGCACGGTGTCGGAGCCATGCATGCGCAGTCGCAGCGGAACGGCGATGCGCTTGGCCGGCCGGGTGGCTTGCGAGCCTGATCGAGCGGGATAGCCGCGCAGTTCCGCCAGGAGTTCGGCCAGGGTCGGGTCGCCCGTCTCCACGACCTGCGCATGCAGCCGCTCCAGCAGATGCGACCGGCATTCGTCGAAATTCTCGATGCGGGGAGCAAGGCCCTCCGGGTGCAGGGTCATGCGCAGCACGTTCACCGGTGGCTGCAGCAGGTGCCCGGCCACGCCCTCAAGGATGGGCGCGAACGCCGCGTTGGTTGCCACGATGCACCAACGGCGGTCGACCGCCATGGCGGGGAAGGGCTCGTGCGCTTTCAGGATGCTTTCCACCGCCACGCGGGCGGCGGCCATGTCTGGCGAATCCAGCGGTTGCTCCGAATACATCGGTGCGTATCCACCTGCCACCAGCAGGCGATTCCGGGCGCGCAAGGGCATGGCCAGTTTCTCCGACAAATGCAGCAGCATGTCGCGGCTCGCCGCTGCGCGCCCGCTCTCGACGAAGCTCAAATGGCGCGTGGAAACCTCCGCCTCGGTCGCCAGGGCAAGCTGGCTGAAACGCCGGCGCTGGCGCCATTCGCGCAACAGGCCGCCGGGGGTCTGGTTTTCCATGGCTGCAAGAGTCATGGGGTAACTCCATCTGCTGGGGATACTCCGGACATTACCCGTGAGGTAATCGCCGGTGGGGGAGTGCTCGCCGATGCTTGGTTTGCGCCGAAGCCCGGCCACACCTGGAGACTACCGTGCAATCCTTCCCCGCTTCCTCCCCCATTCGTCAGGCCACGCCCGCCACCGCGCCCGTCGTCGAGACCGGCGATGGCCAACTGCTGTTCGTCCGCGACTGGGGCCAGGGCCCGACGGTGTTGCTACTGGCCGGTGCCGGCATGGATTCGCGTCTGTGGGCCGAAACCATGGTGGGGCTGAACGATGCCGGCATGCGCACCGTTGCCTACGACCGCCGTGGCCATGGCTTCTCCAGTGACTCCGGGGAGGTCGACTACGACGTGCTGGCCAACGATCTGGCCACTGTCATTGCCACCCTGGACCTTCACGACGTTACCCTGGTCGCCCATTCAGGGGCGAGCGGCGAAGCCATCCGCTACCTGTCCAGGCATGGCGACGAGCGCATCCGCCACCTGGTGCTGGTGGGCGCCACCGGCCCATGCATGCTGGCAGGGCAGGACAACCCGAATGGCGTGCCCAGGGAGGCCGCCGAAGCGTTGCTGGGCGAACTGGCCTATGACATTGCCGGATGGATCGACCGCAACGCCGAGCCCTTCGCGCCGGGCGTGTCGGACCGGCTTATCCAGTGGCTCGGCCAGATGATCATGGATGTCTCGCGCCGTACTTTCGTCGACTTCCAGCGTGAAATCCTGGAAACGGACTTCCGCGACGAGGCCGCCGCATTGCGCATCCCGGTCACCTTGATCCACGGCGACAGGGATGCATCCGCGCCCATCGAACTTACCGCCCATGCGTATGCGCGCATCGTTCCGGATGCGGAACTGATCGTCTATGAAGGAGCGCCGCACGGCCTGATGTATACGGAGCGTGCGCGGTTCATCGGCGAGCTTGAGTCAATCGTGGAATCGGCGGGGCAACGGTATCCCCAGCGCGCGATGGTATAGTTACCAGTTGCAGGTACGGAAAACGTCGGGATGTCCGAGGACAATCACAAGTCATTGGCCTGGTGGCGCCGCGTGACATCCCACGAGCTGCTTTCCGCGGGCCAATGGCGTCGCCGCCTGCTCTTCTGGCTTGGCGCGGTACTGGTGGGGCTCGCGGCCATCGTCTTCGCCAAGGCGGCCGACTACGCCTTCCATCTGTTCCAGCAGCTTCGGCACCTCGCCTGGTGGTCGCCGTTCCTGGTAACGCCGGCCATGTTCGCGCTGCTTGCGTGGCTGACCACCGGTTCTTTGAGCGCCACCAAGGGCTCGGGTATTCCCCAGGCCATTGCCGCACTGCATGTCGAGGACGAATCATTCCGCCGAAAGCTGCTTGGATTGAAGATCGCAGCGGGCAAGATGGCCCTGACCCTGGCGGCACTGCTTGGTGGCGCATCGGTGGGACGTGAAGGCCCGACCGTGCATGTGGGTGCAAGCTTGCTGTATTCGCTTGGACGGCGATTCGGTTTTTCCGATGCCACTTCCGCCGGACGATTCATCCTGGCCGGGTCCGCGGCAGGCCTGGCGGCCGCCTTCAACACACCGCTGGCGGGCATTGTCTTTGCCATCGAGGAGATGTCCGGTGCGTTCGAGCACCGGATGAGCGGCATCCTGCTGACCGCCGTCATCATCGCGGGCGTCGTCTCGCTTGGCATCCTGGGCAACTACGCTTATTTCGGTTCCATCACCGCCATGCTTCCGCTCGGTCGCGCCTGGGTTGCGGTGCTGCTGGACGGTATCGTTTGTGGCCTGGTTGGAGGTCTCTTTGCACGCCTGATCTTGCCCGCCGACACCGGCATCCTGGGCAGGATCAGCCAACTGCGCGCGAAAGCGCCCGTGCTGTTTGCCGGCGGCTGTGGGCTGGCGCTGGTGTTGCTGAGCCTGCTCAGCCACGACGGCCTGTACGGAACCGGCTACGACCAGGCGAAGAATATCCTCACCCACACGGGCACGACCGAAAGCGGTTATGGCGTGCTGAAATTCCTTGGGAACATCGCGTCCTACTGGGCAGGCATTCCCGGAGGCATCTTTTCGCCCGCGCTTGCCGTGGGCGCAGGATTCGGAAACGACATCGCCACGCTTTTGCCGGGAACCGATACCTCGGCGGTGGTGCTGCTTGGCATGGCGGCGTATCTGGCGGGCGTTACCCAGGCACCGCTTACCGCGGCCGTCATTTCGCTGGAGCTGACGGCCAACCGGCAAATGGCGATCCCCATCCTGGCAGCCTGCCTGATCGCACGCGGTGCATCGGCGCTGGTGTGCCCGAAGCCTGTGTACAAGGCATTGGCTGAGCGCCTGATCGAAAATTCGGGCCTCGCCGAAACGCGAAAGGACTCGCGCGCGTAACTGGGCACAAAGTTTAGTTCTTCGGAACTCCCGTGGTCCGGGCCGCCCCAGACTCGCCAACAACCGCTTTTTTGCACAAAGGCGGCTCCCTCGACGACCCATCCATCGCTCGGAACTATCGGGCGGATGGCGTTTTTTGCATTGCAGCGTGACACCTTGCGATTTCAGCGCCTTAATCTGACACATCGAGATTTAGACCGATCCAAATCAGCGGCGGTCAGGTTGAGGGAAGGGGTGGGAAGGACCAGGGTGCGTGCGTCGAATGCCGCTCATGGTGTTGCTGCTTCCTGCCAGGCAGGTCGAGGGAAAGGGGAGCCGCCACGGCGACCCGGGGAGATTGAAGCATTCGCTGTTGATGGACCGAGTGCCGTTGGACACCCAATATTTTGGATCGATCCAAGTTAAAACCGGAGGAAATCAGGCGACAAATCGCCAATCCGCAGCACGTGATTAAACGGGGATTACTGCGCCGACTTCAGTGGCGCATAACTAAGTAGGGAATCACGAAAAATGACTCATTTGCCGCATGTGTCTTCGCGTAAGCCGTTGTATGCCGCGCTCGCCCTGGCGACCCTGTCGCTGGGTGGGGGCCTGGGCATACCCACCATTGCTTTTGCGCAGGCCACTGCGCCCCCTGCATCGTCAAGCTCGGCAGCGCCGCCGGCGCAAACGGCCGATAGCCCGGCGGTGAAGAAGGAAGACAAAGGAAAGAAGGGAGACGTCACCGACCTGCAAACGGTCGTTGTCACCAGCTTCCGCCAGTCGGTCGACCAGAACATGCAGGACAAGCGGGATTCCAATTCCATTGTCGAGGTGATCAACGCCCAGAACATCTCGCAGTTCCCCGCCAAGAACATCGCCGACGCCCTGGCGCACGTGCCGGGCGTGGTCATCACCCGCGAGTCGGGTGAGGGCAAGACAGTGAGCATCCGTGGCCTTGCGCCCGAACTCACGCTCACCGAATTGAACGGCAACTACGTGGCCTCGGCCGATACGTCGGCGGGCCTCACGCGTTCGTTCAACTACACGTTGATTCCGGCCAACATGTTCTCGGACATCAAGCTCTACAAGAGCCTCGAGGCGCGCCTGGACGAAGGCGGTATCGGCGGCAACGTGGATCTGCACACGCGCCGCCCGCTGGAAATGAAGGCCAATGACGGCTTCATCTCCTTCAACGGTACGGGCTCCGATAACAGTAGCAAGAAGGACCCCCAGGCATCGGCACTGTGGTCCTGGAAGAACAAGGACGAGACCTTCGGCGTCCTCGTCGCCGGCACCTACCTCAAGCGCCGTGACATCGACTACACCGCCAATGCCTCGAGCTGGCACTGGTGGGACAACGACTGCGTCGACAATGCAACCTGCACCCATCAGCCGACGAACGTGCATGGCCAGCCTTATGGCCCGGACGTGGCGCCGAACCTGGCCCTATGGCCCGGTGGCGGCGTGGTCGACCAGGCCGGCAACCAATATTCCGGATACTGGATGCCGCAGCAGTTCGCCACCAGCCGGAACCAGCTGGACCTGAAGTCCAAGAGCGCCCAGGCCACGCTGCAGTTCAAGCCCAGCGACCATTTCCTGTTGACGGGTAATTACTTCCGCTTCCAGCGCGAACAGACCCAGATCACCAATACCCTGGAAGTGCCCGAGTGGGGCCTGCCCAGCAACCACGACTACACCGATCAGCAGGGCCGCTTGCTCGCGCCGGGCGGTCTGACTTTCGATCCCTCGCACACTGTCGTCACCGGAGCCAACTACGTGCTTCCACCCGCAGGCGTGGGTTGCAACTCCACGACCAACCCCGTCACCGGCGCGCAGCGACAGGCGGTGGACGTCTGTTCCACCGAGATTCCCTGGCTCAATGGTAATTACTCGGTGGAGAAGGCCACCTCCCAGACCCTCAACCTGGAAGGTGAATGGGACAACGGCGGCGACCTCAGCGGTACGTTCAATGTCGGCCGCACCTGGGCCACGGGTGGCCCGTCGGTAGAACTGGGCATGGCGGCCAAGCCGCGCAATTTCGTCGACGGCCAGTGGGTGGACGGCAGCAACGGCGCGTCGTGGACGTTGAACGGAAAGCCCACGATCAATGCCTCGCCCAACGTCCTGCAGAACATGCTGGCAGGCGCGGGGCAGGTGGATCTTGGTTCCACCGGCTCGAACATGGTCAATACCACCGACTCGCAGAACTTCGCGCAGGCGGATTTCACCTGGGCCTTCGATGACAGCTGGATGCAGTCGCTGCAGTTCGGCGTGAAATACCGCGACAGCAATGCCTCGCAGGTGAACAACGAACTGCGCTGGTACTGCAAGGGCACCACGCTGCAGTTCCAGACCTGCGATCCGAACGCCGGCCAATTGCCCGCGGGCTTTCTGGAATCCAGCCCGATCGGTGGTCACACCGAGGTTTATAACGACGCGATCTTCCCGGCGATCAATTTCCCGGCCTATTACAACTACCTCAACTCAACCTACGACCGGGTGCTCTACAACCATCCGGAAGATAAATCCTCGATCCAGGAGAAGATCTCGGCAGCCTACGTGCAGGCGAACTTCCAGACCGACACATTGCGCGGCAATGTGGGCCTGCGTTTCGTCAGCACGAAACAGAATCTGACCGTTGCCGATGAGATCACCACCAACAACGCGGTGTACTACCACGACGCCGGTGGCAATATCCTGATCTGCCCGGCCTCCGGCGTGAACGCCGGCGGTGGTGCGTGCGCGCCGGGCGACTTCCAATACCTGCCGCGCGAACAATCGGTGATCGAGACGTTCTCCAACGCGACTACCAGCAAGCGTTACAACAAGCTGCTGCCAAGCTTCAACGTCGCCTGGACGCTTCCGAACGACTTCGTGATCCGTGCAGCAGGCTCGCAGGCGATGGCTCGCGCCAACTACACCGACCTTGCGCAGCTGGGTAGCCTCACCAACAACACGGTGGACTACTACAACGACCGCAAGCAGTTCGGCGCACCTCCGCCGGGCTGGTACGGCAGCGGCGCCAACCCGGACCTGAAGCCCTTCACGGCCACCCAGTTCGACCTGGCCGGCGAGTGGTACTACGCGCCTGAATCGGTGATCGGCCTGGACCTGTTCCAGAAGAAGGTGAAGAACTTCGTCGTACCCGTTACCGTCAACAACATCAACGTGGACGTGGCAGGCACCGAGCAGAACTTCCTGCAGTACAGCACCAATGCCAACGGTCGCTCGGGTACTTCCAAGGGCATCGAGCTCTACACGCAGCACACCTACGACTGGGGCTTTGGCTACATCGCCAACTACACGCTTAACAAGACCAACGAAACGCCCGTAACGCTGGGCGACACGGCGGTGGGTAAGTCCGAGCTGATCGGCAGCGCCAAGTATGCAGCCAACGTGTCTCTGTTCTATGAAAAGAACGGGTTGCTGCTGCGCGTCACCAACAACTGGACAGGCCGCACCATGCAGGGCCTTTCGTCTGGTCTGCCGATCTACACGCGGCCCTACCACCAGCTTGATCTGAACGGCGACTACGAGTTCAACAAGCACCTGATGTTGACCGCGTCGATCATCAACCTGACCAAGTCCACGGCCCGCCAGTACCTGGGCGGCGATACCACCGCGCGGTTGTACGAACTCGAGTACGCCGGGCGCCAGTACTACGTGGGTATCACGTACAAGTTCGGAGATGGTGGCTGATAGAGGATGAGCGGGGCCGGGCATCTGCCTGGTCCCGCTGCTTCAAGCACTTTTTGGTTTAATCAGGAACCCGATCATGACCCCAAGCACGGCACGCTTTCGCCGCCTTCGTTCCCTGAAACGCGGCTGGCCTGCCGCGATTGCATCCATCCTGGCGATCGCCGCCGTGGCAGGTCTTGATCCGGGCCATGCCAAGGATGCCAAGCCGCAACCATCGGCGAAGTCCACGGTGGACCTTGCCAATCCACTGGTCGGTACGGCGCCACTGGATCGGCAGGAATGGATCGGTAACTCGCCCCCTCCGGGCGAGTTGTTGTATTCGGGCATGACATCCCCGGGTGCCAGTCTGCCGCAGAGTTCGACGGAAGCGGCTCCCGTCAACGTCAACGCGGATCTGAGTTATCCCGCAGGCGTGGACACGTCCTACTTCTACGGCCAGCCGACGATGTTCGGTTTCACCGGCGGCGGTGCCACGTACGGCGCACGCGCGGCGCCGATGATCTCACCCGTGGTGGGCGACTGGACGGTGCCGCCCGACTACAAGGCGTCGTACTACGACAAGGCCACCGAGAAGGCTTCACCGGGCTACTACACGGTAGACCTTGCCACCTTCCATACCAAGGTCGAGCTGACGGCGATACGCTGGAGCAGCATGTTGCGCTTCACCTTCCCGGCCAGCCACCGCTCCAACGTGGTGGTGAACCTTCGTCGCATGGGTGGTGACGTGGAAGTGGTGGGCGATCACACCATTCGCGGCATGGCCGCCGCTGGCCCCCGGCCCGAGCGCGACTCCGACGGCCGTTATTTCATCGCTGAATTCTCACGCCCGTTCGCCCAGTTCGGCAGTTTCTACGCCAACCCCGGCGAAGCAGGCCACAGCCACGGCTTGCTGGGTACCTCCGATGTGCAGGCTGACCGGCGCACCGTGTCGGGCAGCTACGCGGGCGCGTACGTCACCTTCGACACCAAGGCGGGCGACCAGGTGCTGGTGCGGGTGGCTCATGGCCGCAGTGCCGCCGAGGCCGAGGATCGTCTGAAGGCCGACGGCACGGATGCGAACTTCGACCGTGCCCGCGAACAGGCGCGTGCGGAGTGGGCGCAACTGTTCGATCGCGTACAGGTGACCGGCGGCACGCCCAAGCAGCGCATGCTGTTCTACTCCACGCTGTACCACACCTTCGCCAGCCCACGCCTGCTGGCGCACAAGGGCCAGCATTTCACCAGCGCCGACGGCAAGGACCAGATCGCCAGCTACGATCGCTATGGACCGGTGCCATTCTGGGATACCGGTCGCAACCAGATTACCTTGCTGATGCTGATGGAGCCGAAGGTCGTGCAGGACATCATGCAGTCCGAGCTCGACGCTGCGCGCGAACGCGGGTACATGAATACGTCCTTCCACGGTGACCACGCGGTATTCCTGTACGACGGCGCCTGGCAGCGCGGGATCGAGTTCGACTATGCCGCGGCCTACGAGTACCTGCGCAAGAACGCCACCGACCCCAAGGGCCCGCGCGGTTACCTCGCCGAGTACATGAAGAACGGCTGGATCTCGGATATCGTGCCGCCGGGAAATCCCAGCCCGCCGTACGCCGCCGGCAAGGCCGGTGCCGCCACCACCCTGGAATACGCCTGGGACGACCATGCCCTGGCCGATGTCGCTCGGCGCCTGGGCAAGGCGGACGACGCCGCGATGTTCGAGAAGCGCGCCGCCAACTACCGCAACGTGTTCGATAAGTCCGTGGGCTTCATCCGTGGCCGCACCGAAGACGGCAAATGGATTTCGCCCTTCGATCCCGGCGAGCCGTACTACAACTTCATGATGAAGGAAGGCTCCGGCTGGTCCACGCTGTGGCTGGTGCCTCATGACGTGCAGGGCCTGATCGACCTGCTCGGCGGCCGCGACGCTTTCAATACCAAGCTCGATACGTTCTTCTCTACCCCTTACACAGCCAAGGGAATCTGCCGCGACTGCACGGGGCTGATCGGCCAGTACGTGCAGGGTAATCAGCCTGACCAGCAGGCGGCGTACCTGTATGCCTGGGGCGGCCAACCATGGAAGACGCAGGCGCTGACACGCCGCATCCTGTCTGATCTTTACGGAAGCGACGCCAGCGGCAATGCCTACCCGGGCATGGACGACCAGGGCTCCACGTCGTCGTGGTATGTGCTGAGCGCGATGGGTTTCTATCCGGTAGATCCTGCCACGCCGGATTACATCATCGGCAGCCCGATCTTCGACAAGGTTCGCCTGAGCATGGGCAACGGCAAGGTGTTCGAGATCGATGCTCGCAACAACTCGGCGAAGAACATGTATATCCAGTCGGCCACGCTCAATGGCAAGCCATGGAACAAGCCGTGGTTCAGCCATGCGGACATCGCGAATGGCGCCACGTTGGTGCTAACGATGGGACCGACGCCCAACAAGACCTGGGGTGCCGACCCACAGGATGCGCCGCCGTCGATGTCGGCGAGCAAGTAGTCAGGCCTGGGCCATCGCCATGGCGGTGGCCGTTGGCATCCGCATGGATGCCTGCTGGATCGCAGATTGAGCAAGCTGCGATAGTAAGCGTCGGCGTACTTTGCGACGCTTACTATCGACTGTCAGCCTCGCGGCCGGCACTATCGCCGGGTTGCCTCAAACGAGGTAACCGGGCTTCGAAAACCCGCTTTATATACGACGGGCGCCGCGAGAACTTCGCGGCGCCGGCGCGTCGCTTTTTGGCGGCGTGCCGGTGCGGGTTTACCCCGGACCGTCTCGTATATGCGGTTTTTCGAACCCGGCACGCCGCCACCCTCATCGCGAGGGTGGCGCACCGCCCGGAGTTATCGATGTCAGTCATGGAAGAAAGCGAAATCTACGCCGTGGTCGGCGAAGTCATGGTGCTGTCCGCACGCATTGAAGGGAGCCTCGAAGCATGCATCGCGGCCTGCCTTCCACCCTCCGATCCTATGGCTTCCAAACCGGTCTTGCGCCGCCTGAACTTCACCAGCCAAGTGGCGATCCTGTACGAGCTGACGCGTGGTCTTTTCGACCGGCGTGACACTCAGTTAGTGGAGTTCCGTCGCTGGCTGGGGCGCTTGAAACGCATCCGCGAACGGCGCAACGATTTGGTGCACGAGGTGCTGAAGGTCGCCCAGTCGCGCGACAAGCTGGGACGATGGACTTCGGAGATCGCGCGAATGCGCGAGGAGTGCGCCGCCGCTCCGCAGTGGGTGCAGATTCTTCTTCAACGCGTAGCCGCCACAGGATAGGCCGAAGGCGAAGAGTTCCTGTCCAAAACATACGAACCAGTGAAGTCCTAGGTCTCAGACCAGGCAGGGGAGGGAGGCGTGACACCCTCTTGTTTTATCCCTCGTAGAGCCCAGCCGTCCTCGTGGCCGCCGGGCTCAGTCATTCCTGGAGTACGAAAAAGTTGCCTCATGGGGTTCCGTCGTTTCAGGCGTCGCTTCTTGCACGAATGGCGGCTATGACTTCGCCGGACAATCCACGCGATTGTCCTGCACCGCGATGATCTGCCATTTGCCATTACGCCGCAGCCACATGTCGCTCCAGACCAGGCAGCGGCGTTCGTGCTTCGAATCCGGCAGCGGCACCGTCTTCGACTCCGATCCGTAGACAACCGCAACGTCCGCGGAGAAGAAGCGCACATCGGCGCTGTCCAGGCGGCAGTCGGTCGACCATTCGGTTTTTGGGTCGTAGGTGGGCGCGCTCGTCGGCTTTCCGTAGCGAACGCCTTTGGGAGCTGTCCCCTGGAAATCGTCCGCAAGAATCTCCGTCGCCACCCATTCGCCTCCGCAGGCCATGTTGGCCCAGGCCCTCTCCTTGACGATCATCCACTTGGCGGTGGCGCCGTCCTTGGCCGGGATGTTCTCGGCGAAGGCACTGGCAGCCGACATTGAAACAAGCGCTGCTGCTAAAAAGCGGATCCCCTTGCTAGTCATGCTTTCCCCTGAAGTATGGGTGGCAAATATCTGGCTTAAGCTGGACTACCCATTGCGTGCTGGATCGGGACGTAGTTCCCTCGACCGCCAGGCCATGGCAGCATGCCACAACCCGTAAGCAGGCTGGCGCCAGCATGAAATCCCGCGTGATGTACATCGAGTGCAAATCCACCGGGCAGGCCAATATCGGCCGTGTGTCCTTCTCAAAGACGCGCAGCACCCTGCGCTATCGATCGCTCGAATTCATTAGCCTCAAGGGGAGTGGTTTCAAGGCCAACTATCTGGAGACGGACTCGAGGGAGCAGTACTGGATATCCGGACCACGTAAAGACGGCAAGGATCGTCTTTATGCCAGCTCGCTTCCAGTTGAAATCGACGATGATGTCCGGGATGAGTATTTGAGGGATATTCGTGGTCTCGAGTAATCAAGAGACGTGGATCGTTTTAATTTTGCGCAGTTAAAAACTACGCCATCGAGGAAGACTTGAACGGACTTCTGCTTGCGCTACTTGCCTGGGCTTCGCCTCAACCGGCGACGGTGGACCCTTGCGTCAAGCTCATCCCGAATGATCTTGCTCAAGTACTCGAGCACCGCTTTCCGCATGAGCGGCTGCCGCTTTCCACGGATACGAATGAAGACAGTCGCTGGAATGCGGCCACCCGAGGCAACGCATGTGTGCTTGTAGCGCGCGCCGACTTCGACGGTAACGGGCGACGTGATCTGGTGATGCTTCTGCCTGGAAAGAGTGGGACGTCGTATCGACTGGTCGTCGCGCTGGACAATCCATCGGGGTACAGCGTGACCTCGCTGCTGACGCGCAAGGATCCTGTCGGCAACATGTATGTCGATCTGGCCGAGGCGGGCTCCTATGCCCACACCGAGGCCTATGCGTTCTCGCCCGAACCGGGCTCCGTCGAGCGCATCGTCAGTCCGCGTGAAGGCTTCTGGTTCGGGGAGCTGGAGGGCGCGGCCGGCGTCTATTTCTTCAGGAAGGGGAAGTGGTCGTTCGTGCACGCCGTGGACTAGCGACAGCACCCGGCAGGTTTCAAAGGCATCCGTGGCCTGGTTGACATGCTCGTTTTCGGCAGTAATGCCAATAAGCACTGCTTATTCAACACACGAAGAATCGCAACAGGCACAGTTTGAATTTACCTCGACCCGAGCGCTGCTATCAGCGCGCGTTAGTGCAATTCGTAAGTTCTTGCTATCTTCTGTTGGTGCCCTGGACGGGGTGGGGAACAAGGAAAGCGACATGGTGGATGATCTTCGCGCAGAACTGCGCTTTATATTCTTTCGTCGGGGAATGCGTAGCCTTATCAATATTGCTGCAAGAGGCGGAATAATCCTGGGTTTGCTTCTGATTCTGCTTGGAAATACCTGGGCAGCGGAAAAAGTCACGTACTACTACACGAACGAGCAGGGCACTGTTCTGGCGACGACCGACGAGACCGGCGCCATCCTAACTGTTGCAGACCACAGCCCTTATGGCGCACGAGTGCTCGGGACGCCAGAGCAGGGGCCGGGGTATACCGGGCATGTGAATGATGCCGACACTGGTCTCGTTTACATGCAGCAACGTTACTACGATCCGGTCGTAGGAAGATTTCTGTCCATCGATCCGGTGATGCCGGTTGCCGGCCAGATTATGACCTTTGGACGATTCTCATACGCCAATAATAATCCCGTCCGCAACGTTGATCCCGACGGGCGTCAGGCAACCATGGGTATGCCAGAGGAGGCTGTGCACCTGACATACTCGGAGGGCCAAAAATTTGTTGGCTTCATCGTTCCGGGCTTCTCATGTGCAACGCAGGGTTGTAGTGCGGGTGGTTGGGCAATGGAGGCGGCGGGTGTCCTGCCAGTTGGTAAAGTTGGAAAGCTCGGAAACCTGGCAGTCAAAGCCGTCGAGGCGGGCTCAGCGGCAGAGAGAGCGGTGTCAATCGCAAGCACGATGGGTGCACGCACACAACGATCAGTGACCATCGCAGTCACAGAGACCAAAGAGGGAGTGAAGGTCGTCTCTTCCAGTGAGGGGCGGCTTCGACCTGCCGCCCGTGCTGCGCTGGGTGAGGGTGAAGTCGCGGCGAAAGGAGCGGCTGGTACGCATGCCGAAGTCAACGGTATAAATGCTGCAAGAGAAATGGAACTGACACCTACAGGTACAGCCGCAAGCCGTCCTATCTGCCCTTCTTGCGCGCAGGTGTTGGAACGAGAAGGTGTGGCTCCATTGTCGCCTGTTAAGTAATGAGATATAGGTACACAATGGAACGCTCATTCGATTTAACGACTATCTTGGCTGGCATGGAGAGGTTGAATGCTACTGGGCGCTTCGCGTTCGGTGTCTGCCTTCTCGAACGCGCCTTGTCAGGTTTCTTGCAGTTTCAATCCGAGACGGGTTCTGTAGGCGGCGGCGAACTTCGCGCTGCGCTAGCCCATTGCTGGTCAACTCTGGAGAATGGCGTCGCGCCCAGAGATCCTTTCGTCACTTTGGCAGCCTGCGAAAACATACTGCCCGACTCGGAGGATTACGCGTCTGCCTATACGTCGGCAGCCATCGATGCCGTTAATATTGCCTGCAATCTTCTCGCTTATAGCGAGCAACCCAAGTTGGAACTACTGATCGACTCGGTTCATTCGCGGCGGGACACATTTGATCTCTTCATTCAGAACGCGCTGGATCTTGATCCAGCTGACAGCCATTTTGAAGAGAAGATCGCCAATCATCCACTTATGCAGGAAGAGCTGGGTTTCATGCACGGTGATGTCGTGTTTTTGCAAGGAGCCCAGCAGCGAGGGGCAATGGCCTTTGTGCCCACCCTCGACCGCGCCATCGGGCTGGACTATTGCCGACTCCGTCTGAAATTGTAGTTCGACATTAAGATCGACTACTTCCCCAGGAAGGGGAAATGGTCGTTCGTGCACGCCGTGGACTAGCGACGGCGCCCGGCAGACGATCCTTTCCACACCCCAAAAACGCAAAAACCCGCATCTCTGCGGGTTTCGCTAAACTTGGTGCCCAGGAGAGGACTCGAACCTCCACGGTTTTACCCGCTAGTACCTGAAACTAGTGCGTCTACCAATTCCGCCACCTGGGCAGGTGGAGCCGCGTAGATTAAGTACCTGTTGACCCCTTGTCAACAGGGCTTGCGAAACGATGCGACAATCCCGCGCATCATCCAACAAGGTAGTTAAGTGACCCGTAAAAAAGATACCTCCGGCAAGGGCCCTGGCGCCCGCCCCTCCAACGCGCCCGGTGCGCCGCGTGGCCGCAAGGGCCCGCCGAAGGGCAAGGGCAAGGCCGGTTTCACCGACCCCCACGCCGAGCGCGAGGCCGCGCTCTACGACCAGCCGATCGCCAGCCGCGAAGCCATCCTGGCCCTGCTTTCCGAGCGCGGCGAAGTGCTTTCCGCCGAGGACATCGCCTCGGCGCTTTCCCTGCATTCGGAATATGAAGTCAACGCCCTGGGCAAGCGCCTGCACGCCATGGTCCGCGACGGCCAGCTGCTGCAGAACCGCCGCCTGGGCTATGCCCCGGTGCAGAAGCTGCACTTGATCCCGGGCCTGGTGCTGGCCAATGCCGAAGGCTACGGCTTCCTGCGGCCCGATGAGGGCGGCGACGACCTTTATCTTTCACCCCAGCAGATGCGCTCGGTGCTCCACGGCGACCGCGTGCTGGCCAGCGTCGTCGGCATCGATCGCCGCGGCCGCCGCCAGGGCGCCATCGTCGAAGTACTGCAGCGGCGCTCCTCGCGCCTGGTGGGCCGCGTGGTGTGCGAAAACGGCGTAACCCTGGTCACCCCGGACGACCGCCGCCTGCACCAGGACATCATGATTCCCGCGGGCCAGGAAAACAGCGCCCGGCCGGGGCAGATCGTGATCACCGAGATCACCGATCCGCCCACCGTCCATCGTGGTCCGCTGGGCCGTGTCGTGGCCGTGCTCGGCGAACGCCTGCAGCCGTCCCTGGTGGTGGAAATGGCCATTGCCAGCCACGACCTGCCCACCGAATGGCCGGTGGACGTGACGCGCCAGGCCGAGGAAGTGGAGCCCCAGGTCACCGCCGCCGAACGCCAGGGCCGCACCGACCTTCGCAAGCTGCCGCTGGTGACCATCGATGGCGCCGATGCCCGCGACTTCGACGACGCGGTTTACGCCGAGCCGCTGAAGACCGGCGGTTTCCGTCTGATCGTGGCCATCGCCGACGTCTCGCACTACGTGCCGATCGGCTCGCCGCTCGACCGCGAAGCTTACGAGCGCAGCACGTCCACCTATTTCCCGGGCTTCGTGGTGCCGATGCTTCCGGAAACCCTCTCCAACGGCATCTGCTCGCTGAACCCGAAGGTCGAACGCCTGTGCATGGTCTGCGACATGACGGTGGACACGGAAGGCGAAGTCACCAAGTCCAAGTTCTACGATGCGGTGATGCTCTCGCACGCGCGCTGCACCTATAACCGCGTGTGGCAGGCCATCGGCGAAAAAGACGCCGACGCCCGCCACGAGCTGGCCAACGTGTTGCCGCAGCTCGAACACCTGCACCAGCTCTACAAGCTGCTGTCCAAGGCGCGCAAGCGCCGCGGCGCCATCGACTTCGAGACACCCGAGGTGAAGTTCCGCCTGGCGCCTTCGGGCGAGGTGGTCTCGATGGGTGCCGAGGATCGTAACGATGCGCACAAGCTGATCGAGGAATGCATGATCGCCGCCAACGTGCAGGCGGCCAGGTTCCTGTCGAAGAAGAAGGTCCCGGCGCTCTACCGCGCGCATCCGGCGCCACCGGAGGAAAAATACGAGGACCTGCAGAAATTCCTCGCCGAGTTCAAGCTGCGCATGCCGCCGGCGTCGGAGGTCACCCCGGCCGATTTCTCCGCCTTGCTTAAAAAGGTGCGCGGGAAGCCGGAAGAAAGCCTGGTGCAATCGGTGCTGCTGCGCTCGCAGAGCATGGCCATCTATTCGCCGGAGAACCTCGGCCATTTCGGCCTGGCGCTGGATGCTTACGCACATTTCACTTCGCCCATCCGTCGTTATCCGGACCTCTTGGTTCACCGTGCCATTCGCTATGCCATTGGCCGCGGCGCGGCTGGCGAGTACGCCTATACCGACAAGGCCATGGCGAGCATGGCGGTGCATTGTTCGCAACGCGAACGCCGTGCCGAGGAAGCCGAGCGCGATGTGGACGAGCGATTCAAGTGCGCCTGGATGGAAAAACATGTCGGTTCGGAATTCGACGGCGTGGTGACCGGCGTCACTTCGTTCGGCCTGTTCGTCGAACTGACCGAATCGCGTGTGTCGGGCCTGGTGCACATCTCGCAACTGCCCAACGATTACTACCGCTTCGAGCCCACCCGTCATCTGCTGGAAGGCGAGCGCACCGGCAATCGCTTCCGCCTGGGCGATTTCGCCCGCGTGCAGGTGCTGCGCGCCAGCCTTGAAGACCGAAAGATCGACTTCCGTCTGGTGCCAGGCGTGAAGGCGCCGCAAGCCAAGCCCATGGTGAAGCACGAGCATCGCCCGGAACCGGTGGCGGCACCGGCAAAGAAGACTTCGCGCATCGCTTCGGCGGGTGCGGCGATCGGCAAGGCAGTGGGGAAGGTGTTCGGTCGCAAGAAGGCCGAGGAACCGGTGCTGCCCAAGCCGCAGCCGCGCCATGCGCCAGCAAAGCCTGCGACCACCAAGGAAACGGGAAGCAAGTATGGCCCGCAGTACGGCGGTACGCCGCGTGTGCAGGGTGAGGGTGGTCGCGGTGCCGTGCAACAGGCGGCGGGTCGCCGCCAGGCGGGCCCGACCAAGGCCGGTGCGAAAGCCAGCCCGCAAGGCGGTCGTGCCGCGCAGGGTGGCAAGGGTAGCGGTCGCGGCGGCCAGCAGGCGGCGCCGAGCAAGTCCGGTGGCGGGCAGCGCGGGCAGGGTCCGGCACCCTCCACCAAGAAATCTCCCCGTGGTCCAAGAGGAAAGGGCAAGGCATGAGCGAGACATGGATCGTCGGCATCAACCCGGTCGAGGGTGCGCTGGCGAACGACCCGGAGCGCGTGCGCGAAGTGATGGTGGAGCGGGGCTCGCGCAATGCGCGCGTCACCGCGATCGCCGAACTGGCACGCAAGCTGAAGATCGTGGTCAAGGAAGCGTCGAAGGAGGCGCTGGAGCGCGCCGGCGGCGAGGAGCGCCACCAGGGTGCCATCGCGCTCTACGACACGCCGCCGTTGTTCACCGAGAATGAACTTCCCGACTTGATCGAGAAAGCCGGGAGCGATGCGCTGTTCCTGGTGCTCGATGGTGTCACCGATCCGCATAACCTTGGCGCCTGCCTGCGCAGCGCCGCGGCAGCGAAGGTGACCGCGGTGATCGTGCCCAAGGATCGCGCCGTGGGCCTGACGCCCACCGTGCGCCGCGCCTCGGCGGGCGGTGCGGATCTCGTTCCGCTGGTGGCGGCTACCAACCTCGCGCGCGCCTTGCGTGAGTTGAAGGACGCAGGCGTCTGGCTTACCGGCCTTGCCGGCGACACCGACCAGTCGATCTATGCGATGGACCTGAAGGGCCCCATCGCCCTGGTGATGGGCAGCGAAGGCGAGGGCATGCGTCGCCTCACCCGCGAGACCTGCGATTTCGTGGCAAAAATTCCCATGCCGGGCTCGATGGAAAGCCTGAACGTGTCGGTCGCCACCGGCATCGTGCTGTTCGAGGCATTGCGCCAACGCCGAGGCAAATGATGAGCGGCTTCTTCTGGCACGACTGGGCAGGCCTGTTGGGCGTGTTGCTGATGCTGGGCGCCTTCGCGCTGTTGCAGGCCCACAAGCTGCACGGCAACGGACTGACCTACCAGCTGATGAACCTCATCGGCGCGATCGGCATCCTGCTTTCCCTGGTGTTCGGGAATTTCAACCTGGCGGCCTTCGTCCAGGAGCTGGCCTGGTTCGCCATTGCCGCTTACGGCATTGCGAAGGGTGTACGGATGAAACAGAACGGGCATTCAGGTCCCTTCCCTGACGCTTGATATAATGCGCGACTAAGGGGTCAGAGTTATGACTCTGACCCCCAACGCCGTGCCCCCCAACGCCGTCGAGGCTACGGCACCTGGCAGGGACGACCCCGCCAGCGATTTCCTTCCGCAGGGACGACCCTGCCATCGAAGGAGTCGCCTTCATGAGCTGGGTCTATCTCTTTCTCGCTGGCCTGTTCGAAATCGGCTGGGCCGTAGGCCTTAAGTACTCCGCGGGCTTTACCCGTCTTTGGCCAAGCATCGGCACGGCGCTTGCCATGGCGTTGAGCGTGGTGCTTCTGGCCATGGCGGCGAAAACGCTGCCGCTGGGAACCGCCTATGCGGTGTGGACGGGTATCGGCGTGATCGGAGCGGTGGCACTGGGCATCGTGCTGTTCAACGAGCCGGTGACGGTGGCTCGGATCACGTGCGTGGTCTTGATCGGCGCGGGCGTGGTGGGGTTGAAGCTCACCGCCTAGGGTCGAGGGGGTCAGAGTAATAACTCTGACCCCACCATCGTTTACCTCAGACCGGCGGTTCCATGTCCGGGCTGGAGGTCAGGTCGCGCTTCACCCGCTGCTTGGTCAGCGGCTCGCCATGCACCAGGAACCACACGTTCTCGGCGATGTTGGTGGCGTGGTCGCCGATGCGCTCGATGTTCTTGGCCATGAACAACAGGTGCGTGCACGGCGTGATGTTGCGCGGATCTTCCATCATGTACGTGAGCAGCTGGCGGAACAGGGCGGTATAAGCGTCGTCGAGGTCGGCGTCGTCCTTCCACACCTTGTAGGCAGCTTCGGCGTCGCGTTCGTGGTACGCGGTGAGCACCGCGCGCACTTCGGCGGCGGCAAGCTCCGCCAGGTGGCCAAGGCTTCGCGTCGGAGTGACCGGCGCCACCATGCTCAGCGGAATCGAACGCTTGGCCACGTTCGCGGCGTAGTCGCCGATGCGCTCGATGTCGGCGGCGATGCGCAGGGCGGCGAACACGTTGCGCAGGTCGCCGGCGATCGGCGCGCGCAGGGCCAGCAGGCGCACCACGTCGTGGCTGATCTCCTGCTCCATGTGGTCGATGGCGTCGTCGTTGATCACCACGCGCTGGGCGGCGCGCTCGTCACGGCGTTCGATGACGTCGATGGCCGCTTCCAGCTGGGTGACGGCAAGTTCCCCCATGCGGACGATCTCGCCGGTCAGCCGGGTGAGTTCGTCGTCGTAGCTCTTGATGATGTGTTCGCGCGGCGTGCTCATGTTTGTTCCTTATGCCTTGATTTAACCGAAACGCCCGGTGATGTAGTCCTCGGTCTGTTTCTTGTTCGGCTTGGTGAAGATCTTCTCCGTCTTGTCGAACTCGATCAGCTCGCCCAGGTACATGAAGGCTGTCTGGTCCGAGCAACGCGCCGCCTGCTGCATGTTGTGGGTGACGATGACGATGGTGAAATCGGACTTCAGTTCCTCCACCAGCTGCTCGATGCGGCTGGTGGCGATCGGGTCCAGCGCCGAGGTGGGCTCGTCGAGCAACAATACCTCGGGTTTGAGCGCGATGCCGCGCGCGATGCACAGGCGCTGCTGCTGGCCGCCGGAAAGGCCCAGGGCGTTCTGCTTGAGCTTGTCCTTGACCTCGTCCCACAGGGCGGCGCTGCGCAGGGCCTGTTCCACGCGGTTTTCCATCTCCGCCTTGCCCAGCCGCTCATGGTGGCGGATGCCGTAGGCCACGTTCTCGAAGATGGTCATGGGGAAGGGCACCGGCTTCTGGAACACCATGCCCACCTTCGAGCGAAGGCGGTTGAGCGAGTACTTCGGATCGAGGATGTTTTCCCCGTCCAGCACGATCTGGCCCTTCGCCTCGAGCTTGGGATAGATGTTGTAGATGCGGTTGAAGATGCGAAGCAGGGTGGATTTGCCGCAGCCTGACGGCCCGATGATGGCGGTCACCTGCTTCTCCGGGATGTCCATGCTGATGCCCTTGAGCGCATGGAAGCCGTTGTAGAAGAAGTTGAGGTCGCGCACCGTGATCTTGGCCGGTGCCGGGGTGCCGTCGCCGGCGTGGGCCATGGCGGCCTCGGCGGCGGGAGCGGGGGAGAAGGCCGGATCAGTCATTGGACACCTTGGAACGGGCGAAGAGGAGCCGCGAGCCCAGGCTCAGCAGCAGGACGAACATGGTGACGACGAAGGCGCCGGCCCAGGCGATGGCGTGCAGACCTTCACCCGGATCGTTGGCGTACTGGTAGATCACCTGGGGGAGGCTCGCCATCTTGTCGATCGGGTTCAGCGACATGTAGTTGTTGCCGAAGGCCGTGAACAGCAGCGGGGCGGTTTCGCCGCTGATGCGGGCCAGGGCCAGCAGCACGCCGGTGATGATGCCCGAGCGCGCCGAGCGCACCAGGATCTGCATGGTCAGCTTCCACTGCGGTACGCCCAGCGACAGGGCCGCCTCGCGCAGGGTGGAGGGCACCAGGCGCAGCATTTCGTCGGTCGTGCGTACCACCACCGGCAACGCGATCAGCGATAGCGCAATGCCGCCGGCCAGTCCCGAGAAGGTAATCGCGCCGTCGGTGAGGTTCTTCATCGGCAGCACCACGATGGTGTAGACGAACAGACCCAGCACGATGGACGGCGCGGAAAGCAGGATGTCGTTGAGGAACCGCACCGAGGCGCCCAGCCTGGAGCGGTTGGCGTACTCGGCCAGCCACATGCCGGCCATCACGCCGATCGGCGTGGCAATGGCGATGCCGATGAAGTTGATCAGCAGGCTGCCGACCATGGCGTTGGCAAGGCCGCCATCCTCGCCGTAGGCGGTGATCTTGGTGAACAGCGTGGGGCTCAAGGCACTGATGCCCTGCTTGAGCGTTTCCCACAAAATCCAGGCCAGGAAGAACAGGCCAATCAACGTGGCAAAGGAAGAGAGTACCAATGCCACGATATTGGCGATGCGACGACGAACGTACAGTGCATTGTTGCCGGCCATCTCAGCGGCCCTCCTTGCTGGCCAGTCGCCGCAACATCAACCGGGCGATCAGCAACACGATGAAGGTGACCACGAACAGCAGGAAGGCCAGCGCCATCAGCGCGGATTTCTGCAGGCCGACGGCCTCGGAGAACTGGTTGGCGATCGCCGAGGCAATGGAACTGCCCGGCTCGAGCAGCGAGGCGGACAGCTGGAAGGCGTTGCCCAGCACGAAGGCCACGGCCATGGTTTCACCCAGGGCGCGGCCCAACCCCAGGAAGATGCCGCCGATCACCGCCGAGCGGGTGTAGGGCAACACGATGTCCCACACCACTTCCCAGGTGCTCGAGCCCAAGGCGTAGGCCGATTCCTTAAGCCGCGTAGGCACCGTCTGGAACACTTCGCGCATGACCGACGAGATGAATGGCGTCACCATGATCGCCAGCACGATGCCGGCGGTGAGCACGCCGCCGCCGAACGGGTATTGGCTGGTGAAGACCTTGCCGATGAAAGGCACGTGCGCGGGAATCCACGCCACCTTGCCATCATCGGGCTGGGTGCTCATGTAATTGACGAGCCAGGGTTTCACGTGGGCCGACATGAACGGCGAGAAGATGAACAGGCCCCACATGCCGTAGATGATGGAGGGGATGCCGGCCAACAGTTCAATGGCCGAACCCACTGGGCTGCGCAACCAGTTGGGCGCGACCTCGGTCAGGAAAAGAGAGATGCCGAAGCTCACCGGCACGGCGAGCAACAAGGCGATCAGGGCGGTGACCACGGTACCGAAGATGGGCACCAGCGCACCGTACGTGTCGGTGCCCGGATCCCAGTCGGTGCTGATGAGGAAATGCCACCCGAACTTGGCGAAGGCCTCGCGGCCACCCCAAAGGGTGGAGCCTGCGGCACCCACCAGGGTCACCAGTACGATCATGCCGCAGGCGGCCAACAGCCACGCGAACAGGCGGTCGTTCCGCGCGTCGCGGCGGTTGCGGGAGGCCATGTCGGCCGTCACCGTCGGAGCGTTCACCATGGATGGCGATGACATGGGGCGCGGCGTCCTCAATCTGTCTTCAAGATGCCGAAGCGGCCACCGACTCTTGCGAGCGCGGTGGCCGTCGGTTGGTAGGACAAGGCCCGGAGGCCTAGACCCTTATGGCTTACTTGGCCGCGAAATCCGAAGCCCAGTAGGCTTCGATCTGCTGGACCAGCGGCGCCGGCAGGGCGACGTAATCGAGCGAGGCAGCCTGGGCCTGACCCTGTTCCAGCGACCACTTGAAGAAGTCGAAGGCGACCTTGGTGTGCTCGGCGTTCTTCGGCTTCTTGTACATGATCACCCAGGTGGTGGCGGTGATCGGCCAGGCGTCGGCGCCCGGGGCGTTGGTCATGATCAGGTTGAAGTCCTTGGCGTTCTTCCAGTCGGCCGTGGCGGCCGCGGCGGCGAAGCCCTTGGCGTCCGGCTGCAGGAAGTTGCCGGCGGCGTTCTTCAGCTGCGTCCAGGTGATCTTGTTCTTGATCGCATAGGCGTACTCGACGTAGCCGATGGAGCCCGGGATCTGGCGCACGTACTGCGACACGCCTTCATTGCCCTTGCCACCCACGCCGGTGGGCCAATCCACCGCCGTGCCGAACTTCACCTGCGCGGCCCACTCGGGGCTGACCTTCGACAGGTAGTTGGTGAAGTTGAACGAGGTGCCCGAACCGTCCGAGCGATGGACCACGGTGATCTTGCCAGTAGGAATTTTCACGCCCGGGTTCAGGGCGGCGATCGCCGGGTCTTCCCAGCGGACGATCTTGCCCATGAAGATGGCGGCGAGCGTCGGGCCGTCGAGCTTGAGCTGGCCGGGGGTGAGACCGGTGATGTTGACCACCGGCACGATGCCGCCGACCACGACCGGGAACTGGCCCAGGCCGAACTGGGCGAGGTCCTCGGCCTTCATCGGGGCGTCGGAGGCGCCGAAGTCGATGGTGCCTTCCTTGATCTGCGCGATGCCGGCGCCCGAACCCACCGACTGGTAGTTGAGCTTGTTGCCGGTCTTCTCGGCGTAGGTGGCCGACCACTTGGACAGGACCGGATAGACGAAGCTCGAACCCGCGCCCGTGATGTCGGTCGCTTGGGCTGCGAGGCTAAACAGCGATGCCGCGATGATGGCGGCGATGCGTGATTTGGCGAACACGGTGAGTCCTCTGTTTTGGGTGGGCGGACGATGTCCGCTCCCGGCATTTCAGGGGTGGCGTGTTGCAATGAGATGATTCGAATGTTGCAACCGTATGACACGGCGCGCTTCTTTAACGCGAACAACGACTTCCCTTTCACGTCCAATCGCGGTTTCTTGCGATCCAGTGGCCGGGGGCAGGGTCCGGGGTCAGAGTTTTCACTCTGACCCCAACGTTTCCTCAAGCAAAAGGCAGCCCGACGGTATCGCGTTCGTACTGTTCCAGTTCGCGCCAGCGATTACAGATGCGGCAGAACAACTGCGCCGTGCGCTCGGCATCGTAGATCGCCGAGTGAGCTTCCCGAAGGTCGAACTCCAGTCCCGCGGCAAGCACCGCCTTGGAAAGCACCGTCTGCCCGTAGGCCAGGCCGCCGAGGGTGGCCGTATCGAAGCTTGAGAAGGGGTGGAAGGGGTTCCGCTTGTGGCCGGTCCGGCGCACCGCCGCGTTCAAAAATCCCAGGTCGAACGCGGCGTTATGCCCTACCAGGATGGCGCGCTGGCAATCGCTGTTGCGCATCGCCTGGCGTACGGCGGCGAAGACATGGTCCAGCGCCGCGCGCTCGGCCAGGGCGCCACGGAAGGGGTGTGACGGGTCGATGCCGGTGATCTCCAGTGAGCGGGGATCGATATTGGCGCCGGGAAAGGGATCGACATGGGCCGACACGGCCGGTTGCGGGTGAACGAAACCGTCGTTGTCCATGCCGATGGTGACCACCGCTATTTCAAGCAAGGCGTCAGTCTCGGCGTTGAATCCGCCGGTCTCCACGTCCACCACCACGGGCAGGAAGCCGCGGAAACGCTGGGCCATGCGCGTGGAGGCATTGTTGGGTGCGTTATCCATCCATCCAGCATATCAGCCGTACCGCCGACACCGCTGTAGTCGTTTTGTCACATAACGTCCATCTAACCGTCAAGGGCCACCGCCATCCTGCGCCTATTCCTGCCGCACTGTTTCTGGCGGATAGGGGGGCCAACAGATGTCTATTATTCCTAGCGGAGAGAATTCCATGCGTTCCAAAGTGCTCGCGGTAGCCGTTGCTTCCGCCCTGGGCCTCATTAGCCATGCCGCGTTCGCGCAGGACTCGACCGACACGTCGACCTCCAAACCCGTCCGCACGCATCGCACCACCTCGTCGTCGTCGGCATCGGACAAGGCCGAGATCGAGATGCTGAAATCACAGCTGGCCGCCCTTCAGGCCCAGCTGAATGCGCAGGCTGCCCAGGTCAGCGCCCTTCAGGAGCGCACCGACGCCCAGTCCGACATCAACGTAAGCCAGGGCCAGGCTACCGAAGCTACCCAGAAGCAAATCGCCGCCACGCAGAAATACGTGGACGATGCCAAGGCCGGCAAGCTTGATTACAAGGGTGTCCAGCTGACGCTCGGCGGCTTCCTGGAAGCTGCTTCGATCTACCGTTCCAAGGATCTCGGCGCCGACATGGCGTCGACATTCTCGATCCCCTACAAGCAGACCGCTACCTCGCATACGCACGAAACCCGATTCAGCGAACGACAGAGCCGCCTGTCGCTGTTGGCCACGGCCGACATCAACCCCGACGTGCATGTCAGCGGCTACTACGAGGGTGACTTCCTCGGCGCCGCGCAGACCGCCAACCAGAACCAGAGCAACTCGTTCACCCCGCGCACGCGTAACGTCTACGCCGCGCTGGATTGGGATAGCGCTGGCTTGCACTTACTGGCCGGCGATAGCTGGTCGCTGCTCACCCTTAATGCCAAGGGCATCACCCCGCGCACCGAGCAGCTGCCGCCGTCGATCGACGCACAGTACGTCCCGGGTTTCACCTGGGCACGCCAGAACCAGATCCGTATCGTGAAGGACTGGGGCAAGGTGTTCTGGCTGGGCTTGTCGCTTGAAAACCCGCAGACGACCTTCGCCACCACCAAGGTGCCGGCCGGCGTGACGTACAACCAGACCGGTGGCTCTGGCTTCAACTCCGCCAACAACATCTCGCTCAACCAGACGCCGGACGTGATCCTGAAGGCTGCGCTCGATCCGGGTTGGGGCCATTACGAAGTATTCGGCCTTGGCCGCGAGTTCTACAACCGGTTCGGTGGTACCAACCATACCGAGCACGGCGGTGGTTTCGGCCTGGGCATGATCCTGCCCCTGGTGCCGAAGATTCTCGACTTCCAGTTCAGCGGCATGACCGGCAAGGGCATCGGCCGCTACGGTACCGCCGGTCTTTCCGACGTGACCTTCCGTCCGGATGGAAGCCTTGCCCCGATCAAGGAAACCATGCTGCTCGGTGGCCTTACCCTGCACGCCGGCAGCGACGTGGACATCTACGCCTTCGGCGGCCAGGAACGCCAGCAGAAGGAAGCCTTTACCGTCGGCACCACGCCTTACGGCTACGGCAACCCGCTGTACGTCAACTCCGGTTGCGACATCGAAGGCTCGCCGCTTACCTGCGTGGGCAACACCCAGAAGATCTCGCAGGGCACGTTGGGCTTCTGGTGGCGCTTCTACCAGGGCAAGTACGGCAAGGTGCAGTTCGGTGCCCAGGCCTCGCACACCGAGCGCAAGGCATTCGAGGGCATTGGCGGCGCTCCGTCGGCGTCGGACAACATGCTCTTCACCAGCCTTCGCTACTACCCGTTCTAAGCCATATCGTTTCGGGAAAACCAAGACGGCGGGGAACTTCCCCGCCGTTTTTTTTGTTGAGAACCCGGCCTAGCGTTTGGCCAGTTCGCTGGCATCCCAGCCGCCGCCCAGCGCACGCACTAGGTTGACGCTGGCCTGCAGCCTGCGCGTGTCGATCTTCGCCGCGCTGCGCTTGGCCTGGAGAAAGGCGCTTTCCGCCGTGACCACTTCCAGGTAGTTCACCACGCCCTCGTCATAGCGGTTCTTCGCAATGCGCTGGGACTCGGCGGCGGCAGCCACGGCTTCCTGTTCATTGGCCGCCTCGCGGCCGAGGTGATCAAGCAGGGCCAGATTGTCTTCAACCTCCTGGAAAGCCCTGAGCACGGTGAGTTTGTACTGCGATGAAGCCTGGTCGAATTCATCGCGCGCCGCGCGCTCACGGGCACGACGCAGGCCGCCGTCGAACAGGCTCAGCGACAAAGCGGGCCCAACCGCCCAGAGGCGATTACCGTAGGCGAAGAAGGGATTGGTGTCGGTGTTCTGGAAGCCAGCTACGGCCGTCAGGCTGAAATCAGGAAAAAAGGCCGCGCGAGTCACGCCGATGCCGGCGTTGGCTGCGAAGGTGCGACGTTCGGCCGCGGCGATGTCCGGGCGGCGTTGCAGGATCGACGAGGGAATGCTCGAGGGCACGGGCGGCAGCGTCGGCGTGGAGGCTTCAGCGGGTATGCGGAAGCTGCTGGCCGGCTGGCCCACCAGTACGGCGATGGCGTGTTCTGCAAGGGCGCGTTGGGCGTCGTTCTCGTCGGCCTGGGCGCGTGCATCGGCCAGTTGAGTGCGCGCGCGCGCTTCGGCGAGCCCGGAATCGATGCCTTCGTGGACGCGGTTGCGGGTAGTGGTCAGTGCCTGCCCATAGCCTTTGAGTGTTTGCGCAAGGATGTCCGCTTCCACATCGTCATCGCGCAACTGGAAGTAAAGATCGGCCAGCCGCGCCTGCAAGCTCAGGCGAGCGGTGGCCAGGTCCGCGCCCGAAGCCTGGGCCTCGGCGGAGGCCTGCGCCACTTCGTTGCGCACCTTGCCCCAGAAGTCCAGTTCATAGCCGGCGCTCAGGTGCAGATCGTTGGCGTCATATTCATTGGGCTGGCCATTGCCGCGAAGTGGACGATTGTCCGACTGGCGGCTGTTGTCGGCGCTTCCGGCGATGCCCACGCCAGGTAACGTGGAAGAGTGGACCTGCTCCTGGAAGGCGAGCGCCTGGTCGTAGCGCGAGGCGGCAATGGCGAGCGTCAGGTTGCCCCTCTCCAGTTGTCGTTCGAGTTTATCCAGCGTGGCATCGCCAAAGCTGTTCCACCACGCACCGCGCTGCTGGTTGTCCGCGGGTGCCGCACGGTGCCACGCCGTGTTGCCTTCGTGCCAGCTGGCTGGAACCTCGACCGTGGGTATCTTGTAGGTGGGTGCCAGCGAACAGCCGGACATGGCGATCGCCAGTGCCGTGGCCAAGGCCGTGCGGGCGAAACCGGGTGTGAGCATGTTTCTCAACCTTCGGCCTTGGGCGCCGCGGCGGCCGCCACCGTGACCTTGTCACCGGCCATGATCGAGTCGGGCGGATGGTCAACGATTCGGTCCTTCGATGTCACGCCGCGATCGATCTGCAGGATGTCGCCCATGTCCAAGCCGATATGCACGTCACGCAGTTGGATCCTGTTGTCGGTGCCGAGCACTGCCAATTGCGGTCCGGCAGCACGGAAGATCAGTGCGGTGGCTGGTACGTTCACGACGTGGGCGTTGCTGTCCACCGGCAGGCTTACCTGTGCGTATTCGCCCGGCAGTAGCTCGCCACTGGGATTGGCCAGTTCGAACTGGGCCAGGAGGGTGCCCGAGGTTTTGGCAATGGAACCAGACGAACCAATCAATACGCCATCGAAGGCCGTATCCGGGTGTTCCATGACATTGACCTTGACGTGCATGCCTGCGTGTATGGCCGAGGCGTAGCCCTGGGGAATGCTCACATACAGGCGCATGCGACGCGTATCGGACACCGTGAATAACGGGGCCTCGTTGGCATTGGTGGCGGAGATCAGGTCACCGATGTCCGTGTTGCGCGTGGTCACCGTGCCGTCGAAGGGCGCGGTGATCTGCTTGAAAGACTCCAGTGCCTGCAGGCGGTCCACATCGGCCTGTGCCGATGCGACGTTGGCCCTGGCCACTTCTGCTTCGCCCAGCTTCTCGTCGGCTTCCTGCTTGGACACCGAGTTGCTGGCAAGAAGGTTTTGCCAACGCTTGCTGGTGAGTGAGGCGAGGCGGAGATCGGCTTGCGCACGAGCCAGGCCGGCGGTGGCCTGGTGCAGTTGCTGGTCGATCTCGGGCGTGTCGATGGTGCCGAGCACGTCGCCGGCATGCACCGTGCTGCCGATGTCACGCGTCCAGGTCTTCAGGTAGCCGCCCACGCGGGCGTGTATCGGCGCGCTGATCCAGGCCTCCACGTGGCCAGGCAGGCTCAGGTGATTGTCGTTGCCGCCGACGATGGCCGTCGATGCAAGTTGCACGGTCGGTATCTGCTGGGCGTCGGTCCAGCGCGTGAGCTCGTGGTACTCGTGGGCGCGAAACGTCAGGCCACCGGCAATGGCCACGATGGCGACAGCCAGGCCAATGGCGATCACGGGGCGCAGGCGCATCGGCCTCGCGGGCATCGGGCCGGCATCATGCGACATGGGACGGTTCTCCAGGGAAAAGGGCGGGACTCGAAGCCGGTTGGGTGCGCCCGTGGACGATCGAGAAGATCACCGGCACAAACAGCAAGGTGGCGAATGTGGCGAAGATCAGGCCGCCGATCACCGCGCGGCCCAGCGGAGAGTTCTGCTCGTGGCTGATGGCCATCGGCAACATGCCGATCACCATGGCCAGGGCCGTCATGCAAACCGGGCGGAAGCGGGTGAAACCGGCTTCCATCGCTGCCTTCACCGCATCGCCATGCACGGCGAGCCGTTCGCGGCAGAAGCTCACCACCAGGATCGAGTTGGCGGTGGCTACACCCATGCACATGATGGCGCCCGTGAGCGCCGGTACCGACAGGGTGGTGTGGGTCAGGAACAACATCCAGACGATGCCGGCCAAGGCCGCGGGAAGTGCCGTGATGATCACGAACGGATCGAGCCACGACTGGAAGTTGACGACGGTAAGCAGATAGATCATCACCACAGCGCCAACCAGCCCGAATTCCAACCCGCTGAAGGCGGTGGCCATGGTATCGGCCTGGCCACGAAGCGTGACGAGCGTGCCCTTGGGACGTTCCTTGGCGAAACTGGCGAGCACGGCATTGACATCGCTTGCCACTGCACCCAGGTCGCGGCCCTGCACGGCGGCATAGATGTCGAACGCGGGAAGGATGTTGTAGTGCGATACCACCGCGGCGCTGGGAGAGCGGGTGAACGTGGCAAGTCCTCCCAGCATCTGCGAGGCCTTGTCGTTGCCGGCGGTCACGGGAAGGCTGGCCAAGTCCGCCATGGAATCCATGCGGTACTGGGGTGTGGCCGCGACGATCGCGTAAGACACGCCGTTCCGGGGGTTTAGCCAGAACGCCGGCGCCACCTGGCTGCTGCCTGCAAGGGACGCGACCATGGAGTTGGTGACATCGCGTTCGGAGATGCCAAGCTGGTCGGCACGCGTGCGGTCGACCGCGACATTCAATTGCGGATAGCTGGTGCTCTGCTGAAGGCGGACGTCGGCGATACCCGGTATGTCCTTGAGCTTGCGCATGATGTTCATGGCATAGGCCTGGTTGGCCGCGCTGTCGCGGCCGGTGATGGATATGTCCAAGGGCGCCGGCGCGCCAAAATTCAGGATCTGGTCGGTCATATCGGCCGGCAGGAAAGAGAAATCGCTGCCGGGGAACTGACGGGGCAATAACTCGCGCAGTTTTTTCACGTAGTCGGCCGCGGGGGCATGGCCTTCCTTCAGCGCGATCTGGATGTCACCGTCCTGCGGGCCGATGCTGCCTGTGTTGCTATAGACCAGGTTCACGCTCGACAACGGCAAGCCGATGTTGTCGACCACGGTGCCCAAGTCTTTTGGCGGAATGACCTGGCGGATGGCGGCCTCGACGCGATCGAATTCGGCCGCGGTCTCTTCCACCCGTGTGCCCATCGGCGCGCGCACATGCAGCGCGATGGACTCGGCATCGGTGGGGGGGAAGAAATCCGTGCCAAGAAACGGCAACAGCACGAACGAGGCGAGGATGAAACCAAGGAAACCGATCACGAAAGCCTTGCGGCGGCCCAGTGCGATGGAAAGCACGGCGTAGTAGCCATCGCGCAAGGTTGCGAAGCGGTGCTCGAAGGCGCTCTGGAAGGTGATAGCACGCTGCAGAAAGCGCGTGCTCCATCGTCGTGGAGCGGATTTGGCCGGGTCGTCCTCGGCCGCGACATCGGCAGCGGACATCCATGTGGACTGCCCGATGGCCTGGTCGCCTTCGTGGTGGTTGATGAATGCATCTTCCGGATGATCGCCCCGACCTTTCTCCGTGACATGCGGCTTGAGCAGATACATGGCCATCGTGGGCACGAGCGTTCGCGACAGCACGAACGAGGAGGCCATGGCGAAGATTACGGCGAGGGCCATCGGTCGGAACAGGAAACCGGCTATGCCCTCGAGCATGAACATCGGCACGAATACGATGCATATGCACAGCAGCGATACGAAGGCCGGCCCGACGATTTGCCTGGCGCCGTCCATGATGGCATCCAGCACGCTTTTTCCTTGCTCCAGGTGCCAGTTGATGTTCTCGATGGTTACCGTGGCGTCGTCCACAAGAATGCCTACCGCCAAGGCGAGGCCGCCGAGGGTCATCACGTTGAGCGTCTGCCCAAAAAGGCCCAGCAAGGCGATGGCCGAGAGAATGGCCAGCGGGATCGACACGGCGATGATAACGGTCGACCGCCAGCTTCCGAGGAACACCAGGATCATCACCGACGTCAGGAGCGCGGCGATGATGCCTTCGCGCGCCACCGAGGAAATGGCTGATTTGACGAATACCGACTGATCGTTGAGCAAATCGATCTTCAGCCCAGCCGGCATCGTTTCCTCGATCAGCGGCAGCAGCTTCTTGATGCCCGCGACTACCGAGAGCGTGGAGGCATCACCGGTTTTAAGGTCCGGCATCAGCACCGCGCGCTTGCCATCCACGCGAACAATATTGTTCTGCGGCGGCGAGCCATCCCTTACATGTGCCACTTCGCCAATGGTTATCGTGGCACCGTCGGCTGATTTGATCGGCAACGCGTTCAGTGCTTCGATCGCCGTAGGACTGTTGTTCAGTTGCACGTGGTATTCGAAGGTGCCGATCTTGGCCGTACCCACTGGAATGATCTGGTTCTGCGCGGCCAACGCATTGGCTACATCCTGGGCCGAGAGGCCCTTGGCATGCAGCGCTTGCGGGTCCAGGTCAAGTGTCACCTGGCGCTGCTTGCCGCCATAAGGGGTGGGAATGGCCACGCCTGCCACCGAAACCAGCGTCGGACGGATCGAGTTCTGCGCCAGGTCGCGAATCGTCGACTCCCGAATGGTGGCGCTGGAAAGCGCCATCTGCAGCACGGGAACGGTCGAGGCGTTGTAATTGAGGATGAGCGGTGGCGTGATGCCCGGAGGCATCTGCTTGACCACCGTCTGGGAGATCGAGGTGACCTGGGCGGTGGCGGTGCGGATGTCAACGCCGGGTTGGAAGAAGATCTTCACGATGCCGGCGCCCGGCAGCGATTGCGATTCGATATGCTCGATGTTGTTCACCGAGGTCGTCAGTTGGCGCTCGTAGTAGTAGATGACGCGTCCGGACATCTGGTCCGGCGGCAGGCCGTTGTAGGTCCAAACCACGCTGATCACCGGGATTCCGATGTTGGGGAATATGTCCGTGGGCGTGCGCGCCGAGGCCAGCAGCCCGGCGATCAGGATCGCCAGCGCAAGCACCACGAACGTATACGGTCGTGACAGCGCGATGCGGACGAGTGCGAGCATGGAACGACTCCCGGAACGATGATCCCCCTTTGGGGTCGTTCGAAGAATGGGGGCCGAACCTTATGTCAACCTTTTGGCCGAAGCCTAGGGACGACTGGGCAGGATGATATGCACATGCAGTCCGGTGCCTTCCTCCGGCTCGCGCAGGTCCACGCGGGCTCCATGCAGTTCCGCGGCGCGCTTGACGATGCTCAGCCCCAGTCCGAAGCCTGAAGAGGGTTCATTCGCGCCGCGAAGGAATCGATCGAAGACGGCCGCTCGACGCTCCGGGGGTATGCCCGGCCCGTTGTCACGGACATCGATCACCACCATGTCAGGGCCGGCATTGAGGTCGACATCGACCTTCCCGCCCACGGGCGCGTAGCGCAGGGCGTTCTCGATCACGTTGCGAAGCATCGCGGTCATGGCCGCTTCGTACGCGGCCAGCATGATCGCAGGCTCGCTCGCGGCGAGGCTCATCGCAATGTCCTTGTCCACGATCAGAGGCGCCAGTTCCTCGATGACATCCTTGGCAAGCGCCACCAGATCGACGTTTTCACGCTCGCTGGCGGCAGCGCCCGCTTCGATCCTGGCCAGGGCAAGGATCTGCTCGATGCGGCGGGCGAGGCGTTGCAGGCTTTGTTGCGCGCTGGAAAGCGCCGAGCCGGTGGCCATCGACGTGCCGCTGGCGATCATGGCGCTTTCCAGGTGGATCATCGTGGCGGTCAGCGGCGTGCGTAGTTCGTGGGCGACGTCGGCGTTGAAACGGCGTTCGCGTTCGAGGGCGTTTTCAAGCCGCTCGAATTGCTGGTTCAAGGTTTCGACCAACGGGCGAAGTTCGGGCGTGGGATCGCCGATCTCGACGGGTTGTCGGCTTCCAGGCGTACGTTCATCCAGTTGCGAAGTAAGGGCGCGCAGCGGTTTAAGGCCCCGGCGCACGGCCAGGCCGATCAGGACGGCCAGGAGCGGCAAGCCGATTACCAGCGGCAGGCTGTGTTCCAGCACCAGGCCGCGCGTGATGTCCTGTCGGTTGTCCGATCGTTCACCAATGCGGATCAACAGACCGGCGCGATTGCGCAGGGTAAACAGCCGCCATGCGTGGCCGTCGTGCTGGACGTCCTGGAAGCCGACATCGGCATCCGTGGGTGCGGGAAGATCGGCAAGGTTGTCGGTCGCCGCGATCGGCCTGCCTTGGCGGTTATAGGCCTGGAACCCGACCTCAGGCTCGTAGTTGCCCCGGCGAACGGCAACGACCACGGCTGGTGCCACGTTTCTGGCCAAAGTCAGGAGCGTGCCGGGTGAATCGGCGTTCATGGCCACGCTGTGCTGGATCAGGTTTCCCAGCGTGCGGCCAGCCTGCGCCAGGCGTCCGTCGAGCAGATGGTTCATTTCGCGGCTTTCGCGCTGATAGCTGATGATGCCCAGCGGAATGAGGACCACCACCATCACTGCAATGTTCAGCAGTGTCAGACGTACACCCAGGCCCAGGCGGTTCATCGCGGTTCCCGCGGCACCATGTAGCCGACGCCGCGCACGGTATGGATCACCTCGGGACTGAGCTTGCGCCGGAGCCAATGCACCTGCACCTCAAGGGCATTGCTGTCGACGCTCGGTTCAAGGCCATACAGGGCATTTTCCAGTGTCTCCCTGCGCACGATGCGACCGGCGCGCTCCATCAGCACCCGGAGCAGGGCGAACTCGCGACGCGTGAGGGTGACAGGCTGGCCATGGAAGCTTACTTCGGCGGAGGCGAGGTTCATGCGAAGTTCGCCGGCCTCCACGAAGCTGTCGGCCAGGCCCTGGGCGCGGCGGGTAAGCGAACGGATGCGCGCGGCCAGTTCTTCCAGGTGGAAAGGCTTGATGAGGTAGTCATCGGCACCCAGGTCCAGTCCGCGTACGCGCGTCTGCAGGGCGTCGCGCGCCGTCATCACCAGGACCGGAGTGCGGATGCCGGTGCGGCGCGCTTCGGCCAGTACTTCCAATCCGTCGCGGTCAGGCAGGCCGAGATCCAATAAAACCAGGTCGGCCGAACGATCGCGCAGCGCCTCGGCGGCCTCGCGCCCGGAGCGCAGCCATGTCACCGCATAGGACTGCTGTTGCAGTGCGTGGTGGATGGCCTGGCCCAGTTGTTCGTCGTCTTCGACGAGGACGATATGCACGTTGGCGGACTCACGATGGCGGCGCTGGGACAGGAAGGATCACTGCGGAAGCTTAAAGGGAGCTTACGTCAGACCAGGCACGATATAGGTAGGAAATGTCTCAGCTCCCTGACTGCAAGCTTATTTTGCTGTGGTGCACCACTTGCCAGCCGCCGCCTATGTGCGTAGTTTGGAGTGATGGTGTATCGCTTACCCGCAAGTTCTTTGATGGTGGCCATGCTGGCAGCCGTCACGCTTGCATGGGCCCTGATGATGTTCGAACGCGGTGCCCCTCCCACGCCGGTCGGGGGAGCGAAGATAGTGGCAGTGCAAGAAGTCGGGCAGGATGCGAACGCCGCGGAGGAACGGGTTGTTGCCGACGACCACGAAGTTGAAGACGCCACGCTTCCCCTCTCCGTGACCCCAGTGTCCCCGATGGGCCTTACCCATCGTGTCGTGTTTCATGGTGAACCTTCGCGGCGCGATCAGCTGCCCTCGCGTGAGTTGCGTCCTCCCATAGCCTGACGATATTTGCGTGGCCTCGTGTAGGCCAATGTCTACATGTATTTAGGCATTCCGCCGAGTTGCCCGACAGCCGGCGCCCCACATATCTGTTATGTCCTGCCCACGCAGGACAGCTACCCATTGCCTGGAGATTGCCTCATGGAACGTCTGATCAGCGGTTTTGAATCCTTTCGCCGCGATGTTTTCCCCGAACAGCGTGAACTGTTCGAACGCCTGGCCAGTGGCCAGAGCCCGCACACGATGTTCATCACATGCGCCGATTCGCGCGTGATGCCGGAGATGATTTTTTGCGCGCTCCCAGGCGAGTTGTTCGTCTATCGCAACGTTGGCAACATCGTGCCGCCCTACGCGCAACATGTCAGTGGCGTGGTGGCCGCCATCGAGTACGCGGTTAAGGTGCTGAAGGTGCAGCATGTGGTGATCTGCGGGCACTCCGACTGCGGGGCGATGAAGGCCCTGCTAGATCCTTCCAAGCTCGATGGCATGCCGTCGGTGGCCGACTGGCTCAAGCATGCCGATGTCGCCCGTCACGTGGTGGCGGAGAACACCGAGGGCCTGGATGCCGAATCGCATCTGCGCTGCCTCACCGAAGAGAACGTGGTGGGCCAGCTCGAACACCTGCGCACGTTGCCAGTGGTTGCCGCGGCGGTGGCCAACGGCAGCCTGAGTATCCATGGCTGGATCTACGACATCGGCGAAGCCGCCATCCGAGTATTTGACGGCACCAGCGGCCGCTTCGTGAACATACCTAACGGCGGCCACCCGGTGCCACAGGCCACGCCAATGGCACGGTTCGCCCAGAACACCGCCAACGCGGTGTGAAGGAGCGAACCATGAAAGCTTATTTCTCCCAAGGCCTGTTCGGGCGCGACTTCCTAGGTTCCATCGTGGTCTTCCTGGTTGCCTTACCGCTGTGCATGGGTATCGCCATCGCCTCGGGGATGCCACCTGCGGCAGGCCTGATCACGGGCATCATCGGTGGCCTAGTGGTGGGCAGCATCGCCGGTTCGCCGTTGCAGGTGAGCGGCCCTGCCGCGGGCCTGGCGGTGCTGGTATTCGAACTGGTCCAGCGCTACGGCGTGCTGGCCCTCGGTCCGGTGGTGTTGCTGGCCGGCCTGATCCAGGTCGCCGCTGGCCTGTGCCGGGTCGGCATCTGGTTCCGCATGACGTCACCGGCGGTGGTGTCGGGCATGCTCTCGGGTATCGGCATCCTGATCGTGGCCTCGCAGGCCCACGTGATGCTCGATGCCAAGCCGCTGGCGCGCGGGCTGGAAAATTTCGCGGCGTTGCCGGCTGCGCTGTCCAAGGCCATCCACGGACCGGGCCTGGCGGCGCTATGCGTGGGCCTTGCCACCATCGCCATCATGGTGAGCTGGGAAAAGCTGCGGCCGGAGAAGTTGCGGTTCGTTCCGGGGGCCCTGCTCGCCGTGGTCGCGGTCACGGCCACCGTGCAGTTCTTCGGCATTCCCGTGAACCTCGTCAACGTGCCCGAGAGCCTCGGCTCGGCTATCACGCTGCCAACGATGGATAGCCTGCGCGGGCTGCTGGATGAAAACCTGCTGGTGGCCGCCGTTACCTTTGCCTTCATTGCAAGTGCCGAGACGCTGCTGTCGGCGGCCGCAGTCGATCGCATGCACGATGGCGAGCGTACCAAGTACGACAAGGAACTCACCGCCCAGGGCGTGGGCAATATGTTGTGCGGCCTGCTGGGCGCGTTGCCGATGACCGGCGTGATCGTGCGCAGTGCTGCCAATGTGCAGGCGGGTTCGGCGACGCGCGCCGCCGCTATGCTGCACGGCGCATGGCTGCTGATATTTGCTATGCTGCTGCCGTGGCTGCTGAACATGACGCCCGTCGCCTGCCTGGCCGGCATTCTGGTGTTCACTGGCATCAAGATGGTGAAGATCCGCCAGGTCAAAGAGCTTGCCGCTTACGGCAAGGGCACCGCGGTCGTCTACGTCGCGACCACGGTGGCGATTGTTGCCACGGATCTGCTCGAAGGCGTGATCATCGGCTTCGGCCTGTCGCTTTTCCGCCTGGCATTGCTATCGTCCAGGCTCAACACGCATCTTCACGAGCATGATGAGCCCGGGCATGCCACGTTCGCGCTTAAGGGATCGGCTACCTTCCTGCAGGTGCCGGCGATCGCGCGCAAGCTCGAGACGTTGCCGGCGAATACAAAAGTGACGGTCAACATCGACGAACTTCGCCACGTCGACCACGCTTCGCTGGAGCTCCTTCGCGAGTGGGAGCGCAATGCTCAATCGCGGGGCATCGAGGTGGTGCTGGACTGGAAGCAGTTGGACGAAAGGGTAGAGGGTCGCCAGATGGCGTAGCGCGGCTGGTTGGGGAGCCGGCGTTGTCTACGCCGGCTCCGTTGTTTTTGTCTTGTGCCTGTACTTGCAAAGATCGTTGATCACGCACTGCGGGCAATCAGGCTTGCGAGCCTTGCACACGTAGCGGCCATGCAGGATCAGCCAGTGGTGCGCGTCGTGAAGGAATTCCGTTGGGATCGCCTTCACCAGCTTGTCCTCCACCACGCGCACGTTGGCGCCCGGCGCCAGCCCGGTTCGGTTGGCGACGCGAAAGATGTGCGTGTCCACGGCCAGTGTCGGTTCGCCGAAGGCGGTGTTCAGCACCACGTTGGCCGTCTTACGGCCTACGCCGGGCAATGACTCCAGCGCCTCGCGGTTGTGCGGCACCTGGCCGTCGTATTGCTCGATGAGGATCCTGGACAGGGCGATCACGTTCTTCGCCTTGGTGTTGAACAGGCCGATCGTGCTGATGTACTTCTTCAGCTTCTCCTCGCCAAGCTTCACCATTTTGGCCGGCGTATTGGCCACGGGGAACAGCTTGCGCGTAGCCTTGTTCACGCCCACATCGGTGGATTGCGCGGACAGCGCCACGGCAACCAGCAGCTCGAAAGGCGTGGAGTATTCAAGCTCGGTGGTCGGGTGGGAATTCATCTCGCGCAGGCGCGAGAACATCTCAGCCACATCGGCCTTCTTCATGGTGATCCTTCCTGCTTGCGGGCACGTGCGCGGGCCAGTGCGGCTTCGACCGGGCTCATCGCGATGGCCGTCTTGCGACCGGCAAGTTCGCGTTCGTGCTCAAGCCTGCGCAAGGCCAGGCGGGCCTCGCGGCGGTTGAAATGTGTACGGGCGCGATCGGCGTGTTCGATGTCCAGCTGTGTCGCCGGCATGGGCTCCAGCACGATGCAGTCGACCGGGCAGGCCGGTACGCACAGCTCGCAGCCGGTGCAGTCGTCGGCGACCACGGTGTGCATCAGCTTGCCCGCTCCGACGATGGCGTCCACCGGGCACGCACCGATGCACTTGGTGCAGCCGATGCAATCGGCCTCGACGATGCGTGCCAGCAGGCGTGGCTTCTCCACGCCATGCGCTGGATCCAGCGCCAGGACAGGTACGCCCAGCAGCGCCGCCAGGGCATGGATGCCCATGCTCCCGCCCGGTGGGCAGCGATTGATGGGCGCCTCGCCCGCGGCGATCGCCTCGGCATAAGGCCGGCAACCATGGAAACCGCACTGCTCGCACTGGGTCTGCGGCAGTACCGCGTCGATCCGGTCGGCGAGCGTGGGCATCGGGGTTAGCGAACGGTGGCGCCTGCCGCTGCGCCCTGGTCGGCATCGAGCAGGAAGAGATCATCGCCACCTGTACCGGCGGAGAGGATCATGCCCTCCGACACGCCAAAGCGCATCTTGCGCGGCGCGAGGTTGGCGATGAACACCACGTTGCGGCCCACCAGTTTCGCCGGCTCGCCATAAGCGGCGCGGATGCCCGAGAAGATCTGCCGCTTGCCCAGTTCACCCGCATCCAGTTCAAAGCGCAGCAGCTTGTCCGAGCCTTCGACGAATTCGCACACCAGCACCTTGCCAATGCGAAGGTCCAGTTTGGCGAAGTCGTCCATGGTGATGACGGCGGCGTCGGCGGTGGTGGTCGTTTCGGTCATGGGCTTGGGTGGGGCAGGCTTCTTGGCGGGTTTGGGGGCTTCGCTCGGGGCGAGGGAATCTTTCGATGCCTCGACCATCGCGGTGATGTGCTTGCCGTCGATGCGCGACAACAGTGCTTCGAACGAACCGATGACATGGCCGGGAAGTTCGCGGCGCGCATCATCGAAATGGGTTATGGGCGCGCGCAGGAAGATTTCCGCGGCGTCCACCGTGCGCGGCATGATCGGCTTGATCATGCCGGCGAGCAGCCGGAAGGCCTGCACGGCGAAGCTGCACACCTGGTGCAGGGCCTCGCGCTGGCTTTCGTCCTTGGCCATGGTCCACGGCGCGGTGGCGGCGATGTGTCCGTTGACGATGTCGGCCATGGCCACGAAACGGCGCGTGACTTCCGCCAGCTCGTCGTCGCGATAGAGCTGGGCCACGGGCTCGTACAGCGCCAGAAGTTCCTTCCACAGTGCGGCCTCGGTAGGCGCCAGGCTCGATGCGAGTTTCCCATCGAAGAACTTGTGTACGAAACCCGCGGTACGGCTGGCGATATTCACCCACTTGCCCACCAGATGCGAGTTCACTCGCTCCTCGAAGGCCTTCAGGTCAAGGTCGACGTCCACCGGTGCCGGGCTGAGCAGCGTGGCGAAGTAGTAGCGCAGCACTTCCGGGTGAAGACCCGAGTCCAGGTAGGTGCGCGCCTGGATGAAGGTGCCGCGCGACTTGGACATCTTCCCGCCGTTGACGGTGAGATAGCCGTTCACGTGCAGCGCCGTGGGCGTGCGCATCTTCGCCCCGTGCAGCATCGCCGGCCAGAACAGGCCGTGGAAATTGATGATGTCCTTGCCGATGAAATGGTGCAGTTCCGCGTCGCTGCCTTCGGCGAGGTAGGCGTCGAAATCGATGCCTTTCTCGTTGCACAGCGCCTTGAAGCTGGCCAGGTACCCCACCGGCGCATCCAGCCACACGTAGAAATACTTGCCTGGCGCGTCGGGAATCGGAAAGCCGAAGTAGGGCGCGTCGCGGGAGATGTCCCAGTCGCGCAGGCCCCCGTCGAGCCACTCCATGAGCTTGGCCACCACGCCCGCGTTCGCCACCGCGGCGCCATGGGTGGTCTTGCCCGCGAACCAGTCGCGCAGCAAGACCTCGAACTTGCCCAGCTCGAAGAAGTAGTGCTCCGAATCGCGCAGCACGGGCTTGGCACCGGACATCACCGAGTACGGTTCGATCAGGTCGGTCGGTGCGTAGGTGGCGCCACAGTTCTCGCAGTTGTCGCCGTACTGGTCGGCTGTGCCGCAGACCGGGCAGGTGCCCTTGATGTAGCGGTCGGGCAGGAACATGCCGCGTTCGGGATCGTACAGTTGCTTGATGTCGCGGCGGGCGATGAAGCCGCCGTCGCGCAGGCGCGTGTAGATCAGCGAGGCCAGTTCCTGGTTCTCGCTCGAATGCGTGGTGTGGTAGTAGTCGTAGCTGAAGCTGAAGTCGCGGAAATCCGCTTCGTGGCCTTCGCGGATGGCCGTGATGAAGGCTTCTGGCGTAACGCCTGCTTTTTCCGCCGCCAGCATGATCGGCGTGCCGTGCGCATCGTCGGCCGCCACGTAGTAAACCTCGTGGCCGCTCATGCGCTGCGAACGTGCCCAGATGTCGGCCTGGATATAGCCCAGCATATGGCCCAGGTGCAGCGGGCCATTGGCGTAGGGAAGGGCGTTCGTGACGAGGATGCGCGCCATGTCGGGACCGGGCGGGGAGTGACCGGTGATTATGGCATGTGCCCGGCGACCCTTGCAGTCGCCGGGGCTGGATTTGCGGTGTTATTCCTGGCGCAGCCAGACCTGGCTGCGACCCATCAGCGAGAAGCCGATGTAACCGCGTACGTTGAGCTTGCGGCCGCCATCGTCCAGGCTCATCTTCGCCTTGTAGATCTTGCCGTTCTTCGGATCCAGGATCTGCCCGCCGTTCCACTCATCGCCATCCTTCGATAGCCCCCAGAGGATGGTCATGCCCTCGATGGGCTTGTTCTTCCGTTCGCCGTCGCACTCCTTGCAGACGGGGTTCGGGCCGTCGTCGGACTTGAGCAACTTGATGATCTTGCCCTCCAGCTTGCCACCGGATTCGGTGATCTGGATCAGGGCCTTGGCCTCGCCGGTCTTGTCGTCGATGTTCTTCCAGGTGCCCACCGGCGTATTGAGCTCGGCGGCAAAGGTCGCCGCGGGCCCGGCCACCAGGGCCAGGGCGAAGGCGGCGCGGAACAGTACTTTCATGGATTCCCTCCGTACGCGTTGGTATGGAGGCCGAGACTGACCAGCGCGGCGGCGCCCGTCAAGCTGCACCGCGCCACTGGCATAATGGCGGGTCTTTCCAGCTTGCCGTCGCCATGCCTCACCCTGATGAAACCCTGGTTCGCCGCCTGGTCGGCGAGCTGACCGATCCGAACACCGGCCAGTCCATGGCCGCCGCCATCCGTGCCGTGGGCGTGGACGGCGACCGTGTTTCTGTTGACCTCCAGCTGGGTTACCCGGCTGCTGGGCACCTGGCCGAAACCGAGGCCACGGTGCGCGAAGCCCTGCTGGCCGATCCGTCGATCGCCGCGGCATCGGTCTCGGTCGCCTGGCGCGTGCATTCGCACAAGGTCCAGGGCCAGCTGGCGCCATTGCCCGGGGTGAAGAACATCATCGCCGTGGCCTCGGGCAAGGGCGGCGTGGGCAAATCCACGGTATCGGTGAACCTGGCGCTGGCCCTGGCCGCCGAGGGCGCTTCCGTTGCCATCCTCGATGCCGACATCTACGGGCCAAGCCAGCCGCGCATGCTGGGCCTCTCCGGCAAGCCCGGCTCACCCGACGGCAAAAGCATTACCCCGATGCGGGCGCACGGCCTGCAGGCGATGTCGATCGGCGTGCTGGTGGACGAGGACGCCCCGATGATCTGGCGCGGCCCGATGGTGACGCAGGCGCTGATGCAGCTGCTCACCGATACGCGCTGGGAGGCGGTGGATTACCTCATCATCGACCTTCCGCCGGGCACGGGCGACATCCAGCTCACCTTGAGCCAGAAGGTGCCGGTAGCAGGTGCGGTGATCGTCACCACGCCTCAGGACATCGCCCTGCTCGATGCGCGCAAGGCGCTGAAGATGTTCGAGAAGGTGGGCATCCCCACGCTCGGGATCGTGGAAAACATGTCCACGCACATTTGCTCGAACTGTGGGCACGAGGAACACATCTTCGGCGCCGGCGGCGGCGCCCGTATGGCGGCGGATTACGGCGTGCCGCTCCTTGGCGACGTGCCGCTGGACATCCGCATCCGCGAGCAGGCCGATGGCGGCACGCCCACCGTGGTGGCCGAGCCCGATGGGGACCTGGCCGCGCGTTACCGCGCCATCGCACGCCGCATGGCCGGCGCCTTGTCGCTGACGGCCCGCAACAAGGCCATTGCCTTTCCAAGTATCGTTGTCCAGAACACCTGACCGGAGTCTTTCGTGAGCATCAAATCCGATAAATGGATCCGCCGCATGGCCGAGCAGCACGGCATGATCGACCCCTTCGAGCCCGGACAGGTGCGCGAGCGCGACGGTTCGCGGCTGGTGTCGTATGGCACGTCCAGCTATGGCTACGACGTGCGCTGCGCCAACGAGTTCAAGGTGTTCACCAACATCAACTCCACCATCGTCGATCCGAAAGCCTTCGACGAGCGCAGCTTCATCGACGTCACGTCCGATGTCTGCATCATCCCGCCCAATTCCTTCGCCCTGGCGCGCACGGTGGAGTACTTCCGCATCCCGCGCAGCGTGCTCACCATCTGCCTGGGCAAGAGCACCTACGCCCGCTGCGGCATCATCGTGAACGTCACCCCGCTCGAGCCGGAATGGGAAGGGCACGTCACGCTGGAATTCTCCAATACCACCACCTTGCCCGCGAAGATCTACGCCAACGAAGGCGTGGCCCAGATGCTGTTCCTGGAATCGGACGAGATCTGCGAAACCAGCTACGCCGACCGGGGCGGAAAATACCAGGGCCAGCGCGGGGTTACGCTGCCCCACGCGTGAAATTGGCGTTTTCTGAACGCCGGTCCCGCCCACGGCGACCGGTCCGGCGTTCGGCGTTACACTTGGTCGTCCACTTTCCACCGCACCACGCAGGAGTTTTCGATGTCCCGTGTTCCTTCCCTGTTCGCACGCGTCGTGGGGCTGGCCGTGCTGGGCAGCGCACTGGCACTTACCGGCTGCTTCGGCAGATCCAAACCCGACGCGGTGCTCACCACCCAGGGCCAGTTCGACGAAACCATCAAGGCCTATAAGAGCGGCCAGTTCGTCGTGGATGGCGCCGTGCTCTCGGCCGCCGATACCGGCAGCCACTATGCGTACCTGAAGGACCAGGGCCGCCTGCCCAAGACCATCCTGCTGGTGCCCAGCGACGATTCGAAGGTCCGCGATGCGCACCTGGGCTTCATGGCCCGCATGCAGCTTGACTACGGCTTCACCGTTTACTACGACAAGAAGGGTGAGCTGGTTCGCTTGAATGCCGTGGAAGAAAAAGCCCGTGCCCTGGAAGATACCCACCAGCGCGCCCCATTGCCTGACGAAATGAAGGGTAAGGAAGCCAGTAGCGGTGGTTACGATCCGCAGAACTCCGGCCAGCAGCGCGGCTACTGATCGCGAATGTTCGGGTAAAAAGGCGGCGGCCCGCATGGCCGCCGCCTTTTTTTATGGGTTGCCGTCCGGGTCTTCCGGCAGCCCGGAGAGTACGGCGGCAAGCTCTGCCACGCGGGCCTGGCGCTCTGCCGGTGTATAGGGTGTAGCCGGGCCGCTGCCCCAGACCGGCCCGGGCCATGCGGCATCGCCTTCGCGCCGCGCCACCACATGCACGTGCAACTGCCGCACGATATTGCCGAGCGCGCCGATATTGAGCTTGTCGCAGGGAAAGACCGAACGCAGGGCTTCGCCTGCCAGTTCCACCTCCTGCCACATCAGCGCGCGCTCGTCGGCGGGGAGATCGGTAACTTCCACCAGAGCCGCTTGCCGCGGCACCAGCACCAGCCAGCCGAAGCGCGCGTCGTCCATCAGGCGCACGCTGCATAACGCAAGCTCCGCCACGGGCACCGTGTCGGCAGCCAGCCGCGGGTCGAGCGCCAGGCTCACGCCAGGTTCTTCTCGAAGAACGCCATCGTGCGGTCCCAAGCCAGCTTCGCGCTGGGAGCGTCGTAGCTGCCGCGTGCATCGCAGTTGAATCCATGGTCGGCGGGGTACACATAGGTGTCCATCTGCGGCATCAGCTCGCGGTGCTTGGCCACCATCTCAGGAGGGATGGAATGGTCTTTCTCGCCGAAGTGGAAGATTACCGGTGCCTGCGGCGTTTCGGTCAGGAACGGCACGTTGCGCGAGCCGTAATAGCTGGACGAAGGCAGCCCCAGACGCAGTGCCGCCATCAGCGCGATGGTGCCACCCCAGCAATAGCCCACGGTGCCGATCTTGCCGGCTTCGGAAATCGTGCTGGCGGCCACTTCCACGTCGTAGAGCGCCCGCAGCAGGCCCAACTCGCTGATCAGCTTGACGCCCTTGGCCATGCCGTCCTGGTCGTAACCCAGTTCCACATCCCGTTCGACGTGGTCGAAAACGGCTGGGGCAATGGCTGTGTACCCGGCCTCGGCGTAGCGGTCCACGATGCTGCGGATGTGCGCATTGACGCCGAAAATCTCCTGGATCACCACGATGCCGCCCTTCGGCTTGCCCTTGGGCGTAGCGAGGTACGCGCCGATTTCCTTGGAAGAAGAGGTATCGAGTTTGACGTGCTTGCCCATGGTGGGAATTCCTGTGGGGGGACTCTCCCTAGCTTAACCCGCCGGAAGTGACGGGAAAGCTGGCGTATAATCACCCGTTTACGCTCACTTTGCAGGTACTTGCGCCATGACCCAGGCGACCCAGAAAATCGGCTTCGTCAGCCTCGGCTGTCCCAAGGCGCTGGTGGATTCCGAACGCATCCTCACCCAGCTGAAGGTCGAGGGCTACGAGATCGTGCCCAGCTACGGCGAGGCCGATGCCGTGGTAGTCAACACCTGCGGTTTCATCGACGCCGCCGTGCAGGAATCGCTCGACGCCATCGGCGAGGCGCTGCACGAGAACGGCAAGGTGATCGTCACCGGGTGCTTGGGCAAACGCTCCGAGCTGATCCGTGAAGCCTATCCGGAAGTATTGGCCATCAGCGGCCCGCAGGATTACGCATCGGTGATGGGCGCGGTGCACCAGGCCCTGCCGCCGGCGCGCAACAAATTCTTCGACCTGGTGCCCGACATCGGCGTGAAGCTCACGCCCAAGCACTACGCGTACCTGAAGATCTCCGAAGGCTGCAATCATCGCTGCAGCTTCTGCATCATCCCCTCGATGCGCGGCGACCTGGTCAGCCGTCCGGTGGACGAAGTGCTGATGGAGGCGGAAAAGCTCGTCCGCGGCGGCGTGAAGGAATTGCTGGTGGTGTCGCAGGACACCAGCGCCTATGGCGTGGACGTCCGTTATGCCGAGCGCGAATGGCGCGGTAAGTCGTACCGCACGCGCATGACGGAATTGTGCGAGGGCCTGTCCGAACTCGACGCCTGGACGCGGCTGCACTACGTGTACCCGTATCCGCACGTTGATGAAGTAATGCCGCTGATGGCGGCCGGAAAGGTGCTGCCGTACCTGGACATCCCCTTCCAGCATGCAAGCCCCCGCATCCTGAAACTGATGAAGCGCCCGGGCAACGTCGACCGCACGCTCGAGCGCATCAACAACTGGCGTAAACTCTGCCCCGACCTCACCATCCGCAGCACCTTCATCGTCGGTTTCCCCGGCGAGACGGATGCCGAGTTCAATGAACTGCTGGATTTCCTGCGCGAGGCCGAACTCGACCGCGTTGGTGCATTCGCTTATTCCCCGGTGGACGGCGCACGCGCCAACGAATTGCCCAATCCGGTGTCAGAAGAATTGAAGGAAGACCGCCTGGAGCAGTTCATGGCGGTGCAGGCGGAAATTTCCGCCGCCAAGCTGCAGCGCAAGATTGGTCGCACGCTCAAGGTGCTGGTGGACAGCGCCGACGCCGATGGCGCGGTGGCGCGCTCGGCGGCCGATGCGCCGGAGATCGACGGCTCGGTACGCATCGAGGACGGCAGCCACCTCAAGGCCGGGCAGTTCGTTGATGTCGTCATCGACGACGCCGACGAACATGACCTCTTCGGCCATCTCGCCTAGCCGATGCGTTACGTGGCGCCCACGCGCGAAGCGCTCGATGCGCGCGTGCTTGGGCGTCATCCACTTGATACCTGGTCGCAGGCTTACGCTTTCCTTGGCGGTGCTTCCTGGCCCTCGATCGAGGTGCTCAATGCGCAGCTTCCCGAGTCCATGCCGCAGCGCTTCGTGGCGCAGACCCCGCAGCTCCTGGCCGATGGCCTGCACTACGAGGAGCGCATCGCCCTCACCGGTGCCATCGCCACGCGCGAATGCAATTGGCACGATCTCTTCAATGCCCTGGTATGGATGCGCTATCCGGCCCTCAAGAAGGCGTTGAACCTGCGGCAGGTTGCCGAGATCGCCGTGATGGGGCGCCGCGAGCGCTCGCGGCCGCAGTGCGCGCTTACCCATTTCGACGAAGCAGGCATCGTGGTCCGCCTGCGTGAGCCGGCGATGATCGACGCCTGGGATGCGCACGATTGGGAAACGCTTTTTCGTGGTCATCGCCAGGCATGGCTGAACGGGGATGCCACGGTGAACGTGTTCGGCCACGCCTTGCTTGAACACGCGCTCACACCGGGCAAGCTGCTGGTGGGCAAGGCCATGGTGTTCCTGGGCGATTCGGGCGACGCCCTCGATGCCTGCGCTGCCGCGATCAATGGCGGTCACGCGCTCAACGATCCACAGGAATTGCGGCCTTTTCCGCTCAGCGGATTGCCGGGCTGGCATGACGATGGCGATGCCGCCGACTTCTATCGCATCACGCCTTGCTTCCAGCCCAGGCGTGCGGAAAGGACATATCCGCCGGTCCGGATGGTGACCTAGGCGTACTCGATGGAGACCACGCAAAAGCGCGTGGGACCGGCAGGCAGTTGCGCTTCGAAATCGTCGTCGACGTGTTTCTTCAAAAGTGCGGTCGCCATCGGCGAATCCACGCTGATCCAGCCGCGCCTGGCATCGGTTTCATCCGGGCCGACGATGCGATACACCACCATCTCGCCCGTGGCCTCGTTCTCCAGCGTCACCGTGGCGCCGAAGAACACCGCGTTGCGATCGGTCGGCCCGCTTTCGGCGACTTTCAACGACGGGATGCGCTTGGACAGGTACCGCGCCCGGCGATCAATCTCGCCGAGCTGTTTTTTCCGATAGATGTACTCGGCATTCTCCGAGCGGTCGCCCTCGGCTGCGGCCGCCGCCAGGGCCTTGACCACTTCCGGTCGTACGGTATGCCAAAGATGGTCCAGTTCGCTTTTGAGCCGTTCGAAACCTTCGCGCGTGATGATGGCCGTTGAGCGCGGGGCAGGCGGTCGCCAGCGCGTCATGCCTTGTCGCCCCGTGGTAGGGCAGGCAGGCCGTCGATGTCGGCAAGCAGTTCATCCACCTGCGGCAGCATCGGATGGTCGGGCCATTCGGCGCGGGTGCGCAGCAACAGGCCGCGCGCGGTGGAGGTTTCTTCCAGGCGCAGCATCATCCTGGCAGCCAGCAGCGCATACCACGGTGCTTCATAGTCTTTCGGCCACAGGCGCACGTAGCCCATCGCCAGCTGGCGCGCGAGGCGCGGCATGCCCAACTGGCCCGCCTTGTCGGCCAGCGGCCCGGCGGTGCGTGGATCGTCCGGGATGAAGGCCGGGTCCACCGCCTGGCAATCCTGCACCACCCCCAGGGCTTTGGTGAGGTCGCCGGCAGCGATCAACTGGGCTATCCAGATCTGACCATGCACCAGCAGCTCCGCGCGGCGTCCCGCGCGTCCGAGGAATTCGCGGTAGCGCGTGTGGAGGAAGGTCGGCGCGCCGCCTTCCTGGATGCGCTCGGTAAGCATGCCCGTGGCCGCGGCGAGGTCGCTCGTGGCCAGGGTATCGGCGCGATCGAGCAGTTCCTCGTCGGCACCCTTGCCCATCGCCCGGTTCAACACATCCGCCTGCGGCGAATGTCCCAGGCGGTCGGCGTGCGCATACATCAACGCGCCCATCAGGTGGAAGTTGAGCACCGTGGCGTAGTTGGCCACCAGGTAAAACGGCAGGATCGAGACGATCCTCGGCAAGATGCCCACTACGGTGAGCTGCAGCATCACCTGTATCCCGGCGATGGCCAGGTAGATCCCCGCCATCAGGAAATAGGGCGCACCGAAGCGGTTCACCGTGGCCAGCCATTGCAACGGGTTCAACGCCGACAGCGCGCCGTCGCCGAACGCCAGCGACATCGAGATCGCCGGCAGGAAGAACACCAGCACCACGCCAAGTACCAGCGCGCCAGGGCCCCAGAAGATGGGCATCATCAGCAGGTAGAGCACCGTTACCACCTGCACGCCGATCAGCACTGCCGCCGCGCCGCCGCCGGCATCGCCGGCAAATTCCGGCGGCAGGGCATAACCATCGGCGGTATGGCGAAGGCAGGCGAAGGAATACTTGTACAGCGCGCCCCAGCACAGCAGCGAGAACACCAGGCCGAACACCGGGAGCAACGTGAGGTACTGGGCGAAGGCCAGCGCCACCACGGTGGTGAGGGCCGCCGGCTGCAGCGGGTAGGCGAAGGCAGCGGGAAAGCGCTCGGAGAAGCGTGCCCCCGCTTCGATCGTCGGCTGGACCGGCATCAGCGCTTGCCGCCGAAAATACCGCCCAGGATGCCTCGGACGATCTGCTGGCCCACCTTCGAGCCCGCCGTGCGCACCACCGATTTGGCCATGGTTTCGATCATGCCTTGGCGACGGCCGGTACCGAGCATTGCATCGCGGATCATGCCGCCCCAGTCGCTTCCTGCTTGCGCCGGTGCGCCTGCCTTGCCGGCAGGCGCCGCCACCGGCGGGGCCTCGGCGGCCTTTTCACTGGCCCGGCGGGCAAGCATTTCGGCGGCCGAATCGCGGTTCACCGTGGTGTCGTACTTCCCGCTTACCGGCGAGCGCGACTTCACCTGGGCGCGTTCGTCGTCGGTGATCGCGCCGATGCGGCAGGTGGGCGTACTCACCAGGATCTGCTGCACCGGGCAGGGCACGCCGCCTTCGCCGAGCGTCGAGGCCAGCGCCTCGCCCACGCCCAGTCCGCCGATGGCGGCGACAACGTCAAGCTTGGGGTTGGCAACGAAGGTCTCGGCCGCGGCCTTCACCGCTTTCTGGTCGCGCGGAGTAAAGGCGCGCAGCGCATGCTGCACGCGGTTGCCGAGCTGGCCCAGGATGTCGCCAGGAACGTCGTCGGGATTCTGCGAGCAGAAGTACACGCCCACGCCCTTCGAACGGATCAAGCGCACCACCTGCTCCACCCGTTGGCGCAAAGCCGGCGGCGCATCGTCGAACAGCAGGTGCGCTTCGTCGAAGAAGAACACCAGCTTGGGTTTGTCCAGGTCGCCGGCTTCCGGCAGCGCTTCGAAGAGTTCGGACAGCAGCCACAGCAGGAAGGTGGAATAGAGCCTGGGGTTGAGGATCAGGTCCTGCGCGGCCAGCACGTTGATCACGCCGCGGCCGCTCATGTCCTGGCGCATCAGGTCGGCCAGTTCGAGCGCCGGTTCACCGAAGAAATGATTGGCGCCGGCCTGCTCGAGCTTCAGCAGCGAGCGCGTGATGGCGCCCACGCTCTGCTTGCTCACCAGCCCGTACTTGGTGGAGATATCCGCCGCGTGCTCCGCCGTGAACCCGAGCAGCGCGCGAAGGTCATCCATGTCCAGCAGCAACAGGCCTTGTTCGTCCGCCAGGCGGAAGACGATCTCCAGCACGCCTTGCTGGGTGTCGTTCAGTTCCAGGATGCGGCCGAGCAGGGTGGGGCCCATCTCCGAGACGGTCGCCCGCACCGGGTGGCCGAGCTTGCCGAAGAGGTCCCAGAACACCACCGGGTTCGCGCCTGGCTGCCAGCCGGCCAGTTCGAGCTTGTCCAGTCGTGCCTTGAGCTTGTCGCCCGCCGGTGCCGCGGCCTGCGAGAGCCCGGCCAGGTCGCCCTTGGCGTCGGCCAGGAAGCAGGGCACGCCCAGTTTCGAGAATCCCTCGGCCATCAGCATCAGGCTGACCGATTTGCCGGTGCCGGTAGCCCCGGCGATCATGCCGTGGCGATTGCCGTAGCGGGGGTCCAGCTCGATGCTGGCGGAGGCGTTGCGCCCGATGAATATTCCCGACATGGTGTTTCTCCCGTGGCTGCGGTGGATTCTAGCCGTGCAGGCGCGTAAGGTGCCCGCATCATTGCCGCGGGTTGTGCTTGTGCCGTCGAAGTCGTTGCGTTCGCTTTCCCTGCTGCCGCTCGCCGCGGCCATCGTTGTCCTGGCCGGTTGCGCGGGCAGCCCGGCGCCCAAGGCTGGCGCGCCAACCGCCGTCGATGCCCTTTACGCCCAGCTCGACCAGGCCAGCAAGGGCTATGAGACGGCGATCGAGCAATCCCGCCAGGGCGACAACGCGGGTTCCGTGCGCACCCTGGACGCCTCGATGAATGCGCTCAAGGACATCGCCGCGCGCTGCACGCCGGCCTCCGGCTGCGACCCGCAGCGGGTGCTGAGCGTCTACGATCGCCTGCTGCGACTGAAGGACGCCAACTTCATCGCCGGCGAGGAGGACGACACCATCGCCGAAGCCCCCGATACGCAAACCAGCCTCGGTACCTCGCCGATCAGCACGACGATCCCCCAGGTGCAGCGCAGCGTCACCATGCTGCGCGGGCAGAAGCTCTCGGACATGGTGGCGATGAATGGGCCGGTGAAGGCGGCACTGGAGATGTGGCTTACCCAGTGGCGCCCGCAGCTGATGGACGCCTACGTCAACTACCAGTACCTGCGCGCCCAGATGTGGCCGGAATACCAGAAGGCTGGCCTTCCCGAGGCGGTGCTCTTCGGCATCCTTGCCAAGGAATCCGGCGGCAAGGTGCATGCGGTATCGCGGTCGGGTGCTTCCGGGCCGCTGCAGTTCATGTACGCCACCGGCATCCGCTTCGGGCTTTCCAGTGCCGATGGCTTCGACCAGCGTTTCGACCCGCAGCTGGCCGCGCGCGCGAACGCTGCCTACCTCGACGAGCAACTGGCCCAGTTCAACAACAATCTCGAGCTCACCCTGGGTGCGTACAACGCGGGCGAGGGGCGCATGCGCCGGCTGGCCCAGCAATACCCCTCGGCGGACTTCTACGATCCGCAGATCTACAACCAGCTCTCGCCTGAAACACGCGAATACGTGCCCATGGTGCTGGCTGCAGCGTGGCTTTTCCTGCACCCGGAGAGTTATCACCTTAATTTTCCCAAGGTCGATGGCGTGCCGGGCTCCATCACCCTGCAGCGGCCGGCTTCGATCAGCGAGCTTACGGTTTGCCTTGGCGGCGCCGGAGGCATGAACGAGGGTTGGTTCCGCACCCTGCGCAACCTCAATCCGCGGCTGGATCCGCAGGTGCCCCAGCCCACCGGCTCGCGCCTGGCCGTGCCTGTAGCGCTGGAGAAGGCTTATGCGGCCAGCTGCACATCGGGACCCTGGCCGATCCTGGCCAACGACCTGCACACGGCGGTCAAGCCCGTGGTAATCGACCCGCCCGTCGCGGCACCCGTGGTGGCGTCGCGCCCGCACGGCACGCGCAGCTACAAGGTCCGGCGCGGCGATACGCTCGCCGGCATCGTGCGCAAGCTCGACTGCACCAGCGTGGAAGAAGTGGCGAAAATGAACGGCATTTCAGGGCACCACCTGAGCCCGGGCCAGACGCTGCGGGTGCCGACCTGCCGCTAAGCGGCGAGGGTTTCTAGTTCACCGACATGCTGTTGCCGTTGCCCATCCAGGCGACGGTGGCGTCGGTGGGCTGCTCCACCTCGCGAAACTGGCGCAGCACCGTGATGATGCCCCGATGCAGGGTGAGCATCTGTGGATCCTTCGAACCACGGCTTTCGTGGAAGACCACGGCGATCCACAGGGCGATGCCGCGCATCCGCGCCTGCATGCTTTCCGACCGGGCGCGGACCAGACCGACGTCCGCGCCAGTGCCGATGTCACCGGGCGGGTGGTTTTCCGGCGTGCCGTAGAGGACGGGGGATTCGGACTTTCCGGCAAGATCGAGTTCACGGCGAACCAGGATGGCCAATTGCGGCTGCATGCGCGGCGGCAGGCCGTCGATCAGCTTCTGGATTTCCGTCAACTGCCTGCGCAAACGCATGGCACGGTTGAACGCCACCAACCGGTTCATCAGTCGCATCTTGGTTCCCCGAACACGCGTGAGACTTAACTGAACCGAGAATAACAATCATGTTCGGCAAATGCACGCCTAATTGGTCACAAGATGACCAGCCGGGTCACTTCTTTTTCGCGTTTGCCCCGTTTTGGGGAATTGCATGACTTAATAACCGCCGATCCGCTGGCCGACCCGGACCACCTGGTCCGGGCTGAGGTTGTCCAGCATCACCCCCTCGGGGAACAGCAGGATCACCGTGGAACCCATGTTGAAGCGGGCCATCTCGGCGAACCGTTCCAGGTGGATGCCGCGGCCCTTGCAATCACGAACCTTGATGGCGTGAGCATAGGGCGGGATGGTCAGGCCGTCCCACACCGTGGCCACGCTCGAGACCAGGATGGCGCCAACCATCACCGAGGCGAACGGGCCGCGCTCGCCGACGAACTGGCAGACCAGTCGCTCGTTGCGCGCGAACAGGCGCGGGATGGCCTGCACCGCGAAAGGGGCCACGCTGAAGATGCGGCCAGGCACGTGGACGGTGCGCTCCAGTTCCCCGCCGAAGGGCATGTGCACGCGATGGTAGTCGCGTGGCGACAGGTACACGGTGACGAAGCTGCCGTTCCGGTAGGGCGCGGCCGCAGCCTCGTCGCCCAGGAGCTCGACGGCCGTATACGACTGGCCCTTGGCCTGGAAGATCCGCCCGTCCTCGATGCGACCGGCCTGGCTGATCCGGCCGTCGGCGGGGCTCAGGATGGCCAGGGGATCCGGATCGGCCGAGCGCGCGTCGGCGCGCAGCTTGCGGGTAAAGAAGGCATTGAAGTGCTGGTAGGCGCCCGGATCGGGCTGGGCCGCCTCGTGCATGTCCACCTGGTAAGCCTGGACGATTCGGCCGATGAGGAAATCCTTCCAAGGACGCCATGTCCAGCGGGTCGCCCAGTAAACGACGCGGGACAGCGCGCGGTGGGGAAGGATGTATTGCAGCAGGACCTTGGGCTTCATCGCCCGAAGTATATCGGCAGCGCTGCCTTTCCCCCATCAAATACTCGCGAACACATCCAGTTCACCCATTCCAGATCACCCTCGCTCCACGGCGCCCGTTGACCGCCGCCTTTTCCACAGGGGACATTCGCCCATTGGCCACCTCGATTGGCCCGGGCGCTCATGGATCCTAGTGGGGAGTTTCCATAGTGAACGACTGCCACCTCTCCCGCCGCGCCCTGGCCTGTGCCGTGGCGCTTTGCTTCATGGGCGCCGTACAGGCGCAGAACGTCACCCTTGCGGCTTACACTCCGCAGGTCAACGACAACCTCGTGGGCGCGACCATCGTTGCCGGCGGCGCCACGGTGAACCTTTCCGGGCCCCAACGTTTTGCCGCCGGCACCGATGGCAGCGTATCGGCCACGTTGGCATCGTTGCGCGACACAGGGCGCATCATTTCCGGATCGCAGTGGATCGGCGCGACGCGGTTGTCCCCAGGGCCGCAGTCGTTCGGGGTGACCGTTCCCGATCCGATCACCGGTGGCAATCGCGTGGTGTCGACTTACGCCACCGCCAACCTCGTGGAAATCGCTCCGGTGGACTACACCACGACCGTGCCCGATGTGGTGCTGGTCAATGGCGGGCAGTACATCAACATGCGGGTGGGTACCGTCACATCCGCCGGCGGCACCATGAACGTGGGCATCGGCACCACGAGCAGCGGGCCCACCGCCGCCGCAAACGGCTGGACCATCAACGCCAAGCAGACGTCGATGTTCTACGCCGACGGAACGGCAGGCAATGCCAGTGCGATCAACTGGAACTCGATCAATCGCATCACTTTCGGCGGTACGGCGGCTACACCCAACGTTCCGGACCGGCTGTTTGCCGTGACCAACGTGGTGACCTATGGCGGCACGTTCAACGTAACGACCGTCGACGGCGTGACCACCTCGCATACGGTGACCAACGCCACGCAATTGCAGGCCTACAACAATTTCCTGATCGCCCAACTGCAGACGGGCAACCTGGACCCAGCCAGGTACAACACTGAATTCAACAAAGCCGTATCCACAGTCACCCAGAACATCGATTACAACATCACAGCCACCGGCAGTACTGATGAGGTGTTCCAGCCCATAGGCCTGCGCGTGGTCGTGCATGCCGTTGGCGCCCAGGCCCGCGGTACCGTGGCGGCGCCCGCACAGCTGGAAGTGGTCAATTCCAATGGCGGCGCCATGCGCGCCGAGCAGGGCGCCACCATCACCAATAACGGTGCACTATCGACCACGCACACCACCGGCGACGGCACCACGATGCTGGCGACTTCCGGAAGCCATGTGGTCAACAACGGCGTCCTCAACAACGGGCTGTTCCGCAATGGCTCAGCCGCCCCCGTGGGCAGTTCCTTCAGCGGATTTGGCGTGGACTTGAGCGGCGCGAGCGATTTTTCCAATACCGGGGTGCTCAACCTGGCGCTGGGCACGACCAACGGGGCTGGAGCGGCGGTGGGTGTGCGCGTGTCCGGTGGATCGAGCGCCAGCAACAGCGGAGTCATGAATCTTGGCGTGACCGGCTCGCGCTCCAACGGTTCACTGACAGGCGTGCGTATCGATGATGCTGCCAGCACGTTCACCAATCAGGCCAATGGGCTGATCTACCTGGGGCGTGCACCGCAATTCACCGCCGGCGCCACGGTCGCGGACATCGCGCTGAACCAGCAGGCGCTTTCCACCGGAATCACCGTCAACGCCAATGCACGTGCCACGAATGCCGGGCGCATCGTCATCGGCACGCTCACGCAGAATGCCGCGGCAATCAACATCAATGGTGCGCCGACCGCGATCATTCACAACGACGGGGTGATCGACGTCAATGGCAATGCGGCCACCGTGCCCAGGCTCAACGTGGGCATGCTCGTGACCAACGCAGGCGCAGGTACTGGTGGCGACATCGCCAATGCCGGCACCATCAATCTCAATGGCGTCAATGGCATCGGTATCCAGCTGCTCAGTACCGGTACGGCGTCGTCCGCAGCATCGTCGGCCGGAACCATCAACGTGGCCGGCGGCGCCGACCCGGGCAGCGGCACGCGGAATTACGGCGTATGGGCCGAGGGCCAGGGCACAGGAACCTCCACCGCCAACGTCGGTGGCGCGGTGAACCTGCTGGGCACCGGTGCGATCGGCATCCATGCGCGCGGGCGCGCCACGGTCAACGTGGCCGCCACGTCGGTGCCGACCTTCGCCGGCACCGACGAGATCGGCTTCTTTGCCTATGGTCCTACGGCGAAGATCAATGTTGCCCCGGGCGCGGTGCTCGATGTCACCACGACGCGCTCGAACCTCTTCCGGCTCGAAAATGGGGCTACGTTCGATGGTACGGGGCTCACCGTGCGAGCTTCCGGTGCCAACAGCGTCGCGGTTCTGGGCACCGGCGCATCGGGTACCACGGTCAACACGCGCGATGCTATCGTCAACGTCGACGGTGCCGGGGCGACGGGCGTCCTGGTCGAAGGCGGTGCGATCGGCACCATCGATGCCGCTACCAGGATGAACCTCACGGGCACCGGCGCCGTGGCCGCGATCGTCGACGGCCAGAAGCACGACTTGTTCGGCAAGAACAGCGGCTCGCCCGTGGCGAGCACCACCCTGACCACGCTGGCCGCGCTCAATTCTGCCGCGCCCAGCCTTACCGGCTACGTTGCACGCAACAGCGGTAAGCTCAGCAACAGCGGCAACATCGCCTTCAGCGGGGCAGGAAGTACCGGCATCCTGGTACAGTCCGGCGCCACCGCTACCAATGGCGGGAATATCTCCGTGACCGACGGCGGCACCGGTATCCGTGCCGATGCCACGGGCGCCACGTCGGCGACTACTGCCAACAACACCGGCCAGCTCACCATCGCCGGCGGCAGCACCGCCGCACGCACGCGCGGCGCCGTGGTGCAGGGCGCGCTTGCCGTGGTCAACCTCAATGCCGGCTCGACCCTGCAGATGACCGGCCAGGGCGCGATCGGCGCCGAGGCGGCGGGAGGCACGCTGAATGTGGCGGCCGCTGTCGCGCCGACCTTTGGCAGCACCGACCAGATCGCCTTCCATGGTGCGGGGGCGGGATCGAAGATCAACAGCGCGCTCACGGCACTCAACGCCAACACCGCGCGAAGCACCATCTACCGGCTCGACGATGGCGCCGCGCTTGCCCAGTCGGCAGCCTCTACGCTCACGGCATCCGGCGACGCCTCGCGTGCGCTGGTTGCCTCGGGCACGGGCACCAATGTCACCCTTGCCAACTCCGCGATCACGGTTACCGGCAATGGCGCGGCGGCGATGGAGTCGCGCGGCGGTGCCATGGCGACGCTGGGTGCCGGGTCGTCCGTGGTGTTGTCGGGGCCGGCGTCGCTGGGGGGCATCGTGGATGGCCAGTTGGTGGACCTGACTGGTGCAAGCGTTGGCGCGCCCGTGGCGACCAAGCTGACCAATCAGTCGTCGGTGACCGGTGCCGGTGCCGGTACCATCGGATTCATTGCACGGAACCTGGGCAGTTTCATCAATAGCGGTACGGTTGACCTTTCCGGTGCCGGTGCCACGGGCGTGGTGGTGCAGGCCGGCGGCACGCTGGCCAACAGCGGGCTGGTGCATGTCAGCAACGGCACGGGCGTCCTTGTCGATGGCACCGGGACCCAGAACCTGTCCCCGGGCGGCCGTATCACGGTCGACGATGGCGTTGCCGCGATCCGTGTGCAGAACGGCGCCGCACTTACCATCGGCAGCGGCGACACCACGATTACCGCCGGTGGCGCGGCGCACGGCATCCTGGTGGATGCGGGGACAGCCTCGTTGACGGCATCTGGTTCCACGATCACCACGCTGGGCACCGGCAACGGCATCGAGAACGCCGCCGAGATCGGCGCCATCCAGCTCAACAATGTCACGTTCAACGTGGCCGATGGTGCGGGCCTGCGTACCTCCACGGCGATCGATCCGTCATCCACGGTCACCTTCAATGTCACCGGAAGTGGCGTTGGTTACGCCTATCGCCACGCCGACGGCTCACCCGGCAGCGAAGACCTTTCCTTCGGTGCGGGCTATCTCGCCCAGGTGACCGGGGCCGGTGGCATCGGCCTGCAGGCGCTGACGACGGGCAACGTCACCACCGCTGCCACCGCCAATGTCACCCATGCCTTGGGTGGTGCCGCACTGGTGGCGGGAACGGCTGCGTCTACCACCAACACCGGCACACTTACCTCATTGAGCACCGTTGCACCCGTGGTGGACCTGTCCAATGGCAACGGTACCTCGTTCACCAACTCAGGCACCATCACTGCGCGCGACCACACGGGCATCGCCATCGCCGGCAGCGCGGGGAACGACAACGTCACGCTTGGTGCGGGTACGCTTCGCGGCGAAGTTGCCACCGGTGCAGGCACGGACAGCTTTGCATGGACAGGCGGAAGCCTCGAGGGGGGCCTGACCATGGGCACCGGGCCAGGCAACACGGCGCTGGTGCAGGGCGTGGATCTCGCCAATACGTACCATCTGTTGTCAGGCTCAGGCAGCGGCAATGCGTTGACCCTTTCGAACATTCAGTCACGTGGCGGTTCGTTCGCCAGCGACGATCTTGCGCAAGGGGTGAACTTCGGCAGCGGCTGGAACACCATCGATTTCCATGACGGAACAGCATTCACCCTCACCGCCAGCCTGCAGCTTGCCGGCAGCGACGTGGACATCGATGGCACGTCCACGCTGTTCGCCGGCGACAACGTCCATCCCGTGGTGTCATCGCCGACGCCTCTGGCGGCGAACCTGACCAATGCAGGCACCATCGACCTCACCAACGGTGCCGGTTCGCCGGGCAATACGCTCACCATCGACGGCCAGTACATCTCGGGCGGCGGTAGCCTGCTGCTGGGCAGTACCCTCAACGAAGGCGGCATGCTAAGCGTGCAGCAGACCGATCGGATGCTGGTGAACGGAAATGTCACCGTACCGGGAGGGCCCACCATCATTTCGGTGGCGCCAACCAGCGCCAGCTCCGGTGCACTGACGGACTTCAATCACAATAGTGCCGCCGATTCTACCGAGGGCATCTCGCTGGTACAGGTGGGTGGTACTTCCACCGCCGATGCCTTCAGGCTGAAGGGCGGCTACGTGGCAGCGGGGCCCTGGCAATACGTGTTGTATGCGTTCGCGCCCGGCGCCGCCGATGCCAGCCAGCGTGTGGTGGGCGGTGCCACGGTGAGCAACCGGTTCTGGGACTACCGCCTGGCTAATCTCTATGTTTGCACCGAAAACTGCACGCCGGTGACTCCGCAAACTCCCGCGGCTACGCCACCACCTGGCGCGCCGGCCAATCCGGTGCTGCCGGAAGTGCCCGTGGGGACGGTGACATCCACGCCGCCGCCGTCCGCTCCGCTGAACGACGGCTGCGTCAGTGATGGCGTGGACAGTTGCGCGCCAGGGCGACGCGCGGTGACGCCCCAGGTGCCTGCCTATATCTCCACGCCTACGGCCCTGCTGGGCTTCTCGTACCAAACGATGGACAACCTGCACAAGCGCCTGGGCGAAATCCGTCAGGCCTCGCAAGGCCCCGAAGGCACTGGCGGCGAGGTATTTGCGCGCTACATCGGTGGCGACTACCGCTACGACACCGATCGCTCCTTCCAGCAGTACGGCTACGACTTCGACCTGGACACGCATGCCTTCCAGGTGGGCACGAACATCCTGGATCTCGATGGCAACAGCGGTACGCTGCGTGGCGGGGTGGCGTTCACTCATGGCACCACGCGCCTGGACCCGCATGCACTGGACGGCGACAGCCACGGCAAGTTCACCAGCAACAGCTTCGCCATGTTCGTCACCTGGGAACATGCCAATGGCTTTTATGTCGACGCCATGGCGTCCGGCGACCGCCACAGCGGGGACATTAGCACGCCCATGCGCGGCGTGGACATGGCCCATGTACGCGCGAACGGCTGGAATGGATCGGTGGAGGCCGGGTATCCGTGGCGCCTGGACAGCGGTTACGTGATCGAACCGCAGCTGCAGCTGACCCGGCAGCACCTGCAGACCGACAGCCTTGTCGACGTGGACCAAAGCACGGTGGCCTGGCACGACATCGACCAGGTGGTCGGCAGGGCAGGCGTGCGGGTATATCGCACCTGGGACAATGGCGACGGACGGCAGCGCACGCCCTATGTGCGGCTGAACTACCTGCAGGGCTGGGGAGACCGGCCACAGGTGACGGTTGGCACCGTCGGCACGGACATCTCGCAGGGGTTCGACGGGGGCCGCTATGGCCGCGCCGTGGAACTTGGCGTCGGTGGTACCTGGGCCTTCAATCGCATGTTCTCGGTGTACGGTGAAGGCGACTACCAGAAGGAACTGAATGATACCGGCATGCGCGGGTGGGGCCTGACCCTGGGCGTTCGACTGGAGTTCTGAGCGCCTCACCCTGACCCCCAACCCACCGTCCCCTATACTTGCCGCCTTGACCCTGGCTGCAAAGCACCCCCGTGACCGACGAACTTGCCACCATTATCGATTTCATCCGCTACGCGGCCAGCCGGTTCTCCGCCGCGGGCCTGACCTTCGGCCACAGCCACGACAACCCGATCGACGAGGCTACCCACCTGGTGCTGGCCGCGGTGCACCTGCCGCCGGATATCCCCCCGGCTTATGGCGCCGGCAGGCTCACCCGCGATGAGCGCAGCAAGCTGCTGGCGCTGATCGAGCGGCGCGTCACCGAGCGCCTGCCCGTGGCATATCTGGTGGGTGAAACCTGGTTCGCCGGCATGAAGTTCAAGAGCGACCACCGTGCGCTGGTACCGCGCTCTCCCATTGCCGAGCTCATCGAAGGCGGGTTCTCCCCGTGGCTGGACGGCCGGTCGGTGGAGCGCGCGCTGGACATGTGCACGGGTTCGGGCTGCATCGGCATCGCCATGGCCGAGTACAACCCTGACTGGCGGGTGGACATCGCTGACATCAGCCCCGAGGCGCTGTCGCTGGCGCGCGAGAACATTATTTTCCAGCACGCCGACCGCGTACGCGCGGTACAGAGCGACCTGTTTGCAGGACTCGCCGGTGAAAAATACGATCTGATCGTATCCAATCCGCCGTATGTTACCCACGATGAGTACGCGGCTCTTCCGCCTGAATACAGCCACGAACCTGCCCTTGGGCTGACTTCCGGCGATGATGGACTTGATCTCACCTTGCGCATGCTCGACGAGGCCGCCGATCACCTTACCGACGATGGCCTGATCATCGTGGAAGTGGGCGACAGCGAGCGGGCGTTGGTGGAACTGCTGCCGAACCTGCCATTCGTCTGGCTGGAGTTCAAGGTGGGCCAGATGGGCATCTTCGCGCTCGAGCGCCGGGACCTTATCGACCACGCAGCCAGCATCCGCGAAATGCGCCAGTCACGAAACCTATAGGAAACGCTTCAACGTGTCGTCCAACACCTTTGGCAAGATCTTTTCCGTCACCACCTTCGGCGAAAGCCATGGTCCTGCCATCGGTTGCGTGATCGACGGGTGCCCGCCTGGCCTTGAACTGGATGCTTCTGAGTTCCGCCACGACCTGGACCGTCGCGCCACCGGGAAGTCGCGCCACACCTCGCAGCGTCGCGAGGCGGACGACGTGGAAATCCTTTCCGGCGTGTACGAGGGCAAGACCACCGGCACGCCGATCGCGCTGCTCATCCGCAACGTCGACGCGCGCAGCAAGGATTACGGCAACATCGTCGATACCTTCCGCCCGGCGCACGCGGACTACGCTTATTGGCACAAGTACGGCATCCGCGACCCCCGTGGTGGCGGCCGGTCCTCGGCACGGGAAACCACCATGCGCGTGGCGGCCGGCGTGGTGGCCAAGAAATGGCTGGCCGAAAAACATGGCGTGCGCGTATCCGGATACGTCGCGCAGCTGGGCGAGATCGTTCCCGCGGGCTTCGATCCGTCCGTGGTTGAGGGCAATCCGTTCTTCTGGCCGCATGCAGCGCAGGTGACTGAGCTTGAGGCCTACATGGACGCCCTGCGCAAGTCAGGCGACTCGGTAGGCGCCCGCGTTACCGTAGTGGCCGATGGCGTGCCCCCGGGCTGGGGCGAGCCGATCTACGGCAAGCTCGATGGCGAGCTGGCGTCGGCACTGATGTCCATCAACGCCGTCAAGGGCGTTGAGATCGGCGATGGCTTTGCCGTTGCATCGCTGCGCGGCACCGAAAACCGTGACGAACTGACGATGGACGGCTTTACGTCCAACCATGCCGGCGGCATCCTCGGTGGCATCAGCAGCGGACAGCAAGTCGTGGCCTCCATCGCGCTCAAGCCCACTTCCAGCGTATTGGTTCCTGGCAAAAGCCTGGACAAGGATGGCAACGCCGTGGACGTGGTGACCAAGGGCCGGCACGATCCCTGCGTGGGCATCCGTGCGGTTCCGATCGCCGAGGCCATGGTGGCCTTGGTGCTGATGGACCAGGCCTTGCGGCATCGCGCCCAGTGCGGCGATGTCGGGTCGGTCACGCCGCGCATCGCCTGAGCCATGGGCGACAAACCAAAAGTCTGGGTCTCCCGTCCGTTCTTCCCGGACATCATCGCCCGCCTGGAACCCGTCTTCGATGTCCATGCGGAGCTTGAGAGCCGGGCTTTCCCGACCGACGAGCTGGTCGCCAGGCTCCATGGCATGGCCGCCGCCGTTACCGGCCTTGCCGATCGCATCGACGACCGCGTGCTCTCCCGCGCGCCCCACCTGAAGTTCGTCGCCAACGTGAGCGTTGGCTACAACAATTTCGATATCGATGCCATGCGCGCCCACGGCGTGGCGGCATCCAACACACCCGACGTCCTGACCGACACCACCGCCGATTACGCTTGGGCGCTGCTGATGGCCGCTGCCCGCCGCGTCGGTGCCGCCGAGCGTTGGGTGCGCGCCGGACAGTGGCAGGGCACGCGATTCGACCAGTGGCTGGGCATGGACCTGCATGGCAGCACGCTGGGCATCCTGGGCATGGGCCGCATCGGCCAGGCCATTGCACGGCGCGCGTCCGGCTTCGACATGCGGGTGCTCTACCACAACCGTTCGCGCCTCGATGCCAGTACCGAGCAGTCGGTGAACGCGCGCTATGTCGATAAGGCCACCTTGCTGCGAGAATCGGATCATTTGATGCTGGTGTTACCGTTGACGGCTGAAAGCCATCACGCCATCGGCGCCGCGGAACTGGCTGCGATGAAGCCCACCGCAACCCTGGTGAACATCGCCCGCGGCGGCATCGTCGACGATGTAGCGCTCGCGGCGGCGCTCGGCGAAGGTCGGCTGGCGGCGGCGGGACTGGATGTATTCGAGGGCGAGCCTTCGGTGCACGGTGCGCTGTTGGCGCTGGACAACGTGGTACTGTCCCCGCATATCGCCAGCGCCAGCGGACGCACCCGCCGTGCCATGGCCGCGCTTGCCGTCGACAACGTGCTGGCCTTCTTCGGGCACGGCCCGCATGCCGGCAAGCCGCCCAGCCGCATCGTTTGACGATTCCCTTTCCCCATCACCCACCCCAAGCATTGAAGGACCCATGAGCAAGAAGACCTCGTACAACGTCGCCATCGTCGGCGCCACCGGAGCCGTCGGCGAGACCCTGCTCTCCGTGCTGGCCCAGCGCGACTTCCCGGTCGGCGAGCTGATTCCGCTCGCCAGTGAGCGCACCGCCGGTGGCAAGGTCGACTTCGCGGGCAAACAGGTGGTGGTGAAAAACCTCGCCGACTTCGATTTCGCGGGCGTGGATATCGCCTTCTTCTCCGCCGGCGGCGCGGTCAGCCGAGAGCACGCCCCGCGTGCCGCCGCCGCGGGTGCCGTGGTGATCGACAATACCTCGGAGTTCCGTTACCAGGACGACATCCCGCTGGTGGTGAGCGAGGTGAACCCGCACGCCATCGCCCAGTACGAGACGCGCGGCATCATCGCCAACCCCAATTGCTCCACGATGCAGATGCTGGTGGCGCTGGCGCCGATCCACCGCGCGGTGGGCATCGAGCGCATCAACGTGGCCACCTACCAGTCGGTGTCCGGGGCAGGGCGCTCAGGGATGGATGAACTGGCCAAGCAGACGGCGGCTCTGCTCAACTTCCAGGAAGTGGAACCGGCGAAGTTCAGCAAGCAGATCGCCTTCAACGTGATTCCCCACATCGACGACTTCCAGCCCAACGGCTACACCAAGGAAGAAATGAAGATGGTGTGGGAAACACGCAAGATCCTCGAGGACGAGAGCATCCGCGTGAATCCCACCGCGGTGCGCGTGCCGGTGTTCTACGGCCACGCCGAGGCCGTGCACATCGAGACCCGCGATCCCATCGACGCCGACACCGCGCGGGGCCTGCTTGAAGCCGCGCCAGGCGTGGTGGTGATCGACGAGCGCAAGGCGGGCGGTTATCCGACGCCAGTGAGCGATGCGGCCGGAAAGGACGAGGTCTTCGTCGGACGCATCCGCCAGGATATTTCCCACGAGAACGGATTGAACCTCTGGATCGTTTCGGACAACATCCGCAAAGGCGCGGCGCTGAACGCCGTGCAGATCGCCGAAATCCTGATCACGGACTACCTCTAGCCATGACTTTCGCGCCTTCGATGAAGTTCACCCTCGGCTTTGCGTTGCTGGCCATCGTCGCCACCACCTGGGCCCAGGACGACGCGAAGAAGGTGCACAACGTGCAGGTGCAGGCGGCAAGCGAAGGGGCGCAGGTGAAGGACCTGCGCCAGCGCGTGGATACCCTGGAAGCCGATACCGCCAAGGCCGATGCCGAGCTCAAGGCGAAGGACCAGGCCATCGCCGACCTTGAGCGGCAGCTGGCCCAGGCCAAGGCCGCGGCGTCTTCGGCAGGTCCCGCGCAAGGCTCCTCGACAGGACACGCCGGTCACTGAAAGAAGTTTTCATGACCTCTTTAACGTTGTCGCGTAACTGCCTGTGCCGCCTATTGTTGTTTGTGAAGGGCCTGCATTACTCTTGCGCCTTAGCGATGGCAAGCCTCCTCGCGGGGGAGCCGGGCCTGTCATTGGGTTAATCGGGGGAATACTTAAGATGAGTCGTCCGTTGAAGCTTTCGGTAGCGCTGGCGCTTGCGCTGGCCTCCCAGTACGCCGCGGCGCAGAGTCTGGGCGCCGTGCAGGTCAAGTCCAACCTGGACCAGCCCCTGCTGGCTGAAATACCGCTGGTTTCCCAGGCCCCCGGCGATACCAAGAACGTGCAGGTGGGATTGGCCTCGATGGAGGCTTACGCCCGCGCCGGCATCGACCGCAGCGGCATTCCCCAGGGCGTTCAGTTCGCCGTGGTCACCAACGCCAAGGGCCAGTCGGTGATCCGCGTCACCACGACCCAGCCGATCTCCGAGCCATACATCGACCTCCTGCTCGACGTGAGGGGCAGCGGCGGTACGTCGGTGGTGCGTGAAGTTACTCTGTTACTCGATCCTGCCAGCGCGCAGGCGCCGGTCGCCCCGCCCGCTCCTCCGCCGGTCGTGCAGCAGCCGGCTCCGGCCGCCCCAGTCGCCCAGCAGGCCGCCCCGGCCGCTTCCCAGGCACCGACGACCTCACCCCCTGCCAAGCCTTCGACGGCAGCCAGCGCGCCGGCCGCCAAGGCGCCGCGAGCCCCCCGGGCCACGGCTGAAGCTGGCTCCACCCTGGGGACCGTGCAGAAGGGTCAGACGCTCTCCACCTACGCCAAGCAACTTTCAGGCAACGGCGTGGACATGAACCAGGCACTGCTGGCGCTCAAGCAGGCCAACCCCGACGCGTTCTATCGCGACAATATCAATGCCCTGAAGGCCGGCGTGGTGCTGCGTGCACCTTCCAGCCAGGACCTCTCGGCTACCGCGACCGCCGAGGCTTCCAGCCAGGTGCATCGCCAGAACGAAGACTGGCGTGGCATCGCTGCACGCAAGCCCACCTCGGTCGCCGATGCGGCCTCGGGCAATGCACCGTCCAAGGCCGCTCCGGCCTCGGCGGAAGATCGCCTGGCACTGGTACCGGCCAAGGGCAACCAGGCCGGTAACGGCAAGGTGGCCGCCGCGATGACCAGCCTGCAGCAGGACCTGGCCCGCTCGCAGGAAACGCTCACCGCGCTTCGCCAGCAGGGCGAGGAACTGAAATCCCGCGTCGACGACCTGGAAAACATCAACCAGAAGAACCAGCGGCTGCTCACTTTGAAGGACGCCCAGATCGCGGACCTCCAGAAGAAGCTGGCCGACGCCCGCAAGGCCGCCAACCTGCCGCCGGCCGCCGCATCCGCGCCGCCTCCGGTGGCCGCCGTGGCAACGCCTGAGCCAGCCGCATCGGCACCCAAGCCCGCAACCCCCGCACCCACGCCTGCCGCGTCGGTCGCCAAGGCCGGCAGCACCGCGGCTCCGGCAAGCGAAGTCCTGACCACCACCCCGCTGGCCGAACACGCGGCACCGGCTCCCACCGCCGTGGTTCGCGCCAAGACACCCGCCCCGGCCGCGTCGCGGCCTCCGGTCGCCGAAGAAGAGCCCTGGTTCATGCAGCCCTGGGTCTGGGCCGTGGCCGGCGGTGCGGTCCTGGTGCTGCTGTTGCTGGCCATGATGGGCCGTCGCCGCAAGGCTTCCACCGTTGCCGTGGCGGCCGCGCCGTCGCTGGCCGATCGCTTCGGCGACGTCCCGTTGTTCGACGAATCGGGCATCGACGAGGAAGACATCGACCAGCGCGAATTGCTCGAAGAACTCTCCGAGCATCCGGACGACGTCGCACTTCACCTGGAACTGGTCACGCTGTATTACGAACGCCGCGATGTCGAGCGCTTCGAGGCGGCCGCCGAGGCCATGTACGCCCATGTGGTGGACGTGGAGCAGGAGGAATGGCAGGAAGCGGTGCGCATGGGCGAGGACCTTGCCCCCCAGCACCCGCTGTTCTCGCACGGGGCTTCCGCCGAGGTGCATCCGAGCCATGATCATGTCGGCGAAGACGATGCCGCGCTGGAAGCCTTCGACATCAGCCGCTACGCGAACACGGAGCCGGCGCCTGGCGACATGCCGCCGCCGGTGCCGCATGCCCCGCAGAAGGTGAGCGAGTACCACTTCAATTTCGACCTTTCGCCGCCCCGTACCAACGGGCATGCCGGGGCCCCGGCCAGCGCCCGCGACGACCTGGACCTCGGCCCGCATGTAGACGAGCCGCTGCCCGCCGCGTACGACGACAACACCCATTCCGCGCACAGCGAGCCGACCGACCTGCACGTGGCCGACGCCGAGGAAGAAGCCGCCAACCGCACCTGGAAGTTCGACGAGCCGGCCGTCGCGCCTGCCGACGTCTACGACGTGGGCGCCGAGAATTTCAGCGACGACCCGGTGGATACCAAGCTGGACCTTGCCCGCGCCTACCTGGACATGGGTGACGCCGATGGCGCTCGCGCCATGCTCGATGAGGTGGTGGCCGAGGGTACCCAGATGCAACAGGACGTCGCCAGGAAAATGCTGGCGGACCTGCACTGATCGAAGAAAACCCCGCTCCGGCGGGGTTTTTCTTATGAACGGGCGGCGTGGCTGCCCTGTATCATGGGCGTTTTGAAGCTGCCCCTAGTCCATGCGCATCGCCTTCGGCATCGAATACGACGGTACCGACTTCCTTGGCTGGCAACGCCTGAGCCATGGCGCGACGGTGCAGGGTGCGCTTGAAACCGCGCTCCGGCGCGTGGCGGACGAACCCATCGAGACCACCGCCGCCGGCCGCACCGACGCCGGCGTGCATGCGCGCTGCCAGGTCGTCCACTTCGATACCGAGGTAAGGCGCGACATGCGCGGCTGGTTGCTGGGCACGTGCTCGAACCTGCCGCGTTCGATGGCCGTGACCTGGGCACAGCCCGTGGCGGACGACTTCCACGCCCGCTTTTCAGCCCGCCTGCGCGGCTACCGCTACCGCATCGTCAATCGCCTGGTCCGCGCCGCGCTCGATGCGCGTTACGTCACCTGGGAGCGGCATCCGGTGGATGCCCAGCGCATGCACGACGCGGCCCAGGCCTTGCTGGGCGAGAACGACTTCTCCGCCTTCCGCGCGGTGTCGTGCCAGGCCGCGCACGCGCGCCGCTTCATGAAGAAAATCTGCGTCACGCGGATCGGCGAGGAAGTGTTCATCGACGTTGAAGCCAATGCCTTCCTGCACCATATGGTGCGCAACATCGTCGGCTCGCTGCTACTGGTGGGTAGAGGCGAGCAACCGGTGGAATGGATGGCCGAGCTCCTGGCTGGTCGGGACCGTGAGCGGGCAGGGCCCACCGCGCCAGCCACCGGGCTCACCTTCCTCGGCCCGAAATACGAGGCCCACTGGGGCCTGCCCGAACAGGTAACGCTCTGATGACCCGTATCAAGTGCTGCGGCATGACCCGCCACGACGATGTTCAGCTGGCCGCACGGCTGGGCGCGGACGCGGTCGGCTTCGTCTTCACCCGGCGCAGCAAGCGCTTCATCGAGCCGGAAGCTGCCGCCCGCCTGCGCACGTCGTTGCCACCCTTCGTCGATGCGGTGGCGCTGTTGATGGACGACGAGCCATCCTGGGTGGCGCATGTGATCGACGTGGTCCAGCCCGATCTTCTGCAATTCCACGGCGAGGAAACCGACGACTTCTGCAAGGATTTCGGCAGGCGTTACCTCAAGGCCATCGCCATGGGCGATGGTGCCGCCGCCCTTGCCAAGCTCCATGCCTATCCCGGTGCCGCCGGCCTGTTGCTGGACGGACACGGCCTGGGCGAACCAGGTGGTACCGGCCGCTCCTTCGACTGGTCGTTGATGCCGAAGGATTTTCCCCAGCCGTTGATTCTGGCGGGCGGCCTCAACGCATCGAACGTGGCCCAGGCCATCGCCGTTGCCCGGCCGTGGGCGGTGGACGTGGCCAGCGGCATCGAGTCGTCCCCCGGGGTGAAGGATGCCGCTAAGATGGAACACTTCATCGCCGCCGTCCGGCGAGGTCAAGGCGCCTGAACCCCCGGGTGCCCCAGCACAGGTATCGCATGAATTCCCAGATCGATTTCCACGCTTATCCCGACGCGCACGGTCGCTTCGGCGACTACGGCGGCATCTACGTGGCCGAGACGCTGATGGCGCCCCTGGCGGAGCTTACGGCGGCGTACGAGCGCCTGCGCAAGGATCCGGCCTTCATCGCCGAACTCGACCGCGACTTGAAGCACTACGTGGGCCGTCCCAGTCCCATCTATGAAGCCGAACGCCTTACCCGCCATGTCGGTGGCGCGCGCATCGTGCTCAAGCGCGAAGACCTCAACCATACCGGCGCGCACAAGATCAACAACACCGTGGGCCAGGCCCTGGTGGCCCGGCACATGGGCAAGACGCGCATCATCGCCGAGACCGGCGCCGGCCAGCATGGCGTGGCCAGCGCCACGGTCGCCGCGCGCCTGGGGCTCAAGTGCGTGGTGTACATGGGCGCGGTGGATATCGAGCGCCAGAAGATCAACGTCTACCGCATGCGCCTTCTCGGCGCCGAGGTGGTGCCGGTGACGTCCGGTTCGAAGACACTCAAGGACGCGCTGAACGAAGCGATGCGCGACTGGGTCACCAACGTTGCCGATACCTTCTACATCATCGGTACCGTTGCAGGTCCCCATCCGTATCCGCAGATGGTGCGCGACTTCAACGCCATCGTCGGCCGCGAAGCGCGCGAGCAGATGCTCGAAGGCTACGGCCGCCTTCCCGACGTCATCACCGCTTGCGTGGGCGGTGGTTCCAACGCCATTGGCCTCTTCCATGCGTTCCTCAACGACAAGGACGTGCGCATCGTCGGCGCCGAGGCCGCGGGCCACGGCATCGAGACCGGCCAGCATGCCGCCTCCCTCGCTGCAGGCCGCCCGGGCGTGCTACACGGCAACCGCACCTATGTACTGGCGGATGAAAACGGCCAGATCACCGAAACCCATTCGGTGTCCGCAGGCCTGGACTACCCGGGTGTGGGTCCCGAGCATGCTTTCCTGAAAGACGCCGGCCGTGCCGAGTACGTCGGCGTCACCGACGACGAAGCGCTGGAAGCTTTCCATTTGCTCGCACGTACCGAGGGCATCCTTGCGGCGCTTGAATCCAGCCACGCCATCGCCCAGGCCATCAAGCTGGCGCGTGAGCTTCCCAAGGACGCCCTGGTGCTGGCCAACCTGTCCGGCCGCGGCGACAAGGACGTACACACCATCGCCGCACGCGAGGGGATCGAACTGTGAGTGACAACCGACTGGACCGCCGGTTCGCCGAACTGAAATCGAAGGGCCGCACCGGTCTTATCCCCTTCATTACCGCCGGCGACCCTTCGCCAGAGGGCGTGGTCGACCTGATGCATGCGCTGGTGGACAGCGGCGCGGACGTGATCGAACTGGGCGTGCCTTTCTCCGACCCGATGGCCGACGGCCCGGTGATCCAGCACGCCAGCGAACGCGCGCTCGCGCGCGGCGTGGGGCTTGTGCAAATCCTGGGCTGGGTGGCGCGGTTCCGTACCCGCGACAACGACACCCCGATCGTGCTGATGGGGTATTTGAATCCCGTCGAGCGGGTGGGCTACCCGGAGTTTGCCCGTCGCGCGGTCGAAGCCGGGGTGGACGGAGTGCTGCTGGTGGACTGCCCGATCGAGGAATCCGCGGTGCTTGCGCCCCTGCGTGAGGCCGGCCTGAAACAGATCCTCCTGGCCGCCCCGACCACCGCAAACGACCGCCTGGCGCGGCTTTGCGAGGCTGCGGCGGGCTTCCTGTATTATGTGTCGTTTGCCGGCATCACCGGTGCTTCGCATCTGAACACCCAGGATATCGCTGCCCGCGTGGCCGATATCCGGGCCAGGTCCGCCGCACCCGTGGCTGTCGGTTTCGGCATTCGCGACGCGCAAAGCGCGGTCGCCATCGCCGCGTTTGCCGATGCAGTGGTGATCGGCAGCGCGCTGGTCGACACACTGGCCGGTGCGCAGGACGCGGGCGAGGCGGTCCGCCGGGCAGGGCAGTTCTTAAGCCCCATCCGCGCGGCGCTCGATGCCAGGCATTAACGACGAGGTCGACCGATGAACTGGTTGCAGAAAATCATGACGCCCAAGGCGCGCCCGCAAGGCGCCGCCGCGGCCAAAGGCAAGGTGCCCGAGGGCGTGTGGGAGAAGTGTGCTGGTTGCGGCACCGTGCTGTATCGCCCGGAGCTTGAGCGTTCGCTGATGGTCTGCCCCAAGTGCGGACACCACCATGCCATCGGTGCGCGCACGCGGCTGAATGCATTCTTCGACGAAGGCATCACCGAGGAACTCTGGCCGGATCTGGCACCGTCGGACCCGCTGAAATTCCGTGACCAGAAGAAGTACAAAGACCGCATCATCGCCGCACAGAAGGCCACGGGCGAGAAAGACGCCCTGGTAGCCATGCGTGGCGCCCTTAAGGGCCGCTCCCTGGTGGCCGTGGCGTTTGAGTTCTCCTTCATGGGTGGCTCGATGGGCTCGGTGGTGGGCGAGAAGTTCGCCCGAGCCGCGGAACTGGCGCTGGCCGAGCGCACGGGCCTGGTGTGCTTCTCCGCCACCGGCGGTGCACGCATGCAGGAAGGCTTGTTCTCGCTGATGCAGATGGCCAAGACCTCCGCCGCGATCCGTCGCATGCGCGACGCCGGCGTGCCCTACATCTCGGTGCTCACCCATCCCACCACCGGTGGTGTGTCGGCGAGCCTGGGCATGCTGGGCGACCTCAACGTTGCCGAGCCCAAGGCCCTGATCGGCTTCGCCGGTCCCCGCGTGATCGAGCAGACGGTTCGCGAAACCTTGCCCGAAGGTTTCCAGCGCTCGGAGTTCCTGGTGGACCACGGCGCGGTGGATTTCATCGTCGATCGCCGCGACATGCGTGACAAGCTCGCCGCGGTACTCGGCATCATGGGCAAGCAGCCGCGGGCTGCATAACAAGCGCCGAATAGTTGCAAGAAAAAAAGCCTCCGGAGACGGAGGCTTTTTTGACGTCGTTCTCGGTAGCTATCGGTACGACGACAGGTTCAAGAAGGCCTCAAAAAAGCACGACTTTTGCTCTGTTTGCCGATTCTGTGCGTTGACAACAACACTTGACTAACCCAATTATTGCGTAGCATTTTCTTGTGCCCTTCGCACTCGATGTCATGGAGTCCTGACTTCAAGGCCGCGACGACGATAGGTCACATCGCTACTTGAAAGGGGAAATATGTTCAAGAATGCCAGCAGCCTTTTCCTCATATTCCTTGTTTTTATCCTGTCGACTTTCACCCAAGCTCAGGCGGAGAAGGTCACTTATTACTACACGGATCACAACGGAAGCGTCTTGGCGACGACAGACGCGGCCGGGCAGCTATTAAGTCCACAAGATTATCGACCATATGGTCTGGCTGCGATATCGAATCAGGGAGACGGCCCCGGTTTTACAGGTCACGTCACCGACACGGACGCTGCCTTTGTTTATATGCAGGCACGCTACTATGATCCAAGCGTCGGCCGGTTCCTTTCGGTAGACCCGGTTACTATTAGTCCAGGTAGCGTTTTCGATTTCGGCCGCTACGGCTATGCGAGCAACAATCCCGTTGTGAATGTTGACCCCGACGGGCGTCAAACTCTTCCACCTTCGACATACTCCATTGATTGGACTCGACAGGATACAAGGCAAGCCTTTGCCGGATATGCGGTCAGTCTCGTGCCGGGATATGGTGTTTATAACTGCGCAACGAGTGGATGCGGGAAGATAGCTTGGACTGTTGCAGTGGTGAGTACGGGCTTAACTGCCGCGGCTACTGTCTCAAAATTGGCGGCTCCGCTCAAAATGGCGCAGCAGACCTCAGCGGTTGGGTTTGCCGAGGCATCTGGTGTCTTGCGCGATGCTGCGGCAGGAAAAGGTAACTTTGGAGTGGGGATGGTCTCGGAACAAGCGGCAAACGATATCGGTGCAGCATGGGTCGGGCAGGGCGCAAAGGTTTCTAGCAATGGCAAAGCAATCGTGAGTGCTGATTCCTTACGTGTTTATCGCCCGCCGTCGGCTAAGAGTGGCCCCCTTGCGGTAACTGGAGTGCAGGCGAATCTTGAGAGATATCAAGTTATCAATGGTACGAAGGTCCAGATTGGAAATGCGCATTTGGATATATCGCAATGAAGGCAGTTCTTCGCGAAATTGAGCCGGCCGTTCCAGGGGATTTTTTAAGCGAAGGGGACATGGCGCGTGAGTCATCGTTACTCGTTCGTTTAGTCATCGGACCAGAGGGAGCCCAAGGGGCGGATAACTTCGATCTGATGGTGTCCACTCCCGGCGGCGTGGCACAGTCGCTTGCGGGTGATGCTTATCGGTGGGGTCGACATATGCTAATCGTCGATCGGATCGATCTGGATCTCGTCAGTCGTGCCGTGGAAACCGCCCTTCGCCGCTGCGAAGGAAATACGTGGGAAGAAGTTGCTGTGAAAATTGGCCGGTTTGCGGCCTGGGAATTCGAGGATTACCAGGCTTGATTCAACGCTCGAATGTTTATCCACACACCCTGTGCAGGGGTTTTTGGAAATGCTGTGGATAAATGCATCTTCGGCGAGCAAGGTCAGTGACTTGCGTTACGTTGCTTAAGTCCTGCCCATGCTTCCTTCATGTTTATCCACACCGTCTGTGGGCGCCGGCCGGGAAAGCCTGTGGATAAGGCGACTTTTTTCCTGTCGTGACAGTGGTTTGCCTCAACCTGCTCAAGGGATACACATAGCGGCAAAATGTGCTGTGCGTCACATTTTGGTGCTACGGTAACGTTTCCATGCGCTCGTTGGGCCTTGTGATGTCGGATTTCCGGTATCGCGCCTTCATCAGCTACAGCCACCAGGACAAAGCCTGGGCGGGCTGGTTGCACCGGGCGCTGGAAACCTACGCTATCCCCAAGCGTCTGGTGGGTACCGAAACCCCGGCCGGCATCATTCCCCGCCGATGGGCTCCGATCTTCCGCGACAGTGATGAACTGGCCAGCGCCGGCGACCTCGGCCGCAAGGTGAACGAGGCACTGGCGCAATCGGACTGCCTGATCGTGATCTGTTCGCCCGACGCTGCACGCTCGCGCTGGGTGAACGAGGAAGTGCTGGCGTTCAAACGTTTGGGTCGCAGCGACCGCATCTTCTGCCTGGTGGTGGCGGGCGAACCCAATGCCAGCCTGCTGCCGGGGCGCGAAGCGGAGGAATGCTTCGCGCCGGCGTTGCGCCATCGACTGGCGCCGGATGGCCAGCTGAACTCCCAGGCCATCGAACCGATGGCCGCCGACGTGCGACCGGGCAAGGACTCCCGCGCCAACGCCAAGTACAAGCTCATCGCCGGCATGCTCGACATCGGTTTCGACGCGTTGAAGCAACGCGAACTGCAAAGGCGCACGCGGCGCGCGGCGATGCTGGCGGCCGTGGCGTTGAGCGTGATGGCCGTTACTACCGTATTGGCCATCGTCGCCTTCGTCGCCAGGCACGAAGCCGTGGTGGCAAGCCATGCCGCCGAACGAAGGCAGAAACAGGCCGAAGACCTCGTCAGCTTCATGCTGGGCGACCTCAACGACAAGCTTGCCCAGGCCTCGCGCCTGGACATCATGGAATCGGTGGACGACCAGGCCATGGCTTACTTCCAGGCCCAGCCCACGGCTGACGTCAACGACCAGGCCCTTGAGCAACGTGCCGTGGCACTGGAGAAGATCGGCAGCGTGCGGCTGGATCAGGGACGGTTGTCGCTGGCGATGGAGGCCTTCCAGGCGTCGCTGGCGCTCACCGCGCGACTTGCCGGGGAAGCACCCGCTGACATCGGCCGGCAGCTGGCCCACGCCGATACATGGTCGTATATCGGCATGATCGGCTGGCGGCAGGGCAAGCTCGACGATGCCGAACGCAGCTTTGCCTCGGGGCAGGCGATCCTGGAGCGGGCCGCCGCGCATGCGCCCGACGACGCGCGCGTTGCCTTCCAGCGCATCACCTTCCACAACAACATGGGCCATGTGATGGAAGCCCGCGGCCAGCTCGATGCCGCCGCACGGCAATACCAGGACATGCTCGCCCTGGCCCAGCGCCTGGCTGCCGCCGCGCCTGGCAATATCGACTGGCCGACCGCGATCGGCGAGGCGTCGAACAACCTGGGCAGGCTGGCGCTGCTGCATGGCGACCTTGCCAATGCCGTCGGGCAATACATGGCGGCCGAAACCATCCAGATGGGGCTTGCCGCCGCGCATCCGAAAGATGCCAGCCGGCGCGACGACCTGCTTACCGTGCACGCCATCGTCGGTCGCACCCAGGCGCTGGCCGGGGATGTCCAGCCGGGCATGGACCGCCTGCAGCGCGCCGTGGACATGGCCGCGCAGCTGAAGGTGCTTGATCCGGGCAATACCGACTACCAGGAGCACCAGGCGCTGTATGCCATTCAACTCGCTCGCTTGCATCGCCTCACCGGCGATATGGCCGGCGCGGCAAGGCTCGCCCGCCAGGCGTTGGCGATCTTCGAAGGCCTTGTCAGGCACGATGCCGCCAACGCTGTCTGGCAGCGCGAGTATGCCGAGGCGCTGGTGGAACAGTCGGCGCAATCGCGCGCCTCGGGCGATACCGACGCCGCTCGCCGTCAAGCGACATCCGCGCTGCATTTGCTTGATCCTCTCTTCAGGCAGCAACCCGACGATCGCGCCACCTTGCTTGCCATCGTTGCTTCAAGGCTGTCCCTGGCCTCGGTCGCGGCCGACCCAGCCGCCGCCGGCACGCTGCGTAACGACGCATTGGCATCGTTGCAGTCGGTCCGCAGCGGCCAGGGCGATCCAAGATTGCAGGCACTGCAGGCCATCGCATTGCTTTCGCTTGAGCGCAAGGCCGAAGCCTTGCCAGTGGTCAAGGCGCTTTGGGCGAGCGGCTACCGTGATCCTGCCTTGCTGAAGGTATTGCGCGACGAACAGATCGACTACCCGCAGAACCAGGCCTTCCAACGCGAACTGCTGGCAGCCACGGGTGGTCATGCGGAACTGACAGGAAGCGAGATAGCGCGTTCGACAGGCAACGAATAGAACTGGCAGTCATCAACGAAGGAGACATCCTCATGAGCGGCAACCGCAACGACGACGAACAGGAACAGGCCCCGACCGACGAGCAGGAAGACCGGTCCGACGACCGCGAGCAGGAATTCGAGCGCGCCAAAGTGCCGCAGCGTTCGACCACCACCAATCCGAGGATCAAGAGCACCTGATGACACCACTGGTCGTCGGCGTCACCAGCCACCGCGATATTCCCGAAGGCGAGATCGAGCCGATACGCCTTCGGGTGCGCGCGTTCTTCGAACGGCTCAAGGCCGATTTTCCGGCGCTGCCCATCGTTGTGCTTTCCGCGCTCGCCGAAGGCGGCGACCAGTTGGTCGCCGAGGAAGCCCTGGCGGCGGGCGCCCGGCTGGTGGCGCCGCTGCCCCTGCCGAGGGATCTGTACACCGACGATTTCAACGATCCGCAGGTGCGCGCCAACTTCGAACGGCTTTGCAGCAAGGCTGAAGTGGTGTTGCTGCCGCGGCTGATGGAAAAACCCCGCCATGTGATCGGTCTGCCAGGGCAAGCGCGCGACCGCCAGTACGCCACGACCGGCGTGTACATCGCCAGCCACTGCCACATCCTGCTGGCGATCTGGGATGGCAACGAAGCCGGTGGGCTTGGCGGTACCGCGCAGATCGTGCATTACCACCTGACCGGCACGCCGCCGGGCCTGGTGGAACGTCACGCGCATGCCCGCCACGTGCTTGGCGGTGGCGATGAGAGCCTGCTCTACCACGTGGTGAGTTCGCGCGATAGTAACGGCGGTGGCGACGACCCGGCGCAGGGCTTGGTGTCGCTGCAGGAAGGCTGGCGCACCACCGACGAGCCGGGATTTTCGCCGGTGATGCCGGCCGATTTTCGACTGATGTTCTCGCGTATGGCCGAGTTCAACGACGAATGCGCACGTCACGCCGACGCCATCAAGGCCGCGCCCTCATCGATGCCCGTTGTGCCCGGAGGCGCCACCGAGACGATCGACCGCGTCTTCCATGCCGCCGACTGGCTGGCCGTGCATTTCCGCCGCCGCGTGGTGACAGCCCTGCGCCTGACCTATACCGTGGCGGCGATGATGGGTATCGCCTTCACCCTGTACGCGCACATGCCGGGCAACGATTCGCTGATCTACCTGTTCCTGGCACTCTTCGCCACCGGCGGCCTGGTGGCCATCCTGGCCCACCGCCGCGGCTGGCACCGGAAGTACCTTGATTACCGCGCGCTTGCCGAAGGTCTCCGGGTGCAATCGTGCTGGCGGCGCGCCGGTATCGCGGCCAGCGCCGATCATGAATTCGCGCACGACAACTTCCTGCAGAAGCAGAACATCGAGCTGGGCTGGATCCGCAACGTGATGCGCGCGGCCAGCCTGGACGCGTCAATTCACCCGGAAGACCCCTCCGACGCCGCGCTGGCCGCAGTGATCGCCGAATGGGTGGGCGAGTCGGGAAAATCCGGACAGTTGCACTACTACGAGGTCAAGACGGCCGAGCGCACCGGCCTGCACCACATCACCGAGATGATCGGTTCGATCAGCCTGTGGGGAGGCATCGCCATCAGCGTTTTCCTGGCGGTGTTTGCGCTGAAGCTTTCCGAACACGCCAAGGTGATCCTGGTCACCACCATGGCCGTGCTGTCCATCGCCGCCGCCGTGCGCGAAGCCTATGCGTATCGCAAGGCCGACCGCGAGCTGATCCGCCAGTATCGTTTCATGCAGCGGATATTCGCCAGCGCCCGCGCTGCGCTGGACCGCACGAGCAACCCGGCCATCCAGCGCTCTATCCTGCTGGCGCTGGGTGATGCTGCGCTCACCGAACACGCCGAGTGGACGCTGATGCAGCGCGAGCGGCAGGTGGAGCACAGCAAGCTTTGATGGATCCAGGGCGGATCCAGGCGGATGAACGAGGCGGGCTTCCACTCCCGCGCGACCGGTCGTCAGGCGTCACGTGGTACTGGCCGGGATGCTTCGACTCATCCACTGCGTTCATCCGCCCGGCAAGGCACGCCAGGGGGAAACGCCACCGTTGGATCGACGTGGGGGAGGTGGCGGGCTAGCCAGGTTGAGACCCGTGAAAGAAAAAACGGTCGGACTTGCATCCGCCTGGCTGCCCACCAAAATGGCGCGCTAAACCTCGGGTACCGCAGGCACGCCTGCGGTACCCGATTCTTTCTCTTTCGCGGGTGTCTCAAACCCGGTTGCCGATGCACTGGCAACGCGAATATGTTCCACGAAGCCGTCGCGCAATTCCATCGGAATGGTCTGAAAGTTGCGCGCAAATTTCGATGGAAGCATGCTCAAACTTTGCTCGGCGGTTATCCACACCCGATGGGGACAATGGTTGGGAAAGCCTGTGGATAACCCGGCATGGGATATGCCGCGACAAGGGTTTGCGTCACCTTGCTTACGATGTGCTCACTCCGATCGAGGGAAGACTTCGTGTCTTAGCTCATCGCCAGCAGCGACGCATTGCCCAGTGCCAATCCAATCGCCGTTGCGGCGATGACATCCGATGGATAATGCAATCCCAGGATCACGCGCGAAGCACCCACCAGCGCCGTGAAGCCGATCAGCAGCGGCGCCAGCACCGGGAAATAATGCACGGCCACCACGGTGAAGCTCACCGCCTGCAGCGTGTGGCCCGACGGAAAGCTGAATTCATCCAATGGCGGAATATGCGCGATCACGCCCGGGCAGTTGCGGAAGGGACGGGGGCGGCGCGTCCAGCGCTTGAGCACGCGGTAGAGCTGCAGGGCGATCAGGCCCGTGAGCAGCATCTGGCCCGCCGCCTGCATCCCCCGCCAGCCGCCGGCCACCGCCAGGATGGCAATGAGGGCATACCAGAAGATGCCATCGCCCAACCGGCTTACCACGCCAAAAAAGGCGCCCACGGTACTGCGCGTGCCCCAGCGGTTGGCGGCGAGGGTAACGCGGCGGTCAAGCCGTTGCGGACGTGGCATGGTGCTCATGGCTGCGCTCCGTGACCAGACTTTTCAGAAGTCGTTCGAAATCGGCGATCACGGCGCCCGGCGCCAGTGACGAAACCCCGTGTCGCGCGGCGCGGCCCATGGCATGCAGCTGGCGCAGGTCGCTGGCGACGCAGGCGGCGCAGTTGATGAAGCTTTTCTCGTTGCCGCTTTCGATGCGCACGCCGTTCACGCCATCGACCACGTGCTCGCGCGCGGCGCCCTCGTCGTAAGCCACCACCGGTATGCCGGCGGCCAGGGCTTCCAGCACGACATTGCCGAAGGTTTCGGACAGACTGGGGAAGACGAAGAGATCGGCGCTGGCGTAATGCGCGGCGAGATCCTCGCCGCTGCGCATGCCGGCGAAAACAAAGTCCGGATGGGCCGCCTGCAGCGCGGCGCGCTCCGGGCCATCGCCCACCCATACGTAAAGCGCCTTCGGGTGGCGTGCCTTGGCGGCCTCGAAGGAAGCCAGGGCGAGCGGCAAGTTCTTTTCCGCGGCAATGCGGCCGACATACAACACCACCAGGGTGTCTTCGTCGGCACCCCAGGAAGCGCGCAGTGCATCATCGCGGCGCGAGGGATGGAACAGGTCAATATCCACCGCGCGGCGCAGCAGGCGCGAATTGACGATGCCCATGTTCTCGAGCTCCGCGGCCAGTCCACGAGTAGGCACCAGGGTGGCGTCGGCGCGGTTGTGGAAGCGGCGCAGGTGCTTGCGCACCAGCGGGGTGAGCCATTTCACGCCGTAGTGGCCGGCGTAGGCGTCGAAGCGCGTGTGGAAGCCGGTCGCCACCGGGATGCCCAGGCGGATCGCGGCGCGCATTGCGGCCCAGCCCAGGGGGCCTTCCGTGGCCACGTACACCGCATCCGGGCGGTCTCGCTTCCAGCGTGTAACCAGACGGCCGACGACAGGCAGGCCAAAACGCAGGCCGGGATAGCGCGGCAGGCCAAGGCCCGGGGTCTGCAGTACCTCGATGCCCGGTTCGTCGGCGAAGGGCGCGTGGCCAGGCTGGCGGGGTCGAACCAGGTCCACGGCATGGCCGCGGGCAGCCATGCCGGCCGCCAAGCTATGGACGGTCAGGGCTACGCCGTTGACTTCCGGTGGGTAGGTCTCGGTAACGATGCCGATGCGCATGGCGCACTCCCTGCGGGCTTGAACCATTCTTAGTTGCTTGCATGGCAGTGGGATGATGGGTCGATGACGGCCGCAAGACACCGCGGAACCGGCTAAAATCGCCGGTCACCCTCGCTTTGCGGCCCCCGTAATGACCGTCCGTACCCGTTTTGCCCCCAGTCCCACCGGATTCCTGCACATCGGCGGCGCCCGTACGGCGCTGTATTGCTGGCTGGAGGCTCGCCGCCGTGGCGGCGATTTCATCCTGCGCATAGAGGACACCGACCGCGAGCGCTCCACCGACGAGGCGGTGCAGGCCATCATCGACGGCATGGCCTGGCTGGGCCTGGTCCACGACGAGGGCCCGGTCTACCAGACCCATCGCATGGACCGTTACCGCGAGGTGGCGGAAAAATTACTGGCCGAGGGAAAGGCCTATTACGCCTACGAGACAAAGGAAGAGATCGAGGCCATGCGCGAGGCGGCCATGGCGGCGGGCTTGAAGCCCCGCTACAACGGCTATTACCGCGACCGCGCCGAGCCCTTCCGCGACGACCCGAACCGGGTGATCCGCTTCCGCAACCCTTCCGAGGGTTCGGTGGTGTTCGACGACAAGGTCAAGGGCCGCATCGAGTGGAGCAATACCGAGCTCGACGACTTCGTCATCGTCCGCTCCGACGGTTTTCCCACCTATAACTTCGCCGTGGTGGTGGACGACATCGACATGGGGATCACCGAGGTGATCCGTGGCGACGACCACGTCAACAATACCCCGCGCCAAATCAACGTGTACCACGCGCTGGGCGCCCCGGTGCCGGAGTTCGCGCACCTGCCGATGATCCTGGGTCCCGACGGCCAGAAGCTCTCCAAGCGCCACGGCGCGGTGAGCGTGATGCAGTACCGCGATGACGGCTTCCTGCCGCATGCGTTGCTCAATTACCTGGTGCGCCTGGGTTGGTCCCACGGTGACCAGGAGATTTTCTCCGTCGAGGAAATGACCAAACTGTTCGACATCGCCGATGTGAACAAGGCGGCCTCGCGTTTCGACGTCACCAAGCTTTCGTGGCTGAACCAGCAATACCTCAAGAACGACGACCCCGCCGATATCGCCGCGGAATTCACCTGGCATCTTCAGCAGGCGGGCATCGATCCGGCCAAGGGCCCGAAACCCGCGGATGTGATTGTCGCGTTGCGTGATCGCGTTCAGACCCTGAAGGAAATGGCTGAACGCGCTCGCACCTGGTATGCGCCAATCACCGAGTGGGATCCGAAGGCCGTTGAAAAACACCTGCGCAACGACACCGCGGTGCCGGTGTTGAATGCATCGCGCGAGGCCCTGGCGGCCCTGCCTGAGTGGGTGCCCGAGGCGATCCACGGGGTGGTCGAGGAGGTAGCGGCGAAGCTTGGACTGGGCATGGGCAAGGTGGCGGCGCCGCTTCGGGTGGCCATGACCGGCACCCAGGTATCGCCGTCGATCGAGCACACCGTGTACTTGGCAGGAAGGGACGGGGCGCTGGCCCGTATTGACGACGCCATTGCCCGTAGCGGCGCCTGACCCCATATTCAAGGTCCAGCGACTGACCAGGCCGGCACTTGGACGAGCTCTACGCACGGATGATGCATGGCGTGGACCCGAACGATCCCGGGGCGTTCATGCATATCTTCGCCAATCTGATGGCGATGGTGCCCTGGTTCTGGCTCACGGTGTCTTCACTGGCCTTTGTCGCCGTGGGTGCCTGGATTGGCTATCGCCGCGGCCAGGCCTTGCTCGGCGCGGTCTGGGGCGCCACCTTGGGTCCCATCGGCTGGTGGTTTGCCTGGCGGATGAAGCCGCTGCCGCCGCCGTTGCCGCGCCCGGCGTATGATCGGCGCAAGGAGTGAACCGTGAACACCAAGCCTTCCGAAAGCCACCATGAGCACCACCACGACGACGCCATCGGCTTCGTGCGCGCGGTGGAAACCGCCAGCACCGAGCGCGGCCTGCGGCTGACGCCGTTGCGCCGAGAAGTGCTGCAACTGGTGGCGCGTGCTGGCAAGCCGGTGAAAGCGTACGACCTGCTCGATAGCCTGCGTGACACCCATGGCAATGCGGCGCCGCCCACGGTGTACCGCGCGCTCGATTTCCTGCTCGAGAACGGCTTCATCCACAAGCTCGAATCGATCAACGCCTACGTGGCTTGCCACCATCCGGCCGAACAGCACCAGGTGCCTTTCCTGATCTGTGATGTCTGCGACGGTGCCCAGGAAGTGTGCGATCCACGCGTGGCCGAACTGATCGAAGCGCAAGCGCGCACCTTCGGTTTCACGCCGCAGGGGCAGACCGTGGAAGTGCATGGGGTTTGCAAGAACTGCCGGTAGAGCGTTCTTTGTAAGCAATGCACCAGTAGGGGAATTCCCGCAGCGATTCGGCGCATTTTCTGAATGTGCTGCATGGGATCGTGCGTGCATAATCATCTCGTGCCGGGGCGCTCAAGCCGTGGCGATAACCACGATGAACAGCATGGACCCTTTGTGCCAAACGATGTCATTCCCATGAGCGATGGTTCAGTACCACATCGATCCATCTTCACTCCCATTGAGATCGTACAGCTCGATAGACGGGTGACCCGGCTTGAAGTGGTAACCGAGAGCATCTCTGCACGGCTGGACGAACAGAAAGTCGAGTTTCGGGATTTCCGGGCTGAAATGAATGCCCGATTTGACAAGGTCGATGATCGCTTCGACAAATTCGAAGGAGAGGTCGACAATCGGTTCGAAAAGTTCGAGGCAAGGGTCGACAATCGCTTCGATAAATTCGAAGCAAAGGTCGACGACCGGTTCGAGAGGTTCGAGGCAAGGGTCGACGACCGGTTCGAGAGGTTCGAGGCAAGGGTCGACGACCGGTTCGAGAAGTTCGAGGCAAAGGTTGACGACCGGTTCGGGAAGTTCGAGGCAAAGGTAGACGACCGGTTCGGGAAGTTCGAGGCAAAGGTTGACGACCGGGTCGGGAAGTTCGAAGCAAGGGTCGATGATCGCTTCGATAGATTCGAGGCAAAGATCGAGAAAACCGATGCAAAGTTTGATGCGAAGTTCGACCGTGTGGATGCGGGATTCGAGGAAGTTCGCATCCATGCGCGCTCGGACTTTCACCTCCTCTTCGGAAGCCTGATTGCCTCGGCGCTTGGCCTTGCGGGCATGATGGCCAAGGGATTCGGCTGGTTCTGAGATGAAGAGAAACAGGGCGCGGCATCACGCCGCGCCCTGTGGGGTTCGCCGCCGTGGAGGGTGCGTCGGGAGGGGATGACGCCGTCGGCGAACGGTGGCCGCTTGTGGGCCATGCATGGGAACGGGGCAGGGTAGGATCGGTTGACAGACGTATAGACGTCCGAATGAACTTTCGATGGCGCAAGAACTCGTTGTTTTATATCCGGGTCAAAATGACTTGCATTACGGACGTTATAAAGTAACAATACGCGTCCCATGCGGCCTCCTCACGCCATTGCCTCCATGAACCAGCCGTCCGAGCCGGAAGTCCGCAAGCGTTGGTGGCACCTGGCCGATCGCCTGGGCGCGACGGCATCGTTCCTCTGCGCCGTCCACTGTGCGGCCTTGCCCTTCGTGCTGGTCTTCCTGCCCCTGCTGGGGCTCCAGTTCCTGGCCAGCCATACTTTTGAAAAAGGCTTTGTGCTCTTTGCCTGCCTGCTGGCCACGATCACCCTGCTGGGGGGCTACCGCCGCCACCGGCGGCGCCTGGCGCTGGGATTGGTGCTGCCGGGCCTGTTGTTGCTGATCGCCGGGATCACCGTGCTGCACGATACGGGCTCTTTGTTGCTGCACAGCGTGCTCGTGACCTGCGGCGGATTGCTGGTGGCCTCGGCGCACTTCGTAAACCTGCGATTCGACCGTGTCCACGTGCACGGCCCCGCGTGCGCACACTGAATCGTTCGTCGCGCCTGCGATTGTGTAACGCGCGCCGCGGTTCCTAGCATTACCCCATGGCACACCATCACGACCACGATCACCACGGGCACCAGCACGGTTCCGCGCCAGGGGGCATGTCTACCCAGCGGAAGCTTCTGATCGCCTTCGTGCTGACCACGGTGATGATGGTGGTGGAGGCCTTTGGCGGCATCTGGTCAGGTTCCCTGGCCCTGCTCGCCGACGCAGGCCACATGCTGGTGGACGCGCTGGCCATGCTGCTGGCCTTCTGTGGCGCGTGGTTTGCCACGCGCCCGGCCGATGACAAGCGAACCTTCGGCTACGGCCGCATGGAAGTGCTTGCCGGGTTCGTCAATGCACTCACCCAGTTCGCGCTGATCGTGTTCATAGCCTACGAGGCGGTGCAACGGCTGTTTTCACCCACGCCCATCCTCTCCGGTGTCATGTTGATCGTGGCCGTAGTCGGTCTGGCGGTAAACGTGCTGGTGTTGACCACGTTGCATGGCCACGACGAAGACGATGTCAACGTTGCCGGTGCCAGCCTGCACGTGCTGGGCGACCTACTGGGTTCCGTGGCTGCCATCGTGGCTGCACTGGCCGTGCGCTGGCTGGGATGGCTATGGGCTGACCCAGTACTTTCGGTGCTGGTGTGCCTGCTTATCCTGCGCAGTGCCTGGATGCTGCTGCGCCGCTCCTCGCATATCCTGCTTGAAGGCACGCCCGAAGGCGTGAAACCCGAGGATGTGGAAGTGGTGCTGAAGGCGGCCCACGCCGGCATCGTCGACATCCATCATGTGCATATCTGGCAGGTCGCCAGCGGCTCGCGCATGGCAACCCTCCATGCCGAGGTGCGTGAGGGGGCCAGTGCGGCGGCGGTGCTGGACGCCATCAAGCGCACCTTGCTGGACCGCTATGGCATCGGCCACGCCACGGTGCAGATCGATCCGGGCCACTGTCCGGACCTGGATGAGACTTGCGGGGGCCACGCACAGCCTTGAGCGGACAGGCGAAATTCTCCCGCCCTTGCGCTTTGGCGACCTGCTGATAAGCTGGTCGACCATCAACACATTAAATTCTAAGGAGTTTCCCATGGGTAAGGGCGATCGCAAGACCCGTCGTGGCAAGACCTACCGCGGCAGCTACGGCAACAACCGTTCGCACACCGTCGCCGCTCCCGCCGTTGCCGGCAAGTCCGCCGTGGTGACCAAGCCCGCCGCCGTGAAGAAGGCCGCCCCGGCGCGCAAGAAGTCCGCCTGATCCATCGGTTCACCGCTGGATGAAAAAACCCCGCCTTGGCGGGGTTTTTGTTTTCGTGTCGGCGAAGGGGCGGTGGCGAGGATCGATATGGATCACGCGTGTTCGTCGTATTGCGGCAGGCCGTCGGTGATCTCATACCAAGGCGCTTTCGAACCCACGAAGATATGATGGGCGGGGCGAATCGACGGAGCGTCGACAAGCGTGCCCATCGCCACGTGCATATACGCACCTTCCCGTACGACGGAATAAAGCAATGAACCGCACGTCGCGCAGTGGGTGTTGTTGCCGTCGATGTCGCCGAAAATTTTCAATTTATCGCTGCCGCAGGTGGGCACCAGCTTCGCGCGCTCGATGCCGGCGAAAGGCTTGAACGCCGATCCCGTGGTTCGCCTGCAGTTGGAGCAATGGCAATAGGCCGCGTAAAGGAATTCATCGGGAACAGCATAGGTCGCTGCGCCGCAATAGCACGAGCCGGTAAGCATTTTCTTCATGGGAGCATCGTTCGTGGGCATGGCGTGGTTCTTGTCCCCATTCGCTGAGCTGAAGCTTAGCTGACACCCCTGGCTGGTGTTAGGCTGCGGTCATGACCGCCTATATCGCCCTGCTCAGAGCCGTCAACGTCGGGGGTACCGGCAAGTTGCCCATGGCTGAATTGAAGGCCATGTGCGAAGAAGCCGGTTTTGCGCGCGTGGCGACCTATATAGCGAGTGGCAACGTGGTTTTTACCTCGCGCGCGACGGAAAGATCGGTCAAGGCGAAACTTGAAGAAGCGCTCACCGCTTACGCAGGCAAGCATGTCGGCGTGATGGTGCGCACCGCGGCGGAAATGGCCGCCGTGGCAAAGGCCAATCCCTTCAGCCGGGAAGCAGGCAACCGCGTGGTGGCGATCTTCCTCGACAACAAGCCGCCTGCGGACGCGGTCAGCGCTGCAACAGGCGCGACGGACGAGGAGCTCGCAGCGGGTGTGCGGGAGATCTATGTCCATTACGGCGAAGGCATGGCTCATTCGAAGCTGAAGATTCCCGCTGCCAAAGAGGGCACGGCGCGCAACATGAACACGGTAGCCACACTTGCCCAGATGGCGGCCGAGCTCGACGCAGGTTGATTCACCCTTGAATCGGTTACGTCAGGACCCGCCGGCGAGGCGCTTGCAGGTCAGCGTGTCACCCACAACCAGGCCCTTACCGGGGCGCTCGATCAGCCAGTCCAGCTGGAATTTACCCGACGATACGGGTGAATAGACAAATTGCTGGGCAGGCTGGCCATCGACCAGCGTCCAGGTGAGTTTGCCTTCGACCTGTCCGGGGGAGCGGAAGGTCCGCACGCCGCCGGATGAATCGACGATGCCGGCGACCCACTGGTTGGCCTTCGCATCAAAGGCCCATGTTTCAACCGAATGGTAATTCCCAAGGGTGGGAACATCGTCCTGTGCCTTGATGATGCCCTTACCGGCCAAGGCTCGGGCGAATGACATGGTTGAAGCGATGGGCTTGTTGTTCGAGGTGAATTGGCCCTCGCAAGCCCAGTGGCCGATATAGGGGGCGAAGGCGGAGGCGTCCCCGAGGGAATCCGATGCCGCGTGGCCGACGCTTGCCGTGGCCAGGACAGCCAGGCCGACAGTCACCGAATATCGCATTTTCATCGACAGCCTGATCATCGACAGCCCCACGCGTTGGCAAGTGGCCCAAGCTAACGCGACACGCCGGCCGCACGCAGTGCTGAAAGTCCCAAGGACGTGGTGTCGGGCGGATCAGGCCAGGCGGCGACCGGCCACGTGGCTTTGCCGCAATAGCGGGCCGCCGATCCAGTAGCAGAGCTCCGCCGGATCGTGCACGTTCCATACGGCGATGTCCGCGCGCTTGCCAGGTTCCAGCGTGCCCCGGTCACTCAAGCCAAGGGCACGGGCAGCATGCACGGTGATGCCGGCCAGTGCTTCTTCGGGGGTCATGCGGAACAGCGTACAGGCCATCCCCGCTGCCATCCGCAGCGACAACAGCGGCGAAGTACCGGGGTTGCAGTCGGTGGCTATGGCCATCGGCACGCGATGTTCGCGCAGCGAGTCCAGTGGCGGAAGCTTCGTCTCGCGCAAGGCATAGAACGCACCGGGCAACAGCACGGCCACTGTGCCGGCGTTGGCCATGGCGCGCACGCCCGATTCAGACAGGTGTTCGAGGTGATCGGCGGACAAACCACCGAACTCGGCCACCAATGCCCCGCCGTCCATGTCGGAAAGCTGCTCGGCGTGCAGTTTCACCGGCAAGCCGAGTGCATGCGCGCGTTTGAAGACCCGGCGCGTTTCCTCGCGGTCGAAACCGATTCCTTCGCAGAAGGCGTCCACTGCATCGACCAGGCCCTCGGCGGCCAGCAGCGGCAGCATTTCGTCGCAGACCTTGTCCACGTAATGCGAGCGATTATCCTTGTATTCGGCGGGCAGGGCGTGGAGGCCAAGGAACGTGGTACGCACGCAAACGCCTAGCTGCACGCCCAGTTCGCGTGCCACGCGAAGCATGCGCCGTTCGGCCTGCAACTCCAGGCCGTAGCCGGACTTGATCTCAACCGTGGTCACGCCGTCGGCAATCAGGGCGCGGGCGCGCGGGGCGCTCTGGGCAAAGAGCCTCGCCTCGGTGGCCTCGCGCACGGCCCGCACGGTGGAGACGATGCCGCCCCCGGACCGGGCGATGGTTTCGTAGCTTGCGCCCTTCAGGCGCATGTCGAATTCCTGGGCGCGATTGCCGGCGAATACCAGATGAGTGTGGCAATCGATCAAGCCGGGTGTCACCAGGCCGCCGTCGAGATCCAGCACGTGTTCGGCCAGCTCCATGGGCCGGCCGGGGAGGTCGCCCACCGGGCCGCAAAAGGCAATCCGCCCGCCCGCCCACGCCAGCGCGCCGTGTTCGATCAGGCCGTAGGGCTCGCTTCCGGAAAAGGTTGCCAGGCGGGCGTTAACCAGCAATGTGTCCCAACGCTGTGTCATGGCGTGTTTGTCCAGGCGTTTTCCATCATGGGCTCGTCCTTACCGTCGGGCGCCCCGCCAGGATATGTCTTTGAGCGGTTCAGGTGGCCTCAGTATTGCGCGTCCAGCGCACTTCATAAAGGTCGAAACGGCGGTCCTTCAGGTTGGTCACGGCGCCGGAGTTGCGCGCACGCGCCAGGTTCTCCAGGCGAAGGTCGGCGAAAAGCACCGTTTCGGTGTTGGGCGTGGAATCCGCGGCGATGCCGTCACGGGCAAAGGGCAGGTCGCTGGGGGTGAGGATGCAGCTCTGCCCGTACTGGATGTCGAAGTTGTTGACGCCAGGCAGGTTGCCGACGTTGCCCGACAGCACCACATAGCACTGGTTTTCGATGGCACGCGCCTGCGAGCAATAGCGCACGCGCAGGTAGCCTTCGCGCACATCGGTGCAGAAGGGTACGAACAGGATCAACGCGCCCTGGTCAGTCAGGTGCCTTGCCACTTCGGGAAACTCCGAGTCGTAGCAAATCATCACGCCGATGGGGCCGCAGTCGGTGTTGATCATCGCGGCCGACTCCCCGCCGGTGACGTTCCACACGTTGCGCTCGCTCGGCGTAGGGTGGAGTTTTTCCCTCTCGTGGATGGAACCGTCGCGCAGGCAGACATAGCAGACGTTGTGGATGTCGCCGTTGGGCATCCGCGTGGGATGCGAGCCGCCGATGATGTTGATGTTGAAGTTCACCGCCAGTCGCTGGAAAAGCTCGCGTACCTGCGGGGTGTATTCGGAAAGCCGGCGGATGGAATCCACCGGCGAAAGCTCCGCATTCTCGATGGAAAGAAGCTGCAGCGTGATGAGCTCGGGGAATGTGACGAAGTCGGCGTCGTAGTCGGCTGCGATGTCGACGAAATATTCCACCTGCCTGGCAAATTCATCGAACGAGGAAATGCGCCGCTGCATGTACTGCACCGAGGCCACGCGTACGCTGTCCGGAAGGGCCCGCGGCATCGATACGGTGGGGATGTCCGGATGGTCGTGCAGGCTCGGGTTGCGCCATACCAGGTGCGCGGCGTAGCCGAGCGATTCATGGTCGGACGGCACGTATTCGCGTAGCAGGCCAACCAGTTCGAAGCCGTTGCGAAGCTGGAAGCTCAAGGTCTGGTCGCGACGTGCGCCATCCACCACGGCCTGGACGTATTTCTCGGCCGTCCCGTAGCGTTGCAGGTTGCGTGCAAGGCCGGGGATACGGCCGCCGAAGACGATGCCGCGGAGCTTCAGGTCCATGCACAGGCGTTTACGGGCCTGGTAGAGGCGCTGGCCGATGCGCATGCCGCGGAAGTCCGGATGCACCACCACTTCCATGCCGTAGAGCCAGTTGCCCTTCGGATCGTGGCGTGAGGCGAAGCCGCCGCCGGTGACCTGCATCCAGGTATGCGGTGCCAGCGCCACCGCTTCGGCAATGCGGAAGGTTGCGCAGTAGCCGACGATGGTCCCTTCGTATTCGACGACGAACTGGCCTTCGGGAAAGTGCGACTGCTGGGCCTGCAGCATCGCGGCGGAGTGGCCCCACTCGGCGGAGTAGACCCGCGCGGTGAGGGCTACCAATTGGGGCACATCGGCAGGACGCGCTTCGCGAAGCTGCAGTTGCGGTCCGTTGCCCGGGCGCGTGCCGATGGCGGTGTTGTCGGTCATGGGGCTGCCTGCGTTGAAGTGGGGCGGCGCACGTCGGGAAGATGTTGCCGGAAGCCTGGCGATGGCCTCACCGTGCCCGCGCACGGGCCACCATGGTGCCCATGCGATCGTGAAGAAATCCTGTTACGGCGTGTTTCCTGCGAAACCTGCAGTTCTCCGAGCCAAGCGGCGGCGCATTGCGTACCATGGCGGCTTGGGCGTGGCGCAAGCCGCGCGAGGCACCATGGAGCACCATGTCGACATCAACGTATCGTGCCGACCACGCCTGGCAGGGCAATCGCTGGACCCGGGACTTGACGCTTGGCGTGCGCGATGGGCGCCTGGCGATCGATGACCAGGCCATCGCGGGCAGCCCGCCGATCCGGCTGGGTAAATACGTGCTGCCGGGCATGCCGAACCTGCATTCGCACGCCTTCCAGCGCGCCATGGCCGGCATGGCCGAGCGCCGCGGGCCGGGCGACGACAGTTTCTGGACCTGGCGCGAGGCGATGTACGGCTTTGCCCAGCGCGTCGGTCCGGACGACCTCAAGGCCATCGCCGCGCAGCTGTATGTGGAAATGCTCGAGGCCGGCTACACCCATGTGTGCGAGTTTCATTATCTGCATCATCAACCCGACGGTTCGCCTTGGCCCGATCCCGCGGCCATGTCGCATGCGATCGCCGAGGCGGCGGAAGAGGCGGGCATCGGATTGACGCTCCTGCCCGTGCTTTACATGACCGGAGGCTTCGATGGCCGGCCGCTGGGTGAACGCCAGCGACGCTTCGGCCACACGGTGGACGCGTATCTACGTCTTGTTGATTCGCTCCGCGCCGGCGATGGCGCCGGCAAGACCACGGGCGTGGCACTGCACTCACTTCGCGCCGTGCAGCCTGATGCTATTCACGCGGTGCTGGGCGCCATCGGCCGGGACATGCCCGTGCACATCCACATTGCCGAACAGGTACCGGAAGTCGACGAGTGCCTGGCGGTGCGTGGCTGCCGCCCGGTGCGGTGGCTGCTCGATAACGTCAAGGTGGATGCTCGATGGTGCCTGGTGCATGCCACACACCTTGATGAAGGTGAAACGCGGGACCTGGCACGATCGGGCGCGGTGGCCGGCCTTTGCCCCACGACCGAGGCCAACCTCGGTGACGGACTTTTCCCCCTGGCATCCTTCATCGACCAGGGCGGCGTACTGGGCATCGGATCGGATTCGCATATTTCCGTTTCCCCAGTGGAAGAACTGCGCTGGCTGGAATACGGCCAACGTCTGGTGGCTCGGCAGCGCAACGTAGCGGCACGCCACGCCGGCCAGAGCGTGGGCGAGTCGTTGTTCGCGCGATCCCTGGCCGGTGGCGCGGCCGCCTCGGGAACGCCCATCGGAACGATCGCCACGGGTGCACGTGCGGATCTCGTTGTCCTGAACGATGCCGCGCCGGTGCTGGCGGCGCGCGACGGCGGCGATGCAATGGACAGCTTCATCTTTTCCGGCAACGTGCCTCTTGTGCGCGACGTGATGGTGGGAGGCCGCTGGGTGGTCCAAGGCGGACGGCACGTGGAGCGGTCACGCATCGCCGATCGCTACCGCCGCACCGTGGAAAGACTCAAGGCATGAGTCGCGCCGCGCGCGCGATCATCCTGGCCCTGGTTTCGGCGCTGTTCTTCACCATGACCTACGTGCTCAACCGCGCCTCGGTCGGTGGCGGCGGTGCCTGGCAGTGGACGGTGATCCTGCGCTACGCGTTTACCTTGCCGTTCCTGGGCTTGGCCTTGCCCTTTGCCGGCGGCCTGGGTGGCTTGCCTGCCGAATTGCGGCGGCATCCCCGGGCATGGCTGACGTGGAGCACGGTGGGCTTCGTGCTGTTCGGCATTCCCTTGACATGGGCCGCCAGCAGCGGTCCGTCGTGGCTCATTGCCGGCAGTTTCAGTGCGACGGTGCTTGCTGGGCCCTTGCTTGCTCCCTTCATCTACCGCGATGAGCGCCGCCGCGTCGCATGGCACGCACTGGCCGTGGGTTTGGTGATCATCGCGGGCATCCTGGCCCTGCAATGGAGCCATGCCAGCGGACACCTGGATGCCCGCGCTTGGTGGGCCGTGGCCGCCGTGGTATTCGCAGCGTTCGCCTACCCGCTGGGCAATCGCATGGTGTTGTTGCACCTTGAGCGCAGCGGCACGCCGGTGGGGGCCTTGCAGCGGGTCTTCGGCATGACGTTGTGCAGCTGGCCGGGATGGCTGGTGCTGGCCGCGGTGACGTGGTCGACGGTTGGGCCTCCTACGCTACGCGTGGCCATGCTGGCGGCTGGCGTTGCATTGTCGTCAGGGGTGATCGCCACCGTGCTGTTCTTCAAGGCAACTCATATGGTGGGCCGGCAGCCGGTGGCGCTGGCCGCCGTGGAGGCCATGCAGGCCGCCGAGCTGTTGTTCGCCACGCTATTGGGCGTTTCGTTCCTTGGCGAGGCCTGGCCGCATGGCATCGCCGCGTGGGGCGCGGTGGCGATCGTGCTGGGCATCGCCGCTTTCAGCTGGATCAGCGCGCGCGAGAAAGTTCCCGTCGTCGAAGGCGATCGAGGGGCCTGAGCCCCCTTTTTACGACAATTTTATGCGGCTGCCGCCGCCTGTTGCACCGAACTTACGGGATGGCCGGGAGAATATCCGGCATGGACATCCTCTATATCGCCATACCCATCGTGCTTTTCGCCGCCACGATCGGCTTCTTGCTGGTTTGCGAACGCCTGATGCGGCGTTCTTCCTGACGGGACTTTCCCCATGACCCTCGTTTACGTGATCGCGGCCCTGGTCGCGCTCTTTCTGTGCGTGTACCTCGTGGTGGCCCTGCTACGGCCGGAGTGGTTCGAATGACTGCCAATGCACTGATACAGGTCGCTGTATTCCTGGCCGTACTGCTGGCGCTGGTGGCGCCGATGGGCCGCTACATGGCCTTTGTTTTCGACGACAGCCGCCGTGGCGGCAATCGCTTCGAGCGTATGTTCTACGGCGCCTGTGGCATTGAGCCTGCCGAGGACATGAGCTGGAAGCGTTACGCACTGGCCATGGTGTTTTTCAACATGGCAGGCCTGCTGCTGCTTTATGCCTTGCAGCGATTGCAGGGCGTGTTGCCGCTGAATCCACAGCATTTCGTCGCGCCCACGCCGGATTCGGCGATGAACACCGCGGTGAGCTTTGCATCCAATACCAACTGGCAGGCTTACGCCGGTGAATCCACCATGAGCTACCTGACGCAGATGCTCGGGCTGGCCGTGCAGAACTTTCTTTCCGCCGCCACGGGCATCGCCGTGCTGGTAGCGGTGGTGCGCGGCTTCGCACGACGCGGTGCATCGGGCATCGGCAATTTCTGGGTGGACCTGACCCGCTGCACGCTTTACATACTGCTGCCGCTGTCGCTGGTGATGGCGCTGGTACTGGTTTCGCAGGGCGTGGTGCAGAATTTCCACGCCTACGTCGATACGGGTAGCCAGGTGCTGCCGATGGGGCCGGCGGCATCGCAGGTGGCGATCAAGCAGCTGGGGACCAACGGCGGTGGTTTCTTCAACGCCAACTCGGCCCATCCGTTCGAGAACCCCACGGGGCTTTCCAACTTCATCGAGATGCTGGCGATCTTCCTGATCCCCGGCGGCCTGTGCCTGACCTTTGGCCGCATGGTGGGCGACAAGCGCCAGGGCTGGGCGATCCTTGCCACGATGCTTTTGATCTTCATCCCGCTCGCCGTCGGCCTGGTGGCTGCGGAGCAGGCAGGCAACCCGGCGCTGCATGGACTGGCCGTGGACGGCCAGGCCTCGGCGCTGCAGTCGGGCGGCAACATGGAAGGCAAGGAGACGCGCTTCGGCATCGCCGCGTCCGGTCTCTTCGCCGCCATCACCACCGCCGCTTCATGCGGCGCGGTGAATGCCGCGCACGACTCGCTTACCCCGCTCGGCGGCCTGATCCCGATGTGGCTGATGCAGCTGGGCGAGGTCGTGTTCGGCGGCGTGGGCTCGGGTTTGTACGGCATGCTCGCCTTCGCCATCGTCGCGGTGTTCATCGCGGGCCTGATGGTCGGGCGCACGCCTGAGTACCTGGGCAAGAAGATCGAAGCGTACGAAATGAAGATGGCGAGCCTGGCCGTGCTTGTGCCGTGCGCGCTGGTCACCATCGGTACGGCGATCGCCGTGCTGGCGCCGGCGGGTATCGCCGGGGTCAGCAACCCGGGCGCCCATGGCTTCAGCGAAATTCTCTACGCGGTGAGTTCGGCGTCGAACAACAACGGCAGTGCGTTCGGTGGGCTTTCGGCCAACACGCCATTCTGGAATATCCTGCTGGCCGTTTGCATGTTCCTGGCACGCTTCCCGCTGGCGATCGCCATGCTGGCGATGGCCGGCTCCCTTGCCGCCAAGCGCCACGTGCCGCCTTCGGCCGGCACCCTTCGCACCCATACGCCGCTGTTCGTGGTGTTGCTGGCCTGCATCGTGGTCGTCGTTGGCGCACTGACCTTCCTGCCGGCACTGGCCCTTGGGCCGATCGCCGAACACCTCCAAGCTGCCGCGGGGCACTGATTTATGACGTCCGCCACCCTTCCCAATCGCGCGTTCGACCGCGCCCTGGTCCGCACCGCCGTACTGGATGCGTTCCGCAAGCTGTCGCCGCGGATGCAGTTCCGCAACCCGGTGATGTTCGTGGTGCTGATATGCAGCATCCTCACCACCCTGATCTGGATCGCGGGCCTGACTACCGGCCACCGTGAAGTGCCGTCGGGATTTTCGTTTGCCGTAAGCGCGTGGCTGTGGTTCACGCTGCTCTTCGCCAACTTCGCCGAGGCGCTGGCCGAAGGTCGTGGCAAGGCCCAGGCCAACGCCCTGCGCGGCTCGCGCAAGGAACTGATCGCCAAGCGGGTGGAGACTGCCCTGCGTGATGCGCAGGTCATCTATACCCCGTCGACGGACCTGCGTAGCGGCCACATGGTGCTGGTCGAGGCTGGTGAATACCTGCCCGGCGACGGCGAAGTGGTGGCGGGTACCGCCAGCGTGGACGAAAGCGCCATCACTGGCGAGTCCGCGCCTGTGATCCGTGAGTCTGGCGGCGACCGCAGCGCGGTGACGGGCGGTACCAAGGTGCTGTCCGACTGGCTGGTGGTGCGCATCACCAGCAATCCCGGCGAAAGCTTCCTGGACCGCATGATCGCCATGGTGGAAGGCGCCAGCCGGCGCAAGACGCCGAACGAAATCGCGCTCACCATCCTGCTGGCGAAGTTCACGCTGATCTTCCTGCTGGCCTGCGCCACCTTGCTGCCGTACTCGATCTACAGCGTGCAGGTCGCCCATGCCGGCGTGCCGATCACGCTCACCGTGCTGATTGCGCTGCTGGTGTGCCTGATTCCCACCACGATCGGCGCACTGCTCTCGGCCATCGGCATCGCGGGCATGGATCGCATGATCCGCGCCAACGTGATCGCCACCTCCGGCCGTGCGGTGGAAGCCGCCGGCGACGTCGACGTGCTCCTGCTGGACAAGACCGGCACCATTACGCTTGGCAATCGCCAGGCCGTGGCCTTCCATCCGGCACCGGACGTGCAGGCGCAGACATTGGCTGAAGTGGCCTTGCTGGCCTCGCTGGCTGATGACACGCCCGAAGGGCGCAGCGTGCTCGCGCTGGCCCGTGAAGCGTTCGGCCTGACCGAGCGCGTGATCACCGACGCGGTTTACGTGCCCTTCACCGCCCAGACGCGCATGAGCGGCGTCGATATCGGCGACAGGCATATCCGCAAGGGCGCCATCGATGCGGTGGGCCGTTACCTGGATGCCAACGGCAGCCACCTGCCGCCACGCGTGGCCCGCCAGGCCGAGGAAGTCGCCCGTCGCGGCGCCACGCCGCTGGTGGTGGTGGAGGGTGCTCGAGCCCTCGGCGTGGTGGAACTGAAGGACATCGTCAAGCCCGGCATCAAGGAGCGCTTTGCGCAGATGCGGCGCATGGGCATCCGCACGGTGATGGTGACCGGCGATAATCCCCTGACCGCTGCGGCCATCGCGGGCGAGGCGGGTGTCGACGATTTCCTCGCCGAAGCCACGCCGGAGGCGAAGCTCAAGCTGATCCGTGACATCCAGGCCGAGAACCGCCTGGTGGCCATGTGCGGCGACGGTACCAACGACGCGCCGGCGCTCGCCCAGGCCGACGTTGCGGTAGCGATGAACACCGGCACCCAGGCGGCCCGCGAGGCCGGCAATATGGTGGACCTGGATTCAGATCCCACCAAGCTGATCGAGGTGGTGGAGATCGGCAAGCAGTTGCTGATTACCCGCGGTGCGCTCACCACGTTCTCGTTGGCCAACGATATCGCCAAGTACTTCGCGATCATCCCGGCCGCGTTCGCTACCACGTATCCGGCGCTCAATGCGCTCAACGTGATGCACCTGGCCACGCCCCAGAGCGCGATCCTGTCGGCGGTGATCTTCAACGCGCTGATCATCATCGTGCTGATCCCGCTGGCATTGCGCGGCGTGAAATACCGCGCGCTCGGCGCCGACGCGCTGCTGCGGCGGAACCTGCTGGTCTACGGCCTGGGCGGCATCGTCGCGCCGTTCCTCGGCATCAAGCTGATCGATCTGATCCTTGTCGCCATCGGCGCGGCTTGATCCCTATTTCCCAAGCATCGAGGCAATAAGAACGTGCTTACCCACCTGATCCGGTTTTCCGTGAACGACACCCAGGAAGCAGAACTGGACAACGCTGCCAATGACCCGCTGATGCACGAGGCGCGCCTGCTGAAAATGGCGCCGGCGCCCGGCACCGGGGCATTGAGCCTCCAGGAAGAATACGAACTCGGCGGCTACGCCGGCATTTGACAGTCAACGCACCAGGAAACGAAGTCATGTACCAGAAGAAGCTGTTGGCCCTCGCGCTGCTGCTGGCCCTCCCGGCCGGCCAGGCCATGGCCAGCGACGATGCTCCGGCTACCGGCAGCGCCGATTGTTCGAAGGGCTTCGGCTCGCGACTGATCGCTGCCTACCGTGAGGACGCGCAGCCTGCCGATCCGAATGCGCCGGCACCAGCCCGTCGCGGCATGGATTCCCCCTTTGATTCGATGCCGTTCCCATCCTCTGAGTGGCAGCTCGGCGGCGTCGATAATCCGATTGGCGTGCCTGACACAAACTCGCAGTATCCGCTGGAGAAAGCGCTCGCCTGCACTAGCGTGGGTCACTGGATGCAGGAGAACCGTATCGAGGTTTATGGCTGGATCAATCCGTCGGCCAATATCAGCTCGTCGAGTTTTTCCAACTATCCGCTTTCCTACGCCACGCGTCCCAATCGCGTGGAGTTCAATCAGGCGCTGTTGCGAATCGAGCGTTTGCCCGACACGGTTCAGACCGATCATCTGGACTGGGGATTTCATTTCGACGACCTGTACGGCTACGACTACCACTTCACCACCATGAAGGGTGTCACCAGCGACCAGCTACTGAACCATCCCAATTCCAACAGTCCGCTGCCGGGTAAGCTCTACGGCAACGATCCGATGATTTGGTATGTCGACCTGTACATCCCCTGGGTAGCGCAGGGCATGCAGATAACGATGGGTCGCTATCTGTCCATCCCGGATATCGAGGCACAGTTCTCGCCGCAAAACTACCTGTTGACGCACTCCATCCTCTACACGGTCGATGCCTATACCAACACGGGCATCATCACCACGACCAAGCTCAACGATCAATGGACGGTGCAGTTTGGCGTGCACGGCGGCGATGATTCGGCGTTCTGGGATAGCACCAGTCGTTTGAGCGTGCAAGGTTGTGTGCGCTGGGTGTCGGCGTCCAACAACGACATGCTGTACCCGTGCGTGGAGTCGTACAACAAATCCAAGCAGACCTATAACAACCTGCAGGAATTCGTGCTGACCTGGGGTCATCGTTTTAGCCACAACGTGCACATGCTGACCGAGGCTTATCGTATTTACGTGCGCGATCAACAGGGCGCACCCGTGGGCGTGCCGGGTTATCCGTTGGGCGAGGCGCCGAATTTCCCGGCCGGCCATAACCCGGCATTTGGCATCGTGAACTACTTCAACGTCGAGCTCAATCCGCACAACATGATCTCGATTCGCAATGAGTTCTATAACGACGAACAGGGTCAACGCACCGGATATGCGACGCGATATTCAAGCCATACGATTGGTTTGACACATTGGGTGTCGCAGGATCTGGAAATTCGCCCGGAGCTTCGCTACGAACACGCCTATGATTTCCCAGCCTACAACGCCGGCCAAAAGAGCAGCCAAGTGACTGCCCTGGTCGATGCTATCTTCCACTACTAGGCCATCGGCATGAAACTCGTCCGCCAGTCCGTCATGATGCTGTTGTTGCTCACGGTGATCACGGGGTTGCTGTATCCCCTCGTGGTCACCGGTGGCGCCCGGCTGCTCTTTCCCGACCAGGCCGATGGCAGCCTGGTCAGCCAGGGCGGCAAGGTGGTCGGCTCGGCGCTGATCGGCCAGTCGTTCACCAGCCCGAAGTATTTCTGGGGCCGGCTGTCCGCCACCGCTCCGGCGCCCTATACCGCTACGGCATCGACGCCTTCGAACCTGGGTCCGACCAATCATGCGCTGACCAAGGCGGCATCCGATCGCATCGACGCACTGCGCGCCGCCGACCCCGGCAATACCGCGGAGGTTCCGGTCGACCTGGTCACGGCGTCGGGCAGTGGACTGGACGCGGAGATCAGCCCAGCCGCTGCCGAGTACCAGGCCGGGCGCGTGGCGCGTGCAAGAGGCCTTCCACGCGAACGCGTGGAGGAACTCATCGCCGGTGCCACGCGCGGCCGCCAGTGGGGACTCTTCGGCGAGCCGGGCGTGAACGTCCTGGCGCTGAACATGGCGCTCGACAGCGCGGTAAAGTAATGCCTTCGAAGCGGGCCGACCACGCATGATCCAGCCAGTTCGCGATGCCCGGGCCGACGCCGTATTGCAGGTGTCTGGCGAGCGCCGCCTGAAGATATTCCTGGGTGCGGCGCCCGGCGTGGGGAAAACCTTCGCCATGTTGTCGGCCGCGCGGGAATTGAAGCGGGCCGGGGTCGACGTGGTGGTGGGTCTGGTGGAAACCCACGGCCGCGCCGAGACGGCAGCCCTGCTCGAAGGATTGCCGGTCCTCCCTCGTCGCGATGTCGACTATCGGGACCGTCGTTTCGAGGAGTTCGACCTGGATGCCGCATTGGCGCGCAAGCCGGCGGTGATCCTGGTCGACGAACTGGCCCATCGCAATGTTCCCGGCGTGCGCCACGAGCGGCGCTGGCAGGACATCGCCGAGCTGCTCGAGGCCGGCATCGAGGTTTATACCGCGATGAACGTGCAGCACCTGGAGAGCCTGAACGACCAGGTGGCACGGATCACCGGTGTGACCGTGCGCGAGACGGTGCCTGATGCATTCCTGGAGCGTGCACGCGACATCGTGTTGGTGGATCTTCCGCCCCGGGAGCTGATCGGCCGCCTGCGCCAGGGCAAGGTGTATGTGCCCGATACCGCGGCGCTGGCACTTGATGCATTCTTCTCGCCGACCAACCTGGCGTCGCTGCGCGAACTGGCGCTGGATACGATTGCCAGGCACGTCGACAGCGACCTGCGCGAGCACATGCTCGCGCGTGGCGGCAGCATGCCGGTGCGCCGCCGTGTGCTGGCTGCCATCGACGGCCAGGGCCAGAGTGAATACCTGGTGCGAATGGTACGGCGCATCGCCGAAAGGCGCGGCGCCCCCTGGGGCGTGGCCTATGTCGAGACGGGGGCGGGCATCGATCCTGCGCGCCGCGAGCGGCTGGAGTCGGCCATGCGCCTGGCGCGTAGCCTTGGCGGCGAAGTGGTGGTGCTGCGTGGGCACGACATCGCCGGGGAATTGCTGGCCCATGCCGATCGCGAGGGCGTCGGCCAGGTGGTGGTGGGGCGCACGCGTGAACGTCCCATCGCGCGCATGCTGGGCCGTTCGCTCACCCAGCGCCTGCTCCGCGAGGGTTCCCATCTCGAGGTGACCATCGTGGCAACGCCCGTCACGGTACAAAACAGGCGTCGGCGCCTGCAGTTGCCCGGAGGTTGGGGCAAGGCCCGTGAATATGCTTATGCCACCATCGCGACGCTGGTGGCCTTCGCCATCGCCTTTGTCCTTGACCGCTTCCTGTCAGTGGCTAATCTTGCGCTGATCTTCCTGACCGCGGTGCTGGTGGTGGCCGTGCGCACGCGCATGGCAGTGGCGGTGTATACCGCCGTGCTGTGTTTCCTCGGCTACAACTTTTTCTTCGCTCCACCGCGCTACACGCTTGCCATCGCCAACGTCGACGATGTGCTCGCGGTAGTGCTGTTCCTGGTGGCCGCACTGGTGTGCAGCGGACTGGCCACCCGGCTCGCCCTGCAGGTGCAGTCGTTGCGCGGTGCGCATGCCCAGGCCCGCGCCTTGCTGGCGCTGGGCCAGGCCTTGTCCACGAGTCCCGATGGTCCTGCGATCCGCCGTGTGGGCGCGTTGGCATTGGCGCGTGCCCTGGAATGCGAGGCGGCGCTGTTGCTGCGGGGTGACGACAACACCTTGCACGTGGCTGCCGGCGCGCCGCACGACATGGCCCTGTCACCGCAGGACATCGCTGCCGCCGAGTGGTGCGAGCGTCACGGCGAGGCGGCCGGTCGTTATACCGATACCATCAATGCGGCCTCGTGCTGGATCCTGCCATTGGCCGGTGAAGGCTCCACTGCTGGTGTCGTGGCCCTGCGCTTCGATGCCGCCACCACCGCGCCCGATCCCGACCGCCGGAGCCTCGCTCTTTCGATGACGCAGGATATCGGCCAGGCGCTCGAACGGGCACGCCTGGCCGATGAACTGGAAGGCGCGCGGGTGCAGGGCGAGACCGAACGGCTACGCAACGCGCTGCTGTCGTCGGTATCGCACGACCTGCGCTCCCCGCTGGCCTCGATGATCGGTTCGGCAGGCACGTTGCTCGGCTACGAGGACAAGATCCCGCCCGGCGAACGCCGCGAATTGCTGCAGGCCATCCTGGGCGAGGGCGAGCGACTGGACCGCTACATCCAGAACCTGCTGGACATGACCCGGCTGGGCCATGGTGGGTTGAAGCTTGCTCGTGACTGGATCGATGGCGCGGATGTCGTGGCATCAGCCGTGTCGCGGGTGCGCAAATCCTTCCCCGAAGTGCGCGTGGTGGCTGATGCCGTGCAGGGCGAGGCGTTGTTGCATGTCCACCCGGCGCTGGTGGAGCAGGCCTTGTTCAACGTGCTGGAAAACGCCGCCAGGTTCTCGCCGCCGGGCGAAGCGGTGCAGGTGCGAGCGTCGGTGGTCGATGGCTGGTGGCGCGTGGACGTGGTCGACCATGGCCCGGGTATTCCCGAGGAAGAACGCACGCGCATCTTCGACATGTTCTACTCGGTGTCCCGCGGTGACAGGGCCAAGCAGGGCACCGGCCTTGGCCTAGCCATCTGCCAGGGCATGATCGGCGCGCATGGGGGAAGCGTGGAGGCCTTGCCCGGGAACGGCGGGGGGACCACCATGCGCATCATGCTTCCCCTGAGCGAGCCCCCGCAATCCACGACATGAGCGGTTCTGCAGCAAGGATCCTGGTGATCGACGATGAACCGCAGATCCGGCGGTTCCTCGACATCGGCCTGCGCGCGGAAGGTTATACGGTGGTCACCGCCGCCACGGCCGAGGAAGGGCTGGCCCTGGCGGCCACCCAGCAACCGGACCTGGTGATCCTGGACATCGGCTTGCCCGATCGCGATGGGCACGAGGTATTGGCGGAGTTGCGCCAATGGAGCCAGGTCCCGGTGCTGATGCTGAGCGTCCGCGACGGCGAACGCGAGAAGGTACATGCCCTGGATCATGGCGCCAACGACTACGTGACCAAGCCCTTCGGGATCCAGGAACTGATGGCGCGCCTGCGCGTGCTCCTGCGTAACCGCGGCGCGGAGCCGGCCGCGCCTCCGCGCTACGACGACGGCCACCTGGTGGTGGACCTGGCGCGCCGCGAGGTGTTCCTCGATGGCGATGCCCTGGCGCTCACGCGCAAGGAATATGCCGTGCTGGCGCACCTGTTGCGCCATGCGGGAAGGGTCGTCACCCAGCAGCAGTTGCTTCGGGAGATCTGGGGCGCAACGCACGCGCGCGATACCCACTACCTGCGCATCGTGATGGGACGACTGCGGCACAAGCTCAACGACGATGCCGCTACGCCGCGCTGGTTGAAGACCGAGGCGGGCGTGGGTTACCGCTTCGTCGGCGCGGCAGCGCTGTAGGGCCCGGCACCCTGGAGCGAATCAGGGCGACCGGATGGGTTTCGCCAGCGCAGGCAGCAACGGTGCAAGGCTCCCATCATTGGGTAGCGGCGGCAGGCCCAGCAGGTGCATGACCAGGTCATAGACATCCACGTTGGGGAATTCGCCGATGGTCACGCCGCGGCCGAACGACGGGCCGTTGGCGATGAACAATGCCCGCATCGACGGATCGGCATTGTCGTATCCGTGCTGCCCCAGCGACAGCGGATCGGTGCGCTTGGCCAATGAAGCCTTGGTGGTGACCTGCCAGCCCACGTCCGGCAGACATACAATCGCCGGTACGCGCTCATGATGGCCGTAATTGAAGCGTGCGGGAAAATCCGCTTTGCGCCAGCAGGCCATGTGGTTGTGCGGGGCGAGCAGAGCAGCCTGCGCCTTGGCGAAATCGTGCCCGGGCAGGGGATTGAAGCTCGGCAGCGTGCCGGTGGCAACGACATCGACGGTCGTGGGATCCACGATATCGTCGACCAGGATCACCTGGTCGGCAGGCGTCGCAGCCATGCCGTGATCGGACACCACGATCAGGTCGACATTGCCCAGCAGGTTGCGTTGCCCAAGGCCGGCGACGAGGCGAGCCATGGCGTGGTCGATGGTCACGATGGCCTGGTCTACTTCCTTAGAATCTGGACCGAACTTGTGGCCCTGGTGATCCACCGCATCGAAGTAGAGCGTTGCCAGGCGCGGCCGTTGCGCAGGCGGGACATCGAGCCACGCCAATAGCTGATCGACGCGGGCGTCGGGCGTGACTGTTTCGTCCCATTTCAGGTAATGGGTAGGCCTGATGCCTTCGATCGCCGCTTCCGTGCCAGGCCAGAACATCGTTACCGCATGGATGCCATGGCGCTCGGCGGTCACCCAGACGGGTTCGGCATCTTCCCACCATCGCCCATCGGCAACGGCCTCGCTCTTGCCCATGGAAAAGCTGCCAAGCGCGGGATCGACCATCGTGTTGTTGACGATACCCGAATGGTCCGGGACCTTGCCGGTGACCATGGCATAGTGATTGGGGAAGGTCAGCGACGGGAACGACGGCTGCATGGCGATGGCGTGGACGCCGGTGGCAGCGAGCTTTTCCAGCGTGGGGCTCAAGTGCCGGCCGAAGTAATCCGCGCGGTAGCCATCGATGGATACCAGCAACACGATGCGGTCCTTTACCGGGGCGGGCGCCGGCGCGGGCGGGGTGGTGGCGCAGCCGGTAAGCAGGGCGAGGGCGAGGAGCAGGCAGGCAATGGGCTTCATGCAGGCAAGACTAGCAAGGGGAGAAGACCGTCCATGATGGCAAAATCCCATGACGGCTTCACGGCATGCTGCGCCGTGCCTTTCCCCACCTGCGCAAGCCGAAGCATAATCCAGGGCTTACGCATCGCGCGCCGAGGGCATCATGACCGCACCCACCCGCATCGACACCACCCGCATCGTCCGCGCCCCGCGTGGCACGCAATTGAGCTGCCGCAGCTGGCTCACCGAGGCTCCGTTCCGCATGCTGCAGAACAACCTCGATCCGGACGTGGCGGAAAATCCTGCGGAACTGGTGGTCTACGGCGGTATCGGCCGGGCCGCACGCAATTGGGAATGCTTCGATGCCATCCTGCGCGCCCTGCGGGAACTGCGCGAAGATGAAACCTTGCTGGTGCAGTCAGGCAAGCCCGTGGGCGTATTTCCCACGCACGCCGATGCCCCGCGCGTGCTGATCGCCAATTCCAACCTGGTGCCGGCCTGGGCCAATTGGGAACACTTCAACGAGCTCGATCGCAAGGGCTTGATGATGTACGGCCAGATGACCGCAGGTTCCTGGATCTACATCGGTTCGCAGGGCATCGTGCAGGGCACCTACGAGACTTTCGTCGAGATGGGCCGCCAGCACTACGGCGGAAGCCTTTCGGGCAAGTGGATCCTTACCGCGGGCCTGGGTGGCATGGGTGGCGCGCAGCCGCTGGCGGCAAGCCTCGCCGGTGCATCGTCGCTCACCATCGAATGCCAGCAGAGCCGCATCGACTTCCGTCTGAAGACGCGCTATGTCGATGAACAGGCCGCCGACCTCGACGACGCGCTTGCGCGCATTGCCAGATACACCGCGGCGGGTGAGGCCAAATCCGTGGCACTGTTGGGCAATGCTGCCGACATCCTGCCCGAACTCGTGCGCCGTGGCGTAAGGCCGGATGCCGTCACCGACCAGACCAGCGCGCACGACCCGGTGAATGGTTACTTGCCCAGCGGCTGGACGGTGGAAGAATGGTTCGACCGCCGTAAGTCGGCGCCCGAAGCCACGCGCGATGCCGCGATGAAGTCGATGCGCACTCACGTCGAAGCCATGCTGGCCTTCCACGCCATGGGTATTCCCACCTTCGACTACGGCAACAACATCCGTCAGATGGCGAAGAACGAAGGACTCACCAACGCTTTCGATTTCCCGGGTTTCGTTCCGGCATTCGTCCGTCCGCTGTTCTGCCGTGGCGTCGGGCCGTTCCGCTGGGTGGCCCTGTCGGGCGACCCGGAAGACATCTACAAGACCGACGCCAAGGTCAAGGAACTGATTCCCGACGACGCCAACCTGCACCGCTGGCTGGACATGGCCCGCGAACGCATCAGCTTCCAGGGTTTGCCCGCTCGCATCTGCTGGGTGGGACTGGGCGTGCGCCATAAGCTTGGCCTCGCCTTCAACGAGATGGTCCGCAACGGTGAATTGAAAGCCCCGGTGGTGATCGGCCGCGATCACCTGGACTCAGGTTCCGTCGCCAGCCCCAACCGCGAGACCGAGGCCATGCGCGATGGCAGCGATGCGGTGAGCGACTGGCCGCTCTTGAACGCCATGCTCAACGTGGCCGGTGGCGCCACCTGGGTAAGCCTGCACCACGGCGGTGGCGTGGGCATGGGCTACAGCCAGCACTCAGGCGTGGTGATCGTCTGCGACGGCAGCGCCGACGCCGACCGCCGCATCGCCCGCGTGCTGTGGAACGACCCGGGCACCGGCGTGATGCGTCACGCCGATGCGGGATACCCCGACGCCATCGCCTGCGCGAAGGAGCAGGGGCTTAATCTGCCGATGATCTGAAATCGCCGGCCGTCACCGTGACGCGGTCGATCCAGTCCAGTCACGGTATAGCGCCGGGTAGAGCTTCTTCAGGTGGGCCACCTTTGGTGCATCGTTGATCACGATGTACATGTTGTCGGGGTGGAGTAACGCGTAGTCCTGATGGTAGTTTTCAGCCGGATAGAAGGCCTTGAGCGGCTGTACTTCGGTCACGATCGGCGCGTCGAACACCTTGGCCTTGTCCAATTGCGCGATATACACGGTGGCCTCGCGCTGCTGTTCCGGTGAGGTGGTGAACAAGACCGAGCGGTATTGCGTGCCTGAATCAGGGCCCTGGCGATTCTTCTCGGTGGGATCCAGTCCTACCGAGAAGAACACCTTCAGAAGGGTGCCGTAACTCACCTGCTTGGGATCGAACACGACGCGAACCGATTCCGCATGGCCGGTGTCGCCATCGCTGACATCATCGTAATGGGCGGTCTTGGCCTCGCCGCCGGAATACCCGGTGGTGGCCGACTCCACGCCCTTGGTGTGTTCGAAGATAGCCTCGATACCCCAGAAGCAGCCGCCGGCGAACACGGCCACTTCATCGCCGCCAGCGGCGGTGACAGGGGCGGCGACCGGGTCGGGCAGGGCGAGCCCTTCGGTGTGTGCATAGGCGAAGCCTGCGCCGGCGGCGGCGAGGGCCAGGGCGGCAATCATGGGAAAACGACGAATCATGGGGCAACCTCGCTACGTGGGCCGGACGAGCCCATCCAAGGAGACCGGCAGGGGCGGCGATTCCATACAGATCTATCAAGTTACCGGCGGCGCTGTCGATAATGATCTGTAGCCTGTCGTCGACGGAATTTCCGCGCTGGCAGGCGCATCGAAGCCTCTTCGCTAAACCATTGATGGTATTGCGATTATGGCACTGGCGGGCATTGGGGTAAGACGTGGCCTACGAACTGGTCGAACGCAGGGTCGAGGTGGGCAACCTGGAGATCGGCATGTTCGTATGCCGGCTCGACCGCCCGTGGGACGGCACCCCATACCCCTTGCAGGGCATCGAGATCGGTTCGCCCGAGGACATCGAGGGCCTCGCGCAGTGGTGCGAGTTCGTCTACGTCGATGCCCAGCGCCAGCTTGTGGCCGATACCCGCCTGCAGTCGCTGCGCAAGCGCATCCAGAGCGGTAACCGTTTCCAGCGCGCGGTGGTGTACTCCGACACCGCGACGTTCGAGGAAGAAGCGCCGCGGGCTCGGGAGGCTTTCGACAACGCCACGCAGTCGATCGAAAAGATCATGCAGGACATTGCCGAGAACGGCGTGATCTCGCCCGAGGACGTCGATCGCGCGGTCCGTCCCCTGGTGGAGAGCATCCTTCGTTCGAGCGATGCCTTCTTCTGGATCGATGCCTTGCGCCAGCGCGATAGCTATACCTACAACCATGCGATCGGCTGCAGCGCGCTGGCCGCATCGTTCGGTCGCCACATGGGCTTCGCCGAGGAAACCATCGTCAGCATGGCGGCCGGCGGCCTGTTGCTGGACGTGGGCAAGTCGCAGCTGCCCCTGGAACTTCTCGCAAGGCAGGGACCGCTCGAGTACGACGAGATGATGCTGGTGCGCACCCACGTGGCTGGGGGAATGGACATCCTTGACCAGTCGGGGATGCTCGACAGCGAAGTGCGCGACATGGTCCGCACGCACCACGAACGCTTCGATGGCAGCGGTTATCCCGATGGCCTGGCAGGTACGGCCATTCCTCTGGCTGGCCGCATGGCCGCGATCGTCGACACCTATCATGCGATGTGCTCTTCACGGCCGCACGCCGTGGCGCTGTCGCGGCACCAGGCCCTGCGCCGCATCTACGGCGCGCGCGACAGCGAATTCCAGGGCGAACTGGTGGAACAGTTCCAGGCTTGCCTGGGCGTGTATCCCACAGGTTCCCTGGTGGAGCTCAATAGCGGCGAAGTGGCCATCGTGATGGTGCAGAACCAGTCGCGCCGCCTGCAGCCGAAGGTGGTGATCCTTACCGACCGCGACAAGTCGCCTACCGCGGACTTCATCGTGGTCGACCTGATCACCGAATCGGGCGAAGACCGCCGGGAAATCATCCGCACGCTGCCTGTCGGTGCCTATGGCATCGACCCGGCGGACTACTTCCTCTCATGACCCCGCGGGCCAATCTGTTCAGCACGATCCAGGTGATGCTGGACAGGCAGGCCGAAGACGCCATTTGCGGGGTCCTGGTGCTGCGCCTGCGGGGCATGCGCGAAGCGCAGCTGCGCCACGGCTACGAGTTCGGCAACCAGATCATGCGCGCGGCGTATGAGCGCATCGTGCGCCTGCTGCGCCACGTCGACCGGGTGTTCGAGGCTGGCGAGGACACCTTCATCGCGGTGCTGCCGTCGTTGCGCAACCGTACGCACGCGCTGCTCGCGGCCACTCGGCTGCTTAGCGCATTCGAAGAGCCCCTGGCCTGCCCAAGCCGCCCGTGGCTTGGCCGTGCGGTGGTGGGTGGCGCGCTCTACGCCGAACACGGCGTGGACGCGGAGCTCTTGTGCCGCCGTGCCGAGATGGCCCATGACGAAGCCATGCGCACCGGCGAGCCGTTCGCCATGTACGAGACCGAAGGCACCCGTATCGAGATCCTCTATGGCGAACTTCGCGACGACATCGAAGCCAATCGCCTGGAGGTCTACTTCCAGCCCCAGGTGCATTGCACCAGCGGCAAGGTTTCCCGTGTCGAGGCGCTCAGCCGGTGGACATCAGCCACGCGCGGCATGGTGCTGCCTTCGGATTTCATTCCGTTTGCCGAACGCAGCGACCTGATCATCCCGCTCACGCGCTGGAACCTCAACGCCAGCCTCCGCCATGCCGCGGCCATGCGCGACGCACAGGTGATGCTGGATGTCTCGGTGAACCTGTCTCCGCGGGTGTTCGTGGAAAGAGGCTTCACCGAGCAGTTCCTCGGCGCGCTGGAGATATGGAACGTACCGGCCGAGAACGTGATCGTGGAGGTGACCGAAACGGCGATCCTCACCGACCTTGAGATGAGCGTGCGCGTATTACGGCGGTTCCGTGACCGCGGCGTGCGGGTGGCCATCGACGACTTCGGTACGGGTTATGCCTCGTTCTCGTACCTTCGCCACTTCCCCGCCACGGAACTGAAGATCGACAAGTCGTTCGTCGGCACCATGCTCGAGGATGCCCATACCGGCCACCTGGTCGGCGCCATGATCGACGTCGCGCGCCGCATGAAGCTGGAGTCGGTGGCCGAGGGCGTGGAGGATGCCGCCACCATGGACCAGTTGATTGCGATGGGCTGCGACTACCTGCAGGGCTACCACCTGGGGCGACCCATGCCCGCCGTGAAGTATGTGCACGAGCGCTCGCACGGCACCGCCGCCGCCACGGCCTGACGGATTTCCTGATCAGTCGAAAGCTATCGTCCTTGCCGCCGCGGCGCTCGCCTGTGCCGCTTCGATCACCCGCATGACGTCGAGGGCCTCGGTCCCGGTGACGGGGGGTGTCGCCGAATCCTTGATCGCACGAACCACGCCGGCGTAGTAACGGGTGTACGCCCCGCCGTTCATTGCCATCGCCGTTTCCGTCCCGTCAGCCGCCGTGAGCAAGCCCGACCTGATCGAGGGAGGCCAGGGAGTCTCCCCGGGCCGATGGCCGGCGCGCAGCATCGCCTCCTGGCCGTCGAGTCCATGCGTGGTGAAGCTGCCCCGTTCGCCATGGATGATGAAACGCGTACCGTGTGCCGCGGCGAGCGTGGAACAGTGCAATATCACCCGACGCCTACCGTAATGCAGTTGGACGTGGAAGTAGTCCGGCACGTGCGCCTGAGGCCGTTGTACCAGGACATCGGCGGTCACCGCTTCGGGCATGCCGAACAGGTGCAGCGCCTGGTCGGCCAGGTGAGAGCCCAGGTCGAAAAGCACGCCCGTGCCTTCCCCGTCGCCTTCGCGCCAGCCCGGCTTGATGGCCGGGCGGTAACGATCGAAATGCGATTCGAAGTAGTTGATCCCGCCCAGGGCATCGCGGGCCAGGAGATCCTGAACGGTAAGGAAGTCATCGTCCCAGCGGCGGTTGTGGAACACGCTAAGCATGCGTCCGGCCTTCGCCGCGGCATCGATCAGTTCGCGCGCCTGTTCCGGATCCAGTGCCATGGGCTTGTCGATCACCACGTGCTTGCCGGCCGCGAGCGCCTGCATGGCCAGCGGATGGTGGGTCTGGTTGGGCGTGGCGATCACCACCAGGTCGATGTCCGCCGCGCCGATCAGCGTCGCGGGATCCGCATCGACGTCCACGCCGGGGTGGTCCGCTTCGATCGCCTGCCAGCGGCGGCTTGCCACCCGGCGCAGGGCAAGGCCCGGTTCGGCAGCGATCAAAGGCGCATGGAAGAATGCGCCTGCCGTGCCGTAGCCGATGAGGCCGGTGCCGATCCGTACCACGGGCATTCTCCTTGGGAATCAAGCTCAAGAGTGTAGCGCCAGTGGCCAAAGCCGCCTTCGGCACGCCGGTGGTATTCTGGATGATTGCCCCTTCCAGACGAAAACCCCGTGGCCCTCAAATCCATCGTGTTCAAGGCCGACCTCCAGGTCAGTGACATGGACCGCAACTATTACCAGTCCCATGCATTGACCATCGCCCAGCATCCTTCGGAGACGGACGAACGGATGATGGTTCGGCTGCTGGCCTTTGCCTTGCACGCGGACGATGCGCTGGTGTTCGGCAAGGGCTTGAGTTCCGATGACGAACCGGACCTGTGGCGCAAGGAACTCACCGGCGAAATCGACCTCTGGATCGAGGTGGGCCAGCCCGACGAACAGCGCATCCGCCGTGCCTGCGGGCGCGCCAGGCGCGTGGTGGTGTATTCCTATGGCGGCCGCGGCGCCGAGGTCTGGTGGAAGAAAACCGCATCGGGTATCGGCCGGGCGAAGAACGTCACCGTGATCGACATCGCGCCGGCCACCACGGCCGCGCTTGCCGCGCTGACCCAGCGCACCATGCAGCTGCAGTTGTTCGTGCAGGATGGCCTGGTCCAGCTGATGGGTGAGCAAGCCATCGTGCCGGTGGAATTGACCGTGCTTGCCGGGTCCATTGAAGAGGCGCGCGCCAGCGCATAAGTCCCGCTAGGATGGGTGCCTTGAGACTCCTGACGCGAAGGAATTCCTGGTGACCTCTCGGTTTCGTCCCGCCCTGATCGTGCTTGCCCTTGGCCTGGGCGCCGTGGCTTGCGCTTATGCATTGGCGCCGACCGCAGTCCATCGCAGCTTTACCGTAACCTTGCCCAGCAGCGCCACTGCGCCGGTATCCGGTCGGCTGCTGGTGTTCGTCACCGATGCCAAAGCCGCACGCGCCGCCGCCAAGGGCGGTGAGGTGGAAAGCGTCGACACCAACCCGTTTTCGCCCAAGGACGCCACCGTCATCGCGCGCGATGTCGGCCATCTGGAGCCGGGCCAGGCCATCGTCGTGGACGGCGATACCGAGTCCTTCCCGCAGGGGCTTTCGCAGTTGCCGCCGGGCGACTACCTGGCCCAGGCTGTGCTCGATACCGACCACAGCTACGACTACAACGGCCGCGGGGCAGGCGACCTGCTCAGCAAGGTGGTGCCGGTGACCCTGGGCAATGCCGCTGTCCCGCCCCTGGTGCTGGACACGGTGCAGCCCGGGCGAGACCCATGGACGGCCTCGTCCAAGGCGCCACCGGGCATGCAGGACATGCTTACCGCCGCGCGCCCGCATGCCACCGCGATCGATTTCCAGAGCCCGGCGCTCACCGCGTTCTGGGGCCGGCCGATCCCGATGAAGGGCTGGGTGCTCACGCCGCCCGATTACGATGCGAAGTCGTCCAAGACCTGGCCTGTGGTGTATTACACGCACGGTTTCGGCGCCACGGCAGCGACGCTTACCGCGCCGCTGGCTACGGTGTGGCAGGCCATGCAGAAAGGCCAGATGCCGCCGATGATCTGGGTGTTCCTGGACGAGTCCAGCCCCACTGGCACGCATGAATTCGCCGACTCGGTGAATAACGGTCCGTGGGGCCAGGCGCTCACCACCGAGCTCATCCCCTACCTTGAGAAGAACTACCGCATGGACGCGCGGGTGAACGGGCGCTTCCTCAACGGCCATTCGTCCGGCGGCTGGGCCACGTTGTGGTTGCAGGTGCGCTATCCGAAGATTTTCGGCGGCACCTGGTCGACCTCGCCAGATCCTTCCGATTTCCATGATTTCACCGGCGTCGACCTTTATGCGCCCAACGCCAACATGTATCGCAAGGCCGATGGCACGGCCACACCGCTGGTGCGCGACAAGGGGCAGGTGATCGCCACTTTCGAAACGTTTGCCAAACTCGAACAGACGATCAACGCCTACGGTGGCCAGCTGGCTTCCTTCGACTGGGTGTTCTCGCCGCGCGGGGCCGACGGCCGACCCGTGCCGATGTTCGATCGTGCCACCGGCAACGTCGATCCGGCGGTGGTGGCGTACTGGCGCGATCACTTCGACATCGCCTATCGGCTGAAGCGCGACTGGCCGACACTGAAAGGCGACCTCGACGGCAAGATCCACGTCTACGTCGGCACGGCCGATACGTTCTACCTCGATGGCGCCGCGCATCGCCTGAAGGACACGCTCGACGCCCTGCACGCGAAGTCGAGCGTCCAGTTCATCGAAGGCCGCACGCATTTCGACCTCTACGTCGAAGGCGACGATCGCCAGGCGCTGCTAAAGAAGATCGCCTGGCAGATGTACGGCGTGGCGCGGCCTAACGCGGCACCCGCAAACCACCCATGACGCCGCGGGGGCTCAAGGTGACCTGCCAGAGCTGGTCGCGCCGGCTGCGGAAGATTGCCGCCGAGCACGACAGGTAGAACAGCCACATCCTGCGGAAGCGCTCATCGTAGCGGTGTTGCAATACCGACCAGGCGGCGTCGAAATTGGCCCGCCAGGCCTGCAAGGTGAGGTCGTAGTCGGCGCCGAAGTTGTGCCAGTCCTCCACCACGAACAGCCCCTCCAGCGCGTGAGCTACCTGCGACGCGTTGGGAATGAGCGAATTGGGGAAGATGTAGCGGTCGATCCACGGGTCGGGACGCGTGGTGGTGGCATGCGAGCCGATGCTGTGCAGCAACACCAGTCCGTCGTCGATGACGCAACGCCGCGCCATCTCGAACCAGGCGCGGTGGTTCTTCGCTCCCACGTGTTCGAACATGCCCACCGAAAGCACGGCATCGAAGCGCTCGTCGAGCTCGCGGTAATCCTGCAGGCGGATCTCGACTGGAAGTCCGGCGCATAGTTCGCGGGCGTAGGCCGCCTGCTCGGCGGACACGGTAATGCCCACGCCTGCTACGCCGTATTTCTCGGCGGCGAACTTCAACGCCTCGCCCCAACCGCAGCCCACGTCCAGCACGCGCTGGCCGGGCTTGAGCTGCAGCTTTCGACAGATGAGATCGAGCTTGTCTTCCTGGGCCTCGTCCAGGTTCCGGGCCCGCGCCCAGTAACCGCACGAATACACCAGGCGCTTGCCGAGCATGGCCGCGAACAGGTCGTTGCCCAGGTCGTAGTGGCGCCTGCCCACCTCCCAGGCGTGGGCACCGCGCTGCACGTTGATCAGCCGCGCCTTCAGGTGGGCGAGCAGGGTATCGATGGTGGTAAGCGCGTCGTCAAGGTTCGCGCGCAATACCCGGGTGAAGAAGCCGGCGAGGTCGGCGGCATCCCACCAGCCGTCCATGTAGCTTTCGCCCAGGCCCAGGGTGCCGTGGGCGAACACCCGTGCATAGAAGCCTTCATCGTGGATGCGAAGGTCGGTCGGGTCGGGACCGTCGATGGCTACCCCGGCCTGGGCAAGCAGGTCGCGGGCGCGTTGCTTGAGCGAGTCGGAATTCACGCCAAAACCCCCAGGTCAGGACGCCACGACTCATTGTGGCGCGCCGAAGGGATTACGCGCTACGGGTAAGCACCCGCACCAGGGCGAGCCCGGCAACCACTGCGGCAATGGACCCGGCCAGGTGCAGCATGATGTGGGCGGCGAACCAGCCGTATTGGCCCTTCAGCAGCAGCGTGGCGGACTCGGCGGCGAAGGTGGAGAACGTGGTGAGCCCTCCCAGGAAGCCGGTGGCGATCAGCAGGCGCAGCTCAGGCGACAGGGTGGGGTAGTGCTCGACCACGCCCAGCGTGCAACCCATCAGCAATCCACCCACCAGGTTGGCTGCCAGCGTGCCCATCGGCAGGTTCGGCATCGCCGCGTTGAAGGCCACGGCCAGCCCCCAGCGCAACCAGCAACCGAGCACGCCACCAATCCCCACGGCGAGAAATGCATTCAAACCCATGTCTTCCAGCCCGCGCATCCGAAGATTGCCCGTCACTATACTGGTCGCCTGATGACTTCGTCCGCCCATACCCTCCGGCGCAACCTGCCGTGGTTGCTGGCTGGCCTGTCGATGATCGGCCCGTTTTCGATCGACGCGATTTTCCCCGGTTTTCCTGAGATCGGCCGCGCCTTCGGCGTGGGTGACGTCGCCCTGCAGCAGACCATCAGCGTCTATCTGTTCGCTTATGCGGCGATGAACCTGTTCCATGGCGCCATCTCCGATGCGTTCGGGCGCAAGCCCGTCATCGTGATCGGCATGGGGATGTACGCCGTGGCCTCGGCGGGCGCGGCCATGGCCACGTCCTTCACGGGTCTGCTCGCCTTCCGGATACTCCAGGGCCTGTTCGCCGGCGCCGGCATCGTGGTCGGCCGTGCCGTGGTGCGCGACACGCTGCATGGGGAAGACGCACAGAAGATGATGTCGAAGGTGATGATGATCTTCGGCATCGCGCCCGCGGTGGCGCCCATGATCGGCGCGTGGCTTCTGGGCATCGATGGCTGGCGGGGCATTTTTTGGGCGCTTACGGGGTTTGCCGTGGTGCTCACGGTGGCTTTGTGGCATTTCCTGGACGAAACACATCCGCATGAGGCCCGCACCAGTTTCCGTCCCCGGCCGCTTTTGGCCTCGTACGCGAACATCGCCAGGGACCGGCCGTTCTGGCCGCTGATGATCGCGGCATCGATCAACTTCTCGGGATTGTTCCTGTACGTCGCTTCGGCGCCGCGGCTGATCCGCGAACTGCTCGGGCTTTCCGCGCAGGGTTTCCCGTGGCTGTTCATCCCCGTGGTGAGCGGCATGGTGGCCGGCGCCTTCGCCTCCGGCCGCCTGGCCGGGCGCATGGCGCCCACGCGGACGGTCAATATCGGCTACGTGCTGATGCTAAGCAGCTGTGCGATCAATATCGTGCTGGCGCTCGCCTTGCCGCATCCGATGGTGCCGTGGTCCACGCTGCCCCTGCTGCTCTACGGCGCCGGCGTGCAGATGGCCTTTCCCTCGCTCACCCTGATGCTGCTGGATCGTTTCCCGCGCCAGCGCGGCGGAGCGTCGTCCGTGCAGGCGTTCGCCAGCCTGCTGTTCACTGCCGTCGTGGCCGGTGTGCTGTCGCCGTTGCTGTCGGCGGACATGTTGGGCCTTGCGCTGGGCGCCACCGCTTTGTGCAGCATCGGGCTGGTGTCGTGGTGGTGGTATTTGCAGTTGACCAGACCCGGGCTCGCCGGTTAGCTGGCGATGTAGCCAGCCTTGACGACATACGCCCTGGCTTCCGCGGCGTCGCCTTCGAACCACGCGCGCGTCGACCCCAGCCGGAACGTGTATCCCCACGTGTCCATATCCTGCATCAAGCGTTCGGAGCCCACGCCGGGCAATTCACCGGCCAGCACGATCTGCAGATAGCAGGTGGCGTCTTCTTCCTCGATCGAATCGGTGGCGTCGGTGTGCACGGCGACCCGGCGCTCCGCGGGCATCACCAGCAGGTGGCTGGCCTCGTGCAGCAATGAGTGTACGGGGGTGTCGGAGCGGGCGTAGACGGTGACGCCAATGAGCCCGGCTTCGTCCTCGCCCCAGTAACTGCCGGGGATGGCCTCGCCGTCGGTCACTTCGACCAGCTGCAAGCCATGCCGCCGGAGGATTTCGCGCGACGCGGCAAAGCCGACATCGCGCATGCGCAACACATCCATGGGCGTTTAGCCGGGCTTGTGCTCGGGCAGGGCGACGGAGAGCTCGAGCACTTCGTGGCCACTGTCGCGGTCCAGGCTGATGTTCACCGCGTCCACGTCGACATTGACGTATTTGCGGATCACCTCGAGCAGTTCGTTGCGGAGCAGGGGGAGGTAATCAGGCGCGCCGCGCGTGCTGCGTTCCTGCGCCACGATGATGCGCAGGCGCTCCTTGGCAACGCCTGCGGTGGCTTCCGGCTTGCGCTTTAGGAAATCGAGGATACCCATGCCTTAACCCCCGAAGACGCGCTTGAGGAAGCCCTTCTTCTGCACCTCGATGAAGCGCAGCGGACGTTCCTGGCCCAGCAGTCGGGAAACGACGTCGGTATAGGCTTGCCCGGCGAAGGAATTTTCGTCGAGGATCACCGGTACACCCGCGTTCGATGAGGCCAGCACGTTCTCCGATTCGGGGATCACACCCACCACCTTGATGCCGAGGATTTCCTCCACGTCCTTCACCGAGAGCATTTCGCCGGCTTCCACCCGGGTGGGGTTGTAGCGGGTGAGCAGCAGGTGCTGGGTGATCGGGCCCTCGCCACGTTCGGCGCGGCGCGTCTTGCTGGCAAGCAGGCCCAGGATGCGGTCGGAGTCGCGCACGGAGGAAACCTCCGGATTCACCACCACCACGGCGTGGTCGGCGAAGTACATGGCCAGGTGCGCGCCTTTCTCGATGCCGGCGGGGGAGTCGCATACGACGTAGTCGAAACCATCGGCGCTTAGGCCATCGAGGACCTTCTCGACGCCTTCCTGGGTGAGGGCATCCTTGTCGCGCGTCTGCGAGGCGGCCAGCACGTAGAGGTTGTCGTAGCGCTTGTCCTTGATCAGTGCCTGCTTGAGCGAGGCCTCGCCCTGCACGACATTGATGAAGTCGTACACCACGCGCCGCTCGCAGCCCATGATGAGATCAAGGTTGCGCAGGCCGACGTCAAAGTCGATCACCGCTACTTTCTTGCCAGCCTGGGCCAACCCTGTGGCAAGCGAGGCACTGCTCGTGGTCTTGCCCACGCCGCCCTTGCCCGACGTAACGACGATGATCTCAGCCAATGTTGGTCTCCACTTGCTTGTTCTTGTGTGATGGTGCATCGATGGCGATCGCAGGTCCGGCCCTAGAGCCGCGCGATCAAAAGCTTTTCGCCTTCCAGCCAGCATTGCACGGCTTGGCCTTCCAGGTCGGCGGGAATTTGTTCGAAAACCCGGTAATGGCCAGCGATGGCCACGAGTTCAGCGTGGAAATCCGTGCAATAGATGCGCGCGCTGGTATCGCCCTGCGCGCCAGCCATGGCCCGGCCCCGCAGGCTACCGTAAACGTGGATGGAGCCGTCGGCAATGACTTCGGCGCCATTGGCCACCGCGGCGTTCACCACAAGGTCACGATCGCGTGCATACACCTGCTGTCCCGAGCGTACGGCGCCGGAGGCATGACGCATCGCCGTGTGGGTGGCAGCGGACTCTTCGTGGATGGGTTCTCGCGCGGGTGCCGTCGATACGGCGGGGACCGGCGCGGTGGCGGCTGGCAAGGGCTGGGCTTCGCCGCCGGCAGGCTCGTAGGCTGCGCGGAACTTGGCGATCAGCGGCAGGCCCATGCGCGTGGCCAGTTCTTCCGTGGCGGCGGTGCCATAGGCCAGGCCCACCGGCAGCATACCCGCGCTGCGGATGGCTTCGAGCAGGGCGTCGACCGTACCGTCGTCGGGGAGGGCGGACAGGTGGCTCAGGTCCAGCACCACGGCAGCGCGGGAGAACATCTGCGGCGCGGCGCGGACGCGGCGCTCGAGTTCGTCGCAAAGCGCCGCGGCATCGGCGCGGCGTACGCGCACGCAGGCTATGCCGACCTGGCCGAAACGCAGGTCGCAGGCGGCTTCCAGGGTATCCACGCGGGCATTCATCTTCAGTGCTTGTCTCCGGCCGCCAACGCATGCGGCGCGGCCATGTCGCAGGGACGGCTGCGTTCGCGCAGCCAGGGTGTGTCCGGCAGCCCATCACCTTCCAGGTAATGCTCGCGGACAAAGGAAAAACTGGGTAGTTCGCGGGCCAGGAGGCTTACCTTGGGGCCCGTGGCACCCATGGTCTGCTGGCCCACTTCCTGGAACCCCAGGGTGCCATGGAACAGCACGGCCATGTCGTCGCGCGGCTCCAGAAACACCTCGCAGGTGAGGATGGGTACGCGGACCTCGGCATAGCTGCCGACATCGCAGTAGAAGATGCGTCCCAGGCCATGGCCCTGCCAGGCGGCGCCGATGACGATGCGGTCGATATAGACGAAGCTCTCGTAATGGGCCTGGAACCAGCGGTAATTGGGGCTGTCGTAGGCCGCGTCGGCACGGAAGGCGATCAGGAAGCCGGCGATCACGCCGTTCATTTCCGCCACGCGGAAGTAGTGGGCCTGATCGAAAAGGAACCGGAGACGGGCCGGATCCGTGGCGAGGATGCCCGCGCCCGCGGTGTTGTTGAGCGCCAGCACGGCGTCCAGGTCGCGCTCTTCCACGTCGCGGATGGCTAGGGCCATTCGGTGCTCCGCCCAGTTGTTTCGACTAAAGACCGCGTTCGGGCCCCGGTAAGCCGGCATTATGGCATTTAAGGCATGACCTTAGCCATGTTCCGGGGGGCAGGGCTCGCCCTATGATGCGCCTATGCCTTGGCCTTATTTCAACCACACCCGGCTGCTGCGGTACGCGGCATTCTTCGTCTATATATGCGTTGGCATGCCGCTTTCCACGCCGCTGACGGCCCAGCGCCTGCACCAGCTGGGGCGCCCGGAGCTGTCACTGACCCTGTGGACGGTGTGCTACGTGCTCTTTGGCATCACCTACTGGCTGATGACGCGCGACCTGGACGCCAAGGTGAGTTCCTGGGCCAAGGTGGCGGGCTTGCTCATGCTTACCTTCATGGCCATGGCCATCGGCTGGTTCAGCCAGTCGGGCCTGCACGCCTTGCTGCTGGTGATCATCGCGGCAACCCTGCCGTGGCTGGTTCCGCTGCCATTGGGGCTAGTGTGGATGGTAATGGCGCACCTGGCGCTTATTCCTGTTATCAGGAATACACCGGGCTTCACCTGGCTGGTGGCGCTGATGCAGTCCTGCATGTACTTCAGCTTCTCGGCGCTGACCTTCGTCACTTCCACCGTGGCCAGCCAGCAGGCAGGTGAGCGCGAGGAGCAACGCCGGCTCAATTCCGAACTGCGGGCCACGCGAGCGCTCCTGGCCGAGTCCAGCCGCATCGCCGAGCGCATGCGCATCGCCCGCGACCTGCACGACCTGGTCGGCCACCACCTCACCGCGCTCACCCTGAACCTGGAAGTGGCCAGCCACCTCACCAACGAGGCGGCAGGCGCCCACGTGCGAAAGGCGCAGTCCACCGCCAAGCACCTGCTGGCCGACGTCCGCGACGTGGTCTCGGAGCTTCGCCAGGACGACGCCATCGACCTCACCCAGGCGTTGCGCAGCCTCATCGAGGGCGTGCCGGGCCTGAACGTGCACCTGTCCACGCCGCCGCGATTCGAGGTCGAAGATCCCCGCCGCGCGCAGATGCTGCTGCGCTGCCTGCAGGAGATCGTCACCAATACGGTGCGCCATTCGGGCGCCCGCAATCTTTGGCTGGCCTTCGAGCACCCGGATCCGGGCTCGCTGCAGCTGGTGGCCCGCGACGACGGCCGCGGAGCGGCGCAGTACCGGCCCGGCAACGGCATGAACGGCATGCGCGAGCGCCTGGCCGAGTTCGGCGGTACCGTCGACGTCGACACCTCCGTGCCCGGCGGCTTCAGCCTTCGCGTTACCTTGCCCCTGGGCGAGGAGCCTTCCCTGGCGCATTCGCCGGCCCGCGGCCCCGGTGCGTGGCCGGTGGAGGCATGACCACCATGACTATCCGATACTCCACCCAATGGCACATCGCAGGGGATAACCCATGATTTCCGTCTGTCTCGTCGACGACCAGAACCTGGTCCGCCAAGGCGTCCGATCGCTTCTGGACCTGGCCGACGATATCCGCGTGGTCGCCGAATGCGCCGATGGGGCGCAGGCGGTGCAGATGATTCCCCAGGTCAAGCCCGATGTGGTGCTGCTTGACCTGCGCATGCCCAACATGAGCGGCCTGGAAGTGCTCCAGGCCCTTTCGGCGCGCAACGAGCTTCCCCCGACCATCATCCTGACCACCTTCGATGACGACCAGCTCGTGCTGCAGGGCCTGAAGGCCGGCGCCCGCGGCTACCTGCTCAAGGACGTCTCGCTGGAGCAACTGGTGGAGGCCGTGCGCACGGTGGCCGCCGGCGGCTCCCTGGTGGCACCGATGGTGACCCAGCGCCTGCTGGCGGGGGTGGGGCGCATCCAGAACCAGTTTTCCTCGCTGGAGCAGCCTGATCCGCTCACCGAGCGCGAGACGGAAATCCTCCGGCTTCTGTCCGGGGGTTACAGCAACAAGGAAATCGCAAATTCCCTCCGGGTGGCGGAAGGCACCGTGAAGAACCACGTTTCCAACATCCTCTCCAAGCTCGGCGTACGCGACCGTACGCGCGCGGTGCTCAAGGCGCTGGAGCTGGGTATCGTCTAGGAGGCGCGCCGCGCCTCGATATGGCCTTCCGGAAGGCCGTCGTAACCTGATGGCGTTCGCGCGCCCAAGCAGCTACCATCGTCCACTTTGGCGCCGGCGAAAGCCCCGCCACGGGCCTTTCCGAGGGTGGGGAGCCCGTGCCGGCGACCAGCATCCCCAGGCGGCGGCCCGACCAAGTTGAGACGTTCGGAGAATCGTGGAATGACGCGTCTGTTAGAATTTCTTGCCGCTCTGGTGATCGTTGCCATCCTCGGCGTCGTCGCCGGCGTGGCCATGTCCTCGCAGGGCCATGTGGATCGTACGGTGAAGGTCAACAAGGACGTTCGCCAGCTCTACGACGTTTTTGCCAATTTCCGTCGGTTTCCCGAGTACTCCATGCTCGGGCAGCTCGACCGCAACCTGAAGTACCAGCTCTCCGGCCCGGCCTATGGCCAGGGTGCCAAGATTTCCTGGACCTCCGACGACAAGTCCGTCGGCAACGGCAGCCTGGAAGTCGCTTCGCTCACGCCTGCGTTTGCCCAGGTCGGTGACGAGGGCAAGGCCACCATCGTGTGGAACCTCGACAACGACTGGAACGGCACGGACAAGAAGTTCACCATCAACCTCGAACGCACCGGTCGCGAAGGCAAGCTGACGAACGTCAAGATGTCCTATGACGTGAATTACGGCTGGAACCTGATCAGCCGCTATTCCAACCTCTACATCCATGGCCAGCCGGATAACTTCATCCAGTTCGGCCTGGGCAACATGCAGAACATGGTGGCCTCGATCCCGCAGGGCGATTACAGCAAGCTGTATCCGGAAATCGTCGATACACAGCCTACGCCGGTGCTGTTCATCTCCGGCCAGGCGCCGCGCAACCTCACCGAGCTTGATACCGCGCTCGATGACGGCGTGAAGCAGCTGCAGGCGGCGGCCAAGAAGCTGAACGTGCAGGTCACCGGCCCGCGCATCACCTTCACCACCAATTACGGCGACCAGAACTACCAGTTCGACGTGGCTCTGCCGATCAACACCACCACCTTGAACCTGAACGGCCAAAGCGTCGAGCTCACCGCCGCCAGCCGGCCCAAGCTCGATCCGGCCGCTGCCGCCACCAGTGGTTCGGCTGCTCCGGCCGCCGGCGACAACACGCCGGGCAGCAAGGACAAGTTCAACAACGTGATCGTCGACGACAAGGTCCGCGCGGTGCTTGCCTTCGGTGGCAAGGCGCTGAAGGCCGAGTGGAACGGCAATCCCGCCGGCGTGCCGGTGGTGCGCATCCAGGAGCAGCAGTTCGCCCTGACCCACGGTTACAAGTTCGACGACTTCACCAACCGCTTCTACGACATCCAGGTCAAGGCTCCGACCACCGATGCCCATGGCACGGTGGAGGGCTACGACGAGCAGAAGTTCGAGGTGTACCTGCCGCTGCAGGGTGACGTTCCGGAAAAGACCCCGGAACAGGAAGCGGGCATGAAGAACCCGGGCCTGCAGGACAACCCGGCCTCGTCCGGCACGGCTGGCGCCCCGGCGTCCTCGGGTACCGCGGCCGCTCCCGCAGCCTCCGGCACCGCTCCGACGCAGCAGTAAGCTTCAGGCGCGTGCAACGAAAAAAGGCCCCTTAAGGGGGCCTTTTTTTTTGCCCGGATGAACTTGCCGGTGCCTGCGTGTTCTTAGGACAGTTACCCGCAGTGTTACATTCGCGCTCAAACCAGGGGCCAGACGCGTCGCATGATCGAAACCGACCAGCTCACCCGTTGCTACGGCAGCCTTACCGCCGTCGACGCGTTGACCTTGCGGGCGGAGCCCGGCCAGGTGCTGGGCCTGCTGGGTCCCAATGGCGCGGGCAAGTCCACGGCCATGCGCATGATCGCAGGCTTCCTGACGCCCACCTCGGGTACCGCCCGTGTGTGCGGCTTCGACGTGCGCACGCAACCGCGCGAGGCGCGGGCGGCGTTGGGCTATTTGCCCGAAGGCGCGCCCAGCTATGGCGAGATGACGGTGCGTGAATTCCTCACCTTCGTCGCCCGCGTGCGCGGCATGACGGCGGAAGTCACTTTCCGCCGCTTCGACGTGGTGGTGGGTCGCCTGCAGCTGGATGAAGTGCTCGACGCCACCATAGCCACGCTTTCGAAGGGTTTGCGCCGCCGCGTCGGACTGGCCCAGGCCATCCTGCACGATCCCCCGGTGCTGATGCTCGATGAACCGACCGACGGACTGGACCCGAACCAGAAGCATGCCGTGCGCGCACTCATCGACGCCATGGCGCGCGAGCGCACGATCCTGATCTCCACGCATCTGCTGGAAGAAGTGCACGCGCTTTGCAACCGCGTGGCGATCATCGCCAACGGGCGGTTGCTGGCCGATGCGACACCCGCGGAACTGGAGGCCCGTTCGCGCTACCACGGCGCGGTGTCGTTCAGCGCGCCCGGCAGCGGCGTGTCCCAGGAGATGCTTGGCCGCCTGCCGGATGTCGCCTCGGTGGAAGTGGATCCGCTCGACGGACGCGTCACGGTGTTTCCGCGCGAAGGCAAGGCGATCATGGAAGAAGTACAGCAGCTGCTGCGCATGCAGAACCTTGCCGTGACTGAAATCCAGCTCGAACGTGGACGCCTGGACGAAGTGTTCCGGCAGATCACTTCAGGTATGAGGGCTGCATGAGCGCCATCACCGCCATCGCCCGCCGCGAACTGGGCAGTTATTTCTCCACCCCGCTGGCCTACGTGTTCCTGGTGATCTTCCTGGTGTTGGCGGGATTGCTCACCTTCTACGCCGGCGATTTCTACGATCGCAACCTGGCGGACCTGCAGCCTTTCTTCGCCATGCATCCATGGCTGTACCTGGTGCTGGTGCCGGCAGTGGCCATGCCGCTGTGGGCCGAGGAGTCGCGCAGCGGCACCATCGAGCTGCTGCTGACCATGCCGGTATCCACCACGCAGGCGATGCTGGGTAAGTTCCTTGCGGCCTGGACGTTCGTCGCCATTGCGCTGGTGCTGACCTTCCCGATCTGGATCACCGTCAACTACCTGGGTCGTCCGGACAACGGCGTGATCCTGGCAAGTTACCTCGGCAGCTGGCTGATGGCCGGCGCCTTCCTGGCCATCGGCATCTGCATGTCGGCCGCCACGTCCAGCCAGATCATCGCCTTCCTGCTTACCGCCAGCGTCTGCTTCCTGTTGCTGCTGGCCGGACAATCCCAGGTGCTTGATTTCTTCCAGGACGCGGTGTCACCGCGGTTGCTCGGCGCACTGTCCTACATGTCGATTACCCGGCATTCGGAGGCGATCGCGCGTGGCGTGCTGGATTTCCGCGACGTCATCTATTTCGTGGCGACGATCCTGGCGTGGCTGACCGCCGGCGTGATCCTGCTCGATTACCGGCGGGCGCGATGAAGACGGTACACCTGATCGCCAACCGGCGGCTGCGGATATGGTTGGGCCTCATCGCCCTGGCGGCGCTGTTCGTGCTGGTGGTGCTGGTCAGCGCAAGGACCATGCGCACGGCGCGGATGGACCTCACCGCCGATCATCTGTACACGCTTACGCCGGGCACGCTCAGCATCATCGACAGCGTCGAACAACCAATCCAGCTCACGGTGTATTTCTCCGACCACGCCACGCGCAACCTGCCGCAGCTGCGCAGCTACGAGCAGCGCGTGCGCGAAATGCTGCGTGAGGTGACCGCGCGCAGCCACGGGCGCATCCGCCTGCGGGTGATCGATCCGGTGCCTTATTCCGATGACGAGGACGCCGCCGAGGGCGCCGGCCTGAACGCCATGACCGGCGGCAGTAACGGCGAGCGCGTTTTCTTTGGCCTGGTGGGCCGGCGCGTGGCCGACACGGCAGTGAATGACACGCTGTCGCTGCCTTATTTCGATCCGGCCCGGGAGGCTTTCCTCGAATACGACGTGGCCAAGCTCGTATATGAACTCAGCGGCCGCACGCGTCCGGAGATCGGCGTGGTGTCGAGCCTGCCGGTCAACGGCAATCCGCTGATCGGCGAAGAGCCCTGGACGGTAGTGCGGCAGATGCGCCAGTTGTTCGACGTGCGGATGATCGATGCAGGCAGCCTCAAGGCGATCGACCCGGCGATCAAGGTAATGATCCTGATCCATCCCAAGCACCTGGGCGACGAAGCGCTCTATGCGCTAGACCAGTATGTGCTCCGCGGTGGCCGTCTTCTTGTGTTCGTCGATCCGCTGGCCGAGATGGACAATGCGCCCTTCGTCGACGCCAACGGCGTGGCAGACGACCACCAGTCGTCATTGCCGCGCCTGTTTGCTGCCTGGGGCATCGACTACAACGCCGACCAGGTAGTGCTGGATCGGAGCCAGTCGTTGCCGATCGAGCTGGGTGGCCTCAGCGTCAACCATCCGGCGATGATGTGGCTGGGCGCACAGAACCTCAGCCATGATGACGTCGTCACCGCCAGCCTGCAGCGGGTGAACGTGTCCACCGCGGGGCACTTCGAACTTGCCAGGGACAGCCAGAGCGTCCTGCTTCCGCTGATCCAGACTTCCAACGAGGCGATGCTGGCGCCGGTCGCACGAGTACGCGATGCTGGCGGCGATCCATCGACGCTGCTCGCCAATTACACCCCGGGTGACGAACACTACGTGCTGGCCGCGCGCGTGCGCGGTACGTTCCATACCGCCTTTCCCGAACGGCATGAGCAAGGCCATCTGGATCACGCCGCGGGCCCCAATGAGGTGCTGGTGGTGGCAGACACCGACCTGCTTTCCGATCGCCTGTGGCTGGTGACGCAGAACGTACTGGGCCCGCAAGTGGTGCAGGCCTTCGCCAACAACGGCGATTTCGTCTCCAACCTGGTGGACAACCTGAGCGGTTCGTCGGCGCTGCTGTCGATCCGCGGACGGGCCGGCTCGCAGCGGCCTTTCACGCGCGTGGAAGGGCTGCGCGCGGAGGCCGACCAGAAATACCTGACCAAGAAGCGGGAGCTGGAGCGCGAGCTCTTCGAGACCCAGCGCCGGGTGGCTGAACTGCAGCCAGGCAAGGGCGGTACGGCCAGTGCCGAGCAGAAGCACGAACTTGAGAAATTCCTGCAACGGAAGCTTGCCATCAGCAAGGAGCTGCGCGACGTGCAGCACCAGCTCAATGCCGAGATCGACGCGCTGGGGCTGCGGGTGAAGTTCGTCAATATCGTGCTGGTGCCTGCCCTGGTGGCGCTAGCGGGCTTGCTCTACGGCTGGCGCCGTGGGCGTCGCACCCGCCGCCGGAACTAGGGCAATCGGTCGCATCACGGCGGTCCCGGCTGCCACAGGCGCTATCCTTGGGCAGCCGCATGCGGCGCCCAGGTCCGCGAGGAGACACCCGACGTGATGAAGTGGATCGATCCCTGGGAATTTTCCTGGACGTTCCTCGTGCTGTTCATCGGCACCGCGGTGCTCTATCTGCGAGGCACCCGCCATCGCCGTCCGTCGGCCTCGCGCCAGGTATCGTTCTGGGTCGGCATGGCGATGTTCTACTTCGCGATGCACACCTATTTCGACTACTACGCCGAGCATGAGTTCTTCATGCACCGGATCCAGCAGGTATTGCTGCATCACCTGGCGCCGTTGCTGGTGATTGCCAGCTATCCGGGGACGGTGCTGCGCGAAGGCTTGCCCGTGCGTGCGCGGGCGGTCCTGCGGCGGGTGGAGGCGTCCTTGCCCTTCCGGGCGGTATACGCGCTGTTGCTCAACCCCACCTTCGTCACGCTGTTCTTCGTGGCGCTGATCCTGGTCTGGCTGATCCCGTCGATGCAGACGCTGGCCATGCTCGACTGGCGCATCTACCGCGCGATGAACTGGTCGATGGTGTTCAGCGGCCTGGCGTATTGGTGGCTGGTGCTCGACCACCGCCCGCATCCGCCCGGACGCATGACGGCCGGCATACGCGTGCTGTCGCCCGCGCTCACCATGACACCGCAGATCGTCGCCGGCGCCATCGTCACCTTCTCCCGGACGGACCTCTACCCGATCTTCGAGATCTGCGGCCGGGCGTTTTCAATGAATGTGTTCACCGGCCAGCTGATCGGCGGCGTGATCATGTGGGTGCCCGCGGCCATCATCGAGTCGATCGGTGGCCTGCTGGCGCTGCGGCAATGGCTGCGATTGTCGCGTTCGGGGCGGCTGCCACGGCGTGCCGCGGTGGCGCGTGCCGTGCGTAGGGCGCCTAACGCGGGATAGCACGCCGATGTCCGGCGGCGGGGGAAACGTCGAGCGCGCTAAAGGGCGTTGGCGGGTCGCGCCTGGAAGGTGACGTCCTTCTGGCTTCCGTCGGAGAAACGCAAGGTAAGCACCACGTTGTCCCCCGGCACCACGGCAGGCTTGGCCTGCATCAGCATCACGTGGTACGCGCCAGGTGAAAGCCGGGCGCCCCCGTGGGCGGGAATTTCCAGCTTGTCGACCGCTTCCATGCGACCCATGCCGCCCTCGGTGCTGCTGCGATGGAGCATCGCCTGACCGTAGCGGGTGCTCGATGCGCCGGTCAGCGCCACGGCGTGATCGCTTGCGTTGGTGAAATCGGCAAACGCACCGGCAGGCAGGTTGCCCGGCAGCACGCGGATCCAGGCATGGCTTGCAGTGACGGCATCAGCGTCGCCGGCGATGGCGGAACCTGCGACCAGCAGCGAGCCGAGGGCCGCCACGGCGGCAAGCAGGAAAGGGCGGGACATCATGCCTTGGCTCCAAGGTCGATCAAGAGGGAAAGGTCGTGCACCATGTCGTCCTGCGAGGCGGACGGCGTGGCAAGTACGCGTGCCTTGCCGTCGCGGTCGAAAAGGTAGATGGCCGAACTGTGGCTGACGTCGTAAGCGCCGTCGCCCTTGTCCGGTTCACGCGTATAGGCTGAGCGCAGGCGCTTGGCCAGCGCTTCGATGTCCTTGTCCGGTCCCACCAGGCCTACGGCGCGTTTGTCGAACGCATTGACGTATGCGTGCATGGTCTGCGGCGTGTCGCGGGCGGGATCGACGCTGACGAACAAGATGCGCGCGTCGTCGGCTTTCGTGCCCAGCCGCTGCATGACCACGTGCAGTTGGGCCAGGGTGAGCGGACAGACATCGGGGCAATGCGTGTAGCCGAAGTACACCAGGAGCACCTTGCCCCGGTAGTCAGCGGCGGTCACGGACTTGCCGTTGTCGTCGGTGAGCTTGAACTCAAGGTCGGGCAGGTGGCCGCTGACGTCAGTCAGCCGCCACGAAGGTTGTGCGTCGCGGTGGCAGCCCGCCAGCAGGGCGAGGGTGAATCCGAGGGCCAGCACCCAGGCCCGTGGCAACTTCATGCGAAACTCCGCCCTTGTGATTCGACGAAGGATACGCCATGGCATCCCGGCCATGGCCAAGGAACCTGCCCCTATGCGACAACCTGTCCCCACTTCACTGGCTGTCCTGGTGGCCGTGGCTGGCGCCAGCGGCGTCATTTTCGGCGCCTTCGGCGCGCATGCGTTGCGCGGCGTGGTGGACGACCATGCCCTGGATATCTGGCGCACGGGCGTCGATTACCACTTGTGGCATGCGCTGGCGCTGGGCGTGGCCGTGGCGGGTGGAGAAGGGCGTTGGCGCGCCGCCGCTGCGTGGCTATTCCTCGCGGGCGTAGCGTTGTTCAGTGGCAGCCTGTACGCGCTGGCGCTTGGGGCGCCGCGGCTCGTCGGCGTGATCACGCCCTTCGGCGGCCTGGCTTTTATCGCTGGCTGGATCGCGCTGGCGGTTTCGCTGAAGGCCCGGGCCAGCCACGCATAGCTCAGGCCGCGTCGGTCGGATCGTCGGGGGCTTTCATCCGGCCGCTCTTGCGCAGGGCCTCGCGCAGGACGTATTCGATCTGCGCGTTGAGGCTGCGCAATTCGTCGTCGGACCAGCGCTGCATGGCCTCGAGGACCACGGCGCTGATCCGCAACGGATAGGCTTTTTTCTCCGATGCCACCGGGTTAGCCGTACAGCGTGCCGGTGTTCACCACCGGCTGCGTCGAGCGGTCGCCGCACAGCACTACCAGCAGGTTCGACACCATCGCCGCCTTCCGCTCTTCGTCCAGTTCCACCACGCCCTGCAGGCGCAACTGGTCCAGGGCCATCGCCACCATGCCCACGGCACCCTCGACGATACGGCTGCGCGCGGCGACGATGGCGCTGGCCTGCTGCCTCTGCAGCATGGCCTGGGCGATTTCCTGCGCGTAGGCGAGGTGGCTGATGCGTGCCTCGATCACCTGTACGCCGGCCTTTTGCAAGCGGGCTTCGATCTGTTCGCGCAGGTGGTTGTTGATCTCGTCGCCGTGGCTACGCAGTGACGGCGTGCCATCGTCGTGGGTGTCGTAGGCATAGCTCTGGGCCATCTGGCGCAGGGCCGATTCGGTCTGGATGTGCACGAAATTCTCGTAGTCGTCCACGCAGAACACGGCTTCGGCGGTGTCCACCACCTGCCACACCACTACCGAGGCGATCTCGATCGGGTTGCCGTTCTTGTCGTTGACCTTCAGCCGGCCGCTTTCGAAGTTGCGCACCCGCAGGCTTACCGGGCGGCGGCTGTAGAACGGATTGGTCCAGCGAAGGCCTTCGATGCGCACGGTGCCGGCGTACTTGCCGAACAGCTGCATCAGCTGGCCCTGGTTGGGCTGCACCTGGAACAGGCCCTTGCCCAGGAACGCGACCAGCGCGAACAACACCATGCCAGCCACCGGCTGCATGGGCATGGCGGGCGTGGTGGCGCCATGGATGATCAGGCTCCCCGCCACCATGGCGAGCAGCAACAAGCCGATGACCACCGGAATTCCGGCGGCGGAAAACGCAGTACGTTCGTTCATGGTGGTTTTCTCCCTTGGTGGGAGAATTTGATATCAAATTGATATCAGATGCAAGTGCCCTATCGCATGGCGCTCCCGGACTGGGCTGCCGGCGCGGAATCGGCGATCGGCATGGTGTCCATGATCCCGTCCAGTGGCGTGGCACGGTCGATGCGGATGTTGCCCAGGAGCGCCATGGCCGAATAGAACTTCCAGGGGTCGCCGTTACCGGTGGCCAGCGCAATGTGCGTACTGTCGAAGCGCCTAAGGGCCGCGTCGTAGCTGCGCCAGCGACCCTCGACCCAGGCCTGCATCCATGCATGGGGCACGAACACCCGTGAAGCCCCGCCATAGCGGGTGGCGTAGACCACGCCGGTGACCACCCGCGCGGGGATACCCAACGAGCGGGCCAGGGCCGTCAGCAGCACCGCGTTTTCCGTGCAGTCGCCATGGCCGCTGCGCAGGGCCTCGAGCGCCGAGGCATAACCCACGTCCAGGCCATGGCTGTCGATGTGCTCGGATACGAAGGTACGCAGGCGCCGCATGCGCTGCAGATCCGATCCGGCCTCGCCAACCGCGGCAAGCGCCGCGGCATGTATTTCCGGCGATGTCGATTGCAGCCAGGCGTTGGCAGCGGTGTCGTCATCGGTGGGCGGCGTTTCGTTGCCGTGCTTGCCCACGCCGATATCCAGGGCATAGAGGTCGGTGCCAAGCTGGGTGACCGACTGCTCGTCGGTCTGGATCAGTTCGCCACGGGCGGTGCCGGAAACCTTCACCACGTAGCGCATAGGCGTCTCGCGGAGGTTTTGCGTCATCGGACGCGGCGCATCGATCATCGCCATGCGCAGCACATCGATGTCCTGGTCAGGCGCCATCGCGCACGCCTTGTCACAGGCCACCATTTCCATGTGGAAGCCCAGGAAGGGCGTCATGCCACGCCTGACGTAGGCCTGGTCGTCCACCCAGAGGTCCATCACCTGTTCGCCGCGCGAAAGGCGCAGGGTCTGCCGCAGGTGGTGAAGACGCTCGCGGCCGTCAGGCAGGTCCACGGCCTCGGGGCCGATCACTTCCATCGCCACGTCGATGGCCGAACGGGAATTCGGATCGAAGTTGCGCATCGTGTAGCGGGTGCCGGGAATGAACCCGCGGGCAAGCATGGTCCGGCGCTGGCCTTCCGCCAGCTGGGCGCCCGAAGGCCAGCCAAGGGTGTCCTGCTGCACCTGTCCGCCCACGCTGGTGGTGACATCGAACAGGCCATCGGCGCGGCGTGATCCATGGCTGCCGCTGGTAACTTTGGACATGCCCGTTTCGGTACTGAAGGCCAGCGGCTGGGCGACGGTGTCCTCCACGGCGGTCGTGGTGGAGGACAATGCCAGTGGCTGCCCGGCGCGCGAGATGCGGATGGCCAGTGCCTGGCGGGTGGTCAGGGTATCGCCTTCGTGGTCGCGGGCGATCTCCATGTGGCCGATCTTGCGGCCATCTAGGAGGACGCTCATCCACGTGTCTTGCGCATGGAGCGCGGGACACAGGCACACCAGTACAACGACTAACAAACCGCGTCGCATGGCCATGGCTTTCACCGGGTTTTCGTGGGGACGTGATTGCACTTAACTCCCGCCAAGGCTGCGCGTCAATAGCCACTTGGGTGGCCTCCCAAAGGCCAATTCCGGGCCGGCCAGCTAGAATGCCCGAGGACCTGGACCGGAGTTGCCGATGAAGCCCTTTGCCACCCCCCATTCCCCGCATGCCTTGCGCGTGCTGTTGCTCGGTTCCGGGGAGCTGGGCAAGGAAGTCGCCATCGAATTGCAACGCCTTGCGGTGGAGGTGATCGCCGTGGATCGATACGCGAATGCGCCGGCGATGCAGGTGGCCCACCGCAGCCATGTGATCGACATGCTCGATGGCGCGGCATTGCGCGCCGCGATCGAGGAAGAGAACCCGGACCTGGTGGTGCCGGAGATCGAGGCGATCCACACGCCCACCCTGGTCGAGATGGAAAAGCAGGGCCTGAAGGTGATCCCCACCGCGCGTGCGGCTTGGCTCACCATGGACCGCGAAGGCATCCGTCGCCTCGCCGCCGAGGAACTGAAGCTGCCCACCTCGCCCTATCGTTTTTGCAGCACACGCGAGGAATACCTTGAAGCCGTCCACGCGCTGGGCACGCCATGCGTGGTGAAGCCGGTGATGAGTTCCTCGGGCAAGGGACAGAGCGTGGTGCGCACACCCGCCGATGCCGATGCCTCGTGGGACTACGCGCAGTCAGGTGGCCGCGCGGGCAAGGGGCGGGTGATCGTCGAGGGCTTCATCGATTTCGACTACGAGATCACCTTGCTTACCGTGCGCCACGCCGCAGGCGTTGCCTATTGCGCGCCGATCGGCCATCGCCAGGAGGACGGCGACTACCGCGAGTCGTGGCAGCCGCAAGCGATGAGCACGACGGCATTGGCCGAAGCGCAGCGCCAGGCCGGGGCGATCACCGGCGCGCTGGGGGGTTGGGGCGTGTTCGGCGTGGAATTCTTCGTACGCGGCGACGACGTGATCTTCTCCGAAGTGAGTCCGCGGCCCCATGACACGGGGCTTGTCACCCTCATCTCGCAGGACCTTTCCGAGTTTGCACTGCATGCGCGTGCGATCCTTGGCCTTCCGGTGCCGGCCATCCGGCTTTATGGCCCGGCCGCTTCCTGTGCAGTGCTGGTGGAGGGCGATGGCGTCGCGCCGCGCTACCACGGCATCGGCCAGGCGCTGGCCGAACCCGATACGATGCTCCGCATCTTCGGCAAGCCCGAGGTCCATGGCCGCCGCCGCATGGCAGTCACCCTGGCGCGTGGCGACACCCCGGAAGATGCCCGCGACAAGGCCGTGCGCGCGGCAGGCTCGATCAAGGTCGAGATTTAGCTTTTAGGTCCAGCTCACCCACCACTTAATCGTCGGCAGGAAAGCGCACATGGAACAGGTCGGATTCGCACATTGGCTGGTCGTGGTGGTGGAGGTCGCCGCCGCCGCCATCCTGCTTGCCATGGCCCTGCTGGTGATGGTGATCGCCGTCACCTGGGTGGTCGACCGCAACCAGACCGCCAACGCGGTATTGCGCAACTATCCGGTGATCGGGCACTTCCGCTACGGCTTCCTGAAACTGGGCGAGTTCTTCCGGCAGTACCTCTTTGCCATGGACCGCGAAGAGATGCCCTTCAACCGGGCCGAACGCACCTGGGTGTACCGGGCGGCGAAGAACGTTGAAAACACCGTGGCCTTCGGTTCCACGCGCGACCTGCGCGCCGAAGGCGTGCCTTTCTTCGTCAACGCACCGTTTCCGGAACTCGATGTCGGGCACGTGGAACCGCGGCCGACCACCATCGGGCCGTACGCGCGCGAGCCTTACTCCCATGCGGCGTTCTTCAATATCTCGGCCATGAGCTTCGGTGCGCTGTCCGCGCCGGCGGTCAGTGCCCTGTCACGCGGCGCGGCCAAGGCCGGCATCTGGATGGACACCGGCGAAGGCGGCCTGGCGCCATATCACCTTGAAGGCGGCTGCGACATCATCTTCGAGATCGGCACCGCCAAGTACGGCGTGCGCAATGCCCAGGGCCTGCTCGACGACCAGCGACTGCTCGAGGTGTGCGCGCACAAGCAGGTGAAGATGGTTTCCATCAAGCTGGGCCAGGGCGCGAAGCCGGGCCTGGGCGGCCTGCTGCCGGGAACCAAGGTGACACCCGAGATCGCCGCCATCCGCGGTATTCCCGTGGGCCAGGATTCACAGAGCCCGAACCGGCATGTCGACATCGGCAGCATTGCGCAGCTGATGGATGCCATCACCCATATCCGCGACCTTACCGGCAAACCCGTGGGCTTCAAGGCGGTGCTCGGCGACGTCGACTGGATTCGCGAGCTGTGCGACGAAATCTGGAAACGCGGCATCGAAAGCGCACCGGACTTCATCATCGTGGACGGTTCTGAAGGTGGCACGGGCGCGGCGCCGCAAACCCTGATGGAAGGCGTCGGCCTGCCGTTGCACGAGTCGCTGCCTGCGTTGGTGGATGTGTTGCTGGCCAAGCAGCTGCGCGAACGGATCAAGGTGGTGTGTTCGGGCAAATGCATCACCGCGTACGACGTGGCCTGGGCACTGTCGATGGGCGCGGATTTCGTCAACTCGGCCCGGGGCTTCATGCTGGCGCTGGGTTGCATCCAGTCGCTGCAGTGCAACCGCAATACATGTCCTACCGGCATCACCACGCACAACAAGCGCCTGCAGCGTGGCCTGGTGATTGGCGACAAGAGCGAGCGCGTGTATCACTACGCCACCAACCTCATGCATGAGGTGGGCACCATCGCGCACAGCTGCGGGGTGAAGGAGCCGCGCCAGCTGCGGCGCCAACATTGCCGCGTGGTGGGCGACGACGGCCTGTCGATCTCGCTGGCCAAGCTGCACCCTTATCCGGTACCGCCGCCTGCCTCCTAGGCCTGGGGCTGCCAAAGACCGTTGCGGCGTACTTCCAGCGGACGGAAACGCTTCTTGTAGTCCATCTTCGGATGGCCTTCGATCCAGAAGCCAAGGTAGACATGCGGCAGTCCGCGGCGGCGCGCCAGCGCCACCTGGCTCAGGATGCCGAAGGTGCCCAGCCCGCGTTCGTCATGCTCGGGGTCGAAGAACGTATAGACAGCTGAAACACCGTTCAGGCACACATCGGTGACCGCGACGCCCAGCAGCGTCGTTCCCAGGCGGAATTCCAGGAACAGCGTGGGACTCCATGGCGCGGTGAGGAAGCGGGCGAAGTCGTCACCGTCGGCGGCGTCCATGCCGCCACCAGCGTGGCGCGTGCGCAGGTATTGTTCGTACAGCCGGTGGCGCTCGCGGGTGTAGCCGGGTTCCGTCTCGGTAACGGTAATGTCGGCGTTGCGCCGCTCGCAGCGGCGCTGGCTGCGGTCGGGCGAGAAATGATCGGCATCGATGCGGCAAGGCACGCATGCCCGGCATTGGTCGCAGTTGGGGTGGTACAGGTGGCCGCCTGCGCGGCGGAATCCGCCGGCCAGCGCCGTGCCGTAGACCTTATCCAGTTGTGGGGCGGCCGGGTCGATCACCAGGTTCTGCGCCGTGCGCTCGGGGAAATACCCGCAGGCATGGGGCAGGGTCTGGAACAGGCGGACGCGTTCGGAGCGCATGGGATGATTCTAGACCGGTCGCGTCTTGCTTTCGTTTACGGTAACCAGCCTATGGCGCCCGTCAGATGAACTGGACCATCTTCAGCGCCACCACCACGAACACGCCCAGCACCACGGCCAGGGTCATCAGCCGGATGCGCGAGGCGGTGCGTTGCGGTGCCGGTTGCCGGGAGGCGGCAAGTTCTTCGCCGAAGCGCACGACCGGTTCGATCCCCAGGGCCTTGATCGTGGCGCGGGCCCGGGCGTAGTCGTCGGCATGGATCACCCATACCTGCTCCCAGGCGGAGCGGTCCGGCTGCTTCTGCGTATAGCTGAAACGCTGGTAGGTCGAGCGCTTCAGGACCGACCGGCCTTCGATCTTGGTTTCGATGCCGTCTTCGGCCAGGAGGGCAACGACGCGGTCGATGTTTTCCGGGCGGGGGGAGGTATAGAGCTCACGCATGATGGTGAGTGTAGCCAAGCGTCATCATGATCGCAGCCTGATCAGGCCTTCCTGCGCAGTGGATGCCACCAGGCGTCCATCCCGGGTGAAGATCATGCCGCGGGCAAGGCCACGGCCGCCCTGCGCGGTGGGGCTGTCGAAGGAATACAGCAGCCATTCGTCGGTACGGAACGGTCTGTGGAACCAGATCGCGTGGTCGAGGCTTGCCATCTGGATATTGTGCGTAAAGAGCGAAAGCCCGTGCGGCAGCGTGGCCGTGCCGATCAGGTGGAAATCCGATGCATAGGCAAGCAACGCGCGGTGCAGGGCCTGCTCGTCGTCCACGGGCGCGGTGAGGCGGAACCAGATGTGCTGGTACGGCGGACGCTTGGCCGGGCGCAGTTCGTCGCGCGGCCACACATGGCGGAATTCGAACGGTCCCTGGCGGTCCAGCCACCGGCGGGCTTTCTCGGGCAGCTTCGCAAGTTCCTCCGCAGGCAGCGGCGGCAGGGGTTCGACGTCCTCGGGCATCGGCACTTCGGGCATGGCCATCTGGTGCTCCACGCCTTTCTCGTAGGCCTGGAAGGATACCGAGCAATCCAGGATCGGCTGGCCGTGCTGGATGGCCACCACGCGCCGCGAAGAGAACGAGCCGCCGTCGCGGGTACGTTCCACGCTGTAGACGATCGGCGCGTTGATATCCCCCGCGCGCAGGAAATACCCATGCAGCGAATGGGCCTCGCGGCTGGGGTCGGTGGTCTGCTGGGCGGCGGAAAGCGCCTGGCCCAGCACCTGTCCGCCGAACACGTAGGGCGTGCCGATGTCGCGGCTCTGTCCGCGGAACAGGTTGTCCTCCAGGCGCTCGAGCTTCAGGAGGTCGACGAGTTCGGCGACGTGATTGTCGTGCATGGGTCCGGCCCGGTCATGGAAGCAGGCCATTATAGGTGGAAGCGACGGCGTTACCCGGTGCCGATGCGTTGCAACTGGCAGGCGTCGAGTACGCGCCCCCAGGGGAACTGGGGGCCGGGGTCGCGCTTGCGGGGCACTTCCACCGAGTCGTCGTTGCTGGCCGGCACCATCGCCGTATCCAGGTCTTCGTGGCCGGCGATGCAGGCAAGGTTGGGCAACTGGGCGCGCAGGCTTGCCAGCAGGTTGTCCAGTGCCTGGATCTGCGCGGCGGGATAGGGCTCGGTCATTACTTGCCGGCGCGAGTCGAACCAGTCGGGGTAGCGGCCGATGTTCACCAGCTCGATGCCCACCGAATGGGGGTTGTAGCCGCGGCAATGGTGGGCGACCCGTTCCGGTGGCACGTAACAGACGGTGCTGCCGTCGCGGTCGATGTAGTAATGGCCGCTGTTGCCCGCGCCGCTGTCGTGCACCACGCGTGTGCCGTATTCCCGGGCCATGGTCATGTCCGGCAATTCCGTGCAGTGGATGATCACCAGGTCGATCGCCGCGAGCGGGCGTTCGGCCAGGATGCCGACATAGGGCAGGAATTGTTCGGTGATGGGGATCATGCCGGGAGTCTGCCATGGGCAGTGCCTGATACGATACGCGGTCACCCGTTACCCCCGGAGGCCGCCATGGCCGGCCACATCATCCTTTCCCATGGCTCCGACAGCGGCCCGGACGCGACCAAGGTCAGCGTGCTGGCAGCCCTGGCCAGCGCAATCGGCTGGAGCTGCGAACGGCCGGACTACCGCCAGGACGACCTCCTTGGCCATGCCGGGTCCGTGCTTCCCCGCCTGGAACGGCTGCGCGCCGCCATCGACGCCTCGCCCAGCCGGCCGGTGCTGGTGGGGTCGAGCATGGGCGCCTTTGTCTCTTCGCTAGTGTCGCTGGACCGGCCCGTGGCCGGGCTTTTCCTGATGGCCCTGCCGGTGGAGATCCCTGGGTTTGAAAAGGGCCTGGACCTGGCGCGCGACGTGCCTTCGTTCCTGGTCCACGGCTACGACGATGATGTCTGCCCCGCCGACCGCGCCCTGGGCTTTGCCGCCGGGGCGGGCATGCCCACCCTGTTGCTGGCTGATGACCATCGGCTTTCGGCGCACGTGGAGACCATCGCCGGCCAGTTCCTGTTGTTCCTGGAGCAGTTCGGCGAATGAATACCTGGTTCGCCACCTGCCCGAAGGGCCTGGAACTGCTGCTGCGCGACGAACTGGTCGCCCTGGGTGCCACGGACGTGCACGAAGCCCTGGCGGGCGTTCATTTTTCCGGCGACAAGGCCGTGGCCTACCGGGCCTGCCTGTGGTCGAGGCTGGCCAGCCGCATCCTGATGCCGCTGGGCGAGTTCGATGCGGCGGACGGCGATGCCCTCTACCAGGCCATCGGCTCGATCGACTGGTCGGCGCACCTGGCACCGCATGGCACGTTGGCGGTGGATGCCAACACCGCGCTGTCAAAGCTGACGCATAGCCAGTACATCGCCCTGCGCGCGAAGGACGCTATCGTCGACCAGTTTCGCCAGGCCAGTGGCGCCCGGCCCGATGTCGACCCGGACGAGCCGGACGTTCGCGTGAATCTGCGCCTTCGCCGCGACCGGCTCACCGTGTCGCTGGACCTGGCCGGTTCCCCGTTGCACCGGCGCGGCTGGCGCGAGCTGCAGGGCGAGGCCCCGCTGAAGGAAAACCTCGCCGCCGCGATCCTGCTTCGGGCGCGCTGGCCGGAAACCTATGCTGCCGGAGGGGCGTTGCTTGACCCGATGTGCGGCTCGGGCACCCTGCTGATCGAAGGCGCGCTGATGGTGGCCGACGTCGCCCCGGGCCTGCGCCGGGAATACTTCGGTTTCCTTGGCTGGCGCGGGCACGACATCGCGCTCTGGCGCGGCCTGCTGGAGGAAGCCAACGCACGGGCGATGGCGGGACTGCGCGAGCTCCGCCCGGTGTTCTTCGGCAGCGACGCCGACCCGCGCATGGTGCAGACCGCCAAACGCAACACCCAGGAGGCGGGTGTGGCCGGTTTCATGCACCTGGACAAGCGCGATGCGCTTCACGTGGAGCCACCGCCGGCGACGCCCACGGGCCTGGTGGTGACCAACCCGCCTTATGGCGAGCGCCTGGGCGACCGGGCCGAACTGCCTTCGCTCTACCGGGATTTCGGCGAAGTGCTGCGCAGCCGCTTCGGCGGCTGGCGTGCCGCGGTGCTGGCCGGCGACACGGAGCTTGGCCAGGCCATGCGGCTGCGTCCGGACAAGCGCTACGCGCTGTTCAACGGCGCCCTGGCCACGGTGCTGCTGACCTTCGACCTGCACACCAGGGATGAGGCCGCCCCCCGCGAGGCAAGGCCGCTGTCGCCCGGCGCGCAGATGTTGGCCAACCGGCTGGAAAAGAACCTCCGACACCTGCGCAAGCGCCTGGTCCGCGAAGGCATCGAGTGCTATCGCGCCTACGACCAGGACCTGCCCGAATACGCCGTGGCGATCGACGTCTACGGCGACTGGCTGCACGTCCAGGAGTACAAGGCGCCGGAGTCGGTGCCGCCGGAGATTGCCGCCACGCGCCTGCGCGAGGCGGTGCGGGTGGCAGGGCAGGTGCTGGGTGTCAGCCGCGACCGCATCGCGGTGAAGACGCGCTCGCGCGGCAAGGGAGGCTCCAAGTACGGCCAGATGGACCAGCGCGGGGAGTTCTTGATCGTCCATGAGGGCGGCCTGGACTTCGAGGTCAACCTCACCGACTACCTGGACACCGGCCTGTTCCTGGACCACCGCCTGGTGCGGGACAAGGTACGCCAGCTTGCCGGCGGCAAGCACATGCTCAACCTCTTTGCGTATACCGGCTCGGCCAGCGTGTACGCGGCGGCCGGCGGCGCCCGGGACACCACCAGCGTGGACCTGTCGGCCACCTACCTTGACTGGGCGTCGCGTAACTTGGCGCTGAACGGTTTTACCGGCCAGCGCCACCGGCTCGTTCAGGAAGACGCGATGTATTTCATCGGCAAGCCCGGCATGAAATACGGGCTGATCTACGTCGACCCACCCACCTTTTCCAACTCAAAGCGGGCGGAGGATTTCGACGTCCAGAACGACCACGTAGCCCTGCTGAAAGCTTGCGGCGCGCGGCTTGCCGTGGGTGGCGCGATTGTGTTCTCGAACAACTTCCGCCGCTTCCGCCTGGACCGCGAGGCGCTGGAAGCGGACTTCACCATCGAGGACTTCTCGGCGGCCAGCATCCCCTTCGATTTCGCCCGCCGTTCAGACATCCACGGCTGCTGGATCCTTCGCGGCCACGCGGTCGATCCCTGGGGCAAAAACGGTTAGCAGGCATTCATGGGATTAGAGGAAAATGTCAACCATCAACCGGAGGTGGTACCCATGAAGATGTCGAAGTCCAAGACGGTCCTGGCACTCGCCGCGGCGGGCCTGATGGCATTTGCACCGGGCGCGTTCGCGTACGGTCCGCACGGTGGTTACTACCGCGGCGGATATCACGGTGGTGGCTACGGGTACCACGGTGGTTATTACCGCGGTGGCCATGGCGGATACTGGAGCGGCGGTCGCTGGATCGGCGGCGCGATCATTGCCGGCGTCGTCGGCGGCGCGATCTACAGCGCCACGCGTCCGGCACCGGTCTACTACGACTCCCCCGTGGTCTACACCCGTCCAGCTACGGTGGTGTACGAAGACCAGCCCGTGGTGCGTCGTACGGTAACGACCACGACCTACGAGGATGGCTACGGCACGCGCTACGTGCGTGACGACGGCTATTGATCGATCGTGTAGCCAAACGGCAAAAAAAGAAACCCGGCCTAGGCCGGGTTTCTTTTTTTGGATCAACGTCCACCTGCCGGCGGCACGGTGGGCTGGTCGGCACCGCTGCCGCGGTGGCGTGCCTTCTTGGCCAGCTTGTCGTAAGCGGGCTTGTCGATCTTTTCTACCGAGGCGATGGCGCACGGTGGCTGGTCCCGGGCGAACACCGACTCGCCGGCCTCGCCGCAGATCGCCGAAAGGCCCAGGGAATTCTTGTCCGGAGCAGCGCGGAAGCGCAGTGAGTTGCCGGTTCCCAGGCGTGGGCATGAAGCCTCGGTGGTGATCTTGAATCGGTTCGGGCCGTTGCTCGCGATCACCGTGCGGTCGTCGACCACCGCCCATCCATTGATGCGGTCGATGCGCATGCAGTCGGATACGGGGCGGAGCGGCTGACGGGAAGCGTCCTGTGCGCACAGGACGCCGGTGGGCAAGGCAAGCAACAGCGCCAACACGTTGGCATGGCTCCGTTTCATCGTTGTTACCTCCGGCCTGTGTGATGATGGCAAGAATGCTCGTGGCCGGTCGGGATCACAAGTCCTGAACGATCCGGGTGGGAACATTACTGGATGACCCTGGCCAGGCTGCCGCTCGTGACGATGACCCCGACGGAGCGTTTCGCGTGAACTCCTCCATGCCGCTGAAGGCGGCGGCAGTGCCGGAAGCAGCACTTTCGCTTCGGTTCGCAGCTGTTCGAGCACGATCGCTGTCGTTGGCCGCGCCTTTGTCGGCCGAGGACGCGATGGTGCAGTCGATGCCCGATTGCAGCCCGACCAAATGGCACCTTGCCCACACCAGCTGGTTCTTCGAACAGTTCCTGCTGGCGCCAAGGCCGGGCCACCGGCCTTACGACGAACGGCTCAACTACCTGTTCAATTCCTACTACCAGAGCGTGGGTGCGATGCATGCGCGTCCGGCGCGTGGCCTGCTGACGCGTCCTTCGCTTGATGAAGTGCGCGATTATCGTGCCTGGGTGGACGAACACGTCGCACGCCTCATCGACGACAACGCCCTGGACGATACCGAACGCGCCATCGTCCGCCTGGGTACCGAACACGAACAGCAACACCAGGAATTGTTGCTCACCGACATCAAGCACGCCTTCTCGCGCAATCCCTTGTTGCCGGCCTATCAGGCGGCGCCGAAGCCTGTTCCCAGCCAGGCCGTGCCGCTGGCTTTCGTCGCCGGTGCCGAGGGCATCGTGAAAGTGGGCCATCAGGGCGAGGGCTTCAGCTTCGACAACGAAGGGCCGCGCCATCGCGTGCTGCTGCTGCCGCATGCGCTGGCCAATCGCCCGGTCACCAACGCCGAGTACCTGGCGTTCATCACCGACGGCGGCTACCGCACGCCCACCTTGTGGCTGTCCGATGGTTGGGACCTGATCCAGCGCGAAGGCTGGCAGCGGCCGCTGTACTGGAACGAGGACCTGGCCAGTGAGTTCACCCTTGCCGGCGTGCAGCCACTGGATCCGAACGCCCCGGTATCGCACGTGAGTTACTTCGAGGCCGATGCCTTTGCCCACTGGACCGGCGCGCGGCTGTTGCGCGAGGAAGAGTGGGAACACGCGGCAAGTAACCAGGATGTCCAGGGCAACCTGCAGGACACCGGTCGCTTCCATCCGATGGCCGCCGAACCCGCGCCAGGTTTGCTGCAGGTGTTCGGCGATGTCTGGGAATGGACGATGAGCGCCTACACCAGCTATCCGGCATTCCGGGCAGCGCCCGGGGCGCTGGGCGAGTACAACGGCAAATTCATGAACGGCCAATGGGTGCTCCGGGGTGGCTCGTGCGCCACGCCCGCCAGCCACCTCCGCGCCAGCTACCGCAATTTCTTTCCTCCCCATGCGCGGTGGCAATTTTCGGGGATCAGGTTGGGACAGGATCGATGAGTGCATTACCGAACGACATTCGCCTGGACGACCGCCATCCGGCGGTAGCCGACACGCTCGATGTCGTGCGCAAGGGCCTTCGCGCCAACCCCAAGCGACTGCCCTCGCGGTTGTTCTACGACGAGCGCGGTTCGCAATTGTTCGAGGCGATCTGCGAGCAGCCGGAGTACTACCTCACGCGGGCGGAAATCGCGCTGATGCAAGAGCATGCCGGCGACATCGCGGCTGTGCTCGGCCCTGACGTGCGCCTGGTGGAGTACGGCAGTGGCAGCGGGATCAAGACGCGGCTGTTGCTTGAACATCTTCCAACGCCCGTGGCCTACGTACCGGTGGAGATATCGCGCTCGGCCCTGCTCGATTCGGTGGCTACGCTTTCCACCACGTTTCCGCAGGTGCCGATGCAGCCGGTGTGCGCCGACTTCACCCAGCCGCTGCGGCTGCCCGTTGCCGTTCGTTCGCCACGGCGCACGGTGATCTACTTCCCCGGTTCCACCATCGGTAACTTCGTCGCGCGCGACGCGGTGGCGATCATGCGGCTGATGCGCGCGGAGATGGGCGACAACGGCGCGGTATTGATCGGCGTGGATTTGAAGAAAGACCCGGCCCTGATCGAGGCTGCGTACAACGACGCGGCCGGTGTCACCCGCGAATTCACCCTGAACATGCTGGTGCGGTTGAATCGCGAGGTCGGTACCGATTTCGACATCGCATCCTTCGCCCATCGCGCGCATTACAACCCGATGGCCGGCCGCATTGAAACCACGCTGGTAAGCACGCGGCGCCAGGACGTCCACGTCGGCAACGAAGTGTTCGCCTTCGGCGAAGACGAGGCGATGCAGGTGGAATACAGCTGCAAGTATTCGCTGGAGGATTTCGCCGAACTGGCCTACAAGGCTGGCCTGCGCGTGGAGCACGTCTGGTTCGACGCGGAAAAGCAGTTCAGCGTGCAATACCTCGTCCGCTAGCCGATGCCGGGGTCAGAGTAATTACTCTGACCCCTCCCCGAACCCGCTGGTCATCCCGGCCGCCGCGCTCCCAGTGCCACCAGTACGTCGATGGCCGTGCGGATGCGCTCGGTGGCGCCGGGCAGGTCAAGGATCACCCGCAGCTTGTCCTGGCCATCGAGCTTGTAGACCCTCGGCTGTTGCTGCACCAGCTTGATGATCGCCATGGGATCGACGTCGGGCTTCTCGCGGAATGTCACGCGTCCGCCGTTGGGGCCGAAGTCGAGCTTGCGAACGCCCAAAGGCGTGGCCATCAGCTTCAGCGTCGCCAGCGAGAACAGCTGCTTGGTCGGGTCGGTAAGCAGGCCGAAGCGGTCGATCATCTCCACCTGCAGTTCGCGCAACTCGTCCTCGTTACGTGCACTGGCGATGCGCTTGTACAGGGTCAGTCGCTGGTGCACGTCCGGGAGGTAGTCGTCGGGGATCAGCGCCGGCAGGTGCAGTTTCACTTCCGTCTCGTGTTCGCTGGCAAGGTCGAAGTCGGGCACCTTGCCCGACTTCAGCGCCCGCACGGCGCGATCGAGGAGTTCGGTATACAGACCGAAGCCGATTTCCTGGATCTGCCCGGATTGTTCCTCGCCGAGCATCTCGCCGGCACCGCGGATTTCCAGGTCGTGCGTGGCCAGGGTGAAGCCGGCACCCAGTTCCTCGAGCGAGGCAAGCGCTTCCAGGCGCTTCTCCGCATCCCCCGTCATGGCCTTGCGGTCGGGGACGATCAGGTAGGCATAGGCGCGGTGGTGCGACCGTCCCACGCGTCCACGCAGTTGATGCAGCTGGGCCAGGCCGAAGCGGTCGGCGCGGTTGACCACGATGGTGTTGGCGCTGGGAATGTCGATGCCCGACTCGATGATCGTGGTGCACACCAGCACGTTGAACCGCTGGCGGTGGAAGTCGGCCATGACCTGTTCGAGTTCGCGCTCGGGCATCTGGCCGTGGGCGATGCGGATGCGGGCCTCGGGAACCAGTTCGCCCAGTTCGCGCGCGGTGCGGTCGATGCTGCTTACTTCGTTATGCAGGAAGTAGACCTGGCCGCCGCGGGCCAGCTCGCGTTGCAGCGCTTCGCGGATCAATGCCGGCTGCCAGCTGCTGATCAGCGTACGTACCGCTGTGCGGTGGGCAGGCGGGGTGGCGATGATGGACAGGTCGCGAAGGCCGCTCATGGCCATGTTCAGCGTACGCGGGATGGGCGTGGCGGTGAGAGTGAGCAGGTCCACTTCCGCGCGGAGCTTCTTCAGCTGCTCCTTCTGGCGCACGCCGAAGCGTTGTTCCTCGTCGACGATCACCAGCCCGAGGTTCTTGAAGCGGACATCCGCCTGCAGGAGCTTGTGCGTGCCGACGATGACATCGATATCGCCCTCTGCAAGGCGTACGAGCGCGGCGTCGACGTCCTTCTTCGACTTGAAGCGCGATAGCACGTCCACCCGCACCGGCCAGTCGGCGAAACGATCGGCGAAGTTGCGGTAGTGCTGCTGCGCCAGCAGGGTGGTGGGTACCAGCACGGCCACCTGCTTGCCCGCGGTGGCGGCGGCGAACGCTGCGCGCAGCGCCACTTCGGTCTTGCCGAAGCCGACATCGCCGCAGACCACGCGGTCCATGGCTCGGGGCGCGGCAAGGTCGACGATGACGCTGTCGATCGCCTGCTGCTGGTCGGGGGTTTCCTCGAAGGGGAAGGTAGCGGCGAACTCTTCCACCAGCTGGCGGTCGACGGCGAGCGACTCGCCTTGCCGGGCCTCGCGCTGGGCGTAGATCGCCAGCAGCTCCGCCGCGACGTCGCGAACTTTTTCAGCCGCGCGCTTGCGGGCTTTCTCCCAGGCATCGCCACCGAGCGAATGCAGCGGTGCCAGTTCCGGCGCGGTGCCGGTATAACGGCTGACCAGGCCCAATTGGGCCACGGGCACGTAGAGCTTGTCGCCCTTGGCGTATTCGATGGTGAGGAATTCGCCCGGCATGTCGCCGACATCCAGCGATACCAGCCCCTGGTAGCGGCCCACGCCATGATCGATATGCACGATGGGCGAACCGATGGAAAGCTCGGTGAGATCGCGGATGATGCTTTCCGGATCACGCGCGGCGCCGCGGCGCTTCTTCCGGTCGGTGCGTACGCGCTCGCCGAAAAGCTCGCGCTCGGTAAGCACGGTGATGCGCGGTGCATCCAGGGCAAAACCCTGTTCGAGCGACGCCACGGTGATCGCCAGCGCTTCGTCGCCGTCGAGGAACGCACGCCAGCCGTCGAGCACCAGTGGCCGCAGGCCCGCAGCGGCAAGCTGCTCGTTCAGCGCCTCGCGCCGCCCGGCCGAATCGGCCGCGATCAGTACACGGCCACGGTAGGACGCCAGGAAATGGCGTAGGGACGTACCCGGTTCCTCGCCCTTGCGGTTGAGCGGCAAATCCGGTGCGGGCTGGGTACCAAGCGAGATTGCATGCTCGTGCGTGGCGGGCACCACGTCCACACGCACGCGGGCATTCAGGCGCTCGCGCAGGCGCTCGGGCGGCAGGTAGATTTCATCTGGCGGCAGCACCGGGCGCTCGATGTCATGCGCGCGCTGGTCGTAACGGTCGGCGGTCTGGGCCCAGAAGGCGTCGGCGGCATCGAGCACGCCCTCGCCAAGGACAAAGAGCGCATCGTCGGCGAGGTAATCGAACAGCGTTTCGGTTTTCGGGAAGAACAGCGGCAGGTAGTATTCGATGCCGCCCGGCGTCACACCTTCCTTCATGTCCTGATAAAGCGGGCAACGGCGCACGTCGATCGGAAACCGCTCGCGCAGCGCGTTGCGGAAATGCTTCGCCGCTTCATCGGTGAGCGGGAATTCGCGGCCCGGCAACAGTTCAACGCTCTCCACCTGGTGCTGGGAGCGCTGTGTTTCCGGGTCGAAACTGCGGATGGATTCGATCTCGTCGTCGAACAGCTCAACACGATAAGGCTCGGCAGCACCCATGGCGAAGATATCGATGAGTGCGCCGCGCACCGCGAAATCGCCCGGCTCCGCGACCTGCGGCACGTTGCGGTAGCCCGCGGCTTCCAGGCGGCGTTGCTCGGCCTGCAGGTCGAGTTTCTGTCCCTTGTTCAGGACCAGGCCTGATCCGGTGACATGCGAGCGCGGCGTAAGGCGTTGCATCAGCGTACCCACCGGCACCACAAGCACCCCGCGGCGCGCCGACGGCAGCTGGTAAAGCGTGGCGATGCGCTGGGAAACGATCTCCGGATGGGGGCTGAAGACGTCGTAGGGGAGGGTTTCCCAATCAGGGAAGTGCAGCACCGGCAAGGAGCCGGCAAAAATCTTCAGCTCGTCCTCGAGCGTGTGCGCCCGTTGCGTGTCCCGGGTGACCACCACCAGCAGGCCCTGGTGGTCGCGCGCGGCCTCGGCCACGTTCAGCGCCCAGGACGAACCCGCCGGTACCGCCCAGTAGCGGCGCTGTTTCACGGTGGCAGGCAGGGGCGGGCGTTTGAGGGCGGACGGCATTCGAAGAGGTGACGACTGGGAGGGGCAGGACCCACCATTCTACCGCCACCGGGCGTGGCCGGCCGTCAATCGGCGATGTCAGGCTCGAAGAAGCTCCAGCGGATATCGCGAAATGCCCGCTTGAAATCGATCTCGACCAGGTTGATGGCCTCGATCAGTTCGCGGTTGGTGGGCGTGGGATTCATTTTCGCCTTCACCGCCACCATCACGTCATTGCCCATCTGCAAGGTCAGCAGGTTGTACACCTGGGCGATTTCCGGGCGTGCATTCAAGAAAGCAAGCATCTCTTCGCGGCGCTGCGGCTCCACGCCCTGCCCGATCAGCAGGGCCTTCACTTCGATGGCCACCGCCACCGCCACCGCGATCAGGAGTATCCCGATGGCGATGGTACCGATGGCGTCGAACAACGGATTGCCGGTAGCCATGGTCAGGAGGATGGCAACGAGAGCGAATGCCAGGCCGATGAGCGCGGCGAGATCTTCGCCGAAGATCACCAGCAGTTCGCTGGCACGCGTCTGGCGGAACCAGCGCCAGATGCTGCGGTCGCCGCGGGCCTTGTTCACTTCCTTCATGCATCCGTGCATCGAAACGCTTTCGGCGACGATGCCGAACACCAGCACGCCCACGGCCAGCCATGGCCACTTCAGCGGTTCGTGGTGGGTGAGTTTGTGGATGCCCTCGTAGAGGGAAAACATGCCGCCCACGCTGAAAAGCAGCATGGCCACCAGGAACGACCAGAAATACAGCGCGCGACCCCAGCCCAGCGGATACTCGCTCGATGGCGGCCGCCCGGCCTGCCGCATGCCCAGGAGCAGCAGGCCCTGGTTGCCGCAATCGGCCAGCGAGTGCACCGCCTCGGCGAGCATGGCGCCCGACCCGGTAAAGATCGCCGCCACCAGCTTGGCCACGAAGATGGCGAAATTGGCCCCCAGGGCCAGCAGGATGGCCCTCAGCGAATTGGCTTCACCGGACATGCGCGAATATTCCCCATGGCAAGAACTTGCCGATTCTAGCGGATCACGCCCACGCCCACGCCGAAGCTGAAATTGCTCTTGCCGCTGCGAAGTTCCTCGGCGGTCCAGACGTGCGAGGCGTTGGTGGTGACCACGGGAAAGACATACGCCGCTTCACCCACGCGATCATTGCGCGTACCGGCCAGACGACCGCTGACGGTGACCAGCTTGCCAGAAGGGAAATTGAGGGGTTCCACGTATCCAGGCATCACCGCAATGAAGCGTCCGTTGCCGTTGTCACTGGGCTTGGGTCGCTGGGAGTTGTCCAGCGGGTAGGCCAGGATTTCGATCTCGCTGTGGTCGGCCAGATTGGTCACATTGACGATCCGGCCCCCCCACACCACATCGGAATTGAGATAGCGCTGCGGCGAGGACGACACCTGCTGCGGCGGCACGTTGAGCGTATTGCCGGAAGTCTTATAGATCGGCGCCGGGGCACATGCGGCCAGGGCAATCACGAGCATCGGGGCAAGCAGGCGAATGGCAGGGGCGGTCATGGCGGGTGTCCTTGGGGCCTGGGCTCCGGCGATCGGCGCCCTTGGCCTGATCGTAAGGGTGAGGGAGGTTAACCGTTGATAGCCGGTATCATGTGATTCAGGCGTCGTTATCCTGGGCAAGCCAGGTGAGGCGGCTCTGCCCCCCCAGGGTCCGGGCCAGCACATCCATCGACTCGGACAGGGCCTGGTCCAGCTGCCAGGGTGCGTTCAACACCACCATGCCGGTGCCATTCAGACGCAGCGGCGTGTTGTCCGGGTGAAGCATGATCTCGGCGCAAAGCACCCTTCGGGCCGCGCGCGATGCCCAGCGCAGGAAAGGCTGCACGGCGCTGCGCAGCTTGACCGGATACCACACCGCGTACATGCCGGTGGGCCAGCGCTGCAACGCATGGCGCAGGGCGGTTTCGATGGCCCGGAATTCATCGTCGCGTTCGAAGGGAGGATCGATCAATACCAGGCCGCGTTTTTCAGGCGGAGGCAACAGGCCGCCCATGGCCTCGTAGCCGTCGCGTTTGTGCACATGCATGCGGGTGTCTTCGCCCAGTACCGCGCGAAGCGTATCCGCTTCATCGGCATGAAGTTCGCAGAACTGGGCCGAATCGTTCGGGCGGAGCACGCGCTGGGCCAGCAGCGGCGAGCCCGGGTAATGCCGGATGGTGTCGCCGTCGTTGATCGCCCGCACATGGCCCAGCAGATCCCACAGCAGCGGGGGCAGCCCGCTGGCCACGGCAAGCTTGCCGATGCCCTGTTCCGCCTCGCCCGTCTTTTGAGCATGCACGCCTTTGAGGTCGTAACGGCCCGACCCGGAGTGCGTGTCGACATAGGCGAAGGGCTTGTCCTTGGCCTTCAACGCCTCGAACAGGGCAAGCAGCACGGTGTGCTTGAGGAGGTCGGCGAAATTCCCGGCATGGAAAGCGTGGCGATAATTCATCGGGCGATTGTAGCCCGACGGGCCAGGGGCTATCGTGGGCGCATGCCTTCCCGCCGTCACCGCCGCCTGTTCCTGCTCGCCATGCTCGCCTGGCTGGCGATGGCGTTCGGCGCGCATGCCATGCCCTGTGGGTGCGCCGGCGCGGCGTCTGGCATGGACCAGGGCATGGCGATGGTGCACGGGCCGGACCATGCCCAGCCCGACGGTCATGCCCACGGCCACGGCGCATGCACCTGCGTGATGGCCTGCGCCGCCGTCGCTGGCGTGCCCCTGTCATCGTTGCCGGCGCATCCGCTCGTGGCAGCCGCGAACCCGCCCACGGCAGCGCCGGCTTCCATCGGCGACTTCCCGCAGACACCGCTGCTGCGTCCCCCTTCGGCCTGAGTGGGCCGATGGTGGTGCATGACTGCCCTTGTTGGCAGTCCGGTGTTGCGTGAGAGGTAATTATTGGTGAACAAGAAAAACGAGCGGCTTGGCGGGCCGCATGTCGGTCGTCGCCGTTTCATCCTGGGCTTGGGCCTGGGCGGCATCGCGATGGGACTGGACCTGCCTGGGCAATTGGCGGTCGGGGCGCCCGCGGCGCGGCCGCGTGAACTATCCGGTTCGCAGCTGGTGCTGGACGTGAGCGAGTTGCCAGTTGATTTCACCGGTCGGCGCCGCGTGGCGACGGTGGTCAACGGCCAACTGCCCGCGCCGCTGCTGCGCCTGCGCGAGGGCGAGCAGGTATCTATTCTCGTGCGCAACCACCTGTCGGTGCCTACTTCATTGCACTGGCATGGGCTGATCGTGCCGGCCGACATGGACGGCGTGCCTGGCTTGAGTTTCGACGGCATTGCTCCGGGACAGTCGTACCTTTACCGCTTTGCCGTGAACCAGTCGGGCACGTACTGGTACCACGCCCACTCGCGCTTCCAGGAGCAGACGGGCCTGTTCGGACCGATCGTGATCGAGCCTAAGGCCGGCGAGCGTCATCGGGCCGACCGCGACTACGTGGTGCTGCTGGCGGACTGGACCGACGAAGACCCCGAGCACATCTACGCCACCCTGAAGAAGCAGGGCGATGCCTATAACTACGGTAAGCAGACGGTCGGTGACTTCATCCGCGACGCGCGCGGTGAGGGCGTGCGTTCTGCACTGGCCCAGCGTTCGATGTGGAACCGCATGCGCATGGACCGGACCGACCTTGCCGATGTCTCCGGCGCCACCTTCACCTACCTGATGAATGGCGTCACGCCCGTGGGCAACTGGACGTGCGCATTCTCCGCCGGGGAGAAGGTCCGCCTGCGCTTCATCAACGGATCATCGATGAGCTTCTTCGATGTGCGCATTCCGGGCCTGGCGATGACGGTGGTGGCCGCCGATGGCCAAGACATCGAGCCGGTGACGGTGGATGAATTCCGCTTCGGTGCGGCCGAGACATACGACGTGATCGTGCAGCCCGATGCCGATCGCGCCTATACGATCTTCGCCCAGTCGATCGACCGTTCCGGCTACGCGCGCGGCACGCTGGCGCCGGCACCGGGCATGACAGCCGCAGTACCCGCGATGGATGCGCGTCCGATGCTCGGAATGGCCGACATGATGGGAGCCATGGGCGCGATGACCGGGATTGGCGGCATGCCTGGCATGAACGCGCATGACATGCAAAACATGAGCGGGACGGCGGCAGGAGACATGGACCACGCCAGCATGCAGCACACCGGCAATCCCGGCGTGGACATGAAGGTTTCCATGCCCCGCACCAACCTGGACGATCCTGGCGTGGGCCTGCGCGGCAACGGCCGCCGGGTGCTGGCCTACGCGGACCTCCATGGCGTTGATAGTCCGATCTCGCCGGGGGTGGAGCGCGAGATGACCTTGCGCCTTACCGGCAACATGGAGCGTTACATGTGGTCGATCGATGGCGTGCCCTATGCGGAGGCGCCGCCGATCCGCTTGCGGCTTGGCGAACATGTGCGCTTCACCCTGGTGAACGACACCATGATGCACCACCCGATGCACTTGCACGGCATGTGGAGCGAGCTGGAGGCGCCCGACGGCACATACCTGGCGCGCAAGCACACGGTGACGGTGCAGCCGGCGCAACAGGTGAGCTATCGGGTGAGCGCCGATGCCGCGGGGCGGTGGGCGTACCACTGCCATATGCTTTACCACATGGAAGCGGGCATGTTCCGCGCCGTGGTGGTGGCATGAAGACGAAGCAGGCAAACATGCTGCTGGCGGCATCGCTGCTGGCGGCGTCGGGCGCCACCGCCCAGACCGAACACCAGGCGCACGACATGCACGATATGTCCGGCATGCAAGGCATGTCGGGCATGCAGATGCCACCACCGGCGCCCACGCAGGACGCACCAGCATCGCCTTCGACTGCAGCAGTGGTACCCAACGGCCACATCGCGCCGGCGCCGCCTTCGACCTATCCGACGCATCCGGGCATGGGCGAGATGGACATGCACGGCACGCCCTTCAACGTGTTCACCCGGGTAGACGAACTTGAACGTGGTTTCGGCGCAGGCCCGGACGTGACATCGTTCAATGCCGGCGGGTGGCTTGGCGGCGACCTCGATCGCTTTGCCTGGCGCGCCGAGGGCGAGCACGAGCGTGGTGTCACCGATGCCAGCGTCGAAGCCTTTTACAGCCATGCCGTGGCCGCTTTCTGGAACATCCAGGCAGGCCTGCGCCAGGATGTCGGCGAAGGAGCGTCGCGGTCGTGGGCGGCGTTTGGCGTGCAGGGCCTGGCGCCGTACTGGTTCGACCTCGAGGCCACGGCCTATGTAGGGCAGGGTGGCCGTACGGCGATACGCGTGGAGGCCCGCTACGATGTGCTGTTCACCCAGCGCTTGGTGCTGACGCCGAAGTTCGAACTCAATGCTTATGGCAAGAGCGATCTCTCTCGCGATATCGGTGCGGGCCTGAGCGATGTGGAAGCCGGCTTGCGCCTGCGCTACGAATTCAGCCGGCGCTTTGCTCCCTACCTTGGCCTCGACTGGCAGCGCCGCTTGGGCAATACGGCGTCGATGGCGCGCGCGCAGGGACAGGACGCGGGACAATGGCGGTGGGTGGCCGGCCTGCGGCTGTGGTTCTGACAGGAAAAGACCAACGATGACCACGCGGGACCTCGCCGGATGGCTCCAGTACCAGGAACGCATCAATCCACGCACCATCGAGCTTGGCCTTGCGCGCGTTCGCGCCGTGTGGGAGGCCATGGGCGCACCCCGGCCGGCACCCACGGTGATCACCGTGGGCGGAACCAATGGCAAGGGATCGACGGTGGCGTTTCTCGAGGCCATGCTGCAGGCGGCGGGCTATCGCGTGGGATGCTTCACGTCCCCGCACCTGCTCCGCTACAACGAGCGCGTCCGCATCGATGGCAAGGACATCGATGACGCCGCGCTGGTCGCGTCGTTCGAACGGATCGAGGCGGCGCGTGGCGAATTGCTGCTTACATACTTCGAATTCGGCACGCTGGCGGCGATCGACCTGATCGCCCGTTCCGGGGTGGACGTGGCCGTGCTCGAGGTGGGCCTGGGCGGACGCCTTGACGCGGTGAACATCATCGACGCGGACGCAGCCATCGTGACGTCGGTGGACCTGGACCACCAGGAATGGCTGGGCGGTGATCGCGACACCATCGGCCGCGAAAAGGCCTTCATCGCGCGCGCCTCCCGGCCCCTGGTGCTGGGCGAGGCCGAACCGCCGGCGCGGCTCCTCGAGACGGCAAGGCAGATCGGCGCCAACGTGCTCATCCGCGGTACCCACTTCGGCGCCGCTCCGGGAGCCCCCGCCATGTCCGGCGACTTCCAGCGCTTCAATGCGGCCGCCGCCGTGGCCGCGCTGCGCGCCTTGCCCGACCTCAAGGTGGACGATGCCGCCATGGCGGTCGGGCTTGCCGCAGCGCGGGTACCCGCCCGGCTGCAGGTATTGCCGGGGCAGCCCGCCGTGGTGGTGGACGTAGCCCACAATCCGCATGCCGCCCGGGCCCTGGCGGCATGGCTGGACGAGACGCCACGAGGCGCGGTCCAGGCGGTGTTTGGCGCACTCGCCGACAAGGATATCGAGGGCGTGATGCACGCCCTGGGGCCGCGCATCGCCCGATGGCACCTGGCGTCGCTCGATGGCGATACCCCGCGTGGCCTCACTGCTGAGGCGCTGGCCGCAAGGCTTGCCATCGTGCTGCCCGGAGCGCTCCATGACGTCCACGCAGGCGTGGCCGAGGCACTCGCGGCGGCCCGCAGGGAAGCGGGCACCGACGGCCTGGTACTGGCGTTCGGCTCATTCTTTGTCGCCTCGGCCGTCTTGGCGGCGTCTTAGGAAGGTATAATCCAGTCGATACATGTCTGCGCCCTAAGCTGGAGCCCGCATTTGAAAACCCGCCTGCTCGGTGCCGCCGTCCTGCTTGCCCTGGCCGTGATCATCGTGCCGATGCTGTTCTCCAGCGCTCCGCCGAAGACGGATGCCGAGCAGTCGCTCAGCCTGGAAATCCCCGCCGCGCCCGACCGTGACCTGCAGTCGCGCACGCTGGATGTCTCCTCTCCCGGCAGCGCCCCGGCGGCTGCCCGCACCGCGTTCGGTACCCCGCCGGCCACCACGGTCACCCCGGGTAACGGCGGCCAGTTGGCTTCTGTGGATATCGCCTCGCGCCGTCCGCCCGACGTCGAAGCCAACGCCCCGGCAGCCACACCGGCTGGGCCGACCCCGTCGGCGCCACCTGCTGCGGCACCGGCGCGTGCGCCGGTCAGCAAGCCACCCGTGGCTACCCCGGCAGCGGCGCCCACGCCCGCTGCGCCGCTGCCCACGGGCACGGCCGCCCGTGGCAGCTTCAGCATCAATCTTTCCGCTTACGCCGACCGCGGCAAGGCCGATGCCCTGGTGCAGAAGGTCCGCGGGCTGGGCTATCCGGTGAGTACCGCCGTGGTTACCCAGGCCGGCAAGCAGCTCACCCGCGTCAATGCCGGCCCCTTCGATACCCGTGCGGCCGCCGAAGCCGCGCGGCTGAAGATCAAGGCGGCGGTGCCCGGTGTCCCGGCCAGCCTGTCCGGCCAGGTGGCTGACCAGAAGGGCGACGCCCCGGCCGTTGCCGCCGCGGCGCCGCGTGCCAGTACGCCAGCCGCCGCTCCCGCGGCTGCCCCTCCCGCTCCGACAGCCACCTCCAGGGCCGGCGGCTGGGCTGTTCAGCTTGGGGCATTTTCGAACGAGGCCGATGCCAACAAGCTGCGCGACAAGATCCGCGCGGCAGGCGTGGCGGGGTACGTGGACGGCATTGCCAGCAGCACCGGGGCCAAGCTGTGGCGAGTCCGTGCCGGCCCGCAGACCCAGCGTGATGACGCCGTACGCGTCCGCGATCAGCTCAAGGCCAAGCTCGGCGTCGACGGCAACGTCGTCACCGTTCCCTAGACATGCTCGGGGCATCATGCCCGCCTTTCACGCGGTGAGCCTGCGATGACCTGGGTCGATTACATCATCATCGCCGTGCTGGGCCTGTCGGTCTTGATCGGCCTATGGCGCGGCCTTATCTCAGAGGTGTTGGCGCTGGCCGTGTGGATCGCGGCATTCTGGTTCGCCTGGACCTTCGGACCGTCCGTGGCGACCTATTTCGAACACGCCATCCCGCTGCCATCGGTGCGGGTGATCGTGGCCTACGGATTGTGTTTTCTGGTGGTGTTGCTGCTTGGAGCGCTGTTGCGCTTCCTGCTGGCGCGGTTGGTCGAGGGCACGGGCCTGGGCGGTACGGACCGCCTGCTGGGCATGATCTTCGGCTTCGTCCGCGGCGTGTTGATCGTCACCCTTGCAGTATTCCTGCTCGGATTCACGCCCTTCACGCGCGACCCGTACTGGCGCGACGCCACCTTGCCGCCGTATTTCCAGGGCGTGGCGGACTGGCTGGGCGAGCGCGTGCCCGAAAACGTGCGCCGCTACCTGCACCCGCCGGCCGACGTGCTGGACAAATTGCCAAAGCTGCCCGCACCGCCGGGCGACCGCGAACGACATAACCATCCCGCCGCCAGCACCACCACGGCTTAAGCTAAATAAAGAGAAACACCCATGTGTGGACTCATCGGTATCGTCGGCACCGCCGAAGTCGCCTCGTCGCTTTACGACGGGTTGACCGTGCTGCAGCACCGCGGCCAGGACGCCGCGGGCATTGCCACCGTGGACGGTGCACGCCTGCAGTTGCACAAGGGCAACGGTCTGGTGCGTGACGTCTTCAACCAGCCGGGTGTGCGCACGCTGCATGGCCGCATCGGCATCGGCCACTGCCGCTATCCCACGGCAGGCTCCGACGGCACCGACGAGGCCCAGCCGTTCTATGTAAATTCCCCCTACGGCATCGCTTTCGCCCACAACGGGAATTTGGTCAACACCGAGCAACTCCGCCGCGAGATGTTCGAGGACGACCGCCGCCACATCAACACCGATTCGGATTCCGAAGTGCTGCTGAACGTGCTGGCCCACGAGCTGCAGCTGAACGACCGCAATGCACTCACGCCCGACCAGCTCTTCAAGGCGGTGGCCGGTGTGCACGCGCGTGCGCGGGGCGGCTATGCGTGCCTGGCGATGATCCAGGGTTACGGCATCCTCGCCTTCCGCGACCCCAACGGCATCCGTCCGCTGGTGCTGGGCGAGCGTGTCACCGCCCTGGGCAAGGAATATGCCGTAGCCTCCGAATCGGTGGCCCTGGACATCCTGGGGTTCACCCGCCTGCGCGACGTGGAGCCCGGCGAAGGAGTGTTCATAAGCGATGCCGGCGAACTCTTCACCCGTCATTGCGCGCCGACCGCGGTGCACGCACCGTGCATCTTCGAATACGTCTATCTTGCCCGCCCCGATTCGATGATCGAGGATGTCTCGGTGTACAAGGCGCGCCTGCGCATGGGCGAGAAGCTCGCCGAGAAGATCCTGCGCGAGCGTCCCGACCACGGCATCGATGCGGTGATCCCCATCCCCGATACCGCGCGCACCGCGGCAAGCTCACTGGCGCAGGCGCTGGGCGTGCCGATGCGCGAAGGGCTGGTAAAGAATCGCTACATCGGCCGCACCTTCATCATGCCGGGGCAGGGCGAGCGGGTGAAGTCGGTGCGCCGCAAGCTCAACGCGATCGACCTTGAGTTCCGCAAGAAGAACGTGCTGCTGGTGGACGATTCGATTGTGCGCGGCACCACCAGCAAACAGATCATCCAGATGGCCCGCGACGCGGGCGCGAAGAATGTCTACTTTGCTTCCGCGGCGCCTCCGGTGCGCTATCCAAATGTGTATGGTATTGACATGCCGGCCACAGCTGAACTCGTGGCCGCCGGCCGTACCGACAAGGAAGTGGAAACGATCCTTGGCGCCGACTGGCTGATCTACCAGGACCTGGAAGACCTCATCTGGGCCGTGAACGACGGCAATGAAGACCTCAAGCACTTCGACACGTCGTGCTTCTCCGGTGAGTACGTCACGGGCCTGGACAAGGACTTCCTGGCCCAGCAGGAAACCCTGCGTTCGGACGATGCCAAGCACAAGCGCCGCACGGCCTGACCTGCACGCCGCGGCGAAGGCTTGCCTGGATTGCCCGGATCCGGCTGAGAAGCTCCGACTGACGGCGGCTACCTGGCAGGCGGTCGTCGATGGCACGTTGACGCCCGATGCGTCTGCACCCGCGCCCGAATCCATCGGGCCGCCGGGACGTCCGGAGCTGCCCCGGCTGATTTCCTCCCGTGGCCTGCCGCAGCGTGGCCTTGGTAGCGCGCAGGGGCGTGCCGCGCTGGTGCATGCGGTAGCGCACATCGAGTTCAACGCGATCAACCTGGCCTGGGACGCGGTCTACCGTTTCCGAGGCATGCCCGATGCGTACTATCGCGACTGGGCATCCTGCGCGGCGGACGAAGCCCGGCATTTTTCGATGCTCACTTCGAGGCTCGCGGAACTGGGCCACGCCTATGGCGACTTCGATGCGCACAACGGCCTGTGGGACATGGTCGAACGCACTGCGCACAGCGACACCGTGCGCATGGCGTTGGTGCCGCGGGTGCTTGAGGCGCGTGGCCTGGACGTGACGCCGGGCATGATCGAGCGCCTGCGAGGCTGCGGCGACACGGCAACGATCGCCGTGCTTGAAGTGATCCTGGCCGAGGAAGTGGCCCACGTGGCGGCCGGCACGCGATGGTTCCACTACTGTTGCGCGCGCGACGGATTGGATCCGGTACCCACCTTCATGCGCTACCTCGATGAATACATGCGCGGCAGCTTGCGCGGACCCTTCAACGTGGCAGCACGCAAACAGGCCGGTTTCAGCGACGACGAACTGGCGTGGCTTGCAACGCTATAGGCCTTGCGCCGAGGCGAAGGTACGGCGTGGTTTGCCTGGAGCACCTGCCGCCAGCCGCGTCCGTAGCAATCCCAGCCGTGCCAGGTCGATGTCGTCGGCTGCCGTGGCTTCCATGCGCGTGGCCCAACGCCCGGCTGCTTCGGCATCGCTGAGGTCGTACAGGCAAACGTAGGCAAGTTCGTTGGCGATGCCCGGCGCAAGCGAAGGTTCAGCCTCCACGACTTCCCAGGCACGCAAGTAGAACCCGATCGCCGAGGTGATGTCGCGGTTGGCGTAGGCCGCCTGGGCCAGCTTCTTGAGAGTGCGCGGATGCATGGGAATTTCCGGTTTGCAGGAGTCCCTGACAGCTTGCGTCGCCCCTGGAACCGCGGGAATCGGAGGAATCTCAAAGATTGTGAAGCCCCTGTGAGCGTTCAGGCGGCGGGCGGGCCAACGACGCTTGCCAGGGCGTGGCCGCACTGCGAGCAGAAACGGGCATCGGTTTCCGTTCCCGCGTGGTCGCAGGCGGGGCAGGTAGGGCCTACCGGCTTGAGGCGGCTCCAGAGCGTCACCGCCATCTCCGCCCCGACGATACCGGTGGGCAGCGCGATGATGCCGTAGCCAAGCAGGATGGTCACCGAAGTGATGAACTTGCCCAGGACGGTCTGCGGAGTGACGTCGCCATAACCGGTGGTGGTCATCGTCACCACGGCCCAGTACATCGACGAGGGAATCGACTCGAAGCCAGGCGTCGGGCCCTCCACCACATACATCACGGTGCCCAGGATCACCACCAGCACGGCTACCGTGCAGACGAACACCATGATCTTTCGCCGCGCGTGGCTGAGCGCATCCATGAGGTCCTGCGCCTCGCGGAAGTACCGCGTGAGCTTCAGTACGCGGAACACACGCAACAGGCGCAGCAGGCGGATGTCGATGAGGTAGTGGGCCCCGGGAAATATCAATGCAAGCAGCGTGGGGAGCAGGGCGATAAGGTCGACCACGCCGAAGAAACTCGTGGCATAGGCTAACGGCCGCCGAACGCAAAGCAGCCGCACCAGGTATTCGATGACGAACATCGTGGTGAAGAGCGATTCGGCCAGCAGGAACCATGATCCGTAGCGCTGGTGCCATGAAGGCACGCTGTCGAGCACGACCACGCCCACGCTTGCCAGGATCGCCACCAGCAGGGCGATATCGAAGGCGAGCCCAGCGGGCGTGTCGGCGCGAAAAACTACGCGGTAGAGGCTCTGGCGCCAGCGCCTGAGGCCTGGCTCCTCGCCGCGATGGACGGGATTGACGTGCGTCATGGGGCGCTCCTCGCTCGATTCGAAGGCCGGCATCCATTGCCGGCCGTGTCGTGGGCCTAGGGCAGTTGCAGGCCGCGTAGCCGGACCTGGCCGGGCTGGACTTCCAGCACCGAGCCCTGCTCGTACCAATCGCCGAGCACGATACGCCTGGCGTTTTCACCGTCAAGGGAGAAGTCGTGGATGGCGGGGCGATGGGTGTGGCCGTGTACCAGGCGCCGCACGCCGGCTTCGCGCATGGCACGGGCCACGGCATCGGCGTTGACGTCCATGATGGTTTCGTCGGTCTTGCCGGTATAGGCCTTGCTGTCGGCACGGGCCTTGGCGGCGAAGGCCCGGCGCTGGTCGAGCGTCATGGCCATCATCTGCGCCTTGAATTGCGGCGTGCGCACCTGGGCGCGCACAGCCTGGTAGGCGGTGTCGTCGGTACACAGGACATCGCCGTGCATCAGCAATGTCCGCTCGCCGGCGATATCGTGCACCACGCCATCGGGCAGGATCTGCATGCCCGCTCGCCTGGCGAAATCCTCACCGAGGAGGAAATCACGGTTGCCGGCCATGAAATAAACCGGTACGCCGGCATCGGCCACGCCGCGCGTGGCGGTGGCGATGCGGCCGGGAAGCGGGGCGTCGTCGTCGTCGCCGATCCACGCCTCAACCAGGTCGCCGAGGATGTAGAGCGCATCGGCGCCGCGCACCTCGCCGCTTGCCAGGAATTGTTCGAAGAGGTCGGTGATCGCGGGCCGCACTTCGTCCAGGTGCAGGTCCGAGATGAATAGCGTAGTCATGCCTTCTTCTTCGGCGTCGCCGGAGCCTTCACGGGAGTCTTTGCCGGTGGCTTGGGCGCAGCGCTCGTTGCCGGTGCCGGCGCGGACTTCGGTGCGGGTTTTTCCTCGCCCACCACGTTGGCGCCGTCGATCACCACCAGCGGATTGGGGACGTCGTTGACGAAGGGACCCAATGCACGCGTGGGCAGCCCGGCCATCTTGTCGACGACGTTCATGCCTTCGACTACCTTGCCGAACACGGCGTAGCCCCAGGTCAGCCCGCTCTGGTTACCGGCGTAATCCAGGCGACGGTTGTCCACCAGGTTGATGAAGAACTGCGAGGTGCCGGAGGCCGGGTCCGCGCCGCGGGCCACGGCGACCGTGCCACGGAGGTTGGACAAGCCGTTGTCCGCTTCGCTGGCGATGGCGGCGCGGGTGCGCTTTTGCTGCAGGTCGCGGGTGTAGATGCCGCCCTGTACCAGGTAACCGTTGACCACGCGATGGAACACGGTGCCGGCGTAGAAGTCGTCGCGGACGTACTGCAGGAAGTTGGCCACGCTCTTGGGGGCCTTGTCCGGGAACAGTTCCAGCGTGATATCGCCCTGGCTGGTGTGCAGCACCACGCGGGGATGTGCCTCGGCGGCAGGTGCTTCGGGCTTGGCCGCCTGGCCAAGGGCCAGGGCCGGGAGGACGAGTAGGGCGAAGGCAGCCAGGTATCGGGTCATCGGGACATGATACCGCCGCCGGCCGGATCGCGCGCCCGCCCGTGCGGCCTTCAGTAGGTGATCAGTTCAAGTTCCAGGCCCAGGTCGGCCATCGGGCCCTTTTCCTGCTCGAGGTCCGCCTCGGTCAGCGGGTGCTCGTCGAGCCATTCGGCGGGCAATGCTAGGCGCAGCTTGGTCCGGGTGGCGGCAAGCTTCAGCGGCGGCATCGGCTCGGCGCGGCGCGAGCGGCGGAACAGCACGGCCAGCCGCAGCAGGGCCGTGGCATACCGGGCCAGCGCGCGATGGCGCGTTGGCAGCGCCATCAGCAGGGCCTTGTCGGGCTTGCGCCGGTGGCATTCGACGATGGCCGCCAGCAACTGTTGTTCCTGGCGCGAGAAACCGGCCAGGTCCGCATTGCGCAGGATGTACCCGCCGTGGCGATGGTGCTGGCTGTGCGCGATGGCCAGGCCAAGTTCGTGCACCCGGCCGGCCCACGACAGCCATTCGCGAGCGTCGGTGTCGAGCTTCCATGCCTTGGCGACCTGGTCGAACAAGGCCAGCGCGGTGGATTCCACGCGGCGCATGTGTGCCCGGTCCACGCCGTAGCGCGCGGCCAATGCATCGATGCTGCCGGCACGCGGGTCACTGCCACCGGCGCGGCCGATGAGGTCCCAAAGCAGGCCTTCGCGCATGGAGCTTGCACATACCTGCATGCCCGTAATGCCCAGGGCCTCGAAAGCGGCCTCGAAGATCACCACGCCGCCGGCGAACACGCCGGTGCGGTCTTCGGCCAGGCCCGGCAATTTCAGTGCCTGGATCGAACCTTGCGCCAGGAGCGCCTCGCGGATGCCTGCAAGCGCCGCCGGGGTGATGGCGTCGTCAGTCAGGCCCATGGCCTGGGCCACGGCGCCGATCGCCTTGGCGGTTCCCGATGAACCATAGGCACTCCCCCAACCGGCTTCGCGGTATTCCTCGGCGAACTGCTGCAGCAGCACGCCGATCTCGCGGCGGGCGCGTTGCCAGCGTTTGCGGGTGATCTTGCCGCCGGGGAAGAAGCGCAAGGTGGAGGCGATGCAGCCGACCTGCACGCTCTCGGTGTATTCGGGGGAAACATTCCTTCCGATGATGAATTCCGTGCTGCCGCCGCCGACGTCGATCACCAGGCGGTTGTCGCGCGACACCGGAAGGTCGTGCGCGGCACCGAGGAAGATCAGGCGGCCCTCCTCGCGGCCGGAGACGATTTCCACGGGCGTGCCCAACGCCACTTCGGCTGCGGCAAGGAAGGCGTGCGGCGAGGCCAGGCGGCGCACGGTATTGGTGGCCACGGCACGGACGCGGGCGCCAGGAAGGCCCGCAATGCGCTGGCCGAAGCGGGCCAGGCTCGCAAGGGCCGCGGCGCGATGGCCGGCGTCCAGGGTGCCGTCCGCACGCAGGCCCGCCGCCATGCGCACCGTGTCGCGCAGGCGATCGATCACCCTGGGTTCGCCATGCTCGAACCGGGCTACCACCATATGGAAACTGTTCGAACCCAAGTCGATCGCCGCCAGCACTTCACCCTCGGCGATCTGCGGCCTGGCCGCCGCCGTCGTGCGCGCGACCGGCGCGTCGCCACGGTATGCCTTACCCACAAAGCTTCTCCAACAGGTATTGCTGCGCATTGTGCGGCGGATCGTTGCCCGGCTCGCTGCGCGTGTAGTGGCCATCGTCGCCCAGCAACCAGGCCTGGGTGTTGTCGCGAAGATAGTTTTCGAGGGTTTCCTGGTACACGCGCGCGGCAAGTTCCGGGTCCATGATCGGCACGGCGATCTCGATTCGCCGGCGCAGGTTGCGCTCCATCCAGTCGGCGCTGGCGGTGTAGATCTCAGGCTCGCCAGCATTGCCGAACCAGTAGATGCGGCTGTGCTCGAGGAAGCGGCCAACGATGGAGCGCACGCGGATGTTCTCGGAAATGCCCTTCACCCCGGGGCGCAGGGTACACGCGCCGCGGATCACCAGGTCCACCTGCACGCCTGCCATCGAGGCGCGGTAAAGTGCCTTCACCACCTGCGCCTCGTTCAGGGCGTTGAGCTTGGCCACGATGCGGCCGCCACGTCCCTCGCGAGCATGCACGATCTCGCGTTCGATCTTGTCCATCACCGAGCTGTACAGGGTGAAGGGCGAATGCAGCAACTGCTTCAGCGCGATCATCGGTCCCAGGCCCGAGAGCTGCTGGAAGATCTTGTGGACGTCCTGCCCGATGTCCTCGTTGGAGGTCATCAGGCCGATGTCGGTGTAGCCGCGGCTGTTGGCCTGGTGGTAGTTGCCGGTGGACAGGTGTACGTAACGACGGAGTTTGTCGCCCTCGCGACGCACGATCAGCAGCATCTTGGCATGGGTCTTGTAGCCCACCACGCCATACACCACCTGCACGCCGGCCTCTTGCAGCCGCGTGGCCAGCCCGATGTTGGCTTCCTCGTCGAAACGCGCGCGAAGTTCCACCACCACGGTAACGTCCTTGCCGTTGCGCGCGGCTTCCACCAGCAGGTCCACTAGCGGCGAATCCTTGCCGGCGCGGTAGAGCGTCTGCTTGATCGCCAGTACGCCGGCATCCTCGGTGGCCTGGCGGAGCAGTTCCACCACCGAGGCGAACGACTCGAAGGGATGGTGCAGGACAATGTCGCGCTGGCTGAGCAGTTCGAACGGCTTGCCGTCCTTGCAGATGGTGGTGTTGAGCTTGGGTATGAAGCGCGGGAATTTAAGTTCCGGCCGATCGATGAGGTCGTAGACGGTCTCCAGCCGGATCAGATTCACCGGGCCGTCGCAGCGGTAGACGTCCTGTTCTTCAAGCTGGAAATTCTGGATCAGCATCTGCGTGATCGCGCGCGGGCAGTCGGTGCCGATCTGCAGCCGTACCGGGCGCGCATAGCCACGGCCGATGAGTTCCTCGGTCAGCGCGCTGGCCAGGTTCTCCACCTCGGCTTCCTCCACCACCAGTTCGCCGTTGCGGGTGACGCGGAACTGGTACGAGCCCTTGACCTTGAAGCCGGGGAACATCTCATCGGCGAACGCATGCAGCACTTCGGCCAGGAAGACGAAATCGATGCCGCCATCGCCGACTTCGTCGGGGAGGCGGATCAGGCGCGGCAACGAGCGAGGCGCACGCACCAGGGCCATGTGGCCCTCGCGGCCGAAGGCGTCACGGCCCTCCAGCACCACGGCGATGTTCAACGTCTTGTTGAGGATGCGCGGGAACGGATGCGCCGGATCCAGGCCCAGCGGTGAGAGCACCGGCATGATCTCGTTCTGGAAATACCCCTGAAGCCAGCGGCGCTGCTTCTCGTTCCATTCATCCCGTACACGGAATCCGATGCCTTCGGCCGCCAGCGCCGGGCGCAGGTGTGTCTGCCAGGTCTCGTATTGGGCATCCACCAGGGCAAGCGCTCGCTCGCGGATGCGGGAGAGGATCTCGCCCGAGCCCAGTCCATCGGCGCCGGGCAGGTGCGCGTTGAGCGCATGCTGGTGCTTGAGCACCGCTACCCTCACTTCGAAGAATTCATCCAGGTTGCTGCAGACGATGGCAAGGTAGCGCAGCCTTTCAAGCAGCGGCACCGCCGGGTCCTGCGCCTGGGCCAGTACGCGGAAGTTGAATTCCAGTGCCGCCAGCTCGCGATTGAAGTAAAGCGCGGGAGCATCGAGTGCCGGGGCGGCGGGTGTACGCGATCGTGGCATGGGCTGACGGTGGCCTGGCGATCGGTCGAGGATGAAAGATGCGGCGGAGGCTTGCAAGGGACGGCGCGCCATGGCGCCTTCCTGAGGCTTCAGCTGGCCAGGCTTTCTTCGCCGCCTGGCGCCAGCAGCCGCTCGGCGCCGAAGATGGCCGAGAAGGTCGAGCCCTTGCCCGGTTCGCTTTCGATCTGCAGGCGGGCGTGGTGCAGGTTCAGCACGTGCTTGACGATGGACAGGCCCAGCCCGGTGCCGCCGCTGTCGCGCGAGCGGCTGGACGACACGCGGTAGAACCTCTCGGTCAGCCGCGCCAGATGGGTGGCCGGGATGCCGTAGCCTGAATCGGCCACGGAGAAGATCACCCCGGCGGCGTGCGGCTCGAAGCGAATGTCGATGCGCCCGCCGGTGGGCGTGTAACGCACCGCATTGCTCACCAGGTTGGAGAATGCACTGTGCAGGTCTTTCGATGAGCCGAGCAGGTCGCTGGCGGCGGTATGGGTGAGGGTGATCCGGTGCCTGCCCTGGCTCAGGGCCTCGGCCTCGCGGCGCAGCGTGGCCAGGAGGGGCTCGATCGTCACGCGCTCGTCGGCGATGCGATCCTGGGTTTCCAGGCGGGAGAGGGTGAGCAGGTCTTCGACGATCTGGCCCATGCGGCGTGATTGCACGCGCATCTCGCCCAGCACCGGCGCAAGCTCCGGCACGTCTTCGGGATCGAGCAGTTCAAGATAGCCGTGGATGACCGTAAGCGGCGTACGCAGTTCGTGCGAGACGTTGGCAACGAAGTCGCGGCGGATCTGCTCCAGGCGCGTCATGTGGCTGATGTCGCGCACCAGCAAAAGACGCTGGCGGCTGCCGAACGGCAGCAGGGTGGCAGAGATATGCCGGTTCGCGTGCCCCGGGGCGGCGACATCGTTCAGCGGCTCGCGCCCGCCGTCGATCAGCCACTTGGCAAGGTCGGTCGTCTGCAGGCACTCACTAAGGATGCGGCCGCGGTCGGTGGGTCGGCGCAGGCCCAGGAGGTCTTCGGCGGCATGGTTGAACCAGCGGACATGCTGCGCCTGGTCCATCAACACGACGGCGTCGGGCAGGCTGCCGGCGGCACTGCGCAGGTCGCGCAGCTGGGAAGCAATACGGCGGGAGCGTGTCATCAGACGGTCATGCCTGGGATCGGTCGTTTGGCGAGGCGTGGCCATGATGGGATCGGTTCGATGACGGATCGAAGACAGCAGTGCGACGAATTGCGACAACGCGACGATACTCACGCCAACCAGCGCATTTCCCGTCACCCAGCCCACCAGCACGCCCGCCACCAGCCCGGCGGCAGCCAGCAGCAGTGCCCGGCGGGAAGTTGGATCAAGGCGCATCGGTGCTCCAGTGGACGGACATCAAGCCGTCACCATAGCTTGGACCGCGCGCCTTTTGTCAGGGGCTGGCCGAAAACCGGTAGCCGGCGCCGCGCACGGTTTGCACCATGTCGTCCAGCTTCCAGGGCTCCAGGGTCTTGCGCAGGCGGCGGATGTGGACATCGACGGTGCGTTCTTCCACGTAGACGCTGCCGCCCCACACGTGGTCGAGCAGTTGGGCGCGCGAGTACACGCGCTCAGGATGGGTCATGAAGAAGAACAGCAGGCGGTATTCGGTCGGGCCGATCGGCACCGGTTCCTCGGCGGCGTAGACGCGGTGCGCCGGGCCGTCGATGCGCAGGCCGCCGATCTCCACCATGCCGGTGCCGTCGTCACCCTGGCTGCGGCGAAGCACTGCCTTGATCCGCGCGACCAGTTCGCGGGTGGAGAAGGGCTTGATGACGTAGTCGTCCACGCCGGCTTCCAGCCCGTTCACCCGGTCCATTTCCTCGCCGCGGGCGGTGAGCATGATGATCGGGATCTCGCGGCTGAGCTCTTCCTTGCGCAGTCGGCGAGCCAGTTCCAGGCCGCTCATGCCCGGTAACATCCAGTCGAGCAGGATGAGGTCAGGCACTCGCTCGGAGATGGCCATTTGCGCCGCTCGGGCATCGGCGGCATGGACAGCGTCCATGCCGGCCTTGCGCAGGGCGAAGGCGACCATGTCGCGTATCGAGGCTTCGTCTTCGACGATCAGGATGCGCTTGTGCACGCGTAAGGCGCCTTAAGTAATGAGGGCTGTGACGCGGAGATTGCAGCGGGATTTTGTTACATCACGATGACATTTACGAAAAATCCGTCCCGATGCTGTCATTGTTTCCCCATCGCTACTGTGCGCCGGCGCTCAGGCAGAAGTTCCCCATGCAGGCCTGGTTGGGTTTTTTGCCGGTTTCGCCCAACTGGTCGCGGCGTCCATCGGGATTGTCCTCGGTGGGGATCTTCCGCTTGCGCAGCTCCAGGACTACGGGCGTGAGGTCGGCGATACGGGCCTGGATCCGCGAGCGCTCGTAGAAATCCAGGTTCGGCCGGTCCAGCAGTCGCTTGTATTGCTCCATGGCGTCGAATGGCCGTCCCGAGAGTGCCGCGGCGTCGGCGTAGGCTTCCTGGCCGCGCACGGTGTCGCCCGCCAGCTCGCTGGCCCGGGCGAAGGCGCGATACAGCTCGGCATCGTCGCTGTTGTCGAGCAAGGGCTTGAGCATCGCCGCAGCCTTGCCGCCATCAGTCTTGTCGCCGCCCATCACAAGGGCATTGCCGTAGTCGATCGCCACCGCGCGGTTTCGAGGGCTGCGCTCGTGGAGGTCTGCATAGATGCGAAGGGCGTCGGCACGCTGGTTGCCCACGCGCAGGGCGTCGGCCATGGCCAGGCGCAGCACGATGTCGTCGGGGGACTTGGTCAGGAGCGGCCTGAGTTCGGCCTGGGCCTGCTGGGGCCGGCCGCTGCGGGTAAGGGCCAGCGCCAGGCCGTAGTGGTTGGCCGGGGTATCGAAGCCGGGTCGGTCCATGTTTTGCGCATAAAGGGTGGCCTGCCGCCCAGCGTCGCCGCTGAGTACACGGGCGCGTTCGCGCATCAGCGCGTAGATGCCGGTGTCGCCATTGCCGTTGCCGCGACGGCTGGTGACGATGCGGGTGGGATCGGTCACGAACGGGATGGGTGCGGTGGCCTTGTTCCAGGATGTCGGATCGAGCGTGGCGGTGGCCGGACGCTTGGCCTGTTGATCGACCAGCGCCTTGGCGCGTGCCTTGGCGTCGCTGATGCGGTTGGCGGTCACCGGATGGCTTTGCAGCAGTTCCGGCAGGCTGTAGATGGATTCGCCCTGGCCGGCGCGCATCGCGTCACTCATGCGCTCGAAGAAGCTGGCCATTGCGTTCGGATCGTAGCCGGCGTTGGCAAGGGTCTGGATGCCGGTGCGGTCGGCCTCGGTTTCGTCGGCGCGGGTGAAGTTGATCTGTTTTTGCATGATCAATCCCTGGCCGCCCATCAGCACGGCGGGCAGGGCGTCGCCGCTATGCGCCCCGGCGCCCGCGGCCACCGCGCCCAGCAGCACCAGGGCCATCATGGGCCCTGCTTTCTTCGATTCTTCGAAGGCGCGTACCAGGTGGTTCTGGGTGATGTGGCCGATTTCGTGCGCCATCACGCCAGCCAGCTCGCTTTCGCTGCGGGTGATGGTGACCAGCCCCGTATTCACCGCGATATAGCCGCCGGGCAGGGCGAACGCATTGATGTCGTCGTCCTTGACCATGAAGAAGGTGTACTTCTGCTTCGGCTTGGCACTGGCTGCCACCAGACGGTAGCCGATGTCCTGTAGCCAGCTCTCCAGCAGGGCGTCGTCGACCACTAGTCCCAGGGCGCGCATCTGGCGCATCTGCTGGTTGCCGTAGTCGTCCTGCTCCTGGGGGCTCACCAGGGCATCGGCGGAGCTTCCAAGCTCCGGCAGGCGTACGTCGTCCTGGGCGCTGGCAAGGCAGGTGACGCCCGCGGCGAGCAGGACGGCTAAGAGGCGGGTAAATCCCTTTTTCATGGCCGGAACATTAGCACTGGGCAACCCCTTTGGACCTATCCGAAGGCTGTCCGGTTCCCCACTCGGGCTATTGTCCGGACCCCTTTTGCCCCTATCTTTGCGCCATAGCCTTCACTGGAACCTGTATGAGCCAGCCTGACATCACCATCTACTCGACCGCCGTCTGCCCCTATTGCGTGGCGGCGAAGAACCTCTTGAAGTCCAAGAGCCTGGAGTGGAAGGAAATTCGCGTCGATACCGACCCCGCCGAGCGGGACGAGATGCTCGCTCGCAGCGGCGGCCGCCGCACGGTGCCGCAGATCTTCATCGGTGAGAACCACGTGGGCGGCTACGACGACCTGGTGGCCGCCGACCGCAGTGGCAAGTTGTCGCAGTTGCTGGGCGCAGCCTGATGTCCGGGAACGAGCGGGTCAAGGAATTCACCGAGTTCCGTGAGCGGATGAACGACCGCATCCTGGGGCAGGACAACCAGGTAGTGCGCCGTTTCTTCGCCCTGGATACCCAGACCTACCGCGCCGGCGCCCTGGACGTGAAAACCAAGGAAATGCTGGGCCTGGTGGCCTCGATGGTGCTGCGTTGCGACGATTGCATCAGCTACCACATCGCCCAGTGCAAGGAAGCCGGGGTGAACCGCGAGGAGTTCTTCGAAGTGTTCAGCGTGGGCCTGGTGGTGGGTGGTTCCATCGTCATTCCCCATCTGCGCCGTGGCGTGGATTTCCTGGACACCCTCGAAGCCGGCGAAGGCGACGCGGCGGCCTGCGCCGATCACGCCTGAGGGTTGGGCCGCAGGGGCGCCAAGTGGCTGTTCCCTTGTGAGATGAGGGCGAAATCGCCGATAATTGGCTGATTTCATTCCCCGGGCAGGCGCCAGAAGGCCCCGCCATCTCCAAGGAGTTCCCCCCATGAGCAAGACGATTGCCGTGATCCCCGGCGACGGTATCGGCCCGGAGATCATGAACGCCACGCTGCGTGTGATCGATGCCCTCGACTGCGGCCTGTCGTACGAATTCGCCGACGCCGGCGTGGTCGCCCTGGAAAAACACGGCGACCTGCTGCCCCAGGCCACCATCGACCTCATCGCCAAGCACACCGTGGCGCTGAAGGGCCCGCTCACCACCCCGATCGGCGGCGGCTTCACCTCGATCAACGTCACGCTCCGCCGCCACTTCGACCTCTACGCCAACGTGCGTCCGGCGATCAGTTTCCCCGGCACCAAGGCGCGCTACGAGAACATCGACATCATTACGGTGCGCGAGAACACCGAAGGCGCGTACCTGGCCGAAGGCCAGACCCTGTCCGAAGACGGCCAGGTGGCGCAGTCGATCATCCGCAATACCCGCAAGGGCTCCGAGCGCATCGTGCGCTATGCCTTTGAGATGGCGCGCAGCAAGGGCCGCAAGAAGATCACGGCCGTGCACAAGGCCAACATCATGAAGACCTCCTCGGGCCTGTTCCTCAACGTGGCGCGTGAAGTAGCCAAGGAATACGCCGACATCGAGTTCAACGAGATGATCGTGGACAACACCTGCATGCAGCTGGTGATGAACCCGTATCAGTTCGATGTGATCGTCACCACCAACCTGTTCGGCGACATCCTGTCCGACCTTTGCGCCGGCCTCGTCGGCGGCCTGGGTCTGGCACCGGGCGCCAACATCGGCAAGGGCGCGGCCATCTTCGAGGCCGTGCATGGCTCGGCGCCGGACATCGCCGGCAAGAACATCGCCAATCCCTGCGCGCTGTTGTTGGCCGCGGCCGACATGCTCGACCACCTGGACATGGTGGCCAAGGGCGCGCGCGTCCGCCAGGCCATCCGCGACACCATGGAAGCGCGCGACCGTGTCACGCCGGACATCGGCGGCACGGGCAGCACTGAAACCTTCGCCGACGCCATCGTCGAGCGCATCCGCGCCACGGCGTAATCCGGTCGACGGTCAGCTCTCGCGCGTGGCGAATACCACGATGTCGTAGCGCTGGCCGTCGTGGCTGAAGGGCGTCAGTGCCGACATGCCCAGCCCATTGACGTGCGCAGCCAACGAATGCGGGTTGCCCACGTTGATGAAGGCGGCACCGGTGTCGTAATTTTCTGCGGCAATCGCCTTGGCGGCGTCGAAGAGGCGCCTGAGCAGGCCCTTGCCGCGCCAGGCATGGCCGACGCAAACCGGGCCATAGACGAACACACGCTGCCCAGCGAGGGACGCACCCTTGAACTGCTGGACGGGAAACGTGTCAACCATGACCTGTACCACGGGGTGCCTGGGCTGAACCTCCGAAGGGACCATGCACAGGAAGCCGGCGATGCGGTCGGCGTCCACGGCAACCACGATGCCGAGCGAGTCGTTGATCGCCGCGAACTGTTCTTCATTCATGTTCGAAACGACGAATCCCTGGCGTTTTTGTTCGTCGGTGAGATTTTCCGGGCGATTTTCGTGTTGCAGCGCCAGGATGCCGGGGTAGTCGCTGGGCAGTGCCTTGCGTATCAGCATGTTCGTTACTTGAAATTAAAAAGAGCCGCGTCTGGCGCCATGGTGCCAGTCTTGGAAATCCATACTCCAGCGCAAGATAGTACTGGCGCTCCACTGACCCCGGCACGGAACATCTGGAATTGAACGGCCGGGTTTGGGATGCATGACTTAGGACCCCCGCAGGGAACTCTCCCGCCGAGGTATTCTCAGGGCCTTGCCAACAGGTGGGGTTCCATGAAGCGCATCCTTTCCGCCGCGACCGCGGCCATCGTCCTGGCCGGTGCCGCGCAGGCACAGACCTCAACCTACGATCCACGCGTGGCCTTCGCGCCCTTCATCTACCCGAATCCGCCCGGTGAAACGCGATCGCCCGCCGGCGTGCCGGGGCATGCGTTCTGGCAGAACCGCGCCGATTACCAGATCCGCGCTACGCTCGATCCGGTGGCCAATACGCTCGATGGCAAGGTCGCGATCGACTACACCAACAACAGCCCCGAGGCGCTCGACGTGCTCTGGCTACAGGTGGAACAGAACCGCTTTCGCGAGGATGCCCGCGGAAACTTTACCTCCGGACGCGCAACCTCCCAGCACACCGACGGCTACCGTTTCACTTCGGTGAAAGTCGACGATGGCCACGGCGCGAAGGACGTGAAGTACATCATCGCCGATACACGCATGCAGCTGGTGCTTCCCGAGGCACTGAAAGCACGCGGCGGCAAGCTGAAGATTCTCATTGACTACAACTACGTGCTGCCAGGCAACTTCGGCGGCCGCACCGGGTTCGATCCCAGCAAGAACGGCAACATCTACGAGATGGCGCAGTGGTACCCGCGCATGGCGGTGTACGACGACCTGCGCGGATGGGATACCGCGCCCTACCTCAACAGCGAGTTCTATCTCGAGTACGGGAATTTCGACTACTTCATCACGGTGCCCTGGAACATGATCGTCGCCGGTTCCGGCGAGCTGCAGAATCCGGAGGAAGTGCTTACCGCCGCCCAGCGCGAACGCCTGGCCAAGGCGAAGCAGAGCGATGCGACGGTGATGATCCGCACGCCGGAAGAAGTGACCCAGCCATCGAGCCGTCCGAAGCAGTCGGGCACGCTTACCTGGCACTTCAAGATGGCCAATACGCGCGACGTTGCCTTCGGTGCTTCCACGGCTTATGTGTGGGATGCCGCGCGCATCAACCTGCCGCAGGGCAAGACGGCGCTGGCGATGAGCGTGTACCCGGTTGAAAGCGCCACCCCGGCACTGTGGGGCCGCAGCACCGAGTTCATGAAATCGTCGGTGGAGTACTTCTCGCGTCAGTGGTACCCGTATCCGTATCCCGTGGCGATCAACGAAGGCGGTTCGGCGGCCAGCGGCATGGAATACCCGGGCATCGTCTTCGATCCGATGAAGGCGCCGGCCAAGCCGTTGCAGATGGTCACCGCGCACGAGATCGGCCATACCTGGTTCCCGATGATCGTGGGCAGCAACGAGCGCCGCGATGCATGGATGGACGAGGGTTTCAACACGTTCATCGACGTCTACGAGGCCGACAACTTCAACCACGGGGAATTCGCCCCCAAGCGGGACAGCGAATACGCGCCCAAGGGTGGCAACCCGGTGGATGAGATCTTGCCGCTGCTGGCGGACAAGGAGGCCCCGCCGCTGCTGATGGGCGCGGACATGGTGAAGGAGAAGTACCGCCATCCGGCCACGTACTTCAAGGCGGCGCTGGGCCTGGTGTTGCTACGCGAGGAAATTATCGGCCCTGAGCGTTTCGACCCGGCTTTCCGCAAGTACATTGCCTCATGGGCCTACAAGCATCCGTCGCCGTCGGATTTCTTCCGCCTGATGGAAAGCGAGACGGGCGAGGACCTGGGTTGGTTCTGGCGTGGATGGTTCGAGCAGAACTGGCAGCTGGACCTGGCCGTGACCGGCATCGACGCGGGCAAGCACTCGGTAGGCATTGCCAACAACGACAAGTTGGTGATGCCTTCCACGCTGAAGGTGGACTTCACTGATGGCAGCAGTACCTCGATCCGCGTGCCAGTGGAAACATGGCAGCAGCATGTGACCTTCGATGTGCTGGTGCCTGGCAACAAGCCCATCCGCAGCGCCACCATCGATCCGGACCACAAGCTTCCCGATCGCGACCGCTCCAACAACGTGTTCCCGGTACGCTAATGAATGCCGCCGACCGTATTGTCGGCGGTTTGCTGGCGCTGCTGGCTGGCACCGCGGTGGTGCTGCAGTTGGTGCTGATCCTGCAAACCGGCGAGGGCAGCACGGCGGCGATCGTGCTTCGGTTCGTGAGCTTCTTCACCATCCTGAGCAACATGCTGGTGGCCGGAGTGTGCGTCGCCGTCGCGGCGGGTCGTGCCCGGCCACGCTGGCGCGGCGCGGCGGCGCTGTATATCACGGTGACCGGAGCGATCTATTCGATCATCCTGGCGTCGTTATGGTCGCCCACGGGAGCGCAGAAGCTGGCTGACGAGCTGCTGCACCATGCGGTGCCGGTGGCTTATGTCCTGGCCTGGCTGGCGCTGGCGCCGCACCGGCGACTGGCCTGGAGCGATGTGCTGCGTTGGCTGGTGTTTCCGGCGGTGTACCTGGGCTGGACCATTGCTCGTGGCGCGGCGACCGGCGAGTATCCCTATCCCTTCGTGGACCTGGGCCAGCTGGGGATGGCGAAGGTGGCACTGAACTGCCTCGGCATAGGCGTGCTTTTCGGCGTACTGGGCCTGGTGTTCGTGGCCATCGACCGGGCGTTGCCAGCCAGGGCCTGACAGACGCTAACCCTTGTGGTCGATGCGCGAGACCTTGCCGTCGCGTATGTCGATGATGATGGTTCGGTTGCCCTCGATGAATTGCAGCCGCGAACCCTGGTACTGGGTTCGCGTCGCCTTGATGGCCGAGCGCGCTGCTGGCTTGCCCGCGACGGCCAATACCTTGGCCTCGGTATCGCCCACCACGATCAGGGCCGATCCAAACCGGACACTTTGCGCGGCGTTGGCCACCAAGGGCAGCGCGCTGCCCAGCAGCAACAGCAGAATGAGCATTCTTGGCAGGTGCACGGACGCATTCCTTCGTCATGGGAGGACCGCTATCCCATCATGCTGCCCACCGTGTTGCCGTCGGCTTTCGCTGTTGCACCGTGTCGGCTCGTGCGTTCAGTTTGTGGCCGGTTCCGCCCAGGGGTCGTAGCTGCCGAACCACCAGACGTGTCCTTCGGGATCGGCTGCGGCATAGCCTGCGCCGCCGTAGGGCTTTTCCTCGTACTCATCGACGATGCGCGCGCCGGCGGCCCTGGCGTGCTCGTAATGGGCGCGGCAGTCGATCACCGTGACGCAGGCGCACTGCGTTTCCCGGCCGTCGATTTCATCGGGCTGCACCGACAGCCGGCTATAGAGCGAATCGTCCTTGCGCACCGAGCCGAGCATGATCATGCCGTCGCCATAGGTAAGCTGGGCATGCATCACGCTGCCATCGTCTGCCTCGTATACGGCATGGCGCTTGAAGCCGAAGGCCTCGCAGAGGAAATCGATGGCGGCATGGGCATCGCGGTAACGCAGGCCGGGAATGATGGTGCTGGGCATGGTCGTCTCCTGATGGGATGGCTCAAGGCTAGCCGGGAACCAAGGCAGGCTCTTGTAAATTTTCCCGGTCAGTCCAGCGGTACGTGGCGTGGGTATGGGCCGCGGCGGCGAAGATACTCACCTGGCGTCATGCCGGCGAAGTGTCGGAACTCATGAACCAGGTGGGACTGATCGGCGTAGCCGCCGTCGATGGCGACGGTGGCCCATTCGAACAGGCGTCCCGTGCCGATCGCGTCGATGACGCCATGGAAGCGACGCAGCCGCGCATAGCGTTTTGGCGTGAGCCCTATCTGGCGCCGGAACAGCAAACCCAGCCTCTGAGACGACAGTCCGGTCGCCTGCACGATATCGCCGATGCGGGCCAGGGCTGGGTCCAGGTCGAGCATACCCGTGGCTGCGAGCACCGCCGCATCCAGCTGTACGCGTCCCAGCCGCGACACCAGCCAGGATTGCAGCAGCGCCACGCGCATCGCCGGGGAAGATTCATGCAACAGGCGATCGCGCAGCGCAACGGCCTTGGATCCTGCGAGCGCTTCGAGCGGGATGTCCCGGTCGGCCAGGGCATCAAGGTCGGTACCGAACAGGGGCCATGCACCACCGGGACGGAAATTCACTCCCATCACCCGTACCTGCTCGGCCGTGTCGATGATGAAGCTACCCGTGAAGGGCCCGGAGATCACGCTGCCGGGCAGGCGCTTGCAGGGCCCGTCTTCGCTGGAGTAAAGCCGCGTTTCGTCCTCGGCCAGGTTGATGATCAGCGAAGCGGTGGGCAGTGGCAGGATGCGGTCGAAGGCGTGCCCCGGGGCCGGGAAATCCCAGTCCCAGATCGCCTCGACCAGGGCGGCCAGCGGCGGTGGTGGGGTAATGCGAAGGAAACCCATGGGCACGCATGTCCTGTGGACGGCTTCTCCGGGCAGAGAATACCCCGCCGGGCTCGCCGGGGCAGTTACAATGGCGACAATGTTCCGCTGGTTCGAATCCCTGATCGACATCTTCCGCGAGGCGCCCGACCAGGCGCCGCCGAAGACCGTCGTGCGCTTCTATGCGTATTACCTGCGCCAGGTATGGAAGATATTTGCCGCGGCGCTGGTGCTGGGCTTGCTGGTGGCCTTCGTGGAAGTGGCGCTGTTCGACTTCCTGGGCCGCATCGTCGACATGGCGGGCAAGACCCCGGCGAAGGATTTCTTCCGCGTCCACGGCGGCACCCTGGCCTGGATGGCGGTGGTGACGCTGGTATTGCGGCCGCTCTTCATTTTCCTGCACGACCTGCTGGTCAACCAGACGCTCACCCCGGGCTTCACCAACATGATGCGCTGGCAGCATCACCGTTACGTGCTGAAGCAGAGCCTGGGCTTTTTCCAGAACGATTTCGCCGGCCGCATCGCCCAGCGCATCCTGCAGACGGGCGCGTCGCTGCGCACCTCTGCGGTGCAGGTGGTCGACGCGATCTGGTATGTCACGGTTTACGCAGGCACGGCCATCTATCTGTTCGCCCGCGCCGACGTGTGGCTGGCGATCCCGCTGGTGGTATGGATCGCCTTCTATGTGGCCATGCTGCGATTTTTCGTGCCGCGGGTGAAGGAGCGTTCCTGGCGTGCGTCGGAGGCCCGGTCGAAGCTGATGGGTCGCATCGTCGATGGTTACAGCAACGTGCTCACGCTCAAGCTGTTCGCCCACACCCATCGCGAGGAAGGCTATGCGAAGGAAGCCCTGGACGAACTCACCGGGAAGATCCAGCGCTCCTCGCGCATGGTTACCTCGATGGACGCATCCATCACCACGCTCAACGGCTTCCTGATCGCCACCACCACGGGCCTGGCCCTGTGGCTGTGGGTGCGTGGCGCGGTATCGGTGGGCGAGGTGGCGCTGGCGGTAGGCCTGGTGATCCGTATCAACAACATGTCCGGCTGGATCATGTGGGTGGTCAACGGCATCTTCGAGGATGTCGGCACCGTGCAGGACGGCATCACCACCATCGCGCAGGAGCGCACGGTGGTCGACCGCGCGGATGCAGTACCGCTGCAAGTTACCAAGGGTGGCATCCGCTTCGAGCGCGTGAGCTTCCACTACGGCAAGCAGGGCGGGGTGATCGAGGGTCTGGACCTTGATATCCGGCCTGGCGAGAAAATCGGCCTGGTGGGCCCTTCCGGTGCCGGCAAATCGACCACGGTCAACGTGCTGCTGCGCCTATACGACCTGGAAAGCGGGCATATCCTGATCGATGGCCAGGACATCGCCCGTGTCGAACAGGAAAGCCTGCGCTCGCAGATCGGCGTAGTGACCCAGGACACGTCCCTGCTGCACCGTTCCATCCGTGACAACATCCTCTACGGCCGCCCCGGCGCCACCGAGGCACAGCTGCGCGAGGCCGTGCGCAAGGCGCGCGCGGACGAATTCATTCCCACCTTGAGCGACGGCGAAGGCCGCACCGGCTACGACGCCCACGTCGGCGAGCGTGGCGTGAAACTTTCCGGTGGCCAGCGCCAGCGCATTGCCATCGCCCGCGTGCTGCTGAAGGACGCGCCGATCCTGGTGCTCGACGAAGCGACCTCCGCCCTGGATTCCGAAGCCGAAGCGGCGATCCAGGAGAGCCTGGAAACGCTGATGGAAGGCAAGACGGTAATCGCCATCGCCCATCGCTTGTCCACGATCGCGCGCATGGATCGCCTGATCGTGATGGAACAGGGCAAAGTAGTGGAAACCGGCACCCACGCGGAGCTGGTGGAAAGCGGTGGCCTGTATGCACGCCTGTGGGCGCACCAGACCGGTGGTTTCGTCGGGGTGGAGTAAACCTTCGTCAGGCGCGGCCGTCTACTACGGATCGATGTGATCCGTGATTGGAGTCCGACGTGTTTACACCTGCCGTTCGATCCAGGCCATAAAGGCAAGCGCCGCAGGGCTTGGTGCCCGGTGGGCTGAATGCACCACGTAGTACGCGTAGCGCGCCGGCATCTCAGGGCCCGGCAACGCCACCAAACTGCCATCGGCCAGATGGCTCGCCGCCAGGCGGCTTCGCGCCAGGATGACGCCCAGGCCATGGGCGGCGGCGATCAGGCCGTCGCTGGAATCGTTGATGGTGTGGATGCGCGGCGAGTGAGGTGGCTTGAGGCCCGCCGCGCGGAACCATTCGCGCCAGCCTTCCGGGGCGATGTCGGTCACCAGCGGCAGGTTGGCTACGTCCGCCGGCGTCTTCACTGTCGCTGCCACCGCGGGCGAGGCCATGGCCAGCAGGGTTTCGTCCATCAGGAAGCGCGATACCAGCCCCTGCCACTGGCCCATGCCATAGCGGATGCCGATGTCGGGGCCACCCTCGTCGAATCGAACCAGGGTGCGGTCGGTATCGATGGCTACGTGGATATGCGGGTGTGCCGCCACGAAGGCGGCGATGCGTGGCATCAGCCAGCGGCTGGAGAACGAGGGCAGGGCCGTGATGCGCAGGGTGCTGTCGCGGCGGTGGCGGCGCAGGCCGTCGAGCACGCCGTCGATGTCGGTCAGGGCGGAACCCGTGGCGTCGGCCAGGAGACGCCCCTCGGGCGTGAGCGCCACGCCGCGAGCATGTCGCTGGAACAACGAGACACCCAAAGTAGCCTCGAGCTTTCGCACGTGATGGCTAACGGCACTGGCCGTCAGGTGCAGCTCCTCCGCAGCATGGGCGAAATTCTGGTGGCGCGCCGCAGAGGCGAACGCCGCCAGGGCGGGCAACAGGGCTGAGCGCATCGGAAATCCCTCCAGCCACAAATCATACTCGTGTGTGGAACAAGAATCTTGCGCTTGTCTGCGCCTCTGTACTTGCGAAAATAGCCCATAGCCACAAGTGAGCCTCGTCATGACCACGGCTGCCCCCAGCGTCCCTGTCGTCCCCTCCGCCCTCGACGCTCCCCTGCGCGACTGGCGCACCCCGGTCGAACTCACCCTGCTGGGCGCGATCTGGGGTGGTTCGTTCCTGTTCATGCGTATCGCCGCCAACGATTTCGGACCGTTCCCGCTGGTGCTCACGCGACTGGTGCTGGGTGCGGCGATTCTGCTGCCGTTCCTCTGGAAGGTGCGCAGCCGTATCACCCTGGCCCATGTGGGCAAACTGTTCATCGCCGGATTGATCAGCGCCGCGGCGCCGTTTGCCCTGTTCGCCTGGGGTGCCGAGCGGGCACCGGCGGGCATCGGCGCCATCGCCAACAGCGCCACCGTGCTGTTCTCCTCGCTGGTGGCCTTCGTTGCCTTCGGCGAAAAGATCGGCCCGCGCAAGGCACTGGCGCTGCTGGTGGGATTCTCCGGCGTCGTCGTGCTGGCCAGCGGCCGCACGGCAGGCGACAACGTGGCGCCAGCGGCATTGGCCGGCGCGGCGGCATCGTTCTGTTACGGCCTGGGCGGCAACATCGTCAAGCGCTACCTGAGCGACCTGCCGCCCACCGCGGTCGCCGCCGGTACGTTGTTGTGCGCAGCCATCCTGACAGCGCCCCTGGCAATCTTCACCTGGCCCTCCACGCCCATCCCGATGCACTCCTGGGTCTGCGCCGCTGCACTGGGCATTCTCAGCACGGGACTGGCCTACGCTTTCTACTTCCGCCTGATCCAGCGCATCGGGGCGCCGCGCGCCTCAGTAGCTACCTATCTGGTGCCGCTGTTCGGCGTTGCCTGGGCCTGGTTGTTCCTGGGCGAAGCGCTCACCGTCACCATGGCGGTGGCGGGCGTGGTGATCCTGGGCAGCGTGGTCTTCAGCCAGAAACGCGGGTAAACCTTCGGCGCATGGCGCCGATCCTCAAGGCATGGCTATAGTGGCGCCCTTTGCAGTCAAAGGGGACGCCCGCATGAGTCGCCACCGCCTTGCCGTGCATTTTGCAGCCGCGCTCGCCCTCGCCGCCCCGCTGGCGACGCTCGCGTTCCAGGCGGCGCCCGCCGCGTCGTCGTCGGTGGCAACGCAGGCCCCCGCCGCGCGTCCCGCGCAACTTGCCGACTTCGACGCCTACGTGGATAACGTACGCAAGACGTTCGACGTCCCGGGCATCGGCATTGCCATCATCAAGGATGGCCAGGTGGTGCTGGAGCAGGGTTCTGGCGTACGCAAGATGGGCTCGCCTGCGCCGGTGGATGCGCACACCATGTTCGCCATCGCCTCGAACACCAAGGCATTCACGGCGGCGGCGCTGTCAATCCTTGCCGATGAGAAAAAGATCGACATGGGTGATCGCGTGGTGGATCGCCTGCCGTGGTTCCAGATGTCCGATCCCTACGTGACGCGCGAGATGCGCATCCGCGACCTGCTGGCGCATCGCAGCGGCCTGAGCCTTGGCGCTGGCGACCTTCTGTACTGGCCCGCCACCAGCTACACCACGAAGGAAGTGGCCGAGCGCCTGCGCTCCGTGCCGATCACCAACAGTTTCCGCAGCGCCTACGCCTATGACAACATCCTCTTCGCGGTGGCAGGCCTGGTGATCGAGCAGGTGTCCGGACAGTCGTGGGCCGACTTCGTCAGCACCCGCATCTTCAAGCCTCTGGGGATGACCGAAACCCGGCCCAATTTTCTATCGATGAAGGGCGACGAGGACGTGGCAGTGGGACACGCCAAGTTCAACTTCAAGGAACTGAAGCCGGTCGAACCGATGGCCTGGGACAACAATCCCGGCGCCGGCGGCATCTATTCCTCCGTACACGACCTTGCCATCTGGATGCGCGTACAGCTTGATGGCGGCGTGATCGGCAAGGACGCGCAGGGCAAGGAGACGCGCCTGTTCAGTGCAGAGCGCCAGAAGGAAATGTGGTCGCTGCTCACGCCGATCCCGGTGAACGATCCGGTGGTGCCGGAGCTTGCCGCCGCCAAGCCAAATTTCTCAGGCTACGGCGAAGGTTGGTTCGTTTCCGACTACCGAGGCCACAAGCTTGTCTGGCACACCGGTGGCTGGCCCGGCCAGGTATCGCGCGTGACCCTGGTGCCCGACATGAAGCTCGGCGTGGTGGTGCTGACCAACGCCGAAAGCGGCGCCGCTTTCCAGGCCGTGACCATGCGCGCGCTTGATGCCTACATGGATGCGCCGAAGAAGGACTGGACCGCCGCCTACAACGCGGGGGTCAAGAAGACCGAAGGCAACGCCGACGAAGGCTGGAAGAAGCATGTGGCGGCACGGGACAAGTCATCCAAGCCGTCGCTGCCGCTGGCGAAGTACGCCGGCACCTATCGCGATCCCTGGTACGGCGATGTTCGGGTGGCGGAGAAGGGTGGCAAGTTGCGCATGACCTTCAGCAAGACCGCCCAGCTCACGGGTGTCATGGAGCCGTGGTCGCACGACACCTTCCTGGTGAAGTGGGACGACCGCTCGCTTAACGGCGATGCGTTTGTCACATTCAACCTTGGTGTCGATGGCGATATCCGCGAAGTACGGATGGAGCCGGCGTCGTCGTTAACCGATTTCAGTTTCGACTTTCAGGATCTTCGGTTGACGCCGGTGAAATGAAGTATTGGCACAAAGCGTTGCGACGCATTGATTCTTATGAAATATGGCGAGGCAAATCCATCGCATCATGAAGAATACGAAGCACTTCGATAACGCGCTTTTCGTGGCATGAGATTCGAAACACTAGAACGTGACGAGCGCTTCGCCTTCGAGTCACGGCTTGAAGCGTGAATGCGCCGGGTTGAATGTCGTGTCGTTGCCTAGCGCCTGGTACACGTGGCCCAGAACGAAGTGTCTGGAAAGTCGTTCTTAGAACTTCTGCGTATGCGGCAGCTTGTTGAGCACCAAATCGCGCCATAGTCCATTCAAGGATGGAGGCATAATCTTGTTCGGCGGTATTGGTGAGATCGACGTTCCATGTCGACATGAGTTGTCCGTTGCTAAGCTGGTTCGAAGCCCTTTTTCGAACCGCAGATGACGTTCTCCATTAAGGCTCTAAGGTGTAGGTCCATCTCTTCAGCGGAGCGAAACCGGACAAATCTGCCGGCTTCCATGTCGTCGATGCCGATCTGCACGGCGTCGCACAACGCTTTGAGTCCGGACTCGTTTCCGACCCAAGCTTGGGGCGTGACACCGGATAGAGCTTCAATCTGCTGATTGGGTAGGACAGACATTAATTTCCTTGAGAACGACGATGCGTGCGTTTGCCAGAGTGCGGGCCGCAGATGATCGTGAATACCTGGATTTTGCCATCGATCGAGTGACGCCCGAAATCGTAACGGTCTGGAATCAGCGTAAGACTTGTCTACAAATCATCGTCATGGCGTACTTTCGCTAGCGGCATCAGGCATCGCGCCGCCACGAATCACCATATCCTGCGGCCGGATCAACGGGATCGCCGCATCACGCAGTCGTTTCAGGATCTCGAACAGAAGGTCGCTCTTCACCCCACCAGCGGCACGTGGTCCGTCGACGAAACAGGTGGCGACGAAATTCATCGCCGTGTGGTCCACGCTGTCCAAGGTGACCGTCGGCGCCGGCGCGTCCAGCACCAGCGAGTGCTCGCGCATGGCTGTGAGCATCAATTCCCGTGCGTTTCCGGCATCCGTATCCAGCGGCATCGGCAGCTTGATCAGCACGCGTCCCTGGGGGTTGGCCAGGGTCATGTTGCGCACGGTCTTGGTGATCAGGAACGAGTTGGGCACGATCACAGTGGATTGATCGGCCACGCGGATCTCCGTGGCGCGCACGTTGATGCGGCGGATGTCGCCCTCGGCATCGTCCAGCACCACCCAGTCGCCCACCTTCACCGGGCGCTCAACCAGCAGGATCAATCCGGAGATGAAATTCGAGACGATCGCCTGCAGGCCGAAACCAATACCCACCGACAGCGCGCTGGCCACCCAGGTCACATTGGCTACCGACAGGCCCAGCGTAAGCATGGCCATGGCGAACACGATCACACCGCCCAGGTAGCCCAGCAGGGTGGTGATGGAACTGCGCATGCCTGCGTCGATCGAGGTCTGGGGAAGCAGCTTGTCTTCCATCCAGCGCTTCAACACCCGCACCACGATCATGCCGACGATGAAGGCGAAGATCGCATCGATGATGTTGCCAGGCTTGATCTTCAGCTCGTTGCCCAGCGCGATGTCGTGGGTAAAGCGGCTGGTGAAGGCCACGATGTCGCTGGGCCCCGTGCCGAAGAGCTGCGTAGCCACCGACAGGCCTGCCAGGAACAGCACCACGCGCGCGATGCCGGCGGCCAGCACCGACAGCTGGTCGAGCTTGTTCGGTTCGATGCCCAGCGCGTGCACCGCGCGTTGCCCAAGGCGGCTGCTGGATGAAAGCAAGGTATCGAAGAGGTCGTCGGCCAGGTGCGTCAGCAGGTAGACGCCCGAGCCCACCATGCCGATCCAGACCATCTGCACGGCGATGGTCACCGCAAGGCTCACATAGCCGAGCAGGGCGGCGATCCAGGTGATCACCACGGCGATCGACGCCGCCATGATCAACAGGTTTGCCCACACCGGCCGCGGCGGCGGCAGATCGCCATCCTCGGCGGGAACCCGGTGCGCGCGCGCCAGTTGCACCAACCCGAAACCGATCAGGCCGCTGATCAGGAGCGCGCTGAAACAGTTGAGCATCGCCGTGGCATCCACGCTCACGCCGATCGTGGTGTTCACGCGATAGCCGAAGATCATGATGAATCCCGCTATCGCGATGAGCCGCGGCAGGTTAAAGATCTTCTCGACCAGGTCGTCCGACAGATGGGGAAGCCGCCACGACGGGCGCTTGCGTGACAGCAGGGCGCGCGACACACCGGCGATGAAGGACACGTAGAACACCACCGTGACGAAGTGATGCGCCAGTGCCGTGACGTCGTCGGAGATGGCCTTGTGCCAGGTCATGCCCAGCGAGAACAGCAACGCCCCGAAACCGGAAGTGAGTGTTGCTACCAGCGAGATGCCCAGTGCCATTGACGAGCGGCGCAGCTTGCCGGCCGGGACGCGGTTGGTGGTGAGGCGGAATACCGTGCGCTCGATCAGCCAGCGCGCCACTGTCACCAGTAAAAGGCCCGCCAGGGCGAAGCCGATGAAGGGGACGCGGTTGGGCGGCGTCATCAGCGTATGCATGTCGTCGCTGATGTCGCTGCCGAGCTGGCGCAGCAAGGCGCGGTCGCGGGCGAAGGTATCGGCAGGCCCCGTCCAGAATTCCCGGGTCAGGGGAGAGTCCGAGCGGCTGGCCAGTCGCGACTGGAACTGCTGGCGCTTGATATTTACCAGTTGGGTGGCCAGCTGAGTCGATTGCGTGGCAGTGTCCCGGGCCAGCTTCACTTGCGCATCGAGGGCGTCGTGCTGCTTTTGCAGGTCGCGCCGGGCAGCGGCGACATCGGCAGGTTCCGTGACGCCCTTGGCAGGAGCGGGCCCGTAGTCGGTAAGGCGCTGGTTTACCGCTTCGACCTGGGGCACCAGCGCCTGGGTAGCCTGCTGGGCATCAGCCTGGGCCTGGGCTGCCTTGCTCCGCAGGTCGTCGATTTCGGCGTTTTCCTTCAGCTCGCCACCCTTGAGCGCCTTGTTGATCTCGTCCACCTGGCCGCGGGCCTGGTCCAATAACTGGTCAGGCGTGGCCGGGGCGGAGCTACTCGAGGCAGGAACGTCCTGCGCCAGGGCGGTCGCCGTAGCCAGGAAGAGGAGCGAAGTAAGCAGGAATTTTCGTAAATGCATCAGGGGATGATCGAAGCCGGCGACGGTGAGGTCAATCGCGGGGCTGAACCTCGCTTAGATCGAGTGAAGGTGACGCGGCCTGGACCTAAGGCTATCCTCGGCCCCCTTGAACCCGCAGGATGCTGGCCATGCGCAGGAAAGTGGTTGCCGGAAATTGGAAGATGCACGGTTCGCGCACCATGGCGAAGGAGCTGGTTGGCCAGATCCTCGCTGCCAGCCCGGCCGGCCCGGAGATCATCCTGTGCCCGCCCAGCGTGTATATCAGCGAGGTGGTTCGGCTGTGCCAGGGGTCGCCCGTGATGGTCGGCGCCCAGGACCTGGCCGAACGCGACGGCAGCGGTGCCTTCACCGGCGATGTCTCGGCCGACATGCTCCATGACGTGGGCGCCCGCTGGGTGCTGGTCGGGCATTCCGAGCGCCGGGAATATCACGCCGAGACCAACGAGATGCTGGCCCGCAAGTTTGCCTCGGCGCAGAAATCCGGCCTTACCCCCATTCTCTGCGTGGGCGAGACCCTGGCCGAACGCGAGGCGGGCCGGGTGGAGGAAGTGATCGGCGAGCAGCTCCATGCGGTGATCAGGGCCAACGGCATCGCCACCTTCGAGAACGCCGTGCTGGCCTACGAGCCGGTCTGGGCCATCGGCACGGGCAAGGTGGCCACCCCCGGGCAGGCCCAGGAAGTGCATGCATTCATCCGTAGCCAACTGGCGCGTGAAGATGCTAATATCGCCGGTCTCACCCGGGTCCTATACGGTGGCAGCGTCAAACCGGCCAATGCGGCCGAGTTGTTCGCGCAGCCGGACGTGGACGGTGGGCTGATCGGCGGTGCTTCCCTGGCCGCCTCCGACTTCCTGGCGATTTGCGCCGCGGCGCGCTAAGCGCGACCGGCAAGAGCAACTATGTTCATTATCTTCAGCGTCTTCTACATCCTGATTGCCGCGGCCATGATCGTCCTGATCCTGCTGCAGCGTGGTGCCGGTGCAGATGCCGGTTCCGGCTTCGGCGGCGGCGCTTCGGCCACCGTGTTCGGTGCGCGCGGCTCGGCCAGCTTCATGACCCGCGCCACGGGCGTGCTGGCTACCTTGTTCTTCCTGCTTAGCCTCGGCATGGGCATCTACCTCGGCCGCGGCACCACGCCCCAGCCCACGGCGGATCTCGGCCTGATGGGCGGCGCGGCACCCGCAGCGGCCACGTCCGCCAGTGCCGCCAAGGCAGTGAACGACGTGCCCAAGCCGCCCGTCCAGGCGCCGGCCAACAACAACTCCGACGTACCCAGCGCCGCACCCGCGCAAAAGGACGTCCCGCCGGCTTCCCAGGAGCCCGCAAAGAAGTAAAATAGCGGTTCGAAAAGTTTAGCCCAGGTGGCGGAATTGGTAGACGCACTACCTTGAGGTGGTAGCGGTGAAAACTGTAGGGGTTCGAGTCCCCTCTTGGGCACCAATCAATAAAAACCCGCCTAGAGGCGGGTTTTTTTTGTGCCAGCTGCAGGTGCGGGTTCAGTGCCGGCTTGAGGCGACAGGTTCGCGAGTGCCTCACTCAGCAAAGCACGGTCATCCATTTGCCAAGGGTGAAAGCCCGGGCGGAAGTAACGGATGATTCCCTGGAGCAGGCGCCGCATCGGGCCTGGTTTCCCATAAAGATAGCCAAGCAAACGGAACCATGTGCGGATGGTGTTCTTGCCGTCCTGCTTCAGTAGATCCGCAGTGTTCCTGTAGATCACCCAGTGAAAGCGGACCGTGGTCACGAACATGACCATGCAACGTTCCGTCCAGCGACGAAGGCCTGATCGGTGACGCGTCGCATGAAGCCAGGTATCGAACGCGACCGCCTTGTGTTCGATCTCTTCGACGGCGTGCCACCGCCAGAGTTGGGCCGCCTCGGTAGGAACGCCAACGAAGTGAGCCGGGTCGGCAAGGGCGCTGCGCGCCAGGACCGCGGTGAAATGTTCAAGGGCACATGTAGCAGCCAGTTTCTGCAGGGGAGGTCGGGAGCTCGAAAGGGCGATGCTGCGCCGCGTGCGTTCCTCGAGCCCCTGGATATCGTAGCCAGCAGCCTCCGCTTGCCGGTTGAAGGCCGCATGCTCTCGCGAATGCATCGCTTCCTGGAACATGAAATGGTCGATCTGGCTGCGGAGCGGCTCCGAGGTGGCATCGTGAAAATATCGGACCGAGGCTATGAAGAATTTTTCACCCAGCGGGAACGTTGACGAAAGCGCGTTGAAGAACGCCGTGCGTCCGGGATCCCCGCTATGCCACCAGCGTGGGTGGGTAGTGGCGCGTCCGAATTTCCAGTCGCGTTTGTGAATGACCAGATTGGCTGGCGTGCCTGTTGTCCTTGCCACGGTCAGTTCCTTTGATCGGGATCTAACTCCATTTTTGTTGATGCAAATGAAGTCAGTCGATAGTGCGGGAAAGAGTGGTTTGTGGGGTGTGTCTCGTAGCGGCAAGAAAAAGCCGATGCCTACATGGTGGCTACAAGATTCCTGTAGGACGATTCCTTATGTACCGCTCAGGCGGGTGGTGCTCGGATATAGGTTTGTGCCACATTGCTTACCCAGGGCAAGGTTGTGGTTGGAAAGACGCTCTACAGAACCGAGAACCTAATCTTTGCTGGCCTGCTGCGGGATGCACGACTGCGCTCAAAGTTGACCCAGATGGAACTGGTCGAAGCTCTGGGTATGACACAGACATATGCGAGCGAAGCTGAGCGTGGAATTCGGCGTCTTGATATGGTCCAGGTACGGGATTGGTGCCATGCCACGGGCACGACCTTGCCCGCGCTGATCAAAGAATTCGAGCGTCGGCTGGCAGATCCCGCCTATACGAAGCCTCGAGAGGTGGATGGGCGGAAGAGGGCGGCCCCGACTGAAGTAGGCTGAGCTCCATCTGATGAAAGTCACATCCATTTACCGCCCCGAACATGCCGTTCTCGTTGGTCTGTTGAGAGATTTGCGCATCAAAGCTGGCCTTACCCAGTCGGATGTGGGTGCCCGCTTGGGGGTAGCCCAGACCGCCATTTCAGACATCGAAACCAATGAGCGACGCGCGGACTATCTGCTCGTCCACGATTTGTGCAAGATCTACGACATTGCCATGGTCGACTTTGTTGCCGAATTTGCCCGGCGGCTACAGGCTGGAGCGAAGGGTGGTCGCAAAACGTTGGTAAGAAAGGACAGACGCTCGAAATAGCCTGTCCGTGCATCGGATGACTTCAACAGGGGAAAACGGATGAATCGATATAAGGGAAAGGGCCGACTGGCCCTGGTGATGGCGACTGTGCTGTACGCGCTGTCAGCCTCCGCATCGGCGAAACCCGATACAGACACACATGTCCCGGCCAGCCAGCGCCTGACAAGTGTCGGCAGCAAGGTCGTTGGGCACCCGAACGGCTGGCCCGAGGCGGTTCCGCTGCCCGAGGGCGTGGGGATCGATGGCTATCGGTGCTCAAACCGCTACTGCACACTTTGGTTCAGCCTGATGGACCTCGATCAGATCATGGCGCTCAGGCGCAGCTACACCAAACTGCTCATGGACAGCGGGAAATGGGAGGAACTTGGCTCGCCGCCGGGCCTCTATGAGCCCCAGGCCTTCCATTACACCGGCACCATGCCGTCCGGATGCGGGTACACCATTGAGATAAGCCAGGGCCTCATCCCCAACGATTACCACCGTCGCTTCCGCGTCTTCACTTCGTTGACCTGGTAGCAGACCCAACCTCGTGACGAATTGGGTCGGACGATCTCCGATTTCATCGCCAGGTTCGGTAACGATTCCAGCCTGCAAGGTGCAGTGGCACAAATGCGGGCGATGCGCTCGCCATAGGTCAGTCGCTGGAGCCTATCGGGACGTGAGGCTTTCAGTTCGGCTTACTTGAAATCAGCGTTGTGGCGGGCGTACTCTTCCTATAGGGCCGATGCTGCCCGCCGCCCGCAGCCTGACGAAGGCACGGTGAAAGCATCGCGGTAAACCTCTCTTTCGATCCTTACGATCGGTGGATGGGTCGGCAACGTGGGCACCGACATCTCATCTGCCGGACATCGGAGGATTTTCCATGACCAGCATCGACCAGGCCAAAGCCATGGCCAAGCGCTTGCGCACCGGATTGGCATCGCGCGAGATCGATATTCCCCATGCCACCGCGCTTGAGCTGGTAGCCGGGCAATTGGGCCATGACAACTGGAACGTCGCGGCAGCCAGGCTTGATGGAGCGCCCATACAGGCCATTGCCTTCAATCGCACGATTCCCATCCTGCGAACGTTCGACGAGGCCAAGGCGCGCGAGTTCTATCTTGGGTTTCTAGGTTTCACCGTTGATTTTGAGCATCGCTTCGAGCCGGGGATGCCGCTTTACATGGGTATTTCGCGTGCGGGGATGTTCCTGCATTTGTCCGAGCATCACGGCGATGCAAGTCCAGGTTCAAACGTGTACGTGCCCATGCGGGGCTTGCACGATTTCCATCGCGAACTCAGCGAGAAGAAATACAACTACGGCCGCCCGGGCATCGATTCACATCCTTGGGCCGACGTGATGCAGGTCTACGATCCGTTCGGCAACCGCATCCGCTTCGCCCAAGAGCGCAGTGAGGCCAGTTAAGCATGGCCGGTCTTGACCTAGCGGGCGAAGTAGAAGAAGGCTAGCAAGCCCAACAGGACGAAGAACACCACCCAACTGGTGGGACCGGAGTCATCAGTGAACCAATCGGTCCAACTGCCGCCGTCGTCGTCGTCGCTACCCGGAGCGTCGTTGTCGTCGAACACGGTGTGTTCCTTTCCTGGCTGGCCCCTGGTGGCATTACTACCGCAGGTGCCCGGCGTCCGCAATGGCGCCGGGCGTTTTCCCAATGTGCGCCGCTCACCCGCATGCCTACCGCGAAGGAATTGCCGTGTTTGATCACCGACATGGCTTTCCCCGGGCTTGGCTCGAGGGTTGCCGATAGCCCGGCAAAACGTGCATCCGCCGACGGGCCCTGGTGCCCGGCGGCTACTCTCAGCTGCGGAAGAATTCAAGCAAATCGGCGTTGATCACATCCGCGTGCGTGGTGCACATGCCATGCGGATAGCCCTTGTACACCTTCAGCGTACCGTGCTTGAGAAGCTTCACCGATAGCAGCGCAGAGTCCGCGATGGGAACGATCTGGTCGTCGTCGCCGTGCAGCACAAGCACCGGCACGTCGATGTTTTTCAGGTCGTCGGTAAAATCCGTTTCCGAAAACGCCTTGATGCAGTCGTAGTGCGCCTTGGCGCCGCCGATCATGCCCTGGCGCCACCAGTTGCCCATGATGCCTTCCGATGGCTTCGCGCCATCGCGGTTGTAGCCATAGAACGGGAAGGGCACTTCCTTGTAGAACTGGGCGCGATTGGCGGCCAGCTGGGCACGGAAATCGTCGAACACAGCCAGCGGAAGGCCGCCGGGATTGCTTTCGCTCTTGACCATGATCGGCGGGACCGCGCCGATCAGCGCCGCCTTGGCCACCCGGCCAGCCCCATGCTTGGCCACGTAGCGGGCAACCTCGCCGCCACCGGTGGAGTGGCCGACGTGGATGGCGTCGCGCAGGTCCAGGTGCTTGACCAGGGCGGCGACGTCGGCCGCATAGGTGTCCATGTCGTTGCCGGTATCGGTCTGCGTGGAGCGGCCGTGGCCGCGCCGGTCATGGGCGATCACTCGGTAGCCCTGGTGCAGAAAAAACAGCATCTGCGCGTCCCAGTCGTCCGCGCAAAGCGGCCAGCCATGGTGGAAGACGATCGGCTGGCCCGTGCCCCAGTCCTTGTAGAAGATCTCGGTGCCGTCGGTGGTGGTGATGCTGCGCATGAGCGTGTCCCTCTTAAGGCGCCGCGGCATGCCCGCGGCAATGGCCCCCAGCACGCTACGACATCATGCTTTCACCATCGCGACAATTCGACCATCCGCCAGATAGGCGCCCCGTTAGGCGTGGGCCGAACTGGCCAATAGCGCGTCGATCACGGCCTGCACGGGTGTGGTGCCCTTGCGCACCTGCGTGCCGATCCCCTCGAAGGCGATCCATTCCTCGTTGAAGCCGTCGATCATGCGTGCCCGCGGCGTGGGGTGGCGCATGCCTTGCCCTGCGAAAGTCGCTTCCCAGGTGTCACGCGGTACCACTGCGGGCGTTACCTCGCGGCCTGTTGCGCTGGCGAAGGCCTGGGCCAGGTCGTTCGGTGAAACGCGCCGGGGCCCTTCAAGTTCTACGATGCGCACACCGCCCCAGGTGTCGTGCAGCAGCTCGGCAGCGACTTGGGCGATGTCACGCGTGGCGACCATGGGCACGGGCTTGTCCAGCGGTTGCAGGAAGCTGTGCAGCAAGCCGTGATCTCGCGCGTCGGCGACGTCCCATGCCGCGTTTTCGATGAACCAGGCTGCCCGCAGGAAAGCCACGGGGACGGGCAGGTGCTCGAAGGCATGCTCCACCAGGCCCAACTGGCTCAGCAGGTTCGGCTCTTGCGCCTGTGCCCCGATGGTGGACAGCAGCACTACCTTCGGTGGCCGTGCCATCTCGATCGCGCGAACCAGGCTGCCGATGACGGGATAGAGCTCCGGAAACCCGGGTGACGGATCGAAGTTGGGCGGAATCAGCACGAACACGCCTTCGGTGCCGCTGAAGGCTTTCGCCAGGGCATCGCTGTCGGTGATGTCGGCCACGGCCAGTTCGCAGCCGCGCGTGGCCCAGGGCTGGGCCTTGGCGGGGTTGCGCACGACGGCGCGCACGGCGTCGCCCTGATCGAGCAGTTGGTTGGCCAGGGCGCTGCCGACCTGGCCGGTCATGCCGGTGATGGCGTACATGGGGATGCCTTGCGTAGGGGAGTGGGAAAGAGGTTACGATGGCCCTGGTCGCAACTGAAGATCATTAAGATCACGATATACATGACAAAAAGTCATCAATATGCAATCCGATAACCGGCTGCTCAATGGCGCCAGCGTGTTCCTGGCGGTGGTGGAAAGCGGCAGCTTTGCCCGTGCGGCGGTCGTGCTGGACATGACTTCTTCAGGCGTCAGCCGCGCGGTGGCAAGGCTTGAAGAGCGGGTGGGGGTGCGCCTGCTGCACCGGACCACGCGTGCGGTGCGCGCCACCGCGGAGGGCGAACGCTTCTACGAAGAGGTGGCGCCGTTGTTGGCTGGCATCCAGGCGGCCGCCGAACATGCCGGTGGCGCGTCCGGACAGGTGCGTGGCCATTTGCGGGTGCGTGCCGATGGGCTTTTCTCACGCGTCGTGCTGGCGCCCCGGATCGGCGAGCTGCAGGCTTTGTATCCGGAACTCGAGATTGAAGTGCAGACCGACGAGGACGTCGGTGACCTGGTCGCCGATGGCATCGACGTGGCCGTGCGATTCGGCGAGCCGGCGCCGTCGAACCTGGTGACACGTCGGCTTATTTCCACGCGTGTGCTTACCGTGGCTTCCCCGTTTTATCTGGAACGGCATGGACGCCCCAAGCGTCCGCAGGATCTGCTGCAGCACCGCTGCATCCAGTATCGCGACGCATCATCAGGGCGTCCCTTCCCGTGGGAATTCCATCAGAAAGGCAAGGTGCTGCCCGTGGCCGTGCCGTTCTCGTTGTTGTTTACCGATGTGGGCGCCAAGCTCGAGGCATGCCTGGCTGGTGCCGGCATTGCCCAGGTGCTGGCGCTTGGCATGCAGCCGCTGCTTGACCAGGGCCGGCTGGTCGAACTTTTCCCGGACTGGCCTGGCGAAGTATTTCCGCTCCACGCGTTCTATCCTTCGCGAAGGCATCCACCGGCGAAGGTGCGTGCTTTCATCGATTTCTGCCTGGCGCTGGTGGGCCAGGGCGACACCATCGATCTGCAGGGGGAATGACGGCAATGAATTCAAAATGGTTTCGTGGCTGGCGCACGCGCCTTGGCTTGGCTGTATTGGGCGTGGTGGTGTCCTTGGCGAGCCCGGCGCAGGACACCGGGGATTTCAAGCCAGCGCCCACCAATGTGTACGGTGCGCAGTACCCTCGCGTGTCGGCTGATTCGCGCGTGCAGTTCCAACTGGTGGCACCAGCGGCTCGTGCCGTACAGGTGGAAATGTGGGGCCATCCGAAGATGGACCTCTCCAAGGGAGCTGATGGCACCTGGACCTTGACCACGCCGCCTGTCGTGCCGGGTTTCCACTACTACAACTTCTGGGTCGACGGCATGAAGGCCAACGACCTGGGCAGCCATGCGTTCTTCGGTGCGCTCTACGACGCCAGTGGCATCGAAGTGCCGGAGAAAGGCGTGGATTACTACCTGCCGCGGGATGTGCCACACGGCCAGGTGCGCGAGCATTGGTATCGCTCGTCCGTTACGGGCGCCTGGCGGCGCGCGATGGTCTACACGCCACCAGGCTACGACACGAAAAACACGCGCTACCCGGTTCTGTATCTGCAGCACGGCGCGGGCGAGGACGAAACCGGCTGGAGCCGGCAGGGCCGGGCCAACTTCATCATGGACAACCTGATCGCCGAAGGTCGCGCGGTACCGATGATCGTGGTGATGGATAACGACTACGCCACCCGCGCGGGCAGCGTGGATGTCGACACCAACAAGCTGCCGAAGGATCCGGAGGCCCGCAGCCGCTCGATCCATGAGCTGGCCGATACCTTCGGCAATGTCGTCACGCGCGACCTCATCCCTTCGATCGACAGTTCATTCCGCACGCTTACCGATCGCGACCACCGTGCGCTGGCCGGATTGTCCATGGGCGGCATGCTGGCCGTGCCGCTGGCTCTTCGTCATCCCGATCGCTTCTCATACCTGGGGATTTTCAGCAGCGCGCCGATCGAGTTTTTCGGCGGCCAGCTCGACATCGATGCGAAGAAGGATTTTTACGGGGCGTTCGCCGATCCCGCTGCCTTTGCCAAGCGCTTTCATCTTCTGTGGCTGGGCATCGGTACCGAGGAGGAACCGTTCATCCATGATCCGGCGGTGCACTTCCACGCGGCGCTGGATAAGGCGGGTATTGCCCATCGGTTCTACCAGTCGCCCGGAACGGCCCACGAGTGGCTGACCTGGCGACGTGACCTGCATGAGTTCGCGCCGCTGCTCTTTCGCGACAAGCACTGAAAAAGCGCTTTTTACTCGGATTCCGTCTTCGCTTCTTCCTCGATCACCGATTGCAGCACGGCGTGTCGTGCGGAGTGGGGGTCGGCTTCGGTATGCGTGTGTGCGTCGATGGTTTGCCGCAGCAGGCCGCCGCCTTGTTCGGCCACGGCCGGCCACACGGGCAGACCCTTGCCGTTGGGATCGCCGTGGATGATGAAGTTGGCGAAGTACCCCTGCATCACGCGGGAAGTGGCGCGATCGGCATCTGTCCAGGCGTACACCTGGTTGCTGTCGAGGTTGCCCAGCGCATATTCGATTTCGGCGCTGTGCACCGCGCCCGCATCGAGGCGGTCGCCCGGTCCAGGCTTGCGCTTGGCAGGACGTGGCTGCGCGTAGTAGTAGAACCACACCGGCGCCTTGCCGGTGCGATGCTGCCATTCCATCCAGCGCCAGGTGGAGTGGGCGATGTTGAGGTCCGTGGCCAGGTCAGTGCACGACTGCAGTGCCTGGGCATCGCTGTTGGCGGGGTACTGGGCAAGGATTTTCGCGGCGTTCGCGCCGAAGCGAGATGCCACGTACTTGCGATAGTTTTCCGCGCTTGCCGGAACATCCTTCAGCAGTTCCGTACATGCGCCTTCCTGTGAATTGGAGCCGAGAAGCAACGGTACATCGGCCTGCTGGTGGGCCTGGAAGGTTTTTTCGGGCGACTGGGTGAGGAATCGACCATCGATGATCGGTCCCCAGTGGAAGTTCTTTTGTACGCGTGCGGCTTCGAGCAGTTCTTGTGCGGACATGGCGCGAAGTTCGGCGATGGAACGCTTGCCAATGGCGGTGGCGAACATTTCGGTCAGGGCCTCGCCCGCGGCACGGTCGGGCGGCGCGAGTGGCTCGAACATGGCGCCGCTCTCGCCGATGGCCCTGGCGAACAGGCCGCGCGACAGCTTCGATGCCATGTGTCCGCTTACCGACATGGAGCCGGCCGATTCGCCGGCGATGGTGACTTGCGCCGGGTCGCCACCAAACGCGGCGATGTTGGCCTTCACCCATTGCAGTGCGGCCGTCTGGTCCAGCAGGCCATAGTTGCCCGAGGCGTGATCGGGTGATTCGGCGGTGAGCGCGGGATGGGCCATGAAACCGAACACGCCAAGGCGATAATTCACGGTAACGGTAACGATGCCCCGCGTGGCCAGGCTGGCGCCGTCGTAGCGATTCTCCGAGCCGTCCCCGGCGTTGAAGCCGCCGCCGTAGAAGTACACCAGTACAGGCAACTTGCCATGGGCTTGTACGGCTGGAGTCCACACATTGAGGAACAGGCAGTCCTCGGCCATGCCGTTGGCGCGGAACACCATGTCGTCATACAGGCCCACTTGCATGCACTTCGCGCCGAAGGCTTGGGCCTGGCGCATGCCCTGCCAGGCTGGCGCAGGTTGCGGCGGCTTCCAGCGCAGCGCGCCCACAGGCGCGGCAGCGAAGGGAATGCCGAGGAATTCATCAAGCGCCACGCCCTCAACGGTGGCGGACTTACCTGCCAGTTGGCCACTGGCTGTGGACACCGTGGGAGTTGCTGCCCGGTTATCGGTAGCTGCGACAGCCAATGCCAGGAATAGCAGCATCGAAATCCGTGCCTTCGCCATCGTCGTGCCTTTCGCTCGGGAGACCGACGAAGGGTAACCCCTTGCCGGTCCCGAGTGCAGTACCTCAATGCTCCACGATATCCGCCGGGGCCGCGTCGCCGGCCTGGACCGCATACGGCCGAGCGTCGTGCACCAGGTGATCGAGGAAGCGGCCTGGCTGCTCCTGCATCCCCATGTGCGCGGAATCCTCGAACCACACCAGTTCCTTCGCCGGGGCCTTGATCGTTTTGAACCAGTCCGCGGCGATGATGTCCGGCACCGTCTCGTCGTGGCGCCCTTCAAACAGGAATACCGGGCACTGGAAGGTCATGCCATCGGCGAAGCGATAGTTCATCAGCAGCGGAAGCAGGTGTTCGAGCGAGAATTTGCTGCCCTTGCCGATGGCGCTGATGTCTTCATCGTCGTATTCGGGCGCCATCTGCCAGGCATCGGCGTCATAATTGAATCCATCGCGACCATAGGCCAGGCCGCCGTACGTGCTCGACCATTGGCGAACGACGCCGATCTCCTGCAGGGTGACCGGCCGCGAGGGGTTGGGGTAGGTGCCCAGCGCCTTCAGCGCATCGATCGCCTTCTGGTTGTTATGCGCCTTGGCCTGCTCCATGGAAAAGCGGTAGACCTCGGCTTCGTTCTTGGGCATATCGATCATCTGGCCCACGCCGATATACGCGTACAACAGCTCCGGATGCTGGTGCGCGAGGTTCAGGCCAAGGATGCTGCCCCAGGAATGGCCGATCACGAAGATCTTGCGCTTGCCGTAGGTCTTGCGCAGGTATTGCACCACGGCGGTGGCATCATCGGTCATCTGCTCGACCGTCATGCCGGCCTCGACGGCCTTTGGATCGTTGGCGCGATAGGTCTTGCCCGCACCGCGCTGGTCCCACTGCACCACGGTGAAGAAGTCCTCCCACGGTTGCTGGAAGGTATAGGACAACGGCATGTCCGGCGATGCCGGCCCGCCATGGATAAACAGCAGGATCGGGTTGCGGGTGTCGTTGCCGCGCACCGAGATCCATTGCTTGGTGCCGTTGACATCGATCGTTTTCAGTTCCTGCACGCCGTGCGGGCTTACCACCTTGTGCGACGCGGCGACGATGTCGCGGGCGGTCTGCTGGGTGAAGGGAGGGTCGGCCAGTGCGAGCGCAGGCAGGGCGGCCATCATGGCGGTGAACACAAACGGCAGGGGACGGAGCAAACCAGGCATGGGGACAGTTCCTTTGGAGTGCCGGGGCCACTGCAACCTGCATGCCACGGCGTATTTCGCCGTTTTGCGGGAAGGGCTGGGCCGACCGCGGACATTGGGCGCTGTCCGCGGACGGCATGCCATTGGACTTCCGGCACGGTATCGCATGCCGTCAACCGGTTATCGTTCCTCGCCTGCACACGAGGGTTCCGACAGCAACTCCATGTTTGCCTTGCTTGAACAACTAGAGCTTGATGCAGGTCTTCTGGCAGACCATCGGTTTGCCGATCGCGTGGACATGATCGACCGGCTCGACGAACTGCTGATGCCTGGCTCACCCGGCAGCGAAAATAATTGCGAACACCCATACGCCCGAGCGCGCGCGATGCTCGATGTGCTGGAAGACGCCAACGCCCGCATCTGTGCCGATGTCCGCGATGCGGTTATCCGTGGTGAAGGCGCAGCTTGCCTGCGCGCATGGTTCGACAAGCTTGGCGATCCTGGCGCACCATCCGATGGCTACGACCATGCCGATGCACTGGTGGCCGGGATGTTCGACTTCGCCAACGTGCACGACAGCGGCGTGGCGCCGGGCCAGGACATGGTGTTCTACCAGCCCACGCCGGTCCGGCACGTGGTGGCGATGATCGATCAACTGGCACTGCGACCTGGTGACACGCTGGTGGACCTCGGTTCGGGCCTCGGCCACGTGCCGATGCTGGTGAACATCCTTACCGGCGCTTCAACCCTTGGCATCGAGTTGCAGGATCCGCTGGTGGAGCGGGCGCGTGAAACAGCACAGGCATTGGGCCTCCAAGGCGTATCGTTCGTGCATGGCGACGCCCGCGTAGCCGACCTTTCCGCAGGCACGGTGTTCTACCTCTACACACCATTCAAGGGCGCGGTCATGGACGAGGCGCTTGCCCGCCTGGCTGAGGAAGCCAGGGATCGACCGCTGCGCATTGCCACCTTCGGCCCGTGTACATCGCGTGTCGCCGCGGAGCCATGGCTGGTATCCAGGGACATGCCTGGCGAGAAGCGCGTTCGCGTGTTCCACCCGCGCCAGCGCTTGGGTATGCAGCCACTTTTGTAGCACCATGTCGGCATGCTCGCTTTCCTGCCCTCCCTGATCCTCGAACGGCTTGGCATGCGCCTGCCAATCATCCAGGCACCGATGGCGGGCATCTCCACGCCTGCCATGGCCGCGGCCGTGGCCCAAGCCGGAGGGCTCGGCTCGCTCGGCGTCGGTGCGATGACAGCCCGGGCGGCCCGCGGCGCCATTGATGAATTCGTCCAGCGGTCCGGCCGTGCCCTCAACGTCAACCTGTTCGTCCATCAGCCGGCGCGCGAGCGGGTCGATGTGGAAGCGGCATGGCTCAAGCGACTTGAGCCTGAGTTCGTGCGCTTCGGTGGCAACCCGCCGACAGGGCTGGCCGAGATCTACCGCAGTTTCCACGTCGATGACGACATGCTTGCCATGTTGCTGGAGGCGAAGCCGGCCGTGGTGAGCTTTCATTTCGGTATTCCCGATGAAGGCAAGCTGCGGGCGCTGCACGAGGCCGGCATCGTGCTGATGGCGTCGGCCACCAGCCTTACCGAAGCGCGAAGCATTGCCGACACGCCCATTGACGTGATCGTGGCGCAGGGCTATGAGGCCGGCGGCCATCGCGGCATGTTCGATCCCGATGCCGTGGACGACGAACTGGGGATGATGGCCCTGGTGCGCACGTTGGCGCGGCGCCTGGACAAGCCGGTGGTCGCTGCAGGCGGCATCATGGACGGCGCGGGGATCAAGGCTGCATTGGAGCTTGGCGCAGCAGCCGCGCAGCTGGGCACGGCCTTCGTCGCTTGCGACGAGTCGCTGGCTGATACCGCCTACCGGGAGACCCTGTTGGGCGATGCCGCGCACCACACGGTGATGACGCGTGCCATTTCCGGCCGACCGGCACGCTGCCTGGCCAATCGGTTCACGGCACTGGGTGCGGATGTCCCGGCTGCCGATATTCCCGACTATCCAAGGGCATACGATGCGGGCAAGGCGCTGCATGCGCTCTCGCGCGCGGCCGGGGAAGGCGGGTATGGCGCGCAGTGGGCCGGGCAGGGCGCGCCCTTGGCCCGCGCCATGTCGACAGCGGCGTTGATGAGCGCCCTTGAAGTCGAACTGGCCGCCGCCTAGCGGGAGAGGATGCCCGGGCCTGGCGTGATGGGCTCCAACTGGGGGTCGAACGTGCGCCAGCGCCCGTCGCCCCCCTGGATGCTGATGCAGGCGGTAACGCCGGACTTCACTTCGCGCGCCTTTGCCGATTCACGGGCGAAGGCAACGGCGGCTTGGCGGGAGTCGAAGTTCCTGCGACCGTCGGTGGATATATCCACGTGCCAGTCGGAGGAATCGGCCGGTTCGAAGGGAATTTCGTAGATGACCATCGGTGCAACTATTTGCGATGTTGATACACCGTAATGCTTTGATGTGTTTGCTGGCGCCGGATCTACGTGAGCATCGGCATCATGTGCATGAACATCGGTCATCACGTCCCTCCCCGGCGGGCATCATGGCGGGGGATTCACCCCGGTGCAATGTGCACCGCGTCATCAGTTTGTTCAGTCCCGGCCGTTCCGGCCCTAGACTCCGTGGGCATGGAGTCCGATCCCGGCTACCCCCGCCTCGCCTCGCCTGGACGCGCTTACGTCTACGTGCTGCCCTGCCGCGACGAAGACGTGCTGAAGGTGGGTTTTTCCCGGGATCCCTTCACCCGTTTTCACGACCTGCACCGGCGCTTCTTCGACTTCTTCGACCTGGACCGGGGCCTGCTGGTGGCCGTGGACCGCGTGAAGGAGGCACGCCGGATCGAGCGTGCCCTGATCGAGGAATTTGCCGCTCACCGTTGCGTGGCGCCCTTGGTGGTTCGTGAAGCCGCGGCGGGCAAGACCGAGTGGTACCGCGGGGTGTCTCCCGGTATCCACGCCCTGGCTGCGCGATTGGCCGGCGAGGGTGGTCACGAGGTGAGCGCGCCGCTGCGACCCTGGCTGCTTGATCGCATCCGGGAACGGGCGGACGTGCTCTACGACTGGTCTAGTCGACTGCATGAGATGGCCCGGGATGGCCGTGCGCATGGGGCCGATGCCTCGGCCGTCGAGGGGGTGCTGATGGATACCCTGGATATGTGCGACCGGATCGGGCTCTCGCTGGACGCCTGCCTCAGCGCCGAAGTGGCCAGTTGGTACCGCTTCGGCGGCGCGTGATCAGCCGCCGCGGCTCCCGGGCTTGAGCTCATCCCGGATGCGGCCGCGCAGATGGGGCAGGCGGGCGGGGTCGACCACTTGCACCAGGGCCGCGCGCAATACCTGCAGGTCCTGGCGGAATCCCAGCTGGTCGCCCAGCTTCGTCAGCTCGTGAAGCGTCTTTCCTTTGTGCGGGAGATGCGCGGCAGTGTGAGGCCCAACCTTCTTGTGCAGCTTGCGCAGGGTTTCCAGTTGCAGGCGCTGGCGACGTACGCGGCGGCGCCAGCGGTGCAGGTTGGCGGCTGTCGGTCTTGCGGTGTGTTCTTCGGACAGTTCATCGACCTTGCTGGTGGTCTTTTCCCAGGCCTTGCGCAAAGTCTTCGCGCGCAGCTGCGACCATGGCAGCGCCGAGATGGCCTGGCGGGCCGCGCGTAACTGGTGGCAACGTCGCTTGAACCCGGGATCCTTCGCCAGTGCGTCGTCCAGCAGGGTGTCGCGCCGGCGCCGTAGCGCATCGGCCACGGCCAGCCATTCATCATGCCCGTCGATGGAGAGTTTCTCCGCCGTGCCGATCACGGCCTGCGCATCGCGAAGCGAGGAAAGGCTCGATGCCAGGCGCTGCAGGTCGCGGTCGACGGGCATCAGGGTATCGCCGAAGGCCTTGCGGCAAAGGATCAGCGTGGCCCGGAGGCGGCGGATGGCCTTGCGGGCCTGGTGCACGCCGCCGTGCCGGTCTTCCACGTTGCCCAGTGCACGCATCGCCGCCCGGCATTGCGCATCGGCAATGGCCGCCAGTGCCTGGGCTACTGGTGTCACGTCGTGATCGGACATCCACCCAGTCTAACAATTCAGCCATGGGTTCAATCAATATCCAGCGCGATAGGCCCCGTGTCATGGATTAGTAACGCCACAGAATTGCAACTGTGCCCAAAATGCCACACGATGCCTGCATACCTGATGGAGTCAGCCATGCGCCGCCTGCTGTTGCTCACCCTGGTCCTTGCCGCCACGTCCCTGCAAGCGGCGCAATACAGCGCGCTGCCCGACGAAACGCCAGCGCATTTCGTCTCTCCTTCGCAGGGCATGAACTTCGAAAAGCGCGACGTGATGATCCGGATGCGCGACGGCGCGAAACTGCACACGGTGATCCTGGTGCCCAAGGGCGCCAGTCACGCGGCGATGCTGCTCACCCGCACGCCTTACAGCGCATCGGCCATGGCCAGCCGCGCGGTGAGCGGCAATCTTGAGATGGTGCTGGCCGGCTACGACAACGCCGCCGACATCATCGTGCAGGATGGTTACATCCGCGTGCTGCAGGACATCCGCGGCAAATACGCCTCGGAAGGGGATTTCGTCATGAACCGGCCCTTGCGCGGGCCGCAGAACCCGACGCCGGTGGATGAATCCACCGATACCTACGACACCATCGACTGGTTGGTGAAGAACGTCCCCGAGTCCAATGGCAAGGTTGGCACGCTGGGCATTTCCTACGATGGCTTCGAGCCGCTGATGGCGCTGGTGAACCCGCATCCGGCGCTGAAGGTGTCGGTGCCGATGAACCCGATGGTGGACGGCTGGCGCGGTGACGACTGGTTCCACAATGGCGCCTTCCGCCAGACCATGCTGGCCTACATCCTGGATCACCAGTCGGTGCGCGGCGAGGGCGAGGGGTGGTTCACCAACGACTTCGACGACTACGCTTCCTACCTTTCCGGTGGTTCGGCCGGCGATATCGCCCGCGCCCACGGCATGGACCAGCTGGGCTTCTGGCGTAAGATCGTGGCCCATCCTGCCTACGATGCGTTCTGGCAGGACCAGGCCCTGGACAAGCTGCTGGCAAAGGAACCGTTGAAGGTGCCCACGATGCTGGTGCACTCGCTGTGGGACCAGGAAGACATCTACGGGGCGATGGCCGTGTACCGGGCAATCAAGCCCAAGGACACCGGCAACGACAAGGTATTCCTGGTGATCGGGCCCTGGCACCACGGCCAGGAAATCGGCGAGGCCAGCAGCCTGGGCGCCGTGAAGTTCGGCAGCGACACCGGATTATCCTTCCGCCAGGAGGTGCTGCGTCCGTTCCTTGCGCGCTACCTCAAGGACGATGCGCAGAACGTGGAGATCGCCCCGGTCACCGCCTTCCAGACGGGAACCAACCGTTGGCAGAAGCTTCCATCCTGGCCCGGTTGCGAAGGCGCTTGCGAGCGTCCGTTGTACCTGGGGGCCCACTCGTCGCTTTCCTTTGCGCAGCCGAAGGATAAGGGCGGCGACCAGTACGTTTCCGATCCCGCCAAACCCGTGCCGTTCGTGCCACGCCCGGTCCACGCCTCGGGCGACCCCTGGCGGCATTGGCTGACCACCGACCAGCGGATGTTCTCCGACCGCACGGACGTGCTTTCCTTCACCACCGACGTGCTCGATGCGCCGGTGGCGATCGCAGGCTCGCCCGTGGCGCACCTGGTGGCTTCGACTTCCGGCACCGACAGCGACTGGGTGGTGAAGCTGATCGATGTCTACCCCGGCCAGGTGGCGGCGCAGCCGGAGATGGGCGGCTTCCAGTTGATGGTGGCGGGCGACATCTTCCGCGGGCGCTACCGGCAAGGCCTGGACAAGCCAAAGCCGATCCCGGCCAACACGCCGCAGGAATATACCTTCGCGCTGCCCACGTCCAACCACGTGTTCCTGCCCGGCCACCGCATCATGGTGCAGGTGCAGTCCAGCTGGTTCCCGCTTTATGATCGCAACCCGCAGACGTACGTGGACAACATCTTCAATGCCAAACCCTCGGACTACCGCCGGGCCACGCAGACGGTGTGGCACGGGCCTGGGGCGGAAAGCCGCATCGACCTGCCGGTGGTTAACCTGGGAACGAATGCCGGCAAGTAACCGTCGTTTCAGACCACGCCGATACGCGGGTCGCTGACACCGGGGCGGCCGCTCTCCACGCGACCGGCCGCGCGCCAGATCACACCGCGGTCGTCGCTGACCGATACATCGTGCCAGCCGTGCGATGGCGTGAGATCCCAGGTGAACGTCTGCGCCGCGCCATCGGTCAGGGCGATCTTTCTTCCATCGTCCAGATAGGCTTCGTGGACATTCAACGTCATGCTGGTGTCGGAAGTCGCGGGCGTGATCGACAGCACCAACTTCAATCCGGCGACCGTCGAGCTTATGGATAGCCCATTTCCTTCGCCGCGGAATTCCCGCAGGAAGCCGTTGGGTCCATGCACGATGAGCACATGCCGTGGACCATTGAAGTGATCAGTGAAGCGGTCGCCCGCTGCCAGGGCATAGCGGCGGGGTGCATCGCCGGCGCGGGCGCGGTCGTAAACGTAGAACGCAACTCCCGCATCGCCGGTGTTGCTGAAATCCAGCAGTACGCGATCGCCATCGCGTCGCATCTGCACGTCGAAGGCATAGGGAAGCGCGCGTGAGGGACGGGTTCCCGTCGGCTGTTTCGGCAGCCCGCCATCGCGCACCACCACCGGTTCTTTCGTCGTCACCAGCGCCTTGGGCCGCGACAGTCGCGGTGCAGGCGCCGGCGTGGCGGCGAAATCGAACGCAGCCGTAAGGTCGCCGCAGATCGATTTCCGCCACGGGCTGATGTTGGGCTCGGCCACGCCGAAGCGCTTTTCAAGGAAACGCAGCACCGACGTGTGGTCGAACACCTGGGAGCAGACCCAGCCGCCGGATGTCCATGGGGAGACGATGATCATCGGCACCCGCGTGCCCAGCCCCACGGGCTGCTCGCCACCGGCATCGGCTTCCGGGATCAGTGGATTCATTGCCTTGGGAAAACGGTCCAGGTCCAGAAACTCATCGTCGATGCCTTCCTGCAACGATGCAGACAACAGGCCATTAGCACCTTGCTGGCTCGATCGCGGTGGCATCGGTGGCACGATGTGATCGAACAGGCCATCGTTTTCGTCGTAGTTGACGATGAACACGGTGCCGGCCCATACATCGGGATTGGCCGTAAGCGCGTCGAGCACGCGATCGATGTAGATAGCGCCGTCGCTGGGGCTGGCGTCGGGATGCTCGCTGTACTTGAACGGCGCCACCACGTACGACACCGCCGGCAGGCGATCGGCAGTCACATCGGCGCGAAACTGGCGCAAGCTGCGATTGGTCACGCCCTTGCGCACCAGCGCCCCGTTTGGATCGGCCCCCTCGGCCACCTGGTAGGCGGCAAAGAATTCCAGCGAGTTGTCTGTGAAGTTGTCGGTAGGATCGCCAGGATCGCCCGTGCCGCCCTGGTAAAGCTGCCAGCTGACACCCGCGCGCTCGAGGCGCTCGGGGTAGGTGGTCCAGCCGTAGCCGTTCTTCTTCGGCCGCTCCTCGATGCCTGGGCCATTGCCGCGCGAACTTAAGCGATTGCGCGGATCGGCGGTGCCGGAGAACAGGTACATGCGGTTGATCGCGGTGTCCGACATCGCCGAGGCGAAGTTGGCGTCGCAGATGGTGAAGGCATTGGCCAATGCATGGTGATAGGCCACTTCGTCCGGGCGCAGGTAGCCCATGGTCAGCGGGTCTTGCTTCTGCGTCACCCAGCTGTCGTAGCGTCCCTGGTTCCAAGCCAGGTGGCCACTGCTCCAGCCATGGTCGGTGCCGGGCAGATGCTCGCCATGGCGACGCGGGTCCATCGGGAACGGCCACACGTGGGTTGTATCGGCTGCCATGCCACGTGGCTTGTAGAGCTTGCCGCGGATGCTTGCCGCGGGTTGGCGCCACACGGGGCTGCCGTCGGGAAACAGCAGCGGACGCGGATCGCCAAAGCCACGCACGCCGCGCATCAACCCGAAGTAATGGTCGAACGAGCGGTTCTCCTGCATCAGGATCACTACGTGCCGCACATCGGAGATGCTGCCGGTGGTACGACGGGCTGGGATAGCCAGGGCCCGTGCGATGGCCGGCGGCAGCATGGACGCCGCCGCGGCTGCGGCCGACGCCGATAGGAACCGGCGGCGGCCGTGGTCGGTCACGCGAGTTTTTCCAGGATCTGGCGATGCAGCTCCGGCGTGGCAGCGGCCACCACGCGGCCGCTGCCCTCCATGCCCAGTGGTTCGCCGCGCCAGCCGGTGATCACGCCGCCGGCGCCTTCGATCACGGGTGCGAGCGAAAGGTAGTCATAGGGCTGCAACTGCGCCTCGACCACGGCGTCCAGGTGGCCGGAGGCCAGCATCGCGTAGCTATAGCAGTCGCCACCAAAACGGCGGGTCTGCGCCGCCGCCGTGACGCGTTCGAAGGCTGCGCGCTCGTCCTGCGTGAAGATGTCCGGCGAGGTGCAATACACGGTGGCGTTGGCCAACTTGCGGCAATCGCGCGTGCGTACAGGGCGTCCGTTGTAGAGCGTGGCCTGACCGGGCGCACCGGTCCAGCGTTCGTCCAGGAAGGGAATGTCCACCAACCCCAGTACCGGTTTGCCATGGCGGAGCAGGGCAATCAGCGTTCCCCACAGCGGCCAGCCGGAAATGAAGCTGCGCGTGCCGTCGATCGGATCAACCACCCAGACATGCTCGGCGTCCAGATGGGCGCGGCCGTGTTCCTCGCCGAGGATGCCGTGATCGGGGAAGGCCTTGGTGATCTCGCGCCGGATCATCGCCTCGATGCTGCGGTCGATGGCCGTCACCGGGCTGTCGTCGGCTTTATGCTGTACGTGCAGATCGCGCCGGAAAGCAGAGAGCGAGATCTCGCGGGCGAGGTCGGCCAGGTGGCCGGCGAAGGCGGCCATGCCAGGCGCCGTCGCGACATCCGGGGCGGCGCCTCGGCGAAGGTTTGACATCGATGGGTGCTCCAGGGGGCTTCTTCCCTTGCCAGCAGTCATGATGACATCCAGGCGGGCGGTTTGCCAGATCTTCGCCTAATTTTTGCAATAGTCCACAAATTGCCACATTGGCGTGTTACAAATCCACTACGGCCACGGCGGCCGTCCTGGGCAGGTCTTCGATGGGCATCCGCGGCGCGATCACTGGCATCTTCTTTCTTTGCCTGCTGGCACCGGCCACGCTACGCGCCCAGACGCTCACCGTCTACTCGGCCCTCGAGGAAGACGAGATTGCCGCCTATCTGGAAGGCGCGCACAAGGCGCTGCCTGACCTCACCATCAACGTGATGCGCCTGTCCACGGGCGACCTCGCCGCGCGCCTCCTGGCCGAGTCCGCGGCGCCCCGCAATGACGTGGTCTGGGGCCAGGCCGTGTCCAGCCTGCTCGATCCCCGCCTGGCCGGGCTGCTGGCTCCCATTTCCTCACCCCGCATCGACGCGATGCCGGCGCGCTATCGCGACGCCACCTGGTATGCGCCGACCGGTTACGTCACCGCGTTCTGCGTCAACACCGAGGCATTGGCATCGCGCCATCTGCCGATGCCCCGCAGCTGGGAAGACCTTGCAAAACCGGTTTACCGCGGCGAAGTGGTGATGCCAGATGCAGCGTCTTCGGGCGTGGGTTTCATGCAGGTATCGGCGATCACCCAGCTGATGGGCGAGCGCGGCTGGGCGCTTTTGGGAAAGATCGGTGAGAACGTGGCGCAGTACACGCCGTCGGGCTCGAGCCCCTGCAAGCTTGCCCGCACTGGGGAATATGCCATCGGCGTGTCGCTGGCATTCGTGGCGCTGCAGTCGATCGACGCCGGCTACCCGGTGACCATGGTGGTGCCATCGGACAACGTCGGCTACGAACTGGAAGGCTCGGCGATCATGAAGGCATCAAAGAACAAAGCCGCTGCCACGCGCTTCCTGGATTATCTCGCCTCGCCCGATGCCGCGCGTATCTATGCCCGCTTCAAGACCATCGTGATGGTGCCGGGCAGCAAGCCCGATGCACGCCAGGTGCAGATGGGCCTTCCCCCGGACCTCGATGCGCGGTTGGCGCCGGTGGACTTCCGCATTGCCGCGCGCGAGCGTTCGGCCATCATCGCGCGATTCAAGGCGCTGGAGGAGCACTGAGCATGGACGCCATCCACACCGATGCCGCGCGGCTTTCCGTCGATTCCCTGGGCAAGTCGTTCGACGGTGTGGCGGTGCTGCACGATATTTCCCTTCAGGCGCAAGCGGGGGAATTCATCTGCCTGCTCGGGCCGAGCGGTTGTGGCAAGACCACCTTGCTCCGCATCATTGCAGGCCTTGAAGAGCCTGGCATCGGAACGGTGCGATTGGGCGGCCGCGACCTTGCCGGCGTGCCGGCGCGCGAGCGTGGTTTCGGCATCGTGTTCCAGTCGTATTCGCTGTTCCCGTACATGACGGTCGCACAGAATGTCGGCTACGGCATGCGCATCCGTGGTGCCAGTGGCCGTGAGATATCCAGCCGCGTGGACGAACTTCTTGGCATGACAGGCATGGCAGGCCATGCCGATCGATTGCCCTGGCAGTTGTCCGGCGGTCAGCAGCAGCGCGTGGCCATGGCGCGTGCGTTGGCGGTCAACCCGGCGGTATTGCTGCTGGATGAACCGTTCTCGGCACTCGATGCCCGTGTGCGCATGCAGTTGCGTGGCGAAGTGCATGCACTGCAGCGGCGCCTGCGCATACCCACGATCATGGTCACCCACGACCAGGAAGAAGCGCTGGTGCTGGCCGACCGCGTGGCCTGCTTGAACGAAGGGCGCATCGAGCAGGTCGGCACGCCGCGGGAGATTTATGCGCGGCCGCACACGCGGTTTGTCGCCAGCTTTATCGGCGCGGGCACCTTGCTCGACACCGCATTCGTTCGCGAGTATGCACCGGCCTTGCTCGAGGGCCGGCCCAGTGGCGCGGAGACAGCCTTCGAGGCCTGCGTGCGACCCGAAGACGTTCGCCTGGACGCGGACCCTGCGGGGGATGCTCGTGTAGCGGATGTGCAATTCCTGGGTTCCGTGGCGAGGGTCACCGCGCAGTGGCATGGCAAGTTGCTGCTTGCGGACATGCATCCTTCACGTACGCCAGTGCCGGGCGACGCCATGAGTGTGTGGCTGGATCCATCGCGTAGCGTGTGGGTAGCATCATGAACACAGCTACCTGGTCGCAGGTTCCGGTGCGGGGCGACGGTACCTGGCGGGTGGTATTCGTTGCATTGGCAGCGCTGCCGCTGTTGGGGTTGCTGGTGTTCGTTGCATGGCCGCTGCTATTGATCGTGCTGCGCAGCGTCACCGGCGACGACCATGCATGGACGCTCACCCGCTATGCCGCATTGCTTGCGTCACCACGGATACTGCAAGCGGGATGGCATAGCCTGGCGATGGGTGCCACGGTGACGGCCATCAGTGTGTCGGCGGGGTTTGCCGTGGCCTTCGCACTGCACCGATCGCGGCTGCCGGGCAAGGCGCTGATGCGTTTTGCCCTGTTGCTGCCCATCCTTTCTCCGTCGTTGGTGCAAGCTCTGGGCATCATTTTCCTGTTTGGCCGCGCGGGGTTGGTACACCAGGTGACCGGGTGGAATATCGATCCCTACGGCTTCTGGGGGCTGGTCCTTGCCAATGCCTGCTACGGCCTGCCGCAGGTCGTGCTGATCGTCTCCTCAAGCCTGGAACGCACCGACCGCCGCTACTACGATGGCGCCGAGGTACTGGGTGCTTCGCGCTGGCGCCAGTTCCTGGACATCACCCTGCCGCAATGCCGCTACGCGCTGGTGGCCGCGGCCTTCGTGGTGTTCACGGTCACCGTGACCGACTTTGGCAACGCCATCGTCATTGGAGGGCGTTACCGGGTGCTGGCCACTGAAATCTATGCCGCGGTGGCGGGTCAGCTGGACTTCGGGCTCGGTGCGGCAATAGGAACGATACTGCTGCTGCCGGCGGTGCTGTCGATCGCGGTCGAACGCATGGTTGCACGGCGAAGCGGGCGCGTTGCCGATGGCGCGATGGTGGTGCAGGCGCCACGCAATACTGCCCGTGACGTTGGGTTGGGATTGGTTGCCTTCCTGGCCCTGATTCCTATTTTTGCCACCACGGCAATCGTGGTCTATGCAAGCTTCGCCCGCCTTTGGCCTTACAAGCTCGGCCTCACCCTGGCCAATTACCATGTGAACCTCGCCGATGGTTTCGCGCCGATCGTGACTTCGCTGGAGGTTTCCGTGCTCGCGGCGCTGGTGGGTACGGCGCTGCTGTTCAGCCTGGCCCTGACCCAACGGCGCATGCATGGACCATTCGCGGCCGTGAGCAGTTTCCTGGCGCTGCTGCCGGCGGCCATCCCGGGCCTGGTACTGGGCGTGGGCTACCTGGTGGCCTTCAACGACGGGCCGTTGTCCGGCTGGCTGTACGGCTCGATCGCGATCCTCGTGGCGTGCAATTTTTACCATTATCACGCGCAAGGATATCTTGCGATGGTGGCTGGGTTGCGCAACGTTCCCGTGGCCCTGGAAGAAGCGGCGCAGTGCCTTGGGGCAGGCACCGCACGCCGCATCGGCGAGGTGGTATTGCCGTACGCGGCACCCACCCTGGCGTCGGTATTCTTCTTTCTTTTCATGCGCTCGATGGTGACGTTGTCGGGCGTGGTATTCCTGGTGACACCGGCGCTGAACCTGGCCGCCGTGGCGGTGATGCAGCTGGACATGAATGGTTCGGTATCGCAGGCGGCGGCGTATGCCACCTGCGTGATGGTGGTGACGGGCCTGGCGGTGGCGGCGATGCGCCTGGCCGCGGCACGTGCCTCGATGATGGTCAAAAGGAGTCGACATGTGGCATGAAGATCGCTATCGCCTGATCCGCGGCATGCTGAAGGTCAACGGGCATGTTTCGGTTGAACGCATCGTGGCGGAGCTGGATGTATCGCGCGAAACGGTCCGCCGCGATCTGGTTGAACTGGAGGCGCTGGGCGATATCCGCCGCGTGCACGGTGGCGCGGTGCTGGTGGAAGAGGGCGAGCCACCGATCGACGTGCGCGCGGAAACCCGCGTGCGGGAGAAGCGCGCGATCGCGCGCAAGGTGGCCACGCTGGTCGAACACGGCCAGACGCTTTTCATGGATGCCGGCAGTACCACCTCGCTGATCGCCGAGGCCCTGTCCGCGCACATGGGCCTGACGGTGATCACCAACTCCGTGGATGCGGCCAGGCGCCTGGCGGGCTCCGGAGACGCTCCCGGTCGCAATCGCGTGCATCTGCTCGGCGGCGAGTTCGGCGCCGCGGTAGGCCACACTTATGGAGCGGCCTGCGTGGCCGAGATATCGCGCTTCCAGCCGGACCTGGCCATCCTGTCGCCGGTGGGCGTGGATGCCACCACCGGGGCCACCAGCTTCCTAGGCGAGGAAGCCGAGGTCGCCCGCGCCATGGCCACGCACGCGAAGCAAGTATTGATAGCTGCCGACTACGCCAAGATCGGCGTGCGCAGCCGTATCGGCTACTGCACGCCCAAGGACATCGACGTGCTGGTGACCAACCGCCGCGCCGGCAAGGCCGCAGGCATGGCTGCCGTGGCAAAGCTGGTGGGGAGCGTGGAACTGGCATGAGCCTGCGCACCGCCATCGCCGGGCGCATGCATGTCTTCGACGGCTTGCGCACGGTGCTGGCCAGGGCCAGCCCGTTGCGTTCGGGCGATTTGCTGGCCGGCGTGGCGGCGGAGGACGAGCAGGAACGCATGGCTGCGCGCATCGTGCTGGCCGATGTACCGCTGGCACGCTTCCTCGACGAAGCGCTTGTGCCCTACGAGGATGACGAAGTCACGCGATTGATCATCGATGGGCACGACAGCGCCGCCTTCGCTCCGGTGTCGCACTTGACGGTAGGTGAATTCCGCGAGTGGTTGCTCCAGGCCGATGGCGATGCGCTCACCGCGGTCGCGGCGGGACTTATGCCTGAGATGGTTGCCGCCGTGAGCAAGCTGATGCGCAACCAGGAACTGATCCAGGTGGCCGGCCGCCGCCGCGTGGTCACGGCGTTTCGCAACACACTGGGGTTGCCCGGCCACATGTCCACGCGCCTGCAGCCGAATCATCCCACCGACAGCATTGCCGGCATTGCTGCCTCGATGATCGATGGCCTGATGTACGGCAGCGGCGACGCCGTGATCGGCATCAATCCGGCGGGCGATTCGCTTTCCACCGTCATCGACATGCTGGTCATGCTCGATGAGTTCCGGCAGCGCTATGACGTGCCGACGCAGTCGTGTGTTCTAACGCACGTTACCAATACCTTGCGCGCGATCGAACGCGGAGCCCCGGTGGACTTGGTCTTCCAATCCATCGCCGGCACCGAGGCCGCCAATGGCAGTTTCGGTGTATCGCTGGCGCTGCTCGACGAAGCCCATGAGGCGGGCAAGTCGCTTCGTCGCGGGGATGTCGGGCAAAACCTGATGTACTTCGAAACGGGGCAGGGCAGTGCGCTGTCGGCCAACGCGCACCACGGCATGGACCAGCAGACCTGCGAGGCCCGTGCCTACGCGGTGGCACGCCGCTACCAGCCGCTGCTGGTCAACACCGTCGTGGGTTTCATCGGGCCCGAATACCTTTACGACGGCAAGCAGATCATCCGCGCCGGCCTCGAAGACCACTTCTGCGCCAAGTTGCTGGGTCTGCCGATGGGTTGCGACATCTGCTACACCAATCACGCCGAAGCCGACCAGGACGACATGGACACCCTGCTCACGCTGCTGGGCGTGGCGGGAGTGAACTTCATCATGGGCGTGCCCGGTGCCGACGACGTGATGCTCAACTACCAGAGCACCTCGTTCCACGATGCGCTTTACGTCCGCGACGTGCTGGGCCTGAAGGCCGCGCCGGAATTCCAGGCGTGGCTCGACACCATGGGCATCCGCAGCGACCAGCGCCTGTCCGACGATGGCGGCCGCCATCGACTCCTTGACGATGTACAACGGTGGATCGCCCATGACTGATCGCACCATTCCAAAGCCCTGGCAGCAGCTGCGTGAACTTACGCCGGCCCGCATTGGTACAGGGCGCGTGGGGACGTCGGTGACTACCGCGGACTCCCTGGCCTTCGGCGTAGACCATGCCCTGGCACGCGATGCGGTGCACCTGCCATTCGATGCCCAGCGCATGGCCGACGTGCTTGCCGAACGCGGACAGCAGGCATTGATCGTACGCAGCGCCGCCGCCGACCGCCGCGAATACCTGTTGCGCCCGGACCTTGGCCGGCACCTGGACGACGCGGGGAGGCAGTACCTGGAGTCCAGGGCAAGATCGTGCGATGTGGTCTTCGTGATCGCCGACGGCCTTTCCGCGCTCGCCACCGAACACGCCTTGCCCCTGCTCGATGTCTTGCGTCCGCGTCTTGCTGGCCTTGTCGTAGGGCCCACCGTGATCGCCACCCAGGCGCGTGTGGCATTGGGCGATGAAGTGGGATATCGGTTGCAGGCGAAACTTGTTGTGGTGCTGATCGGCGAACGACCGGGCTTGTCCTCCCCCGACAGCATGGCTGCCTATCTCACCTATGCGCCCCGCGTGGGGCGCACCGATGCCGAACGCAATTGCGTGTCCAACATTCGCCCGGCGGGCCTGGGCTATGCCAGTGCGGCGGCAACGCTGGGGTACCTCATTACGCAGTCGCTTTCGCGCGGTATCAGCGGCATCGCGCTGAAGGACGATAGCGACTCGCCACCAGGGTTGCCCGGTGCATAGGCTGGCATCTTTTGCCCAGCCGCGTTACGGTCACGCTGGTATGTGCCTGACCACCGCAGGGAATAACGCATGACGACACGACGCGAGGTGCTCAAGTGGGGCGCCATGGGTACGCTTGCCAGCATGGCACCGCCGCTCGCCCTTGCCGCAGCTGCGCCTTCAGCCCCGGGTTTCACCAGCCGGCGCCCGGCCAAAGCTGATCGTTGCTTTACCTCGATGGCCGTAGAGACGGCCATCATCGAAACCAAGAAGCGCATCGGTGACCCGGAGCTGGCCTGGCTGTTCGAAAACTGCCTTCCCAACAGCCTCGACACCACGGTGAAGCTCGGCACGGTCGACGGCAAGCCCGATACCTTTGTCATCACCGGCGACATCGACGCCATGTGGCTTCGCGATTCGTCCGCACAGGTGTGGCCTTACCTGGCTTTCCTGAAAGACGACAAGCGGCTGGCGCAGTTGGTACAGGGTGTGATCCACCGTCAGGCCCGCTGCATCCTGCTTGATCCCTACGCCAATGCCTTCCTGCATGACCCGTCCTCCAAACCGTTGTCGTGGAGCGGGTCGGACATCACCACGATGAAGCCTGGCGTGGGCGAGCGGAAGTACGAGCTCGATTCGCTGTGCTATCCGATTCGCCTGGCGCACGGCTACTGGAAGGCCACGGGCGATGCCACGCCGTTCGACGCGACATGGCTTAAAGCCGTGAAGCTGGCCGTGGCCACCATGCGTGAACAGCAGCGCAAGCATGGTCCGGGTCCTTATACGTTCCAGCGCGCCTCGCCGATCACCACCGAGTCGGTGCCATTGAGCGGGTATGGCAATCCATCGCGTCCGGTGGGCCTGATTCACTCGATGTTCCGTCCGTCCGACGATGCCTGCATCCTGCCGTACCTCATCCCCTCTAACCTATTTGCCGTGACGAGCCTGCGGCAGCTGGCCGAGATGGCCGATGCGGTGGCACACGATGCCGCCTTTGCCAACGAATGCAAGTCACTGGCCGACGAAGTAGACCGTGCCCTCGCGGTGTACGGCACCATGCAGACGTCCACCGGCAAGGTCTGGGCTTATGAGGTGGATGGCTTTGGCAACCAGTTGTTCATGGACGATGCCAACGCTCCAGGTTTGCTGAGCCTGGCCTATCTTGGCTGTTGCAAGCAGGATGATCCGCTTTACCAGGCCACGCGCAAGCGCGCCTGGAGCGAAGACAACCCGTATTTCTTCAAGGGCACGGCGGCCAGCGGCATCGGTGGCCCGCACCAGGGCATGCGCCTGATCTGGCCGATGTCGATCATCGTACGGGCGCTGTCCAGCAGTGACGATGGCGAAATCCGCCAATGCCTGACGTGGCTCAAGACCACCCATGCGGGCACCGGCTTCATGCACGAATCCTTCGACCAGGACAACCCTGCCAAATTCACGCGTGCGTGGTTTGCCTGGGCCAATACCCTGTTCGGTGAATTGATCCTCAAACTGGCCCGCGAGCGCCCCGCGCTGCTGGGTTGAACCTTACGGAGTAGAAGCGACCATGAGTTCCCGTCGAGCGTTCCTGAAGACCTCCCTGCTGGCTGGTGCCGTGGGCCTTGCCGGCATGCCGCGCTGGCGCGTCGATGCACTGGCCGCGCTTGGTGCCGGCGGCAAGGCGCCACGCCAGTTCACGCGCCACGTCGATGTGTTCATCGGCACCGGTGGCCACGGCCATACGTATCCCGGAGCCACGATGCCGTTCGGCATGGTGCAGCTGAGCCCGGATACCTACAACGCGCTATGGGACCAGTCGTCGGGCTACCACCAGGACGACGGCTCGATCATGGGCTTCTCGCATACCCACCTCACCGGCACCGGTTGCGGCGACCTGCTCGATTTCCTGGTGATGCCCAACGTCGGCGAGGTGAAGACGGAACCGGGCAACCCGGACCATCCCATCACGCGCTACGCCTCGCGCTTCGATACGCCGCGTCCGGCCGGTGCGGAGCCCGACGCGGTATCGCCGACGGGTGGCCCCAAGGGTTACCGCGCCGCGTTCACCCACGCTGATGAAAGCGCCGAGCCTGGCTATTACCGGGTACTGCTGCGCGACCGTGCGGTGACCGCCGAGCTTACCGCCACCGCACGCGTGGGCGTGCACCGCTACACCTTCGCCAATGCCGGCGACAGCCATATCCTGGTCGATCTTTTCCACGCCATGCAGGACAACCCGTCCACGCCGCCGCCGGTGACTTCGGCGGACCTTGCCGTGATAGGCAACGACACGTTGACGGGTGGCCGCATCGTGCAGAGCTGGGCCAAGGGAAGGCATGTCTATTTCGCGCTGAAATTCTCCCGTCCCTTCGATCGCTGCGACGTGTTCGTCGACGATGCCGCTGGCAGCGCGGTGAAAACGGCGCACGGCAAGAAGATCAAGTGCGCGGCGCATTTCAAGGCCAAGGCAGGCGAGCAGATCCTGGTCAAGGTGGGCCTGTCGGCGGTGAGCGCGGAAGGCGCGCTGGCCAACCTCAATGCCGAAATGCCCGGATGGGATTTCGACGGCACCCGCGAAGCGGCCAGCATGGCCTGGGAGCGCGAGTTGTCGCGCCTGAAGATCGATGCCATCAACGAGCGCCACCAGCGCATCTTCTACACCGCGCTCTACCACAGCCTGATCGCGCCAACCCTGTTCGGTGACGTGGATGGCAAGTACCGCGGCATGGATCTTGAGATTCACCAACTGCCTGCCGGCGCGCAGACGTATACCGAATACTCCTTGTGGGATACCTACCGCGCGCTGCATCCGTTGTTCACCCTGGTGCAGCCGCATCGCGTACCCGACCTTTGCAACGACCTGATCCGCATGGCGGCGCAGAGTCCGGCGGGACCGCCAGTGTGGCCGCTCTACGGCCGCGAAACGGGCACGATGACGGGTTATCACTCGGCGCCCGTGCTGGCCGAAGCCCACGCCAAGGGTTTCAAGGGCATCGATTTCGAAGCGGCGTGGCCTTCGTTCCGCAAGCGCGCGATGGATGACGACTACCGCGGCCTGAAGTTCTACCGGGACCTCGGCTTCATCCCGGCGGACAAGATCGACGAGTCGGTCAGCAAGACGCTCGAATATGCCTACGACGACTGGGCCATGGCGGAGCTGGCCCATGCCGTGGGCAAGGAAGACGAGCGCGTTGCGTTGATGAAGCGTTCGCGCAATTACCGGCATGTGTTCGACAAGTCCAAGACCTTCGTGCGTCCCAGGCTTGCCGATGGCAGCTGGGCCGAGCCCTTCGATCCGCGTGGCATGGGCCACTCGAAGAAGTGGCGTGATTTCACCGAGTCCAATGCCTGGCAGGCGACCTTCCTGAACCAGCACGACGTGCACGCCTATATCCAGGATTTCGGCGGCGACGAAGCCTTCGTGGCCAAGCTCGATGCCTTGTTCAATGGAAGCCCCGATCTCCCAGCTGACGCGCCACCCGATATCGCCGGCATGGTGGGTCAGTACGCGCATGGCAACGAGCCCAGCCACCACGTGGCCTGGCTTTATGCCTACGCCGGCCAGCCGTGGAAGACGCAGCACCGCGTGCGCTGGCTGCTGGACAACATGTACGACGACAAGCCCGACGGCGAGGCAGGCAACGATGACTGCGGCCAGATATCGGCGTGGTACCTGCTCTCGTCGCTGGGCCTTTACGCGGTGGATCCGGTCAGCGCCAATTACGTACTGGGCAGCCCCCTGGTGCATCGCGCGGAAGTGGAACTGGCCGATGGCAAGAAACTGGTGGTGGAAGCGAAAGGCAATTCGCCGGAAAACGTATACGTACAATCGGTGACCTGGAACGGCAAGCCACACGATCGCAACTGGATCAGCCACGCCGAGATTGCCGCCGGCGGCAGCCTCGTCTTCACGCTCGGCCCCAAGCCCAACAAGGCTTTCGGCGTCGCGCAGGCTGCCCGTCCGCCTTCGATGAAACTGGAGGGCTAGACGTCTTTGCTGCATCGTCGCGGGGTTTGCTAAGGTAGCCTGCCGCGCCGCGGGGTGTTCAGGAGACGCTGCTTGGCAAGGCTCTGCGCGTTGTTGGCGTTCCTGCTGTTGTTGGGCTCGTGCTCTGCGCACGGGCCCTCTTCGCAGTTGCTCAACGTTTCCTATGATCCCACCCGCGAACTGTTCCGCGACATCGATGCCGCCTTTGCACGCGATTGGCGGGAGAAGACGGGCAAGGAGATGACCGTGGGCATGTCCCATGGCGGCTCGGGCAAGCAGGCCCGCTCAGTCGCTGAGGGCCTCCCCGCCGATGTCGTCACGCTGGCGCTGGCCTATGACGTGGACATGCTGGCCGATCGAGGGCTGGTAGCGAAGGATTGGCAGAAACGCTTCCCGTACAACGCGTCGCCGTACACGTCCACCATCGTTTTCGTGGTGCGCAAGGGCAACCCCAAGCGGATCCTCGACTGGCCCGACCTCATCCGCCCCGGCATCAGCGTGATCACGCCCAACCCGCGCACTTCCGGTGGAGCGCGTTGGAACTTCTTGGCCGCTTGGGGCTATGCGCGGCGCCTGCCAGGTGGCAGCGAAGAGAGTGCCCGCGACTACATGGCGGAACTGTTCCACCATGTGCCGGTGCTCGATACCGGTGCGCGAGGTGCCACCAACACCTTCGCCCAGCGAGGTATCGGCGACGTGCTGATCGCCTGGGAAAGCGAGGCATTGCTGGCGCGCCAGAGCATCGGTGACGACAAGATCCAGATCGTGATTCCGTCGGTGTCGATCCTGGCCGAGCCGCCGGTGGCGGTGGTGGATGCGAACGTCGATATCCACGGCACGCGCAAGGCCGCGGAAGCTTACCTGGCATTCCTTTATTCAGCCGAAGGGCAGGAGATCGGTGCAAGGCATTTTTACCGGCCACGCCTGCCCGAGGTGGTGGCGCGTCACAAGGGTGAATTTCCCGATGTGAACACCTTCACCATTGCCGACATCGCAGGCGACTGGAAGGCGGCGCAAAGGAAATTCTTCGCCGATGGCGGTTTGTTCGACCAGGTCGGCCCTGGCCGGGGAGACAAACCATGAAGCGGCGCGTACTGCCCGGCTTCGGCCTGACGCTGGGTTACGTGATGGCATGGCTCGGGCTGATCGTGTTGCTGCCGCTGGCGGCGCTGGTGTTCAAGTCCACCGCGCTCGCGCCATCGGGTTGGTGGGCGCTGCTTTCCGCGCCGCGGACGCTCGCCGCGCTGCGGCTGAGCTTCGGGGGCGCGGTACTCGCCGCGGCAGTGAATGTGTTCGCCGGATTGCTGGTGGCGTGGGTGCTGGTGCGGCACCGGTTTCCCGGACGGCGCCTGTTCGATGCGCTGGTGGACCTTCCCTTTGCCTTGCCCACGGCGGTGGCCGGCATTGCTCTGACGGCGATCTACGCCCCGGAGGGTTGGCTAGGCCGATATCTGGTGCCGATGGGCATCAAGGTGGCCTATGCGCCTCTCGGTGTCGTGGTGGCGATGGTGTTCGTCGGCTTCCCGTTCGTCGTGCGTACGCTGCAGCCGGTGCTCGAGTCGATGGAGCGCGAAGTCGAGGAAGCCGCCGCGAGCCTGGGTGCCACGCGCTGGCAGGTGTTCTTCCGCGTGGTGTTGCCGCTGCTGCTGCCGACATTGCTGACGGGATTTGGCCTGGCCCTCGCCCGCGCTGTGGGCGAGTACGGGTCGGTGATCTTCATTGCCGGGAATATTCCCAGGGTGTCGGAAATCACCCCCCTGCTGATCGTGGAGAAGCTTGAGGAATTCAACTATGCGGGCGCCGCCGCATTGGGCGTGGTCATGTTGGTACTGTCGCTGCTGCTCCTGTTGCTGGTGTCGCTGCTGCAGCGCGCGAGCCGCCGCTGGGAGCTGCCGCGATGACGACCCGGGCGTCGGTGGTACGCGTGCTGATGATCCTGGTGAGCGTGGCCGTACTCACGGTGTTCCTGTTGTTGCCGTTGGCCGTGGTGTTCTCGGAAGCCTTGAAGCAGGGCTTGCATGCCTTCACTCGCGTGTTCCACCAGGCCGAGGCCCGTTCGGCGATCTGGCTTACCCTGCTGGTGGCGGTGATCGCGGTGCCGGTAAACATGGTGTTCGGCGTGGCGGCGGCATGGCTGATGGCGCGCTTCGAGTTTCGCGGCAAGGCCTTGCTCGGTGCCTTCATCGACCTGCCGTTCTCGGTGTCGCCGGTGATATCGGGCATGGCCTTCGTGCTGCTGTTCGGCGCGCAGGGTTGGTTCGGCCCATGGCTGATCGAACGGAACCTGGGCGTGATTTTCGCCGTGCCGGGCCTGGTGCTGGCCACGGTGTTCGTCACCTTGCCGTTCATTGCGCGCGAACTCATCCCGCTGATGCAGGCGCAGGGCAGCGAGGAAGAAGAAGCAGCCAGGGTGCTTGGCGCCGGTAGCTGGCAGATGTTCTTCCGAGTCACCTTGCCCAATATTCGCTGGGCGCTCTTGTATGGCGTATTGCTTTGCAACGCTCGGGCCATGGGCGAGTTCGGCGCGGTGTCGGTAGTCTCGGGCCATATCCGCAACCTCACCACCACCATGCCGCTGGAAGTGGAAATGCGCTACAACGAATACGACTATGTCGGCGCGTTTGCCGTGGCATCGTTACTGGCCTTGCTGGCGGTGTTGACGCTTGCTTTCAAGGCGCTGATGGAATGGCGCTATCGCCATGAGCTGGCGGCGGGAGGCATCCACCGATGACGCTGTCCATCCAATCCATCGGCCGGCGCTTCGGCGACACGGTGGCGCTGGCCCAGGTAAGTCTTGAGGTGAAGCCTGGCGAGTTTGTCGCCTTGCTGGGGCCTTCAGGTTCCGGCAAGACCACCTTGCTGCGCATCCTGGCGGGCCTGGACTATCCGGATGTGGGTAAGGTGTCGCTCGATGGCGATGATTTTCTCGCCACCGACGCCCGCAAGCGCCGCGTCGGCCTGGTGTTCCAGCATTACGCTCTGTTCCGGCACATGACGGTAGCCGAGAACATCGCTTTCGGATTGCGTGTGCGGCCGTGGCGGCTGCGGCCCAGTCGTGCGGAGATTGCCTCACGCATCTCCGAACTGCTTTTACGTGTGCGGCTGGATGGTTTTGGCAATCGCTATCCTGCACAGCTGTCCGGTGGCCAACGGCAGCGTGTGGCGCTTGCGCGTGCGCTGGCGGTGGAGCCGCAATTGTTGTTGCTCGATGAGCCCTTCGGCGCACTCGATGCCCAGGTGCGCACGGGGCTGCGACGCTGGTTGCGCGAGCTGCAGGAAGAACTGGGCCTGAGCACCGTGCTGGTGACGCACGACCAGGAAGAAGCCCTGGAGCTGGCCGACCGCGTCGCGGTGATGAACAACGGTGTGATCGAGCAGGTCGGCACGCCCGAGGAAGTGTATTTCGAACCGGCCACGCCTTTCGTGTGCGAATTCATCGGACGGGTGAACCGGGTGGCGATGCGGCGCGGCACCGGGGGCTTGAGTGCCGCCGGCTGGGTGCCCCGCGGCGAGCCGTGGCACGGCCACTATCCCCATGCCACCGCGTATATCAGGCCCGAGCACCTGGAAATCGGGGCACAGGATGCGCCCTGGCAGGCAGTGGTCCGGCATGTCTATCTTGCAGGCAGCATCGCCCACCTCGACCTCGACGTGAGCGGCGTGGGTACGCTGGAGGCGGATGTCGCCAGCGAGGACCTGGCACGCCGAGACCTTGCCGTGGGCGCGCAGGTGAGTGTGTCACCTGCGCGCTCGGTACTGTTTGCCGGCGAAAGTGCCCGATGGTCGTGGCAGGCCGGCGCCGGGTCTTGATTACTTCGGTTTGCGGAACTTGAAGACGAACTGATCGGTGTGGCCGCGGATGGTCTCGTCGAACACTTTCTTGTCGTGCGTGTCGGCCGCGTTGGCCAACAGCTGGGACTTTCCTTCCAGCTTGAACCCGGCGGCCTTGGCCTGCTCGAGCACCAGGGCCGGATCGATGCGGTGCAAGGTGGTGGTGGCGCTGTCGCCACTGCCCGCCTGCGCGGCATGGTCGATCACGATGAATACGCCGCCGGGCTTGAGTGCCTTGAACACGGCCTTGTCCATGGCCAGGGCCTGGTCCTTGCCGAAGAAACCGGTGGCATCATGGTAGTTGTCGCTGGTCCAAGCCACGTCAAGCGGCTTGTCGGTGGCGATGCCGGCAAGCGGCGCCGTCACCACGCTCACATTGGTGAAATCCTTTTCCGCGGCAAGGGCAGTGACCTTGTCGGTGGCCTTGGGGTTCTTTTGGACGAACTCAGCAGGGACCACAGCATAGACATGGCCGTTGGCTCCCACCACGCCGCTGAAAATGCGCGTAAAGTAGCCACCACCGGGCATGATATCGGCCACGGTGTCGCCCGGCTTGATGCCGGCGAAGGCCACCAGTTCCGCCGGATGGCGGGCAGCATCGCGCGCGGTGTCTTCGGCCGGGCGCGCGGACGATTGCACGGCACTGGACACATAGGCAGGGGGCGTGGCGGCGTAGGCGGCGGGAACCGCCAGAATCAACGCGGCAAGCAGGGCTTTTGTCTTCATCGATGGTTCCTCGTGGGGTGGGAACGGCCGAGCGCATGATGCGCGCGATCCTCCCGTCCATGCAATGAAACCGGCCCAGGCCGGTTCTGCTTACACGGCTCACCGCAAAGGCATCCCCATGGCTCAAAATCCCGAAGATCCGAATTCCATCCTTGGCCAGTTAAGCCGGAACAAGGGCGCCGCAGCGCTTATTGCCGCCGTGGTGGGTGTTGTCCTGCTGCTGTTCGCCTGGACAGGCGGATGGTTCGGGGGTCGCCTGGGTCCAGGCAAGATCGCCGATGCGCTGCAGGTGCATGACGGTTTGCATGAGGGTTTTCGCCGGGCCCATAGCAAGGGTTACTGTTTCACCGGCCATTTCGACGGCAACGGGCAGGGCACGCGGCTTTCGGTGGCCAATGTGTTCGCCCAGGGGCAGTCCAGCGTGATCGGGCGCTTCTCCACCGGTGGGGGCATGCCCGACTCACCCGACGGCCGCCTGGTGTTCCGCGCCATCGCCTTGTCCATCACCGCGCCCAATGGCGAGGTCTGGCGCACAGCGATGGATTCCACGGCCGTCTTTCCGGTCGCCACGCCGACGGCGTTCATGGCCTTCCTTCAAGCCACCTCGCCTGGTGCCGACGGCAAGCCGGACCCGGCCAAGGTGGGGCCGTACATGGCGGCTCATCCGGAGACGGTGGCCTTCATCAACTATCTGAAGGAGCAGCCGCTGGCGTCGAGCTTCGTCAATACGCGGTACTACTCGATCAATGCCTTCCGCTTCGTCGGTGGCGACGGCCAGACGCGCTTTGTCAGGTGGTCGCTCGATCCCACGGCGACGCCTGAGTGGATGGACAAGGACAACCTCGCCAAGATGCCTCGCGATTTCCTGTTCGACGACCTCGTCAAGCGCGCCGCCACAGGTCCGCTCACCTGGGACATGTCGATTCAGCTGGCGGCTCCCGGCGACAAGACAGACGACGCTACCGTGCAGTGGCCTGAGGATCGAGAGTCGGTGAAGGTCGGTCGATTGACCATCGATCACCTTATCACTGAGGACGAAGGTCCCTGCCGCGACATCAACTTTGATCCACTGGCGCTACCCACCGGCATCAAGGGCTCGGACGATCCGCTGCTTGCCGCTCGCTCGGCGGTGTATTCCTCGTCGTTCCGCCGCCGTGCCGCAGAAGGTCCGCACCCGAGTTTTGCCAAGGAGCCCCATCATGACTGAGCGCTTCTGGCTTCCCGCGCGCATCCTGCACTGGCTGATGGCGGTGCTGGTGATCTCAATGCTGTTCATCGGCGCCGGCATGGTGTCGACGGTCAGCCGTACCCACGAGTGGCTCTTCGCCATTCACAAGCCGCTGGGCTTCACCATCTTCGTGCTGGTGATCATCCGGCTGATCGTGCGCCTGGTGCACAAGCCGCCGCCGTTACCTGCGGACATGCCGGCCTGGATGCGCCATGCGGCCACGCTCTCGCACTGGTTGCTCTACGCTTTGATGTTCTTCCTGCCGCTGCTGGGATGGTCCACGCTATCGGCGGCGGGGTATCCCATCCAGCTTGCCCCGCATGTGCACCTGCCGCCGATCGCTCCGCACAACCTGGCGCTCTACACCTTCCTGCGCGACGCGCACGGATTTGGCGCCTACCTGCTGTTCTTCACGTACCTGGCCCACCTTGGCGCGGCGCTGTTCCATCACCTGGTGCGCAAGGACGGGGTGCTGGCCAGCATGTTGTTTGGTAAGGGGGCGTAGGGGGCCGGGTTGGGGGATGTTGGGGGTCAGAATGATTATTCTGACCCCGGCTGCGCGCGCTCAAGCGTTGCCGAAGCGTCCGGCGGCGATGAGGCTGTTGACCTCCTCGTCGCCGAACAGGCGTGAGCGGGTGAGGAACCTAACCCCTCGCCATTCTCCAGCGAGAACATGCCTCCGCGGCCGGGCACCACGTCGATGATCAGCTGGGTGTGTTTCCAGTACTCAAATTGCGATGGGCTGATGTAGAACGGCGCGCCGGCAATCTCGCCAAGCTTGACGTCGCGATCGCCGACGATGAAGTCGTCCTGTGGATAGCACATCGGCGAGGAGCCGTCGCAGCAGCCTCCCGACTGATGGAACAGCACCGGTCCGTGCCGCTGGCGCAGAGTTTGGATCAAGGCTTCGGCGGCGGGTGTGGCAATGACCTGTTCGGTGATGGTGCCGTCCATCATTGGGGACCCCCGCTAGAAGAAGCCAAGCTTGTTGGGCGAGTAGCTCACCAGCAGATTCTTCGTTTGCTGGTAGTGGTCGAGCATCATCTTGTGCGTTTCGCGGCCGATGCCTGATTGCTTGTAGCCACCGAAGGCCGCGTGGGCGGGGTAGGCGTGGTAGCAGTTGGTCCACACGCGGCCGGCCTGGATGCCGCGGCCCATGCGGTAGCAGGTGTTGGCTTCGCGACTCCACACGCCGGCGCCCAGGCCATAGAGCGTGTCGTTGGCAATGGAAAGGGCTTCGTCCTGGTCCTTGAAGGTGGTGACCGAAAGCACCGGGCCGAAGATTTCCTCCTGGAAGATGCGCATCTTGTTGTGGCCTTTGAACACCGTGGGCTCGATGTAATAGCCGTCCTTCAGGTCGCCATCGTGGCTGGCGCGGCCGCCGCCGGTAAGTACCTGCGCGCCTTCCTGCTTACCGATGTCGATGTAGGAAAGGATTTTTTCCATCTGCTCGCCCGAAGCCTGCGCACCGATCATGGTGGACTTGTCGAAGGGATTGCCCATCTTGATCTTCTTCACCCGGTCGATCGCGCGGTCGATGAAGGCGTCGTAGATCGACTCCTGGATCAATGCACGGCTTGGGCAGGTGCAGACCTCGCCCTGGTTCAGGGCGAACATGGCAAAGCCTTCCAGCGCCTTGTCGAAGAAGGCGTCGTCGTGGTCCATGACATCGGCGAAGAAAATGTTTGGCGACTTGCCGCCCAGTTCCAGGGTCACGGGGATGAGGTTCTGGCTGGCGTACTGCATGATCAGCCGGCCGGTAGTGGTTTCGCCGGTGAAGGCGATCTTGGCGATGCGCGGGTTCGAAGCCAGCGGTTTGCCTGCTTCAAGCCCGAAGCCGTTGACGATGTTCAGCACGCCCGGCGGCAACAGGTCGCCCACCAGCTCCGCCCACACCAGGATGCTCACTGGAGTCTGTTCGGCAGGCTTGAGCACCACGCAATTGCCCGCAGCCAGGGCGGGCGCCATCTTCCACGCGGCCATCAACAGCGGGAAATTCCACGGGATGATCTGGCCCACCACGCCCAGCGGCTCGTGGATCTGGTAGCTCACCGTGTCGTGGTCGATCTCGCCGATGGAGCCCTCCTGCGCGCGGATGCAGGAAGCGAAGTAGCGGAAATGGTCGACCGCCAGGGGCAGGTCCGCGGCCAGCGTTTCGCGCAGCGGCTTGCCGTTGTCCCAGGTCTCGGCATGGGCAAGCATCTCCAGGTTCGCCTCCATGCGGTCGGCGATCAGGTTCAGGATGCGCGCGCGGTCGGCCACCGAGGTGCGGCCCCAGGCGTCCTTTGCTGCATGGGCGGCATCGAGTGCAGCCTCGATGTCGTCTTTATCTGAACGTGGGATCTCGCAGAAGGCCTTGCCGGTGACCGGGGTGATGTTTTCGAAGTATCGTCCCCCGGCGGGTTCCACCCATTTGCCGCCGATGAAATTGCCGTAGCGTGCCTTGAAGGGCACATGGGTTTCCAGGTGGTGCTGTTCGAGCTTGGTCATGACGGCGTCCTTCGGGGGCAAGGGGAATCCATCCTACGCCCGTCGCCGCGGCACCACCTTCCGCGCCGCAGCATCCGCGACCTTTACACGATATTTTCTAATAGTCGCGAACGTCCACCAGAAGCAGCCACCGTGCAGAGTTCTGCGCCTTTGGCCATTCTCCCGATGACAAGGCGGTGACACCCGCGGCCCAGGGCTGGTTGTCCAGCGTGGCCAGGGCGCGTTCGTTGCCCTCGGCGTCGCGGGCGTGGAACAGGTTCACCCAGTGCAGCTCCGCGGTGAGCGATTGCGTGCGCAACGCCGAATGCACGGCGTCGCGCACGCTGGCGGGAATGTCGGCCACGCCACGCAAGCCCGGCTTGCCTGCGAACACGTCCCAGGTGTTCAAGCCGCTGTCGAAGGCACTGATGTCGACTTTGCGGTCGTCGGTGACGTACCAGCAGGCGGCGAGCAGCGGATACAGCGCCTGCCGTTCGAAATCGTCCAGCGCATCGCGGCAGGCGCGCTCGCCGTAGCCGGGATAGGACAGCTCGATGGTGCGCTCCTCGGCGACCACCACGTCGATGTCCAGATGGCCCGGTTCATCGCCGCGGCCGGCGTGCCAGGTGGCGCGGATGGCCGGGAAATCGCCATCGGTCACCAGCCAGTCTTCTTCGTCGTCTTCCAGTTCCACGTCGTGGCTGGCAAACATTTCCCGCAGGCGCGAGGCCAGGGCCGGTCCATTCATGGCGGGCTCCGTCAAGGGTTGGTCGGGGTGGTGGCATCGTCGTCATCGGGTGCGACCACGGTATAACCGCGCTTGCGCAACTCCGAGAGCGAACCATTCGGATCGATGAGGTCTTCCATCGGCAGCATGGCGAAGCTCTGCCGGTGGTTGGTGATGGCCTGGATGGCATAGGACAGCCACAACGTGCGGAGTTTCGTGAGCATGTCGCTGATGCCCAGCCGCTTGGCGATGCCGGCCTCGGCCACGGTGTTCAGGCAGATGTCCCACCGATCCTGCACCAGGTACTTGCGCAGCGCCGGCACGTCGCCGGTGGCCCAGGCGTTGGCGCGCACGGTAAGCGTGCCCAGCCGCTTGTCGATGTTGTCCAGCGTCTGGTGGAAGCATTTGACGTCGTCGAGGGTGGAGGCCTTGAACTGCTTGACGGCGGTACGCGGCTCGGCGATCTCCACCTCGTATTGCACCTGCTGCACTTCCACGCCGTGGGTCTTGGCCAGGTCGTCGACGGTGCCGGCGATGTTGGTCTTCTGGCGCAGGCCGATACCCTTCACCGCTTCGTTGTAAAGCTTCAGCGCCGCGAAGATGGGGCGGTAGTTCTCGATCTTCTTGTCCTTGCCGATGTACTCCTCCTTCAGCTTCAACCAGAGGGCGTAATCGTCGGCGGGCACGGCATCCTTGAGGTTGCCATCGTCTGGCTGGTCGCGGGCGTTGATCAGCGTCGGCAGCAGCATCAGCTTGCCGAACCAGCCGACCTTGGGCTTGAGCGACATCGATGGCGGCTGCAGCACCACTTGCGAGTTGGCCACCGCGTTCTCGACGTCGGCCGAGTGCCACTGGATGTCTCGGGGCAGGGGTGCCACCAGGCCCAGGATCCACATGGTGTGCTGGTTCTTGGTGACCTTCCACAGGCCGGGCCCCGGCTGCTGGCCCTGGACGGTGATGGCTTCCAGGTTGGTTGCCTGCTGGGGAGGCTCCTGGGCTGCCGCCGGCAAGGCGAAAACAAGGGCGAGCAGGGCAGTGGATCGAAGGCGCATGGTGCGGTCCGGCGGCAAGACCCGTCGATTGATACCACGAAACGGTGTCAACCGGTCGCGATCCCATTGGGCAACCAAAAGGTTGCGTTCAGCGATCATCCCCGGTATAGATACGCAACCGGGAGGTGGCATATGACCGAAGACACTGATCGCATCGAACGACACATCCATCTAGGCGCGCCGCGTTCGCGGGTGTGGCAAGCCTTGATCCAGCCGAAGGCATTCGGAGAATGGTTCGGGGTTGCGCTGCAGGGCGAGGTATTCATCGAGGGCGAAGCCGCCAGGGGACGCATCACGATCCCGGGTTATGAACACCTGAAATTCGAGTTCCTGGTCGACTGCATCGAGCCGGAGCGTCGTTTTGGCTTCCGCTGGCATCCGTATGCGGTGGATCCGGAAAAGAACTACGACGACGAACCCACCACGCTTGTGATGTTCGAGCTGGAAGACGCACCCGGGGGAACCTTGCTGCGCGTGGTTGAATCTGGATTCGATGCCATTCCCGTTGAACGGCGCGCCGAAGCCTTCCGCATGAACAGCCACGGATGGGAAGAGCAGATGGGGAATATCCAGCGTTATGTCGCCACGCACTAAGCCAGTGCTGCAAGGCAGCCTGCAACGATCCGCACCGGTTTTCGCCGCCCTGGGCGACGAGGCCCGGCTGCGGCTGGTGGCCCTGCTGTGCGCGGGCGGTGCGATGTCCATCGCCCAGCTCACCGAAGGCTCCCAGATCACCCGACAGGGCGTGACCAAGCACCTGCTGGTGCTGGCCGAAGCCGGGTTGGTCAATGACGCGAAGGTTGGGCGCGAAAGGATGTGGGAATTTGCACCTTCCCGCCTGGAGGAGGCGCGCCATTCGCTCGATCAAGTCGCCCGGCAGTGGGACGACGCCTTGTTGCGCCTGAAGCGAATGGTCGAAGGTTGAAACTTCGGTTCAAAAAAAAGCAGCCCCTCCGCGCCTACAGGGGACGGACGCGGAAGGGCCGGGGGAAACACTTCGAGCGCTTAGAAGTCGTAAGTCACGCCAAAACGGAAGTAGCGTGGCGTCTGATAGCTGATGACGCGCTGGTAGCTGTCCTTCACCGTGGTGGTGGTGCCATAGACCGGGTCGATCTGGTTGGCGCGCTGCTGGTTGAGCACGTTGAACACGGTGGCGTTGAACGCAAGCTTCTTGCCGGCCCACTCCGGACGGTATTCGGCCGACAGGTCGATATTCTCCTGCCAGGGATTGCGGCCCTTGTCGCCTGGCCGCGTCGGCTGGCCGTCGCAGTAGTGGTAATAGCTGCCATACCCGGACGGGTCGGTCTGCCCCGTACCGTAGAGCCCAAGGCATTCGCGCGGCGTGCCCGAGGCCACCGTGACGTTGGCCGATAGCATCCACTCCGCGGCCACCTGGTAGGAACCATAGAACTTGATCACGTGCTTGCGATCGTTGGCGAGGTAGCCGTTGGCGTATTCCATCAGCGTTTCGTAGTCCCAGTCGCGAGACGCGGACACGCTGCCCTGGCCGACGTCCGAGCGCACCTGGCCCTCGGTATTTCCATAGCTGCGCGAGTACAGGTAGTCGATCTTCCCGCTCCAGGTACCGTCGAAGGGGTGCGACAGATAGGTGTCCACGCCGTAGTAGTTGCGCTTGAGATGGCTGAAGCCGAAGTCCTTGTTGGTGACGGTGACGTTGGTGTAGCCGCCGTCAGCGGTCTTGAGCTGGTAGACGTTGGCGCGGCCGGGATTGGAGAGGTAGCAACTGCCGATCGTGACGTTGGCAAGGTCCGCGCCCTGGGCTTCGGCGGCACGGCTGATCGCGCCGTTGTCGCAAACGTCATCCAGCGCGTTGTTCAGGTGCCGAACGGTGGCCTTCATGCCCCACACGTAGGTGTCGCTTAGCTGCTTGTCGAAGCCGAGGATGAATTCGTCTTGCGATTCGGAATGGATGTTCTTGGCCGACACCGTCTTCGGATCAGGCGCCTGGCCATATTCCCCATTGGGGGACACGCCGCCACCCGTGGCGGAGGCGACCGGGGTAAGGCCGGTGGGCGTGCCATCGGCGGCGATGCCGGTATAAGTGAAGTACTGGTTCACGGCAAGCGAGCCTGAGGCCGTGCGCAAGGCGACGCTGGCCGGCATGGCCAGGAAATAGCGGCCGGCGTTGCCGTAGACCTTCAGCGAAGAATCGCCGTTCACGTCCCAGCTGAAGCCCAGGCGGGGTGCCCATTGCGGTTTGGTCAGGCGCAGGTACGCCACGCCGAACGGGTTGTAGTTGGTGAATTGGTCATTGCGCACACCCAGCGAAAGCAACAGGCGGTCATTGACCTGCCAGTTGTCCTCCAGATATTGGGCGCGCTGCTTCACTGCCACCGTGGCCAGCGTGTTGTAGTGGCGGATGTAGACGTAGTAACCGGTCTGGCCGCCCGGGTAGTTGCCCGGCATGCCCACATAGGGGTTGTCGCTGATGTTCTTGTTGGCATCGCCGTGGGCATACCAAAGCTCGTAGCCGTCGCCACCGATGGTGGTGCCGTCCTGGATGTCCTTCGAATCCTGGTTGTCGATGCCCGCGGTGATCGAGTGGTCGCCCAGCTTGTAGTTCAAGTCCACGCGCAGGTTGCGGTTGCTCGACTTGTGGTCGGGATTGTCCACGGTGTCGAGGGTCTGGCCGTTGGTGATGACGCGGCCGCCGGTCAGGGCCGGGTTCTGCTGGTCGGCTCCGCCGATGAAGGGACCGGTGACGCCCGAATCGATCGGCTCGTTGTAGTAGCTGATCTTGGACTTGCCGTACATCGCGGTCAGAGTGAGGTTGTCGGTGATGTAGCTGGTGAACTTGCCCACCCAGATCCGCGCGCTGGTCTTGAGCGTCTCATCGCCGCTGGCGTAATCGCCGTTGGACAGCGTGTCGTAGTCGTAGTTGTACTTCGAGCCCGTGGAGCGATGGGTCTGCGACAGGCCGGTGAGTTCCAGGATGTTGCTCTGGTTGATGTTCCAGTTGAGCTTTACGTAGCCTTTCGGGTCTTCGTAGCGGTACTGGGTGTCGTACGGACTGTTGCGCGAGCCCACGGTGTTCCCTTCGGTGCGCTGCGCCTCAACCGCTGCGAAGATAAACAGCTTGTCCTTGATCAGCGGGCCGCCGGCATAGCCATCGACCGTGGTCACCCACTGCTTGTTCTGCGCGTTGCGCTGGAAGATCGTGCCTTTCTCATCGCCACCATGCAGGTACCGAATGTCGCGTGCGTCGCTTTGTGCAAACGCCGGTGCCCATAGCACCTGCGCGCCGGCGTGCCACTCGTTCGTGCCGCTCTTGCCGACCTGGCTGATCACGCCGCCGTCGGATCGGCCGTAAGCCGCCGAATAGCCGCCGCTAAGCACTTCCTGCTGGTCGATCGCGCCATAGGGCAGGGAAATGCCGCCGAAGCCACTCAGGGGATCGGTGGTGTTCAGGCCGTTCACGTAATAAGCGTTCTCGGTCACCGAGGAACCGGCAAATGAGACGACCGAGCCACCGAGGGCGTTCTTGAAATAGGTGCTGCCCGGCACGGTGCCGGGGGCGAGCAGGGCCACCGCTTCGGCGCTGCGGCCCAGCGGCAGCTTGGCCAGGTCCTGCGAAGTGATGATGGTGCTGGAGCTGACGCTGGTGACGTCGATCTTGGGCAGCGCGGCGGCCGATACCGTGACCGCTGACAGATCCTGTGCACCGGTATTGGATGGCGCGCTGCTGGCGAAGGAAACGTCGGTGGCGATACCCACGCGCAGGGTGACGTTGTCGCGCGAATCCACAGTGTTGCCGTCGACCCGCAGGGACACCTTGTAGGTAGTCAGGGGCAGGGCGTCGGCCACGTAGCGTCCCTTGGCGTCGACCGGCACTTCGCGGACCAAGCCGTTGGCGCCTTCGATCAGGACGGTTTCGTTCGCGGCGAGGGGCGCCTGGCCGGAGATGCGGCCCGAAGTGGCCTGCGCGTGGATCGCGCCGCTGAAGGAGGCCGCCAGGGCTGCGGCGAGCAGGGTTTTACGAAGAGCTGCGTTGCGATATCCGGTGGTCGCGTACATGGGCGTTTTTCCAGGGGAAGGTTATCGGGGCGAGCTAGGGGTGAGGCGCGGGCGCAAAAACCAAGGCGGGCGTGGATCGCTCATTCGTCATGTGATGGCCAATGCGAGTCCCCCTCGACGGCATCTTGGAAGCCGTGGACGCCGCACCCCGTTGTGTGGCGTTTTGAGGATATTTGCAGATATGTGGAGTCTAGTCCACTGGAATATTTCGATTTTCGTCATAGCTTTGTCACGAGCTGTCGCTAGTCAAACTGAATAAGGGGGGAAATTGGGGTGTTGCACGGCCTGAGGCCGTTCCTCGTGGCAATTTGTGCGCAAGCGCTAGTGCCAATATTCAGCACATTCGTCGCCGATGGTGCCCGCGGCATGCTTCAGGCCGTTGACGGCCGAGGCGGTTGGTTGGCCCTTGCTCGTCCACTTGTGCTTGACTAGCGGTCTTACAAAGCGACGGGGCAATGCATGATGGCGAGCGTGGGCAAGGGCTGGATGTGGCTGGGCGCGTTGGTGCTGGCCGGTGTAGCCGGGACCTCACTGGCCGCGGCTGACACCAGCTTTGCCAGGGTCGAAGGCCTGAACCTCAATAGCTTTGTCCGCCAGGGGAACGTCGCCGCGCATATCCTGCTGCGCAACGGAAGCGACCCGCGGCTTATCGTGGCCTTCCCGGCGGGCAACAGCGGCGTGGGCTTGTGGTTCAAAACCCTGGGCAAGCCGGCGGAGTGGTCAATGCCTGCTCGCGCCACCCCAGTCGCACTCAATGACGCCAAGGGCCGTCCGCTGCACGGCGTCAGCTTCCAGGCCAGCATCCGGACCGACCAACTGGCGCCCAAGCAAGCGGTGCTCTCCAGCGTGCGCGTGCTGCGCGATTACCAGGGCCTGGGGACGCAGCCGGCGGAAGTGCTGGCCACGCCTGTGATGCAGGGCGATTCGATCACCTGGTCGCGTGACCGCCTGGACGGCGCACCGGGTTATTCCCTGGCGGTGAAAGTGGTGCACGGCTCCCTTCGCGATGGCTCCTTTGTCGCTGGCCCCGACGGCGTGGTCACGTTGGCGTTTACGGCCTTGACCGGCGAGCCGCCGTTAACCCCCGTGTCCGGCAACGCGTTGCTCAACGATCGCGCGCTGCCCGATGCCGGCGCGCGTGCGGCGCTTGAATACCTGAGCTACAAGGAAAAATACCTCGCTGGCTCCTGGCGCTTCGACACCTATTTCGGCCGCGATACGTTGATGTCGGTGCGGCTTTTGATGCCGGCGCTGCAGCCGGCCGCGGTGGAAACCGGCCTGCGCTCGGTGCTTGAGCGCCTGTCGCCGCAGGGTGAGGTGGCGCACGAGGAAGATATCGGCGAATTTGCCATCATCGACCATCGCAAGCAGGGCGATACCGCGTCCACTGCGCCCGTGTACGACTACAAAATGATCGATAGCGACTACCTGTTCGTGCCGGTGGCGCGCGCGTGGTTGCTGGACGATGCGCGTGGCCGCGCGCGGGCGAAGGCGTTCCTTGCCGGTACCCTGGGCAGCGAGCGACTCGGCGACGCGATGATGCGCAACATCCGCTTCATTGCCGCGCAGGCCCAACCCTTTGCGAAGTCGCCGATCAAGGCGAATCTGGTGAGTCTGAAGCCGGGCGTTCCCGTGGGCGAATGGCGTGACAGCAACGATGGTCTGGGCGGCGGCCGCTATCCCTACGACGTCAATGCGATCTTAGTGCCCGAGGCCCTGGCCTCGGCCGGCGAGCTGTACCGCAGCGGGCTGCTCGCTCCCTACATCAAGCCGGAAGACAAGGCCGTGCTGTCGAGCCTGACCTCGATGGCCCAGGTATGGCGGACGCACGCCGCGCCGCTGTTCGTGGCCCACATCGATGCCGCTGCGGCCAGGAAGGCGATCGAAGCCTATGCCAATAAGGCCGATGTGCCGGCAACCCCTGCGTTGGCCGCGGTGGATGCAAAAGGCATCACCTTCCACGCCTTGTCGCTGGACGCGCAGGGCAACCCGGTCGCCGTGCAAAACAGCGATGAGGGCTTTGCGCTTTTGTTTGGTAAGCCCTCTGGCGACCAGCTCGATACCATGGCGGCGGTTATCAATCGACCGTTCCCAGCGGGCCTGATGACGCCAGTGGGCATGCTGGTGGCCAATCCGGCGTTCGCCGCGGACGACGTGCAATCGCGCTTCGGGCCGGGCGCTTACCATGGCACGGTGATCTGGTCGTGGCAGCAGGCACTGACGGCGGCGGGCCTGGCACGCCAGCTCGAGCGCAACGATATCCCCGCCGCCACGCGTAGCCATTTGCGCGCTGCGCAAACTTGCCTGTGGAAAGCCATCGACGCGACGGGGAGTGTGCAAAGTTCCGAACTTTGGTCCTGGCGCCATGCGCAGGGCAAGTACCAGGTGGCTGCCTTCGGTGCCAGCGGCGCGGATGCCGATGAGTCCAACGCCGCCCAGCTATGGAGCACGGTGTTCCTTGCCATACCCAGGCCAGCAGCCGAACCCGGAGTGGATTGCCCGGGTTGAATTTTCCCTTCCCGCGGATGCATGGCATCGCTATGCTCGCGCAGTACCCAAGGTAGGATGGCCGTGCGCGAACTGTATCCAGAGATCCAACCGTATCGCACCTTCAGGCTGCGCGCCGACGACATCCACGAATTACATGTGGAGGAATGCGGCAACCCCGATGGCTTGCCGGTGCTGTTCGTGCATGGAGGGCCCGGGGCTGGCGTATCGCCCAATCACCGCCGCTATTTCGACCCGGCGCGTTACCGCATCGTGCTGTTCGACCAGCGTGGGGCCGGCAAGTCCACGCCTCATGCGGAGATGCACGACAACACCACCGCCCATCTGGTCGCTGATATGGAAACGATCCGCGGGCATCTTGGTATTTCCCGCTGGGTGGTATTCGGTGGCTCCTGGGGCTCGACGCTGTCGCTGGCCTATGCGCAGGCTCATCCCGATCGCGTGCTCGGCCTGGTGCTGCGCGGCATTTTTCTTGGCCGCCCAGGCGAAGTGCGCTGGTTCAACGAGCTCGACGGCGGCGCGAACTGGATTTTCCCCGAGCGCTGGGAGACGTACCTGGCGCATATTCCCGAGGCCGAGCGCGGCAACATGATCGATGCCTACTGGCGACGGCTGGACAGCGACGACGAAGCCGTGCGCCTGGCCGCGGCCAAGGCCTGGGGCTATTGGGAGGGCGGCAGCACCACGCTCGTGCACGATCCGATGGAAGCCGGCCACTTCGAGGAGCCTCGGGTGTCGCTTAGCGTCGCCCGTGCCGAGGCACACTATTTTCGCCACAAGTTGTTCCTGGAACCCAATCAGCTACTGCGCGACATCGACCGCATCCGCCATATTCCCGCCACCATCGTGCATGGCCGCTACGACATCATCTGCCCGATGAAGAGCGCCTATGACCTGGCGCAGGCGTGGCCGGAAGCAACCTTGCGTGTGGTGCTGGCCGGTCATAGCGCGGGGGATCCCGCCATCGTCGATGCGCTGGTGGAAGCCACCGACGCGCTGGCCGGGCGCCTGGGTTAATTCGATGTCGTCGCTTTCGGCGTGGATCATCGTGGCCCTGGCCACGGCCGGTGTGATTATCCGCCCGTTCAAATGGCCTGAGGCCATTTGGGCGGTGGGCGGCGCGGTGCTGGTGATCGCGCTCGGTCTGATTCCGCTTGCCGCCGGTGGCACGGCGGTGATGAAGGGCATGGATGTCTATCTTTTCCTGACCGGCATGATGCTGCTGTCCGAAGTGGGGCGGCGTGAAGGGTTGTTCGATTGGATTGCGGCATTCGCCGTGAACCACGCGCAGGGTTCGCCGCGCCGACTGTTCATCCTGGTGTATTTGGCGGGCGTGATAACCACCACGTTCCTGTCCAACGATGCGACGGCGGTAGTGCTTACGCCTGCGGTGTTCGCCGTGGCGCGACGTGCGGGCGCAGAGCCCCTGCCGCTTCTTTTTATCTGCGCCTTCATCGCCAACGCCGCCAGCTTCGTGCTGCCGATTTCCAACCCCGCCAACATCGTGCTTTATGGCAGTCACGTGCCGCCGTTGGGAACATGGCTGAAGACCTTCGGCGTGGCCTCGGTGGTGTCGATCGTGGTGACCTTCGTATGTCTCTACGCCACGCAGCGCTCAAAGCTTGCCGGCGTCTGCGAGGCGAAGGTCGACGTTCCCCGCTTGTCGGGCAACGGCAGGCTCGCCCTGGCAGGCACCGTGGCTACCGCCATTGTGTTGATGGTGGTGTCCGCCTTTGACGGCGCGCTGGGGTTACCTACGGCTGCGATGGGCTTGCTGGTGGCTTCGATGGTTTGCCTGCGCAAACGCGAAAGCCCCGCGGCCATGATGGGTCAGATGTCCTGGAGCGTGCTGCCCCTGGTGGCGGGCTTGTTCGTGCTGGTGGAAACACTCATCCATACCGGCGTGATCGACGCGCTTGCACGGGGTATCCATGGCGTTGCGGGTCACAGTGATACCACTGCAGCCTGGTTCGCCGCCACGGCCACGGCGATTGCGAGCAACCTCGCCAACAATTTGCCAGTGGGGCTGGTGGCCAGCGCCACCCTGGCCAAGGCGCAGGTATCGCAACACGTAGTAGATGCAACGCTGGTGGGCGTGGATCTTGGTCCGAATCTGTCCATCACCGGCTCGCTCGCCACCATCCTCTGGCTCAATGCCATTCGCCGTGAAGGCGCGGACGTCGGATTCATTGTGTTTTTGAAAGTGGGCGTCGTAGTGATGGTGCCGGCATTGGTGCTTTCGGTTTGGGCGCTGTTGGTGGTGTGAAGTTGAGGGGTTCGGCGGAGAGAGTTGCCTCGCGAGCGATTCGCGATGGTGGCTTGTCGCCAACTTGGCGAGCATGGCCTTTTGAAGGACACGCTCCCTATGCTTGGCAATATCGCTTTCAAACACTTAGTGACCTCCGTTGAATACGCCGCGAGGGCGGCCCGCACGCTGGCTGGTGCAGTGCGGCGCAGTTCCTTGGCCGCTGCTTTGAAGAATGTCTGCAATCTGCTGACGAACCACCCTGCTTCATCAACTCCGCGAAGTGGCCCGGATGACTGCTCTGCCGCCGCCGCCAGCCCAGGCCCGGCTCCTGCTGATGGAACGAATCCGAGCCTCGGCGCGCAGGCGCTTTCGGCCGTCATCGATCATCATGTGCTGCGTCGGTCCGGACATCTTTCGCCACTTGACCAAGTACGTCTGGCTAGCGTCAACAAACTCAGTCGCGAACAACTGTCCCACTCGTTGGCTATCGAGAAGGAACGCTGGGAAAGCCATGAACTGGCTGAAAAGGCGAAAACGATATGTTCCATAGAACGTTTTCTCGAGTTCCATAAAACCGTGGGATCTTTGAGGCCTGAATGCCAAAACGAGCCGCTTAATGTACTCGGACGGCGAATTCACAATCTGCCTTGGGTAGATCAATACTTGGCGATCGTGCGCTTCAAGGAAGCCGTCGAGCGGCTCCCGGATGAGCATCGGCATGGTCTTCTCGGCATGTATATGGTCGCAGAATCAGGAGATATTCATGCTTTTTCGCAATGGAAGGTTCAGTCAACTAACGCCGTCATACAGGAAGTACTAAAAACCGACGCCAGATATAGTCAGTCTGCGCGGCGTGCCCTCGAGGAGCGTTTCGGTCTGACAGGAGACGCCAAATACATGACGACGGGCGAATACGAGAGCAAGTGCGACAAGGAGAGCGGCGGTTTGACGGAAAACGCTTCCAGAAGACGAGTGGAAACGGCCGTACGGGAGCGGTCCGCCCGCGATCTTCTAAAAACAGGAGTTTCTCCAGCGGAGACTTTGCGGAAGCTTGACCTGGGTAACTATAAAGTCGAATACAAGTGGAACGAAGTTTGGCGGCGTTATGAAGAAGACGTAGAAAGTTTTGGGGCGTGTAACTGGTGGAAATGGGAGCTCGAAGAGTTCTACGTCGATGCATTTTCTCTCGGGCTGGCCAAGCTGGAAATGATAACGGGCAAGATCGACTACCTTACTGTCGCGGATCAGCACGGAATTCGCGGTGAAAAAGCCCGGCAGGAAATGGCCGATTACTATAAGAAAGCTCATAGCGAGCCGTTGGCGCAGCCTGCCCTGGATGATTTGCTTGCCGGTCAGACGTACGACGCCGTTGCTCGAAATCACGGCATTACTTCCGATGGGTTAATTAGTCGCATGGAGGAAGCGGCTGAGATCATAAGCTGGCGGGCATAGGGCTAACCGATTGGAAACCGTGGATCTTGGGTCCGAATCTGTCCATCATCGGATCGCTCGCCACGATCCTTTGACTCAATGCCATCTGTTGTGAAGGAAAAGACGTTGGATTTGCGTTACTGCAGGCTTTCAATGAGTCATTACGGTAGTGAGTGGTTGAGGCGCTGGCTTGAAGAAGTACCCGGCGGTCAACCCTGCAAATAGCGCATCAATGATGCCTAGACTTGCGGAAGCGGGGACATGTGCGGCGTCCTGCGATCACTGCAACCTGATGAAATCGACAAACGCGCGAAGGGGCGCCGGCAGATGGCGGCGTCCCGGGTAGTAGAGAAATGGGCCGGTGAACGTTTGCCACCATGGCTCCAGGATGGGTTCCAGCGCGCCGCTGTCGAGATGGGGACGCAACCACTCCTCGAACAGATGGATCACACCCAGGCCGCCGACGGCCGTTTCAACGGCCAAGTCCACCGCGGCGCCCAGGCGAACGATCAGCGGGCCCGTGGGATCGACACGCACGATCTCGCCGGCCTTTTCAAACTCCCAGGTGGGCATGGCTCCGCTGGCAAATTGGCCGCGGAGGCACGCATGGTCAAGCAAATCACGCGGGTGTTTCGGGCGACCTCTTTCATTGAGGTAGCCCGGTGACGCGGCGGTCGCGAAGCGTTGGAGACGCGGGCCGATAGGCACGGCGATCATGTCTTGCTCGAGGCGTTCGTCGTATCGGATGCCGGCATCGCAACCGGCGGCGAGCATGTCGACGAAGCTGTCCTCCACGATCACTTCCAGCCTGATCTCGGGGTAGGCCTTGAGGAACGGCGTGACGATCGAAGGGAGCACCAGGCGGGCGACGGTGGCGGGTACATTGAGCTTGAGCGTGCCCGTTGGCCGGTCGCGGAAACTGTTGACGACGTCCAGCGCCGCTTCCACTTCACCGAGGGCCGGCACGAGCCGCTCGGCCAGACGCGCGCCAGCTTCCGTCGGCAGCACGCTGCGGGTCGTGCGATTGAGCAGGCGGACGCCAAGACGCGTTTCCAGGCGCCGGACGGCCTCGCTCATGCTCGATGCGGATGCACCGCTAGCACGGGCGCCTTCGCGAAAGCCTCCCGCCCGAACCACCGCGATGAATGCAAAGAGGTCCTGGAATTCTGTCGCCATTGTTCGATATTCCGCACAAGCTGTGCTGATTCAAGCGGATTATCGTGCAATCGGGAAGTGCCTATAGTCCACCCCTGGCGATATTCCGACCGCATTTTCCAGGAGGCTCCATGACCAACCTTAAGAAATCGGGGACTTTCCCGCTGGGCGACCGCACCGTGACCCGGCTGGGTTACGGCGCCATGCAACTGGCGGGTCCCCACGTGTTCGGACCGCCGAAAGACCACAAGGCGGCGCTTGCGGTGCTTCGCGAGGCGGTGGCCGCGGGCGTAGATCACATCGACACCAGCGACTTCTATGGCCCTCACATCACCAACCAGCTGATCCGCGAAGCCCTGCACCCCTATGCGCAGAACCTGGCGATCGTGACCAAGGTTGGCGCGAAGCGTGGTGCCGATGCGTCGTGGAATCCGGCGCAGAGCCCCGCTGAACTCACCAGCGCGGTGCATGACAATCTGCGCAACCTCGGCGTGGATGTGCTCGATGTGGTCAATCTGCGCCTCATGGGGGATGTGCAAAAGCCCAGCGAGGGATCGATTGAGCCACAATTCACGGCGCTCGCAGAGCTTCAGAAGAAAGGATTGATACGGCACCTGGGGCTTAGCAACGCGACCTCCGAGCAGGTGGCGGAAGCGCAGCGCATCGCCGACGTGGTCTGCGTGCAGAACCACTACAACCTTGTGCATCGCCATGACGACGCGCTGATCGACGAGCTTGGCCAGAAGGGCATTGCTTACGTTCCCTTCTTCCCGCTCGGTGGCTTTAGCCCGCTGCAGTCCGGGACCCTGTCCACCGTCGCGCAAAGGCTCGGCGCCACGCCCATGCAGGTTGCTCTTGCATGGCTGCTTGCGCGCGCACCCAACATCCTGCTGATTCCCGGCACATCGTCATCCGGGCACCTGAAGGAAAACCTGGCGGCCGCCGAGCTGGTGATTGGGGGCGATGTCCTGGCGGAGCTGGAAGACATCGGTCAGAAGCACTGAGAGATGCCTGGGCCGTCCTGGGTCCGGTTGTCGCGGTGACGGTGGTAGTGAGCCTGTCGCCACGGCGGCGAGCTCCGCTAAGCTCCACGGTAACCTCTCCAGCCCCAAGTAGCCTCATGACCAGTCTGACCACGTCTTCGGGATTACTTGGCGACACCGTGGCGCGCGACTACAGCAGGAAGCTGAAGCTCTTCAACGCGTTCGCCGCACCGGAGCTTCGCCAGGCCATCCGGGGCCTGGCGCTGACGCCGGGCATGCGGGTGCTGGACGCTGGCTGTGGCACCGGCGAAGCACTGGCATGGCTTGCCGCTGAGGTGGCTCCCGGCGGCGCAGTCATAGGCATGGACCTGGCGACATCCCATGTCCGGGCGGCCCGCAGTGTTACTCCGGAAGACCAGGCGCTGGTACTCCAGGCGAGCCTGCTGGAGGCGCCCATGGCGCCGGCCAGTTTCGACTTGGCCTGGTCGGTCAACGTCATCAATCACCTGCGCTCTCCGTCGGCAGGTATCGATGCCCTGGGTTTGCTGCTTCGTCCGGGTGGCCGTATCGCGCTGGGGCAGAGTTCGCTGCTGCCGGACATGTATTTTGCCTGGGACTCAAGGCTCGAGCGCCTGGTCAATGAGGCTGTGCGCCAGTACTACCGCGACAGATACCAACTCGACGAGCGCGACCTGACGGCTGTTCGCGCCATCCTTGGCCTCTTGCGCAAGGCCGGGTTCCAGCACGTGAGTGCACGCACCTTCATGATCGAACGGATAGCACCCTTGCGGGCAGAGGATGATGCCTATCTTGTGGAAACGATCTTCCGGGACACCTGGGGATCCCGGTTGGAGCCCTATCTGGCAAGGAACGACTACGAGGAAGTGGTGCGTCTATGCGATCCGGCCCATCCAGATTTTGCCTTGCGCCGCCCTGATTTTCATTTCCTCCAGAGCTTCACACTGGTGGTCGGCACGACGCCTGTATCAACCGCTTAACAGTGGCAACAGACGTTCGGATATAGAAGAATCAAATATCTAATGTCCTGGCATCAACCGCTGTGAGCGACACAAACACCATCTTCGACAGGCTCCGTTCCCGCCTGCAGGGAATTGCCTACAACATGCTCGGCTCGGTGGCCGATGCCGAAGATGTTGTCCAGGATGTCTGGCTCCGCTGGCACGGGGCGGAACACTCCGCCATCAACAACACCGAAGCCTGGCTGGTAACAGCGACCACGCGCACCTCGATCGACCGGCTGCGGGCGTTGAAGGCGCGCCGGGAGAGCTATGTCGGCATCTGGCTTCCAGAACCTGTCCTTACCGATGGTCCAGCAACGCCTGAGCAGATCCAGGAGCGATTGAGCGATGTTTCGGTGGCTCTTTTGTCGCTGCTTGAGCAGCTTTCGCCCGAATCCCGGGCTGCCTTCCTGCTTCGCGAAGTATTCGACATCGACTACCCGCAGATCGCCCAGGTCATCGATAAGGGCGAGGCCGCCTGCCGGCAGATTGTCCATCGCGCGAAAGTGCAACTGGGCGTCGGCCAGCCACGCTATGCGGTATCCCGAGAATCCCACCTGCGGACGGTGAAGAGCTTCGCACAGGCGCTGGCCAAGGGCGATTTCCGGATCATGAAATCGCTACTGGCCGATGATGCCCAGTTGCTGGGAGACGGCGGCGGGATGATCCAGAGCTTTCCCCGGCCCATGGTCGGTGCCCAGCGCATCGCCCAGCTTTTCTACGCTTCGAACCTTCGTTACAAAACCTCGATGCGTGTCGACCTGGCATCGATCAACGGACAACCGGCGGTGCTTCGCTATATCAACGATCACCTGGAATCGGCCCAGGCCTTCGAGACCGAAGGCGATCGCATCGTGCGCGTCCTTGTCCAACGCAATCCCGACAAGCTCGCCGGGATCGCGTCGGTGATGGGCGCCAAGCTGTTCGCTTCGCAATAAGACCACGCCCGGAGCATCAAGGAACGGGTGTCAGCAGGGGAGCCCCGTGTTCCTTCAGCATGACGACAACGAACTTTGCAGGCTGGGTGGAACTGGCGTTGCGCCCGATGGTGTGAATGTCGCTTGGGCCTTCGTAGAAGGTCTGTCCAGCCGTCAGGGTAACCGGCGTTCCGCCCTTGACGCCCATGACGATGGATCCTTCCAGTACATAGATGAAGGCGTCGGCGTTATGGCGATGCACGGGATCGACCGTGCCCGGCGGATACTCCACCGTGAACATGATCACTTCCTTGCCGGGGTAGTTGCTCAGCGCCTTGGTCATGAGTGGCGCCACGACCGCCTGGAGCGGTGCCTGCTGTGCAACGGCGGTTCCGGCAAGCAGTACGGACAGCGTCGCCAGCGGTCTGAAGATGCGCATGGTTTTTTCCTCAGGAAAGTCCGGCCTTCTCAAGGCCGTATGCCTTGTCGAACGTACCGGGAACCGCGCGAAAGCCCACATTGATCCGGTTCCACGCATTGATGGCCATGATGATGAAAGTGAGGTCCGACAGTTCCTTTTCGGACAACTGCGTGCGGACGTGTTCGTAGATGTCATCGGTTACACCCTCGGCAGGGAGATGCGTGAGGGTTTCCGTCCAGGCCAGCGCGGCGCGTTCGCGGGGACTGAACAGCGTGGATTCGCGCCAGGCCGCCAAATGATGAAGCCTGAGCGGCCGTTCGCCGTGCAACGTGGCTTCCTTGACATGCATGTCAAGGCAGAACGAGCAGCCGTTGATCTGCGATGCCCTGATATTGACCATGTCGTGGATGGATTCCTCGATCGAGGATTTCCGGAGGGCATTGCTGAAGACAATGAACTTCTGGACCGGATCGGGGGATTGCTTCTGGTAGTCGATGCGCTGGGTCATGGTGAATCCTGATTGTGTCGGTGCTCGACACGAAGCCTAGATAGGCCCAGGAATGTCCGGTAGATCCGCGCGAGGGCTCATCGTGTTGCCCACCAGGCATCAATGCATTGCGCGGTTCTCAGTCGTTGTCACAAACGCCAGGGCCCATACGACTAGGGGGTATGGAGGTAGCCCATCATGATCGAAGATCCACGCGACAAGCGGCCTGGCGATGCCGCCGATCCCCTTGCGTCTAGTTTTACCTCAAGTTATTCAGGTGTCGTGGCGTTTATCGCCGTGGCCATGGAAGGCAGCTTCGCCCGTGCCGCCGATCGGTTGGGTATCGGGCGGTCGGCGGTGAGCCGGAGCGTGCAGAAACTGGAAGCTCAGCTCGACACGCGGCTTTTCCTGAGGACAACCCGAAGCACGTCGCTTACCCGCGAAGGGGAATTGTTCTATGAGAACTGCCATCCGGGTGTCCAGAAGATTGTCCAGGCCCTGGAAGACATGCGCGAACTTCGGTCGGGGCCGCCGCGCGGGCCGCTTCGCATCAGCGCCACGGTAGGTTTCGGACGCCAGGTCGTTGCGCCCTTGTTGACCGGCTTTCGTGCCCGCTACCCCGGCATTGCAATCGATCTTGTGCTGGACGATCGGATGACCGATTTCACTACCGATCGCGTGGATGTCGCTTTTCGTGACGGCCGGCTGGAGGACAGCCAGATCGTTGCCAAGCAACTGATCCCCATGCAGATGGTGGTCTGCGCTTCGCCAAGGTATATCGCCAGCCATGGCCAGCCGCGGCGTATCGAGGACCTGTCCCGTCACGCATGCATTGCCTTCCGCGCAGCGACAGGACGCGTCGCCGACTGGGAGTTCAAGGTTGGGGGTCGGAAACAGACCTTGGCGCCTTCCTCCAGCCTGACACTCAATGATCCGGGCCTGGTACTACAAAGTGTGCTGGACGGTGCTGGAATCGCGCAGATGGGCGCCTACCAAGTGTGCGGGCATTTGCGCGAGGGGAGGCTGGTAGCGTGCCTGGCCCAGCATGCGCCGGATGATCGGGGCCACTACCTGTGCTACCTGAGCCGGCAACATATGCCGGGCCGCATTCGCGTTTTCATCGATTACATGACCGAAGCGGTGCGGGCGCTTGATCTTCAGTATATCGAGGGTCTGTCCCCGGCCAGCGAATTGATGCGCCGCGGGCAACACGGTGGGCACGCAGCCGCACCTACCGGCGGGCTGCTGCCACACCTAGCATGACCCCGTGACAGGCCATCCCCATTCACGCCATGAGAGGTGTCCCATGAAAATCGTCGTTATCGGCGGTACTGGCCTTATCGGCAGCAAGGTGGTCGACAGGCTTCGCAAGCGGGGTCACGAGGTCGTTGGCGCTTCGCCGTCTTCGGGCGTCAATACACTCACCGGCGAAGGCCTGGGCGATGCCCTGGCAAAAACCGAGGTCGTCATCGACCTGGCCAATTCGCCTTCCTTTGAAGACCAGCCCGTGATGGATTTCTTCCAGACATCGGGCAGGAATCTTTCCGCCGCCGAGAACAAGGCCGGCGTGAAGCATCACGTCGCATTATCGGTCGTTGGCGCCGACCGCCTTCCCACGAGCGGATACCTGCGTGCAAAAGTCGCCCAGGAAAAACTCATCCGGGAATCGGGCATACCCTTTACGATCGTGCGCTCGACACAGTTCTTCGAATTCCTTCCCGGCATCGTGAAGTCCGCATCGAACGGGAACCAGGTGCGCGTATCCACCGGCCTGTTGCAGCCCATTGCCTCGGAAGATGTTGCCGATGCGGTAACCGACTCCGCGCTCGGCGCTCCGGTCAATGGCATCGTCGAGATCGCCGGGCCCGACAAGGTCAGCCTCGCCGCGCTGGTAGGACAGTTTCTGTCCGCGATGCACGATCCGCATGAAGTATTGGCGGATGCCAGTGCGCCTTACTTCGGCGCGGTTCTCGAAAAGAACTCGCTTGTTCCATGGGGTGACGCGCGGCTGGGTGCGGTCAATTTCCCATCCTGGTTCACCCAATCGGGGTTGGCTCCTGCCTGAGGGTCGCGTCGATGCCCACGGCATCCATGCTCGACAAATACCATGGCGCGGATTTCCATCCGCTCTACACGGCCGTGGTGCGCGTCAGTGGAGGCGCGGCGCGGCATGGGCGAGCATCGGGCGTGGTCCAGTCCGATGACGGGAAACTCGACCTGAAGCTCAGGATGCCCCGCGAGCTTGGGGGGTGCGGTGACGGAACGAATCCGGAGCAACTTTTCGCGGCCAGCTACGCTGCCTGCTTTCACGGTGCGTTGAGCCTGCTGGCGATCCGCGCGAATGTGCCCATTGCCGATGCCATGGTTTCAGCTTCCATCACCTTTGGAAGGGACCCGGTCGATGGCCTGTTTGCCCTGGTCGCCGACATCCGCATCAGCCTGCCGGACGTCGACAGGGCCGTCGCCGAGGAACTGGTCCGAAATACCGAGCGCATCTGTCCCTACGCCAAGATGGCCAGGGGTGGGATCGAATGCATCGTTTCGCTGGAGCCTTGAACCTACGCATTTTTACGCCATTTTTTGTTGACCCTGCCAGCGTGGCGGGCGTACGATCCTCGCGCCGTCCAACTGGCCGGCCTTACTCCCAAGTGGAACCCATGGATAGTTATCCGAGTCGACAGGCGGTCACGAACACCTCGTTCGCGATCGCCCTTCAAGTGAATGTCCGCGCCCAGGGCGCGGGCGGGTCGCCTCGCGCATAACCCGCTCGCCTTTAGGCCGCGGCCTGGAGGTGAGCCATGTTCAAGATCTTCCTTTCCCTGGTGGCATTCGCCACTACCGCGCCTGCCGTCAGCCGCATCACCGTGCCGGCAAGCCGGGGGTCGCGTAGCGACGGGCTGCGTCGCAGCGGCTTGTACTGCGTATGGCGGCGCGATGCTTCATCTGGAGCATTGCTCCGCCACTGGTGCACGGACGACTAAGTCGCGGGCACGGTAAAAGGTACACGGAACACATATTTTCCGGATCCGATGGTGACATGGGTGCCGTGGCCGTCATGGGTTACGGCACCCGCTCCTTCAATCGCGCCAAGCGCCTTGCCACCCTCGGTCACCGTCGATGCGTCGGGAGAGGGAATGACCACATGGGCGGTGGTGTTCACGGGAACCGTGACATCCAGTTCCAGTATCCCGGCATCCACGCGCCAGGCGGTAACGATGTCGCCATAGGGCGAATCAAGCTTGCCGCCGCCAGAGGTAAGCCCACCGCCGATGCGCGGCGCCATGGTGATGCTGCGGTAACCCGGCGACGCGGGCGCGATGCCGGCGATGTTGCGATACATCCAGTCGCCGACGGCGCCGTAGGCGTAGTGATTGAATGAATTCATCTCCACGTCGCCGAACGTGCCGTCGGGCTTGATGGAATTCCAGCGCTCCCACATCGTGGTGGCGCCGTTGGCTACCTCGTAGCCCCAGGAGGGATAGTCGCGGTTAAGCAGCAGGCGATAGGCCAGGTCGTCGTGGCCGCTGGCCGAGAGCGCCCGCAACAGCCATGGCGTACCGAGGAAGCCGGTGGACAGATGGTCATGGCGTGCGGCCACGGCTCGCGCCAGTGCGTCGCCGACTTCCGACGGTTCGATCAGCCCCATGCCGATGGCCATGGCGTAGCCTGTCTGGCTGTTGCTGCCGAGGGTGCCGTTACCATGCAGGTAGTGCTGCCTGAAGAGGCCGCGCAGCCGATTGGCCAGTGCAGTGTAATGGGCGGCATCGTCGTTGCGACCGATGGCCGAGGCCATCCGGGTCATCAGTTGCGCGTCGTAGGCAAGGTAGGCCGTGCCGAGAAGATCCGGTGGCGTCGGATCATCCAGGTGCAGCCAGTCGCCCCATGGCCCATGCACGCGACGCCCTTCCGGTCCCGCCATCGCCTCGATGCGTGCCATGAATCGCTTCATGGATTCATAGCCGTCGTTGATCACGCGCTTGTCGCCGTAGGCCATCCACAGCGTATAGGGCACGGTGATACCGGCATCGGACCAGCCGCTGCCGCTTTCGATGTTCGGTGGATTCGGTGCGACGCCAGGGTAGTTGTCGTCGGATGTTTGCGCATCGCGCAGGTCGCGAAGCCATTTCGACAGGAAGTTGAGAGTGTCCTGGTTGAAGCTTGCCGTGGGTGCGAACACATTGATATCGCCCGCCCAGCCCAGGCGCTCATCGCGGGCCGGCGTGTCGGTGGGAATGGAGACGAAATTCCCGCGTTCACCCCAGGTGATGTTTCTCTGCAATTGCGTGAGCATGGGGTGGCCGACGTCGAATGTGCCTGTGTGGCGCAAATCACTGCCAAGCACCAGGCCGGTCAGCGATTTGACGTCCGTGGCCGCAGTCACCCCGGTGATTTCCACATAGCGGAAGCCGTGGTAGGTGAAGGTCGGCGTGTACGTCTGGTCGCCTTCGATAGCAGGAAGGTAATGGTCGGTAGCCTTGGCCGTGCGAAGGTTCGCCGTGTAGAGCGAACCGTCGGGATTGAGCACTTCGCCATAGCGCAGGCGGATGTCCTGGCCGGCACGCGCGTTTACCTGCAGGCGCACCACACCCACCATGTTCTGGCCCAGGTCATAGATCACCGAGCCGGGCGTTGGCTGTCGGGCGAGCAGCTTGGCTGCCCGCTCGGCGGTTACACGCACGGGCTCATCGGACTGCGCATGGAGCAGGTCATCGCGGCCTTGCCGGTTGGCGACTCGCGCCGGTTGCCAGCCATCTGACGGCGCGTCGACCAGGTTCCAGTGCGGCGGTAGCCCGGCGGCGTCATAGGTCTCACCCATGATGATGTCGGCCTGGCGGAAAGGGCCCGGCGCCGTCATCCAGCTGCCGTCGGTATCCACCCAGGACGATTTTCCATCGGCAAAGTCCAGTCGCAGCCGGGCTGACAGCAGCGGGGAATCACCGTACTTGTGGGGGCCGAAGCTGGCTATATGACCGGCATACCAGCCTGGACCGAGCATCGCTGCGAGCACGTTGCGGCCTTCGTGCACCAGGCCTGTTACATCGTAGGTCTGGTACTGGATGCGTTTGTTGTAGTCGGTCCAGCCCGGTGCGAGGTAGTCGGCGTCCGTGCGTGCACCGTCAAGGAACATGCGATAGACGCCCAGCGCCGTGACGTACAGGCGCGCACGCACGGGCTTTGCCCGCACATCAAAATCTTTGCGGAAGATTGCGCTGTCGGCCTTGGGCGCGGCAGCGCCGATCCAGCTGGCTTGCCACTGGATGGAGCCCAGGTCGGTTTCGAAGGAAGCGGGTCGGCTCCATGTTGAAACGCGTCCCTTGTTGTCACGTACACGCACCTGCCATGTGTAGGGCGTCGCATCGCCAAGAGCCGGTCCCGCATAAGGCACCATCACTTGTTCGCTCGAAGCGACCCAACCGGAATCCCAGGTCGGCTCGGAGACCTGGGAACTGTCATTGCGGGCCACGCGAATCTGCAAGCCCGTTTGTGTCACTGCCCGTCCAGTGGCGATGGTCTTCCAACTGAACAACACACGGGAAGCCGGCACGGCAAGTGGATTGTCCAGATCGTTCGTACGCAACGAAGCAACGGCGAGATCGCCTGGCGTCGATACCGGGCGCACGCAGCCGGCCAACCCGGCTGCCGTGGCCATCACCAGCAGGAGGAACGAAATTCGCATCGTCGGTGATTTCATGCGGGGCACCCTGGAGCCGGAACACCGTACGGTCACGGCATCGGCCCCATGTGTCAACGACTTCTGCCTAACCCCTTGTCTGGCGCGAGTGGAGGCGTATGCTGGGCGCCGTTGCCCCGGGGCGACGCTTATTCTCAGGGGGAAAATCGTGCCGGTAACGAAGAATTACCGCTACGTCTGGACAGTCCACCGCATGATGGCGGCGTTCGTCGCGATTTTCCTGGTGTTCAATGCCTACGAGCTGTTGTTCGGGCAGACGCATCGACCCACGGCGGAATGGCTCCAGATATTCGTTGTCCTTTCGGCAATTTGCGCCGGGCATGTCTATCTGGCGGTCGGTTCGTCACATGCAACCGACTCGTCGCGCGTTCTATCGCTGGTCGCCGGGATTCTCTATCTCTTTCTTTTTCCCGTGGGCACGGTGGTCGGGGGGTTCCTGATCTACAACTGTCACAAACCCTGGGAGGCGGATGAGCGCGCCTCCCAGGTGGTGACCGATCCGACCGACAGCAAAACCCTCTAGCCCACGATCACCCGGTTGCGCCCCGCGCGCTTGGCGCGATACATCGCCTCGTCCGCGCGGGAAATGAGCACGGCGGCGGTTTCGCCTTCAACAAGGGTCGCGACGCCGCCGCTGGTGGTGAGCCGCAGGTGGCGCTCACCGTATGGAATATCGAGCTGTTCGACGACCGCGCGGCAGCGCTCGGCCATGCTTTCGGCCGCCGCGCTATCGGTCTGCGCCAGCACCACCATGATTTCCTCGCCGCCATAACGGCCCACCCGGTCGCCGTCGCGGCAGATGGCGGTAACCGCATCGGAGACACGGCGAAGCACTTCGTCGCCGGCCTGGTGGCCGTGGCGATCGTTCAGGGCCTTGAAGCGGTCCAGGTCGAGCATAAGCAGCGACACGGGCGAACCATCCTGATGGCTGCGCGCACAAGCATCTTCAAGCGTGCGCATGATCGCGCGGCGATTGGCAAGGCCGGTGAGTTCGTCCACGTTGGCCAGGTGATCCAGGCGGTCGTTGGCCGCGCGCAGGTCCGCCGTGCGGGTTTCCACCAGCGCGGCCAGGTGCCGGGCACGGCCGCGGAGGAATCTCGTGCGCACGCGCAGGGCCAGCCAGAACAGCAGTGCCATCGCCACGATGGCCGCGATCCGCCACCGCCATCGTTCGAAGCCACGCGGCTCCACGTTGATCGGCACGGTCGATTCGATCACCTGCGAATGCAGGCCCGTGATGGCCACGCGCAGATGCAGCGTGTAATGGCCGCCAGGAATGTTCGTGTAGACCGCCGTCGGCGGTACGCCCGGTTCCACCGGGATCCAGCCGTCTTCGAAACCTTCCAGACGATAGCTGTAGCGCATGTCGCCGGTCGCGGCGAAGTCGAGCAGGGCAAACCCGGCCCGCATCGTTCGCGTATCAGCGTCCAGCGCCAGCACGGAGCCGTCGCGCGGCAGCGTGGCAAAAGGGCGCTCCCGTTCGTTGACGATCAGCGAGGTGATGGCCAATGGCGCTTGCACGCCGCCGGTCTGGTGGCGCGAGTCGGCGTCGGCGTCCACCACGGTAAGGCCGCCGATGCCACCGAACAACAGTTCACCGGCCGGTCCAAGGCCTGCCGTGCGGTGGTTGAAGAATCGCGTGCGGTAGCCATCGCGAAGGCCCAGTGCCTGGGCCTGTTTGGTGGCGGGGTCGTAGACGGTCAGGCCATTGGCCGTGGCCGCCCAGATGCGGCCGCGGCGATCGGCCAGCAGCGAGGAAACATTGTCGCTGCCCAGTCCGTCTTTCTGGGTGATCGCGGAGAAGCCATGCGGGACCTGGTTTTCGATCAGCTGGGCGACGCCAATGCCGCCATAGGTGCCGATCCAGACGCGATGATTGGCCGTGACGATGGAGCCGACGTAGTCCTGCGGCAAACTGGCGTCGTCGGCCGCCATGTTCTGCACGTTCTCGAAGGCCGAGGCATCCTTGCGCAGAATGCTGATGCCGTTGGTAGTGGCGGCCCACACGCTGCCGTCGGCCATCGGCACCAGATTACGCACCTGGTTGTCTGCAAGGCTGTTGGGGTCCTTGGCGTCATGACGGAACAGTTGCGCGGGGTGGCCGTCACGCAAGCGGTAAAGCCCGTCATACGTACCCACCAGCAACCCGCCCTGGCAGGGGCACAGCGACAGGATGGGACGGGTATCGAGATCGGGCACGTGGTACGGAGTGGCTTTGAGCGTGGCCGGATCCATCGTCACCAACCCGCGGGCGCCAAGCACCAACCGTCCATCGGGCAGGCCGGCGATGGCCTTGACGTCCTGTCCGGCCTGGCCACCGCCAAGCGTGGTGTTGCGAATGCGGCCGGTGGCCGGATCCACGCCGACCACGCGCCCCTGGTTGAAGCCCAGCCATACCGTGCCGGCGTTGTCGGTGAACAGGCTGCGGACGTTCTCGTCCGCATCCATGCTGCTGCCGGGAAGGATCACGCTGCCGTCCAGCGTGTAGACGCTCGGCGCGCGCGTGTCGTGGCGCGACGCACCCGACTCGGTCGCCGCCCAGATGCCACCGGTGCGGTCCACCATCAGGGCGCGCACGATGTTGCCCCCGATCGATGCGGGCTCGGCGCGGTTGTGGCGGATGTCGATCACTTCCCCGGTGTCGGGGTTGTAAGAAGCGATGCCGGCGCCGTCGGTGGCCACCCAGATGCGGCCGTCGGGCAATTCCACGATGGCGCGTACCGTGCGGCGCTGGATCTGCTCGCTCTCGCCCGAAAGGGCCTCCGGTGCATGGACCTCGCCCTTGGCGTCGAGATACACCACGCCTTGCGAGCCGCTGCCGAACCAGATCCGGCCGGTGCGGTCTTCGTCGATGGCCCAGATGTCGTTGGCCAGCGTGGCAGCGCCGGTGTCGCTGCTGGCGATGTAGCGGCCAAAGGCCGTCTGGCCGGCGCGCCGCACGAACAGGCCGCTGTTGGTGCCGAGCCAGACGTTGCCCCTGCTGTCCTCGAGCACCGAGAACGTCTTGGCGTCGGCCTTGAGCTGTGCGTTCAGTTCCGGCGGCGCCTGTTCGAGCGTGGTGAGGTCTGCATGCAGGTGCGAAAGACCGTCCTGCGAAGCGATCCAGAAGCCACCGTCATGGTCGGGCGCCATGCCGAAGATGCGCGCACCGGTGCCGGTGGCAGCCGAGCTGTCATAGCGCAGGAAGCGGTTGCTTGTCGGATCGAAACGCGCGAGGCCGCCGCTATTGGTGCCTATCAGCAGGCCGCCATCGGACAATGGCAGCAGGTTGCGCACGTAGTTGTCGGGCAGGCTGTCAGGGCTGTCGTCGTCCTGGCGAAAGACCTGCGTGCGGTAGCCGTCGTAGCGGGCAAGCCCACCCACGGTCCCGATCCAGACCAGTCCACGCGCGTTTTGGGCCAGCGCCGTGGTGGTGGGATGGGGCAGGCCGCGCTCGACGGTGAGGTGTTCGAAGTCGGCGTCGTGCCAACGTCCCCAACTGCGCGCGATCGATTGCTCGGCCCATGCCGCGGGCGGCACCAGGGCCGACATGCACAAGCCCATCGTCGCCAATACAACGCCCCACCGCTTCACCATCCGGTCCGAACTCATCTGGCTGAATGAAGCCGGATGCGCCGGCTGTCCCCTGTTCGGCGCGACGCGGGTGTCCCCTTGGCGTGCGCGCATGCGCGCAGCATGCACGAGTTCACAAGTTCTTGCAGTATCTCGTTTGAGAGTCTTGCGTAACTTGCTCATTCTATTATAGATGGGGATCGCAATCGCATGGGAATGGGCATGGTCTTGGGCAGTCGCTTCTTCCGGAACGGGTGCCTGGCACTTGCCCTCGTGTCCGTGGCTGTCATGGCACAGGACGACCCGGCCGCCTCCCTTGCCATCCACAGTGACGCCACCGGCCACGAACGTTTCCTGGCCGTGCACGGCCAGCGCGCCCTGATCCAGGGCCTGAACGGTGGCGGCCTGGAAGTGTTTGCCTTCCCCTTCCAGATCGTCGGCGGATTGCAGGTGAGCTTTCGCCACGAAGGCTCGGTGAGCCTGGTGGACAGCGCCAACCTGCTGCGCGGGATCGACTACGCGCCGGACGGCATCACCCGTACGTATGTCGGGACGGATTACGTCGTCCGCGAAAAACTGTTCGTGCCTCGCGATGCGGCGGCCGCCGTAGTCACCTACAGCGTGCAAAGCCCGCATCCGCTGGACATCGTGGTGAGTTTCAATCCAGTGCTTGATCTCATGTGGCCTGGCGGCATCGGTGGCCAGTCGGTGAAGTGGGACGGGAAGAGCTCCGCGTATGTGTTGTTCGAGCCCTCCATGCGCTATGGAGCTTTCGTCGGTTCGCCGGATGTCGATGCGCACGACACGCCGTCGAACAATGCGCTGGACTCGAACAGCGGCCGTCAGCTGCGCATGTCGCTCAAGGCCGGCGGCAAGGATGGCCATGACGCGCGGCTGGCCTTTGGGATGCTTGAGTCGGGAAATGCGGATGCCGGTGTGGCACTGCGATCGCTCTTGTCGTCATTACCCGCTGCGGAGACTGCGCAACACCGGCACGTGGCCGATGTGCTCGACGGAGGCATCCGCATCCACACCCCCGACGACGAGGTCAACGGCATGTTGTCGTGGGCCGCCATCGCCCTTGACCAGGCCTGGGCCTGCAACCCCCAACTCGGTTGCGGGTTCCTTGCTGGCTTCGGGCCTTCGCGCGAGGCACGGCGCGCGCAGTACGAGTGGTATTTCGCCGGCGATGGCCTGATCGCCAACGACGCCATGATCGCCACCGGACGCTACGCCCGGGCGCGGGAGGAATTGGAGTTCATACTGAAGCACCGCGACCAGAAAACCGGAATGATCTGGCACGAGATGAGCCAGAGCGCGGGCCTGATCGACTGGAGCCGCTATCCGTACATGTTCGTGCACGTGGACATTACCTATCAGTTTCTTTCCGCGGTGGATCGCTATGTGCGCGCCTCCGGTGACACGCGCTTCGCCAGGGAGCACTACGATGCGCTCGCGCAGGCCTACGCCTATGGCGCGAGCCTGGTCGGCAGCGGCGGATACCCGCGGATTCCAGCCGGCAAGGAAGGGCACAACGAGCAAGACAAACTGGGCGACGAGCTTTCCCTCTCCATCGCCTGGCAGCAAGCCGCCGAAGCCTTCGCCCACCTGGCCTCGGTGACTGGCCATGCCGATGACGGCGCCCGCGCCGCCAAAGCCGCCGAACAGGCGCGTGCGGGTGTACTCAAGCGCTATTGGGTGGGCGGGGCCTGGATCGACGCCTACACGCCTGACGGCAAGCCGGTGCATGCGCGCGGTTCGGGCGCGATGTCGCTGATCGACCTGCACGTGCTTTCCCCCGAACAGGAAAACGCGATCCTGGACCAACTGGCGACGGCCGATTTCCAGACCGACTGGGGCATGCGCAACATCCCGAGGTCCACGCCCGGCGCCGATCCCAATTCCTATGCCAACGGCAGCGTCTGGGCCATCCACACGGCGCACGTGGCCACGGCCTACTGGGCCGCGCATCGTCCGTGGACGGCGTCGGCCATGTTCGATGCCCTGGTGCCCTGGAACCGGCTCGACTCCCCCGGACACGTCCATGAAGTGGCGGCGGGCGACATCTGGCACCAACAGGTGGAGTCCGTGCCAGAGCAGACGTGGTCGTCATCGGGTGTGCTGACGATGGCGGTGGATGGCCTGCTCGGCCTCTCATTCCCTGCTGGCCAGCCGGTTGGTTTTTCCCCGCACCTGCCAGCGGCGTGGGACTACGTTGGCGCGGACAACATCCCCGTGCCGGGCGGCAAGCTCGGCATCCGCATGTCGCGGACAGCCAAGGGCTTCGCCTTCGACATCGACAACAGTGGCGCGCCGGTCCGCGTCGCGTTGTCACCCCAGCTTCCGCTAGGTGCGCGCCTGCTGGGCGCGACAGTGGAGGGCAGGGCCGCTGAGGCGACAGTGGTGAGCCATGGCGAAGAGTCGCATGCCTCGCTTGGCGTCGATGCTGCGAAGGGCGTTACCCGGGTGGAGCTCAGGTTCGAAGGTGGCGTCGATATCGGGGTGCCTCGTGCGGTCCTAGTGCCAGGCGACTCAAGCCATGGTGCGAAGATCACCCGGGCCCACTTGGCGTCGTCCGTCCTCACCATCGAGGCCGATGTCACCGATTCGGCCGCCTCCACGATTCGTATACGTGCTCCGGGCATAATTCCGACCACTGATGGGGCCCAGGTGCGCCGCGTGACCGCAGACAGCTTCGACATCACGCCGAAGCCGTCGGGCCGGTCCGGCTACCGCCACGTCAGTCTGGTCGTTCGCCTCGCCCCTGACGGGTAGCGGACGGCCTTTAAGGGGGCGATTTCTGGCAGTGTTTTTCCCGGTCACGGGTAAACTGGGCTGAGTGTGTCGGCGGCCACACGGAGGGTGCGCGGTGGGCAACAGCAAGCACATCGACTTCAACGACGATACGGCCGTGGCCTATTGGTGCGGCGCGTTCTGCTGCAGCCCCCGTGAACTGCGACAGGCGGCGGAAGAACTGGGTACCCACGAGGCCGCCTCCATCGGCATGTTGCTGGCCGAACCCTCCCGGCGGTCGCAAGCAGCGCAAACGGGGTCAGAGTAATTACTCTGACCCCCCAACAATCCCCTGATACGTAACAGCCGATGCGCTATGCTCGACGCGACAGGCGTGGGGGACACGCCGCGAGGGGCAAGCCATGGTAACGATCATCCTCCTGGTCATCGTCGTCGCACTGGTTGCGTACGCGGTATCCATCTACAACGGGCTCGTCACCGCGAAGAACGGTTACAAGAACGCCTTCGCCCAGATCGACGTGCAGCTCACCCGACGGCACGACCTCATCCCCAACCTGGTGGAAGTGGCCAAGGGCTACCTGGCCCACGAGCGTGGCACCCTGGAAGAAGTGATCCAGGCACGCAACGCCGCGGTTTCGGGCCTGGCTGCGGCCAAGGCCAACCCCGGCGATCCCGCCGCCATGCAGAACCTTTCCGCCAGCGAGAATTCGCTGACACAGGGCCTGGGCCGGTTGTTCGCGCTGAGCGAGGCCTATCCGGACCTCAAGGCCAACACCACGATGATGCAGTTGTCCGAGGAGCTCACCTCCACCGAGAACCGCGTCGCCTTCGCCCGCCAGGCCTATAACGACTCGGTAATGAACTACAACAACCGCCGCGAAACCTTCCCGGGCTCGCTGCTGGCCGGTGGCTTTCCGGCCGCCGAACCGCTGGCGCTGGAAAACCCTGCTGCCCGCGAGGCACCGAAGGTCTCCTTCACCTAAGCCCTCGGCCGTCCAGGCATGGATTTCTTCGCCCAGCAGGCACGGATGCGCGGCACCAGTCGCCGCCTGGTGTTCCTGTTCGTGCTAGCCATCCTCGGCATCGTCTTCGTGGTCGATGCCGTGGTGTGGTTTGCGTGGGGTCATCACCGCACGCCGGAAGATGGCGAAGTGGTGCGGTCGTCGGTGGGCCTGCTGGTGATGAGTTCGGCGGCGGTGCTGGCGGTGATCGCCGGCGCCACGCTTTTCCGCATGGCCAGTCTGCGCGGTGGCGGTTCGGCTGTTGCCTTGCAGATGGGCGCACGGCAGATCCCGCCCGATACCAACGATCCGGACCTGCGCCGCCTGCGCAATGTGATCGAGGAAGTGGCCATTGCCGCCGGCGTGCCGATGCCCGATATCTTCATCATGGAAGAAGAAATGGGCATCAACGCGTTCGCCGCGGGATACGCGCCCACGGATGCCGCGGTATGCGTGACGCGTGGCGCACTGGCCATGCTTACGCGCGATGAATTGCAGGGCGTGATTGCGCACGAGTTCTCGCACGTGATCAACGGCGACATGCGCCTGAACATCAAGCTGATGGGACTGCTCTTCGGCATCCTTGTACTTACCATCATCGGCCGGCAGATCCTGTGGTGGGGCCCCGGCGCGGGGCGCAAGCGCGACAACAACGGCATCGTGCTGGTGGGCCTGGCGTTGGTGGTGGCCGGATGGATCGGCTATTTCTTCGCACGGTTGATCCAGGCCGCGGTGGCGCGCTCGCGCGAAAGCCTGGCCGATGCTTCGGCGGTGCAGTTCACCCGCCAGACCGCCGGTATCGCTGGTGCGCTGAAGAAGATCGCCCGCGCCGAAGAAGGCTCGCGCCTGCAGCGAGCCAATGCACAGGAAGTGGCGCACATGCTGTTCGGTGAAGCCGGGCGTTTCAATTCACTGTTCGCCACGCACCCGCCGATCTACGACCGAATCCGTGCGTTGGAGCCCGAATTCGATGCCCAGGCGCTGGAGCGCGAGCCGCCGCCGGAACCACTGTATCGGCAAGCTGCCGAACCGCCGCCGGTGCCGACGGTATCTCACCGTTCGCCGTGGGATGCAGTAAGTGGGGAGGGCGGTTCCGCGCCCGTGATGCCGATCCCTGGCGTCACCGATCCGCGTTCGCCGCTGAATATTCCCGGCGTGATGATCGCCGCCGGCGCGGGTCTGGCCTCGCAAGCCGATGCGCCTGCCGCGGTGGCAGCCCAAGTGGGCTCGGCCGATGCATCCGATTTGCAGCGTGCCGAAGCTATCCGCAAGGGTCTTCCCGATGACCTGCGCCAGGCCGTGCGCAACTCGGAGAAGGCACAGGCCGTGTTGCTGGCCATGGCGTTGGGCAACGGCCCGCAGCGCGAAGCGCAGCTGAAGATCATCGACGGCATTGGCGGTGACCAGCCACGTGCCCAAGTGCTGGCGGTGGAAACGATGGTACGCGCGCTCGATCCCAGCCAACGCCTGCCGATCGCCTCGCTCGCCTTCCCAGCGCTGAGGCGGTGGTCCAGCCGTGCGATCAACGTGTTGATCAACGCGCTGAACCAGATGGCACGCGCCGACGGCCAGGTGGACCTGGACGAATACTGCCTGGTAAAGCTGGTGACGGTGCAGCTTTCCGAGGCGCTGGACCCGCGGAATATTCCCCTGCCGGGGACCGGCAAGCTCGCCGCCGTGCGCGGCAGTTTTGCCCTGGTCTGCGCCGTGATGGCGCAGTTCGGCAACGATGATCCGCTGGCCGCACGCAAGGCTTGGGCTGCGGGCATGAGCGAAGCGCTGGCTGGTGACACCTCCACCTATGCGCCACCGCCGGACGACTGGCAGGGCGCGCTGGATGCAGCGCTAGCCGAACTCGATCGCCTGGCGCCGATGTCGAAGGAACTCGTGGTGCGCGGGCTTACCCGCGTGGTCATGGCCGACGGCACATTGCGGCGCGTGGAGGCCGAATTGCTGCGGGTGATCTGCGCCACCTTGCATTGCCCGCTTCCAGCGTTGGCCTGACCCCAAACCTCAAGGAAGACACGGACGTGGCCAAAGGACCGGTGATTCGCTGTCCCTTGTGCGAGTGGGTGCCGAATGCCGATAGCCGCTGGGTCTGTGCGCCCAGCGAACCGGGTGCGGGGTGCCTCACTTCATGGAATACCTTCTGGACGGCGGGTTGCTGCCCTGGCTGCGGCCACTTTTGGAACCGCACGCAGTGCCTGGCGTGCAAGCAGGCGTCACCGCACCAGGACTGGTATTTCTTTCCGCCGGACGAGGAACTGGCGAAGGATCGCGAGCGGGAACTGGAGGCGACGCATTGAAACTGGCGTGGGCCATGTCGATATGCCTCGCCGTCATGCCGGCGTGGGTGGGGTCGACAGCTGCGCCCGCCAAGGAAGTTGTTGATCGCATCGTGGTCAAGAAGGCGGACCATACGCTTTCCCTGCTAAGCCACGGGCGCGTGATCAAGACGTATCACGTATCGCTTGGCCCGAATCCTGTAGGTCCCAAACGAAAGCAGGGCGATGGAAAAACGCCGGAAGGCACTTACGTCATCGACTCGCGCAACGCGGCCAGCAAGTTCCATCTCTCCCTGCACGTGTCGTATCCCAACGCCGCCGACCGCGCGCGGGCGAAGGCAGCGGGAGTGGACCCGGGCGGTGACATCATGATCCACGGCCTTGGCCCGGGTTTTGATTGGGTCGGACCCTTGCAACGAACACGTGACTGGACGGCCGGGTGCATTGCCGTGACCAATGCACAGATCGAGGAGATCTGGGCGCGCGTCAAAATCGGTACCGTGGTGGAAATCCGCCCTTAGCCAATCGCTAAGCTATAGCAGTTGATTTTTTGATGTATATGACAAATAATCAGTCATTACTGAGTATTTTTGACGTATAAATCAAATGCAAATTCTTCCAGAGCTAGGCGCAGCCGTAGCCACTCGCCGCAAAAGCCTTGGCCTTAAGCAGGGTGAAGTGGCCGCCATGTCCGGCGTATCGCAGGAAGCATTGTCGCGCTTTGAACACGGCAAGGTGGCTGAATTCGGCTCGCGTAAGCTGCTCGCGATCCTCGGTGTATTGGGTATGGAAATCCAGTTCGTACCGTTCGTACCCGCAGGCTCGCTGGATGATCTTCGCGTGGAACGTGGGGGTGGTTCGTGACGCTCTCGGTTTATGTCCAGGGACGAGAAATTGGCTCGCTTCGGTCCGTGGGTGATTTCAAGAGTTCGATGGTGTATTTGCCGGGCATCGACTCCGAGGATTTCGTATCGTTGACGATGGGTGTGCGCGACGAGCCCTATGTCTGGGACGACGTCCTTCATCCGTTTTTCCAGATGAACCTACCCGAGGGATATCTCCTGCAGGTCTTGCAGGAGCAATTTGGGCCGGTTGTGGGTGCAAGCCCCATGGCGCTTCTGTCGGTCATCGGAAAAAACATGATCGGCAGGGTGCAGGTTGCGCCAGAAGGGGCGGCACTCGATGAATCCGTGCAGGCCGTCGATGTCGAAGCTCTGCTACAAGGCGACAATTCAGAGGAACGATTTGCCGACCTCGTGCGCATGCACGCGTCCAGTGGTGTTTCCGGCGTGGTCCCAAAGTTTCTTGATGCGTCGGAGGAACGCATCCAGGGACACGGCAAAGCCACGATATGCAGTCATCGGCATGTCATCAAAGGATCGTCACGGCAGCTGCCGTTTGTCTCATTGAATGAGCATCTGTGCATGGAGGTCGCGCGGCGAGTGATGCCATCTGCAAGCACACGTATTTCGGACGACGGGCAGGCGCTGGTCGTGGATCGGTTCGATGTCGACGAAAACGGTGAGCGATGGCGAGGGATGGAGGATTTTTGCTCATTGCTCGGATTGCGTCCATCAGCAAAGTACGAGACTACCTGGGAACGAATCGCTAAGGCTGTCAGAAACCTCGTTCCGGCCGAAGGCCACGCTGCCGTATTTGGCGGCATGGCATCACTCATGCTGCTTACATACGCGCTTCGAAACGCCGATTGTCACGCGAAGAACGTTGCATTGCTTTACACGGGAAGGCGAAATATCCAATTGTCGCCTGCATATGACGTCATCACTACGGCGGCCTATCCGGAGTTCGCCAGGAACCCTCCTGCCATCGGTTTCATGGGCAAAAAAACCTGGGACCCAGGCGCAAATCTTCGAAACTTTATCGCCACCATGTTTCAGGTGCCGCAGCGACGCCAGGCGAAGACGGTCGAGGCGATTGGCGACGCGATGGTAGAAGTGGGCCCCTTGGTTCGTCAGGCCATGACTGACCATCCCGGATTCGCCGATATCGGCAAGAGATTGCTTGCAGCATGGAGTGAAGGCCTGTTGTCGCTTCGCGACAAGCGAATTTATTCAATGGGTAACATTGACCTTGGCAGCGCTTTTGAAGGCTTTTCCGATGTTGTATCCAGCCCGAAGGCGCGCAAGGTAATTGGCCGTTCCACGTTGCTTGGCAAGCGTTGATATCGCCATTCGTCGATACCTGTGAACAGGCTCTGGCAAAACAGCGCGAGCTGAACTAGGCATCCAGCGCGGTCGTTTCATGCAACCGCCGCAAGTCCAGATGCAGGATGCCTTCCACATCGGTCACCACGTCGACGTACTGGTGATCGATGAGGATGTCGTGGCGGCCGTAGCTGTGGCCGCCCTGCGACTGCGTTGCCAGCAGGGTGTCCACGCCGCTTACCATCGCAGCCAGGATGAAGCGCTCGGTGCCCAGCACCGCCTTGAGCAGTTCGCTATCGGGCTCCAGAAGGTGCACCAGCGTCCACGACAGGCTGAGCATCGGGTTGTGCGAATGCACCAGCGGCAGTTCCACCAGGCGCCGGTAGGTACCGCCGTTGGGTTCGTCAACACGCTGCAGCCATGAAAGCTGGGCGGTGACGTCGGCCAGCGGACGCGTGCGGATCGAGGCGAGGCGCACCATCAATGCCGGCTCGCCTCGGTACAGTCCAATCACGGCGACCTTGCTGAAGACGATGCTGGCGCGCGGTCGTGCGAAGCGGGCGAAAATCAGGCCGGTATTGGTGGCGGTGAAGAACAGGCCCAGCAGGATTTCGAACGCGGCGATCGAATGCCCCAGGTGGCTGGCTGGCGCCATGTTGCCGTAACCCACGGTGGCCAGGGTTTCCACCGAGAAGAAAAAACCGTCGGTGAAGGAATGCGGCGCGGCATTGGCGATGGCGCCGGGGAAGGCGGCGTAGATCGCGCCGAACACGACATTGATGCCGATGAACACCAGGGTGACCAGGCCGACGAAGGTCGGCCAGGTCATTTCCATCGTGCGGTAATAAAGGTCGCTCAGCGGGTGAGGACCGCCGACCTTGAAGGCCTTGAAGCCGCCAAGGTCGATGCGTTGCCGATGGGGATGTTTGAAGGGAGGCATGCGCCTAGTATGCAACGTTCGCCGGGCCGGTCAGGGACTGGAAGAGGCCGGGTCGACGATGTCAGGGATGTCAGCAAGCATGCTGGCTGACGGTGGGCGGGGATAGACGAGATCGACTTCAGGAGATTCCGACAGCGAGCTCAGGAAGTCCTCGACCTCCCGCTTGGACGACAGCACCACCACCCGCTTGGCGCCGCGCATGGCATCGAGCTGCTGCATCAGCGCCTTTCGGCGCGTGACGGGGTAGGTAAGGATCCACCACACGAACGACAGATCCAGCCGCTCCTTGCACCCTTCCGCGCCCACATCCGGCCGCACGTGGCCCCGGTACATCCACCAGCGGCGCAGCACGCGCCAAAGGCATAGCAGCCGGGGCATGTCGAGGAATATCACCGTGTCGCAGGCGGCGATGCGGCGTTCCAGGGTGCCGCCGTAGTTGCCGTCCATCACCCAGGCGTCTTCGGACAGCAGGCGCGCCACCGTGGCGGACCAGGCGTTCTTCGACGGTTCCGTCCAGTTCGGCAGCCAGTAATGGGCATCGAGGTGGACCAACGGCAGGTCCAGTTCGCTGGCCAGACGACGCGCGAACGCCGACTTGCCGGCTCCGCCGGAACCCACGATCAGGACGCGCTTCATGCAGGTGTTCTCCGTAAGCCCCTGTCCGGCGAGTCGGACCCCCTGAAATACCCCGCCGGCTTTTGAGCATAGTTTGCGACATTTTGAGCCGGGAATCTGCGACCGTTACTAAAGACAACGCCGATGCCGCGCTGCATCATGTTGGGGTTGCCCGTGTTGGGTGACCGGGCATGGAAACCCGGAAATGGAAGGCGCGGCGTCGTCGCGTCTTCTGTGCGCTGCCTATGGCGGCGTGTCAGTCAGGCTCGTCCTGGCCGTTTTTTCCGTTTCGCGGTTTCCATCCTGGCACGCCGCCACCCCATCCCGGGGTGGCGGACAGCCCTGGAGCTAAGGATGGCTTCCCCTGACAACATCGAACGCCAGGCCCTGATCGGTCAGGTCATGGAAGCTTCCGCCCCGATGGAGGCGGCCCTGGAACGCTGCATCCGCGCCTGCCTTGATACGCCCCGTCCGGAGATCTTCGCTCCCTTGCTGAAGAAGCAGACCTTCCGCCAGCAGGTGGAGATCCTGGAACATACCGCCGCGCTGCTGTTCGAACGTCTGCATCCAACCTACATAGCGTTTCGAAGATGGCTGCGTCGGCTCGACCGGCTGCGCCGTCGGCGAAATGCGCTGGTGCACGTGCTGCTGCGACTGGACGCCAGCCTTGCCGACGTGGGACAGCTTCGTGCTGAAGTCCTGCGCCTGGAAGAAGAGTGCGAAGCCGCCGACGGATGGGCGTCATTGCTGACGGCGCGCGTAGAAGAAAGCCGGGTGCTGACGTCCTAGGCGATTTTCCTGTCATCGACCCTGGTGGCATGCTCCGCCTTCGACATGTCGACGGAGGTCACCCATGGTTTCGAAGGTTTCGACTTTCCTGATGTTCGAGGGACACGCCGAAGAGGCGATGAACTTCTATGTATCGCTGTTCCCTGGATCGACGGTGGAGAGCGTGCAGCGGTACGGCGCCGGCGAGCCGGGCGCGGAGGGCAGTGTGAAGGTGGCCTCGTTTCAGATTCACGGCCACGCCTTCATGTGCTCGGACTCGCCGGTCAAGCACGGCTTTAGCTTCACTCCTTCGATCTCGGTGTTCGTCGATTGCGATGACGAGCAGGAACTAACCCAGGCCTTCGAGAAGCTCTCCGACGGCGGCAAGGTGTACATGCCGCTGGACAACTATGGCTTCAGCCGGCTGTTCGGCTGGGTGGGCGACCGGTTTGGCGTGTCGTGGCAGTTGAACTGGCCATCAGATCATGCTGAATGATCCGTCCGCTTATCTTTTTTGTCGCCTGCACTGCTGTCGTGCCGAGTTCAGCCGGCGTTGCCACGAATAATGCATCCACGGCCGCGCGTGCTTGTTCCGTCTACATGTTTGCAAGCATGGTATCGAACTTCGGACGCAACGCCGATATCGCATCTGGGGCTGTGCTCCACAACTGCTCGAACTCCGTAAAGGGAAGTAGTTGCATGGGTGGCATAGGTGGCATTGCCATCTATGAACAAAATGACAGCTTAGCGGAACGTTTGCGAGTGCTCAAAAACGCACATGTCGAAAATTCATTGAAAAATCGACACGTTTTCAAGACATGTCGATGCCATCGACATGTCCTTCCCATATGTCGAAAAAATTGGATTTATCGACATATCCCATCAACTTCCGTCGTCCCTACAACTTTCCATGTTCGTCTCCATAGATCACCAGATAGGCATCAAGGTCTGGCGTACGGAGGCCAAGTGTTTCCAGTACGGCGGCCATGAAAGTCACCGGTGCCGCACCCGAGGCCGTGACGATCTTGCCGTCGATGACGGCGTTGGGCTGGTCTTTGTACCGGGACGCACCCTTGTAGCCGGTTGGCGGTAGGTTGTCGGGCGAATTGGATGTGTGGTCGACGTCGTCGAGAAGTCCCGCGCGTGCCATGGCGACAGTGCCATCGCAGATTCCCGCCACCGTCTTTCCAGCTGATCGTGCTGCTTTCAACGCGTGGCTGATATCGGGTGCATCGGGACCGGTCCACGCCGTGCCGCCGTTGACGATAAGCGCGTCAATGGCCGTTGGATCAATATCTTCCACCGCCAGGTCCGGTGTGACTCTAAGGCCGCCGGCGGATATCACTGGCTTGCCGCCGGGTGTGGCGAAGCGCGTATCGATCTTGAAGTAACTGCGCGCGCCGGCATTGAGCAGGGCGGTTTCCCAATCGGCGTAGTCGTCGGTAAGGATGGTGACGATGGTGGTCATGGCAGGTCTCCTGGCACGAGGCATTGAATCCGTCGGGGAACCGGAAGAATATCGGAATGGTAGCTGCCGACCAGGGGACTGAATGGATGCCATGCCGACCCGGCCGGTTCGCCGGCACCGCGGCCTTTGGTTCGGCGAGCGCACGATCGCGCTGTTGCTGACAGTGCTGCTTGCCGTGGGGGTGATCGGCCTGATCCTGCACGACGTGGAGCGTAGCCTTCTGTACCCGGCGCCGCCGCAGACCGAGGCCTGGGGAACCGAAGTACTCAAGCGCCCTGATGTGATGCTTCGCGGCTGGATCGTCCGGCCGGAAGCCGCCGATGCCTGGGTGGTGTTTGGCGGGAACGGACTGGCGCTGCCGCCGGTGGGTCGTGCCTGGCAGGGGTGTACAGAGAGGGCGATCTACCTGGTGCCTTATCGGGGCTACGAAGGGCAGGAGGGGCGGCCGGGCGAAAAGGACATGGTGGAGGACGGCGTGGCACTGGTTCGCCAGGCCCAGCAGGCGCATCGGCATGTCGGCATCATCGGCGTCAGCCTCGGTACTGGCATCGCGACCCAGGTGGCGGTGCAGGCACGGCCGGACAGGCTTCTCCTGGTAACGCCTTACGACCGCATGGATCTGGTAGCCCAGGACTATCTGCCGAACTGGCCGGTCAAGTGGCTGGTCAGCGATAGATATGACAGCGCCAGTGCGGCGGCGAAGCTGGGCGATCTCCCCGTGGCGTTCCTGCAGGCCGGACACGACGAGATCATTGCTGCCGAACGGACAAGAGCCCTTGCCGCTGCGTTGCCGAGGCCGCCCTCACCTTGGTGGATGGTGGATAGCACGCACAACGGAATATGGGAGATGCCTGAGTTGTGCAGTTTCGTGAGGCAAGGCGCATAAATCCTCCGTTGCAGAAATTCACGCGGCTAGCACACGTGCTGCTTTCGAATTCCTGGCGCTGATAACCCTCGACGACTGACACTTTCCGAGTGTAGTAATAGGGGACCATCCCACAAGAAAAGAGGGCCGGCATGGATAACACCCAGGTATTGATCGCGGGCGCGGGCCCCGTCGGCATGACATTGGCACTTGCGCTGTCCCGTCAGGGCGCCAAAGTCCGCATCGTGGACAAGTCGGCCAGCCGGACGGATAAATCCAAGGCGCTCGTGATGTGGCCACGGACGCTTGAGTTGTTCGACATCGAAGGATGCGTCAAGTCCTTCCTCGACGCGGGCATGCAGGGGCATCGGGTACGCATCGCGTCGGACGGAAAAAACCTTTTGCAGGCGAATTTTGCTCTTGCCAAGAGCAGCTTTCCTTATGCGCTGATGATCCCGCAAAGTGAAACCGAGCGCGTGCTGGAAGAGCAGCTTGCCTCGCGTGGCGTTCGTGTGGAGAGGAATACCGAGCTTGAATCGTTCGTCGACGACGGCGACGGTGTGTCGGCAATGCTGCTTGGCCAGGATGGGACCGTCGAGGAAGTGCGCGTGGCGTACCTCGCTGGTTGCGACGGCGCGCACAGCGTGGTGCGCAAGGGTATTGGCGCCGAGTTTACGGGGTCGGCGGAGCCTTCGGGATGGATCCTCGCCGACATGATGCTTGATGGCGACGTCGCACCCGACGAAATCCTGATCAACTGGACACGGCACGGTGTAATGGCGATCTTTCCCATTGTGGGCAACCGCTACCGAGTGATCGCGGATGTGCCGCCCGACGAGGGTGACGTGTCCACGCCGCTGGAGCTTGATCGCGTGCAGAAGGTATTGGACGAGCGCGGTCCCGGTGGCTTGCGCGCCCACGATCCGTTCTGGTTGAGTCGCTTCCGCATCAACGAGCGGAAGGTGCACGAATACACCAAGGGCCGGTGTTTCCTCGTGGGAGATGCCGCGCACATCCATAGCCCGGCGGGTGGCCAGGGTATGAACACGGGCATGCAGGATGCGTTCAACCTGGCCTGGAAGCTCGCCATGGCGGTCAATGGGCAAGCCGGCACGAAGCTGCTTGCTACCTATTCACAAGAGCGCAGCGCCATCGGCGACCAGGTGCTGCGCAATGCCAGCGTACTGACGCATGTGGCAACGGTGGGCAATCCGTTCCTGCAGAAGCTTCGCAACGTGGCGGTAGGCGCGCTGGGGGACCTGTCGATCGTCCAGCAGCGACTGGTGGACCAGTTGGCCGAGATCGACCTTTCCTACCATCACAGCGACCTGGGTGCCTCGCATAACTCGGTGGCCCACCGGCTGCCCAAGGGAAACCGCATAGAGGATGTGGCTGTGATTTCCCAGGGCGCCGCGACGCGGCTTTATGCGGTGCTGCGATCAGGGCGATTCGTGGTGCTGACGGTTGGCGCCGAAGCCGTGGAGGTTCCGGCGGCACTGCAGGAGTGGGTCATTGCCGCGAGCGCGGCGCCCGGTGGTGCGTTCGAGGACGGCCTGGTTTACCTGATAAGGCCCGACTCGTACCTGGTCGGAAGTGCGACCGTGGCGGGGACGCCGGATTTGCTGGCTTCCTTGCGTCCATTCACCACGTCGGGGTTCGCTTAGTCCTGCACCTTGAGAAGCAGCTTCCCGGTGTGCGAGCCATCAAACAACCGATTAAGAACCTCGGGCGCGTTCTCCAAGCCCTCGGCAATCGTTTCCTCGGTCTTCAATTTCCCTTCCATGATCCATCCGGCGATCGCCTGCACCGCTTCCTTGGTCTTACGGTAGTCAAAGGCAAGGAAGCCTTTCACGGTAAGCCGCTTGACGATCATGATCGAGAAGTCATCGCTGGGTTTCTTCTCGCCGGTATAGCCGGAAATCAGGCCACATAGCGCCACGCGTCCGCCGATCACCATGCGCGACAGCACCGCGCGCATTACCTCGCCCCCGACGTTCTCGAAGTTCACGTGCACGCCGTCCGGCGTGGCAGCCTTCAACTGCTGCTTGAAGTCGGCTGCCTTGTAGTCGACGGCGGCGTCGAAGCCGAGGGTTTCGGTGAGGTATTTGCACTTGTCCGTGCCGCCGGCGATGCCGACCACGCGGGCGCCCATGATCTTGGCGATCTGGCCGGCGATGGAACCAACCGAACCCGCGGCCGCGGAGATCACGATGGTCTCGCCCGGATGCACGGGGGTGACGTCGGTCAGGCCATAGTAGGCGGTGATGCCCGACAAGCCGCAGGCGCCGAGCAGGGTGGGCAGCGGCAGCGGTGATTTCGGCAGTTTGACCAATTCCTTGGCCTGGGAAGCATCGAGGATGGCGTGGTCCTGCCAGTTCAGCAGGCCCTGGACCAGGTCGCCTTCGGCGAAGCGCTCGTTCTTCGAGGCCACCACGCGGCCAAGGCCGCCGGCGCGCATCACTTCACCGATGGCCACCGGCGGCATGTACTGCGGGATGTCGCTCATCCACACGCGGTTGGTCGGGTCCATGGAGATGTAGAGCACCTTCACGTGCACCTGGCCGTCTTCAAGCGCGGGCAGGGGGTGTTCGACCAGGTCGAAGTTGGACTTCTTGACCAGGCCTTCGGGGCGAGACTTGAGCAGGAGCTGGCGTTGCATGGTCATGGCTATTCCTTCAGACGGCGGCGGCGCCGCCATCGATGAGCATTTCAGCGGCGGTGACGAATCGGCTTTCATTCGAGGCGAGGTAGACGGCGGCATAGGCCACGTCGTCCGGATCGCCCAGGCGCGCCATGGGTACGCCGCGGATCAGTTTCTTCGTGGCTTCCTCTTCACCCAGCGCCTTGAAGAACGGCTCGACGATGCCGGTACGGATGAAGGCCGGGTGGATGGAGTTGCAGCGGATATCCACCTTCTGTTTCGCGCAGTCCACCGCGATCGATTTACTGAGCATGGCCACGGCGGCCTTGGAAGTGTTGTAGACGGTGTAGTTGGGGTCGACCTTGTGCGCGGCCAGCGAGGAGATGTTCACGATCGACGCTGGGGCGTTTTCCTTCAGGAACTTCATGGCGTGCTTGCAGCCGAGGTAAACGGCTTCCACGTTGATGTCCATCACGCGGCGCCAGTCTTTCGTTTCCAGCGTTTCCACGCCGCCCAGTGCGCCGATGCCTGCGTTATTGACCAGCACCGAGATGCCGCCCATGACCTTGGCGGCCTCGTCGAGCACGGCCAGCCAGCGCGCTTCGTCGCGCACATCCTGTGCGGCCGACCATGCCACGGTGCTGCCGGCTTCCCGGTTGATTTCCCCGGCGACCGACGCGATGGCGGCGGCGTCGAGGTCGGTAACGAATACCTTGGCGCCTTGCCGGGCGAACATCTGCGCCATGGCCTTGCCAAGGCCGCCGGCGGCACCGGTGATGAAAGCCTTCTTGCCTTGCAGACGGCCGGGATGGTTCGTACTCATGCTTTTGGTTCCTGATTCATCAGACCGAGAGATAACCGCCATCGACGTTGAGGATCGCGCCGGTGGTGTACGAGGCAGTACCGGACGCCAGGTACAGCGCGGCGCCGGCCATTTCCGAGGGTTGCGCGACACGGCGCATCGGCACGTGCGCCATCGCTTGCTTCAGGATGGCTGGCGTATTGACCAGCACCGATGCGAACTTGGTATCGGTCAGGCCTGGCAGGATGGCATTACAACGAACGCCCTGTTCGGCGCATTCCACGGCGAAAGCTTTGGTCATGGAGATCACCGCGGCCTTGGTGATGGAATAGATGCCCTGCCCAACACCCGGAACCACGCCGTTCACCGAGGCAACGTTGACGATGGCGCCGCCCCCGTTCTTCGCCATCAGTTTTGCACCCAGCGAAGACATGAAGAAATAGCCACGGATATTCACATCCACCGTCTTGGCGAACACGGCTTCATCGGTATCGGTGATGTGGCCGAAGAAGGGGTTGGTGGCGGCGTTGTTCACCAGGATGTCCAGGCGGCCGTGCTTTTCCTCGATAGCCGAATACAGCGCACGGATCTGGTCCATCTCGCCGATATGGCAGGCCAATGCTTCGGCCTTGCCGCCAGCGGCGGTGATCGCGTCCACCACCGACTGGCAATCGGCCTGCTTGCGGCTGGAGACAATGACATACGCGCCGCGCGCGGCGAACAGGCGGGCGATTTCCTCGCCTATGCCACGGCTGGCGCCGGTGACGAGGGCGATCTTGCCGGAAAGGTCGAAGGGATCCTGGCTCATGCGTATGCCTTGTCTAGCGATGGGTGAGGAGCGCGGCGTCGCCGGCGTCCTCAAGATGGGGAGTGGCGTTGTAGCTGAAGAAGGTCGGCACGCCGCGTACGGTGCGCAGCGCGGTGAGGCTGGTGTTGACCAGCGGATAGGCGAGGCTGAAGGTGTCTTCTTCCGGCATCCGTAGCAGTGACTGCACCATCACGGCGATCGGGCCGCCGGAGGTGAATACCCAGGTCGTTTGCGCTCCCTTGCCGGCAAGGTTCTTCAACGCGCCAAGCACGCGTTCGCGAAACATCGGCCAGGTTTCATTGTGCGCGGCGTCGCTGCCGGCACCGACCCAATCGGCGATGGCCTGGCTGAAGAGTGTCTGGAAGGCTTTGTGCGGATCAGGCTGGGCACGCAACTCCGCCTGCAAGGCGGCCTCGTCGGGAAGATCGGGCCGGTGCCGGCGAAGGATTTCCTCGTGGTTGAGTTCATCCAGGCCCGGATCCACCTCGAACGCCATGTCGACACCTGCCGCCTCCAGGCATAGCGACGCGGTGCGGTGGTGACGCTGCATGCTGCCGGCCAGTACTCGGTCGGGTTGGCCGTGCGTGCGAGCCAGCCAGCGGCCCAGCAACACGGATTGTTCTTCTCCGCGTGGCGAAAGCCGGTCGTAGTCGGCCGCACCGAAGCTGGCCTGGCCATGGCGGATCAGGACGATGCTGCCCATCAGCGAGCTTGCTCCATCAGCTTGCGGCATCGCTGGCCCATGTAAGCCGCGGCCTGGCCGAATCCTTTGAAGCGGGGATTGGTGGTCTGGCCCAGCGCGAAGCGGCGGTAGATCTGCTGGATGATCACCATCAGGCGGAACAGGCCGAACACTTCGTAGAAGCGGAAGTCGTCGATCCGGCGGCCGGTGCGTTCGGCGTAATACGCCACCACTTCATGGCGCGTGAGCATGCCCGGAGCGTTCGAGGGCTGCAGCCGGAATGCCTGGAACGTGGCATCGTCGTCGGGCTGCACCCAATAAGCCAGCGACGAGCCCAGGTCCATCAATGGATCGCCCACCGTGGCCAGTTCCCAGTCGAGCACGCCGATGATGTGCAGCGGATCGGCGGGATCCAGCACCACGTTGTCGAAGCGGAAGTCGTTGTGGATCACGCAGGAAGAAATATCCGTCGCGCGATTGGCTTCGAGCCAGGCAATGATGTCCTCGCCGGGGTCGGTGCCTTCGGTGAGCGCCTGGCGCCAGCGCTGCGCCCATCCTGAAACCTGCCGTTCCACATAACCGCCGCCGCGGCCTAGCGAGGCGATGTCCGTGTCGCTGGCGTCGATGGCGTGAAGCTCCACGAGGCGGTCGATGAAACCGTGGCAAAGCGCACGCGTGCGTTCGGCGTCCAGGCCAAGTGCATCGGGCATGTCCTTGCGCAGTATCACGCCGCGGATGGGTTCCATGGCGAAGAACGGGCGGCCGATGACGGTGTCGTCCTCGCATACGGCAAGGATCGACGGCACATAGGGATAGTGCTTGCCCACCGCCGCCATCACCCGCGCCTCGCGCAGCATGTCGTGCGCGGAGGCGGCCTTCGCGCCCTTCGGCGCGGTGCGCAGCACCACTTGCCGGTTTCCCCAGCCAACGAGGTAGGTAAGGTTCGATGCGCCGCCGGGGAATTGTTCCAGCGTGGGCGCGCCATCGAGGCCATCGATGTGTTTCTTCAGGAAAGCGTCCAGCGCCGCGATGTCGAGCTGGTCTTCCTCGCGAACAGGCCGCGCCTGGTCGGTTGCCGCGGTCACGACGCCTTCTCCTTCTGCATCTTCAACTCCTGTCGAGCAACCACCGCGCGGTGCACTTCGTCGGGGCCGTCGGCCAGGCGCAGCACGCGCGCATGGGCATAGAGCGCGGCCAGCGGGAAATCGTCGGAAAGGCCGGCGCCGCCGTGGATCTGGATCGCGGCATCAGCAGCCTTTTGCGCCACCGCCGGCACGATTACCTTGATCTGGGAAACAAGACTTAGCGCCGCCTTGATGCCCTGGGTGTCGATCGTCCACGCTGCCTTCAAGGTAAGCAGGCGTGCCTGCTCGATGGCGATGCGCAGGTCCGCGATGATGTCGCCGTTGCCGCCGAGCGCCGCCAGTGGCTTGCCGAACGCCTGGCGTGACAACGCGCGCGTGCACAACAGGCTAAGTGCACGCTCGGCGGCGCCGATGGCGCGCATGCAATGGTGGATACGGCCCGGCCCCAAACGCCCCTGGGCGATTTCGAAGCCACGACCCGGGCCCAGGATCACGTTCGACGCCGGCACGCGCACGTTATCGAAACGCACCTGGCCATGGCCTGAGGGTTCGTCGTAGGTACCGAAAACCGGCAGCATGCGTTCGACGGCGACACCCGCTGCATCGAGCGGGCACAGCACCATGGAGTGCCGGTGGTGCGGGTCGGCATCGGGATCGGTGAGCCCCATGAAGATCGCCACCTTGCAATGCGGATGGCCGATGCCCGTGGACCACCACTTGCTGCCGTTCAGGACGATGTCGTCGCCATCGGGCGTGGCCGTGGCGCGCATGTTGGTGGCATCGGAGGAAGCGACATCCGGTTCGGTCATGCAGAAGGCTGAGCGGATGCGGCCGGCGAGCAGCGGTTCGAGCCAGCGCGCCTTCTGTTCGGCCGATCCATAACGCAGCAGCACCTCCATGTTGCCGGTGTCGGGAGCGTTGCAGTTGAACACTTCCGGGGCGATGAACGAGTGGCCCATGATCTCGGCCAGGGGAGCGTAGTCCTGGTTGGACAAGCCGCCTTCGTCCTCGGGCAGGAACAGGTTCCACAGACCTGCCGCGCGGGCGCGCTCCTTGAGTTCTTCCATTACCGCTGGTTGGCGCCAGGTGCGCCAGTCGGCGCTGCCGTTCAGTGCTTCGAACCAGCTTTTCTCGGCAGGGAGAACTTCATCCGCCATGAAGCGGGCGAGTTTCCCGCCGAGCTCCTGGCTCCGGGCCGAAGGGGCGAAGTCCATCGTGCACGATCCTTGGATTCACAGGCAGAACCCGGAGCGTACGCCAACGTATGGAATCAGTAAAATGAATGTGCCTTATGCGTGGTCATAAACTGAGGTAATGTGTATGGCATGGCCCGTAACGACAAGCGCATTGACCTGAATCTGTTCCGTGTGCTCGACGCCATCCACGCCGAAGGCGGCATCGGCGCTGCCTCGAGGGCGCTGCACCTGACCCAGCCGGCGGTCACCCACGCCCTGAACCGGCTTCGCGAGCACTTCGACGATCCGCTATTCGTCAGGCAGGGAAATAGGGTGGTGCCCACCGACCAGGCAAGGGCGATCATCGAGGACGTGCGCCTGCACCTGAAAGGCCTGCAGGACACCACGCGCCGGCAGGCCGGGTTCGAGCCTTCGCGGCTGCAGATGGAATTCACCGTGGGCTTCCGCGACATCCTGGAGTCCATCGTGTTTCCGCGCCTGCTGCCGCGGCTCGAACGCGAGGCGCCGCAGGTGCGCATTGCCAGCCGGCGCGTGCCGGCCGGCGACGTGGAGCGTGAACTGATGGCAGGTCACGTCGACCTGGTGATCGACCGCTCGCTGAAAGTGGGTGCGCATGTAATGCATGAGCACCTGGTGGATGAAGGCCTGGTGGTAGTGATGCGCCGTGGGCATGCGTTGGATGGCGCGGCGTTGCGCAAGGCCGATTACCTGGCCGCCCGGCACGTGGCGGTGTCGCCCTTTGGTGAGCCGGCCGCGCTGGATGTCCTCCTGGGCCAGGATGGGCGCTTCCGCAGTGTCGCGCTTACCTGCCAGCACTATTTTTCGGCTGCACAGATCGTGGCGGCCGGCGACCTGTTGCTGACCATGCCTCGCTCGTACGCGCTGGCCGTTGCGGACGTCCTGGCGGTGTCCATCCACCCCTTGCCCATCCGCCTGAAGCCGATCCCGGTGCGGATGTACTGGCACGATTCCAAGCGGAATGATCGCGCCCACGAGTGGTTTCGTGGCGTACTGGCGCAGGCGGTTGCCGGTGCCATGCCGTCGCCGGTAGGAGGGGTGGCGCCGTAATCCCATCGACACCCATGTTGGGTCGGGTCGCGGTATTCTTTGCAAAGGGAAGGACCGGAACAGGGGCGGTCACGTAATGCTGGTTGGAATCGATCTTGGCACTACCCATTCGCTGGTGAGCGTGTGGACCGACGAGGGGCCGCGGCTCATCCCCAATGCGCAGGGAAGGCTCCTTACGCCTTCGGTCGTGGGCGTGGATGACGCAGGCACTGTCCTGGTTGGCGCCCCCGCGCAGGCCCGGCTGGTCTCGCACCCCAACGCCACGGTCGCGGCCTTCAAGCGTTACATGGGTACCGACCGCGTTATCCAACTGGGCGCGCACCGCTTTCGCAGCGAGGAACTCTCCGCCCTGGTCCTGAAGTCGCTGCTGGCGGACGTCGAGGCCGCGATGGGGACGCCCGTGACCGAAGCCGTCATCAGCGTGCCGGCCTACTTTTCCGATGCGCAACGTAAGGCTACGCGCAACGCCGGAGCCCTGGCCGGCATCGTTGTGGACCGACTGGTCAACGAGCCGACGGCCGCCGCGCTGGCGTATGGCCTTGAGCAACGGGACAGCGAGTCGCGCTTTCTGGTGCTCGACTTAGGCGGCGGCACTTTCGACGTGTCCATCCTGGAGGTATTTGACGGGGTGATGGAGGTACACGCAACGGCGGGCGACAATTACCTGGGAGGAGAAGATTTCGTCGACGTGCTGGTGCAGAAGTTCTGCTCTCGCCATGGCATCGAATCTTCCAGTCTTTCCACCGAAGATCGCGCTGCCTTGCGCGACCATATGGAGCAAGCCAAGCGCCAGCTGTCGCAAGGCGCGGTCACTGCCATGCCGGTGGTGCTATCGTGCGGCGAGTTTATCTTCGATATCGATGAACCGACGTTCGAAGCCCGCTCGTCGGCCCTGGTGGCGCGCATGCGAGGCCCCATCGAGCGGGCGCTGCGCGACGCGAAGATCACAAGTCATGATCTCAACGAGATCTTGCTGGTCGGCGGTGCCTCGCGCATGCCGATGGTGAGCCGCTTAGTCACCCGGATGTTCGGGCGCTTGCCGTTGCGTCATATCAATCCCGATGAAGCCATCGCTCGCGGCACCGCGGTGATGGCGGGACTGAAGGCGCGTGCCACAGCGCTCAAGGAAGTAGTAATGACCGACGTATGCCCATACACACTGGGCATCGAGGTGACCGAAAATACCGATGGCGTGCGCCAGTCGGGCTTGTTCCAGCCGGTGATCGAGCGCAACATCATCGTGCCGGCCAGCCGTGTGCAGCAGTTTTTCCCGTTGGCCGACAATCAGGCCATATTGCGCCTGCGGGTGTTCCAGGGCGAAGCGCCGCGCGTGGCCAACAACGTGTTGCTGGGCGAGATCGAGGTCCCGCTGCCGAGAGGCAAGATCGCCGATCTTGCGGTGGACGTGCGCTTTACCTACGACGTCAGCGGCATCTTGCAGGTAGAAGCTTTAGTGGTGCAAAGTGGTCAGCGGCACGACCTGGTGATCGAACACAATCCGGGCATCATGACCGACGCGGAAGTGGCGCAGAGACTAGATGTGCTCTCGCACCTGAAGATCCACCCCCGCGAGGACCAGGTGAACGTGGCCCTGGTGGAACGTGCTGAGCGGCTGTACGAAGAACACATCGGCGAGATGCGACAGATGGTTGGGCAATGGCTGTCGCAGTTCCGCGCCGCGCTCGAGTCGCAGGATCCCCTGCGCATCCGAACCGCGCAGAAACAGTTTGACCAGGCGTTGGCCGGTATCGAATCGGGGATGCCCGCTTGAATCCATGGCCGGTGCTGGGGATCGCGCCCACGGATGATATGCGGGCGATCAAGCGCGCCTATGCCGTGGCGCTCAAGCGCTGCCGCCCCGAGGACGATGCGGAAGGTTTCGCGCAATTGCGCTCGGCCTATGAAGCTGTATTGGCTTGGGCGGCCCGCGCACAAGCGGAAAAGGCCCGCCATGCGGCCGTGGCTGTGAAGGGCGAAAACACGCTCGGACTTGACGAGGAGCAGCCGGGCGTCACGGCAACGCCTGAAGAGGTGAGAGCGGGCGATGCGCTACCGCAGGCGCCGCCGCCCGTGTGGCCGCGGGCGCCATGGATGCCCGCAGCGCTGCCGCGTCCACCACCCCGGCCGTTCTCGGTGGCGGCGGCGGAGATCATCGCCGAGGCCAACCAGCCCCCGACCTCTTGGACGAACTTCGTGCTGTGGCTCGACCAGCGCGAGGACCTCTTGCCGCTCGACTATAAGGCGGGTGTATCTCGCGCCGTGCTTCGACTTCTGATGGAGGGTGCTCTGGCGCCGCGCGATGCGGTGGACGTGTTCAGCCGGTTCTTTGGCTGGGAAGACTACGCCACCCAACGCATGCTGATGCGCGAAGGATTGGATCTCGGTGTAGTCCAGCACCGTTTGAGAGTGGCTGAGTTCGAGCATTGGCTCGAGCGCACTCCGTTGGACAAGGAGGCCCAGTACCTCAAATCGGCACGCAAGGCCGGCGATGGTTTTCGCGCTTGGGGCCTGGCCAAGGTTCCCGCCCTGCACAAGCGTACGGTTGCCGCGATCGTACGGGTCGAGCAGACATACGGATTACGCGCCACGCGCGTCGTACTGGGTGAGTCGACCATAGCCTTCTGGACGCGCATGACGTCGAGAGAACCGAATTGGTTTCAGTTCTGGCAACAATTGCCAATTGTGACCACGCTTTGCTGCGCGTCGTTGACCTTGATCATCTGGGGTGTCACTCCACGGGACGTGGATTTGAACCTTCCCCTCGTCGTCGCGGTATGGGTCGCGCCGGCCCTGTTCTTCCTGGCAGGCATGGTAAACCTCGGCCGCCGCCTGTTTGTCCTGCGAATCAAGCCGCGAGTCCTGGCGGATACGGCAAGGTTTCTCCGTGCCACGCACCTTGATGTGATTCCGGCGGTCCTTTGGCCGCTGGCAGGCATCGGACTCTTGATCGCCTTGTCGGTGTACTGGCCGCCGAGCCTGTTCGAGGGGTGGTATTACGCTCTTTACCTGGTGTTCGTACCGCGTGTGTTCGCGCATCGCGGCATTGCCATCAGCTTCAGCGTGGCAGTGACGCATGGCTCGACCCTGGCGGGTATTCTACTCGGCAACCCCAAGCCCCCATTCGCGCTGATTCCGCTCATGTTATTTCTCGGAAGGCAGATCTATCGTGTATCGCGCGGGTGGAAAATGGCGGCAGATTGGACTGAGCGATCGATAACCATTGCCATCGGCGTGATGGCTTCGCTTCTCGTTTTTGCCGCCGGTATTTATTTCGGCCATTGAAAGATCGTCCTGCCGCCCTGGGGCGGCAGGACTTCAAGGGCTTACCAGATCTTTACCCGCTGGTTGGGATCCAGGTAAAGCTTCTGTCCCGGCTGCGGCTTGAAGGCGTCGTACCAGCCATCGATGTTGCGCACGGTCTGGGCACGGAACTGGCCCGGCGCATGGCCGTCGCCGATCACCTGCGCACGCAGCGCCGCTTCGCGGGTCTTGGTGCGCCACGATTGCGCGAACGCCAGGAAGAAACGCTCATCGCCCGTCAGGCCGTCGATCACCGGTGCGGGTTTGCCGCCAAGCGACTTGTGGTATGCGGCAAGCGCGATTGCCAGGCCCGATACATCGGCGATGTTCTCGCCCAGGGTCTGCTGGCCGTTCACGTGCAGGCCGGGCAGCGCTTCGTACTGGTTGTACTGCTCGACCAGCTTCTGGCCGGCGGCCTTGAAGTGGGCTTCGTCGGCGGGCGTCCACCAGTTGGCCAGGCGGCCTTGGGCATCGAACTCTGCGCCGGTGTTGTCGAAGCTATGGCTGATCTCGTGGCCGATCACCGCACCGATCGAGCCGTAGTTGGTGGCGGGGTCCGCCTTCGGATCGAAGAACGGCGCCTCGAGGATGGCGGCCGGGAAATTGAGCGCGTTCTGCAGCGGCAGGTTCACCGCGTTCACCGTCTGCGGCGTCATCCACCATTCGTTGCGGTCGACCTTGGTATCGAGCTTGGCCAGTTGGTGCGCCGTCTCGTAGCGTTCGGCGCGCAGGCTGTTACCCACGGGATCGGTGGGCGAGATCTTCAGCTTGGAATAATCGCGCCAGGTTTCCGGGTAGCCCACGCCGACGACCAGGGTATCGAGCTTGGCTTTTGCCTTCGCACGCGTGGCCGGCGTCATCCAGTCGAGCGAATCCACGCGGTCGGCGAAGGCGGCGATGATGTTCTTCACCATCTGCTGCACCTCAGCCTTCGATGAAGCCGGGAAGTAACGCTTCACATACACCTTGCCCACGGCATCGCCGAGGTCGGCGTTGACGCGGCCGATGCCGCGCTTGTAGCGGTCGCGCTGCTTGGGCGTCCCGGAAAGCACGGTGCCATAGAAGCCGAAGCTCAGGTCGTTGTATGCCTTGGGCAACAGGCCCGCACTGTGGTTGATGGCATGGAAGCGGAGGTAATCCTTCCAGGTCTGAAGCGGCTGGCTTGCCACCAGTGCAGAGACGTCGTGCACCGTGCTCGGCTGCCATACGTTGATGGTCTTGGCCTTGTCCAGGTGCGCGGCGCCGAAGTAGGCGGCCCAGTCGATGCCCGGGGCCTTGCTGGCAAACTCGGCCGTGGGCCAGGGGTTGTTCGCCTTGTGGATGTCCTCGCTGTCCACGATGCTTTCCTGGGCCGTGGCGATCTTGGTTTCCAGGTCGAAGATGGCCTTGGCTTTCGCTTCGGCATCGGGTGTGCCGGCCTGCTTCAGGATGGCGGCGATATAGGTCTGGTAGGCCGTGCGTGCATCGGCCATGGCCTTGTCCTTGCCCAGGTAGTAATCCCGGTTGGGCATGCCAAGGCCGCCCTGCAGCAGGTAGGGCATGGCGTGATCGGGGTCTTCCAGGCCTTGCGCTACCCACAGACCGAACAGGTTCTCGGTGTCGAGGTTTGTAGCGTTGATCGGGTCGACGTCGGCGCGCAGGCCGTCGCCCAACACGCGGGAGAGATCCTTCACCGAGGCGATCGCATCGATCTGGTCGAAGCTGGCCTTCAGGGGCGCCAGGCCGTTCTTCTCGATCGCTGCCTCGTCCATGAAGGCGGCGTAGTAATCGGCGATCAGGCGTGCATCACTGTTGGCCGCGGGGTTGCCCTTGCCGGCGTCGCGGATCAACTCCGCGTTTCGCTTTTCGGCCTTCTCGAACACCTGCAGGAAGATGCCGGTGCTGGCCCGGTCGGCTGGAATCACCGCGGTCTTGCGCCAGGTGCCATTGGCATAACCGTCGAAGTCGTCGCCGGGCTTCACCGACTTGTCCAGGCCGGCAAGGTCGATGCCCGACGGTTTGTTCTGGGCCATGGCGGGTGAGGCCAGGGCGGCGAGGATGGCGGTGGCAAGAAGCCAGCGGGAGGCGGTCATGGCGGGACGTCCTTGAGAAGGGTCCGTGAAAGATAGTCCCCGCGGGGTGCCGCGGGGACCATGACCTTTGGGAGGGGTGGAGTTCTGCCCGCCAGACCAGGCCTGCCGTCCGGTAGGGTCAGTCGAAGGCAGGCAGGTCGAACACCAGCACTTCGGCGTTGTCGCCATGGTCGAGTTTCACGGCCGACTCCTCGCGCATCATCACCGCGTCACCGGCGCGCACCGCCGTACCGTTGACCTCGAGCGCGCCGCGCACCACGTGCACGTAGACGATGCGGCCTTCGGCGATGGCAAGGTTTGCCTCCTCGGCGCCGTCGATCAGCCCGGCATAGAGCCGGATGTCCTGGTGCACCACCACCGAGCCTTCCGCGCCGTCGCGGCTGCCGACCAGGCGCAGCCGTCCGCGCTTCTGGCTATCGGGAAATTCCTTCTGCTCGTAACCGGGCTTCAGGCCCGCGCGCTCGGGGATTACCCAGATCTGCAGGAAGTGCGTCTTGCCGTTGGCATTGTTGCGTTCGGAATGCACCACGCCCGTGCCTGCGCTCATGCGCTGCACTTCGCCCGGGCGGATCACTACCTTGTTGCCCATGGAATCCTCGTGGGCCAGTTCGCCGTCCAGGACGTAGCTGATGATTTCCATATCCCGGTGCGGGTGCGCGCCGAAACCGGTGCCGGCGTCGATGCGGTCTTCGTTGATGACGCGGAGGGGGCCGAAGTGCACGTGATCATCGTCGCGGTAGTCGGCGAACGAGAAGCTGTGGTGGGAATCGAGCCACCCGTGGTTGGCGTGGCCGCGGTCTTCGGAACGACGAAGGGTAAGCATGGCTGGAACTCCTTGGTTGATGGTGCCATTTTCCTCGCGTGGACAATAAGGCGGTAGATGGCGAAAACCATACCGATCGTTTCCTTTTTGATACCAATTGCGATTTTCGCCCTGGGGCCAATCCCCGCCGGAGGGCGCAAGGGGTAGCATTCGTCCATAGGCATAAGGAGCGGTCGTGAGCGACAAGAAGGTCAAGGGCATTGAGCCTTACGACAGGCCGGCGGGCGGCTGGGGTGCGTTGCGCGCCGTGGCCTCGGCCCTGGCCGGGCAAATGGCCGTGGGCCGGGAATCGGTGGCCCTGACAAAGATGAACCAGCCCACCGGGTTTGACTGCCCGGGTTGTGCGTGGCCCGATCCCAAGCACACCTCCAGCTTCGAGTTTTGCGAGAACGGTGCCAAGGCGGTGTCCTGGGAGGCCACCGGCAAGCGGGTGAAGCCTGAGTTCTTCGCCTCGAACCCGGTGAGCCAGTTGTGGAACCTCTCCGACTACGCCCTCGAGGGCTTAGGTCGCCTGACTCACCCGATGGCGTACGACGCCGCCACCGACACCTACCGCGAAGTGAGCTGGGACGATGCCTTCGCGCGCATAGGCAAGGCGTTGCGGGCGTTGCCCGATCCCAACATGGCCGAGTTCTACACCTCCGGCCGCGCCTCGAACGAAGCGGCGTTCCTATACCAGCTGTTCGTGCGCGAGTTCGGCACGAACAACTTCCCCGATTGTTCCAACATGTGCCATGAGGCCACCAGCGTTGGCCTTCCCGAATCCATCGGCGTGGGCAAGGGCACGGTGACGCTGGAAGACTTCGACCATTGCGATGCGATCTTCTGCATCGGCCATAACCCGGGTACCAACCATCCGCGCATGCTCACCACCTTGCGCGAATGCAGCCTGCGCAACGTGCCGATCGTGGTGATGAACCCGATGCCCGAACGCGGGCTGGAGCGTTTCACCTCGCCCCAGCATCCCGCCGAGATGCTCACCGGTAAATCCACGCCGATTGCTTCCACGTATTACAAGGTGAAGATCGGCGGCGACGTGGCCATGCTCAAGGGCATGATGAAATCGCTGCTCGAGCGCGATCTTGCCGACAAGGACTTCATCGGCGAACACACCAGCGGCTTCGAAGCGCTTGACGCCGACATCGCGGCCACGCGCTGGGACGACATCGAAGCCGTCAGCGGCGTGAGCCGTGCCGACATCGAAGCGGCCGCCGATATCTACGCCAGTGCGCAACGCGTGATCGTCTGCTACGGCATGGGCATCACCCAGCACAAGCACGGCACCGAGAACGTGCAGCAGATTGCCAACCTGATGCTGCTGCGCGGCAATGTCGGCAAAGAGGGTGCGGGCATCGCACCCTTGCGCGGCCACTCCAACGTGCAAGGTGACCGTACCGTTGGCATCACCGAGAAGCCCAACCAGGCACTGATCGACGGCATCGAGCGTACCTATGGGTTCAAGACGCCGGCGGCGCATGGGCATGACGCGGTAGCGGCCATCCAGGCGATCCGCGACGGGCGTTCCAAGGCGATGATTTCGCTCGGCGGCAACCTTGCCGTGGCGATGTCCGATCCCGAGGCCAGCTTCGCCGCCATGCGCAAGCTCGACCTTGCCGTGCATATCGCCACCAAGCTCAACCGCTCGCACCTGATCCTGGCAAAGGAGTCGATCATCCTGCCGTGCCTTGGACGTACCGAAGCCGATGAGCAGGCCACGGGCACGCAATCAGTGACGGTGGAAGACTCCATGTCGATGGTGCACGCCTCGCAGGGCAGCCTGAAGCCGGCGTCGGAGTTCCTGAAGTCCGAGCCTGCCATCGTCGCGGGTATCGCCCGTGCCACGTTGCCCGATTCGAAGGTGGATTGGGAAGGCCTGGTAGCTGACTACGATCGCATCCGCGATGGCATCGAATCGGTATTTCCCATCTTCAAGGATTTCAATAAGCGGATCCGCGAACCAGGTGGTTTCCGCCTTTACATCGCAGCCTCCGAACGCAACTGGGTAACCGAAGACAAACGCGCGCACTTCCTGGTGGCACGCGGCCTGTACGAGGACGACCTGGTCCGTGGCGGCGATACCCTGCTGCTGACCACTATTCGTTCGCACGACCAGTACAACACCACCATCTACGGATTGAACGATCGCTACCGCGGCGTCACCGGCCGGCGCGACGTGGTGTTCGTGAACCCCGAGGATCTTGCCGCCCGCGGCCTGAAGCACGGCGATCGCATTGACGTGGTGGCGCTGGGCGCCGAAGCGGGCCAGCACGCCGAGCGCGAGGTGCGCGGATTCGTTGCTGTCAGCTATGACATCGCCCGGGGTTCGGTGGCGATGTATTTCCCCGAGGGGAATGCCCTGGTGGCATTGGAGAACCATGACGCGAAGTCGGGCACGCCGGCGTACAAGTCAGTGGCGGTGACCTTGCGTGCTGCCCGGGCCAGCGATAGCCGTGCCGCCTGAGGACACCGTCGACCGCCGCGGCGCGTCGCGGCGCGAAGTGCTGCGGATCGAGCGCGGCGAAGCCTCGATGGCGCAGGATTGGCTGGCCGAGGAAGTGCCGGTGGAAGTCTGCGTGAACGGCCGGGCATTTGCCGTGATGATGGCCACGCCCCTGGACCTGGAAGACTTCGCCTGGGGGTTCGCCGCCAGCGAAGGCCTGCTTGCCGAGGGCGCCGAAATAGATGACGTCCGCGTACGCGAGCATTTCGAGGGCATCACGCTGGACATCATCGCCGACGCTTCCGTGCGTGCGCAGGGCGAGCGGCCTATGCCCGGCCGCAGTGGCTGCGGCATCTGTGGTTCACGCCTGCTGGAAGACGTGGTGCGCCAGCCGGACCCGGTGAAGGGTGGTCCCGTCATCGACGACGGAGCGATCGAGCGCGCCCTCGGCATGCTGCGTGAACGCCAGCCGATGAACATGGTCAGTGGCGCCGTCCACGCTGCCGCCTGGGCCAATGAGCAGGGCGAGATCTCCCTGGTGCGCGAGGACGTGGGCCGCCACAACGCCTTGGACAAACTCACCGGGGCGATGGCGCGAACGTCGGTGGATGTATCCCGTGGCTTCGCCGTGGTGACCAGCCGTGCCAGCTACGAGATGGTGACCAAGGCAGCGTCCGCCCGCATTGCCATCCTGGTGGCGATATCGGCGCCCACGGCGCTGGCCGTGCAGTTGGCCAGGAGTTGCGAGCTATCCCTGGTGGGCTTCGCCCGGCCGGGACGCCACGTGGTGTATTCGGGCGGGCAACGGGTGCGGCGCACTCAGCCGCGGTCGCGCTGACGACGACGGCGCACGCTGTCGCGCACATCCACGTCGAACAGCACGGCCAGGCCATCGATATCGAACGACAGGCCGTCACGGCTGGGCAGGCGTGAGGCAAGCGCTGCGATGTCCTGCCGGGGCAGGGTGATGGTGCAGGCGGTTGCTGTTCCCTCGATGGTCGCGACATCGCCAGGCACCAGCTTGAAAGACAGACGGAAAGCACGTCCCACTTCCGTGGTTGCATCGATCACGCTGCCCTCGAGCAGTGCCTTGAACTCGTCCTCGTCCACACGCAGCCGCAGCGATTGCTCCTGGAGCTGGATCCTCATGACGACAGGGCCTCCCATTCGGCCGGGGTGTTGATGTTGGCAAGCATCAGCTCGATGGCAGGCGTCGTTGCCAGCACATGTCTGCCGATACGCTGTTGCAGTGCGCGTATCGATGCACCGCGGCCACCCGCGGCCAGGCAATCGGCGATTGCCGTGCGCGTGTCGCCGCGAAGTTCCAGCGCCATCGGCAAGGGTGCACCCTCATGGCACGCGCAACCGTCGTGGGCTCGCCAGTGGGCGTCATCGTCCATCAGCGCGCGCAGCAGGCCGGGTGTAAGCCGCGGCATGTCCACGGCAAGCACCAGCAGACGGCCGTCCGGCAGCGCCGCAGCGGCGCTGGCAAGGCCACCGAGGGGACCTCGCCCGGGTTCAAGGTCGGGGATTGATCGATAGCCGGGCCGATCGCCGCTGACATAAACATGATCGATGCCGGCCTCGCGCGCCAGGCCGATCATATGATCCAGCAGCGGGCGTCCGTGCCAGGGCAGCGTGGCCTTGTCGCTGCCCATGCGCGTGGATTGCCCTCCAGCCAGTACCAGGGCGGCGCGAAGGCTCATGGCGGCACTTTCATCATCCCGGCAAGCGTAGCGCAGTCGCATGATTGTTACCGCAGGGGCGCTATGATGTGCCGATGGAAACGATCAGATTTGAAGTGGAAGGCGACTACGTCGAGCTCAACCTGCTGTTGAAGCTCACCGGCTTGTGCGACTCGGGCGGTGCCGGCAAGGCCATCGTGGCTTCCGGGGATGTCTCGGTTGACGGCGTGCAGGAATTACGCAAGACGTGCAAGATTCGCCGGGGCCAGCTGGTGACCCTCGGCGACATGCGCATCGAGGTCATTTAGCCGCCGGGCGTTCCTTCAGGCGGATCTCGAAGAGTTTCGTCCAGTTCTTGCCGGTGACAAACAGCCGGTCGCCCTTGGCGTCGTAGGCGATGCCATTGGCTACCGCATCGGTGTCATTGGAAGTATCGGCGGGCTTCAAGCCCTTCAGGTCAATCACGCCTACCACGTTGCCGGTGGCCGGATCGATGCGCAGGATCCAGTTGGTCTGCCACACGTTGGCATAGATCTGCCCCTTCACCCACTCAAGTTCGTTGACGTAGGTGACGGGCCTGCCGTTAAGGGTGACGTGGATGCGGCGTTCTTCCCCGAGCGTGGTGGGATTGAGCACGCGGATGTCCGCCGTGCCGTCGCTCATGTAGATCCGCTTGTCGTCCCGGGTGAGGGCCCAGCCTTCGCCCACATAGTGGAATTCCTTCTTCACCGCGAAGGTGTCGAAGTCGCGGACGAAGCCCACTTCCGTTTGATAGGTGAGGCTGATCAGCTCCTTGCCCCAGTCGACGATGCCCTCGCCGAAATATTTCGACGGTACCTGCACGCTGCGGATGACTTCGCCGGTGGCAAGGTCGACCTTGCGTATCTGCGAGTGTCCGGCAAGGCCGGTACTTTCGTAGATGAACCCATCCTTGTAGAACAGGCCCTCGGTGAAGGCGCCGGCATCGTGCGGATACGCGTGCACCACCTGATAGTCGTAGATGGGCAGGTCCGCCGCATCGACGGAGCGGGGAAGGACGAATGAGATAGCGGCTAGCAATACCGCGGCAAGGCAGGCCAGGCGCATCGGATTAGCGTCCGTCGGAGATCGGGGCGTTCACGGCGATCGCCGCGGCCTTCACCGCCACCGGCAGCAAGGGCTGCGAAGGGTCGGTCTGGCAGTCGGCGGTGAGTTCATCCACGAAGGGACCCGCCGCGCTGGTGCGGATCGTGCCCACGCCGTTCTTGGCGCTGGCATATCCGAAAAGCCAGGTGAGCATGGTCTGGATCTCGGCGGTATGGGTTTTTGAATCGCGGTTGATCCGCGAGACGAATTCACCGCACTTGAGGTTTTCCATCGGGATGTCGCCGCGCCTGGCGACCAGGGTCATGTGGGTATCGGCGGGCGCCGGGGCCACCGCCGCGGGCGTAGCCGGGGCAGGTGCCGCTATGGGAGCTGGCGCGGCGGTCTGGGCAGGCGTCGGCGGCGGAGCGGCCGGCGTGGTGTCTTCGCGCGCCGCGTGACGGTGGCAGGCGGTGGCCAGCAGGGCCATGGCGACGATGACGGGCAAGCGCTTCATGGATCATCCGAAACAGCGTGGGAAGCGCAGAAGCCTACTTGATTTCCCCTCCGCCAGACATGGAAAAGGCGCCCGAAGGCGCCTTTTCGGTCAGCCACGGTTGGCTTACTTCGAGGTGCTGCTTGCGGCCGGCGTATCGCTGGACGAGGCGTCCTTCTTCTTGTGGTGCATCATTTTCTTGTGGCCGGCGGCGGTGGAGCTATGGGCCATCGAATCGCTCGACATGCTCGAGCCGCTCTTCATCGAATCGTTCGACATCGCACCGCTGGACATGGAACCGGCCGTGCTGCTGCTGGTGGGCGTGGACTGCTGCGCCATGGCCATGCCGGTGGCGGTGAGGCCGCAGAGCATCAGCGAAAGACAGATCTTGTTACGCATGGTGGTTTACCCTCGATGGTAAGCGCCGGGTGGGATGGCAAGGATGCGCTGGCGCGATTGCGCATCGTCATGTGGCTTTATCCAAGACCGGGAAGGGCTGAGCACCATTACGCAAAGTTTTGCGTGAATCGGTCGTGACCGGTTTTCGCTGCGGTGCGTCAATTCGCGCTTTAATGAAAGTCGCGCGATACCGCACCGAACCCGGGCAGCAGGTCGCCATAATCGTGTAATCGCCTTGCAATGAGATGGCGCACGCCTTCCACGGCTTGCAGTTCGCCATCCACGGCCATCAACACCGCCCCAAGGAATACCTCGCGCTGCCGCTCGGCGATGTCGCGGCGCACCACCACATTGACCTGGCCGGTCTCGTCCTCAAGGGTAAGAAAGGTGATACCGCTGGCCGTTGCCGGCCGCTGGCGCACCGTGACCAGTCCGGCATGGCGAATCCACCGTCCATGTTCCATCGCCAGCAATTGGCTGGCCAGGCAGGCACGGCGGCGGCGCAGTTGCCCGCGTACCAGGCTCAAGGGATGGGCGGTGAGCGACAAGCCTTGCGTGGCGTAGTCGGAGAATACGTTTTCCGCCACGGTTGGCGGCCGCAGGATCGCGCGTTCCTCGCCGGTGTTACCAAGCATGGGAAGGTCACGTTCGATACCGGCGCTTTCCCAGCGGGCGCGGTGGCGATGGCCGCTGAGCGTGCGCAGTGCGCCGGCATCGGCCAGCCGCTCGCGTTCGCCGCGGCTCAAGGCCGCGCGCCGGCAGAGGTCGTCCAGGTTGACGAAAGGGGTGTGCTTGCGTGCATCGCTTACCCGCTGGGCCACATCGGAAGAAAGCCCGCTGACCATGCGCAAGCCCAGGCGCAAGGCAAGCTTCGCCTTCGGGTTTCCGGCATCGCTTGCATGCAGCGGTTCCAGGCCGCAATCCCAATCGCTGGCGGTGACATCCGGTGGCCGCACTTCGAAACCCTGCCGGCGCAGGTCATGCACCAGTTGCGCCGGTGCATAGAAGCCCATCGGCTGGCTGTTGAGCAGCGCGCAGGTGAACACTTCCGGGTGATGGCATTTGATGTACGAGGAGATATACGCCAGCAAGGCGAAACCGGCCGCATGCGATTCGGGAAAACCATAGCTGCCAAAGCCTTGGATCTGGCTGTAGATCCGCGCGGCGTACTCCGGGGAATAATTGTTATCGGCAAAACCCTTGAAGATGCGCTGTTCGAAATGCTCCAGGCCGCCGTGGCGTTTCCACGCGGCCATCGAGCGTCGCAGATGGTCGGCCTCGCCAGCGCTGAAGTTGGCTGCCACCATCAACAGACGCATCACCTGTTCCTGGAAGATCGGCACACCCAGGGTATTTTCGAGTACCTCTCGGACTTCATCGGAAGGGTAGTCCGGTGCTTCCTCGCCTGAACGGCGTTTGAGGTAAGGGTGCACCATGCCGCCCTGTATGGGCCCGGGGCGTACGATGGCCACCTGCACAACCAGGTCATAGTATTTCCGGGGCTTAAGCCGCGGCAGCATGCTCATCTGCGCACGTGATTCGATCTGGAACACGCCGATGGTGTCGGCGGCGCGGATCATGCGGTAGGTGTCGTCATCACCAATGGGAATATCGGCCAGGCGTCCATAGGAAACGCCGCGGTGTTCGCGCAGGAGATCCAGGCATTTGTGCAGGCACGTAAGCATGCCAAGGGCCAGGCAATCGACTTTCAGCAGGCGCATGGATTCCAGGTCGTCCTTGTCCCACTGGATCACCGTGCGGTCGTCCATGGCGGCGTTCTCCACCGGTACCAGGGAATAAAGCGGCTGGTCGGCGATGACGAAACCGCCCACGTGCTGGGAAAGATGCCTGGGCATGCCCTGCAGTTCCGCCACCAGGCCTATCAGTTGTCGCATGGTGCGGCTGGAGGTATCGAAGCCGCGCTCGCGCAGGCGAAGGCCGATGTCGACATCACCATGCGCGTGGGAATAGGCGTGGCTCAGTTGATCGAGCTGGTCCTCGCTCAGGCCCAGCGCGCGGCCGACGTCCCGCGCGGCGCTCTTGCTGCGGTAGGTGATCACCGTAGCGGCCAGCGCCGTGCGTTCGCGTCCGTACTTGCCGTAGATGTACTGGAGCACTTCCTCGCGCCGCTCGTGCTCGAAGTCGACGTCGATGTCCGGCGGTTCCTTGCGCTCGGCCGAGATGAAACGTTCGAACAGCAGTCCGGCGTTGGCCGGATCGACTTCCGTGATGCCCAGGCAATAGCACACCACCGAATTGGCGGCCGAGCCGCGGCCCTGGCATAAAATGTCCTTGCTTCGTGCGAAGCGGACGATGTCGTAGACAGTCAGGAAGAAGGCTTCGTATTCAAGCTTCGCGATCAGTGCCAGTTCGCGCTCGATGGTGGCGGCGATGGGTTCGGGTACACCGTTTGGCCAGCGGTCGCCCATGTGCATCTGGGTGAGGTTTCGCAAGTGCTGGGTAGGCGTCGTTCCTTCGGGCACCAGCTCGCGCGGGTAGACATAATTCAGGTCGTCCATGCGGAACAGGCAGCGCGCGGCGATGCGCGTGGATTCGGCCAAGAGGTCGGGCGGGTAGATGCGGCCCAGCACCTCGCGCCTGCGCAGGTGGCGTTCGCCATTGGGAAACAAGGCATGGCCCGCCTCGGCCACCGGTGTGTTGATGCGGATGGCGGTAAGCACGTCGTGCAGGGGGCGACGCTGGCGGATATGCATGTGCACGTCGCCGCTGGCGACGCAGGGCAAGGAGTAGCGTTCGCCCAGCGCACGCAGGGCATCGAGTTCGGCGTCATCATCGGGGCCGCGGTGCAATTCCACGGCCAGCCACGCGCGGCCGGCAAACGTACGTGCCACCCAGGCGCCGTGGGCATCCCGCTGGGCGGCATCGCTGCCATGCAGTGGACCGGGTGCCCACAGCACGCACAAGCCGTCGCCAAGGCCTTCCATGTCCGCCATGCCCAATCGATATTCCCCCTTCGGGGCAGCGCGCCGCCCCTTGGTGATCAGTTGGCATAACGCGCTATAGCCGGTGTGGTTTTCCACCAGCAGCACCAGCGTAGGCCCATCGTGCAGGCGGATCTCGCTGCCCACGATCAAGCGGCAATCGCCTTCCTTCGCTGCCTCCCATGCGCGAACGATGCCTGCCAGTGAGCATTCATCGGTGATCGCCAGCGCCTGGTAACCGAGCGCACGCGCGCGGTCGAACAATTCGTGTGCGCTGGAGGCGCCACGTTGGAAGGAAAAATTACTCAGTGCATGGAGCTCGGCGTAGTCGGGCGCTACGTCGTCATTGCCGGCCATCCGCCCCTTCATGCGAACCATCCGTGCAGCATCCAGCCGTCGTGGCTGCCGGCCGGTAGGTAGGCCCAGGCACGCTGGCCTTGCCGCGTGCCCACGATGTAGTAGTCGCGGCGCAGGTCGCCGCCATCCCACCATCCGCTCTCGATACGTTCGGGGCCTGCCAGCACCCGTGCGGGCATAGGGCGCATCGGACGTGGGCGGTGCAGCAACCAAAGGGGGCGCGGACGCGCGTCGGCCAGTGGTGGCGCCGAGCCATCGCCACGGCGCCAGGCACGTTCGGGCCGGTGGTCGGCCACGGCGGATAGTTGCCGCAAGGCCGATTCGCCCATGCGTGCGCGCAGGCGTTCGTCCAGCGCGCTCCAGTCCAGGCCTTCTCCGCGCACCGGATCGAACAGGTCGCGCAACGGCGGCTGGAAGGTGGGCAATTGTTCGGCATGGATCTCGATGGCGCGGACCGGTGCATGCAGGGTGCTTCGCTCCACCCGCGTGCGCGCCAGTTCGAACAGGCGCGCGGCCTCGCGTTGCGGCGCCGCCATGCCGACGGGAATCTCGGTGGACGATTCATGCGCATGCTCCAGTCGTAGCCGGAACAACTGCACGCCGCCATCGCGGGCGGCCAGCATGTTGGCCAGGGCCTGGGTCAGGCGGCGCAACGGGAACATCAGCGGTTCGCTGCCTTCCAATTCCGCGTCGAATTCGATGCGCTGGAAGAAGGTGGCCGGCGGCTGCCAGGCGGGGATCGCTTCGCTGGCATGGCCGCGCAGGCGGTCGAGCCAATGCATGCCTTCGCGGCCGATGCGTCGGGTGAGTTCCGGACGGGGCAGGGCGAAGACCTCGCGCAGGCGGCGGAAGCCCATCGAACGCAGGGCCTGGACGCTTTTTGCCGGCAGGCCGCTACGCGACAGTTCGATGTCGTTGAGCAGGCGCAGCATCTGCTCGGGGTGTTGCACCACGCAGCCGTCGAAGCTTGCCGCCAGCACCCAGGCGGCGGCCGGGCAGCGCGCGGCTGCCAGCGTGTGGACATGGCCCAGGGCGGCAAGCCCGGCTTTCAGTTTTCCCGATAGGGCGCTCCAGCCGTCGAACAGGCGCAGGCTCGCGCCAGCCTCCAGCAACAGGCATTGCGGTGGCGCCAGGCTGATGTGGCCGCTGAACTGGTAGCACCAGGCAGCAAGCTCGGCCAGCAGGCCCGCCTCAGCGGCCTTGTCGCGCGCACGCACGACAAGGCCGGGACACAACGCCCGCGCCGCCGCCACGGTTTGCCCGCGCTGCACGCCCAGTTTCTGCGCAGCAGGATTAACGATGGCGACGGTGCGGCGACGGGCGTTGTCCTCGAGCAGCGCGCCAGGTACATCTTCCGGCAGCGCAGCGAAAGCAGCGGCGAACGCCAGCCCGGGAAAACGCAGACAAGCCCAGAGCATGACGAAGTCCGATGGTGTTGCGACGGGCCGACACCCCTTGGCACCGGCCTGTTTTGTTGGGTGTTGGGGTCAGAGTCATGACTCTGACCCCGGCTTCCGCCCTAGGCGCGCATGCGCATGGGCGGTGTTACACCCTGCAACAGGCCGCGCGATTTGATGACATCCACGTAGGTGGCCTCGTTGCTGTTCGATACCTTCAAGCGAAGGGCAGCGGGGCTGGTTTGTGCAGCATGCTCGGCCGAGCGGTAGAGCACGGCGCAGGCATCGCCGGTTTCGGCGGCCAGCTGCAGTCGGCGCAGGCTGCGGTAATCGATATCGGGAAGCCAGCCGACCACGGCGGCACAGCAGCCTGAGCGCAGGCACTGCTCCATGCTCCATGCCGCTTCGGTGGGCGTGGCGTGGATCTCGTGCAGGAAGCGCAGATCGACGCCCGCCGCCTGCAGGGCCGGGGCATAAGGCTGGTAGGGCGGAGCCACGAAGATCACCCGGCGGTGCTCGCGGGTCATCGCAGCCAGCGTGGGCATCAATAGTTCCAGTTCGCCCAGTCCGTCGTTCTCGACAAGGATTTCCGACAAAGCACCCAGCGGCCAGCCACCGCCAGGCAGGCGGGCATCGAGCGAGGGCATGCCGGTGGAGATGGCGCGCACCGTGGGCTGGTGTTGCGACGAACGCCGCCAGATGCCGGGGTGCTCCAGCACCTGGGCGAGCGAGGGGGCGGCAATGGACTGCTGGACTTCGGCTGCAATGGCGCTCATGGCGTCAACTCCGGCGGATGATGCCGACGTAACGGCCTTCGATGGCGAAGGCGTGACGACTGGGATCGACTTCGATCGGTTCGAAGTCGGGGTTTTCAGGTAGCAGGACGATGCGGTCGCGCGTGCGCTTCAGGCGCTTGACGGTGACGTCTTCATCCACGCGGGCCACGACGATCTGGCCGTCGTCGGCCGTGGCGGTGCGGTGTACGGCCAGGTAGTCGCCATCGAGGATGCCGACGTCGCGCATGGACAGGCCCACCACGCGCAGGAGGTAATCGGCGCGGGGCCGAAACAATGCCGGATCCACTTCCAGCTGGGATTCGATGTTCTCGGCGGCAAGGATCGGCGAGCCCGCGGCCACGCGGCCGATCAGCGGTAGCTCGTTCTCGCGGAAGCTGGCTAGCCCCTCGGGCAGGCGTAGGCCGCGATGCTGGGGCGAGCGCTCCAGTTCGCCCTTGCGTACCAGCGACTCGATGCAGGTCTGCGCCGAGCTGTGGCTGGAGAAACCCATGGCCTCGGCGATCTCGCGCAAAGTGGGGGGCAACCCTTGCTCGCGCAGGTATTCCCTGATGAAGACCAGGGTTTGCTGCTGACGGTCGGTGAGGGGCTTGAAGGACATGCGTACAAATGTACGCATCCTGCGGCGGCTGTCAATCGATCTTTTTGTTTTGCACGTTTATGCACGATGTTTTACTATGTTACTCGTTCTGATTTTGCCGGATTCGTCAAACATGTCATTCCAGTCCATTGAATCAGAAGGGAATCCTGGCCTGCCGCGAGCGAGGCTCGCTACCCGGCTGATCTTCCTGATGTCCGGCATCTCCCTGTCCTGCTGGGCGCCGATGGTGCCGTTCGCCAAGACCCGCCTGGGCCTGGACGAGGCGCACCTGGGTACCGTGCTGCTGGCCCTGGGCTGCGGTTCTTTGGCCTCGATGCCGCTGGCCGGCTTCCTGTCCCATCGCTTCGGCAATCGCCGGGTGATCGGTATCGCGGCGCTGTCGGTCTGCCTGTTCCTGCCCTGGCTTACCCTGGCGCCCACGGCGTGGATGCTGGCCATCGCATTGTTCTGCTTCGGTGCCTCGCACGGCGTGGTGGACGTGGCCATGAACGCCCATGCGGTGGACGTGGAGCGCATGAGCGGCGGCGGCATCATGTCGGGCTTCCATGGCCTGTTCAGCACCGGTGGCCTGGTGGGCTCGGCCGGCATGAGCCTGCTGCTGGCGGCCGGCGCGCCGTTGCTGGCCTGCGCGGCGGTGCTGGCAGTGGTATTGGCGGTGCTTACGGTGAGCCAGTGGAAGAATTTCCTCGAGCACGTGCAGGCGGAGGACGCGAAGAAACACACGATCTTCGCCTGGCCGTCCACCGCGGTCATCCTGCTGGGCGTGCTGTGCTGCATTTCCTTCCTGGCCGAAGGCGCGATGCTGGACTGGAGCGCGGTGTTCCTGCGTTCCTCGCGACAGGTGGGTTACGACATGGCGGGCCTGGGTTACGCGGCGTTCTCCGTCGCCATGGCGGTGGGCCGGCTTTCGGGTGATTTCCTCGTGCGCCGGTTCGGCGCAGTGAACATGGTGCGCTGGGGCGCGGTCATCGCCTCACTGGGTTTCTTTATCGCCACCTGCCTGCCATGGGCGGGCAGCAGCCTGTTCGGCTTCCTGCTGGTGGGCATGGGCGCGGCCAACATCGTGCCGGTGCTCTTCAGTGCCGCTGGGCGCCAGGGCGGCAGCGCGCCGGGCATTGCCATCGCCACGGTCACTACGCTCGGCTACGCCGGCATGCTCACCGGCCCCGCGGCCATCGGTTATGCCGCGCATGCGACCAGCCTGCCGCTGGCATTGTCGGCCATCGCCGTGCTGCTGCTGGGCGTGGCGGCGCTCGCCCCCATGGCGCGTCGGTGATGGGGGCGGCCATGCGCGACATCGTCGTCTTCGATTTCGGCGGGGTGCTGTTCGACTGGAACCCGCGTTACCTGTACCGCAAGCTCTTCGATCGCGAAGAGGACATGGAAGCCTTCTTGCGCGATGTCACCACCGACGAGTGGAATGCGAAGCAGGATGCTGGCCGCCCGTGGCATGAAGCCATCGACGAACTGGTGCAGCGCCATCCCGAACACGAGGCGCTGATCCGTGCCTACCGCGAGCGTTGGCCGGAAACCCTGGCCGGCACCATCCCGGAAACCGTCGCCGTGCTGCATGAGCTGAAAGATGCCGGCACGCCGCTGTACGGCCTTACCAACTGGTCGCAGGAGACCTTTCCCATCGCCCGGTCCATGCATCGGGAATTCGATCTTTTCGATGGCATCCTGGTATCGGGCGAGGAGGGCATGGCCAAGCCCGACCCGCGCATCTTCCAGCGCCTGCTCGATCGATTCGGGCTTCCTGCCGAACGCGTGGTATTCATCGACGACAACCGCGCCAACGTCGAGGCGGCGGCAAAGCTCGGCCTGCATGCGATCCATTTCACAGATGCGAATTCCCTGCGCAAGGAGCTGGTGGGCCTGGAGCTGCTCAAGGGGCTCGCATGAACCGCGTGCCCGATACCACGTTGCCCCGCGAGCGAGCGCAACTGATCGTCGAGCGCCTGCAGCGCGACGGCCGCGTGGTGGCGGCGGAGCTGGCCGCCGAATTTCGTGTATCCGAGGATTCCATTCGCCGCGACCTGCGGGAGCTGGCAGCCGCCGGCCAGTGCAAGCGCGTGTATGGCGGTGCGCTGCTGGCGGCGAGCATCGCACCGCTGCGTCAGCGCGATGCCCAGCACATCGCTCGCAAGCAGGCACTGGCACGCGCCGCGGTATCGCTGGTGTCGCCGGGGCAGATTCTTTTCATCGATGCCGGCTCCACCAATACGCAAATTGCCCTGGCGCTGCCCGAACGCCAGGACCTCACGGTGATCACCAACGCCCCGGACGTGGCCAATGCTCTGCTGGGCCGACCTGGTTTCGACGTGCTGCTATTGGGTGGGCGCCTGCATCATCACATCGGTGGCACCATCGGCGCGCAGGCCGTCGCGCAAGCTCGAGGTATCCGCGCGGACCTTTGCTTTCCTGGCATCTGCGCGGTCGATGCCCGCACCGGCATCTGGACCTTCGACGACGAAGAAAACCTGCTTAAGCAGGCGATGATCCAGGCCAGCGGGGAAATGGTGGCGGTGGCTACCGCGGAGAAACTGCAGGCGGCGGCGACGCACCTGACAGCCGGGCTCGAGGCGGTAACGCACCTGGTGACCGAGGCTTCCGCGGCCCTCGACCGCTTTGCCCGCGCCAATATCAACATCGTGCTGGCGTGACCGGGTCGCTCCGATCACGCTGCGTTATCCATGGCACTTGCGATCAATTCGAATGGCTGGGCGCCAGCCACAGGCGCTGGTGCGGCAGATCCATCGTAATGATCCATTGCTTGAGCACCGGCGCGCCGATATTGCCATCGATGGCCAGATCCATGATCTGCGCATTGGCCCTCAGCGGCATGCCACCCAGGCTGGTGGTCAACGGCTGCTTGCCCTTGGCGGCGGGGTCGAGTCCGAGCGCTGCCGCGATCGGGCGATTGACGATGACATAACCGTCGCTGCCGCAATCGAGTTCCATCCACAAGCGGCCCTTGGGTGTATCAACGGCTACCAGGGGCGTGAGCGTGCGTCCGCCGACCTCGCGGCTGGTCCGCATCGGTACTTCCCTGGCCGACTTGACGCGATCGGCAAGGCTTCGAGGTGTCTCCACGATCAGCTTGCCGCCGGCAAGATCCAGCGTGATGGCGCGGTCGGCGAAGGCATCGAGCGCGATCGATCCGGCCAAAGGCGGCGCATCCTTGGGCAGCATCGCGGAGAAGTCCCACACACCTGCCGACTCCACCCGCAGCCCCAAGCCTGGCAGCGACAGTCGCACGTCATCGCAACGCGGCGTATCCAGGCGATCGCCACGCATGCGAAAGCCCGTCATGACTCCCCAGGGCTGGCATCCCAAAGCCTTGGCTGTATCGGGCATCACCACCGTCAGGCCGCCGGCGGTGTCGAACAGGAAAGTAGCAGGCTTGCCGGCGACATCCACCTTCAATGAGGGAATCGTCCCCAGGTATGCCGTCACCGGGATTTCAACGGGATGGTCGGTGGCAAAAGCACTGACGCAAGATGATAGGCAAGACACGAGCACAAGTGCGCGCAGGAACATGGGTTTCCTTGGGAGGAGGATGTCATGTCCATGCTAGAGAAGATGAGTCATCGCGTCTGCCTGACTTCCTACATGGTTCTGGCCATGTCAGGGCTTGACCGTGCGTGGGTCGATGTCTGCCGCGGTGGGATGCATAGGATCGTAGAAAGTGTACGTGTAGAACGTTTTCTCCCCGTCCGGATATGTCTTCTTGGCAAGCATGGTTCGCGCCGCATCGACGTAAACCGTCGACACGCGTATGTCCACGGCGGCTGTCGTGCCCGTGGTCGGGTCGATCACCTTGGCCACTTGCAGCGACTAGATGAAGCCTGCCACCCGCGCATCCCGCTTGATCGAAGTCATGGACCGCCCCTTCCATTCATGCCCCGCCACCGTTATAGGGCGCAACCGATGGGTCGGCAAGCCACGCATCGGTTGAACGCAGCGCCAGGCACCACGGTCGTCGCGAACGATCCCGCCCGCATTGTTATGATCGAGGCAGCTTGGGTCAGGAAATTCCGATGGATCGCAAAAGCAATGCTTCGTGGCGCGGTCTTGCCGTCGCTGCCTTGATGGCAGTGGTGCCATCGGTCGCTGCCGCCTCCGTGGCATGCAAGGGAACTGTATTCGGCGGGGTACCTCGGCCCTTCGCCGACACGAAGCATTCGAACGATGGCTTCACCGGCAAATTCCCCGACGATGCCATGCCCGCGAAGCACGCCCTGGTTGCTTCGACATGGGGCTGGGGCTGCACCAAGACGACATCGATCGACCTGGAGCGCGCCCGCCTGTACCAGGCCGTCGCCTGCCAGGTGAAGTCGGCCGACTTCAAGGCTACCTGGCCCTTCGTTCCCGGCGATGCGCGCATGGTGCACCTGCTACCGGCACCGGATCTGCCCGTCGACTTCGCCATGATCCGGCGCACGCTCTCACCCGCGCAGGTGGAGGAACTGACTTGCCTGGCCAATGCCGTCTGGCCGCTCGACCCTGAAGGCCGGCCGGTGCGCCGGGATGCATCGGGGGCTCTTGCCCGCGACGACAAGCCACCGCAGCCCGTGGCGCCGCACAGCGTCGCCTATGTGAAGCTCAAGGATGGCGATACGGAAAAGACGATCGGTGGCTATACCCGCGTCCCTGCTGATGGACCAGCGCGTGACCTCTTCGATGCGGTCTACAAGCTGGGCAACGACGCCATGCTGCCGGCCGGGCAGGCGAGGGCAGACGCATTACCCGCTCCCCGTGCATGGCCTGCCGATGCGTTGCCCGTGCCACCACCGCGCGACCTGCCCGACAACGGCCTGGCACGCACGCCGCCGATGGGCTGGAACAGCTGGAATCACTTTGCCGGCCGTATCACCGACGCCGATGTGCGCGCCATGGCCGATGCCATGGTTGCCACGGGCATGCGCGACGCGGGCTATGTGTACGTGAACATCGATGACACCTGGGAGGGCAAACGCGACGCCTCGGGGAATATCCAGTCGAACGAGAAATTCCCCGATATGAAGGCACTGGCCGACTACGTGCACGGCAAGGGGCTGAAGCTTGGCATCTACTCCTCGCCCGGGCCCACGACGTGCGCGAAGTTCGAGGGTAGCTATGGCCACGAGTTGCAGGATGCGAAAACCTATGCCGCCTGGGGCATCGACTTCCTGAAATACGACTACTGCGGTGCCAACGACGTCTACCCGCTTACCCTGGCCAACCAGCAAGGCACGTTCCAGAAGATGGGTGAGGCGCTGGCGAAAGTCGACCGACCCATCGTCTACAGCCTTTCCCAGGGCGGCGACTTCAATCCCTGGACCTGGGGCCAGGCCACGGGAGCGAATCTCTGGCGCACCACGCAGGACATCCAGGACAACTGGACCTCGATGGAACGCATCGGCTTCGCGCAGCTTGCCATCGTCGAATCCAGCAAGCCTGGCCACTGGAATGATCCGGACATGCTCGAGGTAGGCAACGGCGGCATGAGCGCGGATGAATACCGGACGCACATGAGCCTGTGGGCAATGCTGTCCGCGCCGCTATTGGCGGGCAACGACCTGCGGGGCATGACGGATGAGACGAAATCGATCCTGCTCAACCGCGAGGTGATCGCCATCGACCAGGAGGCAAACCCCAGGCATCCGTATCGTGTCGATGCCATCGGCGATTTGGACGTGATCGCGCGACCGATGAACGATGGTTCGATGGTGATCGGTTTCTTCAACCGCGGCGACGGCGAGATAAACACCACGTTCGACCTTGCCACGGTACATGGCATGGACAAGTCCGGATCCAGCGAGATTCGCGACCTCTGGGCGCACCAGGCAGTCGCCGCCAAGGCAGGTTCGGTCACCGTCCATGTTCCAAGACACGGGGTATACCTGCTTCGTGTCGCTTCGCGAAGCGCGGCTCAGCGTCCCCACTCGGGATAGGCGTCCATTGCATCGACGAAGTTGTGCAGGACGTCGGTGTGAGCGTCTTCCTGCCAGCCACCGATGGCCTGGTTCTTCGGCAGGTCCATTGGACTGCCATGGTCATCAATGGCGTATTCGGTGAAGGTCAGCGCATCGCGGGCCTCGGCTGCCAGTGATGGTGAGTAGATCGCTTTCGCGTACATCGCCAGCACCGCGCCGTAGGTCGAGTTGATGCCGCCCCAGGCGTCGTGATCCTCGTCCTGCTCGTGACAGACGCGCACGCCACCCTCGACATGGGTGAATTCGCGGCGAACGAACATCACGAGCGTTCCGGCGTCGGCCAGCCAGTCGGGGTCGAGCGCGGTCTTCTTTTCCAGCAGGTAGCGCGCGAGGTTCAAGGGGTCCCATGCGGTCCGGTTGGCGGGATTATCGTGATCTTCGAAGAACTGGGCGAAGGCCATGCCATCGCCCCCGGCACTGGGTATCTGGACCGACTTGATCCATCGCCACAACGCATCGCGCGGAACCTTGAATTCGCCGTGGCCACGCTCGATGAGGCCATCGTAGAGGCGTAGCGGATAGACCATGTCGCCCGACATGTCGCCGCGAGCCACGCCCGTGCGGTGATCGGCGCGGAACGGCCAGGGTGAATGGGCCACATCGCCCGGTCGCTGGTTGGCGGCGAGGACGACGGCGATGTGCAGGGCGGTTTCGGTGTAGCGTGCGTTACCCGTGGCGTCACCCAGCAGCATCAGCGCGTAACCGGCGATGGCGCCTTTGTCTGGCTGGATCTCGTACGGGTGATCCGATTGCGCGCCACTGTCGGCCGGTTGCGGGAACTGGCCGCGATGACCTGTGGAGTGCGGAAAGCGCGGATATTTGCCTTCGTCTGGCGTGAGGTCCTGGTCCAGGAGGTAGTCGCCCATCGAGCGCGCCGTCGCCAGCAGACTGGGATCGCGGCTACCGCGGAACCTGTGCCATTTCAGGTACGAAATAATGCCCATGCCATTCTGCGTGGCCGGGATGGTGTCCTGCCGCGTGGCGATGGGGCGCCAGTCGCCATCCAGGAAGGTGGTGGTGACGAACACCGGGTAGCCGTGTTCCCGCGGCGCCGTAGTGTAGAAGCGCATCTCCAGGTCCAGGGCCCGGTTCCATGGCGTCCACGGCAGCAGATGTCCCGCGGTGTCGTATTTGGCCACATGCGTCCCGATCGTCACGGGAGGTGAGGGCGCGGCATCCAATGGATACGCAGCCACCATAGCCATGGCCGCGAGCGGCGGCAGAGTTCGCCGGAGCCACGCGGCAGCTTTCTTCATCCGGCTGCTTCCACCGTGCGCGGCATCACCCGCTTCGCCGTGATGGTGCTGCCGATCGATGCCATGACGATGCAGCCGATGGCCAGCCATTGCGTGCCATGCAGCAGTTCGCCCAGCAGGAACATCGCCAGCAGCGAGGCCACCGCGGGCTCCAGGCTGACCAGGATGCCGAAGGTCTCGCTGGGCAGGCGTTTGAGCGCCATCATTTCCAGCGACATCGGGATGGCGCTGGAAACGACAGCCACGCCAAGGCCCGCGGCGACAATCTTCCAGTCCAGCAGGGCGGTGCCGGCGTGCGCCACGCCGAACGGCACCACCACCAGGCTCGCCGCTACCAGCCCCAAAGATACCGAGTGCCCGGCGTGCAGGTGGCCGGCCTGCTTGCCGAAAAGGATGTAAAGCGCCCAGCACACGGCAGCTCCCATGGCCAGCATCACGCCAGTGCGATCCAGGGCCGCGTCGTGAGCCAGCGGCAGCAGCATGGCCAGGCCCGCGATGGCCAGGGCCAGCCAGAGGAAGTCGATCGGGCGGCGCGAGGCGTACATGGCCACGGCCAGGGGGCCGCTGAACTCGATCGCCACCGCAATGCCGAACGGGATCGTTCGCAATGCCATGTAGAACAGCAGGTTCATCACGCCCAGCGTGAGCCCGTAGCGGATCACGAAGCCGGCATCGCGCCGGCTGAGCGGCCAGCGCCAGGGACGCCAGAACAGCAGCAGCACGATGGCCGAGAAGCCCACGCGCAGGGCCGAGGTCCCTTCGGCGCCGATGAGCGGGAACAGCTTCTTGGCGAAAGATGTGCCGATGCACAACGAGGTGATCGAGCCAAGCACGGCGGCTGCGGGAAGGAGGGAGCGGGACTGGGTCATTGATTGCACTTTAACCATTACGGCCCCTCGCGACATCACTCCTTGCAGGGTCTGCTGACAGTTGGCGTCAGCAGACCTTGGGGGCAGCGGGGCAACCGAGGTATAAGGAGCATCCCACCTCCCCCAGTCAGGAGTTTCGACCATGCGCTTCTTGAGCCGGATAGTGGCTGTGGCATGCCTGTGCATCGCCGTCATCGCTCCCGCCATCGCCGCCGACGATGTCGAACCCATCACCTTGAAGGCTGCCGATGGTGTGGTAATCCACGGCGTGTACTACAAGGCGCCTCATCCCAAGGCATTGATCCTGCTGTTCCACCAGGCGGGTTCCGGCAAGGGCGAGTACGCCTCCATCGGGCCGCGGCTGGTGTCGGCCGGCTATGGCGCGATGGCGATCGACCAGCGTTCGGGTGGAGAACTCTTCGGTACCAACGAAACGGTGGCGGCGCTGCCCAAATCCGCAGGCTACCTGGAGGCCAAGCCGGACCTCGAAGCCGCGCTGGCCTGGGGGCGGGCGCAGAAGCTGCCCATCGCCATCTGGGGCAGCAGTTATTCCTCGTCGCTGGTATTCGTCATCGCGGCGGAGCATCCGGACACGGTGAAGGCCGTGCTGGCGTTCTCGCCGGGCGAGTACTTCGACGACAAGACGATGATTGGCAATGCAGCGAAGAAGGTTACCGTGCCCGTGTTCGTCACCTCGGCGAACTCACCGGACGAGATCAACGCCGCGCGCGCCATCATCAGCCAATCGCCGTCGGCAACGAAGGTGCAATACATCCCCAAATCGGGCGGAGTCCACGGGTCGTCCACGCTGCTGCCGGTGCGAAACCAGGCAGGCGCGGAAGCCAACTGGAATGCCGTGTTGCAGTTTCTTGGGAAGGTATTCTGACTTGATTTGTCGAAAGCAGCTTCGAGCATGGTCGGCAGGAGCTGACATTCGATAGCAGTCCATGCGTTCGTCGGGCCTGTTCGGGTGGTGGTGTCATGGCGGTTGCTGCATTGGGCAGCGAATGCCATGAAGGATCTATCCATGTCTTCCCGAATCATGACCCGACGCGATTTGTTGCGTTATTCAGTCGCCGCCGGCGGTTCCCTTATCGCCGGCGTTGCCGCCGCTGCTTCGCCGACCGTCGAACAGGTGATGGGTCCGTTCTATCCGATCATGCGTCCGCTTGACGAAGACGCGGACCTCACCTTCGTGCGGGGTCGCCGAGGACACGCGCTCGGCCAGGTGATCAACCTCTCAGGCCGGGTCCTGGGCGCCAACGGCAGGCCCGTTCGCGAGGCCCTGGTGGAAATCTGGCAGGCCAATACACATGGCCGCTACGACCATAAAAGCGATACCAATACCAGCGCGCCCACCGATCCCGCTTTCCAGGGCTATAGCCAGGTAAGGACCGACGTGCTGGGGCGTTTTGCCTTCAAGACCATCAAGCCCGGGGCTTATCCTGCGGACTCGACGTGGACGCGCACGCCGCACATCCATTTCGATGTTCGAGGCAAGGTCGACCGCCTGGTGACACAGCTTTATTTCGCCGGTGAACCGCTCAACGAGACGGACCTGATCTACCAGGCATTGACTGCCGAGGAACAGGCAGGCTGCACCGTGCCGCTCACACCCTCGTTCAAGGACGCAGCGTCGCTCGATGCGACGTTCGACATCGTGTTGGCGACCGGCTAGGCAAGAACTTCGAAAGCCCCCGCGCGTGGCGCGCGGGGGCACGAGGTCAGCCAGCTTTCTTCTTCGCCAGCCGCAACCAGGTGTCGACCACCGTATCCGGGTTCAGCGACACGCTCTCGATGCCCTGGTCCATCAGCCATTCGGCAAGATCCGGGTGGTCGGACGGGCCCTGGCCGCAGATGCCGATGTACTTGCCCTTGGCCTTGGCGGTGCTGATGGCCATGGCCAGCAGCTTCTTCACGGCCGGGTCGCGTTCGTCGAAGAGGTTGGCCACGATGCTCGAGTCGCGATCCAGGCCCAGGGTGAGCTGGGTCAGGTCGTTCGAACCGATCGAGAAGCCGTCGAAGATGTCGAGGAATTCGTCGGCCAACAGCGCGTTGGACGGCACTTCGCACATCATGATCACCTTCAGGCCGTGCTCGCCCTGCACCAGGCCGTTCTTGCGCAGCACTTCGATCACCTTGCGGCCTTCGTCGAGCGTGCGCACGAAGGGGATCATCACCCAGACATTGTCCAGGCCCATGGTTTCGCGCACGTATTTGACAGCTTGGCATTCCAGCGCGAAGGACGCGGCGAAGCCTTCGTCGACATAGCGGCTGGCGCCGCGGTAGCCGATCATGGGGTTCTCTTCGTGCGGCTCGTAGCGCGCGCCGCCGAGCAGGCCCGCGTACTCGTTGGATTTGAAATCCGACAGGCGCGTGATCACAGGCTTCGGATACACCGAGGCTGCGATGGTGGAAATGCCTTCGGCAAGGCGGTCGACGTAGAAGCTGACCGGATCCTTATACCCGGCGATCCGCTCGTCGATCTTTGCCTTGATGTCCTTGTCCTGCTTGGCGTATTCCAGCAGGGCCTTCGGATGCACGCCGATGTGGCTGGCGATGATCATCTCCAGGCGCGCCAGGCCGATGCCGGCATTCGGCAGCATGCCGAAGTCGAAGGCGCGCTCGGGGTTGGCCACGTTCATCATGATCTTGAGCGGTGCCTCGGGCATGGCGCCGAGGTCGGCCGAGATCTTCTCGAACTTCAGGATGCCTTCGTAGATGCTGCCGGTGTCGCCTTCGGCGCACGACACGGTGACTTCCGCGCCGTCGGGAATGGCTTCCAGCGCGTTGCCGCAACCGACCACCGCCGGCACGCCCAGTTCGCGGGCGATGATCGCCGCGTGGCAGGTACGGCCGCCGCGGTTGGTGACGATGGCGGCGGCGCGCTTCATCACCGGCTCCCAGTCGGGGTCGGTCATGTCGGCTACCAGTACATCACCGGCTTGCACCTTGTTCATGTCGGCCAGCGAGCGGATCACGCGGGCCTTGCCGGCACCGATCTTCTGGCCGATGGCGCGACCTTCCACCAGCACCTTGCCGCGTTCGCCCAACTGGAAGCGCTCGAGCGTGGTGGCATGCGAACGTGATTTCACCGTTTCCGGGCGTGCCTGCACGATGTACAGCTTGCCGGTGTTGCCGTCCTTCGCCCATTCGATGTCCATCGGGCGCTGGTAGTGCTTTTCGATGGTGAGCGCCTGGCGCGAAAGCTCCTGGAGCTCATCGTCGGTGATGCAGAAGCGGTTGCGGTCGGCGGCCGGGGTCTCCTCGATGCGCACGCGCTCACCGGGCTTGTCCGAATACACCATGCGCTGCTGCTTGGCGCCGAGGTTGCGGCGCAGCACCGCGGGCTTGCCCTGGTTGAGCGTGGGCTTGAATACGTAGAACTCATCGGGGTTGACCGCACCCTGCACGACCATCTCGCCCAGGCCGTAGCTGCCGGTGACGAACACCACGTCGCGGAAACCGGATTCGGTGTCCAGGGTGAACAGCACGCCCGAGGCGCCCACGTCCGAGCGCACCATCAGCTGCACGCCGGCGGACAGGAAGACGTCCTCGTGCTTGAAGCCCTGGTGCACGCGGTAGGCGATGGCGCGGTCGTTGTACAGCGAGGCGAAGACTTCCTTCACCTTGTGCAGCACGTCGTCGATGCCGACCACGTTGAGGAAGGTTTCCTGCTGGCCGGCGAAGGAGGCATCCGGAAGGTCTTCGGCGGTCGCCGACGAGCGCACCGCCACCGCGATATCGGCGGCACCTGCGTCCTTGCACAGCTTGGTGTAAGCATCGCGGATCGCCTGCTCCAGCTCAGCGGGCAGGGCGGTATCGACGATCCAGCCGCGGATTTCCTTGCCGCCCTTGACCAGCTCATCGACGTTGTCGACGTCCAGGTGTTCCAGGCGGTCCTGGATGCGGCGGGCCAGGCCGCTTTTTTCCAGGTAGGCCTGGAAGGCGTCGGCGGTGGTGGCAAAGCCGCCGGGCACCGAAACGCCCAGCTTCGACAGGTTGCCGATCATTTCGCCAAGGGAGGCGTTCTTTCCGCCCACCTTACCCAGGTCGCTCATGCGCAGGGCATCGAGCCAAAGCACCAGATCGCTCAATGGAACATCCTCGAGTTTTGGAAACGGTGGGACGCCAAAGCGCCGCAGTTAGCTCGCTATTGTGGGTGGGCGCAGGTCCACGAGACAAGGATGCGCCGAAGGTGCCGTTCACGTAAACGCTTACGTCCGGGTTTGCGGGGTGTCGCAGCATGCCGGTGGCTGCGCTATCGTGCAGCCAAAGCCGCCCGAAGGACGCCAAGCACCGCCATGCGCCGAACTGTCTTCTTCATTTCCGATTCCACCGGCATTACCGCCGAGACCATCGGGAACAGCATCCTGGCCCAGTTCGAAGGGGTGCATTTCGACACCCATCGGCTGCCGTTCGTCGACGACGCGGGCAAGGCGGAAGCGGCGGCCCTGCGCATCAAGACGAAATATGCCCAGGAGGGGCAGCGGCCGATCGTGGTCAATACCATGGCCGACCGGCGGCTCTGCGACATCGTGGCCGAAAGCGGGGCGCTGATGATGGACGTGTTCGCGCCCTTCATGGAGCCGCTGGAGGACGAACTGGGCGCCAAGCGGTCGGGCGCGGTGAACCGCTCGCACGGCCTGGTGGATTTCGACCGCTACGAAGCGCGCATCAACGCCACCAACTACGCCCTGGCCCACGACGACGGGCTGGACGTGAACTACAACGAATCGGACGTGGTGCTGGTGGGCGTGTCCCGTTCGGGCAAAACCCCCACCTGCCTGTACATGGCCTTGCATTACGGGGTGTGCGCCGCCAATTATCCCCTCACTGACGACGACCTGGACAAGCTGGAGCTGCCCTCGCGGCTGAAGCCGTACCGCAGCCGCCTGTTCGGCCTCACCATCGACCCGATGCGCCTGGCGCAGATCCGAGAGCAGCGCCGCCCGGGTAGCAAGTACGCCACGCTCAAGCAGTGCCAGTGGGAGCTTGCGCAAGCGGATAAATTGATGCGGCGGGAGAATATTCCCGTGCTTAACACCACGCATACCTCGATCGAGGAGATCTCCAGCAAGATCTTCGAGCACCTGGGTATCGAACGACACATGTACTAGGAGAACTGAAGCTTTCCATGAGCGCCGTCCTCGACCGCCCCGAATCACTCCTGCCAGGTCGCTTTGAGTACCTGATGGGCCTGTATGCCGAGAATTATCATCGGCTGGTGCGGCTGTTCGCCCCTCACAAACTGGCAGCGGGAGAATACGTGTCGAGCGTGGACGACGGCCTGGACGTTCGCCTGAAGATCCAGGAAAAGCACCCGTACACGGTGGAGCTGGAACTCACCTACGCCTTCGTTGACGCCGAAACGGGCCAGCCGTCGCCCTCGGCCCAGCTGCGCATGTATACCGATGCCCACGTTGCCGAGGCGCTCCATTGCCACCCCGGCCGCCGCCTCTGGCAGGTCTTGGGGCCGTTTCCCCCGGCCCACACCGTGCTGCAGCACCGCCTGTCGATGAACGGGTTCCTCACCCGCTGGCTGGAATACCTGGCCGAACAGGGGCATTCCATCGGCACCCTGGAGCGGGTTGCTGACGAAGACGCCGAGGCCTGAATTTCTTTTTGGGCTAGGGCGTGCGGATTTCGCCCAGGAGTTCGGGATGCCGCTCTAGCACTCTGAGCAGCTTCACCAGCGCCAGGGGAGGCTTGGTCTTCCCGGTTTCATAGCGGGAAAAGGCGTTTATCCCGCCCCCAAAGATTTCCGCTGCCTCCCGCTGGTCGAGCGCGAGTTTTCTGCGGACCCGTGCGATGAAACCTGGATCGACGATTGTCGCGTTAACCTTCTTGTTGAATTCGAGCATGGCGGCATTGACGCGGCTTGCTTCCGCCTCGTCCAGCACAACTTCGCCGCAGGCAGCGCAGTGCTCGCCGAAAACACCGGGGAAAATCGTCGCATGACCCTTGTAGGTATAGGGAACATCTCGCGAACCGTGCGATATCCGCGCACTGGAGCAGGCAGGGCATTTCATGTCAGCGTTCCTTGAACGAGACGACCACGACATCGTCGACGACACAAAGCTTTATGTAGACCAAGGTGCCATCGACCCGTGTTCGATAGACGTCATGCCATTGTCGATGATCCGCGTATGTCGTCATGCTCTTGTAGAACTCGCGGGGAGATCGTCGGCGGACAACGTCGATCATGCTGGGATAGTCCAGCCCGAGTCCTGCAGCGCCGCGTAGCGCTGTAAAGGTCGAACGTACGCGCCCGGTGGCAATCAGCTGCCTCACCCGCGGGAGCGGGCAATGCACGGTTCCTTTCTCCACCAAGCTAACCTAGTAGGTTATTTTTGGCAAGTTGGTTAATGCCGTAGCGGTGCCATCGCGCTCGTGGATTTCCGCTCAAGCGGTGCGTGGAAAGAATGGTGGTTGTTCGCATCTGCTCGTCCTTGAGCTTTGCAGGGGGCGTCGTGCCAGCGGATCCATCGTGGCGATAGCAGGATGCGGTTTTGCCAATACTTGGGCAATAAAAAACCCGCCAGCGGCGGGTCCTTTAGTACAACAGTGGCGGAGCGGACGGGACTCGAACCCGCGACCTCCGGCGTGACAGGCCAGCATTCTAACCGACTGAACTACCGCTCCGCATGTGTTGCCTTTCTTCCAGCGAACGTCCAACTTGTATCCACTTCCGGTGCCTTGAAAGTGGCGTCCCCACGGGGATTCGAACCCCGGTCGCAACCGTGAAAGGGTTGTGTCCTAGGCCTCTAGACGATGGGGACGTATAGAGTTGGTGGAGCCAGGCGGGATCGAACCGCCGACCTCCTGCATGCCATGCAGGCGCTCTCCCAGCTGAGCTATGGCCCCGCCGCTGGAAGCCGCAAAGAATAGGGCCGGGTCCCGATTCCGTCAAGCTTTTGTAAACAAAATTTTTCGACCAGTTAGGCTGTGCCCATGCACGCCCTTCAATTCATCCAGGATCTTGCCACGGTGATGTTGGTCGCCGGGCTCACTACGGTGATCTTCCAGCGCCTGCGACAGCCCGTGGTGCTCGGCTACATCATTGCTGGCGTGGTGATCGGCCCGTATACGCTGCCGGTGATCTTCATCCACGAAGAGAACACCATCCGCACCCTTGCCGAGCTCGGCATGATCCTGCTGATGTTTGCCCTCGGCCTGGAGTTCAGCCTGCGCAAGTTGCGCAAAGTGGGGTCGACGGCGCTGGTTGCAGCGGCGGGTGAGATCGCGCTGATGGTGTGGCTGGGCTACGAGATCGGCCGGCTGTTCGGTTGGCGGGCGATGGACTCGTTGTTCCTGGGCGCGATGCTGTCCATTTCTTCCACCACCATCATCATGAAGGCGCTGGAAGAGCAGAACTTCAAGCGTGAGCGTTTCGCCCAGTTGATGTTCGGCATCCTCATCGTGGAGGACGTGCTGGCGGTGGTGCTGATGGCGATTCTTTCAGGCATCGCCAACACCGGGGACCTGGAGGCCGGCCAGGCGTTCGGCGCGATCGGCAAGCTCACCCTGTTCCTGGTGGTGTCGCTGGTGGTGGGCCTGCTGCTGGTACCGCGGGTGGTGGATTACATCGCGAGGGTGAGCCGTAACGACGTTCTGCTGGTGGCGGTGCTAGGCATCTGCTTCGGCTTTTGCCTGTTGGCCAGCGAAATGGGTTACAGCGTGGCCCTGGGGGCCTTCATGGTGGGCGCCCTGGTGGCCGAGTCGCGCAGCGTGGCCCGCATCGAGCGCATCGTGATGCCGGTGCGCGACATGTTCAGTGCCTTGTTCTTCGTCGCCATCGGCATGTTGATCGACCCCTCGCTGCTGCTGAAATACGCTCTGCCCATCGGGGTGCTGACGGTCGTGGTGGTGGTGGGGAAGGTGATTACCTGCAGTTTCGGTGCCTTCGTCGGCGGTAATGGCGGACGCACGTCGCTGCGTGTCGGCATGGGTCTGGCGCAGATCGGCGAATTCTCGTTCGTGATCGCTTCGCTCGGCCTGACCCTCAAGGTGACGAGTGATTTCCTCTATCCAGTGGCCGTGGCGGTATCGGCGCTCACCACCTTCCTCACCCCTTACCTGATCCGATTGTCCGAGCCCCTGGCGGCCCTGCTGGCGCGGACTGCCCCGCGCCGGGTGATGGCGGTGATGTCCACCTATACCGGTTGGGTCAATGGCATGGGCTCGCCCGGCGGCCAACGCGCGATGGTGATGAAGATGGTGCGCCGGCTCGTCTGGCACGTGGTGATCAATACCTTGCTGGTGGTGTCGGTATTCATCGCCATGGCGTTCTTCTACCGGCGTGGCTTCCTGCGCGAATGGCTGGCAGATCCCGATACGCGTCGCAGCGTGATGTGGTCGCTGGCCGCGCTGGTGTCGTTGCCGATGATCGTGGCTGCCTACCGCAAGGCCGAGGCCTTGGGCATGTTGCTGGCCGAGCTTGGCGTGCCGCAGCACGTGGGCGGGTCGCGCAACGTGGCCGTGCGCACCACATTGGCCCGCCTGGTGCCATTGGGCGTCATGCTGGCGCAGGGTGTGCTGGTGGCGGTACTGGCCTCCACCATCCTTCCGTCGCGCGAGGTCGCGCTGGTGATCGTGGTGATCGCGGCGCTGCTTACCTGGCTTTTTTGGCGATTGCTCGTTCAGGTTCACGCACGGTTGCAGGCAGCGATCCGGGACACGCTGGAGAAGCCGGCACCGCCGCCGGACGACCACTGAGCCGGGAAAAAATCCTTCGGCTACCGGCCCCTACGGGATACTTTTGCGGTAAATGCCGCAAAATGAGGCTTTCCTGCAGCTTTCATGGTGTTGGATACTGAACCTTTCCGTCCAAACGGTGTCCATCGAGCGCGCCGTTGCCAAGGCCGTCCAAGCCCCGCACAATGGCGTTTCTGTCTCCATAGGGGAGGCACCACCGGCCCGTGCCGGCTTTCCACGTTATGAGGGAGTTCTCGATGAAGCACTTTTTGCGCCCCACGATGACGGCCGCCGCGCTGGCTGTTGCGCTTGGCATGACCGCGGGCGCACATGCCCAGGCTGCCAAGAAGCCCGCCGCCGCTGCTCCGGCCGCGGCCCCGGCTGCCGTGGACAAGACCAAGGCCAGCTATGTCGTGGGTTGGGACATGGCCAGCCAGTTGCCGCCGCTGGTCCGTAACGAAATCGATCCGGCCACCGTTGCGCGCGCCGTGCAGTCCGCGCTCTCCGGCCAGAAGCCGACCATGAGCGAAGCCGAGGCCAAGACGGTCCGCGACGCGTTCGTGGCCAACCTCAAGGCCAAGGCCGAGGTCGAGTACAACCAGGTCGCCGCCAAGAACAAGAGCGAGGGCGATGCCTTCCTTGCCAAGAACAAGAGCGCCGCTGGCGTGAAGGTCACGGCGTCGGGCCTGCAGTACCAGGTGGTCAAGGCTGGCACGGGCGCCCGTCCGGGTCCGAACGACACCGTCTCGATCAACTACACCGGCACCTTCGTCAACGGCGAGAAGTTTGACTCCTCGGCCGATCACAAGGAACCGGGTCCGACCCAGATCCCGCTTGCCGCGGTGATCCCGGGCTTCCGCGAAGGCCTGCAGCTGATGCAGGTGGGTGGTCAGTACAAGCTGTTCATCCCCTCCAGCATCGCCTATGGCGCGCAGCCGGAAAACGGCTTCCCGCCGAACGCCACGATCATCTTCGACGTCGAACTGGTCAAGACCGGCCCGACGCCGGCTGGTGGCCCGGGCGGTCCGGGTGGCGCTGGCAAGCCGGCTGGTGGCGGCTAATCAAACACCCTTTTAGGGAAAGCGATGCGTGACGGGGCGCGGATTATTCCGCGCCCCGTTTCTTTTACAATCGACCATTCCCCAGCAGCGGTTCTCTCCCACGATGAAAGTCACTATCTTCGGTACAGGTTACGTCGGTCTGGTCACGGGCACCTGTCTTGCGGAAATGGGCAATGACGTCGTTTGCGTGGACGTTGACGAAGCCAAGATCGAGGGCCTGAAGAACGGCCGCATCCCGATCTACGAGCCGGGCCTGGAGCCCATGGTGTTGCGCAACCATGCCGGCGGCCGCCTGGACTTCACCACCGACGCCGTCAGCGCAGTGGCGCACGGCGATCTCATTTTCATTGCCGTAGGAACACCGCCGGACGAAGACGGCAGCGCCGACCTTCGCTACGTGTTGGCCGTGGCCCGGACGATTGGCCAGAATCTGGGCCGCTACGCGGTAGTGGTGGATAAATCCACGGTGCCGGTGGGCACGGCCGACCGCGTGCGCGAAGCCATCGCATCGTCGCTTGCCGAGCGGGGCGCTTCGGTCGATTTCGACGTGGTCTCCAACCCCGAATTCCTCAAGGAGGGTGATGCGGTCGAAGACTGCATGAAGCCCGACCGCATCATCATCGGCAGCTCCAGCGAGCGCGCCGTCAATGCCTTGCGCAAGCTGTACAAGCCATTCAACCGCAACCACGACCGCCTGGTGGTGATGGACACGCGTTCGGCCGAGCTCACCAAATACGCCGCCAACGCGATGCTCGCCACGAAGATCAGCTTCATGAACGAGCTGGCCAATGTCGCCGAGCGCGTGGGCGCCGACATCGAGCGCGTGCGCGAGGGTATCGGTTCGGATCCGCGCATCGGCTACCACTTCATCTACCCGGGCAGCGGCTACGGTGGTTCGTGCTTTCCCAAGGACGTCCAGGCGCTCGAGCGCACGGCGAAGGAACACGGCTACACCGCTGAACTCTTAAGCGCGGTGGAAAGCGTCAACGCAAGGCAGAAGTCGCGCCTGTTCGAACTGATCAACCAGCATTTCGACGGCAAGCTCGCCGGCCGCACCATCGGTGTATGGGGCCTGGCGTTCAAGCCCAACACCGACGACATGCGCGAAGCGCCCAGCCGCACGCTGATCGAGGCCTTGTGGAAGGCGGGCGCGAAGGTGCGTGCCTACGATCCGGAAGCACGCGAAGAAACCGCGCGCATCTACGGCGAGCGCGACGACCTGGTGCTGTGCAAGGGCATGTACGATGCGCTGCAGGGTGCCGATGCGCTGGCCATAGTCACCGAATGGAAGGCCTTCCGCGCGCCGGACTTCAACCGCATGCGCGATGCATTGTCGGCACAGGTGGTGTTCGATGGCCGTAACCTGTACGAGCCGACCGCCGTCGAGGATGCCGGGCTTGCCTATTACGGCATCGGTCGCGGACGCAGCCTGCGGGCCTTGCCATGAGTCACGAGCCGCGCCTGGACGAGCTGGAAGTACGCCTGTCGTTCGTCGACGAGGCGGTGCAGGGCCTGGCCAGCGCGGACATCGAGCAATCCCAGCGCCTGGCCGCCCTCGAGCGTGCCGTGCGCGAACTTCGCGCGGAACTGGCTTCAGTGCGGTCGTCGGCACCCTCCGATCCGCACTCCGAGCCACCGCCCCCGCATTACTAAACCGAGTGTTCCATGGCTGAATCACTGCGCGACCAGCTGCTAAAGAGCGGCATTGTCAAACAGGTCCACGAAGAAAAGCGCCAGCAGCAGGCGCAGGCTCCGCGCAAGCCGCGTCCCGCTGGCGCGAACGCCGGCAAGGGCCGGCCCGATCAGCGCGGCAACGCCAAGGGTGATCAGGGTATCCGTGGCCAGGGCAACCGTGGTCAAGGCAGCCGGCCGCAGGGTCCGCGTCCGCCGTCTTCGGACGAGATGGACCTGGCCAAGGCGTACGCCATCCGCGCCCAGGCGGAAGCTACCGAGCGTCGAAAGGCCGAGGCCGAGGCTGCCGAAGAGGCGCGGTTGCGCAAGGAGCGCAAGCGCAAGCTGCAGTCGCTGGTGGAAGGCAAGGCGCTGAACAAGCCCGATGCCGACCAGGTGCGCCACTTCACCTACGGCGAGAAGATTCGCCGCGTCTATGTCGATGCCGCCCAGCTGGCGGCGCTGAACGTCGGCGAGATGGGTGTGGTGCAGCATGGCGGACGCTATGTGCTGCTGCCGCGCGCGATCGTCGACGAAGTGGCGGCACTCGCACCCGGGCAGGTGGCGCTCCTGGTCAAGCCTGGCGAGGCCAACGAGGCCGACGACGGCGTGCCCGACGACCTCATGTGGTAACCGATCGCTGAGGTCGGGGGTTGGGGGTCAGAGTAATGACTCTGACCCCGCCACATCCCGCTAGCTCAGTTCGTCCCAGCCTGCCTTTGGCATGAAGCGCTCGCCGTAACGCTGGGCGAGCTTCTGCAGGCGTTCGCGTACCTTGGCCACGCCCTCGCTGCGGGCATACTCAATCGGACCGCCGCGGAAGGGTGCGAAGCCGGTACCGAAGATCACGCCGGCATCAAGCAGGTCAGAGTCGTCCACCACGCGCTCGTGCAGGCAGGCGACCGCTTCGTTCACCATCGGCAGGATCATGCGGTCGATGAGGTCGGGCGGCGTGGTGTAGTTCTCGTCCACCTGTGGCTTCTGCGGCTTGCCGTCGAGCCAGGTGTACAGGCCCTGGCCATCCTTCTTGCCACGCTTGCCGTCCTGGATCTTCGCCTCAAGCCCCTGCGGCAACTCAAGCCCGAGGAATGGAGCAAGCTCCGCGCCCACCGAGGCGCACACATCAAGGCCCACGGTGTCGGCCAGTTCGATTGGCCCCATCGGCATGCCGAAGCGCTTGGCCTCGCGATCGAGCACCGGGCCGGGCACGCCTTCGTTGTAGAGGCGCATGGCCTCCAGCAGGTAGGGCATGAGGATGCGGTTGACCAGGAATCCGGGGGTGCCTTTCACCGGTACCGGAAGCTTGCCCAGCGCCTTGATGAAGGCAAGGCCGCGCTTCTCCGATGCCGAATCGAGGGCGTCATGGCGCACCAGTTCCACCAGCGGCATCTGCGCCACGGGGTTGAAGAAGTGCAGGCCCATGAAGCGCTGCGGGGCAGCCAGCTTGCCGCGTAGTTCGTCCAGCGGGATCGATGAGGTATTGGTGGCCAGGAGCTCGTCGGCCTTGAATTGCGGTTCGATGGTGGCGTACAGCGCTTGCTTGGCCTGCGCATTCTCGAAGATGGCTTCGATGGCAAGGTCGGCATTCGCCGCTCCCGCACCTTCGACGTCGGCTTTCAGCCGGCCCATGGCTGCGTCCACCTTGGCGGGCGACTTCAGGCGTTTTTCGAACATCGCCTGGGCCCGCTCGATCGCCGGCTCGATGTACTTCATCTCGCGGTCCTGAAGGGTGACCTGGAAACCCTTCAGGGCTGCCCAGGCGGCGATGTCGCCACCCATCACGCCCGCACCCACCACGTGGACGCGTTCGATGCGGTGTTCGGCCTTGCCAGCCAGTCCCTTCAGGCGTTCCTGCAGCAGGAAGATGCGGATGAGGTTGCGTGCGGTAGGCGTCTGCGCCAGCTTGACCACGCCGCGGGCTTCAAGCTTCAGTCGCTGGTTGATATCGCTGCCGCCGCGCTGCCAGGCATCGATCAGGGCGAAAGGTGCCGGATAGTGCTCCTTGCGCACCTTGGCGGCCGTCTGTTTGCGCACCATCGGCGCGATGATTTGCCGCGCCAGCCAGGTATTGGTGGCCCATGCCTTGGCGCGTTGGGCGAACGGCCGCGGCGCCGGGCGGCGAATGAAATGCCTTGCCTCGGCAAGGAGTTCTTCCGGCTTGGCCAGGCGATCGACCAGGCCCACGGCTTTCGCCCGCCGGGCGTTGAACGCCTTGCCGGTAAGCATCGCCTGCAGAGCCTCAGGCGCACCGATCAGTCGCGGCAGGCGCGCGCTACCGCCCCAACCGGGAAAGATGCCGAGCATCACTTCAGGCAGGCCGATCTTCGTCGTGTCGTCGTCGGCGGCGATGCGGTAGCGGCAGGCCAGCGCCAGTTCCGTGCCGCCACCCATGCAGGCGCCGTGGATGGCGGCGATGGTCGGGCAGGGCAGGCGCGCCAGGTTTTCGTACACACGCTGGCCGTTTTCGATGTTCTCCTGCACCGTGCCGGCGTCGGCGTAGGTAACGAACTCCTTGATGTCGGCGCCTACGGCGAAGCCTCCGGGCTTGGCCGAATGGATGACCACGCCCGGCGGATTGTCGATGGCCAGCCGTTCGACAATTTCGGCAAGTTCGTCGAGCACGGCGCGGGAGAGCGCATTGGCGCTTGCGCCTTCGCGGTCCAGCGCGAGCAGGACCACGCCCTTGTCGTCTTCGCTGGCGTGCCAGTGCTTAAAGCGTAATCCTTCGAACATATCGTGCGGCGCCGGGTCGATAATGAGTCGGCACACCTTACCTCCGCGCAAGAGGTATTGCGAGACGAACGTTCGCTGGCGTACGGTTGACCAATTATGTCCATTGATGCCCAGGCTGGAAACGACATCCTCGACCGCGTGCTCGAGGCGGAGGGGCCGCTTGTCTGGCTGGACGTCGACGACGTCGAGGGTCTGGTGGCGCGCTTTGCCGCCATCGCCCGGCGCAGCGGGCAATCGATGTACCGCTGGCGCCCGGAGGACGGCCTGGTGAGCCTGCGCGAGGCCAGTACGCGGGTTCCCGGCTGCCCCCGCGTGGGCGACGTGCTGCGTTACATCCTGCAAAGCCTGCACTTTGGTATCTACCTGGTGACACCACCGGCCCTGGTCGGTGCACAGGACGCCCATCTTCTGCGGCAGGTCGCCCGGTTGCCGGCCCAGCCGGTGCGCCGTGTGATCCTGCTTGGCGGGGCCCCCTCGCTGGCCGAATCGCTCGACGATGTACTGGTGCAGATGGCCGCCCAGCCGCGCGCGGCGGGCCTGCGGTTGCGCGATGGACGCTGGGTCACCTGATGCCCGATTTTCCCGGCGTCCTTATCCTTGCCGCGCAGCGCGACGTGCGGCGCGACATGTTCGATGCGTTCGACCATGTGGGTTTCCGCCCGATCCTTGCCGCCCGGGACGTGGCGCAGGCAGAGTCGCTGCTGCTGGACGAGCCTCCGCTCGCCCTGGTCGTGCTGGCGCTCGAGGCCGATCCGGGCCGCGTTCTCGGGTTCGCCCATGCGCTCCGTTCGCGCCCGGCCTACCGCGATACCCCGATGATCGCGGTGGTGGACGACACCGCGGCGATGGATACGCGCCTGCTGGCGCCGGTATTCAACGATTGGCTGCGGCGCGCTTCCATTCGCAGTGAATTGCTGCCGCGGGCCACGCGCAGCATTGGCGATGCAACCACGACCGCGGCCGCCACACCGGGTGTCGCTACCCAGGAAAGTCCAGCTCCGGCTGCCCAGGCCCCCGCCGCGGCGCCCGTCCTGGCCCGCCACGACCTCGCCTCACGCGCGCTGTCGATGGTGTCGGCCCTGGCCGGTTGCTCCAGCGACGACGCAGGCCTGGCCGACGCCGTGGCTACGGTGGCCAACACCCTCGAGTTCGACGTGGTGTCCTTGTGGGCTTTTCAGCCCGAGCACGACGAGCCCGTGGAACTGGCGCGTTTCTGTGCGCCGAACCTGCCCGTCGAAGGGCCATCGGCTGCACAGCAAGGATTGCTGAAAGTGGCCTTGCGTGGCGATGCGGTGGTGGCATTGGAGAGCGTCCGGGGGTTGGGGAGTGACTCCCTAGTCCAGGCGCTTGGACTTGGTGCCTACGCGGCGCTGCCGCTGATGGACGAGCGTCGGGTGGTCCTGGGCGCGCTGGTGGTCGGCCGAATGGAGCCCGTTGCCGATGCCGCGACCATGGAAGCGGCCCTGCGCACCGGGGCCAATCGCTTCGCCAGTGCGCTTGAGCTTCGCGCGGCCCGCGAACAGGGTCGTGCAAGGGGCTTGCTCGATGCGGTGACGGGATTGCCCAACCGCTTACTGTTCAACGACCGGCTCGATACCAACATCCGCGAAGCCCATCGCACCGGCGAATGTTTCGCGGTGATGTTCGTCGACCTGGACCGCTTCAAGTCCATCAACGACTCCCTGGGTCATGCCACCGGCGACCTCGTGCTGGCCGCGGTGGCGCGCCGGCTGCAATCCAACGTCCGTGCCTCCGATACCGTGGCGCGCTACGCCGGCGATGAATTCACGGTGATCCTTCGCCACATCATCAAGCGTGATGACGTACTGCGCATTGCCGAGAAAATCGTCCAGGTGATGGAATCGCCGCTGATGCTGGGTGATGGCTCGGAACTGCAGATCACCGCCTCCATCGGCGTGAGCTTCTTCCCCGACGATGCATCCGACTCGGAAATGCTCCTGCGCCATGCCGATGAGGCGATGTACGGCGCCAAGAGCCTGGGCCGCAACAATTTCCAGGTGTACGCCTCCAATCCGGACACCATGCAGCAACAGCACGTGGCGCTTAAGTCGAAGCTGCGCCATGCCGAGCGCAACAACGAATTGCGCGTGTACTACCAACCCCAGGTGCGCGCCGACAGCGAGGACATCGTCGGCATGGAGGCACTGGTGCGCTGGGAGCATCCGGAACTTGGCACGATCAGCCCGGCGTTCTTCATCCCGCTCGCCGAGGCCAGCGGACTGATCGTCTCCATTGGCGCCTGGGTACTGCGCACCGCGTGCATCCATGCACGGGCCTGGCAGGAAGCCCATGGCTTCGACCTGCGCCTGGGAGTGAACCTCTCCGCCGTGCAGCTCATGCAGCCGAACCTGGTGGATACGGTGGCCGATATCCTCAACGAAACGGGCTTCGATCCACAGCACCTGGAGTTGGAGGTCACCGAGAGCATCAGCGTAAAGACCGTGCCGAACCTGGTGGAGAGTCTCGATGCGTTGCATGCGCTGGGTTGCCGCATCGCCATCGATGACTTCGGCACGGGCGCGGCATCGCTCGACTACCTGCGCCGCCTGCCTGCCGATCGCATCAAGATCGACCAGAGCTTCGTGCGCAACATCGGCGTGGATCCCGACGACGAGGCCATCGTCCGCGCTACCATCGACATGGCCCACCGCCTCAAGCGCGGCGTGGTGGCCGAGGGCGTGGAAATCGAGCAGCACCTGGACTTCCTGCGCGCCAACGGTTGCGACGAGTTGCAGGGATACCTGTTCTGCCGGCCGCTGCCTCATCTTGCCTTCGAAAAGCTCCTTAACGAGCGTGCGCGCATACTTGCCGGCGGCCTGGCACCGGTTGACCATGCTTGATGACAACCGTGGAGGCCCCATCTGCGTTGGAGGAGGCTGTCCCCCTGCATCGTGAAGGGGTCAGAGTTATAACTCTGATCCCGGGTAGGGACTGGCTGAACTTGCTGGTGGTGCCGCGGTCGAAGGCGCAGCCGTCCACCCGCGAAGGCCCCGCGGCAACCATTAAAGGAGAGGGCCCCCGATGGGCGAAAACGAAGTTGACCAGGCGCTGGTCGAGCGCGTCCAGGCAGGCGACCGCCGTGCGTTCGACCTGCTGGTGCGCAAGTATCAGCATCGCCTGGTCGCGCTCATCTCCCGCTATGTGCGCGACTGGTCCGAATGCGAGGACATCGCCCAGGAGTCGTTCGTCCGCGCGTGGAAGGCGTTGCCGTCGTTCCGCGGCGAAAGCGCGTTCTATACCTGGCTGTACAAGATCGCGGTCAATACCGCCAAGAACCACCTGGTGGCCATGGGCCGCCGCCCGCCGACTGACGACATCGCCGTTGACGACGCCGTGCACGGCCCCGGAGCCGGGCGCCTTCACGAAAGCGCCACACCTGAACGTGAATTGATGCGCCAGCAGGTGGAACAAACGGTTTTTTCTACTGTCCAAGCCTTGCCCGAGGAACTGCGGGTGGCGATCACGCTTCGTGAGGTCGACGGCCTCAGCTACGATGAAATCGCCGAAAAGATGGGGTGCCCGATCGGCACCGTACGGTCGCGGATCTTCCGCGCCCGTGAAGCAATCGACGAAAAACTGCGGCCCGTGCTGGATACCCGCGAGGATTACCGATCATGAGTGAGAGCAACCTGGAAAACCTCTCCGCCGCGGCGGATGGCCAGTTGTCGGCACAGGAACTTCGCTTCCTGATGCGGCGGCTGGACCACGACCAGGCCCTGCGCGACGCCTGGGACCGCTTCCACCTTGCCGGGGATGGCTTGCGCGGGCAGGTGCCCGAACGGCTGGCATCGGCCGGATTCGCCGCGCGAGTGATGGCCGCGATCGACCAGGCGCCCCTCGTGGCCGTGGCTCCGCGCCGCCGGCACTGGCTGCACTGGTCCGCCGGCGGCGCGATCGCCGCGGGTGTGGCCGTGGCTGCGCTGATGGTTTCCCAGCCAGCCGGCCGCCGCCCGGATACGGCGACCCCGGTGGCCGCCACCCACGCCGCAGGCAGCGCCACGGATGCCTCCGTGGCCGATGTGGGCAGCACTCCGGCCGCTGCGCCCCAGTGGCTGTCGGGTAACGTCGCTTCGCGTCTTACCCAGCAGGCGGCTTACGGCAGTAGTTCGCCGATGGCCAGCTATCCGCAGCAGGTAAGCCAGTATCAGGTGCAGCCGCTGCAGCCGGTGCAGTTCAACGGTGCCATCAGCGCCAATGACGCCCGCTACATGATCCTGCTCAGCCCCGTCGTCCCGGCGCAGTCGATGCCCCAGCAGCGCGCGCAGGCGCGATAGAACAACCCGCCGGGGTGGACATCCGTCCACCCCGGTCGCGTCAGGTTCCCTGGCGCCTACCAAAAACCCGCTCATTGAAACAGCCGGCCGCCAGGTAAACGCGGCAGGGATCGGTACGAAAGACCCAAGTTAAGGAGGAATCGGATGACCTTTATGACCCGGCGCTGGCTTTTGGCAGCGGCGCTTAGCCTTTCCACGGGTGCGGTTTACGCGCAATCGACCTCATCCTTGCCTGACTTCACCGGCATCGTCGAAAAGAATGCCGCGGCCGTGGTGCACGTGGAAGCGAAGTACACCGGCAAGGGCAAGAGCCAGCGCACCAAGCCGCGTACGGCGCAGCAGATGCCCGACGACCAGCAGGAACTGCTGCGCCGGTTCTTCGGCATGCCGATGATGCCCTCGCCGGAAGAGCAGCAAAGTACCTCGCTGGGCTCGGGCTTCATCATCTCCGCCGACGGCTACGTGATCACCAACAACCATGTGGTGGAAGATGCCGACACCGTCACCGTGCGCCTGCAGGATCGCCGTACGCTCGACGCCAAGGTGGTCGGTACCGATCCGAAATACGACATCGCCCTGCTCAAGGTAAATGCGGGCAGCCTTCCGGCTGTCGCCATCGGCGATTCGCGGGCGCTCAAGGCCGGCCAGTGGGTGCTGGCCATCGGCTCGCCGTTTGGTTTCGACTACACCGTGACCCAGGGCATCGTCAGCGCCGTGGGCCGCAACCTGGGCAGCCGTGATCAGCCCTACACCTCCTTCATCCAGACCGATGTCCCCATCAACCGCGGCAATTCCGGCGGTCCGTTGTTCGACTTGGCGGGCAAGGTGGTGGGCGTCAACTCGCAGATCTATTCCAGCACTGGCGGTTACCAGGGAGTGGCCTTCTCCATCCCCATCGACGTGGCCATGGACGCCGTGCAGCAGATCAAGCAGAAGGGCTACGTGACCCGCGGCATGCTGGGCGTGCAGGTGGGTGTGGTCACCGACGACATGGTCAAGGCCTGGAAGCTCAATTCGGGCGTCGGCGCGGCCGTGGCCAACGTCACGCCCGGCAGTGGGGCGGCCAAGGCCGGCCTGCGCTATGGCGACATCATCCTGTCGTTCAATGGCCAGACCATCGGCCAGGCATCGGACCTGCCACCCCTGGTGGCCAGCACCAAGCCCGGCACGGTGGCCAAGGTTGGCATCCTGCGTGACGGCAAGAAAGAGACCGTTGATGCCACGGTCGGCGAACTGCCGCGTGACGGCGACGCCCTGGCCAGCGACGGTGCGGGCACCGGCAAGCTGCCGGGAGCCGCCTCCGGCAAGGCGCTTGGGCTGGAAGTGACCGATCTTTCGGCCAGCGAACGGAAGGAAGCGGGCCTCGGTGCGGGTGAGGGCGTAGCCATCAAGAACGTCACCGGCAAGGCGGCCCAGGCGGCCGGCCTGCAGCCCGGCGACGTGGTGCTGATGGTCAACCAGACCCGCGTGGGCACCACAGCCGCCTTTGCCGAAGCCGCCCGGGGGCTGAAGTCGGGCGATACCGCCCTGCTGCTGGTGCGTCGCGACGACGCCACCCAGTTCATCCCCCTTACCATGCCCTAGAACCGGCTGGGCCGCCCGTGGGGCGGCCCTTCCGTGCGATAATCGCCGTTTGCGCGTCGCGGACCCCTCGGGTTTGCGACGCCACGTCGCCCGCGTCGCGGGGACGGGCATCCCAGGCATCGGCGCTCCATGGATCTCATTCGCAATTTCTCCATCATTGCCCACATCGACCATGGCAAGTCCACGCTTGCCGATCGCATCATCCAGATCTGCGGCGGCCTGTCCGAACGCGAGATGGAAGCCCAGGTGCTGGACAACAATCCGATCGAGCGCGAGCGTGGCATCACCATCAAGGCGCAGTCGGTGTCGTTGCCGTACAAGGCGCGCGACGGCAAAACCTACCAGCTCAACTTCATCGATACCCCGGGCCACGTGGACTTCTCCTACGAGGTAAGCCGCTCGCTGGCCGCTTGCGAGGGTGCCCTGCTGGTGGTCGATGCCGCCCAGGGCGTGGAAGCGCAGTCGGTGGCCAACTGCTACACCGCGATCGAGCAGGGCCTGGAAGTGGTGCCGGTGCTGAACAAGATCGACCTGCCCACTGCCGACATCGAGAAGGTCAAGGGCGAGATTGAGGCGGTGATCGGCATCGATGCCAGCGACGCCATCTCCATCAGCGCCAAGACCGGCCTGAACGTGGTGGAGGTGCTCGAGGCGATCATCGCCCGCATCCCGCCGCCCAAGCCGCGCGACACCGATCGCCTGCAGGCGTTGATCATCGATTCGTGGTTCGACAATTACCTGGGCGTGGTGTCCCTGGTGCGCGTGATGCAGGGCGAGATCAAGCCCGGCGACAAGATCCTGGTGATGTCCACCGGCCGCGTGCACCTGGTCGACGACGTCGGCGTATTCACCCCGAAGCTGAAGAAGCTCGAAAAGCTTGGCGCGGGCGAGGTGGGCTGGATCAACGCCTCGATCAAGGACGTCCATGGCGCGCCGGTGGGCGACACGCTCACCTTGGCCGGCAAGCCCGCCGATCACCCGCTGCCGGGCTTCCAGACCATGCAGCCGCGCGTCTTCGCCGGCCTGTTCCCGGTGTCTGCGGATGATTATCCCGCGCTTCGCGAGGCGCTGGACAAGCTGCGCCTGAACGATGCATCGATGTTCTTCGAACCGGAAAGCTCCGAGGCCATGGGCTTCGGTTTCCGTTGCGGCTTCCTGGGCATGCTGCACATGGAAATCGTGCAGGAGCGCCTGGAACGCGAATACGACCTCAACCTCATCACCACCGCACCCACGGTGGTCTACGAGGTGCTCAAGACCGACGGCAGCATCCTTGCACTGGATAACCCATCGAAGCTGCCGCCGATCCCGCAGATCCAGGAGATCCGCGAGCCGATCATCGTGGCCAGCATCCTTACCCCGCAGGCCTATGTGGGCAACGTGATCACGCTGTGCGAGGAAAAGCGCGGCGTGCAGCGGTCCATCCACTACCTGGCGACGCAGGTGCAGGTGACCTACGAGATTCCGCTGGCCGAAGTGGTGCTCGATTTCTTCGACCGGCTCAAGTCCGTCTCGCGCGGCTATGCGTCGATGGATTACCACATGGAGCGCTTCGACGCGGGTCCCTTCGTGCGCGTGGACGTGTTGATCAACGGCGACCGGGTCGATGCCTTGAGCCTCATCGTGCACCGTTCGCATGCCGACCGCCGCGGCCGCGAGCTGGTGGAGCGGATGAAGGACCTGATCCCCCGCCAGCAGTTCGACGTGGCGATCCAGGCCGCCGTCGGCGCCCAGGTGATCGCTCGCTCCACGGTGAAGGCGCTACGAAAGAACGTGCTGGCCAAATGCTATGGCGGCGACGTCTCGCGCAAGAAGAAACTGCTGGAGAAACAGAAGGAAGGCAAGAAGCGCATGAAGCAGGTCGGCAGCGTGGAGATCCCCCAGGAAGCCTTCCTGGCGGTGCTCCGGACGGACAAATAACCCCGAAGGTCACGTATTCGCAAGCCGGTCGCCGGTGGTACCGTGCGGCCTTGTTGGCCGGCCCGGGAGCGGCGGCCTTACCGATGGAGTAGGCATGGAATTCGATTTTGCGGCGATCCTCCTTGGCCTGACAGCGCTGTTCGGCGTGGTCTGGGCTTTCGACCGCCTGTTCCTGTTCAAGGGACGCAAGGCCCGGAGCGAAGCCTCCGGCGAGCCGCTGGTCGATCCCTGGCCCACCGACTGGGCCCGCTCGCTGTTCCCGGTGATCCTGATCGTGCTGCTGCTGCGTTCGTTCGTGGCCGAGCCCTTCCGCATCCCCTCGGGCTCGATGATGCCCACGCTGAACGTGGGTGATTTCATCCTGGTCAACAAGTTCGCCTACGGCCTGCGCATGCCGGCCTTCAACAACAAGCTGGTGGCCATCGGCGAGCCGCGCCGCGGCGACGTGGTGGTGTTCCGCTTCCCGGGCTACATCTGCAAGGTCGATGGTCAGGTGCTGCGCAGCGGCGACCAGAGTTGCGAAGACCCGCATATGCCGGTACCCAACCAGAACTGGATCAAGCGCGTGATCGGCCTGCCGGGCGACCGCATCGAGTCCCGGGGCAGCGAGCTCTACATCAACGGCGAGCGGGTGGTGGACGACGCGATCGGCCCCTACGAGGGCGATCCACGGCTGACCGAGGACAGCCTGATGCTGGCCAACGGCGCTACCGTCTGGACCGAGCACTTGCCTGGTTCCCCCGGCCTGCCTGGCGTGGACCACCGCATCGCGCTTATGCCCGCCTACAACATTCCGCATGACATTCCCAACGGCGACGTCCCAACCGTGGTACCGCAGGGTTGCTACATCGTGATGGGCGACAACCGCTACAACAGCACCGATAGTCGCTGGTGGGGCTGCATGCCCGAGAAAAACCTGGTGGGCAAGGCATTCGTCGTCTGGCTGAGCTGGAAGGGCCTGGATTTCCCCTGGCTGGACTTCCCGCGCATGGGCCGGGTGATCCATTGATCCATCCAGCGTGGGCGCGGAGCGGTTATGCTTTGCCCGCGGGCGCGCCGCGGGCGCGCGCTCACCATCGATTCTTCGGGGGGAGACAGTCATGAAGGGCAGGCAATCAGGCGTCACGCTGGTCGGTTTCATCCTCATCCTGGCCGTGGTCGGGTTCTTCGCCTATGCGGCGATGAAGCTGGTGCCTGCGTACACGGAATTCATGGGCGTGCAGAAGGCGATGACCCAGATCGGCGCCGACGGTACCGCGGGCAAGACGCTCGACGACATCCGCCGCGACCTCATGTTCAAGATGAACTTCCAGTACGTGGACGACGCCACCATCAAGCCGAAGGACATCACCGTGCAGCGCCAGGGCAATGCGGCCACGCTCCACGTGCAATACGACAAGATCATCCCGTTCATGTACAACGTCTCGCTGCTCCTGCATTTCGAGACTTCCAAGCCGCTCGCGGGTGACGTCACGCAATGAGGAAGGTGTGAAGCCGCTGCATCGTTTCGCCGACCCGGCGCTGGCCCAGCTGGCGCTGACCCACCGTAGCGCCGGACGTCCCAACAACGAGCGGCTTGAGTTCCTCGGCGATGCCCTGTTGGGTTCGATGGTGGCCGAGATGCTTTACCAGGAGCACCCAAAGGCCAGCGAGGGCGAGCTCTCGCGCCTGCGAGCCCAGTTGGTGAATGGGCAGGCGCTGGCCGTGATGGCCAAATCGCTTGAAATCGGCGATGACCTGAAGCTTGGCCCCGGTGAACTCAAAAGCGGCGGCTTCCGCCGTGAGTCCATCCTCGCCGATGCTTTCGAAGCGCTGATTGCAGCCATTTACCTTGACGCCGGCTTCGAGGCCTGCCGCGAAGTGGTGCGCGGCCTTTTCGCCGACCAGGTGGCCGCGATACCGCGGTCGAGCAAGGACGCCAAGACGCGGCTGCAGGAATGGCTGCAGGGCAGGGGCCTGCCCCTTCCCACGTATGAATTGATCGACAGCCACGGCGAGGACCACGCCAAGACCTTTGACGTGAGCTGCACGATCGCCGATCCCATCACTTGCCGCGTCGAAGGACGCGGTGGCAGCCGCCGGGCTGCCGAACAGGAAGCCGCCGAGGCCGTGCTGGCTCGCCTGCTGGAGCAAACAGCATGAACGAAGAACCCGACATCGAGTCCGAACCTGCCGTATCCGCCGATTACCGCTGCGGTTTCGTGGCGCTGGCCGGCCGCCCGAACGTGGGCAAGTCCACCTTGCTCAACGCCCTGGTGGGTTTCCGCCTGTCGATCGTGAGCCCGCGTCCGCAGACCACGCGCCACCGCATCCTGGGCATCGCCACGCGGCCGGCGGGGCAGATCCTGTATGTCGATACCCCGGGCCTGCATCGCGGCGCGAAGCGGGCGATGAACCGGAGCATCAACCGCACTGCACGTTCGGCCATGTCGGATGTCGACGTCGGCGTGCAGGTGATCGAGGCCAATCGCTGGACGGACGAAGACAGCGCCGTGCACGCGGTGCTGTCCGAGCAGTCGGCGCCGCGCATCCTGGTGATCAACAAGGTCGACCTCGCCAAGGACAAGGCGGCGATGCTGCCCTTCGTCGCCGATCTCACGGCCAAGCATGCCTTCGACGAGGTGCACTACGTCAGCGCGCTGAAGCGCAAGGGCCTGGAAGAACTCGAGCGCGGCCTGATCGCGCGCCTGCCCCAGGCTCCGCCGGTGTACGGCGAGGACGAAATCACCGATCGCAGCGAGCGTTTCTTGGCCTCCGAGATGGTCCGCGAACAGCTGATGCGCCGCCTCGACCAGGAATTGCCCTATGCCACCACGGTGGAGATCGAGCAGTTCGTCGACCGCGAAGACGGCGTCGCGGAAATCCATGCGGTGATCTGGGTGGAGCGTGACGGGCAGAAGGCGATCGTCATCGGCCACGGTGGCGCGCAACTGAAGGCTATCGGCAGTGCCGCGCGCAAGGCCATGGAAAGCGTTTTCGAACGCAAGGTGTTCCTGAAGCTGTGGGTGAAGGTGCGCGAGGGTTGGGCCGACGACGAGAACGCACTCAAGCGCTTCGGCTACGAGTAAACCCTTCGCGCCATGCGCATCGACCAGCAACCGACGTTCGTGATGCATGGGCGGCCGTATCGCGAGACATCGCTCCTGCTCGAATGCCTGACCCGCGATCACGGCCGCATTGGCGTGGTTGCCCGCGGCGTGCGGCGGGAGCGGGCGAAGTTGCAGCGTTCGCAGCTCGAACCCTTCCAGCCGATGGCGCTGGACTTCCTGCTTCGCGGCGAACTGGCCACGTTGCGCGCCGCCGAACCCATCGGGCAGCCGATGCGGCTGGCGGGCGATGCACTGATGTCCGGCCTGTACCTCAACGAGCTCGTGGTGCGCCTGACGGCGCGTCACGATCCGCAGCCTGCCGTGTTCGACGCCTATGGCGCCACCTTGCGGCGGCTGGCCGATGGCGAGCCGGTGGGGTGGACCCTTCGGCGCTTCGAACGCGACCTGCTCGATGCCCTGGGGTATGCGCTGGCGCTGGAATATGAAGGCAGTAGCGGTGAACCCCTGATTCCCGGAGGCAGTTATCGCTACGAACCGGAACTGGGTGCGGTGCCTGCGCGGCCCAACGAGCCACTCACCGTGCAGGGGCGCGATCTCCTGGACCTCGCTGCCGACCGTTGCCCGGACGCGGCGGGGCTCGCTGCCCTGCGCCGGCTGATGCGCCAGGTGATCACCTTCCATCTCGGAGGTGGCGAACTACGGGCATGGACGGTACTGGGGCAAGGCGGCGTGCGCCGTTGATTCGGGTAAGCTTCAGCCTTTCTGGCCCGTGATCTCATTACCCATGCGCCTATCGTTCGTCGCCAGCAGTACCCCCATCGCCCGCAAGGCGCGCGAAGCACTGGTGGAACTCTATGGAGACGTCCCCCTGGCCGAGGCCGAGACCGTGGTGGCCTTGGGCGGCGATGGTTTCATGTTGCGCGCCCTACATGACGCCCGCTCGCTGGGTGTGCCCGTTTACGGCATGAAACTGGGCAAGGTCGGCTTCCTGATGAATCGCCACGAGCTTCCCGACCTGGTCGGGCGCATCGAGCGCGCACATCCGGCGATCCTGCATCCGCTGGAGATGACCTGCACCTGCATCAACGGGCAGGAGCACAAGGCGTTGGCCTTCAATGAAGTGTCGCTGATCCGCCAGACCAACCAGGCAGCGCACCTGCAGATCCGCATCGATGATCTGGTGAAGCTCGAGGAGCTTGTCTGTGACGGCATCCTGGTGTCCACGCCGGCCGGGTCCACCGCCTATAACTTTTCCGCGCACGGGCCGATCCTGCCGCTCGATGCCAACGTACTGGCGCTCACGCCGATCAGCCCGTTCCGTCCGCGCCGCTGGCGTGGCGCCATCCTGCCGCACGCCTCGCGCGTCGGGTTCACCGTCAAGGACCCGAACAAGCGGCCGGTAAGCGCCACCGCCGACTTCCATGAGGTGCGCGACGTGCAAAGCGTTCAGATACGCCAGTCGCGCCGGCACGGCGTACGCCTGCTCTTCGATCCGGAACACAACCTGCAGCAGCGCATCCTGGACGAACAGTTCGCGCTGTAGATCGGTGGTAAATTCACACGGTGTCCGACGGAGCCATAGCTGTGTCCCAGCCGCCTGAAACCAACGCCCATGCGAGGGAAGCCGCTGGCGACAACCGCCTGGTGGTGGCGATTTCCTCGCGCGCGCTGTTCGACATGGGCAACAGCCACGAGCTCTTCGAACGCGAGGGGCTGGACGCCTATCGCCAGTTCCAGATCGAAAAGGAAGACGAGCTTCTGGAACCTGGCGTGGCTTTTCCGCTGGTACAGAAGCTGCTGGGCCTGAACCGCCTGGCCGGGGACGTGCCGCCGGTGGAAGTGATCCTGCTGTCGCGCAACTCCGGCGACACGGGCCTGCGCATCTTCAACGCGATCCAGCACTACGGGCTGGGCATCAGCCGCGCGGCATTCACCAGTGGCGCGCCCACCTCCGATTACATCGCTCCGTTCCGCGCGGATCTTTTTCTCTCGGCCAATCCCGAGGACGTCGGCCGCGCACTGCGTGCGGGAGTTGCCGCGGCCACCATCCTGCCGTCCACGGCGCCGCCACGTTCTAGCGAGCAATTGCGTATTGCCTTCGACGGCGATGCTGTGATCTTTGGTGATGAAGGCGAACGCGTATCGCGCGAGGAGGGCATCGAGGCCTTTCATCGCAACGAAACCGAGCGTTGGGCCGAGCCCCTCTCAGGCGGCCCGTTCCGCGGCTTTCTCTCGGCCCTGCACCGGCTGCAGGCGGCCTTTCCGGCTGAGGATTCACCCATCCGCACCGCGCTGGTGACGGCCCGTTCGGCGCCGGCGCACAAGCGCGTGATCCTTACCCTTCGCCGGTGGGGCGTGCGCATCGACGAGGCGCTGTTCCTGGGCGGACGCGACAAGGGGCCTTTCCTGGAAGCCTTTGGCGCTGACATCTTTTTCGACGATTCTCCGGCCAACGTGGAATCCGCGCGCCGCCACGTCGCCACCGGCCATGTGCCGCACGGCGTCTCGAACCCTTAGCTTTTTTGCACTGCAACAGGGGGATCACGGGCCCCCCGGTACAATGGCCGCTCCCCGCACGCCGCCGTACCCGGAGTACCCATGAGCACCCAGCCCAAGCATGTTCCCGCCAGTGATGCCCGCGGTGAACGCGCCCCGCTGCGTTTCGTCACCGCGGCGAGCCTGTTCGACGGCCACGACGCGGCGATCAACATCATGCGCCGCATCATCCAGGCGCAGGGCGCCGAGGTGATCCACCTGGGGCATAACCGCTCGGTGGAGGACGTCGTCCGCGCGGCGCTTCAGGAAGACGCCGATGCCATTGCACTGTCGTCCTATCAGGGCGGCCACGTGGAGTACTTCAAGTACATGGTGGACATGCTGCGCGAACGTGGCGCGGCGCACATCCGCGTGTTCGGCGGTGGTGGCGGCACCATCACGCCCGAGGAAATCCGCGAGTTGCAGGCCTACGGCGTGGAGCGCATCTACCACCCGAACGACGGCATGAAGCTGGGCCTGGTGGAAATGATCGAGGACGTGGTCAAGCGTACCCGTGCCGCGGCCGACGAGCGCGCCAGCGCGGTCAAGGAACATCCCGCCGAAGCGAAGGTGAGCGACGAGATATCCATCGGCGCCACGCTGACGGCGATCGAGGAGGGCATGTATTCCGAAGGCGAGCTTGCGCGCCTGCGCAAGGAGTGGGAGCTGGCGGGCCGCAAGACCCCGGTGCTCGGCCTGACCGGTACCGGCGGCGCGGGTAAATCAAGCGTGGTCGATGAACTCCTGCTCCGCTTCCTGCATGCCTTCCCCCAGATGCGCATCGCGGTGCTCGCGGTGGATCCCACCCGCCGCCGCAGCGGCGGCGCCCTGCTGGGCGACCGCATCCGGATGAATTCCCTGCGGTCCGAACGCGTGTACATGCGTTCGATGGCCACGCGTCGCCAGCACGCGGCGGTGAACGAGATGCTGCACGATTGCATCAATTTCCTGAAGAGCCAGGCCTACGACCTGGTGATCGTGGAAACCGCCGGCATCGGCCAGAGCGATTCAGAGATCGTCGACCTGGTCGACTTCCCCGTATATGTGATGACCAGCGAGTACGGCGCGGCCAGCCAGCTGGAGAAGATCGACATGATCGACTTCGCCGAGCTGATCGTGCTGAACAAGTTCGACAAGCGCGGCGCCGAAGACGCCTTGCGTGACGTGCGCAAGCAGTGGAAGCGCAACCGCAATGCCTTCACCCTGGCAGATGCGGACGTGCCGGTGTATCCGTCCATCGCCAGCCAGTTCAACGATCCAGGCGTGACCTGGATGTTCTCCAACCTTTGCCGCCTGCTGCGCGACAAACTCAGCCTTCCCGCCGAGCGCTGGACGCCGACGCTCGACACCACGCTGAAGGAGCCGCGCGCCACGGTGCTTATCCCGGGCAATCGCGTACGTTATCTGGCCGAGATCGCCGAGCAGGGGCGCGGCATCAATGGCTCGATCGCCCGCGAGGCCGAGGCCGCCAGCAAGGCGCAGCATTACTTCGAATCGCTCAAGGACATTGGCGACGACGAGCTCCCGCGTGCGCTGGATCTTTACGACCACGACGCAGTGTCGCCCAAGGCCTCGGGCGTCGACCGCAGCATGCTTACCCTTCGCCAGCGCTACAACGAAGCCGTACGTGAGCTCTCGTCCGAGGCGGTGAGCCTGCTTCGCGAGTGGCCGGCGCGGCATGCCTCGGTCACGGCGGAATTCAACGAATACCAGGTGCGCGAGAAAGTCATTCGCGTAGAGAACTACCGCACCTCGCTCAGCCACCAGAAGATTCCCAAGGTCTCGCCGCCGAAGTCGAAGGACTGGGGCGAACTGCTGTCGTTCCTGATGCGTGAGAACCTGCCCGGCGGCTATCCGTATACCGGCGGCGTGTTCCCTTATCGCCGCGCGGGCGAAGATCCCACCCGCATGTTCGCCGGCGAAGGCACGCCCGAGCGCACCAACCGCCGCTTCCATTACCTGTCGCTCGGCGGCGGCGCGGCGCGTCTTTCCACCGCTTTCGACTCGGTCACCCTCTACGGCGAAGATCCCGCCCCGCGTCCGGATATCTACGGCAAGATCGGCAACTCCGGCGTGTCCATTGCCACGCTGGACGACATGAAGAAGCTTTACTCCGGCTTCGACCTGTCCGCGCCCACTACGTCCGTATCGATGACCATCAACGGTCCGGCGCCGATCATCCTGGCCATGTTCATGAATACGGCCATCGACCAGAACGTGGAGAAGTACCTCAACGAGGACCCGTCCCGCTGGGACGCCGCCAAGGCGCGTATCGCGGAGTTGTACCCGAAGGGCGGCCGCCCCGAGTACTTCGGCGAGCTGCCCCAGGGCAACGATGGCCTGGGCCTGGGTCTGCTCGGTGTGTCGGGCCACGAGGTGGTGGATGCCGAAACGTATGCGCGAATCAAGGCATACACGCTGGCCACGGTGCGCGGCACCGTGCAGGCGGACATCCTGAAGGAAGACCAGGCGCAGAACACCTGCATTTTCTCCACCGAGTTCGCCCTGCGCATGATGGGCGACATCCAGCAGTACTTCGTCGACCACAAAGTGCGGAATTTCTACTCCGTGTCGATCTCGGGGTATCACATCGCCGAAGCCGGGGCCAACCCGATCAGCCAGCTGGCCTTTACCTTGTCCAATGGCTTCACCATCGTCGAGTACTACCTCGCCCGTGGCATGAAGGTGGACGACTTCGCCGCTAACCTGTCGTTCTTCTTCTCCAACGGCATGGATCCGGAGTACACCGTGATCGGCCGCGTCGCACGGCGCATCTGGGCCCGCGCCATGCGTGAGCGCTACGGCGCCAGCGCGCGCAGCCAGATGCTGAAGTACCACATCCAGACCTCCGGCCGTTCGCTGCATGCGCAGGAGATCCAGTTCAACGATATCCGTACCACCCTGCAGGCGCTGTACGCGTTGTTCGACAACTGCAATTCCCTGCACACCAATGCCTACGACGAGGCGATCACCACGCCCACGGAAGAAAGCGTGCGCCGTGCCGTGGCGATCCAGCTGATCATCAACCGCGAGCTTGGCCTGAACTTCAACGAGAACCCTTGGCAGGGCAGTTATGTGGTCGATGCATTGACCGATCTGGTCGAAGAGGCCGTCTACAAGGAGTTCGAGGCCATCAGTGAGCGCGGTGGCGTGCTCGGCGCCATGGACACCATGTACCAGCGCGGCAAGATCCAGGAAGAGTCGATGTACTACGAGCAGAAGAAGCATGACGGTTCGCTGCCCCTGATCGGCGTCAATACCTTCCTGCCCAAGGACCACGGCGGCGAGATCGCCACCGAGATCGAGCTGATCCGTTCCACCGAGGGCGAGAAAGGCCAGCAGATCGATAATGTCCATCGTTATGGTAGTGCGCGCAACGCGCTGGCCCCGGAAAGCCTGCGCACCCTGCAGGCCACGGCGCGTGACCGCCGCAACGTCTTCGAGCAACTGATCGATGCGGTGAAGTACAACTCGCTCGGCCAGATCAGCCACGCCCTGTATGACGTGGGCGGCGAATACCGGCGGAACATGTAGGGAACCTCCGACCTGCATCAAGGGTCGAATGCTTGTTGAAGCAATAAAGGCAGCGTGATGGCACAACGCACCCCGGTGTTTTCCTGGATCCTGGCCGTCATCGCCCTGGTGGCGGTGGGTGCCGGTGGCTACTGGTTCTGGCGCAAGGCGATGGCGCCAGAGCCCACGCCGGTGGCAGCTCTGCCACCGCCCGCGCCAGCATCCTCCATGCCGTCGAGTCCTGTCGTTCAACACCCGATCGGCGAGGCAGGCCCGGCGTCACCGTCCTCGGCCCCGCTTCCCCTTTTGAGCGACAGCGATACCCTCGCTGCCGAGGGCCTGTCCGATCTCGCCGGCATCGGCAACCTCGATGGCCTGCTCCTGCGCGAGCAAGTGATCGGCCGCATCGTCGCCACGGTGGATGCGCTGCCGCGCCATTCCCTGGCCACCCGGCTGCTGCCGGTGAAGACGGCCGGCGGGAAATTCCTGGTGTCCAGCGATGGCAACATCGATCCGAAAAACGAAGCCCGCTACGCGCGCTACATGGCCGTGGTCGAACACGTGAATCCGCGTGCGGCCGCGGCCTGGTACGTCCGCTTCTACCCGCTGTTCCAGCAGGCCTACAAGGAACTGGGCTATCCCGACGGTTACTTCAACGACCGCCTCGTATTCGCGATCGACGACATGCTCGCCGCGCCCGAGCCGAAGGGACCGATAGCCGTGACGCAGGATCGTGGACATTACGTCTTCGCGGACCCTCAGCTTCAATCCGCCTCGGTCGGCCAGAAGATCCTGATCCGGCAAGGGCCGGACGGGGAAGCGAAGGTCAAGGCGAAGCTCCGCGAACTTCGCGACGCGATCACGGCCGCTCGGCCTCGTTGATCCGCCGCCATGGCGCTAGGCCGAAGTCGTCGGATTCTTCTATAACGACTTCCGTTATATAACGCTATGCGTTATAGTTGGCGCCATGATTCGCAGTTTTGCCGACAAGGAAGCGGCAAGCATCTGGGGTGGCCGGGCGTCACGACGTCTTCCATCCGGGATCCAGGCGGTTGCGTCGACTATCACTGAGGCTCGGATATGGCACGTCTTCCCAATGTTCATCCCGGCGAGGTTCTGCTCCATGAGTTCCTCGAACCCCTCGCGATCAGCCAGAACGCGCTGGCACGGGCGATGGACGTGCCACCGCGGCGAATCAATGAAATCGTTCTCGGCAAGCGCGGCATCACGGCGGACACGGCCGTTCGACTGGCGCGTGCCCTGGGGAACAGTGAGCAGTTCTGGATCGGCCTTCAGTCAGACTTCGATCTGGAGGAGGCCCACCGTTCGATTGGCAGGGCCATCCATCGCGTCGTATGCCTTACGCTCGGAAGCGGGCGTCACGCCCGGTCGATGCGCCCGGCGTAGCAACCCGGCCCCGCATAGTGGGCATGGATGTAGGCCACGCGGTCGTCGGCCAGCCACTCCTGCACGGTCGGTTCCATGGCATCGCCCAGCATGACCTTGGCGTCGTGCAGCATGTCCTGCGCGGTGAAGGCGCGGAGCGACATCATCCGCTTGCGGAACAGCAGGGGAATCTCGTCGTAGAATGTCGCCGCGGTGGTGGCGCCCTCCAGCACGAACACGGCATGGCGCGAACGGTAGGGCGTATCGGCCGGCTGGTGTTCGTAGTTCACCAGCAGCAACGACTCGCCGGGGCGCGCATCGCGCAGTTCAACGCGATCGGGAAAGCCCCCGGTGGTCCCGGCCACATAGCGAACGGCACGGTGCTCACGCAGGGCCTCATCGGAGAGGTGGTAGAGGTGGAAGAATGGGGCGGGGTCAAGGCCGGATACGCGGTAGGACATGGAGGCGATGCCTGTGGGGTGGGTGTGCAAAGCATCTCGCCGTGCGGAGGCCCGGCCTATCGGCGGCTTGCGGTCGAATCCCGGGGCATCGTGACTTCCGACCGGTCGACGCAGGCAGCCTGGCGGCGCTAGGATCGCGGCGGAATGAACACTCCCAGGCCACGCATGCGTGATCGCACCCTCCGTGACACGGTGGCGTGCGTACTCGCCCTGCTGGTGATCGTGGCGCCGTTGGTGCTCCCTCACCTGGATCCGTGGCAACAGGCCGGCACCGGCTGGCATCGCAAGGCGCCCAACGCCTTCGCCCTCCGCTTGCTCGATTCGGGCCGGTACGTGGCGCGGGGCGACTGCGCCACATGCGAGGGCAATGCCTCCCAGGGCCGATGGGAGCGCCATGGTGCCACCATCACCCTGCGCAACGACGCGCCGCCGCATGCGCACGCGGACTTCATGGAGTTCGATTTTCGCGGCTGCCCGCTGCTGGTGGAAGAGCGCTATGCCGTGTCCGCCGACGATCAGCTCGTAGCCATGGCCTTCGCCCGCGACGACACCGCCTGCCACGGGCTCGGCTAGGCGGGGCGCCAGGCGCGCGGTCTCATGCGGCCTGCGCTGCCCGCAGGTGGGCTAAAATGGCTACTTTGCCGTCAAAGCCAGCCGCCCAGCCATGACCTCGATCAAGCAGGAAGACCTCATCCAGAGCGTTGCCGACGCCCTGCAGTACATTTCCTATTACCACCCGGTGGATTACATCAAGAACCTCGCCGCCGCTTATGAGCGCGAGGAATCGCCGGCGGCCCGGGATGCCATCGCCCAGATCCTTATCAATTCGCGCATGTGCGCCGAAGGCCACCGGCCGATCTGCCAGGACACCGGCATCGTCACGGTCTTCCTGAAGATCGGCATGGACGTGCGCTGGGAAGACGCCACCATGGGCGTGGAAGACATGTGCAACGAGGGAGTGCGCCGCGCTTACAACGATCCGGACAACAAGCTGCGCGCTTCGGTGCTGGCCGATCCAGCCGGCAAGCGCAGCAATACCCGCGACAACACGCCGGCGGTGGTGAACGTGTCGGTGGTACCGGGTAACAAGCTGGACGTGATCGTCGCCGCCAAGGGCGGTGGCTCGGAGGCGAAGTCCAAGTTCGCGATGTTGAACCCGTCCGATTCGATCGTCGACTGGGTGATCAAGACGGTACCCACCATGGGCGCCGGCTGGTGCCCGCCGGGCATGCTGGGCATTGGCATCGGCGGCACCGCGGAGAAGGCCATGCTGTTGGCCAAGGAAGCGCTGATGGAGCCGATCGACATCACCGACCTGATTGCCCGCGGTGCTTCCAACCGCGCCGAGGAATTGCGCCTGGAGCTATACGAGAAGGTCAACGCGCTGGGCATCGGTGCCCAGGGCCTGGGTGGCCTCACCACCGTGCTCGACATCAAGGTCAAGGACTATCCCACCCACGCCGCCAACCTGCCGGTGGCGATGATCCCCAACTGCGCGGCGACCCGCCACGCGCATTTCGTGCTGGACGGCTCCGGTCCCGTTGCCCTGGATCCGCCGTCGCTCGAAGACTGGCCCAAGCTCACCTACGACGCCTCCAAGGGGCGCCGGGTGAACCTGGATACCGTGACGCGCGAGGAAGTGGCCGCGTGGAAGCCGGGCGAGGTGCTGCTCCTCAACGGCAAGCTGCTTACTGGCCGCGACGCCGCGCACAAGCGCATGGTGGACATGCTCAACCGTGGCGAGACACTGCCGGTGGATTTCACCAACCGCTTCATTTACTACGTGGGACCGGTCGATCCCGTGCGTGATGAAGTGGTGGGTCCCGCCGGCCCCACCACCGCCACGCGCATGGACAAATTCACCCGCCAGATGCTCGAGGCCACGGGGTTGCTGGGCATGGTCGGCAAGGCCGAGCGAGGTCCCGCGGGCATCGAGGCCATTCGCGACAACAAGGCGGTGTACCTGATGGCCGTCGGCGGCGCAGCCTACCTGGTATCCAAGGCGATCAAGGCCTCGCGCACGGTGGCCTTCGAGGACCTGGGCATGGAAGCAATCTACGAGTTCGACGTGGTCGACATGCCGGTGACGGTGGCCGTGGACAGCACGGGAAGCTCGGTGCACAAAACCGGCCCGCGCGAATGGCAGTCGCGCATCGGCAAGATTCCCGTGGTCGTGGAATAAGCCGGCCACGGGTTGTATGATGGTCGTCATTCAAATGGGAGGCGGCCGTCATGTCACTGGCTGATGAAATCGGGCCGGGCCTTACCGGACTCGAGCAATTGAAGGCGCTGAAGGCTTCCGGCCGGCGGCCAGGCATCGCGGTCTCGCTGGACTTCGACCTGGTCGAGGTGGACGACGGCTTCGCGGTATTCGCCGGCATCCCCGGCGACCACGCCTATAACCCCATCGGCATGATCCACGGCGGCTATGCGGCCACCTTGCTCGATTCCTGCTGTGGCTGCGCCGTGCACAGCAAGCTTGCCGCCGACCAGGCGTACACCACGCTGGAACTGAAGGTGGCCTACCACAAGGCTCTCACGCGCGACTCAGGCCGCGTCCGTGCCGAGGGCAGGGTGGTGACCATCGGGCGCCGCGCGGCCTTCGCCGAAGGGCGCCTGCTGGGCGAGGACGGCAAGCTGTATGCCTCGGCCACCTCCACCCTGCTGGTGATCCAGCGCTAGCCTTCGGTTAGATCGCCACGTTGAACTTCAATCCCAGCACGGTGGCGTTGTCGTTGCGCGAAGAGCCGCCGGGATGCTTGATGTACTGCACATTGGGGCGAAGCATCAGCCAGCCAGTGGGGCGGTAAGTGTAATAGAGCTCCGCCACGCGCTCATATCCGCCCACCGGCGCAGGCATGGGCAAAAGGCCGTTGAGCTGTCGCTGGCGGCGGATCACGCGGCCGTTCACGTGTGTGCTGCCCACGGCGAAGCCGATGTCGTCCAGCGGCCGTGAGGCGAACGGTGCCCCCCAGCTGCCGCCGATGGCGAGTTGGCGATCGGTCGTGCTGGTGCGGCGATCGGCCTGCGTGGCATTGAGGAACAACCGCAGGTTCGTCGACACCTGTTGTTCGAAATTCACGTAGCCGCCGTGCGCGCCACGGCGCCGATCGAAGGGCAGGCCGCTCAGCGCCTGCGATTCTCCATGGACGTCGGCGTAAACATCGTTATGCCGCGACGTGTCGTACCAGGCGCCGAACTTGTAGCTGCCATCGCGTTCTTCGCCGAAGACGGGCTTGATGCCGAACTCCAGCGGGATCAGCGCGCCAGTGGTGCCGGCGGGATTGTTTAGCTTCAGCGCGTTGCGGTTCTGCAGGTACGCGGGATTCACCTGATAACCGCCGAGCTTCAGGTAGGTGCTGGCACTTGTTTTCGCCGTGAGCACCAACCCCCATTGGCTGACCGGCCAGTTGTACCAGTAGTTGCCCACCAGGTTGCCCGGTTGCGAACCGCAGAAGGTGAGGTTCTGGAATGCGCAGTCGAAAGCGGCGAAATCCTCGCCGACGGTAACCCTGCCGAACTTCACCGACAACGTCTGATCGAAATAGGACTGGCGAAACCACAGTTGCGTGAGCCGCCAGGTCTGCCCGCGCCCGTACACTTCCTGGACCTGCTGCAATACACCCATGTGCGTGTCGTCGCTCAGGTTGCGGCCGGCGCGGTGGGTGATGGCCAGGCGCAACTCTGCGTCGTGCAAACCGTAAAGCTTGTTTAAGTCCACATCGGCAAGAAGGCCGAGCTGGCCGCTTATGCGGTTGCGCAGGCGGTCGCCGCCGCTGTAATTGCGCGCGGCTTCCGCGGTGTAGTTGAACGAGAACGACACGCCGCGATCGGCCAGGCGCGTACGAGTGCCATTCCAGTCGCCGGTGAGGGCTTCGTCGGCAACGTCGGCCAGGGCCGCGGCAGGGGCGAGCATGGATGCGATGGCCAGGCGGCCGGCGAGCGGGATCAAACGCATGGGTGCTCCTTGCACATGCCGGCGCACATCCGTTGCGCACCGGGGGCGGTGGTCGCCCGGAAGATGAACCGTCGTCCAGAAAGCGCGCCTTGTCCAGCCTGCAAACCGGTGGACGGCAACTTTTACGACAAATTCGATGCGGAAAGGATCAAGCGGGGAGGAACCGCCGCGTGCAAAAGTGCCTCAGCGCGGTTGGGGGTCAGAGTAATTACTCTGACCCCGGTTGCGGACAGACCCCGTTAGCCCTGGTCGCTCGACGACTTCTTGTCCTGCCACTTCTGGCGCATCTTTTCACGCTGGGCCTGCCACTGCTGGCGCTGCGTATCGGTGAGCACGGCATCGATCTGCGACTGCGACGACTTCATCAGGTCACGCACCTTCTGGCGCTGCGCCATCGGGTCGGCGCTGCTATCGGACTTCAGCGCGGTGAACTGCTGTTGCCGCTGCTGCAGGATGGCTGCGATCTTGTTCGACTGGTCCGGGGTCAGGTTCAGCATCTTGGTCAGGTGCTGGGCCTGGTGCTCGGGATCAGGCTGGCGATGGCCCTGCATGGCGCCGGCAGGCTGAGCGGCGTCTGGTGTGTCCTGGGCGAAGGCGGCCGACGCGCCGAAAGCGATCAGCAGGCTGGCGACGAGGGGGAGGGTCTTGGACATGGTTTGCTCTCCGGTGGTGGTGGGAGATCAAACGCGTGCACGCCGGGCGCGTTGACACGGCCCATGCATGCAACATGCTCTTGCGAAAACGTATTTATTCGCCGGCCGGCTTGCTCGCGGCGGTTTTTCGCGCCGCGAGGATATGGCGGACATAGCCGGACCAGACCACGAACAACACACCGCACACCACCGCGACGGCGGCAATGATGTTGAAACTGTCGGCGCTACCTAGCGAAGCCTGCTGCAAGCGCACAAGCCAGTCGAGCGAGAACCCCATGCGCCGGGCGGCTTCCACCACCGGCGACAACCAGGCCATCCAGGCCAGGGCCGTCACACCGAAGAAGAGGCTGCCGCCGAGCGTCACTTTTCGTGCAATTGCGTCCGTGCCGCGCACGCGTCGCGCGACGATTTCCCGGCAGTCGTGCGTGCGCGCCGCGTGGATGGGGAGGTCGGTGCCCTGGCGATGTTGATGGGATCGATGCATGCCGCCGGTGATGCAACGAACGGGCCAGCATGAGTGCTGGCCCGTTTCCCATTTAATTGCCGGCTACGGGCAGGTCCACGTGGCTGTCGCCGAAGATGCGCTGGGTGGCCTTTTTGTAGTCGCCCGGCTTGGCGAAGAAGATGTTGTCCACATAGGTCTGCGGGTTGCGGTCGTACAGCGGGAACCAGCTGGACTGCACCTGCACCATCAGGCGGTGGCCCGGCAGGAACACGTGGTCGGTCGTGGGCAGCGGGAAGGAGTAATCCAGCGGTGCGCCGGCCTGGATGGGCTTTGCCACGGTGAACCCTTCGCGATAGCGGCCGCGCAGGATGTCGCCGGCGATCATCAGCTGGTAACCGCCCATGGCCGCGTCCATGGGTTCCATGTCGGGGTAGACGTCGATCAGCTTCACCACCCAGTCGCTGTCCGTGCCGGTGGTGCTGGCACGCAGGTGCACCACGGGCTGGCCGCGGATCACCAATGGCTGGGTGAGCACCTCGGATGTCCAGGAAACCACGTCAGGGCGGCCGGACGCCTCGCGCTGGTCATCCACCAGCCATTCCGACCAGGTCTGGCCCGGATCGTAGCCCACGGGCTGGATCGGCCGGGCGCGGAAGGGCACCGGTTTGGCGGGATCGGAAACATATTCCTGGTAGGCCTCGCCCGAGGGCTTGGCGAAGCCGAGCTTGCCGTCTGCACCCAGGTAAAGGGCCTTGGCCTGCGTCGCCACCGGCCACTGGCGGAAGGTGCGCCACACGTTGCTGCCGGTCTCGTACGCGGTCACCGGCGCCACTGGGTTGGCCGGCGCGTCATCCTTCAGGTAGTGCGCCAGGAACGGACGCAGGATCTTCTGGCGGAAGTACAGGCCCGTGTCCGAACCGAACTGCACCGCGCCGAGCGAACTGGCGTTCTCGATCTCTTGGCCGTGGTGCCAGGGACCCATCACCAGGAACACCTTGTCGTTGCCGGTGTCCTTGGGCTTGATCGCCTTGTACACGGCGATCGCGCCGTAGATGTCTTCCTGGTCCCATAGCGAGTGCACCAGCATGGTGGGCACCTTCAGCGGCTGGCCCGCCAGCACCTTGTCCACCGCCTGGTCGCTCCAGAAGCTGTCGTAGGCGGGATGGGCGATGACCTTCTGCCAGAAGCCGACCTGCTCAAGGCCGTAGCGGCGCGCCATCTCGCCGGTAGCGCCGGCGCGCAGATACAGGTCGTACTCGTCGTGCACCGAGGAATTGAACTTGATCTCGTTCTTGCGGCTGGCTGTCTGTTCGAGGATGTACGGCAGGTTCTGCGCGCGGAAGGCGCCGTTGTGGAACCAGTCGTCGCCCATCCAGCCATCGACCATCGGGTTCATTGGCACGGCCACCTTCAGAGCCGGATGCGGATTCACCAGCGACATCAAGGGCTCGAAACCATCGTAGGAAATGCCGATGGTGCCCACGCGCCCGTTGGACTCGGGGATGTTCTTTACCAGGTAGTCGATGGTGTCGTAGGTGTCGGTGGCTTCATCGATCGGCGTGGGGTTCTGCGGCCCGTGCAGCGGCCGGTTCATCACGTAGTCGCCTTCCGAACCGTACTTGCCGCGGATGTCCTGCACCACGCGGATGTAGCCGTCCTGGACGATCACATCCGGCGCGTTGTCGTAGCCGTTGAGCGTGGCGCCGAGGTTGCCGGTATGGCCATGGGTGGTCAGCTCATCGGCGTCATAGGGGGTGCGGGTGAGCAGGATGCCGGCATGGCGCGCGCCCTTGGGCACCAGGATCACCGTATGCAGCTTCACCCCGTCGCGCATCGGGATCATGACCTCGCGCCGTTCGTAGTCGAAGCCCTCGCTGCTTTGCTTGAATGTGGCAGGAGTTTCCGAAGGGTAGTTCGGGTACTGCGGCGCGGCGGCCTGTTGTGCCGCGGCGGCACTGGACAGGGCAAGGGCGATGAGCGCGGCGAGGCGCCACGAGAAACGCGAGGTGCGAAGCATGTGATGGAACCCCTATCGACGGTTTGACCCACTCTAGCGACGCCCCGGCAGGCTGCCTAGGGGTAAAATCCTGCGTTTGCATATCCCATGGGCCATAGCATGCTGACCTTGGACTTCCTCCCCGCGGCCGTGGTCTTCGACATGGACGGCCTGATCTTCGACACCGAAACGCTCTACCGCGACGCCATGATGGCGGCCTCCGCCGAACGCGGCGTGGCCATGCCGATGGATCTGTACCTGCGCCTGATCGGCCTGCACGGGCCGCGGGCCCGCGAGCTGGTACTCGAGGAACTGGGGCCGGATACCGACGTCGATGGCCTGTGGAACGATGCCAACGCCCGGTTCGCCGCGATGCTCGACACGCAACTGGCGGTGAAGGCTGGCGTCCTGGAACTGCTCGATACGCTGGACCGTCTCGCACTGCCGCGGGCCATCGCCACCTCCTCCTCGCACGCCGCAGCCGAGCATCACCTGGCCGCGCACGGGCTCACCGACCGGTTCAACGCCGTCATTGCCGCGGGCGACTACGAGCATGGCAAGCCCGCGCCCGATCCCTACCTGCTGGCCGCCAAACGGCTGGGCGTGCCGGCCGATCGTTGCCTGGCGCTGGAGGATTCGCACAACGGCGTGCGCGCGGCACTGGCCGCGGGAATGATCACCGTGATGGTGCCGGACCTGCTCGAGCCCGATCACGATGTGCTGGCCGGCAGCGCACGCGTGGTTGAAACCCTGCACGATGTGGAGCGCGCGCTCGCCTTGCATGGACACTGACTTGGCGTCGGATTCACGCGCTGGCGCGGAGCATGGCGGCCACTGCCAGCCACGGAGCATCCGACATGCCCGAGAAGAAGACCACGGCCCGCGCCCGCGCCGACAAGCGTGCGGGAAAGTCCGCCAGCACCCAGGCCGGTGAATACGTCCGCGAGGAAATCGAGCACGTCCGCGAAGGCAAGCACGGCGCCCGCTCGGCCAAGCAGGCCATCGCCATCGGCTTGTCGAAGGCGCGGCGTGCCGGCGTCAAGGCGCCGGTAAAGAAAACAGCGAGCAAGGCGACGAAGAAGAAAGCCGCGCAGGACACAGCCGCCTCTCATCGCAAGGGTGCGGCGAAGAAAACCTCGGCCAGGCGTTCGGTGGCCACGAAAAAGGCGCTCAAGCGCGAAGGTACGGCGGCTGCCAGCAAGACGGCCTTGTCACGCCAGGGCAAGGCTGCCGCGCGCAAGCGCCCTGCGGCGGCACGTAGCGCCGCTGCGAAGAAGGCCGCGCGTACCAAGGGGCCGGCCGTGCGCAAGGCTGCAGCGAAGAAGGCGGCACGCAAGCGCGCCGCCCGCTGAGCGGTTGATCAGCTCGGCTGCGCCGGGGCGGCCGAGAGCTTCTCCAGCAGCTGCATCTGCACATCGCGGGGTGGCTGCGAGGGCGTGGTGCGCACATAAGAACCGTCCGCCTGCAGGATCCAGGCATTGGCGTTGTCCGCCATGTACATATCCAGTTCCTTCTTCACCCGCTGCTGCAGCTTTTTCCCCTCGATCGGAAAACCGGTTTCCACGCGCCGGTCGAGGTTGCGTTCCATCAGGTCGGCGCTGGCCAGGTACAGCAGGGGCTCGCCGGCATTGTGGAACCAGTAGGCGCGGCTGTGCTCCAGGAAGCGGCCGACGATGCTGCGTACACGGATGTTTTGCGAGATGCCGGGCACGCCGGGGCGCAGGCAGCACATGCCGCGCACGATCAGGTCGACCTTCACGCCGGCGATCGAGGCCCGGTAGAGCGCACGGATCACCTTCGGGTCGGTGATGGCATTGACCTTGATGATGATCTGCGCCGGCGCACCCGCCGCCGCGCGGCCGGTCTCGGCGGAAATCAGGTCCAGCAGGGTTTTCTTCAGGGTGAACGGCGCGCGCAGCAAGCGCTTCATGCGCAGTACCTTGCCCATGCCGGTCAGTTCGCTGAAGAGGCGGTGCACGTCCTCGCAGAGGGCTTCATCGGAGGTGAGCAGGCTGTAGTCGGTGTACAGGCGCGCATTGCCGGTGTGGTAGTTGCCGGTACCCAGGTGGGCGTAGCGCACCAGCTGGCCGTTCTCGCGGCGCTGCACCAGCATCATCTTGGCGTGGGTCTTCACCCCTACCACGCCGTAGATCACGATGGCGCCGGCCGTCTGCAGGCGAGAGGCCAGCGACAGGTTCGATTCCTCGTCGAAGCGCGCGCGCAGTTCCACCACGGCGGTCACTTCCTTGCCGGCGCGTGCCGCTTCCACCAAGGCATCGACGATTTCCGATGTCGCGCCGCTGCGATACAGGGTCTGCTTGATGGTCAGTACCTGCGGATCCTTGGCCGCCTGGCGCAGCAGGTCCACCACCGGGGTGAACGACTCGTAGGGATGCAGGAGCAGGATGTCGTGGGCGGCGATCGCCTGGAAGATGTCCGCGCCGGCGCGCAGTACCTTCGGCAGCGAGGGCACGAAGGTCGGGTACTGAAGGCGGGCGAACTCAGGCAGCGCCGCGATGGAGAACAGGCGTGCCAGGTTCACCGGGCCGTTCACTTCGTAAAGTTCGTCCGGGCCCAGCGCGAACTGCTTGAGCAGGTAGTCGGTCAGCGGCCGGGGGCAGTTGTCGGCCACTTCCAGGCGCACCGCGTCGCCGAAGCGGCGCGAGGAAAGCTCACCGCGCAGTGCGCGGGCGAGATCGTCCACTTCGTCGGCGTCGATGGAGAGATCGGCGTTGCGGGTCAGGCGGAACTGGTAGCAGCCGAGCACCTTCATGCCCGGGAACAGTTCCTCGGCATGGGCGTGGATGATCGAGGAGAGCAGGATGAAGTTGTCGCCGTCGAGGTTGACCTCGTCGGGCAGCTTGATGATGCGCGGCAGGATGCGCGGGGCCGGGACGATGGCCAGGCCCGAATCGCGGCCGAAGGCGTCAACGCCTTCCAGTTCGACGATGAAGTTCAGGCTCTTGTTGACCAGGCGCGGGAACGGGTGGGTGGGATCCAGCCCGATCGGCGTCACCAAGGGCGCCACTTCCTGGCGGAAGAAACGGCGCACCCAAAGCTTCTGCTTGTTGGTCCAGCTCGCACGGCGGACGATGCGGATCTTGCGTTCGGCCAGGGCCGGCATGATCTGCTCGGTCAGGATGCGGTACTGGCGCTCGATCACCTTGTGCGCCAGTTCGGAAATCTCCGCCAGCGCCCGCTTGGGGCTGATGCCGTCGGCGCCGATCAGTTCGTGGTCGAAGGCGATCTGTTGCTTCAGGCCCGCCACGCGGATCTCGAAGAACTCGTCCATGTTGCTGGAGAAGATCAGCAGGAACTTCAGCCGTTCGAGCAGCGGCTTGGATTCATCCACCGCCTGTTCGAGCACGCGGATGTTGAACTGCAGCTGCGACAGCTCGCGATGGATGTAGAGATCGGGCTGGGACAGGTCCACCGGTGCCGCCGTCGGCTCCGGTGCAGCTACTGGTTTCTCCGCTATCGGTTCAGGTTGGGCGTCCATGTCGGGCGTGGGCTGGGTAACGGAATTCAAGCGACGCTCCGATCATTTGGTCACGTCCCACCATAAGCCATGGTGGCTGACGGATTTGTGACATTAGGGGGCCTGCTCCTAGGTTAGTCCAGTCGGGGTTTTCCTGCTTCAAGGCAACGATGGGTAGGACAAAGGCCAAGGAAACGGACATCCGGCATCGCCAGGCCACGGTTGTACCGCCCTTTCACAGCCCGGGACGAAACATGGGCGTAGATTCCCGATCCGAGCGAGACCCGCCCATGACACCCCTGGACAAACCCCTCAAGCGAGAACTTTCCGTCGGCGACACCGTCTACACGCTCACCATCGATCCCGACGGGCTGAAGCTCACCGAGAAAGGGCGTCGCAACGGGGTGGAACTGGCCTGGAAAGATATCGTCAGCGGCGATGCCGGCCTTGCCGCGGCATTGCAGGCATCCGTGGGCGGGCAGTAAGCCCCTAGCCCGCGAAGACGGGCTCAGGCTCCAACTGCACCCCGAACCGCGTCGCTACGGCCGCCTGCACCTTCCGCGCAAAGGCCAGCAACTGTGGACCCGATGCCTTGCCGTGGTTCACCAGCACCAGGGCGTGCCGTCCGGAAATGCCGGCGTCACCGTCCCGGTGGCCCTTCAAGCCAGCCGCCTCGATCAGCCATGCGGCGGAGAGCTTGGCCGTGCCGCCGGCATGCGGCCACGACGGCAAGCCCGGATGGGCCAGTTGCAGGGCCTGCGCCTGGGCGGCGCTGACGATCGGGTTCTTGAAGAAACTGCCGGCATTGCCGATGACCGCGGGGTCGGGTAGCTTGCGTGAGCGAAGCCGCACGACGGCTTCGGCAATATGGAAGGGCGCGGGGTTCTCCACGCCCATGGCGGTGAGTTCCTCGCCGATCCCGGCGTAGTCCAATCGCAGCCGCGGCGTGCGGGGCAGGGCGAAGGTCACCGCGACGATGATCCAGCGATCGGGCTGGTGCTTCATGGTCGAATTGCGATACGAGAACGCGCATGCATGGCGGTCGAGCGTCACGAAAGCCTTCGCCTGCCTGTCGTAGGCCTCGATGCTGTCGATGAACTCGCCCACTTCCACGCCATAGGCGCCGATATTCTGGATCGGTGCGGCGCCCACGGTGCCCGGGATCATGATCAGGTTCTCGAGCCCGGCATAGCCCTTGCCCAGCGACCAGCGCACGAAGTCATCCCAGCGTTCGCCCGCCGCCACGCGCAGCAGAACGTGGTCGTCGCGTTCGAACACTTCCACGCCTTGCGTTGCCATCACCAGTACCGTGCCGCGGTAGTCGCCGGTGAATAGCACATTGCTGCCTTCGCCCAGGACGAATACCGGTCCCTGCGCGACGGCGGGGTAGGCCAGGACCTCCGGGAGCTTGGTCGGATCGCGAACTTCCACCAGCAGGTTGGCGCGAGCGTCCACGCGCAGCGTATTGCGGCCCGCCAGAGTGGCATTGCTGGCCAGGGCGAATCCGCCAAGGTCGGTCAGCGGCTCGATCATGCCGGGTTCCCCTGTCGGCGGATTTCCTCGACGCATTCGCCGATCAGCGAAGGACCGCGGTAGACCATTCCCGAATACAACTGGACAAGGTTGGCACCGGCGGCGATCTTCTCCGCCGCCTGCGCGCCTTCGGTGATGCCGCCGACGCCCACGAGGGCCATGCCACCCAGGCGCTCGCGCATCCCGCGAAGGACAGCGGTGGACTTGGCAAAGAGCGGTGCGCCGGAAAGGCCGCCTGCTTGCTGCGCGTGCTCGCCATCGATGCCTTCGCGCGACACCGTCGTGTTGGTGCAGATCACGCCGTCGATGCCGCTGGCCAGCAGCACTTCGGCCATGCCGTCGAGTTCGGCGTCGGTGAGATCGGGCGCGATCTTCAGCAGCATGGGCTTCCGCTTGCCAGTGGAAGCCAGGCGCTCCTGCGTTTCGCGCAGCTCGCCAATGAAACGGCGCAAGGTTTCCTCGTCCTGCAGGTCGCGCAGGCCGCGGGTATTGGGCGAGGAGATATTCACCGTGATGTACGACGCCAGCGGCCATGCCCGTTCAAGGCACAGGCGGTAGTCGTCGACGGCACGTTCGTTGGGCGTGTCCTTGTTCTTGCCGATATTGATGCCCAGCACGCCGCGGTAGGCGGACTTGCCGACGTTGCGCACCAGTGCATCGATGCCGTCGTTGTTGAAGCCCATGCGGTTGATCACCGCCTCGTGGGCTGGCAGGCGGAACATGCGCGGCCGCGGATTGCCTTCCTGCGGGCGCGGCGTGACGGTGCCGATCTCGATGAAGCCGAAGCCCAGCGCGCCCAGCGCGTCGATGTGGTCGCCGTTCTTGTCCAGGCCCGCGGCCAAACCCACCGGGTTCGGGAAGTCGATGCCGAAGGCATGCACCGGCAATGGGGCCGGCGGTTGCGCGACGTACTTCATCAGGTTGCTGCGTTCGGCCACGCCCAACGCGTACAGGGTGGCGCGATGCGCGGTTTCAGCGTCCAGGGCGAACAGCAGGGGGCGGGCGAAGGAGTACATCAGTTCAGGCGATCCGTCCGGCGTAGACGCGGGTGTCGTAGTCGAAAGACACGTGGCCGTCTGTGGACGTGGTGTCGAAGAGTTTGCGCAAGGCCTGGAGCATCGGCGCGTGCGTCGGGGTCCCGGCCGGGGGCACGTAGGAGGACGATAGCAGCCGTCCTTCCAGTGCGGCGTAGTCCAGGCGCTGGCCATGGGGAAAGCTGGCCTTGCCGATCATGCTGTCGCCGAAGTAGTCCTGCATGGCGTTGTCGTCGGAGTAACGCTCGGCGACGCTGGCGTAGTCCACGCCGTAGTCGTGGAGCAGTTTTTCGTAGCCCTCGAGAAACGGTGTGCCGGTAAGCCTGCGACTGTTCCAGAACAAGGCGACGAATCCACCCGGGCGCACGATGCGGGCGAACTCCGCGCGTGTGGCGGTCGGGTCGAACCAGTGGAAGGCCTGGCCGGCGATCACGCCATCGACGCTATGGTCGGCAAGCGTGGTCGCCTCGGCGCGGCCATCGACGGCCCGGAAGCCCGGCTCATGGCCGAGCCACGCGACGGCCGCCTCGCGCATCGGCGCGTTCGGTTCCACCGCCACCACGCGACGGCCCGCGCCGAGCAGCATCTTCGACGTGATGCCGGTGCCCGCGCCGACATCGGCGATCAAGGCATCGGGCGCCATGCCGGCGTGCTCGGCAAGCCATTGCGGCAACGCCGCCGGATAGTCGGGACGGAAGCGAACGTAGTTGGCGACGCGGTCGGAGAAACGTTCGGTGACATCGGTCATGATGAGGTTCCTTCAGCCGGTGAGAATCTGGCCGCCATCGACGACCAGGGTCTGTCCGGTGATCCAGCCGGCCAGTGGGGAGGCCAGGAATAGCGCTACGTTGGCAATCTCTTCGGGCTTGCCGAAACGACCGAAGGGAATCTTCGCCAGCGTGCGTGCGTAAAGTTCGGGAGCGTCGCGCTCACGTCGTTCCCAGATGCCATCGGCAAAGGCGATGGAGCCGGGCGCGATGGCGTTGACACGGATGCCATCGGCGGCGAGTGACAGCGCCTGAGAGGTGGTGTACTGCATCACCGCTGCCTTGGCCGCGGCATAGGGTGCGCTGTGCGGGCTGGCGTGCAAGGCGGCGATCGACGCGGTGGTGATGATGCATGGCGACGATGCCTTGCGCAGCCAGGGCAGAGCATGGCGGCTGGCGCGCACCGCGGCCATCACGTCCACCCCGATGCTTTGCGCCCAGCCATCTTCATCGTCCGCCATGCCGTAGCCGGTGGCGTTGTTGACCAGGATGTCGATGCCACCCATCGCGTGGGCGGCAAGGTCGATCCATGCCTTGATCGAGGTATCGCTGGCCAGATCCGCGGTGTGGGCGTGGATCCTGCCGGGTGCGTGCGCGGCCAGTTCGTCGAGCGCGGGCTTGCCGCGGGCACAGACGGAAACGTGCGCTCCGGCGTGGGCAAATGCCAGCACCATGGCCCGGCCGATGCCGCGACTGCCACCGGCCACCGCCACGCGGCGGCCGGTGAAGTCGAGCGCGTCGAGCTTAAGCGCCGTCATCAGAACTCGAACTTGATGCCCTGGGCCAGCGGCAGTGCGTCGGAGTAGTTGATGGTGTTGGTCTGGCGGCGCATGTACACCTTCCAGGCATCGGAGCCGGATTCACGGCCGCCGCCGGTTTCCTTCTCGCCGCCGAAGGCGCCGCCGATCTCGGCGCCGGAGGTGCCGATGTTGACGTTGGCGATGCCGCAGTCGGAACCGGCAGCGGAGAGGTACTTCTCGGCGGCTTTGAGATCGCGGGTGAAGATGGCCGAAGAAAGGCCCTGCGGCACGGCGTTCTGCAGCGCGACGGCGTCGTCGAGGTCCTTGAACGGCATCACGTACAGGATCGGTGCAAAGGTTTCCGCCTGCACGATGTCATCGCTGTTGGACAGGCCCGTGACGATCGTTGGCAGCACGAAGTTGCCCTTGCGGTCGGTCAATGCCTTGCCGCCGGTCACCACCTTGCCGCCGGCCGCCTTGGCCTTCTCGATAGTGTCCAGATAGGCCTTCACGCCCTCGGGGCTGTTCAGGGGGCCCATCAGGGTAGTGGCGAGGGTGGGATCGCCGATCTTCGATTCGAGCTGGCCGTAGGCACGGGTCAGCGAAGCAAGCACATCGTCATGGATCGACTGGTGCACGAACACGCGGCGTGTGGAGGTGCAGCGCTGGCCGGCGGTGCCCACGGCACCGAAAACGATGGCTGGGATGGCAAGCTTAAGGTCCGCGCTTTCGTCCACGATGATGGCGTTGTTGCCGCCCAGTTCCAGCAGGCTGCGGCCCATGCGCTTGGCCACGCGCTCGCCGACCATGCGGCCGACCTTGGTCGAACCGGTGAAGCTCACCAGCGGGATGCGGCGGTCGTCGACGAAGGCCTGGGCAAGCTCGGTACCGGCATCGTTGAACAGGAAGAAGATGTCGGGGAAGCCTGCGTCGCGTAGCGCTTCGTTGACGATCTTCATGGTGGCGATGGCCGACAGCGGCGTGCGCGGCGACGGCTTCCAGATGGTGATATCACCGCAGATGGCGGCGAGGAACGCATTCCACGCCCACACGGCGACGGGGAAGTTGAAAGCACTGACCACGCCGACCAGGCCGATCGGGTGCCACTGTTCGTACATGCGGTGGCCGGGGCGCTCCGAATGCATGGTGTAGCCGTACAGCATGCGGCTCTGGCCCACGGCGAAATCGGCGATGTCGATCATCTCCTGCACTTCGCCGTCGCCTTCGGGCTTGATCTTGCCCATCTCCAGCGCCACCAGCGAGCCCAAGGCGTCCTTGTGCTTGCGCAGGGCTTCGCCACAGATGCGCACTGCTTCGCCGCGACGCGGCGCGGGCGTAGTACGCCAGATGGCGTAGGCGGCCTGAGCGCGCTCGATGATGGTTTCGTAGTCGGCCTTGCCGGTGGCATGGACGGCGGCGATGACCTCGCCGGTGGCGGGGTTCACGGGTTCCAGCTTGCCGGCATCGGTGGTTTTGGACCATTCACCCTGGCCCAGGTACGAGCCCGATTCCACGGCAGAAAGCGATAGGGCCTTGAGGATTGCAGCGGACATGACAGCTCCTGCGGTTACTTGGGGCAACCCAGCATGCAGGCCGCCAAAACCGCGATTCTAGCAAAGCGCGACCTCGAACCCGCCGCCAGGCCCCCAGGCGGGGTCGGAGTGAATACTCCGACCCCCAACCCTCCCGATCGCTCCGGTCCCGGCCAAGTCATTGGCGGGACTTGGATTGTGGCTTACTTCGGTCGCCGGAACTTGTAGATGAACTGGTCCGTATGGCCGCGGATCGAGGGGTCGAACACCTTCTTGGCATGGTCGTCCGCCGGGTTGCGCAGTACGTCGCTTTCACCGACGAATTCGAATCCGGCCTCGGCCAGTTCCTTCTTGACGATGGCCGGATCGATGCGATGCAGGGTGTCGGTGTCGCGCAGGCCCGAGCCTGCTGCCGCCACGTGGTCGACTACCAGGAAGATGCCGCCGGGCTTGAGCGACTTGAACACCGCGCGGTCGAAGGCAACAGGATCGACCTTGCCCATGAACTCATCCGGATAGTCGTGGTAGTTCTGGACCGTCAGCACCATGTCCACGGGTTCGGGCGTGGCAAAGGCCGCGGCCGGCTGTTCGAGCACGGTGATGTTGCCGAAGCCGGGTGTCGCCGCCAGCTTCTTGCTGTTTTCAGGGTCCGGGTGCGCCACCTTGGCGTATTCGTCCGGCCACACCACGAACACGTGGCCCTTGTCGCCGACCGTCTTGGACAGGATGCGGGTGAAATAGCCTCCGCCTGGAATCAGGTCGACGACCTTGTCGCCTGGCTTAACCCCGGAAAATGCGAGCATCGGGCCTGGCTTGCGCCGGGCATCGTCCTTGGTGTCGGCGCTGCGTGCCGGGTCGGCAAGCGCCGAGGCAAGGTAGGGTTTGATGTCCGAAGCCGCGGTGAGGCGTGAAACGCACAGGGCGGCGATAATGAAACCGGTCGACCACAAGGCGCGCATGATGAGTCCCTCGCATGGATGGACGCCCGGCCTAAGGAACCAAGGTCGCATCGACATCGGGGTCGGGCGTGTCCTGATCGTTGCAGCAAACATGACCCCGGGCATGTGCCGGAATGGCCAAGCGGTGCTGCTTTCAGGCACTCGCCTTCCGTCGCCATGGCCCGGTCGGGTATCCTTGCCGCCTCGCGGCCCCGTGGCACAATTGGATAGCGCGCACCCCTCCTAAGGGTGAGGTTGTGGGTTCGAACCCCGCCGGGGCCACCACTTCTTTGTCACGTTGCCGCGTGCGCCCGGCCGATGGCGTCCACCAGTTCCGACCGGTCGAAGGGCTTGCGCAGGAAGATCACGTCGTCGGGAACGGGTGGAAGCTCCTGGCGGGAGCGCGAGGAAATCACGATCACCGGCAGGTCCGAGCGATGCGACCGGGCAAGATTGAGCAGGCGCCCCCCGAATCGCTCATCGGCGACATCGGCATGGGCGATCAGCAAGCTCAGCGCGGGCATTTGCTGGAAGAGCCGCCGGGCCTCGCGAAAGCTGGTGGCCGATTCACTGCGATAACCCATCATGTCCAGCGCCATGGCGACGGTTTCCGCCACCATTGAGGAACGATCGACGACCAGGGCGTAAGGGGTGGGCATAGTCGGAGCATACGCGTGAAATCCCGTCGCCGGGGTTTCGGCGACGGGATTTTTCGAACCTATATCGTTACTGCTTGACCGAGGTCACCGGCAGGTTGATGAAACTGGCCGTGCCCGGGGCGGTGTAGACCCGCTGGGTGGCCTTTTGGTAGTCGGTCGGCTTGGCGAAGAAAATGTTCGGCACGTAGGTCTGCGGGTTGCGGTCGTACAGCGGGAACAGGCTCGACTGCACCTGAACCATGATCCGATGGCCCGGCTGGAAGACATGGTTGGTGGTGGGCAGGGCGAACTTGTACAGGAGCGGCTGGTTGGCCGTGATCGCCTTCGGATCGGAGAAGCTCTCGCGATACCGGCCGCGGAAGATATCCAGCGATATCGGCAGTTCGTAGCCGCTCATCTCAGGCGTGCCCGCCACGGTGTCGGGATACACGTCGATCAGCTTGACCACCCAGTCGCTGTCCGTGCCGCTGGTGGACGCGTAGAGGTTCACTTCAGGCACGCCGCTGATGCGCAGCGGTTCGGTGAGGGGCTCGGTGGTGAAGCTGAGCACATCCGGCCGGCCGTCGACGAAGCGCTGGTCGTGCACCAGCCAGGTCGTCCACGACTTGCGGTCGGAGAACCTGATCGGCCGCGGCAGGTACGGTACGGGCTTGGCCGGGTCCGAGACATATTCCTCATAGCCCGGGCCACCGGCTGTCGGCGCCTGGAACGAGAGTTTCTCACCCGGCGCCAGGTACAGCGGTTTGGACTTCGACGCACAGCCGGCATCGCACGACAGCGGCCACTTCTTGAAATGGTCCCAGTGATTCTCGCCGGTGTTGTAGATCGTCACCGGGCTGATGTCGGCCTTAGGTGCGCCATCGAGCAGGTACTGGTCGAAGAAGGGCTTGAGGATGTCGTGGCGATACTGCTCGGCGGTATCGCCGTTCCACAGCAGGGGGCCCAGGCTGAATCCATCGCTGTTGATCTGGCTGTGCCGCCAGGGGCCCATCACCAGATAGTTGAGGTTGTTGTTCTTGTCGTGCGGTTCGATCGCCTGGTAGCTGTGGATCGCGCCCCACATGTCTTCCTGGTCCCATAGGCCCTGTTCCCAAAGCGTGGGAATCGTTGGCTTGATCGAGGCCATCACCTTGTCCAGGGCCTGCCCCTGCCAATAGGCGTCGTAGCTTGGATGTTCGGACAACTTCTTCCAGTACGGCAGGCTGTCAATGCCCGACTGCCGTGCATAGTCGCCGGCGGATCCGGCGCGCAGGAAATTGATGTAGTCGTCGTTGCCGCTGCGCGGCGCCTCGGTACCCTTGCCGCGCGCGGTGGTCTGCCCTGCGATGTAGTCGACATTGGGCTGGCGGAAGGCGCCGTAGTGGAACCAGTCATCGCCCATCCAGCCATCGACCATCGGGCTTTGCGGCGCGGCCACCTTGAGTGCCGGGTGCGGGTTCACCAGGGCCATCACCACGGTGAAGCCCTCGTAGGAGGATCCCACCATGCCGACCTTGCCGTTGTTGCCCTTGACGTTCTTCACCAGCCAGTCGATGGTGTCGTAGGCATCGGTGGAGTGGTCCACCTCGCTGGAGTTCAGCGGGCCACGCAGGGGGCGGGTCATCACATAGTCGCCTTCCGAGCCGTACTTGCCACGGATGTCCTGGTACACGCGGATATAGCCGGACTTGACGAAATCCTCGTCGGAGAGCGGCAGCTCGTTGATCATCGTGTCGGAGGACTCGGTACGCGCGGCGCGCATGCTGGCGTTGTACGGCGTCCGCGTAAGCACGATCGGCGCGTGGGTGGCGCCCTTGGGCACCACGATCACCGTGTGCAGCTTCACCCCGTCGCGCATCGGGATCATCACTTCGGTCTTGGTGTAATCCTGGTTGGCGGTGGGCGCGCTCCACTTCGCGGCGGGAATATCCGGCGTCAGGGGAGCGGTCTGGGCCTGGACCAGGGTTCCGGACACGGCGGAGGCGATAAGCGCGGCAAGCAGCAGGCGACGCGGGGTCATGGGCGGTCCATGGATATGAGGGAATCCTCGAATGTAAGCCCCTGCTGGAAGTCACGACACCATGTCTTCCTGCACACTCCGCCCGTCGCCGAACTTGCGTATGCTCGGGGATTCACCTTCCGGGGGAATTGACGATGATCCGCCGCGCCACCCTGGCCGCATTGCTGCTGGCCGCCGCTACCCTGGTCCATGCGCCTGCCTTTGCCGATGGCGACAAACCCGCCGACGACAAGGCCGCCAAGGAACAGCCGGCGTTGAAGGACCTCCCGCCCGATGCCCATGTGAGGCAGTCCACCCATGTGGACGGCAAGACGGTGTCCTATACGGTGACCGTGGGCACGCTGCCGGTGCGCGACGAAAACGGCAAGACCATCGCCGACGTGGTGTTCACCGCTTATACGGTGGACGGCAAGGACCGCCCGGTGACCTTCGCCATGAACGGCGGCCCCGGCGCGGCATCGGTCTATCTGAACCTGGGTGCGATCGGTCCCAAGCGCGTGCGCTTTGGCCTGCAGGACGACAGCTCCTCCGACCCGGCCACCCTGGTGGACAACCCCGGTACCTGGCTCGACTTCACCGACTTGGTCTTCATCGATCCGGTGGGCACGGGTTTCAGCCGTTCGCGCGTGCCCGAGGCGGAAGCCAAAAAGCAGTTCTATGAAACCGAAGCGGACATCCACTACCTGTCGCGGGTGATCTACGACTGGCTGCTGCACAACCACCGCATGAACTCGCGCAAGTACCTGGTGGGCGAAAGCTACGGTGGCTTCCGTGGCCCGCGCGTCACCCACTACCTGCAGACGCAGCTGGGCGTGGCGATGAATGGCGTGGTGCTGGTATCGCCGTACTTGAATCCCACCATGAACGACAACGGCGATGTCTCGCCGATGCCGTGGATGATGACCCTGCCGTCGATCGCCGCGGCCCACCTGGAGCGCGAGAAGAAGCTCAACGCCCAGAGCATGCGCGAGGTGATCGAATACACCCGTGGGGAATATGCCACCACCCTGATGCGCGGGCGCACCGATCCGGAAGGTACCGAGCGGATGATCCAGAAGGTCACCCAGATGACGGGGCTTGACCCGGTCTTCGTGCGCCGCGCGGGCGGGCGCCTGGAGACCCAGGCCTTCCTGCGCGAGGTCTACCGCGCGGAAGGAAAACTCGGCAGCCGATACGATTCTAACGTGACCAGCTTCGACCCGTTCCCCTTCGATCCCACCCAGCGCAACAACGATCCGATCCTGGATTCGATCATCGCGCCGACCACCACGGCGATGGTGGATTTCGTCACCCGCACCGTCGGCTGGAAGGTCGATGCGCGCTACAACGCCTTGAGCTACGACGTGAACAAGCTCTGGGACGGTGGCGACGAACTGCGCAAGGGTTCGGTGGAACAACTGCGCGAGGCTGTGGCGATCGACCCGAAGCTGCGCGTGCTGATCGTGCACGGCTGGGATGATCTTTCCTGCCCGTTCATGGGCTCGGTGCTTACCGTGGACCAGATGCCGGCGATGAACGACGCCACCCGCGTGCAGGTCAAGGAATATCCCGGCGGCCACATGTTCTATAGCCGCCCGGACAGCCAGCAGGCCATGCGCGAGGACGTTCGCGCGATGTACTCAAGCCACTGAGACGCGCGAGGTGCTCATGGCCATGAAGGTCCAGAACGGCACCTTGCGCGAGCGCCAGAATTCCCCGGCCTCGTCGAAGATGTCCAGTGCGTCGTCCAGGTCGTCCTCGGCGGCGCCCTGGATCTCGTCGCTGTGGTCGAGCAGCACCACGTAGCCGTCGCCGTCGAGCCAGCCTAAGTCGTGCAGTTGGGACTGCAGCGCATCCCAGTTGTCGCCGCGGGCGGGATCGAAGCCCAGCGCGCCTGACAGGCGCCGGAGCAGGCAGGCCTTGTCGCGGCACTGGGCGAGGTCCACCCGGGCGATATGCAGCCGCGCCGCGGCGCCATCGGCCGCGAGGCGGTCCATGTCGTTGGGATCAACGATATAGGTGCCGGACTGCATGGTGTCGCGCAGGTCGAAATCTTCGAGGGGGATGTTCATGGGTCACCTCGTGCGAGCCGCTCAATCGCGTTCAGGTTGCCGCGTCGGTCAGGCGCTTACTGAGTGCTCGGTCGCAAAAGCGCGTTGCAGTTGGCCCCGGATGGCCAGCATCTGCTCCGGGGTGTAGCCGTGGGCGTCGGCGTCGGCCAGCACGGCGTCGCCCTCGGCCAGCTGGCGGTCGGTCAGCATGTCCAGCATGGCCAGGCGGTCGGCCACGCGCAGGGCCCGCCCCAGGGGGGAATATTGCTGCCCTTCGTGCCCCGCGCGCTCGGTCAGAGCCTTGATGACGCGATCGGGGAAGTCCCAGTGGCGGGCGGTAGTGACCGCCACGCGGCGGGACAACTGGGCAAAGGCCTGGATGAAGCGCGCCGAGTGCGCGTCGTCTTCAAGATAATGGCGCTGGTCGAGCATGCGCACCACCGCGACCGCACCGGTATTGCAGACGGTACCGGCAAGATAGGCCTCGAACGAATCCACGGCGCCGCGACCGAGCAAGAGCGTGGCCTGTGCGCAGCGCTCGGCGTGCGACCAGAAGGCCTGCCCGGCGATCACGCCCATCGGCGTGGTGTCCAGTTGCAGGATCGGACGCATCACCAGCTGCATCACTACGCGGCGCAGGCCGTCCTGGCCAAGCAGCATCACGCCCTGCTGCAGGCTGTCGATGGTCCCGGAGCCGCGGAACATCGCGCTGTTGCAAACGCGGACGATCTCGCCCACCAGCACCGGATCCTTGCCGATCTGCGCGGCAAGCTCGGCGCTGCCGACATCGTTGCTGCGCAGGGAGCGCAGCAGCTGCGGCACCAGCGCCGGCAGGCGGGGCAGGGACTTCGGATCGAAGTGATCGCCATTGAGCTGGTCCCGCAGGTGGCGCAGCGCGGCCTGTTCGTTGGTGGTGAGCGTGTCGTCCTCGGCCGGGGCGACGCCCAGGGCGAGGCGATTGAAGATGAGGTCCAGGTCGCTGGCCTGCCACGGCGGCGTGGTGCCTTCGGGCCATTGGGCCGGCTCATCGCCCCGGGACGCGGGCAGCGGCGTTGCGGGCGTTGCCGCCCCGCCGCCGAACCATCGCCTGAAGAAATTGATCATGTGCCGACCTTCGCCTGGCGCCCCTCGCCATGGGGATTAGCATAAGGCATTGCCGGTAGCATTGACCCTACGTGGATACCGTTGCCCCAACCGTGCCTCCAACAAGGCCCAGTCGCTTCCAGTTGCCACCAGGATCGTGGACCACGGTGCTCGACTGCCTGGCCGATGCCTTCCCGCGCGTCGATCGTGCCACTTGGCACCAACGCATGGCCTCAGGCCGTGTGCTCGGTGACGACGGTAGTCCCGTGGCAGCGGATGCCCCGTACCGCGTAGGCACGCGCCTGAGCTATTTCCGCGACGTGCCCGACGAGCCCACCGTGCCGTTCGACGAGTCCATCGTTTACCAGGACGATCGCCTGCTGGTGGTGGACAAGCCTCATTTCCTGCCCGTCGTGCCTGCCGGGCGCTTCGTGCGGCAGTGCTTGCTGCATCGACTGGTGGAGCGCACCGGCATCGAGGCGCTGGCGCCGCTGCATCGCATCGATCGACTTACCGCGGGCCTGGTGATGTTTTCCGTGCGCCGGGAAGAGCGCCACGCGTGGACGGAACTGTTTCGCGGCCAACAGGTGCGCAAGTGCTACGAAGCGGTGGCGCCTGCGCTGCCCGGCATGGCGCTGCCGCTGGAGCTGGCCACGCGCATCGAAGCGGGCGAGCCGTTCTTCCGCATGCGCCAGGTGGAGGGGCCGGCGAACAGCTTCACCACCGTTCGGGCCATGGCCGCTGGCGCAGACCATTGGCTTTACGGGCTGGGGCCGGCCACCGGGCGTAAGCACCAACTGCGGGTGCAGATGGCAGCGATCGGAGCGCCGATCCAGAACGATCCCTGGTATCCGGAACTTCGCCAGATCGATGACGACTACGGCCATCCGCTTCAGCTATTGGCACGCTCGCTGGCTTTCATCGACCCGTTTACCGGTGAGGCGCGCCGGTTCGAAAGCAGCCTGTCGCTGAAGCTCGACCCGCGTGGACGTACACTAGAAGGTCCGTCAACGCCGCCGTCGCCGTGAACGCTGCCAACGTCCTGGATTCCTCCACCGCTGCCGCCCTGGATACGCTGTTCCTGCCCTTCGAGGCAGGATCGCTGGCCTGGCCCGCCGACGACCGCGTGGCCTTCCTGCGCGCCCGCGCCTGCGTGCCGCTGCGGCGCTTCGGCCGCAAGGCATGGTCGATGGAGCAAACCTTCCGGCCGTTCGCCGACCAGCTCGAGCGTGATGGCTTCAACACCGGCGGAGCGCATGGCCACTATCCCCTGGTACTGGTAGTGCCGCCGCGCCAGCGCGACGAGGCGCGGGCCTTGTTTTCCCGTGCTGCGGTATTGGCAAGCGAGGACGGCATGGTGGTGGCGGCGATCGCCAATGCCGAAGGCGCGCGCTCGGGCCAGGACGATTTCACCCGGTTGTTCGGCCCCACGCAGTCGCTGACGAAGAACAAATGTCGCGTGTTCTGGGCCACCGGCAGCGGGGTGGATGCATCACTTGCCGAGCAGTGGCGGCTTCTGGACGCTACGCGTCCGGTGCTTGATGGACGCTTCTTCAGCCGTCCGGGCCTGTTTGCCTGGGACCGTATCGATCCGGCTTCGGCGCTGCTGCTCTCGGTGCTGCCGGACGAGATCCGCGGCGTGGTGGCCGACCTCGGTGCCGGCTTCGGTTTCTTAAGCTGCGGTGTGCTCGACCGCTACAAGGACGTGCGCGAGCTACATGCCTTCGAAGCGGAGGGCAGGGCGCTCGAGCCCCTGCGCGAAAACCTCACCGCCCATGCCGGCGAGGCGAAGGTCCTGGTGCACTGGCACGACGTCACCACGGGGCTGCCCGGGCGATACGACACTATCGTAAGCAATCCGCCCTTCCACCAGGGCCGTTCGGACCGTCCGGAGCTGGGGCAGGCATTCATCGATGCGGCGGCGGATTCGCTATGCACGGATGGGCAATGTTTTTTCGTTGCCAACCGCCACCTGCCCTACGAGGCAACGTTCACCCGCCGCTTCGAGCAGGTTCGCGTGCTGGCCGACCGCGATGGTTTCAAGGTATTCGCAGCCAAGGGAGTACGTCGATGAGGTTGGTGCGGTTGATCGGTAATCTCGGCTACGGAAGCCGCAAGCAGGTGGCAGCCATGTTCCGCGAAGGACGGATCACGGACGTTACCGGCGAGGTGCTGTATGCCGACGACAAGGTCGGCCATGACGAGATCCTGATCGATGGCGAGCCGCTGGATCCGCCCGTGGGCCTGGTGTTGATGCTCAACAAGCCTACCGGTTACACCTGTTCCACGCGCGATCCGGGACGGATCGTGTACGACCTTCTGCCGCCGCGCTTCAAATTGCGCAGTCCCGTGCTGTCCACGGTGGGCCGGCTGGATCGCGAGACCAGCGGCCTGTTGTTGATGACCGACGATGGCGCGCTGCTGCATCGGATCATCTCGCCGAAAGCGCACATGCGGAAGGTCTACGAGGCGACGCTCGCCGAGGAACTGAAGGGGGATGAAGCTGGGCTTTTTGCCAGCGGCACGATGATGCTCGATGGCGAGGACTCCCCATTGTTGCCGGCCGTGCTCGAGGTGCTCGGCCCCCGGCAGGCCCGGCTCACCATCACCGAGGGCCGCTACCACCAGGTGCGTCGCATGTTCGCAGCCACCGGCAACCACGTGGATGCGCTGGGCCGCGTCGCGGTGGGCGGCCTGGCGTTGGACGGGCTTGAGCCAGGCGCGTGGCGCGCGCTGGATCCGGCCGACATGGCGCGCGTCTTTTCCGGCTGAAGCCTTGTCCGCGCCGCCAAAGGCGCCACTATAGGCCCATGGCCTTCCTTTCCTTCGACAACGCCTTCGTGCGTGACATGCCGGGCGACCCCGAACCCGGCCCGGCAACGCGCCAGGTGCATGGCGCGCTCTATTCGAACGTGGCCCCGACGCCGGTCGCGGCGCCGCGACTGGTGGCGCTCACCGGCGAATTGGCGGAGCGCGTGGGCCTGGATCCGTCTGATCCAGACCTTGCCCAGGTGCTCTCCGGGAACCGGCTGCTGCCTGGCATGCAGCCGTACGCCGCGAATTACGGCGGCCATCAGTTCGGCACTTGGGCGGGACAACTGGGCGATGGCCGCGCCATCACCCTGGGCGAGGTGGTGGGTGAGGACGGCGGCCGCCATGAGTTGCAGCTCAAGGGCGCCGGGCCCACGCCGTACTCGCGGGGTGCCGATGGCCGCGCGGTGCTGCGTTCGTCGATCCGGGAATTCCTCTGCAGCGAGGCGATGCATCACCTGGGCGTGCCCACCACCCGTGCGCTGTCGCTGGTCACTACCGGCGACATGGTGGTGCGAGACATGTTCTACGACGGCCATCCCCGCGACGAGGCCGGTGCCATCGTCTGCCGGGTGGCGCCCTCGTTCCTGCGCTTCGGTAATTTCGAGCTGCCCGCGTCACGCGGTGACATTGGCCTGCTCGAACGGCTGGTGGATTTCTGCATCGCGCGCGACTTCCCCGCGCTTGCAGGCATCGAAGACCTCACCGAGCGTCGGGCGAGCTGGTTCGACGAAATCTGCGCCGCCACCGCGACGATGGTGGCGCAATGGATGCGCGTGGGCTTCGTCCACGGCGTGATGAACACCGACAACATGTCGATCCTGGGCCTGACCATCGACTACGGTCCCTACGGGTGGATCGACGATTACGATCCGGACTGGACGCCCAACACCACCGACGCCGGACGCCGGCGCTATCGTTTCGGCCAGCAGCCGGCGGTGGCCTATTGGAATCTTTCACGGCTCGCCGGCGCGCTCTCGCCGTTGTTCGGCGATGCGGTGCCACTGCAGGTGGGCCTGGATCGTTTCGTCCGCGCCTACGAGGCGGCCGATCGGGTGAACGTGGCCGGCAAGCTCGGACTTGACCAGGCCGATGACGACGACCTGGCATTGATGGCGCGCCTGCACGGATGGATGCAGGAAACCTCGGTGGACATGACGATCTTCTTCCGCGCGCTGATGGACCTTGACCCTGCGGCGCCGGATCCTGCGATCTTTGCCGACGCGTTCTACGATGAGGGCCTGCGTGCTTCGAACATGCCCGCCTTGGTCGCCTGGCTAGCCGATTACGCGCAAAGGGTAGGGCGCGACACCCTGGCGCCGCTGGAGCGGCATGAGCGCATGCGCACGCACAATCCGCGCTACGTCCTGCGAAATTACCTGGCACAGGAGGCCATCGATCGTGCAAGCGAAGGCGACTTCGGTGGCGTGCACGACCTCGTCCGGGTAATGGCGCGTCCCTACGACGACCAGCCCGGCCATGAGGCCTTCGCCCGCCGGCGCCCCGAATGGGCCCGTTCGCGCGCGGGTTGCTCGATGCTTTCCTGCAGCAGCTAGGCCCGGAAGTCATACCGCGGCCTCCCTTGCGGAGGGGCGGGTGCAAGGTGCAGCATCGGCCGCCACCCATCCTCCCCGGAGCGTCCGAAGTGATCCGTCGTCCTGCCCTGATCCTTGCCGCCTGCATCGCGCTGGCGCTGCCCACCGTCACCGCCGCCACCGATGCGGACCTGGTCAAACTCGCCGACAGCTACTTCGACACTTATTACTTCCCCAACAATCCGAGCTCGGCCACGCCCACCGGCATCCACCAATACGATGGCAAGCTTGAGGATTATTCCCGCGCGGGCGTGGATGCGCAGGTCAAGGCGCTGAAGTCCTGGGAGTCCAAGGTGGCCGCGGTGGATCCGGCGGCCCTGGGAGACGACGCCAAGGGCGACCGCGAACTGCTGCTGGGAAGCATCCGCTCCTCGCTGCTTACCCTTGAAAATATTCGCCCCTGGGAGAAAAACCCCGACTTCTATTCCAGCGGCATCACCAGCAGCGCCTTCACCCTGATGTCGCGCAGCTTCGCCAGCCCCGACGAGCGCCTGCGGGCGCTGGTCGAGCGCGAGAAGGCGATGCCCCATGTGCTGGCGGTGGACGCGCGCGCGAACCTGAAAAATCCGCCGAAGATCTACACCGAGATTGCCCTGGAGCAGTTGCCAGGCCTGGTTTCGTTCTTCACCAACGATGTGACCGCGGCATTCAAGGACGCGAAGGATCCGGCACTCAAGGCCCAGTTCGCCGCCACCAACGGCGCGGTGATCAAGGCGCTGGGCGACTACCAGGCGTGGATGAAGACCGAACTGCTGCCCCGGTCCAAGGGTGACTTCCGCATCGGCGAGGCCAACTTCCGCAAAAAGCTGGCCTACGACGAAATGGTCGACACGCCGCTGGACCGCCTGGTCGAGATCGACATGAAGGACATGCGGGCCAACCAGGCCGAATTCGCCCGCGTGGCGAAGTCGCTCGATCCGTCGAAGTCGCCGCAACAGGTGCTGGCCGACCTTGGCGCCGACCATCCCGCGCGTGACGAATTACTGCCCACTTTCCGTGGCACCTTCGACAAGCTGATCGCCTTCATCAACGACAAGGGCATCGTCACCATTCCTTCCCAGGTGCGGCCGATCGTGGAGGAGACCCCGCCCTTCGAGCGCGCCACCACCTTTGCCTCGATGGACACCCCGGGGCCGTACGAGAAGGTGGCCAAGGAGGCGTTCTTCAACGTCACCTTGCCCGAGCCCAACTGGGACAAGAAGCAAACCGACGAATTCATGACCCAGCTTTCGTACCCGGTGATCAACAATGTCGCCGTGCACGAAGCCTATCCCGGCCACTACGTGCAGTTCCTGTGGATGCACGATCTTTCCGACCGCGTGCGCAAGCTCATCGGCTGCTCGACCAATGCCGAAGGCTGGGCGCACTACAGCGAGCAGATGATGCTCGACGAAGGCCTGGCGAAGTTCATGTATCCGGGTGACGAAAAGAAGCAGAAACTGCTGAAGCTTGGCCAGCTGCAGGATGCATTGCTTCGCAACGCGCGATTTATCGTGGGCATCAAGATGCATACCGGCCAGATGACGTTCGACCAGGCGGTGGATTTCTTCGTCAAGGAAGGGTATCAGTCGCGCGCCGTGGGTACGGTGGAAACCAAGCGAGGCACGTCGGATCCCACGTACCTCTACTACACCCTTGGCAAGCTCGAGATCCTGAAGCTTCGCGCCGACGTGGCGGCGAAGGAAGGCAGCGCCTTCGACCTGAAGTCGTTCCACGATGGCTTCATGAAGCAGGGCTTCGCGCCGATCAAGATCGTCCGCAAGGCCATGTTGCACGACGATTCGGCCCCGCTGTAAAGCGAGCCGACTTTAGAACAGGTCGATCGAACCCGCGCTGGTCGGGGCCAGCGCGCCGGTCGCGGCCAGCGCTTCATAGCCGTGCAGGCAATTGCGGCCGTTTTGCTTGGCGAAATACAGCGCCTTGTCGGCACGGTCCAGCACGATTTCAGGGTAGTCGCTTTCGCCGATGTTCGCGTAGCCGATGCTCACCGTGACGTGACCGACCTGCGGGAATACATGGCTTGCCACGCGCTCGCGGAAACGCTGCAGGGCCGCGCGGGCGGTGGCCTCGTCCAGTGACCCCAGCAGCACGACGAATTCCTCGCCGCCGAAGCGGAAGAGGACGTCGGTCTGGCGAAAGGAGCTGCGCATCATCTGCGCCAGCAGCAGGATCACCTCATCGCCGTAGACGTGGCCGAAGTTGTCGTTGATCCGCTTGAAATGATCGATGTCCAGGATGGCGAGCCATACCCTGCCCAGTTCGCCATCGGTACGGCGGTCGCCGCCGGCGGCGACTTCCGCGGCAGCCCGGGCTCGCTGCAGGCGCTGGCGCTTGAGCAGGCGTTGCAGGCGCTGCTCAAACGTGCGGCGGTTGTATAGGCCGGTGAGCTTGTCGCGCTCGCTCTCGTTGAGCAGGGCCGTGTAGTTGGCATAGATGCGGGCGAACCCCTCCACCAGGGCCACCAGGTCATCGAGCTTTCGCTCGGCCTGGATCACCAGGGCGCCGATCGCGCGTTGCTCGCGCTGGACGGGCACGATCAGCGTGTAGAGGCCATCGCCGCTGTCGATGCTGCGGGGTTCGAGCTCGCTGATCACCACGTCCAGTTCCGCCGCGTAGCTCTCCACCACCGGCATGCAGATGGCTTCCACGGTGAGCTTGTTGTGCTCATCGGGAACGCACAGGGCGATCATTTCCAGTGCGTCGTCCGTTTCGTCGGTGCGCTTGCATAGCGCCACCGAACTTGCTTCGACCAGTTCTGCCAGCGACAGCACCAGGCTGTGGTCCAGTGCATCGATATCGCGGTGCACGGTGAATTCGGCCACCGAATCCAGCAGCCTCGTCTGCGGCAGGCCATCGGGCAGGGTTTGCCAGGGCACGCGCATTATCCCCGCCCCACGCGGACGCGGCAGGGCGCCGCCGCCGTGGCGTCGCCGAAAAAGCGTGTTTGGACGATGGAATACATCCTCGGGCTTCCTCCCCGTCGACATGCGCGCCGATGGGCCTGACCGCGTGGGGCGTCGATGTGACACCCCTTGGCGAAGCTATCGGCCCTTCGGGCGCGAACTTTAACTCCTTGTTTCCTGAGAGGCAGGCGGCCACTGGTCGAGCAGCCGCGGCGACCGGCCCATGCGCCGGCACGAACGGGCGGCCACCCCCTCGGACAGCGCGCCGCGGAACACCGGCGCCAGGCCCCGCAGTGCGGCCGCGGCGAACTGCGCCTCGGCCCGCTGGCGCGGAGACCGGTCGAGCTTCTCGACGGCCCAGGCGGGCAGCAGCGCAGCGCCAGCGCCCAGGAACAATTCCCGCGAAAGCCCGGCCATGGGCACCGGCAGTTCGATCGCGGCAAGCACGGTGAGCACTTCCCGGGACCGTTCGTCGAAACGCAGTTCCTTCTGCCGCTCGGCGAAATAGGCCTCCACCGCGGCCTCGGAGCCGGGTACATCCCGGGCGCCCAGCGCCTCGGCCACGCGTCGGGTTTCGTCGTAGTAGCGGTCTGCAATGCCAGCGTGCAGGTCGTGGCGGCGGTAGCGCCGGTAGCCGGCAAGGAAACTGTACATTTCCGTCACGTGCACCCAGGTGAGCAGGTCCGGGTCGTCCGCCGCATAGGCCGTACCGTCGGCGGTGGTTCCGCGTACCTTGCCGTGGATGGCCTTGACCCTGTCCACCAACTGGTGGGCCGCCATGGTGGGCGCGTAGGTCGTGCCGCCGACGAAAGCCGTGGTTCGCCGCAGGCGGCCGATCAGGTCGGTACGGAAGTTTGAATGGTCCCAGACCCCGGCCAGTGCCCTGGGATGCAGGGTTTGCAGCATCAGGGCGCACAGGCCGCCGGACAGCATCCCGGCGAAATCGGCGTGGATGCGCCAGGTGACACTGTCCGGTCCGAACAGGCCGGCGTCGCCCTCGGGATGGTCATAGTCGATACCGCCTTTCCGGTCACGCGGAAAAGCCTTCAGTACCCACCGGCGCACGGCGCCGTGGGCGGGAGCGACCAGCGCGTCGCGCAGGGCCATGGCGTGGGCTAGTCGTCGGCCAGCCAGCCGCGCCAACGGAACCACAGCACGGGCAGGATGATCGATACGACGATGGACGCCAGCGCCAGCGGATAGCCGTAGGTCCAGTCCAGCTCCGGCATTTTCTTGAAGTTCATGCCCCAGATGCCGGCAAGAAGGATCGGCGGCACGGTGGCCACGGAGACCACGGTGAGCACCTTCATCACATGGTTCTGGTCGGTGTTGATGAACCCCAGGCTGGCGTCCAGCAGGAACTGCAGTTTGTTGGTCAGCTGGTCGTCGAATTCGTCCAGCGTGCGAAGGTCATGGTCGACCACGCGCAACCGGCCTTGCTCGTCGCCGTCGGCCCACACCGGTTCCTTGGCGCGGACGAAACTGACGATGCGCTGGATGCTCAGCAGCGAGGTGCGCGTGCGGGTCTGGATGCTTTCCAGGCGTCCCACTTCCAGCATGCAGCGGCGCAGGACAGGTGTGCCCAGGCGCTGGGTGGAAAACACGCGGGACGAAAGCTTGCGCAAGTCGCCGGCAACATCCTGCATGCGTTCGGCGGCGAGATCCACGATGGATTCGACCAGGGTGGTGAACACATCGCCGCTGCCGTCGAAGGGTTTGGCCCGTGCGCACTCCTGGCAAAGGTCGAAAGCGCGCGACTGGGCGAAGCGGACAGTGATGATGGCCTGGCTGCCCACCACGATGCCCATGGGTGTTGCGGGTTTGTCGTCGTGCTCGGCGGCGAAGTAGGGGACGCTCAATTCCATCGAGTCGGAACCTGAGCGGTGGCGGCTGCTCAAGGTAAGGCCGTTGAGGTCGTCGCGCTCGGGTACCACCATGCCGCTGGCCTCGCTCGCCGCCTTGCGTTCGTCGTCGGTGGGGTCGAGCAGGTCGAACCACAGGGCGTTGTCACCGATCACGCTGCCAGGCTGCCAGGGCTGGGCGGGCTGCAATTGTCGGCTGTAGTGCACGGTGAGCATGGGGGGAGCCGCCATTGGCGAGGGACCAGCCTATGCTGGCGATGCTGCCTGCGCGTGTCCAGCGATCACGACTCGTCGTGGCGAAGCCTTCACGCTACGCTTTGGAACATCCACGAAACGCGAACGAGGGCAGGCCATGGATAAACCGACGATCGACGTCGTCCACAAACGCCGCGAACAGGTCTTCGCAGCCGTCGTGGACGGGGCGCGCTGCGTGCTGGACTACCAGCTGTCGGGAAACGTCATGACCATCATGCACACCGGCGTGCCGGACGTGGTCGGTGGCCGGGGCATCGCCGGAGCCCTGACGCTCGCCGCTTTCCAGGCCGCGCGCAGCGAAGGCTGGAAGGTGAAGCCGGCCTGCAGTTACGCGGCCGGCTGGCTTGAGCGGCATCCGGAATTTGCCGACCTCCAGGCCTGATGCCACGCGCCGCCGAACGCGCAATCTGCTAGCGTCGGCAGGTCCACTGATGGGGAATGACAGACGATGACCTTCCGAGCCGCGCCCGCCTGGGGCCTAGCCTTTGCCGTGGCCCTGGTTTCGTGCCAGGCCTATGCCGCCGACGCCACGCCCGATCCGCGCATCAGCGCGGTACTGAAGTCCCTGGGGCAGGTACACGCCATTCGCTCCACAGCCATTTCGCCCGATGGCAAGCACCTGGCCTATGTGACCGAGATCAACGACAAGCCGGCCCTGAAGGTGGCCGATATCGACGGTCGCAACGCCAAGTCGGTAGGCACGGCCAAGCCCGGCAGTTGCCAGCAATCCGACCCGAGCTGGTCGCCTGACTCAAAACAGCTGGCTTTCTTGTCCGATTGCGCCGGCCGCAAGGGCGCGGATGGCAAGCCAGCTACGCGTGACATCTTCATCAGCGCCGGCGCCGGTTCGCAGGCGCCCCGCCAGGTATCGCATCTGTCGGGCCTTGCTAGCGACCTGGCCTGGCTTCCCGATGGCAAGTCGATCAGCTTCCTGTATGTGCCCGGCGCCACGCGCGAGGCCAGCGCGCTGGCCGCGACCAAGCCGCCTTCGGGCGAAATCGGCGTCGACGACATCGAAGTGCAGCACGTCGCCAGGGTGGACGCCGCCTCCGGCGCGCTGTCGGTGCTCACGCCCGACGCCTTGCATGTATACGAGTACGCCTTCGACGCGAAGGGCACGCGCCTGGTCTATGCCGCTGCGCAGCCGCCGGGCGACAACAACTGGTGGATTGCCCAGCTCTATGTCCAGGAAGCCCGCGCCGGCGCCAAGCCCGCGAGCATCGTGGACACCGCCAAGCTCTCCGGTGATCTGAAAGGCCTGCAGCTGGCCGTGCCGCGGTTCTCGCCCGATGGCTCGCAGGTGGCCTTCATTGGCGGCCTGATGAGTGACCAGGGCGCCACCGGTGGTGATATCTACCTGGTGCCCAGCACCGGTGGCGAACCGCATAACCTCACGTCCCGGGCCACGACTACCGCCGCCTGGATCGAATGGACCGCCGCAGACCGTTTGACGGCCGCCGAGATCAACGGCGGTGGCAGCCGCCTGGTCGATTACGCCGTGAAGGACGGTGCGCTGGGCGAGGCGACCACGCTTTACGAAGCCCAGGCCACCATCGGTGACGGTCGCCGCGAAATGTCCATCGCCTTCGATGGTGCCGGCCGCACAGCCACCTTCGTGCAGTCCACCTTCGCCCAGGCGCCGGAAGTTTATGTCGCCCGCCTGGGCGACGATCGCCGTTTTACCGGCGAGCCCACCGCGGTGACCTCGATCAACGCGGGGCTTAAGCCCGTCTGGGGCAAGGCCGAATCCATCGAGTGGGAGAACGAAGGCCACAAAGTGCAGGGCTGGCTGCTGTTCCCGGCAGGGTTCGACAAGAACAAGCGCTACCCCATGATCGTCTCGGTCCACGGCGGCCCCAGCAGTGCCGTCCTGCCGCGCTGGCCCGGCGTTGGTTTCGGCCCGGCGCCGCTGTCGGCCCTGGGCTACTTCGTGCTGATGCCCAACCCCCGCGGCAGCTACGGCCAGGGCGAGGCCTTCGTCCAGGCCAATCGCAAGGACTTCGGCTACGGCGACTTGCGCGACATCCTTAAAGGGGTGGATGAAGTCGAGAAGAACCATCCCGTGGATGACCGCCGGCTGGGCCTTACCGGCTGGAGCTACGGCGGCTTCATGACCATGTTCTCCGTGACCCAGACCCAGCGCTTCAAGGCCGCCGTGGCCGGCGCGGGCATCGCCAACTGGCAGAGCTATTACGGCCAGAATTCCATCGACCAGTGGATGACGCCGTTCTTCGGGGCGTCCGTTTACGACGATCCGGCGGTCTACGCGAAGAGCTCGGCCATTAACTACATCAAGCAGGCCAAGACCCCGACCCTGGTGGTGGTGGGCGACCGGGACGCCGAATGCCCGGCACCGCAGTCGTTCGAGTTCTGGCATGCCCTGCGTGCCCAGGGCGTGCCGACACGGCTGGTGGTTTACCCTGGCGAGGGTCATGCCTTCAAGGACGAGGCGCATCGCCGCGATGTGCTGCAGCGGGCACTGGATTGGTTCACCCAGTACCTCAAGTGAGCCAAGCCCGGGCGACCGCTGCACCGGACGGGCAATGACAGGCGTCGGCACGTTTCGTGCTTCGGTGGGCGCCATGCAATCGTTCCCGTCCATGGCAGCAAGTCACGTGGTGGTCAGCATGGCGCTGGCTGCCGTGTGTTCGGCCGCCCTGGTGCTGGCCCTGGTGGCCTGGAGGCGCGCCAATCGCAAGCGCAAGGGCAGGGGAATGGCCTTCCATGCCTGGCACGATCCGCTCACGGGCCTGCCCAACCGGGCCTATGTGATGCACGAACTGAACGGCCTGTTTGCCCCGGGCGAGCGTCCTTCGCTGGCGGTGCTGTTCATCGACCTTGACGGTTTCAAGGCCATCAATGACATCCATGGTCACCAGGGCGGCGACATGTTCCTGCGCGCCGTGGGCCGTTCGCTGCGCCAGAGCGTACGCGAACGCGACATCGTGGCCCGCTTCGGCGGCGACGAATTCGTGGTGGTGCTCAGGCGTTACAGCGGCGAGGAAAACCTCTCGCGGATCTGCCGCAAGGTGCTGGACCTAGTGTCCCGGCCGGTGCAGGTGGGTGGCGAGCTGCTGGCCGTTTCCCCCAGCATCGGCGTGGCCGTGGCCCCGCGGGATGGCCATGACGCGGAGACCCTCCTGCGTAATGCCGATGCGGCAATGTATTCGGTGAAGGAAACCGGCAAGGCCGATTTCCGCTTCTACGTCGAGGGCATGCATGAACTCGCCCGCGAGCGCATGGCTCTGGCCCTGGACCTTCGCCAGGCGCTGCAACAGGACGATATCGAAGTGGCCTACCAGCCCAAGCGCTGCCTGCGTTCAGGGCAGGTGCGGGGGCTTGAAGCATTGGCGCGCTGGAATCACGCATCGCGTGGCGATGTGCCGCCGACCGTGTTCGTGCCCGTGGCCGAACGCTCCGGGTTGATCCATGCGCTGGGGGAAACGGTGCTGCGGCGTGTGCTGGCCCAGCTGGCCGCCTGGGACCTTGAAGGCGTGCCGGTGAGCTACGTGGCGATCAACCTGTCCCTGCACGAACTCACCCGCCCCTCCTTCGTCGAATCGCTGGCAGCGATCGTTGCCAGGAGCCCAGTGGATCCTTCGCGCATCCGTTTCGAACTCACTGAATCCAGCCAGATGAGGCAGCCGGAGGAATCGGTGCGGCAGATGCATGCCCTTCGCGAACAGGGCTTCGCCTTGTTGATCGACGACTTTGGCGCAGGCTTCTGGAACCTAGGACACTTGCGCGAGTTGCCGGTGGGGACGATCAAGATCGACCAGTCGTTCGTGCGCGGCGGCCTGCACAACGATGCAGACCGGCAAATCACCGAAGCCATCGTGCGCCTTGCCCGCAAGCTGCGCCTGGAGACGGTGGCCGAAGGCGTGGAGACCGCCGACCAGGCCAACTGGCTGCGCGAACTCGGATGCGATGTCGGGCAGGGTTTCTACTTTGCCCATCCCATGCCGCCAGCGGCCGTGGGCAGATACCTGGAGCGACTGGCCTGTGGCCTGGCGTAAGCGGTTCGGCAAGCTGCTGGCGCTGGCCATCGGGCTGGTGGCCTTGCCGTGCCTGGCGACACCCGATGCCCTGACCGACGCCTGGCGTCCGTTCCGCGCCGTCTGGTTCGACAATCTCAGCGTTACCGATGGACTGCCGCATTCGACGGTCACGAGCCTCGTGCAGGATGCGCGCGGCGTGGTGTGGATGGGCACCTTTGGCGGCGTGGTGCGCTACGACGGCAGCCAGCTTCGCGAGTTCGGTGAGCAGCCTGATGCACCGGACGGCCTGACCGACGCCTATGTGCGCTGCATGGCGGCGCTGACCAACGGCAACCTGCTGCTGGGGACCAATGCCGGTGGACTGGTGGAGTTTGACGCGGCCACCAATCGCTTCCATCGTTTTCCGGTGGGCGCCGGCGGCACTTCGGACGACAAGATCTTCGCCCTGGCCAGCGACCGCGCCCGGGGTTGGTGGATCGTCACCGATGGCGGCACCGACCATCTCACCGCCGACGGGCGCATCGAACGGGTGCCCGAAGGGCCGGGAAGCCGGCCGGAATTCGCCGCACGGAGTTTTTCCGCGTTGCAGGACGAGGCCGGCAACCTGTGGATCGGCAACGATCGCGGATTGTTCCGTCGCGCCGCCGGCCAGACGGCTTTCGTACGCGTGCATGCCGACGACCCGCGGGTGGATGCGGTGATCGGAGACCGGATCTGGTCGATCTTCCGCGATGCGGCCGGCCGCACATGGTTCGGCAGTGGCGAATCGGGGTCCGTTTACCTGGATCGACAGGGCAAGTGGCATTTCGTCGAGGGCATTTCTGGTTCCGAATCGATCACCGGGCGGCGCACCATCCGCTCCATCGTCGATACGCCCGACGGCGATGTCTGGTTCGCCAGCGACGGCGCGGGAGTGGCGGCGTGGAATCCCTCGACCGGACAAGCGCGGTTGCTGGGCCACGATGCATCGGTGCCCTCGACCATCCCGGGCAATACCACGCGCGCACTGATGCGCGATCGCTCGGACAATATCTGGGTGGCGACGGAACTTGGCGTGGCGCGCCACGACACCCGTGCCACCGGCATCTTCACCGTGCCGCCGTCGCCGTTCCAGGCTTTCGGCCTGTCCGATCCGGATGTCCACACCGTGTTCGTGGATCCGCGCGGGCGCATATGGCTGGGCCTGGGTACTGGCCATATCGATGTGCTGGATCTCGGCGCCGGCACCATGCGCCACGTGCGGGTGCCGGGCGACCAGGGCCAGCGCGACGTGCAGGCATTCGCGGTGGCCCCGGATGGCGCGATCCTCGCCGGTTCCCAAGGGATCGCTCGCATCGACCCGGATACCTTGCAGGTGCACACCGGACAGGTGCCCCTGCTCGATGGCGAGATCATCCTGTCGATGTCCCGCGAGGGCGAGCAACTCCTTGCCGGCACCTACGACGGGGTCTTCAGTGTCGACCTTGCTTCCGGCCGCGCGCCTTACACCGCGAAGAACCTCAGCAAGGAAATCGTACGCGCCATTACGCGCATGGATGGCCAATGGTGGCTGTCGACGATCAATGGCATCAGCGTGTGGCCGGACGGTGAGCCAGACTTCTTCACCTTGCGTCACGATCCCGCCCAGCCAGGGAGTTTGCCGCAGAACTACATCGGCTCGATGGCGCTGGACTCGAATCGCCGGCTTTGGGTGGCCACCTATGGCGGCATCGCCTGGGTCGACCGCTGGACGCCGAAAGGCCCATGGCATTTCGGACACCTGGGCCTGGCCGACGGCCTTGCCAGTGCCAAGGTCGACGCCGTGCTGGTCGATCGCCGGGACCGCGCATGGGCATCGCTTGCGCATGGGCTGGCGCGGGTCGATCCGGCCGACCTCAAGGTAGCCAACTTCGGTGCACGCGACGGCATGCGCGTGGCCAGTTACGAGCATCGTTCGGCCGCAGTGGGACCTCACGGCGAGCTGCTGTTCGGTGGCCTCGGTGGCCTGACGGTGGTGTTGCCCGACGCGCCGCCGGCGCGCGAGGGCGCCGAAGCTGTCGTTGTCACCGGAGTACTGCAGGGCGGCGAGGAAACCCCATACGGCAAATTACCCGACGACGGCGGCAGCATCGGGGTGGATAGCGATTCGCGCAGCGTCCGCGTGGATTTCGCCCTGCTCGACTACGGCGTGGCCGGCGAGACGCACTACGCATATCGCCTGGAGGGGTTCGACAAGGGTTGGGTGGAAGTGGCCCGCGGCAATCCTGCCGCCGCGGTGTACACCAATCTTCCTGGCGGTCATTACACCTTGCATCTTCGCGCCGTCACCGTTGGTGGCGCTTCGCGCACTATCGATGCTGCCATAACCCTGGCGGTGGCGCCGCGCTGGTACGAAACGTGGTGGGCTCGCCTGCTGGTGGTGATCGCCCTGCTTGGCGTGGTGCTTGGGCTTTCGGCGCTGCGCACGGTGTTCCTGCGCCGACGGGCAAGGGTGCTGCAGCATGAGGTGGAAGCGCGCACGCGCGACCTGCAGGCGGCCAACGAACAACTCGACCGGCTCGCCGGTACCGATGAACTCACCGGTGCCTTCAACCGGCGCCGCTTCCTTGACCTGGCCGGCCGCGCCGTGGCCGATGCACAGGCGCAGGACAAGCCGCTGAGCATGGTGCTGATCGACCTGGACAACTTCAAGGTGGTGAACGATACCTACGGCCACCTGGCGGGCGATGCGGTGATCCGCGCCGCGATGGACCTTACCGCCCGGCTATGCCGCGGTTCGGACCTGGTTGGCCGCTACGGCGGCGAGGAATTGATCATCTGCCTGCCGGGCACCGACGCCGAAGGCGCCTTCCAGCTGACCGAACGCATCCGCCAGGCGATGGCCGAACGCACCGTCATGGATGGCGGCCGCAGCATAACTGTCACTGCCAGTGCCGGCATCGCCGTATGGCGGCGCGGCGAATCGCTCAATGGCATGCTTCGCCGCGCCGACAATGCGCTGTACGCGGCCAAGCACGCCGGCCGCAACCGCACCGAGATCGACGAAGGCTAGTCGCGGAAGTTGTCGAACTGCAGCGGCAGTTCGACATCCGCCTTGCGCAGGATGGCCATGGCTGCCTGAAGGTCGTCGCGTTTCTTGCCGGTCACGCGCAATTTGTCGCCGTTGATCTGCGCTTCCACCTTGAGCTTGGCTTCTTTCAACGCGGCCACCAGCTTTTTGGCGATCGGCTGCTCGATACCCTGCTTGAGGGTGACTTTGCGCCGGGCACCGCCGAGGTTCACTTCCGGCTCGCCGATGTCCATGGCACGGGCATCGATCTGCCGGGCCGCCAGGCGGGCGCGCAGGATGTCGAGCATCTGCTCGAGCTGGAAGTCGCTCGGTGCGCGCTGATTCACCACGAAGCCATCGAGTTCGAAGCTCGCCTCGACGTTGCGGAAATCGAAGCGGGTGGATAGCTCGCGGTTGGCCTGGTCGACGGCGTTGGTCAGTTCGTGCTTGTCGACTTCGGAAATGACATCGAAGGAAGGCATGGTAAGAAAGTCATCCGTCGTAGGGCAGGTCGTGTATGGTAGCGCGCCTTACGTCGACGATAATGGCCCGATGGCGACGAGCGACTATGACGTGCTGGTGATCGGCGCAGGCGCGGCCGGCATGATGTGTGCCATCGTCGCAGGAGCCCGCGGCCGCCGCGTACTTGTACTGGACCACGCCAACAAGCCCGGCAAGAAGATCCTGATGTCCGGCGGCGGCCGCTGCAATTTCACCCATACCGGGACCACGCCGGCCCATTACCTCTCGGCCAATCCCCATTTCTGCAAGAGTGCCCTGGCGCGCTATACGCCCTGGGACTTCATCGCCATGGTCGACCGGCACCGTATCGCCTGGCATGAAAAAACGCCGGGCCAGCTGTTCTGCGACGATTCGGCCAAGCAGATCGTGGCCATGCTGCTGGCCGAATGCGCCAAGTCGGGGGCACGCGTGGAAACCTCCGTGCCCGTATCCAACGTGCGTGCCCATGGCGATGGCTTCATGGTGGACACGCCGCAGGGGCACGTTCGCTGCGCTTCGTTGGTGGTGGCCACGGGTGGGCTTTCGGTGCCCACCATGGGCGCCACCGCGTTCGGCTACGACCTGGCCCGTCAGTTCGGCCACGATGTACTGCCGCTGCGCGCGGGCCTGGTGCCGCTTACCTTGAGCGGCAAGCACCAGGAGCACTATGCCGACCTCAGCGGCGTGGCACTGCCGGCCTCCGCCACCTGTGGCTCGGCATCGTTCGGCGAGGCGGTGCTCTTTACCCATCGGGGCGTGAGCGGGCCTGCCATCCTGCAGATTTCTTCCTACTGGGAACCCGGCAAGGAATTGTTGCTGGACCTGATGCCCGGCATCGACCCTCATCAGTGGCTGATCGACCAGCAAAAGCAGCGTCCCGCGGCGGAATTGCGCACGGTGCTTGGCGATGGCCTGCCCAAGCGGCTGGCTCAGCGCCTCTGCGAGGTTTTCCTGGGCTCGCGCCCCATGCGCCAGTACCGCGACGCGGAACTGCGCGATATCGGCGAGCGCCTTGCGGCCTGGCCGATCGTGGCCAGCGGCACCGAGGGCTATCGCACGGCGGAGGTTACGCTGGGGGGCGTCGATAGCGACGGCATCAGTTCCACCACCATGATGTCCCGCCGGGTGCCGGGCCTGTATTTCATCGGCGAAGTGCTTGATGTCACCGGCCACCTGGGCGGCTACAACTTCCAGTGGGCCTGGGCCTCGGGACATGCCGCCGGGCAGGTGGCCTGACGCCCTTAACAATCGCTAGACCTGTCCGTGGCAAGAATGGCACCGCACGCTACGTGCGCGGAACGGATAGAGCCATGGCAGCAGAATGGACGACGGTATTCGAGGGTGAACGGGAAGGGCGCAAGCTCACCATCCGCCGCTCGAAGGACGCGACCTACAAGGTTTTGACCATGCAGACGGTGCACGACGAGGGTATCGCCTACCAGGACGGCAAGACGTTCGTCCATGTTTCGCCCTCCAGTCGCGGCGAAGCGGTGGAGAGCGAGGTGACCTCGCTGGACAGTCTGCACGAAGCCCTGCTGGAACTTCATTTTTCCTCGGCCACCGCCGGCGCGATAGCCGCCGAGGCCGGGAAAGCTTAAGACGCCCCCTCAGGCGTCGTAATAATGCCCGGTCGAGGGCAGCGAGCCCTCGTTGTCGTTTGCCAGGGAAATGGCCACCATGCCGCCGGTGACGAACGACGCGCCCAGCCATGCCAGCAGGACGCTGGGCAGGTGGCTGTGGAAGTGGAGTGTGGAGGCCGCCATGATGGCAAGCCCCAACAGGGTACTCAGTGCCGCCAGGGTAATGGCGGTGCGGTGCAGCGAACGGGCTTCGGACACGGACATGGGTGTACTTCCTGCCGGAGCGCGGTCGTCCAGACCTGCCCCGTCGATCGGATCACAAGGACCACGCTCCACCGTGGCCACAAGCCGCGCAAACGTTTTCGCGGTTCACCCTGGGAAAGCAAAATCCAGGCCTTAACAAAAGGGGCCTGCACGCGGCATTTACACGTGGCCTTCACGTTTTCGCGCCTGCATCGTACGTCAGGGAGTGACGATTCGCGACAACTTGCGTCAGGTGACCGGCAGGCTGATCCGGCAGACCACGCCCTCGGGCGCGAAAGCCAGGTTCGTCCGGCCGCCCAGCTGGTTGCCCAGGGTGCGTTCGATCAGGCGGGTACCGAACCCGCGGTGGCCGGGCAACTGGACGGCCGGCCCGCCGGCTTCGCGCCAGGTGATTTCACAATGATTTCCATCCACTTGCCACTGGATCTGCACCTGGCCGCCATCGTTGCTCAACGCCCCGTACTTGAGCGCATTGGTGGCCAGTTCGTGCAGGGCCATGCCCAGCGCCACGGCCTGGTGGGGCTCCAAGCGGATGTCGGGCCCGTGGCACTGGATACGCCCTGTCATATCCAGCGGCCAGGCCAGTTCGCCGACGATCTCGGCCACGCCCGCGTTTTCCCACGAGGCGCGGGTGAGCACGTCGTGGGCACGTGAGAGCGCGATCAACCGGGCGGTGAATACCTCTGCCGCCTCTTGGTCCGCGCCCGGCCGGCGGAAGGTTTGCGCGGCCATGGCCTGCACCACGGCCATGGTGTTCTTCACTCGGTGATTGAGTTCGTTGATCAGCACTTGTTGTTGCTGCTCGGCCACCTCGCGCGCCCGCTCGGCGGCGATGCGGGCGGTGGTTTCAATGACAATGGCGATGAAACCGGCGGGTTGGCCCTCGTCGTCGTAGAGAGGGCTGTAATCGAGGTCCAGGTACACCGTCTCCGGCTCCTGCCTGCCGTGGCGATACAACAGGAGGGTGAAGTCGCGGTAGCTGATGGATTCGCCGCCACGGGTGATGCGAAGGATCTCGGCATTGAATGCGGCGACCTCCGGCCAGCCCTCTAGCACGTTCATGCCGAACAGCCCCGGGTGGCGTTCGCCGGCGAACAGGGCATAGCCATCGTTGTAGATCAGCCGGGATTCGCTGCCCCAGACCATCACCATCGGCGCGGGCGACGCCAGCAACAGGGCCGTGGCGGTACGCAACGATGCCGGCCAATGGTGGATCGGCCCCAGGGCAGTGGCGGCCCAGTCATATTCGCGCAGCCGGCGCGCCATCTCGCCCTGCGCGCTATTGACCAGCCGTTGTGTGGGCAGGTGCGCCATGGGAAGTGGTTTTACAGTCAGGGATGTGGTGGTGCCGTGGAGCGCGAGGTGAGGCCTTCGACCCAGGCTGGTCGTTCACGCAGCTTGCCGATCACGGCCTGGTAGGTAAGTTCGCGGGCCACGGCCAGCACCGTGGCGGCATCGTTGCTGGCGTCGATGATCGTTGCATCCAGCAGATCCGGCTCCAGGAAGATGGCCCGGCACCGCTCCAGGTTGTCGATATCCTCGAAATGGTTGGGCTTGTCGCCGCGGGCGCGGATGCGTGACAGGCCTTCGCCAGGTTCGAGATCGAGCACCAGCAGCAGGTCGGGCTTCGGCGCGAAATCGTTCGCGGCCAGCAGTTCGTGGACATCGAGGCCCGCTGCGCCCTGGTAGGCCACGTTGGACGGGTAGTAGCGGTCCAGGATCATCACCTCGCCGCGCGTGAGCGCCGGGGCGATCACCGATTCGACGTGCTCGCGGCGATCGAGCAGCAGGTAGCGGAGCTCCTCCGCGGCATCGAGCCGCCCCTCGATCGCCGATTGCCGGAGCTTGGTGCCCCAGGGGCCGGAGGTGGGTTCCTTGCCGATGGTGACGCCCAGGCCTACATTCTTCAGGACCGCCCCAAGGCTGGTGGCGAGGGTAGTCTTGCCGGCACCGTCGATGCCTTCGATGGCGAGCAGAAAGCCGCCGGGGATCTGAGCTTGGGTCATCATTGAACTTTATCCGCTCGGCCCCACGAATGCACTGAGCCTCAACTTGAACCCGGAGTACCTACGCCCATGAATATCGACCTTAGCGGCCGCAGCGCCATCGTTTCAGGCTCCACCGCCGGCATTGGCTTGGCCATTGCTACCGGTCTCGCCGGCACCGGCGCCCATGTGGTGGTCACCGGGCGCACCCAGGCGCGCGTGGACGAGGCCGTGGTCTCCATCCGTGCCACGCATCCGAAGGCGAGCCTGGCGGGCCACGCCGGTGACCTGGGAACTGCCCAGGGCGCCGCGGACCTGATTGCCGCGTTCCCGGATACCGACATCCTGGTCAACAACCTGGGCATCTTCGAACCGAAGGCCTTCGCCGAGATCACCGATGCGGACTGGCTGCATTTCTTCGAGGTGAACGTGATGAGCGGCGTGCGCCTGGCTCGTCACTACGCCCAGGGCATGAAAAATCGCGGCTGGGGCCGCATCCAGTTCATTTCCAGCGAATCAGGCGTGCAGATTCCGGCGGAAATGATCCACTACGGGGTGACCAAGACGGCGCAGTTGGCCGTGTCGCGCGGGCTGGCCGAGGACCTGGCCGGTACCGGGGTTACTGTCAACGCGTTGCTGCCTGGCCCCACGCGTTCGGAAGGCGTGGGTGATTTCTTCGGCAAGATCGCCAGTGAGCAAGGCATCTCGCAGGCCGATGTCGAGCGTGATTTCATCGCCACGCACCGCCCGTCGTCGCTGATCAAGCGGCTGGCTACCGTGGACGAGGTGGCTGCCATGTCGGTGTATCTGGCGTCGGAGCAGGCATCGGCAACCACCGGGGCGGCGGTGCGTGTGGATGGCGGGGTGGTGCGGTCTATCGTTTGAGGTGTTCTTCGATGCCGGCGGGACTTTACCGCCGGCACGGTACGGCTCACGCGCAAGCTCAATCCAGCGTGCGCGTGTTGCCCGTGATGACGTCCAGTACCGGTAGACCCGCGATGGCCCGGCGGCGCGCGTCGCCGGAGAGCCAGTTCGCCTTGCCCTCGGCGTCGCGGCTTTCCCTGTAGCGGGAAATCTCGTGGGCGTCGGAAGGCGTGCATACGGCAAGGCTGCCGTTGACGAGGTCACTCCGCACAAAGAAGGCATTGTTGCCGGCGATGTTGCCGCCGACCAGGCTATAGCCCTTCGTGGACGCCAGGTGCGTCAGCGCCGCGATCGATGCCCCCCAATACAGGTTCGAATGGTGCGCGACGCTGCGCTGGAAATCGGCTTGGTAGGGCACGGTGATCGCATCGGCCGGCCCAAATACACTGTTGTATTCGCACACCACGATGCGGGGATGGAAGGCTTCGATAGCCTGCCACACGTGATAGTCGTTGCCATCGATGTCGATGGACAGTACGCCAAGGTCGGCATCGAAACCGCTTTCAGCAAGCAGCTCCTGGATATTCTCGCGGGTGATGAATGCCTGCTTCGCGGTGAGCTCATGCCGCCAGAAATAGGGCGCGCGGCGGATCGATTTCACGTTGTCGGCCGAGCCATCGATCACGAAGCCGCGCCAGTTGTCCTTCTGCATCAGGAAACGGCAGTTGGATTCTGAAAAATCTTCCACGCCGAACTCGATGAACGTTCGGTGCGCTATCGGTACGACGCGCGTGAGAAATTGCAGGATGCCGTCCTCGCCCCATTGCGAGAACACCTTGAACTCATGGTCGGCAAGTCGCGGCGACGCGTTGCTTGAATCCAGCTTCGACAGGATCACGCCCTGGTTGAAACGCAGCAGGTCCAGTTCTTCATTGAGCCGGCGCGTCTTGACGCGGGCTTCGCCCCATTTGGCGAAGAAGGGCGGTTTCGATGCCATGGGAGTCCTGGTGGCTGGATCAGGCGCCTATCTTAACTGGCTCCCCTTGGCGTGCCGATTTTGCTTATGCCGCCGCGATGCGGTTCAAGGCAAGTTCGGCGGCGTCCACGCCTGCCTGGCGACCGGCAAATTCGGCCTCCTGGCGGTTCAGGAAATCGCCCTGGGTGCGGCCGCGCTCCATCAGCGTCAACAGCCCGCCGGGCTCGGTGGTGAAGATATTCCAATAGCCATGCCACAGGGTCCGGGCACCCTCGGTGAAGCTCCCCGCGCCGGAAACCAGCGTGAGGCCTGCGATGATTTCTTTCATGTCCCCTGTGCCCGACGAGTGTGGCTTGGGGCGCATGCTAACCGCTAATTCTTACGAAAAGAATATGCCGGTGGAAACAGGTGGATGTATTCGAAACCGCACTATTTGTGGTTTACATGAAATGGACGGCAGGTCTTCTAGAAGGCTGCTCTCGCGCCGGATGTTCGTCGGCGGGCATCGTCGCGCTTACAGTCAAAGCTCTGTTCTCAAACTGTCGAAGGCGTCTCGCAGGAACTTGGCCACCGGCTTTCGCTGACCAGTCTGATCCCTCCACGCCTGAAGCGCGAGTCTCATTGCACCGACGGACACCACAGCCACCATCCGAAGGGCCAGCCGGCGCTCAGGCTGCCGCCAGACCTCACACAGCGTGTTGAACAGCGCCTGCTCCTGTTCCGCGTAGTACGCCTGCTTGCGCGCAAGAAGCGATTCGCTCGAACGCATGAGATTGTCCGCGGCTGTCATCTGCTCGGTCGTATAGCGCGCGATGTGCTTCACCATCACATCGCGAACAGCATCGAGTGGCGGCACGTCGGGCGATGTCTTCAGCAGATCGGCAATCAGCCTGGCCGAATCGGTGTCCTGCCAGAACAAGATGATGTCGTCCTTCGATCTGAAGTACGAGAAAAAGGTGCGGCGCGAGATGCCGGCCGCTGCCGCGATGGCATCAAGCGTTGTGCCTTCGTAACCGTTGGCGAGGAACAAGCGCTGGCCGACCTCGGCGATGCGTTGACGTGTTTCGCGGCGCTTGCGTTCCCGCAAGCCTTCTGCGGGTGCTGTATCCGCGGGAGGGAAGATTCCTGACATTCCGATGGCCTGTTGCATAGCTGCACTTAGTGCAGTAAAGTATGCACTCAGTGCATAGTTATATGCACCAAGTGTACCTTCCAATCTCTCAGCAGGCAAGGATCATGACCCACTGGATAGCTTCCGATATTCCTTCCCAACGCGGCCGTACGGCGGTCGTCACCGGTGCTGGCGGCCTTGGTTTCCAGGACGCGCTGGCGCTGGCCCGTGCCGGTGCGAATGTCATCGTCGCGGGTCGAAATCCGTCGAAAGGGGCAGCAGCCGTTAATCAGATTCGTCAAGGCGTTCCTGGTGCGGATGTGACGTTCAGGACATTGGATCTCGCCAGCCTCGATTCCATCGAGGCATTCGGCGAGGGCCTGCGGAGTTCGCGTGATAGCCTGGACCTGCTGATCAACAACGCGGCAGTGATGGCGCCACCAGAGCGTCTGGCGACTGCCGATGGATTCGAGTTGCAGTTCGGCACGAACTACCTGGGCCACTTTGCCTTGACCGCCCAGCTTCTGCCGCTGCTGCGCAAAGGCAACAAGCCGCGCGTTGTCAACCTTTCAAGCCTCGCCGCCCGAAGCGGCACGATCAACTTTGATGATCTGCAAGCTCAGCATAGCTACAGGCCCATGTCGGCTTACAGCCAGTCGAAACTCGCTTGCCTGATGTTCGCCTTCGAATTGCAACGCCGCAGCAATGCCGCAGGCTGGGGCATTCAGAGCATCGCTGCCCATCCCGGCATTTCGCGTACCGATCTGTTGCCCAATGGCGCCGGCGCATGGAGCGCTCCGGGTATGGCTCGTCGTTACATGTGGTTCCTGTTCCAGCCGGTAGCGCAGGGGGCGTTGCCGACGCTCTTCGCCGCGACTTCACCGCAGGCTCAAAGCGGTACCTATTACGGCCCGGACAAGCTCGGCGAAACGCGCGGCTATCCGGCCATTGCCAAGATTCCCCCGCAAGCACTGGATACGAGCGTCGCTGCGAGGCTGTGGGTTGAGTCGGAAGAGCTTACTGAAACGGTTTTTCGGTAAACCAACCATGCACAAATACATCGTCTATGCAGCCTATGGCTGGCTCACACTGAGTGGGATTCTTCATTTCGCCGTTGATGTGGTGTCCCAACACTTACGAGGCAAGCGCGAACCTGGTTTGGAGACGACCCTGTACTACGGTCTGAACTCCGCCTTTTCTTTGGGGCAGGTTGCGTTCGGGTTGCTTGGGCTCTTCTTGGCGTGGCGAGCCATGAATCTACTCAGTGAAACGCCCGCGCTAATCCTCTCGATTGCAGCGGGATTGGGATGGCTCGCGATGACTTTCCTCTTCATGGAATATTGGGAGCCAAAGCTCAACGTCGGTATTTTTTGTGTGCTCATCGTGATCGCCTTTGTCACGCGCTGAGCGCAGCAGCTCGCCATGCTCATGTTCTCACTGGAGCATGTTTCGATGCGTGGTAAGTCGAGTTCGACCCATCGGGACAACGCCCCGGCGCTGCAAAGCCTGCAGAGATGCCATCCGGTCCGCCGGCACGGGAAACGATCGGTTGTCGTCACCAGAGGAAACGGTCAGCTTGTCGCCGATTAATTTGAAACGGGCCTTCTCAACCGGTTCGAGCATCGGTATGTCGCCCGATGCCCAAAAGGCTGCGCCGTCCGCCTCAATCACGAGATAAGCAATCGCGGGCTGGGCGGAGAACGACCAGATTTCAAAAGCCTCGGCGGCGCTTTCATGCTGGTCGCGCTGTTGCCGGCACGCCCGGAGCAGTTCCGCGCATGTCTGGTCCCATGTCGCGCGGACGGCTTCTTGGTCGGGAAAGAGCTCCCGCTTGTGATGGTCCAGCCACGTTTTGAACGCGCGTGCTTTGGCGTTCGGCAGGGGCACATCCACGCGGTCGGTCGTGTCACTGGTTTGTCCTTCCTCCCAGCCCGCCCAGTGCTGGGCGTAATAAGCGGGCAGGCGGACGGCCCGGAGCTTCACCCAGGTCTTCCCGGTTTCCACGGAGGTCCACACCGTCTCTGCCCAGACGTGGGATTGAGCCACCGGGTAACCCGTTCTCAACAGCCGGCGCGGGCTTGGGGGCGGCGCAAAACGGTCCCAGAACCTTTTGGGTTTCTTCTCGTGGGCCACCGCAACGGTTACCACCGTGTGTTCGACAACGAGGTGGCCTAAGGGTGCACAGAAAGTCCTGTGGCCATCTACATAGATGTGCACTTCATTGCGCACGCGGTCGATGTTCGCTTGAAAGCCTTTTACCTGGAAGTGGTCTGAGACACTCATGGCCTTCATGGCTGCCTTTTCCCGGTGTACCAAGAGGATGGCGCATGCAACGAGCGGGGCGAGGGTGATGCAGAGGGTGATGAGGTTGTCGATAGACATGTGTTGATTCCCTTCAACAGTGATTAGGCGCTAAAAATGATACACCTGTATTACGAGTAAAGTCCTGACTTCCGCGTAACCGTAATGCGAGTAATAGGTTGACGGCCTGACCATAGGGAAGGCCATGAAGAGAGCGACTGTCCACACGCCGGAACACGAGGAGCTAGTGCTCCTGCTTCATGATCTACGGCTCGAAGCCGGTCTGACTCAGGCTGAGGCGGCGGAAGCACTTGGGCGTCCCCAAACGTACGTCAGCGCGGTCGAGGTGGGGCGGCGTGGTGTGGACTTGGTTCAAATCCGCGAGTTCTGCCTCGTCTACGGAATAACCTTTCCGAAGTTCGCAAAGCGCTATGAGGACTACCTCACTCAGCGACAAAGCCGAAGGCGTCCGCCACGCCTGGCGCGGAAGGGCAAGCCGGCATAGTGGCGCGGGCTAGCGGAAATGCCCAAGGGCAAGAGCATCTACAGCAAGGAGTACCCCATCCTCGTCGCTCTCCTGCGGGAAGTGCGGGAGAAGGCACAGCTCACCCAGAAAGAAGTAGCTCTTCGTGCGGGTATCTCGCAGCCGTATGTTTCCTCAGTCGAGCGGGGGCTGCTCAGGCTCGATGCGCTTCAACTTCGCGCTTGGCTTAAGGTTTGTGGTTCGAATCTCGGCAAGTTTGGCCGGGAGCTTGAGAAGCGACTCGAGGAGGCAGGGTTGTAGGCGTAGGCTACCGAACCCTAGAACGGCTTTGGCGCACCTGATGCGCCCATGCCCATTCGCTCAACATCTGACGGACATGTCCAGGTTGATGATGTAATTCCGCGAGAGCTGAAACCAAAAAAATGGCCCCCCTCGGCGTTGCCCTAGACCGTCTTGCGACGCTGAACTATGGGGCGCTGTAGGGCCACGTGAATCAATGGTGCACATTTGTCCTGCCGCCACAACCGGTTTCCGGTGTCGGCCAGAGTGAAGTTTTCACCGCTCTTGACGGTCCGAGTTGCCTCGCGAACCCGGGCTCCGTCTAACTGTTCTCTGAGGCAGCTGCCTAGCCTTTTGCTACTCGAGCGACCTTGGGTTTTTTGAGCACTCTCTTTGTTGCTGCCGCAGCCTTACGGCGGATGGGCGCAGCCTTCACGGGAGTAGGTTTAGCGCGCATCGCTTTGCCTGGGGCTGCCTTCGCCGCAACGTGCACTGGCTCTGCCGTCAACTTCACGCCGAGAGCGGTGACGATCCTAGAGATGGTGTCGAAAGCCGGCGTCGCCCCTGGTCGAAGCGATTTGTAAAGGCTTTCGCGGCCGAGCCCGGTGTCCTGGGCCATCTTCGTCATGCCTCGCGCACGAGCAATCGTCCCGAGCGCCGTGATGACTTGTGCGGGGTCGTTTTCTGCAAGTACCTCGGTGAGGTATGCGGCGATCATTTCCTCGGAGTCGAGGAACTCAGCCGCGTCAAAGCGGGTGAAATTCGTGGTCATTGCGCACTCCATTGGGTACTGCCGATTCTTTGAGATTCTTAGGAGATAGCGAGCTAACGGTTACCGCTTCCGGTCCGCCAACATGGCCTTTGCCTTGGTGATATCTGCCCTCTGCGTGGATTTAGCTCCGCCTGCCAGCACGAGGTAGATCTCCTTGCCTTCCTTGACGTAATAAACACGGTAGCCGGGTCCGTAGTCGATCCGCATTTCCGACAAGCCGTCGAAGTGCTTCACGTCTCCCGGATTGCCACTTTCCAGACGCTCAATCCGTCGAAGGATTTTCACCTTTGCCGTGAGGTCTTTCAGAACGCCGAACCAAGCCCTGAATTCGTCGGAGAGATGGACCGTGTTCATGCAAGAAGTGTATCCAGTATGATACAGATTTGCAAGGCTCCGGCTATTACGTGCCGTTCACCCCAAAAGCGCGAGCCAAAAACGTCATAACTCCTTCCCGGTCTCGCCTTTTCCCAATTGGCCTTTGGCGTTGCACGCGTAGTTTCGATCCCACGCACGAATCGTCCCGTGGTTGGCTTCCACCCGGGTCCCCGATGCGCCGTCGGCATAGCTTCCACCCCAAAGATCGAAGACGCACGGCCAGTCGACTACATTGCTGGGCTTCCCCGTGGCTTTTAGTGCATCCCACGCGCCCTTACTGAGAAACAGTGGTTCACCAGGGTGAGCGGCACTGGAGAGTGCGTGCAAGTGGGGCTTGTTCTTCGTAATTCCGATGGCAACGTAACGTTCCGCACGGGGAAAATCGTCAACCTCGACCACGAACTCCGTAGCGCGGCCATCATGGTCATAGTCAGCCAGGGACATCACCACGTAGGGCTTTCGCCTAGCCACGTCAGCGAGAAGCGTTGGATCGCCACGATCGGTCCGGTCCATGTCCCGAATACGCATGGGCCAATGCCGAAGGACGAACACGCCGTCATATCCAGATAAACTTGATTCATGGTAAAGCGGCGTCAGGTCCATTCGGTCAATGTCGTGCCCCTCACGTTGGCGAATCAGCCATAACAACCCGGCTTCTCCGTAGGCAAAATCCTGACACGGCACGGTAATGGCGCTATATACATCGTCTGCCCCGCAGGCCGGAATGGGCTTCTCTCGCCATTCGAGCCGCCATATCTCCCGGTGACCATCGACGATTACTGTTCGCGTCTCCCGGACGTATGCGTTGGACGCCACCGAGGTAGCCGATGCCACGATCAGGCTGGCTGCCGCAGCTGCCAGCACCCGTCGCGGCGTTGATTTTCGGTTCCGATAAAACTCGCTGCGTCCCGCCATGAAGGGCTCCCCCGAACCAGTCTGCGCCAAAGATACATGGCATCCGGCGATGCTACCGATCGGCAAGAAAAAACCCGCTCCAGGCGGGTTTCTTTGCAACTTGTCGGGATGGGGCGGTACACCCTGGAATCCGTCTTTGGTGCCGGGAGGGGGAATCGAACCCCCACTGTGTCACCACAAACGGATTTTGAGTCCGCCGCGTCTACCAGTTCCGCCATCCCGGCCAAGTGCGGATTATGAGGCAATCCGCGCCTCTGGTCGAGCCCGACCCTTGCCCGGGATTTCCGCCCGCGGGCAGTAGCCTGCTCAACGTGTGGTTGTTTCCTGATGGTCTACAGGCATTCTGTTGGGGGAGGATGGGTGGCAGTCGATCAGGAGCTCCCATGGATATAGTCCACGACACGTTGATGGCGGGAACACACGTGTCTGTCCGGGACCATGCGTCACGCGAGGACGCCGGTATCGCCGTGGCTCGCTACCCCGAGGTCCTGGTAGCGATAGGCACAGTGCGGGCCGAGGTGGCGCACCTTGGCGGTCGCATGACGGGTCTTGACGAGCGGTTCGCAGCGATCCACGAACGATTCGACCGCGGTGACACGCGCCTTGATCGCATGGAACGGCGACTGGATCGCATCGACGATCGCCTGGGCGCCATCGAGGCGACGGGAGTGGCGCTGCAAGAGCGTGTGACATCGCTTGAAATCCGCATGGACCGCGGATTTGAACTGATGGAGCGTCAGTTCAAAGCTACCCAACACCGATTCGACAGCATCGACCGCAAATTCGAAGCCAGTGATGCCCGGCTTTCGGCGATCGATCAGCGCTTGTCCGAGACACAGGTTTCGTTGACGAGGATATACGTCACGGCCACAGTATTCGTGGCCCTGACGTCGATACTGGCGCCATTGTTACTGCCGGCACTGAAAGCCACGTTGGGTTTGCGGTGAGTCAAGGGGAGCGCAAAGCTCCTCTTTGATCAGTGCACCCGATCCAACCCCAACTGCCGCTCGCCACGCTCATACCAGCTATCGGCCAGCGGGCTGAATACCGCGCAGTGCGTCATGCGGCCGGAGTAGATATGCAGGCTCACCGCGATGGCATCCGTGCTGATATTGCGGATGGTGTGGTATTCGTGCGGCGGGATCAGGCTGCCGGCGGAGCCGGGGCCGGCTTCCATGGTGCCGACGGGGCGGAAATGGAAGCGGCTGTCCTGCTTTTCCAGCAGCTCGTATTGGGTGATTTCCAACGCGCCGTTCCATACGCCCTCGACGCACCACATGCCGTCGTGGTCGTGGATGGCGGTGCCCTGGCCGGGGCCCCAGGTCATGGCGACCACGCTGTAACCGAATTCCTCGCTGCGGTAGAGCTCGCGGCGGGCGTAATGGTCGCCGGCGGCCTCGAATACGCAGTCGGGCAGCTTCACTTCCTGGCTACGGATCAGCTGGCACAGGGTTTTACGAAGGGCATCGGTGATCGCCGGGGTGTCACCCTTGGCGACCGCTGCATCGACGGCGTCGATCAGCTTGTGGGCACCGGGAAATTCTAGGGCAATCATGGCGATACCGTGCTCAGGTGGAACTTGTTGCCGATGATACCATCACCGGCGTTTCACCGGGCCAGGAAACCGCCGATGGCACGGCTGTAGTTCTCGATATCCACCAGGAAAGCGTCGTGGCCCTGGGGGGAGTCCAGTGCCACGAACTCCACGCGCACACCCGTGTTGCGCAGGCCGGTGGCGATCTGTTCCTGCTGTTCCAGCGGGAACAGGATGTCGGTGCTGACGCCGATCACCAGGGCCTCCTCCAGCTTGATCCTGGCAAGACCCTTCTCGACACTGCCCTGGCCGTGCTCGGCGATGTCGAACCAGTCGCTGGCGCGGGACAGGTACAGGTAGCTGTTGGGGTCGAAGGTGCGGGTGAAGCGGCGGGCGTGGCCTTCCAGGTACGACTCCACCTGGAATTCGAAGCCGAAGGGCTCGCCTTCGCGGTCTTCCGGTTCCAGGCGGATGCGCGCGAAGCGACCGTTCCATTCCATCGCCGAGCGGTAGGTGATCACGCCCAGCTTTCGGGCGATGCTCATGCCGTGCTCGGGGTAGTGGTCGTCGTCGTACTGGCCGTTGTTCCAGTTCGGATCAAGCCGGATCGCCTCGCGCTGCAGCGAGCGGATGGCGATGGCGAAGGGCTGAGCCTGCGGCGCGGTATCCACACTGATGTGCCGGCGTGCGCTGTCAGGATGTAGCGCCATGTAGGCCAGGGCGCTCATACCACCCATCGAGCAGCCGATCAGGCAGTCGAGCTGGGTGATGCCCAGCGCGCTTACCGCCGAATGCGCGGCGTTTGCGACGTCCTCGAGCGAAAGCTCAGGGAAGGTGAGGCGGTAGGCCTCGCCGGTGGCGGGGTCGATCGAGGCCGGGCAGGTGGAGCCCTTGTCGCTGCCCAACGAATTGACGCAGATCACGTAGTACTTCGACGTATCGATGGCGCGGCCGGGGCCGATCATCGCTTCCCACCAGCCGTCGGACGGATCTTCGTCGTTCGACGCGGCGTGAGCGCTCGGCGACAGTCCCGTCAGGATCAACAAGGCGTTGGATTTCGCGTCGTCGAGCTGGCCCCAGGTTTCATAGGCCACGCGCGCGCCATGCAGTTGGCCGCCGCGCTTCATCGGGAAGGGGGAGGGGAGCGGGTGGTAGCGGCGTGCGTCGCCCATCAATGAACCTTGTCGATGCTGATGCGGATCGGATCCCGGGTAGAAGTGGACACTACCCCGGCGTCGCCTTCCAGGTCACCGGGCTGGGCAATCGCCTGGCCACTCTTGCTGATCCGGGCGCCCACGAACACGCGTTCAGCGGATGAAAGCTTGAACTGCGGCGTCATGCCCATGCCGTCGGTCAGTATCACCGATGCGGGCAGTTTGCCGGCATCGAGTTTCGCTACTGCCAGCGGCATCGGCGGCCCGTTCTCGGCACGGGCGTAGACGTAGAGCGTGTCGCCGGCGGCGAGCTTGTCCTTCAGGGCCGGCGCCACGGCAACCTGGACGTCCAGCGCTGGCGGCGTGGCGTCGGCCGCGGGTTCGTCAGCCTTGCCATTGGCCTTGGCATCCGCGGCGGCGATCTGCTGCTCCACGGCGGCAGCCACATTGGAACTGGGATCAAGCAGGGGCTGGAGCTTCCGCCACGTGGCCGAAGCTTCCTTGTAGCGGTTTTGCTGGAAGTCGCTGATGCCAAGCAGCCACAGGGCGCGCTGGTTGGTGGCATCCACCTGCACAGCCTTGTCCAGCAGCTCGCGCGCACGGCCCTGGATCAGGTGATCGGGCCGCGATTGCGAATCGGTTTCGGCCCAGCCCACCATCGCCAGGCCGTTGTTGGCATCGATATCGAGCGCGTGCCCATACGCATCGCGCGCCTCGGTGAACTGGCGAAGCATGGTCTGGGCCTGCCCCATCAGCAGCCAGCCCTGCAGGTCGTCCGGATGCTGCGCCAGCCGTGCGCGAAGGCCGGCCATGGCCTCGTCGATGCTCGGCGGCGGTTCGGCCTTGGCCACGCCTTCGAGTGTCTGCGGCGTGCCCACCAGCAGGTACACGCCCACCGTGGCGACGGGAATCACAAACGCCAGCGCCAAGGCCAGCGCGAACACGCCCACCGGGCGTCCTTCGCGGCGTCCGCGGCGGATCAGGGGAACCAGCACCAGGGCCAGCGCCACCGCGAGCATGATCGCGGCGCACACATAAAACGCAGGCTTCACCAGTTTTCCCCACTATCGTTGGATTCGATCACCGCGTTCGCAGGCTCCGTGGCCGCGGCGCGCGAGCGACGCCGCACTTGCACCACCAGCGCCACGCCGCCAAGCACAAGCACCAGCAGCGGGCCGAACCACAACAGTGCGGTGCCCGTATCAAGCGGCGGATCGTAGAGTACGAACTTCGAATAACGTGCCACCAGCCAAGCCTTGATCTCTTCGTCGCTCTTGCCCTGCTGCATCAGGTCGAACACTTCGTGGCGAAGGTCGCGGGCGAGCTCGGCGTTGGAGTCGTTGAGGTTCTCGTTCTGGCACACCAGGCAACGCAACTGCGCGGTGAGATGCTGGAAGCGCACTTCCTGGTCGTGGTCCTTGAACGGCAGCGGGTCGATCGCCTGGGCGGCGACGGTCGTTGCCATCAGTAGCGCCAGCAACAGCATCACGCGGCGCATCATGGCGCTTCCTTCGCGATCGCAGCCAGCGCGGGCTTGACCTCGCGTTCGATCACGTCCGGCGTGAGCGGTCCGACACGCTTGTAGCGAATCACGCCCTTGCCATCCACCAGGAATGTTTCCGGCGCGCCGTAGACGCCGAAATCGATGGCCGTGCGGCCCTCGACATCGGCGATCACCAGGTCGTACGGATTGCCGTGCTCGGCGAGCCAGCCCTTCGCGGCGGCGGGCTCGTCCTTGTAGTTGTAGCCCACCAGCTTCACGCCCAGCGCCTTGCCTTCAGCCATCAGCACCGGGTGTTCTTCGCCACAGGCAAAGCACCAGCTACCGAATACGTTCAAGAGATACGGCTTGCCTAGGAGGTCGGCCTTGGCGACCATGCGGCTGGGATCGTCCAGCACCGGCAGGCGGAACTCCGGCGCGGCGCGGCCGATCAACGGCGATGGCACTTCGCGCTGATCGTGCTGGGTGTTCCACCAGATGCCGAAGCCGAACAGCGCTACCAGGGCGAGGAAGGCGAAGAAGGGCAGCAAACGGCTCATGCAGCGGGCTCCGCTACCGTCGCACCGGCCTCATTGCGCGCCTTCTGCGTGCGGAAGCGCCGCTCGCCGGCGGCCACGAAGCCGCCGAGCATCATGAACAGGCCACCGAGCCAGATCCAGCGGATGAAGGGCTTCTGATACAGACGCAGCGCCCACGCACCCTCGCGGTTACCTGCATCCATTGGTTCGCCCAGCGCCACGTAGATGTCGCGGAAAATGCCCGCGTCGATGGCCGACTCTGTCTGCACCTGGCCGCGCGTATACGTGCGCTTCTGCGGGTGCATGGTGGCGACCGTCGCGCCGTCCTGCATCACCGTCACCACGCCTTCGTCGCCGCGCCAATTCGGGCCGCTGGTTTCGCGCACGCCATCGAAGCGGAACTCATAGCTTCCCAGCTGCACGATCTTGCCCGGCTCCATGCGCACGTCACGCTCGATGCTGAGCGATTCGGAAAGCATTACGCCGGCAACGAAAATGCCCACGCCGAAATGGGCCAGCAGCATGCCTGCCATCTCCGCGGGGAAGCGGCGGCCACGCGGCATTTCGCGCCAGCGCTTGATCACGTACAGCAGCGTGCCCACGCACGCCCAGACGGCGCCGGCGACACCGGCGATGGCCTTGAGCTTTGCGTCGACGAAAAGGAAAGCAATCACCGCGCAGACGATGGCGGCCACGCCCGCTCGTAACGCCACGGGCTTGAGCACGCCAACCTCGCCCTTCCCCCAGCGCAGGTAGGGCCCGAACGGCAGCAGCAACACCACCGGCAGCATCAGTAGGTTGAAGAGGAAACCGAAGTAGGGCGGACCCACCGATACCTTGCCCAGGTTCAGCGCGTCGCCCAGCAGCGGAAACAGCGTGCCAAGCAACACCATGGCGGCAGCGGTGGTGAGCAGCAGGTTGCCAATCAGCACGGCGGTTTCGCGCGACACGATGGCGAACGCCCGCCCGCCCGCTACCTTTGGCGCACGCACGGCATACAGCAGCAACGAGCCGCCGATCACCACGACCAGGAAGCCCAGGATGTACAGGCCGCGCCGCGGGTCGGAAGCAAATGCATGCACGGACGTGAGCACGCCCGAACGCACCAGGAACGTACCCAGCAGCGACAGCGAGAAGGCGAACAGCGACAGAAGAATCGTCCACGAACGCAATGAACCGCGCTTCTCGGTAATGGCCTGCGCGTGCACCAGCGCCGCACCCACCAGCCACGGCATGAACGAGGCGTTCTCCACCGGATCCCAGAACCACCAGCCGCCCCAACCCAGTTCCGCGTAGGCCCACCAGCTGCCGGCGACGATGCCGGCGGAAAGGAATGCCCACGCTACGTTGGTCCACGGGCGCGCCCAACGCACCCAGGCCTGTTCCAGCTCACCGCCAAGCAGTGCCGCGATGGAGAAGGCGAACGCTACCGAGAACCCCACGTAGCCCATGTACAGCACGGGCGGGTGGAAGGTCATGCCCGGGTCCTGCAGCACGGGATTCAAGTCCGCGCCATCAGGCTGCATCGGCAGTTCGCGGAGGAACGGATTGGAGGTGAACACGATGAAGGCCAGGAAGCCCAGCCCGATGAAACCCATCACGCCAAGCACGCGGGCGGCGAAGGCATCGGGGAGCTGCCGGCTGAAGATCGCCAGCGCCAGGGTCCAGGCATTGAGGATGAATACCCACAGCAGCATCGAGCCCTCGTGCGCGCCCCACACCGCGGTGATGCGGTAATACCAGGGCAGGGCGAGGTTCGAATTGGCGGCTACGTAGCCCACCGAGAAATCGAAGGTGAGGAACGCGTGGACCAGGATGCCCATGGCCAGCGCCACGAAGACGAATTGTCCCGCGGCCACTGGCCGCGCCAGCGACATCAGCGCACTGTTGCCTCGCCACGCGCCAACCACCGGCACCACGCCCTGCACCAGGGCCAGCAGCATGGCCAGGATCAGCGCCAGTTGGCCAAGCTCGGGGATCACTTGGCCGTCTCCGTGTCGGCTTTCTCGTCGATGGCCTTGTTCTTGTGGGCCTTGGCCATGGCGTCCTTCAGTTCCTTGGGCATGTAGGTTTCATCGTGCTTGGCCAGCACTTCGCTGGCCACGAAACGGGCGCCGTCCATCGAGCCGGTGGCGATCACCGACTGGTTGTCACGGAACAGATCGGGAAGGATGCCGTTGTATTCCACCGGCATCGCGCCATCGGCGTCGACCACGATGAAGCTCACCTTCAGCGAGTCGCTGGCGCGCTGGATGGAGCCGGCCTTGACCATGCCCCCCAGGCGGAAGCTCTTGTACTGGGTGGCCTGGCCGCCCTGCACCTGGCTGGGGGTGAAGAGGTAGTTCATGTTCTGCTGCAGGGCGAACACCGCCAGTCCTACGGCGGCGACGGCGGCGGCCACCACTAAAAGGACGATGGTGAGACGGCGCTTACGGGTGGGATTCATGCGTTTTCATTCCGGCGGCGCGCGCCCTGGCGCGCCATGCGGGCGCGAACATCGCGCAGGTTGCGGCGGCGGCGAAGCACCGGTGCCAGGTAATCGGCCAGCAGCACCACGGCGAACACCGCGTAGCTGGTCCACACGTAGAAGGCGTAACCGCCCATGGCCAGGAACTGGTTCATGCCGTTTCCTCCACGGCCAGCGCCTTGACCCAGTCCTTGCCGCTTTCCATGGCAACAAGGTCGGCCCGGACGCGGCCGAACAGGCTTGCCACGTAATAGAACTTGGTAGCCGCCATCATCGTCAGCAGCGGCCAAAGCATGCGCGCATCGATATGCGAGGGACCCAACAGGCGCACGGTGGAACCCTGGTGCAGGGTGTTCCACCAGTTCACCGAGAAATGCACGATAGGCACGTTCACCACGCCGATCAACGCAAGGAAGGCCGCCGCGCGAGCGCCCTGGCGCCGGTCCTCGAACGCGTGGAACAGGCCGATCACGCCCAGGTACAGGAACAGCAAGACCAGTTCAGAGGTGAGCCGGGCGTCCCAGGTCCACCACGTGCCCCACATGGGCTTGCCCCACAAGGAGCCCGTCACCAGAGTGATGAAGGTGAAGGCCGCGCCGATCGGCGCCGATTCCATCGCTACTACCTCGGCCAGCTTGATCCGCCACACCAGCGCGATGAACGCGGCCACGCCCATGGCGAAATAGATGAACAGGCTCATCCAGGCGCTGGGCACGTGGATGAAGATGATCCGGTAGGCATCGCCCTGCTGGTAGTCGGCCGGTGCCAGCACCAGACCGCCGTAGGCGGCGATCGCCCCGGTGATGAGCGCCAGCGCCAGCGCCCACGGGCGCACGGCGCCTGCAAAGCGATAGAACGTCGGCGGCGAGCCGAGGCGATGCAGCCAGGTGGGGATCCAGTTAGCCATGTGTCTCGTTCAGGCGGGGGATTCGCCGTGGGGTCATGTCAGGCGTCCAGCGCGATGCGCAGCGCCGCGGCACAGGCCAGGGGGGCCAGCACCAAGGCCAGCACCAGGGCGGCGCCCAGCCAGGCGATGGGCGCAACCCACGGCAGCCCTTGCTGTGCAGCTGCCACCGCGCCGGCGGCGAAGATCACCACGGGGACGCACAGGGGCAGCAGCATTAGCGCCAGAAGCATACCAGAGCGCCTCGTTCCGGCCGTCAGCGCCACCAGGATGGCGCCGATCAGGCTAAGCAATGGCGTGGCCAGCAGCAGCGCCACCACCAGCACGCTCATCACCGGCGTGGGCAGGTGCAGCATGCCCGCCAGCAACGGGGAAATGATGATCAGCGGCAAGGCGGTGGTAATCCAGTGCGCGAATATCCTTATTGCCAACATCAGCGCCAGAGGTTGCGGTGCCAGCAACAATTGTTCGAGTGAGCCGTCCTCGATGTCGCCGCGGAACATGGCATCGAGCGCCAGCAGCATGGCCAGCAGCACCGTTACCAGGATCACCCCGCCGGCGATGCGTTGCAGCAGGGCCTCTTCGGGCCCCAATGCGAAGGGGAACAGCGTGGCCACGATCAGCGCGTAGAGCACCGGCATGGCGATATCGCCCCGCCGCCGCCAGGCCAGCAGCAGGTCGCGTCGCAACAGGGCCGCGCATGCCGCGCCGGCGGTCGCCGTCATGCGTGCATCCGGATCACGCGCGGTTCGCCGCCAAGGAAGGTTACCGTGCCGTGGCTGGACACCAACGCCGCGCCGCCGCGGTCGGCATGCGCCTGGACCAGCCGGTTGACCAGGGCGATGCCCTCGCGGTCGAGGTTGGCGTAGGGCTCGTCCAGCAGCCAGAGGATGGCCGGGACCAGCATCAGCCGCGCCAGCGCCGCACGCTTCTTCTGGCCGGCGGAAAGCCGGCGTACCGGTTCGTCCTCGTACCCGGAAAGGCCCACCTCGCGCAGTATGGCCATGGCGTTCACGCCGTCACGGCGGCCGGCCAGTCCCTCGGCCACGCGCAGGTTCTCAAGGGGCGAAAGATCGGCCTTCAGGCCCAGCTGGTGACCCAGGAACACGATGCGGCCTGCAGCGTCGATATTGCGCAACGGCTTGCCTTCCAGTTCCAGGGTGCCTTCCTCCGCGTGCAGGATGCCGGTGAGCAGGCGCATCAAGGTGGTCTTGCCGCTGCCGTTGTCACCCTCTACCAGCACGATGTCGCCCGCGGCTACCTCGAAATCCAGCGGGCCGAACACCCGCTCTTCCTGACGGGAGAAGCAAAGGGCGCGGGCATGCAGCAGGGGTGCTTCGGCGGTCATAGATCGGGCGATTGTCCTTAAAACCTTGGGTGGGCGTCCATGTGGCAGCCCGTCGCGGGCCTTACAGCCAGGCCAGCGCCGCCTTGGCCTTGCCCTTGCCGCAGACGATGGCGTGCTGACCGCAGGCTTCGGCGATGGCCAGGATCCGCCAGGCGTCGATGCCCACCACGAACAGGCTTGCCTCGCGCCACAGTTCATTGCCCACGCCCACCGAAGGCCACAGCACCGACGGGTTGGCGGCCTTGAGCAGGCTCAGCAAGCGTCGCTGGGCGGCGCGATTGATCTCCGGCGACTGCCGGACGGAGCCCGGGTTCCAGCCGGTGATGATCGCCCAGCAGGCCTCGCCGATCACGGTGGAGAGCTCCGGCGGGAGCGGTGCGTCGACACGGATCGATGCATGGCCACCGCGCGGCAGGCGCACCCGGTAGTCCGTGCGGCGATACGCGGTGTCGTGCGCGTTAACCAAGGCCGTGGCCGGGCAGCGGGGGTAGGGTGGCCTTCAGGGTAGCCACCGCGGCGTCCAGGTTCACCTCCGACACCGTGCCGTGGCCCTTGAGAAGTTGCTCGAGCAGGGTGTCCTGCGCAAGGCCGCGCTCCAGCGCGTAGGCATAGGGCAGGTGGGTGAAGGTAACCATGCGATAGCGTGGCATGTAATGCGACGGTGCGCGTGCGGCCAGCAGGCTTCCCAGTTCACGCTTGCGCAGGTAGTGCGGGTCGGCCACCGAATCGCGCATCTCGATGTAGTTTTCCAGCGCCATGGTGGCGATCGCATCGGCGTTGGGCTTGCGCTCGGCCTGGAAGGCGGCAAAGGTCGCGGTGGTGTCGCCACGGTGTTGGCCAAGCAGGCGGGCGAGCGCTGCTGCGTCTTCGAAGCCGCAGTTCATGCCCTGGCCGTGGAAGGGCACGATGGCGTGGGCGGCGTCGCCGATCAGAAGGGCCCGGCCGCCCAGGTGCCAGCAATCCAGGTAGAGCGTTGCCAGCGTGCCCATCGGATGCTCCGACCAGTCCTGGTCAAAGTCGGGCATCAGTGCCAGTGCATCGGGGAATTCACGCGCGAAGAACGCGCGCGCTTCGGACGCCTGGCGAATCTGCTCGAAGTTCGGCGTGCTGCCGTCCACGGGCAGGAAAAGCGTGACGGTGAAGCTGCCGTCGCGGTTGGGCAGCGCGATGCACATGTAGCCGCCTCGAGGCCAGATGTGCAGGGCGTTGGCCTCGATCTGGAACGGCGTGGACGTATGCTTCGATGAAGGAATTTCCAGTTCCCTATAGCCGTGACCGAGTGGCTCGATCCGCTCGCCGAGGTTCCCCATGGCCCCGCGCAGCGCGGAGCCTGCGCCGTCGGCACCGATCACCACGGCAGCCTCGACGTCACGATTGGCATGGCCATCGGACAGGGTGATGCGCCCCGCGTCGAAATCAGCCCGGGCCAGTGCCTGGCCGAAATGGAAGCGCGCCCCGGCTTCTTCAGCGGCGTCGATCATCAAGCCGTTCAAACCGCCACGGGAGACCGACCAGATCACCTCGCTGTCGTCCACGCCATAGCGCTGCAGGGCGGGTTCACTCCCCGGCGTATGCACCATGCGTCCGCGCATCATCACCGCCTGTGCAAGCACACGGTCGGCCTGTCCGGTGGCACGCAGTGCATGCAGGCCACGCTCGGCCAGCGCAAGGTTGATCGAGCGGCCGCCCTCGAAGCCCGCGCGTCGCGGGTCGGGGCGTTTTTCGAAGACATCCACCTCAAACCCGGCCTGGGCCAGGAGGGTTGCCACCAACGCGCCCACCAGCCCGGCGCCGATGACCGTAATGGATTTCGTTACATGGCGCGGATGGGATGCGGACACGGTGCGGGTCCTAGTCTGTTGCGTTGGGCCGGCCCATGCTGCGCAGCATGGAATCAGGTGCGGGCGCAGCAATTGGTGCAGGGCGGCGCATCTTGCGCTGCAACGTAACGGGCGCTGGGCTTACCCGGCTTTCTTGCCACCGCGCGCGGCCGGCCGGGTGGGCGGCGCCTCGGGCGGGGCTTTCTGCGCGGCGGCGTCGAAGAAGCCGCGTTGCATGGATTTCCACATGTCCAGGTTGCGTTCGGTGAGCTCGTTGAGCATCGACCATGGCGTCTGGCCCATCAGGTTGTTCAGCTGCGAACGGAACTGCTGCTGCTGGTCCAGGAACACCTGCAGGCTGCGCTCCAGGTACGGCCCCATGAAGCCCTGCAGCGAATCTCCGTAGAAACGGATGATGTGCGAAAGCAGCTGCGGGGAGAGCATCGGCTGCCCGTGTTCCTCGTGCTCGGCGATGATCTGCAGCAGCACTGAGCGGGTCAGATCCTCGCCCGATTTCGCATCGCGCACTTCGAAGGTCTCGCCGTCCAGCACCAGCTGGCGAACCTCCTCCAGCGTGATGTAGCTCGAGATCTCGGTGTCGTAAAGACGCCGGTTCGGGTACTTCTTGATGATGCGGAGGGTTTGTGCCATGCGGCGAAACGTAGCAGAACGTATTGCGCCGCACCAGTTCCGTAAGATCGAGGTTTATTGGATCGTGGCAATTGGCCCGGAGCTAATGCCCCGCCGCCCCGCCGGCGTTGCCGAAGGGCGGTTTGGCCAGCCAGAGCACCGGTATCAGCAGGATGAAGAGGATGGCGCAGCCGTAGAAAACGTCGTTCACGGCCAGCGTCATGGACTCTCGCGTCAGCACCTGGTTGACCACCGCGAGGCCCGTCTTGCCCGTGGCTCCCAACCCCTGAAGGTGCGTCAGGTACTGCGTGGTGGCGGCGCTGCCCTGGTTGATGTGCTCGGTCAGCGAGGCGTGGTGGAACTCGCTGCGGTGCTGCCACAGCGTGACCGACACCGCGGTGGATACGCTCGACGCCAGCGTGCGGCAGAAATTGGCCAGGCCTGATGCGCTGGCAATCTGGTCCGGACGCAGCCCTGACAGGAAAATCTGGTTGAGGGGAATGAAGAAGCAGGCGATGCCCACACCCATGATGAAGCGAGGCGGCAGCATGGAGGCGAACGACGAATCGCTGGTGAAATCGGCGAACCAGAACGAACAGAACGCGAACACGATGAAGGCGAAGGTCACCACCCCGCGCAATTCCAGTCGCTGGATGTTCGCGCCGATGAAAGGCGAGACCACGAAGGCCAGCACGCCCACCGGCGCGGCGGCAAGGCCGGCCCACGTCGCGGTATAGCCCACCGTGGTCTGCAGCCACAGTGGGAACACCACGTTGATGCCGAAGAACGCCAGCATGCCCAGCGACAACGCTCCTACGCCAACGGCGAAGTTGCGGCGCGAGAACAGCGACAGGTCGATCACCGGATGCTTGGCGGTGAGCTCCCAGATGATCAGGAAGGTCAGCGCCACCAGGGCGATCAGGCCCAGGGTGAGGATCAAGGGCGAGGCGAACCAGTCGTGGTCGTTACCGTTGTCCAGCATGAACTGAAGGCACCCCACGCCCACCACCAGCAGGCCCAGACCCACCGCATCGATCGGCGTGCGTTGCGTTGCCGTCTCGCGATGGCGCAGCAGGCCCCAGGTGACCACCGCCGCGGCCGCGCCCACGGGCACGTTGATGAAGAAAATCCAGGGCCACGAGAAATTGTCGGTGATGTAACCGCCAAGGATGGGCCCGAAGATCGGTGCCACCACCACGGTCATCGCCCACATCGCCAGCGCGATGCCCTGTTTGGTCTTGGGATAACTTGCCAGAAGCAGCGATAGCGACAAGGCCACCATCGGTCCGGACCCGGCACCCTGCAACAGGCGGAACACCACCAACATCGGCATGCTGGTGGCCATGCCGCAAAGCATCGAGAACGCCACGAACAGCAGCACGGAAAAACAGAACGTGCGTACTTCGCCGAAGCGCCGGGCGAGCCAGCCGGTCAACGGCTGCATGATGGCGCTGGCCAGGGCATAGGAGCTGATCGCCCACGTACCCTCGTTGGCACTCACGCCCATGCTGCCGGCGATGTGCGGCACGGCCACGTTCACGATCGTCATGTCCAGGATCTCCATGAAGGTGGAGAACGCGACAGCGATGGTGAGCAGGACCAGCGGGCCGCCGGAAAGCGGCTTCAGCGGCTGGGCTTCGGGCGTGGCGTCGGCCATGGTCAGTTGGCGGCCAGATTGTCGTTGATGATGGCCTGCGCCTGGGCGTCGGCCTTGGCGGCGATGTCATCGTAGACGGAGGTCTGCGCCGTGGGCGTGGTCACCGGTGAGGCCGGCAACGCGGCGCCGGACGCATCGGTGATGTCCACCGTGGCAGTGGTGGAAAGGCCGATGCGCAGCGGGTATTTGTCGAGGTCGGCGTTATCCAGCGCGATGCGCACGGGCAGACGCTGCACCACCTTGATCCAGTTGCCGGTGGCGTTCTGCGCCGGCAACAGCGAGAACGCGCTGCCGGTGCCAACACCCAGGCCCGTGACGCGCCCGTGGTATTCCACGCTGCCGCCGTAAAGGTCGGCCTTGATCTTCACCGGCTGGCCGATGCGCACATGGCGCAGCTGGCTTTCCTTGAAGTTGGCGTCCACCCAGAGGTCGTGCAGCGGCACCACCGTCATCAACGGCTGGCCCGGCGTGACGCTGTTGCCTACCTGCACGCTGCGCTGGGCGACATAACCATCCACCGGGGCCAGGATCGCGTTGCGCTGGGCAGCGATCCAGGCCTGGCGGTACTCCGCCCGGGCCTGCTCCACGGCGGGGTTATCGGCGATCTCACGACCATCGATGAGCGCACGGGCGGCGTCCGCCTGCCGCTGGGCGGATTCCAGCGCAGCGCGCGCGCTGTCGAGCACATCGCGTGCATGCTGGAGTTCCTCGGGAGCCACGGCCTGCTCGGCGAGCAGGGGCTGGCGCCGGGTGAGGTCCTGCTGGGCACGCTTGACGTCCAGCTGCCGCGCGGACACCGCGGCGTCCGCGCTGGCGACCGACTGCGTCTGCTGGCGTACCTGGCGCACGGCTTGGGCCAGGCCGCTGGCTGCCTTGCGAAGATTCACGTCGGCGTCGGTGGGATCCAGGCGCACCAACACCTGGCCTGCCTTCACCCGTTGGGTATCGTCGGCGAAAACGCCCACCACGATGCCCGGGACCTGCGCGGAGATACCGACCTGGTTGCCGCCGACATAGGCATCATCGGTTTCTTCGCGATGGGAAAACACCAGCAGCCACAGCAGCACCCAGGTGGCGCCTGCCAGCAGGAACACCACCACGGCGACGATGAGCATGCGCCGGCGCTTGCGCGGATCCTTCGCGCCGTTGCCGTTGTCGTCGGCGGACGAAGCGCCGGATTTGTTTTCGGAATCTTGCGAGCTCATGGCTGTGCTGCTCCGTGCGAAGTCGAATCGGTTCGGGTGTCGTTGGCGCCGGCGTCGGCGCGGTAGCCGCCACCCAGGGCCTTGGCGAGGGCGACGTCGGCGGACAGGGCCTGGCCCTGCAGTTCGATGTCGCCGTCACGCTGCTGGATCAGCTCGGCGCGGGCACCCAGTGCCTCGCGCGCATCGCGCACACCCTGGCGTGCGCGGGCGTCGCTGGTGGCCACCATGCGGGTGGCGGCATCCACCTGCGCGGCCTGCTGGACACGGCGGTCGGCCACCTGGCGCGCACTCAGTGCCTGGGTGGCAACGTCGCGCGCGGCGGCGATCACGGTGGTGTTGTATTGCGCCACGGCCGCATCGAGCTGGCTCTTGCTGTAGCCGTAGTTGGCTTCCAGCGCCCCGCCTTCGAAGATCGGCAGGTGCAGTGCCGGGGTGAGCCCGAACACGCGGCTGCTGCCGTTGAAAACCTTGTCCATGTCGATCGACGACAGGCCTGCCATCGCGGTGAGGCTGAAATCGGGGAAGAACTGCGCGCGGGCGACGTCCGTCTGCTTGAGCGCGGCTTCCACCTGCCAGCGGCTGGCGGCGATGTCCGGCCGCCGGGCGATCAGGTCGACACTGGCCTGGGCGGGCAAGGCGCCATCCACGGCGGGCAGGGGACGGTCGGCGAGGGTGGGCAGGTCCGCGGGGGCAACTCCCACCAGCGTGGCCAATGCCGCCCGGCGGATCGCCGCGGAACCTTCGTAGGCCACCTTCGCCTGGCGTGCCGAGGCCACCTGCGAGCGTGCCTGCTGCACCGTATCGGACAGATCCACGCCTTGCTTCACACGCAGGGTGGCGATACGTTCCATGCGCTCGGCATTGGCAACCAGCTCACCGGCAAGCGACGCGCGCTGGCGATCGGCGAGGAAGCCGAAATAGGTATCGGCTACCGAGCTTTGCAAGGCGAGCGCCGCGGCGGCGTGCTGGGCCTGCGCCGAGCGGGCCTGGTCGAGCGCGGCATCGACGCTGTTGCGTTTCTTGCCCCACCAGTCGAAGTCGTACTGCAGCTGCACGCCAAGGTCGGCCTGGTTGTACCAGGTGAATCCCAGGAACTTCGTGGGAATCATCCCGTTCTCGCTAAGGCGCTGACGCGTTGCCTGGGCGCTGCCGTCGATGCGCAGCCCCGCCTGTGCGGCGGCGATGCGTACCGATTGCTGCGCGGTGTCCACGCGTGACCGGGCCTGGGCGAGATCGGGCGAACCCTTCAGTGCCATGTCGATCAACTGATCCAGCTGCGGGTCGTTGTAATGGCGCCACCAGTCCTGCGCCGGCCATTGGCCCGTGGCTGGGACGTCGAGGCCTTGCAGCGGCACGTCGGCCCGCATGTTGGACGGACGTTCCACGCGTGCCGGTGCGCACGCGGCCAGCGCGAGGCCCAGGCCTAGTGCGAGGGCGCCGCGGCGGAGGGAAGTGAAGGATTGGGTCATTCGTCGCCCCTGGCGGTGACATCGTCGATGCTCTGCGCCAACGTGCGCAGCATGCGTTGCAAGGTGGTTTTTTCCCTTGCCGAGAAGGTGGCGAAGGTGGCGGCAAGGCGCGGGAACATCGGTGGCAGCAACTTGTTGACGAATCGGCGCCCAGCCGGCGTGATGCGCATGACGATGCGGCGGCGATCGTCCACCGCGTGTGCCCGCGTGATAAATCCCTTCTTCACCAGCGAATTGGCGATGCGCGTCATGTTCGGGCTGCTCTGCGTGGCAACGCAGGCCAGGTCACCGGGCGTGGCCGAGCCGTTGGGGCTCGAGAACAGCATCATCAGCGCGTGGAAGTCGCTTTCGGCCATGCCGTGCGGCTTGAGGTTCCGGGCCAGTTCGTCCTGCATCGCCCCGGCGGTGAGGGTGAGCAGCTTGTACAGGCGGACATCGTCGATGGGCATGCCGGGCACGATCTGCTCGACACGCGCCATGCCCTCGTCCAGCCCTGCGATGATCTCGGTAACCTTGTTCATCGAAAAATAATTCATCGGTGAAGTATTTAGGCTAGCAGTGCTTCGGGTGGCCGCGCAAGGGCCGGAGGTCGGACCTCAGGATTCGGGCGGGGGCGCCCAGCCGAACAGCCGCGCGGCATTGGCCGTGGTGGCGCGGGCGATGACCTCGGCGGACTCTTCGCGTAACCCGGCGACGGTGGCAAGCACGCTTGCCGTCAGCGCCGGTTCGTTGCGCTCTCCCTGGTGGCCGTGCAACGGCTGGTCGGGTGAGTCGGTTTCCAGCAGCAGGAATTCCAGCGGCATCGTGCGCACCACCTCGCGCAGCCGCCGGGCCCGTTCATAGGTCACGGGGCCGCCGATGCCCAGCATGAAGCCCAAGTCGAACAATTGCCGCGCCTGCTCGGCACTGCCGGCGAAGCTGTGCACCACGCCGCGCAGGCCCTTGTGCCGGCGCAGGGTAAGGGTGACTTCCTCGAGCGCGCGGCGTGCATGCACGATCACCGGCAGCTTGCGTTCGGCGGCCAGGTCGAGCTGGCGCGCGAAGAATTCCCGCTGGCGGGAAGGCGCCAGGCCCTCCACGTAGAAATCCAGGCCAATCTCGCCGACGGCGACATGGGGATGCGTATCGAGCCAGCCGGGAAGTTCGTCCAGGTGCTCGTCGCGGTGCCGATCGAGCATCATCGGATGCAGGCCATAACCGGCGGCTATGCGCCCATCGCCAGCGGCCAGACGGGCTACGGCCTCCCAGTTGCCGCGGTCGATCGCCGGCACTACCACGCGCGCGACGCCAGCGTCCGCCGCACGCTGCATCACCGGCGCAAGGTCTTCGGCGAAGCTTGCATCGTCCAGATGGGCATGGGTGTCAACGATGGCGATCAATGTGCAGTCCTCGTGAAATTCGTTCTAAGCGCGCATTCAGTATGCCGAACGTTCAATGGCAGCGTGCCACCGGTACGGCGAGGGGTCGTGTCCGGTCTGGCTGATAACAGGAGAGTGATCCATGAAGTCCCTTATGACGTCGACCTTGTATCTCGCCGTTGGCGCGACCATGGCCCTGGGCGTCGCTGGCTGCAACCGCGATGCCGACGCCGCCGTGGGCGAGGCCGGTTCGAAGTTCGCCCGGGTGGTGAGCGTGGACCCGGTCCGCGAGCAGACCCAGCCGCAGCAGGAGTGCCACGATGTCGTGGTGACCCGGCACGTACCGGTAAAGGACCCCAACCAGCTGGCTGGCACCGCCATCGGCGCCGTGGCCGGCGGCTTGCTCGGCAATCAGGTTGGCCATGGCAACGGCCGCACGCTGGCTACCGTGGCCGGCGCGGTGGGTGGTGGCTATGCAGGCAAGCGCATCCAGGAAAACCGCCAGGCCAACAATGTCACGCAGTCGACCCAGCGCCGTTGCGAGACGGTGGGGCAGGCCACGGACAAGGTCGTGGCCTATGACGTGAAGTACCAGTACAACGGCGTCACCCGCACCGTGCGCATGGATCATGACCCGGGCGATCGGGTGGAGGTCCAGGAAGGTGTGGTGTCGGTATCCGATGCGCGTGATCCGCGCCAGTCGGCGCAGTAACGGTTTTTCCCTGAATCCTTCCCTTAACCCCGAGCGAGAATTTCAATCCATGAAGACCCTAGTCGTCACCCGGATCGTGCTTGCCGCCGCCGTGGCCTGCGTCGGCCTGTCAGCCTGCGTCGAGCAGCCGCACCGACGCTACGAGAGCCGCGAAGTGGTTTACCAGGAGGCGCCCCGTGGCTGCCGCCAGTGCGGCGTGGTGGATGACATCCAGCAAGTTTACGTGCGCAAGCAGTCGTCCCCGGGCGGTGCCATCCTGGGCGCGGTGATTGGCGGCGTATTGGGCAGTACCGTGGGCCATGGCGACGGGCGCACGGCAGCTACCGTGGGCGGCGCCGTGGCCGGTGGCTTCGTCGGCAATGCGGTGGGCAAGAACCAGTCGGGCGACGACGTGGCTTTCCAGACCATCGTGCGGCTCGACGACGGCCGCACCGCCACCGTCACCCAGCAAGAGGATCCCCAGGTGCGTCGTGGCGATTACGTGGAAGTGCGCGACGGCCACGTCTTCCGCCGATAGTAGAAACGGACGTCCAGATGTCCAAACAAAAATCCCTCCGAAAGGAGGGATTTTCTTTTGCGTGGGTTTTGGGGGTCTTGCTAGTTGACGGCGTAAAAGGCGTGGTCGCCGATCGTCGTCACCTTGTTGCGTGACCAGGCGGTGTTCACCGAAGTCGTGGCGAAGTGGTCTGCGCGGGGAACATAGACCAGTCGCTGGCTCTTTGGCAGGTTCCAGTTGTCGATGGAATCGCCGGCGATCTTCCATGCCTTCTGCCAGGCGGTGAGATCGGTTACTTCAAACGTCTTGGGCGTGGTGCTGATGGCGAACTGGCGCGGTGCACTGACAACATCGCACACCGACGTGCCATCGTTGCTGCGGTCACGACGCCGCATCGCGACTTCGGCCACCGCGTACTGCCCGATGGTCGACTCGCTACGTGCCTCAAGGTAAACCGTCGTCGCCAGGCACGTCTGGTCGGCGAGGTGTTGCGGGAGGACGGACGCCACCCAAAGCAACATCGATAATTTCATTCGTTCTGCCTCCAACTTGCTTTCCGTCGAAGGCGGATGACGCAGCCTTGAACGTGTAGCGGTGGACGGCTGGCAGGCCGTGGCCACCTGGATTGACCGCTCGCCGATACCTTGGCTTGCGGGCGTCACGACATGTGACTATCACGCCGGGTGTCCGAGCCCGGTGGGAATGCATTTCGCTGTTGTTGATCGGGCGGCCTGCACTTGAAGCATTGGCGGCGCACCACAGCGTATTGTCACCGGCGTTATGCCGGGTCGCGCCGATTCGACTGCCAGTCGATTCGTCGCGTCATGTAACGGAGGTGTTACGCCGTTACCCAAATTCGATCGGCGGAGCCTAGTGGGGGATGCATCACATTGGCAAGTGCAAGGGCCATCTTGTTCAGCAAAGGCTCACAACACACGTGAACTGATTTGTGCTGCACCTCGGATGAAATTTACGTATACGCGGAACCGCACATGCCTTTCGAACTATTCAATGTGGCCATGTGTGCAGCGATGCAAGGTTCGCATCAATGCCTTGGACATCGAATATCCCCGTGCGTTCATGGCCAAGGCTTGCATCGTTCAGGATCACCAATGCCTTGCTTGCGCCATTCATGACATGTGTGTTCAACACAACGCCGATGGCAGCGTTGTTGCGGCGCAATGTCGCACCGGGTGAAGCGACGACGTTAAAACTCGCTGTATGCAGGCGCTGCTTGCCCGCGCCGCGATAGTGCATGCGCGCGACAATTTCCTGTCCCGGGAAACATCCCTTGTTGAAACTCACCGCGCCCAGTCGTTCGAAGGACAACGATTGCGGCAACAGTTCACCGATAGCCGTATCGGGCAACCACGCGAACCCCGCGTCGATGTCGTGTTCGATCCAGTCGCGTGTCGCATGTTCGTTTGCGTGCGAGCTTGCCGCGTCGACGACATGCCAGCTGCGAATGCCGCCGCCGTATGTAATGTCGTCATCGCCATCGGCGTTGATCAAGCCATCCTGCAACGCAGGCCCATCGATCACGGTCATGTCGCCGATGGCGGCGATGCGCACCTTCGAGCGGAAGACGAAGCGTTTGAGATCCTCCGCCATGGCGGCCGCGTCGCCGCCGCGCAGCAGGGCGGTGAAACGGTCGGCGGCCGGCCGTGCCAACTGCAGGAAGGCGCGGCAGCGTCCCTTCGCGTCCAGCCAGGCGCTCCACTGCCATTGTCCCGGGGCCAGGCCCGAGACGTCGGAGGAAAACTGGGCCTGGGCAAAGGCGGCGGCGTCGGAGCCGTCGAGGGTAAGGAGTGAGGCGGGCATCGATGGGTTAGGCATCGGGAAGATGTTAGGGCGTCCCCGGGCGCAATCCAGCCCCCCGTTCAGTTGTGCTGCGGTTGCACAGGGTTTAACATTCGCAGGCTTTGAAAACCATGCCTGACACGTCTGCCCCTCCTGCCCAGGCCCCGGAATCCACGGTCGTGGAAACCGGCCACGGCGCCGCACCCGCGGTACCGGCCATGAAGCAGGAAGAGCGTCCACTGCTTGATCCCACCCGTTACGGCGATTGGGAAAAGAATGGACGCTGCATCGACTTCTGAGGGCAAAGCCGGCCCCAAGGGGCAGGCCGTTGCGCATGGGTCGACGAGGGTGGTCGGGGAGGGGCGTCAAGCGATTCCTGAAGGATAGCCGCCATGGCACAGACCACTCGACCTCTTTCCCCGCACCTGCAGATCTACAAGTGGCAGTCGCAGATGGTCACTTCCATCCTGCACCGCGCCACCGGCATCGCCCTTGCCGTGGGCAGCCTGCTGATCCTGTGGGGCCTGGTTGCCCTGTCCATGGGTCCGGATGCCTGGGCAACCTTCCATGCCGTCGCCGCCTCGCCGCTGGGCCTGGTGCTTCTGTTCGCCTGGACATGGGCGCTGTGGTTCCACTTCATCAACGGCATCCGCCATCTTTACCAGGACGCTGGCGCCGGTTACGCCATCAGCACCTTCATCAAGGCCAGCTGGTTCTCGATCATCGGTTCGCTGGTTCTTACGCTTGCCACCTGGGCCTACGTGTTCATGGGAGGCGCCGCATGAGCCGCGATCTTCGCAACCCGCTGCAACGTGCCCGTGGATTGGGTTCGGCCAAGGAGGGCGTCGGCCATTGGTGGAACCAGCGGCTGACGGCCATCGCCCTGGTCGTCCTGGTGTTGTGGTTCGTGGTGCTGGTGCTGGGCCTTGTCGGCCACGACTACCAGGCGGTTCGCGCGTCCATCGCGCGCCCCTGGAATGCATTGCTGATGATCGCCTTCATCATCGCCGCCTTCTGGCACGCGGTGCTCGGCCTGCAGGTGGTCATCGAAGACTACGTGCACACCCGCTGGCTGGAAGTGACCTCGATGGTCGTCATCAAACTGCTCGCGGTCGCGGGCGTCCTGGCCGGCGTGCTCGCCGTCCTGCGTATCGCGTTGGGAAGCTGATCGATGGAAGCCTATAAGGTCCAGCAACACAAATATGATGTGATCGTGGTCGGCGCCGGCGGCGCAGGACTTCGTGCAACGTTCGGCCTGGCCGAGAAAGGCCTGAAGGCCGCGTGCATCACCAAGGTCTTTCCCACCCGTTCGCACACCGTGGCGGCGCAGGGCGGCATCTCAGCCGCGCTGGGCAACATGGGCGAAGACGACTGGCGCTTCCACTTCTACGACACCATCAAGGGGTCGGACTGGCTGGGCGACCAGGACGCCATCGAATACATGTGCCGCGAGGCCATCCCCGCGATCATCGAACTGGAACACTACGGCGTGCCGTTCTCGCGTACCGAGGAAGGCAAGATATACCAGCGTCCGTTCGGCGGTATGACCACCCATTACGGGCAGGGCACCGCGCAGCGCACCTGCGCCGCGGCCGACCGCACCGGCCACGCCATCCTGCACACGCTTTACCAGCAGGCGCTGGCGCACGACGCCACGTTCTTCATCGAATACTTCGCCATCGACCTGATCTTCGACGCCGACGGCACCTGCCGCGGCGTGCTGGCGCTGGACATGAATGACGGCAGCCTGCATTTCTTCCGCGGCCACGCCGTGGTGATGGCCACCGGCGGCTACGGCCGCGCGTACTTCAGCGCCACCTCTGCCCATACCTGCACCGGTGACGGCGGCGGCATGGTGCTGCGGGCTGGCCTGCCCCTGCAGGACATGGAGTTCGTGCAGTTCCACCCCACCGGCATCTACGGCGCGGGTTGCCTGATCACCGAGGGCGTGCGTGGCGAGGGCGGCTACCTCACCAACTCCGAAGGCGAGCGCTTCATGGAGCGCTATGCGCCCAGCGCCAAGGATCTTGCCTCGCGCGACGTCGTCAGCCGCGCCATGACCATCGAGATCCGCGAAGGCCGCGGCGTGGGCGAGCACAAGGACCACATCCATCTGAACCTGATGCACCTGGGTCCGGAAGTGATCCACGAGCGCCTGCCGGGCATTGCCGAATCCGCGCGCATCTTCGCCGGCGTCGACGTCACCAAGGAGCCGATCCCGGTTCTGCCGACGGTGCACTACAACATGGGTGGCATCCCCACCAACTACCACGGCGAAGTGGTGACCAAGCAGGGCGACAATCCCGATGCCGTAGTGCCGGGCCTGTTCGCCATCGGTGAAGCGGCTTGCGTGTCGGTGCACGGCGCCAATCGCCTGGGCTCCAACTCGCTGCTGGACCTCGTGGTATTCGGACGCGCGGTGTCGCACCGCTGCGCCGAACTGATCAAGCCCGACACGGCCCACAAGGACCTCCCGGCCAATGTGCTGGACAAGGCCCTGGCCCGCTTCGATGGCATCCGCTACGCCAAGGGCAGCAAGCCCACGGCCGAGATCCGCGCGGCCATGCAGAAGACCATGCAGAGCGACGCCGCGGTGTTCCGTACCGGCCAGACGCTCGAGGAAGGCGCCAAGAAGATCTCCGAGGTCCACGACATGTTCAAGGACGTCGCCGTGAGCGACCGGTCCCTGGTGTGGAACTCCGACCTGATCGAAACGCTGGAACTGGCCAACCTGCTGGACCAGGCCGTGGCCACCATGCATTCGGCCCTGCAGCGTCCGGAAAGCCGTGGCGCCCATGCGCGCGAGGACTTCCCCGACCGCAACGACCACGAGTGGCAGAAGCACACCCTGGTGTGGATCGACGAAGCCGGCAAGAGCCGCTTCGACTTCCGTCCGGTGCACATGTACACCCTGACCGATGAGGTCGAGGTGGTGCCGCCGAAGAAGCGCGTCTACTAAACAACCGTTATCTGGAGAGGCAATCGTGGCCGAGTTCACGCTACCGAAGAATTCCAAGGTCCAGGGCGGTAAGCACCACGCGTCCCCGGGGGCGAAGAAGCCCCGTACCTTCAAGGTCTACCGCTGGAATCCGGACGACGGGCAGAACCCGCGCACGGATACGTATGAAGTGGACATGGCCGCCTGCGGCCCGATGGTCCTGGACGTACTGCTGAAGATCAAGAACGAGATCGATCCCACGCTTACCCTGCGCCGTTCCTGCCGCGAGGGCATCTGCGGTTCGTGCGCGATGAACATCGACGGCACCAACACGCTGGCCTGCACGCGCGCGGTGGACGAATGCGGGGGCGGCACGGTGGCGATCTATCCGCTGCCGCACATGCCGGTGGTGAAGGACCTGGTCCCCGACCTTACCCACTTCTACGCCCAGTTCGCCTCGATCAAACCGTGGCTGCGCACGCAGAGTCCGGCACCGGCCGACAAGGAACGCCTGCAGTCGCCGGAAGACCGCAAGAAGATCGACGGCCTGTACGAGTGCATCCTGTGCGCCTGCTGCAGCACCTCGTGCCCCAGCTACTGGTGGAACGGCGACCGTTACCTTGGTCCCGCCATCCTGCTCCAGGCCTACCGCTGGATCGTCGACAGCCGCGACGAGGACACCGGTGCGCGCCTGGACGACCTGGAAGACCCGTTCAAGCTCTATCGCTGCCACACCATCATGAACTGCGCGCGCACATGCCCAAAGGGCCTGAACCCGGCCAAGGCGATCGCGGAGATCAAGAAGCTGATCGTGCAGCGCCGATCGGCCTAAGTAAGGACACGCAGGCGATGGACGAGACCATCATCCGTCGCCTGCGCTGGCGTACCCGCCGCGGTACCCGCGAACTCGATGCGCTGTTCGGCAGCTGGCTGGACGAATCCTTCGCCGGCGCCGACGAAGCCACCCGCAAGGCCTTCGACGAACTGCTCGACGTACAGGACCCGGACCTCTGGGACTGGGTGATGGGACATGGAAGGCCAGGGCGCGAGGACTTCGCCCGCATCATCGATGAGATCCGCGCCCGACATCGACTTTGAATACTCACCCTCGCCGCGTGTACGCGTGGCGGTGGGTGTGATGACGCTGGTTGCCGTGGGCTGCGTAGCGGTCTGCGGCTTGCCGGGCGCCGTCCGGTTCATCCTGGCCGTGCTGGCCTTGGCCGGATGGCTCACATGGCGACCGTCTCGCGGGCCCTTGCAGGTGGCCTGGGACGGTGATGGCCGGTGGTCGGTGGTACCGCCTGGCGAAAGCCGGCAGGATGCGCTACTGGCCGGCCAGGCCCGGTTTGCCGGCGTGCTCGTGCTGCGGCTGGCCCTCCCTGGCGGCACGCGGACCCTGTTACTTGCTGAGTCGGACCTTCCGGCAGACACCTGGCGCCACCTGTGGATCCGCCTGGCCGGCCAGCGGACGCGCTGACACCTTGCCGCCACCGGCGCGTTCGGGCACTCTGCCGGGTGCGGTGGCGCAACCGGAAGCCGGATGCGACACCACCCATCGCCCGCGATCGAGCCGCATGTTCAGACCCCTCGAATTATTCATCGGCCTGCGCTACACCCGGGCCAAGCGCCGCAACCAGTTCATCTCGTTCATTTCCACCGTGGCCATCACCTGTATTTCAATCAGCGTGATCGCGCTGATCACGGTGCTGTCGGTGATGAACGGCTTCGACCGGGAACTGCGCACACGCATCCTAGGTGCCATTTCCCACGCCACGGTATCGGGCGTGGGCGAGACGGTGCAGGACTGGCAGCGCGCAGTGCACATCGCCGACGCCAACCCGCACGTCCAGGGCGCCGCGCCCTACGTGGACATCCAGTCGTTCATGCAGGGTCCGCGGTCAAGCGGCGCGCAGGTGCGCGGCGTGGAACCGTCGCTGGAGCCGAAGGTATCCAACATCGACCAGAAGATGGTCTCGGGCAAGCTCACCGATCTTACCGACCGCAGCTGGAACATCGTGCTGGGCAAGGAGCTGGCGCAGAACCTTGGTGTGAACGTGGGCGACCGCGTCACCGTGGTGGTACCCAATTTCAGGTCGTCGCCGGTATCGGGATCGTTGCCGACGATCCGCCAGTTCCATGTCAGCGGTATCTTCGAATTAGGCATGCAGGAGTTCGATTCGAACCTTGCCCTGATCAATATTCATGACGCGGAGCGTCTGTCGGACCTCGACGGCCCCACCGGCATCCGCCTGCGCCTGGACGACATGTTCAACGCCCGGCCGGTGGCACGGGACCTTGTCGACCAGTTGGGGCAGGTCTATAGCGTCACTACCTGGTACGACAGCCACCAGAACTTCTTCTCCGCCATTTCGATGGAGAAGAAGGTGATGTTCATCATCCTGTCGCTGATCATCCTGGTGGCGGTGATCAACCTGATCTCGATGCTGATGATGCTGGTGACGGACAAGCAGGCCGATATCGCCATCCTGCGCACCCTGGGCGCCACGCCGCTGTCGATCATGGGAACGTTCATGGTGCAGGGCCTGCTGGTGGGCGTGGTGGGCATCGCTTTCGGCGTGGGCATAGGCTCGCTGCTGTCGGCCTATCTGCCGCAGATCGTGAAGTGGATCGAAAGCGTCAGCGGCGTCACCTTCCTGTCGCCTGACGTCTACTACATCAGCGAACTCCCCAGCCAGTTGTTGCCTCGCGACGTCTTCTGGGTATCGCTGATCACTTTCCTGTTCGCCTTGCTGGCGACGCTCTATCCGGCCTGGCGCGCCTCGCGCACGCAGCCGGCGCAGGCCCTTCGCTATGAATGACGCCGTTTCCGCCCCGGTCGTGCTGCGCGCCACGGGCGTTGCCAAGGTCTACGAAGAAGGCGACCTGCGCACGGGCGTGCTTTCCGATGTGAGTTTCAGCCTGCACAAGGGCGAGACGCTGGCCATCGTGGGTGCCTCGGGCTCGGGCAAGAGCACGTTGCTGCATATCATCGGCGGCCTGGACACGCTGACCCGCGGCGAAGTGGAAGTGGATGGCCGCGTACTGTCGAAACTGTCCGACGCCGAGCGCGGCCGCGTGCGAAACCGCTCGCTTGGTTTCATCTACCAGTTTCATCATCTGCTGCCGGAATTTACGGCGCTTGAGAACGTGTGCATGCCGCTCCTGATTCGCGGGGTGTCGATCACCGAGGCCACGAAGCAATCGCAGGTGTTGCTTGAGCGCGTGGGGCTGTCCGCACGCATGGGGCATCGTCCTTCGGAGATGTCCGGCGGCGAGCGGCAGCGTTGCGCGGTGGCGCGCGCGCTGGTGACGCGTCCAACCTGCGTGCTGGGCGACGAACCCACCGGCAATCTGGACGAGCACAACGCGGCGCAGGTGTACGAGCTTATGCTCGAATTGAACCGCGAGATCGGCACCAGCTTCATCCTGGTCACCCACGATCCACGCCTGGCGGCGCGCATGGACCGTACGCTTGAGCTTTCCAACGGTGAGTTGCACCCGCACGTCGCCGCTTAAGGCGATGCTCACATACAGTTGAGCGGCCCCCCGGCAGACCCGGCGGGCGGATAGCGTGCAGCCTCGTGGTTTTTCGTGTGGACGCCGTCATGCGCGTGTCAATGTCCTGGCCCATCGTGGCCCTGGCCATGCTTTCCGGCAATCTGGTGGTGCAGGCCTCGCCGCGGTTGCCATCCATACCCGTGGTCCTGGTCATCGGCGTTTCTGCTGCCTTGACCTGTATCTGGCTTCCCTGGATCAGGGGGCTGCATCGCAAGTGCATCGTCGCCGCGGCGGGTCTTGCGATACTCGGATATGCCGCCGCTGCAGTGGCGGGGATTCGAGCGATGTCCGCGCGCTTGCCGGTAGAACTGGAGGGCAAGGACTTCCTGGTCGAAGGCCGAGTGGCGAGCCTCCCGGTGCGCAACCACGACAGCGTGGGATTCCTCTTCGAGATCGAGCGCAACCTCGATGCGAACACCTTCGAAGGCCGTGTGCGCGTGGCATGGCTCGGCGCGGTGCAGGCGCCGCCGGCCTGTTCGCGCTGGCAACTCCTGCTTCGGCTGAAGCGTCCGCGAGGGCTTGCCAATCCCGGTGGTCCCGATGCCGAGCGCATGGCTGTGGTGCGCGGCATCGATGCTGTCGGCTACGTACGTGACGGTCCGTTGAACCGCAATCTCGGCACCATGCATTGCATTGACGGCATCCGCGAGGCGATCGGCGACACGGTGGCTGAGCGGCTCGGCGGCAGGCATGCGGCCCGTTTGCTGCTCGCCCTGGCCGTCGGGGACACGCGAAGCCTGGAGGAAGACGACTGGCACCTGGCACGCATGACAGGGACTTCCCACCTGGTGGCGATCTCCGGCCTGCACACCGGTATGGCCGCGCTTCTCGCTGCGTGGTTGGCGGGCCTGGTGTGGCGTGCGTGGCCGGCACTGGGACTTCGCGTGCCGCGCCAGGTGGCACAGGCGGTGGGTGCGGTGGTTCTGGTGCTGCCGTACTGCATGCTGGCGGGCTCCGGCCTGCCGGCGGTGCGCAGCACGATCATGGTCTGCATCGTTGCCTTCGCCCATGCACGCCGCCGTCATGCGGTGCCTTCGCACGTGCTGGCCATGGCCCTGGTTGCCATCCTGTTGGTTGATCCCACGGCGCCACTCGCTGCCGGCTTCTGGCTTTCCTTTGCGGGTGTCGCGCTTCTGGTGGGCATGCTCGGGCCGGGTCGGCCAGGCGTGCTCGCCTGGTTCGTGCAGTTGCTGCGCATGCAGCTGCTGATGACCTTGGCATTGATGCCGCTAAGCGTGGCCTTCTTCGGACAATGGTCGCTGGTGGGCATGCTTGCCAATGTGCTGGTGGCGCCTTTCGTCAGCGTCGTGGTGGTGCCGTTGACGCTTGTCGGTGCATTGTTGCTTTACGGCACGGGCATGGCCGCAACGCCCGTCTTGCAACTGGCTGCCGCCGGCATGGATGCGACGTGGTGGCTGTTGCAGGTGTTCGCACGGGTGCCGCATGGTCAATGGCAGCTCGCTGGCAGCGGGCCGGTCCTGGTGGCCTTGGGCATCGCTGGCGCGTTGTGGTGTTGCGCGCCACGCGGATGGCCGCGCCGGTGGCTCGGCTTGCTGCCCCTGGCCGCCATGGTATCGCCGTCGGTTGACCGGCCCATGGGCGGTGCGGCGCGCGCGTGGGTGTGGGATGTGGGGCAGGGGCTTTCGGTGCTGGTGCAGACGCACTCGCATGCCATGCTGGTGGATGCCGGACCGCGCTCACGATCGGGCTACGACCTGGGAGCCGCGGCGGTGATTCCAGCCCTCCGTGCATCAGGCGTGCAGGCGTTGGATATGCTGGTGCTCAGCCATGGCGATGTCGACCACGCTGGTGGCGAGTCCTCCGTGGTCATGGCCTACCCAGCGGTGCGGCGCGTGAGCGGAGAGCCCCGCCGCACGGCAGCCGGTGCAAATCCATGCGTGGAATCGAGTTGGACGTGGGATGACGTCCGGTTCGATGTCTGGCCCGCGTCAGGCTCGGGGCCAGCCAACGACCGCTCCTGCATCGTTCTGGTGACCACCGATGCCGGGCGCCTGCTGCTGCCGGGAGATGCGGGCAAGGCGGTGGAAGGCGCCTTGGTAAACAAGGTCGGCGCAGGGCCGACGACGGTGCTGGTGGCCGGCCACCACGGCAGCGCCAGCGCCACGTCCGAGGCCTTCCTGCGGGTGCTTGAACCCAAGCATGCCATCGTTTCGGCGGGGTGGCGCAACCAATTTGGCCATCCCCATCGCGATGTCGTCGCCCGCCTGCAACGGCATGCCGTGGAGATTTCGAATACCGCCAGCGACGGCGCCATCGGCTTCCATTTGCCAGGCCGCCAGCCTCCAGTCGTTCAAACGCGCTGGCGGCGCGACATTCGCCGCTGGTGGCGGGAATGAGGCGAGTCCCTTTTTGGGTCAGAGTATTCATCTGACCCCGGAGTCGGGTGTCACTCAAAAATTTAGATCGTGGCAATATCTTTCGGGAACGACGGCTGATGTGCGTTCGGGGCAGGCTATCGTAGTATGGAGGCCAATGAGCCTCAGCCGGCGTATATGCTGCAGCGCCGATTGACAATGAAAATTTAGAGCGATTTAAATAGGCGTTCACGAGACGCCACCTACCAAGGGGATTGAAGATCGATGGCACCTGGAAGCCCGCTCCGCCGCGCGAACACCATCCTGGCCGCATCGATCCTCCTGGGTCTGACCGGATCCGCCGTCGCCCAGCCGCCGTTGCCCAAGATCGAAGAAGGCTTCCGTACCTCCTTCGAGCCCGGTCAGGTGCAGCCTTCGCCGGCGCTGCCGGGAACCCTGCATGCGGAAGTCACCGGCGGCCCGCCGAAAGAGGCGGCGCTAACCGCCAAGGCCGATGTCGGCTTCAGTGGCCTGCATTCGCTGCACTACACCAGTGATGTGAGGGGTAAAAGCGAAGTGCTGCTGGCCGCGGTGGATGCACCGGTGTCGGCCAACACCCGGTTGTCGTACGTGGTATTCCCGCGCTCGAAGCCCAAGGACCTGCACAACGGTGCCACCTACGTTGCCGTGGACCTGGAATTCGACGACGGCAGCCTCCTTTCCACCCTGGGCGCCGTCGATAGCCATGGCACCCCAGCACAGGCGAAGGCCCAAGGCGAGGCGCGCATCCTTTATCCCGACCAGTGGAACGCGGTGTCGGTGGATATCGGCCGGGTGGCCGCTGGACGCCACCTGCGCAAGGTATTCCTGGTGCATGACGACAGCGATGGATCGCCGGTGGAAGGTTACCTTGATGACGTCGCGGTGGCTCCGGCGCCGGAATTGCCGTCCTCGCGTCCCACGGATTTCGTCGATACGCGCCGCGGCAGCAATGCCAACGGGCGGTTCTCGCGGGGTAACAATTTCCCTGCCGTGGCCGTGCCGCACGGCTTCAACTTCTGGACACCCACCACCAACGCCGGTTCCAACTGGATCTACCAGTACGCCGAGCGCAATGGCGATGACAACAAGCCGCGCATCGAAGCATTTTCCCTCTCGCATGAACCAAGCCCCTGGATGGGCGACCGCCAGACCTTCCAGGTGATGCCGGCCATCGCCAGCGACACGCCGGCGCTTGACCGTACGGCGCGGGCGATGTCGTTCGACCACGCCAACGAAGTGGCGCAGCCGGACTACTACCAGGTGCATTTCGACTCCGGCGTCACCGCCGAGATCACCCCCACCGACCATGCGGCGATCATGCGCTTCACCTTCCCGGGCAAGGCGGCCCAGCTGGTGTTCGACAACCGCGATGCCAACAATGGCATCGATCTGGACAAGTCACACCGCGCCATCAGTGGCTGGTCGGACAGCAAGAGCCGTCTTTCCACCGGCGCGACGCGGATGTTCTTCTACGCCCGCTTCGACCGGCCGGTGATCGCTTCGGGCACCTTCGACGGCAGCGAGCGTGAGGATGCCGCGGGCTGGTTCGGCTTCGACGTGGGCCTTGGTGGCGCAGTGAACATGCGCATTGCCACCTCGCTGATCTCGGTGGAACAGGCGAAGAAGAATCTCGACCAGGAAATCTCCGCCGACGACACCTTTGAGAGCGTCCGCGAACGCGCCCGTGCGCAATGGGACCAGCAGTTGTCGGTGGCTTCCATTGATACGCCCAACCGCGACGAAAAAGTGGTGCTGTACTCGAACCTCTATCGCCTGTTCCTGTATCCCAATTCCGGCTACGAGAACACCGGCACGCGAGCCAATCCCGTTTACAGCTATGCCAGCCCGTTCAGCCCGCAGGTCGGTGGGAATACCCCGCTGCGCACGGGCGCACGGATCATGCCGGGCAAGGTGTACGTGAACAACGGCTTCTGGGACACCTATCGCACTGCATGGCCGGCCTACACTTTGCTCACACCGCACACCGCGGGCGAGATGATCGACGGCTTCGTGCAGCAGTATCGCGACGGGGGCTGGATCGCCCGCTGGACTTCGCCCGGCTATGCGGACCTGATGGTCGGCACCAGCTCTGATGTGGCCTTTGCCGATGCCTACCTGAAGGGCGTGCGTAATTTCGACGTGGCCGCGTTCTACATGTCGGCACTGAAGAACTCCGCCGTAGTGAGCCCCGTTCCCGGCGCGGGGCGCAAGGGCATCGGCCGCAGCCTTTTCAGCGGCTACACCGATCGATCGGTGGACGAAGGCCTGTCGTGGTCGATGGATGGCTACATCAACGACTTCGCCATCGGTAACCTGGCGCAGGAACTGGCGGCCAACCCGCCCGAGGACCGCCGCTACAAGGGCTATGCCGACGACGCGGTGTACTACCGCAGCCGTGCGCTGAACTACGTGCATCTTTTCGATCCGGACGTCGGCTTCTTCGTCGGCCGCAACAGCGACGGCAGCTGGCGCTTCGACAAGAAGCACTTCGATCCCACCCGCTGGGGCGGCGACTACACCGAGACCAACGCCTGGAACATGGCCTTCCACGCGCCCCAGGATGGGGCTGGGCTGGCGGCGCTCTACGGCGGACGCGACAAGCTCGGCAAGAAGCTCGATGCGTTTTTCTCGGCGGAGGGAACCTTCGACGTGGGCGACTACGGCGATGTGATCCACGAGATGCTCGAGGCACGCGACGTTCGCATGGGCCAGTACGGTCACAGCAACCAGCCTTCGCACCACATCATCTACATGTACGACGAAGCCGGCCAGCCGTGGAAGACGCAGGACAAGCTGCGCGACGCGATGAACCGCCTGTACGTGGGCAGCGAGATCGGCCAGGGTTATCCCGGCGACGAGGACAATGGCGAGATGTCCGCCTGGTGGGTGTTTGGCGCCGCCGGTTTCTATCCCTTGCGCATGGGTACGCCGGAGTACGTGGTCGGCGCACCGCGCTTCGAGCACATGACGCTGAACCTGGAAGGCGGCAAGCAGATCACCATCAACGCGCCTGGCGTGAGCGACACCAACCGCTACGTGCAATCGCTGAACGTCAACGGCCAGCCGTGGACGAAGCTGACCCTGCCACACGCCTTGCTTGCCGCTGGTGCCACGCTCGACTTCACCATGGGTCCGAAACCTTCGAAGTGGGGCACCGGCGACGATGCCTTGCCGGCGTCGATCTCGCCCGAAGGACACAAGCCCGCGCCGCTGGTGGATGTGTCCTCGCAAGCGAGCTTGAGCGCCGATGGCGCCGTGCCGGAACTGCTTGCGGCGCTGGCCGACGACGATTCGGCTTCGGCGTACCAGTTGCCAGAGACCACCAGCAACATCAACTACAAGCTCGCCAAGCCGGCGGCGGTGGCCGTCTACACGATCACGTCGCCCGGAGCGCTCGATGCCCCGTTCAACTGGTCGCTGCAAGGGTCGATGGACGGCGTCACCTGGGTCACCCTGGACACCCGTTCGGGCGAGCGCTTCGCCTGGGCCCGCCTGACACGTGCCTTCGCCGTGGCCAAGCCGGCGGAATATTCGTATTACCGGTTTACCTTCAACGGCGGGCGCCGCACCGGTATCGCCGAGCTGGAGCTGCTCGCGCCCAGCGCGAAGTAGCAAGGCACGGGGCGCGCTGTGACGCCGCCGGGCTTGTGCCCGGCGGCGTCCTGCTATCATCCCGCCCTGGACACTTTGATAACCCCCCGGGGCGTTAGCCGTGCTGGAAATCCTGTTGGCTGGTGGCTGGGCGATGACGCCCATCCTGATCTGCTCGCTCGTGGCGCTGGCGATCGTGCTCGAGCGCTTCTGGACATTGCGCCGGGCTTCGGTACTGCCGCCGGGGCTGGGTGAGGAAGTGCGCGAATGGGCCCGCTCAGGCCAACTGGACAACGAGCATGTCCAGGCCCTGGCCGAAGGTTCCCCGCTTGGGGAGTTGCTGGCCGGCGCGCTCAGCGTGCGCGACCGACCGCGCGAACTCATCAAGGAACGCATCGAGGACACCGGCCGCCACGTGGTGCATCGCCTCGAGCGGTTCCTGAGCACCTTGGGCACCATCGCCCTGATCGGTCCGCTGCTTGGCCTGCTGGGCACGGTGATCGGCTTGATCCGCATGTTCATGGACGTCATGGGCGGTGGCGTGGGCGATCCTGCCAAGATGGCCGGTGGTATCGGCGAAGCGCTGATCTGCACGGCCTCGGGCCTGGTGGTCGCTATCCCGGCCTACGTGCTGCACCGCTATTTCCGCTCACGGGTGGCCGGTTACATCGTGGACATGGAGAAGCAGGCCACGGCGCTGCTGGACGACCTCTCCCTGCCCAAGCCGCGCCGTCGCGCCGCTATCGCCACGCCGGCCGAATAAGCCGATGCGACTGACCAACGGCCGGCGCGACGACGACGTCGAGATCAACGTGATCTCGCTGATCGACGTGCTGCTTACCCTGCTGATGTTCTTCGTGCTCACCACCACCTTCGTGCAGCATTCGCGCCTGCAGGTGAACCTGCCCAAGGCCAGTGCCGAGGCACGGGATCCAGCCAACCAGGCGCTTACCATCGTGGTGGACCGCGAAGGGCATTATTTTGTTGGCAGCGACGCGGTGCAGGGGCAGGGCATCGAGGCGCTGAAGGAAACCATCGCACGCGTGGCCAACGGCGACCACGATCGCCCGGTGGTGATCCGCGCCGATGCGCTTACCGCCAACCAGAATGTCGTGACAGCCATGGATGCGCTGGGCCAGCTGGGGTTCTCGAAGCTTTCCATCGCCACCACGCCCACGCAGGACGCTCCGGGCAAGTGAACACCGCCAAGAAAACCTCGCCCTTCGGCAAGGAAAGCTGGGTCACCTACAAACGGCTGCTGGGTTATTCCTCGCGCTACAAGGGCGTGGCGCTGATCGCCATCATCGGCATGATCGTCGACCCGGCTTGCCTTGCCGTGTTCACCAAGCTCCTCAAGCAGATCGTCGACCGCGTGTTCGTGGACAAGGACACGTTCTGGATCTTCTGGACGCCGATCTGGATCATTGGCCTGTTCATCGTGCGTGGTTTTGCTTCGTACGCCACCGACTACGGCATTGCCTACATCGGCCGCAACGTCGTGCAGACGGTGCGCCAGCAAGTGTTCGATGCCTACATGCGGCTGCCTGCTGCCTTCTTCGGCCGCGAGGCCTCGGGCCACCAGATTTCCCGCATCACCTTCACCAGCGAGCAGGTGGCTAACGCTGCCACCGATTCGCTCAAGACGGTCATCACCGATAGCCTGATGGTGGTGTACATGCTGCTGGTGATGCTCACCACCAGTGCCTACCTCACCTTGTCGCTGCTAGTGCTGGTGCCCTGCGTAGGGCTGATCGTCACCGTGGTGAGCCGGCGCTACCGCCGCATCAGCAAGCGCATCCAGGGCAACATGGGTTCGGTGACGAGCGCGGTTGAAGAATCCGTTGGCGCACACCGCGAGGTCCGCATCTATGGCGGCCAGGAACGCGAAACGCGCCGCTTCTTCGACGTGGCCGAACGCGCTCGCCTGCTGAACCTGAAGATTTCCTCCACGGGTGCCCTGTCCAGCGCCACCATCCAGACGGTGGGCGCCGCGGCGCTGGCGTTGATGGTGTTCCTGGCAACGCGTCCGGCGGTACTGTCGAACATCTCGCCCGGTGCCTTCATGGCCGTGCTGACCGCCATGGGTTCGATCCTGCCTTCGCTCAAACGGCTTGCTGGCGTGCAGTCGGCCATGCAGCGCGGCATCTCGGCCGCGGAAGATCTCTTCGAGATCATCGACATGCCGCCCGAGCGCGACGCGGGCACGCAAACGCTTGACCGCACCCGGGGCGACATCGTCTTCAAGGACGTGCAGCTGGTGTACCCGCGGAACCAGTTTGCCGCCTTGCGTGGCGTGGACCTTGCCTGCCGGCCGGGCACCGTCACCGCGCTGGTCGGGCGTTCCGGCAGCGGCAAGAGCAGCCTGGTGAGCCTGCTGCCTCGGTTCTACGAACCCTCTGGCGGACAGATTTTGCTCGACGGCCACGATTACGAGGCTTATACGTTGCCGTCGCTGCGGCGCCAGATCGCCTGGGTGGGCCAGTCGGTGGTGTTGTTCGACGATACCGTGGCCAACAACATCGCCTACGGCGAACTGGCTGGCGCCAGCGAAGAAGACATCGTCGCGGCCGCAAAAGCCGCCAATGCCATGGAGTTCATCGAAAAGCTCCCCGGCGGTATCCACGCGCCGATCGGCCAGGCCGGCAACATGCTTTCCGGCGGACAGCGCCAACGCATCGCCATTGCCCGGGCGATCCTGAAGAACGCGCCCATCCTGGTGCTGGATGAAGCCACCAGCGCGCTGGATACCGAATCCGAGCGCCTCATCCAGGATGCCCTGCAACGCCTGATGCGCGATCGCACCACGCTGGTGATCGCCCATCGCTTGTCGACCATCGAACACGCCGACCAGATCGCCGTGATGGACCAGGGCAGGGTGGTGGAGCTGGGTTCGCATCACGAGCTTCTGTCGCAAGGCGGCACCTACGCCGCCTTGCATCGCATGCAGTTCAGCGAAACGGCGCCGTTGGCCGCCGCCCGGCCCGCCTAGCGCCATGTCGCTGGCCACGCGCCTGCAGCAGCGCTGGTACTCGGACCTCCCGCCGCCCTGGTGGACCTTGCCGCTGGAAGTCTTGTACCGAAGCGTGTCCGCGTCGCGGGCACGCCGGGCATCGCCGGTGACCATCGGCGTGCCGGTGATTGTGGTCGGCAACATCACCGTCGGTGGTACCGGCAAGACGCCCTTGACGCTCGCCATCGTCGACGAGCTTCGAAGACGCGGCATGAAGCCCGGCGTGGTAAGTCGTGGCTATGGCGGTACGCAGATCGAGCCCGCATTGCTGCCCGAGGGGGCCACGGCTCGCCAATATGGCGACGAGCCGGCGCTCATGCGGCAAGCCGGCGCCACGGTTGCCGTGGGTCGTGATCGTCCCGCGGCGGCACGTCTGCTGGTCGAGCAAGGCTGCGATGTGGTGGTGGCCGACGATGGCTTGCAGCATCTTCGGCTGGCTCGCGACGTGGAGATCTGCGTGATCGATGGCGCGCGCCGTTTCGGCAACGGGCGGCTGCTGCCGGCGGGTCCCCTGCGTGAGCCTCTCGCGCGCCTGGCGACGGTGGATTTCGTCGTCTGCAACGGCGGCACGGCCAGGGCCGATGAGATTTCCATGTCGTTGTATGGGAGCGAAGCCGAATCGCTGGTCGATTCCTCGCGGCGCCTGCTGCTGGAATACTTCCGCGGCCGCACGGTGCACGCCGTGGCCGGCATCGGCAATCCGGGGCGGTTTTTCCACGGTCTGCACGAACGAGGCATCAATGTCATCGAACACCCCTTTCCCGACCACCACGATTTCCTTCCCGGCGACATCGCCTTCGGCGACGAGTATCCGGTGCTGATGACGGTAAAGGATGGAATGAAGTGCCGGTCCTTTGCCGCACCGAATGTATTCGTGGTGCCGGTAACGGCGCATTGTCCGAATAGCTTTTACGATCGGCTGATGGCGCAGCTGACCGCTTAGCCGGGCCTGCTGGAAAAACTGCCCAAAGAAAAAGCCGCGGCGCCTTGCGCCGCGGCTTTTTCATCAGTGGAGCTTCGCCGCTTACTGCACGCGGGTTACGTTGCCCTTTTCGTCCACCGCCACGATATCGCCTTCGCGCACCGCCGAGGCATCGGCGATGGTGACGTTGCTGACGGAGCCGTCGCCCATGCGCAGGCGAAGCGTCCAGCTCTCGCTGCCGCCACCCTTGCCGATGGCGTTGCCGGCGAAGCCGCCACCAACGGCGCCGCCGACGGTGGCGATCTTGCGGCCATTGCCCTTGCCGATCTGGTTGCCCAGCACGCCGCCGGCCACAGCGCCGATGATGGCGCCGGCGGTGCCGTGGTCACGGCCCTGGGTGACGTTGTGCTCGATCGAGGTGACGGTGCCGCACTGGTCGCAGCGGACGTAGATGCCATCCGGGCGCTTGAGGACGGCGGCGTCGGCCGGGTTCATGGCGGCGACGGCCACAAAGGCGGCGAGCGGAATGCCCAGCATGGTCTTGAGATTCATCTTGGAGCTCCTGGCAGTGTTCAGGCCGGCATGGCGCCGGCTGGTCGGTCTTGCATACATCGCAGTTTATGCTGCAATCCTGAACGTGAAGATAAGCCGATGATCTCCTTCATCAGGGTGACGCAGGTCATATTCCGCGGCATGAATTCCGCTCCCTGGGCAGGGAGTGCGGGACTTAACCGCCGGAGACCGCTTCGTCCACGGCTTCGGTGGGCGCCCGCTTCAAAAGCAGGGCCAGGATCGGCGGCGTCACCATCGCCGTGAGGAGCGACATGGCTACGATCACCGCGTAGATCTGCTCGGTAAAGACACCGGCGGCAAGGCCCAGGCTGGCGATCACCACGCCCACCTCGCCGCGCGGCACCATGCCGAAGCCCACGATCAGGGCGCCCCGGTTGCCCAGCGAGCGGGCACCGAGATAGCCGCCCAGGAGCTTCGACGCGATGGCGATGAGCGTCACCACCAACAGCAGCCACAACGCATGCGCGCTGGCCAGCTCCGCCAGGTTGATCTTCGCGCCGGTAATGACGAAGAAAAACGGGGTAAGCAGGGCCAGCAAGGGGCCCACCTGATGCTCCAGTTCCTCGCGCTGCCGGGTTTCCGAGGCGATCATGCCGGCCAGGAAGGCGCCGATGATGGCGGCCAGCCCGAACTCGGTGGAGAGGAAGGCCAACCCCAGGCACAGGGCCAGCACAATGTTGAGGGCCGACCAGGGGCTCAAGGGTTTGTCCAGCCAAGCGGAGTTGCGCCGCATCACCTTCGAGCCGCCCCAGCCGATCACGGCGATGAAGCCCACGGCGCTGCCGAGGGTGATCAGCAGCGACTTGATGTTGAGCTCGCCGCCGCCCTGCATCGACACCACCACGCCCAGCAGCAGCATGGCCAGGATGTCGTCGATCACCGCCGCGCCCAGGATCACCCGGCTTTCCATCCGCTGCAGCACGCCCAGTTCCTGCAGCACGCGCGCGGTGATGCCGGCGGAGGTGGCGACGAAGGCGGCGGCCACGAACATTGACTTGGCCCACTCGTAGCCTTCGCCATGCGCCCAGAGCGCACCGGCAGCGAAGGGGATGACCACGCCGAGCACGCCCACCAGCAGGGCGCTCTTGCCGACCTTCTTCAGGTCGTCCAGGCGCGTTTCCAGGCCCACCGAAAACAGCAGCAGGACCACGCCGATCTCGGCGATCACCGATAGCGGCGTGCCGTCGGCGATCTGGTCGAGTTGCACCCAGCCCAGAACCGAGGGACCGACGATGCAGCCAGCGGCGATTTCGCCCACCACGCCCGGCAATTTCAACCGCTGGGCGATTTCCGCACCCAGTTGGGCGGCGACGAAGATGATGAAGAGCGTAAGGAGGATGTCGCTGGCATGGTGCATGGGATCAACCTTGATCTGGGGCCTCGGGATCGAAGCGCTTGGGCGGCATCCGTCACCACCCAGCCATGCCGATCTTACACTGACGTGGTTTCGTCGGTGGTGCGCGCATTCACTGGGCGATCCCGGCGCAGCTGCGAGAATATCCAGCTGGCGGCCAGTGTCATGGCGGCCAGGATCAGGATCGAGCAGCGGAAGGCGTGCACGTACTGCGCGGGCTCGTGGCCGGCCAGGAAGGCTTCCATCAGCAGCGAAGCCAGCGCGATGCCGAAGCTCATCGACAGGTACTGCGCGGTGGAAGCCATGGACGAAGCCATCGACGCGTGGCTGACGTCCAGATCCACATAGGCCAGCGTGTTCATGGACGAATATTGCAGCGACATGAAGGCGCCGTAGGCGAATACCTGTAGCGCGATCACCGGCAGCGGCGTCTGCGGCCCGACCAGGGTGAACGAGGCCAGCATCAACGACACGGCCACCGTGTTACCCAGCAGCAGGCGCCGGTAGCCCAGCCGAAGCAGCAGGCGGTTCACCACCCACTTCACGGCGATAGCGCCCAGCGCCTGGGGCACCATCATCAGACCCACCACGCTGGGCGACCACCCGCAGCCTAGCTGCAGGAAAAGCACCAGCAGCAGGAACATGCCGGAAACGCCCAGGCGGGTGAAGAGGTTGCCGGCGAGTGCCACCGCCACGCTGCGCACCTTGAGCAGCTTCAGGTCGGTCACCGGGAATTCGGTGCGACGGGAATGCAGCACGTAAAGGAACCCCAGCAGTACCGCCGCGGTCGACCACGTCGCCACCTTGCCCCATTCGCCCACGCCGCCGGCCTTCTCCGAGGCCAGCAGCAGCATGGCCGAGGCGCCGGCGAACAGGACAAAACCCAGGGTGTCGAAACGGCGCGACTCGGTGAGGCGGTAGTCGGGCATCTGCTGGCGGTTCAAGTACAGCCCCAGCAGGCTCACCGGCACGTTGATCAGGAAGATCGCCCGCCACGAGGTGTACTGCACCAGCACGCCGCCCAGCAGCGGGCCCAGCACCGAGCCGATCAGCCCGAAGGTGGCCACCGTGGTCATCGAGGAGACGAAATCCTTGCGTTCGATGGTACGCACCAGCACGTAGCGCCCGACCGGCATCAGGGCCGCGCCGCCCAGGCCCTGGACCACGCGCGCGCCCACCAGCTGGGGCAGGGACTGCGCCAGTCCACACAGCAGCGAACCCAGGGCGAACACGCCGATGGCGGCGCCGAATACCCGGCGCGTGCCGAAGCGGTCGCACAGCCATGGGCTGGCCGGGATGAAGATGGCCAGGGTGAGCACGTAGGTGGTGAGGGCGCTGCGCATCGACAGCGGGGTGACGGCCAATGCCGAGGCGATGCCGGGCACCGCGGTGTTGACGATGGTGGAATCGAGCGCCTGCATGAAGAAGGCCGCGGCCACCAGCCAGATCAGCCCCTTGTGTCCCGCCTTCGCGCTGGCCGTGGCCGCGGTGGCGACAGTGGCGGGCGTGGGGGCCAGCGGGACTTTCAGACTGTCAGGCATTGGTCGCATTATACCGTTGCAAGGGGGAAGTTCCCGGCCTTGTTGACCGGCGTTCACAACCCCTTGGTTATGCTCGTTTCACCTTTTTTCAGATTCCCACGCCGGGGCAAGACGATCCGGCGCGTTACACCTTGGAGCACGCATGGACAGGAAACCGAGCATCACCATCACCGAGCGCGACATGGACGGCATCGAGGCCCTTCTCGACCGCCAGCCCGTGGCCGAAAGCGAGCGTTATGTCGCGCTTCGCGCCGAGCTTGCGCGCGCGCGCCTGGTGGAAGCGGGCAAATTGCCGAAGAACACGGTGGCGATGAACTCCACGGTGACCTTCGAGGACGAGGAATCGGGCCATGAAAGCCGCCTCACCCTGGTCTATCCGCCCATGGCCGGCAGCCCCGACACGGTGTCCATTCTGGCCCCGGTGGGCTCGGCGTTGATTGGCCTGAAGGTGGGCCAGCACATCGCCTGGCCGATGCCCGACGGCCATTCACGCTCGCTTCGCGTATTGAAGGTCGACTACCCGGCCGAGGCTCCGCACCGGTAACATTCCGTCGGTTAGCCACGACGAGCCGAAGCATGACCGCATCAGCACCTCCTGCCGACGTCCTGGCCCGTGCCGAGGAACTGCGGGCTCGCATCGAGGATGCCAACTACCGGTACCACGTGCTCGACGACCCGGCGATCGCCGACGCCGACTACGACAAGCTGTTGCGCGAACTGGATGCGCTGGAAGAAAAACATCCCGCGCTAGCCCGCGACGACTCGCCCACCCGGCGGGTCGGCGCCCGGGCCCACGGTGGCTTCGCCGAGGTCAGGCACCGGTTGCCGATGCTCTCGCTGGGCAACGCCTTCCAGGAAGAGGGCGATACCGACGAAACCCGATACAAGGACGTTGCCGATTTCGAGCGGCGCATCGAACAGACGCTCGATCGCCGCGAACCGGTATTTTCAGTCGAACCCAAGCTCGATGGCCTGGCCATCAGCCTGCGCTACGAGCAAGGTGTGTTCGTACAGGGCGCCACGCGCGGCGACGGCGCCACGGGCGAGGACGTCACGGCGAACCTGCGCACGGTGAAGGCTGTTCCGCTGCGTTTGCGCGGCGAGGGTTATCCGGCCGTGCTGGAAGTGCGTGGCGAGGTGGTGATGCCGCGCGCCGCGTTTGCCGCGTTCAACGAACGCGCGCTGGCCGCGGGTGAAAAGCCGCTGGCAAATCCGCGCAACGGCGCGGCAGGCTCCTTGCGCCAGCTCGATCCCGCCATCACCAAGAAGCGTCCGCTTACTTTCTTTGCCTACGCCACCGGCGTCGTCGAGGGCGGTGAGCTTCCCGACACGCATTCGGCCACCTTGCAGAAGCTGCGCGAGTGGGGTTTCCCGGTATCACCCGAAGTGTCCACGGCCAAGGGCTTCAAGGGGCTGATTGCCTACTACAAGCGCATCGGCGCGCGGCGTGACGATCTGCCCTACGACATCGACGGCGTGGTCTACAAGCTCGACGATTACGCCGGCCAGCGCGAGATGGGCTTCGTTTCGCGCGCTCCGCGCTGGGCGCTGGCGCATAAATTCCCCGCCCAGGAACAGACCACCCGAGTGGAGGCGATCGAGATCCAGATCGGCCGCACGGGCGCCGCCACGCCCGTGGCACGCCTTGCGCCGGTGCAGGTGGCGGGCGTGACGGTAACCAATGCCACCTTGCACAACGCCGACCAGGTGGCGCGGCTGGACGTGCGCGTGGGCGATGGCGTGATCGTTCGCCGCGCCGGCGATGTCATTCCCGAGGTGGTGAGGGTGGTTGAGGAGATGCGGCCCAAAGGCACGCATCCCTGGACCATGCCCTCGACGTGCCCCGTCTGTGGTTCGGCGCTGGTACGCGAGGAGGGCGCCGCCGCTTTCCGTTGCTCCGGCGGCCTGGTGTGCGCCGCGCAACGCAAGGAAGCGCTGATCCACTTCGCCTCGCGCCGCGCGATGGATATCGACGGCCTGGGCGATCGCTTCATCGATGGCCTGGTGGAACTGGGCATGGTGCATACGCCGGCCGACCTCTACGACCTCACCGTCGAACGTTTCGTCGACATGAAGCAGCAGTTGGACGAACGCGACGGCACGGTGCCCGAGACGGTTCGCCAGGGCAAGATCGCCACGCGCTGGGCGGAAAACCTCGTCGAATCGATCCAGCGCAGCAAGCAGACGACGTTGCCGAGGTTCCTGTTCGGCCTGGGCATCATGCATATCGGCGAAAGCACGGCCAAGACGCTCGCCAACTGGCTGGGCAGCCTTGAGCGTATCCGTCACACGCCTGCATCGGTACTGCGCGTGCTTCCGGATATCGGCCATGAAGTCGCCAGTTCCATCGAGGCCTTCTTTGCCCAGGAAGGCAACCAGCGTGTCGTCGATGCGCTGGTCGATCCGGAAGGCGCGCACATCATCTTCAGCGACGAATCCACGCCATCGCCGGCCCTGCGTGACCGGCTGGGCATGTCGGTACTGCTGGATTCGTTGAACGTCAACAAACTCGGACCGAAGGCCACGGCGCTCCTGGCCCAGCATTTCCCGACGTCGTCGAAATTGATCGCCGCGGGCGAGAGTCACTGGATCACTGCCGGCGTCAATGCGACTGCCGCGGCAAACCTCGCAGCCGCACTCGCCTCGAAGGAAACACAAAAGGATTTCGTCAACGCCGAGAAAGCCATGCAGACCTTGTTGGCGGCCATCCCGGCGAAAGCGGAGGCCGCCAGCCTGCCGCTGGACGGCCAGACCATCGTGCTCACCGGCAGCCTGCAGGCACTGGGCCGCGATCGCGCCACGGAGTTACTCGAGTCAATCGGCGCCAAGGTGTCCGGTTCGGTGTCGAAGAAAACCACGGTGGTGTATGCGGGTGAGGCGGCGGGCTCCAAACTTGCCAAGGCTGCCGAACTCGGTGTCCCGGTAAAGGGAGAAGACGACCTGCTGGCCTTGCTGGCGTCGCACGGACTGGAGCCATAAGTGAGCGCACTTCGGGAGAAACTGGCGCGGCGTGCGTCGCTTCATGCGTTTGTCCGGGCCTTCTTCGGCGCCCGCAACGTGCTGGAGGTGGAGACGCCGGTATTGTCGGCTGCGGGCAACACCGACCCGAACATCCAGAGCTTCTGCACGCAGTTCACCGGCCACGTCGATGCCGGCCCTCGCGAGCGATGGATGCGCACGTCGCCGGAATTCCCGTTGAAGAGATTATTGGCGGCAGGTTCCGGCGACATCTATGAACTTGGCCGGGTGTTCCGCAACGGCGAGGCGGGCGGCCGCCACAATCCGGAATTCTCCATGCTGGAGTGGTACCGGGTAGGCTTCGACCACCTGCGGCTGGCCGATGAAGTGGTTGAACTGGTGAGCGAAGCACTGGCGTTGAAGGGGCGTGAGGCCGAGGTGCTTTTCGTCAGTTACCGAGAGTTGTTCCGCGGTGAGCTGGGCGTGGACGCCATGCTTGACGACATCGCGCAGCTCCAGGTGCCGCTTGCCGGTTTCGGCATCGATCCGGAAGGCCTCACGCGCGATGACTGGCTGGACCTGTCGATGACCCACCTGTTGCAGCCGCGCTTCCCGCGCAACCGTATCACCGTGGTCAGTGACTATCCGGCCAGCCAGTGTGCGCTCGCGCGCGTGCGGCGTGACGATCCCCCGGTAGCCGAACGGTTCGAGCTCTACCTCGGGCCGATCGAGCTAGCCAACGGCTATCACGAACTCAACGACGCCGCCGAACAACGCGCGCGCTTCGAGCGCGATAACCGCATTCGGCGGGAACGCGGCCAGCGCGAGTTGCCGATGGACGAAGCCTTGCTGGACGTGCTCGACGGCTTGCCCGACTGCGCGGGTGTGGCGTTGGGCGTCGAGCGCCTGTTGATGTGCCTGGAAGATTCCCATGCCATTGCCGATGTACTGGCCTTTCCCTTCGACCAGGCCTGAATGACCCCATGAGCACGAACCTGCATCAAGATGCCATCGCCGACCGGCCGCTGGACCGACGTGATGCCAAGACGTTGCTGTTGTCGGCGCTGGGCGGGGCGCTCGAGTTCTACGACTTCGTGATGTTCGCCTACTTCACCAAGGTGCTGAGCACGCTGTTCTTTCCGGCGACGATGCCCGATTGGCTGCGGTTGCTCGAAACGTACGGCATCTTCGCCGTGGGCTACCTGGCCCGGCCGCTGGGCGGCATCGTGATGGCGCATTTCGGCGACATCATCGGCCGCAAGCGGATGTTCACCCTCAGCGTGTTCCTGATGGCCGTGCCTACCTTGCTGATGGGCCTGCTGCCGGTCTACGCGCAGGTCGGCGCGCTGGCGCCCGTATTGCTGCTTTTGCTCCGCATCGTGCAGGGCGTGGCCATCGGCGGTGAAGTGCCCGGGGCCTGGGTTTTCGTCGCCGAGCATGTACCCCCGCGCCGCATGGGCCTGGCCTGCGCCAGCCTTTCCGCTGGCCTCACCGTCGGCATCCTGATCGGATCGCTGGTGGCGCAAGGGCTGAATTCGCACATGAGCCAGGCCGACATCCTCGACCACGGCTGGCGCATTCCCTTCCTGCTGGGCGGTGTTTTCGGCTTCTTCGCCGTGTACCTGCGGCGCTGGCTCAGCGAGACGCCGGTGTTCATGCGCATGCGCGAACGCCGCGAGCTCAGCCCCGAGCTGCCGGTCAAGGCCGTGCTCAAGCGTTACCTTCCCGGCGTAGCGCTGTCGATGCTGGTGACCTGGGTGCTCACCGCGGCGATCGTGGTGGTGATCCTGATGACCCCGACCATCGTGCAGACAGCCTTCAAAGTGCCGGCGCCGCTGGCCTTCACTGGTGCAAGCCTCGCCGCGCTGGGGCTGACCTTCGGCTGCATCGGCGGTGGCCTGTTGGTCGATGCCGTCGGGCGTGGCCTTGCCATGCTCCTGGGCTCGGCCTGCCTGGGTGTGGCCACTTACGCACTGTTCCTTGACCTCACCACGGGCGGTGCGCATTTCCTGCCGCTGTATACGCTGGCGGGATTCTTCGCCGGTATTTCCGGCATCGTGCCGGCGGTACTGGTGTCGGCGTTCCCGCCGAACGTGCGGTTCTCGGGCATCTCGCTATCGTACAACGTGGCCTACGCCATCCTGGCCGCGATGACGCCACCGCTGGTGGGCTACATGGCCAAGTCGCTGGGCGGCTTGGCCCCGGCGCATTATGTGGGCGTGGTGTCAGTGATCGGCATGCTGTGCGGCGTGTACCTGCTGGCGGCGCGGCGCCGGCTCGCCGCTCAGGGCAACACAAGTTCATGACGATGGACACGCCGCTTTTAAAAGCGATCCATCACGTGGCGATCATCGCGGGCAACTACGAGCGCTCGAAGGATTTCTACACCCGCGTGCTTGGCCTGCGCATCGTCGCCGAGGCCTACCGTGCCGGACGCGATTCCTGGAAGCTGGACCTGGAAGTATCGCCCGGCGTGCAGATCGAACTGTTTTCCTTCCCGGATGCACCGGCACGCGTATCCCGTCCAGAGGCCCAAGGCTTGCGCCACCTGTCCTTCGCCGTGCCCGACGTGGAGCAGGTGGTGGCTGTGCTCGCCGAGCGTGGCGTGACCTGCGAGCCCATCCGCGTGGACGAATACACCGGCCGTCATTTCACCTTCTTCGCCGATCCCGACGGCCTGCCGCTGGAACTGTACGAAGCCTAGAACTCCAGTTCCTGGGCGGCGCAGAGGTAGTCGATCATGGGCGCCACTTTCTTGAAGTTGTCCACGAGGTAGGGCAGCAGCTCGGCCGAGCAGGCCAGCTCCTCGCTGAAATTCTCCCCGGCGGCAAAATTCTTCCGGCGCAGGTCGTCGATCAGCGGATGGTCCGCGGGGAAGCCGCGCGGCGGCCGCGACAGGCTTTCGCCCCAGAACTCGAAGCGGGAAGTGAAGGCCTTGCTGCGCGTGGCCGCGATCCATGCCTTGGGATTGTCGTCCAGGAAGGTGCGGATGTTCTTCAGCACATTTGGTTCCGGGTGCCACATGCCGCCGCCAGCGAAGCATTCGCCAGGCTGAAGATGCATGTAGAACGCCGGCGCCTGGATCTCATGGCGCCGTTCGTGGAAGAAGCGCGCGCCGGCCCAGGTCTTGTAGGGCGTCTTGTCGCCGGCGAAGCGGGTGTCGCGATGCATGCGGAACAGCGATCCGCCTACCTTGCGCGGATCGGCGCGGAAATGCGGGCTGATCTTCGCCAGCGGCGCGGCAAGATCGGTGATCAGGTCAAGGTACGGCCCGCGCACGTGGTTCTCGTAGTCGTCCTTGTGATCGTTGAACCAGGTGCGGTTGTTGTTGCGGCCGATGGCCTTGAAGAAGCGGAAGGTGGCAGGGCTGAAATAGGCGCGTGGCATCAGGCAAGCTCGTCAGCCCAGGCCTCGAGGCGATCGAGCAGGGCGTGTTGGTGGGGGGAAAGGTCCGGGCGCAGGCGTTGCACGGCGATTTCCGCGCGGTACTGCGCAAGGGTAAGGGTGGTCAGCTCGCCTTCGTGGTTGAGGCGAGCCTGTCGGAAGGCTTCCCAGCGTTCGTGCTCGGCTGGTTCCAGCGTCTGTGGCCAGTTGCGCGCGCGATAACGGAACAGCAGTTCCGCATAGCGCGGATCGCGGAAGGTGAAGCCCGCGCTGCCCAGCATCCCGGGCGGCGTGGCGCGCACCTGGCCCAGCAGGCGCTTGTCGGCATCGGGCAGGAAGCCATCGTAGATCGCAAGCTCCGGATCGATGGCCGGTGGCAGGTTGGCGGCCGCGGCAAAGATGCGACGGAGTTTCTCCGCCAGGCCCGGATGGCTGCGCAGGCGTTCAAGGTTGGCGTGGGCTGCGTCCATCTGCAGCCCCAGGCGTTCGATATCGGGCGCGGTAAGTACCGACAGTGGCGCCAGCGCAGGCGAACGGTTGGCGCGCACGGTGCGCAGCGACACGCGTTCGACGCCGTCGGGAAGATCGGCCCGCGCGGTGAACATCCGGTCGAAGATGGCCTCTTCGTCCAGCTCGAACAGCGGCGTGGGGTCGTCGTTCAAGTCGAAGACGATCGTCTCGCCGTTGCGGGTGGGATGCATGGCCAGCGGCGCCACGATCGCCAGGCAATGCCGTGACGCAGGATAGCGCGAGGACACATGCACCACCGGCGTCATGCGCACCACATCCAGCAGGTCCTGCACCCGCGCCTTGCGCCGCAGGCCGAGGTACCAGTCCCACAGCCGCGGCTGTTTTTCGCGAATCAGCCGTGCCAGGCCGATCAAGGCCTCGACGTCCGACAGGGCATCGTGGGCGCGCTCCTGCTTGAGTGAATTGACGCGGGCCAGGTCTTCCAGGCGGAAACTCACGCTGCCGTCGTCGCGGCGCGGCCACGCGATGCCCTCGGGCCGAAGGGCGTGGCACATGCGCACCAGATCGATCAGGTCCCAGCGGGAATTGCCGTTTTCCCATTCGCGGCCATAAGGCTCGAAGAAATTCCGGTACAGCAGGTTGCGGGTGAACTCATCGTCGAAGCGCAGTGAGTTGTAGCCCACCCCGCAGGTGCCAGGCTGCGCCAGCTGCTCGTGCACGGCGGCGGCGAATTCGGCTTCTATCAGGCCCTCGCGATCGGCGTCCTGCGGCGCGATGCCGGTGATCAGGCAGGCCACCGGGTGGGGCGGGGAGTCGCGCGGGGGCTTGCCGAAAAACATCACCGGCTCGCCGACGGGCTCGAGCGCCATCGTGGTGCGGATCCCGGCGAACTGCGAGGGGCGGTCGCGGCGGGGATCGGCGCCGAAGGTCTCGTAGTCGTGCCAGAAGAAGGTCGGGTCGGCCATCTTCACATCATCGCACGGGCTCTTGGCTTTCCAAGCCGGCCCGCGGTCCCTAGACTTCCCGCCAGACTAGGAGACACCATGGCCCAGGCCCACGAAGACAACCTGATCTGGATCGACCTGGAAATGACCGGGCTCGATACCGACGAGGATTCGATCCTCGAGATCGCCACCATCGTCACCGATCGTGAGCTCAACATCCTTGCCGAGGGGCCCGTCTTCGCCATCGCCCACGAGGAATGGCGACTGCAGGCGATGGATGCCTGGAACCGCAACCAGCACACGCGCTCGGGCCTGTGGGGCCAGGTGGTGGCGTCCCAGGACACTCACGCGATGGCCGAGGAAGCCACGCTCGCCTTCCTGCGCGAGTGGGTGCCCAGCGGCAAGTCGCCGATGTGCGGGAATTCCATCTGCCAGGACCGCCGCTTCATGCACCGGCAGATGCCGCGGCTGGAGCGCTTCTTCCACTACCGGAACCTCGACGTTTCCACCTTGAAGGAATTGGCGCGCCGCTGGGCGCCCTCCGTGGCCAAGGGCCATGCCAAGGACTCCGCGCACACCGCGCTGTCGGACATCCGCGATTCCATCGATGAATTGCGCTACTACCGCGGCTTCATGGGCGAGCTCGGCGGCAAGGGCCCGACGCAATGATCGACGCGATGTTCGCCACCACGCTGGACTGCAACGGGCGGCCGCTGGTGCTTGACCGTGCGCGGGTGGTGGGCATCGTCAATGTCACGCCCGATTCGTTCTCCGACGGCGGGGACCACGCCGATGCCGCATCGGCCATCGCGCACGGCCTGCGGCTGGCGCAGGAAGGCGCCGACATGCTCGACGTCGGTGGCGAGTCCACGCGCCCGGGTGCGGCCGATGTTTCCGTCGAGGAAGAATTGGCCCGCGTGATCCCGGTGATCGAGGGCCTGGTAGCCGCGACGAAGCTGCCCATTTCGGTGGATACCTCCAAGCCCGAAGTGATGCGCGCCGCGGTGGCCGCGGGTGCCGGCATGATCAACGACGTCTACGCTCTGCGTCGCGAAGGGGCGCTGGATGCCGCCGCCCAGTTGCGCGTGCCGGTGTGCCTGATGCACATGCAGGGCGAGCCCCGCGCGATGCAGGACAATCCACGCTACGACGACGTGGTAGGCGAGGTACACCGTTTCCTGACCGACCGGATTTTCTCTTGTGAACTGGCCGGCATCGACAAGCGCCGGGTGCTGGTGGATCCGGGCTTTGGCTTCGGTAAGACGCTTGAACACAACCTGGCGCTGCTGCGGGCCACCGCGCGTTTCGCCGATTTGGGAGCCGGGGTCTACACCGGCGTGTCGCGTAAATCGATGATCGGCGAGCTCACCGGCCGCAAGAACCCGGCCGACCGTGCCGCCGGTTCCGTGGCGGCGGGCCTGGTGGCCGTGCAGCGCGGCGCCATCATGCTGCGGGTGCACGACGTGGCCGCCACGGTCGATGCCCTGGCCGTCTGGCATAGCATCAAGGCCGGCGACGTGGCCCCCCGGCCAGGTCCCGCCGCCCCGCGCTGGCCGGACGACGAGTAGGACCCCCGACCCCCGAGGGGTATCATGACCGCCTTTCGAGCCAAGGCGGCCAACGCAATGAGCCAACGCAAGTATTTCGGGACGGACGGGATTCGGGGGCGGGTCGGCGACTGGCCGATCAACGCTGAATTCATGCTGCGCCTGGGCCATGCCGTGGGTACCGCGCTGGCGGCCCGCCGCGGCGCGCGGGTGAGCGTGGTGATCGGCAAGGACACCCGCGTTTCCGGCTATATGTTCGAATCGGCGCTGGAAGCGGGGCTGGTCGCCGCCGGCGTGGACGTGAAGCTGCTGGGTCCGATGCCCACTCCGGCTGTCGCCTATCTCACCCGCTCCATGCGGGCAGACGCCGGCATCGTGATCAGCGCCTCGCACAATCCGCACTACGACAACGGCATCAAGTTCTTTTCCTCGCAAGGCGAAAAGCTTTCCGATGCGGTGGAAGCAGCCATCGAGGACGGCCTGGAAGGCGCCTTCATCACCGTGCCCTCCGAACAGCTGGGCAAGGCCCGCCGCGTGGACGATGCGCCGGCACGCTACATCGAATTCTGCAAGAGCACGGTGAACGAGGATTTCTCACTCGCCGGCATGAAGATCGTGCTGGACTGCGCCAATGGCGCCACCTACCAGGTCGCCCCGAAGATCTTTGCCGAGCTCGGCGCCCGGGTGATCACCATCGGCGCGGAGCCTGACGGCTTCAACATCAACCATGAATGCGGCTCCACCAGTCCCGCGGCGCTGCAGAAGGCGGTGGTCGAGAAGGGCGCGGACCTTGGCATCGCCTTTGACGGCGACGGCGACCGCGTGCAGCTGGTGGACCGCCATGGCGTGCTGGCCGATGGCGACGTGCTGCTGTATGTGCTGGCGCGCAGCTGGCGCGAGCGCGGCATGCTGCAGGGCCCCGTGGTGGGCACGCTGATGAGCAACTACGGCCTGGAGCGCGCCTTGCGCGAGATGAACACGGAGCTGGTTCGCGCCAACGTGGGCGACCGCTACGTGCTGCAGCAGCTGAAGGACCGTGGCGGCGTGCTGGGCGGTGAAACGTCCGGGCATATCCTTACCCTGGATCGCTTCACCACCGGCGACGGCATCGTGGCGGCGCTGGCGGTGCTCGAAGCCCTGGTGCTGTCGGGCGAAGACCTGACCGTCGCCCGGGCCGGACTGTCCACCGTGCCCCAGGTGATGATCAACGTCCGCGCGGATGGCGCCCGGGAAGCGCTGGACAGCGACCATGTGCGGCAAGTGTGCGGCGAGGTGGAAGCGGCCTTGGCTGGCCGCGGCCGGGTGGTGCTGCGCGCCTCGGGCACCGAGCCCCTGGTGCGGGTTACCGTGGAGGGGCCGGAGGAGGGCGAAGTGCGCCAGTTGGCGACCCGGCTGGCGGACGCGGTAAAATCAGCGGCTACCGTCACCGGCTGATCAAACGCATGAAACACGTACCTACCCTGGATATCCGTCGCTACGACACCGACCGCGAAGCATTCGTGGCGGAACTGGGCGCCGCCTATCGGGAATTCGGCTTCTGCTGCATCTCCGGGCACGGTATCCCGCGCCAGGACATCGATGCCGCCTACGATGATTTCGTGCGCTTCTTCGCCTTGCCCGATGCCACCAAGCGCAAATACCACGTCCCCGGCGGCGGCGGTGCGCGCGGCTATACGCCGTTCAAGGTGGAAACCGCCAAGGATTCGAAGCTGCCGGACCTGAAGGAGTTCTGGCACATCGGCCGGGAAATTCCCCGCGACTCGAAATACGCCGACGTGATGGCGCCGAACCTGTGGCCGGAAGAAGTGCCCGGTTTCAAGCAGCACGGCTACGGCCTGTTCGAGGCGCTCGATAGCCTGGGTTCCCGCGTGCTGAAGGCGCTTGCCCTGCACATCGGCCAGCCGGAGAACTACTTCGCCGACAAGACCGACCAGGGCAACTCCATCTTGCGCCCGATCCACTACCCGCCGATCGAGCAGGACAACATCCCCAACGAGCGCGCCGGCGCGCATGAAGACATCAACCTGATCACCCTGCTGGTCGGCGCCAGCGCCGAAGGCCTGGAAGTGCTCACCCGCGAGGGCAAGTGGCTGCCCATCACCACCGAGGGCGATGCCATCGTGGTGAACATCGGCGACATGCTGCAGCGCCTGACCAACCACGTGTATCCGTCCACCACGCACCGCGTGGTGAACCCGCCCAACGCCAACGCACGCAAGCCGCGTTACTCGGTGCCGTTCTTCCTGCACCCGAACCCGGATTTCCTGATCGACGTGCTGCCGTCGTGCGTGGATGAGGAGCATCCCAACCGCTACCCCGAGCCGATCACGGCGCACGAGTACTTGCAGGAGCGGTTGCGCGAGATCAAGCTGATCTGATACCCAGGGTGAAACCTTAAAGCTTCGTCGCAGATCAAACCGCAGAATGCTTGCCACGTGCTCGGGTCGGCTGAGCGGTTTTTTGCGGAGAAGTATGCTTGCTTCAACATCACCATCCCCTCGTGGAGTTTCTTCGCCTTCGCCTGTTGCCGAAGCTCCCCGAAAAAATAAGCCGAGTCTTTTTGTCAGATTCCTTCAGGGCCTCAGGCAGTGCGTACTCTGCGGTCGAGGCTTCGTTACCAAGAGCAACAACGACCAAGAGCCGACAGTAACTGAAGAAAAAACATGCCCGATATCAGGAAGCTTGCTGGCAGCTAACTTTGTGCAGTTGGTCGAAATGCATCCACGTCCTGACGTGAAAGGTAAAGAAAAAGAAGAGCTGGCCAAAAAGCTAGCCGAATTTCCTCAAAACATGGCGGATTTGGAAAAAGCCGTCGCGGCTTTCAAGGGGCCGCATTTCGACGCGACCTATAGGCAGTCGCAGGAACTAGTCACTAAAGCGGGCCAGTGTCTTGATGCCCTTGTTCTGAATTTGGACCCATACGGGGCTCAGAAGAACGTGAAGAGAGAGATATTGATACATCTGACCTCCCTTACGAAGGCATTGAACGAAAAGGTTCATAAGGACGGAAAGCGCTGCGAGAATGGCTGCAACTAGCGGTTTCTGGTTTGATAAATCTGGCGTGGGCGCCATTTGAGGTCGTCACAGCGCTAGCGGCCGGAGAAATGAATCAGAGGCTTCCTGACAGTGAGAGCGGGCGCCAGGATCACCCATGCGTTTCGCTGGTACCGATCAACTCCGGCACCGGCTTCGTTTCGCGCGAAAGGTACGGGTACGCGAACACCGCGGACAGGATCACCACCACGCCCGCATAGAACGCTACGCCCAGTTCGCGCTGCTCGCCCAACAGCAGCATGGCCAGCACGATGGCGTACACCGGTTCCAGGTTGGTCACCATCTGCACGCCAAAGGCCGTCAGGTGCCGCAGCGAAACCAATGCCAGGGCGAAGGGCAGCAGGGTGCAGCCGTAGGCCAGCAACACCAGCAGCGACGCATCGTGCCCGGTGGGAATCTGGAAGCCGAAGAACGGCATGAACAGCGCCAGGAACACGCCGCCCGTGCCCAGCTCGAGGCAGGTCACGGTAAGCGGGTCGGCATGCTCCACCAGTCGTTTGTTGAGCGAGGCGAACAGCGCGCAGAAAAGCGCCGAGACCACGCCCACGGCGATGCCGGCATACATATGCGCGGGCACGCCACCGACCACCAGCGCCACGCCGGGCACCACGGCCACGCCGAGCAGGAGCTCGCGCGGATTGAACGGCCGGCGCGCCACCCAGGGTTCCACCAGCGACAGGAATACCGGCGCCAGCGCGATGCAGGTAGCGCCCACCGAGGCATTGGCCAGCTTGATCGAGGCGTAGAAGGTGAGCCAGTGGATGGCTACCAGTACGCCAATGCCGGCGTAAGCACCGATCAGTCGAAGCGGCATCGCCCGCAGCGCCCGCCATACGCGTGGCACCAGCAACAGCGCGCCGGTCACCAGCGCCATGCGCCAGGTCACCAGCGATAGCGCATCGAGCTTGATGGTCTTGCCCAGGATGGCCGTAAAGCCCCATAGGAGGACGCAGAAGTGGATCTGCAGGCGGGCTTTGGTGAGGGGTTGCATGGGGAGGCATGGTAGCAATCTCCCGGCTCGATAAGCGGAAGATTGAGCAAGCTTCGATGGAAAAAGCTGGCGCACTTTAAGACGCTTACTATCGACTGCCAGCGTCGCGGACGGGCACCATTGCAGGGTTACCTCGGTCGAGGTAACCGGGTCTCGAAAACCCGTTTTGTACAAGGACGGGCGCCGCGAGCCCTTCGCGGCGCCCGTGCGTCGCCTATGGCGGCGTGTCGGTGCGGGCGTTGCCCGAACCGTTGCCTTGTACGCGGTTTTTCGAGCCCGGCACGCCGCCACCCCCGCTTGTGGGGGTGGCCATGCCCCCGGAGCTTCAATGCCAATCACGGATGAAAACGAACTCTACGCCCTGGTCGGCGAAGTCATGGTGCTGTCTGCACGCGTGGAAGCCTCCCTGGAATCATGCATCGCCGCCTGCCTGCCCAGCGCAAGCCACGAGCTATCGCAACCGGTACTTCGGCGCCTGAACTTGTCCGGCCAGCTGGCGACCCTGCACGAGTTGGCGCAGGTTCTCTATGATCGGCAGGACACTACCCTGGTGGAGTTCCGCCGCTGGCTGCGCCGGCTGGGGCGCGTTCGGGAGCGGAGGAATAATCTGGTCCACAATGGACTCCGGGTGGCTTGTTCGCCGGAAACACTGGGGCGATGGAAGTCAGAGATTGGGTATATGCGTCAGGTATGCGCGCAGGCTCCGGAGTGGGCGGCGGTTCTGGAGGCGCGGCTGGCTACCCTCGGCGCACAGTTGTCACCATTCCGCCCGGCGACATCGATATTGAGCAGTTAGGCACAAATATCCCAGTGACCATCGGGGGAACATGAATCCTGGAATCGCATACATCATTGCGGCGCTTGTTTTTGGTCTTTGTCTGCCGTTTGTCAAAAACTACTTGCATGAGTGGTGGCAAGTCGGAGGAGTGGCAGTCATCTACTTTTCCCTTGTGCGATTGGCGATTTACCTTGCAAATCGAAAGCGTGGAATTCAATGAGTGATCGATTCCCGGACGACGAGAATGGCCAATTGCTGCGCTGTATGGCAGAGCAGGGCGATGATCTATCCAAGCCGAGGGATATCGATTTCACGGTCGTCATGCCGGATGAAGATGCCGCTATGACGTTTAGCGCGCGCTAAACACATGTTGCCAACCCACGCAGGCATTATGGACTTCGAGAGTGGGCTCGATGCCATAGCTGCCCCGCTTGGAGGGCGGAATGATGGATGGGGCTGCTTCCAGCAATTGGAAAACGACGAACCATGAGTGAAAACGTGCGATCAAGCATAGTTCTAAGCGTGAACCGGGCATTGATTGGTGAGGTCTTTCCGGAGCTTATTGCTGTTTCCTGCATGATCGCGAGCGAAACGCAGTTCGAGTTGGTTTTCCATGTGGATTCCATCCTCACTGACTCCAAGGCTGATGATATTTCGTGCATCGAGACAGAAGTCATTGCGGACTTCCCTGGCGATTTTGAAATTTCGCACAAGGTCATTGTGTCCAATCGGGCCGATCTTCCGTCGGACGGTTTTTGGATATTCCTGAGAAAGTCTGCGTAGGTTGACTGGACAAGCTCTGGGTCTGGTTACTTCGCCGGCCGCGTCTTCCCCGCCGGCGGCGCCTTCGGCGGAAGATTCTTCACCTGATCCAGCAATGCGCCACAGGTGTTCTCGTCCTTGTTGTGGCTGGGAGCGATCAGCGGCACCAGAACCGCCACCGGAGCGATCACCGCCGCGGCCACCACGCCACCGCCACGCAGGATCAACGGCCCGGCATGCACGCCGGGCTTGGGGTCCTTCAGCGTCCCGTGCACATACAGCGGCGAACGCAGCGAGAACACCCGGAAGCCCTTGGTATGCGGCACGATGTCTAGGTCGATCTTCTCGGTCTTGAGGTCCACCGTGCCCGTCACGTTGATGATGGCGTCCTCGGTGTCGAAGGCGAACAGGCGGGCGTCGACCAGGCCGTTGGTGGCGGTCATGTCGGTGGCGGCGCAGTTGATTTTCACCGTCTTGTCGCCGAAGAGCTTGGCGCCGACATAGTTGCCCACGTTAAGGCCTGCGATCTCCAGCAGGGATTTGGAAATCGCGCCGTCGTTGATCAGCATCTTGATCTCGCCGTTGGACGAACCCAGCAGGGCGGCCACCGAATTTCCCGTGGCCGAGAGGGCGACGTCGCCGTTGAGTTCACCCAGGCTGGTCTGCATCGGGGCGAAGCCCGGGAACAGTTCTTTCAGCTTCATGTGCCGGGCGGACATCTTGATGGTGCCCTTCATCGGCACGGCCTGGCCGTTCAGGCCGATCGTGCTGTCCACCGTGCCGCTGGCCATGCCGAACTTCAGCGGCTGCAGGCTCAGCACGCCGTCGTCCATCACCATGTGGGTCTGCAGCGAGGTGATGGGCAGCTTGGCGTCCTGGATGATCTTTTCGCCCGAGAACGTGACATCGGCGTCCATCGCCTTCCAGCGATCGGTGCGGAACGGTTCCACCGGCAGCGCCTTGTCGGCAGGCTGCTGGGTGGCGTCGCCGCGCTGGGCTTTTTCCTTGTTGGAATCGGCACCGATCAGGGGTGCCAGATCCGAGAACAGCAGCAGGTGTGAGGTGAGGTTGCCTGTGAGCTTCGGCCGGGGGCCGCCGCCGTTGAAGGTGAGCGAGCCGTTGATGTCGCTGCCGCCTACGCGTCCGGTGAAGTCCTGGTAGCGGTACACGCTGTTGCCTTTCTTCAGGTTGGCGACCAGATGGCCTTCGGTGGCGAAGGGCGGTGTGTCGGGCAGGGTGATGCCGGTGATGGCGTAAAGATTGGACATGCTGTTGCCGGAGAACCACAGGCGCACGTCCAGCGCGCCCAGGTTCACGGGGTCCGTCAGGGTGCCGACGATGGCGATGTGCGTGTCGCCGATACGCGTATCGGCCTGCACCGGGAAGGGTTTGGTGGCCTCGCGCAGGGCCAGCACGCTGCCGGTCTTGCCGCTGCCCTGGATCGACGCGCCACGGAAACTGCCCGACATCTTCCAGCCGAAGGCGTAGGTCTGGCGCTGCTTGGTTTGATCGGCACGATCGTCCTTGCCAGCCTTGTTCTTGCGCAGGTCCTTCGAGGTGCCTACGGTGGCGCCGGCCTGGCCGCGCGAGGCCTGCTCCTGCTGGGCCATGATGTCCGAGAACGGGATGGCCTTTTCCAGTTGCGAGACGTCGATCTTCATCGACAGTGCGGTAGCGGCGTCCACCAGTTCGACATGGCCCTTGTCGAAGCCGATCTCGTTGAGTTCCATGGCCCATTCGGAGGGCCCGGTGCTCTCGGGCATCTTGAAGGTCCAGTTGTCGCGTCCATCCTTCACCCGCTCAAGGTCGATGGTGGGCGCCGTCAGCTGCACGTGGGGGATCACGATACGATGGTGCAGCAGTCCCAGCGGGCCCAGGCGGAACTGTACGGCGTCGAGCCTGGCGAAGGTCGGTGTCTTGGCCCAATCGGGATTGGCGACGGTGATGTCCCGCGCGGTGAATTCGGGCCACGGCACGATCGAGCCGATGCCGGTTTCCGAAGGCTCGCGCGCCCAGTGCACGCTCAGGTCGCCATTGATGGCGAAGGGCCGGCCGATGGCCTCGGAGACTTTCTCGTTGACGTAAGGCTTGGCCCGGTTCCAGTCGAAGGTGACGATCACGATCACCAGGATCACGATGAGCAAGAGCACGATGCCCAGCACCCATGCCAGAATTTTCCTGCCCCGTTTCATCGTGGATCTCCGCCGCGTTGCCTGTCCAACGATCTTAGGCATAACGGAGCGGACGGCAAAATTATGTCGTTTGCCGCGCGCGAACCTTAACGCGGGTTCAGTCGTCCGCGGGATCCAGCTGCCAGTAACCGGTGGCTTTCACCCATTCGGCGTTCACTCCCTCGCGCGCAACCAGCGATTGTCGAATCAGGCGTGCACGCCTTGATTCGGTGGCAATCCACCAGAACACATCGCCTTCGGGCAGAGGCAGCGCGGCCAATGCATCCTGCAGCAGGGTGCCACCGCCGGGTGGCGTGCCATCACGATGCATCCACGTCACGTGCACGTTGGCAAGGGAGTGCAAGAGCTGGCGATCACGTTCATCCGCGATCTCCACCAGCACGGTGGCCCTGGTGCTGGCGGGAAGCTCTTCCAACCAGCGTCCGATCGCGGGCAGGGCGGTTTCATCGCCCACCATCACGTAGTGGTCGAAGTCATCGGCCACCAGCATCGAGCCGCGCGGGCCGCCCAGGCCGATCACCTGGCCAGGTGCCGCCGTGGCAGCCCAGCTTGCGGCCGGGCCATCGCCATGCAGCACAAAGTCGATGTCGAGCGTGCGCGCCAAGGCATTGAAGTGACGTGGCGTGTAGTCGCGCATCGGCGGCCGCGCCGCGCCGTCGGGGAACTGCAACCCTTCTGCGCCCATCGTCGGACGCGGCAAGGGCTCGCCGTTGACGGGGAAGAACAGCTTGACGTGATCGTCCGGCGCGGCGCTGACGAAACCATCGAGCTCCTCGCCGCCGAAGGTCACGCGCCGCATCGAGGGCGTGATGTCCTGCACCGAAAGGACCTCTACGTGCCGGAACACCAGCGTATGCCGGACGCGCCGGCTTTCGTGGGTGGCTACCGTCATGCCTTGTCTCCACTGGCGATGGCCGCGGCGGCCTTGCGCAGGATGGCGGTGATGCGCGCGGCCTCATCGACACTCCACGCACCGGCACGGGCGAACAGGGCATGCTTGATCTCGTGCATGGCCTGGCGCACGTCGTTGGGCGCGTTCATCTTGTGCATGCGGTGCGCGTTGTCCTGCATGCGCTGCATCAGGGTTTCGACCTCGGCGCGGTTGCCGTCGAGCCAGGTCACGCCTTCAGGCGTGATGGCGTAGCGCTTCTTGCCGCCCTCGGTAGCTTCGACCACGGCGTAGCCCAGTTCCTCGAGCATGGTCAGGGTGGGGTAGACGGTGCCGGGGCTCGGCGAGTAGCCGCCGCCGACCATCTCCTCGATGGTACGGATCAGCTCGTAGCCGTGGCGGGGCTGCTGTTCGACCAGGGCCAGCAGCAGCAGGCGCAGGTCGCCCTGGCCGAACATGCGGCCCCGGCCGCCCATCGGGCCGCCTCGCATGTCTTCGTCGTCGCCAAAGAAGCCGCCGCCCCGGCGGCCGCCGCCGCCGAACATGCCGTGGCGGCCCATGAAGTGATGGTGGTGGTGCATGGCGTGTGCCTCGTGAAGGCGGTTGCGGACGTCGTTCCAGCGGTCGTGCCAGCGCATGGATGTATCTCCGATATATCGTAGGTGTGGACGTACGATATATCTTAGATAGTCCGAAAACAAGGGGGGAGGGGGTCAGAGTTACAACTCTGAGCCCTAGACCGCCTAGATCGGCGGGGCGCTGCTGACTAGCCGAAGGTGAAGGTAAACGCGTGGAACGAGTTCTTGGGAATCTTGATCGTCACCACGTGGTCCTTGTAGTCGCTGCCGTTCACCAGCGTGTAGAGCATGCTGCCCTGCACGGTGACCGGCGGCTGCGGCTTGCCGTCGACGATGATTTCAAGCGTGGTGGGCGCGATGGCGCTTGCCACCATGTGCAGCTTGGCAGCCTTGTAGTGCAGGCGGATCTCGCCATGGTCGCCCACCAGGGTGGCGTTCTCGCGGCCGATCTCCCAGGCGCCGACGAGCGCGAACTTGTTCAGTTCAAGCCGCGTGGGCGCGGTGAAGTCGCGCGTGCCCAGGCGGCCGCTCTCGGGGCTGGCCAGGAACTCCTGGCGATCGCTGCCGAAGTACATCTCGGGGCTGCCCACCATGCCCAGCGTGCTGGGTGCCTCATCGCCCTGGAGCGGAGGCAGGCCCAGCAGGGTGCGGATCTGGTTCTCCGTTTCCAGGTAATGGCCTTCGCCGAAACGCTTCGAAACGATGTTGCCGTTCTTGTCGATCAGGTATTCCGCCGGCCAGTACTGGTTGGAAAACGCATCCCAGGTTTTCAGGTCGTTATCCAGCGCCACGGGGTAGGTGATGTTGTAGCGCTTGATGGCATCACGCACGTTGCCTTCCTGGCGCTCGAAATCGAATTCCGGTGCGTGCACCCCCACGATCACCAGGCCTTTGTCCTTGTACTTTTCATACCACTGCGTCACGTGCGGGAAGGTGCGGATGCAGTTGATGCACGAGTACGCCCAGAAATCCACCAGCACCACCTTGCCGCGCAAGCCCTGCATGGTGAGCGGCTTGGAATTCAACCAGCCGGCAATACCGGTGAACTCCGGCGCCTGCTGTGCGGACGCAGGGAGGATGGCGCTGATGCCGACCAGGGCGGCAAGAAGGGGAACGAGGAAACGGCGGGCAAACATGGATGCTGTCCTTTCGGGTGTACGAAGTCATTGCAAATGACCGTGATAACGCCACTTACCTTACACGGCGTACCCTTGCCGCTTCGCATTTTGCCCGGAAACTGATCGATGGCCCGTCAATCCCGCACGCAAGGCCGCCATCCCGAACCCACGCCTGCCATGGGTTTCCGCGAGCGGCTGGGCGCGATGGCCAACGTGCCACAGTTTCTGGCGGCGATCTGGCGCACCAGCCGCACGCTCACCGTACTCGACCTCGGCCTGCGCCTGGTGCGCGCCCTGCTGCCGGTGGCCACGCTCTTCGTCGGCAAGCTGATCATCGACGAAGTCACCCGGCTGATCCGCGGCGGCGCGTTGTCGGGCGGGGTGATGGACTACGAGCACCTGTGGTGGTTGTTGGGCATCGAGTTTGCACTGGCGGTGGGTGCGGACCTGCTCGGCCGCGTGGTCTCGCTGGTGGATTCGCTGCTGTCCGAACTCTATGCCAACCGAACCAGCATCGAGTTGATGCAGCACGCGGCAAGCCTGGACCTGGAAGACTTCGAAGACGCCGACCTTCAGGACCGCCTGGATCGTGCGCGCCGCCAGGTGGCCGGCCGCAGCGGCATGCTGTCGCAACTGTTCGGCCAGGCGCAGGACATCGTGACCATGGCGAGCTTCGCCATCGGTCTGGCGGTGTACACACCGTGGTTGATCTTGCTGCTGCTGGTGGCGCTGGTGCCGGCGTTCCTGGGTGAGATCCACTTCAACGCACGCAGCTACGCGGTGAACTACGAATGGACACCTGAGCGCCGCGAACTGGACTACCTGCGCATGGTGGGTGCCAGCGCGAGTACCGCCAAGGAAGTGAAGAGCTTTGGCTTGAATCCCTTCCTGATCGAACGATTCGCCACGCTGTCCCGGGCGATGTATGCAGCGAACCGCCGCATCGCCGTGGGGCGTGCCAGCTGGGGTGGCCTGTTCACCACGGTCGGTACGCTCGGCTACTACGGCGCCTACGCGTTGATCGCCTGGCGCACGGTGCATGGCGAATTTTCCATTGGCGACCTGACCTTCCTGTCCGCCTCGTTCCGCCGGCTGCGTACGTTGCTCGATGGCTTGCTCTCGGGCTTCTCGCAACTGGCGGGGCAGGCGCTGTACCTGGAAGACCTGTTCTCGTTCTTCCGTATCCAGCCAGAAATTCTCTCGCCGAAGGATGCCCGGCCGTTCCCGGCGCCGGTGCGCGAAGGGTTCCGTTTCGTCGATGTCGGTTTCCGTTATCCGGGTGCCGAACGCTGGGCGGTGCGTCATCTTGATTTCACTCTTCGCGCCGGCGAAGTGCTGGCGCTCGTGGGCGAGAACGGCGCGGGCAAGACCACCATCGTGAAGCTGCTTTCCCGGCTTTACGACCCCGACGAAGGGCTGATCCTGCTCGATGGCCATCCGCTTGCCGAATACGACCTTGAGGAACTGCGCGCGCACGTCGGCGTGATCTTCCAGGACTTCGTGCGGTATTACCTGCAGGCGGGGGAGAACATCGCCGTGGGTCGTATCGATGCGCGTGACGACAAGGTCCGCATCGAGGACGCAGCCGCGCGCAGCATGGCCGATGAAGTGATCGGCAAGCTGCCGAAGGGCTATGAGCAGATGCTCGGGAAATTCTTCAAGGGCGGAGTGGACCTCTCCGGCGGTGAATGGCAGAAGATCGCCATCGCCCGCGCCTATATGCGCGCGGCACCGCTGTTGATCCTGGACGAGCCTACTGCGGCGCTGGACGCGCGCAGCGAATACGGCGTGTTCCAGCGCTTCAAGGATCTATCGGCGGGGAAAACGGCTGTGATCATCTCGCACCGCTTTTCCACAGTGCGCATGGCCGACCGCATCCTGGTGCTGGGCAACGGCCGCGTGGTGGAAGTGGGCAACCATGAGGAGCTCGTGGCTGCCGGAGGTCAATACGCCGAACTCTTCGAACTGCAGGCGGCCGGCTACCGCTAGGGCTTCTCGCGCACCGGCACGTTGATGTTGCACAGGTCGATCTTGCCGGCGGGCAGCGTGTAGAAGTCGTCGTGGCGGTTGCGCTTGGCATCGACCACCGCGGCAAAGGTGGCCGAGTCCGTACGCAGGACCTGGATTGGCGTGCGCTCGGCGGCAGGCACGTCGGCGGCGATGCGTACGCTCTTGATCGTGGTGCGCTGGCCGGCATCCTTGTAGAAACCCATGGGTTCGGCGCCGCGCTGGTAGGCCGAAAGGAACTCCATGCCCTTGATCACCTTGCCGGCGACGGCGAGGTTCCGGTCGAGATTGCGCGGCGCCTGGCCGATGATGGCGTAAAGGGAGCTGCCGCTGCCGGTGGTAGGGCCGACATCGCGCGCCACGCCGACCGCGCCATAGCAATGGGCCAGCCACGCCTGGCCGCTGGCCTTGTCGCGGGCCGCCGGGAATCCGTTGGAGAAACCCACTTCCGGCGCGTAGACGTCGCCGTCGGGCAACGGCGTCCAGGCCAGCTTCGCGTCGATCGGGCGGGTGAATTCCGGGGGAAGGGAAGCCTTGGCCTTGCCGAGCGGCTTCATCTTTGCCTTGTCGTCTTCCTCCGGATCGCCCCACTGGGTGACGAAGTTGTCCTGCACGCGGATCACCGCCAGGCCGTCGAAGTAGTGTTCGCGCACGAGGGTGCGGATGTTGGCCGCGTGCAGGGGCGTGAAGTCGGGGGCGAGCTCGATGATCACCCGGCCCTGGGGCAGGTCCATGTACAGCAGGTTCTCGGGGTCCGGCGTGCGCCATTCCTGGGGCGACGACTTGGCCAGGATGTCCTTCACCGGCGGTGTCTTGGTCGCGTCGCTTGCCACCGCGGCGGTGGCAAGTCCCAGCGCAACCGCGCCGGCAAGCAGGAGGGTCTTCATCACTGGTGTTCCCCGAACGTTGGTCAGGGAACGGAACGTAGCAGGTTCGTCACACCAGCTGTAAGTCCCTCGGCTTCGATCCCGGGAATACCTGCTGCACCTGCTTCGGCGACAGGCCCCAGCCACGGGCCAGCAGGCCGCCGATCACGTTGCGGTAGTTGTTGAGCACGGGATAGTCGCGATCCTGCAGCAGGTTGGGCTGGGTAATCGCCACCTGGTCACCGGCGATGCGGCCGCCGCGCACGCGGCCGCCAAGCACCCAGTAGGTGGTGCCATGGCCGTGGTCGGTGCCCTGGTTGCCGTTCTCGCGGAAGGTGCGGCCGAACTCGGACACTACGATCACCACGGTGTTGTTCCATTCCTCGCCCAGTGCGTCGGCGTAGGCTGAGAGCCCGGCGCCAAGGTTGCCGAGGTTGTTGGCCAGCTGGCCCTTGGCGGCGCCCTGGTTCACATGCGTGTCCCAGCCGCCGACGTCGACGAAGCCGAGACGGTATTGATCGCGCATGAGCGTGGCCATGCGCTGGGTCTCCAATGCGAAGCCCTTGGCACTGACGGCGCCGCGCGAGGAGGCCACCATTTCCTTCGTCAGGTCCGCCGATACCTGCTGCCGAAGCTTCAGGCCGTCGCTGGCGGCCTGCTCGAGCGGCGTGCCGTGGTACATGCCCGCGAGCAAGGCCGATTGGCGGTCGTCGAAGGCGGCCTTGCCGGCACCGCGCAGCGAGATGTTCGGGATGTCGCCGGCACCCTGGAAAGAAAGTGGCAGGGAGTCGGTGAAGGCGATGGGTGCCGAAGGCTTCATCACTCCCGACAGCCTCGCCAGGAAGCCCGAACGCTGTGCCATTGAATGGCCGTCCGGTTCGCCGGCCTCGATGTTGTCCTGGGTTTCGAAGTGGCTGCGCGAAAGATCGGTGGTGCCCGAGAACGGGATGAAGGCCAGCTGCTTGCGATCCCACAGCGGCTTGACGGTGTCCTTCACCGCTGGCGCCAGGCCCCAGTTTCCGTCCAGCGCGATGGCGCTATCGGGATTGGCGGCGTCGGGTTTGGCGATCGCCAGCTTCGGCCGCGATTGGTAATAGAAGTCGCTGCCACACGGCACCAGCAGGTTGTTGGCGTCATAGCCGCCGCGCAGGAACACCACCAGCAGGCGTGGCGTATCCACGGGTGCTGCGAATAGCCGTCCGGGAGCGAGGCCCAGGGCAGGAACGGCGGCGGCCGCCGCGCTGGCCAAAAGAAATTGTCGACGGTTCATGGCTACCTCTGGTTGAACTCGGGACTGCTCAGGACAAACGTGTTCCATTCCACCGGCGACTTCGCTTGCGCCAACGCAGCCTTCGTGGATTCGGAAAGCCATGGCATCAGGGCGGCGGCGACCAGCGGGGAATTCTTCAGGTCAGGAGGCGGCAGGCGCGGCGGGGGCGTCTTGTCGCCGGGCAAAGGTTCAGGTGCGAAGAGCTGCGGTGCGCCGCTGCCGATCGCGCGGGCGATCTCGAAACGACGGCTGAGCTGGCCGGAGCTGCTCCACGCACCGCCGTCGAGCGACCAGCCGTCGGGCGTCAGGCGGCCAAACGTGGGCTGCGCCATCTGCTGCGCCCAGCGCAGCATCGGCATCGGATTCACCACCGGCTTGCCATCGAGGGTAAGCCGCATCGCCGACACGATGAAACGGTTGGGATCCTTGAATTTTACCGGCGGCATGGCGGCGAGTTCCGGCGCGGTGAACAAGGTGCGCATGACTTGCGCAATATCCCCATCGGTACGCAGGAACGTGTCGGCCATGCGGTTGAGCAAGGCGGGCGGAGGGTTGTCGCCGGCGAAGTACACGGCGAGCTTGCGCGTGATGAACTTCGCACACGCCGGCGTGCGGGTGAGCTGGGTCACCGCATGCTCGATCTCGTCGAAGCCGCTTCCCTTGATCGGCCGTCCCATCAGCACCTTGTCGCTGAAATCGTGGCGGGCCGGGTTGAACTCGAACAGGTTCTCGTAGCGGTAGTACGGCAACAGCTTGGGCGGCAGCTTGCGCGCGGTGTCGTCGAGTTTCACGCCGACGCCCGTCAACACCAGGGCCATCTGCTGCACGTCGGCTTGGGTATAGCCCCCGTCCACGCCCAGCGTATGCAGCTCCATCAGTTCGCGGGCGTAGTTCTCGTTGACATGGCCCTTGGCATTCTTCGAGTTGTCCAGGTAGTCGAGCATGGCGGGGCTGGTCAGGCTTGCCATCACCAGGTCGCGGAACTTGCCCAGGGCGTTGGGGCGGACCACCCGGTCGGCATAGTCGCCAACGAAAAGGCGCACCCGCGCCTTGTCGCCGAACACGCTGAAATGGTTCAGCCAGAACCAGGTGAGCTGCTCGCGAAGCTGGTCGCGGCCATAGATCTCGCGAAGCATGATCGTGGCCTGGGTTTCCTGCTCGAGTACCTGGCCGCGCTGGCGCTGGTCCTTGCGCGCCTGAACCTGTGCCGGGCCATCGGGCATCGCGCGGATCATCTGCTGGCCATCACGGAACTGCAGGGCCAATGCCTGCACTGGGGTTTTCGTGATGGTGAGGCTGCGCACGAAGGCGTCGATGGGCGGCGGCAGCGAGGTGTCGCGGCCTTGCAATTGTTCCTCCAGGAAAGCCTCGCGGCCCTCGCGCTGGTAGGTTTCGAGCATCTGGCTGTCGGGGCCGAAGCCAAGGCGCGCAAGCCATGTGATGTCATCACGCCCGAGCGGCGCGGCTTGCGCGCAGGCCATCGGGAAGAGGGCCAGGGCAACGATCAGGTGGCGTCGGGTCACGCGGGGGGTCCTTCTCCTTGGGTCGCAAGAAACAAACGCACCAGGTCCCAATCGGTCTACAGGCGCGTTCGGCCGGCGTTCACCGGCCGGGCACCCGCGTTTTACCCCCGCTAGAACTCGTCGACGATCTCCACCCCTGATCCCGAGCGGCGCGCGTAACGCTCGGCTGTCTCGCGGACGGTTTCGGCATGGCTGCGGTTGGGCGCAAGCACCTCCACATAGTAAGTGCTGCTGCCACCGCCCATGTCGTCGGAGTTTTCGCTGGAGCTGGAATCGTCACGCATCACCGGCATCAGGTCGTCCACCTCCTCGACGTGCTCGATGCCTTCGATGCCGTGCAGCACATTGATCAGCGAATCGGCGTCCTCGCGATTGCCGGTAAAGCGGATGCGAACCATGGCCATGGCGTTGGGCTCCCTACAGCGGAAAAGTCCATGGTGGAGCGCCGGGTGTGTGCCCCGGGTCAAGGCGCCGCTACCATGCACGTTTGCAGCACATTCCAGGAGGGCCGCGATGGCCGGCAAGCAGTACGATCGCCGCTACTTCGACAAGTGGTACCGCGACCCGCGCCACAGCGTGCAGTCGCGCGCGGAGCTCGCGCGGAAGGTGGCCATGGTCGTGGCCCAGGCCGAGTATTACCTTGGCCGGCCCCTGCGCAACGTGCTCGACGTGGGCTGCGGCGAAGGCAACTGGCGGGCGGCGCTGAAAAAGCTGCGGCCCGGTATCGACTACCGCGGCCTGGACGCCAGTCCCTACGTGGTGCAGCGGTTCGGCCGCAGCCGCAACATCGGCCTTGCCACGTTCGGCCAGCTCGAGCACCTGCGCTTCGATGAGCGTTTCGATCTCATCGTATGCACCGATGTCCTGCACTATTTGCGTCCGGCGGAGATCCGCAAGGGCCTTGCGGGCATCGGCGAAATGCTCGAGGGCATCGCTTTCCTGGAGCTCTACACCAGCAAGGACGACGTCGCCGGCGACCACGACGGATTCTTCTCACGCGCGCCGGCCTGGTACCTGCGGCAGTTCGGCGATGCCGGGCTTTTACCCTGCGGCTCGCACTGTTACCTGGGGCCCCGCCTGGAGCGCCACGTCGCCGCCCTGGAACGCGCCTGGTAGAAGCGTGTTCTCACTGGTGCGTGGCAACGAACCACGCACCGGCGGCGATCAGGTTGTTGGCCCCATGGGCCAGTACCGCCGGCCAGATCGACCCGCTGCGTACACGCAGCCATCCACACACCCAGCCCAGCAGGAACAGGTTGGGCAGGGCATAGGCGGCACCGTGCAGGTCCGGCAGGTGGACCAGGGCGAACAGCAACGCGCTGGCGGTGATGGCGAAGGCCGACGACATATGACGGCTAAGCGCGCCCAGGAACACCCCGCGGAACAGGGTTTCTTCCACCAGCGGACCGACGCTCACCACCACCAGCAACAGCACTACCCGGGCGCCGAAGGGCGTGCCGCGTCCGATTTCGGTGATGGTCTGGCCCAGGTCCTGGCCATGGGCGAGCCAGCTGGTCAGGATGCCGCCGACGATGGGCACGACGAATCCCAACCCGGCTGCCGTCACCAGGAACCGGTCCGACGCGCGGACGAAACCGAGGCCCGGCAGGCGGCTGCCGTCGAGCCAGGCGCTCCAGCGCCAGCGCACCAGGGCCATGATCATGGCGGTAGCCAGTGTCAGGGTAACCACGACTACCGTGGGCAGCCGTAGCGCTGGCGCCAGTCCCGCCGAACCTGAATCGAGCATCAGGTTGTCGATGGCCACGATGGACCGGCCGACGATGGTGCCGACGGCCACCTGCAGGAGGAAGTAGATGGCAATCAGCGCCAAGGCTTCCCACCAGCGCGGGGGCGGCTGGGTCGCAGGGGTGGGAAGGTCGATGGCGTGGCTCACTTAAAGGGTTCCGCTGTGCTTTGTCGGGAAGGTGGCTCCCTTGGGCTCCTGGCGCAAGGCCGTCTTCCGGCAGGGGTGTCTTATCAGCCGTGTATTATCGATGGCTCCTGAATGGAGGACCCCGGGCGCTTGGCGCCAACCCATGTTCGTCTTCGACTGGTTATCCGACCCCTCGGCCTGGGCAGGCCTCCTGACGTTGATCGTCCTGGAGATCGTGCTGGGCATCGACAACCTCGTGTTCGTCGCCATCCTGGCCGACAAGCTTCCACCGGAACTCCGCGACCGGGCGCGGTTGCTTGGCCTGGGCATGGCCCTGGTGATGCGCCTTGGCCTGCTGGCGGTCATGTCGTGGCTGATCGCGCTCACCCAGCCGTTGTTCGATATCCATGGTTTCGGTCTGTCGTGGCGGGACATCATCCTGCTGGTCGGTGGTGCATTCCTGCTGTTCAAGGCGACCCTGGAACTGCATGAGCGCCTGGAGGCCGGCGATGAGGGTGATGGCCGCGGCGGCAAGCCGGCGAGCTTCTGGCTGGTGGTCGTGCAGATCGTGGTGCTCGATGCAGTGTTCTCCCTCGATTCGGTGATCACCGCGGTAGGCATGGTCGATCACCTGTCGATCATGATGATCGGCGTGGTGGTGGCGATGCTACTGATGATCACCGCATCCAAGCCGTTGACGGAATTCGTCAACGCACGGCCAACGGTGGTGATCCTTTGCTTGAGCTTCCTGTTGATGATCGGCTTCAGCCTGATCGCCGAGGGCTTCGGCTTCCACATTCCCAAGGGCTACCTGTACGCGGCGATCGGCTTCTCGATCATGATCGAGACCTTCAACCAGACCATGCGCCGCAACCGCCGGAAGAACATCGCCGGTGGCGTGCGCGGCATGCGCGCGCGAGCTGCCAAGGCCGTGTTGCGACTGCTCGGCGGCGATGACGAGGACACCGCGCGCGGCAAACCCGCCGAGCCTGAGGTTGGCAACGAGTCGGTATTCGGCAAGGACGAGCTGGCGATGGTGCAGGGCGTGCTCGATCTGTCGCAGCGTCCGGTGCGCTCGATCATGACGCCCCGCACGGCCATCGTCTGGATCGACCCCGATGAAGACGTCGAGACACTCAGGGACGAAGCGCGCCAGTCGCAGCATCACTGGCTGCCGCTGGCCCGCGGTGACCTGGACGCCCTGGTGGGCCTGGCCACGTCCCGCGACCTGATGGCGAGCCTGGCCGAGCACGGTCGTGTGGATGTCGATGCCATCGCGCGCAAGCCCATCACCGTACTTGAATCGCTTAGCGTGCTGCGCCTGATCGACGAATTCCGCCGCTCACCCTTGCAGGTGGCGATCGTGGTGGACGAATACGGCAGCGTGCTGGGCCTTGCCACACCAGCCGACGTACTGGAAGCGATCGCCGGCGAATTCCCTGATGAAGCCCAAGGCGACCCCGCCGCCGTCAGCGAGTCCGACGGTGCGTGGCTGTTCGACGGCAGCCTGGATTTCCGCCGCGTCGGCCACCTGCTGGATACCGAGTTTGCCGCCGACGACAGCAGTTTCTCCACCCTGGCCGGTTTCGTGCTGCAGCACATGGGCCGACTGCCCGAGGCCGGCGACGCGTTCGTCACTGCCGGATGGCGGTTCGAGGTGGTGGCGATGGACGGCGCCCGTGTGCAGCGGGTGCGCGCCTCGCGCGCCGCATAGGGGCCCCTTCGCGCGGGTGTTGCGCTGCCGCGATCAGGGGTCGGAGTCATGACTCTGACCCCTAACGGCTGGCGGGGCCTGCTATCGTTCGCGAACCACGGGCCGACGGGGAGAAGTCCATGCTTTGGCAGAAAGGTCGTCGTAGCGACAATGTCGAGGATGTCGGATCGGGCGGGGGACGCGGGTTTGGCGGGGGTGGGTTCGGTGGAGGGCGCGGGCTGGGGTTGGGCGGGATCGTGATCCTGGCCATCCTGGGGCTGGTGTTCTTCAAGGATCCCACCGCATTGCTTCAAGGCGACCAGGGTGGGCCGGTGCAGACCCAGCAGCGGGCGGCGCCGCAGCCGGGAGCGGCCAGTGCCACGCCCGAGCAGAAGGATTTCGTGCGGGCGATCCTGGGCGATACCGAGGACACCTGGCACCAGATATTCCAGGAGAAGGGAAAGACCTACGTCGACCCGAAACTGGCCTTGTTCCGCGGTAGCGTGAACACAGCCTGCGGTTCGGCGTCGGCGGCCGTGGGCCCGTTCTATTGCCCGGGCGACCAGATCGTTTACCTGGACGTCGATTTCTTCGATGAACTGAGCAGTCGATTCCATGCGGCGGGCGATTTCGCCCGCGCCTACGTGATCGCCCACGAGGTAGGCCACCACGTGCAGGAACAGCTGGGCATCTTCGACAAAGTGGCGCAGGCGCGGCAGTCGGGTGCACGGATGGAAGGTGCCGATGGTCTTTCGGTAAGGCAGGAATTGCAGGCTGATTGTTTTGCCGGCGTATGGGCCAACCGGGGCCAGCAGCGCAACAAGTGGCTTGAGCCGGGCGACATCGAATCGGCCATGACGGCGGCAACGGCCATCGGCGACGACGCCCTGCAGCAGCAAGCCCAGGGTCGCGTGGTGCCGGATTCCTTCACCCACGGCACTTCCGCGCAACGCGTGAAGTGGTTCAAGACAGGATTCAGCAGCGGCGACCCGAACAGCTGCAACACGTTCGTCGGCGTGCCTTAGCAAGACCGCGGGGCGCGCCTGCTGGCTGGATGGTTGGGGTCAGTGGTTGGGGGGCAGAGTAAGAACTCTGACCCCGCTACCCGAGCGAGCGAAGATCAGGTCTTACGCGGCGGCTTCTTGCCCAGGTAGGGCTTTTTCCCGCCCGGTTTGCCGCCGCCGAAACGGCGTGGCGCCGGCGGGGCGGAGCTGCCAGCTTCTTCCTGGCCGTTCCATTCGGCGATCTGCAGCTTCTGGCCTGACACCCATACGTTCTTCAGGTGGGTAAAGACTTCCGCGGGCATGCCCTCGGGGAGGTCTATCAGGCTGTAGTGGCCGCGGATGGAAAGACGGCCGATGAACTGGCTGTCAATGTTGGCTTCGTTGGCCACCGCGCCGACGATGTTGCCGGGCTTCACGCCATGGTCGTGGCCTACTTCCAGGCGGTAGGTGCGCTTGCCGTGTTCGGTGACATGCTCGCGCATGGCGCGGGCCGGGGCGGGGCGGCGCTCGGCGGGATCGAATTCCCGGCGCGGGGGCCGATCGTCGCGGTTACCGCGCGGAGCACGATCATCGCGGGACGGCCGATCATCGCGTGAAGGACGATCGTCCCGTTGCGGACGCTCGCTGTATTCGCGGCGTGCGGGCGGCTCGAGCAGCAGGGGCTGGTCACCCTGGGCGATGCGGGCGAGCGCCGCGGCGATTTCAATCGCCGGCACGTTGTTTTCCTGCTCGTACTGTTCGATCAACTGCTGGAAGAGCTGCAGGCCGCCGGTGGCCAGCGACTCGCCGATGCGGGCCTTGAACTTGGCGATGCGCTGGTCGTTCACCGCTTCCACGGTGGGCAGCTGCATCTGCTCGATCGGCTGGCGTGTGGCGTTTTCGATCGCGCGCAGCAGGTTGCGCTCGCGCGGCGTGACGAACAGGATCGCCTCGCCACTACGCCCGGCGCGGCCGGTGCGGCCGATGCGGTGCACGTAGCTTTCGGTATCGGTGGGAATGTCGTAGTTCAGCACGTGGCTGATGCGTTCGACATCGAGCCCGCGGGCGGCGACGTCGGTGGCGACCAGGATGTCGAGCTTGCCGTCCTTCAGCTGCGCGATCACGCGCTCGCGCTGCGGCTGGGCGATGTCGCCGTTGATCGCCGCGGCGGCGAATCCACGCGCCTGCAGCTTCTCGGCAAGCTCCTCGGTGGCCTGCTTGGTGCGCGCGAAGATGATCATCGCGTCGAACGATTCGGCTTCAAGGATGCGGGTTAGCGCGTCGAGCTTGTGCAAACCACTGACCCACCAGTAGCGCTGGCGGATATTGGCCGCCGTGGTGGTCTTGGTCTTGATGGTGACTTCGACCGGGTTCTTCAGGTGCCTTTGCGCGATGCGGCGAATCTGCGTGGGCATGGTGGCCGAGAACAGCGCGACCTGGCGCGTCTCGGGCGTGGCCTGGAGCACTTTCTCAACGTCGTCGACGAAACCCATGCGCAGCATTTCGTCGGCTTCGTCCAGCACCAGGAAACGCAGCTCGGAAAGATCGAGCGTGCCCTTGTCCATGTGGTCGATCACGCGGCCGGGCGTGCCGACCACGATGTGCGCGCCACGGCGCAGGCCGTGCAGCTGCGGGCCATAGCTCTGGCCACCGTAGATCGGCAGCACCTGGAAGCCGGGCATATAGGTGGCGTACTTCTGGAAAGCCTCGGCGACCTGGATCGCCAGTTCGCGCGTGGGCGCCAGCACCAATGCCTGCGGCTTGCCATGGGTGATATTGATGCGCGAAAGAATCGGCAGCGCGAAGGCGGCCGTCTTGCCGGTGCCGGTCTGCGCCTGGCCCAACACGTCGCGGCCCTCCAGCATCGAGGGGATGATCGCTGCTTGGATGGGCGAAGGTGTCTCGTAACCCACTTCGGCGAGCACGCGGGCGACGTTCGGCTCGAGGGCGAGCGCGCTGAACCCGGGGGTGGCCGGGGTGGTTTCGGAAACAGGGGACGACATGGGAACCTCGGGGAACATGGGACGCGCCAACGGCCTTTGCGGCGGGGCGAAGCGGTCATTCTAGCAGCCGCGGGGGCCACCCTGCAGAATTTCTGCTGCATTGCGGTGGAGTACACTGGCCAGCCGCGATTGCGTCGCATTCATCCATGAGGGAACGAGAGTCGATGACAGCCATCGAAGTGATCTCGGAACAACGCAGCTTCGGCGGCTCGCAGGGGTTCTACCGGCACGAATCGGCCGCCTGCGGCGGCGTGATGAAGTTCGCCGTTTACCTTCCGCCACAGGCCGTGAGCAGCCCCGTGCCGGTGCTTTACTGGCTGGCGGGCCTCACCTGCACCGAGGAAACCTTCACCATCAAGGCCGGCGCGCAACGCGTGGCCTCGGCCCTGGGCGTGGCCCTGGTGATGCCCGACACCAGCCCGCGCGGCACCGGTATCGAAGGCGCCACCGGGGATTGGGAGTTCGGCGAGGGCGCTGGGTTCTACCTCGATGCCACGCAGGCGCCGTGGTCGGCGCGCTTCAACATGGGCACCTACGTCGCCCGGGAACTGCCGTCGCTGGTCGAAGGTTATTTCCCCCTCGACGGGAATCGCCGCGGCATCTTCGGCCATTCGATGGGTGGGCATGGCGCGCTGGTGACGGCCTTGCGCCATCCAGGCCGGTACCGCTCGCTCTCTGCTTTTGCCCCGATCGTGGCGCCGAGCCGGGTTCCGTGGGGCGAAAAGGCCTTCGGGCGTTACCTGGGCGACGACCGCGAGGCGTGGAAGGCCTTCGATGCCAGCGAGCTGGTGAAGAAGCGGCGGTTCGACGGCGAGATCCTCATCGACCAGGGCCTGGCCGACCAGTTCCTGCCCAATCAGCTGAAGCCTGAACTGTTCGAGGAGGCCTGTGCGCTGGCCGGCCAACCCTTGCGCCTGCGCCGCCAGGAAGGCTACGACCACAGCTATTACTTCATTGCCAGCTTCGTGGAAGACCACCTTCGCCACCACGCGGCCGCGTTGCACGCATGACCCAGCCGGTCCTTCGCACAGCACGCACGGAGCTAAGGGTGGCCCGCATCGCCGACGCCAAGGCCGTGCTTGCCTACCGGCTGGAGAACCGTGCGCACCTGGCGCCGTGGGAGCCCCTGCGTGACGAGGGTTACTACACGCTTGAAGGTGCGCGCACCTCGATCGTGCAGTGGTCGAGCGTATCGAGGGCCGGCGTGGCGTGGCCTTTCTGCATCTTCGATCCCAACACCGGCCGGGTCATGGGCTCGTTCACCTTCGCCAATATCGTGCGCGGGGTGTTCCAGGCCGCCCACCTGGGCTATGGCCTGGCTGCCGAGTGGCAAGGACAGGGCATCATGGCCGAGGCGCTGCGCGCGGGCCTGGACTATGCCTTCGGCCCACTGGACCTGCACCGCGTGATGGCCAATTACATGCCGCGTAACGAACGCAGCGGAAAACTGCTGGAGAAGCTCGGCTTCGAGCGGGAAGGCATGGCGCGTGGGTACCTGAAGATCCACGGCGTGTGGGAAGACCACGTGCTCACCTCGAAAGTACGCGCGGACTGACACCTCGGCGACACCTTCGACATGCCGCCGGGTGAAGGGCAGTTGATAGTTCAGTAAGAGAAAATCCTTACAAGAACAACTGTTTTTCCCTATTAAAGCCCGGCTTGCAGTCGTGGAGAGTACCTCTCACCACAAAGGGAGGCACATGTGAAACTTGGAATTCTCACACTCGCACTTGTTGCGATTTCCACAAGCGCGACAGCGAAAGATAGCCCGGTCATCGATCAACGGGAATATCTTGACGGCAAGGGTCAACCCACGCTTGAACGAAGGGTTCTCCTGGAGAACACAAAGGGTGAGGACGTCGTCGTCACCCAGATCCTTCACCCGTTGGACGATGGGTCGCTTCAATACATTCCGACCCAGCAACCGTTGGAAACCCAGGCCTTCGACGCTGAACTTTGTGGGCCGACCGCAACGCCACCGACGGCACAAGCAGTAGATACGTGGGGACCCGGAACAATCCACGCTTTTGCTTGCAACTACGTTGGAGTAACCGACGAGGCTACGCTTGGGCCTGAAGTTGATTCGGAGAATCAGGTTGCTCCAGGCATAGTTCTCCTGCGGGCCCAGGCTCCTGGAAACTATGTCGTACGTGCTGGAACGGACGACTATCCCATCGGCTAGGGCAACTACCACCTCACGGCGCCGGGCACGCTCAGCCTTTCTCTATTGGTAGATAACAGGTGCGCGGTGAGGCGATCGGATCCTGTTCCAGGTGGCCTGAACGGGCGCCTTAGTGCGACGGTTCGTTGCCACATGCCCTCGCCTGGGCTTGCTCGTACTGAAATGAGTGCCTGCGTTGGCTCATTTTGCAACACGGATCGAAACAGCATTTCCGTCTTCTAATAAAAAAAGCCCTCGGAGATCCCGAGGGCTTTTTAAGTCCTGCTTGTGGACGTTATGCCTTGTTGCTGGCCGCGCCACCACGACGCTGGCGCCGGCGCTTGTTGCCGGCGGCATGTTCACCACCGCCATTGTTCACATGGCCGTGCGGGCGATGCGAGGCCGGCGGACGCTGGCCGGGCTTGCCGTCGCGCGAGCCGCTGCGCGGCGGACGCTGGCCCTGCGGCTGGCGCTGGGCCTGCTTCGGACGGGGTGCGGCGGCATCGGTGCGCAGCGGCGTGGACGGCTCGTAGCCGGCCATGTCGCTGATGTTGATTTCATCCTTGAGCAGGCGACGGATGTCACGCAGCAGGCCGGCTTCCTCGTGGCTGACGAGAGAGATCGCCTGGCCGTCGGAACCGGCGCGGCCGGTGCGGCCGATGCGGTGCACGTAGTCTTCGGCCACCATCGGCAGGTCGTAGTTGATCACCACCGGCAGCTGGTCGATGTCGATGCCGCGTGCGGCGATGTCGGTGGCCACAAGCACCGTGATCTTGTTCGCCTTGAAATCCGACAGGGCCTTGGTGCGGGCGTTCTGGCTCTTGTTGCCGTGGATGGCCGCGGCACGAATGCCGGACACTTCCAGGTGACGGACGAGCTTGTCGGCGCCGTGCTTGGTGCGGCTGAATACCAGCGTCTGGCGGCGGCTGTCGATCGACAGGATGTGCAGCAGCAGGTCGCGCTTGCGTTCGGCATCCACCGGATGAACGTGGTGGGTAACCAGGGCGGCCACCGAGTTGGCGGGGGTCACCGACACTTCGCGCGGATCGCGCATGAACTCACGCGCCAGCGCCTTGATCTCCGGCGCGAACGTGGCCGAGAACAGCAAGGTCTGGCGGTTTTGCTTGGGCAGCGCATTGAGGATGCGCTTCAGCGCCGGCAGGAAGCCCATGTCGAGCATGCGGTCGGCTTCGTCGAGCACCAGCACGTCGATCTTTGAAAGGTCGACCGAGCGCTGCTGCATGTGATCGATCAGGCGGCCCGGGGTGGCTACGATGATGTCCACGCCACGGCGCAGCGCCGTGAGCTGGTTGCCCATGCCGACGCCACCGAAGATCACGGTGGAGGACAGGCGCAGGTGGCGGCCGTACTCGCGCAGGTTGTCATGCACCTGGGCGGCCAGCTCGCGGGTGGGGGTAAGCACGAGGGCGCGGACCGGGCGACGGCCGTCGCCCTGGGCTTTCTCGTTCAGGCGCTGCAGCAGCGGCAGCGCGAAGGCGGCCGTCTTGCCGGTGCCGGTCTGGGCGGCGGCCATGAGGTCGGCGCCCTGGAGCACCAGCGGGATGGCCGCGGCCTGGATGGGGGTGGGTTCGGTGTAGCCCTGTTCGGACAACGCACGAAGAAGCGCGGGCGCAAGGCCCAGCGACTCGAAGGACATGGAAAAACTCCTGATGTGCCCGGGCGCTCCCTGATACCGCGCCTCGATGCTGGTGATTTCGCGGCCGCCCGTCGGATGAGGGGCTGACCGGTGCCGTGCGCGCAACCGGGGTGGGGGATCGGGCGGGGGAATATCCCTCGCCGATGAGTCCGCAAGGGAGTCGGGGGCGTCTACGAGCCGGTCAAGTGTATCAGGCTTGCGGTTTTCGTGCGAACTGGTCCGTTCAGGCTCGCCGGCCGACCATCAGGTAGCTGTTGAACGGGGTGCGGCCGCGCAGGGGTTGCATCGACACGGAGAGGCCCGCTTCGCGCAGGGGAGCCTGGATTTCCTCGGCGCTAGGATAGTGCTGGGCGCCGCCGGGGATCCAGCCGGAGGCCCGGAGGACGTATTCTTCCCACACCGTGAAGCGAAACCGCCAGTTGGGTTCGCGCACCACATTGCGCAGGATCAATACCCCGCCCGGGGCCACCAGCGAAGCGGCGGCAGAGAGAAGGTCCGGTTGCCGCTCGCGGGGCAGGTAGTGCAATACGTCGAGCATCGCTACGTCGCCTTGTGTGTCGTAGGCATCGGCGGCATCACCATGGTGCAACTGCACGCGCCGGTCGATGCCGCCCCGAAGAAGCGCGGCGTTGCCCGCTTCGATCTTGCGCGAATCGTGGTCGGTACCGATGTAGCGGTCGAGCAGACCGCAACCGTGCAGGTAGTGCGCAAGCAGCCCGATGCCGCAGCCCAGGTCGAAGAGGGGCAGGGCGCTGTTGCCGCGCACGCTCGCGGCCGCCGCGTAGACCGGATCGGCTGCCAGCTTGAAGCCGATGTAGAGCCGTTGATTGATCGTGCCGAAACGGCGGGCGATGCGCTTGCGGGCGCGACGGTCAAGGTGGGGCGCGTCGATGGCGGGGATCCTCATCGTCGGCGAACCTTCGGTCCAGCGCGGAGTATCCGCGCTGGACCGGAAGACTGATTAACGATGCTGGTCGGCACCCGGCACCTTGCTGGCACCGACATAGGTGTTGTATTCGGCAGGCGACAGGCGGCCGTTGTGATCCTGGTCGGCCTCGCCGAAATGCGCGCGCAATTGCTTCAGTGCCTCGACATCCTTGGGGATATCACTGCGGCCGAGCGAGCCCTTGTGATCCTTGTCCAGTTCGTCGAACGACGGAGCGCCGCCGGAATCCGACGATGATCCTTGCGGTGCTGCTGCCTGCAGGGCGAATGCGGGGCCGGCCAGGAGAGTGGCGATGGCGCCGGCGGCGAGGACATGACGTAGCTGCATGGGTGGCTCCTCCTTGTTGGGTGCTTCAAGAGTCTATCGCTCCTGCGTCCTTGCCGCGCGAGCCGGGTATTTCCTATTTACAGGAAATCGGAGGCGGATCGGCGCGTCACGGCCAGTTACACTGCCCCGGGCTTCCAACGGGCAACAAAGGCTGATCATGTCGTTCCTTTCCCCCTTGCGAGAATTGGACCGGACCCAGCGGCACACGGTCCTGGCAAGTTTTCTCGGCTGGACGCTCGATGCCTTCGACTATTTCCTGCTGACCTTCGTCATCGTCGGCATATCCGACGAGTTCAAGGTCTCGCCGTCCGAAGTAACTTACGGCCTGTTCCTGACGCTGGCGGCGCGTCCGATCGGGGCGTTGCTGTTTGGCCGCCTGGCTGACCGCTTCGGGCGGCGCCCGATCCTGATGCTCGATGTGATCCTGTTCTCGGCCTTCGAACTGGCCACCGCCTTTTCATCCTCGCTCACCATGCTGCTGGTGCTGCGCTTCCTGTTCGGCGTGGCAATGGGTGGCGAATGGGGCCTGGGCGCTTCGCTGGCGATGGAGTCGGTGCCGCCCAAGGCACGTGGCCTGGTGTCCGGCCTGCTACAAAGCGGCTACCCCTGCGGCTTCTTCCTGGGCGCCCTCGCCAACTGGCTGCTGATCGACCATATCGGCTGGCGTGGCTTGTTCATTGTCGGCGCGGCTCCGGCCTTGCTGGTGCTCTACATCCGCCGCTCGGTGCCCGAATCGCCGGTATGGGAGGCAAGCCGTGCCGAGCACGGCAAGCGCAGCCTGGTCGAGTCGATGCGCGGCCACTGGAAGCTGGCGATCTACATGACCTTGTTGATGGCCGCCTTCAACATGTTCAGCCACGGCTCGCAGGACCTCTACCACACCTTCGAAGAGAAGAGCCTGCACCTGCCGACAGGTTCGGGGGCCGCCTTCATGCTGGTGGCGATGCTGAACCTTGGCGCGATGGTAGGTGGCCTTTGCTTTGGCGCCTGGTCCGAGCGCATTGGCCGGCGGCGGGCGATGGTGATCGCGGCGTTGCTTGCGATCCCGGTAATCCCGCTGTGGGTGCACGGTGGTTCGCTGCTTCTGCTGGCGATCGGCGCCTTCCTGATCCAGGTGATGGTGCAGGGTGCCTGGGGCGTGGTGCCCACCCATCTGAACGAGCTGTCGCCGGACAGTGTCCGGGGCACCTTGCCGGGCTTCGCCTACCAGATCGGCAACCTTCTGGCCGCGTACACCGGCAACGCCCAATTGCTGATCGCCGGCTGGCACGGCGGCGACCTGGCCTTCGCCATGGGGCTGTGGATTGCCGTGGTGGCGGTGATCCTGGCCCTGCTGGCCGGACTCGGCCCCGAGGCCCGCGGCGTGGGTTTTGGCGCCGGGCGTGACACTCCGCCGACGTGACTGGGCACCTCGCAGCCGCTAACATGACCGGTTTGCACCGTAGAGAACAACCCCATGCAGGCTGCGAAGGACAAGGTCATCTCGTTCCACTACACCCTCACCGTCGACGGTGAGAAGGTGGAAACCTCCCGCGAAGGCGGCGAACCATTGTGGATCCTGCTTGGTCACGGCCAGCTGATCCCGGGCCTTGAAGCTGGCCTTGAAGGCAAGTCGGCCGGGGACAGCTTCGAGGTCACCATCGCGCCCGAACAGGGCTACGGCGAGCGCCGCGATGGCCAGACCCAGCGCGTGCCCAAGAAGTACGTCCCCAATGCCGCCAAGATCAAGCCTGGCCAGACCATCGTGCTGTCGCTGAAGGAAGGCGGCCAGCGCGTGGTGACGGTGCAGAAGGTGGGCATGACCACGGTCGACGTGGATCTCAACCACCCGATGGCCGGCAAGACGCTGACCTTCGCCATCGAGGTCGACCTGGTGCGCGATGCTTCAGAAGAAGAGCTCAAGCACGGTCACGCCCATCCGAAGGGCGACGGCGAGCACTAACGCTGGGTTCGGGGTCAGAGTCATGACTCTGACCCCAATTGGCAAGCCAGCTACCGACATAAAAAAAGGCGCCCTTCAAGGGCGCCTTTTTTATTCCCGGACGATCGATCAGACCAGCACGATCTCGACGTCGACGTTACCGCGCGTGGCATGCGAGTACGGGCAGATGTCGCGGTGGGCGGTATCGACCAGCTCCTTCGCGGTAGCGGCATCCACGCCTTCCAGGTGCACTTCGAGCTTCACGGCGATGCCGAAGCCCGTCGGCTCGCGCGGGCCGATGCCCACGTGCGCAGTGACCGATGCATCCTTCAGCGCGACCTTCTTTTCACGAGCAACGTAGCGCGTGGCGCCTTCGAAGCAGGCGGCGTAACCGGCCGCGAACAGCTGCTCGGGGTTGGTGCCCGCGCCGCCGGGGCCGCCCATTTCCTTGGGGATCTTCAGGTCGATATCGATCACGCCGTCGCTGGACTTGGCGTGGCCTTCGCGGCCGCCGTGGACGGTGGCAGTGGCGGTGTAGACGATTTTGCTGAGGCTCATGGGAAGTTCCTTTCAGTTTGGGGGTTAGATGGAGAGGTTGTTGCGAAGCCGGGCGGTGAGATCGTGCAGGTCGCCGAGCATCTTTACCGCATGACTTTCTTCAAGGCCGGTGCGGCAGAAAACCTGTTCGGAAACGGCGTTTGCCTTGTACTGCAGGGCATGGCCCTCGTCGGTAAGGGTGACGATGAGTTCGCGCTCGTCATCGGCATTGCGTTGGCGCTTCACCAGGTTCGCCTGTTCAAGACGCTTCAGGAGCGGGGTGAGGGTACCGCTGTCCAGTTGCAGTCTTTCGCCAAGCGCGCTGACCGTTACACCGTCGGACTCCCAGAGCACCACCATGGCGATGAATTGCGGGTAGGTGAGGCCGAGTTCCGACAACGGGCCACGGTAACCGGCGGTCATGGCGCGTGAAGCGGCGTAGAGGGCGAAGCAGAGGTGGTTGTCGAGGCTTCTCATGAATGAAACGATAGCGCACAATTAGATTGTGCACAATATGATTGATTGGAACGGTTCAGTTATCAGTTAGAAAACCCGAACCAACAGGCTAGAGGACTCGCCGTCCGTAGACGAAGTGGTCTTTCCAGTACGGCCCGTCCAGGTTGTCCAGGCGCACGGTACCGCCGCTGTTGGGCGCATGTACGAAGCGGCCCTTGCCGACATAGATGCCGACGTGGCTTACCGAACCGCGGCTACCGAAGAACACCAGGTCGCCGCTGGCGAGGTCCTGGGCATCCACGCGCTCGCGGCCGAAACCTGCCATTTCCTGCGAGGTGCGCGGCAGCATCACGCCGGTGGACGTCTTGTAGATGTAGCCCACCAAGCCACTGCAATCGAAGCCGCCGGCCGGTGTGTTGCCACCCCAGCGGTAGGGCGTGCCGACCAGGCCGATGGCGCGGAAGAGGACATCGTTGGCGGCGTCCGGCGGCGGCGCGGTGGCACGCTCGTTCGACCATCCCAGGTTCATCGGGCGCGAGGGGCGGCTGGGGGAGGACGAACATGCCGCCAACAGCATCAGGGACAGTACGGCCAACGCCCGTGCAAGCGTGAAGCGGTGGTTTCGCGTGGCAGTGGTGCAGGCGCGATAGCCCATCGTACGCGGCGTGAGTGGCGTTGCCATGAGCTTATCAAAACAATAGCTTGCGTCAACCTCTTCAGTGTTGCGGTGAGAAGTTTGCGATAGCTGGCCGGGCCAGCGTCGAATCGGGGACACTAACGCCCATGGAAATCGAATCGTTCGACATGATCGTGCTGGGCGCCGGATCCGGCGGCCTGGCTGCCGCCATCCGTGCCGGCCGCCACGGGGCCCGCGTGGCGCTGCTTGATGACGGCGTCATCGGTGGTACCTGCGTGAACGTAGGCTGCGTCCCGAAGAAGGCCATGTGGTACGCGGGGCAGATGGCCGATGGCTTTGGTCTGGCAAGGGACTACGGGTTCAAGGATGTGGCTGACAGTCGTCTGGACTGGGCTGCCTTTATCCGTCGCCGCCAGGCCTACATCGACCGCATCCACACCGGCTACCGCAAGACCCTGGCCGACACGCACGTGCACATGATCGCGGCCCGTGGCGAACTGATCGCCGCCGATCGCGTCACCACCGGCTCGCGCACCTTCTCGGCCCCGCACATCGTCATCGCCACCGGCGCACGGCCGCGCCGGCTCGACACGCCGGGCTTCGAACTGGGCATGGTGTCCGATGGCTTCTTCGACCTGCGTGAGTGTCCGCGCCGCACCGCCATCGTCGGCGGCGGCTATATCGCCGTGGAGCTTGCCGGCGTGCTGCGGGCGCTCGGCGGCGATGTCACGCTTTACGTTCGCCATCGCCTGATGGGTGGTTTCGACGAGCCCATGGCCTATGCACTGGGCGAGCACATGGTCGGCCATGGCATCGACATCAACTACCGCTGCGAGATCCAGGACGTGCGCCGGGAAGGCGGACAGCTTCGGCTTACCTGCGACAAGGGCGATCAGCCCGGTCCTTACGATGCACTGATCTGGGCCGTGGGACGCGAGCCGAATTCATCGGGCATCGGCCTGGAAGCCCTCGGCGTGGAGCGGGACGCCAACGGCCACATCGTGGTCGATCGCTACCAGGACACCTGCGTGCCGGGTATCCACGCCGTGGGTGACGTTACCCAGGCCAAGGCGCTCACTCCAGTCGCCGTGCAAGCGGGCCGATGCCTGGCCGATCGCCTGTTCCGCGGCAAGCCTGACGCCCACGTCGATCCCGATTACATTCCAAGCGTGGTGTTCTCGCATCCGCCATTAGCTACCGTAGGGTTGACCGAAGAGCAGGCGCGGCAAATGCACGGCGACGGCGTTACCGTGTACCACGGCAGCTTCGTGCCAATGCAGTTCGCGCTGGCAGGTCGCAGCGAGCGCTCGCTGATCCGCATGATCTGCGTCGGCCCTGAAGAACGCGTGGTGGGCCTGCACATGCTCGGCGTGGAAGCCGATGAGATCATGCAGGGCTTCGCCGTGGCGTTGCGACTTGGCGCGCGCAAGAAGGATTTCGACACTACGGTGGCCATCCACCCGACATCGAGCGAGGAGCTGGTGCTCCTGAACGCTCGCACCGCATAAGAAGGTAAGCCATGGAAACGTTCCATCTCCACCGCGGCACTGCGCCGCTCCTGGTAAGCCTGCCGCACAACGGCAGTTTCATTCCCGTCGATATCGCCGAACGCATGCACCCGTTGGCGCAGGCTTCGCCGGATTCGGACTGGCACGTCGACCTTCTCTACGATTTTGCCGTGGGCCTGGGGGCCAGCGTGATCAAGCCGCTGGCCTCGCGTTACGTGGTGGACCTGAACCGGCCCGCCGACGGACATGCGCTGTATCCCGGGCGTACCGAAACGGGCCTGGTGCCCACGATGATGTTCGACGGCGCACCGATCTACCGTGATGGCGAAGCGCCGGGCCCCGATGAAACCGCCGCCCGCGTCGAGCAGTACTGGCGCCCGTACCACCAGGCGCTCGCCGCCGAGATCGCGCGCATGCGCGATGCACACGAACACATCGTGCTGTGGGAAGGCCACTCCATCCGCGCGGAAGTGCCGATGCTGTTCGAAGGACGGCTGCCCGACCTCAACCTTGGCACGGCCGACGGCAGCAGTTGCGATCCGGCCCTGCAGGCATCGCTCGCCGCGAAGCTCAACAGCCAGCAAAGCTACACGCATGTGGTCAACGGCCGCTTCAAGGGCGGCTACATCACGCGCGCCTATGGAAAGCCGAATGGTGGCGTGCATGCGGTGCAACTGGAGCTGGCGCAGCTCAATTACATGGACGAGAAAACTTTCGCTTACGACAAGGCGAAAGCTGCTGAACTGAAGGAAATCCTGCATCCGTTGCTGCGAACGTGCATCGAATTCGCACAGGTCGGAGCCAGTGCTTCGTAATAACTTACGTTATTGATTAAAAAGGTGTTTTTTCAAGGAATGGAAGCTGAACGACGTTAAGTGTGTTCAGATTGTGTATGCCTTTCGCGGAGCAGGTTAGGGCCTGTCGCGCCGCCCGAGGCGTCGGGTTCCGACCGGGTCCGCGGCACCTTCCAACTTAAGGCACTCAGATCATGCGCAAGCTTGCGATCGCTTCCCTCCTCGTGGCGAGTTTTGCCCTTTCGGGCGCCGTGCTGGCCGCCCCGCAGGCGGACGCCGCCGCCAAGTCGGGTACCACTGCCAGTTCCAGCTCTTCAACCGCTCCCGCCAAGCACAAGAAGCACAAGGCCAAGGCTCCGGCCAAGACCGATGCGGCGGCTTCCGCCAGCACCAGCGGCAAGTAATAGAACGCTCCACCGGTGGAACCCCCGGCCGCGAGGCCGGGGGTTTTTCATGTCTGCGCTTGCCGCTTCACCGCACCGCCGTAACCACGCCCTCGCGCAGCCAGTCGCCCAGCATCGAGCCCGCGGCGCTGGCAGCCTCCTCGTCGCCTACGCGAGCGGCAAGGTCCCTGCAGACTTCACCGAAGCTGGCTCCCATCGTTGCCAGGTCCAGGCACGCCGCCTCGATGGCGGACATGCTGGCGAAGCGGGTGGAAAACCCGTATCTCCACACGCGCAGTGCCGGAGGCGCGCTCCCGGGAGCGGTGATGGTTGGCGGCGTTTCCTCGTCCAGCGCGCGCCACAGGGCGGCAACGTTGCTGCGCACGTAGCGCCATCGCAAGGTCGGTGCGAAGGTGAGCACGGCATCGTCCCAGTGGACGTCCGTCAGTGACGCCATGGCGACCGCTGCCGCATCGGGGCCGGAAAAGGCCCGGCGCAGCGTCCAGTCGAGCCATGCCAGTTCGCCGACGTCCGGGTCATCGGGCCACTCCTCGTCCAAGTATGAAGCAAAGCCGTCGCCATAGTCGTCCAGCGACCACGATTGCGGACGATGAGCGGCTATGTACGCCTTGCCCGCGTTGCCGAACGCTTCTTCGCCGATCCACTCGCGGGTCTTGGCGTGCGTGTCGCGAAGGCAGGCGAGAAGCTGGCTGTGGTACGCATGGGCGTAAACCGACATGCCTTCCATCGAAGCTCCCGCTGGCGGTGCGCCAGCGCCAAGCAGGTTCGCCACGAACGATCGCTGCACATCGCGCAGGTTCATGCAACGTGCTCGTGCCGGCTCTCGGTTGCCACGAAGGCAATATCACGGGCCATGTCGAGTTCGGCAAGCAATTCGGCGAGGGGCGGAATATGGTCATCGCGCTCGATCATCGTCGCTACCGGTCCCATCCGCGCGCAGGCTTTGGCATAAAGCTCCCAGACACCGCGGGGAACGGGTGCATCGTGAGTATCGATGAGCATGTGCTCTCCCTGGCTGTGGCCAGCCAGATGCACCTGGCGAACGTGCTGCCAGGGAAGCTCGTCCAGCCAGGTGTCGGTCGACAGGCCGTGGTTGGTCGCGCTCACGTAGATGTTGTTGACGTCCAGCAACAGTTGGCAGCCCGTCCGGCTGCACATCGCCGCGAGGAATTCAGGCTCGCTCATCCTTGTACCGTCGAAGGCCACGTAGGTCGACGGGTTTTCCATCAGCAGCGGACGACCCAGGGCATCCTGAACCCGGTCGAGGTTAGCGCACACCAGGGCGAGGGCTTCTTCGGTATACGGCAGGGGTAGCAGGTCGTGTGAATTGAAGCCGTCGATGCCGGTCCAGCACAGGTGGTCGGACACCCACAGCGGATCGATCCGGTCGGCGAGCTGGCGCAAGCGCCGGAGGTAAGCCGCGTCCACGCCATCGACGGCGCCGATGTTCATCGATACGCCATGCAGGGCCACCGCATGGCCGTCGCGAACGCGGTGCAGGATGTCCAGCGGACGGCCGCCGTCCACCATGAAGTTCTCCGAGATCACCTCGACGAAATCCACCCGTGCAGGAGCCGCGAGGAAGTCCTCGTAGTGCGGCGGCCGCAGTCCGATGCCGAAGCCGTGGAAGGGCATGATGCCGTTGCGCTGCATGGTGGTTTCCATGGTCGAATGCCCGGCCGGCATGCCGGCCGGGCCAGATCGCTTACTGGGCCGGCGGAGTGGTGCTGCCGCCCTGTGCCTTGCACTCGGTGACCGACACCGCCTTGAAGCCCTGGCCCTTGCACGAGTTCTGGCCCTTGCATTCATGGTTGCCCGACTTGCAGTCGGAGGTACCCTTGCAGCTGTTGATGCCGTAGCAATGGACCGTCTTTGCCTCGGTGCCCGCGGCGTGCACGGGGCTGACCGCGGCGAAGGCGACGACGGCGGCGGCAGCGGCGATACCGAAGGTTGCAGTGTTCATGATGTTTCTCCTGGCGTTGTGATGTGCCGAATGGCGTGGGTGAATTCGCCGCGGCTTCGACGTTGGTTACACGGGCGGCAAAGAAATTTCACTTGGCGCCCAGCGCGTGGTCGACCGACCACTTTCCACCACCGCGGGCCACCAGGTACATCAGGATCGCGGCCCACGAAAGATGCGTCGGCCACGCGGCGGGATACACGAACACCTCGATCACCGTCGTCATCCCCAGCAGGGCAAGCGCGGAAAGACGCGTGGCCAGGCCAAGTACCAGAAGCATCGGGATGAAGGTCTCGGCATAAGCAGCCATGTGGGCAGCGATATCAGGCGGCACCAACGGGATTTTGTATTCGTCCTGGAAGAGCTGGTAGGTGCCGTCGGTGATGGTGAGGAAGCCATCGACCTTCGTGCGGCCGGACTGGAAAAAGATCGCGGCGATCGAAACACGGGCGAGCAACGCCAGGAACGAGTGGCCGACAAGCGACGAAATGCGATCGGCCAGGAGGTTCCATCGGCGGATCGGTCCGGCGGGGCTGGTCGCGGGCAGGGTGGAATCAGTCATGGGGTGTCCTTGGTCAAAGAGGGGCTGTCATCGGCAAACGCACCGATGGCGACGAGGTGAAGCAGATCCGCATCCATCCGCCTGGCGTCGCCGGCGGTCATGGCAAGGTCGAGCGCGGCGCCCAATGCGTGGCCTGCGTGGCAGGCATCGAGCAATGCGCAGGTGGGTTCCCCGATGGAGTGGACGCGTATCTGACCGTCGATTCGCAGCATCAGGGTGGCTTCGGGCATCCATGCCAGGTCGCCCGCAACGGCGCGGCCGGAGCGGCTCGCCTCCCAGATCGTGCGCGCCGGCAACGGCGACGCATGCCAGCATGCCGTGGGATGTGTCCGCAGGTGCGCGCTGGCGAGGCCGGATGTCGAGAACGCGGTGAGCCGGCCGGCATGCAGGGTGGGTGCATCGGCGGCATTCCCGCACGAGAGGAATAGCCAGTCCAGCCGCGCCACCTCGCCAAGATATGCAAGCTCGGTGGTCACGACGGACGCGGCCAGGAAATCGGGGAATGCCTCGCCATAGTTCGTGAGTCGGCCATCCATCGGCATGTGCTCCAGCGCGAACGCCGCCGCAGCCGATCGCATCCACTCCTGGCCCACCAGGCAGGTGACGGCGGGGAAGTTCGCTTCGATAGTGTCGATGCAGGCCTTCAACCACGTGTTGCGGTAGACAGCGAAACCCGGCTGGCTGGCGATGGCCCGCAAGGGCCCGTCCTCGCCGCGCATGGCCTGGAGGAAACCGTCCTGGAAATCGGCAAGCGTTTGAGTCATGCCGCTTGCCTCGCATCCAGCCGCAGGCGCTCGGCCACGGCGCGCTCGGCCATCAAGGCTTCGAACGCCGGGACGTTGCCATCACGCTCGATCAGCACGGGTATCGTGGGTAGCCGCGGCCGTACGCTGCTGTAGAGGTCCCATACCTCTTCGGCTACCGGCGCATCGTGTGAGTCGATCAACAGCGATCCGCCAAGCAACGGATCGGGTGCATGTCCGGCCAGGTGGATCTCCGTGACTGTCTGCATGGGGAAGGCGTGGAGGTAGTCCCGCGGATCCACGCCAAGGTTGTGCGAGCTTACGAACACATTGTTGAGGTCCAGCAACAAGCCGCAGCCGGTGCGTGCGACCAGTTCGCCGAAAAAGTCCGGTTCGTCGTAGTCGTGGCCGTCCAGGTGCAGGTAGTGGGATGGGTTTTCAATCGAGATCGCCCGGCCCAGCGCATCCTGCGTACGAGCGATGTTATCGACGATGCGCGCAAGGGCGGCATGGCTGCGCGGGAAGGGCAGCAGGTCGGGCGCGTATCGTCCCCGCCAGTGCGACCATGCCAGATGCTCCGATACCAACGCGGGCCGCATGCGGTCGACGAGCCGGCGCAGGCGCGAGAGGTGGATGGCATCGGGTGGTGCATCCGCGGCCAGCGACAGCGAAACGCCATGGAGCGACAGCGGATGCCGCCTGGCCACCGTGTCGAGCGCTTCGAGCCGCGGGCCGCCGTCCACCATGTAGTTCTCCGGGTGGACTTCAAACCACAGCCCTGCCGCAACGGCGTCGATCGCCTGGGGAAGATGTTCGGCCTTGAGGCCAAGGCCTGTGCCCATGGAAGCATGCATGGAAGATCTCCTTCGGCCGCAACGCGCGGCCAGTGGCGAGGCACTGGCCGCGCCGGTGATCACGCGCCGGTCTTGGTCAGCGAGCCGTGGCCCTTGGGCGTGACGATGGCCGTGCAGGTGCCGGCGGGCACGTTCTTCCAGGCGTTGGCCTGGTAGTCCGCCTTCGCGGTGCCGGCGCAGGTGGTTCCCGCGCCCGCGGCGCAATCGTTCTGCCCGGCCTTGGCAACGCCCCAGCACTTTTCCACCTTCGGCTTGGCCGCGGCGTCGTGCTGGTCGGCGAAGGCGGTGCCCGAGACCAGGGCGGCCAGGGCAAGGGCGATCGATGTCATGTGACGAGCTTTCATCAGGTCCTCCAGTAGTGGGTAGGGATCGACCGCGGCCAGTTGCCCCGGTCTGATGATGAATTCGCAGGAGGAATGCCGTTGGTTACACATGCGAACGACAAAAGTTCGGCCTGGCTTGTAACCAGAGGCGAGGGCTGGACGAATTGCCTTCGACCACTGGATGCCTGGCCGATGAAGATACATGACCTGATCACCAGCCTCACCACGGGATTGCGGCCGGTGGAACGGCATGCCGTGGGCCGCCGCCTGGCCTTGTCGGCGATGGCGGGGATGCTGGTGGCGACGCTTGCCGTGCTGCTCACCGGCGGCATGCGGCCTGACATGGGCCTGGTCCTGGACGATCCCATCTTCTGGTTGAAGTCGGCGTTCCCGGCCACCGTGGCGGTGGCCGCACTCGTGCTGTGCGGCCGCCTGTCGCGCCCGGGTGCACGCACGGGGGCGGGATGGCTGCTGCTGGCACTGCCGTTGCTGGCCGTGTGGAGCGCATCGGCATGGTTGATCGCCTCCGCGCCGCCGGCCTTGCGGATGCAACTGGTGCTGGGCCAGACATGGCGCGTATGCACCTTCAACGTCGTGGCCTTATCCTTGCCAAGCTTCATGGCGACCTTCTGGGCCATGCGTGGCCTGGCGCCCACCCGGCTCACCCTGGCCGGCGCCGTGGCGGGCCTCCTCGCCGGCGCGCAGGCGGTACTGGTCTACACGATCTATTGCGCGGAGATGGCGCCGCCGTTCTGGGCTACCTGGTACGTGTTGGGCATGTTGCTACCCACCGCTGCCGGCGCGATGCTTGGCCGGAGGCTATTGCGATGGTGAGTACCAACCGCATGTCACCCACGGTGGAAGCCGCCGAGATCACGCTCCGCGATTGTTTCCTGGCGGGGCTTGCCGGCGACGCCGCGCAGTACCGGGCATTCCTGGAAGGATTGACCGGCCACATGCGCGCCTATCTTCGGCGCCGCCTGCCCAAGGCGCAGGACGATGTGGAGGACATCCTTCAGGAAACCCTGCTGGCGGTGCACAATGCACGACATACTTATCGTGAAGGGCAACCGCTCACTGCCTGGCTGCATGCCATTGCAAGATACAAGCTGATGGATTTTTTCCGGGCCCATGCCAGGCGCGAAGCGCTGCATGATCCCTTCGACGATGAGCACGAGTGGATTTTCGCCGCTTCCGACGACGAGCCCGCCAACGCGCGCCGCGACATCGGCGTGCTGCTGGAGACCCTCCCGGACCGCCACCGGTTGCCCATCGTCTTCGTCAAGCTGCAGGGGTTGTCCGTGGCCGAGGCATCACTGGCCAGCGGCATGTCCGAATCGGCGATCAAGGTCGGTGTCCACCGGGGCCTGAAAGCGCTCGCGGCGCGGCTGCGGGGTGATGCATGAAGACCGAGCGGCTCATCGATATGCTGGCGACCGACGGCAGCGTCGCCGATCACCCGGCGCCGTCGCGACGCTTCGGTATCGCCGTGCTGGGCGGCATCGCGGCCGCGGTGGTGCTGATGGCCTTGGGCCTGGGCATTCGTCCCGACATCGGTACCGTGGTACACACGGCCATGTTCTGGATACGCGTGGGTTTCGCCGTGGCGATGCTTGGCACCGCCTTGCTGGCGGCGACGCGGCTGGCACGCCCCGGCGTGACGGCGGCGCCCGGCCTGGCGGCCATCGCGATGCCGGTGGCGCTCATCTGGTGCCTGGCGGCGTTCGTCCTGGTTCACGCGCCGGAGGGTTCACGCCTGGCGCTGCTGCTCGGACACACCTGGCGCGTCTGCCCGCCATTGATTGCGGCACTCTCGGCGCCTGCCTTCGTGGCGATGTTCTGGGCCATGCGTGGCATGGCGCCCGTGCGCCTGCGCCTGGCCGGCGCCGTGGCCGGCCTGGCGGCGGGCGCGGCCGCCGTCATTGCCTATTGCCTGCATTGCCCGGAAATGGCGCCGCCGTTCTGGGCCGTGTGGTACCTGTCGGGCATGCTCATTCCCGCGGTGGCGGGATCGCTGCTGGGTCCCCGCTTCCTGCGCTGGTAAGCACGCGGAAGAAAACGTTAGCCGTCCAGCCAGGCCACGCACTTCAGTTCGATGGCGATCGGCGTGGGCAGGCGATCGATGCCCACCGTGGTGCGGCAGGCATCGACACCTGAAAAGAACCTGGCATAGGCTGCGTTGTAGGCCGCGAAGTCGCGCGTCATGTCGGTGAGATACACTGTGATGTCCACCAGGTTCGCAAGCGTCGCGCCACTGGCCTCGAGCACCGATTGCACGTTGGCAAATACCTGCTCGCACTGGGCCAGGATGTCGTAGGACGCCAGCGCGCCATGTTGGTCGAAGACATTGCCGGGGACCGTATCGTCCGCGGCGCGCCTGGGGCCTACGCCTGAAAGGAACAACAGGTTGCCCACGCGCCGCGCGTGGGGATACGCGCCGACGGGCCGGGGTGCGTTGCCGGTGTTCACGGTGCTCATGCCTGCGGTGACTCCATGGCGATGCAGATGTTCTTCGCTTCGGAAAAGAACCGCAGGGCTTCCACGCCGCCCTCGCGGCCAAGTCCCGATTGCCTGACGCCCCCAAAGGGTGTGCGCAGGTCCCGCAGCATCCAGCAATTGACCCAGACGATGCCGGTGGCAAGCTGCGCGGACACCCGGTGCGCCCGCGAGAGGTCGTCGGTCCAGAGCGAGGCGGCAAGGCCGTAGTCGCTGGCGTTGGCCAGCGCGATCGCGTCGGCTTCATCCTCGAAGGGAATGAGCGTGACGACGGGGCCGAAGATTTCCTGGCGATTGGTGGCGGTGTCGGCGCCTAGTCCTTCGATCACCGTGGGTTCGATGAACCAGCCTTGCGCGCATCGGCCACTGGGCTGCACGGTGTCTCCGCCGCAAGCCACCGTGCCGCCTTCCGCGCGCGCCATGGCGATGGCATCGGTGACCTTGGCATGGTGTGCCGCCGAGACCATGGCGCCGAGGTCGGTATCGTCATGCAGCGGGTCACCCACCGTCAATGCGCGGACGCGTTCGAGGTAGCGTCGGCGAAAGCCGTCGTAGATGGAGCGCTGTACCAGGAGCCGCGAGCCGCACAGGCAGATCTCGCCCTGGTTGGCGAATCCTGAACGCACAATGGTGTCCAGCCGCGCATCGTCGATCCGCGCGTCGGCGAAGACGATGGTGGCGTTCTTGCCGCCCAGTTCCAGGGACGCCTTGCGGAACAGCGGCGCGGTGATCGCGGCGATCGAGCGGCCCGTACGCGTGCTGCCGGTGAAGGACACGGCCTTGATGCCCGGGTGGCCTACCAGATGGTCGCCGATGTCGGCGCCATGGCCGTGCACGATATTGAGCACGCCATCGGGAAGGCCGGCCTTGGCGGCGAGTTCGCCGAGCATCCACGCAGTGAATGGCGTGACTTCCGAGGGCTTGGCCACCACCGTGTTGCCCGCGGCGAGCGCCGGCGCAATTTTCCAGGTGAAGAGATAAAGCGGCAGGTTCCACGGGCTGATGCAGGCTACCGCGCCCAGCGGCTGGCGCAGCGTGTAGTTCAGCGTGCCGCCCGGCACCGGGTGGGCTTCGCTGCTCCATTGGGTGATGGCCGCGGCGAAGAAGCGGAGGTTCGCCACGGCGCGGGGAATATCAAGCTTGCGTGCCAGCGACAGCGGCTTGCCGTTGTCCTTCGACTCGGCGGCTGCGAACGATTCCAGCTCGCCCTCCACCAGGTCCGCAAGGCGATGCAGGATGGCGGCGCGGACGTCCAGCGGCGTGGCGGCCCAGGCAGGCGCGGCGCTGTTCGCTGCCGCCACCGCATCATCCACATCGGCTGCCGTCGATGCCGGGCAGCGTGCGAATACCTGGCCCGTCGCGGGCTCGAACACGTCCAGGTAGGCACCCTCGCGCGGCGCCCGCGCGTGTCCGCCGATGAAGTTGCCAAGCGTGGTGATGCTCATGACAGCGACCGCGTGCGGCCACCATCCACCGCGATGCTGACGCCGTTGACATAGGCCGACGCCGGCGTGCACAGGAAGGCCGCCACGGCGGCTACTTCGCTGGCTTCGCCGAAACGCCCGGCGGGCACGTGGGCCAGCATGCCGCGTTCGATCTCGCCGGCATCCTTGCCGGTCGAGCGCTGGGTGGCTTCGACCAGACCCGAAAGGCGTTGCGTGCGCGTGTAGCCTGGCAGCACGTTGTTCACCGTGATGCCGTCGGCAGCGATTTCGCCGGCGAGGGTCTTCGCCCAGCCCGCCACCGCCGCGCGCACGGTGTTGGACACGCCAAGGTTGGCCAGCGGTTCCTTCACGGAGGTTGAGATGATGTTCACCACACGGCCGAAGTGCGCGGCGCGCATGCCGGGCAACACGGCGGTGAGCAATACCTGCCCGCCGATCAGGTGTTGGCGGAACACATCGGCGTAGGCGTCGGTGGATGCCGCGTGGGCCGGCCCGCCCGGTGGTCCGCCGGAGTTATTGATCAATATGTGCACCGGTGCGGCTGCAACGATGGCCTGCACCACCGCGCGCAGGCCTTCGGTGTCGCCCATGTCGGCAACCGCGTGGCCGTGATGCTGGCCGGCTGGCCGGGGAAGGGCGGCGACCACGTCGGCCAGGGCTGCCTCGGAACGGGCCAGGGCGGTGACGGTGGCGCCGAGCAGGGCGAGCTCATGCGCGGTAGCGCGTCCGATGCCTTGCGATGCTCCGCAGACGAGCGCATGACGTCCGGTAAGGTCCAGCTCCATCGACGCTTCCCTCGGCTTAAGGCGGTGACCCGCCCATTGTCAGTGAGCGGTGTACTGCAACGCCAGCGCGGCCAGCCAGCATGGCCAGGCGAGCCAGGGCGTAAGCTTCCAGATGCCGTGCCAGCGGTTGAGCTGGCGGTTCTCGAACAGGGCGGGGGCCGCCGAACGCAGCACGTGCTGCAGGCGCGCCCAGGTGCGCAGGGGATTGCCGCGGCCCTGTTCGGGTACCGCGATGATGCGCCACTGGTCGGGATAATGCGTGCGCAGGATGCCGGCGATGCGGTACTGGGCGATGAAATGCAACACGAAACAGATCACGCCGGCCAGCAGCAGCCCGCCGTAGAGCGCCAGCAGCAGGGCGGCGGAGCCGGGGTTGCTCATGAACCAGCATCCTTGAGGATCTTCGGGATGGTGTCGCGCAAGGTGGAGATCACACCGTTGCCTTGCGGGGTCTTGTCGCACACGCCGTTCTTGATCGCGCGGCGGTAGCTGTCGCTCTGCATGCCCACGTACACCACGCCGTCCGGCCCGTGCGGGATCTTGAAGCTGCCCGCGGTGGTCATCTTCACCGGGGCTTCGGCCGAGAACGCCGCCGGCGACTGCTCCCAGTAGGTCTGCGCCTGCAACTGCTTGGGCGAGGTGTACACCACCAGGTACCGTGCCTTGTCGCTCTGCACGGTGAGCTCGCCGAAGGCGCCGCTGGTCTCGGACGTCCAGCCCATGTATTCGCAAAGCTGAAGGTCTTTCGAGTCGATCGGCTGGAAGGCTTCGTCCAGCACCACCAGGGTGGGCGCGAACAGGTACGACGAATGCATCCAGCGGCCGTTGAGCTCGGCCTTCACCCCGACGTTGTACGGCAGCTTCGCCGTGGTGGGCAGGCGGAAGGCCAGGAAGTAGCTGCGGTCGCCATTGAGGTTGGCGACGGGGCTTGAGTCGTTGACGACGAAGCGCCGCGGCTCCGGGGGCAGCATGTCCTGGAAGGAGAAGTCGGCGAAGGTGGTGCAGCACGCCGAGGCGTCGTTGAGCTTCTTCTTCGCCGCATCAAGGCCCGCCTCCTGGTTCTGCGCCGGTGGGCGCAGGTTCGGCGGCACGATGCTATGGCAGCCGGCCAGGGCAAGCAGGCCAGCGGTGGTCAGGGCAAGGCGGGTAAGGCGTAAGGGCATAAGCATCAAGAGGTCTAGAATTCGGCGCTCCCTGCCGCGCGTGGATAAGGAATGGCGTCGCGGATGTTGGCAAGGCCGCATACGTACACCAACAGGCGCTCGAACCCGAGGCCAAAACCAGCGTGAGGCACGGTGCCGTAGCGACGCAGGTCCGTGTACCAGGAATAGGTTTTTGCATCGAGGCCGAATTTCGCCATGCGCTTTTCGAGGTGGTCCAGGCGTTCCTCGCGCTGCGAACCGCCGATGATCTCGCCGATGCCCGGTGCCAGCACGTCCATCGCCGCCACCGTGCGCTCGTCGTCGTTCAGGCGCATATAGAAAGACTTGATCGCCTCCGGATAGTTCATCACCACCACCGGTCGGCCGATGTGCTTCTCGGCCAGGTAGCGCTCGTGCTCGGTCTGCAGGTCCACGCCCCAGGCTACGGGGTATTCGAATTTCTGGCCGCAGTTGCGCAGGATCTCCACCGCATCGGTGTAGTCGATGCGCTCGAACGGCTGGCTGATGAATGCCTCGAGGCGGGAAATGGCATCCGGCTGCACGCGCTCGGCGAAGAACGCCATGTCGTCGGCGCGCTCTTCAAGGATGGTCTTGAAGATGGCTTTGAGGAACCCTTCCGCGAGGTCGGCGTTGTCGTTGAGGTTGGCGAAGGCGAACTCCGGTTCCACCATCCAGAACTCCGCCAGGTGGCGGGGCGTGTTGGAATTCTCGGCCCGGAAGGTGGGGCCGAAGGTGTACACCTTGCTCATCGCCATGGCGTAGGCCTCGACGTTGAGCTGCCCGGACACGGTGAGGAATGCCTCCCGGCCGAAGAAGTCCTTCTTGTAGTCGATCTTGCCCTGCGGGTCGCGGGGCAGGTTGGCCAGGTCCAGGGTGGACAGCCGGAACATGTCGCCGGCGCCTTCGGCATCGGAGGTGGTGACGATCGGGGTATTGACCCAGATGAACCCCTGCTCGGTCAGATACCGGTGGATCGCCATCATCATGGTGTGGCGCACGCGCGACACGGCACCGAACAGGTTGGTGCGGATGCGCAGGTGGGCCACCTCACGCAGGAATTCCATCGAGTGCTGCTTGGGCTGGATCGGGTAGGTTTCCGGGTCGTCGACGAAGCCGGTGACCTCGATGCTGCTGGCCTGTAGTTCGAACGCCTGGCCCTTGCCCTGCGAGGGCACCAGGGTGCCGGTGGCAATGAAGCCCGCCCCGGCGGTGAGGTGCAGCACGTCGGCGTCGTAATTGGGCAGGGTATTGGCGGCCACGACCTGGATCGGGTCGAAGCAGGAGCCGTCGGAGAGATTCACGAACGACAGCCCGGCCTTGGAGTCGCGGCGGGTGCGCACCCATCCGCGCACGGTTACCTGGCGCCCTTCCAAGGGCGCGCCATCGGCCGACTTTCCGGCCAGAGCCTGTTTGACGCTGACTACCGTCATTGCTTGAAACTCCATGCAAGCCGCCCCCAAATGGGCGCAAGAAGACCCCGCATGATAATCTAATGCAGTGCAGCAGAAGACCCGACCATGAGCATTTCCATCACTCCAGCCGCCAGCGAGCGCATGCGTAGTTTCCTGGCCTTGAGCCCAGGGGCTGCCGGCGTGCGTTTTGGCGTGAAGAAAATGGGCTGTTCAGGCTTCGGCTACGTGGTGGACCTGGCCCCCGATGTCGCCGAGGGCGACCAGGTGCTCGATATCGAGGGCATCCCCCTGGTGGTCAGCGACACCAGCCTGCCGCTGGTAGACGGCACCCTGATCGACTTCCAGCGCCAGGGCCTGAACGCCTCCTTCGTCTTCCACAACCCCAATGCCGTGGGTGAATGCGGCTGCGGCGAGAGCTTCTCGGTCAGCCAGGCCTAGGCTGCCGCTTGCCCGTCACGGGTTTTTGACGCTATTATTGTGGGCTGCCGTCCGTCTGGGACGGTAAGACTTGCCTCACCGCAACCGCGGGAGGCTGCCATCCCCGCAAGGGGTGACATCCACAAGGAGACACCATGCGTCATTATGAAGTCGTGTTCCTGGTCCATCCGGACCAGAGCGAACAGGTGCCGGCCATGATCGAGCGTTACAAGACGCTGATCGAAGGCGACAACGGCAAGATCCACCGCCTGGAAGACTGGGGCCGCCGCCAGCTGGCCTACCCCATCGAGAACCTGGCCAAGGCCCACTACGTGATGTTGAACATCGAAGTCGGCCAGAACGCGCTGAACGAGCTGGAATCCGGCTTCCGTTTCAACGACGCGGTCCTGCGCCACCTGGTGATCAAGCGTGACGAGGCCGACGTCGAGCCGTCCTTCATCATCAAGAGCAAGGAAAAGGACGACGCCAAGGGTTCGCGTCGCCGTGACGACGATGGCGACAGCGACGACCGTCGCATCAGCCGCGATCCCGACGACAACGACGACTGATAGGAGCCCGACATGTCCAAGTTCTTCCGCCGCCGCAAGTTCTGCCGCTTCACCGCCGAGAACGTCAAAGAGATCGACTACAAGGATCTCAACACGCTCCGCCAGTACATCACCGAGAACGGCAAGATCGTCCCGAGCCGCATCACTGGTACCAAGGCACGCTACCAGCGCCAGCTGGCCACGGCCGTCAAGCGCGCCCGCTTCCTGGCGCTCCTGCCGTACACCGACAACCACGACATCTGATGCCCGCGGGCCCGCTTGATGGCGGGCCCGTCCATCGATTTCGGACAGCCATCACGGCTGCGCGGGCAACCCCGCGCTAACGAAAAGGAATCATCATGGATCTCATCCTGCTGCAGAAAGTAAAGAACCTGGGCGATCTTGGCGACAAGGTCAGCGTCAAGCCCGGTTACGGCCGCAACTTCCTCCTGCCCACCGGCAAGGCTACCCGCGCCACGGCCACCAATATCGCCCAGTTCGAGGCGCGCCGCGCCGAGTACGAGGCCAAGGCACGTGAGCACCTGTCCGGTGCCCAGGGTCGCCAGGCCCAGATCGAAGGCCAGGAAGTGACCATCACCGCGAACGCCAGCCCCGAGGGCAAGCTGTTCGGCTCGGTGTCCACCCGCGACATCGCCGAGGCCCTCACGGCCAAGGGCGTCGCCGTGGACAAGAGCGAAGTGATCCAGTCTTCCGGTCCCATCCGCAATACCGGCGAATATGACGTGATCATCTCGCTGCACGCCGACATCCACGCGACCGTCAAGGTCATCGTGGTGGCCGAGAAGGCGTAAAGCCTTCCCGCCAGGCATGGCCGAACGGGCGCCCTCGGGCGCCCGTTCTGTTTTATCCACCGGAATTCCACAGCTATACACAAGCTTATCCACAGCTTGTTGTCTCGGCCTGTGAGACCGGGACGCGTATCATCGTCCCCATAGCCAGCGGCGCTTCGCCCGCTCCGAGGTCAGCGCATGTCGTTCGTTCCCGAACGTAAGTCCCAGAACGCCGCGATCGAGGCCCTGCGCGTCTCGCCCCATTCGCTGGAAGCCGAGCAGGCGGTGCTTGGCGGCCTGATGCTGGCCCCCGACGCCATGGACAAGGTGGCCGACAAGCTCGGCGAGGACGACTTCTATCGCAAGGACCACCGCTTGATCTGGCGTGCCATCGCCGAGCTTGCCAACAAGGGCATGCCCTGCGACGCGGTGACCCTCGGCGACTGGTTCGATGCCAACGGCATGGCCGAGCTCGTCGGCGGCGCCAGCTACCTGATCGAGCTTGCCAACGCCACGCCCAGCGCGGCCAACATCGCCGCCTACGCCGACATCGTGCGCGAGAAATCCGTGCTGCGGCAGTTGATCGACGCCGGCACCGCCATCACCGAAGACGGTTACCGCCCGGAAGGCAAGAGCGTCCAGGAAGTGATGGAGCTGGCCGAGCAGCGCGTGTTCAAGATTGCCGAGAGCGGCGCGCGCGGCAAGAAAGACATCGTGTCCATGCGCACGGCCGTGTCCGAGGCCTTCCGCTTGCTGTCCCAGCGCTACGAGAACCGCGGCCAGCTCACCGGCGTCTCCACCGGCTTCACCGACCTGGACGAACTCACCTCCGGCCTGCAGCCGTCGGACCTGATCATCGTGGCCGCGCGCCCCTCGATGGGCAAGACGGCCTTCGCCCTGAACATCGCCGAGGCCGCTGCCATGCGCGGCAAGAAGTCGGTGGCGGTGTTCTCGATGGAAATGTCCGCTTCCCAGCTGGCGTTCCGCCTTATCTCCTCGTTGGGCCGCATCCACCAGAGCCACCTGCGCACCGGCGACCTGGCCGAGGAAGACTGGCCGCGCGTCACCTCCGCGATCACCATGCTGTCGGACGCGAAGATCTTCATCGACGATACCCCGGCGATGTCGCCGGTGGAAATGCGCTCGCGCGCCCGTCGCCTGCAGCGCGAGCACGGCCTTGGCTTGATCGTGATCGACTACCTGCAGCTGATGCAGGTGCCCGGGAACAAGGAGAACCGTGCCACGGAAATTTCAGAAATTTCGCGTGGACTAAAGGCCCTGGCCAAGGAGCTGGATGTTCCGGTGATCGCCCTGTCGCAGTTGAACCGCTCGCTGGAACAACGTGCCGACAAGCGTCCGATGATGTCCGACCTTCGCGAGTCGGGCGCCATCGAGCAGGACGCCGACGTGATCATGTTCATCTACCGCGACGAGTACTACAACAAGGAGTCCCCGGATAAGGGGCTGGCCGAGATCATCATCGGCAAGCAGCGTAACGGGCCTACCGATACAGTGAAGCTGGCCTTCCTGGGCCACTACACCAAGTTCGAGAACTACGCCCCCGATTCATACGTTGGTGGCTTTGATTGATCCGACGCGGCACCATCGGTGGGCGTCGCACTGAAGGACCCCGATGAGCCGCACCACTGTCGCCACCATCCACCTGGGCGCCCTGCGCCATAACCTGGCCAGGCTGCGCGAGCTTGCAGCCCCCGCGCAGGTGATGGCGGTGGTCAAGGCCGACGCCTACGGGCATGGCCTGGAGCGCGTCGCCCGTGCGCTCGATGGCGAGGCAGACGCCTTCGCCGTGGCTGCCATCGCCGATGGCCTGCGCTTGCGCGCGGCGGGGCATAGGCAACGAATCGTGGTGCTGTCGGGACCCGACTCCGTGGCCGACGTTCCCGAGATGCAGCGGCTGAAGCTTGAGGCCGCCATCCACCACGAATCGCAGCTGGCCCTGCTCGCCGAGGCGCAACCGAACCGTGGCCGCCTGCGCGTATGGCTGAAGATCGATACCGGCATGCATCGCCTGGGATTCGCTCCGGAGCGGGCGCACAATGTCCACGCGCATTTGGTGGCCATGCCCGGCGTGCATCCGCAGGTGGGATTGATGACCCATTTCGCCGAGTCCGAAGTATTCGACGGTGAGACCACCGCCGCGCAGCTGGAGCGTTTCCGTGCCGCCACTGAGGGCATCGATGCGCCCCGCTCGTTGTCCAACTCCGCGGGCGTCGTCGGCTGGCCGGATGCGAAGGGGCAGTGGGTGCGCGCTGGTGGTCTTCTTTACGGACTGTCGGTGGTGGAAGGACAGTCCGGGAGCGATCTCGGATTCCGCCCGGCCATGACGCTCGCCACGCGTCTGGTGGCGATCAACCGGGTCGCCGCCGGCGAACGCGTTGGTTACAACGGCACCTACACCTGTCCCGAGGACATGCGTATCGGCGTGGCCGCCATCGGTTACGGCGATGGCTATCCGCGTAGCGCGTCGGCCGGTACGCCGGTCGAGGTCGGCGGTGTGCGTGTGCCTCTGGTCGGTCGTGTATCGATGGACCTGATCACGCTCGACCTGCGCGCCGCGCCCGAAGCGAAGGTGGGCGACCGCGTGGTGCTGTGGGGTGAGTCGCTACCGGTGGAAACCATTGCGGCGCACGCCGGCACCATTTCTTATGACCTTACCTGCGGCATGACCCGCCGCGTGCTGTTCGTCGAGGACGACAGCTAGCCGGCTCAGGCGTTGAGACGGCATCGCGTTATCGTCATCACCCCAATCAGGACATTCGATTCCATGGCCAAGGCGAAAACTGCCTATGTCTGCACCGATTGCGGTGCCGAACACAACAAATGGCAGGGCCAGTGCATCGAATGCAACGGCTGGAATACGCTGAGCGAATTCGTGGTGCAGCCGGCCAAGGCCGCGGTGGCTGGCGCTGGCGCCCGTCGCGGTTACGCTGGCGAAGCGGCTGGCGCACCGAAGGTCACGGCGCTCACCGAGGTCGCACTCACGGCTGAGTCCCGCACGAAAACCGGCATCGGTGAACTCGATCGCGTGCTGGGCGGTGGTCTGGTCGATGGCTCGGTTGTGCTGATCGGCGGCGATCCAGGTATTGGCAAATCCACCTTGTTGCTGCAGATGCTCGGCACCCTCGGCGCGGTGCTGCCCAGCGTGTACGTCACGGGCGAGGAATCCCTGGCCCAGGTGGCCGGACGCGCCCAGAGACTGGACCTGCCACTCGCGCCGCTGCGCGCCCTGGCGGAAACCTGCATCGAACGCATCCTGGAGCAGGCGCTGGCCACGCGTCCGCGCGTGCTGGTGATCGATTCCATCCAGACCATCTGGACCGAAACCCTCACGGCCGCACCGGGCTCCGTCAGCCAGGTGCGCGAGTCCGCCGCGCGGCTTACGCGCTTCGCCAAGGAAACCGGCACCTCGGTATTCCTGGTGGGCCACGTCACCAAGGAAGGCGGCATCGCCGGTCCCCGCGTGCTCGAGCATATGGTCGACGCGGTGCTGTATTTCGAAGGCGAATCCGGCAGCCGCTTCCGCGTGCTGCGCGCGTTCAAGAACCGCTTCGGCGCGGTGAACGAACTAGGTGTGTTCGCCATGTCGGAGAAAGGCCTGCGCGAGGTGCCCAACCCGTCGGCTATTTTCCTTTCCACGCACACCGGCCCCACCTCCGGCAGCGCGGTGATGGTCACCCGCGAGGGCACGCGTCCCTTGCTGGTGGAAGTGCAGGCGCTGGTGGATCAATCGTCCCTGGGCAATCCGCGGCGCGTCGCGCTGGGCATGGAGCAGAATCGCCTGGCCATGCTGCTGGCGGTGCTGCATCGCCATGGCGGCCTGGCCGTTTACGACCAGGATGTTTTCGTCAATGTGGTTGGCGGTATCCGCGTGCAGGAAACCGCGGCGGATCTTCCGGTGTTGCTGGCGGTGCTTTCCAGCTTCCGCGACCGGCCGTTGCCGGAGAAGACAGTGGCGTTCGGCGAGGTCGGCCTGTCAGGTGAAATCCGCCCCGTCCCCAACGGCGAGGAGCGGCTGAAGGAAGCCGCTACCCATGGCTTCCGGCGAGCCATCGTGCCCAAGGCCAATGCGCCGAAGAAAACGCATATCGGCGAGATGGAAGTGATCGCCGTGGATCGTCTTGGCGACGCCATCGGGCAGGCGATGGGTTGATCGACGTTGGAGCATGGGCGGAACGTGGAAGCAGGAGTGGGTGCGGGTCAGCTAGCGTCAGGATTCCCCTACAACAAGGAGTCGCCCAACTATGTTTCCTGACACCACTGCCACGCTTTCCTCCACCTTCCCAACCTTGGCGTTGCAGCAAACGATGATGCCGAACGCGCAGAATGCATCGGGGATAGGCATGCCGAACTCCATCGGTAACGATCCGACGAGCCAGGGTTTCAAACCCGATCTGCATCGACCCGGCGCTGAACACCCGTCGCGTTCGACGGCCACTCATTTCAACGACCTGAAGCCTTCCGATCGCGCTAACGTCTAGTGCGCGATCGCTTGGTGCTGTACCGGCGCGGCCTCGAAGCGGCCGGTGCAGCGCCATTTTTATCCCGAATCTTGAAAGCTGAAGAGCGTGGGAGACGCTAAAGTTGCGCGCCAATTTGCATGAGAATGCTTATGTTTCCATCACTTATTCAGCGATCTTCCAGTAGCACGCTGCCCCCATCAGTGGACTCTCAGGAACGGACGCGCCCTGCCTCCGCATTGATAGACATCGAAAATTGTTCGGCGCCTTCATGTCAGTCAGGGTTCCGGGCCCTTCTTGATTTCGCCAATCACCTGTCGCAATCGCAATCGGGTGTGTTGAGTTATCAGGATTTATCTTCATTGGCGCTAACCTGCAAGGAAACGCGCCGACTGGTTCAACCTGATATCAATGCCGGATATCTGCAGATCGAGGCTGAAAAAGCGCGCTCTCGAAGCGACGTGGCCAACATCCTTTCCTCGGATGGCGTAGGCCTAAAAACGATCGCCGCGCTCAATAGATCCCACCAGTCGGGTGTGCTTGCCTCACTCGCTTGCAGTGTTGCTAAATTCCCCATCACGGAGGACATGGTTCCTGCGTTGGCAGATATCGTGGCGGAGTCGGAAAACCTGAAGCAGAATGGTGATCTTGGCTTGCAGAAAACGCTCGACGCCGTCAGGGTCGCGATCGACATTTCAAAAGCTGAGAATCTGAAAGCATTAGAGGAGGCGCTCGCTGATGGAGCGCAAGTGTCGGATGAGTTAATTCCGTCGATAGCTCGTTTATCACCGAAATTTCGTCATATCCCGATAGAAAGACTGCTTTTACATGTCAAATCGCTCTCTATTCCAACACGAACTAAGGCACTGAAATTTTGCGAACTCGCCATTGCCAAATCACCGCTCAGGAACGCGGCAACGCTCAAAGCCACGCTCAAAGCCGCACGCCACGATGCGGCCATTCAAGCAGCTATGGATCGCCATGACAGAGAGATAGCGGTCCGTAAGACGTTTAGATTGGTGGATGCGACGATTAATGAGATGTACCAGAACTTCGGCGGAAATTTGTAGCCAAATGGGCAGTTAGTTATAGATAAAACTGACGCCAGCGTTCGATCAGCACCTTGGCCTCGTCGGGTTTCGCAACCCTTTGCGCTAGTGTCGTCCCGGCGCTGAACACCCGTCGCGTTCGACGGCCACTCATTTCAACGACCTGAGGGCTTCCGAATCCACTAGCGTCTAGCGTAATCGTTCGACGCTGCGCCCGCGCCGTTCAAGGTGTCCGGCGCAGCGTCGGTGTTCCGCGCGAGCCATTAAATCGTCGAGTCTTTGCCTTCAATCACGCTATTTTCTCGGAAGGAATTCGTTGTAGCTTATCTCTTGATAAGTCGCCATAAACTTGACGCCAATCAAAGAAAGACGGTCGACACGTATGTAACGTAGGTCGGCGCCTCCGCGAAGGTCCACATAGCTGGGTACTTTCGTGCCGTCCTCGTAACTTGCCTCATAGTAGACCCTTACGATATCGCCGCCAGGGTACGTGCCGCGCAGTGAGAACACATCGAGATCTGTCCAGGTGGCGGAGAAGACGTCGTTGTACACCTCATCAATCCCTTCAGAGGCGAGATTGCTCCAATTCGATCCCTGTACGGCATTTTGGTGGTTCTGGATGCTCAAGCCCTCGTTGGCATAACAGCTAAACGCGGCGAAAGTTAGGGTGATCGGCAATATCAATTTTTTCATGTGACCTTCCGGCTTTGCTTAAGTAACGCATTGAGTTCAGGGTGCAGACTGGTGTGTATTGCTTCCAGTGGTGTCCCGCGTAAGGGGGTGGGAATTTCTCAGGCTTTATTCCTGGCTGACCCTCCGTCATGGCCTGAGTCCATTCTTGCCTTGGGCAGGAATTTTGATATCCGGCCAAACGCTATAATTGGCGTAGGTTCAGCGCATGCCGCAGGAGTTGAAATGGACGATCCATGTAGGCGTGGGACGACCTGCGGCTGCTCGATGCAGTGCTGAGCGGGCCTGCCATCGAGAAGAGCGCCGAAGAGGAGCTACTGAAGAAATCCATGCTTCATGAGGCTCGCCGGAACCGGAGTCTCTTCCGGTAAAAGAGCGCCTTGGCTTCAGAGTGTCCGGTGCAGCACCAGCTCCAGCACGAACTTGGTGCCGATGAAGGCCAGGAACAGCGTACCCATGCCCAGCAGGGTGAGGTTCACCGCGCGGCCGCCGCGCCAGCCATAACGCCAGCGCCCCAACAGCAGCGCCCCGAAGATCGCCCAGGCGATGATCGACAGCACCGTCTTGTGCACCAGGTGCTGGCCGAAAAGGTTGTCGACGAACAGCACGCCGGTCAGCAGGGTAAGCGTGAGCAGCGCGAAGCCCGCGGCGATCATGCGGAACAGCATCGATTCGGCCAGCGTGAGCGGGGGCAGGGCGCGCAACCAGTGCTTGAACTGGCTGCGGCGCAGGGCGCGTTCCTGGATCGCCAGCAGGATCGCCAGCACCGCGGCGATCGAGAGCACGCTGAAGGCAAGCAGGGCGAAGGCGACATGCAGCTTGATCTGCCAGTCCATCGGCTGCGACGCCGTCATCGGCGCCGCGAAGATGTCCAATGCCACGAACAAGGCCGCCAGCGGGAAGATGAAGATGCCCAGCCCCGCGACAGGCCGTGAAAGATTCACGCCTATCGTGATGGCCGAGACCACCCAGGCCACCAGCGAGAGCGCGGCGAAGAAGTGCAGGTCCAGGGTGCCGCGGCCCAGCAGCAGCCAGGCGTGCAGCACCACGGCGATGCCTGCCAGCGACATGGCCAGCCGGCCCATCGGGGCTTGGGTGCCGAACAGGGGGCGCGCCAGCGCCAGGGCGGCGGCCAGGTACAGCGCGATGGCGGGCAGGGCGACGAGCGTGGCGGTCATGCGATGAGTTTGGCATAGCGCCCGGCCGGGGCGAAACGCGACTTCCGCCCCATCGGCTATAATCACGGGCTTATCCGTCCGTAACCGCCGACACCCCATGTTCGATTCCCTGAGCTCTCGTCTTTCCGAAACCGTCAACCGCCTGCGCGGTCGTGGTCGCCTGACGGAGGAAAATATCCGCGAAAGCTTGCGCGAGGTGCGCATCGCGCTGCTCGAGGCGGACGTGGCCCTGCCGGTGGTACAGGCGCTGATCGAGCGGGTGAAGGTCCGCGCCGTCGGCCAGGAAGTGTTGAAGAGCCTGTCGCCGGGCCAGGCGCTGGTGAAGGTGGTCAGCGACGAACTCACCGCCGTCATGGGCACCGCCAACGCCGAATTGAACCTTGCCGCCACGCCGCCGGCCGTCGTGCTGATGGCGGGCCTGCAGGGCGCCGGTAAAACGACCACGGTGGCGAAGCTCGCGCGCTTCCTGAAGGAGCGCAAGAAGAAGAAAGTGATGGTGGTCAGCTGCGACGTCTACCGTCCGGCCGCCATCGAGCAGCTGAAGACGCTGGCCGGGCAGGTGGAAGTTTCCTTCTTCCCGTCCGAGGGTGGCCAGGATCCGGTCGCCATTGCCCGTGCCGCGCTGGATGCCGCGCGCCGTGAAGTGGTCGACGTGCTGATCGTCGATACCGCCGGCCGCCTGCATGTCGACGCCGAGATGATGGCCGAGATCAAGCAGCTGCATGCTGCGCTGAACCCCATCGAGACCCTGTTCGTGGTCGACTCGATGACCGGCCAGGATGCCGCCAACACGGCCAAGGCGTTCTCCGAAGCCCTGCCGCTCACCGGCGTGGTGCTGACCAAGGCCGACGGTGATGCCCGTGGCGGTGCTGCGCTGTCGGTGCGCTATGTCACCGGCCGTCCGGTGAAGTTCCTGGGCGCCGGCGAGAAGACCGACGCCCTGGAGCCCTTCCACCCGGACCGCGTGGCCCAACGCATCCTTGGCATGGGCGACGTGCTGTCGCTGGTCGAGGAAGTCGAGCGCAAGGTCGACCAGGACAAGGCCAACAAGCTCGCCCAGAAGGTGATCAAGGGCAAGCGCTTCGATCTCAACGACATGCGCGACCAGCTTGAGCAGATGAACAACATGGGCGGCCTGGCCGGCCTGATGGACAAGCTGCCTGGGGTTTCTAACCTGCCGGAAAACGTCAAATCCCGCGTCAACGACAAGGAAATCGGCCGCATGGTGGCCATCATCGGCTCGATGACCAAGAAGGAGCGCCGCCACCCGGACCTCCTGAACGGCTCGCGCAAGGCCCGTGTGGCCCGGGGTTCGGGTACCCAGCCGGCCGACGTCAACCGCCTGCTCAAGCAGTACATGCAGATGGAAAAGATGATGTCCAAGCTCGCCCGCGGCGGCGCCAAGGGCCTGATGCGCCAGATGGCCGGTGCCATGAAGGGCATGGGGGGCGGTGGCTTCCCGCCGATGCGCTGAAGCCCCGCTTCCGCCAAAAGCCTGTCTGGAAGGCTTCTTCGCGGATTTAATTGAAGTTTTTTTGGGGTCCACCCCTTCCTTTTTCCACCGCATTCGCTAGAATGCACGGTTTACCGCGTACGAATCTCGTACGCCTGCCGGTCCCCGGCGATTCTGGAGCTAGTAACTATGGTTAAGATCCGTCTTTCGCGCGGCGGCGCCAAGGGCCGTCCGTTTTATCACGTCATCGTGACCGACGGTCGCAACAAGCGTGATGGTCGCAACATCGAGCGCGTGGGCTTCTACAATCCCGTCGCTGCCGGCAAGGACAAGCGCCTGGAGCTGGACGTGGCCAAGATCCAGGCCTGGATCGCCAAGGGCGCCCAGTGCACGGACAAGGTCCGCGCCCTGGTCAAGGAAGCCGGCAAGCAGGCTGCCTGATGGCGTCGCCCGGGCGAAGCGTCCGAGTCGGACGCATCGTTGGGGTGTACGGCGTGCAGGGTTGGGTCAAGCTCGAGTCGTGGACCGAGCCCCGCATGCGCATCTTTGATTACCAGCCCTGGCAGCTCACCGCGCCGGGGATTGATCAAGAAGTCCGGAACGTCGAGGGCAGGCAGCAGGGCAAGGGCATCGTGGCCCGCCTGCCTGGCATCGACGACCGCGAAGGCGCCGCAGCGCTGATGGGCACGGAAATCACCGTGGCCCGCGAGCTGCTTCCGGCGCCGGCACCGGGCGAGTACTACTGGACCGACCTCGAAGGCCTTGAGGTGGTCACCATCGACGACGTGCCGTTGGGGCGGGTAAGCCACCTGTTCGCCACCGGAGCCAACGACGTGATGGTGGTCAGGAACGCAGACAAGGAGCGTCTGATTCCTTTCGTCCAGGGTTCGTACGTGCGTACGGTGGATATCCCCGCCGGGCGCATGGTGGTCGACTGGGATCCTGAATTCTAGATTTCCAAGGCAGGATCATGCGCATCGATGTCGTCACGCTGTTTCCCGACTTCGTGCAGCAGTCCGCCGCGGTAGGTGTCGTGGGACGCGCGCAGCAGCGCAAGCTGCTGCAGGTTGAAACCTTCAACCCGCGCGATTTCACCCATGACGTCCACCGTACCGTGGACGGCCGGCCCTTCGGGGGCGGTCCGGGCATGGTGATGCTGATCGAGCCCTTGCGGGCGGCCCTGGCCGCGGTTCGCGAGGCGGCACCGGAACCGGTGCATGTGATTTACCTCAGCCCGCAGGGAACGCGGCTGACGCAGGGCAGGGTCAAGGCGCTGGCAGCGATGCCGCGAATTGCTTTGCTTTGCGGGCGTTACGAAGGCGTGGATGAACGCCTGTTGGCACATGAGGTCGACGAGGAGCTCTCGATCGGCGATTATGTACTGTCAGGTGGCGAGCTTGCGGCAGCGATCGTGATCGATGCCGTGGGCCGGCTCCAGGATGGCGCGTTGAACGACGCGCTCTCCGCCCAGCAGGATTCGTTCTCGGACGGCCTGCTGGACTGCCCGCATTACACCCGGCCCGTGCAGCACGACGCATGGGGCGGGGTTCCGGAGGTACTGCTCTCCGGCGACCACGCGGCCATTGCCCGCTGGCGCCTGAAACAGTCCCTGGGCCGTACCTGGCTCCGCAGGCCGGATCTGCTGACGCAGCGGGTGCTCGATGCGCAATCGAGGGCCTTGCTGGATGAATTCCGCCGTGAGTACTCACGGCAACAACAAGCGGCGGCCGATACCGGCCCGCAGCACTGAATTTTTGAACGGGTGTGCCATGAACAAGATCATCGAACAGTTCGAATCCGAGCAGATCGTCCGCCAGCTGCCGGACTTCGGTCCTGGCGATACGGTCGTCGTCAACGTCAAGGTGAAGGAAGGCAACCGCGAGCGCGTCCAGGCGTTCGAGGGCATCGTCATCGCCAAGCGTAGCCGCGGTCTGCATTCGGCCTTCACCGTGCGCAAGATCTCGCACGGCACCGGCGTCGAGCGCGTCTTCCAGGCCCACAGCCCGACGATCGACTCGGTCACCGTCAAGCGCAAGGGCAAGGTCCGCGGCGCGAAGCTGTACTACCTGCGTGGTCTGGAAGGCAAGGCTGCCCGCATCAAGGAAGACGTGGCCGCCGCCGCCAACATCAAGGCTGCCAACATCAAGGCCGCCAAGGCCGCCGCCGCCGAGTAATCGGCTCGGGGCGTGGCGGGAGGCAGTGCGGGGTCAGAGTATTTACACTGACCCCTGGAAAGACGAGCCTCGCGCAAGTCCCATAGCGGTACCTGCGATAAAAAACCTCCGGGCTCGCGCCACGGAGGTTTTTCTGTTTCCGTTGAGGGATCAAGTTGAGGGGTCAGAGTCATTACTCTGACCCCGGCCCGGTTTAGCCTTTCAGGCGTGCGTGAAGTCGTGCCTGTCGGCTACCACCATGACCGGTTCCTGCAGGAAGTTGCCCTGCACGAAGTCCACCCCGCAGGCGAACAGCAGCGAGGTGCTGGCGGCATCCTCCACCCACTCGGCGATGGTCTGCTTGCCCAGGCCGCGAGCCTCGGCGCAGATCTCGGCAATCTTCTTCTGGTTTTCCGGGTGCTGCGGAAGCTCTGTCATGAAGCTGCGGTCGATCTTCAGGTAATCGGCATCCACGTGCGTGAGCATCTGGAAGGAATTCAAGCCCGAACCGAACTGCTCCAGGGCGAAGCGGCCGCCGACCTTCTTCCAGCCGGTGATGAATTCCTGGGCCGGGCGAAGGCTGGTCAGCACCTTGCTCTCGGGCATCTCCACCACGATCGTGCTGCGGCGGAGCTTGGCCTCGCCCACGCGCTGGGCCAGCCATGGCAACAGCGTGGCGTCGTGCAGGGATGCCAGGGTGAGCTTGACGAAGTAGGTGGTGGTCAGGCCGTCGCGTTCGCGCTGGTGCAGGGTGTCGATGGCGTGGCCAAGTACCCAGCGGTCGACCGCGGGCAGCATGCCGTGGCGTTCGGCCACCGGCATGAAGTAACTGGGCAGCACGTCGCCGTTGGGCCCGCGCATGCGCACCAGGATCTCGTAGAACTCGCCGGCGGCGTCCTGCAAGCTGATGATCTGCTGGTGGTAAAGCAGGAAGTTGTCGTTATCCAGCGCGTCGCGCACCAGGTTCAGCCAGTACAGGTCGCGCTCGGCGTCGGCTTTCTCGCGGGCCGAAGGATCGTGCACCTCGCTGCGGTTGCCGCCCTGGTTCTGCGCGTTGCGCAATGCGGTGCTGGCTTGTTCCAGCAAGGTCTCGGTCTTGGCGTTGCGCTCGGCCAGCAGGCTGCCGCCGACGGTCAGGCTTACCGTGATCGACCGCGCCCCAACGTCGAAGATCTGCGCGGCCACGGAGCTGCGCAGGTTTTCGATCAGGCCGTGCACTTCGGCATCGGAACGTGAATGCAGCACCACGCCGATGGTGTGTTCGCCCAGCACGCCGGCCTCGTCGTCGTCGTCGAGCACATCGCGGATCCTGGCGGCAATGCCGGCGAAGAGCTGGTCGGCATTACCCATGCCGATCGCCGGCACAATGTCTTTCCAGTTGTCCGGTTCCACCAGCAGCAGGGCCCGGCCGGTCTCGCCGTCGGTGGCCGAGGCCACGGCGCGGTCGACCAGTTCCAGCGTGTGCGCGCGGTTCCACAGGCCCGTGACGGTATCCCGGGTGAGCTGGGCCACGACGTTCGGGTCGACGATCTCGCGACGGAAGACGATCTGCAGGCAGGGTTCACCCTCGAAAGTGGCGTGCGCGAATTCGACGATCGTCTTGAAACGGTTGCCGTCGCCGCGCCGGGCCTGGAATTCGATGTGTTCCATCGGCGGCTTGTCACCGCGCGAAAGGTTGCGCAGGAGGGTCTTGAAGCGATCGGCGTCTTCGCTGGCGATCATGTCCAGGATCGGCAGACCCAGGATGTCGTCGAATTCCTCGAAACCGAACTGCTCCAGGTAGGCCTGGTTCGCGCGTACGTGCATACCTTCGTGCACGTAGGCGATGGCATCGCGGGAGGAATCGAGCAAAGCATCGCAGCGGCGCTCGGATTCGCGCAGCGCCGCTTCCAGCCGGCGTACCTGCCGGCGCGTGGTGAGCGACTCGAATTCGCGGCGAACGATGGCGAGGGTCTGTTCCGGGCGGCTGCGCAGGGCGACGCCGCGGATGCCGGAGGTGAAGAGCTCCGAGATGGTGTCTTCGTTGAGCTTTTCGACGATGGCGATGATGGCCACGTCCTTGCCGCTGGCTTCCACTTGGCGCAACACGGTGGCAACGTCGAGCTTCTTCGTGGAGGGGTTCACCAGCACGATGTCCGGGCTTTCATCCAGCGACAGGGTGAATTCGTCCGGCGTGCCCGCGCGCGAAGGCCGCACGGCGGTACCGCCGTTGCGCATCACGTTGATCAGTTGCTCGGCCTGTTCGACGGAATCCTCGACGAAGGCGATCTTGATGACGTTGTCTTGTTTCATGCTGGGCCGGTGGCGATTCGTAAGGCCGCGATCGCCAGGTTGCCCCCCGTGGCCGCTTCGCGTGCTGCCCTGAGTTTGTACCCCAATCGTTGCGCCAATACCATCGGCGATTTTCGATAGTCCTTGAGGGCGCCAGGGCCTAGAGCGGCGTCTTGGAGGGCTCGCCCTGTTCCTCGCGGACCAGCCGAGGCACCAGGTACCCGGGCAGCCGTTCGCGCATGGCCTGGACCAGGGCCAGCGCCCGCGCATCGTCCACCTCGAAATGGGCGGCGCCCTGCACGCGGTCGAGCTGGTGCAGGTAGTAGGGCAGCGCCCCCGCGGCGAAGAGCCGTTCGCTCAGCGCGCTGAGCGTTTCGGCGTCATCGTTCACCCCGGCCAGCAGCACCGACTGGTTGAGCAGGATCGCCCCGGCATCGCGCAGGCGCCGGCAGGCTTCGTCCACGCTCTGGTCGAATTCACGGGCGTGATTGGCGTGAAGGACCACCACTTTCTGCAGCGGCAGGGCTTCAAGCCACTGTATGAAGGCATCGTCGATCCGCTCGGGCAGCACCACCGGCAGCCGGGTATGGATACGCAGGCGACGCACATGGGGCAGGGCGCCCAGGCGGTCGGTGAGCTCGGCGAGCTTGCCGGTGGCCAGGGAAAGCGGATCGCCACCGGAGAGGATCAGTTCCTCGATCGACGTATCGGCCGCCACGTGCGCCAGCGCCTGGCGCCAGGCGCCCGCGGCGGCGATTTCCTCGCCGTAGGGGAAATGCCGACGGAAGCAGTAGCGGCAGTTCACCGCGCAGCTGCCGCTGGCGATCAGGAGGGCCCGGCCCTGGTACTTGTGCAGCAGGCCCTGGGCATCGCGCGACGCCAGGTCACCCACGGCATCGCTGCTGAAGCCGGGGACGATCGCCGTTTCCGCCAGCTGCGGCAGTACCTGCAGCAGCAACGGATCGCGGGCATCGCCATGGGCCATGCGCTTTACGAACCCACGGGGCACACGCATGGCGAAACCGGCGTCGTTGGCGGGCAGGGTTGCTGCCAGGTGCGACAGGCCCACCAGGGAAAGCAGCTCCAGCGGGTCGGTAACGGCGTCGCGCCAGGCCGTGCGCCAGTCGGGCGCGGCGTGAGATAGGCGGGTGGCGGGGCTTCCGGGTATCATGGTGGGCCTAGGTGCAGGCGGGGGCCGCCTGCGATATCGACCATTTTAGCCGCTGGGGACAGCGGTTTTTTCATCCCGGAGTTTAAAGGCATGGCCACATACGGTCTCAACGACGTCAAGAATGGCGTGAAGATCATCGTCGACGGCGATCCGTACACCATCGTCGAGGCGGAGTTCGTCAAGCCGGGTAAGGGCCAGGCCTTCACCCGCATCCGCATCCGCAACCTGCTCAACGGCCGCACCACGGAAAAAACCCTGAAGTCCAGCGACTCCTTCGAGGGCGCGGACGTGGTCGACACCGACATGCAGTTCCTCTACAGCGACGGCGAGTTCTGGCACTTCATGCACCAGGAGTCGTTCGAACAGCACCAGGCGGACAAGACCGCCGCCGGCGACGCGGCCAAGTGGCTCAAGGGCGAGGAAGCGTGCGTGGTCACCCTGTGGAACGGCCGTCCGATCTCGGTCACCCCACCGAACTTCGTGGACCTGAAGATCGTCGAGACCGATCCTGGCGTCCGCGGCGACACTTCTGGCGGTGGCGGCAAGCCGGCCAAGCTGGAGACCGGTGCCGTGGTGCGCGTGCCGCTGTTCGTCAACCAGGATGAACTGATCCGCGTGGATACCCGCACCGGCGAATACACCAGCCGCGTGAAGTAACGATATGTCACAACCGCTCGGCACCGCCGTCGACCTCGTGATCGAGGCCCGCTGGGTGGTCCCCGTCGAACCGCATGGCGTTGTGCTGGATGACCACGCCGTGGTGGTGGACGGCGACACCATTGTCGCCATCCTGCCCAGCAACGAGGCGCGCGCCCTTTATGAGCCGCGCCAGCTGGTGAGCCTGCCCGAACACGCGCTGATGCCGGGACTGGTCAACGCCCACACGCACAGCCCGATGACGCTGCTGCGCGGCCTGGCCGACGACCTGCCGCTGATGACCTGGCTGAACGACCACATCTGGCCGGTGGAAGGCGCCTTCATGGGGCCTGAGTTCATCCGTGACGGCGTGGAACTGGCCGTGGCCGAGATGATCCGCGGCGGCACCACCTGCGCCAACGAAAACTATTTCTTCCCCGACGTGATCGGCGCCACCTTCAACCGCATGGGTTTCCGCGCGGTGGTGGGCCTGCCGGTGATCCAGTTTCCCAGCGCCTGGGCCACTACCCAGGACGATTACTTCGCCCGCGCCCTGGAAGTGCACGACAGTTTCCGCGGCCAGGCGCTGCTTAGCACCGCCTTCGTGCCGCACGCGCCCTATACCGTCTCGGACGAGAGCTTCGAACGCATCCGCGTGCTGTCCGACCAGCTGGACATTCCCGTGCACCTGCATACGCACGAGACGGCCCAGGAAGTGGAAGAGGGCAAGCGCGACCACGGCATCCGCCCCTTCCAGCGCCTGCAGCGCCTGGGCATCGTCAACGACCGCCTGGTGGCGGTGCACATGACCCAGCTCACCGATGCCGAGATCGCCGCCTGCGCCGAACACGGCGTGAGCGTGGTGCATTGCCCCGAGTCGAACCTCAAGCTCGCCTCGGGCTTCTGCCCGGTGCACAAGCTCCGCCAGGCCGGCGTGCGCGTGGCCATCGGCACCGACGGTTGCGCCTCGAACAACGACCTGGACATGTTCGGTGAAATGCGCACCGCGGCCCTGCTGGCCAAGGCTGTCGCCCAGGATGCCTCGGCGTTCGATGCGGCATCGGTACTTCGTTCGGCCACCCTCGAAGGCGCCCGTGCGATTGGCCTGGGTGAACGCATCGGCTCCATCGAGCCTGGCAAGCAGGCCGACCTCGCCGCCGTGCGCCTGGACGACCTGGAAACCCAGCCGCTTTATCATGTGGCCTCGCAGCTGGTTTATGCCGCGGCGCGCCACCAGGTAAGCGATGTCTGGATCGCGGGCGCGCGCAAGCTCGTCGATGGCATCCTTGCCGACGTCGACACCGATGCCCTGCGTGCACGCACCCGCCAGTGGCGCGAGCGCATCGCCGCGGTCTGATCCACTCCCGGCTTTCGAAGGAATCCCATGGAACACGCCACGAACGCCAATGTCAGCGCCGCGGAAATCGCCCGCTTCGGAAAGCTCGCCGCCGGCTGGTGGGATCCGAACGGTGAATCGCGCCCGCTGCATGACCTGAACCCGGTGCGCGCTGGCTTCATCGCCGATCGCGTCGCCTTGCGCGGCGCCCGCGTGGCGGACGTGGGTTGCGGCGGTGGCCTGCTGAGTGAGGCGCTTGCCCGTGCCGGCGCCCAGGTCACCGGCATCGACCTTGGCGAGAAGGTGATCGGCATCGCCAAGCTGCATCTGTACGAATCCAATCTTTCCGTGGACTACCGTGTGCAGGGCTCGCACGAGCTCGCCCTTGCCGAGGCCGGTACGTTCGACGCCGTCTGCTGCATGGAGCTGATCGAGCACGTCCCCGATCCGGCGGCCTTGGTGCAGGATCTCGCGCGTATGGTGAAGCCCGGCGGCCGCGTGTTCATGAGCACCATCAACCGCACGCCGCTGGCCTTTGGCGCGGCGATCGTCGGCGCCGAATACATCACCCGCATGCTGCCGCGCGGTACGCATCACTACGCGCAGTTCCTCAAGCCCTCCGAGCTTGGCGCCTTGCTGCGCCGGGCCGGGCTTGAACTGGACGAGGTCAAGGGCCTTGGCTACAACCCGATATCGCGCAAGGCGTGGCTCACCGGCATGACGCAGGTGAACTACATCCTTGCCGCGACGCGTCCGGCATGAAGAAGCTGCCGCAACCGCTGGGTGGCGTGTTCCTGGACCTGGACGGGACGGTTCTTGATAGCGCCCTGGATCTCTACGCCGCGCTCGATTCGGTGTGTGCCGACGACGGCACGCCACCCCCGGCTTTCGACCTCGTGCGCCAGGTGGTTTCGCGCGGTTCCCGCGCGATCCTGGCCACGGCCTACCCGCATGATTCCAACGACCGCCTGGTCGAACGCATGTCCGGGTACCTCGCCCGCTACGAGCGGGACATCGCCGTGCATACGCGTCCCTTCGACGGCATGGACGAAGTATTGCTGGCGCTGGAAGAGCGCGGCGTGCCGTGGGGCATCGTTACCAACAAGCCTGGCTTCCTCACCGACCGCCTGCTGGCGGCGCTGAAGATGGACGTGCGCGCGGCAAGCGTGGTGTCCGGCGATACCCTGCCGGTGAAGAAGCCTGATCCCGCACCCGTGCTGCTGGCCTGCGAACAGGCAGGCGTCGATCCCGCCGATTGCCTGTTCGTCGGCGACGATCGCCGCGATATCGAAGCGGGGCGCGCCGCCGGTTGCTACACCGTGGCCGTGGGCTGGGGATACCTCGACGGCGGCGATCCGCGCACATGGGGCGCGGACCTGGTGGTGGATACCGTGGCCGAGTTCGCTGCCGTGCTGGGCTTGCCAGTGCACGCATGACCGACGCTGCGTTCCAGAGTTACCTCGATCAGTGGCTGGCCTCCGATCCACAGCAGCGGGTAGCGCTGGGGTTCCTCGATCCCGCCCTTCGTAACGGACATGTCGCGCTGGCCGCCTTCGAGCGGGAGATCGTGGGCGCGGCTTACGGCATCAGCGAAGCACAGGTCGCGGCGGTGAAACTCAACTGGTGGGCGGAGGAGCTTTCCGGCGCCCGTGCCAGCGGTGGCCGTCATCCGCTTACCCGCATGTTGTTCAACCAGCCCCAGGCCGATGTCCTTCCCTCGGCGCTCTGGCTGGCCCCCGTGCTGGCTGCGATGGGCCAGCTCGAGGAAGGCACCGCGGCTGACTTCCCGGCGCAGGTAGCGGCCACCTCCATCCTGCATGGCGCCCTGGCCCGGCTGGAGACAGCCTGGTGGTTTGGTGTTGCTGCCGATCCTGGCCGGGCCACGGTCGTGGCAACCCATGCGCACCTGCTCGGGGCCCTGGCGACGGTTGACGAGCACGCTGAAGTCGAGCGGCTGGCCCTGCCGATGGCGCAAATGGCGCGATTTGGCCTCACCCGCGCTGGCCTGCGCACCGACAACCCGGCCCGCCGCGACGCGGTCAGGGCGCAGTCGGGCGATATCGCCGCGGCGCTGCGCCAGGCCGCCCCGTCCGCTGCGCCGCTGTCGCTTTTCCGCGCCATGACGCTCCGCCAGGCCCGGCGCCGGGCCGAGCAGGCGGCCCGGGCGGTGGAGCCCCTGGCCGTGCTCAAGCAGCCACCGGCCGTGGGTGGCCCCAGCACTGCATTGTTCGCCTGGCGCGCGGCCCGGAATTCACGACGGGCGTATTAGGCCGAACACAGCGTTCGCCGGCACTCACCATTGCCATGCCCCCACCCCATCCCCATTGTGGTCGACTAGCCCCCGGCCTCCCGGTACCAGGAATTGTTTGCCATGTTCAATGAAGACCGTCCTTCCTCATCGCTGCCGGACGTGGCCTCGCTGCCACACGCCTCGGGCTCCGGTGTCCTGGACTGGGTAGGCATGGACGGCATGGAAATGCCGGTGCAGTTCGACGCCGGCGACGGCCAGGTACGCCAGACCAGCGCCCGGGTGGGTGCCTTCGTCAACCTGGCGAAGGAAGGCGCCCGGGGCATCCACATGTCCCGCCTTTACCTCCTGGTGGACGAAGCACTGAGCGCCGGTCCGGTGGACGAAGCGGTGCTGCGCACGTTGCTTGAATCATTCCTGGCCTCCCACGAGGGGCTGTCCGATGCCGCGCGCGTGGTGATCCACTTCGAGCAACTCATCCGCCGCCGCGCCTTGCGCAGTGACAATAGCGGCTGGCGCGCGTATCCGGTGCGGCTCGAAGCGGTGCTGGCCGACGGCAAGTTCAGCATGGAAATCGGGACGGACGTCGTCTATTCCTCGACTTGTCCCGCGTCTGCGGCACTGTCGCGGCAGATGATCCAACAGCGGTTCGCCGAGGATTTCAAACCCGGCCAGCCGCTGGAGCACGAGGTGATCCTGCGCTGGCTGGGCACGGAGAAGGGCATCGTGGCAACGCCCCATGCCCAGCGCAGCACGGCCAAGCTGTGCATCCGTCCCGCGGCTACGAACGCGCCGAAGCTGCTGGCGATCATCGATGCGGTGGAAGCATCGCTGGGCACGGCGGTGCAGACGGCGGTCAAGCGCGAGGACGAACAGGCCTTCGCGCTCGCCAACGGCGCCAACTTGATGTTCTGCGAAGATGCCGCCCGCCGCGTGCAGCAGACGCTCGATGCCATGCCTGGCATCGCCGACTTCCACGTGCGCATTGCCCATCATGAAAGCCTGCATCCGCACGATGCCGTGGCCTACGCGGGCAAGGGCCTGACCTAAGGCTTGTCGATCCCCGGCAGCAGCAGTGGATCGAGCCTCACGCCAAACCAGTTGAAGCCCCAGTGCACATGGGGCCCGGTGGCGCGCCCGGTCATTCCGGCCGCACCGATCACCTGGCCCTGGGCGATGCGGTCACCGGGCTTCACGTCGATGCGTGACATGTGCAGGAAGTTCGATGACAGCCCGAAGCCGTGGTCGAGCACCACGGTGCCGCCGGTGAGATAGAGGTCGGGTTTGGCGAAGGTCACGATGCCCGCGGCCGGCGCCTTGATCGGCGTGCCGGTGGGCACGGCGATATCCATACCCGAATGCGGGGCTTTGGGATCGCCGTTATAGATGCGCTGGTTGCCGAAGCGGCCGCTGATGCGGCCGGTGACCGGCCAGATAAAGCCATGGGCGAAGTCTTCGCGGTTGTCGTCGCGGCTGCGTACGGCGGTGACTTCCGCCTGCTCGCGGGCGATGCGCGCGGCCAGCGCCGGGTCGGGATTCACCGTCTGAGGCGGCACGCCATTGACCCGCTCGATCGGCCAGTCGCGTGGCTCGATGACGATGCCGATATGGCGCACGGCGCCTCCGGGCGCGGTCACATCGACATTAAGCGGCCCTTGTTCATCGCGACCGGCACCGAACACCACCATGCCGTCGCTGCCCACGCGCACGGGCTTGCCCGCGACGGTAACCCGCGAACCTGGCGTTACCTGGGCCACCACGATGCCGCCCTGGGACAGGCGGGCAGGGATCGGCGCTGCGCTTGCGGAAAAGGCCGCCAGCAGCGCGGCCCACGCCATGAACCTGCGCCTCAACGTGCGAACGCCAACCGCTGGCCGCGTACCGAGTCGTTCACCTTGGTGCCGTCCCACACGCGCTGGCCGTTGACGAACGTGGCCGCGATGCTGGAGGTGAACGTGGTCCCCTCGAACGGCGACCAGCCGCACTTGGACAGCACTTCGGCACGTGTCACGGTGTGCTTCTTGTTCGGATCCACCAGCACCAGGTCCGCGGCGTAGCCTTCACGCAGGAAGCCGCGATCGACCACGTCGAACAGGATCGCCGGGGCATGGCAGACGGCTTCGACCACGCGCTCGAGGGTGAGCTTGCCTTCGAAGACGCGCTCGATGGCGGCCTGCAGGGCGTACTGCACCAGAGGCAGGCCCGACGGCGCCTTGTCGTATTTCTCGGCTTTTTCGTCCAGAAGATGCGGCGCGTGGTCGGTGGCCAGCACGTCGATGCGGCCTTCGGCCACGGCGCGGGTGATCGCCTCGCGGTCGGACGCCATCTTGATCGCCGGGTTGCACTTGATCAGGAAGCCTTTCTCTTCGTAATCGTCGGCGTCGAAGTGCAGGAAGTGCACGCAGGTCTCGGCAGTGATCCGCTTGCCGGCGACCGGGCCCGGCTCGAACAGGGCCAGTTCGTCAGCGGTGGAAATGTGCAGCACGTGCAGGCGCGTGTCGTGTTTGCGGGCAAGCTCGATGGCCAGGCGGGTGCTTTTGATGCAGGCCTCGCGCGAGCGGATCAGCGGATGTTCGCGGGCGGGGATGTCCTCGCCGTACTTTTCATGCGCCTTGGCCAGGTTCGCGTCGATCATCGGCGTGTCTTCACAGTGCGTGATGATCACCGTGGGGCAGTCGCGGAAAATGCCGTCCAGCACTTCCGGGTCGTCCACCAGCATGTTGCCGGTGGAGGCGCCCATGAACACCTTCACACCCGGGGAGGTCTTCGGGTCGAGCGCGCGGATCGCCTCGAGGTTGTCGTTGCTGGCACCCATGTAGAAGGCGTAGTTCACCGCGGATGTTTCCGCGGCCCGGGTGTACTTCGCTTCCAGCGTGTCGCGGTCGAGCGCCGGCGGCTTGGTGTTGGGCATTTCCATGAAACTGGTGATGCCGCCGGCGGCGCAGGCACGTGATTCGCTGGCGATGTCTGCCTTGTGAGTGAGGCCCGGTTCGCGGAAGTGCACCTGGTCGTCGATCATGCCCGGTAGCAGCCACAGGCCCGTGGCATCGATCACCTGCTCGTCGCCCTCAGGGGCCAGATCCCGGCCAATGGCGGCGATGCGTCCGTCGCGGACGCGTACGTCGGCGTGCAGGCGTTTGTTCTCGTTGATCAGCTCGGCGTTGCGGATCAGCCAGGCATCGGTCATGGACTTTGGTCTCCATGCGCGCGGCAGCGCGCGAAGGTGAAATGATCGGGCACGGGGTCGTGACCGCCGGTACACAGGGGTTGGCAGCGAAGCAGCCGCCATCCGGCCAGCACACTGCCACGTGGCGCCCCGAAGCGCGCGATCGCCACCCGGGCGTAATCCGAACAGCTGGGTTGGAAACGGCAGCGCTGGCCCAGCAGCGGGCTGATCCAGCGCTTGTACTGGCTTAGCAGCCATTGCAGGAATCGGGACACGGGGCGGTTGGAAAGTACTCGTGTTTGGGAAGCGGCTGTCATGGGGCGCATGGCGCCCCGGCGACAGTGGAAGGGGCTAGTATTTCAGAAGGCGGTTGCCGGGGTAAGTCATATTCGGCTATAACAGCCCGCCGCCGGGGGGGCGAACACTGGGTGAAGGACATGGCGAAGAACACACGTAGTTCCGCAGTATCCAAGACACCGGCCAAAAAAGCGGCAGGTGGCGCCAGTACGGCCAGGAAGCCGGCCAAACCGGCAGTCCAGGCCGCCAAGGCGTCCAAGGCGGTGAAGACCGTGAAGACGCCGGCGAAGAAACCGGTGGCCAAGCCCGCGCCGGCGAAGAAAACCGTCGCCAAGGCACCGGCGAAGAAAACCGCACCCGCTATCAAGAAGGCAGCGCCCGTGAAGAAGGCAGTACCTGTGGCGAAGAAAGCCGCGCCAGGCAAGGCTGCACTGGTGAAGACGGCCGCGGCCAAGGCGCCGGCGAAGGCACCCGCCAAAACCGTGCCAGCGAAAAAAGTTGTAGGAAAAGCGCCCGTCGTGGCTAGCAAGAAGATACAAGCCGCCAAGCCTGCGGTACCATCGCCCAAGGTTGCCACGGCGCCGGTCGCGAAGACCGCCGCTCCCGCACCCGCTGCACCGAGCCGTCAAGCGCCCCACGCCGCTGCCGGCAAATCCGCTACGGCCACGTCGGTCGCGCCTCGCAAGGCGTCGGCGGTGGGCAGTTCCTCACACAAGAATGAAAAGTCTGCGCAATCACGAATGAATAGTCTTGCTTCTGCTTCGAACGATAATGGCGTCACCCGTGAAGACGGGCGTTATGCGCTGCCCGCCACGACCAACGTAGACCTCCCCAAGGGCTATCGCCCGAAGGGCGACGAGGAATACATGAATCCCCGTCACCTGGCCTACTTCCGCAACAAGCTGCGCGACTGGCGCGACCAGCTGGTGGAAGAATCCCGCCAGACGATGGACAACCTGCGCGAAGAAGTTCGCGACGTCGGCGACGAAGCCGAGCGCGCCACCCGCGAAACGGAAAACTCGCTGGAGCTTCGCACCCGCGACCGCTACCGCAAGCTCATCTCCAAGATCGACGGCGCCCTTCGCCGCATCGAGGACGGCCGCTACGGCTACTGCGAGGAAACCGATGAGGAAATCGGCCTCGAGCGCCTGGACGCCCGTCCGATCGCCACGCTTTCGCTCGACGCGCAGGAACGGCGCGAGCACCTGCAGAAGCAGATGGGCGACTAACCCATCGACGAAAAACCCCGCCTCGAGCGGGGTTTTTCTTTTCAGGCCAGGGTGGCGGCGGCGTACGCCTTGAGTTTCGCCAGCATGGCGGCCAGGCCGTTGCTGCGTGTCGGCGACAAATGCTTGGCCAGCCCGATCTGCTGGATGTACTCAGGTTCCGTGGCTACGATCTCTTCGGCTGACCGTCCGGAATACACGCGCAGCACCAGGGCAATCAGGCCCGCCACGATGGCCGAGTCGCTGGTGGCCTGGAAGGTCATGCGCGAGGCCTCGCCCGAGGGCACCAGCCACACCATCGACTGGCAGCCATGCACGCGGTACTGCTCCGTCTTCAGTTCATCGGGGAAAGGTGGCAGCTGGCGGCCGAGGTCGATCAGGTACTGGTAGCGCTCGCTCCAGTCGCTGAAGAAGGCGAACTCCTCGACGATAGCCGCCTGGGCCTCGGCAGGGGTGGTTTCCTGCGGGGCGATTTCCCTTGGGGCGTTCACTTGGCCAGGCTCCAGCGCGTGCCTTGCGGGCCATCCTCGATGGTCACGCCCATGGCGGAAAGTTCATCGCGGATGGCATCGGCACCGGCCCAGTCGCGCGCCGCGCGTGCTTCACGGCGGCGCTGCAGCAAGGCCTCCACCGTATGGGCGTCGACGTCCTCGCTGACACCGCGCTTGAACCAGGCTTCCGGATCCTGTGCCAACAACCCCAGCGCCGCGCCCGCGGCGAGCAGTGCGCCCTTGGCGGCCGGGCGCTCGCCGATTGGCGCCTTGCGCGCGGCATCCGCCAGGTGGGCGATTTCCGCAAGCGCTTGCGGCGTGTTGATGTCGTCGCACAGGGCTGCTTCCACCGCAGTGGGGATCGCCGAGTCGACGGGATCGATGTCGGCCAGGTCGCGCAGCACGCCGTACCAGCCGTCGAGGGTGCGGATCGCCTGCGAGATGGTCGCGGGGGACCAGTCCAGCGGTTGCCGGTAGTGGCCGCGCAACAGCAGCAGGCGCAGCGCCTCGGGCGGATGCATCTTCAGCAGTTCGTGCAGCACCAGCACGTTGCCCAGCGACTTGGACATCTTGCGGCCTTCCATGTTCAGCAGGCCGTTATGCAGCCAGAACCGGGCGAAGATGCGTCCGCCGTGTGCGCAGGTGCTTTGCGCCACTTCGTTCTCGTGATGGGGGAACACCAGGTCCACGCCGCCGGCGTGGATGTCGATGGTCTGGCCCAGGTGCGCCGCGCTCATCGCCGAGCACTCGATGTGCCAGCCCGGGCGGCCGCGGCCCCAGGGGCTGTCCCAGCCGGGCAGGGCGTCGTCGGACGGCTTCCACAGCACGAAGTCGGCGGGGTTCTTTTTGTAAGGCGCCACCTCCACGCGAGCACCGGCGATCATGTCTTCCGGGTCGCGGCCGGAAAGCGCGCCGTAGGCTTCGTAGGATGCTACGTCGAACAGTACATGCCCCTCGGCCTCGTAGGCGTGGCCGCCCTCGATCAGGTTGCTGATCATTTCGACGATTTGTTCGATATGGGCGGTGGCGTGGGGCTCGATGTCCGGCGGCAACACGCCCAAAGCCGCCATGTCCTGGCGATAGGCTTCGGCGAAGCGGTCGGTGATCTGGCTGATCGGCACGCCGGCGGCGGCCGCGGCGGCATTGATCTTGTCGTCCACGTCGGTGATGTTGCGGGCGAATACCAGCCTGGGGAAATGGCGGCGCAGCAGGCGCGCCAGCACATCGAACACCACGGCGGGGCGGGCATTGCCGATATGGACGTAGTCGTAAACCGTGGGTCCGCACAGGTACATCGTCACCCGTTCAGGATCGGCCGGAACGAACACTTCGTTACGGCGGGTGAGGGTGTTGTGCAGGGTGATCGGCATGGACGCTTCCGGGCGGGTTTCGAAGGCAACCGGATATGTTAGCAAGGCGCCGGTTGGCTGGTCATATTCTAAGCGTTGATTCAGCGTGAACCGACGAAAATATGTCCCATGCGCAGGCCCTGCGCCTTTTTTCGGAGACCGCTCGCATGTCCCGTTTCGTCCTTCCCGCCCTGTTGCTTGCCTTTGCGACCACGGGGGCCTTTGCGCAGGACGGCCGCTATGGTCCCCCGCCGCCCCCGCCGTCGGGCGACGCCGATAACGCGCACTTCGGCTGGGCCGACGTGCTGCGCGTGGATCCGGTCTACGGCATCGCCCGCACCGAAACCCCGCGCCAGGAATGCTACGACCAGGAAGTCACCACCCAGAGCCGTGGTACCGGCAGTGCGGCGGGCACCATCCTGGGTGCCGTGGTCGGTGGCGTCCTGGGCAACACCATCGGCAAGGGTGACGGCCGCAAGGCTGCCACCGTGGCTGGCGCGGTCGCTGGCGGTGCCGTCGGCAACGCCGCCAGCCGTGGTCCGGATGGCAGCTACACCAGCACCCAGACCACCTGCCGCGACGTGCGCACCGTGTCCGAGCAGCGCCGCATCATGGGCTACGACGTCGAGTACCGTTACCGGGGCGAGGTCTACAACTCGCGCCTGGCCTACGACCCGGGCGAGCGCCTCCGGGTCCGCGTCTCGGTCTCCCCGGCCGATTGATCGAAGAAGAAGCCGCCCCCGGGCGGCTTCTTTCTTCTTGCGCATCGCACCAAACCCGGTCATTATTGCCGTTCACCTTCCGGAATCCCCATGTCCGCAGCCGTCTATACCGCCGAAGTCCTCACCAGCGCCCGCATGGCCGCCGGGATGACCTCGCGTGCTCGTCGACCGCTGGCCGAACATGGCGCCGGGTAGGCTGTCGCACGCGTTTCATGCGCATCGACTAAAAAACCCGGCCACCGTGCCGGGTTTTTTCGTTTTCGTCCCGAGCTTTTCCCTTCCTGGAACCCATCGATGACTCTCCGCCATTTTCTTACCACGCAGGATTACAGCCGCGCCGAGATCGACGCGCTGCTCGACCAGGCGGCTGCCTTCAAGCGCAGCAAGCAGGGTAAGCAGATGGCGGGGAAATCCATCGCCCTGATGTTCTTCAATCCTTCCATGCGCACCCGCACCAGCTTTGAGCTGGGTGCCTTCCAGCTAGGTGGGCATGCCATCGTGCTGGCGCCCGGCAAGGACGCCTGGCCCATCGAGTTCGAGGTGGGAACGGTGATGGATGGCGACACCGAGGAGCACATCGCCGAAGTGGCCCGTGTGCTGTCGCGCTACGTTGACATGATCGCCGTGCGCGCCTTCCCGAAGTTCGTCGACTGGAACGAAGACCGCAAGGACAAGGTGATCGCTGCTTTCGCAAAGCACGCCACGGTGCCGGTGGTGAACATGGAGACCATCACCCATCCCTGCCAGGAACTTGCCCACGCCATGGCCCTGCGCGAGCACCTGGGCGATCTTTCGAAGAAGAAATACGTGCTCACCTGGACCTACCATCCCAAGCCGCTCAACACGGCGGTGGCGAACTCGGCGCTCTTGATCGCCACCAAGATGGGCATGGACGTCACCCTGCTTTGCCCCACCCCCGATTACATCCTGGACGAACGTTACATGGCCTTCGGCCGCGAGAATGCCCAGGCCAACGGCGGCTCGCTGCGCGTGTCGCATGACATCGAGGAAGCCTATAGCGGCGCCCACGTCGTGTACGCCAAGAGCTGGGGCGCGATTCCGTTCTTCGGCCGTTGGGACGAAGAAAAAGCCATTCGCGATGCCAACAAGCACTTCATCGTGGACGAGGCGAAGATGGCGCTTACCGATAACGGCCTCTTCAGCCATTGCCTGCCGCTGCGCAGGAACGTCAAGGCAACGGACGCCGTGATGGATTCACCCGCCTGCATCGCCATCGACGAGGCCGAGAACCGCCTGCACGTGCAGAAGGCGGTGATGGCATCGCTGCTGGCCGGACAGTAACCGCCCATGTACACGCCCGCAGCCTTCGCCGAAAGCCGCGCCGATGTGGTGCACGCGCTGCTGCGTGCGCATCCGTTCGCCACGGTGATCGTGCAGGGTAACGATGGTTCCGTCGTCAATCACCTGCCGATGGAACTGGTGGATGGCAACCTGCACGGCCACGTTGCCCGCGGCAACGAACTGGCGGCGTTCGACGGTGCCCAGGTGCTTGCGATCTTCCACGGGCCCGACGGCTACATCAGTCCGAACTGGTACCCCAGCAAGCACGAGACAGGCCGCGAGGTTCCGACTTGGAACTACGCTGTGGCCCACGTACACGGCCGCCTGCGGGTAACGCATGACAAAGCCTGGCTGCGCGCCTTGCTCGACCGGCTCACCGATCGCTTCGAGGCTGGCGAGCCAGCCCCGTGGCACGTAAGCGACGCGCCAGCCGACCACGTTGAAAAAATGCTCGGTGCGATCAGCGGCGTCGAGATACTCGTCGAGCGCATCGAGGCGAAGTACAAATTGAACCAGAACCATCCGCCGGCCAACCGCGTCGGCGTGATCGCCGGGCTGCGCCGGCGCGGCGAGCCCGGTGACGCCGCGCTCGCCGACCTCATGACCTCTCGCATTTAGAAATTAATTCCCAGGACAGATACCTACCCATGAGCAAAGACATCGTTCTCGCCTTCTCCGGTGGCCTCGACACCAGCTTCTGCGTGCCCTACCTGCAGGAGCGCGGCTGGGCCGTGCATACCGTGTTCGCCGATACCGGCGGCGTTGATGCCGAGGAGCGCGCCTTCATCGAAGAACGCGCAGCCGAGCTCAAGGTGGCAAGCCACCGCACCGTCGACGGCGGCCCGGCGATCTGGGAAGGCTTCGTCAAGCCGTTCGTGCACGCTGGCGAGGGCTACCAGGGCCAGTACCCGCTGCTGGTATCCGATCGCTACCTGATCGTCGACGCCGCCATTGCCCGCGCCAAGGAATTGGGTACGCGCGCCATCGCCCACGGCTGCACCGGCATGGGCAACGACCAGGTCCGCTTTGACCTCGCGGTGAAGGCGCTGGGCGACTACGAGATAGTCGCCCCGATCCGCGAGATCCAGAAGGAACACACGCAGACGCGTGCTTATGAGCAGGCCTATCTGGAAGAGCGCGGATTCGAAGTGCGCGCCAAGCAGAAGAGCTACACCATCAATGAAAACCTCCTGGGCGTCACCCTTTCCGGTGGCGAGATCGATCACTGGAAGGAACCTGGCGAGGGCGCCCGCGGTTGGTGCAAGCCGCGCGCCGAATGGCCTTCGGAAGCCTTGAAGGTCACGATCGGCTTCGAGAAGGGCGAGGCGGTTTCCATCGACGGGCAAAAACTTCCCGGCGCCAAGCTGCTGGCGAAGTTGAATGCGCTGTTCGCCCCGTACGGCGTCGGCCGCGGCATGTACACCGGCGACACCACCATTGGCCTGAAGGGCCGCATCGTCTATGAAGCACCGGGCCTCGTCAGCCTGCTGGCAGCGCATCGCGCACTGGAAGAAGCCGTGCTGACCAAGCAGCAAAACCGCTTCAAGCCGGAAGTCGCCCGCAAGTGGGTGGAAGTGGTGTACGAGGGCTTCTTCCACGATCCGATCAAGACGGACCTTGAAGCCTACCTGGCTTCCAGCCAGGCCTGCGTCACCGGCGAAGTGGTGCTGCATACCTCCGGCGCGCAGGTGACTGCCGTGGAAATCCGCTCGCCGCATATCCTGAACGCCAAGGGCGCCACCTATGCCCAGTCGGCCGACTGGGGCGTGGCCGAAGCCGAAGGCTTCATCAAGCTCTTCGGCATGAGCTCCACCCTTTGGGCCGAAGTGAACCGATGAGCACCGCCGATACCACCATCGACAGCGCGGGTCTCCTCAAGGCCACCCTCGGGCACCTGCGTGCGCTGGTCAGCCATGACACGCGCAATCCGCCACGCGAGATCGGCACCGGGGGCATCTTCGATTACCTGCGCGAGCAGCTGCAGGGTTTCGAGGTTGCCGTGACCGACTACGGCGCGGGCGCGGTGACCCTGTTCGCCACGCGGGGAAATCCCAAGTATCTGTTCAACGTGCACCTGGATACGGTGCCCGATTCGCCGCACTGGACGCAGGATCCGCATACCTTGACGGTCACCGACGACCGCGCCGTTGGCCTGGGTGCCTGCGACATCAAGGGTGCCGCGGCGGCCCTTGTGGCCGTGGCGCGGGCGTCGAAGGGCGACATGGCGATCCTGCTGTCCACGGATGAGGAAGCCAACGATGCGCGCTGCATCGAGGGCTTCCTGAAATCCAACCCGCGGTACGAGGCCGTGATCGTCGCCGAGCCGACCCAGGGCGAGGCGGTGCTGGCCCACCGCGGCATCCACTCGGTGCAGATGCGGTTCAAGGGCCGGGCAGGCCATGCTTCGGGCGACCAGCAGCCCAGCGACAGCGCCTTGCACCAGGCCATCCGCTGGGGTGCCGCCGCGCTGGATTTCCAGCAGGCGCAGTCGCACGAGCGCTTCGGTGGCCTGACGGGTCTGCGCTTCAACATCGGCAAGGTCGAGGGTGGCATCAAGGCCAACATGATCGCCCCCACCGCCGACATCCGTTTCGGCTTCCGTCCGCTGCCGTCGATGGACGCGGATCGCATGCTCGAAGCCTTCCGTACCCTGGTCGAACCGCTGCCCGTTGAATACGGCGAGACCTTCCGCGGCGACTCGCTTCCCGCCGGCGACACCGCTACCGCCGAGGCACGCCGGCTGGCCGCGCGCGATATCGCCGATGAGCTTGGCATCCCCGTGGGCAATGCCGTGGACTTCTGGACGGAAGCGGCGTTGTTCTCCGCCGCCGGCTTCATCTCGTTCGTCTATGGTCCCGGGAATATCGCCCAGGCGCACACCGCCGATGAGTGGGTGTCGCTTGCCCAACTTGAAGACTATGCCCGCACCATCTACAGGATCGTGGACAGTGGAAACGCATAAGCACACCCGAAAGACCATTGTGCGCCTGCTCTCGAGCATGGGCAGCGCACGGGAAATCCAGCAATACCTGAAGCGTTTCTCACAGCTCGACGCCAGCCGCTTTGCAGTGGTGAAGGTCGGCGGCGCGGTGCTTCGCGACGATCTGCCCGCGCTCACCTCGTCACTGGCTTTCCTGCAGCAGGTGGGACTGACACCCATCGTGCTGCACGGCGCCGGCCCGCAGCTGGACGAGGAACTCTCTGCCGCGGGCATCGTGAAGCAGACCGTCGGCGGGCTGCGCGTCACCTCGCCCGAGGCGCTGGCCATCGTGCGCCGCGTGTTCCAGGCGCAGAACCTGCGGCTGGTCGAAGCGCTGCAGCAGTCCGACACCCGTGCCACCTCGGTGCCCTCGGGCGTGTTTGCTTCCGATTTCCTCGACCAGGACGTCTACGGCCTGGTCGGCAAGGTGCGCGAGATCAACCTGGCGCCGATCGAAGCGAGCCTGCGCGCCGGCTCCATCCCGGTGATCGCGAGCCTGGGCGAAACCGACAGCGGCCAGATCCTGAACATCAACGCCGATTTCGCCGCCAACGAACTGGTACGCGTGCTGCAGCCGTACAAGATCGTCTTCCTTACCGGCACCGGCGGGCTGCTCGACGGCGAAGGCAGGATCATCGATTCGATCAACCTGTCCACCGAGTACGAAGCGCTGCTGAAGCAGCCCTGGCTGCATTCGGGCATGCGCCTGAAGATCGAACAGATCAAGGACCTGCTCGATGGCCTGCCGTTGACCTCCAGCGTCTCGATCACCCAGCCCTCGGAACTGGCGAAGGAACTCTTCACCCACAAGGGTTCGGGCACGCTCGTGCGCCGTGGTGAGCGTGTGCTCAAGTTCGAGTCGTGGCAGGGCGTGGATCTTGAGCGCATGCGCAGCCTGGTGGAATCGAGCTTCGGCCGGTCGGTGGTAGCCGATTACTTCCAGCGCACCAAGCCTTACCGCATCTACGTCAGTGAGAATTACCGCGCCGCGATGATCCTCACCAACGAAGACGGCTACGCCTACCTGGACAAGTTCGCCGTGCTCGACGATGCCCAGGGCGAAGGTCTGGGGCGCGCCGTATGGCAGGTGATGCGCGATGAAAACCCGCGCCTGTTCTGGCGCTCGCGCCATGGCAACGCCATCAATCATTTCTATTACGCCGAATCCGACGGCTGCTACAAACAGGAGCGCTGGAAAGTGTTCTGGTACGGCATGCACGACTTCGCGGATATCGAACGCTGCGTGGCGCATTGCGCCGTGCGGCCTGCCACCCTGGTGGAACCATGACTGCAAAAAGCATCGGCATCGTCGGCGCCCGCGGACATACTGGCGCGGAGTTGATCCGCTTGGTCCAGGCCCACCCGGGCCTGGAACTCGCCTTCGTCTCCTCGCGTGAGCTCGCCGGCCAGCGCGTGGCCGACCACATCGACGGTTTCACCGGCGATCTTCATTACGAAAGCCTGGATGCCGAAGGCGTGGCGGCGAAGGGTGTCGACGCGGTGGTGCTGGCGTTGCCCAATGGCAAGGCGGCGCCCTATGTCGAGGCACTGGATGCGGCCAAACCCGATACCGTGATCGTGGACCTCTCGGCCGACTACCGCTTCAACGAAGCGTGGTATTACGGCTTGCCGGAATTGACCCGCGGGCTCTGGCGTGGCCAGAAGAAGGTGAGCAACCCCGGTTGCTACGCCACGGCCATCCAGTTGTCGATCGAGCCGTTGAAGGATCTGCTTGCAGCGCCGCCGGTTTCCTTCGGCGTATCGGGCTATTCCGGCGCCGGCACCACGCCTTCGGACAAGAACAACCCGGAGAAGCTTCGCGACAACCTCATGCCATACTCGCTCACCGGCCACACGCACGAGCGCGAAGCCAGCCGCCACCTGGGCGTGCCGGTGGAATTCCTGCCGCACGTCGCGCCGCATTTCCGCGGCCTGACCGTCACCACCAATATCTATGTGGCACGGCCGGTGAAGGTGGAAGACATTGCCGAACGCTTCCGCCAGCGCTATGCCAGCGAGCCGCTGGTGAGGGTGCTCGATGAGGCGCCGTGGGTCAGCCGCATCGCCCACAAGCACCATGCGGAAGTCGGCGGATTCACCGTGTCCAACGACGGCAAGCGCGTTGTGGTGGTGGCGACGCTGGACAACCTGCTCAAGGGCGCGGCCACCCAGGCCATGCAGAACCTCAACCACGTGCTCGGCTTCGACGAGTTCACCGCCATTCCCAAGGACTGATCGCCATGGCACAACCCCTGTGGCAAAAAGCCGATAGCAAGGTGGACGCGCGGATCATGAAATTCCTCGCCGGCGCGGATGTCGTGCTGGATCGGGAATTCTTCCTGCACGACATCCAGGCCAGCCAGGCCCATGTGCAGGGCCTGGCACGCATCGGCGTGGTCAGCCAGGACGAAGCCGCCGCCATTGCGCGCGAGCTCAACCTGCTGGCCGATGATTTCCGCAGCGGCGGCTTCGTGCTGGACGATCGCTTCGAAGACGGCCACTCGGCTATCGAGGCGCGCCTGACCGAGCGCCTTGGCGATGCCGGCCGCCGCGTGCATACCGGCCGCAGCCGCAACGACCAGATCCTGGTCGCCACGCGGTTGTGGCTGAAGGACCAGCTCGCCCAACTGGCAACGCTCGATATCGCCATTGCCCGTACCTGCCTTGACCGCGCTGGGGCTGAAAGCCTGCCCCTGCCGGGCTACACGCACCTGCAGCGGGCCGTGGTGTCATCCACCGCCATGTGGTTCGCGGGCTTCGCCGAGGGTTTCATTGACAACGCCGTCCGCGCGCGCGCCACCGCGGACTGGATCGACGCCAATCCGCTCGGCACCGCCGCGGGCTATGGGGTGAACCTGCCGCTGGATCGTGAGTACACCACCACCGCACTCGGCTTCGGCCGCATGCAGGTGTCACCGATCTACGCGCAGCTGTCCCGCGGCAAGTTCGAGATGGCGGCGCTCGAAGCGATGACGTCCTCGCTGCTGGACCTACGCCGCCTGGCCTGGGATCTCTCGCTGTTCACCACGGCCGAGTTCGACTTCGTTTCCCTTCCCGGGGAATACACCACCGGTTCGTCGATCATGCCGAACAAGCGCAACCCGGATGTCGTGGAACTGCTGCGCGCCAGCTACGCCACGGTCGCCGCCGCGCGCACCGAGATCGAACAGTTGCTGTCGCTCCCGTCCGGCTACCAGCGCGACCTGCAATTCTCCAAGGGCTCGCTGTTCCATGGCTTCACCCATGGATTGTCCGCGCTGGAACTGGTGCCGGACATGCTGGCCCGGATGACATGGAAGGCCGAGCGCATGCGCGCGGCGATCGAGCCTGCGATGTACGCCACCGATGTGGCCATCGAGCAGGCCGCCGCCGGCGTGCCGTTCCGCGATGCGTACCGCGCCGCTGCCGAGACGGCGGCGTCGGCAGGCGAGGGTAGGAGCCCTGAATCCAGCCTCGCCGCGCGCGTGTCGCCCGGCGCGGGACATGCGCTGGGGCTGGAGGAACTCCGCGCCCGCCTCGACGCGCTGGCAGGCTAGGCGGCGATGGCACCGGCCTTCAGCGAACGCGCATTGCCGCCCTGGCGCCGCGCCGTGCTGAAGGTCGGCAGCAGCCTGCTGGCGGCACCGGACGGTGGCGTCACGCCCAGGCATGCACTGGGCCTGGCCCATTTCGTTTCCGCCTGCCATGCGATGGGGCGTGATGTGGTGATCGTCTCTTCCGGTGCCGTGGCGGCCGGTCGTGCCGTGGCCGGCAAGGCCGTGGGCGAGCACGCGCCGCTTGCCGCGCGGCAGGCCCTGGCGGCGCTTGGCCAGGCCTCGCTGATGGCCCTGTGGCAACGCTTCTTCGATCGTCCCGTGGCCCAGGTGCTGCTGACACACGACGACTTGCGCAACCGCCGTCGCTACCTCAACGCCCGCGCCACGCTCAGTGAACTGCTGGCCATCGGCGCACTGCCGGTGGTGAACGAGAACGACACCGTGGCAGTAGAGGAATTGAAGCTTGGCGACAACGACAATTTGGCCGCCACCGTGGCGGCGCTGGTGGACGCTGACCTGCTGCTGATCGCCACCGATATTGGCGGCCTGTATTCGGCCCATCCGCGCGATCCGGAAGCACGGCCCATGGACGACGTGTCGGCGATCTCCGCGGACATCCTGCGCATGGCTGGTGGTGCGGGCTCCACTGCGGGCACCGGCGGCATGGTCACCAAGTTGCAGGCGGCGCAGAAGGCGGCCAGCGCCGGCATCGCCACCATCCTCTTCGACGGCAGTGACGCCGATACCGTTCGCCTGCTTGCCCAGCAGCGCTTCCGCGGTACCTGGTTGCATGCCGCGGGCTCGCGCCTGGCCGCACGCAAATACTGGCTGCGCCACGCACCTGCCGTGGACGGTGGCATCGATGTGGATGCAGGCGCCGCCGCGGCGATCACCGGGCGCGGTGCTTCGCTGTTGCCGGGCGGCATTACTTCAGCGCGCGGAGAATTCAGCCGCGGCGACATGGTGGACATCCACCATGATGGCCTGCGCATCGCCCGCGGCATTACCCAATACGCTGCCACCGACATCCGCCGCATCGCCGGCCGGCATACCCGGGACATCGACGGCGTGCTCGGCTACAGCTATGGCGAGTCCGTCGTGCATCGCGACGACATGGTGATGGCGAAGGAAATCGCATGAAGGGCATCGTCGAACAGGCATTGGCATGCAGGGATGCATCGTCCTCGGTCGCCGCGCTGGATGGTGAAGCGCGTCGTCGAGTGCTGCACGCGATGGCCGATGAAATCGTGGCTGCAAGCTCGGACATTCTGGCCGCGAACGCGCTGGATACCGAAGCTGCGAAAGCCCGGGGCATCGCTACGGCCATGCTCGACCGCCTTCGCCTGGACGATGCCCGGATCCAGGCCATGGCCAAGGGCGTGCGCGAGGTGGCGACCTTGCCCGACCCGGTGGGCGTGGTGACTCGCCGCGAGACCCGCCCCAACGGCATCGTGGTGGAGCGCGTACGCGTGCCACTGGGTACCATCGTGATGATCTACGAAGCCCGCCCCAACGTTACTGCCGATGCCGCCGCACTGTGCCTGATGGCGGGCAATGGCGTGGTGTTGCGCGGCGGCTCGGAAGCGGCCCATTCGAATGCTGCCATTGCCCGCGCGATCGCCACGGCACTGGAAGCCCACGGCGTGCCCGCTGCCGCCGTAAGCGTGGTGGAAGATCTCTCACGTGATGCCATGGTGCAGTTGCTGCAGCTCACCGATGTCATCGACCTTGCTATTCCGCGCGGCGGCGAAGGCCTGATTCGTTTCGTCGCCGAACACGCCCGCGTACCCGTGATCAAGCACTACAAGGGTGTGTGCCACCTGTACGTGGACAGCGCAGCCGACCTCGATCTTGCCCTGCGCTTGCTGGTGGATGGCAAGGCGAGCCGTCCTGGCGTGTGCAATGCCCTGGAAACGCTGCTGGTGGATGCCGACGTGGCCACGCAGTTCCTGCCTCAGGCCGTGGCGGCGTTACCCCAGGTTGAGTGGCGCGGTTGCGACCGATCGCGCGCCATCACCGCCATGACCAACGCCACCGACGACGACTACGCTGCCGAATTCCTCGACCTGATCATCGCGGTGCGCGTGGTCGACGGCCTGGAAGACGCCATCGCGCACATCCGCCGCTTCGGCTCCGACCACACCGAGGTCATCGCCACGCGCGACACTACCACCGCCGACCGTTTCATCGCGGCCCTGCGCTCGGCCGTGGTGATGGTCAATGCCTCCTCCCGCTTCAGTGACGGCGGCGAACTGGGCCTTGGTGCCGAGATCGGAATCTCCACCACCCGATTGCACGCCTACGGTCCGATGGGCGCCGAGTCGCTCACGATCGAGCGGTTCGTGGTGCGTGGGGAAGGGCAGGTGCGCCATCCAGACCTTGTTGCCCGGTCGTAGGCGGCTTCAACAGGCCAGCCTTCCGGGCCGCCGCTTCGAGTTCGCCAAGACGTCCGCCTGTTGGCCAGCCCACGACCCGCTGGACGAGCCGGCCGTCCTTGTAAAACAGGAAGGTCGGTGAATCCCAGAAGTCGACGTCTGCCCATTGAAGGGGGGCGTAGGCGATTGACATGCGCAGGTCTGGATGCTCGCGATTCCATGTCCTGAAATCACTCAGCCCAATGAAGCGGCTGCCGGCGGATAGCCATGTGGAGTGCTTGCTGAATAGTGCGCGCATCGTCTGGTCTTGTTCGATGTCGGTGGCTGCACGTCTTGTATAGCCGCATCCTGGATGGGCAATGACCACCACCTGGCTCACCTTGTGCAGATCCAGGGAGGAGAAACCAAGTTCCGAACCATGTTCGGGGATCGCCAGCAGGTCGTAACCGGTGGTGGAACGATGTGAGGTCGGCGATAGGGAAACTATTTCACCCCAACCCACGGGACTTCGAAGGCGGTAGAACTCGCCGGCTGCTCGAAATGATCGCGTTTCGAGCAATGCGCCATAGGTGTCCTGGATCTTCGTCATGTTTGCCAGGCCACGCGCTTCGAGTTCAGCCAGGTATGTGGCCATGTCCTTTGCGTCGGATGGTCGTTTTGTGATGGCAGCTGCATCACTGGCAGCGCGGAATAAAGCAACGACGTCGGAAGATGGTAGCGAATTCAAGGGTGTAGGCCGGCTGTTTCGCGAGAACTGCTGATCATAAGTATCTGCAATTTGTCGCGCGCGGGTATGCTGGCTTACTTCGCGTGTGCTGCGAATGACTGCGTCGAACTCCGAGTAACGATCCTGCGGCGACAAGGGCAAGGATGGATAACCCACCAACGCGGCCAGTACGGCAACCTTGAACGATGGAAACATTGCTGGCTTTCCTTGCCTTGTCTTCAATTTTACGATTGTCACTCGCGGACTGCTAGCAGTTCTCCGTGCAGGCGGCAGAACTATCCTGGCGACAAGTCGCCCGTGTTTCGCACCTGTGACCCCGTACAATCTCGAGAGTTTGTTGTTGTGACATGATCGCCTCATCGAGGGAAGTTCTCCCTTGCTTGGTGAGATCCAGCTGTGAGGTGTATTTCTGCGCGCCAAACAGTGAAAGCAAGCGATAGGCCGCGGTAGGACTTAACGATGAGAGAACATCGAAGCGAAACCCTGTCAGTCCTTTTTCGTTGAAGGTAAGGCTGTTGATAAACAAGCTTCGGTCCGCTGGACTCAAATCGTTCAATGGCGATGCCTGAAAGCCGGTAGCCACAAATGCGTTCAACTCCGATTTTGACCTGATCAATGCAGTATTTAGATCCGTCGAGGCAGATTCGAGGTGCGATGGTGTCGGGTCTGGCTCGAGTGCCATGACCCCGGTTGAACCAGATGCTGCGAGTGCAATGGCCAACGCGATATGTTGTATCTTCATTTCCATATCCTTCTGGTTTACGACGACTGCGGTGTATGCGTCGTTCGTGTCAACCTTAGGAAGGAGGGCAGGGCAAACGTTGTGACCGTCGTCCTGATATCGCGATCGCTAGGCATGGCCTTACAAATCAGATCGGCATCGTGTTACATGAAGATCTCCCGCGTACCAAGATTGAAAGGTCGGAGACGTAGCAGCCGATGCTGTCCGCCTTACCGCTCGTCGTGTTTCAGCACGGACGCCAGATGATCCACCAGCAGACGCACCTTCGCCGGGATGTGCCGGTTGGAAGGAAAAAGCGCGTGGATGGGTTGTGCCGGTAGCGTCCAGCGAGGTAGCAGCCGTACCAGTGCGCCTTGCCGTATGTCTTCATCGATAAGCACGTCGGGAAGGACGGCCACGCCAAGGTGCGCCAGGGCGGCCAGCCGGATTGCCGCAGCGTGGTTGCACAGCAGGCTGCTTCGCGGTTGCACGCGTACTTCGTGCGATCCCTGTCGAAAAGTCCAAGCGGACGCGGGCGGGGCGTTGCCCAATTGTAGACCCGCATGGTCGGCGAGGTCGGCTGGCTTTGCCGGGAACTCGTAGGCATCGAGGTATCGTGGCGTTGCCACCAGGACGCGACGATTCTCACCGATGCGGCGCGCGACCTGCTCGGACTCGGACAGGTCGCCCACGCGGATGGCGAGGTCGTAACCCTCGTCGATCAGGTCCACGTAGCGATTGCCCGCGAACAGTTCCACCTGAATGCGCGGGTGGTCGGTCATGAAGGTGGCCAGTGCCGGCATCACGCGCGCATCGGTGAGGCCGGTGGGCACGCTAAGCCGTATGCGCCCGGACATCTCCTGGCTGGCGTTATCCGCCATGGCGTCGGCCGCGTCGAGTTGCGCCAGCAGCGCTTCGCACCGCGTGAAGTAGGCCTGGCCGGCTTCGGTCAGGCTTACCGAGCGGCTGGTACGCTGCACCAGGCGCACGCCCAGGCGCTCCTCCAGGCGAGACACGCTGCGGCTTACCGACGACGCACTCACGCCCAGCACGCCGGCGGCCTGGGTAAAGCCGCGCTGGCGCGCCACCTCGACGAAATGCATCAGCTGCACGAACCGATCCGACTTCATTGCGTCACCTGCAACGTTGCATTCCCCTGCGGGACATTTATCGCGACGGTGCCCAGGCGCAGACTTGCTTCTGCAAGGCGCGACGCGGTGTCCGCCGACGATAGCAAAGAGGTGGGTCATGAAGAAGATCGCAGGCAAGGGTGCCTTGCTGATGGCTGCGGGGTGCGCTGCGTGCGGAGCCGCAGGCCCCGTGGCGGCCGGGACAGGCGACATCGTGCGCAAGCCGTTGCTGACAGCACCGCTGGCCGCGGGAACCCGGGTGGGCCGGGTCGAGGTCAAGGAAATTACCCTGGCCGAAGGGCAGCCCACGGGGCGCCACAAGCATCCGGCCAACGTCATCTGTTACGTGGCGAAGGGAACCATCCTGTTCCAGGTGGAAGGTCAACTGGCCAGGGAATATCCGGCGGGGTCCGCCATCTTCGAGCCCGCCAACACCGTGATCGAGCACTTCGACCCGGTGGGAGGACCGGCGACCTTCATTGCCAATTACCTGCTGGAGGAAGAGAACCAGCCGCTGATCCAGATGCTTCCGCCTGGCGAAAGCTAGGACTCGCAAAGCCATCCGCCTGGGACGAGCAGCCATGGCCTCAGGCGTGGGTCGGTGCGAAGTGCTCACGCAGGGCGCGGTCGGTTTCCTCGCGCGTCGCGGCGAGGACGTCCGCAGGCGCAACCGTGCCCTGCACGGTAAAGAACGTCAGGTCGTGCAGGCCGACCATGCCCAGGACGAAGACAAGATACGGCGTCAGGAAATCGGGCTGGCGGACGTGCTCGCCGGTGAACCGTCCACCGGAAGCCACCGCAATGTAGACAGGTCGATCGCGTAGCGTGCCGACCTTGCCCTGCGGCGTGATGTCGAACGTGCGTCCCGCCCGCACGACATGGTCGATCCAGGCCTTCAGTGCGGAAGGCAGCCCCATGTTGTGGATGGGCGTACCGATGACGACGACATCGGCCGCTTCCAGTTCCTCGATCAACTTGTCTGAGATGGCAATTGAACCCTCGCCCGCGGCGTGGCCCATCGCGGCATGCTGGGCGAGCGCGTAGAGGTGATCGATGTGGGGTACCGCGCCGCTGCCCAGTTCGCGATCGACGACCGTTGCGCCCGGGTGGTTCGCAAGCAGGTGCCCGACGATCTTGCTTGAGAGCCGATAGCTCTCGGCGGACTGCCCATGCGGACTGCTGCTGACATGGAGGATTTTCATCTTCGGGTGCTCCGGGGCTTGATGCGATACCTGGCAGCTTAGTCGTGTATGGTCTATACAATCGGTCCAAGAATAGACAAACGAACTAAGCCATGGCCCTTTCGAAGTCCAAGCTTTTCGTGCTGGACCCGGCGGCATCGAGTCCGCTGTACCGGCAGATCTATGACCGCATTCGGCGCGCCATTGCCAGTGGGGTGCTCAAACCGGGGGATCGCGTTCCGTCCGCGCGGGCACTCACGGCGGAGCTTGGCCTGGCACGTGGAACGATCGATGCGGCATATAGCCTGCTTGCGGCCGAGGGCTATCTCCAGGCGCGTGGCCAGGCCGGTACCATCGTCACGCCCGGTATCAAGCCCCGGGCCCCGGTAACGGCACCGCGTCTTCGCAGCGACACCGCCACTCTCTCTTATCGGCCCGATTCCATACTCCCGTTGCAAATGGGCCTGCCGTCGCTCGACTGTTTTCCGCGCAAGATATGGGCGCGCCTCGGTGCCCGCCGTGCACGTGCCATGCAGCACGCCGACATGGCCCAGCCTTCGGTTTTCGGGCTTCCCGCACTGCGCGAGGAGATAGCGACCTACCTGCGCGTATCGCGAGGCATCGATTGCACGCCGTCGCAGGTCTTCGTTACATCCGGCTACCGGCAGACGTTGACGCTGGTAGCACGTTCGGTCCTGAAGGCGGACGATCGCGCCTGGGTCGAGGACCCGGGCTACCCTCCGGCGCGCGGTATTCTCGCCGAGATGGGCACTGAAGTTGTCCCGGTGCCGGTGGACAGCGAGGGCATTGTCGTTCCCGAAGGCTTGCGCCTGGCACCTAAGGCGAGGCTGGCCGTGGTGACGCCCGCCCACCAAAGCCCGCTGGGCGTGTCCTTGTCGTTGCCTCGGCGCCTGGCGCTGCTGGACTGGGCCTTGGGCAACCGCGGATGGATCGTGGAAGATGACTACGACGGCGAATACAGGTACGTGAGCCGTCCGCTCCCGGCCCTGAAAAGCCTCGACAGGGACGGGCGCGTGATCTACGCCGGAACCTTCAGCAAGGTGCTCTTTCCCTCGCTTCGCCTGGCATATGTCGTGGTGCCGCCCGGCCTGGTCGAACGCTTCGAACACGTCTTCCAGATATTCGCCGGCGATGCACCGGAACTCACCCAGTCCATCGTGACCGCCTTCATCACGGAAGGTCATTTCGCACGGCATATCCAGAGGATGCGCAAATGCTACGCCCAGCGCAGGGAGTTCACGGTCACCGGGCTGCGTGATGCGCTGGGCGCCAGCGTGTGTATTGATGCGCAACCCGGCGGCATGCATCTGATCTTGCGTTTCCCGGGCCGCTGGTCGGACCGGCGGCTTGTCGCGCGCATGCGCGACGATGGCCTTTATGGCGAAGCGCTTACCGATTGGTCGGTACGCGGCGATGGCCCAGCCGCCTTGCTGGTGAACTTCACGAACGTGACATCGCGTGATGTTGCACGGGCGCTCGGAGCTCGCATCGCCCGGCTCAGGTGACGAACCGCGACCTGCTTATGGCCTAGTATGAATTACGCATCTTGGACTGATTAAATAGACCAAGATCCGCGACCATGACGACCTCCAGTCACCCATACAGGAATTCGTCATGAATCATCGCATCGATTACACCAAGGCCTCGCCCGAAGGCTTCGCCGCCTTCCTCGGCGTACATGCCGCCGTTTACAAGGCAAGCCTTGCCAAGGAACTGGTCGACCTCGTCTACCTGCGCGTTTCGCAGATCAACGGCTGCGCCTTCTGCATCGACATGCACACCCGCGACCTGATGAAGGTAAACATGCCGGTGGAGAAACTCGCCCTGGTTCCGGTATGGCACGACGCCGGCAAGCTATTCACGCAGCGCGAACGAGCCGCCCTGGCCTGGGCGGAATCGGTGACGCGCGTTGCCGACACCCATGTCCCGGATGCCGACTATGCCGCGGCCGCCGCTGAATTCAGCGAGCGGGAACTCGCCGACCTGACCTACGCGATCGGTCTGATGAATGCCTTCAACCGCTTCGGCATCGCTTTCCGCTCACCGCCCGCTGCAGTCAGGAGCTGAGGACCATGGCCTGGCTGCTGCTGACGAGTGCTGGATTGCTCGAGATTGTCTTCGCGCTGAGCATGAAGGCTTCCCAGGGTTTCACCCGATGGATTCCCGCGTTGATCACGGTGCTTACAGGAGTGTCGAGCGTCATCCTTCTTTCGTTGTCGCTGCGCACGCTGCCGGTGGGAACCGGCTACGCCGTATGGACGGGGATCGGCGCGGCCGGCACGGCGATCCTCGGCATGTGGCTGATGGGCGATTCTTTCTCCGCCGCGCGCCTTGCCTGCATCGGGCTGATTCTTGCGGGAGTCATCGGATTGAAGCTGGTTTCCGGCTAAGGCACGATGGCGCTGAACGTTAGGGTGATGAGGTCATCGACAAGCGCCGGTGGCCGCTCACCTTTCTGCAGGTGCGACTTCACCGCGGCCACCGGTACTTCAAGCAATACGAATTGCGCCCTTCGGATGTCCGGTGCGCGGGTTCCCCCGAAGTATTGGCGTGCGAAGGTCTTCAAGCAGCCTTCCATGCGCCGGGTCTGCTCCGCCACGCCTTGCCGCAGCGCATCGGGCCACTCGCCCTGCACGAAATCGCCGCGTCCATGGAGTAGCAGCACGCGGGCATCTTCAAGGTGTGCACGTGCCCATGAGGGTGTGTGCAGCGCGGCGCCCAGGCCATCGCCTGCTTCGATAGCCGCGACGAAACCTGCCTGGTAGGCCAGCACCGTCTGCAGCCATAGCTGGCCAAGCAGTGCATCGCGCGAAGCGAAACGGTGGTAGAACGAGCCTTTGGGCGCCTGGGCATGGGCTATCACCGCGTCCACCGTTACCGCACCCGGACCATGGGTTGCGGCAATCTCGCGGGCAGCGCCGACGAATGCGGCAGAGTCGAACAAGGTGCGTGCCATGATTCTAGACTAACAAGTCTAGACGAATGAGTCTAGATGGGCGTAGTATCCGCGGAGCAGCCCATCCCACGTCGTTCACGCCGGAGGAATGTCATGCCTGACCTGCAGCAAGCCCTGTGCGCCGACGAGGCCCGGGGTTACCTGGAAGGAGCCGCGCAGCTCGTGGCCAATGTCCCATTCTGCTGGCTGGTCACTACCGATGCGCTCGATGGCACAAATGCCAGGCCGATGGGACGGATCCTTCATCAACACTATCAGCACGCCTGGATCATCCGTTTCGTCACCGACATGCGCTCGAAGAAGGCGGCGGAGATCCTGCGCTCGGAAACCATCGGGCTCATTGTCCAGGACGATGCCAAACAGGCTTTCGCGTGGCTCACCGGAAGCGCGGGCCTCCTGGGCGGTTTCGAAGACGTACGACGGTACTGGAAGGATGCTTATACGGCGTATTTTCCAAGTCCCGAGGACCAGGCCAACGTCGCATTCGTCGAGGTCCGCGTCGAGCGCATGGCGCTATGGATCAAGGGCGTGACGCCCGAGCCGTTCGGCATCCGCCCCACGTACCTGGAACGCGATGCGGAGGACACCTGGCGGAGTGTGCAGGCATGAGGGTACTGGTGGCAGGCGCAACGGGTGCGGCGGGCCGCGCCTTGATTCCGGTGTTGGCAAGGCGAGGGCATGTGGTCGCCGGCATGGCGCGCAATCCCGAGGATGTTGGCATGTTGGGTGGCCAGCCCGTTGCCGTCGATGCACTGGACCCGAAAGCGGTGGTCGCGGCCGTGGCTGCCTTCCGCCCCGAGGTGATCGTGCATCAGATGACCGCGTTGCCACAACATTCCAGCCTGCTGCGCTTCGATCACGATTTCCACGCGACCAACAGGCTCCGAACCGTCGGTACGGACATCCTCATGGAAGCGGCACGCATCCATGGCGTGCGCCGCATCGTGGCCCAGGGTTATTGCGGATGGCCGAACGCACGCACGGGTGCGATGGTCAAGGATGAAGACGATCCGCTCGATCCCCATCCCTTGCCAGCCATGGCGCGAACGCTCGATGCGTTGCGCTACCTTGAGGAAACCGTTGCCGGTGCGCACGACATTCAGGGCGTGGTGCTGCGCTACGGTGGTTTCTATGGTCCCGGGACGCAGCTGGCAAGAAATGGCCATCTTGCCGAACAAGTGCGCAAGCGCAGGTTCCCTCTGGTTGGTGACGGTACCGGCGTCTGGTCGTTCGTCCATATGGACGATGTCGCTACCGCTACCTGTGCAGCGGTAGAGGGCGACGCACGAGGCATCTTCAATGTGGTGGACGACGATCCGGCGCCGGTGTCCGCGTGGCTTCCTGCATTTGCGCATGCCATGGGAGCGCCTGCGCCGAGGCATGTCCCCGCGTGGCTTGCACGTGTGATCCTGCCCGCGCACATTCGCGCGATGATGCTTGAAATACGCGGCGGCTCCAATGCGCGCTTCAAGCGGGTGTTCAACTGGATGCCCAGCGTACCGAGCTGGCGCGAGGGATTTCCCATGGAATTCGGCACATCGTGACATCCCGCGTGCTTGCCGCGCGGCGAGGCCTTGCGAGACACTCGTTGGAGAAACGCCTGGGCCAGTGGGAGGCCAAGCGCGAGGTATTCCAGGATTCGGCCACTGGCCGCAGGATCGACATCAAGCAACCATGAGCGAAGAGGCCGCAACCGCAGGCGGCCAGCTTCCGCGCCATCACTTCGCCAGGAGCGCCCGCATCTGGCCGGCTGTCCGGGTGTCGCCCACGGCATCGGCGGCCTGGGCCGCGCCGCTAAGCGCCCCGCGCCTGGCGGGCGCCGAAGCCAACGCAACGCGATAGGCTTCAAGCGCTTCCCTGGGCCGATGCGTTGCCAGCAGCAAGTCGCCAAGCTGTTCGCGGGCGGGAATGATCGGCCCCGGCGTCAGTGGGAGTTTCTCGATGCCGTCTTCCTGGTCGGCAGCCAGCCGAAGCGCTTCGATGGCTTGGTCGGGATGCGATTGCGCCGCCAGCTGCCAGGCCTTGCTTTCTTTCGCTAGGATCTCGGCCTGGGTCGCCCAGTAGGTCTTTCCACTGGCCGTCAATTGCTGCCGGCAGGTTTCGAGTTTTGCAATATCGGGATCGGCGTCTTGCGGGTGGCCCGAGCGCGCGTGGCCAACGGCGCGCGCCCAATAGACGATGGCAGCCACTTCAGGGGATGAACTTGTTTCCGGTTGCAGCTTCGACGCTACGTCCCATTGACGCCCCTCCATGGCCAGGCGGACCGGCATGGTGGTGGCCGCGTAACCTGCCTTGAAGTCACTCCCAGCCTGGACGCCCATGGTCGACATCGATTGCACCACGGCTTCGGCATCGGCGCGCCTGCCGCGCTGGAGATAGGCATACGTGAGGTAATCCATCGCATGCAGCTCCTCGCCGAAGTCGCCCTGGCTGTGCGCCGCCGCGCGCGCCGCCACGTTCGATTCAATGGATTCGTCCCACAGGCCAAGCCGCGTGAAAATGTGCGATGGCATGTGCAGGGCATGCGGCGCGGAAGGGGCGATCTTCGAGTAGGCGCGTGCCGCGGCCAATCCGCGTGGCGCCAGTTCCGTGCTGTCGTAGGTGTGGATCAGGTAATGGGCGACGCCCGGGTGATCGGGATGATCGCGATAGATCGGTTCCAGAATGGCTCCCGCGCGCTTCTGGTTGGCGTGCGATTTGTCCAGCGGCGACGCCGTCGCCACCAGTGAAAGTGCATAGAACACCTGTACCTCGGTATCCGCCGGATAGCGCTTGGCCGCCGCGGCCATCGCCGTTTCATAGGCTTTGGCCCGGGTGGCAGGCGGTACATGATCGGCATCGCGGTAGTACGCATTGATCGCCGCGATGAAAAGGCGTTCGCGTTCGGTCCGCACTGGCAAGTGGCTGGCTTTCTCGGCTTCCGCTTCGCCCTTGGCGAGCTCATCGGGCTCCGGCGGGCTCCAAAGTTCATGGAAATAAGACATCGCCACGCCCCAGTGCGCCATGGCACAGGTGGGATCCGCCAAGGCGACATCGTTGAAGGCTTTTTCCGAAGCGGTATAGGCAAACGAATGAAGCAGGGCGACGGCGCGTTCGAAATCGTGGGCAACCTTCGGCGCACATGACGTTGCGAAGCTCACCTTGCCCAGCTTCTCCGGTGCCGGATGCGAGTGCATTTCCTGGGATGAGACCACCGGCGCCTGGAACATCGCGCTGGCTATCAGCAGTGCGGCAAGTCGCTTCATGGTGCGATTCCGGTAGCCGGTGGCCTCGATCATAGGCCAATCCGCAGGCTCAGGACGCCACGCCAAATCTTTCCAGCAGGAAATCGATCACCGTGCGCAGCTTCGCCGTGGGATGGCGATCGGAGGCATAGACCAGGTACATGGGCGAGGGCATAAGCGACCATTCGGGCAGCACCGGCACCAGCCTGCCGGCGGCAAGGTCGTCGGCCAGCACGGCTTCCGGTTGCAAGGCGATGCCCATGCCATTGAGGGCTGCCATGCGGAGGGTGTTGCCCTGGTTGGCGGAGAAACGCCCCTGCACGGCCACTTGGCACGATTCGCCTTCGGGCCCAACGAGACGCCAGTGGTCGTATCGACGCCAATACGAAGGACCCAGGCAGTCGTGTTCAGCCAGTTCCCGCGGATGCGTGGGTTGCCCTCGCTTCGCCAGATAGGACGGAGCTGCGGCGAGTATCCGCCGATAGGGCCTGAGCGGCCGTGCGACCAGGTTTATATCGTCCGGCTCGCCCACCAGTACGCCTACATCGTAACCATCGTCCAGCAGGCGCGGACGGCCATTATCGAGAGTGAGTTCGATGGTCACATCCAGATGTTCCGCCATGTACTGGCCAATGGCCGGCACCAGACTGTGTGTTCCGAAACTCACCGGCGCGACCATCCGGAGCAACCCCCGCGGGCTCGCCTGCAATTCCGATGCGCTCGCCTCGGCGAACTCGATGCTGGCCAGGGCCTGCTTGCATCGATCGTAGTAAAGCTTTCCCACGTCCGAGAGTGTCTGCCGGCGCGTCGTGCGATGCAGGACGCGTGCGCCCAGGCGCGCTTCGATTTCACGGATGTGCTTGGCCACCATGGTCGGCGACACACCGCAGGCGTCCGCGGCGGCGCTGAAACTGCCAAGGTCCACCACCCGTACAAACATCTCCATGCTGGCAAGCTTGTTCACACTTAAAACCCGGGGGTTTTGAATGAGTGAAAATATGCCATGTTTATCCACCGACCGTCCATGTGCATCATGGGGTCCTTGAATCCAGGCGATGCGAAGGACGTGGAATGAACGATGCCAATGCCCCTTACCACGCGCATGTCTACTATCAGCCTGGGCAACGCGAACAGGCCGATGCGCTGCGTCTTCGCCTGATCGCGACGAAGCAGACCGGTGAAATGCCCGGGCTCCTGTTCGTCGGTCAACTCCGGGACGGAAAAGCAGGTCCCCATCCCATCTCCCAGTTCGAGTTCCACTATCTCAAGCGTGCGCTGCCGACGGTGCTGGAGATCCTCGAAGGTTCGGGCCTCACCTCACTCGTCCATCCTCTTACCGATGACGATCTGGCCGACCACACGACCCTGGCAACATGGATTGGCGATCCGATCGAACTGGACCTATCCACGCTCGATCCGCCCGGCCATAACAAAGGCGTCCCGCGATTCGGCAAAACGGACTTTTGAACGAAGCCTAGCCTCCTCGCGGCCATCGCCACGCGAGCACGACGATCAGCATCGATACCGCTATCTCGATCACGCCAAGCGTCAGGTAGAACCACCAGGCGCCTGGCATCGTCAGCAGCATGATGGCTGTATAGAACAGCCCCAGCACGATGTTCGTCCATCGGCATGTCCTGGATGGCAAGAGCATGCACAACGCCACCATCAGGCCGGGCACGGCAAGCAGCAATGCCGTCGCCACCAGCGTGGCTTCGCTGGTGGGCCCGATCGGGCCGTCGCCATTGAGCATGCCCTGCAATTTTCCGGGCACGTAGAGCCCGAAGTAATCGCCGTAGATGTAGCAGAACATCAAGGCTGTCCATAACGCTGACAACTTGAGCCTTACGTGCACCTTGATATCGTCCAGTGCTGCCATTCCCGACCCCGGTCAATGGCGTGGCGGCGCACGCCTGCGGCACAAGTATTGCCTTGAAGGCGGACCGTCCGGAGTGCCGGAAGTACCGGCGCAGCCGCTGTTTTTCCTAGGCCACCGCCGGGGCCAGCGATGAACTTGCCTTCCGGTCGCGCAGACGCAGGAACGGACGTTCAACCAGATAGTGAAGGAGTGCGGCAACGCATAGCGCAGCGAGCAGGCAGCACGCGAAGGTAAAAATCCCATGCTGGGTCAGGGCCGCTGGGAGATGCTTGAAGGCGAGGCTGAGCACGGCCTTGTGGCTGAGGTACAGGCTGTATGACACCGCCGCGATCCAAGCCGCGCCCGGCACGCGCACCTTCGCAAGCACGCCACCTGGCGCTGCGCCGGCCGCCACCAGCAGGGCCAATCCGGCCGACAGCACCGGAAAACCGACGACGCACGCGCTGAACGTCTGGATATCGCCGAAGATCCATGTCGAGATCCCGACCACGCCCGCGCCCGCGAGGGCAAGCGCGTTCGGACGTTGCTGGACACGTTCCCACCACGCCTTTCGATGCACGCTGATGATGGCAAGCGTGATGCCGGCCAGCAGGCCATCCAGCCGTGCGTACGTTGGGTAGTAGACCATCTCCATGTAGCGTCGGATATTCATCTCCCATACGCCGCCGGCCTCGGCCGAGGGTGCGGCTGACTGCCACCAGGCGAATCCTCGCCAGATCATGCCGGCAATGCATAGCCCCAGGATGATGCTGGCGACGCGGCGCACGTTGGCGTGGGGTGCCATGGCCAAAACCGCCAACGGGAATATCAGGTAGAAGTGCTCTTCCACGCAGAGTGACCACGCGGATGAAAACGCATGGCCTGAGTCCTGGACCACGAACAGGTTCATGGTGAAGGTCAGGAACTGCCAGAGCGGCTGGATGGCAGGTGTTTCACGCAGCGAAGGGAAGCAGAAATAGAACGCCACAACGATCAGGTACGCCGGCAGGATGCGGTAGGCGCGTTGCCGGTAGAAGGCCTTGAGGTTGAGCTGGCCATCGCGCTGGAACCGGGCCAGGAGTTGCCGGCCGATCAGGTAGCCGCTCAGGACAAAGAATAGATCGACCCCCATCCATCCATAGGTCGTGATCCATCCAAAACCATCGCCCATGCCCCCGGCGAGCCAGGAATGGGTACACACGACCGACAGGATCGCCACCGCGCGTAATAGATCAAGCCCTGGTAACCGATGCACAAAATTCCCCCTTGCGGCAACGGGCAAGGATAGCGACGGGCTCAGGGCAATTCGAGGGCACGGAGCGGGCTAGCTGAAGGCGCCGCCTGGCTTGACGGATCCGAGTTGCCGGAGCATGGCATCCATCGGCACTGGAGGCGACACCAGGTAGCCTTGCACGAAGTCGCATTGATGGGTCTTCAGCCAGGCCAGTTGCTCGGCGGTTTCCACGCCCTCGGCCACCACGGTAAGGTCCAGGCTATGGCTTAGCGCGATCAGCGCCAGGCAGATCGACGCTGATCGTGCATTGGTGGTGACGTCGGTGACGAACACCCGGTCGATCTTCAGCGTGTTGATCGGCAGGCTGCGCAGGTACGCAAGGCTCGAGAACCCGGTGCCGAAATCATCCAGCGCCACGGGCACGCCCAGGGCCTGCAAGTCGCGCATGGCCCGCAACGCCCGTTCGGGCTGGTGCATGAAGCTGCTTTCGGTCAGCTCCACGTGCAGCGCGCCACGGCGCAGTCCGTAGGCCTTGATCACTCGGTCGATTTCCAAGGCGACGTCGACGCGGGCGAATTCGATCGCCGATACATTCACCGCGATGCCCAGGCGGCCCCAGCCCGCGGTTGTCAGGTGCTGATGGGCGGCAGCGGCCTGTCGGAGTACCCACGCACCCAGCGGAAGGATGAGGCCGGTCTCTTCGCACAGCGGCACGAACTCCGATGGTGGCATGAACAGGCCATCGCCTTGCGGCCATCGCACGAGTGCTTCGAGCATCACCACCTGTCCGGTCACCACGCTGATCACCGGCTGGAAGTGCAGCTGCAACTGTTCGTTCTCGATCGCCCCGCGCATGCGTGCGGTCAGCTGCAGGCGCTGCCGCGAGCTGTTGGCCATGGTCGGCTCGAAGCGGCGCACGGTGCCCTCGGCGACACCGGCGCGCTGTGCCGCGAGCGCGGCATGCCCGATCACTTTCTCAGCCGTCGCACCCTCGGCCGGGAAGGATGCCAGTCCAATCCGGGCATCCAGCGAGTGGATCGCCGAATGCCAGGGCACCGGGTCGGTCGCGGCCTTCATCAGTGCGGCAAGGGCCTCGTCGTGCCGAGGGGCGTCCAGCATGGCCAGCACGAAGGTCTCGCCCGGGCGATGCGCCGCCAGGCCGAAGGCGGCGCCGAGTTTGGCGAACCGCGCCGCCACCACCTTGATGACGTCTCGACCCACCGCTAGTCCGAAGGTGTCGGCGATGACATCCAATCCATGCAACTGCACGTAGGCGATGTCGTACCAGCCTTCGGCGGTAACCCGGCCATCGAGTTCCTCGACCAGCGCCTCGATGTTCAGCAGGTCCGTGGTGGGATCGTGGGTGGCGCGGTAGGCGAGGTTGCGCTGGGTGGCCATGCGTTCACTGACATCCTCGGCCAGCACCAGGCGCCCGTGCCGGCCGCCGATCTCGATATCCGAGGCATGCACCCGGACTTCGAACGTGGTGCCGTCACGCCGCCGGTGGATCCACACGGTGGTTTCATCGAACCCCCCGGTGTCGCCTATGCTGTCGATGACCCGCGCTTCGTAGCCTTCCGGCCGGATGTCCAGGATGGTCATGGCCAGGAATTCATCGCGCGTGTAGCCGTAGGCCCGCTGGGCGGCCTCGTTCACTTCCATGAAGGCCAGGGTCTGGATGTCGAACACCCAGAAGGGAAGGGGGTTCTTGTCGAACATCAGGCGGAAGCGGCGTTCGGCGTCGGCAAGATTCGCCTCGCTCTGCACACGCTCAGTCACATCCACGATGGTGCCGGCAAGCGTGGCTTCGTCCCGGTCGGTGATCAGCGCACCCTTCGTTGCGATCACGCGCACGTCGCCGTCGGGCCGGATCAGCCGGTACTGAAGGTCGATGGGCGTGCCATGGAGCCAGGCCTTGCGCACGCCCCGGCCCACTTTGCGGACGTCGTCGCGATGAAGCAGTGTGTAGAAGAAGTCGGTGGTGGTGGAGACCAGGCCAGGATCAAGCCCGAATATCTGCGCCACCGTGGGCGACCACTCCAGCCGGCGGGACGCACGCTCCACGCTCCACGTGCCGGTCTTGCCGGCCTGTTGGGCCTGGGTCAGGCGACGGGCACTGGTAGTGATCGTTTTCAGGTAAGCGGCCCGCGAGATGTCCGCGGTTTTGATGCGCTGGTACAGGTAGGCGAAGGCGAGCCAGTAAAGCGCGTAGATGACAGCGCTCAAACCCATGAGTACATACCAGGGTCTGAGCAGCTCGCTGACAGCCATGCCTACGCCCATGCGCACCGGATACGTGCCAAGCAAGCTGTCGGCAGTGATGCGTCGGGTGCCGTCGATGGCGCTGATGCGCTCCCCGTGGTGGCCCACATAAGGTGCGAACAAGCGCAGTACCGGCGTACCGACGAGGGTATTGGCCTGTTGGCTGCGCGCCAGGATCGTGCCGTATTGATCCGAGACGGCGGCAACGCCGTTCGTGCCTGCATCGAGATCGTCCACGATATGTTGCATTTGCGCGGCCTTGACCCGCGCCAGCACCCATCGATGCGGGTCCAGGGGGACCGCCAGCGGCACTACCCAGTTGCCGGCCGCCTTGGCTATTGGCCCCATGCGCAGGCGTGTGCGGTCATCCTTGCCCGCCGCGGCAACCCATATGGGCAACGAGGGGTCGCCCGGGAGGTTTGCCATCAGGCTCTGGCCTTCGGCATTGACGATCGTCAGCGAGACCAATTCCGGCTGGCGCTGCAGCACACCGGTGATCGCATCGGCCGTCAGCGAGGATGCCTCGGCAGGGGTGGTGCGTTCCACGGTCAGGACATCGAACGCCACGCCGGTCATGGCGCGTTCGAGGGTGCGGATTTCAGCGATAAGCAACCGCTCGCCACCCGAAGCCAAAGCCATGGCCTGCCTTTCGGCCGCTTCCATGCGGGTGAGCTTGTCGCTGCGCAGCAGCAAGGCGAGGCCCACGCCCAACAACAAGCCAAGAATCATGCCGGCACGCCAGATCACGCCTGCGGATCGGCGCTCCGTGATCGGCGGAATCCCCTCAGCATGTATCGACGCCATCGGACCCCTTAACGTTCGCTATTGCCGGGGCCGAAGCGAACCATGCACTCAAGACTGCATCCTGGATCGGCAGGTTAAGGGAATTCTTTAGCCTTACCTGCCGATGACGTCTCAAACGGCGCGGGAATTGCGCTATGATCCACGCAGATGTAAAGTACACTTGACATTTGGGGGAAGGACCACAGGTGGCACGTCAACACGCTTGCAAACGCTACAACCGCACGGTCATCGTGCTCAGCCTGGTCTATGTGGCGCTTCTGTTTGCGGCCGACACAGTGATCCGTCGCGGCCATCTGGCCGGTCCCGTGGCCTATGCGGCGGCCGTGCTGCCTGCGTTGCCGATTATCGGCATCTTCGCCGCGATCGGACGGTACCTGGTGGAAGAGACCGACGAATACATCCGCTTCCTCACTGTCCGCCAGACGTTGATCGCCAGTGGCCTGACCTTGAGCCTTGCCACGGCCTGGGGTTTCCTCGAGAACTTCGGCCTGGCGCCGCACTTCGATACCTACTGGATCGCAGTGATCTGGTTCGCAGGCCTAGGGCTGGGCGCGTGCATCAACAAACTGCTGGGCCGTCGGCTGGAAAGCGAGGCTTAGTCCGGCATGGCCATCGTCTATCGACCGATCGATCCCGAAAACCTGGCCGAGGTCCACACCTTCACCCTTTTATGCGAGAACTCCAGGCGGGATTCGACCCACGGGCTTGCCCCGGATTCCGATGACGAGCGCAAGAAAAACAGCGAAGAGATCATTGCCCAGCTAACCCGGGAGGCATCGAAGCATCACTGTCTGGCCGCTTTCGACGCCGCCGGCATGGTGGGCGTGATCCGGCTGAACATGATGACGATCGACCAGAGTCCCGCCTGCCATGTCCGCGCGTTATGGGTGCACCCGGATTATCGGGGCCACCGTGTGGCGACAAGACTTAAGGAACTTGCCGAAACATGGGGGCGCGCCATGGGCGCGGCTTTCATGGACAGCAATGTGCGCGTCACCAACGAGCGCATGATCGCGCTCAATACGAAGATGGGTTATGAAGTGGCGCGGTTGAACTTCCGTAAGCAGCTGGATTAGCGACGCCGCGAACGGGCATCATACGGGCCAGTCTCAAGGGGGCATCCTGCATGGCATCAGCAGCTTCTCACGTTCCAGAAGAGCACATCCGCCAGCGGCATCTGGATCGTCTGGTCATGATGTCCGATGGCGTGTTCGCCATCGCATTGACATTGTCGGCGGTGGAGCTGCGGCCGGAATTCGAGGCGGGCAAATCATTCTTTGATATATGGGCCTTGCCGTTGGGCGTGTATTTCATGAGCTTCCTGCTGATCGCGGCGGTCTGGGTAGCGCATCGGCGCAACCTTGCCCACATGAGCGATGTGGACGGGCCGGCCACGTGGCTGAACCTGTTGCTGCTGAGCCTTGTGGGCCTGTTGCCGGTGATGGTCCGTTACTTCCTGACCAACCTGGACAACGTTACGCACTCGGGCGTGGTGGCCTATGGCGCCATCGTGGCGGCCACTTATGCCAGCCTGGGCCTGGCCTGGGGCTACAGTTCGCTCGTGGCGGGGCTGGCGCCGGCCCTCACGCGGCGTCGCTGCATTTCCTGGCTTACTGAATATTTGTTCGTGGCTGTGATCTTCCTCGCCATGGTGCTCTACACGCTTGGCTTTACCTGGGTGGCGGTGCCCGTGGCCGCGGCCGGCATTGGCTTGCGATTGGTGTCGCTATGGCTTGGCCGTGGCGAAGCGCCTGTCCGTTCGTAAACCTGAAGCCGGAGAATGCAATGACCGACAAAACGCACGCGGCATCCGAGCACCAGCGTGGGTGGTTCCGGCACTTTCGTGTGCGTCCGCGCTGGACCATTGCCGGCGCTGTCTTCATCGTGCTGCTGGCGATCCTGCTGGTGCTGGGCAAGAGCTTCAACGTAGCCCTGCTTACCGCCTTCGATGCGGCGGCGATCAGTTTCCTTGTTTCCGTGGCTCATATGTTCGCCCGGTCGGATAGCAAGAAAATGCGATTGCGTGCCAGGTCGCAGGCACCGGGCCGTTGGGCGGTGCTGTGGAGCAGCGTGATCGTGGCCGGCATCGTGCTGGTGGCGCTGGCCATCGAACTTGGCAAGGCACACGACAACAGCACCTGGGGCGTGGTGGTGGCCTGCGGCAGCCTGCTGCTGACGTGGCTTTTCTTCAACACCATGTTCGCCATGCACTACGCATTCGACTACTACATGGGCAACAACGGTTCCGAGCGCCTGCAGTTCCCGGGCACGAAGGAACCGGACTACTGGGATTTCCTGTACTTCGCAGCCGTCATCGGCATGTGCTTCCAGGTATCGGACGTGCAGATCGCCGACCAGTACCTTCGCCGCACGGCATTGGGGCAAAGCGTGATCGCTTTCTTCTTCAACGTGGTGATCATTGCCATCACCGTGAACGTGGTGGCCAGCCGCGCCTGAAGGAATCGGACATGCTCAAGACGCTGGCCATTGCCAACTATCGCTCGCTGCGATCGCTGGTCGTGCCCCTTGGGCCGCTGAACCTCATTACCGGCGCGAACGGCAGTGGCAAATCCAACCTGTACAAGGCGCTTCGCCTGCTGGCGGAGACCGCGCGCGGGGGCGTGGTCAACGCGCTCGCACGTGAAGGTGGACTGGACTCCACGCTTTGGGCAGGACCGGAAAAACCAAGCCGGCGCATGCAGCTGGGCGAAGTGCCCATCCAGGGCGGCCCACGCCAGGAGCCGGTGGCGCTGAAGTTGGGGTTTGCCGGCGAAGACTTCGGCTATGCCATCGACCTGGGCCTGCCGCCGGCGGTGCCTCGATCCGCCTTCGACAGGGATCCGGAGATCAAGGCGGAAGCGATCTGGGCGGGCCCGTGCCTGCGTTCGTCGAACCTGCTCATCGACCGGCGCGGGCCGATGGTCCGCTCGCGGGAGCAGAAGCAATGGCGAGTCGTGTCCGAACACTTGAACCAGTACGAAAGCATCTTTACCCAGGTCGCCGATCCCCAGGGTGCGCCTGAGGTCCTGTCCATGCGCGAATCCATACGCGGGTGGCGCTTCTACGATCATTTCCGTTCCGACCGCGACGCCCCCGCGCGGCTGCGGCAACTGGGAACCCGCACCCCGGTGCTAAGCCACGATGGCAGCGATCTGGCGGCCGCCTGGCAGACCATTCGTGAAGTGGGCGATCCCGGGGCTCTGGACGAGGCCGTCGATGATGCCTTTCCTGGTGCATCGGTCAGCGTAACCATGGGCGATGGATTGTTTGGCCTGGCATTCAAGCAACATGGCCTGCTGCGGCCGTTGTCGGCGGCGGAACTCTCCGACGGAACGCTCAGGTTCCTGCTTTGGATAGCCGCGCTGCATACGCCCAGGCCGCCGCCGCTGATGGTGCTGAACGAACCGGAGACGAGCCTGCATCCGGACCTGCTGCCGGCACTGGCCCGGCTGGTCATCCATGCATCCAGGCGCAGCCAGGTGTGGGTGGTTTCGCACGCGCCACGATTGATCGCGGCGCTGGAGGAAGATCCTCGATGCAACCTCATCTCGCTTGAAAAGGACCTGAGCCAGACGAAGGTGCAGGGACAACGGGAGCTGGATGAGCCGGCCTGGCATTGGCCAAGCCGCTAACGCCGCGTTCGAAGGCGGCACGCTACCGTCGCATTCAGCCTCGGTGGTTGCCCTTGGGCGCAACCGCGCATCGGAGTAAAGTCCACAGCATCACAGCCAGAGGAGCGCGCGATGAGCAAAGGCATGGATTCAAAAAAGAGCGAGAAGAAGAAACCCGCCAAGACCATGAAGGAAAAGAAGGCCGCCAAGGACGCGAAGAAGGCTGCGGCGCGATAGTGGCTGACCTTGGGGGTCAGAGTTGCAACTCTGACCCCCTGACCCTCTCGCTGGAGAAGGCTTTAGTGGCTGCGATCATCCGCCTTGACGTTGGTCGTCGCCGACCCGGACGCATCCACCGAGGTACGGGTGCGATTGGTCGTGTTCCCCACGGCGCTGTTGGTGGTCTCCACGGCACGCTGATCCAGGTTGCGCACGGTGCCGGTGGTGGCGTGCTCCGCATTCCCGGCCGAACCAGTGACGCTGCGCGTGGCCCCGCCGGCGTCCAGATCCGCATTCGTTCCGGCTGAGACTCGCGTACCGCCGCGGGCGCTGGGATCGTTGACACCAGCACTGGTCTGCGCCGAGGCATCGACACGCTCCTGGCTGGCGTTGTCAGCGTGGCGCGAAGCCGAACGCGTCGTGCGGTCCACGGCACGTGTGCTGCGGTCGACTGTGCGCTGGCTGGTATTCGTGACCCCGTCCGCAGTGCGCTGGACCCCCTGGGTCACCGGCTTTGTGTCCACGTGTGCCGCGGCACCGGCCTGCGCGCCAAGCGAGACCTGGGCGGAAGCCACGCCGGTGAAGGCGGCCATGGCACACATCATCGAAAGCACGGTCTTCTTCATACGCCCTCCTGTTGCCTGCCGCCGGGAATGGCGGGGCGTGCAGGCACCCTAGGAGAGCGTGCGTGAACCGCAGCAATTCGACGCATGCTGCGGTTCCACGCCAGTCAGGTTTGTCAGCGTTTCGTTACGTCTTGGGGCGCGCCACCGACCAGGGAATCCTTCCTTCGCACAGGCATTCACCGTCGTCGTGTGCGTGGCCGAATAGACCTTCCAGCAGCTGTTGCGAAGGCGACCACTCGCCGACGGCCGGGTGGATCAGCATGGCCTTGCGTGCTCCCAGCCAATCGCCTGACAGAGCGGCATCGATGACGGCACGCTCGTAGGCTTTGACCGACTGGACCATGCCGAGCACGGCATCGGGCAGGGCGTCGGTGGCTTCCGGGGTAATGCTGTTCAGGTCGATGTGCGAGGCGATCTCCACGATGTCGTCGTCGGGCAGGCCCGGGATCGCGCCCTGGTTGCGCGTGTTCACCACGATGGTGGCGGGCCGGGCGCCGGTGAGGGCGCTCATCACGTCGATGGCGATGCGGTGATAGCCGGAGCTGACGCGGAATGGATCGACATCGAGCTGTACGCCTTCGTCGAATGCGGAACCGCCTTCGGCCTCGAGCTTCATATAGGAACCCGATCGCTGGTTGAGGTACGCGGCATAAGCCTGCACCGCGCCGTGGCCATCGCCGGCATTCAGCCTGGACGTAAGGGTGTCGATCAGGGTGATATTGAGCTGCTCGATCTCGGCGCCCCGGCTGGCGCCCTGGCTGCGCTGGTTGGCCAGGGCACGCTGCCGCTCGTAGTAGAAGAACAGGTACTCGGTAGGTATCAGGCGCAGCGACCGGATCATCTGCACGTCGAACAACGGCGCCAGGTAAAGCTGGCGGAGCAGCGTCTCGTCCTCGAGCAGGCGGTCGAACATATCCTGGCCGTTGTGCCACACGCCTCGTACCCAGCCCAGGTGGTTCAGGCCCACGTAGTCGCAGATCACATCGTCGTTGGGCAGCCCAAGCGCACGGGCAATGTTGTGGAAGAGTTCGGTGGGGGTATCGCAGATGCCCACGATCCTGGCCCGGGTGTGCTTGCTCACGGCCTGGGTAATGAGGCCCGCCGGATTGGTGAAATTCACGAGCCAGGCTTCGGGACTGAGCCGTTCCACCAGCCGCGCCTGCTCGATCGCCACCGGAACCGTGCGCAGCGCCATGGCGATGCCGGCGGGGCCGGTGGTTTCCTGCCCCGGATAGCCGCGCGCGATAGCGGCCATTTCGTCCGCGGCACGCCCGGTGATGCCGCCCACGCGCACGCTGTTCATGACGAACCGCGAACCTTCGATGGCTTCCTCGATGCTGCTGGCGCCGCGCACGCGCAGGTCGCCGCCGAACTCGGCAACGATGGCCTTGCCCAGGGCCACCATGATGGCAAGGCGCGTGGCATCGGGGTCCCACAGCACCATTTCCTCGGCGCCAAGCGCCTGGGCCACCTCGTTCACGCCGTAGACCACCAGCGGCGCACGCACGCCGCCGCCACCGATCAGGGCGACTTTACCGTCGGTAGGTTTGCTCATGAAAACTCCCAAGCTGATGAATATCTGGCAGCCCCGCCAGCGCGCCAGCTTCCGTCGCGCACAGCGCGCCGCAAATGCAGGCCCGCTCAAGGCATGTGTTGAGATCGCGCCCGTCGAGCAGGGCGTCGATGAAACCGGCATCGAAGGCATCGCCCGCGCCGGTGGTGTCGCGAACGACGATGCGCGGCGGCTTCACCCGCCATGTGTGTTCACCTTCGATGCCCAGCGCGCCTTCCGGTCCAAGCTTCAGCACGCCATGGCCGAAGCCCTCCTCGCGAACGAAGGCAGCAAACGCGTCATCGTGCCCGCTGCCCAAAAGCTGCTCGCACTCTTTCTGGTTCGGCAGGAAATAGTCCACTTCCAGGCAGGTATCCCGGTTCACCCGGTCTGAAAGCCATTCGGGGCTGAACCCGACGTCCAGCGATGTCGCGCAGCCGGCGCGCTCCAGGCGCGGCAGCAGGCCCTGCGCGATGGTTCGCTCCAGGGGCAGGGCGAAGTGCACGTGGCGCGCGGCACACAGATCCGCGATGACATCCTCATCGGTCAATAGCTGGCCAAGATTGGTGTTGGCGCCTTTGTAGGTAAAGAATCCACGGTCGTCGGCCATGGATGCGCTGGCAGTCACTCCCGTGCCCGCCGGGTGGGAGCGAAGTCCCTGGGTGGAGACGCCGAAGCCGCCCAGCCGCGTGGTAAACCACGGCAGGTCGATGGCGCCGACCAGGCCGAACAGATGCACGCAGCGCCCCAGCCGTGCCAGGCCACAGGCAGTATTCACCGTGCCACCGCCAGGCTCGCGCACATAGCCACGCGAAAGCACTTCCTCGCCGGGACTTGGCCAGGATTCCAGGCCGGTGAATACGTGGTCGATATACACCTCGCCCACGACGGCGACATCAAAGGCCTTCATGGATGTCGGAAGGGCCATGAACGCTCCCGCTTGGCCTGGATCAGGAAGACGACGCTGCCACCCAGGAGTGCCAGTGCGCCGGCGGCCACGTGTTTGGGTTGGCCCGTCGCCACGATATACAACCAACCCGCCACGCTGATGACGATCGGCAACGGGTACAGCGGCATCGAGAAGGCTTCGGGATCGCGGTCCGGACGACGGCGGAGGAACACCACGGCAAAACACTGCGCGATGAATTGGAACATCACCTGCACCAGGATCAGCACCGCGATCAGATCGTCCAGCGGCAGCAGGCAGGCCATCGCCGAGGTCACGCCCACGAACACCAATGACACCGTGGGGAAGGCGCCGCGCGGATGCAGCCTTCCGAACACGGCGAAGAACTGCCCGCTCCGTGCCGCCGTGAATGGCACGCGCGAGTAGCCCAGCAGCACTACCAGCGCCGATGCCCAGCTTGCCACCAGAATCACCACCACTGCCGTGGTGCTGCCCGCGTGGCCGTAGATGGCCTGCATGAAATCGGCCACTACCGCCTTCGATTGCGCTGCCACGTTCCACGGCAGCACGCCAAGGATGGTGATGTTGAGGCCGAGGTAGAGCACGGCCACCAGCGGGATCGAGAAAAGCACGGCAAGGGGTATGTTGCGGCGGGGCTCTTTCATCTCTCCGCCGAGCATGCACACGTTGTTGTAGCCGCCGTAGTCGTAGACGGCGATCAGCGCCACAGCGCCCAGGCCGAGCCAGAAGCCGTGGGGGTCGGGATTTCCCATGTTGAGGAAATTCCCGGCAAGGCGCGTGTCGAAGTGCAGCACGCCGCTGGCGACGATCCAGGCACAGGCACCGAGCACCAGCACGGTGATCAGGACGGAAAGCTTCTGTATCGAGCCCACGCGACGGTACAGCAGGGCGGTGTTGAGCAGGCACAACGCGGCGGCCACGGCCGATTGCTGCCAAGCCGCCATCGAAGGCACCAGGAAGGCGAGGTATTGCGCGAAGCCCACGGAGGCCGAGCCGATGGACAGGGGAGCCGCCAGCAGGGTCTGCCACAGGTACAGAAACCCGAAGAGCTTGCCGTAGCTGTCCCGGCCGTAGGCTTCGCGCACGTAGTGGTAGGGCCCTCCCGACTCAGGGATAGCCGAGCCCAGTTCCGCCCACACCAGGCCGTCGCACAGGCAGAGAAAAGCCCCCGCCACCCACCCCAGTAGCACCTGGGGTCCCGCCAGCGCGGTCAGCGCCAGCGGGATGGTGATGAACGGCCCGATGCCGATCATGTTCAGGACGTTGGCCGACAGTCCGCCCCAGAAACCGATGACGCGCGGCGGCGCCGTCGGCAATCCCGTCGCTGTCGTCGTATCGATCTGAAGGCGTGGGCGGCTCTGCACTAGAACGAGTACTTCAGGGTCAGCAGGGTGGTTCGCCCCGCCTGCACGATATCGCTGATGGCCAGGTCATGCCTACCGATGTGCGACCAATAGCTGTAGTTCCCGGTCAGGTTCGATACCGACAGGTCGGCCCGGAAGTGCTGATCGAATTCGTAGCCGGCATGCAGGTCCACCCGTCGGATTGGCCTTACCCACAGGTCGTCCCAGGGGGAGCCCTGGTTGAGGTAGTCATAGGTGGAAAGGAAGGAACTGGCGTAGTGGTAGCCCAGGTCAAGGTCGAAGCCATTCTTCTCGTAGAACACTTCGGCGTTGCCCAGTACGTTGGGCGCGCTCTGCAGCCGTTCATTGTCGAAGCCTGCGATGCCAAGATCCACGCGTGACTTCTGCCGCGTGTAGTTCACCGATACGCCCAGTCCATCGAAGGGTTCGGGAAGATTCTGGAACTTCTGCCGCAGGGCTACTTCCAGGCCGTACACCTTGCCGTCGCCGCCGTTGGTCGGGGTCTTGGTAAGCACCGTGCCTTCACCAGAGACATTGGGGTTTGCCTGTCCGCCGCCGCTGTCATAGATGTAGTCGTGCAGCTGCTTGTAGAAGGCTGCCACCGAGGCGAAGCCGCCCTGGTCGGTCGTCCACTGGCCGGAGAGGTCCAGGTTCGTCGACTTGATGGGTTTGAGGTTGGGGTTGCCCTCGGTGATGGTTGTCACGCCGTCGGAGATGCTCACCTGCGAGCCGCCACCCAGTTGCACGAAGGCCGGGCGCGTATAGCTCATCCACACCGATCCGCGGTACACGGAGTTGGCCGTAGGCCGCCAGCTGGCAGCGATGCTGGGCAGCGGCTCGTTGTACACCGTGCGATTGTTGGCGAAATAGCCGGTCACCGGGTTGCCGTCGTCGTCCCTGGCAGGCGTGGTCCAGAAGGTGTTGTTGATCGATGTGTGCTCGAAGCGCACGCCAGGGATGATCTCGAGGTTGCCCACATCGAACGTGGCCATGGCGTAAGCCGCGCTAACGGCCTCGGTGCCGCGCATGGTGTTGCAGTTGTAGTTGTTGATGTAGTTGCTGCCGCAGGTATCGAGCTCGTCGTCGGCGAAGTTGGCGCGGATCAGGTCCACCACGGCGGCATGGTTTACCTTCGGCGTCTGCCACAGGTACTTGTTGGGGAAGATCGATGAATAATTCCCGCTGAAGATTCCCAAGTCGCCCAGGGTGGTCACGCCATCGTTGATGCCCGGCGTGGACCAGTCGCGGTTGGTGAATTCGCGGGAGCTGTCGGTGTATTTCACGCCGAACTTGACCGAGGAAAGCGCGCCGCCGTCGAAGTCATACTGGAAGTCGACCGAGGCACCGCCCTTCTTCTGGCCCGATCGCGACTTGGTCAGCTCGCCGCTGTCGTTGGCCCACATGGCCGGGATGTTGTTCACCGAGTTGATCAGGCCCGGTGTCAGCAGCGGGTACGGGAAGCCATCCTTGTAGGTGGTAAGCGAGCTTCCGCCGAAAGCGAAGTTGTCCTGGGAGTATTTGTCCTCGCGGCCATCGATCTCCACGTGCGCCGGGCGGTCGTTGTGGCCATAGCTGTAGAACAGCTTCGGTGAGATCGTCCAGCCGCCGGCCCGCTTGTCGGCGCCGAACTGGAAGGTGGCGATGTCGGCGCGCTCGGGATTGGTTTCGTACCAGAAGCGGTTGGCGATGCGCCCGATGTTCGGCACATAGCCACCCGACCCGTTGGGTACATAGGTAACGTTCTGCGGCAGGAGCTGGTTGTAGGTGGTGTCCTGCTCGGTTTTTGCGTAGGCGTAGGTCGCGCGGGCATAGACGTCGAGCGTGTCGTCCACCTTCCAGTTGAAGGCGATATTCCCGCCATACCGTCGTTCGAAACCCGATGCGATGCCGGCGTTCAGGCCGGTGCTGGTGAGGTTCCGTGCCGGGTTGTAGCCAGCGGCGTTAGTGCCGTCCGCGTTGGTGTGGGCGAATTCCCAGGAGCCGTCATTCAAAGCGCTTTCGGCGGCGCCTACTTCGCTGTTGGCGATGTTGCGGTAGTCGTAGTAACCGCTCGCGTAGATGCCAAATTGGTGTTCGCTGCCGAACTTGGTCTGGAACTCACCGGCCAGGCCACCGCCGAGCCCGCTACCGCCATATTCCCTTGCCTGGCTCTCCGATCGTCCGCTTGCGGTGATGCTGCCACTGGTGTCCTTGGCGAAATCGAATGCCGTGGGTGTACGGAAATCAATGGTGCCGCCGATGGCATCGCCATCCATGTCGGCCATCGAAGTCTTGTTGATCACGATGGTCTGCAGGCCCGACGGCGGCAGCAGCGACAGCTGCACGCTTCGGCTGTAGGGCATGCCCTGGGCGACATCCACGCCATCGATCAGGTTCACGTTGTACTCGGACGGCAAGCCGCGCACGGAAGCGAACATGCCTTCGCCGCGTGCCGCGCCATCGATGCCGCCGAAGTAACCGGTGCCGGTGGTGGTGACATTCACGCCGGGCATCAACCCGAGTGCTTCGGCCACGTTGTGCACGGCGGTGTGTTGCAGATCGCTGGCGGACAACACGTCCACCGTATTCTGCGCGTTCATCTGCAAGGTGCTGGCGTCATAGCGGTTGGCCACCACCGACACGGCCTTGAGCGTCTTGGCCTGGGCTACTTGCGGTTTCGATCCCGGCTTGCCAGGCGTCGCCTGGTCATCGGCTTGCGCGGCGGCCGGCGCGGCAGCCGGTGCCGCGGCAGGCTCGGGCGTCGATGTGGTCTGCGCCATCAACGGCCCCGACGCCAACGCCGTGCCCAGCGCGGCCAGGACGGCCAGATTCAAACGGTTCCTGCGGATATTCCTGTGCTTGGTCATGTGAACTCCCCACCCGATGCGTGACGGCCATGACGGGCAGGCGCCCGCCATCGGTGAACACTGTTCGTACCCATCGGGGAGTCGTCTTGGGTAACCCATAGCCGGCCGGCACCCGCCGCGCGTCGATGAGAGACGCGGCAAAGTGTTTAAGGACAGCCGGTAAACGAGCCGATCAGGTCAAACAGCCGTTACTTCAGGCTGAGTACGGCGGGGAATAGCCGGACAGGCACTTCGACCGGGAGCGCAGGGCGCTGAGCTTGGCACGGGAACGAACACGAACACTGATCCGAACGAAGGGCGACCGAGCCCGCTCATGAGCGGGTATGCAGCCAAACACCTGCGTTGTCGGACAACCGTGCCCCATCAGAAAATCCCAGTGGCTCAAGACCCGTTTTTGCCGAAATTCGACATCACGGGATGGGCCGGACGGTAACCCACCCTGATCGCACGCGTCAACTGGCCATATGGGTTTTTTTCTTCCGTGCTGCAGCATTTGGCCGTCCAGCAGCCCGCCGACGCCGACTTCGGCGACGGCGACGACAGAGCTGTTCTTCAAGGAAAGAAACCAGTGTTGACCAGTACCGGATCGGCATGGACATGCACGCGTTGCAGGTGCCTGCTCGATCCATGCACGAATGCGTTCCTGCCATGAAGAAGGGCGAGGTTGTCGGCGATCAGCAGGTCGCCGGCTTGCCATGCGTGCTCGTAGCGATGTGCCGGATGCACAAGGCAATCGTGCAAGCGGGCAATGCTTTGATCCATCGATCCATGGTCGAGTCCTTCGTACGTAATGGTGTGTGGATTCCTGAAACCCGGGATATCGTCGACCGGCGGACTGTAGCGAAGCGTCGGAACCCGCTGAACAGGGTGCTCGACCACCAGGGCGTTGACCACGCAACCGCCATAGTGGTCCACTGTAGCTATGCGGCTGGTCGTTCCAATAGCGCGCCATTGATCCACAACCGATGGCTGTGCATTTTCGAGCAGGCCGACGGTATCGACGAAGACCGTCTCGCCGCCCGCATTCAACCGGCCTGCATCGGCGCAATGGAACATCTGGAACTCGGGAATAGTCGGCAGGTACATGCCGTCCCAATGAAGAGGCAGCGGCAGTGAATCGAAGACTCCGTCGCGCGATTGGTCTTTTTCGACAACGTCCAGCACTTCACCGTAGGACCCCGTCATGATCTGGCCCCAGCGACGCGCGTAGTCGGCAAGTGCGTGGCTTGAGAGGCGGTTGGTGAAGCCACGGAGCAGAACGATCCTGTGGCGCCTCACCAGTACACGGAGGTGGTCGACGGATATGTCCAGGCAATCCATGGCCGGATCCGTCGGTGCAACGAGGACGCCGAATGATGCAAGCGGTGTGATCGATACCTGCCGATGTACGGAAGGGCGCGTGGCCTGTTTCACCGGGAATTCGCTTGGCGCATTGTCTGTTCGATGACGAAATACGAAGGGCGTCCGTCGACATGCACTATCCGTCCGCCAGCGCGCTCAGCCTCCTCTCTTTTCATCAACCTAAACTGACCGCCGACGTCCACGGCCACCGCGTGCCACGGGGTGAGCCAGCTATCGGTGTCGTCCGATAAATGGATGCCGAACTTGGGCGAGGCCGGCGCTTGTGGATGGATGGATAGCCGCAACGCCTCGGGATAGACCTGCTCCAGCAAGCTGCTCCAAGCCCGGCTTCGCCGAATCACCTCAATGGAGCGTTGCCTTGAGTCCACCTGAAGGGCGTTGTGCGAGCCGTTGTAGTCTGGCGTCAAGCCATCTTCGAACATGAAGCGGGTAATGGCGCGATAGTGGGACCGGCCAATTTCGTCGGCCATGACCTCCGCACGGGTAACATCCGCGGATTTTCCGTAATGGTCCATCAAATAAGCGCGGGCCTGCTCGAAGCCTGTGCTGGTGTGCTCGGCGGGAAGCACGTCATGAAGGTTCATGACCTCGATACACGACGGCGCGATGTCCTTCACCAGCTCGCAAAGCTGCGCCTGGTACTGCGCGACCGTGGCATCGGCGACACGGATGGTGTCGGCGAAGACGTGGCCGTCGGCGCACAGCAGGATCCTCGCTCCCGGCTCGTAGTGCTGCGTGATGCGCTGGCATAGATCGTTCAAGAATGTCAGTGCGATCCGCTCGGCAGTATCAGGCAGGTTACCGAGGACCTTTCGTGGATTGGGCGATTTTGTCGGGAAAGCCGGCAGGACGAAGGTCAGCGGCTTCGCACATTCAACGGCTCTTTGCAGCCTGGGCAAGTGGTGGTGGCGGACGCTGGCGTGGTCATCCCTTTGTTCCGGACCGCGCCTGACGCGCAGCAGTTCGTCCAATATCCTGGCGGCGATCGCGCTGGGTGAGGTATCTGGTTGTTGTTTGCGTAAGAAATAGTCGACGTCCATATAGTCCTGCTCTCCATCAGCCGCGTCTGCGGTGAGGAAGAAAGGTACGCACTTATGTTCCGCCCCATTGTCGGCGGTCCCTGGCTACTCAGGTGCGTCGGGAGCTGATCCGCTTGTAGGGGATTGCGCTAGGGACTGGCAGGCTATCGGATGGACCAGGCGCGGACATGGGCTGCAAAGCCGATGCAATCGGCGAAGCGGTTGTACAGCGCCACGGGTGCCATGCGGATCACATCCGGTTCGCGCCAGTCACCGATCACGCCGCTGTCCATCAGGTATTGGAACAGCGAGCGGCCGGCATCGCGGCCGGCTTTCACGCGGATCGACAACTGCGAACCGCGTCGGGCGGGATCCGCGGGCGTAACCACTTCAAGCACATCGTTTAGGTCCGTCTGGATCAACCATTCAAGGTAACCGGTGAGCTTGCGTGACTTCTCGGCAAGACGCGGCATGCCGGCCTCGTGGAAGATGTCCAGCGACATGCGCAGCGGCGCCAGCGACAGGATCGGCGGGTTCGACAACTGCCAACCTTCCGCGCCGGGCGTGGCCTGGAAGTGCGGCCCCATCTGGAAGCGCGTGGCCTTGTCGTGTCCCCACCAGCCGGCGAAACGCGGAAGGTCTGCCGTGGCATGCCGCTCGTGGACGAAGACGCCGGCTACGGCACCAGGGCCGCCGTTCAAATACTTGTAGCTGCACCAGATGGCGAAGTCGGGACCGGCATCGTGCAGGTTCAACACCGTATTGCCCACCGAATGGGCAAGGTCGAAACCCACCATCGCGCCCTGGGCGTGGCCCAACCGGGTAATGGCGGCGACGTCGAACGACTGGCCGGTGCGGTACTGCACGCCGGGCAGCATCACCAGCGCCAGCTTCGCGCCGTGTTCGCCGATGGCGCGTTCGATCGCCCCCATTGAGATGCTGCCGTTGGGTTCGTCTGCCTCCAGCTCGATCAACGACGTGGCCGGATCGAAGCCGTGGAAGAGGATCTGCGACTCCACCGCGTAGCGATCAGTGGGGAAGGCACCTGCCTCGACCAGGATCGCATGGCGTTCCCTGGTGGGGCGGTAGAAGCTCACCATCATCAGGTGCAGGTTCACCCCCAGCGTGTTCATCGCCACCACTTCCGACGGAAGCGCGCCCACCACCTCGGCCAGGTTGTCGCGCACATACTCGTGGTACGACAGCCAGGGCAGCTTGCCGCGGAAGTGGCCTTCCACCGCCAGTTCACCCCAGTAGTCGAGTTCCGAAGCGATCGCGTCGCGCACGCTGCGCGGTTGCAGTCCCAGGGAATTACCGCAGAAATACAGGCTGTCGTGCCCTTCGTGCGGCGGAATCAGGAAGCGGTCACGAAAACCCTTCAGCGGGTCGGCGTCGTCCTGGGCCGTGGCCCACGCCAGGTCGTTGCGGTAATCCATGCTGCGGCTCACTGGGGCAAATGGTTGGCGACGTCGTCACAGCCGGCATCGAACGAGGCTTGCCAGCGTGCGTCGCCGGTGGCCGGGCGCACGCAGCGCAGCTGGATGGCAAGGCTGCCGCTGAAGGCATACCGCTCGTGGTAAGTGAATTTCGCGCCGGTTTCCTGCGCGGTGTAAAAGTAGTCGTTCGGCGTGGCGGCGCGATGGGTATCCGGTGCATAGCCGCTGAGCTGCCGTGCGCGGGATGTCTGCTGGCCCATCCACGACTGGTAGCCGGCCATGTTGCCTGCCTGCTTCACTGAAATGGTGACCCGCGAGAGCGTCTTGGCGCCTGCGGGGGAGGGGTCGGGCACCTGGAACACCTGGGTTTCCGGGTCACCCTGGGTCTGCATGATCGGCACCCAGCTATCGGGCACGCTGAAGCGCACCGCGCCGTTGGCCATGGTGACGTCGCCAGCGATGGCCGATGCCTGGATGAGCAACCCGATGGCGGCGAGGACAGCAAGATGCGTGCGGCACGGAAGGATCATTCGGTTCAATTCCCGGGTTCAAGGGTTGAGTGTCGCTCGAAACGGCTGTGCGGCAGCTGCAGCCATTCCAGCGCCGTGCCGTGGAAAAGTCGTGCACGGCTTTCGTCGTCCAGGCCAAGTGCATCGATGCCGCTTCCGGGTACCTGTTCGCCCAGCGGAAAGGGATAGTCGGTGCCCAGCATCACCTGTGATACGCCGGCCGTGTCGAGCAGGTACTGGAGCGCGCGCGGATCGTGCACGCAGGAATCGAAATACATCCGGTGCATGTACTCGCGCGGGTTGCGCGCGTTGTCGGTGGCGACCAGGTCCGGGCGCATGCGGAAGCCGTGTTCGATGCGGCCGATGCTGGCCGGAAAGCTGCCGCCGCCATGGGCCATCATGATGCGCAGTTGCGGCAGGCGTTCGAGCACGCCGCCGAATACCAGGGAGCACGCCGCGCGCGATTGCTCGGCCGGCATGCCCACCAGCCAGGGCATCCAGTAACGTGGCATGCCGGCTGCGCCCATCATGTCCCAGGGGTGTACCAGGATCGCCGCGCCAAGGTCGGCTGCAGCTTCGAAAAACGGGAACAGTTCCGGGGCGTCGAGGTTCCAGTCGTTGCAGTGCGAGCCGATCTGCACGCCCTGCAGGCCCAGTTCGTCCACGCAGCGCTCCATCTCCTGGATGGCCAGCGTGGGCGATTGCAGCGGGACGGTGCCGATGCCGGCATAGTGCCTGCGATGGTCGTGGCACACGCGCGCGGCGTGATCGTTCAGGAACCGGTGAAGCTCCAGTGCCTGGTTGCCTTTGGCCCAGTACGAGAACAGCACCGGCACGGTGGAGATCACCTGCACGTCCACGCCATGGCGGGCGTAGTCGGCGATGCGGTGTTCGGCATCGAAGGCCGACTCCCACACCTCGCGGAAGAATTTTCCGTCCTTGTAGATCCGGTGCGATCCGCCCGCGTGCTGCATCACGGGAAAGCGGTCGTCGCCGTACTTCGCGGCAAGGTCCGGCCACTGCCTGGGCAGGATGTGGGCGTGGGTATCGATCTTCAGCATGGGGCCAAGTGTAACGCGGCGGGCTGCCCTCGACGGCACTTAACGTCGTAGAAGGATGTGGTTGATCGTATTGACATTATCCACCAGCCGGTCGGTGATGGTCACCATCTGCTGGGCCGAGCCCGTCCCCCGTGTCCCGGCCAGGGCGGTGACGATTTCCCGTTGCCGGGAACGCAGGTCCGGCAGGGTGCCGGGAGGCTCCGAACCACGCAGGGCATCGGCGAGTGTCTGCAACGCGGAGGAGGCTTCACGCACCAGTGGCCAGACCAGGTCGCGGTTTGTCTCGTCCATGTCGTCCATCATGGCCTCGAGCGTCATCGCGGTGCGGGCCAGGCGGTTGCCGTTGGCGAAAAGGGTTTGCGCAAGTTCCATCAGGTGCACGGGCGTGGCGGGTTCCGAGCGCATGCGATCGAGCGAGGCCTGGGCATTGGTGCGCGCGGTGCGCGACAAGGTGCGCGCGTCCCGCCGCTCTCGGGGCGGGGCAGGGCCAGCCAGGGTAGCAAGGTACTCGGAATAGGCCGCCAGCATGTCGGCCAGCGCGGCGCGTGCGCGCGTGCGCTCCCACGAGGGCCACACCACATAGGCCACCAGTGCCATGGCCGAGCCCAGCACCGTGTTGAGCACGCGGTCGGTCATGGCGGCGGCGGACTCCACGCCTTCGAACGACAGCAGGATCACCACGGTACCGGTGAGGGCCGCCACCGCGATGCCATAGTGCGCCGTGGCGAGATAACGGAAGCCCACGCACAGGACTGCCAGCACCGCGATGTGCGCCCAGGGCGCATCGGGGGTGAAGCGCAGCACCAGGGTGGTGAGCACCAGGCCCAGCACCGTGCCCACCACGCGCAGCAGGCCGAAATTCAAGGTGGCGCCGAAATCCGGCCGCAGCACGATGGCGGCGGTCATCGGCAGCCAGTAGCCATGCGGCAGGTGGGCGTAGCGCGAGATGGCAACCGCCAGCGTGAGCACCACCGCGCAGCGGACCGCATGCCGGAAGGCGATCGACTGCGGGATCATGTTGGCGCGCATCGCGGCCAGCGCCGAACCGCTGCGCAGCGGTGCAGGCAGGCTGCTTTCGGCGGTCTCGGCTCGGATCTCGCCACGGCTGCCGGCCCAGTTGGCGTTGCGCACCGCCGCCGCCAGCTGGCCCGACAAGGCGTGTATGTGGGCGCTGGCGAAACTGGGCTCCGCCTCGCCGAACAACGCCTGCTCGCTGGCCTGCAGGGTTTTCAGCGCCGCTTCCGCCCGCGTCGGCGGCCCCGCCTCGTCCAGCGCGCGGGCCACGCCTCGTAGCACCCGTGCGGCGTCGGCACGGATCATCCGTGGCAGGGTGCCATCCCAGCCGATCTCCTGCATGGTGATCAGTTCCAGGCGGATCCGTTCGGCGATGTCCAGCAGCACGCGGAAGGCTTCCATGGCGCGCCCGCGTGCATGGAAGCGGCCCAGCAGGGTGTGCTGCAGGTTGGTCATCGCGTCGCTGAGCGCCGGCGCTTCGCTGCCCTGGCCCGGCGGTTGCGCCGCCAGGGTGGCAAGGCCGCGGTAGACCTCTGCCAGGGCATGGCGCTCGGGCCGGTAGCGTTGCAGCGGCCACGCGGCGATCGAGAACAGCGCCAGCAACATGCCGCCGGCGAAGATCAATAGCGATGCGCCGATAGCCTGCGCCGGCGGCAAGGGCGTGGCGGCGGTGATCACCAGCAGCAGCATGCTGGTCATGCCCACGCGGGCGATGTCCGGCCCGAAGATCACCAGCATGCCGCCGAAGAAGCCGAGGATCGCGGTGGCCAGTGACAGGCTGAGCGGATGGCCGCCGACCAGGAACCCCAGCAGCGCCGCACCACCGGCGGCGAGTGCCGCCAGGAAAAGCCGTTGCAGGCGTTGCTGGTACGGGCCCGGCTGGTCCGAGAACATCGTGTCCAGCGCGCCCGCCGCGATGCCGATGCCGATGCCTTCGTGTCCCGTGGCCACGCCGACGGCCAGCGGGATCGCCACGGCGGCTGCGTTGCGCAGTGCCACGCGCATCGGCACGTCCGGCCGGCGCGTGGTGGTGAGCGACTGCAGCACGCTGCGGGGAAGGGAGAATCCCGAGGTCATCCGTTGCTCGCGGGGGAAGGGGTTGCAGGCAACCCCTTTGGGTTTCTAGGCGCGGCCGGCAAATTCGCCGGTGAGGGTATTTACCGTGACCTTCTCGCCCGTGGTGATGTACTCAGGTACCTGTACCTCGACCCCGGTTTCCAGCGTGGCGGGCTTGGTGCGCTTGGTGGCGCTGGCGCCCTTCAGTTCCGGCGCGGTATCGGTGACGGTCAGCACTACGCTGGTCGGTACCTGCAGGCCCACGGGAGCATCGTCGATCACCTGCACGTAGTAGCCTTCCAGCCCTTCGACGATGTAGCCGGCGTTGTCGCCCACCAGCTCCGGCGGCAGCAGGTACTGCGTGTAGTCCTCAGCATCCATGAACACGAAGACATCGCCGTCCATGTAGGAATAGGTCGCCTGGCGCCGGCTCAGTTCCACTTCCTTCAGTTCGTCGTCGGCGCGCAGCGAAAGGTCGTACTTGCGGCCTCCGGGGATCGAATACAGCGTGAAGCGGAAGGTGACGTTGCCGCCACGCGCGGTGGGCGCGCTGCGCTCGATGTCACGCACCTGGTACACGGTGCCGTCGTGCTCGATGACGGTAGCGCGCTTGACGTCGGAAGCTTTCATGCGAAGGGCTCGAGTATTGGGCTGGAAGGATGATTACTTCGGCTGCAGGCGCACGGCGCCGTCCAGGCGGATGGTCTCGCCGTTGATATAACGGCTCTGCACGATGAAGCCCACCGTGCTTGCGAATTCGTCGGGCTTGCCCAGCCGGGCCGGGAACGGGATGGAAGCGGACAGCGATTCCTGCACCTGAGGTGTCATGCCGTCGACCATCGGCGTCCAGAAGATGCCAGGGGCGATGGTGACCACGCGGATGCCGAAGCGGGCGAGCTCGCGCGCCATGGGCAATGTCATGCCCACCACGCCGCCCTTGGAAGCCGAGTACGCGGCCTGGCCGATCTGGCCTTCGAAGGCAGCCACCGAAGCGGTGTTGATGATCACGCCGCGCTCGCCATCTTCGCCGGTGTCGTTGGCCTGCATCAGGTTGGCCGCGGCCTTGGCCACGTTGAAGCTGCCCACCAGGTTCACCATGATGGTGTTGCTGAAGTTGGACAGCGGCATCGCGCCTTCCTTGCCTACCACGCGGCCGGCGCCGAGGATGCCGGCGCAGTTCACCACCACGTTCAGCCCGCCCATCACTTCGCGCGCGGCGGCGACGTTCTTGGCTACATCATCTTCGGAAGTGACGTCCACCCGGCGGAAATGCGCGTTGTCGCCCAGTGCCTCGCAGGAGGAGGCGCCCTTGGCGTCGTTGACGTCGAACAGCGCGACCTTCGCGCCGTGGTCCACCAGGTGCCGGGCCACCGCGTAGCCCAGTCCCGAGGCGCCACCGGTGATCACTGCCTTGACGTGTTCAAGCTGCATGGGGAAGGTCCTGTGCGTCGTGCAAAGACCGTCATCTTACCCGAGCGCAAGCCTTACCTGCAGGGCGGAATCGTGGCGCAGGCGGGCAAAAGGCACGATGGCCGGCGGCGGATTCGCCGGAACCGCCAGTTCCCTTTGCCATAGGCCCACATCGTGCCACTGGCCGAGCTTGTAGCCGCAGTGGCGCCATACGCCGGCGGGCTGGAAACCGAGCGCGCCGTGCATTGCCACGCTGCTTTCCCCGGGCAGCGTGATCGCACCCACCGCCTGGTTGAAACCCTGCATCTGCATCACATCCAGCAGGCAGGTATAAAGGCGCCGGGCGATGCCGCGACGGCGTGCGTTTTCATGCACATAAACCGACGTCTCGGCGATCCAGTCGTAGGCGGCGCGTTCGCGGAAGCGCCCGGCGTAGGCATAGCCGAGTACCTGGCCTTCGTCTTCGAATACCAGCCACGGGTAGTGGGCCAGCCGCGTTTCGATGCGGCCGGCCATGGCTTCGGTCCCGGGCAGCTCCGTTTCGAAGGTGATGGCGGTATGCAACACCGCGGGGGCGTAGATGTCGTGGCAGGCGGCGGCGTCGGCGGCGGTGGCAATGCGGATCATGCGAGGGACTTTTCCATGAAGATGCTGTGCGGCGTGGCGCGATGGGTGCCGAAGCTGCCGCAGCGGCGATACCCGGCACCTTCGTAGAGTTCCTGGGCCTCGGTCTGCGCGGTGCCGGACTCCAGCCGTATCAGTTTGCCGCCGGAGCGGCGGATCTGGTCTTCCAGGGCTTCGAGCAACTGCTTGCCCAGGCCCAGCCCGCGCACGGTGGGGATGACATACATCTTGGCCACCTCCACATAGTCGCCGTGATCGGCGAAGGCGCCGCAGGCCACCGGCACGCCATCCACGCGGGCGGTCATGAAGGTGACGTTCGGGCGGTGCAGCGGCGAGGCGGCGTCGCCCGGGCGGCGTTCGCTCTCGGGGTAGAGCTCGGCCAGGTAGCCTTCGAATTCGTCGATCAGCGGCACGATGTCCCCGGCCCCCGGGTCGTCGACCTGGAAGGTGAGCTGGGGCGGTTGGCCGGCCACGGCTACAGGTCCCGGATGAAGAAGCGGTCGCAGCTGAAATGCCCGGTGCCGCCCATCGGGTGGCCCAGCGGCTCGAAGCCATGGCGGCGGTAGAGCGTCTGCGCCGAATCCATCCCGGTGAGCGTTTCCAGGTAGCAGCGCTTGAAGCCCATGCGCCGAGCCGCTTCCAGGCAGCACTGCATCATCGCCGCGCCGGCGCCGATGCCGCGCGCCTTGGGCAGGAAATACATCTTGCGCAGTTCGCAGACATGTTTCTCCGGTGAGTTCACCAGGGGCGCGATGCCCGCGCCGCCGACGACCTCGCCATCCATGATCACCACGTAGTAGGCGGTGTCTTCGCGCGCATAGGCCTCGGCCATGCAGTCGACTTCTTCATCGTGGATGGCGAAACCCGGGCCGTCGGCGCCGAACTCGGGCATCACTTCGCGGATGATCGCCGCCATGGCGGCATCGTCGCTGGGTTCGATCGGGCGGATCTGGAAACTGGGGCTCATGGATGGCCATCGGGGCTGCGGTAGAGGGTTCCATCCTTCATCACCAGCACCGGATGGGCAAGGTCTTCGATGTGGGCGCTGGGATCGCCCGAGAACGCGGCAATGTCGGCGCGCATGCCCACGGCGATGCGGCCGAATCGGTCGCCCTGGCGGAGGATACGGGCAGCGACGTCGGTGGCGGCGTGAAGTGCCTGGGGCGCGGTCATGCCATCGCGCACCATGGCCACCGGTTCGCGCCAGTTGGTGCCGTGGGTGAACACGCCCACGTCCGAGCCATTGCCGATGGTCACGCCTACCTTGAGCGCGGTGCGGAAGGCGTGCTCGGCCTCGCGCATCTTGTCGGTGGGCGGGTCGCCGGGCTTGTAGTGGTTGAAGTATTCCTCGGTGGCATCCACCGCGGTGAGCGTGGGCTCATACGTCGTGCCTTGTTTCTTCATCCGGGCGAAGGTGGCCTCGTCGGTGCCGTAGCCGTGTTCGATGGTGTCCACGCCAGCCGCCACCGCCATCGCCACGCCTTCGCGCGATGCGGCATGGGCCGCCACTGGCCGGCCGCTCAGGTGCGCGGTGTCCACGATGGCCTTGAGCTCGGCCGCGGTGAAGGTAGGCATGGTGCCGCCATCGGGACCCACGCGGTAGTCGGCATAAAGCTTGATCCAGTCCGCGCCGCGTGCGGCCTGTTCACGCACCGCGCGCATGGCCTCGTCCACGCCGCTCACTTCCTGGGCGCCGGAAGGAAGGTCAAGGTCGGGACGGAAGCCGTGGGGTCCGGGTCCGTAGCTGGAGGTGGCAACGATCGCGCGCGTAGCCACGAACATCCGCGGTCCCGGGATCAGGCCTTCATTGATAGCGCGCTTGATGGCGACGTCGCCGAAACCGGCACCTTCCGTGCCCAGGTCGCGCAAGGCGGTGAAGCCCGACATCAGCGTGTCCCGCGCATGGGCGGCGGCTTCGAGCACGCGATAATCCGGTGCTTCCTTCAGCACCTGGTCGTTCCACAGGGTTTCGTTGTACGGGTGCAGGAAGACGTGCGAGTGAAGGTCGATCAGGCCCGGCATCAGCGTGGCGCCGGGCAGGGGAATTTCGCGTGCGTCGGCGGCCGGATGCAGATCCTGGCGCGGTCCGACGCCGGCGATCACCCCATCGCGTACCAGCACGGCCCAGCCCGTGTGGGCAGCATTGCCTTCGGCGGTCCAGACGCGGTCGGGAAGCAGCAACGTGTCCCGCGCGGCGACAGGCGCCGCCAGACCGATGAGCAGCGCAACGAAAAGGATGGCACGTGGCATGGGGTTCCCCGTTCAACCGGAACCCCGATGATAGCCCGCTCAGGCCGCGGTGCGTGCCCGTGTCACCCGGCTGGCGGTTTCCTTGCCCAGCTGCGCGGCAAGCCACGCGCCGGTGGCGATCAGGAGGTCAAGGTTCACGCCGGTTTGCATGCCCATGCCGTGCAGCATGTACACCACGTCTTCGCTGGCCACGTTGCCAGTGGCGCCCTTGGCGTACGGACAACCGCCCGTGCCGGACACGGCGCTGTCGACCACGCGCACGCCTTCTTCCAGGCAGGAGAGGATGTTGGCCAGGGCCTGGCCGTAGGTGTCGTGGAAATGCACGGCCAGTGCGTCCATCGGCACTTCGGCGGCGACGGCGCGCAGCATCGCGCGCGCCTTGGCCGGCGTGCCGACGCCGATGGTGTCGCCGAGCGAGATTTCATGACAACCCAGTTCGTGCAACGCCTTGGCTACGCGCACCACATCATCCAGCGGTACCTCGCCCTGGTAAGGGCAGCCCAGCACCGTGGAAACGTACCCGCGCACCGACACGCCGTCTTCTCGGGCGCGGGCCATCACCGGGCGGAAGCGGTCGATGCTTTGGTCGATCGAGGCATTGATATTCTTCTGGTTGAAGGCTTCCGAGGCCGCGGTGAACACGGCGATCTCGGTGACGCCTACGGCGCGGGCGCGCTCATAGCCTTGTTCGTTGGGCACCAGTACGGGGTAGGTCACCCCAGGCACCTTGCGGATGCCCGTGTAAACCTGCGCGGCATCGGCCAGCTGCGGCACCCATTTGGGGCTGACGAAGCTGGTGGCCTCCACCACCGACAGACCCGTGGAGGAGAGGCGATCGATCAGCGCGATCTTGACGTCGGCGGGAAGCAGTGCTTTCTCGTTCTGCAGCCCGTCGCGTGCGCCGACTTCGACGATGCGTACGAAATTTCCGGCGTTCATCAATCGAATCCTCAGGCTTGATCGTTCGCGGCCAGGTGGACGAGTACGCGGTCGGCTTCGACGAAGTCGCCCTGGGCCGCGCCTACCGACTCGATGGTGCCGTCACGCGGCGCCTTCAAGGCCAGTTCCATCTTCATCGCCTCCATCACCAGCAGGTCCTGGCCGGCGGTGACGGTGTCGCCGGGTTTCACGCGCACCAGCACGATGCGGCCGGGCATCGGCGCCCGCACGCGGTCATCGCCCACGGCATCGGCGAGGACCCAGGCGAAGGCCGGGGCGCGGTCGAACGCATGGCGGAAGCCGGCGGCATCGTGGACGGCCACGTGTCCGGCATCCAGGTGCACGCGAAGCCGGCGGGCATGGCCGTCGAAACGCGCGGTGAGCACGCCATCGGCCAGCCGCGCGCCGGATACTTCCGTGCTGGCCTCGCCGGACTTCAGGCGGTACGTGCCGTCGTGGCCATGAGCTGCAATGTCACGCCGCTCGCCATCCACCACCAGTGCCACCAGGCGCTTGCCTGGATGCGCGTTGCGCCAGGCATCGTTGGCTGCCCATGGCGAATGCGGGTCGCCAGGCGACGCCGTGGCCCGGGCTTCTTCGTCCAGCAGCACGGCCGTGGCGGCGGCGAAGATGTCGTCGTTCGTGGATGGCGTGGCGCCTTTCAGGAACTCATCCAGATGCCGGTCGAGGTAGCCGGTATCGATGTTGCCTTCCACCACCACTGGGTGGCGCGCCAGGCGTTCGAGGAAGGCGATGTTCGACGCCGGTCCCACGATCTCGCAGGCGGCCAGTGCTTCGCGCAGGCGTTCGAGCGCGCGCGGCCGGTCGCGGTCGAACACGATCAGCTTGGCGATCATCGGGTCGTAGAAAATGCTGACCGTGTCGCCCTCCACCACGCCGGCATCCAGGCGCACATGCGGCGAAGGTTCGGGCAGGCGCAGGTGCGTGAGCTTGCCCGAGCCCGGCAGGAAGTTCTGCTCCGGGTCCTCGGCGTAAAGGCGCACCTCGATGGCGTGGCCGCGGGCCTGCACATCGCCCTGGGCCAGCGGCAGGTAGCCACCGGCGGCGATGCGCAACTGCCATTCCACCAGGTCGAGCCTGAGCGTTTCCTCGGTCACCGGATGCTCCACCTGCAGGCGGGTATTCATTTCCATGAAGAAGAATTCACCGTCCTGCGCGACGATGAACTCCACGGTGCCGGCGCCCACGTAACCCACCGCCTGCGCAGCGGCCACGGCGGCTTCGCCCATGCGCGCGCGGCTGTCGATCTCCAGGAAAGGCGAGGGCGTTTCCTCCAGCACCTTCTGGTAGCGGCGCTGGGCTGAGCATTCGCGCTCGTTCAAATGGATGATATGGCCGTGGGTGTCGCCGAACACCTGGAACTCGATGTGGCGCGGATGTTCGACGTAGCGTTCCAGGATCACCCGCGTGTCGCCGAAGGCGCTGGCCGCTTCGCGTTGCGCCGATGCCAATGCTTCGGCGAAGGCGCCGGCGTCGCGCACGATGCGCATGCCTTTGCCGCCACCGCCGGCGGCCGCCTTGATCATCAACGGGAAACCCGTTTTTGCGGCCTGCTGGGCAAGGTGGGCAGGATCCTGGTTGTCGCCGTGGTAGCCCGGCACCAACGGCACGCCGTGCTTTTCCATCAACGCCTTGGCGGCCGCCTTCGAGCCCATGGCGTCGATGCTTTCCGGGCGCGGCCCGATGAAGACGATGCCCGCTGCGGCGCAGGCGCGGGCAAAGCCCGTGTTCTCCGACAGGAATCCGTAGCCGGGATGAATGGCCTGGGCCCCGGTCTTCTTCGCCACCTCGATGATGGCATCGCCGCGGAGGTATGAATCGGCCGGCCGCGGACCGCCGATCGGCCACGCTTCATCGGCAAGGCGCACATGCTGGGCGTTGGCGTCGGCCTCGGAGTACACCGCCACCGTCCTGATGCCGAGCCGGCGGCAGGTTCGGATGACGCGGCAGGCGATCTCGCCGCGGTTGGCAATGAGGATGCAATCGAACATGTGCGTCGGGGCCCTGATACGGCGGATCCAAACCACGAAAGCTAGCAGATTCCGCGTCGCGAGCCGATTGCGTTGCAGCAATTACAGGTGTTTGCGGATCACGTCGAACAGTGGCGTGGCCTTTCGAGGCACGGGGTCCGGCGTGCCGGCCTCGATGGCTTGCCAGTACCGGCCGGGCACCTTGCCGGTGCCCAGTTCGTAGTCCATGGCATCCCAGTTGTCTTCGCGGAAGCTGTAGAACGCCCAGTGCGTGCGGTGGGCGTCCAGGGCGCCGATCACATCCTCAAGATACCGTGCGCATCCGGCCAGTTTCCGGATGCACCCGAACTCGGCGGCGACCATGCGGGTGGACGGAATGGCGTGGTGGGCGGCCCAGTCCATCGGGGTCTTCAGATAGGCCTTGACCCGCGTTGCATCCCAGCGTTGCTGCTTGTCGCCGAAGGGAACGACACCGGGGTAGGCGTAGGGCCTGCGGCGCTTGAGGTTCGGCCCGCTGGTGGCGGCGTAGGGCTCGTACATGTGGAAGGCGTAAAGCACGCGGGTGTCCGGCAGGGGCGCAGGCCAGTAGCCGAAAGCGTCGGCGGCGGCGTACCAGCCTGAGTCGACCATGATCGGGGTGGTGGCATCGACTTCGCGGATGGCGGCGATCACCCTGGCGTAGAAGGCGTGCAGGTTGCGCGAGCCATCTTCTTCCCGCGCGAACCAGGCCTTCATGGCAGCGGGCGGGGCGTGTTCCGGCAGGCCGCCGTGTTTTTCCGGTGCCGGCTCGTTGATGATGTTGTACGCGGCGATCGCCGGGTGATCCTTGAGCCCGGCAGCAAGGTCGCGCCAATAGCGTGCCGCCGTGTCCCAGTGCTTTCGATCGCGCCAGAGCCGGTCGTCGAAGCGGCCGCCATTGTTCTGCGACCAGCGCATCCATGGCAGGGAGAGCGGCGCCACGACGACCTTTAGGCCGGCCTCATGGGCGCGATCGAGCGTCGCGCGCAACGTGGCGAGGTCGTCCGCGTCGAGCGTTTGGTAGTCATCGGCATTGCCGATCAGGAAGTCGCGCTGGGCCGGCTTCCACTTGTCGAAGGACAGGCGAACCCAGGTGGCGCCATGGCCCTTCAGTGCATCGAAATAAGCGCGGTCCGGCGGCAGCCGGTTGAAGCTGTTGCCGCCATGCCTGGGCTTGTCCCAGAAGGAGATGAGGTCGGCAGCCGCCAGCGGAGCGCTGGCGGCAAGGCTGGCCAAGGCGGTGAACAGGCGTGCGAAGGAGGCGTAACCCGATGCCATGACAATCCTTGTCGTTTGCGGTGCCGTTGATTCTAGGTCATGCACTTAGCTACGCCATGTCGGCCCGCGCTTTTCAAGAAAAGCCTGAAGTCCTTCCTGGCCTTCGGCTGACACTCGCAGCCGGGCGATCAGCGCGGCATTCTGGATGTCCACGCGATTGGCTTCCTCGGCCGTCTGCCCGCCCATGGCCAGCGCCAGCATCTTCGCCTCGCGCTGCGCCACCGGGCCGCCGGGCCAAAGCAGGGCAACGGCATTGGCCACGGCGTTATCGAGCTCGTCGGCCGGGACCACCTCGTGCAGCAGGCCGATGCGCTGGGCGTGGCTGGCGTCGAACACCTCGCCGGTAACGAACAATCGCCGCGCGTGGCGCGGACCGATGGCAGTTACCACGTAGGGTGAGATCACCGCCGGCACCAGTCCCAGCTTTACCTCCGACAGCGAGAACTTCGTGCCGTACACGCCGATGGCGATATCGCAGCAGGCGATCAGGCCCACGCCGCCGCCGTAGGCCGCGCCATTGACGCGGGCGATGGTGGGCTTGGAGAGGAATTGCAGGCGGTGCATGAGCGCTGCCAGGCGCTCGGAGTCGGCCCGGTTCTCCTCCTCGCTGGCGCCGGCCATGCCGCGCATCCAGTTGAGGTCGGCCCCGGCCGAGAAGCTCGCGCCCTCGCCGGTCAGCACCACGACCCGGACGCTTTCATCGGCGTCCAGTTCGGCCAGGAGGGTGGTGAGGGAGGCGATCAGGCCATCGTCGAAGGCGTTATGCACCGCCGGACGGTTCAGGGTGATCGTGGCCAGGGTGCCGGAGCGTTCGAGCAGGACGGCGTCGGTCATGGATTAAGCCCCGTGGGTAATGTGCAAGAAAGGATACAACGGCGTATAATGCGAACTATTCTTATTTGAGTAATCATCTGTGCGGTTGTCCGAGTTGCCCAGAGGCGCGCCCGCCATGGTCCAGGATGTCGAAGATGCCCACCCCGCCGACCCCATCGCCCAGCGCCTGCGCGAGCTGGGGTTTGTCAGCGGTGAGCCCGTGCGCATTGTCGCCCGTGGGCCGCTCGGTGGCGATCCGCTGCTGGTGCAGATTGGCTCCACGCGCTTTGCCTTGCGCCGGTCCGAGGCTGCGCGGGTGACGGTCAGCCAGGAGGCTACGGCATGAGTGAGGCAGTTCTGCGCATTGCCCTGGTCGGCAACCCGAACTGTGGCAAGACGGCGCTGTTCAACCAGCTCACCGGCGGACGGCAGAAGGTGGCCAACTACGCCGGCGTCACCGTCGAGCGCAAGGAAGGCCGCTTCGTGGCGCCTTCGGGCCGCAGCTTCCAGTTGCTCGATCTCCCGGGCGCCTACAGTTTCGCCGCCACCAGCCCGGACGAAGCGATCACCCGCGATGTCTGCCTGGGGCGCTATCCGGGCGAGGCCGCGCCCGACCTCATCGTTTGCGTGGCCGATGCCACGAACCTGCGTCTGCACCTGCGCTTCGTGCTGGAAGTGCGCCAGCTGGGCCGCCCGGTGGTGCTGGCGCTGAACATGATGGACGCCGCCAAGCGGCGTGGCATCGTGATCGACGTGGACGAACTGCAGCGGCGCCTTGGCGTGCCGGTGGTGCAGACCGTCGCCGTGCAGCGGGGCGGCGCGAAGGCGCTGATCGAGCGTGTCGACGGCGATGTGCCGGAAGCGGCACCTTCCGATCCGGCTCCGCTGACCGCCGCCCAGATGCACGCGCAGGTCCGTGAGCTGCTTACCGCCACCGTCACCATGCCGCGCGAAACCGCCGCCGTCGACGACGCGCTGGACCGCTGGGCACTGCATCCGGTGATGGGCATGGTGATCCTGGCCGGGTTGATGTTCTTCATCTTCCAGGCGGTGTTTTCCTGGGCGAAGCCGGTGATGGACGGCATCCAGGCAGGCATTACCTGGCTTGGCGCCTGGGCTACCGGCTTTCTTCCCGCCGGCAGCGCGCTACACAGCCTGTTGAACGACGGCGTATTCGCAGGCCTCGGTGCCGTGCTGGTGTTCCTGCCGCAGATCCTGATCCTGTTCTTCTTCATCCTGGTGCTGGAGGAATCCGGCTACCTGCCGCGGGCGGCGTTCCTGCTCGACCGCACCATGTTCAAGGCGGGCCTTACCGGCCGCGCGTTCATTCCGCTGCTGTCCAGTTTCGCCTGCGCCATCCCCGGCATCATGGCCACGCGCAGCATCAACGACCCGCGCGACCGCCTGACCACGATCATGGTGGCGCCGTTGATGACCTGTTCGGCGCGCCTGCCGGTGTATACCTTGCTGATCGCCGCGTTCATCCCGCCGCGTATTGTCGGCGGGGTGTTCAACCTGCAGGGCATCGTGCTGTTCGTGCTGTATTTCGCCGGCATCTTCAGTGCGCTGGCGGTGGCCTGGGTGATCAAGCGCATGCGCCGTGACAAGAGCGAGCACGCATTGATCATGGAACTGCCGTCCTATCGCGTACCGCATGCGCGGGACATCGCCCTGGGCCTATGGGAGCGCAGCAAGATCTTTCTGCGCCGGGTGGGTGGCATCATCCTGGCGCTCACCGTGCTGCTTTGGTTCCTGGCAAGCTTCCCGGGGCCGCCGGCCAATGCCACCTTGCCTGCGATCGACTACAGCCTGGCGGGGCGCATCGGCCATCTGCTGCACTACATCTTTGCCCCGATCGGCTTCAACTGGCAGATCTGCGTGGCGCTGGTGCCGGGCCTGGCCGCCCGCGAAGTGGCGGTGGCGTCGCTGGGCACGGTCTACGCCATGTCCGGTGGCGAAGACGCCGTGGTTTCGCAACTGGGCACGCTGATTTCCCACCAGTGGTCGTTGGCCACCGCACTGTCGCTGCTGGCCTGGTACGTGTTCGCTCCGCAGTGCATGTCCACGCTGGCGGTGATCCGCCGCGAAACCAATTCCTGGCGCAACGTGGCGGTCGCCGCGGGCTACCTGTTTGGCCTGGCGTACCTGGCATCGTTCGCCACCTATCAGATCGCGAGCGCACTCTCATGACCGCCTTCGCTGTCATCCAGGCCATGGTGATCGGCATCGCGGTGTCGTTGGCTGTGATCACGGCCTTCCGCAAGCTGTTACCGAAGACGGCGACGCGGGTGCAGGCGCGACTGTCGGCAGCGCTCAATGAACCGTCGCATTCGGCATGGATGCGTGCCCTTGGCCAGCGCATGCAGCCGAAGGCGGCGACGGGTAGTTGCGGTGATGGCTGCGGCAGTTGCGGTTCCTGCGGGCCGAAGCCGGTGGGCAACCAGCCCGACGTGCAGCCGCTGCATTTCCGGCCGCGTCCGCGGGCTTGAAGCCCTCGCTAGCCGAGTTCGGCCGATATATCGGCCGCGGCCTTGCACAAGGTTTGCACCGTCATCGCCATGTCGATGGACGATCCTTCCCGTGCGATGAAGGGCACGGTCAGTGCGCACACCGCGTGGCCGTGTTCAAGGATCGGCGCGGAGAGGTCGGTGACACCGCCGACGACGTGGCTGGGGGCCGAGGCGTAGCCTTTCTCGCGGATCTTCGCCAGCCGGCGGAGCAGGGCCTTGCGGTCGATGCTGTCGTCGTGCGCTTCGACGACATCCAGCCAATGATCCCTGACGGCGTCAGCCTGCCACGCCAATAGCACCAGCCCTGAGGTCGCCTGGGCCATCGGCCGGCGATGACCGACGCGCACGACCAGGCCAATGTCGCCAGGAGGGTCAATACGCGCCACCACCACGATCTGCTCGCCCGAAGGCACCACCAGGTGGCAGCTTTGCTCGATCTGGCCGGCCAGGCGATGCATCACGGGCAGGGCGGTTTCCACCACGTTCTTCACCGGCGGCTGTTCCATGCCCAGCCGGAACAGGCGCGGGGTGATGGCGTAGCTGCCGTCGCCTTCGTTACGGGCGATGTAGTCGCGTTCCTCCAGTACCTGGAGCATGCGGAAGATCTCGCCGCGCGAACGGCCCACGCCCTCGGAGATTTCGGCAATGCTCAAGGCCGCCGGCGCCGCAGCCAGCAGTTCAATGATGTCCAGGCCCTTGTCGAGGGCCGGAGCACGGTATTTGGTCGGTTCCTTGGCCATGTACGCTTCAAAAGGTGATGACGTGCAAGCTTGCCTGATCGGCAAGGCAGGGCGCCATGCATGGTTTTGCTGCACTGCGTCTTGTGCGTGCATGAACACTAAGTTCATATTTGCACAACACGTGCACCGGTGACCACAGGAGTAATTGATGGCGAGCGCCACCCCGTTACCGATGCCGGCCAGCCGGCAGGCGACTCGCGACCTGCTCGGTCCATTCGTCCTGATCGTCGCGCTGTTCTTCCTCTGGGGCCTGGCCAACAACCTCAACGACGTGCTGGTGGCGCAATTCAAGAAGTCGTTCGTGCTGAGCGACTTCCAGGCCGGGCTGGTGCAGAGCGCGTTCTACCTCGGGTATTTCCTGATCGCCATGCCGGCGGGTCTCTTCATGCGCCGCTATGGATACAAGAGCGCCGTGGTATTCGGCCTGCTCCTTTACGGCGCGGGCGCCTTCCTGTTCTGGCCAGCGGCGAGCCTGGGCACGTATGGCCTGTTCCTGTTCGCGCTGTTCGTGATCGCCAGCGGCCTGGCGTTCCTGGAAACGTCGGCCAATCCATTCGTGACCTTGCTGGGGCCCGAAGAGTCGGGCACGCGTCGCTTGAACCTGGCGCAGGCCTTCAACCCGCTGGGCTCGATCACCGGCGTGCTGGTGGGACAGCATTTCATTTTTTCGGGCATCGAGCACACGCCGGCGCAGATGGCCGCCATGGATGCGGCGACGCGCGCGGCGTACCTGGCGCAGGAAACCAGCGCGGTGCAGTGGCCGTACTTCGTGATCGGCGTGGTGGTGGTGGCCTGGGCGGTATTGATCCTGCTCACCCGGTTTCCGGTCGGGGACATCGCCGCCGATGAAGCGCCCGCGCGCCACGGCGTGATGGGTCGCCTGATGCGCGACCGCTCGTTCGTGTTCGCCCTGGCCGCGCAATTCTTCTATGTAGGCGCGCAGGTGGGCGTGTGGAGCTACCTGATCCGCTACGTGCAATTCGGTACGCCGGGAACACCGGCGAAGGAAGCGGCCAATTTCCTCACCGCGTGCATGGTGGCTTTCCTGGCCGGGCGATTTACCGGCACGGCGTTGATGAAGCGCGTGTCGGCCGAGCGCCTGCTGCTGGTGTTTGCCGTGGTGAACGTGGCATTGGTGATCGTTGCCATGTCCGTGCCGGGCACGGTGGGTGCCTGTGCACTGGTGGCCTGCAGCTTCTTCATGTCGGTGATGTACCCGACCATCTTCGGCCTGGCCGTGCGTGACCGCGACGACGAGGAACGCAAGATCGGCTCGGCGCTGCTGGTGATGACCATCATTGGCGGCGCGGTGCTGACGGCGCTGCTCGGCGCCGTGTCGGATCGTTTCGGCATCGCCCATGCGATGGTGGTTCCGGGCGTCGCCTTCGTCGTGGTGGCCGCCTTCGCAAGGCACCACGTGAGGACGCATGCCTGATGCCCGGCGAGGCGCAACTGCATCAGGTCTTCGCGTTGGACCTGCGCAACGACGCGCAGGCGATCGCCGAGTATGAGCGCTGGCATCGCGCCGACACGATCTGGCCGGAGGTGGTCAAATCCATCCGCGACGCCGGCATCATCGACATGCGCATCTATCGCACCGGCAACCGCCTGGTGATGGTGATGGAGCCCGGTCCTGGTTATGACGCGGCCGCCAAGGCGGCCTCGGATGCTTCCCATCCGCGGATACAGGCCTGGGAGCGATTGATGGACACCTTCCAGAAGCGGCTGCCGTGGGCAGTCGACGGGCAGAAGTGGGTGCCCATGGAAGAAATATTCCGCTTGCCCTGAAGGCGGCTACCAGAGTGCGTCGCGGTCGATCGCGCTGACGTCGGTCTGGCCACACAACGCCATGGTGGTACTCAGTTCCTTGCGGATGATCTCGATCGCGGCCGTCACGCCCGGTTGGCCCATCGCGCCCAGTCCATAAAGAAACGCCTTGCCCATCAGCGCGCCGCGCGCGCCAAGTGCGAGCGCCTTGAACAGTGCCTGGCCACTGGTGATGCCGCCGTCGAACAATACGTCGCAACGGTCGCCCACTTCCTGCACCACGGCGGGCAGGGCATCGATGCTGGCCGGCGCGCCGTCGAGCTGGCGGCCGCCATGGTTGGACACGACGATCGCATCCACGCCGTGGTCGGCGGCAAGCTTCGCGTCGCGCGGATCCATGATGCCCTTGATGATCAGCTTGCCGGGCCACGCCTCGCGGATCCATGCTAGGTCCGCCCAGCTGAGGGTGGGATCGAACTGACTGGCGATCCACTGCGCCAGGGTGGTAAGGCTGTCGCCGCCGATGCGTCCGGCGAGGTTGCCGAACGAGCGGCTGGGCGCGCGCAGCACGTTCCACACCCAGAGCGGCTTGCCCATGATGTCCACGGCGTTGCGCAGGGTGAGCTTGGGCGGCACTGCCAGACCGTTCTTGATCTCGCGATGGCGCTGCCCCTGGATGGTGAGGTCCACGGTAAGCATCAGCGCCGAACACTTTGCCGCATGCGCGCGCTGGATCAATTCGCGGGTGAAGCCGCGGTCGCGCATCACATAGACCTGGAACCAGAACGGCGTAGGGCTGGCCGCGGCCACCTGTTCGATCGAACAGATCGACATCGTGCTCAAGGTAAAGGGAATGCCCGCCTCGGCCGCGGCCCGCGCACCCAGGATCTCGCCCCCGCCGTACTGCAACCCGGTAAGCCCGGTGGGCGCGATGGCCAGCGGCAGGCTCACCGGCTGGCCGATGAAGCTGGTGGCAAGGTTGCGGCGGTCGACGTCGATCATCACACGCTGGCGCAGCTTGATCCGCTCGAGGGCGCGGACGTTCTCGCGGAGGGTGGACTCGTCGTAGGAGCCGCGGTCGGCGTATTCGAAGAAGGCGCGGGGCACGCGGCGGCGCGCCAGTTCGCGCAGGTCCGCCACGTTGGTGATGGTGGTCATCGGCTAGCCCGTCATGGCGACAGGCGCATCCTGCCATACCGGGCCGTCGGGGAAGCGGTGGGCATCGATCGAGGCCTGGTGCATCTGGGCTGAGAAGCCAGGTGCTGCCGGAGCGAAATAGCGGCCATTGCGGATGGTTACCGGGTCCACGAAGTGCTCGTGCAGGTGATCGACGAACTCGATCGCGCGGTCGTCCTTCAGGCCCGTGATGGCGACATAGTCGGCCATGGCCAGGTGCTGCACCAGTTCGCAAAGGCCCACGCCTCCCGCATGCGGGAATATGCGCACGCCGAACTTCGCCGCCAGCAACAGGATGGCCAGGTTCTCGTTCACGCCGCCCACGCGCGCGGCATCGATCTGGATCAGGTCGACGCTCCCGGCCTGCAGCAGCTGCTTGAACATCACCCGGTTGTGGGTGTGCTCGCCGGTGGATACCGGCGTGGTGATGGCTCGGCGGATGGCGGCGTGGCCCAGGATGTCGTCGGGGCTGGTGGGCTCCTCGATCCAGGCAAGCTTGAATGCTTCGAGTCGGTGCATCCACTCGATCGCCTGCGGCACGTCCCAGCGCTGGTTGGCGTCCACGGCGATGGCTATCTCCGGGCCCACGGCCTGGCGTGCAAGCTGGCAGCGGCGGATGTCATCGTCCACATGCGCGCCTACCTTCAGCTTGATGGTGTTGAAACCTTCGGCCACCGCCTCGCGTGCCAGGCGCTGCAGTTTCTCGTCGCTGTAGCCCAGCCAGCCGGGCGATGTCGTATAAGCCGGGTAACCTTCCTCCAGAAGCCGGGAGATGCGCGCGGCCCGATGGGGCTGGGCCGCGCGCAGCATTCCCAGCGCCTCGTCCGGCGTGAGGGCGTCGGTGAGGTACCGGAAATCGATGGAGGCCACGATGGCCTCGGGGCTCATCTCGGCGATGAAGCGCCATAAGGGTTTGCCTGCGCGGCGTGCGGCCATGTCCCAGGCGGCATTGACCACCGCGCCGATGGCCATGTGCATCACGCCTTTCTCGGGACCCAGCCAGCGCAGCTGCGAATCGCCGATCAGGCGCGCGGAGAAGCCGCCCAGGTCATCCACCACGTCGGCCAGGTCCAGGCCCACCACGTGCGGGCGTAGCGCATCGAGCGCCGCCGTCTGCACGTCGTTGCCGCGGCCGATGGTAAACACCAGGCCGTAGCCTGAGAGCTCCCCCTCGTCGGTGCGCAGCACCACGTAGGCGGCTGAATAATCCGGATCCGGGTTCATCGCATCGGAACCGTCCAGGTCCCGCGAGGTGGGAAAACGGACGTCGACGGTTTCAAGCGCGGTGATCTTCGCCATGTCAGCGGTCCGCCTTGTGGGCGTGCGCCACCTGGCGTTGCGTGCCGAGTCCTTCGATGCCCAGCTCCATCACGTCGCCGGGCTTGAGGTACGTGGGTGGCTTCAAGCCCAGGCCCACACCCCCTGGCGTGCCAGTGCTGATCACATCACCGGGCATCAGGGTCATGTAGCGGCTGATGTAGCTCACCAGCTTGGCCACGCCGAACACCATGTTCTTCGTGTTGCTCGATTGATATCGATGCCCATTGACGCTGAGCCACAGGTTCAGGTTCTGTGGATCGGGAATATCGTCGGTGGTGACCAGCCATGGGCCGAGAGGTCCAAAGGTGTCGCAGCTCTTGCCTTTCACCCACTGGCCGCCGTGTTCCATCTGGAATTCGCGCTCGGAAAGATCGTTCACCACCATGTAGCCGGCGACGTGGCTCAAGGCCTGGTCCACCGTAACGTCGCGCGCGACGGTGCCGATCACCACGCCCAGCTCCACTTCCCAATCGGTCTTCACCGAGCCGCGCGGAATCACCACGTCGTCGTTCGGGCCCATGATGGCCGTGGTGGCCTTCATGAACAGCACCGGCTGTTCGGGGATCGGCGCGCCGGTCTCGGCGGCGTGGTCGGCGTAGTTCATGCCCACGCAGATCATCTTGCCCACCTGGCCCACGGCGGGCCCAAAGCGCACACCGGCGTCGAGGCGGGGAAGGGTGGAGGTATCGATCGACGCCAGGCTCTTGAGCGATGCCGGCGAAAGGGTGGCCCCGGTGATGTCGTCGACCTTGCCGCTCAGGTCGCGAAGCGTGCCATCGGCTTCCACGAGACCGGGACGCTCGGCGCCAGGATGGCCATGTCGGAACAGTTTCATCGATTGATTCCTAGTTCGACCAGCCGCCGTCGATGACGTGCACGGTGCCGGTGGTGAAAGACGATTCATCGGAAGCCAGGTACACCGCAAGCGCCGCGATTTCGCCGGGCTCGCCCAGGCGGCCCATCGGCTGGCGGTCGGTGAAGCTTTTCCAGGCGGCAGCTTCGTCGCCGCCGAGGGCGCGCACGCGCTCGCCCAGCGAAGGTGTTTTCACCGTGCCTGGGCAAATGGCATTGCAGCGCACGCCGCGCGAGACGAAATCCGCGGCGATCGAACGGGTCAGGCCGATCACCGCGGCCTTGGTCGCGCCGTAGGCAAAGCGGTTGGGCACGCCCTTGATGCTGGATGCCACCGAGGACATGTTCACGATACTGCCGTGGCCGCGTTCGAGCATGCCCGGGAGCACCGCGCGGCAGAGGTGGTACATGCTGTCCACGTTGATGGCGAAGGAACGCTTCCAGGCGCTTTCGTCAGTATCCAGGATGGTTCCGGCATGGACGAAGCCCGCACAGTTGAACAACACGTCCACAGGACTCTTCGCGATGGCGGCGACGGCTGCCGGATCGGTGACATCCAATACCTGCGTGTGAATGCCAGGGTGTTCGCCCGCAAGCGACGACAATGCCGCAGCGTCGATGTCGGTTGCCAATACGTCAGCTCCCGCAGCGGCGAAGGCCAGTGCGGTGGCCCGGCCGATGCCGGCGCCGGCGGCGGTGACAAGGGCGCGTTTGCCCGCCAGGCGGCGGGAGGTTTCAAGGGTCATTGGCGGGCCATGGCGGGTACGGAAAAGGATAGGCGGGCAAGGTCAAGGCGGTAGAAGCGCGCGGCGTTCTCGCCCATCACCGCAGCCTCGTGCTCGGGCGCGAGCGCACGGACATAACGCAAGGCAAGCCGCAGCCAATGCGCGTAGTCGCAACGCAACGTGGCCACCGGCCAGTCGCTGCCCCACAGCAGGCGCGCAGGCCCGAAGCTCGAGAACAGGTGCTCGACGTACGGCGTGATGGTGGCTTCATCCTGGTCGGACGTGAGCTGGGTCAGCAGCCCGGAGAACTTGCAGTGCACATTGGGGTATCTGGCCAGCCGTTCGATGCACGTGGCCCAGCGCGAGAAGCTGCCATCGGCAAGGTCGGGCTTGGCGCCGTGGTCCACCACCACGCGAAGCCGTGGCTCGCGGTCCAGCCGCCGCTGCAGCGAGGGCCATTGCAAAGGCCCCACCAGCGCATCGAACGCAAGATCGCTCGCGTGCAGGCAGGCGAAAGCAGCGTCGATGCGTTCGCTGTCGAGCCAGTCCGGATCGTCGATGTCTTGCGCCATGGGCCGCAGCCCTGCCAGCAAGCCACCGCCATCGGCGGTGAGCGACGCGATGCGTGCCTCCACGTCGGATGCCTCGAAATCCACCCAGCCCACCACACCAGCCACGCTGGCATCCAGGCGAGCCAATTCGAATAGGAAGCGGGTTTCATCTTCGCTGGGGGCAGCCTGCACAAGTACGCAAGCTTCAACGCCGGCTTCTTCGCGGATGGCGGCAAGGTCAGCAGGAAGAAAATCCTGGCGCAGGGAAGCCGGTGCGCCGGCGAGCCAGCCGTAGTCGCCGCGCGAAGGTTTCCAGTAGTGCTGGTGCGCATCCAGGATCATGCGGCAACCAGGCCTTCGTCGCGCAGGCGTGCCCACAGCGTCTCCGGCAGCGCGGTGGCCATGCGCCGCGTGGCGGCGTGCACTTCGTCAGGCGTGCGCAGGCCGCAGACCACGGTGGCCACGGCCGGATGCGTGAGAGGGAATTGCAGCGCCGCCGCGCCGATGTCAACGTGTTCGGCACGGCCGATGTCGTAGTAGCGCTGGGCTCGCGCGCGGATGGCATCGTTGGCAGGCGCGTAGTCGTAGGTCGTGCCCGGGCCATCGCTAGCGCCCAGGAGGCCCGAGTTATACGGTGCGCCCGCCATCACCGCGACGCCGTCGCGATAGGCCGTCGCCATCACGCGATGGCTCTGCGCCTGTTCGAACAGGGTGAAGCGGCCAGCCAGCAGGATCGTGTCGAGTTCGAAGCGCGGCATCACTTCCAGACACACGGCTTCCTCATTCACGCCAATGCCCAACGCCCTGCATACACCCTGGTCGCGAAGCGATGCCATGGCGGGAAGAGCCTCATCCAGTGCCTGCCGCAGTACGGCGGCGGCATGCTCGCCATGGACGAGGCTGCCGATGTCGTGCAGCAGCAGGATGTCGATGTAGTCGGTGCCGAGCCTGAGCAGGCTCTCTTCCACCGAACGCATGACTCCGTCGCGGCTGTAGTCGAACACCGCGTGCCGGCCTTGGACGGCGAAGCCGTCGTTGTCCGATGCATGACCTGGCTCGACGAGCCGGCCGACCTTGGTGGAAAGGGTGAAGCGGTGGCGGTCCATGCCGGCCAGGGCCTGGCCCAGACGGCTCTCCGACAGGCCATAGCCGTAGTAGGGGGCCGTATCGAAATGGGTGATGCCTGCTTCGAACGCGGCGCCGATGGCCGCGTGGGCCACGGCGTCGTCGACGCCCGCGTACAGGTTGCCGATAGGCGCCGCGCCGAACGACAGCGGCGACAACACCCCTACCCGCGATCGCAGGCGGTCAGGGCGGTCGGGCGCCTCGCGGGGCAGGGACATCTCAGGTTCCGTGCTTTTGTGTGTATATGAACTTTACGTTCATATGTGTACAAAGCCAAGCTGCGATGCAACAACCCCATTGGCCGGCGATTTCTTATTCGGCTGGCTTCGAGCCAGGGCGCGGTTCCATCGAGGGATCGGGTTTCGCAGGGTCCGCCTTACGGCGCCGGGCGCGCAGCTGCAGCCACTGCACGCCAAGATTCAAGGAGAACCACAGGGCGATCGCCGCCAGTGGCCAGGCCAGGCCGCGCGGCCAGAAGATGCCAATGGCGCCGAGCACCAGCAGCACGAAGAAGCCTGCGAGCACCGGCCCGGTTTCCGTGTCGCCGAGCACCCGGCGTTCGCTCAAGGCGGCGCCGACGGTATTGGCCAGGCGCAGGGCGCTGGCGGCGGCACGGCTGGAGCTGCCGCCGGGTCGTGACGGACGCTGGGGCCGGGGTTCGCTGCTGGCTACGCGCTCGCGGCCATGCGCGCGGCGCGAAGGCGCCAGCACGATCTCGGTGGCATTCTCCAGGTCCGTTTCATACTGCCGGGCCATCTTCCCGGCAAAGCCCTGGTCTTCGATGGCCACGTCGATCTCGCGATTGCCCAGCCAGCTTTGGATGTTGAGGTTGGACGAACCCACGCGCGCCCACTGGCCGTCGGCAACGGCGGTCTTGGCGTGCAGCATCGAGCCGTTCCATTCGAATACGCGGACACCCGCTTTCAGCAGGGGCTTGTAGCCCGAGCGCGACATGCCGGCCACCAGCGGAATATCGCTGCTGCCCGGTACCAGCAGGCGCACATCCACGCCGTCGCGTGCGGCCGCGCACAGTGCCTGGACGTAGGGTGCGATGCCGACGAAGTAGGCATCGGTCAGCCACAGGGATTTGGTGGCCAGTGCGGCGATCATCTGGTCCAGGCGATAGGTGCCTGCCGTGTACGGCTGGTTGGCCACCACGCGCAGGGCGATATTCCCCGCGTCAGGACACGGCACGGGCGAGGGGAGATCCAGCGGGTCGGCGATGTCGGCCCAGCTATCGAAGAAGGCGTTCTCCAGCTCCGCGACCGCCGGACCGCGGATCGATACACCGGTGTCGCGCCAGGGCGGCACGTTCTTCTTCGGGTTGCCCAGCCACTTGGCGCTGATGCACACGCCGGAGAGGAAGCCCAGGCGGCCGTCGGTGGTCAGCAGCTTGCGGTGGTTGCGGCTGACCCAGCCGAAGGGGCTGCCGATGCGCGGCGGGTTGTGGATGCGCACCTGGCCGCCAGCGGCGCGCAGGGGTGTCCAGAACGACGCGCGCGATTGCCCCAGGCAGCCGACCCAGTCACAGATCACCGCCACGAACACGCCGGCGCTGGCGCGCTCGACCAGTGCATCGCGGAAAGCACGGCCGACCTCGTCGTCGCGGATGATGTAGTTCTCGAGGAAGATCCGCTGCTTCGCGTTCCTGATGGCATCGAGCCACTGGTCGAAATGCACCTGGGCATCGATCATCAACTCGACGGCATTGCCGGTAACCAGCGGCGCGCGCGCGGAGCGGGTGAGCGCCTGTTCGGCAAGGCGCCGGTCCGACGCTGCCTGGCGGGCGTAACGGGAAGTCATGGGGCGGGGGATTTCCTTGCATGCGATGAAAGCGAGTCTGGCATGATGCCGTGCATGCCGTCATCGGAACGTTTACCGGATATCGCAGCCGTCGTGGCGCGCATCCTTGCAGCCACGGGTGGACACCCGCGCGTGGCCGCGCCCCTGGGCCTGGGCAAGCCGCACGACTTGCTCAATGCGCTTTATGCGGAAGTGGCGTCGAGGCCGGAAACTTCGCTGACGATCTTCAGCGCGCTGTCGCTCACGCGCCCGCGGGCGAAGCCGGGCCTGGAAGCCCGTTTCCTCGATCCGTTCCTCGATCGCCATCTCGGCTGTGATTTCCGCGGCCTGGAATACGCCGCGGCGCAGGCGCGCGACGCGCTGCCGGCCAACGTGCACGTGCATGAGTTCTACCTGCAAAGCGGCGCGCTGCTGCATTCGGCACCCGCGCAGCGCGACTACATCAGCCAGAACTACACCCACGTCGCCCGCGACCTGGTGGACCGCCAGATCAATGTGCTGGTGCAGCTGGTGGCCGCCTCCGGCGAACGCATCAGCCTGTCGACCAATCCCGACCTCACCTTCGATTTCCTTGATCGGCAAGTGGCGGCGGGCCAGGCCCGGGCGCTGTGCGTGGCGGTGGTGCATCCGGACATGCCTTTTGTCTCCGGCAACGCCGAGGCGTCGGCGGGCTTCTTTGACGTGATCGTGACACCGGAGAAAGCGCCTGCCTTGTTCGCGCTGCCGCGCCAGCCGGTGACCGTGGCCGAGCACGCGCTGGGCATGCACGCCAGCGCCCTGGTGCGCGACGGCGGCTGCCTGGAGATCGGCATCGGCGCGCTGTCCGATGCCATCGTGCATGCATTGTTGCTGCGCCATGGCCATAACGCGTCGTGGAACGAGGCGCTGGCGGCGCTGGATGGCCGGGGTGTCACGCGCAAGATGGCCTTGCGCGAGGGAGGTACCGGAGCCTTCGAACGCGGCATCTACGGCGCCAGCGAAATGGTGATGGATGGCTTCATGCACCTGGAGCGCGGTGGCGTGCTCAAGCGCCGCACCTTCGACGACATCGAGCGCGAGCGCCGTTCCGCCCGTGGCGAGCCCGATGCCGATCCGCGCCGGGGTGGCCATTACCTGCGCGGTGCCTTCGTGCTGGGTTCGCGCGAGCTCTATACCTGGCTGCACCAGCGGGAGGCTGAAGACCCCGACGGCATCGACCTGTGCCGGGTCTCCAACGTCAACCAGCTCTACGGCGATCATCAGGCCCTCGCCGCGTTGCAACGGCGGGACGCGCGCTTCTTCAATACCTGCATGATGGCCACGCCCCTGGGTGCAGCCGTGTCCGATGCACTGGCCGATGGCGAGGTGGTGAGCGGCGTGGGCGGCCAGTACAACTTCGTTGCCATGGCGCACGAATTGCCGGGAGGCCGATCGGTCTTGTTGATGCGCTCCACGCGCCATGCCGGCGGCAAGGTCGTGTCGAACATCGTGTGGAATTACCCCCACACCACCATTCCGCGGCACCTGCGCGACATCGTGGTCACCGAATACGGCGTGGCGGACCTGCGCGGCCGCAGCGATACCGAGTGCGTTCAGGCGATGCTGGCCATCGCCGATGCGCGGTTCATCGACGCCCTCGTGGCCCAGGCGACCAAGGCAGGCAAGCTCGAAACCGGCTTCGTGGTGCCCGAGGCGTGGCGCAGGAACACCCCGGAAATCCTGCGCCGGGCCATGCCTGCCGTAGCCGCGCCGGAATTTCCTTTTGGCAGCGATTTCTCGCCGGTGGAGTTGCGTTTGCTGCCGGCGCTGGCGTGGCTGCGCTCGATGTCGGCGTCATGGGGTGGGCGCCTGCACCTGGTGGGGGCGTTGTTGCAGCCGGGCAAGGCCGTGGCGGGGGAGGGGGAAGCCCTGGCGCGCATGGGCTTCGAAGGGCCGCTGAAGGTCGCCGATGCCCTGCAGATGCGCCTGTTGCGGGCCGCTTTGCGCCGCGTGCATGCCACCTGACCACGGGCGGTCATGGCGCTTGCGGTATCCTAGTGGCCTGGCCGCATAGCTCCCATATCGACCCCATGACCGAAGCTTCCCGTTATTCCCCGCGCGATGCCATGCCCCAAGCGCGCCGCCCCAGTGTCGGCGTCCGCGTCGGCAACGTACTGGTGGGCGGCGGCGCTCCGGTGGTGGTGCAGTCGATGACCAACACCGATACCGAGGACCCGGCAAGCACGGCCAAGCAGATTGCCGAACTTGCCCGCGCGGGCTCGGAACTGGTGCGCATCACGGTCAATACGCCGGCCGCCGCGGCCGCCGTGCCGCGCATTGCCGAGCGCCTGCAGATGATGGGCGTGCAGGTGCCGATCATTGGCGATTTCCACTACAACGGCCATCAACTGTTGCAGGGCGAGCCGGCTTGCGCCGAGGCATTGGCCAAGTACCGCATCAACCCGGGCAACGTGGGTTTCGGCAAGAAGAAAGATACCCAGTTCGCCTCGATCATCGAGTTCGCGCTGAAGTACGACAAGCCCGTGCGCATCGGCGCCAACTGGGGCTCGCTGGATCAATCCATGGTGGCGGCGCTGATGGATGAAAATTCAAGGCGCAGCGATCCCTGGGATGCCAGTCACGTGGCACGCGAAGCGCTGATCCGCTCGGCGCTGGATTCGGCTGCCCGCGCCGAGGAGATCGGCCTGCCGCGCGACCGCATTATCTTGAGCTGCAAGGTTTCCGGCGTGCAGGAATTGATCGCCGTCTACCGTGACATCGCCGCCCGCGGGGATTACGCCCTGCACCTGGGCCTGACGGAAGCCGGCATGGGCTCCAAGGGCATTACCGCGTCCGCCGCGGCGTTGGCCGTGCTGATGCAGGAAGGCATCGGCGACACCATCCGTATCTCGCTCACGCCTGAGCCGGGGCAGTCGCGCACCAACGAAGTGGTGGTGGCGCAGGAACTGCTGCAGACCATGGGCCTGCGCGCATTCACGCCATTGGTTACCGCATGCCCCGGCTGCGGCCGCACCACCAGCGAGTTCTTCCAGGAACTGGCCAAGACCGTGCAGGCGCATGTGCGCGGCAAGATGCCCGAATGGCGGGTGAAGTACGACGGCGTGGAAAACCTCACCCTGGCGGTGATGGGCTGCATCGTCAACGGTCCGGGCGAATCGCGCCACGCCAACATCGGCATTTCCTTGCCGGGCAACGGCGAGGCACCCGCGGCGCCGGTATTTATCGACGGCGAGAAAGCCATGACCTTGCGCGGCGACAATATCGCCGATGAATTCGTCGGCATCCTCGACCGCTACGTCGAGACGCATTACACCCAGCGGTAGTCCGTGCAAGGGTTGATACTGCGTTCACCGCCACCATGAGAAGACTTTAAAGAACTTATCCATGGAGCTTCGCATGACCGCCAGGCAATCCCGGCTTACGCTCAATGACGGCCATACGGCGCCGCAACTCGGCTTCGGCGTATGGCAGATCGATGACAGCGTGGCCACCGAGTCGGTGGCCAAGGCCATCCAGACCGGCTATCGCTCCGTCGACACCGCGGCCATCTACGGCAACGAGAAAGGCACGGGCGAAGGCCTGCGCCGGGGCGGCGTTCCCCGCGGGGAGATTTTCCTCACCACCAAGCTGTGGAACGCCGACCAGGGCTTCGACAGCACGCTGCGCGCCTTCGACAAAAGCCTGAAGCTGCTGGGCACCGACTACGTGGACATGTACCTGATCCACTGGCCGATGCCAGCGAAAGGTACTTATGTCGATACCTTCAAGGCGATGATCCGCCTGCGCGAGGAAGGCCGCATCCGCAGCGTCGGCGTGTCCAACTTCAATCCGGCGCACCTGGACCATCTGATCGCCGAGACCGGCGTCACTCCGGTGGTGAACCAGATCGAACTGCACCCGGATTTCCAGCAGAACAACGTGGTGAAGTATCACCGCGAGAAGAACATCGTTACCGAAGCCTGGAGCCCGCTGGGTCAGGGCGGCGACCTGCTGAAGAATCCAGTGCTGGCCGAGATCGCCAAGGCCCATGGCAAGTCGGTCGCCCAGGTAATCCTGCGCTGGCACCTGCAGACCGGCCACATGGTGATTCCCAAGTCGCAGACCCCGGCGCGCATCGAGGAAAACTTCGATGTCTTCGATTTCCTGCTGAGCACGGCGGACATGGGGAAGATCGCATCGCTGGATGCAGGCCATCGGATCGGACCGGACCCAGATACCCTGAGCTAGGTGATGGATCCGGCCGTTGAGCTTGGCCGTCGTTCGCGCGTACAAATCTAGTGGCGGCGACGGCGTATGAACTTATCCGATTCTCGGCAGGGTTATTTCTCCTTGGCGATCGATTTCAGTGGTGAGGATTTCCACCGCCTGCTTTACCTTGCCGATGATGCGGTCAACTAGGCCAGCGCTCGTGAAGAGTTTTCCTCCAATGTCCTCGAGGTCGATAGGGTCAACATCAAGCCCGCCCATCCCTAAGGCCCTTTTCAGATAGTCAAGTTGATTTTTCAACGGCTCTAGCTTGCCCACCCTTAGATGCTCGTCGATATGTTGGCGCAGTGATTCCAAACTGGGCGCTGGCGTGTCGTCGCTGACTTGATCCCTTACCAGCTGGAGCAAACCATTTGTCCAGCGATCTATTTTTTGCAACTTGGATATCAATGGAGTACGGATCGATACACTCTCTGCATGTGGAATTTCAGCTATAAGATTGTCGCAGGCTGACATGGCGGTCGCCCCTATGCCGACTTGGGGTTGTGCGGAAGGGCCTTCAATGGACGTGGATGGCCGAAGCAACCCAAAAACTGAGCCGCACACCAAAACAGTCGTCGTTATCAGCGCGATGGTCCCGATCGTAGGGTGGTCACGCATGAGTTGGGCTGCTCCGTAACTACGAACAGCTATCTCGCTGCCGCTGGAGGGGACTATCAGACCTCCTCCTTCGCCCTCATCGATGGTCGCGTGTGCCAAAGGCAGCGTGGCAATCCAGTACAGGCCAAAGGCGACCCCGCTCGCTATCGTGGACATCGTTGCATGGGCCGATATGGCAGAACGACTCAATCGGCTATCGATTCCAGCGTATGCTGCATTCCGGTTGTCATTGCGGACATTCTGGAGGGTTTCAAGTCGATCCGTCTTGGCTTGCTGAATTGGCCATTGGCCTTGAGCGGCCGTTACATCCCTAGTCCGGGAATAGTGGGTCACGACATTGCTAAGTTGCATTACATGCTCCATACAAGGGCAAAAGCGCGGCGAAGCACATCATTCCAAATAGTCGTGTAGAAGCCGCGTGCGAACTTTCATGAATCGCTCGCGCAAGCGCCTTGCCCCACTGGCTTTACCAGTGATTGATGTACGGGTCGTGGAGTCTGAAGAATCCTTGGTTGAAGGAATTCGGGGGCTAACCCCACATGGATCTGGGGGCTTTTTCTGCGGCCAACGCGGATGCATAACCCAGGAATTCGTCGCGCGACAATTCGATTGCACCCATGCTTAACAGATGCGGATTCGTTACCTGCGCGTCAAGCAATGGCATGCCGTGAGCCTCCAGCAACCGGCACAGCGCGATCAGCGCCGCTTTCGATCCACCCGTGGCATGGCTGAACATCGACTCGCCGCAGAACAATCGGCCGATGGCCAGGCCATAGATGCCGCCAACCAGGTTTTCGCCATCCCACACCTCCACGCTGTGCGCGTGGCCTTCGCGGTGCAGGGCTTCGTAGGCTTCGATCATTGGCTTGCCGATCCAGGTGCCGCGCTGGCCTTCGCGTTCGCCGGCGCATGCGCGGATGACCCGGTCGAAGGCCTTGTCGATGGTGTAGGTCCATTCGCTGCGTGAAAGCAGCTTTCGCATGCTGCGGCTGACATGGACATTGGCCGTTTCGAACACGCAGCGCGGGTTGGGCGACCACCACAGGATCGGCTCGCCCGGGTTGTACCAGGGGAAGATGCCCTGGCGGTAGGCAGACAGCAGCCTTTCGGTGGAGAGGTCGCCACCGAAGGCGAGCAGTCCGTTGGGTTCTTCCAGCGCCGTACGCGGGTCCGGAAACGATTCCGAGATGCCAGGATGCAGTTTGGGCAGACGGATCATTGGCGTGGTCGGGAGAGGTTGGGGGTCAGAGTAATTACTCTGACCCCGGTTTGTGGGCAGCATGGTTCAACTGCAGCAGATCCCAGCGGTTGCCGTAGAGGTCTTCGAAGACCGCCACCGTACCGTAGGGCTGCTCCACCGGCTCGCGTACGAAGCGCACGCCTTCAGCCTGCATGCGCTTGTAGTCGCGCCAGAAATCATCGGTATTGAGGAACAGGAACACGCGGCCGCCGGCCTGGTTGCCGACGAACGGTTTTTGCTCGGCGGTGCTGGCCTTGGCCAGCAGCAGAGTTGTGCCGGTGGAACCGGGCGGCGCCACCACCACCCAGCGCTTGTCCTGTTCGGGCTGGTAGGTATCCTCCACCAGCGTGAAGCGAAGCTTCCCGACATAGAAAGCGATGGCCTCGTCGTAGTCGTCGACCACCAGGGCCACATGCACGATCGATTGCTTCATGGCCTAGGTTCGCTCGGCATAGGGGCTGTGTTCCATCAATTCCTCACCATAGGTTTCACGTGCGCGGCGTTCATGCCGTAGCGCATCGGCAACGGCTTCGTGGAAGCCATCGTGCACCAGATAATGTCGTGAATGCGTTCGCGTGGGCAGGAAGCCGCGCGCCAGCTTGTGCTCGCCCTGGGCGCCGGGCTCGAACGTGTGCAGGCCATGGCTGATGGCGTAGTCGATGCCACGGTAGTAGCAAAGCTCGAAATGCAGCCCCGGCACCTCCACCACGGCGCCCCAGTAGCGGCCATACAAGGTGCCGCCGCCGACCAGGAAAAACGCCATCGCCACCAGTTGGTCGCCCATGCGTGCCGTGGCCACCTGCACGCCATTGCCGAGCGACCGGCCAAGGTGCCGGAAGAACCCCGATGTCAGCGCCGCATGGTTGCCCTTCATTTCGAAGGTGGATTCGTACAGCGCGTGGATGGCCCGCCAGTCGGCGGTGCTTAAGTCGGCGCCGCCCGTCATCCCGAGGGTCAGGCCCGACTCCGCGGCTTGGCGGCGTTCCTGGCGGATGTTCTTCCGCTTCTTCGACGATAGCGCGCCGAGGAAATCGTCGAAGTCGGCGTAGCCCTGGTTATGCCAGTGGAACTGCCAGTCGAAGCGCGGCAGCCAACGCTCGTCGAAGGCGTCGAGATCGGCTTCTTCAAGGAAATTGGCGTGTACGGAGGAAAGGCCCAGCCGCTGCGTCTCTGCCACCAGGCCCGCGACCAGCAGGCGCTTGTACTTGGCGGACGTGGCCAGCAACCGTGGGCCGGGCACGGGCGAGTAGGGCGCCGCTGCCAGCAGTTTCGGATAGTAGTCGCCGCCGGCACGCTCGTAGGCATGAGCCCAGGCGAAGTCGAAGACGAACTCGCCATGGGAATTTCCCTTCAGGTAGGCCGGTACCGCGCCGACCAGGCGCTCATCCTCGTAAAGGACCAGGTAGTGCGGTTGCCAGCCGTAATCCTCGCGCAGGCAGCCGTGCTCCTCCATGCCATGGAGGAAGGCGTGGGAGACAAACGGGTTGCCGTCGCCGACGAGGGCGTCCCACTGAGAGGGATCCACGCCGGCGAGGCTGTCCAGGATGCGGATCACCCCATCAGGTTCTGCTGATCCAGCCAGCGCTCGGCGTCCAGCGCCGCCATGCAGCCGAAGCCAGCCGAGGTCACCGCCTGGCGGTAGATGTGGTCGGCGACGTCGCCGGCGGCGAACACGCCCGGCACGGAGGTCATGGTGGCCATGCCGTCCAGGCCGCTGCGGATCTTGATGTAGCCGTCGTGCATGTCCAGCTGTCCGTCGAAGATGCCGGTGTTCGGGGTATGGCCGATGGCGACGAAGAAACCGCTGACAGCGATGTCTCGCGTAGCGCCGGAGTTGACGTCCATCACGCGCACGCCGTTGACGCCGGAGGCGTCGCCCAGCACTTCATCCACCGAATGGTTCCACACCAGCTCGATCTTGCCGGCGGCAGCCTTCTCGAACAGCTTGTCCTGCATGATCTTTTCCGCGCGCAGCTTGTCGCGGCGGTGCACCAGGTACACCTTGCGGGCGATATTGGACAGGTAGAGCGCCTCCTCCACGGCGGTATTGCCGCCGCCGATCACGGCCACGTCCTGGTCGCGGAAGAAGAAGCCGTCGCAGGTGGCGCAGGCGGACACGCCCTTGCCCTTGAAGTGCTCTTCGGAGGCCAGGCCCAGGTACTTGGCGGTGGCGCCGGTGGTGATGATCAGCGCATCACAGGTGTAACTGCCGGCATCGCCCTTCAGGTGGAAGGGGCGCTCTGACAGCTCCACCGAGTGGATGTGGTCGAACACCATCTCCGTCTCGAAGTGCTCGGCGTGCTCGGCCATGCGCTGCATCAGGTCCGGACCCGTGACCTTCTGGTCACCCGGCCAATTTTCCACGTCGGTGGTGGTCATCAGCTGCCCGCCCTGCTGGAGCCCCGTGACCATCGTGGGCTTCAGGTTGGCCCGCGCGGCGTAGACGGCGGCCGTGTAGCCCGCCGGGCCGGAACCCAGGATCAGCAGGCGACTGTGCTTGGGGGTGCTCATGTATAATCCTTGAGGTTTGAATGCGATTTGGGTGACGCGCTTAAGGGCACTTGTAAAGCCGGTTTCGAGGTCCAGTAACGACCTTTCGAGCCCGACAGAATGGGGAACCGGGCGGGTTGAATCAAGGTCGCAGGCGTAAGGCAAGAGTGTCCGGCCCGTCCCCGCGGGCCTGGCGTGTGACTTTCCCCACAGGATTTCCCAGCATGCGTATCGGTATTCCCTCAGAAACCAAAACCCTCGAAGGCCGCGTCGCCCTCGTCCCCGCCGCCGCCGCCGACCTCGTCCGCCGCGGCCACGAGGTGTTCATCCAGGCCGGTGCTGGCGCCAAGAGCGGTTTTTCCGACGAGGACTACAGCAAGGTCGGTATCAAGATCGTTCCCGACGCCGCAGCCCTCTACGAGGCCGGCGAACTGATCGTGAAGGTCAAGGAGCCGATCGCCGGCGACCTGGCCCTGCTGAAGAAGCATCACCTGCTGTTCTGCTACCTCCACCTGGCCGCCGAGCCCGAGCTCACCAGCCGCCTGCTCGACATCGGCCTCACCGGCGTGGCTTTCGAGTCGGTGGATGAAAACGGCTCGCTGCCGCTGCTGCTGCCGATGTCCGTCATCGCCGGCCGCATCGCCACACAGATCGGCACCACCCTCCTGCACCAGCCCAACGGCGGCAAGGGCAAGCTCCTGGGAGGCATGGCCTCCACCCCGCGTGGCAAGGTCGTGGTGCTGGGCGCTGGCGCTGCCGGCAGCAACGCCGCGGCCCTGGCGGCCAATGCCGGCGCCAACGTGGTGGTGTTCGACAAGCGCCAGGACCGCCTGGCCGAAATGATGGCCCTGGCTCCCAACGTCACCGCCCTGTACGCCTACGAGTCCTCGGTAGCCGAGGAAGTGGCCACGGCCGACATCGTCGTCGGCGCCGTGCTGATCCCCTCGGCCAAGGCCCCGCGCGTGGTCACCGCCGACATGGTCAAGACCATGGAGAAAGGCAGCGTGCTGGTGGATATCTCCATCGACCAGGGTGGCTGCTTCGAAACCTCCCGTCCCACCACCTGGAAGGAGCCCACCTACACGGTGGACGGCGTCACCCACTTCTGCGTCACCAACATGCCCGGCGCCGTGCCGCAGACCTCCTCCATGGCCATCTCGGCGGCGATCCTGCCGTACGTGCAGCGCCTGGCCGGCGGCGACCAGTGGCGCGATTACGCTCCGCTGAAGGCTGGCATTAACGTCGAAGGGGGCAAGATCGTGCATCCGGCCCTGTCGATGGCATGATGTGCGCCAACGAACGAGCAGAACTGGCTATATAAGTGGCGCGAAGCGCAGGTAGTACCAAGAAGGAAAAAACCCCGGCTCCGGGCCTCAGTGACGAGGCCCGGCGCCGCCTGCGCGAGGCCGGGGCCCTGTTGCTGCTGCCCCTGGCGCTGTACTTGCTGGTCTGCCTGTTCAGCTACAACGACCAGGACCCCAGCTGGGGCCACCTGGGCAATGTCGACCACGCCCGGAATTTCGGCGGGGCGGTGGGGGCGAACATCGCCAACATCTCCCGCTATATCTTCGGGCTGGTCTCCTACGTCTTTCCCGTGTTGCTGCTGGTGCTGGGCGTGCAGGTGCTGCGCCACCACGGCGAGCGCACCGTGGCGCCGTGGGAGCCTTCGCTAAGGCTGATCGGCTACGTCTTCTTCTTCATCACCGGCCCAGCCCTGCTGTGGCTGAACTTCCACGATGCCACCGTGCTGCCGGAAGGTCCGGGCGGCATCCTGGGCCGCTGGGTGGGCAACGCCGTGGCGCGCGCCTTCGGCGACAAGGGTGCACCCTTGCTGCTGCTCACCATGTTCCTGATCGCCGTCACCCTGGCCACCGGGCTGTCGTGGTTCAAGCTGATGGATATCGTCGGGCAGGGCGTACTGAAGCTTGCCGGCTGGTTCGGTGGCAAGGTCAAGCAGGCGCCCGAGGTCTACGCCGCCCGCCAAGCCCGCGCCGAGCGCGAGGTGGTCAAGAAGGTCGAAGCGGTGAAGCAGGCCAGGCGCGAGCCGCTGCGCATCGAGGCACCAGCGGCACCGGTGGCCAAAAGCGAACGTGCCACCCGAGAAACGCAGATTCCCCTTTTCACCGGCGCGGCCGCCGATGGCGAGCTGCCGCCGCTGTCGCTGCTGGACGAACCGCCGCCGCAGCCTGCCGGCTATTCGGAAGAAACCCTCGAGGTGCTCTCCCGCCAGGTGGAGCTGAAGCTCAAGGACTTCCGCATCGAAGCCAAGGTCGTGGGTGTGTATCCCGGCCCCGTGATCACCCGCTTCGAACTGGAGCCTGCCGCCGGCGTGCGCGGCAGCCAGGTGTCGAGCCTGGACAAGGACATCGCCCGCGGCCTGTCCGTGGTGAGCGTGCGCGTGGTCGACGTGATCCCGGGCAAGAACGTGATCGGCCTGGAAATTCCCAATACCCGCAAGCAGATCGTCTACCTGTCGGAAATCCTGCGTTCGGAGAAATACGACCAGCTGAAGTCGCCGCTGGCGCTGGCGCTGGGCAAGGACATCGGTGGCAAGCCCGCCGTGGCCGACCTTGCCAAGATGCCCCACCTGCTGGTGGCCGGTACCACCGGTTCCGGTAAGTCGGTGGCGGTGAACGCCATGGTGCTGAGCTTGCTGTACAAGTCCAGCCCCAAAGACGTGCGCATGATCATGATCGACCCGAAGATGCTCGAGCTCTCGGTCTACGAGGGCATCCCGCATCTTCTGGCGCCGGTGGTCACCGACATGAAGGAAGCGGCCAACGCGCTGCGCTGGTGCGTGGGCGAGATGGAGCGCCGCTACAAGTTGATGGCGGCGGTGGGCGTGCGCAATCTCGGCGGCTTCAACAAGAAGGTGCGCGAAGCCGAGGCTGCCGGCCAGCCGATGCTCGACCCGCTGTTCCGGCCCAACCCCGAGATGCCGGGCATGACCGCCGACCAGCTGCACACCCTGCCGCACATCGTGGTCATCATCGACGAATTCGCCGACATGATGATGATCGTCGGCAAGAAGGTGGAAGAACTGATCGCCCGACTGGCGCAGAAGGCGCGCGCCGCCGGCGTGCACCTGATCCTGGCCACGCAGCGTCCCTCGGTGGACGTGATCACCGGCTTGATCAAGGCCAACATCCCCACCCGCATCGCCTTCCAGGTCTCGTCCAAGATCGACTCGCGCACCATCCTTGACCAGTCCGGCGCCGAAACGCTGCTGGGCCACGGCGACATGCTGTACCTGCCGCCGGGCACCGCCACGCCCGACCGCGTGCACGGCGCCTTCGTCGACGACCATGAAGTGCATAACGTGGTCGAATGGTTGCGTGCGCAAGGCAAGCCCGACTACATCGAAGGCGTGCTTGAAGAAGTGCAGTCCACCGGCGATGGCAAGTTCATCAACGATGCCGGCCTGCCGCAGGATGCCGAAGATGGCGACGGCGACAACGCCCTGTACGACAAGGCGGTGCGCATTGTCACCGAATCGCGCCGCGCATCGATTTCCGGCGTACAGCGGCACCTGCGCATCGGCTACAACCGCGCCGCGCGCCTCATCGAGCAGATGGAGCAGGAAGGCGTGGTAAGCGCGCCGCAGCACAATGGCAACCGCGAAGTGCTGGCGCCGCCACCGCCGGCCCGTTGATCCACACGTTTTCCCACCGTTTCATTCCCAGGTGCACCGCATGATCCGCCGCCTCGCCATCGCCGCCTGTTTCCTTGTTGCAAGCGTGGCCCATGCCGCGCCCGGCGCCGCGCGCGAGCGCCTGGATACGTTCGCCAAGGGCCTGCACTCGTTGAGCGGGAATTTCTCGCAGGAACTGCTGGACGTTAATGGCAAGAAGGGCAAGACCAGCTCGGGCACGATGGCCCTGCAGGCGCCGCGGCAGTTCCGCTGGGAAACCACCGCGCCCTACAAGCAGACCATCGTCGCCGACGGCAGCCGCGTATGGCTGTACGACCCCGACCTCGACCAGGTCACGGTGAAGGTGCAGAGCAGCGAGGAAGCGCACAGCCCGCTTACCGTGCTCACCGACATCGGCCAGATCGACAAGAATTTCAAGGTGACCGAGCAGGGCGAGAAAGACGGCCTGGCATGGCTGCGCCTTACCTCCACCGCCAAGGATCCGCAGTTCGACTACGCCGACCTCGGCTTCGATGCCGCGGGCCTGAAGAAGATGGCGTTCAAGGATCCCTTGGGCAACACCACGCAGATCGAATTTTCCAACTGGCAGCGCAACGTGGAACTGCCGGCGGCGACGTTCAACTTCACGCCACCGAAGGGCACCGACGTGGTCGGTGACGCCCCGGTGATAAGCACGCAACCGATCAAGGAATAACGCTGGCCGCAGCGCGAGGGGTGCTGCGGCAGCGAGAGTGTACGGGGTCAGAGTAATGACTCTGACCCCGTACACGGGAAGTTACTTCGGGGAGCGAGGGGATGATGTACGTCATCTGGGGCTTGGTGGGCGCGGTATTGGGATTCGCGCTGCAGCAGGAATTTTACTCGACCGCCTTCGGCGCGATGCTGGGTATCGCCTGGGCCCGTATGTCGGGATTGCGGCGGGACATCGACCTGGCGCGCAAGGAACTGGCCGAGGCGAAGCGGATATTCGGCAGATCGCCGCGTACCGGTGAAGCGCCAGGGGCGATCGCGCCACCGCCACGGGTGGTCGAACATCGGTTGCCGGACATCGACGCATCTGCGTTGCCTGCTGCCCCGGCGGCTCCAGCCAGCGCCGTGGACGTCGGCACGCCGCCACCTGTTCCTCCCGCGCCGCCGCGCGACATCCCAGGTCCCGTACCGCCACCCGTACCACCACGCCCGACCTGGCTCGACGCCCTGATCCATCGCGTGGGCGCCTGGTTCACCGAAGGCAACGTGCCGGTGAAGATCGGCATGCTGGTGCTGTTCGCCGGCGTCGCCGCGTTGCTGAAGTACGCTTCCGACGCAGGCATGTTCCATGCTCCGGTGTCCGTGCGCGTGGCGCTGGTGGCGTTGGCCGCGATCGTTGCACTTGCCTTCGGCTGGCGGCAGCGCTTCAAGCGACGCGTGTTCGCGCTGTCGCTGCAGGGTGGTGCGATCGGCGTGCTGACCATCGACGTGTTCGCCGCTTACCGCTTGTACGAACTGCTGCCACCCACGGCGGCCTTCGGCATGCTGGTGGTGCTGGTAGCCGGCGCCGGCATGCTGGCGGTGCTGCAGGATTCGCTGGCGCTCGCCGTGCTGGGCCTCATCGCGGGCTTCGCCGCGCCCATCCTTACCAGCACCGGCCACGGCAGCCACGTGGCGCTGTTCACCTACTACGCGCTGTTGAACCTGGCGGTGCTCGCCATCGCCTGGAAGCGTGCATGGCGCGTGCTTAACCTGCTGGGCTTCGTCGCCACCTTCGGCGTGGGCGCCGCCTGGGGCGTGCTGCAGTACAAGCCCGAGCAATTCGCCAGCACCGAACCGTTCCTGCTGCTGAACTTCTTCTTCTACCTGGTCATTCCCTGGCTCTACCTGCGACGCGCCGCGCAGACGCGCGAGCGGGTGCTCGATGCCTGCCTGTTGTTCGGCAATCCGCTGGTGAGCCTGTTGCTGCAGGGCGCGTTGCTGCGCTGGCAGGGCAAGGCGATGGCGGTGTCGGCCCTGGTGGCGGCGGTGGTGTATCTGCTCGTGGCCTACAGCGTGCGCAAGCAGCGTGACCTGGGCATCCTGCGCGACTCGTGGGCCGTGCTGGCGATCGGCTTTGCCACGCTGGCCGTGCCATTGGCGCTCAGTGCAAGCGTGACCGCCGGCATCTTCGCGGTGGAAGGCGCTGGCCTGGTGTGGCTGGGATGGCGGCAGGATCGCTGGTTTGCCCGTTGGTCGGGTCTTGGCCTTGCGGGGCTTGCCGCGCTTGCCTGGGCCGCGGGACATATGCCGTCGTGGCAGGCGCCGGCCGTGACTAATCGCAATTACCTTGGTGCGCTGTTGATCGCGGTGGGCGGTGCGGCCAGCACGTGGCTCTACCACCGGTATGGATCTGAAAAGCCGCGCTCGCGCGCGGCGGCCGTGGTGCTGTTCGGTTGGACTATCGCCTGGTGGCTGCTACCAACGATGGTGGAGATTGCCAATCACCTTAGCGATGTGCACGCCGCGGCCGGCATCCTGGCCCTCATGGGTGTCACCGCCTGGGCAGTGGCAGAGCTTCAACTTGGTGAGGTGCATTCGCTGGGTACCGCGATGCGGCTGGTGGTGGCCGGGCTTACCTGGGTATCGATGGTGGTGATCGTGCTGTGCCTGGTGCCGTCCTGGCAGGTGCTCGGTGGCTGGCTGTTGCTGGCGGTGCTGGTGACCTTCGCCAGCGGCTGGCGCGCCCTGGTTTGCCTGCAAGGCCACCCGCGCCTGGCGGCGGCCACGCAGCTTGGATGGTGGTGGCGCGTGCCGGTGACGATCGCCTGCGCGCTGGTGGCGATGGCCGATGGCTGGCACTGGTTGGACGACAGCTGGCGCCTGGCCATGGTGGTGGCGCCTGCGCTGGTGCTGTGGTTCACCACGCTGCGCCGCCCGGCGTGGGTGCAGCGGCCGCTGCAGGCGGAAGACTCGGCGGTGGACCTGCTGCTGCACTCGCTGTTCGTGGTGCTGGGAGTGATCTTCATCTGCTCGCTGTTTGCCGAAGGCTCCGCCGCGCCGCTTGCCTTCGTGCCGCTGGTGAATCCGGTGGAGATGGTGATGCTGGCGATCCTGGCCGCCGCGTTCGGCTGGTTCGCTGCGCCGCAAGTGGGGCCATCGATACGGCGCCTGCGTCCGCTGCTGATGGGCTTGGCGTTGATGGCCTTCGCCACCAGTGCAACCTTGCGCGGCGTGCATCACCTTGGCAACGTGCCGTGGGACGGCAGCCTCGCGGAGTCCTCCGTGGCGCAGATGTCCTTGACGGTGACATGGAGCGTGCTGGGCGTGCTGGCCTGGATCGCCGGTTCCCGCCGTGGCCAGCGCGGGCTGTGGCTGGCCGGCGCGGTCACCATGGGCGTGGTATTGGCCAAGCTGCTGCTGGTGGATCGTTCCCACTTGGGGAACCTGTTTGGTATCGCTTCGTTCATTGCCTATGGCCTGCTGTGCACGGCCATCGGCTACTTCGCGCCGGCGCCTCCGCGCAGCGCACCTGCCACGCCGGAGCCCGCCGATGCGTCCTGACCTTCGCTGGCTTGCCAGTGCCTTATTCCTTGCCTCGGGCATGGCCGTCGCCAGCCCGGCCACGGATTACGCCACCGCCTTCCCGCTGGACACGCACGGTGTGGGCGATGCCTTCCGTATCGAGGCCACGCCCGCGCTCTACGCACATGGCAAGCCCGACGCCTACTTGCGTGACATGGTGGTGGTGAACTCGATGGGCGTGGAGGTGCCGTTGGCGCCGCTGGCGCCCGCGCCGGCCGTGGTGCACCCCTACCAATTACACACGCGCCTGCTTCCCGTGCCTGGCGAGGCCAGCGAGCGTGACGGCACCGGCCACATCCGCCGTAGCAGCGACGGCAGCGTGCAGATCGACCTGGGGGCGGGCGAACTCGCCGCCAAGCCGCCGCGCCACTGGATTGTCGATGCGCGCCGAGCCATTTCAGCTGAACGCATCACCATCGACAAGGTCGACGGCACCGATGTGCAACTGGAGTTGGCGGTGGACGCCAGCAACGACCTGCAACACTGGGACGAGCGTGCAGGCGACGTCACCGTCACCAGCATCGCGCGCGGCGATGATGCGGTGGACAGCCGCGTCATCCAGGTATCGGGTGATCCGGCGCGCTATTACCGCTTGCGTGTCGTGGGCGGCGACGTGCCCTGGGACGTGGAACATACGCCGGGCGTGACGGTGGAAGGCAGCTATATCGATGTGGGCGACCAGCGCATGGCGGCCTTCCAGTGGCTGGATGTTACCGGCAAGGCCGATGGCGACCACGGCTTCGTCTACGAATTGCCGGCGACGCTGCCAGTGGGCGCGGTGCAGGTGAAGCTGGCCGAGGCCAACGGCGCGGCGCGCGTGCAATTGAGTTCGCGCGGAGCCACCGATGCCTGGACGCCACTGGGCGACGTCACCGCAACGAACGTGGGAGGGCAGGGCGACACCGCCACCATCGCCACCACGACCGGCAAATCACTGCCCAACACCTTGCGCATCGAAGATACCCGGTTGCACGCGCTTCGACTCACCTCGACACCGGCCTTGCAGCAGGCTCCCACGCTCCGGGTGGCCTTCACCCCTGACCGCTTTGCCTTCCTGGCCCAGGGCCCGGGTCCGTACCGCGTGATGGTGGGCAGTTACGCCGCACGCCGCGGCGATTCGCCGGTGGATGCTGCGCTGGCCAGATTGCGCCTGGAAAAGGGCTCCGACTGGCAGCCACCGTTGGCCACCCTGGGCGAACCGGCGGTCGCCGCGGGCGAAGCCGCGCTGCAGCCTGCGAAGGTGCCCTTCGACTGGACCAAGCCCTTGCTGTGGGGCGTGCTGGTGCTCGGCGCGCTGCTGGTGATCGGCATGGCGTTCAGCCTGCTTCGGTCGGCCAAGGGTGAAGACAAGACTTAGGCCGGCAACCCGTTGAGCCCTCGATGACGCTCCAGGGGCGATAATGCCCCGATGACCGTCCCTGTCGTGACTCCCGATGCCTAGCCATTCCCCGACCCCGGGGCTATTCGCCGAGCCTGAGGCCCTGAAGCCCCTGGCCGAGCGCATGCGCCCGGCGAGCCTGGACGAGATCGTCGGCCAGCCCCGCCTGATCGATCCGTCCTCGCCGCTGCGGCGGGCGCTGGAGGCGGGCAAGGTCCATTCGATGATCCTGTGGGGTCCACCCGGTTGCGGCAAGACCACCCTGGCCCTGCTGGTGGCGCGTTATGCCGATGCCGACTTTCGCGCGATTTCCGCGGTGATGTCGGGCCTGCCGGACGTGCGCAAGGCGTTGGCGGAAGCCGAGGTGAATTTCTCGCAGGGGCGCCGCACGGTGCTGTTCGTCGACGAGGTGCACCGCTTCAACAAGGCGCAGCAGGATGCCTTCCTGCCGCATATCGAGAAGGGTGTGATCATCTTCGTCGGCGCCACCACCGAGAATCCTTCCTTCGAACTGAATTCGGCGTTGCTCTCGCGCTGCCGCGTGCACGTGCTCGATGCGGTCACGCCCGATGCCATCGTGATCACGTTGAAGCGCGCGCTGGCCGATGAGGTACGCGGGCTGGGCACGCTCGGCCTTACCGTGGATGAAAGCTCTTTGCAGCTGATCGCCCAGGCCGCCGATGGCGATGTGCGCCGAGGGCTTACCTTGCTCGAGATTGCCGCGGAACTTGCTACCGACGGCCGCATCGACGACACCACGCTTACCCAGGTACTGGCCGATCGCACGCGCCGGTTCGACAAGAGCGGCGAGCAGTTCTACGACCAGATCTCCGCGCTGCATAAATCCGTCCGCTCGTCCGATCCGGATGCCGCCGTGTATTGGCTCACGCGGATGCTCGACGGTGGTTGCGATCCGCTATACCTGGCCCGGCGCATGACGCGCATGGCGGTGGAGGACATCGGCCTGGCCGAACCGCGTGCCTGGCGCATGGCGCTGGACGCATGGGATACCTACGAGCGCCTGGGCAGTCCCGAAGGCGAGCTGGGCCTGGCGCAACTGGCGATCTGGCTGGCCATCGCGCCGAAGAGCAACGCGGCGTACAAGGCGTACAACCTCGCCCGCGCCACCGTGCAGAAGATGGGCACGCTCGAGGTGCCCATGCACCTGCGCAATGCGCCGACGAAGCTGATGAAGGGCCTGGGTTACGGCACGGGCTATCAATACGACCATGACGTGGAAGGCGGCGTGGCCCTGGACCAGCAGTGCCTGCCCGATGCCATCGCCGACATGGTGTTCTACGAACCGGTGGAACGCGGCATGGAAGCGAAAGTGGCCGAAAAGCTTGCAGCTTTGCGCGCGGCTCGTCGTGCTGCCCGGGATGGGGGGTCAGAGTAATTACTCTGACCCCGTTTCCGCTAACCCCGCGCGATGGGGAATAATCGACGCTTGACGGTGGTGCAGGGGTAAGCGCATGGGCAAGGTCTGGATCGCTGCGGCATGGCTTGTACTGGCCAGCGTAGGCATTACGCCTGTCCTTGCCGAGCCAGGCGCCGATACCACCTTCCGTGTGGGCAACACCAGCACGGCGCTGACCATCGAGGCCACGCCCAACGCGCCGCGCATCATCGCGGTGGCCGATGCCCGCGGTTCCACATGGCCTTCGAACGGCAGCGTCCCGTTGGTGGATCACGCCACGGTAGGTGGCAAGACGGTCCCCCTGCATTGGAAGCTCGACGCAGCGGCGACCAGGCAGGCCTACGACGCGCTGACGCTGGTGTACGTTTCGTCCAAGCCCGCGCTGCGCCTTTCGTGGGAATGGCGGGCACGTGCCGCGCAAGGCCCGGTCGAACACACCATCCGCATCGAGAACCGCGGCAAGCAGAACGTGACGCTGCCGCTGCAGGATAGCCTGCACCTGTCGCTGAATGTATGGCCGGGACAGACGCTGGAGCACGACTTCATCGACAAGGGCGCTGGCAAGGCGCCGCCGGTGGGTACCCACGTGGCGGCGATGAGCGATGGCTACCAATGGACGGGCGAATCCAGCCCATTCGCCCATCCCGCCGACGACGAACCGCGCGAGATCATCCCCTGGTCGATGATCCGCGGCGCTGGCGACGCACCCAGCGACGGCATTTACCTCGGCGTTGAATTCAGCGGACGAGTGGCCGTACAGGTGGCGCGCCAGCGCGATGCCGTGGAGGTGACCGCGGGTCTCAACCCCCAGCCCGGCCCATTCCAGACCATCGTTCGCCCGGGCGGCACGTTTGTCACGCCCACGGTGTTCCTCGGCGCCACGCACGGCACGTTGGAAGACGCCGGCAACTTGCAGCGCCGCTGGGTGCGCGAGGTGCTGAACGATCCCACCGTGGTGAACGATGCGCGTTATCCCTTGCTGACCAACAACAGCTGGGGCAGTGGGATGAAGATCGATGCGGACCAGGCCCGCCGCATGATCGACGACTCCGCCGAACTTGGTTTTGAGATGTTCCACCTCGACGCCGGCTGGTTCGCCGGCGTGGGCGACTGGATTCCCGATCCGAAGAAATTCCCCGGCGGCCTCGCCACCGTGGCCGACTATGCCCACGCGAAGGGCCTGAAATTCGGCCTGTGGGTGGATTGGGCGCAGGCTGGCACCAGCACCCGGCACGGTGCGATGAGCATCGCCAACCCCGCCACCCGCGACTGGCTCACCACCGACCCACCGAAAGGCTGGAAGCCTGCCGAGTTCAAGGGCGTCACCATCGACATCGGCGTCCCCGCGGCCAAGGCATGGGTGGCGAACGAGGCCAACCGGTTGGTGCGCGACTACCACCTGGACATGCTCGAGCACGATGGCTCAGTGATCGCCCAGGGTTGCGACCGCAGCGACCATCCGCACGCCCTCTGCGATGCGACGAACACACGTCGTTACATGGACCAGGAATTCTTCTGGCTCGATGGCCCCAACTCCACGGACGTGAGTTACCACGCGGCGATGGCCTATTACGAGATCTACCGCAAGCTCAAGAAGGATCACCCGGGCCTGTTGCTGGAGATCTGCAACGACGGCGGTCGCATGGTCGATTTCGGTAGCGCGGCGGTAGGTGACTATTTCTCCATCGTCGATACCTACGATCCGCTGTCGAACCGCCAGGCGTTCTTCGACGCAAGCCATCTGCTGCCTCCGGCGATGCTCGAGGCGTATGCCATGGAGGTGCCAACCCCGCGCATCGAGAATTTCCGCTACATGCTGCGCAGCGGAATGATGGGCTGGTTCACCCTGATGATGGACAGCGGCAAGTGGACGCGCGAGCAGCACGACGTGGCAGCGGCGGAACTTGCCACGTACAAGGCGAAGCTGCGCCCGCTGATCCGCCGGGCGGACCTTTTCCATGTGGGCCCACGCCCGGACGGGCTGCATTTCGATGGCATGCAGTACTTCGACAAGGCGACCGGGCAGGGCGTGCTATACGCCTTCCACGGCAGCGACACGTCCACCAGATCGCACGCCTTCGTGCTGAAGGGCCTGGAGCCGACGCGCGACTACCACCTGCATTTCAACGACGGTAGTTCGCCCGATGCCACGCTACGCGGCGACGTGCTGATGCGTGAGGGCGTAACGGTGAAGTTGCCCTTGCCCAACTCGTCCGAACTGGTATTCGTCACCGCTGGTCCGGCCAATGCCCTGGTCACCCAGCCCGACGTGGTGGTGGAAGCCGCGCGCAGCTTCACCGACCCGAACCCGGCGCTGGTGGCGATGATGCGCTCGGCGCTGTTGAACACCGGCACGCAGATCGCCGCCACTGCCGATGGCACGGCCTATGTGCGCACGGGCGATATTCCCGCCGAATGGCTGCGCGATTCCTCCGTGCAGGTCGAGGCCACCTACCTTGGCTTCGCCCACGATGCCCAGGTGCAGGCGCTGATCAAGGCCGTGGTGCAGCGCCAGGCCAAGTACCTGCTGATCGATCCCTACGCCAATGCCTTCCGCGAGGATTATTCGATCTGGGAGAGGAAGTTCGAACTGGATTCCCTGTGCTATCCCGTGCTGTTGGCATGGAAGTACTACAAGGTAACCGGCGATGCCACGATCTTCACCCCGCAGGTTCGCCAGGCATTTCGCCGCGTGCTGGACACCATGGAGATCGAACAGGACCACACGACGCGCAGCAAGTACGTGTTCAAGTCGAAGACCGAACAGTCCGGCCGCAATCCGGTGGCGCGCACGGGGATGATCTGGACGGGTTTCCGTCCTTCGGATGACCTGTCCACCTACAATTATTTGATCCCCGCCGAGATGATGGCGGTGCAGGCGCTGGGCGCGATGGCCGAAGCCGCCGACGTGATGCACGACACTTCGATGGGCAGGCGTGCACGCAAGATACAGGGCGATGTGCGCGGGGGCATCGAGAAGTACGGCATCGTTGCCGGGCCTGATGGCAAGCGTATGTACGCCTATGAGGTGGATGGCTTTGGCCACGCCTTGCTGATGGACGATGCGAACATCCCGAACCTGCTGTCCGCGCCGTACTTCGGCTATGTGACTTTGGACGATCCGGTATACCAGGCAACGCGCAGCTTCGTGCTGTCGCCGGCAAACCCCTTCTATTACACCGGCTCCTTTGCCGCCGGCCTTGGCAGCCCGCACACGCCCAAGGGCATGGTATGGCCGCTGGGCCTGCTGGCCGATGGTTTCACGACCAACGATCCGACACGGCAGCAAGCGGTGCTGAAGATGTTGCTGGCCAGTGACCCGGGCGATCACCGCCTGCACGAGTCCTTCGACCCCTCTAACCCAAAAATTCTCACCCGGGAGGACTTCGGCTGGCCGAATGCCTTCTTTACCGAATTCATGGGCAAGCTGCAGGGGGCAGTGAGCCACCCGCGTCCAGTTTGGAAAGCAACCCAGTCAGGTCATTAAGTAGATCATGGCGATAAAAACGAAGCGGCTGGGTGCAGCAGAACGGGAACCTTTCACGTCAGAGGCCCAGAGCCAGGTTTCTGCGTACGCCATGTTGTGGCATCTATCCCGGAAGCCAGGCGTGCAAATCGTCGCCAAGAGAGCGTGGGCCCTCACGGACGACTTCGAAGCGTACTTTTTGTACAAGGGCCGGCTCTTTCTGCTCCAGACACCTTTCGTCAGATTGTGGCTTACGCTGATTGGGCAGCCGGCTGATGAGGGCCTGTTCGAGGAAGTCGAGGCGCACCTGCAAAGCTTCGACTATTGGATGGACCTCATGCTACCCATAGCTTTTGCCAGGTTCTTCTTTACCCGTAACGATCCACCGAAGTCCTTGCTCAAGTTGCATGATCCAGAGGGCTTCGATGTTTGAAGGCGCCAGCATCGGTGGGTAACGCGACGGCCCGCCCATCCGCGTCCCCTCGGTTCAAATGAACCGTAAGTCGTCGTGTTGGCTGCTGCCAGCCGAGCCTTGGAAACGTTTACGTCCTTGCTACAGGCCGCCGTGGTGATACGGCGCCGTGATGGATGTAGCCAAGGGATGTTCCCCATCGCCCTTGCACCCCATGGTCCAGGCACCGCGCAATTGCTTGCCTGAATCCCGAATCCGCTCTGAGTAGCCGATTCGCAGCATGCCAGGAAATGCTGCACTGCAACTTGCGGGTGCATGAATACTACTATTATAAAATATGACAATTAGATTTTAGTGGGTGTTTAGGGCGCACCGATCGACAGTCATGTCGCATCCGGTGTCGGGGGTTTTGAGGGGTTTCCACAATAATTCAAAAGGGCGTTCCATGAAGCGAACCAAGTTGGCTCTTTCAGTGGGTCAGGCATTGGCGATGATCGGTGTTGGCATGCTCGGCTATAGCGCACAGGGGTTTGCGCAAACGGCCGCAGACGCGCCGGCAGCCAGTTCAACGGCGGCGGTACCACCGGCTCCGGGAACTGCTCAAAAGCCCGACGACAAGAAGGTGACCGAGCTGAACACGGTGACGGTGACCGGCCAGCTGGCGGCCCTTCAGCGCGCCCAGGCGATCAAGAAAGACTCGGTCAACACCGTGGATTCCATCTCCGCGGAAGAAACCGGCAAATTCCCCGATCCAAACGTCGCCGACGCCCTCCAGCGCGTGCCCGGCGTGTCGGTGAACCGCAGTGGCGGTGAGTCGAGCCAGATCGCCGTGCGCGGCTTCGGCCCGGAGTTCGTCGCCGTCACGATCAACGGCCGGCCGATGGCCACGTCATCGGGTTCGCGCGCCTTCAACTTCGACGTACTGCCTTCGGAGATCATCAACGTCGCCCAGGTCAACAAGACTTCGTCGGCCACCATTCCCGAGGTGGATATTGGCGGCGTCGTGGACATCCAGACCGCGCGGCCCCTGGACTTCAGCGGCTTTCATGGCGCATGGAGCGCGGCCGGCGTCAACAGCAACCTGACCGGTGACTGGTCAGGCAAGACCACGCCCAAGGCGTCGCTGCTGGGCGGCTGGACGAACGACGACCACACCTTCGGCGTCCTCGCCTCGGCCATGTACTACAAGCGCAAAGACACCCAGATCAACACCCAGGCCAACTCCTGGTACACCAACCAGAACATTTCGCAGCTGTCGGGCCTGGCCAATCCCAACTACACGAACGTCGCCGTTCCCGAGACGCTTGCCAGCAACGTCCTGGACGAGACGCGCACCCGCAAGGGCTTCAGCACGGCGATGGACTGGAGGCCGACCGACAAGCTGACCTTCCAGCTCGATAGCCTGTATTCCAGCTACAAAGTGGACAGGCTCGAGCACGAGTTCGGCGAGTACGGCAACACGGGCGACATCCAGTCCCTTACCACCGACGCCAACGGCACGGTGACGCAGTTCGTGCGCAAGGGTGAGGGCCCCAACGTGATGGCGAACGACTATGTCGTGTCGGCTATTCCCAGCTACGAGAAAAGTTTCCAGAACGGCCTGAACGCGGCATACCAGATCGACGACACCACCAAGCTCAGCGTGGACGTGTCCAACTCCAAGGCCTGGAACAAGGAAAGCCCCAACGGCTACTTCCTCGTGGTCGGCGCCAAGAACTTCGGCACCAATCCCACCTGGACCAACAACGGCAACAGCGAGCCGCCGTCCTATAGCAACATCCTGGCTCCGGACAACTTCAACAACCTCACCGCGCATTGCTGCAACGCCGGTGGCCAGACGAACGACGTCACCAACAACGTCAAGCAGTACAAGATCGACCTGACCAAGGCCTTCGACGGGATGGTCCTTACCGAACTCGACTTCGGCATCCAGAAGACCGACCAGTCGGTGAAGTCGGTGAGCGTGAGCACGCCCAACGGCATCCTCTGCAATGCCTATTGCGGCTATTCGATTTCTGCTCCGGCAGACGCCATCGGCGCGTATCTCTACACCCCGCCGTCGCCGATCCATGGCGTGTCCTCGCCGGGCGTGCCAGACCAGTGGATCCAGTACGACGGCAGGAAGTACCTGGCATGGCTGGCGACGCCCGCGGCGTACAACCAGCTGACGCCGGAGAAGAGGGCGGCACTGCTCGCTGGCCTGGCGGCAAACGGCGGAACCCTGGGAGCCGCGCCGAACCCCGGCAGCTTCAACAAGGTCACCGAGAACCAGAAGGCGTTTTATACCAGGGCCCTGTTCGGCGGCAACTTCGGCACCATGCCCTGGCAGTTGGACCTGGGCGTGCGCTACCTGAACATCACCTCCGAGAGCGTCGCGATCAACCAGCCGCCGGCGACCCTCACCATCGACCCGAACGACACCAGCAACGGCCAGGTGACCTATGGTCCGCTGGCGCCGCAGCAGGCCAATGGTGGCTACCACCGGTGGCTGCCCTCGATGAACTTCAAGTTGAACCTGCTTGACGACCTGGTCTACCGCTTCTCCGTGTCCAAGACCCTGACCCCGCCGGAGCTGAGCAACCTGTACTACAGCAAGAGCTACGGCACGCGCCCGAACTCGCTGACCATTTCCCAGGGCAACCCGCAGCTGCAGCCGTATTCCTCGCGGAACTACGACATGGGCCTGGAGTGGTACATGAACGACGCCAGCTACCTGGCGCTGGAAGGGTTCTACAAGAAAGTCAGCAACTTCAGCACGCTGATCAGCTCGCCGTTCCCGTTCCTGACCAACGCCAACACCGGGCAGCCGTTCATCTGGTCGCTGACGCAGCCGGTGAACCTGAATTCGTCCAACATCTACGGCGCGGAGTTCACCTTCAACTACCAGTTCAAGGACATCCTGCCGGCGCCGTTCGACGGTTTGGGGACGGCCGTGAACTACACCAAGGTGAAGAGCAGCACATCGCTTGGGCCCAGCGAAATATCGGCGGGCGGCAAGTTTGCCGTGCCGGGCATCGGCGACTCGGCGAACGCGAGCGTGTACTACGAGAAGGGTCCCATCCAGGTGCGAGTGGCCTATAACTGGCGCGGCAAGTACCTGGAGAGCATCGCCTACGGTTCGGGTGCCAACCCCGCCACGCGCAGCGCCTATGGCCAGGTGGACCTGAGCGCGAGCTACCAGATCAATAAATTCCTGTCGGTATTCGCATCGGGCACCAACCTGACTCACGAGCACCTGTACGACTACTCGGTCTACCGCAACCGGTTCCTGTATGCCGAGGCGGATGGCACCGTCTACACCGTGGGGGTACGCGGCAGCTTCTGATGAAATCATCCTGGAATGCCTTATTGGGCCTCCTGTTTGGCGCGTTGCTTTCGAGCAACGCGCCAGCGGCCCCCGCCACGTCTCCCACCGTGGCGGGGGGCAGTCTCGCCATCGAGCAGGGCCATTTCACGCTCGATGGCAAACCGTTCCGGGTCATTTCCGGCGAGATGCACTACACCCGCGTTCCGCGCGAGTACTGGCGCGATCGCCTGAAGATGGCCAAGGCCATGGGCCTGAACACCATCACCACCTATGTGTTCTGGAACGCGCACGAGGCCACGCCCGGCCACTACGATTTCAGCGGCCAGAACGATGTCGCCGAATTCATCCGCGAAGCACAGCAGGAAGGCCTTTATGTGATCCTGCGTCCGGGTCCCTATGTTTGTGCCGAATGGGAGATGGGCGGCTTCCCTGCGTGGCTGCTTAAAGATCCGAACATCACGATCCGCAGCACGGATCCGAAGTTCATGCAGCCGGTGCAACGCTGGTTGCACCGCCTTGGCCAGGAAGTGGCGCCGCTGCAGCGGTCCCGTGGCGGCAACATCATTGCAGTGCAGGTGGAGAACGAGTACGGCAGCTTCGGTACCGACAGCACTTACCTGACGCAGATTCGCCAGGCCATCACCGATAGCGGCCTGGATGGCTCGCTGTTGTATACCTCCGACAGTGCCGAGCACCCCGGTTCGCTGCCGGGCTTGGCCAAGGTGATCAACTTCGGCGTCGGCCATGCCCGCGAGCAGTTCGCCAGGCTCAAGACGTGGCAGCCCGAAGGCCCCTTCATGGCCGGCGAATACTGGGTGGGCTGGTTCGACCATTGGGGCGCGCCGCACCACGTCGCCGATGCCAAGGTGGTGGCCGACGAACTGGCGTGGATGCTGCAGCAAGGCTATTCGGTCACGTTCTACATGTTCCACGGCGGCACCTCGTTCGGCTGGATGAACGGCGCCAACTGGGACGACGACAGCTACCAGCCGGACGTCACCAGCTACGACTACGACAGCCCGTTGGACGAAAGCGGACGGGTCACGCCGAAGTACCTTGCGCTTCGCGAAGTCATCGCCAAGGCCACGGGAAGCCACTTGCCTCCCATACCGCCGACTCCCGGGACGCAGGCCATCAGCAACATCAAGCTGGGCGAATCCGCATCGCTCTGGGATGCATTGCCGACGCCGGTGAGTTCGCATGAGCTGAAGACCATGGAGGCGCTGGACCAGGCCTATGGCGACATCCTGTATCGCAAGCACATCGACACGGCGGCCGCGGGCCAATTGCACATCGACGGGCTTCAGGACTATGCCCAGGTCTATGTCAACGGCAAACGCATCGGCACGCTCGATCGCAGGTTGAAGCAGGACACCTTGCCGATCAAGCTTGCCAAGGGCGACACGCTCGATGTGCTGGTACAGAACGACGGGCGCATCAATTTCGGCGAGCACGTGCGCACCGAGCGCAAGGGCATCCTGGGTTCGGTAAGCGTGCAGGGAAAGGCGTTGTCCGACTGGCAGATCTATTCCCTGCCGTTTACCAACAACGATGCCCTGAAGTTCGCCCATGCGCCTTGCACTCACGCGCCATGCTTCTACCGCGGCAGTTTCGACGCGCCGGTTTCGGGTAAAGCGGATGCGGACACCTTCCTTGATACGAAGGGCCTGGGCAAGGGCATGGTCTGGCTCAATGGCCGTCCGCTCGGACGCACCTGGAGCATCGGCCCGCAGCGCACCCTCTACGTGCCCGGGGCGTGGCTCAAGCCCAAAGGCAATGAACTCGTGGTACTGGACCTGCTAGTGGAAGGCCAGCCGACGCTCAATACGTTGAAGCACCCCATCCTTGGAACAACCAGCATAAAGGTCCCTTGAAGATGAAGCTTAAGAACCATCGCCGCGCCGGCTGGCTGCGCACCGCTGTTTCGTTCGCCGTCGTTTCCGTCGTCTCGGCCGGTGCTGCTGCCGCCGGTGCCGCCAGTGCACCCCTGCCGCAGATGGGTTTCAACAACTGGAATTCCACGCATTGCCGCGACGAGTTCGACGAGGCGATGATCCGCGGCGTCGCCGACAAGTTCATCAGCCTGGGCTTGAAGGACGCCGGCTACACCTATGTCAACGTCGATGACTGCTGGGCCAACTGGCAGCGCGACAAGGACGGTGCATTGCAGGCCAATCCGAAGCGCTTCCCGAGCGGGATCAAGGCACTGGCCGCTTATGTCCATGAGAAGGGCCTGAAATTCGGCCTGTATTCAAGCGCGGGTACATCCACGTGCGAGCCGCTGCAGGAGAACCGTGGCTTCCCCGGTGGCCTGGGCCACGAGAAGCAGGACGCCGCGACCTTCGCCTCGTGGGACGTGGACTACCTCAAGTACGACAACTGCAACAACCAGAAAGTTGATGCGCACAAGCGCTACCTGGACATGGCCAACGCCTTGCGCGCCACCCACCGGCCGATCTTCTTCAGCATGTGCGAGTGGGGCGAGAACAAGCCCTGGCTATGGGCAGGCAAACCGCCGGTATCGGCGCAGTCCTGGCGCACCACCGGTGACATTACCGATACCTATGCCTCGATGCTGAAGATCTTCAAGCAGAACGTGGTGCTCGACAAATATGCCTCGCTGGGCCACTGGAACGACCCGGACATGCTGGAAGTGGGCAATGGCGGCATGACGGACGTGGAATACCGCAGCCACTTCAGCCTCTGGGCGATCATGGCGTCGCCGCTCCTGGTGGGCACGGACATCCGCAAGATCAAGCCTGATGCGCTCGAGATCCTCCTGAACAAGGAAGTGATCGCGGTGGACCAGGATCCGCTGGGTGTGCAGGGCAAGCAGGTGCGTGATACCGATGGCATCCACGTGATCGTCAAGCCCATGAAGGACGGCAGCCGCGCGGTGGCGGTGTTCAACGAAACCGATGCCGCCGTGGACGCCAGCGTGGCCGCGACCGAAATCGGCCTGAAGACGGCCGGCAAGTACAAGGTGCGCGACCTCTGGCAGCACACGGACGCCAGCGGCGACGGCTCCATCAAGGTCAACCTGCCGGCACACGCGATCGCCATGTACCGGATCAGCAACAACTGAAGATAGAGCGTTAGGAGGGGGTCAGAGTGAATACTCTGACCCCTAAACGCTTCTACAAGCGATTGGATATCGAAGGGCGGACAGTGACCTGTCCGCCCTTCATTTTTGGTCCCTTTGATCGCTGACGCGATAAATCAGTATGATCACCCCGGGCGAAACCGGGGGGCCTATGTCGCGTCAAAAATGGGGATTTATGTGCGCCGTTATTTTTGGCCTCATGCCATTGACGGGCGCCACTGTCCCCATTGAATGGCCCGATCTGCCCAAGGATTGTTTCGTAAGCGGTCGCCCATCAACATCCGCTGACCTAAGGAAGGGCTGCGCAACCTTCATGCTGGATCGGGATAAGGCAGGCCGGACGGAAATTTCAACCGGAATGCCTCTGGACGTGGCCATTCCCCAATATGCCTGGCTGGTTGATGAAACGTCTGGCAAGAAGACGCCGGTGATCCTGCTGCAGGCGGAAGAAGGCTGGGGAATCAAAACGGTCGGGTATAAAGACCTTGAATCCCATTCTTTTGGTGTTGCTCTTCTTGATGACCTGATTCTTCTGGGAAAGAAGAAACCAAGTCAATAGGGCCGATATGGAAATAACCCCGGACGATCTTAATAACGAGTTCCTGGGTAGCCTCGGAGAAGAGGCTGTTGCGCTTCTCCATGGCCGGTTCTTCGAAAGACTCGCCGACAAATTCCTGTACGCGCGCGCATTTGGACGCAACCCCGCAAAGGCTCTCGAAGATGACCTTGCCTACTACCTTCAGGACGATGAGCAAGCCTCTGGCACGGCCAGCCCATCGATTACCGTGAAATACTTTCGGCCCGGTCAATCCTTCCTGGTTGCAGTGGTGGAATGCTTTACGCAATTTCCGGGCGAGAAGATCATCCTTTTGGATCTGATCGTCACCGTGGGAGATTCCGGGATGCACGTCTCCCTGGAAGGTATGAGTCGGGCGTAGCCGCTTCAGTGATTGTGCTTGCTCGCTAGCGCGGGCTTAGTTCTCCGCCCCAGGTTTTCCTGGCCCCAACGAAGGCGACCTTCAGCTTGGTACTGGAAACCTGCGTGAGCGTGAGGTTGCTGCTGAAGAGCGAGTCGCAGAATCGGCCGCCATTCGGGGATACGGCAAAACGGTAGATGGTCTGCGCGCCATCGCTCTTGAGGAATTTAGCCGGTACCGAGCACGAAAGCGGCTCGGCGAAATGAACGATCACGCTTTGGGCGGTGAAACTCATATCGACGGCAATATCGGTGTTTGCGCTCTGCACCAGTCCCCGCCACTGACCTTGCGGAGGTGCTGCGAGAACCACGGCGGGCAGCAGGCCGAACAGCGTGGCAAGACCCAGCACGGCTTTGACATTGCGTGAAAACATGGAAGTCCCCTGTTGTCGTGAATAGTGCGGGCAGCTAGCCATAGCCGCCCGCACTGCACTTTACAGCTAGGAGTTGAGCGCCTTGTTTAGGGTTTCCAGATCCAGCTTCTTCATCTGCATCACCGCTTCCATCGCCTTGGGATTATTGGCGATCTGGGAAATATTCTTCGGCACGATCTGCCAGGACAGGCCGTACTTGTCCTTCAGCCAGCCACAGACCTGGGCTTGGGGATCGCCGCCTTCGCCCAGCTTCGACCAGTAGTGGTCGATTTCCTTCTGGTCATGGCACATCACCACCAGCGAGATCGCCTCGGTGAACTTGAACATCGGGCCGCCGTTGATGGCGGTCACCAGCTGGCCGTCCAGCGTAAACGATACCGTCATCACCGAGCCCGGCGGGCGTCTGGTAGGGCCTTCCGCTCCCTTGGGATACTGCGTGGTGCCGTGGATCTTGGAATTGGGGAAGATCGATACGTACAGCTTCGCCGCTTCTTCGGCTTTGTCATCGAACCAGAGGAACGGCGAAATGCGCTGATATGGCTCGGCCATGACGACTCCCGTTGGTGGTGGAGTGGCGGAATATAAACGACGACCCTCCATTCCGCGTGACGGGAAATTCTGTCCATGGCAGCAAATAAAAAGGGCCCGGCAAAATCTGCCGGGCCCTCTTTTTTTACCAACCCTTTAAAAGCGGTGTCAGTTCCAGGTGGCCTTCAGGGTGACGCCGGTAAATGCGGCATACCCGTTGAGCATGATGTAGTACGTACCCGGCGTCGGCGCGGAGGCCGTGCAGCTTTCGTTGTTGCCCGTGACATAGGGGCGGCAATCGTAGCTGCTGGTGGTGGGAGCGGAGCCCAGCTTCACGTAGAGGTCCGCATCACCGGTACCGCCGCTGATGGCGATCTTCAGGTTGGTCGCGCCTGAAGGAACCACCACGGTGTAGTTGAGCTTGGCGTTGTGAGCTGCCGCCAGGCCCGTGACCGCCACGCCATTCTGCAGCACGTTGCCGCCACCGCCGCCGCCACTGGAAACCGTCACCGAGGACGACTTCGAATTCGTCGCGCCGCCGTTGTCGGTCACCGTTTCGGTCACGGTGTAGGTGCCAGCCGCCGTATAGGTATGGCTGGGGCTGGTGGCCGTGGACGTGCCGCCATCGCCGAAGGTCCAGCTATGCGACGAAATGCTGCCATCGCTATCGGTGGAGCTGTCGGTGAAGGTGGCGGTCAGGCCACTGGTGGTCACGCTGAAGTTCGCCACCGGCGGCACGTTGGTACCGCCGCCGCCGCCCGTGGCCCAGTGGGCCTGGGCATAGCTGTTGAGCTGCGAGATATCCAGGCTGCCGTAGCCAGTGGCCTGGTCGAAGCCCGTGGTGGCGGTGTAGCCGTGGCCCTGGTAACCGTTGTTGCCCGAGGTCACGTCATGCAGGATCGCCCCATTGCTGGGGAAGGCAGCGTAGAAGTTCGACGCCGGGAAGCCGATGGTGTTGTTCGCCGCCGACTCGATACGTGCCCACACACCGACGAAGATCGGCGAGGCCAAGCTGGTGCCACCCACCTGCTCGGTCGAACCGTTCACGATGATCAACGCGCCCGACGACGATGCCGCGTCGAAGGACACATCCGGGCCCACGCGATGGGTGGTGCCTGAGCCGAGCGCCGTTACCTGCCAGGAAGGAGCCGACTCGAACAGGCTGGTGCCGCCGCCGGTCGCCCACAGACGCTCGTTGGTGTAAGTCGGCGGTCCGATCTGGGCCAGGCCTTCGTTCCACACGGTTTCGCCCGTCCACGTGGTGCCAGTGGTGGAGAGCGTGGTGCCGCCCACCTGGATCACGTACGGGGAGCTTGCCGGCTCACTCACGCCATAGTGGGTGAGGTCGATCTTCACGGTGCCGGCGGAGTTCGCCACGTAACCGGGCGAGCCCGACTGCGGATCGGTGGACCACTGGTAGACGCCGGCGTCGCCGGAGCTCACCGAGAAGGTCTGGCCCTGCGCCACAGCCTGCTGGAAGATCGCATCGTCCGCCGACTGCACGCCCGACTGCTCCGCGGCCGTTTCGTCTTCACCCAGGGACACGTTGATCACCTTGACGATGTTGTCGGTGACGGCCTTGTTATAGGTGGCGGTAATCCCGGCGTCGGTAATACCCGAGCTGCTGCTGTTGCCGTTGGGCGAGGTATAGAAGATCAGCTGCTTCACGCCGCCGGACGTACCCACGATGTCCTGGCTGTCGAGCGACCATTCGCCGTTGCTGTCGGTGTCATTGGCGAAGGTGCCGCTGCCCACGCGCGTTTCCAGCGTGTTGACGGTGGCCAGGCCTGCATTGGTGGTGAAGGTCTTCAGGTCCTTGATGGTCTGGGTCATCGAACCCCAGGTGATGATGCCCACCGCGGTGTTGGTCGCCGCCGGCACCGAGCCCTTGTCGTAGATGGTGGCGAAGTCCTGCGGGTTGTGCGCGGCAATGCTGCCGGCGGCCTGCGGGGTGGCGCTGGAGCCGGGCACCACGATGTTCTCGGGGTGATAGACGTGGTGCAGCGTGTGCTTCACCGATACGTTCTGCAGGCCCAGCACGGCATTGACGGAATCGCCCAGCGCCGCGGGCACCATTGCCGGCTGGTCATTGGCGTAGAAGTCGCGGCCGTTGGCCGAGAACGACTTCAGGGTGGTGTTGAAACCGTTGGTGGCGTTGGTAGCCGTACCGTCGGCGGAGACCATCAGGTTGTTCGGCGACACCTGGATGTTGGTGAAGCCTGCCTGCGTCAGGTGGGCCACCACCTTCTGCACCTGGGCGTCGGTCGGCGCGAAGCGCGCCTTGAATTGCGCCGGGGTGAGGAATTTGCCGAACTCGGCCGTGCCCGGCTGGTTCACCGCCGCGTTGAACGCGGCGAGGTCTTCCGGATTACGCAGCTTCAGGGCCACTTCCACATGCAGCGGGTGGGTGGGCGCAAGCGCCGTGACCAGGCCACTGTCGATGTGCGGTGAACCGGTAACATTAAGGGTATAGCCCGTGGCGGCCACGCTTTGCGTGGAGGCGACGTTGCTGGCGGCGGCCGGCTGCATGGCAGCGCGTGTCTTGGTACTCACCCAACTGTCCGCGGCATGCGCCGAGAACGAAAGCACGGCCGAACCCACGGCCAGTGCAAGAAGCGTTTTGCGGAATGACTTATTCGAACCCTCGATCTTCATTCTTAAGTCCTTTATTAACCCATAGACGTGCCGCCGGCCCTGCCGGTCGGCTCCGGTACCTCGTTAACGAGTACGGCAGATGCGTCGTACGGGAATGGACGCTCATGGGCCCCCCAGCCCTGTGCCCCTCCCCACACCGAGCTTTGGCAGGTCCGTCTTTCGTCAATCTTTCGATGGCCCATCAGGTTGACGGTTTTGCGGCACACGTCATCACTTTGACTACCCGCAAACGATTACGCTCACAAATCAATCACCTACGCTTGCCGTTTCCGTGTAGGTGTGGCAACCCTCACGAAACTCACTAGGGGTCAGAGTCATTGCACCTGCAATGACTCTGACCCCTAGTGGAGGGCTGGCGGCACAAAAAAAGGGAGCGCCGTGCCGAGGCACGACGCTCCCTTCGGGTTCCCCTGAGGGTTAGCGGCCGAGGTCGCTGAGGAACCGCTTGGTGAACTGCAGCGTGCTTGAGTTGATCGAGCTGCAAGTGGGCGAGGCAAAGCTCTGCGCACCGCCAGGGCAGGGGGTGTCGCGATCGAGGGACCAGAAGTGCACACCCGCCAACTTGTTGGTGGCGGCGTACGCGGTGATCGTGTCCACATCCGACACACTCGTGGTTTCCGACGACACATCGTTCAAGCCGATCATCGGCGTGAGTTCGATCTTGCTAAACGGAATGCCATACGTGTGCTGCAGGTTCTTCACTGCCTGGATCGCGGACTGGCCCATGTTGCACACGCCGCCGCTCACCACGCACACGCCGGCGCTCGGTCCGCCGAAGTCCATCACCATCAGGTTGATGGTGTAGTTCTGCAGGCTCGATGCCTGGATCGCGCGGATCACGCTATCGCCCAGCGAATTCACGCCGCCGAAGCTGCCGTCGGACGCGCCCAGCGTGGCCAGAGTGAACGAGAAGCGCAGGTTCGGATTGATGCCTTGCGCATACACCGCGGAGGACACCAGCCCGTTGATCGTGGCCGCCGACTGGCCGCCCTCGATGTCGAAGTCGATGCCGATCAGATGCGAGCCACCATACCGGCTCAGGAACGCCGCCATGTTCGCCGTGCTGCCGCAGCTGAAGACACCGGCCTGGCCACCGGTGGAAACGATGTAGTTCACACCCGCGCTATTGAGCCTGGCGATATTGGCCGAAGCGAAGGACGCACCCGGCACGCCGCCCCAGTTCTCGCTGCCGCATTCGCCGGTGGCGAAGGCAAGCGTGATCGCGCCAAGGTTAGGCACCTGCGTGGACACCAGGCTGCCACTGCCCACCACCGGAATACGCGTACCGGTCACCAGCGTGGACATGATGTTGGTGTTCCAGTCCAGGTTGATGGTGATGTCCTTGTAGGGACTGAACACCAGCGAGCCCGCGGCCGGCGGCGGGTTGGTCGGCGGCGGATCCGTGGGCGGCGGATTGGTGCCGCCACCACCGCCCGTACACGACCCTTGCGACGTCCACGGCTGGCCCGAGCCGCTGCCGCCATTGTTGGTGGCCGGGTCGTTGCCCTGGGTCCACCAGTTGGCGATGTAGTTGGTGCCGTTCTCACTGGCGGTGTTGCCGCCCGTGTACACCTGGGTAGCACTCCAGGCTGCAGCGCAGGTGCCCGCCGCTTCGGCCGTTTGCACGGGCACGGCGGAAAGGGCGAGGGTGGCCAGCGCGGCGCCGAGCGCACTGGAAAGGGTGCCGAGCGCAAGGCCGGACGTCTTAAGGTTCATGGGTATTGCCTCCGGTTAATTACCGCCATGGAAGGAATGTCGAGCAGCGCGCCATCGACTCCCCCGAGGCGCCCCTCACCGCCCGTGCCGCATCCGTGCGCTTGCCTGTCAACCGAGAAACCGTGTCCGGTGTAGACCTGAATGACAACGTTGTCTATCGCCAATGAGGCGAAGTGTGAACACGGTTGTGAAGACGTAAACGTTTGAGTTTTAACGCCTTATGTTGCGATGCAAGGCCGTTTGTGAAGGAAAACCTTCCACGGCAGGCATTTTCGCAACGCTGCGCTGCAGCGCCCGTCATGGGCTGGGGCCGCGTTTCTTATTTGTCCGATCTGACAACGTTGTCGCCCCGGGAGAGAAGCCGGGGTCAGAGTGAAACTCTGACCCCCACTGTTTAGGACATGTTTCGTTCGCCGAATAACGCGCTATCGTCCGTTCCACCTTGGGAGGGGAGAAGAAGCATGCGTATCTTGATCGCTGGGATTCTGGGCGGGATCGTGATGTTCATCTGGGGCGCCATTGCCCACATGGCCACGCCACTAGGGGAGGCGGGCATAGCCCAGCCCGTGAATGAAGACGTCGCGCTGGCCGCCGTGAAGGTAGCTTTCCCCGCCGGCAACCACGCTTTCCTGTTGCCCTCGCCGGACCCGGCTCACATGAGCGACCCCGCCGCCATGAAGGCCATGGCCGAAAAATCCAGCCGCGAGCCCTTCGCCTTCGTAGTGGTGCGCAGCGAACCGCGGGACATGACCGCCATGGGCCACCAACTGGTGGTGCAGTGGATCGGCGATACCTTGTGCGCCTTGTTCCTGGCCTTCGTGATGGCCGCGGCCGCCATGAGCTTCTGCCGGCGCGTGATCATCGCCGGGCTGATGGGCCTGTTCGGCGTGCTGGCCAACATCGTGCCCTTCGGCAACTGGTACTCGTTCCCCACGGCGCTGGTGGGCGGCACCTTTGCCTATCAGCTGGTGGGCTGGCTGGCCGCCGGTGCCGTGATGGCCTGGTGGCTAGGCCGCGGCGCGAAGGCGCGCGGGGATTACGTCCCGTGCCAGAGCAAGGCGCCTTAACCGCGCATTGCCAGTGCGCCCACGGGACCAGCATAATCACCGGCCAACCCGTTGATTTGACCGGAACTACCCATGCTGGATCCCGTGCTCCTGCGCGGGCGCTTGGCCGAAACCGCCGAGCGCCTTAAAACCACCCGCAACTTCGACCTGGACATCGCCCAGGTCGAGTCGCTGGAGGCCGAGCGCAAGACGCTGGCCACCGCCACGCAGGAACTGCAAAACCTGCGCAACACCCGCTCCAAATCGATCGGCCAGGCCAAGGCCAAGGGCGAGGACGTCGCCGCCCTGATGGCGGAAGTCGCCGGCATCGGCGACAAGCTCAAGGCGAATGAGCAAGCCCTGCTGGACGTGCAGGAAAAGCTCGCCGCCATCGCCTTGCGCATCCCCAACCTGCCGCACGAAAGCGTGCCGGTGGGCAAGGACGAAACGGAAAACCTGGAAATCCTGAAGTGGGGCCAGCCGCGCAGCTTCACCTTCAAGGTGAAAGACCACGTGGACCTTGGCGTCCGCCACGGCTGGCTCGACGCCGACGCCGGCGCCAAGCTCAGCGGCGCCCGCTTCACGGTGCTGCGCGGCCAGCTGGCCCACCTGCACCGCGCGCTCGCCCAGTTCATGCTGGACCTGCACACCACGCAGCACGGCTACCTGGAATGCAACGTGCCGCTGATCGTCAACGCCGACGCAATGGAAGGCACCAGCCAGCTGCCGAAGTTCGAGGAAGACCTCTTCGCAACGCAAGTGGCCGACACCAAGCGCTACCTGATCCCCACCTCGGAAGTCGCCCTGACCAACCTGGTGCGCGATTCCATCGTGGAAGCCGACGCGCTGCCCATGCGCATGACCGCGCACTCCATGTGCTTCCGCGCCGAAGCCGGCAGCTACGGCCGCGACACCCGCGGCATGATCCGCCAGCACCAGTTCGAGAAAGTGGAAATGGTACAGATCGCCAGCCCCGCGCAATCACACGCGCAGTTGGAAGAGATGGTGGGGCACGCAGAAACCACGCTGCAGAAGCTGGGCCTGCCGTACCGCAAGGTACTGCTGTGCACCGGTGACATGGGCTTCGCGGCCACCAAGACATATGACCTGGAAGTATGGCTACCCAGCCAGGACACCTACCGCGAGATCTCCAGCTGCTCGAACTGCGACGACTTCCAGGCCAGGCGCATGCAGGCCCGCTGGCGCAACCCGGAAACGGGTAAGCCCGAGCTGGTGCACACCCTCAACGGCTCGGGCCTGGCCGTGGGCCGGACCCTAGTGGCGGTGATGGAGAACTACCAGAACGAGGACGGCTCGATCGAGGTGCCGGAAGTGCTGCGGCCCTATATGGCTGGGCTTGAGGCGATTGCCTGAGGCAAGGCGGCGTAGGGCACGGTACAATGGTTCGGCAAGACCCAGGCGTGCAATGCGCCTGGCTGGAAAAACAACGGAGAGATGGCCGAGTGGTTTAAGGCAGCAGTCTTGAAAACTGCCGTAGGTGTAAGCCTACCGTGGGTTCGAATCCCACTCTCTCCGCCAGATTTTTGCGCAGTAGCTTGATTTTAAATACATCTTCGCAGGTGTCTTTTTTACTACCACAGTTTGACCCATGTGCAAGAAGGCTGGCGAACGCGACTGCATTCACTAAGATCACTTCTGAATTCCACTGGGAGGCGCGCTGTGGCAGAAACGAAACAGGGAAGCTCGATGTGGGATGTGGTCTCATCTCTGCCACTCAATCGAGCAGCGGTCGTCGTATTTGTTGCCGCTGACACGGTATGCCTTGGAGCGCTAGTTTTGTTCTTACTGGCTCCAAGCCTTTTCTTCTCTCTTCCCCTTGCCAAGCTGCTCCTGCTTTCCGCATCACTGACAGTGCCCGTGGTCGCGCTCGGCACCATTGCATTTCAGATTGGCGTCGCCCGTCTAGACTATTCGAAGTTATCGGAAGGACTCGATACATCGATCGTTTATTCGGTGTTTTTGCATCTACTATGGATACTAGCAGCGCTCAGTGCATACGGCCTAAGCATTCTCTTTCCTTATCGCTCCGTGCCTTGGATGCCGACTGGAGGACTTCCTGTCTTTTGGATGTTTTCCGGGCTTTACGTTCTACAAACCGTAAGCGTTGGAGTTTCCCAAGGGATCGAAAGGCCCTGGATAAAATGGATCTTCCCCGGCGTTCTGATCGCAAATGGAATTGCCGTCGTAATCTACAAAGCTATTCACACTTGAACGTCAGTTCGTATTCTTGCTGGCCCAATGAATGACGCCGTTATCGTTGGCTGACACCTGCTCCATCTGCTTGCCCTGGCGCTTGCATTAGCAGTCAGCGTCGGCCAATGTCTTCGCCTTGATGTCACCCCAGTCCATCGTCTTATTGGGCTTGCCCCGAATTAGGTAGTTGCCGGACCCAGCAGGCGTGACGTCGCTGATCTTAACTATGGGGCGGCACACGCCGACAGCAGGGCGACCGTGGCCGCCAATCCTAGGTGTTTCATAGATTACCCTTTATCCAGGCCCCGCCTGGTGGCGCGATCGTACCTCTAGCGGAGACTTCAAGCTAATTTCTGTACGGCACCATGCAGATTTTCCAGTAATAGTGCATTCTTCGGCCACAATCATTATGGAGTGAGAGATGTACGACGGAATCTACGAGGTTTCCTTTTCCACGTCGCCTGGCGAGAACTTCGACCTGGGGTATGGAATTGTTGTTATTAAAGATGGAACGATAAATGGAGGCGACTCGGCATACACGTACAGTGGAAAGCTGGAATTAACTGAGTCGCGTGCAATAGGTCGTATACATGTGGCGAAATGGAGTACGGTCACTACGAATGTCTTCGGGATCGATGAATATGACCTTGATTTCCAGGGGGATATTTCGCACGAGGGGCTCATCGGCTACGGCACGGTAGTAGGGCATCCCGATCGGACGTTGCACGCGTCCGCGCACCGTATTGGAGACGCAACGTAGGGGCGTCCGCCGCCATAGTAGAGCCGGTGTCGACACATCCATCGGTTCGATGCTCTCGCAGAAATCAAATGCCGCATTGATGGTGGCGCTCAGCCCAGCTTCAATGGTCGCTGCATGGTAGGTATAAGGATTAGTAAAGCTCAATGGGTGCTGACGTGTCGTTTCAGTGACGACAGAAAGATGCCCCTTCTGCTGGAGAAATTTGCGCATTTCGTCGGCGAAAGGCACCAAGTTGGCTGCCATCGGTTGGCCGTCCGCCCGGATCAACGCGTCGCGACGCAATTCCCAGCGCGGGTGGGTGGCGGCATGGGGGCCATGCCCTTGCGGCATTCGACGCGTGGCGTTGCTTGAATTGTTGGCCATCAACCTGCTCCCAGTGGCTCCCGCTGTCACCAATAGTGCGGGGTGCGCGACGTCCGAACCAGCATTAATCCTGTCAACTCGTCCATGTTTCGTTGATTTAGCACAGGGATAGCGATTTCCCGGCCCGGGTGGCCTAGACGACCAATACCAGCCACCGGCGCTGTAGCAGTCTTGATCGGTGAGACTGTGATCGGAGGAAATGGCCTATCCGTCGAACCGGGTCTACGGATGCCACCGCGGACCGCCCGCGAATAACCAGGAAGAGGACGATGCGAAATTTCGATGGCTTCGACGAGCCAACTGCCCATAACCTTTGGGTGCTGGAGCAGCAGGTCGCAGCCCAGCCGTATGGTGACCACGAGGCTCTTCAAAACCTTTTGGTGCATGTGATTACGGTCGTTAGAATGCTACCGGCGCCAGTGGGTGATCTCTTCCCGATGGGTAACTGTTTTATTGGGGATCGCCATTGGAATAAACCGCCGGCATGGTGCCACGACCACTGGCGATGCATCACGGCTGATATCAACATCGGGCTTGACCGTGTGCAAGCTGAGCGTGACCGCCTCCTCGCCGATCCGGGTACTTTGGCCGACCGTAAGCGCACCGTGGGCGAGCAAGTTCTGGAAGCGTGCCGCGATCTGCGCACTCAGGGGAACGACGTTGCGATTGCCCGACGTATTCAGCGTTTGGGCGCAGGGACAGAGATGGCCGGGGATGCTAGAGAGTTGGAACGCCTGTTTTCCAGAAAGCGGGTGGCAGACTGGGCAGCTCAAGAGCAAGAAATCCACCGGCGCATCGCGCACATCGAGATCATCGCGCGTCGGTTTCACCACCGCTGATGGTTCGTCTACGCGTGGTGAACTGCGACACAGGGGCTTATCCATAAAATGCGCAGACGCAAAGAATCTGACTTGGTTCCCGGCTCGACGCCTGCCCATTGACGAGACGCCCCTTAACCAGACTAAGATTTAGCCACTGACCGGCAGTAGCCGGCAGAGAAATCGCCCCTCCGCTCAGCTTGGGGGGTCCCGGGACTGGCGCCGTTGGCGTTGGCCGGTTTGACTTTGAGCGGACGGACATGACCAACATCAAAAAACACCGCCGGAAGGCATTTCAGGCTCAGCATGGCCTTTGTCTCTATTGCCGGCTTCCGATGTGGGAGGACAACATTGAAGCCTTCCGGCAACGTTGGAGCCTGACTGCCAGACAGGCCGGGCTGTGCAAAGCCACAGCGGAGCATTTAAAGGCCTTGCAAGACGGCGGCCGAAATACTTCAGCCAATATTGGGGCTGCCTGCCATGCCTGTAATCAGGCAAGGCACCAGCGGGTTAAGTCCCTCGACCCAACAGCATTCGCCGACCATGTGGCGCGGCGCATCAAAGCCGGAAAATGGCATCGAACGCGCTGGCTATGAGTTTCACCCCATCGAGTCCTGCCGGGAGTGAGCGGGCGAAACTTGGACGCCACCGGTGTTTGGTTTGGTCACTGCGCCAAAGGACTACACCGTGCCTCGGGTCAGTGACCCCTCGACAATTTGCCGATTTGACATAGTTTTCGGCTCATTGGGGCCGGCGGTGTGGTGGGACGATGGGCGGCAAGTGCGACGGCACGGCCGTCTGCATGACCTGCAATGGAGGGTTGAACATGTCAGATGATCTGCACAAACGGCGCCCGCAAGACTCATCAAAGATAAGCCTGACAGAAGCCTGGGAAGTGCGTTATTGGTGCGGGAAGTTAGGGTGCACCGAGGCCCGGCTACGCGCCGCAGTGGCTGCTGTGGGGCACGGAGCGGCGGCGGTGGAACGCCACCTCAAGAAATAGCGGTCAGTCGTCGGGTAGGAAAGGCTCGCGTTGCTTCAGCGGCTAGTGGCTGATGTCAACTTTTGCCCGTAGCAAATCGGTGGACTTCCGGCCCCCATCTCGTCAGGTTTTCAAGGGACGCGGTTGGCTTTCAATGTAAGATTGCCCCAGCCCTAATTGGGACGCCACGTCCAGGTCGATCCATAAATGGGCGCGTTATTCTGGGCCGTCCAAGTGTAGTTCTTCCACATGAGTTGGGGTGGCGTGCCTCCGTATTTCGCCTCATCACGAAGCCTGTCGAATGCATCGGCTGTAAGCCAAGTGCGTTCTGCCAAATTGAGCGTCGTAAGCTTGGCGGCGTAATTGGCTGCTCGGCCGACCCATACCAGGTCATTGTCGCCGCGCACCCCGGTTCGCGTGGCTCGAAGGGAGCTCGTATCAATCCCAACGACTTGCTTTACAGCGCGAGTGTTATCCGGATATTGCCGTTGAAGCGCTGGGTTGATGACGTTTTGGACCACATAATTGATTTTTAGACCAGCGATGGCAGCAGGCGTTGTTTGACGATTGCCAACCCAGATGCCCATGACTCGATCGCCGTCATAAGCGGTAATGGCACCGCCTTCGTCGCGGATGATCGAAGCGGCGCAATGGAGAAAGTTCTTGTATATCTCCGCGCTCCGGGTCCAAGGCTCATTGTCCACCATGTCCGTAGATGCCTGAAGGTCTGCATAGAGCACCGTGGCGCGATCAAACTCGACCGCGTCGTTGCCGAGCGTCAAATCCTCAGTGCTCGGCACCAAGCGACCCTCACGTTTTTTCCATTGGGCCGAAAATGTAGCTGCTACTTGTACTTCAAGGTCCTTCAGGGTAGTCATGCCTTAACTCCGTGGGCCTTCGGCGAGGATGAGATCACGCAAGTGGTTGCAGGCCGGTGCCAGATGACTGGCGGCATCAGGGCCGGGCCGGTAGCGGTAGTTCACGGTCGCCAAGCCTGTAAGATCACTGGGTAAACGAAGATGCTCTTCCCTCGGCTCCATTAACACTGCGCGACGCCGGCCCAAAAAGCCAATGAACATGCCGAGTTCAAAGACGACGTTGTCGCGCAAGGTCGGCCATTCGTCGCCGCGGCTAATGATCGTGTCATCGGCGTGTGCGACTGCAATAGCAAAGTCGGCAGTTTCAAGCTGACGTTCGAGATCTTCGAGGGTGTAGTTCGAGGCACGAAAGACGCCATGGTCCCAAACGATCGTAAGAAAAGGGTCGTGTTGAAAGTGCTGCACCATCAAGCGCGTGATGGGGAGCGATTCCTTTGATGACATGACAAACACACGGACTTGGGTGCGTGGCTGAGCGATCAGGACGTTTCGCTGTGCCAAACGCCTGGCGAGTGTTGCGGCCACGCGCTGCCAGACTCCCGGGAAGGTGTGTGCGAGCTTTATAAACTCATGCTCGGGGACTTGGAACGCCACGAGGGTATCCCTGGCCCGGACGGTGGCTGATCGCGGCTGGCTGGGTTCGATGGCCGCCATCTCGCCTACTTGTTCCCCCGCGTGGCGGATGGCAATGTGTTTGCTATTGACAAAGATGTCAGTGGAGCCGCTAAGCAGGAAAAAGACATCCGAGTCCGATGCCCCTTGGGTAATGAGATCGTCGCCCGTTTGAAATTGGACTAAGCGTCCAACTGCGACTAGCTGCTCAGGCGCGTCAGCGATACCTGCCAACAGCTTTTGGTCGGCCAACGCGGCAAGCAGTCGACGTTTGCCCGCCTCTCCTTGGAATCGTTCGATCATAGTTCGCCCTTTGGTTGTGTGTGCGATCTAATTGCTCGACTTTCAATGCGAATGGTGGTGCGAATTGACCTCCGCGATGCGGTCAGTATTAGATCCAAAAACGTTTGCGGAGGGGCGCGCTCCGAAAGGCCGCCGGGGTGCTGTCGGACGGGCAGGGCGCAAGGTTGACAAAGCGCGCTTCGTCCCCCTGCCGAAAGACTGACGCTGACAGTTCCAGACGACCTAAGAAGTGCCGTCGGGCAATGACCAGCAACGCGAAGCCGGCGTTCACAGCCTCATCCTCAACAATGCTCTGCATGGACACGATATCGGCGAAGCTAGGCAGTGGCGCTACCGTGGGATGAGAGTGCCACTCGCCGATGTAGTTGAAGCGCGAATAGTCTCGCCCGGTTCGATCAAGAAACGCCTCCACGAAGGTACGGTGAGGTTCGAGCTCGCGAACGAAGTGGGTTGCGCTGCCGCCCGACCGCTGGACGCTCGCATCCGTGATGCGAAACACTCCTGCCGATACCCGCTCACCCAACAAGACGCCACCAATCTCGCGGCGGCCGGCCTGGGTCAGTTCACGTTCAAGTAGGTCCGTAAAGCTCTCGGTCACCAGGAGCTTCATAGGGTTGAGGCCGAGTTCGAGATGATCTCCATGATGAAGGTGACGGCCTCACGGCCTTGATCGGGGCTCAGCGCCGCATATTCGGGCTCAAGCGGAGGCGGCGGCAGTTCGATGGGACGGGTATCGAACGTGCCGCTGAATAGATCGTCGGCCGCCATGCCGATCACATAGGCCGAGTGTGGGAACGCGGAGGGGTCTCGGTTCAACAGGGTATCCAAGCCCAGGCGTGCGAGGGCGCTGGCGATGAAGGAGACGTCGCCATCATCCGCAATGACCGGATTTTCGCCTTGATCGGCATAGGGCTCGGCCGGTCGATCCTCATCGCGGTGTGTGGGATGGTAGGTTGCAAACCAATTCTCGATGGCCCGACGCATGAGCACGATGGACGGTTCCCTATCCTTTCGGGTCCGAGCAATAAGACCTCCCACTCCACCGGAAAAGACCTCTCCCCAAACGACCGGAACACCTGTCCGTTGGGGAACGCTGGACAAGATTGATCCCACCTCTGGGTTGGCGGTAGCGTTCACAATCAGGTCGCATCGGGCCAGAACAGTCAGGAGACCTTCCGCCGTGGTGGCCGACACTTGACCGCCCAACTGAACAATACGCGTATTCACATCGACGAACGGGCTGACAAGCTTAAGACGTCGCGCCAGGGCATCCGCCTTGTGCATTCCGACGTCGCGCCAGTCCAAGTCGTGGCGCACGAGGTTGTCAGGGAGAAGAAGGTCATCATCCACCAAGACAAATAATCCGCATCCTGACCGCGCTAGTGTCGTGGCAACCTTGGACCCCAATGAACCGCAGCCGATGATGGCAACTTTCTTTTGACCAAGCGCGGCATGATCCGCTCCGCTTCGATCGTGTCTGGCCGGCGCGGGCACCACCGCCACGTTGCACAGGACCGTATCAAACAGCCGTGCTGCATGAATGCTGTCACCTCGGACGAAGACAAACAGTCCTTCTTCGTGTGGCAACCCCAACGCATCCAAATCATCTAAAAAGGCTTCTCGGGATTCCACCGAGGGCAACGTTTCGGTTGCGTCCAGACAACGGATAATGGCGGGTCGCTCCGAATAACCATCTAGTGACTCCAGGGGCACACTCGGATCGATGGCCGGGTCGTTCGTGCCCACGGTGATCTTGTTAAGTACGAACGTCATATTGTCGTGGCTGGTTGACACGTAATGGTAGTGCGCTGTAGCCATCGCATCTGGCACCAGCGCCGCGAGTTGGGCTTGGCTCCACCTTGTCAACACCAAGCGCAGGTAGGTTCCTCGAAATCGTTGCCCGAAGGTCGTTTGGTGCGCCGAAAGCACCCGCACTCGGTCCTGGGCGTTGGGGTTTTCTCCGTGCAATAGGTGATAAGCGCTCTCCACCATCTGTGCACCGGTGATCTCAGGCGACCAATTGTCTGCGCGATATTCCAAGCACAGGTCGCCACCGGCCCCATACTGATGCGCTGACCAGCGCGACGTGCCGTCGCGGGGGTAAATCGTCGGAGGGGACAATGGGAACAATGCCGGGTAACGAAGGCATGCTTCGTGCACCCGGTGGCCGATATCGATGTCGCAGTCCACGACTAACCGCCCCAAGTTATCGAAGCGGAAGGCACCGATAGTTAGCCAGCTGACCTGGGTCGACAACTGAGCAAGCGCAGCCTCCTCCGCCAATAAGCGGGCTTGGTCATGGAGATACCAAATATTAAGCGAAGCCATCGGGCTTAGCCGGGCCGGCGGGGCTATTGCGAAACTCATAGGGAGCCACCGCCGCACTGGCTGCATGGAGCAGGCTCGGCGCCCCCGTTTGCTCAGCCTTGCTGGCCTTAGCCGCCTTGTCGTTCTTTGCCGCTAACTCGCTCAATGCCACGTCATAGGTGAGGTTTTTGCGGATGCGTGCTGTACCGAACACGTCGCGCACGGCTTGGCTGCCCTGGGCGTAGGCCATCGGACCAATGGCGGTCTGTGCTCCCGAACAGCGGCCTTGCTCTTGCTCGGCGGTAAGCACCCCTCGGCTCACCGAGCACCGGATCAGGTCTCCCTTCTTGCCCAAGCGGCTGGCGGTCATTGGCCCGAATTCGAACCCCACTTGAAGGCCTAGCGAGGTGGCGTCGGTGCCTGCTTCGTCCAATTTCTCCAACGCCAAGTCGAAAGCGCTACGCATCCCGCCTGCGCAGAGCGTCATGTTGCTGATGGTGGTTTCAACATCTGTGGTCTGGGCCGTGCCCTCGACGAGGAGCCCATGGATGCAGTCACCGATGAAACGAACCTTGCGGCCCTTGAAGTCCTCGTGGAGAACGGCATCGAGCTCGCTGCGCAGAACATGAAGGGCTCGAACGACGTGCTTGGCTTGTTCGTCGTCGACGATATGGTCGCTGACATACTTAGTGAAGCCATCGATATCACCGTAGACGGTGACTGCATCTTGGCGCCGAGAATTGCCTACCGACAAGGCTTCGAAATCAAGGTTCGCATACGGTGGCGTATGCCCTGTGAACACAAAACTGCCCATTGGATTGGCTTCAAGGTCTTTCTCCCACGCCTCGACCACCTGATGAACGGTGCTCGTAAGCTTGGCCAATCCTTGGCTGGTCGCTATCTCCGCGGCGGTCAGCGCAGCGGCGTCTTCGTTGACCACCTTGGTCAGCCCGATGACCTTCCGTGCCTTGTCGGTGAGGTAGATACCGGTTGCTTCACCACCGCCCGAGCGCTTGGCTGCATGGTTCGCCGGCTCGCCCAAGAACAAGGGCTCTCGGTGACCCCGGCGCCCGTTACTCACAGCCAGCGCCAACCCGCTGTCGATGCCGATTCGGACGTCCGCAGATGGGTGGTCGGCGTCCTCGCCCGTCCGAGCGAGGACATCAATGACCATTTGCCCGATGGCAATGGCGCGGTGCACCCGTTGGGCCTCGTCGCCGTAGGGCTTGGCCACCACGGAATGCAGACGCTGGTTATGAAAATCGACCAGCATTGCCGATTCGTTGGCCACGATCCGCTGGACGGCGCGGTAATGGAGATTAAGGAAGCGGAGGGTGCGGCGATGGCAGGTTTCGCCCTCGACCTGGGTGACATGAAGCATGTCCTTCAGGTTAAGGATGTCCGCGTAAAGGTGGACGCCGTCAACACGATAGGCCTCCTTGCTCCCGAGCGCCGAGAGGTCCGTGTCACGCACGTAAGGTTTGATCGTGATGTCATCAATGGGGAGGGCGTCGATCTTCCCTTGGATACGCTTGTCCGAGCGATTTTTATTCCATGTGCGAGCCGTCATTTGTATTCTCCTTAAGGTTTAGCGATGCGATCGTTCCGTTGATCAGTGCGGTCGATCGAGTGAATTTCCCCAAGCCAGGACAAACGCTGCCAGGGACCCGTCGCAGCTTCTGCGACCGGTACCCAAGGTCCTACGACTTAGCCCCATCCCCCTTATATGGTTCATCCATAGGGCGATCGTGTGAACTTTTCAAGGGCTGCCCGTGTAGCCGCCCCCGGTAAACGACATGTTTGTCGGCCGTAAACGTTTTCATGGTCACAGTGGGCTGCGCTGGTAGCCGTCAAGGAACCTCGGGCGGGGGGCGCACCTGGGCAACAAGGATGCTTCTTCGTCAGCGCCCTGACGGGATGGGGGCTGGGGACGGCGGCCCGGCGGTGCTTTCGTTCGGCGCAACTGCGGGCGTGACTGCAGTCATTACAGAGTGGCGCGATGGCGACGGCGGGCTCCGATGGTCGGCGACCATAGCCCGCAGAAGTTGGATTTCTTCCCGTTGCATGGACGCATCGTTGTGATCCTTCCAGATTTGGTAAGACAACGAGGCGAGCGTGAGGATTGTGCTGATGCTTAATGCGATGAGCGCCCAGAAAAAGCTTTTCCGTCCACTGGCGTTGGCTTGCGCCTGAAATAGTTGGGCAAAATCCACCAGGTTGTTAATACGCTGCGCCACAAGTTCGCTCAGTTCCACCACGCGTGCACCAGCGGCTTCAACCTTGGCTTGGTGCTCGCGTTGTGGCTTACCAGAATCGGGTATGGACGGCAGTTCGAGCTGTCGATCGCGCTCGGCGGACTCGTAGGGACTTTGGAGATGATCGCGCATTCGTGAGATGACACTGGACTCAAACGCTCGTTGCGTGGCGCCCAGCGCATACGCAGGGTTGGCCGCGCGTTCGGCCGCACCCTCGCGGTGAAGTTGCTGAGCGACCGTCGCATAGGGATCCAATGTGGCCTTGAGTATCTGACTCTGGGCAAAGCCTTCGTTCAACAAACTCAGCGCCGAGGGGCTGGGCGCAAGTCGCTTAAACGAGTTGAGAACGCGCGTCCGCTGCTTGTCGATGTCCGAGATCTGATCGGTCAGGGTTTGCGTGAGCGCCTTAATCGGGTCCGCCAGGGCATGGCTCAAGGCATCATGGCTGGGGTCGTCCAATGTCAACGCAGCACGGGCAATGGCGGTGCGATCCAGGTCGGTCAAACGATCCAGTTCCGCCGAAGCGAGCTGACGCTGGGCTACTGATGTTGCAGATCCCACCGACGACTTCAAATACTCGTCAAAAATCTCAGAAGCAGGTCGTTCCGTCAAAGGTCCGGGGAGGGCAGTTTTCAGCGCTTCGGCGGCGCGCATCGTGAAATCGTGAACAACGACGGGACCCAGCCCTTCCGTGGTTAAGCGAACGCCTTCGCCGCTCACGAGCGGACGTTCAGGGTTGATGGGTTTTTCGCCGGACGTGGCCATCGTTGTCCCTCCATGAATGGGCGAAGTCTATCAACGAAGAGCACATCATCGCCGCGGCGAGCGCCGCCCCGCGGGCACAGACAGTCCCTGGGTGAGCAGGTGGGCAAGCATCCGAGCTCCGTGTTCGAGTTTCCCCGGCCCACGCGGCCGGGAGCCGTGGTTTACCATTTCATCTGTGCCATGCCCGGTGGTCCGCGCCTGGAATTTACCACCCCAATGAACCGCTCTCAGGCAAAACGCCGGAGGGTAAGCAGGATATTCTATGATCCAGTTGTGCGCGTTATGTGTAGCCCCGCTCACGGTCGAAAGCCGATCGGTCGAGCACGTCATTCCCCAGGCCATTGGTGGGCACCTGAAAGTCGACGATTTTCTGTGCGCGGCCTGCAACAACCGTACCGGAACTGCATGGGACGCAGCTCTCGTGCGTCAGTTCGCCTGGTTCAACCTAAGTTTGGGCGTCCGGCGCGAGCGCGGTGAGCATCCGGCGATGCTGGTAACCCTCACCGATGGTGAGCGCTTGATGCTGGAACCCGAGGGCCGTCTGGTCCCCAAAGATCCCGTGCTGCATCGAGCTGAGGACGGAACCGTCGTCTCGATCACCGCCCGTTCGATGGAGGACGCCAAGGCCATCTTGGCCGGGATGAAGCGAAAGCGCCCCGAGGTCGACGTGCCCCAAACACTCGCGGCGGCCACCCCGGAACGCCATTACCCCACAGCACCCATGCACCTGCCCATCCGACTGGGCGAGCCGGCACCTACTGCTTCCATCGTCAAGACGGCGCTGGCTTTCGCGCACCTCCAAGGGGTAACTTCATCAGCATGCGACATGGCGTTACGCTTCTTGCGTGGGAGTGAGGATCGATCCCTGTTCCGGCTCCATTATGCAAGCGATCTTGTGACGGACCGCCCGGCAAACCGCGTCACTCACATTCTTGGTATCCGCGCCGACCCGGTGTCGGGTGTATGCATCGCGTATGTGGAGTATTTCTCGTTTCAACGAGCAGTCGTCATCCTGACTCGCTCCTATGAAGGGCCTCCAGTCCACGCCACTTACGCCGTGGATCCCGAAACTAGCGAAGAGCTGAGCCTGACCGTCAGCCTTGCGATGTCCACAGCGGAGGTCGATGGACTGCCGACTCCGGATGCGGTGGAGTATGCTCATATGACTGCGGCGCTCAACGGCGTTTTGCCGATCGTGTTAGACCGAAATGAGCGACGGCACCGCCGTCAGGTCGTCGATGAGGCCGTGGCGGAAGGCATCGCGGCGGTCGGCGTAAGTGATGTCAACAACATGACTCCGGCCCAGCATCAGGCGTTTGCCCACCACGTCAGCAAGGCCGTCGCCGAGCGCGTGACCGAGCAGGCCAAGGCCGATCTCGCCATCCACTACGCTATAGCCGCCATACGAAGTCAGGATGACGGGGAGCCGGACGGTGGGCCGGCCTCGTCTCAGTAATATTCTGCGTTTCGCTGGATGATCTCAAGCTTTGGCCGGGTAAGCCGATGGGGTAACACGGTCCCGCGTTGCGCGAACCATGTTCGCGCCCTGATCACCTTGGATGCATGGAATGAGCCACTACCCCGATTCAGATCTCACGGCCGCTCGCATCGCACGCGGCGATATCCAAATCAGCCAACTGCTTATTCAGGGCTTTGGCAATGTCATGCATGACATCCGACAGAACGGACGGCGGGAGATGACCACCTTCGCTATTTTCTTAGGTTTTTGGTTACTTTAATCGACCCTGTTCTACCTTGCTGAACGGACCAACCCACCGGACAACTGCCCCAGCGATGTCATGGCGGTAGCAATCCCCTCGGCGAGCCGTCAAAAACGCCCGTGATCGGAGAACCCAGAACAATGAGACCCAGCGAGAGTCCGCTTGGAAAACGATGTTGATGCGCTGGTTCGAACTACGCGCGTCAGGGGCAATCTAAAAACCTTGACGCGTTCGTGGCTAAAGAATGACGAGCCAGCGCCGACATAGCGAGCACTTATGGAGCCCGCATATGAATGATATTGCATCTATCATCGATTACCTAGCCATCTGCCATCGCTACAAGGGTATCGATGTGACCGTGTCGGCGCGATTTCGATGGTTCGCGCTGAATGCCAGTAAGGTCGGCGGCGTGCTTTATCTTGGCGGTATCGGCGTAGCCCTTGTGAATAAATTCATGACCGATTTGCCCGGTGTTGTATTGGGTTGGGCGCAGATGAGCACGATCGTTGGCTTCTTCTTGGTCTCGGGCGCCTTCATAATCTACAGCACCGTTATGTTGGTGAAGCATTTTCGTGTAGATCATCGCTCCCAGCGTGACCGGCAGGAAAGCCTTGCTCACGATCAATTACAAATTGCGTCCTTGTTGCCCGTCTCCAAGGAACTGCTGGACTACGCGCGCATTTGGCTTGAGATGTATGTGGGTCGTATGCACCGTCAGTCATCGGTCCTATTTTCGCCAGATGCCTCCCTCCCGACGGTATTCAAGGGCTTCTCGATCGCCGTGGGCGGCCTTGCGGCCCTACCGGCCCTCCTGGAAAAGATTGGAGCGCCGGCCATTCCTCGAAGCCAGCTCCCATTAGTCTGGTGGTTCGCGGGCATCGTCGCTGTATTCGCTGTCCTAGCGCTCTCTGCGGTTCGCCGTTCGATAGGACAGGGCCGACGCTCTATTGAATTGCTCCGCTTGGCTCTGGCAGCAAAGGCGACAGCACCGGTAACGTCGAGTCCTGTTGCTCCGAACTGACCTTCGGCTCGCTACGTCCTCAGCCTAACGCTTAGTCCATTCGGGGAGGTCGCGCTATTCATTGACCAACTAGAGTTTCATTATCTATGTTAACAGGCCGCTGAGCGTCCGTTGAGCAAGACGTAGAAGTCCCTCCTGGCTTTCCGTAAGCTGAGGTGAGCCGGTGGCCGCAATGATGCCGTTATTACATGACGATCAAACATACGTTAGAACGATTGGGGGACATAGCCGGATGGGAAAGAACACAGACCCCAAAGCCCTTCGGGAGAGCCCAGCGCTCGGAGATGCCCGCGATCAGCTCAATCTGGTCCTTGGATTCTTCTCGCGCGTGGATGGCAAACAATCGGTGCTCTTGGGCATCCACGTAGCGATGCTGGGCTACCTGGCGTCACGGGCGCCGCCGCCATCATTGGCCACTTGGCCGGGCTGGGGAGCTGGGGCACTTTTTGTGCTGCTGACTGCGCTTAGCATGTGGAGGCTTTACCAAGGTTCGTTCCCTAACCTGGATGGGGGTGCAAACTCGCTGGTATTCTTCCGTGCCATCGCGACCCTGCGCGAGATTGACTTTATTCAACGTTATCGCGCGGGCTCCGATGAGGCGATGACGCAAGAAGTGCTCGCGCAGGTGTGGCGAAACTCGGTGATCCTGCACGACAAGTTTCAAAAATTAAGAGCGTCGTGGCGGCTCATGGCTTGCTCCATCGTTCCTTGGCTGGTGGCGATCGTGTTCTTTCGAGCCGAAGGTGCAACGCTCGTCATTGGGTCGCGCTAAGGTTGCGTTTCGCCTTAGCAAATCGGCTGCGTCTGGTGATGTTGATAGAGTGCTACCGCCGTAGCCAGGGGAATCTTACGAGCAACTTTTACTGTTGAATGCGCCAAATGAGGGGAAAGCTTCCAGCCCCGGACCTCGCGCCCCCCCAACGGATCAGGCGAATGAACGCCCCGGCATTTACACCCTAGCTGGTCTTCCGCCACTGGAATAACGGTCAACCAAGCTGCTTCATGTCGCCGAGTACGCTCATTCGCCACCGTGGCTCGTCACCCGGTCCTGTTTGAAAAGGTAGGGTGGCGGGCGAGCCAGGGTAGAAAAACCGCAAACGCACGGCCGAGCATAAAGCTCGCCTGGTCGCCCGCCAAAGATGGCGTGGAACCAACGGGCCCCGCAGCTAAGCTACTGCGGGGCCCGTGCGTCTGTCGGGTTTTCTACACCCGGTTGCCAGGCTCTCCCGGCAACCCGCGCATAATCCCGATTTCCACGCGTCCATTCCATACTCGACTTCAACCGATCAACGCAACAGTTAGCCGAAATCGTTCTGCGGGTGTATCGAAGTTTAGCGTCTTTCTCGGTCGTTCATTTAGCCGTCTAGCGATGGCGTTGAGTTGCGCCTGTGAGTACATCGACAGGTCCGTTCCTTTGGGAAGATACTGTCTCACCAGACCGTTGGTGTTTTCGTTCGAACCGCGCTGCCAAGGGTGATGAGGGTCGCAGAAGTAGACCTGGATGTCGGTGGCAACGGTGAAGCGCTTATGGTCCGCCATCTCCTTGCCGCGGTCCCAGGTCAGCGTCTTGTAAAGCTCCTGCGGCATCTTATGGGCGTGCTTGATCAAGGCGTCGACGACCGATTGCGTATCCTTGCCAGCCACTTTCAACAAGGCCACATAGCGGGTTTGGCGTTCGACCAGGGTCGCTATCTGAGTATATCTGCCGCCCATGATCAGGTCGCCTTCCCAGTGCCCGGGGATGGCTCGGTCCTCGACGGTCGCCGGGCGCTCGCTGATCGAGACAGCGTCGCGGAGGTGGCCGGTACCGGCATTCTTTAGCGCGTGCGGTCGTGCACGCCGCATGGCGCGGGTACGTCGAAGATGCGCAAGAAGCTCTTGCTTCAAGGCACCGCGGGCCTGGATGAAAAGGGTGCGATAGATGGTCTCGTGCGACACCTGATCGTCCTCATGGCCGGGGAAGGTGCTCTTAAGCCACCCGGCGATTTGCTCCGGCGACCATTGTAACCGGAGCTTGGCGGCCACCAGGCGTGCGAGGGGTTTGTTCCTGGCCAGCTTGCAGGTCTTTGGGCGCCGGGACCGATCCCAGGCCAGCTGATCGGCGTGGCTGGCCCGATACGCCTCCCAGCCACCGCAGCGTTTGATTTCCCGGCTGATGGTGGAGGGTGCCCGATGAAGGCGCAGGGCCACCGAACGGATCGATACGCCTAACACCGCCGAACGCGATATCTCTTCGCGCTCCATCAACGTCAGCGCTCGTTCGGCTCGACGGCGCGCCGGTGGCGCTATTCCGCCCGTTTCAGCCAGAACCCGATGAACCGAGGCCAGGTGCCGGTCGAACAATCGGGCAATCTGGCCCAGCGACTCGCCAAGCTGCCAACGCTCCCATATCAGCGCCTTCTGGCTGTCGGTGTAGCGGCGCCGGGCTCTTCGCTTCATGGCAACACTCCTCTCACAAGAGGTCTATGGTGTGTTGCGTTGACCTGTTGAGTCCACCATACGAATATTCTCAAAGTTGCCCTACACATTCCATCGAACGATCCTCAATCCTGCGCTGACGGCGCCGTAGGCTAAGATTCGGCGCACCGCACTCCCTCCGCCAATGACCCGGAGCAACGCATGATCCCGCTGGGATATCTCTACAAGTATGTCGCCGACCGTCCTGAATGGTTGACGGCCGCGCATGTGGCAGACGTCTACTCGCTCAGCGGTTGCGTTTCAAAGCCTTTCGCCGACTACATCAACTATTTGGAAGCACAACGGGTATTGGCTATTCAATTCGCCGCACGAGATCACCGAGTTGGCGAACGCCGCCTCGATCTCCCTTGAAGGGCTGAAGCTTTTCTACTACGAGGCGTACGAGCTTCAATTCGACGAAGACGAGAAGACCTGGGAAGCGTTTGAACCATGGTCTCCCACCGAGGTGGTCGCCCCCATCAGCAAGAAGCTGGAAGGGTTCGATATCGTGTCGTTCACGATGGGCAACATCGCTGAGTGCTCGCCTTTGTCGTGCAACTCGCTGGGGTCGAGGCTGCCGGTCAATGCGCACTGTCTGCTTGGGAGTTTCGAGGAGGCGAAGGCGGTCGTTGAAGGGGGCGGTCTTGAGGGGTGCGAGCCCGGGCCTTACCGGGTGGTTACTGTTTATTTTGTTTAGGGTGGTGGCTTGTCGCTACAGCTGGTCGCGGGCCAAGGCTTTTTTCCAAAATAGGCCCACGCGGCGCGCTAAAGTTCAGTTTAGCCATTCAATTTCTTCTACCGTTGGCCGATAACGGCCCAGAAAGGCACGGTAGCGTTAGGGGGATAAATGGGATTTTATCTAAGAAAGTCCATCAACGTAGGGCCGTTGAGGTTCAACCTGTCCCAGCACGGGGTCGGCGTTTCCGTGGGAATTCCCGGGTTTCGGGTGGGGACGGGGCCTCGTGGCAACTACGTCCAACTTAGCCATGGTGGTATCAGTTATCGATCCACCATTGGGCCGCGAACGCACCGCTCCGTTCGCATGCCTCTGCCTCATCCTCATCCTCAGCCTCAGCCTCAGCCTCAGCCTCAGCCTCAGCCTCAGCCTCAGCCTCAGCCTCAGCCTCAGCCTCAGCCTCAGCCTCAGCCTCAGCCTAGGCAGGTCCCCGCCATTCCTGACGGCACGCATGGCCCCCTTGAAGAAATCGAGTCCCGGGCAACTTCAACTATTGTCGACTCCTCTTCAGCGGAGTTGCTCGAGGAAATTCGAGCTAAACGCAGGATCGTTCGCTGGGCGCCCGTTACCCTCGTCCTCGGACTGACGGGTCTCGGCCTGGCCTGGAATCAGGCCCCCACATGGGGCTTGGAGGCGATTATCACCGTTCTGGTTATTGCTCTCTTCGCCGCGCATACACGTGATGTGATGGCAAAGACGGTTGTTCTCTTCTACGCGTTCGACGAGCAAATGGAACGAGCTTATGGTGTGCTCCATGTCGCAGCCCGGAGTATCGCTACTGCGGCCGGAACCTGGCACATCGAGGCGCAGGGCGATGTGTACAACAGGAAGTATCACGCGGGTGCGAGTTCACTAGTCAAGCGAAAAAGGACATCTATTACTATCGGTCCACCACCCGGCCTGAAGACCAATGTGGAAACGGTTTCCGTGGCGGTTGGTCGGCAGATCCTTCATTTCTTGCCGGATCGCGTGCTTGTTTACGAAGGCAATGAGGTTGGGGCGGTGGGTTACAAGGAGCTTCATGCCAGCGTTTCGGTAACGCGTTTCATAGAAACCGAGCCCGTTCCCCACGACGCCACTATTGTTGGCCACACATGGCGTTTCGTTAACAAGAACGGCGGCCCTGATCGGCGGTTCAGTAACAATCGCCAGATTCCCATTTGCAACTACGAAGAAGTTCGACTGACCAGCCGCACAGGGCTTAATGAAGTCTTGCAAGTCTCGCGGGTCGGTACGGGAGACGCATTTTGTAACTCGGTCCACTGGCTGGCACGATGCCTTCCGGTGGAAGTCAGTTGAGCTATTCCTTGGATAAAAAGGGGTCTAGGTGCGGGCATGGATGAAGACTTTGACCTGTGGGTGCCAGAGCTCTACATGACGGTGAGCGAGCGACGAAATGCGACGCTGTTGATACGCGAGCGCGAGGCGCTCCGCAGTGCCCGCGTCGCAGAAGCGGGCACCCGACTGGGCCACGAGAGCGCGACGAGGACGCACATCGAAAAATGTCAGGCCCGCATCGCGGTGCTTAGCACGATGGTGCTTAACCGAATGGCGTCTCTACGCCCATTCATGGTGCTTCATGTTGTGCGGGATGACGGGCACAGCGAACGCATGCAGGCGCTTGACTTCGATCTTGAGGGGGGCACCTGGGGTGAGGCGTGGCGCTGGTGTATCAGTGGACGCAAGCTACGGCGTGACAATACGCTGGGTCGGGCGGATGCCATGATCTGCTTTCGATTGGCGCGCGTTGCGCGCCGCCGGCTCGATGGGCAATGGGAATCCCTTCGTCCATTGCTGGATGGAGAGTACAGCTGACATGCACCTCAGGCCCGATTCTTTGGTGTTTGATCTCGTAGACCCGCTTATCATGATTGACTGCGCTCGCCAGCTTCATGAAGCCGATAAACCCTTTTCCCTTGAAGCCTTTGCCCTAGCTCTCGGTGCGCCCGTTGAAGAGGCTTCGCCCGTCCTTGCATGCCTTTTAAGGGATGGCTTTATCAGCGAGGGTACTAACGGCTGTTTCCTGATGACGAAAAAGCTCGGTCAGTTAGCACTCTCCAAAATTTCCATGGGTCTTTCCCGTGCCGAGGCAAACCGCCTCTTAACCGGCATTCTAGACAAAGCACGTGTCATAAACGCCGACAAGAGCGGAAAATTTCGTTCTATCTCCCTAATTGCCGTGTTCGGCTCTTACCTTGGGGATGCAGAAATCCTTGGTGATCTTGATATTGCGATTTTACTCGACCGAGATCCGCCGGGTCTGGAGCGTGATTTGACGCAAGGCCTTGGCGAATGGCTTCGCAAAGGCACGGCGCCCCATCGGCGCACTTACAGCGCGTTGCGCTTGCGGCAACCCAAGTTCATTAGTGTCCATGGCTTTGCGGAACTCAGAGAGCTTGGAATCTCATACCGCGTCGTATTCGATGCGCCAGCGGACAAATAGCGAACTACACAAGAAAATCCAAAAGGAAGAGGAAAGTAGATGCGTCATATCATCTTGGCGATAGCATATGTTTCCGTTCTTTCGGGCTGCGTGAGCACTGTAGAAAAGAGCGCATACACGAGCGGATGGACTCAGAAGCACTCACTCAAAACCCAGGAACAGTGCGGCTTGGTTTGGATTGACAAAGACCACTACATGCCGGGTAATTTGCAAGTCCTTGTGACATATGGGCTTCTAACTTCTGAGCAGGCCGCACGAGTGCCGACGAAGGAACTTCGGGTTGGAGATCCAGAGTGTATGGTCCATGCGACCTTTGGAATTACTCAGAGCCGAGTTGTCTCGTCACGAGACGCCAAGCAGCATTTGATCAGCGTTCGGTTTACCTATCGTTGCGAGAACAGCCCGGTAGGATGTCCCGGCGTAGAAGTCGATGTGGCAGATAACCACGTCGCGAGTATCACGCCGCTTCCTCCTCCTAAGGCGGAGTTAATGCGACAGCCCTAAAGTTCTGTTCGTTCCCCGATCGCATTTCTCGCGACACCTTCGCGCAGCCACTGGTCGGACGGCCGATCTCCGGGGGCAGGGAAGAACAGCATCGCGACGTGACCTGGCACCGAAAGTAGATCCGTGGCGATCACGAGGTCAACGTCACGGCGGACTGGTCCTTTGGCCGATGTTCCCCCCATCCCCACCGTCGTACATTGACTGGCGGGTCGGCCTGTGAACAGCGGGGAGAATGCAAATGATGACGTAAGCGGTGCCTTGCAGGGATGGCCAGTCGAGTGACTGCTTTAAGACCGTCAACGTGGATATTGATGTGCCTGGACTTTCGCCCCAGGAGATAGACGCATTACTCGCCAATACCCAGGACGCCGGGGCACACCCCCCGGTCGATACACCGGTGGACCACCGGCATTTCGTGTCGGTTGAGCTTGATGACGCCGTTTGCGAGGCCTGTCAGAAAAAGCGCGCAGGCGGGATTGGGGGTAGTTAGCTGCGGAATGGAGGGACGCAAGCACAGCTATGGGAACGCATGTTCTTACGAAGAATCACGGACATTTCCGGCAAGGAACTGACGCCATTCAGCTCGCTAAAATTTGCCACAGGCTAGGAGCGATGGGTTAACTTCGTGCACTCTGCCTAAATGCGCTCAACTGGGGAGGAGATATGGCCGTCCGTTGGAGTGGCATTAGATTTTTCCTCGCCGCTGTGGCGGTGTTGCTTGTGGCAACAATGGTTCAAGGAGTGCTCAAGCATTCGCTAGCACAAGTGCTTTTTATGATTGCTGCGTTGATGGGTGTTGCCGGGTTTTGGCGAAATCCCCATTACCTAGGTTCGCGCGTGGCAACCCTCCCATCGGATGTCGCTAGGACATATGACCGGGTAGGGCATCTGCTTTTTCGCGCATCTACCCTCCTGACGCTTGCGGCTATTTGTGCATTTGCCGCTGCGCACTAACGCTATAGCGCCGGTAGATTAAACGTCTTGCCGGGACGCTGCTTTTTTTCAAGCCAGAACCATGTGGGAATGGCCAGGAGGGTAATGATCGCTCCCGCGAAGGTTTGCTCGGCGAAGACCTTGATGATGAGGTCCTTCCATCCATCGATAACGCTGAGCAATCCGCCCATGATCTTCCCCTATCGTGAGTGCTTGGTCGCGCATGGTGCATAGCACCATGTCAGCTTGACTAGATAGCCTCACCAACTTGCCGCAGTCCCCTTTCTTTAATTCTAGGAGCCAAAAAACGGGAAAAATAAGCGCCGCGAGGGAAAGGTCGGGATAACTGAACTAGAGGCTGCGCAGGAAAGCCACCAGGTCTGCTTTTTCGCCTGTGGTTATCTGAAGCGGCTCCCCAGTGGCGAGGCCTCGGTAATACACCTCCATGTCGACGGCTTTCTCCAGCGTCGGAACCGCGCCGTTGTGCATGTAAGGCGCCGTGTCCGCGACGTGGAGCAGGGAAGGCGTACGAAATGTGTTTAGGTCAACCGGGTCACGCGTCACCAGAAAACGACCAAGCTCCGCTAGATGGGGCGTCTGCCCCAGTGCATTGGCGATGGCTCGTGGGTTTTGGGGCATCGACATAGCCTGAGCCGTCAGGGCGGGAAGCGATGCGGCGATGTCTTGCATGCCAAGAGCCGAGGGATGATAGGTGTCGTCGGTGTACCTTGCGCCACCTTCTGCCTGGTGGCATTCATTGCATCGACCGGTTCCAAAGAACACCCGACGTCCGCGGCCGATTGCGTCTCGATCCGATGCTGTATTTCCTAATGAAGAAAGTTTCATCTTGGGAAGCGCGCGAACGTATGAGGCCAGTACATCACGCACTTCCGCCTCGTCCAGATGGCTTTTAGCACCGTAGATGGCCTTGAAACGGGCTCTAAAGCCACCCTTCGCAAGCCGACTGAACAATTCTTCCGTTGTGTTCAGTCCCATCTCGAACGACGTGAAGAAGGGATCGGTCACTGCCTCTTCAAGCTTCGATCGTCGCCCATCCCAGAAGAAGGTTTTTTCGCTTCCTGCTTCAAGCAAGCTTGGTGCGTTGCGTGCACCCAAGCGATTGAAAACGCCTACAGACGTCTGCCGTTTTTCGGCAAAAGACATGGATGGCGTGTGACACGATGCGCACGATTTGCTTCCGTCTGCACTGAGTGTCGTGTCCAAAAAAATGGCGCGGCCAAGCTCGGCTTTTTTTTCTTCTGTCTGCGCGTGCAGGTTGGCTGCAAAGACGACACAGATCGCAGAACTGCAAAGAAGCCATGTTAGAAACCTTCGACGCACCCGCAGGACCTTGTTGTTTGGACGTCCACTGCGATAGTGTCACGGCCCGGGGAATTTGTGCCACTGAAGCACAACACAATTTAGAAGTCCGAAGCCAGGGAGCAGTGCATGTCGTTTGCGCAGGCAGTTGGGCAGGGGGTGGATGACTTTCGATCGGAATCGCAGAGGCGACGTCTAGCAGGCAAGGGTTATCGTAATATCTTGCGATCTGCGCTTTGTATAGCTCTGCTAGTACCAGGCCTCGCAGCGGCCTTCGATGCAACGTACCTTTACGATGCCAACCATCGCCTGGTTGGAGTGCTGAACTCAGCAGGGAACTCTACCCGTTACGTCTATGACGATGTGGGTAACCTGATCCGAACCGATAGCCTTCCTCCGTCGCAGTTCGCCATACTGGGATTCTCTCCGGAGCATGGCGCGCCAGGAACGCCGGTCAGCATCATCGGGCAGGGGTTCTCTACGACCGCAGCAAGCAATACCGTCAAGTTCAACGGCACGGTGGCGACGGTCGTTTCAAGCGATGCCAACCAGGTGCAGACCACCGTTCCCGCCGGGGCGACGACTGGACTCATCTCGGTCGCTGTGGGCTCTAACACTGCAAATACGGCGACTCCATTTGCGGTCGATGGCACAGGGCTCGCGCCAACTCTGACGTCAGTCGCACCAGGCAGTGGAAGCGCTGGCACAACCGTGACGCTGTCGGGGACCCATTTAAATCCGTTACCGGGTGCCACCACGGTTACGCTGAATAGCACGCCTGTTGTCCTGACGACGATCTCCGACACAGGACTTACCTTCAAGACGCCATCCATATTTGGAAGCGGCCACTTTGTGGTAACAACGCCCTATGGGCAGGCGACGGCTGGACCCGATTTTGTTTCTTTGGCCACGGATTTTGGCATTAGTCCGATTTCCACCGGACGCATCGTTGTCGACGGAGCGGCAACGCCACTGTCTTACTCTGGTTCTGACGGTAAGGTTTACCAGCTTCTGTTCGATGCATCCCAGGGTGATTGGCTGACATTACAGATACCAAATCCGAACAGCGCGACGTCGCCTCATTTTGCGCTTTACAACCCGAAGGGGCAGCAGATCGCCTTTGATTCTGTATCGTCTAGTTTCCCGTCGTATCACCTTCGCCAACTGGGCCAGACCGGCACGTACTCGATTGCCATACAGCAGGTTGGCTCGGCTAGCAATTTCAGCGCGGCGCTCGAGCGCGACACCGTGATAACGCCGGCCTCCACATACACGCTGTCGACAAACCTTCCCGGTCAAAGCAAACGCGTGGTGTTTTACGAGTCTCAGGGACAGAGTTATGGGGTCGGCCTGACTGGAGTCACTTTTAACCCAACGAGCTATGCCCTTGACCTGGAAGGGTTCGACCGCGACGGGCTGTCATTGGGTCAGACCAATTGCTTTGATTATGAAACTCCCCCGGTGTGTGGCTACGCATTTCCTGCGTTCGCCAAGACCGACGGAAGTGGTGCATCGGTGGCTGAGGCTGGGTGGCGACAGTTCGTGATGACCTCGGAGCAGCAGAATACTTCCAGCGCCACTGTAAAACTTGTGCCTGACCTGAGCGGCACGACCACCATTGGTGCCACCAATTCCATCGCCTTCAGCACTGTTGGTCAGAATGCAGAGCAGACGTTCTCGGCTGTTGCCGGAATGCGACTCTCCCTATCGGTAGAAAGCTTATCGACCACGCCGAGCTCCGAAACAGTTGATTACCAGATTTTTGATCCAGACGGTATGCAGGTGTTCGAGGGCAACGTCAGCAATCCTTATCTTTTCAATCTCGACCCATTAGCTAAGAGCGGCACATACACGGTCTTCACTGCGCCTTACTCGGGGGCCGTAGGGTCGACCTCTTACCGCCTTTTGCAGGACGTCATGGCAACAGCCACGGTCAATGGTGCCGCTGTACAAGTCTCGACTGAAGCGGGACAGCAAGCCGCCTACGTGGCGTTCCAAGGCGTCGCAGGGTCGTCATACACCATCAATTGCAGCGCGCCCGTCAGTTACATCGCCAGTTCTGCCACGGGACCTAATGGTTCGTCGGCTGGTAATGGAGGGTACTGCGGCACTTCCAGCTCACCCCTTCAAATTTCCAATGCACCGGCGACCGGGACTTATCTCATTCGCCTGTCGAATTCCAATGATCCCTTTAATGCGACGGTGACGGTGACGTCGCCTTAGCTTGACTGGATTGTCTGGCCGCCCGCCTGGGTCGCCAATCGCTCTCCCGGAGGTCGTGTGTTCAGACGGATCGAGTTGAAGCAGCTGGTGATGCGGATAGCTTTGGTGGCCCTGGTCCTGGCCGAGGCTGAGGCGGCCTTCTCATTACCGCAAGTCGCTGGAGGTGCGTTTCCCATCCAGTCGCCACCCCAGTCGGCAAACCTGGGAGGAGGTGGCTCAGCCACGTTTGACCGAGCCACCGGCACTCTGACTGTCTTTTCCAGCGACACGAAGTCGACGGCCGTATCGGTTTCAGGCGCGGCGGGCGCCACGCTGCTATCTCTCATTGATGGCTCAACCTGGCTTGAAGGGTTGGTGGACGCGAATGGTCGGCCAGCCCGGGGACGAAAGGTTGATACAACTATCGCTCTGTCCGTTGCACCCGACGACGGGCTGGTTAGTTATCCGGAAAGCCGGTTCGTTACGCTGCCTAACGGGAATATCTTAGTCGTCAGCGGAAATGGTACGGCGGCGAGTATCTGGAATCCTTTAAATCACCAATCCACATCGATAGCTATCGCTGTAGGTGGGAACGTAGCCGGGCTTACTTTGTTGCGCGATGGCGCGGTGTTGATCGACGACGGAACACCTGCTTCGCAGTCGAGTCAAGTCATCGATCCGAGTGTAAACGCGACGCGCCCGCTCTCGGCTGTTGAGATAGCTGACATCTCGTCGCCAGTGCCGGCCTGGAGCGCAGTCATGCCAGCACCGGAAAGTGTGGGCGCTGCACCTAGTGGAGCCATCACCATCGGCTTCTCCGTTGCGCTTGATCCCGCGACGGTTAACTCCCGCACGGTTGTGCTCTTTGGACCTGGTGGGGCGGCCCCTGCAACCGTCCGGTCGCTCGACAACGGGCACCTTGTAGTGGTCACTCCTTTACGTGACCTCTTCACGGCCAGCCGTTACACGGTCCTTCTAAAAGGGTTGCAGGGGAAGACAGGGGTAGGGGTGCCCTTTGGGAGCTATGGATTCTCCACGGCGGCACTCGGGACAAGCAAAGCCCTCGATCCAGTGGGCAACAGTTCTGGTGGGAACACCACCAGCCTACTATCCGGTACGTTCACTAAGAAGGAAGCGGCAGCAGTTGCTGGTAAGGGTGTGCTTCGCTTGTCTACCGGATCGGTTGTTACGGGTATTACCAAGTCTAATGAAGGATGCGTTGCAGGGTCGAAAGCCGTCGTACTTTGTAGGCGGCATTCTCAGATTCGCGATGGGGCGTTTTATCCCGGCGTAGACGCGACGCTCAACGCTTATGGTGGCCATTGGCGTACATATCAAAGGCACGTTGAGGCTCTTGGCAAGCCGCTCCGGCTCGCTCGCACATTGACCAAACCGAAGCTCCAGGCCGTACGGGCTAACGCCTCCGGCCCGGGTAGTGTTACCGGCAGAGTGCTGACAATCGATGGACGACCCATACAAGGGGTCAGTGTCTCTTCCAATAGCCTCACAACAAAAACGGGGGAAGACGGCGTTTTCACTCTTGCCGGATTACCAACCGGTCAACAAACCATATTCGTGGATGGCATATCAGCCGGACGTCGTGACGTGGAATATGGCTCGTTCGAGGTTGGCATTACTGTTCCTGTTGTCGGCACCCTGAAGCTCTCCTACAACATGTACCTTCCTCGTGTTCTTGCGCGCGACAAGGTATCGATCCCTTCGCCAACCACTCAGGACATCGCCATCACGCACCCGGACATCCCGGGTCTTGAAATCGATATTCCGGCTGGGACAGTCATCCACGACCGCAATGGGAAGGTCGTCACTGACCTTGCCATCGTGCCGACCCCGGTCGATCGGGCGCCGTTTCCCACCAACAACAACTACCCGGTGTACTTCTCCCTCATTCCAGGCGGAGCAGTCATCCAGAATCTATCCGGTGAAGCTAATCAGGGTATACGCATCAAGTACCCCAATTACAGCCACGAGAAGCCCGGAACTGTCGCGAAGTTCTGGAACTACGACACCACGAGTGGTTGGAGAATCTACGGCAAGGGTCGCGTGTCCGCGGATGGCACGCAGTTCGTGCCCGATAGCGGCGTAGCGCTGACGACGACCATCCATGGCAGCTTTACCCTGCAGCAGTATCAGGCGGGCCTAAATGGAACCCCAAACTGTGGTTGCAACGGTGCGGGTGACCCCGTCGATCTCGTCACTGGTGCGCTGGTCCACACCTGGCACGACCTCGGGATGACAGACATCATTCCACTCTCGCTGGACCGCACCTATCGAAGTGGCGACACCACACCGCGTGCGTTCGGCGTAGGCATGTCCTCGAGCCTTGACTGGTACCTCTACGACGAGAAGGACGACTACTCCGAACCCAAGCTTGTCCTGCCGAATCTTTCAGTAATTCCATTCGAGCCTATTCTGGGTGATCCGGCGCTCTCGGATGGGGATGCTCTGGCTGAGTGGAAGGCGACTGGAGTCGCCGGTTCGTTCCAGGGTGCGACGCTCCAGCATCTGCAGTACACCAACAATCACTACGAGGAGCACTGGGTTGTTCAGATGCGAACGGGCCAGCAGTACTGGTTCCAGAACGAACAGGAAAATCGCCTTGACCAGATTGTTGATCGCTTTGGCAACGCAACAAGTTTTGACCTGTCGAGCGGACTTCTTGATTCGGTGACAAGTCCAAGTGGGCGGACCATTTCATTCAGCTATGACGGCGACAATCGCATTTCCAGTGCAACCGATAGTGCTGGACGAACGGTCAACTATGTCTATAACGCGGCGGGCTACCTTTCCGAGGTCGATTACCCGGACGCGACGAATGAGAAGTACGCCTACGACGCGACGGGCGAGCTCCTTACCATCACTGACCGTCGGGGTAATGTGTCGCTGACGAACCAATGGGTATCGGGTCGCGTTTCCCAGCAGACCTTCGCAGACAACACAACAGTCAAACTGACCTATGTGATGGGCGCGGACGGTTACAGCACCAAGACCACCGTGACCGAGCCCAATGGCACGGTCAACGTAACTACATTTGACGCTTCCACCCATTATCCGTTGACCGAGACCGTCGCCTTCGGCACGCCCTCGGCTCAGACCACGACTTACACGAGGGATGCTGTTGGAAACACGACGTCAGTTGTCGACTCGTTAGGCCGTAAAGCGACCATGGTTTATGACGCAGTTGGCAACATGACGACGCTGACGGCGTTGGCGGGAACGCCACAGGCCACTACTGAATTATTCACGTATTCATCGGACCTCAGCCTGGTTACCAGTATCACCGACCCGTTGGGACACATCACGCACTTTGACTACACCAATGGCTGCATGACAGCGGTGACCAATGCATTGGGCAAGGTCGTCCACGCAACGTGCAATACAGCGGGCCAGTCCGTTTCCGTTACGGACCCGCTCGGGCACGGCGTTACTTATTCATATTTCGGAACCGACGTGCGGAGCCGGGTGGATGCTTTAGGCCGGACTACAACGTTCACTACCGACGGACTGGGTCGCGTTATTGCAATGCGTGACGCGATGGGAAACATGTTCCAAACGAGCTACGACGTTGACGACCGGGTGGTGCAGGTTGCCGATGCCCGGGGCAACGTGACCCAATACGCTTACGACAACAACGGGAATATTCTTTCGGTCACAGCCCCCGACAACAAGGTTATTTCGTTTACCTATGACAGCTCCAATAGGGTTACGCAGCGCAAGGACGCCTTAGGGCAGATTGCGTACTTTACCCATGACACGCTCGGAAATATCGCGACCGCTAAGGATCGCAAAGGTCAGACGACGACCTTGCATTACGACCTTCTTGGGCGCCGGGATCTGACAACCTTTGCGGATGGGTCCACCATCGCCCAAGCCTATGATGCGGCCAATCGGCTTACGGGCCTTACGGACTCACTCAATGGCGTCATAACGCGCGGATACGATGACTTTAACCGCTTGACCTCCGAGACGAGCCCGCAGGGCGTGGTGAGCTACCAGTACGACGCGTTCGGCCGGCGCACACAGGCGAACGTGGCAGCCCAGTCGGCAATTGTCTATGGGTACGACAACGCAAACCGAATGACGGACATCACGCAGGGCACTGACCACGTGGTGCTCGGTTATGACGACGCTAACCGGCGCGCTTCCCTGACCCTTCCCAATGGGGTCAAAGGTCTTTACACGTATGACACGTCCAACGCGCTGCTTGGCATTGCTTACTCATCAAAGACCGGCACGGCGATGGGCTCGGTCAACTATACCTACGACGCCGCTGGTGGCGTGGCAAGCCGGACAGGTACATTTGCGCCTGGCGTTCCTGCTGTCGCATCGTCAGCATCCTATGACGTCAACAACAGAGCGACCGTTTTTAACGGCGCTGCACTTTCCTACGACGCCGACGGAAATCTGACGTTTGATGGCACAAACACCTATGTGTGGGACGCCCGAAACCAACTCACCCAAATCAAGCAGGGCGGAACTGCTGTTGCGACCTACACCTATGACGCTCTGGGAAGGAGAACATCCAGGCAAGTCAGTACGAGCACCTCAACCGCTTACCTTTACGATGGCGAAGAAGTTGCTCAGGAGAAGCAAGGTAGCGCCGTCAATCCCATCCTTGGCGGTCCGGGCGCTGACGAACGCTTCGCGCGAAACGAGTCGACCGGAAGAACGTACTTTCTTACTGACGGATTAGCATCAACCGTAGCGCTGACCGATGCCACGGGAGCTGCTGTCCAGCAGTATTCGTACGACGCCTACGGAAATTCATCCTCCGTTCCAGCGGCAAGTAACCCTTATCAGTTCACCGGCCGTGAGAATGATGACAACGGCTTGTATTACATGCGCGCCCGCTATTACAGCCCAGCGATGGGCAGGTTTATTAGTGAGGACCCGACTGGTTTGACCGGGGGCATTAACAGCTACGCATACGTCGGCTCGTCGCCCACGCTCGGACGTGATCCCTCAGGCAAGAACCCATTGTTGTTCGCTGCAATTGGGGGAGGGGTTGATTTGGCTATTCAGCTTGCCCAGAACGGAGGGGATATTTCCTGCGTTGATTGGGGCAAGGTGGGTGCTGCGGCGTTGATTGGTGCCGCCGGTGGCTTTGTCGGGGAAATCGGGGCATTTATCTTTGAGGACTTTACGGCTGGACTGGCGATTGATGCCTCAGGAGAGCCCATTAACGTATTTTGGTCAGGTAGCGACGCTGCTAGAGACGTTGCGGCAGAATGGGCGGAGGCGAACGGTGGTACTACACTAGAACTGTCTTCGCTTGGGAGAGCGGCTGCAGCAGAGTCGGAAGGATTGCCTTGGAATGAGGCAAGGCCCATTTGGGCCAAGGCGTCGCAAACCTATGCTGAATCGGCGTCAGGTGTAGTGCATGTATTCCATGGGCCTGTCGTCAACGTCGAAAGCATATGGGCGACCGTTGAGTGGCGCGCACTCTTGGCAAATCCACGTGTAACAGAAATTATCTTTCATTTGGTGCCCTAATGTTCTCTACTCCTGCTATTAACGTTATTTCGAGTGACGAAGGCTTTTGGGTCGAGGTTCTTGGTCACACGAAGGTTAGGTATGTCGAAGACGATGTGGAAATACACTTTTTTATGGAGTTCACGACCGGCAACTCGGGCCTGGTTATTTTCTCAAGACAAAACAAAATTGTCGGACCGCCAAACTCTCCGAGAATTGGTCAAGCGCTTGATGATGTCGAGCGAGAGAGAGTAATCGAACGTATTCGTTCGGCGTTTCGATTTACAGGTTGGGAGATCGATGTTCTGTAGTGCAACCTTCCAGAACGGCGCATTCGACAGGCGAATGCAAACCATCGCGGGAGTTATGGATGAGCGACCTAGCGACGGTTCGAGCTGAAATCGGGGCGTTGGAGGCATTCTGGACGCGTTTTCGACCGAAGTCTTCTGACTTCGTAAATACTGCGTTTTGTCTTGCTCGAGATTTCGCGCAGACGGGTGCGTCTGACCGACTTGTTGTGTTGGCGAGCGTCACAGATCAGTTACGCAAGAAGCTGTGGGCTGCATCACTATATATGACAGAAATGGCAATCGACTGTGGCGATCCGGCGTGGCTGGAGGCTGCCATGGTTATGCATATTCTTGACAATTTTGAATTTGATTCCCGGGATAATCTTCGTTATCTCGTGCTCGTGGCCTTTGCCAGTAAGCACCTAGGCTTCGATTACCGGGCCTGCATCGACCGGCTTATTGGCCTCGCTGCAGAGCGTGGTGAAAAACAGTTGATGGAGTTCTCGGCACGACCAGACACTGTCAATACGCTGGAAAATTTTCACGTTCGATTGGACATCGTCGATGGACGTGCTCGGTTCGTATCGCTTGATTAGACGCTGAAGAATACAGCGGCAACGCGGCATGACAAGCGCGAAGTCTGGGACAGTTACTCTGACGACCCGACAAGAAGAATGAGAGACAACACCAATTCCTTCCAGTTGTTCCTTAAGAGCCACGGCATTCCTCTCGCGGAAACCCTTTCCATAAATTCATTCGCCCTGTCGGCAGGCGATGCATTGAAGGCCATTGGGCTCGCGCAAGAAAATGACCTGGTGATTCTTGGTGGAGACGTATATTTGGACCGGGATGGAGAAATCGGCCCTCCCGAAGGGCGATTTGCCTGGACTACAGATGACGGAACCGGACCGGGCGCGTCCGCTCTTATCTATCGAGACGTGGACAGGCGAGCCGCCATGGCGAAAACGGCTATTCTCGGCTCACTCGGATCACCAGGTGAACGAAGGTGGTATTCGCTGGTGGTTATTAAGTAGCAGTCTCTGCCTCCAGGCCCATCAGCCTGGGCGTTGCCGGCTTATTGTCGTCTTCTCTGTTTAAGACGCTGGCTTCTCGCTAAAGTTAACCGCATCGACCTGATGATCTTCGGGGGCAGGCCAGTGCATTCTGTCGAGACATTTGAACTTGTACTGGTTCTGCTCGCCGTTGTGGTCGCCTTGCATTGGGCGGCTCACCGCCTAGGCTTGCCGCCAGCTACTTCCTTGCTCGTCGGCGGCGGCGCGCTGGCATTCGTCCCCAAACTCCCCGCGTTCACCCTCGACCCAGCCCTGATCCTGGTGCTCTTCCTCCCACCCTTGCTGATGGATGGGGCGTATTTCACCGCCTTCGGCCGCTTCCGCCGACATCTGCCGGGAATACTCTCGCTAGCCGTCGGCGCCGCGGTATTCACCACATTAGGAGTAGGCGTAATAACCCACTGGCTCGCCCCCGGGCTTCCCTGGGCTGCCTGCTTTGCCCTTGGCGCCATCGTCTCGCCACCGGATGCCGTATCGGCACGTGCGGTGCTTGCGCGAGTGAAGCTTCCCCGTCGGCTGTCGGCCTTGTTGGAGGGGGAAAGCCTGCTCAACGATGCAACGGGTCTGGTACTTTTTCGCTTCGCTGTCGCGGCAACGCTAAGCGGCGTGTTCCACGCTGGCGAAGCAGCTTCCAGCTTCCTCTTCCTTGCCGTCGGCGGGATCGTTGCTGGCCTCGCCGTTGCGGGGGTCTGGATCTTCGTCGTTCGTTGCCTGGACGAGCAGACGCTGATCGTCATGGTCAGCACGCTCATGTGCTGGGTCGCTTATATCGTCGGCGAGGCAGCCCATGTCTCTGGCGTGATAGCCACGGTCACGGCGGGGCTTGTGATGGGCTGGTATCAGCATCTGATCCTGCCGGCGCGGGTTCGGCTTCGCGGCAGCGCTTTCTGGGAGATCACGGTATTTGTCCTGGAAGCACTCGTTTTCATCCTTATCGGTTTCTCGCTGCGCGGCGTGCTGGATCGCGTGGGCGGGATCGAGGCCGTCTACACCAGGATGGCCATCCCCGTGCTTGGCGTCGTGCTGACCGTCATGGTGACGCGCTTCCTCTGGATCTTTGGTGTCGACGGCCTTCTCGCAGCCCTCCGCGGCATGGGATTGAAGCGCGCCCGGCCGCTGGGAGTGCGGCAAGCCACGGTGCTGAGCTGGGCCGGTATGCGGGGCGTCGTAACGCTGGCAGTGGCGCTTACCTTGCCCGATTCCATGCCGGGCCGGGATCTGATGCTGGTTACCGCGTTTGCGGTGATATTCGCCACTGTCGTGATGCAAGGGACGAGCCTGGGTTGGCTCATTAGGCGCATTCGGCCGGTAGATCAGGATCCCCTGGCGAAGATGCATCTACCTGCATGCGAAGCGGCCATTGCCCGCGCCATGGCCGACGCTGTCGAAGCGCACGCGTACGCGCCAGACGGCGCGTTGATCCATCCCCGCTTGCTCGAGGAATATCGCAAGCGCTCGGAAATCACCACGCGCTACGCCGAAAATGCGGACGCATTCATGGAAGGCGTGCGAACTCACTTCGACGTGGTTCTGATTGCCATCGCTGCCGGACGCGCCGAGCTAATCCGTATCCATCGCGCAGGATTGATTGAAGACGAAGTGCTTCACGAGCTCGAGCGCGATCTGGATGTCGAGGAGCTGCGCATCATCCTGCAGCGCGGGGACTAAACAAACCTGCGCTCAGGCCTTTTTCAAAAAGCAAACCTTGAGCACCAATCCCTTGATCTTGTCGGAGTTGCCTTCGATGTGTTCGGCGTCGCCGTCCACTAGACGGATGTTTCGGATCACGGTGCCTTGCTTGAGCGGGATGGAAGAGCCTTTGACCTTGAGGTCCTTGATAACGACCACCGAGTCGCCGCTGTTGAGGGCGTTGCCGTTGACATCGCGGACAACTAGATCTGTTTCTTCGGATTGAGCAGCAACCTGCGGCCATTCGTGCGCGCAATCAGGGCAAATGAAGTGATCGCCGTCGGGATAGGTGTTTTCCATCCCGCAAACCGGGCAGGCGGGGATATCGGAAGTGCTCATGGCTGCTCCGGCATGGCTTCGTCTTCGGCATGCCAGGGGCGCCCGGTGGCCTGCTCGATGTACTCCCGGATCAGCCGGCGGACCACCTGCGACGGTGTCGTGTCCTCGGCTTCGCATAGCCGCTCAAAGACGGCCTTTTTGCGGGGATCGATCAGGATGGTCAGGCGGGCAGTTCGGTTTTCGATGGTCATGAAGATGCTCACATGCGATATGTATGGGATGATAATACAATGATCATCTAAGTCACCACTTCGGGGTGGCGGGGGCAGGGGCATGGGCAAAGGCCGGACATATGGGCGAGCGTTTGTGCCGAAGCTCGTCACGGTGCTGCGCGAAGGCTATGGCTGGCGTGACTTCCGCAACGACACCGTGGCGGGGCTCACCGTTGCCATCGTGGCCTTGCCACTGGCCATGGCCCTGGCGATCGCCAGTGGCACCACGCCGGAAAAGGGGCTCTATACCGCCATCGTCGCGGGATTTCTGATCTCAGCGTTCGGTGGTTCGCGCGTGCAGATCGGGGGCCCGACCGCCGCGTTCATCCCGGTGGTGTTCGTGGTGATACAGCGATTTGGCTTTGGCGGCCTGATTCTGTGCACGCTCCTGGCTGGGCTGATGCTGATCGGGGCCGGCCTGCTGCGGCTGGGCACCTTGATGAAGTACATGCCCCAACCGGTGATCACTGGTTTCACGGCGGGTATCGCCGTGAGCATCTTCTCCAGCCAGGTGAAGGATGCTCTTGGGCTGACCATGCCCTCGGTGCCGGCGGACTTTGTCGAGCGGTGGACCGCTTACGCCCACTATGTATTCACGGCACGCCCGGCTGCCGTCTTTCTTACGATGGGTGGGTTGCTGATGATCGTGGCCATCCGTCGCTGGCGACCGACATGGCCCGGTTTCCTCATTGCACTAGTGCTTTGCACGGTGGTGAGCACGTCTTTCGGATTATCGGCCGAGACCATCGCCAGTCGTTTCGGCGGATTGCCGTCCGCCTTGCCGGTGTTTCATCTGCCGGACATTCCCTTTGCGCGCACCCGCGAGCTGCTTCCAAGCGCATTCACCATTGCCTTCCTGGCGGGGGTGGAATCCTTGCTATCGGCCGTGGTGGCGGATGGCATGATCGGTGGACGGCACCGATCCAACGGGGAGTTGGTGGCACAAGGCATGGCCAATGTCGGCGCGGCGCTGTTCGGGGGGCTGCCTGCCACCGGCGCCATCGCCCGGACCGCCACCAACATCCGTGCCGGAGGACGCACCCCGATCGCCGGCATGATGCACGCCGTCTTTCTGCTGATCTTCATGTTGGCGTTGGCGCCGCTGATGAAATTCGTGCCACTGGCGGCCCTGGCGGCGGTGTTGCTGGTGGTGGCCTGGAACATGAGCGAGGTCGAGCAATTTCGTCACACGTTGTCGGCACCCAAGGGCGATGGCTTGGTGCTGTTGCTTACCTTTGGCCTGACGGTGTTCTTTGATCTTACGGTGGCGATCGAAGTGGGCCTGGTGGCATCGGCGTTCGTCTTCATGTTCCGCATGGCCGATGCGATGGAAGTGAGCACCGGGATCAAACTGTTGGACGACAATGGCGAGATCGGTGACGACCTCTCCCAGCGCACGAAACTCCCTCCCGGCGTGGAGGTATTTCAGATCAGCGGACCGCTGTTCTTTGGCACGGCCAATCGACTGGACGAACTGCTGGACCAGTTTCAGAACCGCCCCAAGGCCTTTATCCTTCGCATGCGCCTGGTTCCCATCATCGATGCCAGTGGCGTGCATGCGCTCAAGACCCTGTTGGCGCGCTGCCGTCGCCTTGGCATCGTGCTGATCATCTCGGGGCTACAATCGCAGCCGCAGCGCGTGATCAGGCAAATGGCCGTGCACCCTCGCGAAGGTGAACTCTATTTCGCCGATCACTACGAGCAAGCCTTGGACATCGCCCGGCAACTCTGACCGTCATGGTCCTGCACCGTAGGTCGTTGGTCATCTGGTGCGATGCGCGCCGCCCTTTTTATCATCGGCGCACGATCAATCCTCAGGACACCCATGCGCCGTCTGGCTCTCTCCGTTCTGTTAGCGCTCTCCCAGGCAGGCTCTGTGTGGGCGGCCGATGCATCTTCCCCCGCGGTCCAGAGCCTGATGAAGGAGGCTATTGCGCAACACAGCAGCAGCGTGCTGGTCATGCGCGATGGCAAGGTGCTGGCGCAGTATCGGGACCCGTCACTCAAGACGAGTGGCATCGACATGATGTCGGCGACCAAATCCGTGGTGGCTTTGGGCGTCGGTTTGCTCGTGACCGACGGCAAGATCAAATCGCTTGACCAGCCGGTCAGTGATTTCTATCCGGAATGGCGGCAGGGGCAGAAGGCGGCTATCACCGTGCGCATGCTGTTGAACCACACGTCCGGCTTGCAAAACGTGCCATACGCGCCCGCCGAGATCTATCCGGCGCCCGACTTTGTCCAGTTGGCACTGGCGGCAGAGCTGAGCGATCCGCCGGGCACGAAGTTTTCCTATAACAACAAGGCGATGAACCTGCTCTCGGGCGTCATCGAAAAAGCGTCCGGCAAGCCGATGGACAAGTTCCTGGAGGAACGCTTGTTCAAGCCGATGGGTATGACGAATTCAAGCTGGGGAGAGTATGACAAGGCGGGTCACCCCCAGGCCATGTCCGGATGGGTGACGGATGCGGCGGATGCGGCTCGTATTGGCCAGCTTGTCCTTGATGACGGGCGTTGGCAGGGGCGCCAACTCATCAGCGCCTCTTTCATGAAGGAAATGACGGCGCAGGGCAGCCCTTTGTCGCCGAAGTACGGCTTGCTGTGGTGGCGCGTTCCGAGCTACAGCCACACCACGGTGCGCGAGGATCTTACCAGTGTGCTTACGTCACACGGCATGGATGCCAGCTTGGTTGCACTGCTGGCACCCTTGCAGGGCAAGTATTTCGCATCCAATGCCGACTTCGTCAAAGCGCTCGTGAATGCAGCCGGCAGCCAGTTGAGGGCCGTGCAGACTGCGCTGTCCGATCACAAACTTGCTGCCTCCGACCTGGTGAAGGTCGACTCCGGCCCCGTGGTCGCCTACGAGGCTGAGGGCTATCTCGGCCAATACATTGTGGTGGTGCCAGCTACCCGAATCGTCGCCGTGCGCCAGATAGCGTCACCTGCTACGGAGGTCAATCCCTGGCCATGGGGCTACGACAACTTCGGCGATGAAGTGATCAAGCTGGGTGCGAAGTAGCCTAACTTGGACGGATCGCTCCCTTCACCGCGCAGGACGCAGAACAGAGACCTCGGCGTCCGCGGCGTTGCCATCGGACTGACGCACGGATGGCGGCTTGCCTGGGTTCTTTCTGCCCAGGGTGATGTTTTTTGAAGCTCGGACTTCCTTGTTCGAGAACGTCCAGATTTCGCCGGTATCCGTGATGAAGACAGTCCAGTACAGATCCGATTCGGGGCCGTAGTCGATAAGAAACTGGGCAAAACCTTCGCCCTTGGGAGTGTTCATGGGCAGGGGCGGATTGAGTTGGAGCATGATGGCGCCTTTTGAGTGTTCCTCATTGGGCCGGTGTTCTCGTTGACTGGTGGTGAATCTGGACCTTTTCCAGCCTACACATCTGCAGGCTCATCCGGAGGCGTCACGTCATCCGTCGCCCTCAGTGCACCGCATGTTGACGTTGGCCAGCGCAGCTTGGGAACTTGTCTAGCCGAGGTTGCCATGGTCAAGAAAACAACATCCGCGCCTGCGCGCGATAAGAATGGAAGAGCTGTCACGGCTGGTACCGGTCCAATGAAGGACCCGCGGGGAAATGGAGATGAACTTCACCAGCAGGCAGGAAATGGCCACCCACCGCTGACTACCAACCAGGGCCTGCCCCTGTCGGACAACCAGAATTCCCTCAAGGCTGCCGTGCGCGGCCCGGTGCTGCTCGAAGACTTCATCCTGCGGGAAAAGATCACGCACTTTGACCACGAGCGCATTCCCGAGCGCATCGTCCATGCACGTGGCTCGGCGGCTCATGGGTATTTTGAGCTGACGTCATCCTTGAACTCCTACACCACCGCCAAGGTCTTGACTGAAGTGGGTGTACGGACCCCGTTGTTCACCCGCTTCTCGACCGTTGCCGGCGGCGCCGGATCGGTGGACACGCCGCGCGATGTGCGGGGTTTTGCGGTGAAGCTCTACACCAAGGAGGGAAATTGGGACCTGGTGGGCAACAACATCCCGGTGTTCTTCATCCAGGACGCCATCAAGTTTCCGGATCTTATCCACGCGGTGAAAATGGAGCCAGACCGCGGCTTTCCCCAGGCGGCCAGCGCCCATGACACCTTTTGGGACTTTATTTCCCTGACGCCAGAGTCGATGCACATGGTGATGTGGGCCATGTCCGATCGGACCATCCCGCGCTCCCTTCGCATGATTGAAGGGTTTGGCATCCACTCGTTTCGGCTGGTGAACGCCAAGGGCAAGAGCACCTTCGTGAAGTTCCACTGGCGGCCAAAACTGGGCCTGCAGTCGACCGTATGGGACGAGGCCGTGAAGCTCGCCGGAGCGGACCCCGACTTCCATCGCCGTGACCTGTTCGAAGCCATCACGGCCGGAAATTTCCCGGAGTGGGAATTGGGCGTGCAGCTCTTTACCGAAGAACAGGCCGACAGTTTCCCGTTCGATCACCTGGATGCCACCAAGCTCATTCCTGAAGAGCTGATTCCGCTCAAGATCATTGGCCGGATGGTGCTGGACCGTTGGCCGGACAATTTCTTTGCGGAGACCGAACAGGTCGCCTTTTGCCCGTCGCATCTGGTGCCAGGCATTGATTTCAGCAACGACCCTCTCCTGCAAGGCCGTCTGTTTTCGTACCTCGACACCCAGCTTTCCCGTCTTGGTTCGCCGAACTTCCATCAGCTGCCCATCAACGCTCCCAAATGTCCGTTTGCCAACCAGCAGCGTGATGGTCACATGCAGCATCAGGTACCCAAGGGGCGGGTGGCCTACGAACCGAGTTCCCTCCAGGGCGATTCGCCACGCGAAGATGCACGGGCGGGATTCCACTCGTTCGCCGCCGAGGAAACAGGAGTCCGTGGCCGCATTCGTGCAGAAACCTTTGCCGACCACTACAGCCAGGCGCGCTTGTTCTATTCCAGCCAGACGGCGTTTGAGCAGGCGCACATGGCTTCCGCCCTGGTGTTTGAGCTCTCCAAGGTCGACACGCTAGCCATACGCGAACTCATGGTGGGGCATCTGCGCCACATCGACGAGGGCCTCGCCAACCGCGTTGCCGACGGCTTAGGGCTTGAAAAGATGCCCGAAGCCCCGCCTGCAAGTGCGCCGCTGGTCAAGATGAAGGTTTCACCCGCCCTCCAAATTATCGGCAAGATGAAAGCGACGCTGGAGGGCAGGGCCGTCGGCATCCTTATCAACGATGGCTCCGATGCCAAGGCAATTCATCGGATTGCGAAGGCCGCCAGATCTGCCGGTGCGACGGTAAAAATTGTTGCACCGAAAGTTGGAGGTGCAACGTTGTCGGACGGGGCCAAGCTTGCCGCCGATGGCCAGCTTGCCGGTACGCCTTCAATCAATTTCGACGCCGTGGCGATCGTCTTGTCGGCCGAGGGTGCTGCGCAGCTGAGCGGCGAGTCGGCAGCCATCCAGTTTGTCCAGGACGCGTTTGGCCATCTGAAGGCGATCGCCCTGGACGACGGCGGCCGCTCCTTGTTTGATGCCGCGGGCCTGAAGGCGGATGAAGGGGTTGTTGCGGCCAAGGCGGTCGATGATTTTATCGAGGGGGCCAAGGGCCGGTTCTTCGAGCGCGAAGCCAAGGTTCGCATCCTGGCTTGATATCAACATGGTTGTTATGTCGCAGCCGGCCTCAGGCCGGCTGCCTTCTTCCAGGCGAGTTAACCCTGCGACGACGCCACTGCGGTTGCGCTGACAAGGCGACGCAGGCCGCTCCGGGAAACCTCGGCAAACTTGGACGGATCACCATAAGCCCGTGCGGTAAGCATCGCGCCGTAAACAAGCGAGATGAACGCCTCCGTCTCCGCACTGGCTGCGCCCTGAAAGCGGAACACGCCCTGTTGTGCGCCCTTGCTGAGGATCGTCTCGAGCCATCGGGACAAGTCGCGAAAATGCATGCGGACGCCTTCGGCGAGATCCGCGGGCAACGACGGCAATTCCGCGGCCAGCATGCCGGCGACACAGAACGGCGCCGTATCGTCGGTGATGCATCGTTCCCAGTACTCGATATAAAGCTGCAGCTTTTCCACCGGGTCGAACTCGCCGTCGGCGATTAAGGCTATCTGATGGGCGATGCCGGCCCGCGATTCTTCGACGACCGCCAGTGCCAGGTCGGCCTTGGTGGGGAAGTGGTGATGGATGCTTGCCTTGCGTACCTGGACCTTTTCGGCGACATCGGCATAGCTGAAGCCGTTGTAGCCGCGTGTCTGGATCAGGTAGCGGGCCGAGTCGATCAGCTTTTGATGGGTGGTCATGGAGGTATTCTACCATTAGGTAGGTAGCTAGGCAAAGCGATGTGGCTTATTCATAAAGGAATTAGATGTCAGTTGACTCTTGGGCCTACCTACTAGTAGGCTGACAGGACTTTCCCAGGACATCCCCCATGAACACCCTCCGTCAGTTCTACTTCCTGCGCTCCGCCGTCGCCTTCACATGGGTGGCACTCGTGCTCTTGGTTTCGAACCTCGGCGTGCCCGCCCTCGTCGCGGACGTGCTGTTGCTCCTGTACCCAGCCTGGGATGCCCTCGCCAACGTCCTGGATGCAAGGCGTTCCGGTGGCTTGAGTACCAACCCGGGACAGCGCCTCAACGCTGTGATCAGCATCGCCACCACGGCCGCGCTCGCCATTGCCCTTGGCGTCGGCGGGAACGCAGGCGGAATATTTGTCTTTGCGGCCTGGGCCCTCCTGTCGGGGCTGCTCCAGCTCTACGTCGGCATTCGCCGCAGGAAGATGGGCGGCCAGGTTTTCATGATGATCAGCGGCGCGCAGTCGGCGCTGGCCGGCGTGATCATGACCCTCCAGGCATTCGGGAAGACGCCAACCATTGCCCAGCTGGCCCCTTACGCGGCATTCGGTGGGCTGTACTTCCTCCTGGCAGCGTTGCGCTTGACCTTCAAGCGCCCGACCTTTGATGCCTACGAGCGTGGTTCGGCCTGAGGTGGTCAACCGTCTTCGTCGCATTGGCGCCGTGACGCGTCAGTGCGACGAAACGAACGCAGACGGCGTCAGCGCCTCCGGCATGGCAAAGTTCTGCTTTATCCGCTTCACTTCTTCAACTGGCGGTCTTCCGAACAATCGCCTGAATTCGCGGCTGAATTGCGAAGCGCTTTCGTAACCCACGGCGGTGGCAGCCGCTGCCGCCGTGGCGTGCTGGCGAAGCATGAGCAGGCGCGCCTGATGCAGGCGCGTGGATTGCACGTAGCGCATCGGCGATGTACCCGTCATGGCGCGGAAGTGTGCGTGGAAGGTGGGGGCGCTCATTGCGGCTTCGCTGGCAAGCTCGTCGATGCTGAGCGACTCGCGATAACGGCTATGGATCATGCGGATCGCGCGCGCCACCATGCTGAATTTGCCATGCTGCGCCAGCGCCGCACGCAACGAGCCGCCCTGGGCGCCGGAAAGGATCCGGTAGTAGATTTCGCGCACGAGCGCGGGGCCGAGCACCTCGCCTTCCGGCGGGTTCGCCAGCGCTTCGAGAAGGCGCAGGACCGACGCTGCCAGCGCGTCTTCCATGGGGGAGGAATAAAGCCCGCGCGGAGTTGCCGGCGATGCCCCGCGCCGCTCATCGATCTGGATGCAGAGCTCCGCGGCCATCGGGTGGTCCAGGCGGAAGTAGATCGCCAGCAACGGTTCGTCTGCCGAGGCATCGGTTTCCATCGTGAAAGGCACGGGCACGGACACCACGAGGTAGTGCTGGTTGTCGTAGACAAATACCTCGTCGCCCAGGAAGCCACGCTTGCGCCCCTGCACGACGATGACGATGCCCGGCTCATAGAGCACGGGAGTGCGGCTTAAGGGTCGATCAACGCGGAGAAGGCGCACATCCGGCAGGGGTGTTAGCGTGTATCCCTCCTCGGATGCGAGCTCGCGGAGCAGGGCGATCATGCGGTGGCGGGAGGGCGTGTCCATGTTTTCACTCTCCGACTTCTGTCGCCTCGTCGCAAGTGGATCTCATAGGATCAGGCAATGATGCCATATGCTGGACTATGGGAAATGAGGCACCCGGCATCTACGATGGCCTTGTGTTTCTGACCACGAGTCCATCCATGTCCAGCAAGACCTTTTTCATCACCGGTGTCAGCAGTGGCTTCGGCCTGGCGCTTTCCCGCGAAGCCTTGGCCGTCGGCCATCGGGTGATCGGCACCGTTCGCACCGATGAGGCGCGCCGCACGTTCGAAGCTTTGCATGCTGAACACGCACACGCCGTCCTGCTGGATGTCACCGATATTGATGCGATCCCAGGCGCCGTCGCCGATGCCGAATCGCGTTTCGGCCCTGTCGACATACTCGTGAACAACGCCGGTTACGGCCACGAGGGCATCTTCGAGGAGTCGCCGCTCAACGAGATGCGTCGCCAGTTCGAAGTGAACGTGTTCGGCGCCGTGGCGGTCACCCAGGCGTTCGTACCGCGCTTTCGCGAGCGTCGCCGCGGACACATCGTCAATATCACTTCGATGGGCGGCTTCATCACCATGCCCGGCATTGCGTATTACTGCGGTAGCAAATTCGCGCTCGAAGGCATCAGTGAGGTGCTCGGCAAGGAATTAAGGCCATTCGGCGTTTATGTCACCGCAGTCGCCCCAGGCGGCTTTAGAACGGACTGGGCAGGGCGATCGATGCAGCGCTCTCCCAGGAGCATTGCCGACTACGACGCGCTGTTTGACCCGATCCGCCAGGCTCGACATGAGAGAAGCGGCCATCAGCTCGGGGACCCGGCGAAGGCAGCCAAGGCCATCCTGACGCTGGTCAGCCTGGAGGACCCGCCCGCGCACCTCCTGCTCGGCAGCGATGCGATTTCCCTCGTGCGTGACAAGCTCATCGCCCTGGCTGCGGATATCGATAAGTGGGAGAGCCTGACACGTTCGACGGATGGTTAATCCTGCCAAACGGATCAGGCCAGTGAACGCCCCGCCATTCGCTCAAGCGATGCCGTTTCGCACCGTGAAAATGTCGTCGGGGTCGTACTTGCGCTTGGCTGCAGCCAGGCGGCCAGCGTTCGTACCCCAGTAGGCCTTCTTGTAATCCTTCTGGAAGAAGTCGCTCTCCGAGAAATAGGCTCCCGCCCCGGGAGCAACTTCGATCAGCCGGGCGTACGACTTCCGCACGGCGCCATCGCCCTGCCTGGCCTTGACCTCATCCCGATGGGCGCCGGGTAAACCTTCAAAGACCGATGGTCCGCCGGTGGCGATAATGGCCAGGGCGAAGGCATCGAGTACCTCGGGATTCATGGCGGTGTCGCGTGCCCGGGCCAGCGTCTCCGGGGACGCGCCGAACAACCCCTTGTTGAAATGCAGGGCGAAGCCTTGTTCGCGCGCTGCCTCGATGACGGCCGTGGCCAGGGTTTGCAGGTTCGCGTCCTGCAGCAGTCGCGAGGGTAGCCACGCCGAGGTGTAGGCATGGATGTACGTGCCCACCTGTTCTTTATCGCCCGCCCACATCATGTGATAAGCGGGCGCTCCCGGGCGGTCATCCGGAACGGCGAAGTCCAGGCCGTGTTTTTGATAGAAGCCCAGATCCCAGGTGTACCGTGCCGGGAGGCCTTTCACCCAGAACGGCTTCACCCATGTGTACTCCGGCCGCGCAGCTACCCAATCCAGGAAGGGCTGCCACACTGCCTTTGCCTCATCTTCGCCAAGGCCCTGGAACACCATCGAAATGTCGATGCGGCGATCGCCATGGAATTCCATGATCTCGCCCCAGTGCGGGTTGCACAGTTTGTCGCGGAAGTGGCGCAATATCCGGGCGACGAGCGCGGAGTAGGCGTTTTCGCTGTTCGCCTCAAGGCGACCTCTCGCGGCACCGATGGACGCGGGCAGGTCGTGGGTGCGGAAGGTCAGCCGCGTGATGACGCCGAAGCTCCCGCCACCGCCACCCTTCAGGGCCCAAAACAGCTCGGGATCCTGGAAGGCGTTGACCACCCGTATCTTTCCGTCGGCCGTGACCACCTCGGCTTCCAGCAGGTTCGACGCGCCCGTACCAAAGGCCTTCGACAGGCTGCCAAAGCCGCCACCGTTGGTGAACCCCGCACAGCCCACTGTCGTGCAGCCTCCGCCCTGCACGTAACGACCGCCGACGGTCGTCACGGCATGGTAGGCATCGATCCACATGGCGCCGGCACCGACATGCACGGCTGGCAGCGCACTTGTGCCTGGCGTGGCGCCCTTAGGGACAAACGCATCGACCAGCTCGACCGAATTCATACGTCGGGTCCACAGCAGCAGCGAGTCCGCGGCGTTGGAAGCACCCAGGTAGCTGTGGCCGCCCCCGCGGATCACCAGCCGTACCCGGTGCTGGCGTGCCCAGGTCACCGCGGTCGCGATGTCCTGGGCACTCTCGGCCGCGAGTACCCGCGCGCTGGGGGTGGATGTCCATGCCTGATAGTAGGCGCCAGTCTGGGTAAGGCCCGGCTGGTCGCCCACGTAGAACTGGTTGCCGATGTGGGCCAGCGCTTCTTCCCGGGTGGCCGGGTTCAGCAGCGGGTTCTTCGGGATCGACAGGCGGCCACCGACCTGACGGTTCAAGGACTCCCAGTCGCCATCGGTGGGCCAGCCGGCGGCACCGCGTTTCAGCCAGCGGCCGCCGCCGGTGACGAATGCGTCTACTTTGGCGGCGAGCGGCAAGAGGGGCAGGGCGAGGGCGGTTTTGAGCAGGGTGCGACGATCCATGGGTGGTCTCCGTGAGATGCCGCCCATGCTGCGAGGGTCTGACTTGGCTGTCTTCCGCAAAGGGGCGGAAAACGCCGATTCGGGGATGAATCGTGGGGCAACTGGGACAAGTGGAGCGGAGCCTTACGCCCTCGCGCATCACTCCATGTGCAGGCGTACATCCAGGTAGACGCGAATGGCCGACTTTGCCAGCTCCAGCGCCGTTGCCTCTGCTTCCGAAGCGCTCGGGTGGCCGTTGGTGCGGCTCGTCAGCTCGCGAAGGGGCAAAGACATACGGGAAGTGGAGACCTTCGAGATGGCAGACCATTTCCCGCGGTTGAAGGGAAAGGAGTCGACGACGATGTACATGCCTTCGTAGATGACGACTTTCGGTATCCGGCGGGTTCCCATCCCTGAAAGTTACGGGGGAAACCGTTGGGGAAGAAGGTCGAATTGATGTTCGGCGATATGTAAAAACGGCAATCGTGTGTTTATGAGCCGACATGTGGCGCAAGAACGTGCCGGTTGACACCCGCGTCCACGGTAGTCGAGATTCTTGCCACTAGCGGCAGCTATGCACCGCATCAAGGGGGAAAATCAGATGCGTATTTGGCAAAGGATCTGCCTGCTGGGTGGCTGATTATGACATCCGAAAACGGACAATCCCAGTATCTCAGGCGCACGATTTCGCCCTATCTTGGGCAGATCATCATTTTGTCGCTTGTAACTGTTTTCCTCTTGTTCGAATCCATAAAGTTGCATGCCTGGGGTCCGCTTCTGCCGGCTCCTTTCATATGGCTGCTGTTCTCGGTTCAGATTTACATCGGGCTAAAATATAAAATCAGTTGGACCGACAAAGCGGTTTGCCAGGAGGCAAGCGGTGGTCCAAAAGTTTGTATCCAGTACGGCTGGATAACGAAGGTCACGTCAGAGGTATCCAAGCCGGGCGAGGTCCTTGCTGCGTCACGACCGTTCAGACGAGTGGCGATTTACGCTGAGGATCCCCAGGGCGCAAAAAAATTCATCGATGTATCGTTGAAGCATTTTGCAATGGAGGACGTTCGCACGCTCATGCGTGTAGTCCATGACCGTCGCCCCGATCTGGCCCTTCCAAATATGGGATGGAATAGCAAATCGCAAGCGAAAGACAACCATCGCAAGAGGTTGCCTGAGGGCGAACTTCGAGAGATTTCATGCGATCTCAATGCCCGGCTCACGGAAAATGGATTCTCCTTGGAGCGACAGGGCTCGATAGCCGACTTGGCGAAGCTGGGGCTTACCCTGGAATCCGCCGTTGGTCAGCATTTTCGGTTTTTTTCGGACGACGAAGACCTTGAAGGGAATTCGGACGACATCATGTTTGATGGCGTGGTGGTCCGGGACGAGCAGTACGGAATACTTGCCGTGGAAAATGGCCGTGGTGTATTCCATCGTTCGGACCTGAAGAAGACTTCGTGACCTGTTCGGTGCCCGGTGGTCTTACTTCGTCGCCGATGGCTGACCAGTCTGCTCGGCCGCAATGGCCAACGCCTGGTGGATTGCATCAATGACGATCTCGGGCCGGTCGTAGTTGATGAGATGGGTTGACCGCGGCACGATCTCGTTGACGCCGTGGGTCGACATGGCAGCGACCTCGTTTTGAAACTGTTCCCACATCACGGTACGCTGGTCCTGTAACTGCTGGGTTATTCCCTTGGCGGGCGCATGCGGGGCATGCGTGAGCACGATGATGGGCATGTCGCCGAAATCCCGACGGGTGGCGCGGGTCTCGTCGGCGCTTGCACCGCCCCAGAAGTTATGCATTTCCGAGGTGGTGGCTGCCTGGTATTTCGCCTTGGCGGTGTATTCCAGCATCACGTCGTTGATCGCCTTGCTGAAGCGGGGATCGGGCTCGCCGACGCACTTTTTATAGAGGGGCGATTCCTTCGGAATTTCACCGTCTTTGATGGCATCCACGCAGGACGTGTCGGTTCCCTCGTCATCCCAATGCGCCAGGGCTTCAGGCGTCGCAATCGTCTTTAGCCGCGTTGATTGATCTTCATGCGAGCCATCGACGATGACCATGCCGACCACCTCATCACGATATCGATCAGCGAAGACGCGAACCGCCATGCCTCCCATCGAGTGGCCCACCAGTAGATAGGGCGGCTTGATGTGGGCGGCCTGCAGCGCCTTGTGGATGTCGTCCACATCATTGGCCGATGTGCCCGGCCGGGTAGCGGCGTCGCTGAAGCCCATCCCGGCACGGTCGTACGAGCAGGTTGTGTTCGTCTTGCTGATCGCCGGCTGCACCAGCGCCCACGCGATGCTCGAGTCGTAGCCGCCGGCGGAAAAGATGACGACAGGTGACCCGGTGCCGCGGCAATAGAGGTTGATGCGCCGCCCCCCGCCGACGTCGACGAGCCGATAGGGCTTGGTGTAGACCGGGTCGGTGATGATGGGTTTGGTGGATGGCTGCCCTGCGAATGCCGATGCTGGTGCGGCCAGCACGAGCCCGCCAATCGCCCATGACGCGGCGAGAATGGTCCTGATCATCTGTTGTTCCCCTGGTTCCCTGACGCACAAGTGTACCGTCCCGGACTACCAGAGCGGATTGGGACGAGCAGCGAAATTCGTATTGACAAGAATGATTCGTCCGGACGTATTATTTCGCTGTTTTGCTCAGCCTTGATGATAACTGTTGAGTTCGTTTGCGGCCACGCTCGCATAAAGTTCAGAAGAGGCTGACTAAGTGAAAATATGGCAGGTTCATCACATTCGCGAGTGCGACGACGGCACCGATGACGCCAAGCAGGTCGGCATTTTCGATTCTCTGGCTGGCGCGAAGCAGGCTGTTGAGCTACTACGGATGGAGCCAGGGTTCCGGCAGTTCCCGGATGATTTCCTGATTGATGAAATTGAGCTCAATCACTTGGCCTGGCGAGAAGGCTTTGCAACCCTTGCCAGTTGGCCGGACGAGCGGCCTGGTGTCGACGCGCTGGGTCGATCGGAGTTCTGGTATGCGGCTCACGACGGCAGGGTGGAGACGGCGCTTGCAATGGCCCAGGCTCGCCCGGAGCTTCTTGTCTTGTCAGACGACGCTGGTTTGTCGCCGCTTCATGCGGCCGTCCTGGGCGGGCGCGTCGAGGCTGTGCGATTCCTGATCGACTCTGGCGCGGACGTGAATGCGCTGGACAATGACGGGGATGGTCCGCTCTGGGAGGCTGCGCGGCGCGCCTGCTTCGATCGCGATGATGAGAGCCGCCTGGAGATTGCGCGGCTGCTCGCCGAGGCGGGCGCCGATCGTTATCACCAGGACCGGTATGGTCAGTCGCCCATGCTTGTTGCTTCAAGGGACGCTGGCCTGTTGAAAGCGCTTGGCTGGTAGCATCTATCCGGCTTTCCGGCGACACTGCCCACCCTTTTGGACCTTCATGACCAACCACCTTGCTGCCGCATCCGCACCCAAAAGCCACTACCAACTGCTCGACGGCCTTCGCGGTGTTGCTGCACTCATGGTGGTTATCTTCCATGTCTTCGAAGCGTACTCCCCCGACCATCCGCTGACGCAGCGGATAAACCACGGCTATCTTGCCGTCGACTTCTTCTTCCTGCTCTCCGGCTTTGTCATTGCCTACGCCTATGACGACCGATGGGGACAGTTATCGGTCTGGGATTTCTATAAGCGCCGCCTGATTCGCCTGCAGCCAATGGTCATCATGGGCATGACGGTGGGCGCGTTGCTGTTTTACCTTCAGGCGGGTGATGCCTTTCCGCTGATTGAGAAGACCAGTGTGATCAAGGTCATCGGCGTGATGTTGATCGGCTACACATTGCTGCCTATTCTTCCGTCGATGGATATCCGGGGCTGGAATGAGATGCACCCGCTCGACGGGCCGGCCTGGTCACTGTTTTTCGAGTACATCGCCAATATCCTCTACGCATTGGTTCTGCGCCGGCTCTCCATTCGCGCGCTCTCCCTCCTGGTGTTCCTTGCCGCATGCCTGCTTGTCGAGGTGGCTGTGTTTGGCAAGGGAGGTGACGTCATTGGTGGCTGGTCCATCAATGCGACCCAGCTGCACATTGGCTTTGGGCGCATGCTCTTTCCCTTCGTGGCGGGGATGCTGCTGATGCGCCTGGGCAAGACCGTCCGCATTCCGGGTGCTTTTGCCGTATGCAGCGCGTTGTTGATCGGCGTCTTTTGCGTGCCGCGTATTGGCGGGGCAGAGCACCTGTGGATGAACGGCGTCTTTGAAGCTGCATGCATCATTGTGGTGTTCCCGATGATTGTTGCCATTGGCGCGGGCGCCGGCGAACAGGGAGGCTTTTCCAGCCGCCTTGCACGCTTCTTTGGCAATTTGTCCTACCCGCTCTACATCACCCACTACCCACTTATTTATATCTATACCCAATGGGCCGGGTCGCATCATCCGACGGTTGCGCAAGGTGTGGGATACGGCATTTTGCTGCTTATCGCTGCAATTACTTTGGCCTACGCCTGTCTCAAGCTCTACGACGAGCCCGTTCGCGTCTGGCTCGCGAAGCGCTTTCTGGGTAGGCGCATGCGCATTCCACCAGGTGAGGCCGTGGGTGATACGCCGTAGTCGGGTAAGCCAAGCAACGGACGTCAGCGGCGTGGGCTAAGATCCCGTTCCATGTCGCTCACTCTCCCGACCCATACCTCGTCGGTCGCTGACGCCCCGTCGCTAAGATCCGTCATCCTGATGGGATGGGGCCCGTGCACGCTGGCCTGCTGCATCGGTGCGCTGTCGGTATTGGGCGACAACCCAAGGCAGATGCTTTTCGACCTGCTCCTGTGGCTGGCCTACAGCGCCGCGGCGATTCCCTTCGCCTGGCTGCTGGGATTTTCCTGGCGTGCGCGGTTCCGGCTTCCTGTTGGGATCATTATTCTGGCTTCCGCGGCTTTCCTCCTGGCCGTGCTGGTTACAGTGCCGCAGTATCACATTGCGGCCGAACTCGGCCTGATAAAGCCAGGCCCCATGTGGCCCGCGCTATTGATCCGCATGCAGGGCTGCTGGTTCCTTCTGCTGATGTTCGCCGCGGTGTACTTCGGGCTTGGTTATGGCGCGCTCGCCCGGCAGCGGCAGGTCCGGATGCAGGAAGCCATGGCGCTGGCGCGCGACGCCGAGCTCACGGCTCTGCGTTACCAGTTGCAGCCCCATTTCCTCTTCAACGCGCTCAATGCCATTTCGACCCTGGTGGTGGAAGGGCATGCGGACCAGGCGACACGGGTGATCGCGCGGCTGGGCGACTTCCTTCGCCTCACCCTTTCCGGTGACGGGCGCCACGAGGTGACTCTCGCTGAGGAGCTCGGTGCCCTGGCCAGTTACCTGGATATCGAGCGCACCCGGCTGGGTGATCGCCTCGCCGTGAGTATTCGCGCGGAGGATGGCGTGATGGCCTGCCGCGTGCCATGGCTGATATTGCAGCCGCTGCTGGAGAACGCCATCAGGCATGGCGTGGCGTTGCGGCCGGAAGGTGGACAGGTTTCTGTTGCAGCATCCAGGCAGGGCAGCGATTTGTGCGTGGCCGTGCAAAGCCAGGGTGGCTGGCAGGAGCCAACGGCGGATTCGGACGGCGAGCGTTCGATCGGCCTTGCGAACATACAGGCCCGGCTGGCCCGGCTCTATGGAGAGGCAGGGCGGCTGGACATCGATCGCGGGGTTGACCAGGTGACCGTGGTGCTGCGCATTCCGTTCGCCACGTCAGCGGCGGTATCCATGCCATGATGCGTGTGGTCGTGATCGACGACGAGCCGCTGTCCCGGCGGGGTGTGATCGCCAGGCTCAAACGGGAGCCCGATGTCGAGGTTGTAGGCGAGGCGGCCGACGGTGCCAGCGGCCTCGCTGTCATCGAGCGGCTTCAGCCTGACCTGATCTTCATCGACATCGCCATGCCCGGACTTGACGGGATGTCGGCGGTGGCGGCGTTGCCGATGGAGCGCCGGCCGCTGGTGGTGTTCGTCAGCGCCCATGACCAGTTCGCCGTGCGGGCGTTCGAGGTACGGGCGCTGGATTACCTGCTCAAGCCCATCGACGGTGACCGCTTTGCCGAGTCCGTGGCCCGTGCCAGGGCGGTTGCCACGCATTCCACTTCGCCTAGCTCGGAAAGGCCGCCGCTGACACGCTTCCCCATTCGGGTAGGCTCACGGGAAGAGGTGGTAAATGCCGACGACATCGACTGGATCGAAGCGGACGGGGACTACGCGACCTTGCATGCGGGAGCGCGGGAGCTCCTGTTACGCGAGCCGCTTCGGAAGCTCGTGGACCAGCTGGACCCAACCCAGTTCGTGCGCATCCATCGCTCGACCATCGTGCGGGTTTCGCAAGTGGCCGAGGTGCAGGCCCTAACCAATCGTGACGCCACGCTTCGCCTTGTCGATGGCACGACGCTACGGGTAAGCCGGACCTATACCCAGGCCTTGAAGGACGCCTTGTTCCGGTTCGGAAGAGGCTGAATCATTCCTCGATCATGCCGTGTCCGTGGCGCCTGCGGAATTCGGCCGGCGTGACACCGACGTGCTTGACGAATGCCCGTCGCAGCGTATCGGCGTTGGCGAAACCGCATTTGGCGGCGACCTGCTTGGGCGCGTCGTTACCGGCTTCGAGCAATCGCCGCGCGGCTTCGATCCGTGTGGCCTCGACCCACGCTGCCGGAGTAATTCCCACTTCGGCATGGAACAACCGGGCAAAATGCCGTGGACTCTGGCCGGTGTGGGCAGCAAGCGCCTTCACCGTCAAGGGCAGGGCAGGGTTGGCGGCCACCCAGCGTTGCACTTCCTGCAGCGCCGAACGGCCTGACGGCTGCGCCGTGCCCTTGCGACTGAACTGGAGTTGGCCGCCAGGACGTTTGAAGAACATCACCAGTTGCGAAGCAACCCGCATTGCAATCTCGCGGCCCAGGTCTTCCTCTACCAGTGTCAAGGCAAGGTCGAGCCCGGCCGTGACGCCGGCAGCGGTGCGCAGCTTTCCATCGCGCACGTACAAGGCATCGTCTTCCACGGTCACCTTCGGGTATGCCTGGGCGAGGCGTTCGGAGGCGGCCCAGTGCGTCGTGATGCGACGGCCATCAAGAAGCCCGGTAGCGGCCAGCACGAACGCCCCGGTGCAGACGGATCCGTAGCGCCGGCTTCTTTTCGTACAGGAGCGAATCCAGTCCAGCGTCTTTGCGTTGGTCCGGCTGCGCTCGGCTGCCGGCGCGCCCGCTACGAGCAAGGTGTCGAAACGCTGCTCCTGGTTGCCGATCACGAAGTCCGGCAGCAGGCGTACGCCCGACGAACTGTGGATCGGGCCGGCTTCGGATGCGACCACGCGCAGCTCATAGACCTTGCGTCCGGCTTCGACGTTGGCCTGGGCAAATACGTCCAGAGGCCCCGATACGTCAAGCAACTGGACCCCGGGAAGGGCGAGGATGGCGATGGTTTTGACCATGAGGTGCCTCCGGGTGGCCGACGGCCTACTTTCACGCGAAATGGCAGTATTTGACGTATTACGCCAATTGTTGCCAGGGGCGGTGAAGGATAGCGTGTATTTCTCCCTCATTGGAGTTTTTGCCATGAATCCGACCATCGACGGTGTCAGCATTCCCGACAGCACTCTTTCGCGCCAGATCACCGAACTCGTTCGCGATACGGAGTCGCCGCTGTTGTTTCATCATTCCAGCCGGGTCTATTACTTCGCGGCGCTGGCTGGCAAGCGTCGTGGACTGAAGTTCGATCCCGACCTTCTGTACTGCGGATGCATGTTCCACGACATGGGACTGACGGCCAAGCACGGCACCGTGAACGAACGCTTCGAAGTGGACAGCGCCAACACCGCGCGGGATTTCCTGCGCAGCCATGGCGTGGCCCAGCAGGACGTCGATACCGTGTGGACGGCCATCGCGCTGCACACCACGCCTGGCATTCCCCAGCATATGCACCCGGTGGTTGCCCTGGTGACGGCGGGCGTGGAAATGGATGTGCTGGGGATGGCCTACGACGAATACTCCAGTGCTTCGCGCAACCTGATCGTCCAGGCCCATCCGCGCGGAAGCTCGTTCAAGGAAGAAATCATCCAGGCCTTCTACGACGGCAACAAGCACCGGCCGGACACCACGTTCGGCAACGTCAATGCCGATGTCATCGCCGACAAGGAGAAAGCCTTCAGGCCGGTGAATTTCTGCAGCGTGATCCGGGGCTCACAGTGGGCAGGTTGAGGTAACGCCAACCGGCCTGGCGCATCCCATGCACCGTTGGGCGCATGCCCGGCCATGGGCTCTGGCGTTCGCCGTGCCACATCAACCCTAATGGGCTTCCTGTCCACTCCCCGGGGTTGTTGATGAACGCTCTTTTCCACACTGCCTTTGCCACGGTTGGCCTGGTCATAGCGAGCCAAAGCTGGGCGGCCCCCAGCCTTGCCGACGACACGCGCGACGTCGACCACGTGATGCAGGCATTCCATGAAGCCGTCACCAGCCGCGATGGCGGCAGGCTCGAAGCCTTGTTCCTGCCCAAGGCGAACCTCTTCAATGTGCTGGACGATGGCCGTTTTGCGACGGCGAAAGCGAAGTCACCCGATGCCGGAAAGGTACGGGTGAACTCCGCACACGAGTTCGCCGAGTTTGTATCGTCCTCGATGCAGTCGCTCGATCCAGTTCACTCCAACGTGCGGGTGACGTCCGATGGGGTGGTTGCCATGGTGTATTTCGACTTCGTGTTCAATATGGGTGGCAAGGCGACGAACGTCGGGAACGAGACGTGGCAGCTGGTGAAGGACGAGAAGGGGTGGCGGATTGCGTCGATTGCGTTTTCGTCGCGGGTGCCCAAGGGGTAATTCCTGGGCCGCCGGCGGGACTGGCGGCCCTATCTATCCCACATGCATGGACAGAAAACCTAGCGTGCGCTCCAGGGCCAGGTCCGCGCTTTCTTTTTGATACGTCTTTCTGGGAAGGGTATTGAATCCGTGGTCCGCATCATAGGTGTATACCAGCGCCTGCGGGTAGAGCTCCCGGATCGCAGGAACGGCATCGATGGAGACGTGCCTGTCGTGTTCTGAAAAATGCATCATGAGGGGCACCTTGGGTTTTACATCAAGGTGCGCCGGCACATTCCCGTAATAGCTTACCGTCGCCTTGACGCCTGGCAGTTCTCCGGAGGCGATAAACGAAAGTGCTCCGCCCCAGCAGTAGCCGACAACCCCAACTTTGCCCTGGCTTTCTTCGCTCACGGCGTCGATGGATGCTGCTACGTCCTTGAGTGCATCTCCTTGCGATGAACTCTTCCACAAAGCCATGGCGGCATCGAAATCGTTATCGGAATATGTGAGTTCGGTTTCCCTCTGCACTCGGTCGAACAGCGCGGGCGCCACGGCTATGTAGCCAATCTCGGCGAAACTTTCCGTCACCCGGCGGATATGCGCGTTGACGCCAAATATCTCCTGAAGCACCACGATCGCGCCGCGAACCGGTCCGGTAGGTACAGCCTTGTATGCATCGAATGTAAAGCCATCGGATGCCTTCACCTTTATTACGTTTCCCATAAAATTCTCTAGGACATTGGATGGGTTATTTTTTACATCGCGATAGGTAGACTGTGAAGTAGGCACTTTTTTCATACCGACATGCCATGGCGACATTAAGAGCACTAGGAAAAGACCCGTCGGGCAACGACTGCCCCATGGTTATGGCGATCAACCTGGTCGCCGGAAAGTGGGCGGTTCCAATCCTTTGGCACTTGCTGCTCGCAGGGAAGCCTCTACGCTTCACCGAAATACGACGTCTGGTGCCGCCAGTCACGCAGAAGGAGCTTACGAAGCAGCTTAGGCTGTTCGAGGAGCAAGGATTGACGATGCGCAAGGTCCATCCAGCGGCATCGCTTCACGTTGAATATGAAGCCACGCCACTTGGCCGATCACTCTATGGTGCACTTGAAACCTTGAGGCTTTGGATGGTCGAACACGCTGATGAAATGCAGCAGATGAAGCGAATACCGCAGGCCTGTTTATGAAATTGCAACTACGTCGCTCGCTTGCCTTGCTATGCATTTCATTTCTATCCGGCGCAGCTATTGAAAGGCAGGTCCACGCCGCCGATGCGGCCGCGGCGCCTTACTACCAGGCACACCGTCTGGTTGAAATTCCCGGCGGCCGTAAGCTCAATCTGTACTGCGTTGGATCCGGTAGCCCGGTGGTCATCTTCGACTACGGTTGGGGAGGGCCACCCACCGCGTGGGAACACATTCAACCCGCGATCGGCCGTCTGACAACTGCCTGCACTTATGACCGGGCTGGCTACGGTTTTTCGGACGCGGGGCCTTTACCGCGCGATACATCCGCTCTGGTAACTGACCTTCACCAATTACTGGAGGCGGCGCACTTGAAGCCACCTTATGTGTTTGTCGGCCATTCCTTGGCGGGACTGAACGGCGCGCTGTTTGCCGACAGGTATCTGGCGCAGCTCGCGGGTATGGTTCTGGTTGACCCTGCCGTGGCACATCAGGATGAAAAGTTCAACGCGATACCGGGTGTCAAGGAGAAATTCGCAGCTTCGGCGCCTGACTACGCCGAATGCATCGCGGTGGCGAAGTCAGGGCAGCTGCCGACGGATACCAAGCGGATAGAGGATTGCCTGGACCGGGACCCGCATGACGATGCGAAAGCAAGGGCGGTCAAGGACCAGTGGGACATGAGCGTGGATCACTGGAACACATTGAAGTCCGAAGACGAGTCCGGAAAGCTGTTTTCCCACGGGGGAGATATCGACGGCGCTGAACTGGATGCGGCCCGCCGCGATTGGGGTGACCTTCCCTTGATCGTCTTGACCAGTAGCGACAAACATTACGCGGGCTTCCCTGTTAAGCAGATTCCAACCATGAGTGCGCTCTGGAAGAGCGGGCATGATGAGCTTGCCTCCCGCTCGACCCGTGGCCGGAATATCGTGGTCCCCGGTTCAAACCATTACATCCAACTCGACCATCCGGACGCGGTAATCCAGGCGATCAAGCAGGTGTTGAAAATGGCGGCGGAGAATCGCACGAAATTGCGAACCTAAGCGTAGGCATCAGGCGTGGATGCAGGCCCTCAACACGTCTCCAGATCGAGGTAAGATCGCCTCGCGCCCGGCCAAGGCCGGGAGGATGGGCCCATGGGCCTGGCTATGGATCTGGCAAGGGGAAAGCAATGAACCTTAGACGCTTCGCCATATTGGCGATGGCTGCTGTTGTGTTGTTCGGCTGTGGCATCCAACGACTCAATATCCGGGACACGCCCACGATACCCGACGGTTCCGGCGTGATCGTTGCCCGCGTTATCTTGAACGATAGGAACGCTCCGGCGAATCATCCCTATATGCAAGTAACGGCGATGAAGCAGTCGAAGCTCCTGGTGGTATCGCTCATGGTAACGCTGCTGTCGGGCGAGAATTTCAGCGTCATGACGTTGCCAGCTGGTAAATATAGTTGGGTGGGCATCTACATGGGATCGAAGCACTCTGCATTCAGAGGCCAGCTTCCTTTCGAAGTGAAGCCAGGAAAGATCAACTACATTGGTGATCTGGTTATATCCATGGACTGGAGCAATGCTTCGCACTATGGCTTGCGCGTAGGTGCAAACCAGGACAGGGCGGAAAAGTACATGAAGGTGGTGTACCCCGAGCTGACCTCCCACTATCCCATGGTGGCCAGTCTCACCGTGGACCAGCGATGAGAAGTTTCCCCACCCCATGGCTTGGCATCGGCTTGCTGGGTGTTGCAGCACTAACAGGCTGCAACACGACATTCGTGCAGCGCGGCCATTCGCCAGGCGAACTGGCCACCATCACCACGGTTGTCGAACCCGGTGCCACGGGATCAGGCACGGATGACCGGGCGCTTTCTTTTGCGAAACTTGACGGTAAATCGCTTTCCAACCAGTTCCTGTTGGGTACACCCACCGAGGTTCGAGTCGCCCCTGGCAGGCATGTCCTTCTGGCGCTGTACCGGCATGGCACTCTAAGCATCGATCACAGGATCGAAGTCAATTTCAGTCCCGGAGATAACTACCAGTTGCACGAGGGGACCGAAGGTGACGGGCCGCGTTTCTGGCTTACGCGGCAGGGAAGCAGTACGCGCATTCCGATGTAGCTTCCAGCGCGCCGGTCGACCATATTTGCCGAATTGACATACGCCTGGTTGCTGATTTCGGCGGCAAGAACCCGCTCCATCAGATCCCGAAAAGGCATCCGAAGCGGACCATGTACGATATCCGCCACTCAAAGGGGATACATACATGGCCGGTCAACTTCAGGACGACATCGTCCAGTCAATCGCTATATCCAATGCGAAATCACTTTCCGAGCAGCCGCTGGAAGCGTCTTCGGCTGGTGGCGATGGGCACATGCGGTTCGAAGATGTGGAACTTCATATCGATCGGCAAGGACGCCTGGTCGTCGCGCCCATGAACTCGAGGCTTCCGGATATCTTCGTCCCCGGGAAATTTTCCAGGGAAGATGTTGAGGTCACCCTCGACAGCAGCCGTGGCGTTACCCTCCGATTGAGGAAGGGCAGGTAGTCAAACCGAGACCACTTCCTTCAACGCATGGCAGATCGATGCTGCCAGTTCTTCCTGTTCGCGGATGCCGAACTGCACCGACCGGTCGAAGTGCCTTGCCCAGGTGATGCGGCTCAACGAATCGATCATGCGTATGGAAGTTCGAATGCGTTCGGAGTCGACCCGGAGGCTACCCTCGATCAGCCGATGCGGCGCCACGTAGATCTCTTCGCCCGTTGGGTTGGCGCGCTTTCCTGTTTGGGCGAAAGGCGGATCCGCCCACATGAAGACATTCCCGAACGAGGAAAAGAGCTGGTTTAGCAGCTCCTCGTAGAGCCCGCTTGCGAACACCTGTCCTTCGATGCGTTCGGCGATGTACCTGATCGGCTGGACCATGAGGGAGCCGCCCTGCGCTGGCGGAATCCTTTTTTCCGGACGGATGATACGGCGAAACATGGGCGTGAACGTGCCCACGGGAATGGTTATTTCCACATCGCCCGAGACGGCGTGATCGGTGTAGTAGGCGGCAAGGCGATGGCGTAATCGGCCCACCTGCACGCGGATGGCAGGGTCCTCCGAGATGTAGTCCTCGGGATTGCGGTCGAATACCTCGATGCCGATGGTGTATTCGCTGATGGTGCCCTTGTCGACAGCAAGAACCTGTCCCATCAAATACCGAAAAAGGCGTCGCATGCGATGGGCTTTCTGGAAGGCATCACTTGCCAGGATAGCCTCATAAGCCAAACGAATCTCGTCTTCGTCGATTCCTTCAACTGTCTCGCTTTCCGTTTTCACCGCTTCCCCCTGCCAGTTCGATCTCCGCCTGGAGCCGCTCCGTTCCCCCGACCTTTCGAAACCTCGCGACGGATGACCGAGCGCCATTCCTGCGCCGGGCGATTATCCACTGGAAGGAGTCGTTTTTTACCGTAACAAGACGCCGAAAGTTACCGTAACGATACTTGTATCCGGCTTTCGCACGCCTAGGATGAGTCCATCGAAGCGGGCCGCAAGTAGGGTGCCCGCCCATTCCTAGGGGGACACATGGCCGGTCAACTTCCGGACGACATCGTCCAGGCGATTGCGATATCCAACGCGAAATCGATCGGCGAGCAGCCGGCGATCCTGGCGAACCTTGCCCTGGCGCAGCAGATCTTCAACCAGAACATGCAGCAGCAGGTAAGCCTGAGCCAGCAGCAGGCGATGAACCAGGTGCAGATGGCAGCTACTGCCAAGTGCGTGGCGATGATCGAAAGCGCCGGCTGCAAGAACCAGGGAACCATCGACCAGATGGGCAAGGACCTGGAGAAGTTGCTCAAGGAGGTCGAGCGCATCATCAAGACCGGTGGCGACGACAAGTCCTCCCACGACGCGCGGTAACGGCCCATTCCATTCAAGCGCGTCCATCGCCGATGGACGCGCTGGATACCCTCGGCAGGGGGTCTTAGCAAGGCAAGTGATTCCATTCACAACCATCTTTATCTAGGAGAATTTCCATGGCTGCACTTCCCGAAGAAGTCGTTAGCGCCGTTGCCATCGGCAACCTGAAGGCCATTTCCGAACAGCCGGCAATGCTGTCGAACCTGGCTTACTCCAACACCGTCGCCAGCACCAACCTCTCGCAGCAGAACGCGGTGGCCAATCAGCAGGCCATGAACGAGCTGGGCATTTCCATCGTGGCGAAGGCCTCCAACACCATCAGCAACCTGGGGCCGCTGGAAGCGCGTTCGGCCGTTGACATCCTGACCAACAACGAGCTGGCGCAGACGATTGCCGACCTCAAGGCCACGCTGAAAGCCTTCCCCAGCAAGTAAGGCGGGTAAATCGGTCGTCAATCCGGAGGACGGAACATGCTTGACGAACAAGTAGTCACTGCGGTGGCAACAGGCAACCTGAAGGCGATCTCCGAACAGCCGGCGATGCTCTCGAACCTCGCGTACTCGAACGTGGTGTCCACGAACAATCTTGGGCAGCAGAACGCGGTGTCGAACCAGCAGGCCGGAAACCAGCTCGGTGTGCCCTTGGTGGCCAAGGCGACGAACACCATCGCCAATCTTGGTCCCATGGCCAGTCGCTCGGCGGTGGATGTGCTCACCAATGACGAACTGGCGCAGACCATTGCGGACCTCAAGTCCGCGGTCGAGGCGTTCGCAGGGGGTAGTGGTGGTGGCGGGATCCTGCGGCTTGCGGATCTTCAGCTGCGTATCGATGACCGGGGGCAATTGGTGGTTGTGCTCGGTGATCGTACGTCGCTGGACATCTTCATTCCCGGGAGCTTTACCTCGGAGCAAGTCCGGGTAAGCGCCGACAGCAGCACTGGCGTCACCGTCAGGGTGAGGAAAACCAGGTAGTTCCAGGCAACGAAGAAGGGCGGGCGGCCTCATCGCCGCCTTAGCCTTCACCAAGGGCGAGGACCATGGAAACCATTGAGACCATCGATATCGTCATCGAAGACGGTAGCCCGAAGAAGCATCCGGTTATCGAAGCGGTGGCCCTGACGGGTCTGGCCGGAGCGCAACAGGCGTCGGCCGTGAGTGACCTTGCCTATAGCAACCAGGTGAGCAGCACCGGCATGGCTGCACGCTCGCAGGTGGCCAACCAGGACGCCATGAACCGGCTGCACCAGGGCATCCTTTCCCAGGCTGTTGCCAGTGTGCAGGCTCCCGGCCCGGTCACAGCCCGGTCGGCCGTCGCTACGTTGACGTCCAATGCCCTGGCCCAGGAGATCGCCGATCTCAAGGCAGCCATCGCGGCTTTCGGGTCGTCGCCGTGACGCGCGCTGCCGCGGACAACCAGGCGTCGGATTCTCCGATGGAGGATTACAACCGCCTGCTCATCGGCCAGATCAACGACCAGCTCAAGCGCGGCTTCGAAGCCAGCCTGCAAGGCGGCGAGTTCAGCGTGATCCAGAGCAAGGTTGCCAACGTGCTGTCCGTCGTGCCGTCGGCCGCGGCAGCGGGAGAAGGGCATGAGGTCATTTCCGGCCCGGCATCCTTTGCAACCTGCATCCAGTACGTCAATGCCTATCTCGTCACCGAGCCGCTCCGGAAGCCGGACAAGCCCGAGGAAATCGGCGTGGATTCGGACGAGGGCGAGCTCTTCGGAGGGCACGAATCATGAGCGGGAAAGAAACCATCGCGCAGTTGACCCAGGTCGCCGAAGACATCGCCGAATCGATGACGAAGGTGGCCACGAATATCGCCTTGCTCGGCATCGAGGGCAATGCCGACGAGCAGATGAAGATCATCACCGAAGAGAACAACAAGGTGCTCAACCGCATCCGGACGCTGTACAACCTTCCGCCCGCGCCGGGTGGCTAGGATGGCCGCCACCGGTTCCATCGTCGATGTTCCCCTTGCCGCCGCGGCGGCATTGAATGCGGTAGCGATTCCCAGCGCGGAAGCCGGCTACATGTTCATGATGGAGATCCTGGGGAACAACGCCACGCCACTCATCTTCGGTTCGCTAGCACTGAGCGCCGCCGCCATCACCGAAGGGTTGGCGATGTACGAGGCGACGTCATTGGCTGCCGGGAAGTCGGCGTAGCCCCATGGCCGGCCGCATGCCCGATCCTCGCCCGGTGCCCGAGCAGGTCGTGGTGGTGGCGTTTCCAAGCGCCTATGGCCAGGACCCCTGGCCGGGGAAGGGATCACCGCCGAAAAGCGATTTTTTCATCGTGCTGGCAGATAGCAAGGATGTGGTATTGCCCAGCTGCTCATTCGATTGGCTGACACTCGAGCCTGCGACTTCCCTTGGCAGAGGGATGAGCCAGGTCGATTACAGCGCCACCGACAATACGCTTGCCACGCGTCGCCTCCCAGTCCCCGTGGAGGTGAAGGGCAAGCGCTTTACGGTGGATTTTCTCCAGCAACCAGGCGAGCTCGTACAGACGGAGCTGGCAAGAACGCTCAACAGCCCGCTCAACATCGATTGCCTGATTGCAATCTGCTTCATTGCCCAACAGATCCAGAAGATCCCCATCCCGCCGATCAAGCTGCTGGTCACGATCGTGGCGGTGCTCGCCATCGTGGCCCTGGGTTTCGTCGTATCGGCGCTTCGGCACGCCTTCGTTGGCGTGCCCGAACCCAAGCCGCTTTCCACCGATACCAATGGGGTGCCCATCGTGGTGATCCCAGGTGTTGCCGTATCGCAGGGCTTGCCCCTGGCGAACATCGCGGCGGAGGACCAGACCATCGCCTTGCAGACCGTCAAGGAAATCTACTGGTTGCTCAAAGAAGTGGGCTAGCGGCCGAGCATCGGCCAGACCGGAAGGACCCAGCGGAGCCCAAGGCCCACTCCGCGCGGCAGGGTGATCTTCCCGAATCGATATTTCCACGGAGTGCATGACTCATGACGACGTATACCTCGATGCTCCCATTGAGCTACATGGTGCCGACCTTCTACCCGACCTTACCCGGCAATGTGCAGCCCCAGGGCGGTGCGCCTTTGATCACGCTGGCCGATCCAGACTTGCAGGCGCGCACGCAACGCCTGGTCAACGTGCTGTACTGGACGGCCGAGCAGTACAAGAACCAGGATGGGATGACCGATCCCCAGACACTGAAGGTCTTCATCTGTCCGGAATTCTATTTCCGCAAAGCCACGGCGGAAGAAGCCCGCGCCGGCGGCTTCCTGCCCAGCACGAGTTTTGGTTCCTATCCGGAAGAGGCGCGCTACCAACTGGCGGAGGCGCTTTACCAGGCGGTATTCACCTCGCCCTTGTTCAAGCACTGGACGATCGTTGCCGGCAGCATCTGCTCGGCACTGCCGATTGGTCCGACGGGACGGATGAACCTGCTCAATACCGCGATCATGCTCCGTGGGCAGCGACCGGTCATGGACGATAGCGTGCCGTATATCCTCATGGAGAAGCACTACATCTCCAACATCGATGGCCCGGATGCACGCTCGCACGCGAATCGTGATCCGACCACTACCTACAGTTTCCGCCTGAATCCCGACCAGCACCTGGACAACCTCATCTATTGGGACGGCATGAAGGTCGGCCTGGAGGTTTGCCTGGACCACAGCATGCAGGTGGTGAGCAACGCGGTGAACCTGGTCAACCAGACACTCGGGTCGGACGCCGGCGTACTCGATCTGCAACTGGTGACGTCGTGCGGCATGTCGATCGTCGACCAGGCCGTCGCCGTTAGAGATGGCGCGCTGGTGATGTTGACGGACGGCATGTCGCACCTGGGCAGCCGGCTTCCCGAGCCGATCTTCCAGGTGGGTCGCTACGACGCACCATCGGGACGGACGAACCTGCTCGACAGGGGCCTCTTCGAGTTTTCCGAATTGCCAGCCGATGCCAACTACCAGGTGCGCGACTACGCCCAGGGGCGTTACGTCGCGAAGGGCAGGCGCCAGGGTGTGTGGGCGAGCGAGTCCAGGCTGGCGTTGATCGAACAAGCGTAATTATTTGCCGAATTTGCGCTTGACGCAAAAGTCCGGCAGGAAGATTGTCTTGCTGGACGACGCGGGGGAGTCCGGTGGGGCCATGGGCCATCCTTTTCAGGATGCCCCTGGTCTCGCCATTACCAACGCCAGAACTGTAAGCGGACCATTCAAAGGAGAAGAATGGAGACCATTGCTGTTCCGAGCAAAGAGAACACGGCTGACGCCATTGTCAGCCGGGCATTGGTGCCGGTGATGCTTGAGCTGTCCACGCGCGCCAGGCAAACCATCGAGCTAAGCGCTACAACACTCCCTCCGCACTCAACTTCTGAAAAGCGCTACCTGATAGGCGAGGGCGCGGCGGGCAGCGTGGTCGCCAAGGGCGAGGCGCGTATCATTCTATGGGGCGCTGCCTACCGGTATATTTTTTCGCTTGAAGCCATTTTTGCCCGGCTCGCGCTCGATTGTGGCCTTTCCGGCGTGACCATCCGCGGGAAAATCGACTGGACGGAAGGGCAGCCCGTGGTGGATGTCTTTGGGCAGTCCAACCGCCACGGCAGATGGGAATGGTCGAGGGAATTCCGGCCCGATGCCCATGAGCATGTGCACGCCCACCGCGTGCGTGCGGGCAAACCAATCGCGTAGTCACCAAGGCGTATCCAGCTCCCTCCAAATCCCGGTGATGTCCTTACGCCTTCTGGCTATATGTGAAGCGCCATGGATCTATGGTGAAGTCGCAGGTTCTTGACGTCGCGACCTGGATATCCACCGGAGCTATTCGCATGGCGAAGAAATCGAAGAAGGCGGCCTCGCCCAAGGCCCGGAATGCCGCGGCGAAAGCGCCAAAGCGTCAGGCTGCATCCGCAACAGCGGTGGGCGAGGGTGGGCCGGTTACGCTTGCCGAAGCGCGTGCGCTCGCCGGTGCCGGTCCGACCAGCAAGGCCATGCGTCGGGTAGGTGCCGGCGGTGCGGCGACTTCCGCGGCGGGGCCTTCGCCGGATGCTGTGGCCGAGGAGCGAGAGCACCTGAAGCAACAGCAGGATGCCGAGCGTGTGCGGCGACTGCGCGAATACACCGACACGATGACGATCATGAAGCAGCGCGGTGCGCGTGCTCCGGACGGCAAGGCATTGGCGAAGGCGCGCAAGGGGAGTGCCGCTGTTCGCGCCGGTGGTTCGTTCAAGCCATTGCAGGTGTTTGCCGAGGGTGATTCATGGTTCGATTACCCTCCTTTTCTTTTCCACGGCGGCATCATTCCGCGGCTGCAGGATCGCCTGGGCGTACCCATTCTCAACATGGCCTCGGCCGGTGACGAGGTCCGCTTGATGCTTGGTGTCGAAGAACGCATACGGCTGGTCAAGACCCTCGTTGACGGGTGTCCGGCGGGCGGGCCTTGGGACGTCCTGTTGTTCTCCGGTGGCGGCAACGACATCGTCGATAACCCGATGGCGCTATGGGTGCGCGATTGGGATCCCACCATCGACGCCAAGCATCATCTGGATTCCACGCGTTTTGCCGCGGCCCTGGCGATCGTGCGTGCCGGCTACGAGGATCTGATCGCACTGCGCAACAAGCATAGTCCGGACACCCATATCGTTCTGCACGGCTATGACTTTGCCATCCCCGATGGGCGTGGCGTATGTGGTTTGGGTCCCTGGATGAAGCCCACGTTCGACCTGCACAACTTCCCCGACAGGGCGAAGGCGCAGGAAGTCGTTACCGAGATGCTCAGGCAATTCGCCGCGATGGTGAAATCGATGACCATCGCGAAGGCGGTGACCTATATCGAGACACAGGGCACCTTGGCGCCCAAGACGAGCTCGTGGCACAACGAGCTTCATCCATCATCCGATGGCTTTGACAAGTTTGCCGATATGTTCCAGGCGCACTTGAAGGGGCTGTTTCCGGATCGGGTGGCGTGACGCGTCGGGGGCGTTCCGTCGCCCGGAGCTTGGTAGTTGGGCCTTGAAAGGTCGACAAGAGGACAGAAAAGGTGCATTATTGGCCCATATAGGGCCCATTACAGGCCTTTCCTAGCCCAGGAAACCGACATGCTTTCCGCGACAACTTCGACAGTCAAGGCCCAAGTTGATACCGCCCTCAAGATGCAGGCGGAGGAGACTCTGAAGGCACTTGGCCTGGATATGACCTCCGCTTTCCGCATGTTCCTTAGTCAGGTGGTCCTGAAGGGCGGAATACCGTTTGAGGTTTCTCTGCCGGCGCCGAATCGTGCCACGTTGGCGGCGATTTCCGACTCCTACGCGGGCCGCGTACATAAGGCGGACTCCGTGGACGAGTTGTTTAGTTCTCTGGACGACTGATCGAGCAAATGGATGAACGCGACAAGGAAGTCAGCGCCGGAAAAGCGAGAAGTTCGATACACCTCGACTTTCAAGAAAGATCTCAGTGCTTACCGTTGGAGGGCGATGGGAGACGATAATGCCCAACCCACTGGCGAGGAGCCGTCGATGTCCACCCAGGATTTTTCCTTTACCAACCTCAAGGGCGACCGTCTGGCGGGAAAGCTTGAAAGCCCCGACGAGCCCGTGCGCGGCTGGGCTTTGTTCGCGCACTGCTTTGCCTGTGGCAAGGACAGCCTGGCGGGGGTGTACATCGCCCGGGCCCTTGCCCGCGCGGGCATCGGAACGTTGCGGTTCGACTTTGCAGGCGTTGGCGCCAGCGAAGGCGCGCTTTTTTCCGGCGGTGTGCAAGGCGACATCCAGGACGCGGTCTGCGCGGCCGATGCGATGACCAAGGCCGGCATCGCGCCCACCTTGCTGGTCGGCCATAGCCAGGGAGGCGCGGCCGTGATCGCCGCGGCGGCCGCCATTGGATCGGTGCATGCCGTGGCATCCATCAATGCACCTTTCCACGAGGGGGTGAAGAGCCTTGGGTGTCCTTTGCTGGTGATGCATGCGCCCGACGATCCCTACGTGGCTATTTCCCAGGGTGAGGAAATCTTCGCCGCCGCCCGGTATCCCAAGAGCTTTGTCGCGCTTGACGGTGCCGACCATTACCTGAAAGACCGTGGCCAGACTACTTATGTGGCCACGGTGCTCACCGCCTGGGCATCGCGTTACCTTGAACCGGTGGCGGAAACACGTGCGCTGGGGCAAGAAGGCGACGTGCTGGCCGAGGAAACAGGGGCAGGTGTTTTCCAGGTGGCCATGCGCGCCGGCGGCATCCGTTTTCTCGCCGACGAGCCGGTCAGTGCCGGCGGGCTTGGCTCGGGTCCGACGCCGTATGACCTGGTTTGCGCGGGCCTTGCCGCGTGCACCACGATGACCCTCAGGCTTTATGCAAAGAAGAAGGGTCTGCCCATCACTAACATCCGAACCGCGGTAGGACACGCCAAGGACAACACCCAGCCGATTCCGGATCTCTTTTCCCGAACCATCTGCTTCGAGGGCGAGATCACCGACGAGCAGCGGGCACGGGTGATGGAAATAGCCGACCGCTGCCCGGTGGACCTCACCATGACTTCGGGTGCACGGGTCCAGACGCGTTTTGGTGCGCCGCCAGCAGAGGCCGACCCGGTCGACGCCCACGCCCAGGCGATGGACAGGACGGTGGCGTGAAGGTCTGATCAGCTAGGGCTTGAAATGATGCACGTAGCCCACGCTGAAGCCCCCGGGAAGCCAACCCACGATCAACGGTGACTCGCGACGCGTGGCCCAGATGCCTACGCCGGTGCCGATCACGGCACCCACCAGTACATCGCTTTGCCAATGCGCGTGCACTTTCATGCGCGCCACGGCGTCGTATGCGGGCAGCAGGGCCAGGGCGTAGACGGCCGGATGGTCTTCGCCGTAGTTGACGATGAACGGTGTTACTGCCGCCGACATCGCCGCGACTTCGCCGCTGGGAAATCCCTTGCCGTGGCTGGTGAAGAAACGATTGGGGCTGTCTGTCTGCGAGGGTCGTTCGCGCCGGAAGGTGTATTTCAGTGCCTGGGTGCTGACGCCCGTGATGACCATGGCGTCGACCGTGCGCCAGAACGTGTCGCCAAGTTCATCATGGTCGCCCAACGCCAGCGCCCCGGCACCAACCGTAAGAATGGTGCCGTACATGAGGACTTGCTGGTTACTTCGCTTCCAAATACCGCTGTTGTCGTAGTGAAGGCGATGATCAATGCCCAGCGGCCCTCCGCTGGCACATGCCGTGCCGGCGACGGCCAGTGCGAACAGCCCGGACAGGAACGAGCGCATGACGCACCTCCCGCGGCGGCGTGCTGCCGTCGTTGGAGTCACGCTAGCGCTCGAGCCTTTTGGTTAGCTTAAGGCTTTTGATTCGCTTAGCGAGTGTTGATTCAAACAGCCTGCACTGCAGCCGTCTGCCAAAGATGGATCACGGCGTAACTTCGCCAGGGGCTCCAATCCTTTGCTCGCGCACGGAGCGCGGGAATGGTCAGGAGCGTGTCCATGCCGTTCGACGCTGCCTTCCTTAGCACCAGGTCGCCGGCAGGAAAGGCGTCGGGGTGGTGCAGGGCTCGCATGGCCAGGTACTGCGCTGTCCAGTCGCCGATGCCAGGCAGCGCAATCCACGAGGCGAGGAATACTTCCAGGCTTTGGCCGGGATCGAACGACACACGCCCGTCCGCCACTGCCTGGGCCATGCTGTTGAGGCTGGCCGCGCGTGCACCGGTAAGGCCGATGGCGCGCAAGGGTGCCGTGGCCAGTGTCTCTGGAGAAGGGAAAAAGCGGTTTAGGCCCGACGGATGCGGCGTGGCAAGAGGTACGCCATGGGCTTCGATCAGGCGGGCGGCAAAAGTGCGCGCAGCTTTTACGCTCACTTGTTGCCCAAGCACCGTGCGCACAGCTACTTCAAATCCATTCCACGATCCGGCCACGCGCGTGTCCGGGCGTTGCTTGACCAGCGGGGCCAGCAACGGGTCGCGGGCAAGGTCGCGGCCGATCGCGCGTGGATCGGCGTCGAGGTCGAACATGGTTCGAAGGCGTCTCTCCGCGTCGGCCATGCCTGCGCTGGACAAGCCATGCAGTTCGGCGCGAAGCGTGTTGGGCGTGATCGGGTCCCTGGTTACCCGAAGCCAGCCCGGCTCTGCCGATGTGCCGAAGGTACGTTCATAGCCCGTCTCATCGACGTGCTCGAGGCCGGCAAAGGCACGCGGGGCAAGGAACCCAAGCACGGCTTCAAAATCGTAGGGCGGCCTGAAGGGCAGTTGCAGTACATGCACGCCTGTCGTCGGTCGAGCAACTGAATTCTTGGATAGAGGCATATTCCGAAGCATGGGTTCCTTTCGGCCTGCTTCGCAAGTGAGTAATGCCATGTGCATAAGGCTGGCGTATGCTTGATGGAGTCATCCGCCCGGAGTTCGCCGCATGAAAGCAAAAGCCAAAGACAAGGGTCTGAAAGCCAAGGACAAGGCCGAGGCCATCAAGCGCCGCAAGGCACCTCTCAACACCCCGACCGACCTCAGCGCCACGGCTACCCGGGACATCTCCGGTGCCCTCAATGCGCTGCTTGCCGACGTATTCGCCGTCTACCTGAAAACCAAGAATTTCCACTGGCACATGTCCGGCCCGCATTTCCGGGAATGGCATGAACTACTCGATGGCCATTCCGGCGAACTGCTGGCCATGACCGATGACATTGCAGAACGGGTGCGCAAGATCGGGGGCACCACCGTACGCTCGATCGGCCAGATCTCCCGACTGCAGCGCATCAAGGACAACGACGCGGACTTCGTTACGCCCGAAGGTATGCTTGCGGAGTTGCGCCAGGACAATGTCCAGCTGATTGCCGAAATGCGCGCCACGCATGAAGTGTGTGCGGAAGAGAACGACGTGGCCACCACGAGCCTGCTTGAGAACTGGATCGACCAGTCCGAGAAGCGCGCGTGGTTCCTGTTCGAGACTCTACGTAACTAAATTGCAAGGGGCGTCACCTCACAGGTCAAGTGACACCGCGCTCCGGGGCACCGAGCAGCAAATGAGCGCGTCACCTTCCTCGGGTGGATCGAGGGGGTCGGGCTCGTAGCGAAGGGTGCCGTCGAGCAGTGCGCACTGGCAGTTGTGGCAGACCCCGGAACGGCAGGACCAGCGGACGGGTACATCGCATGCTTCGGCCAGCTCAAGCAGTGAGCCGAAGCGTGCGTGCCAGGGCACCGTCAGTCCACTTCGGGAGAATGTGACCACCGGACCGGTCCCTGCTTCGCCTTCCGGCTGGTGCACGGGCCGGGTGGGTAGGGAAAGGCCTGGCGTCAACGCCGGCCCACTCCCAAAAGCCTCGGTGTGGATATGGGTATCCATAACGCCCCAGGCCCTAAGGTCGGCTTGCAGCTGATCCATGAACGACGCCGGCCCGCAGAGATAAAAGTGCGCGTCTTTCGGCGCGCCCATCGCCTGCACCGCGGTGATCGTCAGCCGCCCGCGTTGGTCGTACTGCAAACCCAACTCATCGTTTTCCGCAGGCCGGCTGTAGAACACCAGGCTCCGGCTTTGTGGCAGGCACGCGAGGAGGGCATGGACTTCATCCCTGAATGCCTGGTCGTCGCCATCACGCGCCCCATGCGCCCACCAGACCGCACGCTTGCTGGATGTGGCTGCAAGGCTACGAAGCATGGCAAGTATCGGTGTAATGCCGATGCCGGCACTGAGAAAAACTGCCGGAAGCGCATCGTCACCCAAGGTGAACACCCCGCGCGGGGCGCTTAGCTCGACCATGGAACCGGCACCGATATGGTCGTGCAGGTACTGGCTGCCTTCGCCGGCATCCCGTTTAACGCTGATGCGGTAGGCCTTGTCATCCAGGTATGCGGAGATGGAATAGTTTCGGAGCAGAGGCGGCAAGCCACCTTCGCGCGCCATGCGTACGACCACGAACTGGCCGGCGAGGGGAGCAGGCAAGGGCGAGCCGTCAACTGCCTCGAAGACGAAAGAACGGACCTGGCGGCTCTCGGGCGTAACACTTCGTACGCGCATGCGGCGAAAGCCAGCCCAGGCTGGTGGAAGACGGGCAGGTGCATCGGGCTCTCGAGAGGCGGCAAGCATGTCTTCGAACGACGACTGCCAGCCGGAGCTCAATGCCGGGATGCGCAATGCCCGTTCCAGGCCCGGAACATCGTGGCCAGGCAAATACAAAAGCGCGTCGATGTCGGCGACTGAAAAACGCTCCGGACCTTCGCCGACTTTTTCAATCAGGTCACCCGCGCCGATATCGCCTTCCTTGATGACGCGGAAATAAAACCCCGGCCGGTGGTGGGACACCAGAAGCGCCGGCATCTGTGGGTTGTTCATCCGCAGGCCAACGCGGTAGCACGTTACACGCGGCTGGCTCACTTCGAACACGGCGTTGCCGATGCGGTAGCGGTCACCGATGAATACCTCCGAGTCCGGAAGGCCATCGATGGTGAGGTTCTCGCCGAATTGCCCAAGCTCCAGGGGCGGCCGTTCTAGGAACGCCTCCCAATATCGATAGGACTCAAGCTGATAGACCATCACCGCCCGGTTCGGGCCGCCGTGGCCCGCCTTGTCGGCTTGCCCATCGCCATCGATATTGAGGGTGCGCACCATGACACGTCCCGTCACGGGCCGCTTGAACACCGCGGTGCGGACCACCTTGCCCTGCCACGGGATATCCTGGGGCAGTCCGACATTGACCGATATCACTGAAGCCATGGCGTACTCCAGGTACCGTTGTATGGTAACCCCGTGACTGTGGCTGGGCGAGAGAATGCTTACCAACCCCATGGACAATCCCGCCTGGGCGTCGCTTTCGGGCCGGCATGCCGGCCTTGCGCGGCGGGCAGGCGATGCACTTTGGTATGACCACGACCACGCGCCCTTCGTCGCCGTCGACGACGTAAACGCCAAAGTGGTCGACGATGCTGCCTTGAGGGGGCGTCGCTATTTCGTGGGTGTCGCTCCAACAAGCCTTCCGGATAACTGGATTCGGCTCGAGACGACCAAGTACCACGCAACGCCCGACACCTTGCAGTTCGTCCGCTCGTTGACTTGTCCTGATTTCGAACCGGTAGAAGGCGTGAGCGTACTTGGGCCCGACGCCTGGAGTGCCATGTCGTCACTGACGGCGAAGGTGTATCCGGAGTTCTTCCGTCGTCGAACGCCGGAGCTTGGCACCTATATGGGCGTGATGAAGGACGGCGAGCTTGTCGCCATGGCCGGCGAACGGATGGCATTGCCCGGCGCGGTGGAGATAAGCGCCGTCTGTACGCATCCTGATCATGTGGGCAGGGGACTGGCGGGCACTGTGATGCGCGCCCTGATCCATCGCCACCGGGCGGCGGGGCTTGTTTCATTCCTGCATGTGTCTGCCGGCAACGATGGCGCGACCCGGCTTTACGAGAAGCTGGGGTTCGAGCTTCGTACGGTCCTCAGGCTTACGGCGCTGGACATCGTCTAAGTCAGGCAACAGGGAAGGCGCGGGGAAATAATTCAACGCTCGACGCGGGCCGATACCAGCCGGAGAAATGCTTCGTGCTGGTAGCGGCTCATGCGCAGCTTCTGGCCGGTATCCATGGTGACCACATGATGGCCGTTGAACCACGGCTGGATCGTCTGCACGCGGCGAACGTTGATGATGGCCGAGCGATGGATGCGGGCGAAATGGCGCGGATCGAGCCGTTCGGCGAGGCCGGTCAGGGTTTCGCGCATGTCGTAGGCTCGATCGACCAGATGCACCTGTACTGTATTCCGGGTGGCCTTGATCCACACGATATCCGCTACGTCGACGAAGATGATGTGGTCGTCGTTTCGCACAGGTACGCGCTCGAGGTAATCGGTGCGACGTCTCAAGGCGTCCAGCACCTGCTGGATGCCGGAGTCGTCGCCCCGCGTGGCGGCGCGGGCCTTGACCCGGCGCAGTGCCTCGGCGAAGCGTTCACGGCTGAAAGGCTTGACCAGGTAGTCGACGGCGTTGGCTTCGAAGGCACGCACGGCGTATTGCTCAAAGGCAGTCACGAACACGGTGGTCGGCATGCGTTGCGCGCCGATGGTCGCCACCACGTCGATGCCGTTCATGGCGGGCATCTGGATATCCAGGAAGACCAGGTCCGGCGATTGCTCCCGGATGGCCCGGACGGCCGATGCGCCGTCCCCGCATTCACCCAGCACCGTCATGTCAGGATCGTCGCGAAGCAGCCGGACGATGGCACGGCGCGCCACCGGCTCGTCGTCCACGACCAGTGCACTGATGGTCATGCCGTTACCACCTCCGGCGCGTCGTCCAGTTCCTCCAGTTCGCGGTAGGGCAGGTCGATGCGGCAGACCACGCCTTCAGGCCAGATCATGTCCAGGCGGACGGTCGCGGCATCACCATACAGTTCCCGTAGCCGCAGCTCGGTGTTCTTCAGGCCAATGCCATGCCCGGGTGCTGCATCGACGGAAGCTTGCCCAGGCTCAAGCGTGCTGTTTCGGTTGCGCACTTCGATGCGCAGGGTGCCTCCCTCGCGCCTGGCTTCGATTTCCACGCAATCGGCCCCCACCCGCTGGCTGATCCCGTGGCGGATGGCATTCTCGACGATGGGCTGGAGGATCAGGCTGGGCACGGCGCAATCAAGCGTATCGGGCTGGATATAGACGCGCGTGGTCAACCGGTCTTTGAAGCGCATCTGCTGGATGCCCATGTAGAGGTCAAGCAGCACCAGTTCACGCCGGAGGCTGATCTCCTGGCCTTCCTGGTCGTCGAGGAAGGCGCGCAGCAGGTCGCTCAGGCGCAGCAGCATGTCCTCGGCGGTCAGGGCATCTTCCTTGAGCAAGGTGGCGATGGCGTGCAGCGTGTTGAACAGGAAATGAGGTTGCATTTGCGACCTCAGTGCCTGGAGCCGCGACTGGGCCAGCTCGGCCGCCAGGCGGCTTGCTTCGGCGTTGCGCCGGGCTTTCTCGGCATAAAGCTGGGCAGTCTGCTGAATCGCGAACAGGGCCCAGTACGTCAGCAGACCGCTATAGATGTGATGGCTGAACTGGACCAGTTGCTCGCCGAATGAACTTGGTTCAAAGGGCGTGGAAATCGCCGCGCCGATCACCAGGGCCAGGGAAGTGATGGCGAAGCTCGCAACAAGCTGCATTCCCAGGTTCCGGTAATTCACCGGAACCTCCAGGGGAAACCGCAAGGCAAGATCGAACACCAGCGGCGCCAGCGCGGCCCAGGTGTACCACTGGATCATCGACCATCGCAGGTAGGTGATGGCGGACCAGCTGTGGTCGTCCATGGCATCTTGCAGATATTTCTGCACCGCAAACACCAGGACGACGGCTGTCCAGAGTTGGAGGTAGCGTGCCAGTCCGACTTCGATCGAGCCCAGGCGAACTTTCATGGCGAGTAACCAAATGGGGTTGACCCCATCTTAGACGCAGTTATTGCAGCATCCAAAATCGGGGGGGAATCCTACGATTGGCCCCCTCGCTACGACGATTCGTCCCGAATGTGTGGCGCTGGTTGCGGCCCCTCCGGCCTGATGTCGACGACACCCCCGCCTGGAGTATCGCCATGTCTGCCATCCGCTTCGCCGCCGTCGCTTCCGCCGTCGTTGCCGCCATGGTGTCCTTTGGCGGCATGTCCGCCCATGCCGCGGAGCCTTCGCAGGCTCTTTCGCGCGCCAGGATTTTCACGCTGGTCAATGCCACCTCGGACAGCATGCTCGCCGTGGCCCTGGCGCCTGCAAGCAGTGGAGAATTTGTCGCCGTGCCGCTTGGTGGCCCGTTGCAAGGTGGCCTGACCTCGACAGCCATCCGCATCTCATCCGGCCCGTGCCTCCGGGATGTCCTCGTTGATTTCCAGGGCGGTCGCCGCGCCACCCTGGCCAACGTCGACGTTTGCCAAGGGAGCGGATTGCGCGTGACGTCATCGGTAAACGCGGACTCCACGGTTAGCTATTCCGGAAAGGCCGACGAGAGGCAGGTCAGCCGCTAGCAGTGCCGCGTCCCGGACGCGGTATCATTGGCGCATGCCGGTATTTGCCATCAAGCAAATCCATGAAGCGCCCGAGCCGTCCGACGGGCGTCGCGTTCTCGTTGACAGGCTGTGGCCGCGCGGCGTGTCAAAAGACCGTGCAGCGCTGGATGAATGGCAGAAGGACCTTGCCCCTTCGGTCGAGCTTCGGCAATGGTTCGACCATGATCCGGCGCGCTTCAAGGAATTCTCCGCGCACTATCTCGATGAGCTCCGGGGCAACCCGGCAGTCGACACTTTCCTTGCCGACGTGCGCGGCCGGCACACCACGCTGCTCTATGCAGCGAAGGATCCTGGAATAAACCACGCCGTGGTGCTGGCGCGCTATCTCAACAGGCGCCAGCCCAAGAAGGCTGCGCGGTAGCGTGGATAAGGAAGTACTCGGACCCGGCGCATGCGTGCTGCGGGGATTTGTCCACGACCCAGCTGAAGTGGTGCGTGTCATAGCCGACATCGCTGAGTCCGCGCCGTTCCGGCATCTCTCCACGCCTTCGGGTGCACCGATGCGCATCGCCATGACCAACTGCGGCCAGGTTGGCTGGGTCAACATACGCAACGGATATGGTTATGCAGCAGTCGATCCAATGACAGGTAACCCGTGGCCGCCGATGCCGGCCATATTCACCCACCTGGCCACGCAGGCCGCGGCGGAAGCTGGGTTTACCGGCTACACACCCGATGTTTGCCTGATCAACCGCTATGCCGTCGGCTCCTCGCTTCACATGCACAAGGACCGCAACGGATTCCTCAAGGACATGCCCGTGGTGTCGGTGTCATTGGGACTGCCGGCCACCTTTCGTTTCGGCGGCCAGGGCAACGGCGAGCCGCCCCGGTCAATTCCCCTGGTAAACGGGGATGTCGTGGTCTGGGGTGGGCCTTCGCGGATGAATTACCACGGAGTGCTTCCACTTGAAGCAGGCATCCATTCGCTCACCGGGGACACACGCCTCAACCTCACGTTCCGAGCTGGCGTGGTCAAGCTGGCGCGACGTCCGGTTTCAAAAGCCGGGTAGCTGGGCCATGGGCAATTCGGCCTTGGCCGGTGGCATCGGCAGTGCGTGTTCGTGTTCGAGCAGCCACTTCTTCCGGTGCACGCCGCCGGCGTAGCCCTTCAATTCACCATTCTTGGCGATCACGCGATGGCAGGGCGTGACGATGGCGATGGGGTTGGCGTTGTTGACCTCGCCCACCTCGCGTGCCGCGAGTGGGGCGTTCATCCCCAGCTCCTTGGCCAACTGCCCGTAGCTACGGGTTTCCCCCGCCGGAATGGCGCGTAGCGCGGCCCATACCTTTTCCTGCAGATCGGTGCCCGCCGTGATCACCTCCACGTTTTCCAGGGCGGTCAGTTCGCCCCGGAAATAACGGTCGAGTTTGTCGGCCAGGTCAGGCGGCAGCGGGCCAGGCGAAAGCACGTGCTCGCCGTAGTGTTCACGAAGAAGGCGGTGCATGCGCGTGCGGTGGTCGGGGTAGTCCAGCGCGCGCAAGCGGCCGGCGTCGTCGATCACCAGCAGGATGTCGCCGAACGGGGCGGTGTATTTGGCAAGCGTCAATGACAGCATGGGTGTTCTCCGGACAAGGGGTCGGGTGTCCTCCATGTCGCGTAGCGTAGCGACCGACGCCCACCTTGAAACTCGTTCCCTTGCGGTTGAATTCGGGTGCTGCCTGGGTCTAGAGGCCGAGCTCGGTGAGGCCCGGATGATCGGCTGGCCGGGGACCGGACAGATCCCAGAAGAACTTCCGATCGGCCGCAAGAATGGGAAGGTCGTTGATCGACGCGTGTCGTGCGCGCATCAGGCCCGAAGCATCGAATTCCCAGTTCTCATTGCCATAGGCACGGAACCAGTTGCCCGAATCGTCGCGGTACTCGTAGCTGAAGCGCACGGCGATGCGATTGTCCTGCCAGGCCCACAGTTCCTTGACCAAGCGGTATTCGAGCTCGCGGCGCCATTTGCGGGTGAGGAACGCCACGATCTCGGCCCGACCGGTGATGAATTCGGCGCGGTTTCGCCAACGGCTGTCTTCCGTGTATGCCTTGGAGACGCGCTCGGGATCACGGCTGTTCCAGCCATCTTCGGCCGACCGCACTTTCACGATGGCACTGTCGCGGTCGAACGGTGGAAGCGGGGGGCGGCTATCGGACATGGGTGTCTCCGGGTGAATGGAAAGTCTAGAACAGCGGACCGGGAATTCCTTGCGCCAGGTGGTAAACCATATCGCCAGCCGCCCGTTCTTGGCTGCAGTACCCACTGCCATCATCCCAAGGGACCGGATCCATGCTTCTGAGACTTCGTTCCCCCAGGCCGCTTGGCCTGGCATTGGCCTGCGCGGCCGCACTTGCCGGCTGTGCTACGCAAGGCGCGCCCAAACTCGCCATCAGGCCCCAGCACCCCCAGGACCTTGGCGGGCACTGGGTTGTCGACCCCTCCCGAAGCGAAGATCCGGACGCCAAGATCGCGTTGCTGGCGTCCGAGCGTCAGGGGCAGGGCGGTGCCCACCACGGCGGCGGGCATGGCGGGGGAGGCGGTGGCATGGGCGGGATGGGTGGCATGGGCGGTGGTCATGGCGGCCACGGTGGTGGCGGCAATACGGACAGCTCCGGATCCACGCCGTCATCCACTGCCGGGCAAGGCGCAAGCAGCGGCCTGATCGAGTCGCTGCAGCGGCGCGGGCTTATTCCCGACAAGCTGGATATCGTGCAGAAGCCCGGCGTGATCCTGCTGTCGCCCGATGGCCATCCGCATAGCGTGTCGGTGGATGTCGCCTCGTCCAGCAGCCCGGTGGGCACGCAGGCGGGCTGGGACGGCGATACGTTCGTGGTGGTGCTGCATACCGCCGGCAAACCGGACGTTACCCAGCGCTATTCGGTGACGTCGGACCGAAAATGGCTCACCGTCACCACTGACATGAAGATGGGCAAATCTTCTGAATTGAGCTTTATCAGGGAGTTTTCCGCGACGACACCACCGTGAGCGAAGGACGCATCGCCTCCGGTACTTCCGCGGGCGATGCCGCCGTGGCGGAGCGGGTGATGGCGTCGAGGAATTCCTGCGGCGGGCAATAGCCGTGGACGGTCACGTAGTGATGCACCATCACCGGCGCCACGTAGGTCAGGCCATGCAGACCCTTGACCCGTATCTCGCCGTTGCCCTGCGTGCCCGGTAGGAAAGCCGTGACCGGATGCCCGTGCGCGTCGTATCGAACCACAGGTTGCGGGCAAAACTCACACACGTGGTACCCGCGGAAGAGGTTGACCGGGTGGGCAACGAGTTCTTCCAGGATGGCCCTCAGGCGTTCGTCCACCGGGCCATGGCAAAAATAGTGCTCGTTCGAAAGCCAGCCGACATTGAGGATCTCCGAACGTATCGGAGCCCACTGATAGCGATAGGGCGTGAGGTCGGCGAAGTGCATGGTGAAAACGGGCCCTCCGTCACGATCCTGCCACCGCCCAGGGCACGGGGAAAGTGCCAGGCCGTACTATAGGCAGCAACTTCCTTCGATCGCCACCCGATCCATGGCCGACTCACAAGCACCGCGACCGTCCCCGGCGTCTCGCCTGCAGGCGATTCGCAACAGCGGCCTGCTCGATCGCCGCGGCGAGGAGCAGTTTGGCCATCTGACCGAGCATGTGCGGGTGGCGCTGGACGTGCCGGTGGCCATCATCTCCATTGTCGATGAGCACCGACAGGTGTTTGCCGGCCATAGCGGCCTGCCCGAGCCCTGGGCGTCGATCGGGGAGACGCCGATAACGCATTCGTTCTGCCAGCACGTGGTGGAGGCGGCCGAGCCGCTGGTGGTATCGAATGCGAACCTGCATGGGCTGGTGAGGGAGAACCTTGCCATCGTGGACCTGGGCGTGATCGCCTACCTGGGTGTACCGATCTATCTGCCTACGGGCGAACTGGTTGGTGCCCTGGCCGCCGTCGACACCCGGCCGCGCGAATGGACCGACAAGGACCTTCGATTCCTTACTTCGCTGGCACGGGTAGTGGACAAGGCGATTGGCCTTGGCGTGTCGGAACTGAAGTACCGCACGCTGATCGAGGACATGAACGAAGGGTTCTATGCCGGCGAGGCGATCTGGTCCAGCGACGGCCATGTGGTGGATTTCCTCTTCGAGGAAGTCAATCCAGCGTTCACTCGCCTTACCGGTCTTCCTGGCGCCGCGGTGGTGGGAAGACCGTGGTCGACGGTGATGCCCACCTCACTGGTGCCCATGCTGCCGGTGTACGAGCGCGTGTTGCTCACCGGCCAGGACGAAGTGGTGCACCACAAGTCCGAGGTGCTGGGTGGACGCTGGTTCCTGATCCGCGTGCGGAAGCTCGACAGCTCGCGATTCGTTGGCTTCTTCGAGGATGTCACCGAAAGGCGCCGCGCGGAAATCAACCAGCATCTGGTCAACCATGAGATCGGCCATCGCCTGAAGAACACCATGGCCATGGTGCAGGCGATCGCCACCAGCACGCTGCGCGGACTGGATCCGGTCCGCATCAGCGTGTTCGAGCAGCGGCTGCAATCGCTCAGCGGTGCGCACGATAACCTGCTGGAACGGCAGTGGAAGGGGGCGAAGGCCCAGACCATCATCGCCACCACGCTGGGCAAGCTGGGCGTGGATGGCCGGGTGCGCGTTTCCGGGCCGGAGGTCGACCTGGGACCCAAGCCGGCGCTGACGTTGTCGATGCTGGTGCATGAGCTTGCCACCAACGCGTTGAAACATGGCGCGCTGTCCGTGCCCCTTGGATCGGTCGATATCGCCTGGAGCGTGGACGAGGGGACCGACGATGCACTGGTGACCATGCACTGGAGCGAACAGGGAGGGCCGCCGGTGGTGGCACCTACGCGCCGGAGCTTTGGATCATCATTGATCAAGATGGGCATGATGGGCAGTGGTGGAACCACCGTGGATTACCTGCCCGATGGCCTCCAGGCCATCTTCCGGGCGTCGCTGTCCCAGCTGCAGGTTGGCGAATTCTGACCGTTGACGCTATCGGGTGAACTGGATGCTGGCATAGAACGCCGAGCGGTCGGCGTCGCGTGAACGATGGATGCCAGGGCCGCCCGACGCCATCAGCGCCAGATGCTCGGTGATCGCATAAGTCACGCCCAGCCCCAGGTTGGTGGACGCCGAGCCCCTCACCGTATCGGCCGTCTGGTGGTAGATCTCGGCACCTAGGGACAGCTTTTCACTCATCTTGCGCGTGACAGCCCAGCCGACCAGCTGGTAGTTCCGATTGCCCTGGCCAGGATTGATCTGGTAGCCACCGCCGCCGAAAGTCGACCAAGCGCCCGCGTCCCATTCCATCCAAACCGGCAGGAACAGGCCGACATGCCTTGCGCCGAACTTGCGGCTGGCGGTGGGCAGGCTGATCGACGGATAGAACGCGGCATCAGGTGACAGGCTGCCTTCGGACTGGTGCAGGAATCGGTACTTGGCGCCGAACTCCAGGTCGCCTTGTCCCACGCGGTGACCGTTGCCGTTCTCATACTGCACGGGCAGGTCGGTGCTCAGCTGCAAGTTTTCCGCAGCGCCGTAATTTAACTCCAGTCCTGCATCGCCGCTGCGTTCGCGATTGGCATGTGTCCCGGTGGCGAACAGGTAGTTTTCCCAATGACCGTGGTCCGTGGGTTCGGGATCGTCGGTGGTATAGGGCGGCCCGGCGTGGGCCGGGGTGGCCGCGGCCAGCAATACGACGGCGATGAGGTACGGGACTTGGCCTCGAGACAAGATCGCCGCCGTCGACAGGCGTGCCTTGCGCGCTAGCTTGATCGTCAACAGCACTGCCCCATCGGTTCCTTGGGCCAAGAATAAACCGCCATTTCCTAGGGTTTGCTTAAAGCCGGACACTTACGGCGGATGTCCGATCGGCCCGGTGGGCCCTTCAAGCTGCCCGCGATCCCACTGGGCGAGGTTCGCCGCGGCTTCGTAGGTGGTTTGCAGGAAAGACAGCAGCGTGTCATCGGGGTCGTCCGCTGCCTGTACCGCGTCATAAGGCAGCAGGAATTCCCCGAGCGTGGTGTCGTAGTACGCGGCCTGAGGGCTCACCTTGTATTGGCTGAATCCTTCAGGCGCCGCATAGGCGTAGCTGTAGAACGCAGGTCCCGTTACCGGGCCGCCACCGGGCCAGAAGCCGGCGCTGGAGACTTCCTGGCAGTACGCTTCACGGGCCACTTCGTCGGGCATGTTGATCGCACCCCCGGGGTGCGGCGGCGCGGATCTTCCCGAGAAACGGGTAACGGCAAGGTCGAAGGCGCCCCAGAACAGATGGACCGGGCTGCACTTGCCGCGGAAACGGGTGCGGAACACCTGCATCACTCGCTGCGCCTGCAGAAGGGCGCGCCAATAGATACGTGCCACATCGCCATCGTAGGCGCGTTCGGCCCGATCCCTGTGGAACGGCACGGCGCCGTCGATTTCGCATGGCATGGCGTCGATGCGTACTTCGATGCCCAGGCGTTTGAGCGCGGCCAGTACTTCGGCGTAGAACGAGGCCACGCTTCGCGGCTTGAGCTCGATGGTTTCTACGCTGCCGTCGGTGTCGCGGATGACCGCGCGGTCATCGAGCAGGTCGAACTCGAATTCGAATGCGCGATCGCCTAAAGGGATGAGTCCGGTGGTGAGGCCTCGCGCGGAGAGGTAAAGGGTGACCTGCCAACTCTGGTTGATCCACGGGGTGAGCGCCAGGCGGATCTTGCCAGCCACCTGCGACCACAGGTGAAGGGTCGCGAGCGTGGGACCTAAGTCCAGCGACGACAGGTCGGGCCATGCATTGCGCTTGCTTCGGGACATGGGTATTGCCCATTGCGGGAAGTCACTGGAAGGATACGCCCGTTGTTTGCCTGGCGCTGCGTTGTATCTTTATGCGGATATTCGCCTCGAAGGAGAGTCATGCATGGCGGTGGCGTCGGTTCGGCTGGACCCTTCCCATGCGCGGGGCATCTGGATGCGTGCCCAGCATCTGCTGGGGCCTCCTGCTTTCGGTGAGGGCGCCGTGGCGGTCGAGGCGGCGGTGAGTCACCTGGGCTACGTGCAGATCGACACCATCAACGTGATCGAACGCAGTCACCACCATATTCTCCATAGCAGGATTCCCGGTTACCGGGTGGCCGACCTGGTACAGGCCCAGTCGGTGGACAAATCGGTGTTCGAATACTGGGCGCACGCGCTGGCCTACCTGCCGATGGACGACTACCGGCATTTCGTCCCGGCGATGAATGCCTATCGCGAGAACCCCAAGTCCTATTTCGGTGAGGTGAGCGATGAAGACTATCGCGCGCTTTTAAGGCGTATCCGACGCGACGGGCCGTTGTCGATCCGTGACATCGACGACGATGTGCTGGTGGATAAGACCCACCCATGGGGCAGTCGCAAGCCTTCGAAACGGGCGCTTACCTTCGGGTTCTTCAACGGCGACCTCGCCATCAGCCGGCGCGAAGGCATCGTCAAGACCTACGAGTTGGCCAAGCGCCACTTTGGCTGGTCTCGCCGTCCGGCAGGTTCCAGGCCGGTCCAGTTCGCCCAGTACCTTCTTGATCGCGCGCTGCGTTCGCAGGGGCTGGTGAGCCTTGATTCCACGTGCTACGGCAATCTAGGTTTTAAACCCCTGGTTGGGGAATTGATCGACAAGGCGGCCCGACGGAAGAAGCTGGTGGAAGTTCACGTGGGCGATGCCACGAAAACGCGGCACTGGGTGGAGCCCCAGGCTCTGGAGGCTCTTGTGGCCCATGAGCCATCACGCGTGAATATCCTCTCGCCGTTCGACCCGCTGGTGATCCAGCGCAAGCGCCTGGCGCTGTTCTTCGGCTACGAGCATCGCTTCGAAGCCTACCTGCCGGCGACCAAGCGGGTGTATGGCTATTTCGCCCTGCCGGTGCTGGTGGGCGATGAGATGGTGGCGGCCCTTGATCTGAAAATGGATCGCAAGGCCAGCAAGCTTCGCGTGCAGAAATGGACGTGGCTGGTGAAGCGGCGTGCGGGCCTGAAGGCAACCGTCGAGGAGGCCCTGGGTCTCTTCGAGCGCTTCCAGCGGGGTAGCGACTGATCAGCGCGTGGCGGCGGGGAAGGCGCGAAGTGACAGGTGCGAGCCGTCCACCAGCTGCGTGTCGATGCAGCCATCGCCAGGGCGAGGGCCAGGTTCGCCGACAGATCGAATCGACGGGCGGCCATCGGTATCGCGGTCGGCTGAGTCCCCAGCCGCTCCCGCCATCACCGCGATGAACACCCACGAAGGATCGCACCACGCCTCGATGTCGATGCGCGAACCCACCAGTGCGTGCTGGCACGCACGCTCGAGCATGGCGGCAAGGGCGTCGTCCAACTGCGATGCTTCAACCGCCACGTGGGGAAGGTTCACCGGCGTTTCGATGTGCACCCAGTGCGCACTGAAGAGCGACTTGGTGCGGCCGGCGGCGCGGGCGATGGCCTGGTCGACGCTGCTGCGCGGCGCTTCGCCCGTACCGGGCGGGTCTTGCAGCAACCAGGTGGAGGGATGGGCGAGGATGTCCGGGGTCAAGGCCTGCTGCAACATCTTTCGAGCAACTCCAAGGGATAGAGGATGCCCCGAGGGGGCGGGGCATACGCTCTCACTCAACGACGCGGCTGGCGAGTACAAATATCGTAAAATTTTTTGCAACCGTGATCAGGGTGCTGTCTTCAAAGCCTGGTAAACGGTTTTTCCGATATCCGCGAACAAGGCACTGCGCTGCGCATCGTTGGCCGGCGAGTCGCGCAGGAACGCGCCTATCAGCACGCGGCGTCCATCGGGAAGGGTGATGATGCCCATGTCGTTGTAAGCGCCAGTGCGCCCATTGATGGATCCGGACGTACCCGTCTTGTCGGCGAAGTCGGTGCCCTTGGGCAGGCCCGCGCGCAGGCGGTTGGGAATCACCTGGTCGCCCATCAGCTTCAGCAGCAGCTTGGTGGAAGAGGGTGTCAGCAGCTTGCCGGCGGCGAGCTTGCCGAGGAAATCCACCGCGGCTTCGGGCGTGGTGCGGTTGCGAGGGTCGGCGAGGAAAGCGGCGTAGCCCCTGGCCAGGCGCGCATCTTCCTGGGCATCGGTTTCGCCTTTGGGAGGCGGCGTTCCGGCGGGTAGCTGTTCGAAGATTTCTTCAATGCCAGCCTCATCCATATCCACGCGCATGCCTTCGATACCGGCCGACTTCAGTTTCGAAGTGACGATGGCGGGACCACCGATGAGCTTGATCAAGGCATTCACCGCGGTATTGTCGCTTTGGGTGACTGCGCCTACCAGGAGTTCACGCACAGTGAAGCGGGTTCGGCCGCCCTTCACGGCGGCACCTACGGATGGCACGGCTGATCCATCCTGGGCGTCGCTTTTGGCTAACGTGACCTCCTGGTCCAGCGTCAGCTTGCCCTGGTCGACGAGGTCGAGCACCGCCATGGCTACGGGTGCCTTGAACGAACTCATCATGGCGAACGGTTCGCTGCCATGCACGCTCCAGCGCTTGCCGCTTTTGACATCAACCACGGCGATACCGATCAGGCCAGGCTGGGCCTTCGCAGCCAATCCGTCGAGCGCCTGCTGCAGATCGACATGCGCCGGGCGGGACGCAGCGGGAGCGGCGTGGGCCGGGAATGGGAGTCCGGTTGCGCCGACAACGAGCGCGGCGATGGCAAGGGCGAGCAGCCTGGGGTGAAGGGACATGCGGTGAAGCTCCATAGGGCGGGCGTGGGGAACGTCGCAGTATTGCGATTAAGGAGGCAAGGATGCTTGCAAGAAATGGCGATTTGCGGAACGGCCGGGGCTGTTATCGGGGCATCTTCGGGAATATTTCCATGCATCGATCCGGTCGCGATGCTGGCTTCTGGCACATGTCCCCATGGCCTCTGCGCCCCACCATGCTTTTTTTCCTATGAGCGTGACCCATGGCGACCCAGCCAACCAAGCGTCGGATCATCCTGGCGGCGATGCTGTGGACGGCAGCGGGTTCCGCCTCGGCCGTGCCCAACGACCTGGCCGCCGTGGTGGAAAAGGCGCGGGCCACGTTCAACGTTCCGGGCATAGCGGTGGCCGTGATCAAGGACGGCAAGGTCGTCTTCGAGCAGGGCTTTGGCCAGCGCGCGGTGAACGACACGCGCAAGGTCGACGCCCATACGATGTTTTGCATCGCCTCGAATACCAAGTCGGTCACCGCCACCGCCATGGCGATGCTGGCCGACGAAGGCAAGCTGAGCATGGACGACCGCGTGGTGGATCACCTTCCGTGGTTCGCCATGGCCGAGCCTTATGCCACGAGGGAAATCCGCTTGCGCGACACCCTGGCCCATCGCAGTGGCCTGGGCTCGCATGCGGGCGACCTGCTGTTCCTTCCGGCCACCTCGTACGACACGCGCGAGGTGGTGGAGCATTTGCGCTACCTGCCGTTGTCCACCGGTTTCCGCGATAGCTTCGCCTACGAGAACATCATGTACGCCGTGGCCACGCTGATCGTGGAGCAGGCCTCCGGCCAATCGTATGGCGATTTCATCCGAGAAAGAATTTTCAAGCCACTGGGCATGACCGAATCCCGGATGGACGCGACCGAGCTGAAGCCTGGCGACAATGTGGTCATGGGAAACTTCCCGGAGGCCGACGGCTCGTTGATGCCCGTGGCGCCCCTGGCGTGGAAGAACAACCCCGGTGCGGCGGGCATCTATTCCAGCGTCCACGACATGGCCCTATGGGCCCGGATGCAGCTCGCCGAAGGGCGCCTCCCTGCCGGATCCAAGCCTTCCCGCCTGTTCAGTGCCCAGGCCCAACAGCAGATGTTCAACGTGGTGACGCCGATCGATATCGAAGCGGCTCCGGTACCTGCGCTGGAAGCAGCCCAGCCGAATGCTTTCGGTTATGCCGAGGGGTGGTTTGTGTCGGATTTCCGTGGCCACAGGCTCGTCTGGCATACCGGCGGCTTCCCGGGACAGGTCTCGGAAGTCACCCTGGTGCCCGATCGTCACCTGGCGATCGTGGTGCTGACCAACCAGGAATCCGAAGACGCCTTCAATGCCATCACCGAACACGTGATCGACGACGACCTCGGCGTGGCACCCACGGACTGGGTGGCTGCCTATGCGCAGCGCGTGTCCCTGCACGAGGCGGATTTACGCAAGAAGGACCAGGCCATCGAAGCCACCCGCGACACTTCAGTGAAGCCTGCGCTTCCGCTGGGCGACTACGCAGGCACCTATCGCGACGCGTGGTATGGCGATGTGTCCATCACCCTCAAAAACGGTACCTTGCAGGCCAACTTCACGCGCTCATCGCGCATGACGGCAAGCTTGGGCCCATGGCATGGCGACACTTTCCTGCTCAGGCTCGACGACCGCCAGCTCCATGCCGATGCGCTGGCTACATTCAAGCTGGACTCATCGAACCATGTCGTTGGATTGGCGCTCAAGCGCGCGTCCGCCCGCACCGCGGCGGCCTACGATTACCAGGACCTTGACCTCAAGCGCGTGTCACCTTAGGCGTGCGCTTGAGGCGGCCCAACGCTAGGGGGAGAAATTGATCACGGTATCGCTAAGCGGCATCTGGTCGTGGCGCAGCGATCCGTCCGTCGGCTTCCACGGATCGCCCTGGCCGAACATCTGGCCCTCGGTTTCGGTGCCTTCGTAGCGGAACGCGTCGAACACGAAGGGCATGCCTTCGGAGCCTTCGAAGGTGGGGCGGTTGGCAAGCTGGAAATGCAGGTGCGGAGCCGCGGAATTTCCGGACTGGCCCAGCCGGCCGATCACCTGGCCGCGCTTGACGTGGTCGCCCGGCTTCACCAGCACGCTGCCCGGTTTCAGGTGTGCGTAGCCGGCCCATGTCCCGGGCGCCACTTGCAGCACCACGTAGTTGCCGAACAAGCCGTCGAGCGTCAACGAGGAAGGCTCCGGCTGGGCTTGCAAGGGAGCATTGTCGGGTTCGGAGTTGCGGCTGGCGGTGACCACGCCATCGGCGACCGCCAGTACTTCGGTGCCGTAGCCCAGCCAATCGGCATGCGTGGTATGCGAGAAGTCCTTCACGTTGTCACGCATGGCGTGGCCATGTGCATCCACGCCGACCAGGTCCAGCGCGTATCGCTGGGGGATCGTCATGTCGCCGTTGGCCACTACGATGCTTCCCCAATGATGGGAGTGGGCGTTGCCGGGCCCCTCGTGGGCAACCCAACGTCCGCCCTTCAATGGCGGCCCAAGGCGCATCGCCGGCGTCGAGGACACATCCACCTTCACTCCATCGAGCAGGGCGGTCTTTCCACCCATGTCGAAATGCATCGTGTGACGCAGCACGCGGGGCTGCACGCCGGCGCGCGGGCTGAGGAACACATAGATCGTCGCCTGCTTGCCCGGTTCGATCCGCAGCGGCTGGCCTTCCTTCGGCTCAGGCCGTGCCATGCCGGCGATGTCCTTCCCCGACCAGTGGGCGAGGGGCACATCCGAGCCGTCGGCCTTTACGTCCAGATCCAGTGCGGTCAGCGGGCCGGTATCGCCATAGAAGTTGGTGATGTGGATTTCATAGGCCAGGTGCTGCAGGCCATCGGTGCCCGTTACCAGTGTGGGGCTGAAAGGCACGCGCGCCTCCACGGGGGCCTGCACGGCGGGGGCGGGTTTCGCGGCACCCGTGGCGAGGCACGCCGGGCTCAACAAGATCACCAGGTACGCGGCTTTCGCCGTCCATTTGCACGACATGCATCCCCCTTTGTCCAGTGCGCCTGCCGGTTGGCCGGGCGTCTACCAAGGGGGAGTGTCGCATGGGCATCGATGCCATGGCATGCAACGACACGATGGAGCGGATCGGCTCTTCAGGCCAGGTCGTGGCTGTAGACGACGAAGCCGTGGAATTTGGCGACCTTGTCGTAAAGGTGCCGGGCATCGGTGTTGTTCTCTTGCGTCTGCCAGTAGACGCGCGACGCACCTGCATCGGCGGCGCGCTGGTACACGCCCCGGATCAACGCACGGGCCACGCCCCTGCCGCGTGCCGACGGCACGGTGAAGAGGTCCTGCAGATAGCACACCATCGCCAGGCGCGTGGTGCTGCGATGGAAGAGGTAGTGAGTGAGCCCGACAAGGCTTCCTTCGGCTTCGGCCACCAGCGCGAACACCGGCTCACTGTCGTCGAAGAAACGACTCCAGGTTGCGTCGGTGATGGCGTCGGGCAGCGCCGTGGCACCGCTTCGCCCATAGAACGCGTTATAGCCATCCCACAGCGGGCGCCAGCGTGCCTGGTCGACACGCTCCACGGGGCGCACCTTGATGCCGCTTGCAATGGGGGTATCGGCCACGGGGCGCTCCGGGATGGATGGGAGGCCGATGATTGAGCTGTTCGGTGGAACCGGCAATAGCCAGTTCGTCACGCCGAGGCCATGCCACTGGCATGGCCAGTGGGCAGGGGTGTATCAGTTCCGGGGAGCGGCGCGGCGGCGACCGCGCGAGACGAACCGGCGCGAACGGGCGGTGGCGAGGGGCTTGTAGACGCGGAAGGACGTGGGGCGGGGTGCCGGACTGGTCTTTTCGGTCATCATGGGCGTGGACTCCCTGGCGGTACGGAGGGCGTCGATCGCGCCCCTCGTCCACTATGTCGGGAGCCCGGCGGAATTCTTTAATGGTTTGGGGGTCAGAGAGCTATCCGGTGGGATCGGACGGATCGCGGTCGGGTTCGTGTTCGACCGGATCGGGCGAGGTGCCCCGATGGGGATGCGGAGGCCCCTGGTCAGGCTCGATGGGAATATCCGGTTCGCGGTGCATGGCAACCTCCAATATCCGGGTTAGACCCGGGGTTTTTCCGGTCATGTAGGTGAAAGGAATGCCATGGCATCGTGAGGGCGGCCTCGACGCTCGCCAGGCCGCTTTGCTAGGATGCACAGGCACATGCAGGAACTTACGATGATATCGAGCTTGCCGCTGCTGATCGTTGAGCCCGACAGCCGTGTCGCCGAGGGCGCGAGCCTCGCGCTGGAAGGCGAAGGCTACCGCGTGGTCACGGTCCAGCGGAGCGGCCAGGCCCGCATGTTGTTCAACGCAATGCCCCAGCTCGCCGTCCTGGTCGCCCATTGCGACCACCTCGAAGACGATGACGAGGGTGGCTTCCTGCAGTGGGCCGTTGCCCAGCGCCCCGATCTGGCCGTCGTTGCCTTGTGCACCCACGACAATGGCGAGATGGAATTGCCAGATTCGTGCATTCGACTGGCCAAGCCCTTCGATCGCGACCAGCTGCTGCAGGCGGTAGCCGAAGCCCGCCTTTGTGCGTTCAATCGCAAGACGGCCCGCGACGGTTCCGACCAACACGCTGCCTGAACCAGCTTGGATAACGGAAGGCCGCCCGAGGGCGGCCTTCCTTGTCGCGCCGCGGCTCCAGCGGAGCGGCGGGGAGTTGACGATTAGCGCCTATCGGCATCCCGGACGGCGTCGTTCTGCTTGCCTACTTCCTTCTGGATCTTGCCGGCATTCTTCTCGATGTTGCCGGCGGCCTGCTTGCCGACATTGCCGGTGACCTTGCCGACGCCTTCCTTGATGGCGCCCTTGACCTCGTGCTTCGTACCTTCAACGCGATTCTTATCCATGCTGTTCCTCCGTACCTGCGCGGCGGGGCAGGCTTGATCAATAAGCTAGGCCGTTGGCGCTCAGGCTCGGGTGAATTTAAGAGACAATGTCGCCTGCACTTTCGTCACGAACTTGAATGGCGTTGTGCGGCGGTTAAAAGCGCGTGTGAGCCACCGCGCGACCCTCTCGTAACGCCCTCGCGACAGCGCGCCGCCTAGCGTCGCGGTGCGGCCTCCTATTTCTGCCGCGCCGGAGTCTCATGAATTCACAGCGCACCGTCTTGTACGTTCCCTATAACGCGTCGGCACATGGCCAATGGACGCTCCGCCGCGGATCGACCCTGGTGGGGGCCTATGCCACGCGTGCCGATGCCATGCGCCAGGCCTTGCAGATGGCCGGTGCGATCCGCAACCAGAAAGGGGTCGACGTGGAACTGCGCGTGGAAGACGAAAGCGGTGTGTGGGCGACGGTAGACTCCGCGCCCGCCGACCCTCACTGACGCCGAAAAAGTGTAGGTACGCGCCTACATACAGAACGAGCAATCAATGTTCTCCTATAAGCGTCCAGGTCATCGGTCCGTCTGAGCAACGGACCGATGTCCGGGACATCTAGCCTTACCCCCTTAGCCGTCGTCGCCCCCCGTGCGACGACGGCATTTTTATGCCCTTGGGGTTTCAGTCGCAGTTTGTGAGACAGCGCTGCCTTACACATGCGCTGTCATCCAACGGGCCGGGCTGCATGTCGAATTTCTTAAGTACAGCCGCGGTGCGCGCCGACAGTGACGTCTCGCTCCGGCAGGCTGACGGTCAGATTTTGGCCAGTCGCCTGCGCGATAAATACCGCGACCGCGTCACCGGCAGCCTGCTGGTACAAGGCCAGCCCGGCGACTACGTCCACTTTCCCGAAGACTTGCCCGAAGCCGTGGCCAACGCCTTGCGCGCGCGCGGCATGACGCGGATGTACCGCCATCAGGCCGACGCCTGGCGGGCCACGCAGGAAGGCAAGCACGTGGTGATCGCCACGCCCACGGCGTCGGGCAAGACGCTTTGCTACACCGCGCCGGTGCTGGCCGCGGCCCTTGCCGCCGGAAATAAGGCGCTGTACCTGTTCCCCACCAAGGCGCTGGCGCAGGACCAGGTATCGGAATTGCTGGAGATCAACCGCGCGGGGGAACTGGGCGTGAAAGCGTTCACCTTCGATGGCGATACGCCGGGAGATGCACGGCAGGCGATTCGCCTGCACGGAGATATCGTGGTCAGCAACCCGGACATGGTGCACCAGGGCATCCTGCCGCATCACACCAAGTGGGCGCAGTTTTTCGAGAACCTGCGCTACTTGGTGATCGACGAGATCCACAGCTACCGCGGCGTGTTCGGCTCGCACCTGGCCAACGTGATCCGGCGCCTTAAGCGCATCTGCGCGTTCTACGGGGTGCGGCCGCAATTCATCCTGTGCTCGGCGACCATCGGCAACGCCGCCGATCATGCCCGGGCGCTGATCGAGGAAGACGTGTTCGCAGTGAACGAAAGCGGTGCTCCCACGGGCGACCGGCACGTATTGCTGTGGAACCCGCCGGTGATCAACCCGGACCTTGGCTTGCGAGCCTCGGCGCGGTCGCAATCGAACCTGATCGCCCGCATCGCCATCAAGGCACGGTTGAAGACGCTGGTGTTCGCGCAGTCGCGATTGATGGTGGAGGTGCTCACCAAGTACCTGAAGGACGTTTTCGACCATGACACGCGCAAGGCGCCACGCATCCGAGCCTATCGTGGTGGCTACCTGCCCACCGAGCGGCGCGAGGTGGAAAAGCAGATGCGTGCCGGTGCCGTCGACGGCATCGTTTCTACCTCCGCGCTGGAACTGGGCGTGGATATCGGCAGCCTCGATGCGGTGATCCTGAATGGTTATCCCGGATCGATCGCCGCGACCTGGCAACGATTCGGGCGGGCCGGGCGACGGCAGCGTCCGTCGATCGGCGTGCTGGTGGCGAGCTCGACGCCGATCGACCAGTACCTGATGCGCCATCCAGAATTCTTCATCGAGGCAACGCCCGAACAGGCGCGCATCCATCCGGACCAGCCGCTGATCCTGCTTGACCATATCCGTTGTGCTGCCTTCGAGCTTCCCTTCATCGGCAGCGAGCGCTTTGGCCCGATCGACGCCGAGCCCTATCTCGAGGTGCTGGCCGAAAGCGAAGTGGTGCACCAGGAAGGTGACCGCTGGGAGTGGATCGCGGACAGCTATCCCGCCAATGCGGTGAGCCTGCGCTCGGTGGCCGACGGCAACTTCGTGGTGGTGGATCGCACCGACGGACGCCAGGTGATCATCGCGGAAGTGGATTATTCCGCCGCGGCGCTTACTCTTTATGAAGGCGCCATCCATATGGTGCAGTCGGTGCCCTACCAGGTGGAACGGCTGGACTGGGACGGACGCAAGGCCTATTGCACCCGCACGCACGTGGATTACTACACCGACGCCATCGACTACACCAAGCTCAAGGAACTGGAGCGCTTCGATGGTACGAACGCAGGGCAGGGCACCTGCCATCATGGCGAGGTGCACGTGGTGCGTCGCGTGGCCGGCTACAAGAAGATCCGCTACTACACGCACGAGAACATCGGCTATGGGCCGGTCACCTTGCCCGACCAGGAATTGCATACCACCGCGGTGTGGTGGCAATTGCCCCAGCCTGTGCTCGACCTTGCCTTCAACTCACGACAGTCCGCCCTGGACGGTTTCCTGGGTGCCGGCTACGCCCTGCACACCTCGGCCATCGTGGCGGTCATGGCCGAAGGCCGCGACCTGCAGCGTGCCGTGGGCGGTGGCGACGGCGGATGGTCGGCGCAGGTGGACAACTCAGGTCGAGGGCAGTTGCGTGGGGACGATGGCAGCCTGGCCGTACCCGACGCGTTCGACCGCTTCGTGCCTACGGTGTACCTCTACGACAATTTCCCCGGTGGCGTGGGACTGTCCGAACCCTTGTTCGGACGCTCGGCCGAACTGCTGCGCATGGCTTTGCAGAACGTGGAGCGTTGCCCATGCAAGGCGGGTTGCCCCGCCTGCGTGGGGCCTGTGCTGGCGGCGGAGGAGAAGCGCGAGGAGACGCCGAAGGTGCTGGCCCTGCGCGTGCTGGGCTTGCTGGTTGCCCAGGCATGAGCGAACTGGCATCGCGCCTGGCGCGGCTTCGCGGCCAGGCGGGCCTGTTGCAAGCAAAGCCTTCATCAAGCGATAACGCTCCCGTAGACCAAGCCTTGCGCGCGAGCCTGCGGCGCCTCACCGGCCTGCGCGATCGCGCCATTGGAAGGATCGAGCGAGGCTCGCGCGATGTGCCGGGCGACGAGATCGCCCCGGGCCTGCGTTACCTGGAGCGGCGCCACGTAGTGTCGGCGGTGCCTGAGGATTTCGACCTGCGATTCGCTCGCCTGGATATGGCGCGTCGAGATGACGTGCTTGCCTTCGATACGGAGACGACGGGGTTGGCCGGCGGCACGGGCACGCGTGCGTTCATGATCGGCGCGGCCCACTGGCAGGGCGATGAATTGTGCGTGCGGCAGCTGTACCTCACCGCGATGTCGGGGGAGGCGGCGATGCTGCGGACGTTCGCCGAATGGATCGAGCCACGCACGGTGTTGTTGAGCTACAACGGCAAATCCTACGATGCGCCGTTGCTGGCCACGCGTTACCGCCTGGCGCGGATGGCCAACCCGCTGTCGGGCCTGCTGCACGTTGACCTGCTGCACCCGATGCGCCGGCGCTACCGGCAGGTGTGGGAGAACTGCCGCCTGGCCACGGCCGAACGCAAGCTGCTGGATGTACTGCGCGAAGATGACCTGCCCGGTGCTGAAGCGCCCCGCGCCTGGTTGTCATACCTGCGTGGCGGCGCGTCGACCAATCTCAAGCGCGTGGCCGAGCACAACCGGCAGGATCTGCTGAGCCTTGCGGGCTTGCTGGTAACCGCCCATGGCTGGAGCGCGGAACATGGCCTTCACGCTGGCGGCGGCACGATGCCACGCTTGCAGGAGTACGCCATGGCTGAACGCGAAAAACCCAAACGCAATTCCGGCTACCCGGAAACCAATCCCAGGCCACGTCCCGCCGACGGCAGCAAGGTGCCGGGGACGGGTAGTCCCCAGGAGCACCAGAACATGCCGAAGGACAAACCGGGCAAGCGCTGAGCGCTTGCCCGTGTGCCTGTTAGGCCGCGACTTGCAGCGGCAAGGCCTGCACCACGGCGCGGGCGCGTTCGACGGTGGCCTTCTTGTGGCTGTCGTCACCCATGGACAGGCCTTCGGCGCGGACGAATTCCACTTCTTCCACGCCAAGGAAGCCGAACAGTGCACGCAGGTACGGTTCCTGGAAATCCATCGCCGCCGCCGGAGCCTCGGCACCATAGGCGCCGCCGCGCGAGGACACCACGATCACGCGCTTGCCGCCGGCCAGGCCCTCGGGGCCATTGGCGGTGTAGCGGAAGGTCACGCCCGCCACGGTGATGCGGTCGATCCAGGCCTTCAGCTGGCTGGGGATGGAGAAGTTGTACATGGGAGCGCCGATCACCACGATGTCGGCGGCAAGGAACTCTTCCACCAGCGCCTTGTTCTTTACCGCTTCCGGATGGGCCGGGTCGGCGACGGGGCTCCAGTGGTCCAGGCCCAGGGTGGTGAGATCGTGGTACGTGACCTCCAGGTTGGAATAGGCATCGCGGAAACGGCCCACCACCGACTGGGTCAGTTCGCGGGAGACCGAATAAGCGCCGAGGGCGCTGGCGTCGATGTGGAGCAGTTTCATGGCTTGATCCTCGTACGGACTGCGGCGGAAGCGCCGCGACTGCAAATAAGGGTAAGTCCGCGACAATCAGACGATAAGCTGGCAGAATTGGGACTAATCGTTCACGCCGGGAAACGACATGGTCTCCATGGGTGGTGCACTCCAGGACCTCAACGATCTGTATTTTTTTGCCGCGGTGGTCGAACAGGGCGGCTTTTCGGCCGCCGGCCGGGCCCTGGGCGTGCCCAAGTCACGCCTGTCAAAGCGCATCGCCCAGCTTGAAGAGCGCCTTGGCGTGCGGCTGCTCCAGCGCACCACCCGCCGGTTCGTGGTGACGGAAGTGGGCGAGCGGTTCTATGGCCATTGCCGCGCGGTGCTCGAAGAAGCCCAGGCCGCGCAGGACGCCGTGGATGAACTGCGCACCGAACCGCGCGGCACGGTGCGGGTGAGTTGCCCGGTATCCCTGGTGCAGTCGCTGCTTGGGCCGATGCTGCCGGATTTCCTGGCCATGTATCCGAAGGTGCAGGTGCGCCTGCTGTCCAGCAACCGGCGCGTGGACATCATCGGCGAGGGCTTCGACGTGGCGATCCGCGTGCGCGACAAGCTCGATACCGACGCCACGATGGTGCTGCGCAGCTTCGGTGGGTCGCGTGCGCTGCTGGTGGCTTCGCCAGATTTCCTGGCCCGGGCCGGCCGGCCATCGAAACCGGCGGACCTGGCAAATTTCGCCGCCCTGTCGATGTCCGAGCATGATGGCGCGCAAGTGTGGGACCTGGTCGATGCCACCGGCAGGCGCGAGTCGGTGGAAGTGCAGCCTCGCCTGGTCACCGGCGATTTCAACGCGTTGCTCGATGCCGCCTTGCAGGGCACCGGCATCGCCCTGCTGCCGGAGGAGTTCGGCGCCGTGGGCATTGCCAGCGGCCAGCTGGAATGGGTGCTGCAGGACTGGTCCACCGCCGAGGGCATCCTGCATTTTCTTTATCCAAGCCGTCGCGGCCTGCTTCCCGCCGTCCGCGCCTTCGTCGACTTCCTGGCCGAACGCCTGCCGCCGGCGCGTGCGGCGCGACTTGAAAAGTGCAAGGAAGCGGGGCGTGCTACGATGCTTCGTGTTTAGCCGTCCAAACCTAAGTGTAGGTGAGCATGCAGATCGAGACCAAACTGCCGAAGGTCGGCACCACCATCTTCAGCGTGATGAGCCAGCTGGCGGTGGAGCACAAGGCGGTGAACCTGGGACAGGGTTTCCCCGATTTCGAAACACCCCAGCCCCTGCGCGAAGCCTTGACCCGCGCCATGGCCGAGGGCCATAACCAGTACGCGCCGGGTATCGGCCTTGGGGCGCTGCGCGAGCAGATCGCCATCAAGACCGAGCGTCTCTACGGCCGTCATGTGAGTCCCGACACCGAGATCACCGTGACCTCCGGCGCTACCGAGGCGATCTTCGCCGCCATAGCCGCCGTGGTGCGTGCAGGCGACGAAGTGATCGTGTTCGATCCGGCCTATGACAGCTATGAACCGGCGATCGACCTGCAGGGCGCGGTTGCGGTGCACATTCCGCTGTCGTTGCCCGGCTTCTCCATCCCGTGGCAGCGCGTGCGCGATGCGATCACGCCGCGCACGCGGATGATCATGATCAATTCGCCGCACAACCCGTCCGGCGCGGTGCTGGCCAAGGAAGACTTGGACACCCTCGCCGATATCGTGCGCGACACGGGGATCATCGTGCTGTCTGACGAGGTGTACGAGCACATCGTGTTCGATGGCGCCGTGCACCAGAGCGTGCTTGGCCATGCAGAGCTTGCCGCGCGCAGCTTCGTGGTGTCCTCGTTCGGCAAGACCTATCACTGCACGGGCTGGAAGGTGGGTTACTGCGTGGCGCCCAAGGCGCTCACCGCCGAATTCCGCAAGGTGCACCAGTACCTTACCTTCTGCACCTTCAACCCGGCGCAGTGGGCGTTCGCCGAATTCCTGGCCAGCACGCCCGAACACTACCTGGAACTGCCGGCTTTCTATCAGACCAAGCGCGATCGCTTCCGCGACCTGATGAAGGGCTCGCGATTCGGACTGCTTGATGTCCCCGGTGGCTACTTCCAGCTGGCCGACTACAGCCAGATCCGCGACATCGACGACATCAACTTCGCCGAGTGGCTGGTGCGCGAAGGCGGGGTGGCCGCCATCCCGCTCACGCCTTTCTATGCCACACCGCCCGATACCCGCCTGATCCGTTTTTGTTTCGCCAAGGTGGACAGCACCATGGAAGCCGCCGCGGAGCGCCTATGCAAACTCTGACCGTTTCCCTGGTGCAAGGCGCCACGCGCTGGCACGATCCCGAGGCCAACCGGGCCTACTACGGCGACCTCGTCCGTGCTGCGCCGGCGAGTGACCTCTTCGTGCTGCCCGAGACGTTCCTCTCAGGCTTTACCAACGAGACCCTCGGCAACGCCGAATCGATGGACGGCCCGGGCGTGGCCTGGGCTCGTGCACTGGCCCAGGAAGTCAACGCCACCATCACCGGTAGCGTGGTGATCCGGGAAGGCGAGACCAACTTCAACCGCATGCTGTGGGTGTCACCCGATGGCTCGTTGTCGTATTACGACAAGCGCCATCTGTTCCGCATGGCCAACGAACACCATCGCTACGGTGGCGGTGACAAGCGCCTGGTGGTGGAACTGAAGGGCTGGAGGATCCTCCCGCAGGTCTGCTACGACCTGCGTTTCCCGGTGTGGCTGCGCAATGCCCGTCGCGAAGAGGCCGAAGGCGGCATGGATTACGATCTGGCCATCTTCGTGGCCAACTGGCCGGCACCGCGCCGGCAGCCATGGCGCACCCTGTTGCGTGCCCGCGCGATCGAGAACCTGAGCTACGTGATCGGAGTGAACCGCGTGGGCGTGGATGGCAACCAGTTGCCCTACGCCGGCGACAGCGCAGTGATCGATCCGGTCGGCGAGCCGCTGGTTGAACTTGGCTCCCTTGAACAAGTGGTGACGGTGAGGATCGACCCTGCGCCGTTGCTTGCCCATCGCGAGCGGTTCCCGGCGTGGATGGATGCGGACGAGTTCGCCCTCCGCTGATTAGACGAACATGCCGCCCGAGGCCTCGATACGCTGGCCGTTGATCCAGCGGTTGGCTGGCGAGAGCAGCGAGGCAATGGCCGGGCCGATGTCGTCCGCTTCGCCCGCACGGCCCAGGGCGGTATTGGCGGCCACCATCTTGTTCACGTCCGGGTTGTCGCGCACGCTGCCGCCGCCGAAGTCGGTGGCGATGGCGCCCGGGGCGAAGGAATTCACGGCGATGCGTCGCGAGCCCAGTTCCTTGGCCAGGCATCTGGCCAGCACTTCAACCGCGCCCTTCATCGACGCATAGGCCGACACGCCTGCCATCGAGAACCGGGCCAGTCCGCTGGACAGCATGACGATGCGGCCACCGTCGTTCATCAGCGGCAGTAGCTTCTGGGTGAGGAAGTACGGTCCCTTGACGTGGACATTCATCAGGCTGTCGAACTGGGCCTCGGTGGTATCGGCGAATGCCGCATGCAGGCCCGTGCCGGCGTTGTTCACCAATTGATCGAACTTGTCCGTGTTCCAGGTTGTTTTCAATGCCTTTTTGAATTGCCCCACAAAGGAATCGAAGGCGGATGTATCGCCCGTATCCAGCTGCAATGCCACGGCCTTGCGGCCGAGCTCCTGGATTTCGGCCACGGCTGAATCGGCCTGCTCCTTGTTGCTGTGATAGGTGAGGACGACATCGGTGCCCTGGCGGGCAAGGGCGATGGCGGTGTTGCGGCCCAGGCCGCGGCTGCCACCGGTAACGAGTGCGATCGTGTTGGTCATGCGGATGCTCCAGGTTGGAATAGTTGGCTAGCCTATTGGTCGGTAGCACGGTGATAAACTAGCTGGAGGCAATTGCTCTGTTCGGGAATTTCTACCAATGGACCAGCTCCAGGCCATGCAGGTGTTCGCCCGAGTCGCGGAACTGTCCAGCTTCACCCGGGCGGCGGATTCGCTGGGGATGCCGAAGGCAAGCGCCTCCACGGCGGTGCAGGAGCTCGAAGCGCGGCTGGGTACCCGGCTGCTGCACCGTACGACCCGCCGCGTGCAGCCGACGCAAGACGGCCAGGCTTTTTACGAGAGGGTTCGCGATCTCCTGGCCGATGTCGACGAAATGCAGTCGATGTTCCGCGACGGCAATGAAGCCTTGCGTGGGCGCCTGCGCGTGGACATGCCAAGCTCGATGGCCCGGTCGATGGTGGTCCCGCGCTTGGGGGAATGGCTTGCGCGACACCCGGCGCTTGAAATCGAAGTGAGCAGCAGTGATCGACGGGTGGACGTGGTCCGCGAGGGCTTCGATTGCGTGGTGCGAGTGGGGCACGTGGCCGAATCGAGCCTGGTGGCGCGGCGGCTGGGCGCCATGCGCATGATGAACTGTGCCAGTAGGGAATACCTGGACCGGTACGGCGAACCGAAGACCCTCGACGACCTCGCCCACCACCGCCTGGTGTACTACGTGACGAACCTCGGCACGCGGCCTGAAGGTTTCGAATATCCGGTGGATGGGGAATATCGCAACCTGCCGATGGCGGGCGTGATCACGGTCAACAGCATCGAGTCGTACCAGGCCGCGTGCGCCGCGGGCCTGGGCATCGTGCAGGTACCTGCGGGTGCCATGCGCGCGCAGGTCGAGGCCGGGACGATGGTTGAGATACTTAAAAGTTTTCCCGCCGAACCCATGCCGGTTTCGCTGGTCTACGCCCATCGCCGCCATTTGCCGCGCCGGGTGAAAGTGTTCATGGACTGGATCGAAGAAGTGCTTCGGCCCCACCTGGATGCGCCCTAAGCGTCGTGCCTGCCCAGGCCATTGACCCTTGCAGGGAGCCGTGACACCGTTGGCTGACCGATTCCATCGAGGGTGCTGCCATGTCCGATGATCTGGTTTTCTATACCAATCCGATGTCGCGCGGCCGTATCGCGCGCTGGATGCTGGAAGAAGTTGGGCAGCCCTACCGTACGGAGATCGTGCAGTACGACAGCATGAAATCGCCGCAGTACCGGTCGATCAACCCGATGGGCAAGGTGCCGGCCATTGTCCATCGCGGCACGGTGGTCACCGAATGCGCGGCGATTTGTGCGTATCTTGCCGATGCCTTCCCGCAGGCCAACCTGGCGCCGCCAGCGGCCGACCCGCGCCGCGGACCTTACTATCGATGGATGTTCTTCGCCGCAGGCCCCCTTGAGTCTGCGGTCACCAACAAGGCCCTGGGTTTCCAGGTGCCTGCCGATCGCGAGGCCATGGCCGGCTACGGGAATTTCGAAGCGACCATGGATGCCCTGGAATACGCGGTGAAGCAAAACGAATACATCTGTGGCTCGCAGTTCACCGCGGCCGATGTGTACGTAGGCGCACATGTTGGCTGGGGACTGATGTTCGGCAGCATCGACAAGCGCCCTGCGTTCGTCGAGTACGCACAGCGGCTGCAGGCGCGGCCTGCGGCCCAGCGGGCACGCGAGATCGACGATGCGCAGTTGCCGAAGAAGGCCGGCTAGCTCCATCAAGCGCCCAGCGATGCGATGCCGGGGTTAGCGGGGTCAGAGCCATGCTCTGACCCCCCACTTACTTGCCCGCGGCTGCCCCTGCGCCAAGGTGGCTTACGCGCCAGATCGTATTGGAGCCATCGTCGCTCACCAGCAGTGAACCATCCGGCGCTACCGTGACGCCGACAGGGCGTCCCCAGGCCTGGCCCGTGGGCAGGACGAAACCGGTGAGGAAATCCTCGTAGTCGCCACTGGCGCGCGTGCTGCCGTGGCGCGGCACGCGGATCACTTCATAGCCAACGCGCGCCGAACGATTCCACGAACCGTGTTCGGCGGCGAAGATGTCGCCTTGGTACTCCACGGGGAACTGCTTGCCGTCGTAGAAGGCCAGCTGCAGCGATGCGTTGTGCGGGTTCAGCAGCACGTCGGGCACGATCGCCTTGGGCCCCAGTTCCGGATGCTTGCCGGCGTGGCGCGGATCCTGGTGGTTGCCCATGTACCACCACGGCCAGCCATAGAAACCGCCTTCCTGCACATGCGTGATGTAGTCGGGCACCAGGTTGTCGCCCAGGCCGTCGCGCTCGTTCACCGACGTCCACACTTCGCCTGATTTCTGGTCCACCGCCAGGCCCACCGGATTGCGGATACCCGAGGCGTACACCTTCATGTCCGAACCATCCGGGTTCATCACCAGGATATTGGCGCGGTTGTGTTCGGCGGGGGTGGTGTCCACGTCGTCCACGTTCGATGCCGAACCGACCGACACATACAGCCGTTTGCCGTCGGGCGAGAACACGACATCGCGCGTGGTGTGGCCACCGCCGTGGGGCAGGTCAATGATGTGCTCGGGCTTGCCTTGGACCTTCAGGTCGCCGTTGGTGTACTTGAAGCGGACCACTTCATCGGTATTGCCCACATAGATGTATTGCGGGTTCGGCCCGACCGGATAGAAGGCGATGCCGAAGGGCTCATTGAGCCCCGTGGCGAACACCTGCTGGCTGGCCGGCTTGCCATCGGCGGTCATGCCGTGGAACACGGTGATCTGGTCGGCGTGGGTCTCGGAAACGAAGATATCGCCGTTGGGCGCGGTGCGCATCAGGCGCGGGCGCTTCAAGTCCTGTGCGTAGATATCCACCTTGAAGCCGGGCACGGTCTTCGGCCACACGTCCGCTGGGCGCGGCACCACCTTCGGCGCATTGCCCGCCGAGGGCGTGGCGTACGGCTGGGGGAGGTCGGCCACGGTAACCTTGCGTGTCTTACCGGGGGCTTCATAGCGGAAATCGGTGAAGGGCGCCTTCGGCGGCGGCCAGTTGGTGTTGGCGATGGGTGCCTGGGCACCGGCGGTGGCGCTTGCCTTGGCCACCTCGCCCGATTTCAGAAGGCTCACCAGTTGCCAGCGCTCAGCCTCGGTGAGCTTATCCCAGGCGGGCATGCCGTTGTTGACGCTGCCGTGGGTGATGAACCAGAAAAGCTCGCCATCCTTCGCCTGCCGCACCTTGTCGGTGGCAAGGCCAGGTATGTTGCCATTGCCTTGGCCCATGGCGCCGTGGCAGTTCGCGCAGTTGGTGGCGTAGAGCGCGGCGCCCTGCTTGATGGCGGCCGGTTGCCTGGCTACGGGGTTGGCCGTCTTGGCGGCCGAAGCGGGGGCACCGTCGAAGCCGTTCTGCGCCAGCGCCGGTAGCGGCGCCGCGAGCGCGGCAAAGGCAACCAGGACATAAGCCCGGCGCACGAGGTACGGCCGGACGACCCGTTCAAGACTCAAACGCAGCATGGTTATTCCTTTGCCTGGCACGGCTAGTGGCCCAACCCCGTCGGGGAGTGTACCGGCCAAATGTCACAGGTGGGTGATACGGAAGTCACGCATCGAAGCTGTACCGGCGCTGTGCAAATCATGAACCGTAGGCAAAAACCTGCGTCGCCTACCGTCAACTTGCGAATGCTGACACCCGTTTTATGTCCCGTGTCCAACGAGAGGCGAGGCGCCATGAAGAAGTTACTGATGATTGCCGGTTTGTGTGCGTTCGCTGCCATGGCTTCCGGCTGCATCGTCGTGCCGGCGCGTGGCGGCTATTACCACCATCCGTACTATCACCCGTATTACCACGGCTATTACTACGACCGTTGATCAGGTGGCGATGGACCACATGCGCAGGAGGTTGTGGTAGCAGCCCGTGAGCTGCACGCGCGCTGCCTGGTCGGCGTCGGTCGCGGTCAATCGCTGGATGGCCGTGTCCAGTTCGAACAGCAGCGCGCGTTGTCCGTCGTCGCGCACCAGGCTTTGCACCCAGAAGAAGCAGGCGGTGCGCATGCCGCGGGTGACGGGCTCCACGCGGTGCACCGAGCTTGCGGGGTAGAGGATCATGTCGCCGGCGGCAAGCTTCACCGCATGCGTGCCGTAGGTGTCTTCCACCACCAGTTCGCCGCCGTCGTAGCTTGAGGGATCGGCCAGGAACAGGGTGGCGGAAAGGTCGGTACGGATCTTGGTGCCGCTGCCGGGCAGGTAGCGGATCGAGCCATCCACATGGCTGCCGAAATGCATGCCGCCTTCGTAGCGGTTGAACATCGGTGGGTACAGGCGGTCGGGCAGGGCTGCGCTCACGAACAGGGGGTTGCGCCGGAGCGAGGCTTCCACCACGCCGCCGAGTTCCACGGCCAGCGGGGTGCCTTCGGCGATCTGCTCGTTACGCTTCACCTGGGCGCCCTGGTGGCCGGCCGTGGCGCGGCCGTCCACCCAGGGGGCATCCGCCGAATGAAGCCTGTCCATGAACGAGCTCAGCTGCCCTGGTTCCAGAACGCCGGGGATGTGCACGAGCATGGCAGGGGCTTCCTTGTTTAGATGCGGTAATTCACCGTGAGCATTTCGGTGCGGCCGGCACCGGGGAGGGAGCGGCCGCCGTCGGACTGGATCACGCCACTGATGTACTTCTTGTCGGTGAGGTTCAGGATGTTCAGGCGCAGGTCGTACTTGCGCTGATGATAGGCGATCGTGCTGTCCCACCGCACGTAGCCGCCTACGCTCACAAGTTCCTTGTTGTCCGCATAGCGCTGCGACACGTAGGTGGCGCCGCCGCCGAACTCCCAGTCGTGGCCGACGGTGTAGGTGGTCCAGGCGGTGGCGTTGTTCTTGGGCGTGTTGCCCAGCACGTTGCCCTGGGTGCCGTCGGCAGCCTTGACGATCTCGGAGTTCAGGCGGGTGTAGCCGGAGAAGATCTGCCAGTGGTCGGTGATGCGGCCGGTAATGCCGATCTCGCCGCCGCGCACCCGGACATTGCCGTCCAGGGCGTAAACCCCGGTGTCTACCTGGGTGCGTGCGTTGGTCTTGGTAACCTGGAACAGGGCTGCGTTGATCGCCAGGCGGTCATCGGCCAGCGCCCACTTGGCGCCGCCTTCGATCGACTTGTTCTTTTCAGGCTTCAGCGACTGCGTGCCGCTGGTGACGGTGAGCGTTTCCAGCGAGGGGTCGAACGACGTGCCGTAGGACACGTAGTACGACTGCTCGGCCGAGGGCTGGAAAATCAGGCCACTGCGCACGGAGGTGAAGTACACCGTCTGCTTGGCACTGGCCGGCGCGGAGATGGAGTTGTCCAGCTGCGCGGAGAAACGATCGCGGCGCAGTCCCAGCACGGCCTGCCACATGTCGTTGAAATGCATGGTGTCGTTGGCGTAGTAGGCAAACGTGTCGGCGCTGCCCTGGGCATGATTGCCCAGTACCTGCTTAACGTTGGCCGGCTGCGCTTCGCGCGGCGGGTCCAGCAGCGACACGATCGGCAGGCCCGTGCGGCTATAGGCCTGGTTGTCGTAGTTGTCGTGGCCAAGCTCGATGCCGGCGATGTAATCGTGGCGGATCGAGCCGGTATCGAAGCTGCCGGTCAGGTCGTTCTGCGTATCGAGCGAACGGTCGTGGATTACGCGGTCATGGCTTGCCAGCTGCACCATCAGGTCGTCCAGCGGCAGGTTGGTCGGGTTGCCCTTCGTTTTGTCCAGCGCCACGCCGGTGTTGGTCAGCACCGCGTTCGGCGCGGTCTCGCGTGCATCGGTGGTGTAGTGGCTGTATTGCACCTGGCTGCGCAGCTTCAGGTCGTCGTTGAACGTGTGCTCCAGGCGGCCGCTGAAAACGCCAACGGTCTGGATGGTACGGTCGTCGGTAAAGCCATAATAGTTATCGTGGTTCACCTTGGCTGGCGCGCCATTGACCGGCGGCAGGCCATAATCGGGCTTGTCGTTGTTGCGTTCGAGCAGGGCCGACAGGGTGATTTCCGTCGGCGTGCCGATGCCGAAGCGCACCGAAGGCGCCAGGCCGCCGTCACGGTTACTCACCACGTCACGGGTGGAATGGACATCCTGTGCATAGGCGTTCACGCGCAGCGCGGAAGTGGCCGACAGCGGCGTGTTGTAGTCGCCGCTGATGCGGTAGCGGTCGTCGGTGCCGACGGTGGTGCTGAGCTGGCCGAAGCTGCGCAGCTGGGGCAGCTTGCTCACCTGGTTGATCACGCCACCGGTGGAGCCGCGGCCGAACAGCATCGAGGAAGGCCCTTTGAGCACTTCGATGGCGTCCAGGTCGAAGGTGTCGCGATAGTACTGGCCGCGGTCGCGGAAGCCGTCGAGGTAGATGTCCGTGCGCGCGGAGAACCCACGCAGGTTGACGTTGTCGCCGATGGTGCCGCCCTCGGCAGCGGTGATGGTGATGCCCGGTACGTTACGCAGCGCATCCTGGAAGCTGGTGGCGCCCTGGGCTTCGAGCAGGTTGCGGTTCACCACCACCACGGTCTGGGGAATATCGCGGACCGCGGTCGGCACCTTGGCCACATGCGAGGTATCGGTGTCGTAGTCCTGGCCCAGGATGCTGCCGGTGACATTCACGGCGCCGAGCGTCTTTGCCGATCCTTGCTGGTCGCTGGGGCTTGCCTGATCGGCTGACTGGGCGAGGGAGACGGCGGGCATGACTAGGGCAGCAAGAAGGGCCGCGGTGAGCGCGTTGCGTCGGGACATGGTCTTCGGAAGCCTCGTGGTAACGGAAATACAAATGCGAATCGTTGTCATTATTACCGGGTCCTAATCATTTGCAAAGCGCAAAATATTGCGAATGACGCTGTTTTCCGCGGCTGTAACCATCAAGTTCCTGATCGCCGAGCCGTTAGCAGCTATGGGCGGCGCGACGGCGGCGCCCGCGGGTCAACAAGGGGCAAACAGAAGATGGCGGCTTGGTTTTCGCGCATGGCACTGGCCACGCGCGTGTGGTTGATCATGACGGTGGTGGTGCTGGGCCTGGTTGCGCTCTGCGCGTTGTCGGCGATTGACAGCCGCGCGCAGCAGATGACGAGCCTTTCCCGCAGCCTGTCGCGCCAAGTGGACAGCGCGATATCCATCATGGACGCGTTCCGCGAGCGCTCGGCCAAGGGAGAATTCGACGAGGCGACCGCGCGCCGGCTTGCGCTTGCCGAGGTCCAGGCGATGCGCTGGGATGGCGGCACCGGGTACCTGTATGCCTTCGATTCGGATCTTGTGCTGCGCGAGCATCCGCTGCGCGCCGACCACTTGGGCAAGAGCATTGCCGACGATGCCGACGCGCATGGCTTCCATCATTACCGTGCGTTGCTCGAGGGTGACCAGAAGGACGGCGCGGCCGAAGTGCGCTATACGCAGCTGATGCCCAAGACCGGGGAAGCCCGCGACAAGATAGGCGTGTCGCGCTGGTACAAGCCGTGGGATCTGCACATCGTGACGGGCGCGTACTTCCAGGACATCGACCTGGCATTCCGCCAGGAGTTGATTACGAGTCTCACCAGTGCCGCCCTGATCGGCGCGATCGTGGTGCTGATGGTATGGCTGTCGCTGCGGAGCATCGGCCGTACCCTTGGCGGCGAACCGCACGAGGCGGTGGCCATGGCTTCGCGCATCGCCAGTGGCGACCTGCGTCAGGATGATGTTTCCCGTTACCCGCCGGACAGCCTGCTGGGCGGCCTTGAACGCATGCGCGCGCATCTGGCATCGATCGTTGCCGGCGTGCAGGGCAGCGCGCACGCTGTTTCGCACGCGGCGGTGCAGTTGAACGAAAGCAACGAGAGCCTTTCCTCCCGTACGCAGTCGCAAGCGTCGAGCCTCGAGGAATCAGCTGCTTCCATGGAGGAGATGACCGCCGCAGTGAAGCAGAACGCGGAAGCGGCGGGCGAGGCCGACCGGATTTCGCGCGAGGCTCGGGCGCGCGCCGAGGACGGCGGCCGCATTACCAGCGAGGCGATCGATGCGATGGTGGCCATTGCCGAATCCAGCAAGCGCATCGAGGACATCGTCAACCTGATCGACGGCATCGCCTTCCAGACCAACCTGTTGGCGCTGAACGCCGGCGTGGAAGCGGCGCGTGCGGGCGAACACGGTCGTGGTTTTGCCGTAGTGGCTTCCGAAGTGCGTCGGCTGGCCCACTCCAGTGCCTCGGCGTCGAAGGAGATCAAGGCGCTGATCGGCGAAAGCGCCGAGCGCGTGGGCGTGGGCCGTGGCCTGGTACAGCAATCGGCCGATGCCCTGGGTGTGATCGTGCAAAGCGTGCGCAAGCTCACCGACATTGTCGGGGAAGTGTCCGCGGCCAGCCGTGAGCAGTCGGCCGGCGTCGATCAGGTGAACCTGGCGATCGCGCAGATCGACCAGGTGACCCAGGAAAATGCAGCCCTGGTGGAGGAAGCCGCCGCGGTGGCGAAGGTGATGGAAAGCCAGGCGCTGCTGCTGCGCGAATCGGTGTCGATCTTCAGCCTGGCATAGCGCGGAAGGTCACCACCAGCACGTCGCGGTGGGCGGGCAGCATCGGATCCAGCGCCTCCACCGGCGTGACGCCGTGGAATACACGGTGATCGTCCACCAGTGCCGCATCCAGCGGCGCGGCGAGGGTGAAGTCGCCCAGCGCGGTGCCTTCCGGGGTATGGATGGTGGTAGTCCCGCGGGCGATGTTCTGCCTGTCGATCATCAGCACCAGGACGTAGTCCACGCCATCGCGGTGGGAGCCTTCGGGCGTGGGTTCGCCCGCGGCGCCTGCCGCCGCCTCGATGCGGAACTGGTGAAGCTCCACGTGCCAGCGCGGCACCGCCGAAGCGAGGGAGCCGAACAATTCGTGGCTTAAGCGAAGGATGGCCGCGAGGGTCGCGCTGGAAGCGATGCCAGGCTCCACCGGTTCGAACCAACGCTCGATATCGCCTTGCAAGGTGTTGTACGCCAGGCTCTGATAGTGCGCCTGGTGCGGGGCCTGGGTGATGGCGCCGGTTTCGTCCACGCGGAAGGTGGCGTGCCGGCGGCGGCGTTGGCGTCCGCGCGCGGCAAGGTAGGTATCGGGCGCCAGGCGTTCCCAACTCGCCGCGAAATCGTCGAAGTCGGGCAGAGGGCCCAGTAGGCTTGCCATCGCATCGGCTTTGGCAAAGGCAAAACCATCATGCCGAAGTTGCTCGCGCAACAAGGGCAGCAGGACATCATCGGCTTGGGCATTCATGAGGCTGATTATAAGTCCCGCCTGCCTTCGATGGTGATGAAAGCCACCACACCGGCCGCTGCCGCACAGGCCGCGCCCACCATCAGCGCCATGTCGTAGCTCGCGGCAAGCTGCACGCCGCTGGCGGCAAGCACGCCGCCGAGCAGGGCGGTGGCGACCAGGCCTCCCGTGCGCGCCACGGCGCTGTTGAAGCCCGAGGCTACGCCGGCGTGGCGGTTCTGTACCGAGGCGAACACCGCCGTGGTGAGCGGCGCCACGGCACCGGCCATGCCCAGCGCGATGATGACCATCGCGGGGAAGGTTCCCGTCCAGTAGTTCCCGTCGCTGGGTATCCGGGTGGCCAGCAGCAATCCACCGCCGACGATCACCGGGCCGATCGACAACGGCAGGCGCGCCCCAAGCTTGCCGGCCATCCGTCCCATCCATGGCGACGCCACCGACAACACGAGCGGCAATGGCAGGAGCGCCGCGCCCGCTACCATCGCCGGGTAGTGCGCCAGGCGGATCAGCACGTACGGGATAAGCACCAGTACGCCGCCCAAGGCGCCATACAGCAGGAAGGTAAGGATGGTGAGCCCGACGAACCCGCGCGAATGGAACAGGGCCAGCGGCAACATCGCCCGGTCGCCACGGCGATGCTCGGCCACCACGAAGGCAATGCCCAGGGCGATGCCGATCACTAAGGCGACGGCGGCACGCGTGGGCAGCATGCGCGCCTCGGAAACGATGGTGAGCGCCCAGGTCAACAGTGCCAGTGCGGCCGACGCCAGCACAGCGCCAGGGACATCCAGCTTCGGCCTTGCATCGCCGCCACCGGGCGGCACGTAACGCATCGCCATCACGATCGCCGCGACGGCGATGGGCAGGTTCATCAGGAACATCCATCGCCAGCCGACGGCGTCGATCAGCCATCCGCCCAGCAAAGGCGCACCCGCGGCACCCACCGCGCCGGCCGCGGCCCAGATGCCGATGGCCCTGCCGCGGCGCGCTCCGTCGAACGTGGCGGCTAAGATTGCCAGGCTGTTGGGCATCAGCATCGCCGCGCCCGTACCCTGCAGTACGCGACCGGCCAGCAGCCACGGGAAAGTCGGCGCGAAGGTGCACAGCAGCGACGCCACCGAGAACAGCACCAGGCCCGACACCAACAGCCGCCGACGGCCGAACAGGTCGCCCGCCGCACCACCGGTCAGCAGGAGGGCGCTCAGCGGCAACAGGTAACCATTCACTACCCAGGACAGCTGCGCGCCATCGGCGCCAAGCCCGTGGCCGATCGCAGGCAGTCCCACGTTGACGATGGATCCGTCGATGAAGGAAAGGCTCGAGGCAAGGATGGTGGTGGCCAGCACCATCGCCGGATGAGCGGCGGCGGCCTTGCCATCCGGCGCGCCGTCCGCGGCCGGATGGTCAGGCGGTGAGTGCCAAGCGTGGTTCATACCAGGCGTCCCTACAGGTAATGCCGGACCGCATCGCGAAGGCGCGCGGCGAGGTCGGGGGTGAGTTCGCCAAGCACGCCTTTCCTGTGGGCGGGAATATGCGCGGCGGGGTCTTCCTCGCCGAACACATACCAGTCCAGCAGTTCGCGCCAGGCCTTGCGCTCGGCCACCGGCAACGACCGGAAGGCCAGGATGGCGTTCATCAGGGCGCCCAGCGCGGTAGCCGGCACCACGCCGCCGGCGGAGGCCGGCTTCCACCACCAGTTCACCAGCGCGTTGAGTGGCTCGAGCGATGCCACATGGTGCCACCACACCGGTGGAATGAAGATCGCGTCGCCGGGTTCGAGCTCAGCCACCAGGGCGTGCTCCATGGCTTGTTCCAGCCGCGGAAAACGTACATCGGCCGGGTCCAGGGGTGCCATGCTGATCGCCGCTCCCGTGGGCGCGAAATCGAGCGGCCCCACGTAGAGATTACAAACCTGGGAGGGCGGCAGCAGGGTAAAGCGCCGGCGTCCGCAGGCCACCACCGCGATGTTGTGGAACTCGTCGAAGTGCGCAGGCGTGGTGACGTGGTTGCCGATCCATATCCTCGGCCGTACGGTGCGGTCGAGGAACGGCAGTGCATCATCGGGAAGCAAACCAGGCAGCACGTTGTCCACCGGTGCGCTCTGGATAGCCAATCCCGGTGTCACGCCTTCCTGACGGCTGAAGGCGGCCAGGCGCTTCAGCCCCTGGGTAACAGTAACGCGGTGATGCGCGTAGTTGAAGCCGGCCATGTCGGCGTCGTAACCCACCACGCCGCCCGCGGCTGGGTCCATCAGCAGGGTATCGACCACCCCGCCGCTGTCCAGCAGGGCCAGGTGCGCGGCGAAGGCCGTCGCCGATTCGCGGCCCTTGTGGACGATCGTCCAGTCGCGCCCCAGTCCGCGCAGCACCAGCGGCGTGGAACGGCCGACGAAGTCGTCCGGACGCAAGGCGTTAGCCTGGGCGATGCGCTCTTCGATGGGGGCGGGCATGGTACGCATGCTAGCAGGCCATGCACGCCGGGCTAGGCGCATCGGGCGCCCGGCGCTATAAAGGCCTCTTGTTGCTTACTTAGGGTGGTCCATGGCGTCGTTCACGCGTGTCGTTGTCACAGCGGTGTGCCTGGCATGGGCAACGGGTCTTGGGGCTGCCCCGGCGTCCTCGCCGGTGGATTGGGTCAATACTTATATCGGTACCGGTGGCGGCGGCGTGGACTACGGCGGCAGCATGCCGGTGGTGACCACGCCCTTCGGCATGACCAACTGGACGGCGCAAACCCGCCAGAACCGCATCAGCGTCACCAGCTACGCCTATGAAGATAACCAGATCCAGGGCTTCATCGGCACGCACCAGGCGGCAATCTGGATGGGCGACTATGGCTACGTCACCCTGATGCCGGAGATCGGCGGCATCAGCTACGCGCCCGAGTCGCGGCAGCAGCCGTTTTCCCACAACGATGAAATCAGTACGCCGTATTACTACGCCGTCACCATGGGCAACGGTGACGACCACCGCATCAAGACGGAGATGACGGCGACCGATCATGCCAGCCACCTGCGTTTCACCTTTCCGTTGAAGTCCAAGGCCAGCGTGCTGATCGAAGGCACGCGGCCGCACATCAATGGCGAAGTGAGCATCGATCCGGCGCGGCATGAGATCAGCGGCTACAACCCCGACCGCATGGACGCGCACCTGGGCCCGCTGGCGTTGCCAAACTTCAAGGGCTATTTCGTGGTGCGTTTCCGCCAGCCCTTCTCGGCGCGCACGGTGTACCAGGGCGTACTGATGGTACCGGGCACGGACACCGTGGCCGGCGACAACGTCGGTGCCTTCGTTTCCTTCGATACCTCCACCAGCGGCGTGGTGGAAGCGCAGGTGGGCACCTCGTTCATCAGCATCGAGCAGGCCCGCGCCAACCTCGATGCGGAAATGCCCGACTGGAACTTCGAAGCCCGGCGCGATGCGCTGAAGGCCACCTGGAACGCCAAGCTTGGCATCGCCACGCTCGAAGGCGCCAGCGACGACGAGCGCCATATGTTCTATAGCGCGCTGTACCATGCCTTGCTGTACCCGAAGCTGTTTTCCGAGCACGGTCGCTACTACAGCGCCTTTGACGACAAGGTGCATGAGGGCGAGTCGTACACGGCCTATTCGATCTGGGACACCTTCCGCGCCGAGAACAGCCTGATCACCCTGTTCGCGCCCGAGCGCGTCGACGGCATGATCAAGGCGCTCCTGCAGAACTACCAGGAAGGCGGCTGGATGCCCAAATGGCCCAACCCCAGCTACACCAACATCATGATCGGCACCCACGCCGATGCGCTGGTGGCCGAGGCGGTGAACAAGGGCTTCAAGGGCTTCGACTGGAACCTGGCCTGGCAGGCTGTGCACAAGGACGCCACCGTGCCGCCCGATGGCGACACCACGCGGCGCTGGTTCGATCGCGAGCCGCACACGCCTTACGAAGCCCGCGCAGGGCTGACCTGGAGCTCGAAGATCGGCTACATCCCGGACGACAAGATTTCCGAAAGCGCCTCCAGCACGCAGGAAGAGTCCTTCGACGACTACGCGGTGTCGGAAGTGGCGCGAGCGCTGGGCCGGAGCGACGATGCCGCCTTCTTCCGCAAGCGCTCACTGGCTTACAAGAACCTGTGGAATTCCAAGCGCGGCTTCATGCAGGCGCGCAACCTCGATGGCTCCTGGGCCGCGCCCGACCGCGGCTGGACCGAGGGCGACCAGTGGGTGTACCTGTTCGCGGCGCTGCACGATATTCCCGGCGTGATGAACCTGATGGGCGGGTCGTCCCAGGCGGCCGCCAAGCTCGACGAGCATTTCCATGGCGGCCATAACCGTCATGACAACGAGCCCAGCCATCACTACGGTTACCTCTACGACTATTTCGGCCAGCCGTGGAAAACCCAGGAACGCGTGCGCCAGCTTGCGCGCGATGCGTATTCGAACACACCGGGCGGCATGCTCGGCAACGAGGACTGCGGCCAGATGTCGGCGTGGTACGTCTTCACCGCGATGGGCTTCTATCCGGTCAACCCGGTGTCGGGGCAGTACATGATCGGCAGCCCGCTCTACGGCGGGGTGACCTTGAACCTGCCTAATGGCAAGGTGTTCTCGGTCAAGTCCGCCCATGCTTCGGCGGCCAACATCTATATCCAGTCAGCCACGCTCAACGGCAAATCGCTGGAAGAGCCCGTGATCACTTGGGCGCAGATCCAGGCTGGCGGGGAGCTTCAGTTCGTGATGGGGCCTGCGCCTTCCCGTTGGGCCGCGGGCTGGCGGCCGGCTGCGATGTAAGCCCTTGTAGTGATGGGCATTGTTGCGACGCGGGCTGTCATGTAAACGTTTTCATATTAGCATCCGGGGCATTCCCTAGAAGCCAGGAAGGCTGCCTTGAAGGTTCCTCAACCGATGCGAAAACGTGTTTCCCTCGCCACCGGGCTTTGCGCCCTGTTCCTGGCCGGTATCGCCCATGCGGCGTTGCCGCCTCGTACCCAATGGCACGCCACGGCGTCATCCGATGCGGTCCCGGCGCTGGCGCCGGCCAACGCCATCGACAGCGACGAGACCACCCGCTGGGGTGGTTCCTTCAGTGCCGATAACTGGCTGCAGGTGGACATGGGTAAGGCCGCTGCTGTCGGCGGGGTCAGGATCCATTGGGACAGTGGCTTCGCGCAGTCGTACAGCATCCAGACCTCGCTCGACGGCAAGACCTGGAAGCAGGCCTACGCCACCACGGATTCGAAAGGCGGCACCGACTACATCTTCTTCCCCCAGGTAGAGGCGCGTTACCTGCGCCTTGCCAGCGCGCCGCGGACGGCGGACTGGGGTGTCTCGGTGTTCGAGTTCGAGCCGCTGTCGGCCGAAGACTCACCGCGGATCCAGGGTCTGGCGGGGAAGGATCCCGCCGGTATCTGGGCGCCCTCGGCCTCGCGCGTGATCGAAGGCAAGGCTGCGGATGCCTCGGCAAAGGCCTCGCGTTCGATGGTGATCCAGTTCCCGCGGGCGCTTCCAACTGCCGGCGTAGAAGTGACCTGGGCCGGCCCCCGTGGCGATGCGCGCCTGGAGCAGCTTGATGCATCGGGACACTGGGCGGCGGTGTCGGACGATCCGGGCCCCGAGGGTGAGACATCCTACCTCGCTGCCAGCGAAGCCTTCAGTCCCAAGTCGGTTCGCCTGGTGGTGCAGGGCATCGATGGCAAGGCGCCTGAGATCAGTCGCCTCTCGTTGCTGGGTCCGGCGCGCGTGATGACGCCAATGAAGCGTTACGAGATCGTCGCCTCGCGCGCCCATGCGGATCTGTTCCCGTCGTCGCTGCACCAGATGCAGGTGTACTGGACGGTGGTGGGCATCCCCGCCGGGCCGCAGAAATCCATCTTCGATGAATACGGCAACATTGAAGCCGCCCGCGGCATGCCGCTGGTGCAACCGGTGTGGCGTGACGCCTCGGGCCATGCGGTGTCCGCCGCGCAGGCGAAGCTCACGCAGACGCTGCGCGACCGCTGGATGCCGATGCCGGCCGTGGAATGGACGGTGCAACCGGGATTGACCTTGCGTAGCGAGGCATTCACCCGCGACGTCGACGGCCAGCCGGTCACGGAAGTGCGTCATCGCCTTCAGAACACCGGCACGACGCCCATCGACGGTAGCCTGTCGCTGATCGTGCGGCCGATGCAGATGAACCCGCCGTGGCAGAACGGCGGCGTGTCGGCCATCCACGACCTTGCCATCGACGAAGGCAAGGTGAACGTCAACGGCAAGCTTTTGATGCAGGCGTCGACCACGCCGACGCAGGCGGCGGTGTCGGCTTTCGGCGCACACGGTGAAGGTGAGATCACGGCTTTCATTGCTGCCGGCAAACTGCCCGATGGCAAGCAAGTGCACGATGACAGCGGCCTGGCTTCGGGGGCACTTTCCTACACGGTGCACCTGGCGCCGGGCGAACACCGCGATGTGGTCGTGGCGTTCCCGTTGCTGGGCCGCGCCGTGGTGTCGCCGGCTGACGGGTTCGACGCACGCGCGGATAAGGTAGCGGACGACTGGCGCAAGCGGCTGGGTAATGTCGGGATCCAGTTGCCCGACGAGAGCCTGGTGGATGTCCTGCGTTCGCAGGCGGCCTACATGCTGATCAACCAGACCGGCCATGCGATGCAGGCGGGACCACGCAACTACGATCGCTCGTTCATCCGCGACGGCGCGGCGACATCGTCGATCCTGCTGCGCATGGGCCAGGCCCGCGTGGCCCGGGATTACCTCACCTGGTATGCCAGCCACGCCGTCCATGAGAACGGCCTTGTTTCCCCGATTCTGAACCAGGACGGCAGCGTCAACCGCGGCTTCGGCTCGGACATTGAGTACGACAGCCAGGGCGAGTTCATCACGCTGGTAGCGGACGTGGCGCGCCTGGACGGTGGCGCGGGTTCCGTGCGCGAGCTCAAGCCCAAGGTGGAAGCGGCACTGAAATTCCTGCAGGTATTGCGCGAACGCACGATGGTGCCGGGTTACCTGGCCAACCAGCCGGCGCCGGAGCGCTTCCACGGCATCATCGCGCCATCGATCAGCCATGAAGGCTATTCCAGTCCCACGCATAGTTATTGGGACGACTACTGGGCGCTGAAGGGGTGGCACGATGGCCTGTGGCTTGCCGAGCGTTGGGGCGATACGGCGCTGGCCGACTATGCGCGCAAGCAGTACCAGGCGCTGCGTGAGTCGGTGGCGGCGTCCATCCGCAGCACCATGGCCTGGAAGGGGTCGGACTCCATGCCGTCGGACGCGGACCTGGGCGGCAACGATCCCACCAGCGTGTCCATTGGCCTCGATCCCGCCGGCCAGCAGGACATCATGCCGCCCGAAGCGCTGAAGAATACCTTTGACCGCTATCTTGCCGACGTGCGCGCACGCCGGGCGCCGGGCTCGCTCTACGCCTACACGCCGTACGAGATACGCAACGTACTAACCTATGTGCGGTTGGACCGCCCGGACGTGGCCAACGAATTGCTGGAAGACTTCGTTCACGACCGCCGTCCGCTGGGCTGGAACGTGTTCGCTGAAGTGGTGCATTCACGCCTGCGCCATCCGGGCTATCTCGGCGACATGCCGCATACCTGGATCGGATCGGAATACGCCCGCGCCATCTTCGGCATGCTGATGCGCGAAGCCGACGACGGCCTGTACCTGTTGCCTGGTGTGGATACGTCGTGGGTGGCAGGCGAAGGCCTGGCCGTGCAAAAGCTCCCTACGGAATACGGCTTGCTGACGATGACCGCGCGCCGGGAGAATTCCACGCTGACCATCACGCTGGGCGAGGGCATTCGGAAAGATAGCCACCTGCGTGTTTTCTGGCCGGGACGAATGAAGCCGGCCAAGGTCACGGTGGACGGCAAAACGGTGACCGACTACACCGCGGACGGCGTGCGTCTGGAAAAACCGTTCAAGGTCCTGAAGGCGCAATGGCAGTAAAAACTGTCCTCGACCTGCTCACGCCCTGATTGGGGGTCAGAGTGAACACTCTGACCCCGCTCCCTGTTTTATTCCGCGCCCGCCCAGCGATGGCGCTCGGCCATCGCCAGTGCCAGCTTCGGTCCCAGGCGTGCGGCGCGTTCGCGGTCTTCGCGTTCGCGCCGGATCTGCGGCCAGCGTTCAAGATAGGCCGCAAGCACGGCCGGATCGCAGTCGTAGCGCCTGAAGGCGTCGGCATGGGCCGAGCGAAGTGCGACGGCGCCGTTGTAGCCACCGAAACCCTGGGTGACGCATAGGGCGCCGCCGTCGGCATTGCCGGGCGACGCTTCGACTTGCAGCGTGAAGTGCGTGGCGATGGATTCGAGATCCGGATCCAGCCGGCGCAAGGTAGGTATGCCAGGCGCTGCGCGGCCCAGGACATACTGCACGGCCTGCGACAACGCCTTCAGTCCCGTCTCGCCCATGGTGTGGCCGTCGCCGACGGCCTTGGGCGTGCCGACGACCACCTTGGGCAATTGGCCGTTGTATTTCTGCCGCTGCGCCGCGCCAGCCAGGCCAGCATGCGCGGTGGCGAGGTCGGTCTTGGAATTGGTTCGCGTGCCGGTGGCGTGCGCGGCGAGGTAACCGAACTGGTCCACGCCGTAGCCATGGCCCAGGTGAGCCATGTCCAGCGCCTGTACCAAGGCGTTTTCGCCACCGAAACCGACACCGGCAAAATGCGCCTTGCCGCCAGCTTCGCCGCTTTGCCCCCAACCGACGATGATCGAGGTGATGTCCAGCTGGTTGCGCAGGGCGAAGTCCAGCGTGGTCACCAACAGACCCGAACCACCGTGGCCGACCACCGTGCCGTCGGCATCGATGTCGAAGGGCGCCAAGCTTTCGTGCACGGTGCGATCGTTGCCGTCGGCGTGCGTGGCATTCTTCGCGGCGAGTTTCTCGCCGGTCATCAGCGCACCGCCGCCGAAGGCTTCCAGGATGCCGAAGCGTGGCAGCAGGGCGGCATCGGCGGCCGTCAGCAGGGCCATCTTCGGCTTCTGGAAACCGGGGTAATCGAACAGCAGCTGCGGGGCCACGTCGCAGAGGGCGATCAGGCTCGACGCGCAGGCGCCCACAGCCGTCATCGGCGACTGCGGCACGCGCATGTAGCCGACATCCTTCGAGTGCAGGGATTCGCGCAGTTCCGGGTGCTTGAGCGTGCGGCTGATGCTGTACGCCGGCGCCAGCATGGTCGAGACCAGCGCCGGGCCGTGAGAGCCCAGCGATTGCGCCAGGCGCACGGCAAAGGTGTCCTTGGGGAAGCCGCCTTCGGGCAGCGGTGCATCGGGGCGCAACCACTGACCGAGCGAGTCCATGCCGCCGAAGGCGGTGGCCGAGGCCACGCGGAAGGAGAAAGGACTTTCTATCAGCGATGCCAGCGGCGTTGGCAGTCCCGCCAGTGCACCGAGTGCGCCATAGATGAACAACTGCGACTGCAGCGAAGGTGCCAGCAGCGGATCGTCCTGGAACAGGCCGTACATATCCCGCAAGCCTGAGCCTCGGATGTCGTCGTAATGCGTGCCAGACAATCGGCGCAGGCCGACTGTTTCAAGATCATGGGGCAGGGCGGCGGCAATGTCGGTCACGGCGCGTGGCGCCTGCTCGCGAACACCCGCGATATGCCGGATGCCCATATTGGCGCGCAAGCTGGCCCCGTGGGTGGCCTCGATGGCCTGGAGCGTCGCCGGCTGGCCGGCCTGTTCGCCCGAGGTCCAGGTAAGTCCGCCGGCTACGCCTTTGACCGGGTCGTCGAAGGACACCAGGCCCGCGTCGAAAGCCGCCATGGCGATGAAATCGGGGGATTTGACCACCCGTGCCTGATAGGTTTCGGTAGAGCCGACCGCTGACATCGTGGAGGCCGTGCCAACAGTTACAAGGACTTGGTCGCTTCTGAGCATCGGGGCGTTTGGCCGTGCATGAGTACAAGACTACAAATTATAGGCCGAACCACCCCAGTGCGCGCCTGCGGCACGCTGGCTGCCTTCAAATGCCCCAGGGACCGCCCTGGCCGGGCGGCGGGGATGGGGATTCAGTCGCGGGACGAGCCGCTCCAAACGTCGATGCCTACGGCGATCACCAGGATCGCCCCCTTGACGATCGATTGCCAGTAGCTTTCCACGTCCATCATCGACATGCCGTTGTCCAGGCTTGCCATGACCAGCGCACCCAGCAATGCGCCGTGCACGGTGCCCGAACCGCCGCGCATCGAAGCGCCACCGATAAAGCACGCGGCGATGGCATCGAGTTCGCCGTTCACGCCCGCCGAGGGCGAGCCGGCGGCCAGGCGCGCGGTATTGATGATGCCGGCGAAGGCGCACATCAGGCCCATCAGGCCGAACACCGCCAGCTTGACAGCGGTCACGTTCACGCCGGCCAGGCGCGTCGCCTCGGCATTGCCGCCCACGGCATAGATATGCCGGCCGAACACCGTTTGCGTTCCCAGGAAGGTGAATATCGCCAGCAACGCGAGCAGGATCATCACCGGCAACGGCACGCCGCCATAGCCGTTGAGCGTATACAGGAAGCCGGCGATGACACCGGCGATCACCAGCACCTTCAACGATTCGGCGACGGGCGAAGGAAGCGGCAAAGCCAGTCGCGTGCGCCGCCGCCGGCGGAGCACGGCCAGCACCGCCAGCAACACCACGATCGCCACGCCCACGGCGGTGGACTGCCCCGGCGGCACGTAACCCTGGCCCAGGAACACCAGGTCGTCGGGGACGTCGCTGATGGTGGTGCTATGGGTGATGCCCTGAAGCATGCCGCGGAACGCCAGCATGCCGCCAAGGCCCACGATGAAGGAGGGAATCCGCAAGGTGGTGACCAGCGTGCCGTTGACCAGGCCGATCGCCACGCCCGCCGCCATCACCGCAAGGATGGCCGGCCACGTGTGCCATCCCATGTTCACCGTCAATACCGCCACCGCGCCGCCGAGGAGGCCAAGCAACGACCCTACGGAGAGATCGATCTCGCCCGAGATGATAACCAGCACCATGCCGCAGGCCAGCATGCCGGTAATCGACATCTGGCGCAGCAGGTTGGAGAGATTCCTGGCCGAAATGAAAGCGCCGTCGGTGAAGTGCTGGAAGAACAGCCATATCGCCACCACCGACAATGCCAGGGCGAGCAACTTGTAGCGGGAGAACAGGCGCTGGAAAAGCTGGAGGGACATCGGGAATTCCATTCAGTGGTCGGACATGGCCGGCCCAAGGGCCGCAGCCAGTACGCGTTCGGAGGTGAGGCCGTCGATGGGAAAGTCGCCGCGCAGGCGCCCTTCGCCCATCACCAGCACCCGGTCGCTCACGCCCAGCACCTCGTTCAACTCCGATGACACCATCACGATGGCCACGCCTTGCGCGGCCAGCTCGTTGATGAGTTCGTAGATATCCACGCGCGCTCCGACATCCACGCCGCGCGTGGGTTCGTCAAGGAACAGTACGCGCGGTTTGGCCATCAACAAGCGGGCCAGCACGGCCTTCTGCTGGTTGCCGCCGGAGAGGCTCATGATCGGCAGCGCCGGGCTGGCAGTCTTGATGCGCAGGCGATCGATGGACGCCTGGGCGGCGGTGAGTTCGGCATCGGCGTCGATGCGGCCGGCATGGGCGAAGGCGCCGAGCGTGGCCAGGGTGATGTTGTCGGCCACCGCCATCAGCGGCACGATGCCGTGCCGCTTGCGGTCTTCAGGCAGCAGGCAAAGCCCGGCGCGGATGGCATCGCGCGGCGAACGGATGCGTAGCATTTTTCCGTCGAGCCGTACCTGGCCGCGGTGGATCCCTTTCCAGGTGCCGAAGATCGACGCAAGCAGTTCCGTCCGGCCGGCGCCGACCAGGCCGGCAATGCCCAGGATCTCGCCCCGCCGCACCTGGAACGACACGCCATCCACGCGCTTGCGGCTGGCGTCGACCGGATCGAACGCGGTGACGCCCTGTGCCTCGAAGACGACCTCGCCGATCGCGTGCGGCGTGCGCGGGAACAGGCTTTGCATCTTGCGCCCGACCATCTTCTCGATGATGTCGTCGGTATTCATCGATGCCATCGGGGCGGTCCCCACATGCCGGCCGTCGCGCAACACGCTGACGGTGTCGCAGACACGCGCCACTTCGTCGAGCTTGTGCGAGATGTAGATACATGCCACGCCGCGGCTCTTCAAGCCCTCGATGATGCCAAGCAATACCTCCACCTCGTGGCCGCTGAGCGACGATGTGGGTTCATCGAAGATGATCAGGCGGGCCTGCTTGGCCAGGGCACGGGCGATCTCGAACAGCTGCTGGTGGCCGCCGCCGAAGTGCGCCACGGGAAGTTCCACGTTGACGTCGACAAGCCCGAGCTCCGCCAGCAGCCCGCCGGCCCGACGGTGCATCGCCTGGACATCCACCAAGCCGAAGCGGCGGGGCTCGTTGCCCAGCAAGATGTTCTCGGCCACCGACATGGCCGGCACCATCATCAATTCCTGGTGGATGATGACAATGCCCGCGGCCTCGCTGTCGCGCACGCGATGCGCGCGCAGTGGCTTGCCGTCGAAGACGATCTCGCCCTCCCAGGTGCCGTGCGGGTACACGCCTGAAAGCACCTTCATCAAGGTGGACTTGCCCGCACCGTTCTCACCGCACAGGCCTAGGCATTCGCCCGGGCGCACGGTCAGGTTTACGCCGTCGAGCGCGCGCACGCCGCCGAACGACTTGGCGATGCCCTGCATCGAGAACATCGGTTGCACGGCGGCCTGCTTATTTGCCGTAGAGCTGGGCATGGGTATAGAAGCCGTCCTGCACCACGGTGTCGACGTTCTGCTTCGTAAGCAGGATGGGTTTCAACAACACCGTGTCGACATCTTTCTTGCCGTTGTTGAGCTTGCTGGTGAAGTTCACAGCGGTGCCCCTGGCCATGTCCACCGACATCGACGCGGCCTGCGAGGCGATCTGGCGGATCGGCTTGTACACCGTCATCGACTGCGTGCCCTCGATCACGCGCTTGACGGCGGCAAGGTCGGCATCCTGGCCCGACACGGCCACCTTGCCTGCCAGCTTCTGTGCGTTCAGGGCCTGGATGGCGCCCCCGGCGATGGCATCGTTGGAGGCGACGATGCCCTGGATGTCGTTCTTGTTCGCGGTGAGGGCGTCTTCGACGATGCGCAAGGCGCGCGAGGGATCCCATTCGGGTGTCCATTGCTGGCCGACGATCTTCACGTCGCCGCGGTCGATGGCGGCCTTGAGGGCCTTCATCTGGCCGTCGCGGTACATATGGGCGTTGTTGTCGGTGGGTGCGCCACCGAGCAGGAAGTAATTGCCCTTCGGAGCCTTGTCGAGCACGCCCTGCGCCTGCATTTCACCGACCTTCTCGTTGTCGAACGAGATGTAGGCATCGACATCGGCGCCGAGGATCAGGCGGTCATAGGAAAGCACCTTGATGCCATTGCGGTGTGCCTCGGCCACGACGTTGCCCAGCACCTTGGAGTTCATCGGCACGATCACCAGCACATCCACGCCCCGCGCGATGAGGTTCTCGATCTGCGCGACCTGGCGTTCCTCGCTGGCGTCGGCGGATTGCACGTAGACCTTGGCACCAAGCTTTTCGGCAGCGGCGACGAAGTAGTCGCGGTCACGCGACCAGCGCTCCAGGCGAAGGTCGTCGATGGAAAAACCGATGACGGGTTTGTCCTTGCTAGCGTGGGCTTGCGGTGTCAGGGCGACGCTGACGACTACGCCCAGGGCGCACAGTGAGCGAACCAAACCATTCTTCATGCTGTATTGGCTCCTTTAACCGGGTATGGCGCTGCGCCGTCATCCCTGGCGGAGCGGGCATCCGAATATACGGGTTTGAGCTGACGATAGAGCGCCCGGAACACCGGCCGCCGCTGGTCAACGTAATAACTGTGACGGGCCGCGCGCGGCTCGGCGACGGCAAGCAGCGGCGGCAGCGGGCAGACATTGGCCAGCGTGGCACCGCTTTCGCTGGCCAGTTGCGCCAGCCGCGCCGCGCCCAGGGCCGGGCCGACCTCGCCGCCCGCGCGCAAGCTCACCGGTCGTCCAAGGATGTCAGCGATCATCTGGATCCAGAAACCGCTTCGCGAGCCGCCGCCTATGGCAACGATCTCGGAGGCGACGATGCCCGCCGCTTCCACCGCCTCGACACCGTCGGCCAGCCCTAGGCCAACGCCCTCGAGCGTGGCATGGGCAAGGTCCTGGCGCGTGGTGTCCGTGGCAAGCCCCGTGAACGCGCCCCGGGCATGGACGTCGTTGTGCGGCGTGCGTTCGCCGGAAAGATAGGGCAGGAAGAATGGCCCGTCGATGCGCGGCATGGCGCTCTCGGCCTCCGCCAGCAGCGCCGAGACATTCGCCTGGCCGGTGATCCTTGCGGTGAAGTCCAGGCAGCTGGCTGCGTTAAGCATGACGGACATCAGGTGCCAGGTGCCGGGAAGGGCATGGCAGAAGCTGTGCACGGCTTGCGCGGGCCGCGCATGGAAGCCATCGGCGACGGCGAAATAGACCCCCGACGTGCCCAGCGACAACATGGCCTGGCCCGGCGTGACGATGCCGGCACCCACGGCACCGGCGGCGTTGTCGCCGCCGCCAGCGGCGACGGGAACGCGGTCCATGCCCCACCGCTCGGCGAGTTCCAGCTTGAGCGAGCCGGTGATATCCGTGCCTTCGTGCACCGTGGGCATGTGGCACGTATCCAGGCCCGTGGCTGCCAGCATGGCTGAGCTCCACTGGCGCCTGGCCACGTCCAGCCACAGGGTGCCCGCGGCGTCGGAAACATCAGTGGCGAATTCACCCGTGAGGCGGAGGCGCAGGTAGTCTTTCGGCAGCAACACCTTGTGGATGCGGGCAAAGCTGGCCGGTTCGTGTTGCCGTATCCACAGCAGCTTGGGCGCGGTGAAGCCAGGCATGGCCAGATTGCCGGTGATCCGGCGAAAGCCCTCCACATGTTCCAGTTCCACGCATTCCGCGTCGCTGCGGCCATCGTTCCAGAGGATGGCCGGGCGGATCACCTGACCATTGCGGTCGAGCAGCACCGCGCCGTGCATCTGTCCGGAAAGCCCGATGGCATGCACACGCTGCGGGGAATGGAAGGCGCGGTCGGCTACCGAGAGTACTTCGTCCACCGCTGACAGCGTGGCCTGCCACCAGTCTTCGGGATCCTGCTCCGACCATCGCGGTGCCGGATGACTCACCGTCAGTGGCTTGCTGGCCGTGGCGACCACATCGCCGCCGGCCGCCATCAGCACGACCTTCACCGAGGACGTGCCCAGGTCAATGCCCAGGTACAACGCCCGCTTCATCGGTACACGTAGCGATTGACGAGGTTCTCCAGCCATTCCTGCTGGCCCGAGACGTGCTCGGGGCGGAAGTCGGCGCGGCTGGCTTCGTCGGCCAGGGATTCGAGGGTAAATTCCCCGCCCAGGATGCGGCGTCCCAACGGGCCATCCCAGCCGGCGTAGCGGCCGGCCTTGAAGGCCGCCAGCGCGTCGTCCTGCACCATCGCCGCGGCTCGCTCCAGCGCCATGGCCAGGGCGTCCATCGCGCCGATATGGCCGTGGAACAGATCTTCCGGCGTACTGCTCTGGCGGCGCACCTTGGTGTCGAAGTTGAAGCCGCCGCTGGTGAAGCCGCCGGCGCGCAGGATTTCATACATCACCAGGGTCAGCTCCTCCACCGAGTTGGGGAACTGGTCGGTGTCCCAGCCGTTCTGTGGATCGCCGCGGTTGGCGTCGATGCTACCGAAGATTCCCAACGAAATGGCCGTGGCCACCTCGTGATGGAAGGAGTGTCCGGCGAGGGTCGCATGGTTGGCTTCAAGGTTCACCCGGACTTCCTTTTCCAGGCCAAAGTCCTTGAGGAAACCGTACACCGTGGCGGTGTCGTAGTCGTACTGGTGCTTGGTCGGTTCCTGCGGTTTCGGCTCGATCAGCAACGCCCCGCTGAAACCCGTGCGGTGCTTGTGTTCCACCACCATCTGGAAGAATCGGCCCAACTGCGCGCGTTCACGCTTGAGGTCGGTGTTGAGCAGGGTGTCGTAGCCCTCGCGGCCGCCCCACAGCACGTAGTTGGCGCCGCCAAGCTTGCGCGTGGCGTCCATCGCCATGCGCACCTGGCTTGCGGCATAGGCGAACACCTCCGGCTGCGGGCTGCTTGCGGCGCCAGCGGCATAGCGGGGATGGCTGAAAAGATTGGCCGTGCCCCACAACAGCCTGACGCCGGTTTCTTCCTGCTTCTGGCCCAGCACGTCCACCATGGCGCCGACATGCGCGTGGTAGTCGGCAAGGTTTGCCCCTTCCGGCGCGATGTCGGTGTCATGGAAGGTATAGAAGGGCACGCCCAGCCGGGAGAAGAAATCGAAGGCAGCATCGGCCTTCAGCCGTGCCTGGGCCATGGCATCACCCGGCGGCTGCCAGGGGCGGGCGAAGGTGCCAGCGCCGAACATGTCGGTGCCGGGCCAGACGAAGCTGTGCCAATAGCAGGCCGCCATGCGCAGGTGTTCGGCCATGGTCTTGCCAAGCAATTTCCGACCTGCCTCGTAATGGCGGAAAGCCAGGGGCGTGCTGGCCCCGGGGCCTTCGTAACGAACGGGCGCGATCGTCTGGAAATAGGTCATCGGACATCCTCTCAAGCGATGGCCGAGGATGCTGCCGACCAGCGAGGATGGCGCGCAATTGCGAAATCCACCAACCAGTTAAACATTTTTGCTGTCGCGCCGCGTCATGTGTTTCCGCGGGGGTTTTGTTAGCTTGCAGCAGCCATCGGGGAAACGCGTCATGAATCCGCACCGGATCGCGCTGCTGTTCAACGCCAACAAGGTCTACGACCGCCAGGTGATCGCCGGCATTGGCGAATACCTCAAATCCACGCGCGTGCAGTGGGACCTCTTCATGGAAGAGGACTTCCGCTGCCGCACGCTGGGCATCCATCGCTGGGCGGGCGACGGCATCATCGCCGACTTCGACGACCCGGTCGTGGCCGAAACCCTGGCAAGCCTGTCGGTGCCCGTCGTGGCTGTCGGCGGTTCCTATGTCGATGACAGCCAGTACCCGGCGAATGTCCCCTATGTGGCCACGGACAATGCCCGCCTGGTGCGCGTGGCCTACGATCATTTGATCGAACAGGGACTGCAGCGCTTCGCCTTCTACGGACTTCCTCCCGTGCCCGGCAACCGCTGGGCGCAGGAGCGTGAAGCCGCCTTCGCCAGCATGGTGTCATCAGACGGCCTGTCGGGCACCGTGTACCGCGGTTCGCCTACCAGTGCCGGCGGCTGGGGCCGCGCCCAGGAAGACCTGGTCGAATGGGTAACTTCGCTGCCGCGGCCTGTCGGCATCATCGCCGTCACCGATGCGCGCGCCCGCCAGCTGCTGCAGGCCTGCGTGGTGGCCGACGTCGCCGTGCCGGGTGAAGTGGCGGTGGTGGGCATCGACAACGATCCGATGGCCCAGTTGCTCAGCCGCATTTCGCTCACCTCGGTGATCCAGGGTGCGGAGGAAATGGGCCGCACGGCAGCGCAGGTATTGCACCAGATGCTCCACGGCGGCGACTGCAGCACCACGCGCGTGCTGGTGCCGCCAGTGGGCATCAACGTGCAGGCGTCCAGCCAGCACCAGCCGATGAAGAGCGCCCACGTGATGCGCGCGCGCCACTACATCCGCCAGTACGCCTGCCTCGGCATCAAGACCGAACAGGTCGCCGACTATGTCGGCATATCACGGACATTGCTCGAAGAACACTTCAAGCGCGAGTTGAAGCAGACCGTCCATCAGACCATCCTGGACCATAAGCTGGCCATGGCCCGCGGCATGCTCTCGGACGCATCCATCCCGCTCGCCGACGTCGCCGTGCGCTGCGGGTTTACCTCGTTGCAGTACATGTATGCCGTCTTCCGCCGCGAATACGATTGCACTCCTCGGCAGTTCGTCGAGCTTGCGCGGGGCGGGTAGGGCTGAAGCGCGCCAAGCCATGGGGTCTACGCCTGTGATCGAATCGCTGCCTGAAGCGTGGGGACGGACGAATTTTCGGGGACGTCCAGCAAGGCGAGTGCCTGGCTCCTGGCAGATTTCCTCAGCGACCGACGCAGGTCCGGATCGTTGGTGGTGCGGGCCAGCACCATGCCGCCCACGCAGAGCGACACCATGGCCTGCGCACGTCGTTCGGCGTCGCGAACACCCTTGAGGGCCGATCGATAGATGTGGCTCATGCCGCGGATCAAGTCGGTGTAGGCCTGTTGGGGCTCAAGGCCGGCGCGGGCGACATCGGCGGGCAGGGCGTAGAGCGGACAGTGCATGTCGATGTTATCCAGCGCTTCATCGCTGAGATATAGATCCACCAGCATGCGGGCCATGCGCCGTGGATCCTTGATGGCGTTCGCGGCCTCGGCGGTTTTCACCGCGAAGGGGTTGCAGGTGACGAAGCTTGCCACGGCCGCGGCGTAGAGCTCGTCCTTGCTGTCGAAGTGGTTGTAGAAGGCGCCACGCGTCAGCCCGGCCCCGGACATGATCTGGTCGAGTGTGACCTGCTCGAAGCCGAAATGGTTGAATAGCCGCCGCGCCGATTCCACGATGCGCTCGCGCGTACGCGCCTTGTGCTCACGACTGTAGGGCATGGTTGAAAACCTCCGTGATGCAGGTATACCACCCTTCAAAATATGTTCTTTAACATATTTTCCCGCTGCGTATTCTCGCGCTCCGGGGGTGGTTTGCACCCGTCAACGGAGAATCGCATGAAGATCTACTGGATCAAGGCCCAGGCCCCGCGCAAGGTGCTGGCCCTGGCACGGCACCTTGGCATCGACGCGGAGTTCGAGCACGTTGATCTCCTGGCAGGTGGCATGAAGACGCCTGCGTATACCGCGCTCAATCCCAACCGCAAGGCTCCCACCATGGTAGACGGGGACTTCGTCCTGTGGGAGTCGCCCGCAATCATGATCTACCTTTGCAACAAGGTGGGGTCGGACATGTGGCCGGCGACGAACCTGGCCGAACAGGTGGAAGTGATGCGCTGGATCAGCTGGAACGATACGCACTGGATGCGCTCGGTGGGGAGTTTCTATTTCGAGCACATCGTCAAGACGCGATTCCACCTGGGAGCGCCCGATCGCGAGGCGCTGAAGGACGAAATTCCCGGGTTGCATACGCTTGCGAAGATCCTCGACGAGCATCTGGCCGGCCGCGATTACGTTGCCTGCGATCGCCTCACGATCGCCGACTTCCAGCTGGCGGCCATGGCAACGGAATGGCGGGAAGCGGAAATGCCGCTGGGTGAATACCCCAATATCGTGCGTTGGCTTGACGGCTTGTTGGACATTCCGGCCTGGGCGAATCCCTGGCCTGAAACACAACCTGAAACCAGGCGGGTGGCCTAGCCGCCGGCCAGGCGTGTCGCGGCCACGGCGAGCATGCCGCCGGAGATGCCTTCCACCCAGCGCCGCCGCCGGTCGCTGATCGAACCCCGGCTTCCGGTCACCGCCAAGACAAAGGAAAGGATCGCGTAAACAAAGCCGCACAGTCCGATGAAGATGGCCGAGAGCACGACGGCTTGCAGTGCGATCGATCCATCGTGATGCATGAACTGCGGAAGGATGGCGAAGTAGATCAGCATGCCTTTCGGGTTGAGTGCAGCGGTCAGGAACCCTCGCCGGAAGGGCGAGGGTTCGTGTTGCCTGGTGATTTGCGATTGTCCAGGCCTGAAGGCCGAGCGCAGCAATTGCAGGGCGAGGAACGCCAGGTACGCCACGCCTGCCCACCGCAGCATCGCGAATACGATGGGCGATGCGGTGATCATCGCGGCAAGCCCCGCGGCCACCAGCAGGGAATGAACCAGGTAGCCGGTACAAACGCCGGCCGTGGCTCGTAGCCCTGTCGCGGCGGAGCCGGCGATGGCTTGCGAGGCGATGAAAAGCATGTCGGGCCCGGGGGTGCAGATGAGGGGCAGGACGGTCAGGGCGAACAAGATCAGCGTGTGCGTGCTCATGGGAGCAATGTAGGGGTTGCAGCGCGCTATCGGGTATCAAATATTCTACTAATCATGAAAATATTGGCATATCATGCCAATATTAATGTAGATGGTGAAATGATATGCCGATCAATCTCGACAAGATCGACAAGCGCATCCTCCGCGCCCTGCAGGAGAATGCCCGCCTGCAAAACACTGACCTTGCCCGCGAGGTCGGCCTGTCCCCGTCGCCTTGCCTGCGCCGGGTTCGCCTGCTTGAAGAGGCGGGCGTCATCGATCGGTACGTCACGGTGCTGAATCCGGCGATGGTCGGCGCCGGGCTTACCCTGTTCGCACGAGTCTGGTTGATCGCCCAGGACGCCGAGACCATCGAGCATTTCATCGAGGCGATGAAGCGTCTGCCGCAGGTGATGGAGTGCTACATCATGCTGGGCGAAAGCGACGCGTTGCTCCGGGTGGTGGTGGCGGACCTCGATGCTTATCGGCATTTCCAGTCCACGCATCTCACGCGTGCCAACGGTATCCAGAACGTCAAGACGGATCTGCCCAGCCAGGTGGTGAAGCAGACCTACGCGCTCCCCCTGTAGCTAGAGGTAGGGCGTTACGCGCTTCTCCAACAACGCCACCAGCTCCGGATCCATGTATTCATAGATATCGGGAATATCCAGGCAGATCACCCGGGCACCGCCCAGGGCTTTCCTGAATTCCCGCGAGAGCTTCTCGCGGTGGCGTTTTTCCATGACGAAGACCACGTCCGCCCAGCGCAGAAGTTCGTCGGAAAGCGGGACGTCCGCGCCCGCGTTCAAGCCAGCAGAGAGCGTTTCCACGCCAGGATGCGTGGCGAACACGTGTTCAGCTGTTGGGCTTCGCAACCGATTCTGGCTGCATATGAACAGAAGTCGCCGGGGTTCGGTCATGCGGTTTCTTTACTGTGGTGGCGCCGGTTTACCCGCGCCAGGTGAATCGGACTCGACGGCTCCCACCACGACGTTGCCGACCAGGCCGTTGAAGTCCTGCTGTGCCTGGGTCTGCAACTGCGCCACGACCACGTCCGCCCGCTGGCCGTACGGCCCGAAGCCGTAGAGGATGACGTAGTTGCGCTGCAGCGAAGCCTGCTTGATTGGTATCACGTATTCGTTGTATCGCTGCACCGCACGCTTGCCGGCCGCCTCGTCGCCGTATTTGTCCTTCATGGACTCAAAAAGCCGGTCTGACTCTACCTGCTCGTCCTGGCTGGCGCGTGCGAGCGCGCCGTCGAAATCTTTCTGGATGGACGGATCGTGGCGCTCGGCCGCGAGCTTGAGCCACGCCAGCCCCAGGGGGTGGTTGGGTCGGATTCCGGTGCTGTCGCCGTTGAAGTACACCAGCCCAAGGACACGCTGGGAGTTCTTGTTGGCCCAGCTGGCGGATACTTCCAGCAATTGGACCGCTTTGCGGTAGTCATGGTGCTGCATCGCATAGATGGAACGGCACGCGTAGTAGTCGCCGGGCAGGATCTGCTCCATGCCAAAGGCGCAAACGTTGATGCCATTGCGTTCGGGAGCGTCCACCGTGGGCGGGGCCGCCTGCGTTGCAAAAGTCGTTGTGAGCGCCGCCAAGGCAAGGCCACCTGTCCAACGCATGCGCCATCGAGGTAACGACGGCGAAAGTGGCGGCGGGTTTCCGAAAACGGTCCGTTTCATGGTGCCCCCTTGACCTGTATCGGTCGGCGGTACCTTGATATTAGCGCGATTCAATCGCCCCTACGCTTCCGGTAGAGCTGCCGCGCCTGGCGCAACCGTCGTTCAGTACGTGGCGAGCTTGATGCGCAGTAACTGCGGCGCACTGGTGAAGGTGAGGCCATAGTCGGTTTGGTCGCCATTCCACAGGCGGCGGAATACCCACTGGCCGTTTTCATAATGCCCTTCCTCTACGCGATCGAGCAGGAAGCGGCGGTGCGGATCGTCCTTGCCCGGATAGAAATTCACGCGGGCACGGAATCCGGTGACGAGGTATTCGTCCTTGGCCAGCTGCGCAATGACCACGCCACCGGATGGCGTGGGATTGCCCTCAGGCGGTTTCACCCCGAACTGCGCTTGTCCGTAACCGACGTGCACACGCCAGGCACCCAGGTCCAGTTCGCTCTCGTGACTATCATCAGGCTCGGCAGCGCCCCAGGTTTTTCCTTGCAGGGCAAGCCCCGCCAGCTGCTCGCCGAACGACCCCAGCAGCGCATTCACCGCCCCGAAGGCGCCGAGCGTCTCGTCGTCGACCTTGCGGGCGCCCAGGGGGTAATTCGAGTAGCCGGTGAAATCCATGCCGAAGGGTGCGAAGCCGATGCCTCCGCGGCCGAAGGTGGCGAAGGCATAGCGGGCATAAAGCGTGGCGTTACCTATTTCGGCCACGTACAGCGGGTTGTCGTCGCGGCGGTAGCGATCGAGCACCGCGTTTACTTTCGCCGACTCGGGCATGTAGATGTCCGGCGCCAGGATATCGAGCGCTGGCGCGGCCGCCTTCCACACGTCCAGCACGTTATCGGTGGGGCCGCCAGAGGCGTAGCTGCCGGCAGGTCCGGGCTTGAAGGGATCTCGCAGGGCCACGTTCGCATACATGGGCAGCGCGTACACCGTCTTGCCGGCTTTGGCCACCTCGCCGATGAAGCTGGCAACCGACCAGGCGTGGAACATCTCGTCCGCTTCGCCGCCGAATACCTTGCGCCATGAACCTGCTGGCTTGCCGGTCTTCTGCAGCAGCGCCGCTGGCACCGAGCCGGCAAAGAGTTTGTCCGCCGCAGGCGAATGATCGCGGTCGGTGCCGTATGTTCCAGACTCGTTCTCTACCTGCACCATGATCACGGTGTGCAGGTCGCCGTCGATCTTCTTCAGGTGGGTCATCATTGCCACGAAGGCCCGGGTGTCGGCCTCGCGCGTGGCGGTGGCATGCGGCGACAGTGAGTTGAGCAGCTTGCCCTGGGCGGTGAGCACGCGGGGAAAACGGTTGTTGTCCAGCTTCACCCAGGAAGGTGCGTAGCTCGGGCTGTTATTCTTCCAGGTGGCAAACCACAGGAGCACCAGGTGCACATGGTGCTGGCGTGCCTGATTGACGAGGGTGTCCATGAAGCTGAAATCGAAGCTTCCCTCGCGCGGTTCCACTTGCTCCCACGCCATCGGCACCAGCACGGTGTTGGCGTGGACCTGCTCAATGGCCGGCCATACCTCGCCGAGCATGGCAGGCCATGCACTTGAGTTGTTTACCTGGGCACCAAGCAGCAAGTAGGGCTTTCCATCCACCATCAGTGCATGGTTGCCTTTTTGCGTGGCGATGCTCGGCAATGGCGAGGCCAGGGCTCCGCCGCTGGCGAAGGCAACGGTAAGGGCTAACGATAGAGGCTTGATCACGCGGTTCACCAGCTGTCCGTGCGGAAGGGCGACGCGGGCAGGCCCGCGGCGTTGATGAGATTGGCATCGACGGGATTCTCGGCCCAGCCGTAGCGCACCGCCGTGGGCGCCGTTACGCCTTGCGCCTGCACGACCACGGTGCTGCCCTCGATGCGCGACCTGGCCGGGTGGAAGCGATGGTCTGGCCCGGATAGAGTGAAACCGCCCAGGGCAACGTTGCCGCGAACGGCCAGTGCCGAGCCGCCGTCGTCGAATGTCAGGCGCGCAAGACTTCCTTCGAAGGTAGACGAAACATAGACAGGCCCGCGATACACCAGGGACTCACCGTACACGACATGCCGGGCGGCCAACGCAAGGCGGTGTCCCACGGTCTGCTTGTCCGTGGGATGGATGTCGTCTGGATTGCCCACGTCGATGGTCACCGCCTGGGCGGTTGCCGGCAGCTTCAGCGCCGATGCCTGCGACTCGCGCAACATGGCCCATGGACTGCCTAGCGCCGTGTCGGCGCCATGCTGGAAGTTGGCCAGCTGCACGAACAGGAAAGGCAACGCCGGTTGCTGGAATTGTCCGCGCCACTGGTTGATGAGAGCAGCAAACTGCTTGCGGTAGCCAAAGGCGAGGTCGTCGGTGGCGTTCTGTTCGCCCTGGTACCACAGTACGCCGCGAAGAGTCGCGGGCAGCAAGGGGTGGATCATTGCGTTGTAAAGCAGCGTGGGTATCTGGTTCTTAGTCTGTGAAGGTACCAGTGCCACGCGGGTAGGGCGGAACAGCCATGGGCCATTTAGCGGAAGGTGTTTACCTGTCGCATCCTGCACGAACAGCTGGTCGGGTTGGCCATGGATGCCACCATCGGCGCCCAGGTCCGTCACCTTCACCGCCACCACGTTGTCGCCCTCGTGCAGGGCGGCCGGCGGCACGCGATAGGCGCGGACGCCGTTCCAGGCATTGACGGTCTGTCCCACCATGATGCCGTTGACGTATGTGGTGTCGGAGTCGTCGATCATGCCCAGGCCCAGCGTGACCCCGCCTGCGGCATCGTCGCGGCTGAGCGTGACGTGGGTGCGATACCAGGCCACGCCGTCCATGCCGACGTAGCCTTGCGACTCCCAGAAGTCGGGCACATGGATGGAAATGAAGTCGTGCTCGTCAGCATCGGCGCGGGAATAGTCGCCGTCGCTCGCGGCGTCGAGCACGCCGGGCCAACGCTCGAGCCTTTGCCTGGTCAACGCCATCAGTTTCGCTTCGGCGGCATCTTCGCGTGCTATGCGTGCCGCCACGGCCGACGGAAGCACTTTCGCCGTGGCCGCGTCCATCCACGGCTCAATGCGGCTGCCACCCCAGGAACTGTTGATGATGCCGACGGGTACATGCTGGTCGGCATGGATATCCCTCGCGAAAAAATACGCCACCGCGGAGAACTTCCCCGCGGTGGCGGGGGAGGCCGGCACCCAGGCGCCGCCAGGTAGCCGCGCGGAAGGTTTCACCGACCAGGCATTAGGGACTTTCAACTCACGGATCGAGCCGTCGGTGGCGCTGGCAATTTCCGCGGCGCCATTGCGGGCCTTGGCCAGCTCGAATTCCATGTTCGACTGGCCGGAGGCCAGATACACGTCACCCACCAGCACGTCATGGCTGGTGATCGTTTGCTTGCCATCGCTTACTTGCCATGCGTACGGGCCGCCAGCGACATGGGAGGGAAGGGTTACCTGCCAGCGACCGTCCGTTGCCACGTCGGCCCGGGCCTCGTGCGCGTCGAACGTTACGGTCACCTTGCTGCCGGGCGTTCCCCATCCCCACAACCGCATCGGCCTGTCCCGCTGAAGAACGGCGTGCTCGCCGAACATGGCCGGGACCTCCAGCTTCGCATGCGATGCAATGGAGTGCGTGGATACCAGCAAGGCGATGATACCCAGGGCGCGTTTGGCGTTCATGGTGATCGTTCCGTGATGGGTTTCGGTTCGCCGTAGAAGATGCCGCGTCCGCCAGTGGCGAAGTAAACGCGCCCGAATATCCGCGGGTCGCCCGTGACATGGCCCACCGCGCCGAACTGGTGCTCGTCGTCGTTGATACGTTGCCAGTGCGCCCCATGGTCGGTGCTGCGGAACAGGCCGCGCACGTTGCCCCGCTTGCCTGCCAGGTACATGGTGGCGCGTTCGGCGCCCGGTGCCGCCTGGCCAAAACCCATCGAATCGGCAGCGGTGATGTCTGCGGGCACGTCCAGCCGCTGCCCGGTGGCATCGCCTACCGCCAGGCCTTTGGCGGGGCTTACCCACCACAACTCGTCGCTGCGGTCCGGCGCGACGGCCAGGTGGGCGCGAGGATGCTGGTCGGCGGCGATGCACGCGCCGAAACTACCGCCAACCGGGGTAAAGGTGAGCCCTCCATCGGTGCTGAACCATGCATGCCCCGGACCGTCGGCATAGAACACGTTGGCCGATATCCGGTTGGCCAGCACATGTGATGCCCCCGGTAACTCATCGCCATGCTGCCAGTGCCTTCCTTCGTCGTCGGTGACGAATACATGCCGGGCATGCAACGGCAGCCAGGCGATGCGCTTGCCATCCGCACTGATCGCCACGCTGCCTGCGCCTTCACCTTCGCCAGGCTCGTTGACCAATGCCCTCCAGGTGACGCCGCCATCGCGCGAGACTGCCGCGCGCGCGACGTTTGCCTTGCCCCGGATTCGACCGCTGCGAACCATCACGGTCTGCAGCTGTCCTGCCACGTCGATGTCTTCGGCGTTCTGGTACCGGGGCGGGCCGGCGAGCTGCAGTGGCGCCGTATCGAGGTCGTCATGCCGGAATCCGTCCAGGTCGCCCACCGCGCTCACCAGGTGCGCGCCGTCGGCTGGGCTCACCAGCCCCAGCGGCACGGTTTCTTCCAGCCCATGGTCCTGGAACCACCAATGGACGCCAAGGCCGCGGTCCAGCGCACGCATGTCGCGCGACGCCCAGATGCCGTAGCCGGTGACAAAGAGCACATGGTCCGGATCAAACGGATCGACGGCCACCGACGCCATCCAGTGAGGTGTGTGATCCACCGTCCAGCGGGCGTCCTGGTGATCGAAGGCCGAATGGGCGAATACCTCGGTCCAATGCGCGCCGCCATCGGTGCTGCGGAAGAGCAGATCCCGCGGCGTGTAGTGGGCGAACGTGCTGGCCACCAGTACGTCGGGATGGGCCTGATCCACCGCCACATCGCCCCATCCGTGGCCCGATGGGCTTTGCGTTCTCGCCAAGGGCGTGATGTCGGTCCAGCGCGAGGTGGCCGGATCGAAGGCGATCACCGCGCCATCGTGCATCTGGTCCGGACCGGGCTCGTCGCCGTAGGTCAGCACGAAGCGCTTGCCCATCGGATGCATGTGGGTGGGGCGTAGCCCCGTTGGCTGGCCGGGCACGGCCGCCCATGTACGCCCGCCGTCGTCGGACCGGAACACCGATGTATCCCGGGTGGAAATGCCCGCGTATACCGCTCGCGAAGACGGATCAAAGGTGACGAAGGCTATGCCCACCGGTTGCGTGCGTGCTCCGCTGGTGGCGGTGGCCGTTTTTGCCTGCGCCGGGAACGCCGCCACTTCCGCCCAATGCTCGCCATGGTCGGCGCTGCGCCATAAGCCGGCGTTGCGCGACCCCAACAACAATACGGCGCCATCGTGCGGATCCACGGCCAGGCGTTCGCCGTTGCCGCGGCCCAGCTCATTGCCGCCCATGGGGAAGGGCAAAGGCACGATGTCGAAATGATCGCCCCGGTCGGCGGAACGAAGCACGGCGGCGTTTCCGACCCCAGGCCGCGTGTAGGTGCCGGCAACCAGATACAGGCGACGGGTATCGGATGGATCGAGCGCCATCGCGTCGATGCCCATCAGGTTGGCGTGGTCGGCATCTACCCAGTCGGTAAGCGCAATCCAGCGGGACGATGATGCGTTCCAGCGATAGGCGCCACCAACGTCGGTGCGGGCATAAGCCACGCCTTCGGTGGTGGGGTCGAAGACAAGCCCGGAGACGAATCCTCCGCCACCGATGCGCACATTGGTCCATTCATAGGGAATATCCGTGGCGTGGACGGCGACGGAGAGCAGCATCAGGAGGGCTGCGGAGAACACCGGCAGCGCGTTTTCAGGCGCGCCACCGGTGGAGCTTGGCAGTAGGCTCATCGGAAACTGTACATCAACCTCGACGAATACATGCGATCGTTGATCTGGACATCGCGCGGGTGGGTGTCCAAGCCAAAGATCGTACGCCGTTTCGTGCCGGTCAGATTCCGACGCATGGGCCGGTGCTTCCCGTTGCCGGGCTTCACTTCATTCATCACTAACCCTCCCCACATCGTGACTAATCGCGCCGGACGGCGGCAAGCAGCAGCCGTGCTTGCCGGCAGGCTGGGCGCATCCTGTCAGCGTGGGGGTCACGCACACAATTACGAAATCAGGGGAGCTGGCTAACGTTTCTTCATTTGCGTTCGCCACATTGCGCTGGGGCATCGGCTGGCGCTGCTAACTTTCACCCCGCCCGACAACGACAACCGGTGCCGGCACGCATGTGCACGCGATCGAGCTAGCCGGGCTCGGCGAGGTGAAGCAGGGGAAAGGGTAGGCCCATGCCGTCCACCGGCGAACGCCCGCTGACGGTGAAACCCTGCTTTCGGTAGAACGCGAGCGCCGATGGATTTTGCTCGTTCACGTCCAAGGTGAGCGGCGAGCCCTTGAGCGTGCGCGCGTGCCGCATCAACCGGCCGCCGGCGCCCCTGCCCATATGGGCAGGGTCCACGAACAGCGCTTCCACCTTACGTCCGTTGAGGCTGACGAAGCCCAGGATGTCACCGTGGTCCACCAATACCCAGGTCTCGATCACCGGGAACACATGGCGCCGCACGATGGGCACCAATTGCCCGATGACCTCTTCGCCCAGGAAGTCGTGCGTGGCCCGCACGCTGCGCTCCCAGAGCGCCATCAGCGGCTCGAGGTCAGGAAGATCGTACGGGCGGATATGCATGGCGTGGGAAAAAAAAGGGAGCCGGCGAACCGGCTCCCTGATGTATCTGTCAGCGGCTGGCCACGAGCCTTGCCAGGGCGGCGTTGAAGGTCGGGCTGGGGCGCATGGCCTTGGCCAGGAGATCCAGGTCCGGGTGGTAATAGCCACGGATATCAACGGGCTGGCCCTGCACGCCGTTGAGCTCGCCAACGATCTTGTCTTCGTTGTCGGTGAGGGTCTTGGCGATCTCGGTGAACAGCGCCTGCAGGGGCTTGTCTTCATCCTGCGCAGCCAGGGCCTGCGCCCAGTACATCGCCAGGTAGAAATGGCTGCCGCGGTTGTCGAGTTCGCCCACCTTGCGCGCCGGCGACTTGTTGCTGTCCAGGAACTTGCCGTTGGCCTGGTCCAGCGTGCGCGAGAGCACCGAGGCGCGGGCGTTGTGGAAGTGCTCGCCCAGGTGCTCGAGCGAGGCGGCCAGGGCCAGGAATTCACCCAGCGAATCCCAGCGCAGGTAATTTTCCTCGACGAACTGCTGCACGTGCTTGGGTGCCGAACCGCCGGCGCCGGTCTCGAACAAGCCGCCACCAGCCATCAGCGGCACCACCGACAGCATCTTGGCGCTGGTGCCCAGCTCCATGATCGGGAAGAGATCGGTGAGGTAGTCGCGCAGCACGTTGCCGGTGACCGAGATCGTGTCCTGTCCCTTGCGGATGCGCTCGAGCGAGTGCTTCGTGGCATCCACCGGATTCATGATGCGGATGTCCAGCCCTGCCGTGTCGTGATCCTTCAGGTAGCGCTCGACCTTGGTGATCATCTGCGCATCGTGGCCGCGCTTGGCGTCGAGCCAGAACACAGCCGGCGTGGCCGAGAGGCGCGCGCGGCTGACAGCCAGCTTCACCCAGTCCTGGATGGGAGCATCCTTGGTCTGGCACATGCGGAAGATGTCACCTTCTTCCACGGCCTGTTGAAGCACCGTGTTGCCGGCGTCGTCCACCACGCGCACCTGGCCCGCGCCCGGCAGTTGGAAGGTCTTGTCGTGCGAGCCGTATTCCTCGGCCTTCTGCGCCATCAGGCCGACATTGGGCACGCTGCCCATGGTGGCGGGATCGAATGCGCCGTGGGCTTTGCAGTCCTCGATCACGGCCTGGTACACGCCGGCATATGAACGGTCCGGAATGACCGCCTTGGTATCCTGCAGCTTGCCCTCGGCGTTCCACATGCCGCCGGAGTCGCGGATCATCGCCGGCATCGAGGCATCGATGATCACGTCGCTGGGTACGTGCAGGTTGGTGATGCCCTTGTCGGAGTTCACCATGGCAAGCTTCGGACGATCGGCGTAAAGCGCCGTGATATCCGCCTCGATGGCGGATTTCTGGTCGGCGGGAAGGCCTGCAATGCGGGTGTAGAGGTCGCCGATGCCGTTGTTGGGATTGAATCCCGCCGACTTCAGCGCCGCGGCGTGCTTGTCCAGCACGCTCTTGTAGAACTCGCCCACCACCACGCCGAACATGATCGGGTCGGACACCTTCATCATGGTGGCTTTCAGGTGCAGCGAGAACAGCACGTTCGAAGACTTCGCATCGGCGATCTGCGCATCGATGAAGCTTGCCAGTGCCTTGCGGCTCATGACCGCCGCGTCCACCACTTCGGCCGCCTCGACCTTGATCTTGTCCTTCAGCACCGAGACGGCGCCGTCCTTCGCCACGAACTCGATGCGCAAGGCGCCGGCCTTGCCCATGGTGGCGGAGGTCTCGCTGCCGTAGAAGTCGCCGCCATCCATGTGCGCCACGTGCGTCTTCGAATCGCTGGCCCACTTACCCATGCGGTGCGGATGCTTGCGGGCATAGTTCTTGACCGAAAGCGGTGCGCGGCGATCGGAGTTGCCTTCGCGAAGCACCGGGTTCACCGCGCTGCCCATCACACGTCCGTAGCGCGCCTGGATATCCTTCGAGGCATCGTCGCTTGCTACATCGGGGTAGTCGGGCAGGGCATAGCCCTGGGACTGCAGTTCCTTGATCGCGGCCTTCAACTGGGGCACCGAGGCGCTGATGTTGGGCAGCTTGATGATGTTGGCGTCGGGCGTGGTGGCCAGCTGGCCAAGCTCGGCCAGGTCGTCTGCCACGCGCTGGTTGTCCTTCAACACGTCGGGGAATTGCGAAAGGATGCGCCCGGCGAGCGAGATGTCGCGGGTTTCCACCTTCACGCCGGCGGTGCCGGTGAAAGCGTCGATGATGGGGAGCAGCGATTGCGTAGCCAGGAACGGCGCTTCGTCGGTCAGCGTGTAGATGATCGTCGGGGAGTGGGACATGTAGGGATGGACCTCTCGGTACGGCATGGCGCCAGTTAAGGGTCACCGGACCACCGCAGGACGGGGCCGGGCAAGCCGCTCATTGTCGCCCGGGAGGGCGCCGGAGGCAAAGCACGCCAGGGAACAAGCCTCATGCCCCGCAGGCATGAACGGGTGTGGTGTGTACTCGCACTGCCCGCGTGCATACGCGACGGCCATCACGATTTCTTAGCTTACTTCGCATGGCCTATGCACTACGTTGAATTGCCTCGCATTGTGGGTGAAGGTCTACTTCAACGCGGATCGGGCGGCTGAGGGGCGCCCCTATCCTGTCTTGAACGGCTGCATCGGAGACATGCGGCCCTTATTCCACCGGCCACGGCACACCTTCGTGACCGGACGCCCGCAGCGGCGGCTTTCGCACATCGGCATTGAACGTAACCGAACGGGCCTGCACGGCGGCCCGCGGTGTCGGCCGCCCTTGTGCCATCGGGGAGACGAGCATGCCAGTGACCCTGAGTTATCCAGGCGTATACGTCGAGGAAATTCCCAGCGGCGTCCACACCATTACCGGCGTGGCTACCTCCATCGCCGCATTTGTCGGCTGGGCGCCTACCGGCCCGACCGACAAGGCAGGCTTGGTACTGAGTTTCACCGACTTCGTGCGCAGCTACGGCGGCATCGATGCCCGCAGCAAGCTGGGCAACGCGGTAAACCAGTTCTTCCAGAACGGCGGCAGCCAGGCTTACATCGTAAGACTGGCTGCAGGCGACGCCAAAGCCGCCACCGTGACCCTGGACGGCAAGGTCAAGCTCACCGCCAAGAGCGTGGGTGGATGGGCCGGCGATTACGCCGTGCTGACCAAGGCATCCAGCGACGGGAAGACGTTCCGCGTAACGGTGCTGAACATGAAGACCGGCGCCAGCGAGGTGTTCGACGCGTTGTCGATAACCGCGACCGATCCCCGCTTCGTGGTCAACGTGCTGAACCACCAATCGGCCTTCGTCAATGCAGAGCTGGTAGGAACGCCAACCACGCCGCCTGCCGATACTGTATTGAAGTCCGATGGCACGCCGCCGGACACGGCGAAGCTCGCCGGTGGCGCGGACGGTGCCATCCTTGCCGAGACCGACCCGGCCTTCATCACCGCGATGCAACCGGCCGACCAGGCCGGTGGCGTGTACCTGCTTGACCGCGTGGACCTTTTCAACCTGCTGGTGGTACCTGGCTTGTCCGATGGCACCGCGCTTGGCGCGCTGGAAGCCTTCTGCAAGGCACGCCGGGCCTTCCTGATTGCCGATGCCGACTCGGGGCTTACCTTCGATACGCTCAAGGACGGACTGCCCGCGGGCCTGGCCAGCGATGCGGCCACCAATGCTGCGTTCTATTTCCCGTGGCTGCTTGTGCCCGATCCGTTGCAGATGAACCGGCCCACGCCGTTTCCCCCCAGCGGCGCCATGGCCGGCATCTACGCGCGCACCGACGCCACCCGCGGTGTATGGAAGGCGCCGGCGGGCGTGGATGCGTCCATCACCGGCGCCCTTGGCCTTGTCACCGTGCTTACCGACGGCGAGAACGGCGTACTGAACCCGATGGCGGTGAATTGCCTGCGCAACCGGCCCGGCTATGGCACCGTGGTGTGGGGAGCACGCACCCTGCGCGGCGCCGATGCTACGCCGGACGACTGGAAGTACATCCCGGTGCGGCGCACGGCGCTGTTCATCGAGGAGAGCCTTTTCCGCGGCACACAATGGGTAGTGTTCGAACCCAACGACGAGCCGCTGTGGTCGCAGATCCGCCTGAACGTGGGTGCGTTCATGCACGACCTGTTCCGCCAGGGAGCCTTCCAGGGCACCACGCCGCAGGATGCCTACTTCGTCAAGTGCGACAAGGAAACGACGACGCAAAGCGACATCAACAACGGCATCGTCAACATCCTGGTCGGCTTCGCGCCGCTCAAGCCCGCCGAATTCGTCGTCATCCAGCTGCAGCAGATGGCCGGCCAGATCCAGACCTGAAGGAACCGCCATGGCCCAGTTCAGTGTCAACGCCCAGCGTTTCGATCCGTACAAGAATTTCAAATTCCGCATCAAATGGGACGGCCGCTACGTGGCGGGCGTCAGCAAGGTGTCGGGACTCAAGCGCAGTACCGAAGTGGTCAAGCATCGCGAAGGCGGCGATCCCAGCAGCAGCCGCAAGTCGCCTGGCCGCACCGAATACGACGCCATCACCATCGAGCGTGGCGTCACCCACGACGTGGAATTCGAGAAGTGGGCGAACAAGGTATGGAACTACGGTTCCGGCCTTGGCGCCGAGGTGTCGCTGAAGGACTTCCGCAAGGACCTGATCCTGGAGGTCTACAACGAGGCGGGGCAAGTGGCGCTGTCGTACAAGATCTACCGTTGCTGGGTGTCCGAGTACCAGGCCATGCCTGACCTCGACGCCAACGCCAACGCGGTGGCGATCCAGCACTTAAAGCTCGAGAACGAGGGCTTCGAACGCGACCAGAGCGTGCCGGAGCCTGCCGAGCCCACCTTCACCAACCCTGCCGTGGGCTAAGGCCATGCGCGCGCCCACGCCAGCCACCTTGCTGGATGCCTGGGAACGCGGCGGCGAGGGCAGCCCGGCGACGCGCGGGCTGTTGCTGCTGGACACCGCCGATACGGGGCTGGGCCGCGATGGACTGGCGCGCCTGGCCATCGGGCGACGCGACGCGTTGTTGTTGCGCCTGCGCCAGCGCCTGTTCGGCGATGCGATGGAAGCGGTGGTGGCGTGCCCGGCCTGCGCCGCGCGCGTGGAGTTGTCGCTTTCGTGCGGTGATCTGCTCGCCATGGATAGCGGCGATGGCGAGGTTCCCTTCGCCATCGATATTCCGTTGGACGGGAAAACGGTGACCGCGCAACTTCCGGCCACCGTGGACCTCTTGGCCATCGAAGCCTGCGAAACATCGGCCGAAGCGCGCGACATGCTTCTGCAGCGCTGCACGGGAAGCCTGGCATGGACCGATGACCAAGCTACGCGGCTGGAAGCGGCCATGGCCGCTGCCGATCCCCTGGCCGACATCGAGCTTGCCTGCCGTTGCCCGGAATGTTCCAGCGCATGGGCCCCCGGCTTCGACATCGCGCGCTACCTGTGGTCCGAAGTGCACGCCTGGGCCTTGCGTTTCCTGCGTGAAGTGGACCTGATTGCCCGCACCTACCACTGGCGCGAGGAAGACATCCTGGCGCTGACACCCACACGGCGCCAGGCCTACCTGGAGTTGTGTGCATCATGACCGGCTTCCTGGGCAGGCTGGCCGCACGTATCGTTGGCCCAGCGCCGATGCTCGGGCCCCGGCAGCCGTCGATGTTCGAGGCTGCGCGCTTTGCTGACAGCGTCAATGACGTTGCCGATGGCAGACAGGCGGGTGCCGTGGCAGCGGCGCCCATCGGCGATGCACCAACGGCGGCGATCGCGGCGCGCAAGTTCAACTCCAGGCCGCCCGTCGGCGAAGCAGAACGAGTACCTGATCGGCGTTCACGCCGGGGACGGCTATCGACGGGCGAACCGCCGGACGCCGTGTCGCCAGTCGTGCCACCGGCTCCGACACCGAGAGCAGCCCCGGCGGCGGATGATCATCCGCGGATATTCCCGCGAACATCGGCTGTAGTGGAGACCGAAGTTAATGCGCGCCGTCTTGCGGAGGGTGATGGGACGCTTCGCCCCGGCACACTGGCTGTCCGTGCGCCGTTGTATCCCGCGCAACCGAATAATGCATCCGCGCCTCGCGTGGCTGGCACGTCCGGTCAGTTCCATGCCTCGACCGAGCCTGTGGTGCACGTAAGCATCGGCAGGGTCGAGTTGCGCGCGCAGACGCCCTCGAAACCGATCCGTCACCATCAATCACCCCCGGGCACGTCGCTCGACGACTACCTGCGCCAGCGCGGCGACCGGGCGCGGCCATGAGCAACTCGCTCGCCATCGCAGCGGCCAGCCGCACCCTTCGCAATGTGCTGCTCACGCGCATGCCCGAGCTTGATCCTGAGCTGGCAGACCTTGAAGTGACGCTGCAGTCGCCCGAGGACGCGCGCAAGAACGTCACCAAGGCGCAGCTGAATGTATTCCTGTTCCAGGTCGTCACCAATGCGGCATGGCGCAACATGGACATGCCCGGCCAGGTGCGCCCCGGGGAAACCGCGCCGCCAGCGCTGGCGTTGAACCTGCACTACCTCTTCACGGCCTGGGGCCGGGGCGATGTCGACAACGACGCCATCGCCCACCGCGTGCTGGCCGCAGCGATGAGCTGCCTGCACGACCGTCCGCTGCTTGACCCGTCGGACATCAGCGGCGCGCTGTCTGGCAACGACCTGGCAAGCCAGATCGAGCGCGTGCGGCTGACCCCGCTGCCGCAAAGCGTGGAGGAACTCTCCAAGCTCTGGACGGCGATCGGTTCGGGCTACCGGCTCTCCGTGGCCTACGAGGCCGCCGTAGTGCTGATCGACAGCAACGCCGCACGCCGGTCGCCGCTGCCGGTGTTGAAGCGCGGGGCGCAGGACCAGGGCGTGTTCGCCGTGGCGTCCGGTACGCCAATCCTCGATGCCATCACCTATCCGCGCGGCCAGGGCGCCGCGCGCCTGGGCGACAGTATCGATCTTGCCGGGCGCAATCTTGCCGGAGGCATCCTGCGTATCGACGGTGGCCCGTTGCTGGTTCCCTTCACCGTAACTGGTACGGCTGCCGATGACGGGCTTGTGCTGAAGATCCCCGCGCTCGCCGATGACCCGACGGCCATGGCGACCTGGGCACCGGGCGTGTTCGCCATCGCCGCGCTGTCGCAGCCGGCAGGCTTGCCCGCTACGGCGAGCAACGTGCTGCCGTTGGCCATTGCACCGACCATTACGATCACCCCGCTGACCGCGGCGCCGGGTGATATCGCGCTTTCGATAGCCTGCTCGCCACGCGTGCGCGATGGCCAGCGGGTGAGCCTGCTGTTCGGCGAGCAACCCGTGCCGCTGGGAACGATCAGCAACCCGTCGGATACGAGCAAGCCGACCGTGCTCACCTTTACCGTGCCGGGCGTGGCCGCCGGCACCTATACGGTGCGCCTGCGCGTGGATGGCGTGGACAGTGTCCCGGTGGACTTCACCGGCTCCACGCCGGCCTTCGCCGTGAACCAGCAGGTGGTGGTGTCATGAGCGCGCGCAGCGACTGGCTGGAAGCGAACGACCGCTATCTTGCCGACGGCCTGGCCCGCCTGCGTACCGCGCTGTCCACCGCCGTCTCCCGTCCTCCGCCTGTTCAATCCTCGCCACCGGGCGTGATCGAGGTCGAAGAGCCTGCCGAAGGCACGCAACTGGCGATTTCCCTGGATGAAGCCGCCGCTGGCGACACCCATGTCCCTGCTTTGGAACTGCTGGCCGAACGTCTGGAGCTGACGTCCTTCGAGCGTGACATCCTGCTGCTGTGCATCGGCATGGAAATGGATACACGCTGGCCGTCTCTGTGCGCCGATGCGCAGCACGATCCGGCCAAGCCATTCCCCACCTTCGGCGTGGCCTTCGCCACGCTTGACGATCCCAGCTGGGACGCGATGTCGCCGCAGCGGCCCTTGCGCTATTGGCAACTGGTGGACATCCACCAACCCGGAACCCAGCCGATGATCGGCGCGGCACTGATGGCCGACGAGCGCATCGTCAATTTCGCCAAGGGCATGAATTATCTCGATCCGCGTGTTGCGCCGCTGGTCACGGTGTTGCCTTCGGCGGCCTTACCCGCGTCGCAACAGGATGTGGCCCGGTCCCTTGCCACGACGCTTGGCCAGGTGCCGCACGGACAGCCGCTACCGGTGGTGCAGTTGCTCGGATCCGATAGTGCCAGCAAGCGCGCCGTGGCCCGCGCCGTGGCCGACCTGATGCAGGCGCAGGCACTGGAACTGGCTTCTGACCTGATTCCCACCGGCATCGCCGAACAGGAGGAACTGCAGCGCCTGTGGCAGCGCGAGAACCAACTGCTGTCGCTCGCCTTGCTGGTAGTGGCCAGCGACACCCCGGATGGCCAGGGCACGCCGCGCCTGCGCCGGTTCCTTGCGCGTGCCGGCGGCCTTACCCTGGTTGACGTGCGCGAGCCCCTGGCGTCGCTGGGCGTGGACACCATTGCGGTGGACGTGGACAAGCCCACCGCCACCGAGCAGCGCGCGGCGTGGAAGGGCGTGCTCGGCGATGGCAGCGACGATCATGCACGGCAACTGGCCGGTCATTTCGATTTCGACACCGGCAGCATCCAGCGCATCGCCCAGGCGGCGCTCGGTGCGGTGGCCAATGTATCGCCCGCATCGACTGCCGCGCCTGGATCCGGAACGGGCGGCAAAGCCAATCCTTCGGATCTTGTCGCCGCGCTCTGGCAAGGCGCCATCGACCGCACGCGGCCGGCGCTGGAAGGCCTCGCCCAGCGCATCGACCCGAAAGCCGGCTGGGAGGACCTGAAACTCCCCGATGCGGAAAAAAACCTGTTGCAGCAGATTGCCGACCAGGTGGCCCATCGCGGCACGGTCTACGAAGACTGGGGCTTCCGCGAGCGAATGAACCGCGGGCTCGCCATCACGACGCTGTTTGCCGGCGAAAGCGGCACGGGCAAGACCATGGCGGCGGAAGTGCTGGCCAATCACCTGAAGCTCCCGCTTTATCGCATCGACCTGTCCGCCGTGGTCAGCAAATACATCGGCGAGACGGAGAAGAACCTGGCTCGCCTCTTCGACGCGGCCGAGCAGGGCGGGGCGATCCTCTTCTTCGACGAAGCCGATGCACTGTTCGGCCGGCGCAGCGAGGTGAAGGACAGCCACGACCGCTACGCCAACATCGAGGTGAACTACCTCTTGCAACGGCTCGAGTCGTTCAAGGGCCTGGCCATCCTCGCCACAAATATGAAGGGAGCGCTCGACGGCGCCTTCCTGCGCCGCATCCGCTTCGTGGTGAATTTCCCGTTCCCGGGAGTGGCCGAACGGCAGGCGATATGGTCGTCGGTATTCCCGCAGCAGGCTGCCACCGGCGCGCTGGATGTCGCAAGGCTCGCCAGGCTCGCGCTTAGCGGCGGCAGCATCCAGGGCATTGCCTTGAATGCCGCCTTCATGGCTGCTCGCGCCGGCGTGCAGGTGGGCATGCCCTTGCTGCTGCAGGCCGCGCGCGAGGAATTCCGCAAGCTCGACAAGCCGGTGAACGAAGCCGATTTCCACATGCAGGGCAGCGGAGTATCGCCATGAGTATTCACCTGCATATCGAACGCCTGGTCGTGGATTCAGACCTTCTCATGGGAACGACGCCCCAGCAATTCCAGCAGGCCCTCGAGTTCGAGCTGGCCACGCATCTGGTCGGGTCTAACGCGCATGAAAGCCTGAAGGCGTTGGGCAATGTGCATGCATTGCCTTCAATGACCACGGCCCACGCGGGTAAACCGTTGGCCTCGAGCGTGGGTGCAAGTCTCGCTGGAGCATTGGGCATTGCCGGGGGGACGCGTCGTGGGTAATTCAAGTTTTCAAACCGTCGCGGCGATTCGAACCACCGACTCTGGTCACGTACTTCGTCGCAAATGTGCCTGCGGCACTCACACAGTTGCCGGAGGCGAGTGCGAGGGGTGCAAGAAGGACAAGCTTCAGCGTAAATCAGTAAGTGGCTCGTCCCCTGCATCAGCGCCCGCCAGCGTGCATCAGGTGCTTGGATCCCCTGGCAGAGTGCTTCCGCCAGGTATACGCACTACCTTCGAACGCGGCTTTGGCCATGATTTCAGTCAGGTCCGTGTTCATGACGACGGCGCCGCGGCGAGTTCGGCGGCGGATGTCGACGCCCTGGCTTATACTGTGGGTTCGCACGTGGTGTTCGGGGCGGGCCAGTTTTCCCCCGGTTCTCCAGGTGGCCGTCATCTGATTGCCCACGAACTGGCCCACGTCGTACAGCAGCGGGGAGATACCCTGCAGCGCAAGGCGAAATCCGAGCTGGCCATCGGCAGCACGGACGACGCCGCTGAAAAAGAAGCCGATGCGGCTGCCGATCATGTTACCGGCGGTGGTGCGGCGGCGATGCTTTCGTCCGTACCACAACTGTTGCAACGCGCTCCAGGGCCGACGCGGCGCAGCCTTCCGCACACGCCACCTCGGCGTGCGCCGGCCATCGAGGGACTTGATGAAGCGGGGCCGGGCGCCGATCTCACCGGCCGCAAGGAAACCGAGCTCTGGCGATGCCTGAAAGGAACCGATGGCATTCCCGATGCCTGCCCGCAACGCCAGCTCACCTGGTCGGATTTCAAGGCCGACGATTCGATCGGCTTTCCCGCGCAGGTTCTGCCGTTGCTGAAGCCTAAGGTCATGGATCCGGTAGCCGCCTCCTGCGTGGAGCGCATCCTCGGCTGGTCGGAAGGCCGTACGCATGTCTACCAGGCTGTGCTCGGTGCGGCGCAGGCGCGCAGGCGCACCTTGGGCATGCTTGACGACACCCAGAACGGTTGCACGACGCTATGGTCGCAGTGCCAGGACTTTTTTGCCGGAGGCACACCGACCACGCCTTTCAGCGTCCGCAGAGGGCGTGGGCCGCGCTGCGCCGCCTCGATCACGGCGGTGGGCCTGCAGGCGAAATCGTTCGAGGAGTGCACGACGCTTTCCAAAGACTGCCACGCGCGCCAGGAACTCGAGCAGGCACGCCTTCTTCGGCATGAACAGGGCCATATCGACATCGCCTGTGCACTGGCCAGGACGATCAATGCATCCATAGCGGCCGGTGCGCCGCCTTGCGCTTTCGAGCGTACCGGGCAAAGCAAGCTCAATGAACTGACCGCCCTGTATGACACGCAGACCGACCACGGATGCATCGCCAGCAAGCAGGCCACTTGGGAAGCCGATATCCGCGCCGGCCTTCCCAAGCAGAAAGTGTCACGCGGCGCATGCCTGGTGCCTGGCGGTCCGCGGCGAAGGGGTGGCGGACCCCGCAGGCCTGGGCCCGGCCCGCGGCCCTCCGGCACGAGTATGCGGCTATGAGTGCCTTCCCAGGTTCCCCGCGCATCCTCAAGGGCGGCATCGTGCTGATCGATCCGGATACCTCCGCGGTCAAGCGCGTGGTGTCGCTGCAATACAACCCCGACACGCTTACGCGCACGCTGAGCGTGCAATCGATGGCTGCCGAGGGTGGTGATCGCGCCGAGGTGTTGCGTCTGAAGGGACCGCCGACGGAAACCTTCAAACTTGAGGCGGAGATCGACGCCACCGACCAGCTGGAAACTCCTGACCAATTCCCAGGCGCCGTGCAGTCGGGCATCTTCGCCCAGCTCGCGGCGCTGGAGACCATGCTCTACCCGACATCCGCGCAATTGCGCGCCAACGACGCGCTGGCCGCCGCAGGCACGCTTGAGATCGTGCCGATGGAAACGCCGCTTGCACTGTTCGTCTGGAGTGCATCGCGCATCGTGCCGGTACGCATCACCGAATTCAGCGTCACCGAGGAAGCCTTCGACCCGGCGCTCAATCCCATCCGCGCCCGCGTTTCGCTCGGATTCCGCGTGTTGTCCGTGACCGACGTGCCCACCGGCCACAAGGCCGCGGGGCTGTTCATGAACTATCTCCAGCAGAAGGAAAAGCTCGCCGGTAGCTTCGCCGCCGCGCCGCTTTCCGCGCTGGGCGTGACGGGAGTGCCTTAGATGGCCACCATTGCAGCCAACAGCCGCTACCTCACCACGCCGACGGCCACCTTAACGCTGCCCGATGGCACGCCGGTCGTCTACTTCACGCGGCGTTTTGTTCCCAAGCCTGAGAAATTCGCCACGATGCAGTGGCATGTGGTGACGCAAGGCGAGCGCCTGGACCAGATCGCCTGGGCCGCCTTCGGCGACGCGGAACTATTCTGGCGCATCTGCGACGCCAATCGCGCCGTCCGGCCCGAAGACCTCACCGACGAGGTGGGCAACCGGCTTCGCATCACCTTGCCCGAGGGCGTGCCAGGAGTGGGCGATGCTTAAGGGTGTGCACCTGACCCTGATGGTGGGTCCCGTGGTACCGATCCCGGTACCGCAGGTGGTGCTCGACGCCCTGACGGACGTGGAAGTGGTGGCGCCCGACGAGGCCGCCGGGGCCTTCACCCTGAAATTCTCGATGAGCGTGCAGTCGCCGCTGCATACCTTGTTCCTGCTCAGTGGTGGCGCGGCGATTCCCTTGCTGCGGGTGATCCTGGTGGCCACGGTGAATGGATCGCCCAATGTGCTGATCGATGGCGTGGTGACTCGCACGGAAGTCCTCCCCGGCTCCGATGCACGGCATACCAGCCTTCAGGTCACCGGCGACGACCTCACCGCGGTGATGCAGCAGCTGCTGTTCTCCGGCATCCCGGGCACGCCGTATCCGGCGATGCCGGCAGAGGCGGTGGTGGCCCTGATCTTGGCCAAGTACGCCTTCCTCGGCGTGGTGCCGCTGGTGCTGCCGAGCATCGCGCTGGACGTTCCCATTCCCACCAACCGCATTCCCAGCCAGCAGGGCAACGACCTGGAATACATCCGACTGCTGGCCGAGCGCGTGGGTTATGTCTTCTATATCGATCCGGGCCCCGCGCCGGGCATGAGCGTGGCCTATTGGGGGCCGAAGGTGAAGGTGGGCGTGCCGCAGCCGGCGCTGAACGTGGACATGGATGCGGCCAGCAACGTGGACTCGCTGAGCTTCAGCTACCAGGGCAATGCACGCAGCCTCCCGGTGGTGTACATCCAGAATGAACAGACCAAGGTGCCGCTGCCGATTCCGATTCCCGACATCGGGCCGCTGAACCCGCCGCTTGGCTTGATAGATCCGCCGCCGCAGACGCTCAGGTTCTTGCCCGAGACGGCGAAGTATTCCCCGGTGCGGGCCATGCTGCTGGGCATGGCGGAGGCAGCTAAATCCGCCGACACCGTCACCGGGCGCGGCAGCCTGGACGTCACACGCTATGGCCGGGTGCTGAAGTCGCGGCAGCTGGTGGGTGTGCGTGGCGCGGGGCCTGCATTCGATGGCCTGCATTACGTCAGCGAGGTGCGTCACACCATCCGCCGCGGCGAATACAAGCAGTCCTTCACCCTGTCCCGCAAGGGACTTCTTTCCACCGTGCCGGCGGTGCCGGCATGAACGCCAAGTACTACGGTAAGTACCGCGGTATCGTGATCAACAACGTCGATCCCGAACAGCGCGGACGCATCATGGCCACTGTGCCGGATGTCGCCGGGCTCATTCCCGGCAGCTGGGCCTTGCCGTGTGTGCCCTTCGCGGGCAAGCAGAGCGGTGTCTACGTGGTTCCACAAGCGGGCGCGGGCGTATGGATCGAGTTCGAGCAGGGCGATCCGGATTTTCCCATCTGGACCGGTGGCTTCTGGGGCTCGGCGGCTGAGGTACCCACGCTTGCGGTGGTAGGGAACCCGGTCAGCCCGAGCGTGATCCTGGCCTCGGGTTTGCTGAATTCGATCAGCATCAGCGACGTTCCCGGCCCCACCGGCGGCATCATGATCAAGGCCATCAGCGGCGCGATGATCCTGGTCAACGAGATCGGCATCACCATCTCCAACGGGCAGGGCGCGAGCATCGTGATGACGGGGCCGTCGGTCACCGTCAACAACGGCGCCCTGGTGGTTACCTGAAGGGGAATGACGATGCCCGGACCCCTCATCCATGTCGGCGCCACTGTGATGTGCATGCATGCGGGACAGGCGCAGCCGACGACACCCAATCCGCGAGTCACGGTCAGCGGCCAGGCGACGGTTACCATGGCGCCGCCCTGGACCGTGGCTGGTTGCATCATGCCGCCGCCGAGCGCCGGCAACGGTCCCTGCGTCACGGCGCAATTCACCACCGCCGCCACCAGGGTCACTTCCAACGGGCAGCCGCTGCTGTTGTTCGACAGCCAGGCGATGTGCGCGCCCACGGCCACACCGCTGTTGATCCTGGCCAGCCAGATGCGTGCGATAGCGCAGTGAGGACGCGATGAACATCGACTATCCCTTTGCCTTCGATCGCCGCGGCCGGGTGGCGGAAACACCCCGTGACGACCATGTACGCGACATGATCGAACAGCTGTTGTTCACCGGCCCGGGCGAGCGGGTGAACCGCCCAGACTTCGGCAGCGGGCTGCAACAGCTTGTATTCGCCCCGAACAGCATGGAACTGGCGGCGGCGCTGCAGTTCACCATGCAGGCATCGCTGCAGCGTTGGCTGGGCGACGTCATCACCGTGAATGCCTTGAGCGTGGACGTGCGGGACGCGACGCTCGACGTGGCCCTGTCGTACACCATCCTCGCCACCGGCGAAGTGCGCAACGATACGTTGTCCAGGAGTGCATCATGAACGCCGCGCTGGACCGTTGCATGGCCTCGCCTGCCTGCGCGTTGCCGCTGCGGCGGCAGAAGCTGATGGGTGGCCAATCGCTCAACGGCATCGACTACGTCGAGGTGGGGGAAGACGGCACCAGCCTCTGCGTGCACCTGTTCGGCGCCATCCCTCAAGGCCTGGGCGTGGCCAATGTGCGCATCGAGGGTGGTGACCGCATTACGGGGCTGAAGGCGGTCAGTGTCACGCCGGAAACCGAGCCGGACCTGCATGACGATCCGTGCCTGCGCATCGTGCTTGACCGGCAGGGCGACCATACGGCGTACTGCCTGTGCCTGGTCGACGCCGGTTCCGGCAACGATCCGGCGACATGGCAGCCGCTGGCCGGCTTCGATCCTCGCCACGCCTGCACCACCTTGCGATTCCGCCTGGACTGCGGACGGGACCTGGACTGCGCACCCGCCGCGCCATGCATTCCCGAGCCGGCACCCGGACCTGCCATCGACTACCTGGCCCGCGACTTCGAGGGCTTCCGCCAGATGTTCCTGGACCGGCTGGCGGTATCGATGCCGTCGTGGAAGGAGCGGCATATTCCCGATATCGGGATCGCCCTGGTGGAAGTGCTGGCCTATACCGCGGATTACCTGGCGTACTACCAGGACGCCGTGGCGACCGAGGCTTACCTGGATACCTCGCGCCGGCGGATCTCCGTGCGCCGCCATGCGCGCCTTGTGGACTACGCCATGCACGAGGGGTGCAATGCCCGCGCCTTCGTCACGATTGCCCACGACGGCGATGACTTCGACCTGGCGCTCGGCGATACGCTGTTGCTGGCGCCGCCTGCGGGCGCCGGAGATGCGAAGCAAGGCGTGATCGACGCCGCCGCGCTTGCTGCCGCACGCACGGGCGGTGCCACCGTATATGCGCCCATGCTGCTTGACGGCAAGGCTACGTGCACGATCGTTGCCGCGCATTCCACGATCCAGATCTACACCTGGGGCGATGAGTTGTGTTGCCTGCACAAGGGGACCACCAGCGCCATGCTGGTGGACGGTAGCGCGCCCAACCCCGACGGTGGCGGCGGCCGTGCGCTGAAGCTTGCCGTCGGCGACTTCCTGGTGTTCGAGGAAGTGCTGGGAACGGTCACCGGCAATCCGGCTGACGCCAATCCTGCCCATCGCCAGGTAGTGAGGTTGACGGCGGTGGAACTTTCGCAAGATCCACTCGATGGCACGCCGCTGGTGGAAGTGACCTGGGATGCCTGCGACGCGCTTGCCTTCGACCTCTGCCTGTCGATCCGGCGCGCGTCGCCCGATTGTTCGCTGGTCACCGAGATAAGCGTCGTCCGCGGCAACGTGGTGCTGGTCGACCACGGTGACGATGGCCATACCGACACCTGGACGGTGCCTGGCGAGCCCACTCCTGGCTGCTGCCGCTGCGAGGGTGCGGTGGTGGACGTGACCTATGCGGCGCCGCGTGACGATCATGTGGTTCCAGGCATGCCACTCACCTTCGCCGAACCGTTGCCTGCCGGTGCTCCGGTATGCCGCTTACTGCAGCGCGACCCTCGGCGGGCCCGGCCCGGCATCGCCGTGACTTCCATTGGCGTGGCGTGGGCCGCGCAGGGCGACCTGCTTTCCAGCGCACCGGACGACCGGCACTTCGTGGTCGAGATCGACGATGAAGCCCGCACGCACCTGCGTTTCGGCGATGGCACGAACGGCCGCCAACCCCAAGCGGGCGATGCGTTCACTGCCACGCCGCGCCTTGGCAACGGACCAGCTGGCAATGTCGGCGCGGACAGCATCATCTGGATCGCCTCGAAGACGGGAACGCTTGGGCTTGACCTGCGTCCGCGCAATCCGATCGCCGCCAGCGGCGGCACCGCCGCCGAAACGCTGGACGAAGTGAAGGCATACGCACCAGGCGCCTTCCGGGCCACGCCATTGCGCGCCATCGTGCCGGCGGACTACGCCGCGTTCGCAGGCCAGGTGGCGGGCGTGCAGGGCGCCAGCTGCGCCATGGCATGGACGGGCAGCGGTTATGAGGCACGGGTATCGATCGATCCATGGGGGGCTGAAGCCATGCCGAAGACCTTGGCACCGGTGGTACGAGGTGACCTCTGGCGCTACCGCCGCATCGGCCACGATATCGCCGTGGTGCCCGCGCGTTATGTGCCGCTGCTGGTGGAGGTGTTCGTCTGCGTGCTGCCCGACTTCATCGTGGCCCACGTGAAGGCTGCCCTGGTCGAGCGGTTCGACAATCATCGCCATGGCGACGGCACCCTTGGGTTCTTCCATCCGGACCTATTGCTTTTGGGCGTGCCGGTGCTGGCCAGCGCGATCATCGCCGAGGCCCAGTCGGTCACGGGCGTTGCCCATGTCGAATTGCGCACGTTGGCGCGGCAGGAAACCGGCAAGTCCGGGGATATTCCCGCCGACGGGATACTTCACCTGGCGCCTGACGAAGTGGCGCAGGCCGACGACGATCCCGACCACCCGGACCACGGGCGCGTCGCCTTCACTTTCGGAGGTGGCCGATGAGCTGCTGCAGCGCTTGTGGCGCCCACGCCTGTGCCTGCGGGTGCGGCACGCCGGCACGTACTCCGCTTGCCGTGTACAACCGCCCGGGGCTCGATGCGATCGCCTGGCGCGTGGGTACCTATGGCGATTTCCACGCCACCATGCAGGCGGATCTTTCAAGCACGGCTTACCCGGCGCTTGCAGGACTTCGCACGCGTGAGGCGGACGATCCGGCGATGGCCTTGATCGATGCGTGGTCCGCGGGTGCGGACGTGCTTACGTTCTATGGCGAACGCATCGCCAACGAAGGTTACCTCCGTACGGCGACCGAGCGGCGCTCGGTACTGGAATTGGCCCGCCTGGTGGACTATCGGCCACGGCCTGGCGTGGCGGCCAGCGTGTACCTGGCTTTTACGGTCGACGATAACGCCGGTGATGTCACCATCGCCGCCGGATCGCCCGCGCAATCGGTACCGGGTCCCGGCGAGCAGATGCAGACGTTCGAGACGGCCGAAGCGCTCGATGCCAGGCCCGCATGGAACGCGTTGATGCCGCGCATGACGCAGCCTCAGCAGGTGTCGCGGGACAACCTCGACACGCTCGACTCGATGTACTTCGCCGGCGACGCCAACGACCTGAAGCAAGGCCAGTGGCTGGTGTTCGATTTCGACGATGGGCAGATGCCCGGCGTGCGCAAGATCGCATCGGTCACCGTCGACAACGCAGGCAAGCGCACGATCGTCGGCTTCGAGGCCGTCGCAGGCGCAGCGATCATGAGCGTGAAAGCCGCGGAGCGCGGCGAGTCGCCCCTGGAGAGCCTGGTCGAGTCATTGACGCGGCCGCCAACCCTGCAGCCTGCCAATGCATTGCGCCTGTCCCGGAGCATCCAGGGAGCGCTGGGCAAGGCCAGCGATGCCCGGCCGCAGCTGCTTCAGCTGTTCCAGCCGCGCCTGGTGGGTACGTTGTATAGCGCGTGGGGTGGTCTGGCCTCGCCGCGCGGCAGCGCCCAGGTGCAACGCATCTACGTGCAACGTGTATCCGCGCCAAGGTTCGGCTACAACGCGGCCGTGCCGATGAAGATCGTGACGGCATCCGATGGGACGGTCAGGACGTTGCCCACGGGTGTCGATTGGTCGCTGGATACACCCACCGAGAATGCCGATACAGTCTTCCTGGACAATGCCTACGAGGGCATCCAGCCGGGCACCTACGTGGTGCAGACCGGCCCGGGCACGGAACAACCTGTCGTGCGCCGTATCACAGCGGTGTCGGTGCATCCGCGCACGGCTTATGGCATCCCGGGCAAGACCACGGAGATAACGCTTGAACCCTTGGAAAGCCCCGCGGTTGCACGGCCGCGTATCCTGGCTGCAGCACCGACCATCGCCTCCAGCATCCGTGTCCAGCAGCTGGCGGTGAAGGGTGAGCTGCTGACGCTGGCTGACGTACTCATCTCCGCCAACGTCGGCGACACCTACGGTGGTGAGTCGCCAGCCAATGCCACGCGCCTGGTCCTGGACCAGGTGGTGGATGGGCTGGAAGGTGGGCGATGGCTCATCGTGCAGGGCGTGCGAAGCGATCTGCCCGGCAATGCGCAGGTGGTTTCGTCGGAGCTTGTGATGGTGGAGGCGGTGGAGCAGGGCATCGACCCCGCGTTGCCGGGCGACTCGCTGCACAGCACGCTGGTGCTTGCCAATGACGGCCTTGCCTATAGCTACCGTCGCGACACGGTGAAGGTCCTTGCCAACGTGGTCCGCGCCACGCATGGGCAAACGCGCAACGAAGTGCTGGGTAATGGCGATGGTGCCCAGGCAATGCAGGCCTTCGTGCTGAAGCAGCCACCGCTCACCTTTACCTCAGCCTCGAATCCCGACGGCGTCGCCAGTTCCCTGCTGGTTCGCGTGGACGGCCTTGAATGGCACGAGGTGCGCAACATGGCTTTCGCGGCGGCGAAGGACCGTAGTTTCGTCACCCGCACCGGAGACGATGGCAAGACCACGGTAACCTTTGGCGATGGCGTGCACGGCCGGCGTCTTTCCACAGGCGCCGCGAACGTGGTGGCCCGGTACCGCAATGGCATCGGCAGCCCGGGCAACGTCGCGGCGGGCCAGGTGAGCTTGCTGGCTAGCCGACCGTTGGGCGTGAAGGATGTCATCAATCCGTTGCCGGCATCGGGCGGCGCGGATCCGGAGACGCGTGACCAGGCACGGGTGAACGTTCCACTGGCCGTGATGGCGCTGGACCGGCTGGTCTCGATTCCCGACTACTCGAATTTCTCGCGGACCTTCGGTGGCGTGGGCAAGGCGGCGGCGGTGGCGCTGGCCGGCGGCGTGCGCGTGACCATCGCGGGAGCCGGCGATATCCGCATCGACACCACCTCCGATGTGTATCGTAACTTGTTGTCTTCACTTCAGATTTATGGGGATCCATCACTGCCCGTAGCGCTGGATGTCCGTGAACTGCTGGCACTGTCGCTTAGCGCGAAGGTCGGGCTGGCGGCGGACTACGCCTGGGAACTGGTCGAGCCGGTCATCCGCGCTGCCTTGCTCGATGCCTTCGGCTTCGAGCGCTCGGCGCTTGCGCGAAACGTATACCTGAGCCAGGTGATTGCCTGCATCCAGGGCGTGCAGGGCGTGGCCTGGGTGGACGTGGACGCCTTCGACACCCTCGATGAGTCGACCGTGCTTGCCAGCCTTGCCGATGGCGACGGCGGCGACCTTCCGGATGTTCCAGGCGTGGTACAGCGCGTGCTGGTACAGCCGGCTCGGCTGGACGCCCAGGGCCAGCCGCTTCCCGCCCAGCTGGCGTACTTCCTGCCCAATGTCCCCGACACCTTGCTGCTGCAGGAGGCCACGCCATGAGCTTGAGTCCCGATCGTCTCTACGACCTGCTGCCGGCCATCTATCGAGCCCGCGACGAAGAGGAAGGTTTTCCGCTGCGCGATTTCCTCCGCGTGCTGGCCGCCCAGGCCAACGTGGTGGAAGAAGACATCGGGCGCCTCTATGAAAACTGGTTCATCGAAACCTGCGACGACTGGGTGGTGCCTTACCTGGCTGACCTGCTCGGTTACTCGCCGCTGCCGGAGGCGGCCACCCTGGACCGCACCGAGCCGGCGCTCGGCCGTGCCTTGAGTCCCCGGAGCGATGTGGCCCACACCATTGACGCACGCCGCCGCAAGGGCACGTTGTCGCTGCTGGAGGATCTCTCCCGGGATGCTGCACGATGGCCTGGACGCGCCGTGGAGTTTCGTACCCGGCTGGGCTGCACGCAGCACCTGGACCACCAGCATGCCAACCGCGGGGCCACCATCGACGTGCGGCGTCCCGGCCCGCTGCAGTTGCTGCGGTTTGCCCATGGCGCGTTCGACCCATGGGCGCATCGGGTGGACGTCAGGCGGCTGGGCAGCCGGCGGTGCCGGGGGCGCTTCAATATTCCCGATGTCGGGATCTTCGCCTTCCGACTGCGGACCTACCCGGTCACCACGACTCCTGCCTACTGCGTGGAAGAGAGCGGCCCGCAGTGCTACACCTTCAGCGTGCTGGGCCATGACACGGTGTTGTTCCAGTTGCCCGTCGCCGAGCCGTCGCCTACCCATATCGCGCACGAATCGAACCTGCCGGTGCCCTTGCGCCGCTATCGTTTCGCGCTTCGCGGCGCTGCGGCGGATTATTCGCGCGCGTCGCCGGAGCTCTACGGCGAGGGCAAGAGCGTCGAGGTGTTCGCCCCCGACTGGCCCGCCAAGGGGCAGGGCATGCCGGTGCCGATCGATGCCCTGATTGCCGCGAACCTGGAAGACTGGAAATACCAGGTGCCACGCAACCACCTTGCCCTGGACCCGCACACCGGACGATTGCAGTTCCCCGCCAACCAGAGGCCGAAGCGCGGCGTATGGGTCAGCTACCAGTATGGTTTTGCCGGTGACATCGGCGGTGGCGAATACGCCCGCCCGCAGGTTTCGCTCGATGGTGCCACGGTGTACGTGGTGCATACCGCGACGCCGCTGCTGTCGCTGGCCGATCCCCTCCCGGAGAACCACTTCGCTTCCATCAAGGATGCGCTGGCGGCATGGGCCACGGCCAAGGCGGCCACGCCATCGGCACGCGCGCTGGTGATCGAGCTAGCCGAGAGCGGACTGTACGATGGGGGCCTGGATATCCAGCTCGACGCGGGCGAGGCAATCCAGATCCGCGCCGCGGAGCGTACGCGGCCGGTATTGCGCCTGTTGGACGTACATGCCAGTCGGCCTGACGCCTTGAGCGTTGGCGGTGGCGCCGGCAGCCGCTTCATCCTCGACGGCCTGCTGGTGATGGGTCGCGGCGTGGAAGTGCATGGACCGCAGGATGATGATCCGAATGCCGCGGCCGGCGACCTGTGCGAGCTGGTGATTCGCCATTGCACGTTGGTGCCAGGATGGTCGCTGCATTGCGACTGCGACCCGAAGCGTCCTGGCGAGCCCAGCGTCACGCTCGATGGCACCACGGCCTCGCTGCGCGTGGAAAACAGCATCCTTGGGCCGGTGTCGGTGGTATCGCCGGCCAGGCGCACGGAGCCTGTGGATATCAGTTTATGCAACAGCATCCTGGATGCCACCGGTGCCGCGCGTGTCGCGCTGGGAGCGCCTGACGAGGCCGTGGCGCATGCAAGCGTCGTTTTCCGCAAGTGCACGGTGATCGGGCAGCTGCAGGTGCATGCGCTGACCCTGGCCGAAGACAGCATCTTCGCAAGTACGGTACGCGTGCTGCGCCGGCAGGTGGGATGCGTGCGCTTTTGCTTCGTGCCCTCAGGATCGCGCACGCCGCCACGCTTCCATTGCCAGCCGGACCTTGCCGTTGCCGCGGCGGCGCCCGCGGCGAAAGCGGCGACGTTGTTGCGCGTGCTTCCCGAATTCAAAAGCGTGCGTTACGGCTCGCCGCACTACATGCGCCTGGACGATGCCTGTTGCCAGGAAATCACCGCTGGAGCCTCGGATGCCGCGTCGATGGGGGCGTGGCATGACCTTTTCGAACCGCAGCGGCAGGCCAACCTTGCCGCGCGCCTTGGTGAATCCGTGCCTGCGGGGACGGACGCCGGGATCATCTTCGCCAGTTAGGAGAGCCACCATGAAAGGCGACTTCGCCAGGGTCACCTTCGACCCCTCGCGGCACTTCAGCCAGGTCTTCCAGCAACAGGGAAGGGTGCAGCTGGAATCGGACTGGAACGAGCAGGGCGCCATCGGCCTGTACCTGCTGCGCACCATGGTGACGGACCTGGTCGGCTCATGCTGGGCGGCCGGCACCGGTTTCTCGATCACGCGGCAGAACCTGCTGGCGAACTGGCAGCTGTCGCCGGGACATTTCTATGTCGACGGCATCCTGTGCCAGAACAATGCGGCATGCACCGTGGCCACGCAGCCATACGCACCCACGCCGGGCAACGGCTTCGACCTCGCCGATCCGCCGCCGGGGTTCGTCGTGTGGCTGGATGTATGGGAGCGGCACCTTTCGGCGATCGAGGCGCCCTCGCTCTTGGACCCGGCGCTCGAGGGCGTGGATACCGCCACGCGCGCGCAGGTGGTGTGGCAGCTGCGGCTCACCGATTCGGCCGCGCTTGGCCCGCAACTGGATGCCCTGGCCTTGGCATTGAAGCTGCGTGCCGGCGGTGACCTTTCCGACACCGAAAAGGCTGCGCTGCAGCAGCAGATCAACGAGCTTGCAGCCTTGCGCCGAAGCCTGGACAGCGGGCAGGGCGATCCTTGCACCATCTTGCGTGCCGTACTCAACGCCCGCGCCACGTATGCATGGCCGCGCCTGCGCGCGCAGGCAGGTCCCGCCGATAGCGACGACGATCCTTGCGTGATTGCCGCCGATGCCCGTTACCGCGGACTTGAAAACCAGCTTTATCGCGTGGAGATCCACGATGGCGCCTCCATCGGGCCCAACGGCGCGGCCGTGGGGGCGACGTTCAAGTGGTCGCGCGAGAACGGCTCGGTGATATTCCCGGTAACGGGAGCCGCCGGCGGTTCCGCGCAGGATGGCTCGCCGCAACTGGTGGTGACGCTTGGCAACCTTGGCCGCGACCAGCGGCTCGGCCTCGCCGCCAACGAATGGGTGGAAGTGCTGGACGACAATGCAACGCTTTCGCAACTTGCATCGCCTTTGCTGCAGGTGGTGGCCATCGATGCCGCCAGCCGCACCGTCACTCTGCAGGGCCTGAAGGGCGACACTATCGCCTTGCCATCGCTGGATCCTGCCAAACATGCCTTGATTCGCCGCTGGGACCAGCAGGATGGCGTCTCCACCGATGGCGTGCTGCCCGTGGCCGAAGGGGGCTGGATTACCCTCGAGGATGGGTTGCAGGTCTGGTTCGAGCCCGGCGGCTCGTATGCGACGGGTGACTACTGGCAGGTTCCCGCGCGCGTGGCGGGAAACGGAAGCCTGGACTGGCCCACCACGAATGGCACGCCGGATGCGGTGAAATCCCGCGGCATGCACCATCGCGCGGCCCTGGGTGTGTCTACACTTCGCGCCAATTACACCGAATGCTGCTGCCGCATCGTTTCGCTGTGCGATCAACTTCGTGCCGCGGGTGCGGCGAAGAAGACCACGCCCGGGACGATCGCGCCCGCACCATCGAGCCCGCTTACTCCCGCGGTACCGACGAAGACCGCCAGGGCGACGGTGAAGGCAACCAAAGCTGCCAAGGCGACCAAAGCAACCAAGACGGCGGCTACCCGCAAGGCGACCAAGGGTACCAAGGCGACGCGGAAATCCCGTTGAGCACGACCCAAAGCCAGTGTCCGCGGGGCATGGAAATCTGTCCGCGGACACAGGTCCACGCCAACGGATTGCGAATTTCCCCGGGATCTACGCGCATGGGCCGTGGCACGGCAGTTGCAGTCCAGAACCTGAGCGCAGGGGCGCGCTAGAGGGACGGACATGTTCGCTTATAACCTGGAGATGGCGCTGCGCAGCCTGAAGCGGAACCGCGCGCTGACGCTGCTGATGGTGCTGGCGATCGCGCTGGGTATCGGGGCAAGCATGACCACGCTCACGGTGCTGCATGTACTTTCCGGTGACCCCATGCCGGGTAGCAGTGCCCAGCTTTACTATCCGCAGCTGGATCCTCAGGACATGGACGGCTACACGCCCACCAGCAAGCCACCCGAACAGCTTGCCTACCCCGATGGCATGAACCTGCTCAAAGCTGCACGTGGTACCCACCAGGCGCTGATGACCGGTGGCGCGGTACCGATCCAGCCGTCCCAGTCGGGCATCGAGCCGTTCATCGAGGATGCGCGCTACACCACGGCCGACTTCTTCCCCATGTTCAACGTGCCCTTCATCTTCGGCCATGCCTGGGCTTCGACCGAAGACCAGGCCAAGGCACGCGTGGTGGTGATCACCCGCGAACTCAACGACAAGATCTTCAACGGCAAGGACAGTACCGGGCAATCGCTACGCGTGAACGGGCATGACCTCCGCATCGTCGGCGTGATCGACAACTGGCGCCCGAACCCGCATTTCTACGACCTCAACATGAGCACGTTCTCGGAAAAGGAGAACGTGTTCGTACCCTTGTTTACTGCCCGCGACCTGTTGCTCGAGCGCAACGGTTCGTCCGATTGCTGGGGCAACAAAGGCAACGACGGCGATCACATGGAAACGTCCGACTGCGTGTGGCTGCAGTTCTGGGTGCAGTTGGACTCGCCGGCCAAGGCGGCCGACTACAAGGAATTCCTCATCCACTACAGCCAGGAGCAGAAGGCCCTGGGCCGGTTCCAGCGGCCGCCGAACGTGGCCCTGCCCAACCTGATGGAATGGCTGGACATCAACAAGGTGGTGCCCGGGGACGTTCGCCTGCAGGTGTGGCTGGCCTTGGGGTTTCTTGTGGTGTGCCTAGTCAATACGGTGGGACTGATGCTGGCCAAGTTCCTGCGCCGGGCTTCGGAGCTCGGCGTGCGCCGAGCCTTGGGCGCGTCGCGCCGGGTGATCTTCGCTCAATTGCTGGTGGAAGCGGGCATGGTGGGACTGGTGGGTGGCTTAGGCGGCCTGCTGCTGTCGCTCGTGGGTTTATGGCTGGTGCGCATGCAACCTTCCGACTATGCCTCGCTGGCCCACCTGGACCTGCCGATGCTGCTGGCGACCTTCGTGCTGGCGGTATCGGCCACCCTCATCGCCGGTCTTCTGCCTGCCTGGCGTGCCTGCCAAGTGGTGCCCGCCCTTCAGCTGAAGAGCAACTAGGGGAAAGATGATGGATATCATGCCGATTCTTGCCTCGCTGCGGCACCACAAGATCACAGCGTTGCTGGTGGTCCTGGAGATCGCCCTTACCTGCGCCATCGTCTGCAATTCGGTGTTCCTGATTTCCCAGCGTATCGACCGCATGAACATAGCCAGCGGGATCGCCGAAGATGAAGTGATCCAGGTGCAGACCGCCGACATCGGGCGTCGCGCCGATACCATGGCGCGCGCCGAGGAAGACCTCGCGGCCATCCGGAAGATTGCCGGTGTCAAGGCAGTGGCGCTAAGCAACCAGGTGCCCTTCGGGCGTTCGTCCAACAACAGTACGGTCAAGCTCGACCCCGAGCAGAAGACCGGATCGCTCAACGCCACCATGTACCAGGGCCAGGACGTCGTCCAGGCGTTGGGCGCGCAGGTGATCGCCGGTCGCGATCTTACCCACGAAGACAATGTTGATTTCTCGGTGGTCGTCGCCTCGAAGCTGACGATCATTCCAAAGGTGGTGGTGATCTCCAGCGGCATGGCGGAAAAACTTTGGCCGGGCCAGAACGCGGTCGGCAAGTCGATTTACCTGGGCGACAAGCCGATGACGGTGGTAGGCGTGCTCAGGCATCTGGTGCGGCCTTCCATCTGGGACTGGAATACCGCCGACTACAGCATCGTCATTCCCATGCGCATCGGTGCCACACCCGGCACCAACTACATCATCCGTACCGCGCCGGCGGATCGCGAGCGCGTACTCCAGCAAGCCGTTGCCGCGCTCAAGGTGATCAACCCCAATCGCCTGATCCTGAAGAAACGTACCTTCAACGAGGTGCGGCGAGAATATTTCCAGGACGACCGCGCCATGATCGGCCTGCTGGTGGGTGTTTGCGTGGCCTTGTTGGTGGTCACCGCCCTGGGCATCGTGGGCCTGGGAAGCTTCTGGGTGGCGCAACGGCGCAGGCAGATCGGTGTGCGACGCGCGCTGGGCGCCACGCGCGCGAACATCCTGCATTATTTCCAGACCGAGAACTTCATCCTGACTACCGTGGGTATCGCCGCGGGCGCCGCGCTGGCCTATGGCGTGAATGGGTTGCTGATGCAGCACTACGAATTGCCTCGCCTTCCCGGTGCTTACCCCGTGGCAGGCGCCATCCTGCTGTGGATCGTGGGCCAGGCCGCCGTGCTGTGGCCGGCCATGCGTGCGGCGGCGGTGCCGCCGGTGGTGGCCACGCGAAGTTTGTAGCGGTCAGATTCCCTGGCGTACGTGGGTGACTGTCCATTGTTCCTCGGTCGTCGGCGCACGCAGCGAATACCACGACTCCGGAACCGGCGCAGGCCATCCGATCAACGTGGGTATGAAGCTCCTTGCTGTAGGCGCGTCTGGGTAGTCCGTCCACGGACTGAGTAAGGCATGGCTTGGGTTGACGGGATAGCTATCGTGGATCGCGGGGTTCGTCCGGGCCATGAGGTTGTCGCCTTCCACGTGCAGCCGCCATCCCGGCGCACTGGCATCAAGGGCTGAATGGATTCGATTGGCTTGCCACTCCCAACGCTGGTCATTGCTTAGCCGACATGCTTCGGTCACGGCCTTGCCGGTTTCGGCATGGGCTGTCAGGCAGCGCCCGGTGCCACGGTTGCGATAGCGCCCTTCGGTGTCGAATACCCACTGCTCGGCACGAAAAGATGGATCGCTGCGACACGCACGCATCTGAAGCAAACCGCCGAAGTCGACCATGCAGCCACCGTTACTCTTGTTCGACTGGATTAGCACGACGGGCCACCGTTCAAGGTAGGGAATGCTTGCGTCAATCATTAATTGCGAAGGGGACTGACTGCCCGGGTCCTGGGAAAGTGCTGGAAGGCCCAATAGCCTATATGTCGCGTTAACGACACTGGCCGAGGTCGAGAGCACCATGTTGCCCTCGTAAGTGCCACTGCCGCTCCAGGAAACATAAGTCTGGGCCGAGGCCTGATGCATCATCGGGGTCACTTTCTTCAAGCTGGGCGGGCGTCCAAAATAGCCGCCATCACTGCTTATGGCATCTGCCAGCGATAGCTGCCAGGTTGCCTGTCCCGGGCTTGAACTTGACGTTCCGATACGATAATCCTTGACGCTGAAATTGATGGTGCTTTCATGCTCGAAATCGGTTCCGATGGTCAATGCACCAGCGATCTTTCCGGTTGGATTGACGCCCTGAGCTCCCAGTTCCCCGGATAACTCGGGCGTTACACTGGCGCTGAAGCTGACTCTCCGTAACTTGCGCTCATTGATGACGATATCCGTGCTGCCGCTGGATTCGGGCGCTCGATCATCGAAGGTGGCGTTGTAACCAGGGCCTGTATCAAGCGCCTGGTGGAGGTTGTATTTGTTGGGGACGACCAGCTTCTTTACGAGAAAATCGGGGAATAACCCATTCAGCTGGGGGATGGTGACATGTGACGCTTTGGAGACGACCACTTTCCTGTCGACGTTGCCAGAGGTGTCGCGCAGAACCGTCGTGTCATGAGAGATGGCGCTGCCGGTGGGGCTCGAGACGCTATGGCGTACATTGAAGCGGGGAAGCTCGGCGTGCGGGGTGTTCGCTTGCGGTTCGGTGGCACGCCTGGATGGTGATGCGAGCGCCGCTTGGGCATATGCCAGCGCCTTCTTGAAATTTTCCGGATCGTCGGGTGAAGCGTGCGCTGAGAATATGCCAAGCGCACCGTCGTCCTCGCGTCGGTAGTAGGCTGCGGCGTCCATGGAAGCTGCGCCAAGGGTGGCAGAGATGAACGCTGCATGTTCGTTCGGGAGGTCGTTGTCAGGATGGGTAATCAGAACGGGCATCCCGGACCGGTAGATATCATGTAACTCCGTCCGAACGTCGTCGTCATCGAGTGCCGTGGCTTGCACCCAGGCAACTCTGTTTTCCCCATGTGTTCCTGACACAGGCTGAGTGGGCGTCACCGGCAACTCATCAAAACGTATTTCCTGGCGCAGGACAGGCCCCACGATTGCGGCAGCGTCGGTCGCGTCGATCATTCGGAATGCGGGACCCAGGGTTGATTCCGCTGGATGGGCATCGGAGGCGTTGGCGGCCTGCACGAGCAGGCACGTCAGCGCAAGATGGGTGAGTTGACAGGCATTTCGGCGGTTCATGGGAAGTCTCCCTTGGCGTGGTGGGAGACTCCAATGTCGGACTTGCATAGGGCCAGGAATATCGGCGCTTGCTTGATTCCGCTTAGGAGCTTGGTATTCCTCCTGTCGGAATTTGACGTAGTTCCCATGCCATTCCCTCACTCCACTGATCGGGTCTATGGATAGCTTGGAATTGAGCGCAATGGCCGGTTGCCCGTGACTTGGTTGCGTATCGCGAGGCTTGCAGCGTGCTCGCCGATCATGCTATTGCACTGAGCGGAGCCGGAAGATTGCGAAGTCCGACGACGACTCGGTACAGGTGGGGCAGGGCAGGTGAAGGAGATCGCCAACGTGATACGTTCAAAGTTGATCATGGGCGCCTTTGCGGCCTGCCTTTCCCTCACGCCATGCGCGTTCGCCGATCCGACGCCACAGGCCGCCGCGCCGTCGAGTCCCTGGCTATTCGTCTCCACGACGTTCGCGTCCAGCGAAACCGGCATGCCCTACGTGGGCAATGGTTACTTCAGCCAGAGAATTCCGCCGGCCGGTGCCGGCTACCTTGCCAACGTCGGCCGCACCAACTGGCCCATCGATGCCGCCCGCGGCGTGCAATCGCTCCTGGCCGGCTTTTACGCGTCGGGCAAGTTCTCCAACATCTATCGCGACGAAAGCAAGCGCGTGCCGGCCTTGTTGCCCACGTGGAGCTCGATGGACTTTGCTTCTCCGTCGGGGCAATACAACGCGGCCACGGCGAAGCTCGCCGACATCGACGGTTACCGCCAGGTGCAAGACCTGCGTACCGGCCAGATCACCACCTCCGGTACCTGGAAGGCACCTGGCGGGGAAGCCACGGCGTTCCAGTACAGGGTGTTCACCAGCCGTGCCCGCAAGCACGTAGGCATCGTGGAGCTTCGCCTGACACCAAACTGGAACGGCACGCTGAAGGTCACCGGGTGGTTCGATGGCGCCGGTGCAGCGCGCCTGGTTCCAGGCTCTGCGAAAGTGGATACCTCCGCGCACCGCACGACGCTCACGGCCAGCACCGCGGGTACCGGGGTGGGACTTGCCATGACATCGATCCTGCAGCTGCAGGGCGGCGCCATCATGACAGGCGAGGCCGCGGCAGCCGGCAAGGCCTTCAGTGGCGGTGAAAGAGTCGCCGTGGCGGTGCAGCCCGGCCAGACCTATACCTTCACCAAGGTGGTGGCTGTCGCCACATCGAAGGATTCACCCGATCCGGCCGCGATCGCCATGAAGGAAGCACAGGCCGCCGCTGATACCGGCATCGAGACCGTACTTGCCGAAAGCCGCGCCGCCTGGGACAAGGTCTGGCAGGGTGACATCGTGATCGATGGCGCGCCTCAACTGCAGAACGTGGTGCGCTCGGGGATCTACAACCTCTACGCCAGCATCCGCGACGACGCGCCGGGCATGCTCGGTCCGTCGGGCCTGAGCAGCGACAGCTACGCAGGCATGGCCTTCTGGGATTCAGACACCTGGATGATGCCCGCGCTGCTGGCCGCGCACCCGGATATCGCCCGGCCGATGGTCGATTACCGCTTCGATACGCTCGCCGCTGCCAAGAAGAACGCCAGTGCCAATGGCCGCCTGGGCTCGTTCTATCCATGGACCGCGGCCGACGATGGCTCCATCCACGAAGACTGCTACGGCACCCGGGCGGACGGGAACGACAAGATCCTGGCCGACCCGAACTACAGCTGCAGCCAGGAATTCCACCTGCAGGCGGATGTTGCCATGGCGCAGTGGAACTACTTCGCGGCTACGGGCGACCGTGCGTGGCTGGCATCGAAGGGTTTTCCGGTGCTCGCGGCGGTCGCCGATTTCTGGACCAGCGTGGCAACGCCCGTCGCCAATGGCGGCTTCGCGGTAAATAACGTGCAGCCGCCGGATGAAGACCATTTCGGCGTGAACAACTCCGCCTATACCAACGCCGCGGCGTCCCAGGCGATCAAGCACGCCATCGCCGCGGCGGGCCTGCTGGGCAAACCCGTGCAACCTCGCTGGCAGGAAGTTGCCGATGGCCTGGTCAAGACCATTCCGTTCGATGCGGTGAACCAGCGGCACCTCGAATACGACGGCTACGACGGCTCCACGGTGAAGCAGGCCGACGTGGTGCTGATGACCTATCCGCTGCATTACCCCATGCCCACCCAGGTGGCGCTGAACGACATCAACTATTACGTGCCGCGCACTCGTGCCAATGGGCCGGCCATGACCGATGCCATCCATTCGATCGCAACGTCCGCGCTGGACCTGCCCGGATGCGCGGCCTATACCTTCATGATCCGCAGCTACCTGCCGCAGTTTCACGAACCGTTCTACCAGACCAGTGAAACCATCGAGGGCGGACCGCTGAATTTCCTCACCGGTACCGGTGGCGTGCTGCAGCAGTTCCTCTACGGCTTCAGCGGGCTGCGTTTTGGCGTGGATGCGATCGAACTGGATCCCAGCCTGCCACCGCAGTTGCAAGGGCTGACCTTGAACGGCCTGCAGTGGCAGGGCCGCGTGTTCGCCATGCGCATCAGCCGCGACAAGACCACGGTGACGCTCGCCTCGGGTAAGGCGATCCCGGTGACCACCCGCGCCGGCAAGCGCATGCTCGAGCCGGGCACGCCGCTGGTGCTCGATACCCGCAAGCCTGACCTGCAACCCACCGACAACCTGGCCCGCTGCCAGGCAACCTCGGCCAGCTCGGCGATTGCCGCCAATCCGCCGGTGGCCGCGGTGGATGGTTCGATCGCCACCAGCTGGATGCCGGTGGGCGGGAAGGGCACGCTGACCATCGCCCTGGGCAAGCCCGCGGTGATCACCAGCGTGCAGGTGACGCGCGGCGCAGGCGAGAAATTCCATTACACGGTGGATGCTTCGGGCGATGGCCAGGCATGGTGGCCAGTAGGCGCCACGCCATCCCCGGGTGCCGGTGATGTGGACACCATTACCGCGACCCCGGGAAGCAAGAGTGCGCAATACCTGCGCGTGGTGGTGGACGGCAAGGCAGGAAAGCAGCCCGTCCACGTGGTTGAAGTGTCGGTCAACGGCGCAAGCCATCCATGAGTCGATGCATCGGTCGGAGGGAAACCTACGGGTACAATGACGGCTGATTCCCGGGCGCAAGAAATTGCGGCGTTCAGCCCGGGGCCAGCCGCCGTGGCCCTGCAAGGCCCGTCGCTGCGGCACCGCGTGGGCTTTGCGCGCATCTAATCCACAACTTCACGAATTCTCCGCAACATGATGTTGCGATGCATGATGACAGCAGCAAATTCCTTCGCGCATGCTGCATGAGCAGCGCCGAGGGGGGCGCTCTCATCCGCTCCGGGGAGATTTGATGGACCATCGTTGCTTGTCGCACGTGCTTAACGTGCGCTTCTTCCGTCCGCACCTAAGGCCGCTTGCCGCCGCCTGTGCCACGGCCCTCCTGCTCTCTTCCATCGCCCCAGGCGCCCTGGCGCAGGACACCCAGCCGCCGCCGGCCAACGACAACGGTACACAGGCAACCACGCCCGCCGGCCAAACACCGGCCAAGGCTGACAAGAAGAACCAGAAGAAATCCGAGGACTCGGTCAGCCAGCTCGACGCGGTCATCGTCACGGGTATCCAGGCCAGTATCCAGAGTTCCCAACGCGCCAAGGAAAATTCCAACAGCATCATCGAGGCGATCTCGGCCGAGGACATCGGCAAGTTGCCCGATTCCTCCATTGCCGAAAGCCTGTCCCGTTTGCCAGGCTTGGCCACGCAACGCGTGGCGGGCCGTGCGGACATGATTTCCATCCGTGGCACGTCCCCTGATTTCGCCGGCACTACCCTGAATGGTCGCGAGCAGGCCACGATCGGTGAAAACCGCGGCGTGGAGTTCGACCAGTATCCATCCGAACTCATCAGTGGTGCGGCGGTGTACAAGACGCCCGATGCCACGCTGGTCGGGCAGGGCCTGTCGGGCACGGTCGACCTGCATACGATCAAGCCGCTGGATCTGCCCAAGCAGACGATCGCCCTGAACGTTCGGGGCGAGCACACCACCAATGGCGAGCTCAATCCTTCCAGTGGCGTCAACACGTGGGGCCATCGCGCGAGCTTCTCGTACATCGACCAGTTCTTCGACCACACCTTGGGCGTGGCCGTGGGCGTGGCGCAGCTTGATTCGCCGATCCAGGAGCGCCAGTACCAGGCATGGTGGTGGGCAAACAACAACGGTCCGGATGGTGCCGAAGGTCAATGGGGCGCGCCGCATACCCCGGGCCTGCCCGAAGGCGTGATCTCGCAGGAAGGCATGCAGCTGCGCGCACGCAGCGAGCGGCAGTTGCGCAATGGCCTGATGACCGTGATCGAGTGGGCGCCTGGCGACCACTATCACTCCACGCTGGACGTGTATTACTCCACGTTCAACCAGCGCCAGATCACCAATGGCCTGCAATGGTCGAGCAGTCCCTACGACAACGTGTCGTATTCCGACGTGGGCATTACCCCGAAGCTGCCCTATCCGATCGTCACCTCCGGCGTGATCAGCGGCCTGAAGCCGATCATGCAGAACGAATACAACAAGGAACACGACAAGCTTTTCTCGGCTGGCTGGAACAACCAGTACGACTTCGGCAATGACTGGCTGGGCACGGCCGACCTGTCGTATTCGTCGGCGAAGGTCAATCTGCACGACGCCTACCTGTTCTCCGGCCTTCCGGGCGGTGCTACCACCACGTCGGGGTTCAGCACGCATGCCGACAACGGCTACCCGTATTTCAGCCCAGGGACGGACTTCACGAACCCGGCGAATGTAGCTTTTACCGATCCTGACAACTACGGGTACAACGGTCGCGAGGAATTCGACAAGCAGAAGGACACCATCAAGGCGATTCGCCTGGAGATGAGCCATCCGCTGGGCTGGATTTTCTCCAGCGTCGACTTCGGCGTCGACTACTCGGACCGCAAGAAGACCAAGACGGCCGACGTTAATTTTGCCTTCCTCAACGGCAATGGCAATGGCATAGACAGTACCTACGATCACGACTTCTTCGCGGCGATCAACCCGGCATTCCTCTATAACCCCAGCTACATCGGCTACGGCGGCGTCCCGGGCATCATCAACTACGATGTGCTTGATGCCCTGCGTGGCCAGTTCTACCTCGTTCCGAAAAATGGCGCCGGCGATTACTCGCGCAACTATACGATCGAGGAAAAGGTCCCCCTGGCCTACGCCCGTTTCAACATCGACACGACGCTGGGCGATATTCCGCTGACCGGCAATGTTGGCCTGCAGGCGGTTCATACCGACCAGTCGTCCGGTGCATTGCAGACCAATAACAGCGGTGACCTGGTCGGTCACATCAGCGGTGGGGACAAGTACAACAAGTTCCTGCCCAGCCTGAACCTCAAGGCGGAAATCGGCGAGCGGCAATACCTGCGCTTCGGCTTTGCCAAGACCATGACGCGCGGGCGCATCGACGATGAAAAAGTCGCCAGTTCCGCTTATGTCTACCAGGTCCTGGACGGCCCACAAGCGGGGCAGGTGGCCTGGACGGGGAGCGGCGGCAATCCGAAATTGAGGCCCTACGTGGCTGTAGGTACGGATCTTTCGTGGGAGAAATACTTCGGCAAGGCGAGCTTCCTGGGTGCGGCGGTGTTCCACAAGAACCTCTTGAACTATATCTATAACAAGACGGTTCTCGACCACGATTTCTCCAACAACATCAACGACACGCCAACCCTGGTGCCGACGTCGAACATCGGCTCGTACACGCTTCCGGAAAACGGTACCGGTGGCAAGATGGACGGCGTGGAACTTTCGTGGAACCTCGAAGGCGCGCTCGCGGCACAGGCGCTGGATGGTTTCGGCGTCCAGGGAAATTTCTCGCTGACCAACAGTTCCATCCCGGTAAGCTCCGTGTCGTCCATCCCGGGCGGCCCCGCGACCCTTCCGGGGCTGTCGCGCAAGGTGGCCAACCTTGCCCTTTACTACGAGAAGTACGGGTTCTCCGTCCGCGTGGCCGAGCGCTATCGTTCGGCATTCACCGGCGAGGCGGTGGCACTGTTCGACCAGCTGGGCTATCAGCAGGTGCTTGCCGACAAGCAAACCGACATCCAGCTCGGCTATGCGTTCGACCAGGGCCGCTGGAGCGGTCTGTCGCTCCTGCTGCAGGTGGTCAACGCCACCGATACCCCGTACAAGACGGTGCAGATTTCCGGGCTTCCCAACGGCGTGCAGGTCATGCGCCCGCTGGACTACAAATCCTGGGGCCGCACCGTGATGTTCGGGGTCAACTACAAGCTTTGACCGATGCCGCCGGCGTTACGAACTTGTAACGCCGGCGGGTGTTGAATGCGTGAACCTTTACACGAGAGGCACGCTCATGAAGACGCGAATCGGTGTGATGGCCCTGGCCTGTGCAGGCACATGGCTCGCGGTGGCTGGCAGCGCGGCAGCACAGGACCTGAGCAAGCTTGGCGGCATGCTCGGCGGCGGCACCTCGATGAAGTCCGGCAGCATGGGCAATGTCACCGGCCTCCTGCAGTATTGCGTGCAGAACAACTACCTGGGCGGGAATTCCGGCGCCGCGGGGATCAAGGACAAGCTACTTGGCAAGATGGGTGGCGCTTCGTCCACGCCCATGGCTGGCGGTGACACCTCGGCCAGCAAGGGCAACATGCTGTCCAAGCTTACCGGCGGCTCGAACGCGGCCAGCCAGGGCAGCGGCAGTGCCACCAGCGATCCGTCTTACCTCAGTGGCGCGAAGGGCATCTTGCAGGGAAGCAATGGCAACTCAGTCGACCTGAACAGCCTCGGCGGCGGCAACAGCGACCTGAAGTCCAAGCTCACCACCAAGGTTTGCGACACCGTGCTCAAGCAAGGCAAATCATTCCTGGGGAAATGAATATCACCGGGCCTTGACTCCCATCGCCCGTGCGAAGCGCGCGGCGATGCCGGCCAGTTCCGCGGCAATCGGGGGATCATCCAGGAGCTCGGCTTCCACGCCCGTCATGATCGCCAGGCTTGCCACGCCAAGGGTGGAATCCGCGCCCGTGGTCAGAATGCACGTCGTTTCGGTTTCCGCCTCGAGTACGCCGCACCAGGCTGGAATACTGCTTGAGAGTTCGGTTAACGAACCTTGCAGGCGCAGCCGGATGCGATGTTCGAAGGGCGCGATGGCGATGGCCTGTTGCATGTAGGCAGCGATGCCGCCCGGTGGCTCGGATGGCTCGAAGATGGATCCAGTGGCTTCGGGCGAACGGACCCGGTCGACACGGAAACTGCGCCAGTCCGCTCGCTCGACATCCCACGCCACCAGGTACCAGCGGTGGCCGAGTCGTGCCAGCGAGCAGGGCTCCACCACGCGGCTGGTGACGGCGCCTTCATGGCTGGCGTACTCGAAGCGCAGGCGCCGGTGGTCACGGCAGGCGGCGGCTAGAAGGGTAAGCGCCGCGGCATCGGCCAGGGGCGGCATGCCGTGCAGGCTTACCGTCACTGCCTGGATGGCCGTTGCGCGATCGCGCAGGCGCGCCGGCAACATCTGGCCGAGCTTCTGCAGCAGCGATCGCGCAGCCGGCTCGAGGTTGCCTACCAGGCCACTGGCGGCGTGCAGCGCCACCGACAAGGTCACGGCCTCGTCGTCGTCAAGTAGTACTGGCGGCATCGAGGGGCCGCTACCCAAGGCGTAGCCGCCGCCATGCCCGGCACTGGCATGCACGGCATAGCCAAGCGCGCGCAGCTTGTCCACATCTCGCCTGAGCGTGCGCGGGTCAATCTCAAGCCGTTTGGCGAGCTCGGCACCGGCCCATTCCCGTCGCTGCTGAAGCAGCGAAAGCAGCCGGAGCAGGCGGGCAGAGGTCGGCAACATGGTCGAAGTGTATCTTCGCGGACCGTTTCTGTCCGCGAAGGGGTCTTATCTTGGGTGACACCTTCTCACGCACCGGAGCACCCCGATGGCTACCTCTACCCATACCGGCAGCTGCCACTGCGGAGCCGTCCGCTACCAGGCCGAACTCGACTTCGAATCGGGCAGTGGCAAATGCAATTGTTCGATCTGCAGCAAGGTCCGGCTGTGGGGCGTGATCGTGAAGCCCGAGCAGTTCAAGCTGCTCAGTGGCGAAGATGCGTTGTCCGACTACCAGTTCGGCACGCGCAGCATGCATTGGCTGTTTTGCAGGGTTTGCGGCGTGCACGCCTTCGGCAAGGGAGACCTCGCCGAGCTCGGCGGGGAGTTCTACTCAGTAAACCTGGCGAGCCTAGATGACATGTCCCCTGAAGCCCTGGCTGCCATCCCCGTCAGGGTGGCCGACGGCCGGCACGACAACTGGATGGAGTCGCCCGCCATCACGAGCTATCTCTGATTATTACCTCGATCTAAATGGCGAACATTGCTACGATCCGGCACTGATGTCGGCTCGGAGATGCAACATGCACTTTGCCAAGGCTTTCATGGGTATGGTGTTCGCCGCGGCGGTCGCCGCGCCTGCATGGGCGGCCACGCCGCCGGCCGGGTACTCGGGTAATCCCGTGTTCCCTGGCTGGTATGCGGACCCTGAAGCGGCCATCTTCGACCACCAGTTCTGGATCTACCCCACCACGTCGCTCAAATACAGCGAGCAGGTGGGTTTCGATGCTTTTTCCTCGCCAGACCTCGTGCACTGGACCAAGCACGCCGATGTCCTGGACATCAAGGACATCCCGTGGGCGAAGAAGGCGCTGTGGGCCCCGGCGATGATCGAAAAGGGTGGCAAGTACTATTTCTTCTTCGGCGCCAACGATATCCAGAGCGACAAGGAAATCGGCGGCATCGGTGTCGCGGTCAGCGACAAGCCCGAGGGGCCCTTCAAGGACCTGCTGGGCAAGCCATTGATCGGCGCCTTCCACAACGGCGCGCAGCCGATCGACCAGTTCGTCTTCAAGGACGACGATGGCACGTATTACATGATCTACGGCGGCTGGAAGCACGCCAACATCGTGAAGCTGAAAGCGGACTTCACCGGCGTGGAACCCATGGCCGACGGCACCGTGTTCCGTGAAATTACCCCGGGACCGGAATACGTCGAGGGCCCGATGATGTTCAAGCGCAACGGCAAGTACTACCTGATGTGGTCCGAGGGCGGCTGGACCGGTCCGGACTATTCCGTGGCCTACGCCATTGCGGACAAGGTCACCGGACCCTTCAAGCGCATCGGCAAGATTCTTCAGCAGGATCCAAAGGTCGCCACGGGGGCAGGGCACAACTCCCTGTTTCACGTGGCCAGGGACGACAGCTGGTACATCGTCTATCACCGACATCCGTTGGGCGATACCGTCGGTAACGACCGCGTGACCTGCATCGACCGCATGTACTTCGACAAGGATGGCCGCATCCTGCCGGTAAAGATCACCAACGAAGGTGTGAAGGCCAATCCGCTTCAGTGACGGCGTTTGCGCTGCGTGGTGAGGGGTGCCTGCGGCGTGGCGTAGGTGTCGCAAAGGTAGTTCACGAACGCCGATACCTTCGGGCTCACCAGTCGGCGTGAGGCATGCAGCACCCAGGCTTCCACCTGGCCCTCGCGTGCCTCGCCCCACACCACCAGGCGTCCGCTTGCCAGGTCGTCCTCCACGATCGAGCGCGCCAGCATGGCGACACCGGCGCCTTCGCGCACGGCTTCGCGTATCAGCAGCGGCGTGGAGAACCACATGACGCCATGCGGCCGGTAGGTCATCTCGCGCTTGCCGTCGACGACTGTCCACGCTGACGGATCGTTCCCGGCTCGCAACACGGCTGGGACCTGTGGCGCAGGTTTGCCGCGCCCAGCCTGCCTGGGCCGCGGCAATGAAGGCGGCGCCACGAGCACGATACCGGCACGCAGGAAGCAGCGGCCCACCAGGGTTTCATCCGGGGCAGGGTTCACTCGCACCACCACGTCATAGCCATCCTCGGCCAGATCCACGAAGCGGTCGTCGGCCGTTACTTCCAGTTGGACGTCCGGATAGGCGCGGGCAAAGCCTGCCGCAATGCGGCCCAAGGCCGAGTGGGCAAAGAACAATGGCACGTTCACCCGCAACCGGCCCCGTGCCCTGCCCAAGCCGGCCGCCACGTCGTTGCCGGCTTCGACGATCTCGCCAAGCAAGCCCTCGGTACGCGCATGCAGCAATGCGCCCTCGTCGGTGAGCCGCAGCGTCTGCGATCCGCGCTCGATCAGGCGCACGCCCAGGCTTTCCTCCAGTTCGCGGACCCGGCGTGACAGCGTCGCCTTGGGTTGTCCGGTGGCTCGGCTGGCACGTCCAAAACCGCCGTGGAGGGCCACCAGGTTGAAGAACGACAGCGCCGAAAGGTCCAAGGTGGCGTTCCATATCTGGGACAAGGTATCTCGATATTAGGCCTTATGCCCCACATTCGGAACACCTAAGCTGGGTCATCCCTAGCCAAAAGGAGTCATTCCATGAGCATCCTCATTACGGGTAGTACCGGCAAGATCGGCTCGCAAGTCGTTTCCAAACTCGCGGGCAAGGGCGTTCAGTTGCGCGCCATGACCCGATCCCCCGAAAAGGCTTCATTCCCCGCGGGTGTCGAAGCGGTCAAGGGCGACCTGCTCGATACCGCCAGCGTGCGCAAGGCCTTGAAGGGCGTAAGCACGTTGTTCCTGCTGGTGCCCAATGCGCCCGATGAAATCACCCAGGCCATGAATACCGTAGGCCTGGCGCACGAGGCCGGCGTGCGCGGCATCGTGTATCTGTCGGTGACGCGCAGCGATGTCTTCGCCGATGTACCGCACTTCGCCTCCAAGCATGCGGTGGAGCGGATGATGGCGCAGAGGGGCATCGGAGCCACGGCGCTGCGCGCGTCGTACTTCATCCAGAACGACATCGGGCAGAAGGACCTGATGCTCGGCGCAGGCATATACGCATCGCCCATTGGTGACAAGGGCGTATCGATGGTGGACACCGATGACATCGCCGAAGCCGCCGCGCGCGAACTGCTTCGCCGCGAGAAGAGCGCCACGCCATTGCCCACCGAAGTGTACGAACTGGTCGGGCCTGACGCTCTTACCGGCGATGCCGTGGCCCGCATCTGGACCGAGGCGCTCGGTCGCGACGTGAAGTACGGCGGTAACGGCCTGGAGGCCTTCGAGGGTAAGATCGGACAGTTCGCCCCGGGCTGGCTGGCGTATGACATGCGTCTGATGATGCATCGGTACCAGCAGGATGGCGCAGCAGCCACCGAGGCCGATCTGGAACGGCTTGCCACGCTGCTTGGACGCGCACCACGCAGCTATCGCGACTTCGCGCAAGCCACGGCGAAGGGCTGGAAGGCTTGATGGCGCGTGGGACCCGGCGCGCGAAAGGCGCCGGGTCCGTCCATGCATGGATGGTCAGTCCAGCTTGTAATTGAGGTTCAGGAAGATCTCGCGGCCGTTGTACGTCGCCCCCTGCAGGTTCGAGATGTATTCGAATCCACCTGCGTCATAAGGGATCTCGCCAACGTTGTTGAAGATGTTGTTGACCTGCAGGCCAACGCGCACTTTCGGGGTGAAACGGTAACCGACCGAGCCGTTCCAGACGATCCAGGGCTTGAGGTCGTTGAGGTAGATCGAGCAGTCCGGGTCTCCGAAAGAGGGCTGGATGCCATTGTCGAGGCGGCGGCAGCTGTTATAGCCCGGCGCGCGGATCGAACCGTTGCGCTCACCATAAAGCGAGGCGTCCCAGGGCCCGTCGTTCCACGTCAAGGTGCCGGTGACCTTGCTCGCGACGTGCTTGTAGCGCGTGTTGAGCAGCGGGTCGGTCGGCAGGATGCGCTCCTTGTACGACAGGTTGTTGGTGTACTCCAGGTCGAGGGAGAACTTCCCGTAGTCGCGGGTTTCGAAGTTGTAGCGCACCGAGGCGTCGATGCCGCTGACGTAGAGCGAGCGTTCGTTGATCGGGCCAACGAAGATGTCGGTAATGTTGCCGGCACTATCGCGATGCACGTTGGCGATGGCCAGGGTGCAGTATTCCGAACCCAGCCCATGATCGGTATATGCCGCGCCGGTGATCTTCAAGCCGGTACGGCAGCCAGCCTCATCGGTTAGCAGCGTGGGCTGGTCGATGTAGTTGATGGCGTTCTTGATACCCATGTGCCAGTAATCGGAGGCCACGGACAGGCCCTCGACGCCGGGAATATCCCAGACGAAGCCATAAGTCCAGGAATGGCCGGTTTCCGGCAACAGATTTCGGCTGCCGCCGGAGTGCTGGGTTAAATAGGTGGAGTGCTGGCTGGGCTGGCACGAAGCATCGTGGGTCTGGGTGATGCACAGGTAGGGATCGGCATAGATGCCCACCGGCACTTCCGAGTCCGTCTGGTAGATCGCCTGCATGTCCGGTGCGTGGAAGTTGGTGCCATAGCTGCCACGCAGCAACAGGCCTTCATAGGGACGGAACTCGATGCCGCTGCCCCAGGTGCGGGCGATGTTGGCGATCGATGCGTCGCGGTACTGGTCGAAACGACCGGAAATGGTCCAGGTCAGCATCGACGAAAGCGGCACCCGGAATTCCGAGCCCACCGAGTGGCGGGTACGCGTGCCACCACCGGTGTTGTAGTCCTGGAACGGGTCGCCGAACGTGGTGGTGCTTCCACGCGGATCCGGCGAGAGCTTGTAGCCCTGGTAGTTCTCTTCCAATACCGCCGCCCAGCCTACCGGACCGGCCCAGGTGTTGAAGATGTCTCCGTTGATGTTGAAGGTGGCCTGGTCCATCCAGGTCGCCGAACTGTTCTCGCCATTGACGCCAAAGGTGGAGTACTGCGATGGCGTTATCGGGCTGTAGAAGCGCTGGGAGTTCAGGGCATAGGTGTCATAGGCCGTACCGCCAACCGTCGTCGTGCCGAGATTCGGCCCGAAGAAGAAGTCGAACATGCCCTGTTCGTTCAGGCCGGTGTAATCCTCGTGCACGATGTAGCGGGAGGAACCCAGATCCAGATCCCAGTTGAACTTGCCATCGAAGATCGTCCCGCGCACGCCGGTGTGGAAGTCCCAGTTGAGTTCGCGGTCGTGCGTGTTGCCGTAAGTGCCCATCTCGTTGGGCGTAAGCTGGCGAAGATAATTGCTGATGACCTGGCCGGTAGTGCGGTCGTAGAAATTGTTCGGCACGCCGTTCATCGGATAAAGGAAGGGCAGTTCCGTGTTCGATGTACCGATGGTCTGCCAAATCCCCAGCGAAGCGTACGCCTGAAGGCCGTTGCTGAAATCTTTTTCGCCGTAGATATAGCCGTCGTTGCTTTGCAGGCCAGGCGTCAGCACCCAGTTACGGAACAGGGCATTCTGCTGGCAGAACGATCCGCCATCGGTCACTTGCCCAGGAAGCACAGTGTGACCGTCGGTGGCTACGGTGCGCTTGTTGTAGAGGCTGAAGTTGCTGCCGAACTGGCCGCAGGCGCCGGCCGGTGGCGTGATGAACATTCCATCGCTATTGCCCAGCATCAGGCCCGGGTATTGCTGGAAACCGAACAGGCGCTTGTTCTCGTCCCAGGTGCCGTATCCGGCGTCATCTTCCGAATCGGTGTAGGGACGGTCGCGGCCCCACAGCGGGCTGCGATTGGTGTGCTGCAGGTTGTAGACCACGTGCCAGTCGTCGCCGCTGCGGCCGCCGACGAAGTTGATGTCGCCGTACTTGCGGCCACCGCGCGTGGCGCCGCCGCCAGTGACGGTGATGTCGTCGCCCTTGTAGTCTTTCTTGAGGATGATGTTGACCACGCCGGCGATGGCGTCCGATCCGTAGATCGACGATGCCCCCGAGGCCAGGATTTCCACCCGGTCGATCATGCCGCTGGGAATATTGTTGTAGTTCTGGAAGGTGCTCTTGCCGTCGGCCGGCTGCGGATAGTCGGCCACGCGATGGCCGTTCACCAGCAGCAGGCTGTGGTCGGACCCCAAGTTGCGCAGATTCAGCTGACGCGCATTCACCGACGAAGCGCCCCAGCTTGGCGCAGTTTCCGCCGTGCCGGCTTGCGGGATGGACTGGGCGAATTCGTTGAAGGTCTGGAACCCCTGCGCCTTGATCTTCTGGTCGGTCACGATAAGCACGGGCGCGGGACCTTCGATTTCCGAACGAGGAATTCTCGAACCCGTGACCACGACCTTGTCGAGGTTGACCGCTTTTTCCTTCGAAGCGTCTGCAGGCGGCGGTGCGGGAACCGGCGCAGATTGTTGCGCCAGCTGTGGCGATGCGTCGCCTGGCGGCGTGGCCGCCTGAGCGAACGCATGGGGCGCAAACAGCGCCATGGCCAGCGAACTGGCCAGTGCGCTCCGGCGCACGAAAGTGTGGTTCATCGATCTGATCCCCTCAGTTTGATACCCGGCAGACAAGTGCCCCCTGCTGCGCAAGATATGAGGTTTTTAAATCGTGACAAGCCGCATTGCAGCAATGTTACAACTCGCTCCGTTGCTGTCCTGGGCAATGAAATCGCAGGAACTTGCGGCAGTGCAAAATTGGCCAGTTTCTGGGCTATTGAGGTGCTTGACATGAAACGAACGTTACATGTAACGTTCGTTTCATGCAGACTCGCAAAGACGTCCTGACCGGGGAAATCATCGACCACGTGGTAAGGCACGGCCTTGCCGATCTTTCGCTGCGGCCGTTGGCCGACGCGATCGGAACGAGCGCGCGTTTGCTGATCTATCACTACAAGTCGAAGGAAGCCCTGCTGGGCGAAGTCCTGGACACCATGCAGACCCGACTTCGGCAGTCCTTCGCCGAGTTGATGCTGACTCCCGTGACGAAGCATGAGCGTCCGCTGCGCCTATTCTGGGACTGGGCGGTGGACAAGAAGAACTTCCCGTACATGAAACTTCTCTACGAACTGCAGATGCTGGCTGCGCGCAGTCCCGCCACCTATGGACAATACCTGCAGCGCAATGCCGTCCACTGGACGGACCTGATTGCACAGGCACTTCCCGAAGCTGAGCGCACGACTGCCATGACCACGCTGGTAGGTGCGGTGTTCGACGGACTCTTCCTCGACCTGATCAGTACCGGCGACGCCGAACGTGGCCGCCAGGCCATCGACCATTTCATCGTCCTGGTGGACGACGCGCGCGTCGTGCGGGCGAGAAACGCCGGGGCGCCGGCAGCCAACGTTGCATCCAGAAGGAAAAAGTAATCATGTCTTCAGTATCGACAACGGCGACGCGACCCGCCGGTAGGCAACGCATGCTTGCCCTGGGCGGGCTGGTGCTGGCGCTGGGCGTCATCAGCCTGCCATTCGGCACCTGGGATCATGCCCTGGCAAGCCAGGGCAACATGGTGGCGAACGAGTTCGTCTTTTGGGCGCTGGTCGCTGCGGTGTTGCTCTATGTCACACGCATCGAGCGGCGTCCACTGGCGTCGATAGGTTTCATGCGGCCGAGCATGGCGGACCTGGGTTTGGCCACGGCCACGGGCGTGGCGATCGTCGTCATGCTTGGCGTGCTTTACCTCGTGGTATTCCCCAAGCTTGGCTGGGACGAAACGCAACAGTTCCAGCCGTTGATGGCCGTGCCTTTCTGGCTGCGCCTTGTGACGGTGATCCGCGCTGCCGTCAGCGAGGAAATCCTTTTCCGCGGTTATGCATTGGGCCGAACCGAAGAACTCACCGGCAGCCGTGCCGTGGCAGGCCTCTTCACCTGGGGCGTATTCACTATCGACCACTTGGGCTACTGGGGCTGGCACCACCTGGTGGTCGCAGGCCTCGCCGGTGCCGTGCTGACGCTCTTCTATCTTTGGCGCGGCAACCTTTGGGCGAACATCCTTGCCCACTTCATCATCGATGCGGTGGGCTTTCTTGCCGGGTGAGTCAGTGATCGATGCCGTGGGCGCGCAGGACGTCGGAGATATCGAATTTCCAGAGGTTGCGCGATCCGTTCATTGGGCCTGACAAACGCGCCTGCAGCGATGCGGCCGTGTCCTGCTTCTTCGGGAACGTGACGTCGGTGCCACGGTCGCTGGCGAGGTAGAGTTCGCCGAAGTGGTGGCCAAGCGAAGGCGCGTTCTCCAGTGCCTTGCTGTTGATGTCGCCGCCCAGATGTTCGGGCTTGCCCCAGCTTCCGTTGGCCTCGCGGAAGGCGATATAGATATCCGCGCGGCCCAGGGAATCGCCTTCATTGCCTGCGTATACGATGAATCGCTCGGCCGGATCCACGGCCGGATCCATGCGGTTGTTGGCTACGTCGCCCAGCGGCACGAGTTCCGGTGTGGCGTAACCGTCGCCCGTGCGACGTGCCACGTAGATCTGGTAGGCCTTGCCCGAGTCCGGGCGATGGGCCGAGAAATAGATATTCCCGTTGGCGGCAACCGATGGGTTGTAGATCATCGCGCCGTCATTCATCGCGCCGTCCACGTGCACGGGTGCATCCCAGCCACCACCAGCCTTGGCCTGCACATACCACAGGTTCTTTCCGGTGAATTCGTGGCCTGACATGCTGGCCGTGACCGGGGCCGCGCCGGGATGGGGAGGCCGGTTGGAGACGAAATACAGCCGCTTGCCGTCGGGTGACAGCGCAGGTTCGGAGTCGTGCCATTGGCCGGAGAAAGCAGCCACCTCGGGCGTGCCCCATGTCGTGCCGCGCTTGTGCGAAACCATGATCGTGTCATCGGTCTCGCCCATGTCCGAACGCATGAAGAACAAGGTATTGCCATCGGCGGTGATCGCCACCGAAGTTTCCTGCAAGCCGGTGGAAATCACGCCGGGACCCACCAATTCCCCGGCCATGAGCGGCGTTGCACACGCGCCGAAGGCGACCAGGGTGGCGAGGGCGAGTTTCTTCAGGATCATGTCGTGCTCCTTGCTGGGTCAGCGGCAGGCGTGGTTGGGTGCGTCGAGCCAGGGCGCCAGCGAAACCTGCCAGATATGGTCGTCGCCGTTGTCCCAATCGGCCCCGGCATGGGGATCCGATGCGGGCAGCTTGCGGTCGCTATAAAAAAAGAGGGTGCGATGTCCTGCACCCAACTGGGCGCCCATACTGTGCTTTCCGCCGTTCACCGTGTCGCCCAAATCGCAAGGAGTGGTCCAGCCGTCGCCGGTCCGCCACGACAGGGCCAGGCGATATGGCTCCTTGGGCGAGTGCTTGATGCTGTAGACCACGAAAGACTGATCCGGCGCGATCGCCGGGTCGCGGATGACCGCCTGTGCATCGCCAAGCGAGAGCGTTTCGGCGGGGGCGAAGCTCCCACCCTTCGGCGTCGAACGCATGGGCTTGAAGTCCCCGCCGTCGATGCAACCCATGTAGTACACGGTGCCATCCGCAGCCACGCTTGGCGCAAAGGTCATCGAGCAGCTATTGACCGCATCGGAAAGCCGGACAGGCGTGCCCCAGCCCGTGCCATGGTGGTCGACGCGCCAGATCGCCATGCCAAGGCCGATGCGCGTGGTCCCGTTATGCACCGCATCGATCGGCTTGCCGCCAGGTTCCGTCGGTCGGTTGGAGACGAACAACAGATAGGAACCATCCGGCGCCATGGCTGGGTCGAAGTCACGCCATTGGCCGGAGAAAGCAGCCACTTGCGGCTTGGACCAATGGCCGTGCTCGCGATGCGACTCCATCAGGGTGAAGGTGTCGGTGCCGCGCATGAACACCACGGTATTCCCGTCCGGCGTAAATGCCGCGGCGCCGTCGTCAATCGGTGCGGTGATCTCACCGGGTGCGAACACCGTCGCTGCCGGCAGGGGCTTGTCGCCGTTGCCCCATGACACCAAAGGAAGAGCCATCAGGCCCAGCAGCAGCACGGAACCATTCGGACGCAGCATGCAACCCCCTCTCGTTCGGCGTGGCCCACGCGGCGCGACATCCGTCGACACCGACTCGGGAAGGGATCGAAGACTGCACGACAATACGCAGGGTGTCTGCAATCGTGTGACGAGCGGCTGGCCTTGCGTGACCAACGGGATGGAAGGCCGGGCGGGGCGGCGCCGGGCCGCTAGGCGTGCTGGGCCAGTCCCAGCACGATGGGAGTTCGGCCGCCGGAGACTTTCCAGCCTGTCGGCGTCTTCGTGGCCCGTCCCTGGCGCACCGCAATGCGGTAATCGAAAGCCTGCCACTGATACATGGCCGAATCCGCGGTGACGTTCCTGAGCGCCGTCTTTGCCACATCCCACTGGAAGGAAATCTCCAGCTGGCTCCCGTCATGCGGGGCAAGGTCGCAGGTGATTGCCTGCTCGTCGAAGCGCAAGGTCAGCAGGCGGCCGTTACCCACTGCCATGGTCACCACCAGGCTTTGACCTGCCTCGGTAACCACAGGCATGCCTGCCAGAACCAAGCGCTCGCCATCGGCGAGGAAATACCCGCCGGCGGCATCGTTGTCGACGGTACCCGGACGGTGGCTCCAGTGATAGCCATCCATCACGGCCAGCATCTTCTGCTCTACGGCTTTCTGCCGAGTGGGCTCGTGCAGGAAAGGTTGGGCAAAGCGATCGCTGTAGACGGTGATATCCCTGAAGAAGGGAATATTGCCGCGCAGGTGCAGGTTGGCTCGATAGAACCGGCTTTGGTACCAGATGCTCCGCTGCACTGGATCGGTGTTGCCGAAGGGATCGATCAATTGCACTTGCGCCTGCGCCGGTGTCTGCCTGAACGCCTGCTTGAAGCGCCGGCCGGAAGCTTCCATCGTTTCCACGTGCAACGCGCCTTGGTCGCGCAACTTCGCCAACTTGGCCATCTGCATGGGATAGGCCTGGGCCTGCTGGTCCCAGGGGAAGGTGTTTTCCTGGCCCAGCTGCGCGTAGGCGAAGCCGAGCGAAGGTCCCTTGGCCAGCATGGCCAGGAAGGCGTCGACGAAGGTGGTGGATCGGCCCGATACCCATACGGGTTCGACGGTGTCCGGTTGCTGCAGCTGCGTGCCGTCGGGAAGGCGCCATTGCTTGGTGTAGTAGTAGACCGGATCCTGCCCCAGCATGCGGAAAACCGGTGCATCAATCTGGTTGGCGGCATGGAGCGCCGGGCTCCAGGCATTGGTCTTGCTTGGATAGTAGCCGGCGATCGGCGCACCCCAGATGGTGAAGCCATCGGTGGCGATCTGGTCGCGGCACACGGCGAAGGCATCCACGCCGTAGCGATCGGCCAGGTGCTGCACTACCAGCGCATCGAGGTTCCAGCTCGCCACCGAACGGGGATAGCGTCCCCATGTCGCGTGGAAGGCTTTCATCGCAGCATCTGCCAGCTTGATACGTTCGTCGGGCGTGTACCCGATGGTGAAGGCCACGGTGGGGTCGGGGTCCCATTCGTAGTCGGGCCGCCCCCGCCATGGCAGACCCGCCGCCGCGCAGAGCTTCTGGTTCATTTCGAACCAGAACCCCACCTCGTGGTTGTCGGCCATGTTTTGCTTCAGGAAGCCGACGAAGGGGCCGTCCACCAGGGCATCGAACTGCAGCAGCCAGGTGGCAGGCAGGCCATGGCCACGCACCAGCGCCATCTGCTCGCGCACCGGTTGCAGCATGTCCATCGGGAAGCGGGACTCGACCAGGCGGATGAAATTCACCACGTTGATGCAGCGAAGCGTGCCCGTAGCGGTGCTGGCGAAGGCCGTGGCGAGCGGGGCGCCGCGCAGGGCCAGGGCGGCCACGGAGGCGGTCTTGATGAATTGACGTCTCGATACCATCGCCAAAATGTACTACAAGATAAATTCCCCTTGAACCGAAAATGGAGTCGCCGCATGCCCCTGCCAACCGTCCGAACGCGCGCATTGTCCTTGTTGCTGACGTTGGCATTGCCCCTGGCGGCCATGGCGGACGGCCAGAACTTCACCAACACCTTGCCCTCGCCGCAGCAGGTGGCGTGGCAGGACCTTCAGTTCGGCGTGATCGTGCACTTCGGCACCAATACCTTCCTGGATCGGGAATGGGGCGATGGCACGGCGCCGGCGTCGGTGTTCAATCCCGACCATGTCGATCCGGGCCAGTGGGCCCGGGCCGTGCGGGCGGCCGGGGCGCGCTACATGGTGCTGGTGGCCAAGCATCACGATGGTTTCAGCTTGTGGCCCACCGAACAAAGCGATTACTCGGTGAAGTCCAGCCCATGGCTCCATGGCAAGGGCGACCTGGTGAAGCTGACGTCCGAAGCGGCGCGCAAGGAGGGTTTGGGTTTCGGGGTGTATCTGTCGCCATGGGATCGCCATGAACCGAAGTACGCGGACAAGGCGGCCTACGATAAGTACTACGCCGCGCAACTGGATGAATTGGCAACCGGCTACGGTCCGCTGGTGGAATGGTGGCTCGATGGCGCCGGCAGTGCCGGCCATGTGTATGACTTCGATCACTACATCGAGGAACTTCGCACCTACCAGCCGAACACCATGGTGTTCGCCGATGTCGCGCTTTTCAGTTACGGCGATATTCGCTGGGCCGGGAACGAACACGGCGCAACGGAAGGTGAGACCTGGAACGTGATCGACCGCCACGGTGAGCTCCGTTGGCGGCCGGTAGAAGTCGATACGCCACTGCACAAGGATCATTGGTTCTTCAGCTCCAAGCCGGATTTCGCCGCCAGCCTTAAAACCGTGGATGAACTGGTTAATAACTGGGAAACGAGTGTGGGACGGGGCGCACAGTTGATGCTTGGCATCGCACCTAATACCCACGGGCTTCTGCCCGACGCCGACGTGAAGCGGTTGGCGGAGTTCGGCGCGGCGCTGGAACGCCGGTATGGCAATGCATCGAATCTCGCCGCGGGCGGCAGTGCGGATAACGCAGAGGCCAAGCGTGCCCTGGACAACGATCCATCGACCTCCTGGTTGGCGCCTGAAGGCAGTTCGCATGCGGAGCTCAACGTCAGCTTCCCCAAGCCTGTCACCTTCGACAGCGCCATTGCCATGGAGCGTCTTGATGCAGGCCAGCATGTACGCCACTATTCGATCGACGTCATGCGCGGAAACACCTGGGTCACCGTAGCTGAGGGTCAGGCCATCGGCCATCTCAAGCTCGACAGGTTTCCGGCCGTCACGGCGACGCGAGTCCGCCTGAACATCCAGTCCAGCGTCGGTGCCGCCGAAATCCGCGAGTTCAAGTTGTTCAACACAGGCACGCCTGCCACAGAGTAGAACGCATGCATTCGAAGACCCTGTTCGCCGCTCTTCTTGTCCTGCCGCTTGCCGCTGCCGCGCAGGACCCGCAGTTCATCAACCCTCCGGGCCTTTCCCAGCCGAAGGGCTACACGCACGTCGTGGTGGTGCCCGCGGGAGGCCAGACCATCTACCTTTCGGGGCAGGTGGCGCTGGACAAGGATGGCAAGCTGGTCGGCAAGGACGACTTCGCCGCCCAGGCCGAACAGGTGTTCGCCAACATCGATACGGCTCTCAAAGCAGCGCACGCCACGTTCGCCGACGTCGTGGAACTCAACGTGTATGTCACCGATGCCACCAAGGTGCCGGCGTTTCGCACCGTCCGCGACAAGTACATCGACACCAAGCATCCGCCGGCCAGTACCCTGGTGGAGGTGAAGCACCTGTTTCGCGACGACCTCCAGATCGAGATCGCCGCGAAGGCCGTGATCCGCTAGGCGTTACCTATCTTGCTCTTTGGCGGCATCGATCGCCGCCTGGTTGGCTTTCCTCACACGCTCGACGGGCATCTTCATCACTTCGCGGTCGTAGGTAAGGAAGCCGTTGAGTTCGGTTTCCACGTCCGTGACCTGCGTGTAGATCGCCGCGGACAAGCCGTAGGGTACGCGTTCGGCTACTTTCGCCAGCAGGCCTTCATAGCGCGTGGCCATGGCCTGCGCATCGGCTTGTTGCTCGTAGTCGAATTTTTTCTTTGCCGGCCACAGGTGCCCTTTCACTATCAGGCCCAGGCCGCCGAATTCCCCGAGGGAGGCGGCGCGCGTGGCGGTGGGCACGGTCTCTCCCGGACCGACGTAGATATGGTCGTCCTTGAAGTCGCCGTTGCCGCCGTCGAAGCCGCAGCAGTTGGAGCCGGAGTTGTTGCTGACCAGGCGGGAGGGATCCTGCTTCTTCACCTCGTCGGCCAGGCGGGCAGGGTCGTATTCGCCCCATCCTTCGTTCATTGGCACCCAGGTGACGATCGAGGTGGTGTTGCGCAGCTGGTCGATGATCGTGTGCAGTTCGTGTTCGAACTGCTTCTTGCCCTCGCTATCGGGCACGTGGTGGTCGCGCGTGGCGGGCATGTCCTGCCACACCAGGATACCCAGGTGATCGGCCCAGTAGTACCAGCGCTGCGGCTCGATCTTGATGTGCTTGCGCAACAGGTTCAGACCCATGGCCTTGGCCTTCTCGATATCCGAACGCAGGGCTTCGTCGGTGGGCGCGGTATAGATGCCGTCGGGCCAGAAACCCTGGTCGAGTGCGCCCATCTGGAATACGAACTTGCCGTTGAGTACCGGGCGGAGGAATTTGCCCACCTTCGCCAGCTTCATGGTGCGCATGCCGATGTACGAGCCCACGGTGTCCACGGGTTTGCCACCGTCGAGCACTTCGGCTTTCACGTCGTAAAGAAAGGGATCGTCCGGCGTCCAGGGATGGGCATGCGGTACCGGCACGTCGATGCTGCCGTTGGCGGCACCGGTCGCCTCGCCAACCCGGGTGCCTTTCGAGCTCACCGTTACACGTACTTTCGTATCCGCGCCGCCGTCCACGTGCGGCACTACCTCGAGCCTTGCGTGGTCGAGGTCCGCTGTCATGTCCAGGCGTTCGATGTGCACCGGCGACACCGGTTCCAGCCAGACCGTCTGCCAGATGCCGGTGGTGGGGGTGTACCAGATGCCATCGGGCTTCAACCGCTGCTTGCCCAACGCACCCTGGCCGTCGTCGGTGGGATCGTAGACACGAACCACGATGGTGTTGCCGCCACTGTTGAGCGCGTCTGTGATGTCGTAGCCGAAGCTGTCGTAGCCGCCCACGTGGGTTTCGCCGGCCTGCTTGCCATTCACCCAGACGGTGGTCTGCTGGTCCACGGCACCGAAGTTGAGCCTTACGCGACGGCCCGCCCAGCCGGCGGGGACCTCGATAGTGCGCCGGTACCACACGGCCTGGTCGCTGCCGACTGGGCGCTGCACACCTGAGAGCGCGGATTCGACGGGGAAGGGCACGCGAATTTGCATCGACCATTGGGCGGGTTCCGTGGCCGATCGCGAAGTGATGGCCAGGTCCCACAAGCCGTTGAGGTTCTGCCAGTCGGGCCGGGTGAGCTGTGGGCGCGGATATTCGGGAAGGGGGTGGTCCACGGGAACCTTGTCCGTCCAGGGCGTGGAGAGGGGCGGCGTGCCCGGCGTCCAGTCCGAAGCCTGGACGTCCGTGGCTAGCAACATCATGATTAAAAGCGAAAATCTTCCGACGACGGCCCTGGCCATGATGATCCTCGTGTGGGGAATTGTGTGATTTAATCAAACCACATAATGCCACGCACAGGGCGGTCGTGCGTCCCGGTATGGGGGGAAGTAGGGCGGTCGGCTCCTCGCTACCAGGCCTCTTGATTATTTATATGATGACCATAATGTTAAGCGGGTCCTCTCCACTGCGCCCGGGTGACCCATGTCTGCCGCCGAAATTGAAATCGCCCCCCTGAAACCTCCCCGACGCAAGGGAATGAAGCGCGCCGCGGCGTTTGTCCTGGGCGCCATCGCCGTGGCGTATGGCATCTACTGGTGGACCACCAGCCGGTTCATCCAAGACACCGATGATGCCTACGTCGGCGGCGACGTCACCGTGATCGGTTCGAAGGTGCCCGGCTATATCCAGACGCTGGCCGTGGTCGACAACCAGCGCGTGGCCAAGGGCGACCTGCTGGTGAAGATCGACGATCGCGATTACCGGGCCGCACTGGAAAGAGCCGATGCGGCGGTCGCCGCCCAGGAGGCTTCGCTGGGCAATCTCGACGCCACGGCGCAACTGCAGGAAAGCGTGATTGCCCAGGCACGGGCGGGCGTGGCGGCGGCTACGGCGGAAGCCACGCGCTCGCATCTTGACGATGCGCGTTACGCGGATCTTTCGCAGAAATCCGCCGTATCCGTCGAAAGCGCGCAGCGCGCGCGCGCGGACTACCAAACCGCGCAAGCTGGAACTGCGCGCGCCCAGGCTGCGGTGCAAGCGGCAGAACGCCAGCTCACCGTGATCGCCAGCCAGCGGCGCCAGGTGGAGGCGGCGCTGGCCCAGGCCAAAGCCGAACGCGATACGGCGCAACTGAATCTTTCCTACACGGAACTGCGTGCCCCGATCGATGGCGTGATCGGCAACCGCCGTGCGCAGGTGGGTGCTTATGCTTCCGCGGGCAGCCAGATGCTGGTGGTCGTGCCTGCACATGGCCTGTGGGTGGACGCCAATTTCAAGGAAGACCAGCTGGCACGCATGCATGTGGGACAGCCCGTGGACGTGCATGCGGACGTCTTGCCTGGGCATCCGTTCAAGGGCCACATCGCCAGCCTCGCTCCGGCCACCGGCGCGCAGTTCAGCATCTTGCCGCCGGAGAACGCGACGGGGAATTTCACCAAGATCGTGCAACGCGTACCGGTGCGCGTGCAGCTGGAAGGCAAGGACGGTGACCTGGACGTGCTGCGGCCGGGTCTTTCCGTCACGGCATCGATCGATACCCGCGCGCCATGAACGCGTCGGTTGCGAGCCTGACCCAGGGGCAGAAGATATTTGCCTTCGCCAGCATGTGCCTGGGCATGTTCATCGCGTTGCTGGACATCCAGATCGTCTCGGCCTCGCTGCGTGACATCGGCGGCGGTCTTTCGGCTGGCGCAGACGACACCGCGTGGGTGCAAACCAGTTACCTGATCGCGGAGATCGTGGTGATCCCGCTGTCGGGCTGGTTGAGCCGCGTCTTTTCCACGCGCTGGCTGTTCGCCGCCTCCGCGGCGGGCTTCACCCTTACCAGCCTCCTTTGTGGCATTGCCTGGGACATCCAGAGCATGATCGTGTTCCGCGCGTTGCAGGGGTTCCTTGGCGGCTCGATGATCCCGACGGTGTTCACTACCGCCTTCATCTTCTTCGAAGGCAAGCAACGCGTGGTGGCCGCTGCCACCATCGGCGCGCTGGCTTCGCTTGCACCGACGCTCGGGCCCACGCTCGGCGGCTGGATCACCGACCATTATTCCTGGCATTGGTTGTTCTTCATCAACCTGGTGCCCGGTATCTTCGTCACCATCGCCGTGCCGATGCTGGTGAAGATCGACAAGCCGGAGCTGTCGTTGCTGAAGGTGGGTGATTACCTTGGCATTGCGCTTATTGCGGTTTTCCTGGGCTGTCTTGAGTACACGCTCGAGGAAGGTCCTCGCTGGAACTGGCTGGAAGACAGCACAATCCTTACCACGGCATGGATCACGTTGGTTTCCGGCGTGCTGTTCGTCTGGCGTGGCCTGACCGCCGAGCACCCGGTGGTGGATCTTCGTGCCCTCAAGGACAGGAATTTCGCCCTCGGCTGCTTCTTCTCGTTCATTACCGGTATCGGGCTGTTCGCCACCATCTACCTGACACCCTTGTTCCTCGGAAGAGTGGAAGGCTACAGCGCGTTGCAGATCGGCCAGGCAGTGTTCTCCACCGGCGTGTTCCAGATCCTCACCATTCCCGTGTACGCGATGCTTGCCAACCAGGTGGACCTGCGCTGGATCCTGATGGTGGGGTTGGCTTTCTTCGCGGTGTCGATGTTCGAGTTCTCGCCGATCACGCACGACTGGAGCGCTCGCGAGTTGCTGTTCCCGCAGGCACTGCGCGGTATCGGCCAGCAGCTGGCGGTGCCGCCCGTGGTTACGCTCACCCTGGGATCGCTGGCGCCATCGCGGCTTAAGCAGGCGTCCGGCCTGTTCAACCTGATGCGCAACCTTGGCGGGGCGATGGGTATCGCCGGCTGCGCGACGATCCTTACAGACCGCACGAACCTGCATTTCTTCCGCCTGGCCGAGCACCTGAATCCCGCCAACGAAGCGATGAACGGGTTCCTTGCCCGCAGCGGCTGGGCCGAAGGCGACCCGGCCGCACAAGCCACCTCACTGAAATTGCTGTGGTCATTGACCTTCCGCGAAGCGCAGACGCTGACCTATGGCGATGCGTTCCTCGCCATCATGGTGTGCTTCATCATCGCCACGGTGATGGTGCCGCTGATGCGCAAGGTGATGCCACCGAAAGGACCCTCCGCCGATGCGCACTAAAATCATTACCGCCGTCCTGGTTCTCATGTTGGCTGGATGTACCGTGGGTCCGGATTATGTCCGGCCGGACGTTGCCGCCGCCGATCACTACCACGCCGTGGCGGACAAGCCAGCTTCGCCTGAATCGCCTGCGCCCACGCTCGACGCATGGTGGCGGGGCTTCGATGATCCGGAACTGGTGGCGATCGTCGAACGGGTGCTTGCGCAGAACCTCGACCTTGAAGCTTCCGCGGCGCGCGTGGAGCAGGCGGGGGCAGTGGCCCAGTTCGCCGGTGCCTCACGTCTTCCCCAAGGGAGCCTTGATGGCGACATCTCGCGGGAACGGCAGTCAACCTTGAGTCCGCTAGGCAAGATCGCCAGCGCTCTCCCCGGTTACGAACGCAAGCAGACGCTATCGGAAGTGGGCGCCGGCGCCAGTTGGGAGCTGGACATCGCAGGCTCCCTGCGCCGTCGCTCGGAAGCGGCCGACGCGGAGTACCAGGTCGCTGAAGCTGCGCATGCGGGCGTGCGTATTTCCCTGGTGGCGGAAGCTGCCGATGCCTATTTCCAGGTGCGCGGTGCCCAGGCGCGGATCGCCATTGCGCAGGACCAGATCCGCAATGAATCGGGCCTGGTTGACCTGGTGAATGTGCGCAGGGCGGGTGGCGTGGCGACCTTGCGCGAATCATCGCAGGCCCAGGCGTTGCTGCTGCAGGCACAGGCATCGCTGCCGCCGCTACAGCGCACGCTTGCCGCCCAACTGAACCGGTTGGACGTGTTCATGGGCGCAGCGCCGGGAACATACGCCGCCGAGATCGTTGCCGCACCGGGCGCCTTCAGGCTGCCGGCCGTCGACACCACCGGCGGCCCGGCGCAACTGCTTCGCCGCCGCCCGGACGTGATCGCCGCCGAGCGCAAGGTCGCGGCCAGCAACGCCATGGTCGGCGCCGCGATCGCCGAGTACTACCCTTCGTTCTCGTTGTCTTCGGTGCTCGGCTTCAGTTCGCTGGAAAGCGGCAAGCTGTTCACCAGCGATGCCTTCCAGCCGGCGGCGGCGCTTGGACTGCACTGGCGCCTGTTCGACTTTGGACGCGTGGACGCGGAGGTCAAACAGGCCAAGGGCGCCAATCGCGAGGCCTTGCTCGACTATCGCTCGTCGATGCTGCGCGCCACCGAGGACGTCGAGAACGCCATCGTCGCGCTGAATGAACTGGCACGCCAGCAGACCTTGCTCGAGGCGGAAGTCCAGGCGCATGGCCAGGCACGGGATGCGGCCCAGGAGGCGTATCGCGGCGGCGCGGTGAGCTTGCTGGAAGTATTGGATGAAGATCGCCAGCTATTGGCGGCGCGCGACCTGCTGGCACAGGTCCAGGCGGACGATGCGCGATCGGCCGTGGCGGCGTTCCGCGCCATGGGCGGCGGCTGGAGCGGCGGACTTCAGTAGAAACGCGGGATAGGTCCCAGCTGCGGCGTCATGCGGTCGCGCAGGTCGAACATCACTTCGTCGATGTAGCACCATCCCCAGCCCTCCGGCGGATCGTAGCCTTCGATGATCGGGTGCCTGGTCTGGTGGAAGTGTTTCGCCGCGTGACGGTTGGGCGAATCATCGCAACAACCGACATGGCCGCAAGTGCGGCAGATGCGCAGGTGAACCCACTCGCCGCCGGATTTCAGGCACTCCTCGCATCCGCGGGCGCTGGGAGTGACATCCTTGATGGTGTTCAGGTGCATGCAGTCGATGGTCATGGGGACTGGCCGCTGGGAGGGACAAGGCCGCTGGGCGGGGTCAGAGTAATTACTCTGACCCCCCAAGCCCTCATGATAGCCGAGGGAATCCCGCCACGCTTGTCACTCTCACGTTGCGCGTTCCCCATCCTACCCTCGCCAGGCACTCCATCATGGCGAGGAAACTGCAACATGGCTTCGAACAGGGCGTTCCTTGGCACCTGCGTGCTGATATTCGCCGCCAGCGCATCGGCCACCATCCACGGGTGCCTGTCCATGCCCGGCATGACCGGGATGCCGATGGCCTGGCTACCCATGTGTGGACAGGGCTGGGCTGGTCTTGCCGCTTCGTTCGCGTCCATGTGGACGGTGATGATGGTGGCGATGATGCTGCCATCGCTCATGCCGATGTTGATGGGTTATCGCAGGGCCATGAACCTCGCTAGCCAGGCGCGTCTGGACTGGCTTACGTCGCTCGTGGGTGCGGGTTATTTCTCGGTATGGGGAGGGCTTGGCGTGATCGTGTTTCCGGCCTGCGTGGCGATGGCTTTGGTGCAAATCCGTCTGCCCGTGATAGCGCAAGCCATTCCGATCGTCGCGGGCGTGGTCGTGACGGCCGCTGGCGCGCTGCAATTCACCGCATGGAAGGCCCGCCACCTGACTTGTTGCCGAAGCGCACGGTGCAGCGGTCACGCTTCGCTGGCTCGTACCATGGCGGCGTGGCGACATGGCTTGAAGCTCGGGCTTGGCTGCGTCCAGTGCTGTGCCGGGCAAACGGCAACGCTGCTTGTCCTGGGTGTCATGGACCTTCGCGTGATGGCCATGGCCACCGCGGCCATCACGGCGGAACGGCTGGACCCGAGCGGTCACCGTATTGCGCGGGTCATCGGGGTGATCATGATGGCGGCAGGTGCGGTGTTGATCATGCATGAAGCCTGGGGAGCGGTACGCTGATATCCGTGGCAGGCGATCCCACCCCTGCCATCAGGCCTAGTTGAATACCGTTGCGACCGCGGCGGGTGGACGTATACGATGTATACATGACACGTCTTACCACTGCCGAGAAAATCCTCCGGGCCGCGCACAAGCTTTTCGACCGCGAAGGCGACGAGGCGCTGACCATGCGCCGGGTGGCTGATGCGGTAGGGATTACGCCGATGGCCATCTACCGGCATTTTCCCAACCGGGAAGCCCTGCTCAAACGGCTTTCCGATGATTGCTTCAACGCCGTTGCCAAGGAGTGGACCGAACGCGCGCGAAGCCCCGATGTGATCAAGCGGCTGCTTAGCCTGGGCCTGCCTTACCTCGAATATGCGCTGGCTCACCCGCATTTCTTCGACCACGCCTTTTCGTCCCGGCGGGACGATGCCCGGCGTTACCCGGAAGACTTCCGTGCCGGACATTCGCCCACCTTCAATGTGCTGGTGCAGACCGTTGTCGATGGCATGGAGAAGGGGGTGCTCAAACGGGACGATCCGCACGACGTGGCGATGGCGATCTGGGCCCAGCAGCACGGCCTGATCGCGCTCTACCGCGGCGGCCGCTTCAGTTACGACGAAGCGCAGTTTCGCGTTTTCTACATGCAATCACTGCGGAGGTTGATCGATGGCATCAAGGTTTGAGCGATTCCTGCTGCCGATCGGATGCGTCGCCACCGCACTATCGGCGATTACCTGGTGGTTCGGCAGCAGCCTGCATCCCGTCTGGTGGCTCACATGGGTAGCGCCGTTGCCGGTGCTCATGCTCGCCCCGCGAGTGCGGACACGTTGGGCGCTGCTGGCGGCATGCGGAGCCTATGTGCTGGGCAGCTTCAATCTCTGGGACTACCTGCACAACTACATCAAGCTGCCACCGCCCATCGTCGTCTACATCATCGGCATGCCGGGAATCATGCTGGCGATTTGCGTATGGTTGTTCAGGCGTCTTCTGCTGCGTGGTCGCGTGCTTGCTGCGAGCCTGGCGTTGCCGGCGTTTTGGGTTGCCCTGGAGTACGTCAATACCATGACGTCCCCGCATGGGACGTTCGGCAGCATCGCCTATACGCAGATGGAAGCGCTTGCTGTGATCCAGGTTGCCGCCGTCGGCGGCATCTGGGCCATTAGTTTCCTTTTGTTGCTGGTGCCTGCGATCTTGGCCGTGCAGACATGGCAGGCTGCCACCTGCCGGTCCCGCAAGGGTGCCGCGGCGCTTGGCGCGGTGCTTCTTGTCGCCACGATCGCCTATGGCATATCCCGGTTGCAGGCGCCGGCAACGGGCACGATACGCGTTGGCCTGGTGTCGCTGGAAAAGCCGATTCGACCCGCCGTGGACGACGCGAAGGGGAAGGATCTGCTGGACCGCTATGTCCAGGCCATCGGCAAGCTCGCCGACGACGGCGCGCAGGCGGTATTGATTCCGGAAACATCCTTCGCCACCAAGGAGGCAACGATTCCGGCATTGGCCGAACTCGCCACGCAGCGGAAGTTGATCCTGGGCGCGGGCATCGACCTGAAAGATGGTGCAGGTCCCGAGCACAACATGTTGACGGTATTCCATCCCGGCGCGCAGTCACCCGCCACATACAGCAAGCATCATCTCATCCCGGGTTTCGAGCAGCAGTATGCACCCGGCAGCAGCTATGCCCAGCTCGCCGGGTCGCCGCGCATCGGGCTTGCCATCTGCAAGGACATGGATTTCCAGGATATCGGCGTTGCCTATGCGGCACTTAGGACGCAACTGTTGCTGGTTCCCGCGTGGGATTTCACTGCCGATGGTTGGTTGCATGGTCGCATGGCCATTTTGCGCGGCGTGGAAGGCGGCTTCGCCATCGCGCGTGCGGCCCGGACCGGGCGGCTGACCTTGAGTGACGATCGCGGCCGCGTGGTGGCGGAGGCCTCAAGCGAACAGCACGATGCCACGCTGGTGGGCAACCTGCCGTTGTACGAATCGCGGACACTCTATGGCCGTTGGGGAGACTGGTTCGCGTGGCTTGATCTTGTCATCCTGGCTGCATGCCTGGGGATGTCTTTCATGCCTGCGCGCAATACGGCGGCTATCCCAACCGCATCCGCCGGGTGAAGACGTTCGGGTGCCCGCTTAGCCATACCGCGATGTCCTGCAGCACGTACTGCGAAGGGAACACCCGGCCGTAGCAGGTCAATCCGATCACCAGCGCACCACCGGCCAGCAGCAGGCGGTGCCAGTTATGTCGTGGCGCCTGCGTGTCCGAAGCGGGCAGGCCACGCAGGAACCAGATGGTGACGGCAACACCAAGCACCGCACCCATCCACACTTCCGATGGGCTGTGCACTTTCAACGCCAGTCGCGATATCGCCACGCCGGCGCCGATCAGTGCGCCCAGCGTGATCGCCATCGTCCGCACCCACACGGATCCATGGCGCGCAAGCACGGCTGCATAGGCAGGCCAGACAAGGATCGCCATCGCGGTATGCCCGCTCAGGCCAGTGTAGTTGAGGCCCGGCGGCCCGATGCCCCACGCCATGAATAGCAACTTGGATAGCACCACGACGCCACCGCACACGGCAACGGCCAGCAACCAGCGACGCCCATCGCGCCATGCGGTCGGTGGAAGGAACAGCCAGATCGCCATCCAGGCGATCAGCGGCAACAGCAGCGCGCTGTCGCCAAGGCAGGTGATGGCGTGCCAGATCTTCATGTGCCGGAGTCCGGCTGGGTCAAGCGCATTGCGTCAAGGTGCCTGGGCAAATGGTTACTCGTGCAACCATATCATCAGGTATCGCCGGCATGCTCATGGCGCCTATCGTCTATGATTTCATCGAAACAGGAGTATTGCAGTACCTATGTTCGAACGGATACTGATCGTCTGCGTGGGGAACATCTGCCGCAGCCCCACCGCGGAATACCTTTTGCGGCAGCGCCTGGGCGACGGTCACGCCAGTAATGTCAGCAGTGCGGGCCTGAGCGCCATGACCGGTTACCCCATGGATGCCACGGCGCTACAAGTGTTGCAGGAGCATGATGTCGACGGCACTCGACACCGCGCGCGACAGCTGAATACCGTGCTGCTGCGCCAGTCGAGCCTTATTCTTGCCATGGAGAAAAGCCATGTCGCCGAGATCGGCCGGATGGCGCCCGAAGCCAGTGGCAAGGTGTTCATGCTCAGTCGATGGAGCGGCGGCAATGACGTGCCGGACCCTTATCGCCAGGAGCGCATCGCATTCGAACACGTGTTTGCCTTGATAGACCAGGGCGTGAGTAGCTGGATGCGATATCTGTAGGTCGTTTCGCGACCTCAGTCAGTTTTCAGTTTGGTTCGGTGATGTAGTGTTCAAGGACGTGCTGGTGTCCCGCATTGGAACCGGCTCGCCAGTGAAGTGCTGTCTTTGTCTGGTCTGGCGGCAACGCCGCCTGTTTCGCCCGACATCATCCCCGACCGGACCCCTGACCGACCTTGGCCTGGCCTGTGAAAAAACGCGCGTGCATCGCGCTACGGTATTTCTCCCTTGGTGGGCTTGCGCTGGTGCTGGCATGGCTCGCCGGCTGCTCGTCGGTCTCGCGCGGCAGCCTCGAGAGCGTCCGCCTCGCCGTGCAAGGAGAGAAGGTGCACCCCACGGCGGGATCGGTGGCCGCCACGCCGTATTTCCAGCTGCAGGTGAACGCGCCCCCTGGAGAGGCGATCCTTATTCTTGCCAGCGTGAAACAGGGGCGGCTGGGCTGGTACGGCAGCGGCCACGATATCGTCTTCACGCGCGACGGTCTGGTGGTGAAGACCGTCGGTTTGGCGCAGAACCTGGATGGTTCGGCGTTTCCAGCAGGTAATCCCTTCCAGGCAGGACTGCAGCGGCTGAAGGGGCCGGTCGACTACACGCGGCGCATGGATTTCTCACCTGGCTATCGCTACGGCGTGGTCATGCAAGCCCATCTGGAACCTGGCTCGCTGGAGGATATCGAGATCCTCGGTACTGTGCGCCGGCTGCGTCGCATCGACGAAGAGCTCTCGGCACCCGGAATGCATATGAGCAATCGCTACTGGGTCGATCCCGCTGACGGGTTCATCTGGAAGAGCCGGCAGTACGTGGCGCCTGGATTTCCGCTTGAGCTGATCCAATTGCAACCCTATAGGGACGCCGCTTCGTGAAGCGCTGCATATGGACACTGTGCCTGGTACTGGGCCTTCATGCGCTAGCGCCAGTGGTGCTGGCGCAGGCAACGATAAAGGTCGACGCGCAGGGCGAGGTAGGCCAGCCCGGTCCGGCCGTCTATCCGTCCGGAACCCGTTTGTCCGCGGTGGCAGGAGCAGCCAAAGTCGATCCTGGGGCGTATGCCATGGGCGCCGCGTGGTTGCAGCCGGGCCTGCAGAACGAGCAGCTGCGATTGCGTGCTGGCCTCGTCTACGAACTGGGAGCCATTCGCCGGCAGGCCATGGCCGCCGACAACGCGCCGCTGGCCGAAGGCAGCGCCGAATTCCAGGCGTGGCTGTCTGGCCGCCCGATTACCGGCCGTCGTGCCGGCGCCGCGCTCGATCCCGACCGGCTGGAAGTGACGCCCTCCGACGATTGGCCGGTGCACGAGGGCGATACGCTCTTTTATCCGCGGCGCCCGGCGGACATCCGGGTGGTGGGAGCGGTGGGCAAGGCCTGTCGTTTGCCCCACGTGCCGATGCAGGATGCCCGGCGCTACCTGGCTTCATGCCCACCATCGCGTGCCGCCGACCCTGACCTCATCTATGTCGTGCAGCCCGATGGCACCGTGTTCGAGCAGGGCATTGCCTTGTGGAATCGCGCCGCGCCACTCCCGTTGGCTCCTGGTGCGTGGATCTACGTGCCCTTCAGCCGGCGTGCCATCGCCGGCGCGGCCGACGACGGGTTCAACCATGATGTCGCTGATTTCCTCGCCACCCAGACCCTGGGTGAAGAAGGGTGGCCATAGTGCGGGCCAAGCGGTGTGCGCGCCAGGGTTGGTGTTGTGCCGGCCTGGCCTTGCTGGCCGGTAGCGTGCCGTCGGTATACGCGCAGCAAGCCACCACACAGAGTGACTTCGGCGGCGTTGGACTGTTGCAGACACCCACCGCGCGCATGGCCCAGGAAGGCGAATTCAGCTTCGTGCTCAGCCGCACCACGCCTTACACCAACTACAACGTATCGATGCAGCCATTGCCTTGGCTGGAAGGTTCCTTCCGCTACACCAACGTCAGCAACCGGCCGTATGGGCCGAAATCGCTGAGCGGAAGCCAGACCTACAAGGACAAGTCGATCGACGCCAAGATCCGGCTTTGGGAGGAAAGCCGCTGGTTGCCGGCCGTTGCGGTCGGTGCGCGCGACATCGGCGGCACCGGCTTGTTCTCCAGCGAATTTTTTGTCGCCAGCAAGCGGGCGGGGCCGCTCGACTTCAGCCTGGGCCTTGCCTGGGGGTACATGGGCGCACGCGGCGACATCGCCAATCCATTCGATTTCATCAGCGACCGGTTCAGCACGCGTCCCACGGGCGGCACCGGCACCGGCGCGTTCAGCACCAACAAGTTTTTCCGCGGGCGGCCTGGCTTCTTCGGCGGGGTGCAGTACCAGTCGCCGCTTCGATGGCTGCTGCTGAAGGCCGAAGTCGACGGCAACGACTACAAGCACCAACCGCAGAACAACAACCAGCCGCAACGCACGCCCGTGAACCTGGGCGCCGTATTCCGCTTGAACGGAAATGTCGACCTCACCCTTGGGTACGAGCGAGGCGAGGTGGCCACGGCGGCGCTGAACCTGCACAGCAATCTTGCCAATCACGTGGATCCGCCCAAGACCTACGATCCGAAGCCGGAACCGGTGGCCTTCGAAACGACCAGGGTGGACCCTGCACTGGCAGGCGTGGCAGCTGCCGATCCAGCGCCTGCCAATGGCGCGCCGCCGCGCCAGTCGCCCGACCACGTGGACTGGGCCGAGGTGTCCAAGGCCTTGCACGACAACGCCGGCATCAATGTCAGCAGCATCGGGCGCCGCGGTTCGGAACTTGTGATCCATGGCGAGCAGCAGCGCTTTTTCTATCCTGACGAAGGGGTAGGGCGCGCCACCCGTATCATCGACAACCGTGTTGACCAGAGCATCGACTGGCTCACCGTGGCCAGCGAACGCAATGGCATGAAGACGGTGGAAACCAGCGTCCACCGGCCGCTTTTCCTGGAGCTTCTCGATCATCAGATCGACCTTGAGACGTTCCGCCGCAGCGTGGAGCAGGATCCGGTCACCACGAGGGATGAAGAAGTGCTCTACCGCGCGCCGCTCAAGCGCTTCACCGGCGGTGTTTCGCTGGGGTACCAGCAGAACCTGGGCGGCCCGGATGCCTTCGTGCTGTACCAGGTATACGGCGCTGCCTCCGGCACGTTCAACTTCAGCCGCAACCTGTGGCTCGACGGCGTGCTGGCGGTGAACCTCGCCAACAACTACGACAAATTCAAGTACGACGCGCCCAGCAACCTTCCGCGCGTGCGCACCAACATCCGCCAGTACCTGACCAGTTCAGACGTCACCATGCCGAACCTCCAGCTCACCGGCACGCGTAAGCTGGGCGAGGATCTCTACGGGCTCGCGTACGCTGGCATGCTGGAAAGCATGTATGGCGGCGCGGGCGGTGAGGTGCTGTACCGGCCCTTCGGCGATAGCTGGGCGCTCGGCGCGGACGTCAATTGGGTCAAGGCGCGTGGATTCGACCAGGATTTGTCGCTGCGCAAGTACCACGTGATCACGGGCCAGGCCACCGGTTATCTCGACACCGGCTACCACCACGTGACCCTGGCGGTCAGCGTCGGCCGTTACCTGGCCGGTGATTGGGGCACCACCATCGATGTCTCCCGGGAATTCTCCAATGGCGCGCGCATGGGCGCCTACGCCACCGTCACCACGAAATCCGGCGCCGCGGGCTACGGCGAAGGCAGCTTCGACAAGGGCATCTATGTGTCGATCCCGTTCGACATGCTGCTGCCGCATTCTTCGCGCAGCCGGGCCACCTTGCTATGGGAGCCGCTGCTGCGCGACGGCGGCGCGCGCCTGAACAAGCGCTACACCCTCTACACGCTGACCAACGATCAGGACAGCGACCTGTTCGACAAGAACCTGGAAAAGATCACGCAATAGCCGCTAGAGCTGGCTATCGCGGTCCAGGTCGTACTGGGTGTTGGCCGCGTTGCTGATCAGGCCCGAAAGCGGCAACAACTGGCTGAGGAAGCGATTCCAGCGAGTGATGCCGGCAGGCCCGACGAAGATCACATCGCCCGGCTTGACCGAGAATTGCGCGGCCACGGCGTAGGCCGAGGGCGAGGTATTGTCGAGCTGGTAGATCGACGCGGGCGCCTTCTCCATGTTCTCGACGCCACGGATCACGTAGACGGATTTCCCGCTGGAGCTGACCTGGTTCAGGCCGCCGGAGCGCCCCAGCGCCTGGGTGAGGCTGAGATCGCTGGTCTTGAAGGAAATCGCCTGGGGACGCAGCACTTCGCCCAGCACATAGGCTTCGTGGCGATCGTTGTACGGCAGGTAGATGCTGTCGCCGCCCTTGAGATAGATGTCCTGCGCGCCCTGAGGTGCGTGCGAGAGCGCATCCAGGTCAAGATGATATTCCTGCCCGTCACGGCGCAGCACCACGTTGGAAAGATCAGCCAGCTGCGCGTTGACGCCGGCGGTGCCCACGGCTTGTGCAAGGGTGAGCGGAGTGATCGTGATGTCCTGCGGGTCCGTCTTGACGAAGGCACCGCCGAGCGTCACCCGCTGGCTGGCATAACTGACGATACTGATGTCGACCTGCGGCTTCTCGACATACTTGGTGAGGCGATCGGTGATCGCCACGCGCAATTCTTCCACCGTCAGGCCTGATGCATGCAGCAGGCCCACGTAGGGATAGAACAGGGTGCCGTCGGGACGCACCAGGCGACCGTTGGCCGCGGTCTGCTGTTGCGAGCCGGCGGGCGAGGTAAGTTCGGGATGCTCCCAGACCGTGATGTACAGCGAATCCCCGGGGCCAATGCGATAGGAGTCGGGGCGGTAGGCAGTGAGGCTCGGATCGATTCCGGGTGCGGTAGCGCTGGCCCGATCCATCGCGATCAGCTTTGGCGTGATGGGTATCAGCTGGTAGCGACTGCCGGTGGCGCTTTGCTTGTCGTTCAACTCGCCGGTTTTCATGTGCTGGCCGGGTGCCAGGACGCAGGCATGCAAAAGCACGCAGCACCCGGCCAGACCGAGAGTTGGCAGGAACTTCATCGTAGGCTGGATCCTTGTTGTCGAGGCGCCGCGGGGACGGCGATCCATCGACACACACTAAAACCGATCGAACATTAACGGCGAGGGAACGTGATTGGACATTTAGACGTCTAAATTTCCAAAATGTCGATCAATGAGTGCCTCCCGTGCCGCCGGTTCCTCCCGTTCCTCCGGTGCCACCCGTACCGCCCGTGCCTCCTGTCCCATCGTTACCCGTGCCGGCCGTGTCGTTCGCAGTGGCGCCTGAGACCGCCGCCATGGCTGCGGTGCCTGGGCCCACGCGGGCAGGTGAAAGCGAGCCTTTTGAAGCCTGTCGTGCCTGGTTGGGATTGGCTACACGCGGTGTGTTTTGGCTGTTTTGCGTGCGAGCGGGTGCAGCGGCGGATGATTGATCCTGCGCCCACGACACAGCCGCCGTGGTTGCTGCTGCAAGAACTATGCTTGCAAGGAATATGCGTTTCACTGATGGTCTCTCCTGGCATTGAGCGGTTCGATGAATAACACGCGCATGAATGCGTTCAGTTACACGCAGCGCATGTTCTATTCACTGCCAACGATCGTCGACGGTCAAGCAAAGCAGCTGAACGAAGGCGATTTAGCACTGTTTTTGTGATACGCCCCGCAAATTCTTGGTTAACGGATTGATGCTTTTTTCGTCGCGGCGCAACATGCATCATCGCAAGTAGAAAACGCGAACACATTGCAGGTCGAAGCCGGTTTGAGTTGGTTTCGGTCGAAACGTGTTGAGCCTCGGTTGTGCCCCTCGGATGGGATGCACCGGCTCTACGGGGGGCACGTACCTGGACACGCCGGCATCGCCGGTGTTGGCACGCTGGCACGAGGCACCTGTCATGCAATTGACAAAATTCAACGCGTTACTGGACCTAGAGCTCCGTGTGAGCGATCCACTTTGCGTGTTGGCAGCGGGCTACCTGGCTTATTTCATCCGCTTCGACACCATGCGTATGAACGGTGTCTACTGCGTTGCGCTGCTCTTCCTGGTGATCACGACCATGGCGGCTTCGGTCGTCCTGAGGGTCTACGACCAGCCCCTTGGCGAGCGCCCGGTAAGCCAGTACTGCTGCGTTGCAGCAGCGTGGTCGATGGCCTTCGCGATCATGATCGCGCTTGCCTACCTGCTCAAGGCAAGCGAGTTGTACTCACGCGGCTGGGTCTCGCTTACGTTCTGTCTCGGACTTGCGTTCCTGGCCTTGGTTCGGCAGCTTGCCGTGGTGGCATTACAGGACCTTCGTCGTCGCGGCATCGGCATGCAACGTTGCCTTCTGATCGGCGCCACCGATGCAGGCATCCACATGGCTCGCGAAGCCGAGGCCAACCTCGGGCTTGGCATGAAGATCACCGCCTACGTCAAAACACCTTACGACCATGGTGTTCCCGCGGGCGTCCCCAGTGCCGGTTCCCTCAAGCACATCGAGGAAATCCTCGGCCGCGGCCAATGGGATCAGGTACTGCTGGCACTTCCCGTTGGTGCAAACCGCGCGATCAGCTACGTGCTCGACCGCATGGACGAACATGTGATGACGGTGAAATTCGTTCCCGACATGCTGGGACGTAAGCTGATCAACCATCGCATGGAAGACTGCGGCGGCGTACCTGTCGTCACCCTTCGCGAGAGCCCCCTGCTTGGCCACGCCTGGATCCTGAAAGCCATCGAGGATCGCGTGGTCGCGGGGTTGATCCTGATCATGATCAGCCCGGTGATGTTGTTGCTGGCACTGGGTGTAAAGCTATCCAGCCCCGGGCCGGTACTCTATCGCCAGCACCGCGTAGGGCTCGATGGCAAGGAATTCGAGATGCTCAAGTTCCGCTCGATGCCCGTGGACATGGAGAAGGGCAAGACGGTGCAGTGGGGCAGCGCGCAAACCAAGACCACCACGCGCTTCGGGCGCTTCATCCGGCAGACCAGCCTTGATGAGCTGCCCCAATTCATCAACGTGCTGCGCGGCGACATGTCCATCGTCGGTCCGCGCCCCGAGCGCCCGATGTTCGTGGAGAAGTTCAAGAGCCAGATCAACGGCTACATGCACAAGCACCTGGTCAAGGCAGGTATTACAGGCTGGGCGCAGATCAACGGCTGGCGCGGCGATACGGACCTGGTCAAGCGTATCGAGCACGACATCTACTACATCAACCATTGGTCGATCGGCTTCGACCTTCGCATCATCTTCCTGACGATTTTCAAGGGATTCGTGCACAGCGAAGGGAAGGCATTGCCTGTCCTGCAGGTGCCCGAGCCGCCGCTTGCCACGGCTGAACCCGTGGTTGAGGAACCACGATAGGGAAGCTCAGGTTCATTGCAATCGAACTCATTACCGTGAACTGGGGTATCGCTTGAAGGTTTTGATCTGTGGCGGGGCAGGGTACGTTGGTTCGCACATGGTGCGGTACCTGGTGGCAAGCGGCCATGAGGTGGTCGTCTACGACAACCTTTCCACCGGGCATCGGGAGGCGGTGTCGCCGGAAGTGCCCTTTGTGCATGGGGATATCGGTGATGCGGCTCGGCTGTCCCGACTGTTTGCCGTGCATCGCTTCGATGCGGTCATTCATTTCTGTGCCCGCTCGCTGGTCGGCGAGTCAGTCATCGAGCCCTACCTCTACTACCACAACAACGTGGCCAACACGTTAGTGCTGCTGGGCGCGATGCGCGACGCCGGCGTGGACCGCCTCGTGTTCTCCTCCACCGCCGCCGTGTTCGGGCATCCGCAGGCGGACGCCATCGATGAGACCCATCCCACCGAGCCGATCAATCCGTACGGACAAAGCAAGTTGATGATCGAGCGGGTGCTCGCCGATGCCTTCCTGGCCTACGGCCTGCGTTCGGTGGCGTTGCGCTACTTCAATGCCGCGGGTGCCGATCCATCGGCCTCGATCGGCGAGGCACATGAACCAGAAACGCACCTGATTCCCAATGTGCTCAAGGCAGTGCTGGGGCAGGGTTCGGCATTGAAGGTGTTCGGCGACGACTACGACACCCGCGACGGGACATGCGTGCGCGACTACATTCACGTGAACGATCTCGCCTCGGCGCACCTGCTGGCCATCGAGTACCTCGCCGGGAACGAGGGCGCGTTTACTTTCAACCTGGGCAATGGCGAGGGCTTCAGCGTGCGCGAAGTGATCGCCGCCGCTGAACGGGTAACGGGCCGCCCGGTACCGCATGCCATTGCTCCGCGCCGTCCCGGCGATCCGGCAACACTGGTGGCGTCGAGCCTGCAGGCGCGCCAACGCCTTGGCTGGAAGCCGTGCATGGCTAGCCTGGATGAGATTCTCGCCAGCGCCTGGCAATGGCACCTGGAGCCCAATTGGCGTTGACCATGCAGGCCCGGCCCAAGGTCCAGCTCGATTTCATCGACGCATTGCGCGGCATCGCGATCATCGGCGTGCTGATAAGCCATGCGCAGCGGAACGTGGAGATCTACCAGGCCATGGGTCACCAGGCGCAGATGTCGCCATGGCTTAGCCGCTACGCGGTGCAGGGCGCCCGCGGGGTGCAGCTTTTCTTCGTGGTCAGCGCCCTGACCTTGTTCCTTTCGGCCGGCAAGCGAAGCAGCGAGCGCAACGAATGGCTGAATTTCTACCTGCGCCGGTTTTTCCGCATCGCACCGATGTTCTACCTGGCCTTTGGCATCTACTGCGTGGCACCGGCCCTGTTCAAGGGCCAAGTGTTCCCGCCGCTCGGCACGGTGCTCGGCACGCTGACCTTCACCAATGGCTGGAACCCCTCCTGGTTGCTCGGGGCCAACGACGTGGTACCTGGCGGCTGGTCGATCGGCGTGGAAATGTCGTTCTACATCGTCTTTCCGCTGGTATTCCTGGCACTCAGGGATTTTCCCCGTGCGCTCACGGCACTTGCGTTGTGCCTGGTGCTGGCCGTCGGCGGCTGGCCCCTGCTACTGCAGCACCCACCAATCGACGACGCGGACCTGTGGGAACGCTTCATCTTCGTCTGGTTGCCCAACCAGCTGCCGATCTTCCTGTTCGGCATCTGCGCCTACTTCGTGATGTTCGGCCCGGAAGGGCGGCTGGCCATGTTCTTCAAGCGAGCAGGGCCACGGCTGAATGCGTGCCTGTTCATGCTGGCGATGGCAGTGTTGCTGGCGGCGCCGCAATGGCTGGACGATCCACGCGCAGTGTTCCTGTATGGCGGCGCATTCGCCTTGTTGGCGTTGTGCCTGTACCGGCAGCCCTATCGCTGGCTGGTCAACCGCCCGCTGCAACACATCGGCAAGATCAGCTTCAGCGGCTACCTCACGCACTTCTTCATGCTGCAGGTGGCACGCAAGGTCCTGGCGAAGGTCCACGCAGGCGATCACCTGAACCCCGACCTGTACTTTGTGGCCACGGTGGTGCTCGCCCTGGCGGGCACGGTACTGGTATCGAGCGCGACCTATCGCCTGGTAGAAGTACCAGGGCAAGCCCTAGGCAAACGCCTGATCCAGGCATTGTCGTTTCGGGGGGGAGCCGTCGGGCGTCACCCCCAGTCACTAAGTCCTCGTCGGGCTTCGCCCTCCTGCGGAAGCGTTCCGAGTAAGGGAGCCGTCGGGCCTCACCCTGGTCACTAAGTCCTCGTCGGGCTTTGCCCTCCTGCGGAAGCGTTCCCAGGGTGAGGCCCGACGGCTCCCTCCGACTCCATGAGGTGGGTGAGAGCAGAGCAAAACACCCCGCTTTCCCCACAACCCACCGCCACGTCGGGAGGAAGGGGTTGGGTGTCTTTTTCAGAGCGCTTCCGCAGGAGGGCAAAGCCCGACGAGGACTTAGCGAAGAAAATGACACCCAACCCCTTTCTCCCCACGCGCCGGCTACGTGACGTTGGCGATGAGTTCGAGAGCGTTGGGCACGGGCTTGCCGTCGGTGAAGCAGGCCTTTACCAGGGCGTTTACCTGTGCGAGTGAGGGGCGGTGTTGTTTGAAGCGGTTGAGCATTTGTGCGTCCGCGCGTGCGGTGGGTGCGCGGTCGTTGCTGGCGTAGATGCGGTTTTCGCCCATCTGGGTGCGCGTGGCAAGCTGCATGTCGACGCCAGGGGATTGGGGGGATACCACGATGTTGTCGTGGATGGCTGTGCTGTTGGGAACCCCTTTCCAACTGGTGGCCTTGAATACGGTGACCTGGGCGCCGGCCAGGGGCTTTTCGGGAATGATGATGATGTTGTTGTAGATCTGGCTGCCGTCTACGGGACCTGAGATGCGCAGCGAGGCGCTGTCGGTCTTGCGCAGGGCGTCGTTGATGCTCACGTTGAAGCGAACGATGGTGCCGGTGTTGCCGATATCGCCGCCGCTGCGGCCATCGTTACAGACCAGCGCCATGCCACCGATGTTGTCGTGGCTGTAGTTGTACTGGATCACCGTGTTCCGGCAGCGGAAGTCCGAATCGTATCCCTGGCCGTCGGCAAAGGCCTTGTGGTCGCTTACTTCGTTGTATTGCACCATGGTGTTGTCGCAATCGAACGGCCAGATGCCGGCGGCGGCTTCGCCCCGCGGCAAGGCTCCGCAGCGGCTCACCGTATTGTGCTCGATCTGCGCCCCGTCGCAGCCCTTGACCAGGATGCAGTCGCCGGGAACCTCGCTGATGCGATTGCCGCGCACGACGACACCCGTGGCGAGGCCGCCGGTGCGGTTGCCTGCGCCCAGGAACAGGATGCCATCGCGCTGGCTGCGCTCGATCGTATTGTCGGCGATGGTCAGGCCCTGGTAGCGCGTGGGCCGGTTCTTGCCCGAGGCCTCCACCAGGATCGCACTGCCGCCGCCCTGCTGCTTGATCGGCACGCCGTTGACGTCGTGGATGTGCAGGCCTTGCAGCACGATGCCATGGGCAATGCCAAAATCCTGGTGGAACAGATGGACGCCAGTGCGCCTCGGGGCGGGCTGCGGCCCCTGGTTGGAGATCTCAAGGTTGCGTAGCGTCCAGTACTCGAGGTTCTGCAGGCGTACCGTGGATGGGCCGCGGCCATCGGCATGCAGGTGGGGTAGGGCGCCACTGCCATAGGCGTCGACCACGACCGGCGCACCCGCGGCGCCTGATCCCTTCGGCTGGAACATGCCCGGATAATCACCGCCGCGTTTGAAGAGAATCTGGTCACCGGGCCCGAACGTGGCCTTGTTGAGCCTGTCGAGGCTTCGCCAGGCTTGCGCCTGGCTGCTTCCGTCGTGGGTATCGTTACCGGCGGTACTGTCCAGGTAATAATGCTTGCCGCTGGTGGCAGCCTGCACGTAACGCAGGGGCAGCGCCGCCAGGACGCCAAGGCTCAACATGGATTGGACGATAAAGGTTCGGCGATGCATGGTGGTTCTCCGTCTTCAACGCCGTTCGCTCAACGAGTAGCGATAGACGCCCCCATGCTTCTTCAGCATGTAGGCGAATCCGGCGAGGTGTTTGATGGCCAGCTTCGAGAACTTGCGCGTGCGCCGCTTGTAATCGTGCACGATGGAAATTTTCTGGCAGTAGTAGTTGCGCAATCCAAGCTTGTGCGTGCGCACGCAGAACTCGGCGTCTTCGGGGCCAAAGAATATGCGCTCGTCGTAACCCATGAGCCTGGCAGCGACATCCTTGGTGAAGGTCTGGTTGGCACCCAGAACGTAGTCCACCTCGAGCGGATCGTTGCCGTCGTCGAACGGCGTGTCGAGCATCAGGTGTCGTTCCAGCTCCCGTTTTACGAAGCCCAGCTTGCGGCTCACGGGAATGCGTGCGGCGATCGGTTGGTAGAAGCGCGGGAAACGCCGGGTCGAATCCTGCCGGCTGCGATCGACGTTGAGTAGCTGGAAGCCGACCACCCCGGCGTCGGGGTGGGCCTTGAAGAAGCTCTCGACGATCGTGCCCGGGTCTTGGGTGAGGAAGATGGTGTCGTTGTCCAGCGTCATGCAGTACCTGCCGCGCGACAGGAACAGGCCGCGGTTGCGCGCAGGACCTACGCCGAAATTACGTTCCAGGGGGAAATAGCGGATTTGCGGCAGGGTGGCGACGAATTCAGCGCTGCCGTCGTGCGAGCCGTTGTCGACCACGATCACCTCGTCTTGAGCGAAATCGACCTTGTCCATCAGCGAAAGCAGGCAGCGCTCGAGGTTCTCCCGCTCGTTCCAGGTAATGATGATGATCGACAACCTCACGTCTGCCGCGCTCATGCTGGGTCTCCAGGGGGTGGGGCGCTGCCCTGCAGCGAGGAAGGGGTAATAACTTCATTGGCCTTCACCACGGTGTTGTCGGGGATCACCACCGGGCCGAAGATGCAGGCACCGGTGCCGATGGTGACGTTGTCACCGATCACCGGCGTGCCATCGCCAGGCCAGCGATTGCCGATGCAGACGCGGGCGTAAAGCGTGCAATTGGCGCCGATCGTGGTCTTGCCATTCACGATCACGCCGAAGGCGTGGTAGATCACCAGCCCCGGGCCGATCGTGGCCGTGGTGGGCAGGTAGCACTTGAAGACGAACTCGGCAATTTTCTCCAGCACGCGCAGCGGCGCGTGCAGCCAGGTGCCGCGGCTGGAGGCGATCAAGCGATAGCTGAAGATCACCCAGAACGACTGGTCCAGCATCCACCAGACCATGCCGCGAAAGCCTGGGAGGGACTTGAGGCGGCGGACATCGGCGCGGAAGTCTTCAAGCATGGGCGGGCTCCTGGCTGGGTGCAGGGGCCGGCGGCTTTCGCCATTTGTTCCGTCTTATCCTGTCCCTCGCGGCGGCATCGAGCTTCAGCTGGGTCACGCGCATGTCGTTGCGCGCATAGAACATCCCGACGAAGAACCAGAAATACGCTTCATAGCCGCTGAACTCGATGAAGGCCAGCATCAAGTAGCACACCAGGAAGGCCTTGATGTTGCGTTGCTGGCCCTCGGCCGGGCTGAGCACGATGTGCGCGGCCACCACCAGGAACAGCAGCAGCGACTGGATGCCGCCCTCGAGGAGGAATTGCAGGTAGATGTCGTGGACGTTGTTCTCGACGAAGGTGATGCCGGAGATCTGTTCCATCAGCGGCACGCCGTTGCCCACGCCATAGCCCAGCACGTTCTGTTTCAAGGCGGTACCGGCACTGGTCCACAAGGCGAGCCGGCCGACATTCTTATGTTCCAGGTTGGTCTCGGCCTGCAGGTTGAATCGGTCCAGCACCGGAATGTCGATCACCGACGACAACACCATGCCCGCCACCAGAACCACCATGGCCATCGCCACGAACATATACAGGTAGTAGTAGCGCGTCTTGCGCGTGCGATAAGCGGCGATGCCGACCGAGATCGCGACACCCACCAGGCCCGCGCGGGAAAGCATCGTGGCGCTGGTCATCAGGGCGATGAAGGCGGCGATCGGATAGGCGCGGGTGCCGAGCAAGAGGATCGAGAGCAACGCCAGCAGGCTCGCCTCGATGTTGCGTCCGCCCGTGGACATGTAAAGCACGCTCGATGCGGTCTCGCTGCGCGCATATACCGCGCCGAGCTGACCTGCGTAGAGGATGTCGCGCACGACCAGGAAGGCGATGCAACAGCCGAGCATCCAGATGAAGATCTTGCGCAGCTCCACGTCGTGCAGCTTTCGCCCGAACACCACGCCCAGGAAATACGACGTCGCTGCAAATACGATGAGGGTGGAGCGAAGGCCCCCGCCATAGGTGGCGGCAGCCGCCAGCGATGTCGCCACCATCACGCCAAGGAACGCGGTCGCCGGGTTGAACCTAAGGTAGCGCAATGCCGGGAGATAGAGCATCGGCATCAACAGCAGCAGGATATGATAGACGTTGATGTGCGACTTGCTGGCGGTGCTGTGCGTCAGCGGTATCTGCACGAAGAGCATGGCCATCAGCGTGATGGCGGCGGCGCGTGTCCTGTTGATCAGCATGAGGTCACCATCAGCCGATCGCCACGCCGAAGAACTTGTGCAACAGCACTTTCACGGTGGACTTATATCCGCCGAACGATATGTTGCGGGCAATCTCGCCCAACGGCGGCCTTTGCCGGTTCATGACGTACTGGATGTTCCGGTGGTTGCGCTGCTGGTCGGGGCTCATCAGCCCTGCATGCTTGGCGATGAAGCGGTCGCTTCCCTCGGCGCGCTTGCTCGAGTTCCGGATCCGTGCGCGCGAACGGTCGTCGTCGACGAAGGAAAGCATCGGGCGGGTACGCACGGCCGTTCCGTAGCGATGCACCAGGCGCACCCACATGTCGTAGTCCTGCCACGACGGCATCGACTCATCGAAGCCGCCAAGCTCGCGCATCCGCGACAGTTCGGTCAGCACCTGGTTGCCGGCATGGTTCGCGTACAACAACGCTGGCAGGGTGAGGGTGTCGATCCTGCCAAGCTCTTCTTCGCTGTATTTGCGCCCCAGCAACGACGCAATCTGGGCTGGTGCCTGGAAGTATTTGAAGCGGCTGCACGCAAACGAAGGCGAGTGGCGCCGGTATATATCCACCAGGCAGCTGATCCGCTGTGGATGGAACAGGTCGTCATCGTCGAGGCCGGTGACGTAGGTGCCCACGGCCTGCTCGATACAGCGATTCCGGGCCCGGCACGCGCCCTGGGGCGTTTCGTTGCGCAGGTAGGTGAACTTGCCGGGATGGCGGCTGATATAGCCTGCCACGACCTGCGCGGTATCGTCGGTCGATGCCTCGTCGCAGATCAGTACCTCGATCTCGGGGTAGTCCTGCGCCAGCACCGAGTCGACCGCCCGGCGCAGCAGCGCCGACCGGTTGCGGGTGGGGATATAGACGCTCACCAGCGGGTTCGATGGGGCGTTCATGTCAGGCCGCCACCGGCTGCGCTTGCTGTTTGAAGAACACGTGCCGACCGCGCCAGATCACCCAAAGCAGCGGGGGCGTCACCAGGACCAGGCGCACCACGCTCGCTTTCCAGTCGTCGCCCGGATAAAGCGCCACGGCCAGCATCAGGAAGGTATAGGGCGCGAAGCTTTCCACCGTCCAGGCGCTGAAGAACTCGCGCGCGGTAAGGCTGATGATCTTGGAGGAGAAGAAGTAATACGACAGTGCCGTAGCCAGCACCTGGCTGGCTGCCAGCGCCACCGCCATGATCTCAAGCGATCGCGACCATGCGCCGGCCACGCTCACCAGCAAGGTGATGCCGCAGATCCGTATGTTCCAGCCGAACTCGATGTCCGAGCGGCCAAGGCTTTGGCTGAGCGCACCGATCAGCGAGCCGAGCGGGCGCAGCATGCCGAACAGCAGCATCAACGGGATCAGTTCCGACACGCCGGTGTAGCGATGGCCGTAGAGGATCGTCACGGCCGGCGGCGCGAACACGCCCAGCATGATGAACACGCTGGCGCTGAAGATCGACACCGCGCGAAGGCCGGTCAAATAGATATGGCGCATCGCTTCCCGGTCGTGCTGCCGCATGGCGAGCCTGGGCAGGGCAAGGCGCTGCACCACCGGCATGATCAGCTTGGTCGGCTGGAGCACCAGTTCCTTGGCCAGGGAATAGACGCCGAGCGAGGCCAGGCCGAGGAATTTGCCCAGGATGATCTGGTCGGCCTGGCTGCGCAGTTGGTTGATCACCTGCGATCCGAGCTGGTAAGCGCCGTAACTGAGCGCCTGGCGGATGATGCTGCGGTCGAAAGCACGGCCAGGGTGCCAGTCGCGCTCGGCGACGGCGATGAAGCAGATAAGGCGCACCAGGCTGTTGACGATCATCGCGTACACCGCCGCCTCGATCGAAGCGCCGTAGGCGAACACCAGCACCAGCAACGTGACCAGGCCCGATAGTCGGCCGATCATCTCGATGCGCGCGAGCCTGGGTAGCTGGAACGACTTGATCAGGCTGGCCTGGTACTGTGCGGCCAGCCCCAGCAGCACGAAGTTGACCGTCGATAGCCGAAGCAATTGGCCAAGCACATCCGAGCCATAGAAGTAGCCCACGCCGTAGGAGATCCCGAACAACACCAGCGCCGAGGTGAGGCCAAGTCCCGCGCTGATCATGAACAGCGACGTGCGCTCCGGGCGGCTGATGTTCTGTCGATGGACCAGGTAGCTGCTCAGGCCCATGTCCTGCAGCAGCATGGCGATCGCGTTGACCACATTGACGATCGCCAGCGCACCGAGCAGATGGGCGTCGACATGACGGGCAAGCACCGAGATCTGCAGCAACTGGCTGGCCGCGCTCACCACGGCCGACCCGGCAGTCCAGAAGGCATCGCGTCTTGCGGAGATCATGGCGGTGTCGTCCTAAGTGAGCTGGGCGGCGAGCTGGTCGTGCAACCGGCTCTGGTTGAAATGTGTCTCCACCGTGGCGCGCGCGCTTCGCGCAATCGCCGGCAGGTCGAAGTCGCCGCGCTGGATGCGGGCCAGCTTGTCGGCCAGGGCATCGACGTCGCGCTCAGGTACCAGCCAGCCGGATCGTCCGTCCTCGATCAACTCGGGAATGCCGCTGTGCAGCGTGGACAGGCAAGGTACGCCGCTCGCCATGGCCTCCATCAGTGATACGGGAATGCCTTCCTGGTCGCCATCGGCCGCGGTGACGCTGGGCAGGGCAAAGACATCGGCGCGACCGAGCGCTGCCTGCACGTATGCCTTGTCGCGCCGTCCGCGGATGGCAATGTTCCGGCCCAGATCCTTCGCTGCGACGAACCGTTCCAGCTCCTGTTGCAACGGCCCATCGCCAATGACCTCAAGCTCCACCGGGATCTGCCGTTGCGACAGCAAGCCCACGGCCTGGCACAGGTAGATCACGCCTTTCTTCTCGACCAGGCGCGCCACGCAGACCACCCTCAACGGGCGGCCATCGGAGAGGGCGGTGTCTTTCGGCGGATGGAAGCAGAAGCTGTCCAGGTCCACGCCCATCCGGTGCACCTGGATCTTCCGAGGCTCGCATCCCAATGCCTGGAGCTTGCTTCCCCAGAGCGTACTGATGGGGAGCATGCGTTCGCCGCTGGCGAACAGCCGCTGGTAGTCGCCGCCATGCCGCGCCAGCACGCTATGTCGGGAAAGGTCGTAGCCGTGGAATACCGTATAGAGTGGACCGTCGAGCAGCCCCAGCGCGCGCAGGTTCGCGGCCAATACTCCCGTGGGCCCGAAATGCGCGATGATCGCCCGCGCCTTCAGTGGAAGGCTCAACTTCCGCACCGCGCCGGCCAACACCAGGGTTTTCGCGGTATGTCCGTAACGCCGCACGGACAGCGCCCTTCGCACACGTGCATGGGGCAGGCCAGGCAGTACCTGTCGCAACCGTCGCAGCAGGATCTGCCAGCTTGCTGCACCACTTGCCGAATGATCGAAGATGAAGGTGGCGCGGTCCATCAATCCGCGCGTGGCCACGATGTCGCCGGCCGTGGGTGCGGGGCCCCGGCTGATCGCCAGGATGCGCACGTCGAAACCGCGGTCGAGCAGGCCCACGATCTGGTCGATGACGAACGTCTCGGAGTACCTGGGGAATTCGGGAAGGACGAACAGGATCGGCATGGTCATGGCCCGATACCAAGCGTGGCGAGCAGGGATTCGCGGGCGAAGGCTTTCTCGCGCACCACTGCCGCAGCCACCCTTGGGCGAAGCGTATCGTCCTGCAGGAGGGCCAGGACCTTGCGACGCAAGCTGCCGTCCAGCAACGAGGGTACCGGTACGGCCAGGTCGTCCACGCCGAGCCTTTTCATGATGCCCTCGGACTTGTGCTCGTAGTTGAGGGCCACCGAAGGCGTACCGAAGTTCATTGAAATGATCGCACTGTGTAACCGGGTACCGATGGTCAGGATGCAAGCGCCCAGCCGCTGCCCGAGCTCGATGTCGTTGAGCTCGTTCATCTCGACATGGAAGGCCTCCGGATGGCGCAACCTCGCCCCGACCTTGAGCGCGATCATGCGATCGTCCTTGGGATAACCGTCGATCGCCGTGCAGGTGGAAAATGCGGCCACCTGGTATCCGGCCTCGATCACCGCATCCAGGAGTTCGGCGAAGGCGGTTTCGTATTGGGCCTGGGTCACGCCAAGACGCTTGTCGAACGGCGCCAGTTCGCGGAAGGTCACCGCCACCGTCGGCCTCGCGGTATCGACGGTGATGGGCGCTCCTGGATGCACCAGCCATGCCGTGTCGGATGTCCAGCGCACCTTGTCCTGCGGGATGGCGCCATCGGTCATGTGGTGGGCGCTCACCTCTTCACGCAGGGCGAGCGCGTTTACCCGCTGCATCACATCCTGCGACACCTTGCGGAAGAACGCGTGGCTGAACGGACCCACGCTGTGTCCAATCAGGTAGGTTGGTCGCTCCGCCAGCAGGGCGCAGCTGACCTGGTCGTACTGGGTGGCGCCATAAAGATCGACGAAGAAAGAGCCGCCCACCTGGATCACCAGGTCGTATGCCCTGAGCGAGTCGATGTATTGGCGGTGATGCCGGGGCAGCTTCAGCCAACGCGCCCACCAGCGTCTTCGCAGGTGGCCATGCAGCAATCGCGGCACCAGCCTCCTGAGCAACAGCGAACGCACCGCGCCCAGGCGCTGTTTGCCCGCGTCCTGGTAATAGCCGTTCAGCACGTCGGGCAGCAGTGCGCGGCCCAGCAGGTATTGCGAGCTGGTGGGAAAGCGGCTGGTGACGTCGATCCGGCTTTCCGGCAACACGTCTTCCAGGCACTCCAGCAGGCCGCGCAGGATGGCGCAGTCGCCGCGGTTGCCGCAGGTATGGTTGCCGACGATCAGGATGCGCGCCATGGTGTTCGATTCATGCAGTGCCCCTTGCCCAGAGAGGCGGTTCAGGCCGGATCAGCCTTGTACTTGTAGTAGGCATAAGTGGAATAGCCCGACGAGCGACGCTCCACCGCGTTGAAGATCGCCCCCTTCAGTTCCACTCCGTTGTGCTCGAAGCGTTGTTTCGCCAGGGCCAGCTCACGCGCCTTGTTCATGCCAAAACGGGCAACCAGCAGGCTGGTTCCGGCGTGGTGGCCGATCACGGCGGCGTCGGTGACCGCGAGGATCGGCGGGGTATCGATGATGATGAGGTCGTAGGCCGCCACCACGTTCGCGATGAAGCGGGTGAAATTCTCATGCATCAGGAGTTCCGACGGATTGGGTGGTACCCGTCCTCGGCCGATGAAATCGACATTCGGAAGCGGACCCTGCTGCAACACCTCTGCAATCTCCGCCCCACCAACCAGCACGTCGGAGAGACCTTTGGGAGGCTTGATGCCCAAGAGGTGATGCAGGGTGCCGCGGCGCATGTCGCCATCGACCAGCAACACGCGCTGCCCGGCCTGTGCGGTCACCGCGGCAAGGTTCGCCGAGATGAAGGTTTTGCCGGCGTTGGGGCTGGAGCCGGTGATCATCAGGATGTTGTTCTTTGCCTCCAGCCGGGCGAAGTGCAGGCTGGTGCGCAGGCTGCGAACGGCCTCCACCGCGAGGTCGGCGGGATCGGTGATCGCAAGCAGCGGACCGCGGTCGTGGCGGTGCCCGTTGAACGAGCGGGAATGCTGGCTGGTACTCAGGGGAACCGAGGCGTAGACCGGCAGGTCCAGGTCCTCGATGATCGAGGGGTCCTCGATGCCGCGGTTGAGGATCTGCTTGAGGAAGACGAAGGCCAGCGCCACGAAGCCGCCCAGGAAGGTGGCGATGACGATGATCAGGATCTTGCGCGGCTGTACCGGCTGGGTGTTGTCCACGGCGGACGTGTCGACGATGCGGACATTGCCGACGGTGCCGGCACGGGCGATATCCAGCTGTTGTGCCTGGTTGAGGAGGCTCGTGTAGGTATTGCTGGTGACCTGTACGTCGCGGTTGATCTTGAGCAGTTGCTGCTGGGTGTCGGGCAGGCTGCCCACCTGCTTCTGCATCTGGTCCTTCTGCGCCTGCAGCTGGCCCATCTGCTGCTGCAATGCCTTGTAGGCCGGATGATCGTGGGTAAAGCGCCGATCGATGTCCGCTTCCTGCAGGTGCAACTGCTGCAGGTTGGTCTCCACCGCCACGATCTGGTCAAGCAGGCCCTTGGTCTGCATGCTGAGGTCGACCGAGTGGGTCTGGGTCTGGAACTTGTTCATTGCGTCCTGCGCCTTGTCCAGGTCCTGGCGCACCTTGGGCAACTGGTCCCTGACGAACTGCAACTGGCTCGCAGCCTCGGCGGAGTTGCGTTCGACGTTCTGGCGAACGTAGGCCGTGGTGATATGCGCCAGCACCTGCTGCGCAAGCACGGGGTCGGCGTTGTTGTAGGTCAGGCCGATGATGCCGGAGTCCGTGCCTTGCTCCAGCGCCACGACGTCTGTCTGCAGATGGCCGATGGTGGTCAGCGGCGTTTGTTCGACCACGTCGAAACGCGTACCCGGATTCGCCGTGAGCCGCTTGACCTGCATCGTCACGCCCCGGCCATGAACCAGTTCCCCGACCGCGCCCTCGAGGATTCGCTTGCCCTGGTCGTCGTACAGGCTGAACTGTCCGTGCTCTCCCGTGCGCAGTTCCAACTTCTTGCCGAGCATGGTTTCGGGCAGGTCGAGCTTGAAGATGTCCAGCACCTCACCGCCCCAGCCATAACGGCTAAGGCCAAAACGCGACGCTCCCAGGTCGCCCGGGTCGTGGCCCCGCGAGAGGTAGTCGCCTACCACGGGCAGGCGCCAGGGCTGTGTCTGGATGTTCAGGCGAAGGTCGCCCACCGCCTGGCCGATCACCAGGCGCGAGGTGATCAGCGCGATCTCGGTAACCGCTTGCGATGCCGTGGTCCCCAACGACTGGGTGAGGTCGGTGAGTCCCGGCAGGCTCGGCGTTTTTTGCTCGACTTGCACCACCGCCGTGGCCTGGTAGATCGGCGTGGCAAGCAACGTGTACAGCAGGCCCGCCACGAAGAACGTCCCGGTGATGGCGACGATCAGCCACTTGTGGTCGAGCAGTGTGCCGAGCAACGCATTGAGATCGATGGTGTCTTCATCATGGGCCTGATCAATCTTCGTCGTCATGCGGCAGCATGTTTCCTGGATATGAATGGACGTCTAGACGTTTATATCGTACCGATGATGAATGGGTTGGAAAGCATGGAGCCGGCATATTTATGGATGTTCCATGTCCTTCGCGCAGCCGAATCTTTGCGCCTGCACGACACGCAGGCACATGCCGCATCGCGCAGATGCGTTTTTTAAGTCACATGAGGCGGACGCCTTCTTTTGCGACGGGCAATGACAATGACCGCGCGGACGCCATTCGTGGAATACACGATGTCCTTCGCCACATCGACCTGGGGGACAAAAGATCGATGGAGGGTTTCAGCATAGACGGCGCATCGGGCGCCTTAAAGCGATGAGGTCGATTTTTGCGACCTGCATCAAGTTAACGATGTGTATGTGGCCGTCTCAAGGCAAAAGTGCGATTGGATCGTGAGGAATATCGGGGCATTCGTATACAAAGTAATAACAACGTGTTCATGTTCCAACGGTTTTGTGCTGCGATGCGATGCCCTCAAACGAGGCATGTATTGTCGTTGGCTCAATGGCTTGGAGATTCCGTGGCCTTCTTCTATTGCGACGCAGCATCCCGTGGTTGTGTCGGAATTACCTGCGTGGCGCGGGTTTACGTTTTCCTCCGGCTGGGCAAGAATCGATGGATGGAGCGTGCCCACATGGCACCAGGGAAGGGGCGGGCATGATCGACATACGAAACCTGCACATCGACATCCTGCGAGGGATATCGATCGTGCTGGTGATGCTCTTGCATTACTCGCTTGCCTACCGGCTGCACCTGAGTCCGCTGAACGAGTGGATCGATGTTCAGACGCTGCGAACGATTTTTTTCAACGGCAATTACGGCGTCTCGGTGTTCTTCGTGATCTCCGGGTTCCTCATCACGAGGAATATCCTCCGGCGTTACGGGTCGCTGGCCGGCACGGACGTCATTCATTTCTACAAGCTGAGGTTGTTTCGACTTTATCCCTCGGTCGTGCTTGCGCTGGTGGTTATCACGGTGCTTGGCGTGGCCGGGCTGTCGAAATTTTCAAACATTGCCCATGGGAAGAACCTGGGCGACGGGTTCTTCCTGGTCGCCGACCTTTCGGTGCTGACCTTCTGGCACAACCTCCTGATGGAGGGCGTGGGCTATTTCAACTACGCGATGAACATCTACTGGTCGCTATCGGTCGAGGAAGTGTTCTACCTTGTCTACCCATTGATCCTGGTGATCGCACGGCGCCGCTGGCAACTGGTCGTGCTCGGTTGCCTTGGACTCGTCGTGGGGCCGGCCTACAGGTGGATCTATCGCAGCGACGAACTGTTCTTCATGTACGGAAACCTGGCCTGCGTGGACATGCTTGTCTATGGCTGCGCGGCAGCGGTGGCGGCAGGGTCGGTTGAATTGGGCAATGGCTATCGCCGGTTGCTGGCATCGCTCTCGCTTATCGCCATGGGGTGGGTATACATGCGGGGCATCGATGGCAACGAGGCGTTTGGATCCACTGAGCTGGGTATCGCCGCCGCTGTCTTCCTGGTCATGGTGTCCAGGCTCCCGGCAGATACCCTGGCCAGGCGCGCTGGCGGGCCATTGGCGTGGCTGGGCTCACATAGCTATGAGCTGTACCTGTTTCATATCGTGGTGCTTGGGCTGATGCAGGAAGTCATACCGAGGGCCGATATGAACGCCGGACTGAAGTTGCCGATGCTGGTGCTGTTTTTCCTGGCATCGGCATGCATCGCCTGGGCAGTCGCCCGATGGTATGGGGATCCAATGAACCGACGGTTGCGGTCCGGCAGGGCAGGCCGGAAGCCCGCTACGAATCCTCAGCTTCCTGCCGCTTCTGGCGTGCCCGGCGTTGCCCTGCCTGCCGATCGGCAAGGCTCTGCTTGAGCAGCGCCCGCGCCATCCAGTGACTGACTTGCACCGCCTGCGTGGCTGACAAGCCGCGAATATCGCGAAGGACCAGCAGCGCCTCGATGCCGGTGGTCAGCGCCAGGGCCGACACAAGCCGCGCATATGCGGCCGGCCCCAGGCGTGCGCGCAAGGGTTGGATAGCCGACTCGATCCACTCAACCCGGCGCGTCCCGCGCGGTGGCTGCGTGTCGCTTGGCGAGTGCAGCACGGTCTCGTGGATCATCGTGCGCAATAGCGGCTCGTTGGCCAATGCCAGGCGCTGCATCTGCTCCACCAATGCATCCACGCGTGCTTCGATCGCGCCCGTGGTCGTGCCCGACGGCGCGGCATCGAGCGCGGCCTCCATTGATGGCCGCAAGCCCTCGAGGGACGCCTCGGTCATCAACTTCACCTGAGTGGGGAAGTAGCGGTAGGCGGTGCGCCGCGAAACCTCCGCGGCGTCGGCGACTTCCGTGACGGTGGGGCGCTGCCCCTTGGCGATCATCGCCGCAGCAGTTTCCAGCAGGGCGCGTCGCGTGCGCAGCTTCTGGTTGGCACGACCATTGCGCAAGCCGGCTGCCAAAAAATCATTCGATTTGGACATTGACATGGCGAAATTCTAGCACTAGTGTTCGTGGCACTAGAGTGCCATAAAGGCACCGAGATGGCGTAAGGGCATGGAGCCAGGGCGAGTAGCGCCGTGGATCGATCGGCACAGGTGGGTTCTCGCTGCAAAGGCGTGACTAACGAAACCGGACACGAAATTCCTCGTGCCTGTCGAATTCACTCATCGGAGAAAAAAATTATGATCGCGAAACATCGAACCATGCCGGTAGCGCTGGCATTCGCAGGCGTCCTTGCCCTGGCCTGCGCCACAGGCGCCAAAGCCCACGACCACGACTCGGATGACCGGGGTGACCCAGGCGACCTGGCGGGGACGTGGAAGGTGCAGATAACCCTGCGCAACTGTACGAACGGCGCGCCGGTTGGCGCTCCGTTCTACTCACTGCTTACCTTTGCAGATGGGGGAACGATGACCGAGACCACGGCCAACTCCATGTTCTTCCCGGCGATACGCGGCCCCGGCCACGGTGTTTGGAGCCGCGGCCGGCATAAAGGGGAGTACAGCGCGGCAACCACGGCTTTCATCACGATGGGCGGCGCGCTGGTCAAGACGCAGACGATTACCCAGATCATCGACATGGGGCCAGGCCCTGACAGATTCACCACGTCCAAGGCTTCGGTCGAATTCTTCGATCCGGCCGGCAACCTGTTGACGATGGGTTGCGCCACGGCCGTCGCCACTCGCTTCGGACTATAGTCATACGCGGCGGGGAGTGGTTGCACGCGGTGCTGCCATTCCCCACCGACACGCATGTGTCAAGGCGCCATGGCGTGAAGCAGGGCCCGCCATCTTCTGCGTCGTTCAACGGGTTTCCGGGAGACCAATCATGGCGTGCAGGTATTTCTTATCCTTCATTGCGGCAAGCGTCCTGTTTTTGACCATCGCTACGCCAAGCTACGCCGATGAGCCGGCCGAGAAGCCTCTTCGGCAATCGCTCGACCGCCTCGCGCAGGCCTGGAATACCGCCGATGCGCAAATGTGGGCCGATGAATATTGGCCCCAGGGGGAGCTGATCAATATTCTCGGCGGCATCATGCCGAACCCCGCTGCCATCCGCGAACGCCATGCCGCTGTCCTGGCAGGGCCGTTCAAGGGCAGTCATTTCGAAAGCACGGTGCGGCGGATCCAGTTCCTTGGCCCCGACGTCGCCATTGTCGACACCGATATCCGCGTGACCCAGTTCCGCGGGTTGCCGCCCGGCGCGGTGGCCACGTCCCCCGGTTTGCTGCTGACGCGCATGAAACACGTCTATCAACGCCGCGATGGCGTGTGGAGGATTGCGGCTTCGCAAAATACTGCAGTGACCGCCGGCACAAAACCATAAACATAATCGGCAAAATTATCTAGCAATAAATAAGCAAGGAAATGCTGCATCCTGCATGACATAAAAGTTACGTAAAGACGTTACTGAAAAACATAAAAATGAATCGTGCTAAATGTGATGCGAATCTCATTTAAAGCGACTCCCACCACTGCCGCGTTCTCTCCGGCGGTGAGATGATCCTGATCGCGACCTTCGCGCATTAGCCGAGTGCCGCACATCAAAGTAAAGCGAAATTAATCAAGGCTTCTATCCCCAGTCTTGCCGTTTCGTTTGAGTCCTTTACACAAAACAGGGGTTGCGTAGGCAGGGGTTCTTAGTAGCAGGGCACATCGATTCGTTCCACGATTTTCCCAAGGCAAACGTTCATGCCATAGCGTGAGCGCAGGACTTTTTCGTCCCGCGCACAAGGCCGGCGCATGCGCGGTGGTATTCGTGCGCCCCGCACTTCGCCCTGACTTACGTCCCTGGCATCGAACCAGCCATAAGGGAGTCAGGCATGAATAAGGTCCATCGGAAAATCTGGAGCCGCGCGCTGAACCAGCTCGTGGTGGTGTCAGAGTTGGCTTCCTGCGCGCGCAGTGGCGGCAAGGGGCAGCGAGCGGTAGGGCACTCGCCTCTGCAACGCCTGGTCCCGAAGATAGTGACCTTGCTTGCGGCTACCGGGGGCCTTGGGTGGACGACGTTGGCACAGGCACAGGTTAGCTGCGCAAGCCCGCCATACTACGTCTACTCTGGCTCGTACACTTGCGCTGGCTTGTCATCCGCGGCTGATGCCGGAGGTGCGACAGCACTCGGGTTCGCAGCCCACAGTGCAGCCTTGAACGCCACCAGTGTCGGCTATCAAGCCTACGCGCTTGGGATCAACTCCATCTACATGGGCGCCCGAACAGCCCCCGGCACAGGGGCACTCGCGGAGTCGTCGATCGCCATCGGTACCGATGTGACCTCAAGCGGTGGCGCTGCAGTCGGTATCGGCGTGCAGAGCTTCGCTTCGGGTGTGAGCGGGCTCGCTATCGGCACACAGGTACATAACGCCGGCGCCAACACGGTCGCCATGGGAGCTACCGCCTCAGCGGATGCCAATTCCGCCAACAGCGTGGTCATCGGTAGTTCGTCCAGGGCGGTCGTTGCGCAGAATGCCGTCGCGCTCGGAACATCCGCTCAGGTGAACAACGGGCAAGCCACCGCATTGGGTGGCTTTACCATTGCAGACGGCGATGGTGCGACAGCAGTCGGCCTGTCATCGCAAAGCACCACTAGCCATGCAACCGCCGTTGGCTGGCAAGCCTATGCAACGGCCCTCAATGCGATCTACCTCGGTGCCCGCACTGCAGGGACCGGCGCATCGGCCGAGTCGGCCATCGCCATCGGCACGGATGTAAGTTCATCTGGCACCTATTCCATTGGCATGGGCCTGCAGGCGAACGCGAGCCAGGCCGATGCTATCGCCATCGGCCGGCAGGCCTTGGCCACCGGCTTGAACTCCATGTACTTGGGCGCGCGGGCCAGCAACATCGCAGGCAGCGGCGCCACGGCGAACAATGCAATCGCTGTCGGCATCGATGTTACCGCCAGCGGGGTGGGATCCGTCGCACTAGGCAACTTTACGATTGCTTCGGGCCTCAATAGCACTGCAATAGGCAGCAGTAACGCGACGGCCCAGAATGCTTTGGCGGTGGGTCGTGGGAATGTTGCGTCGGCTGTCAATGCCACGGCGATGGGCTCTTCGTCGCAGGCGCAAGCGGCTTCTACCGTCGCGTTCGGCGACACCAGCACGGTTGCCGCTGCAGCCGGCGCGGGCTCGATTGCCGGTGGCCATAACTCGCAGGTGACTGGCGGCACGGGTGCTGTAGCACTGGGCGAAGGCCAGATCGCCAACGGCAACGGCGCGGTGGCAATCGGCGACCCGAACAGTGTCAACGGCAACGGTGCTGTAGGCATGGGCGCGAACAACACGGTCAATGGCGACGGCGCGGTCGGCATCGGCAATACCAATAATGCGCAAGGTGTGGGTTCGGTGGCGCTGGGTAACACCAGCAGTGCACTGGCGGCTGGCGCGGTTGCGTTCGGCAACGGCGCGGTCGCCAATAACGCCAACGACGTGGCGCTGGGCTCCGGCTCCACGACCACTACCGCGGTAGGGACGGCCAGCACGACGATCAACGGCACGACCTACAACTTCGTCGGCACCACACCGACCAGCACCGTGAGCGTAGGCGCGGCAGGGACGGAGCGCACCATCACCAATGTTGCAGCCGGACGCATCAGTGGAAGCAGCACTGACGCGATCAACGGCTCGCAGCTCTTCGCCACCAACCAGGCGCTTGGCACGGTCGGAACGAGTGTGACCAACCTGGGCAATACCGTCACAAACCTCGGCAACTCGGTGGCCAACAGCTACGGCGGCACCACCACCTACGACCCGACCACCGGCACGATCAACACCGGTATTACCTACGGTGGCAATACCTACAGCTCGCTGCAACAGGTCTTCAACCAGATCAATACCGGCGCGACGCACTATTACAGCGTCAATGACGGCGGCACCCCGGGTGGCAATTTCGCCAACGACGGTGCGGCCGGCCTCAATGCGTTGGCAGCAGGCGTGGGTGCTACCGCGCAGGCCGATAGCGGCACGTCCTTGGGCCAGAACACGCAAACCACGGTGCTGGGCGGCGTGGCGCTGGGTTCAGGCGCGGTGTCCAATCGAGCAATAGCGCCAACCTCCGGTTCCATCCTGGTGGGCACCAATGTGATCCCGTTCAACACCACCGACCGCAACCTCCTGGGCGCGGTATCGGTGGGGAATGCCACCGACTTCCGTCAGGTCACCAATGTGGCCGACGGCACGGAAGACCAGGATGCGGTGACGCTGCGTCAGTTGAAGGGCGCGATGAGCTCTTTCTCGGTCACGCCCATCAAGTACTTCCACGCCAACTCCACCGCTACGGATTCAGCGGCGGTGGGCGCCGAATCGGTGGCTATCGGCCCGCAGACCACGGTCAATGGCGATAACGGCATCGGCATGGGCAACGGTGCGATCGTGCAGCAGACGGCGCCCGGTGGAACGGCGATCGGCCAGGCCGCCACGGTGAATCTCGCCGATGGCGTGGCGCTGGGCACCAACGCAACCTCCAACGGCATCCAGGCCATGGCCCTTGGCGCGGGCACGCAAGCCGCTTTTGCCGGCAGCGTGGCCTTGGGCGCGGGCTCGGTAACGGACGCCGCGACTGGCACGGCCAACACAACCATCAATGGCACCACATACAACTTCGCCGGCACCACGCCAGGGTCGACGGTGAGCGTGGGAGCCGTTGGTGCGGAACGCACGATCACCAACGTGGCAGCGGGCCGCGTCGATGGAGGCAGTACCGATGCGATCAACGGCTCGCAGCTGTTCGCCGCCAACCAGGCGATCGGCACGGTGGGGGCGAGCGTTACCAATCTGGGTAACACCGTGACCAACCTGGGCAACTCCATCGCCACCAGCTACGGCGGTACCACTACCTACGACCCGACCACTGGAGCGATCAACACCAGTATTACTTACGGCGGCAATACCTATAGCTCGCTGCAGCAGATCTTCAACCAGATCGACACCGGCGGCATCAAGTACTTCCATGCCAACTCCAACCTGGCCGATTCGGTGGCCACCGGCCTGAACAGCGTGGCGATTGGGCCTGTCTCCACGGCCGGCACGGAGAATTCGGTATCAATCGGCAACGGCGCCACCGCCGGAACCAATGTGGGTGATGTGGCCTTGGGCGCGGGCTCGACGACGGGAGCGGTGGTTGCTACCGCCGGCACAACCATTGCCGGCAATAGCTACGCCTACGCAGGCACCACGCCAACCAGCACGGTAAGCGTAGGCACCACGACCGACCAACGCACGATCACCAACGTGGCAGCGGGGCAGGTGAATGCCAACAGCACTGATGCGATCAATGGCTCGCAGCTGTTCGCCACCGACCAGGCGCTGGAGACGCTCAACAACACCGTCACTGCCAACGCGACGCACTACTACAGCGTGAACGATGGCGGCACGCCTGGCGGCAACTTCGCCAACAATGGCGCTACGGGTCTCAATGCGCTGGCTGCGGGCGTGGGGGCGACCGCGCAAGCGGACAACAGCACGTCACTGGGCCAGAACACCCAGGCCACGGTGCTGGGTGGCGTAGCGCTAGGCTCGGGTGCGGTCTCCGACCGGGCGATTGCGCCAACGTCCGGCTCGATTCTCGTCGGCACCAATGTGATCCCGTACAACACCACCGACCGCAACCTCCTGGGCGCGGTATCGGTGGGCAATGCCACCGACTTCCGCCAGATCACCAATGTCGCGGACGGTACGCTGGACCAGGATGCGGTGACGCTGCGTCAGTTGAAAGGTGCGATGAGTTCGTTCTCCGTCACGCCGATCAAGTACTTCCATGCCAATTCCACCGCGGCCGATTCCCTGGCGGCGGGCGCGGAGTCCGTCGCCATTGGCCCGGAGACCACGGTGAACGGGGACAACGGCATCGGCATGGGCAACGGCGCGATCGTGCAACAGACGGCGCCCGGTGGAACGGCAATCGGGCAGAACGCTACGGTGAACCTTGCCGATGGCGTGGCGCTGGGTACCAACGCCACCTCAAATGGCATCCAGGCGCTCGCGCTTGGGGCTGGTACACAGGCGGCCTATGCCGGCAGCGTAGCCCTGGGTGCGGGATCGGTGACGGATGCGCCGGTCGGTACCGCAGGTGCGACTCTTTTCGGCACCAGCTATTCGTTCGCCGGTACTACGCCAGGATCGACGGTGAGCGTAGGCGCGGTGGGTGCGGAGCGCACCATCACCAATGTGGCGGCGGGTCGGATCAGTGGCACCAGTACGGATGCCATCAACGGCTCACAGCTGTTCGCCACCAATCAAACGCTGGAACAGTTGGGTTCCCAGATCATCAACCTAGCCAACACCATCAACAACTTCCCTCCGGGCGGTGGTACGACGACCAACAATACCTACCAAACCAGCACGAACAATACGTCGTCAGCTTCCGCCACGGGCGACAATTCAACAGCGGCCGGCGCGGGATCCACGGCGTCGGGCAACAACAGCACCGCGGTCGGCGCTGGCTCTAGCGCAAGTGGCGACAACAGCGTTGCCATCGGCGCCGGCTCCGTGGCCAACAACAACAACACCGTATCGGTAGGTTCGGCAGGCCACGAGCGCACGGTCACCAACGTTGCCAATGGCGTGAACCCCACCGACGCAGTGAATGTGGGTCAGCTCGGCGACGCCATCAACGAGGCCAAGAGCTGGTCGAAGGATTACGTCGATCAAAAGTTCCAAAGCGTGGACAACGACCTTAACCGTATCGGGAACCGCGCCAATGCGGGCATCGCCGCAGCCATGGCGATGGCGAGCCTGCCGCAGGCCTACCAGCCGAACCAGAGTTCGGCGGGCGCCGCCGTGGGCTCGTTCCACGGCGAGACAGGCGTTGCCATCGGCGTATCGACCATCACCGAGAGCGGCCGTTACGTGTTCAAGCTCAACGCCACCACCAACTCGCGCGGCGATGCCGGCGCGGGCATTGGTGCGGGCGTGGTCTGGTAATTGGCGCGGACCGGCGCGTTAAGTGCCGGTCTGTCCTGACGAATGCATCAAGGAGTCTTTAGATATGCGAAATTCATGGAAATCTTTCATCGTGGCGTCGGTGACCACGCTTGTACTCGCCGCGTGCGGCAACGTTAGCCATGGCATAGCGAAAGACGGCCGCTCGGCCGGTGAACTGCTATGGCCCTCGCCCGATACCGTTACACCCATGCACAAGGGCGGTACTTTTCCGAACCTGGCCAACCTGCGGCAAATGCGGGCGGGCCTCAACAAGCAGCAAGTATCCGACCTGATCGGCTATCCGCATTTCAGCGAGGGTGTGTGGGGTGTGCACGAATGGAATTACGTGTTCAACTTTCGCCGGCCAGGGAGTGACGAGGTCACGGTATGCCAATACAAAGTGCTGTTCGACGACGGCAAGCTAGCGGAGAGTTTTTACTGGAAGCCCGAGTCCTGCGCGGCATTGATTGAAGAGCCGAAGCCTGCCCCCGTTGTCCAAACCAGGGACGAAGCACCGAGGAACTTCACGCTTTCCGCCGATGCACTGTTTCCGTTCGACAAGGGTGACCTGGGGGATATCAAGCCCGAAGGGAGGAAGGCGCTGGCGAATATGGCGGCGGAACTGAGCAAGCATATCGATCAGGTGCGGCGCATCCACGTGGTGGGATACACAGATCGCCTTGGTAGCGTGGTCTATAACCAACACCTGTCCGAACGCCGGGCGAACGCCGTGAAAGCGGCACTGGTGGAAGAGGGGCTGCCATCGGCGAAGATCGTGGCCGATGGACGGAGCGAGCGTGATCCGGTGAAGGATTGTCCGGACGGTCCCCGTGCGCAACTCGTGGCCTGTCTTGCTCCCAATCGACGCGTGGAAGTCAGGACCGAGCAGTAACCGGGCTTTGGGCCAGCGGCGACCGAACGCGGTCGTCGCTGGTGTACACGGCATCGCAAATTATTGCGAATGGAGTAGGGCTGAATTAAGAAATTTTACTTGCAACTCCCCAAATTCTCTCGCTAGAGTGGGTTGTAGTTCCGTGCGAGGGCGCGGAGTTAAGTCTGGGGCGCGTCCAGGGTTGGACGCTTGGGGGAGTGAGTGAATCCTAATTCTCGTGTCGATGCCGCTTTCGCGGTATCGGTTAGTCGTGTTCGCCGTTTTCCAGGCACGCCATGGACAGCCTGAGCTCATTACGCGCATTGCCCCCGATCGAAGACACCGTGGACGCTGTGGTGGCGTCTGCGTTGATGCCCGTGGTGCGGGATCTGGCTGCTCGGTCCGGACAGGTCATCGAACTTCGTACTTGTTCGCTTGCGCCCCACCGTGTGGAAGAAAAAGTCGTGCGGGTAGGAGATGGCGTTGGCGAAGAAGGCTTGGCCAAGGGCGAGGCGCGGTTGATCCTGCGTGGTGCAGCCCACCGCTACAATTTCTCCCTCGAGGCAATTTTTGCCCGTTTGGCAATCGACTCCGGTTATTCGGGCGTCACCATGCAGGGGAGGGTTCACTGGGACCAGGGCCACGCCGTCGTGGAAGTCGCGACCCAGGCTGCCCGATACAACTCCTGGGAATGGACGCGCGAGTTTAGGGCGTAGTGACGGTGCAGTTCCTGGAAGTCTCGCGTGACGATGCTGAGATACCAGCAGATCTGGACACGGAGGCGCTTAATCGCGCCGGTGAGGAGGCGTTGGCAAAAGGCCGTCCGGTCCTGGCTCGACGATACTTTGAGGCGGCGGCGGGCGACCGTGCGGCCGTGGGTGCACGTGCCAACATGGTCAAGTGTGCCCTCGCTCTCGGCGATATCGACGGCGCATGGATGTTCGCGCGCACCCTACTGGCCGATCACCCCAGGCATCCCCTCGCGTGCCGTACTTTAGGCACCGTGGCCCTTCGCGGGGGAAATGCAGAAGACAAGCTCCTGGCTGGCGAACGGCTGGTGGATGCTTGCCCGGATGATATCCAGATGCTTTCGCTGGCGGCGGAGCTTTTTGCCGTCGCGGGCGAACTCGAGGAAGCCATCCGGCTCCTCGAGCGGGCCGTTGCCATTTCATCTTCCGATATCGCACTCGTCCAGCAGCTGGTTACGGTACGGCGCCGCGTCTGTCACTGGGACGAGCTTGGCGAGCTGGAAAAGATGCTCGAGCAAGGCGTCTTGGCCAACAACGCCAGCGTGGATCCTTTCGAGTTGCTCCATCAGGATTCGTCTGCGCACCTGCAGCTGTCCAGCGCAAGGCAGCGGGCGGCAAAGTTGCCACGTCATGGTTCTTCCGCTCGACAGCCGTCAACAGGCTTACGGCCGGTGGTGGGCTTCGTCTCGATGGGCTTCGGGGCCCACGCAACCACCATTCTTTCCAGGCGGGTGCTCGAGCAGCTTCAACTGCAATGGTGGGATGTGCATCTGTTGGCCACCCGTATCTACGACAACTCGGCATATGCACCGGGCACGGAGCATGGATTTGCCGGGGTTCACGATGTCTCGGGCCTGGCTCCCATGCCGTTTGCCGAACTGGTTACGAAGCTTCAGGTCGACGTCCTGATTGACCTCGATGGCTGGTGCCCAGGCGGGCGCCCCGATCTGTTCGCCGTACGGGCCGCACCCGTGCAATTGGTGTGGCTCGGCTACCCGGGCACGACAGGGGCGGACTGGTTCGACGGTGTTGTTGCTGATCGGTTTGTGCTTCCACCCGAGGGTGCCGGAACGTTCTCCGAACCTGTGCTTTATCTGCCACGGTGTTACCAGTGCTCCGATTCCACGCGCCTGGTGGGTCGGCCGCCATCACGCGCCGCATGCGGATTGCCGGAGACGAACGCAATGGTATTCGCGTGCTTCAACACGCCGGCAAAGCTCAATGCACGCAGCTTCGACCGTATGCTTGAGGTGTTGAAGAAGGTCCCGGATGGCGTTCTTTGGCTCATTGAACCACCCGGCGATGGCGCGGAGCGCTTGAGACAACGTGCCCGGGCCGCCGAGGTGGACAGTGATCGGCTGATATTCCAGCCGACGCTTCCGCATCTGACTTACCTTGCGCGCTATCGCCATGTCGATCTTGTCCTGGATACCGAGTACTACAACGGCCATACGGTGTCTTCCGACGCGCTTTGGGCAGGATGTCCGGTACTGACCCGGCCGGGGGCAACGTTTGCCTCGCGGGTCGCCGGCAGTCTCAATCATCACCTGGGCCTTTCTGCGCTCAATGCGACGGACGACGAAGATTTCATTGCCCGGGCGGTGAGGTTCGCGACGGACGCCCCGTGGCGTCAGGGGCTCCGTCGTCGGCTCCAGGCCCAACGCTCAGGGGGGCCGGCTTTCTCTACCCGCGCCTACGCGCAAGATTTTGCGAACCTGATAAGCCAGGCAATCGCTACGAAGGTCGCCAGCCCCTAAACTTTTTCCGGCAATCCCGGATTAACCCTCTTGAGACGCCCGGCATGACGCCGGGCTAGCCACAAGCCAGGGGATAATTCGATGGTTGCAGTGATCGCGGGTAATGGTCTGGGTCTGGACAACACCTCGCTGCAGAAGCTGGGCGGGTCCTCTGGCGGAACGGCGCAGGTCGGACAGGGAAATGCCGCCGGCTATGTCAACCTGGCTACCGGCAACCTTGTCTTGCAGGGTAACGACCAGGGGCTGGTGTTTGCAGGAAGCCAACTCTCCTTCACCCGGACGTACAACAGCCAGGGCCAGTTGGCCGGCCAGGACTGGCGCTTCGGGTTCTCCCAGAGCATTGGAACGGTTACTGGCGTACTCAATACCGCGGGCAGTGAAGTTGTCCGAACCGCCGCCGACGGAAGTACCACGACTTACGCCTACGATACTTCGCGCGGTCTTTACGTCAGTGAGGACCAGGCAGGTACCGAAGACACCCTCGCCTGGAACGCATCCGGTGCGCAGTGGAACTGGACCAACGGAGCAAATCTCCAGCACGAGACTTATGACGCCAGTGGCGATCTTGTTTCCATGTCGAACCAGGAAACCGGAGCGAACTTCAGCTTCACCTATAGCAATGGCCTGCTGACGCAGATCCGCGCCGCCGACGGTGACATGCTGACGGTGGGATATGACGGCTCTGGCCGCATGACGAGCCTCACCGTCACGGCCACGCCTGCCGGGGGCGGGCAGGCCGTGACACGGCAGCAGGTGAGCTATGGCTATGACAGCCTGGGCCGCCTGGCCACGGTAACGACCAGCCTCGATTCTGACTCCGAAGCCAGCAGCGCGAACTATGTAACCACCTATAGCTATGACGGCTCGAGTGATCGCGTTACGCGTGTCGCCCAATCCGACGGCACCGTCGTGTCCTACGGCTACACCCAGGATGCCGCCGGCGATTATCAGGTGACCTCAGTGACCACGGGCACTGGAGCTGCGGCGACCACGATGACGTTGTCGTATGGCAGCGGCCTGACCACGCTTACCGACAGCAGTGGAAAATCATGGGTGTATGCCCTGGACGGCGAGGGCAACCTGACCTCGGTGACTTCGCCCGCCGTCGGCGGCGTAGCCGCTGTTACCACGTACGCCTACGACACCGATGGCAATCTCGTCAGCAGTACCAATGCCAATGGCGAGGCAACCACCTATGCCTACGACGCTCACGGAAACCTGATCCGCACTGAGAATGCCGTCGGCCAGGTGGTGACGTACACCTATGATGATGCCGACCAGATGGTTTCGACGACCACCTGGACGGTCGCGGCGCAGGGCCAGCCGGGTGATCCGGACTATGTCGCCCCGACCGGGGCTGAAACCACGTACTTCATTCGCGATGCAAGCGAGCGCATCACCTTCACGGTCGACGCCACAGGTGCCGTTACCCGGAACATCTACGCCGCAGGCCTCAATGGCGCAACGGTTCTGGCCAGCACGATTACCTATCGTGGCGTGAATTTCGACACGGCTGCCTATTCGACCACGAATCCGCCCCTTGATCAGGACCTCACTGGCTGGGTAGCCAGCTCCGGCGTCCAGGCCAAGCTGGGCGAGATCAGCCGCGTCGACAATAGCTACTCGGCCAGCGGGCAGCTCTTGCAGCAGATCAGCTACGACACGGTTGATGCCAGCGGAGCGGGCGTCGTCGACGCCGGTACGGTGATCCACAAAACCGTGTACGACGCGCAAGGACAGTTGCGCCAGTCCATCGTCCTTCGCGGTTCGGACCGGTCGGTCAGCGAGCAGACCAGCTACGCCTATGACGGAATGGGCCGACTCCTGGCCACGATCGATGCCGTGGGCAATGCCACGACTTATGTCTATGACGACGCGCACAATGCCATAGCCATCTACCAGGCCAACGGCCTGGTGACCTCGCAATTCCGCAACAGCGCAGGCCAGCTCGTCAGTGTCGTCCAGGGCGAGGCGGCCCAGGGCAGCGGCGCGCCGGCCGTAGCGCCCTTAGATGCTCCGGACGGAAGCCAGCTCGTCGTCGACTCGACTATCCTTTACGACGCCAATGGCCGTGCGATCGTCACGATCGACGCCAATGGGGGCGCTACCTACACCTTCTACGATGCCCAGGGGCATATTGCCGGCACGGTGAGTCCATCAGGTGTCGAGACGGCGTATCTCTATGACGCCCAGGGCAACCGAACCGCCCAGACCGTCTACGCCACGCCGGTAGACACAACCGGCTGGTTGAATGACCGCTCCATCGGCGCGTCCCATCCATCGAGCCTACCTGGCGTCACGGCGGCCTCGGGAGACCTGACGACACTGACCGTCTACGATGCTATCGGGCACCAGGTCGCAAGTGTTGCCAGTGATGGCACGGTCACGGTGAACGGCTTCGATGCCAGCGGCAATGAGGTCTATTCCACGGTCTACACCAATAAGCTCAATACCTCGCAAATTTCCGCGCTGGGCAATGCCCCGACGCTGGCCCAGGTGCAGGCGGACGTCACTACATCCACAACGGACGCGACCACGCTTTGGGTATATGACAGCAGCGGGCATCTGGCCGTAACTGTTGCGCCAAACAATATTGCGACTCAGTACACACGCGATGCGGCAGGTAACGTGACCCTTCAGCGGGTCTACTTCAAAGCCGTAACCGCGGCCAATCGCACCAGTCTTGGCAAGACGCCGACGCTGGCGGTAGTCCAGGCTGATCTGCATACCAATGCTTCCGACCAGCTTACGTTGACGATCTACGATGCGAACGAGAAGGTCGCGGCGACCATCGATCCGAACGGCAATGTAGTGCTTAATCACTACAACGAAAACGGAGAACTGGTTTCCCAGACGAATGTGGGAGTTCCCGTCACTACGGCGCAGCGCAACGCGCTGGTGTCGAGCCCATCGCTGGCGACGCTCGTGTCCGATATTGACCTGGGGCAGGGAGGAGGGAATTCCATCACTGTCTACGATGATGGCTACCCCTACGCAAGTGTGTCCTCCGATGGTCACGTCACGACGTACACGTTCGATTACGCCGGAAACATCACCTCGAATGATGTCCATGCCGTTCCGCTCACGGCTGCGCAACTTGCGGACATCGGCACCACGCCAACCACCCAGGATATTCGCGATAACGTTACCAACTCGACCATGGACCAGGTCACTCTTTATTTACGGGATAGCGGTAGTTTCATCATCGCCAAAGTCACGCCGATTCCTCAATATGCCGCCGACGGGACCACGGTCCTTTCATATGGTGGTCAGATCACGACCTACGCGGAAAACCAGAACAGTCAGGCCATCATGCAGACGGTGTATGACACCGCACTGACCGCCGCCCAGGTATCGCAGCTTCGGACGAATGGCACGCAGGCGAAGATTAACTCCGTCGTTACCCGATCGACCCTCGACAAGACGACTTTCTGGCTCTATGACGATCACGATCGGCTGGCCGCCGTCGGCACTCCCGCTTCTGGCGGGGATGGTAATGGCACTCAATTCGTTGTTTACAGCTACGACGCCTTGGGCGATCTGGTAAGTACGATCACGCATGCGACGCTTCTGACGCAGACGCAGATGGTTGCATTGGCAGCCAATCCAACGCTGAACAAGCTCAATAGCTATCTGGTGTCGGGATCGTTGGATTTTGGAACCGTCCAACTTTATGACAATTCCCAGCGTGTTGTCGCCACCGTCGCAGGTTCTGGTCCAACGGGAGAAGCGGTTACGCTGATCACTTACGACGCCCAGGGTCGACCGTACATGGTCGAGCATATGGGCGCCATGCTCTCTCCTGCGCAATTTGATGCGCTGCTGGCAACGCCAACCCTGTCCAAGTTGAACAGTTTGCTTCCCGGATTCGGAAACGTTGAAGCCAGTTATAATTCGTACGACTACACCACCTACTCAAGCAACGGAAAACCGAGTGCGACACTTATATCGCAGTTGGACGGCAATTACGGCTGGCAGGGTGTCCTCACGACCTACCAGTACGACAGTGCCGGAAATGCAACTGCGGTTACGACATACGCGCCGGTAGCCGGCCAGCCGCTAACGACCTTCTACCAGGCGCCGGGCGATACCGCCCTCCAGTCCCTGATTTCTCAGGCTACCGGTGCCAGCACAACAAGAACGATCTTTGATGCATCCGGAAACACCGTTGCGACTGTTGCTCCCGATGGCACAGTGCGCACGTGGTCGTACGATAGCAACGGGCGCCAGTGGGTTGCACGCACCTACAATGATCCCCTGGATGCTTCGGCAATGGCATCGCTCAGTGCTGCTCCCACTTTGGAGCAGGTCCTGGCGGCGCTTCCAGCGGATGATTCGTCCAAGGTTGTCGTCCATGTCTACGACGCCGCCGGCCACTTGCTGGCATCCGTCGACGGGACCGGCCACGTAACCGTCAGCACGTATGACGAAAATGGGCAGTTGAAGTCGACCACGTCATATATTTTCGCGTTGACATCGGCCCAACAGTCGGCGCTCGGCGATCAGCCAACGGCGGCCGATGTCATGTCGGCAGTGACGCCGTTCCCGTTTGATATGACGACCTATCAGCTTCATGACGCTGCAGGTAATCTGCTGGCCCAGGTAGATTCACTCGGCCACGTGTTGATGGCGACCTACGACTCCGCTGGTCATCAGGTTACTGACGTTCATTACTCGACAACTCTTACTGCAGAGCAGGTTGCCAGCTTTGCCCAGACGCAGACCCTCGCCGAACTCCAGAGTCTGGTGACGCCGGCACCGGGAGACCAGATCACCATCACTGCATACGACGCGGCGGGCTATCGTATAGCCAGCGTTAGTAACAGCACGGTCTCGTTGTACACCAATGACAGTGATGGCAACCCGCTCAACGTTGCGGTCGTAACCAATCAGTTGACGACGGAGGAGCTGCACGAACTGACTTTGGATCCCTCCATGGAGGCCATCCTGGGAGATTTGTCGATCCAGGCAGGCAACGAAGTTTCCCAAACCATCTACGATTCCGTGGGCAACGCTTTGGCAACCGTTGGTTCGGATGGCCATGTGGTCGTCATGACCTATGACGCCAATGGCCATGAGATGTCGGCCATCGATTATGGCGAGCCGCTTCCGTCTGGTCATGGCTACTACGGCAGCATCGCCGCGCTTTATGCGGACATTCCCGAGGACGGAAGCTTCAACTCGCTCACTCTGTTCAACGTCCAGGGACAGGTAACTGCTACCGTCGATCCGGATGGCAAAACCACGCTATACACCTATGACAGTTCCGGGCAGCCAACCGGTACAGGTCACTACGACACTGACCTCACCGCTGCCCAGCGTGCGCAACTGGCAGCGGCTCCGACATACAGCACCCTGGACGCCTTTTACAACGGAACCACAGGTGGCGGTACCGGAACCGGAACCGGAACGGCCCCATCAGTCGGACGCACGATGACGGTCCTCTATGACGCCGCCGGTCGTGCTGCCGCGACGATCGATTCGATGGGGGCAGCGACCTTTACCTTCTACGATGCGGATGGCCGCGTCAGCGCCACCGTTGATGCCGATGGCGATGTCACGAGCTTCAGCTATGACGCGGCGGGGCAGCTCGTTGCCACGACGGCGTACGCCACACCGGAAGACACCAGTTCGTGGATACAGGACGGCGCTTTGACGGCCAACTTCCCGTCGTCCGTTGATCCAACCCCTTCGGAGCAGGACTGCACCACGCTCACCATCCATGATGCCGCCGGGCACGTAGCCGCGACGGTGGATGCGCTTGGAAATGTGAGTACCCGCGTTTTCGATGGCGCCGGCAATGTCATCAGCCAGACGGATTGGGTCAATCCGCTAGGTGCCGACCAACTCCAGGCACTGCGGTTGAATCCCTCCATGCAGTTGCTTGGCCAGGCGCATGTTCCGTCGGCCCAGGATCGCACTACGTCGTTCGTTTACGATGCCGATAATCGTCTCGTTGCCCAGGTCGACGCTTCCGGGCACCTCGCTGTCAATACCTATGACAATCTGGGCAATCTTGTCAAAGCAGTCGGCTACGCCGGCGTGCTATCGCCAACGCAACGGCAGGCGATCACGGCCTCGACCGAAGCCTCAGACCTCGTGGCAATGGTCGGCAGTGGCGCTGGCGACCAGACGACGCTGTACTTCTACGACGGCACCGGGCAACTGACGGCTTCCATCGACGCGGATCGATACCTGACCACTTGGACTCATGACCAGGCTGGAAATGTCGAGACGCTGACGCGCCATGCCTCGCAGCTAGCCCAATCGCAGGTCGACGGTCTCACTGGTGACGAGACGTCGATGGATCTGATCGCCCAACTCGCTTCGGTCCAGGGCGACCAAACCACGACTACCAGCTACGACGCCGACGGGCGCGTCAGTCAGGTTGTCGCTGCCGATGGCACGATTACGCAGTACACCTACACCATCGATGCGACGGGTGAGGTGGACACTACCAGCACGACCTCGCTCGGCAAGACCTACAACACTTCGACAACCTACGACTCGTTCGGAGAAAAGGCCTCTTCGACCGACGCCGCGACCCTCATTACCACGCAGACCTTCGATGACGATGGACGGGTCACTTCCAGAACAGGTGCGTCGGGCAACACGCTGTTCTACTTCTACGACGCCATGGGCCGTGTTGCGTACACGATCCAGGGGCAGCCTGATAGCACCGGCACGCCGAACCAGTCGGGCGATGTCACGGCCTATCAATACGACGCTTTCGGCGAAGTAACTTCGACAAAGCTGCACACCGTATCGATGGCCATCGACCACAGTGGCACGGTCGATGCCAGTCATTTCGATCCCAGCGTCGCAACCCTGGCGCAGGTCGCGACCGCCGCTGCGGCCTTGGTGGCAGCGGCGGGTGACCCGGACGAGCAGACGTTCTACACCTACGACGCGGATGGTCAGCTTGTTACGACCGTGGACGGTGACGGCTATGCAACGACCAACACGTATGACGCCTTCGGCGAGATAGTCGCTACTCAGAAGCAGGTCTCGCTTCCCGGCCAGCCACTGACCACTGGCGACAGCCGTACCACCACCTACCAGTACGACGCCGTCGGTAACCAGGTCGGCGAAGTGGACGCCTCCGGCACGGCGCTCGCCGTGACCCGCTCGGCCACCTATGATGCCTTCGGTCGGCTGGTGACGTCGACGGATGGTAATGGAGTGACCACGACGTTCAGCTACGACGGCCTTGGCCAAGTTACCGGCAGCAGCATTACCGTCGGCGGCAACGCACGCACCACCCAGACTACGTACGATGCGTTTGGTCGCACGGTGAGCCAGACCGACGCCATGGGCGCGGTGACCCACTACGCCTACGACGTGCAGGCAAGGTCGATGACCGTCACCACGCCGGAAGGCGTGGCCGTGACCACGGTCACCGATATTCTCGGCGACACGGTCAGCGTGACCAACGCCAACGGGACAACGACCTATAACTACGACGGAGACGGTCGCCTGACCGGAAGCGTCGATGCCCTGGGCAACGAAACACATGTCGGCTACGACGATGCCCATGGCAAGGTCACGACGACCGATGCCACCGGCAACACCGTCCAGACCTACTACGACGCGGACCAGCGCGTGCTGTCCCGGACCGTCGATGCGGGCGGTCTCAACCAGACCACGACCTACAGCTATGACGGCGCCGGTCGAGAGCTGAGCACCACCGACGCCAACGGCACCGTGACTGTATTTACGTACGATGCAGACGGCCGCGTGTTGAGCCAGACCGTGGACCCGGGCGATCCGGGCACGGGATCGGAAGATGGCCTGTACGGCATTCCCGCGATTTCGGCCGATCCAGTAAACCTTGTTACGCGCTGGACATACGACGGCGACGGGAATGTCGTCACCCTGACGATTGGCGGCACCATCGACAGCGTCGTCACGCATTATGTCTACGACGCACAAGGGCGCCTTTCGCAGAAAATCCAGGACCCCGACGGACTGGCCTTGACTACCACGTACGCCTACGACGGCGATGGTCGCCTGGTCAGCACCACCGACCCCCTGGGCCTGGTCACCCGAAACATCTACGACGAAGCAGGCGACCTGCTTTATGTGCTTGCCCCGGGAGGCAGCGGCCAGGCCGCGGTTACCCAGCGCTGGTACGACGCCGATGGCCGCGTGGTTGCCAGCCGCACGTACGCCAATCTGCTCACGCCGCCCAGCGATCCCATGGACCTGCCAGGCGCAGTTGGTGCTCTGGCATCGAGCACCGATCAGACCACATCGATCATCTACGATGCCGATGGTCGCCAGCGCTATGCGATCGATAGCCGCGGCAATGTCACGGAAACGCGCTACGACGCCAGCGGACACGTTGCTGCCACGCTTGCCTTCGGCCAGCCTGTTTCGGTCGACGCCACTAGCCAGGCGCTCTTCCAGGTTGGCGGAGCGGCGGCCATGACAGCCGTCCAGGGTCTGCTTGCAGCGGCAAGCGACAGCGATTCGACGGCGCGGGCCAGCTTCGACATCTATGACGCAGATGGGCGCGTCGTCTATGTGCTTGTCCCGACCATCACGGCCAGTGGAGAAGTCCTGGCCGTTTCGGCGCGCACTTATGATGCCGCTGGCCGCACCCTGACCGAAAGCACATTCAATGCGGGCTTACCCTTGCAGGCGGCGAACAACGCCACGCAGCAGAGCATCGCGTCGGCCTTGCAGACCGCCGGGGCGGCCGCGTCCACCACGACGTACACCTATGACAAGGCCGGTCGCCAGGTCGCCGTTACCAATGCCAACGGCCAGACCAGCTTCACCATTTACGACAGCGTCGGCAATGTTGTTGCTACGGTCGACTCGTTGGGTGATGTCACCCGATACTTGCGGGACGTAGCTGGGCGGGTCGTGGCCCAGGTAGGAATCGATGCGAACGATAGCGATTCGGAGTATGACCCGGCAGCGTGGCTTGCGGCCGGCAACCTCGATCCGGATCTTGGCGAGTATTCGTACAGTTCGACCGATCGGTTGACCATCACCGCCTACGACCAGATGGGGCGTATCAGCGCCGTTACCACGGTCGACAACACGGACTTCGGTAGCGCCGCTGACCGTGTGCAAATTTCACAGTTTTCGTCCGTCTCGGTTGGTCAGGTCGTGAACTACACCTACGACGGTGCCTCGCGCCTGATCGAAACCACCGCAATCGACGTTAGCAATTACAACTCCCGCGATTCCAGGTTCGTGCTTGACGCCGACGGCCGACAGGTCGGGATGCTTGATGCCAGCAATTACCTCACAACCTCCACCTATGACGACGCCGGCAATGTCGTCGCGACGGCGCGCTACGCCAACGAGGTGTTTGGCCTGGACCCACTCGCACCGCTTTCGCAGGACATCCCACAAGGCAGCGCCTCCGAAAAGCAGGAGAACTTCTACAACGGCCTGGGTCAGCTCACTGGTCAGATAGACGCCGCGGGCTACCTCACTACCTATGGCTACGACAAGGAAGGCAATGTCGTGGCAACGAGCCGGTACTCCACCGCGGTTGCGGCGAATGCCCGGGGTTCCCTCGCCAATGCACTGGCCGACGTCCAATCAAGCAGCCATCGTGATACCAGCAGTGCCTATGACGCCTGGGGTGACCTGGTCAGCCATACGGACGAGCAAGGCAGCACAACCACTTATAGCTATGACAAGGCGGGAAGGTTGCTATCCACTACGGTAGCTGCCGGTACCTCGGATGCGCGCACGACGAGCATGGTCTACGACGTCCAGGGCAACCTGGCAAGCACGAGCGACCCCAGTGGCGCCATCACCAGCTACACCTACGACGCGATGGGTCACCGCCTGACCCAGACGGACGATGCAGGAGATACCACCTGGTTCGTGTACGACGGCGCCAATCGCCTGGTCTTTACCATCGTCGGGCAGCCTGATGCACAGGGTAATGCCAATGCCTTGGGTGAAGTAACCGAAACCGACTGGAATGGCTTCGGCCAGGTAAGCCAGAAGGTCCAGTACGCGGCCAGGCTCGACATGAGCACCCTTACCGACCATTCCTACGGAAGCGTTGCCACCGCCGTCGGGACGCTCGCTCACCATGGCGCAGACAGCGATGTCTCGGAGATTTACCGCTACGACCTCGGCGGCAACCTGATCATGGCGGAGGACGGCGACTTCGTCACAACTAACTATACGTACGATGGATTTGGCGAGTTGGTCACCAGCGTTGAGTCGACCCGTGCCGGTAGTCCAGGCGTGCTGACACAGTACAAGTACGACGGGCTGGGCAATACCATCGAGGAGATCAACGAGAAGGTGACTGGCTGCGGTGGTGGCAGTGGCGGGCCCAGCGGTTACTATCCCGGTCGCAACGACTCAAGCGTCCTGCGCGAACAGAACTGGAGCTACGATGCCTACGGCAATCGAGCCACGTATACCGACGGCAACGGTAATGTTTCCACCTATACCTACGATGATCTTGGCCGCCAGATCGGCTCCAGCCTGGAGGTCAGCGGCGTAGAGCGCGATACGTCGGCCACCTACGATGCCTGGGGGCGGCAGTTGTCGAGTACGGACGCCATGGGGCGCGTCACCACCTATGCCTACGACGACAATGCCCGCAGTGCCACCATCACCCAGCCGGATGGCGTGGTTACGACGTCGGTCTACAATCGCGAAGGACAGGTCGTATCCATAACAACGCCTGCTACCGGCACCACGACCTACCACTACGATCTTGATGGCCGTTTGCTTGACACCCTTCGCGCCGATGGCAGCGAATCAAGCCAGGTTTATGACTCGGTCGGTAACCTCACCGAGAGTGTCGACTTCAACGGCACGCGCACCGACTATACCTATGACGCTGCCGGCCGGGCTTTGACCAGGATCGTCGATCCGAATGGATTGGCCCTGACCACAACCTATAGCTACAACGGCTACGGCGCCCTGGACGTCACCACCGATGCCGCCGGTGTGCAGACCATCGAAGGCTACGACGCAGCGGGTCTGCGTGTCACCGAAAAAGTCCAGGGTGATGACGGAACGGGCACGATTCAAACCGAGCTCCAAGAGAGTTTCCAGTACGACAACTTCGGCAACGTCACCTACTCGTACATGGCTGGCGAGGACAGCAGCGCGCTTACCAATGCGAGCTACGATGCCATGGGGCGCCTGACGAGCCAGTCTTTCGTGGGCGGCACGCCACAGATCAACTACACCTACGATGCCAATGGCAATGTCACCAGCAAACAGCAGGGCGATTCCGTAACGCTCTATACATACAACGAAGCAAACGAGCTGGTGTTTACGGCCGTCAAGACGGGCTCCGTGCAGTATGGAACCGATAGCGACAACCACTGGACCATCTCGCAAAACAGCTACAACGCCGATGGGCAACTTGTTTCCACGACTCAATATGCGGCGCAGATTGGTGGAGAAACGTTAAGCAGTGTTGAGGACCAGGTGTCTTTCTCCGAGTGGGTCGACATTGCCGACCCAATCATGGATGCCTTGATGCCGTCGGCCCAGGATCGGATCGCCTATAACGTATATGACGGCTCCGGTCGGCTTACGTACGCCATTGATGCCTCCGGCACCGTTACACAGACCCAATACAACGCGGCTGGTCAGGCATCGGAGCAGCTGGTGTACGCGGCGCCGATCCAAATCGGCTCGTCGCTCGCCGCCGCCTTGGCCGCAGGTACTGCGACGCCCGCCGATGTCGCCACGGCCCTTTCGGCGGCAGGGGATACCTCGGCCGACGCGCAAACCACCTGGAATTTCTACGACGTAGACGGCCGCCTCCAGTACAGCGTGCTGTCAGGTAATCTCGGTGGCGTCCAGGGTGGCCTGGTCACTGAACACGATTACGACGCCAACGGCAATATCGTGACGTCGAAGGTTTACGGAAGCCTCGTTCCGCTGGCACAACTGTCGGCATCCGCCACGACTGCCTCATTGGGTTCGTATCTTCAGAACGCAACGGACGTTCGCATCACACGCCAGTGGTTCGATGCGGCGGGTCGCAAGGTCCTCACGGTGGATCCCGCTGGTGGTGCCACCGCCTATGGCTACGACGGCGACGGCCGTGTCACTACCACCACGCAGTATGTCGTGCCGGTGAGCGTCGCGGCGTCCGCGTCGTTGAACGATGCCCTTCTGACCATTGCCGCGTCCAATGCGGCGCCATCGGATATCCGTACGACCTCGTCGGTCTACGATTTCCTGGGCAATGTGCTGCAAACCTTCGATAGTGCGTCGGCCCTGCCAAGTGCCACGTACACCTACAACGTGGCCGGAGAGAAGACCAGCTACACCGACAGGGACGGAAATACCTGGACCTACCAGTACGACTACAACCTGCGGCTACAGTCCGAAACCGCACCCCAGGTGACCGTTGCGAACGTCAACCCCGTTACCGGGCAACAGCTGAATTCAAGTTCTCAAGCCCAGATTACCTATTACTACTACGACGACAATGGCAATGTCATCGAGAAGGATGTCGCTGCCACCTCGAATACGCAGTCGACGTACTACCAGTACGATCTGCAGGGTCACCTGACCCAGAGCTACATACACGATCCGGGTTCCGTCAACCCCGCCACTGGCCAGTTGCAGTCTTCCAGCAACCTGGACGTTTCGACCACGACGTACGACGCATTCGGCCAGCCCGTAGTTACCACGGACCCCAACGGCGCCTATAGCTTCAAGGTGTACGACAAGGCCGGCCGGGTCATCGACGAGATCGACGGCAATGGCTACGTTACCGCCTATCAGTACGACGCCTATGGCAACCAGGTGTCGGCCACCCGTTACGCCAATGCCGTGGATACCAGCAGCCTGGGCGGCGGGTATGTCGATGGCCAGCCACTGAGCGCGGCGCAGGTGCAATCGTTGCTGAGCCCTTCGGCCAGTGACCGTACCGTGACCAAGACGTACGATAGCTTCGGCAACATCCTGTCGGTAACCCAGCCAGCGGTGACCTACACCAAGGCGGATGGCTCAACGGCCGTTGGCAGCCCGGTCACCACGTACACATACGGTGCGTATGGGCAGCAGACGAGCATGTCGGTGCTGGTCGAAGGCACACCCGGGCAGCCGAGTGCAGTGTGGGCTACCACGTACAGCTTCTACGATGCCAACGGTCGCCAGACCATGTCCGTGGACCCCATGGGCTTCGTCACCACCTGGTCGTACGACGCCTTGGGCGAAACCACGTCGACCACTGAATATGCGCGGGCTATTTCTACGGCGGGAGTGACGGCCGGCGGGTCCGCTCCCGCGCTGCCGCCTGCCGCGAATGCGGCAAGTGGTCCCGACCGCACGACTACGACAGTTTACGACGCCCTGGGCCGCAAGACTTCCGTGTCGGAGACCCGCACTTACACCGGTGCCGATGGGCAACCCGTGTCGGGTGCAAGCGTCACGTCGTATGGATACGACGGCGAGGGCAGGGTAACGACCCTGACCCAGGACGGCCGCACCATTACCACGTCTTACGATGCGATGGGCCGGGTTCATTCGGTGACGACGCCTGCGACACCAACGTTGGTCGACAACTGGCAGGCCTTGCTTGAGGCCAATGCCAGCCTGAGTCTTGCCAGTCCGTCGCTGTACGTGTCCGCTTCCCAGGTTGTCACATACACCTACGACGGTTTTGGCAACAAGGTGATGCAGACGCAAAGCTCCACTGCGTCGTCAAGCGTCGTGAACGCCTACTACCGCTACGACAACGCGGGACGGATGATCGCGTCAGCCGTCTCGATGGACGGGAACCCCATCAGCTGGGCGACAGCGGACGGCGCCACGTGGTACCAGTACGACGCCAATGGCAACCAGCTGCGGGTGATCTCCACCCTGACGGACCAGGATGGCGCGGCGACCCAGGTTGTCGTCAGCAATTCCTACGATGCCGAAAATCAACTTATTGGCACCCTGACCACGCGCGGGGGCGCCGTGGTGGAAGCCGGAAGCTCCGTCACCTACAACGCGTTTGGCGAAAAGGTCGCGACGGGCGACGGCGCCGTCATCAACTCGCAGGCAACATACGACAACGACGGCAATGCGCTCACGGCCATCGACCCGACGACGGGCGTAGTCCATACCTACAGCTACAACCTGGCCCAGCAGCTCGTCCGCGATACGACGCCCATCGCCACGGGCAGCGTCTATACCGCCTACACCCGCGATCTGGACGGTCGTGTCACCGGCGAAGTTACTCCGGCAACCAACGCGGCAAACGGAGAGAACGCTTCCATAAGTGCCAGTTACGACCGCTGGGGCAACGTGCTATCCAGCACGGATGCCAAGGGCAACGTCACCACCTATACGTACAACGAGCTCAACCAGCTGATAAGCCAGTCTGGCCCGATCGTTTCGGTGGTTGGCGAAAACGGCCTTTCCACGAATACGGTGACGGTGAAGACGTGGGGCTACGACCTGGCCGACAACCTCATCTCCACAACCGACGAGAACGGCAATACCGTCCATAACGTCTATAACAGCCTTAACCAGCTGACCCAGACCACCGATGGTGCAGGATTCACCAGCTATACCGCCTACGACGTGCTTGGTCGCCAGGTGGCGCAGCAGGATGGCATCAACCACATCACGTTCAGCAGCTACGACGCCCAGGGTCACGTCACGGCGGAAGGCGACTTCGTGCTGTCGGCTGACCAGGCCACGCGGACGCTAAGTGTTCAGCACAGTTACGTGCTTGATCAGGCGGGGAACCGCCTGGTTGCCTACGATGCCATCGGGTACCAGGATCTCCAGGCCGGTGACACCGACGGTGCAAACCTGCACGCCAACTTCTACGGCTACGACAGCCAGGGCAGGGTGATCTGGAGCCAGACCGGTGCGCAACGTGCCGTCAGCACCTCGAGCAATCATGACGGCACTTCGACCTGGGCGTTGCAGCCGACCAACGGCGACTTCTCTGAACTCGGCAGCGGCTGGGCTGCTGGTCCCGGTTTCAGCTTCGGCGCATTCGGCGAAGCAGGTGGTGGCGCGCAGTATGTGAATGCCGGCGATGGACAGGGCCACGAGATCGTCAACCAGAATCGCGTGCCGGTTACCACAGGCCTGGTGATCACCTCGTACGCCGACATCCTGCAGGGCACGGCCAGTGCGGGACACGCCGGCGGCTTTGTCGAAATCCTGTGGTATGACGCCAACGGCAACGTGCTGCAGACGACGGAAGGTAGCCACGTCGACAGCAGCGATGGCGGCTGGCAAACCAGCACGGCCTCCGCCGGTGCGCCTGCCGGGGCGGTCTATGCCGCCGTGGCCGTGGCTTGCTTCAACGACACGGACAACCCGGTGACTGTGGACAACGTCCGTTGGGACTACCAGCCGCCGGCAGGCGTAACGCCGCCGAGCATTGGCTACTTCTCCACCCCCGCCGGCAGCAACTTCAGCCTGCAGCCGAGCAACTCCAGTTTCGAGAACGGCGACTCGGGTTGGGACAAGGGCACGGGCTGGACCATCGGCACGGTGCAGAATGTCGACAATGGACCGGGCGCCGCTGTCTTCCACGGCACCGGCCCCTCGATCCTGACCAACAACGATCGCGTACCGGTGACCCCCGGGCAGGCCATCTCCGGCTCCATGCGTATCAGCCTGGACAAGCCGACGGGGACCGTGCCGACCGGACAGGCGCTGATCCAGTGGTACGACGCGTCGGGGAATCTCATTGGCTCCTCCGGCGGTACGGTGATCAGCAAGGGTACGCACGGCTCCTACCAGACGTCGTACGTCTCGGGCACGGCGCCCGCAGGCGCAGCTTTTGCTTCCATTGCCGTGGTGGCCACGGGTGGTGGCACAAGCGGCGTGGTGGTGGATTCGGCCAGCTGGGATTATGTGTACGTGCCGCAGGCGGTCACCGGCCTGCTGCAGACCACCTATACCTACGACCGCGACGGCCGCCTTATCGGCGAGGCGGATGCCAACTCGGGCTTGCCCAGCGGTGCCAGCCAGCCGGAAACGTGGACGTATGACGCCTATGGCCGGGTCACCAGCCATACCGACCTGAGCGGTGCCAGCTACACCTATACCTACGACTCCAACACCGGTCGCCAGGCCACTGAGCAGGACAACTGGGTACCCAACGCCAACGACAACTCGATCCCGGGCTACGTCACCAAGCCGACGGGCACCGGCAACAGCTCCACCACCACCTACAACGCCAATGGTTCAGTGGCGTCGGTAACCTATAGCGATGGCTCGTCGTGCACCTACGCCTACGATGCCAACGGCAACCAGACCCGCCAGGAGGAGATCACGGTCGACGGCAATAACCAGCCCGTCCATGTCATCACCACCACCAGCTACGACAGCCATAACCGCATCGCTCACGTGGTGGTCACCGACGGCTCCGGCAATGTGCAGTTGGACGAGACCTACGCCTACGATGCCGCCGGCAACCGCCGCGAGGTGAAGGCAACCGCCAACACCAGCACGCAAGACGCCTGGTATACCTACGACGGCGACAACCGGGTATCGATCTCCGATGGCTCGCTGGTCGGCGGCGCGATCGTGCTTACCACCGCAGCGGACTCCTACGCCCAGGTCTACGACGGCGCCGGCAACGTCATCATGCAGCGCACGGTCAATAACTCTGGCGATCTGCTTCAGCAGGTCTCCAAGTACGACCAGCGCGGCGAGCTGATCGAGGCCGACTACGCCATAGATGTCACCACTGGCAGCGTCAGCCGCGGCATCGAGGAACTGCGCACCTACGACGCCGTAGGCCACGCGGTGTCGATCGAGCAGTTCTACGCGCTCGGCACCACCATCACCGACGTCGGCACCGGCAAGCCCGATCCGGAGGACCCGTCCCACGACCTGGGCGAAAGCCAGAACGACGTCGGCGGCCAGCTCTCCAATGCCACCTTCGACTGGTACGACGATGCCGGTCGTCTGGCCGACGAGGAGA